>Ga0209024_1000001_pt1:200000-2994616 | contig 2994616 bp, 2820 predicted proteins | sample AutmiccommunBRH5_FD_187380 | JGI IMG/M metagenome (GOLD analysis project Ga0209024, IMG submission 187380) | Deep subsurface microbial communities from Mt. Terri, Switzerland - Autotrophic microbial communities BRH/5 (SPAdes) (version 2) | ecosystem: Environmental > Aquatic >... | reverse complement strand
GCCGATCTCCCAACCCAGATCGGCTTGGACTCAGACGATCCGCTCGCCTCAGGGGAAGTTGGTCGCTTAGGCGTCGCGATCGATTCCCTCGAAGACTTTGAAACGATGTTCGAGGGCGTGCGGCTTGACACGACCGCCGTGTCGATGAACATAAATTCCACCGCACCGATCTTTCTTGCAATGCTCATCGCAACCGCCAAACGACAGGGCGTCGATCCCAGAAAGATCACCGGCACGCTGTCTAACGACATCCTGCATGAGTATGTTGCGCGCGGCACTTGGCGATACGAGCCTTCCGCCTCCCTGCGATTGATGGCCGACACCGCCGAATACGCAATCAAGAATACAAATGCATTTTATCCATTCAACATCCGCAGCATCCTGCTCCACGAGTCAGGGGCGCATCCCGGTCAGGAAATCGGCTTCACCTTTGCGATGGCGTGCCGCTATTTGGATGAACTCATTGGTCGCGGCATCGACATCGATGTGGCGGCTCCCCGGATTTCGTTCTTCTTCGGGATGGGACTCCAACTTCTTCAGGAGGTATCCAAGTTCCGGGCCGCCAGAAGGCTTTGGGCCAATCTCATCAAGAAACGTTACAAAACAGACACGCCCAGTAGCCTTAAGCTACGGGTCACTACCGTCGCCCCGTGCGGCAGTCATTTCACCGCTGCAGATCCCGAACTTAACCTGGTCCGGGGCACGATTGGTGTACTGGCAGGAGCACTCGGCGGAGTGCAGGCCATGTTGGGAACCACACTGGATGAAGCGTATGAAATCCCAACGGAGAAGACGCAAAAGCTCGCGTTGAGAACACAGCAAATTGTTGCGCTCGAAACGGACGTTTGTGCGACCGCGGATCCCCTCGGCGGCTCATATTTCATCGAGGCGATGACGGACCAGATCGAGCAATCAGCAGTCGACGAGATGGCGCTGGTTGGAGGGCCTGAGGGTGTAGTCGCGGCCATTCTCGACGGCCAGCCCCAATCCTTCCTGTCTGATCGCGCTTATCGGCTGGAGCAACAGTTCGCCAGCGGCGAACGGCCAAAGGTGAGCGTTAACGTCTACATATCTGACGAGCCCAACACGAGTCTGGAGTTGCATGAGGCAGATCCGGGGCTGGAGCGCAATCGGGCCGAGGCACTCTCACGTCTGCGCTCCCGCAGAAACGCTGTGGTCGTGGAAGAAGCCTTGCGACAAGTGCGAGCCGCTGCAGGCTCAAGCGAGAACATCCTCCCCGCAATGATCGGGGCAGTGGAAGCTTACGCGACCATAGGGGAAATTACGAAGGCGATGGATAGCGTCTTCGGTCCGTATCAACAGCCAGTGAGCATATGACGGGATGACCGACCAGGGAATTCGCCTACGCGTTTTGATCGCGAAGCCAGGACTCGATGGGCATGATCGGGGCGCTCGCATCATTGCGCGATTGCTTCGTGATGATGGCCATGAAGTCATCTACACTGGGCTGAGGCAGAGACCAGTGGACATCGTCCGTGCGGCCATCGAGGAAGATGTGGACGTCATCGGTCTCTCGGTGCTCTCTGGCGCGCACATGCAACTCACCAATGCGGTTATCGGACTCCTGCAGGAAGAGAGCGGCCAAGACATACAGGTGATCGTTGGTGGAACCATTCCCCCTAAAGACGCACAAACGCTGAGAGACAACGGCGTTGCCGCAGTATTCGGTGTCGGGACGCCATTGGAAAAAATAAGCGAATGGTTCAAGGGACACGAACATGCAGCGGATTGAAGCGAAACAGATCGGGGCGCTCATTGGTAAAGGGTCGAAGATCGTCGTCGCCCCTGGCTGCGGTACGCCGACGACACTACTTTGTGCGATCCGCGATCATGCGAACGAATTACGAGGATCGACCCTCTACTCCGGCCTCCTGCTGGGTGAATACAGTTTCATCGCTGCGGTTGAAGCCGGGATTATTAACTATAAGACGTGGCACATCATGCCGCCGATCCGAAAGCTTCTTAAGCAAGGCAAGGTCGGGTTCTACCCCCTGCGCGCGTCCCAGATCCCGGGACTCATCGAGCACTTGCAGCCAGACGTTGCATTGATCAGAGTCTCTCCTCCGAATGCCGCCGGAAAGTGCAATTTGGGTCCGTCGGTCAGCTATTCGCCTGCGGCAATCAATACCGCAAAATGCGTGATCGCGGAAATCGACGAAAATCTGCCGTGCATTTCCGGGGACGGGGAGATATCGACGGACGAGATCGACGCATTCATCGAATCCCAGGCACCCACTCCGACATATCCAAGAACGCACGCCGATGAAATCAGTCGCACTGTCGCTAACAACATCATCGGCATTTTACCCAAAAGCCCAACGCTGCAGATCGGCATCGGCGCGATTCCCGAAGCGCTGGTCGAGATCCTGGGAGAACTGGGCATTGGTGACCTGCGCTTCGCCGGTATGGCGACCGAGGGGATGGCTGATCTGTACGACAAGGGCCTCCTTTCCGTTGATGGTCCGGCCATCCTCGCTGCCGAACTTATGGGCGGCGAGCGCCTTATGCGGTTCGCTCACGATAATCCTGCGGTCGAGATGCGCGACGCTCGCAAAGCTATTAATCCAATCTATCTCAGCCAAATCGAACGGTTCGTTTCGATCAATTCATCGATTGAGGTGGATTTCACTGGGCAGGTGAATTCGGAAGTCGTCGGCGGCAGCCAGATCAGCGGCGTCGGAGGCAGCTTCGACTTTGTCGAAGCTGCTCTTCACTCCCCGGGAGGGGTCCGCATTCTCGCAATGACGGCCAAGAACGCCCGTGATCAGTCTGACAAAATTGTTCCGCATCTCGCCGCGGGCACGCCTGTCACGCTACCGCGACACAGCGTTGATTATGTTGTCACAGAACATGGGGTCGCTCGGCTGGGTTTCGCGACCGTGGACGAACGCATCAAGGCACTCTCAAGAATTATGGTGCCAGCCGGTTGCGAGGAAGAGTTACAATGCACCGCATAGAAATCCGCGATGTCTGCCCACGCGATGGACTGCAGGATGTAACCCACTTCATTCCAACCGCCATCAAATTCGAGTTGGTCAAACGCCTTTACGGTGCCGGTGTGCGATCGATCGAGGCGACGTCCTTTGTATCACCGCGTGCCGTGCCGCAACTGGCGGACGCAGCGGACCTCATGATGATGCTGAAGGCTGAGGCATTGCCGGGGGCGGTCTACTCTGTCTTCGTGGCAAACGAAAAAGGGCTCGAGCTGGCAATGCGTGCGGGCGCGGACGAAATCTCCACCACGGTCCCAGCTTCGGAGGGCATGACTCGCGCTAATTTCAGGATCGGCCGCGGCGAAATGCTGTCCACAGTCACTAAGCTGCGCTCGACAGCGATGGATACCCCGATGAGCGTAACCATCGCGACAGCTTTCGGCTGCCCACATGATGGTCCTGTCGATGCGCAAACCGTAATCGAACTCGCTGATTCTCTGGCCGATGCAGGTTATCGACGTCTATTCCTTGGCGACACCGTCGGCGTCGGAAATCCGCACCAAGTAGCCGATCTGTTCGGCAGGTTGAGAGAACGGTTGCAGGACGTCGAATTAGGAGCTCATTTTCACGACCCGCGGGGCATAGGACTGGCGAATGTAGTTGCCGCCATCGAAGCTGGCGCGACCGTCGTGGACGCTTCGCTGGGCGGCCTCGGGGGCTGTCCATTCGCGCCGGGCGCCTCTGGCAATGTCGCCACTGAGGATGTGGTCTGGGCGCTTCATGCCATGGGCTACGCAATCGAGCCGCAACCTACTGCTATCGTGGAGGCGGCGCAATGGCTCCAGCAATGCTTGGATATCGAATTGACCAGCCGGACGCCGAATGCGTGTAGATTTGCCTGGGAAGACCGGGGAGAGAAAAGCCCGGCCAAATCAGTTCTTCGGGATTTAATATGAGCGGACCCGTTCAATGGGACGGGGAACTCCCCCTGCTTACGTTCGAAGCCGCCGTTGCTATCGAAACATTTCCCGCTTTCGACTTCAGCGTGTCACGCCTGGACATCGCCGAGTATGTCGCCGTCACCGGCGACGAGAATGATCTCTACGGGGAGTTGGTGCCCCCTGGCTTTGCCGCCGTTTTCGGCCGGGGCGCCTATTTGCAAGGGCATAGAATGCCGTCGGGCGGAATTCTGCTTGGGCAGGACATTCAGTGGTTGAAGCCCGTTCGCATCGGCGAACATTTGAGGGTGCAGGCCCGCCTGACCAAATCAAGTTACATCGACCCCAAGCGAACCTTATGGTTCTTGACCGAAGCCAGGCGAGGCAAGGAATTGGTCGCGCGTATCCGCATTGTCGCGAGGTGGCCGCTATGAACAACGTGACGTCTAGCTTGTCAATCGATCAGGAAACTATCGATCGTTGGGCTAACATCACCGGCGATTTCAATCCGTTGCATGTCCAACCAGAGTTCGCTGAAAAGACACGGTTCGGCGGGACGATCGCCCACGGGCACCTTTCTCTGGCGTTTATCCTGGGCGAGATGCTGAAACTCGTCGGTCCGGAATGGTTGCACGGGGGAACGCTGCGAAACGTTTGCTTCAATGCGCCGGTACGCCCAGCGAAAGGATATGAGCTGCTGATTACCGGTTGCGAGACGGGAAGCGCGGTGAACTGGAAGGTGGAGATTCGCGACAAGGAATCAGGTGAGATTTCGGTCCAGTGCGAAGCGACCCTGGGCGGCGATGGCCTGTGGGAATAGCCCGACGGCAGAGTGCGATCGCGGGCACGCCGTTCCTGCGTGCTTGCACCGACTATCGTAGCGGAAAGGTGGGTGGGCTTTCGAGACTTTTGACCTACGCATCCAAAAGCCAGCATTTGGAAGAGCTTCAGCGACTGGCGGAGGAAGCACCTAGTCCGGCGTTTCGGGTAGCGATTACTGGCAGCGCGGGCGTTGGAAAGAGTTCGTTGATCGCACGGATTGTGAGACATACCGAAGCCTCTGGCGCGAAGATCGCCGTTCTTGCCTGCGACCCTCGCAGCCCATTGTCGGGAGGCGCGCTGCTGGGAGATCGCATTCGAATCCAGACGCGTATCCCCGAGGCCGTTTATGTGAGGAGCTTTTCGACAGGAACGTTGGATCACACGATTCCGGACAACATGGAACTAATCCTGCGGCTAATCGACGGTTTTGGTTTCTCCCTGACGCTCGTTGAAACGGCAGGTGCCGGACAAACAGACTCTGCGATCAGACATTTTGTGGATCGTGTAGTCGTGCTTGTTCAGCCCGATGCCGGCGACGCTATGCAATGGGAGAAGGCCGGCATTCTGGAAATCGCCGACATAATCGTCCTGAACAAGTGCGACATGCCTGGTGCAAGAGCTGTCGCGTCACACTTGCGCGCATGCCTTAACATCGTCGGCGATTCACAGACGCCGATCCTGCCGGTGAGTAGCGTCGATGATAGCGGCATAGGCGCCCTTTTGACCCAGATCGGACTCACCGACAGTTCTTGTGAATAGCGCGAGCGGTACTCTCTGAAGGGTAGTGTCAAAGGGATGCCTATCAGAAATGAACATCGCTCTCGACAAGCGTTACGATAGTTGGTTCGAGGACCTGGTTGAAGGCGGCGCTGCGGTAGCGAAGGCACGAAAGCGCATCACTGAATTGGCGGGTGATGAAATGGGGGCGAAGTCAAGCCGCTGACGCAGCGAATTGCAACGCCTGGCAGGATCCGCTGATTGTAAATGAGGCCATCGCCCATCTGCGGACCGCGAATTGCCGAGCCTCGGACCTATCAGCGCTTGTCGCTGGGCATCTGTCGGGCACCAGACCGCGCGCAAATTTAAGGGATATCGCCGACCAACCCTCGCAGCCGCTCGCGATAGATCATTCGTGCGTCAATCTTTGCAGCCCCGAGGCGCTGCATCATAGACCAATAATTGCGCCCAAGGAGCCGCGCATAGCAGGCATTGCCATCCATCTGCCTGTGTAGCCTTCGCGCCTTGCGGTGCTCAACAGGCCGATCAACGGCGACTGGTTCGAAGCCTATGTCGTCCCCGAATTTTTTCCCGAAGCTCAGGCACTCCTGAAGGGCTCGCCGTGATCCTTGCTACCGACGTCGGTCGACCGAATTTTGCCGTCAACTCGCTAATGATTCCATCGGTGTTGGCATAACCGAGCGTGTCGAACTGCAGACCTTCAAGCTTTCCATCGACGATCAACGTGTAGCCGCTGTTGATGTGCAAAATCAGCGGCATCCGCTGAAGCGGAAAATCAACATTACCACGCCGCCATGGTGCGTCCGACAGCTGGATATCTGGCTCGTGGCAAGTTTCCCTTGGGTCGTCCTCGTAGGTGTAATTGGAAACCAGCCCTCCCGGCAAAACCTTGTGCTGGCAGACCGGGATCGATAGCGGCTTGCCAAGTTCCAGCCCGAAGACCGTCCACTGTTGCTGTGGCGCAGTTGCGGCAGTGAGCAACCCAAGGGACAGGACTGCCAGTATACAGCGCGTAGGGTACATCGTCATTCTTCCTCTTCTGAAAACTGGGCTACCGGATGATCATCGCCGTGGCGGCTACCGGTTGCCGCACCTTCGCGTGATCTGAGCAGGAGCTTCGCAACGACCGCAGCCGTGCTGTTCTCGTAACTTCCAGCGGACATCCTTCCGAGATGGGCCCTCAGCCAGTCCGGTCCGAACAGCAGCCAGTCACCTTTCCTGAAAATCTCGGCCAGCAACGGCGCATTGTGGCGGGTGACATGACCATAAATCAGGCCGAGCCTGACGGTCACATCGGCCGGGCACAGCCCGCGTTCAACGCACTGGAGCCGCAGGCGCTCGAGCACCGTTTCGCGCAGCACCGGATCATGGAACAGCTTGTAGCGGTGGGCGTACTTGGAGCCGGGAAGGAAATGCGCTGCATGCACGCCGCCCGAGTCGAGGTAGCTCTTGCACTCGAGGGCCAGCAATTCGTTGGTTGCCGCCCGATAGGCAATGAGGTCGATTTCCCAGCGTGGTGACGAATGCCGGCCGATCCGGATCTTCTCCTCGCGGGTCAGTTCGACCTTGACGCCGGTCCGGACCCAGTATCCCTCATCCCAGAAGATATCAGCGGCGAGTTTCTCGAACGCGTCCATGTACAATCCTGCATACGATCAGTGACATGACTGACGCTCGAACTTCGCCGTGGAGTCAAGCCTATTGTCACTCATCGTCTGTAGATTGATTGTCTGCAGCCGCGAACATGGCAATTGTGGATGTACGCCAGCGCCTTGCCCGGAATCTTCGCCGCCTGCGTGAGGCGAAGGGCTGGAGTCAGGAGAAGTTCGCCTTCGAGGCAAATGTCCACCGCACCTATGTGTCCGATATCGAGCGTGGTGCACGAAACCCTACTATCACGGTCGTGGAGAAGCTCGCCATTCCGCTGGGTGTGACTGCGTCTGACCTGCTTGCGACCGAATGATCGGCGAGAGCGGGGGCGCGTTTTTGGGTCTGATTTCAATCAGAGCGCAACGCCATCAATGCTGAAACAATTGCATGCCGATCTGCTGAGCCTCAGTTGCGACCGCAAAGCGCCCAGTGATAGCCACTCGCTGGCGAGCGACTAAGTGCTCGAAAGCGGACAGGACAATTTCGCATTGCCCCCCTGACAAGGGCATCGCCCGGCATTTCCGTATTGCCGCTTTCGTCGAGGTGGAAACGGTTGATCAACCGCGTCAGACCTCGATTGCGACTTCCGCCGGGATCTGGGCGCTGACCTCGGAATAGATATCAACCCCTTCGGCCGTCCGGATGCTCACGATCAGGCTATAGCGCACCTGCTCGCCGACGCGGCCTTGGGCAAGGTTTTCGCGCCACCAGCCACCCGTCGGATAGACGACGATGCTGTTGCGCTCGGCGAGATCAGCGGCCGTGCCTTCCCAGATATCACCATGTAGCGAGCCACGGTGCCGCAGCTGCGGGCCGATCGTCCAGCCCGCGTCCGTCCCTTGCCGCGCGGGCGGTCGGGCGCCAGCCTCCGAAGTGATACGCCGCAAAAACACGTCAAGCTTCTCATCGGCCGGCTTCAGCGCGAACCGAAGGCCGTGGCTCGCATAGCTGTGGCGGCGTGACTGCCCACGTTCGCCGGGATTGGGCTCGACGAAATAGCTGAGCGTGATTCGCAGCTGGACGAGGGTCCCACCCAACTCGGTCAGTCTCTCTTTCGGCCAGATCAGCTCATGGACAACCAGCTCATCGGTCGCCGCTTTGCTTTTGGCCATCTTGAACGGCGAAAGGCTGTCCTCGACGACCATCGTCACGTCATTGTCGAGGCTGCCGATCGCGCGCGCCAGCGACGGCATCCCGAAACCATAGCGGCGCAACAGGCTCGTCCGACTGAGCGTGCCCAGATACCCTGTCATGGTCGGCGTCCATTCAGCGGAATGGACAATCAGGCCGCGAACCGTTTCCGGCCACAAGGTCGGCCGCTCGGCGAGGATTCGCGCGGCCATCCTGGCCCCCAGTGCCGTCGCGGCACTGGTGTCGCCCGTGGTGGTGAATGGCCGCTCACCGGTGTAACGGTAGGTCGTCAGCAGCGCCAGATCGTCGACATGGTCGCCAAAACCGGAGGCGGGATCGACGCCGATATTGCCGCCCTCGAATACAACGTCTGGCTTGAGCGGCCAGTCGCGGTGCCACGAAACCGAGGTGCGGCTGCGCGGCGTGATATCGCCAACCCCCGCCAAGGCGTTCCAACCTGCATAGGTCGCATCGGCGATCACCGATTTTTCGGTGAAGGCGCCGACCGTGAGCGCGTTCCATGCCTGGGCCGGGCTCTCGATCGGCATCAGGTCGTTCCGCGCCGGATAGTCGGCCGCAACGATTGCTTCGCGAATATTGCCGGCCGCGACGGTGATGATCCGGGGAACTTCATCTCGGCCAAAGGCCAAAGCATCGAGCTTGGCCGACCAGGAGGAAGGGCGTCCGCGCCAATGGTCGCCAAGGCTGGTGACCGCGAGACAGATCGCGCGCGGCCGCAGCGGCGCCACGATCTCGGCCCGCGCGATCGCCTGCGCTGTAATCGCGCCATAAAGGTCCGGGTCGTTCGCGCCGTGATCCGGCAGGATCTTCACCGACTCGAGCCGGTGCTTGATCGTGATCGGACCGACGCTCGCCAGCACATCGGTCAGATCGCCATATAGGGCGATCCCCGATAGCTGGGTTCCGTGACCGCCATGCTCGAGCGCGCTGATATCTTCAACCGACCAAGCCGCGTCATAAGCCTGTTGGTCGGCGGCATCGAGCAATGGCCGAATCAGTTTGTGGCTGAGCGTCGTTCCTGAATCGAGCAGGCAGACCGTCGGCGCCTCGGCGTCGCAAGGTTCCAGCCGCTCGACGAGATCGTCGGCCCAGAGCCGCTGTTCGGCGCCGTCCAGACCCATGAAGAAGCCCGGCGTATCGCGCGCCATCCGCAACTCGGCGACCGTGTCGATATTGGCGATGATCCGGCCAAGATCTTCGGCGGCCGCATGGACTACCACCACCTCGCGTTCGGCGAATTCGAGGCTGTTCTCGCGCACCGTGAGGCCAAGCGCTTGCGCCGCACCGTCGAAATGGGCGCGCGTTCCCTTGCGCAGCCAGACTTCCCACCAGGCCTGCGCACCTGGCGCAGGGAACAGGTCGGCCGCGTCGGTATAAAAGGATCGCGCCACCGCAAGCCGTGTTGTTTCGATCGATGCGACCAAACGCTCATTCTTGGGCTTGCGCGTTTCCACGACCGTGCCGTCGTCCAAGGTCTTCTGTTTGACGTTGTCCTCGGTCTCATAGGCCCGGACCTTGCCGAGATAATAGCCGCGCTGGGATTCCGGCACGAACACCGTCGCCGCGACATGATTGTCATCGACCGGCTGGACGCTCACCAGTTCGATCGGGAACTTGCCCTTTCGCTCCAGCTTGTCGACCACCCCCGCCTGATCGGCTGGCAGGGTGAACTCGACGTAGAAGCCGGGTGTACCTGCTGCAATCAGCGGATCGCGGCTCGCGAGCAGCGTTTCGCCCGCCACGACGACCTGGGTGAGCGCTTGGGTCAGATGCTGGGCGTGCGCCGCGCGGTCCCGCTCGGGCGCTGCCGATCCGCCCCCACCGCCAGCATGCGCGGTATAGCCTACGGCCTTTCCGGACCCTGGCAGATAGAAATGCGGATGTGGCCTCGCCGGCTCGTCGGCCATCTCTATCGGTGCGCCGCAGCCTTGCGTTCACCTACTGCTCGCAAAAGGTCCTCCGCCGAGACCTGCTCGCGGTCGCCGAGCAGTGCATATTTGGCCGCCTCGGCCGCGATCCGAGCCAGGTCGGCCTGGCTCAGGCCCGCGGCCTCAGCGACGATCGGCTGCCAGTCGACACCCTTGGTATCAAAAGTCGATAGCCGGCTCTCCAAAATCGCCTGGGCAACCTCTTCGTTCGGCAACGCGTATTCGATCACATCGTCGAACCGGCGGAACAGCGCCGGATCGAGCAGCTCCGGATGGTTGGTGGCCGCGATGATCAGGCCTTCGCTCTCATCCTCTTCGAGGAATTGCAGGAAGGAGTTGAGTACGCGCCGGATCTCGCCCACATCGTTGCGCTCGCTCCGCCGCGCGCCGATCGCGTCGAACTCGTCGAAGAAATAGACACCGCGCGTCTCGGTCATTGCCGAGAAGACCGTGCGCAGCTTCGAGGCCGTCTCGCCCAGGAATTTGGTCAGCAGGCCGTCAAGCAGCACCGTGAATAACGGCATCTTGAGTTCACCCGCCATCGCGGCAGCCGTCATCGTCTTGCCGGCGCCCGGAGGGCCGATCAGCAGAAGCTTGCGGCGCGGCTGGAGCCCATGCTGGCGCAGCCGATGCTGCTGGCGCTGCTCTACCAGAACTCGACGCAGCCGTTCACGCAGATCATCGGGCAGCACCATGCTCGACATACGTGTATCGACATATTTGACGGCGACCAAGTTCGCGAGATCGCCCTTGGGCTGCACCAGCGGCACGGCCTTCCCGCGCGCCGGAGCCTTCTTGCGGGCGCGCGCTTCGTCGACAAGGTCGCGCAGCTGCTGCGCGAGCTTGCCATGGCCGCGACGCGCTTCGTTCGCGGCGGCCTGCATCGCGACCGTGTAGAATTGCTCCTCGTCGCCTTCGAAATGGCTTTGGAAAAGAGCGATGAGATGGTTGGCCGTCGTCACGGGTATCTCACAATTCCGGTTGTGCCGACTGACTTCATGACCGACATCCGCGCTGTCTTGTTACGGCAAAGCCCTGAATTTTCAGGAAAACCGATCGCCCCCATATCGTAAACCAGTTCTATCGCTATTCCATACATAAGACAACAACGCTTGCAGTCGGTTTCGATCGGCGCACATGTAGCAGATCCCGGAACGCGACGCCGCGTTGTACCAGCCCGCTTCACGGAGCCGGATTTCTTCCGGGGCGCCGCGGGCACTCAGCGAGGCTTAGTGCTGATCGAATACGTTACTCCGGCAGTCGCACAAATCCTGCCCTGCTGGCAGAGCCGGCATCTTCTTCGGTGAGCCAGATGATGCGGTCGGCCCCGACGGGAATTCCGGTCCCATCCCGGCAGTAGAAATGGCTGACACCGGCTGGCGCGCGCATCCTGACCGTGCGATGGTGATGAAAGGCTTCCCGCTTCTCCGCCTCCTGGCGCATGTAATGCCACAGCCCCCCGGGATTGCCCTCGTCCCGAAACCAGGCAAGCGCCTGCGAGGTCGAGTCCACCTGATCGTCGTGCCTGAGTCCTGGAAAGCCGCAGAGCTCATTGAGGTAGTCCTCCAGCCAGACCGCCGAGTGAGGCAGCAGGACACGACCCGCTTCAAATATTGCGCTAACGCCTTCCAGGCGCTCAACCTTGCCTTTGACAGGCTTTATGGCTCGCACCCTCCAGAAGCCGGAAGCGGGCAGATCCTTTAGCAGGCTTTCGCCTGAGCCCTTGTCCTCGATCAACACCCAGTCGGCCCGGTGACGGTCGGCCTCGTCGATGATCCTTTGCTTGAGGGCAGGAAACTCGAGCCGCACACGCACAACGTCGATGAGGTAGTACCGGTCACCCTTTATCGCCCAGGTGGTGCAGACGCTGTAATCGTTGTGCTGCCCGACCTTCGACGCCGGATCCCAGGACTGGATGATCCGGTCATGCTCCCCGATCTCGTACGGATGATAGTAGCGGAACCAGTCGTATTTCACCAGGTTGCCCTCGACCGGCACCGGTGACTGCAGATACTGGCCTGAAAAGTGCCGACTGCCGAGCAGCCCCTTCTGTTCCTCGAGCACATGGAGCGGCTCACGATCGGGATGGAGCGCTTCGCCTTCCCGGCGCAGCACGCGCCGCTTGCCGAACAGCGAAGCAAATTCGTGCACCTCGTCATGTGTTGCGATTGCCGGGAAGGACAGCATCCTGAAGGTCCCTCCCGCCTTCTCGGCAAGGTTGCCGATGACATCGGCTTCGTGAAGCCGCTGCATGACCACAACGATGCGGCCGGTCCGCTTGTCGTTGAGGCGCGTGAACAAGGTATGCTGGACCCAGTTGTTCGTCGTGGTCCGTTCGGCTTCAGAAAGGGCTTCGGACGGCTTCATCGGGTCATCAACCACAATGTAATCTGCCCCAAAGCCGGTGAGGGTGCCGCCGATCGAGGTCGAGAACCTCGCCCCGCCCGCGGTGGTCTCGAAGTTTCCCAGCGACTGGCGTCCCGGCATGAGCCGGGTGTTCGGGAACAACCGCTGGTACCAGGCCGACTGCATCACCTGGCGGCAGTCACTCGCCATCTTGTCAGCCAGTTCCTGCCCATAACTGACGCAGATAATTCGCAGGCCCGGCTCGTGCCCCAGCAGCCAGGCGACCCAGGCGACCGAGATGATGATCGACTTGAGGCTGCGCGGTGGCATGGCAACCGTGAGCCGCTGATTGCGGCCAAGGCGCATCTCTTCGAGTGCCTCGATGATCACATGGATGTGAAAGTTGTCGAGATATTCGACACCGGGGTTGAGCTCGGCAAAGACGCGCTGGACAAAAATGGCAAACTGAAGCCGCGTCAACGGGTCGAACTCGGCGTAGGTGATCGGTTTCATTCGCCGCCCTCCTCGATGAATTTGCGATAATCGGCGAGGAACCGCTCGACGATTTCCTGGTCGTTGTGGGTCAGGGGCACATCAACTGGCGCCGCCGAGAGCTGCTGGGCCTCGGCTCGGGCTGCCATGTCGAGGAGCAGCTTGCCGGCACGAATGTCGCCGGAGGCACCCTTGTTGGCGAGCTGCGCGGCGGTCGCGTCAATCTTGCGGATCTTGCGCCGCCGGCCGTTCTCCGTAGCAGTGACCGTGGCGCTAGCTGCCTTCATGATGGCAGAACTGACGCTCCGGTCCTTGCGCGGGCGGCCATTGCGATTGCCGGTCTGCCCCGGAGGGAAGCGGCCATTCGAAGCTCGTGGATCGTCGTTCATAATGATCTCCGGTGCGGTGGGATTGCCGGCCGCCCCGGAGTCATGACCCAATGCCCCATCGTCATCCAGGTGCAGAAACCTGCACGGCAGGCATCAGTCGCGCTCACCCGCAGCCGCCTCGAGCTCATCAAAATATGCCCCGTCGCTGCGCCGGGCCCGCTCCCCGGACCAGCGCTGCCAGCGGCGGATCATGGTATCGATATAGAGCGGGTCGAGCTCGAGCCCGCAGGCCCGGCGGCCGATCTTCTCGGCAGCGATGATGGTAGATCCGCTCCCGAGGAACGGGTCGAGAACGATGTCGCCGCGTTTGGTGCAGTCGAGCAGGATATCCGCAATAAGCGCCACGGGCTTCACGGTTGGATGGAGTGCGAGGAGATTGCCTTCATCGCTTGCCCGGCTGAAGGTGTTGGCGCCGGGATAGGTCCAGACGTTCGAGCGGGAGCGTCCGAAACGGCCGAGCTGGACATTGTTGCGATGCCGGGTCTTGCCCTTGCGCCAGACACCGAAATGCTCGTGCTGGCTGCGATAGAAAGAGCCCATGCCGGCGCTGGTTTTTGCCCAGACACACAGATTGACGTACTCGTCATATACGGCGCGCGCCGCGACATTGAGCTCGTGGAGATGCCGCCAGTCCATGGCCCAGTAGTGGAGCGAGCCATCCCTCGAAACCGCCGCCGCGTTGCGCATTGCACCTTCGAGGAACGCTATGAATTCCGCTTCGCTCTTCTCCCCGTTACCTTCGACAAACGGTCGGTGCCGGATCTTTCCCAGACCGCTGACGTGGCCCGCCATGGGGACATTGTATGGTGGATCGGTCGAGACGACGTCGGCGAGGTCATTGCCCATCAATGCCGTGTACGACGCATGCTGGAGGGCGTCGGCGCACACGATCCGATGGCCGCCAAGCAACCAGATGTCACCAACCGCGGCGATTGCAGGGCCGGGTTCCGGGAGTTCCCCATCACGCGCCTCCTCGTCCTCGGGCGTCATCACCATGAGGTCGATCTCGCCGACCGAAAACCCGGTGACCTCGATATCAAAATCCAGATCCGCCTCGGACAGCTCCAGCAGGATTGCCGCAAGATTACCCCGGTTCCAGCTGCTGAGGTCATGCAGCCGGTTGTCGGCAATCATGAAGGCCCGACGCTGATTTTCGCTGAGGTGTTTCAGGCGGATGACGGCAATCTCTGTCATGCCGAGCAGCTTTGCTGCTTCATATCTGCCGTGCCCGGCGACCAGCTGCCCGATCTCGTCGACCAGCACCGGCACGTTGAAGTTGAACTCGGAGATACTCCTGGCAAGTGCCTTCACATGGCGGGCCTTGTGGTCGCGCGGGTTGCGGGGGTCAGGCCGTATCTGGTCGATCGGCACATATTCGATGATGTGACGAATGAGGTCATTGGATCGTTTCATGGCATCGCTCCCTGTGTTGAAGGAGCTGCCTATTGATACTGGATTATGCCTCCTGCCCAGGGGCAGAAACCTGCTCCGCTTCGATCCACGTCAGGTTGATCAGCTTTTCGGCCATGCCCTTCAGCTGCGGCGTGGCCCGGATGTAGTCGGCAATTTCGCAAGCTTTCGACACCCACCGACGCAGGAAATCGAGGTCCTCATAGACGAATTCCATTAAATCGCCTGCAGCCGATTTCTCGCGGGCTAGCCACTCCAGTGCGGCCGCAAGATGGGCCATCGGATAACGAGTCCGGATCTGGCGCTTCTCGACGTCATGAACCCACGCAAGATATTTGTTTTCGCCCGCACTGGCGCTATTTGGCCAGAGGTATTGCACGATAAAATCAAGGCTGAGCTGCCGGGGCTGGCCATTGATGACAGGTGGCTCGCCAGTCGCTGTTTCCTTCACCAGTGCGAGCACAGCAGCCCCCATGCGTTGTGCTTCCTCGAGGTTGGTAATGATGCTCTCGCGTCCAGTGCGCACCTTGCGGGGATTGTATGTCGGGAATCTCGCCAGGAGCTCCGTCCGATTCCCGGGATGTTTCTCGATCATCATCGCAATCTGATCGGCGCATACGGAGTTGATCAACCTTTGCGTTCGCGCTGCAGTGGCATCGGGATAGGCAAGGCGAATGTGCAGGTGGGCCGCAATCTCCCATGGCTCGAGCCGGGTTGTATCCAGCACGAGCTCGCGCTGATTGTCTGCCTTCACGATGCACCTGTTATGACCGAAATTTCACCTGATATTGCCCTGATATAGTCCTGTTTGCCAATCCCATTGAAATCAGGCGTGGAGCTTGAATTTCCACCGATTTCCAGTGCCTTGGGCTTCTCAGAATACCGGTGCGGCCTGTTTCTGGCGCGAAAAACAGGCGAAAACAGGTAATAACAGGAAAAACAGGTGGTGAGGCCCGTTCGGTCCGGACTGCGTCGCGCACCAAACAGCTCTGGGTCGCCCAGCTGATCACCTCTCTGGCGTTAGGGCGTCAACCGCCGAAGCCCAGGCTTTCCGCTACCGCTGCATTGACGATCCGGCCCTGGTGCACGTTGAGGCCAAGCATCAGGTGCGGATCATCCTCGCACGCGGCTATGCCCTTTGCCGCCAGCGCCAGGCCGAACGGCAGCGTCGCGTTGTTGAGCGCGTAAGACGAGGTCAGCGGCACCGCGCCGGGCATATTGGCAACGCAATAATGGATGATCCCGTCCACCTCATAGGTCGGTGCATCATGCGTGGTGGGATGCGAGGTCTCAAAGCAGCCGCCCTGATCGATCGCGACGTCAACCAGCACCGCGCGCGGCTTCATCAGGCCCAGCATTTCGCGCGTTACCAGATGCGGCGCGGAGGCGCCCGGGATGAGCACCGCACCCACCACCAAATCGGCATCGGCGATCGACTGTTCGATCGTCGAGATGGTCGAATAACGGGTGGCCACCCGGCCCTGGAACATCTCGTCAAGCTGGCGGATACGCGGCAGCGACTTGTCGAAAATCTCGACCCGCGCGCCAAGCCCCGCCGCCATGCGCGCCGCCTGCGTGCCGACCACGCCGCCGCCCAGCACCACCACCTTGGCCGGGAGCACGCCGGGCACCCCGCCCATCAGCGTGCCGCGGCCGCCATTGTGCGCGTATAGCGCCGTGGCACCCGCTTCGATCGAAAGCCGCCCGGCCACTTCGCTCATCGGCGCGAGCAGCGGCAGCGAACGATCGGACGCGGTAACCGTTTCATAGGCCACCGCCGAAACACCCGATGCCATCAGGCCCCGCGCCTGATCGGGATCGGGCGCCAGGTGGAGATAAGTAAACAGGATCTGCCCTTCGCGCAGCTGCACCCATTCGTTGGGCTGTGGTTCCTTCACCTTGACCACCATCTCGGCCCGCGCGAACACTTCAGCCGCGCTGCTGACGATTTCGGCCCCGGCGGCGCGATAGACCGCGTCACCCTTGCTGATGCCCTCGCCCGCTGTGGTCTCGACGATCACCTGGTGTCCGGCGCTGACATATTCGCGCACCGCCTCAGGCGTCAGGCCGACGCGATATTCATGGGCTTTGATTTCCTTGGGAACACCTACGAGCATGCGGAAAACCTCTTTGATCGGACTCGGCAGACTTTGCAGGCGATTCCTATCGCAAGAGTTAGAAAATTACAATCTATTGGTATTTTGTTTGGCCTCACCGGGCGGGAATCACCCGGTCGAATAATCAGGGAAGTTGCGCAGGCAGGCTTCGAGCATGTGTTCGACCCGCTCGGCATCGGCACCGCTGGCACCCTGCGGCAGCGGCCGCATTTTGGCTGGCGGTGGGAAGGTGCCGTATCCGGCAAACAGGCAATGCCAGCTCAGCGAGGAATAGACCGGATCGGCATAAGTTGCGGCATTCGCCTGCGCCATGTCTTGATGCATGAGCCAGGTCGTGACCGACAAGCCGCAGCAGATGTTTGCCTGGGTCCGGGAGAAAGACGGCAACAAGGTACTGGGCCTGTTCAATCTGTCGCCCCGCCCGGTCAGCGCGGTGCTGGCCGATGGCCATGCTGCGGGAACCTACCGCGAATTCCGCAGTGGGGCCGCGACCAGCCTGGCCGCTGGCGACACGGTCACGCTGCCAGCCTGGGGCTATCGCCTGCTGGCCACGCAATAGTCGGCTGCAGCCACGCCTACGCCAGTGGTGGCGGAGCCACTGCACCGACGGCGCATAGATAGCGCGTAGGGTTTGACAATGGCTGCCGCTACTATAGTTCTCACGCTTGGGCGCCTTCCTTGGCCGGGGACATGTAATAACTTACGACCAGAAGCCGCCGCGGGTGGTGGGGCTTGCGGGCGCCATCCTGATCAATCTCAACGGCGTTGTCGGAGCGGGAATATTCGCCCTGCCGGCCTTGCTCTATGCCAGCGCGGGCAGTTTCTCGCCGCTCGCCATCCTGGCCTTCGCGCTGCTCTATGCCTGCCTGATCGCGGTGCTGGCCAAACTGTCGACGGTCTTTCGCCAGTCGGGCGGGCCGCAGCTATATGCGCAGCACGCCTTCGGGCCGCTGGCGGGGTTTCTGGTCGGCTGGTTCAACCTGGCGGCGAACATGTCTGGCAGGGCGGCCAATTTCCACGTGCTGGTATCTTACCTTGCAGCGATATTCCCCTTCTTCGACAACCCATTCGTGCGGCTTGCCACGATTGTTGCGCTCATCGCCGCATTCATGATGATCAGCATCGTTGGCACCAGGCGCTCGATCGCGGTCATGTGGGTCGGAACTGTCGCAAAGCTGGCTCCGATCCTGTTTCTGTGCCTAGTCGGGCTTTATGCGAACGGGATTCCCACCCGGGTCAGCCTGCCGCAATTTTCGCAGATCGAAGCCGTCGCGCTGCTGCTTGCCTATGCCTTTTCAGGTGCTGGAATAGTAACGGTTGCCGCGGGGGAAACGAAGCAACCGCGATCACATATCACGCGCTCGATCTTCATCAACCTCGCCGGGGTGGCGGTCTTCTATGCGATTGTGCAGCTGGCCTATATCGCGATCGCTCCCGATCCATCGGCAATCGACAGTCCGCTCGCGGCTGCGGGAGAAAAAGTCTTTGGCGCTGCGGGAACCTTGCTGATCAGTTTTGCCGCGATCTTTTCAATTGGGACCAACCAGCTCAGCAGCTTCGTGGCCATGCCCCGCATCGCCTATGGCATGGCTCGCCGCGGGCTGCTGCCCAATTTCTTCGCTTATGTCTCGCCGCGCTTTGAAACCCCGGCCATTGCCATCACCGCCTATTCGCTGATCGTTGCCGGCCTGGCCATATCCGGCTCCTTTGCCATCCTTGCCATGCTGGTGGTTGCGGTCGAGCAATTGATATTCATCGCGTCGGTCGGCGCTCTGCTCAAGATGTGGCACCGCAATGACGGGGGTGTTGCTGATGCGATGGGGCCGCGCTGGCTGGTCATCATGCCCATCGCGATCGGCATGATCGTGTGGCTGACATCGCAGGTTCCGCTCAGCTCGGCGCTATCCACACTGGCCCTGGTGGCAACCGGACTGGTGCTCTACGCGCTGTCAAAGGGCGGCGCGGTCAAGCATGAGGGCGTGATCCTGCCCGAGCGCCGCGCTTAGCTGTACATCCCGCGCTTTGGCCCGAGATAGCCGAACAGGTATGCCGCCACCTTGCGCATCTGGATTTCCTCCGCCCCTTCGGTGATGCGATAGCGGCGATGGTGGCGATAGATATGCTCGAACGGCTTGTGCCGCGAATAGCCGATCCCGCCATGCACCTGCATCGCCCGGTCGGCCGCCTCGCACACCAGCCGGTTCGCCCAGTAATTGCACATGCTGACCTTGTCGGAGATCGTCCGCTCGATCTCCTCATGCGGCATGTTGTCCATTTCCCAGGCGGTCTTGTAGATCAGCAGCCGCAGCATTTCGCACTGTGTGGCAAGCTCCACCAGCGGGAACTGGATCGCCTGGTTCTTCGCCAGTTCCTCGCCAAAGGGCTTGCGGGTGCGCGCATATCGCACGCTCTCATCGACGCAAAATTGCGCCGCGCCGAGCGAGCTTGCCGCCTGGCGGATGCGGTTCTGGTGGACGAAGCTTTGCGCCAGGGCGAGGCCGCGCCCTTCCACCCCCAGGATCGCACTCTCGGGCACCCACACGTTGTTGACTGACAGCCGCGGATGATCAGTCGGCATGTTGAAGGTCCACATCCATTCCTCGATCTCGAGCCCCGGCGTGGGATTGGGGACGAGGAAGCAGGTGATCCCGCTGGCATCGCCATCCTTGCCCGATGTGCGGGCAAACATGGCGCAGTGCGTGGCGACATGCATGCCGGTGATCCACATCTTCTCGCCATCGATGCGCCAGCCATCGACCCCGTCGCGCGCCTCGCGCACGGCGCGGGTTTCCATATGGGTGGCGTCGGAGCCATGGTTCGCTTCAGTGAGGCCGAAGGCAACCCGCCGTGTGCCTTCGAACCCGCCGAGGATGAATTCCTGTTTCTGTTCCTCCGTCCCGAAGGTCTCGAACATGGCGACGAAGGGGAAATTGCCAACGATGCTGTGCTCGTTCTGCAAATCATTGTGGAGGCCCAGCCCCTTCCGCGCGAAATGGTCGCGGATCACCGCCATCCACAAATTGGAGCCGTCCTTGCCGCCATATTTCTTCGGCGCGGAAAAGCGCCAATGGCCGGCCGCATCGGCGCGGCGCTTGGCCTCGATCAGCAGTTCTTCCCACTCGTGGCGGGGCAGCCCGCCGCGCTCCCAATCGGTGCGCGCATGCTCGCGGCGGTGGTCGAAGAAGCGGATATTGTCATCCTGCTGCTCCAGCGGCTTGATCTCGGCTTAGATGAAGGCGTCGAGCTCGTCCAGGTAGGCCTGCAAATCTGCGGGAATGGCGAAGTCCATACGGTTATTCCTCTCCGGTCCAGAGTTTGCGCGCCACGGCGAGCGCAGGATATTTGGGAATGTCGGCCTCCAGCTTGTCGAGCGCCTTGCGCCGCAGCAAAGCGAGCAGGCCAGGCTCGGCAAGGTCGCGCTCTCCGCCGAGCAGCGCGCGGGCGATGGCGCGGTCCTCGGCGCGCGCACCGCTCGCCTCCTCGCGCGCGATCATGCCCAGCGCATTGCGTGCCACGGCCAGCTGGAAGCGGTCATGCCCTTCCATCCGGTCTTTCACCATTGCCAGCCATTCGCCGATCGCGGTGGCCACTTCGCCCGCAGTGGCCTCGCCGCTCGATACGGGCACCCGCCCGGCGGGCGGCAGGCTGCGCGCGCGTTCCTGCTGCGGTGCTTCCTGTTCGAGCAGCATCAGCAGGTCGAGCTCGTTTTCCGAAGTGCGGCGCGAGATCACCACCCGTTCGAGCATGCGATCCTCGCCGCTGCGCCAGATGCGCGCATTGCGCAGACAGCCGAGCGCCCACCATACGGTGCGGTGCACCAGCCAGTAGCGGAACCGGGCGCGGTCGACCATGCGTCCGCTTTCGGCCTCATAGGCGGCGAAATAATCGTTCAGCGAACCCAGCCCCAGCGCGGGCCGGTCATACCGGGCAAAGCGCCACACCGCCATGCAACCGAAGGCGAGATCCTCGTGCGGGTCGCCGAAATGGGCCAGCTCCCAGTCGAGCACGCCGGTAAGCTGGCCATTCTCGGCGAGAATATTGCCCATTCGAAAATCGCCGTGGTTCAGCACAGGCTCGCACTGATCGGGGCAATTGTCCTCCATCCACCTCAGCCCCAGCGCAATGATCGGGCGGTCGCCGCCCGCTTCCTCGAACTGCTGGCGCAGGTCTGCAATCGCCGCGCGGTAATCCATCACCGGCACATCCGGCGGCAGGTCTTCCCGCTTTAGCGAATGAATGCGCGCCAGATCGCGCGCCGCTTCGGCCAGGATCGTGCCAGCACCTTCCATCGCCAATATCTGGCGCGGATCGGGCGTGCCGGGCAGGGCGCGCATGATGAAGCCGCTGCCGATCCCGTCGCCCGGCTCCAGCACCGCCACCACTTCGGGCGCGGTCACGCCCGCCCCATGCGCCGCGCGAATGATCGCCGCCTCGGTGGCGTGCCCGTAGGGCCGGCCCTCCATGAAGGCGAGCGAAGGCGCGCGGCGGAGCACGAAATCCTCCGCCCCGCTCGAGAAGCGCCAGCTTTCCATGGTTGCCCCGCCGGTGAGCCGCGCCAGGCCTGACGGTGCAGGCAGCCCGGCCCGCGAGCCTCCCAGTCTGGAGAGGGCGCGGGCCAGGCCCTGCTCTATCGCCTGTGGGTCGCTGCTGCTCACCGTTCAGCAGCGATCAGGCCGGGATATTGTCCCTCTTGACGGTAATCACCTGCGAGTAGGTGAATTCCTCGAGCCCTTCCTTGCCGTATTCGGCACCAAAGCCCGATTGCTTGTGCCCGCCAAAGGGAGCGTAGGGCGAAATGTGCATGAACTCGTTGATCCAGACGGTGCCGGTTTCAAGTTGCTCGGCAATCTCGATGCCTTTTTCGGGATTGGCGGTCCACACCGCGCCGGCAAGGCCATAGTCGGAATTGTTGGCGCGCGCGATCACCTCTTCTTCGGTCGAGAACTTCATCAGCGGCATGACCGGGCCGAACTGTTCCTCGGCCACGATCCGCGCGTCTTCGGGCGGATTGTCCAGAATGGTGATCGGCACGTAATAGCCGCTGCCCGTGGGATCGGCGTCACCGCCAACCAGGAACTTGTAGCCATTGTCCTTCGCGTCCTCGATCAGTTCGAGCACGCGCTCATATTGCTTCTTGTTCTGGATCGGGCCGACACCGGTGCCCTGCTGCGAGCCGTCACCCACCTTCACCGTCTTGGCATAGTCGGCAATCGCCTGGCTCAGCTCGTCATAGATATCCTCGTGGATATAGATGCGCTTGGCCGCGATACAGACCTGCCCGGCATTGGTGAAGCTTGACCAGAACAGCTGCTCTGCCACCTTCTTGGGGTCAGCATCGGGCAGCACGATCGAGGCATCATTGCCGCCCAGTTCAAGCGTGATGCGCTTCAGATCCTTCGAGGCGCCCTCCATGATCTTCTTGCCGGTCGCGGTCGAGCCGGTGAAAGTGATCTTGTCGATATCGGGGTGGCTGGTCATCAGCGGGCCCAATGAATCCTCGCCAGTGATGAAATTGACCACACCGGCGGGCACGGTGTCCTTGATCAGTTCGGCAAAGCGCAGCGTGGTGAGCGGAGTGAAGGGCGAAGGTTTCAGGACGATGGTGCAGCCTGAAAGCAGGGCCGGCACGATCTTCTGCACCGCCATCAGCAGCGGGAAGTTCCACGGCACGATGCCGCCTACCACGCCCACCGGCACCCGCCGGGTGCGGCTGAGCCGCTGCGCCGAATCTTCGGTCACCTCGTCTTCGAGGCTGAGTGTCGACTGGCTGGCAATCATGTAGGCCGACCCCATGATTTCGCCCTTGGCCTGTTCATGCGGCTTGCCCTGCTCGCTGGTCAGCAGCCGGTAGAGCTCTTCGTGATTGTCCTGGATGATCTTGGCCATCGCCTGCAGCGCGGCGCGGCGTTCCTCGATCGGTGTCTTGCGCCAGCTCTTGAAGGCAGCGCGGGCAGCGGCCACCGCGCGGTCAAGCTCGGCCGCGCCGCAAGCCGGAACCTGGCCGATGACCTGTTCATTGGCCGGGTTGACCACGTCGAGCCATTCGCCCGATTCAACCAATTCGCCATTGATGAGATTCTTGTATTGGGTAGCCATGGGGCCTCTCTCCAGTCTGAACTGCCAGTGTGCAGGAATGTCTCGAGTCGCCAAGATGGGACGCCGCCGCCCCAAGGGCAAATACTTTCCTTGCATCATAGAGCGCGACAGCGTGTCGCGCGCCTATCCATTGCGCTATGCAACTGATAGCCGCATGAAAGCGAGCGAAAAAGCATAGCTGAAGAGGATTCCCGCATGGCCGATCTCGTCGTTTACGGCAGCCCCGTTTCCCCCTTTGTGCGCAAGGTCCAGGCGGTCTGTATCGAAAAGGGCGTGGAATTCGAAACCGACGCGGTCAACGTGTTCGATCCGCCCGACTGGTTTCGCGAGATCTCGCCATTGAAACGAATCCCGGTCCTGCGCGATCGCTCGATTGCCGAAGAGGGTATTCCTGGGACGATTGCGGACAGCTCTGCCATCTGCGGCTATATCGAGAGGAAGCACCCCCAGGTGCCGCTCTATCCCGCCGATCCCTTCGCCTATGGGCACGCGCTGTGGATCGAGGAGTATGCCGACAGCCATCTGGCCGCAACCGGCGGGCTGGGCATTTTCCGTCCGATCGCCTTTGCCGCCATGCAGGGGAAAGAGCCCGATCTCGACACCGCGCGGGCATGCTGGGCAGAAAAGATGCCGCCGATCCTGGCCTATCTCGACGGCGCGCTGGGCGATGGCGAATTCTATGCCGGCGACGCGCTGTCGATCGCCGATATCACCGTCACCACCTGCCTGATGCAGCTCTCGCTCGCTGCCAGGCTGCCGCTCGATGCCTATCCCGCGCTCGCCGCGCACCTGAAGCGCATGCAGGCGCGCGATTCGATTGCCGTGCCTTATGCCAAGGCGGAAGCTTTCATCCGCAGGTCGGTGCCTGAACCCCATGATCTGGCGTGATTTCCCGCGGCTAACGACGCAAGGCTAACCATTTCTTTGCCATGACGCGGCATTGAGCGATAAAGCTTGCCGTACAGGCACGCAAACAGGGGAAATGCATGACCAGCCCGTGGACCATCGGGATCATCGGCGGATCGGGGCTCTACGCGATAGAGGGGCTTGAAGACGCGCAATGGATCGCGATCGACAGCCCGTGGGGCAAGCCCAGCGACGAGGTGCTGTGCGGACGCATCGGCGATGTGCGGGTGCGCTTCCTCCCGCGCCACGGGCGGGGGCACCCGATCGCGCCCGGCGAGCTCAATGCGCGCGCCAATATCGATGTGCTCAAGCGCGCAGGCTGCACTGACATTCTTGCCATCTCTGCGGTTGGCTCCCTGCGTGAGCAGATCGAGCCGGGGCGCTTTGCCATTGTCGAGCAGTTCATCGACCGCACCAATCGCACACCGCGCAGCTTCTTCGGCACCGGCCTCGTCACGCATGTCTCGATGGCCGATCCGGTTTGCCCGCGCCTGTCTGAAATGGCCGCCGCCGCGATCGCTGGCGCCAAGGGAAAGGTGGCGACCGGTGCAACCTACCTTGCCATGGAGGGCCCGCAATTCTCGACCCGCGCCGAAAGCCGGATGTACCGCGAATGGGGGGCGGACGTGGTGGGCATGACCGCCATGCCCGAAGCCAAATTGGCGCGTGAGGCGGAGCTGCCCTATGCGCTGGTCGGCATGGTGACCGATTACGATTGCTGGCGGGAAGGCGAAGCAGTCGACGTGGCACAGGTGGTTGCGCAGATGCAGCTCAACAGCAAGCTTGCGCGCGACATGCTGACCCGCTTCATCAACGCACTGCCCGATCAACGCGAGCCTTCGCCGATCGACTTCGCGCTGGATGATGCAGTGATCACCGCGCCCGACAAGCTCGATCCGGCGCTGCTGGCAAAGCTTGACGCAGTTGCCGGCCGGTTGCTTGCCGGGGGTTAGCGGCCCGCGACCTGCGCGAAGTGATCGAGCACTTCGGCCATCCCCACCACATCGCCATATTTGGCGTTCATGTCGAACAGATTGGCGCGGTGTACAGCCTCGTGCCGGTCGCCCACCGCCTCTTCCACCACAATCGGGATGAAGCCGTGCTGGCAGGCATCGACGCAGCTGGCGCGGATGCAGCCACTGGTGGTGACGCCGGTGATCACCAGGCTGTCAATGCCCATGGCGGTGAGCGTGGAGGCGAGCGAGGTGCCGAAAAAGGCGCTGGCATATTGCTTGGTGATGACGAGTTCATCCCCGCCCGGCTCAAGCCCTGCGGGCCAGGCGCCAAGCGGGTTGCCGCGCGCAAAGCTTTTCAGCGCGTCGATCTTGCGCGCGAAGATCCCCCCGTCCGCCATCGAAGGATGGAACTCGACATTGGTATAGATCACCGGCACACCCGCCGTGCGTGCCGCATCGCGCAGCCGCAAGGCCGCCTCCAATGCGGGCTCGACGCCTGCGTAAAGCGGGCTGCCCTTGGCCAAATAGGCCTCTACAAAGTCGATCAGGATCAGCGCGGGCCTTTTCCCGAAACCGATCCGACCTTCGAAGACGCCGGCATAATTGCTCTTCACGTCCTCAGCGCTCACCCAAAGAGCTCCTCTCGCACGCTCGCGTGTGTGAACAGCTTATCCTAGAATTTGTAGCCAAACTCCACCCCGAAGCGCCGCAACATCCCCGGAGAAATGAACGATCCGCCAAATTCGATCGCCGGGATCGCCTCGGCAATGTATTTTTCGTTGGTGAGATTGTCGGCAAAGGCCGTGACCGACCAGCTGTCGGTTTCCAGCCCGATACGCGTGTTGAGCACGCCGAAAGTATCGCGCCGGGTAAGCGAGTAATCCGCATCGCCCACGAATGAAGGCAGGGCCAGCGCCGATCCCGGAAGCAGCCCGCTGAACAGCGTGGGCGAGGTGTTGTTCTGCATGGTGTGGAACCAGGTCGGCCCGGTGATGCGGTAATCGGCCCGGGCAACGAAATCGAGCGTGTCGGTTACCGGCAGGTCAAGCTGGGTGCCCAGGTTGAGGGTGTAGTCCGCGGTATAGGGCGACTTGTTGCCGACCGTGACCGGGCGAGAGGCATTCTCCTTGATCTCGCTCTCCGTCACATTGGCTGAACCGAACACGCTCCAGCCCGGCATGATCTCGGCAGACAGGTTGAGCTCGGCGCCATAGATCTCGACCTCGTCGATATTCGACACCACGCGCAGCAGGCCGAAGCCGCCAACGAAGAATTCGAAGAACTGCATGTCGTCGATCTTGGTATAGTAACCTGCAAGATCGAATGTCACCGCGCCGCCCAGAAGGTCGCCCTTCATACCCGCTTCGAAGGCGCTCGATTTCTCTTTGCGGAACTGGTCCTCGATCAGCACGTCCGTGCCGATGAACTGGTTGAAGGCCTGGTCAACGATCGCAGCCGAGCCCTGATTGTTGAACCCGCCCGATTTGAAGCCGATGCCCCAGTTGGCGTAGAGATTGACGTCATCCGAAAGCTCGTAGCGCAGCGAGATCTTGGGCTGGAGCTGCTTGAAGCTCTTCGACTGGTCGGGGATCGGCCCGAAGGCCTGGCCCGGATTGATCGGGCCGCCGGTAAAGGGATCGGTGGCATTGGGCACGAGGTTGCGCACCTTGCGGTCCTCGATGTCATAGCGCGCTGCCAGCCCGAGTTCGAAGCGTTCGCTCACCTCGAAATCTGCCGAGCCGAACACGGCATAGACATCGGTCGAGAAATCATCGTGGTAGAGCTGGGTGGTGGGATTGGCAGAACCAGCCGGATTGAACAGTTCCGTACTGGCGCCATTGCCCAGGTCTGCGCCCAGGCTGACCCCAACTTCCCGGTCGATATGGAGGTAGTAACCACCCACCTGCCAGTCGACCATGCTATCGCCGTTCGAGGCGAGCCTCACTTCGGCGCTGAAATCGCTCTGGTTACGAACCTGTAGCTGGGTGCCGTCACAGGTTGTGGGACCGAAGGGGCCGAAGGTCGACCCGTTGACGGGATCGAAGATGAAGGGCACCGGCGTCGCCCCGATGAAACCCGGCGGGTTGACCGGGAAGCCGGTCAGCGAGGCGGTGCTGGCAAAGCAGGCGTTCGAAGCGTCGACCGAATCCTGCGTCGCCCCTGGGAAGGTGAAGCGCGCAAAATCTGCCGAAGTGCCATCGGCGGTCAGCAATTGTTCGACATCGCTATAAAGCGCCCAGGCCGTCAACGTGACGCTGTCGAATTCGTGCTCGATCTTGGCCGATGCCTCGAAGGTCTGCTGGGTATTGGTGGGGCGAATGTTGGAATAGAAATTGAACGGGTGCTCGTTGACGTCCTCGAAAAAGGCACCACCGAAATTGGGCAGCGCAAAGGCCGCGTTGTAATTGATCGATGCGCCCTTGAGATCGGCATAGCGCGCCTTGACATCAAGCTCCGTCGACGGACCCAGTTCGGCCACGAAGCGCCCGTCGACCGACCACACTTCCTGGTCATCGACTGTATTCGAATCCAGCAGCACGTTGCGGTAGAAGCCGTCGGTGGTCGAATAACTGCCCGACAGGACCAGCCCGGCCCCCTCGCCCACCGGCGTCGAAACATAGGCCGAGGCCTTGTAGGTCTCGTCCTCTGCGGCGCTCACCTTGATGCCGCCTTCCAGGAAGCCAGCCGGCTTGAGCGTCTGTATCACGATCGCGCCAGCTGCAGCATTGCGGCCGTAAAGCGCGCCCTGCGGGCCTTTGAGGATTTCAATCTGGCGCAGCGTGCCCTGATCCTGGTTGAGCTGTGCAGTGTTGGTCTTGAGAATGCCGTCCACCACCAGCGCAACCGAGCTTTCCGCGTCGCGGGCGCCATTGATGCCGCGAATGTTGATCTGGGTATCGCCCGCTTCCGCAGTGCCGGTGACAATCGTCACGCCGGGCGTCAGCTGGACGAATTCCTCAGCCCGGTCGATCCCGGTCTTCTCCAGCGTATCTGCGGTGAACACGGTGATCGCGCTCGGAACCTCGGCCAGCGTTTCGGACTGGCGCCGCGCGGTCACGATAATGGCGTTGCTGCCGGTAGCGTCTTCCGCAACTGCTTCGCTGCCGACATCCTGCGCCAATGCGGGGTTGGCCATAATGATCGCGCCAAACGCCGCGCCGCACGCAAGGGTGTACTTGAAGGTGGTCATCTGTCGTATCTCCCCTGAACCTTTAGCCGGTACGGGATTTTTCCCGGACTTGCCGGCTGCAGGCAAACGCTACCCAATTAATTGACGCAATATTGTATACAATTTATCCTGGTCAAGCTTAATGTGCAAGAACGGGGGGAAGGCCGTGGTGTGTGGCAAAATGGTCGCGATGGCAGCTTGCGGGGGAGCGTTTGTGCACCTTTCAGCTGCTTCTCTGTGCTTTTCAGTATCCTTTGTGTCCTTTTCAGTCCCCTTTGGGCGCACAGCAGCCTAGGGTTCCGGGATGAGCCGCGCCTCCGACCTCGCCTATGACAAGATCCGCGCCCACCTGCTCAGCGGCGCGGTCAAGCCGGGCGCGCAGCTGACCGAGGACCAGCTGACGCAGATCACCGGCGTCAGCCGTACGCCGGTGCGCGAGGCGGTGCGGCGGCTGGAGAGCGAGATGCTGCTGGTGCGCAGCGAATCGAAGCGCATCTTCGTGGCCGACTGGAGCCGCGACGACATCGACGAGATGTTCACCTTGAGGCAGATGCTCGAGGGCCATGCCGCCGAGCGCGCGGCGCGCCGCCTTTCAGGCGAGCAGATCGACCGGCTCGAGGAAGTCAACCAGCAGCTGCACCTGGCGGTGACGATGGAGCCGCCCGACGTTGTGCGCTTTCTCGATGCCAACCGCAGCTTCCACGAGATCATCACCGAGGCAGCGCATTCGCCGCGCCTGGCGCAGGTGCTGGCCATGCTGGTCGAGCAACCGGTGGTACTGCGCACCGCGCGCAGCTATTCGGTGGAGGATCTGAGGCAGTCGGCGCGCGACCATGACGAACTGATCGCCGCCTTCCGCGCGCGCGATCCGGGCTGGGCCCGCGCGGTCATGGGCAGCCATCTGCGCCGCGCATTTCACACCTTTGCGAATGCGGCCGAGGCGGCGGAGTAGAGCGGCTGCGCCGGGTTAGATAATCCCGCGTTCTTCCAGCTCGGCGCGCTTGCGCGAATCCATCCCCAGCAGCCCGCCGTAGATTTCCTCGTTATGCTGGCCCAGCTCCGGCCCCACCCATTCGACATGGCCGGGCGTTTCCGACAGCTTGGGCGCGACATTCTGCATCTTGAAGTTATCATATTTGGGATGCGGCATTTCGATGATCGCCTCGCGCGCGGCGAAATGCGGATCGGCCAGCATCTCGGGCGCGCGGTAGATATTGCCCGCCGGCACGCCGTGCTCTTCGCACAGGTCGAGCACCTGCTGGCTGGTGCGCTGCCTGGTCCATTCGCCGATAAGCGCGTCGAGCTCGGCCTGCCGTTCGCCGCGGGCGACGTGCGAATTGTAGCGCGGATCGTCGCCCAGTTCGGGCACGCCCATCATCGCCGCCATGCGCTTCCACACGCTGTCCTGGTTCCCCGCCACCAGCACGCTGCCATCGCTGGTGGGATAGACATTGGAGGGCGCGATCTTGGGCAGGATCGAGCCGGTGCGTTCGCGGATATGGCCGGTCACCGTATATTCGGGCACGGTCGATTCCATCATCGCCAGCACCGCTTCATAGATCGCCGAATCGACCACCTGCCCCTGCCCCGTCTTGTGCCGGTGGTTAAGCGCCATCAGCGCGCCGAGGCAGGCATAGGTCGCGGCGAGCGAATCGCCGATCGAGATGCCGGCCCGGCTTGGCGGGCGGTCCGGCTCACCCGCGATGTAGCGCATGCCGCCCATCGCCTCGCCGATCCCGCCATAGCCAGCGCGCGGGGAATAGGGGCCGCTCTGGCCATAGCCCGAAACGCGGATCATGATCAGCGCCTGGTTGATCGCGTGCAGATCGTCCCACCCCAGGTTCCAGCGCTCGAGCGTGCCGGGGCGGAAATTCTCGAGCAGGAAATCGGCCCTGGCGGCGAGCTGGCGGACAATCTCCTGCCCTTCCTTCTCGCGCAGATTGAGGGTGATCGATTTCTTGTTGCGCGCGACGACCGAGAACCACAGTGGGATACCCTGCCCCCAGTTGCGCATCGCATCGCCCACCTTGGGCGGCTCGATCTTGATCACTTCGGCACCGTGATCGGCCATCAGCTGGCCGCAGAATGGCCCCGCGATCAGCTGGCCCATCTCGATCAGCCGCAGTCCCGAAAGCGCTCCCTCGGCCATGTCACCCCTTTCGCATCGTCAAAATTCCAGCGCCACACAGCTATTTACTCAAGGCGCACCCTAAAGGCACACAAAGGGTACAAAGAGCGACACAAGCGGCGCTCAAGCGGACCCGAACGTGACCGGGCCTATACAAGCGCCATTTGCATTTGTATACAATTTGCGTATCACGCGCCCAGCCGTTTTTTGCCAGCGAGACTATTCCCATGGCTGCCCAAAGCATCGAACTCGTCGAAGTCGGCCCGCGCGACGGGCTGCAGAACGAACCCGAGATCATCCCCAGCGCAGTCAAGCTGGCGATGATCGGGCGGATGCTCGACTATGGCGCGCGGCGGCTGGAGGTGGCGAGCTTCGTCCACCCGCAGCGCGTGCCGCAGATGGCCGATGCGGAAGACGTGATCGCCGGCCTGCCCAATCGCAAGGATGCGACCTATATCGGCCTGGTGCTCAACAAGCGCGGGGTGATGCGCGCGCTGGCAACGCGCGAGGGCGGAGCCCGCGGCATCGACCAGATCGGCTGCGTGATCGTGGCCAGCGGCACATTCGGGCAGAAGAACCAGGGCCAGACCATCGCACAGGGCATCGCCGAGAACCGCGCCATGATCCGCTTCGCCCGCGAACAGGGGATGCGCGCGCAGGTAACGATCAGCGCCGCCTTTGGCTGCCCGTTCGAGGGCGAGGTGCAGCCTGAAACCGTGCTCGCCATTGCCGAGGAAATGGCCGCCGAAGGGCCGGAGGAAATCGCGCTGGCGGATACCATCGGCGTGGGCGTTCCGGCGCAGGTGGGGGATTTGTTCGGGCGCCTGGGTGAACTGCTTGGCGGCAGGATCCCGATGCGCGCGCATTTCCACGATACGCGCGGCACCGGCATCGCCAATGCCTGGGCAGCGTATCAGGCGGGCGTGCGCATATTCGACGCATCGCTTGGCGGGCTGGGCGGCTGCCCCTTTGCCCCCAAGGCGACGGGGAATATTGCCACAGAGGATCTGGTTTACATGATGGAGCGTTCGGGCATCGACACGGGAATCGAACTCGAGGCAGCCATCGCCGCCAACCATTGGTTCGCCGAAAGACTGGGCCGGGCCCTGCCATCCTTGGTCGCACGAGCGGCCTGACCGAATATAGCCACGGAGAGACTATGACTTACAGGCCCGATAAGTACAGATTGGGCGTCGATGTGGGGGGGACCTTCACCGACCTGCTGCTGTTCGACGAGCAAAGCGGGAAATTCTGGCGCCACAAGACGCCCTCAACCCCGCATGACAGCTCGGAAGGGATACTCAACGGGGTGAAGGCGATCACCGCCGAAGCGGGCGTTTCGGCCAGCGACATCTCCTATTTCCTCCACGGCACTACGGTGGCGACCAATGCCGTGCTTGAAGGCAAGGGCGCCAAGGTCGGGCTCATCACCACCGAGGGTTACCGCGACATCATGCAGATCGCGCGCAGTTTCGTGCCCGGCGGCCTTGCTGCATGGATCGTGTGGCCCAAGCCGCAGCCGCTCGCGCATCTGGAAGATACGGTTGAAGTGCCGGGGCGGATGGATGCCGATGGCCGGGAAGTGCGCCCGCTTGATGAAAAGGCGGTGCGTGCCGCGCTGCGCAAGCTCAAGGGGCAAGGGATCGAAGCACTCACCGTCAGCCTGATCAACGCCTATGTCAACGGCGCGCATGAAAAGCGCATCGGCGAGATCGCGGCAGAGGAACTGCCCGGCATTCCCGTGTCGCTGAGCCACGAAGTGCTGCCCGAGATGCAGGAATACGAACGTACGCTGTCGACCGTTGCCAACGCCGCGGTGCGCCCGGTGGTGAGCAAATATGTCTCCAACCTGCGCAGCAAGCTGGAGGACGAAGGGCTCAAGGGCAAGCTCTCGCTGCTGCGCTCGGACGGCGGGCTGATGAGCAGCCAGAAGGCCGAGGAGCATCCGGTCAACATATTGATGTCCGGCCCCGCAGGCGGGGTTACCGGCGCGCTATGGGTGGCGAAGAATGCCGGCTTCACCAACATTCTCACGCTCGACGTCGGCGGCACCAGCACTGATGTCGCGCTGATCGAAGGGCTTGAACCGCGCCGGGTCCGTTCGACCGAGGTTGGCCATCTGTCGGTGCGCGCTTCCTCGCTCGACGTGAAGACCGTGGGCGCGGGTGGCGGTTCGATCGCGCATGTGCCCCAGCTGACCGGGGCGCTGCGGGTTGGCCCCGAAAGCGCGGGCGCGGTGCCCGGCCCAGTCGCCTATGGCAAGGGCGGCGAACTGCCGACGGTGACCGACGCCAATGTCGTGCTGGGCTATTTGCCCGAAGACCTGCTGGGCGGCAGTTTCAAGCTTGACCGCGAAGGCGCGAAAAAGGCGGTACAGACGATTGCCGATGCGTTGGGTGTCACCTTGATGGAGGCGTCGCGCGGGATCATCGATATCGTCAACGAGAACATGTTCGGCGCGCTCAGGATGATCAGCGTGCAGCAAGGATATGACCCGCGCGAATTCGCGCTGATGGGCTTTGGCGGGGCAGGTCCGCTGCATGTCAATGCGGTGGCGCGGCTGATGGGCAGCTGGCCTGCGATCTCGCCCGTTTCGCCGGGCGTGCTGTGTGCGCTGGGTGATGCAACCACGCGGATGCGCACTGAAACCGCGCGCAGCTTCAACCGCCTGGCAAAGGATATCGGCATTGCCGATCTCGAAGCCGTGCTTGATGAAATGGCGGCGCAGACCCGCAGTGAGCTGCTGGCTGACGGGGTGCCGGAAGAGCAGGTTACCACGCAGTTCGAAGTCGATATCCGCTATACCGGGCAGGCCTTCGAAGTGCCGCTGACGATCGACAAGGCGGTGCTCGAGAAAGACGGGATCGAAGGCATATTGGCGCGCTTCGACGAGGAGCATTTGCGCCTCTTCACCTTCAACATGGATACACCGCATGAAATCGTGAACCTGCGCGCGGTGGCGCTGGGCCAGGCGCCGGCGCTTCCCGCCGCCGAGCTGGAAAAGGGCGACGGCGACCCAGCGGCCGCCAAGATCCGCGACCATGTGCTGTGGATGGACGGGCGCGAGCAGGCCGCAGCGATCTATGACCGCAGTCGGCTGCGCCAAGGCGATGTGATTCCCGGCCCCGCGATCATCACCGAAATGGATTCGACCACGCTGGTCGAAAGCGGCTGCGTGGCCAGGGTCGATGCAGTCGGCAATATTCTCATCAATCCGGTGTCGGAATGACGCCCGTCTTTCCCCTTTTACGTCACCCCGGCGCAGGCCGGGGTCCAGCGCGGAACCACCTTCGCCGCATCTGGATTCCGGCCTTCGCCGGAATGACGCATTAGAGATTTCAGGAGCAAGCGATGCCGGCACAAATCATCGAAACCAACCCCACGCCCTTCGAGAAGGTCAGGATCGACCCGGTCACGCTCGACATCATCGAGAACGCGCTGCGCAATGCCCGCATCGAGATGGACGCCACGCTGGTGCGCACCGCAATGAGCCCCGGCATCCGCGAACAGGGTGACGCCTTCCCGCTAATCGCGGACCCCAAGGGCAAGATGATCGTCGGCCAGTTCGGCAGCTTCATCGGCGGCTTCCTCAAGGGCTATGACGATACGCTGGAGGATGGCGACATGATCTTCCTCAGCGACCCATATTCCTGCGAAGGCGCGATTTCGCACTCGAACGACTGGCTGGTGCTGCTGCCGGTGTTCAAGGACGGGCGACTGATCGCCTATACCGCCATGTTCGGCCACCAGAGCGACATCGGCGGCTCGGTGCCCGGATCGATGCCGATCGGCGCCAGCTCGATCTTCGAGGAAGGGGTGCGCATCCCGCCGGTGAAGATCTGGAAAAAGGGCGAATACAATGCCGATCTGATGAAGCTGGTGATGCACCAGACGCGCAAGCCCGACTGGTGCCAGGCCGATCTGAACGCGCTGATCGCATCGTGCCGGGTCGCCGCGCGCCGCGTGATCGAAATGGCCGATCGCTTCGGCGACGATGTCTATTACTCGGCGACGCAGGAACTGCTCGACCGCAATTATCGCGCAATGAAGGCGCTGATCGGCATGGCAGTGGCCGAGGAGCCGGTGAGCTTCGAGGATTACATCTGCGACGATGGCAAGGGCTTTGGCCCCTACCGGATCAGATGCACCATGTGGCGCGAGGGCGACAAGGTGGTGCTCGATTTCGACGGCACCGACCCGCAATCCGCCGCCTCGATCAATTTCTATCTCAACGAGAACATGTTCAAGATGTTCTTCGGTATCTACATGATCATGGTGTTCGACCCGCAGATCCTGTTCAATGACGGGTTCTACGATCTGATAGAAGTGCGCATACCAGAGGGATCGCTGCTGAAGCCGAAATTCCCCGCCGCGCTTTCGGGCCGCACTCATGCGCTGGGCCGTATCTTCGACATTCTGGGGGGATTGCTGGGCCAGGGCACGCCGGAATTCCTCAATGCGGCAGGCTTCAGCTCAAGCCCGCACCTGTTCTATTCCGGCTGGGACGCGCGAGACGACAAGCCGCCCGAATGGTTCCAGCTGTTCCAGATCGGCTTTGGCGGCATTCCCGGCCGGCCGCTGGGCGACGGGCCGGACGGACATTCGCTGTGGCCCGGCTTCACCAATGTCCCCAACGAATTCCTCGAGCGTTATTTCCCGCTGCGGATCGAACGCTACTCGACCGAGCCCGACAGCGGCGGCGCGGGGCTGCACCGCGGCGGCAATGGCATCCACATGACCTACCGCTTTTTGGCCGATGGCGAGATCGCGGTGCATGATGACCGCTGGTTCGTCCCGCCATGGGGCGTCAACGGCGGGCATCCCGGCACGCGCGCGAAGAAAGTGCTCGAACGCGCCGACGGCACCACCGAAATCATCGGCAACAAGGTGGAGGATGTGCCGGTCAAGGCCGGCGACCTGCTGCATTACATCACCTGGGGCGGCGGCGGCTGGGGTGATCCGCTTGAGCGCGATCCGGAGCTGGTCGGTCTGGAAATTCGCCAGGGCCTGGTCACACCGGAAGGCGCGCGCCCTTATGGCGTGGTGGCTGATGAAAACGGCACGGTCGATAGTGCGGCGACGGACAAGCTGCGCACCGCAATCCGCGCCGGGCGCGGCGAACTGCCGCTGTTCGATTATGGACCCGGAATCGACAAATTGCGCGAATCCTGCGAAGCGGAAACCGGCCTGCCCGCGCCGATACAGCCGGTGTGGGCGGGAGCCGCCTAAGGTTGCACTGCCGGAACTTATGCGGTTGCCGTCGCTTGATAAGGCTATGGATTGGCGCAATTTGCTGCAACGACGGGAGCAGGCATGGGCGAGAACGAGATCATTGAGGAAGCGCAAGCTCCGCCTGATTCGCTGACATCGCCGCAGATCTATATCGAAGTCGCGCGCGAGGGGATCGAGGAGATGGGGCGCCCCTCGGCCTCGCTGTTCTGGTCGACAGTGGCGGCGGGCTTTCTGCTGTCCTTCTCGCTGTTGCTCAAGGCGGTGCTCCATGCCGAAACCAAGGGTATGGCGGCGGGCCATGCGATCGACAGCCTGGGCTATACCGTGGGCTTCGTGCTGGTGATTTTCTGCCGCCTGCAACTCTTTACAGAGAACACCATTACCCCGGTGCTGCCAACGATTGCCTCGCCATCGGCCAGGAATGTCGGCAATCTGTCACGCGTGTGGGCGATCAGCCTGGCGGCCAATTTGATCGGCACCGCCACTATGGCGCTGATGTTCGCCAAGACGCCCATGGTGACGCCCGAAACGCTCGCCGCCATGCTCGAAATCAGCCATAAGGTGGCCGATCTCAGCGTCACCGAAAGCTTTGTGAAAGGGCTGCCATCGGGCCTGCTGATTGCCGCGCTGGTGTGGATGCGGCCGAGTTCGGGCAACAGCTTCCTGGGCATGGTCTTGCTGGTCACCTATGTTATTGCGGTGGGCGATTTCACCCATGTCGTGGTCGGATCGTGCGAGATATTCCTGCTGGCATGGATCGGCGAGGGTGCGATCGGCGAAATGATGCTGAGCAATATCCTGCCCACGCTGATCGGCAATGTCATGGGCGGCACGGTGCTGTTCGCGCTGATCGCCTGGGCACAGATCCGGCGCGAACTGAAGGCCACCGTCAACCGCCTGCACGACGAGGCGGATGCCAGCCGCACCCGGATGTAGGGCAAAAGCGACACGGGAGAACATATGACCACGACATACCTGCGCGCGCAGATCAGCCGCTTCGGCGGCCCCGACGTGATCGAATGGGCGGAAGGCGATTTGCCGGTGCCGGCACCGGGTGAAGTGCTGATCGAACACAGCGCTGTCGGGCTCAACTTCATCGACACCTATCACCGCAGCGGCCTCTATCCGGTGGAATTGCCAAGCGGGCTGGGGCTGGAAGCCGCAGGGCGCATCATTGCGCTCGGTGCGGGCGTGACAGGCCATGCCATGGGCGACCGCGTCGCCTATATGGGGCCGGGCCTTGGTGCCTATGCCACCCACCGGGCGATGCCCGCCGATGCGCTGTTCAAGCTGCCCGGCAATGTCAGCGATGAACTGGCCGCAGCTGCGCTTGTCAAGGCTGCCACGGTCGAGGCGCTGGTCGAACGCTGCGCCGACCTTGAGGCCGGCGACACAGTGCTGGTCCACGCCGCCGCGGGCGGGGTTGGCCTGATCATGGTGCAATGGCTCAAGGCAATCGGGGTCAAGGTGATCGGCACGGTTTCTTCCGATGCCAAGGCCGCCACCGTGCGTGAGGCCGGCTGCGATCACGTGATCCGCTATGACCGTGAGGATATCGCCCCGCGCGTGCGGGAACTGACCGCCGGGGCCGGCGTGCCGGTGGTGTTCGACGGGGTGGGCAAGGTCACTTTCATGCCCTCGCTCGACAGCCTTTGCCCGCGCGGCCTGCTGGTGAGTTTCGGCAATGCCTCGGGCCCGGTCGAAGGCGTCAATTTGGGCCTGCTGGCGCAGAAGGGCTCGCTATTCGTGACCCGCCCGACGATTTTCCACTATTACGCCACGCCCGAAGACCGCACGCTAGGCATCACCCGCGTGTGGGACATGCTGGGATCGGGGCAGGTCAAGGTCACTATCGGCCAGACCTATGCGCTGAAGGATGCAGCCCAGGCGCAGATTGACCTGGAAGCGAGACGCACGACCGGTTCGACCGTGCTGGTTCCCTGAGTGCCCGACAAGCGGAACGAGCCACGCCGGGCTTGCCCTTTGCCGGAACACAGCGATAATAGCTGCGCAATGGGCCGCATTTTCACCATCCTGCTTGCTGCATTTTCGCTCGGCTGGGCTTCGCCCGTGCTGGCCGAGGTCAAGCTCAGCTTCCACAGCTTCAATGGCTCGGTGCTGGTGGGGCGTTATCCGCATGCCTTCATCGTGATGGAGGGCACACTGGAGGAGACCGGCAAGAAGGTGAGCGAGAATTACGGCTTCACCGCCAAGAAGGTGTCCACCGCGATCCTCAGCGGGCCGGTCGAACACGATGTGATGGTGGAAGAGCCGAAATATATCGCCAGGACCAACCGCCATTTCACTGTGACGATAAGCGACGAGCAATATAGCGAAATTGCCGCGCTGGTGAAGGCATGGCGAGATGCACCGGGCAAGTATTACGACCTCGAAAAGCGCAATTGCATCCATTTCGTGGGCGAGATTGCCAGGATCGCCGGGATCAAGGTGACCTATCCCCAGGACATGCTGCGCCGGCCAAAGAAGTGGCTCAACTACATCACTTCGCTCAATCCCAAGCTGCGCGCCGCACTGATCGACTGACACTGGCGGCGAACGCCAACTGTTGGCCAATGCGCATCACAATCGGTCCATTACCAGCCAATCGCGATTGCCGATCCATGCCTTGTCCAATGCTGCAGACGCCGCTTTCGCCTCCAGCTCGTTTCCGAGTTTCGCTTCGGTCTGGGCAAGACCGTAAAGTGCCCAGCCACTGTTCGGCGCCTGGAACAATGCTTGACGAAAGGCCGCCTGTGCATCCCGGTATTTGCCAGCCTTGTACAGCGATGCACCCAGCGATTGGGCGATCGGATAATACCAATAAGGCGGTTCGGTATAGGGAATGGTCCGTTCGATCGCCTGTGCTGCCCGATAATGATCCGCAGCCGCGTCAAACTTGCCCTTGCTGTGTGCGTGGCGTCCCTTTGCGACCAGCGCAGCCAGCCTGATTATGTCTGGAGCGGGAAAGCCTGCATCTACCATCGCGGTAACTTGCGGCTCGCTCGCAAGCTGGTGCATCTTTTCAATCTCGGCGGAAAAAGCCTGGTCGTTGCCAATTCTTGCGTAAGCCACGGCTCGGGTATAGTGGCGCATCGCCTCGACATAGGAAAGTTCGGATGGCTGCTGGGTCAATGCCAGCACCGCATCGTTCGAAGCGAATTGGGTCAACGCAAAGGATGGCGCCGCGTGAATGGCCTGCACCCAGGGCATTTCTCGCGCTGCCTCTACTCCGACAATCCGCTTGAGGCGCTCAGTCTCGTTCGCGACAGTAAGCATGTCGCCCGCCATCTGCGCCGATGTGAGCAGGAAATGCACATTGTGAGGGTAATAACCGAACCGGTACAAACCGTCATCGCCGGCAAGGTGCAGATACTCCTCGTCGGCTCGCGCAGCCTTGATATTGGCTGCAATCGAATCCTTGTATCGCCCGATCCGATAGAAAATGTGCGCGGGCATGTGGACCAGATGCCCCAGCGTTGGAGGCGCATGTGTGACCAGGCGATCGGCGGCAACTTCGCCCATGCTGGGATTGGGCCCGTTTTCTGTAAGATGGATATAGAGATGGGACGCTTGGGGATGGGCAGGGTTTCGTTCCATCACCTTGTCGATCAGTGCGATCGCCGCTGCAATCTGCGGTTTGGCCACTCGCTTTCCGTCACTATCGACCCAGTAATCCCAGGGGGTTGTGTTCATGGCGGATTCCGCTGCCAGAACCGCAATGTCATCGCTCGCCGGGAAGCGGCGGGCAATTTCCATCATCGAGTTGGAATACTCCCGTTCAAGCGCGCCACGATCTGCCGATAGATCATCGGGAAAGCGCAGTGCCGCCGCTGCGATCAGCGCTTTTTCGGCAGGGCTGGAATCTGCTGACAATCTTTGTGCTTGCTTGATTGCAAAGATTGCACGGCGATTTTGCTCCTCGTTTATACCGGCGTTGATGTTCAGGCCATTGGCCGTTGCTTCACCCCACCAGCACATGGCGCATTCCGGCGCGAAACTGCGGGCCGTTCGGAACGATTTGACCGCAGCCTTGTGGTTGAAGCCGTACAGGAAGGATACGCCTTGGTCGAAATATCTACGCGCCTCGCCTGACATGCCCGTTACATCGATATCCGAAGCGGGTATCTGGGAGTAGAGAGGGAAGGTGGTGGCAGAAACCGACGAAAGCAGCTGCGGTGATTTCGCCGCAGCAATTTCCAGCCTCTTGTCCAGCAACGCGCCGTTCGCGTCGATACCCCGGCACGCATTTCGGCCAGCCAACGATGGATCAAGCGCTGCCAGCTTGCGTGTTTCAACCATTGCAGCATTGTCGAAATAGGCTGACGCGGCAATCCCGCTCGACCCGATCAACAGTGCCGACAGTCCCATGAATCTTAGCATAGCGGTCCCTCCCAAAAAGGTTTCGCGCGACCCGCCAGGTTTTTGGCTTGAGGCAGAAATCGGTCTTCCCGAAGCCACCAAGCCAGATTCTCAATAGCTGAACTGTAGCGCAGAATTCTCCGATTGGCCATTCCGGCTCCGGCGCCCGGACGAATTCGGCTTTGTCCGCAGCTGGGCGATTGGCACATGGTCCGCATTCCAGGGGTCATCGGGGCACCGCTTTCAAAGTCTCCCCCAGATAAAACCGTTCCCCCGCTTGCCGCCCTCATCACAATCGGGAATCACTCTCCCATGGCGATTCTTTCCGACAAGTGGATCCGCGACAAGGCGCTGAGCGAAGGCATGATCGAGCCCTTCGTCGAGGCGCAGAGGCGCGAAGGCTGCATTTCCTATGGCCTGAGCTCATTCGGCTATGACGCGCGCGTGGCTGACGAGTTCAAGATCTTCACCAATGTCGACAGCGCGGTGGTGGACCCCAAGGATTTCGCCGCCAACAGTTTTGTCGACCGCAAGACCGATGTCTGCGTGATCCCGCCCAACAGCTTTGCGCTCGCCCGCACGGTGGAATATTTCCGCGTGCCCGAGGATGTGCTGGTGATCTGCCTTGGCAAAAGCACCTATGCCCGCTGCGGGATCATCGTCAACGTCACTCCGCTTGAGCCGGGCTGGGAAGGGCATGTGACGCTGGAGTTTTCCAACACCACTCCGCTGCCCGCCAGAATTTATGCCAATGAGGGCGCGTGCCAGTTCCTGTTCCTGGCTGGGAACGAGCGGCCTGAAGTAACCTACGCTGACCGCGCCGGCAAATATATGGGCCAGCGCGGGGTCACGCTGCCGCGGCTCTGAACGGAGGATGTGATGGAGACTGCGCCGCTGTTTGACCAATGGCGCAGCCGCTCGCCGCATTATGACGAAAGCCACGAGGCGGTGTGCGCCAGCGTGCGCGCCTTCGTTGCCCGCGAGATCATGCCGCATGTCGACGAATGGGAGCGTGCGGGCCAATTGCCGCGCGAACTGCACCGGAAAGCCGCCGAGGCGGGCGTGCTGGGGCTTGGCTATCCGCAGGAATATGGCGGCAGCGGCACGCTGGATCAGGGCGGCTTCGACATCTTCCACTCGCTGGTCCAGTCAGAGGAAATGTGCCGCCCCGGCGCTGGCGGTATCCCGGCCTCGCTGATGATCCACGGCATCGGCTTGCCCCCGGTGATCGCGGCGGGCAGCGAAGAGCTCAAACAGCGCATCGCCCCGCAGGTGCTAAGCGGTGAGAAGATCATCTGCCTTGGCATTACCGAGCCGGGCGGCGGATCGGACGTTGCCAATCTTCGTACCCGCGCGGAAAGGCGCGGGAATCTTTATGTGGTCAATGGTGCCAAGACACTGATCACCTCGGGCATGCGCGCCGACTATATTTCGCTGGCGGTGCGCACCGGCGGCGAGGGCATGGGCGGGGTTTCGCTGTTGCTGGTCGAGCTTGACCGGTCAGGCGTGTCGCGCACGCCGCTGGAAAAGATGGGCTGGCATGCGTCTGACACCGCGACGATCCATTTCGACGATGTCGAAGTGCCGGCCGAAAACCTGATCGGGCCGGAAAACGCGGGCTTCGGCGCGATCATGCGCAATTTCAACGGCGAGCGGCTGGGCATGGCGCAGCAGGCCGCCGCCTATGCACGGATCTGCTACGAAGACGCGCTCGACTGGGCGCGGAGCCGAGAGACCTTTGGCCGACCGCTGGTGACGCGGCAGGCGATCCGCCACAAGCTGGCGCGCATGCTGCAGATGATCGGCGCGACGCAGGCGATGATCGACCATGCCGCCTGGACGGTGAAACACGGCTGCGCCTTCCCCGGCGATTTCGCGCTGCTCAAGGTGCAGGCGACCCAGACGCTGGAGTATTGCGCGCGCGAGGCGTGCCAGATCCTGGGCGGGGCAAGCTTCGTGCGCGGCGGGCGGGTCGAGCGGATCTATCGCGAGGTGCGCGTGATGGCGATCGGCGGCGGATCGGAAGAGATCATGTACGATCTTGCGAGCCGCCAGTTCGGCTTTTGATGCGGGAACGTAAACTGCCGTAGCGGCTTTGACTCTCTGAAGCGCCCGGCGCATGCAGGGCACAAAGGAGAGCATCCATGTCCAGCGACAACCGCGAATTCGACATCATCGTTTACGGCGCCACCGGCTATACTGGGCGGCTCGTCGCCGAATATCTCGCTCATCACTATGGCCCGCGCGCAGACGGCCCCAAATGGGCCATGGCTGGGCGCAGCCTCGACAAGCTGGAGGCGGTGCGCGACGCGATCGGCGCGCCCGATACCACCCCGCTGGTAGTCGCCAATGCCGATGACCCGGCCAGCCTTGAGGCAATGTGCAATCGCACGCGGGTGGTGATCACAACAGTCGGCCCCTACCAGCTCTATGGCGATGCGCTGGTCGAAGCCTGCGTCAAGACCGGCACCGATTATGCCGATCTGTGCGGCGAGCCGGCCTGGATGCGTGAGAAGATCGACCAACATCACGAAGCGGCAAAGGCCAGCGGCGCGCGCATCTGCTTTTCCAGCGGGTTCGATTCGATCCCGTTCGATCTGGGCGTGTTGATGGCGCAGAAGGAAGCGGTGAAACGCTTCGGCAAGCCTGCCCCGCGCATCCGCGGGCGGGTGCGCGCGATGCAGGGCACCTTCTCGGGCGGTACGGCCGCCAGCCTCACTGCAACGATGAAGGCTGCGGCAACCAACCCGCGGATCATCCAGGTTCTGCGCAATGCGTTCGGTTTGACGCCCGGTTTCGAAGGGCCAGACCAGCCATCCGGCATGATCCCGCATTACGAGAAGGACCTGGACAAATGGGCCGCCCCTTTCGTGATGGCGCCGATCAACACCAAGAACGTGCACCGCACCAATTTCCTGGCCGGCTTCCCTTATGGCGAGGACTTCCGCTATGACGAGATGGTGCTGACCAGCCCCGGCGAAGCGGGCAGGAAGATGGCTGAGGCTGCGACCGAACTGATGAAGAATCCGTTCGGGGCCAAGCCGCCCAAGTCCGGCGAAGGGCCAAGCAAGGAAGAGCGCGAGAACGGGTATTACGACGTGCTGTTCGTGGCCGACATGCCGGATGGCGAGCACCTGCGTTACGGCGTCAAGGGCAAGTACGATCCGGGCTATGGTTCGACCAGCCGCATGATCGCCGAAACCGCGATCGGCCTGCTATCGTGCGACAAGCCGGGCGGTATCGGCACGCCGGGTTATTTCCTGGGCGAAGCGCTGGTCAACCGGCTGCAGGAACACGCCGAGATCAGCTTCGCAATCGAAGACTGAACCGGTAGGGAAAGGTGCCCGCGCTCAGAAACTGAAGCGCAGGCTGGCCTTGAAATTGCGCCCGGCCAGCGGCACGAAATCCTTGGTAAAGCTGGCGTGGCGGCGGCCGACGACGTCAAACACATTGTCCGCCGCCAACACCAGCGCAACGCCCTTGCTGTCCTTGATCGGACGCCAGGTGAGCGAAAGATTGACCAGCGTAAAACTGGCGGTTTCGGTTTCGAAAGAGGCCACCCGGTCCTGCTTCGCGGACCACTGGACTTCAGCCCGCGCGTCGAAACTGGTGGTCTGCGCTTCGATCGCGCCCAGCAGGCTCACCGGCGGGATACGCGGGACGGGCGTCCCATCGTCGAGTGTCGCGCGAATATAGTCGCCGCGCAGATCGGCCATCAGTGTCAAGCCATCCTGCTCGAAGAACGGAAATGTAACCTCGCCTTCGATTCCGAAATAGGTGGCATCGTCCTGCAAGTATTGGAACACGGGCAGGCCGTCTTCTTCCAGACCCGTTTCGAGCAGGAAGATGTAGTTATCGAACCAGTTCTGGTAAACTGCCACGCTGATTTTCGCCGCGCCCAGATGGCCGCGCGCATATCCCTCGATGCCAATGGCACTTTCGCTGACCAGATCGGGATCCCCGATCTCGAATGCCTGCGTTGCGATGTGCGGCCCCTCGGAAAACAGCTCTTCCGCGCTCGGCGCACGCTCGGCGCGCGACAGGTTAACGCCCATGCGCATTCTGCCGGGCCCCTCATGCACCAGCCCCAGTGCGCCCGAGAAGGTCGAGAAGTTGCGAGCGAGCCCCAGCGGCTGCGATTCGACATCGGTGAATTCGGCGCGGCCGCCCGCTTCAAACTGGATCGGCCCAGTGCCGAATTCCCGCAATGTAAATAGCGAGAACTGGTCGGTCCGGTTGGGCGGCACATAGGCTTCTTCGCCCACGGCGAGAAAGTCGCGATAGTAATACTGCGCCCCGCTCGATCCGCGCCAGCCGCCGCGTTCGCTTTGCACAAGTTCCAGCCGCGCCTCAATCCCTTCGACATCGAAGGTGGTGCCAACCTCGTCGCCTTCGAATTCGGTGTGACTATAGTTGCTGTAACCGACGCGGGCCTTGAGTTGGGACAAAAACCCATCGCCCAGCCCTGCCTCCGCACGCAAATCGGCCCGGAACTGTTCGAGGCCGATCGTGACACGTTCTTCGCCGGCCTCCTCTTCGCCGCCTTCCCCGTGATGCTCAGTGCCGGGGCGCACCGGAACGCCGTAGCGTGTATCGTACCAGCCGACCGCGACGCCAAGCGTGTTGTCGCCATCGATAAAGGCCGCACCTGCGTTCGCAGTCCAGGTGCGGGTTGCACTGGAGGGCAGGATGCCGCGCTGTCCAGCAGCTTCACGCAGCTCGGCGGCCGCCTCATCATTGCCCTCGTCCGCTTCCTCATCAGCCGCCTCTAGCAGCTCGGACCGCAGTGCCTGCGACATGACAAATCCACCGATTTCGAGATCGTTGGTCTCGCGGTAGGTGCCATCGGCGTGAATAACGAAGCGCCCCGTAACCGGCATATCGACCGAGACTCCGCCCTCGCGCAAATCAAAGGCCGAATTCCAGCTCGCCAGCCCGTCGATATGAACCGGTTCGTCAGGCACGCGGCGCGGAATACGCTTGTCGATCACGTTGACCGCGCCGCCGATCGCCTGACTTCCGAACAGCAGCACCGCCGGACCGCGCAGCACTTCGATCCGTTCGGCGGTGAGCGGATCGATCGTGGTCGCGTGGTCAGCCGAAGTGTTGGACACGTCGGTCGTCCCCAGCCCGTCGATCAGCACACGCACACGCTCACCCTGAAAGCCCCGCAACACCGGGCGCGAGGCGCCGGGCGAAAAACTGGTCGCAGAAACGCCGGGCAGTTTGGCCAGCACCTCGCCGATCTGGCCGTTGAGGTTGTTCTGGATATCCGCCGCTTCGAAAACCGAGGTGCCCGCGAGCAGATCGAGCTGGGCCAATCCGGTTGCGCTGACCATGATATTGCCCTGGTAGTCGACCTGGCGATCATGCACATCGTCTTCGACACTCTCGGCCTGTGCCTGCGGATTCTGCGGCTTCTGGCTATCCTGGGCAGCTGCCGGAACAGACACAGCGCACGACATAAGCAGCATCATGGCCAAGGCAGTATGGGAAACGGAGTGATTCGCCTGACGGATCAAAGGACAACTCTCATAATGTGATAACATATCATGTGCTGTAGCAATGCCTGCGCTCGGCGCAAGGTCCAATTGCGCACAATCGATGGAAGGTTGACTATGGCGGACGAAATGCCGCGATGACAGCGGGGCCTGTCGTTGCGGAGATTTCCTGAAGAAACTGGAGCGGGCGAAGAGATTCGAACTCTCGACCCCAACCTTGGCAATTCGCCCGAAGCGATTTTTCCGCCTTTTCCAATTGCACGCTGGTGTACGCTAAATACAGGGTTTATCATGTTTTTATTGAAGACCGGCCTCAGCTGCACTACTCCTGATTTCGCCAGAATTCACCCTGAAAAGCTCATAAAGTAAGCAATTCGGACAAATTTGGCCGAAAAGTAAGCAGCAGTTCGGCGACAGCAACAAGGTGTTGGAGATCATGCCAAAAATCACAAAGACGCTGGTTGAAGGTCTGAAACGTTCGAATGATCGGATCAAAGGTTCCAATCAGATTGTATGGGACAGTGAACTGCGGGGGTTCGGCGTCAGCCTGGGCACACAGGGCACAAAGAGCTTTGTTGTCCAGTATCGAACACCAGAGGGCAAAAGTCGCCGGAAGGTAATCGGTCGATTCGGGCTGATGACCGCCGAACAGGCACGACGAGACGCGAAGGCCTTCCTTGGCGATGTCGCGAGAGGAACCGATCCCCTCGCCGAGGCAGAACAGAGAAGCAACCTCACCATCAATGAAATCTGCGACTGGTATCTGGAGCGCGCCGGAGCCGGTAAAATCATTGGCCGCAGCCGTCGACCGATCAAACCCTCGACTCTCGCCATGGACCGCAGCCGGATCGAAGCTCACATCCGCCCGCTTCTGGGCGACCGTGCCATTGAACGGCTTAGGCTCGGCGACATCGAGGCAGCCCAGGCCGATATCGCAGCTGGCATGACCGCCAAACCTCGTATCGGCAGCCGCGGCGGCATCACAAAAGGCGGTGAAGGCGTCGCATCCCGTTCCATGTCCACGCTGCATTCGATCCTCGAACATGCGGTTCGCCTGGGCGAGATCGAGAAGAACCCCGCGAGAGGCATACGTCGCCTGGCAAGCACGCCGAAGATGCGATGGCTGTCCCAGGCAGAAATCCGCTCATTGGGCAGGGCGCTGCGCGAAGCCGAGGCCGAGTTCGAACATCCAAAAGGGATCGCCCTTATCCGGCTCCTGCTTTTGACTGGCTTGCGGCGGCTCGAGGCGTTGAGTGTCGAGCGGAAATGGCTGCTTGAGGAAGAACATGCCATCCACTTCGCCACAACAAAGACCGGTGCGCAGCGCAGGGTCATTGGCAAGACCGCCGTTCAACTGTTGCTGGAACAGCCAGACACGGGTTCGAAATACTTCTTTCCCGCCGACTGGGGCGAGGGACACTTCATTGGCGTTGTCAGGGTGCTGGAGCGGGTCTGTGCGCGCGCGGAACTCGAAAAGGTCACACCGCATGTGCTCCGCCACACCTTCGCCAGTGTGGCTGGGGGCCTGGGTTATTCCGAGCTGACAATCGCCGCCCTGCTGGGTCATGCATCCCGCGGAATCACGCAGCGCTACATTCATATCGATGAACCACTGCGGGCAGCAGCAACATCTGTGTCGGACCATATCGCCGGATTGCTTGATGGGAAGGTCTGACGCCGCGACGTTCCCGGTTGGGCAGTCCAGAGGAGCCAGGCAGTTTCACGATCAGGCATCCTGGCCCGAGAATGGCGCAATTGCCGGCGATCGGGCGCCTTGATCATCCTTGTCCCTAACGTCGATCATCACTTGCCCAATCAGGCTTTTCCCCGTGACCGGCAAGGCTTGCTGGAATCTTCCGCCTGCCTCCGATCCCAATCCCGTACCCTGGGACAGCAAGACCTCGGTGCTGACAATCAAGATCGCTCTATGAAGGCGCCTGTTCGTCGGCACTCGCCCTATGTGTGGGCGGATCTTTCACGCTCGGGCGCGAGAGAGCCACAACGATCATTGCAGAAGCCGTCCACGTGACGAACACAAGGCGCGCTGTCGCAAGAAGGACGGGAGCAGGAGCAGTCGAGATCGACCGTCTGGCCAGCGCGTTCAAGCATTCCGGTCCTGGGCGGGCGCTGCGCCTTTAAAACCATGGTTGGGTGCGGGGGAAAGCCTTCCCCCGGGTCCGAGCCGCTGCGCTGTCTCGGCCTCCCCCTTCGAGCGGGGGCACCCCGCAGCGCCCCGAAAGAGGCGCCGGGCCATTGACGCGCTCTGTCCCGCAGCCCCTGCAGGCCCGCTCCTGAGAGCGCGGCGTTCCGCGAAATTGGGCCCGCATGCACTCTGAACCGGCGGCCAAGATATCAAGTGCAGGCGTTGAAAGCCGACAGGCCCCGGCTTTTCGCCTGCACGGGCAAACCGGCGATTACCGCCTCCCTTCAGGGTGCGGTTTCCTGTCCGAGCAACCTCGCTGGCCGCTCGCGCAACCTTGAGCATCATGATGCGAAGGAGAGAGGGAGAGGGGAGCCGGCTTCGCCGTGACGGGATGAGGGTCGAGAGAGAGGCTCCCGGCCGCCCGTCATGGAGATTTCCCCATGAACATGCAGGTCCCAGCTACGCGCCGCGATGTCAGCGGCGGCTACAAGGTTGATGTCTCGCGCGGTTCCCGCGTTGGCCGCGTCTCGTCGGAGTGGTTCGCGCGGCCCGACGATGAGCGGTTCCTCTCGCTGAACGATCTGGCCGGCATGGTGCGCGGCCGGTCCGGGCGCAGCCGGACCCGCGTGGTCGAGACCGCGCTCATCCATGTCGAGGCCAGCAGCAGCGATCCAGAGCGCCTGGCGCTGATGCTGCCCGGCGCCGATGCACCGGCCGCACCCACCCATTGGAGCTTCGGCCAGCTGGCGAGCCAGGTCGGCGCCCCCGCTGCCTATCTGCGCCAGCTTCCCGCACCGCTTGCCGCAATCAACCTGCAATACGGCCTGACCTCGAACCGGACCGAGCAGATCAGGACTCTGGAGACCGACACTGATGATTCCGGGAGCAGGCTGGAACTGCGCGCGGTGACCGGCCCTGACTATGGCCGGATCTACGATCACGAGCTGGTCGAAGCGGTGCAGAAGATTGCCGGCAATGGAACGGGCGATACCCGCTGGAAGGTGCCGGGCGTGCTCGACTGGTCGACCATGGTCTACAATCCTTGTGTAGACATCTCGAAGGACACGACCACGCTCTATGCCTCCGACCGCGACGTATTCCTGTTCCTCGTCGACGATCTCAACCCGATCGAGGCGGGGCGCCTCCCCGACGGCTCGCCCGATCTCTACTTTCGCGGCTTCTACTGCTGGAACTCGGAAGTGGGTGCGAAAACGCTCGGCATGGCAAGCTTCTACCTGCGCGCGGTCTGCCAGAACCGGAATCTGTGGGGCGTCGAGGCCTTCGAGGAAGTCTCGATCCGCCACAGCAAATACGCCGCCGCCCGCTTCGCCCATGAAGCCGCCCCGGCGCTGATGAACTTTGCGAACTCTTCGCCGCAACCCTTCATCAACGGCATCAAGGCGGCCCGGACAAGGATTGTGGCCCGCAGCGACGAGGATCGGAAAGACTTCCTGCGCGATCGCGGATTCTCCAGGGCCGAGAGCGGCAGGATCATCGGGACGGTGCTGGCCGAAGAAGGCCGCCCGCCGGAGTCGATCTTCGATTTCGTGCAGGGAATCGCGGCGCTGGCGCGGAGCAAGGCGCACCAGGATGCCCGCCTCGACATGGAGGGCAAGGCCAAGAAGCTGCTCGACCGGGTCCACTGATTCCGGTCGTTCCAAGTCTCCCGCGCGGCGCTGCCCCTCAAGAGTGAGAGGGCGGCGCTTCGCTTCGTGACGGGTCGGGGTCTCGAGAGAAGGTCTCCCGGGCGGCCCGTTATGGAGAACCATGATGACCAAAAAAACATCCGGGCAATTGCCCAAGCTCGTGCTCAGTTCCTCGCGCGACATCCCCTTCAACCAGCTGGTGCTGAGTCAGAAGAACGTGCGGCGCGTGAAGGCGGGCCTCTCGATCGAGGACCTCGCCGAGGACATCTACCGCCGCACCCTGCTCCAGAGCCTCAATGTCCGGCCAGTCGTCGATGACGATGGGAAGGAAACCGGCCAGTTCGAGGTCCCCGCTGGCGGCCGCCGCTACCGCGCGCTCGAACTGCTGGTCAGGCGCAAGCGGATGGCCAAGGATCAACCGGTCCCCTGCGTCGTCCGCGAAGCCGGGATCGCCGAGGAGGATTCGCTGGCCGAGAATGTCATGCGCGTCGCCTTGCATCCGCTCGACCAGTTCCGCGCCTTCAGCGCGCTGATCGAGGCGGGACTGTCGGAAGACGACATCGCGGCGCGCTTCTTCGTCTCGGGGCAAACCGTGCGCCAACGCCTGCGGCTCGCATCGGTCTCGCCGAGACTGCTCGAGGTCTATGGCGAGGACGGCATGACACTCGAACAGCTGATGGCCTTCTCGGTAAACGACAACCATGCCCGCCAGGAGCAGGTCTGGGAGCAGGTGAACCAGGCGAGTCACGCGCCCGCCTACCACATTCGCCGATTGCTGACCGAGGATGCCATTGCAGCGAGTGACCGCCGCGTGCGGTTCATCGGGCTTGATTCCTACATCGAAGCGGGCGGCCATGTGATGCGCGACCTGTTCTCGTCGGACGAGGATGGCTGGCTGCAGGATCCGGCGCTGGTCGAACTGCTGGTCAGCGAAAAGCTCTCCGAAATCGCACAGGAGATCGGCGGGGAAGGCTGGAAGTGGGTCGAAGCGGCCATCGACCTGCCCTATGGCTGCGAACACGGCAAGCGCCGCATCACTGGCACAACGGTGCCACTCACCGACGAGGAGCAGGCCCGTCTTGATGCGCTGGTCGCGGAATATGACGCGCTGGGCGAGCAATATCAGGACGGCGGCGACCTCCCCGGCGAGGTCGATGCGCGCCTGGCCGCAATCGATGCCGGGATCACCGCGCTCACCCGGCACCAGGTCACCTATGATCCCGAGGAGATGGCCCGCGCAGGCGTGTTCGTCTCGCTGGCGCATGACGGGCGGCTGCGGATCGACCGGGGCTTTGTCCGTCCGGAAGACGAACCCGTGGCCGAAGGGAAGGACGCCGAGGCCGGCACCGTCTCCGGCGACGCCGCAACCGGCACGATAGTAAGCGTCGGGGGACAGGTGCAAACTGGCGAGCATGCCGGGGAGGAAGACGATGCCATCCGGCCTCTGCCCGACCGGCTTGTTGCCGAGCTGACCGCCGAGCGCACGCTGGCGCTGCGCGATGCACTGGCCAATGCGCCCGATGCCGCCTTCCTCGCTGTGCTGCATGCGCTGTGCCTGTCGGTGTTCCGTCCGCACGGCATCCATGGCTGCGTGCAGATCGGCGTCACTCAGGCCTGGCTCGGCAATGCCGCGCCCGCCTTGCGCGAAACAATCTGGAGCCAGAATATCCAGGCCCGGCACGGGCAATGGGCGCAGCGGCTGCCGAGCGAGCCGGATGAGCTGTGGTCGGCCATCGCCGGATTGGCGCATGAGGAGCAAATGGCACTGCTCGCGCACTGTGCCTCGCTCGGGGTCAATGCGCTGTTTGAGCCGGCCAAAGGCTACGACGGGCGTATCTCGGAGCGCGGCATTGCGCAGCGGATTGCGGCAGCCGATGCCCTCGCTGCCGTCGTCGGTCTCGACATGGCCGAAGCGGGCTGGATACCAACGGCCGACAATTACCTCGGCCGTGTCACCAAGCCCCGGATCATCGAGGCCGTGCGCGAAGCCAGGGGCGATGCGGCCGCCGCAACGATCGGGCACCTCAAGAAAGGCGACATGGCGCGCGAGGCCGAACGTCTGCTCGAGGGCACGGGCTGGCTGCCCGAACCGCTGCGGCTGCCGCAGGCCGACGATGAGGTTCAGCCGGGAGAGGAGGTCGCGGACCTGCCCGACTTTCTCGCCACCGGTGAAGCCGGGGACCACGAGCCTGCGGCAATCGCCGCCGAATGATCCGGGACTTGCGGGGCGGCCTTGGCCGCCCCGCCTCCCTGGCAATGTCTGACGAACAAGGAGCCATCCCATGGCCATTCCCGATTATGCCCGCGCCAATTTCGAAACACTGTTGAAGGCGGCCAGGGCCGGTGACCTCGCACTGATGGAATGCACCGAGGTCGAGAGCGGCAAGACCCGCTATGTCCTCTGCGCCGTTGGCCGCGAGGGGCCAGAATACGTCTTGATCCCGTTCGGCCATCTCGCCCCCGGCAACCCTTACGACGCCTATATCCCGCCCGCCTGACCGGCGGCGATCCGCATTACCGACAGGAAGGCCCCTTGAGATGAGCAGGATTTCAATGCGCGCGGCCGAATTGTCCGAGCGGCTTGCCCGCAACGTGCAGGCCGTCTGCCGCCATTACCTCCCTGCGGGCAGGCGCGAGGGGCGTTACTGGATGGTCGGAGATGTGACCGGAACGCCCGGGCGCAGTCTCTATGTGCGGCTGTTCGAAACCGAGCGCGGGGCAATCGGTAACTGGGTCGATGCCGCGACCGGGGAGCATGGCGACCTTCTCGACCTGATCCGCCTGAACCGGCGCCACGCCCGCCTTGGCGAGACCATCAAGGAAGCAGAGCGCTTCCTCGCCCTGCCGCCATCGACCGGCCACCAGGGCAACGCGGTCTTCACCCGGCCGGCACAGGCAGAGTCGTCGCAGGGCGCAAAGCGCCTGTTTGCGGCATCCAGGCCGCTCTTCGGATCGCTCGCCGCCGACTATCTCCGCTCGCGCGGGATCACGCATTTGCATGAACTGTCAGCATTGCGGTTTCATCGGCGCTGCTACTACCGCCCCAACGAGGACGATGCGCCGGGGACTCCCGGCACCTTCCCGGCGCTGATCGCAGCGGTGACCGACCACGATGGCAGGCAGACCGGCGCCCATCGCACGTACTTGTCTCCTTATGGGCTCGATCCCGGGGGCAACGGCAAGGCCAATGTCGCTTCCCCGCGCCGCGCAATGGGCGACATCCTCGGACATGCGGTGCGCTTTGGCCAATGCAGCGACGTCATGGTGGCCGGCGAAGGCATCGAGACCATTCTGTCATTGCGTGAAATCCTGCCCAAGCTGCCGATGGCAGCTGCCACTTCATCGGCCCACCTTGCTGCCATACTGTTCCCACCAGGTCTGCACCGGCTCTATGTCGCGCGCGACCGGGATGCCGCAGGCGATGCGGCGTTTGGCACGTTGCGCGCGCGGGCGCAGTCTGCCGCGGTCGAACTGGTCCCGCTGACACCTGCGCTCGGCGATTTCAACGACGACCTGCGCCAGCATGGCGCAGCGGCACTCGGACAACGGATCGTCGGCCAGCTTCGCGAGCAGGATCGCACACGCTTTCCCGTCAATCCAGGCTGAGCCGGGATGTGACCGGAGGGTCTGGCTGAGATCGGTGCTGCGGCCTGTCCAGGGTCCGGTGCCGCCCGGCCTTCCCCGGGTGGCGTCCGAAAGACCGGCTGCGTCAAGGCCGCAATGGCGGTCCGCGCGGCTATTTTCCGGCGGCGCAGGAAGCATCGCATCAAGCGATGCGACAGACCGGCAACACCCGCGCCTTTCCATCGCGAACCAAAATAGCCGCGTGCCCGCCATCCTCCGCTGGCGCTTGGGCCACATGGGTGCGGCCTCCCCGCAGCCGGTCAGAGGGACGCCCGTGAAGGCCGGGCAGGGTGCCCGGACCGACGAAAGGCCAGCACCATGATCCCCGAGACCGAACCCGATCACGAATCCTCGCCCACCGCTCATCTCCTCGATGAGATCGCGCTCTACGGATACCGTCCCTATTCCGATGAGGCCGACCCGCGGCCGCTGCCTGAAGAGTATATCGCTGCTGGCGCCGTCTCTGACATGTTCGACGCGCTTGTTGCCACGATGCACGACACCAGGCTCGAACCCGATCTCGAGGATCTGTGCTGGGCGCTCGCCAATCTGTTCCACCGCGCCGAAAGCCGCATCCAGCGCGAGCTCGACGACAATGAGGACGCGCAGAAGCGCAGCCAGCGCGAGCAGGACGGATCCGAGGTCAGGTCGGTCGAACTCGAACGGCTGATCCGCGAAGGCATCGGGCTGATCGAACGGCGCAACGCAATGGAATTCATGCGCGAAGCCGCATCCGACCAGTTCGAAGCGCATTTCCGCAAGGCCTGGACCCCGCGTAGCGGCTCACTCGTCAACCATCGCACCCTGACCGCCGCGATGATCGACAGCCGCGATTTCCTTGCCGCCAAGCGCCGCTCGGAAACCGAACCGCTGCTGCCCACCGGAACCCGCATCGCTTTCACATCGGGTCCGGCATATGACGACCACAACCGCATCTGGGCCGCGCTTGACAGGGTTCTCGCCAAATATCCTGATATGGTTCTGTTCCACGGCGGCAACCCCACCGGCGGTGAACATATCGCCTCGCTCTGGGCGCGGGCACGCAAGATCACCCATGTCCCGTTCCGGCCCGACTGGGAACGGTTCAGGAAAGCGGCTCCGTTCCGCCGCAACGATTCCTTGCTCGAGACGCTGCCCAAGGCTGTGGTCGCCTGTCCCGGCAATGGGATCAATGCCAACCTGGTCGACAAGGCGCGTAAGATGGGGATTTCAGTGTGGGCGATTGAATGACGCGTTCGTGCCCTCAATTCGGTCGTTCGACCAGTCACGGCGAGATCAAGAAAGCTGCCGTTTGTTCAGCAGTCCATCGACGGCAGTTTCGCACACTGATCGCTCAGGACTTCAGCTCTGCGTCTGTCCACGCGCGTTGCAGATGGTTGCTGGCGTCGGCGAAAAGACAATGCATCTCGCAGGTTGGGAGACGGCCGCGGGAGACAATAGAGCTCTGCTGATCCGCCAATATGCCGATCTACGTCCTGGTGTATTCGAGCTTCGCATCCTCGCCGTCGGCGAATGCATTCGTCGCTTCGAGCATGGCGCGGGCACCGTCAAAGGTGTCCCAATCAATCGAGCCGGTGTAGTTTTGAGCGATATCGAGCATCCGGATCAACGGCATGGTGAGGCCGTTCCTGGAAAAGGCCTTAAGCGCCCCGAGGTAATCGGTGCGATAGGCCGTTGGGATTATGATGCGCTCCTGTCCCGCTGCGACCAGCTCAGCGTTCATCATGATTCGGGCGGTTCGTCCATTGCCGTCGGCGAAGGGATGAACTTCACTGACGATGATCATCATGAACACCGCGCGCTGGAATGGTTCTTCCAGGGCGCGGTAAAATTCAAAGCCCCGCTCAAGGATGCCGGTCACGAGATCAGGTGCGACGAAGACAGTGGCGCCGGCCTGGTTGACCTTGGTCTTATAGCCGCCGGGATTTTTATCGGGCCGCGCTTGCATGATCGTGGCGTGACGACGGCGCAGAATCGCTTCAAACTCCTCACTGCTCGCTGGCAGGGTGGCCATGTCCTGCGCATCGGAAACGATGCGGAACGTGCCTAGCACATCATGGGCATCCTCTGGCCGTTCCGCCGGGATTGCGCCTTCAAAGACGATCTCGTGGGCCTCTCCGACGCTGAACTCGGTGCCCTCGATAAAATTTGAGAAATAGGCCTCGAAAAAGGCGAGGTTGGTGGCCGCCTTGCCCGCCGCTGCTGACGCAGTGCGCGGCGTGGGAATGGCTTCGCGTAGCGCGCCGAACAGCGTCTCGAATAGCCTGAGACGGTGGGGGTCATATGGCTGCCCCGCGGCCCGTGCTTTGCCGACGGCGCTAGCGGTTTTGGCTTCCCGCGTGCCGAGGAAGGCACCGATCAGATCGTTCAGTGCTTCGTACTCGGCCTCCAGCGCGAGCGCCTGCGCAATAGCGCGCGCATCATCGCGCAGCTTATTGAGCGCGCCTTCGCCTTGGCCACGCAACAGCGCATCAAGACGCTGTTCCAGTTCTGCGCGCGCCAATGTGCGCGGCACACGTCCGCCGCGCGCGCGCGACGGTCTCATGTTCTCGAGGTAGGCGCGCGGCGTGGATGCGAGCCGTGCGCCACCGATGAAAGGTTTGCCCGTGTCGATAGCACCCTTCCCTTGACGTGGGCGCAGGGTCAGGCCGGGAAGCTGTACCTCGGTTGTCTTATCGGAAACGAGAAAGACAGAGCCGTCCTCGGCGGGCTTGTTTTCAAGCGCGGTGCGATCTGTGATCAGTGCATCGGGATAATAGCTGGTGATCAGGTAATACCAGTTGCGAAGTACAAGTCGTTCGGGATCTTCGGTCAGATTGCGGGTGTAGAGGCGCGAGCCGATCTTGCGCAGTTCGCCACGCTCCACAGCCTCATACACGGCCTTGGATATGGCCGTGTTGGACACGAAAACCTCTGGGTAGGTGGCGGCGGAAAATTCGGACATAAAGGGAACCTCCTCCCTTGTCATACCGAATTTTTTAGACTTAAGAAATTAAATTTCCGAAAAAGTCCTCTTTAAGAATGCCCGAATTGGCAGGGAAGGTCAGATAAGGGCTGAGGTAGCAGGCCAAAATCAGAATTTTTCTGATTTAAGAGTCGGAAATTCCGAAAATTTCCTGCTTATCGCTCATAGCCCGAGGGATAGCCCCGCAAGCCACCATCTAGCGCGAAGCGGAACCGCCTATCCATCTCGTCATCACATCAAAGGAGTCTTCGTCCGCCTCCTCATCGAAGAGGCTGAGGCGGATGACCCGCTCCAGGTGCAACAGCGAAATCGTGAAATCGTATTGATCCGAGGCGAGTGAAATTTCCTCGCAGGGCCCGGCAAACCACACTCCCCCATCATGCGCCATCTGTCCCCGGCTCTTCTCCAGCAACTCCGGCTACGCGGCAGTGCTTGAGCGTGCCCAAACGATAGCTGCGCATGTGGGTTGGAACGTGATTGCGTCGATCGTCATTTTCTCGGCTTACCAATCGGTGCTTTGCAGCGCTGGTTGGCGCCAAGCCCCTGGCTCGAGCTTGATCTGCTGCCCCGTCTGCGCCTGCGCGTCGGTCAGATCCTCAGTTCGGTGTAGCTGGTCATGGCCGACACTCGGGACATCGCCGGCCAAAACGTCACTGCACAGGATCGCCGCGGCGCGTTCCGCTCATCCCCGGTCACACACCTTCGGGCGTCGAGGCGTCCTCATTTTGGTCCTAACGCCATCTTCGGTCCAAGCCAGAAAACGGGCCAGCGGTTCCCGCTCAAGTCAGGTCTCTCACCTGGCTGTTTCAGATCTGCTTGACGGGAGATGTGCGGACCAGCCTGTCGATGTGGTTTGAGCGCCATGGCCGCGCTGCAGGGTATTAGCTGTCCTAACTGATCGCGGCAGATAACCCTTTCGGTGCCACGACCTCGGCGTTCAAGGTATTTTATCCCACATCATTGAAAATTTATAAATTGCGGGATAAATCGTGCCTATGGCCATCATTCGCCCATTTGCAGACATTCGCAGAACTGCGGCGATTGGCAAATAGAGGCTGCGACCAGCACGTAGCGGTCCTGCAGCGCGGTTGTGCTTGAGCGTGTGGCGCAGCTAGTCGCAAGCTATCGCTGCTACGCGCTCTATTCGCAGGCCTTTCCATCTCCATCGCGATCAAGGTGCGACCCGTACCCGGGCTGACCACGATAAATTGGAGCGGCACCAGCAGCCCGGGCAGCAGCGCAGTTTGGATAATATATGCCGCCGCCAGTTGGCGGCGAGACTGTTTGCCCTGCCTTGGGTCCCCGGTGACAATGCCTGCCACCATTTTTTCGATCGTTGTGGCAACCGTCAGCTGCAAGACCACCGGGGTGAGCATTCGTAGGGCCGGATAGGACGAACGCCCAGAGCACGAAAAAGGCTGCAGCTAACCACACCAGCAAGAGCAGGCCGAACTCGAACCAGATGGCGATAGCCGGCTCTTCCTCGTCGTCGCCCCATTCCTTCATCGACAGTAGTGCCCTTTCCGGCAGGCCCCCGACCTAGTCCGGTTGCCAGCGATCATTGCGCAATCGAAGTCTGTGCGCTTCTGCGCGTCATACAGAGCCGCAGTGCAGTCCCCCACTGCAACAAGTGAGCAAGCGAGCGCTTGTGCGGCACGCGCCCCGGCTGAAGCTGGTGCAAGTGTCAGGATCATTCGTCCTTCGATCCGATTTTCAATTCCGCAGGCGGACGGGTCTGCGCCGCGCGCTCGCCAGCCAATTCTTCGCTTCGCTGCTCAGCGGCTGCTTGAGCATCAACCGCCGCCTCGGATCCTGGTGCGGGGGCGGCCTGCACTGCTATTGGTGCCAGGCTTGCGCCTTGTGGCAGTGCGACCGGAAGATCTGATTCGAGCGTCGCCATCAGTTCTCGTCCTTGAGGGATGACGCCACTCTTGCCGGTAATGAAGGCGGCAAAGGGGCCCGCTGCGACAACACCCCCCACTGTCGCGAGAGTCTCGCCTTCGCCCTCCTGACGATATGTGCCATCAAGGCTGATGCGTCGACCGCTCAATTCGATGAATTCGAGCTCGACCTCCATCTTTCCAGATTTCCCGAATGCTCCTTTGCTGGTCAGCCACGTTATTCGCCCAACCGCCTTTGCACCCTGCGGAATAACCACATAGTCCCCGAGCATAACATTTGCCGCTACATTCAAGTTGAACTGGTCACCCTCGTCCCAGGTTTTGCCTTTAGTCGTGACAGTCTGGCTCATTTTCAGCGGGATCTCGGTCCCTGCCGGCAAAACAACCTTTGGCTGAGGCGCAGCAAGCACTGCCTGAACCGCCGCAGAATCGTCAGACTGCTGAGCCGTAGCAGGCATCGCGGCAATTGCGGCAATTGCCGCCAAAAGAAAAAGCTTCATGAATCCCCCATCCGTGCCCGATTCTGGGCAAGTGCTTGAGAGAAACTGCGAAACCAAAGGAAAGTCAACTCCATTAGCCTTTGGCGCTCTCGTGCCAGAACAACTTGGCTCAAAGCTTTCATACCAATATTTGCAATTAGGGGGCGCCAGTCATGACTCAAACCTTCTTGCTATTGATCCAGTCGCCCAGTCCGATCGGGAACGGAAAGACAATGGTCGAACTGTTCCGCTCACTTGCGAGTACATTCAATGTCGAGAGATAGCGCAACTGCATCGCTTCGGGTGCCTCTGCCAGAATGCGTGCAGCTTCCAGCAGCTTGGCGGCGGCCTGCTGTTCCCCCTCGGCGTTGATCACCTTGGCTCGCCGCTCGCGTTCCGCCTCGGCCTGGCGGGCAATCGCACGCACCATGGATTCATCGATATCGACATGCTTGATCTCGACATTGGCAACCTTGATTCCCCAGGCGTCGGTCTGCTTGTCGAGGATTTCCTGAAGGTCTTCGTTGAGCTTGTCACGTTCGGCAAGCATCTCGTCGAGTTCGTGCTTGCCGAGCACGGAACGTAGCGTTGTCTGGGCAAGTTCGCTGGTCGCCTGAATGAAGTTCTCCACCCGGATGATCGCGCATTGCGGATCGACGATCCGGAAGTAGACGACGGCGTTGACTTTCACCGAGACATTGTCGCGCGAGATGACGTCCTGCGTCGGCACATCCAGCACGATGGTGCGCAAGTCGGTCCGAACGATCTGCTGCACGAACGGGATCAGGACAATAAGGCCCGGACCCTTTACGCCGGTAAAGCGCCCAAGCGTAAACACAACCGCCCGTTCATATTCGCGCAGGATCTTGATGGCAGCCCAGAGGAAGAAAAGGACCAGAAAAATCAGTGGTATGAAGAAGCCGTAGTTGAGGATATCCATCATCTTCTCCTGTAGTTCAGCCCGTTTTCTTGCCCGCCGCTGAAACAGTCAGGCTCAGACCCGCCAGCCTGTTCACAATCACCTGTTCGCCAGTTCGCAGGTCGTCGGGACCCTGTGCATTCCACCGCTCCGAATGAACAAATACATGGCCTTTGCCGTCCTTCCAGTCGGTCACAATCGCGGATGCGCCGATCAATTCTTCCGCACCGGAAACGACACGTTGGCTGAACGAGGAAAGGCCGGTGCGTACGACAAGAATGATGACACCGGCGCTGAACACTCCCAGAGCTGCAATCACCGACCAGCTCACGCGGAACTCGGGCAAATCGGTGTCGAACAGGACGGTTGCGCCAAATAGAAAGGCCAAGATACCGCCGATTCCAAGAATGCCAAAGGACGGAGCAAAAGCTTCTGCCACCATCAGGCCGATTCCAAGCACGATCAGCGCCAGCCCGACGAAATCGACCGGGAGAACGGCAAGAGCGTAAAACCCAACCAGCAGGCAGATCGCACCAACAGTCCCGGGTACGAGAGCTCCTGGATTGAGAAACTCGAAAATCAGACCGTATATGCCGATCATCATGAGGATGAGCGCGATGTTGGGGTCGGTTATGGTTGCAAGGAATTGGGTGACCCAGCCAGGCTCGATCTCCTCGATCGCTGCGCCCGCGGTACTGATTTCTCGTATCGCGCCATCTATGGTTACTTCCCGTCCGTTCAGCTGCTCGAGCAGTGAAGCAAGGTCGGGGGCGACAATATCGATTACACCCCTCTCCAGAGCTGCGTCTGCCGACAGGCTGGCGGCACTTCGGACTGCCTCTTCAGCCCAGTCGGCATTGCGCCCGCGCAATTCGGCAAGGGACCGGATATAGGCAACAGCGTCATTCACCGACTTGCGTTCGGCAATAGCCGCTGGCGCCTGAGCGGCATCCCCCTCGCCACCTTCGTCTGAAGAAGGAGGCGCCGCACCGATCTGTATGGGAGTGGCGGCACCAAGGTTGGTGCCGGGCGTCATCGCGGCCAGGTGGCTTGCGTAGAGAATATATGTTCCGGCGCTCGCGGCCCTGGCTCCGCTTGGGTGAACATAGGCCGCGACGGGAAACGGCATCGCCAGGATTTGCTTGATAATCTCGCGCATGGAGGTGTCGAGCCCGCCAGGCGTATCCATAATTATGACGACAAGTTCCGCATCGGCTTGCTTCGCCTGCTCAAGCCCTTCGGCAACAAAAGATGCCGAGGCCGGTCCGATCGCCCCGGCAAGGCGCATGACGTAGATTTCACGCACCGGTGAGGCAGATGATTTCTCAGGAATTGCGAACAGCGTCATCGCCGCCAGAAGGGCCGCTACCATGCCCCTGAAAAATCGATTTCTGCTGGCTGAAGGCAGCATTTCCTGCATCCTTCCGAGCGACCACAAAAGCTGTCTCCCAATCTTTATAGCATATTTTGGCGTGGCGCTGAAATTCGCGGGGCGATCAGACAATGGCGTGTGCCCGCAACGCCATCTGGGGCTTGCCGTAATGCTGATATCGTGTCCGGAGGTCCTGGAAATGCGGCTTCGGGAGCGTTGCGAGAATGGGCACGGTCGCCAGCTCACCGGCTCATCCGCAGCTCCGGTATGCTCGAGGTCGAGTCCTGCTCCAAGGCGGAACGACCTGATTGCTGACAAGACTGCCCTTGCCCAGCCCGGATCATCCGCCTGTCTGGCAGGCCCCCAGTTTGCCATGGCTTCCAGTCAAATGTGACCCGGGCCCAATGCCGCCTCTTCAATGGCTTTGGTTGGCAGGGGATGGCTTCGCCGCTTGATCCCTTGCTGCAACGCCGGCCCGGCAAGTTTCTTCCCCTGGGCGATATCGCCCATTCCTCGCGAGACAAGAAACCCGCCTGTCCGCCCTCCTCCACTTCGTTCCGGCCGTCCCGGTGCAGCGGGCACAAGCCCCTGCCTTCAACCAGCCATCGAGGCCGCGATGGGCGCGGGTTCGACAAACTTGAAGGAGGCCATCATGGCAAACATCGGAACTTTCACCAAGACCGGCGACGAATACAAGGGCGAGATCGTCACTATGTCGGTGCAGCAGAAAAACGTCCGCATCGTCCCCGAAGACAGCGACAACGAGAATGCGCCGTCACACCGGGTCTTCGTCGGCCGCGCGGAGATCGGCGCTGCCTGGACCAAGCGCTCAAGCGAAGGCCGCGATTATCTTTCGGTCAAGCTCGATGATCCCAGCTTCACCGCACCGATCTTTGCCAATTTGTTCGATGATGAAGACGGCAAGACCTACAATCTGATCTGGTCGCGCGCGCGCCGCACGAGCAGCGACTGAACAGCCAGACAGGCTCCGCCCGGCACCCGCCGGGCGGAGCCTTCGACTTGTTCAAGCCTCGCAGCCTGCAGGCGAAATGACGGGGAATCTCGGCTCTTGGATGCCTAGCAAGCCTGTAGGTTGCACCTCGGCTCAGCGCTCGGAAAGACCAGTGGACCGGGGTGACAGATTTTGCAGCGTCAATTTTGTCGCTCCCTTGCCTTTGCTCCCTCACGCCAAAGCTTGCGAAATCAATCGGCAGTCCCCTGCCGCTTCCCACTCTAGCCGGAGCCTTGCCATGGACGCCCGACCAACGCCCGTTATCGCCCGCTTCCTGCGGACACCCGATGCCGCCGTTTATCTCGGCCTGTCTGCCCGCACACTCGAGAAGCACCGGTGCTACGGCACCGGCCCGGTCTATCGCAAGCTCGGCGGGCGGATTGTCTATTCGATCGCCGATCTTGATACCTGGGCGGAACTTGGACTGCGCCGCTCGACCAGCGACCCTGGCAAGGGGATTGTCCATCCCGCCAAGAGGCTGGACGGTTATACTCCCCCGGTCCGGCGCTGATCCTTTGCCATGCGCCGTGCTGCTCATTTTCTGACCGACAGCCATCAACCCGACCTGTTCGAGCGTGTCGGGCGCGACATCGCGGCCCGCGACGCACAGGATTTGATGGCCTGGCCTTTTTTCAGTCTGGCCAAATCCAAGCGGGTCCGGCCTATCGATTTCCGGATGGGCGAGGTCTCGGTCCTGGTCGAAGCGACCGCCGAACACGGCATGGCCACCATCTGGGACGCGGACGTTCTCATCTGGGTCGCGAGTCAGATCGTCGAAGCGCGCGATAGGGGCCGTGCGACCTCGCGCCTGATCGCCGCCACCCCGCACGAGATCCTCGCCTTTACCCGGCGAGGAACCGGGAAAGCGAGCTATGAGCGGCTGAAGGCCGGGCTCGACCGGCTGCAGTCGACGACCATCGCAACCTCGATCCGCCAGACGAACGCACGGCGACTGCACCGCTTTTCCTGGATCAACGAATGGAAGGAACGTCTCGACGGCTCGGGCCGAGCACTGGGCATCGAGATGATCATCCCGGACTGGTTCTATGATGGCGTGACCGACCGGGCGCTCGTACTGACCATCGATCCGGCCTATTTCGCGCTGACCGGTGGGCTCGAGCGCTGGCTTTACCGGCTCGTGCGCAAACACGGCGGCAAACAGAAAGGTGGCTGGAGCTTCGACTTCAGGCACCTCCACATGAAGTCCGGGGCGCTCTCACCGCACAAGCGCTTCGCGTTCGAGCTGCGCGAGATCGTGCGGCGCCAAGCGCTGCCCGGATACAATCTCACCATCGAGCATGCGCTGGGCCGCGAGCGGCTGAACTTCGTTGCTGTGTCTGGCGATCCGTCCGGCGCGACCAGGCGGCGTGTCGGACTTTGTCCTGCCGATCTTTCCCCTGTGGATATGTCATGATGCAGCTCGGACTATCGGGAACCGCAGGACTCGGACGATCAGGAACCCGAAGTTCGGACTATCGGGAACCCGAATGGGCCTCAAACCCGCAGAAATGCTCGCATTCCGGGATCCTTAACATTGCTAACAAAGAATCCTTCGGATTCTTGCTAACGCAAGCCCGCCTGTGGACAGATGGCGTCCCGCCACCATGCAGGCCAGCCCAGACGGCGACGTGCGATGGTCCGCGACTGACGCATGTCACGCTATTCTGGCGCAAAGGCGAACGCGAGGATTGGCTCAAGTTCGGCAAGCCAGTGGCAGGTCGGGTCGTCGATCGCATCCAGCGCATCGAAAGCTATGCGGCGGGCCAGGTGTTCGGTCTGGTCCGCTGGGCTTCCAATGAATATGGCACAGTGCGCTCGGCGTTCGACATCGTCCGTGCCGCCACAGCAGGCGATCCGGTCACACCAGTCCCGCAGGTCGATCCTGGCGGCGAGGTGCTGCTTTCGGTTTATGGCTGGCCCAGGGTCGCGCAGGTTTTCCGCCTGATCGACACAATCGAGGCGTCGGGGATCGACCCTTGCGACGTGGCCCCCGATCACTGGCGGCACATCCACAACCGGCTTGCCGCGCACGAAATGCCGCGCGGTTATTCATCGTCGCGGCACCGCGCCTGGCTCCGGCGCAAGGCGCTGTTACCGTGACGCGGCGGCGCTTTCTGCTTGCCGGTGTCGCAGCAGCATCCACCCTCGCAACACTGACCATGCCGGTCTCACGTTACGCGCTGTGGAACGCAACCGCCTCAGTACCGACCGGGTTCTACGCCGTGCGTGACAAGGAAGGGCTGGAGGTCGGCGAACGCGTCGCGATCGAGCCGCCGCCGCCCTTGCGGCAACTGCTCGCCGAGCGCGGTTATCTCCCGACCGGCGTGCCGCTCCTGAAGCGCATTGCCGCTGTCGGTGGCCAGCGCGTCTGCCGTTTTGGTCGCGCTGTGACCATTGACGGCAGCATTGCTGGCTTAGCGCGTGCGCGTGACCGTCTGGGCCGCGCATTGCCAGTATGGTCTGGCTGCCGGACGCTCGGCTCCGGCGAGTTGTTCGTGATGAGCCCGGCAGCGCCTGACAGCTTCGACGGACGATATTTCGGTGTGCTGCACATTTCCAATGTCATCGGCCGCGCGGCACCAGTGTGGACCGACGAGGCTGGCAATGGCCGCCATGTTTGGTTCGCCGAGCCCCGTGCGTCTGAATTTCCCGTCCAACCCCAAGGAGACTGAATCCATGAAGATTGGATATCTTATTGCATCAAATGGCAGCTTTGCCGGACGTTTGATGACGTTGACGCTCGACATCAATCTCATGCTCCTGCCTGCAGAAAAGCGTGACAACGACAGCGCACCGGACTTCCGCGTGATTGCCGGTGAGGGCAAAAAGGCGCGCGAAATCGGGGCAGGCTGGAAGCATATTGGCGAGAAGGCCGGTGACTATGTGACTGTCCAAATAGACGATCCCGCTTTCGTTCGACCGCTGCGCGCCAATCTGTTCAAGGACGAGGGTAACGGTCATGTGCTTGTATGGTCGCGTCCGTCCCGGCGCGGCAAGGCCGACTGAGCCATGTGTGCCCGTCGCTCGCTTCACCTCGCAATTCTCGCGGTTGCCCTTTTGAGCGCCGCTCCTGCGTTCCCGCAGGCGTCTTCTGAACGAGGGCAGCCAGAAACTGTAGATATTGGCTCATATGTCGCTGAGGCGGCGCAGCGCTTTGGCATTCCCGAGCAATGGATCTATGCTGTGGTCCGTGCTGAAAGCGCAGGCCGGATCAGCGCTGTCTCGCCGACCGGCGCGATCGGCCTGATGCAGCTTATGCCCGGGACCTGGTCTCGCCAGCGCACCCTTTTCGGGCTTGGCACCGACCCGTTCGATCCGCGCGACAACATTCTCGCGGGCACGTCCTACCTTCGCGAAATGTACGACAATTACGGCCCATCGGGGTTTCTTGCAGCCTACAATGCCGGACCGGGGCGATACGAGCAATGGCGGGATCGCGGACGTCCGCTGCCCGCCGAAACCCGCGCCTATGTCACAAGTATCGCAACCATGCTGCAATCTGGCAGCGCACCGACAGTCGTCATCGGCGCGTCCCCCGTGCAGCGGGCGCGCGCATTCTGGGCACGGAGCGAACTCTTCGCCGCTCGCGGGGATGCAGGACGGCCGGCATCCGGCAGCGTCACTGCCGCCGCCTCGCCGAGCGCCACGCCATCTCCGACGGTCTCCTCCGATAGCCTATTTGCTCCCGTTCCGGGGAGCCCTTCGCAGTGATCGCCTCCTCGTCCCTGCGGCCCACCATGGCGGGGGTTGGCGAAATATTGCGCGGAAGGACAGCTGCGGGAAGGCAGTGGGAGGGAGGATGGCAAGATAAAAGCCGCGCCGTCGGGTGGGGTGGAGGTCTTTGGAATTGCTCACCTTTCAGCGCCATCGCTCCTGCACCCCTGCTGGCAACTTTGCCGAAAACTGGCGCAATTCTCCCATTTTCAGCGCCGTCGCCCGAATTCTGCCTTCCAATCCCGTGAACGACGACGACTTCAATGTCAGGCCGGGACGGGTCAGGGATCGAGGCAGGCGTTCGGCTAAACCCCGCTCGCTGGTCGCCCAGGTCCGGGCGCTTTCGAACAAGGCTGGCCGAGTTGGCATCACCGGGCGCAGTCGGCGCGGCACAGGTCGCAATGCTCGTGGCCGCAGCGCCGTCCTGCGCAAGCGCGCCAGGCAGGGTCAGCGCCGTGTTCTGGTCAAGGCGCGGGTGGTCCGGCACGTGGGCACCCGTTTCTCGGCTGCCCCGCTGGCCCGCCACGTCACCTACCTGGAGCGCGATGGTGTTACCCGCGACGGGAAGGATGCCGAACTGTTCGGGAGCGATGGTGCTCCTGCTGATGGCAATGCCTTCGCCGAGCGCTGTGCCGACGACCGGCATCACTTTCGTTTTATCGTCTCGCCCGAAGATGCAGGTGAGCTGGCCGACGTCCGCGCCTTCACCCGCGAACTCATGGCGGACATGGCGCAGGATCTCGGCACAAGGCTGGACTGGGTTGCGGTTGATCACTGGAACACCGACAATCCGCACATCCATATTCTGCTGCGTGGGCGTGCCGACGATGGCCGCGATCTAGTGATCGACAAGGACTATATCCGCGAGGGAATGCGGTGGCGTGCCGAAGAACGGGTCACCATAGAACTAGGGCCGCGCAGCGAGCGCGAGATCGACAACGCGCTTGCCCGCGAGGTGAATGCCGATCGCTGGACCAGCCTCGACCGGAAACTCCAGCGAATGGCCGATGAACTGGGCGGCGTCATTGACCTGCGCCCTGATCCTCAGCGCCCGCAGTCGGCGATGGCCCGGCACTTGATCGGCCGAGCGGGCAAGCTTGAACGTCTGGGTCTGGCAACCAGCATCGCGCCGGCCTGCTGGTCGCTCAAGTCTGGCACCGAACCCACCCTGCGCCAGCTCGGCGTGCGCGGTGATATCATCAAGACCATGCACCGCGCCATGATGGGTCTGGGTGTTGACGCCGATCCGGGGCGCTTTGCCATGCACCGAAGCGTTGACGATGATCGCATCATCGGCCGTCTGGTCGAACGCGGTCTTTATGATGAACTGAGTGGGCAGGCCTACGCCGTGATCGATGGGGCCGACGGGCGCGTCCATCACCTCCGCTTCTCCGATCTCGAACAGACCGGCGACGCGGCACCCGGCGCAATCGTCGAGCTTCGGACCTGGACTGACCGGCGTGGTCTGCAAGGGCAGTCGCTTTGGATTCAATCCGACCTGACGCTGGCTGAGCAGGTCACTGCGCGGAGGAGTACCTGGCTTGACCGCCAATTGCTGTCATCCGATCCGGTCCAGTGGGGCGGCGGGTTCGGCGAAATGATCGAACAGGCCAAGCGAGATCGGGCAGAGCATCTGGTCTCGGAAGGTCTCGCGACCAAACACGGCGGTCGGATTGTCATGGCCCGCAATCTCCTCACAACATTGCGAGACCGCGATCTCGCCGCCGCGAGCGAAAGCATCGCCTCGCAAACCGGCCTGCAGCATCGACCGAGTGCGGAAGGCGAAGCGGTGTCCGGGACCTATCGCCAGCGGCTGCAACTTGCATCGGGCAGGTTCGCGATGATCGACAATGGGCTGGGGTTCGAACTGGTGCCTTGGCGGCCACAACTCGACAAACATCTTGGCCAGCACGTTACCGGCATCGTCAAACCAGGTGGCGGGATCGACTGGACCTTGGGTCGCTCCCGTGGGATCGGGATATAGGGAGCAAGGCTCTGGCCCCAAGCCTGAGAATGAGGCTTCTACCCCATGGATACTTTATGCCGCGTAGCGGTCGGTGGCGGCATTCCTATCTCGTGCTAAACACTGGCATTTTGTTGAGGGTTGCGCTGTGTCCGAACCCAGTGATGTGCGAGGAGTAGTATATGACGCTGCAACGTCCGCCGGCGGGTGGGCCAGACTTCGAAGCGATGATGGCGCAGATCGACTTCAAGCTTACCAATGATGGCGTCGATATCCCGTCCCGACCGATACTTGCGGTCCGCGAAGTTTCGAGGACGTATGATCTAAATATGCCGCTTGGCGGCGACTCCCTACGTTTGCCGCCGGAATTGCGTGAGAATGCCGCGCTAAGTGAGGCGATCAACCAGTGGTACCGCGACAATTACGGCGAGCGGCTCAAAGAGGATCCGTGTCCGGGGCGGATGGTCATCTTGCTCGATGGTGATCTATATGTTCTGCGCGTTCCTCGAATTTTCGGCAGCGTAAATTTCGTCCTGACGCGCCAGTGGTTGCCCAACCCAGGCATCGGGCGTGGCCCTGCGACCTGCAACATCACACAGCTGGTGGAAGGGATGACTGCTGCCAAAGCTGGACGCTTGTCCGATGTTGCGCTCAATGCGATTGGTGCCGCGTTTGAGGTCGCTGTGCCTGCCGCATTCACGCTTGAGAGTACCGACCATGGTTTGATGTTCATCGCTCGGGGTGATGTCGAGGCAGCAATCAATGGTCTGATGGCGCGCGGTGGCCGTTATGGGGAGTCCAAATGGTCATCACTCCAGGCTGCTGAGAAAGTTATGAAGGCCGCGATCGATCGTGCTGGTGCCAAATTTGGCTTCACACATGGGCTTGCCGGTTTGTGCGAGACACTTGCCGATACGGGTTTGGTCTTTGACGCTGACAACCAAGTCGCCGCCATCCAGTGCAAACCAGGCATTCGCTATGGCGAGGAACCTTGCACGCGCGGCGAGGCATTGGCTGCCCATCATGCCTCGCTCGAACTGGTAAATATCCTGCGTGAGGCCGGCGCAAGGTTCGAGTTGGGTATCGGAGGGCTCTAACGAACGAGCTGAGGTTCAACAAGGCGGACAGAGTTCGATCGGCCCGAACGGGTGCCGTTACTTGAAGTCAAACACTCCACCGCAACATCTTCAACGCCACTCTGCGACGGCCACCGACATCGGCTTGAAAAGCGCGGCCAGAAACTGACAGGCTCGTGTGATGTCAGCTGCAAAAATCCTTTGGGGCCAGGTGCTGGCCGTGTTCGTCATCATCCTGGCAAGTAACTGGGCCGCAACCCAGTGGACCGCATCGACGCTTGGCTTTCAGCCTGAACTGGGCTCGCCCTGGTTCGTGTTGTTCGGCCATCCGATTTATCGACCCTACGACCTGTTCTGGTGGTGGTTTTCCTACGAGGCCTATGCGCCAACAATCTTCGAGCAGGGAGGGATGATTGCGGCTTCAGGCGGATTCGTCGCCATTGTCGTCGCCATTGCCATGTCGGTCTGGCGCGGCCGCGAGAAACGCAATTCCAACACCTATGGTTCTGCGCATTGGGCAACCCGCAGCGACATTACCAATGCAGGGCTCTTTGGCGAAAAAGGCGTCGTGCTGGGCAAGTTCAACAACAGCTACCTGCGACATAATGGCCCTGAACATGTCCTTTGCTTCGCGCCGACCCGTTCGGGCAAGGGCGTCGGCCTTGTCATCCCGACCCTGTTGACCTGGTCTGGCTCGGCGATTGTTCACGACATCAAGGGTGAGAACTGGGGCCTGACCGCAGGTTTCCGTTCCCGCTTCAATCGCGTCCTGCTGTTCGATCCGACCAACCTGAATTCTGCCGCCTACAACCCACTGCTCGAGGTTCGGCGCGGCATGTGGGAAGTGCGCGATGTCCAGAATGTTGCCGACGTGCTGGTCGATCCCGAAGGCAGCCTCGAAAAGCGCAACCACTGGGAGAAGACCAGTCACGCACTACTAGTCGGCGCGATCCTCCATGTCCTCTACGCCGAGGCGGACAAGACGCTCGCCGGTGTTGCCGCCTTCCTCTCAGATCCAAGTCGGACCATCGAAACCACGCTGAAGGCGATGATGACCACGCCGCATCTGGGCGTGGCGGGACCGCACCCGGTCGTCGCAAGCGCTGCGCGCGAACTGCTCAACAAATCGGAGAACGAGAGGTCTGGCGTACTATCAACCGCCATGTCGTTCCTCGGCCTTTATCGCGATCCGGTGATCGCCGAGGTGACCAGGCGTTCGGAATGGCGCATTGCTGACCTCGTCGATCGCAAGAAGCCGGTCACGCTTTACCTGGTCGTGCCGCCTTCCGATATCAGCCGGACCAAGCCGCTGATCCGTCTTATCCTCAACCAGATCGGACGCCGCCTGACCGAGGAACTCGAAGCGGGCAAGGACCGGCACCGGATGCTGCTCATGCTGGACGAGTTCCCAGCACTGGGCCGGCTCGATTTCTTCGAAAGCGCGCTGGCGTTCATGGCGGGCTATGGTCTCAAGGCCTTCCTGATCGCGCAATCGCTCAACCAGATCGAGCGCGCATATGGCGCTAACAACTCGATTCTCGACAACTGCCATGTCCGGGTGGCGTTTGCGACCAATGACGAACGCACCGCCAAGCGCGTCTCGGAATCCCTAGGCACGGCGACCGAGCAGCGGTCGATGCGGAACTATGCCGGTCACAGGCTTTCGCCCTGGCTTGGTCACTTGATGATCTCCCGCTCGGAAACCTCGCGGCCATTGCTTACCCAAGGCGAAATCCTGCAACTTCCCGAAACCGATGAGATCGTCATGCTGTCTGGCGCGCCGCCCGTGCGGGCGAAGAAGGCGCGCTATTACGCCGATCCGCGGCTGCAGGGACGGATACAGAAGCCGCCGCAGTCTGGGCAGGACCGAAGTGCGGAATCGCCGGCCGATGACTGGAGCCAGTTGCCGGCCGTGAAGCCGGCGCGATTGGTGACCTCGCAGGCCCCGTTGGACGAAGATCAGGCCAACGGCGGTGTGCGCCGCGAACCCGAACTGCCACTCCATGTCGAGATCGCTCCCCAACCCACCCCTCAGGTCAACGAGTTCGATTTTGGCAGTGATAGTGACACCGACGACGATGCGGCTCGTTCAGAGCGACTGCGTGCCAGGATGGTCGCGAACTCCCGGCAACCGGCGCTCGACCCGGGCGATGGGATCGAACTGTGAAGTCCAAGCATACATTTCGGTTGCCACCTGAAATCGCAAAGCAACTGGCGGAATTGGCGATCCGCAGGCGTGTGTCGCAGGCGGAGATCGTCGAGACAGCCCTGTCCTCACTACTTTCACCCGATGGACCAGAGCGAATGGAGGCTGCACTTGGACGCCGTCTTGATCGGATCGTTCGCCAGATGGGGAACCTGGAGCATGCCGTCGAAGTCGGCAACGAAGCGTTGGCGCTGTTCGTTCGGTTCTGGCTCACCGCCAATCCACCACTGCCTGATGTAGTCGGCGAAGCCGCAAAGGCGCAGGGAAAAGAGCGTTACGAAGGGTTCGTTCAAGCTCTAGCTCGAAAGCTAGAAGGCAGTGACCGCTTAGGGCGGTAGAAGTACTTCTGTGACTACTTGGTGCGCGCTTTGCCTCAGCTTCAACTTCGCCACGAAAGGCAGTAACCTGGGTGGATGGCAGGATGTGATAGATGTGACAGGTTGTCGGATACCGACGCGCTTGCTCTTCTCGGCGAGATGGTTGATCGCGCTGCGGACACCAATGACGCAAATCTGAATGATGCCGCGCTCGCCTGCTCGGAGCACTTGCGGTCTCGAAACGCTCTCGACGGAGAGTTGCTTGTTCTTTTGCACTATTTTCGCGCGAACGCTTTTGAAAACCGGCTTAGCTTTTCGGGAGATAGACAGAGCTGGGCATGGGATATCCCGCACTTTCAGGATGTTTTGTTGGAACTGCGTCACGCAGTTGGCCATCAGGTTTTCGCGAACATTGATCCGTTCCGCCAGTGTCAAATTCTCACCAACCTTGGGAACAAAATCAACGCAGTTGGCCGTCCTGTGGAAGCACTTTCCTACTGGGATCAAGCGATCGCGATAAACCCGAAATTCGCCATGGCCCTTGCCAACCGGGGGTATGGGCTGGGCCACTATGGGAACGCCTTGTACGACGGAGGGCATTTTGGCCTATTCCTGTTGTCCGCGTACGACTCCCTCTCCGCAGCGTCCGGCGAGGACGCCGTCTTCGATTCACCTGAAAACTATGCGTACAAATCGCAATTTGAGCAGGCAGCCCTGCGTGCCTCTGCGCAGCTGAACATCGACGAAGCTCGGGCAGACTTGGAGCGGGAATTTCCTTTGGGGCGATCAAGGGCCGAGCGAGAGTATCGTTCCTGGTGTCTGGAACATCGCCTTTTCCTCAATCCACTGAACGACTTGGGCGACTATACCATCGCCGCCCACGATGTCCTGCACCTCCCCTCGTTGACGTTGGGGATCGATGAAGGCGGCGCAGAACCACCCGACGCTTTCGGCTTCTATAACCAGTTGAAGCAGGAGTTCGTTTCAGCACGTTGGCTCTGCTATGAAGGACTGACCGAACAGAGCGGACATTTCAGTGACAATGGCACCCATGTCTATGACACTTTGAGTATTCCGTCCTGTTCGCTGGGAACCGAGAAGACCAAACTGGCCTTCCGGATGGCATATTCCCTATTCGACAAAATCGCATTTTTCATAAACGACTACTTCAAGGTCGGCCTTGGTGAGCGGGAGGTCAGTTTGCGAAGCCTCTGGTTCCAACGTAAAGGAAACCCCAAACCCCTTAGCGAGGTTTTCGACGGACGCGAGAACTGGCCGTTACGAGGTCTATATTGGCTTTCAAAAGACCTTTACGAGCCGACATTTCGCAACGTAGCCGAGCCTGAAGCGAAGGACATGGCCGACCTCCGCAATCACCTAGAGCATAAATATTGTCAGGTTCACGAAGATTTGGGGATCGGTTACAGCAGGTTTGCTACTGTCCAGAACGTCCAGAGGCTTGGCTTCCGTATCGGTCGTGAAGAGCTTGATTCCAAGACGTTGCATATCCTGAAACTTGCAAGGGCCGCGCTAATCTATCTGTCGTTGGCTGTTCACCGTGAAGAGCAAGTCCGGCGGTCGGACAGGGAAGACACATTTGCTGTGTCGATGCCCCTATGGATGTGGAATGAAAGGGGAAGGCTCTGACTATTCGGAAGTGCTTGCGCTAGGCTCGACGAAGCCGTCTTTTCCTACCGGGTAATTCGTTCTTGCATGGAGATTTGCGCGGATTGTCTTTGCAAAACTCCGATTTATGGCTCAGATATTTGTAAAACAATTGAAAATTCAATGTGCTATTTGAAAGACTGTTGAATGATTGTCGCAGACAACGAAACCGCAATAGACTTGCTCTACTACGAGGCGATCGCCCGTACCGTAGTGAGACTGGTGGCCGAAAGGACGGATGAACCACTGAGTGTGGGCGTTCACGGCGATTGGGGTGCGGGTAAGTCAAGCATCTTGGCAATGGTCGAAGAGGCATTCGCGGAAAAGGATCGTGTCCTATGCGTGCGCTTCAATGGATGGCTATTCCAAGGATTTGAAGACGCCAAGGCAGTTCTGATCGAAACTATCGTCGATGAACTGCTCCGCAAGCGTTCGACAAGTGCGAAGGTTGTCGATCAAGCCAAAAAGGTTCTGCGTCGCGTCAACTGGATGAAGATGGCGCGGAAGGCAGGTTCCTATGGACTTACGCTTGCAACAGGAATCCCTACTCCGGAGACATTAAAGGACCTTGGGGTCGCTGCGCGCGCCGTACTTGGTAATCAGGTCAATGCCGAAAATGCGGCGGCGCTGGCGAAGGGGGCCGACGATTTCTTGCGCAAAGCCGAAGAGGAGAGCGCCCCTGAACAAATGCATGCATTCCGTAAGGAGTTCGAGGAGCTCTTGGAGCGCGCAGAAATTGACCAACTTGTTGTACTCGTGGACGATCTCGACCGGTGCCTGCCTACGATCGCGATCGAGACATTGGAAGCGATCCGTCTCTTTCTCTTCGTCCCGCGTGCCGCATTCGTAATAGCTGCCGACGAGGGCATGATCGAATATGCCGTGCGGCAGCATTTTCCGGACCTCCCTGTTGCCACCGGCCCTGCAACCTATGCGCGGAACTACCTTGAGAAGCTAATTCAGGTGCCGTTTCGACTGCCGTCACTCGGCTATGCAGAGACTCGAATCTACGTGACCTTGCTATTAGTGCTCAACGAATGCGGAGAGGCATCTGAGACCTTTCAGAAGCTCGTCGGGTTGGCGCGGGACGTGTTACGCAGACCGTGGAAGGGGCCGGGCCTCGACCGCGAAACGATTGCGAAAGCGCTTGGTTCAGTCCCCGACGAAGTCGAGCGTGCGCTGGAACTTGCAGGAAGGATAGCTCCGATCCTGGCAGACGGTGCGCGTGGCAATCCGCGACAGATCAAGCGCTTTATCAATACGATGATGTTGCGACTTGCGATCGCGGAGGAACGGGGGTTCCGCGACGAGCTGAATATGTCCGTCTTGGCGAAGATCATGTTGGCCGAGAGGTTTGCGCCTGAATTGTATGACGCCATGGCGCGGGGCTCTGCGAATACAGGCGTTTCCGAAGACTTGGGTGTTCTCGAAGCGGCGGTCCTTCAAAAAGCGGACGACATCGAGGTGAAGTCTGCAAAGGGCAAACCTAAGGGTGCAACCTCCGATAAATCCTTGCCGGATTGGCCAAACTTGGAATGGGCCAAGCAGTGGGCTGCGATAGAGCCATCATTGGCGGAGCATGACCTCCGGCCCTACGTCTTTGTTACACGGGATCGACGAAACGTGTTCGGTGCTGTCGCGTCGCTCGGCGATCTCGATGAGCTAGTTGCAAAACTTCAAGGATCGCCTTTGCAAGTGAAGCAGGCGTCAGCCGAAGTGGCTCGTCTGCAAACGCTGGAAGCCGAGCAAGTTTTTGATGCTCTCCGATCAAAGGTTCGGGATGCTGAGGATATAGCGCAAGAGCCCGTTGGCGTTCGCGGCCTCGCTGAAGTCGCCAAGCTACACCCATTCCTCCAAGGCCCACTTCTCGCTTTCCTGAAAGACCTTCCAGTGTCGAAGCTGGGGCCATGGGCCGTAAGTGGCTGGACAGGTGCCTTCAATGAAGAGGATGCCAAAGGGGAATTCAGCGTTCTTCTTACCGAATGGGCGGGGCAAGATGAAAACAAAGCCCTGAAAACGGCGGCTTCCGCAGTGATAAAACTCTTGGGCAAAGGGGGACGGAGCTAATGGGGACCTCGGGGACATTTGGCGGGTCAAAGAACGGCCTCGTGCCGAGCTGGGTTGGAGAACCTCCTTCCCAACCTGCAGCTGCGCCTGCGGATGGAGGAGATGGAGCCGCAGATGGTCAAGGTGACGGAGGCCAGGACGACGGTAATGCCGCGCCCGCAAATCCTACGAAGTATCCGCCGATTCCGTCTGTGTCGCCTTCCTCTGGGCTGGGGCCAGCGAGGGGGGATGTCACTCGTGGGACCCGAACGTCTGACTCTCGTGCAATTCGTCGTGGCGCAGGAAAGTACGTCGGTGCGAGTGGCGGAGGCCGCGCAGCGTCAAATAGGATGTCAAATTCTAGGGCGGTAGCAGGAGGCATTGCCGGATTCGCTCGTGCGTTTGCCGAGCAAGGTCCGGCGGAGGCTCTGCGGCGGTTTAATTTGGAAGGAATGGCCGGAGCGCCAGCAGAAGATGTATTCGTCGCGATGACGGATATGCTTTGCCCAGAAGGTGGCACTCTGGATGAAGCTATAGCTCGCGACGCCATGCTGGAAACCGTTGCCGCAATGGCAACCGAGGGGGTTGGTAATTTTGACGAACTGACCTCCGCTGATCTTCAAGAGTTTTTCATTGGGGTGGTGAGCCGTTCCATCGAAGGCAAAATCCTCAATGAGGTTGGCACCAACGCACTGTCCGTGGCTTCAGATATCGCCGGTGTTGAGAGGGCGCAAAAGATGCTTCACGATTTTGTAAACGGGTGTGTGCGTGATCGATTTGATGAGCGAGGGACGGACCTAGGAAAACTCGATAGCGCAGACATTAACGGCTTCGTCGATGACTTGTTTTCTGCTGCATTTGACCTCATCCAAGCCCTAGGGGAGCGCGAATGAGACGATTTAGCCTGATAGGTCGCCTCGGACCAAACGACACCGCGAAGATTAAACCGGTTCAAACAGATTCCGCTGATTACGAAATCGACTTTCTGGATAAAGACTTGCGTCCCGGTTTTGGTATCGGACAAGCGCTGGATCAACTCTCGTCGCTCGGCCTACGACCACAAGAGTCGGCAATCGATCTGACCATCCTAGCGGCGATGGTAAATGCGGGAGACACACGCATCTCCCGCAAGATGAACGCACAGGACGGCTGGAGCCGGGAAATTGATCTTTATGTGCCAGTATCATCCGCTTCGATATGGACAAGCCAAAAGCAGCACATCGAGAGGCTGTTGAGATTTCTGACCGGTGACCGTTGGCGTGTGTTCTTCAGGGATAGGCCAAAGAACACCGCAACTCTTGCGATGCAGCCGAAACGGTTGGCCATCGACGGGTTGACCGAGGTGAGCCTGCTTTCCGGCGGGCTTGATAGTCTAATTGGCGCCATTGACTCTCTTTCAAATGGCAAGCGCCCACTGTTCGTGAGCCACTACTGGGATGCTGAAACGGCGAAGGCGCAGGCCTATGTCATGGACGCGCTAGGAAGGCATTTTTCTCCAGAGAACGTAAAAGTGATCCGTGTCCGTCTCGGTTTCGACAAAGGCCATCTCGACACCGAGGAAACAGAGGACACCCAGCGCGGTCGATCATTCCTTTTCTATGCGCTTGCAGGTCTCGCGGCATCTGCACTTGGGAAAAGCGCTGCTGTCAACATTCCGGAAAATGGGCTGATTGCTCTCAACGTACCGCTCGACCCGCTTCGGTTTGGCGCACTCAGCACTCGTACGGCGCATCCGCATTTCATAGCGAGCATGGCCCAACTGGCAGCCGCAGTAGGACTGACGGTCAGCTATTCCAACCCATACAGGCACGCAACGAAGGGAGAGATGGTGGCCAACTGCGCCGACCTTGATTTCCTGCGTAAGATCGTCGGCGGTTCTATGTCATGCTCGTCGCCAGCCAAGGCTAGATACAAGGGGCTTTCACCTAGGCATTGCGGTTATTGCGTTCCTTGCCTTATCCGAAGGGCCTCACTGAATGCAGGGTCGGGAGTTTCTGATCCTACCCTTTACACTATCCCGGATTTGAAGGCGCAGACTCTAGCAGCCGATCGCGCAGAAGGTGAACACGTTCGTTCATTTCAACTCATGGCGAAGCGGATCAAGACGAACCCATCGCTGTCAAAAATTCTCGTGCACAAGCCAGGCCCCTTGATCGATGCCGTTGACGAAATTCCTGATTACGCCGACGTGTTCCGTCGCGGCATCCTTGAAGTGGCTGACCTCATTGAGGGCGTGAAGGCGAAGCCCGGCGGATAATATGATTCCTGAATATGTCGATTTCCACGCCCACTTGGACCTCTACCCGGACTTGCAAGAGGCGATCCGATCTTGTGACAAGCAAAAGACCGCGACACTCGCTGTGACGACGACGCCTCTGGCGTTCAAACGGAACCACGAACTCGCCTCATCCAGCAAATTCGTGCGGGTCGGAGTAGGTCTTCACCCGCAGCTCGTAGAAGAGCGGTATGGGGAAATCGAACTCTTTGAGAAGCTATTGCCTCAAACTCGCTACGTCGGTGAGGTTGGTCTCGACGCTGGACCTCGATTCTACCGCTCCCTTGATCTGCAAAAGCAGGTCTTTGAACGGGTTCTTCGACTTTGTGCGTCGTCAAAAGATAAGGTCCTCAGCGTTCATAGCGTAAGAGCGACGAAGGCAGTCTTGGATATGGTGGAAAAACACCTGCCTCAAGACAAAGGCACGGTCGTGTTGCATTGGTTCACCGGCAGCGTCGCCGAAGTTCGGCGTGCCGTTGCGCTTGGATGTTATTTCTCCGTGAACGAGCAGATGCTCTCCTCACCCAATGGATTGAAAATCGTAACTGCCATTCCGACTGATCGCATACTAACGGAGACGGACGGCCCGTTTGTGTTGAGAAAGGAAGCTCCTATTCCTGCGGGCGATGTTAGGCGAGCGATCTCGTTGATGGCGAATACACTGGCCATCGGCGAACTACAGGCACGACATGTGGTTCGCCGTAACCTCAAGACGCTTTTGCAGGATTAGGACACTGAGGTCTCTCAATTAGTGGGCAACTCACGAGGTAGACAGGCATTGAAAGGACACTTCAAAGGTCTGCGAGCTCCGCACATTCACGCTGGTCCTATGATGCTGAGTCGACGAGTTCCATCTCCTCTATCGCTTCTCGCTTTTCGCCATCCTACGCTTGTCGCAACGCGCTGTTGCCATCCCCCGAACTAATGTCTCTTTGATCTGCCTCGCGAGCGCAGCCGGTGGTCGGCTGCCTCATTTGAACGGGGCATCCCATGAGCGTCATTCCGATCCGGTCCGAAGCATCGTCGCGCGGCGCGCGCATGTTGCGCACCGCGTTGGGGCCGGAGATCGCGGCCTGGCTGGAAGATGTCTCGGTCATCGAGGTCATGCTCAATCCAGACGGTCGGCTGTGGATCGACCGGCTGGGAGCCGGGATTGCCGATACGGGGAAAGGCATGTCCGCTGCCGATGGCGAGCGGATCATCCGCCTGGTCGCGCACCATGTCGGGGCCGAGGTCCATGCCAGGGCGCCGCGCGTTTCGGCGGAGCTTCCCGAGACGGGGGAGCGGTTCGAGGGGCTGTTGCCGCCAGTGGTGGCGGCACCAAGTTTCGCAATCCGCAAACCCGCCGTCGCAGTGTTCAAACTGGGTGACTACGTTGCCGCCGGGATCATGGCACAGAGCCAAGCCGACGCACTGACCCGCGCGGTTGGCGAGAAGAAGAACATCCTGGTCGCAGGTGGCACATCGACCGGCAAGACCACGCTCACCAATGCGCTGCTCGCCGAGGTAGCGAAGACCGACGATCGGGTTGTCCTGATCGAAGATACGCGCGAGTTGCAATGCGCCGCGCCCAACCTTGTGTCGCTGCGGACCAAGGATGGTGTGGCGTCGCTGTCCGACCTGGTCCGCTCGGCGCTGCGTTTGCGGCCCGACCGCATTCCCATCGGCGAAGTTCGCGGTGCCGAAGCGCTCGACCTGCTCAAAGCCTGGGACACCGGCCATCCCGGCGGCGTCGGCACGATCCACGCCGGCTCTGCGCTCGGAACGCTGCGGCGGATGGAGCAACTGATCCAGGAAAGCGTCGTCACCGTGCCGCGTGCGCTGATCGCCGAGACCATCGACGTAGTGGCCGTGCTGGTTCGCGACGGCACCGGACGGCGCCTTGCTGAACTCGCCGAGGTCACCGGGCTCGATGAGCGCGGTGAATACCGCATCCTCCCTCTCATCCCCAAAGCCCAAGGAGACAATTCGTGATCCAGATCTTTTCGAACGCCCGAGCCCGGTTGTCGGCCGCCATGCTCGGCGGCTGCGTTGCCCTTACCGTTGCCGCGCCCGCCCATGCTGCCGGCTCGTCGATGCCGTGGGAGGCCCCACTCCAGTCGATCCTTGAATCGATCCAGGGCCCGGTCGCCAAGATCGTCGCAGTCATGATCATCATCGCGACCGGCCTCGCGCTGGCCTTCGGCGATACCTCGGGCGGCGCACGGCGGATGATCCAGATCGTGTTCGGCCTGTCGATCGCCTTTGCCGCCTCGTCCTTCTTCCTGTCGTTCTTTTCGTTCGGCGGCGGAGCGCTGGTCTGATGGATGCCGCGCCGCCCGAGGCCGTCCCCGGCTATGTGGTGCCAGTCCACCGCGCGCTGACCGAGCATATCCTGCTCGGCGGCGCACCGCGCGGCCTTGCCATCGCCAATGCGACGCTGGCTGCGGCGATCGGGCTGGGCCTTCGCCTGTGGATCGCCGGCGTGGTGATCTTCGCGCTCGGCCATGCGGTCTCGGTCTGGGCGGCGCGGCGCGATCCCCAGTTCGTTGATGTCGCGCGGCGGCATCTGCGCTTTCCCAACTTTCTGAGGGTTTGAGCCGATGCTGTCGCTTCGTGAATATCGCAACAAGGCCGACCGACTTGCAGACTTCCTGCCCTGGGCGGCGCTGGTGGCACCGGGTGTCGTGCTCAACAAGGATGGCAGCTTCCAGCGCTCCGCCCGCTTTCGCGGCCCCGACCTCGATAGCGCCACGCCCGCTGAGCTAATCGCAACGACAGCGCGGCTCAATTCTGCGCTCCGCCGCCTGGGTTCGGGCTGGGCAATCTTCGTCGAGGCAGTGCGCCGCCCGGCGCAGGACTATCCCGAAAGTGAGTTTCCCGATCCGGCCTCGGCGTTGGTCGAACGTGAGCGTGCTGCGCAGTTCGCCGAGGAAGGCGCGCATTTCGAGAGCGGCTATTTCCTGACGCTGTGCTGGATGCCGCCTGCCGAGGACGCCGCCCGCGCCGAGAGCTGGCTCTACGAAGGCAAGGCCGAGAAGGGCATCAACCCCAAGGAGCTGCTCGATCTCTTCATCGACCGGACCGACCGGCTGCTGCGACTGGTCGAGGGCTTCGTCCCCGAAGTCGCCTGGCTCGAGGACAGTGAGACACTGACCTACCTGCACAGCTGCGTCTCGACCCGACGGCATCGGATCCGCGTTCCCGAAACTCCAATGCACCTCGACGCGCTGCTTGCCGACGAACCGCTCACCGGCGGGCTCGAACCGCGCCTCGGCCGTGCGCATCTGCGCACACTGACCATGGTCGGATTTCCAAGTTCGACATTCCCGGGGCTACTGGACGAACTCAACCGCCTCGCCTTCGCTTACCGCTGGTCGACCCGTGCGGTGATGCTCGACAAGACTGATGCGACCAAACTGACCGCGAAGATCCGGCGACAGTGGTTCGCCAAGCGCAAATCGGTCGCCGCGATCCTCAAGGAGGTGATGACCAACGAGGCTTCGGCGCTGCTCGACAGCGATGCCTCGAACAAGGCCGCCGACGCTGATGAGGCGCTGCAGGAACTGGGCGCCGATCACGTCGGCCAGGCCTATGTCACCGCGACGGTGACGGTGTGGGACGAGGATCCTTCGATCGCAGCCGAGAAACTGCGCCTGGTCGAGAAGGTGATCCAGGGCCGTGATTTCACCGTGATCGTCGAGGGCATGAACGCCATCGAGGCCTGGCTCGGATCGCTCCCCGGTCATGTCTACGCCAATGTCCGGCAACCCCCGATCTCGACCCTCAACCTCGCGCATATGATCCCGCTGTCAGCAGTATGGGCGGGGCCGGAACGCGACGAGCATTTTCGCGCGCCGCCGCTGTTCTACGCGCGCACCGAGGGCTCGACGCCGTTCCGCTTCTCACTCCACGTTGGCGACGTCGGCCACACCCTGATCGTCGGGCCGACGGGTGCAGGTAAGTCGGTGTTGCTGGCGCTAATGGCGTTGCAGTTTCGCCGTTACGAGGGTGCCCAGGTCTTCGCCTTCGATTTTGGCGGTTCGATCCGCGCGGCGGCTTTCGCTTGTGGCGGCGACTGGCAGGACTTGGGTTCGTCCTTGGGGGGCACAAGCCTTTCCGATGATGGTGCCGGTGCGGTGTCACTGCAGCCACTGGCGCGGATTGACGAACCTGCCGAACGCAATTGGGCAGCGGAATGGCTCCAGGCGATCCTGGCATCCGAAGGCGTGACCGTCGATCCAGTAACCAAGGAACATCTGTGGTCGGCGCTGACCTCGCTCGCCACCGCGCCTGTTTCCGAGCGGACGCTGACCGGGCTTGCGGTGCTGCTCCAGTCGCAGGCCTTGAAGCAGGCGCTCGCACCCTATTGTATCGGTGGGCCGTTCGGTCGGTTGCTCGATGCCGAAGTCGAGCATCTGGGCGAGGCGAGCTTTCAGGCGTTCGAGACCGAGGGACTGACCGGCTCGGCCGCCGCTCCTGCGGTTCTCGCCTACCTGTTCCACCGCATCGAAGGGCGGCTCGACGGCTCGCCGACCATGATCATCATCGACGAGGGCTGGCTGGTGCTCGACAGTCCCGCATTCGCGGCACAGCTGCGCGAATGGCTGAAGACGCTGCGCAAGAAGAATGCGAGCGTGGTCTTCGCGACCCAGAGCCTCGCCGACATCCAGACCAGTGCAATCGCGCCCGCCATTATCGAGAGCTGTCCGACCCGCATATTCCTGCCCAACGAGCGCGCGGTCGAGCCGCAGATCCTGTCGATCTACGGGCGGTTCGGCCTCAACGACCGGCAGATCGAGATCGTCGCCCGGGCAACTCCCAAGCGTGACTATTACTGCCAGTCCGCTCGCGGCAACCGGCTGTTCGAGCTGGGCCTTGGCGAAGTCGCGCTCGCCTTCACCACCACTTCCTCGAAGTCCGATCAACTCGCGATCGGCGAACTGACCGAGACGCATGGCGCTGACGATTTTGCACGGGCCTGGCTGCGCCATCGCGGCCTCGACTGGGCCGCCGACATGCTGCCCGCACCGCCATCCGTTCCCCCCGCCCGAAACCCCAATCCCTCTTCGGGCCAACCCAAGGAGTAAGCCCCATGAAGTCCCCCCGTCTTGCCCATGCGCTCGCCGCCGGTGCTGCCGTGCTGTCGATGACCGCCACCACGCTCGTTCACGCGCCCGCCTATGCCCAGTTCGGCGGGATCGTCTACGATCCCTCGAACTACGCGCAGAACGTGCTTACCGCTGCGCGCACGCTCGAGCAGATCAACAACCAGATCCGGCAGCTGCAGAACCAGGCAACCTCGCTGATCAACGAAGCACGCAACCTCACCAGCCTGCCGACCAGCGTACTCGAACCGCTCCAGCAGCAGATCCGCCAGACCCAGCAGCTGCTCAGCCAAGCCCAGCGCATCTCCTACGATGTCCAGCAGATCGAACGCGAGTTCGAGCGGCAGTATTCGGGCCGGAACCTGACCGGCAGCCAGCGCGAGATGGTGCAGGCCGCCGAGGAGCGCTGGAAGAACAGCGTTGCCGCCTTCGAGGATGCGCTCAAGGTCCAGGCGGGCGCGGTGAGCAACATCGATGGTGCGCGCAGCGCGGTGCAGACACTGGTCACGGCCAGCCAGTCGGCCACCGGCGCGCTGCAGGCAGCGCAGGCCGGAAACCAGTTGCTCGCGCTCCAGTCGCATCAGCTGACCGACCTTACCGCCACACTCGCCGCCTTCGCCCGCGCGCAGTCGCTCGATGCCGCCAATGCGGCGGCGGCCAAGGCGCAGGCCCGCGAGCAGTTGCGCCGCTTCCTGTCACCGGGGCGTGGCTATGTCCCCGCCAACGCCCAGATGTTCCGGAACTGATGCGATGGACATGAGGCTCTTCGCGCGGATCGGAGCGATCGGTTTTGTCGCCATGGCGCTGACCATGACCGCGCTCCAGCTGCGTGAGGAGCCCAAGCCTGTGCCCGTGGAAGTCATCACGATGTTCGAGCCGGATGGTGACCCGCTGCCCGCACAGCTTCGCGCCTGCGCGCAGATGGGCGAGCCTGCGCTGTCCTCGTCCAACTGTCGTTCAGCCTGGGCCGAGAAACGGCGGCGTTTCCTCGGGCTCGAAAGCGGGCCGGTGGAGGGTCCCGATGATCGCGCAGCTGCGGCTCCGTCCTCCGTACCCCAGCCAGCAAGGGACCAGTGACATGGGTGGCACCGGCGTCGTCGACCGCTTCCTCGACATCTTCTCGCGCTACATCGACAGCGGTTTCGGCCTGCTCTCGGGAGAGGTCGCCTTTGTCGCGACCACGCTGATCGTCATCGACGTGACGCTGGCCGCGCTGTTCTGGACCTGGGGCGAGAACGAGGACATCATCGCACGCCTGGTCAAGAAAACGCTGTTCGTCGGTGCCTTCGCCTATATCATCGGCAACTGGAACGCGCTCGCCCGCATCGTCTTCGAGAGCTTTGCCGGGCTCGGCCTCAAGGCCAGCGGCACCGGCTTTTCCGCGGCCGAACTGCTCCAGCCCGGTCGGGTCGCACAGGTCGGCCTCGATGCCGCGCAGCCCATGCTCGAAGCGATCGTCGACCTTATGGGCTTCGTCAGCTTCTTCGAGAATTTCCTCCAGATCGTGATCCTGCTGGTCGCCTGGGCGATCGTCATCATCGCCTTCTTCATCCTTGCGATCCAGCTGTTCATCACGCTGATCGAGTTCAAGCTGACCACGCTCTGCGGCTTCGTGCTCATCCCCTTCGGCCTGTTCGGCAAGACCGCCTTCATGGCCGAACGCGTGCTCGGCAATGTGGTCTCCTCCGGGATCAAGGTGCTGGTACTGGCGGTGATCGTCGGCATCGGCTCGACCATCTTTACCGAGTTCACCAGCGCGATTTCGGGTGAACCGACGATCGAGGACGCGCTGTCGATCGTGCTCGCCAGCCTGACCCTGCTCGGCCTTGGCATCTTCGGTCCCGGTGTTGCCAATGGCATCGTCTCTGGCGGGCCGCAGCTGGGGGCTGGCGCTGCAGCGGGAACCGCACTGCTGGCAGGTGGCGCCGCTGCCGGAGCCGTTGCCGGTGCCAAGCTGGCGGGCGGCGCGGTGGCCTCCGCAGCTTCCAATGTCGCGCACGGCAGCTCGCGCGCTGCGGGCGGTGCGACCATGGCCTATGCGCTCGGCTCGGCCGGCAAGTCCGGCCCCGCTGCGGTCGGCTCTGGCATGGCCGCTGTCGGCAAGGCCGGTGCCGGTGCCGCCACCTCGCCGCTGCGCAAGGCGGGCGACAGCATGAAGCAGTCCTTCCGCGATGGCAGTCGCGCCGCGATCACCAACACCGGCGGCACCATCACTCCGGGTTCCAACACTCCGCCTCCGCCGCCGCCTTCCGATGCCGATCAGGGCCAGCCCGCCTGGGCCAAGGCGATGAAGGACCGCCAGACCATCACCCACGGCGCCACCATCGCCGCGCACACCTTGAAGGCCGGCGACAGCCATGGCGGCGGCGCTTCCATCGACACTTCCGAGAAGGACTGACGCAATGTTTCGACGACCCTCGATCCGCTACGGCAAGACACCCGAGCCCGAGACGCCCTATCAGCGCGCCGCGCAGGTGTGGGACGATCGGATCGGTTCAGCCCGTGTCCAAGCCCGTAGCTGGCGGTTTGCCTTCTTCGGCGCGCTGGGACTTTCGACCTGCCTCACCGCCGGGATCGTCTGGCAGGGCGCACGTGGTTCGATCGTTCCCTGGGTGGTCCAGGTCGACAAGTTTGGCGAGGCGCAGGCAGTTTCGCCTGCCGACGCGGGCTACACGCCTTCGGACCCGCAGATCGCCTTCCACCTTGCGCGCTTTATCGAGCAGGTTCGGGCTGTCCCCGACGATCCGATCGTGGTCCGGCAAAACTGGCTGCGCGCCTATGATTTCGCGACCGATCGCGGTGCGCTGGCGCTCAATGATTACGCCCGCAACAATGATCCATTCGGTCTTATCGGCAGGGAGCAGGTCGCTGTCGACGTCACTAGCGTGATCCGGGCCTCGCCGAACAGCTTTCGCATTGCCTGGGCCGAGCGGCGTTACCGCGATGGCAGCCTGGCCGAAACGACCCGCTGGAGCGCGATCGCGACAATTGCCGTGCAAGCGCCCCGCGATACCGATTCCCTGCGCAAGAATCCGCTCGGAATCTTCGTTGCCTCCATCAACTGGTCAAAGGAACTTGGCTGATGCCCCCCTCATTCCTCCTCCCTCGCGCCCTGTTTGGCAGCCTGCTTTTTTCTTCATCGATAGCTCTTGCAGTCCCACCGTCACTGGCCGCACCGACATCGCAGATCGCATCTGACCGGATAGCACCGGACGTCTCGCCGGGGACTGCAGTAAGATTTTCTCCCGGGCAACCTGATGATCTTCCGCGGCGTTCAGCGCCCCACGCCGCGCGCCGCTCCCCAACCTCTACCCCCGAGAGGCAAGTGGGAGCGGCGAATGATGCCGCCCGTATCGAACCCGGTGATGCGGGCTTCGACAATGCGATCCAGCGCTATGTCTTCACCGAAGGCGCCCTTTTCCAGGTCTATGCAATGCCCGGACAGGTTACCGATATCGCTCTCCAGGAAGGAGAAAGTCTGGTAGGGCCGGGACCGGTCGCAGCCGGAGACACGGCGCGCTGGATGATCGGCGATACGCTGAGCGGTTCGGGCGCGGGGTCGCGCGTGCATATTCTGGTCAAGCCGACCCGTTCCGACATCTCGACGAATCTCGTCATAAATACAGATCGGCGCACCTATCATCTCGAACTGCGCGCCAACCCACGCGTCTACATGGCGTCGGTCAGCTGGACCTATCCCGAGGACGAGCTGATTGCCCTGCGACTGGCCGAGCAGGAGGCGAAGCGCACCGCCCCGATTGCCGATGGCCTGATGCTTGAGAGCCTCAACTTCGACTACCGGATCACGGGTGACAAACCGGCCTGGCGCCCCTTGCGGGTCTTTGACGACGGCAGGCGCACGCTGGTCGAGTTTACTCCCGAGATCGCCCGCCACGAGATGCCGCCGATCTTCGTGATCGGCAAGGGAGGCGACGCCGAGCTGGTCAATTACCGCGTCTCTGGTCGCCACCTGATCCTCGACCGCCTGATCGACAAGGCCGAGTTGCGGCTCGGCCAGGGCCGCAAGCAGCTGCGGGTCACCATCACTAACCTCGCCCGGAGCCGGTCATGACCGAAAAGCCTTTGCAGGAGCAGGAGCTCCACCACAATACCGAAACCATTGTCCGTTTGCGCGGGGACCCGCCCCTCGTCATGCGCCTGTCGCGAAAGGCGATCGCCATTGCATTTGCCGCGGCATTGGTGCTGATCAGCGCTGCCTTGCTCTACGCGCTTCAGCCGCAGGAACGACAGGAGAAGGAAGAACACTATAACACCCGCAGCGTTGCAGTCGCAGATACCCTTGTCTCGGCGCCAGGAGATTACTCGCAGGTTCCAAGACTTGGCCCACCGCTTCCCGGCGATCTCGGCAAGCCGATCCTCGGTGCCAGGCATCGCGGCGCCATGGCCGAGCTTCCGCCGATTGGCGCGCAGGGTGAAGCGCGGCCAGCGCCAGCGGCGGCCGCGCCCGGCGATCCCCGCGAGCCTACCCTCCTGGAACGCGACACCGCACGGACAAGCCGTCTGTTTTTCGGCAGCGGTGCGGGTGCCGCAAGTCTCGTCCAGCTCACGCACGGTCCCCCCGCATCTCAGGATTCGCCTGCGAAGTCGGACGAGGCGTCCGGTCCGACCACGCTCCTGCCGCGACCGCCCGATCCACGCACGGTCTCCCCCAGAAGACTCGCAGCCTTGCCACCTCCCCATATCCTGCAGGCAGGATCCATCATTCCTGCGGCACTCATCACGGGTATCCGTTCCGACCAGCCAGGCCTTGTCACAGCGCAAGTGACCGAGAACGTCTATGACAATGTCACCGGACAGCTTCTGCTGATCCCGCAGGGCTCGCGCCTTATCGGCGACTACGCTACGGATATCGGTTTCGGCCAGCGGCGCGTGCTCCTCGCCTGGAACCGGCTGATCCTTCCCGACGGCCGCTCGATCGTGCTCGAAAACCAGCCTGCGGCCGATCCATCGGGCTATGCCGGTCTAGAAGACGGCGTCGATTTTCATTGGGGCGGCGTGCTCCGGGCATCGCTCGTATCGACCCTGCTCGGCATCGGCAGCGAGCTGGCGTCGGGAAGCGACAGCGATCTTGCCCGCGCCTTTCGCCGCGGCGGGCAGGACAGTGTCAATCGGGCAGGCGAGCAGATCGTCAGCCGCGAACTCAATATTCGCCCGACACTCACCATCCGGCCGGGCTTTCCGGTGCGTGTCCTGGTAACGCGCGACATCGTCATGGGAGAAGCCGCATGACCCGGCTCAAACTGTCCGACATCACCGGCGAGAAACCGGTCAAACTCACTATCGAGATTCCGGCACGGCTCCACCGCGAATTGACTACGTACGCAGCGGTACTGAACGGCGGTGATGCCAAGGGCGCACCAACGCCCGAGCAGTTGATTCCGCCTATGGTCGAGCGCTTTATCGCAACCGACCGGGTTTTTGGCAGGCAGCGACGGACGGCAGGCGTTTCAACTGACGGAAAATAACACGGGGTGCGCCTTCGGCAATGAGCTTGAGTGTAGGATGAATCCTCTCATTACCCTCCAGGATTGACCGGATTCCGAATCCAGGTTGAGCTGCACCCGATCCTGGACCGCCGGGCTGGGCGCACGCGATTACAAATTGCGCAATTAAACCAACTACCGTACAAGCCAACGAAAGGTCCAGCTCGACTGAGCCGCTTCGGGATTGCACTTGTTCTTGACCGGGTGATGGGGATAATCTTGACTCCACATCACCGGGAGAAAGTAATGCGAGCCAGCAAATCGCTTCTGGCAGCAGTAGCTATTGTGTTGGCCGCAGCGCCAACAACCATCCATGCACAGTCCCTGCGGGGAACAGCGCGCGTAACCGACGGCGATTCCCTGTCGGTATCCGGAATGCAGGTTCGCCTGTTCGGGATCGACGCCCCCGAGCTTTCCCAGAATTGCTTCGACAGCGAAAAACCTTTTGCATGCGGCGAGATGGCGAAAGCCAAACTTGAATCCCTGATCGGGGACGCAGTTGTTTCCTGCCTGCGCAAATCGACTGACCCTTACGGACGGATGGTCGCTATCTGCAGCACAGGCGGAGTCGATATTGCGCAAGCCATGGTTGAGGCGGGCTGGGCAATGGCCTATCGCAAGTACAGCAAGGATTATGTCGCCTCAGAACAGCGTGCGCGCTCTAGCAAGTCCGGTCTGTGGCGGTGGGATTTTCGGACCCCCGAAGACTATCGCACCACGCAGAATTTGAAGGAGGAGCCGAGACGGGAGGCAGGAACGCAGGTTCGTTCTAGCCAGCCACCTCACCGCTGGGAGCAGAACGGACAATGCCTTGTCAAAGGCAACCACAGCCGCCGCGGCGAATGGATTTATCATCTGCCTGGAATGCCCTATTACAACGCCACGCGCGCCGAAGCCTATTTCTGTACCGAAGAGGAAGCGCAGGCAGCAGGCTACCGCCGCGCGATTGTGCGGTAACACCAGTGCAATAAACTCGCGCTGCCACTTCACCTGGGGCGACGTACAAGCGCCGATGCTGCAAGGTCGCTGGCGAGGTGAATCGAATGGCACATCCAGGCGCTAAACAGGATAATACCAGACCCGGCATGAGCAAAGCATTTCAGCTTTTTCATCCAGGAGACCGATGGGCGAGAAATGAGGTGGTTCTGGTTTTCCGGACAGTTAGTCGGCTAGGTCAGGCTAATCCCTATTGTCGTTCATGCAGCCTGTTTGATCGCCAGATCATGGGGCGCATGCCCCCCTTTATCTGCTTGCCCGTCCCACCGCTAGGCCTCGACCGGTGTTCTCCCCGCGAGGCCGGCGTGCGGGCGCTGGGTGTGCAATAGGTGCGCCTATAAATAACAGCCATGCGGCGAGCTTCCTTGACCGTCGTCCCATCCTTCGCCAGCTTCAAAAGAGCGGCGATCCATTGTTCATTGAACCTGGACTTCTTCATACCAAAAGTCTCCCGCTTGCCAGCGGCCAGACCAAACCGGAAAATTGTCTCGCGGCACGTCCCAGCTTGAAGGGATCACGCCAGCCCGCCAACCAGTTTCAGACGGTCCGCCCGAGGACCGCCAAAGATGTCTTTAAGACCAAATTCGCGCAAGAACGAAATCAGTTCGTCGGGAAGCAGCGGAGGGGAGATCGCAAAGCTTTGTACGCGGGTGCAGCGCATGCGCTTGAGGAGTTGTATCGTGGCAAGATCGGGCGCACCTTCTGCGACAACTTCCATCTTCATGCGCCGGGCCAGATTGATAGCTGAACCAACCGCCTCGCGATGGCTGAGACTGTCTCTCATTCGCTCGATGAAAAGCCGATCAATCTTCAGTTCCTGGAAGGGCAATTCGGTAAAGCTGGCAAGCGAAGCAAACCCGGTTCCGAAGTCGTCGATCGCCGCGCGTACCCCAATCCGATGAAGTTTCGCCAGTGTGCTCCTGACGAGATCAGGATCCGTAACCACCCCTGACTCGGTAAGTTCTACAGTCAGATCCTCCGGCCGAGCGCCAAGTTCGCGCAGCCTTATGTCTATCAGGTCTGGTAGGTCACGATCAGCAAAATCCTGGGCCGAGACATTCACACTGACCTTGATTGGAAAGCCTTTGGCTCTGAACCGCACGGATTCCTTGATCGCCTCGTCAATCATGCGAACTGTCAGTTGACCAAGGAGGCCAACTTTCTCGAGTCGCGGAATAAACTCATCAGGGGCGATCGGCCCCAGTTCGCGGTGGTTCCATCTCGCCAGGGCTTCCGCGCCGGTTATCCTGCCAGACTCGAGATCGAGCTGCGGCTGATAGACAGCAAAAACATCGTCCTTCCCGAATGCCAGAAAATCTCTCACAAGACGATCGGCCTCAAGGCTCGACTCCATGGCAAAGTCGAATACGGCCCATCGTCGACCCGACGCCGAACAGGCAGATAAAGCCAGTTCCGCCCGCTTGAGAAGATCGTGCGTATCGCGGCCATGCTCAGGAAATCTCGCACCGCCCCAGGCGAGTTCGATTTCGTAGCCCGCGTGGTGCAGCGTTCGGCCTATCGTTTCCACGATACCGTGGGTAGTCCCTGCGGATATCACTGCCGCAAACCTCTTGTCGCACAGATAGCCAGAGAGAAGTGCAAGATCGCGCAGAGACTCTCCAACCAGCGACTGGGCAATCGAGAATTCTTCAGACGACAGCTTGTTCTCACCGCGTCGAACGTCCTCCGTTCGCAGCACCACCAATTTCAGCCGATCACCGCCGGACGATTTTAGCAGAGAGTTTGCGTCGGTCTCGAATTTGGACCGGCGTGGCAACCCGGTAGCCCGATCATGTTCGACGAGGAATGATGCGTCGCGTTCGGCGGCATCGCGCCGATCTCGTTCCTTCACCAGTCCTGACCTGACGCGCAACAATACGAAGATCAGTATGCCAAAGGCCCCGATCACCAATGCCGCAAACGGTGCCCATCCCTTCACGAGCCAGAGCGGAACTGCCGGCAATGGATTGTCCAGCTCTGCCTGCCACTCGGCCTGTATACGTTGGAACTCTCCTGATGTGATAACTTCATCCAGGTTGCGGTCGACCCAGGCGATGAGCTCCGGCCTGTCACGCCGCACAGCAAAGCTGTATTCCCTTGGCCAAAAGGGTGTTCCGACTTTGCTGACAGGCATCCGCAATTTTGAGATCAGGCGCACTGACGGCTGGTCAGCAAGGACGGCGTAATCTGCGCGGCCGTCAGCAAGAAGGCCAAGAGCATCGTTGGTGTTGCTCGCCAGCACCAGTTCACCGACCGGGTGTCCCGCAACGATTTGATCATGTGCAAAGGAGGATTTCTCAACAGCGACCCTCCACAATCGCAGCGCCGACAGGTCGGTAACCCGTCCCGGGTCACTCTTTGTAAATATCGCATGATGGGCATAGAACACTGGTCTGGAAAACCAGAAGTTCTTCTCCCGTTCATCCGATCGGAACATCGGGACAATATCGACGGCTTCTGACTTCAGAGCGGCCATGGTTTCCGGCCATGGCGCTTGCTTGTGGTTCGCGTCAGCTTTCCCGGCACGCGCTATGGCGTCCTCGATATCGATCAGGAAGCCCTTCGGCTTTCCATTCTCCAGCCACTCATATGGAGGATAGTCAAGATCTCCTCCAAATACGACCACGCGCGGCTCTGCCGCTGCAGCCGCCTGAGCAAGGCCGCCAAACAGAGCAATCCACATGGCACAGGCCAGGATCCTGATAGTCATGCATACCATCGCGGCAGACTTAATAACGCACCTTCATTAAAGAAGGTTTAGTCATAAAAGATCCGTTCTGTGCCACGCTAACAGCGTATAAATTCGTGATTAGGGAAAACTACTTAATGACATCACGAGAGATCGCTCAAATTCGCTATAATGACTTACGAACTTAGCTGATTTTTAACTGGCTCTGGCTAGTCATCTCTCATGTCATCTCGAACGCATCTTGAAAGGCGCAAAATTATTGCCAGGGCGCCTCGACTGGGGCGACCACTTTTTATTGATGTCCCAAAGGCGGCGGCTACCTCCACACTGACTGCTTGTGCATTGGCCGTCAATCTTACTAGCTACGCAACCCCCTCACCGCCCGAGCTCGGAAGCATACTACTGCTTATCTGCGCCTTTGCCGCCTGGTTTGTCGGAAATCGATTTGCCGTATTGCTTGGGTGCTTCATTGTTTCGATCCAGTTCTTGAACGGTCAGCTGATCGACACTCAGGCTATGCATCTTGACGACTTGGTGGATACTGCATTTGGCCTGACCAGCGCACTGATTGTTGTACTTATGCTCGGCGTGGCCCGCGTAGCTCTGGAAATCGAGTGGAAGAATGCGCGATATGATCCCCTGACAGGGGCATTGAGCAGAAAAGCCTTTTTCGAGGCAATCCAGTCTGACGAATGTGACAAAAGTCTAAGTGTTCTGATATTTGCTGATCTGGACGGGCTGAAGCCCCTCAATGACAGGCTTGGCCACGAGTACGGTGATCAGGCGATCTGCAACTTTGTTGCTAGTGTCAGGAAGTCGATCCGCAAGCACGACATAATTGCTCGGATAGGGGGCGATGAGTTCGTGATCTATCTGAAAGTGACAGACAGAGAGGCCGCACAAGTCGTGGCCGAGCGATTGCATCAAATCATAAACCTTCAAGCAACAGATGAAACAGGCATTGGATGCAGCTTCGGCGTCTTGCTCCTGCCCACGGGCTCCAGGTCCATTGACCGTGAGCTCGGGCATGCAGACACTCTCATGTATGATGCAAAGCGTAGTCGGTCCGGGTTTTCAATCGCAATGATGGTAGAGAACAATCAGGAGACCCCAATTCAGATTGCATCCGGCATTCGACCCGAAGACCTGCAGGCGGCTGGAACAAGATCGAGCCAAAGACCTTCTCAAAGGCCTCAAGCAGCAGCTGAGCAAAAAGTAGCTTGAGCCGCAGATTCAGCCATCAATCAAGCAATGACCCGAAGCCCGTCAAAGCGTTAACGGCCCTGTCACCTTCGCCGCTGCTCGAGTTTCAAGAGATCGTTCATTCCGTGCTTGCTGGGCGCTGGACCAAGGGCCAGCGATCATGAGGCCTGCTGCCGCTTTGCGCGACCTGTTCGGCAAGGGCGCTCTCGATCTTCGTCAGCTCCGCAATCTTGGACCGCACATTGTGCGAGTCTGTTCGGCAAGCGCCTGATCCGTGACGCAAGCCAATTCTTCACGAGGGACGAGGTCGAACAGAGTCTTGATCTCGTCCAGCGAGAAACCGAGTTCTCGCTCGCGCCGAACGAACCATAATCGTTCGACATCCGGCGGCCCGTAATTGCGATAGCTTCTCCTCCGTGGCGGCGCAGCAATGATCGCGATACGTTCGTAATAGCGGATCGACTCGATATTGCTGCCGGTTATGCCTAACACGCTGTCCGGCGAATGATCGCAAAGGGGTTGCGAACCGAGAGAACGCCCAACAAGAGCGTAACTGCTTCGATTCCCTACAGAGAGGGTCCGAAATCAGGACGCTAGCTTTTGTCTGGGATTCAGCCTGAATTCCGTGTATCGCCTCATGGGGACGGCAGGGCACCCGGCGCTACTGCGACCCGGCGCTGCACAGTTAATCACTGAAGGTGCCCTGTCCTCCCACCTCCCCGATCAGGTCATGCGCGCGAAGTTGGGAACCTTTATGCGGCGCGTGATACCTCTCGCTGACAATGCGGCCATTCACGGTTGCAGAGGCGCGGCATGTAAGCCGCCGTTGGTTCAGGTCTTTGCCGCCCTTGCTGCCTGGGTCAAATTCCACCCATATCTGGAGAAGACTCGCGGGCTCTGGCCAGATTAGTGGCCCCGCGATTGCGTCATTCGATATATGCAGTTACGTATGACTGGCAACACATATATGCAAAGACATATTCATCTTGAGGGCAGTCCTAGAATATGATATGTTAATACATATATTTATAATTGAGGATATGCAGAAGCAGATAGATGAGCGCAAGAATTGACGAAATAGCTGCCGACATTCGTGCGGCACGGCAGGCAAAGGCAATGACCCAACTGGAACTGGGGCAGCGCGTCGGCCTGCCTCAAAGCCATATCTCCAAGATAGAGAAAGGTGCAGTCGATCTCCAGCTATCAAGCCTTGTCGAAATCGGGCGCGCTCTCGACCTTGAAGTCAAGCTTGTGCCCCGCAAGGCTCTACCCGCTGTGGAGGGCGCTGTCCGCGCCCATGGCAAGACTGTCGAAACCAGTCGCGCCCTGAACTTGCTCACCGAGCAAGCGCAGCTTGCCGAGCGCATTAAAGCTAGCTTTCCCGATCTTTCGCAGATCGAGGAGTTTCAGAACGCGATCGGCAAAATTCCCAAGCTGCAATTCGATGCAGCTCAACTGAAGGCTCTGGACGAAGCCTTGCAACCTGCAAAGCGTCTGAAATCCCTGATCGATGCTCAGGGCGGTTCATCCAAGCTAGCCAAGCAGCTTGAGGAGGCGACTTCGTCGCTTAGGCGCTTCCGCAACATTCAGATGCACACACCGCTCGTCGAGACGCGGCGCCAGCTTCCTGCCTATCGGCTGGAGGAGGATGACGAATGATTGACGCAGCCGCTCTCGATATACTCCTGTATGACCGCCGCATCGGGACGCTCGCGCGCATCGATGGGGATCGCAGCATCTTCACGTTTGACGAGGCCTACCTCGCAGATGAGGATCGCTCGACGCTCTCGCTTGCCTACCGCGACCCTTATGGCGGCATCGTCAACGCGCCGCGCGCCTACCAGACCAAGATCGAGCCGTTCTTCTCCAACCTCCTGCCCGAAGGTACGCTGCGCGATTATCTGGCGCGGCGCGCTGGGGTCAAAGCTAATCGCGAATACCCGCTGCTCGCCCAACTCGGCGGGGACTTGCCAGGAGCCGTCAGAGCCGTTCCCGTTGATGCACGCGATGCGCAGCCCGAGGCTTCCGAAAAGGAAGGCGTCGCAGGGCAGTCCAAGCGTGCCCTGCGTTTCTCCCTTGCAGGCGTTCAGCTCAAATTCTCGGCCTTGAAGAACCGAGGCAAAAATGGTGGCCTCACTATTCCGGTAAGCGGCACAGGCGGCAACTGGATCGTAAAACTCCCATCAGCCCGTCACCCCGACGTTCCGGAAAACGAGTACGCGGCCATGAGCTTGGCCTCCAAGCTCGGAATCGATGTCCCTGACATCGATCTAGTGCCACTCGATACGATTGAAGGATTGCCCGACGGGATCACCCGATACGGCGCGTCAGCCTACGCCGTACGCCGCTTCGATCGTAGCGAGAAAGGTGCAATCCACGTCGAGGACTTTGCACAGGTCTATGGCGTGTACGCCGACGAAAAGTATGAGAATGCCAGCTACCGCCAAATCTTGTCGGTGCTCGCGATCGAGGCAGACGAGGCAAGCGCCGTCGAGTTTGTCCGCCGCCTCACCTATTCCGTGCTGATCGGCAATGGTGACATGCATCTGAAAAACTGGTCGCTGATCTATCCCGACCAGCGCCAACCAATCCTCGCTCCCGCTTACGATCTCCTATCGACGGTCGCCTATATCCCCGAGGAGGATTCCGCACTCAAATTCCATCGCTCGCGCGAATGGGAGTCGTTCACCTACCGCGAACTGGAAACAATCGCGGATAAGGCACGGTTACCCTTGCACCTCGTCGTCTCGACGGCAAAAGAGACCGTCGAGCAATTTGACACGCTTTGGGATCAAGAAAAGACGCATCTACCCTTTTCGGGGGAAGTCGTGGCCGCAATCGACAAGCATAGAAAGCGCCTTGCGGTCTAGGCATTCACTGCCCCGCGCCTGGAAGTGCTTGGCCGTCCCTCGGACACCTGTCACTGACAAACCGGCCGTTCGATCTCTCAGCTTGGCTTGTTGGGAGCTACCATACGTTCAGGCAATCGGTGATGGCAGCAACTGGGCCGGTAGCGGTCAGTCTGGTTTTTTGCCGCCAAGTGTTAAAGATCTGCCGTTCGGCTAACGACCCACTCGCGGACCGTTTGTTCGCTGCGCTTTCCATACACAGGTTAGTGGCGGGCACCGAGCCCCTCATGGTCTTTCACATGCAGTCTTGATGCTTTGACGAATGGGGAAATTGTGCGTTAACTTGCTCCGTGGCTAATCGAATTGCTTAAAGGTGCATTGCTTATTGGGTCTGGGTCTACTGCGTAAGGGGGAGTTGATATGCGATCGTCACGCTTTGAGGCACCACAGGCTCGGAGGCTCCGACTGGCTTTGGCAGGCACCGCCCTTTCTGTTCTTGCATTTGCAGCAGCACAGGCGCTCCCTCTGTCGAACCTCAACGGTCAGGGCGTCGATCACATCTTCGGCAGTTATGCGCCAAGCGGAGACTGCTCGAAGGAGCCAAGCGTGGTCATTGACCGAAATGGCATGCTGTTTCGCGCCAATGGCCGCGAGGTGAGACCGCAGGGAGTGGAGTATGCGCTGACCTTCATGGGCCAAAGCTACCAGGGTATCACAGCTGTCTTCTTTCCCTTTCCGGTCAGCAACACCGATTACGGCCGGGTGATTATGTTTGTGAATGATGACGAGCAGCCAGGCATCATCCGTTTCGATGCTGATCTTCCGCGCGGCCAGCGCGCCGATCCCTTCCATTCGGCCTTCACGGCTGCCGGCCTGTTCAGCCTCTGCAAGGGCAGCGCTCCTGCTGGAACCACAGCGCCGGTGCAGCCTGGACCGGCCATTGTCGGGCAGGGGGTTCCGGCGGAATGGAACAATCTCGCAAGTCTCGTTGGAAAATATCCGGGAGACTATTCGAAGGAAAACATAGATATCTTTGACAAAGGCGCCGTGGCGGCCGCCCTGAATGCCCTGCTAGGGCCGAAAATGGCTGTGTTAAAGACAAACTTGTCGACCGTCTCGCCCCTACAGCGCGCCGGACGCTATTTCTATCTTTCCGGCAACGCTCCACATCAGGGAGGCGTTGAGCAAGCCTATCTCATGATCGATCCAGCACGCCGGGAAGTGCAGGTAGGGCTTTGGGAGAGGGGCAAACTAACGGTCTATTCTCCGGCCAGCGGGGCACGGTTGCCTGTAGCACCGGACATCAAAAAGATGTTGGACAATAGTCCACCGGAAACGGCGGTGCCGTTACCTGGAACTCCTTGGGAAGTCGTGCCGGTTCAAGGCCGCGCTCCGATCGCATATGTCAGTGCTGCCGCGTCGCCGAACATTGAAGCGCTCAGCCTCTATTGCGAAGGCGGCAAGCCGTTCATGGCGATGCTGCTCAACAAACCCGCTACTGTCGCCACAATGACAATGACCTGGAATTTTTCCGGACGCCTCGTCAACATTCCCGTCCAGCGCGCCAACGCAGGCGGCACGCAATGGATCGGCGGATTGTCGGGCACGGAGCTCGTTCCGCTTTTGATGCGGCAAAGTGGGACAGTGCTGCTCCGCATCGACGGTCGTTTGGAAGGTGAAGCCTCACTCGACAATTCTGCGGTAGTGCTGCGAAACACCATGCGGGGATGCACCCGACTTTGATGCTGGAGGAGCAGGATGCCGTTGCGGAGTTTGCGCAAGTCAATTGCCCCGGAGTCGCATTTCATCACTACATGGCTGACGTTGCAAACGTGGTTCGGATGTCGGCAACTCCCCATCCAATTGCGGACGGCGGTGTGTAATCAGTCGCGAAAAAGTATGCGGCCAGCCTAACGGTCATCTCTTTTGCACGATGACTGGAAAATGAGCTCAATGCCCATTTCTAACTAGTAGAATGCTAATCGATCGTGATCGTCACAGCGCGTCGGTTCTGGGCCCATGCTTCCTCGTTGCTGCCGAGCGCCTTGGGGCGCTCCTTGCCGTAGCTGACCGTAGTCAGTCGCGAGGCATCGATGCCAAGCGATTGAAGATAATTCTTCGCAGCATTTGCACGGCGCTCGCCTAGCGCAAGGTTGTATTCACGAGTGCCGCGCTCGTCCGCGTGGCCTTCGATTGTGGCGCGTTTATTGGGATAGCGCTTAAGCCATTGTGCCTGGCTCTGAAGCGCGGCAGCGTCGATATTGTCGATGTTGAAACGGTCGGTGTCGAAATAGATGACATCTTGCCCGGCCATTTGCTGGACGAAGTCTGCCTGACTTCCCGGCACGATCGAAGATCCACGATTGTCCAATTCGCTTTGTCCCTGGACAGGTCCGGGAGGTGGCGGCAAGTCTTCGGGGCGCTTCTTTGAACACGCCGAGACGGCAAGTGCAGCGGTAAGAACGATAACCGTCGTCAAGGAACGTGACATGGTATGGGAAACTCCAATTCGGGAAATCTATCGACAACCATGCCGAGCTAGTCCGAGACGCATTCAAAGCGTTAGTATGCGATTTTCACGCAGGCCGTAAAAACACCATACTACCCGGTGGCAAATAGGCCCGGTTAGAACAATTAAGTCTGGAGCGCTTGGCCCCAAGTTCTCCTCGACAGCGAGTGGTAGTCGGCAGGCCGACCTTGCCCTTGAAGCAGCCCCCCGACGGTCTGCCGGCTACATTTCGCTAAGTCTGAGGTTCCATGGTCAGCGCGAGCCGATAGCCAACACCGGGCTCGGTTAGGATCAACTCAGGATCGGATGGATCAGCTTCGAGCTTTTCCCGCAGCATTGACACGTAGCTGCGCAGATATTGACCGTCGACCGCCGGGCTGGACCAACCTGCAATCATCAACTGGCGCTGCGTGACCACCTGTCCTGAATGGCGCACCAGCAATTCGAAGAGAGCAAACTCTTTTGGCGATAGGTGGATCGGCTCGTCCATCAGGGTTACCGTTCGCTTGGCAAGATCAACGACCAGGTCCTGCGAGACATATCGATTAACCTGCGCCCCTGAAATTTCCGCACGCCGCCGTTCCACCACCCGTATGCGTGCCAGCAACTCTTCCAGCCCGAAGGGCTTGTCGACATAGTCGTCCGCGCCAATGTCGAGCGCTCTCACCTTGTCCTTTTCCAGATGACGCGCCGAAATGACTATCAGGCTAGCTTTGGCCAAATCCTTGATCGGTGCGATGAGATCACAACCGTCAGTATCCGGCAGCCCCAGATCGAGCAGCACCAGATCGAGCGCCGCAGTTTCGACCGCCTGCAATGCCTGTGCGCCATTACCGGCTTCAATGACCTCATGACCAAGCGACGCAAGGACTGGCCGAAGTGTGTCGATAATCGATGGTTCGTCGTCGACGATAAGGATGTTCACTAGGCTGCCGCCGCTACGTCAGGAGATTGGACCAATGGCAGTTCGATAGTGACCCGCGCCCCATTTCCGGTTTCGAGGGGTGACTCCATCCCTATCGAGCCTGAGAACGCTTCGACGAAGCCCTTCGCGATAAACAGGCCCAGACCCATCCCGCTCTTGGAGCTATCTTTGCCGCCTTTGAAAAAGCGTGTGAATACATGCGGTCTCTCGTGCTCGAAAATACCCGGTCCGCTATCAGTGATGCTGAGAACCGCACTATTCTCGGTGCGGTCCAATTCAATTCGCAATGGGCCATTCTCGCCACCGAACTTCTGCGCATTGTCGATCACATTATAGATTGCCTGTTCCAGCATCGTGCCATTGGCGCGGACAAAAACGGCTTCGGACGACAGGTTATGATCGAGCTTCAATGAGGCGTGAACTGCCTTTGCGTGCCTCATTGCCAGGCGAGCGATTTCATTGAAATCGACGATCTCAAACTGATCTTCTGCAATGCCAGACTGTATTTGCCCGACGTCAAGGAGTTCGGACGTGTAGCGATCGAGCTTGGCGCATTGCTCCAGTATTGAACCAAGGAACCTTTGACGGTCATCTTCCCCAAGGCTGACCTGGCCCGAGCGAAGCGCGCCCGCAGCAGCCTGAATTACAGTCACTGGCGTGCGAAGGTCGTGCGAGACGGACGAGAGCAGCGCATCTTTGAGCTTCTCGTTTCTGGCTGCTGCCTTCGCCTCGGCTGCCTCTTCCAGCAGTAGGCAGCGTTCGACTGCCAGGCCAAGTAGGGCCGCGATAGATTTCAGGTTTTGCATCAGGCCACGATCGGACGGCATTTCGGCAAGACGAAACTTCACGAGGCCAAGAGTCCCGCGCGCACCGGTCAATTCTATGAATACCGGCTTACCCACTTCGCGATTGCCTTCAGCTTCATCCAGAAAGGGCTTCAGCGGGTCGAACTCAACTTCACCGGTACCGGGTCGGACGTATGCCTTGCCTGAAGCCAGGAAGATTTCGACGGTTTCGACGCCCTGTCTAGGGATGATGCCGCGGATAGCATTCTCAACGTCATCAAGCTTCACCGCTGATTGGAGGCGGTCGCTGACCGTTAGCAGGAAAGCTGTCTCAGACTGCGCGTTATAAGCTTTGAGAGCGGAGTCCTTGAGACGTCCAACGAGTGCACCTGCAAGAACGGCAGCAATATTGAAGGCCAGTAGTGGCACTGCCTCGTCCGCACTTGTAATCCCGAACTTGTATGTCGGTTCGCTCAGGAAAAAGTTATAGACGATTGACGCAGCTATGGCTGCGACCATTGCGCTCGCAAGACCGGACCGGAAGGCAATGATTATGACGCCCGTCAGGAAAATCAGCACTGCAGTGATTGGGCGATCAGCCTGCTGCGCTAAGTAGGTGCTACCCATCGCAAAGAGGAAGATAAGGCAATCCAGCGCCGCACGAAGCAAGGTTTGGCTAAGCACTATTCGTCCTTTGGCTTGTTAAACATGCTGAGAGCCGATTAGCCCATAGCGTGTTGAATAGCATGCACGCCATTTTTATGCCTAGGCGAGCCAGGTCTTTCCAGGTCCAGCAGGCTATGTTGGCTCTGGTGCTATGCAGGGCGAGGCACTCGATTGCAGCCGCTCGCGATTGAAAGTCCGCTTTCCACCCAGTTGCGGACTAATTTCGGGTTCAGCTCTAAGGCCAGAAGCGGACAGGCAGCTGCAAGCGGAGGCAACCTACAGCGGCTGGTCAACTCACGACCCCATTGCGGACTATCGCGTTTGCCGTCAGAACAACGGCAGATCGGCTAAACCAGTCACGTGGCGGTTACTTTCTTGCAATTGAAGTCGCTCCTCTGTTTTTGCCTGACCCCATCGGGCAATGTACATCTCCATTTGCGCGGTTTCGTCTTGCCACAGAACTCGGAGGTAATTGTGAAGCGATCCATCCTCACCACCATCGCAACTGTCGCGCTGGCACTCTTTGCTTGCGGAGAAGCAACAGCGCAAACAGAGGTGTCGATTCAATCCGGCGCCATCGACGGCATGGTCGAAGGAGAGGTCATCAGCTGGAAGGGCATCCCATTCGCCGCACCGCCTGTGGGCGATTTGCGGTGGCGCGCGCCACAGCCAGCAGTCCAATGGGAGGGGGTTCGTCAAACAACCGAATACGGTCATGACTGCATGCAACTGCCATTTCCCAGCGATGCTGCCCCTCTCGGCAACACGCCTGCCGAAGACTGCCTCTACCTCAATGTCTGGAAGCCTGCACCGGCCGATGGCCCTTTGCCCGTGATTTTCTGGATTTACGGCGGGGGTTTCGTCAACGGCGGCACCTCGCCGCCGACCTACAGCGGTGCCGAACTGGCGAAGAAGGGCGTGTTGGTCGTCAGCGCCAATTACCGGCTCGGGCGTTTCGGCACATTCGCCCACCCACAACTGACTGAGATCGATGCAGACAGTGGCCTACTGGGCAATTACGCGCTGCTCGACCAGATCGCTGCACTCAAATGGGTGCAGGGCAATGTCGCCGCCTTCGGGGGCGATCCCGGCAACGTGACTATCGTTGGCGAATCCGCTGGCGGCTTCGCGGTTCAGGTGCTGATGACCTCGCCAATGGCCCGCGATCTGTTCGCCCGTGCGGTGATCATGTCGGGTGGAGACGGAAGCGCGCCTCCCGTTACCCGGCGCGATACAGAGCGGGCCGGCCTGGCCTTCGCTGCTTATCGGGGTATCGCCGCCGACGATCCCGAGGCGCTGGCCAAGCTGCGCGCGCTGGACGCTGATGCGATCACCGATGGGCTCAATATCGATACGATGTTTCACCAGTACGAAGCAGGCGGGCTAGCTCCCGGGTTTCCCGATGGCCGGATATTGGTTGATACCGGCCAGGCCTTTGCCGAAGGCGCTTTCGCGCATGTGCCAGTGATGGTCGGCGCCACCGCAGACGATATCGGCGGCAAGACCGGCGAGATGGTGGCTGGCGCGCGCTCGTTCAGTGCCATGCTCGCCGCGCAGGGCGTGCCGGTCTATGCCTATCGCTTCTCCTATGTGCCGGAATCGCTGTCGGGGCAGGGTGCCTGGCACGCCACCGATATTCCCTTCTTCTTCGATACCCAAGCGATCAAGTACGGCCCCGCAACCACCCCGCGCGACAATGCCATGGGTCGGACCATCAGCGCCTATCTTGTGAACTTTGCCAAGTCCGGGAACCCAAATGGCACGGGCCTACCGAGTTGGCCGCGATATGAGAAATCAAGCGATGTGATCATGGATTTCACAGCCACGGGCACAGCCATGCCGCAAACAGATCCTTTAGCCGAGATCTTGGATGCAATCGCGCGGCGCTAGGCCTTGGAATTTGCGCGCTGAAATCCGCACCCATCCAATTAATCTGAATCACTCTGAAAGAGCGATTGGGATCAATGGTCCTGAGCGTGTTCACCTTATATCTGCTTTCACCCATATGCTGCCGGTAATTAGTTCCAGGCAGTATCCTGAAAGCGGATGAGGTGGATGGCTCCCGCTCACGGCATCTAGGTGCCAAGATGGGTTGCTGTCATGCAAACCCGAGCAAAGGAGCCATCCGCCATGGAGATTAGCACGATCGGCCTTGATTTGGCCAAGAACATTTTTCAGATTCACGCAGTGAGTGCGACCGGCGAGGTCGTTGTCCGCAAGACATTGCGACGAGCGCAGGTGCTTCCCTTCTTTGAGAAGCTGCCGCCATGCTTGGTGGGGGCGGAGGCCTGTGGCACATCGCATCATTGGGCGCGTGAGCTGAAGAAGCTGGGGCACGAAGTCCGGCTAATGCCGCCAGTGTATGTGAAGCCATACGTCAAGCGCGGGAAGAACGATGCCGCAGATGCCGAAGCGATCTGCGAAGCCGTGACGCGCCCGACCATGCGGTTCGTCGCGGTCAAGAGTCGCGAGCAGCAGGCATCGCTGGCGCTACATCGCACCCGCCGACTGCTGATCGGGCAACGCACGCAGTCGGTCAACTTGATGCGTAGCGTGCTCGCGGAACAGGGCATTGCCATCCCGGTGGGGATCGAGCGGGCTCTGCACATGGCGCGGCAGACCGTCACACAAGAGGCCGATCTCGATCTCCCACCCGACGCGGTTAGAGTGGTCACCATGCTGTCGGAGCAGATCCTTCAGCTTCATGCCCAGCTGCGCAAAATCGACCTTCGGCTTGCCGCGCTGCAGCGCAGCGACGAGACCGCGCGGCGTCTGGCCACGATCCCCGGTATCGGACCAGTTGGCGCAACGGCGCTCGCTGCATCGGTCACCGATCCCGGCCAGTTCCGGTCGGGGCGGCAGTTTGCAGCTTGGCTGGGCCTGACCCCGCGCCAGGCATCGAGCGGCGGCAAGGAGCGCTTGGGACGCATCACCAAGATGGGCGACAAATATCTGCGACAGTTGCTCGTGATCGGAGCGACAGCGCTGGTTCGCAGGGCCAAGGAAAAGCCGGAAACAGCTGATCCGCGCTTCGTTGCACTACTGGCCCGAAAGCCGGTCCGGGTCGCTACGGTTGCCATGGCCAACAAGATGGCCCGGATCGCATGGGCCATCATGACGCGCGGCGAAACCTATCGAGCAGACCATGAGCCGGTGCTGGCATCATGAGGAATCAAGACATTAGCTGAGAAAAGATCAGCTTCACGAAGTTGTAAGAGCGAAGCGATGTGATGGCGATACCGGTCGGACCGGGAACAGGGACAACCCAGGGACTGTCTTAGGCGCAAGAGCCTGCAAAGCCGATAGGACCTTGTTCACGGACCCCATCAGGGCCAGCAGTCCCAACCGACTGCATCAACAGGCCGGACAGACGACTGCACCCGACCCAACACCACATCATCACTTTATGCTTGCAACGCGGGAGCCATCCACAGACGACAGTCCGCTAGGCCGTTCGACGAGCTGATAGCGGCTGGTCAGCTAATCGACCCGTAAGCGGAAGCTTTGACACGTCCAGATATATCCTTACCAATTACCGCTGAAGTTCACTTTGGGATATCTGAGCAATGGATCGTATTCGTGCGTGGATCGGCGCAATCGGCGCTGCCCTTTTAATCGCCTTCTCAGCTGGTCTGCACGCCCAGCAGGTCGAGAAATTCGATGATGGACCGTATGCGGGAATGGGTTACCCGTTTTCAGAATCCGTAAGAGTCGGCAACCTCCTATTCCTATCGGGCCAAGTTGGGGAAGATTCGGAAGGAAACCTGGTTGAGGGAGGCATCGGGTCAGAGGCTGAACAAGTGATGTCGAACATCAAGGGCGCTCTGGAAAGACGAGGGCTTGGAATGGAGAATGTGGTCAAATGCACCGTTTTTCTAGCTGACATTGAGGAATGGGGCACCTTCAACGAGATTTACACGAAGTATTTCGATCCGCCGTTTCCAGCCAGAAGCGCGCTAGGAGCAAATGGCCTCGCAATTAATGCTCGCGTCGAATTAGAGTGCATTGCCGCTTACCCGGAATAATCAAGTCTCTGCTGCGCTCGAGAAAAGGAGCCAGTCCACTCACGAGCCAATCGCAGACCCGTTCGCAAATTCCCCCGTTCCGTTGAATTGTGGGATCGCGACAGCCTGCATCTAGTCAAGGATAAGAAATTCCTTGTTCGCTGTGTGCTGATTTCCCGGCATCTTCAAACGGACATTCTGCATCATGCCCATGTCGCCATGACTGGCGAGATGGCAATGCATCACGAAATCACCGATGTATCGCCGGTACCGAGTGCGCATGGTCACTACCCGTCCTTGCTTGACGATAAGAGTGTCGCGCCAGCCACCGATCATGCCACCATAATCGGGGTCATATGCCTCGCTACCTTCGATGGTAACATCCCGGCCCTCGCGGTCGCGGATGGCAACCACCTGAAACGGGTTAACGTGGATGTGGAACGGATGGCCTCCCAGGGTGGAGGTCAGTTCCCACTCTTCCGCATCCCCTACCGTCAACAATCGGTCGATGCGACCATGCTCATGCGGTTGACCGTCGATGCTGTAGGTTTCCGATCCGTCTTCGTGAACCTCGATAGTCATCGCAGCCTTTTGGTAACCAGTGATCTCCTCATCCGACACAGGCTCATGCCAGGAAAATGAACCGATCTTAAGCCCGTCAGAAAGATCTGCGACGATCCGTTCGCGCACCGCACTATCAGTGATCCTTTGCTCTGCAGTAGCCATCAAGGTCTCGGCTAGATGGCCGGCCACGTTCGCAACCGCTGCAGTACGGCCGCTCACCTCCAAAATGCCTAGCATGCGATACTCGTCGGGCTGCATCTGCCACCGCTGATCATCCACCATGCAATAGAGACCGGGCTGCTCAAAATAGACCAGTGAATCCAGGCGTGACCCTGGAAACATGCTTATCTGGGTCGTGCGCCTAAACGCAGTGCGGGTCAGGCCGTCATCCGCAAAATGAAACTGCTCGATTGGCTCGCCCGTGCAATTCTGGGCGATCCATGCACGATGGTCTTGGGCTGGCACATCGCGCAAAGGTGGTGCACCATCGACAAGGCGGCGGATGCTCATCCTAACAGCGTGCCGCAGCCCTGCATGAATCATTCGCAATCGCTGGAATCGACCGGTTTCCAGCACGCTCAAAGTCGGATGTACTTGTCCGTTGATCCCTGTGAAGCGCTTGGACCTGTTCTCCATAGACACGCCGAACTGGCTCCACCGGTCAACTGTGCCCACATCGCTCGCTTCGCAGGCCCATGCAGGATGCTCCCATGGCCTCGCCTCCGGGTCAGGCGATCTTGGTGCCTTTAGCTTTCCTTCCTGGTCATGACACCCGTACTGAATTTGCGAGAACACCATGATCTTCTCGCCGAAGGATTGGCCATTGGGCTGGGAGAACAGAATATCGATATCGCCAGGCGAGGTCATTGTAGGAACGCGGTCGCCGTCGATGATCAGCGCGCCCGCCATGCCAGATCCAAGCTGGATGCTCGTCGCGCCATGCATGTGGGGATGGTACCAGAATGTCCCGGAAGGATGATCTGGTGGAATCACAAATTCATATTCGAACTGCTCACCCGGGCTGATTGAGATCATCACATTGTCGCTATTGCCGCTGGGCGAGACCCACAGCCCATGCGTGTGAATATTGGTGGAGTTGTAGCATTCAAGTTGCGCGATCTCTTCGGGAGAGCATGTCGCGAGTTTGTTCTGCACTCTGAGGCTCAGGATTTCCCCAGGCGAAACCCGCATGGTCGGAGCGACCAGTCCTTGTCCACCTTCTCCCTGAAACGCACGCAGCTCAACTGCATCCATTTCCAGGGTCCAGGGATTGTAGACCTCGCCGTGGATCCGCTCGACAGAAAGCTCGTACCGAGGCGAGGCTGACTGTGCGCTGACGCCCTCTGGCAGCACCAGCGACGCCGCCGTGACAGATGCGACAAGAGTCGCAACAGCAGATTTCACTATGATTGCCCCCCAGCAATTTCATGCTTCTCACTGAAGCTCTGAGCGACCCGAGGGGAAGCGTAACAACTGGGGCAAAGTTTGTCTTGAAATAAAATGGCCATGGGAATGTAGCCGAACGGCTGGGTCACAACAGCGTCAGCTTTCCACCCCAGAAGCTGAAATAGCAGTTGGAGTATTGGCTGCTAGTAGCGGTCAAGCTGCAATGCATCAGCTATTTTCGCTTTTACGTGTATGATAGTCTTGAGCCTTGTCGGATGGGAGACGGAGATCATGACCCGAGTTGCGAAGTGTCATTGCGGCGAAGTTCAACTAACTTGCGAAGGGGACCCAGACCCTGTTCTCATGTGTTCATGCGAGCTTTGCCAGCGGCGAACCGGCGCGCCTGTGCACATTGGCGCATGGTTTCCGATTGAGAACGTGACGGTCGAAGGAACTACCAAGGCTTTCACACGGACAACTGGCGATATGGGAGCAGAAGCAACGTTCAATTTCTGTCCAAATTGTGGGACTTCAATATGGTGGGGCGGTCGGAACGAAGGATTTCTCGCGGGCAAGATTGGAATCGCCGGGGGATGCTTTGCCGACAAGGATTTTCCTCCCCCTACTCATGCCTGCTATGAAAAACGAAGGCATTCCTGGATTTCCGCGCCTGAAGGCACTCTTTGTTACGATGCAATGCCATCCGGTGACGTTATGGCTGAGTTCATGGGCCAAAAGTAGAACTCTGACAGCACAGGGGATGCAAATTTGCAGAAGTCAGCTCCCCACCCAGAAACCGACAGAGAGCAGATCTAGCGCGACTTCTGAAAGCGGCCAGGCAGCTTTGGTAGGCTTCGCGCCGAAAGTGGCTGTTCAGGTAACGACCCATTGCGGATCTCGGCTTTTCGAGCCAAATGTCGAGCACGTGGTATCTGATATCAAAGCCTGCACCTTACGGTGTGCTTGCTTTTTGAGAGTTTTCTTTCTCGTATCGCGATCCGGAAAAGACAGATTTTTGTATTGCTTCTCTTACGATTGTAGATCGCGCAAGAAAGACTTCATTGCTCTCCCGCGGCATAGAATGCCCTCGAACAACCTCATCTTCCCGGTGATCTCTGCTGCCTCTTGCGCGAGAATTCGCGACGCTGCGATTTCCAAACTCCCATGCACCATCTTTATCGTGGCAATGTCAAATGGGTCACCGGCGTTTGCCGATACACCTATTGCATTTCGAAAGTCGTCCTCGGTGGGTTCTCGACCTAAAGCCTGCCGCAAGCCACTAAGAGTGTCGGCTAGTTCCATTATTTGCCGAGGAAGCTCTGACACGCGGCCTGCTCCTCCAATTACGTGAAGCAGGTTTGCCGACAATGCTTTGATTTGTTGGTGAAGAAGCACTTCGGCTGACTGACTCCCGACGTCCTGCTCGCTAGCTATTTTCACTGCCCTATATCCACTCCCCGCAAGCTAGAACCGCTTTCATCGACGAGCCTTTCGCCGACTAAAGAACTCCTTCCAAAGACCTCGTCACAGCAGCTTCTTCAGCTGTTGGATCAAAAAACGATGACCACGCCTACCGATCGGTAAGGAAATTGACTGACCGATCGGTAGATGTCAATCACTTAGAACATGAAAAAAGACAAAAACTCTCAGCCAACTTCGACGAGGGATCTGATGATCCTGGAGGCGAGAGGGCTGTTCGCGAAGCGCGGCTTTTATGGTGCTAGTATTTCCCAGATCGCAGGAATGCTGGGCATGACCAAGCAAACGCTCCTCCATCATTTTCAAACCAAGGAAAAGCTATACGGATTAGTGCTCGAACAGATCGCGAGCGAGTTAGTCAGTCTCAGGCCCTCGTCTGAAGAGGGCACCGAGAGTTCAGAGCGCCTTGTCGATTACTTCTGCGCGTTAGTTGCAGACACGCCGGAAGATACCGAACGCTCGCAGCTTCTCATGCGCGAATTGCTCGACAATCCGTCACGTGCCGACCGCACTCGCAAATGGCCCTTGGGACCATTCTTAAAAGACCTGACCGAGATGACGCGCGCAACTCCGGGATGGAGCAACGCTAGCGACGCAAGGATCTTAGCAGTCATCATCCAAATTCTGGGCAGCGTTCACTATTACTCGGTATCAGAGCCCACTGTTCGTAGTATCTTCGGTCCTGATTTGGCTGGTTCAATAAACGCGATCTACGAACAGCAATTGCGCGTTTCAATAAGAGCGATTTTAAGCGCTGGCGCGGCCAGTTGATCTGCCTTTCAAGCAGTCTGCAACAGAAAGCTCTTCCTTAACGGCATTTCTTTTGCCCTAGCTCAGAGCCTCCGATCGGCTGTAGTCAAATTGTCTTCAAAATTAGCAATTCTGTGCCTCGCGGCTCGAGGCGTTTGGATATTAATTCGGCCCTTGCACTCAGAAGCCCCGCCTATCAGCGGGGCTCCTTTTTGGCAGCTTTCCACCCCCAAGTCTCGGCCGCCCCCCCGATCGAGCGCAGACCCGAAAACCGACCGGCAGCTTGATTGCACCCTTCGCCGAAACCCGCCTTTCTGCAAACGACCCCATTGCGGACTATCGTTTTCGAAATAGCCATTGGATCGCCTGGGTGGTACAAAGCAGTCCAAGGGTCGGAGGCATTTGGGGAGATTGGTAATGCTTCGCCGGCTTTTCATGTTCATCGTGGCTTTATCGGCATTTGTCCTTCCCGTTCATTCCGAAGCACAAGACCGGTCAGGAAAATTCCTTTTTGTCTGGGCTGGAGATCGAGCCAAAATCGGGAACGACTTCATTGTCGTTCTAGACGCTGATCCGGAATCCCCGACCTACGGAAAACTCGTGACTAGCGAGGCCACTGACCAAAAGAGCGTAAACGCCCATCACACCGAATATGAAATGCCTGCAAGCGGCATGTTGTTCGCAAATGATCACGATGCAAATCGGACCGTGATTATCGACCTTACCAATCCAATGAAGCCGCGCCAGGCAGGTGCGTTCACCAGCCTCGGTGGGTTTAGCATGCCACACAGCTTCGTTCGCTTGCCCAATGGCAACGTCCTGGCAACCTTCCAGCACACTGTGCATGGGGATCACATGTCGATGGCTGCGACAAGCGGCGGCCTGGTAGAAATTGATGATACCGGCAAAATGGTGCGTTCGGTAAGCAACGCCGATCCGGCATTCGCTGATGAAGGCCTGCTGCCATACAGTTTGGCGGTCTTGCCGGAGATAGACAAGGTGATCGTGACTAATTCGCCGATGGGCGATGACTTTTTGCTGACCAGCAACACCTACCAACTTTTCCGTCTGTCCGACCTCAAACTGCTTGGCACACATCGCCTTGATCCTGGCCCCCGCCTAAATGGCCATATTTCACCTGAGGAACCGCGGATCGGGCCGGATGGCGCTGCCTATATTCACACCCTGTCGTGCGGCGTTCAGCGGGTAACCGGCATCGGAACACCAACACCACAAGTAAAATTGGTGCACCAATATCCAGGCAGTTGGTGCGGCGTACCGACTATTGTGGGACACTACATGGTGCAGGCCGTGCCTGATATCCATTCCTTCATTGTTCTCGACATCGCTGATGGTGAGCGACCCGTGGAAGTCTTTCGATTGCAAATGAACAAGGACTTTCGCCCTCACTGGACAGCGTGGGACCCGAAATCAAGGCGCTTGGTCGTCACCACTGGCAATGCAGGTCAGCGAATGTATCTGCTCAAGCTCGATGAAAGCAACGGCGCGCTGACGATAGACGAAGCCTTCAGAGGCGGTGACGGGGAGGTCGGTTTCAGCTTCGCCAAGCAGACATGGCCTCACGGCTGGACCGGTGAAGGGGCCCCTCACGGAGCAGTGTTTTCTCGCTGATCCCATCGCTTCGATAATTCAGGGCCGGTCTCCATCCTTCGCTTAGCAGTAACGTCCGCTTTGTTAGCGAATGCCGTGCTACCGCCAACGGGCACACATGGCGGCAGCTTACCGCCAAGTTTGCGAAAAACTTGCCGTTCCGGACACGACCCCAATGCGGACTCAAGGCAATTAAATCCTTGTATGACCAAAGTCTGACCAAGTAACTTTCAGGCTCGCACAGCTTGGGCATCTGCGCGTTTTGGCGCGCTTCCCGCCTGCCAACCAAAGTAGGTCACGGCGATTCCTGCCAACAATCCTGCCATCAGCGCCAAGGGTGGAGGAACGAGCGAGTAGAACTGCAACACTTTTGCCGGAAACTCGAAATAGGGCGCGAACCACACTAGCGAATGAACCGTGAGGAATCCGCTCACGACTAGCCAAGGTGCCCCGTTCTTGCGGTCCATGAAGTAGAGTGCCAGCGCAAATGCTGTGGCCATAGTATTGTTGATCGGGATGGAATCCATGAACGCGTGCGGCCACTCGCTATCGATCACGTTGAGCCATGGAAAGATTCGATCCTGCAGCCGCCCAAAGGAAGATTCGAACAGGATCAGCGGGGTCGCCAAGAGATAGCCTGCATGAAGGCGAACATTCCGGCGATGTTTCAATGAATAGTAGTATAGAACCAGAAACGCGCAAATTACGATCATGGACATGAGAGCGAACCCAGGGCCCGTAACCAGGTCTATATCCGTTGGAGCGTTGGCATAGCGTTGAGCCATGTTGTTGAGGATCATGACAAGCCCGAAAATCACAAGCGGGAAAAGCGCAAAACTTGCTCTCCCCAACGTCTTATGAAGCGCATTCTGGCGATGCTGGATCGCGATGCTTTGGGTGATGATCAGAAAGAGCCAAGCCATCGCGGTAAAAGCGTGGACGTGGAACGCCAGCGGGACGCTCGTTATCGGCACGAAATAGCTCGGCCAAAACCCGGCGACCGTGACCAGCACAACGAATGCTGTCCAATGAGGAGCGTATCTGAAAGGCATGGCAAGAAGCCTCCAGGCTATATCGACACGACCCTGCAATCGACTGACACAGACTCGGAGACTTGTATACTTTAAATCCTAGCCAAGCATGCAAGCCGAGGCCTCGTGCGAAGCCAGAACAAACCAGCCTAGGATGTCCGCTTTCCGCCCCTTAGTGGGAAAATGCATGTACTTGGCGGCAGCCCGATAGCAGTCCTTCGATAATGGGGATTATCGTTGACTAGACGTCCAAATTTGGGCCGGTTGCAGAAAGTCTGTTTTTGGGTTGCTCGCGTCTGCAAGCGGTCGTTCGGTTTTCGACGCCATTGCGGACCTACGCTGGTCGTGAGAAGGTTCGGCAATGCAGAGTGCAGCGTTCGTGGGTGTTATCCTATCCGGTCTGTGGCTTGTGTCGGTAGCATGGCTGATGTGGAATCGTCCCGGCGATTGCCTGCGCTGGCTGAGCATGATGGCTTCTACATGGAAGATCAACGCAACTGAACTCGGCTTGCGGGGGCTTGCAGGTGCCGCGCTCATAGTCAGATCGCCTTCGGCAAAAGCGCCTGACGGTTTTGAGGTTGCCGGATGGTTTATCTTGGCAAGTTCTGTGGCACTGCTGCTGACCCCCCGACGCGTGCATGCTGCATATGCGGTTTGGTGGTCAAAGAAATTACCAGAAGCCTTTGTCCGGTCGATGTCACCTATCACAGCTGTCGTCGGCGTAGTGGTGATTTATCTCGCGATCTAGGGCATGCGGCTACTTACCACCCCAGTGGCTGCCGTTAGGCACTAACTAGAACTGGGCCGGTTGCTGTCAATCCGGTTTCAAGCTCAAATCTGCAAAAGCTAACAATCAACCGCGTTTCCAGCCGGGCAGCAGGAGTATTCGATTACCATTCTCGCGGGCCCGCGCTCTGGATTTACAGCGTGTCGTGGAGTTCCAGATCCGGTTCGCTCTTCTTGCGGGTGCAAAACGACTGTAAGAGCTTCGTATCGGGACCAAGCAACCTCCCGGTCAGGCGGCAATTGCCCAAGTGTTGCCTCGTCGTTCCGCTTTCCGGCGGTTGGATTTTTGCGAGGTAATCAATGAGCGCGACCCCGAATACAACGCCCAGCTTCTCCCACCTCCTGCGGGTATTCCTGCGCATTGGCCTCCTAAGTTTTGGCGGGCCTGCCGGACAGATCGCATTGATGCACCGCGAACTGGTCGAGGATCGGCAGTGGGTGAGCGAGGAGGACTATCTTCACGCACTCAATTTCTGCCATCTCTTGCCGGGGCCCGAAGCGCAGCAACTGGCGACCTGGATCGGCTGGCGGTTGCATGGCTGGCGCGGCGGTTTGGCGGCGGGCTTGTTGTTCGTGATCCCAGGCGCGCTGGTGATCCTCGTGCTTTCCATGCTCTACGCAGTGGCCGCAAATCTAGACTGGTTCGAGGCAATCTTCTTAGGGGTGAAAGCGGCCGTGCTGGCCATTGTGATGCAGGCATTGCTGCGGATCGCGGGCCGCGCGCTCAATACACGGTTCAAACAGGGGTTGGCGGTGGCGGCCTTTGTCGCGCTGTTCCTGCTCGACCTGCCATTCCCGTTGATCGTGCTGGGCGCGGGCGCGATCGGCATAGCGGTAGCGGCCATGCGACCTGATTGGCTGGCCCTCAAGCCAAGCGGTTCCGCTCCGCCATCCGGGCCTCGTCCATGGCGCAGCACCGTGCAAGCGATAGTGATCTGGGGTGTCATTTGGGCTGCTCCCATGGCGCTCGTCGCTACAACCCTCGGCTTTGACCATGTCTTGTGGGACATCGGAACGTTCTTCTCGCAGCTCGCGGTGGTGACATTCGGCGGCGCCTATGCCGTGCTCGCTTATATGGCGCAGGAGGCCGTGCAGGGCTTCGGCTGGCTGCAACCGGGCGAAATGGCTGACGGGCTGGGTCTGGCCGAAACGACGCCGGGGCCGCTGATCATGGTCACGCAGTTTGTCGGCTATCTCGCAGCGTTTCGCGCACCCGAGCCTTTCGCGCCGTTCGTGGCAGGCCTGCTTGGCGCGGGGCTGACGACCTGGGTGACCTTTGTCCCTTGTTTCCTGTGGATCTTCGCGCTCGCGCCGTGGATCGACAGACTGGGCAACGCAGTGCGCCTGAAAGGCGGGCTTGCAGCGGTAACGGCGGCGGTGGTGGGCGTAATCGCCAATCTTACCGCGTGGTTCTTGCTCCACGTCCTGTTTGCCAATGTCGGCGAGGTGCAAATCGGGCCGTTGCGGCTCTACACACCCGAATGGCTTAGCTTCGACTGGCGGGCTGCTCTGCTCGCTCTGCTTGCCTGTGCGCTGGTGTTCGGCGCAAACTGGTCGGTGGTGAGAGTTTTGGGGGTCGCGGCGCTTGGCGGACTTGTGCTGGGCCTTGCGATCTAAAGCTGGACGCCAAACCTCGCCAACGTCCACACCATGGCGAGATAGAGCACCACCGTCAGCGCGCAGCCGATAACGAGCGTGGGCCAGAATGCCATCCCGCGTCCCAGCAGTAACGGGATCACCAAGAACATTGGCAGGCTTGGCAGCACGAACCAGAAGGTCGCAAAAGCGTGGTCGGCCATGCGCGCGGTGTCCTCGGTGTCGCGCCAAAGCCAGATCATTCCGAGCACGGAAATGAGCGGCAACGAGGCGATCTACGCGCCCAGACCCGGCGCACGCCGCGCAACCTCGCTGACGATGGCTATGATGATGCCTGACAGGGCGGCCTTGATCAGCAAATATCCCATCGCGTCCTTCCCCTTCGCTTACGATTCGGCCGTTTCAGGCTCGCGCCGTCGCCATTGCGGCATCCGCACGCCCCAGCCGTCGCGCACCACCTTGAGGTAAACCGGCGGCAGCACCAGCATGTTGAGCGCGGTCGAGCTGGCGAGGCCGAGCAGGATCACGATCGCCATCGGCGCCTGTATTTCGCTGCCCGGCTGGCCCATATTGAGCGCCAGCGGCACCAACGCCAAGCCTGCCGAGATCGCGGTCATCAGGATTGGCACCAGCCGCTCCTCCGCCCCGCGCCGCACCGCCTCGGCAAGGTCGGTGATGCCTTCCGCGTCCTGCAAATGCTTGATGTGGCTGACCAGCATCACGCCGTTGCGGGTGGCGATGCCGAACAGGGTGATGAAGCCGATGATCGTCGCCACCGACAGCACACCGCCGGTCAGCCAAAGCCCGACCACGCCGCCAACCAACGCCAGCGGCAGGTTGATCAACACCAGCATCGCATCGCGGCCCGAGCGGAATGCCTGACGCAAGAGCAGGAACATTCCGATCAGCACGATCAGCCCAAGCGCCAACAAGGTCTGCGTTGCGCTCGCGGCGCTTTCGAACTGGCCGCCGAGTTCGATATGCGCGCCTTGCGGCAATTCGATGGTGGCGATCGCGGTGCGCACATCCTCGACCACTGCGCCAAGGTCGCGGCCAGAGACGTTGGCCATGACCAGTTGCATCCGCTCCACGCTTTCGCGGGTGATCGCGTTCGGTCCCTGGTCGCGGACCACATCGGCCACCGCTGCGAGCGGCACCAGCGTTCCATTGGGGGCGGCAAGCACCATGCTTTCCACCTGACCCGCATCGGCGAATTGCGCCGGATCGTAGCGGACTACGACATCGGTGATGACCGGACGCTCGATCAGCTGGCCGACCTCGGCCCCGCCAATCGCTGCCTCGATCGCGCCAGTGACGTCCTCGACTGCGAGCCCGTAATTGGCGAGGTCCGCTCGGCGCAGGCGCACGCGCAGATAGGGCACCATGCTCTGTGTGTCCTTCTGCACGTCGACCGCGCCGGGGATGCCCTGCACCGCGCTCTCCACCTGCGTCGCAATGCGCTGAAGCGTGTCGGTATCGGGCGCGAAGACCTTGATTGCGATATTCGCGCGCGCGCCGGAAAGAATGTGGTCGACGCGGTGGCCGATGGGCTGGCCGAAGATCGCCTGTACACCCGGCACAGCGCCAACTGCCCCGCGCAAGGCGCCGAGCAATTCCTCGCGGTCGCGCCCGCCTTCGTTGAGCGTCGCCTCGATCTCGGAGGCGAATACTTCTTGCGCGTGCGGATCGCCGGGAGCGCGGCCGGTGCGGCGCGCGGTCGTGCGTACTTCGGGCTGCGAAAGCAGCGCCGCCTCGACCTCGCTCGCCGCGCGGTCGCTGTCTTCCAGGCTCGTGCCCGGAAGCGTGGTGACGTTGACGGTAAGCGAGCCTTCGTTGAACTCGGGCAGGAAGGCGCGGCCAGCCAGCGCCATGCCGATCCCGGCGACAACGAACAGCGCCAGTGAGCCGATCACCACCGCGCGCCAGCGCCCCATCAGCGCGCCAAGCAGGTCCACATAGCGCGTCTTCATCCGCGCGACCCATGCCGGTTCGCGCCCAATGGCCTGATGGTTCCGGGTGAGCAGGTCATAGGACAGCGCCGGTGTCAGTGTCAGCGCGATGGCAAGGCTGGCCAGCAGCGACACGCCGTAGGCTAGTGCAAGCGGCTGCAGCAGCCGCCCTTCGATCCCGGTGAGGCCGAACATGGGCAGGAAGACCAGCAAGATGATCAGCGTTGCGAAGAGGATAGAACCCTGCACTTCGGCTGTGGCCGAACCGACCACGGCGATATCGCTTTGCTGTTCTTCTTCCGGCTTCTCGCGTTCAAGGCGCAGCCGCCGCACGATGTTCTCGACCACGATGATCGCGTCGTCGACCAGCATGCCGAGTGCGATGGCTAGCCCGCCCAGTGTCATGGTGTTGATCGTGCCGCCGCCCGAATTGATGACGATGATCGCGGAAACCACGGAAACCGGAATGGCCGCCAAAGCAACAGCGGTCGCGCGCCAGCTCAGCAGGAAGATGAAGACGATCACCGCGACCAGCACCAGTCCTTCGATCAGCGCGCTGCGGACATTGTCGATCGATCGGGTGATGAAATCGGCCTGCCGGAACACCTGCGTCTCAAGCACCATGCCTTGCGGCAGCGTGCGCTGGAGATCGGCGAAGACGGTATCGAGCTGGTCGGTCAGCTCGAGCGTGTTCGCGCCCGGCTGCTTCTGGATTGCGAAAATCACGGCGGGCTTGCCGTTGAAGGCGCCTGTGCCCCGTTTCAGCCCTTCGCCAATGCGGATCGTGCCGACATCGCGCGCCAGCACCGGAAAGCCGTTCTGCTGGCCTACCACGACATCGCCGAAGTCTTCGGCATCCTCGGCGCGGCCCACGCCTTCGATCAGCCATTCCTGTCCGTTCGCGACCGCGACCCCGGCGGAGCGGTTGCCGCTCGCCAATTCCATCGCGCCCACCACCTCGTTCATGCCCACGCCGCGCGCGGACAGTCGCGCTGGGTCGACCAGCAACTGCACCTGCCGCTCATCGCCGCCGATGGTCATCACCTCGGCAATGCCCGGCACCGACATTAGGCGGCGGCGCACAACCCAATCGGCGGTACTCTTGAGGTCCATGGGACTCGCGGTGTCGGAGCGCAGCGCGACGAACATGATCTCGCCCATCACCGAGCTGGCAGGGGTCATGTGCGGAGCGGGAAGGTCGTCTGGCAGTTCGTCGCCCACCGTCGCGAGCCGTTCGGACACGATCCGGCGCGCGTCTTCGGGCGCTGTCGACCAGTCGAATTCCAGCGTCACGACCGCAAGGCCCGTGGCGCTGTTCGAGCGAATGCGGCGCAGGCCCGGTGAGCCGTTGAGCGAGGTTTCAAGCGGGATGGTGATGCGCTGTTCGACTTCGGTCGGCGTATAACCACCGGCATCAACCACGACGGTCACAGTCGGCGCGGTAAGGTCGGGCAGCACGTCGACCGGGGTTCGCGCAGCGGTCCATGCCCCGAACAGGGTCAAAAGCACCGCAATCGCATAGACGACGGGCCTGTTCTCAAGGCTCCAGCGGACGAGACGTTCGATCATTGCATCTGTCCTTAGTGTGCGTGGCCGTGGCCGAAGGCGCCCGGCGTTGCCGCCGCCGCGCGCACGGCTGCTGCACCGCGCGTGACCACACGCTCGCCCGCATTGAGCTGTCCTTCGATCACCACACGGTTGCCGCTGCGGCGCAGCACCGTCACCGGCCTGCGCTGAAAGGTCTCTCCAGAGATCTGGACATAGACCACGTCCTGCCCGCCCTCGTTAAGGATTGCACTCGCGGGAATTGTCAGCGCCTCCTCGCTGCCGCCAACCATCAACTGGCCCTGCACGCGCTGGCCGGGGCGCACCTGGCGGCTGTTCCATGCAAAGATGACGGGCAATGTGCGGGTCGCCGGGTCAATTGCTCCGCCGCCCTGCACGAGCACCACGCCGTTGCCGAGCGACAGCGAAATGGTTTCGCCGGGCAGGATAAGTTCGATGCCCTGCGGCTGCGCGACCTGGCTCGCCATGCCTTCTGGCACACGCGCGACCAGCCAGAGCGCGGAGGGATTGCCGATGCGCAGCAATTGCTGCCCGCCGGTAACGCCTTGCCCCTGGACGATCGAGGTCTCGAGTATCTCTCCGCTGATCGGCGCGACCACGGGCACACCCGCCCCGCCGCCAGCGAGTGCACCGCGCCGCGCCTGCGAGGCAGAAATCTGCGCTTCGGCAAGCCGCAACTGGGTACGCGCTTCGTCGAGCCGTCGCTGCGGCACCGCTTCGGCTTCGACAAGCGCTTCCATTCGGGCCACCTCGCGCACCGCAGCGTCACGGGCGATCCGGGCTTCACGGATGGCGAGGTCGAGCGTCGCCACATCTTCGCCGCCGCCCAGCGTCGAGGAAATGCTGGCGAGCACCTGCCCGCGTCGCACACCCATGCCGGGCGAAGGCATACGGGCAGCACGCACGATCCCGTCAACCGGAGCAGAAACGATGGCCTCGGCCTGCGGCTGCATCTGCACGTCGACGGTGACCGGGATGGTCAGCGCAACGTCTTCGCGCCGCACGGCTTCGGCGAGGAAGGGAATGCGCCACTGCACCTCCTTGGTGAAGGCAATCGCGCCGTCCACTTCCTCTACTGCGGGGGCCGCCTCTGCCCCCTCCTCGCTCGTAGCCCAGACGGTCACTTCGCCAAGATCATGCGAAGAGACGCCGCGCGGAGAATCAAGCACCAGCCGTAGCCGCGCCGTGCCGGACTTCGACGCCTTGAGCAGCGGGCGAAAAATGCCTTCCACGTCACTCGGCCCAGCCTCGGCTCGCTCGACCGTGCCATCGGGCCAGGTCAGTTCGGCAGTCAGCTTGCCTTCGGTGACCGCGCGGTAATCATCGAGCCACGTCAGATGCGCGTCAAAGCGCCGGTCCTTGCCCATCACCAGCGGACGATATTCGACAAAGAGCTCCGTTAGCTCGGCGTAGTCAGTGACCACGATCCCGCCTCCTCCATGCCCGTGCGCCTTCTCAGCGGGCGCATCGGCTCCGCTGCATGCAGCAAGCGAGAGGGGCAGGAGAGTGGCGGCAAGCGCCATTAGAAGGCGGGATCGGGTCATGTTCTCAGGTCTTCTTTGTAAGAATTAAATCAATGATCGTGTGGCACGGATTCGTCGTGCGGCTCTTCTTCTGCGGCAGGGGCAGCCACCGGCTCGGGCGCGTCGTTGTCATCGTCGGCGAGTGCGGTTTCGGCAGGCGCGGCCTCTTCGCTGACGGTCTCGCCGCAGGCAGCAAGCACCAGCGAGGCGGGGATGGCGGCAAGGATAAGCGTCTTCTTCATGGGTAGGTCCTTCCTGTTGCTAGGTCGAAGGTGATGGCGGCCTCTGCGGCGCGCCGTGCGTGCGCGATGACGGTGAGTTCGCCGTCGCGCTGGGCTTCGTAGGCATCGACGAGTTCGACGACGCCGACTTCTCCTGCCTGGTAGGCAGTGCTGGCGATGGTCCCAAGCCGCTCGGCATCGTCGCGCGCGCTTGCAGCAGCGACGGCTGCTTCCTGCGCTGCAATTGCGCGAGTGGCAGCTGCTTGTTGCTCGGCTACGGCGGTGCGCTGGGCAATCGCGAGTTCGGCTTCGATCGCGCGTTGCTGCGCCTCAGCCTCCGAGATTGACGCGCCGCCGCCATTCCAGATCGGCAGGCTGACTCCGAAGGAAACCGTCGGGCCATAGGCTGTGTCGATACCGTCGTCGCGGTGAAGGACGCCTGCGCCCACCGAAAACTGCGGCAGTCGCGCGCGCCGTGCTGCCGTAACTCTCTGGCTAGCGGCCTGGAGCCGCTGTTCCTGTGCGGCGAGATCGGCGCGCGTGGTGCCCGGCTGGCCGATGCGCAGCGACGTCATGGCGGATGGCGGAATTTGCGGGTCATCGACCCCGGTGAGCGCGGCAAGCGCGGCGCAGCCTGCCTTGCGTTCGCCTGTTGCAAGCCGCAGTTCCGCGTTGGCGCTGCTTAGTGCCACGCGTGTGCGGCGCACGTCATAGACTGCCGTGTCGCCCTCGCGGGCGCGCGCTTCGGCGATGCGCGCCGCCTCAGCAAGGTCGGCTGCGTGCGTTTGCCAGACCTGCAATTCCGCGCCTGCTGCCGCGCAGCCGATATAGGCCCGCCGCGTTTCGGCAACGAGTTGCTGGCGGCGCCAGGCAATATCGTTTTCGACCGCTTCGGCTTCGCTGCGCGCGGCATCACGCAAGGCCTTGCGCTTGCCCGACAGGTCGATGGGCTGGACGATCCCCAGCTGCCATTCGCTCTCGCCGCCTGCGCTTTCGCGCGACAGTTCCAACTCGGGATTGTCGAGCGGGCCGATGATCGATACCCCGGCTGCCGCCTCGGCGAGATTGGCATCGTCGCGCGCGGCAATACCTTCACGCGCCAGCGCTCGGCTGATCGCGAGATCTTCGGTCAGGGCTTCCTGCGCGGCAAGCGGCAGGGATGCTGAGCACAGGGCTGCAATTAAGGCGATGGATGCACAGCGCATCCGTAATTTTGGCATGAATTCCTCCGGGTAAGCTGACACGCCGGGCGTTCGCCCGGCAAAGGCGTCAGGCCGTGCGGGGAGGTCTCAGGAGGGATTCCGGGCGTGAAAGCGCTGCTGCCGCAAAGCTGCGATCGAAACGCAGGTCAGTGGCTGCGAACCAGGATGATAGCTGCGGATCGTCCGGCGTCAGCATTGCTGTCGCCAAAGATAGCGAAGGGCCATGATCATGTGTCAGGCCTTCATCCGAACCGGTATCGCTAGCGCCGTGCTCATCTGCCTCAGCCATATCATCGGCATGTTCATGCGCGTGATCCGCGTGGTGCGTATGCACAGATGAAGCCGTCGTCATTTGCTCATGCCCCGCCAGATGCGCACCCCACGCCGCCTTCGGCACGACAAGCGCGCAGACTAGCAACAGGAGGGTGAAACGGGCGAACATATCTCACGAATATGTTGCAATGGCCTGAAACGCAATTCAGTTAATTGTGGCTGCTCGATTGTCAGCAGAAAAAGCCCATCCACTCTGAGCGAAGTTTCAAGTGTTTGCGAATGATCGTCAGGGGTGAAGCTGCCGCCAGCACCTGCTGAACGAAAGTCGGCTTTTGGGAATAGATCGCGACCGCTCGAATGACCGAAATTCGGACGCGTTGCTGACGCAGGCATCAATCAGCGGGCAAGGCAGCTTATCGTCATTTGTGTTTCCGAAGCTGCCGTTCCGGATCGTCGAACATCTCGGTCATTGAGCACCGTCTTACGCTTCGACCGCTTACGAACGTCAGAGAACGACTAGCCAGCCCTGCGCGCTTTCTCTTCGAGTTCGGCTATCCGTCCCGAGCAGATTTCATGCACGATCTGGCCGAGTTCCTCGATCCGCTCGCCGAGCCAGGTCAGTTCTTCCTCGCTGATGCGGTAGTGCTTCGAGTAGCGCGCCTTGACATAAGCTTCCTTGAGCTTCTCGAACATCGCGCGCTGCTTGCGGTTGTCCATCGGCCAGACATAGGTCAGGCGCCGATCGAGCCGCTCGGCCTGGGTACGCAGGAAGCCGAGCCCGTGCGTGTGTGGGGTATAGAACGTGCAGACGAGAAGGACACAATGCAGGAGCCGTTCGGCCGTTTGATGGAGGTCGAACGCAGCATCTTTCAGATTGCCTTCGCTTATGTGAAACTTTGCGCCGTTGAACCGTTTATTCGCGCTGGGATACCATTCCTCGAAATACTCCCTCGCCATCGCCAGTGCCTGTTCGGGGGTCTTGGGCTTGGGCTGGTGGAAGGGAGTATCATCGCTCTGGTAGAGCGAGATGCCGTCCCTGGCGACGTCCATGAAAAAGTAGCGGCCATGCGCGAGCCCGTCGTTCACTTCCTGCAGTGTGTGGACGATGAAATTGACCGGGGTCCTGATCGCTCCGGCAATGCCGTATTCGCGCATCAGCCGCTCGTCGAGCCGGGCCCAGTATTTGACCCGGTCGGTGAGCCGCTTGTCGTTGACCACGATCAGCAGGTCATAGTCGGACTTGTAGCCCTTGGCGGTGTGCGGTTCGTCGACCCAGCCGCCGCGCGCATACGAGCCGTAGAGCACGATCTTGAGAATGCGGCCGGCCTTCTTCCATTCGTGGCGGGCGAGCGCAAAGGCGTCACCGAACTCTTCAAAGATGATTGCGACCACCCTCTCGAGCTCGCGCTGCTTGCTGGCAGGAAGGTGGTCAAGCTCGGTGCGCATGCTCGATGTCTAGCAGAACGAAACGGGAAATGCCTGCATCAATTGCTCGGCACGGTCCTTATAAACAGGATCTTGCGCGGTAAGGCAAGTTGTCCTGCGATGCAGAACATCTTGCCGATACGGCAACAAAAAGACATATGGCCGTAGTCGGAAGTTCGATATGGAGACCGGGTGCTGGCGCGTATGTCCAGGCTTCTCGCTAAAGGTGCCAGTGCATAGGCCAACCTGTGCTTTCAACACCCGGTCGTTTCGCTCCCTGATTGTGCGAGTATTTATAAGAATATTATAAGATGGCTCATTGTCCTTTACTCCATCAGGATTTGCTGGCGGCTATTCGAGTCGCGACAGCAAATGAAGGAGTACAATGATGAGAAACATCGAACTTTGTGATGAACCCCTGATCGATCTCGGCAAGGCCTCGCATGAGACCAAGGGTCAGGCCATCTTCGACATCGACGTGAGCGGAGGCCAGCTGCGCTTTGTCGCTGGCGCCGCCGCTGACTGAAGGAGCTGGGGCGCGCGCCGCGCGGCGTGCGCCCCGTTTCCTGCCGGTGCCTCGATGTACGGTCTCGAGCGCGACAATCTTGCCTGGTGCGAGATAGACGGTCAGCTGATCTTCCTCGATATCGCCCAGGACCGCTATTTCCGTTTGCCCGACAAGCACAGCCGGGAAGTGATCGAAGCTCTCGGGCCGCCCTGGCAGTCCAGGCAGAGCCGCTGGCGACAGCCTCACCGCTTGCCCGTGCCTTCCGGCTGGAAGGACCCTGCGCGAACCTCCCCTGCAATTTCAGACGGCCCCTTCAATCTCGCCGAGGTCGCCCGCGCGCTATGGGTCCAGCGCCGCGCCGAACGGCGTCTGGCTCAGCATTCCTTCGCCTCGAACATTCTCGCGCTGCGCTCTATGCTCGACGCGCGGCCGGGCACCGCGTGTCAGGCTGGCTGCGCGGATGTCCCAACCATCCGCGCGTTCGAGCATGCCCGGCTGCTGCGATCGGCGGCCGATCGCTGCCTGCCGCGCTCGATCGCGCTTGCCTGTTGTCTAGCAGCGCGCGGCGTGCGCCCGGTGGTCGTGATCGGGGTCAAGCTGGCACCCTTCGGTGCCCATTGCTGGGTGCAGGCCGGTGACGAGGTGCTGGGCGACACCGCCGAGGAAGTGCTTCGCTACCGGCCAATCCTGGTCATATGAACCCTGCCGCCTTCCTGCTGGCCAGTCCGCTGCGCGGACCGCGCTCATCTCAGCAGGTCCTTTCTGCGGCGGGTTCGCCCGATCGGGTGTGCGCCGCCGACCCGCAATTGTGGACCGATCACGGGACGGGAGTGATCGACCTGGGTCCTTCCGGCAGGATCCTGGGCGTCCTCTTCTCGCGCAGTTCGGGGCTGCGGCTCGAGGCCCTGCCCGCCCATGCACCGCTTGACCGGCCCCCTGAAATCCTTGCCGCCTGGCTGCTGCGCGAATGCTGGGGCGCCTATCTTGCCGTCCTCGGCGAGCCATCTTCGGGCGGGTTTCAGGTACTGTCCGACCCCTCGGGTCTCCTCCCCGTATATCGCTGCGAGACCCTGACCCATGTCGTGCTGACATCGCATCCCGCATTGCTCCTTCAGGGCGCCGGAAAGCCGGTGCGCCCTTCATGGCCCGCGCTCCATGCGCATCTGTGCCGACCCGACCTCAGGCAGCGCGCGACCTGCCTTGACGGAGTGAGCGAACTTGAACCCGGCACGCTCGCGCCGCTTACGGGGCAAAGCGTGTCCCCGGTCCGGATCTGGCAGCCGGAAACCTTCCTGCCGCAAGGCCCCGCCATGTCCTTCGGGGAGGCAGCCGAGGAGCTTCGCGGGCTCGCTGTCGGCGCAATCGGCGCCTGGTCCCGCAGCCTCGGCCCGGCCGCGGTTGCCGCCTCGGGCGGGGTCGATTCCTCGCTTATCTGCGCTGCGCTTATCCGCGGCGGCGCAGGATTTTCCTGCATCACGCTTGCCACCGCCGATCCGAGCGGCGACGAGCGATCCTTCGTCCGCCTGCTGGCCGAGCATCTCGGTGTCCGCTCGATCGCCGCGCTCTATGATCCCGGGCAGATCGACCCGCTGCGCACCGCTTCGGCCGGCCTCGCGCGTCCATCGCGCAAGCCGTTTCTTGCAGCGCTCGATAGCGCCCTCCTCGAGGCGGCCGATAACCTTGGGGCAAGCGTCATCTTCGACGGCAATGGCGGCGATAATCTGTTCTGCTTCCTCCACTCGGCGGCGCCCGTTGCCGACCGGCTGCGCTGCGAAGGGCCGGGACGCGGCAGCTGGGCGACGTTTCTGGATATGTGCCACGTCACCGGCTGCGATCTCGCCACCATGGCGCGCGCGGTCCTTCGGCGGCTGACGAGGCGCGGACATGCGGATATCTGGCCCGCCGACATGCGCCTGCTGGCGCCCGAGCCCGATGGCCAGGCAGATCTCAATCCCCTGACGCCGTGGCTCGACACTGAGGTCGACCGGCATCGCGGCAAGCGCGATCATCTCGCGCTGATCATGCGCGCGCAAAATCATCTCCATTGTCTGGGCGTCGCAGGCCTGCCGCGCTTCTCGCCGCTCATGAGCCAGCCGCTGCTCGAGTTCTGCCTTGGAGTGCCGACCTGGCTGTGGTGTGCGGGCGGCATCAACCGGGCACCCGCGCGCTCCGCATTTGCGCGCGATCTGCCCCCGGAGATCGTCAGGCGAACCTCCAAGGCAGGGCCCGACAGTTTCATTCGCCGGAGCTTTTCGGACAACCGCTCCACGATCCGCGCGATGCTTCTCGATGGTCTGCTCGCGCGGCAAAGCCTTCTCGATCTTGCCGCGGTCGAGCAGGCGCTCGGCGTGGACGCGATGGCTGGCGGTTCGATCATCTACCGCCTGCTCGATCTGGCCGAGGCCGAAGCCTGGGCGCGATCATGGCAAGGATGATGTGCCGGTCGCGCAGTGAAGTTGTTCGGCCAGCGGCGCTCCCTTCATCGCCTTCCATCGGCGATACTGCGCAGCTCTGGCCGGATCGCAGTTCACCCGCTGCATGAGCCAGAATTCGAACCACTCGGCCGAGCGCTCGTAAATCGCCAACCGGTGCGCAGGCTGCCATTTGAAGTGCGGCTCTTCCGCAAGCACATAGAGCTCAATCGCCTTGCCGCGGCGCCTGAAGGCCTCGACCACGTCGAGGCCTATCTCGTATTCGCTGTCGCCGGTCTGGATCAGGATCGGCACATCGATCTTCTCCGCGTTGAGCACCAGCGACATCGGCTTCCAGAATTCTTCGGTCCCCGGCTCGAAAAAGCGGTAGCCCATATCGCGCCCGAAATCGGTGAAGGCAGGACCGCCTGCCAGCGGATAGGAATAGATGTCCTCGCAGCACGCTCCAAGCGAAGCGGCCCTGAACAGCGAGGAATTGATCAGCGCCCATTGCACCGTGGAGGTGCCGTCGCTGAAGCCGCTGATCCCCATGCGCTGCGGATCGACCGAGCCGGTGGCGATGGCGAGCTTTATCGCCTGCTCGAGCGACGAGTGGACGCTGCGCCGATCGATCCAGTCGACCCGGTTGGCTTTGCGCAGTTCGAGCTCGCTTCTGGCCTGCATGGCCGATGGCACGAAATCGGGCCGCGCGAAGCTCAGGACCGCAAAGCCTCTCGCGGCGAGCACATGGACCGGGACCTCGTCGCCCGTGCCGCCGCGAAGAAACCCATGGCTGATATATTGCACCACCACCAGCGGATGCCTGTCCCCCGCCCTGTGATCGGGCGGCAGCACCAGGTCGGCAAAGCTCTCGACCCCATAGGCATTGCGGAAGCTCAGCCTGCGCACTTTTCCCAAGGCAATTCTGCCAAATTCCGGATTGGGATCATGTATGACCCGTTCATGACCGGTTGCGAGATCGATTGCGACCAGTCTGCGCGGTCTTGCCGCGCCCTCGCGGGCGCAAACCAGTTCGCGGCCTTGAGGTACGCAGCCGATGAGCACGTCCTGGGTGAGCAGGACGCGCCTTGGTGCGGGCTCATCCGCGTCCCACTCGAGGATCTGCATCATGCTTTCGGCCCAGCCGGTCTTCTGGAGCGCATAGAGCCTGCGGCCATTGGCTGACCACCACAGCTGCATGGTGCCCGCGCAGTGCTCCGCCTCGCACACAGCCCTTGTACCGTCGGCCCGGGCGATGACCAGCCGCGACCTGCTGATCAGCCGCTCGGGATCGGTCATCTCGCTCCACGCCAGCAGTCCATCAGCTCCCCTGGCAAAGGCCCTCGCTGTATCGGGCAGCCCCTCAGGCCGGGTTGGTACAAGCAGTGCGATTTGGGCAGGTGTTGCTGGACCGACCACGCCCGAGGCTAGATCGATCCTGCTATATTCGGTTGTGAGCGGACCGGTCGGGATCGGTCTATCGGAGAACTGCGGGGCGAAGCGATCGTCGAACAGGAAGCCTTCGCGCGCTTCCTTTTCTATCGCTTCAGCCTCGAGGCGGCGCGCCGGCCGGGTCGTCACGATCAACGCCCGGCCATCCGCGGTCCAGGCGAAGTCGTCGATGTCATCCGGCATCGCGCTCGCCTGCCATGCGGGCTCCCGGCCCCCGGAATCGACCAGCCAGACCTGGTTCGATCCGCCCTCGCGCCTCAGGAATGCGACAAGGCTTCCGTCCGGTGACCAGCGCGGCGTGATCACTTTGGCATAGCCCGCCGTGACCGAGGGGAAATTGCGCAAGGCAAAGTCGGCCCTGATGAATTCGCCGCCCCGCGCGATCTCACGCTCCTCGCCGAGGCCATTCATCGGTGCAATCACCAGCTGCTGGCAAAAGGCGTTTACCTGCGGGTTTGCGCGCCTGACCAGAAAGGCAATGTCCTTGCCATCGGGCGACACGGCAAAAGGGCTTGCCGAGGGGTTGGGGTCGGACCTGCCGATGTCGGCGATCCGGACAAGGTCCATCGCCGAGATCGGACGCACTGTGCCGGGAGTTTGATCCGCCGGAACGCCGAACAGCGCGCAGGGGTCCTCTGCCGGGGCGGGACGATCCGCACCCGGCAGTGCCGCCATGACGAGCGCGAGCGAAAGCGCCGGCCCCGTCACCATTGCCGCCTGATCCCGAGCGCGATGAAGCGACCGGTCGGCGAGAAGTTGGTCGAATCAAACGGCGTGTCGGTCGGGCCGGTCGTCCGGATCACTTCCGGCCTGTCCCCCAGCACATTGTTGATTGTCAGAGCAATGATCAGTCCCGGTTCACGTCCCTCGCCGGCAATTACGTCGTAGCCGGCCGACACGTCGAGCGTGGCACTGGGCGATATCCGGCTTTCCGTCGCGAAGCGCCGGTCGGTCAGCCTCCCGGTCACATTGAGCGAGGACGACAACCTGAATCCGCCGTTCGCATAAGACGCGGTTCCCCGCAACCGCAGCTTGGGCGGGTTGAACAGAGTTCCGGCAAGCTGGACCTCGGGCAGATCGCTGGTCAGCTGCTGGCTGCTCTCGAGCCAGGTTCCGGCCAGGTCGAAGCCAAGCTTGCGCCCCTCGCCGAGATCGCCTGCCCAGGCTATCCTGGCGTCGATCCCGTGGATGTCCTGCACCGCGACATTGATATTGCGGTTGTCGACCAGGGCTACGACATTGGCCGGATCGAAGGCGCTGCCTGAGAAATTCTGCAAGCCGAATTGCGCGCCGGCGATCAGATCATCCAGCTCGGCCGCAGTCGGCGCAAAATTGATGAGCGTCGCGAAGCCGGGATCCTGGAAGGCCGCGGCGATCGAGCCGGCAATCGGCTGAACCACCCGGTCACGGTAATTGATATCGAACCAGGTCGCTGCGATCGTGAGATCCTGGACCGATCCCGGGCGCAGTTCGAAGCCGGCGGTCCAGCTGCGCGCACGCTCGGGATCCAGATCGGGATTGCCTCCGCTTGCGAATGCGACCGTGCTGGCACCCGTGCCCGCGCCGAATGCCGCTGCGGGAAGCAGGAAGGCCTGATAGGGGATGAACTGCTGGAACAGTGTCGGAGCCTTGAACGAACGCGCCCAGGTGCCGCGCAGGGTCAGCGGGGCAAATGGCGAATAGATCAATCCGAAGCGCGGGGTCGCGACCTCGTCCATCCCGCGGATATCCTCATAGCGTAGCGCGCCCGCGAGGCTCAGCTGCCGGAGGCCCGAAAGTTCCATCTCGGGCGAGATAAAGGGCAGGTTGACCTCGCCATAGACAAAGCGGCTGTGCCTGGTGACGTCGAACTCGCGGCCGGGCACACCGTTGACCGGCTGCGTGAGATCGAGACCGTTGTTGCGAAAGCCGCCACCAAGCGCGAGGCGGGCGCTCCCCCCGGGGAGCGCGAACAGCGGTCCTTCGGCGCCCGCTTCGAGCGAGGTGACGCTGTTGCAGATGCAGCCTGTTGTCAGCGTATCGGCGCCGGTAAGCGGCGTGATCCGGGTCGATACATGCGTGCGGTCGCGGCCGTAGACGCCGCTCACGCTGGCCTGCCAGCCCGATCCGAGCGCTACTTCCAGCGACGGGGCCAGCGTGTAGGATTCAACCTCGGGGCGGAAAACGAAGCGCAGGTCCGGCGTCCCGCCGATCGTCTGCGATTGCCGGTTGGAATAGAGCGCATCGAGGTGTGCCGTGACGCCAGCTCCCAGCTCCTGGTGAGCCGATAGCATGACGGCATGGCGGTTCTGCGAGGGGAAGAGCGAGGTCTCAGGATCAAGCGAGCCCGCATAGGGGCGCTCGCCCGCATCTATCGCCGAATTGTGTACAAAGTCATAGGCCAGAAGAGCGCTGCCGCCCCTCCAGCTCTTGCCTCCGACGAGATCGGCCTGCTGACGGAAATAGCCGCCGCCGGTACTGGAACCCAATTGCGCAGAGGTCGCCAGCCCGTCAAAGCCGCGCCGCAGGATGACGTTGACCACACCTGCCACCGCATCCGAACCATAGACCGCCGAAGCTCCGTCCGGCACTATCTCGATGCGCTCAAGCGCAGCGAGCGGAATCGCCGAGATGTCGACGCCCTGGAATGCCGAATCATAGGGCAGCCGGTGGCCATTGAGCAGTGTCAGCGTGGCATCCGGACCGAGACCGCGCAGATTGGCGCTCGAGGTCGAATTGACATTGGCATTGGCAAGTCCGGCGCCTGTTCCGATTCCGGGGTTTTGCCCGCCCGAAAAATTCTGCGGCAGCGAACGGATGGCTTCGCCGAGATCGACCTGCCCGGCCGCAACGATCACTTCGCGGTCGAGCGTTGTAACATCGCCCGCGAAACCTGCCCCTCTGATGCGCGATCCGGTGACAACGATCGCGTGCCCATCATCCGGCTCGGGGGAAGCGCTCGCATCGCCGACTTCCTCGGTTTCGGTCCTGCCAGCCTGGGCATCCTGCGCGTGAACCGGCTGAATGACCCAGACTAGCGCGGTTCCCGCGAGCATGAACGAAGCGGCACGAATTGGTCTTGGCATCAAAATCTCCCTCCTGATTGTCCGGCCAGCCTTTGCGGTCCCGGCCGGTGCAGAGAGAAGACGCAGCAAATCGCCGCGACCTTAGTTACAAATGAAATTATTTTTTTGGGGAGGCCTGGTGCGCGAACTGCGCCCTGCCTGAGGTGCTGATCCGGCTTTGCCCCGAGCGTCAGGCGGGCAGGGCTGGTCGATCTGCTCCAGCCATGCGCGCAGATGCGCCAGAGCCTTCATCATATGATATTCGACCGTAGCCAGCGAGATAGCGAGTTCCCGGTGAATCTCCCGGTAAGCCTTTCCCTCGAACCGGTGCATCGTAAAAACCCTGCGGGTCCTTTCCGGCAGCCCCGCCATCGCCTGCTCAAACGAGATCAGCAGGTCTTTCGCCTCGAGGGCATATTCCTGCTGGGCAGCGCATGGCGCGTCGATCGCTTCGATCAGCGGCAGGGTCACTATCCGGCTATGCCTGCGCCGCGCACGGTCGATAATAATGTTGTGCGCGATCCTGAACAGAAACCCGCCCGGATTGACCAGATGGGTGATCTCGCGGCTGGTCGTAGCGCGAAGAAAGACCTCATGCGCGAGATCGGATGCGAGATCTTCGCCCACCCGCCGCTTGAGAAAGCGGAGCAGTCCATCCAGCTCCCGGCGGTAGATTGCCTCGAGGGCCTGATGCGCAAGGCGGTCCCCGCCTCCCTGCACTTCAATGGCTGGCGGCCCCGCCGCAGAGATGTTCTCGGTGCTTCGCTGAGCAAGGTTCTGGTGCATGCAGGCACTGCATTGGCGCAACCACGCGGCACCGGCACATGCGTGCGGGCTACCCGGTATCCAGCGCTGTGCCGCCGTGTGGACGTCTCGCGAAGTCCTTGACCGGTCCGGCCGCCGGTCCGGTTGGGGACCAGCGTGTATGATGCCTGGCGGAAATGTCCACGCAGCCCTACGCCAGTATTCGGGCCACGCCCTTCTCTTATGGCGAAATGCAAAGCATTGCGCAAGCTGAGTAATGATTGCCGGCTACTGTAAAAGACTGAATTTGGTGCGGAACGGCTCCCTGTTCGATCGCCGTGGACATGACCGCGCCGCCTCAGCAAAGCATTGCTGAGCTGACCGGGCAGGACAACTGGCCGGTCATCCCAACTGGCATGATGGCCTGCTGAACCATTTCTTTGGCCTTTCTTAATCAATTCGCGCTGGATTGGAGCGTGGAGACGATCCATGCTTCCGAAAGTCGCCCATATCTCGGATCCCATGCCTGCCACCGATTTGCGCGGTGCGCCAAGGCGAGTGGTCAGATTCGGTCTCGAGGTGACCCGGGCCAGCGGTGCATCACGCATCCTCATCCTCAACCTTTCACGCTCCGGCCTGCTCTTCCAGACCTCGGCCGCCCTTGCCATCGGTGATGAGCTTGCTTTTGAGATTCCCGAGGCCGGGCTGGTCGAGGCACGAATTGTGCGGCGAGACAATGACCGGTTCGGCGCCCGGTTCACGGCGCCGATTAGCCAGGCTGCCGTCAGCGCCGTGCTGCTGGCCGCCCCGGCCAGATCGGAATCGATCGAAGAAAAGATTGCCGTCGATATTCGCAGCACGGCCGAATTCAATCCGGTTCCCGATTGGCTGGTATTGACGATCCTGGGCGTGACAACGCTTGCTGCAGCGGCATTTGCCTATGCGCTCCTGGCGCTGCGCCTTGCCGCGTGACTGACCAGTGACGAAATTCCCGCGGCATGCGCTCGGCACCGGAGCAACGCAGATATTGAATATCAAGGACATTTATTATTTATAGGTATAATTACTTATCACGCCCTTTGCTTCAAAAACTTCCGTACTATTTCGACCTCTCGTCATTTATGGAAAATCGGGAATAATATTAAGCAAGCCTTTTACCTTAATATGGTGAAGCAACGCATGCTTGCAGGAGTTTGCTTGAGGTGTCCGCAGTCTCGAAATGCCATAGAAGTGTTGCGCGAACCAATATGTTCGTACTTGCAACAATCTCATGGTCCGGGGTCTCGAACCCCGTAAGAGTTCGAAACATGTCCGCGGCCGGCGCGCTGGTTGAAGGAACTACTTTGCCTCCCGCTGGCGCAGCGGTGCTCCTGCGCCGCGGCCAGTCTGTAGCAGCCGGAAGAGTTGTCTGGCATGAAGGAGGCAAGGCCGGGCTGATTTTTGACAAGAGTGCGACTGTGGCCGAGTGGATGCCGGGCGACCGGACCGGGCAGGAGCAGGTCGACCAGATCGTGCACCACATCAGATCCGGCGAACTGACGGCCGCGCCGCTACGCGTGACGAGCGTACCCTTGATCAGCTCATCCGAACTGCGTTCCCTTGCCGACGGGCTGTGCAATCTTGCCGACGAACTGTCAAATGACATGACCCTGGTGGTGCGTCATTCCCACGGACTCCAGTTGCTCGACATTACCGCCCAGACCCTGAGGAAGATCGCCGCATCTCGGTAGGACCAATAAGGTCGCCGGAAGTGGCGCGAAATCGGACGGGTGGCCGGGTGACTGTCTCCTCTCCTGGCTGCCCGGTCGCTCGCGACCATGTCGCAGCCGCTCAGTTTGGCCGTCCCGCTGCCTTCCGCCCGATCGGTCAACCTTTGGAAAAGCGGCAGGGATATTGGCGGCCAGTCCCGACGCAAGTCCGCCATGATTCCGGCGGGTCTGTTAAGCATTATCTACTGGCTTATCGGTAAGTCACCCTATGTCGGTCTTTCCATTCCGTTTACCACATTCTGTTACGGACCAGGTGAATATTTCGGTCATTAATTGATAAGGCTCTCAATGGGGAAATTGTCGTGCAGCAGCAGACTACTTGGCCGAAGTTGTCCCAGAAGCGTTTGCTCTCTTCTGCAGTTCGCGATTTCCTGGAGTGTACAAGCGATTGTGTGTTCGTTCTGGATCGCGACTGGAGATTCAATTATCTCAATCGCCGCGCCAGGGAGGAAATAGCCAGAAACGGCACAGATCTGGTCGGCACAGTCATCTGGGATGCCTTCCCGGAAGCTCGCGGAACCGAATTTGAGGAAAATTACCGCAGGGCGATGGAGCACGGCGAAGAAGTCAGCTTCGAATGCTATTTCGCTCCGCACGCCACTTGGTACGAAGTCACGGCGTCACCGCTCAAGGGTGGGGGGATCGGTGTCTGGTTCCGCAATGTCAACGAGCGCCGCAAATGGATTGAGGCACTCGAGACAGCCGAAGAGCGATTTCAGCTTGCCGCCAGGGCTACGCGCGATCTCATAGTCGATTGGGACATCGCGTCCGGCAATTTGTGCTGGCATGAGGCTCACGAGCAGTTCCTTGGCTTGCACCATCACGAGCTCGGTTCCGATGCCGACTGGCTGATCGAACGCGTACATCCCGAAGACCGCGAAGCTCTCGCCGTGCATTTGCGGAAAGCCATCACCGGAAAAGGCGACCGGCTGCTTTGCGATCTCAGGATCAGGCACGCCGACGGATCATTCGCCGAGGTCATGGTCAGGGGTTTTGTCATTCGCGACGCACGCGGCCACGCCACCCGCATGGTATGCGCGGTCCAGGACAATACCGAGCGCAATCAAGCCGCGCGCGCCTTGCGCGAAAGGGAGGCGCACCTGTCGACGGTCTTTGGTCAGGCGATGGTCGGGATCATGCAGAATGATCCCGACGGCAATATCATTATGATCAACAAGCGATATTGCGAAATTCTCGGGCGGCCGGAAGCTGAATTGTGTAACCTCGACGTGTCAGCCTATACTCACCCGGACGATATCGCGCGCAGTTTGGCGCTCTACGAAGAGCATCAATCAATCTGCAAGCCCTTCCAGATCGAAAAACGCTATGTGCGACCCGATGGGTCGTCCGTCTGGTGCAAGGTTTTCGTATCCTTCGTTCAAGATGCCGACGGTGGCCACGAAAGCACCATCGCCATCGCCCAGGATATAACGTCGCGCAAGATGGCCGAGCAGCAGCTGCAGACGCAATCCACTCTCCTGCAAACGGTAATCGACAGCGTTCAGGATCTCATTTTCGTAAGAAATCTGGAAGGTACCCTGGTTCTGGCAAACAAGGCGGTCACTGAGGGCTGCGGCGGCTTTCCCGAACCGAAGCCCCTGCAGAACGCCCCGGAGACCCAAACTGGTGGACTAACCGCCCTTGACCGGATGGTCATCGCGTCAGGAGATGTGCGAACCATCGAAGAGGCCATCCTTGTCCAAGGTCAGGAAAGATTGTTCGAGACTGTCAAGGTTCCGCTAATCGAAAATGAGACCATCACCGGGGTGATTGGCGTAGCCAGGGACGTCACCGACAGCAAGGCGGCCGAGGCGGCATTGCGCGCCAGTGAGCTACTCTATCGAAATGTCCTTGAAGCGAGTGTCGACTGTGTCGAGATCATTGACCTGGAGGGCAAGGTCAAACTTGCAAATTCGCAGGCCCTCACGGCGATGGATCTTACAGAACTGAAGCAGGTCGTCGGCAAACCCTGGGTCGAATTCTGGCCCCACACAAGCCGCGGGAAGATCGAGAAAGCGATGGTCGCGGCCCGGTCTGGCAAGATCTCGCGATTCAGCACTTACTCGGATATGTACAAGTCCACACCGAAATGGTGGGACGTCATTGTCAGCCCGATGTGTGACGATCGTGACCAGGTAACCGGCATCCTGGCAATTTCCCGGGACACTACCTCGGCACGCGAAATTTCTGCCCAACTCAAATGGGCAAGTGAAAACGACGACCTGACCAATCTTCCGAACCGCCGCGCGTTCCAGGCACGGCTTCAGGCCGCAACCCTCCGCGCAATGGAATCAGGCGGCATTGTGGGTCTCCTCCTGATCGATCTGGATCATTTCAAGCACATTAACGACACGCTTGGACATATGGCCGGCGATCATCTGCTGGCCGTATTCGGAAGCCGCTTCAAGGAAGTGGTCCGCAGCAGTGATTTCGTGGCCAGGCTGGGAGGTGACGAGTTCGCGGTGATCGTTGAGGGCAGGCAAGGTGAAGTCGATCTCGCCGCCACCGGAGCCTCCATCCTGTCGCGGCTGCAGGAACCGGTCGAATATGACGGGCGGGTATTGAACGCCAGCGCCAGTCTTGGCGGAGCAACCTTTCCCACTGACGCCTCCAGCGCCAGCGAATTGTTCGATAATGCCGACATCGCGCTCTATGCCTTGAAGGGAACGGGCCGCGGCGGGACAAAGATGTTCAAGCCAACCCTGCGCGACCAGGCAAGGATAATTTCCTCGCAGCTCAGCCTGGCTCGTTCATCGATCAGCTCGAATGCGGTCGAGCCGCACTACCAGCCGCAGGTCGAACTCGAAACAGGCGCTGTCGTGGGATTTGAGGCACTCATGAGATTGAGCTGCTCACCGGATAATGTCGGCTTGCCCGGAAGTGTCGCCGAGGCGTTCAAGGACTTTGAGCTGGCCTCGCGGATCAGTGAGCTTATGCAGGACCAGGTGTTCGCGGACATAAGAAAATGGATGAACCGGGGCGTTATTGTTGACCACGTCGCTGTCAACGCCGCGCCGGTCGAGTTCCTTCGCGACGACTTTGCGGAGCGGATGCTGGCCCGATTGAAAGCGCACGGCGTTCCCCCCAGACTGATCCAGCTGGAGGTCACAGAAACCGTCTTTACCGAAAGGGGCTCGGTCTATGTCGGTCGTGCGTTGCAGCAACTCCACCATATGGGAGTCCGGATTGCTCTAGACGACTTCGGGACCGGCTATTCTTCGCTTTCCCATCTGCGCGATTTTCCAGTCGACGTCGTCAAGATCGACCGGTCATTTGTTGACGGCATGGGCCGTGAACCGGAAATTCTGGCGATCGTGGCAGCCGTTGTCGATCTTGCAAGAAGTCTGAGGATCGGAGTGGTCGCGGAAGGGGTCGAGACCGAGGAGCAGCGCCTGCAGCTGATGCGATTGGGATGTCCCTACGGACAGGGCTACCTGTTTGGCCGCGCGGTGACGGCAAGCAAAGTTCCCCAATTGGCCGGCGATGCATTGAGGACACCCCTTAGGGCAGGGGCAGCTCGTTAGCCGTTGCGCGGCCACTTTGACGATCTTGGTATCAAGTAGCGCTAGCCCATAGCCTGACTGGATTCTCAGGCTCCGGATCGGCTCAAATGGGTCAAATTGCGCGGCGCGCCGCGACCAGTAACCTTGAAACGCATTTCCCTCTGCCAGATCGCGGATCCTGGCGTGTGGTTTCGTCGCCGTCCTTGCTGCGTGCGCGCTGTCGAACAAGGCGTCCGGATAAGCGGGCAAAGCCCCCGCTGCCGCAATCAATTCCACTTCGGACTAATACTTAAGTGCATAACACTAGATATCATGTTCTAATGCTCGCGCAGGAGGCTGAAACTATGGAGCGCCATATGCAACCAGATGACACTATCCTGGTCGTTGATCGCGACGAGAAGCGGCGGGCCCAGATATGTTTCCTCCTGAGGAATGGCGCCAACCATGTGGAGCCATTAAATGATCCGCGCGAATTTGGATTGCGCCCTCCTACGACCGGCAAGATCCTGGCGCATAACGATGGCCGTGCAATTTCCGATATTCTGGCGGCGCTCAGGCGCCATTCGGTCTGGCTGCCAGTCATTGCCTACAGCGCGAGCCCCCAACCCGAAGACGTGGTGGGGGCCCTTGGTGCCGGAGCGGTGGATTATTTGTCCTGGCCGTTCGAAATTGACAAGCTATCGGCCCGTCTCGAACAGTTGGACTCCCGACTGGCTGCGATGCGGAGCATGCGTGAAAGAGGTATCCACGCTCGCAACAAACTCAATGAACTGAGCCCGCGCGAAAGACAGGTGCTCAATTACATGAGTGAAGGCGAAACCAGCCGAACGATTGCGGACGAGCTCGGCCTCAGTCCGCGAACCGTCGAGATTCATCGCGCAAATGCGATCAGAAAACTGGGTGCCTCCGGTACCGTCGAGGCTGTGAGGATCGCAATCTCAGATAAGGAGGCAAGGGCCCTGGGTCCTGATGACCTGGAGCAGCGGCCAAAAGCAGGCATGGCCTGAAGTGATTAAGCACCGTCCTGGACATTGTCGATTATGTTCGTGGTGCGCACTCCGGACAGATGGGCACCGACTGGAGCGCTCGGCCAAGACAGAGCGCTGATTGACGTTCACAGGGCAAAATGGACGGAGCGAGCTGAACCTTGAGACTCAACCGGCCTTCCTCTTTGGTCAAATTCCCGGGTCAGACAATGCCGGAGTTGAGACCACTCTTACCGGATGCGTCAAGCCGACCCGAGAGAAGAACCCCCGCCCAGGCTAGCCGTTTTGCCGAGGCTGAAAAATACCGCCATGGCAAATGCCTTGACCAGTGCGATAGCTTCCGAACTTGCCTTGGCATGAACCTCCTCAGGGTTCGTTTCCATCCATATCGAGGCCAGGGCCTCTCCGCCTGCAGATCTGCTCAACATATAACCGGATTTTGATCCAAGCAGGCGGATCGCGGCACTTTCGAATGCTTCGCTATCCAACAAGGCGGTGAACTCCGAAATATCGGGAACCGGTTCGAACTGCGCGCGCCATTGCCCGGGAGCAATCGCGAACAGCGTGTGAAGTTTCCGCAAAAGTCTGCTTACATCCGGTCGCTCATTCGCTTCGCATTCATCGACGATCTCGCTCAACTCGATCAGCCATAGTTCAGAATCGAGATGATCGCCACTCATGCCCGGTTGCCCCCAATCTTTTCGCCGGGCCACGGGCCCTTCTCATTAATTCGATTTTGGACCCTTTCTCCTCTAATTATAAAGAAATCAATAGCAAATGGGGAAACTGGCTTTTCGGTCGCGTTTATCCTGCGCGCGGCGGTCAGGCGGACTCATTCCGCACTGCCAACTCACCGGAGGACCTTCACGGCTTCGATTGCAGGTCCAGCGGCCGGGATACCGCAGTCACCAGGAGATTCCTTGCCGTACGCAGGCCGAAATTGTAACTGACCAAGTGCTACCTGCATGGTTTGCCAGCCAAGCGATCGGGCGAATTTTACTCCAGCTCGCCTGCCACTGATCCATTTTATTTCTGCAGCCTCGACTACCAGGCCGGCAAGCTTCAGGGTTACAAGTTCGCCGACTGCAAGTTGCGCAGAGCTCGCCACACAAGCCCCGCCCTGTGAGAAATTATACAAGGTCGCGGGCGTTCCCGAACCTCGCCTGTACAATCTGACCTCGGTCACAAGGGGAATTCTGACCGACCTGTAAGGGAATTCCGGGTCGCAACCGGCCAAATCTTCCAACCTGACGGCATTCTGCACACCAAAGGACCCACCGCTGGCCCATCTGACTATGGCATCGACCGGTCCGGAGGTTCCAACAAAATAGGTGACCCCTTCACCCTGCTGCAGACCAGCGAGGCCGCTGAAGCTGGCGCCGTCGGACGAGACGTTTCGCATCACGACATAAAACAGACCGGATCCTGTCGACAGGTATGCCGGCCTGAAAATCATACGCTGCCGCTGACAAATTCGCCTTTCCATCTGCCCCCTCAAGAATATCTAGGACACGCAGCCAGCCCGGCTGCAATCAAGCATATGCCATTGACATCTTTATTCATTCTCAATCCGGCAATAGGTAGATTTGGCTAGGAATACTCCATCAGGATCGATTCAATATGGCAGTGTCCAGGTCATTCGAACCGCATGTGGTCCATGATCGCCCCCCCCTTGCAACAGAAATTGCGGCACTAGGTTTCAAATGCGTATGAACATTGGCGTCACGCAAGCCTGGGGCCGGAAGGACGACAAAGCGGCGTTGCAGCTTGGCACACAGTCACGACCTTCGTTACAGTCTGGATCATGCGTTGCACAGCCAAGCTCAAGCACCGCTCGTCTTCTACATGAAGGACCGTTCGGTTTTCTTATGATTAGGCAGTGGAGCGCCCGCACGATAACCAGGCAAACTTTTCGAACCCGCGCGCGCGATACTGTAGAACTAATTTCAGGACGACTTCAAAGATTGCCACTTGCCGTTTACTTGAGCTATAAAACCCAGAGTCGCAAAGGCGCGCGACAGTGATCGGTGGAAGATGATCGCCGCGACGTCAGATAATGGCCTGCGAGACATACACGTTGGCTAGTTTGGGTGCAAAAAGACCCTGATTTGCGATTAACCTACCCCAGCCACGATATTGTTTATCATTCGCAATAAAGTATTATGAATTGATTTGCCACGGTCTCATTTATGGAATGGATTTTTGTGAAGACAATGGAATCGAAAGCTTACGTTCAACGAAAGAATGTGTATCTTTATGTCGATGCCCGATGACGATCGCAAAGCTAAAGAATTGATAATAACATCTCTCCGCGTTGCCTTGGAGGAGTGCGATAAGCTGAATGCCAGGCACGCTGCGATTGACGTCAGTATGGCCATTGAAAAGATGATAAATTTCTCAAGGTCGCCTGACTGATTCAGCATTTGCAGGTGGACGGTCCCGTCGGCTCTGACAGGAGCTGCGCCAAGGTCTACTCGCCTTTTCTTCAAGCGGCATTCAGTTATCGCATGCATCCTTTCCAGCCAGCCGGGCGCCAGCGCACGGCGTCAGTTGCGATCGCCGGACAGGGTCCGGTTTGGCAAACTTCAAATCGCCACTGCTGAACAATCAAGCGCATGTCGCGCTCGAAGCGCACCCTTCAGTATCGGTGAGCAATTGTCTGGCCGCGCCAAAGGGGCGCTCGCCGCACAGGATTCGCGCATTTTCCCTGCGTTGGCAGATCTATTTGCACGGCGTCAGGACAAGCAGGCGATTAGAGCGGTTTCGAGCGCGGTGGATTCACCGCGCGGCTCGGAAATCGCGTTAGAACAGGTATCCGAGGCGGCCCATCTGATTCAATCAGATCGCAACCCGCTCCAGGCGTCGTCAGGCTGACATCGCTGATTGCCTGTCTTCATCGTTTCCTTCTGAAGTTTAATGGCTTGCGATGTGCCTTCATTCTGTCCCTGTAATAATGCTCCATGCGAAAATAGCCATCGTCGCTGATGCCAATCCAAATTCGTCGAGCATCCGAATGGTCGGGCACTTTCTGACACAATCCGAGCCTGACAAGAAGTTCGAGATGCCTGAGCGCGGTAGTCTGGGGCGCGCGCGCCATAGCGCAGGTATCTGTTACCGATACTGAAGTCTGCTCGATCCGCGAAGTCAGAAGGAACAACAACATGTGCCAGCCCGGACCCTCGCAGGCTTCCGGAGGCAGATGTCTTGCCCGCAGATCGATATCATTGATGTCGTGGCGGGCAGCCTTCCAGAGTACAATTCCGCGAACATCATCCTGCAGTTCGGCCAAACGGGCACTGGTTCCATCACCGATGCCCTCGCTGCCCTTCGAAAGAGCGAACGCGGGGTCTTCATGCAGCTGATCAAGCGCTGTTTCGAGCTTTCGTTCCAGACGTTTGATTTCTTCGAGTAGAAGATCGATATGCTCGTTCACAGAACAGCCCCCTGGCGAATCGAGTATATGGCCCTGCCTCCGATGATCAGGTGGTCAAGCAGGACGATACCCAGCGTCGACGCCATCCTCCTGATTTTTCGCGTTTCCTGCAGATCTTTGCTGCTGGGAGCGCATGACGTCGAAGGATGGTTATGGACCAGCAGCAATCGGCTCGCGCCGACAGCAACAGTGCGTTGGAGGACGCCGCGCGCAGAAACTTCGACTCCCTGTCCGTCACCAAGCCCCAGAATTGCCTCGGCCATGAACCCGCCGCTGTCGTCGGCAAAGAACCCCAGGAGAATCTCTTCGCGACGGTGTGCCAGTTTCTGCAAGAGATACCGGTGAAAGTCTGTGCTCAGCGGATCCAGCGGGGTCTTCAAAGCCGCTTCACGAATGCCTGCGTCGATGATCCTGCGCGCAGCCAGAAGGCTGGCGAGGAAATATCCCTCATCGCCGAAGAACCTGCTCAGTTTTTCGTCGCTCGCCTCGGCCAGACCGGCGATTGAGCCGAATTCCTCCATCAAGGCCTGGGCCTTCGATTCCGGTCTCTCAAACCCAGCGTCGCTCAGGATCCTGGCAAGATATTCCGTTCGGCTGCCTGTCTTTTGCGTCTCGCATGAAGCCAGGTGCCCAGCGCAACCAGAATCATTTGCCCCCAGAATGGCCCGCGGATGAAAATCGCGTAGGCGACGGGATGCATCCCCACCTCCAGCAAGCGGATCAGATGTGCCAGCACGGCGATCAGTTGCAAGGCCCCAAGCCATAAAGTCCAAAACCTGTCTGCGCGGAGTGCCAGCCAAACAATTGCTGCAAGCGCCGCCAAATCTATTGCTGCATGAACCAGGTCCACAGCGTGATAACTGCCCTGATCTCCGGATAGAGTGTGGTACAGCAGATCAGCTAGCGGAAGTCCGACGAGGATGAATGCTGCGTTTCGCTCGGGCTTCCCACCCCGGCGCACGGCGTAAGCCGTGACCAGGATGAGGAGCACTATCTGTAAAGTGTAGCGCAGCATGGCTGCGCAATGCCCGAGGCAATCTGCGGCGGTCAACCCGCAAGGTTCTATCCGGCTGCCTCGACAAGCTCCGCGCCAGTGAAGACCTCCTTGTCAGGGCAGGTTGGTTCGTCTGCTCCGGCATATTCGCGCGCGTCGCTTTTGAGACTGCCGTGAGCTCGCAGCATATCGGAACGCGCGGCAAGCAATCCGCCGAAGGTCTTGTGCATCCGCATGAGCGCAGTGTGACCGCAAGCGGCATCAATCGCGGGATTGTCGACGCGGGCGACCATTGAGGAATGCATCAGCGCCGCTGTGGCAGCAAGCGCCTGGTCAATCGCCGCCTCGGCCTGGTTGATCTCACGGGCGATCCGAACGGTGGCGACAGGAATGGAAAGAGACATCTGCTTAACTCCGGTTCTAGGTCCAACTCGACCGGAGCTGAGGGTTTGATCAGACGCTTATCATCAGTCCCAGACTGCGCGCCAGATCAAGGCCAAGAGTCACCAGGAGAAGAAGGGCTACGGCAAGCACCACCATGGTGACCAGCCGTGCGACCACTCCCAAATCCCGGGGCTCGAACTCCGGTATACGCCACGGACTGGCCCGATCCCAGGGTGCGCGTTCTACGAAAACACCTGCATCCTCGAACCGCGTCAGGTCCCGCGGCAATTCCCGTGGTCGCCCAAAACCACTATCCGGGGGAACAGTGAACGGCTCACCGGTTGGTCGATACGGTGCAGTTTCGCGTGCCGCGAAAATCTTCGCGGCCTCGATGCGGGTAGCAGCACCGAGCTTTCGCCTGGCACCATCAATGCGCTGGTCGACACTGCGCGGCGATATGCCGAGAATGCGTGCGATTTCCTTGGTCTGATAATGCTGGCACACGAGCTGCAGAACTTCGACCTGCTTTTCCGTCAGGGTGTCTGCTCCGCTCATGACCCGCCTCCTACTGAATCGATAACAACACGGCAAATGACAAATTTGTCATCAAAGTTAGTCGCCAGTTTTTCCCGCAGCCTAACACAAATGGATGAACTTTGGAGTTTTTATCAGACCAGCGTTGCCTGCCTTCTGATATGGCAGGTTTCAGCCTGCGAAACGAGACTGGTGGCTCAACGATTGCGCCATCCACGAGGAAAGCAAAATCCCGGCCTTGCGGCATTTGCGCTCGTCCAGACTGCCCGGTATTGAGCGCTTGCCGAAAAGGAGGTGGTCAGGGCCCCGATTATTGCAGCAATCGGATCAGGATGGGCGCAGTTTCCCGCCGCTTGTCATAATAGCTGAAAAAAGCCGCGCGAAGCGCCGGATCCCGGTCTGCTGCCAGCCTCTCCAATTCCGCCAACTCGTGCATCGCCTCCGGTATTGCCCGAGGCTCCAACTGGCGGATGGCGTGCAGCCGATCGCCCAGAGATCGCAGGGTTTCGGTGAGCGCTGCATTCTCCGCTCGCGCCGCAATGCCTTCGAACAGCAAAGCGACCCGGTCCGCATAGCCCGAAGCGGCCGCCTTCGCCGTTGCAGGTTGAACGCAAGCCGGGCCGGACTCAATGGCGAACTCCAGCAGCGCAGACTCGACACCAAGCAAGTCGCGAAGTCCCTGCTCGTCTATCCGCGCCATCCGATAACCTTCTCCCGGCTTCAGATCGACGAGCCGCGCACCAGATAGCAGATTCAGGCTATCCCTCACCGGCGTCATGCTGACACCGAATTCGTCGGCAATGCGAAGCGCCTCGAGTCTTTCACCAGGCGGCCAGGCACCCTCCATGATCATGCGCTTCAAGCGCCGAAAGGTCGGTTCAAGAACGTGAGCCGGGCTCATCCGGCGGCCCGCTGGCTGCGCGCGAACTCCCTGACAGCAGCCGCCTGATCCGGGCGCAACGCATCGGTTGCTCCAGGAGAGCATGGCACATCATCGCGCAGCACGACAGACGGACACTGGCCTTCGTAGTTGCCGAGATTCGGGCGATGCTGCACATAACCCGTCAAAGCTGCCAGCTCTGGCGCGAAAGTTTTCGCTATTTCCGGCGGATAGGCTAGCCAGAGGTTCTCGTAAGGCTTGAGCCAGCCAAGACTGTAGCCGATGACCACCGCCCGGCGGACCGCTTGCGATCGGTTTGCGCCAGCTCCATGAACAGTCGAACCAAGAAAGCAGATCGCCGAGCCGGGATCACTCTCGGCTATGACCGGACTTCCCAGTTCCTCGATGGACTGTATCTCGAGTTTATGCGTTCCCGGATAGATTCTCGTTGCCCCGTTACGATCCGTGAATGGTGTGATCGGCCACATGACATTCAGCAGATATTCGTGCTGACCTTTGACACCAGCCCACATGTCCTGATCGCAATGCGGAAACTGTTCGATTTCTCCAGGGTGGATCTCGATAGCCTGTGCAACATTGAGCTGGATCTGGTCGCATGCAGAGCCGAGAATTTCCTTGGCAAGCGCAAGAATGACAGGTTCGAGAACAAGCTTTTCAGCGATTTGCGAGCGGCGAAGCAGTCGTCCCAAGCGCTTGGTCCGATAGCCATAGAAATCGCCGTCGCAAAACGGAGTTTGCTCGAACTGCCCATCGAGTTCAGATTCGAGCTCCGCGATATCCGAGACAGGAAGAAGGCCGGGAATGATGCAATAGCCATCCCTCAGGAGGCGCTGTGCCCATTGTGACGCGTTGTGCCCTTTCGTCATTGCAGAGCTCCAGCGTAGGCTAGCTCTGGGACCGAAGTGCTATGAATGCCGTTTGCGGCAAGCCTGTCAGGAGTATCCGCGTCGATCCGGATATGCAGCGCTACCAGCAATTCCCCACCGACCTCGCGGTGTGGGCCCAGTGCCTGACAATTCCAGCCGAAGGCTTCGATTTGCCGAAACCAGCTAACATTGGCAACCGCTGTATAATCGGTGATCTTGTGAGTGATCGCGTGTTCGACGAGCGCTGTAACAAGCCGATTGCGCGCCAAACGCCGGTTCTCCCGCGCAAGCCTGGGATCGATGCAGAATCGGGTGATCTCGCGGGTAGCATCCCCCGATGGTGCCGGTCCGTCGCAAAGGTAGGGGAAGAGTTGTCCAAGTATGTGTGGCTGATCCGTGCGCAACAGCCGCGCCGATGCCCAGTGTCTCCCTCTTTCGCCAGCCACGATCAGGTATGTCGCATCAGGCGTATCGAACTGATCGACTTCATACTTACTATCCAGCACCGGCACATCCCACTTGAGCAAGTCGACAAAGACCCGCTTTCGAGCTTCGAACATGGCTTCAAGAACGGGTTCAGTCCGGCTGGATATTGCCGAAAGGTGGTCGCAAGGCATGACGGCGTCCTGGTTCTGGGAACAAGGCGGTCATGACACCAGTTTGACGTAGAAAGCGAAATACCAGGAACTGGGGATGGACGATTCCTGAAGTTCAGTTGCGCCGCTGCCAGCTGATCACGTCTCCAAAACCGATCAGGCCGTCAAAAAGAGCAGAAAGTATCAAGGATTGCCTGCCATGCACCTCATAGCGCTCGCGCGCCATCTTGAGATGCTGGACCACCGTTTCTTCGCTGATTCCCAGAATGATCGCGGTCTCCGAAGCTGTCTTGCCACGAGCGGTCCACAGCAGACATTCGCGTTGCCGATCGCTGAGCCGCGCATTGGGTGCCAACCGGAACATTCCGCTCGTTTTCATGGCACAGCCAAGAGCAAGCGCGCCGACAAGTTCGGCGACGGCAAGCCTTTGCCTGGGCAGCTGACCTTCCTTGCGAACGACGAAGCTGCAGGTTCCCCTGGCCATGCCCGGAAGATGCCTGGGAACGGTATAGCCGTCTCCTATTCCGCATTCACGGCCGACAGCGAGCATCTGCCGGTCACCGCGAGTCAAGGGTATGAATTTCTCGATGCTCTCCCAGGCAAAGCCGACGAATGACTTGTCGCAGGCCCGCCTGACCGGATCCCTTCCCGCCAGGTCGAAGCTGATATAGACCTTCGCCCATTCTTCCGGATAGTCATGCAGCAGGACCTGGGACGGGGTGTTGGCGGTTGCACGCGTCTCGAGGGAGAGGGCGAAGTAATCGAACCCCAGCTGACCAGAGGCTCGCCTCAACGTGTCGCTCAACTCTTGATTGGTTTCTATTCCTTGCAATTCTTCTGCGAAATCCTCCGCAAGATTCAGATCCATGCCTTGACCGCTCGATTGGCGCAGCGCAATCCAACACGCAGTCTCCCAACCGCCTAGTAAGTGCCGGGGTCAGCAGTTCCAATCTGCACTCCCGACGATTAGCAATTCTCCAAAATATTTAGAGATCATCTGTCACAGATTTCAGCAAATATAGAAAGTAGTCTGGTTCACGTATAGTCATTTTGGCCGTATATAGAAATATAAATTCATTTGGACTGCACTCGTATGTGCATCAACCGCCGTAGGATCTGGTCCGCCGGTCATGACTGGCCCCGATCGTCCATGCAGCCCGATCCGCCGGCCCGTCCCTTCAGAAGCTCCCTGTAGCCGGTCCTCATCAGATGTTTCGCCTCGTTCACCAGGCGCTGTGTACGGCGGCGCTCGGATGACGATTTCCACTCGATCGCGCGACCGAACTGCGACTTGGGATAGACCACGTCCATGGCGATGTTTCGCAGAGCAGGATGCGGTTTTTCCGGATCGGCCAATCGATCGAGAATTCTCAGGAAGAGCACAAGCCTGTGCTGCTGGTAATCAGTAGGGCGCAGGACCTGGCGACCGACCACGCAGGAACTTCGACCCTTGGGTTCATGATACCTCGCGATTGCGGCCAGGCGCATTTCCAGGTGGGCGTCGGCGGCCACAAAATATCCGGACCTTGCGCCAGCGCTTTGCGCCCGTACCAACAGGCGATGGCGACCACTCGGAGCTGCAATCACCATATGCCTGCCACCGGCGTTCGAAACTTCGCTGACAATGTCTCGGTATGCGAATACCGGCTCCGGTTGATCCGAAGCATGCGGATCCCTCGCCTTTTCAAAGACAATGACCGAGGGCGCCTCGCATGCACGCCAGATCGCGGGATGTGCCGTTGCTGTGAGCTCAGGCGGAAACGGGAAACTCCAGCCCCCAGGGGTAGGCCATTTGCCTGCAAGCCATCGAGCCGGGGTCCAGGCAGCCGGCGATTCGCAGCTGCTCGTATTGGGCCCCATATTCGGGATTGCGTCTCAGGAATTCCTGCGCGAAATCGGCAAGGTCATAATTGCGGTACTCATCCGGATCGATGTTCGGTCTGTCCATTTTTGCCTCCCTGTTCGCGCAGACGCTAGTTGGAAAGTCAGGCTGGCAGCAGACCGCCTTCCAGGGACTGCCGTCCCCCTTTATGGGCAATTTTCGTGGAGCAGGGCCAAATCAGCGTTACTTTGGCTGGCTGTGCGCCGTCAGAACGGACGGGCTACGTCCGCAGTGAGGACATGGTCGATCCGGTGATATGTTGGCCCCGTCACCAGATCCCGCACTTGCCAGAAAAGCGAACAGATCACCCCGCGCGGATTGCGGGAGCTGAAGTGGGCCCCGGGGCCTTGCTGCGAGTGCCTTGCTCGCCTCGCTCGTTCTGCATGGCAATTTGCCTTGCAAAGGAATCCACTTGCACTGAGCGATCGGATGATTTCGGCTATGCCATTGCCGTAAGTAACCAATTCAGACGCGGCAATCTGCCGATTCATATCGATCAGCGCGCCTAGTTCATTCAGTCTGATATTCAGGCAGCCGGTCACGGAGCGCGCTCCTCGCCCAGGTGTGTTTACGGTCTCGAGATACCACTTCAGCGCCATTGGTACCGGCAAATCATCCCCTGCATGGCATGATGACGGATTATACCGCGCAAGGTATATTGAATCCCTACCCCCCTTTAAGGGTAAAAGATCGAACAGGGAGGCTTATGCTCCAGATCGACCGACCGCAGCACCAGCCAGGCGCCATCATCCAAAGTCACCGCCTAGGTAGAGGTCTGACCCAGACCGAACTAGCCAATCTCAGCGACACACAACAGAAGACCATCTCTGCTATCGAGAACGACAGCGAGGACACAAAGCTCAACGCGCTGCTCGGCGTAATCGCAATACTTGGCCTCGATCTGCAGATCGTGCCGCGCCAGAAAGGCAGCAAGTCCATCGTGAACATCTTCTGAGAGGGCATGAAGAAAGACCCATGCTCCGCTCGATGCCCTGATCAACGTCCGCCTCGTGAAAGCCGCGAGCGGGGCAACAAGGTTCCGGTATGCCGACGAAGGGCTCGGCTGCGAGCACCGTTTCGCAGTCTCGCTGTCCTCACCGCTCACTCCCAATGCATATCGCGGTGACGCAGTCGCGGCCGTATTTGACAACCTCCTTCCGAACCGCGCTGCTGTGCGCAGCCGCGTAGCCGAAGGCATGGGAGCACGAGGCACGGATTTCTACAGCCTTCTCGAAGCCATTGGACGCGACTGTATTGGAGCAACGCGGTTCCTGCCCGAGGTGCCGACACAGAGGGTCTTCACGATGTAAAGGGTGAACCCATCAGCGAGGCCGAGATAGAGGCTCTGCTCACCGACCTGACCCGAGCTTCCCTCGGCGTCGATCACGACCAGGAGTTCAGGATATCTGTTCCAGTCTCGCCGCGCCTCCATAAGATACACAAGCATCTCGTTTCGTCGCGCTTACATGCTGATTACAGCGTGAGATCGACATCCAATGTAAGCGTCTTTGCTCAAGGGTGCGCTCACCCAAAGCATTGAATTATCGTGGAAAAAATGGAGCGGGCGAAGAGATTCGAACTCTCGACCCCAACCTTGGCAAGGACCGCCTCTTGCGATTTTCCCGGGGTCTAGACAATTCTCCCGGGGCGAAAAACATTAGGTTCTCTGAGGCTTACACGCTATTCCCGCTCTCGGAGGGTTCGGCGCGGTTCGGCGCGGACCGCTTCCCGGTATCCCTAGCGGTATCCCGGGATACGAGAAGGAGCACGGAATGGCAGACAGGAAGAAGCGGGAGCCGATGGAGCGCAGGCGGCTCGCCAACACGGACATAGACGGCCTCAAGCCGTTCAAGGACCGCCGCCGGGAGATAATCGACACGGGCTGCGACGGCCTCCGGCTCCGAATCACGACCAGCGGCAAACGAAGTTGGTCAGTGGTCTATCGGGTCTCTGGTCAGGCAACCGGGGAGAAGGGCCTGCCCAAGAAGGGGCCGCCCCGCCGCGTCACGCTCGGCTCGACGGAGATGCCGTACAAGGTCGCCCGGCGGAAGGCCCTCGAGGTCATCGAGTTGGCAGCGGAGGGCGAGGACTACATCGAGAAGCGCAGCGAGGAGGCCTCCGGCCGTTCCGCTCGCTCGGTCGAGGCGTTGATCGACCGCTTCATTGACGAGTACGCGAAGCGCAAGGGCCGGGAGGAGCTCGCCCGGCAATGGCTCAAAAAGCCCGAGGTCAAGAAGTGGCACGGAAAGGAGCTCGCCCAGATCGCCCGCGCCGACATTCACCTCCTTCTCGACCGCGTTGCAGTGGGCCGGGGAAAGGCCGCCGCAATCGAGATGCGGAAGCACTTGAGCAAGCTCTTCCACTGGGCAGTGGACCGGCAACTCATCTCCTCCAATCCGATAACGCGGCTCGACCGGGACGAGGTGTATGTCGAGCGCGACCGCGTGTTGTCGCTGGACGAGCTACAGCGCGTCTGGGACGCCTGCGGTAACGAGAAGGGCGAGGATATGTGTTACCCCTTCGGTCCGCTCTACCGCATGATAATCCTGACCGGAGCGCGCCGGGCCGAGATTGCGGAGATGGAGCGAGGTTGGCGCAAGGAGGTCAAGCTCGACATGGACGACGAGGAGACAGTGCCGGCCATCGTAATCCCGCCCTCGAAGCACAAGAGCCGTCGCGGCCACACCATCTACCTATCGCCGCCCGCCGTCGCTGTCCTCGACAGCATCCCTGATCTCGGGGGCAAGTACCTGTTCTCCTCGACCGCCGGAAGGACCCCGGTGAGCGGATACTCGAAGGGCAAGGCCCGGCTGGACCGCATCCTCGCAGAGCGAGCGGAGAAGGACGAGCTCGAGCCGATGGAGCATTGGACCGTCCACGACATTCGCCGGTCAGTCGCGACCGGGATGGCCGAGATGGGCGTCCCGGGCGAGCATATCGAACAGGTGCTTGGGCATTCGGTCGAGAAGCTCCGCCGGACTTACAACAAGCACACCTACGCCTCCGAGGTGCGCGAGGCGCTGTTGCGGTGGGGAGCGCTTTGGGCATGACGTTGGAAGAGGCTAGGAAAGCCGCGCGTTATGCTTTCGCTGAGGCCCGAGCCAATGAGGCAGAGGGGCGGAAGTTCAGCGAAGCACGCCGGGAGGCTCGCCATGCCCAAACCCCAGCACGGTTGGAAGGTATACGCGCAAAAGACCCGGACCTTGCTAACCTTATCGAGCAGGACCTCCAATGGCTTGCCCAAACAACGCGCGGCTTCGCAGAGTGGCCCTTCTCGGAGAAGATTGCCTACTGGTATTGGCTGTTTACCATCGACCACGATCTCATGCCCGAGCCATTCAACGAGTTCCTTACTCGAAGAGAAAAGGGCCTGAAGCGCGAGCCAAACGATTGGGGGAAGGACCCGGGGCTGAAATCTCGCCGGGGCCACACGTCACAATGGCAGGGGCTTCGGGCGGCTGCTTTCATCCTACTTGATTGGCACGAAGCGAAGATGGGTAAGACTGCCACGATAAAATGGCTGGCAGACGAGCTCGCCCTTATCGAACCGAATATGAGCCATGCCCCAGCCAGTGGTCAGAGCATCGGCAAGGACCTAGCCGCCAAATTTCGCCATTGGTGGCTGGACGAAAAGGAACATCGTACCGAATTGGGCAAATCCCCTCGCCACTCATAATCGGCGAATACCCTCCCGAACCGCAGCGAACCGCCGGGGATAAGGAGGACCACATGGCCGATCAGGCACCCACCGAAGAGCGCGCCGATGATGCGCCGGAGAAGGACGAGGAGGAGCAGCGCTCGACCATCTATATGCTCTGGCCCGAGGTGATGCGCGAGAGCACGCTCAGCAAGACAGTCATCCAGCGCTTGATGAAGCGCGGAAAGTTTCCCCTCCCCGTCCAGCTATCGCCCAACCGGGTCGCATGGGTCCGCAGCGAATTTGAGGAATGGGACGAAGCGAAGAAGCGCGAGCGCGCTCTTGAGGTTGAGGCCGCCTGAGTGACGGGCCGCCCGGCCTGAAGACGCAAGTCGGACGGCCCTAACCATCACCTTGGCTTGGAAAGGGAGACTTTCCGTGAATGACCCTACTGTCTCCGCCACCGGAGGCGAAGAGCGAAGCGTTGAGGACAAGTCCTTCGCTGAAACAGTCCGCTTCCTCCGCATGATGCGGCCCGATGGTAAATGTGTCTTATCGGCCATTTGTCCGAACGGCGGCGGCATCGAAACCCGAACCTTCGAGCTAGACCCGCCCGACCGCCTGCTGAATTGGCTGGGCCGGTGGAACGGCAAGCGCAATCTCTACTGGACGCCAAACACGGTGAAGGCGGACGCCAATCCCAATAAGAAGCCCGAAGAGGCTGACATCGAGTGGATGGACATGCTCTATGTCGATGCTGATCCTCGTAAGGGTGCAGACTGGACCGAAGAGCGCCAGCGTATCCACAAGGCATTTGAGGACTTCGACCCGCCACCCTCTGCCGTCGTGGATAGCGGCAACGGCTTTCAAGCTTTCTGGCAGCTCGTGCCGGAGGACCGTTTGTATGTCGGGGACGGACCGGAAGCGGTGGCGTCGGCAAAGCTCTATAACATCGCCCTGCGCGACAAGCTCGGGGGCGACAATTGCCAGTCGCTCGATCACCTCATGCGCCTTCCCGGAACACGCAACCTGCCCAACAAGAAGAAGCGGGATGCGGGGCGCGTTGAGCAAACCGCTTCCGTTGTGAAGTGGCCGACCCCATGATGTATCGTTTATCAGATTTCACACCCGCGCCAGAAGAGAATGCCGTTCCAGCTCCGGGACAGGGGAAGGTACAGCTCAAGGGTGTGCCACCATTTCTGCGCGATTTAGACGAGCTCCCCGAGACGGTGAGCAAGCGCACCCGAATGCTGATCGTTCAGGGCGATGATCCAAACGATGAACAGCGCTACGCATCCCGGTCCGAGGTGACCTTCGGGGTATGCACCGAGCTCATCCGCGCGGGATGCAGCAATGAGCAAATCGCCGCTGTGCTGCTGGACCCGGATTTCGGAATATCGGCACACACATTAGCGCAGAAGAGATCGCTCGAATATGCGGAGCGACAGATCGAGCGGGCGCATGAAGAAGTGAATGAGCCGATGCTGCGCGAGTTGAATGCGAAGCACGCAGTGATCGAGATGTACGGGGGTAAGACGAGGGTTATCTCGTGGGAGCCGAGCGAGGTTGACCCGCAACGGATGGAAGTGGCGGCTCAATCATTCGAGGACTTCAAGAACCGATATCTCAACCGGCGCGTTCAGACCGGCGAGACGAAGGAGGGCAACCCCACCTACACCCCGGCCGGGAAGTGGTGGCTGGAACACCCGATGCGGCGACAGTATCGAAATCTGGTGTTCAGGCCGAATGAACACGTGGATGAGGAGGAAGGCCTCAATCTGTGGCAGGGGCTCGCCGTCCAACCCGAGCCGGGCGACTGGTCGCGTTTTCGCACCCTGCTGTTCGAGGGCGTAGCAGACGGCGACCAAGCCCGCTTTGACTACCTGATCCGTTGGTCCGCATACGCGGTACAACATCCCGAAGACCAAGCAGGTGTTGCCTTAGCGCTGATAGGCGAAAAGGGGACAGGGAAGAGCACATATGCGACCGTTATGCGACGGATTTTCGGTCAGCACGGCATCACGGTGGCCGGTAAGAAGGCCCTGACCACTAACTTCAACAAGCACCTACATGGATGCTGTCTCTTGTTCGCTGACGAGGCCGTAGCGCCGAGTGAGAGAAACACCGCCGGTCTCTTGATGACTTACATCACTGAGGGCCAAGTTTTGATAGAACCGAAGGGCGTTGATGCATTTCAAGCGCCCAACCGACTGAAGATCATAATCGCGTCGAATGACCCCCATGTTGTCGATGCTAGCGATGACGAACGGCGATACGCGGTGTTCAAAGTCTCCAGCCGCTTCAAGGCACCGCCGGGCGGCTCACCAGACCATGAGAAGAACGTGTGGTGGCGTGAACTGTATGCCGAGCTCGATAGCGGCGGCACTCAGGCTTTCCTCCACCATCTACTTGAGATGGATTTGGGCGATTGGCACCCGCGATATGACGTGCCGCAGACCTCGGCCCTGAATGAGCAGAAGGCAGCATCGCTGAAGGGCTTCAACAAAGTTTTGTTCGACATACTTGTCAGCGGTGATCTGCCGCCATTGAGCAACCTGCGTAAGATCGGAGACGATCAATTCGTGCTGCCTTCGCGCCAGCTTGCCGAATACAGCACCAATGCCATCCGCCGAAAAATTACAACGACCGAGATCGGAAACACTCTAGGTGCCGGACAGCCTGACAAAACCGGGTTCATCCACAATCCTGGGCTTGGCTTCGAGAAATGGGAAAAGGGCGGTCCGAAGGGGTGGGTGCTGCCAACGTTGCGCACCGCCCGTGAGGCCTTTGAAGATCGTCACGGGTGGTCTTGGCAATGGGATGATTCCGAATGCTGGGGCTTCGAGACGGCTATCGTCGAGCAGGCGCGGAATGACGAGCACTCGCCTCCTCCTCGTGATGACGATCCGTATTGACCGACCTTGCCAGTCAGGGTCGGTCGATCCCCGCCGACCTCGATTGCTGCGAAACCCAAGAAAGCCGTGCCGAAAACCGACCTTCTCGACCCTATCGACCTTTGGCCCAAGGCGATGCCGGGAGAGCGGTCGGTGTCGCTATCGCCGCCGTTTCCGTTTTCTTTTAGTCTCTCTTTAAGGTCGAGAAGGTCGAGAAGGTCGGAAAAGCCCTTGGAAATCGTGGCTTCTCGGGCGTTCGACCTTGCCGCGACCTTGCCGACCCCAGTTGCGACTGTTCGGTGACCCTTTTGGGCAAAATGCCGCCGCCCGCCGTTGCCGCCGTTTGCCCTTCGCGCGGGCGCGGGCGAGATCGCCAGCCCGGAGTCGGGGCCGAACCTAGGGGAGGTCCGGGTCGAGTGGGCCGCATTCCACGCCTCTCTGGTCGACTACAGGAGGCATGAATTACCGGGGATACCGGAAGGGATACGAAGGTCAGCGAACAGCCAACGGCCTGTTACAGCTTTGCCTGAACCTCTTGGCTGAGTGTTTCGAAGACAGCCGTTACCTGCGCCATGTTATCTGGCAAGTTCATGCCATCGGGACGGCCATATCGGAGGTGATGATGCTTGTAAGGCTCATTCATGTAACCCACGAGCTCTTCGAGGTGCTCGGAGCTACTCTCAAAGCCAACCTGACGAGCTCGGTTGAGCGCCTTCTCCAAATCGTGGCCGATCTTTGACCGCAGATGATCATCATCCGCATCACCGCCAGAAGCGATGTACGCGGCCTTCAATAAGAGCTCCAATCCAAGGCCCACGAGATAGTGCACAGAGAGTGAGCAGGTGCCGTTGAAAACAAATGTCTCGAGCTCCTCATCTTCCACGCCGATATTGCGGCCGTAATCATAGGATGCAGTGAAGAGGACCGTCGCAGCCAAGCCATGTGCCAAACCATTATCAAGAAGCATTTGGGCCTTTTCGGAGGGCGTCGGCATTATGAGGCCAATTCCTGACGTTTGCTTCTTTGCTAGTCACTTAATGGCATTCGTACCGAATTAGCGCAATCGCCAGCCCGGGGCCGCCCCTGCCATCGTCTCCGCACACCGCAACCCAGCGGTGGAAAAGGAGACAGACGATGAAAGTATCAGACAAGGTCGAGGAGGTGCTATTCCGTTTCGCCAACGACCGTTCGCCGGAGGTGCTCACCTTCCTCCAACAGCTATTTGCCACCGGCGATTGGCGGCTGAATGTCCGTCACGGCGAAGGGGGCGAAGTCACCATGTCGCTAGGGTGCGATACGAGGGCGCTGACTGCCCAGGAAGCGAAGTTCATTCGGGAGCGGTCGCTGTGAGCGCGGGGGAGACGATCACCGCTATCTTCGCGCGGCCAAGCCCGATGACGCTCGAAGACGTCGAGGAGCTAAATGCGGCAATCGGAGAGGAGATGCTCGAGGATGCGATTGCCCGCTTCGGACGCTTCGATGACTGGAATTGGCGGGAGATCGTGTATCTGATCGAAGAGCTCGAGAACGGGGTGCTTGCCGACGTTGGACCGAAGCCCTCGGATACCTTCGAGGGAGCGGAGCCAGACTTGGCGGCTCCCGGCTTGAGCCTCGCCCGGCTGTTCGTGACGGAGGGTGACTGGCCGTACACGGCGCTGGATGCGTTCCCGATGATCGCCACCCTCGCCAGCGCCTTGCTCGACCACTCCCTCGTCCGCAGTGAATGGCCGGACTTTGAGGACGAGTCATGGGTCAATTATCGCCCGGTGATCCTCGCCCTCGAGGCCATCGAACAGATCGCCGCGAACATTGGCCCGCCAGAACCGCAACCGGTCGAACAAAGTGCCTAACCTCTCCGAGGTTAGAGCCACCGGGGCCACCGTCCATCAAACGGTGGCCCCGGCATTGGTAGCACCGGATCGGGGATGCCGCCCGGGCTTCTCGCTTCCGACTATCGTTTTTCCGCCCGTGCCGTTGGCCACGCTGCAGCTTCCAACGATGAGATCGCCCGGACGCCGAAAGAAGAACTTTATTCGGCACCAACTTTCTCGTTATCGCAGTGCAGCTTGCTTTGTAGGCTGACTGATAGGTTTATTTCAGACTTGGCCACTAGGAAGGTTTGATTTCAATCGAGGGGCTTCAATGGCAAAGGCATATGTGAAACCGGAACGTTTGTTCATGAAAACTCATCCCGAGTATTCGGAAAAGTGGGTTCAACAGCTGATCGCGGACGATCCCTCCATTCTAGGCCTAGGTGATCTCGTTCTTCGAGATCAGGAAAGAATCCACCCGAGGGCGGGGCGACTAGACCTTCTTCTCCAAGATGCCGATACAAAGCGCCGGTACGAGGTGGAATTACAGTTGGGCGCCACCGACGAGGCACACATCATCCGCACTATTGAATATTGGGACATAGAGCGGAAGCGATATCCTCAATATGACCACTGTGCAGTGATCGTAGCTGAGGATATTACTAGCCGCTTCCTGAATGTAATATCGTTGTTCAACGGCACGATACCCTTAGTTGCGATCCAGATGCAGGCACTACGGGTTGGCGAGAATGTGACGCTCGTTTTCACAACTGTAATGGACGAGATGACGCGAGGTTTTGTTGATGAAGATGAGGACGCTGAAGCCGCTCCTACCGACCGGGCCTATTGGGAAAAGCGCGCGACAAAGGCCACGGTAGCGTTGGCCGACGATCTGCTAGGCATGGCTCGCGAGTTCGACCCGTCGTTGGAACTCAAGTACAACAAATTCTACATCGGACTCTCGCGCGACGGCCAGCCGTTCAACTTTGTCAGTTTTCGCCCAAAGAAAAATCACATCAACTTCGAAGTGAAGCTTCCCGAGACAGAAGAGCTTGACGCCAAAATCGAGGATGCAGGCATAGAGGCCCTCGAATACAATAAGCGCTGGGGCCTCTACCGTCTCCGGCTTTCAAAGGAACAGGTCAAAGGCACGGCCGCAACACTTAAGGAATTGATGGAGCTTGCCTACGAAAGGCGTGCATCGTGAAGCCAGCGCTACTATTTGGTTTTGTGGTGCTTGGGAGGCGCTGGCTGTGACCATGACTCCTTTGCTTTCGATAGCTCCCACCGGAATGCTGGTTAACTGGGCTCGCCAAGCCGGTGCCATGCCTCTTCGAATTCGGGCACCGCATAGACCTTCGGTTCCAGCCAATGCGAGATGGCGCCAGTCGCCTTGACATTCCGGACCGCCAGTTGCCGGACTTCTTCGAGAGACAGGATGTAGCAGGTGGGCGCGGCCGAATTGGCATTCAGGGTTACGATCCACCAAGGCGAACGGAGATTCTCAAGTGAGCTTCCTAGCGGGACGGCCGAGCGCTTCGATAGTGCCTTCGACTGGATGGGCAGCACTGTGGATTCGTCATCGCTGACCGCATACAAATCCGCACCGCGGGCGTTTCTGACTGTCGGCATTACATGCCATCCGCGCCGGGATAACTCCCGGGCAACGTGGTACAGTCCAGAGTTCCCAGTCAGTTGATGACGCAATATTGCCCCCCATGGTTTGACTCATCAAGTCACGCACGCCTCAACCGCTTCGGCGAGCGTCTCGAAGTGCGAGGGAGTTGGATTGCCGTTTTTCGACTTCCACACCGTATATCCTCCCTTCTTCGTACCACCTTGTAGTTTTTCCTGTCGGCCCGCCGAAATGAAGCGAGTCAGGACTTTCGTCTGATGATTTTCCTGGATGTCGAAAAGTTTTCGAGCCACTGCATCTGTCAACAGATGACTTCCCTTTGTGTCCAGACAGTAGACCAGGCCGTCTTTCCAGACGAGAAAATCGGGATAGAATTTTGCAGTATCGCCTTCTGAGAGCAGTGGAATAAAATAACCTCCGCCTGCAGGGTTCCGATGCCACGCTAAACCAGTCTCATCGAGGGCCGTGGCGAATGGGAGCTCGAACTTATTCAGCCCTGAATATTTCGGATAGATGGAGTTTTCGAACTCTACCGCTGATTTGCCCACTCGAAGCGGACCGAAAACAAAAGGAGCGCTGCTTTCATATACAAGCTCAGCTAGCGCGAAGAACGTATCGGCGATATCTTTGGCCAAGTTCTCCGCCAGCTTGTCTGCCTTACTCTGTGCCTGAACCCTCACATCAAATTTAGGCGACTGAACGTCTGTTATCGCTAAAGCTCGAGCCGATCTCGCCTTCAACGCTGTGTGAACAAGCCACCGCAATCGGACTGGATTGGTATTTCCCTTAACCTGCCAAGTTACCTTGCTGTCCGAAGCAGTCTTGCCTGCAACGTTGACGATAGCTGATGCCATACGGGCTTCTGCTACAGTGTTCACATCGCCTTCGGTAAATACCGGATAATCATCGACGATTTCAGCAATCTTTTTACGAGCTGCCTCAGAATCTACGAAAATCTCATGCAGCTCTAGTTCGTCAATATCTCGAGGCTCAACCGTCTCGGAGGCATTACCCCTGCCCCCGAAGCTGGACGTGACCGTCAGCGGTGCTCCCTCTGCTTTGAGTTTCGTTTTAACTTTTTCCAACGTCTCGGCGAACACGCTTTCACGATCAACCCGTACGAAAAAGTGTGCCGTGTTCAGCAGAGGGCTTTGATAGTGTCGAACATTTGGTTGGCGCAAAACGCGACCCATTATTTGTTCAACTTGGATTGCTGACCCCATGCTTTTGTCGATGTAAGCCAAGTAGCAAGATGGGTCATCCCAACCTTCTTGAAGACTCAAATTGAAGATGATGTGCTGGTAATCACCACTCGAGAAATCGTCGAAGTCATTATCTCCTTTTGAAAAGAGGTTGACCTCGTCAGGTTTGGCCCCCTTTTCAAATTTCAAGTTGGCGTAGATTGCGATGTCAGAAGGATCGATCCCCTTCATCTCGACTAGGTAGCGCCAGATGCGGATCGGTGGAGCCTGCCGTTTTTTGAACGGCAAAGTTGGATCGTCCTGAGAGCCTTCATCGGTGATGTTGGTCTTGCAGACATATATCGCTTTTGGGTTAAGGTCTGCTCCTTCATTGTCGATAGCTTCGACTAGAAGCTGACGTCGTTCGAGCAATTCATCGATTGCACGATCCATTGCTGCTGTAGTGCCATCAAATTGAAGGGCGAGCTTAACTAGCTCGGCTTTGACCACAGCCTCACTGTCGACCGTTGTAGTGACAAAAAGGTCGGGCGATACTCCTCCATCCTTATTTACGGCACTTACAGAAACAAAATCATCCGCATCTTCTGCTTCTTCCACCCATAGACGGATCGGATTCACAACAGACTTCGTGAAGTTTTCCGGAAGACGCAAAGTGGCACTCGCCAGCAGGTAGGCGTCCGGCTCCAATTCAGCCAAGATTTCCGCTTGTTGTTCAGAAAGATTGTGGCCTTCGTCATATACTATGATGAGCGGGCGTCGCTCCTCGCCAGCTTCGCGCTGAATTAGCCGCTCCCAAGGGCTGGCATCTCCAAAAGTGTCCTTATCGGTCTTGTAGATGTGGAGGTTTCCCTCCGCCTGCTCTTTGTTATTAAACAGGCCGGTCGTCGTGGTTATCAGGAGAGGAGCGGATCCATCGGCTAGAAGGTGAGGTGTAACATCTCCTATGCGAACCGTGCGAAAGTCCTCAATCAGATGACTATACTTACCACCAACCGCGAAATTCGAATGGGTCTGGCCGATTACAGACCTCGCCTTTGACATCCAGAGGACGATTGGCTCGGCTGTAAGATGCGCACGAATTCGCGTTACAGCGTCCGCTAGGATTGGTGTTTTCCCGGCTCCTGTCAGCGCAGAAAGTGCTTGGAAGAACGGTCTAGGAACTTGACCTTTGCTGGGCCGGTCCGGGTGATTTGCGAATAGCCCGAAACGATCTGCAATGAGCTTCGAGCTCTTGCTTTGGAATGTCTTAAGCTCAATCATTCGCGACCGACTCGTTTGAAAAGGGATCAGAGCGCGCATTAAAACCAATGTGCTCTAAGACCCTTTCTGGGATTTTGTAGAACTCAATTCCGGCTCCGGTGTAAGGTGCCAGTGAGGCGTACACGTGATATTTTGAGGCTAATCCAGCCCTTCGAGCTTCTTCGACTATTGCCTTGAATGCTGCTCTATCGAGAACTGATGAGGCGTCAGGAGCCGACCAAATCAGGAAGAATCCCTCATTTTTGGGATTGGTCGCGAATAGGTGTCGATGCGTTCCGATCGGATATCGATGCAAATATGTGCGCGCCTTATCCGATTTATCCCAGTAGCTATTCAAGAGCAGATCGATCATCTCTTCCCGGGCTAAAGCATTGACTGCTTCGGCGTCGATCTTCTCCTTTCTAAGACCAATAAAGCGAAAGCCCCCTCCGAGAGCGGGTTGCTTGCCAGAGGCCCAATTGCCTGTAATCACCGCTTTGATTCTCGCTGCTGTCAGTGTGCGTGCATACGGATCGTCGTTTGCGTCGTTCCCTTGCTCGACGAGAATGAACCGCCTTTCTGCCCGCTGCTCCTTGTTAAGCTTGAGTACTGCATGCGCGGTGGTCCCTGAACCAGCGAAGGGGTCCATCACCAAACCATCTGGCGGGCACCAAATTTGAATTATCTTGGAGATCAGCTTGAGCGGCTTAACCGTCGTGAAGCCATGGTCGGGTCCGACTATCGATGTAAGCTCACTGACGCCATCGTTGGTACGTCCGGACTCTTTGTATCCCCACGAGGTCGCATCCAAATTTGCGGGATACCCCTCATCCTCTTCCGCCCAATAGGTAACGGGCACTTTGCCCTTCTTAATCTTCTCAAGATAGGTTTTGACTCTCGGCCTACCTGTCCCATCCATGCCAAACCATACGAATGGCCAAGGCCCGTCCGTCAATTTCGTCTTAGCGCGCTTAGCTGATTGACCGGAGACGGAGCCAATCGATCCGCCTTTCAAGACAAGTGCTGGAGCCCGGCCATCTCCGATGTCTTTCTCGACATAGGCACTACCCCATTCCTCGAGCCACTTCTTTAGGTTTCGCTTAGGATGCCTCCACGAGCCTTGGCCAGCGGGATAGTGAACTTCACCAGTAAATGGCGATTGGATCCCGTATTCGTCTTTCTCGGAAGCACTTCGCGCCGTTAGGTTGCCTTCTCGCCAAATGCCGTTTGGGTCATTGTCAGGGTTTCCATAGCGCTTATTGTCTGCGTCAGATCGAACTTCCGAAAGCGTACGAGCTCGCTGCAGGTCTTTTGCGTAAACGAGCACATACTCGGTTGAAGTCGAAACATGAGACTTATCTGAGCGAGGCGCAGTGGTCTTCTGCCAATTGATGATCGCAAGACGATTCTCTTCATGGAAAATTTCGTCAAGAAGTATGCCCAAGCGGTAAAGCTCACGGCTATCGATGCATATGGCCAGCACCCCTCCTGGCTTGAGCATCTCCTTCATCATCCACAAACGCGGCGTCATGAATTTTAGCCATTTGCTATGGCGCGACCCATCATCCTCAGACACCAATTCGCCCAAATCGGGATCGTTTGGATCTTCATCCCAGCGGTCATTGTAGCGGAAATCAGAGCCGGTGTTGTAAGGTGGATCAGTGAGGATGAGGTCCACTTTGCCGCGATGACGAAATAAACTCACCATCGCCGAGAGATTTTCGCCGTCCCAAATCTCGTTAAGACATTGCTCCGCTTCTGACCCGACCGAATATTTCTTAACAATTGAGCTAAGCTTTGGCTTGACCAAACGGGTGATCTGCCAAGGTGCAGTACGCCCTGAGTAGTTTAATACGATGCCATCTTTTCCAGCATGCTTCAGGGCGGCATCGTTCTCTTCGAGCAGTTTGATCAAAGCCGAACGCGGTAATTCCTCATACTTCATCAGTCGTCGCTCTTTCGTCGATTCGGCACCGAATGGGCTCGGCTAGCTAGCACGCTGACCCACGTTTTGGGGACCAAGCCCATAAATAATATGGGATAAGTGCAATTGGGTTTCGCCATAGAGGCGAATGTGAGGCCAGCCGGAACATTAGTAGAACAATAATGAGCCGTCCATCTCCGAATGCCTGACTCTTCTATCCGAGCTGATCAACCCACTTCTGAGCTATTGACTGATCTAGGGCCGAAGGGCGTTCAGCACCTGCCACCGGGTGTCACTGGGCCGTTTTACCTTCCAGAAGCGCCAGCCATTGACGTTCGTTTGTGTAATGGCGCAGGCCGCGTCAGAAGGCGAGTTTCTCCGCACGCCATCGCTGCCAAGCCAAGCGCCGTCCTTAATTTCGGCGGTATAGGTTTGGCCCTTGTACGTGACACGAAGCTGAGTTCCGTTGGGTAGAAACACGCCCTTCATTTCGAGGCCGCCAGAGGACGCTTCGCCCGAATTCGCCAGTTCCGGCTCGGCATCCATTTCGAGGAGCTCTCGAATTACATCATTGTAGGTTGTCGTCTCGGTCGCCCGCCGGGCGGTGAGCTCCTTGTAAACATCGAAATCGATTTCCACTGTCGCCATGTCGGCCTCCTATCTTCTGCCGAATCACCTAATAGCATAAATAGTAGAAATAGCAATTATGGCGCTATTCGTAGCTATCAATGCTTCGCCGTTCGCTCGGCAATGGTCGCCAGCTATCGTCTCGCAATGAGATTGACCGACCGCCGCAAGAGGCTCTTTCTCGGAGAGCTTGCCCGCCACGGCATACTCGTGCGGGCTGCCCGTGCTGCCAGCCCGCGCGCCAGCAGTCGGTATGGCGCCAAGCAGACCTTCCTCGACGAACGCGACCGCGACCCGGAGTTTGCTGCACAGTGGCAGGAAGCCGTCGAGGCGGCCGAGGCCAGCATCGAGGCCGAGATTTACCGGCGCGCGCAGGAGGGGTGGGAGGAGCCCATCTTCGGCGGCCGCCACCGTGAAAAGATCGTCGGCACTGTCCGCAAGTATTCGGACCGCCTTCTCGAGCTTCGAGCCCGGGCGATGCTCCCCGCCTATCGGGAGACGCACGGCATAGCAGTGAATAAGCAGGTGACGCACACCGTCGATGCCGGGGTGCTAGGCGATGCCGTGGCGAAGGTCGCCTTGCAGATGGCCAGCAATCTCCGCCCGCAGCTTCCAGCTCCGGCCCGGGTGATCGACAATGAATAGGGACAGCGCCCTCGACCTCCTCGCCTTCGCCGTGGGCTATCGCCTGATGACCCCGGACGAGCGCCGTGCGCTGCGCATCTCTGCGCTGTTCGAGCTTGGCGAGAAGGCCCCGGCGACACCGGACCTCGCGGTGCTGTGGGACGAGGACCGCTTGATACGCGGGGAGCGCGAGCCCGACAGCGTCTATGACCGCTGGGTGCTGATGAAGGCCCGGGATGAGGCCGAGCGGCCCGCATTCGACGAACAATTCTGGCGACTGCGCCGCAGCGACCTCGAGGGTGCGGGCTTCGAGCCGAACGAAGCGCGCGACGTGATCGCCTCGGTGCGCACGTCCTTGGTCAACACCGCCGGAAAGGAAGGAGACCACAATGGGAATATTCAAGAAGCAGCATGAGGACCCAGAGCCGGGCGGATTGCTTGAGCGATTTGGCGAACTTGCCCATCAGAGGGTCGTAGCAGCCGAGCGAGTCGATCAGGCCATTGCGGAGATCGAGGCAGCAATTGAAGGCCTGCTCGCGGCAGACGCCGCCTTCTTTTCCGAAGTGCGCTCATCCGGTGCGTCGGATCATGGAACTGGCGGCCACCTACGGCGGGTTATTCGAACCTTGCTGATGGGCCAGATGCAAGTCGCAGCGCCGAAGTTCGTCCGGCACCTCGGCATTCCGTTCGTACCTGCCCGAGCGCAGGGCTCGTTACGCGAGGCAGTTCAGCGAACCTCGGCCCACAACCTCACCGACCTAATACCGCGCGAGGAGACCGCAGCATGAAGAAGATGATTATCCGCGACATGACGGTGAACGAGATTTCGACCGTGGACGTGCCCGCCGTGAAGGGCGCAACCGCAGTGATCCTGAAGAGCGCCTCGGTCGCGATCCGCAAGAACGCAGCCGAGGTTGCCGCTGGTGAGGCGGAGCCGCTTCTTAAGGCGGCCGAGTACGCAGACGCGATGATGGTGCGCGCCGGGGAGATTGCCCTCGAGAAGGGCTGCACCCCGGGCAAGGCCCTCCTCGACCAGTCCGGCACTGACCCGGTGCTGATCGAGCTCGCCTGTTCCGAGCGCTCGGCCGAGATCGCCTTCCGCAAGGCCCGCGCCGATGCGGTGTATGAGGCAAGCGACCAATGGACATAACGCGCGAAGCGCTCGAGGACGCCTACCCGTACTTCTTTGATGAGCGGACCCGGGCGGCACACCTGGCCACGCTGGTTCATGCCCGGGCAACCGAGCCGACCGGCTGGCCGACCGTGCCGATGATCCGCCGCTTCGCTCTCCTCTTCGAGGTGTCCATGTCCGAGCTCGGGGCCTTCTTTGGGCAGATGTGCCGCATCGAAGGCAACCGACAGATTTGGGTGGACGTGATATGCGGAGCTCCCGGGACGAAGGAGGCGAAGCGCCTGATGACGAGGGCGCAATCGCGCGCCTACGGCTTCATGTTGATGGCCCGGGAATGAGCAACGCGGGCCTGACACACATGGGGCGCAAGCGCCGGGACGTGCATGGCGAGCCCATGCCGACCGAGACCCGGCCTTGCCTCCGATGCCGCAAGCCCTTCGAGAGCGAGGGCGCGCACAACCGGTTGTGCAGTCTGTGCGGCGATCGAGCGAGTGATGCGAGCCCGTACGCCGTATAGCATTAAGCAGGAGTGTCCTCGTTCTCCCATAGCTGCGCAAACTCTCGATGCCTCTTGATGAGACTCTGTATATTGTCAGCCGAGATCCCGAGACGAAGCAAAAAGAGGACGGTCAGCAACACGATGATCCGGCGGCTGGCCCAATACATTCCGGCCCCGTCTAGCTTCTTTTCCTCCAACTCGGGCGAGAAATGGGTATAATAGTTTCTCGTGTCGACCAGCGTCTTGATGAAGCCCTTGTGCAGTGCGGGCGGTTTCGTTCCGAACTCATCGGTGATGTGCCTCACAATCGCTTTAAGGCGCTGGCTCAAGCTCATCTCATTCGTGAATTGGTAGCTCCGAGTAAGGCGTTCTCTCATCTCTGGCGTAGCTGAATCGGGTATCGCCTCGATCAACTCGTCATGAAACTTCTCGAAATCGGCCTCGTCCATCACTGTCTGGGTTGAGGTCCTTCGGTGGAAAACCTCGAGCGCCTGAACCGCCAGAATGAAGCGGATGTTCGTATACATCTGGCGCTGACCCTTGATCGTGAAGAGCATGTTGAGCGCGGAGCCGAGCTTCTCGTGCTGCTCGAACCAGACCCTCAACGCGTCAGGATTGAATTTTATGAGCTCTGGGCCGGAGACAATCGGCTTGTCGTGTCGCCGCCATTTGTCCGCGACCGGGTGCTGCATCCGGGCGTAGATGTGGACCTCACTGGGCATCGTCCCCCCACCCCCGAGCTCGACGTCCGGCCCCCTCAGATCCAGCGAGAGTAGCGGCAGATGGTAACCGGCGCAGAGAGACGCGAGACCTTGAATGCGCGACGCATAGCTGAAGTGCCAGTCGAGCGACTTCGGCTCCGCCGGGGTAATACCCATCTGGCTGAAAACTTCGATTGAGTATCGAGTGTCGACGTCGTTGTTCGAGTAGAGACTACCCACGGTGGTGATCTCAATGTCATCGGCCTTAGCGAAGTGGACCTCGCGCGGCTTCTCCGCACGCAACGTTACGACCTTGCTCTCGGTCTCCAAAGAATAAGTGAACGGATTGTGCTCCAACCATCTCTCGATTTCTTGAAACCGGAAGTAGGACTTCGAGAATATCGGGTCGTCGCTCTGAGACAGATGCCATCCCACAAGGAGCAAGTTCGAGTTCCATGTCTCGTTTGCGATTCCCGGCATGTTCATCTGTCGATTGGTGCTGAAAGCGCGGAGGAGCGTTACAGGCTTCCCCTTCTTCGTGACCCCGTGAATCGTCACAAGCTCGCTGTCCCCAGATAGTGACGCGTTGAATGCCTTCACGAAGTCTTGAAGTGTCCCGAGCAGCTTGAGGACCGGACCGTCATCAGGATCGAAGGAGAGTGTACCGGAGACTTGATTCTCCTCGTTACCCTCGAGCCACCAGAAACCTTCCTCAGTGAAACTGTCGTTCAAACCTGCTTCTGGCATAGATGATCGCCTCCCCTTCCGGCCATATGTCGTTCGCCTTCGGCCCTCAATCCGAAGGTCACCAAAAGACACAACACGGTATCCCCGCCGGTAACCCCGAGGGTCGGCCCGAAGGCCGGTAAGTCACGAAAGTCTTGGAAAAAATGGAGCGGGCGAGGCGATTCGAACGCCCGACCCCAACCTTGGCAAGGTTGTGCTCTACCCCTGAGCTACGCCCGCTCACTGACGCTCAGCAATGCGGCCCGATCGGCACACCATCGCTGGAGAGGCGGCGCGATTAGCAGCGGGCAGTCGCGCCCGCAAGCGGAAAATGTCGCCCTTGCAGTCGCGCGATGGGGGCGGCACAGTCCCCCTTCACATTCGGCGTGGCAGCCCCACATGAGGGAGGCACAATACGGGGTACACTGCCCCGGGGAAAATCGAATCAGGAGCGCGAATCTTGGCAAGCATGGGCCTCAATCTCGACGAACAGAAGGCAGTCGACCGTTTCCGGACCAACGTGGTCGAACCTTCGATGACGCAGCTCGTCATCCTCGATTTCTGGGCTGAATGGTGCGGGCCGTGCAAGGCGCTGACCCCGGTGCTGGAGAAGGTATCCGCAGAATATGCCGACAAGGGCGTGGTGCTGGTGAAGGTGAATGTCGATGAAGAGAAATTCATCGCCGCGCAGTTTCAGGTCCGCTCGATCCCAACGGTTTACGCGATGTTCCAGGGCCAGCCAGTGGCAGAACTGACCCAGGCACGCACCGAGACGCAGCTGAAGCAGATGCTGGACCAGATTCTGGCGCAGCTGCCGGTGCAGCCCGGTGCTGGAGGCGCGAACGGCGGCCAGCAACCGCAGCAGGATATCGGCCAGTTCGTCGACATGGCCGAACAGGTGCTGGCCGACGGCGATGCCGCCCGCGCCGCGACGATCTTTGCGCAAGTGGTCGAAATGGCGCCGGACAATGTCGCGGCACATTCGGGCCTGGTCCGCGCCCTGGTAGCCGCAGGCGAAGCCGTGCAGGCGCAGCAGATCTTCGACGCGCTGGAACCCACCATTCAACAGGACGCAGCGATGGCGCCGGCCAAGAGTGCGCTGGAGCTGGCCGCCAACCAGGTCGATGACAGCGAGCTTGCCGCTCTGCGCGAGGCCGCCGCAGCCAGGCCTGACGATATGGAGGCGCAGTTCGCCTTTGCCGAGGCCGCCTTTGCCAGCGGCGCACGTGACGATGCGGCCGATGCACTGCTGGCCATGATCGCCCGGGACATCGAGTGGAATGAAGGCGCGGCCAAGGCCAGGTTGCTGCAGATCTTCGAAGCGGTGGGCCTGGAAGACGAATGGGTTGTCGCCAGGCGCCGCCGCCTGTCGCAAATCCTGTTCGGCTAAGGCACGTGACCACACGGCTTTCGATCTTTCCGCTGCCGGGCGTGATCCTGTTTCCCGGCCTGCAATTGCCGCTCCACATCTTCGAGCCGCGATATCGCGCGCTGGTGGGTGATGCGCTGGTGCGCGATCGCCGCATAGGAATGATCCAGCCGCAGCGCCCGGTGGAAAGCGCGCCGCTCTACAGTATCGGCTGCGTCGGCCGGATCGGCAATATCGAGGCGATGGATGACGGGCGATACAACCTTGTGCTTGAAGGCGAGGCCCGGTTCCGGATTATCCGCGAGCTTGATGTCACGACCGCCTTTCGCCAGGTCGAGGCCGAACTGCTCGAGGAAGACGATGATGCCGCGCTGTCCGCAGTCGAACGCGCGGGGTTCGAGCGGGAAGCGCGCCGCTTTGCCGACAACCAGGGCTACAGCGTCGATTGGGCATCGGTCGAACGGCTCGATGACGAATCGCTCATCAACGGCGTATCGCAGATTGCACCGTTCGATCCTGCTTCGAAGCAGGCTCTGCTTGAAGCGCCGGACCTTCCCGCACGCTGCGAACTCTTGATCCAGCTGATGTATTTCTATGGCCGGCGCGACGGCGATGACGACCGCGTGACGCTGCAATAGGACGCGCTTTTGCGACCCGACGTTGCAATTGGTGGCTTTGCAAGTTCAGTGAAAATAACTAACCGGTTATTTATGAACTATGCAGACTTCCCCACCAAGGGCGAGCGCACGCGCGCGCATATCGTGGCCACCGCAGCCGAGATGTTCTGGCAGCGCAGCTTCAACGGCGTCTCGGTTGACGAGATCGCCAATGCCGCGAGCGTCAACAAGGCAACGATCTATCGCTATTTCGCCGACAAGGGCGATCTTGCGCTGGCGGCCACGCGCCACCAGGGCATATTGACGCTGGAGCAGATCTTCGAAGCCAGCTTCGCTGCCCATAAGGCGCCCGATCAGCGGCTTATTGCTATCTACACCAAGGCCTACCGCGGCAATATCGAGATGAAGCAGGAGAGGGGCGACCTGCTTGGCTGCCCGGTGCTCGGCCTGGTGCTGGAACTGGGCTTCGAAATGCCTGAAATCCGCCGTGAGGCAGGCCATATCTTCGACCGGGTCCAAAGCTACTTCACCGGAATTGCGCGCGATGCCATTGCCGCAGGCCGGACCGATGGAGCACCGGACAAGATCGGCCGCGCGCTGATGCAGCTGCACCACGGTGCCTGCGCCAGTTCACGGATCGCCGCAGAGCCCGAATATATCCTCGACGCCGGGCGCACCTCGCTCCAGCTCATTGGCTATCCGGAAGCGGCGCTGGCGATCTAGCCCTAGATCCCGAAACTGCCCCTCAGCCCGTCGATCACATATTGTGCCGCCAACGCTGCAAGGAGCACGCCAAGCAGCCGGGTAATCACCGCTTCCACTCGTGCGCCCAGCAGGCGGATCAGCGGGCCTGCGGCAACCAGCGCTGCAGCGGTGATCAGCAATACCGCAGCCAGCGCCGCCAGCACGGTCAGAGATTGCTGCAGCGTGTCGGCTTCGTTCATCAGCAGCATAATGGCCGCAATTGCCCCCGGCCCGGCCAGCATCGGCATCGCCATGGGGAAAACCGAGACATCCTCCACCTCGGGGCTGGCGGCGACCTTTTCGGCCCGTTCCTCGCGCCGCTGGGTGCGCTTTTCGAACACCATTTCAAAGGCGATGAAAAACAGCATCAGCCCGCCCGCGATGCGGAAACTGTCGAGCTGGATATGCAGCGCGTTGAGCAGTTCCTGGCCCAGAAGGGCGAAGAACAGCAGGATCGCGCTTGCTATGAAACTGGCGCGCAGCGCCATATTGCGCGCTTGCGCCGCCGATGCCCCCTTGGTCAGCCCGGCATAGATCGGCGCACACCCCGGCGGATCGATCACCACGAACAGTGTGATAAAGGCTGATACGAACAGCTCGAACATGGCCTAGCCCGCATCCCCGGCCGGCATTTGCTCGTCGAGTGCGCCCTGCCATTTGCCCTGATAGAAATAGTCGACCACCACGCGCCGCTGCCCGCCTCCGCGATCTTCCCAGCGCCAGCGCAGGGTGCCATCGTTCGACACTTTGCCCCCCTGGGTGAAATCCTCGGCAATCGAGAATGCAGGCGGCGCGGGCACTTCAACGCCGCGACGCGGGCAATCGGCGATCCCGGCCTTGATCGCGTCGATCGACGTCACCACGATATCGCCGTCATCGAACTGCGCGGGCGGGGGCGGCTGGGGATTGTCGGGCGAACCGACATCATAAGTCCATTTGTAGGCGCCATCCGACTGGCGTTCCCATACGGTGATGAAATTTCCCACGGTCCCGTCAGGTTCGCGGAAACGCCCGTGGCTCACAGCCAGCGCGCCGTCGCAGCTCATCCATACCGCGCGCGGTTCCCACTGCACCGAAACCGGCGGATTGCTTTGCGCTGCCAGCCAAGGTTCGGCCATGATCGGCCCCTCGCGGCCATGGATCAGCGCGCCCGGAGCGGCGAAGGCACGAAACGCGCTCCATTGCCCCGTTTCGCGCGCCGCGCGGGCAAACTCCAGCTCGCGCGCGACGATCTTGCCCGGTTGGGCTTCCCCCGGTGCACCGGCGAGCACGCGGTTGATCATCTGCGTGGGGATCGCTTGGCGAGGGGCGGAAGCGCAGGCCGAAAGGGCGGCCAGCGCCGCTATTGAAATCACAGTTCTGAACATGGGAAGCGGTCTAGCCACACAAACCAGCCTTGTCGAAGGTGAAAACGCTCACAGTCCCTCGGGTACGGCAAGCCCTTCTTTGCGGTGCGCGGCGACCAGCGTGTTCCTGAGCAAAACGGCAATGGTCATCGGGCCTACGCCGCCCGGCACGGGAGTGATCGCGCCGGCGACCTCGCTCGCTTCGTCAAAGGCGACGTCGCCCACCAACCGTCCCTTTTCCTTGCCGGGTTCAGGCGGCAGGCGGTTGATACCTACGTCGATCACCGTCGCGCCGGGCTTGAGCCAGTCGCCCCTGACCATTTCGGGCCGACCCACGGCGGCGACAACGATATCGGCGCGTCGCACCACAGCGGGCAGGTCTTTCGTACGGCTATGCGCGATGGTGACAGTGGCATTGGCATCGAGCAGCAGCTGCGCCATCGGCTTGCCGACGATGTTCGAACGGCCGATCACCACCGCTTCGAGGCCCGAAAGATCACCCAGCAGGTCTGTCAGCATCATCATGCAGCCAAGCGGCGTACAGGGCACGAAGCCGCGCTGGCCCACGCTGAGCCGCCCGGCATTGATGACATGGAACCCGTCCACATCCTTGTCGGGGCTGATCGCGGAGATAATCGCCTGTTCGTCGAGATGGGCGGGCAGCGGCAATTGCACCAGGATGCCGTCAACCGCGGGATCGCTGTTGAGCCGTTCGACCAGCGCCAGCAGATCGTCCTTGCTGGTATCGGCGGGCAAGCGGTGTTCGAAGCTGGCCATGTTGGCGGCCACGGTCGCCTTGCCCTTGCTGCCAACATAGACCTGGCTCGCCGGGTCATCGCCCACCAGCACCACTGCAAGGCCTGCCTTGCGCCCGGCTGCTTCTTCAAATTTCGCTGCAACTTCGCCTACCCGCTCGCGCAGGCGCGCGGCAAATGCCTTGCCGTCGATCAGCGTTGCGCCCATCGGATCAGCCGCCCGTGATAATGCTGCTCAGGACGATCAGCACGATCTGCAACACGATGATGAGCACCAGGGGAGAGAAGTCGATCGCGCCGGTTTGCGGCATCATGTTGCGGATCGGGCGCAGCACCGGATCGAGCAATCGGTTGATCGAATTGTAGAACGCCATCAGGAATTCGTTCGATGCGCTCACCACGTTGAAGGCAAACAGCAACCCGATAACGAACTGGATGATGATCAGCATCACCAATACATTGGTGAGCAAGGAGATGATTTCGTAGATCGCGTAAAGAGCCTGCATGTTACCCGTTTCCGTATTCTGCGTCCCGCTTCCGTATTATCTTAGTAATACGCCTGAAGCCACCCCCATGGTGAAAGCTACGCCGCGGGACCAAGCCTGTTCCCGCGCTAGCGCATCGTTCAGGCGCGCACCAGCGTACCGGCGCCGTGTGTTGTGAAGAATTCGAGCAGCATCGCATGCGGCACGCGCCCATCAAGCACCACCGCCGCCTCGCAGCCGGATTCGACCGCCTTTACGCAAGTTTCCAGCTTGGGAATCATCCCGCCCGAAATCGTGCCGTCTGCGCGCAGCCGCGCAATATCCGCCGGGTTGAGATCGGTCAGCAGCTTGCCATGCTTGTCGAGCACGCCCGTAACATCGGTCAGCAGGAACAGCCGCGCCGCGCCCAGCGCCGCCGCGATGGCGCCGGCCATGGTATCGGCGTTGATATTGTAGGTGTGCCCATCATCGCCCGCACCGATCGGCGCGATGACCGGGATCATGCCCGATGCAACCACGGTATCGATCACGGTTGTATCGACCTGTTCGGGTTCGCCGACAAAGCCGAGATCGACCGCCTGTTCGATATTGCTGTCCGGGTCCCGCGTGGTCCGTTCCACCTTGCGCGCCTTGACCAGCCCGCCGTCTTTGCCCGAAATGCCGATCGCCTTGCCGCCTGCGCCCGCGATCCAGCCCACCAACTGCTTGTTGATCGCGCCCGACAGGACCATTTCGGCAATTTCGGCGGTGGCCTTGTCGGTCACGCGAAGGCCGTCGACAAAGGTGCTTTCAACGCCCAGCTTTTTCAGCATCGCACCGATCTGCGGCCCGCCGCCATGCACCACCACCGGGTTGATGCCGACCGCCTTCAGCAGCACGATATCCTCGGCAAAATCGCGCGCCGCCTCAGGATCGCCCATCGCATGGCCGCCATATTTGACCACGAAGGTGCGCCCCGCATAGCGCTGGAAATAGGGCAGCGCCTCGATCAGCACCTCGGCCTTTTCAAGATTGCCTGGTGCCAGCATGTTGGGTTCGCTGCTCGCGCTCATCCAGAATCCTTTCGTCGCGCCCGCAAGCCCGGGCTCGCCAGCGCGCTTAGCGGCAAGGAAGGGCGCTGCAAAGCATGAAGCCGCGCAGCATGCGTCACCCCACGGCGCAATTCTACCAAGGAACTGTGTTTTCAGACTGGATTTCAGCGGGTTCTATTGACCTTCATTCGAACCGGTGGTTGATCGCGATCAGGGTCTGGAAAGAGGGAATCCTTCTATGAAGTTGAATGCGTTCCGGCTCGGCCTGATGGCCGGTGCCATGGTCTTCGCCATGCCTGCCCTTGCGCAGGAAAGCGAAGCACCGGTTGAAGCTCTGGCAGCAAGCGATAGTGCGACCGAACCCGCAGTCGAACCGGCAAAGCCGTGTGAACTGCATGTCTGGCCAACCGAGAATTATATCGGCGTCAAGATGGGGCTTTTCTCGGGCTTCGGCCTGGTTGGCGCGGCGATCGACCAGGCAGGCCATGCCCAGGGCGTGAAGACGGTGAAGGACCTGATGCGCGAATATCTTGGCCCGCAGGTGCAACTGGGCGAACTGGACAGGCTCGAATTCGTCGGGCTGCTTGGTCTCGATCCGGACAAATACGATGTGATCGTGCAGCAGCCGACACCCTGGAACGAAGACCTGAAGAACAATCCCGAGCTCAAGGCCGAGGTCAAGGCCTTCAACAAGAAGCTCAAAGGCGGCGAGCGGCTGACCGAAAGCGACAACGCCTGCTACGCCGAACTGGTCACCACGCACATCTTCTATCACAAGGCGATGATGTACGGCTCAAACCTGTTCACGGGCTGGGTATTCCGCCAGTTCGACGGCAAGAATGTGACGCGCGAAGGCACCGGACAGGTCAAGAATCCGCTCGAACATTTCCCGCCAACGGACGAAACGATGATCGAGGCAGCGCAAGCCGAGCTGCGCGATGCCTATTCGAAAGACTTCACCGAGTATGTCGAGAAGAAAGTGAACCTCTGATCGCCAAATGATTCCGGGCGGGGCGAATCCGGCCCTGCCCGGGACGGGATGTAAGCCTGCTTACCCGTCAAGCTCTGCCGCGAGCGGGGCAAAGTTACCGTGGCCCGTAACAGGCGCGACGCGTTCGCCCACATGGCATCGATCTGCTCGGCAATGGCCGGTGGCACCTGCTTGGGATCGCTCCCCTCTGCCTGAACCTTGGTCGAATCGCGATCGGGCGGGAAGCCGAGCTTGCGTTCGAGCGCGGCGCCGAACATTGCATCGTCGAAACGGTCCTTATGCGCATACATGAATTCCCGGCTGGTCATATCCTCGACTATCGACGCCAATTCTTCGCTTAGTTCGATGCCGCAGAATTCTGCCAACCGGGCAATCATCGCCCGCTTGTTCTTCACCGCCCAGCGATAGGTGGCAAGCAGCGTGTCGGGTTCGCCCCGGCGCGCCCACCAGCTCAGCAAGTGGGTGTAATAATCGCATCCGCCCGGCCCGCCGGTCATCCATATGGGGAAGAATTCCTCCAGGCTTATCGCTCCCGGCTCCATCACCCATCCGTCGAAGAAGCGGTGCATGGAAATATAGGTTTCGTGTGGATCGCGCAGCGTGACCACATAGCGGCAGCCCGATGGCAGACGCTCATATTCGCGGTGAGTCTTGAAGCCGCGCGGGCTGGCACGCTGCGCCCCGTTGATGTCGTGGTCGATCACAGGGGCACTGTCTTCCCACGGAGTCATGCGGCTGATGTCGTCGAAATCCATATCGCCCTTGCCGGTCGCGGCACCCATGCGCAGCTGGTGGAACATCTGCTGCATCATGGTGGTGCCGCTCTTGGCCCAGCAGGCGATGAACACATCGCCTGATTCTGCCTTGAGCGGGCGAAAGTTTTGTGGCGGGATCGCGGCCAGCGCGCCCATATTGATGCCGAATTCCTCTACACTGCGCGCGCGGCGCCCCAATCCTGCTGTCATCGCGATGACCCCTGCCCAAAGCGCAACCCCAACAGTTGACTGACACCTTCGCGTGATCCTTGCAATCGCCCACCGTTCAGAAATTTTTGTAACCTTTCCCCGTGCTGCAGCGAAATCACCGATGACTCCGCAAGAGATTGGGGGTCTGGCTTGCGACAGTTGGGAGTTACGCAAATGAATTCGATACACTTTAAAGGTGGCCTTACGCTGGCCATCGCCGCCGGGATTGCCGCTGCCTGCTCGCCGAGCGGAGACAGCGGAGCGTCGCAGAATGCAACCACGGTTGACAGTTCGGATCCGCAGCAGGTTGCCGCTGCCGAGAACCCGAAAGGCGACAAGGAAAAATGCTATGGCGTCGCCAAGGCAGGCAAGAATGATTGCGCGGCCGGGCCGGGCACCAGCTGCGCCGGAACCAGCACTGCCGATTATCAGGGCAATGCCTGGACATATGTCGATGCCGGCACGTGCCTGACAATCGAAACGCCCAATGGCACCGGATCACTCGAACCCATCGAAGCATAACTGAGCTCGGGTCGCACGTTTTCCTTTCCTTGAGGAAGACGCGAGTGAGGCGGGCCAGCAGGACAGCGACCCTGCTGGCCCGTTTTCGTTGGTCGGGAAGACCGATCCGAATAGGTCAGCCGCCAGCGCTATTGTGATCGCCCGCTAGGCTTGGCCGTAACGCTCACGGTGCACATCCTCTACCATTGCCGCAAATGCCGCATAGGGCGCCGGGTCATCGATATTGCCCGCCGCGCGCGCTCGTGAACCTGCGCGGATAATTGGATCGGCGGTAATGCCAGTACCCTCTACCAACCGGTTCATCAGGTTGAAAAGGCCGGTCACTGCAACGGTAGTGAACAAGGCCTCCTCGCCCCATCCGGCATCGTAAACCGCCTGCGCCAGCCGGTCACCAACCATCGCCGGCGTCAAGGTCAATACCCGGGCATATTCCAGCAGCGGCAGAAGCCGCGCATCCACGCCTGCAGCCGCCGGATCGGCGATCAGCTTTTCAAACACTTCGGGATCGATGCCATGAACTTCGGCATAGGTGCGATGTGATCCATGGCAGAAACTGCACTGGTTGAGGCCCGAGACATAGGCCGCGATCAGCTCGCGCTCAGCCACGCTCAACTCCGATGGGCCGCGCAGGATTGCGTCGTGATAGTCGCACAGCGCCGCAAAGCCTTGCGGGTATTTTGCCAGCACGTCGATCATTTCGGGATTTTCGGGAAGCGTGGGTAGTTTGGCCATGGTGACTCCTGCGATGAATCTATTGCGGCATAGTGGCAGCGCCCAATCGCGACAAGCGCAGCAGCCCGGCTTGATCCTTCAAGCAAAGGGCCGCGGCTTGATGGTCCCTGACACTGAATTAAAACGCGATTCCCGGGGCGGGAAGGCCGATCAATAAGGATTGATGGTGAAACCGCGCCGCTGCAGCTCAGCGTGGGCCACGGTGGCGCTGGGCGCAATTTTCACGCCTTCGAGCAAATCCGCATTGCCAACGCGGTGATATTTCGCCGCCACGCCGCACACCCAGATTTCCGCTCCCCGAGCGACCAGATCGGCCACATTGTTGTAGTTCTGGTTGCGCAGCGGCTCGCCGCTCTCGCTCTGGTACTTGGCGCCATAGCGCGCATCATTGACGACATCGAACACTGCCGGGCCGTGGATGACGATGGCGACCTTGACATTGTCAGGATCGACCCCGGCGCCTTCCATCGCGCGGATGAAGGCGAGCGCGCGGGCAAAGGCACCATTGGGCTTGCCGGCTTCGGATTCGTAAGCATCGAAACTGTGCTTCCATTCGCCATCGGCGGGAAATGTCATATCCGAGATGACGATGACCTCGCCCGGCGCGTGATGATCGGCAAGCGCCGGAGCGGCAAGCAGGCACAGCGGCAGGGCCGCCAACGCGATCGATCTCTTCAAGATTGTCCTCCCTTGGTTTTGTCCGGGTTTCTAGTGCCATCGCGCTGCAGCGGCGGCAAGTACTGGCTGGGATTGCCCGCGCCTATTGCGGCAGGGCTTCGTCGATCAGCGCGCGTGCCGCGTCCTTCATGTCGCCCACCACCAACTGCGGCCCGGCAAGGTGTGCCATAACGATCGCGCCTTCCTTGACCAACAGCAGACGGCGCGCGAACCCTTGCGGATCGGGCGCCCCCGCCGCTTCGGCCAACCCGGAGAAATAGCGCGTAAGCAGCTTCTTGTGCTCGGCCGACATGGCATGGATCGGATGATCGCGGTTCTGGTACTCTGACGATGCCTTGATGAACATGCAGCTCTTAAAGCCAGGCTCCTCGAACCAATCCGCCAACGCATCGAAGATCGCCAGCAACCGGCCGCGCGGGTCCGGCGTAGCCGCCTCGGTCCGGCGATAGAGCCAGTTGCGGAACTGCTCGTCACGCAGCCGCAGCGTAGCCAGGATCAAATCCTCCTTGCTGCGGAAGTGTTTGTAGATCGCCGTCTTGGAGACGCCGGTTTCCTTCGCCAACCGGTCCATCCCGATCGCATGGAAGCCCCCCCGATAGAACGAATCGAGGGCCTTCTGGACCAGCTCGTCGCGCTTCGAAGCGCTCATCTTTTGCTCCTTACATTGACATAACGGTCAATAGCGCGATGACCGGTGCCTTTCAACTTGTCCGGTATAAATGCCTATTATTAGTAATGTAGATATACTCCATCGCCTGCCCCACGCTGCCGCAGCGGAAATCTTGCACAAGATGGTTGACTGATCGGTAATTGTGTAATAGATCCACAGTAACAGATCGGTTAACCCAATCCGATCAATGTCCGTTTCGCGCACTTCGCCGTGCAGGAGGCAAAAATGTTGAGCCCGATCGAGAACCCCGAATTCGATCCTGATCTGAGCCCCGGGCCAGGGCCGGTCACGTTTGTCGCCATCATTGCCGCGTTTCTCGGCATCGCCTGCATCATCGCCCTGGCCGATCCGCTGGCGCCAGCAACCCTTCCCGCGCAGCATGCCGAAAGCGGGGCCTGACGCACACGATACCCCAAGGCCGGGCGTCCCAGCCCGGCCGCCCCCCGCTGCGGGGCACGACCGCCCCATATCGCCCCCGTGCCCCGCAGCCCCCCTTCCCACTGGGTCATCCGTTGAGGCCCACCATTCAGGATCGCATAGATACATATGACCACGCCCCCCATCATTGCCCCGCCCTTCACCAAGGAAACCGCCAGCGCCAAGGTGCAGGCCGCCGAGGATGCCTGGAACACGCGTGATCCGGAGCGGGTGGCGCTTGCCTATACGCCCGACAGCGAGTGGCGGAACCGCGACCGTTTCCTCAACGGACGCGACGAGATCCGCGCTTTCCTGGCTGACAAATGGTCGCGCGAACTGGATTATCGCCTCAAGAAGGAATTGTGGGCCTTCACCGACAACCGCATCGCGGTGCGCTTCTTCTATGAATGGCATGACGCCGAGGGGCAGTGGTATCGCAGCCACGGCAACGAGATGTGGGAATTCGACGCGGCCGGGCTGATGCGCCAGCGCTTTGCCAGCGTCAATGATCAGCCGATTTCCGCGCTCGACCGGCGCCTTTGACAGCTTCGCCTTCAAGGAGAACCCCGTATGCCCCGCGCCTATGCCGAACTGACCTTCACCCCCAATGTGCTGGAGATGCAGCGCAAGCAGGGCAGCGCGGAAAGCTATGCCCGCTTCCTGTCACCCGACGTGTCAGGCGGCGATGCCTTCACCATGCGCGAGGCGGAGTTCATCGCCGTGCGTGACGGGTTCTACCAGGCGACGGTGTCCGAAACCGGCTGGCCCTATGTCCAGTTCCGCGGCGGCCCTCGCGGCTTCCTCAAAGTGATTGACGAGAAACGGCTCGCCTATGCCGATTTCCGCGGCAACCGGCAGTATCTCAGCGTCGGGAACCTCAAGGCCAACAACCGCATTTCGCTGTTCCTGATGGATTACCCGAACCGCCGGAGGCTCAAGATCCTCGGCACGGTCGATGTGGTCGAGATTGCCGACAATCCGCAACTGGTCGAGCGGCTGCATGATCCGGCATATCGCGCCGTGCCCGAGCGCGCCTTTGTGATCACGCTGGCGGGGTTTGACTGGAACTGCCCGCAGCATATCCCGCAGCGCTACACGCTGGAGGAACTTGCCGCGCTGGAGCAGGGCGAGGAAATCTAGCCCGCCGCCTTGCGCGCCTGCTCAAGCAGCGCGGAAATCTCATCAAGCATGGCGAGGCGCTGTTTCTTGAGCCCCTCGGCATGATCGTCGCTGGCGGGCTCGATCTCGCTTTCGATCCGGTGGATCGCGCGGTTCACTTCGTGATAGCGCTCTGCAAGATTGGCGAAATGCCGGTCATCAACCTTGAGCCGGGTGAGCAGCGCGATATCCTCGGGGAAGGCCTGGTGGAGTTCGTGCGGGGTATGCTGTGACATGGCAATGCCTCTCGATCTGTGATGGAATTCAGGCCCGCGCCTTCTCATGCGCGGCGAGCAGCTTTTGCAGCACCGCGACCCGCGCGCGCTCTTGCGGATAGGCTCGTTCGGGATGCGCCTCAAGCTTGTCGAGCAGGTCGCGCAGCTCCTTGTGGCGATCGGCCAGGCTTGTTTCCTGCATGGTTCTCTCTCCTTTCGTGGCGGGCAGCATAGCACATTTTGCGCCCGGGGATTTGCGCGAGGTCAAACGGGGGCGGTGTGGCGGCGCGGTTTGACCCGCCGCCAATCCGGCGCGATGGAACACATGGAACACGGTCCTGAAGTAAAAACCGCCCGAAAGCCTCCAATGTGTAAACCTGGGGTGGAAATGTGTGACCCTTGGCCGCACAGCGTGAACCTGCCGCGCGATAGCGTGACCTTGCGGCGCACGAAGTGTCACCCTGCAGCGAGGTAGATGTGACCTTGAGGCAGGCTGCTTGGGGCAGCGACATTGGAGCTGGGGTGAGCGGGAGTGGGCTGGCATGGCCTGGGGGATAACGCGCCCGCCCTCCTGTAGGAAAGCGGGCTTGCGCTTTATGGCGCGCCCGCACCAATGGTATTCGCTTGTGCTGCCGGGCGGGTGCTAGGGCGCACTTCGTCATTCCCACGGTTGCGAAGCACAGCCGCAGGCTGAACGCGGGAATCCAGAGCAACGCAGTGCCACGTTTGTTTTCTCGCTGGACCCCGGCCTTCGCCGGGGTGACGGTGTGGGTTCACGCGAAGGCGCAAAGGAACGCGCCGCGCGGTTCTTCACGCCTTTGCGTGAGGAATTGAATGCACTTTCACCGTAATCACGTAATCAGGTGCTCTGGGCGGGCGTTAGCGGGCTCAAATGATAAAGATGGCGGGTTATGGCTTGATTTCAGGCCAAGCTCTCAATGATGATCTTCTCCGCATCATCAAGAGCCATTGCGTAGCGGTCAAAGACAGCCTGCATCTCGTCCGCGTCCAAAGGCGGGAAATCACCGACCCGCCACGCCACAACTTGGCGCTCATGCTTGCTGTGAGGAGCAAGCGGCGTACAAACTATAACTGCGTCAGAGCCTTCGAATTCTTCGAGCGTCAGAATTGTTTCGGAAATCAGTGTCGACAACAATGACCTTTGGTGGGGCGAGAGGTCCATCTTCGTCCAGCAGATAAGAAAGTATGGAACCAGTTTGCCGCCTTCATTCAGAACGAAAGTCGGCTTCACCGGAACACGTACCCCAGCGGAGACTGGGAAAAATTCTGTCATGTCGCGAAACACTTGAAGGCCACGCAGGTTTTTGGACACTCCGTATGAATAGAAAGCCTTCACGATCCAACGGGCTCGAGCACGGTTGGATGGGTCTTTGATGCCCTCGACACACTTCAATGCCTGCTCAAGTGAAATGCCATCAACAACAATTTGCACACAGATAGCAGTTGTCTGAAGCAAGCTCGTCCGTGGTGGGTAGAGAGCAAAATTGCTCAATGCGAATGCAGTTTCGTCGCGCCTTGGCCTTATGTGCTTGACCCAATTGTGCGCAGCTGGTGGCTTGCGAAGCTTGGCGATCAGTTTGGTTGCACGGCTCATTGGCAAATACTCACAGTGGGGGAAGCGTCTAGAATTATCTCGTCGGATATGCGCATCCCCGGATTAGATGAACTCTGGTGATTCCAAACGGCAGCCCACGCGCCAGAGCTGTCGTGGGATAGTTCGCGCAAAATGTACGCGGGGAGACGAATCAGAGGTTCCAATACCTCCATCATCAGAGCTTCATCGTCAGGCGCAATAGTCGGAACGACAGTTTCCACACTATTTGTTCCCGTATTGTACCGGGAGGCGCGGTCTACGATCGGATCAGAGCCGAACTTCTTGAATGCGCTATAAACTTCTCGAAAAACTGGGCCGTGATCCCAAGCTTCAATCTTAGCATTTGTCAGCTTGCGACCCGCCGTCTTCAATGCATGCTCATAGGCGAAGTAGACGAGCTTGTTCAGCGCCATGTTTGTTGGGCGTTCACCGAAAGATTCGGCATAGTCCAACACCCAATTGGCTAATGCTTTGACACTGTAGATTGACTGATCAGTCATACCCTACTCCGCCGCCTGCGCGCCCTCACCACCAGCATCCCCGAACATATCCGGGCCATCGTCCACCGCCTCTTCCTCATTCGCGGCTTTGGCCTTCTGGCGCTTGTCGAAGCTGGCCCAGACAGTGTTCCAGTCACCCTTGGTCGCAGCCTTGGAATATTCGGTAGCGCGCTGTTCGAAGAAATTGGCGTGCTCGACCCCGTTCAATAGCGGGGCAAGCCAGGGCAGCGGGTGATCATCGATCATATAGATCGGCTGCAGGCCCAGCTGGCCCAGCCGCCAGTCTGCGATATAACGGATGTATTTCTTGATCTCCTTCGCGGTCATGCCGGAAACCGGCCCCATCTCGAAGGCGAGATCGATGAAATTATCCTCCAGCCGCACCGATTTCTGGCAGATGTCGATGATGTCTTCCTTCACCGCCTTGGTGTAGCAATCGCGCTCGCGGACGAATTCGTGGAACAGCCGAACGATCCCTTCGCAGTGCAGGCTTTCATCGCGCACGCTCCAGCTCACGATCTGGCCCATGCCCTTCATCTTGTTGAAGCGCGGGAAGTTCATCAGCATGGCAAAGCTGGCGAACAGCTGCATCCCTTCGGTGAAGCCGCCGAACACCGCCAGGGTGCGGGCGATATCCTCGTCGGTATCAACGCCGAACAGCTGCAAATAATCGTGCTTGTCCTTCATTTCCTCATATTCGAGGAAGGCGGAATATTCGCTTTCGGGCATGCCGATGGTGTCAAGCAGGTGCGAATAGGCGGCGATGTGCACCGTCTCCATGTTGCTGAACGCGGTCAGCATCATCTTGATCTCGGTCGGCTTGAACACGCGGCCGTATTTGTCGTGATAGCAATCCTGCACCTCGACATCGGCCTGGGTGAAGAAACGGAAGATCTGGGTGAGCAGATTGCGCTCGTGATCGGTGATCTTCTGCGCCCAGTCACGGCAATCCTCGCCCAGGGGAACTTCCTCGGGCATCCAGTGGATCTGCTGCTGGCGTTTCCAGAACTCGTAAGCCCAGGGGTATTCAAAGGGCTTGTAGGTCTTACGAGCTTCTAGCAACGACATCTTGTGGCCTCCGTGAATCAGTACAAACGCCAATATAGGGAATCATGGTGGCAATTCGAAGGCAAGCAGGCACGATTGGGCGGGGATAAGCCGTGCTTTTTTCGAGTCGGGCGGAGCAGGCGAATCGCGCTGCGGTGTGGGCAGCCCAAAAGCCCGGATCAGCCACTGATTCGCCCCCCTTATATCGGCGTTAACCCTTTTCCGGCCGAAGGAGGGTGGTATTAACCATCGTGTGCCGCAGAAATCCTGCAAAAACCGTGCTTTAGGAGATGATTAACGGCCTTTCGGCTAACTTTTGGGGGTCATGTCAGCGAATCCCCCTCCTCACAGCTTCACATTGCGCGAAGAGCTTGATGCGGCACTGCTACGCCGCACCGACTTTGACGCATGGTCGCCCGAACTGAAAGAGGCGCTGGCAAGCCATCAGAGCGGCAACGAATTCGTGCTGCTGCGCTATCATTTGCTGGTGGGGCTGGCGATCAGCGCAATAGCGCTGATGTGGGACATAATCGCGGTGCCGCAAAAGGCCGATGTCGCCATTGCCTGGCGCTTGCTCACCTCCTTGCCGTTGGCGCTGTTCGGCCTGTTCGTGCTGCGCACGGGCGATGTCAGAAAGATCAAGCTGGTGATCGCGCTTTCGCTTGTCGGCGTGGGCGTGCTGGCCATCCATCTGGCCAGTTTCAGCTCGCCCGAGATCATGTCGCGCTATACCATGGCGACCAGTTTCCTCCTCGGGCTGGCGTGCCTGGCGCTGCCCTGCCCCCCGCAGGAGATCAAGCGGTTCGCGCTGATATTCGGGCTGGCAACCTCGATCGCCGGGTTGTGGCCCAATGCGCTGCCGCCGGGTGAACTGGCGCTCCATATCATCTTCACTGCATTGATCGGCATCCCCGCCTGGGCAATCGCGCGGCAGCACTGGAATGTCAGGGCGCGCTCGATCCTGCTCGACATGCGCGACGATCTGACCCGGCACGAGCTGGAGCAGAACAACGAAATGCTGCGCCAATTGTCGGAACAGGATCCGCTCACCGGCATGCCCAACCGGCGCAAGTTCGAACGCGTCGTGTCCGAACGGCTGGAGGGGCGGCGGCCCGATCGGGCCTGGCCGGGAAAGCTGGCAGTGATGATGATCGATCTCGATCACTTCAAGGCGTTCAACGATCGCCACGGCCACCAGGCCGGTGACCGCTGCCTGGCGATGGCGGCGGCCCAGTTGCAGGCCGTATTCCCGCGCGAATACGGTGTGCTGGCCCGCTACGGCGGGGAAGAGTTCATCGCCGCCGTGCGCGAGCGCGAGCCCGGGGAGGCTGTGAGGCTGGCCGAAACCATGCGGGCAGCGATCGAAGAGATGCTGGTGCCGGTTCGCGACACGTCAAGGCCGCTGATCACCACCAGCATCGGGATGGCGCTGGTCGCAGCCGATACAACGCTCGAGCTTGAGGACATGATCGAGGCGGCCGATGTTGCGCTTTATAGCGCCAAGCGCGCCGGGCGGAACCGGGTCGAGATCGTCGAGGTGAGCGATCAGTCCGCAGCTTTACCTCATGCGAATGCTGCGGGGCGAAAGGCCTGAATGGCCAGCCTCAATGGTTGGGGCCGCTATCGTTTCGCCCGTTTCGAGCTGAACCAGCTGCCCCCTCCCAGCACGGTGATGCCGAGAAAGAAGCCGAAATCATACCAGCCGCCGGTGTTGGGCACGGCATAAACCGCGATGCCTGAATCGAACAGCGAACCGATCCAGGCGAAGGGGAACACGAACCCATGCCACAGCCCCCACCAGAAGCCGGGCACTTCGGGCCCACTGGCCACGCCCGCGTCGAGCTGCGAAGCGCAGGCAGACAGTAGCAGCAGGGCTGCCGACAGGGTCAGGATACGAACGGGTGTGGTCATGGCACGGCTCCCAGGGCGGTGTGATCCGATCCTATTCGCTGCCTTCATCCGGCACAAGAGATTGCGATCGTCGTGCGAAAACAGCGCATTTGCCGCCCTTCGCCACGAGCCGTGGCTGAGGCGGGGTGAGACGAGGACCGATCCGCCCGCTCACCCGTTAATGACATGTAACCAATTCAAAAAAGGAGGAAAAACATGTTCGAGAAGCTACGCATCAAGGAACATATGGAAGTCAGCGACGCCAAGGGCCGCCACGTCGGCACGGTCGACGAGGTAAAGGATGAGATGATCCGGCTGACCAAGTCTGACAGCATGGACGGCAAGCACCACGTGCTACCGCTCGCGGATGTCGACAAGATTGAGGAGAACCGCGTTTACCTGAAGGAAGACGCGAAGATTCCAATCGGGCTAGGGAACAAGGCCTCGGTCGGCCTCTAGCTTCAACCTGACCAAGTCTGCCGCGCCGCAAGGCCGCAGGCAGCTGCCCCGGTTTCGCCTGTCCCCCGATATGCGCGAGACCGGGGTTTTACGTGGGCGAGCGCAAAGAGCGGTGCGGCGAGGGCGAGGAATAAGCCACAACGGCAAGCCGGCGAATGGTCATCCCAGCCATATCCAGATCAATACAACCATGCCAAGCAGTCCAACAAGTCCGGTGCGCAAATCATACCAATGGCTGTCCGGACCGAAGCGTTTTTCCAGTTCTGCCTGCGCTTCAGGCGTGCCTTCGCCAAGATCCCGATTGATTACATCGCGATCTGCATTGTCCGGGGCAATAAATCGCTGGGCACTGACGAAGAATTCGTAGAGGCTCCAGCCGACCGCGATCAGTCCCAAAGCAGCGATCCCGATGATCCCCGCGCTGTTCAATGCCCCCTCACTGGCAGGCCAGGCACTCGTCGTAATCGGTCGTCGGCAATTGATACACTGCGGCCTCGGCGGTGTTGTCCGCCTCCACCCCGCCGGCAAAGCCCGCGCGCTGGACCGATTTCGAGCGCAGGTAATAGAGCGACTTGATGCCCTTCTCCCACGCCTGGAAGTGCAGCATCATCAGGTCCCACTTGTCGACATCGGCCGGGATGAACAGGTTCAGCGACTGCGCCTGATCGATATAGGGCGTGCGATCGGCCGCGAATTCGAGCAGCCAGCGCTGGTCGATTTCGAAGCTGGTCTTGAACACCGCCTTTTCCTCTACCGAGAGGAAATCGAGATGCTGGACCGAGCCCCCCTTTTCCAGGATCGAGTTCCACACCTGGGTCGAATCCTTGCTCTTCTCGCGCAGGATTTTCTCCAGATAGGGGTTCTTGACGATGAAGCTGCCCGACAATGTCTTGTGGGTGTAGATATTGGCCGGGATCGGTTCGATGCAGGCGCTGGTGCCGCCGCAGATGATACTGATCGACGCGGTTGGCGCGATCGCCATCTTGCAGCTAAAGCGCTCCATCGCGCCCATTTCCTTGGCATCGGGGCAGGCGCCGCGTTCATGCGCCAGCAGCATGGAGGCCTCGGATGCCTTGCCCTGGATGTGCTTGAACATTTTCAGGTTCCACACCTTGGCCATCGGGCTTTCGAAGCCGATCTGCTTCATTTGCAGGAAGGAGTGGAAGCCCATCACGCCCAGGCCCACGCTGCGTTCGCGGCTGGCGGAATATTTGGCGCGCGACATCTCATCCGGCGCACGATCGATATAGTCCTGCAGGACATTGTCGAGGAAGCGCATCACGTCCTCGATGAAATCCTTCTCGGTCGACCACTCGTCCCACTTTTCAAGGTTGAGTGAGCTGAGGCAGCACACCGCCGTGCGGTCATTGCCAAGATGGTCAATCCCGGTGGGCAGGGTGATTTCGCTGCACAGGTTCGAAGTCGAGACCTTGAGGCCCAGCTCGCGGTGATGCTTGGGCATCATCCGGTTCACCGTGTCGGAAAAGACGATATAGGGCTCACCGGTCGCCAGCCGGGTTTCAACCAGTTTCTGGAACAGGCTGCGCGCGTCAACCTTGCCGCGAACGCTGCCATCGCGCGGCGATTTCAGCTCGAACTCGCTGCCTGAACGCACCGCTTCCATGAATTCATCGGTCAGCAGCACGCCGTGATGCAGATTGAGCGCCTTGCGGTTGAAATCCCCCGATGGTTTGCGGATCTCCAGGAACTCCTCGATCTCCGGGTGCGCGATATCGATATAGCAGGCGGCCGAACCGCGCCGCAGCGAACCTTGCGAGATTGCCAGCGTCAGCGAATCCATCACGCGCACGAAGGGGATGATGCCGCTGGTCTTGCCGTTCAGGCCCACCGGCTCGCCAATGCCGCGCACATTGCCCCAATAGGTGCCGATGCCGCCGCCCTTGGAAGCAAGCCAGACGTTCTCGTTCCATGTGCCGACAATGCCTTCAAGGCTGTCCTCGACCGAGTTCAGGTAACAGCTGATCGGCAGGCCGCGATTGGTGCCGCCATTGGAAAGGACGGGGGTGGCGGGCATGAACCACAGGCGCGAAATATAGTCATAAAGCCGCTGGGCATGTTCCTGATCATCGGCATAGGCATCGGCCACACGCGCGAACAGGTCCTGAAAATTCTCGCCCGGCAACAGGTAGCGGTCAATCAGGGTTTCCTTGCCGAATTCGGTCAGATTGGCGTCACGCGTTTCGTCCGTAATGACGGTGAAGCGGCGGTCATTGACCTTCTTGCTATCCACCTGTGCGGCAGACTTGGCGGCGGCAGCCATCGCACCGGCCAAGGCTTCGCCGGCCTTCTGTGCAACCAGTTCTTCGCTGCCCTTGTCTTCGGTTTCCATTGCCACTGCCTTGGCCTTACCTTTTTCGCGGGCTGGCTGGCCCTTTTTTGCAGCTGCCCCGGCTTCCGTTTCGTTCGTATCTTCCGTGCCGTGATCCAGCCCCAATGTCGCCTCGTCGCCAGTCCTGAAATCCATCATTTGCCCCGCTTCCGTTCGCCCGTTTGACTCTCTCGCGGCGCCCGCCCCTTGAATGGCGATGTTCCGCTTGTGTTCGAATCGGCGGGATCGCTCCCACCTAGCAATTTCGCGGGCCCAAGGGGGAAATAGTTTTCCCCTTTTTGCCCACAGAACCTGCGCGTTTCCCCGCGGAAGACCGAATCCTCTCTTAATCCGCAGATATGGGAACTGCGGCTAAAATGACTAGGTCTAGTAGGTGCCCCTGCGCCATGTACCACTAGATACTGAATCAGAGGCGAGTCCGGCGCAAGAGGGTAAATACCGATTCACCATGTTTGAACGCCCCGGAGGCACGGTGTATTGCCTTGCTGCAACGCCGCGACGCATGGGAAATCCTTGGCTGGCGTGCAGCGCAAGCCCCAAAATGAATCTGGGAAAAAATTTTTGCGGGCAAAACGGGTTTACAGGACTTGTGAATCTTTCGAATCCGGGCACGCAATTTTCGAATCCGGCGACTGCCCTCGAAAGCGTGAACAAGATGAATCGCATTGCCTTGAGAACATGCCTTACCGGCCCCGTCTTGCGGCGCTCGTTGAAGGTCGCATTGATTATCGGCACCCTGCTTACGGCCATCAACCAGGGCGATCTTATCATGGCCGGCCAGCAGCCGGTGATCTGGAAGGTTGCGCTGACTTATCTCGTGCCGTTCCTGGTCGCCAGCTATGGTGCCTATTCTGCGCTGGCCATGCGCGACTACTAGGGTCAGGGCCCTGGCTGCCTCACCCTAGCCTGCCGCCTGCGCATGTTCGGCAATCGCATTGGCAATCGGATCGACCAGTTCCACCGGCAGATCGTGGCCCCAGCCGGGAATGGTCTTGATTCTGGCGCCGGGAATTGCGGCCGCAGTTGCATGGCCGCATTCCACCTTGACCAGGGGATCATCCTCGCCATGCAGAACCAGCGCGGGCGCGTTTACGGACTTCAAACGTTCGGTCCGGTCCCCATCATCGATGATCGCCGCCATTTGGCGGAACAGCCCCTCGGGATAAACGGAACGGCGAACATATCCCGTCACCCGCTCACGCAGGTTCTTGGGGTCTGGCCTGAAGCCCGGGCTGCCAATTGCAGTCGCCACCATCATGCCGTGTTCAACCAGCACCTCTTCCTCCTCTGATGCCGGTCGCTTGGTCAGCGCCTCTATCGCCGCCTTGTCGGCCTGCGGAAGCTTGTGATGGCCCGTGGTCGAAAAGATGGAGGTGAGGCTGAGGACGCGTTGCGGATGCTCGATAGCCATCAATTGCGCGATCATCCCGCCCATCGAAGCGCCGACAATATGCGCGCGCTCGATTCCCAGCGCATCGAGCACGCCGATCCCGTCTGCCGCCATATCGCTAAGCGAATAAGGAACCTTGGGCGGAAAACCGAAGCGCTTGCGGATCATATGCCAGATCATGCCGGGCACTTTTTCGCCGTGAAACTTGTGGCTCAGGCCGATGTCGCGATTGTCATAGCGGATCACGTGGAAGCCGCGGCCTGCCAGCGCCTCGACCAATTCGGTCGGCCAGAATGTCATCTGCGCGCCCAGCCCCATCACCAGCAATATTGGCGGGTTCGACGGATCGCCATGGGTATCGTAATGGATGGTAATTCCGTTGGCGGTGATTTCTGGCAAGCTTTCCTCCTGTGGTACTTGCTGCTTTGGCCATATTGGCGCGCTTGCGACAAGGGCGAAGCGGAATTTTTTGCCCTCACGATGAACCGGATTGGCCTTCACGCCCACTATACTGGTGAACGGCAGAAGCGAGGACATGATGCAATCTACCGCCCGCCTCCTTGACGAATATCTGGTTGCGAGCGCGCAGACAGGCAGCCGCGAGGCGTTTGGTCAGCTGGCGCGGCGCTGGCACCCGAAACTCGTCGCGCATGCGCTGCGCCTGACTGGTGAGCGCGAGTTGGCGATGGATGCGGTCCAGCTGGCCTGGGCAGCAATCGTCAAGGGGATCGCCCGGCTGAAGGATCCGCGCGCATTCCCCGCCTGGGCTTACCGGATCACCTCGCGGGCTTGCGCAGGCGAGATCGGCCATGCCGTGGCCCGCCGCAAGCTGGCGCGGGCCTGGGCCAGCGAACCGCGCGAAGCGAGCATCGAGCCGGAGGAGCCATCGCAGCCTGGCAGGCTTCAGGCGGCGATCCGCCAGTTACCTGCAGGGGAGCGTGCTGCGATTGCGCTCTACCATTTCGAGGAATTGCGCGTGGCCGAGATTGCGGTCGCGCTCGCTGTGCCGGTCGGCACGGTCAAGACACGACTGATGAATGCCCGCCGCAAATTGCGCGCGATACTGGAAGGAGAACACCAATGAGCACCAAAATGAATGATTCGCTTGATGCGATGATTGATGAGACCCTCAATGCCGAGGAGCGCGAATTGCTGCGCCAGATCGGCGAGGAACCGGGCTATCTCAGCCAGATCCACGGCCTGTTCGGCGGCAGGTTGGGCTGGGTAAGCTGGTTGATGATGTTCTGGCAGGCCGTGATGTTCATCGCTGCTGTCTATTGCGCGGTGCAATTCTTCCAGGCCAACGAAACGCTCGAGGCGCTGCGCTGGGGAATGCCTTCCGCGGTGCTGCTGATCATGGCGGGCATGCTCAAGCTGGCGCTGTGGCCCAGCCTGCAAACCAACCGCGTTTTGCGCGAACTGAAGCGGGTCGAACTGCAAATCGCGCGGGCGAAGGCGAAAGACTGAGGCGCTGCATGGCTGGTGTCCTGACGGTCAAGGCACCAGCACGGTATCGCGCGCTACCTCCGCCGTTTCGGGATAGTCGAGCGTATAGTGCAAGCCCCGGCTTTCATGGCGGCGGAGCGCTGAAGTGACGATCAGGTCGGCCGCTTCGATCAGGTTTCGCAGTTCGATGAGGTCGGTGGTGACGCGAAAGGCGCTGTAATAATCATGCACCTCCTTGCGCAGCAGGGCGATACGGTGCGCCGCGCGTTCCAGCCGCTTTGTGGTGCGCACGATCCCGACATAGTTCCACATGAAGCGGCGAATCTCGGTCCAGGTCTGCTTGATCACCACTTCCTCGTCGGAATCGGTCACGCGGCTTTCATCCCACTCGCGGATCAAGGGCGGGGCGCCGAGTTCGTCCCAACGGGCCAGGATGTCTTTCGCCGCCGCCTCGCCGAACACGAAGCATTCAAGCAGGCTGTTCGAAGCCAGCCGGTTGGCGCCATGCAGCCCTGATTCGGTGCATTCGCCGGCTGCCCACAGGCCCGGCAAATCGGTGCGCGCGTCAAGCCCCACCAGCACGCCGCCACAGGTGTAATGCTGCGCCGGGACCACGGGGATCGGCCCTGTGGTCATGTCGATGCCGAGGCCTATCAGCTTCTCGTGAATGGTCGGGAAATGCGCGCGCACGAATTCGGGCGGCTGGTGCGAAATGTCGAGATGGACATAATCGAGGCCATAACGCTTGATCTGGTCGTCGATCGCGCGCGCCACCACATCGCGCGGGGCCAGTTCCATCCGTTCCGGGTCGTAATCGGCCATGAACCGGTGCCCGGTTTCGGGGTGGAGCAAATGCCCGCCTTCGCCGCGCACCGCCTCGGTGATGAGGAAATTCTTGACCTCGAGATTGTACAGGCAAGTGGGATGGAACTGCATCATTTCCATGTTGGAGACGCGGCAGCCCGCGCGCCAGGCCATGGCGATCCCGTCACCGGTCGCGCCGCGCGGGGCGGTGGAGAATTGATAGACGCGGCCCGCGCCGCCAGCCGCCAGCACGGTAGCGCGCGCCACATGCCGTTCGACCTTGCCGGTCGCTTCGTCGAGCGCATAGGCGCCCCACACCCTGCCATCGCCCGAAAAACGCTCGCCGTGCCTGCCGGTGATCAGGTCGATGCAACTGCGGCCCGGCAGCAGCGTGATGTTGGGATTGGCCTGGGCCGCCCTGAGCAAGGCGTCCTGCACCGCCCAGCCGGTGGCATCGGCAACATGGACGATACGGCGATGGCTATGCCCACCCTCGCGGGTGAGGTGCAGATTCTCGCCCTCGGTGTTGAAGGGCACGCCCAGATCCACCAGTCGGGCGATCGATCGCGGTGCGTTCTCGATCACGAACTCCACAGTTTCGCGCCGGTTTAGCCCCGCACCCGCCACCATGGTGTCACGGATATGGTTCTCGAATGTGTCGCCCGTATCCAGCACTGCGGCGATGCCGCCCTGTGCCCAGGCGGTGCTGCCACCGGTGAGCGAGCCCTTGGCCAGCACCAGCACCTTTTTCACCTGCGCCAGTTCGAGCGCGGCAGTAAGCCCGGCGGCACCGGAACCGATTATCAGGACATCATGCGCTTGTTCCGTCATGGACGTGTCATGGCGGCGCTAACCGGCTTGGGCAACTGCTTAAAAGGCAAAGCAGTCAAGATCATCTGCGACAGTCACCACACCGGAATAGTTCGCGCCAATCGCGGCGCGACTCTCGTCAATCCGCTCAAGCGCGCGGTTCATATTGTGGGTCAGTATCACTTGGCCGGGCTGCAGGCCCGCCGCCAGCTCGCCGATCTGTGCTGGCGTGCGATGCAAGCCTCGCGGCTGGCCCGGCTGGCCATTGATCACATGATGCGCGATCAGAATTTCGGGGCGGCTGCCTGCCAGCCTCTGTTCGAACACAGTGCTGTTCGCGCTCTGATCGCCGGTGATCACTATCGTTTTGCCGTCAACCCTGATTGCAAAGCCAAGCGCGGGCACCACCCCGTGGTGCACCGGGATCGCCCGAATGACCAGATCGTCTGCCAGCTCGATTGTAACCGGCTCCCCCTTGCCCATGTCGGTCGCGATCTCACGCGGTTCCAGCACTACCTTGTCCTCGCTACCATCAAGGTAACCTCCAAGATAGGCAAATGCGCCGCCATCCTTGCTCACCAGGCGTTCCAGAAATTCACCGGTTGCGGGAAAGCGCGGGGCTGCGTCAGGGCCAATTACCGGCAATGCGCGGGTGCGCGAGGTAAAGCCGCCATATTTGAGAATGCCAGCGAGATCGCCGACATGATCGGCGTGCAGATGCGTCAACAGCACCGCATCAAGCGTGGTGAAATCCCCGCCAGCCTCGGCAAAACGCAGGAACGCGCCCGACCCGCTGTCGATCAGCAAGCGAGCCGTGCCATCGATCCACAGCAGATAGGAAGTTCCGGCGCGGCCGGATTCGGCGATCGGACCGCCCGAACCCAGCACCTGCAATGCGGGGCCGCTTGCCGGGCAGCTGGCGGCCTGTTCTGCCGGATCAACGGTTTCAACCGGGCCCGGCCCGCTTTCAGCTGCCGAACACGCCGCCGCGATTGCGGCGAGCATGGCGGCGGCAACAAGCGATGGCGCACGATGGAGCATGATGGATTCCCCTTGAAAGCTTCATCCACTGGTCCGCAACAAACCGCAGGCGAGTTACAGCACGGCAGGCCTTACCCGCCAGCCCAGGCTATGCCGTCAGTTGCACGAACACGTCTTCGAGGTCGGGCTCGCGCGTTGTCACATCCTCGATTGTATAGCCATGCGACTGGACCTTGGCGAGCACTTGCCCGGCGTTGGCCTGGTCGCGGTCATAAGTAATCTCCAGCACGCGCGGCTCGATCAATTCGACCTTGTGGAAGCCTTCTTCCACCACTGGCCCCGCCAGATCCCGGTCAACGGTCACGCGCACGATCTTCTCGCGAGCCATGTTGATGAGTTCGCGAGTCGGCTTTTTCGCAATCAGCTCGCCATGGTTGATGATCGCGATCTGGTCACACAACTGCTCGGCTTCTTCCAGATAATGCGTGGTCAGCACGATAGTGACGCCATCATCATTGAGCTGCGTGACCAGTTCCCACAGCTGCTTGCGCAATTCGACATCGACCCCGGCCGTCGGCTCGTCAAGCACCAGGATCGGCGGCGAATGGACCATCGCCTTGGCCACCAGCAGGCGCCGCTTCATCCCGCCTGACAGCGTGCGGGCATAGGCATCGCGCTTGTCTGTCAAACGCACCGCTTCGAGCAGTTCCTCGCTGCGCCGCAGATGCTTGGCAATGCCGTAAAAGCCGCCCTGGTTTTCCAGCACTTCAAACGGGGTGAAGAAGGGATCGAACACGATTTCCTGCGGTACGATCCCGATTGAGCGGCTGGCGTTTCGGCGGTGCTCGTCGATATCGAAGCCCCAGATCTCTGCCCCGCCGCCGCTCTTCATCACCATCCCGGCAAGGATATTGATCAGGGTTGATTTGCCCGCCCCATTGGGGCCAAGCAGGCCGAAAATCTCGCCCTGCGGCACATCGAAGCTTACGCCCTTGAGCGCTTCCTTGCCCGGTTCGCCTTTCACCCCGGCGTAGGTTTTTCTGAGGTCGCGGATCGAGATGGCGGGCGGTGTGCTCATGGACGCCGCACTAATGCCAATCCCTGTGCACTGCAAAGCCCTTCGTCACCAGTTGCGAATCCGCAGCGATCCGATTATCGGCAAGCCCATGAGCATTGCACCGCCCGAAGTTATCACAGTCGAGACAGCGCGCGTCAGTTGCGATGGTGCCAGCGCTATTCGCGGGGGCGAGAATTATCGCCCTGCTGCGCTTGGCCACCCCAGGATCTATCTCGAAATCGACGAGCATGGCTATGTCGATTGCGGCTATTGCGACCGGCGCTTCGTATTGAAGGGCGGCCCTGCCGATGGCGCGGACCATGCGCATTTGCCCGATATTTCCGAAGGCGCAAGCCCGCAATAAGCCTGGCTTTTTGAGCGTATCCCTTACTCATCGCCGGTTCAGCATCGCGCGTTATATTGGCTTCAAGGAAAATACCTTGAGAGGAGTCCAGCTATGACCCGATTCTTTTGCCCCGCCCTGATCGCCGCAGCATTTTCCGGTGTGCTGGCCGCCCCTGTTTTCGCAAGTGACGAGCCTGGGCAGGATTCCGCAGACCAGCAGGAGTCGACCAAGGGCGAAAAGGAGCTTGCCAAGCTGCTCGAAGGCCGCGTGGCTGGTGAGCCTGTGAGCTGTATCAGCAACTATCCCAACCAGAGCCTGCGCGTGATCGATGATACCGCCTATGTCTATGGCCGGGGCAACACGATTTACGTGCAGCGAACCAAAAACCCTGAGGATATCGATGATGACGATATCCTGGTCCTCAAGACATTCACCGGCTCGCAATTGTGCCGGCTTGATAATGTGACCACCGTCGATCGAACCAGCGGCTTCTTCAGCGGCGCCGTGTTCTTCGACGATTTCATCCCCTACACCAGGGCCGATGACGCTGGACCCGGTGAAGGCTAGACTCCAGACCTGACCGAATGACAGCCCTGATCACGGCAGGTCAGGGCTGCCGACAGGTCACCCGGCTTGCAGCCGGTTCAACCGGGCGATGATGGCATCGGCCTCGCTCATGATCCGGTCGATCAGTTCCTGGCAGGTGGGGATGTCATGGATCAGGCCCGCCACCATGCCGCAGCTCCACGCGCCCGCGTCCATGTCGCCTTCCATCATGATCCGCGGATAGACGCCCGCGACCTGTTCGATGATATCCTCGAACTTCAGGTCGTCGCCCTTTTCCTTTTCGGTCCGCAGCAATTGCTCCACGGCATCGTTCGTCATCACCCGCTCGGTATTGCGCAGCGGGCGCATCACCAGCCTTGTGTCGAGTTCGCTCGCGGCGACAATCGCCTGCTTCACATTCTCATGCACCGGCGCTTCCTTGGTGGCGATGAAGCGCGTGCCCATGTTCATGCCTTCCGCGCCCATCGCCAGGCTGGCGATCAGGCTGCGCCCGTCGGCCATGCCGCCCGATGAGACGAAGGGGATTTCCAGCTCGTCCGCCGCGCGCGGCAGCAGGATGAAGTTGGGAATGTCATCCTCGCCCGGATGGCCGCCGCATTCGAACCCGTCGACAGAAACCGCATCGCAGCCGATCTCCTGCGCCTTCAGCGAATGGCGCACGCTGGTACATTTGTGGATCACCTTGATCCCGGCATCCTTCAGCGCGGGCATGACCTGCACTGGGTTGCGCCCGGCCGTCTCGACCACTTTCACGCCCCCGTCGATGATCGCCTTGACCAGGCCGGGATAGTCGGGCGGGGTGAGGCTGGGCAGGAAGGTGAGGTTCACGCCGAACGGCTTGTCGGTCATGTCGTGGCACTTCGCGATTTCATTGGCGAGCTTTTCGGGCGTGCCCTGGGTCAGTCCGGTGATGATGCCCAGCCCGCCCGCGTTGCTGACCGCAGCCGCCAGCTCGGCAAAGCCGACGAAATGCATGCCCCCCTGGATGATCGGGTGCTTGATGCCGAACATTTCGGTGATGGCGGTTTTCATGGCTGGAATCTCCCCTGCGCTGGCTGGTTTCATACAGGGATTGCGGATCGCGCGCCGCCGCGCAAGCTCCGTTTTGGTTAGGTGCTGATGCCGTAGCGTCAGGTGCCGCGCTGTGTCCTGTCCTCGCAGTCCGGAGCGGGAGTGCAGCGCATGATCTGCGCCGCCTCACTCACTCCCACTCGATCGTGCCGGGCGGCTTGCTGGTATAATCATAGACCACGCGGTTGATGCCCTGCACCTCGTTGACGATGCGGGTGGCGCAGCCCGTAAGAAATCCCGCGTCGAAAGGATAGACATCGGCGGTCATGCCGTCAGTGCTGGTCACCGCGCGCAAGGCACACACGCTGTCATAGGTGCGGTAATCGCCCATCACGCCCACCGTCTTGACCGGCAGCAGCACGGCAAAGGCCTGCCAGATCGCATCGTAAAGCCCGGCCTTGCGGATTTCATCGAGATAGATCGCATCGGCCTTGCGCAGGATGTCGCAGCGCTCTTGCGTGACTTCGCCCGGAATGCGGATGGCAAGGCCTGGTCCGGGGAAGGGGTGGCGGCCGACGAACTGCTCGTTCAGGCCCAGTTCGCGGCCCAATTCGCGCACCTCGTCCTTGAACAATTCGCGCAAGGGCTCGACCAGTTTCATGTTCATCCGCTCGGGCAGGCCGCCGACATTGTGATGGCTCTTGATCGTGACCGACGGCCCGCCGGTAAAGCTGACGCTTTCGATCACATCGGGATAAAGCGTGCCCTGCGCCAGGAAATCCGCCCCGCCCAGCTTGTTCGCTTCTTCCTCGAACACGGCGATGAATTCGGCGCCGATGAACTTGCGTTTCTTTTCCGGGTCGGTGACGCCCGCAAGCCCCGCCATGAAACGCTCTTCCGCATCCACCACCACCAGCGGGATGTTGTAATGATCGCGGAACAGGCTTTCGACCTGTTCGCGCTCATTGAGGCGCAGCAGGCCATGATCGACGAATACGCAGGTGAGCTGGTCGCCCACTGCCTCGTGGATCAGGATTGCTGCGACCGAGCTGTCGACCCCGCCTGACAGGCCGCAAATCACGCGGCCAGATCCGACCTGCTCGCGGATTTCCGCCACTTTCGTCTCGCGATAGGCGGCCATGGTCCAGTCGCCCGCCAGCCCGCACACCCTATGCACGAAATTGGCGATCAGCCTGGCCCCATCGGGGGTGTGGACCACCTCGGGGTGGAACTGCGTGCCGTAATAGCGGCGCGCCTCATCCGCGATGACCGCGAAGGGTGCACCGTCGCTGGTGGCGACGATCTCGAAGCCGGGGGCGAATCGCGTCACCTTGTCGCCGTGGCTCATCCACACCTGGTGGCGCTCGCCTTCGCTCCACAAACCGTCGAACAGCGCGCATGATTTGGTCACGGTGAGGAAGGCACGGCCGAACTCGCCGCCCTCCCCTGTCTCGTGCCCGGGGCGGACCTCGCCGCCAAGCTGCTGGCTCATCACCTGCTGGCCGTAGCAGATGCCCAGGATCGGCAAGCCGGAGTCAAACAGCACCTGCGGCGCGCGCGGGCTGCCTTCGTCGCATACGCTTGCCGGACTGCCCGACAGGATGATGCCCTTGGGCTTCATCCGGTGGAATGCCTCTTCCGCCGCGGAGAAGGGAGCGATCTCGGAATAGACTCCCGCCTCGCGCACGCGGCGCGCAATCAGCTGGGTTACCTGGCTGCCGAAATCGACGATCAGGATGGAATCGGGGAGATGCGTAGGGTCCATGGCCGCCCGTTAAGGATGCGTAGCGTGGCTGTCCAGCATGCGGCGTGTGCTATGCACGAAGCGGCGGCCCTGCGGGAGCTGCAACACCCACGAATGTTACAGTTACAGAGTTGCGTTTTTTGCAACAGGTTAAGTGGTTTTCTCATTTGTGTTCAATCGTACGAAATATTATTTCGCTGTCTCCGCTGCAAATAGGGAAATCCTCCCCCCTTTATCTGCAGCGCGTCAGGACAATCGGCCTCCTTCCCCCCGGATAGCCGCGTCCTGACAGCCGGTCGCTGGCGTTCCAACCTCTCCCAAGGAACGCCGACGGGTCCGTGCCGCATAGGCCGGACCCGGGCGACCAGCGAAGCGAGCGAGGCGCGATCACCGCCAGTCCTCCCCCCAACCAACAGGCGGACGCGCCTCTCTCGCAATAGCTTGCCGCAGCGGCGCACCCGGCTGCGCGCAATCTGCCTTCAGCCAAATTCACCTGTAACCAAAATGAGGTTGATCGCGAACCAGTTAGCAGATGCCTTGCAGTGGCCGGTGAAAGCGAAACGGGCCACTTTCAGGCAGTAAAGTAAAGATCTGAACGCTCGCCAGATCGCAGTGATCGGCACCGGTGCGGAATGATCGAAGATATAGCTGATGCCTGAGAATCTCCCTCCCCTCAGGCCAGCGAGGCGCGGCTACCGCACACCGTGACACAGCCCCCCCGTCCGGGCGGGAGCCGCGCCTCACCACTTCACCGCATCTGATAATGCGATCAGGCCCTCGGGCCACTTGGCCCAATTGTACTGCCTATTTCGACATCTTGATGGTCCAGCGACGACTGCCGCCAATCGAGACATTCCCTTCGGAATTCAAGCTGAAGTTGGTGCCTTCGGTAATGTACCATGGCAGGTCATCGTTCCGCGCGCGCGACAGGAATGTCACCGTCGCCAGGCTGCCATTTTCATTCACAGTATATGTCACGTCGCTCTGCGCCCGGACCGATGGCTTGTTGAAGTCATAAACGCGCCCAGTGCCCTTGCCGAAGCCATCGGAATTGGGGCCAAGGTCGAAGCTGATCCCGATCTGGGTTCCACCGCGGGAGTATACCGAGCCGTAGTTCATCAGCGGCTGGCTGGCTTTCCAATTGCCGACGAAGGCTTTTTGCGCGGCAGCGAATTTGGCCTTCTGCTCACGTTCTTCCTCGGCCGCCTTGTTCTTGGCAGCCTCGCGAGCTGTCTTCTCTTCCTCCGAGCCTTCGAGGATCGGGTCATCATAAAGGCTTACCGGGGAGCCCTTGACCAGTTTCCATTCCAACCGTTCGTTTTCGATTTTCCAGTCATCATCGCCGATCGGTTCGCTGCGGGTAAAGAGTACGGCAGGAAGTTCAGTTCCCTTATTCTTGGTGATCTTGATCACAGGTCGATCATCGATTGTGTCGACCCGCTCTGCATAGTCTTCTTCGAGGACAAGGCTCAGCTTGCTCCTGGTGCGAAAGACCGGCTCGATTTCGTCACCGACATTCTGCGCCGCCTGGATCTCGATATCTTGAGCATCTATGCCTTCGGGCAGTTCCATTTCGAGGAACTGATCAATGTCGTCAGTCTGTGGTCCGTCAAACGATGGTCCGCATGAACTCAACGCCAATGCCGCGCACGAAACGGCGAGTATCGAATGCACCCTCATCTGCAACTCCTGTCCTGTAAATTCCTTCATCCCTGAATTCCCAGGCAGCACGGTAAATAATATCCGCGCCCCGTCAACCTGTTAGCGCGAACAGGTTAACCCTTGACCAATGGATGGAGCGGGCTGGTGCCCTGCCTGTCAGTTGATTGCCGCGCTCGCAGTGGCGCGTTCGCGCAGCTCGGTCTTGAGCAATTTGCCGATATGGCTGCGCGGCATTTCCGCGATCGCTTCGAGCGCAGAGAGCCGCTGGGTCTTGCCCAGCCGCGCATTGACCGTGGCGAGGATATCATCGACCTCGCTCTCCGCGACCCCCACAGTTAGCCTGACAAAACCATAAGGCGTCTCGCCCCAGCGCTCGGAGGGAATCCCGATCACCGCGGCCTCGGCCACGCGCGGATCCTTTTCCAGCTCGGCCTCGAGATCGCTCGGGTAGATGTTGAAACCGCCCGAAATGATCATGTCCTTGGCGCGGCCGACCAGCTCGACGAAGCCGGCCTCATCGACGCGGCCAATATCGCCCATGCGCTGCCACACTTCGCCGGTTTCAGGATCGGTCCAGTAACCCTCGCGGGTTTTATCGGGCTGGTTCTTGTAGCCGCTCATCATCGTCTGCGAACGCCCGATGAGGTTGCCCGGTGTGCCCGGCGGCACAGGCCTGTCTTCATCGTCGAGCACCTTCAATTCGCTGCCCGGTGCGGGCCGGCCCACCGTGTGCAGCTTGTCGGGGAATTCGTGGCATGCCAGCAGGCACACCACGCCGCCTTCGGTCATCGAGTAAATCTCGATCAGCCCGCCCGGCATGCGCCGCAGCACCTCGGCCTTGAGCTCGGCGGAGAAGGGCGCCGAGGTGCAATATTTCAGCAGCAGCGAGGAGAGGTCGAATTCGTCGAAGCGCGGTTCGGCCATCAGCCGCTGGTATTGCACCGGCACCAGCATGGTGATGGTCACTTCGTGCTCCTGCGCCACCTTAAGCAAGTCCATAGTATTGAACTTGCCCATGATGTTGACCGTGCCGCCCGCCAGCAGCGGGGGCAGGAAGGCAACCATGGTGGTGTTCGAATAGAGCGGGGTCGAGGCGAGCGAGCGCACCGGAAATCCTGCCTCGAGATAGCTTGAAGCGGTGCTGGCAAATTGCCGCCAGCGCATCAGGTGCGAATGGACGATGCCCTTGGGGATGCCGGTGGTGCCGCTGGAATAGATGATGTTGAACGGATCTTTCGGCCCAGGCGTGAAAGCCGGGGCAAGGGTTCCAGCGGGCGCCATCCAGCTCTCGATCTGCTCAAGCGCGATATGATCGAGCCCGGGCATGAAATCCGCGCCCAGCTCGGCGCTTTTCGCCGCATCGATGAACAGGTGCCGCGCCCCGCTGTCACCCGCCATGCCGATCAGCTGCTCCTTCGAGGCGCTGGTGGTAAGCGGCGCAGCCACCCCGCCCGCACGCACTGCGGCGAGGAACACCAGCGCATAATTGATGCAGCTCGTGCCCAGGATCGCGACCGATTGTCCGCGTTCGAGGCCTGTCTCGACCAGTCTTGCGGCGATCCGCTCGACCCGATCACCAAGCTCGCCCCAGGTCAATTCACGTTCGCCATCGCGCAGCGCAACCTTGCCGGGCTGACGCTGTGCCCAATTTGCGATGATATCCGGAAAATTGCCGAACTCGGACTGAAGTGTTTCCAGCATCGCGTGCTTCTCTCCCTGTTTCGCATTGCTTTAGTGCGTGCGACTTTGCAGTCTGGCAATCCAATGCCAAGGAGAATCGGGATGAGCAGACCCTGCAATCGGATAGTAGCGGGTACGTTGGCGCTTGCGGCGCTTGCGGCGCTTGCGGCGCTTGCGGCAATTCCGGCCGCTCATGCCCAAAGCGCGGCCGCTGCACCGCGCATCCTGGCGGTTTTCGCGCACCCCGATGACGAAGTGTTCGTGGCCCCCATGCTGGCCGCAATGGCACGCGAAGGCGCGGCGGTAAGCGTGGTCTACGCCACCAGCGGCGATGTAGGCCCGGGCGTTTCGGAGTTCGAGGCCGGCGCCGACCTCGCCGCCGCGCGCGAAGCCGAAGCGCGATGTTCCACCGATGCATTGGGGGTTCACCAGACAATATTCCTGCGGCTGGGCGACGGGACACTGGGAGAGGGGGCCAGCAGGCCGGGCAGTGCCGCGCGCAGACTTGCGGCCGGACTGGATGCGATCCTGCAAGAGGGTGATTTTGACCGGGTGATAACGTGGGGGCCGGATGGCGGATATGGTCATTCGGACCATCGCATGGTCAGCGCGATCACCACCCAGCTGGTCCAGTCAATGGAAGAAGACCGTCCCGAACTGCTCTATCCCGGCATCCGCAAGGGAACCCTGCCCCCTGTCCCCGAGATGCAGGACTGGGCTGAAACCGATCCTGAGTTGCTGACGCTGGCCTATGGCTACAATGCCGGCGACCTGGCCGCGGCGGCGCGGGCCACCGCCTGCCACGAGACTCAATTCGATGCGCCGACAAGGGCAGGAATGATGGCACTGTTCGACCAGACTATCTGGCAAGGATCGGTGCATTTGCGCGCAGGTTTCTAGCGGGCGGCTACACATCGTGGAAAACCGCCGTCTGAAGGGGGGAAAAGCTTGGGAATTACCCCTCTCCGGCCTATATAATCAGCATGTCAGAAAACCCTGAAAAAATTCCTGAAAAAATCGTCCAGATGGGCGAATATGGCGCCGATTCGATCAAGGTCCTCAAGGGGCTCGATGCGGTGCGCAAGCGCCCCGGCATGTATATCGGCGATACCGATGACGGCAGTGGCCTGCACCACATGGTGTTCGAGGTTTCGGACAATGCGATCGACGAAGCTTTGGCGGGCCATTGCGACCTGGTGCTGATCGAACTCAATCCCGACGGATCGGTATCGGTCGAGGACAATGGCCGCGGCATCCCTGTCGGCATGCACAAGGAAGAAGGCGTTTCGGCAGCCGAAGTCATCATGACCCAGCTGCATGCCGGGGGCAAATTCGAGAACACTTCGGAGGACAACGCCTACAAGGTCTCGGGCGGCCTCCACGGCGTGGGCGTTTCAGTGGTGAACGCGCTTTCCGAATGGCTTGAACTCGTCATCTGGCGGGACGGCAAGGAATACTGGATGCGCTTCGAGCATGGCGATGCGGTTGCCTCGCTTGAAGTGCGGGGCGATGCCCCGCCAGCCGCCAGCAATGGCGATGCGAACGGTTTGAAGAAGGGCACGCGCGTGACCTTCAAGGCTTCGCACAACACCTTCAAGAACGTGACGGAATTCGATTTCGACAAGCTTGAACATCGATACCGCGAACTGGCATTTCTGAATTCGGGTGTGCGCATCCTGCTGCGCGACAACCGGCACGAGCAACCGCTTGAGCACGACCTGTTCTATGAAGGCGGCATCGCAGCCTTTGTGAGCTGGCTCGATCGCAACAAGCAGCCGCTGATCAGCTCCCCGATTTCGGTTTCGGCGGAAAAAGACGGGATCGGGATCGATGTCGCGCTGCAATGGAACGACAGCTATTACGAAAACGTGCTGTGCTTCACCAACAACATTCCGCAGCGCGATGGCGGCACCCACCTGGCCGCGTTCCGCGCCGCGCTGACACGCACGATCAACAACTACGCTTCCAGCTCCGGGCTGATGAAGAAGGAAAAGGTCAGTCTGTCGGGCGAAGACATGCGCGAAGGGCTGACTGCGATCGTTTCTGTCAAGCTGCCGGATCCCAAATTCGGCAGCCAGACGAAAGACAAGCTGGTTTCTTCGGAAGTGCGCCAGCCGCTCGAAAGCCTGATGAGCGAAAAGATGACCGAATGGCTGGAGGAAAATCCGGCAGACGCCAAGGCGATCATCCAGAAGATCATCGATGCCGCCGCGGCACGCGAGGCCGCTCGCAAGGCGCGCGAAATGAGCCGCAAGGGTGCGATGAGCGTGGCCAGCCTGCCGGGCAAACTGGCTGATTGCCAGGAGCGCGATCCGGCAAAGAGTGAGCTGTTTCTGGTCGAGGGCGATTCAGCCGGCGGCTCCGCCAAACAGGGCCGCGATCGCAAGACCCAGGCGATCCTGCCGCTGAAGGGCAAGATCCTGAACGTCGAGCGCGCCCGGTTTGACCGGATCATCAGCTCGAAGGAAGTGGGCACGCTGATCCAGGCCATGGGCACGGGCATTCGCGACGAGTTCGACCTTGAGAAGCTGCGCTATCACAAGATCGTGATCATGACCGACGCTGACGTGGACGGCGCACACATCCGCACGCTGCTGCTCACCTTCTTCCACCGCCAGATGCCGGAGATCATCAAGGCCGGACATCTTTTCATCGCGCAGCCTCCGTTGTTCAAGGTCGCCAAGGGCCGCAGCGAAGTTTATCTGAAAGACCAGGCCGCGCTCGACCGCCATCTGGTCGATGCCGGGCTGCAGGGTCGCGTGCTCGAATCGGTCGGCGGTGCGCGCTCGGGCGCAGACCTGCGCGCGCTGGTCGAACATGCACTGCGCCTGCGCAATTTGCTGGGCTTCGTCCCGCGCAAGTATGATCTGGCAATCATCGAACAGATGGCCCTGTCGGGCGCGCTCGATCCTTCGCTCGATCGCCCTACGCGGGCGCAGGCGCTGCAATTCACGGCTGAACGGCTGGGCATGGCCGACCCCGAGGCAAAATGGTCAGCGAGAATCGGCGAGGATGGTGTGGTTCGCTTCGAGCGGGTGTGGCGCGGTGTAACCGACGTGCACGAGATCGAGGCCAAGTTCCTGATCAGCGCCGAGGCACACAAGTTGCACGGCCTAGCCGGCAGCCATGCCGAAACCTATGCCCGCCCGGCGCGGCTGGTAAAATCTGGCGCCGAGCCCGATGCAGTCCCGGACGATGATTTAGAGGCGGACGATCTGCCCGCCGCCACCGCAGTTGATGCCATCATGCGCCCGACCGAACTGCTCGACGCCGTGCTTGCCGCCGGTCGCAAGGGAGTTTCGGTGCAGCGCTACAAGGGGCTGGGCGAAATGAATGCCGAGCAATTGTGGGAAACCACGCTCGACCCGGACAACCGCGCGCTGCTTCAGGTCAAGGTCGAAGACGCCGACGTGACCGACGAAATATTCACCCGTCTGATGGGAGACGTTGTGGAGCCACGCCGTGAGTTCATCCAGGAAAACGCGCTCAATGTGGCCAATCTCGACGTGTGATCCAGCTCCTGGCCCGGAGCTGTTTCCTGATCGCAGCCGGGTGGCTGGCTTTGGTCAGCCTGGTTTTTCTGATTGCTCCACGCGACTGGCATCATCGATTGCCATCATCGATCCAACCATTGGTTGGCACAGCGCCTCGCGCGGCAGTTATTTGACCTATTCGCCCTGCCGACACTTTCAGCGGCAGCGGCGATAGCTTATGCCGCGTTGTGAGAGTTAATGGAGGCACTGATGAGTGAGAGCCAGCAGCGCGGCGACGGTTACGAACACCTGGGTTTCGTCTTGCTGCTGGGCTTGCTTACCGCGGGCGTCACCTTCGTGGTCTGGCCCTTTGCCACACCGGTTTTGTGGGCAGCGCTGGCAGCGATCATGTTCCAGCCGCTCTACCAATGGTTTCTTGCCCGGCTCAATGGCGGCAAGAACAGGGCGGCGGCCGCCACACTGTTGTTCATCACCTTTGCGGTGCTGTTACCCTCGCTATTCATCGGCGGCCTGATCGTCGAGCAGGCGGCCAATGTGGTGATCGCCTTCCAGCAGGGCGATCTCGACGTAGCGGCCTGGTTCTCGCAGATCCTGCTCGCGCTTCCCACCGCGCTGCGCGATCCACTGGAGCAGCTTGGATTGGCAGACTTTGGTGAACTGCAGGCGCGCGCGCAGGAACTGCTGACCGAAAGCGCCGGCATGATCGCACGCCAGGCGGTGGCGATCGGCGGTGGGCTGTTCGGCTTCGTCATTTCATTCCTGCTTGGCCTTTATGTGACCTATTTCCTGCTGCGCGACGGCAAGAAGATCAGCCACGCGATTCTGTGCGGCCTGCCGCTGGAACTGGAAATCGCCGAGCGCCTGGCCGAACGCTTCCTGTCAATCGTGAGGGCGACGATCAAGGGATCGGTCGTGGTCGGGCTTGTACAGGGCGGGCTGGGGGCGATCACCTTCTGGATTGTTGACGTCGAGGCGGCATTATTGCTGGGCCTGCTGATGGCGATCTTCTCGCTTCTGCCTGCAGTCGGCACCGGCATCGTGTGGGTGCCGATGGCGATCTACCTGCTTGCGTCCGGATCGACATGGGAAGGCGTGCTGGTGGCAATATCGGGGATCGCGGTGATCGGTATGGCCGACAATGTGCTGCGTCCGATCCTGGTTGGCCGCGACACGGGAATTCCCGACTGGATCATCTTGATCACCACGCTTGGGGGCATTGCCACCATGGGGCTTTCCGGGGTGGTGCTCGGGCCGTTGCTGGCCGGGTTGTTCCTTGCCGCATGGTCGATTGCGCAGGAATATTTGCTCCACCACAAGATTGCAGGCAGCGACAGTTGAGCCGCGCCGCATGAGGCGGGCTGTACCCGGATCGCAAGCCGAACAGCTGGGGCGGCTGTTTCTTGCAGGCGTGCTGGTGGTGTTCGCGCCGCACCTGCCATTGGGCAATTACCTGATCTATCCTTTCATGATTCTGGGCACCTGGTTCCACGAAATGGGGCACGGCCTTGCGGCGCTGGCACTGGGCTTTGAATTCGACCGGCTGCTGATCTTTCCCGACGGGTCAGGCCTGGCGGAAAGCCGCACGCCGGCGGGCATAACGCCGCTGGCGCGGGCTGCAATCGCTGCTGGCGGCCCGTTGGGGCCCAGCGTGATCGGATCGGTGCTGATCCTGGCCAGCGCCCGGCACAAGCTGTGGCGCGCGGCACTGATAGGATTGGCAGCAATTATCGGGATCTCGACGGTGATCTGGGTGCGCACCACTACTGGCTGGATCGTGCTGCCGCTGATCGCTGCGGCGCTGGCCCTGCTGGCATGGCGCGGTCAAGAGGGGATTGGGCGCTTCACGCTGCAATTTCTCGGCATGCTGGCCGGGCTCAGCATGTTTTTGTCGTGGGACTATCTGTTCATGGAAAGCGCGTTGATCAATGGCCAGTTGATCCTGTCAGATACCGGCGCGATTGCGGCCAACCTGCTGTTGCCGCATTGGGTCTGGGCGATGCTGCTGGTGGCAATCGCTGCACTGATGATCGGTACCAGTCTCAAATACGCGCTGAAGGAATATGGGCGCAGTGGCCGCCGCTAGAGTGATTTCGAGTGAAATGGAACATTTCTCGGCTCGGAAATCACGGTAAACAAAGAATCTAGACTCAGATTTTGATTCAGCCAAAATCGAACAGAGTCTAGATCGCAAGCTCGCTGGGTTCAGGTCGCAATCCGGATGGTGTTGATCCCGCGTGAGCCGCCATCTTCCCCCGACAAACCGACAAAGATCGTGTCGATGATACGCGCCAGCTTCTCTTCGTTCAGCTTGTCATCGAGATAGGTCAGCGTTTCCGGCATGGTGTAATTGGCAACCATCTGGTTGATCAGCGACAAGGTCTGGTCGATTTCCAGCCCGGGAAAGTACCCCTCGGCCTGAGCCTGCGCGATTACTTCGCACAGATAGTGGTCGGCCAGGTTGACAAAGCTTCGCACCCGTTCGAAGCGGGCTGCTCCGGCTTCACACATCAGCGCAAAACTGGCTGGATCGCTGCGAAACCGCTCACGGTTGACACGGAAACGCCGGACGAAGAATTCGTACATCTTGCGATTGGGCGGCAGATCGCTGGCGACAACCTCTTCCATCGCAGCCACATGCGGCTCGAACCAGAGCTCCACCGTCGCTTCGAACAGATCGTCATCATGCTCGAAAAGCTCGTCCAGAATGCGGCGCGGGATACGGCCCGATGCCGCAAGATCAGCGATGCGAACTTCCTCGCCGCGCTGCTCGAACAATTCATTCGCCAGCAGTGCTGCGCGCCTGCGCTCCGTCTGTCGCGTTTCCCGTGCCATCATCGCCTTGACCTCGCATTCGAGGGGCAATTTAGGGGTTCAGATGCCAGGCTTAAACCCGCAATGCCCGATTTAATTTGCACCGGCCGGCTGCGCCTTCTTCAGGAAAGAGTTTTTGGCGGGAGCGGGACAAATGCCGAAGTCCTGCGCTTGTAATCGGCGTATTTGTCACCCTTGCTGCGGTCCATCCCCTTTTCAAGCAACACCACGCCCGACCATTTGGTGAGCGTGAAGCTGAGGAAAATCGGCCCGGCCAATGTGTAAAGCGCATATTCCCAGCCAGCCGATGCGCACGCCAGCCAGATCCCCCACCAGGCGGCAAAATCGCCAAAATAGTTGGGGTGGCGGGTATAGCGCCACAGACCGCCATCGAGCACCTGCCCTTCATTGGCGGGATCAGCCTTGAATCTCGCCAATTGCCAATCGCCAACCCATTCGAAGAAGATCCCGGTCAGGAATATCGCCAGCCCCGCCCAGGCAAGGGCTGTGATGGGGGCGGCGTCGCCTGACGCAAGAATGCCGACCTGCGCCGGGCTCGACACCAGAAACAGCAGCACTGCCTGCATCAGCCACACCTTGGTTAGCGCGGCGAACGCGAAATTGCCGCGTTCGCGATCCTTTTTCAGGATCATCCTGTAGCGCTTGTCCTCACCCTCGCGCATCCAGCGCCGCAGCAAGTAAACGCCCAGGCGAAAGCCCCATGCGGCGGTCATCACCATGATCAGCGTAGCCAGCGCACCGGGGCGGGCCAGCTGAAAATAACTGGCAAGCGCCATTATGCCCATGCCCGCGCCCCAGAAGGCATCGACAAAGGAGACATCGCTGATCTTCACGGAAATGAGCCACAGCACCACAATCAGTGCAAGCAGGATAGCGGCATTGAAAAGCAGGGCATCGATCATGGCTTTGTGTCCTCGATCAGGCTTAGCGCTTGCGCTTCCAGCACCTTGAAGCGCTCATATTCAGGAAGTTTGGAACGCATGAAACGGGCGATTTTCAACAGATCCTGTCCATAATCCCCGGTGGGCCAGATCGGTTCCCCGAAACCCAGCACCATGCGCTTGTTACATACCCACGCAGGCACGATCGGAACATTTGCCGCGCGCGCGATGTTGTAAAAGCCCGACTTCCAGCTCCCGTCTGTGCTACGCGTTCCCTCCGCCGCGATCACCAGCGCCAGCCGGTCACGCCGTTCGAACTCGGCAGCTACCTGTTCGACGACATTGCTGCGCTTGGTCCGGTCGATCGGGATGCCGCCCATGTCGAGCATGAAGCGGCGCATATATCCGGAGAACAGCGTGTGCTTGCCCATGAAATTGGGTTCGACTCCTTCTTCGGCGGTTGCACCGATAAAGAATACAAAGTCCCAGTTGGAAGTATGCGGCGCGCCGGCGATGACATATTTCGGGATCGGCGGCAGATGCCCGTCGAGCGTCCACCCCTTCCAGCGATATATGGCCAGGATGATGCGCCGCACGATGCGCGACATGATGGAACGCTTGCGAGCGGGCTTGGACGACACTTTTCTCTCCCCGTACATGCCTAGCATCCGCGCGCCGGATTGCGAGGGGGATTTGCGAAGCGGGAGCGGGCAGGATCACGCCTTCCTCAGACAAAGAAGAAGATTGAGTTCCCGAAATTATGCGCAACGATGGGGAGCAACAGGCTGCCCGAACGCTCACGCATCCACACGCCCAGGAATGATGGAATAAAGGTCATCGCCATGATCATGGCATCAAAGCTGATTCCATCGGCGGACGAATAGCTGAATGCGTGGGCAAGGCCGAACAGCACGCTTGTGAGCACTGCCGACCATCCCCAGTTCACCCCCGCCATGCGGATGCGGCCACGAAACGCCTCGTGCAGCATGAACAGCAGCAGGCCGCGATAGAATATCTCTTCCTCAAGCCCCGGCATGGTCAGCTGGAATGCCAGAGCATCGGCGCGGATCGGATCGTTGGGGAACATCGAGGCAATTGCGACGAAGAACAGGCAATAGGCGGAAGCTATGGCAAGAGTGCCCAACAAGCCTTCGCGCTTCTGCGCCAGCGTGAGCCCGATCTGCTTCCAGCTGATCGCGGGGTGGAGCGCAATCGCCAGCGAAGCGACCAGAGCAAGGAGCTTGCCCTGCCAGTTCCAGTCACTGTCCGGGAGGAAGGAAGGAAGATTGCCGTAGAAATTCGTCAGCAATGCATCGTTGAAGAACACCAGCGCCGCGCCCGCCATTAGCCAGCGGGGGGCGAAATTCGCACGATCCGCCAGGCCAATGACCAAACCGGACCCAACCAGGATTGCACAGATCAACCCTATCGAAACCACCGCATCCATTGCTTGCGACCCTTGTTATATGTTTGTATTTATTCGGTTTGATTGGGGATTTCCAGCATAGGTCGAACCAGCGGCGCAGACGACGAAAGTTCCCTCTCCCCCGCACATGCATAGCAATTGCGCGCGGGAATGCGAGAGGGATCAATTCGCGCCATTTATCACGGCGTTCGTCAGCTTGCTTCCGGTGTGCGCTCCACAGCAAGCGCGGGATGGCTCTGCGGCAAAAGCGCCCGGGCGCGGGAGACTATTTCGTCGGCCGCAGCGCCGGACTCTTCAATGATATGTTTGGCAGTTATCCGCATCGTGGCAATTCCTGCGCGCTTCAGCCAGTCGTCCCGCACCGGATCAACTGTCGAAGCATCAAGCTCGATCGCAAGCCGTGCGTCGGGACAGTAGAAGTCATGGACATATTTGCCAGTCGCGCGCCGCCTGTTGAACCTCAGCCCGCTCGGCCGCGATCTCAACTGCCGCCATAGTAAACCCTCTAGCAAATGCATGTTGCCATGCATCTTGGGCAAAGCAGCATTTTCCCGCTTGCCGGGCGGTGGCGCGTGATTCTGTTCCAAATCCGAATCCTTTGTCGCCTGACTTACATGCAGATGGAGCGCAGACAAGCAATCGCGAGGATCGTCACATTTCCTACATATTGTCCCGCTGCAAGGTGCCGGACTGCCAGGCGAGAGAGCCTGCTATCACATCCTGAACACGCCGAACGCGGGCCGTTCGGCAATGGGTGCTTCAAGCGTTGCGGCCAGGGCCAGCCCCAGCACGTCGCGGGTCTGGACCGGATCCACCACCCCGTCGTCCCACAGCCGCGCGGTGGCATAATAGGGGTTGCCCTCGTCCTCGTATTTCTGGCGGATCGGCGCCTTGAACGCCTCGGCCTGCTCGGGCGTCCAGCTTTCCGCATCGCGGTGGACGGTCGCAAGCACGGATGCGGCCTGCTCCCCGCCCATCACGCTGATGCGCGCATTGGGCCAGGTGAACAGGAAGCGCGGGGAATAGGCCCGCCCGCACATGCCATAATTGCCCGCGCCAAAGCTGCCGCCGATCACCACGGTGAGTTTGGGCACGGTGGCGGTGGCGACTGCCGTCACCAGCTTCGCGCCATGCTTGGCGATCCCTTCGGCTTCGTATTTCCCGCCGACCATGAAGCCGCTGATATTCTGCAGGAACAGCAGCGGAATGCGCCGCTGGCAGGCAAGCTCGATGAAATGCGCGCCCTTTTGCGCGCTTTCGGAAAACAGCACGCCATTGTTGGCGAGGATCGCCACCGGCATGCCCCAGATATGGGCGAAACCGCAGACCAGCGTGGCGCCGAAATGCGCCTTGAACTCGTGGAATTCGCTGCCGTCGACCAGCCGCGCGATCACCTCATGCACATCATAGGGCGCGCGCACGTCATCGGGGATCAGGGCATAGAGGTCTTCCGCATCGAACTTGGGCGGGCGCGGGTCTTTCAACGCCACATCTGCCGCCGCGCCGGTGTTAGCGCCCAGATGGCTGACGATATCGCGCACGATGGTGAGCGCGTGCTCGTCATTCTCGGCAAGGTGGTCGACCACGCCCGATTTGCGCGCATGGAGGTCGCCGCCGCCAAGGTCCTCTGCTGAAATCTCCTCGCCCGTCGCGGCCTTGACCAACGGCGGGCCGGCAAGGAAGATCGTGCCCTGTTCGCGCACGATCACGCTCTCGTCGGACATGGCGGGCACGTAAGCGCCGCCTGCGGTGCAGCTGCCCATGACGCAGGCGATCTGCGGGATACCGAGCGCCGACATATTCGCCTGATTGAAGAAGATGCGGCCAAAGTGGTCGCGGTCCGGAAACACCTCGGCCTGATGCGGCAGGTTCGCACCCCCGCTATCGACGAGGTAGATGCACGGCAGCCGGTTCTCCTGCGCGATCTCCTGCGCGCGCAAGTGCTTCTTCACCGTCATCGGGTAATAGGTGCCGCCCTTGACCGTGGCATCATTGCACACGATCATCACCTGCCGGCCCGAAACGCGCCCGATCCCCGCGATCATCGACGCGCCATTGACGTCGCCTTCGTACATTCCGTTCGCGGCCAACTGCCCGATCTCGAGGAAGGGCGAGCCCGGATCGAGCAGGCGCTCGACGCGCTCCCGTGGCAGGAGTTTGCCGCGTGCAACATGCCGCTCGCGGTGCTTCTGCGGCCCGCCGAGCGCGGCTTCGGCCACGGCGGCGCGAAGTTCATCGGCCAGCGCCTTGTTGTGCGCGAACCGCGCCTTCGCCTCGGGGCTTTCGCGGTCGAGCTTAGTGGTGAGAGTAGGGGCAGTCATTCCAGATCCTCCCCGTCATGCTGAACTTGTTTCAGCATCCATTTCTCCAATAGCAATGAAGGCTCGCCGTCGCACAATGGACCCTGAAACAAGTTCAGGGTGACGAGGGGAGTATCGGGGAGGATCAAGAAGCCGCCCCGATCAGTTCGCGCCCGATCAGCATCCGGCGGATTTCGTTGGTCCCCGCGCCGATGTCGAGCAGCTTGGCATCGCGCAGGTAGCGTTCGACCGGCCAGTCTTTCGTATAGCCCGCGCCGCCCAGCGCCTGCACGCTTTCCCCCGCCACGCGGAAGGCGTTCTCGCTTGCCAGAAGGATCGCGCCGGCCGCGTCGAAACGGGTGGTCTGCCCGGCGTCGCAGGCCTTGGCCACCGCATAGGTGTAGGCGCGCGCCGATTGCAGCGCGACATACATGTCGGCCACCTTTGCCTGCATCAGCTGGAAGCTGCCGATGGGTTTGCCGAATTGCTTGCGCTCGCGCAGATAGGGTATCACCGTGTCGAGGCACGCCTGCATGATCCCGAGCTGCAATCCGGCCAGCACCACGCGCTCGTAATCGAGCCCGCTCATCAGCACGCCGACCCCGCCGTTGACAGGGCCCATCACGCGCTCTTCAGGAATATGGCAATCGTCAAACACCAGCTCAGCCGTGGGCGAGCCGCGCATGCCCATCTTGTCGATCTTCTGCCCGATCGAAAAACCCTCATCATCCTTCTCGATCAGGAAGGCAGTGATCCCGCGCGAACCGGCGTGGCCATCGGTCTTGGCATAGACCACCAGCGTATCGGCGCAGGTGGCATTGGTGATCCAGAACTTGGTGCCGTTGAGCACGTATCCGCCCTGCACCTGTTCGGCTTTCAGCTTCATCGAAACCACGTCCGACCCGGCGCCAGCTTCCGACATGGCGAGCGAGCCCACATGCTCTCCGCTGATCAATTTGGGCAGATATCTTGCCTTCTGTTCGTCATTGCCCCAGCGGCGGATCTGGTTGACACACAGGTTCGAATGCGCGCCATAGCTGAGGCCGATGGAGGCGCTTGCGCGGCTCACTTCTTCCACCGCGATTACGTGTTCGAGATAGCCCAGGCCAAGCCCGCCCCATTCTTCCTCCACGGTAATCCCGTGCAGGCCCAACGCGCCCATGGCCTGCCACAATTCGTCGCGCGGGAACCAGTCATCGCGGTCAGCCTGCGCGGCCAGCGGCGCGATCTGCTCATCGGCGAAACGGCCCGCCGCCTCGCGGATCATCTCGGCGCTTTCGCCCAGCTGGAAATCGAACTCAGGGGTGGCGCGCATGTTCAGACAATCTCCTCGCATTGGCCCATACCAGCGCGCGCGCGGCACGCAAACCGGTTGCGACTGCAATCAATCGCTAATCCACGGTGTGCGCAATCGGCCTTGGCCGCGCGCGATCCGCCGCCTAGGGTATGGGGTGAAGGTAATACCGGAGGGTCAGACATGCGCATCACCTCGCTCATTGCGTCCACCTTGCTGCTGGCCGCCTGCAATCCGCCGCAGGATGGGGCAGCCAATGAAATCAGCCTGGGGGCCGATGCGAGCAGCGAAGCTGGCGGCGGAGAGGACCAGGGGCAACAGGCCCCTGATGCCGGACAGGTTGATGAGGCCACCCAACCCTCCGCCGAAGAGCTGGCCATGGCCAACACCGCGTGGCGCGCGACCGGCGAAGACGGTGCAATCTATACCACCTTTCTTGATCCCGAAGGCCAGTACCGCGACATGAAGAACGGCGAACCATGGGCTGACGGCACCTGGGAACGGCTGGGCGATGGGCGGCTTTGCTTCACGCCGTCAGACGAGACCCGCGCGGGCGCCTGCTGGGCCTTGGGCAAGCACAAGAAGAACGGCACCATGCGGGTCACCAGCGAAGAGGGTCGCGAAGTGCTGCTGCAACAGGTGACCTACCTCGCCCCGACAGGCCCTGAAGAAGGCTGAAACGATCTTTCCCGAGCCTGAACCCGGCCATGGCGCGATGATCGCCTTCGATGCGGTGACGCGCCGCTATGGCGAAGTGGTGGCGGTGGGCGGCGTGAGCTGCGACATCGCGCAGGGCAGCTTCGTGGCGCTGGTGGGCGCCTCCGGATCGGGCAAGTCGACGCTGCTCAAGATGGTCAATGCGCTCACCATTCCCAGCAGCGGGCGCGTGTGCCTGGAAGGCATTGATGTCACCACGCTGCCGCCGCCCGCGCTGCGGCGCCGGATCGGCTATGTCTTCCAGGGCATCGGCCTGTTTCCGCACATGAACGTGGCGGAGAATATCGCGATCGGCCCGCGGCTGGGCGGCGAGAAGCTTGCCGATCGGCGTGTGGCCGAACTGCTCGAACTGGTCGAGCTTGAACCTGAAATGGCTGGCCGAATGCCCGACGAGCTATCGGGCGGGCAGCGCCAGCGGGTGGGCGTGGCGCGTGCGCTGGCCAATGATCCGCATGTGCTGCTGATGGATGAGCCTTTCGGCGCGCTCGATCCGATCACGCGCGATGCCCTGGGCGAGCGGGTGCGGGCGCTCCATGACCGGCTGGGCCTCACCAGCGTGATGGTGACGCATGACATGGCCGAGGCGCTGCTGCTGGCTGACCGGGTGCTGGTGATGGAAGCCGGCCGGATCGTGGCCGACGAAACACCGCAGGCTCTTGTCGCTGGCAAGGGAGGCGAGGTAGCGCAAGGCCTCGTCGCGGTGCCGCGCGCGCAGGCCGAACGGCTCGCCGCGATGGAGCGCGATGGAGGCCCGGCATGAGCGATTTCCTTGCTGCGCTCACCGGTCTCGGCCCGCAACTCGTCGCCCATGTGCTGCTGGCCGCTTCAGCGATCGCGCTGGGGATCGCGGTGGCGCTGCCGCTGGCTGTCTGGGCCAGCCGATCGCCGGCAGTGGCGCGGCTCGCGCTGGGCATGGCTAGCCTGGTGCAGACCGTTCCCGCACTGGCGCTGCTGGCGCTGTTCTTCCCGATCCTGCTGAGCCTGCGCGCCGTGTTCGGCGAAGGCCTGCCCACGCTGGGCTTCCTGCCCGCATTGCTGGCACTGGCGCTTTATGCCTTGCTGCCGATCCTGCGCAACGCCGTGACCGCGCAGGCCAATCTCGACCCGGGCGTGCTCGAAGCGGCTGACGGTGTGGGGATGACCGGCTGGCAGAAGCTGCGGCTGGTCGAAGCGCCGCTGACCGCGCCCTTCATCATGGCGGGTATCCGCACCGCCAGCGTCTGGACCATCGGCGCGGCCACGCTGGCCACCACCATTGGCCAGCCCAGCCTGGGCGATCCGATCTTTGCCGGGCTTCAGACGCAGAACTGGGCACTGGTGCTCGCCGGCTGCATCGCCTCTGCCGGGCTCGCACTGGTGGCGGACAATTTGCTCGGCCTGATCGAACGCGGGATGGCCGAGCGCAGGCGCAGCTTGTCGCTGGGCGGGCTTGCCGTGGTTGTGCTGGGCATTGCTGCAGCGCTCTTCGCGCAATTCGGCAGCGGCGAACGTGACCGCGTGCTGATCGGCGCAAAGGGCTTTTCCGAACAATATGTGCTCGCCCGGCTGATCGGCCAGCGGCTCGAGGCGGCAGGATACAGGGTTGCATATCGCGACGGGCTGGGCTCGGCAGTGGCGCATAGCGCAGTCTCGAGCGGAGATATCGATCTGCTGGTCGACTATACTGGCACTATCTGGACCAACCAGATGAAACGCCGCGACAACCCGCCGCGCGACACCATGCTGGCCGAAATCGAGCAATGGGAACAGGCGGCCAGCGGCACCCGCGTGCTGGGGCGATTGGGGTTCGAAAATGCCTATGCCTTCGCCATGCGCGAGGATCGCGCGGCGGCGCTCGGCGTGGAGGACCTGGCCGATCTCGCGCGCGTTGCCCCGCAGCTGACCGTTGGCGGCGATCCCGAATTCTTCGAGCGGCCCGAATGGGTGGCGGTGCGCGATGCCTATGGCCTCAAATTCGCCAGCCAGCGCAATTTTGCCCCCACCTTCATGTACAACGCGCTGCAATCGGGCGAGGCAGACGTGATCGGCGCCTATACTTCCGACGGGCGAATCGCCGCAGATCGGCTGCGCGTGCTGGAGGACAAGCGGCAGGCCTTCCCCAATTATGATGCGGTGCTGCTGGCCAGCCCCGGGCGTGCCGCAGACGCCGCATTCATCGATGCATTGCGTCCGGTGATCGGTGCGGTCGACGTCGATGCCATGCGCGAGGCGAATTTTGCGGTCGACCGCGACGAGGAAAAGCTGACGCCCGACGAAGCCGCGCGCCAGCTTGCGCGGCGGGTGGGCCTCTAGAAACCCGGTGCTTCGGCAGGCCAGCCCTTGCCGGACAGACCCATTACCTTGAACAGCAAGCCCATCTGGTCTTCCGCGACCAGGCGGGCGTGCTGCCGCGCGAGTTTCTCGGCCTGGTCAGGCGCGCGGCGTTTGAGCGCCTCCATCCGCATGTCGATCCCCAGCGCGCTCAGCCATTCGCCTTGCATCTGAACCCCCAGCAAATTCGCGCCCTGGCGCTGCGCGACATGGCTCAGCACTTCAAAATCGACATGCGCGGTCAGGTCCATCTTGCCGGGGGCCGAAAAGACATCGACTTTCTGATGCCCCTTGATCGCCTGCAGTGTTGAACCAGCACGGCTCTCACGCGAACCATAGTCGATCATCAGCGCCGCCCCGCCCTGCGCCACCAGACGGTCGGCAAGCTCGCTCATCACCGCTGCCGCTGCTGGGCTCGTTTCGATCACCGTGCCCTGGCTTGCATGGCGCCAGCTTTGTGGCACAGCGGCATCCATCGGCCGATCGCCATAAACGAACACCAGCCGATCACCTTCAAGCCCAACCATCCGCTCGCGCCAGCCCTCTGCGGCGCGCAGCAATTGCCGCACCGGCAGCGCGTCAAAGAATTCATTGGCGATGATCAGCAGCGGGCCATCTTCTGGCAGGGTGGTGACATCGGCGTGATGCGTCACTCCGCGAATCGTGCCGCGCTGGATTTGCCGCAAGGCGTCTGAACCCTCGACGAAATGCACCTGCGGGATGAGCCCGTAGCGCCCGGCCGTGCGCAGCGCGTCAGACGCCAGAGTGCCGCGTCCGGGGCCCAGTTCGACATAGTGCACCGGCCCGGGCCGCCCCGCCCGCACCCAGATGTCTGCCAGCCACAGCCCGATCAGCTCGCCGAATACCTGGCTTACTTCAGGCGCGGTAATGAAATCGCCCGCGTCACCCAACGGATCGCGGCTGGTGTAATAGTGCGCGTTGCTTTCGCCCATATACTGGGCAAGGCTGATCGGGCCTGTTTCGCGGATCAGCCGCCGGAAAGTGCCCGCCAGATCGGCCCGTGCACCGCCGCTCATACCCCGGCCGGCTTGCTCCCGCCGGTCCCGACCGGGTCGCGGCTGAGCGCGTAAAGCGTTACAATCAATCCAAGCAGAATCAGCGGTATTGTGAGCCATTGCCCCATCGAAAGCCCGGTTGTCGCAGCGAATTCGGCCAGATGTGCATCCGGTTCCCGGAAGAATTCGTTAATGAAGCGCGCAGTCGCGATGCCGGTGGTGAAAATGCCCACCATCAGCCCGGGGCGGTAGCGCGCGCCGGTCTTCCAGAACAGCGGCAGCATGATCGCCAGCATCAGCAGCCCTTCCAGTCCGGCCTGGTAGAGCTGGCTGGGATGGCGCACGATGAAGGTAGTGGCGCATTCACCCGGCAGGCTGGGAAGATCGCAGAACACCATGCCCCACGGCACATCGGTTTCGCGGCCCCACAGCTCGCCATTGTTGAAATTGGCAAGCCGGCCCAGGAACATGCCCATCGGCACATTGACCGCGACATAATCGGTCACGCGCAGGAGCGGCAGCTTGCCGCGCCAGGAAACCCAGGCCATCGCCGCCAGCACGCCCAGCAGCCCGCCGTGGAAGCTCATGCCGCCATCCCACAAACGCAGCAGTTCCCAACTCACGAAGCCCTGACCTTCAAAGCTGACAAACAGCTCCGGGCGATAGAATGCAGCATAGCCCAGCCGCCCACCCAAAATCACACCCAGTGTGCAGTAGAAGAACAGGTCATCGACATGGCGCTGCGCCATGGGCGCTCCTGGTGCCTTGATCATCTTGCTGAGATGCCAATAGGCGAACAGGATCCCGCCAAGATAGGCCATCGAATAGAAGCGGAGGGTGAAAAAGCCGAGGTCGATCCCCTCGACAAGGCCCAGGTCTTTCCAGAAAATCGGGTCAGCGGTACCGCCGACGACGGCCCCGGTGGCGGCAAGTAGTGACAGCACGAAGCGAACCTCTATATAGGGGTATGCCGGTCCGGCACACCGTTCGGAGCGGCTTTTGGCACAGCCGGGGATTGGGGGAAAGCCCGTTCGCGGAGAGAAACTCCGCTGACAGGCTGCAGGACGCGGCATCAACGGCATAACGGCAAACGCACACTGGCGTATTGGCTTGGCGTGCGCTGTGAAGATGTCGAACAACCGGGACGACAAGGAGAGAAATTCGCATGCCCACCGATCTTGATACAGCCCTCGATGCTATCATGGACAAACTGACCGCCGCCGGAGCCCCCGCTGAGACCGTGCCGGTCAGTCGCGGCGGCGTGGACATGCCTTCGCTAAAGAACGCCCCGCCCAGCCTGGTCCATTACTTTGCCCATTACTGCAACCAGCATGGCGACCTGCCATTTCTTATCGACGGAGACATCCGGATCAGCTTTGCCCAGGCCTGGGATGCGGCGCAGCACGTTGCCGCCGGGCTGATTGCCAATCACGGTGTCGCACGCGGCGACCGCGTGGGCATTGCGGCACGCAATTCGGCCAACTGGATCATCGCCTATATGGGCATATTGGCCGCCGGCGGTTGCGCCACGCTGCTCAATGGATTTTCCAGTGGCGAAGAGCTGGCGGACCAGATCGAGCTGGTCGGCTGCCGCCTGCTGCTGGCCGATGCCCAGCGCGCCCAGCGGCTCGACGGGCACAATCATGGCGCCCGGATCGTCCTGTTCGACCATGACGAGCAACCTTCGCGCGGGCTTGGCGAATTGTGGGCTGATCCCGCCACTGCCAGTTTCCCCGAAATGGGGCCTCTGGACTACGCCACCATCCTCTACACCTCGGGTTCGACCGGCAAATCCAAAGGGGCATGGTCCGATCACCTCGGCGTGGTCAGCGGTGCGCTCAGCTATGCCATGCAGTCGCTGATGGCGTTCACCTATTTCGATAGTATCGGCAACGCGCCATCCACTCAGGCCTGCGCGCTGGTGGCGGTGCCGCTGTTCCACGTTACCGGAGAGGTTCCTGTGTTCCTGCAAAGCTTCGCGCTCGGCCGCAAGCTGGTGCTGATGCCGCGCTGGGACGCGGGCGAGGCGCTGCGGCTGATGGACAAGGAGAAGGTCAGCTATTTCGCCGGCGTGCCGCTGATGAGCTATGAAATCGCAACTCATCCTGACCGGCACAAATATGACATCAGCTCTTGCACCGGCTTTGCCGCTGGCGGCGCACCGCGCCCGGTTGATCATGTCGGCAAGATCAGGGAAGCCTTCCCCGACGGTTTCCCGCTGCTGGGCTATGGCCTGACAGAGACCAACGGCGTTGGCTGCGCCAATTTCAACGAAAACTATCTCGCCAAGCCTTCCTCGACCGGGAAGCCAAGCCGCCCGCTGGTGGATCTGGCGATACTCGACGATGCCGGCAAGCCCCTGGCGCAGGGCCAGATCGGCGAAATCTCGATCCGTTCCGTGTGCAATTTCATCGGCTATTGGAATAATGAGGAAGCAACCGCAGCGGCCTTTACCGCCGACGGGTATTTCCGCACCGGCGATCTCGGCCGGGTCGATGAAGACGGCTATGTCTATATCGTTGACCGCAAGAAGGACATCATCATCCGCGGCGGCGAAAACATCACCTGCATCGAGGTGGAAGAAGCGATCTATGCGCATGATGCGATCGCCGAATGTTCGGTGTTCGGCATTCCCGACGAGCGAATGGGCGAAGTGCCCGCGGCGGTGTTCTATCTCAAACCGGGGCACAGCCTGAGCGGGCCCGAACTGCGCGAATTCCTGCTCGCGCATATCGCCCCGTTCAAGGTGCCGCTGGCAGATCACATCTGGGTTTCGGAAAAGGCGCTGCCGCGGCTCGGCACCCAGAAGATCGACAAACGCACCGTGCGCAACATGTTTACCGCCGAACAGGCGGCGGCGTAGGCCTTGATCGTTTCAGGCGGAATCAACTGAAACGTGAATCAAGGTCTCATCATATTGATAAGAGCCTGATGCACGTGTGAGATCGAAACCGAAGCGCTTCAATCTCACACGATCAGGCTCTAGCAGCGAGGCAGAGAACCGGCTTGAGTTCCCCCAAGGTCACAAACCAGCGGGCGATTATCGATCGCCGTGCGCTTGCCGAAGCGATCGACGCGCTCGCCTCCGACAAGGGTGAAAAGGCGCGCCCGCAGATCGTCAAGCTGCTGCGCGACGCGCTCGACACAGGTCGCGCCGAGATAGCCCGTCGTCTTGAGGAAAGACCATCCGCCGGGCACGAATGCACCGGCGCGCAATCGTTCCTGATCGATCAGATCGTGCGCGTGGTGCACGATCACGTAACCGAGCACGTCTACCCGGTGGCCAATCGTAGCCGTGCTGAACGGCTCGCGATCCTGGCGGTGGGAGGATACGGCCGGGCTGAAATGGCGCCTCATTCAGACGTCGATATCGCCTTTATCACACCGACCAGGCGTGCGCCGTGGTGCGAGCAGGTGATTGAGGCAATGCTCTATTACCTGTGGGACCTGGGCCTGAAAGTGGGGCACTCGAGCCGCACTGTAGATGACACTATCCGCATGGCGCGCGAGGATCTGACCATCCGCACTGCGCTGCTCGAAAGCCGGTTCATCTGGGGCGACCGCAAGCTCGACGAGGAAGCCAGTGCCCGTTTCTGGGCCGATGTTGTCAAGGGCAGCGAGCGGCAATTCCTCAGCGAAAAGCTGGCAGAGCGCAATGCCCGCCATAAACGGATGGGGGACAGCCGTTATGTGGTCGAGCCCAATATCAAGGAAGGCAAGGGCGGCCTGCGCGATCTGCAGACGCTGTACTGGATCGGCAAGTATATTCACCGGGTGCGCAGCGCCGCCGAGCTGGTCGATGTCGGCCTGCTGACGCGGCCCGAATACCGCAGCTTCCGCCGCGCCGAGGGCTTCCTGCTGGCGGTGCGGTGCCACATGCACATCATCACCGGGCGCCCGGAAGACCGGCTGACCTTCGACTTGCAACGCGAAGTTGCCGCACGAATGAATTTCGCCGACCGCCCCGGCAAAAGCGCGGTCGAACGCTTCATGCAGTTCTATTTCCTCCAGGCCAAGCGGGTGGGCAGCCTGACCGGCGTGTTCCTCTCGCATCTCGACAATGAATTTGCAGGCAAGCGGGCGCGCAAGGGCTTCTTTGCCGGCTGGGCGCAGAAATCGCGCCTGCTGAAAGGCTACCGCGTATTTGGCGGCAAGATCGCGGCGCCATCGGATGACTGGTTTCGCCAGGATCCGGTGCGGCTGATCGAAATCTTCCAGCTGGCTGAAGCCAACAGTCTGGAGATCCACCCTGAAACCATGCGCCTGGCTGATCGCGACAGCGCGCTGATCAGATCCGATGTGCGCGAGGACCCGCAGGCCAATGCGCTGTTCCTCGAGTTGCTTGCGGGCCGCAACGATCCCGAAACGGTGCTGCGCTGGATGAACGAAGCGGGGGTATTTGGCCGCTTCATACCCGATTTCGGCCGGGTCAATGCGCAGATGCAGTTCGACATGTATCATCACTACACCGTCGATGAGCATACGATCCGCGCCATCGGGCTATTGAGCCGGATCGAGAAGGGTGAACTCAATGCCGACCATCCGTGCTCAGCGCGGCTGATCCACCGCATCAATTCACGCCGTGCGCTTTATGTCGCGGTGCTGCTGCACGATATCGCCAAGGGGCGCGGCGGCGATCATTCGGTACTGGGGGCGGAGGTCGCGCGTGAATTGTGCCCACGTTTGGGCCTGAGCGAAAACGAAACCGATCTCATCGCCTGGCTGGTGCGGCAACACCTGCTGATGAGCGCGACCGCCTTCAAGCGCGATCTGACCGATCCCAAGACGATCGAGGACTTCGTGGGCGAAGTGCAAAGCCTAGAGCGCCTGCGCAATCTCGTGATGCTAACTGCGGTCGATATCCGCGCGGTGGGGCCGGGCACGTGGAACAGCTGGAAGCGGCAATTGCTGGGCGAGCTTTACGATGCCGCACAAGAACGCCTGCGGCTGGGCCATATGCGCGAGGGGCGCCGCCAGCGCGTGGCGGCAAAGCGCGAGGCTGTGCGCGAATTACTGGGCGACAAGGCGAATCTGGTCGAGGAAGTCGGTGCGCTGCTCGACGATTCCTATTGGATCGCCGAACCCGAAGCCATGATCGCGCGCAATCTGGTGCAATATGATGCGGCGCGACTGGTCGAGGAACACCTTTCGATCGAGTGCGAATTCGACCCGGAACGCGGAGCCACTTTGGTCAGTGTGATCGCCGCCGACCACCCCGGCCTGTTCTATCGTATTGCCGGGGGCATCGCGCTGGCTGGCGCGAACATCATCGACGCGCGTATTCATACCGCGCGGTCGGGCTGGGCGGTCGACAATTTCCTGGTGCAGGACCCGCTTGGCATGCCGTTCTGTGAAGAAGGGCAATTGGAACGGCTGCGCAAATCGATCGGTGACGCGCTCGCCAACCGGATCGAGCTGGTGCCAAAGCTGGCGGCGCGTCCGCTGCCACGCAGCCGCGCGGGAACCTTCGATGTTGCGCCGCGCGTTACCTATGACAACAATGCCTCGAACCGTTTCACGGTCATCGAAGTCAATGCGCGGGACCGCCCGGCATTGCTCAATCGGCTCGCACGCGCACTGTTCGAAAGCAATCTTGTGGTCCAGTCCGCGCATATCACCTCATACGGCGAGCGCGCGGCTGATACCTTCTACGTGACCGATCTGACCGGCGACAAGATTACCGCGGCAGACCGGCTCGCCGAAATCGAGCAACGCCTGCTCTATGCCGCAAGTGACACGCGCCAAAGGCAGCTCGAACAAGCCTGAACGGGGGTGCGGGCAGCTGTGGCCAGGCAGGTGTGGCAAAAACGATACCGGCCTGCGAATTGCATCCTGTGGGTGCGGCATGCCGGTTGCATCGGGCTACCGTTAACTTATCATACCGGCAAGTTTTTGAGAGGAGACGGAAATGATCCATAGATTCAGTTCGCTTTCTGCGCTGGCAATGCTGGGCGCTGGAATGGCGCTTGCCCCGGCGGCTATGGCGCAGGACAACGCCGGAACAGCACAGGATGAAGCTGGCGATATCCCTTACGCAAGCGAGATCATCGTTACGGCACAAGGCCGCGCACAGTCTCTGGCAGATGTTCCGATCGCAGTATCGGCGGTATCGGGTGAAGTGCTAGAGAAGTCGGGGGTCAACGATATCCGCGATCTGACACAGATCGCTCCTTCGCTGCTCGTTTCCTCAACCGGCAACGAAGCCAATGGCTCTGCCCGCGTTCGCGGGATCGGCACCGTGGGTGACAACCCGGGCCTCGAAAGCTCGGTCGTGGTGTTTGTCGACAACGTCTATCGTTCGCGTTCGGGCAATGCGCTCAGCGAGCTTGGGCCGATCGAGTCGATCGAAATTCGCCGCGGTCCGCAAGGTACGCTGGGCGGGCGCAACTCCAGCGCAGGCGTGATCAGTGTCAACACCGCACCTCCCGAATTCGTCTTCAGCGGCCATGGCGCCTTTACCTATGGCAATTTCGACGCCATTCGGGTCGAGGCTGGCGTCAACGCACCGCTCAGCGACAAGATCGCGGCCAGGATCGATGGTGTCTATTTCGAGCGTGACGGCTTTATCGAGGACGCGGTCAACAATACGACGGTCAACGATCGCGACCGCTATCTGATCCGCGCGCAAGCGCTGTTCGAACCGACTGGCGATATAAGCTTCCACCTGATCGGCGATTATTCGCGCAAGGAAGAAGCCTGCTGCGCCGCAACTTTCGTGCAGCCCGACTTCGCTCCGCTCGCCAGAATGAGCCCCGGCCTGGACTCTTTCACCCGGCCCGTGGGCGGTCCAGCGCTGACCAGCACATCGAACCCGATCGTTCCGATCCTGCTGGCGCTGGGGCAGGATCCGCGGGCGCTCACACAGAGCACGTTCGAGCGCACTATCTATCCCACGGAGGGGCGCAGCTATGACGGGGTGACCGAAGATTACGGCATTTCGGGCGAGCTCAACTGGAGCTTTGGCGATGTTACGATGACATCGATCACCGCCTATCGCGAATATTTCAATACTCAGGCTTCCGACACCGACTACACCGGGGTCGACATCCTGTACCGGGCTCCGGGCCGCAACGCCGGCGCGCGCGATTTTGAAACCTTCACGCAGGAACTGCGATTCAACGGCAGCGCCTTCGGCGGTCGGCTCGACTGGCTGGTTGGCGGCTTCTACACCAATGAGAAGCTGCAAACGCGCGATAATCTGCGTTTCGGCACGCAGTATGGCACCTTCGCCGCATGCCGCATCGCACTGGCGATCAATCCGGCGCTGGCCAATCCCGGTGCGACCGATTGCTTCGGCGCGAATATCGCTGCCCTGACAAATGCCAATGGCGGCGCGGGCGCATTTGGTGCGGCAACACCGCTGATCGTTCAGGGCATCACCAATCTATCGAACGTGCGCGATGTCGGCGGCACGGGTGACGTGTTCAACCAGAAGAGCGAAAGCATCGCTGTGTTCACGCACAACATCTTCCACATCACTGACCAGCTCGATCTCACACTCGGCCTGCGTTACACCGATGAATCGAAGAAGCTGGATGCCACCTTCGCCAATGACAACGTGTTCTGTCCGCAGAACCGGGCGTTGCTGAGCGGGTTGCTGGGCGGCCCTCTTGCCGGGTTGGCAGGCGGGTTGATCGCACTGTCCTGCCAGGGCAATTCGAACGCCGAGCTTGACGGTGTCTCGATCGACGACAAGCGGAGTGAGAATGAATTCACCGGCACAGCGGTGCTTTCGTACAAGGTGGATCCCGATCTGCTGCTCTATGCCAGCTATTCGCGCGGCTACAAGGCGGGCGGTTTCAACCTCGATCGTTCGGCACTGGCCAATCCGCTGTTCCTTGATGCCAACAATCTCAACACCGCCAATCTTCAGTTCGACGAGGAAACGGTCAACGCCTTTGAAATCGGCGCTAAATATTCAACCCGTGCCTTTTCGGCCAGCATTGCCGCATTCCGCCAGCAGTTCAGCAATTTCCAGCTGAATACCTTCAATGGCTCGGTATTCCTGGTGCAGAACATCAATGGCTGCAGCGCCGATCTTGGTGGAGCTGACCGCGATGCCAGCGCCGCCACGGGCGCCTGCGACACTGACGACGTGAAGTTTGGCGTGGTGGCCCAGGGCTTCGAACTGGAAGCCACTGTTTCACCGATCCCGGATCTATCGGCGAGCTTTGGCATCACCTACGCGGATACGAGCTATGGCAAGAATCTGATCGGTAATGACACCGGCACGCCGCTTGATCCGGCGTTGCGCCTGCTTCCGGGCGACAATTTGTCGAACGCACCGGAACTGGTGGGCACGGCTTCGCTCAACTGGAGCCCGCCGATCGGTGATTCCGGCCTTACCGGCCTGTTCTTCGTCAACGCCCGCATGACCGATGATTTCAATACCGGTTCCGACCTGCTGTTCGGCAAGGAGCAGGACGGATATGTCATCGTCAACGGCCGTGTCGGGGTAGTCGGCCCCGACCGCGCCTGGGCAGTCGAATTCTGGGCCAACAACCTGCTCAACAAGGATTATACGCAGGTTGCGTTCAACACGTCCTTCGTTGCTCCGCAGCAGACCTTCTCGGCCTTCCTGGCAGAGCCGCGCACCTATGGGGTGACCTTGCGCGGCCAGTTCTGAAGCATCGTTCCAGCACTCACAAGCGGGCGGCCTTCGGGTCGCCCGTTTCATTTTAGGCCCTATCCCCAAACAGCGCAGTGCCCACACGCACATGCGTCGCGCCCAGCATAACTGCGGTTTCATAGTCGCTGCTCATCCCCATGCTGAGGCCGCCCGAATCTCTGTCCAGTCCATTGTCCGCCGCGAGTTTTGCCAGCAGCGCAAAGAAGGGCGCGGGTTCGATATCGAAAGGCGGGATGCACATCAGCCCGGCGACCGGGATATTCGCCGCCCGCGCCTGTTCGATCAGCTGAGGCAGATCGCCGATCGCGCAGCCGCCTTTCTGCTCTTCTTCGCCTATATTGACCTGGATAAAGCACGGCACGCGCCTCTCAGCCTTGTTCATCGCCTTCGCCAATGCAGTCACAAGGCTCGCCCGGTCGAGCGCATGGATGCAATCGAACAGCGCGACCGCTTCCTCCGCCTTGTTCGATTGCACCTGGCCGATGAGATGCAGCTCTACATCGGGATAAGCTTCGCGCAGCGCGGGCCATTTCCCTTGCGCTTCCTGCACCCGGTTTTCGCCGAATACCCGCTGCCCCTGTTCGAGCAGCGGCACGATCCGTTCGGCCGGTTGCGTCTTGCTGACCGCGATCAGGGTGATGTCCGCAGGATCGCGGCGCGCGGGCTTGCAAGCGCGGGCGATATTGGCGCGCACCTGGTCGAGCGGATTGTCTGCCATTTCCATCGCGCTGCGCTATAGCGTCCCCATGGCGAAGATACAGGCCCTTCCTGCGCTTTGGCTGATATCGGACGCGCGCAATGACGCAGCGCTGGAGGAGGCACTGCGCCAACTGCCGCGTGGATCGGGCTTCGTCTTTCGCCACTATCACCTGAATGATCAGGCGCGCCGCAAGAGGTTTCGCCAACTCGCTTCAATTGCCCGTGCGAGCGATCATCTTGCCATATTGTCAGGCCACGCCGATTTGGCTTTCGAATGGGGCGCAGACGGAGTCTATGGTCCGCCTGGCAAGCTGGGCAACAGACCGGGTTTGCTTCGCTTCGCCACAGCGCATGACGCAGGGGAGATTTTGCTCGCGAATCGCGCAATGGTCGATGGCGTATTTCTTTCGCCGGTTTTTCCCACCCGTTCCCATAAAGGTGGCGCTTGTCTCGGAATATCACATTTCAACGCACTCGCTTTGCAGGCGGAGATGCCGGTTATCGCCTTGGGAGGTATGAATGCAGAACGTGCAAAGGAACTCGATTGGCCGCGCTGGGCGGCGATTGACGGGCTCTTATAGAGGACTCGCTTGGCCGCACGCCTCTTGACGCGGGACTCGCCAAGGATTCATGGTGTGTTCCGACAGGAGGCAAGTCGATGGCAACCCGCGCGATGAGCAAGAAGGGCGCGACAGATTGGCGCGCGGCGTTTCGCCGCTCGATGCGCCGCGCTGCGCAGATGGCCGGTGCCGGCGGGTTACTCGCGCTGATGCTGTTCCTCGCCCTCGCCCTGGCGAGCTATACCCAAACCGATCCCTCTGGCTCGACCGCGGCCTCGGGAGAGGACATCCGCAACTGGATGGGCGCGAGCGGGGCATGGGTGGCCGATAAGGTGCTGGCAACTTTCGGCATAACGTCGGTGTTGCTATTGCCGCTTCTCTATATTGGCGCGCGCAAATTGTGGCGCGATGTCGAGCATGAGGATGAGCCCGATACCACGCGCTGGTGGCTGCCCTTGGCAATGCTGGTGCTGGCCATGATCCTGCTTTCAAGCGTGCTGGGCCTGACGTTCGAAGGACCGGGCAGCACGCTTCCCGCGCAAATGGGCGGCATGTCCGGCCTGCTGGGTGCCGCAGCGATTGAAGCGGTGGCTGCGCGCTTCGGCGAAGGGGCATCGGGCTGGGTTACACTGGGTCTGGCGCTGGCAAGCCTGGCGATTGGCATTGCGCTCACTACCCGCGTCTTCGCGATCGATTGGCGCAGCCTGCTGACGCTGCCCGATTTCATGCACCGGTTGAGGCCCCACCACGCTACCCGCGAAATCAGCGATGATTCCGGGCAAATTGCGCTGGCGCGCGGCAAAGCGCGCCGGACCAAACCCGTAACCGATCCCAGACCAGAGCCTGCTCCGCGGCGCGCACCGGAAATCAGCGATCCTTCCGCGCCGCCCAAAAAGGCGGTTCTGGCCGAGACCAGACAGCGCGATATGTTCGCCAGCTTCGATTTGCCCAGCCTCGACCTGCTGGCCGACCCGCCCGAGGACAAGGGTGTGAAGCTCGACAAGATGGCACTGGAACGCAACGCCCGCCTGCTTGAGAATGTGCTCGACGATTTCAATGTGAAGGGCGAAATCACTGCGGTGCGCACCGGCCCGGTGGTGACCATGTACGAGCTTGAGCCTGCCCCCGGCATCAAGGCCAGCCGGGTGATTGGCCTGGCAGAAGACATCGCCCGCAACATGAGCGCGATCTCTGCCCGCGTGTCACCGATCCCGGGCAGGACGGTAATGGGGATCGAATTGCCCAATACCGCAAGGCAGATGGTCAGCTTCAAGGAACTGGCCGCTTGCGCCGCCTTTGCCGAGGCCAAAGGCAATCTGCCGATTATCCTGGGCAAGGATATAGCGGGTGAGCCGATCGTGGCGGATCTTGCCGCCATGCCGCATTTGCTGGTCGCGGGTACCACCGGATCGGGCAAGTCGGTGGGCCTCAACGCGATACTGCTGTCGCTGCTCTATCGCTTTACCCCGGCCGAGTGCCGGCTGATCCTGATCGATCCCAAGGTGCTCGAGCTCAAGACCTATGATGACATCCCTCACCTGCTCTCGCCGGTGGTTACCGAACCTCACAAATCGGTGCGCGCGCTGAAATGGGCGGTCGAGGAGATGGAGCGGCGCTATCGCATGATGAGCTCGGTCAATTCGCGCAACATCAATTCCTTCAACGAGAAGATCACGGCGGCTGCCGCCAAGGGCAAGCCGCTTGGCCGCCGGGTTCAAACCGGATTCGACCCTGAGACCGGCGAGGAACTGTTCGAGGAAGAACAGCTCGATTACGAACCGCTGCCGCAGATCGTGCTGATCGTCGATGAGCTGGCCGATCTGATGGTGACAGTGGGCAAGGAAATCGAAGTGCTGATCCAGCGGCTTTCGCAAAAATCGCGCGCCGCCGGCATCCATCTGATCATGGCGACGCAGCGCCCATCGGTCGACGTCATCACCGGGGTAATCAAGGCCAATTTGCCCACCCGCATCAGCTTCAAGGTGACCAGCCGGATCGACAGCCGCACCATTCTGGGCGAACAGGGGGCAGAACAGCTGCTGGGCAAGGGCGACATGCTCTACAAACCCAATACCGGTGCACTGATCCGCGTGCACGGGCCCTTTGTAGGCGATGACGAGGTGGAGCGCGTGGCCGATTTCTGGCGCGCTCAGGGCAAGCCCGAATATGTCGATGCGGTCACTGAAGAGCCCGAAGACGGCGGCTTCTCCTACGAGGATGAATTCACCGCCAGCGACAATCCCGAAGAGCGCAAATACCGTCAGGCGTGCCAGATCGTGATCGAGAACCAGAAGGCTTCGGGCTCATGGCTGCAACGCCAGATGGGCGTGGGCTACAACACCGCAGCCAAATGGATCGAGCGGATGGAGAGCGAGGGGCTGGTTGGGCCGGCCAACCATGTCGGAAGGCGCGAGATCTTCCGCGACCAGGACGGCAACCCGCTCTGATCTGCCGCGCAGCACGCCTCAACGGCCATACCGTTAGCGTCGTCTGGATCGATCCGCACGACCGCGCGGGGCGCGGGACGCGCTCTGCCGTCAATTAAATGCACTGTCACCGCAGCCCGTCACCGCAGCCCACCCTAATTCTCAGGCGTGACTACCACCGGCGGCGGAGGCAGCGCATCGTCTTCGCGCTGCGGATCGCGGGCCGCGCGCTCCTCGTCCGTCAACGGGCGGAAGCTGATCTCCCGCGGCGTGATCAGCCCGTCATCGCGCTGGCGGATGCGGACAATGCCGCGCAGGTCGCGATCGGCCAGCTTTTCCTGCAGTTCGCCTGAGCGCGTCTGCGCGATGTACAGTCGGCCGTTCCGCAGCCCTGTGTCTCCATAGATCGAACCGGTGCTGATGCGCGCCGGATGGGCGCAGACGGCAAGATCGTCTACAGGCACGATTCGGTCGATCACGGGCGCTTCGCCCTCGATGCAGAACTGTGTCAGATAGAAATTGTCATCGCGCGTCTCGCCCGGCCATTCGTAGGTGAATTCGACATAGTGTCCGCGCAGCAGGTCGCGCGGATCGTACCCCGCAACCGGCACGTCCCAATCGGTGCCCTGACGGCTCTTGTAATCGCTCCAGCCCCACAGGGCCGCGAGGCCGGCAACCGGCAAGGCAAGGGCTGCGATGTGCCATGGCTTGCCCGTCATTTCGCCTCTCCCGAGGCGGGCGCATATTGCCTGGAAATCCGCAGCGCGGCCCAGGCAATGCCCAGGATCAGCAGCCCGGCGAGGATCAGGCCGAAGCCGCTGGTGAGCAGGTCGCTCGCCAGTTCGAAGCTCAGGACGATCAGCCGCAGCGCCACCACCGCCACCGAGGCCTGGAACACCCCGCGCCACCCCGCGTGCAGCGCCGCTGCCGCGATGCCGAACCACAGCGCCATCAGCAGCAATCCGCCCGCCAACTCCTCGCCCGACAGGGGATAGGCGATCAGGCACACGATGCCCGTTCCGGCAATGACCGCCGCGCTCGCCTCGTCCGAAGGATTGCGCCGCGTCAGATAGACGAGAGCCGCCGCCGCCAGCGCCAGAACCGTACGCACCGTTTGCGCATCGAGCGCCATCATATTTTCGTCGAATTTCTCGATCCCTGCCGCAATCGCGACCAGCGATGCGCCGCCTACTGCATAGACAAAGGCAAGCTGCTCGATCCGCTTCCAGAACACTTCCCGCGGGCTGCGTCCCCGCATCCATGCGCCCAGCGGGGCGGCCAGCACCGGCACCGCGGTGACCAGCGCCAGCCAACTGTCGGGAAGCTGCTGATCCGCGCCGAAATATCGATCATATGCGAAGGCATAATCCCAGCATGCATAGACGAGCACGCCCATGACCAGCACTGCCAGCAGCCAGCTTTGCCCGCGCGAGAGCATGAGCGGTGCAAACAGCACCAGCCAGACGGCGAGCGGTTGCCACAAGGGCGAGCCTGTCTGATAGACCTGTCCCAGATGCCCGAAAAAGGCCAGGCCCAGCACGCCAAGCAGGAACAGCGTCACCTCCGCCGCCCAGGGCTGGTCGTGCCCGATCCGCTCGCCGCGCAGCAGGATGAAACCCGCGAGCGCTCCGATCAGCGCCAGGTGGATCGCGAGGCGCACCTGCCCCGGCACGTCTTCCCAATTGGCGGCGATGACCGAGATCACGCCCAGCCCGATCGCCAGTGCGCCGATTCCGAACGCTGCCCACAGCGCCAGCGGGCGCGCATGCTGAGCCTCGTGCGCACGGATACGCTCCGCCGTGGCCGCGTCGATCAGGCCCGCTTCGATCCAGCCGTTGAGCTTGCGCACACCCATCGCGGCTCAGACTAACCTATTGTGATGGCGTGGCAAGCGATGCTGCGGAAAACTCTCGCCAAAACGCGAAACGCCGCCCCGTCTGCGTGACGGAGCGGCGCTTCTCGATGAAGTAGCGAGTGAGAAACTTACTTCAGCTCGTCAGCCGTCATAACGATGGCTTCTTTCGCAACCTTTTCATACTTGGTGAGTTTGTCCTCGGGCGAAATGATCAGTCCGATCTTCGCCAGCCGACCGCCTGGCCCCCATGACTGGGTCCATTCCACCAGGAATTCCTTGAGCCCGGGAATTACTCCAAGATGCGCCTTCTTGGTGTAGATGAACATTTCACGGGCGCCCGGATAGGCCCCGCTCACGACATTTTCGTAGGTTGGCGCAACGCCGTTCATCGGCAATCCCTGCACCTTGCCCAGGTTCTCTTCGAGGAAGGAGTAGCCAAACACCCCGACAGCCTTGGAGTTGCCGGTCAGCTTCTGGACAATCAGATTGTCCTGCTCGCCCTGATCGACATAACTGCCATCGGAGCGGACCTCGGTGCAGACCTGATCATACTTGTCTTCGTCGGTTTCCTTGAGCGTCTTCATCGCGGGATCGCTTTGGCATCCCTTTTCGAGAATCAGTTCCTTGAGCGAATCGCGTGTGCCCGAAGTGGACGGCGGGCCGTAAACAAGGATCGGTTCATTCGGCAGCGAAGGATCGACATCCGCCCATGTCTTGGCAGCCTGCGGCTCGCCGTAGGGATTGGCCGCGAGCGCTTCATAAACGATCTTGGGTGACAGGTTCATGGTGAGCCCGCCCGCTTTCGAGGCAAACACCAGCCCGTCGAGCCCGATCTGCATTTCGATGATTTCGGTTACGCCGTTCTTCTGGCAAGTCTCGAATTCGGAAAGTTTCATCCGGCGCGATGCATTGGTCACATCAGGCGTGCTGGCGCCAATGCCCGAACAGAACAGTTTCATGCCGCCGCCGGTGCCGGTCGATTCGATCAGCGGCGACTTCAAATTCGGATTGGTGTTCTGGAAGCTCTCCGCCACCGCCTTCGCGAAGGGGAATACGGTCGAAGAGCCGACGGCACGGATTGAATCGCGTGTGCCCGAATTGCCGCTTTCACCGCAGGCAGCAAGCGCAAGGGTTGAAAGGGCGATCAGGCAGGTGGTCTTGAAGTGACGCATGGAATTATCCTTGATTTGCTCCCGGTTGGATTAGACGCCCGACTAGGCGTCAACCGTGACAAGAGTGTGACAATAATTTGAGGTGGTGCCGGTCAGAAATCGACCTGCGCACGCACGCCCACAACATCGACACCATAATCGGTGTCACCGCCCGCAGCCGGATGGACTGCGCCCGAATAATCGAGCCTGCCATAATTGGCGAGCAGCATGGTGTAATCGGTCGGCTTCCACACCAGCGAGAGGAAATAGCCGTCCTGCGTACCGCCAAGGATGCCGGCATCGCTAAGGTCAAGGCGATCATAACGCAAATTGAGCTGCACTGATCCCATGCCGCCTTCGCCAACAGGATTGGCGGGCTTGGTACGGTCAAACTTGCCGCCCTTGTAACCGCGCGTATCGCCCTTGGTCAGGAAGTAGCCGACTTCGGCATAGCCACCGAAGAAGGTCGGATCGGCCATCCCGGTGGGCATGTTGACGTTCTGCCAGAAGCCTTCTGCCGCCGCGTGGAACGGGCCAGAGATAACCGCACCTTCGAGCCCGAGGCCGAACTCACTGCCTCCACCGAGGTTGCCGGTATTGATAAAACGTTCCGAGGTGAAGTGGACCAGTGGACGCTGGCGATAGCGGACCGTCTCGCCCGCCTCGAGATCGGTGTAATGCAGCGAACCGCCGAAATGGAGCTGCGCATTGCCAAGCCGGGGCATGAACACCACGCGGCCGTCTGCGCCCCATTTCTTGTTGGAGAGGTCTTCCATATTGTCGGTGAACAGGCCGCCCTGGACCAGCACGTCCTTGCCGCCAAATTCAGCCGCCGCACCGACACGGCGCTCAAAGCCAAAGGCATCTGTGAAGGCGGCGCGTTCGATGAAACTGGTGTGGAGCGAGCTGGTCAGTTCTTCCAGCGACTGGAAATTGTTGAACTGGCCGACGCTGATCTCGGCTCCGCCAGCGTCATAGGAAATGAGAGCGTCGGTCACAGCGACAGAATTTCCGGCGAAGTCGACTTCGAACTTGTAGCCAAGGCCGCCCGGCATATCGCCCGAAACGCCCAGCCGCGCGCGGCGCGCTTCGCTGCCGAAGCCATCGCTGCGGCCGGTCGAGGAAGGTACCGAGGTAAAGCCTGCATCATACTGAAGGCGACCGCGCGGCTTGAAGCTCCAGCCGCCCTTGCCCTTGATCTCGGGTGCGCCTTTGAAGGCGATCCTGACGCCATCATCGGCTTTCTCTGCCGTTGCAACGGCGGTTGCCGCGGCTTCATTCGCAGCGCTCGCTTCAGCGCTGGCCGCGTCAGACTTGGCCTCTGCCTGGGCAAGCTCGGCCTCGAGCGTGTCGATGCGCTGCGCCATCGTGGCCATGGCCGCGCGCATTTCAGCCAGTTCGGCGCGCAATTGCGGGTCATCCGGCTGCGCCAGCGCGGGTGTAGAAAGGCCAAGGCCAAGGCCAAACGCGAGAAGGGGGGCCGTGTGCTTCACAATGTTACTCATTGGTTTCCGTTTGGTTGAGGTTTGATGGCGTGATTACGGCGCTGATGCGACAGTTTGATGACATTTTGCGTCCACAGCGGCGTAGCCGAAAGATCCATGTAATATGCTGAATATAAGTATGAAAATATGCCTGCATGCACAGCTGTGCTGAGTCCTTGACGGAAGAAAAAGGCCGCTATCTTGTGGACCGCGCCGGGCTGGCGATGATTGAGAATAGTGGTTAATACTTAGGGTTAATACCTAGGAAAGTCTTCGGTAGATTTAACCGTCCATCAATCGCTTCCTGCCATAGGCCGGTTGATGGGAAGGGTGATTTACATTGCAGCGGCGCTGCTGGCTGCCCTGGCTGCACTTGCAGCCCTGCTGCTCATTGCGCCGGGCAACGCCCAAACGGAAGGCGCGGCCATCAAGCCTGCCTGTCATGCCAATTCGGATCTCGCGCGCAATTTTGCGGACATGGCTGCTCGTGATGCGGGGTGGAATTGCAGCAACAGCAACTGGCAGGCAAACCAGCCTGTTTCATGGCTGCGCTTCGATGCAACCGGGTGGCGTGCAGACCAACTGCCACAGAACTTTTTCACACGGATATCGCGCCATAAAAGCATTGCCATCGCGGCGATAGATACTGACGGGACAATTCGCGAAAAGCACTGGAACGAAGCAGATGGTCGCGCGCTGGCCAATGGGCCGGTGTTCGAACTCGCCCTGCCCGAAATCAGGCCCGATACTCAACATGTCCTGGTGCGGATCGAACTGCCGCATAGCCTTCCGCTGCTGACCAAAGCGCGGCTCACCGCAACTGCCGGGCAGAGCCATTGGTCGCAGCGAGATGTCATAATCCTGGCAATCTTGTGCGGGATGCTGATCCTGCCGTTATTCTTCGACGTCAATTTCTACATCGTCCTGCGCGAGAAATTTGTGCTGGTGCACGCGGCCATGGTCGTTGCAATGATCAACTACGTGCTGTTTGCAGGCGGGCTGATTTCTGCCTTTGTGCAACTGCCGGTGGCGGTGATTTCGGTTGCTGGAATCTTTGCCTGGATTTTGGGCGTGTGCTGCTCGATCCTATTTCTCCTCACCTATCTGGAAAAGAGCGCGCAATCGCCGCTTATGCGCTTTTTGAGCAAGGCGTTCGTAATATGGACGCTGCTGGTGCCCGGGTTTTTCGCCTTGCAGCTCCACTCAACCCAGGCATTCGACGATCAGGGGTATTTCTACAGCATCACAGCCACGCTCGTCTTTATCGCAATCGCGCTCGCCGAAGCGCTCTTGCGTGGCAGCAGGGGTGCGCGTTTCGTCACGCTGGCCTGGTTGCCGATCATGGTCGCATCAATCGAAAGGCTGATGCGCGGATTGGGCAGCCATGTCGGGTCGCCCTCGCTCGAACTGCTGCTTTTCATTGCCATCGGGTTCGAGGTGATCGTCATCTCGTTGGCGGTGGCTGAGCGCTTCTTTGTGATCAAACGCGAGCGGGACATTGCCCTGTCGCGGGCAGACGCGTTGGGCGAACTGACCGAGCGCGATCCGCTCACCGGCCTGCTCAACCGGCGCGCCATCGATGCGCGGTTCGCCGATCTGCATGCTGCCGGTTATGATACCTTCGCGCTGATCGATCTCGACCATTTCAAGCGGGTCAATGATACCGCCGGCCACAGCACGGGTGACAGGGTGCTGCAGATCGTTGCCGAAGTCCTTAACGATGACAAAGCGAGTATCGCGATCCGCATGGGAGGCGAGGAGTTTCTGCTGCTAATGCGTGGAGACGACGCCGAGCTACGGCTGGAGCAATTGCGCAAGCAGATCCCCATCAGGGTGGCCCATGCCCTGCCCCAGCTTGAAGGACTCGTGACTGCCAGTGTGGGCATGATCGTTGCGCCCCGCCGCGCCTTGCCCAAGGCTGAATTCTCGTTGCTGTACAATCATGCCGACCGGCTGCTCTATGACGCGAAATCGCGCGGGCGAAACCGGATCGCCTGCGAAAAGCTGCGCGGGTTCGAACGCCGGACAGGCGATCGCCGCAGGGCGCAGCAGAGAAGGGCAACGGCGGCCTGATTCAGTCCGTGTTCGGGCCTATGAACGGCGCGATCACTTCAGGTCGCACGCGCACCAGGCGCTGAGTTTCCCGATCGAGCATTGCCCAGTTTGTCCGCGCTGAAATGATCACCTTGCCCGCTGCGCCGTGGAAATCGACCCGCCGGATCGAGGTCGCCCCCTGCGCCGCCCCGTCGATCCAGGTTTCGCCGGTCACGCTTTCGCCTTCCGCGATATTGCCGCGATAGTCGATCTCGTGCCGCACCACGACCCAGAAGAAGGCGGCGCGATCCTGAGGCCGCGCCACTGCGTCCCAATGCGCGGTGGCAATATCCTGCACCCAGCTGACCCACACCGCATTGTTGACATGCCCCAGCTCGTCGATGTGCTGGGGCTCAGCGGTGAAGGTGCGGGTGAAGCGCGCGGTCAATCCTTGTCCGCTTTCCCGGCCAGCCCCATCTGCCACAGGATGAAGGCGTATTCCTCCGCCACTTCATAGAGCGAATTCCAGCGGCCTGACTTGCCGCCATGCCCTGCGCCCATATTGGTCTTGAGCAGCAGCTCGTTGCTGTCGGTCTTCACATCACGCAGCTTGGCGACCCATTTGGCCGGTTCCCAATAGGTCACACGCGGATCGTTGAGCCCGGCGGTCACCAGCAGCGGCGGATAGTCCTTCGCCACCACCTGATCGTAAGGCGAATAGCTGAGCATATAGGCGAAGGCTTCCTTGTCGGTAATGGGGTTGCCCCATTCCTGCCATTCGCCCGGCGTCAGCGGCAGGCTTTCATCAAGCATCGTATTGACCACATCGACGAAGGGCACATGCGCCACCACCGCCCCGAACAGTTCGGGCGCCTGGTTGATCACCGCCCCCATCAGCTCGCCGCCAGCCGAGCCACCGCTGGCCGTGATCTTGCCCTTTTCGGTGTAGCCTTTCTCGACCAGGCCTTTCGCCACGTCGACAAAGTCATTGAAGGTGTTGCGCCGCTCGAACATCTTGCCCTGCAGGTACCAGCGACGGCCGAGATCATCGCCGCCACGGATATGCGCGATGGCATAGGCGAAACCGCGGTCGATCAGGCTTAGGCGGCTGGTCGAAAAGCCCGGCGGCACGGCATAGCCATAAGCGCCATAAGCATAAAGGTGCAGCGGGCCGGCGCCCCCATCCTTATCCGGCGCGCGATCCTTGCGCATTACCACACTGACCGGAACCATGGTGCCATCGCGCGCTTCGATTTCGAAACGCGCGGTAGTGTAAAGCGAGGGATCATAACCGCTGGGGATTTCCTGCTGTTTGAGCAGTTCAAGCTGTCCCGATCCGATATCATAATCATAGACCGAAGCAGGCGTGACCATACTCTGGTAGGACAGCCGCAGCTTCCTCACGTCATATTCCGGGTTGTTCGACAGGCCGGTGCTGTAGCTGGCTTCGGGGAAAGCAATCGGCGTCAGTTTCGATGGATCTGCATAGGAACGGATCTGGATCTGATCGAGGCCATTCAGGCGCCCTTCGGTGACATAGAAGCCCTTGAACAGCTCGAATCCGGTCAAGTAGAACTCGTCGGACCCGGCGATCGCCGTTTGCCACTCGCCCGGCTTGTCGAGCGAGGCCTTGGCGAGGCGGAAATTGATGTGATCGTCATTGGTGTGGACATAGAGAACACCGTCGCGCACATCGACCGCGTATTCGACGCCCTTGCTGCGCGGTTTGACCAGAATCGGCTCGGCAGTGGGATTGGCGGCTGGCACCAGCCGCACTTCGCTCGTCTCATTGTCGCCGGTGGCGATGATCAGCCAGTCTTCCTGCGCCGACAGGCCGGTGCCCACGCCGAAGCTCTCGTCATCTTCCTTGTAGAGCGTGACGTCTGCATCAACCGGTGTGCCGATCACGTGCAGCTTTGCCTCAAGCGTGCGCCATTCCTCGGTCGACGGGCCGTAAACCAGCGCTGTATCATTTGCGACCCAGGTCAGGCCCCCGCGCAAATTGGTCAGCTCATCGGGCAGCAATTCGCCGGTTTCGAGATCCTTGATCCGCGCGGTGTAACGTTCCGAACCATTGGTGTCGGTCGAATAGGCGAGAAAGCGCCCGTTCTTGCTGACCGAGGCCGCTCCGAGGCGAAAATATTCGAGGCCTTCCGCCAACTGGTTCTCATCGAGCATCAGCACCGCATCGCCCCCTGCCACAGGACGGCGATAGTGTTTGCGATATTGCGCGCCTTCCTCGAATTCGGACCAGTAGACCCAGTCGCCATCCTTTTGCGGCACGGTGCTGTCGTCTTCCTTGATCCGCGCCTTCATCTCTTCGAACAATGTGTCCGTCAGCGCCTGTTGCGGCGCCATGCGCGTTTCGAACCAGGCATTCTCGGCCTTGACGTAATCGAGCACGTCCTCGTCATCGACCGTGGGATAGGATTGATCTTTCAGCCAGTGATACGGGTCGCTGATCGTGATGCCGTGATGAGTGTAATTGTGCTCGCGCTTCTCGGCAATGGGCGGAGCGGCCGGAGCCTTGGCTGTCACTGGTGCATTATCCTTGTCTGTGGCGGCGCTGGCCGCAGCAAGCGGCACAATGGCCATGCAGGCTGCGATCGCGCTCGATGCGATGCGAGAAAACGTCATGAGAACGGGCATCCTTCCTTGCGACCCGGTGCGGCTGGAAACATGCGCACCGGAAGACTATGACGGGTATATTTAGAGGATGGCGTGTGTGCCGCAAGCACTAAGCGCCACAAATCAGGATCAGCCAAATGCTCATGCAAACCCACGAAGCCCGCCTGAACGCCTTGCGCAAGGAATTGAAGCGCCGCGAGCTCGACGGCTTCATAGTGCCCATATCTGACGAACACATGAGCGAATATGTCGGCGACTATGCCCAGCGGCTCAATTGGCTGACCGGCTTTGGCGGCAGCGCCGGCAGCGCTGTTGTATTGCAGGATTCGGCCGCGATCTTCGTCGACGGGCGTTACACGGTGCAGGTGCGCGATCAGGTAGATGAAAAACTGTTCGAATACCGCTCCGTACCCAAGGACACGATCGGCGGATGGATCGCCCAGCACGCCGCGAAAGGCGCGCGGATCGGCTATGATCCCTGGCTCCACAGCCGCAAATGGGTGGACGCGGTGCGCCTGGCCGCGGCCAGGAACGGCGTGGAACTGATTGCGCTTGAAAGCAATCCGATCGACGCGGTGTGGCAAGACCAGCCCGAACCGTCAGGCGCCGCCGCACTGATCCAGGATGACCGGCACGCCGGACGCTCATCATCCGAAAAACGGGCCGAAATTGCCGATTGGCTTAAGGCCGAAGGGCACGATGCGGTGGTTATATCGGCGCTCGATTCGGTTGCCTGGCTGCTCAATATCCGCGGCGCTGACATTTCGCACACACCGGTGGCGCTGAGCTATGTCATCGCACATGCCGACGGCACGGCGGAACTGTTCATTGCGCCTGAAAAACTCACGCCCGCGCTCGTCCAGCATCTCGGCAATGCCGTGACTCTGCGTGATCGCGGCGCATTTGCCGATGCGCTTGGATCAATGGCGGGCAAGCGCGTGGCGGTAGATCCCGAGTATGGCGTGGCGGCGATTGCCCAACTGCTGGAGGCTGGCGAAGCAAAGGTCAGCTTCGAGCGCGATCCCACGATCCTGCCACGCGCGATCAAGAACCCGGTCGAGCAGCAGGGGCACCGCGATGCGCAGGCCCGCGACGGGGTGGCGGTTGCGCGTTTCCTGCGCTGGCTTGAGGAAAACGCCCCCTCGGGCGAGATCGATGAAGTGGGCGCCGCAGCCAAGCTCAAGCAGCTGCGCGAAGAGCTTGGCAACCTCAAGGATCTCTCGTTTGACACCATTTCGGCGGCTGCCGGTCATGCCGCGCTGCCGCATTACAAAGTGGACGAAAACAGCAATATCCCGATCCCGCCGGGCTCGATCTATCTGGTCGATTCGGGCGGGCAATATCCCGCCGGCACAACCGACATCACCCGCACCGTATGGATCGGGACGCCAGATGGATTGGGCGAACCGACCGCAGAGATGAAGGATCGCTTCACCCGCGTGCTCAAGGGCCATATCGCGCTTGACCGGGCGGTATTCCCGCAAGGCACCGTGGGCGGGCAACTGGATGCCTTTGCCCGCCAGTATCTGTGGCAGGCAGGCGTCGACTATGCGCATGGCACCGGGCACGGTGTGGGCAGCTTCCTCTCGGTCCATGAGGGTCCGCAGCGTATAGCCAAGCTGGGCGGCGGACAGGCAGGCGCTGACCAGGAACTGTTTGCCGGGATGATCCTTTCGAACGAGCCCGGCTATTACAAGCAGGGCCATTTCGGCATCAGGATCGAAAACCTTGTGCTGACCGTGCAGCGCAAGCTCGACGGGGCGGAGGGGGATTACCTCGGCTTTGAAACGCTTACCTTCGTGCCGATCGACCGCACTCTGGTGCAAAAGGCTCTGCTAACGCCTGACGAAATCGCCTGGTGGAACGAGTATCACGCCAAGGTTCATGGCATTCTCGCCCCTCAGATGGAGGGTGACGATCTGGCATGGCTTGAGCGCCACTGCGCCCCGCTGTGAGCCGACATTACCATGCAATTGCGCTTGCGGGATCAGCTTTGTTCACTTAATGTTCCACTTGCACGAGTCGCAAATGGGGCGACTCCATCGGGAGAGCAAGCATGATCGGATATGTGACACTTGGCACGAATGACCTGGCGCGCGCGGCAAAATTCTATGACGCGATAGCCGAGGAGATGGGCGTCGGGCGAATGATGGATTTTGACACCTTCATTGCATGGGGAACGTGGGATGGCGGCGCTGGAATCGCCGCGACCAAGCCGTTTGACGGCAAAGAGGCCACAGTGGGCAATGGCACGATGGTGGCGATCGGGGTGGCCGACAAGGCGCAAGTCCACCGGCTCTACGATATCGCGATGGCGCATGGCGGCAGTGACGAGGGCGCACCCGGGCCGCGCGGCGAGCCCGACCAGAACGGCAAGGTGTTCTACGCCGGCTATTTCCGCGATCCTGACGGTAACAAGCTCAACGCATTCTGCATGGCAGATGCGTGACTTCTACGTTGCGCGCGGATGAATGCCGCGCATAGCGCGATACATTGCGCGACAATTTCCTGCAAAACCGGCATAATCCTGCGACGTGGCGGGGTTAGAACAACAGGACGAGCTGCGAAGGATCTGGCAACGAATTTCGGCCTGTCCCCCTGATGGCCGGGCCAACCTTCGCGGCTCCCCCGAAAAGATTGCAGGAGAATTGAATCATGCGCAAACTGACACTCACCCTTTCCGCAGCCGCCCTGGCACTCGGCGCTGCGTCCATCGCCTATGCCGCGCATCACGGCGGCAAGCATGATGGAGCAGATGCCAATGGCGACGGCATTGTGACGCTGGCTGAAACCAAGGCGCATTCCGCCGCCATGTTCGCCAGAATGGATGCCAACGGCGACGGCGTGATCAATGCCGAAGACCGTGCGGCACATCATGCCGAGCGCTTCGCCGAACTCGATGCCAATTCTGACGGTGAAGTCTCGCAGGAAGAAATGCAGGCAGCACGCGAAGCGCGCAAAGAGAGGATGCAGGAACGCGGCGCCGATCGGCACGCCGCGATGTTCGCCCGCGCTGATGCCGATGGCAATGGCACTCTGTCCGAAGCAGAAATGCGCGCGGCCCACGAGGCGCGGCAGTCCATGCGGCATGGCCGGATGGGCGAACACGGGGGCGAACGCGGGGGCAAGGGCGATCACGACGGCAAGATGATGCGCGGCCATGGCCGCGGCGGCGGCATGGCGATGCTTCGCCAGGCTGACACCGATGGTGACAAATCCGTGACTCGCGCCGAATTCGATGCAGCCGTCGAAGCGCGCTTCAAACAGGCAGATAGCGATGGCTCTGGCACGATTACCGCCGAAGAGCGCGCTGCCGCTCACACCGCAATGAAGGAGCGCATGCAGCAGCGCCGTGATGGCAAATAGAGTGTATGCCCCCGGTTGAGCGACAGGCAAAGCTGCGGCAAGGTGATCTGGCATGACGCTTGACGCACCCACGCAGTTGCTGCTGGTCGATGACGAACCGACCCTGCGCGAACCCCTGGCCGAGTACCTAACCGGTCAGGGGTTCAGCGTGCGCCAGGCGGAAAGCGCCGCGCTGGCACGCAGTGAATTGCGCGTTCAGCGGCCTGACCTTGTTTTGCTCGATATCATGATGCCGGGCGAGGATGGACTTTCGCTGACCCGCCATCTGGTCGAAACTCAACGCGTTCCCGTGATCCTGCTGACCGCACGCGGTGAAGCAATGGACCGGATACTGGGGCTGGAAATGGGCGCGGACGACTACATCGTGAAACCATTCGAACCGCGCGAGCTGGTAGCACGCATCCGCTCCGTGCTTCGCCGAGCGGCGCAGCCACCTACCAGCGATCCGGCAAACGGCGATCGGCACTACAGTTTCGAAGGTTGGCGGCTTGATCCCCTGAAGCGCCGCCTGACTGATCCCGAGGGCACTTTGGTGCCGATATCGACCGCCGAATTCCGTATGCTGCGCGCTTTCCTCGACCATCCGCGCGAAGTGCTCAATCGCGACCGCCTGCTCGATATGGTTCAGGGCCGTGAAGCGCACCTGTTCGATCGCGCGGTCGACAACCAGATCAGCCGCCTGCGCCGCAAGATCGAATCCGACAGCCGCGATCCGCAGCTGATCCTCACCGTTCGCGGCGGAGGTTACCGCCTGGCGGCGGATGTCACACGCCCGGCTCCGGACGCAAGGTAATGGCGCGCCTCCTTCCCCGGAGCCTGCAGGGCCAGGTCATGCTGGTGCTTGCGGTCGGACTGCTGGTGGGCCAGGCGATCTCGGGCATATTGCTCTATCGCGCCGCCGAACAGCGCCGTGACGCAAATGCAGTCAACCAGATCGCCCTGCACCTCCTCACCGCCGAGGAACGCGCCGCCCAGCGCCGCGCCATGCGCGAAGCCGTTCGTGACGCGCGCGAGCGGCCTGTAATGCCGCACGAGGAGGATCACATCGGGCCGATGCGCCGGATGATGCGGTTGGAACGATCGGGCATCGAACAAAGCGACACCCCGCCAATGCTATCCGGCGAAGTGCGGATGCCGCGCTTCGAATCCGCGCTTGGCGAGATACTGGCCGAGCAGGGGATGTCGCCGCGCAGCATCCAGATCGTGGCACGGCGGGGCAATGATGACCCGTTGATCGCCGCAAGCCCCCGCCTGAAGCGGCGGTTGGGCGATCTCGACTGGCGCAACAAGAAAGTGCTGGTTGCGGGGATCGAGCGCGCCGACGGGAACGGATGGACGATCGTCCGCCATCCGCTGCCTGACCGCCCGAAGGGCGCGGCAAGGACAATCCTGTTCCAGACGCTGGTCATCCTTGCAGTGCTGTTCGTGCCCCTGTTCCTGGTTCTGCGGCGCATGACCCGCCCTCTGGCCCAATTGACCGCGCGAGTTGGCGATTTCTCGCTTCGGCCGGAAAATGCGGTCCGCCTGGAAGAACGCGGCCCCCAGGACATGCGCCGCCTGATCGCTGCGCACAACGCAATGGAAGCGCGCATCGCCGCCATGCTCGACGAGAAAGACGTTATGCTGGGCGCGATCGGGCACGATCTCAAGACACCGCTCGCCGCGCTGCGGGTGCGGATCGAAAGCGTCCCCGATGGAACGCAGCGTGCCCGCATGGCCGAAAGTATCGAGGATATCACCCGCACGCTGGACGATATCCTTGAACTGGCGCGGATCGGCCGGCCTGGTGAAGCGGTAGAGGTAACCGATCTCGGCGCGCTGGTCGCTTCGGTGGTGGAGGAATACGAAGATCTCGAAAAACCGGTCGAAGCGGGCGAGCTACCGCGAATTGCACTGCCGCTTCGCTCGACATTGCTACGCCGCGCAATCCGCAACCTTGTCGACAACGCGCTGCGCTACGGCAAGCGTGCCCGGGTTTCAGTGGTGCAACAGCAAGGCTGGGCAGTGATCCGCATCGAAGACGAAGGCCCGGGCATCCCGGCGGAGCAGATTGCTGTCATGCTCGAACCTTTCCAGCGCGGCGAGGCAAGCCGCAATCGCGGCACTGGCGGTGCGGGCCTGGGCCTGACGCTCGCGCGCGCGATCGCCCTTCAGCATCGCGGCGAACTGGAGCTCGCCAATCGCCCGGAAGGCGGCCTTCGCGCGGATATCCGCTTGCCAACAGGCTGACAGGCGCTCAACCAGCGACCGCCGCAGATTTCCACATTCACGAGCCGACATGGGAGAAACAATTTGCCGAACATTCTTTATGGCGCCCCGCTGTCGCTCTTTTCAGGCAAAGCACGCGCCTATTTTGACTGGAAAGGCGTGGAATATGAGGAACGGCTGCCTACGCCGGATGTCTATCGTGACGTGATTCTGCCCAATATCGGGCGGCCGGTCATCCCGGTTGTCCAAACATCCGGCGGCGAGATCCTGCAGGATACCACCTGCATAATCGACCATTTCGAACGGGCCGAACCCGGCCCCTCGGTCTATCCTGAAACACCGCGCCAGCGGCTCGCCGCGCTGCTGCTCGAATGTTTCGGTGATGAATGGCTGGTGATCCCGGCGATGCACTATCGCTGGCACTACAATGAAGACTTTGCCTATAGCGAATTCGGCAAGACTGCCGCGCCCGGCGCATCGGCGGAGGAGCAATATCGGCTGGGCAAGGAACGCGCAGGGCCGTTTCGCGGCTCGCTGCCCATTCTTGGCGTCAACGATGAGACTGTCCCGGCGATCGAAGCCGGCTATGAAGCGCTGCTGGCCGATCTGGACTCCCATTTTGCCGAGCACGCCTTCCTCTTCGGGACACGCCCTTCGATCGGCGATTATGGCCTTATCGGTCCGCTCTATGCCCATCTCTATCGCGATCCAGCCTCGGGCGAGATCATGGAGCGGTTGGCCCCGCGCGTCGCGAAATGGGTGCGGCGCATGGTCAATGTCGAAGCTCCGCAGTCAGGTGAATTCCTGCCCAATGACGAAGTGCCGGAAACGCTTCATCCCGTTTTGCGGCGGATGATGGAGGAGCAAGTCCCGCATCTGCAGGGCGTGGCGCGAATGCTGGGGGAATGGGCCCGCCAGAATGAGGGAAATGAGCCGCCGCGCGGGTTGGGCATGGCCGATTTCGCTATCGAGGGAATAGGCTCGCAGCGGATGGCCTTCCCGTTCAGCTTGTGGATGCTGCAACGCGGCCTTGACTATCTGGCATCGCTTTCAGGTGCGGATCGCGCCGCATGCGAGGCTCTGCTGCGCCAGGTGGGCGGCGAAGCGCTGCTGAATTTCGACCTGCCGCTGCGGCTGACGTTCGAAAACCATCGTCTCGGCATTGCGCGCTAGCGCATCAGCCCGCCGATCAAATTGCGCACAAAGCGCCCGGCGATACCGCCGCCATACTCGGTTGCGATTGCGCCGGCCGCCGAAGTGGCCGCGGATCTCATCGGATTAGCGCGCGATTTCTTGCCCAGCACAGCGGCAGCGGCGATCGAGGCGGTAGAGCCGGCCGCGGCAGCGGTCGCGCGCTTGATTGCCTTGTCCCACACCGAAGTGGTCTTGCGGCTGCGCTTGCGCACTTCTTCCTCGCCCTTTGCCTCGACTTCCGCGGCGGTTGCAGCCGCGTCGAGTGCCTTGGCGGCAAGCACCTCCATCGCGCTTTCACGATCGACCCGCATGTCATATTTGCCGTCATGCGGGCTGACAGACTGGATGATCGCGCGCTCCTTGGGCGTGACCGGGCCGAGCCGCGAGCGCGGCGGCTTGATCAGCGTGCGTTGCACCACCGTGGGTGCGCCGTCTTCATCGAGCGTGGAAACCAGCGCTTCGCCCACTTTCAGCTGGGTGATCGCTTGTTCGACATCGAGATCGGGATTGATGCGGAAGGTTTCAGCCGCAGCCTTGATTGCGCGCTGATCACGCGGGGTGAAGGCACGCAGCGCGTGCTGCACACGGTTGCCGAGCTGGCCAGCGATCTCTTCCGGGATGTCGATCGGGTTCTGCGTGACGAAATAGACCCCAACGCCCTTCGACCGGATCAGGCGCACGACCTGTTCGATCTTGTCCTCAAGCGCCTTGGGCGCATCGTCGAACAACAGGTGCGCCTCGTCGAAAAAGAACACCAGCTTGGGCTTTTCCGGGTCGCCCACTTCGGGCAGGCTTTCGAACAATTCCGCCAGCAGCCACAGCAGGAAGGTGGCATAAAGCTTGGGGCTGCGCATCAACTGATCGGCAGCCAGCACATTAATTATGCCGCGGCCCTGTTCGTCCAGCTTCAGGAAATCGTCAATCTCGAGCGCCGGCTCGCCAAAGAACCGGTCCGCGCCCTGCGCCTCGAAACTCAGTAATTGGCGCTGGATTGTGCCAACTGTGGGCTTGGCCACGTTGCCATACTTGCCGGACAGTTCAGCGGCATTCTCCGCTGCCCAGGCCAGCACCGCCTGCAGATCGGCAAAGTCCAGCAACAACAGCCCGTTCTCGTCAGCGTGGCGGAACACGATCTGCAGCACGCCTTCCTGCGTGTCGTTGAGATCGAGCAGGCGCGCCAGCAGCAGCGGCCCCATTTCGGAAATCGTGGTGCGGATCGGGTGGCCCTGTTCACCATAAAGGTCCCAGAACACCACCGGATTGTCGGAATAGGCATAATCCTCCATGCCCAGTTCCTTCGCGCGCGACTCCAGCTTGTCGGCATGCTTGAAAGTAGGCGATCCGGGCAGGGCAACGCCCGACAAATCGCCTTTCACATCTGCGACAAAGACCGGCACGCCCTCGGCAGAGAAACTCTCAGCCAGTCCCTGCAAAGTCACCGTCTTGCCGGTTCCGGTGGCGCCCGCGATCAAACCATGACGGTTGGCCCGCGACAAATCGAGATATTGCTTCTCGCCATTGGCGGCGAGGCCCATGAAAATGCTATTCATGATGGTTGCCGGTGTCCCTTTGCCCGAGAATTGCGACATTCTGTGTGGCGCACCGCAGGCAGCGCGGTCAAGTGCTCGACTTGCTGGCGCGATAAGCTAAGGCGTGAATCATGAGCCAGGCCGCTCCCTTTATCCTGCTTGACGATGCGCGCGGCGTCGATCCCGCTGCGGCGCACCTGTTCGAGAATCCGCGCAAGCTGTTCGTCGCGCAGCGGGCAGATGAAGTGGCCGATGTGCTGGCCGCGGCAGATGCCGCACGGCTCGCAAGTGGTGCAACGCTGGCGGGCTATCTCGCTTACGAGGCAGGGCTGGCGCTTGAGCCAAAACTGGCGCCGCTGGCCGATGCGCGAACCGGCGCGGCAGGCCCGCTTGTGTGGCTCGGCCTGTTCGATGAGACGCGCGAACTTGCCGCCGATGAAGTGCCGCTATGGCTTGCCTCGCGCGCCAGCGGCGAGGCTTCGCTTGGCCCGTTGGAGCCGCAGCTTTCCGCCGGCGGTTACCAGGCGGCATTCGCGCGGTTGCAGGAAGCGATCCGCGCAGGCGACATCTATCAGGTCAACCTGACTTACCGGCTTGCCGGCTCATATCGCGGCGATCCGCTCGCGCTCTATGCCGCGCTGCGCCCCGCCGCCGAAGCGGGCTACGGCGGAGTGATCTTCGACGGGTCGCATTGGCTGCTGAGCCTCAGCCCCGAGCTGTTCGTCTCGCTCCGGGGTGGCGAAGCCAAGGTCAAGCCGATGAAGGGCACTCGCCCGCGCGGTGCAACCGAGGCGGCGGATCGTGCGCTGGCCGATGACCTGGCCAATTCGGCCAAGGACAGGGCTGAAAACCTGATGATTGTCGACCTGATTCGCAACGATCTTGGCCGCGTGGCCGAAGCGGGCAGCGTGCGGGTGGACGCGCCCTTCACCGTCGAATCCTATCCCACCGTGCACCAAATGGTTTCCACCGTGCGGGCGCGGCTGCAAACCGGCATCGGCGCGGCTGACCTGATCCGCGCAATCTTTCCCTGCGGCTCGATTACCGGTGCACCCAAGATCCGCGCGATGGAACTGATCGACGAGATCGAACGCGATGCGCGTGGCCCCTATTGCGGGGCGATCGGGCGGATCGATCCAAATGGCGATGCTGCCTTCAATGTGGCGATCCGCACGCTGCGGCTGACGCCCGAGGAAAACGATCGCGGGCGCGCGGTTATGGGGGTGGGCTCCGCCATCGTGGCAGATAGTGAAGCCATGGCCGAACGGCGCGAATGCGACGTCAAGGCAGGCTTCCTGCGCCGCAGCGCGCCAAATCACCGCGCGGCGGATTGCGATCTGATCGAGACCATGCTGTTCGATCCCGAAAGCGGCATCGACCTGCTCGAACTGCATCTGGAGCGGATCAAGGCCTCAGCGCATGAGCTGGGCTTTTCTTTCGATCGCCATGCCGCGCGCAACCAGATTCAGGCGCTGTGCTTTAACCTGGAGACGCGCGCCAAACTGCGCCTGCTGGCTTCGCGCCGGGGCGCGCTGGCGCTGGAAGCTGGACCTGCTCCCGAACCGGCAGACGAACCGCTGGCCTGCATCGCGCTGCCGCTGCCGGTCGATCCGGGCGACTGGCGGCTGCGGCACAAGACCAGCGACCGCGGGTTCTATGAAGAGGCGTTGGCCGCAGCACACAGCGAGGGCGCAGACGAAGCGCTGCTGGTGCATCCATCAGGCCTGGTGAGCGAAGGCAGCTTCACCAACATCTTCGTCGAGCGGAACGGGGCGCTGGTTACCCCGCCCGCCGCACTCGGCCTGCTGCCCGGCGTGCTGCGCCGATCGCTGATTGAAGCGGGCAAGGCGCGCGAAGCGGAATTGACGCTGGATGACCTTGCGGATGGTTTCTGGCTCGGCAATGCCGTGCGCGGGCTGGTAAAGGCACGGCTACTGATATGATCGAAATACTTTATGAAGATGGCGAGGCACTGGTCATCAACAAACCCGGCGGGCTACCGATCGAGCGACCGCGCCGGGGCGGACCTTCGCTTGAAGACCACCTCGACCAGCTGAAGCTCGGCTTCCAGCGCGCACCGATGCCGGTCCACCGGCTTGACACCGATACCAGTGGCTGCCTGCTGCTGGCGCGCAACCCCAAGGCACTGGCGCGCCTGTCCCGCGCGTTCGAGGATCGGGCGGTTTCGAAAAGCTATCTTGGCCTGGTGGCGGGCGAGCTGAGCGAGAGGGAGGGCCGGATCGAGCTGGCACTGTCCAAGATCAGCTCCAAGGAGGCTGGCTGGCGCATGATCCCGGCCCGAAAGGGCAAACCGTCGATCACGGATTGGCACCTTCTCTGGGTGGGTGAGGGATTCTCGCTGGTCCAGTTCCGCCCGGTTACGGGCCGCACGCACCAGATCCGCGTACATGCCGCTGCCGGACTGGGCTTCCCACTGGTAGGCGATCCGGTTTACGGCCAGGTTGATCCGCGTTGCCGCCGTACCATGCTGCACGCCTCTTCGCTGGTGGTACGGCGAGGGGCCAAAACCCCGATCATCGCTACCAGCCCGGTTCCGGCGGATTTTTCCGCATTCGGTATCGCCCCGATGGAACAATGGACAAGCCCGGCTTGATAGACCGCGCATTCGCGCTGGCCGAGGAAAGCTTCCTCGCCGGAAGCGGGCCGGGCGGGCAGAACGCCAATAAAGTGGCCACCACAGTGCAATTGCGGGTCGATGTGTTCCAGCTTGGATTGCCGCCGGATGCGTTCGGCAGATTGAAGGATATTGCCGGAAGCAAGCTGACCAAGGATGGCGAGATCGTGCTGACCGCGCGCGAATACCGCACCCGAGAACAGAACCGCGAGGCGGCGCGCGAAAGACTCGCGGCGCTGCTGGAGGAGGCGCTTGTCCCTGCGAAGAAGCGCGCCCGATCACGGCTGAACCGCGTGGGTAAAGCCCAGCGACTGAAACAGAAGAAAGCGCGCGGCGACGTGAAATCCAAACGGGGCAAGGTCAACCGTTCAGATTGGTGAGTCTTGCTTGACTTTCGCGGCAGAATCACCCAATGGCGCGCCTCTGGAAGGCGGTGCGGCACGCGCCGCCCGTATTTTTTCGGCTGATGACCAGCCTTTTTGCAAGTTTTAGGATATCGTCATGGCGAAGCCAGCAACCGTCAAGATCAAGCTCGTCTCGACCGCGGACACGGGCTTCTATTATGTGACGAAGAAGAACCCGCGCAACATCACCGAGAAGATGACTTTCCGCAAGTATGACCCGGTCGTGCGCAAGCATGTCGAGTTCAAGGAAGCCAAGATCAAGTGATCTTGCTGAACGGCTGAACGCCAACAGGTTCAGTGACAGTTCAACGCAACGCCGGTAAGGCGCGCTGCATGGACAAGTTCAAGCCCTTTACCAAACGCCCGTTGCGCACCGCGCTGGCGGGCGCTTTGTTATGCACGCTGCCCGCAGGAGCAGTCATCGCACCGCCTGCTGCGGCTCAATCTGCCGCCGGCGATCTTGACCGTGCGGTCAGCGCGCTGCGTGCAGTGTCAACCTTGCGCGCAGACTTTTCACAGACAGACCGCCAGGGTCAGGTTGCGACGGGGGTGATGACGCTTGCGCGTGGCGGCAAGATCCGCTTCCAGTACGGGAATGACGTTCCCCTGCTGATCGTTTCGAACGGGAAATCGCTCTACCTCATCGATTACGAGGTCAATCAGGTTCAGCGCTGGCCGATCCGCAATTCGCCGCTCGGCGCACTCCTTGATCCTGATCGCGACATCTCGCGTTATGGCAAGCTGGTGCCGACGGGCAATCCCGACGTGGTCAGCATCGAAGTTCGCGACCCCAAGCGCCCCGAATTCGGCATGATAACGATGATCTTCGTGCGCGACGCCAAGGCGCCGGGCGGGCTCGAGCTCAATACATGGGTGGCGCTTGATGCACAGAACAATCGCACCACCGTGCGGCTGCGCAACCATCGCTATGGAGTCGCCGTGGATGACAGTGCTTTTCGCTTCCGCGATCCGCGCCAATCGTCTCGTCGACCGCGCTGAACGGTTCGACCGCGCGCGGTTGTAAGAATACGACAAGACGCTGCATCCCATTCATTTACGCGAAAGCTGAAAGCGCCTAGTTTACATGGGCAAGGCAAGCGAAGGCGGGTTTCCCCCCTGTTGCCCCAACCTTCAACAAGGCTGCCTTGCAACAGCGTGACGAACGCTCAAAAAGGACCCTCGTGCCAATGCCCCCGGCACGAGGGTTTCTTTTTTGGATTCGGTATTGGTTGGCTGCGGTTTGCGCTAATCATTCCAGCCAAGTGCCTTGACGATAATGTCGTAGATCAGGTTTTGCTCGATCACGCCTCGCACGCGCTCTGCACCAGGGCCCTGGCCGTATAGCGCCACATCCTCGCCGCCATGCGTTTCGCTGCCCATGGGAACGGTCGCTTGCTGGTGCGCATGAACTCCGGTTTCGGGCATCGGTCGCTCAGCCATGTTCGCAATCGCGCCCGGGCCGTTGCCATAACCCAGGGTAGTGTAAGGCTTGCCGTCTGCGGCCAGCCTCGGCCCGCCTGCGGTACCGGCATGCTCCGCATCCCTCTCGCCCGGGGGCACGACCAGGCCCAGGATCGGATTACCGCGTCTGGGATATCCGGCCATGGTGAATACATGGCTGTGACCCGCCGTCACCAGGATCAGCGTCTCGTCTGGATCGGTGTGATCGATCGCATACTGGATCGCGCGGGCAAACTCGACCGCTTCCTCAAGCGCATAGCCCGCCTGCCCGGCGTGGTGGCCGTGATCGATCCGTCCTCCTTCAACCATCAGGTAATAGCCGTCAGGATCCTGATCGAGCCGCCCGATGGCAGCGGCGGTCATTTCGGTCAAGGTTGGCTCGGCCGAGTCCCCGGCCCGGTCAACCATGTAGGTCATATGGCTAGGTGAAAACAGGCCCAGCACCGGCTTGCCTTGCGGGGCCGCTTCGAGCTCCGCCGCAGTTTCAACATAGCTGCCCCCGCTTGCCGCGGTCCATACAGCGGGCAAATCGGCACCGGGGTCAAGCCTTCGCCCGCCCTGCTCGCCGCCGAAGAAAACTGCACGCCCCCCGCCCAAGGCGACATCAAACTGCTTGGATACAAGCTGGCTGGCGATATCGGTGCAGCCCTTGCCGCGCTGTGCCTTGGGAATCGCGGCATCGGATTCCCAGTCGCGATCGGGCGCATGGGCATAGACCGCCGCCGGGGTCGCATGGGTGATCCGCGTGGTCGTGACAATTCCCAGCGCCAGCCCGCGTTGCTTCACCTGTTCGCCAAGCAACGGCAGCCGGTGCTGCAGCGAGTCCGCGCAATCGCCGCGCCGCGCCTCCGGGCCAATGCCCAGCATGCCGATATTGGTCTTTTTCCCGGTATGCATCGCGCTGGTCGTGCCCGCGCTGTCAGCCACCTGAGCATTGGTATTGTAGGTCTTCACCAATGCCACATTGCCGAACCTCTCGAACGGCAGAACATGTTCCTCACCGCTCAGGCCAAGCTTCTGCCCGGCATAGATCCGTGCGGCGGTAACCGTGGAGATGCCCATCCCGTCACCGATGAACAGGATGACATTCTTTGCCTTTGGCGCCGGGGCTTTGATTGGCACGGCAGAAGCACTGGCAACCGAACTCCGGGTCTGGGATGCCGGCACACAAGCGCCGAGCGGCAATGCCAATGCTGCCGTGAGAATGATCGAACGGTGCAGGCGGGTCATGGGGTTATCTCCTTGCCTTGGGAGCTTCGCTATCGGCAACCAATGTGACGGGAAAGAGAAAGCTGCGACTGGACCGATAAGATTGCGCACCCTAAGTGCTGTGCGCATGGTTTCTATCGCTACCTGGAACATCAATTCGGTGCGGCTGCGGCTGCCGATCGTCGAGCGCTTCCTCAAGGAGGAGGCACCCGATGTCCTATGCCTGCAGGAAATCAAATGCCAGGAACACCAGTTTCCGGCCAAGGCGCTGGCCGAGCTTGGCTATGAGCATCAGGCGATCCACGGGCAAAAGGGCTATCACGGGGTCGCGACTGTAAGCCGCATTCCGCTGAGGGAATTCAGCCGCCACGATTGGCAGGATAATGGCGAGGCGCGCCATGTGGGCGTGGAACTGCTCGGCCCTGGCCAGGGGATGATTCTGGAGAACGTCTATGTTCCCGCAGGCGGCGACGAGCCCGACCGAGAGATCAACCCCAAATTCGGTCAGAAGCTCGATTTCCTGGCCCGGATGACCGCGTGGGCCGGAAAGGTTGATCGCCCGACGATGATCGTGGGCGATTTCAACATTGCCCCGCTCGAAAGCGATGTGTGGAACCACAAGCAGCTGCTCAAGGTCGTGAGCCACACACCGGTCGAGGTCGAAACGCTCGAACGCTTCCAGCAGGCTCATGGCTGGGTTGACCTGGGGCGAGAGTTTATTCGTGACCCCCAGCGTTACTACAGCTGGTGGAGCTACCGCGCGAAGGACTGGAAAGCGAATGACCGTGGGCGACGGCTCGATCACATGTGGGCCAGCCCCGAGCTTGCGAAACAAGCTACCAGCCACCGCCTGCGCGAAGATGCACGCGACTGGGGCAAGCCCAGCGACCATATCCCGCTGGTGACGGAGTTTACGCTCTGACTTTGGTCACGCCTTCCCCTTCGCGCCGGGTCGCGCAAGCGGTGGATGCCTTGCGTCACGGCTGGCCATTGCAGTTTGTCGGGGGGCCATGTTTGTTGCCCGCTGAAACCGCAATAGCTGCTGACGCGGCATCGCAGCACATGCTGATCTCCGCAGCCCGCGCCGCCACGCTCAAGCTTGCCAACCAGCGCGAGGCGGCAGTTCCGCATGCCCCGGTGCTGATCCGAGCGGGTGAGCCATTCACCCTTGCGGAGGCGCGCGCCGTAGCAGACCCGGCGCTCGACCTGATCCATCCGCTCAAGGGCCCATACAAGGCCGAAGCGCTGGATTGGCGCGAAGTAGCGGAGGCTGCGCTGGAACTGGCGCGGATCGCGGGTATCCTGCCAGCATATCTCGTCGATCCGGCTGGAGCGGGAGAAGCTGTGCCAGTTGCAGCCAGCGATCTTGCCGCATGGGCTGACCGCGCGCAGCTGGGCATCGCCACGCGCGCCCACCTGCCGGTTGCAGCGTGCGAAAGTGCCGAAATCGTGGCTTTCCGCAGCGCGGATGACACGCGCGAGCATGTCGCGCTGGTGATTGGCGAGCAGCGCGGAGATGTAGTGCCGCTGGTGCGGCTGCACTCCGAATGTCTGACCGGCGACATCCTCGGCAGCCTCAAATGCGATTGCGGGCCGCAACTGGATGCGGCGCTCGCGGCAATGGCCGAAGAAGCTGACAAAGGTGGCTGGGGGGCGTTGCTCTATTTGCGACAGGAAGGGCGCGGGATCGGCCTTGTCAACAAGCTGCGCGCCTATCGCTTGCAGGACCAGGGCTTTGACACCGTCGAAGCCAATGAGCGGCTCGGCTTGCCCGATGAAGCGCGCGATTTCCCCACCGCTGCACGCATGCTGGAACTGCTTGGCGCACACGAAGTGCGCTTGATGACCAACAATCCGAAGAAGGTCGCTGCGCTCGAAGCCGCAGGCATAACCGTCAGCGAGCGCGTGCCGCATCAGCTGGCCGACAACCCGCACAATGCCCGCTACCTGGCGACCAAGCGCGACAGGTCTGGTCACCTGCTCGAGTAGTCGCAGCAAACGGTTCACCGATTAATACTTGGCTCGGTGCAATTGCTAAGGCTATGCCAGCAAGCCGCGCAAAAGCGCACAAGTTCCTGGACCTTGGGAGAACCCACGATGAGAAGAATCGCCTTTACGCTGCTGGCTGGTGCCGGCGCCATGGCCTTGGCCGCGTGCGGCTCGTCCGATGACGCTTCGGTAGAAGCCGAGGCCGACACGGTTGAAATGCCGGCTGACGCAGCGCTTGACGACATTACGGATGTTCCGGTCGAAGATCCCGATGCCAACGCAGCGGATGCAACAGTGAGTGAAGAGATGGCTACGGATGCAGCCGACGCTGCAGCAGATGTAGCTGCTGCGGCAGAAGCGGCTGCAGATACGGCAGCCGATGAGGCGGCAGGCGACGAGCAATAACCGCCCTGCCCGATGTGGCAGAGCGCAAAATAGTCGAGCGGACGGGTTGCCATCGGGCGATTCGTCCGCTTTTTCATTTACTGGCAGCAAGCCTGCGCGGCAGGGTGTACGAACACTGCCGGATTCGGCAGGTGACAGCCGGTTTCGCACGCCCGATGGGCGAGCGCAGTCGAAATGCACACTTGGCTTGCGGCGAGAGGAACACAGAGTGACACAACACACCGGAATGGACCCTGAAACCTTCGAACAGTTCATCGAGCAGCTTGACTGCTATGTGCGCGAGCGGCTGATCCCGGCGGAAAAGGATGTGATCGAGAACGATCGCCTGCCTGACGATATCCTCGCCGAAATGAAGGAAATGGGTCTGTTCGGGCTGACCGTGCCCGAAGAATATGGCGGCGCGGGGCTCAACACCTCGCAATATGCCCGCACTGTGAAGTGCATGAGCTATGCCGCGCCGGCGTTCCGCTCGATCTTCTCGATCAATGTCGGAATGTTCAACTCGGCGATCAAGAACGGCGCCACCGAAGCGCAGAAGGGCGAATGGTGGCCGCGCATCGCGGGCGGCGAGATCGCCTGCTTCGGCCTGACCGAACCCGGCTCTGGCTCGGACAGCGCTGCAATGCAGACCTTCGCCCGGCCCGACCCGAGCGGCAACGGCTGGATCCTCAACGGCACCAAGCGCTACATCACCAACGCCCCCCACGCCAATGTCGCGCTAATCATGGCGCGCACCGAAAAGGAGGCATTGCCCAAGAACGCACATGTCAGCGCCTTCATAGTGCCAATGGACACACCTGGCGTTTCGACCGGCAGCCCGGACAAGAAGATGGGGCAGGCTGGCGCGCATATCTCCGACATCATGCTCGACGATGTGCATGTGCCGGGCGAGGCCTTGCTGGGCGGCGAGACGGGCAAGGGCTTCATCTTTGCCATGAAAAGCCTCGACAATGGCCGCATTTCGGTGGGCGCGGCCAGCACCGGCTATGCCCGCCGCGCGCTCGATTCCGCGCTGCGCTATGCCAATGAACGCAAGGCTTTCGGCGAACCGATCGCCAATTTCCAGCTGATCCAGCAGATGCTGGCCGAAAGCGAAACCGAGATCTACGCCGCTGAAGCCATGATGGCCGATGTCACCGCGCGTGCCGACGCGGGCGAGAATATCCTGGTAAAGGCGGCCGCGTTCAAGGTCTTCGCGTCCGAGATGTGCGGCCGGGTGGTCGACCGCGTGGTGCAGATCTATGGCGGCGCGGGCTATCTGGCGGAATATGACGCCGAACGTTTCTTCCGCGATGCGCGCATCTACCGCATCTATGAAGGCACTACGCAGATCCTGCAGCTCCAGATTGCCAAGCACATGCTGCGCGAATGGAATGCTTCTTGATTCTCCGCACGCCATCCGGCGCGCGAAATCCTCGCTCACGCGATCTGAAGATCGCATCGCTGCGGGCGGGCGCCGGACGACTTTGGCGCCCTTGCGGCTCGCTAGCGAGCCGTTCGCTGCGACAATCACGATAGGCTGCCGATCAGATGTATCAACTCCTCAAGGGCCTCTCGATCATCGAAGTTTCCAGCTTCGTCGCATCGCCAACCATCGGGCTCTACTGCGCGCAGATGGGGGCAGAGGTGATCCGCGTCGATCACAAGGCGGGCGGGCTTGATTACGACCGCTATCTGCTGACGCGGGAAGGCCGCTCGCTCAGCTGGGAAAATCTCAACCGCGGCAAGAAATCGCTCGCGCTCGACCTGCGCTCCGGCGAAGGGCGCGAGCTGTGCGTCGAGCTGGCGCGCACCGTTGGCCAATGCGTCACCAACCTGCCCGAACAGAGCTTCCTCAGCCACGGCGCCATGGCAGACGGGCGGCCCGACATGGTGAGCGTGCGGATCATGGGCTGGCATGATGGGCGCCAGGCAATGGATTTCACCGTCAATGCCGCCAGCGGCTATCCGCTGATGTGCGGGCCGGAAGAATGGGATCAGTCCACTGCCCCGCCGGTAAACCAGGTTCTGCCCGCGTGGGATTTCATCACCGGTGCCTATGGCGCGTTCGCCCTGCTCGCCGCGCTGCGCCACCGCGATGCCACCGGCGGAGGCAGCGAAGTGCGCATCCCGCTGGGCAATGTCGCGATCGGCACCATGGCCAATTCCGGCTCAATGGCGGAAATGCTCTATCGCGGGGGGGATCGCGAGCGGCTTGGCAATGCCATCTGGGGCGCCTTCGGGCGCGACTTCATGAGCAGGGACGGCAAACGCTTCATGGTCGCGGCGCTCACGCCGAAACAGTGGGACGGGCTGGTCGCCGCCTTCGGGATCGCGGGAGACATCGCCGCGCTCGAGGCCGAATTGGGCGTGCGCTTCGCCGACGGCGATACCCCGCGCTTCACCCATCGCAAGCGCCTGTTCGCGCTGTTCCAGCAGGCCGCCGCGGCGCATGATTATGACACGCTGGCGGCGCGCATGGGCGAGCAGGGTTGCACTTTCGAGCGCTATCGCACCATGCACGAAGCCGCGAACGATCCGGTGCTGGTGGCGGACAATCCTCTGTTCGGGCCATCACCCGCCAACCCCAGCGGGTTCGCATATCCGGCCACGCGCAGCTTTGCCAGCATGCCGGAAAAGCAGGCGGGCGATCCGGCGCCCGCACCCTATCTCGGCGAGCACAGCGAAGAAGTGCTGGCGGAAAAGCTGGGCCTTTCCTCCGGCGCAATCGGCAGGCTGGTCGACACCGGGACAGTCGCTCTTTCAGACAAGGACAGATGATGAGCAAAAGACGCGCAGCTATCGTTTCACCCCTGCGCACCCCGGTGGGCAAGTTCGGGGGTTCGCTTGCCCCGCTCAATGCCGGCGAACTGGGCGCGGTCATCCTGAAGGCGCTGGTCAAGCGCAGCGGAATCGACCCCGAGCGGGTTGACGACGTGGTATTCAGCCAGGGTTATGGCAATGGCGAGGCCCCTGCGATCGGCCACTGGAGCTGGCTTGCCGCCGGGCTGCCACTGGAAGTACCCGGTTTCCAGCTTGACCGGCGCTGCGGCTCGGGCGTGCAGGCGGTCGCCACCGCCGCGATGATGGTGGAGACCGGCATGGCCGATGTCGTGGTCGCGGGCGGATGCGAAAGCATGTCGAACGTCGAGCACTATACCACCGATCTGCGCGGCGGTGTGCGCATGGGCGACATGGTGCTGCATGACCGGCTTACGCGCGGGCGGCTGATGAGCCAGCCGATCGAGCGTTTCGGCGTCATCACCGGTATGATCGAGACTGCGGAGAACCTTGCCAAGGATTACGATATCAGCCGTGGGGAAGCCGATGCCTTTGCCGTTCGTTCGCACCGGAATGCGGCCACGGCCTGGGCCGAACGCAAGTTCGACGGCCACCTCGTCCCTGTCGAAATCCCTCAGAGGCGCGGTGATCCGCTAATCTTCGACCACGACGAAGGCTATCGCTCCGACGCCAGCATGGAATCGCTCGGGTCTTTGCGTGCGATCGACCTCAAACGCGATCCCGATGCCATCGTCACTGCGGGCAATGCCAGCCAGCAGAACGATGCGGCAGCGGCCTGCCTGGTGGTGGCCGAGGACAAGGTTGAAGAACTGGGCCTCGTACCGTCGCTGTGGTTCCATGGCTGGGCGGCGGCGGGCTGCGATCCCAGCCGCATGGGCATCGGCCCCGTCCCGGCGACCCAGCGCCTGTTTGCGCGCACCGGGATCGGCTGGGACGATATCGGCCTGGTCGAACTCAACGAAGCTTTCGCGCCGCAAGTGCTCGCCGTGCTCAAGGGCTGGGGCTGGTCTGACGATGACAGCCGCCGCGAAATCCTCAACGTCAATGGTTCGGGAATTTCGCTCGGCCACCCGATCGGCGCGACCGGCGGGCGCATCCTGGCCGACATGGCCGCCGAGATGCATCGCCGCAAGGTGCGCTATGGCCTTGAGACCATGTGCATCGGCGGCGGGCAGGGCATTGCCGCGATCTTCGAGCGGGCAGCCTGATGTCGCAATGGGATAGCTGGATCGGGCGCGAGGCCCGGCAGGAAGACACGCTGGGTGCGTCGCTGGCACGGCGCTGGTGCGGCACCTTCGATCTCGAGCCGCCAGCCGATGGCGTGATGCCGCAGGGCATCCATTTGTGCCTGTGCACGCCCGAGGCCGCGCAAGCTGCGCTGGGCGAGGACGGGCATCCGGCACGCGGCAACAGCGCAGACAGTTTCTTCCCGCCGATCCCGCTGCCGCGCCGCATGTGGGCGGCGAGCGATATCGCCTTCCTGAAGTCGCTCGTCATCGGTCAACGGATCGAACGGATCAGCCGGATTGCCTCGATTGCCGAGAAGGAAGGATCGACCGGTAAGCTCGGCTTCGTCGATGTGGAGCATGTCACGCATGCCGATGGCACGGCGGCGATCCGCGAGGTGCAAACGCTGGTCTATCGTGGCGCGGTGCCGCCCGATGCGCCGCTAAGCCCGCCGGAACCGGGCGATGGCGCCTTCGATCCTTCGGGCTGGGACGTGCATAATGTCATCACGCCCGATCCGCGGCTGCTGTTCCGCTTTTCTGCGCTCACTTTCAACACGCACCGCATCCATTATGACCTGCCTTATGCGCGCGATGTCGAGCGCTATCGCGGCCTCGTCGTCCACGGACCGCTAATGGCGAGCCTGCTGCTGCAGATGGCGGCGCGTGAATTGGGCGAGAACAGACTGAAGCGATTTTCCTTCCGCGCCGTGAGCCCGGCCATCGCCGATGAGCCGCTGCATCTTGCCTTGCGACAGGGCGATGAGGGATATGAGCTGGGTACTTTCGCCAGTGACGGCCGCCAGTGCGTGAAGGCGACTGCCAGCACCTAGCACTCTTGCGCAACCGGATAATCGGCAATCGGCCGCAGCACTGAATAGCTCTCTGGTTGCGGCTGGCGGCCCAGCTCGGGATAATCAATCGGCGGGGGATCGATCCTGGTATCGGGCAGCCGGTCAAGCAGGTCACGTATCAGCGTCAGCCGTCCGCGTTTCTGGTCGTTGAAGTCAACCAGTGTCCACGGTGCCCATGCGCTATGGGTCGCCTTGAGCATGGCCTCGCGCGCCTCGGTATAGGCATCGTAATGGCTGCGCGCGGCGAGGTCGATCGGCGAGAGCTTCCAACGCTTGAGCGGGTCTGCCAACCGCTCTGCCAGCCGCTCTTCCTGCCGGACCTGGTCGGTCGTGAGCCAGTATTTGAACAGCAGGATACCGTCATCGACCAGCTGCTTTTCGAACACCGGCGCTTGTTTCAGAAATGCCTCAACCTGTTCTTCGCCGGCATAGCCCATCACTTTCTCGACCCCGGCGCGGTTGTACCAGCTGCGGTCGAACAGTACGATTTCGCCCGCGCTGGGCAAGTGCTTGATGTAGCGCTGGAAATACCACTGGGTCTGCTCGTCATCGCTCGGCTTGGACAGCGCCACGGTGCGGCACTGGCGCGGATTGAGCTGCCCGCTCATTGCCCGGATCGCTCCACCCTTGCCCGCGGTATCGCGCCCTTCGAACAGCACGCAAATGCGCGCGCCCATAGCCTTGGTCCAACGCGCCATTGCCACCAGCTCTTCCTCGAGCGGTTCGAGCAGCTCCTCATACTGCTTGCGTTTGAGCGTTTCCAAGCGCACCTCCCGTTTGCACCACGCGCGGTGACGTGATATAGTTGCATTTGAAACTATGGCTACGATCGCAAAACCACAGCAGGACTTTTCGATCCTGCCCGATTTGCCGGCGGATGTCTTTACCGCTCCGCTGAAAAAACCCGCGCATGTCGGCGACGACTGGCTCGAGCCCGAACAGACCAATTACACTGCCGAAGACCACGCGATTTGGGACGATCTGTTCGCCCGCCAGATGCAAGTGCTGCCCGGCCGCGCCGCAAACGCCTTCATGGCCGGGCTCGAAAAGCTCGATCTGGGGCGCGGCGGAGTGCCCGAATTTGGCCAGCTATCGGAAGAACTCGGGGCGCTGACCGGGTGGAGCGTGGTGCCGGTGCCAATGCTGATCCCCGATCACGTGTTCTTCTGGCACCTGGCCAATCGCCGCTTCCCCGCCGGCAATTTCATCCGCACGCGCGAGACATTCGACTATATCCAGGAACCCGATGTGTTCCACGATGTGTTCGGCCATGCCCCGATGCTGACCGATCCGGTGTTCGCCGATTACATGCAGGAATATGGCCGCGCCGGGTGGAAGGCGATGCGCTACAACCATTTGAAGGCACTGGGTGCGCTCTACTGGTACACGGTGGAATTCGGCCTGATCGAGGAGGCGCCGGGAGATATCCGGGCCTATGGCGCGGGCATATTGTCAGGCCCCACCGAAGCGGTGTTTTCAGTCGAGGCGCAGAGCCCCAACCGGATCATGCTCAATGTCGACCGGGTGATGCGCACCGATTACGTGATCAGCGATCTGCAGCCGACCTATTTCGTGATCGAGAGCTTCGAGGACCTCTATCGTCAGACGGTGGAGCGCGATTTCGACCGGCTTTATCGCAGCCTTGGCGCCAGCTTCACCTATGCCAATACGGCGGTGATCGATGTCGACAATGTGATCCATCAGGGAACGCAGGAATATCTCCTGCGCGGCGGGCGCGGCAGCGGCGCCAAGCCGGTCTAGCGGCTCAGGAAGTGCCTCTTCGCTGCACAAACTTGTAAATCGCAGGCACCAGCATTGCGGCGGCAATGCCAGCGATCAGCGCCGTCCAGTTCAGCCCGCCCAGCAGCACGCCCTTGTTGGCAACCAAACCGCCGATCAAGGCGCCGCCCACGCCCAGCGCGATGTCGCGGCGAATGCCCGGAACATCCTCGACCCGGGTCAGGATCGAGGCCAACCAGCCGATCAGCACACCGATCAGGATCAGGATGATTATCGACATTCGTACATATACTCGGGCCAGTTCACTTTCCTGCGCTCTATGCCCTTGAACAGCACACAAGACGAATGGTTCCAAACCGGCGGTTCAAAAGAAATATAACAGCCCCGCCCCCAGCAGCACCCGGTAGACCACAAAAACCATCATCGAGGCCTTCTTGAGAAAGTTCATCAGGAAGGCCATGGTCGCGAAAGCGGCAATGAATGTGAAGGCGCCGGTCAGCAAGGCGTCCCACTGTATCTGCGCGCTTGCTTCAGCCAGGTCGAGCACGGCCAGCAGACCTGCGCCCGCCACTGCGGGGATCGCGAGGAGGAACGAGAAGCGTGCAGCTTCAACCCGCCCATATCCCAGGAAGCGCGCCATGGTCATGGTGGACCCCGAACGGCTGGTGCCGGGAATCAGCGCCAACGCCTGCGCCATGCCAACCAGCACCGCATCGCGCAGTGTTAAATCCTCATAACGCTTTTCCTGCCTGCCGAACCGGTCTGCCAGACCCAGCAGCACGCCATAGACGATCAGGTTGATCGCCACGAGATCGGTGCTGCGGAAGCTTTCGAGATAGCCGTTGAGCTTGAAGAACAGCCCCAGCGCGACTGCGGGGATCGTGCCGATTACCACCCACCAGAACAGCCGCTTCTGAAGCGGATCGCTGCCAATTCCGACTGCCGAAAAGCCGCCCCGCGCCAGCCCCAGCACATCGCGCCAGAAATATATGATGATCGCCAGCAGTGACCCGACATGCACCGCGACATCGATCATCGGGCCCTGATCGGGCAACTCGGTGAAATAGGGGATCAGGATCAGGTGGCCTGACGAGGAGATCGGCAGGAATTCGGTGATCCCCTGGACGATGGCGATGATTAGCTGCTGGAACAAGGTCATGGAATTCGCCTCTTGAGCGAAGGGCAGGACAAGTCAAGCGACCTGCCCTGCCCCAACAAATAATACTGACCTGTTGCTGTTTACCAGATCCGCACGCGTTCCTCCGGCGGCAGGTAAAGCGCATCGTCCTCTGTGACGTTGAATGCTTCATACCACGGATCGAAATTGCGCACCGCGCCATTGGCACGATACTCTTCAGGGCTGTGCGAATCGGTCCGCAACCGCTGGCGATAGGCGTCCTCGCGCTGAGCCGAACGCCATACCTGCGCCCAGGCAAGGAAGAAGCGCTGATCGCCTGTAAACCCGTCGATCACCGGCACGTCCTGTCCCTCGGTTGCAAGCTTGTAGGCACGGTAAGCCATGCTAAGTCCGCCGACATCGCCAATGTTCTCGCCCAGCGTTAGCCGGCCGTTGACACAGGTTTTGCCCTCATCGAGCGGGCAGAAGGCGTTATACTGGGCAACCAGCGCATCGCCGCGCGCATCGAAGGCCTTGCGATCTTCGTCTGTCCACCAGTTCCTGAGCTGGCCTGCGGCATCGCTTTTGGAGCCCTGATCGTCAAAACCGTGCCCCATTTCGTGGCCGATCACCCCGCCGATCGCGCCGTAATTGACAGCGATATCGGCGCCGATGCCGAAAAATGGCTGCTGCAGGATCGCGGCCGGGAATACGATCTCGTTCTTGGTCGGATTGTAGTAGGCGTTGACCGTCTGCGGCAGCATGAACCACTCGGTGCGGTCAATCGGCTGGCCCAGCTTGGCGGAATTATCGGCTGATTGCCAGGCTTGCGCCGCCACTTCATTGGCAAGCGGATCATGGGGGGTGATCGCCAGCCCTTCATAGGTTTCAAGATTGTCGCGGTAGCCGATCTTGGGATCGAAGCTTGCCAGTTTGGCGCGTGCCTGCTGCTTGGTTTCCTCGCCCATCCACTCGATCTCGTCGATGGATTGCGCCATGGCGCGGCGCAGGTTGGCGACCAGCTGCGTCATCGCGGCCTTGTTTTCAGGCGGGAAATAGCGCGCGACATAGCTTTTGCCGATCAGCTCACCCAGCGCGCCTTCGGTGGCATCAACCGCGCGCTTCCAGCGCGGGCGTTGCTCTGGCACGCCCTGCAAGGTGCGGCTGAAGAAATCGAACCGCGCATCGTCGAAACGGCTCGGCAAGACATCCGCATGGCTCGACAGGAATGACTTGATCGTCCATGCCTGCAACGTCGCTAGCGGCGTTTCATTGATCAGCTCCAGCATACCGGGCAGGCCCTTGCCGATCTTCGCCAGAACTTCGGGCGTAAGCCCCAGTTCCTTGGCCCGTTCATCGCTGGGCGGGATCGCGCTAACCACGAAGATCGGCGACTTCGTCCAGCCAAGTTCCTCGATCATCGCGGCGAAGGGCAGGTCGCCCGCCATCTTGCTCAGCTCATCGGCGGTGAGCGCATTGTAGGTCAGATCGCGGTTGCGCTGAACGTCACGCGCCCAAGACACTTCGCGCGCAATTCGGTCCTCAAAGGCATATACCGCCACCGCGGCGGCGGCGGGATCGGCATAACCCGCCTCGCCGAACAGGAAGGTGAGATATTCGCGGTACTTGGTCTGGATTTCCCGGCCTTTGTCGGTTTCATCGAGATAGTAATCACGGTCAGGAAGGCCAAGCCCGCCGCTGCCCAGATAGGTGACATAGCGGTCCGGCTGCTTGGCATCGACGCTTACGAAGCCGCCGATCGGGCCGGGATACCCCGGTTTCGCCCAAAGCATTGCAAGGTCAGCCAGCGAGTTCGCGGTCACGATCTTGTCGAGATAGGGCTGCGCCGCAGACATGCCCGCTGCATCGATCGCCGCGACATCGAGATAGGCGTTGTAGGCATCGACAATGCGCTTCTCGTCACTGCTGAGCATTGCCACATCCTTGGCCACCAGATCGTCGATCAGCGCCTTGACATCACTGGTCGATTTCTCGCGCAACAGGTTGAACGCACCAAAACAGCTGAATTCGGGCGGCAGCGGATTGGCATCGAGCCACTTCTTGTTGACATAGGCGAAGAAGTCATCGCCCGGATCGATGCTGTCATCGAGCATTTCCGGATCGACCCCCCAGGAGCCGAAGTCCATCGCCGGTGCGGCGGCGGGTTGTTGTGCACCCTTATCGCCCTGGTCATCGGCGAATGCAGGTGTAGCGAGCGCCAGCGCGATCGCGCTGCCACCTGCGGCAAGCAGTGTCTTGATCATGTGAATGCGTCCCTAATGCGTGTTTGCGACCGGCGCTTGCGCGCGCTCCATGCGGGTGGGCATAAACTATCTGGCCACCCGGCAGGCGGCATTAGTCGGCTGAAGTTGCAGTTCGTCGAATAGTTACAGCGCAAACCAGCGGATCAGGCGGCCTCGCCCGCCGTAAACTGCAGCTTTGCCAGCCGCGCATAGAGCCCGCCCGCCCCGGCAAGCTGATCATGCGTGCCCTGCTCCACAATCCGGCCGCTATCGAGCACCACAATCCGGTTCGCCGCCCTGACCGTCGCCAGCCGGTGCGCGATTACCAGCGTGGTGCGATCCTTCATCAGCCCGTCAAGCGCCTGCTGGACCAATTGTTCGCTTTCCGCATCAAGCGCGCTGGTCGCTTCGTCCAGCAGCAGGATCGGCGCGTCGCGCAGCAGCGCGCGAGCGATGGCAACACGCTGCTGCTGCCCGCCCGATAGCCGGGTGCCGCCTTCTCCCAGATAGGTATCGAGCCCATCGGGAAGGTCGCGCAGGAAGCTTTCCGCATTGGCAGCGCGCGCCGCTTGCCAGATTTCTTCCTCGCTCGCATCCCAGCGGCCATAGCGCAGATTGTCGCGTGCATTGGCGCTGAACAGCACGCCGTCTTGCGGCACAAAGGCGATCCGCGCACGGATATCGGCAGGATCAACCTTTGTCAGCGGCATGCCGTCGAGCCTGATCGTGCCCGCCTGCGGGTCATAGAAGCGCTCGACCAGCTGGAAAATGGTCGATTTGCCCGCGCCCGAAGGCCCCACAATCGCTACTGTCTCGCCAGGCTCCACCTCGAGCGTGAAATCCTTGAGCGCGGCGGCTTCGGGGCGCGTGGGATAACGGAAGGTGACATTGCGGAATGACAGGCTGCCGCGCGGCGGCTCAGGCAGTTTTTCGGCCCGCAATGGCGGCGCAATCGAAGGCCGGGCGTTGAGCAGTTCGCTCAAGCGGCTGGCCGCCCCAGCGCCGCGCAGCAGATCGCCATAAACCTCGGTGAGAGAGCCGAACGAGCCTGCCACCAGCCCGCCAGTGATCACGAAGGCCGCGATCGTCCCGCCCGAGATCGCGCCTTCGGAAACGGCGATCGCGCCGCGCCACATCACCATGGTAATCCCGCCGAAAATCAGCACGATCACAATCGCTGTCATCGCCGCGCGCAGCAGGATGCGCTGTTTCGCAGTGGCAAAGGTGCGCTCCACCGCATCGCTGAAACGCTGACCTTCTCGACCTTCCTGCCCGAAGGCCTGGACGATCTTCATCGCCGAGAGCACTTCGGTCACCATCGCGCCAACATCCGCCACCCGGTCCTGGCTCGAACGCGACACCGTGCGGATGCGGCGGCCGAAAAACACGATTGGCGCGATCACCAGCGGTATCCCGATCAGCAGGCCAATTGTGAGCGTGGGCGCGAGATAGAGCAGCAGCAGCGTGCCGCCAATCGCGGTCAAGGTGTTGCGCAGCGCGATCGAAACTGTGGTGCCAACCACCTGCTCGATAACCGCCGTGTCGCTGGTCATGCGGCTCGAAATCTCTTTCGGGCTGTTTTCCTCATAGAATGCTGGTGCCAGCCGCAGCAGGTTGCGCTGCACGCTGGTGCGGATATCGGCCACCACGCGCTCGCCGATCCAGCTGACGAAGTAGAATCTCAGTGCGGTACCGATCCCCAGCACCAGCACGATCATCAGCAGATACTGGAAGGCATGGGCGATCTGGTCAGGTCCGGTGGTGCCTCCGAAAGCCTCGTCAATGATCACCTTGAAGCGCCATGGAATTGCCAGCGTCGCCCCGGCGGTTGTCAGCAGCGCAAGAAAGGCCAGCGCGATTTGCGCCGGATATTGGGCTGCGGCCGCAAACACCATCTTGAGCGGCCCCAGGCTCTTCACCCTGGGCAACGCATCCTTGTCCAGATCTTCGGCCTCGCGGCTGCGAAACAAGCCCCAACGGCGCCTTTGCGCCTGTTCTGTATCTTCATGCCCGTCCATTGGTGGCCACAGGTAGACTTACAACGCGCAAATTTCACGCGCTAAATCCGCGCGGCGTCGGTCATTAGCAATGCGTGCCGGTAATTGTGCATTGCACAAGGGCGATCACAGGTCCAAGATGTGGCATTCAGGCGCCTGGGCAAAGGTGCCGCTTGAAAAATAACAACAGGGGAACGCCTTGCTTTACCACGCCTATGAGTTGCAGCGCGCCTGGCTTTCCAGCGCCAGCGCCATGGCCTCGATCGGGGCAGAACTGCTTACCAATCCGGTCAATCCGGTGGGTTATACCGGCCTGGGCCCGATGGCGGCGAGCGCGCTGGACGTATTTGCCCACGCCACCGCAAGCTATGACAAGCCGGCCTTTGGCATCAAAAGCGTCGCGGTCGATAGCAAGATACACCAGGTCGAAGAAGCAATTGTCGTCAACAAGCCGTTCGGCGATCTCATGCGCTTCCGCCGCGATGGCCTGCCCGAAGATGCGCCGCGCCTTTTGATCGTAGCTCCGATGAGCGGTCATTACGCCACGCTGCTGCGCGGCACGGTCGAACGTATGATCGAAAATTGCGAGGTTTACATCACCGATTGGGCCGATGCGAAAACGGTGCCGCTGCACGAAGGCAGCTTCGATCTCGACGACTACATCGATTATCTGATTGAGTTCCTGCAGTATATCGGCGTCGATTCTCAGGGCAAACGGCCGCATATGATGGCGGTGTGCCAGCCATCCGTGCCGGCCTTTGCCACTGCCGCCTTGATGAACCTGCACCGGGATCCGGCCACACCCGCCACGCTGACCATGATGGGCGGGCCGATCGACACTCGCTGCTCGCCCACAACGGTCAACAATCTGGCTATGGAGCGACCGATAGAATGGTTCCGGCAGACGGTGATCGCGACAGTTCCAATGAACCATAGTGGCGGCGGCCGCCGGGTCTATCCCGGCTTCCTGCAGCTTGCCGGGTTCATGAGCATGAATCTGGGCAGCCATCTGATGAGCCATTACGAGATGTTCAAACACCTCACGGCAGGGGACGATGACAGCGCGCAGGCAACCAAGGATTTCTACGACGAGTATCGCAGCGTGTGCGACATGACCGCAGAATTCTATCTCCAGACGGTTGAGGAGGTGTTCCAGAAACACTCGATCCCCAATGGAGAGTTCCGCCACAAGGGCGAGATCGTGGATCTGGGCAAGATCGCCGACACCGCCTTGCTGGCGATCGAAGGCGAGCGTGACGATATTTCGGGGCTCGGCCAGACGAGGGCCGCGCTGGACCTCGCGACTGGCCTCTCAGCGAAGAAGAAACGCTACTACATGGCCGAAGGTGCCGGACATTACGGCATCTTCAATGGCAGCAAATGGCGGACGAAAGTTGCGCCGGTGGTCGAGGAATTTATCGCGGCGCATGCGGGCTAGATCCGACGGAGCTGGACTGGCAGGTTTGGCAAGCCTTGTACCCAAACCCGCCCTTCAGCAATCGACCCAGTTTCGGTCGTTGCTAGTCGTCGCGGGGTTCCGAGTATTTGTGCTTGTCCAGATACCAGTAGGCAACGCCGCCGATCACCATGCAAACTGGAATTAGAGCTTGGAAGCGAAAGTCATTCCATAGGATTACAATTGCCGATGCGAGCGTCGCGAGAAAGACGATTAAGAGCGAACTTATGAGCTGTGGAGGCGGTGTAGAACTACGATGATCCTCGTAGAGAATAGCGCCTGAAGCTAGTGCCAGCAGCAAACTGGCAAGCGCATCCGTCTGCATGTCAGAAAGACCCATATGATATGGGAGAAAAATGTATCCGACTGCAATCACGGCCAAGGCCGAGTAGAGCACTCGCTTTCTCTTGTTTGGCCCAGCGACGTTTCGCATCATCACATCAAACTATAGGCTCTGCAGTTACCGCTTTCCACCCACTTCCTGCCTAATGAGCTTCTGGATCGCTTCCCGAAAGCGGAAGTCTAGGTCGCTGCCACCCGCCCAACAAAGAACGGCGCGAGATTGCTCCCGCGCCGTCTTGAACTGCATCGCCCGTAGGCGCTTATTCAAAGCACTTCGAACAGGCCCGCTGCGCCCTGGCCGCCGCCGATGCACATGGTAACAACCACATACTTCGCCCCGCGCCGCTTGCCTTCGATCAGCGCGTGGCCGGTGCAGCGCGCACCGGTCATGCCGAACGGGTGGCCGATCGAAATCGAGCCGCCATTGACGTTGAGCAGCTCGTCAGGAATGCCGAGCTTGTCGCGGCAGTAAAGCACCTGCACCGCAAAGGCTTCGTTCAGTTCCCACAGCCCGATGTCGTCCATCTTGAGCCCGGTACGTTCGAGCAGCTTGGGGATGGCATAAACCGGGCCGATGCCCATTTCATCGGGCTCGGTGCCCGCAACCGCCATGCCGACATAGCGGCCCAGCGGCTGGAGCCCGCGTTTCTCAGCCGTCTTGGCTTCCATCACCACGCAGGCCGAAGAACCGTCCGAAAGCTGGCTGGCATTGCCCGCGGTAACGACATGGCCTTCACCCATCACCGGCTTGAGGCTGGCGAGCCCTTCCAGTGTGGTGTCGGGCCGGTTGCAGTCGTCGCGATCGGCCGTGACTTCCTGATAGGAGACTTCCTTGGTTTCCCTGTCCACCACCGCCATGGTCGCGTCGCAGGGGACGATCTCGTCGTCGAATCTGCCCGCAGCCTGCGCGGCGGCGGTGCGCTGCTGTGACTGGAGCGAGTATTCGTCCTGGTATTCGCGGCTGATATTGTAACGCTTGGCCACGACTTCCGCCGTGCCGATCATCGGCATGTAGATATGCGGATGCATTTCCAGCAGTTCCCGATCGGGTTCCACGAACAGCTTGCCACTGCCCGAAACCTTGGAAATGCTTTCGACCCCGCCGGCAACGCAGATATCCATATTGTCGACCAGCACCTGCTTGGCGGCAGTAGCGATGGTCATCAGGCCCGAGGAGCACTGGCGGTCAATCGTCATCGCCGGAACCGTTACTGGCAGGCCGGCACGCAGAGCGGCAAGGCGCGCAACATTGGTACCGGTCGAGCCCTGCTGCACCGCGCAGCCCATCAGCACGTCATCCACTTCGCCGCCTTCGAGGCCCGCCCGCTCAACCGCAGCCTTGATCGACCATGCGCCCAGCGTGGCGCCGGTGGTATTGTTGAATGCGCCGCGCCCGGCCTTGGTCAGCGGGGTACGGGCGGTGGAAACGATAACTGCGTCGCGTGACATTGGGAATTCCTAGCTCGTCATCCCAGCGAAAGCTGGGATCATTTTCGGTTTGGCGCTCGGTAGAGAGCGATCCCAGCTTTCGCTGGGATGACGGTCAGATAAAGAACTGCGTGATCCACTCGCAGATCAGCGCAGGTTTTTCCTCGCCTTCGATCTCGATCGTGATTTCGGCGGTCTGCTGCCACTGGCCGGGGCGCTTCTCGACCATTTCGGCCAGCTTCCAGTGCCCACGAATGCGCTTGCCTGCACGTACCGGCGAGATGAAGCGGGTTTTGTTGCCGCCATAGTTCACGCCCATCTTGACGCCGTCGACCTTGGGAATGTCGCTGTTGGCGGAAAGATAGGGGATCATCGACAATGTCAGGAAGCCATGCGCGATCGTGCCGCCGAACGGTGTCAGCTTGGCCTTTTCCGGATCAACATGGATAAACTGGTGGTCCCCGGTCGCATCGGCAAACATGTTGATGCGGTCCTGGCTCATTTCCACCCATTGACTGGTTCCGATTACTTCGCCGGTCCTGGCGGCCAAATCCTGCGGGCTCATGCGGCTCTCTCCTCAAAAAGCGGATCTCGAAATTGCGCAAATCCGGGCGACTCCGGCCACCCGACACCCGGGCTTCATGGCGCATCCCGAGCCGGATGGCAACGCGGTTTCCGTAAACGTCAACCTGCCGCTACGGCATGGCGGGGCAGAAACAAGGCGAGCTTGTGCACGCGCGCAGCGGCAGCGCCCGGCCCTGCATCGATTCGTGACCCTGCCCCCCAAGCCTGGCCGTTATCGAGTGCTTTACCCTGCCTTGCTATCATGCCGCCGAAGCAGGGAGCGCGCACCAGCCATGGTCCAAAACAGTTTCTACCGTAGCAAAGCCGCACCGCTGAGCCGACATCCAGCATTCGTGCCCTTGGTAACCCTGTGGTTTGCAGCGCTGCTGGGCGGATCGGTGGCAGTCATGCCGGCCGGACGGGCAACCGGACTTACGCAAGGTTTCGGGCTCATATTGCCGCCCTCTGTATTTAACAGCGAGGTCATGATCGCTGTGGCAGCTATGTTGATCGGCGGCTTGGTGGGTTTTGCGGCGGCACGCATTGCCGCATCGCTCCAGTCGTTCAAACCGGCAGAGACGGCAACGCTTAGCGAAGCGCCAGCTTTGCGCGCCAGATCGCACGTTGAAGCTGACACTGAACCGCCCCGGCCACCCGATGCTGAGGCAGCACCGCCTGAACCCGAAGGCCCGCCCTTTGCAGAGCCACCCACGCGCCACGGCAAGGCCGTCCGCCTGCTGCGTTCCCAGGACACCGCCGATCTCGCCATGCCGCAATTGATCGAGCGGTTTGCAGTCGCGCTTGATGACCATCGCCGGCGTAGTGAAGGGGCCGCGCATACGTATACCGGCCTGCGCCCGTCAGCCGATCTGGCCACTCGCTTGCGCAAGCTCAATCCGGCCTGACAGTCTCCGGCCCCGGCCAAGCCGGGACCAAAGCACGCAAACTGCGATAGCAGGGCCTTGGGCGGCTCAAACATTGCTATTCTCTTCGCGGTTGCAAAAATCATTTCATGTCGCCATGAGGGCCCTCAGCAATGGAAATGCTGCGCGCTGCGGCAGCAAGAATTGCGCTTAATTGCCGGTCGGCACCTTCGGGACGGTCGCAACTTCCGGCATCTGACAGAATGGACTTTGCAAAATGGGATACCCGGCGCCCCAGGGCTTGTATGATCCGCGCAACGAACATGACGCCTGCGGCGTCGGTTTTGTCGCGCATATCAAGGGCAAGCAGTCGCACGACATCGTTACCCAGGCGCTCCAGATCCTCAAAAACATCGACCATCGCGGCGCAGTGGGCGCTGATCCCTTGCTGGGCGATGGAGCAGGCATCCTGCTGCAAATTCCCGATCCGCTGATTCGCAAATGGGCGAAGAGCGAAGGCAAGGAGCTGCCCGCGCCCGGCGATTATGGCATTGCCATGTGCTTTATGCCGCAGGACGAATCGGCGCGCGCCTTCGTGACCGAACAGTTCGAGAAATTCACCGCCAAGGAGGGCCAGCGCCTGATCGGCTGGCGCGATGTGCCAACCTCGCTCGACGGGCTGGGCAAGGCGGTGGTCGATTCGATGCCGGTGATCCAGCAGGCCATCATCGCGCGGGGCGAGAATTGCGCCGATCAGGATGCCTTCGAGCGCAAGCTGATCGTGATTCGCAAGCAGACGCTCAACCCGCTTGCCGCGCAGGCCGAAAAGCACGGCCTGCCTGGGCTGACGCAGGCCTATATCGCAAGCTTTTCAAGCCGCACGATCGTTTACAAGGGGCTGCTGCTGGCGAACCAGGTCGGCAGCTTTTACGACGATCTGCGCGATCCCGATTGCGTGAGCGCGCTGGGCCTAGTGCACCAGCGCTTCAGCACCAACACCTTCCCCAGCTGGCGGCTCGCCCACCCCTATCGCTTCATGGCGCACAATGGCGAGATCAATACCGTGCGCGGAAACGTAAACTGGATGAACGCACGCCGCCGCACGATGGAATCGCCGCTGCTGGGCGCCGATCTCGACAAGATGTGGCCGCTGATCCCGCATGGGCAGTCTGACACGGCATGTCTCGACAATGCGCTCGAGCTGCTGCTTGCGGGCGGATACAGCCTCGCGCATGCGATGATGATGCTGATGCCCGAAGCCTGGGCCAGGAACGATCTGATGGATCCTGCGCGCCGGGCATTCTACGAATATCACGCCGCCTTGATGGAGCCGTGGGATGGCCCTGCCGCGGTGGCCTTTACCGATGGCCGCCAGATCGGCGCGACGCTTGACCGCAACGGCCTGCGCCCCGCACGCTTCTGCGTCACCAGGGACGATATCGTGTGTCTGGCATCGGAAAGCGGCGTGCTGCCGTTCGCCGAAGAGGACATCGTGCGCAAATGGCGCCTCCAGCCGGGCAAGATGCTGCTGATCGACTTCAACGAAGGGCGCATCATCGAGGATGGCGAACTCAAGGCGGAGCTCGCGGCAGCCCAGCCCTATGCCAAATGGCTGGAAAAGGCGCAGTACACGCTTGGCGATATCGACCATATCGAGCCCGAACTGAGCCAGGTGGCTCAGCATGAGACCACGCTGCTCCAGCGCCAGCAGGCCTTTGGCTATACGCAGGAAGACATCAGCCGCTTCCTCGAACCGATGGCCGTGAGCGGTGACGATCCGATCGGCTCCATGGGCACCGACACGCCAATCGCGGTGCTCTCCAACCGCAGCCGCCTGCTCTACGACTATTTCAAGCAGAACTTTGCCCAGGTCACCAACCCGCCGATCGACCCGATCCGCGAGGAACTGGTCATGAGCCTGCTGTCGATGATCGGTCCGCGCCCCAATTTGCTGGGCATGGAGGCCGGCACGCACAAGCGGCTCGAAATCAGCCAGCCGATCCTTACCAATGAAGACCTGGCAAAGATCCGCTCGGTCGAAGTGGCGCTGGATGGCGCATTCCGCACCGAGACGATCGACATGACCTGGCGCGCCAGCAAGGGTGCCAAGGGCCTCAGGATGGCGCTCAAGGAAATGTGCTGGGCCGCCACCGAAGCGGTGCTGCAGGACAAGAACATCCTGGTGCTGTCAGACCGGGCGCAGGGGGCGGACCGGATTCCCATGCCCGCGCTGCTCGCCACCGCCGCAGTGCATCATCATCTTGTGCGCCAGGGCCTGCGCATGCAGACCGGCCTGGTCGTCGAAACCGGCGAAGCGCGCGAAGTGCACCATTATTGCGTGCTGGCCGGCTACGGCGCCGAGGCGATCAATCCCTATGTCGCATTCGAGACACTCGAAGACGTGCGCGCCCGCAAGCATCCCGAAATGACTGCTGCCGAAGTGCAGAAGAACTACATCAAGGCGGTTGGCAAGGGCATACTCAAGGTCATGTCCAAGATGGGCATATCCACCTATCAGTCCTATTGCGGGGCGCAGATCTTCGATGCCGTCGGCCTATCCAGCGAGTTCATAGAGAGTTATTTCACCGGCACCGCGACAATGATCGAAGGCGTCGGCCTGATCGAAGTGGCTGAGGAGACCGTGCGCCGCCACGCGCAGGCCTATGGCGACAATCCTTTGTACAGGAACATGCTCGACGCGGGCGGGATCTACCAATACCGCCTGCGCGGCGAGGACCACGCCTGGACGCCCCAGAATGTGGCTTTCCTCCAGCACGCCGTGCGCGGCAACAAGCCCAAGGATTACGAGGAATTCGCCAGATCGATCAACGAGCAGTCAGAACGGCTGCTGACGATCCGCGGGCTGATGGAATTCAGGAAGGCTGAACAGCCGATCCCGCTGGGCGAAGTTGAACCGGCATCCGAAATCGTCAAGCGGTTCAGCACCGGCGCGATGAGCTTCGGCTCGATCAGCCATGAAGCGCATTCGACGCTGGCGATCGCGATGAACCGCATCGGGGGCCGGTCGAATACCGGCGAAGGCGGCGAGGAGCCTGAACGCTTTATCCCGATGGAAAATGGCGATTCGATGCGCAGCCGGATCAAGCAGGTTGCGAGTGGCCGGTTTGGCGTGACCACCGAATATCTCGTCAATTCGGACGATATCCAGATCAAGATGGCGCAGGGCGCGAAGCCTGGTGAAGGCGGCCAGCTGCCCGGCCACAAGGTTGACAAGCGGATCGGCGCAGTGCGCCATTCGACCCCCGGCGTGGGCCTGATTTCGCCGCCACCGCACCATGACATCTATTCGATCGAGGATCTGGCTCAGCTGATCCATGACCTCAAGAACGTGAATCCGCCGGCGCGAATCTCGGTCAAGCTGGTGTCCGAAGTGGGTGTGGGCACGGTGGCTGCGGGCGTGTCCAAGGCGCGCGCCGACCATGTCACGATTTCCGGCTATGAAGGCGGGACGGGCGCATCGCCGCTTACCAGCCTGACGCATGCAGGAAGCCCGTGGGAAATCGGCCTCGCCGAAACCCAGCAGACTCTGCTTCTCAACGATCTGCGCAGCCGCATCGCGGTGCAGGTCGACGGTGGCCTGCGCACCGGCCGCGACGTTGCCATCGGCGCGCTGCTTGGCGCGGACGAATTCGGCTTTGCCACGGCTCCGCTGATCGCCGCAGGTTGCATCATGATGCGCAAGTGCCATCTCAACACCTGCCCGGTCGGCGTTGCCACGCAGGATCCGGTCCTGCGCGCGCGCTTCACCGGCCAGCCCGAGCACGTCATCAACTATTTCTTCTTCGTCGCGGAAGAACTGCGCCAGATCATGGCCGAGATGGGCTTCCGCACCGTGGAAGAGATGATCGGGCGGGTCGACCGGGTCGACATGCGCCGGGCCCACCGCCACTGGAAGGCCGCCGGGGTCGATCTGTCGCGCTTGCTGACGCAGGTCGACATCGCCGAAGGCGCGCCGCTGCATCACACCGAAAGCCAGGATCACGGGCTTGCCGCAGCATTGGACAACGAGCTGATTGCTGCCTGCAAGGATGCGATTGTGGAGGCCAAACCGGTGCAGCTGAGCCGTGAAATCCGCAATGTGAACCGCACCGTTGGCACCATGCTGTCAGGCGAAATCGCCAGGGCCTATGGCCATGAAGGGCTACCTGCCGACACGATCCGCATCAACTTCACCGGCGTGGCCGGGCAGAGCTTCGGCGCATGGCTGGCGCATGGCGTGACGCTGGACCTCACCGGCGATGCCAACGACTATGTCGGCAAGGGCCTTTCAGGCGGGCGCATCATCGTCAAGCAACCCGAAAGCGTGTCGCGCGATCCGGGCGAAAACATCATCGTCGGCAATACCGTGCTCTACGGCGCGATCGCGGGCGAAGCCTATTTCGAAGGTGTTGCGGGCGAGCGTTTCGCGGTCCGCAATTCGGGCGCCATTGCGGTGGTCGAAGGCGCGGGCGACCATTGCTGCGAATACATGACCGGCGGTGTGGTGGTGGTTCTCGGCCAGACCGGGCGCAACTTTGCCGCCGGGATGAGCGGCGGCCTGGCCTATGTTTACGATCCCGATGGCACATTCGCTCAGCTGATCAATCCGGCCCAGGTCGATCTTGTGCCGATAACCGGCGTGCGCGACGAAAATGACGGGGCCGGGCGGCCAACGCAGCGGCCGCGCTCGGTCAATGACTTCGGCATGGGTGACATGCTGCGCCATGACAGCGAGCGGCTGAAGATCCTGATCGAACGCCACAAGCTCCACACCGGCAGCGCCAAGGCAGCACAACTGCTCGACAATTGGGACAGCGAAGTGGGCAAGTTCATCAAGGTCATGCCGCGCGACTACAAGCGCGCGCTGGAACAACTCGAGGCCGAGCGCGAAGAAGCCGCTTCGGTCGCGGCGGAATAGAAGAGACGGGACGCCAGAACATGGGCAAGGAAACAGGCTTTCTCGAACTCGACCGGCGTGAGCGGGACTATCTCGATCCGAAAGAGCGGCTGGGCAACTACCGCGAATTCGTGGTTCAGCCGGACGATGCGACGCTGCGGGCGCAGGCAAGCCGCTGCATGAATTGCGGCATCCCCTATTGTCACAACGGCTGCCCGGTGAACAACATCATCCCGGACTGGAACCATCTGGTCTATGAAGGCGACTGGAAGAACGCGCTGGACGTGCTCCATTCGACCAACAATTTTCCCGAGTTCACCGGCCGTATCTGCCCTGCGCCTTGCGAGGCGAGCTGCACGCTCAATATCACCGACCAGCCGGTAACGATCAAGTCGATCGAATGCGCGATCGTCGATCGCGGTTGGGAAGAGGGCTGGATTACGCCGCAAGTGCCCAAGCACAAGACCGGCAAATCGGTGGCTGTGGTCGGTTCAGGCCCTGCCGGCCTCGCCTGCGCCCAACAATTGGCCCGCGCCGGCCACACCGTTACCCTGTTCGAGAAGAATGACCGGATCGGCGGACTGCTGCGCTATGGCATTCCGGACTTCAAGATGGAAAAGCATCTGATCAACCGCCGTGCGGTGCAGATGGAGGCCGAAGGGGTCGAGTTCAAAACCAGCAAGGAAGTGGGCGTCGATATCTCGTTCAAGAGCTTGCAGGAGAACTTCGATGCGGTGGTTCTGTCAGGCGGCGCAGAAGATGCACGCACATTGACAATCCCTGGCGCGGAAATGCCCGGCGTGCGGCTGGCAATGGAATTCCTGACCCAGCAGAACAAGCGCAACGCGGGCGATGACGAAGTGCGCGCGGCACCGCGCGGTTCGCTGCTCGCCACCGGCAAACGCGTGGTGGTGATCGGCGGCGGCGATACGGGCAGCGACTGCGTGGGCACGTCGAACCGGCAAGGCGCCAAGAGCGTGGTCCAGCTCGAGATCATGCCGAAGCCGCCGGAGCATGAGGACAAGGCGCTGACCTGGCCCGATTGGCCCATGAAGCTACGGACCTCCTCGAGCCATGAGGAAGGGGTCGAGCGCGACTGGGCCGTGCTGGCCAAGCGGGTGATAGGCGACGGTGAAACCGTGACCGGGCTGGAATGCATACGCGTCGAATGGAAAGACGGCCAAATGCAGGAGATCGAAGGCAGTGCTTTCGTGATCCAGGCTGACCTGATCCTGCTGGCTATGGGTTTTGTCGGGCCGAAGAAGGCAGGATTGCTCGACCAGGCTGGCGTCAAGCTCGATGCACGCGGCAATGTCGCCGCCGATACCGATAATTACGCGACCAGCATCGAGAATGTGTTTGCCTGCGGTGATATGCGGCGGGGGCAAAGCCTGGTGGTATGGGCGATCCGCGAAGGGCGGCAGGCGGCGCGTGCGGTTGACGAAGCATTGATGGGCGCAACCGAACTGCCGCGCTGATTTACTGGGCATATGCACCGTCACACGCGCAGTATCATTAAAATGTCGCTGCTATACAATTTATGCGCGATCTACTGTCACTTTGTCACACGGAATCAAAGGAAACGCTGGATTTTAGTGGCATAAGTATTGACCGTGCGTAGGAAAGGTGCTCCATCTAAGCAGCTGATCAGCAGGTATTAGTTAGAAGTAATTCGCTATGACTGGCTGACTTGGGGAGGTGGATGCAGGTCGCACATTCCATAACATCACGGCTCATAAAATTACGGCGCAGTTGGCCGCATTTCATATGTGCCGGCGCAGCCTGCAGCGCGCTGGCAGGCGGTGCACCGATTGCAGTGGCGGCGACTCCGGGCGATTCCGATACTTCCGATCCTTCATCTCTGACGATCCAAACCGACGCGGCAGCGCAAGGCGATGCTGCTGAAACTGCAGCGGCGGACGCTTTGCCCGCCAAAGTGCCTGCAACCGCCGCCCCGTCATCATCCAATGCTGCGCCCGGCAAACCGGTGGAAACGCGGCTGGTGATCTCGCAGTTTGCCGACATGCCGGTCTCTGGCGATGCCGCCGAAACGCTACGCTATAGCGGCCGCGCGGATGCCTATATCGACATCAAAGGAAGTGCCTTCGGGATTGATGACAGCGTCACGCTGACGGTTCGCCCGGAGTATACCTGGGGCAAGGACTCCAACGGCGTGATCGGGTTGATCCCCAGTAACACCGCACTGTTTCGCGGCGAAGACACGGGCGATTTCGATGTTTCAGTGAGCGTCTCGAAACACTGGGCTTCGGGCACGCAACTGACCGTCGGGAAGGTCAATGTGCTTGATCTGGGCGGAAAGCTGCCGGTGGTAGGAAGCGACGGGCATTACGGTTTCCAGAACCTGAGCATCGCCCTGCCGCCATCAGCGATTATTCCCAACACGATCACCGGCGCGTTGCTGGAGGTGCCGACCGAGAAGGTGCTCTACCGGCTATGGGTGTTCGATCCGGATTCGCAATATCAGCGCAGCGGGTTCGAAACCGCCTTCAGAAGCGGAGTGGGATTCCTCGGCTCGGTGACATTCCCGGTCAAGATCGGGGGCAAGCCGGGCTTCTATGCGCTCAAGCTTTCCGGCTCGACCCGCAATGACATAAACGCCGATTCGCTGCCAGCTGTCCTGATCCCTCCACCGGGATCGGATTTCGGCCAGCGACGCGGCGAGTTTGCGGCGGTACTGGCAGGCTACCAGTATCTGTCTGTCTATCCCGAAGCACCGGGCAAGGGCTGGGGCATCTTCGGGCAGGTCTATATCTCTAACGGCGACCCGACCTTTCTTGACAAGAGCGGCTTCATCGGAATCTCGGGCAATCCGCGCTTCCGCCCGCAAGACCGCTTTGGCGTGTCCTGGTTTCGCTATTCGCTGACCAACCGGCTGATCCGGGCGCTCGACCAGCGCCTGGCGCTGCAGGATGAAGAGGGTGTCGAATATTTCTACACGCTCGGCCTGTCGGATGGCTTGCAGGTTACCGCCAATGTGCAGGTCATTGACAGTGCCGTAAGCGCGCGCGACCCCGGCGTCCTTGCTGGCCTGCGTGTCACTGCAAGTTTCTGATATACCATGAAAAGTGGCTTTTTCACTATCTCCGGCTGTTCCGGGGGCGGCAAGTCGAGCCTGCTGTCCGCACTCGCGGCGAGAGGTTTCGACATTGTCGCCGAGCCCGGCCTGCGCCTGATCCGGTCGGGTGGCCCCAAGCCATGGGAGGATATGCTCGGCTTCCTCCAACGCACCGCAGCGCTGGCGCGACAGGATTTGGAACAGGCAGCCAGCCTGCGCGGGGCGGTGTTCTTCGACCGCGGGCTGATCGATGCCCTTTCTGGCCTGGTCAAATTGGGCGACCTGCCCGCAGAGCGAGAACTGCCCAAAGCGATCCGCCGCTATCGCGCGGTCTTCTTTGCCCCTCCGTGGCGCGAGATATTCGAACAAAACGAATTTCGCCGCCACGATTTCAAGAGCGCGGAGCTTGAAAGCAAACATTTGTTGGCGACCTTGCGAGCGCATGGTTGCGAACCGATCCTGTTGCCCAAATTCCGGCTAGACCTGCGCTGCGAATATCTGCTTGCCCGCATACAAAACTTGTGACGGCGCGATACGATAGAGCGCAGGCCCAGGGCCAGGCGCGCTTCTTCCTCTGTCATGGCCGAATCATCTGGCGGAGCTCCTGCGCGGGGTGAACTGCCCGAAACGTTCCATCCGGGTGACTTTGCCTGATGCATCGCGATGAAAAGTCACGATATCGCGTTCTTCGCCGCTGCTAGTAACGACACGGAACCGGTCATCTCCCAGCGGCTTGAAGCGATCCATCGTGTCGAATGGACCACGCGAACCGGCCTCGATGCCCACCAGCCCGCCTGCCCACGGCAGCATGGCGAAATCCGCACCCCACGGCTGGCCGTTATAGATGCCTACATAGTCGCGCAGATCAACCGCCCCGCTTTCCGGCGGTTCAAACGCCGACGTGGCCAACCTCACCGCTACCAAGGCGCCAACTGCACGCGCAAGGACGGTCGAATCGTCCATCGCATTGATTGCCACGGCAACTGCCATTTGCGCTGACGGATCAATCAGCAGCGAGCTGCGATAGCCGGGGCACGAACCGCCATGGCCAACCATTTCGCGCCCATCCATCTGATAGTTGGCAAAGCCGAGCCCCCAGCTGGTCCGGCGATCCGGAGTGATGTAATGCACCCGGTGCATCTCGCGCAGAGTGGAGGCACGCAGCAACTCGGGCTGGCCGCTTTGGAGCAGGCGGAACTGCCATCGTGCGAACTTGGCGAGATCCTCTACGCTCGAGCTATACCCCGCTGCCGGATTGATTCCCTTGGCGTCAAACAGCTTCACGCGCGGGCGAGTGCCATCGGGTTCGAGCGAGCCCCAGCCAACCGCCAGCTGCTTGCCATAAAGCCTGGTCGGGATGAACGGTCGGGTGTTGTTCATATCCAGCGGCGCGAGGATATTGGTGCTGACATATTCGCCATATGGCGTGCCTGTGACCTTTTCCACCGTTTCGCCCACCAGCGTAAGCCCAAGGTTCGAATACTGGAACGTCGTGGACGCAGGATAGAGCAGATGCTGTCCTGCCACTCCGGCATGAATTTCATCCTGGCTAGGGAACGGGAAATCCGGCCCGGTCCAATAGGGTTTGACCGCCTCGCGCGGCAGGCCTGCAGAATGGGTGAGCAGCCCGCGCATGGTCACTGGCATACTATCACGCTGATCGGGTGCGAATTGCGCCCAGGGCAGATAGGTGCGAACCGGCTCATCCAGCCGGACTGTTCCTTTCTCCCATTGCTGCATGAAGGCAACCGCAGTGAACAGCTTCGAAATCGAACAGATCGAATAGATCGTGTCGGCAGTGGCAGGCTGCCTCATCGCGCGATCGGTATAGCCGTAGCCTTTCGACCAAACCGTCTGTTGGCCATTGACCAGCGCTACCGACAGCGCCGGGATGCGCGAATACTGGCGGGCCTGATCGAGCCAGTAATCCACCGCCACCACTGCTTCGCGCAGCGCGGTGGCGCGCTGTTCCTGATCGCCTGGCTTGCCTTCAAGTTCCGATTGCACCGCCTGGCGGTCGCTCGAAGCACCAAGCGGGGCGGGAATAATCGCACTTGTGGCTGCCAGCATGATGGCGACCGCGGCGAGAAGTTTCATCGACATCCTCCTGTTTTCATATGCGAATGTGGCAGCAGATCGCGCGCGCGCCAAGTGTCTCGTGGCCAGACGGAAGAAACCAGCCGCATTCCTACCACTCGATGATGCCGCGCCCGTGCCGCTCCAGGAAGGCATTGGCCTGGCTGAAAGGGCGCGAACCGAAAAAGCCGCGATGCGCGGAAAGCGGGCTTGGATGCGGGCTGGCAATCAGCAGGTGATTATCGCCCTCACCCAATCCCTTGACCCGGCTCGCCTTCTTCTGCGCGTGGCTTCCCCACAGGATAAACACTGTAGGCAGGCCCTGTTCGACCACTGCCGCAATGCAGGCATCGGTGATCGCATCCCAGCCGCGCCCGGCATGGCTGCCCGCTTGCCCGGCTTCGACCGTGAGCGTGTTGTTCAGGAGCAGCACGCCCTGCTTTGCCCAGCGTTCGAGATTGCCGCCCGGCTGTGGGCGTATGCCCAGATCGCTCTCGATTTCCTTGTAGATGTTGACCAGCGAAGGCGGCAGCCGCACCCCGTCACGCACCGAAAAGGCGAGCCCGTGCGCCTGGCCTGGCCCGTGATAGGGATCCTGCCCCAATATCACCACGCGCACCTGTTCAAGCGGGGTCATTGCGAGCGCGGCAAGCCGCTCGCCGCGCGGAGGGTAAACGATCTTGCCGCAATCTTCCTCAGACCGAAGCCACCCGCCCAGCCGCCGCGCCTCTGGCGTTGCCAGTGCCGGCTCCAGCGCGGTCCGCCAGCTCGCAGAGATCGCCTCGTTCATACGCCAGCGATACCTTGCCGTCATGGCGGTGGCCAGACACCCTTCCCTCAAATCCCCAATGCGCCTAAAGCCGCTGGATATGGCTGTATATTTTCATGAAGAAGACCTGCCTGCAGGTGTGCTGGGCGAAGGTCCGATCGCGGTCGATACTGAAACCATGGGGCTGATAACGCCCCGTGACCGGCTGTGTGTGGTGCAATTGAGCGATGGCAGCGGCGACGAGCATCTGGTGCGCTTCGGGCCTGGCAGCGCCTATGACGCGCCGAATCTCAAGGCGGTGCTGGGCGATCCGAACCGGCTGAAGCTGTTCCATTTTGGCCGCTTCGATCTTGCCGCGATCGAACATTACCTGGGCGTGATGGCCGCGCCGGTATTCTGCACCAAGATCGCCAGCAAGCTGGTGCGCACCTATACCGACCGCCACGGGCTTAAGATGCTGGTCGAGGAACTGCTCGGCGAAAACCTCTCGAAAGTGCAACAGTCGAGCGACTGGGGCGGCCCTGATCTGAGCGACGCGCAGCGCGATTATGCCGCCTCTGACGTGCGCTTCCTGCACCGCCTGCGTGACGAGCTGGTCAAGCGACTCGAGCGTGAGGGGCGGATGGAAATTGCCCAGGCCTGTTTCGACTTCCTGCCCACCCGTGCGCGGCTCGATCTGGCCGGCTGGCCAGACAGCGATATATTCAGCCACGAGTGATGCGCGGAGGCGTATAGTCCCAGACATGTCGATCCACCCGCGAATCGAAACCAGCGAAGCGAAGGAGCTGCGCAGCCAGCGCCAGCACTTTGCCGCGCCGGGCGGCTCGCATGATCGGCTGGTGCGCTTTCTGGCTCGTTTCCTGCCGATGGCAGTGGGCGTGATCGCGGCGCTGATGGTTATCACCCCGCTTGGCCCGGGAAGCGAAGTGAGTTTCCTGCTTGATCGAAACAAGGTGGCCATGATCGACGAGCGGCTTTCCGTCAGTAATGCGATGTACCGCGGCGAAGACGATTCCGGGCGCCCCTTTTCGCTGACTGCGGGGGATGCCGTGCAACGCTCAAACTCCGAAGGTATCGTGCGCATGCGCGACCTTGAGGCACAGATCCTGCTGCGCGACGGACCAGCGCGGATCAGCGCTGAAGCCGGCGCCTATGACATTGACCGCGAAGTCATGACAATCGATGGCGCTTTGCGCCTGTCGGCCGCAGACGGCTATTCGATGGTCACGCGGGGTGTATCGGTTGACCTGGCCTCGCGCCAGATAACCGGCGAGGGGGGCGTCGAAGGCGAAGTCCCCGCCGGCACATTTTCAGCTGATCGAATGACCGTCGATATCGACAAGCGCGTATTTTCCCTGAAGGGCAATGCCCGGCTAAGAATGCGGCCGGGCGAATTGAGGAAGCCGTGATGAACCGTTCACTTATCCCCACCGCTGCACGTTCAGCCATCGCCGGCTTTGCCCTTACGCTGGTGGCGTTTGGCGGGATGCAGCTCAACGCACAGGCTTTCTCGCGCCATGATTCAAATGCGCCGGTGCAATTCGATGCCGACGACATCAGTGTCGAGGACCGCCAGAACCGCGTCGTGCTTATCGGCGGTGTTAACGTGACCCAGGCCGGGCTGCGCGTGCGTTCGCAGCGCATGCTGGTTGATTACAGCGACCAGGGCGATCTTTCGATTTCGCGCATCACCGCTACCGGCGGGGTCAATGTGACGCGCGGCAATGAAACCGCACGCGGCGACGTGGCCGTCTATGACCTTGAGCGGCGGCTGATCACCATGGCTGGCAATGTCGAATTGCGCCGCAATGGCGATACGCTTTCAGGTGGCCGGCTGACGATCGACCTCACCTCCGGCCGCGCCAGCGTTGACGGCAAAGGTGCCTCGTCGGGCGAGAATTCGAGCGGGCGCGTAACCGGCACTTTCACTGTCTCGCAGAAAGCTGGCGGCGGCGCTGCGGACAGTGATCAGGAGCAATAGAGCGGCCTATCGCCGCGCGGCGAAACGGGCAATATCGGTCAGCCCCTGGGCCAGCAGCAATTCCGCCGCCTGGCTGTTGCCCAGCAACTGTCGATGCATCTGCATGAGCCGCGGGCCGAGCCGTTCGAGCTTGCGCCTGTGCCAGCATTGCAGCTGGTCGCGAATATCGCGCTCGTCACGAAAGAAGATGCCAAGCCGGGCCTTGGCTCCTCGATCGAGCCCGTCGAGCGAACCGCGCGGGCCGAGCTGTGCGGCGATCTGCGCCAGTTGTGCAGCCCGGCGTTCAACCGCCAGCAACACACCGACCGGGTTCAGTCCGTGTTCGCGCATGCGCCTGAGTTCGCGGTCAAGCCGCCCAGTGTCCCCCTTGAGCACGGCATTGACCAGCGGCATGAAGCCGTCTTCCTCGGTCGCAGCTCCCACCGCGTCGAGATCTTCAATGGTCAGCTGACGCGGTGATTGCGGCGAAGCATCGCAATAAGTCGCCAGCTTGGTGATTTCAGACTGTGCCAGCCGCACGTCCAGCCCGGCGGCCCGCGCAATCCGCTCTGCCAGGTCTCCGCCCAGCCTGAGCCCCGCCGCATCCGCCATCTGCCGCACCGAGGCAGAAACCGATTGCAGATCGGGCGGCCAGAACATCGCCACCAGCGCGTCCTTGCGTTTCTCCAGCAACTTGGCGGTGCGCGATTTGTCGGTTGCCGATGTCGCCACCACCAGCACCGGCGCCGCTTCACCGGCGCCACCTTCGCTGGTCTCGATCAACACCTGCAGCGCATCGTGCGCTTCATCGCCATTGGCCCGCACAAAAATATGGCGCTTGTCACCAAACAGCGAGCCCGAGCGCGCCTCATCACCCAGCAGCGCCGGGTCCTTGCGCAAATCGGCGCCTGAAATCTCCACTCGTTCGCTGGGCTGCGGCAGCAGCTGCAGGATGCTTTGCGCCGCTGCAGAGGCGCCCGCTTCGTCAGGTCCGCAGAAGAAGAAGATGCCGCATTGTTCAGCAGCGCGGCGCGCGGTGGAGGCAAAGTCGCGCTGGGTGGCCTTCATTGCGCCTGGCCGGCCTGGCGCAAGGTCAATGCCACTTGCCGCACCATCCGTTCAGCCACATCGCGGGCGAGATTTTCCAGCGCAGTCTGTTCGGCCGCGATGGTGGCGTATTCGCTGGACACAACGTCAATCCCGGCATCCGATCCAGCGCTGGCATCCAGCAGGATTGCGCCGCTGGTGATGTCAACCAGCTGATAGCGGGCGCGCAGGATGCGGCGTTCGCGGCTGATCGTGTCATCGTTGAGCACGCCCAGCGCTTCGAGCGAATCGTCGAGCCGGACATCGAGGCGATAGCGCGGCGCAGTGCCTGGCCCGGTTACGTGCAGCCGATCATTGAGGGCATTGCGCACCAGCCAGCCATCGCGGCCCGGAATCGGGGCAACCTCAACCGCTGCCAGCCCCTCAGCCACCGCTGCGCCGCCGTTGCCCGCATACATCGGCTGAAGCCCGCAAGCGGAAAGCGCCATCAGGGCAAGGCTGGCAAACAGGGCACGCATCATGTCACAATATTGACCAGCCGGTCAGGGACCACAATGATCTTCTTTGGTGAAGCCCCGGACAAAATGGCCTGAACCTTGGTATTGGCAACAGCGATCGCCTCAAGTTCAGCTCGATCGGTGCCCTTTGCGACAACTTCCGTGTCGCGCAGCTTCCCGTTAACTTGCACCGCGATGGTGACTTCATCCTCCACCAGCAGCGCCGGATCATACTCGGGCCAGTTTGCCTCGGCGATCAGGCCGCCGGAATTCTTGGCAAACCCGGCGCGCTCCCATGCCTCTTCCGCCAGGTGCGGCATCATCGGCGAGGAAAGCAGCATCAACCCGGCAATCGCTTCGCTGCGCGCGGCGGAAGGCTGGGCTTTCTCCGCAGCCGTCGTCAGCTCGTATATCCGCGCGACAGCCTTGTTGAAATTGAGCGCTTCGACGTCTTCGGCGACGGCGGCAATGGTCTGGTGCAGCTTGCGCGACAATGCCTTGTCGTACTGGGCGTCCTCGCTTTGCGCAGCGGGGTCATATTGCCCGAACAGCCGCCACAGCCGCTGCACGAATCGCCCGCAGCCTTCGATCCCGGCTTCCGACCATGGCAGATCGCGTTCGGGCGGGCTGTCGGAAAGCATGAACCAGCGCGCCGCGTCGGCGCCATAGGTGTCGATGATATTGTCGGGGTCGACGGTGTTCTTCTTCGACTTCGACATCTTGATGACGCGGCCGATCTCGACCGGCTGGCCATCGTCCCTCAGCACCGCGCCATTGCCGCTGCGATCGACCTCAGCCGGCAGGAAATAGGTGGTGCGGCCATCGGTCCGCCGCGAATAGGTCTCGTGCGTGACCATGCCTTGCGTGAACAGGCTGCCAAAGGGTTCGGCAAAATCGAGCTGGCCGATATGCTGCAGGGCGCGGGTCCAGAAGCGGGCATAGAGCAGGTGCAGGATCGCGTGCTCGATCCCGCCGATATATTGCTCGACCGGCAGCCATTTGGCGACCTCCTCGCGGTCGAAAGGCTTGTCCGCCGGCTGGCTGGCGAAGCGCAGGAAATACCAGCTCGAATCGACGAAAGTATCGAGCGTATCGGTCTCCCGCTCGGCAGCGCCGCCGCATTTCGGGCAGGTCGTATGCTTCCACGTCGGGTGGCGCAGCAGCGGATTGCCCGGCGTCTTGAAATCGACATCATCGGGCAGCGTGATCGGCAGGCTGTCCTTGGGTGCAGGCACCACGCCGCAGCCATCGCAATGGATGAACGGGATCGGCGTTCCCCAATAGCGCTGGCGCGAAACGCCCCAATCGCGCAGGCGCCACACCGTTGTCCCCCGGCCCCAGCCTTCGCTTTCAGCGCGTGCGTTCACCGCAGCCTTGGCCGCTTCAACACTCATCCCGTCAAGGAAGCCTGAATTGACGCACACTCCGTCGCCAGTGTCAGCCTCGCTCAGCGGTTCGCCCGCAGCCTCGGGCGAGGCGGCGATTACGCGCACGATCGGCAGGCCATACTTGGTCGCGAATTCGAAATCGCGCTGGTCGTGCCCCGGCACGCCCATCACCGCGCCGGTCCCGTAATCCATCAGCACGAAATTGGCGATGAACACCGGCAAATGCTTCCCGGTAAAGGGGTGTTTAGCGCCGATGCCGGTATCGAAACCGAGCTTCTCGGCGGTTTCCAGCTCAGCAGCAGTGGTGCCGCCGCGCTTGCATTGTTCGATGAACTTCGCCGCGTCGCAGTTGTTCATCGCGGCCGACTGCGCCAGAGGATGATCGGCGGCGACCGCAACGAAGCTTGCGCCGAAGATCGTGTCCGGCCTGGTCGAATAGACCGGCAGGCTTTCGCCATTCGAAAGCTCGAAGCTGAATTCGAGGCCGCTCGATTTACCGATCCAGTTTTCCTGCATCAGCTTGACCTTGTCAGGCCAGTTTTCGAGCGCACCGAGCCCGTCGAGCAGATCTTCGGCGAAATCGGTGATCTTGAGAAACCACTGGCTGAGCTTGCGCTTCTCGACCTCGGCTCCCGAGCGCCAGCCCTTGCCGTCAATCACCTGCTCGTTGGCAAGCACGGTCATGTCAACCGGATCCCAGTTGACGGTCGATTCCTTGCGATAAACCAGCCCCGCCTCGTACAGATCGAGGAACAGCGCCTGTTCGTGGCCGTAATATTCGGGATCGCAGGTGGCGAATTCACGGCTCCAGTCGAGCGCGAAGCCGATCCGCTTCAGCTGCGCTTTCATGTTGGCGATATTCTCGCGCGTCCAGCCGCCCGGATGCACGCCCTTTTCCATCGCGGCATTTTCCGCTGGCATGCCGAAGGCATCCCAGCCCATCGGATGAAGGACCTCGTACCCGCGCATTTTCTTGTAGCGCGCCAGCACGTCACCCATGGTGTAGTTGCGCACATGGCCCATGTGGATCCGGCCCGAAGGATAGGGAAACATCTCGAGCACATAGCTTTTCGGCCTGGGCGAATTGCTGTCGGCGTGGAACGTGCCTGCCTCCTCCCAGGCTCGCTGCCAGCGGGCATCGGCTTGCGATGGATCGAAACGGGTATCGGTCATGGCCAACCTGTTAGGGATTTCGGGCGCGATTGGAAGCGCGTTCGCATCAAGAACTGGCCTTTCATCGCCGGTTTGGCGGATGACAGGCTGGCCCGCAAAGTTCGCAGGCGCTGACGGGCAAATCAGGAAGCGAGCGTCTGCCGGCGCAGTTCGCGGGCCTTGGTAAGGATGATGTCCTCCAGCTTCTGCACAGTGGCCGCCTGCACCGGGGCATCGACCCAGCCACCACCCTGCGCCACCTGGCGGCTGGCAGCCACGCGCAGCGCATCGGCGCGAAGATCGGTGTCGAGGATCGTCACCGTCACCTTGACCCGCTCGTTCGGGTTGGTGGGATTCGCATACCAATCAGTCACAATCACTCCGCCTGCGCTGTCTGCCTGCAGTAACGGAGCAAAGCTGACAGTCTCCAGCGCAGCGCGCCAGAGATAGGAGTTCACCCCTATGGTGTTGACCTGCGCCGCAGCAAGGTCAGCCTCAGGCCGCTCACGCCCACCGCAGGCAGCAAGTGTCGCCAGCACCGCGCTGGCGAGCGCGAATTGGGCAGTGCGGCGGATGGCAGGCTGGATCAGGCTCATTGGTGAAAGGTCCTCAAGCGGAATTGTCGTTTTCGGCTCTATAGCTGTCCGTGCGCGTGCGACAAGGCGGGAAACAATCGCAGGCAGCTGGCCATGCCCGCTTTTGTGCACTGAAGGCGGCTTTATCCTTCCTGAACGCAGGCAACGAGGCGGTTGCCTTGGCGCGATTCCCAACGGCCGCCTTATGCGCGTGGAGCCATCTTGTGTGCCAATTGCAACACAAGGCTGCCCTAACGTCACGCAACGGATCGCGGGCATTGCCTGGCAAGTCCAAAGGGTCCTATTGTCCACAACTGTGATAGTGAGTCGCGGCTTTTGCGAAATGCGCAGTCATCTGCGGTTCAGCATGGTTGAGTTTAAGTAAACCAGAGCCTTTAGAGGTTCGATCAGGTTTAACCCGCCAAGGTCTTGGCGAACGGGAAGAAGGGTTTAAGGTCACGGTCATGGCAACAGTTCACCCAGCAAGATCGGCGCGCAAGCTGCCCTTGCTGCTGGCAGCTGCTGGCCTGGCTTTTGGCGTTCCTTCGGCGGGCCTGGCGGTTGCCGCCCTTTCCGATGGGGCTGGCGACGGCGCATCTTCGCCATTTGCGGTATTCACCCCGGCGTCGGTTGATCCGCAGCTGGCACAGCGAATGGCGCGGCGGGCTGACAATTCGGCGCTGCGCTTCACACCAAGCGGCAGCGCGATCAAGCGGGACCGCACAGTAACGGTGGCAGTGCGGGTTGATCAGGATACTGCGCGGGCGATTTCCGTGCGCAATGTGCTCAATGTTGCACCGGGCGGCGGCGAAGGCCTCACGGCTCTGGCAGCAACGCGTTTCAACCTTGGTACGGCACGCGGCTATCAAAGCTTCAAACGCCCCGAACCTCAGCTTGGCCTGTCGGGCAGCATGCGTGATATAGCAATGCCCGATCTGGCAAGTTTCGAACCATCGCGCTCAAGCGCGCCGGAAAAGCCAAACCGCTTCCAGCCGCGCATCATACTGCAAGACGAAGAGGTCGCGGGTCGTTCGCCGAATACCTATGACTCGCTCGGCGCGCAGACCTTCGATCTTGGCGGCGCCTATCGTATCACCCGCAATCTTGATGTGACTGCGGGCGTGCGGCTGTCGCAGGAGCGCGACCGGCTGAGGCCGGTGACCGATTCGGAGCAAGACAGCCAGGCAGTGTATGTGGGCACGCAATTCCGCTTCTGATCGCGCGGCGACGCTTTCACATCGTGAATTCGTATGATCAAACCCCGCTTAGGCGGGGTTTTTCATTTCCCTGACGTAACGGCATCGCTAGTTCTAACCAGATACTGCGGAACGGAGAATCGGATATGGCGCGCGTTGCAATTGTTACTGGCGGAACTCGCGGAATCGGTCGCGCGATTTGCGAGAGGCTTCACGCGGATGGCTTCACGGTCGTCGCGAACTATGCCGGCAATGATGCCGCAGCTGAACAGCTCAAGGCCGATACCGGTATCCGCTCATACAAATGGGACGTAGGGGACCACGAAGCAGCACTGGCCGGTTGCAAGCGCGTTGAAGAAGAAGTTGGCCAGATCGATGTCGTGGTAAACAATGCCGGGATTACGCGCGACGGCGTGCTGCACAAGATGTCATACGATGATTGGCACGAGGTGATGCGCATCAATCTGGGCGGCTGTTTCAATATGGCCAAGGCCTGCTTCCCCGGCATGCGCGAGCGCGGCTGGGGCCGGATCGTCAATATCGGCTCGATCAACGGACAGGCTGGCCAGTATGGTCAGGTCAATTATGCGGCGGCGAAAAGCGGCATCCACGGCTTTACCAAGGCCTTGGCACAGGAAGGCGCGAAGTTCGGCGTCACCGTCAACGCCATCGCGCCCGGCTATATCGATACCGACATGGTCGCCGCCGTCCCGCCGCCGGTGCTGGAAAAGATCGTCGCCAAGATCCCGGTGGGCCGGTTGGGCCATGCCCATGAAATCGCGCGCGGGGTCGCCTTCCTGTGCAGCGAGGATGCCGGCTTCGTAACCGGCTCGACCATGAGCATCAATGGCGGCCAGCACATGTATTGATGCGCTGGCGCCTGACTGAAGAAATTGGCGCCGGGCCACAATCCGCGCTATCTTGCCAAACATGCCAGATAGCGACCAACCTTCAGGCGTAAGCGAGGCCAGCCATGCTTGCCATGGGCGGGCACATGGCGATGCCCGTGACGGCCACAGCGATCAACATGCATCCGCTGAAGGCGCCGAGGTAAGAGGGGGAAAATACGATCAGGTTCCGCCGGGTCATCAGGGCCCGGTCTACACCTGCCCGATGCATCCGCAGGTGCGCCAGCCAACTCCCGGGTCATGCCCGATCTGCGGCATGGGGCTGGAGCTCGAATCCGCAGCCATGGCCGAGCATGGGCGTAATCCCGAACTTGCCGACTTTACACGGCGCTTCTGGATCGGCGCTGTCCTTACTGTTCCGCTGCTGGTCCTCACCATGGGGCCCATGCTCGGGCTTGGCGGCGTCAGGGATATTTTTGGAGAGCGCAACACGCTCTGGATCGAACTGGTGCTCGGCACGCCGGTCGTTCTGTGGTGCGGCTGGCCGTTCCTCGTGCGAGGATGGAATTCATTTCGCACGCTGAACCTCAACATGTTCTCGCTGATCGGCATGGGAGTGCTGGCCGCCTGGCTGTTCAGCATCGTCGCGGTCCTTGCGCCGGGCATATTTCCCGACGGTTTCCGCGATGCAGAGGGCAATGTCAGCGTCTATTTCGAGGCGGCGGCGGTCATCGTCACGCTGGTGCTGCTGGGTCAGGTGATGGAGTTGCGGGCGCGTGAGGGAACCGGCAAGGCGATCCGCGCCTTGCTCGACCTGGCACCCAAGACGGCACGCATCGTCCGCGACGACGGCAGCGAGGAAGAAATTCCGCTTGAACAAGTCGGCGTAGGCGATCGCCTGCGCGTGCGACCGGGGGACAAGATACCGGTCGATGGTGTCGTTATCGACGGGCGTTCCTCGGTCGATGAAAGCATGATCAGCGGGGAACCCTTGCCGGTCGAGAAAGTCGCCGGCGATCCTGTTACCGGGGCGACAATCAATGGGACCGGCAGTCTCATCATCAAAGCGACCCGTGTCGGCGCCGACACAATGCTCTCCCAGATCGTCGAAATGGTTGCCAATGCGCAGCGATCGCGCGCGCCGATCCAGAAATATGCCGACAAGGTTTCGGGCTGGTTCGTGCCGGTCGTGATCGCCGTCGCCGTGCTGGCATTCATCGGCTGGTCGATATGGGGTCCGGCGCCCGCGATGTCATACGCCCTGATCGCTGCCGTTGCTGTACTCATCATTGCCTGCCCCTGCGCGCTTGGCCTCGCCACGCCGATGTCGATCATGACCGCCACCGGGCGAGGAGCGCAGGCCGGTGTGCTGATCAAGAATGCGGAGGCACTCGAACGTTTTGAAAAAGTCGACACGCTGATGGTCGACAAGACCGGGACGCTGACCGAGGGCAAGCCCCGGCTGGTGGCCGTGCTTCCCGAACCGGGTCATGATGAAGCGGAAGTGCTGCGTCTGGCTGCGACGCTGGAAAAAGGTTCCGAACATCCGCTTGCCGAGGCAATCGTCACGGGCGCGGAGGAACGCGGCGTGACGCTCGGCGAGGCCAGCGATTTCGAGGCTGTTACGGGCAAAGGCGTGAAGGGCGTCGTCGATGGCAAGAGTGTCGCGCTCGGAAATCTGAAGCTGGTAACCGACCTTGGCCTTGAAGCCGCCGAATTGACGGAGAAAGCCAATTCCCATCGCGACCAGGGCGAGACGGTGATGTTCGTCATGCTGGAGGGTGCCGTAGCAGGCCTCGTCAGCGTAGCCGACCCGGTGAAGGAAACGACGCCTGACGCCCTGAAGGCGCTTCATGCACTTGGCTTTCGCATCATCATGGCGACGGGTGACAACGAACGCACCGCCAGAGCGGTGGCCGCCCGCCTCGGGATAGACGAAATCCGCGCCGACGTGCTGCCCGAAGACAAGGCGCGCATCATCCAGGAGCTTCAGAGGGAAGGTCGCAAGGTTGCCATGGCGGGCGACGGGGTGAATGATGCCCCCGCGCTCGCGCAGGCCGATGTCGGGATCGCCATGGGCACCGGCGCTGATGTCGCCATCGAGAGCGCCGGCATCACACTGGTCAAAGGCAATCTCGATGGCATCGTCCGGGCACGCCGCCTCTCGAAGGCGACCATGCGCAACATCCGCCAGAATCTGTTCTTCGCGCTGATCTACAATGCCGCAGGCGTGCCGGTGGCGGCCGGATTGCTCTATCCCTACTTCGGAATACTGATCAGTCCGATGTTCGCCGCCTTCGCCATGAGCGCATCGTCAATCTCGGTCGTGACCAATTCGCTGCGTCTGAGAAGCGCGAGAATCTGACTGGCGAGTCGGCGGTATGCGCCTTATCACCGCGCAGGTGACACAGCCGCCGCCATATCATCCGCCGGTCAAGCGCTCGGTCGAGATTGCCGGGCACAAGACCTCGATCAGCCTTGAGCCGCTGTTCTGGGACATGCTGCGCGCGGCGGCTGAAGCGGAAGGCCTGCCAATCAACGCACTCGTCGCACGAATCGATGAAGAGCGGATCAAGTCGGAAACACCGCCCGGCCTCGCCGGGGCGATCAGGGTGTGGTTGGTTTTCAATTCCTAGCTGGCTGGGGCGGGCGGGCCCGGTGCGTCTCCGTTTGCCTGGATGTCGGCAATCAGCTTTTCCATTTCGTCAATTTCCCTGACCTGCGCATCAATGATTTCATTAGCGAGTGCACGCACGCGAGGGTCGGAAATTTCTGCCCGGCGGCTGGTCAATATGGCGATCGAGTGATGCGGGATCATCGCTTTCATCCAGCTGACATCACCGACTGTTTCCTGACTACGCACCAACCAGAGCGATCCGCCGAACACCGCTACCGCGCTGCCCAGGATCAGTAGGTTCCACTGAAGCTGGTGGTACATCCGCCACATGAACAGAAGCATTATTACCGCCATCACTGCCCCCATCAGCAGCGCCATCCACGCCCGTGTCTGGCTGAACCAGACATGGGAAATTTCGAAAGTGTTGAGATACATGATCGCATACATGACAACAGTCGATGTTGCGATCATCGCAAAGAAGCGCGGATAGCCCATCCCGGAATTATGGGTGCGTTTTGATTGGTCCATATGCGAATTACGGGCGAAACGCCGGGACGTTCCGGTTGTTCTGTCTGCGCACCACGTTCAAAGCTTCGCGGTCAGTAATTCGCTGGCGGATCGCTGGCCGGAAAGCTTGCGTCGCTCTCCTCGTCCGTCTTGTTCCACGTATCCGAAGAACTGTCCCGCATGGCGCCCGGCCCTGCGTCGCGCACATTGCCGGTCTGGCCGGTGGCGAAAGCAGCCGGACTGGCACCCCGCTTCTTTTCGATAGCTTTGTATCCGGCATATCCGAGTGCCGACAAGGCAGCGATTTTCAATAGTCCCATGATACGATCTCCTTCGTTACCCCTCCCATCAACGCCTGGCGGGGGCGAAAGGTCCGATCTATCGGCTCAATCGTCGCCCACCCGTTCTATGTCTGCGCCCACCAGCTGCAGCTTCTCCTCCAGCCGCTCGTAACCGCGATCGAGGTGGTATAGCCGCCGCACGGTGGTCTCGCCTTCGGCCGCCAGCCCCGCCAGCACCAGGCTGAAGGAGGCACGCAGATCGGTCGCCATCACTTCAGCGCCCGTGAGCCGATCGACTCCCTTGACGATGGCAGTACGGCCCTCGGTCTCGATATCCGCCCCCATGCGCCGCAGTTCGGGCACATGCATGAAGCGGTTCTCGAAAATGGTTTCCTTGAGCACGCTGGTGCCTTCAGCCTTGCACAGCAGCGCCATCAGCTGCGCCTGCATGTCGGTGGCGAGGCCGGGATAGGGTGCGGTGGTGAGATTGGTGGCCTTGAGCTTGCCATTGGGACAAACCCTGATCCCTTTGGCGTCTTCCTCCACCTCGACCCCGATATTCCGCAGCGCGTGGATGGTGGCCGCCATCTCGCCCGCTTTGGCGCCTTCAAGCCGGACGTCGCCGCCGGTGATCGCTGCGGCGCAGGCGTAAGAGCCAGCCTCGATCCGGTCGGGCATCACGCGATAGGTTGCGCCGTGCAGCCGCCTGACCCCGTGGATGGTGAGATCGGAGCTGCCGATACCCTCGATCTCCGCCCCCATGGCGACCAGCAGATTGCACAAATCGACAATCTCGGGCTCGCGTGCGGCGTTGAACAGGCGGCAGCTGCCGTTCGCCAGCACCGCCGCCATCACCGCATTCTCGGTCGCCCCGACAGAGACAACCGGAAAATCGAACTCGCCGCCGGGCAGCCCGCCATCGGGCGCAATCGCGCGAACATACCCTTGTGCAAGTTCGATAGTGGCACCGAAAGCCTCGAGCGCCTTGAGATGCAGGCCAATCGGGCGATTACCGATCGCGCAGCCACCCGGCATCGACACCGTCGCCTCGCCCATGCGCGCCAGCATCGGGCCCAATACCAGGATCGAGGCGCGCATCTTGCGCACCAGATCATAGGGCGCGACCGAAGAGGTGATTCGCGGCGCCTCCAGGCTCATTACGCGGCCGAAATCCTCTGGCCGCGTGCCTTGAATCACCGTGGTGACGCCAAACTGGTTCATCAGGTGCTGGAACCCGTCGATATCGGCCAGGCGCGGCAGGTTCCTGAGCGTCAGAGGCTCCTCGGTCAGGAGCGCGCAGGGGATGAGTGTAAGCGCAGCATTCTTGGCCCCGGAAATCGGAATCGTGCCTTCGAGTCGGTTGCCGCCGCGGATGACGAGTTTGTCCATTTCCTGCCCTTAGCCAATCTCGGCTGCCGAGCAAACGAACAAGCGCATGAAACTGGAGGTAGTCATGCTTGCAGGTGAAACATTTGCCCCCTATCCCGCATCGTCATGAACACACCCAAACCGATCAAAAAGGCCGTTTTCCCCGTCGCCGGGCTAGGCACGCGGTTCCTGCCCGCGACCAAGGCGATCCCAAAGGAAATGCTGGCAATCGTAGACCGCCCGTTGATCCAGTATGCCGTAGATGAAGCGCGCGAGGCCGGGATCGAGCAGATGATCTTTGTCACCGGGCGCGGCAAGACTGCAATCGTCGAGCATTTCGATATTGCTTACGAGCTTGAGAAGACGCTGAGCGAGCGCGGCAAGGACCTGAGCGTGCTCGAACCGACGCGGGCAACGCCGGGCGATATCATCACCGTGCGCCAGCAGGTGCCGCTGGGGCTGGGCCACGCAATCTGGTGCGCGCGCGCCATCGTGGGGGATGAACCCTTTGCAATTTTCCTGCCCGATGAGCTGATGATCGGAAAGGTTGGCGGCACAGGCTGCATGAGGCAGATGGTCGATGCCTATAATGAAGTCGGCGGAAATTTGATCAGCGTGCTCGAAGTCCCGCGCGAGGATGTTTCAAGCTATGGCGTGATCGACCCCGGCGCTGAAATGGGCGCGCTGACCGAGGTAAGGGGCCTGGTCGAAAAGCCGCCCGTTGCCGACGCACCATCGAACAAGATCATTTCGGGCCGCTACATCCTGCAACCCGAAGTGATGCGCGTGCTCGAAGCGCAAGAGAAAGGCGCGGGCGGCGAAATCCAGCTGACCGACGCCATGGCCAAGATGATCGGCAGCCAGCCGTTCCACGCAGTTACGTTTGACGGCAAGCGCTATGATTGCGGCAGCAAACTCGGCTTCGTCGAGGCGACCCTGGCGCTGGCACTCGAGCGCGAGGACATGGGCGCGGAAGTGCGCGCGATGGCCGAACGTCTTCTAGCAATCTAGCTCGCGACGAAACGCAGCGGCAGCGTTTTCAGCCCGCCGACAAAGGTCGAAGTCGCGCGCTTGGGCTCACCTGCCAGCTCGATGCTCTCGATCCGGTCAAGCAGCGTTTCGAACAGGATCTTCATTTCCATCCGGGCAAGATGCAGGCCAAGGCACTGGTGAGCGCCCGCGCCGAACGCCAGGTGCCGATTGGGCGAGCGGCTGGCATCGAACTTGCGCGGATTTGCGAACTGCGCCGGATCGTGGTTGGCGGCGACATAGTTGATCATCAGCCAATCGCCCTTCCTGATCTGTTGCCCAACCAGCTCGACATCTTCAGCCGCAGTACGCATGGAATGCTGCACCGGCGTGGTCCAGCGAATCGCTTCCTCGACGATGCCCGGCAACAGCGAACGATCTGCCTTGACCCTGGCCCATTGCTCCGGGTCCTTCGCCAAGGCCTGCATCGCCCCGGCAGTGGAAGCCGAGGTCGTGTCATGCCCGGCGGTGGCAACGATGATGTAATATCCCGCCATATCGCGCTCAGGCAGGGGCTCGCCATCGACCGTCGCATTGGCAATCACGCTGGCAACATCGCCTGTAGGGTTGGCGCGGCGATCGCGCGCGATCCCGGCAAAATATTCCTCGAAATTCTTCACCGCGCCCGCAACCAGCAGCACCACTTGCTCCGGCGTCATATTCTGCATGCCGGTGCCGGAAAGATCCGCATCCTGCCCGCCGAACATCTGCTGGGTGAGCATCAACATGCGCTGCTCGTCCTCTTCGGGCACGCCCAGGATCTGCATCACCACATGCAGCGGATAAGGCGCCGAAACGAGTTTGCAGAAGTCCACGCCCTCTCTTTCTCCGACCCCGCCCTCGCCAGCGGCCACCAGCCGGTCCACCGTTGCATTGGCGATGGCGCGGATCTCGCCCTCCATTTTCTGGAGGTTGCGCGGCATGAACCAGTCCTGCGTCAACCGGCGATATTTGGGGTGGATCGGCGCATCGAACACCACCAGCGAATCGACCAGCATGTTGGAGCCGGTTGCCTTGCGACTGAATTCGATTGCGTCGCGGAAACTGAACACCACCGGGCGCGGATTGTTGAGGAAGGTGACATTGTCCTTCGAAATGCGCATCACGTCTTCATAGCGGGTGACCAGCCAGAAGGGATCGAACAGCTTGCCGTCCTCGGGCTTGACCAGCGCCACAGGCGCCTCTTCGCGCAACCGGTCGAACGTATCGAGCAGGCTATCCCACTGGGCATAGGAATGCGGATCGATGACCTCGCGGGCAACCTCGGGCGGCAGAACCTTTGCTTGATCGGCCACGCTCACGCCTCCGCTTGGGCTTTGGCAGCATATTCATCACGCAGTTCGCGCTTGTAGAGCTTGCCATTGGCTTCACGCGGCAGATCGGGCCGGAAATCGAACAGCTTGGGCATCTTGATCCGGGCTAGTTGCGGGCTGAGGTAATCGCGCAATTCCTGTTCCAGCGCATCGCCGGCTTCACCCATGTCGACCGGCTGCACAACCGCAACAACCTTCTCGCCAAGATCCGGATCGGGCGCGCCGATCACCGCCGCATCCATCACCTTGTCATGGCTCACCAGCAGGTTCTCGATTTCCTGCGGGTAGATATTGACCCCGCCAGAGATGATCATGTGGCTCTTGCGATCGGTCAGGTAGAGGAAGCCGTCCTCATCGAGATGGCCGATATCGCCCAGCGTCATCCAGCCTTCGGAATGCATGGCTTCAGCCGTCTTGGCAGGATCCTTGTGATACGTCGGCAGAATCTCGTTTTCGAAATAGATCACCCCGTCCTGCCCGGCGGGAAGTTCTTCGCCATCGGGGCCGCAAATATGCAGCTTGCCATGGATCGCGCGCCCGACACTGCCCGGGTGAGTGAGCCAGTCAGGTGAATGGATCATCGTCATGCCGATGCTTTCAGACCCGGCATAATACTCATTCACGATCGGCCCCCACCATTCGATCATCTGCTGTTTGATCGGGATCGGGCATGGCGCAGCTGCGTGAAGCGCACGCTTATGGCTAGAGAGGTCATACTTGCTACGGATCTCTTCCGGCAATTTGAGCATGCGCACGAAATGTGTCGGCACCCATTGGCTGTCGGTCACCTTGTATGTCTCGATCGCGGCAAGCGCAGCTTCGGGATCGAATTTCTCCATCATGACCACTGTTCCGCCAAGGCGGTGCACAGCCGAAGACCATCCGATCGGTGCTGCATGATAGAGCGGTGCCGGCGAAAGATAGATCATAGTGCCGTCGGCTGGCATGCCCGCCCCGATTGTCGCGAGGCCGAGAAATGGCACAATTGCCTGCGGATCGGGATCGACGGGTGGTTTGGGCCGGATGCCTTTTGGCCGGCCGGTTGTGCCAGAGGAATAGAGCATCACCATGCCCGCTGTTTGGTCAGCGATGGGCTCAGCTGGTTGCGCCGCCAGGGCCGCTGCGAAATTCTCGTCGCCATCACCCCCCATCACCAGCACCGGCAGATCGGGGCAGGCAGCGCGCACGGCGGGCAACACCGCATCAAAGTAGCGCGACGTGATCAGCAGCTTGGCTTCGCTGTCTTCAAGAATATAGGCAATCTCGGGCGCAGTCAGCCGCGTCGAGATCGGCACCAGCATCGTGCCCGCTCGCTGGGAACCCCAGATCAGCGTGTAGAATTCGATCCGGTTTTCAAGCAACACGGCGAAAGCATCGTCTGGCCGCAACCCAAGTGCCCGGAGCATCTGCGCGAAGCGATTCGATTCGCGATCCATTTCGCCGAAGGTCATGGTTTCGCCGCTTCCGGCCATAATCACGGCAGGCTGGTTTGGGCGCGTTCTTGCGTGTTCGATCGGATGCATCGGTGTCCTCTCCCCATGCGGACTTTATGCCGTATGGTTGCATATGGAAACCTAGCTAACTAGCCAAAGACGACAAGAAAAAAGGCGGCGGGATAACCCGTCGCCATTATCGGACATCCTCTCCTCTGTCCGAACCCGCTTCCAGGCGGGAAACTCTTGCTGCGGCCTAGTCGCCGCCCTGGCCACCTTCGCCAGAAATCTGTGCCAGTTTCGCCAAGCGCTGCTGGACCGGCGATTCGACCATATAGGGAATTGGATTGACTGCAATACCCGACATGACCACTTCATAGTGGAGATGCGGGCCGGTCGACCGGCCGGTCGATCCCACGTAGCCTATGATGTCGCCCTTTTTGACCCGCTCACCCTCAGCCACCAAAAGGCGCGACATGTGGGCATAGCGCGTTTCAAGGCTAGCGCCGTGATCGATCTCGATAAACAGGCCGTAGGTGGAAAACCATTCGGCACGATCGACGATGCCGTCAGCAGTTGCATAGATCGGCGTGCCGGTCGGGGCTGCCAGATCTATCCCCTTGTGCTTGCGCCGACCGCCGAGCACGGGGTGTGTGCGCATCCCGAAATCGCTGGTCAGCCGCGCGCCATCAAGCGGCATGCGCGACGGCACGGAAATGGACGGTTTGACGGTATTCGCAGCCGGACCGCGCGCGTCCAGCGCTTCCCAGCTGGCGAAGAGCTGGCGAAAGCCCTGATCGCCGGTGATGAGCGAATCATCCTGCGCCTGGCGGACCGTGTCGCTGATGTCGACTGCAGCGGAATTACTGTTGGCAAATGCCGGGCTTGCGGCCACCGAAAGACAACCAGCAACAAGCGCAAAGCCCGCCTGCTTGCAGAATTGCCCGATATGCGATCCGATCAAAACCCGTTCCTCAACGCAGCACTCACTGAAGAGCCCGCTTTATCTTGTCGTTCAACCCGAAGGGCTCTTTGCCCCGGCGTGCGTTAAGCGGCTCAAATGATCTGCCGCTTTCGTGTGAGGATGGATTAACGGGCTAAAAATTTACGAAGCAATAGCGGCATAGAAGTCTCGCGACAGACCGGCTGCAAGACGCGCCGAGTCGTTGAACGGTGGCTTAATCGCCCCGCGAAAGTGGCGCGAAACCAGGTGTCGCCAGCTTACCTGAGGGGATTCGCCCATCGCACGGGCGCGTGCGATAAAGTGCTTGGTGCCAATCGCTACATGGCGAATCTCGTCATCAAGGATTCGTTTCAGAATCCGTGCGCCGTGCTCATCGCCCTGCGCTTGCACCCGCTCGAGCGTGGAAGGCGTGACGTCAAGGCCGCGTGCCTCCAGCACCATCGGCACGATCGCAAGCCGGGCGCTGACATCGTGCCGCGTCTCGTGCGCGGCCTGCCACAACCCGCCGTGAGCCGGCAGCGCGCCGTAATGGCTCCCGATACTGCGAAGCTTGCGTTCAAGCAGTGCGAAATGCATCGCCTCATCGGCTGCGACCGAAAGGAAATCGGAAACGAAAACCGGCCCCATTTCTGCGCCGAAGCGCCCGGCCATGTCGAGCGCAAGGTCAATCGCAACGAATTCGATATGCGCCAGCGAATGCCACAGGGCTATGCGGGCGCGCTGCGATCCGCCCTTGCCGCGTCTGGGCATACGGCCCGGCGGCAGCAGCTCGGGGCAGTCGGGACGCGCAGGTTCGTCCGGCATCTCCCCGTCGAAAGTCCATTCGAGCCGCCCCAGCCGCCAGCTTCGCGCCACCTCGCGCGCAGCGAAGGCCTTGGCGCGCGGATCGGCGGTGAGCAACGCCGCGCGGATTGCCGAAGCAAGCGAGATCATGCCCAAGCGGTCATAGGGCCTTGGCTTCGGCCAGCACTTCGGCGGCGTGCCCCTTGACCTTCACCTTGTTCCACACCCGGGCGATCTTTCCGCCCTCATCCACCAGATAGGTTGTGCGGACCATGCCCATATAGGTTTTCCCGTACATCTGTTTTTCAGTCCAGATACCCAGGGCATCGGACAACCCGCTTGCCTCCGCGTCACTGGCAAGCGGTATCTTCAGGTCATGCTTTTCGATGAAATTGAGGTGCTTCCTGGGCGAATCCTTGCTCACTCCCAGCAAGGCCACGTTCGCCTTGTCGAATTCATCCTTCAGGGCCGTGAAATCCTTCGCTTCGGCGGTGCAGCCCGGCGTATTGTCCTTGGGATAGAAGAATATCACCAGCTTGCGCCCCTTGAAGTCTGACGGTTTCACCTGGCCGCCGTCGGGGGTTTCCATCGCAATATCGGGCAGCGTGCCGCCCACACCGGGAATTCCGTTCATAACCCTATCTCCAATTCTTCATCGAATGTTTCCCGCCAGACGCGCGCGACCATCTGCCGCGCAACGCCCAGATTACGCACAAGTTCGGCATAGGTCTCGCACTTGCAAGCCCGTGCCAGTGCCTGGGCGGCCGCAGGCGAAGGTTCGGCCAGATCCGGGGCGAGCAGCCTGCCCGCAACCAGCAAGCGGCTCATCAGATCGTGCGCCGGCTTGATTTCAGCAGGCAGAAGGCCAGCATCGACCAGCACCGCGACCGCTGTCGCGAGATCAGGATCGAGCCCGATTCGGTCACGCAGCTGCAGATAATGTATCACGAATTCGAGATCGACCAGCCCGCCGCGCAGCAGCTTCGCGTCAAGTGGGCCGCGCGGCAATTTGTGTTGCGCCATTTCAGCGCGCATCTTCAGAACATCCCGGCGCAGTTCGGCGGGCTCGCGTTCCTGCCCCAGCACGTCGGCGATAATGGCCTCCAACCTGGTGCGGCCGCCATCCGTTCCAATCAGCACTCGTGCCCGGGTGAGCGCCATATGCTCCCAGGTCCAGGCGGCTTCGCGCTGATATTTGGCAAAGGCTTCAAGCGTGACACTGAGCGGGCCCTGCGCGCCTTGCGGGCGAAGCCGCGTATCGATCTCGTATAGCGCGCCGTGCGCCGTCGGGACTGACAAGGCCGCACTGACGCGTTGCGCCAGTCGATTGTAATAATGCGTGCCGCCGAGCGGGCGATCTCCGTCAGACTCCGCCCCGGTCTCTCCGCTGAAGAGATAGATAATATCGAGGTCGCTCGCATGGGTCAGCGCGCCGCCGCCAAACCGGCCCAGTCCCAGAACCAGCAACTCGCTGTCTGGAATCGTCCCGTGCTTGCGCGCGAACTCTTCGCAGGCGGCCGCATGGGCGACCTTGAGGCCGGCCTCCGCCGTTCGCGCCAGGGCGGCGGCAATTTCAAGCGGATCGTGCACCGCTTCGATCAGCTGCAGCCCCAAGGCAAAGCGCAGTTCGCCGGTAACGATGCGAATCCGGTCAAGCTGCCGCTCGTAATTGCGCGATGCGTCGCCCGCCTGCATGCGCGCGGCAATTGCATCGACATCGCCCGGCAGGTCAACCGCGCTGGCATCGATCAGCGTATCGAGCAATTCAGGACGGCGGCCCAGTTCTTCGGCCAAGGTCGGGGCCAGTGTCAGCACGGCCATCAACTGATCAAACAGTCCGGGCCGCGCTTCGAGCAGCCGGAACAGGTTGACCGCCGAAGAGGCATTGGCAAGCACGCCTTCCCAGCGCAGCAGCGCGCGATCCGGGTCATCTGCTGCTGCCAGAGCCTCCATCAGTGCGGGAAGCATGGCATCGAAGGCTTCACGCGCGGCAGTGGATCGCAGGGCTCGATAGCGGCCATCGCGCCAGCCTGCGATGCGCTCCGCCAACCGCCCCGATTCGGCAAAGCCAAGGCTTTCGAGCCGCTCGGCTAACGGGGCAGGCTCCGCTTCTATCGGGACGGCCGAATTTCCGACATCAAGCAACCGATCATAGCTGCGCGCTACCCGCTCGGTTAACTGCCGCAGTTCTTCAACCAGGGCCGCACCATCCTTCAGGCCGTCAAGCCGGGCGACAGCATCCAATGCATTGGCAGCGGGCAGCGTATGCGTCTGCTGGTCATTGACCATCTGCAAACGGTGTTCAACCACCCGCAATCGGTCATAGGCCTCGCCCAGCATCGTTGCCTCGCCAGCCTCGATCCGGCCTGCCACAGCCAAAGCATCAAGCGCTGCACGCGTACCGCGCAGCCGCAAAGAAGGATCCCGCCCGCCATGGATCAGCTGGTGGGTCTGGGCGAAGAACTCGACTTCGCGAATGCCCCCGCGTCCGTGTTTGAGGTTGAAGCCGGGGCCGACCACATTGGGGCCCTTATAGTTGGACCGGATGCGCGCAGTCAGCCGCCGGATCTCGTCGATGGCACCGAAATCCAGGCTCGATCGCCACACGAAGGGGCGCAGCGCCTCGAGGAAACGCTCGCCCGCCGCAATGTCGCCAGCTGCCGCGCGGGCGCGAATATAGGCGGCGCGTTCCCATGCCAGCGCCAGGCTTTCATAATGGGTCAGCGCCGCATTACAGGAAATCGCCAGCGGGCTGACTTCGCTCGCAGGCCGCAGGCGCAGGTCGACCCGGAAAACATACCCTTCCTCGGTGCTCTCGCTGAGTGTGCGGACGACTTCGCGGGCATAGCGCTGTGCCGCCTCACCAGGCTCATCGCGGGCGCGGCGCGGCAGCGTGTCAGGATCGAAGAGCAGGATCGGATCTATATCGGAGCTGTAGTTGAGCTCATGCGCGCCATGCTTGCCCAGGGCGAGCGCGATCATGCCGCGCGGTTCCGCGCCCTCCACGCGTTTTTGGATGGCATCATTGATCGCCAGGTCAAGCGCGCGATCGGCAAGGTTCGACAATTCGATCATGACTGTGTCGAGTGAATACGCACCGGCCAGATCGCCCACTGCCAACGCCGTGGCATATGCCAGCCGCTCGCGCCGCAGGGCGGCGCCCACATTGGGTGCGCCTTGCCCAGCCTGGCGCGCCCATTCCAGCGCGGCATCGCCCTCGCCCGCTTCCAGCAGCACCGCGAGTTCAGGCTGCCGCTCGAGCGCGCGTGCCAGAAACGGGGCTTCCTCCCGCGCCCGCGCCAATGCGTCCTGCCATTCGCCTGCCATTCGCGTTCCCTGCCCGCTCAAGCGAAGCCGCGCAAGCTCCTGCCGCTTGCCCCCACCCCGCTGCATATGCGAAGGGACGGCAAAGCTTTTGGAGAGGACCCCCAAAATGATGATGAGGACCCCAATTCTAATGGCAGGCGCGCTTTTGCTTGCCGCATGCGGATCGATCAAGGGGGATGCCGTGCTCGACATCCCCGATGTGGATGCAGGTGATATTTCCGAAGCGACGATGAGCGACCTGACCCGCGAACTATCGTCCGACGAGTTCGAAGGCCGCATGCCCGGCACGATTGGCGAAGAGATGACTGTCGCGTTGCTGACCGAACGGTTCAAGGCTGCCGGGCTGGAGCCCGGGAACAACGGATCATGGGTGCAGGACGTGCCGCTGGTGGAAATTACCGGCAGGGATTTCGCTCCGCTGACGATCACCAATGGCGCAACCGATCTCGTCTATGACTATGGCAGCGAATGGGTTGGCGTAACCTATCGCGAAGATGCCCAGACCCAGCTGGCCAATAGCGAGCTCGTTTTCGTCGGTTACGGGATCAATGCTCCCGAACGCGGCTGGAATGACTATGCGGGCGTGGACGTCACCGGCAAGACGGTGGTGGTCCTGGTCAATGACCCCGATTTCGAGAGCGAAGGGCTGGAAGGGCCGTTCAACGGCAAGGCCATGACCTATTACGGACGCTGGACCTATAAATATGAGGAAGCCGCACGCCAGGGTGCGGCGGGTGCGATCATCGTACACGATACCGAACCCGCCAGCTATGGCTGGAACGTGGTTGAATCGTCATGGTCCGGCCCGCAAGCCTATTCGCAGCGCGGGAAGGATGCACCGCCGCTGACCGTGATGAACGGCTGGGTACAGAAGGATGCCGCGCGCGAAATCCTGGCCGCCGCCGGGCAAGACCTGGACAAGCTTTCTGCAGCAGCGCGAAAGAAAGGTTTTACCGCCGTTCCGTTGGGGCTGAACGCATCGACAAGCTTCAAGAACGACATTCGCAGCTATGCCTCGAAAAACGTGATCGGTATCCTGCGGGGAAGCGAAGCTCCCGATGAGTATGTCATCCACACCGCCCATTGGGACCATCTGGGCCGCTGCACGCCCGCACCCGATGGCGATGACATCTGCAACGGCGCAGTCGACAATGCCACCGGCACCGCCGCACTGGTCGCACTTGCCGAAGCACACGCCAAGGCCGGGCCTGCCGAGCGCAGCCTGGTGTTTCTGGCGGTGACAGCAGAGGAACAGGGCCTGCTTGGTGCCTATTACTATGCTGCCAATCCGGTTTTCCCGTTGGCGCAGACAGTAGGCGGCATCAACATGGATGCGTTCCTGGTTGCCGGCCCTTCGAAGGACGTCACGGTAGTGGGTCCGGGCAAGTCGCAGCTCGACCAGTTCCTGGAGGCTGCGCTGAAGGCCGATGGGCGTGTGTGGACGCCCAACCCCAATCCCGAAGCGGGTTATTACTATCGTTCGGATCATTTCGCCTTTGCCAAACAGGGCGTGCCGATGCTCTATCTCGACGGGGGCGAAGATCTGATCGACGGGGGCCGTGAGGCGGGAGCTGCGATACAGGCCGAGTATCGTGACAATCGCTATCACGGGCCGAAAGACGAATTTGACGAGAATTGGGACTGGTCGGGCGTGATGGCGGACCTGCAGCTGTTCTATCGCCTGGGTCGGATGATGGCGGAAAGTTCCAGCTGGCCGAACTGGAACGAGGGCGACGAGTTTCGCGCCACCCGCGATAAGAGCTGCGCCGCGTCTGACGCCGGCTGCTGAGTCCATCGCCGGATACTGACAGGGAAAGCCGGCCTATGGCCAACCTCCTGATGCCGCCCGAATGGGCGCCGCAGCGCTGGCTGTGGATCGGCTTTCCGCATCTGGCGGACGAATGGCCGGGCTGGCTTGAGCGTGCACAGGAGCAGATCGCCGCATTTGCCAGTGCCGTGGCCGAGAGCGGGCAGGAAGTGCGCCTGCTGGTGCGTGACGAGGCGAACGAAGCGCGCGCGCGCCAGCTGGTTTCCGCCCGGGTCACGCTCGAGCGCCGCACCTTTGGCGATATCTGGCTGCGCGATACAGGGCCGCTGGTCCGCAGCGACGGCTCAGCCCTTCGCTGTGCTTTCAACGGCTGGGGCGGCAAATATCTGATGCCGGGCGACCAGACGATCGGAGCAGAGCTGGCACACGATGCAGGGCTACCCGTAATCGAATCGGACTGGATTCTGGAAGGCGGCGCAATCGATGGTGACGGCACCGGCGCTGCCCTCACTACCGAGCAATGCCTGCTCAACCCCAATCGCAATCCGGAACTTTCGCGGGGCGAGATCGAGGCGCGGCTTGGCCGCGACCTCGGCTTTACCGACGTCGTGTGGCTCGGCGACGGGCTGATTAATGATCACACCGATGGCCATGTCGATAATCTTGCGCGCTTCGTTGCACCGGGCGAAGTGACGCTCCCTCGCGCAACCGGTACTGACGATCCCAATGCGGGAATCTATCAAGATGCGAAGGCGCGCATCCTGGATGCCGGCCTGAAGCTGCACGAGATCCCGTCACCCGGGCTGGTCACCCGCGACGGGCAGATAGAGCCGGCAAGTTACGTCAATTTCGCCATCACCACGCATCTGGTCGTGGTGCCAACCTTCGGCTCACCGCATGACGCGGAAGGTGTCGCGGCCATCGCCGCGCTGTTCCCCGATCGCGAAACGATCGGATTGCCCGGTGACGCCGTGCTGGCAGGTGGCGGCGGTTTCCATTGTGCCAGCCAGCAAATGCCCGCCCTTTAACCCTTCGTTAGGGCGATGGCGCGACAATCACCGCCATGTCCAAGGTCATTACCCTCATGCGCGCGGCCGAACTGGCAAACAAGGTCGCCGAGGCCCGGGCGGAAGTGCTGCGATCCTCGATCGTGTGCACTTGCGCCGTGGCACTCATCGCCGCCGGCCGCGCGCTTCCTTTCTGACCTGACGCTCAGCTGCCGCGCAAATCCGGCGGGGTCGCGCCTTCCACCAGCATCGCAATCGCCTCATCAAGGCTCATCACCTTCTGGTGCTCGACGCCCAGTGTGCGCACCGCGACCGTGCCTTCCTCGGCTTCGCGCTTGCCCACCACCAGCAAATGCGGGACCTTTGCCAACGAGTGTTCGCGCACCTTGTAGTTGATCTTCTCGTTGCGAAGATCCGCCTCGACGCGGATGCCCGCTGCCTTCAGCTTCTCGACCAGATCCTGCGCATAGCCATCAGCATCGGAAACGATCGTCGCCACCACTGCCTGGGTCGGCGCGAGCCAGACCGGCAGGCGGCCCGCGAAATGCTCGATCAGAATGCCGATGAACCGCTCGTATGAACCGAAGATCGCGCGGTGCAGCATTACCGGTCGATGCTTTTCGCCATCCTCGCCGATATAGCTCGCATCAAGCCGCTCGGGCAGCACCCGGTCGGACTGGATCGTGCCAACCTGCCAGGTGCGCCCGATCGCATCGGTCAGATGCCATTCGAGCTTGGGCGCATAGAAGGCGCCTTCGCCGGGCAGTTCTTCCCAGCCATATTCCTCGCTCGCCATGCCGGCTTCGGCCACCGCCTGGCGCAGTTCGGCCTCGGCCTTGTCCCAGTCTTCATCGGAGCCGTAACGCTGATCCGGCCGCAGCGCGAGCTTGATCTGGTAGGTAAAACCGAAGTCGCGATAGACCCGGTCGGCCAGCCGGCAGAATGCCTGCACTTCGGCAACGATCTGGTCTTCGGTGCAGAAGATATGCGCGTCATCCTGCGTGAACTGGCGCACGCGCATCAATCCGTGCAGCGCGCCGTGCGGCTCGTTGCGGTGGCAGCAACCGTTCTCATAGAGGCGCAGCGGCAGGTCGCGATAGCTGGTGATGCCCTGCTTGAAGACCAGCACATGCGCCGGGCAGTTCATCGGCTTGATCGCCATCCAGTCTGCATCGCGCGAGATAAGCTCGCCTTCATCCGCGGTATTGGGCACCACATCGGGCACCACGAACATGTTCTCGCGATATTTGCCCCAGTGGCCGGACTTCTCCCACTGGCGCGCGTCCATCACCTGCGGTGTCTTGACCTCCTGGTAGCCCGCCCCGTCGATCGCGCGGCGCATATAGGCCTCCAGCTCGCGCCAGATCATATAGCCATTGGGATGCCAGAAGACGCTGCCATGCGCCTCTTCCTGCAGGTGGAACAGGTCCATCTCGCGGCCCAGCTTGCGATGGTCGCGTTTGGCAGCCTCTTCCAGGCGGTGGAGATGCGCGTCGAGCTGCTTCTTGTTCAGCCAGCCGGTGCCGTAGATGCGCGTGAGCTGCGCATTCTTCTGGTCGCCGCGCCAATATGCCCCGGCAACGCGCATCAGTTTGAAAGCCTGCGGATCGAGCTTGCCGGTGCTGGGCAGGTGCGGGCCGCGGCACATGTCGAGCCAGGACCCCTGTTCGTTCGGGGCCCCGGACCAGTAGACCGTCAGCTCCTCGTCCTCGGGCAATTCCTGCGCCCATTCGGCCTTGAAGGTCTCGCCTTCACTTTCCCATTTCTCGATCAGCTGCTCGCGCGACCAGGCCTCGCGCACCAGAGGCTTGTCGGCGCGAATGATCCGCCGCATTTCTTCCTCGATCGCAGGAAGGTCGTCCATGCTGAACGGCTCGCGGCCCTCAGGCGCCATCACATCGTAATAGAACCCGTCATCGGTTGCCGGCCCGAAAGTGATCTGCGTGCCGGGCCACAGCGTCTGCACCGCTTCGGCCAGGACATGGGCATAATCATGCCGCGCAAGCTCCAGCGCCTCGGCCTCGTCGCGCGCAGTGATCAGCGCCAGCTCCGCATCGCCATCGAAGGGGCGATTGAGGTCGCGCAGCTCTGCCCCAAAGCCATGGTCAACGCGTGCGGCCAGCGCCGCCTTGGCAAGGCCGGGGCCGATGGCCGCCGCGACGTCAGCCGGGGTCGAACCGGCAGGCATTTCGCGGGAGGAGCCATCGGGCAGGCTGATCTTGAGCAATTCCGTCATCGGTTTCTCTTACATTCTCAACTGTCACGCCCATGGCACAGCCAAACGCGCGCTTGAAGTGCGATGTGAAGAATACTTGCCGATTTCGGGAAGACACCGCGCCACCCGAAACCGGGTGGCAGGCATCACGTTCAAGCCGCGATCAGCCGCCCCCGGAAATCCGAGGTGGTAGTTGTAGCGATCCTGGTCAGCAGCTTGGCCATTGGCTGCGTATAACGCGGCAAGGTCGCGATGTCATTACCCTGGCCGATTTGGAAAGCACCCGCGCCATAAAGGAAAGGTAACTTGACACGCCGCGCGAATCGTGTAAATGGTGCTTTACACAAGAGCAAAGGAGCTTGTCATATGTCGAATATCTGGAAGGCAGCTGCGTGGGCGATATTGATCATCGCGGTCGCGCTTGCCGGGCGCAGTGAGGTGCTGCTTAATCATGACACGAGCGCGGTGCTGGTCACCACGCTTCCCATACTGGCGCTTGCCTCGCTCAAGGGGCGCAGCAGTTGCAACTGGAGGGCAAGAGCATGAAATTGTCACCTCGGCGACTGGATGCCTTTCTCATCCTGCCGCTTGGCGCTTCGCTGCTGATGATCGGCGAAGCAGCCAAGGAACGAGCCGTCACCCTGAACTTCACTGCCTGGGAACAGGCCGCCATTCTTGGTGCCGGCACGCTGGTATTGGTCTTTCTCGTCATCAGGGCGACCGCATTCGATCGCAGATGTAGCGAGGATTATATCTTCCAATTGATGGCCAACGCGGCGCTGGTTGCCATGGGCTGCATGGCTCTGGTCAACGTGATCTGGATGCTGGCGATGAAGTTCTACGCCATCCCCCAACTGACCGGCCAGAACATCACGGGTATCGCCATCCTGGCCTGGATATTGGCCTATTACTGGTATCGCCTGCGTGGGTTTCAGAAATGAGGAACCGGCTCAAGGTGCTGCGCGCAGAACGCGACTGGAGCCAGCAGGATCTGGCCGAACGCCTTGGCGTGAGTCGCCAGAGTGTCAACGCGATCGAAACTGGGCGCTATGATCCCTCGCTGCCGCTGGCGTTCAAGATCGCCGAGGTGTTCGAGCTGGCGATCGAAGGCATATTCGAACGCGATTAGGCGCCCAAGGACAATCTGCCCAAAGACAATCTGAAGGAGATAAATCATGATCAAGCGCGATCCCGCGCACGGCTTCGTGCGTCAAATTTTTACCGCGATTACTGCGGTGATTGCAATTCATCTGGTGCTTTCGCCCACCCAGTTGCTAGCCGCCAACCCGGTCGAACATGACCATATCCGCACCCAGATGAGCGGGGAAACAGGCCCGGTTGTCGTGCTGATCCCCGGCATGTCGACCCCTGCAGAAGTTTGGAGCGACACGGTTGAGGCGCTTGAGCCGGACCACCGCCTGCTGGTAGTTGAAGTACGCGGCTTTGACGGAGAGCGCGGCACCGCCAACGAACAGCCTGGCCTGGTCGACGGCGTCATCGCCGACCTGGCCAGAGATCTCGATGCCCGCCAACTGACGGCAGATGCAGTGGTCGGGCACAGCTTTGGCGGCCTCTTGGCGCTCAAGTTCGGCCTCTCCCATCCCGACCGGGTCAAGCAATTGATGGTGATCGATGCGCTCCCTTTCGCAGGATTGGAATTTGGCCCGGACGCAACGGCTGAGAGTGTAGCCCCGCGTGCCGACAGGATCCGCGCGACAATTACCGCCCAAGCCGAAGCCATGCGGGCTGCCGGGCGAACCGGCGTCGAAAGTGCGCCTGCAAATGGAATGTCGATCAACCCGGAAATTGCAACACGCGTCACCAATTGGTCGATGAAATCCGAACCCTTGGCAACAGCTCAGGCTGCCTTTGAACTTATCAGCACCGATCTGCGCGAGGAGATCTCCAGGGTGACCATGCCGGTAACCGTACTTTATGCTGCCGGAGATGAGCCCGCCAAGTCAGCCGAGCAATACTCCAGAAATTACGCTGCGCTGGCCGGCGCCGATCTTGTTCCGGTCGAAAACTCAGCGCATTTCATCATGCTGGACCGGCCCGATGCGTTCCAGACCGAACTGAAAGAGATGCTTGGCGAATCGGATTAGGCTTTAGCCTGCAAACTTGCGGGAGCCGGCAGCGGTCACCATCCGCCTGGTTCCCGCAAGCTCTTTTGAGCGATGGCGGACGTTCGCCATAAAGCGATACTCACTGCTCGCCGCCTCGGGAGTCAGTTCGACCACCATATAGCCGCGCTGCGATGTGTCAGCGAACTTCAGGCCCTGATTGTGGCCCACCAGGGTTTGGGCGAGCCGTTCCGGCGCGATGGCGCCAAGATAGCTCTCAAGCCCCGGCGAGCTGACCGAATGACCACCAAACTCGATCCCGACGCGATTGCCCTGGTGGGCAAGATCGAAGGCCCAGGCATTGTGCGTATCGCCCGCCAGCGAAACCAGATTGGCATCGGCGGCCAGGGCAGCTTCGAATACCCGCGCGCGAGCTGCGGGATAGCCATCCCAGGCATCCATATTGGCAGGTAGGCCGGCACGCCCGGCGGTGGCGCTTGCCTGCACCTGGCGGCGGACATAATCGGGTGCATCGGCAGGCAGCGCATCGGCCAGCCCGGGCGCGGTAAACAACTCGCCCATCAAAACCTGCTGCACCAGCACTTGCCAGACAGCCCCATCCCGGCGCGATTTGGCAAGGCGATCGCCCAGCCATGACTGCTGCGCGGCGCCCAGCATCTCGCGATCGGCGGCCTGGAAACTGCCATCGCGAAAAGCTGCCAATGCGGTACCGATTTCTTCGGGTGTTCGCCTGCCCCCGATCACCTCTGCCAGGTCGAACTGCTTGTCACGCCCGGCCAATCTCGTATCCAGCCGCAGCAAGGTGGCAAGCCGTCCCAGCTGATATTCGGCATAGGGCTCATCCGACACCGGCAGCCACTCACGATAGGCGCGCATCGCCGCCGACTTGCGCACTTCCCATGGCCCTTCGGTTTCGGGCTGGTGGTTTTGCGCCCCGCCTTTCCAGCTGTCATTGGCGGTTTCGTGATCGTCCCACACACTGATCATCGGCAATAGCTGATGAATCCGCCGCAGGTCTGGATCGCTGCGATAGGTGGCATAGCGCAGACGGTAATCGGCCAGCGCCACGATCTCGTTTTCCGGCCACAGCACGCGGTTGGGGTTCGCCTCCCTCGCCGATGGATATGTGCCGCGCCCGTATTCGTAAATATAGTCGCCCAGATGCAGCGCCAGATCGAGATCGTTCGCTTCTGCGGCATGGGCATAGGCGTTGAACCAGCCGAAGCCGTAATTCGAACAGCTGAACACCGCCATGCGGAAACGCTCGACCGCGCCATCGGGCAGCGTGCGCGTGCGCCCGACTTCGGATTGCGTACCGTCCGGCGCGATGAAGCGGTAATAATACCATTGACCGGGGTCGAGCCCTTCGGCCCATGCCTTGGCGCAGCTATCATTGGCCGGGCTGGCGATCACCTCACCTGCGGCAACAACGCGCACGAAATCCATCGCATCGCTCACTTCCCAGACAAGCCTGGTGTCTTGCCCGGCAACATAGCGCGTCCACAACAACACCCGGTCTTGCCCCGGCTCACCGCTCGCCACGCCATGCGTGAAGCCGCCGCCGAAGCCGCGCGCGGCCAGCGGCGCGGCAGCTGTTACTGCGGCTAGCCCGCCCAGCCGGAACAGATTGCGGCGGGTGAGCGAATGCGCCGGGAGCGCGGGCGAAGCAGGGGGGTCTGTCTTGATCATAGGTGCGATCTAAGCTGCGCCTGTGGCATGCAAATGACAAGCGATTCCAACGCGCCCCTGCATCGCCACTTGCATCGCCCCTTGCGTCACCCATGCGAGGGCGGGCATGAGGCACGCATGAGCGACATCCTGTTCCACGCCATGCCCGATGGCCGCCAGATCGCGCATCGCTTCACGCCGGGCAGCGGGCCAGCGCTGGTTTTCCTGCCCGGCTATATGTCCGACATGGAAGGCGGAAAGGCCACCGCGGTATTCGACAAGGCTCGCAGCGAAGGGCGCGCATGCTTGCTGCTCGATTATTCGGGTTGTGGGGCCAGCAGCGGCGCGTTCGCCGATGGCACGCTCAGCCGGTGGCGCGAGGAAGCGCTCGCGCTGATCGAAGCGACAATCGATGGCCCGGTGGTGGTGATCGGTTCGTCCATGGGCGGGTGGCTGATGCTGCTGGTGGGCGAAGCGCTGGGCGGTCGGTTGGCAGGGCTGGTGGGAATTGCATCGGCGCCCGACTTTACCGAATGGGGCAGAACGGATTCAGACAAGCGCAAACTCGCCGCCGGGGAAACAGTGTGGGACGAAAATCCTTATGGCCCCGACCCCACACCGCTGCATCCCGGCTTCTTCGCTGATGGCCAGGCGCAGCTGCGGCTCGGCGGGCAAATTGCGGTGAATTGCCCCGTGCGGCTGCTGCACGGCCAGCGCGACCAAGACGTACCGTGGCAGATCAGCCTGCAGCTTGCCGAAGCTCTTCGTTCGGATGATATACAGGTGACCTTGCTCAAGGACGGCGATCACCGCCTGTCGCGCGAGCGGGATATTGCCCTGCTGCTACAGCAGGTCTGGGGCCTGCTCGACTAGGAAACGCATAAAATGACGCTCACCGCCATACTTTTGCCCATGCTGCTGCAAGCCATCCCCGATCCCAGCAACATGACAGTGCCCGATTATTCCGCCGAGGTGCAGGATCGCCCGCCGCGCAGCTCGTCGATCATCGATGCGCCCGAGGACTCCGGCTGGCTGGGCGAATGCCTCGAGCAGATCGAGGAAGAGCCGTCGCGCGCGCATGTCCAGGCACAGATTCGCCGCGACACGACCAGCGGCGATGACCGTGTGCTGGCCAATCACTGCCTTGGCCTGGCCGCGACGGAGCTGGGGCGCTGGGAAGAGGCACGCGCGGCTTTCACAGCTGCGCGCCAGGAAACCCCGGAAAGCGACGCGCGGCTGCGTGCACGCTTTGGCGCCATGGCGGGCAATGCCGCACTGGTCACCGGCGACACTGCTGGAGCGCTCGATCTGCTCGATGCCGCCCGGGCTGACGCCATCGCCGCTATGGCAGGAACCCTGCAGGCGCTGATCGCGCTCGACCGCGCGCACGCACTGGTCGAAAGCGGCGATCTCGAAGCAGCGGAGGTTGCGCTTGCCGAAGCCAGGACCTTGCAACCCGAGGATGCAGAAACCAGGCTGCTTTCGGCAACCTTGCTACGGCGCCTCGATCGGTTGGAAGAAGCTCAGGAACAGATCGAAGAGGCCGCACGGCTGGCCCCGCTCGAACCATCGATCGGCTTGGAAGCGGGCGTGATCGCAATGCTGAGTGGCCGCGAAGAGGCGGCACGTTCGAGCTGGCTATCAGTTACCGCAATGGCGCCCGGCAGCCCCGAAGCCGCCACCGCCCAATCCTATCTAGATCAAATCGGCCCGGCACCGGCACCGCCTGCGCCCACTGCGGCTGAGGCCCCGCAGCCATGACCAGGCTTTCCGTGCTCGATCTGGTGCCGGTTCGCGAAGGCAGCAGCGTGAGCGATGCACTGGCCACGGCCACCGAACTGGCTCGGGCGGCGGAGCGATGCGGCTATGCCCGCTTCTGGGTGGCCGAGCACCATGCGATGGACGGGATCGCAGGCGGCGCGACATCGGTGGTACTGGCGCATATCGGCAATGCAACGAGCACCATCCGCATCGGTTCAGGCGGGATCATGCTGCCCAACCACACGCCATTCCAGATCGCCGAGCAGTTCGGTACGCTCGATGCGCTGTTTCCTGGCCGGGTGGACCTTGGGCTGGGCCGCGCGCCGGGTGCTGGACCCGAGCTTCAGCGCGCCTTGCGCAAGAATCTCAACCAGGCCGCCGATATGTTTCCGCAAGATGTGCTCGAACTGCGCGCGCTGATCACCGGCGATGTCGATCTTCCGATCACTGCAACGCCGGGGCGCGGTGCCAGGATCGAATTCTGGATGCTGGGATCGAGCCTGTTCGGTGCCCAGCTCGCCGCCAGGCTGGGCATGCCCTATGCATTTGCAGCGCATTTCGCGCCTGATCACCTCGATGCCGCGCTGGAGCTGTATCGGCGTGACTTCATGCCTTCCGATGCGCTCGAAAAGCCGCATGTGATGGTGGCGATGAACATATTCGCCGCGGAAACCGATGCCGAGGCAGAATTGCTCGCCAGCAGCCAGCAACAAAGCTTTGTCCGGCTGCGCAGCGGCCAGCCCGGCAAGCTGCCTCCGCCAATTGCCGGCTATCGCGGTACCTTGCCCGCGCCTGCACAGGCCATGCTCGACCATCTGGGGCAAGCCGCAGCGGTGGGCAGCCCGGCAACAGTGCGTGAGAAGATCGCGGCTTTTATCGAACGGACAAAAGCAGACGAAATCATCTCCTGCGGGGCCACCTTTGACCCGGCGGCGAGGATCCGTTCGCTCGAATTGACAATTGACGCGCTGGCCAGCTGAATTGCGCGCGTTCATCTTTGATTATGCGCCTTGCCGTAGCGGAAAGCCCATGCAGTGTTGGGAATTGATGTATAGCTATCAAATGAGCCCCCGTGAGCGGCTGCCAACGAGACATTGCCGCTTGCGGGCCTGTAGCCATGAGCCTATCGGCGCATGATTGCTACGTGATTTAAGAATAAAATTACATGCGCAGGGCAGGCAGAGCCATGGTTTCAGAAGCCAGTAAGACTACCGGAAAAAGCAACGCCACCGGGGATAATGACGCGGTGATGGCCAAAGAGCTGGCGCAGCACATGCGCCGCTCACTGCTCCCCGGTGATACTCCTTTCTCCCCTGCCTCCTTGAAGCGCGCCGCACAGTTTGTGCTCGATACGGCAAGTCAGCGCGAGCCCGATCGCTCGGCGCTGGGGATGGTCTCGATCGCCGGTGACCGCCGCTTCCTGCGCATTGCCGTCATCAATGACGACATGCCGTTCCTGGTCGATTCGATCGCTGCGACAATTTCAGCGCAGGGGCTGTCGATCGACCGGTTGGTACACCCGATCATCCCGGTAAAACGCACCGAGGCAGGCAAGCTCTGCGCATTTCCCAAAGGCAAGGACGCCGAAGGCGCCACGCGCGAATCGATGATCTATATCGAGACCGAGCGCTGCGATGCGCGCCAGCGGCGCGAGCTTGAGCGCCGCCTGCGAACCACGCTGGGCGATGTGCGCGCAGCGGTGCGCGATTGGCCCAAGATGCAGGCCGCCATGGCTGAAGACGCAGAGCGGCTGGACGATGCAGAGCATGTCGAACTGCTCGAATGGTTCAATTCGGGCATGCTGACCCAGCTTGGCCACATCACCCGCAAGCGCGACGGCAGCCATGGCCGGATATTGGGGATTTGCCGCAAGAGCGCGCGCCAATTGCTGGCGGACAGCTCATATGAACGCGCCTTTGCCTGGTTCGACGGTGAACACCGCAGCGGCAGGCCTTGTGACATATTGATCGTCAAGGCCAATCACGTGTCCAACGTCCACCGCCGCGTGCCGCTCGACCTGTTCATCGTGCCGCTGCGCGAAGACGGCAAGCTGACCGCACTTTCAATTCATGCCGGCGTCTGGACCAGCGCGGCTCTGGCGAGCCCCCCGCACAAGGTGCCGCGCCTGCGCCATGCGCTCAGCCAGGTGTCCGAGAAGCTGGGTTTCCACCGCGGCGGCCATGCCGACAAGGCCCTGATCCATGCCTTCACCGCCCTGCCGCACGATCTGCTGATCGGCATGGATAATAAGGATGCTCAGCGGCTCGCGACGGCCATGATGAGCCTGGTCGATCGTCCGCGCCCGCGAATGGTGCTTATCGAGGCGCCGCTCGCACGCCACCTGTTCGCCTTTGTCTGGTTCCCGCGCGATATGCTCTCGACCCAGGTGCGCGAGCGGATCCAGGCGCTGCTCACGCAGAATAAGGGCACCGAACTGCTCGACTGGAGCCTTGAAGTCGAAGGAGGCGCTCTGGCGATGTTGCGCTTTGTGCTCGACATCCGCCAGACTGGTGAGCCGCATGACGAAGCCGCGCTTGAAGCCCGGTTGCAGGACATGCTGCGCGGCTGGACCGAAGCGGTAGAGCGCCATCTTGCCGAGCTGGATGATCCATCGCGCGCCGCCGCGATCGCGGCGCGCTATGCCCCGGCTTTTCCGGTTTCCTACCGCACCGATTACGGCCACCATGAGGCAGCAATCGACATTTGCCGGCTGCGCCGACTGGTGGCCAATGATGCCCGCGAACGCGATGTGCGGTTGTGCCACAAGAAGAACGAGGCCCCCGAACGCCTGCAGCTCAAGATCTACCAACAGCATGGCGCGTTGCCGTTGTCCGACGCGGTGCCCGCGCTGGAAAATTTCGGTTTCCGGGTGCTCACCGAAATGCCGACAGCGCTCGACAATGGCGAGCTTGGCACGATTCACGATTTCACGCTGGCCCTGCCCGATGGCGAGAAGGCGCAGGCGCTGCTCGACCGGGCGGAGATCATCGAGGATGCGATTGCCGCCGTATTGAACGGCGAGAATGAGAACGATCCCTTCAACCGGCTGGTGATCGGCACGGGCCTTTTGGCGCACGAAGCCGACTGGCTGCGCGCTTTTTATCGCTACCTGCGCCAGGCTGGGGTGAGCTTCACCATCTATACCGTGGTCGATGCGCTGGCCAATGCGCCGCATGTTACGCGCGAAATGATCGCGCTGTTTCGTGCGCGGCATGATCCCCAGTTCAACGGCGCACGCGAAGATGCTGCCAAATCCGCCGGCGATGCTGTGCGCAAGGGCCTGATCAAGGTTTCGGCGATCAATGACGACCGCTTGCTGCGGCTGTACCATGCTTTGATCGAGGCGATCCTGCGCACCAATGTCTTTGCCCCGGCAAGCGAGGAGGCACTCGCATTCAAGATCGATTCCGCGCTGATCCCCAACTTGCCCAAGCCCGTGCCATGGCGTGAAATCTTCGTTTATTCGCGGCGGGTTGAAGGCATCCATCTGCGCGCCGGGCCGATTGCGCGCGGCGGCCTGCGCTGGTCGGACCGGCGGGACGATTTCCGCACCGAGATCCTGGGCCTGATGAAGGCGCAGAAGGTGAAGAACGCGGTGATCGTGCCTTCGGGCGCGAAAGGCGGCTTCTATCCCAAGCAATTGCCGTCGCCGCAAAAGGATCGCGCAGGTTGGGCCGCCGAAGGGCAGGCCAGCTACGAGATATTCATTCGCACTCTTCTGTCTGTCACGGACAATCTGGTTAACGGCAAGGTCGTGCACCCTGAAAAAGTGCGCGTGCTCGACGGGGAAGATCCCTATTTCGTGGTCGCGGCCGACAAGGGCACGGCGCGCTTTTCCGACGTGGCCAACAGTATCGCCGAGCAGCGCAATTTCTGGCTGGGCGATGCCTTCGCCAGCGGCGGTTCGAACGGCTATGACCACAAGGCCATGGGCATCACCGCCAAGGGAGCATGGATTTCAGTCCAGCGCCATTTCCTGGAGATGGGCATTGATGTTCAAGCGGAGCCGGTGCGTGTGGTGGGCTGCGGCGACATGTCAGGCGACGTGTTCGGCAATGGCATGCTGCTGTCCAAGGCGATCAAGCTGATCGCGGCGTTCGATCACCGCCACATCTTTATCGATCCAGAGCCCGATCCGGCAAAAAGCTGGAAAGAGCGCAAACGGCTTTACGACCTGCCGCAATCGAGCTGGGACGATTATGACAAGGCACTCATCTCGAAGGGCGGCGGCGTGTTCCCGCGCAGCGCCAAAAGCATCAAGCTGTCCAAACAGGCGCGCGATGCATTGGGCATCGTTGCCAGCGAGATCGACCCTGATTCGCTGATCGCTGCAATCCTCCAGAGCCCGGTCGACCTGATCTGGTTCGGGGGCATCGGCACCTATATCAAGGCTGAGAGCGAGAATAACATCCAGGTGGGCGATCCCGCCAATGATGCGCTGCGGATCAATGCCGCCGACGTGCGCGCCAAGGTAATCGGCGAAGGCGCCAATCTGGGCGTGACTCAAGCCGGGCGCATCGGCTTTGCGCTTGGCGGCGGGCGCATCAATACCGATTTCATCGACAATTCGGCGGGCGTCGATTGTTCGGACAACGAGGTCAATATCAAGATTGCGCTGGCCGCCGCACAGCAGTCGGGCAAGCTCGCCGGGAAAAAGCGCAATGCGCTGCTCGAGAGTATGACCGACGAAGTCGCCGAGATAGTGCTCGAAGACAACCGGCTCCAGGCTCTGGCGCTGTCGATCGCGCAAATGGGCGGGGCAAAGGCGACCGCTTCGCATGTGCGCCTGATCGAAAAGCTCGAAGAGATGGGCGCGCTCGACCGCAAGACCGAAGGGCTGGCAGATCAGGAAGCCTATTTGCGCCGCGCCACAGAGGGCAAGGGATTGACCCGGCCCGAGCTGGCGGTGTTGCTGTCATCGGCCAAGCTGGTGCTGCAGGATGCCATTGAAGGCAGTGAACTGGTGCGGGACAGCGCGCTCGAGCCGCTATTGATCGGGGCGTTCCCGCAAGAGCTGCGGCAGAACTATCGCAAGCAGATTCTCGAACACCGGCTGCGCGACGAACTGATTGCGACCAAGCTTGCCAACCGCATGATCAACCGGCTGGGCCTGATCCATCCGTTCGAACTGGCCGAGGAAGAAGGTGTCGGTCTGGCGCAGGTCGCCTCTGCTTTCATCGCAGTCGAGGAACTTCTCGGCATGCGCGAGATCTGGCAAGCGATCGAGAATGGCGACATGCCCGAGACGGCGCGACTGGCCCTGCTGGAGCGGGCGGCGGCTGCAATGAGTTCGCATATGGCCGATCTCATACGCCACAGCGGTGCCAGCATTGCACCAAGCACGGCGATCGATAAGCTGAGCAAGGGAATTGGTCAGCTCGAGCAGGCTGCCGAGCGGTTGCTCTCGGATGCCGTGCGCCAGCGTTCGCGGAAACAAAGCGAGTATTTCGTCGACCAGGGCACGCCGCGGGCATTGGCCGCCAAGGTTGTGCACCTATTCGATATGGACGGGTCGATCGGGCTGGCCGGGCTCGCGCGCGATAGCGGTATCGAGCCCGAAGTACTCGCCAAGGCATTTATCTGGCTAGGCTCGAAACTGGGGCTCGATTGGGCCCAGCAGAGTGCCGAGGACATGATCCCATCCGACCCGTGGGAACGGTTGCTGGTCAACGGGCTGGCGCGCGACTTCCAGCACATGCGGCTCGATTTCCTGCGGCGCACTTGCCAGGACAGGGGCAGGGTGCAGGCCGAGGTCGAACAATGGCTAGAGCGGCACAAGGCAGCCGTGACACAGTTCCGGAGCATGGTCGAACGCGCGCAACTGCAATCGCCGGTCGGCCCGGCAGTGCTGGCACAGGTCGCGATCCAGGCGCGGAATTTGCTCGAGAGGTAAGCGGGCCTGGCTAACGCGGGGCTTGACGGCGCGCATATTTGCGGCGAGCGACTGCGTCCATGGACAATGCAGACGTAGTGATCGTGGGCACGGGCCACGGCGGCGCGCAGGCGGCAATCGCCTTACGCCAGCAGGGCCACGAGGGTTCGATCCTGATGCTGGGGCGCGACAGCGAGCCTCCCTATGAGCGCCCTCCCTTGTCCAAGGAGTATCTGGCCGGTGACAAGCCGTTCGAACGGATCATGATCCGACCGGTGCAGTTCTGGGCTGACAGGAAGATTGAACTGCGGCTCGGCGCGATGGTGCGCGATGTTGACCCGGCGGCGCATGAGGTGGTGCTGGGCGATGGCGCGCGCATTGGCTATCGCAAGCTGATCTGGGCTGGCGGCGGCGATCCCCGCCGCCTTTCGTGCCCGGGCGCCAATCTCAAGGGCGTGCACGCGGTGCGCGACAAGCGCGACGTCGATGCAATCATGGCCCAGCTCGAACAAGGCGCGAAGCGCTTCGTTGTCATCGGCGGCGGATATATCGGGCTGGAGGCAGCCGCGGTGCTGCGCAAGCTCGGTTGCGAAGTGACCTTGCTGGAAGCATTGCCGCGCGTGCTGGCGCGGGTTGCGGGCGAGGAACTCTCGCGCTTTATCGAGCAGGAACACCGCGAGCATGGCGTCGACCTGCGCCTCGAAACCGCAGTCGACGCGATCGAGGGTGACGACGATGGCAAGGTCACCGGCGTGCGGCTGGCAGAAGGCGAGGTGATCGCTTGTGATGCCGTGATCGTGGGGATCGGCATCGTGCCGACAGTCGCCCCGCTGATTGCAGCCGGAGCGGCCGGATCGAACGGCGTCGATGTGGATGTCTATTGCCGCACCACGCTCGACGATATCTATGCCATCGGCGATTGCGCCGCGCATGCCAATCCCTTTGCCGACCAGGCGGTGATCCGGCTCGAATCGGTGCAGAACGCGAATGATATGGCGAATACTGCCGCGCGCGCGATTATGGGCGACAAGCAGCCCTATCACGCGCTGCCATGGTTCTGGTCGAACCAGTATGATCTCAAACTACAGACCGCCGGGCTGTCGCTTGGCTACGACCAGGCGGTGGTGCGCGGCGATCCGGCCACGCGCAAGTTCAGCATCGTCTATCTCAAGGAGCGGCGCCCGATCGCCTTCGACTGCGTCAGCAATACCAGGGACTATGTCCAGGGGCGCAAGCTGCTGGAGAATGAAGTGGGCGAAGTAGACCTGGACTTGCTGGCTGATCCAGAGGTGCCACTCAAGGATTTGCTTTGAGCCTATCGGCTGCCCAATCGGCGGCCTCTGCCACCACCGGATCGGGATCTCCCAGCAGCAGCTCGACTTGCGCCAGCAGCGATGCATCGCCGCTATTGCCCGCGGCATAAAGGCAGTTCCTCACAAACCGGTTACGCCCGATCCGCTTTATCGGCGAACCGGAGAAAAGCGCGCGGAAGCCCGCGTCATCAAGCTCCAGCAGCCGGGCAAGGGGCGGGGCGAGCAGTTCCTCGCGCGGCAGGAAATCACGGTGCGCCTGCGCAGCTTCGGCAAACTTGTTCCACGGGCAAACCGCCAGGCAATCATCACAGCCATAGATCCGGTTGCCCAACGCCTTGCGGAATTCCTCCGCTATCGGGCCCTTGTGTTCGATCGTTAGATAGGAAATGCAGCGCCCCGCATCGAGCCGGTAGGGAGCGGGAAAGGCATCGGTGGGGCAGGCCGCCTGACAGGCATTGCACGAACCGCAGCGGTCATCATGCGGCGCGTCGGGCGCCAGCTCCAAAGTGGTGTAGATCGCGCCCAGAAACAGCCAACTGCCATGATCGCGGCTGACCAGGTTGGTGTGCTTGCCCTGCCACCCGATCCCGGCCGCCTGACCCAGCGGCTTTTCCATCACCGGCGCGGTATCGACGAACACCTTCAACTCCGCCTCCGGCCTTTCAGCTACCAGCCACCGCGCCAGCGCCTTCAGGCGCTTCTTGAGCGTGTCGTGGTAGTCGCGCCCCTGCGCGTAAACCGAGATGCGCGCTTTGTCGGGGTGCGCTTCCAGCGCCAGCGGATCGTGTGTTGGCGCGTAGCTCATTCCCAGCGCGATCACGCTTTTCGCTGCCGGCCACATGGCGTTGGGGCCGCGCCGCACATCGGAGCGCGCCTCCATCCATTCCATCGTGCCGTGGCACCCGTCGCCCAGCCATTCGTCAAGCCGCCGCCCGACCAGCGGATCATCGCGCGCCGCAGCTACCCCGCAAGCGACAAAGCCGTGCTGTGCAGCCTCTGCTTTGAGGCGGGCGGTCAATTCGCCAATTGTTGCGGCATTAACCAAGCTTGGGGTTGCTCCCGTTTAGCCCTAAGCGTTAACTGGGCATGATGGATACAGTGACTGGGCATATGGCGGTAGGCGATCCAATCCTGCCCGGCAATCATGAGCATGCGGCGCGCCCGCTTGCGATCGAGGCGCGCGGGCTGGTCAAACGCTTTGACGGAACGCTGGCGGTCGACGGGATCGACATTTCTGTGCCCGAAGGTGCGATCTACGGTATTCTCGGGCCCAATGGCGCGGGCAAGACCACTACCTTGCGCATGTTGCTGGGGATCATTGACCCTGACGAAGGGGTGCGCCGTGTGTTCGGGCATGACCGGCCCCAGGAAATTGCCAGGATAATCGGCTATCTACCTGAAGAACGAGGGCTTTATCCTGCCATGAAGGCAATCGAAGCGATTGCATTCATGGGCGCGCTGCGCGGGTTGCCATTGCCCGAAGGGCGCCGACGCGGCCGCGAATTGCTGGAACGGCACGATCTTGGCCACGCTGCCGAACGCCAGATCCGGCAGCTTTCCAAGGGGATGGCGCAGACCGTGCAATTGCTCGGCACATTGATTCACCAACCGCGACTAGTGGTGCTTGACGAGCCCTTCAGCGGGCTTGACGCGATCAACCAGGGCAAACTGGAACGGATGATCCGTGAGCTCGCCGATGACGGGGTTACGGTGATCTTTTCAACCCATGTGATTCACCATGCCGAACGTTTGTGCGAAGGCGTGGCGATCATCGCCGGCGGCAAGGTGCCCTATGCCGGATCGGTGGAAACAGCGCGCGACCGCATCCCGGCGCAAGTGCGGCTGGAGACGCGCGCGCGCGAGGGCGCATGGCTGGACGCGCTGCCTTCGCAAGCTCGCCGTGAAGGCGATTTCTTCCACTTTCCGCTGCCTGAAAGCGGAATCGAACCGCTGCTGCGCCAGCTGATCGAAGGAAATGCCGGAATTCTGTCACTGTCGATCGAGCGCGCAGGCCTGCACGATGCGTTTGTTCATATAGCCGGTGAAGCCGCAGCACGCGCGCTGGCCGAGGATTCAGCGGCCGATCTGGCGGGAGAACGCCGATGATCCAGCAAACGCATGCCAGATCGCGGCTGTCGCGCCTGCAGGCGGCCTGGGTGGTGGCGCGGCGCGATTTCGTCGCGGTCCTGTTCAGTCGGGCATTCTTCTTCTTCCTGCTGGGGCCGCTGTTCCCTGTCATCGTGGGCGGACTGGCAGGCGGTATCGGCGGGCAGGTGCAACGCGAATCCGTGAGCCACGAAATTGGCCTGGCGATGAGCGGCGCGGACAATCAGGCCTTGCTCGCCGCTCAGGACCGCTTGCGACCGCAGCTGGGCCGCAATTTGCCTATGCTGGCGCCGGTCGAAGCCGCGCAGAGCGAGCCCGATTTCGATTCGCGCACATTCCTTGAACAGAAACGCGGCAATTATGCCGCAATCCTAGGTGGCACGCTCGATGCGCCAGAGCTGGTCGGCACGCGCGGCCAGGTGGTGCGTTGGCAGGGCCCCGTGGCGCTGCTGGTTGGCAATGCCGCCGATGCGCAGCCGGAAGCACTGCCGCAGATCCGGGCGCAGTTGGTCAGCACCAGCGCCGCCACCGTGCGCACCGACCGTATCCGCACCGCGCAGGCGGCCCAGATGATGCTGTTCCTGCTCACCATGCTGCTGGCGGGCATGGTGCTTTCCAACCTGGTCGAGGAAAAGGCCAACAAGATCATCGAAATCCTCGCCGCCGCGATCCCGATGGATGCCGTGTTCCTGGGCAAGCTGTTTGCCATGCTGGCGGTCTCGATCGTGGGAATCGCAGTATGGGGCCTGGCCGGATACGGCCTGTGGAGCCTGAGCGGGGGAGCGATCGCCGATGCCACCGGTTTCAACCCGTCCAACTTGCCCGCGCCGGCCGTAGGCTGGCCGATATTCGCGCTGCTCAGTGTGCTCTATTTTGCCATGGCGTATCTCCTGCTCGGTGCGCTGTTCCTCACCATCGGCGCAATGGCGGCGACAGTGCGCGAAGTGCAGACATTGTCGATGCCGGTCACCATGATGCAGCTGATGGTGTTCTTCCTAGCCGCATATGTGATCACCCAGCCGGGTTCGACACTGGAAATGGTTGCGATCGTTTTCCCCTTGAGCTCGCCCTTCGCCATGCTGGCGCGCGCGGCCATGCAGGAAACGCTGTGGGTCCATGCGGCCGCACTCGCCTGGCAGGCGCTGATGGTGCTGCTGATCGTCAAGGGCGGCTCGACTTTGTTCCGCAAGCGGGTGATGAAATCAGGCGGCGCCGGGCGCGACAAGCCCAGGCGGCGCCTGTTCGGCGCGGCAAGGGCATGAATCGACGCAGAATAGGTCCCTGATCGAAACTGACTATTGACATGGCTGTAAATAGCCGCAGGATAGCGGCGAGAGAGTGGGCGATTGAAAGAGTCGTCCGAAACGGAGAGAGAAATGGCCACGATTGCTCCCCAGCGCCCCGAAGTCCGCCGGTCCCCTACTGCCTATGAGGCGCTGCGCGAACATCTGAAGACGCATCCTGACGAAAGGTTGCAGCATCCGCACAAATGGGACGTGAGCCGTTCCGACATCTATTACAACGATACCTGGCAGCCGATCTTCAAGGAGATGCGCGAGGCCGGGCCGCTGCACTACATTCCCGAAAGCCCGTTCGGCCCCTATTGGGCGGTGGTGCAACACAAGGCGATCCAGCATATCGAAGCGTTGCCGGAATTGTTCTCGTCGAGCTGGGAATATGGCGGGATTACCATCCTTGAACGCCTCAGCGACGAAGAGATGGCGGAGCGCGGATTGGAAGAGCGGCGCGAGCTGCCGATGTTCATCGCCATGGACCGGCCGCAGCACACCGGCCAGCGCCGCACCGTTGCGCCCAAGTTCACCCCCAGCGGAATGGCCGAAATGGAAGGCGAAATCCGCCAGCGCACCGGCGAATTGCTTGACTCGCTGCCACGTGGGGAAGTGTTCGACTGGGTCGACACAGTCTCGATCGAGCTGACCACCGGAATGCTGGCGATCCTGTTCGGTTTCCCGTGGGAAGATCGCCGCTTGCTGACCTACTGGTCAGACTGGTCGGGCGATACGGAGCTTGCCACTGTGCGCGAGCTTGACGAGCTGCGCTGGGGCATCCTGCAAGAGATGGGCGCCTATTTCCAGTCGCTCTGGATCGAGCGGACGCATGACAAGGAGCCGGGTGACGATCTCATCTCGATGATGATCCATTCGGACGCGATGAACCAGATGAGCCCGCAGGAATTCATGGGCAATCTGGTGCTGCTGATTGTGGGCGGGAACGATACCACCCGCAACACCATGAGCGGGATCATCCATGCCTTTGACAAGTTCCCCGACCAGCGCAAGCTGTTCGAGGAGAACCCAGGCCTCATCCCCAACGCAGTGCAGGAATGCATCCGCTACCAGACCCCGCTGGCGCATATGCGCCGCACCTGCACCGAAGATACCGAGGTGTTTGGACAGCAGGTGAAAAAGGGCGACAAGCTGGTGCTGTGGTATCTTTCGGCCAATCGCGACGAGGAAGTGTTCGAGAATCCCGACAAGCTCGACATCACCCGAGAGAACGCGCGGCGCCACCTCAGCTTCGGCTATGGTATTCACCGCTGCGTCGGCGCGCGCCTGGCAGAGCTCCAGCTCAAGGTCCTGCTCGAGGAAATGCACAAACGGCGCATGCGGGTGCATGTGGCAGGCAATGTCGAGCGGGTGCGGGCCAATTTCGTGCACGGCTTCCGCAAGCTAGAGGTCGAGATCACCGAATTCTGATGCTCTGATGGCCTTGCCCTGCGGTGTGCTATCCCTTGGTGCAGTGGGCCTGTGTGCCCAGGCATGGTGATCCGGCATGGGTGGAAAGCGCCCCAGGGCCAGGGCCCTGGCTGCGGATCACCCGCCATACCTTGAGTTCATCCGGTCCGCCGATGTCGACCGGCGCAAGCCAATCGGGCGGGTCATCTGCCAACAGGCGGCTCATCAAGGCGCCTTCGCCGCCGCCTATGCTGAAGTTGCGCGTCTCTACCACATCGGCGCAGAGCACTACATAGTCGGCCTTATAGGCATCGACATATTGGCGTGCGAGAGCAGGCGGGCTGGTGAAACTGAAGATCACATCATGCATCGCCTGCTCTGCGCGATGGTGGGCCGATGCGACCACGCTGTGACGTGTTTGAGCCAATACCGCGGGGCCAATATCAAGCGGCGTGAACAGGATCGCAGGCGGAAGCTTTTTGAGCAGTTGCGCCTGGCTATGTAGCTCGCAGCGCGAATCCCCAAGCCGCACTGCACCCTGGCTTGGTCTGTCAGGTGCAAGTTTCATTGCCATCGTCACCAAGCCGCCGGGGAGAAATACCGCGAACAGAAGCAGCGCCAGGCCCAGCTTGGGCAGCAGGCTGGGATAAGCACGCCAGCGCTTGAACATCTGCCCGATGAACCAACCCATCGGCAATGCCGCCAGCACGCCCGCAAATGCCATCGAGCGATAGGTCATCACACCGCCGCAAAACGCGATTGCGAGCAGCAACGCATATTCGAACAGCCAGCCTCGCAGCCAGTCATGGCTCCGCCCCGCCAGGTACAGCGTCACGCCCAATGCGAACAGCGGCTGGACCAACGCCGGAATGATGTCGCTGACGCTTCTGTTCCACAGCGGCCTTCCCTCACTCACGTTGAGATACCAGTAATCGCGCACCAGTGGATCGAGCCCGGCAAAGGGCGGGGCCAGGCATTGCGGGGCGGACCAGCCAAGAAAGCCCAGCCCCAGCAGCGCAAAACTGCCAAGTGCCAGAACCAGCGGCAGGCGCGGCATGCGCGGCGCCACCGCAAGCATCCCGGAACCGAGCGCCACGATCAGAAAAAAACCCAGATGCGGCGGGGAAATCACATCGCAATGCGCGGCAAGGTCAGGCAAACCGCGGGTCAAGGCAAAGGCAACGGCAAGGCCCAACGCCAGCGTTTGCAGGTAAGCAACCAGCCACCAGCGGGCACGATGATCGCGCATCCAGCGCAGGGCGAAGATCAGGCCGAATGCTGCGGCCAGGAAGATCACTTCGAGCGAAATCATCAACCCGAATGCCATCGCCAGGCCCGCTGCCGCCCCGCCGCGCGGTGCGCTGCGCCACGACATTGCCCAAGCTCCGAAGGCTACCGTGAAGATCTGCCAGCCATGGTGATCGATCCTGAGCGGCTGGAACTGCATCGGCACCAGCGGCAGCAGCAGCAACGCAAGGCAGGCGTAGATCGCCGTTTGCCGGTCGAACAGCCGCCAGGTGAGCCGGCCCACTGCGAATGTAGTCGGGAGCAGGATCAGCAGCGGCAATACGATCATCGTCGCCCGTTCGGCCTGCGGCATCTCCATGAATTGCGAGAACAGCAGGATCAGCGCCGCAATCGGCACATCGACCAGCCGCGACCAATGCATCAGCGTGCCTTCGGGCGGGGTCATCCGGTATTGGTGCAAATCGTACCAACCCTGCCCTGCAAGAAGGTCCCTCACCTGTGCCAGGCGGAGCGAATCGTCCGGACCGGGAAAGCGAACCGCAAGGATGTTTTGGCCGGCAACCAGCAGCAGCACCGCGCATAGGCCCAGCCACGCCAAGAATATGGCGCGATTCGGGCTCTCGCCCAGGCGCATACGCCGGTCATCCATATGCATCAGTCCAGCCCGCGCTGAAATACCACCCTGCTGCGGATCAGATAGGTCAGAATGAAACTGGCCACAATGGCGGCCAGCTTGGCTAACCGCGGGTCTGCTCCGGCTTGATCGCCAAGACCGACAATCGCAGTGGTAAGCGCCAGGCCGATCAGCGCCGATATCACGAATAATGCCTTCTGTTTCATGCGCTCGCGCCCGCGAGCGGCAAGGCCATCATGGAACACCTTGCGGCTGGAAAGCAGCCAATGCGCAGCAATCCCGACAGTATAGCCAAAGGCCGAGGCTGGCGCTGCGGCCACACCCGCCGAGAGCAGGGCGAGAAACACCCCGACATCAACCGCCAGCGCACCGACACTGGCCAGCCCGTAGCGGAGCAGGCGAATATCGCGCAGCCTGGCAAGGATTGAAAACACGCATGCCCCCCGGTTGTCAGGCCTTTCAGGCCCGCATGACCATGTCGCAAAACAAGGTTAAGAAAACGCTAGGGTAAATGCCGTGGCGGCGAAAATCCGGCTAATCCCGGGGCTATTCGGGGTTGGCGCGAAACACCACGGTAAGCCGCACCAGCCATACAGTCAGAAAGCTCAGCCCCATCGCCGCCAGCTTGGCCAGCCTGGGATCGAAGCCCGCAGCATCTCCCCACCCCACCACCAGGGCGGTGAGGCCCATTCCCAGTAACGCGGAACCGACGAACAGGACCTGCTGCCCCCCGCGCTTGAGGCCCGCTTCGGCCAGCCTGTCGGGAAACACCACCCGGCTCGAAATCAGCCAGTGGACCAGCGTGCCAACCGCATAGCCGATCACTGCGGCCACGGCCGCCAGCATTCCCGCCGCATAAAGCGCGAGGAAGCTGGCAAGGTCGGCTAGTGCACCGGTGGTGCTGGCCAGTGCGTAGCGCGTGAAGCGCCAGGAAAAGAGGCGAGCAACGTAATGTTTCAGCGCCGCCTCCCGTCAGGCCGACTTCTTGATACGCGCGGGAACGCTGCGCACCGATGCGAGCGCAGCCGCCTGGTCTTCGCTCAAACCCGTGCCGATCTCGCGCGCGGGGATCGCTTTCTCCGCGCCTTCATCGCCCGCTTCATGATATTCGGCGTCTTCGTTGACGCACCAGGTATCATAAAGGCGTTCGCCCGCGAGGATGTTTTCGACCGTCAGCATCGCGGTCATCATCGCGTGATCCTGATTATTATAGCGGTGCATGCCGTTGCGCCCAACCAGGTGCAGCGTGGGATGCTTTGCTTCCAGCTCCACCCGCATGGCATCGACATTTGCGGCATAATCGCCGTCATAGACGGGATAGGCCTTTTCCTGGCGCACCACCGCCCCGCCGATCACCTTGTCCGGATCGACAAGGCCGAGGATCTGCATTTCGCGCTTCGCGAGTTCGATCAGGTCGGCGTCCGCGCTCGACCAGAGCCCATCGCCTTCGAAACAGAAATATTCGAGGCCAACGCAGGCGACATCGGCATCGGGCACCATTTCCGGCGACCAGCTGCGGAAGTTCTGCACGCGGCCGACCTTCACCTTGCTGTCATGGATATAGATCCAGTTGTCCGGGAACAGGTCTTCGCTGCGGATCATCAGCGCCACGGTGAGGAAGTCGCGATATTTAAGCTGTTTCGCCTGCAGCGTGCTTTCGGGCAGCGGATGGAGCCGCGCCGCAAGCTCGCGCATCGGTGCCGAGCTGATCGCATGTTTCGCGCGCACCTGCACGTCCCCTTCGGGGCCGTCTGCCGTCATCGACCAGCCACCCTGTCCGTCGCTTGCCAGTTGCTTGAGGCTGTGCCCCATCAGCAGCTGGCCCTTGCCGGTGGCCATGATCTTGTCGCGCGCGGCCTCCCACATCATGCCTGGCCCAAGCCGGGGATAACGGAAGGTTTCGAGCAGCGTCTTGACCGCTTGCCCGTCATTGGGCCGCTTGTTGAGGCCGAGCGAGCGCTTGAGCCCGTCAACCACCGCATTCCACAGCGAAAGTCCCTTGATCCGCTGCGCCGCCCAATCGGCGCTCATCTCGTCGCAAGGCATGCCCCACACCTTCTCGGTGTAGGTCTTGAAGAAGATCGAATAGAGCTTGTGGCCGAACTGGTTGGTGGTCCAGTCCTCGAAGCTTTTCACCTGTGCGATCGGGAACAGCTTGTAGCGCAGGTAGCTGAGCATACACAGCGTGCTGCGCCATATGCCGAGGTTCCACAGCGCTTCGAATGCGCGCAGCGGATAGCTGTAGAACTTGCCTTCGTAATAGATGCGGCTCATCCGCGGCCGCTGGATAAAATCGTCAGGGAGTATCTCGTTCCACAGATCGACCACCTGCTGGCTCTTGGAAAAGAACCGGTGCCCGCCGATGTCGAAGCGATAGCCTTCATGCTCGACCGTGCGGCTGATCCCGCCGACATAGGTGGCGTCTTTTTCGATGATAGCGACCGTTTTGCCCTGCTTGGTCAGCAGATAGCCGGCGGTAAGCCCGGCCGGGCCTGCACCTATGATCGCCACGTCAACATCGATTGCGCCATGGCTGCGGGCCGCACGCTGTTCCATCAATTACCCCGTTAACAATTGCAGCCTTGGGAGTGAAGGAAATTGGTTATCAGCGCGTTAAGATGGTCAAGAATCACCGGGCCGCCAGGCGAAGCAAGCTAGGCGCCAACAAGCAGCCCGGGAGCCTGAAGCCGCGCCGCGAGGAGCGCGAAGTCGCGCAGCGAGAAAGTGTCGTCGAACACCAGGCCATAATTCTCATCGCTCCGCCAGCGCACCTTGGCGCGGGTTTCGCGCAAGCCCGGCCCCTCAAGCCGCAGGCTCTGGTCAAGCGCCAGCAATTCACTGCATTCCAGGCGTGCACCTTGCTGTGATATATTTTCGACCAATGCCAGTTTGCGCACTGGCCCGGCCATCAGCGTTACAGGAAAATTGAGCGCAAGGCGCAAACCGCGCTTGCGGAATGCCCCGATTTCGCTGACCACCTGGTCGACATCGACATTGGTGCCGAAAACGAACCCGGCCTCGAGATCGCGCTCCCACACACGCTTTATTTCATAGCTTTGCCCGCTTTGCAGTTCGAGCGTGAAGCAATCGCCAGCGGGCAGGCGGTGAAACAGCTTGGCGCTGGCGCCAGCCGATGACACGTCGCGAAGCACGCACACGAACTCGCCTTGTGAACACAGAAGCTTGGCTGGACGGATCAGCAGCGAATAGCGGCGCGCGCGGCGCTGCTCATGCTGCTCTTCCGGATCCATCTGCGGAATTGGCCCGAACGCCGCATGGTCCATTGTTCCAAATTCCCCGTTTATGCCGACCCTTATTGGCCACCAAAGCTTGCTATGGCAGCAGTGCTTTAAGAAAGAACTTTGCCCCATTAGGAGTTAATACTGAGATAACAATGCCTGTTCCCTGGAACAGGGCCTGGCCGCCGATCCAGTCTACGGACAGATCGCCAATGGAAGCTGGTGCGGGTGCCGGGACTCGAACCCGGACGACCAAAGGTCAGGGGATTTTAAGTCCCCGGCGTCTACCATTCCGCCACACCCGCACGGTTTGCATGCCAGCGCGGCCTGTTAGCGGGCGCTTGACAAGGCGGCAACGCAGGAATGCACACCTAGAAACGGCAACACGGGTGCGAAACCCTTCATGCAGCACAATAGGCAGCACAATGGGCCGGCGAAAGCGTGCTCAGCCTTAGTTGATGCGCTTGCGCATGTCCTTGCCGGGCTTGAAATAGGGCACGCGCTTTGACGGCACATCCACCGTTTCGCCCGTCCGCGGGTTGCGGCCCTGCCGTGCTTCGCGCTCACGCGTGGAAAAGGCACCAAAGCCGCGCAGCTCCACCCGGCCCCCTTCGGCCAGCCGTTCGGCAATTTCGTCAAAGAAAATGTCGACCACCTGTTCGACTTCTTCTGCCCGCAGTTCGGGATTGTCCCGATGGAGCGCCTGGAGCAATTCGGATCTTATCATTTGCGCCTCCCAGCAAACGTGCCCAGGCTTCCCAGCACGGGAAGAGCACGCCCGAAAAAGACCTGACCTTAGCTGCGACCCGAAAGACGGCCAAATCTGGAGGCATCGTGCCAGACTCGTGGATTGTCCGCAAGCGTGTGGCGTAATTTTTCAAGCAAGTGTCGCGGCTTGGCACAGCCGCGCCCAGAATCAGGCCCGTTCAACCAATCCGGCCAAATCGATTCCCAGCCGGTCGATGCGTGCGCGGATCTCTGGCCATTCGCGCGCCAGGAACTGCTCGCGCTCGCGGCTGCGCAAGCGCTCTGCCGCGCCTTCGACGACATACATGCCGACCCCGCGCTGAACCTCGACCAGGCCATCGTTCTGGAACTGCTGATATGCCTTGGCGACAGTGAGCGGATTGGCACCTTCCTCTGCCGCAAGCGCGCGCACAGATGGCAGCATTTCGCCTTCAGCATAGCGGCCTTCGATGATCGCTGCGGCGATCTGGTCGCGCAGCTTGAGGTATACGGGGCGGTTCTGGCTCATGATTTCCTCGCGATTGGTGCATCAGTGCCATAATACAGCCATGCGCGTCAAGGCTCTGCCGGATTCCGGTTGCGGCTGAAACTAAAGCTTCACATGGGAATTTCAGGCGTTAGTGTGCCGCGTCAGAGCGGCGTGCGTCAGCGCCGCGCTGCCATAGGAATTTGGGGAGGACCTTCGTGTCGCTTGAAGAAATTATCGTCGCCGTTGCGGCGTCATTCCTGGTGCTGCTGCTGATTGGTGGCGCGACGATCGTGACTTCGTCGAAAGCCGAATTCGCCGGACATCCCAAGGGTTTGTTTGTGCTGTTCTTTGCCGAGATGTGGGAACGTTTCTCCTATTACGGCATGCGCGCGCTGCTGATCTTCTACCTGACGCAGCATTGGCTCTTCAATGACGAAAAGGCCTCTGTCATCTACGGTGCCTATACGGCGCTGGTGTACATTGCGCCGGTACTGGGCGGCTACCTCGCCGACAAATATCTGGGCCAGCGCAAGGCGGTGCTGTTCGGCGCGGTGCTGCTGACCATCGGCCACTTCCTGATGGCCTTCGAAGGCGAAGGCACGCTTGGCCAGAACAACCCCATGATCGACGTGTTCTGGGCGGCGCTGGCCTTCATCATTGTTGGCTCGGGCTTCCTCAAGGCGAATATTTCGGTCATCGTAGGGCAGCTTTATCCGCGCACGGATATTCGCCGCGACGGTGCCTATACCATCTTCTACATGGGCATTAACGTAGGCGCCGCAGTGGGCACGATCATCGCCGGCTATCTTGGCCAGAACTATGGCTGGGCCTATGGCTTCGGCGCGGCGGGCTTCGGGATGCTGCTGGGCCTGGTGGTGTTCATCATCTTCAAGCCGCTGCTGCTGGGCAAAGGCGAAAGCAGTGTGCCTGAAAAGCTCGCTTCGCTGAAGTGGGGCGTGAAGTTCGAATGGCTGCTCTACATCATCGGTTTCGCAGCGGTCGCCGTGACGTGGTGGCTGGTGCAGAACCAGGCAGTAGTGGGCAGCATTCTTGGTGTGTTCGGCGGCTTGCTGGTGGCCTTTGTCATCTGGCAGGCGATCAAGATTGGCGGGCATGACCGTGACCGGATCTTTGCCGCGATGTTCCTCATCATCGGCTCAATCCTGTTCTGGGCGCTGTTCGAACAGGCCGGCTCGTCGCTCAACCTGTTCACCGATCGCTATGTCGACCGGCAAGGTGTTTCGGCCTCGATCTTCCAGTCGATCAACCCGATCTACATCATCATGCTGGCCCCGCTGTTCGCGGGGCTGTGGACGTGGCTCGGCAGGAAGGGGCTGGAGCCTTCCACCCCGGCCAAGTTCGGCCTGGCGCTGATCCAGCTGGGGGCAGGCTTTCTGGTGTTGGTATTCGGTGCGCAGGCCGTCGGCATGGAAAACATGACGCCGGTGATCTTCGTGTTCCTGATCTACCTGCTGCACACCACCGGTGAGCTGTGTCTTTCGCCCGTGGGCCTTTCGGCGATGAACCGGCTGGCGCCCGCGCATATGGCTTCGCTGATCATGGGCACGTGGTTCTTCGCTTCGGCCACCGGCAATTTCGTTGCCGGTCTGATTTCGGCCGCAACCGGTTCGGAAGCGGCATCGGGCGAGGGCGCGGCCAAGGAAACCGTGCTCGCCGTCTATAGCCAGATCGGCTGGATTTCGGTGGGTGTGGGCGTGGCGGTGATTGTCATCAGCCCGCTGGTGAAAAAGCTGATGCACCTCGACACGCTCAAGGATGACGAGCTTGAAGGCGCTGCGGCAGCAGGGCTGGAGGCACAGGAAGGCGGCATTCACCCGGCGTCGCGCCCACCGTCCTGATGGAGAATTGAACTGCCGGGCCCGGTTCGCCGGGCCCCCGGAACTTTGGTCGCAACTATCAAGAGAATTTATATGTCACGCATGATGCGCGCAATCGCGGGGCTGGGGAGCGCGGTGGCGCTCGCCGCCTGCGCAACCACTGGCGGGGCCGATGCCGGTACAAAGCCAGCCTCAGCCAGCGCCAATGATTTCGAGAAGGACCCCTATCCCTCAACCTATCGCGCTTACCCCGGCGCCCCCACGGCACTGGTGGGCGCCACCGTGTTTGACGGCACCGGGCGGCAGTTCGACAACACCACCGTGCTGCTGCGCGATGGCAAGGTGGAGGCAGTGGGATCGGGGCTCGACACCTCGGGCTACACTTTGATCGACGCGCGCGGCAAATTCATCACCCCCGGGGTGATCGATATCCATTCGCATCTGGGTGACTATCCCTCACCCTCGGTCGATGCGCATTCGGACGGCAATGAAGCCACCGCACCCACCACACCCGAAGTCTGGGCCGAACATTCGGTCTGGCCGCAGGACCCGGGTTTCAGCCGCGCGCTCGCTAATGGCGGGGTCACCGCGCTGCAGATTCTGCCTGGATCGGCCAATCTCATGGGCGGGCGTGCGGTTACGCTCAAGAATGTGCCTTCACGGACCGCGCAGGGGATGAAATTCCCCGGCGCACCCTATGGCTTCAAGATGGCCTGCGGCGAGAACCCCAAGCGGGTTTATGGCGGCAAGGGCCGTGCCCCCTCTACCCGCATGGGCAATTTCGCGGTCAACCGCCAGACCTGGCTCGACGCCAAGGTCTATGCCGCAGACGAGGATCGCAAGCGCAATCTCGGCAAGGAAACCCTCGCCGGCGTGATGGCGGGCGAGATCCTGGTCCACAACCACTGCTACCGCGCCGACGAAATGGCGCTGGTGATGGATATGGCCAAGGAGATGGGATACCGCGTCACCGCCTTCCACCACGCGGTTGAAAGCTACAAGATCGGCGATCTGCTGCGCGAAAACGACGTGTGCAGCGCGATCTGGGCTGACTGGTATGGCTTCAAGATGGAGAGTTATGACGGCATTCCCGAAAATGCCGCATTGCTGCAGCAGGCCGGGGCCTGCGTGGTAATCCATTCCGACAGCGATCAAGGCATCCAGCGGCTCAACCAGGAAGCCGCCAAGGCGCAAGCAGCGGGCAAGCGAATGGGGATCGATATTCCCGATGGCGAAGTGGTGCGCTGGTTCACGCTCAACGCCGCCAAGGCGATGGGAATCGATGCGATGACCGGCAGCCTTGAGCCGGGCAAAATGGGTGATGTGGTGCTGTGGAACGGTGATCCGCTGAGCGTCTATTCGCGGCCTGAGAAGGTTTGGGTCGATGGCGCATTGATGTTCGACGCGCTCGATCCCAAACACCGCCCGGTGAGCGATTTCGAGCTAGGCCAGCAGGGCGAAGGAGACGTGAAATGAACCGCCTCCTTGCATTTGCCGCTGCCGCAGTGGCGCTCGCGGCCACCCCAGCCCAGGCACAGGATTTTGCCATTGCCAATGCCCACGTCGCCACTGGTGACGGCAGCGCACCGATGAAAGGCGCAACGGTAATCATACGCGCTGGCAAGGTAGCCGCCGTGGGGGCAGACGTGCAGCCCGATCCCTCCCTGCCGGTAATCGACGGCACCGGGCTCTGGGTAACCCCCGGCCTCGTCGCTGCGGTTACTGACCTTGGCCTGCTCGATGTTGGCGCCGTAAGCAACAGCAATGACACGCGTGCCAGCAAGGCGCGCTTCAACGCCGCGCTCGATGTTGCCCCCGCGATCAATCCGGCCTCGCAGCACATCAAGGTGAGCCGCGCCAACGGGATCACTCGCGCGGTGGTTTCGGGTGGCTCGTCGAATTCGATCTTTGCCGGGCAGGGCGCAATCATCGATACCGGGGCGGATCCCGATCCGGTGATGAAGCCGCGCGCATTCCAGATGATTGCGCTGGGTGAAGGCGGCGCGCGCATTGCCGGGGGCAGCCGCAATGCGAGCCATGCCGAACTTCGCAATGCCCTGCGCGAAGCGCGCGACTTTGCCGCCGGGCGCTGGAGCGGGGAGGACAACCTTCTCACCCGCGCCGATGCGGAAGCGCTGGGCCCGGTGATAGAGGGCTCGCAGCTTCTGCTGATCGAGGCACACCGCGCGTCCGACATTCGCGCCGTGCTGGCGCTCAAGCAGGAATTCCCCGCACTCGATCTGGTACTGGTCGGCGCAACCGAAGGCTGGCTTGTGGCGCCGGAAATTGCCGCTTCAGGGGTGCCAGTGATCGCGGAAAGCCTGCAAGACCTGCCCGAGCGGTTCGAGCAGCTGGCCTCGACCCAGAGCAATATCGGCCGTATGCGCGCCGCCGGTGTCAAGGTGGCACTCAACGCCGCTACGATCGAAAACAGCCATCACTACACCCAATATGCCGGCAATCTGGTCGCGCTCGCCCGCATGCCGGGCGCAGCCGGTTTGAGCTGGGGCGAGGCTTTTGCCGCCATCAGCTCGCGCCCTGCGGAAGCGATCGGCATGGGCGGCAGGCTGGGCGTTCTCAAGCCGGGGGCCGTGGGTGACGTGGTGATCTGGGACGGCGATCCGCTCGAAGTCTCAAGCGCACCGCTGCGCGTGTTCATCGACGGGATCGAGCAACCGCTGGACAATCACCAGACCAGGCTGCGCGATCGCTATCGCGATCTTGACGAGAGCGAGCTGCCGAAGGCCTTCGACTGGTAAGCCAAGCGGCGCCCGTCCACCGCATGCCTCGCCGCCTGTCTTGCCATTTGCCCGGCACTGTGGCCAAATCCCCCATGTAAGGGGGAGTGGTCATGGATGATGCCTTGGTAGAACTGATCGCTGCGAATGTGGCATTTGTCGGGTCGCATTTTGCGATGTCGCATCCGCTGCGCGCGCCAATGGTGAAGCTGCTGCGCGCAGGCGGTTTCAGCGCGGTTTATTCGCTCGTGAGCGCGGCGGCTCTGTTCTGGGTCTATTCGGCGTTCAAGGCTGCGCCAGCCGGCGACCTGGGCGGTTCGGGCGACCTGGGCTGGATCGTGGCTACGCTGCTGACGCTTCCGGCATTGGTTTTGTTGGCGGGATCGATGTCGGGCAATCCGGCGCTGCCGACACCGGCCGCAGCCGAACAGGCCCGTGCCCAGCCCAAGGGCGTGTTCCAGGTGACCCGGCACCCGATGATGTGGGCGATCGGGCTGTGGGCATTGTCGCACATCGTGCTGTGGTGGAGCACGCGCAGCGTGATCACCGCGCTGGCGATGGGCGTGTTGGCGCTGGTCGGCGCGCATTTGCAGGACCGCAAGAAAGAGGCGCTGATGGGCGAGGCCTGGTCGACATGGGAAAGCCGCACCAGTTTTTGGCCGCGGCCCGGCAAACTGTTTTCGGTCGGCCCGCTGTGCTGGGCCGTGGGGCTGGGCCTTTGGCTGGCGCTCAGCTGGGCGCACTTGCCGCTGGGCGGGATTCCGGCAGGTGTGTGGCGCTGGTTCTGACCGGACCGTTCCCACCCGACGCGCCTCAGACAGCGGTGCCCGGGCGCCCTGGTGCAATTCAACTGCAATTCACGATGTGAGAGCAGAAATAACCTTTTGTTTGTCTTGAGCCTCAACAACAGGCAACAGTGGTCCGCGCGGGGGGCACGAAAGGAAATGAATGCCAATTTTGCTGACATCGGCTGCGCTGCTCGCATCGGCGAGCACACCAATTGCGCTACTCCCGCAGGCCCAGGTTGCATTTGTGCAGCCCGCACCGGCGAGTGCCGAACTTCAAGAAGCACAAGACCCCGCAGCAATCGATGGAACCGCGCCTGCGGTTGTGGATGGAGTGCAACCAGGGGCGCCGCCGCAAGACGAAGGACAGGAGGCGGCCGAGCCTGCCGTTCTGGATACAGCAACGGAAGATGAGCCAGGCGCCGGGGCAGCGGACGAAGAAAATGTCATCATTGTCACCGCCGATGGCCAGGCCCCGCTCAAGGATCCGCTCGAGAAAGTCAATGTCGCCGCCTACAAGGTGATCCAGGAAGTCGACACCATTCTGATCGCGCCAATCGCCGATGCCTATGAAGAGGGACTGCCCGGCCCGCTGCGCAAGGGATTGAGGAATTTCTTCCGCAATCTGATGGAGCCGGTCAACGCGCTCAACTATCTGTTGCAGCTCAAACCGGGCAAGGCGTTCGAAACACTCGGCCGCTTTACCCTTAACACAACTGTAGGCGTGGGCGGACTGCTCGACGTGGCCAAGAACAAGCCCTTCAACCTGCCCTATCGCCGCAATGGCCTTGCCAATACGCTGGGTTATTACGGGGTTGGAAGTGGGCCTTTCCTGGTCTTGCCGCTGGTTGGGGCAACCACGGTGCGCGATCTGGTGGGGGGGCTGCTCGATCAATCGTTCCTGCCCGCAGTTGTCGGCAAGCCGTTCGATTCGCTGAAATATGCCATCCCTGCCTTTACCGTGAACTCGCTCGAATACCGGATCGAGTTCGACGAGCGGCTCGAACAGATCAGCACCAGCGATGATCCCTATTATGCGATGCGCGAAAGTTATCTGTGCCTGCGTGAGGCAGACATCGCCGCGCTCAAGAACCGCCCGCCGCCGCGCGATTGCAGCATCGCAGCGATCATGGCCGGGCCCGAACCGGTGGCAGCGCCCGCTGCCGCGCCGCCGCCAATCGAGGCACCCGCAGTGCCTTCGGAAGCGGTCGAAACCCTGGTTCCCGATGAACCCGCACCGCCGCCGGAGATCATCTATGTCGGCAAGGAAGTGGTCCAGCCGCTGCCCGAAGTTTGATCGGCCGGCTTACTGCCCCTTGAACTCGGGGCTGCGTTTTTCAAGCAGCGCGTCGATACCTTCCATGTGATCGCCAGTCAGGTGCATGAGCGCCTGCGTGTTGGCGGCCATTTCCAGCGCCGTGTCATAGCTGGTCGAGCGCCCTTGCCGCATCAGGTTCTTGGCATGGCGCAGCGCGTGCGGCGGCATGGCAGCGATCTTCGTTGCCAATGCCTGCGCCTCCTGCATCAAGCTGTCATGCGCGACCACGCGGCTGACAAGGCCCCAATCGAGCGCGGTCGGCGCGTCGATCACATCACCGGTATAGAACAGTTCAGCCGCGCGCGCTTCGCCGATGATGCGCGGCAGGATCCAGGTGCCGCCATCGCCGGGGATGATGCCCAGCTTGAGGAAGGTCACGCCAAACTTTGCCTTGTCGGAAGCAATTCGGATGTCTCCCAGGCAGGCGAGATCGCAGCCAAGCCCGATCGCGGGGCCGTTGACCGCTGCGATCAGGGGCACGCGCAAGCCGTAAAGCGCGCGCAACACCTTGTGGATGTTGTTGCGATAGCCGTCCGAAATCTCGGGCGCATTGCCGCCGAAGGTGCCGCTGCGATCCTTCATCGCCTTGATATCGCCGCCCGCGCTGAAGGCGCGGCCCGCACCGGTCAGGATCACGCAGCGCACGTTCATGTCGAGATTCACTGCGTCGCAAGCGGCGGCAAAGGCATCGCCATCGCCCTTGGCGCCGAGCGGGTTCATCGTCTCCGCACGGTCAAGCGTAAGTGTGGTGATGTGGCCGGCTGTTTCGATCTTCAGGAGTGACATGCGGCGAATTCCTTTCGCCGGATGCCTTGCCAGCATTATTACCCGCCGTCACCCCGGACTTGATCCGAGAGACGTTCAACTCTTCATACGGAATGGATGATCAGGATTGTTTCGCACGAAACCCTCGACGTCGCGAAGGCGCGCGGGATAAGGCTCGACTTCCTGCCAGCCTGTGTTTGTCGGAAATCGATATCCGGCATTCCAAAGTGCCTCAACTTTTTTCCATTGTTCGGCATCAGTTCGCTTCGGAGCCTTAAATGACCTGCCCATCCGATGTGCATCGCCTCCACACTGTGGGCAGGTGGCGTTGCTTCCCTCAGACAGCTTCCACGACTTGCGACAAACAAAGCACGCGTGAGCCGTGAGAAAGTCGGGTCCGCGGTAAGGCTCCGGGGTGTCAAACCCACCAACCTCCCGGTTTCCGATGCTTTTCCGTATTTCCATCCGTTCAGCTTTGGAAGGAGGAGTAGCCATGCTGCTCGACCTAAGCCCGCGCCTCTTCCACGCCAGCGCTATTGTGCCGCAGCGCGCGCAGAACAGTGGCGACGATATCGGGTGCGTTTAGCCCCGCCTTGTCATACTGGTGCTCGGGATCGTCGTGGTCCTGGAAGATGTCGGGCAAGCGCAGGGTGCGGATCTTGAGGCCGACATCGGTCAGCCCTTCGTCGCTGGCGAAGGTCAGCACATGCGCGCCCAGCCCGCCGATCGCGCCTTCTTCAACCGTCACCACAACTTCGTGGGTACGCATCAATCTCTCGATCAGCTGAGTGTCGAGCGGCTTGGCAAAACGCAGATCGGCAACCGTGGTCGACAGCCCCTTTGCCTCGAGCTGATCAGCGGCCTTGAGCGCTTCAGCCAGCCGCGCGCCCAGTGACAGGATTGCGACTTTGGTGCCCTGCCGCATCACGCGGCCCTTGCCGATCTCAAGCTTCTGCGGGGTCTCGGGCAGTTCCACCCCCACGCCATTGCCGCGCGGATAGCGGAAGGCGATGGGGCCGTCGTCATATTCGGCAGCGGTATAGGTCATATGGACCAGCTCCGCCTCGTCCGCCGCAGCCATCACCACCATGTTGGGAAGGGTGGCGAGATAGGTGATGTCAAAGCTGCCCGCATGGGTGCAGCCATCGGCGCCCACCAGCCCGGCACGGTCGATTGCAAAGCGTACTGGCAGGTTCTGGATCGCAACATCATGCACCACCTGGTCATAGGCGCGCTGAAGGAAGGTGGAATAGATTGCCGCGAACGGCCGCATGCCCTGGGCGGCAAGCCCCGCAGCAAAGGTTACGCCGTGCTGTTCGGCAATGCCGACGTCGAAGGCGCGGTCGGGATGAGCCTTGGCGAAACGGTCAACCCCTGTGCCCGATGGCATGGCCGCAGTGATGGCGCAGATCCGCTTGTCGGTCTCTGCAAGCTTGGCCAGCGTATCGCCAAACACGTTCTGGTAGGCAGGCGGGCCGGCCTTGGATTTGGCTTTCTCACCAGTGACCACATCGAACCTGGGCACGCCGTGATATTTGTCGGCGCTGTTTTCGGCAGGGGCATAGCCCTTGCCCTTTTGCGTCACGACATGGACCAGGATCGGCCCCTCCGCCGCATCGCGGACATTCTCCAGCACCGGAACCAGCGCATCGAGATCGTGCCCGTCAATCGGGCCGACGTAATAGAAGCCCAGCTCTTCGAACAGCGTGCCGCCCATCGCCATGCCGCGCGCGAACTCATCGGTTTTGCGCGCCGCCTTGTGCAGCGGTTCAGGCAGTTTGCGGGCGAACTTGCGCGCCAGTTCACGCAGTCCCAGAAACTTGCCGCTTGAAACCAGCCGCGCGAGATAAGTCGAAAGCCCGCCCACCGGCGGCGCGATCGACATGTCGTTATCATTCAGGATCACCACCAGCCGGTTGCCCGCCTGTTCGGCATTGTTCATCGCCTCATAGGCCATGCCCGCGCTCATCGCGCCGTCGCCGATCACCGCAATGCCGCGTCCGGGCTGACCCTGCAGCTTGTTGGCGATAGCAAAGCCGAGCGCCGCCGAAATCGAAGTGGAGCTGTGCGCCGCCCCGAACGGATCATATTCGCTTTCGGAGCGCTTGGTGAAGCCTGACAAGCCCCCGCCCTGGCGCAATGTGCGAATCCGGTCACGCCGCCCGGTGATGATCTTGTGCGGATAGCACTGGTGGCCCACGTCCCACACCAGCCGGTCTTCCGGCGTGTTGAAGACATAGTGGAGCGCCACGGTCAATTCGACCACACCCAGCCCGGAGCCCAGATGCCCGCCGGTGGTGCCCACTGCGTCGATCACCTCGGCGCGAAGTTCGTCAGAAAGCTGGCGCAGCTCCGATTTGTCGAGCTGTCGAAGGTCGGCCGGGAAGCTGACCTTGTCGAGCAGCGGGGTTTGCGGTGAGTGACTCATGATTCAAGCGCTTACATACGAATTCGGGAACTGTCGATGAATGGCTGCCAGACCGGGCATCGCGGCGGACCAGGGAATCGGCGTGTCATCAGCCCCTGCAGCTGCTGCACACGCCGCGAATTTCGATCACCGGGCGCCGCGCCTGGAATTCGCGTGTCCTGGCCAGCGCGCGCACCCGCAGGGACGCTTCATCATCATCGATGTGGGTGGCCTCGCCGCATTCGTCGCAAACGAGAAAGATGCAATCGTGCTCGCAGCCTGGATGGGTATTGGCAAGAAAGGCATTGGCGCTTTCAACCCTGAGCGCGAGATTGTTGGTCACAAACAGGTCGAGGATGCGATAGACGCTGTTGGGCGCCACCCGCTTGCCGCGATCGCGCGAAAGATTGTCGGCAATATCATAGGCGGAAACGGGGCGTTCATGGCGCGCGAGTTCGGCAAACACCGCTTCGCGCATGCCGGTCCACTGCTCGCCCGCATCGGTCAAGGCAATGCGGGCGGCATCGATCAGGCGGGTGCCGGAATGTTCCTGGTGAGCGTGATGATGACTGGCCATTCAAGCCATATAGTGCACCGCGGCGCACGGCGCCACTCCTCGCGGCAATCGTTACGGGTGGGTGGCAAACCGCGCTGGAGCGACAGCGCGCGGTCATGTCTCAGTTGGCGCTGGCAGGCCCGCTTTCGCTGGATGTTTCCGCAGGCGCAGCCTGGGCCGGGGTGGCAATATCGGCCGTGATGTCGCCCGCCATGCTCGCGCCGACCAGCAGCGCCCCGATCAGGAAGCCGGCGCCGAAGTTACGGTAAAGATCGGACTTGAAGAGACCCATGGGATATTCGCTCACGACTCGAGTCAGGTTTGATGTTCGAGGCTGTGTTAGCCTCAATTAATTGAGGCGCGGTGAACACGGCTTTCATAAAATGTCTATTCGCTCTGCGACAGAATGTGGTTACGGGCTGACGAAATGAGTGAAGCGATCATCATCGGCGGTGGCCACAATGGGCTTGTTTGTGGCTTTTACCTTGCGCGCGCACCCCTCTCGGCGGCGGGGTAACGGGCGCCCCGGGGCACAACTGCGCGCATGCGATTCTACGCGGCCAGCGCTGGCTCAAATTCTAGGGTCAGGACCCGACTGGGCAAGCGCAGGTGATTCGTAGCGCAGCGAGAACCGCACCAAGGACGCTCACCCGGATGGGTGAGCGCAAAAACATCAGTGCCGGAAATGGCGCATCCCGGTGAAGACCATCGCCAGCCCCGCCTCGTCCGCCGCAGCGATCACTTCCTCGTCGCGGATCGAGCCGCCCGGCTGGATCACCACGGTGGCGCCCGCTTCGGCTGCCGCAAGCAGGCCGTCAGCGAAGGGGAAGAAGGCATCGGAGGCGACCGCGCTGCCAACCGTGCGCGGGGCATCCCAGCCATAGGTTTCGGCAGCTTCGGCTGCCTTCATCGCGGCGATACGCGAGGAATCGCGCCGGTTCATCTGGCCCGCGCCGATCCCGGCCGTCGCGCCATCCCTGGCATAGACGATCGCGTTCGATTTCACATGCCGCGCCACGGTCCAGGCGAACAGGCAATCCTTGAGTTCCTGTTCGGTTGGCGCCCGCTTGGTCACCACTTTTAGGTCAGCCTCGGTGATCGCGCCATTGTCACGCGTCTGCACCAGCAGCCCGCCGGTGATCGGTTTGACCAGCAAGCCGCCGCGTCGCGGATCGGGCAAATCGCCCACGGTGAGCAGGCGCAGGTTCTTCTTCTTCGCGAATATCTCGCGCGCTTCATCCGACACGCTCGGCGCAATCACCACTTCGGTGAAGATCCTGGCGATCTGTTCGGCGGTTGCCCCGTCAAGTTCCTGGTTCACCGCCACGATCCCGCCAAAAGCCGAAACGCTGTCGCATTGCAGCGCCGCTTCCCACGCCTCGACCAGCGTGCCTGCCTGCGCCACGCCGCAGGAGTTGGCATGCTTCACGATCACCACTGCTGGATCGCCACCGGCAAACTCGGCACACAGTTCAAGTGCAGCATCGGCATCGTTGTAATTGTTGTAGGAGAGCTCCTTGCCCTGGAGCTGCTCAGCCTGCGCGATCCCGCGCCCATGCGGGCCAACCGGGGTGTAAAGCGCGGCCTGCTGGTGCGGGTTTTCGCCGTAGCGCAGCACAGTGGGGGCCTTGCCATTGACCGCAAGGAAGTCTGGAAAAAGCTGTTGCTGGTCGGCAAATCTGAACCACTGGCTGATCATGCTGTCATAGGCGGCAGTGGCGGCGAAGGCCTTGGCCGCGCATTTGCGGCGGAAGGCCAGTGATGTGGCCCCATTATTCGCGTCAAGTTCGTCTAGCAATTCGGCATAATCGCCGGAATCGGTGACGATGGTGACAAATTGGTGATTTTTCGCCGAAGAGCGAACCATACTGGGCCCGCCAATATCGATGTTCTCGATGATCTCGTCACGCGCGGCACCGCGCATCACAGTCGCTTCGAAGGGGTAGAGATTGACCACCACCAGGTCGATTGCACCGATGCCATGTTCTTCCATCGCCGCAGCATGTTCGGGGTTATCGCGCACCGCCAGCAGCCCGCCGTGGACCTTGGGGTGCAGCGTCTTGACCCGCCCGTCCATCATTTCGGGAAATCCTGTAAGTTCGGAAATGTCGCGCACCTCCAGGCCCGCTTCGCGCAGCGCCTTTGCCGTGCCACCGGTCGAAACCAGTTCCACCCCGCGCGCGGCCAGAGCCTTGCCCAGTTCAACCAATCCGCTCTTGTCGGACACCGAAAGCAGTGCCCGCCTGATTACCACATCCGTCACGATTCGGATTTCACCCCATTTTCTTGAACAGCCAGGAGAATTGCCCCCCGCCGCGCGATGTCATTCCCTGCACCACCAATTGATCGATTGCATGCGGGCGCCCGTCGCCATCGACCCACATGCTTTCTTCGATCTCGACGCTCGCGCCGCTGTCATTGCCGCCCAGGCGGAATTGCCAAAGCGCCCCGTCGGGCAGCATCAGGCCGGCGCCGCGCCGGTCTTCGGACAGCCGCACTTCAACCCCGCGCCCGAGGTGAAAGCGGATTGCAAACCCAACCTTCCCGCGCTGGCCCTTCTTCGAGGGAGGCGTGAGGATATCCTCACCCAGCAGCTCGCAGCCATCCCCGCGCAGCATCAGGATGCGGCGATGGACCAGGCCATAACGTGCGGCATAGCCGTCATGGCTTGCTTCGATCCGCTGCACGTCACCGCCAGCGCGCGCAATCTCGCCGCGCTCGACCTCGACCTGTTCGACGCCCTTGCCCAGCTTGCCGCCGAGCAAAACGGCGGTGGAATTGGCATTGTCCAGCACCAGCGTCGAATGCGCGGCCGTGGCGCGCAGGCCCTGCTCGATTCGGGCAGGCACCTGCCCGCCCGCAAGCGCAGCTCCGCCGCAATTGACAATCAGCCGGTGTACCCCGTCCGACATTTCGAAAGCCAGCGTCGAGGCGCAGCCCCAGCGCGCATGTTTCGAGCGCGGGGGAGGCGCAGCATCGATCTGTATCACTGTCTTGCCGCCAGCCAGCCGGTGATAGCCCCAGTGCCGCACATCCTTGAGCGGGCGGGTGCGGACCCCGCTGGCATCGATCAACGCGGCCAACCGGTCAGCACGGGCAGCGCCATTGCCTTGCCAGCTACCCAATCCGCCATCGCCATGCCGCATCGCCAGCAGCGGCGGCACCAGCAGTTCGCGCATCAGGCCTAGTGGTGCCGGCAGGTCACGTTCTGTCGCTTTGTAGCACGCTTCAAGGTCGGTCAGCATTGCGATCACATCGGCCTGCGCCATCGGGCTGCGCGACAGGGCACCGCCATCCTCGCCTGCGAAATCGCCCAGCGCGGCGATCAGCCCCGCCTCGCCATAGAGCCGGCGCGGCTTGCCCTGCGGCATCAGCAATCCGGCCGCCGTGATCGCGCCCCAGCCCAGCACTGCGCCAAGCGGATCGGGCGTGCGCCGCACTTCGCGGTCGAGCCAGCACGCGGTCTCGTCAATCGCGGCGAGCATGCGCGGGCGCAGTTTCCCGTCCTGGCCCGAGAGCACCAGCGGCGCATATACGAGCCACGCCATCAGGCGGTGCGCAGCATGCTCGGCCTGCCAGGCGGCGCATTTTCCGGGCCTTGGATTGGCATCGAGCCACAATTTCGTAATCCGCTCGGCCGTTTCGACGCATTGTTCGCGCTGGCCCGCAGCAGCGAGATCGCGCAGCCAGGCAAAGCCGTGAATCACCCGCTCGAACGGCGGGGCAAGGCGCGAGGAGGATTCGTAATCCACCTCAGCGATCGGGGCCTTGGCCCCGCTGATGAGGAAATGCCCCGCACGCAGCGCCATGCCCGTTGCCCGATCGCCCATGAGCGGGCTTTCCACTGTGCCGAGCAGCCGCGGGCGCGCGGGTTTGCGAAACGGCGCCGACAGTGTCGCACCGCCCACCCCCAGGCGATAGGCAAAACGCAGCAATCGGGCACTGAAATCGGATTTGGGCGGTACAAAATCGCTCAACACCAGTGCGCGCGGCTCAGTAGCCGGTGCGATGGGCGCCGCATCTGCAACGTTTGCCAGTGGCTGTTTGTCAGCGCGCTTTAGTGGCAGCGCAGAGCGATGCTGAGGAACTTCTCCGAACAGGTCTTCTTCCAGCCCCTGATCGGAGGGCCGGTCGCTCTGGCCGGAAAGCAGCGCGTCCATCAGCCTTCGCCCTTGAGCGCAGCGATGTTGGCTGCATAGCGATCCGGCCCGCCCTTGAAGGTGGCCGAGCCCGCGACCAGCACATCGGCACCAGCCTCGACGCAGAGCCGCGCGGTTTCCGTATTGACCCCGCCATCAACCTCGAGATGGATGTCGCGTCCGCTGGCATCGATCAGCGCACGGATGCGGCGGATCTTGTCGAGCTGGGAATGGATGAAGCTTTGCCCGCCGAAACCGGGATTGACGCTCATCACCAATACCAGATCGATATCCTGGATAAGGTAATCAAGCACTTCAACCGGGGTCGAGGGGTTGAGCGAAACGCCCGCTTTCTTGCCCAGCGCCTTGATCGCCTGAACTGTGCGGTGCGCATGCGGCCCGGCTTCGGGATGGATGGTGATGATGTCGGCGCCCGCTTCGGCAAATTCCTCAAGATAGGAATCGACCGGCGAGATCATCAGGTGGACGTCAAAAACCTTGCTGCTATGCGGACGCAGCGCCTTCACCACCATTGGCCCGATGGTGATATTGGGGACAAAGTGCCCGTCCATGACATCGACATGGATCCAGTCCGCGCCTGCAGCGTCGATGGCGCGCACTTCCTCGCCTAGCCGGGCAAAATCGGCCGAAAGGATCGAGGGAGAAATCAGCGGTGCCGCCATGGTGTGTTCCGGATCGCGCAAGTATTCTCAGTAATGCGCTGCAGGTGCTTCGAACAAGCAGCAGGCGGCGCCTTTTCCACACACGCCGGCACACAATGCCCCCACTTGGCACATTAAGCGCCGGTTTGCGTCCAATTCAGCGCCAATTCAGCCCGCCAGCGACATTGGCTTGGCGATATCAAGGCGACACCTATACTACGCCGCAAACAAGCTAAGCCAGAACGGATATGATAATGCGATCGAACTTGCCGAAGACAAGCCTGGTGCTGGCTGCGGTGGTGTTTGCCCCGGCTGGCACCACCAGCCTTGCACAAGCGGCCGAAAGTGCATTTCCCTTTCATCAACAGATTGCGAACGACATGCGCAAATGCGCGCCGGGTGCCGGGCCTGCCGCACGCGTGACGGTGAACGGAGTGAAGGCGGCCGAAGGCACGGTGCGGGTACAAAGCTATCGCGGCACCAAGTCCGATTGGCTCGAACAGGGCAAATGGATCAACCGGATCGAGGTTCCCGCGCGCAAGGGCACAATGACATTCTGTGTGCCACTGCCCGCGACAGGTTCTTATGGCATCGCGGTGCGGCATGATGCCGACGGCAATGGCAAAACCGATTTCGCGCGCGATGGAGGGGGTATGTCCAACAACCCCTCGATCAATATCTTCAACCTCGGCAAGCCGAGTTACAGCAAGACCGCGATCGAATTCGGCACGGGCGTGACTTCGATCACGATCAACATGAAATATATGTGATCAGGCGTGTGGGCCGCGCTTTCGCTGCGCGCGCCACACCTGCCAAAGAACTGCCGGTGCTGCGAGCACGGGATGCCTTTCGCGCCATGGCGTCACTTCCACCGGAACGCCGGTATGGCGTTCGATTTTCCATGCAGCATAGCGCGCGGCGCCATCGAATGTGGTGCTCGCCTTGACAAGGCGCAGGATGTTGAGCGGCTTGCCCATCCTCTGTCGGCGGCGCCACCAGCCCAGTATCCTGCCACGTTCGCTGGCGGGTAGCTGCGGCACGATAGTTGCGCCGCTGCTTTCGAATGCGATACCCTGCGCCTCCAGCGCAAGCGGCAGCAACCCGTCGAAATGCGCGGCATTGACCGCCAGAATGCTGTCTTCACGGCCGGGCCGCTCGACGCGAAATTCCGCTTGATAGGTCGCGCGGAACAGTGCGCGCCAATAGTCATCGGCGCTGCCGCTCTCCGGCCCAAGCGCTACCGCAAGTCGCGCCGCAGTCTGCGCTGCCCCGGCCACCGCCGCGAGAGTTTGCCGACGCGCATCATCGTCCCGCTGCCATACCAGCGCACTCGGTTGTACGAACCGCGCCCAGATGGTGGTGTCGAGGAGTTCCCCGCGCGCAGCCTCGGCAAAGGTCGAAAGTGACATGGTCGCGATCTTGGCGCGCAACACCGCCCCCCAGTGTTCCCATTCGCGATAACTTACGCGCGGCCAGATCCGGTCACGCTGATTGCCGGGCAATAATACATAATAGTCAAGCACGCCTTCTAGCGCGCCCGTACGCAGGTTGGAGCCATAAAACAGCACCGCCAGCGCTCCGCTTTCCTCGGCAAGAAGCGCGGCGAATTCGCTTATCGCAGGATCGACCGATGCGCTCGCCTGCACATCAATACGCTCAACCAGTCCCGCCATTCGCAGCCCTCTCAGGGCGCCACGAATTCGAGTTCTGGCCCGGGCTCGATCCGGTATCGCCCTGCAGGAAAGGCTTCGCCATCAAGTATGAACTGGTCATCGAGCTCGATTTCGAAAGCGGTCGCTACCAACTGGTGGATGCCGCGTTCGCGCAGCTTGGCGGGCGACCACCCCATCATCACTGCCGGCAACAGAGCCGCAATACGCCGGGCAACCTGGTCAAGCACCGCCAGTTTGAGCCCTTTGCGCAAGGTGCCGAAGGGCTTTAGTCCCGCAGGAAAGCGCTCGAGCGTCGACACCAGCAGCAGCTGTCGCCGCTCCGGATCGCCCGCACCGCTATGCGCCATTGGTGCCCCACCAGGCGCCAGCCGGATATCCATCTTGGTGCCCCGGCGCCACGGGTTGGCGCGGCTCCCGAACAGTATCTGAAGCACGCCCCACAGCGTGGTAACGCCAACTGCAAGACTGTTGAACGCCCCCAGCTTGTGGGCGCTCTGCCCGGCGCGGGTGCCGATGGTGAAAGCGCCAGCGCCCAGAATGAAGCCCAGAACGCGCGAACCGGGCTGCTCAAGCCGCGTAATCGCCAAGGGGCGGCGAACGATCCGTGTTCCGTTACCGAATGCGTCGATCGCGGCTTGCAGCGTCCAGTCAGCCGGCGCTTCAAGATCAACTGCAAGCGCGTTGGTCTTGCCCTTGGGCAATACCGCGATGGCGGGCCAATTCTCGCCAAAGACCACATCGCCGCAGGTAAGCACATCACGCACGGTGCCATCGCCGCCATTGATCACCAGCAGATCGATATCCCGCCCGGCCAGCCGCGCCAGCGCTTCGGGTAATTGTGCACGATTGCTCGGCTGCACCACGATCACATCGGGCGCAATGCGGCTCTCAAGATCCTTGCCCCGGTTGCGGTGGCTGAGCGGATTGTAAACCAATCCGACGGTAGGCGCACGCACGGGCACGGCAGCTGCGCCTTCCCGCTGCGCCGTGGACCTTGCCTCAGTTCGCTTGTGCAGCGAATGGTCGAATTCGTGGATCGGACTGGCCATTGCTGGTTGTGCCTTAGCGGCAAACCATAAGCGTTCACTAGGATTTTCTTTGTCGCAGCCAATTTTGCCGGCTGCAAAGGTGGAGTTGCGTTTGACCAGCGGGCCGCCACAAAACAGCTTTTGTAGCGCGCCGAATCGGCTAGGTTGCAGGAATGCTGACAGAACACCTGCTTTCATCCGCCAACAGCCTGAGCGACGGGATCGTTGCTCTGCGCCGCGCCATCCACGCCGAGCCCGAGTTGGGGCTGGAAACCCCCAAGACGCTTGCCAAGGTGCGCGAGGCGCTGGCCGATCTGCCGTTGAGCTGGCGCGAAGGCACGTCCTGCACGGGCGCGGTGGCTACACTTGAAGGCGCGAAACCGGGGCGCCGCGTGCTGCTGCGCGGCGATATGGACGCGCTGCCGATGGACGAGAAGACCAATCTCGAATTCGCTTCAACGATACCCGGGCGCATGCATGCTTGCGGACATGACACGCACACTGCCATGCTGGTGGGCGCTGCAAGGCTGCTATGCGCGATGCGCGACGACATTGCAGGAACGGTGGATTTCATGTTCCAGCCGGGCGAAGAGGGCCATCACGGTGCGCGCTTCATGCTCGAAGACGGGCTGATCGATCCGCTGCCCGATGCGGCCTTCGCGCTGCACATCATGCCCAATGCACCCTTCGGCGTGCTGGCCGGCCGGCCCGGTCCGCTGATGGCGGCGGCTGACCAGTTTACCATTACCGTCAAGGGCCAGGGCGGCCATGCCTCGATGCCGCATGATTGTATCGACCCGATTCCGGGCACGGCAGCGATCGTCAGCGCGCTGCAGGCCATGGTCACGCGGCGCTTCAACGCGGCGAGCGCCGTGGTCGTCACCGTGACGCAGATCCACACCGGCACCGCTTTCAACGTCACGCCCGATTCGGCCACGCTGTGCGGCACCATCCGCACGCTGAGCCCCGAGCACCGTGTCAAGGCGCAGGAACTGATCGCGCAAACCGCCGAGTTGACTGCCGCGGCACACGGCCTGACTGCACAATGTCAGTTCGAACAGGGCTTCCCGGTCACGGTTTGCGACTCGCGCGCGGTGGAACTGGGCAAGGCGGTCGCAACGAAGCTGGGCGGCGAGGGCGGGTGGCGCGACCTGGCAGATCCCATCATGGGCGCGGAAGACTTCGCCTATCTGCTCGAGAAAGTGCCTGGCGCGATGTTCTTCCTAGGGGTGGCCAATGAGGGTGAGGACTGGCGGCAATGCTGCGCGATCCACTCGCCCCGCATGCATGTCGACGAAAAGGCCTTGCCCAAGGGCACGGCTATGCTGGCAGGCTGCGCGCTCGAATTCCTCGAATCGGGCTGGAGCCAGGGCTAGCACCAACAAGAAACCGGGGCCGCCCAAGGCGACCCCGGTCAGTTGTCCAGCGCTCCTCTCGAATCGCCAGGGAGAGCCCGTTCAGGCTGGCCGGCGGGCGAAAATCCCGAAGCCTGCGATAATTGCGTAGCAAATCACCGGAATCACCATCGCCAGCGCCAGATTGCCACCGGTTGCATCAGCCATCACGCCATAGAGCAGCGGGACAACGGCACCACCGAAGATGGCAACGTTGATGATACCCGATCCGTCCGCCGCGCGCGGCCCCAGCTTCTCGCAGGCGAGCGAGAAGATTGTGGGGAACATGATCGAATTCATCAGGCCCACCGCCAGCAGCGTGTAACCCGCGAGCTCCCCCGAACTGTTCGCCGAGATCAGGATGAGCAGGATTGCACCCGTCGCGTTGAACGCGAGGATTTTACCCGGGCTGAAAATACGCAACGCCCACGAGCCGATGAAACGGCCAACCATGGCACCGCCCCAGTAAAGACCGATCAGCCATTCCACGGCATTTGGTTCTGCCCCGAAGATTCCGTTCAGGAAGGCGGTGATGGGGCCGCCGTTTGCCATCACATGTTCTTGCAAGAGGTAATTGATGACGATCGATCCGATGGAAACCTCGGCACCGACGTAGAGAAAGATGCACAGCGCGCCATAGCCGAAGCGGGACCGCTTCAGCAGGTCGTTGTCATACAGCCAGAACGCCGGTGCGAGCATAATCACCAGTACACCCAGCCATCCGTTGACCTGGATCGCAAGGAACACGCCTGCGGCTGCAAGAGCGAGGCCGATCAGGTAGCGGCTGTTGGAAACAAGTTCGCCGTCACCCATGATCCTGGCGTCATGCGGCAGCCGGTTGCGGAACATCCAGACAGCCGCAGCCACTACCGCAATGAGCGCCGCGACGCCGAGATAGCCCTGCCAGATCGCCTCGCTCTCGGCAGCGCGATATGCCTGCAGGGCAGCGCCCTCCAGTTGGTCTGCCGAAACGTCGGCGAGACTGCCGAGGATGATGGCGGCACCAACGATCGGGAAAACCGTGGTGCCCAGTGAATTGAATGCCTGAGCAAATGTCAGCCGGCTGTGGGCGGTCCTGGGCGGGCCAAGCAGGCTGATCAGCGGATTGGCCACGACTTGCACGATCACCACGCCGCTGGCGAGGATGAACAAGGCGCCCAGGAAAATCGCATAGGTCGCTGTCTGGCTGGCGGGGATGAACAGCAGGCAGCCCAGGATCATCGTGCACAGTCCCGCGACGGCGCCGCGCATATAGCCGATCTTCTTCACCAGCTTGGCGCCAGGAATCCCGATTATCAGGTAAGCGGCGAAGAAGCAGAACTGCACCAGCATCGCCTCGGTGTAGCTGAGCGTGAACAGCTCCTTGAGCTTGGGGATGATCACATCGTTGAGCGAGGTGATGCCACCGAAGATGAAGAACAGGCCAAACACGAAGTAGTTCAGGCCGGGCGCGTCAATCGACGTGCCCTCGTGCTCGATCGGAACCGGGTCCGAACTGGAAGCCACATCGGGTACCAACGCCATGTATTTCCTCCCCCAACAGGCCGACATCCTGCGGCCTGGTTCTCTCACCCCGGCAGATTAGCGGCGCGCCAATCCCGGTCTAGCTGTATACGAATGCGCGCCGTCTATACCGTTCAGAACGCGCATTCGGTTCCCTCCGGCAGTTCCTCGCGCTGAATGCTGGAAATGCGGAGAGTAACGTCACCCTCGGTCTCGAAAGCGATCCGCGGGCCCAGGCTGCCGACACAGCTTTCGCTGATGACCATTTCGCGCCAACCCTTGGCAAATGCGTGGTCGAACTGCTGCGTGACATCGATTACCTGCTCGTTTCCATCGGCCGTGCTGACGCGCAGGCGGACCGGTGCATTGGGCCGCGTGACCACTGTATAATCGATACGATAGGCTCCGCCGGTATCTGTCGCTTGCGCAAGACCAAAATAGGAACCGCCGCGCATTAGGATCTCGCGCGAATCTTCCTGGGCATCGCGATCATGACCGCGCGAGATCACGCCGGCAGCACTCATGTCGCCGCGCATTTGCGGCATCAGTTCCTCGACGCCGCTGTGATCGAGCCGCCCGACAAAAGCGACCACCCCGGCGCCCAGGCGGCCTGAGCTGAACATGTCGGCGTTGTTATTCTCCGCCAGCGCCGCGCATTCCTCGCTCAATTGGGCAAGCGGCGTGGTGTCGCTCAGCGAGCGCCCATAACCGAAGGGAAACAGCGCGCCCTCTGGCCCGTTGACCGGCTGGCCTTCGCAAGCTGCGGGCCAGGAGAAGGGAAGGCGGCCGCTAGCATCGTGCGCGCCGGTGAGCACATCGGCCACGCCAGCACCTTCGCTGCCCGGTAGCCATGAAGCCACGAAGGCGTTGGCTGCATTCAGTTCGCGGTTCACCCACAGCGGCCGGCCGGACAGGAATATGGCCACGGTGGGGATGCCTTGTTCGCGGAAGCTTCGCAAAAGCTTGAGCCCTTCCTCGTCGCGGAACACAAGATCGCGCTGGTCTCCCGCGAATTCGGCATAGGGCGCCTCTCCGAACACGACTATCGCCACATCGGGACGGGTTCCAAACGTTCCATCCTTGGACAGGATGGCTGTGCCGCCCGTGGAGGCCACACTATCGCGCAATCCTTCCCAGATCGAGCTCGCATTGGGAAACTTGTCTCGCCCCAACCGGTCCTTGCGACCGCCCTGCCACTCAAGCGTCCAACCACCGGAAGCCTGGCCAATATCATCAGCGGCAGTTCCCGCCACGAGAACATTCGCCCCGGACCTGAGCGGCAAAACCCCATCATTCTTCAGCAGGACTTGTGAACGCGCAACGGCTTCGCGGGCGAGCGCGCGATGTTCAGGCGAGCCGAGCATTTCAAACCGCCCCCCAAAGGCGCGTTCCGACGGTCGCCTCACATTCTCGCCCAGCAGGCCCGCACGCTGCTTGACCCTGAGCACGCGGGCGACTGCCTCATCGACGCGCGCCATGGGAATGGTCCCGTCCCTGACCTGCGCGATCAGTGATTCCATCAGCGGTTTCCAGTCATCCGGCACCATATATATGTCGAGCCCGGCCATCAGCGATTGCGGGCAGTCGGTCACTTCACATCCCTTGACCTGGCCGTGACCGTTCCAGTCGCCAACGACCAGACCGTCAAAGCCCATCCGGCCACGCAGCACATCGGTTAGCAGGGCTTGATTGCCATGCATCTTGCGGCCGTTGATCGAATTGAAGCTGGCCATGATCGCTTCAACGCCTGCGTCTATCGCCGCCGGATAGGGCCGCCCGTGCAGCGCGAGCAGTGCATCGATATCGCCGTTTACATCGCCCTGATCAACGCCCTGGTCCGTGCCGCCATCGCCGAAGAAGTGCTTTGCCGTGGCGATCACGCGGCCGCCGCCGAGATAGTCTTCGCTGCCGGGCTTGCCCTGCAGGCCTTCGACCAGCGCAGCGCCCAAGCTGGCAACAAGTTCGGGATTTTCTGAATAGCTTTCGTAGGTACGGCCCCATCTGTCATCGCGCGCCACGGCGACAGTGGGGGAGAAATTCCAGTCGATGCCGGTCGCCTCTATTTCAATCGCGGTGGCATGGCCAATCCGCCGCACAAGGTCGGGATCGCCGGTCGCGCCAAGCGCAATATTGTGCGGAAACAGCGTTGCGCCGACAATGTTTGAATGTCCGTGCACCGCGTCGGTCCCCCACATCGTGGGGATAGCCGGCTCGCCATTCGGCAGTGGCTTGACCGAGGCATCAAACATTTCATCGGCAAGGCGAAGCCATTGCGATGCCGGGGCAAACTCATCACCATAGGGCCCGCCATTGCCGCCATTCAGATAGCTTCCGAAGCGATAGCGCTCCATATCCTCGGCAGTGAAGGAGTTGATCTGGGGCTGGATGAGCTGCGCAATCTTGCGCTCCAGGCTCATCCGCGCAATCAGGTTTGCAATCTCGGCGTCGGCAGGTGTTGGCGCAGCCGCACTGGCGGATGCCGCAGCTTCACCTGATTCAGATACACTTGCCAATGGCACTGTAGCGCAGCCGCCAAGGCCCAGTGCCGTTGCCAGAAACAACCCGGAAAAACGCATTAACCCATCCCCTCCCGCAGGATGCAAATCCCTTGTGAACGCTAATTGAGAACGTTCTCAACTTACTCGATTGGCACGGGGGAATCCAAATTGCAAGGGCTTAAATCCGGCGGGAAATGGCCAGTAGCAGCGTGCTTGCCAGTGCGCATAGTGCCGCCAGCACCCAAAACAGCCCGCTGAAGCCGAACACAGGCACCAGCGAAAGCGTGAGCCACGGGATAATCAACGAGGGCACCGTGTTGGTCAGGTTGAACAGGCCCAGATCCCGCCCGCGGGTTCCCGGACGCGGCAGCACGCGCAAGGTCTGGCCCGAATGGAGCGACAGAAACAGCACAGAGGCCACCCCGAACAGGACATAACCCGCAATCGCCACATTCGCGTCCCCGGCGAGCGCCATCAACACCAGCCCGCAAGACGAAATCGCTGCCGAGATCGCCAGAGGCAGAATGGGGCGCTGAGTGCGGTCGGACCAGCGGCCCGCGGCCAGCGCCAGCGGCACTGCAATTGCCAGGACGATGCTGAAAATCCGCGCTGCGTCATTCTCGCCAAAGCCCGGTGCGATCGAGCGCAGCCAGAACAGCAGGAATGCAAACAGCGCGGCTTCGGCAATCTGCACCAGCAGCCTCGCAAACCACATCCTCAGAACGGTCGATCGGGTTTGCCACGCTTCCCGGCGAGGCTCTGCCGTGGGTAGATGCGGCTGCATCAGCTGCGGTAGTTCGCGGCCGCGGCCCAGCAGCAGGACAGGCGCCACCATGGCCGCCACCAGCAGCGCCACAATGGCCAGCCGCGCAGCGCTGTCGGCCAGCCCTGGTATCGTCACCACCGCGCCTGCCAGCGCCCCCAACGCCGGGGCGAAGGCAAACAATCCGCCCAGCAGGCCCTTTTGCCCGTCGGGCACACAATCGCCAGCCCATGCCGCAAGCGGTCCCAGCATCATGTTCAGCCCCAGCTGCCAGGCCATGATCACCATGATCAGCTGGGTCAACGAGGCCGCCTGCTCAACGGCGATCAGCAATCCGCTCGACAGCAGCAGGCCAGCCGCGATCCAGGCTGGACGGCCTCCACTGCGATCGCTGAGCCAGCCAAAGCCGATATTGGCCAGACTTGCGACTATCGCACCGGCAAAGGTGGCATAGGACAGCGCGGCCACATCATCGCTGCCGGTCAGCTCGGCAATCCGGACCGGAAGCAGTACGGTGAGAAAGGGCACATAGGCCACTGCACCCCCGGCCGCCGCCAACGCCAGAAACAGCAGAAACCACAGCGGCTGGCGCGCCGGCTGGGCGGTGTCAGCAGTCATTACCGCCCGGCGGCGGTGCAGTCGATCCACGCTCGACCAGGCTCCCTTCGACAGTGATCGGCGCTTCGGGCAAAGGCTCGCGCGGCGCCTTGATCAACAGCTCGACCGCTTGCGCAATGGTGGCCGCGATCGGCTGGTCGACAGCGGTCAATGGCGGATCGGTAAAGCGCACGATCGGCGTGTTGTCGAAACTGATCAGCGAAAGCTGCGCCGGGACCTCAAGCTCCATTTCGCGCGCCACCTCAAGCGTCGCAAGCGCCATCTGGTCATTGCTGGCAATGATCGCTGTCGGTGGATCGGGCAGGGTAAGCAGGGATCGTGCTGCAGCAAGCCCGGACTCATAGCCGAAATCGCCGCGCTGACACAGGCCATCGGTGGCGAGCCCACCCGCCTCCATTGCCTTGCACCAACCGGTGATGCGCCATTCGCTAAGGCTGTATTCTGCAGGCCCTGCAATCAGGCCGATGCGGCGGTGGCCCAGTGCGATAAGATGCTCGGTCGCCATCACCGCCGAATGCTCATCATCCATGGTCAGGCGGATGCCGGGGCCAGGCTCGAGCGATCCAATCCGGGCGAAAGGGATTTTGCGCGCGGCGAGCAGACCTGTGATGAGCGGGTTTTCCGAGTGCGGCGGGGTCAGGATCACACCATCGGGCTGGAGCGCGGCAATCGCAGCGCTGAGTTCGCGCTCGACATGGTCATTATGCGTGTCGACCAGTTCGACCATCATGCGATAGCCATGCTCGGCGCAGGTTAGCATCCCGCCCAGCAGCATCTGATCAACCCAGTCCGTGCCGCTGCGTGCGCGCCATTCGGCGATCGTCTTTTCCCGATCGTTGAGCGCAAGAATGAGGTATGAGCGCGAACCACTCATGCGCTGCGCCGCGATCGAGGGAACATAACCGAGCTTGTCGATCGAGGCCTGCACCCGCTGCTTCATCGCCGGGCGAACGTTGGGTTCATTGTTGATCACGCGGCTGACCGTCTGCAGGGAAACCCCTGCATCGTCGGCCACGTGCCGGATCGTGACAGCTTGCCGCCGCCTTGCCATCAGTGTGCGCCCCCCTCAAAGCGTGTCATGCAGGGCAGCCCCTTATCGGCATTGCTGGCGGATTGGTAGGCCCTGATCCACCGATAATGCCGTCCGGCAAAACCTGCGCCAACAGATCCGCCGATCACGCCGCCGCCTGCTGCGAGCCGCAATACCGCGCGACATAGGCCTGGTGTTCGGGCATGCTTTCAACCGTCCGGGCAACCGATTCCCTCAAGCCTGCCAGCAACTGGGAAAGCTCCTCGTCGCTCAACTTGGCGGCAATCGGGTGATAGGCACGCGGCATGATGCCCTGTCCCATCATGACCTGGATCCAGCTGTTCTCGACGAACAATTCCTCGTTCTTGCGGAACACCCGGCCGGTCTCGCGGAACAGATCGATCTTGTGCTGCAAGCTATCGGGAATATCCATGTCGCGGCATTGCCGCCAGAAAGGCGAATCGCCGCGCTCGGTCGCCTTGTAATGCAGCACCAGGAAGTCACGGATCTGGATCATGTCCGTCATTTGCTGGTCGTTGAACTCGTCAATATCGCGCTGGCTCACTTCGCCCAGCGGCAGCATCCGCGCGATCCGCAGCACGGCGCGCTGGATCAGGTGGATGCTGGTCGATTCAAGCGGCTCCATGAAGCCGCCCGACAGGCCCACGGCCACGCAATTACGGTGCCATTGCTTGCGCCGCGCGCCGGTGGTGAAGCGGATGAAATTGGGCTTCGTCAGCTGCTCGCCCTCGACCGAGGAAATCAGGCGCTCGGCCGCATCCTCGTCGCTCAGATAACGGCTGCAATAGACGATCCCGTTGCCCTGGCGGTGCTGCAACGGGATGCGCCACTGCCAGCCCGCGTCATGCGCGATCGAACGGGTATAGGGCAGCGGCGGGCGCACGCTGGCAGTCTGCACCGCGATCGCACGGTCACACGGCAGCCAATGGGTCCAGTCATCAAAGCCGACGTGCAGCGCGCCTTCGATCAGCAGCGCACGAAAGCCGGTGCAATCGATGAACAGGTCACCTTCGATCCGCTCGCCCGATTCGAGCCGGAGTGCTGCGATATCGCCGCTTTGCGCATCGAGCTCGACTTCGGCGATCTTGCCTTCGACCCGCCGGGCGCCATCGCTCTCCGCCATCTTGCGCAGGAATGCCGCATAGAGCGAGGAATCGAGGTGATAGGCATAATTGATGCGATTGTCGGGCAGATGCGCGAACTTGTGGGCATAGGCTGCCTTGAGCTCAAGGCAGTAATCATCATAGCTCGCTTCGTGCCCCTTGGTCAGGCCATGCAGCCAGAAATGCTGGAATCCGGCCGTCCAGTGATCGCGGCCCGTAGTGCCGAACGAGTGGAAATACTTCTCTCCTTCGGTCTTCCAGTTTTCGAACTCGATGCCGAGCTTGAAAGTGGCCTGGGTGGCGCGCATGAATTCCGCCTCGCCAATGCCAAGCAGGCGGTTGTAGTTGACCAGCGGCGGGATCGTCGCCTCGCCCACCCCCACGGTGCCGATCATTTCGGATTCGACCAGCGTCAGTTCGATCACCTTGCCGAAGGTTCGCGCCAGCGCCGCGGCGGCCATCCAGCCCGCCGTTCCGCCGCCAGCCACGACGATGCGTTTGGGGGAATGTGTCATGCTCATTGGCTCAGGCTCCGCAGCAGGAACGAGCGGAGGCGCTCTGCGCTCTCCGGCGTGAGCGGATCGAGTATGCCTCGCCCGCCTTCGGGAATATGTCCGGTCACCTCTGGACCATTGCGGAAAACGTAGTAGTCAAACAGGTCGCTCCAGATGGCCTTGTCTTCCGCAGGCAAGTCGCGGATCGAGAGGATTGCGTGGTTGAGCGCGCTTTGCGGCTGGCCAAGCCAGCGTGGGCTCTCGCGCCACCAGTAATTGACGAGGACGTTGAAGGGGTCGAGCCCTTCGACGTGGTGCCACCACATCGAAGGCACGAACACCGCATCGCCCGGCTCGAGATCGGCTACCTGCGCGTGCTCCAATGCTTCGGCGAACTTGGGGAAGGCCTGAAAATCGGGCTGGTGGAAATCGACCATGCTTACAGCGCGCCCGGCGGGCGTATTGTCGATGGGCCCGAGATAGAGATTACGGAACTGGTCCGGCGGGAAGATGGTGAAACGGCGGCGCCCCACCGCGCAGCAGGCCAGATTGTCAGGGAAATCGTTGTGCGCCGCGATCCGCGTGGCGGTGCCGATCCAGATGCTGGCCAATGGCGTCCGCTCGCCCAGGTCGATGTGGTTGGCTTCGTGAAGCCCGTCGAAAAAATCGTGCAGGTCGATCGAGGTGAGGTAGATCGCGGGCGGATGCGCGCGCCCTTCATTGTCGTCGAACCCCTTGAAGATGTCCGCCAGCTCGCCGCGTGCCATGCGGAAGTTCATCTGCATGTCGGCGTCGTAGAATAACCGGCCGTCATGCCCCGGCGGACCAAGCGAAACAGCGAAAGGCCGCTTGCGTGCGTGCTTGAGGATATAGGCGCGTGCTTCGGCGCCGGACCGCAGCCCGGCCTGGACCAGCGGCCAGTCGCGGGCAAGGCCGCGGACCAGGAAGGGCTCGCTCGCGGACTTGAGCAGGCCGTCGAGTTCGGCCGGGCCATCGACCTGCCGTTCCTGCACCGCCGGCATGGCGGCAAAGATCGATGGAGCCGCGTCAGCCAAGGCTGACCTTCGCGTTCTTGCGCGCGACGAGATCGCTCAGGTGCGAGAGCGATGCCACCGCCATGAAAATCGGCATCAAATGGCCCGCAGCATGCAGCTCGCCCAGCTCCTGCGCACCCAGCGCCTGCAACTTGTTCTCGTCGATGATATGGAAACCCACCAGCGAATTTTTGGACCCGTCGACCAGCGGCACATCGACCCGGAACGGTTCCAGCAACTCGTGGCGCGCAAGCGCGGCGAAGAAATCGCCACTGGCGCGGTAACCGGCATCGAGCGCGCCAAGCTGCTCGGCGATCTTCTCGAGATAGGGCGTCGCCTGGCCATCCTCGTCGAACACGCGCATCCCCTCGCCCGAGGTCGAAACGCGGGGGTGCTCCAGGTCGATATGCACCTGCCCCTGGCCTTCGCCTGCGCCCGGGCGCCCGACCAGGAAGGGCTGGATCGCCTGCGCCAGCGGCTTGTACGGCGCATCCCAGCGACCGTCCTTCAGGAACAGGTTTTCGCCATTGGTGAAGCCGAACAGCGCGAGCGCGGAGAAGGCCTGGCTTTCGATGTCGCGCCGGAAGACGATCGGGAAACAGCTTTGCACGCTGCGAAATTCGGACGGCACGGTGAGGCAGGCCATGACCCCGTCGCCAAGCTCGCTCGTCGCTTCGGTCAGGATCCGCAGGTCGCGATGGTCGGTGCTGTTGAGGATGCGATGGTCGGGCATGTCAGGCGGTCGTTTCCTTCAGGGCCGGGGACTGCGTTGCAGCGGCCAGATTGTCCAGATAGGCGCGATTGGTCGGCAGGGCCGATACCAGCGCACGCGCCTGTTCGCGCACCTCGGCAATCTGCGCAAGGGCCTTGGCGCTTGGCGCGGCGGGCAGCTTGGCGGGCGCGGGGAAACCAATGCCGTAAAGCACATATTGCTGGCTCGCGGCGGAGAAGACCTCGTCGACCTGGGGGAAGTCCCAATTCGAGGGAGGCTGCTCGCGCCACAGGGTGAGCTGTTCGGCCAGCCGCGGCGGGATTGTCGCAGGATCGCGCTGCGCCTGCCAATAGGGCTCTTCGCGCGCGCTGAGCACATAATGCAGCTTCAGAAAGTCGATGATGCGGTCCCAGCGATAGCGGAACAATTCATTGAACCGGTGGGCGTGGATATCCATGGTTTCGCGCGAGGCGGGAAAGTTCTCCGCCAGCGCCTTGAGCGAAAGTTCAATCAGCACGATGGCCGAAGCTTCGAGCGGTTCGATGAAGCCCGCCGAAAGGCCGATAGCGATGCAGTTGCGATGCCAGAAGCGCGCACGATGGCCGGTGCTGAAGGCGATCTTGCGCGGCGAGAGCTTGTTCCAGGCGGCATGTGGCATATGCTTGCCGATATAGGAGCGCAGAATTTCCTCGGCACGCGCGTCATCCATGAAGCGCGAACTGTAGACGCAGCCGATCCCGCGCCGCTGCGGCAGCGCGATGTCCCATATCCAGCCGGCTTCGTGCGCGGTCCCGACGGTCTGCGAGGCGATGGCGCTGCCCGGAAGGGTTGGAACCTGCACTGCCAGCGCGCAGTCATTGAAGGAAACGTCGGACCGATCGATCCATTCGACCCCGCAATGCCCCCCGATGAGCACGCCCGCGCGGCCGGTGCAGTCGATGAACAGATCGCCTTCAATGGTCTCCCCTTCGCGCGTTTGCACCGCTGACAGATCGCCCGAGGGTGCGCCAATTACGCCGTTAACATGCGCCGCGATCCTGCGCACGCCCAGGCGTCCGGTGGCATGGCGCGCAAGCAGGGCGCCGAACTTGCCGGCATCAAGGTGATAGGCATAGTTCGATGCCGCCGCGAAATCGGGCATCGCGCGCTGGCGCGGCGCAAGATCGGCGGCGCAGATCCGCGCCTGCGGGGTCATTGCCTCGGCGAAGGACAGGTCAGGCGCGGCAGAGCGCCAGGCGGCGATCAGGTCTTCCGCCTCGCCCCGCGGGGGGGTGGTGAAGGGATGCAGATAGCTGTCCCCTGCTTCACCCGTGGCCCAGCCATCGAAGCGCGAGCCCTGTTTGAAGCTGGCATCGCATTCGGCGAAGAATTCGGCTTCCGCAATGCCGATCGCGGCAAGCGTTCCGCGCATGGTAGGCCAGGTGCCTTCGCCCACCCCGATGGTAGGAATATCAGGCGCTTCGACCAGCGTGATGTCGAGCCATGGCCGACGCGCGGCAAGGTAGCAGGCCGACAGCCACCCCGCCGTGCCGCCGCCCAGAATAACGACCTTGCCAATCGTGCCTGTCATGGCCTCATCCATATCATCAGGGCCCGAAAAGAAAGAGAGCCGCCCTGCAGGTGCAGCGCGACTCTCTCTTATACTCGCGGGTCAAACAACCCCCACCAGCTTAGAAGGTGAAGCGAACCCCTGCGGCATAGCGGGCATAGCCCGGTGCAGCAAAGAACTTCGCCAGCTCGTTCCGGCGGAAGCCGGTGCGATCTTCATTCAGGATGTTGATGCCTTCAACGAAAACGGTGACCCCGTTGTCGAACTCGTAGCTCGCGCTCGCGTCAACCTGGCCATAGGAGTCGATGAAGAACGGATCCGTATCGAAAGCGGCAAGGTATTTATCGCGCCAGTTATAAGCGACACGCGCCTGGATACCGTCCTTGTCATAATACAGAACCGCATTGGCGCTGTCGCTGACGCCGGTTACCGCGAACTGGGTCACCGTCCAGGGCTGGGTCACGTCAAACGAGGTGTCGCTCTTTACGACCGTATAGTTGAGGAGCGCACCAAAGCCGGTTTCCCAGAAATTGTGCTGGATCGCGAACTCCCAACCCCACAGCCGGGCCGACTGGTCGCTGTTGAAGGGCTGTGAGAACGTGAAGATCACACTCGGATCGCCGGCCGCACCATTGATGCCGCCATTGGTCCCGAAGTTCGGATTAAAGTCCGCCGGGCGATTGGCGGCCACCCATGCCACGATCTGCTCGAACGTGGCGTTTGCGCCGAGGGCCGCGCGGGCCGCATTTGCAGCTGCGCCTTGCGACGGATCAGGCAGATCGAACAACGGTGTCTGGGTGGTTCCACTACCGATGAAGTTGCTGACGTTCTTGTTGAAGAAGCCGACCGAAATATAGCTGGCTGTGTCGTAATACCACTCGGCCGAAAGGTCGATATTCTTCGCTTTGAACGGCAGCAGGCCCGGGTTGCCCGCGCTCGCCGAACTACCCCCTGCGCCCACGCGCAGCGGTTGCGCCACGGTTATGCCGCCCTGCATGTTGTTGTAGGTCGGGCGGGTGATCGTGTGGCTGTAAGAAGCGCGCAGCATGACATTCTGAAGCGGCTCGAGGCTGAAATCGATCGCCGGGAGCCAGTTGTCATACTTGCCCTTGAGCGTCGTGAAATCCGCATCAGGCGCATTTACCACGCTGATTTCATTGGCGGCCGCCCAGACAGTTCCGGTTGGGATTGGAGAGAGAGCCGAGGAATCTACCTTGGTCTCTTCATAGCGCAGCCCCATACGCAGGGTTGCCTCGGCTTCGCCAAGAGCAAAACTGTGGAGCGACTGGATGTAAGGCGCGATTGTCCGCTCCTTGATCCGGCGATCGGTGGTGAACGGCGCGAGGCAGGTGTCGCCCGGTGCAGCGTCGCAAATGCCCAGCTCGGTATCGAGCAGCTGGATCAGCCCCTCGGTATCGATCTGGAAATAGACCGGGATGATATTGGGATCATTCGATCCGTTCATGCCCTTGAGGTCGGGTGAGAGCGCACGCTCGGTGAACAGGTCATCCGGGGTTTCACCGGTCAGCAGCGTGCCGCCCCAGGTGTCATTCTGGATCACACCGAAGGCGCTTCGCACCTTGTTCTCGAGATAGGTCGCGCCGAAATCGAGGCTGTCGATGAACGAGGTGTCGAAATCATAACCGCCGCGGAAGGTAACTTCGTTGATCTCGTCGCGGAAGAAGGCGTTGCGGAAGGCGTTGCCGGAAGGGCGGATATTCGAAGCGTCGATTTCCGATCCGGGGTGCATGGTGACCGATATGACCGGCATTTCGCTGGTGAAGTCGGTATTCTGCGATGCAACGCCGAAAATTGCCGCACCGACCGCCTGCCCACTGCCGTAAGGCGAGTTCGGTTTGGATGTGGCGGTGGAGTGGTGGGCATCAAGCTCGAAGCGGAATCCGCCAAGGCCTTCCCATCCAATATTGCCACCGATCGAATGGTTCACGCTGCGGTTCGCGCCAACCGCGCCGGTGATTGCAAGATCCTTGCCTGCGAAGCCGGGGCCGTCCACTCCGGCGCCAGGGCCGAAGTTTTCAGCATAGAACAGCGCGCCTGCGGCCGGGCCGTCGGTCCATGCACTGGAAGTGTCTTCGTGGTTGTACCAGACGCCAATGCTGTCCTGGCGGCTGTTGAAGGTGTTTTGCGAGAACAGGTAATCAACCGTCAGTTCCAGTGTATCGGTTGCCTGGAATTGCAACACTGCCTGGCCGTTGATCCGCTCACGCTCGAAATTGAAGAAGTCATAGGCGGTGCTTTGCGGCACCTGGTAGACATCCGTCGGTCCGGGGCGGTTCTCGATATTGGCGAAGCGCGGATCGCCTTCCTGCGCCAGCGTGCCCCAGTTGTTTTCCGCGCCGGTATAGCCCGGGCGCCAGTTGCCGGTGACATACTGCGCCTGGCTGCCCTTGCGCTTCTGGTAGGAACCGCTGAGCAGGATGCCAATCCGGTCGTCGGCAAAGGTCTGGCTCACAATGCCTGAAACTTCCGGCGTGATGTCGGTGCCTTCGAAGCGCGAAGTGTCATAGACTGCCTTGGCGCCGATGCTGCCCTGCAGGCCGGGGCGGTCAAGCGGCTTGGGCGTCTTGATGTTGATGACCGAGCCGATGCCGCCGGTCGGCAGCGAAGCGCGGCCCGATTTGTAAACTTCAACTCCGGCGACGCCTTCGGAAGCGAGATTGGCGAAATCGAAGCTGCGCGACGAAGGCGCGGAGAAGCCATCGCCCAATGTCGAGGTTGGCATCTGGCGGCCATTGACCACCACCAGATTGAAATCGGGGCCGAAGCCGCGGACCGTGACGGTCGAGCCTTCGCCGCTCTGGCGGTCGATCGAAACGCCGGTGATGCGCTGAAGCGATTCGGCCAGGTTGGTGTCGGGGAACTTGCCAATGTCCTCGGCAGAGATCGCATCGACCACACCGATCGCTTCGCGCTTGATGTTCATCGCATCCTGCAGCGAGGCGCGGATACCGGTGACAACAATGGTGTTTTCTGCAGAATCGGCCTCGGTTACCTCGTCCGTATCCTGGGCGAAGGCGGTTTGCGCGCCCATGCCAAGCGCCAGGACCGAGGCCCCCGCCATAAAATTCACGCAAGCGTGCTTACGCCTCCAAGCCATTACAGATACTCCTCCCAAACTCGCGGACATTGCGCACGCGAAACACAAATTGTGAACGTTCACCTAAATGATAACGTTCACTCGGTCAACAGGTGCCTGCATTTTGGCCGGACTGATTGTCGCAGGATTGTGACGTTCGCGCCACACTGCACGGGCGGAAGTCTGGAGGTTCTGGGCGAGATTCAATATGCTGGCGAGCTGGCGGCAGGTGCATGCCCCGGTCCATGAATACGCATGCATGCGATCAAGCCTGGCCCTGCCGAAGGATTGCGCTGGCACCGGCTCAGCGAACTGGCGCACCCGACAATGCTAAAACTTCTGTCGCAGACAGTGTCGGGACGTCCCTAACCACTCTGTAAAATCAGGGATTTTTCTTCTACCGTGTTCACGGTTGATCGTCCCCGTTTGCCTGCATTTCGATCACCATGTGGGGTCGAAAGTTGGAACAATTTTATGGTGTGTATAACCTATGGCACTGACAGCATTGAAGGTGAAGAACGCCAAGCCCGGTCGCTACGTTGATGGCCGTGGCTTGTGCCTTTTCGTAAAGGAAAGTGGCTCGCGCAGCTGGGTCTTGCGGATGCAGCACAACGGCAGGCGACGCGACTATGGATTGGGATCGGCGCTCGATGTAACGCTGAATGAGGCGCGAGACGCCGCAGTGGCCTTGCGCCGCCAGGTTCGCGCTGGGATCGATCCGGTTGCCGAGCGACGGAAGTCGCGCAAGGTGGTGCCGAGCTTTGAAACCGCAGCGCGCGAATGCTACGAGGCGTTGAAGGACGGCTGGAAGAACCAGAACTATCGTAACTGGATTTCCAGCATGGAAAACCACGTCTTCCCGCTGATCGGCAGGAAGCCCATCGATCAGGTGGTCAGCACCCACGTCGTCGAGGTGCTCACGCCAATCTGGCTCGAAATCCCCGACACTGCTCGTAAGATCTTGCAGCGCATCGGTGCCGTGCTCGACTTCGCGCATATCAAGGGATGGCGCGAAGAAGAGGCGGCGCTGCGCTCAGTCCGAAAAGGATTGCCGCGCCAGACCGACAAGGTCGAGCACTTCAAGGCCATGCCCTATGCCGACATTCCGGCGTTCATGAAGGAACTGGCGACCGCATCACCCACTACAGGCCGTGATGCCCTGCGTTTCACGATCTACAACGCCGTTCGGTCGAGCGAGACGCGCAAGGCCGTGTGGACCGAAATCGACCTCGACAAGGCGGTCTGGACCATCCCCGGCGAGCGCATGAAAGCAAAGGAAACGCATGTCGTGCCGCTCTCTAAGCCAGCGGTTTCTATTCTGCGTCGGCGCTGGAAACTGCGCACGAGCGACGATGGCCTCGTTTTCTCGAACAATGGCGAGAAGCCCATCAGCGATATGACAATGACCAAGCTGTTGCGCGATGCCGGGATCAAGGGCGCGACCGTCCATGGCTTCCGCTCCGCCTTTACCGATTGGGCGGCAGAGAAGACCGACTTTCCGAAGGAGGTGGCAGACAAGGCATTGGCCCACAAGCTGAGCAACCAGGTCGAAGCCGCCTATCGCCGCACCGACTTCTTCGACAAGCGGCGCGAACTGATGGCTGTGTGGGCCGAGTTTTTAGGCGCCGAGCCATACCGCGTATGAGTTCGGTTCCGTAGGCTAATCGACATCGAAGTCGTTTGAGTGCGGAGTTCAATTGGTCGGTATCTTGCCATTGGCTCGTTGATCGCCACTTATGGCAAGCATTAGAACTCGTTAGGGGGCGCGAATGGGGAAGCAGCTAACAAAGCTTCGGAGGCGAAAGGAAGCTAAAAAGGGGCTGGATTCCCTCGACGATCGTCGTGACCAGACGCTCGTCATTCACTACTCATGTGAGTCATTTTACGACATCAAGGACGGGAGAACACCTCGCGTCACTTCTATCGCTGTTCGCAATTTCGCCTCAGGTCAGACAACATCCTTCTCGATACATAAGTCTGCGGAGCAAAATGGGGTTCCGATCTCGGAGATCACCAACCATTACGATACGCTTGAGAAAAGCATGCTCGATGAGTTTTTCGCGTTTATTCCAACCGTGCCTGTTCAGACGTTTGTTCACTGGAATATGCGCGATGTAAACTTCGGCTTTCAGGCCATTGAACATCGTTACAAGGTGTTGGGCGGTGAGCCAGTAATCGTCGCGGATGATCGAAAGTTTGACCTAGCACGAGCACTCGTCGCCATCTTTGGCGTTGGTTATGTGCCCCATGGCGAAGGTGGGCGAATGTTCAGCACCATGGAGCTCAATTCCATCACGGCCAGGGATGCGTTGAAGGGAAAGGAAGAAGCCCAGGCCTTCGAGGAAGGGCAATTCGTGAGGCTTCATCAATCTACGCTCCGCAAGGTGGACGTGATCGCAAACATTCTTGAACGCACTCTCGATGGCACCCTCAAGACAAACGCAACTTGGCGGGACCAACACGGATTTCATCCAGCAGCAGCGGTCGAATTTGTAAAAGAGCATTGGGTTTGGACCATAATTGGCATGGTCGCAGTTGTGATCGGCTTGGGAGCCCGCATTCTGTGAAAGATGATGCTGAGCGGCTTTATGTCCTTGGCAACTCAATTCGCTTTACTTCGCCGCTCAACATAGCCGTAAAGGCTCGCTGTTGTGACTCGCGTTGCGTTGCCAATCTTCACCGTTTCGAGTTCACCAGCTGAAATCAGCTCGTACAGCTTCGTGCGCCCGATGCCGATCATGCGTGCAGCGTCATTTACCCTAAGGCAAATCGGCTCGACAGGTTGATGGCCGTTCATTCTGCCGGTTCCTCTTCACGATAGTGAGCGGGATCGGCGATCCAGCGATTGATGGCTGACTCGTGCCAGCCTGCGCCGTGGATGCTGATCTTGACCTGCGACGGGAAAGTGCCCTCTGCGATCTTGCGATAAATGGTGGAGCGGGAAAGTCCGGTGCGGTCGAGCACGGTCTTGAGGCGGATGATGCGTTCGGTATTCGACATGGGGCATTCTCACTTTGATACTGGCGGCCCCTCACCGGAACATAATGAGAACTTTTCTTGAAGGCGCAAGGGTCAGGTGCAGTTGGAATTCGGACAATTCGTCAACGATTTGCATGATTTGAACCGTCGATGGACGGTCCGAGACCTTTACGGACAAACCGCTCCGCCGCCCTTGGCGCTGAGAATTTTTTCGCTCGACGCGATTTTGCTGCTGGCACGCGCGGATTTGCGACGGCAGCGACGGATTACTGCGACAACAGTGCCGAATTTTGCGCCAGTCGAATCCAGAATGCTGCGCGTTCGCTATCCTCCCCATTTTTTTGAATGTACATGAAGCGAGAGACTTATGTGCTGCTGAACCTGGCGGCCCGAAACGACTGAAACTGGGCCGCAAGCGGCCAGTCCGCTACCGAGAAAACGAACGCACAAATCGGCCTTCCGGGAAGCGGGTCTGCAGCTGCCAGCCTTCGAGTCGACTTTCAACACAGGCAATTGGGTCCTGACGGCTTGGCCATTAGCAGAGGTGTCATTCAACATTTTACAAGATAAACAATGATGCGCTGACTACGGCAGTTTGCCTGTCACTCGTAGCGACAAGCCCAATCGATAGGTGTCCGCATTTTGCCCAACCTCACCAGCCTGCAGCACTATCTGGGACGGGCTGAAACTCGACCCGAACAGCACCTGCGCGTTCGAACTGCAGGGTCATGACAACCGGCTCACCCAAGCGGAGCGATTGTTTGCTGCTAATGAGCATCAAGTGGCGCGCGCTTCCAGGTCTTATTTCAACTCTCGAATTACTAGGTAGATCGAGTGGCCAGGTTTTCTCCATTCGCCGCGCTTCGCCATCAACAATCATGGTGTGCAATTCCACCGCGTCTGCGCAATCACAGTCGATCTCCAGTAGTCGCTCATTTTCGCCGCGGTTGTCGATTGCGATGTAGGCAGCCACTTCGACGCCGGTAGTATCGGCCGCCCGTATAATGGCGCGTGAAATGGTCAGGTCGCCGGCAACTACCGCAGGTAAGGGCGGAACGGGAATGGCGCGTGTAAAGCTGAGGTCGAACAGCGGCCTTGACCCCGAATTGTCACTCGCATCAGACCGGATGCGGTAAGCGTCAGTTCCCGAAAACGTCACCGTCGAACGGAGCAGCAACACCTGGCCATCACTGCCCACGTAGCGATCATCCGGGACCACGAACCCATCGGGCGCAGGCAAAAGTGATCCGTGACTCGATCCGCCATCGCTCGCGAGATAGGTATATCTGATCCGCCTGCTCTCGCGGTCAAAATAGTAAATTGTAACCCCACCATAGGGATTGGGGCCGCCGCTGACGACGTGACGGTCTTCGATCGCAGTACCGTTGTTGACCAAGCGGTAGCAATGCGTGTTGAGCAGGTTGCTTTCGGGAAATTCGGCCGTCCAGCAATTGCCGATAAGCGGATCTAGCGGTCCTGGAAATTCTGCGTGCTGCGCGTTTGCAGCGCTGCAGCCAAATACCGCAATCGCCGTCGCCATCGACCATCTGAACATATGCAAATTGCCATCCCTCCCGTTCTTCTTCTCAACGACGAATCGGCTTGACTCGGTTTGTTGATTGAACAATCAATCAATTCCAAGGAGAATGCAATGCCAGAGTCCGATCCGTTCGCTATCGCCGATGCTGCGCTGCTGGCAAAGACAGGAAAGTCGCTTTCCGACTGGATCGAAACGGCACGGCTTTGCCCTGAGACCAGTCACATGAAGGTCGTTGGTTGGCTCAAGTGCGAACACGGCCTCGGGCACGGCCATGCCAACACCGTGGTCCACGCGCTCAACGCATCCGCGGCGGTTTCGCAGGACGATGATACTCTCGTCGCGGCGATGTTTGCGGGCCCCAAGGCAGAATTGCTGCCAGTTCACGAAGCCATTCTCACCGCGCTGCGATCTCTGGGTGACGACATCGAGCTTACCCCGAAGAAGGGCTATGTCAGCTTTCGACGCTCGAAGCAGTTCGCGCTTGGCCAGCCTTCGACCAAGGATCGCTACGATCTTGGTCTTGCCCTCAAGGGGGAACCGCCAGAAGGCAGGCTTGAAGCCGCCGGGAGCTGGAACGGCATGGTCTCGCACCGGGTCAGGCTCAACTCACCTGCGGATGTCGATGCCGAGCTGCGTGCGTGGCTGCGCGCTGCCTATGAAAGGGCCTGATAAATGAATGCCGACACCCGCAATCGCATCTTGATGACGGCGATGGAACTGTTCTGGGAAAAGGGTTACAACTCAACCTCGGTCTCCGACATTCTCAGCCGCAGTCAGGTGCATTCGGGCAGCCTGTACCATTTCTTTCCCGGCAAGCAGGATGTGCTGATTGGGGTTCTCGAATTCTACCGCGACGGGATCGAGGAAAATCTGCTCAACCCGGCGTGGGATGGCGTAGACGATCCGATTGAGAGGATCTTTGCGCTGCTCGCTGGTTATCGCATGCAGTTGCTTCTGACCGATTGCACTTACGGCTGTCCGATCGGCAATCTCGCGCTTGAGATACACGAACCTGACCCAAAGGTGCGGGAACTGCTTGCGGTGAATTTCTCCAACTGGGCGCGGGCGATCGAAGGTTGCCTGGAGGCGGCGGGTGATCGCCTTGCCCCGGACACCGACCACCGCGCGCTGGCGGAATTCGTCCTCACGGTAATGGAGGGCGCAGTGATGCAATCGCGAACCTATCGCGATCTTGGTCATTTCGACCGCAACATTGCGGTGCTGCGAAGCCATTTCGACATGCTGGTTCGAGCAGGCGATCAGACCAGAACACATTGAAAATCAGGGAGAAGAGGCAATGGAATTCAACTGGATCGCTATCGTTGCAGCAGGCCTATCGGCCTTCTTGGTCGGAGGCTTGTGGTATGCGCCGCCGCTGTTCGGAAAGCCATGGCAGACGGCAGCCGGATTGAGTGACGAGCAACTCGCAGCAGGTAGTCCGGGCAAGATCTTTGGCTTTGCGGCAATCCTCTCCATCATTGCTGCTACCGTATTCTCCATGTTCGTCGGTCCTAAGCCGGAACTTGGATTTGCTATTGGCGCCGGTGCCTCGGCAGGACTGTGCTGGGTCGGCGCCACGCTCGGAATTCTTTACCTGTTCGAACGCCGCTCGCTCAAGCTGTGGGCGATCAACACAGGCTATGCCACAATACAGTTCACGCTTTACGGCGCGGTCCTGAGCCTGATTGGCTGAGATGAAGCGGCTGATTGCATCGCTCCTGCTGATGGTCGCATATCCTGCGGTCAGTCAGGACCAAACGGTACCGCCGCCATCAGCGGGCCTCGAACAGCTTCGCCACATTGTCGGCAACTGGCGGGTGGAAACTCGCTTCCGACAGCAGGACGGGAGCGAGACCAAGCCATTTGTTGGTAGCTATCTATTCGAATGGGTGATCGAGGATGCCGTGCTGCGCGGCGTGAGCGAGATACCCGAACTCGGACAGCGCTCGGCAATCTTGTTTTATCTGCGCCCGACGCGCAATGAGATCGAGATGGTCAGCGTTGGTGCAGACGGGAAGCTGTGGGTGATGACGGGCAGAGACGGCCTCGAAACCCGCGAGACACCCGATTTGCCTACTATGGATGGTGGGACAATGCGGCTGCGCTTCACCCGCTTCAACGTGACACCGGACCGATTTGAATCGCGGATGGAATGGTCAGCGGACCAGGGCGCGAACTGGACCCCTGGTAATCATCAGGTCTTCGAACGATGCAGCAGCGATGTCATTTGCTGAAAGGAAAACGCGGGTTCGGCATTCCAGAAGCAAACGCATTTTTTGATCGAAGGTGCGATCTAGGGAATTCGACCAATCGTTTCTGCCACCACTAATGCAACGATAGGTGCGATTATGCGAAATGGCCGCAACTGGGGCGCGACGCTGCCATCAGCCAACAGACGAAAAGCCATAAGAATTCTCCATGACACTCGTCTATCTCAGTCCTGCTGCTCCGCCTCGAATGCCCGCTTCCCCTTGCGCCGGAACAGGACCAGCGCCTGCGCGCCATCCGGCCCGCGCAGTTTGGCGGCGACGGTGAGGAACGCGCCGTAGAGCGCGGCGCGATCATCATCGGTCAGCTCGACCAGATCGGCCTTCGCAACCAGGCCACCTAGCTCGATAAGCTGCCGGGTCCGCTCGCGACGTTTCACTTCCCATTCGCGCATGTCGGTTCGTGCCTTTGCCACCTCAAGCCGATGCCGCGCCGCCGTCGAGCGGGAAAGTGCCTTCCGACTGCTGGCGAGGTCCGCTCGCAGTGTCGCGTGACTTGCCCTGAAAGAAGGCCGCGCCACGCTTGCGCCAGCCCTCCCCGGTTGCCTTGTCGGTATTCGCGGCAGCATCGAGCAGCGCACCCGCCAGGACTTCGACCTCGAGCGCGTCGGCTCCGGTCGCCGTGACTAGCGCGCCGAGGTCGCGCATGCGGCGTTCCTTCAATTGCTTTGCCTTGTCGGCAAGTGCCTTCAGCTCCGAATCAAAATCGCGGGGTTTGCGCATAAGAAGTCTCCATCGTTGGTATGATGGAGCCATGATAATCCCGCTTGTAATCCAATGCAGTAAGGTCGCCGGGACAGTGTGATACGGCCTAGTCCCGATCAGGATTTTATCATGAGAGGGCGCGCTTATACGTCGTGCCGACGTGGGCTTTGCGGTGTAACTGGATTGCCGTCATGGCAATCTTTCACTTCAGCGCAAAGGTCATCGGAAGGTCGAGCGGACGCAGCGCCGTTGCGGCTGCGGCCTATCGTGCAGGCGAGAGATTACATGACGAGCGGATCGACAGAACCCATGATTTCACCAACAAGCCGGGTGTTCTTCATTCCGAAGTGATGCTGCCGAAAGGCACGCCCGAAGCTTTCGCTGACAGGGCTACGCTGTGGAACGCGGTCGAGGCCGCCGAGAAGCGCAAGGATGCCCAGCTATCCCGCGAGGTCGAGTTCGCCCTGCCCCGCGAGCTGGCGAAGAAAGAAAACATCCAGCTGGCGCGCGAGTTCGTGAAAGCCGAGTTCGTCGAGAAAGGCATGATCGCCGATCTCAATGTCCATTGGGACATTGGCGACGACGGCAAGGCCAAGCCGCACGCGCATGTCATGCTGACGATGCGCGGCGTGACCAAGGACGGCTTCGGTGCCAAGGTCCGCGACTGGAACAAGACCGCACTGATCGAGCAGTGGCGCGAGCGCTGGGCCGATCATGTGAACCGCGCTCTGGCGGAACGCGACATCGACGCACGGATCGATCACCGCAGCCTGGAAGCACAGGGCATTGCGCTGGAACCGCAGGACAAGGTCGGCCCCGCCGCCTCGCGCATCGGCGGGAGCGGGCTGGAAGCAGAACGGATCGAAGAACACCGAGCCATTGCACAGCGCAATGGCGAGCGGATCATCGCCAATCCGGCGCTGGCATTGGATGCAATCACGCACCAGCAAGCCACCTTCACCAAGCGCGACCTTGCGGCGTTCGTTCACCGGCATAGCGACGGCAAAGATCAGTTCGATGCCGCCTACAATGCGGTGCGCGCATCGCCCGATTTGATCTCCTTGGGTAAGGACGGACGCGGGCAGGATCGGTTCACTTCGCGAGCGATGATCGAGACCGAACAGCGCCTGCATCGCGCGACCGATACGATGGCACAGCGCACCGGTCACGCCGTCAACGATGTGCAGCGGAACGCCGCATTCGCCAGCGCAGTAAAGCGCAGCCTGGTGCTGTCCGGCGAACAGAAATCCGCCTTCGAACACGTGACCAACAGCAAGGGTCTTGCGGTCGTGGTTGGCTACGCCGGAACCGGCAAAAGCGCGATGCTGGGCGTGGCGCGCGAGGCCTGGGAAAGTGCGGGCTTCATAGTACGCGGTGCGGCCCTGTCCGGCATTGCTGCCGAAGGTCTGGAAAACGGCTCCGGCATCGCATCGCGCACCATCGCCAGCCTCGAGCATCAGTGGGGCAAGGGACGCGAGCAGCTCACCTACCGCGACGTGCTCGTGATCGACGAAGCGGGCATGGTCGGCACGCGGCAGATGGAGCGCGTGCTTTCCCATGCCGCCAAGGCCGGTGCGAAAGTTGTCCTGGTTGGCGACCAGCAGCAGCTCCAGGCTATCGAAGCAGGCGCGGCCTTCCGGGCGATCCACGAGCGCCACGGCAGCGTCGAGATCAGCGAGGTTCGCCGCCAGCTTTCGGCATGGCAGCAGGATGCCACCAGGCAGCTTGCTACGGGTCGCACAGGCGAAGCGATCCGCTCCTACGAGGAACGCGGCATGGTCCATGTCGCTGACACGCGCGCGGATGCACGGACGGTGCTGATCGAACGCTGGAAGGAGGAACGGCAGGCCAGCCCCGGCGATAACCGGATCATCCTCGCGCACACCAATGACGAGGTGCGCGAATTGAACCACATGGCGCGCGAAAAGATGTGTGCGGCTGGCGCATTGGGTGCCGATGCCACGATCAAGGCGGCACGCGGCGAACGGCAGTTTGCATCGGGTGACCGCATTATCTTCCTGCGCAACGAACGCGGGCTTGGGGTGAAGAACGGGACACTCGGCACGGTCGCAATGGCCAGTGCCCAGAGCATGGCCGTGCGCACCGACGATGGCCGCGAAGTCGCCTTCGACACCAAGGACTATACCCACATCGATCATGGCTACGCCGCCACGATCCACAAGGCTCAGGGGATGACGGTGGGTCGCGCCCATGTGCTCGCCACACCGGGTATGGACAGCCATTCCGCCTATGTCGCCATGTCGCGCCACCGCGACGGGCTGGCGCTGCACTATGGCCGCGATGACTTTGCCGACCAGTCGAAACTCGTCCGCACACTCAGCCGCGAGCGCGGGAAGGATATGGCGGGCGACTACAAGCCGGAGCAGGCCTTCGCCGAACTACGCGGCATCAGCTTCCGCGAGCGGATTGTGGAGATGGTTCGGCAAGTACCCGAGAAGGCCAAATCGATCTTCGGAAACTTCCGTCCCCAAGCGCGCCAACTCGAAACGCTGCCCACCCAGTCCAACACACAAAATGACCAGCGCCGTGTGGTCGAACGCTACGCCCGCGCGCTTGGCGATATCGGAACGATGCAGGCCCAGGGCTTGCCCGTCCTGCCACACCAGAAGGACGCGCTGGAGAAGGCTGGAAAGGCGCTCGAAGCGATCCGGCCCCATGCCGCCACCGATCTCGCCAAGGCGCTGGAGCGGCGTCCTGAGCTGGTTGCAGAGGCCGCTGGCGGGCGCAGCCAGGAGGCGATGCGCGCCATGCAGCACGAGGCCGCCGTGCGCACCGATCCGGCGCTAAGGTCCGAGCGCTTTGTCAGCGACTGGCAGGGGTTGATCACGGCACGCAAGCAGCTTGAGCAGCAAGGTGACCGCGCAGGCGCTGCCCGCGTGTCGGCAAAGCTGACCGAGCTGGCGAAGGGGCTTGAACGCGATCCGCAGGTCGAAGGCCTGTTGCGCGGCAAGGCCCGCGAACTCGGCATCGATCCGAGGCCCGAACGCAGCATCGCAAACGAACTCACCGCAACCCTCACCCGCGAACGCACCCGCTCTTTCGACATGGGCATTTAGGAGAAACGACATGGAAGACGACCACATCGAAGAAGTGCAACTGGACCTCGAAGTCGAGGAACCACCTGCCCCGCAGCCAAGACCGGAAATGGAAGCGGTGGAAGAGTCCGATCCGGCAACGGAAGCCTTCGCCCGTCTTGAAGGCGAAATGGCGATGGTACGCCACACGGTCCAGAACATTGCCAGGGAGCGAGCCGACATCGTGATTCCGGACTACACGGCCACGCTCGGCCAGATGGCCGATCAGCTGGAACGCGTCTCCAGGACGCTGACCGCAATCGGCAACAAGCCCGCCATCGAGCTGACGGTGGAAGACATTGCAGTGCAGATCAAGCGCGCCTCGCTCGACATGCTGCGCGACAGCAGCGACCTGTTCCGGCACGGACGCAAGGACCTCGACCTTGCAACCGGTCGGCTCGCCGCAATTGTAGGGCGTGTCCGCACCGAGGACGAGCAGAAGCGCCAAACCTGGCGCTTTGCAGGCGTAGGGCTGGCTGCCGGTATTCTGCTTTGGTCAATCCTGCCCGGCACCATTGCACGCGCGGTGCCCGAAAGCTGGCAATGGCCCGAACGAATGGCTCGCAAAGCGGTAAGCGAACCGACCATTGTTGAGGCGGGAATAAGGTTGATCCGGTCTCAGAATGCAGACGCTTGGGAGGAGTTGGCAGCGGCGCAGGCCATTTTGAGTGCGAACCGGGCAGCGCTGGATCAATGCATTGAAAGGGCGGAGAAGGCGGAAAGCCCGGTTAGCTGCACGATCAGCATTGCACCTTAACCGCCCTGTCCCCGAAGCCCGTGATCACCTTTGCCTACGCTGCGTTTCAGGCGACGAACCTTACGCCCAAAAAGCAATGCGCATTGAAAATGTCAATTTTTAAAGCAATATCTTGCGCATCACAAATCGCTAGGGTATGGTCATTTCGGATGGAGCATTGAATTATGTCCGACAACGTCATCAGATTGCCGAGGCCTGCGGCCGCAAGGCCGGAACCCAGCAAGCTCGGGCTTTATCTGCGGCCTGGCCATTCTCAGCATAAGGACATGCTGGAAGCTTTAGCCGGCGGGAAGAAGGACTTCAGTGGGATCATAGTGGAGGCCGGAAATGTCGAGCGCCGCCATCATGAGCTTGTCTCTCACGCCCATCACATTGGGCTGGACGTCATTCTCGACCCCAAAACACAAGCGATGGCAACGCCCGGCGGCTTCACTGATAGTATGGCGCAATTGCCATGGGGATTGGACCGCCCGCACTCTGTCGACGATTTTGCTGGTGAGGCTGGCAGGCAGATTGCGTATGAGATCGCAGAATTTGCCAAGGCGCATAATTGCACCGAGATCCTGGGCCCAACTCACTTGCTCAATGGCCCAAATGACCGCTGGTTGCGTCGAGATATCGAAACCATGGGCCATTTGCGCGCGGCACTCGATGAAGATGGTAACGCGACTCAGTTGATCTACCCGCTCGCGGTGTCGATGCAGGTTTTGCGTGATCCACTCCAACGAGATGCGTTGATCGCCGCACTAGCAGATGCTCCGATGGACGCTCTTTGGCTAAAGATTGATAATTTCGGTTCAGATGCCAGCGGTGAGAAAACGGTTTCCTACATTCAGGCGGTGCGTGCATTCCACGCACTTGGTAAACCTATTGTTGCCGATCACGTCGGGGGATTGAGTGCTCTTGGCTTGCTGTCATTCGGCGCCGTGGGCGGGATCGCCCAGGGTTTGACCATGTTGGAGAAGTTCACCGCAAACCGTTGGAAGCGTCCTCGCGCAGAGGGAAGGCAATCGGGCAGTATGCCGACTCGCGTTTACTTGCCTCATGTCGATCTCTTGCTCAAACCGACGGAAGCGGAGGCCTTCGTTAGCAGTTCCACGCGAACTCGAACCCGGTTCGGTTGCCGTGACACCCATTGCTGCCCGGGCGGGCTGCGAGACATGATTGAGAATCCGACACGCCATTTCATGCATCAGCGCTGCCTAGAGGTTTCGGAAATCTCCCAGCGACCGGAGGGTTTTCGCGTATCGGAATATTTGGATAAATCGGTGCGCCCGGTTTCGGATCATGTCGCTGCTGCTGTCGGCTTGGGCGCGATTCCCGATGAGCTGAAGAAGAAGCTCCAGAAGAAGCAAAAGCATATGGGGGGATTCCGTGAAGCAGTTGCGCATTTGGCCGAAATTGACGCCTCCCCAACTCAAGCATTTGCACCACCTTCGCGGCGTGAGAGAGAGGCGGCGCGATAGCGCGGAAAGCTAAGGAAGCTGGATTTTACATGAGAAAGACTGACCGACGATGACAACCGCACTTGCCAGAAAGCTAGATTCGATCAGGGACAAAGCATCCTTGAAGAATTTTGATGTTGCTCAGTTGCTGGGAACCCGCGTCGAGACTGTTTCGCGCTGGAACCAAGGTCATGCCTATCCTCATAGAAATACCGAAAAGGCTCTCCTTGAGCTTGAATATATCGTTGACCAGCTCTCAGACATCTATGAGCCAAACGAAGCGCGGCAGTGGCTATTTTCCCCTCAGCGGCTACTTGATGGAATTTCTCCTGCATCGTTAATCCAAGAAGGCAGAATTGAGGACGTTCGGCGCTTGGTGAATCAAGTCCGTGATTCAGTTTTCATGTAGGGAAATGCCTGTTGATCCACGACCCCGAACTGTTGGACGCCTTATCTAACCTGCCGGTCACTGAGTTCGAAGGGCGGGTTTTTCGTGTGACCGGAAGGCTCGCGGACCCAATCGCATTTTCGCAGAGTGGCGGCCGCTGGGCGATGGATACCGACAAAGAAGGTGGATGTCCGATCCTTTACACAAGCACTATGTGTGAGGGGGCAATTGCTGAAGTCGCTTCGTATCTGGGTTTGCTCACTCCCGTCCCGCAAAAGCCGCTTAAGCTGAACGAATTGGAGATCTCGCTCGACAAAACGCTTCGGTTGGCCGTGGCAGACTTTTCAAGCCTCGGAATCGACGGAAATGTCTACGGTGAACGAAACTACCAACAGACCCAGCGTGTGGGAGCAGCGGTCAATTTTCTTGAGCTAGATGGCTTGATTGCACCCTCCGCTAGGTGGGATTGTGCCAACCTCATGATCTACGGCGACAACCACAGCATGGACCAAAAGCTTGAGGTAATCGCAAGCGAAGAACTGCCATTTTCTGAATGGAGTCGTTTCATCGACAGTGATCTGCCGCACTGATTAGTTGCGAGTTATCAGGGGACGATGGCAGCGGACCAAGACGATGAATCATCTCCCAAAGTCCCAGCAAGTACAGGAAAAGCCCGCACATTGTGTGGGGTGAATTGTAGGAACGCTTTCTACAGCCCTGCCGAAGCTTGTTTAAAAACAACACGCTAAGGCAGTTGACTGGCGCACCCGACAGGATTCGAACCTGTGACCTCTGCCTTCGGAGGGCAGCGCTCTATCCAGCTGAGCTACGGGTGCGTGGCGCCGTCAGCGACAAGCGAGCGGCGCGCTTAGCAAAGCAATGCAGCGCCTGCCAGCCAAAATCGCGCCGGGCCCCAGGCTACAAGCATCGCCGCTGCTCGCAAGCACAACCATGCGCAGTTAACGCGGCTGGCGGCGCTGTTAGGGAATTGGCAAGCCCACCGCGCTAATCCGAGTCGTCATGTCGGAATCCGCCACCATTGAAGCATCCCCAGCAAGCGAAGCGAAGCTCTTTGCCCGGCGCTGGGGCGCGCTGCACGAAACCGGCAAGGAAATCGGGGCAATGGCCGCGCTTGCCCCTGAGCCCCTTGATGGCACGCTGGCAATGTTTCCCTCACGCATCGAAGAGATTGGCGGCGCCCGGCTTGCCCTGGTGCGCGACGCCCTGGCCGATATCGACGCGATCCTGCAACCAGGCCTTGCCGCCTTGCGCACGATACAGGCCCGCGGGCAAGACACCACCGCGCCCGCGCTGGCGCTGTGGCGCGAGTTCCACGCCCTGCGCACCGCGCTGATTGGCCTGGCACATGAGAGTGAAGGCGAGCCCTCTTCGGTTGCCGCCTGAGGCTTGACGCTGTTCGCTCTCTGTTCCATTCTGGCATTATGCCGAACCCTGCCGTAGCCACACCTGATTCGCTTGTTGCAGCCCTGCCCGATGCCCTTGCCGTCGCGCGCGGTGTTGGCCGCCTGTTTGCGCGCAACGATATCTGGTGCCTGCCCGAAATGCCGCTGCGCAATGGCCGCCGCGCCGATCTGATGGGAGTGGATTCCAAAGGGCAGATCGTGATCGTGGAAATAAAGGTGGCGCGCAGCGATCTGCTGGGAGATGCGAAGTGGCCCGAGTATCTCGATTTTTGTGACCGGTTTTTCTGGGCGCTCCCGCCTGGGCTCGACCGCAGTCCGCTCGAAATCGAGGCCTTTCGTCCCGATTGCTGCGGCGTGATCGTGGCCGATGGCTATGATGCGGAAATCCTGCGCCCGGCCCCCCTCCAGCCGCTCAATGCAGCGCGCCGCAAGAAAGAGCTGGAACGGCTCGCACGGGCGGCCTTGCGGCGCCACGCCGGATTGATCGATCCGCACTGCGCCAGGCTGGCCGGGGCGCAATAGGTGGAGCCCCCAGAGCGCGGGGCATCGCCATTCGTCTCCATGCTCGCTAGAACACCGCCATGTTGCCCGGACTTCTCCTCTCAGCCATCGCCATGAGCGCCATCATTGCAATGCGCTATTTCGCCAGCAGCGGGCTGTTCGCCTGGATCACCAGCAGGCTGCGCCCAGGGCAATATGCCGGGATGCGCTCGCAGATTCGCAAGGAAATCGGCTGGTCACTGGCTTCCGCGGCAATCTATGGCGTGCCGGCAGGAATAGTGGCCTGGGGCTGGCAACAGCGGGGCTGGACTGTGATCTACACCGACATTGCAGCCTATCCGCTATGGTACGTGCCGCTATCGCTGGCGATATATCTGTTCGCGCATGACACCTGGTTCTACTGGACCCATCGCTGGTTGCACCGGCCGCGCCTGTTTCGCCTGGCCCATGCGGTGCATCATGCCAGCAAACCGCCCACTGCATGGACGGCGATGAGTTTCCACCCTATCGAAGCTGTGCTGGGCGCGGTGGTGATCCCTGCGCTGGTATTCGTGGTACCGATCCACGCCGGTGCGTTGGCGCTGGTCCTGGCGATCATGACGGTGATGGGGGTCACCAATCATATGGGCTGGGAGCTTTTTCCGCGCTGGATTGTTCATTCGCAACTGGGCAAATGGCTGATAACCGCCAGCCATCACGAGCGGCACCATGAGGAATATCGATGCAATTACGGTCTCTATTTCCGTTTCTGGGATCACCTGTGCCGCACCGACCGGGGTCTGACGGAAAAATTCGCTTGATGCGCGCCGGTCCTGTCAGCCTTGCGGTCATGGCAATGGTGATCGGCGCAGCCGCACCGCCCCGGTCTGGCGAAATCGCGGTTACGGCCACCGGCCTGCGCGTTACGAAGGGGACGGTACTGGCCTGCATGACTGCCAGGCCGGAAACCTTCCCGGATTGCGACAAAGATCCCGCTTCCTATCGCGCGACGGCCGCTGCTGCAGAAGGCAAGATCGAATTGCGCTTTGCCGATGTGAAGCCTGGCCGTTATTCGATCGCCTTGCTGCATGACGAGAATGACAACGGCAAGCCCGACCGCGTGCTGGGTATTGCCCCGCGGGAAGGTTTTGGCTTTTCGCGTGACGCCAAGGTCAAGATGGGCCCGCCATCGTTTAACGATGCCGCGTTCGATTACGACGGGGACGGTGCGTCGCTAACCATCAGGATGCGCTATTTGTTCTGAGCCGGCGCTGAATTGCAGCCCGTGTCCCCGCCTTGCGAGGAGTGATGCTGCGGCTCCCATTGAAAGGCTGTATGCTTTTTATCAGGGCTTAACGGTAAATTTACCATGGTCCGTCAAAACCCTGTCTGACTGAACTTGCAGGAGTAGTTTTGGGCCATGGACAGCTTGCGCGGCAATTTCGATGCGCCGGACTTCACCGAGATCTCGAACGATTACGATCTTGGAGACGATGACGGCACCCGCGACCTGCCCCCGGCAGCGATCGGCCAGGACGAGCGGCGCATGCAGGTGCGCGCCTATAATCACTGGGCGAGCATGCTGGGCGAGCACAGCTTCCCGTCAATCGAAGACCTCCACCCGGAGAACCTGCCTGATTTCGGCCCCTACAGCGTGCTGCTCGACTTCTCGACCGGGATCGAAGACCCGGCGATCCAGTTCCTGGGCGACGAACTGGCCGCCGAATGCGGCACAGACGGGCATATCGCCCGATTGTCAGACGTGCCCAGCCGCTCTTTGCTGAGCCGGATAACCGACCATTACCTGCAGATTCTCGCCAACCAGGCGCCGATCGGATTCGAAGCCGAGTTCGTCAACCAACGCGCGGTGACAATCCTCTATCGCGGCATCCTGCTGCCTTATTCCAGCGACAATGATACGATCGACTTCATTTACGGCGTGATCAACTGGAAGGAGATGGCGGGCCAGGACAAGGCCGACGAATTGCTGCTCGAAATCGACCAGGCAATCGAAGCCGAAGAAGACGAGCCGGTCAAACGCGATAATGATCCGGTGACCGATTGGGCCGACGGGCCAAGCGCGGATCGCGATCTCTCTGCTTCCACGCCTGCACCAGTGGCGGATGAAGAATCCAATATCCGTGACATCGGCGGCTTCGGCGCATCCTTCGGCCGATCCTTCGGCATCGGCAATGACGCGGAAGCGCAAGGCATGCCTGAGCCCGCCTTTGGCGACTACTCGCTCGATGACGAGGATGCGCTCGACTTGTCCGAGATCGCCTTTGGCGACTACTCGCTCGATGACGAGGACTTCGGCGATGAAGAGGGTGAAGAAGAAGCCAATTATGATTTCGCTTCGCTCAGCGATCATATCGCCACGCCGACCAAGAAAGCGCTCTCGCTCGATCTTGATGATCTGGTGCCGTCAGATGCACAGGATGACGAGGATGAAAAGGCAGGCGACGAACCCGGCTTCGAAACCGACCTCGAAACCGGCTACGAAACCGACTACGATACCGGCCAGGAACCCGGCTACGAACCTGAGGCGCCAACGGTCGCGCCCGCTCGTGAAGAGTTTGGCCGCGCTGCAGTGCAAAGCGAAGCAGAATACACACCCGCACGCTTCGACGAAGAGCTCGCCGCCGAAGAAGACGAGGTCGAATTCAGCGTCGACTTGTCGCAAGATGCGGGCCTGTATGATTACCTTGCCGCAGCTCGTGAGGCCGCACAGCACGCCAGCGATTGCGAGGACCGCGGCCGAAAAGCGCTATATCTTGCGGTAGGCCAGGCTTACGACTTCTCTGTTGCGGCGCAAAAGGCGCCCGAAGACTATGCCGAGCTGCTCGCCGAATGCGGGCTGGAAGCGCAGGCGCGTGCACCCATGACGCCAGTGGTAAAGCTGGTTTTTGGCGCCGATTACGACAAGACGCGCCTGACCGAATATGCGGCCGTGCTGAGTTATGCCCACCGCGTAGGAATCGCTCCTGGCGGCCTGGCCGATTATATTGCGCAGGCACGCGGCGGCCTGAAGGGCGTTGTCAGCGCCGAACGCCGCTGGCGCAAGGAGCAGGCCGGGCAGGATATCGAGCCGGAAAGCGAAGTGCGCGGCGCGCTGGCCAAGAAGCTGCGTAAACTCGCCCCGCAGGAATTTTCCGACATCGCAAGCGCTGGCGAAGAGTTCGCGCTGGTAATGATCCGCCGCACCGAAACCGGCGAAGTCGTGATGCTGGGCGAAATCGAGCAGGATGTGCCGTTGATCGAGCGCGCCGCTCGCAAACTGCTCGGCTGATCGGCCCGCCACACCTCCAGTTTACTTCCCGCTGGCCAGCGCGTTCGGCGCGCGATAGGGCGCAGCCATGGTAAGGCGGAGGCGGCGCGGCATGATCTGGGCAAGCGGCGGGATACTGGCGATTGCTGCGTTGGCCGCGATAGCAATGCAAATCGCAATCTGGAGCAACGGCCCGGCGGTGGTCGATGCCATCGACCGCGTAACCGGCGGCCAGCGCGGAACGGCCAGGCTGGCCGAGGTCGCGCTCGGCCCGTCGCCGCAGCACAAGGTGATCGTGTTCGGCCCGGCCAACCGGCAGGCTGGCGAGGCGCGCCCGGTGCTGCTTTTCGTGCACGGCGGCAGCTGGAACAAGGGCAGCCCCGACGATTACGGTTTCATCGGTCGCGCTTTCGTGCCCGAAGGCTTTGTTGTGGTGCTGGCGGGTTACCGGCTCCACCCCGAAGCGGTCTATCCCGCGATGTTTGAAGATACCGCCGCCGCAGTCGACTGGACCCGTGCCAATATCGCGCAATATGGCGGCAATCCCGCGCGGATCGTGCTGGCCGGGCATTCCGCCGGCGCATACAATGTGGTGATGACCGCGCTCGACCAGCGATGGCTGGCGAATGGCGAGACAGCCGAGCCTCCCATCGCCGGTGTTATCGGGCTGGCCGGGCCCTATGACTTCTATCCGTTCGACAGTGATTCGACCCGCGCCAGCTTCAATCACGTCGCGCGGCCCGAAACAACTCAGCCTGTCAACCATGTTCGCGCCGACGCACCGCCCAAATTGCTGATCCATGGTGAACGCGATACACTGGTGCGCCCGCGAAATACGCGTGAATTGTCCCGCCGCCTCAAAGCTGCGGGGGCTAAAGTGGAAACCCTGTTCTTCGCCGATATGAACCACAACGATCCCTTGCTCGCGCTGGCAAACCCTTGGCGGCGCGATCGCAAGCTAATCGATGCGGTGGTCAATTTCGCACGCAATGCCACAGCTTCAGTTCCAGTTCAGGACAAAATCAGTTAGCACGGTGGCATCATGCGATTGCTGAGTCATATTGCCGCTTTCCTTGCCGTGTTGCTGCTTGCGGCGCACCCCGCCGTCGCACAATCGGTGCTGCGCGATGCCGAAACCGAAGCCTTGCTGGCCGATATGGCTGCGCCACTGGTTGATGCCGCAGGGCTTGCCCCGGGCAATGTCGATATCGTCCTGATCAATGATCCCTCGATCAACGCATTCGTTGCCGGTGGGCAAGCGGTCTATATCCATGCCGGGCTGATTGACGCGGCGGACACCGCCAACGAGGTGCAGGGCGTGATCGCACACGAGCTGGGCCATATTACCGGCGGGCATGTCGTGCGCTTCAGCGAAGGCGTCAGTGCCGCGAGCAATATCTCGATCCTCAGCCTGCTGCTGGGCGTTGGCGCGGCACTCGCTGGCGGCGGCGAGGCGGCGATGGGCGTGATGATGGCCGGCCAGCGCGCGGCAATGGGCAAATTCCTTGCATTCAGCCGCGTGCAGGAGGCTTCGGCCGATGCCGCTGGTGCTGAATATCTCTCGCTCGCGGGAATTTCAGGCCGTGGAAGCCTGGACTTCTTCGGCAAGCTGCAGAGCCTGGAGTTCCGCTATGGCGTGAGCCAGGATGATGACGCCGCCTTCACCCGCACACACCCCCTTTCTGGCGATCGCATCGCGCGCCTGCGCGAAACCTATATTGTCGACCCCGCATGGGAGGCGCCCGGCGATCCGGTGCTGCAAGCCCGCTTCGAGCGCGTGAAGGCCAAGCTATCAGGCTATCTTGCCGATCCAAAGCGCACCCTGACCCAATATCCGGCGACCGACACCAGCATTCCGGCGCATTATGCCAGGGCCTATGCCTATCACAAGAGCGCGCTGATCGATCAGGCTTTGGCAGAGACGGACAGACTCCTCGAAATCAGCCCGAAAGACCCCTACTTCCTGGAACTTCGCGGCCAGGTGCTGCTTGAATCGGGCGATCCTGCTGGCGCACTGCCATATTTGCGTGAAGCCACCGAATTGACCGGCCACAATCCGCTGATCGCTTCGATGTTCGGCCATGCCCTGATCGCAACCGAGGACAAGTCGCGCTATGACGAGGCCGAGCGGGTGCTGCGCGCGGCCGTTGCGCGCGACCGGCTCAACCCGTTTGCCTGGTACCAGCTTGGCGTGGTCTATGCTGCACGCGGCGACATGCCCCGCGCAAGGCTCGCCAGCGCCGAACAGCAGGTCATGAACCGCCGCTACGCTGAAGCCCTGCGCAGTGCGCAGGCCGCCGAGGTAGGGCTGGAACCTTACACACCTGACTGGATCCGCGCGCAGGACATCGCCCTTCAGGCCCGCGCCTCGCTGGAAGAAATCCGCGACCGCAATTAGACCGCACCACTGGAATTACGGATGACCCCTATGTTCAAACAATCCCTGCTGACTGCCGCACTGGCCATGCTGTTCGGCTTTGCAGGTGCGGCTATATGGTCATATTCAGGCCTGGGTGATCAGCGCACCCGTAGCTATCTCGTCGCCAATCCCGAAATCCTGCCGGAGATGGCCGAAGCCTATCAGGAAAGGCAGGCACAGGAACGGCTTGCGGGCATTTCGGATCAGGTGATGGTGCCCTTTCCCGGCGCCGTGATCGGCAATCCGCGGGGTTCGAAAGTCTTGGTCGAGTTCACCGATTACAATTGCCCCTATTGCGCGATGAGCCAGGCCGATGTGCAGCGGCTGGTCGAATCCGATCCCGAAGTGAAGGTTGTGATCCGCGAATGGTCGATTTTCCAGGGCAGCGAAATCGCCTCAAAGATGGCGCTCGCTGCTGCCAAACAGGGCAAATATCCTGCCTTTCACGATGCCATGTTCCGCCTTGGCCCGGTCTCGCCCGAAAGTGTCGAGGCAGCCGCACGCGAAGCCGGGCTCGATCTCGAGCGCGCACGTACCGATGCCGAATCGGAAGAAGTGGCGCAGGAAATCGCCCGCAACCATGCCCTGGCCAGCCAGCTGGGCTTTACCGGCACGCCCAGCTGGGTGACGCGGGACCGCGCCTTCGAAGGTGCCGTGGGCTTTGGCGCACTCAAGGAAGCGCTGGAACCAAGCGGTAGCTGATGCCTGCGGCCCGCGCGCTTGCCCTGGCCTTGTCTGCCGCGCTTGCTGCGGCGGCAACTCCTGCTTCAAGCGCCAAAGCTGGCAGCAACACCCCTGCGCTCGAGCGGTTTCAGGCCCAGCAACAGGTTGAGCAGCGCGTTCAGGACATCGGCTGGCGCCTGGTCACCGGGAACAGCCGCTTCTGCGATAATGTGGTGCCCGCGATCGGCCTGTTGCTGCACGACATGGCGAGCTATCGCGAACCAGCCGCAGTGCGGAACCTGCTGGGGCTCGAGAGCGATTTCGCCGTGCTGGCCGCAGCCGAGGGGTCACCTGCCGCTAAAGCTGGGTTGGCTGCAGGCGTCGAAATTGCCGCCATTGACAATGAGGTGCTCTCAAGCTGGCCATCAGAAACGCATGGCGACTGGCGCCGGACAGTGCGCGCGCATGATCTGATCTCTGCGCGGCTTGCAACTTCTGGAGTTGTCGTTCTGCAGCGCCGAGAAGGCAGCCGGGTGAAGCTGGCCGGCGAGCCTGCCTGCGCCTCGCGTTTCGAGATGGGCGGCGGCGGCAAGGGCGCGCTTGCAGAGGGTATGCGAGTGATTGTTGAACGCGATTTCCCGGGACTGGGTTATCCTGAAGACGAACTGGCCGCCGCGCTGGCGCACGAGCTGGCGCACAATCTGCTGCGGCACAGGATGTGGCTCGAGCGCGAAGGGCGCGGTCGCCGCAACATCCGCCTGACCGAACGCGAGGCCGACCGACTGATGCCGTGGCTGCTCGCCAATGCCGGTTACCAGCCGTCAGCCGCGTCGCGCTTCATGGCACGCTGGGGCCCGGACCATTCGGGCGGGATTTTCCGCAAACGCAGCCATGACGGTTGGGACGAGCGGCTCGAATTCATCGAGGCCGAACTGGTACAGATCGACAAGGTGAGGCATGCAGATGGCAGCGCTGATTGGCACAGCCATTTCCGGCGCGATATTGATCCGGACCAATGAGCCTCAGTCGTCGATCACCTTTGCGTACATCGAGTTTATCGGCTTTTCCATCACCCGTCGCAGCATCGGTTCGAAGAAGCTCAGCGGCGCGCTGTCATAGCCGGGATCGAACGCCGCCTGATCGTATTTCTCGCAAAAATGGGCACAGGCCTCGAAGTGCGGATGACCGCGATATTGTTCGCGGATATCGCGATCCATGCCAACGTAATGGAAATAGTAATAGCCCTGGAAGGCGCCATGCTTTTCGCAGATCCAGTGGTATTCTTCCGGCACGAATGGCTTGATGATCGCGGCGGCTACATCGGGGTGATTATAGGTGCCCAGTGTGTCACCAATATCGTGCAGCAATGCCATGACGATATATCGCTCGTCGCGCCCGTCACGATGCGCGCGAGTCGCGGTCTGCAGCGAATGCTCGAGTCGACACACCGGGAAGCCGCCAAAATCCCCCTTGAGCAGCTTCAGATGATCGAGCACCCGATCCGGCAAGCCCTTGGCAAAGGTGCGATACTGACTGCCTATGATTGCCCAGTCTTCCGCAGTGCCTTCTGTCATCGCGGTGAACTTGGCGCGCTCTTGCGGATGTTCGATCGTGGCCATGATTCCTCTCCTTGCTGGTGACCAGTGTAGCCCGCGCGACGGTTGGCCGCAAAACAAACTGCACCCCGCCTGCCAAATCGGCTAAGGGGAAGCGCTATGGCAGTGCTGCCCTTCCGTCCCACGCCCTTCTTTGCCAACAAGAATCGGGCATTCTGGAACCTCCAGCTGGTCGGCTGGGGCGGGGCATTCCTGCTGCGCGCGAGTGCCGCAATCGCCAATGGCCAGCCGTGGGACCTGCTGGCGGTCATACTGGTCACGACCATCACCGGCTTTTCGATCAGCATGGTGCTTTCGGTCGTGTTCCGTCAGTTGATCGACAGGCAGCCGCTGGTGGCATGGGGCATGACCGTTGTAATCTTGCTGGTGGCAGTGATAGTGCATGCCTCGATCGATGCCTGGGTGCAGGGCATCTATTTTGCCGGGATTCGCGAGACGACATTTGCCCAGCGATTCATCGGCCTCTCCTATATTCCGCTGACGCTGCTGGGCGGATGGAGTGCACTCTACTTCGCAATCAATTACTTCCTTACCGTAGAGGAACAGGCGGATCGGCTAGAGCGGCTGGAAGCACAGGCCACGAGCGCGCAGCTGGCCATGTTGCGTTACCAGCTCAACCCGCATTTCCTGTTCAACACGCTGAATTCGATCAGCACTCTGGTGCTGCTGAAGCAGACCGAGCCGGCCAATGCCATGCTTTCGCGCCTGTCCGCTTTCCTGCGTCATACGTTGATCATGCAGCCAGGCAGCCAGGTCACGCTGGCGCAGGAGGTTGAAACCTTGCAGCTCTATCTCGATATTGAGCGTATGCGCTTCGAGGATCGCTTGCGCACCTGTTTCGATATCGACGATGCTGCACAGGAGGCTCTGCTGCCTTCGATGCTCCTGCAACCGCTGGTGGAAAATGCAGTCAAATACGCAGTTTCGCCGCAAGAGGAGGGCGCGCGCATTTCGCTCACTGCCAAGGTTCAGGGCCACCGGCTGCGGATCAAGATCGAAGACACCGGTCCCGGGGTTTCCGGCCAGCGCCAGGGAGATCTGCTGCGCTCTGGCGAAAAGCCAGACGAGACCATGTCGACCGGTGTGGGCCTTGCCAATATTCGCAACCGTCTGATCCAGGCTTATGGTCCGGATCACCGCTTTGAAACCCGCTCTGGCGCTGGCGGCGGATTTACTGTGTTGATCGAAATACCGTTCGAGACAGCACGACAGGATTCGGCCGATGCGGAAGAAACGCCCCAGCCCCAGCCCCCAACCCCGCCCCTGCCGGCACAGCTGGCCAAGCAGGCGCCCGCCATGGCATTCTCGCCAATCCGCAGCATGGAACCCAAAGCATGACAATCCGTACAATACTGGTCGATGACGAGAAGCTGGCTATCCAGGGCCTGCAACTGCGACTCGAACCGTTCGAGGACATCGAAGTGATCGCAACCTGTTCGAACGGGCGCGAGGCGATCCGCGCGATCAAGACCGAAAAGCCCGATCTGGTGTTCCTTGACATCCAGATGCCCGGTTTTGACGGCTTTGGCGTGGTCAAGGGCGTGATGGAGATTGAGCCGCCGTTGTTCGTATTCGTCACCGCCTATGAAGAGCATGCAATCCGCGCCTTCGAGGCCAATGCGGTCAATTACCTGATGAAGCCGGTTGATACGGACAAGCTGGCCGACACAATCGAACGCGTGCGTCAGCGCCTGGCCGAAAAGAAATCGGCCGAGGAAGCGGACAAGCTGATGAATGTGCTGGCCGAAGTTGCGCCCGAGATGGCAGTGGAATTCTCCAGCGGCGAGGCCGAAGCCAGCGACCGGTTCGAAAAGCTGATCAACATCAAGGACCGCGGCCAGATTTTCCGCGTCGAAGTGGATACGATCGAACATATCGAAGCCGCAGGCGACTATATGTGCATCTATACCGGCGACAATTCGCTGATCCTGCGCGAAACCATGAAAGACCTCGAGCGGCGGCTTGATCCGCGCACCTTCCAGCGCGTTCACCGCTCGACCATCGTCAATCTGAACCAGGTCCGCCAGGTAAGGCCGCACACCAATGGCGAATGCTTCCTGGTGCTCGAAAGCGGGGCCGAGGTGAAGGTTTCGCGCAGCTACCGGGATGTCGTGGCGCGCTTCGTGCACTAATCTGTTCTTCGAACCCGCATCCGCGCGTTCGTCCTCGGCGCAGTTTCCTTCGCTTCGCTCAGGAGCGCCTGCGGGCGCACGGTCGTGCTTGCGGACCCTGCGGGTCCGTCTATTGAGAGCCCATGACGATTTTCTCACTACCCGGCTTTGATCTGGACGCATTCGTGCGTGAGACTCTCGCCGAAGACCTTGGCATCGGCCTTTCCGGCGGCGGGCGTGACGTCACCAGCGAAAGCGTGATCCCCGCCGATGCACGCTTTTCCGGCGTGATGGACAGCCGCGATGCGATCACCGTTGCCGGGCTTCCGATTGCCGAGGCCTTCTTCCGCGCGCTCGATCCCCACATGGCGATCGAGCTGCTGGTCGGCGAGGGCGAGCAGGTGCCGCCGGGCACGGACCTGATGCGCCTTAACGGCAATGCCCGCGCCATGCTTACGGCCGAACGCAGCGCCTTGAACACTGTGCAGCACCTCTCCGGCATCGCCACGCTGACCCGCGAATACGTGCGCGCGATGGACAATCCCGATTGCACCCTGCTCGACACCCGCAAGACCATCCCCGGCCTGCGCCACCTTGAGAAATACGCCGTGCGCATGGGCGGCGGCCGCAACCACCGGATGGGGCTGTGGGATGCGGCGATGATCAAGGACAACCACGTGCTGGTTGCCGGCAATGTCGGCGAAGCGGTGCGCCGCGCGGTGGCGGCGGGGGTGAAGGAAATCATCTGCGAAGTCGACCGGCTGGACCAGATCGAACCTGCGCTGGCAGCGGGCGCAACGCGGCTGCTGCTTGATAATATGGACCCACCGACTTTGCGCACAGCGGTTGGCATTGTGGCAGGCCGCGTCCCCACCGAGGCTTCAGGCGGGATCAATCTTGAAACCATCAAGGCCAAGGCAGCGACCGGCGTGGACTATGTCTCGGTCGGGCGGCTGACCCAGAGCGCGCCAGCCGCCGATATCGGGCTGGACTTCACGCTGGAATAGGTTGGTGCCCAAAGTCGTCATTGCGAGGAGCCGCAGGCGACGCGGCAGTCCAGCCCGGTTGCATGCTTGCGCTCTGGATCGCCGCGCGACTTCGTCGCTCGCGATGACGGTCCTTTTGCTGTTGTTCCCGGGAATTGCGTCAGCCCAGGCCTATCAATGCCGCATGCCGCAAAGTGTCAGCGTGCCGCAGGTGCGCGCCGACGGGCCGACGCGGCAGGTCCCCGTCACCGGCTATACGCTTGCACTCAGCTGGAGCCCCGAATTCTGCAAGAACCGCGAAATGGACGCGCGCCAACGCCTGCAATGTTCGGGCCGCAACGGTCGTTTCGGCCTCATCGTCCACGGACTGTGGCCTCACGGACGCAGCACCTGGCCTGAGTGGTGCCAAACTGCGCGAACCGTCAGCCCGGCCGAGGTGCGCCGCAATTTGTGCATGACGCCCTCTGTCCGGTTGATGGCGCACCAATGGGCCAAGCATGGTTCTTGCATGGCGGCGCGGCCCGAGTCCTATTTCAAGGCCGCCCGTATCTTGTGGAACAGCCTGCGCATCCCCGATTATGACCGGCTGTCGCGCCAGGACGGGCTGAGCGCTGGCGATATTCGCCGCGCATTCTCCGATGCCAACGGCAGGCATTGGGAGCCCGATATGATCGGGCTAAAGCTCAATGCACGTGGCTGGCTGGAAGAGCTAAGGCTTTGTTACGGCAGGGACTTCATGCCCAAACGCTGTGATCGCACGCAGTTGGGCATGAAGGACAATGCGCCTGCCAAGATCTGGCGCGGCCTCTAGGCGCGTTCGACCCGGCCCGAATAGCAGCCCCGCGCGGCATTATGCACATGCAGGTAGGAAACCGCAGGATCCGCCAGCAGGCGTTCGAACATGGTGGCCGCCTCGCGGCCATCGACCAGCGCCGCGTCCCGCATCATGCCGAGGTCGTCGAAAGCGCGTACCGAGAGCTGACGAACCGCCATCACTGCAGGCACCTGGTCGATCTCGTCATAGGCTTTCCGCGCGCCCTCGCGCACGAAGATCGCGTGGTTGGAGCGATATGGGCTATCGACCGGAAGATGCTCATGATTGAGCAGCAACAGGTGTTCGCCGGGCTGCGCGTCGCGCATTTCAATTCGGTCCGGGAAGCCGGGGGATGAATCGGCGCGGTAGCGGAGCACGCCCTGCGCCCTCAACTCCTCGTCGCTCAACCCATAGAGGTGGACGAACTGATCGGCTTCAAGCCCCTTTACGCGAAATGACATGGCGTTTCCTTTTCAATTCGCGCAGCATGGAGCGGGAAACCGGGCTCCGCGTCCCGCTTCTTGCGTTCAAACGAAAAAGGGGGCCGGCAATTGCCGGGTTTACCGCCGCGCCTTGAAGAAGTCCCTGAGCAATTCTGCTGCTTCGGCTTCGCCCATGCCGCTATAAACCTCGGGTCGATGGAGGCATTGCGGATGTTCGAACACCCGCGCGCCATGTTCCACCGCACCGCCCTTGGGATCCGGTGCCGCATAATAGAGCCGGGCAATCCGCGCGTGGCTGATCGCCCCGGCACACATCGCACAGGGCTCTAGCGTGACATAGAGGTCGCAGCCGCTGAGCCGTTCGCTGCCGAGCTTCGCGGCCGCTTCGCGCAGCGCGACAATCTCGGCGTGGCCGGTGGGATCGGGCGGAATGCGGGTGCGGTTGGCGGCGACGGAAATCACCTCGTCCCCGCGCGCCACCACCGCTCCGATCGGTACCTCACCTTCCGCAGCGGCCGTGCGCGCGGCATCGAGCGCCAGTTGCATCGCTTGCGGGATCGGCCACCGGGTTCCTTGGCGGGTCATATCTGCGCGCTAGCGGCACTCGCGCCATGCCGCAACTTTGCTTGACGATTCGGGAAGCCACCGCTATGCGCCCGCCTTCCCGGGAAACCTGACGGTTTCATACCGATTGTGAGTGGCCGCCCGATTCGTTCGGAAGCCAGCATTAGAGAACGAACGAGAGATACCATGTCGCGTATTTGCGAACTGACCGGCAAGGGCCGCCAGGTGGGCCACAATGTGAGCCACGCCAACAACAAGACCAAGCGCGTGTTCCTGCCGAACCTGCAGAACGTTACGCTGCTGAGCGAAAAGCTGGGCCGCGGCTTCAAGTTCCGCGTCTCGACCAATGGCTTGCGCTCGGTCGAGCACAATGGCGGGCTCGACAACTGGCTGTTGAAGACCAAGGACGAGAAGCTAAGCGCGCGCGCGCTCAAGATAAAGCGCGAGCTGAAAAAGTCTGGCAGCGAAGCCGCCTGAACTCTCCCCGCAAGGGCTATACGAAATCAAACGGGGCGTGCAGGGTAACCTGCGCGCCTCTTTTCATGCGCATTCCTCTTCCTTGCGAGGGCATCAATCGCTGGCAGGAATTGTCGCTCAGCTAGCCGGCCGAAGAAACAGCAGCGGATCGAGCCGCGCATCGCGCCATTTGAGGCTCCAGTGCAGGTGCGGGCCAGTGGCGCGCCCGCTGGCGCCGACATTGCCGATATGCTGGCCCTGCCTGACCTGATCGCCCTCGCGCACGAACAGCTGCGAGGCATGCAGGAAGGCACTGTTGAGCCCCTGGCCATGGTCGATGATAAGCAATTTGCCCTCGAGCGAGAAATCGTCCGCCGCCAGCACCACCACACCGTCAGCCGGCGCAGCAAAGGGCGTGCCCGCGCCGGGCGCGATGTCGAGGCCGGAATGGTAGCTGCCCGGCTCGCCGCGATAGATCCGCTGCGATCCGAAGCGCCCTGAAATGCGGCCATTTACCGGCCAAATGAAACGTTGCCGCCAACCTTCCGCCCCGGTTTCCTTCGCGCGCGCAGCATGGATAGCGGCCAGTTCGGGCCGACGACGCTTGAGGAAGGCTTCGCTTGTCCCACTCGGCCGCATCGCGACATTGACATGCTCGATCTGCCAATCCCCCGCCGCCAATTCGATCTGGCGCCGATACTCTGAGCCATCAGCCAGCACCGCAGTGAGCAACATCTCGCTGGGCGCATCACGATCAAAACCGGCGAAGAATCGGCCATTGTCATCGAGCGCAAGTTCGGTCCCGTCGAGCCGGACCGATTTGGCCTGAGAGGTGAACTGGCCGCGCATCCAGCCGCCCTGAGCGAGATTGGCCACCATTTTCAGCTTGGCCTCGGACGGCCCATCTCGCGGTTCCGCTTGCGGTGGGGGCGCGTCAACGGCACCCTGCGCCAGATCAATCGTTAACAGCGGTGCCGCAAGAACGGGGAGATAGCCCGGCTGCGCTGTGTTGTTCTCACGGTTTTCGCAAGCCCCAAGCCCGAGCAAAGCGGTGAGAGCAACAAGTGCTCCGATCGCCCGCAGCTGCATCAAATCTGTCCGGTCAGCCGCCGGGTCGCAATCTCACAGCTGGCATAGGCTTCCTGGAATTCCGCGCTCCAATAGCGCAACTCCTCAAGCGCAACCGGTTCGCCGCTGATCGCGCAGCGCACGAATTTCCCGCCGCGCAGCACCTTGAACGCGCTTGGACCGTAATAGAGCTTGGCCTCACCATCGCTTGACGACATCAACATGCCCCGGTTTCTAGCAAGTGATTACCGAACCTGCAATTAACCGAACAGATCATCCTGCCTGGGCGAGGTTGGGGCCGCCTTGCGGGCCGGGTTGCGGGGCCTGGATGCTGGCTGGGCTCCATCGGCCTGCACCACATCGAGCCGCCCGTCTGCAAATTGCAGCACCAATGCCGCCTCCTTCGCTGCCAGCTCGCGGCTGGTCAGGGCCTTGTCACTCGCATCGCGAACGATGGCATAGCCGCGCTTCAGCGGCTCTTCGGGATGGAACTGCTGCGCCAGCCGCGAGAGAGCGGCGAGCGCTTCGCGCTTGCGGTCAAGCGGCGCGGTGACAAGCGCGGGCCTGAGCCGGGCGCGTTCAAGCTGGCCCTTTGCATCGGCCAGGTTCCGCCTCAGCAGCACCGGCGCGAGGCGTGAGGAAACCCCGGCAAGCCTTTCGCGCCCCTGCCCGGCCCTGTCGCGCAAGGCGCGGCGCAGGCGCTCGCCAAGTTCGTCGAGCCGCTGCGAATATGGCTGACACAATTGTTCAGGCCGGGGCATGCGCCGCATTCGCGCCTCAAGCCGCTCGCGCCCCAGCTCAACCGGGCGCAGCACGGCGCGCTGCTGGCGATTGACCAGATCCGCCACCGTCGCAACAAGGTCGGCACGCACCGGTACCGCCATTTCTGCGGCGGCCGTTGGCGTAGGCGCGCGGCGATCGGCGGCATAGTCCGCCAGCGTGGTATCGGTCTCATGCCCCACGGCAGATATCACGGGGATCGGGCAATCGGCGATGGCGCGCACCACAATTTCCTCGTTGAAGGCCCACAGATCCTCGATCGAGCCGCCTCCGCGCGCGACGATCACCACATCGGGGCGCGGCACCGTGCCGCTCCCATCGAGCGCGGCAAACCCGCGTACAGCATCGGCAATCTGCTGCGCTGCGCCCTGCCCCTGCACCAGCACCGGCCACACCAGCACATGGCTGGGGAAGCGATCCGCCAGCCGGTGCAATATATCGCGGATCACCGATCCGGTGGGCGAGGTCACCACGCCGATCACGCGCGGCAGGAAGGGCAGCGCCTGCTTGCGCTCGCGCGCGAACAGCCCCTCGGCCTCGAGCTTCAGCTTGGTCTTTTCGAGCAGTGCCAGCAAGGCGCCTTCGCCCGCGATCTCCAGGCTGTCGATCACGATCTGGTATTTCGATCGCCCGGGAAAGGTCGTCAGTTTGCCGCTGGCGATAACCTCGATCCCGTCTTCGGGCACGAAGGGCAGGCGCTGCGCACTGCCGCGCCACATCACCCCGTCGAGCACGGCATTCTCATCCTTGAGCGCCAGGTAGAGATGCCCCGATGCGGCGCGCTTCACCCCCGAAAGCTCGCCGCGTAGCCGGACAAAGCCGAAGCGATCCTCGACCGTGCGCTTGAGCAATGCCGAAATCTCGGTGATCGAGAGCGGTGCGGCGTTGTCGCCCGGCGGCGTGCGCGCTACCAGCCCGTTTGACTGATCATCGGAGGACGCGGCGGCCATGAATATCCTTTTGCTCGGTTCGGGTGGGCGCGAACATGCGTTGGCATGGAAGCTTGCGCAATCCCCCGGCTGCACAAAACTCTATGCTGCCCCCGGCAATCCCGGCATTGCCCAAGAGGCAGAGCTGGTCGGCCTTGATGCAACCGATCATGCCGCAGTCATCGCATTCTGCCAGACGAACGAGATTGGCCTGGTTGTGATCGGGCCGGAGGCTCCGCTGGTTGACGGGCTGGCGGACAGTTTGCGTGCGGAAGGCATCCCCGTATTCGGACCTTCGCAGGCGGCCGCGCAGCTTGAAGGCAGCAAGGGCTTTACCAAAGATTTGTGCGAACGCGCAGGCATTCCAACCGCTGGCTATGTTCGCACGGTTTCGCTTGAGCAAGCGACGGCAGCGCTCGATCGCTTCGACGCCCCCTTTGTACTGAAGGCTGACGGGCTGGCCGCGGGCAAGGGTGTGGTGATCGCGGAAAACCGCGCGGAAGCCGAAGCTGCGCTGGCCGACATGTTCGGCGGCAGTTTCGGTGAAGCGGGGGCCGAGGTGGTGATTGAGGAATTCATGGCGGGCGAGGAGGCGAGCTTCTTCGCGCTGACCGATGGCACCGCCATCGTTCCGTTTGGCACGGCGCAGGATCACAAACGGGTGGGTGATGGCGACACCGGCCCCAATACCGGCGGGATGGGCGCCTATTCGCCCGCCCCGGTGCTGACCAGCGAATTGCAGGCGCAGGTAATGCGCGAAATCATCGAACCGACCGTGCGCACCATGGCAGCCGAAGGCATGCCCTATTCGGGTGTGCTCTATGCCGGGCTGATGCTGACAGATACCGGCCCCAGGCTGATCGAGTACAACTGCCGTTTCGGTGATCCCGAATGCCAGGTGCTGATGACGCGGCTGGAGAGCGATCTGGCAAAGATCATGCTCGCCTGCGCCACTGGCAAGCTGGAGGGCGTGACAGGCGAATTTGCGGATGAGACAGCACTGACCGTGGTCATGGCGGCAAAGGGCTATCCTGGCACGCCAGTAAGGGGCGGCGCAATCCATCTGCGCGATGCCGAGGGACACGGCGCCAAGATATTCCATGCCGGCACTGCAATGAAGGACGGCCAGCTTGTCGCCAGCGGTGGGCGCGTGCTTAATGTCACTGCAACGGGTAAGACTGTCCTTGAGGCACAGCGCACCGCCTATGAAGCGGTGGGTCGGATCAGCTTTCCCGGCGGCTTCTGCCGCCGCGACATCGGTTGGCGCGAAGTGCTGCGCGAAACGGAAGTTTGATCGCGGTCATGGACTGGCTCAGTGACTTGCGGTTTGATTTACTGGGCGATGTTGGGAAGGAAGTGCAATGACGAGAGTTGGTTTCATCGTTTCCTTGGTGTTCGGCGCTGCGGCCTGCGCCTATACAGCGCCGGAAGAGGGCTTGGCGGACGCCCCTGCACCGCAGGCCATGTCCGAAGCCGAACACCACCGGCTTGCCTTCGTGCAGGCGGCATGCGGCGGCTGCCATGCGGTTGAAGTTCCCGGCCTCTCGCCCAACCCGGCCTCGCCGCCATTCGCCGATATCGCCAATCGCGAAGGGCTTACCCGCGCCACGCTGGTCACCTGGCTGACCGATGCACACAACTATCCCGAGATGATGGATTTCGACCTGGACCCGCCGCAGGTTGAACAGATTGCGGACTACATCCTGACCCTGCAGAGCGAGGATTACCGGCGCGTGCCCGAATAGGGCCGACGCCACGCCGATTGCGGATTTCCCACCGTCCGTGCTAATATGAAATCAGGGGTCGCATCGAGAGGGGGATTACTCGATGCCTTATCGTCATGGCCACTATTTCGTCGGTTTCGTATTGCTGGTTATCCTGGCCGGATTCTGGGCCAGCTACTGGTCGGCAATCGGCAATGTTCCGCTGGCCTTCCACGTCCATGCGATCAGCTCTTCGGCCTGGTTGCTGCTTTTGATTGTCCAGAGCGTTGCGATCCATCGCCGCTCAAACGCTTTTCACAAGCAAATGGGGCTGGCCAGCTTCGCGCTCTTCCCCTTCCTGATCCTCGGCTTCATGATGATCATCGACGTTTCCGCGCAGCGCATGGCTTCGGCAGAAAATGAATTCATCCTGCACAATGGCCCTTCGTTCGGGATCGGCATGGTGATCGCAATCAGTGCCTATCTGACTCTGTTCTACCAGGCGCTCAAGAACCGGCGGAATGTAAAGCTCCACGCAGGTTACATGCTGGCCACGCCGCTGATCCTGTTTGAATCACCGTTTAGCCGCGTAATCGATCAGTTCATGCCGTGGATGAATGTGATTGGCAGCGACGGGCCGCAGGCAGTGCAGGACACGATTGTAATCAGCGATGGCATGGCAATAATCTTTGCCATGACCTTGTATTTCATGGATCGCAAGCATGGCATGCCGTGGCTGGTCGCCTCGTTCTTCATGGGGTTGCAGGCGGTGGTGATGTGGAATGTGCCCTTCATGCCAGGGCTTGATGGCTGGTTCGTCGCCTATGCGCAGATTCCCCAGGGGGTGACCTTCACTGCCGGCGTCGCAGCGGGCGCCCTGGCCGGATGGTACGGATGGCGGGCCGGCAGCAGTCGAGCAAAGCCAGCCACTGCAGCCGCCCGGGCCTGATCAACCCAGCTTTGCGTCCATCAGGGCCTTGAGGTCCACCTCGGTTCTTGCGCCATAATGCGAGATGATCTCGCACGCAGCAATCGCCCCGCGCCGCAGGCAGCGTTCGAGCGGCTCGCCGCGGACGTGGCCGAACAGGAAGCCCGCAGCAAACAGGTCGCCCGCCCCGGTCGTGTCCACCACATGCTCGATCGGTTCGGCGGGCACTTCGGCGCGTTCGCCATTGCGGGTCGCGATCGCGCCATCGGCGCTGCGGGTTACGACCAGTGTCGGCACCTTGTCCTTGAGCGCGGCGATCCCCGCTTCGATATTGTCTGTTCCAGTGAGCGCGAAGAGCTCGAGATGATTGGCGAACAATATGTCGATCAGCCCATCCTCGATCAGCGCACGGAAATCGTCGCCGTGCCGATCGATCACGAACACTTCGGACAGGGTGAAGGCGACTTCGCGCCCGGCATCCTTGGCGGTTTCAATGGCGCGCCGCATCGCCGCGCGGGGTTCTTCCGGATCCCACAGATAACCCTCAAGATAAAGCACGCGCGCCGCCGCCACGGCCTCGTCATCCAGTGCGCTGGCCGGCAGGAACTGGCTCGCGCCAAGAAAGGTGTTCATGGTGCGCTGAGCATCGGGCGTGACAAAAATCAGGCAGCGCGCGGTGGGCGGATCGGCATCGGTGTGATTGGTCGGGCGCGGGGCAACGTCGAAATCGATTCCCACGGCGCGGATATCATGCGCGAAAACCTCGCCCAACTGGTCATCCGCCACCTGGCCGATAAAGGCGCATTGCGCGCCCAGCGCCGAAAGCCCCGCCAGCGTATTGGCAGCCGAACCGCCGGAAATCTCGCGCGCGGGGCCCATTGCTTCGTAGAGTTCGCGCGCGCGGTCTGCATCAACCAGCGTCATCCCGCCGCGATTGAGCTGCAATTCCTCGATCAGTTCATCTGTTGCAGGGGCCATCACGTCGACAATAGCGTTGCCGATGGCGATTACATCATAACGGGGTTCGGGCACAGGAATTCCTGATTTCGTTGCTGGATCAGATATGGAAAGCGGCGCCTAGCGCCCCGCGCCGCCCGCGCCAAGGGCGGATTGTCTCTCAGTGCGTTGACTTGTCGCGCAATCGCAGGGAAATGCACACTCGGATGAGCGCTGTTCTCAAATCTCTCGGCCTTGCCTTCAGCCAAATGGGTGACCGCGCAGTGCTGCGCGTGCTGGCGAAGAGTGTTGCCCTGACGCTTGTGGTTTTCGCCTTGCTCGGCGTGGCGGCATTCCAGGCTATTGCGGCGCTAAGCACCTATATCGGCATGAATATTGGAGCTGAAGCCACCTATCTGGCGTCATTGGTGCTGACCTTGCTGGCTGCGTGGCTGCTGTTTCGCGTTGTCGCCCTCGCTGTACTGCAGTTCTTTGCCGACGAAGTGGTGATCGCGGTTGAGCGCAAGCACTATCCGCAAGCCGCCTCGACAGCGCGCCAACTGCCGTTTCACAGGGACCTGGCCAACAGCCTGCGCGGCGCTGGCCGCGCGCTCCTGTTCAACGCGCTTGCAGCACCGGTGGCGCTGGTATTGCTGTTTACCGCGATCGGCCCCGCAGTGGTGTTCCTGCTTGTCAATGCGGTGCTGCTGGGGCGCGAGCTTACCGATATGGGCTGGTTGCGCCACCGCCCGGCACCGACCGATCCATCCCCGGTGAGCAGATTTGACCGGCTGCTGCTGGGCGGCGTAATCGCTGCGCTGATGGCGGTGCCCTTCATCAATTTGCTGGCGCCAATTATCGGTGCAGCGGCCGGAACCCACCTTGTGCAACTTTCCCGTCCAAAAGCGACCTAGGAACAAGCCATGCGTCCCTTTCGCCAAATCCTTGCTGCCATCGCTCCTCTGCCGTTGCTTGCCGCCTGCGTCTCGGCCGGAAGCGCGCCGGTGCTGGTCCCTGACCGGCCATCGTCAAGCGGCGCGCCAACACAGGCAGTGCGCGTGCCTCCAAGCGATCCCGCGCCGCCAACTTCCGGCTTCATCCCGCCGCCGCTGATGCGCGCACCGGGGCTCGAAAATGTCATCGGAGTGGGCGCAGCGCAGCTCGAACGACGCTTCGGCAAGCCCAGGCTTGATGTGATCGAGGGCGATGCGCGCAAGCTGCAATTTGCCGGTGAGCCCTGTGTGCTCGACATCTTCCTCTATCCGCTGCGCCCTGGCGCGGACCCGGTGGCCACGCATATAGAGGCACGCCGCGCCAGCGACGGGCTCGATGTCGATCGCGCCGCCTGCGTGAAAGCGCTGGGCGGTAGATGAAGCCGATATTGCAGCTGGTAACCCGGTTTTAAGCCTGTTCTGCGATAGAAATCCCGCATTAATCAGGGGATCTGCGCAAGATGAGCATTCAATTTGCCGATCTGGCCAGCCGCGTGGCGGAAGATGGCCAGTTAACTGCTGAAGAACTGCTTTCGCTGCGCCAGCTCGGCTGGGGCGACGGCAAGATCTATCGCGATGAGGCCGAAGCCATCTTCGCGATCAATCGCTTGCTCAGGCAACCGACCGAGGAATGGGTCGATTTCTTCGTCGAGGCGATCGGCGAATTCGTGCTCAATGGCACCGAACCGCGCGGCATGTGCGACGATGATGAGGCGCGCTGGCTGATCGGCGCGCTGGATCATGACGGCAAGCTCGACTCCATGGCCGAGCTGGAACTGCTGGTGAGCGTGATTGAGAAGGCACAGAACGTGCCAGAGTTCTTCAAACGCTATGTCCTGCGCCAGATCGAACAGGCGGTCATGACTGGCAACGGCCCGACGCGCTGCGGCGGCGAACTTTCGGCAAGCCATATCAGCGCGAGTGAATGCCGCCTGCTGCGCCGCGTGATCTTTGCCAGCGGAGGCTATGGCCCTGCTGCCGTCAGCCGCCACGATGCCGAGCTGCTGTTCCGCCTGAAAGATGCGACCATGCAGGATGAGAACTCGCCCCTGTGGGACGATCTCTTCGTCGACGGTGTGGCCAATTACCTCAAGGGCTTCCAGCTGCAGAATGCGCAACTCGACCATGCACGGGTCAAGGAGCTTGAAGCTTTCGTTGCCGACAACCAGGCGCGCGTCGGTCGTTTCATCGGCGCCATGGCGCGCGAGGTGCCGCAAGCGCGGAACCATTTCGGCAAGGTCTTCGGCAGGAATGACAAGGGCCAGAGCTATACCGAGGCTGCCGCCGCCGGAAACCTGGTTGACGATTTCGAGCAGGAATGGCTCGAGAAGATGATCGACGCCGATGGCGAGGTTGACGATCTGGAGCGGGCATTGCTCGCGCGGATCATCGACGAGGGCTGAAACTCTATAGGCCTGTCATGAAATTACGGCGTGACGGAGTTCACACCATGAAGGACTCGCCGCAGCCGCAGGCCCCCTTGGCATTGGGATTTTCGAACACGAAACCGGCGGTGAAATCATCTTCCACCCAATCCATCGTGCTGCCGACGAGGTAGAGCACGCTTGCCCCGTCGATGTAGAACGCGCCGCCCGGGGTCACGATCTTTTCGTCGAACTTCGCCTCTTCGGTGACGTAATCGACCGAATAGGCAAGGCCTGAACAGCCGCGCCGCGGGGTCGACAGCTTCACCCCGATCGCGCCTTCGGGCGCCATGCCCATCAATTCGGCAATGCGCGCCTCGGCGGCGGGCGTCAGCTTGACGGCTGCGGGAATTTCGCGGGTTTTCGTTGCGTTATCTGATTCTGGCATCACAGCATCCCCAGTTCGAGCCGGGCCTCGTCGCTCATCTTGTCCGGCCCCCAAGGTGGATCCCACACCAGGCTGACCTCGGCATCGCGGATACCGGGCACGCTGGCGGCGCGCAGCTCGACTTCGCCGGGCATCGATTCGGCCACCGGGCAATGCGGCGTGGTAAGCGTCATGGTTACAAGCGCATCGGCATCGTCAGTGATCTCGACGCCATAGATCAGGCCAAGATCATAGATGTTGACCGGAATTTCGGGGTCATAGATTTCCTTGAGCGCCGCGATCACTGCGTCATGCAGCTCGCCTCCCGGTTCGCCGGGCGAGACATTTTCCGGCTTCTTGGCCAGAAAGCCCTCAAGATAATCGCGTTTGCGCTCCAAGGTTTCGCGCGGCGTCTCATCAGGATCGACAGCATCCTCCACTCGTGCGCGCCTTGGCTTTTGAAGCGCGCCCCCTACCGCTTCGGCAGGCGAGGGAGCCGCCACGAATTCCTTATCCTCGGATGGCTTGTTCATCCGAATATCCTCCTGGTTCTGGCGATGCCTTCGAGCAGCGCCGCGATATCGCTTTCATCCGAGTAGAGCCCGAAACTGGCCCGCGCCGTAGCCGGCACGCCCAGATGATCCATCAGCGGCTGCGCACAATGATGCCCGGCGCGGATCGCCACATTCGCTTCATCCAATATGGTGCCCAGATCGTGCGGGTGAACCCCGTCCATCATGAAACTTACGATTCCGGCACTATCTGCCGGGCCGAACAGCGTGACATCGTTCATGGCGCCAAGCTCTGCCCGCAACTGCGCCACCAGCTGCGCCTCATGCCCATGGATCCTATCGAGCCCGATGGCTTCGACAAAGTCGATCGCCGCATGCAATGCCACTGCCTCTGCGATCGCCGGGGTTCCCGCTTCGAAGCGCTGCGGCGGCGGGGCATATGTGGTTTTGGCAAAGGTTACGCGATCGATCATCGAGCCGCCGCCCTGATATGGCGGCATCTCGGCCAGGACTTCGGCCCGCGCCCACAGCGCGCCGATCCCGGTGGGGCCGTAAAGCTTGTGCGCGCTGAAAACATAGAAATCGCAATCAATCGCGGCCACATCCACGGGGAGGCGCGGAACGGCCTGGCAGCCATCAAGCAGCAGCTTTGCGCCAACCTTGTGCGCCAAGCGCGCCGCGCGGCTGCAATCAAGCACCGATCCGAGCACGTTCGAGACATGCGCCAGCGCAACCAGCTTGTGCCGCTCGCTCAGCATGGCCTCGGCAGCATCAAGGTCAATCTGCCCGTCATCGGTGAGCGGGCACACGTCAATCTGCGCGCCCACCCGCTCGGCCAGCATCTGCCACGGCACGATGTTGGAGTGATGTTCGAGCGTGGACAGCAGAATGCGATCCCCCGCACCGATATTGGCCGCGCCCCATGTCGCGGCGACCAGGTTGATTGCCTCGGTCGCGCCGCGAGTGAAGACCACTTCTTCTTCACTGCCGCCGATGAATTCCGCCACCCGCCGACGCGCAGCTTCATAGCGCAGGGTCATCTCTGCCGAGCGCGCATAGACCCCGCGGTGCACGGTGGCATAATCCTTGCCCAGCGCGCGCGCCATCGCATCCACCACCGCTTGCGGCTTTTGCGCGGTGGCCGCAGTATCGAGATAGTGCCACGGATTGCCGCCCGCGGTCACCATGCCGGGAAACTGCGCCCGCGCATCGGCAAGGCGTGAAAGGGTGGCGGCGCTGCTCACAGCGCGGCCTCGTCAAGCTGCGCCAGCGCACGCTCCAGCATCGATTCGGCCTGTGACTGGTCGCTCATTTCGACAAAGGCATCGCCGATGAATGCCTGTACCAGCAGCTTGCGCGCAACATCGGGCGCGATCCCCCGCGCAGCCATGTAATAACGCGCGGCTTCATCAAGCTGGCCGATCGCCGCACCATGCGCGCATTGCACATCGTCGGCGAAAATTTCGAGCTCCGGCTTGGTATTCGCGCTGGCGCCCTTCTCCAGCAGCATCGCGCGGAAATTCTGTGCGGCGTCGGTCTTTTGCGCGTGCTTCACCACTTCGATCCGGCCAAGGAAATTGCCCGTGGAGCGGCCCCACTGCACCGCGCGCACAATCTGGTTTGAGGTCGCATTGGGCTGTGCATGGATCGTGCGGGTGACGAATTCCTGCACCTTGTTGCCGCCGCCAAGGGTCACGCCGCCGAATTCGAAATGCGCGCCCTCTTCCAGCGTCACCTCGACTTCGAGCCGAGCGTAAGGCCCCGCCGCGTTGATCGCGAACAGGGCATAGCGCGCGCCCTGCCCCACGTTGACGCGCAGACGTTCGACGCCCGCTTCGACAATTCGCGTTTCCTCACGCGCTTCGCCCGCCGGAATGTGGAGCTCTTGCCAGCCGGTCAGCAAGGCAAGTTCCGCCTCCGCCAGATAGTCGGCATCGGCATAGCGCCAGGCCTCGTCCCTATTGGTAGGCCGCTCAAGGATCGCCGCTTCAGGCATCAGCCATAACCGCGTCATAGCCTTCTTCTTCGAGCCGCTGCGCCAGCTCGGGCCCACCGGTCTGGGCGATCCGCCCGGCGGCAAGCACCGAAACCTTGTCTGGCTTCACCACGTCGAGCAGGCGCTGGTAATGGGTGATCAGCAACACGCCCTTGGAGGGATCGCGCATGATCGCATTGATCCCCTCGCCCACCACGCGCAGCGCATCGATATCGAGCCCGCTGTCGGTTTCATCGAGCACTGCGAAACTGGGATCGAGGATTCCCATCTGCACCATTTCGGCGCGCTTCTTCTCGCCGCCCGAAAAGCCGACGTTCACCTGCCGCTTGAGCATTTCCATGTCGAGCTTGAGCAGGGCCGCCTTTGCCTTTGCCAGCTTGAGGAAATCGCCGCCCGACAGTGGGTCTTCCCCGCGCGCCTTACGCTGCGAATTGAGCGCTTCGCGCAGGAACTGCACAAATGAGACGCCGGGGATTTCGACCGGATATTGGAAGCCCAGGAACAGGCCGGCAGCCGCTCGCTCATGCGGCTCCATCGCAAACAGATCCTGCCCCATGAAGGTGACGCTGCCTTCGGTCACTTCATAGCCGGGCCGCCCGCCCAGCACATAGGCCAGCGTCGATTTGCCCGCGCCGTTCGGCCCCATGATCGCGTGGATCTCGCCCGCCGCAACGGTGAGGGACAGGCCTTTGAGGATGGGCGTGTCGGCAACAGTGGCGTGGAGGTTATCGATTGTCAGCATTGTAATCTTTCTTGGGGTAATCTTTCCTGGGCCGTGAATAGGATTGGCGCGGGTTGGCTTCCTTGTGCGCGCGCGCGGCATCCCGCTTGTCGGCGATCCGTATGCGCATTCCGGCGGTGATCCGGGCGAGGACATCGTCCATGTTTTCGAGAATGTCGGCGGCCTTGATCCGCATCACCCGGATGCCGACGCTCTCCAGGCTCTTGTCGCGGCGTTTCGCCAGCGCTTCGTTTTCGCCTTCCTCGTCGATATCGATCGCCATGCCGAGGCTGTGGCAGTTGAAATCGACGATCGCGCTGCCCACCACCGCGTGGCGGGTGAACTTGTGGCGCCCGAGATCGGCCTTGGCGAAGCGCGCCGCGAGCGCCTTGTGCGCTTCAGACGAATGCCGCCGCATCTCGCGCGCCTGCTCGTGCAGCACGTCAAGCCGCTTGTCCGAGATTTCCCAGCCGCGGCCGCGCTTCCTGAGCGCGGGGGCTTCGGGTGTTTCCGACGGATCGGGAAGCTTGAGGGTTTTTTTAACGTTCAATTGGCGCTCCCTTCCAGCGAAATCGACAATTCGTCACCCCGGGCTTGACCCGGGGTCCCGCTGACTCTGGTTGGCACGGCGGAAGAAAAGCTGGATGCCGGATCAAGTCCGGCATGACGATGGAGGCTAAAATCAATCACCCCACACTCCCTTCAAGCGAAATCGCCAGCAGCTTCTGCGCCTCGACCGCAAATTCCATCGGCAGTTCCTTGAGCACGTCCTTGGCGAAGCCGTTGACGATCAGCGCCACCGCCTCTTCCTGCGGCAATCCGCGCTGCATGGCGTAGAACAGCTGGTCGTCGGAGATTTTCGAAGTGGTCGCCTCGTGCTCGATCTGCGCGGTCGGGTTCTTGACCTCGATATAGGGCACGGTGTGCGCGCCGCACTGATCGCCCAGCAGCAGCGAATCGCACTGGGTAAAATTGCGCACGTTGTCGGCATTGGCGCCCACGCGCACCAGGCCGCGATAGGTGTTGTTGCTCTTGCCCGCAGAAATGCCCTTGGAGATGATGGTCGAGCGCGAACCGCGCCCATTGTGGATCATCTTGGTGCCGGTATCGGCCTGCTGGTAATTATTGGTGACGGCAACCGAGTAGAATTCGCCCACGCTGTCCTCGCCGTTCAGGACACATGACGGATATTTCCACGTCACTGCGCTGCCGGTTTCCACCTGCGTCCATGAAATCTTGCTGCGCGCGCCCTGGCACAGCCCGCGCTTGGTGACGAAATTGTAGATCCCGCCCTTGCCCTGGGCATCGCCGGGATACCAGTTCTGCACGGTCGAATATTTGATCTCGGCATCTTCCAGCGCGACCAGTTCGACCACCGCGGCGTGGAGCTGGTTCTCGTCGCGCATCGGCGCGGTGCAACCTTCGAGGTAGCTGACATAGCTGCCCTTTTCCGCCACGATCAGTGTGCGTTCGAACTGGCCGGTATTTTCGGCATTGATGCGGAAATAGGTGCTGAGTTCCATCGGGCAGCGCACCCCCTCGGGCACATAGACGAAGGTGCCGTCGGAAAAGACCGCGCAGTTCAATGTAGCGAAGAAATTGTCATGCTGCGGCACCACCTTGCCCAGCCACTTTTTCACCAGTTCGGGATATTCCCTGATCGCTTCGGAGATCGAGAGGAAGATCACGCCCGCGCGCTTCAGCTCCTCACGGAAAGTGGTGGCAACGCTTACGCTGTCGAACACCGCATCGACCGCGACCTTGCGCGCGCCCTCCACCCCGGCGAGCACTTCCTGTTCGGCTACAGGGATACCGAGCTTGTCATAGACCGCCTTGATCTCGGGATCGAGTTCGTCAAGCGAAGCCAGCGTGGGTTTCCTCTTGGGCGCGGCATAATAATAGGCGTTCTGGTAATCGATCGGCGGATAGCCAACCCTGGCCCAGTCAGGCTCTTCCATGGTCTGCCACAGGCGAAAAGCCTTGAGGCGCCATTCGAGCATCCATTCCGGCTCGCCCTTTTTGGCCGAAATGAACCGGACGGTGTCTTCACTGAGGCCCTTTTCCGCGAATTCGGTCTCGATTTCGGATGACCAGCCGTGCTCGTAATCGGCGGCCTTGGCGGCAGCTTCGTGCGCCTCCCTGTCGATTTCGGGGCGATCCTGAATGTTCAGTTCTTCGCTCATACGGCTTCTTCCATGCGGGTCAGTTGGGTGAGTGGAATGGCCGCCAGGGCTCCGCGCAGGGCCTGGTTGATGACCGGCCAATGCGGTTTGACCTCGCACCCCTTCTCATAACCGCAGGCATGCGCATCGATGCATTGGGCGAGCGCAATCGGCCCTTCCACGGCCTCGACAATATCGGCCAGGCTGATTGCTGCTGCCGGACGCGCCAGTTGCAGCCCGCCGCCCGCGCCGCGCATCGATCGCAGCAGGCCCGCCGCCGTCAGCTTGCTGACCAGTTTTTGCACCGTCGGAGCGGGCAAGCCGGTTTCCGCCGCCAGTTCCGCTGCCGAAACGCGCCCACCGCCGCAATGGCGCGCGGCGGCGCTCATCGTCACGACGGCATAATCGGCAAGGTTCGACAGGCGCATAGCGCTCCTACTTAAATCAGACTGATTCGTTCGTATTTGCAGTTAGGAGCGGGTTCGGTGGGTTTCAATGCGAAATCCCTTGTTGCGAGTCGTTAGCAAAAGGTATCAACCACTCGTGCGCGACCGGCCCAACTGGCTGAGATTCTTCATCCGCAGCAGGGTAAGAAACAGCGGCTCATCGCTCCCGCCAAGCTTGGCAGGTGTATAGCCACAATAGCGCCGGATTTCGCGCACCATATGCGGTTGGTCATAGAATGCCTCCGCGATTTCGGATTCCGCCCTGTCGCTAAGATTTGCACGGGCCAGCAGCGATGCGGCGCGCACCGCACGATATTTGCGTGCCAATGCGGCGGGCGGAAAGCCGAAATATTGTTCGATCAGGCGCTCAGCCTGGCGGCGTGAATAGTCAAGGCGATCAAACAGAGCTTCGACATCGGGCTTGAGCGACTGCCCGAGCCAGTCGATTGTGCGTTCGATCAGGCGTTCATGCGCAGGAGGCAGTTGTTGCAGCCGTGCCTCGATCCATTGCGCGAGGCACTTGCAGGCCTGCCGCCCGTCTAGTTTGCCGGCGCGATAGGCGGTGTTGATGTCATGGGCGGCTTGCCTGATATCATCTCCCAGCAATTCGTGTGCGGGATGGACTCTGTCCAGCAGGTCCTTGACCGAGCGGCCGGTTAGCGCGGCCCATCCGAACGGGGAAAGCGAAGCCCCGATGGCGTGCCACGGGCCGTTCATCGAATAGGGCACGGCGGTCGAAAACGCGCTGATCATATACGCTTCGCCCAGAATGGCATCTTCGCGCTGCCCGAACGTCACGGTCCCGGTCCCATGTGGAAAAAGGACCAATTGGGCGAGCGCCCCGGGGTGGCGCTCATGGATCACCGGCGCGTCCCAGGCGAAATGAAACAGCGCCAGCAGATGGCGCTCAAGTCCTTGAGGCGGTTCGTAATATTCCAGGTGAAAGTGGGGCGGCATAGCCTGTCATCTACGACCCAACCACGGACCGAACCGCCCCATGCACCGAACAAGGGCTTTGCGAGGAACTCATTCTTTTGGTGCGTGAGCAGGGATAGTCCATAGCTAGTCACTTCCATTGTAGCTCAGCGACATGGCAGGCCATCTTGCCGCAGAAGTTGTCACAAGCGCCCGCATCAAGATCACCTCGCCGGCGTCAGGGCTCATCAAGCGGATGGGCCGCTTTGTTTCCAAGTTCGCCGGGAATGCGCACTTCGCGCAGATTCTTGGGTGTGAGCATTTCCGCGAGATAGGGGTTTTCATCGCCCGCCAGGCGCGCAGGCGTGCGCCCCACGAACAGGCTGATCTCGCGAATCATGTGTGACTGGTCGTAAAAGGCCTCGCCCAATTGCGCTTCATATTCGTCGGAAAGCTGCGGCAGGCCCATCAATGCAGCTGCGCGCAAAGCGCGGTACTTCCTCGCCAGGGCCCGCGGCGGAAGGCCGAAATAGCGCTCAACCAGCCGTTGTACCTGCCGTTCTGAATAGCTCGCCTCATGGTTGAGCTGTGCAAGATCGGGATTGAGCGACGAGCCAAGCCAGCGTGTGGTGGTGTGAATAAGCTCGATGTGGCGCGGTTTGACGGGCCTGAGATGCGCGGCGATATAATCGCACAGACCCAGCGCGCAATCGCGCCCGCTCTTCTCGCCACTGCGATAGGCCGCGCATAATTCACCGCCCATCGCGTCTGCTTCATCGCCAAGCCACTCGCCCGCACGAACGAACCGATCACTAAATTTCGCCGCACTGCGCCCGGTCAACGCGGCCCAGCCAAGTGGCGAAAGGGCCGCCCCGATCGCATGGAATGGTCCATCGACCACAAACGGTGCCGCCATTGAAAAGGGGGAGAGCAGATTGGTTTCATGGCTGGGATCAACCCGCCCATCAAGAAACCGCATCTCACCCACACCATGAGGGAAAATGGAGAGCTGACCGAGCGCCGCCGGCTGGATATCGCGAATCAGCGCTGCATCGCAGCGAAAGTGATAAAGCGTGGTGATGAAGTCGCTGAGCGCAGGCGGCGCGGCGATATAGTCGAGCTGGAACAGGCTTTGCGGCGTGAGCGCAAAGTCGGATCTGTTCCGTTCACGCGGAGCACCCGGCTCGTCTGGATTCTTCATCGGCCTCCAATTCAACGAAAAAAGGCGGTCCCCTTGTGGGGGACCGCCGTTGAAGTTGAGGAACTCTTCGCATCGCTGCTCTGAGCCCTTCGGGTCGCAGTTCCCATCTAGCCGATTCGTTGTGCACTGAATTGTATGCAAACGACAAGAGCTGAATTGAATCGGGACTTTTTAAGTCATTTTTTTGAAACAATTGAATAAATCGGTCAAGCTTGATCGGTGCTCGACAGGCGCGCCGCCGCTTGTCATAGGCGTGCTTCATGCTCTTTGACCTCCTTCGCCCGGCACTTTTCCTGCTCGATTCGGAAGCTGCGCACCGACTCGCGGTGGGCGGGCTGAAGATGTTGCCGCAGCGCAACCCGCCCAAAGCCGGGATTCTCGCCACCGAAGTCGCCGGAATTGCTTTTCCCAACCCAGTGGGCGTGGCGGCCGGTTTCGACAAGGATGCGGAAGTGCCCGACGCGCTGCTGGGGCTGGGATTCGGCTTTGCAGAGGTGGGGTCAATCACCCCGCTCCCGCAAGCAGGCAATCCGCGCCCGCGGCTGTTTCGCCTGGCCCGGGATCGCGCAGTGATCAACCGCATGGGCTTCAACAATGGTGGTGCACAGGCCGCGCTCGAACAGTTTGCTGCGCGCAAGAGCCGAGCGGGCGTGGTCGGTATCAATATCGGCGCCAACAAGGATTCGCAGGATCGCATTGCCGATTATGCCACCATGACCCGGCTGATGGCGCCGCACGCAAGCTATCTGGCGGTAAATATCTCGAGCCCCAACACGCCGGGGCTGCGCGCGCTGCAGGACGAAGGCGCTCTGGCGGAATTGCTCGATGCCGTGCTGGCTGCGCGTGCCGGAGCAATGCCCGAAGCGCCGCCGCCGATATTCCTCAAGGTCGCGCCCGATCTCGAACCGGCCGACATCGATGCAATCGCCCGAATCGCACTCGACAAGCAGCTCGGCGCGCTGATCGTGTCCAACACAACCATTTCGCGCCCACCGCTAAGATCATCCCATGCCGGGGAAGCTGGTGGGCTTTCGGGCGCGCCACTGCGCCCACTTGCGCTTGAGCGTTTGCGCGATTTCCGCAAGGCCACCGGCGGCGCGATCCCGCTGGTTGGCGTGGGCGGTATTGCCAGCGCAGATGATGCATGGGAACGGATCAAGGCCGGCGCCAGCCTGGTGCAGATATACAGCGCGATGGTCTATGAGGGCCCATGGTTGGGAGCCAGGATCGTGCGCGGGTTGGAGCGCCTGATGCGGCGCGAAGGCTTCGCCAGCATTGCCGAGGCGGTGGGCGCCGAAAACTGCTAGACTCTGTTCGATTTTGATTGAACCAAAATCTGAGTCTAGATTCTTGTTTTACCGTGATTTCCGAGCCGCGAAATGTTCCATTTCACTCGAAATCACTCTAACGCGCGCCGGTCAGCACCACACCTTCGCGGCGTGGATCATATCCGCCATCAACCCTGCCGCGCCCGTCTTCAGTGGGGCGGATCAGCACGGCGTGGACCCCTGAATCCTCTCCTTGCCCAGGAACAAGCGCGATGCCGCGTTCCTTCAACCCCGCGATGACCGCAGGATCGAACTTGTCCACTTCGCCCATCGGCCAGTCTCCGCGCGCGACCAGATTGGGCAGGGCGAGCGCCTCCTGCATCGGGAGGTTCCAGTCGATCGCGGCTACCAGCGACTTGCCGACATAGGCCAGGATCGAATTGCCGCCAGCCGATCCAATCGCGCCGGCGAAGCTTCCGTCCTGATCAAGCAGGATGAGCGGGCTCATCGACGAGCGCGGCCGCTTGCCCGGTGCAACCGCATTGGGGGCCAGCTCTCCATCGGGCTGCAGCGGGTTGAATGAGAAATCCGTCAGCTGGTTGTTGAGGAAAAAGCCGTCGACCATCCTGCCCGTGCCGAAGATCGATTCGACCGTAGTGGTCATGGAAACCACATTGCCCGCCGCATCGCGCACGATGAAATGCGATGTGCCCGCCGGCTCCAGCGTCTGGTCCGCTACGCCCTGCGTCGAGCCTTCCGGCTCACCAGGCAAAGCCTTCACCGCCGCACGCTCGCCAATCAGCGCGGCACGGCGGTCAAGATAGGCAGCTTCGAGCATGCCCTGCACCGGCACCGAGACAAAATCCCCATCGCCGAAATAGGCGTCGCGATCAGCATACATCAGCCGGCTTGCCTCGGCGAACAGGTACCACCCTTGCGGATCGTGCGGGCCGCGCTCGGCGATATCAGTCCGCTCGAGCAGGCCCAGCAGGTGAAGCAGCGCCGCGCCGCTCGATGGCGGCGGCGGAGCGCATACCAGATAGGCGCGATAGGGATGGCACACAGCTTCGCGCTTGACCGGGCGATAGGCGGCGATATCGGCCATGGTCATGGTGCCGCCCAGCGGTGCGGCGCGGCTACGCTCTACGATCTTTGCCGCAGTGCTGCCGCCATAAAGCGCTTCCGGCCCATGCTCGGCCAGCCGCCGCAGGAAGCGCGCATAGTCGGGGTTGACCAGCAGGTCACCGGCCTGCCGCAGAGTGCCATCGGGCCGCGAGAAATAGGCCTTGGCATCTGGCGTGGACAGCTGGGGAAAGGGTATTGTCAGGAACCGCCCGAGCCGCGGGCTGATGACAAAGCCTTCTTGCGCTGTCTCGATCGCGGCATCGAACAGGCTGCTCCATGCCAATGCGCCGTGTTCGCGGTGTGCCATTGCCAACGCCGCCACAGCCCCGGGAACTCCCGTGGCCCGGCCGCTGATAACTGCTTCGCGGAACGCCAGTGGCGCCCCATCCGGCCCCAGAAACATCGTTCGCGTGGCCCCGGCAGGCGCGGTTTCGCGCCCGTCATAGATGGCTATCTTACGCGTCTGTTGGTCATAATAGGACAGGAATGCACCGCCGCCGATGCCCGAAGACTGCGGCTCAACCAGCGAAAGCATCGCCTGCACCGCAATCGCTGCATCCACTGCGCTCCCGCCCTGATCGAGCACGTCCATACCGGCCTTTGCCGCCATTGGATTTGCCGCGATCACGAATGGCTGGGCCACTCCCGCCCGAGGTGTGGCGGCATCGCCCGGCGGCACAGTGGCACAGGCGGTGACGAGGGCGGCGAGCAGCAAAAGGAGCAGACGGTGCAGTGTCATGCGCCGCCCATTAAGGCGGCGCGCAGGACAAGGCAATGTGGCTTGCACGGCGCGCAAGTGCAGTCGCTCTTGCGGTGCGGCGGGCAGGACCCTAGACCCCGGCCATGGAATAAAGGGGGCTTCCCCGGGAGCAGGAGCAAGTCAGTGCAGCTGACCGATATCGACAATGCCAGAAATCTGGTTGAGCTTTTCCTTACACGCGCGGACGCCAAAGGTGATGCGCCCTTCCTTGGCCGCAAGGAAGGCGGAAGCTGGGTGACGCAAAGCTGGCGTGAAGTGGCGGATCACGTCTGCCTATTGGCAGAAAACCTGCGCACACTGGGCCTGAGGGATGGCGACCGGGTTTGCCTGGTAAGCGAAAACCGCCCCGAATGGTGCATAGCAGACTTGGCCATCATGGCGGCGGGCTGTGTGACCGTGCCGACCTATGTTACCAATACCGAGCGCGACCATGCGCATATTCTCGACAATTCGGGCGCCCGGGCGGTGATCGTGTCGACCGAAAGGCTGCTTCAGCCACTTCATCCAGCGATCCTGGCAACAGGAATCATCGAGCACGTTATCGGTATCGAGGACCTGCATCGGCATCAGTCGGGCAGCTTCGATTACCATGGCTGGGAGCAGATGATCGCTGGCGATCCTGTGGCAGCGCGCAAGGCGGTGGACGAGCGAATGGCGGGAATCGATCGCGAGCAGACCGCCTGCATCATCTATACCAGCGGCACTGGAGGGGCACCGCGCGGCGTGTTGCAGCATCACGGCGCGATCCTGTGCAATGTCGCCGGGGCGGCGGAGATCCTGATCGAGGATTTCGGGATTAGTGACGAACGCTTCCTCAGCTTCCTGCCGCTCAGCCATGCCTATGAACATACCGGCGGGCAGTACCTGCCGATCAGCGTAGGCGCGGAAATTTTCTATTCCGAAGGGCTGGAAAAGCTTGCCAGCAATATCGAGGAAACTCGCCCCACGATCATGGTGGTGGTGCCCCGCCTGTTCGAAGTGCTGCGCGCACGCATCATGAAACAGGTCGAAAAGCAGGGCAAGGTCGCGAACTATCTGATGGGCCGGGCGCTGATGATCAGCGAAAAGGAAGGCGAGCACGGGCGCTTGCGCAAGCGTGACAAGCCGATGAACTTTATCCTGGAAAAGACCCTTCGGCCCAAGATCCGGGCACGCTTTGGCGGCAGGATCAAGGCCATGGTTTCCGGCGGCGCGCCGCTCAACCCCGATGTCGGCAATTTCTTTGACGCGCTGGGGCTCACCATGCTGCAGGGATATGGCCAGACCGAGGCCGGCCCGGTCATCAGCTGCAACCGGCCCAAGGCCGGGCTGAAGATGGACACGGTTGGCCCGCCAATGCGCGGGGTTAAGGTGAAGATCGCAGAAGATGGCGAAATTCTGGTGCGCGGCGAACTGGTGATGCACGGCTATTGGCGCAACGAGGCGGAGACCGCGCGCACGATCAGGGACGGCTGGCTCCACACCGGCGATATCGGCCATCTCGACGAGAAGGGCCGGATCGTGATCACCGATCGCAAGAAGGACATGATCATCAGCGACAAGGGCGACAATGTCGCACCGCAGAAGATCGAAGGCATGCTGACGCTACAGCCCGAGATCGCGCAGGCCATGGTGAGCGGCGACAAGCGGCCCTATATCGTGGGCCTGATCGTGCCCGACGCCGAATGGGCTCTGGAATGGGCCAAGGCCAATGACGAGAAGTTCGACATGGCGGCGCTGCAGGACCTGCCCGCTTTCAAGAGCGCGTTGCGCGTAGCAATCGACCGCGTGAACCATGACCTTTCCGTGATCGAGAAAGTACGCAAGTTCGCTTGCGCTGACGAGCCGTTCAGTATCGAGAACGAGGAGCTGACGCCGAGCATGAAGATCCGCCGCCACAAAATCCGCGAGCGCTACCAGGACCGGATTGACGGGCTTTACAAGGGTTAGGTCGCGAGGCGCTTTCGAAACTGGCCGAGTTGAGCCGATAGTGATTTAAAGCCCTTCTCCAAATCCGCTTGCAGTTCCAAGGCCTCGGTCTGGCTGATCATCATTCGATCAGGCGTTGGATTGTTAGACTTGTAAGTCGTCACATCGAATTGCGCGTGCCACTTACCCTTGCGGTCAAGAAGTTCTTTCATGGTTCCATGGGCCAGGAAAACTCGGTGACTCTCAATGGCGCGCCAACCATCAATTGCGCGGGCGAGAGCTTCCTTCTGCTTGGCGGTTCCGTTGTCCTGGTCCGTTATTGACAAAAGATCGTCGAGCCTTTGGCCTGCTAAGTGCCTTAGTTTGACTGGATGGTCATGCTGTTTTGCAGTCTCCAGCGTTAAAGCAACGGCCTTTTCGGAGCGGGCGTATAGATCAAGACAGCGCCCGCGCCACGAGTCGATCTCCGTTCGGGCATTCTTGTAAGGGTCCTGCCCCTCCGGATAGGGTTCGCTCACGCAGCCTCAACATCCTCAACATATTCCGGGTAGAAGCTCGGCTCGCGATCCGACCAGCCGGGCGCGGTGGCGGCGGCTTCGCTCAGGCTTTGCAGCAACTCCTTGCGGCAATCGGGCCGGATTTGCGGGAGCGCAGCGGCAGCACAGAATGCGCTGGGCAGCCAAGGGCGCACATCGGCGCCCAGCAAGCGCTCGTAGAGAAAGCGGAAGGCCGAGAAGCTGCTGATCCGTTCTTGTGACAGGTCAAAAGCGGCAACCCGCACCAGCTTGCCGATGAAGGTTTCGATCTGCGCAATGGTGACATCATGTGGAATGGTCGCGCGGAGCGTCTTCAGTTCCTGATAGGCAACATACTGGCAGCGGATCGCAGCGTTCTCGCCTTCGCTGCGCGCCCACAGCTTGAACGCATCCTGCCGTCCCAGCCCGATATCCAGGCTGCGCTTGATGTAACGCTGCTCTGCGGCCGAAAAGCTCGCAAATTCGCGCATCTCGCTAATGGTCATCGAGGCGGTGCCAGTTACCGGCATGGCTCTTGCTCCCTGTTGCAAGGAGCATTTTGGCCGAGCGTGGTTAATTAACGGTAACTATAGCGGGATTGCTTGCGCACAGGGCCATGGTCAGCCGCCGGAAACTAACCCGAAGTCAGATCAGGCCTGCCAACGGTGAACTCGGATCGGCATACATGCGCCGCCCCATGCGCCCGGCGAGATAGGCTTCGCGCCCTGCCTCGACAGCCAGCTTCATGGCGCGCGCCATGCGGACCGGATCCTTTGCCTCGGCGATCGCAGTATTCATCAGAATGCCGTCGCAGCCCAGCTCCATGCCCACTGCCGCATCCGACGCAGTGCCTACACCCGCATCGACCAGCACCGGCACGCTCGCGCCCTCGACGATCAGGCGGATCGTGACGCGGTTCTGGATGCCAAGGCCGGAACCGATCGGTGCGCCGAGCGGCATCACCGCCACCGCGCCGGCATCTTCCAGCTGCTTCGCCGCGATCGGATCATCGACGCAATAGACCATCGGCAGAAAGCCTTCGCCCGCCAATACTTCGGTCGCTCTAAGCGTTTCGCGCATGTCGGGATAAAGCGTTCGCGCCTCGCCCAGCACTTCCAGCTTCACCAGGTCCCAACCGCCCGCCTCGCGCGCCAGCCGCAGGGTACGGATGGCTTCATCGGCAGTAAAGCACCCGGCGGTGTTGGGCAGATAGGTGATCTTCCTGGGATCTATATAGTCGGTCAGCATCGGTGCCTTGGGGTCACTGACATTGACCCGGCGCACCGCCACGGTAACGATTTCCGCTCCTGACGCCTCGACAGCGGCGGCATTCTGCTCGAAATCCCTGTATTTGCCGGTGCCCACGATCAGGCGCGAGCGAAATGTCCGGCCCGCCACGCTCCAGCTGTCATCCGCCTTTGCCGCAGCAGAACCGCCGCCAACGAAATGCACGATTTCCAGCGTGTCGCCATCAGCCAGGGCGGTCTCTTCCAGTGTCGAGCGCGGCACGATCACGTGATTGCGCTCAACCGCAACCTTGGCCGGTTCAAGCTCGAGCTCGCGTACTAGCGCAGCGATGGTTCGGGCTGTGGTCCGGCGCGTATCGCCGTTGAGTGTGATGGTCTTGGTGGCGCTCATACAAGGGCCACATAAGCCTCAATGCGTGTCAGGCAAGTGCGATCGCATATTGAGCAAATGACCGATTGAAACCAGCGCCACGCCGATAATAGTTAGCGCCGCCTCATGCCAGCCATGCGGCACGGCAAGCCCGCCGCCCATGAAGGTAAGCCCCATCATTGCCGTCACGAACGGCGCAGGGCGCCGGTGGCGCAGCGCCCCCCAGCCGATCGCCACCGCCGCAATGATCAGCGCCAAGGCAAGGCCATAGCGGTGGATTTCCGGTGCAAGCAGCAGTTGCCCGCCCAATCCCAACACCGAAACAATCAGGATAGTCGCAAGGCAATGCAGCAGGCACAGGCTCGAAAGCCAGATGCCCGCGCGGTCAAGCCGGCGGCGAATCGAGATGTTGTTTACTGGCATGGTACCGGTTGTATCTATGTTATGGTGTATCATCTTGCAAGAGGTGCAAGCGATCTTGCGGCGAATGGACTTGCACTTTTCCGGCGCGCTGCGCAGATGCCGGTCCATGGCTACACACGTCGAAACGCAAACCACCTGCGGGGCGCCAGTGCGTGAAACGACACGCCCCCTGGCACTTGCATTCTGGCTGTATGTGATCGCCGCGATGGTGATCGTGATCGTCATGGTGGGCGGAATTACCCGGCTAACCGAAAGCGGGCTCTCGATTACGCAATGGAATCCGATTACCGGCGTGCTGCCCCCGCTGAGCGAGGTGGCGTGGCAAGCCGAGTTCGACCTTTACCGCCAGACGCCCGAATATCTTTACGAGGCCGGGCCGGCGGGCATGACGCTGGCAGATTTCAAGTTCATCTTCTTCTGGGAGTGGTTCCACCGCTTGCTCGGCCGCCTCATCGGGCTTGCCTTTGCGCTGCCGCTGGCCTGGTTCTGGATCAAGGGAGCCATTCCTAAGGGTTACAAGCTGCGCTTGCTGGCGCTGCTGGCGCTGGGCGGGTTGCAGGGGACCTTCGGCTGGCTGATGGTGCGTTCTGGCCTTGGCGGTGAGATGACCGATGTCAGCCATTTCTGGCTTTCGGTGCACCTGCTTACTGCCTTTTTCACGCTGGGCGGATTGGTGTGGACGGCGCGCGATCTGCAGCAGCTTGCGAAGGATCCTGCTGCGCGGCCCGCCGGCCTCATCGGCCCATCGCTGATCGTGGCAATCGTGGTGTTTGTCCAGCTCTTGCTCGGGGCCTGGGTGGCGGGCCTCAACGCCGGGCACGCCGCCTATGACTGGCCGTTGATGAATGGGCGGTTCTTCCCGCAGCCGGACCTGGCCCGGGGCTGGCTTTGGGCGCTGACGCATGATCCCTTCCTGCTGCACTTTCTCCATCGCTGGTGGGCCTGGGTTGCTGTCGCCGCGCTGGTGTGGCTGGCACGGCGCGTACGCACACGTGAACGCGGCGCTTCGATCGCCATCCATAGTGCGTTCGGAACCATGGTAGTGCTGGGCATAGCCACGGTCCTGAGCGAAGTGTCGCTGTGGGTGGCAGTGGCACACCAATTGACCGGGGCTTTGCTGGTGGCGGGCCTTGCCTGGGGAATGCATGCAGATGGTCGGCGCAGTCGGGGCGGGGCATGAGCGCGCTGATCTGGTGCCCCTTTCCCGATCGCAGCGCTGCGCGCGAGGTGGCGAATGCCTTGCTGGATGAGAAACTGATCGCTTGCGCCAACCTGCTCCCGGATGTGGAATCGATCTTCGAATGGGGCGGTGCGCGCGAGAGCGGCAAGGAGATAGGGGTGCTGTTCAAGACCGATGCCGCCTTGCTTGACCGTGCTGCCGGGCGGTTGGCGGCACTCCATCCCTATGATACTCCTGCAATTATGGGTTGGAAGTGCGATGCAGCTTCAACTGCCACACAGGCCTGGCTTGGCTCTTTGAGGGAGCGAGAAGATTGATGGCATATCCCCGGTCATGCCCGGCGCTGACGGCTTGATCGAGGGCGCGCGGCGGCTGGAGCAAATGGAGCTCGCGCGAGCGCTGGGCCATGCGCGAAACCTGGACGCGCAAAATCGAATGGTATTATTTTACCTCCACTGAAAAGCACGGTTTTGCTTGACTTGCGCGCACTCAGGCGACATTTGCGCCCCGTTCTCGCACCTGCGGCAAAAAGTCACGGGCGCGATTCGAGGCCGAGGCGGCAAACGCTGCGGCTACCCAAATCTAGGAAGTTGAACCCATGAAGGCGCTTAGCAAGCAGACCCGGTCTATAAAACCGGCCGAGGTCGAAAAGAAATGGCACCTGATCGATGCCGATGGCCTGGTTGTCGGCCGCGTTGCAACGATCATCGCCAACATCCTGCGCGGCAAGCACAAGCCGAGCTACACCCCGCATGTCGATTGCGGTGACCATGTTGTCGTCATCAATGCCGACAAGGTGAAGTTCACCGGCAAGAAGATGGGCGATAAGGTCTATTACAAGCACACCGGCCACCCCGGCGGCATCAAGGAAACCACCCCGGCCAAGGTGCTGGAAGGCCGCTTCCCCGAGCGCGTGCTGGAAAAGGCTGTCGAGCGCATGATCCCGCGCGGCCCGCTAGGTCGCCAGCAGATGAAGGCGCTGCACCTCTATGCCGGTACCGAGCATCCGCATGACGGCCAGGCGCCGCAGCTGCTCGACGTAGCTTCCATGAATCGCAAGAACAAGGTCACCGCATAATGAGTATCGAGAACTCTGGCGAAACCAGCAACGAAACCGTTTCGGATCTGGCGGATCTGAAGGACATCGCCAGCGATGTGCCCGAAGGCGATGCAGCCGAAATCGCCGCTGTGGCCGAAGTGCCCCTGCGCGAACAGGAACTCGACCCGCAGGGCCGCGCCTATGCCACCGGTCGCCGCAAGGATGCCGTGGCCCGCGTGTGGATTAAGCCCGGCAAGGGGACGATCACTGTCAACGGCAAGGATCAGGAAGCTTACTTCGCGCGTCCGACGCTGCGACTGATCATCAATCAGCCCTTCGGCATCACCGAGCGTGAAGGCCAGTATGATGTGATCGCCACTGTGCGTGGCGGCGGCTTGTCGGGCCAGGCCGGTGCGGTCAAGCATGGCATTTCGCAAGCGCTGACCAAGTACGAGCCGGCGCTGCGCTCCACAGTCAAGGCCGCTGGCTTCCTTACCCGCGACAGCCGCGTGGTCGAACGCAAGAAGTATGGCCGGGCCAAGGCTCGCCGCAGCTTCCAGTTCTCGAAGCGCTGATTTCCAGCCTTGCGGAAAATCAAGGGGCGGTCCTTCGGGGCCGCCCTTTTTGTACCTGCGCTCTAGGTCAGGCAGGCCGGGCGATGAAATCGCGTTGCTCAACTTCGATAATGCCTGCGGCGTCAATCCGCACGACATTGTAGGACGGCGGCGCCCCCCTGCGCAGCCGGGTCGACAATGTCCCCGCCCCTACCATCCGCATGGCATGGTTTTCGCGCGAGCGGACCTGGTCGAACGGGAAATGCACATGGCCCGATAGCACCATGGCGGCCCCTGCCGCGGCCAGTTCAGCGAAGGCTGTATCCCCGCGAATGGTCGGATTCCTGCGCCCATCCTCATCCGCCAACAGGGGATGATGGCAAGCAACCAGCTTGGGGCGTGGGTCTGAGTGCACAGCTTTCAACCGCGCCAGCGCCGCATCGAGGTTACGCCGCGTGACCACCCCGTCCGACCAGGGCCAGCGCAACTGCGCGGGAACATTGGTATCGAAGGGCACGATCAGGGCATGTTCCAGAACGATCTCTGCACCCACGGCCCGCTCAAGCGATCCGAAGCGTGCATAGGGCCTGCGGAAACGCTCCCACAAATTGTAATAGGGCATGTCATGATTGCCAGGCTGGACCATAAGCGGCACGCCCAGGCTGGCGAACCACTTTGCGGCAAGGGCATATTGCCGATGGGTCGCGCGCTGAGTGAGATCACCGGTGCAGATCACCGCGTCGGGGCGCTCGAGATGCACCGCCACCTCAAACCAGGCCGTGGCAGCGCGATCCTCTACCCCGAAATGGGTATCGCTGACATGGAACAGTACGGAGGCGTCACTAGCCATGTTTGGCGCCTAGCAGATTCGCTGCAGCATGAAAGCAAAGCATCAGATCCGGTCGGTCAGTATCAGCCAGGCGGCGAAGCAGTTAAGCGCTGTGTAGGCGAGATAGCCCCACGCAAGGCCCGGCCAGCCGTTGGACGCCAGCAGCAGCGCGGCAAGCAGAATCAAGAATTCCGTTACCAGCGTCAGCCTGCCGCCTAGCATGTGCACGAACCACGGCATCTGCCCCAGCATAGGATGGCGGCTTTCGAGCACCGCCTTGTGCAGAGTGAAATTGCCGATCCCCAGCAGAAAGATGATCACCATCGCCATGGTCATATTATTGCGCAAACTTCCATCGATTGGAAATGGCTGTTCGTCGGGCGCGATCTGACATCGATCAGTATGTCGTAGCTCCGGTCGATACGGATTGCGTGCATGTCGAGTGCAAGCTGATTGGGCACCGGCAATCGCCTATCTCCTGTTGTGCGGATCCGGTCTCTCTCCCCCCTCTTTTCCGAGATCGCCGCAAATGGAGGAAACTATGTTCAAATCCATGTTTGCAGCTGCCGCGATCAGTGCAGCGCTCGCAACCACGCCTGCAATTGCCGGAGAGGCCCAGGGCGAAAGCGTATCTGTGTCCTATCACGATCTCAATCTCGCGACCGAGCAAGGACAGAAGAAGCTCGAGCAGCGCCTCGAACGTGCAGCTCGCCAGGCTTGCGGCGTTGACGGCCTTCGCACTGGCAGCCGCATTACCCCGCCCGATCAGAGCCGCTGCCTGAATGAGGCGCGCAAAAGTGCCAAGGCGCAATTCGCGCAAATTGTCAGCGAACAACAGCTCGGCGGTTAACCCGACGCACCCCCAAGCACGCAAGTGCGGCCTTGCGGCCTGAGCCCTTTCCAGTCCCGGGGTTCAGGCCGCATCTTTACAGGCGGCCTTATCAGCGGCTCAAACACAGCACTATCAGCGCCCGGCCATCGCTTTGACCTTTGGCAGATATGTCCTCCCGATCCTTAATGCCTCGCCGCAATCCAGCTCTGCCGACCACACTCCCAGTCCATCGTGCCTCAGACCCCTGATGCGATCCTTACGCAAAATGGTGGATCGGTGGATGCGGATGAACTCACTCGGGTCGAGTTTCTTCTCCAGCCCCGCGATGGTCTGCAGCAGCAGATAGCTGCGCCCACCTTCGGCCGGATCGCCGACAAACAGCCGCACATAGTCACGCTCGGCATCGATCCGGCTCACTTCGTTCACTGCGATACGGATCAGTTCCGAACGGTGCGGCACCCACAGTTCTTCAAGCCATTCGCTGGTGCTGTTGCGCTCTGACCCGCGGCGAGAGACCGCTCTTTCAATCGCCCGCTCGAGCCGATCGGCGGCAACCGGTTTCAGCACGTAATCGACCGCTTCGAGGTCAAATGCTTCGACCGCAAAGCCATCATGGGCTGTCACGAAAATGATTGCAGGCGGATTCTCCTGCCCGGCCAACTGGTGTGCGACACCCAACCCGTCGAGTTCAGGCATGGTCATATCGAGCAGCATAAGGTCGGGCGCAAGCGCCTCGGCGAGGCGCAGTGCCGCCGCGCCATCGCTTGCCGTTCCGATGACGTTGATCTTGCTCAGCTTAGCACAAATCACCTGGATCCGTTCGACGGCGAGAGGCTCGTCGTCAACGATCAACGTTCTCAGCGGCGTATCGGTTTGCTCTGATTCAGCCATTGCGCGTCAATGGTATGCGCATTTCGGTGCGATATCCACCAGGAACCGGGCCCGACTCAAGTACGATATCGGGGCCGAAACGGGCCTCCAGCCGGTCGCGCACATTGGCTAGGCCGATCCCGAAACCGTTGCGCACATTATCTGGCACTCCGGGCCCATCATCGCTGACGGTGATCACCAGTCGATCGAACTCCTCGCGCGCCTCCACCCGGATCAGGACCGGCCGATTGACCGGCGAGACTGCATATCTGACCGAGTTTTCGATCAACGGCTGCAGGATCATGCCCGGCACGCGCGCATCGGCGAGTTCGGGCGGCAGGATCAATTCACTCCGCAGCCGCTCCGGAAAACGCACCGCCTCGATGGCGAGGTAGAGCCGCTGCAGGTCGAATTCGTCGGCCAGTGTGACATTGGTCGTGGGATCGTCAGCCAGGCTATGGCGATAGAAGCGCGATATCAGCTGGATCATCTGTTCTGCGCGTTCGGCCTTGCCGGTGATCACCAGAGACGAAAGCGAATTGAGCGTGTTGAACAGGAAATGCGGATTCACCTGATAGCGCAAGCTCCGCAGCTCGGCCGCCTTCGCTGCATTGCGAAATTCCTGCTCGCGCCGCTCGGCCAGCCGCGCTTTCGAAATCGCCAATAGCGAGTAATAAAGCGAGCACCACGCCAGCATCATGAAATAGCGGCTGAAGGCGATTTCAGTCAGAGGCCCCAAAAAGCTGAGCATGCCCAAGTCGATCTTGCGATTGATCTGGCGCGCGCCCCGCAAGGCGTCGTTTTCCACGAATATGTCCGGTTCGGAAATGCCCGCTTCCTCCGCTTCGCCAGGCTCCCTTTCGCTCGCGGCGTTCCTATCGGCGGAGGATTGGGCAGATTCCGGACCGCCGTCAGGTGGCGATTTTCCGGATGCGATATCAACGAAGATTTGCTCCATTTTCGTATTCATGTCGGCGAAAACGTAATAGTTGATCTGCGCCAGCATTACCGATGCCGGGGCTGCCAGCAGCAGCGCGGCGGTGGCCTGCACCCAGAGGGCACGCGAATCGAACAGGCGGAGCAGCAACCACAGGACAATTGTGACCCCGACTCCCGCCACAGCCACGATCGCACGCAGGCGCATCATCTCGAGCCCCATGCCGACTCCGAGTATCTCCCATCGGATCGTCGCAAGCGCGAAATAGACCGCCCACAACAATACAATCGAGATTACTACGGTGCGGAACGGAACCCGGGCATGCGATTCAAATAAGCTTTTGTCCATCGCATCACCACCTAGACCCGCCTTTTATGGAAGGCGAATCCGTCGTCGGTCAAGATATGCCGTTCATCGAAAGTTCATCGAACGACGAACGTTCCGGCTTCAGCCCTTTTCGAGCAATTTATCCTTTGCAATTCGTTCTTTCCACTGCGCCGGGGCCAGCGTGTGGACATTGGCGCCTTCGCTGTCGACCGCGACGGTGACAGGCATATCCTTCACCGTGAATTCGTAGATCGCTTCCATGCCGAGGTCTTCGAAAGCGACCACCTTTGCTTCCTTGATCGCCCGCGCAACCAGATAGGCTGCACCGCCCACCGCCATCAGGTAGGATACCTTGAAGCGGCTGATAACCTCGACTGCATCATGCCCACGCTCGGCCTTGCCGATCATCGCCAGCAGGCCAAGATCGAGCATCATCTCGGTGAACTTGTCCATTCGCGTCGCCGTAGTGGGGCCCGCCGGGCCAACCACTTCGCCCATCACCGGATCGACCGGGCCGACGTAATAGATCGCCCGGCCCTTGAAATTCACCGGCAGATCTTCACCCCTGTCGAGCATTTCCTGGATGCGCTTATGCGCGGCGTCGCGCCCGGTCAGCATTGTGCCATTGAGCAATAACCGGTCGCCCGCCTTCCAGCTCGCTACCTCTTCAGGCGTAAGATTGTCGAGATTGACCCGCTTGGCCTCTGCGTCGGGCTGCCACTGCACCTTGGGCCAGGCATCGAGATCGGGCTGCGGGATATAGGCCGGGCCCGAACCGTCCATCACCACATGCGCATGGCGCGTAGCGGCGCAATTGGGGATCATCGCCACCGGCTTGCCCGCCGCATGGCACGGCCAGTCCAGGATCTTGACGTCAAGAATCGTTGAGAGCCCGCCCAGCCCCTGCGCGCCGACCCCGGTGGCGTTGACCGCGTCGAAAATATCGATCCGCAGCTGCTCGATATCGCTGCGCGCGCCGCGCGCCTTCAGCTGAGCCATATTGATCGGTTCCATCAGGCTTTGCTTGGCCAGCTTCATGCAATGTTCCGCCGTGCCGCCAATCCCGATCCCCAGCATGCCCGGGGGGCACCAGCCAGCGCCCATCGACGGGATCTGTTCGAGCACCCAGTCGACGATGTTGTCGCTGGGGTTCATCATCTTGAACTTGGACTTGTTCTCGCTGCCCCCGCCCTTGGCCGCGACATCAATGCTGATCTTGTTGCCTGGCACCATTTCGACAGAAAGCACGCAGGGAGTGTTGTCGCGGGTGTTGCGGCGGGTGAAGGCGGGATCGGCCAGGATCGAGGCGCGAAGCTTGTTCTCAGGATGGTTGTAGGCGCGGCGCACCCCCTCATCGACCACATCCTGCAAACTTTGCCGCGATTCGAGGCGGCACTCCTGCCCCCATTTGATGAAGACATTGACGATGCCGGTGTCCTGGCAGATCGGGCGGTGGCCCTCTGCGCACATCCGGCTGTTGGTCAGGATCTGCGCGATCGCATCCTTCGCCGCAGGCCCCTGTTCCGCGTCATAGGCTTTGCCCAGCGCCTGAATGTAATCCATCGGATGATAGTAAGATATGTATTGCAACGCATCCGCCACGGTCTCGATCAGATCGTCTTCGCGGATAATGGTCATGTCGCTCATCGAAGCTGCGCTCCTGTCGGTCGATTCCACCGCCCCTTAGTCCCCTCGCGCACCTAGCGTCAAAGCGCTTGGCTGCAAGCATCGCAATCGCTAGAGGTAATTGACCTAGTGTATTGTGTGTGTAATACAGCCGGTAACAACCATGACGAAGAGTGATATGTCTTTAGCCCGCAAAGCCATGATCGATAGCCAGCTCCGCACCAGCGGCGTGAACGAGCCCTTCGTGCTCGCGCGCATGGGATCGGTGGCGCGTGAGAACTTCGTGCCCGAAGGCGTACGTTCCATCGCCTATATGGATCGCGCCATCCCGCTTGGCGAAGGACGTTTCCTCGCCGCCCCGCTGGTGCACGGCATGATGCTGGCCGAAGCACGGCCAGGGCTTGATGACGGCGTGCTGGTGGTGGAATCCGGTTCCAGCTATCTCGCCGAACTTGTGCGTCCGCTGGCAGGAAAGCTTGAAACCATGTCGGTGGAAGAAGCATTGGAAAACAAGCGGGGCCGCAAGGGTTTTTCGCTGGTCATGATCGACGGGGCGATCGAGCAATTGCCCGATACGCTTGCCAAACGGATCGAAGAAGGCGGGCGTATCGTAACCGGGCTGGTGTTGCGCGGGGTCACTCGACTGGCCACCGGGCGCAAGACTGGCGGCAACGTGGCGCTGCAGCCGCTGGCTGAAATCGGCATACCGGTGCTGCATTCCTTCGACCGGCCAAAGGAATGGAGTTTCTGATTTTGCCTGATCGGGGCCCAAACCTGCGGCGCATCGCGGCTGCCTTGCTGCTGGGCTCTGCGCTGGCCCCGGCGGCGGCACAGGCCGATGACCTGCGTTCAGCGCTGATCAGTGCCTATGAGACCAATCCTGACTTGATCGCTGCACGCGCACAGCAGCGCGCGGTTGACGAGGAGGTTCCGATTCAGCGCGCGCAGGGGCTGCATAATATTTCTGCGACCGCCAACCATATCGAGTTTGTGAAAGTTTCGCCCAACAGCTTCACCGCCCCCAAACGGCGGGTCCAGGCCGGCCTGGACATGACTGTGCCGGTCTATTCCGGCGGTGCCGTACGCAACGGGATCAAGGCAGCCAAGCGGCGCGTTTCCGCTGGTGAGGCCGATCTGCGCGGCACGGAAAGCGTGATCTTCAGTCAGGTGGTTGCCGCCTATATGGATGTGCTGCGCACCGAGGCGCTGGCCACGCTGGCAGGCAACCAGGTTGACGTGCTGAGCGTAAATTTGCAGGCCACCTCTGACCGCTTCGAGATCGGCGAATTGACCCGCACTGACGTGGCGCAATCCCAATCGCGCCTGGCGGTGGCACAGGGCGACCTGCGCAATGCCCAGGCAAACCTGATCGCCGCGCGCGAAACCTATATCCAGCTGGTTGGCCGTGCACCGGGCGAGCTTGAGTCCCCGCCGCCGCTGCCCGGCCTGCCCGGAACCGTTGGCGAGGCGGTGAAAACCGCGCTGGAAAGCAATCCTGACCTCATTGCCGCGCGCGAACGCGCCGATGCCGCTGGGTTCGATTCTGAAGTGGCAGGTGCTGGGCGATTGCCGACGGTGGGCGTCTTCGCCAACCTTGATTACGCCGACTTTTACGGAACGCTGGGCGGTCCGGTTGCAGCCAATTTCGTGCAAAATGAAACCACCGCCAATGTCGGCGTGCAGGTAACCATCCCGATTTTCCAGGGCGGTTTGCCAGCCGCTCGCCAGCGCCAGGCCTTTGCCCGCGAGACTGCCGCACTAGAGCAGGTTATTGCGGCCGAACGCAGCATCATCTCGCAAGTACGCGCCGCTTATTCGAACTGGCAGGCATCGAACGCTGTGATTGAAAGCTCCGAAGCCGCAGTGGCCGCCGCCGAGCTCAGCCTGGAGGGTGTGCGCGCAGAGAATTCCATCGGCAACCGGACAATCCTTGATGTGCTCAATGCAGAGCAGGAACTGCTGTCGGCGCGGGCACAACTGGTGACGGCCCGCCGCAACGCCTATGTTGCCGGCTTCAGCGTGCTCGCCGCGATGGGCAAAGCCGAGGCGCGCGACCTCAATCTGGACACCGGCAGCGTGCTGTATGACCCACGGGTGAATTACGATCGGGTGCGGGGCGCGATGTTTGACTGGCAACGCGACCCTGAGCCTGCGGCAACGTCAACAAGAACCGTTGACATCCCGGCGCCTGACGCGATGATTGGGCCGCTTGATGAATCGGATGGCGGCACGCCTTAGTAGTGTCACCCGGTTTTTGGGCGGGACGCAAGACAAGCAGCAGGGAAATAGGCCGCGATGGCGCAGCACGGTGAAGCTTCGGTCGAAGAGATCCTCGAATCGATCAAGAAAGTGATCGCGCGGGACAATCGTGATGCCGCCGGCCCGGTGCGCGGAAGCCCGCCGCCGTCAGCAAATTCGCGAACAGAAGATGAAGTGCTCGATCTTTCGGACATGGAATTTGTCGAAGGTGGCGCTCGCGACAATGATCACGCTGTTGACGAAGACGGCCCACTGACTACCGATACGGTGCGCCAATCGATGCGCGAGAATTTCGAGGCGCTGGCCATGCTGGCCGAACCGGGCGCGCGCCCACAGATCGTGCGTTCGGGCGAAACCTCGCTTGAAGGCATGGTGCGTGACATGTTGCGCCCGATGTTGGCCGAATGGCTCGACAGGAACCTGCCTGGCATGGTCGAGAAGATGGTCCAGGCCGAAATCGCCCGGATCGCCGGCAAACGTGGCTAGCACATCGCAGCCGATGGATCCCAGCGACAAGCCGCCCCCCGACACGCTCCACGAAGCACAATTGGCGCTCGCCAAACTCGGCGGCCAAAGCACCGCGCGGCACATTTTTCTCTGCGCGATGAGCGAGAAGCAGAAATGCTGCTCGCGCGAGGAAGGTGAGGCCTCGTGGAAATACCTCAAGCGCCGCCTGAACGAACTGAGGCTGTCCGGCCCCAAGCGCATCAATCCCGATGGCAGGCCCTGCGGGGGCGTGCAGCGGACCAAGGCCGATTGCCTGCAAATCTGCGCCGCAGGGCCCATTGCGGTCGTCTGGCCCGAAGGCGTTTGGTATCATTCCGCGCGTGAGGATGTGCTTGAAGCAATTATCCAGCAGCATTTGATTGGTGGGAAACCGGTGGAGGAATTTCGCCTGCGCTACCCCGATTAGCGCAGCGGTCTATTCCTCGTCATGGCTGGGCATATTGTTGTCGACAGCGGCATCATGTCCGGTCCCGTTGGACAGGAAAACCAGCCCCATCAGCGCGCTCGTGAGCAACATCATGAAGCCCATGCCCAGCGCCAGGGCTATGTAGAAATGGACCGAAACCATGCCGTTGAACTTGTAGAGCAGCGCCATGGCAATCATGACAGTGCCCACGGTGAGCATGAACATGAACCGCATCAGGCGGCGATAACGTGCCCAGGCATGCGCCGCCGTCTGAGGATCATCGAGTGGGGATTTGGCTACCATGGGGGCCACATGGGCCTTCGCGCGCGGCGATGCAATGCCGGTCATATGCGTCGTGACTCGCCTTTTTGGTGCAAGAATGGCATTCTTCCTTTCGGAATCACTCCGCATGGAGGTCAGGAGGTTGGGATGACTATCGCAAGGATCATCGAAAAGCGCAGTTCGCAAGACATCATCTTCTGCGATTCGACCGTGCCGATGCGCGAGGCAGTGGCGCTGCTGGCCCAGAAGCGAATCGGCGCGCTGCCGGTAATGCGCGGAGGATCCGTGGTGGGGATTTTCTCGGAACGCGATGTCATTTATCGGCTGGCTGAAGAGGGGGAGGTATGCCTCAACCGCCCGCTTGCCGAAGTGATGACCGCGCCGCCGATCACTGTTGTGCCGAAAACACCAATCAACGAAGCGCTGGCACTGATGACGCGGCGGCGGATTCGCCACCTTCCGGTGGTTGATGACAGTGCGATGGTGGGCTTCATTTCAATCGGCGATCTGGTCAAGCACCAGACAGACAAGGTCGAACATGAAGCCGAAGCGATGCGGATCTATATCCAGAGTGCTTGAGAATTGCTGGGCGAGCACCTAGATCGGTGTAACGATGACAGCAACACTCACACTCACCCCTGCTGCGGCGAAGCGGGTAGCCTGGATTGCGCAAAAACAGTCCAGGCCGGCGATCTTGCGCCTTTCGGTTGAGGGGGGCGGGTGTTCCGGCTTCCAATACAAGTTCGATCTTGCCGAAGCGGCAGAGGGCGAAGATGCGGTAAGCGAAACCGATGGCGTGCAGCTGGTGGTTGATCCGGTGAGCCTGGACCTGGTTTCCGGCAGCGTGGTTGACTTCGTCGAATCGCTGGGCGGCGCAGCCTTCAGGGTCGAAAATCCCCAGGCCGCCGCCGGTTGCGGCTGCGGTTCAAGCTTCGGGATTTGAATTAGACCGCTCGTGCATCTTCAGGCACTAGTGTTGTCATGAAGATAGCAACATTCAACATCAACGGTATCAAGGCTCGTCTGCCGCGCCTCAAGGAATGGCTCGAAGAAACGCGCCCATCGGTCGCCTGCCTGCAGGAGATCAAGAGCATGGACGAGAACTTCCCGGCCGAAGAATTCGCAGCGATCGGCTATCGCGCGATCTGGCACGGGCAGAAGAGCTTCAACGGGGTCGCCATACTGGCTGACGAGCGCGCGGGGATCGCGGGCCCGGTCGAGGTCCGGCGCGGGCTCGACATTCCGGGTCCTGACGACTCGGGCGAAGAGCAGGCGCGCTATCTTGAGGCCGATGTCGGCGGGATCCGCATCGCCTGTATCTACCTGCCCAACGGCAACCCGCAGCCTGGTCCCAAATTCGACTACAAGCTCGCCTGGATGGAGCGATTGCGGGCTCGAATGGCCGAAATCTGGGCGGAGGAAGTGCCCGCCGTGGTGCTGGGCGATTTCAACGTGATCCCTGAAGACAATGATGTCTGGTCAACCAAGGCCATGGCAGACGATGCCCTGATGCAGCCTGGATCGCGCGCTGCCTATTCCCGGCTTCTGGCCGATGGCTGGACCGATGCCTTGCGCACGCACAATCCGCGCGGCGGGGTGTGGACCTATTGGGACTATCAGGCCGGTGCCTGGCAGCGCGACCATGGCTTTCGCATCGACCACATATTGCTCAGTCCGGAGCTTGCCGACCGGCTGGTCGCTGTCGGAGTGGACCGCGATCACCGCGGCCGCGAGAAAGCCAGCGACCATGCGCCGGTATGGGCCGATCTGCGCCATTGACCACGCAGGGAAAAGGGGCCCAACCTTGCGGCGGGCCCCTGAAAATTTCGTAACGCGAACCCGCTCAGCGATAGAAGATGTGCTGGCTGATTGTCGCGCGGGCAACCTTCTTGCGGCTCCAGCTGGGCCGGACATATTTGGCATGGAAATAGAGCGAATCCTGCACTTCGGATTCCCACATGCCCTCGTGCGCGATCCGGGCAACCGCCTTGGCTTGCCGCCAGGCCTGCGACCCGGTGTTGATCTGCGGCATGTCCCCGCCCTTCACGAATGAGAATTGCGCACGCTGATAGACAACCCCGCAATAGCTTGATGGAAAGCGTTCGCTGGCGGCGCGATTGATCACCACCTGCGCCACAGCCAGCTGGCCAGGGAGCGGTTCGCCGCGCGCCTCGAAATAGACCGCACCGGCAAGGCAGTGCATCTGCTCGGACAGGGCGAAATCTGTGTCGGTTGACGCAACCAGATTGCGCAGCGATCCGGCCTTGGCCTGCGCCGTATCCGCATTGGACGCGGACTTCTCGGCCAAATCATCGGCGAGTGGCTGCACGACCTCTTGCGAAATGAACTGTGGGGCAGTTTCGTCAGACGAACCACCGGCGGCGTTCACCGCCTTTTGTTGCCCCGGATCGGTGACCTGGGCGAAAGCGCCGGAAAACTCGGCACTGGCAAATGTAAGGCCGAGCACAACCGCGCCAGCGGCAAGCCCGAGCCCATGGCTCCTGCGGATCATATTTTCTTGGTTCTGGGCGGTGAACGCGCTCCGACGCAGGCATGGACCAATCGCGTTAATTGCGTTTGTAAAAGCGGTCCGTAATTCTTGCCTGCCGGCCGTCCCCCGTCTGCGTGCCTGCGCTTCGACCGTATTGCCGAACAGCGCCGCCTACGCACCTGGAAGCTGCGCGGCCAAATAGAGCCGAACCGACAAAGGTCAAGTTAACGCGCCCAGGATGCGATGAACCGTTCTCCATCAGCGATATCTGCCTCCACAACCCAGATATCGGGGTCCTGCTTGCGCCGTTTTTCAAGGTATTCGAAAATTTCCTGCTGATTTTCAGGATTTTGCCGCTTTGCAGCAATATATGGTCGCGAACCATCGAGCTGCGGCATTCTTTCGAAAAGAACTGCGTTCTCGCCGCGATAGATAGTTAAAACCAGGATGGTTCCGGCGTCCCTCTCGCCTTTGGCGATAACACTTGCGAAACCACCTTGCGATTCGATCGCACGAATCATTCCCGCCACTTCGAGATGCGCGGGGAGCCGCCCTTCCACTAAGCCGACCCCACCTTCAGCCTGCCTGGTAGCCCGGCAGGCTGGCGAGCGGGATGCGCGAGCGCATGAATGTGCCGGTTCCACGCCCGATTTCATCGCCCTCGGCATCGACCAGCCGCGCTTCGGCAACGAAGACGCGGCGCTTGCCGCTGATCCACACGCCTTCGGCAACCACTTCGCCGCGGCGCACCGGCTTGGTGAAATGGAGGTTGAATGACGTCGTCAGCAAAAAACGATCGGTAGTTCGGGTATTGGCAGCATAGAAGGCTGCATCGTCGAGCATCTTGAAATAGATCGTGCCATGTGCGGCCCCCGCGGCATGATAGCTCGATTCGTCGACGCTGAATGTAATCCGCGAACGCCCTTCACCCACAATTTCGAGCCGCGATGCAAACAGTGTGTTGATCGGAGCCGAAGCATAGAGCCGCTCAAGCGCACGATAGTGCAACTCCGCGCCTGAGGCTGGGCCGTCAGGCGGCATCGCTCTCGATCTGGTTGCTGAACAAGGCGTAGAGCGCCTCGGCATCAGGCGCTTCAAGCAGTGCTTCGTGAACGCTTTCATCGCGCACCAGACGGGAAATTGCTGCCAGCGCGTGGAGATGTGTTGCTCCGGCATTTTCGGGTGAAAGCAGGCCAAAAACGAGTTCCACTGGCATGCCGTCCGCCGCGTCATATTCCACCGGATGCGCCAATCGCAGCAACACGGCGGATGGCCGGGTCACTGAATTGGAGCGCGCATGGGGAATTGCCACGCCGCCGCCGAATCCGGTCGAGCCAAGCCGTTCACGTTCTTCAATTCCATCAAGAACCGCAGCCGAATCGATACCATAAGCGAGCCCGAACATGCTCGCGACCTGTGCCAGCACATCCTGCTTGGAATCCAGCCGCACAAGTGCAACCGCTTCCGGTAGAAATTGAAAATTTGCGTTCATTTCAGACCAGTTTCACGTCCGTCAAAATTTCAAGCAACCCCAACGCCTGCGATCACCACCTCTTGCGGGCAGCCTTGCACCGACGATTTCCAGGGACGCTGCACATGCCGCCGCAACTTCCGGCCGCGCTTCTTTAACGCGGTTCGACCCAGCCGATCGAACCATCCGCGCGGCGGTAAACCATATTATGCCGCCCGGTTCCAGCGTTTTTGAAAAACAATGCATTGGTATCCCGCAGATCGAGCATCATCACCGCGTCAGCCACGCTTGCCTCGGGAATGTCGACGCTCGTCTCGGCAATCACCGGCGGAGCATCGCTAGTGAGCTCGTCTTCAGACTCATCGCTGGCGAAGATCGTATAGGCTGCTTCCTCAAGGATGTAGGCCGCATTTTCCTCGCGCTGGGCATGCGCCACCTGCTCATGGCGATCCTTGATCCTGCGCTTGTAGCGCCGCAATTGCTTGTCGATTTTCGCTGCTGCGGCATCAAGCGCAAGATGCGCGTCCTGCGCTTCAGCGTGGGCCTTGAGGATCAGCCCCTGCATCACATGGGTTACGATGTCGCACGCAAACATGCCTGCGGGCGCCTTGCCGAAAGTGACATGAGAGGAAAGCGCGCGATCGAAGTACTTGTCGACGATCCCGCCCAACCGGTCCGTGACATGTTCCTGCAGCGCGGCGCCGGTTTCGATCTGATGGCCTGAAACGCGAATATCCATTTGCGCACGATCTCCTGTCTTCTCGTTCTTGCGGAACCCGGAAGCGGGCCCCGGACATTCAGCTCGACCAGAGCGGGTTTTCGATCCGGCCTACAAATTCATGGTGCCGCGCGAGCTCTTCGGCGCTTGCTGCGTGTGCGCGCGGTTCGCGGCGGGGTTGCTGCGGCCCAGACACGGTGGAAATGCCGGTCACGGCGATCTCGGTCACGCAGGTTTCAGCGGCCAGTTCGAGCCCGATCTGCCGGCCGCCGGTAAGCTCGACATAGACCTGTGCGAGCAATTCCGCGTCAAGCAGCGCGCCGTGCTTCACGCGGTGGCTGCGATCGATGCCGTAGCGGGTGCACAGTGCGTCGAGCGAAACCTTGGCGCCAGGATGGCGCTTGCGCGCAATCGCCACCGTATCGATCATCCGCGCGCGATCGACCGGTGGGCGCCCAACCAGCGCCAGCTCATTGTTGAGAAAGCCGAAATCGAAGCCGGCATTGTGCGCCACCAGCGGTGCATCTCCGAGAAACTGCAACAGCGCATCGGCCTGTTCAGCGAACAGCGGTTTGTCAGCCAGGAAGGTGCTCGACAATCCATGCACGGCTTCTGCCGCGGCGGGCATGTCGCGCTCAGGATTGAAATAGGCGTGGAAGGTGGCGCCACTGGGCACCCGGTTGATCATCTCGACGCAACCGATTTCCACCATCCGGTCACCCGAAGCTGGGTCAAGTCCGGTGGTTTCGGTGTCGAAAACGATTTCCCGCATCACGTTCAGTATCGGACCACCCATCCCATTTGGCAAGAACTTCCGGCATCATTCCGGCGCATCGTTGAAGGTCAGGCGCTGGCCCGCAATCGTTCGATCAGATCCGCCACTGCGGCCTCGGTTTCAGCCAGTGAAGTTCCGGTCTCGATCACGTGATCGGCACGTGCGCGCTTCTCGCTATCGGGCGCCTGCAATGACAGGATATGCGCAAATTTCTCCGGCGACATGCCTTCGCGGGCGAGCACCCGCTTGCGCTGGACATCGACCGGCGCGGATACGACCACCACTGTGTCCACGCTTTCATGCCCGCCCTTTTCGAACAGCAGGGGGATATCGAACACCACCAGCGGCGCGCCGCCATGCTCGATCAGGAATTCGGCCCGCTTTGCCGCCACCGCCGGATGGACGATCGCCTCAAGCCGGGCAAGCGCCTGCTTGTCTCCAAACACCAGCCCCCCCAGCGCATCGCGCCGCACTCCTTCGGGACCGGTCGATCCGGGGAAGGCAGCCTCGATCGGTGCAATCAGCTCACCCCCGGCGCGCTGCATCTTGCGCACCTCGGCATCGGCATCGAACACCGGCACACCGCGGCGCTGGAACATTTCCGCCACGGTTGACTTGCCCATACCGATCGAGCCGGTGAGTCCGATGATAATAGGCCGCGTCATTGTGCCAACAGCCTTCTGATATCCGCATCATGTTCGCGCGGCGGCGCCTGCCCGAAGAAATGCTCGAATGCGATGGCAGCCTGACCGATCAGCATATCGAGCCCGTCGAGCGTTTTGTGTCCGGCGGAGCGTGCGGACTTGAGGAAGTGGGTCTCAAGCGGATCGGTGACGATGTCATAGGCGATCGCACCGGGCGGCGCGTGGCTCCAGTCAAACGCCAGATCGGGCTGCCCGCGCATACCCAGCGGTGAAGCGTTGACCACCAGATCCAGGCAACCCTTGCGATCGTCAAAGGCAAAACCGGTGGGATCGGCGAAATGCGCAAGATCGACCGCGTGATGCTCGCTTGCAGGCGCAAGTTCATCGAGCAATGCGCGCGCCTTGCCAGGATCGCGCCCCGCAACGACCAGTGTGAATCCCTGGCCCGCCAATGCGGTTATGATCGCTCGCGCCGCGCCCCCTGTGCCCAGCACCCGCGCCATGCGAAACAGATGGCGGTGTTCGAGCTCGCCTCGCAACGGCTCAAGGAACCCCGCTGCGTCGGTGTTGATGCCAAGCAGCCCGTCTGCTTGCGGAACCAGCGTGTTGACCGCACCGATCCGCCGCGCAACCGGATCAAGCTGGTCGATCAGGTGAATGACAGACTGCTTGTGCGGCATGGTGACATTGCAGCCGCGCCAGTCCGGATCTTCACGGTGGGCGGCCAGATAATCAGCCAGCTCCCCAGGCCGCACGTGGCAGGCGCGATATTCGGCATCGATCCCGAGCTTGCCGAGCCAGAAATTATGGATCGCCGGGCTTTTCGACTGCGCGATCGGATCGCCGATCACTTCGGCATAGGGTTTGCTCACGAGGGCAGCTCCCCCAGTTCGCGCAAGGCGCCCAGCACGCCGAGCAGCGGCATGCCGAGCACGGTGAAGTGGTCACCTTCGATCCCGCTGAACAATTGCACCCCCAGCCCCTCGATGCGGAACACCCCGACACAATGGCCGACTTCGGGCCATTCGGCATCGAGGTAGGATTCGATAAAGGCACCGCTCAATTCGCGCACATGCAGCTGCGCAAGCGACGAAGCGCTCCATTCGCATGCGTCGCCGCGCACCAGTGCAGCGGCGCTGTGGAGGTCCATCACCTTGCCGGAAAAGTAGCGTAAATGCTCTTCCGCCTGTGCACGGCTTGCAGGCTTGTCGAACCGGCGACCGCCGCAGGTCACCAAGCTGTCGCTACCCAGAACCAGCCGCCCCGGATTTGCGCGCGCCACCGCCTGCGCCTTGGCAACGCTCAGCGCTTCGGCGATCTCGCCAGGCAAACAGCCTTGCAAGCCCGCTTCAACCGCGCGCTCGTCAAGCACAGCGGGGATCCCTTCATGGGCGACACCAGCCGCATCGAGCATAGCCCGGCGTGACGCGCTTTTTGACGCCAGGATAATCATATAGCGCCTTCGCCGCGCTGGTCATTTGCGCCGCGCATACTGTCCTTGCGTTCCTGATAGAAGCGGATCACCGCAGCTGCTGTTTCCTCGATCGAACGGCGTGTAACGTCGATCACCGGCCAGCCATTATCGGCAAACATGCGCCGCGCAAATTGCACCTCATCGCGGACCTTTTCGGAATCGACATAGGAAGTCTCGGTACCCTCGTTGAGCGAGAGCAGCCGGTTGCGCCGCACCTGCACCAGCCGTTCCGGCGCAGTGGTGAGGCCGACGACCAGCGGGTGGCGCAAGCCAAACAGCGCGGGCGGCGGCGGCGATTCCACCACCAGGGGGATATTCGCAACCTTATACCCGCGATTGGCCAGATAGATGCTGGTCGGCGTCTTCGAACTGCGCGATACCCCGGCCAGCACAATGTCCGCCTCTTCCCAATCTTCCCAGCCAACACCGTCATCATGCGCAATGGTGTAATGGATCGCGTCGACCCGCCTGAAATAGGCTTCGTCCATCATATGCTGGCGCCCGGGCTTGCCATGCGCCTCTTCACCCAATTGCGCTTCGAAGGCAGCAGTTACCGCATCGAGCACGGGCACGGCGGGCAGGCCGATCTGGCGGCAATGTTCCTCCAGCCGCCCGCGGGTTTCGGCATTGACCAAGGTGAACAGGACCAGGCCCGGGCTGGCAGCAAGCGAGGGCACGATCCGGTCAAGATGCTGGCGCGAGCGCACCATCGGCCAGAAATGCCGCACGACATCGGGATTGTCGAACTGGGCGAGCGCCGCCTTGGCGATCATCTCAAGCGTTTCGCCAGTCGAATCCGAAACAAGATGGAGGTGCATTCGCTTCATCGCGGGTGTGTTTTTATCCCGTCGCAGGGGTTGTGGAGCCTTCCGGGCATAAACCACGGGAGAAGGCTGGCGACAAGTTCGGGGATCAATTCCATGCCCACTATCGGCTGCTTAACCAGCGGGTCTGTCTACAGCATGGCCTGGTTGCCCACAGGCTGGGGATAGCAGGGATAAATATGACTCGACATGGGCCCGGCAACGAGTCGCCCTATGCTGCGGCCTTTGCATTACCGGCAAAAATTGGGCAGGAGCCGCTTGTCCCCGAAATCCACAGGGCCAACAGACTCCATCAATCCTTTTTAAATATACTATTTATTTGATTGGACCTTCCGAATGCCTGGTTTGCTGCTTGATACGCTGAAGGGAAAGCGTTCTGACAAAGTACCCATGTGGCTGATGCGTCAGGCTGGACGCTATTTGCCCGAGTATCGCGAGCTTAGGGCAGAAAAGGGCGGTTTTCTCGACCTTGTCTATGACAGCGAGGCCGCTGCAGAGGTCACCCTCCAGCCGATCAGGAGATTCGGTTTCGACGGGGCAATCCTGTTTTCGGACATATTGATCGTGCCGCATGCCATGGGCCAGGGGCTGGAATTCACGGCCGGCGAAGGGCCTAGGCTAACCCCGCCATTGCATGAAGCAGAGCTTGCCGATTTCACAACCAAACATGAGCGTTTTGACGCCGTATACGAGACCGTACGGCTATGCCGCGCGCAGCTTGACGACAGCGTGACCATGCTGGGCTTTGCCGGCAGCCCGTGGACTGTTGCCACCTATATGGTGGCGGGCGAGGGCAGCCGCGACCAGCACCGCACGCGCGAGCTGGCCTATCTTGATCCGGCGCGTTTCCAGTCGATAATCGATTCGATTGCAGAGGTCACCATCACCTATCTGCGCGGGCAGATCGATGCCGGCGTCGAGGCGGTGCAATTGTTCGACAGCTGGGCTGGCAGCCTGGCGCCCGACCAGTTCGAGCGCTGGGTGATCGAACCCAATGCCGCGATCACTGCGGCAATCAAGCATTCGCACCCGGATTGCCCGGTGATCGGTTTCCCCAAAGGGGCGGGTGAAAAGCTGATCGACTATGCCCGCCGCACCGGCGTCGATGCGGTGGGGCTGGATGAAACGGTTGATCCCGCATGGGCCCACCGCGAATTGCCGCCAGGAATGCCGGTGCAGGGCAATCTGGATCCCTTGTTGTTGATGGCGGGGGGCGATGCGCTCAAGGCGCGGGTCGAATTCATTCTAGAATGTTTTGCCGCCCGCCCGCATGTGTTCAACCTGGGCCACGGGATTGGCCAGCACACCCCGATCGAACATGTCGAGCAGCTCGTGGCGGCGGTGCGCGGCAGCTGATTGACTCTGCGGGGGTGACGTAGACGTGCTGGTTTCCTACATGATCCAGCTATGCAGGATGCTATTGCCATGACCTATCTCTGGCTCAAGGCCGGCCATATCATCTTCGTGGTGTTCTGGATGGCTGGGTTGTTCATGCTGCCGCGCCAGATGATCTACGTCCATGGCGCGCCTGCCGGATCGGCCGAAGAGGCGCTGTGGGCGCACCGGATGGGCCTATTGCGCAAGGTCATCCTGACGCCCAGCCTGATTGTGGTGTGGGCGCTGGGGCTGTTGATGGCGGTGGAGCTGGGCCTGTTTGATGGCGCGCCGGGGCTTGGCTGGCTGCATGCCAAATTGCTGCTGGTGATTCTGCTTACCGGTTATCACGGCTTCATGGTCTCGCAGTCGAAGAAATTCGCGGCGGGCGAGCGGCCACTGGGCGAGAAGCAATTGCGCATGTTGGGCGAGGTGCCCGGCCTGCTGCTGGTGTTGATCGTGATCCTGGTGATTGTTGTCCGCCAGATGTAGCCCGCTGCCTTTGGGCGCGCGGCAGGGCAATTTCAGCGATTGACGCGGCTCGCGAGCAATTCTATTTCGGGCCATCCAACCGGCGTTGTGGCCCCGCATTCCGCGCGGCCTGGGTCTGCTTTCTCCAAGCCCGAATGTCTTGCACCACAGGCGAGACACCGACCTTCCGGCCATTTTCAGTAACGGACAGACATACCAATGCATCTTAAAGATCTGAAACAGAAGACCCCGGCCGAACTGGTCTCCATGGCTGAAGAGCTGGGGGTTGAGGGCGCCTCGACCATGCGCCGCCAGGATCTGTTGTTCAGCATCCTGCGCGAGCTGGCGGAAGACGAGGAATATAACGACAAGATCATGGGCCTGGGCACGATCGAAGTGCTGCAGGACGGCTTTGGCTTCCTGCGTTCGCCCGAGGCCAACTACCTGGCAGGGCCGGACGATATCTATGTATCTCCCAATCAGATTCGCAAATGGGGGCTGCGCACCGGGGATACGGTTGAAGGCGAGATTCGCGCGCCGCGCGATGGGGAGCGCTATTTCGCGCTGACCAGCCTTACCAGCGTCAATTACGACGATCCGGACGCCGTGCGTCACCGCACCAATTTTGACAATCTTACGCCGCTCTACCCGGACGAGAAGCTCAATCTCGACACCACCGATCCCACGGTGAAGGACAAGAGCGCGCGGGTGATCGACATCATCGCGCCGCAGGGCAAGGGCCAGCGCTCGCTGATTGTGGCCCCGCCGCGGACCGGCAAGACCGTGCTGCTACAGAACATCGCCAAGGCGATCACCGACAACCATCCCGAGGTGTTCCTGATCGTGCTGCTGGTTGACGAGCGGCCCGAGGAAGTCACCGACATGCAGCGCAGCGTGAAGGGCGAAGTGATTTCTTCTACCTTTGACGAGCCGGCCAATCGCCATGTGCAAGTTGCCGAAATGGTGATCGAGAAGGCCAAGCGCCTGGTCGAGCACAAGAAGGACGTGGTGATCCTGCTCGATTCGATCACCCGCCTCGGCCGCGCCTACAACACCGTTGTGCCCAGCTCGGGCAAGGTGCTGACCGGCGGTGTCGATGCCAACGCTCTCCAGCGGCCCAAGCGCTTTTTCGGCGCGGCGCGCAATATCGAGGAAGGCGGCTCGCTGTCGATCATCGCCACCGCGCTGATCGATACCGGCAGCCGCATGGACGAAGTGATCTTTGAAGAGTTCAAGGGCACCGGCAATTCGGAAATCGTGCTCGACCGCAAGGTTTCGGACAAGCGTATCTTCCCCGCGCTGGATGTCGGCAAGTCCGGTACCCGCAAGGAAGAACTGCTGGTCGACAAGGACGTGATGTCGAAGATGTGGGTCCTGCGCCGCATCCTGATGCAGATGGGTACGATCGATTCGATGGAATTCCTGCTCGACAAGATGAAGGATTCCAAGACCAATGAAGACTTCTTTGCGACCATGAACCAGTAAGGGTGGGCTGGCCCCGGCAGGTCATGCTGCGGGGCCGCTTGCCTTTGCGGGCAATCCGGCTATCACCCGGCTGATGCTGCGCCAAATTGTCTATATCAGCACCGCTGCGGGGATCGATTCAGCGGCGATCGCATCAATCCTTGAATCGTGCCGGCGTAACAATGCTGAGCGTGCGGTGACCGGCCTGCTGCTTTATAATGGGCGCAATTTCCTGCAATTGCTCGAAGGCAATGTCGAGGATTTATCCTGGGTGCTGCATCGGATCGAAGCCGATCCGCGCCACAACGGGGTTTCAATCATCGAGGATATTGCAGTCGAGGAGCGCGCCTGCCCTGATTGGCTGATGCGGCACATCCGGATTGCCGACGATGTGTCGGCGCGGCGTGATGCGCTCGATGCCGAACTGCCGCAAGATATCGATCCCAGCCTGCGCCGGATCATCCTCAACTTCGCATCGTTGAATTAGGGGCTGAGTCAGGGCCGTACGTCAGCCCTTCGGTTTCTGAAGCTGCGCAGCCATCATTTCCCAGACCTTGTTGACGGCTTTCAGGGGTCGGACCATCACCTTGAAATCCTTGATCAAACCTTCCTCGTCAAAGGTGATCATGTCAATTCCGTTGACGTGGATCCCGTTCATTTCAGTGGTGAATTCGAGCACTGCGGTGTCCCCATCCACTACCTCCCGCACATAGGTGAAGCTGTCATTGCCCAGCGTTGCGCCGGCCGCGCTAAGATAGGCGACCACGATCGGGCGGCCCACCTGCGGAGTGTGCACCACCGGTGAATGGAATACGGCATCTTCGCGCATGATTGCGGCGAGCGCGGCAGGATCGCTGCCGCCCTTGATCACTTCATGCCAGCGCTTCAGGCCCTTGGCAGCGGCGCTCATGCCAGATGCTCGGCGAAAAAGGCCTTCGTGCGTCCGTCGGCAAGCTGCGCGCCTTCTTCATTGCGGCGGTTGCCGCTTTCAGTGGCGAAACCGTGGTCGAGCCCTTCGTAATCGTACAGGGTTACGCGCGGATGATCGTCAAGCCCCGCATGCATCGCGGCCTGCGCTTCCGGCCCGACGAAATGATCGGCCGTGGGCACATGCAGCAGCAGCGGATGGGCGATGCCGTGCTTCTCGCCCAGCATCTGGTCGATCATGACCCCGTAATAGCCGACCGAAGCATCGATGTCGGTGCGTGCCGCTGTCATATAGGCGAGCTTGCCGCCAAGGCAGTATCCCACGCAGCCGACCTTGGGCACACCAGCCTCCCGGCGGATCCAGTGGATTGTCGCTTCGATGTCCTTCACCCCGTCATCGGGATTGTACTTGCCGAAATAATCGAGCGCCTGGTTGAATTCGGCCTCGACATCGGGATCGAGCACGATCCCCGGTTTCATGCGGAAGAACAGGTCCGGCGCGACCGCGAGATAGCCGTCCGCCGCCCAGCTATCGCATTTGCTGCGGATGCCCGGGTTCACGCCGAAGATTTCCTGGATCACGATGATTGCAGCTTTAGGTGCGCCTTTGGGCCGCGCAACATAGGCGTTGAAACTGGCGCCTCCATCGAGCGTGGGAATCGTGACTGTCTCGGTCATGAGGGTTGCTCCTTTGATTTGCTGCGAAAGCGGCTTATCGCTTGTGGGGGGTGATTGCCAAACCCAAATATATGAGGGCGGATCCGGAGCCCGCCTTGCCAGTGGAGGAATTGCCATGAAGGTCAATATCGAGATCGACTGCACGCCCGAAGAGGCCCGCGCCTTCATGGGCCTGCCAGATGTGTCCAAGGCGAACAGCGTTTATGTCGATACGATCGCCAAGGCGATGAAGGGCGTTTCCAACCCCGATCAGTTGCAGGAATATGCCCAGCAACTCGCGCCGATGGGCCAGTTGGGCCTGAAAATGTTCCAGAGCTTCATGGAAGGCGGGATGCGCGGGGCCGGCTCGCGGCAGAAATCCGGCGATGATCAATAGGCTGCGCGCCATTCGCGCATGAGTGACACGATTTTTGCCCTTTCTAGCGGTGCGCCGCCTGCCGCAATCGGCGTGATCCGGGTCAGCGGGCCGGGCGCAGGCGAATCGCTGCGCGCGCTTGCGGGGCGCGAGGTGGAGCCCCGCCGTGCCAGCCTGGCGCGCCTGCACGGCACGGATGGCCGACTACTTGATGAAGCGCTGGTGTTGTGGTTTCCCGGCCCCGATACAGCGACAGGCGAAGATCTGGCCGAATTGCACTGCCATGGCGGGCGGGCGGTGATCGCGGCGGTTGAAGGCGAGCTTGCGCAGTCTCATGGGCTGCGCCGCGCCGAACCGGGCGAGTTCACGCGCAGGGCCTTCGCCAATGGCCGGATCGATCTGGCCGAGGCGGAGGGGCTGGCCGATTTGCTGAGCGCCCAGACAGAACTTCAACGCAGTGCTGCGATCGCGATGGCAGGGGGTGGATTTTCGCGCCAGGTCGAGCAATGGCGCGAGGCATTGTTGCGGTTGTCTGCCGAGGTCGAGGCTGCGCTGGATTTTGGCGATGAGGACGATGTTGGCGGGCTGGCGGCGGATTTCTCGCCGCGGCTAGGTCAATTTGCGGAGGATTTGGCCGATTGGCTGGCGCGTCCGCAGTCAGAGCGTTTGGGTGAGGGCTATCGGGTGGTGCTGGCAGGTCCGCCAAATTCAGGAAAATCTACTCTTTTCAATTCTTTGATTGAGAGCGAAGCAGCCATAACCTCACCTGTTGCTGGCACAACCCGGGATGTGATTGAGCGTTCGGTGGCGATAGGCGGCGTGCCCTTTACCTTTGTCGACACGGCGGGTCTGCGAGAAGGAAGCGCGGACGAGATCGAGGCGATTGGAATTGGCCGCGCGCGCGACCAGCTGGAACGTGCCGATCTGGTTCTATGGTTGGGGCCTGAACACGACGGACCAATTGGATGCTGGGAGATTGAGGCACAGATCGACGATCAGGCGCATCTGGTTAAAGCCGCACCCGATTGGCGGGTGTCTGCCCGCACTGGCGAAAACATCGCCAAGCTCAAATTGGCACTTGTCGAGCGGGCGCGGGGCGCGATGCCGAAACCGGGTGAAGCGGCGCTCAATGCGCGCCAGCACGGCTTGCTCGCGGGGGCACATGCGGCGCTGCGAGAGGCGGGGGAACATTCTGACCCGCTGATTATCGCCGAATGTCTGCGCCAGGCACGGCTGGGGTTTGACCGGCTCGTCGGCCGCGCCACGACCGAAGACATGCTCGACGCGCTGTTTGGTCGCTTTTGTATCGGGAAGTAGTGCAAGCCAACTTCAGTGTTTCACGTGAAACATTCACGGGCCACGGTTGCGGCTTGCTATGTGCGAAAGTTCTTTGACCGCACCGCATGGCTCAAGTATCGGGCGGCGCATGCGAAGCTTTGACGTGCTTGTGGTCGGCGGCGGCCATGCCGGGGTCGAGGCGGCCTGCGGTGCCGCGCGCATGGGCGCGCGCGTGGGACTCGTCAGTTTCGATCTTGATGCTATCGGCGCGATGAGCTGCAATCCGGCAATCGGCGGACTGGGCAAGGGGCATCTTGTCCGCGAAGTTGACGCATTGGACGGCGTGATGGGCCGGGCGGCAGACGCCGGGGCAATCCATTACCGCATGCTCAACCGGTCCAAGGGGAGCGCGGTATGGGGCCCCCGGGTGCAGGCTGACCGCAGATTGTTCAGGGCAGCGGTGCAGAAGATCGTGCGGGCGCAAGCGGGGCTTGAGGTGATTGCAGGCGAAGCCGCAGCATTTCGGCTTGCAGGAGATCGCGTGTGCGGGCTCGACCTGGCCGATGGTACTGCGCTTGAAGCACCGGCAGTGGTTCTTTGCACCGGCACTTTCCTGGGCGGCACTTTGTTTCGGGGTGAGGAGCGCTTTGACGGCGGCCGGATTGGAGAAAACGCGGCGCATCGGCTGGCTGCGCAATTGCGCGGGGCAGGTCTGCCGATGGCGCGGCTCAAGACCGGCACGCCTCCGCGGCTCGACGGGCGCACGATCGATTGGGCGCGGCTTGAAGAGCAACCTTCCGATGCCGATCACTGGACCATGTCCCCGCTGACCGGGCGGCGCATCAATCCGCAGGTGTTTTGCGCCATCACCCGCACGACCGAGGCGGCGCATGAGGTAATCCGCGCCAATCTGCATCGCTCACCGCTGTTCACCGGCGCCATCGGGGCGGCGGGCCCGCGCTATTGCCCCTCGATCGAAGACAAGATCCACCGCTTCGCCGATCGCGACGGGCATCAGGTCTTCCTCGAGCCGGAGGGTCTGGACACCCATCTTGTCTACCCCAACGGGATCAGCACTTCGTTGCCGAGTGATGTCCAGCTCACCATGCTGCGCGCCATGCCAGGCCTGGAGCAGGTAACGATGGAAGTGCCGGGATATGCCGTGGAGTATGATCACATCGATCCGCGTGCGCTCACGGCTGACTTGCAGTTGCGCGCGATTCCAGGGCTTTATTGCGCGGGGCAGATAAATGGAACTACCGGTTATGAAGAGGCGGCGGCGCAGGGCTTGATCTCAGGGCTCAATGCCGCGGCGCAGGTTCTGGGTCGCGAGGCGCCTGCGCTTGACCGGGCCAACAGCTATATCGCGGTGATGGTCGACGATCTTACCCTGCAAGGTGTGAGCGAGCCCTATCGCATGCTTACCGCGCGCGCCGAATATCGCTTGCGACTGCGCGCCAACAATGCCTCCACCCGCCTGACACCGCTCGGCATTGCCGCAGGCTGTGTCGGCAGCGAACGGGCTGAATGGTTTGTGCAGCGCGAGGAGCGGCGGGCGGAACTGGCATCTCATTTCGATACCGGGATCGCGGCGAAGGAGCTTGACGATGCTGGCCTGCCCGTTCGGCGCGACGGCGGAATTAAGCCGGTCAGCGAATGGCTTAGGCATGAGGGCGTGGAGGTGGCCGATCTGCAGCCTTGGCTCGGCGCTGAATTGCTAGCTGATGATCCGCTGGTCGCGGAGATGGCTGAAGATGCTGCCTACGCGCCCTATCTGGCGCGCCAGGATGCCGAATTGCGTGACTTGCGAGCAAGCGAAGCGCTCGCCTTGGGGGGCGATTTCCCCTTTGGCGAGGTTCCCGGCCTGTCAAACGAGATGGTCGAACGGCTGATCGCATCCAAGCCGGCCAGCCTGGCAGCAGCGGGTCGTGTGCCGGGAATTACCCCTGCGGCGCTCTCGGCCCTGCTGGTCCACGCCCGGCGCAGGCAGAAAGCCGCGTGAGCCACGAATTGCTGAGCGATGAGGCCGGGGCGCGGCGCTACGTCGAGGCTCTTGCAGATGCGGCGGCGATGGAGCGGCTCGAGGCGCTGATTGCGGCCTTGCTGGAGGAGAATCAGCGCCAGAATCTGATTTCACGCCCATCTGAAGCGCAGATCTGGCAGCGCCATGTTGCAGATAGCGCGCAGCTGCTACGCTTTGTTCCACGTGAAACGTCCAGCCCATGGCTTGATCTCGGGACAGGGGCGGGTTTTCCGGGCCTTGTGATCGCCGCACTTGATCCGCGCCGCGAAGTTGTACTGGTCGAATCGCGCACGCGCCGGGCGGAGTGGCTCACGCGCATGACGCAGGCACTTGACCTGCCGCTCTGCCGGGTCGAGGGGCGACGGCTGGAGCAAGTCGAGCCCTTTCACGCGCGTGTCATATCGGCACGCGCCTTTGCGCCGCTCGAGAAACTTCTTCGATTATCCTCACCCTTTTCCACAAAGGCGACCGCCTACCTGTTGCCCAAGGGGTGTTCAGCGGCGCAGGAACTGAGTGAACTCCCCGCGCAGATTCGCAAGCTGTTTCACGTGGAACATTCCTTGACCGATGCGGAGGCGGGGATCATCGTAAGCACTTGAGTGCAGGAAGGCGGAACAAGGCCGATGATTACGATAGCCATAGCGAACCAGAAAGGCGGGGTGGGCAAGACCACGACCGCAATCAATATCGCCACCGCATTGGCGGCGATCGGCTGGCGCACGCTGCTGATCGACCTTGACCCGCAAGGCAATGCATCGACCGGCCTGGGGGTAAGAAGCGAAGCCCGCACCGCCTCCAGCTATGATGTGCTGATTGACGGAGTTTCCCTAAGGGAATCAATGGTTCCCACCAGCATCCCCGGCCTGGATCTTGTGCCGGCGACGGTTGATCTGAGCGGCGCGGAGGTGGAACTGGTTTCGGTCGAGAAACGCACCTCGCGCCTTGCCGCAGCGCTGCGCAGTCATCACGGCCACGATATCTGCTTTATCGATTGCCCGCCTTCGCTCGGACTGTTGACCCTCAATGCGCTGTCAGCCGCAGATACGCTGTTGGTGCCGCTGCAATGCGAATTTTTCGCGCTCGAAGGGCTCAGCCAGTTGCTTCAGACCGTCGAGCAGGTGCAGCAACGTTTCAACCCGGCGCTGGGCATCATCGGTGTTGGCTTGACCATGTTCGATCGCCGCAATCGTTTGACCGACCAGGTGGCTGACGATGTGCGCGAATGCCTGGGCAATCTGGTGTTCGAAACGGTAATCCCGCGCAATGTGCGCCTGTCTGAAGCGCCCAGCCATGGGCTCCCCGCTCTGGTCTATGACCATTCCTGCGCCGGCAGCCGCGCCTATATTGCCCTTGCCCGCGAATTGATCGGCCGCTTGCCTGCCGAAAGGAAGGCAGCATGAGCGAATCCTCCGATCCGATCCGTTTTTCCGTGCCGGCGCGCAGTTCGGCCGATAGAAAGAAGAAATTGGGGCGGGGGCTGGGCGCATTGCTCGGCGAAACCAGGCGGGAAGAGCCGCTGATGCAGGCGGATGGCATGGCGCCTGACAAAGATGACGTTCAAACAGGGGCTTACCCTACATCTGGCCTCGCATCACTGCCAATTGCCACGATCGAACCGATGCCGGGGCAGCCGCGCAAACGGTTTGACGAAGCTGCGCTTGACGAACTTGCGGCGTCGATTGCTGCTCGCGGAGTGATCCAGCCGATAATTGTGCGCCCGCGCGGTGAGGGGCGTTACCAGCTGGTCGCGGGCGAGCGCCGTTGGCGCGCGGCTCAAAAGGCCCAGTTGCACGAAATTCCCGCCCTAGTGCGCGAACTCGACGAACGTGAAGTCATGGCACTGGCTTTGATCGAGAATATCCAGCGCGAAGACCTCAATCCTGTGGAGGAGGCGCGCGCCTATCACAGATTGAGCGAAGATGAAGGGCTGACTCAGGCCGAAATCGCGCAAATGGTTGAAAAATCGCGCAGTCACGTCGCCAATTTGCAGCGTTTGCTGGCGCTTCCCGATGCCGTGCTTGACCTGGTGGAGGGTGGTGAGCTGTCGATGGGGCATGCCCGCGCGCTGATCGGGCATGATGACGCGGCGCAACTGGCCAGGCGTGCGGTGCGCGAAAACCTCTCGGTGCGCGAGGTGGAGGGTCTGGCGCGCGGCGATGCCGCACCCAGGCTTCGCAAATCGGCCAAGCGCAGCACCAATGATCCGGCCAAGGATGCCGATATTGCGGCGGTCCAGGCGCATCTCGAGGAATTTCTCGGGCTGACAGTGCGAATCAAGACAGAGGCGGACCCGCGCAAGGGGGCCGTCACGATCCGCTATCGCACACTCGACCAGCTCGATCTGATCTGTCAGCGGCTGACGGGTGGCGACATCTGACGACTGGAGGAAGTTGCGCCGCGCGACTCTGCCCAATCCGCGGTCACGCCGCAAGTTGCGCCGCGCAACTTCATTGGCCCAAGTAAATGAAATTACGTATAAAAATTCTTCCCCGATCAAATTCGATCAGACAGGGTCCTGGCGAGCGCTTCAATTCCCTCGGCATCCTCTTGCGAAAACCGCGCTGGTTCGGGTGAATCGAGATCGATAACAGCGATCACTATCCCGCCGCGCATTACCGGCACCACCAGCTCTGAACGGCTCGCCGAATCGCAGGCGATATGACCGGGGAAAGCGAGAACATCTTCCACCAGCTGAGTCTTGCCGCTTTGCGCTGCCGCGCCGCAAACTCCCGAACCCAGCGGAATACGGATGCAGGCCGGCCTGCCGACGAAAGGGCCAAGCACCAGCTCGCTTGAGCCCTCTTTCGCGTCTGTCATCCGATAGAAACCGGCCCAGTTAAGGTTCGGCACAAATTCCCATAACAGCGCGGCCACATTGGCCATGTTCGCCACGCCATCAGGTTCGCCCGCAGTCAAGGCGTCAGCGGCATTGCGCAACTGGCGATAGAGTTCTGGCGGCTCGAGCCCGGCGTCAGCTTTGAAATCATACATCGTGCTACGCGATCTACGCGGCAGGGCGGCAAACACAAGCCCCATTGCCGCCAGTCGGGCCTTGGCTTATGCATCTTGGCATGAGCATCATCCGCAAGATCCTGATCGCACTTCTCGTCATCCTGCTGCTGCTTGGTGCTGCCTTCTGGTGGCTCGCACGCGGCGATACGGCCGATCTCTCGGTGGAGGCAGTTGCCGGAACCGATCCCACACTTGCAGAGCCCAACGCTGAAATAGTGCCGACTGTGCGCATCGCCAAACCTGTCGGCTGGGCAGCTGGTGAGGCGCCCCAACCCGCCGAAGGCCTGGCAGTTGGCCGGTTTGCCGAAGGGCTCGAACACCCACGTACCGTGCAAGCCCTGCCCAATGGCGATATATTGGTGGCGCTCACCCGTGCACCGGCCAGCGAGGCCGATGGCGGGATCATGGCCTGGATCGCGGACTGGCTGATGACAAAGGCTGGTGCCACCGGCCAATCGCCCAACCAGATCGTGCTATTGCGCGACAGCGACGGCGACGGTGCGGCCGAGATCCGCCGCGTGATAGCAGACGCGGACGCAGGCCTTGATTCGCCATCTGGAATGAGCTGGCATGACGGCACGCTTTATATTGCCAATCACGATGAAGTGCTTGCTTTTCCGTATGAATTGGGCGCGGAAAGTGTTTCCGGCAAGGCGCGCAAGCTGATGGACTTGCCTGCTGGCGGCGGCCACTGGATGCGCAACCTCGAGATCAATCCAGAAGGCACGCTGCTGTATGTCGCAGTCGGATCGGCCTCCAATATCGGCGAAGGCGGGATGGAAGCCGAACAGGGCCGCGCCATGATCTGGGAATATAATCTCGAGACCAATCGCCAGCGCCAGTTCGCGGTTGGATTGCGCAATCCCAACGGGCTTGCCTTCAGCCCCTGGACCGGGGAGCTGTGGACCACGGTCAATGAACGCGACATGCTGGGCAGCGATCTGGTGCCTGACTATCTCACCAATGTGCCTGTTGGCGCGCAGTATGGCTGGCCCTGGGTTTACTGGAGGGACAATGTCGATGAACGGGTCGATGCTCCGCGACCGGCCTATATCGTCGAATATGCGCGCAAGCCCGAATATGCACTTGGGCCCCATGTTGCCGCGCTTGGCCTGGTATTTACTACCGAGGGCCATTTGATGGGCGAAAAATTCGCCAGAGGCGCGTTTGTCGCGCGCCATGGTTCGTGGAACCGCAAACCCCCCTCAGGCTATGACCTGGTCTATGTCGCCTTTGACGAACGCGGCAATCCGGTGGGCAAACCGGTGCCGGTGCTGGGCGGTTTCCTGAACCAGGATGGTACCACCAAGGGCCGCCCGACCTGGGTTGAGTGGGGCGGCGATGGCGCCTTGCTGATGAGCGATGACACCGCCGGGATCATCTGGCGCGTCCATGCACCGGGTGCGAAGCCGGGCGCGGGCATTGCGCGGCTCAAGTCCGCGCCGCTGCGCCCGCAGCGCGAGTTGACGGGAGATTCGCAGGCGGTGTTCACGCAGGACGATTACGCTCGGATCGTGCCTGCGCAGTAGCCCGAGTCTAGTAACCTAAAGCGATGTGCCGGCACGCCCGGCCAGTTCAACCACGAACTGCCACGCCGATCGGCCCGACAGGGGGCCCCTCGCGCGCGACCAGCCCAGCGCCTCGCTCTCGTTGACTTCCAGGCCGAGCGGATCGGCATGTGCCTTGGCGATCGCAAGGTAAACTTCCTGCGAGCAGGGATGGAAGCCGAGCCGCAGACCGAACCGGTCAGCAAGCGCAAGCGAATCATCCATCGCATCGCGTTCCTGCAGCGGGCCGGGCTGGTCATCCCCGGTGCGCGCCACAATCGCCCGGTGGTTGGAAGTGACCGAAAGCCTGACATTGGCCGGGCGCGGCACAAGGCTGCCTTCGAGAGCGCTGCGCAGATGGCGCATGACCTGGTCAGCGGAGTGATTGAATGCCAGATCGTCAAGGAACAGGATGAAACGGCGCTCAATCAGCTCGAGCGTGGCGAAAAGTTCGGGCAGCGCCGCCAGATTGCCCGGATCGAGCTCGACCAGCGCCAATCGCGAAGGATCTTCGGCCTGTTGTGACGCCACGGCGGCGCGCAGCACTGCCGACTTGCCCATTCCGCGCGCACCCCAAAGCAGCATATCATGCGCCGCGTGGCCAAGCGCATGGCGCCGCACGTTCTCGCACACCGCATGTTTCTGGCGGTCTATCCCCTTGATGCGATCGAGCGGCAACGCCTCAAGCTGGTGGACGGTGGCGATTCGTCCTGCATTCCAGACATAGCCTGCGTGGCCAAGCCAGTCGGTATTGGTGGATGATGCTGGCGCAAGCCGTTCCAGCGCATCGGCGATGCGTGCCAGCGGATCGCCCTGATCTTGCCCTCGATCACCCATCATCGGCCTCTATCCGCCCAAAGCTTCAGCAGGAAGGCTGTAAAGCAGGCCAGCTCCACCGGTGGCTGACGCCTTGAGGCCGCTTGCTTCCGGCACAATCCGATCAAGGAAAAAGCGCGCAGTTACCGGCTTTGTGTGCGCCAGCGCGGGCGAAGCACCAGCAGCCACGGCCCGCGCCTGCCTCAACAGCTGCCAGCCCGCAGTAGCAACCGCCAGCATGGTGCAGAATGGCACGCTGCCGGCAAGGCGATCATTCAGGCTTGCCTCAGTGCCCATCCATTGCGCAATCGCGCGGCAATCTTCGGCAAGCGCATGGAGCATGGGTTCGTCCGCGCTGTCACGAATGATGTCGGCGATCAGTGCATCGACCGCGCCGCCTGCATCCAGCCCCAGCTTGCGGGTGACGAGGTCTGCCGCCTGGATGCCGTTGGTGCCTTCGTAAATCGGGGCGATCTTTGAATCGCGCCAATGCTGGGCCGCGCCGGTCTCCTCGATAAAGCCCATGCCGCCATGCACCTGGATCCCGATGCCCGCCACTTCGACGCCAATATCAGTGCCCCACGCCTTGATCAGCGGCACCAGCACCTCGGCGCGCATCTTCGCCGCGCTATCATCCAGCGTGCCGCGGTCAACCTGCCCCGCGCAGTAATAAAGCAGCGCGCGCGCCCCCTCGGTCAGCGCTTTCATCCGTAGCAGCATGCGCCGCACATCGGGGTGCTCGATGATCGCGACCGGGTTCTTGTCCGGCGAACCGGCGCGGGCCGATTGAACGCGTTCTCTGGCATAGTTCAGGGCCTGTTGTGTCGCCCGCTCGCCTATCTGCACGCCCTGATTGCCGACATTGATGCGGGCATTGTTCATCATGGTGAACATCGCCGTGAGCCCGCGATTGGGCTCGCCCACGATCTCGCCAATACATTCGCCATTGTCGCCATAGCTCATCACGCAGGTGGGCGAGGCGTTGATGCCCAACTTGTGCTCAAGGCTGACACAGCGCAAATCGTTCCTCGGCCCGAGCGAGCCATCAGCCTTCACGTGATATTTGGGAACGAGGAAAAGCGAGATTCCGCGCGAACCCTCCGGTGCGTCGGGCAGGCGCGCCAAGACCAGGTGGATGATATTCTCCGCCAGTTCATGCTCACCCCAGGTGATGTAAATTTTCTGGCCTTGAATCAGGTACTTGCCTGCATGCTCGCCCTCTTCGATGGGCTTTGCAGTGCTACGCAGCGCACCCACATCGGATCCGGCTTGCGGCTCGGTGAGGTTCATCGTGCCGGACCATGCGCCGCTCACCAGATTGGGCAGGTACTTCGCCTTCTGCACATCCGAGCCGTGATGCTCGATCGCCTCGATCGCGCCCACGCTCAGCATCGGCAGAAGGTTGAATGCCATATTGGCCGAGCCGAGGTTTTCCAGCACGTTGCAGGCCAGCGTGAAGGGCAGCCCTTGCCCGCCGAATTCTTCGGGCGAGGCGATCGCGTTCCAGCCTTGCTCGACATAGGCAGCATAGGCGGCTTTGAACCCGTCAGGCAGGCGAACCACACCGTTTTCGAGTTTTGCGCCTTCCAGGTCGCCAAGGCGATTGAGCGGAGCGAATTCACCGGCGGCAAATTGCCCCACACCCTCGACGATGGCTTCGACCAGATCGGGTTCGGCGGCGGCGAAGCGCTGGCTTTGGGCCAGTTCTTCGATTCCCGCATTCACGCGGATGGCGAGCAGTTGGTCCTGGGTGGGCGGCGTGTATGGCGTCACGGCGTTCGAATCCTTGTCTCGCAGCAAATAACTTGGCTTTGTGCTTCCTCACCTATAGCGGGCACGCATGACCGGCAAGAACGCTTCGGAAGTGCTGCCTGCAGACGCGGAGGGAATCGCCCGGGCGGCCGCGATTCTAGAGCGGGGCGGGCTGGTAGCGGTTCCGACTGAGACGGTATATGGGCTCGCCGCACGGGCAGACAATTCCGAGGCGGTGGCGAAGATCTTCGCCGCAAAAGGCCGGCCGCACTTCAACCCCTTGATCGTGCATGTGCGCGACGAAACGCAGGCGGAATGCTATGCCCGGCTCTCTGCTGCTGCCAAGGCGCTGATGGCAGCGCATTGGCCAGGGCCGCTTACGCTGGTGCTGCCGCTGCGGGAAGATGCCGGGCTGGCTCCGGCGGTGACGGCGGGGCTACCCACGGTGGCCCTGCGCGCGCCGAAGCATCCGGTGATGCGAAAACTGCTTGCGGCGGTCGATTTCCCGCTTGCTGCGCCTTCGGCCAATCGCAGCGGCTTTATCAGCCCCACGACCGCGCAGCACGTGCTGGCCTCGCTCGAGGATCGGATCGACCTCGTGCTCGACGCGGGACCGTGCGAGGCAGGCGTGGAATCGACCATCATCGCGGTGCGTGAGGATGGTTCGTGCGACGAACTGCGGCCTGGCCCGGTGCAGATCGCTGCAACAGGTGAGCAGGCAGATGGTGCGGGCGAGCCGTCAGCGATCGAAGCCCCTGGGCAACTGGCCAGCCATTATGCGCCGGGCAAGCCGGTGCGGCTGGGCGCGCAGGAGGCTGAAGCAGACGAATATCTGATTGGTTTTGGCAGTATAGCGGGCGATTGCACGCTTTCGAAGGCGGGCGACCTCGATGAAGCCGCGCGGCGTCTGTATGATTGCCTGCACATGGCCGCCGCGAGCGTGCGGCCACGCATCGCGGTTGCGCCCGTGCCCAAGCTTGGCATCGGCAAGGCCATCAATGATCGCCTGAGGCGCGCTGCCGCCTGATCCGGTATTTAATCGAGCGGTGGCGCGGGTTCGGCCAATGCCGGATTGTTGCGCAGCAGGATCTGGATTTCCGAATAGGTTTCGCGCGCGTGGAAACAGGCGCGCTCATCGCCCTTGCTGCATTGCTTGAGCTGGGCCCGATAGCGGCGATCAAGCTTGCCCAGCTCTTCCTCACGCTGACGCAACTCGCGCCCGCGCTTTTCATCGGCTTCCGACTGGCTGGTGGTGGCTGCATCGACCCCGCTGCTCACCAGCCTCACCGGCGCAGTGACAATGTCTGCCGCGGTGCGAACCACGCATCCGCTCAGTGCGGCAGAACACAAGATAAGTGCAAATAGGGAAAGGCCGCGCATGAGAACGCTGTCTCACACGCGGCCCTTGCTTGTCCAGTGCTGCGCGGTGAAGCGCCGCAAACTACAGGCGGTTATTCAGCGCCTGCACCTTCTGCAGCCGCAGTTGCAGGCTGGCACTTGAGCGTGCCCGAACCCATCGCGCTGATCTCGCAAGTCGCGCTGCCGAATACCCGCACGTCGCCCGAACCCATGATGTTGGCTTCAACCTGGCCATCGGAGGCGAAGGCTGCATCACCTGATCCAGCGACGGTGATATCGGCCTTCTCGACCTTCAGGCCTTCCATATCCGCCTTGCCCGAGCCCAGGATATTTAGGTCCAGGCTTTCGGCAGTTCCGCTGGCGCTGAGCGAACCGGAGCCGGCAATCGTCACTTCAAGCGCGGTTGCGGCAACGCCAGTCACTGCGGCCTTGCCAGAACCGGCGATGGTGACATCGGCGTGGTCGGCCATCGCAGAAGCTTCGACCGCGCCCGACCCGGCGATCACGATTTCACTGGGTGCTGGCATGGTGACGCGCACGATTGCGGTGCCGGTGTCCTTCCATTTCCCGTTCTTGCGGGAAACACCCAGCGTGCCGTCCTTGAGCGAGAAGCGCAGCAGCTCAACCACCTCGGCATCGCCTTCGACATCGATGTCGAGTGCCTCACCTTCGCTGAGCACAACTTTGTCGGGGCCGGCAAGAACCAGCTTGGTTGGCGCATCGCCCGACATGTCGAGTTCTGCCAGCGGCACGCCTTCTTCGCCGTCGATTTCGATATTCATATCGCCGCATCCGGCAACAGCTGCGGAAAGGGCGATGGCGGCGATCGGTGCCATTCGCTTGACGAGTTTGTGAATCATGGTGCTCTCCTGCATAATGCGTGTTGCCAACATAATACACCAAGGCACGATCTTCAACGTCAAATGCAAGAAGGGCCGCCCTTTCAGGCAGCCCTCCGTCGAACTCCGAATGCGCCTGGTCGATCAGGCTTCTTCGGCGCTCTCATAATATTGCGGCGCATAGGTGCGCAGCACTTCGAGGATTTTCTCGAGTGCGGTCGCTTCGTCGGTTTCCTCCATTGCCGCGAGTTCGCGCGCAAGCCTGCTGGAGGCTGCCTCGAAGATTTGCCGTTCCGAATAGCTCTGCTCAGGCTGATCTTCGGGGCGAAACAGGTCGCGCGTCACTTCGGCGATCAGCACGATTTCACCCGAATTGATCTTTGCTTCATATTCCTGGGCCCGGCGCGACCACATGGTGCGCTTGACCCTGGGCTTGCCCTTGAGGGTATCCATCGCCTCTTTCAGAGTCTTGTCGCTCGAGAGCTTGCGCATCCCGATCGATTCGACCTTGTTGGTGGGCACCCGCAGGGTCATCCGCTCTTTCTCGAAGCGCAGGACATAGAGCTCTAGCTGCATGCCCGCGATTTCTTCGTTTTGTAGCTCAATCACCCGGCCAACCCCATGCTTGGGATAGACCACATAGTCGCCGACCGTGAAGGCAGGAGCCTTGCTTGCCATGCAAATTCCTTTCTTTGGGCAGGCCTAGAACAGACAGTCGAAAAGCCCCAATCGGGCCCGCAACAGCAGGCTCCGCAGACGCGTTATCGATGTGTGCTGGCGGCCGTGCCTTTCCTTGATTCAACCCGGGCACCGGTGCGAATCCGGTGCGGTTGATCAATTATATAGCACATCGGCAACAAAATTGCGAGTCGCAACCTAATAGGTGCGGAATCGCGTTGTGCATTGCGTCACGTTGGCTAACCGCAGGCCGCATATGTGCGGCGCGCGCTGTGCAATTTCAGTCGCCTTCGCCTGGCGCGTCGGTGAAATATTTCTCGAACTTGCCATCCTCGCCCTTGTGCTCGTCTGCGTCAGCCGGCGGTTCCTTCTGGCTGGTTATATTGGGCCATTCTGCCGAGAATTTGGTGTTGAGTTCGAGCCATTTTTCAAGCCCATCCTCAGTATCGGGAAGGATCGCTTCTGCCGGGCATTCCGGCTCGCACACGCCGCAGTCAATGCATTCCGACGGGTTGATGACCAGCATCGTTTCGCCTTCGTAAAAACAATCGACCGGGCAAACTTCGACGCAGTCGGTATATTTGCACCGGATGCAGGCGTCGGTGACGACATAGGTCATGTAGCAGAATCCCCTTCCAGATCGCGATTCAAATCCGCTGCTAGTGGCTTTACGCCCGTGCGGTCAAGCTCGCGATAATGAGAGCGCGCCATTCCCGGCGGGCCGCGCCGTTCGGGCAGCTCGATCACTTCGACAATTCTTACTTCACCGCTCTGGGCAAAGGTCAGCACATCGCCCGGGTGAACTTCCGCGCTTGGGCGCTGAACATGGATACCGTTGACCCGCATGTGGCCCTGTTCGATCATTGCGCTGGCGCGGCTGCGGGTGCGGGCGAAGCGGAGATAGACCAGCAAGCGGTCCAGTCGCATCGCTCCGCTCATCAGCCAAGCAGCTCCTTGAGCGCATCGAAGGCGCCACCGCCAGCGGTTGGCCTGTCAGGCCCGGATGGTTTGCCGCGATCGGGTTTTCCCTTGTGCTGCTTGTGACCAGCAGGCCCCGCTCCCGGCGAACCGCGCCTGCCCTTGCCGGATTGCGGGCGGCGATCCTTGGGTGCGTCGCCCGGCCGGTGAGGGCGCCAGCTCCAAAGATCGGGTGCGGGCGGGCCAAAGGCGCCTTCCGCCAATGCGCGCGCGCCAAAGCGCTTGAACCCGGCACTGCCCAGCAGGCGCGGGATATTGTCCGCCTCCAGCCCGATGGAGACCGCCAGTGCGGTGTCGAGCACGAAGCGCTGAGGCGGCTTGCCCCTTGCCTTGGCCGGAGCCGCCCGGGCGCGGGCGTCGAATGCAGCGCGCAAGATCTTTTCTGCCAGGTCGACGCGGATTGCCTGGCTACCGGCGCGACGATATCCGGCTGGCAGGCGCCTTTCATCGCCGATCACCGGCAGCATTGCTTCGTTGAGCGGGCGCTGGTCTATTCCCAACGCGTGGAGCAGCCGCCGCGGCGCCGGCTTGAGCAGCGCATGGGCGAAAATGTCGAGCGCGCCGAACACCACCCCCAGCTTGCGCAGATAGGGGCGCATGTCCTTGGGCAAATGCTGCAGTCCGGCGTCCTCGCGGCTGACCGTGCCATGCGCGTCAATCAGCGTGTGGAGCAAGGCGCGCGCTTCCGAACCTGCTGCGGGATCGCGGGCTGCAGCCGCCAGAGCCCGCAAGGGTGCCAGTGGTTCCAGCTGGGCATCCAGCCAGGACTTGAGCGCCCCTTCAAACCGCTTGCGTATGGCCTCGGGCAGCAAGCCCAGTTCACGCACCAGCACCAACCGCGCTGCACTGAAATCATCGGAGAACTCGATCGTCGCCAGGCGATGCCCTTTCCACATGATCGCGCCTTCGGCCAGTTCCAACTCCGCGGCCCCGTGAGACATCAGCCATTCCGCGCGCTGCGCCAGGATTGTGGGCAAAGCCTTCTCTCCGGCAGCCAGCAACATTTTGCGGTCTGCCACTGTCGCATCCGGCTCGACCACGAAGCGGAATCCGTCGAGCCGCCCGATCGGCTCGCCATCGACGGTCAACGCTCCGTCAGGCGCCAACTCTACCCGCAGCCCTTGCCCATCTTGTCCAAGCGATTTCATCAGCAGCGACGTCCTTCGGTTTACAAATCTCTCGGTCAGGCGCACGTGCAACGCATCCGACAGCTTTGCCTCGACTGCTCGGGCCCGGGCGAACATCTCGTCTCGCGCCAGCACCCAATCGGGCCGCTGGCAGATATAGGCCCAGGATCGGATCGCGGCTATCCGCCCTTGCAGCGTATCGATATCGCCCTGCATCCGGTCGAGTTCGGCAATGCGCGCAGCGACATAGTCTGCGCCGAGATATCCGTCACGTAAATCCTGCCATAGCCGCGCGACGAAGCGGGCGTGATTGTCCGGCCCGACAGAACGGAAATCAGGGAGCGAGCAAGCCTCCCAGAAGCGGCGCACCAGGCCCGGACTGGTCACGCCCGCGGCAATCGGCTCATCTGCCAGCCGCTTGAGCACGGCCAGATCAATCGCCTCAGGGGCGGGGCGCAACTCAGGCTCGTCTGGCGGGGCCTCCAGATCCGATATCAGCGTGGCGAGATCGCCAAAATGTGGCTCGGCCTGGCGCCAGAACAGATGGGTGAGCGGGGCAAAGCGGTGCTCTTCAATCGCGTAGATTTCCTCATCGGTGAACTCGGGCGAGGCAGTGCTGCTGCGCATGCCGGAAACCGTGCCAAATGTGCCGTCGCGCTGGTGCCGCCCGGCGCGCCCCGCGATCTGCGCCATCTCGGCCGGGGTCAATCGCCGTTTACGCCTTCCGTCGAACTTGGTCAGCGCTGCGAAGGCAACATGGTGGAGGTCAAGGTTGAGCCCCATGCCGATGGCATCGGTGGCCACGATGTAATCCACATCACCATTCTGGAACAATTCTACCTGTCTATTGCGCGTTTCCGGTGAAAGCGAGCCCATCACCACCGCAGCCCCGCCGCGCAGCCGCCGCAGCGCCTCGGCAATGGCGTAGACCTGCTCGGCGCTGAAGCCCACCACCGCGCTGCGCGGCGGCAGGCGTGACAATTTGCAGCTTCCGACGTGACTGAGCGTCGAAAAACGCGGCCGCCGGACCATTTCCGCCCGTGGCACCAGCGCCCTGACCAGCGGCTCAATCGTCGCCGAGCCCAGGATCATGGTTTCCTCTCGCCCGCGCGCATTGAGCAGCCGGTCGGTGAAGATGTGCCCGCGCTCGGGATCGGCGGCCAGCTGCGCCTCATCGAGCGCGACAAAGGCATGGCCGCCGCCCAAGCGGTCCATTGCCTCGACCGTGCAGCAGAAATAGCGCGCATCGGGTGGCTCGATCCGCTCTTCGCCGGTGATCAGCGCAACCGCCTTGTCCCCCTTGATTGCGCGCACCCGGTCATAGACCTCGCGTGCCAGCAAGCGCAGCGGAAAACCGATCATTCCGCTTGAATGACCGCACATCCGTTCGATCGCCAGATGGGTCTTTCCGGTGTTGGTCGGGCCCAGGACCGCCTTGATCGTGCCGTCGCTCACGCCGCCGATAGTGACAGGCCGAATCCCGCCGGGCAACTGCCACCGGGCGTTGCGACCCGCCTTCTCAACACTTCGCCGCTTGGCGGACTCGCTTGATCGTAAATTAAGCAGAGATTTACTATGATAAGCTACAGAATTCCGCCATTGACCGCTCAGCGCCTGTCTCGGGATCACTGGGCGCAAGGGAGATCGGGGCTTTGGAGCAATTGCGCGACATGCCAGGCGAGAGCGAGGCCTTGCTTGAGGAGCCATTCCTCGATTTTGATGGCGACTGCGCGGCCGTTCAACCAAAGGGCACCATCAATAGCCGTTCGGGCAAGATCGTGCTGAAGCGCTTCGGTGGCTGGCGCTCGCGTTATCAGCAATGGCGTGATGAGATCTCGCGCAAGCTTGACGGCGTCGATCTGGCGCCTGATCTGGCCGAAGATATCGGCAGCCCGCGCTGGTTTCGCGGATTGGGCACGATGCTGGGGCTGGGCGCAGTGGCCTTGGCACTATGGCCCGATTTCGCGCCGCTTGAAGCGCGCCCGGCGATGACGATGAACCAGTCCGTGCGTGACGAATTCCGCAGCCATATGATCACGCCGCTGGCACTGGGCGGTGACAGCGGGCGGCAGATGGGGGCCGGGCGACAGGTCAAGCCGCTCGCGTCAGCTCCGGAGCGCCCGCAAATAGAACTGGTCGCAACTCTTGCGCGCGGCGACAGTTTTGACCGCATGTTGCAGCGCGCAGGGCTTGGTTCGGCTGATGCCCAGCGGGTGCACGAGCTTGTCGCCAGTGAAATCCCGCTCGCGGAAATCGAGCCAGGCACGCGAATCGACATCACGCTGGGCCGACGACCAAGGGAAGGCGCGCCGCGCCCGCTCGATGCGCTGGCCTTTCGCGCGCGGTTCGACCTCCAGCTTGAAGTGCAGAACGATGCCGGAAACCTGTCGCTGCGCCGCAAGGTGATCCGGGTCGACGACACGCCGCTGCGGATTCGCGGCACCGTGGGGCAGAGCCTTTACCGATCGGCGCGTGCCGCCGGGGCACCAGCGGGCGCGGTGCAGGATTTCATCAAGGCGCTCGATGGCCAGATCGACCTCAATCGAAGCGTTCGCTCAACCGACGAGTTTGACATGATCGTGGCCTATCGCCGTGCTGCCACCGGCGAACGCCAGGCAGGGAAGGTGCTTTACGCCGGCATCGACCGGGGCGGCGAGCCCAAGACCCAATTGATGCGCTGGGGCGAGGACGGAATTTTCTATGAAGCTTCTGGCGTGGGCGAGCAGCGCAATGGCTTGATCGCGCCGGTCCCGGGCCGGATTACGTCAGGATACGGCATGCGCCGCCACCCGATCCTGGGCTATCGGCGGATGCATTCCGGGATCGATTTCAACGCCCGATACGGAACCAGCATTGTGGCCGTGACAGACGGGCGGGTCAGCGGTGCCGGGCGCATGGGCGGCTGCGGCAATGCTGTGCGGCTTGATCATGGCAATGGGTTGCAGACACGCTATTGCCATATGAGCCGGCTGGCTGTGAGCCGCGGCCAACAGGTCCGGCGGGGCCAGGTGATCGGCTATGTCGGATCGACCGGGCTGTCGACCGGCCCGCACCTGCATTACGAGATGTATCGCGGCGGCCGCGCGCTTGATCCGCGCAGCGTGCAGTTCGTCAACCGCGCGCAGCTGGAGGGGCGCGAGTTGTTGAACTTCCGCGCCGCGCTGGCCGAACTCAAACAGATCGAGCCGGGCGCTGCCCTTGCAGACCTCGAGCAACGCCCCGAAGAGATCGAAGCGCCGCAGCGCGAGATCGAACGGATCGACAGCAAGCGCGAAATTCGCTGATCGTTGCGCGGCCCGCAATTATGCGGCAACACTCGCCCGCATGAATGGATCCTACCCCAATCTGCGCTTGCGCCGCACCCGTGCCAGCGGCTGGAGCCGTGCGCTGCACCGCGAAAATGTGCTCACCCCGGCGGACCTGATCTGGCCGCTGTTCGTCACCGCAGGGACCGGCGTGGAAGAGCCGATTGCGACCCTGCCCGGCGTCTCGCGCTGGTCGGTGGATGGAATCGCCAAACGCGCCAGGGAGGCAGTGGACCTGGGAATCCCCTGCGTGGCGCTGTTCCCCAACACACCTGCCGACAGGCGCAGCGACGATGGAGAGGAAGCGCTCAACCCTGACAATCTGATGTGCCGCGCGATCCGCGCGATTCGTGATGCGTGCGGCGATGATGTGGGCATCCTCACCGATGTCGCGCTCGATCCCTATACCGCGCACGGGCAGGACGGGCTGGTGGATGATACCGGCTATGTGGTGAATGACGATACCGTGGCGGTATTGGTCGATCAGGCGCTCAACCAGGCAGAAGCGGGCGCTGACATCATCGCCCCATCCGACATGATGGACGGGCGGGTCAAGGCGATCCGCATGGCGCTGGAGATGAACGGGCACCCCAATGTCCAGATCATGAGCTATGCCGCGAAATATGCCAGCGCCTTTTACGGCCCATTCCGCGATGCCGTGGGCTCGCGTGGATTGCTGAAGGGCGACAAGAAGACCTATCAGATGGACCCAGCCAATGCCGAAGAGGCGCTGCGCGAGGTCGCGCTCGACATTGCCGAGGGGGCCGACAGCGTCATGGTCAAGCCGGGCCTGCCCTATCTCGACATCGTGCGGCGGGTGAAGGAGCGGTTCGAGGTTCCGGTGTTTGCCTATCAGGTGAGCGGCGAATATGCGATGATCGAAGCGGCGGTTGCTGCCGGCGCGGGGGAGCGCGATGCGCTGGTGCTCGAAACGCTGATGGCGTTCAAGCGGGCCGGCTGCGCGGGGGTGCTCACCTATCACGCTGCGCATGCCGCGCGCTTACTCAATGGCTGAAATGACCGGCTTTCGTTGCGAGACCGACCGGCTGATCCTGCGCGACTGGCGCGGGGATGGCGATTGGGCGGAGTTCTTCCGCGTCACGAACACGCCCGCCGTGATGCAATGGCTTGGCGGGGTGCTCGACGATGAGGGTATGGGCAAGCAGCGCGCCCGCGTCGAAAGTTGCGCCGCGCGACTTGGGCATTGTTTCTGGGCGGTCGAACGCAAGGCCGATGGGGAGATTCTCGGGTTCTGCGGGCTCAAGCACGCCGATGCGCCCGGGTCGACGGTCACCGGCGCGATGGAAGTCGGCTGGCGGCTGCGCGAGGACACCTGGGGGCAAGGCTATGCGAGAGAGGCCGCCACAGCCGCGCTCGATCTGGCGTTCGAACGGTTTGGTGCGGAGGAAGTGGTGGCGCTGACGGTTGAAGGGAACAAGCCCAGCTGGGGCCTTATGCTGCGCCTGGGCATGCGCCGCCGCGAAGAGCTCGACTATCCCGATGCGCGTTACCAGCCACCGTGGCGCGATACGGTGGTCTATTCGATTGGACGCGAGGAATGGGAGACCCAAAAGGGTGGGGCGCATGGCTGACATCGTGATCGAGACCAAGCGGCTGGTGCTACGCAAGCCTGACGAGAGCGACGCGGCGTTGCAATATCGCTTGCTCAATACCCCTACGGTGATGGAGCATCTGGGCGGCCCCAAGGAGTTGCACGAAATCGAGGCCAAACATGCCAAGTCGATGGCATGGTTCGCCAAGCTGGGTTTTGGCTTCATGATGATGGTCGAGAAGTCCAGTGGCGAACTGGTGGGCCATGCCGGGATGAAGCTGGTCGACAATCCGTTGGCACCGAACCAGGGCGATTACGAGATTGGCTGGCTGGTGCGCGAGGACCGCTGGCGCATGGGCTATGCTTATGAAGCAATGCGCGCAGTGGTCGACTGGGCCTTTTCAAGCATCGGTGCGCCGCATCTTGTTGCCCTGACCTGCGAACGAAATGCGCCAAGCTGGCGGCTGATGGAGAAGCTGGGCATGCAGCGCGACCTTTCGCTCGAATTTGACGATCCAGCCTATGCTCCGCAGGATAATCCGACGATCCAGTACAAGCTGACCCGCGAGCAATGGAAGGCTGCGCAATGACAATACGCCCTGGCGTCAACATCATTCCGATCCACGGGAAAACGCCCAAGATCCACGACACCGCCTTTATCGCGCCCGGCTGCACGATAATCGGCGATGTAGAAATCGGTGCGGGCAGCTCGATCTGGTACAATTGCGTGGTCCGGGCCGATGTGTTCCGCATTCGCATCGGCGAGCGCACCAATGTGCAGGATGGCAGCGTACTGCATTGCGACCCACCGCGCCCGGGCGATGAGGAGGGCTCTGCGCTGATCATCGGCGACGACGTGCTGATCGGTCATATGGCGATGGTGCACGGCTGCACCATTCATGATCGTGGTTTCGTGGGGCTGGGCGCGATCGCGATGAACAAGTCGGTGATTGGCAGTGACGCCATGCTGGCGGCAGGTGCCATGCTGACAGAGGGCAAGGTGATGGAGCCGCGCACGCTATGGGCCGGCCGCCCCGCCAAACCCCTGCGCGAGCTGTCGGATGCAGCCATAGCTGGCATGCGCATCGGAGTTGCGCATTACGCGGAGAATGCGAAGCACCATGCGGCGGCGGTTGAGCAGGCGTTGGGTGATGACGGCTAGCCATGGCGCGCGCCAAGGCTGATCTGCCCTCGAGCGATCAGATGCGCGGCCTGATCGACGCTGAAGGGCGGATTGCCGTTCGCGTTACCCCCGGCGCGCGGCAACAAGGCGTTTCGATCGAGGGCGGGCAGGTGCAGGTGAAGGTGCGCGCCAAGCCGCAGGATGGCGCCGCCAATCAGGCGGTGGTCAAACTGCTGGCACAAGCGCTTGGCATTGCCCCGTCCCGGATTGAACTGCTGCGCGGCGCAACCTCGCGCGACAAGCTGTTCAAGATCCAACTTTAACGCCGCTGCGGCTTATCTTTCGGGGCTGGACCAGTCTTCCGGTTCAACCTCGCTGTTGCGCAGCCGCAGGGCAAGTCCGAAGGCAACCCCTACACCGATCGCAACCGTCAGGTCCGCCACCACCGTCAATACCAGTGTGGTGAGCAGCAGCAATTTGTCGGCGACCGGTCCCTGGAGATAGCTATGCCATTTATGCGGCTCGCTCATATTCCAGGCCGTCAGCATCAGTAGTGCCGCCAAAGCAGGCATGGCCAGATAGCCCGCAAGCGGCGCTGCCAGCAATGTCACGAGCAGGATCACGAGCGCATGGACGAGACCCGCAACCGGGGTCCGCCCGCCCGCCCGCACATTGGTGGCCGTGCGCGCGATTGCACCAGTGGCGGGCAGTCCGCCAAACAGGGCGGAGCCGATATTGGCGCAGCCTTGCGCCAGCACTTCGGCATTGGGGCGGTGGCGACCCTCGAACATGCGGTCAGCGACAATCGCGGACAACAGCGATTCGATTGCCGCAAGCACGGCGATGATCATGGCGGAAGGAAGCAGTTCGGCCAGCCGTGCGACCGTAACTTCCGGAATATGCGGCATCGGCAAGCCGCGTGGCAATTCGCCATAGCGCGAAGCGATCGTGTCGACCGGCAAGTGCAGTACCGCGACCATGATCGATGCCAGCGCGACCGCCACGATCAGCCCGGGCAATCTTTCTGACAGCCGCCGCAGTGCCACGATCAGCACCAGCGCGCCTGCGCCAATTGCCAGGGCGGTGGGATTGAAGCTGGCACGCATGTCCCACAATGCAGCGATCTTGGGCAGGAAATCGGCCGGCATTGCTTGCCCGCCGAGCCCGAAAAAATCCTTGAGCTGGCTGGATGCGATGATGATCGCAATGCCGATGGTGAAGCCGTTAACCACCGCCTCGGGGATGTAGCGGACCAGATTGCCCAGCCTGAGCATCGCTGCGACCAGCAGTATGGCGCCCGCCATCAGAGTCGCCAGCACAAGCCCGTCAAACCCGTGCTCTGCGATGACGCCATAGACCACCACGATGAAGGCCCCGGTCGGCCCGCCAATTTGCACCCGGCTTCCGCCTAGTAGCGAGATCAGCAGGCCGCCTACGATTGCAGTGATCAGGCCGGCTTCGGGCGGGGCGCCCGATGCAATTGCGATCGCAATGCTGAGCGGGATCGCGACCATCGCCACGGTCACGCCTGCGATTGCATCGCCGCGCAGTGCCGCCAGCGTATAACCGGGCAGCGTTGTGAGCAGTTTGGGCTTCATGCTACGGCACTATCTGGCTTGATCGCTCTTTCCGTACTTGTCGAACCAGGCGATGACAGCGGCGGCCTTGGCTGCCTGCTGGCTGGGGCTCATGGTCAGGTCACCGTGGCTGGCTCCGGGCGTTACATACAAGGCCGTGTCCACCCCCAGCACCTTGAGCGCGCCATAGAATTGCTCTGCTTCGCTGCGCGGCGTGCGGTAATCTTCGTCTCCTACCATCACCAATGTCGGCGTTTTGACATTGGCAACATGGGCCAGCGGCGAGCGGCGCCAGTAATCCGCCTGCCGTTCCCAAGGCTGGCCCTTCATCCAGTACTTGCCGAAGAAAGCATAGGCATCGCTCATCAAGGCCAAGCTGGTCCAGTTGATCACCGGTTTGTACGAAGCCGCCGCAGCAAAGCGATCGGTCTGGCCCACGATCCATGCGGTCAGGATGCCGCCGCCCGAACCGCCGGTGACGAACAACCTGTCGGGATCGGCGATCCCTGCTGCAATCGCGGCATCGACTGCCGCCATCAGCTCGTCATGGTTGGAGATCGGGTAATTGCCTTCGATCCGGTCCGCGAATGCCTGCCCATAGCCGGTCGATCCGCCAGGGTTGGTGAACAGCGTGGCATAGCCCGCGCTGGCATAGATCTGATAATCCGACGAGAAATGCGGGCCATAGGATGCGTAGGGGCCGCCGTGAATCTCCAGAATCAGAGGCACGCGGCTGCCTTCGTTGTAATCAGGCGGCAGGACGATCCAGCTGGGGATGCGCGTGCCGTCAGCGGCGGTTACATCAAGCGCAATGGTCTTGCCCAACCGTTTCCCGCCGAGCTTTAGGTCGTTGAGCGCGGTGAGCTGTGTGCTGCGATTCCCGCGCAATACCGAGATATCGGTGGGGCGGGTGGCACTGCCGCTGGTAAAGGCGATCGTGCCATTGCTGGATACGCTCCAATGGCCCCCCGCGTAGGGGCGTGAATAATAGGTATCGACCAGCTCGATCCCCATCGGGCTGACGCCGCCTGACGGGGATACCCGCGCGAGGCGATAGGCGCCTTCCTCTTCATAGCCTACGAACAGCCCGGCATCGGTCCATTCCATGCTGGTGATGTCGCGATCGAGGTTTTCGGCGATGCGGCGCTTGTTCGAACCGTCGCGATCCATCAGATAGATGCCGCTTTGCTGATAGGCCAATTCCCGGTCGTCGAAGCCGAGCCATGCAATCTGCTTGCCATCGGGGCTGACCTGCGGGTTGGCATCGGGGCCATTGCGCGTGGTGAGGGCGGTAACTTCGCCTGACGTCACATCGATCGCGTATACTTCGCTGTCGACTCCGGCCAGCTCCCAATCCTCGTCACGATTGCCGCTGATCAGGATGGTTTTGCTGTCGCGTGTCCATTCCAGCGTGCCGCCGTGGTGCCGGTCGCCATGGGTCAACTGGCGCGGAGCGCCGCCAACCGCGTCGACCAGAAAAATCTGAGTGAAGCCTGACTTCAGATAGCCTGCTCCGTCAAAGCGATAGGTAACCCGGTCGATGATCGTAGGGCCATCTTTCCACTTTGCCCCTTCGGGCGGTGAAAGCGGTGTTCCCAGCTTGAGCGTTTCGCCCGGTACACGCGTTGTATAGGCAATGCGCGCGCCATCGGGGGACCAGGAAATCGATCCGGGAGCCTCGGGAAGCGCGGTGATGTCGGCGCTTGCGCCGCTTGCCATCCAGCGCACATGCAGTTCCGGCCCGCCACCGCTTTCAGTCGAGACATAGGCAATTCGCGAGCCATCGGGCGACCAGCGCGGACTGCCATGCGATCCTGTACCGGTTACGAGCGGAGTTTCGGCGCCGCTTGCGACATCCACCAGCCAGATCGAGCTGACCGTGCTGTCAGTCATAATGTCATTGGTGTGCCGGACATAGGCGATCTGCCGCCCGTCGGGGCTGATTTGCGGATCGGATGCTACCGTCAGGCCAAACAGGTCTTCCCCGGTGAAGTATGCTGCATTCGGTGCTGGATCGGCTTCATGCTGGTCCGCGCTTAGCGGAGCAGCGAAAGGCACCGTCAGCAGCAGCGCAGCCACCGGGAATTTGAAAGATTTCATGATCGGCCCCCAAGACGGAACTAAGGAGCGCGATCATGCATATTCCGGACCCGAAAGCCAGCGCGAAAGCCTCGCGTGAACCTAGCCTTTGCCGTCAGCCTCGCTTCCGGCATCGGCGCCTGGCTTCTTCGGTGCCGCTTTCTTCGCGACGGGCTTCTTCCTGGCGGCTGGCTTTCGCTTCACTTTGGCCTTGGGCGGCGCGGGCGCAAGCTCGAAACTCGGCTTGCCGTCCTTGATCGTGACATGCACTTCCCCGCCATCCGCAAGCTTGCCGAACAGCAGCTCTTCCGCCAGTGGCTGCTTGATCTTCTCTTGCAGCAAGCGGCCCATCGGGCGCGCGCCATAGAGCTTGTCATAGCCCTTGTTGGAAAGCCATTCGCGCGCATCCTTGTCAAACTGGATGTGCACATTCTGTTCGGCCAGCTGCAGTTCGAGCTGGAGGATGAATTTGTCGACCACGCGGGAAACTGTGCTCTTGCCGAGATAGGCAAAGGGCACGATTGCATCCAGGCGGTTGCGGAATTCCGGGGTGAACATCTTCTTCACCGCTTCCTCGCCCGCATCTTCCTTGGACACATCGCCAAAGCCGATACCTTGCGACGCCATCATTGCCGCGCCGGCATTGGTGGTCATGATCAGCACCACATTGCGGAAATCGACCGTCTTGCCGTGGTGATCGGTCAGGCGCCCGTTATCCATCACCTGCAGCAGGATGTTGAACAGGTCAGGGTGCGCCTTTTCGATTTCGTCGAGCAACAGCACGCAGTGCGGGTTCTGGTCGATCGCGTCGGTCAGCAAACCGCCCTGGTCATAGCCGACATAGCCCGGGGGCGCGCCGATCAGGCGGCTGACCGAGTGGCGTTCCATATATTCGGACATGTCGAAGCGCTTGAGCTCGATCCCCATGATGCTGGCAAGCTGGCGTGCAACCTCGGTCTTGCCGACGCCGGTGGGGCCGGAAAACAGGAAACTGCCGATCGGCTTGTCAGGATCGCGCAGCCCCGCGCGGCTCAATTTCATCGCGGTTGAAAGGCGATGGATGGCCTCGTCCTGGCCGAACACGACGTGCTTGAGATCGCGCTCAAGGTTTTCCAGCGCCTTCTTGTCATCCTTGCTGACCGATTTGGGCGGGATGCGCGCCATGGTCGCGATCACCGCTTCGATTTCCTTTGCGCCGATCTTCTTCTTGCGGCGGCTGGGCGGGACCAACATCTGCATCGCGCCCACTTCATCGATCACGTCGATCGCCTTGTCGGGTAATTTGCGGTCATTGATGTAGCGCGCCGACAGTTCGACTGCGGCCTTGATCGCATCGGGGGTGTATTTGACCTTGTGATGATCTTCGAAGGCGGTCTTGAGGCCCTTGAGGATCTTGACCGTCTCGTCGATCGTCGGCTCGTTGACGTCGATTTTCTGGAACCGGCGCAGCAATGCGCGATCCTTTTCGAAATGGTTGCGGAATTCCTTATAGGTGGTCGAGCCGATACAGCGGATCGCGCCTGAAGACAGGGCGGGCTTCAAGAGGTTCGAGGCATCCATCGCCCCGCCGCTTGTTGCCCCCGCGCCAATAACGGTGTGGATTTCATCGATAAACAGCACCGCCTCGGGCATTTGCTCAAGCTCGGAGACGACTTGTTTCAAACGCTCCTCGAAATCGCCGCGATAGCGCGTGCCGGCCAGCAGCGCGCCCATGTCGAGCGAATAGATCACGGCATCCTGCAGCACCTCGGGAACATCGCCTTCCACGATCTTGCGGGCGAGCCCTTCTGCAATCGCGGTTTTGCCGACCCCGGGATCCCCGACATAGAGCGGGTTGTTCTTGCTGCGGCGGCACAGGATCTGGATCGTGCGGTCGACCTCAGGTCCGCGCCCGATCAGCGGATCGACCTTGCCGGCCTTGGCCTTGATGTTGAGATTGACAGTGAACTGGTCAAGCGCGGTTTCCTTCTTGTTTCCGCCTTCCTTTCCCGGTTCGCTGCTTTCGGCCTGCGCTTCATCGCTGCCCGGCGGGGTCTTCGATTCGAGTTGCCGCCCGCCCTTGCCGATACCGTGACTGATATAGCTCACCGCATCGAGCCGGCTCATATCCTGCTGTTGCAGGAAGTAGACCGCATAGGAATCGCGTTCGGAAAACAGCGCCACCAGAACATTGGCGCCCGTAACGGTGTCCTTGCCCGAAGACTGGACGTGCAGGATCGCACGCTGGATCACCCGCTGGAACCCCGCAGTCGGCTGCGGGTCGGAACCGTCCTCGGTCTTAAGTGATTGATATTCCTGGTCAAGATATTGCTTCACCACCTCGCCCAGCTCGGCAAGGTCGACCCCGCAAGCCGCCATCACCTGCGCTGCATCCTCATCATCGATCAGAGCCAGCAGCAAATGCTCGAGCGTGGCATACTCATGCCGCCGCTCTGACGCATTGCCGAGCGCATTGTGCAGCGTTCTTTCAAGGTTCTGGGCAAAACTGGGCATGAAGATACTCTATAGCAGGGGCCGGGAATTCTCTCTTGCGGGAGAGAGTGAACAGGGCTGGTTAAGTGATATTAGGCGTTTCTCCCCGATATGGGGAACTGGTGCAAAATTGCGAATCCCGAGTTCGTGGGGGGCGATCACCGTTCGGGTTTCCTGAATAGCTGATCCGCCGCGTTACGGTGCGCCGCCGCCTTGAGCCTGTGGCGTTCAACTCGCACAATTTCGGCCTCGAGCAGAGCAATCCGATCCTGCAACTCGTCTTGCGAATAAGGCGAAAGGTCCTCGCTGGCGAGCTTGCTCGCGGCGTCGCCCCTGGGGCGCGGCAGATCATCCGGGTCCATGCGAAGCATAACATCGCAAGCTGCATGGCTTGCTGTCAATGGACAGTGCGGCTACTTGCCACTTCCATATGGCCCATCGCGAATTGTGTCGCACTTGCGACACAGCACGGCTGGTAATGGGCGAAGGGCTGACGATTAGGGGGCAGGCCGCATGGGTGGCGTGAGCGCGCAGACACTTCCTGACACAATGCAAGCAACCGGTTTCGACCATCCCGGCGGGCCAGAGGTGCTCACTCTGCGCGAGGAGCCACTGCCTCAATTAAAGCCCGCCGACGTATTGATCCGCGTCGCCTATGCCGGGGTCAACCGGCCCGATTGCATCCAGCGCGCGGGGCATTATCCCGCGCCGCCGGGTGCCTCGCCGCTGCCAGGGCTTGAGGTGGCAGGTGAAGTGGTTGCCGTGGGCAGCGAGGTGCCGCAGGAACTGCTCGGCCAGATAGTTGCAGCGCTCACGCCGGGCGGCGGCTATGCCCAATACTGCGCTGCGCCATGGGGGCATTGCCTGCCGGTTTCCGAAGCCATGCCGCTGGCTCAGGCGGCGGCGCTGCCCGAAACCCTGTTCACCGTATGGCACAATGTGTTCGAACGCGGGATGCTGCGTGATGGAGAGCGATTGCTGGTGCATGGCGGCACGTCAGGTATCGGCACCATGGCGATCATGCTGGCCAAGGCCTTCGACGCGGAAGTGATCGTGACTTGCGGCGATGAAGCCAAATGCCGGGCGGCGCGCGATCTGGGCGCGGACCTGGCGATCAATTACCGCGACACGGATTTCGTCGAAGCGGTAAAGGAATTTACTGGCGGCAAGGGCGTCAATGTAGTGCTCGACATGGTTTCAGGCGATTACGTACCGCGCAATCTCAAATGCCTTGCCAAAGACGGCCGGCATGTGACGATCGCGGTATTGGGCGGGATGGAAGCCAGGCTCAACATGGCGCTGGTCATGATGAAGCGGCTGACGCTGACCGGCTCGACGCTGCGCCCGCGCTCCGATGCGTTCAAGTCGGCCCTGGCCGATGAAATCGCGCAGAACGCATGGCCGCTGTTCGCTTCTGGCGAGCTCAAGCCGGTGATGGACGAGGTTTTTCCCCTGGCCGAGGCCGCAGCGGCGCATGCGCGGATGGAAGCAGGCGAACATATCGGTAAAATTGTGCTAGAGGTAAGCGGTGACTGAGCGACTTACCCTTCACGAAGATCCGCGCAGCGGCAATTGCTACAAGATCAAATTGACTGCCGCGATGCTGGGCTTGCCGCTGGAAACCCGCCAGTATGATATCATGCTGGGCGAGACCCGGACGCCGGAATTCCTCGCCCATGTCAACCGCAACGGCCGCATTCCGGTTTTGCAAATTGAAGATTCCGGCGGCCAGCGTTTCCTGCCCGAAAGCAATGCCGCATGCTGGTATCTGGCCACGGGCAGCGAATTGATACCTTCTGGTCGGTTCGAGCAGGCCGACATGCTGCGCTGGATGTTCTTCGAACAATACAACCATGAGCCGAATATCGCGACCCTGCGTTTCTGGCTCCATTTCATCGGTGAAGCCCATTTGACCCCGCAACAACGCGATCAGATTGTGGCCAAACGCGTGGCGGGTTGCGAAGCATTGCGGCTGATGGACGAACATCTGGCGCGCGGCGAGTGGATGGCGGCGGGCCGTTTCACGCTCGCCGATATAGCTCTGTTCGCCTATACCCATATCGCCGAAGAGGGCGGTTTCGGGCTCGAGGACTATCCGCATATCTGCCGCTGGATCGATCGGGTCCAGGCATTGCCGGGCTTCGTCCCGATGGCCTGACACGCTGCTGACTTAGTGACCCCCAACCGTCATCGAACCGCGCCGCGCCTGTAACATTAGGCTGCCATAGCTGCTGAGCGTCAGACATTTGTCGCAGGAGCAGAAACCATGGCTGTAAACGCTGCGCCACCGCTTCCCCCATCGCAGCTTGCATCATCCATCGGCAGGTTTGCCACCCTCCCTGCGCGCCCGCTCAGAACGCCCGAGCCGGAAGGGATCGAGCGCCGCCGCTTCCGCACCATCTGGATCAGCGATGTGCATCTGGGCACAAAGGGGTGCAATTCCGGGTTGCTGATCGATTTTCTTGACCACACCGATAGCGAAACGATGTTTCTCGTCGGCGATATTATCGACGGCTGGCGGCTCAAGAAGAAGTTCTATTGGCCGGCCGAGCACAATGACATCGTCTGGCGCATCCTCAAGCGCGCCAGGCGCGGAACCCGGATCGTCTATATTCCCGGCAATCACGACGAAATGTTTCGCCAGTTCACCGGGCTGAATTTCGGTGGCGTCGAAATATGCCGCGCGGCGTTCCATGACACGGCTGACGGGCGGCGGCTCATGGTGCTGCATGGAGACGAGTTTGACGCAGTCATGCTGGCGCATCGCTGGCTCGCCTTCGTGGGTGACGCGCTCTACCATTTGGTGATGGGGCTCAACCATTGGGTCAATCTGGTGCGGCGCAGGCTTGAGCTGCCTTATTGGTCGCTTTCGAAAATGGCCAAGCACAAGGTCAAGAACGCGGTCGAGTTTATCGGACGCTATGAGGAGATTGTGGCCAAGGCCGCTGCTGAACGCGGCGTCGACGGAGTGGTTTGCGGGCATATCCATACCGCTGAATTCCGCACGTTTGCCCATCATGGCAGGCCGATCGAGTACTGGAACGATGGTGACTGGGTCGAAGGCTGCACCGCGCTGGTCGAGCATTTCGACGGGCGGATGGAGATTCTCAATTGGCCGGCCGAAATTGCCCGCCGCGAGAAGGAATCAGCAGGTCGCGAGATGGTCGGCACACAGCGGCGCGAGGCAGCATGAACATGCTGTACTCGCGCGATGCCAAAGTGGGCGCGCCGATCTCGCCAGAGCAGGGCGATGTGCCTTGCAGCATCGCGCCAGTCAGCATTGCGCCTGTCAGTATTGCGATAGTCACCGATGCGTGGGAACCGCAAACCAACGGTGTGGTTCGCACCCTGGCATCCACTTGCGAAATCCTGCGTAGGTGGGGGCATGACATTGCGATCATTTCTCCTGAGGATTATCCCTCACTGCCCTGCCCCACCTATCCTGAAATCCGCCTGGCACTGACATGGCCGGGCGAAGTTGGCCGGCGGCTCGCCTCACTCCAGCCCGATGCGGTCCATATCGCGACCGAGGGCCCGCTTGGCCTTGCCGCGCGGCACTATTGCGTGAGCAGGCGCGTGCCTTTCACCACCGCCTATCACACGCAGTTCCCCGCATATGTCGCGCGGCGAACGGGCCTGAGCGCGCGCCATTTCTGGCCCTATATCCGCTGGTTCCATCGCCCTGCTCGGCGAGTGATGGTGGCCACCGAAAGCATCAGGGAGGAACTGCGCACCCAAGGCATTTCCCGTCTCCATCACTGGAGCAGGGGTGTCGATCTCGATTGCTTCACTCCCGATGCGCCTCCCCCGCCCGAATATGCCCGGCTCGAAGGACCGATCCTGCTCTATGTCGGGCGGGTCGCGGTCGAGAAGAACATCGAGGCCTTCCTCGGTTGCGAATATCCGGGCACCAAAGTGGTTGTGGGTGACGGGCCGGCTCTCGCCGAACTCCGGCTGCGGTTTCCCAAGGCGCATTTCCTTGGCGTGAGGCGCGGCCGCGAACTTGCCGGATGCTATGCCGGGGCAGATGTGTTCGTTTTTCCCAGCCGCACTGACACTTTCGGGCTGGTCATGATCGAGGCGCTGGCTTGCGGTACCCCTGTTGCTGCCTTCCCGGTTGCAGGGCCGATCGATATCGTAACTCCGGAGGTCGGCGCCCTGTCCGAACGCTTGCCCCGCGCGATCGATGCGGCGCGTTATTGTGAGCGCGCTGTGTGCGCTGCTTATGGCGCCAGCTTCAGCTGGGAAAAGGCCAGCAGGCAATTTCTTGAAGGGCTGGCCGCATTTGATTCAGTGGCCGCTCCGGTGCCAACCGCCGCACTGGCATGACCGGCGTCAATTCAGCCGCTTTACCATAGCGCTTGCCGAATCCGCCGCACTTCCCTATCTACAGTCTCGTAATGGCCGCTCCGCAAGGGGCGGCCCTTCTATTTTCAGGCCTGATTACCGATGGGAGCTTCCACCATGGCCCAGGGGTCAACACAACCCACTCCGCTGATGCCGCATGCCACTGCCACCTGGCTGGTCGATAATACCGCGCTCAGCTTCGAGCAGATCGCCGATTTCTGCGGCCTGCATATCCTCGAAGTGCAGGCAATGGCCGATGATCTTGCAGGCAGCAAATACACCGGTCGCGATCCGGTGCATGTCGGCGAGCTGACACAGGCGGAAATCGAGCGCGGCCAGGCCGATCCGGAATACAAGCTGCAGATGCAGCAAGCCCCGGTAGAGGCTACCCGCACCAAGGGCCCGCGTTACACCCCGGTGTCGAAGCGCCAGGACAAGCCCGATGGCATCGCCTGGGTCCTGCGCAGCCATCCCGAAATCTCCGACGCGCAGATTTCCAAGCTGATCGGCACCACGCGCAACACGATCTCCGCGATCCGCGAGCGCACCCACTGGAACATCCAGAATATCCAGCCCAAGGATCCGGTCACGCTGGGCCTGTGTTCGCAGCGTGAACTCGATGCAGTAGTGGCAAAGGCGGCCAAGCGCGCCGGGATCGAAGCCGCCGAAGTTCCCGAAGGCGATAGCCGCAGCGACAAGGAAAAGCTGATCGAGGAATTGCGCGCCGAACGCGAAGCGGCAACCAAGGCAGCTGGCGAAGCGGCACAAGAGGCCGAGGCCGAGGCCTGGCTGGCCGCCAAGCGTGCGGCTGAGGAAAGCGAAGCGAAATAAGCTGCACCCAGCGCACCGTATTTAGCTTGTGCGACAACAGGGGATCGGCCATTCTGCTTACATGGATGTAAGCAGGGCGCGCTATCATCACCCCACCGCGTGGGATATAAGCTTCGAGCCGCTCACGCTGCCCGAAATGCTAGCCCGTGCCACCGCCCGGCGCGGCGACGCGCGGTTCCTGCATTTTCTTGGCCGCGACTATTCCTACCGGGCGATCCATCAGGAGGCGCGGTGCTTTGCCGCGGGCCTTGTAGCAAACGGCATGCAGCCCGGTGATCGAATCGGTCTGTTCCTGCCCAATGTGCCGATCTACGCTTCCGCCTATTACGGCGCCATGATGGCGGGTGCGGTGGTGGTCAACTTCTCGCCGCTCTACACGGTCGGCGAACTGAGCCACCAGGTGGCGGATTCGGGCACGCGATTGCTGGTCACGCTCGACGTGCCGGAGCTTTACGGCACGGCGCGCGAAGTGCTGGATGCTTCGGAGCTTGAAACGCTGGTGGTCGGTTCGTTGGCGGATATGCTGCCGTGGCACAAAGGACTGGCGCTCAAAACTTTCGCTCGCAGCAAGATCGCATCGGTCGAATACAGCAACAATGTGCGGAGATGGAGCGAGGTCGCCGCGAAAGGCGGAAAACTCTCGCGCGAAATAGCGATTGCGCCTGATGACGTCGCGCTGCTGCAATATACCGGCGGCACCACGGGGCGGCCAAAGGGCGCGATGCTCACTCATGCCAATCTCGCGATCAATGCTCAGCAAGTCGCCGCGATCAATCCGTTCGATAAACCGCAAGACGAAGTGTTCATGGGGGCACTGCCTTTCTTCCATGTTTTCGCCAACACAGCGCTTTTGAACCATGCGGTGGCGAGCGGAGCCGCGATCGCAATGGTTCCACGCTTCGAATCGGGGCAAGTGCTGGCCACCATCGCTGCCCGCAAGGCCACCGGCTTCCCCGGCGTACCGACCATGTTCCAGGCGCTGCTCGACCACCCCAAACTATCGAGCACCGATTTCTCGTCGCTCAAGGTATGCATTTCGGGCGGCGCGCCGATGCCGGCGCCCGTCCATGCCCGATTCGAGGAAGTGACCGGCGTGCGCCTGGTCGAAGGATATGGCCTCACCGAAAGCTCGGGCGTGGTCTCGGTCAATCCCTATGAGGGCATGCGCAAGCGCGGCACCATCGGGCAGGTCGTGCCGGGCACCGAAGTGATCCTGCTGGATAAGGAGGACCATACCCGGCTTGCCCCCGAAGGTGAGCCAGGAGAACTGGCGGTGTGCGGTCCGCAGGTGATGCGCGGCTATTGGAACCAGCCAGAGGCGAGCGCAGAAGTGCTGATCGAGCGTGGCGGGAAGATCTGGCTGCGCACCGGTGATGTGGCCGTGATCGACGAGGACGGTTTCCTCAAGATCGTCGACCGCATCAAGGACATGATCGCGGTGGGCGGGTTCAAGGTGTTCCCGAGCCAGGTCGAAGAGGTGATCCTGGAGCATCCGGCGGTCAAGGAAGCGCTGGTGATCGGCGTGCCCGATGAATACCGCGGCGAGATGCCGCGCGCCTACGTTGTGCCGGAGCCAGGCGCGCAAACGGATGCGGGCGAGTTACGCGATTGGCTCAACGCCCGGCTTGGCAAGCACGAACGGGTCGATCAAGTGGTACTGCGCGAGGCGCTTCCCAAGACGATCATCGGCAAGCTCGATCGCAAGGCGCTGAGGTCTGAAGTATTCGAGGGCTGACACGTAAAAGGGCGCCCGCAATGGGGCGCCCCTGTCTCGGCGGCCTGAAATGCCGGCTTAGCTGACCAGGCCGAGCTTGGGCTCCTCCCCGGTGGCCGATTTCCCGTCGCCGCCCGCTGGCCTGGCCTGCACGGCGTCGCTTGTGCGGCTGCGCGCGCCATGTGCAAACCGACCGTCAATCTGGGCGCCCTGTTCGATGGTCAGGGCTTCGTAATGAACATCGCCTTCGATCCTGGCGCTGCGCAGGATCACCAGTTCGCGCGCACGGATCGATCCCGTCACTTTTCCGGCCAGGCGAGCAGTCTCGGCCGTGATGCTGCCAGTGATCTTGCTGGTTTCGCCCTGGACCAGCGAAGCACAGGCGATATCGCCTTCGATCGCGCCGTCGACATGCAAATCGGCAGATGCATTTACATCTCCCTTGATGCTTACATCGGATCCGATGACAGAAAAGGTGGAGCTTGAATTGCTGGCCATGGAATTATGCTGTCCGGTCGGCCGCGTCGGTGCCGCGGGCTTCTTTGAGAACATCTTGCGCTGTCTCCAGAAAGGGGCGCGGATTGACCGCGCGATCATTAATACGCACTTCGAAATGCAGGTGTGGGCCGGTTGAACGGCCGGTATTGCCGAGTCTGGCAATGACATCGCCGACATCGACCATGTCGCCCGGCTTGGCGACGAAGCGTGAAAGGTGGGCGTAGCGTGTCAGAACGCCGTTGCCATGGCGAATTTCAACCACATTGCCATAGCCTGACATGCGCCCGACATAGGTGACACGGCCCTTGGCGGCGGCATAGATCGGCGTGCCGATCGGCCCCTTGAAATCAAGCCCGCGATGCATCGCGCCGCGGCGGGTAAACGGATCGCGGCGATAGCCAAAGCCCGAAGTAAGGCGCGTCTGGCGGCGGCTTGTGGGGCTGATCTGCGGGATTGTATCGAGGCTTTCCTCAAGCGCGGCCATGCGTGCCAGGCTAAGCCCGAGCCGTTCGAAGCGCGGGTCAATTTCACCGCTCGCCGATGTGTTGAGGGTTTCCAGCGGGCCGCCCATCGCCTGGCGTTCGGCCTGGCGCAGCATCGCCTGCGGGTTGAGCCCCAGCCTGCGCATTGCCTTGGCTGTGCGTTCGGCGCGCTGATCGGCATATCGGGTCAGGCGCTCGACATACGCCAGTTGGCGGGCTTCGATCTGCGCCAACACCGCCGCTTCGGGAACCGCCATGCTGACCTTGTCGATCGTTTCGGCAGCGGCGTTGGACGAATCCGAAACCGCGCTGGCCGATTTCACGTCAGCGGGGATCGCTTCGGTAATCTGTTCAAGAAAATCCTGCCGCTTGACCAGGTCTTGCGCCACCGCATCGATATCGTGGCGATAGGCGTTGACCCGTTCGGTTGCGGTGGCGACCTTGGCTTCGCGCTCCAGCAGCGAAATCCGGTCAGCCTGGGTGCGGTATTGCGTCCAGGCCATGGCGGCCATCGAGATCGCCCAGCCGACCAGCAGTGCCATGACAATTGCGGCAGCGGCCATCTGCACGCGCGAAGAAATCCTGATGAAGCGGACCTGCCCTTGCGACCGCATAAAGAATTCGCGATCCGGGAACCAACGCTGCAAACGCCCCCCCCATCCGCTTGCGGAATAAATGTTGGACAATGCGACCCCTCTTTTTTGTTATATCGCTTTTTGCGATCCGTGCGAATGCCTATCGGCCTTAGGCGATCAGGTCGAATCAAAACTTAACGGGTGGGGCGAATCGAACCCCTTGCGCGATGAATCGTTGCATCCGCTTGAAACCTTTAATTTCCGGCGCGAAAACTTAACCAAGCATAGCCCCTTTTTGCCCTCATGCGGGCTAAGAATCGCCCCCTGACAGAGCCGGCTTGCGATGCTAAGAGCCGCGTCATGGCAACACATGCAGAAAAACAGACTGAAGACTCCACCACACTGATTGAACGGCTCGCCCGCAATGCGCGCGCCGCACAAAGATTGCTGGCCGCGATGACGAGCGAGTCCAAGGCTGATGCGCTAATGAAAGCGGCCTCTGCACTTCGCGAGGATGCGGTCGCGATTCTTGCAGCCAATGCCCGGGATATCGCCGCTGGCGAAGCGAATGGATTGACCGGCGCCATGCTTGACCGTCTGCGGCTCGACGAAAGCCGGCTCGAAGGCATCGCGGCAGGCGTTGAGGCCGTGGCGCAGCTGCCCGATCCGGTGGGCGATGTGATCGACCATTCCGAACGCCCCAATGGCCTGAGACTCAGCCGCGTACGGGTGCCGATCGGCACCATCGGCATCATCTACGAAAGCCGCCCCAATGTGACTGCCGATGCGGCTGCGCTGTGCGTGCGGGCGGGCAATGCCGCCCTGCTGCGTGGAGGTAGCGAGGCGGTGCATTCGAACCGCGCGATTCTGGCGGCGTTGGTGCGCGGGCTTGAGGCCGGGGGCGTTCCCCCGGACGCGGTGCAACTGGTCCCGACGCAGGACCGCGCGGCGGTGGGCGCGATGCTCAAGGCTGCGGGCCTGATCGACATGATCGTGCCGCGCGGGGGCAAGGGGCTGGTCGCGCGCGTCCAGGCCGATGCCCGGGTTCCCGTGCTCGCCCATCTCGACGGGATCTGCCACACCTATGTCCATGCCGCCGCCGATCCGGCGATGGCGCGCGAGGTCGTCATCAATGCTAAGATGCGGCGCACCGGCATTTGCGGGGCGCTCGAAACGCTGTTGGTCGATGCGGACTTTCCCGCCGCCAGCGAACTGGTCGGCGCGCTGATCGATAGCGGCTGCGAAGTGCGCGGCGATGCGCGCATCCAGGCGCTCGATAAGCGGGTCAAGCCCGCCAGCGACAATGACTGGGATACCGAATATCTCGAGGCTGTGGCTTCAGCGGCAATGGTCGATGGGCTTGAAGCGGCGATGGAACATATCGCGCGGCACTCCTCGCACCATACTGACGCCATCATCACCACTGATGATGCAGTTGCCGAACGGTTTCTGGCCGAAGTCGACAGCGCGATCGTCATGCATAACGCCTCCTCGCAATTCGCCGATGGCGGCGAATTTGGCCTGGGCGCGGAAATCGGCATTGCCACGGGGCGCCTGCATGCACGCGGGCCAGTCGCGCTCGAAGGGCTGACGACCTACAAGTGGCAAGTGCGCGGCAGCGGTCAGGCGCGCCCATGATGCGCCGCCAGCGCGAGGCCTGACGCTGGGCGGCATGGCACCTATCCGCACCGGCCTGTTGGGCGGCAGCTTCAACCCCGCACACGCCGGCCATCGCCGGATCACCCGCTTGGCGATCAAGGCGTTGGCGCTGGATGAGGCCTGGTGGCTCGTTTCACCGGGCAATCCGCTCAAGCCCGTGAAGGGCATGGCCCCGCTTGCGGCGCGGCTTAAATCGGCTCAGCGCGCGGCGCGCGGCGCCCGGATCGTGCCCACCGCGATCGAGAGCGAGCTGGGCACGCGCTACACTGTCGACACCCTGCGCGCGCTCAAGCGGCGGTTTCCCAAACGCGATTTCATCTGGCTGATGGGATCGGACAATCTGGCGCAGTTTCACCGCTGGCGCGACTGGCGCGAAATTGCCCGCATGATGCCGATTGCGGTTATCGCGCGGCCCGGTTATGATGGCACTGCCTTGGCAAGCCCCGCCATGGCCTGGCTCAGGCGTTATCGTGTGCCGCAAGCTGGTTTGTCAGAAGGGGGCAGATGGAGCGCACCGGCACTGGTGTTACTGCGTTTTGATCCCGATCCACGTTCGGCCACGGCCATCCGCCGCGCTGATCCGGATTGGGCTTTGCGTTATTCCGGCCACCCGCCTCGTGACAATTTGACCCGTCATCTTGTCGCACGAGAGGGGGGCGCATGAGGCGCATATTGCGCGCTTCCGGCGTTTCTGCGGCCCATCGCATCGTGAACCACACATACAGGAGAATCGATAACGCCTATGAACCAGGCGCAACCTTTGCCGGCAGCCGCCGACACCACACAGAAAGCCCGGCCTTCGATGGCTAGGCCAGTCAAATCCGCTGACGCCCTGCACGAGCTGGTGCTGGCGCAACTTGATGACGACCAGGCGCAAGAGGTGGTTTCGATCCCGCTTGAAGGAAAAAGCTCGATCGCCGATCACATGGTGATCGCTTCCGGGCGTTCGACTCGCCAGGTTGCGGCGATGGCGCAGAAACTGGCCGAGAAGATCAAGCAGGAAGGTTTCGGTTCGTCACGTATCGAGGGGCTGCCCGCTGCAGACTGGGTGCTGATCGATGCGGGAGATGTGGTCGTACACCTGTTCCGCCCCGAAGTGCGCAGCTTCTACAACCTTGAGCGGATGTGGGCGTTCGGCGATAACGAGCCGGCGGTCGGCACTGCGTAGCCCGTTTCGTGCTCGCGGTCATTGCGGACCGTAGCAACAGGTTTCAGTGAGGCTTTGCCATCCTTCTTCACGTAATCGCTCGTGGCAAGATCGCCCGTTCGCCCGAGGCAGAGCTGGTCGCGCGCTATGAAAAGCGGCTTACCTGGCCGGTGAAATTGACCGAGCTTGCGGAAACCGGGGGCAGGGTTCCCGATCCGCAAACCCCCTGCAAAACCGTGCTGCTGGACGAACGCGGCAGGAATCTGACCTCCGAAGAGCTGGCTGAAATCCTGGGCCGTTGGCGCGATGACGGCATGCGCGAGGCGCGCTTCGTGCTCGGTGCCGCTGATGGGCATGGTGAGCAAGAGCGCAGCGAGGCTGACCTGCTACTCGCCTTTGGTAAGGCCACCTGGCCGCATCTGTTGGCCCGGGCGATGCTGATGGAGCAGCTCTACCGTGCAACGACAATCCTTGCCGGGCATCCCTATCATCGGGCAGGGTAGGGTGATGAACCCGCGAAACCGCCTTTTTTTAATCGGCCTCGCTGCGGCTTGCCTGGCGGTGTTCGCCAGCTTGCCGCGCGCTGAAGCGGGTGAAGCCGGAATCCTGGCAGCAGCGGCTGTCTTTGATAGTCCCGCCGCCGCCCGCGATGCTGTTGTACGGGCGGAACAGGCTGCCGCCGATGCGGCGCAGCGTGCGCTGCGTCTTGACCGGGGAGCCGAAGAAGCCAGCGAAGCGGCCGCAAAGACCGCACGCATTGCTGCCGCACTCGCCGCCCGCATCCAGCAGGCCGAAGCTGACATACTCGCAGCCCAGGCACGCTATGCCCTGATTGCTGACCAGCGCCGCGTGCTCGATGCCCGTCTGGCGGTGCAGCAGCAACCGATCGTTCGCCTGACTGCAGCCTTGCAGAACATGGCGCGCCGCCCTTTGGTGCTCTCTGCGCTTCAGCCCGGATCGCTCAAGGATACGGTCTATGTCCGGGCCGTGCTGGAGACAACGCTGCCCGAGATCCGCACCCGGACATCGGGCTTGCGCAGGCAGCTTGAGCGCGGGCGTGCGCTGGAGCGCGATGCCCGGGCCACTTTGGCGCATTTGCGTAGCGGTGAAAGCCGCCTGGCTGAGCGGCGCAACCAACTTGACGCGCTGGCCGCCCAGCAACGCCTCGCCTCGCGCGAGGCACGGGCGATTGCCCAAAAGGAAAGCCAGCGAGCGCTGGCGCTGACCGAGGATGCGCGCGACCTTGATGCCTTGCTTGGTGAGCTTGATCGTGCGGGTTCGCTGCGGGCAGAGCTGGCGGCGCTGCCCGGTCCGTTGGTGCGCCCGCCACGTCCGGGCGCGTCGCAGGTCATGAATGGTGGCGCTGGAAGCCCCACGCCGCGCCCCACCGGCCTGCCTGCGCCGCTGCAAATGCCGGTTCAGGGCCGCACCTTGGCCGGCTTCGGCGCGATCGACGCGGCAGGGCTGGCCAGCACCGGGTTGCGGCTGAGGCCGGCATCGGGCGCGCAGGTCATCGCACCGGCAGAGGGGCGGGTCGCCTTTGCCGGCCCCTATCGCGGGTTTGGCCGCATCGTCATCATCGAACATGGCAATGGTTTCACCAGCCTGGTTACAGGCCTTGCGCGAAGCAATATTGCTGCGGGGGACCAGGTGATTGGGGGCAGCCCGATCGGCACGGCATCCGTGCGCGAGCCAATGGTAACATTTGAGCTGCGGCGGGATGGAAATCCGGTTAACCCGCTCGATTACATGTAGGTTTCATGCATCTTCGGCAGGCTGCGTGCCCGTTGACCGGCGGCGGAATGGGAAAACATTTGTCAAAGGAACCGTATCGCTTCGGGTCGCGATCGCGCTCTCATCTGGCGTTAAGGCGGTTTGCGCGATAGAACTCCGGCAGAACAGGAGCCCAATTGCCTATGCGAATCGCCGATCTGATGCGCAGCGCCGCGCTTGTCACCGCTGTGGCGCTTATCCCGGCCACCACCGCCGGCATGGCGCAAGTGGATGGCCGGGCGGGCCCGCAATTCGCCAAGCTGTTCGCAGCGTATCAGCAGATCAAGGCCAATTATGTCGAGCCAGTTGAAGATGACGTTCTGATTCGCGGCGCGATTGACGGCATGCTCGGTGCGCTCGATCCGCATTCGGCCTATGTCGATGGCCCCGCGCTGCAACGTCTCACCACGCTGATTGATGGCAATTATTCGGGGCTTGGACTGTCAGTGGTGATGGATTCCGGCGCGGTCAAGGTGATCTCTCCCTTCCGCGGCAGCCCGGCAGAAAAGGCCGGGGTCAAGGCGGGTGATTTTATCACCCATCTTGATGGCGAGCTGATCTATGGCGGCGATCTTGACGAAGCCGTGGCACGCATGCGCGGGCCGGAAGGCACTTCGATTCAGCTTACAGTGTTCCGTCCTGGGCGCGACGAACCGCTGGAATTGAAAGTCACCCGCGGCGTGATCGAGCTTGAGCCGGTCACGCACAAGCTGGAGTCCGGCAAGATCGGTGTGATCACGGTCAATGAATTCTCGACCAATGTCGGGCGCGACGTGCACCTGGCCTGGCAGGCGCTCCGCACAGAGGCTGCGGGCCGGATGAACGGCCTGGTGCTCGATCTGCGATCCAATCCGGGCGGCTCGCTCGACGAGGCAATCGCGCTGTCGGATCTGTTCCTGAAGGAGGGGCGGATCGTGTCGCAGCGGGGCCGCGCGCGCGGCGAGAACGCCCAGTATAACGCTGATGACATCACCAATTACCGCCATCTGCCGCGACAGGATGCGCAGCGCTTCATGGGCGCAATTGCTGAGGGCATTCCGCTGATCGTGCTGATCGATGCCGGTTCGGCCTCGGCCTCCGAAATCGTCGCCGGTGCACTGCAGGATCATCGCCGGGCGCTGATTATGGGCGATCGCAGCTTCGGCAAGGGCAGTGTTCAGTCACTGCTGCCGCTGGGCCGCGATGCTGCGCTCAAGCTCACGACGGCGCGCTATTACACGCCCGCCGGGCATTCGGTGCAGGAAGGCGGCATCAAGCCCGATATCGAAGTCCCCCAGCTATCCGACCCGGACCTTGAGAAGCGCAACAAATATGTCATGCGTGAAAGTGACCTGCGCGGGCATCTGATCAACGAACTGGGGCTTGAGGATGAAGCGCTGGAGGTGGACAAGCAGGTCGACCCAAGGTTCCGCCTGACTTCGGCCCAACTCGAGGAGCAGGGGGTTGAGGATTTCCAGCTGCACTATGCGCTCGAAACCTTGCGCCGGACAACGCGGGCAACGATGGCGCTGCGCCAGTAAATCGGCTAGCTGCGCATGATGAATAAGACACCGGGCGGACGCCCCGCCGATTTGTTGGCACAACATCTTGCCTTGAGCGTACCGGCTTTGCTGCTGGGCGGTGCCTATCTGGCGCAATATGGCTTTGGCCTTTACCCATGCGAAATGTGCTGGTGGCAGCGCTATCCGCATTTCGCCGCGCTGGCGCTGGCCATGCTTTCATTCGTCGCACCGCTGCGGCAGTTTTGGATTGCCTTGGCTGGCCTGGCGATTTTCGTGTCCGGCGCGATCGGCGGCTTCCATGCCGGGGTCGAATATGGCTGGTGGGAGGGCCTGACCGCCTGTTCGACCGGCGTTCCCACAACCGGGGATGCGCTGGATGCGATTATGAACGCGCCGCTGGTCCGCTGCGACGTTGCGCCGTGGGACCTGCTGGGAATCTCGCTCGCGGGATGGAATTTCCTCATTTCCTGCGCCGCCGGTATCGGGATATGGGAACTTCTGAGGCGCAGCGCCAGACCGGCTTGAGAGGTGGAAGATGAGCACGCAAGGCATCACCCGCGACGAACTCCACAGTATGATCCGCGTCGATCAGGCGGGCGAATATGGCGCTACACGGATATATGCGGGACAGCTTGCCGTATTGGGCAATCGCGGCCCGCACGCGCAGGAAATCGTCCATATGGCCGAGCAGGAAGAAGGCCATCTTGCGCGGTTTGATGCAATGATTGCCGCGCGCGGGGTGCGCCCTACTGCGCTGCAGCCCTTCTGGTCGGTCGCGGGTTATGCGCTGGGTGCGGCAACCGCGCTGATCGGCCCGGAGGCGGCGATGGCTTGTACCGCAGCGGTCGAGGAAGAGATCGATCGGCATTATTCGCAGCAGCTTGATCGGTTGCGGCAAAGCGGGGCCGAACCGGAACTTGCGGACATGATCCATGAGTTCCGCGAAGATGAGCGCGCGCATCGTGACACAGCGCTGGCAGCCGGGGCGGAAAGGGCGCCTGCCTATCCGCTGTTGGCGGGGGCGATCAGGCTGGGTTGCCGCGCTGCGATCAAACTTGCCGAACGAATATGAGCAGGATTAAACCGCGCGTGAAGGCGCTTCATATGCTATTCAACTCGCCTGCGCTCTAATATGCGCATTGTCCCTGACTTGCTCGAGGTATCGTGATGACCCGCCGCATTCTTGCCCTTTCCCTGATCGCCGCCGCGCCGTTTTGGGCCGCCACACCGGCCGCCGCGCAGGATGACGCTGGCGACAAGGTCAATATGGTGATCGTCTATGGGGCTGATGAATGCCCGGCACCGGCGGAAGGCGAGATCACGGTCTGCGCGCGCAAGGCCGAGGATGAGCGTTTTCGCATTCCCGAAAACCTGCGATTGAGCGACAGTCCGCAGAACATTGCCTGGGCCGAGCGTGTCGAACGTTTCGAGATGATCGGTGATTTCGGCACCATGTCGTGCGATCCGGCGGGGGCGGGCGGCTGGACTGGTTGCACCCAGCAGATGATCAATGCGGCCTATGCCGACAAGCGCGAAGGCTCCGACATACGCTTTAGCCAGTTGATCGAAGCCGCACGGGCTGAGCGTCTTTCAACCATTGATGCTGATGCCGCAGCCGAACAGGCGCGGGTCGAGCAGATCGAGCGGGAATATATGGAGCGGCTTGAACGCGAACGGCAGCAGGGCTTGCCGGACGAGGGAGCGCCGCCTGCGGTAATGCCTGAAGGCGGTGAAGCCCCTGATGCCGCCGCCAAGCCTGACGGCGAATAACCTGCCGCAGCAACCGTCTGCAAAATGTCGCCAATGGCGGTTTTGCCGGACAGACACCCCTGCTAGTGGGAAACCGCAGCCAATTCGGCTTGCGTGCCAGGTTGCATGACCCCTTCCTGCTTCACGATGCGCGGTTGCGGAGCTTCGCATGACTTAATTTCGATGTCGCGCGCGATGACATCGGATTCGTAGCCCACTGTAATCGTGCCGAAATCCAGCGGGCACAGATTCAGGCGCCCGGCCTGCGCGGGATCGATGGAGAGGCGGTAACTCCCCGGCATGACCCGTTCAAAAAAGTAATAGCCATCGAGCTCTGTCTTGACGATTCCCACGATCTTCCCGTTTTCCTCGGACAGAGTCAGTCTGACGCCGGAGACGCCCTTGGCCACCCCGTTGGAAACAAAGCTGGCTGTTCCTTCAATCTCGCTGAGCGCCACGACAGGATAATCGATGGCGTGGAGCCGGCCCGCTCTGGGAACCACCTCCACGCCGGGCTTTGCCGGCGCAAGTGTGATGTCCGGAAGGCTGGCTGGATCGATCTGAATACCCACTTCCCGCCCGGTACCCAGCCCACCGATTCTGGCGATACCGGCCTCGTTGGTGGAGGCTGTCTTGTTGAATACGACGAAATCGACTTCAGGCAGCAGCCGGTCTGTAGGGCCATAGGTGCCGTCGCCATTCAGGTCCTGGAAGGCGCGCAGCGTTGCTCCGCCTGACGTGGCTTGCCCGGGGCGCGCCGCAAAAACGCGCTTGCTCATGGGATCGCGACCGAGGCTTAAACCAAGGCGCAGGCCGACATAATAGGAATCGTTCGAGAACGAGTAATTGCTGTCAAAGGCCAGGCTGAAACGGTCAAAATCGCGCACTGCCGAAAGGCTGAAGAAGGGGGAGTGGCTTGAAAAGTCATAATTGGCAGAAGCGCGCAGTGCGGTGCGGTCATCAAGCGTGTGATTGATTTCGGCGCCTGCATTTGTGATGTCGAGCTGCGGATGGACCTGGTAGCCAAGCGAAAACCGCGCCCTTGTGTTGGATCGGCCAAGCGTAGCAAGGTCGAAATTGCCGAACAGCTGGGCGTTGTTCTGGAAATCGGGGGAGCTTGTGCGCGAGTAATCCAGTGTGTTTGAAAGCAGCAGGCCGGATGTGCGGGTTGAAGCTCTCATCCCGGCCTGGAATGTGCTGCGCCCGTTTACGTCCTGAAAATTGCGCACCCGTGCGCTCAGCGGAATGACCAGGCCGGTAACAGGGTTGCCCAGTTCCACGGTCGTGTTGAAATCGAGCTCGGTGGCGCGGCGCAGAAACTGCAGCCCAGGCGCCTTGGTTTCGTCGGGGAAAAGCCCGCTGTATTCGGTATGGCTAAGCGTTATGGCAGAGCGGCCAATGCGCCCGCCGATGCCGCCCTCGAATGCCAGCGCCCCTCCATCGGCAAACCCCGCATCCAGCTTCACCGCTGCGCCGCCCAGGCTGGTCCGCATACCAGCAGAGGAAACCCAGTGGTCGCCGTCGCGTTCGAACCAGGCACCACTCAGCACCGCTGTCAGGTCTGAACTCACGCCATAGGCAAGCTGCCCGCTTGCGCGCCAGTTGCCGAATTCGCGTGAAGGCACGAAGTTTGGCGGCGTCACCCCCAGCAGGTTCTGGTCCCTTTGTGCGGCGCCGAAATTGTAGACCAGCTGCCCTTCGGAGACGCGCCCGTCACCAACAGAGATGCGGCGCACACTTTCGCTGCGCTGCCCTTGCGGACCGAAGAATACCAGGCGGAAAACATTTAGCCCGAAATCGACCGGCACCTGAAGAAACTCGAACTGGCCGTTGACCGTTTCACGTGTCGATCCGATCAGGATGTCATTCCGGTAAAGTTCGACTTCGTAGCCGTCGGGCAGGATGCCGCGCAAATCCACACGGTCGAAAACAGAGGTTGTTTGCGTCGCCGCATTGGTAACCGCGAAGCCGCGGCCCGAAACGCTGCGCAAACCCAGCGGCATCGATTCGGTGGCAATATCGCCGACAGAAAAGGCGGTGGCGGAAAGCGGGCCCAACAGATCGCCATCGGGGTCGACCCGGCCAAGCTCCAGCAACGACGCTGTCAGGCCGTTTTCGGTCTCGCCGCTCAGATAGGCCTCGGCTGTAAGAAAGCCCAGATCACCAGCCAGCCGTAAATCGCCTTCCAGGCGCGGGCCGAAAATGCTGTCGGAAACGGCGCGAAGCTCGACGTCCGCCGCAGGAACCGAAAGTGCCTGCCACGGCAGGTCCACCCGCTCGAAATCGCGCGCTTCCCGGCCGCCCTGACGCGCTTCCATTCTTTTCCTGTTTGCCTCACGCTCTGCCCGCAGCTGGAAGGGGAAGGGTTGCAGCGTTTCGATTTCGACCGACATCGATCGCAGGTCCGCCGCGATCCTGATCGGCAGGAACTCGGCAAACTGTTCGATCTGCAGGTACATTTCGCCTTCGAAAGCCACCGCCTGCGAGCCCTTGAGCGGGCGCTGGGCTGTTTCGAACTCAACCAGCTTCTGGCGCAGGTCGATGGCCAGTATGCGATCCTCGTCCAGGATCCAGCCATGCGCATAGTTGCCGTCATCACTCACCGTGATGGCGAGATCAAGGATCCGCGCCATGGCGCCAAGCGGCAGATAGATGCCGCTGCGCGTGCCATAGGCAATGATCGTATCGGTTGCGTCTATGCCCTTTATCTTGACTTCGAGGATGAGCTCATCCTGTGGGCCAAGCACGGGCGCTTCAGCAGAATAGGCGGGGGAACTTGCCTGCCCTGTTGCGCGCGGTGGCGGCACCAGTTGTGTCAGGTCTGATGAAACAGTATCTGTCTGGAGCAATGCAGCAGAACCGGCAAGCGGCTCACCGGTGCGAAAGTCCCACACGCGCGCTCCGGTCTGCGGCTGCGTTGAAACGCCGGGCCTGTCCCCGGTTGGTGTGAGGGCCTCGCCCCGTGCTTCGCTCTGTGCTTCGACCTGTCCTTCGGCCTGAGTCTTGACCGGCTCATTGGGTGGTGTTTCGACATGGGCACCGGCCATAGCCGCTTCATTGTCTTGCCAGTTTGGCGGGGCTGAAACTTTTACCTCTGCGGCGGCAACATCCGCCATGCTGTCAAGCGGAGCGATCGGCTTTCCGGTTGCGAAATCCCATACCCGCGCCGCAGATGCCGCACTGGCTGTGGTTCCGGGTGCCTCCGCGGTTTCTGCACCCGTATCCGCATCGGCGCCTGCATCCACCAGCGCAACGCTTTGGGGCGCAGCAATCTCTGTCACGGCCAAACCGTCGGGCGCGGATTTTTCAACGCTCACTTGCGCGCGTTCCTGCACCTTTTCCGCAGCGGCTGGCTGAGCGGGCTCGGGGGAGGGCGCAGGCACCGCCAACGGTGTCGATGCGGCATCCGCGGCTGGGTCCGCTGCCGGGCTGTCATCACTGACCTGGTCAGGCACGACGGCCAGATCGCTGGCCTCAGCTGGTGCCGCTTCTTCGCCGGCTACAGGGCCATTGTCATTGCTTTCGAGTGCCTTGTGCACGGGATCAACCGGAGTGAGCGGTATTCCGGTGGCAAAATCCCAGATTCGCACTTTCGATCTATCGGCCAGGGAGCCGGCTGGTTCGCCCAGCGGCACGAACTCCGCGAAAGCTGTGTCGAACTCGCCTGCGGTTTGCTGTGCCAATGGCTCAAGGTTTCCGGCCAGAACGATCGGCGGCGCGGCAACGGCTGGCGTCTCGACCGCAGATTTTACCATCACTCCGCCGACATTTGGTGCGGTGCTGGCGTCCGGATCGTTCAGGCCGGAATCAGGCAGTGCTTTGGGCTCTGCGGGTTCACCGGCGGGCGCTGCGGTGGCTGGCTCGCGATCTTCTGCAGGTCTGGTTTGCCGGGTGCCTTGGCCGTCGATCCTGTCTGTATGATCGGTGTCGTTGGCAATACTTACTGCCCGGCCAGGAGTTGGGGCCGGGGCCGGACGCGCCGGGGCGTCATCCCCGAACGAGGGCCTGGGTATGTCGGCCGCAGCGATGTCGCGCGCTTTCTTGCCACTATGCTCCTGCGGCGAAGGCATAGGCATGCGCTTTGTGCCGCTTTCCCTGTTCTGGGGAAGCGAACAAAGCGCCAATGCGACCGCCCCCAAACTGACGGCGCTGACGTTCCGGATGAGTTTCCGGCGGTTCAAGGAACCACGAATTCCTGTTCGGCAAGTTTGGCGCCAGGTTTGAAGTCATCATCGATGAACTCGATTCTCAGGCGGGTCCCCGCGGACACAAAGCGTGGGTCAAGCTCGGGGTTGACCGGGATAGTCACCTGCCTGCTGTCGACTTCGGGATAGACGCCGATGCCTTTGGAAATCGCGACAGGCTGGTCCGCGCCCTTTGCGGTGACTACCACATCGCCAAATGCAGAGCGCGTTCCCGCGCGAGTCACGGTGAAGCGGATGGCGCGGTTTCCATCCTGCGAGGTGAGCAGGCTGATGTCCTCAATGCCCACGTCCAGCGTCGTTTCGCCGATCCGCACGATTACCGGGATCGAGATGCCAAAGCGCGGGCGGATGGTGACGCCGATGCCTTCGGTGCTCGTTCCGCCCGCAGCGTTTTCAATGGAGAGGCCACTATCGATCGGCGGAACGGAAGTGACAACGAAGTGCGAACGGTATTCACCGTCGGGAATGTCGGCAGCGGCCCGGGCCATGACGCGAACCAACTGGGATTCGCTGCCCCGCAATGCGACCCTGCGTGGCGAGTGCCGCAATAGCCCGCTGGCCGTTTGCACGCGCGCCCTTGTCGCTTCGTCAATCTCCTTGTCGAGAGCGAGCAAGCGCCCATCCGGGGTCATTGCCATGTCGACCAGGCGGATTTCGTAATCGCCCGGATTGACGGTTTTATTGTAGAGCCCGATCGATGCGATTTCACGGCGTCCGTTGATCACCACCCGCTTCGGGAACAGGTTTATATCGCCCATCGCGCCAACCGAACCCTCAGGCGGAGGTGGCGGAGCAGTCTGGGGCGTTGTTGGCTCGATATCCTGCGCCAGCGAGCCCGCCGGGCCCAGGGCGAGGATAGTAGCCAGAGCGCCTGCCAGAAGGGTTGTCGGTGTGGCGCGGTATGCGGCAGATTTGTATGCGGAACTCATATCAGGCGACCCCCGTTTGTGTCGCCCGGTCTATGGATCAAATATGGTTAATTGCGCGTAAACGCCTAAGGGTTCTACCTTAGTTCAAAGATAGAAAACGGTAACTTCGAACACCCCGGAATAATCGCCGGGCTGCTGGTTGGCCTGCACATTCAATGTGCCGCCGATATAAAGGATGAAGAACCCGTTCGCATCAAGGCGATTGATCGGGCTTGCAGAGGAGCGATTGAACGCCAGATTGCTCACGGTCATGCTTGCCCCGTTAGCATTCGAGATCACTGTGCTGTTGGAATGCGAAGTGATGAAGCGGCGGTTGGCATCGCCCAGGACCAGGAATTGGGCCGGCCCCCTGACGCTTGGCCACGCGGGAAGAGCGAACGAACTGGTCACACTGCCCGCCGGTGTAATCGTAACTGTACCAGCAACTGGTGGAGCCAGGATCTGGCCAAAGCGGAGGTCTTCAACCGGCAGGATTTGAGGCGGACTGGCCACCTCCACCTGGGCCTTGCCCTGCGCAAAATCGGTTTGGCCGGGCGCGGCATGGGCGGCCACTGCCAGGCAGGCTGTGCAGACAGCGCTAAGTCCTTTCAGGCCTTGGATCAGTTTCTGATGGATCATCGTGCTGGTCCTCTGGCTGGCCGGCCGCCAATCTCACTCGGAGTGGCGGCCGGTCTCGTCAGGACATCAGTTGTAGCTGACCGTCACGTCATAGGTACCATTATAGGTGCCGGCGGCCTGATTGGCGGCCACTGTCAAAGTGCCCCCAACAGAAACAGTGGCAAGGCCCGATGCGTCGAGGCTTCCTGTGGTCGCGACGTCCGTGGTGAAGGACATGCCAGCCATTACCTCATTACCTGCAACAATGTTGAAGTCGCGGTTGGCATCGCCCGTAACCGTGAAGGTATCTTCCGAATTGGTCGAGGTGGGCACGAATGTCACGTCGCCAGTAACTGAACCCACGCCAGCGGTGGTCACGACCACGGTACCGCCAGTGGTCCCCGGAACGATCGTGCCGAAATCCAGCGCACCCCCATCATGCACGATCGAAATCGGCGCAACGATTACCGCAGTAGCTACACCTTGGGCGGTGTCAGTGTCGCCGGGCGCAGCGGCAGCCGGGATAGCGAAGGCGGCCCCAAAGGCTGCCAGAACGAACTTCTTCATTACGTAGTCTCCAAATGTTTTGGTTCGCCCGGCGGTTGCCGGTGCTTACATAGGTATAACTACGTGCCCCTTAAAAAATCCTTTTTGCCATAAAAACACATAAATACAGTATGTTATGCTTACCATTAAACTGGCATCAATCATAGGAAACAACTATATTCAACGTGGCCCTGTATCTCCCGGCAGCAGTTCCGCCGGGAACTTCCAGCGTGCCCCCAACACGGAAACCGTCCGCCCCTTCCGCGCTCAATTGGCCGCGCGCTCCCTGGGAAGAAAGGTTGTCGGTCGCGACAGTGATCTGCTTGACCAGCAGAGCTGGCGCAGATGAGCTGACCGGGCTCGCATATGTCTGATCGGGATATTCGATCCGGTAATATCGGCCCGGCTGCCCGCGCACGGCGAATCGGGCGGGTGAAGCATCGCACAGCGCGGCGGCGCTGCAGGCAGCCCTCAGCGAACCTGTGTAGACCGGGGCGCCGCCGGCTGGGTCAACGCTGATCGAGCCGCTGTCGCTTGGCGAAACCGCCAGCGTGCCGAACTCCAGCGGGGCAACCGCTTCGAACGTCAGGGGGGCGATCACTTCGGCGCTGGCGTTGCCGGAGGCGGTTGCCTCATTCCCCGGTGCCGCCAGCGAGGGCGCGGGCAACGCGGCCAGCCCAAAAGTGGCAACGATAGCCATGGTTTCTTTGGAGATCATGCTTGCCTCCTCAGGATTTGGACATCCTAGGAAGAAGCTCGCAGGAAAATCTCAGCCTACAATCAGGTAATTACACTTATGTGCCAGAATGGCGCACCTGGATTGCCGGAAACTAACGCACCGATACGAGCACTGCATCGACGGGAATGGGGATCGCGATCGGCCCTCCGCCAAAGATCCTCTCGACATCCAGCCGCCCGCCAACATTGAAAGACCTTGAGCAGACACGCTGGACGCAATTGAGCATCTCGATCCGGATGACCTGTCCGGGCTCGATAAAGCTGTAACCGGGCAGATCGGTCTGATAACGGCTGAGCCGGGCCGTCAGGCCGCCACTGCCAAAAGCCGGGGGCGCCGACATCACCAGCTCGATCTCAAGATCCATCCGCCTGCGGCCATTGTTGCCCCGATCATATTCCACGGTGAAGCGCGCCGGGCCCGTGCCAGTGTCGCTGAGCACGAACACACCGGCGCTGGTCACGGCGCCCGATGCCGAAACCTCCCTGAAACCGCGCGTTGGCACGGCAAAGGTTCCGAAACGAAGTTCTGAATTGCTGATGATGCGAAGGGCTGACTGGTTGGCGATCGCTGCTGGCGAAGCAAACAGGGTGAGCCAACTGAAGGCCGCAAGCGCGCTGGCCGTGCGCCAGCGGAAACGCCGCGTTCCTATCTGGCTTCGCCTGGCTTGTGCGGGATGGAAATTGGATTTCAAGACGTGCCGCGACCCGGGAATAAATTCGACGAGAAACGCGAGTATAGCTCCACAGGCGCATATTGCCAGCCGCGCGTGTCAAAGCAGGGCTTATACTGCGTAATAATCGCGGTACCATGCGACAAAGCGTGCCATGCCATCACGCACAGAGGTTTGCGGTGCGTAACCGGTTAGCGCGCGCAGCAAGCTGTTGTCAGCCCAGGTTGCCGAAACATCGCCCTGCTGCATGGGCAGCAGGTTCCTGATCGCCTCGCGGCCGCAGGCCTCCTCGATCGCTTCGATGAAATCGAGCAACCTGACCTTCTCGCCATTGCCGATATTCACCACGCGAAAAGGTGCGGCGGGCGAAAGGCTGTCTTGCTTGATCGGCTCGCCGCGCGCATCGACGGCGGGCGGCGGGACATCGACAAGCAACCGGACACCGCGAACCAAATCGGTTACATATGTGAAGTCCCTATACATATCGCCGTGATTATATACGTCGATCGGCGTGCCCTCGAGAACCCCTTTGGTAAATTTAAACGGTGCCATATCGGGCCTGCCCCAGGGGCCATAGACGGTGAAGAAACGGAACATCGTGGTGGGGATGCCCCATAAATGGGCATAGCTATGGCCCATTGCCTCGGTTGCCTTCTTCGTCGCGGCATAAAGCGTCAACGGCGTGTCGCAGGCATCTGTCTCAGTAAAGGGCATCGCGGTATTGGCGCCATAGACCGAGCTGGTTGATGCCATCAGCAGATGGGCGACTTTCAACTCGCGCGCGACTTCCATCACATTGAACGTGCCGACCAGATTGGCATCGACATAGGCGCGCGGGTTCTCGAGGCTGTATCGCACGCCTGCCTGTGCGGCGAGGTGGATGATGATGTCGGGGCGGGATTCGAGCGCGATGGTGCGCAAATGCTCGAAATCCTCAAGCATCCCAACCTCTGCGCGGAAATGCCGGTTTTGCAGCAGCATCTGGTGGCGCCGCTCTTTCAGCCGGACATCGTAATAATCGGTCATCCCGTCATAGCCGGTGACGGCAAACCCCTCGTCCAACAGCAGCTGGGCCAGGTGATAGCCGATGAAGCCGGCGGAGCCGGTGATGAGGGCGGAGCGCATGGGCATTGGTTAGCGCTTGCGCGGCCACTTGGCGAGCCTGATCCTGCGCCACGTCGCACTGCGATCCGTGCCAATCGCATCGGGCTTGGTCGCCGAAGGCCGAAGACGGGAGGGCAGGACACCAGGCATCATCATATCACCGCGCGTTTGCGTTATCGGGTATTCGGGGCGGCGCGAGCGCAGCTGGTCGCGGCACTGATTTGCCTGTTTGGCAGGGAATTAACAGGGTAAATCGCTCATTTCGGGCGCGAAACAGGCCTTTTAGGGTGATTCCGCCCAATCCGCCGATAAATTACTCAAGCGATTACAGATAGTTATGGGATAGGAATCACCGCTTCCCTGTTCTTCGCCAGAACAGGGTAATTAATCGCGATAACAGGCAGCGATATCGCGCATAACAGGCGCAAACTATCCCGCCGGCCGGCTCGGCTAACTGCTCCTGTGGAACTGGAAGACCGAAACGCCGGCGAGGTGCAACGACCGGACGGCTAGGGGATGGCAGAGCCCTGTGGCAGCGATCTCCTAACTGAAGCTGGATCCCTCAAGGTACGGTCAGCTTGATTGAATCAATCGACAGATCCGCGCCGCGATTGCCCACCCTGGGCATGCCGCCGATAAACAACTCAGGGTAGTCGCAGGCCGAGCCGCTTTCGGCCGCGTAGAAGGCCGAACGGCGATCCATCCCCGGGTTTGCCGCCGAACCCGCGGCCTTGCGCACAAACAGCACCTCGCGCGCGCCGGGACAGATCAGCGTGAAGCGCAGCGAATCGAGGCCGCGAAGCTGGCTGCCCGCACTCAGCGTCACCTCCAGCTCCGGTCTCTGGCCTTCGGTGAGAAAGGTCATGGTCCGCGCGATGATCGGGGCGCCCCGGCCGTTCCAGCGCAGCACCAGGCGGCTGCTCCATTCTTCGGCAATTATTTGCGCGGAGATCCCGGATCGGTTGGTGAGTCGCCAGTCCTGCGGCGCTGTGGCCCAACGAATTTCAGGAGGTTCTCCCAGCCATTGATCGAAGTCAGGATCGTACAGTAATTGCGACTTCTTTTCGGCGGGAAGCTGGGCCCTGACCATCTCGGCTATCGCGTCCTTGCGGCCGGCATTGAACAGCGCATAAAGCGCCGCGCGCATTTCCACGCGATCGACCGGCATGTCGTGTTCGGCCATGTAATCAAACAGCCGCAAGCGCGCGTCGAGGATCTTCGGGTTGGCCAAGGGCTCGGCTAGGAGGAAATAGCGCTTACGCCAGACGGGATTGTTCGCAAGGCGTTCGGCCATCAACCTTGTTCCGATTGGATCGACCTCCAATTGCGCAAGGAGAGGCATGATCTGTTCGGCCAGCTTGTCACGCCGAAGCAGCGCATCCATGTGGTCGAGCGCTGCCTCGAGGTCATTGCGCCGGGCTGCTTCGAACAGGAGGTTTTGCTGTGTGGCGGTGTCACGCCAGCCCAGCTTGCCGAGGGTCGACACATAGGCGCGCCGCTGGGTCTCATCGAGTCCTCCTCGCACTTCGCTGGCGTAAATGGCGTTGAGCAGCGGCTGATCGAGCGGCTGACGCGCGAGAGCTCTTTTGGCCGAGGCAAGTTGCGCCGGGCTCATCGCCTCGCCTTCGGCATTGACCAGGCTGGCGCCGGAGCGGTCTACTGCGTCCGCGCTCTGCTGCTGGTAAGTCACAAACAACGCGAAAGCGATGATCGCCAGCGCTTGGCCGGCGAGGCCCATTGCCTTCAGCTTCACGCTTCGATCCGTCCAGGATGGCCCGTCGTTAACAGTTTCGCCAGAGCCCGAACGTTTGCGGTGGAGCGCGAACAGAAAGCCGCATGCTACAGCAAAGATAACCGCGTGGCTCTGGGTGCGGAGCGGATAGTCGACAATCGAATGCAGGCCTACCAGCACAATGCTTACAGCGGACGGCAGAGCAAAGGCGCCCAGTTCCTCGCTGCCGCGCCAACCACTCCAGATGCGTTTGCCAAAAAGGAAGATGAACAGCAGGAGGACGATCAGGCCGGGCAGGCCAAACTCGATCAGGAGTTCAAGATATTCGTTGTGCACCCTGTTGAAATAGAGCGGGTTGATATCCTCGAGCCGTTCGATCACCGGATAGACGGTGGTGAAGCTGCCCAGGCCGGCGCCCCATGGCAGGTATTGTTCGATCAGCGGCGAGCTCTTCTGCCAAATTTCGAGGCGACCATTCTCCTCGATCTGCGAGAAGCGATCGAGTGCCGCCTGGACAGTCGAGCTGAAGGTCACGAAATACAACGAGGCAAATGCCGCTACCGCTCCGCCCACAATGAACTGCCAACGCAGCTTGCCGTGGACAAAACAGGCATAGAAAGTCGCCGCCAATCCGGCTGTGGTCAGGCCAATACCCGCGCGAGATAGCGTGCCAACCGCAGCAATGAAGAAGACCATAGCCGCAAGCACGGCGACTGCCATCGCAAGCCGCGGGTTGCGCAGGCGATCCTTGATGGCTGCGATCGCGAAAGCTCCACCGATGGCCATAAGCAGCCCCTGGTGATTGCGGTTGGCGAAGAAGCCGAGGAAGCTGCCGCGATGGCGAGAATCGTAAAGATCAAGCGTCGAGCCCGTCGTGCCGAACTGAATGAGGCCGACCAGCAACGCGAGAATAGTGACAGCAATGAGCACCCATACGACGCGCCTGCGCCCAGCCCGATCCAGTGTCAGCGATGCAAGGAAGGCTGCTGCTGCCGGCAAGAGCATCAGGAAACCGAACAGCGTGTCGCGCGGCACCAGCGAGAGCCCGCGCCACGCCCCTGCGGTCCCCAACAAGCCGAAGACTTCACCAGCGAGCTCGCGGCCCGGCAGGGCCTGCCAGATGCCCGGCGGGAGCGGTATCAATTGCAGCAAGGGTAGCGCGACGATAGCGATTGCGGCGGCCTTCAGAGCCATCGGCAATGACGCAAATTTCCTGGCTGCGCCGGCCGCAATGGCAACCGGAAGCAGGCAGGCGGCAACCAGGCAAATCACCAGGATCTGCCAGTTTGCGCTGCTTGGCGCTCCGCCCAGAATGATTGAGGCCGTGACCAGTGCGTAGAGGAGATATTCTACTACGGTTTGCCACAGGCTTCCGAAGCCAGCTCGGATTTGCTTTTCAGTTTTCAACTAATCTCCCCACGGGCAATCCCGGCATCTACATCTTGCCACCTGCAGTAGTGTTCAATTTTCGAACGGTGGCACATTTACGTATATGGTTGGTAGCCGTCTACCTCATGAGGGCTGATTGCACAGATACCTCGAATTCCATATGACCGGATCGATTATTTCCTCGTTTTCTGCGATATGCATCGAACTCGCGACTGACGATTGCGGGCTTGCTATGGGACTCGTAGCGATACTATTGTGTCAGGCTATTCGCCTTTTTGACTTGCCGCTCGGCTATCAGGATCAAGCGCTCTCAGGCGCCGCGCTAGCAGCAGGTCGTGGATCGAGTTGAAAGAGCATCGCAGCATTGGACGTCGACGAACCAAGACTCGAGGGTGAAGAAGTGGCGCTTTCGGAAGTGCATAGATACGATCCAGTAAGCAGTGAGAACCTGTTCCTTGCGGAGCTTAAGGCGAAGCGTGGTCATCGACACCGCGTAAGTGCAGCGGCGATCGTGCTCGACATAGGTGCCATCACAACCGCCTATGTTGTCGCCAGCCTCGCCTATCTTTCCCAGATCGATATCGAGCTTATTTCTCGTACACTCGCGTCGATCCTTCCAATATATTTCCTCTTCGGATTGGCTGTGCAGAGCTATCCCGCAAACGTACTTGCAGATGGGTTTCGTAGCACCTGGCGCGCCGGCGCGGCGCTCGCCTGGGCATCATTGCTGATGTTCCTCATCTTCTTCTTTCTCAAAATCAGCGAGGAATTCTCGCGAGCGGTACTCGGTTTGGGAACAATCCTTGCCGTGATTCTTGTCGGCATCGCTCGAATGAGCGTTGCTGGGCTGACGCGGCGGGCGCTTGGCTCAGACCCGTTCGCCCACCTCCATCTTTATGACGAAATACCCATACCAACATCCCCCACGTCGGAGGCGCTGAATGTGAGCGACATCGGATTGCAGCCTGTCCCTGACAATCCGGCCATGCTCGATTTGCTTGGGCAACTGGCTCTCGGCCTTGATGGCGTGGTGGTCCATTGTCGCCCGAAAAAGCGGGGGCAATGGGCCTTCATGTTGAAGTCGCTGGACGTTCGAACCGAAATCGTGATGCCGGAACTGAGCGCGCTACGCCCGCTAGCAATTCGTGAGCGATCCGGTGAGACAAGCCTGGTCCTGGGTAGCGGGCAGCTTTCCTGGAGCCAGCGCTTTCTCAAGCGAGGGTTCGATCTGGTTTTTACATTCGCCCTGATGCCTATCATTGCTCCATTGCTCGCGTTTATTGCGGTGCTCGTCAAATTGGATAGCCGCGGGCCAGTATTGTTCCAGCAGGACCGGATCGGCCTTGGTAATCGCAAATTCAAGATCCTGAAATTCAGAACGATGCGGATTGAAATGCAAGATGATGAAGCAAAGAAGACGACTTCGCGGAGTGACCCAAGGGTTACCCGAGTCGGTAACTTTCTGCGCCGCACCAGCCTTGACGAGCTACCTCAATTCATCAACGTGCTTGTAGGCGACATGAGCATCGTTGGGCCACGACCGCATGCCGAGCGCACCGCTGTTGGGTCAACCATGCTTTGGGAGATCGATGGGGCGTATTGGCATCGCCATGTCGTAAAGCCTGGAATCACTGGACTGGCACAAGTGCGTGGCCATCGGGGCAGTCTGTTAGAAGAAAGGCAGCTGACCGAGCGTCTGAATGCCGATCTTGAGTATGTTTCGAATTGGTCAATGGCAAATGACCTGATCATAATTCTGCGCACAGCAAGTGTGCTCGTCCATCGAAACGCCTTCTGACGCATCTCCACATTTCCGCCCCGCTCCAAGTGGCCGGCAGTACAAATAATTCAAGCTGGATGCACACTCATTCTCATCTTGGTGGACGACGAAGCCAAAGCGTGGCGACGACGATCTGTATCCTGTTGACGATTGTAGACGCTGACGGTCGCAAACAAAGAGAGCCAAACGCCGATTGCTTCCTTCATATAAACTCCGAAGATGACTTCTGAGCTTGCGACGACACAAAGCGCAATCAAGATTTTGCCAATCGCTCGCCATCCCGGTGCGTCTCTGCTTTGGCTGCGCGAATTGCGCATTGCATGATAGATCGCTAGCCAAATCATTGTACACCAAAGGAGCAATCCGAGGAGCCCCGTATCCATTACGATTTGCAGATAGCTGTTGTGAAGGTGCATAAAGCTCTGTGCTTCGCTTCCCCAGCCGCCAAACAACCTGCCATAAGTTTTGGACACCCCTGAAATGGCGTGTCCATATATACCGTGGCCGAAGAACAACGGACTGGCGTCAATATTGCCCATATAGCGCCAAAATTGGTTCCATATGTATTCGCGGCCACTGAACATGCCAAACTTGCCTGATCGCATGGTGGCGACACCTGTAAGAAACGGTAAGATCTCTCTAATTATTAAAGGCATCGCAACAAAAATTCCGGGCAGCATCGCTGCACCAGTTGCTGCTGCCCATGCAGGCACACGCCTTAGTGTCAGAATTGCTGCGACAATTATAGCCAGCAGGAATTGGCGGGCATCAAGAAACAGCAGCGGAAGAAGCCCGATCAGAAAAAATGCATATTCTCGCCAGGGAGCGCCTCTATGTATTCTTGTAAGTGCTATAATTGAAGCGGTGAGAGGCGCGATCGCACCTGCTTGGAATCCTGACGCTAACGGCAGAATTACTCGCCCGAGATCGATCCCCAAAAGACTGAGCGTAATGGCTTCTGTTCCCACTTGGGGCGCACTCCCAGCCAACGGATTCTCGACCCCTAAACCGAGAAGCGCCAATTGCGCTCCGCATACACCAACGCATGCGACGTATAGAGAATTCATCATGATCTTTATACTGGAGTGCCTGCCAAATGTCAGCGATGCCAAACCGCAAGCCGCCGAACAATAAAGCGCAAGTGAATAAAATCCAATCGCATTGATAGACTTCTCGGCAATATATCCGCCCCGAAGATAAGCCGGTATTAATGCACCAAATGTAACGATGATTGTAGCAACCAATAGCAAGAGCACGGGGCGATTGGGAGAGAACTCTCTTTGCCGCGAGAGGAAAAAACGGAACAAAAGAAGCGTCGGCATAGCAAGAACAAGTATGGCGACGTTGGTATTGGTAAATTCCCATGCCGAAGAAAGCGAGGGAGCTATGATGATAATAGCCAAGCTGGCAGCAATAACCCATGAAAAATAGGTGCGATTGTCTGATTGACTCCCAAGGTTGAATCTAAATGCCATTTAAAAGTTCTTAGCCAATTAGTTTGCGGTTAGAAAAAATAAAAAATCATTTCACTTTTGCTGACGTTGTGCGCTTCAGCTTTGTCAGCAGATCAATCTCTTGTCACGCACAGAAATAGAAGGCAATTAGAAGCGCTGGTTTTTGCATTTCCCTCCTTAAAGTGTCATGTCGCTAGTCTCTAGTCGCAAGCCCCCTCTCTCGCCATGCAGTTAAAGAAACGGCAGATTAATCACATTCGCCAGTCCAAGCATGACCAACAGAGAAACTAGTGGTGTCGTAACAGTGCGAAGATCGGTCGCCGGCCATCGCATGTCGAACCTCTTTACGGCCATTCGTGTCGGCACCCATAGGTATACCGGAATCATGCTGACGAGATAGGCCAACGCTGCGCCTTTGGCGCCAATGGCAGGGATCAGGAAAATGCACGTCGTAATATTGACTGCTCCCCCTATGCCATCAAGCCAGTGCCAGACTACGTGATTTGTGATTGTGTAGTGCTGAAGATGGGCAGCGGCATATCGTTGAATAAAAAGGCCAAGGGCAAGCATCGACCAGACGACTTGGTCGACAAAAGCATAACCAAAGCCAAGCCAATCCAGTACCGGTACGGCCAGCGCGGTGCCACCTGCCAAGACAGAGACGGTCCACAAAGACTTGGATCTTGCTTGCTCGGCGAGTGCTATATGGCTGGCCGTTTGTCTTTGTGCATACAAAGCGGCCAATTTGTGAATCACAGACTGCATCGGCGCAGCGCTAAGCATCATGATGACCGAGACGACATTCTGCGCCAGGAGATATCCGGCGGCAACAGCGGGAGAAGCCAACTGAGCAAGCGCGATGCCGCCACCTTGGCGCGATCCCGTACTCAGCAGTGCGCCAAGGCCAGCCCTCCACGAGGGCGCCCAGACAGCCCGCCCGACCTTCGACAAATGCTGCTCCCGTCTTAGGTGAAGTGCATCAGTCCACCCGGCGCGGTTGGCCATTCTACCCAGAAAAAGCGCCGAGATTATGATTGGCAATTGCGCTGCTACTGCCATAGCGCTCAATGACTCGGTAACAATAATGGTTGCGGCCGACAGGATACCGCTAACAGCCCAAGCGATGCCGTCCGCCAGTCGCGGAGCCGCTATCTCTCCAACGCCATTGAGAAATGTCAGCCGAGTCAGGATCACAATACGCATTGGTGTACTCAAGGCGAGCACTAACCAGGCTGCCCACGCATCAAAGTGATCGTCGGTTTGGCCTACTAGATTGGCAATCGCGGCGGTTCCTGCGGTGAGCATCAGCAATGTTATGACAACGCTTGCCACTGTAAGGATCAACCTCATTAGCCTCGCCAGGTCTCCGACCGAGTATTGGCCCTCAATTCTACTGGACTTGTTGTTGGCTACCGCCAGCATGCGGACTAGAATCTGCGGAGCGCCCAAAAAGACAAGATTTTGAAGGCTGACAATGGTGGTTGCCAATAGCCAGAAAGCCGCCGCGGCGGTGCTAAGATTGTATAGAAAAGGAACCGGTAAAAGATAGCTGCTTGCGCGTGAAAGGTTCGAGAATGCGAGCATTCCCGACGGATTAGAAATGAATCTTTGGAATAAGTGTAGCGCTCGCTTCCGCGACTGTTCCTGCGTAGTTCGCTTAGCCATCCAGCATGACCTGCAGTGTCATGCCTTGCATCCCGTCCTGTTTGGTTCCGAATGCGGCGCTGGTGACATAAAGAATGCTCTCTGACCTGAATGAAACGCTTGTCGGTCGAATAACAGGCAGATCGACGCGCCGCGTTACAACGCCTCTGTCATTAAGGGCTCTCAGACAACCTCCATCCCAAAAAGCGATCCATAGCAATCCATCCGGACCAATCTCCATGCCATCCGGGCACCCCTCTTCGGAATTGAAGCAACGCCACTTGATCAGTTCCCTGATGCCTCTCTCTGGATCGAACGTCGCACGATAGATGCATCTCGCCACGCTGTCGGTCAGGTAAACCAGTCGATTCTTGGCATCAAAGGCCGGGCCATTAGTAACTGTGAAGCCGGGCGTGTCTAAAACGTCAACTTGACCATCCATTCCGAGACGCATCCATTTGCCTACCGGCTCGTCTTCACTCATGGGCATCGTGCCAGCCCAGTATTCTCCCTGCGGATCCAAGGCTCCATCGTTAAACCGAGTTTCGCCGTGATCAAGCGAGTAAATTGGTTCAATCTCGAGGCGGGTGTTGACGGCGTTGATTCGACAAAAACTATTCGACAGCGTTCCAATCAAGTGACCGTCTCTGCCAGTAGGAATGACTCTGGTTATCCATTCCGGAGTGGGCCAAGATCTCAGTTTGGGAACCTCAACATCGAATCTGAACAACGCATTGCCTTTGATGTCGACCCACCACAGGCAGCCGCTCGTTTTGTCCCACAAAGCTCCTTCACCCAGAATGTTTGGGGCGCTTCCTGGAATTGTCTCAATCTTCGCGGGCATTATTCAGGGTCGTGAAGGCGAGAGAGGACGCCGCCATCAAGGTAGAAAGTGCTGCCAGTCGCAAAATAGGCTTCGGTTGCAAGCATCAGCGCAAAGCGGGCAATTTCACTTGGCTCCGCTAGGCGATTGAGTGGATGCATCGATTCAAGTTCCGCAAACTTATCAGGCTTACCCTCAAAGCCGGCCATTAGCATATCTGTTCGGACGGCTGCAGGCGCGAGACAAAGAACGCGACATCGCGGGCCGAAATCGACTGCCATTGCGCGCGTAAGCCCATGAAGCGCCGCCTTGCTTGTCGCATAGCCGACAAAGCCAGGCTTTGTAGCGACAGCATGGACGGAGCCGATATTCAGAACGCAACCCTTATCAGCAATGTGCTCAAGGCATATCTGAGCAATTCGGAATGGTGCGACCAAATTGACGTCGATGGTTCGGCGGAAATCCGCCAGCCTAACCTCTGGCATGTGGCCCAGTATTTGGACGGCAGCATTGTTTATTAAAAGTGACAACTGCTTACCGACAAGTGCGTCACGCAGTTGAGCAGAGAAGGCACGACCGTAACCCTCGTCTATTGCTAATCTGGCAAGGTCACATGTCAGAAAGGCATCAAGCGCACCATCGCATTCGGCAACGTCGGTCCCAATAACGCGATAGCCGGCCTCCTTGAACTGGCTAACGAGCGCCCTGCCGATGCCACCTGCACAACCTGTAATGAGAACCGAATTGCTCATTTAGCTACTTTCAAGAACCTAAATAGCAGATCTATAGCTTGATTGCTTACGCGCCGAACAGCGTCGATCGTATTCGAAGCATTGTGAGATCCGAAAATATTGAACGGATGGTTTCGCAGCGGGCTATCGGTGGGCAAAGGCTCAATTTCGAACACATCGAGCGCGACTGAATGCACAATGCCTTCTTCAATTGCCCTGATAAGCGCCTCTTCATGGATTACCTGACCGCGCCCCACATTAACGACTCGTACCCCTCTTTTCAGTTTCGATAGGATATCTGCATTAAACATGTGATGAGTCATTGGGAGGAGCGGACAAGTAAAAATCAGGAAATCTGCTTGGTTCAGGGCCTCAGGCCAAACCCTAGGGGTCAGATATTCGCTGGCTTCATCGGCAAATGCTGGATCATAGATATTTAGTCGCATGTCAGCGGCTAATAGCCTCTTGGCTGTATTTCGTCCGATGTCGCCATAGCCAACGAGTGCCACAGTTTTGCCAGCGAGCGATATGCCGGCGGGCTTCGGCCAGGCATCACCTTTGCGAATCTCCCGGTCGATGAAGAATGTGTGGCGTGCAAGACCAGACACGTAATTCATGGCCAGATCCGCGACTTCGCGGCCAAACACACTTGGCGTGTTGCATGCTTTTAAGCCCATCGCCTTCGCCGCTTCCAAGTCGACATTGTCAACCCCAACGCCCCATTTGACAATTGCCTTCAATCTACCACTTACGCCTGCTCCCAAGACCCGCGCGGATGCAATGTCATCGCCAATTATCCAGCCATCGAACCCCGGCAGGATCCGCTCCAATTCGTCCTCCTCCATGACTTGGACTACTTGAGCTGCGACCAGTTCCACGTTTGCTGCTTCGAACTTCGGCCTGAATTCATCGATCATGCCGAGCATGGGCGGGCAGGTAACGAGCACTCTCATGAGGGCATCTCACTTTTAATACGATAGGCCGCGAGCGCGGAAGCCAGTTCCCATTGCGCCGGAGTATCGATGTCCATGGATTCGAGAGCGGGTGTCTCGTACATAAGCGGCCATGCACCAATTCGTGCATCAGTGCTGTCAAAGCTATCACGATTAAAGATGTAGAGGTTTGAATTCTCTTCGAACCAAGGTTCAAGGTCCTGTGTTCGCAAAAGCACTTTCGGATCGTGGTTTATTGCGCTTCCATCACCGCGATAGAATCGGGTCTGGATCTTGTTGACCGAAAAAAGCGAGTCAGCATCACCATTGGCCAGCGCCTGGCGATAGGCTTGCAGGGCCGCAGATATAGTAGCGGAAGACAAGAACGGATTGGTTGTGTGTGTCATGAGATAGGCCTCTGCATCAATCGCATTGATGTCATCGGAGATGATGTCGTTCATCGGCACGAAGTCTCCGCAGAGTTCCGGTTTCCGGTCGCGGATCAATACTCTGCCGAAACCATAACCGTCGTCCAGACCGTTCTCAAGCAAGACATCGCGAGCATCTGTATTGATAACAACTTGTTCGATCTCCCCTATCGAAAGAAGGGTATCGAGTATCCATCGAAAGAGAGGTTTGTTACCTAGTACCTTGAAATTTTTGCCTGACACCCTGGCGCTGTGTGCTTTCATTGGAAGCAGAGACACTAGTCTTTTCACCTCAGAACCCCTATTGAATGCGTTGAATTATCGGCGCACAGATTATCATCGCGGATAAAAGTATCGCTCTTTGGTTTCACGCGAAATTTGTCGATGGAGATGGTTGCCTTTGTAGGTTCCGACGTATTGCATAGTGCGGAAAAGGATGATTTCCATAACAGTCCGGTGCAGCCTGCGGTCCCTAACGGCAGCAGCAGCATCAAGTAGAACGCCAGCAGTGATGTATCGCAAGCAATCACGTTTCCCAAGAGTTACCTCAGGCATGATGTCGCGTAATGCGAGTGCCTCGCGCTCATACCGCCGCCGAACTTGCGCCCAACTTTCCTCGTGAATATGCTCAACCGCAGCTTCGGCCACATAACCAATTTTGTGGCCCATCTGATAGATCCGCTTAGCCAGTTCCATGTCTTCCAGCCCAGTCAGTTCTTCGTCAAATTTATGCTGGGACCACAGGCTCTTGCTGAGCGCAGAATTGGCATTGTTACAGAAAAAACCTTCTTGCGGGACAGAACTAGTTTGAGGGAAATATTTTGCGAAGAGCTGGCCTTCCGAGAACTTTGTTATCGGCTCGCGTCCGATTTGCCGACCATATGTGTAGCTGCATGTCCCATTTCGCAATGGGGCTATCAAATCCGTCAACCAACGCTTGCTCGCCGGGATGCAATGGCCGCTAACGAATACGAGCCACCGACCATTTGCAGCTTCACAACCGTAATTCAGCGAGCGCCCGAATGTGAAATCGACCTTGGCAATTCTCACCATCTTGCAATTTCGTTTGGCACCAATTTCGTACGTTCCATCACTTGAGCCTGAATCGACGATCACTACTTCGACAGCCATGCCGCCGGTTTCTTGTCTATCTATCGCGTCGAGCAATTGCGGCAGCCATTTGGCCTCATTCAGCGTCCGGATAACTACGCTGACATCACTTGAAGCCGACATCTCAATCTTTCTCCAAAGCTTTAAATTTCGGTTTCAATAAACACGGGAAGTGGTGGCCGACGGCGCATTGTTTACGGCGCGGATTTAATTGTCGGCCAACAGGTCCGTATTGATGAAAATGCCGTCCAGTTCGTAGAGTAACGGGAAGTGCCCTCTGTTGTTGGCGAAAAAGGCATTGGGCACAAAGCCGGCAACCTCGAGATCTGCAATCATCTGGCGATAATCAGTCGCGTGCTCATAAATCATCCTGACAGCAAGCTCTGTTTGAATCCCAAGAAATCTATGGAGGCATTTGCCGGCACCCATCGTGACCTGGCGATCATGCCCCTGGGTATCGAGTTTGAGATAGGGGCGCTTGAACCCGAACTGGTCTGCGAACTCATTGAATAGGCCGTCGAGTCGACGCAACTGGACATCAACGGTCTCCACCACCCTGTTTATCTCTGAAAACGGCTCAGGCATTTCCAGGGCGGGCGCATTGAGCGAACTACATTGGTCACCGGCCATGATATGGAACGGTGCGGTTCCATCGGAATCCGAAAGCGCCATGTGGAACGCATACCAATCGCGGTCATGTTCAGTACCTTTCATCAACGGCTGAAAGACTTGCGGTGCGGGCTCAAATGATAGGATCAGGCCCTTGTAGCCCACATCTCGGCGCAGCATCCTTGCATACTGACCATGGTTGGCGCCCACATCAAAGACGCAATCGACCTCGAAGGTCTTGAGGAAGGCTCGCAGGGCGCGAACTTCCTGATATTGGTGCACGCGACCTTTCAGAGCGAGCCGGGCAGCGAGCGCCAATTCTCGAATATATATTCCGCCATAATAGGGGAGGTTCTTCAAGATCTTCTCAACGTCTGACATTTCTCTTTCCCCGTTGACGGATGAGTGCTTGGTTTCGCGGACCAGTCTGCCGGTGCATCAGTGTGGCGTATTGTGTTTGACTAAGGTCTAGCCAAAGCCTCGTGCAATGGGATTTTCTCGAAAACGGTGCAGGCGCCGTCAACGGTTGCATCGATTATTCGGCGACCATGTTTCTCGTATTGATTCCGAGCTTGCTTGTAAGCGAGTTCCGATCGGATGAGATCCGGCAATTCCCATTTCATTCCTTTTGGAAAATAATTCGGATGGGCGTGGTCTTCATCGACTTCATTATGCCGGATCTCAGCTGCCGAAGGAACGCCTCTCGCTTTAAAGCGATGATCCATGCCAATTATGATGACCTTGCTAAAACCGAGGAAAAAAGCGATCTGGAGAGTGGCAAATGTAACCGTTCCCCCGCTACTTATCGGTCTTTGCAGGTCGCCCTCGAACCTATCGGCGAGCCTTGGCGGGAGCCGGAAATATCTCGTGTCATCTTCAGGCCTGAGTAGTTCTCGATAGGCGAAATCCGTGAATTTGGGCATTGCCAGTGCCCTGATATCGTCGAGAAACTGCCGCAAGACCAACTCATTGGTCAGCGTGAAATAAGTCGGTGTAAAACCCCATTCCTCGAACATCAGGTAGGACCGGTTCATGCAAAAGCTTGTTTCGCGTTCCACCAATGACATGTCGGTTTTTTTGAGTGACGGCCCATTGCAGATGATGATTGCGCGCTCGCCCGCATGTTTGTTTTTTAGGGCTGCTAGAGTTTCGCGGTTGGTGCGTCCAAACTCGGATGCATACCAGTTTCGCAAACTGTCCAGATACGCAATGCGTCGTTTCAGGTGACCGCTAACCCGTTCAAAGGTTATCTCTGACATGGAAAATCTTTTGAACATAACCCGCCATATCAAGTTGGATGGAGAATGAAGATTCCGCGCCCACGGCCAGCGGTATTTGCGCGCCGTTCTTCAGAGAACACCAGCCGCTTTATCTACCTTTGGAGAACGCAACACGCCAGACAAAACGGGGCGCAAGCACGAGATAGCGTCGCCACAGCCTTCTAGGTTCCGAAAGAAACCTATGAAGCCATTCTAGCCCCATTTGCTGCATCCATCTGGGAGCACGTTTGACGCGTCCCGTGACAAAATCATAAACTGCGCCGATTCCAAGAGCAGTCGCGCTGATGTGGGGTTTGAGTTGGTGCATGAGGATTTCTTGCTTGGGTGTCGATAATCCAATCCAGACGACATCCGCTTTGGTTCGGCGGATCTCATCGACCAGCGCTTGAAATTCATCCGACGTCAAAGGCCTGAAAGGCGGAGTGCCGAAACCGACAATATCGATTCCCGGGTAGCTATCACGAAGTATCGCAACCATTTCTTCTGCAACACCGTTGTTTCCGCCGTAAAAGTAATGCTTCAAGCCTGATCGCATCGAATCTTCCATCATGCGTTCCAGCAAATTCGCGCCGCATGTCTGTTCAACGTCGACCCCGCGCCACTTCCCTATCAGGGCCAATGGCGTGCCATCAGGGCTGAGCATATCTGCAGCTAGGTGGATGTCGAATAGGTCCTTGTCATCAAGGGCGCGCATGATCCCGTGCACGTCTCTCAGGCAGACCATTCGACCTTTGTCATCCTCTGCCCAGCAGTGGATTATCTTAGAAGCCCTTGCGGGAGTGACGGCGGCGATTGGCAGGCCAAGTACATCGAATGTCTCAAACAAGGGCTGCTGAGGTGGTGGTTGGAGCTTGGTCATGCAGTACCACCTGCCCAAACTTCACGCAGGTACCAGTCATACGCATCGCGCAGCCCTTCTTCGAGACCGATCTTGGGTGCCCACCTGAGGGCACGAAGTTTGTCGCTGTTCATAAGTTTCCTCGCAGTACCGTCTGGCTTGGACTTGTCGCATTCAACCTTTCCTTCAAATCCGACAGTTCGACAAACTGCTTCGGCAAGCTCGAGAATTGTCCAGTCCACACCCGACCCAATGTTGATATGGCCCTTGCCTGAATAGTTTTTTAGCACATGAAGCATCGCCTCGGCTCCATCATCAACATGCAGCATTTCGCGCATGGGCGTACCTGTTCCCCAGATGGTGATGCTGTCCGCTCCATTGATCTTGGCGTGGTGAATTCGCTGGATCAGGCCCGGGATCACATGACTGGTCTCAGGATCAAAGTTATCGCCTGGGCCATACATATTGGTGGGCATCACTGAGATAAAGTCATGGCCGTATTGCTGCCTGTAGAGCTCAGCCAATTTGAGGCCTGTTATCTTGGCGATGGCATAGCCTTCGTTGGTCGGTTCCAGCGGTCCAGAAAGAAGTGAATCTTCGTTGATCGGTATTTCAGCGAACTTCGGGTAGATGCAGGAGGACCCAAGATATAGAAGCTTTTCAACCTTGTGCTGGTGTGCCGCATGGATGATATTCATTGCGACGACAAGATTGTTGTAGAGATGGTCCGCAGGGTAGAGCTGATTACCAATGATTCCGCTAACCTGTGCGGCGGCTACAATCACGGTATCGGGTTTGTTATCTCCAATCCATTCGAATGTAGCTTTGTAATCTGCCAAGTCGAGCTCCTGGCGCGTACGAACCAGTACAGTTGCGTCTTCTTTCTGTAATTGGCGCGCAAGAGCACGGCCCACCATCCCGCCGTGCCCTGCCAACCAGATCCTTTTTCCTTCCAATGGGTAGATCATCATGCATTCTGCTCGAATTTTTTGGTGAACTGATCAAGATCCGCTCGCACCATTTCGCGTGCGAGTTCGCGGGCACTCGTTTCATGCCTCCAGCCCAGCTTCTGATGCGCCTTGCTCGGATCGCCGAGCAACAATTCGACCTCGGTCGGGCGGAAATAGCGTGGATCGACTTCGACCAGCAAACGGCCGTCACCGAGCGCATAGCCTTTTTCTTCAGCGCCTTCGCCGCGGAACTCGAGTGGCAATCCAACTTCATCGAAGGCCCAGCGTACAAAATTGCGCACTTCCGTGGTCTCGCCAGTCGCCAGCACGTAATCGTCCGGCTCGTCCTGCTGCAGCATCATCCACATGCCGCGTACATATTCTCGCGCATGGCCCCAGTCGCGCTTGGCATCAAGGTTGCCCAGATACAGCCGATCCTGACGCCCAAGTGCAATCGCGGCTGCTGCTCGAGTGATCTTCCGCGTAACGAAAGTTTCGCCGCGAAGCGGACTTTCATGATTGAACAAAATGCCATTTGACGCGTGCATGCCATAGGCCTCGCGGTAATTGACCGTGATCCAATAGGCATAGAGCTTGGCCGCCCCGTAAGGCGAACGCGGATAGAACGGGGTCGTCTCGCGCTGGGGCACTTCCTGCACCAGCCCGTAGAGCTCCGAAGTCGAGGCCTGGTAGAAACGCGCACTCTTTTCCATTCCCAGTATGCGCATTGCCTCGAGCAGCCGCAGCGTACCGACTGCATCGGCATTGGCCGTGTATTCGGGCGTCTCGAAGGAAACCGCAACATGGCTTTGCGCGGCGAGGTTGTAGATCTCGCTTGGCTGTACCTCTTGCATGATGCGGATGAGGTTGGTCGAATCCGTCATGTCGCCATAATGCAGGTGGAATCTGGCATCCGGGACGTGCGGGTCTTGATAAATGTCCTCGATCCTGCCGGTGTTGAAGGATGAGGAACGGCGCTTGATCCCGTGCACCTCATAGCCCTTCTCGAGCAACAATTGCGCGAGATAGGCGCCGTCTTGCCCGGTTACGCCAGTAATGAGCGCCGTTCTATTCTTATGAGTCATTTTCTCTGATCTGCGTCATTTAACATTGAGCCTCTGGAACATAACAGGAGTCTGTATCAGTGTGCGTTGAGATGAAACACACTTCTCCGCCTTACGCTACAGGTTAAATCGAGGCGGATCGCCTAGCATACCGCGCGATCAATGCGCTTGGCATCTTATCTCGGAAAGCAATGATGTTCCCCCATGAATCCGGACCCGTCTCCACCATAGAGTTCCTAAAGCCCTTCCAGCGATGTCTTGCGCCATAAGCTTCGATTGGGAACCATTCGGATACCACGATCTGGTAGCCCTGATCAGATAGGTAATCTGCCATTTCTTTCCTGTCGTATCCGCGTGGCAGCGTCTTCTTGTCCTCGAACTCGCACAAGATGACGTCAGTGCAGATCTTGGCTAAATCGAGTCCTCTTAGGACTATCAGATCATGGCCCTCGGTATCGATCTTCAGAAAATCAATACGGTCGATACCGTTACTGAAACAGTAATCATCTAACCTGACCAACGGCACCTTTTGTGATGAGGTATGACTGGTGTCGAAGGCATTAAGGCCCGAAATTCCAGTACTTACTTCGCTTGTAAAGAATTCGGCTTCGCCCCCCGAAGTGTCGGACGCTGCAGAACTGTTTATGGTAAGATTCTTTCGGTAGCCATGCCTAATTTCGAGAACTGCGCGATTGTGATCGTCAGGCTCGAACGCGTGCACGTTCCAGCCATCGGCGGCAAATCTGCCAAGGGAAGTGCCGTAGTGCGCACCAACGTCGACCATGAGCCGATCTGCTTCGACAGCCTCTGAGCGGAAATAGTCATAGACCAAGTCCACTTCTTCGATCTGCCGCTTTGAGAGAAGCGACTGGAGTTTCCGGACGTGGTGTGGCCCTAGGAGTCGAAATATATGCGATTTACCTTTCGTTTTTCGGCTGATTTTGCGCAAAGTACTCATGCTATGGCCTGCAATCCAACTTTAAATTTTGACTATCCATGGTTGCACGAGCCCCCTCTCTGAAGACATAGTTTTACTAAAGATTTATAATTTGTTCTGATTACCCGTTCTTGTAATCATAGCTGTAGCCATAGCTATAAGAGTAACCTGCCGATTTCGCGTCAAACTTGGTCATCAATACACCAAGGACTTTTGCCCCCCCGCCTTGCAGTCGGCTGATCGAGCCCCGTACATTGTTGGCACGATTACGCCCCGCTTCGGTCACAAACAGGCAGCCTTCGGTAACGCTTGCAATCTCGATGGCGTCAGCGAGGCCAAGTGTCGGTGGGCTGTCGACCAGCACGATGTCATATTGCGTGTTAAGGTCTTGCAGGACTGTGCGCAGCGCCGGGCTTGCCAGCATGTCAGTTGGATTCGGCGGGATGCCGCCGCTGGGAATAAAGAATATACCTTCATGCTCGGTCGCATGCGTTACTTCAGCCGCCTGTTTGTTTCCGGTCAACAGGTCCGACATGCCTTCGCCATTCTTGATCCCGAACAGGTTGTGCTGATTAGGGCGACGCAAATCGAGGTCAATCACCAACACGCGTTTGCCAATCCGGCTGAGAGCCACGGCAGTTGCGTAGCAGCTCGAGGATTTACCCTCACCCTGTACCGCGCTGGTAAAGGCGAGGCTTTTCGGCAGTCCGTGAGAGGTCGCTAGGACAAGCGAAGAACGTAGGCTTGCGTAATGTTCGGATACTTCGGTCTTGGGATCAAGGATAAGTTCTTGAACACTTTGGCCTTCATCCGCCTTGGGGCTGGCGCCAAGCAGTGGTAAGCTCAATTTGCGGGCTACATCATCCGGTGTGCGGAGCATGTCGAAGAACTGCTCCCGTCCGAATACGAACAGCCCGGCTAGGCCGATCCCGCCCAATAGCGCCAGTGCGAGGTTGAGCGGGATATTTGGACTGACGGGTTCGACCGGGCGCGTGGCGCGGTCAACAATCGAGACGTTGTTCGCCTGGACGCCAGCCTCTGCATTGAGCGCGTTGAACCGGGTCAGAAGCAAGTCGTACAGCTGGCGGTCATTGGCTGTCTGGCGTTGCAGGATCCCCAGCTGGACGCCAAGTTCCTGCTCATCGAGAGTTTCGGTTTTCAGCTGCACAATCTGGCTCTCGAGCGCGCGCTCTTGTTCCAGCGCAATCTCATAACTCGCCTTGATCGTCTGCTGGATGCTCGTGGCGATAGTGTTGATCTGGCGGTCTAACTCATCCAGCCGAGCCTTGGCCTGTTTGACGCTGGGGAATTCCTCCTTCCGCCGTTGCAGTTCCTGCTCGTACTCGGCTTGCACCTTGGCGCGTTCTTCCAAGAGATTTTGTACGGCGAGATTGTTGAGCGCTTGGGGTAGATTGATCGGGTCCTGCGCTCGCGCCGTTTCCCAGGCTTGTTGCGCTGCGATGCGGCGGGAAAGCGCAGCGGAATAGTCGCTATTCAATTGCACCAGTGTTGCTGTAACGAGCGAACGCGGATTGGCCGTTGAATACCGTGACGCATCCGCCGCGTTTGAAGCATCAATCACACGCGTTCTGCGGGCGTATTCGAGTGCCGCGCGCTCAGATTCGGCAAGTCGGATGGCGGCTTCCTGCAGTTGCTCCTGCAGAAACTCACGCGCGTATGAAGAGGTGTCGAACTTCCGCTGGAGATTGTTGCGAATGTAGTTCTCGGCAAAGCTGTTGGCAATGCGAGCAGCCAGGCTACCGTCGGGGCTATTAAAAGCAATCGACGCGATACGAGAATCGAGTGGAAGACTCACGCTCAAGTTCTCATCAAGCGTTTCAATCACCAGCTCGCGTTGCGCTTCCTCAGGAGGAAGGACGCTAGCTTCTACGGAGCCAGCATCGACATTCATCTGTTCGAGAAAGCGCGGGTTGTCGAACAGTTGCAGGTCTTCCGCCACAGCTTGTGCCAATGATCGGCTACGTATCACATCCAGTTGCGTTTGCAGAAAGCGGTCCGAATCAAAGATCGATGCGGTCGCGTCAGCATCTTCAGTACCCAAAACCTTCGCTGCTTCCTGATCAATCTGCACCGTCGCAATGGCGCGAAAGATCGGCGTCGAAAGGATTGTGATGACGACCCCAAGCAAAAGGCATCCCAATACGATGCCCGCGATCCAGAAGCGCGAACGGTAGATTGCAGCCCATATAGCCTCAAGATCGATCGAAATCAGGCCGCTGCGTTCGTAATCGGCATCATATCGATCGTCGAAAGTTGCCGCGACACGGCCGTTCCCGCCCATGGTTTCGATATGGCTTTCTGCGCGGTTCATCTTTTTGAAGTTTCCACCCTTAAAACCTAGCGGCCATCAAGCCGCACAAAGACAGTAGCCAGCAGCGGCGAGAGCTGCAGGAAATCGCGGAACAGCGCCTTGGCGAAAGAATTGCCGACTACCACGATATCACCCGCCAAAATTTGCGGATTATCGGCCTGACCCTTGCGAATGTCGTCAAGGTTGAACTGTGCAGCGTACAGTCCATCTTCCTTGCGCCGGAACACGATCACCTCGCCCAGCTTGGCGGTTTGCGTTGGACCTTCCGCGAGCGCCATGGCCTGAATCAGGTTTGCCTGGCCCTGGATTTCGAAAATGCCCGGCTTCTTGACCGCGCCTTCGACTGTTATGTTCTGCGATGCCGATTGCGACACGATGATCGAAACCTGGGGGTCGATCAGATATCGTTCCCCCAAGCGCCCAGCGATCGCGGTGGACAATTCTGTTCCGGTTTTCCCTGCTGCCTCTACGAGTCCGATCAGTGGCAGTAACACGTCTCCGCTGGCATCGACCGGCACTTCTTCAAGGGAAAGATCCGGTTCCTGGAAAACGGTAATCTTGAGCACATCGAGTGGGCCAATCTTGTACTCGCTGGGGCGCGTTTCGCCGGTTGGGGCCGGGAACATGGCATAGGCCTGTTCTCCGCGAGGCAGATTGGTGGAAGAACATGCGGTGAGCGCCACGGCGATCAGCCCGCAAATACTGGCCCTTAACAAGACAAGAAACTCCTTCGGGGGCTAAACACGTCAGTGTTGCTGCGCACCATCAGGTACGACGGATATGCCACTAGCCGATCAAATCACTCAAAGAAACCATTCATGACAGGAAATTTTCGACGAAAGAGTATCCGTGTGCGACCGGTTCTTGCAACTCGCCCCCTTTTGGGCTGATGGCTTCGGACCTGATTTCATTGAAATTCTCGAGCGGGGCTAGCACCATTTGCCAGATCATTGCCAGACATTTTGCTCAGCCTTTTCGAGATAACGGGCAAGCACATTCACGGATTTCCATCCTCCCGCACGCATGATGGCGGCTGTGTCAAACCCACGTGTCAAAAGGTCTTGGGCAGCGCCAACGCGCATCGAATGGCCGCTGAATGACGCAATCTGTGCGGCGCAGAGCCCGCTCCGCTGCGCAGCCTCCTTGATCACTCGCCGCACCGTGGTCGCCTCGAGGCATCGATCGATCACTTTTCCTTGATAGATCGGGCAAAACAGCCACTCGATTTCTGGTCCGCGGTAAGCAAGCCATTCACGCAGGAGATCTGCAGTGCGTTTCGATGTAAATGCAATGCGACCCTGACCGAACTGGTCTGCCTTGCTGCGGCGGATAAGGACCCGCAAGGTACCATCCTCGCGCGCGGTAAGGTCATCGTTTCGCAGAGCGATGAGTTCCGAGCGCCGCGTCAGCAACTCATAGCCCAGGGCAAGCATGGCGCGGTTGCGAAGACCCCAAGGGGTTTCGGGCTCACTGGCCAGAAACTGGTCGAGATAGGCACGCGTCATTCCCTTGGCCTGTCGTGGTCGGATCGCTCGAGCCCGACGAACCTTGCGCAGGGCGAGGTTGATATCCTCATCATAGGTGGGGTCGGGCAGCCTTAGCAGGCGATGCACCTTGCGGATGGCATAAAGCCGGCGCTGAACCGTTGCTGGCGCCTTGGACTGCCCCTGATCTACAAGAAAGCGGCATACTGCTTCTACGGTTGCGGGGAACGCCCTGTCTATCTTATTCTCCACGCACCAGTTTTCAAAAGCCTCGACATCAGCGCGGTAACTGAGCATTGTTGACGGAGCATAGGCGCCCTCGAGGCGCTGGAATTGAGAACGCCACTCGCGATCAAACTTAAGAGCATTCATACTTCTTATATGATAGAAAAGTAATCATAATGCAAGGCGAAGGATTGACCGCGCAGCAAATAAAGGCAGCTCGCGGAGCCCTTGGATGGTCTGTCAAGGATCTGGCTGATCGAACTGGCGTAGGTACCGCCACGATTTCACGATATGAACTTGCTGCTTCGGTCCCAAGATCGCGCATGGACAATCTGGCGAAGATACGTTCGGCCTTCGAGGCTGCCGGCATCGAATTCATCGGCACGCCAGAAGATCGGCCCGGAATCAGGATCGGAATGTCGCCGAAGCTTTGAAGTCAGAGCTTGAGGGGGAAAATCTTGTGCTTGGCCAATCATTCGATCACTTGCAGACCAATGTGCGCGCAGATCTGCCTGTCGCCGTCTCGCAAGATTTTAGGGCACAGGCTCATGGGAAGGGCTGGGTTTTCGCATGAATGGTTAATACGCTCGCGCTAGTAGTTTACGCTAATTCGACTTGATTTTGTGGGGCGGCAAAGTGATCCAGACAAGCAATTGGCTCTTGAGCCGGACAGCGGGCCTTTTTGCGCTGCTCGCCTTTACGCTTCTTGTTTTTGTCCCAGCTTTCCCCGGCCCCCCTCACCACTATTTCCGAACGCAGGATCTCCCGGCGACACTATTGATCCTTCCGGCCATTGGGGTGGCGGCGTTCTGGTGGCCGAGTGTTCGCTTACCGGATCGGATGCCGTCAGCCGTTTCTGTCCTGACACTGGCGGGGCTGCTTGCTCTATCGCTTTGGGCTGGCACGCATTGGTTGATGCTCGACTATCCGTTGACGCGCGACGAGCACATGGCCCTCTTCGATGCGCAGATCTTCGCTTCAGGCCAACTCGCACAGCCGCTGGCTCCGGAGTGGCAGGGTTATGCTCAGGCTTTAGCACCAGATTGGTTGCTACAAGTACCAGGCAACGCCCTTATGGTCTCTCATTACCTGCCTGGCAATTCGATAATGCGCCAAGGCTTTGCGGCGATTACCGATCCGGCGCTCATGAACCCAGTCTTGTGCGCGATTGGCTTTGTCGCGCTTTATGACATTGCGCGCAGGCTCTTCGCTGACGCACCGACGGCAGTTTGGGTAGTCCTTGCGACCTACCTCCTTTCGGCACAGGTCTTGGTGAACGCCATGACGAGTTACGCAATGACCGCGCATCTGGCGCTCGATCTTGTCTGGCTTGCACTTTTTCTGCGCGGGAGATGGTGGCAGCACGGACTTGCCATGGCCATCGGCGCATGGACCATCGGATTACATCAAGTGTCATATCACCCTCTCTTTGCGGGTCCGTTCATCCTGATGCTTTTGCACCAGAGACGCTGGTCCCTCTTCGTGACTTACGCGTTCGTCTATGCTGTCGCGCTCCTGGTTTGGCTCTCCTACCCTTCAAGTATTGTGTCATCTTTCGGAATCGAGGCCAGCAGCGGACGCAGCGCCGGGCTCATCGGTTTCCTCAATCAGTCGATTTGGCCGCACTTTGCTGCAATAGATCTATCTCGGGCTGTGCTCATGGAATTCAACATCCTGCGCTTCATGGTCTGGTCGCCGCTTTTCCTATTGCCCTTCCTGGCTCTTGCCTGGTCCGACATCCGCCGCCTTGACGGCGTCGCATTTCCCCTTTTTCTCGGAATCGTTCTGATGTTGCTAATGAGGACAGTGCTGCTTCCCTATCAAGGGCACGGCTGGGGCTATCGCTCACTTCACGGCCTGATCGGGAACTTTGCCCTCCTGGCTGGTTATGGCTATCTGCATTGGGCCAAGAGTGACCGCGCCAGGGTTGACGGCACAGTGGTCCTTTTCGGCGGAGCAACAGCCTTTGTTCTCCTGCCGCTCCTGCTCTGGTCCGCGCACCAATTCACCATTCCTTACGCCAGGCTTTCGGCAGCCATCGAACGGCAGCCGACCGATTTTGTTATCGTGGATACGCAATCATCGTGGGCCGCGATCGACCAGGTTCGAAATCGCGCCGACCTAACCAATCGTCCACTGGTGCTGGCCAGCAATCGCCTAACCAATGCGCAGCTGACGGAATTGTGCATGAAAGGCAGCGTAACCTGGTTGGGGACCTCGGATATAGCCGCAGCGAAATTGCCAATGCAGGCAGGACCCAGACCATGGGATCAAACGCAATTGAATCCCGAACTTTTCAAGGATTGCCTGCAGCCCTTCGCCCCCTCGCTGCGTTGACTGCGATCGCCCGAATGGCGACCGACGACGTACGCCAGCCTGGTTTCTAGGCAAACTCCTGTTAGCGGCTACTCCCATTCCCGTCAGATTCCCGTTAGAACGGAAAAAGCACGGTCGAACCGGTCCGCGCTTGCCTAGGGAAATCAGCAACCTGGCCAGTAGGCGCAGCGCGGCCGCTCAAACACCCGATAACGCACCTTACAACCGATGGCCGCGGCCAAAGCCCGGCCACCCACCATCCTCACCCCAGCGCGATATCGGGCGCGTCCTCCTGCTTCATCCCCACCACGTGATAGCCGCCGTCGACATGGTGCACTTCGCCGGTCACGCCCGATGAGAGGCCGGAGAGAAAATAGAGCCCTGCCCCGCCGACATCCTCGATCGTGACATTGCGCCGCAGCGGCGAGTTATACTCGTTCCATTTGAGGATATAGCGAAAGTCGCCGATCCCGCTCGCCGCCAGCGTCTTGATCGGCCCGGCGCTGATCGCGTTGACGCGGATATTGCGCGGCCCCAGATCGTTGGCGAGATATTTCACGCTGGTTTCCAGCGCAGCCTTGGCCACCCCCATCACATTGTAATGCGGGATGACCTTTTCCGCACCGTAATAGGTCAGCGTCAGGATCGATCCGCCGCCGTTCCCGTTTTCGTCAACCGGCGGCATCATCTCGGCGGCGCGCCGTGCCACCGCCACCAGCGAATAGGCCGAGATGTTCATCGTCATGAGGAAATTCTCGAGGCTGGTGTCGACATATTTGCCGCGCAGCTCGTTCTTGTCCGAATAGCCGATCGCATGGACCACGAAATCGAGCGTGCTCCAGCGCGCCTTCAGCTCGTCAAAGGCGGCGTCGAGCGCGGCCATGTCTGACACGTCGCATTCGATCAGGAAATCGCTGCCCAGCTGCTCGGCCAGCGGGCCCACCCGCTTCTTCAGCGCTTCGCCCTGATAGGAAAAAGCCAGCTCGGCACCCTGTTCGCGCAGCTGCCGGGCGATCCCCCAGGCCAGCGACTTGTCATTGGCAAGCCCCATGATGAGGCCGCGTTTGCCGTTCATCAATCCGGGCATCGATCCGCTCATGCGGTGTTCTCCTCTTGAGGCTCCTGCGTCCCGGCAAACGCCTCTTCCTCTTCAGGCGTCACCGTCAGCGCTGCGTTGAGTTCGGCGCCGATAACCATCCCTAGCCCAATCAGCCAGAAAAAGAACAGCGCGACCATGATACCGGCCAGGCTGCCATAGGTGAGGCTATAGGCAAAGAAAATGCTTAGCACCGGCGGCAGTGCGGCGCTCACCGCGATCGACCACAGCGTGACAAAGGCAACGCCGGGCCATTTGGGATAGCGCCGCGCGCGATACGCCATCGGGGTGAGCGTGTAGAACAGCATGTAAAGCGATCCGAACAGCACCAGCGCGGGGATCACGCGCGAAAGCCTGAGCCCGGCAAGCGAACCGGCAAGCTGGGGAAAGCGTGCTTCGATCACCTGCTCCGCTGCGCCGATCGCGACCTGCGCGAACAGCGAGGTGACCAACAGCACCACCGCGCCCAGTGTGAAACTGGCTGAGATCAGGCGGTATTTCCAGAAAGCGCGGGTCGATTTTGTGCCATAGGCACGGCGCAATATGTCGCGGACCGTCTCGACCAGGCTCGACACCGTCCACAGCGCCACCAGCGCGCCCGCCCACAGCAGCCACCCGTGGCGCGCTTCCACCACGTCGCGCGCGACCGGCTCGATGGTGCGCTCTACCGTGGGCGGGAAAGCGTTGACGATGGCCTCGATCAGCGCGGTCTTCTCGCCCGTCTCGCCGATGAGCGCGAACAGCGCCGCGCCCAGGATAAAGAACGGAAAGATCGCCAGCATGGCCAGATAGGCGAGGTTGCCGGCATGGATGAAACCATCGTTGAAAGTGCCGATCACGGTGCGTTTGGCGACTTCGAAAGCACGGGTTCCGGGCCCCAGATGCCTGATCACCTCGCCGCGCAGGGTCTTGGCGTCCCTGCGCCGCGTTTCCGGCGAAAGCGAGTGGATCTCGCGTTCTATCGGATCGGGCAATTTACCCAGCTTCAATGTCACATACCCAGTTTGGTGCGCGGGTTGCTCTCGTCTTTCCAGCCTTCGAGCCGCTTGGCAAGCTCGGTGGTATCCTCAGGCATCTGGATTTCCAGCGTCACCAGCTGGTCGCCGCGCCCGCCCGCCTTGGTGCTCCAGCCCTTGCCCTTGAGCCGCATCACTGTGCCGCCATCGGTGCCGGGCTTGATGGTCAGCATCACCGGCCCTTCCACGGTCGGGCATTTGATCTTTGCCCCGTTCAATGCCTCGTCCAGCGTGATCGGCAGATCCATGCGCACATGATCGCCATCGCGCCGGAAGAAGGCGTGACCGCCAACCGAGACAGTGACGATGCCGTCGCCTGCCCCGCCCGGGCCCTGCTGGCCCTTGCCCTTCAGCCGCATTTGCGTGCCATCCTCGACCCCGGCGGGCAGCTTGAGGTCGATCGTCTTTCCGTCGGACAGGGTGATCCGCTGGTCCTTGCGCGCGGCCGCATCGATAAAGGGGACCGCCAGCCGGTAATGGATGTCGGCGCCCTTTTGCGGCGGAGGCGGGCGCCGCTGGCTGCCGAAACCGCCGCCCATCCCTGACGGGCGCCGTCCGCCGCCGCCGCCGAACAGCCCTTCGAAAATGTCGCCCAGATCCATCTCGCCATTGCCGAAGCCCTGGAAATCCTCGGCCCGGTAGCTGCGCTGGCCACCCCCGCCGCCGAAACCGCCGCCCATCCCGGCAAAGGGATTGGCCGGATTGCCCTCGGCATCGATTTCGCCGCGGTCGAACCGGGCGCGCTTTTCCTTGTCGGAGAGCAGGTCATAGGCCCTGGTCACGTCGGAAAAGCGCTCTGCCGCGTTCGGCTTGTCCTTGTTGCGATCGGGATGCAGCTCCTTCGCCAGCTTGCGATAGGCGCTTTTGATCTCCGCTTCGGTGGCCGTGCGCGCAACGCCAAGGGTGGAATAGGGATCGCTCATAGCGTGTTAGCTAGGTGTAACAGTGCGGCGGTGCAAGCGCGGAAGCTTTCCTACCCGCACTGGCGGCATTATCGCGGCGGGATGGCTGTTCATGTCCTTCCTGCGACTTTCTCGCAATGCCCTTCAATCCATTGGGCAATCCATGGGGTGAAGTGGCGCGATTTTTCTTTATATGACTGTGTTCCATGTGTTCCATGTGCTTATTGGATCCTGACCCTCGTAGGAATTGATCGTGCCCACTCCCACGCCTGACCAGCTTGTCCGCCTTGCCGCCAGCGAGATTCCCGATGGCGATCCCATGGCGCTGTTCGATGCCTGGTTTGCAGAGGCGCGCGCGGCAGAACCCAACGATCCCAACGCCATGGCGCTCGCTACCGCCACGCCCGATGGCGCGCCTTCGGTTCGCATGGTGCTCTTGAAGGGGCACGGGCCGGAGGGTTTTACCTTTTACACCAATGCCCACAGCCGCAAGGGCGGCGAAATCCGCGCCAATATGCAGGCGGCACTGCTGTTCCACTGGAAAAGCCTGCGCCGCCAGATCCGCATCGAAGGCCTTGTGCATGAGGTGGATCCGGCGCTGGCCGATGAATATTTTGCCAGCCGCAGCCGCGATTCGCAGCTGGGCGCGCTTGCGTCGGACCAGTCGCGCCCGCTCGCGTCGCGAAGTGAGTTTCTGTCCCGAATTGCGAAGGTGACTGCGCGCCATCTGGTCGGCTCGGTGCCGCGCCCGCCGCATTGGACGGGATTTTGCCTCGATCCACAAAGGATGGAATTCTGGATGGATCGCCCGTTCCGGCTGCATGACCGGCGCCAGTTTACCCGCATTGGAGGCGGCTGGAGCAGCACGCTGCTTTATCCGTGAAACAGGCATTGCTCACCCGCAGCGCGGCCCTTGCCTCGATCGCGACCGCGCTGTTCCTGGTCGGGCTGAAGCTGTGGGCCAGCTGGCGCACCGGCTCCACTGCCATGCTCGGCAGCCTGGCCGATACCGCGCTAGATCTGGTCGCCAGCATTGCGACGCTGATCGGCGTGTGGGTCGCGTCACACCCGGCAGACGAGAACCACCGCTTCGGGCACGGCAAGGCCGAAGCGCTGGCGGCAATTTTCCAGGTCATGCTGATCACGCTTTCTGCCGGCGGAATCGCCTTGCGCGCAATCACGCAGTTGGCGGAAGGCGGTCAGACCGCGGCGGCGCAAGAGGGCATTGCCGTATCGCTGATCGCGATTGCGGCGACCTTTGCTCTTCTGGCGTGGCAGCGGCATGTGATCGCCAGGACCAGTTCGGTCGCCATCAAGACCGATCATCTGCATTACCAGTCCGACATTTTGCTCAACCTCGCGGTGATCGCGGCGCTGGTGCTCGACCAGTATCTCGGCTTCGGCATTGCCGATCCGCTGTTCGGGCTGGGGATCGCCGCCTGGCTGGCCTGGGGCGCATGGCGCGCGGGCGGCGAGGCGATAAACCATTTGATGGACAAGGAATGGCCCGACCAGCGGCGCGAGGAATTCCTCGAAGTCCTGGCCCGCCATCCCGATATCCGCGGGGTGCATGATTTGCGCACGCGCACCAGCGGCGCGGATGATTTCGTCCAGTTCCACATGGCGGTCGAGCCGCATCTGACCATTGTCGAGGTGCACGATCTGATGGACGAGGTCGAGGCGCGGATCGCGCGCGAGTTCCCCGGGGTCGAAGTGCTGATCCATCCCGATCCGCAGGGCCTCGTCAATGAGGAAGGGGTTGCGGCAGAGGAACTGCTGCCCGACCGCGCCGAGTGATCCGCCCGCCGGTCAATGTCGATGCCTTCGTGGGCGAGGGCGCACGCGGCAACCCGGCAGCAGTAATGCTGTGCGGCGAGTTTCCGGGCGAGGCCGAAATGCAGGCAATGGCGCGCGAGATCGGCGCACCTGCCAGCGCCTTTGTGGGCGAGGTTGCGATTGGTGGCGCGCATCCCGTCCGCTGGTTTGCGCCGGATCGCGAGATTGCCCTGTGCGGGCACGGCGCGCTTGCTGCGGGGCATGTGCTGCTGGCGCGCTCCGATGCGGACCGGGTCCGCTTGCGCACGCACAAGGGCGATGAGTTGGATGTGCAGCGGCTGGACGGCGCGGCGCATTATGAGCTGGCGCTGCCCGCAATCCTCACCGCGCCGCGCGGCTGGAGCGAGCTCGCAGCGGCGCTGGGGGCGCAGCCGCTGGAGATCCGCTGGAACGCAGCGGGCTATGCGCTGGCGGTGTTGAATGATGCTGCCGAAGTGCGCGCGCTCGCGCCCGATCTCTCCGGGCTGGAATCGATTCAGCTCAGCGTGACCGCGCCGGGTGACATGGGGGCAGACGTCACCAGCCGCGTGTTCTCGGGCGGTATCGAGGATGCAGCGACCGGCTCGGCGCATGCAGTGCTCACGCCTTATTGGTGCGCGCGGCTTGGGCGCGGGGATTTCTCGGCCTGGCAGGCGAGCGAACGCGGCGGGCGGTTCGAGTGCCGGCTTGATGGCGAGCGGGTCTGGCTCGGCGGGCAATGCGCCCCGGCGGGGCTTACCTGACCGGGTAAAGCTCGATCACATCGGCAAGCTGTTCGAGCATGGCGATGCGCTCGTCACGATTGGAATGGCCCAGCCGCACCACCGTGAGTCGTTGCTCGGGCGAGACGATGACATATTGGCCCATGTGCCCGATCAGCGAGAACAGCGTGGAGGGCGCGCGATCGGGGAACAGCGGATGCTCGGCCTCGGGATCGTCAAGCTTGCGGTTGAGCCAGATCTGGAAGCCGTAATGGGGGCTGCGCGGGCTTGGCGTTACCATCTGCTCGATCCATCGGCTCGGCACCAATTGCTCACCGCCCGGTGCGGCGCCCTTGCGGCGCAGGAATTCGCCGAGTTTTGCCCAGTCGCGCGCATTGCCATGGATCAGCGATCCGCCGATCAGCGTGCCCGAGCGGTCGAACTCGGGCACCATGCTGTCCATCCCCAGTGGGCCAAACAGCCGCGCTTGCAGAAAGTCTGCCACCGCGCTTCGCCGGTCATCCGGATCCTCGCTATCCGTCAGTGCGCGCGCGGCGATATCGGCCAGGATCACGCTGGTATTGGATGAGTATTCGAACTCAGTGCCCGGTTCGGCCTCCAGCGGCTGCTCCTCTGCCCATTGCGCCATGTCGTCGCGCCCATCGAGGAACAGCATCCGCACTTCGCTGGATTCGTAAGGTGGATCGCCCGCCTCGGTGTGGCGCAGGCCGCTACGCATCTGGAGCAATTGCCGCAGCGTGATCTCGCCGCGCGGGTCGCCCGGGCGCTGCCACATAGGAACCGGGGCGCCCTCGTCGAGCCGCAACCGCCCGTCAGCCACCAGCATGCCGATCATGATGCCGGAGATCGTCTTGGCCATCGACCAGCTTACGAAGCGGGTGTCGGCGCCATAACCCGGAGCATAGCGCTCGGCGGCGATCCTGCCGTTCTGCATCACCAGAAGCGCGCGGGTCTCCCCCAGCCCTTCGCGCGTGAAAAGATCGTCGACCTCGCGCGCCAGCTCGCTTGTGGGGGCACCAGCATCCTTGGTGACTGCGGCAAGGGCTTGCTCGCTTAGCGGTGGCGGCGACTGCGGAGCCTCCCCGCACGAAGTCAGGGCTGGAAGGAGCGCCAGAGTGGCGATAGGGAGCAGCGACCGCAAGTTCTTCATCGCGCCCCACTCGCGCACAAAATTTCAAATGGCAATGGCAGGAATGGCAATGGCACAATCCAGGACTAAATCGCGCAGCCGCAGCCCGGCAGGTCCGACTGTGGGGCGCGGCGGCTGGATCTTACTGGCGATTCTCGCCGTGCTGGCCGCGCTGGGATGGCGTTATTATGCGCCCGCGCAGGCCTATGCCCAAACCGCCACCGCCTATTCGGCGCGGGTCGTCTGCTCGTGCCGTTTCGTTGCAGGCCGCAGCCTGGAAGATTGCGAAAAGGACAAGCTGGAGGGCATGGAATTCGTCACCCTGGTTGACGATCCGGCGGCGCAAAGCGTCACTGCGCGCTTCCCGTTGATCGCGGTCGACCGCGCGAGCCATCGCGAGGGCTATGGCTGCATGCTTGAGAAGTGGGAGGGCTAGTGCTCGCGGGAGCCTAGGCCGCGCTTTCTGTTTCCGCGATCCAGCCGCCGCCCACCACGCGCTCGCCGGCATAGATCACTGCTGCCTGCCCTGGTGCGACCCCGAATTCGGGCTCGGCAAAGCGGATCGTAGCGCTCGCACCGTCGCCCAGCGTACCTTCGAGCGTGACCGGCACGGGCTTCGCCAGGCTGCGTACCTTGGCAGCCAGCGGCGCATCGGGCAGCGGGCCGATACGGTTGGTTTCGATGATCCTTGCGGCGCGTACTGCCAGCATGTGCCTGGGGCCAACCCTGACCGCGCGATTATCGGCATCCAGCCCAACCACATAGAGCGGCTCGGCCTGCCCGCCGATCTCGAGCCCGCGGCGCTGGCCAACGGTATAATGGATAATGCCCTTGTGCTGTCCCAACACCTCGCCGCTTGCGGCATGCACGATCGGGCCGGGTGCGCCGCCTTCGGGCCGCATCTTCTCGACGATCCGGGCATAGTCGCCATCGGGCACAAAGCAGATGTCCTGGCTGTCGGGCTTGGCGGCATTGCGCAGGCCCGCCCGTTCAGCCAGCTCGCGCACCTGGCGCTTGGGCAGCCCGCCCAAGGGGAAGCGTAGATAATCGAGCTGGGCCTCGGTGGTGCCATATAGGAAGTATGACTGGTCACGCGCCGGATCGAGCGCGCGGTGCAGCTCGGGGCCGGCTGCCCCCATCACCCGGCGCACATAGTGCCCCGTGGCGAGGCAATCCGCGCCCAGTTCGCGCGCCATCTTGAACAGGTCGGTGAACTTGGGCCCCATGTTGCAGCGGATGCAGGGCACCGGAGTGCGCCCGGCGAGATAATCGTCAGCGAACTGCTCGACCACTTCCTCGCGGAAGGCGCTTTCATGGTCAAACACGTAATGCGCGATGCCCAGCCGGTCAGCTACCGCGCGCGCATCGCGGATGTCATCACCCGCGCAGCATGCGCCCTTGCGCCCGGTGGCTGCGCCATAATCGTAAAGCTGCAGGGTGATGCCGATCACTTCTGCACCGCTGGCCGCCGCCAAGGCAGCAACCACCGAACTGTCGACACCGCCGCTCATCGCCACGACCACGCGGCTTTTGCCTGCCGGCTTGGGCAAGTCGAACAGGGCTTCGGGCGATAGCCCGGCGGCAAGATCGATCGCAATGGTCATGATCGGCTGCGCCCATACACGGCTCTCTGGCCCTAATCCAGCATTGCATCAGAGCGGCTGCGGGTGCGGGGAGCGGGTGTGTAATCCTAAATACAGGGTAAACTGCGGCTTTACCTGATCTTGACGGGCTTGGGTCTAGAAGCACCGACATGATGTTTGACAAGCGACTCACAACTCCCGGACCAATGACGGGATCGACCGGCAAGGCGCTGAAGGCGTTCGGCTGGTCCGAACTGACTGCGCGGATCAATGCCGCGCGCGATCTGCGCCAGATTTTGCTGGAAGAAAGCCCGCTGCTTACGAGCAGCTTCGGCGATGCAGCGGCGGGTTATTTCGCTTCCGGCGAGGAGGTCAAACGCTACGTTAACCATAAAGCTTTAGGTGGACGAAAATGCCCGGGTGGCATGGAGAATTCTGCTGAAGGTAAAGCGGCAACAGGTGACCGAGAGAAATAGATGATTGAGAACCAAGATATTCGTCCCGCTCAGGTTATCGGCCCTCTCGGCGAGCCGCTGACGCTTGACGACCTTCCTTCGCCCGAAACCAGGCGCTGGGTTGTGCGGCGCAAGGCGGAAGTCGTTGCGGCGGTTAATGGCGGCTTGCTGACCATCGACGAGGTGCTCGAGCGCTATAACCTTACGCTGGAGGAATTCGCTTCCTGGCAACGCGCGGTCGACCGTTCGGGTATGCAGGGGCTGCGTGTTACCCGCATCCAGCATTATCGCGACCTTTATGAGCGCCAGCTGAAATACTGACGGCAAACAGAAAATTCACGCGCGCGGCGTGGGAGGCGAAGCTTCCCGCGCCGCTTTTCTGTTCATGCCTCAGCCCATGCCAATCTGCCCCTGCCCTTGCGTCAACGGTTCTAAAGGGGCCATAAGGAGGGCATCCGAACAAAAGGAGGATGTCGAAATGGGTTGGATTATCGCTTTGATAGTGGGGGGTGTGGCCGGGTGGCTGGCCAGCCTGGTGATGAATCGCGACGCTTCGATGGGGGTTTTCTGGAACATCGTGGTCGGCTGCGTCGGCTCGATCATCGGCAATATGGTGGCAGGGCCCTTGCTGGGGATCACTGGCAGCGTGCAGGAATTTTCGATCACCGGGTTGATTGTGGCTATTCTGGGTGCGGTCATCCTGCTGGGGATAGTAAACCTGATCCAAAGGGGCCGTGTGCGCTAAAGGCACGTGACCGGCAGTTCACTAATCGATTGAAAAAATCTGGGCGGGGCGGCATCAGCTGCCCCGCTTTTTATTGGTCGGCGGGGAACCAGGCGCCAAGCCCCTCGTCGTAACACTATGTCGCTGGTCGAGCGGCGCATTGCCGCCCTGCCGGGCGCAGCATAAGAGATCTTGCGCATGGTGCCTTATGCGGATAATACACCGCGTGCAAAGGAAACGCGATGAATTACGAATCAACGATCAAATCCGAATCTGCGGATTCGATCTCGTCGGAATATAGCCTAGCGGGCCGGATCGAACGGCCTTCGCGCCTCAAGTGGCTTGCGCTTGCCGGGCTGTTGATCGTCGCGATCATCGGGGCGGCCTATTTCTTCTTCGGCAATGGCGATGCGGCCAGCGTGGCCGGCGGTGATGACCGCTCGCAGGCTCCATCGATAACGGTGGTCGCGCCGGGCAAGACCCGGATTCAAGGTTCGATTGTGGCGACCGGAACGATCGCTGCACGGCGCGAGATGCCGGTGGGCGTGGCTGGCGAGGGTGGCCGTGTGGTGTCTGTGTCGGTTGAGCAGGGCCAATGGGTGCGCGCGGGCCAGGTGCTGGCCTCGATTGACCGTTCGGTACAGTCGCAACAGGCGCGCAGCGCGGCGGCGCAGATCGAAGTGGCCCGGGCCGATGCCGAACTGGCACGAGCCAATCTTGATCGTGCGCTGCAACTGGTCGAGCGCGGTTTCATCTCCAAGGCTGATGTCGACCGGCTGACCGCAACTCGCGATGCCGCGCGCGCGCGGGTCGCCGTCGCCCAGGCGCAGTATAACGAATTGCTGGCGCGCAATGCGCGGCTCGATATCGTCGCTCCGGCGGCAGGGCTGGTGCTTGAACGCAATGTCGAGCCCGGACAGACGGTGAGCGCGGGCTCGACCCCGCTGTTCCGCATTGCCAAGGGCGGCGAAATGGAACTGCTGGCGAGTGTTGGCGAGGCACAGCTGGCCAAGCTTACCCCCGGTGTCACAGCGGAGGTCGTGCCTGTGGGCACCGACCAGACTTTTATTGGCCAGGTATGGCAGCTTGAACCTACGATTGACGCGCAAAACCGGCAAGGTGTGGTACGAATCGCGCTCGCTTATGCCGAAGGTCTGCGGCCGGGCGGCTATGCCACCGCGACGATCAACAGCGGCACCGTTGTGGCGCCGGTCTTGCCCGAAAGCGCGGTGCTTTCGGACAAGGAAGGTGCCTATGTCTATATCATCGATGCGCAGAACAAGGCGCAACGCCGCGCGGTCAAGACCGGGCTCGTCACCAGTGAAGGACTGGCGATTGTCGAGGGGCTTGATGGCACCGAACGGGTTGTGCTGCGGGCGGGCGGGTTCCTCAACCCCGGTGAGTCGGTGAATCCCAAGGTCCACAAGGCCAGCGGAGAATAATCGGCCATGAATTTCCGCAATATCTCGGCATGGTCGATCCGCAATCCGGTGATCCCGTTGGTGTTCTTCATCGCGCTGTTGTTTGCCGGCCTGGTAAGCTTTGCGCGGATGGACGTGGTCAACAACCCGGATATCGAATTTCCAGCGGTCAATGTCTCGATTTCGCAGCCGGGCGCCGCCCCAACCGAGATCGAGAACCAGATCACGCAGCGGATAGAGTCTGCGGTCCGCTCGATCAACGGCGTCAATTCGATCAATTCGACAGCGCGTGAAGGCAATTCGAACACCACGGTCGAATTCGAGATCGGCATCGATCCCAACGACGCGGTGGCCGAGGTCAAGAATGCGGTCGACACCGTGCGCGGCAGCCTGCCCGAAGGAATTCTGGAACCGCGCATCAGCAAGATCGAGATCGCCGGGGGCTTTCTGGGCATCTTCGCGGTCGAAGCCGATGACATGACCATTGAACAGCTGAGCTGGTTTATCGACGATACGGTGGCCAAACGCCTGCTCAGCATCGAAGGCCTGGCCGAAGTCAACCGTTTCGGCGGGGTCGACCGAGAGATCGAAGTGGTTCTCGACCTGCCGCGGATGCAGGCTTTCGGGGTTACTGCAAGCCAGATCAACAATGTCCTGCGGCAGACCAATGTCGATGCTGCCGGCGGCGCGACCGAGATTGGGGGCACGCGGCAGTCTGTGCGCGTGCTGGGCAATATGGCCAGTGCCTATGAATTGTCGCAGCGTCAGATCCAGCTGGGCGATGGCAGCACTATCAAGCTGGCCAATGTGGCAACTGTGCGCGATGGCTATTCCGAACGCACATCGATCAGCAAGGTGCGCGGCAAGGAAGTGGTCAATTTCGCCATGTCGCGGGCCAAGGGCGCGTCCGATGTGACCGTGTTTGAAGGCGCCAAACAGGTTATCGCCGAGATCGAGGCTGAAAATCCCGGCGTCAATTTCATCCCGCTGTTCGACACGGTCCGTTACACCGAGGAACAATACACCAGTTCGATGTCAGCGATGATCGAAGGCGCGATCCTGGCTGTGGTGGTGGTGTTCTTCTTCCTGCGTGACTGGCGGGCGACGGTGATTTCCGCGATCGCCATCCCGCTTTCGGCAATACCCACGTTCTGGTTCATGGATCTCATGGGCTTCAACCTCAACCAGCTTTCCCTTCTGGCGCTGGGGCTGGTCGCGGGGGTACTGGTGGACGATGCGATCGTCGAGATCGAGAACATCGTGCGACATATGCGCATGGGCAAGAGCGCCTATCAGGCCAGCATCGATGCCGCCGACGAAATCGGCCTGCCGGTGGTGGCAACCAGTTTCTGCATCGTTGCGGTATTCCTGCCGGTGGGTCTGATGCCCGGTATTTCAGGGCAGTTCTTCAAGAATTTCGGCCTGACCGTGGTGGTGGCAGTGCTGATGAGCCTGGCCGTTGCGCGCATGATCACGCCGATGCTGGCGGCCTATTTCCTCGAAGCCAAGGGCCATGCCGCGCACGGCGAAGGCAAGTGGATGGACCGCTATATGGCGGTGCTGGCTTGGTCGCTCAACCGGGGTAAGCTCTATGCCCGCCGTGAGGGCCTGGACCCGCCGAGGCACCGCTTTTGGTACATTCTGTCGGCCATCCTCGTCGTTCTCGTGCTGCTTCTCGTGCCAATGCTGGTGACTTTCGGTCCCGGCGGCGGTGTGCCGGGGTCCTACGGGCTGGTCCAGCAGCTGGCTATTTCGCAGACGATCGCAGGCGAGGCTGGCGGTGCGGATGCCGGCCTGATCCGTTCGCTGATCACAAAAGTCGCCCAGATCTTCGAAATGGCAGTAATTGTCGCCATTGCGATTGCCTCGGGCTGGCTGGCGCTCAAGGCGCTCGGATTGCCCTGGCGCCTGATCGGCGGGCAGATTCACCAATCCTGGCGCTGGCTCGAGGCGCGGTTCTATGACCATCGCGCATGGATGCTGATGATCGGCTATTTCTCCCTGTTGCTCACCGTGCTGCTGTTCATGAATGTTCCGGCGCAGTTTCAGCCGACGATCGATGACGGGCGCAGCCGGGTCGAGATCGAAATGGTGCCCGGCACGACGCTGGAAACAACAACGCAGGTAACCAAGCAAATCGCTGATCTGCTGTATCAGGAGCCCGAAGTTGAACGGGCGCTGGAGCGGATCCGTGAAGGCGATGCCACAATCTTCGTCACGCTCAAGGACGAACGTGAGCGAACGCTGATTGATTTCGAGCGCGATCTAGCGCCGGTCTTTGCCCAGATTCCCGATGCGCGGGTGCGGTTTCAGTCGCAATCGGGCGGGTTTGGCAGCGGCCGCGACTTGACGGTCATGCTGGCCGGGTCTGATCCTGTCCTGCTGGAACAGGCCGCTGCTACGCTGGTCGAGCAGATGAAGGGACTCAATACACTGGTCGCGCCGCGGGTCAGCGCGGACATCAACCGGCCGGAAATCATCATCACGCCGCGTCCCGGCATCGCCGCCGAACTGGGTGTGACCACCAGCGCGCTGAGCCAGACAATCCGTATTGCGACAATGGGCGAGATCGAGCAGAACGCCGCCAAATTCTCACTCGCTGACCGGCAGATCCCGATCCGTGTCAAGCTGCCGCGCCAGTCACGCAGCGATCTGACCACGATCGAGAACCTGCCGGTTCCCACGCGAACCGGCGGCACTGTGCCGTTATCGCGCGTGGCCGAAATCAGCTTCGGCTCCGGCCCGACTGCGATCCAGCGCTACAACCAGAACCGCCGCGTGCTGGTGGGGGCCGACCTCGCGCGAGGGGTTATCAAGGGCGAAGCACAGAAGGAACTCGACGCGCTGCCCATTCTCAAGGATCTGCCGCAGGGCGTGATGCGCGAGGTGGTGGGCGAGGAAGAATGGCAACAGGAACTGATCAAGAACCTGATCATCGCCATCGTCGCCGGGGTGCTGCTGGTATTTGCGGTGCTGGTGCTGCTCTACAAACGGCTGATGAGCCCGCTGGTCAACATGACCTCGCTGGCGCTAGCTCCACTGGGCGGCATATTCCTGGTGTGGCTTGCGGGGCAGCCGCAAAGCATGCCGGTCTATATCGGCATCCTGCTGCTGCTGGGGATCGTCTCGAAGAACTCGATCCTGCTGATCGATTTCGCGATCGAGGAAATGGACCGGGGCACGCGCAAGCTCGATGCCATCATGGAGGCGGGGCACAAGCGCGCACAGCCGATCGTGATGACCACTGTCGCCATGACCGCGGGCATGATCCCCACCGCCATCTCGCTCTCGGGCGACGGGGCCTGGCGCGCGCCGATGGGCACAGTGGTGATTGGCGGGTTGATCCTCTCGACGGTGCTCACGCTGCTGATCGTGCCGGCCGGTTTCAGCCTGGCTGACGGGTTCGAAAAACGCATTGGCCCGTGGTTGCGCAATCGCCTGCTGACCTACAAGCCGGGTGACGAGCATGGCGATCACAGCGGGCCAGCCAGGCCACAGGCAACTCCGGCTGAGTAACAGCGCGCATAATGTGCTAGGCGGCTGGCCATGACAGACAGCACGTCAGCATCCTACAGATTCGGCGGCGCACCGCTCAACCCCGATCGTGCGCGCCGCATGCGCTGGACCGCGACTGGCATGCTTGCCGCGATGGCGGTGGTGTTCTTCACCACGCATGGCCTGCTCGGCGCCCATCCGGCCTGGGGCTATGTCAACGCCTTTGCCGAAGCGGCGATGGTTGGCGGGCTGGCTGACTGGTTCGCGGTGACCGCGCTGTTCCGCCACCCGCTCGGCCTGCCGATCCCGCATACCGCGATCATTCCGTCGAACAAGGACCGCATCGCTGACACCATGGCGCAGTTCCTGCGCGAGAATTTCCTCACCCCCGCCGTGGTGGCGCGGCGCATGGCGGGGATGAATGTGGCGCGTGCGGTGGGCGATTTCCTCACCGATCCGCTCCGCTCCGCGAGCGATGCCGATGGCGCGGCGCGGCTCACCGGCGGGGCGTCTGAACTGCTTGCCGAAGTGCTCGAGTCGCTCGATCCCGATAGGTTGGGGAATCAGGTCCGGGCCGGGCTCGGCGCGCAATTCGCCAAGATTGACGTCTCCCCGCTGCTGGGCCGGATGCTCGAGGGCGCGATCGCCGATGGCCGCCACATGCCGCTGATGGATGGCTTCATCCGCTGGGCGGGGCTGACGCTTGAGGACAATGAGGACACCGTGCGCGAGATCATCGAATCGCGCGCCAATGCGGTGCTGCGCTGGACCGGGCTCGACGAGCGTATCTCGGGCTCGGTGCTGGACGGGCTCTATCGCCTGCTGGCGGAAGTACTGGTCGATCCCGAACATCCGCTGCGCAGCAAGATCGAAGAGGGTCTGGAAAAGCTTGCCAGCGACTTGCAGCATGACGAAGTGACGCGCGAGCGGGTCGAGAGCATGAAGCGCGACCTGATCGAGAACCCGGCAGTGGCCGAATGGTGGATGGGCGTGTGGGAGCGGATTCGCCAGTCCCTGATCCGCCGCGCGCGCGATCCGGAAAGCGCTCTGGGCGGCGAAATGCGCAAGCTGCTGGTCGAGATCGGGCGGGCCTTGCAGCAGGACGTGCGGTTGCAACTCCAGATCAACCGGCTGGTCCGCCGCACCATGGTGGGGATCGCCACGCGCTATGGCGGACAGATCGTCCAGCTGGTGTCAGAAACGGTCAAGCGCTGGGACGCGGTGACGATCACCGGGCGGATCGAAAGCGCGGTGGGGCGCGACCTGCAGTTCATCCGCATCAACGGCACGATCGTGGGCGGGCTGGTAGGGATGGTGCTGCACTTCATCACTGGCTGGATGTGAGGCGGGCGGGGCAGTCCGGCTCCGGCAAAACAAAACCTCCGGCAGGCACATTAGCCCGCCGGAGGTCTCGTTCAAGCTTCAGATTTTCTTTGGCTTACAGCTTCTCGGTCAGCTCGGGCACCGCCTTGAACAGGTCAGCCACAAGGCCGATATCCGCCACCTGGAAGATCGGTGCGTCCTCGTCCTTGTTGATGGCGATGATGGTCTTTGAATCCTTCATCCCCGCAAGGTGCTGGATCGCGCCCGAGATGCCGATCGCGATATAGACTTCGGGCGCCACGATCTTGCCGGTCTGGCCGACCTGGTAATCATTGGGCACATAGCCCGCGTCCACGGCGGCGCGCGAGGCGCCGACCCCCGCACCCAGCTTGTCCGCCAGCGGGATGATCACTTCCTCGAAGGTCGCCGCGTCTTTCAGTGCACGGCCGCCCGATACGATCACCTTGGCGCTGGTCAGCTCGGGGCGCTCGCTCTTGGCGATTTCCGAGCTGACGAAGCTGGAGAGGCCAGCATCGCCGGGGCCCGAAACGGCCTCTACCGTGCCACTGCCACCTTCCAGGGCTGCCTTCTCGAAGGCGGTGCCGCGCACGGTGATGACGAGCTTTGGATCGGAGCTGGTGACGGTGGCGATGGCGTTGCCGGCATAGATCGGGCGGGTGAAGCTCTTCTCGCCCTCGACCGAGAGTATGTCGGATATCTGCATCACGTCGAGCAGGGCTGCCACGCGCGGCGCGATGTTCTTGCCGGTGGTGGTGGCAGGGCAGACGAACGCATCATGGCTGTCCATCAGGCTTGCCACCAGCGGAGCGACGTTCTCGGCCAGTGCGTGCTCATAGGCCGCATCGTCAGCCAGGTGGACCTTGCCCACCCCGGCGATCTTGGCGGCTTCGTCAGCGACAGCCGCGCAGCCTGATCCCGCGACCAGCAGGTGCACTTCACCGAGCTTTGAAGCGGCGGTGACGGCGGCGAGGGTGGCATCCTTGACCGCAGCGTTGTCATGTTCGACCCAAACGAGAGTTTTCATCTGTGAATCCTTTCCTGCTCCCGGCCGCTTACGCGATCCCGAGCGCCTTGATCTTGGCAACCAGCGCGTCGACGTCTTCCACCTTCACCCCGGCCTGGCGCACCGGCGGCTCAGACACGTTGGTGGTGGTGAGGCGCGGGGTGATGTCGACCCCGTAATCGGCGGGCGTCTTGTTATCGAGCGGCTTCTGCTTGGCCTTCATGATGTTCGGCAGGGAAGCATAGCGCGGCTCGTTGAGGCGCAGGTCGGTGGTGATGATCGCAGGCAGCGACAGCTTTACTGTCTCGAGCCCGCCGTCGATCTCGCGCTTCACGATCGCGCTGTCGCCATCGACCTCGACCGTATTGGCGAAGGTGCCCTGCGGGCGGCCCATCAGCGCGGCGAGCATCTGGCCGGTCTGGTTCGAATCGTCCGAAATCGACTGCTTGCCCAGCATCACGATGCCGGGGCCTTCCTCGTCGGCAATCGCCTTCAATATCTTGGCAACCGCCAGCGGCTCGACCTCGACGCCATCGTCAACCTGCACCAGGATCGCGCGATCGGCGCCCATCGCCAGCGCGGTGCGCAGCGTTTCCTGCGCCTTAGCCGGACCGATCGAAACCACCACGATTTCCTCGGCCTTGCCCGCTTCCTTGATGCGGATCGCCTCTTCCACCGCGATCTCGTCGAACGGGTTCATGCTCATCTTGACGTTGGCCAGGTCAACGCCCGAGCCATCCGATTTGACGCGCGGCTTCACATTATAGTCGATCACCCTTTTTACGGGCACGAGGATCTTCATGGGAGTTCCTTCCTCTTCAAACGAATTATCGGGCGCCCAACTAACTTGCGTTTACGTAAACGTCAAGTTTGCGCCGCACCATCAGGCAGCCTTCTTCACCTCGGCCACGATTTTCTTCGCCGCATCGCCAAGGTCGTCGGCGCTGACGATCGGCAGCCCCGAATTGTTCAGGATTTCCTTGCCCTGTTCGACATTGGTGCCTTCAAGCCGCACGACCAGCGGCACGGAGAGATTCACGTCCTTCGCCGCCTGCACGATGCCATTGGCAATTACGTCGCATTTCATGATCCCGCCGAAGATATTGACGAGGATGCCTTCCACCGCCGGATCCTTGAGGATGATCTTGAACGCCGCAGTCACCTTCTCTGTGGTGGCGCCGCCGCCCACATCAAGGAAGTTGGCGGGGAAGGCGCCGTTCAGCTTGATGATGTCCATCGTCGCCATGGCGAGGCCGGCGCCATTGACCATGCAGCCGATATTACCGTCGAGCTTGATATAGGCGAGGTCGTATTCGGAGGCTTCAACTTCGGCCGGGTCTTCCTCGGTCACGTCGCGCAGCGCCTCCACGTCCTTGTGGCGGAACAGTGCATTGCCATCGAAGCTCATCTTGGTGTCGAGCACCAGCAGATTGCCGTCCTCGGTTTCGACCAGCGGATTGATTTCCAGCATCTCGCAATCGAGATCCATGAAAGCGGTGTAAAGCTGCTTGGTCAGCTTCTGCGCCTGCTTGTTGAGATCGCCGGTCAGTTTGAGCGCGAAGGCCGCGGCGCGCCCATGGTGCGGCATGAAGCCCTGCGCCGGGTCGATGGTGATGGTGGTGATCTTTTCAGGCGTCGAATGCGCGACTTCCTCGATATCCATCCCGCCTTCGGTCGAAACGATCATCGCGACGCGGCCCGATGCGCGGTCAACCAGCATCGAAAGGTAGTATTCCTTGGCGATATCGACCCCGTCGGTGACATAGAGCCGGCCCACCTGCTTGCCGGCATCACCGGTCTGGATGGTCACCAGCGTATTGCCGAGCATTTCCTTCGCATTGGCTTCGACTTCCTCGACGCTCTTGGCCAGGCGCACGCCGCCCTTGGCATCGGGGCCGAGCTCCTTGAACTTGCCCTTGCCGCGCCCGCCGGCGTGGATCTGCGCCTTCACGACATAGAGCGGCCCGGGCAGCTTTTTCGCACCTTCGACAGCTTCTTCGACGGTGAGCGCGGCATGGCCGGCAGGTATGCCGATGCCATATTTCGCGAGCAGTTCCTTGGCCTGGTATTCGTGGATATTCATGGGGGGGACGTGTCCTTTGTTGCGGGCGGTTCCAACCGGATTCGTATGCGGAGCGCCTAAGCATGGATTGGCCGCCTTGAAAAGTGGCCATTCTGCGTGCAGGGCCAGCCCTCATAAAAAGATGGATAGGTCCAGCTCGTGATCGACAGCCAGCGTCTTGAAGCGATCGTCCGTGAAGCCGGGCGAATCGCGTTTGATCTGTGGCCCGGGGCGGGGAACCAGGTTGAGAGCTGGGAAAAGGAGCCTGGTTCGCCGGTATCTGCGGCCGATCTCGCGGTCGATGCCTTTCTCAAGCGTGAGCTGGGTGCGCTGCTGCCGGCAGCGGGCTGGCTGTCCGAAGAAACCGCCGATTGCGGTTCGCGCTTGCCCAAGGGGCTCGTGTGGCTGGTAGATCCGATCGACGGAACCCGCGATTTCGTGCGCGGGCGCAGCGGCTGGGCGGTTTCGGTGGCGCTGGTGAGCGCCGGCCGCCCGCTGATCGGCATGCTCGCCGCACCGGCGCGGGGCGAGGAGTGGCTGGCGGTCGCGGGCAAGGGCGCATGGCGCAATGATGCGCCGCTCATTGCATCGCAGCGCAGCACCTTTGCGGGCGCGCGCGTGCCCACCGACGCGCTGCCGCGCGAAGACAGCGACCTGACCATCGTCGACAAGCCCAATTCGATCGCGCTTCGTATCGCCATGGTTGCCGCCAATGAGGCCGATCTGGTCGCAACCCTGCGCTGGGGCTATGAATGGGACGTAGCGGCCGCCACATTGATCGCGCGCGAGGCGGGAGCAGAGGTGACCGACGCATTTGGCGGCCAGCTGCGCTACAACAAGCGCGATCCGCGTGCTTTCGGCGTGCTGGTGTGCGCCCCGCAAATCCACCGCGAGGCAGTGGCGCGGCTGGCCGGGAGGGCGGCGGAGCTTGCGCCACGAACAAAGGGTTGATCCTTTGTTTCGACCCTCAAGCGCTGGGCGCCGCGCATCCGCGCTGTTTTCCGTCTGATGCCAGAGTGTGCTTCAGTTGCATTGAAATTGTCCGGCACCGATCCCGCGCAATTGGAACGGTGTCCGAAAAAAAGGGGCCAGACCAACCGGCCCGGCCCCTTCTGATTGGCTCGATACCGGCGCTTACTGCGCGGCGTCGATCTCCGCCTGGGTCAGCGGAATGACCTTGATCTCGACCCGGCGATTGAGCGGTTCGTTCACGTTGTCGCCAGTCTGAACCCTGAGCTGGGATTCGCCGAATCCCTGCCAGCGCAGGCGCGCCGAACCTACACCGCGGCTGGTCAGGTAGTTGGCGACCGCCTGTGCGCGCCGTTCGGACAGCAGCTGGTTCGATGACGCCGTGCCGACCGTGTCGGTATGGCCGTATACGTCGACAATGCTGTTCGGATACTTCACGAGATTCGCCGCCACGCTGTCCAGCGCCGACTGGAACGACGGGCTGATGGAATAGCTGCCGGTGGTGAAAGTCACATCGGGCAGGTTGACGAGGAACGCATTTCCTCCGTCTGTCTCGGTAACGTCGATCCCGGTGCCTTCGGTCTCTTCCTCAAGTTCCTTGATCTGTTGGTCCATCTTGTAGCCGACGTAGCCGCCAACCGCGCCGCCGGCGACAGCGCCAACGACGCGCGCAGTCTTGCCGCCGATCACGCCGCCCAGAAGGCCGCCCACAACAGCGCCGCCAACCCCACCGATCGCGGTGCGGGAAATCTTTTTCTCACCGGTATTGGGATCGGTTACGCAGGCGCTGGTGCCCAGCAGCGAAGCCGCGGCCAGGCTGGAGAGAACTATTCGGGATGTTTTCATTGAAAGATCTCCTGTGCTGTGGCGCGGCAAAATGCCGCACCGCGCCCCCGCGGTTGAGCCTCCCCTCAGGTGGCAACCGCTATGCCTGCAATGCTAGGCGCTTGCACCTTGCTATGCAATGAAGCTGGCATGACGGCCCAATTGTGCTAGCGAATATCATCGTGACATCCTTTCCCTGGCCAGACGTGATCATCATTGCCGGATTGATCGTGCTCAACGGCGTGTTCGCCATGTCCGAGCTGGCGATCGTTTCGGCCAAATCCGCGCGCCTTAGGGCCAAGCGCGACAAGGGCTCGGCCAGCGCCCATGTGGCGCTGCAGCTGGCCGCAGATCCGGGCAAGTTTCTGTCGACCGTGCAGATCGGCATCACCTTGATCGGGATCATCGCGGGCGCCTATTCAGGCGCAAGCCTGGGAGGCCCCGTGGGCGAACGATTGGTGGCTATCGGGTTGCCGCCACAATGGGCGGATGAAACGGGATTCGCACTGGTGATCGCTCTCACCACCTATTTCAGCCTGGTGGTGGGCGAATTGGTGCCCAAGCAAATGGCGCTGCGCCATGCCGTGCCGATCGCGCTGGTGATGGCGCGGCCGATGGCGCTGCTGGCGCGGGTTGCAGCGCCGCTGGTGTGGGTGCTCGACAGCTCGTCGGCGCTGCTTATCCGCCTGCTGGGGGTGCGCCCCGGCGGGCAGTCAGCGGTCACCGCGGAAGAACTGCACATGATCTTTGCTGATGCCACGCGTTCGGGCGTGATCGAGGCTGGCCAGCACCAGATACTGACCGGCGTGGTGCGCCTGGCAGAACGCCCGGTGCGCGAGATGATGACCCCGCGCAGAGAGGTCGACTGGATCGATATCAACGCCGATGAAGCCGCAATCCGCCAGGCGATTGAAGACAGCCCGCATTCGCTGCTGCCGGTGGCGGACGGATCGCCCGACAATATGCTGGGCGTGGTGAAAGTGCGCGAAGTGCTGGGCGCGATGGTTGCCGACAGGAAGGTCAATCTCAAGCAATTGATGCGCAAGGCGGAAGTGGTGCCTGACCAGCTTGACGCGATGGATGCGCTCCGTTTGCTGCAACAGTCTGAAGTTGCGATGGCGATGGTCCACGATGAATACGGCCATCTGGACGGGATTGTGACGCCGGTTGATCTGCTGATTGCGATTGTGGGCGAATTCGCCAGCGATCAGGATCAGGGGGAAGGCCCGCTAATCGTCGAGCGTGAGGATGGCTCGCTACTGGTTTCTGGCGCATTCTCCGCTGATGCACTGGCAGACCGGCTGGGCACCGAATATGCGGAGGACCGCGAATTCGGAACGGTCGCGGGCTATGTACTGTCCGTGCTCAAGCAGCTACCCGTCGAGGGCGATCACTTCCACGACCAGGGATGGCGCTTCGAGGTAGTGGATATGGACGGCCGCCGGATCGACAAGCTGCTTGTTTCTCGCAATTCTTCGAATTGACACACAAGCGCCGTGCGCAGCGCGTCCGCGCTGCTTGGCTTGTGCGCCATAAGGCGCGACGGCCCTGCAGGTGGCCCACGGCCAGCTGCGTCTTCGACTTTGCTTCCGGCCTTTGGCTGCCGCGACCAAGAACGGCCTGCAGCCAGCAGGCCGCAAGCGCGACCGCGCGCCCGCAGCGATTGGGCCGCAGGCCCCTTGAGCGAGGAAATCGCACCCGCGGATGCGGGTGCGCAGATCAGGAAGGTATTACCGCCTGGGCGCTCGCGCCGTCACCTTCCGGTGCGGCGATGATATCGCGCGTGACGCTGCCCTTGGCGACGGTATTGGTTTCAGGATCGCCGACCGAAGAGCGGATACCCGGTTCTGCCGCACCCGCGCGGTCGATCGCGCTGGTTTCCACCTGGCTGCGCGGGGCCGGGCCGCCGAACAATGCCTCCAGCGCCTGCCCGGATGCGGTGCCTTCGGTGGGGCGCGGGGCGCCCGGAGCGGGCGGCACGAGATTGAAATCGGGCGGCACCACCAGCGGCGCCTGGCGTTGCACCGCGAATTCATCGGGACGCTCGCGGTCGAGAAAGCCGCCACTGCTGCATCCAGCCAGCAAGGCGCTGGTCGCGATCAGCAGTATCGGGGTTTTCAGGCTGGGCATTGCATATTCTCCATTGGCCGCGTTGTCGGCCGCTCAAACTGTTGCCGCTTCCTTTTCGCTGACGAAGAAGGAGCGGGCAAGGATAATCACCACGCCTATGGTGATAGCGGCGTCGGCGACGTTGAAAATCAGGAACGGGCGGAAGTTACCGATATGGAAATCGGCATAATCGATGACATAGCCGAATTTGCTGCGGTCAACAATATTGCCCAGCGCACCGCCCAGGATCAGGCCAAGCCCGGCGATATCGCCCAGTAAGCGTTCTCGCATCATCCACACTGCTACGACGATGGCAATCAGCGCGGTAACGCCCACCAGAATCCAGCGCATTTCGGCGCTGGTCGCTTCCAGTAGGCCCAGCGAAATCCCGCGGTTCTCGGTATAGCGCAGGTCGAAGAAGGGAAGCAGATCAATCACATACCGCTGGCGCAGTTGCAGCGGGCCGATCACCAGCCATTTCACGAACTGGTCGCTGGCGAAGATCAGCGCGGCAATGCCAATGCCGATCAGCCGGTTGCGGGTGAACAGATCGCTCATGCAGCTGCGCCCCCAAAGGCATCCACCGCGCTTACCACATCATCGCAGCGCCCGCACAGATCGCCGTCTTCCGCCACTTCGGGCAAAAGGCGCCAGCAGCGGCCGCATTTGTGGTGGTTGCTCTTGCTCACGGTCACGTCGGCGCCTTGCCCGCGTGTGACTGTCGCGGTGATGAACAGTTCGGCGAGATCAGCGTCGCTGAAGCCTTCGGGCACCGCATCGGCGGGCACGGTGACTTCGGCTTCCAGGCTGGAGCGGATCAGCTTGTCTCGGCGCAGCGGTTCGATCGCCTCGTTCACGCGCTCGCGCAAGACGCGCAGCTTTTCCCAGCGACCGCCGTCCGCTTCCACGCCCGGCACTGCCGGCCATTCAAGCAGATGTACGCTGCCGCCATCGGGATAGCGCGTGCTCCAAACTTCCTCGGCGGTGTAGACCAGCACCGGCGCGGCATAGCGCACGAGGGCGTGGAACAGGATGTCCAGCACGGTGCGATAGGCATTGCGGGTGCCCGAATCCGGCCCGTCGCAATAAAGCGTGTCCTTGCGGATATCGAAGAAGAATGCGCTCAGGTCTTCATTGCAGAAATCGACCAGCAGGCGGGTATAGGTGTTGTAATCGTAATCATCGACCGCCTGCCGCAGCTTCCCGTCAAGATCGGCCAACAGCGCCAGCACATAGCGTTCGAGCTCGGGGATTTCGCCTGCATCGCCCATGTCGCCCACGAAACCGTCAAGCGCGCCGAGCAGATAGCGGAAGGTATTGCGCAGCTTGCGGTATTGGTCGCCCACGCCTTTCAGGATTTCATCGCCGATGCGGTGATCCTCGGTAAAATCGACCGAAAGCGCCCACAGCCGGATGATGTCCGCGCCGGTTTGCTCCATCACCTTGAGCGGATCGATGGTGTTGCCGAGCGACTTCGACATCTTCTTGCCCTTGGCATCCATGGTGAAGCCGTGGGTCAGCACCTGGTCATAAGGCGCGCGGCCGCGCGTGGCGCAGCTTTCGAGCAGTGAGGACTGGAACCAGCCGCGGTGCTGGTCAGAGCCTTCGAGATAGAGATTGGCGGGCCATTGCAGGTCGGGCCATTTGCCGCTTTCGAGCACGAAGCTGTGGGTGCAGCCCGAATCGAACCAGACGTCGAGAATGTCGGTCACCATCTCGAAGTCTTCGGCGCGATAGTCATTGCCGAGGAATTCCTGCGCGCGCGCCTCGTCCCAGGCATCGACGCCTTCTTCGCGCACGGCCTTGACGATGCGCTGATTCACCGCCGGGTCTTGCAGGTATTCGCCGCTCTTGCGATTGACGAACAGCGTGATCGGCACGCCCCAGGCGCGCTGGCGGGAAAGCACCCAGTCAGGCCGCCCCTCGACCATGCTGCCGATGCGGCGGCGGCCCTTTTCTGGCACGAAGCGCACGCGGCGAATTTCATCCATCGCACGCTCACGCAGGGTGGGTGCAGCGCACAGGGCTTCCTCTGACGGATCAATCGCACCGCCTTCCGATTCCCAGCTCTTGTCTTCTTTCGACTTGGGCTCGAGCCATGGCAGCGGCCTGTCCATCGGCACGAACCATTGCGGCGTGCAGCGGAAGATTACTTTGGCTTTCGAGCGCCACGAGTGGGGATAGCTATGCTGGTAGTCCGCACTGGCGGAAAGCAGCGCACCGGCCTCGCGCAGGTCGGAGCAGATCGGGCCATCGGGGGCGTTGAAGCCGGGGTTGATGACACTGCGGCGGCGCTCGTCACTGCCGCCAAGCCACGGCCAGTCGTCGCGGTAGATCCCGCCATCATCGACCGCGAACACAGGATCGATCCCATGCGCCTTGCACAGGTCGAAATCGTCCTCGCCATGATCGGGCGACATATGAACCAGGCCGGTGCCGCTCTCGGTGGTGACGAAATCGCCCGGCAGGAACGGGCGGGGGCGCGCGAAGAATTCGAGTGCACGTTCCCACGCTTCGTCATCCCGGACTTGATCCGGGATCCCGCTTGTTTGAGCGTCGCTGGAAGTCAGCGGGACCCCGGCTCGGGGGCCGGGGTGACGGGATTTGAGGAGGTTGTAGATCGGATGGCGGGCCACGGTTCCGGCGAGGTCGGAGCCTTTGAAGACTTTCCCCTCAAGGAGGGCTAGTCTTGGCTTTGCTCCATCGGGCATCGGAGGCAGTAATTTGTCGACACGGTTCCGAAGCTCGCTTGCCAACGCGGTTGAGACCAAGATTTTCTTGCCGGCCCATTCCAACAATGGATGTGCGGCTTGGGCGGCTGAAACATGTCCGTCGCCCACCGCTGATGCGCCCATAGCGACCGTGAAAAGAGTGTACTCGACCTCCGGCCCATAGGCGATCGCCTGATTGACCGGGATCGTCCACGGCGTGGTCGTCCAGATCACCGCATGCGCGCCGACCAGCTCGGGGATCGGGCTTTCGACAATCTCGAATGCCACATCGACCTGCGTGGAGGTGATGTCCTCGTATTCGACCTCAGCCTCGGCCAGCGCGGTCTTTTCGACCGGGCTCCACATCACCGGCTTGGCCCCGCGATAGAGGTTGCCCGTCTCGGCGAATTTCATCAGCTCGGATACGATCACCGCCTCGGCCGCGAAATCCATGGTGAGATAGGGATTGTCCCAATCGCCCATGATGCCCAGCCGCTTGAGCTGTTCGCGCTGGGTATCGACCCAGTGCTGGGCATAGGCGCGGCATTCGGCGCGGAATTCCTTCGGCGGAACCTCGTCCTTGTTGAGCTTCTTCTTGCGGTATTGTTCCTCGATCTTCCATTCGATCGGCAGTCCGTGGCAATCCCAGCCCGGTACATAAGGGGCATCCTTGCCGATCAGGTTCTGCGTGCGGCAGACCATGTCTTTCAGGATATGGTTGAGCGCATGGCCGATATGCATGTCGCCATTGGCATAGGGCGGGCCGTCATGCAGGATGAACTTTTCACGCCCCGCGCGTGCCTCGCGCAATTGGCGATAGAGCCCTTCGTTCTCCCAACGCGCCTGAATGCCCGGTTCCTTCTGCGGAAGGCCAGCTTTCATGGGGAAATCGGTCTTCGGCAGGAAGACGGTGTCTCTGTAGTCGCGCTTTTCAGTCATCGCGCGCCGCTTAGAAGCCTTCTCGCCTCGTCGCAATCCTTCTCCATCTGCACCACCAGCGCATCGAGGCTATCGAACTTCGCTTCGGGACGCAGGAAGTGATGGAAGGCGACTTCCACTTCCTGCCCATAGAGATCACCCGAGAAATCGAAGAAATAGGGTTCGAGCAGTTCCTTGGGCGGCTCGAACTGCGGGCGCACGCCCACGCTGGCGGCGCCTTGCAGCACTTGGCCGGTGCTGAGAATCCGCCCGGTCACGGCATAGATGCCGTATTTCGGGCGCAGGTAGTTGTCGATCACGAGGTTGGCCGTGGGATAACCCAATTCGCGCCCGCGCTTGTCGCCATGCTCCACGATCCCGCGAATGGCGAAGGGCCTGGTCAGCAGCCGGGCAGCGGTTTCGCAGTCACCCTGGCGCAAAGCCTCGCGGATGCGGCTGGATGACACAATGCCGTCTGTATCCGAAACGGGTTCAACCACGCGGTTGTGCAGACCAAGCTGGCCGCCAACTTCCCGCAGCAGACCGACATTGCCCTTGGCACCCTTGCCAAAGGTGAAGTCGCCGCCGGTCACAACGCCGTGCGCGCCGAAGCGTTCGATCAGGATGTCAGAGATGAAATCCTCCGCGCTGGTTCCGGCCAGCTCGCCATCGAAATGGAACACCAGCATCGCGGTGGCCCCGGCGGCAAGGTAGAGTTCCTGCCGCTGCTCCAGCGTGGTCAGGCGGAACGGCGGCACATCGGGCCTGAAGAAACGCACCGGATGCGGATCGAAAGTGGCGATGATCGAGGGGCGACCTTCGTCCTTCGCCCAGGCAATCGCTTCGCCCGCCACCGCCTGGTGCCCCTTGTGAAAGCCGTCAAAATTGCCCAGCGCAATCACCGCGCCGCGCAGGGCCACGGGCATTTCCTCGCGATGATCGAGCCATCTCATGCGGCAGGCTCGCTTGTTTCGCCAACAGGCAGCTGGGCCAGTGGCACCAGTCCGGCGCGCAGCACGCGCAAGGCATTTTCGCCCATGGCAGCGCGGATTTCGGCTTCGCTGAAGCCCTCGTTCATCAGCGCCTGGGTTACCTGCATCAGCTGCGACGTGTCGAAGCGAACCGTGGTCGCTCCGTCATAGTCGCTACCCAGCGCGACATGCTCGATGCCGACCAAATCGCGGACATGCTTCATCGCCCTTGCGGCCGCGCGCGCATCGGTGCTGCAGATGGCGCCCTCCCAATAGCCGACGCCGATCACCCCGCCGGTGGCGGCAACCCCGCGTATTTCATCATCGGTGAGGTTGCGGTTGACCTTGCAGGTGGCCTGCACTCCGCCGTGGCTGGAGACGACCGGGCGCCGCGCCATGGCCAATATCTCGGCAACACATTGGTGGCTGCAATGGGCGATATCGACCACCATGCCCATCTCCTCCATGCGGCGCACGGCTTCGCGGCCCATTTCGGTCAGCCCGCCCTTGGCCTCGCCATGCATCGATCCGGCCAGCTCGTTGTCGAAGAAATGGGTCAGCCCCGCCATCCGCATGCCCGCGCCGTAGAGCTTTTCGAGATTGGCAATATCGCCCTCAAGGCTCTGCAGCCCTTCGGCGCTGAACAGCGCGCCAACCGGCTTGCCCCCCGCAGGCGTCGCCCAGACCGCTTCGCCGATCGGCGTGCAGGTTTCGCACGCAATCGCATCTTCCAGCTTTTCGAGATCGGCAGCGCTGCGCACCAGCCACAGGGCATTCTGGCTGCCCTCTGCCGCCTTCTCCAGCTTCTTCGCATGCCAAAGCGAACGTTCGAGCAATGAAGTCCAGGTCTGGGTCGGCTGGAGCTGGGCGATCACCAGTTCGGTGATCTGGTCGGTGTCGGACGGGTTTGAATCGTAATTCTGGTCGTCAGGCGATTTGGTCACGCTGGAAAACACCTGCAGCGCCACATTGCCGTCCTGCAAACGCGGCAGGTCCATGTGTCCGCGATCCGCGCGTTCGAGCAGATTGCGCTTCCACAGCAAGGTATCGGAATGCAGATCGACGATGGCCAGCGTCTTGTGCAGCGCCCGGGCCTCGTCCGAAACCTCGATCAGCGGCTGGCCATCGATCCGGTTGGTCTGCTCCTCGACATATCCGGGGGCGAAGATGAAAAAAGCGACCGCTGCCGCCAGCACCAGCCCAAGCAACGTATAGATAGTCTTGCGGATCATGCGGCGCTCTCCCTTCGCCTTTCATAGGTCACGAAGGAATAGGCGGGATTATCGCCTGCCGCTTCGTGATCCTCGCGCGATACCTCCTGCCATATAGCGCGATCGATCGGCGGCATATGGGTATCGCCCTCATAGTGCGCATGTACTTCGGTCAACTCGATGCGCTCGGCTTCCTGTTCGAACAGCGCAAAGATCTCCGCGCCGCCAATCACCGCCACCGGGCTATCACCTGCAAGCTGGAGCGATTCGGTGCGCGAATGGGCCACTTCCGCGCCCTCTGCGCTCCATCCGCGATCGCGGGTGAGCACAACATGGCGCCTTCCGGGGAGCGGGGCGGGGAAACCTTCGAAGGTCTTGCGTCCCATGATCATCGGATTGCCCAGCGTCAGCGATTTGAAGCGCTTAAGGTCAGCCGAAAGGTGCCAGGGCAGTTTGCCATCCTTGCCGATCACGCCATTGGCGGCGCGGGCATAGATGAGGAACAGGCCGTTGTTCATTTTCAGGCTCTGGCTTTGCCGACCCGAGTGACATGGCCCATCTTGCGGCCTTCGCGCACCTCACGCTTGCCGTAGAGATGCAGATGCGCCTCTCCGTCTTCAGCCAGGATTCCATAGGCACCAAGTGCATCGGCGCCCACGATATTGCGCATTTCGACGGTCTCGAAACGGGTTGCGGTCGAGCCCAGCGCAAGGCCGCAGATCGCGCGGATATGGTTTTCGAACTGGCTGGTGGCCGCTCCCTCGATGGTCCAGTGCCCCGAATTGTGCACCCGCGGCGCCATTTCGTTGAACACCGGCCCCCCCATCGGACCATCGGGTGCGGTAGCGAAGAATTCCAGTGTCAGCACGCCGACATAACCCAGCGCTTCGGCGGTCTGCCGGGCGATGTCGCGCGCAGCCTCGACCTGCGCCTCCACTATCTCGCCTGCCGGAAGGGTCGAAGTCAGCAACATGCCGCCCTTGTGCACATTGGCGGTGGAATCCCAATAGCGCACTTCGCCATCCGCGCTGCGCACCAGGATGACCGAAAATTCGGTGATGAAATCGACCAAGCCTTCATAGACGCATGGGCGCCCCGGGAAGCGAACGCTGGCAGCATCCCGATCCGATCCGATCCGCCACTGGCCCTTGCCGTCATAACCGTCGCGCGCGGTCTTGAGGATACCGGGCGCGCCGATCCGCTCTACCGCGTGCATGAAGTCCTCGTCCGAATCGACTGCGGCATAGGGCGCGGGCTTGCCCCCGAGCCGCTCGACGAAACGCTTTTCCTTGAGGCGGTCCTGCGCAGTTTCGAGCGCGCGCGGGTGCGGGGCCAGGAGGGTCTGCGGGATCGCCGCGACCGCGCTCAGCGGCACATTCTCGAATTCCCAGCTCACCACGTCGCATTTCGCGGCAAAGGCAGCGAGCGCGCGTTTGTCGCCCCAGCCGTTGGCGAAGAAATCGCTGCAGACTTCGGCCATCACATTGTCGCCCTCTGGCGCATAGCCGATCGTGCGGTAGCCAAGCTGGGCAGCGGCCATGGCCATCATCCGGCCCAGTTGGCCGCCGCCGAGAATACCGATGGTGGAACCTGGTGCTAACGCCAAGAAACTCTACCCCGTTCGCCCTGAGCCTGTCGAAGGGCCGTTCTTCCTTCTAGCTCGGCTTTAAAGAGAAATACGGGGCTTCGACAAGCTCAGCCCGAACGGACATGATAGAATAAGCTAGTCGACCGGTGTCTCACCCACCGCTGCGCTGCACGCCGCGCGCCAGGCCTGCAGCCGCTCGGACAGATCTTCGTCGCCCAGCGCGAGAATGGCAGCAGCCAGCAGCCCGGCATTGCGCGCGCCCGCCTCGCCGATCGCCAGCGTGCCGACCGGGACGCCGGCGGGCATCTGCACGATCGAAAGCAGGCTATCTATACCCTTGAGCGCCTTGGATTGCACCGGCACGCCCAGCACCGGCAGGTGAGTCATCGAGGCGATCATGCCAGGCAGATGCGCCGCGCCGCCCGCACCTGCGATAATGACATCGAAACCTTCGCCTTCGGCGCCCTTGGCAAAGGCGCTCATCCGGTCGGGCGTGCGGTGCGCGGAAATGATCCGCGCTTCGTGCTCGACTTCGAGTTCGTCGAGCACTTCTGCGGCCTGCTGCATGGTTGGCCAGTCCGACTGGCTGCCCATCACGATAGCGACACGTCCCATCCCTTTGGCCCCCATGATGACCTTAACTGTCCTTGAGATAATAGCGTTCGCCCGGCTGCATCACCTCATCAAAGTTATAGATGATCGGCTGGCCGGTGGGAATCTCGAGCCCGGTGATATCATCGTCCGAGATTTTCGAAAGGTGCTTCACCAGCGCACGCAAGGAATTGCCATGGGCCGAGATGATTACCGTTTCGCCGCTGGCCAGCACCGGCAAAATATCGCTTTCCCAATAGGGCAGCACGCGCGCGATCGTAAGCTTGAGGCTTTCGGTGCGGGGCACCTCGATCCCGGCATAGCGCGGATCGGCGGAGAGATCGTATTTGCCGCCGGGCTCCATCTCGGGTGGCGGCACGTCGAAACTGCGGCGCCAGATATGGACCTGCTCGTCGCCATGCCTTTCGCGGGTCTCCTGCTTGTCGAGCCCGGTCAGTCCGCCATAGTGCCGCTCGTTAAGGCGCCAGTTCTTGACCTCGGGAATCCACAGCCGGTCTGCCTGATGCAGCGCGAAATGGAGCGTCCGGATCGCGCGGGTTTGCAGCGAGGTGAAGGCGCGGGTCGGCAGCACGCCCTTGTCCTTCATCAGCGCGCCCGCCGCCATGGCTTCCTCGACGCCGCGTTCGGTCAGGTCGACGTCCCACCAGCCGGTAAAGCGGTTTTCGAGGTTCCACTGGCTCTGGCCGTGTCGGACGAGGATCAATTTAGGCAAGGATCATGCTCCAGCTGTCAGGAGCAACACGCGTTAGCTGTCGTCGCGCTTGTTGGGAAGCCTCTCGGCCCCCGATTCGCTCGTTTCACGCGACATCTGGCGGCTTTGGGCCTTCCTGCGGCGCAGATTCTCGCGCAATTTGGCCGCCAGGCGCTCTTCACGCGACATATTCTTGTCCCGACCTTCACTCATGCGAAACGCCTTGCCTCCAATGGGCCGGAAGCTCAAGCGTGGCTTGACATTGTGTGCTTGCGCGACAATAGGCGCGCGGCATTCGCAGCGCTGCTGTAGCTCAGTGGTAGAGCGCACCCTTGGTAAGGGTGAGGTCGGGAGTTCAATCCTCCCCAGCAGCACCATTTCCGGCTGTAATCAGTCGCCGGTGTGCAGCTGTGCCAAATCCCCAGGGCGGTTCACATTCAACAGCGGAGGGTCGATCTCCATTTGTCGCGCGCCGATGCTTTCGGCGAAGCCATATAGCGACCGCCCACCGCCTTGCAGATATGCATCAAGCCGCTGCGCCAGCATGGCAGGCCACAGCCCTACCACGGGCTGGCTTTGCACGATTGCGGCGCCATCGCCGGCCAGTATCCCGGCGAGATTATCCGGCAGGTTGGGAATATCGCAGCCGCTGCTCAGCACTGCATCAAAGCCCCGCGCCTGTGCATAATGCAGTGCCGCGTTGAGCCCGCCAAGCGGGCCCAGCCCGGCTTCAGGCCGGTCAGCCAGGCAATCAAAACCGGCCTCATCACGGCCGCAGATCACCAGCGCCGCACACTGTGCCGCCAGCGCACTGCCCACCTGATCGATCAATCGCCCGCCCTTGTAGGTGGCATAGGCCTTGTCGCTGCCGAATCGGCGTGCTTGTCCGCCGGCCAGGATCGCTCCGACTATTCGCATGCGTCCTGGCTAGCGGGTTAGCGCCAACCGGGCCAGTCATAACCCGCCGATAGCGAACGATTGTGCCTTGCGGGATGGAGGCGTCTTAGCCATGTAAGACGGCATGGACGAACCGAAGGATATCGCTGCTGCGGATGCTGACGATCAGGCATTGACCCGTCTCCATCCCAACCACCTCTCTGCACTCAGGGTCGAGGCAACACTCGTGTCGATCCCTTTCCTGATTGGCGCCCTTGTGCTTGAGAGTGCAGCCGTGCTTCCGCCAGCATTTATCATTGTGCCGGTGACGCTGATCGCGCTCGCACTGATTCTTCGCCTGCCGCTGCGCCGCCACCATGCGCGCGGCTATGTCATGAGCGATGACCGCTTGCGCGTGGTGCGGGGCCTGCTGTTCCGGCATGACACTGTGGTGCCGTTTGGCCGGGTGCAGCATATCGATGTGAGCCAGGGACCGATCGAGCGCTTCTTCGGGCTTGCCACGCTAACGGTGCATACTGCCGGCACGCACAACGCCTCGGTCAGCCTGCCGGGGCTTGGCGAGCCGCTGGCGCGCGACATGCGCGAGGATATCCGCAGCCACATAAAGCGCGAAACGATATGAGCGGCGACCCCGCGATCAAGGCCACCGGCAGCTCCAGTGTCGATGCGCCGATCGCCCGCCGCACCGATCCGCGCGCATTCCTGGTTCGTGCCACCGCCATGATGGGACAATTGGCGGTTCCGATCGTGATTGCATCGCTGACCATCTTCGACGAGGGCGAGCTGGGCGATTGGATGCTGTATTTCCTGCCGATTGTGCTGGTGGTGGTGGGCGCCAATATCGCGTTTGCCTATCTCCACTGGCTTCGGCTTACCTACATTACCGGGGCAGAGGATATTCGCGTCGAAAGCGGGATTATCAGCCGCTCCGCACGCTCTGTTCCGTATGAGCGGATACAGGATGTCAGCCTGGAGCAGAAGCTGCTGCCGCGGCTGTTCGGCCTGGTGGAAGTCAAGTTCGAAACCGGGGCGGGGGGCGGTGAGGATCTCAAGCTCGCCTATCTTTCGGAGGCAGATGGCGAAGCCCTGCGCCGGCTGGTGAGGGCGCGGCGCGAGGAAGATGCGGCAGAGGCCGCGGCAGGCGGCACTCAAGAGATCGAAACCGCTGAAGCCGGTGAACACGGCGAAGTGCTGTTCGCGATGGATGCGAAGCGGCTTACCACATTCGGCCTGTTCGAGTTCTCGCTCGCCGTATTCGCAGTGATCGGCGGCCTGTTCCAGTATGCCGACACCTTCATCGGCGTTGAATTGTGGGATCCTGAACTGTGGCTGGGCTTCGCGCAAAGCCAGCAGGGCTGGATAGAAAGTCTCGGTCCGGCGGTCCAGGTCATCAGCGCCATTGCCGGCCTGATCGCGCTGCTGCTGGTGGGCTCGGTGACCGGATTGGTGCGTACTTTCCTGCGCGACTGGGGCTTTGTGCTGGAAAAGACCGCGCGCGGTTTCCGCCGCCGCCGGGGGCTGTTCACGCGTACCGACGTGGTGATGCCTGTACACCGTGTGCAGGCGCTTGAGCTGGGCACCGGCTTGCTGCGTTACCGCTTCGGCTGGCACGGGCTCAAATTCGTCAGCCTGGCGCAGGATGCGGGATCATCGAGCCACGTGGTGGCGCCGTTTGCGCATTTGGAAGAGATCGCGCCGATCATCCATGCTGCGGGCTTTGCGCCGCCCACGGACGAGCTGGACTGGCGCCGCGCCAGCCGCAACTACCGCTTTGACAGCGCGGCGCTGGAAGGCGGGCTTTTCGCGCTTGCGGCAATCCCCGTGGCAATATTGGCACCCGCGCCATTCGTGCTTGCCCCGCTGGCGCTTGCCCTCGGGTCCGTCGCCGCCAATCTCTATGCCTGGCAATTCAACCGCCACGCCTTGAGCGTGAAGCAGGTTTTTGCCCGGCGCGGCTGGTTCTCTCCGCGCACGCAGGTGGCCTCGCGGGTCAAGCTGCATTCGGTCGAAATTGCGCAGGGGCCGATTGCCCAGCGGCGCGGCTATGCCACGCTGCATCTGGGGCTTGCGGGCGGCACGCTGGCGATACCGGGAATATCGCTCGCACGCGCGAGGGAACTTCGCGCTGCAATTATCGAGAGCGTTGCGGCAAAGGATTTCTCGCAGTTGACCTGAGCGTCAGGCCGCGATCAAGCCCTTCCAGTCCGGATTGCCAGCCAGCTTCGCGGCGACAAACGAGCATTTCGGAACGATCTTGAAACCGAGCTCGCGTGCGTCGGCGACGAATCGTTCCACCAGCAGGCCGCCAATTCCTCGCCCGCCGATCTTGGGAGGCACCACGGTATGGGTCGCGATGCGGATATTCTCTCCGCCCGGTTCCCAATCGAGGTATCCGGTCGCGCTCTCGCCGGGAACATGCGCGACGTATCTTCCACCAGATTGATAATCGCTATGGGTGATTTTCGGTTGATCAGGCGTCACTTGATGCGCTCCGGCTTGCCAAGTTGGCCGCGAACTCTACACGGACAGGATATGCCGATGCAAAGCCCTTTCCTGTCCGACAATGCCGCCACCGTTCATCCCCGGCTGTGGGAGGCGATGCGCGCCGCCGATGCGCCCGACAATCCCTATGACGGCGACCGCCTGAGCGCCGAACTGGATGCGCGCTTCAGCGATCTGTTTGGGCGTGACTGTGCGGCGATCTGGATCGCCACCGGCACGGCGGCCAATTGCCTGGCGCTGGCGACCATGGTGCAGCCGCATGGCGGGGTGGTGTGCCATAAGGAAGCGCATATCGAAGTCGACGAGGGCGGCGCGCCCGGTTTCTTTCTTCACGGCGCCAAGCTGATGCTGGCGCAGGGCGATGGTGCGAAGCTCACCCCCGCAACCATTGCCGCAGTGCTTGATCCGATCCGGCCCGATGTGCACCAGGTGCAGGCACATGCCATCGCGATCACGCAGGCAAGCGAATATGGCTGCGCCTATCGTCCTGGCGAACTGGCGGCGCTTGGCGCTTTCGCAAAGTCGCGCGGTTTGGGCCTGCATATGGACGGCGCGCGTTTTGCCAATGCGGCGGCCTTTCTCGGCGGGTCGGCGGCGGAGGCGGCGGGGCCTTGCGACACGCTGGCCTTCGGCTGCATCAAGAATGGCGGGATGAGTGCGGAAGCGCTGGTGCTGTTTGATCCGGCGCAGGCGGATCTGGTCAAATATCGCCGCAAGCGCGCCGGGCATCTGCAATGCAAGGGCCGCTACCAGGCCGCGCAGATCCTCGCCATGCTCGAGGATGATCTGTGGCTCGCAAACGCCCGCGCCGCCAATGCCGCCGCTGCCGAGATTGCCGGTGCCTGCGGGGAGCGGCTGATGCATCCCGTCGAAGCCAACGAACTGTTCGTGCGGCTGACCGCGCAAGAGCGCGAGGCGCTGCGAAGCCAAGGGTTCGCATTTTACGACTGGGGCGATGACGCGGCGCGTTTCGTAACAGCGTGGAATACGCCGCAGGAAAGCGCCACGGCGCTGGCGCGCGCGATCGCTTCGCTGTGAGCGCTGGAGAATCTGGCGCGATGTTGCGCCCGGCAGTGATCATTCCTTTCCTGCTCACCGGCACGATCTGGGGTTCGACCTGGTTCGTGATCACCGGCCAGATCGACGGTGTGGCGGCGGCATGGTCGGTATTCTACCGGTTCCTGCTGGCCACCCCGGCCATGTTTCTGCTGGCGCTGGTGATGAAGCGCAGCCTGAAGCTCAGCGCGAAAGGCCACCTTCTGGCGGTGGGCGTTGGGATCGCGCAGTTCTGCGGCAATTTCCTGTTCGTCTATCACGCCGAACTGCACATCACATCGGGCATTGTCGCGGTGATGTTCGCGCTGCTGATGGTGCCCAACGCGCTTTTTGCGCGGCTATTCATCGGCGAGAGAATACAGGGCGGCTTCGTACTGGGCAGCGCGGTGGCGATCGCGGGTGTTTCCATGCTGTTGCTGCATGAATGGCGCGCGGCACCGCTGGACGGCGACGTGGCGCTGGGCATTTCGCTGGCGATCGGCGGCATGCTGGCTGCCTCGATCGCCAATGTGGTGCAGGCCAACGAGACCGGGCGCGCGATCCCGATGGTCAGCTTGCTGGCCTGGGCGATGCTTTACGGCACCGGGGTTGATCTCGCCTTTGCACTGGCAACAGCCGGGCCGCCGCCGCTGCCCGCACATTGGCAATATTGGGCGGGGATCACCTATCTGGCGCTGATCGGATCGGTCGTCACCTTCCCGCTGCATTACAATCTTGTGCGGCAGATCGGCGCGGGCCGTACGGCCTATAACGGGATCGTGACGGTGGCTGTGGCCATGCTGCTCTCCACCTTGTTCGAAGGCTATCGCTGGACCGCGCTGACTGCGGGCGGCATGGCGCTGGCGGTACTGGGCATGCTGCTGGCGCTGCGGGCGCGCAAGCAAAAGAGCATCAAGGTGGGGCAGGCGACAGTGCTGCGCCATGATGTAGATTAAAGCAGGCTCAGCAAGCCTTCCTTGTAGGTCGGGAAATTCGGCTCCCAGCCGAGCAATCGCTTGGCCTTGCCGTTGGCAACCCGGCGGTTCTCGGCATAGAAACCGCGCGCCATTTCACTGAGCTTTGCTTCTTCGAGAGTTTGGAGCGGCGGGGGATCGACCCCCAGCAGGCGGCAGGCTTCCTCGATCACCGCGTTCTGGCTCGCGGGAAGATCATCGGCGAGATTGTAGGCGCCGGGCGGCGCGCCGCGCTCGATCGCCGCCAGCACGCCAGATACGATGTCACCGACATGGACCCGGCTGAACACCTGATCGGGCAAGTCGATCCGCTTCGCCTTTCCCTCACGCACCCGGTCAAGCGCGCTGCGGCCCGGGCCATAGATTCCGGGCAGTCGGAACACGCGCGCGCCCAATTCGAGCCAATTTGCATCGGCCTCCGATCGGGCAGACCGCCTGCCTGTGCCCACAGGTGCGCTTTCATCGACCCAGGCACCCTCTGTGTCACCGTAGACCCCGGTTGAGGAGAGATAGCCCAGCCAGTGCCCCTGCAGCGTATCGCCATAGCGCGCAAGCACCGGGTCACGCCCGCTTCCGCGATCAGGCGGAACCGATGACAGCACATGGCTGGCCCCGGCCAGCACCTCGCGCACTGCAGATTCGTCCGCGAAATCGAGATTCCCCCGGCTGCCGGTCGCATCCACTTGCCAGCCGCGCTCTTCCAGCGCGCTGGCGACACGCCCTGCCGTATAACCCCGCCCGAAGATCAGCATTTGCGCCATACTGCCCATCTAAGCGTTGGACTGCGGCGCAAAGCAACCTAAATCACCCACCATGGATATTGCACAAAGCCCCGATATGGCGGACGCCGCCCCCACTCCGCATGAACCACCGGCAATCCGGCGCGAAGATTACCAGCCCTTCCCATGGCTGGTTCCGGAGATCGAGCTTACCTTCGACCTCGGCCTCGATGCGACCAGGGTCAGCTCGAAGCTCACGGTCGCGCGCAATGCCAAGGCCGATGCGTCGCCGACGATCCGCCTCAATGGCGACGGGCTCGAGCTGCTTTCGCTCAAGGTCGATGGCGAGATCCGCAACGATTGGTCGATGGACGGGGACGATCTGATGCTGCCGCTTTCGGGCGATGCGCATGAGATCGAGATCGTGACCGAAGTCGATCCCTCGGCGAACACACGGCTTGAGGGGCTCTATGCCTCAAGCGGCATGCTCTGCACCCAGTGCGAGGCCGAGGGGTTCCGCCGCATCACCTTCTTCCCTGACCGGCCCGATGTGCTCAGCACCTATCGCGTGCGGATGAGCGGCGCGAAGGGTCAATTCCCGGTGCTGCTCTGCAACGGCAACAAGGTTGGCGAAGGCGAAAACGCCGACGGCACCCACTGGGCGCAGTGGCACGATCCCTGGCCCAAGCCGTCCTACCTGTTTGCGCTGGTGGCAGGCGAACTGGTGGCGAACTCCAGACCCTTCACCACCGCATCGGGCCGAGAGGTCGAATGCAACATCTGGGTGCGCAAGGAAGATCTCGCGCGCACGGACCACGCGCTCGAATCGCTCCATCGCTCGATGGCGTGGGACGAAGAGGTATTCGGGCGCGAATACGACCTCGATCTCTACAACATCGTCGCAGTCAGCGATTTCAACATGGGGGCGATGGAGAACAAGGGTCTCAACGTTTTCAACACCAAATACGTGCTGGCTGACCCGGATACCGCCACCGATGCCGATTTCGACGCGGTCGAGGGCGTGATCGCGCACGAATATTTCCACAACTGGTCGGGCAACCGCGTGACCTGTCGCGACTGGTTCCAGCTGAGCCTCAAGGAAGGCTTCACCGTGCTGCGCGACCAGCTGTTCAGCCAGGACATGCAGGGCGAGGCGGTCAAGCGGATCGAAGACGTGCGCATCCTGCGTGCGGCGCAGTTCCCGGAGGACTCCGGCCCGCTGGCTCATCCGATCCGGCCTGACAGCTACCGCGAGATCAGCAATTTCTACACCGCCACGGTCTATAACAAGGGCGCCGAAGTGATCCGCATGATGCGTTCGATGTGCGGGCCCGAACATTTTCGCAAGGGCACGGATCTCTATTTCAAGCGCCACGATGGCGAGGCCGCGACCTGCGAGGATTTCATCCGCGCGATCGAGGACGGGGCCGGGCTGGACCTTGCGCAGTTTCGCCTGTGGTACACCCAGGCGGGCACGCCGCGTGTCGGGGTAACGTTGGAGCACTCGGGTGACACCGTCACGTTGACTTTGAGGCAATCCGTGCCGCCAACCCCTGGCCAGCCTGACAAGCAGCCGATGCTGATCCCCCTGCGGATCGCCTTGCTGGACCGCGCCAGCGGCAGGCACAGGGGCGAAGAACTGGTGGTGCTGGACCGGGCTGAACAGAGCTTCACGTTTACCGGCTTCGCAGAGCCGCCGGTGCTTTCGATCAACCGCGGCTTCACCGCCCCGGTGATGATCGAGCGCGATGTCCCGCGCGAGGATTTGATGCTGCTCGCCGCGCATGATGATGACAGTTTCGCACGCTATGAGGCCATGCAGGAGCTGGTCGTCGGCCATCTGGTGGCCGCGGCCAAGGGCGCTCTCGGCGATAGCGGGCGTGCAACGGGCGAAGCGGCGATCGTGCAGGCGCTGGGCGCGGTGCTGGATGACAAGGCGCTCGACGATTCGATGCGCGGCGAGCTGATGCTGCTGCCCAGCCAGACCTATCTGATGGAGCAGCTCGACAAGGCGGACCCGGGCGTGATCCATGCCGCGCGCGAAGCGCTCAAGGCGGTGCTTGCGCGTGAACTCGCTGGTCCGCTGCAGGCACTGTATGAGCGGGCGGCGCAGGTGCCCTATGATGGCGCTGGCGCGCGCGGCGCGCGCAAGGTCAAGACGCAGGCCCTGGCCTATCTGGCCGCGCACGATCCGGTGCAGGCGGCAGAATTGGCGGCACGGCAGTATGACGCGGCTGACAATATGACCGACCGGCAAGGCGCGCTGATGGTGCTCGCCGGGCTTGAGCATCCGGCGCGTGAGGAAAGGCTGTCGGCATTCTACAGCCGCTATCAGGGCAATGCGCTGGTGATCGACAAATGGTTCACGCTGCAGGCGCTGTCGCTCCATCCGAAGGTGCTGGGGCATATCAAGGCGCTCGCCGACCATCCCGATTTCACGCTCAAGAACCCCAACCGCGTGCGCTCGCTCTATATGGCGCTGGCCGGCAACCCGCCCGCCTTCCATGTGGAGAGCGGCGAGGGCTACCGGATGATCGCGGACCTGATTCTCGCTCTCGATCCGATCAACCCACAAACTGCGGCACGCTTCGTGCCCGCGCTGGGGCGGTGGAGACGTATCGAGGATGGTCGAGCGGCACTGATGCGCGGCGAGCTGGAACGGCTGGCCGGTGCCAAGCTGTCGCGCGACACATTCGAGCAGGTCACGCGCAGTCTGAATGGCTGACGCGGCATCCTTCGATATCGCGAAATCGGCTGTGCTGGAGGGAGTTCCGCACGGTTTTTTCGGGCATGGCGGCGGCCTCCATCAGTTCGGCTATGGCGGCGAGGGCGACGTGGGCGCCATTCGCGCAGACCGCGCGGCGGCAGCTGAGCGAGTCTTGCCCGGCGGGGTGCTGGTTGCCCCGCATCAGGTCCATTCGCCGGACGTGCTGTGCGTCAATGCAGGGTGGGAAGATAGCGCAAGCGGCCGCCCGGTGGCGGACGCGCTGGCAACCTCTACCACAGGCCTGGTGCTGGGCATCGTGACTGCAGATTGTGCGCCGGTGCTGTTTGCGGACCGCGCTGCAGGCGTGATCGGCGCGGCGCATGCCGGCTGGCGCGGCGCGCGTGGCATCGATGGGCGCGGTGTGCTGGAAAACACCGTTGCAGCGATGGAAAAGCTTGGAGCGAAGCGCGCCAGCATAGCGGCGGTGATCGGGCCGACGATCGCGCAGGCGAGCTATGAAGTGGACACGCCCTTCCGCGCCAATTTCTCTGCGGAAGAGGGGCGGTTCTTTGCCCCGGGGCGCACCGGCCACTGGCAGTTCGACCTGCCGGCCTATGTCACGGCGCGGCTGGAAGCCGCCGGTATCGGGTCGGTCGAAGACTTAGCGCTCGACACATATTCTCTCGAAAACAGGTATTATTCCTATCGCCGGGCGACCCATCGCGGCGAGCCGAACTATGGCCGCATGCTAAGCCTGATTGCCCTGCCTTGAGGGCGGGCAGACCCGCTTGCGCGAAACCGAACAGCTTGTGCCCAAAACACGGTTGGCATCGCCAAGCTTTGCGTCTATCAGCGCCGCCAAATGGGCGTTTCCCGCCTAGCGGGATCAAGCGTCAGAGGTCTTTCAGGCAAGCGATCGCGCGGCGTGAGTTTGGCGGGAAGGCATTGATCCGAAGGCGTCCGGGGGCATGTGCGGCCGGACAAAGTTAGCAGGGTAAAGGCTGATGGCTGAAACGACTGGCACCGTTACACCCGATGCCGCCTCTATGGCGGGAGAAGACGGGTTCCGGCGGCGCGATTTCATTCATATTGCTGCGGTGAGCGCGGCTGGCGTGGGCGGCGTGGTTACGCTGCTGCCGCTGGTCAGCCAGATGTCGCCATCCAGGGACGTGCTGGCCGCCAGTACAACCGAGGTCGATGTTTCGGCAATCGAGCCGGGCCAGGCGATCAAGGCCGAATTCCGCAAGCAGCCGCTGTTCGTGCGCCGCCTGACACCGACAGAGATCGACGAGGCCAATGCGGTTGATGTTGCATCGCTGCGCGATCCGGCCTCCTTGATCGAACGCACCAAGGATGGCCACCACGACATGTTGGTGACCATGGGCATCTGCACCCATCTGGGCTGTGTACCGCTGGGTGCGGCGGAGGGTGAGAACAAGGGCGATTATGGCGGCTATTTCTGCCCCTGCCACGGCTCGCACTACGACACCGCAGGGCGCATCCGCAAAGGTCCGGCACCAGCCAACCTTGTTGTTCCCGATTACGAATTCACTTCTGACAGCGTCATCCGCGTCGGCTGAGAACTGAGAGAATTGCGATGAGCTTTGCCTGGGCACGCCAGTACGAACCGCAGAATGCGTTCATGAAATGGATGGACGAGAGGCTTCCGCTTCCTCGCCTGGTCTATAACGCAGTGGGGGCCGGCTATCCGGTACCGCGCAACCTCAATTATATGTGGAATTTCGGCGTTCTGGCCGGTTTCTTTCTGGTGGTACAGATCATTACCGGGGTTATCCTGGCGATGCATTATGCAGCCAATCAGACGGTTGCGTTTGCCACGGTCGAACACATCATGCGCAACGTCAACTGGGGCTGGCTGATGCGCTATGCGCATGCCAACGGCGCCAGCTTCTTCTTCATCGTGGTCTATCTCCACATCTTCCGCGGCTTCTTCTACTCTTCGTACAAGGCCCCGCGCGAGATGATCTGGTTGCTGGGAGTGGTCATCTTCCTGCTCATGATGGCTACCGCCTTCATGGGCTATGTCCTGCCCTGGGGCCAGATGAGCTTCTGGGGTGCACAGGTGATTACCGGCCTGTTCGGCGCGATCCCGCTGGTTGGCGAAAATCTGCAGATCTGGATCCTGGGCGGATATGCACCTGACAATGCTGCATTGAACCGCTTTTTCAGCCTGCACTTCCTGCTGCCCTTCGTGATTGCCGCTGTGGTGATCCTGCATGTGTGGGCACTGCACATTCCGGGGTCATCCAACCCCACCGGGGTGGAAGTGAAGAGCGAGAGCGACACTGTGCCGTTCCATCCGTACTACACGGCGAAGGACGGTTTCGGCCTCGGTGTGGTGCTGATCTTCTTCGCTATCATGGTGTTCTTCGCGCCCAATGCGCTGGGCCACCCGGACAATTACATCGAAGCGAACCCACTCTCGACCCCGGCGCTGATCGTGCCCGAATGGTACTTCTATCCATTCTACGCGATCCTGCGCGCCTTTACCTTCGACTTCATCCTTCCGGCCAAGCTTTGGGGCGTGCTGGCGATGTTTGCTTCGATTCTGGTGTGGTTCTTCCTGCCCTGGCTTGACAAGGGAGCGGTGCGCAGCGGCCACTATCGCCCACTGTTCCGCAAGTTCTTCTGGTTCGGGCTGATCCCGTGCATGGCCGCGCTGTTCTACCTCGGCGGAGCGCACGCGGAAGAGCCGTACATCATGCTCAGCCAGTTCGCGACCGCGTATTACTTCCTCCACTTCCTTGTGATCCTGCCGATCATCAGCTCGATCGAAAAGCCCGAGCCGTTGCCTTACTCGATCACCGACGCAGTGCTGGGCGGCAAAGCCGCAACCGAAGCCTAAGGACGAAAGAAAGCTAACGATATGACCCGTATCATTTCCATCGTCGTCGGTATCGGCTTTACCGTCGCGGTTTTGTGGGCGTTTGCCTTTGGTGTCGGCCCGGCCTTCTCGACCTTCGCCAAGCACGGCCAGTTTGTCGAACCGACCGCCGAACTTGAACTTCACAAGGTTGCGCATGGTCCGGAAGGCGGGTTCAGCTTCGATGGCCCGTTCGGCAAATGGGACTATGCCCAGCTCCAGCGCGGGTATCAGGTCTACAAGGAAGTGTGTGCAGCGTGCCACAGCCTGCAATATGTCGCCTTCCGTAATCTGGAGGAGCTGACCTACAGCGAAGCCGAGGTTAAGGCCGAAGCGGCGCAGTACCAGATCCCGAAGTACGATCCCGCCACCTCAGAAGTGGTTACCCAGCCGGGGCTGCCGACCGATCAATTCCCGCCGGTACCCTATTTCGGCACGGGTCACCCGCCCGATCTCTCGCTGATCACCAAGGCGCGCCATGATGGCAGCAATTATGTATATTCGCTGCTCACCGGGTATGGCGAGCCCGATCCTGAAGTGCTGGCCAAATTCCCGGATTTCGAAGTTCCGGCAGGGATGAGCTTCAACCCCTATTTCGCCAATGTGAATATCGCCATGGCGCCGCCGCTGACCACTGATGGGCAGGTCACCTATGCCGACGGTACAGAGGCAACAGTGAGCCAGATGGCCAAGGACGTTTCGGCATTCCTGACCTGGACCGCTGAACCCACGCTGGTGAAGCGCAAGCAGACCGGCTGGCCGGTGCTTGGGTTCCTGCTGTTTGCGACAATCCTGGCCTATCTTTCGAAGAAACAGATCTGGGCATCGCTCAAACCGCGCAAGAAAGACTGATCTTTTTCGCGCATGTAATTGTTGAGGCGCCCTGCCATCTTCGCGATGGTGGGGCGCCTTGCTTTGGAGAATGACGCAATGACGCCCAGCGAACTCAAGGGACTGATCCGCACGGTGCCGGATTTTCCCCAGCCCGGCATCCAGTTCCGCGATATCACCACCTTGATCAGTCATCCGCTAGGGCTTGCTGCGACGGTCAGGCACCTGGCCGATCGCGCGCGCGACCTTGGTGCCGAGGCGATCGCGGGCATGGAAGCACGCGGAATTATCTTTGGTGCGGCAGTGGCAGTGGAGCTGGGGCTCGGTTTTGTCCCGGTGCGAAAACCGGGCAAGCTGCCGGTCAAGGTGCTGGGGATCGACTATGCGCTGGAATATGGCACCGACCGGCTCGAGATCGATCCACTTGCGATCCCGCATGGGCAGACAGTTGTGATCGTGGACGACCTGATCGCCACTGGCGGCACCGCGCTGGCCGCTGCGCAACTTCTGCGCCAGGCGGGAGCGACGGTGGACGATGCGCTGTTCGTGATCGACCTGCCCGACCTTGGCGGTGCTGGCAAGCTACGTGAAGCGAGCGTCGAAGTCAGCGCCCTGATGCAATTCGACGGAGAATAGCCGCGCCGCGGTCAGCCGAGCTTGCGCACTTCTTCGAGCACGCGCTCGACCCATTCCGGACGGCAGATCAGCAGGTCAGGCAAATAGGTGTCCGCGTTGTTGTAGACCAGCGGCGATCCGTCGATGCGTGAGCAGTGCAGCCCGTGTGCTTGCGCCACCGCCACCGGCGCGCAATTGTCCCATTCATATTGCCCGCCTGAATGGAGATATATCTCCGCCTCACCGCGCACCACGGCCATGGCCTTGGCACCGGCACTGCCCATCGGCACCAGTTCGCCGCCGATCGCCTTGGCCACTGCCACGGCTTCCTGTGCAGGACGCGTGCGGCTGACGACCAGACGCGGCACAGCCGCAGCTGGCTGCAGCATCATGGGCTGATCGGACCGCAGCACAATCCCCCGGCTCCCGTCTTCCGCCGTCAGCCCAGGCAATGCAACTGCGCCCACCATGGCCTGGCCACCGACCGCCAGCCCGACATGTACGGCCCAGTCGCTGCGTTCCTCGCCATATTCCCGCGTCCCGTCGACCGGGTCGATGATCCATACGCGGCGTTTTTCCAGCCTGGCCGGGTTGTCACTTTCCTCTTCGGATAGCAGCCCGTCATCGGGACGCTCGTGACGCAGCGCTTCGCACAGGAAAGCATTGGCCAACCGGTCGCCTTCCTGGCCCAGCGCCTTGCCATGAAATTGGCCGCTCGCGCGCACATCCAGCAGTATACGCCCCGCTTCCGCAGCCAGCTGTGCAGCAAGGTCGGCGTCGATTGAACTCTTGTCACCAATCATTTCAGCGGCAGGATCTGTTCGATGATATATTCGGCCGCTTCGGCCGGGGTCATCTCGACTGTGTTGACACGAATTTCCGCATTTTCAGGCGGTTCATAGGGGCTGTCGATCCCGGTGAAGTTCTTCAGCTGGCCTTCGCGTGCCTTCTTGTAGAGACCCTTCACATCGCGGCTTTCCGCAACCTCCAGCGGCGTGTCGACGAAGATCTCGATGAACTCGCCCTCGGGCAACATCTCGCGCACCATGCGCCGTTCGGCGCGGAACGGGCTGATGAAGGCAGTGAGCACGATCAGCCCGGCATCTGCCATCAGCTTCGCGACTTCGCCGATACGGCGGATATTCTCGATCCGGTCCATTTCGGTAAAACCGAGGTCGCGATTGAGCCCGTGGCGGACATTGTCGCCATCGAGCAGGAAGGTGTGGCGGTTCATCAGGTTGAGCCGCTTTTCCACCTCATTGGCAATGGTCGACTTGCCTGAACCGGAAAGCCCGGTGAACCACAGCACGCGGGGCTTCTGGTTCTTGAGCGCGGCGTGATCGTCGCGGGTGATCTCGCTCGGTTGCCAGTGCACGTTCTGCGCCCGCCGCAGGCTGAAATGGATCATTCCTGCTGCCACCGTGGCATTGGTGAACTTGTCGATCAGGATGAAACCGCCAAGCTGGCGGCTCTTGTCATAGGGTTCGAAGGTGATCGGGCGATCGGTGCGTAGCTCCGCGACGCCGATGGCATTGAGGTCGAGCGTTTTTGCCGCCAGATGCTCGAAGCTGTTGATGCAGATTTCGTATTTGGGCGGCTGCACATTGGCAGTGACGGTCTGTGTGCCCAGCTTGAGCCAATAGCCGCGACCGGGCTTGAGCGCTTCGTCGCTCATCCACACGATGGTTGCTTCGAACTGATCGGAGGCTTCGGGCGGATCGCCCGCTGCCGCGATCACATCGCCGCGGCTGCAATCGACTTCGTCCTCCAGCGTGAGCGTGACCGACTGGCCCGCCACCGCTTCGTCCAGCTCGCCATCGAAGGTTGTGATGGTTTTGACCGTGCTGGTCTTGCCCGATGGCACGATCCGCACCGCATCGCCCGGCTTGATGGTGCCGTCCGAAACCAGGCCGGCAAAACCGCGGAAATCGAGATTGGGCCGGTTGACCCATTGCACCGGCATTCGGAAGCTTCGCTCCTGCGCCAAAGTATTGGCCAGCTCGACCGTTTCGAGGTGGTGGATCAGGCTGGGTCCTGAATACCACGGCGTATTGGCCGAAGGCGCTTGAGTTATATTGTCGCCCTTGAAGCCCGAAATCGGGATTGTAGTAAACTCCGCAATGCCGATCTCCTCGGCGAACTTGCGATAATCGCGCACGATCTGGTTGAACACGGCCTGCTCGTAACCGACCAGGTCCATCTTGTTCACCGCCAGCACCATATGCCGGATGCCGAGCAGATGCGCGATGTAGGAATGGCGCCTTGTCTGCTCGAGCACGCCCTTGCGCGCATCGATCAGGATCACCGCCAGATCGGCGGTGGAGGCGCCGGTCACCATATTGCGCGTGTACTGCACATGGCCGGGCGTATCGGCCACGATGAACTTGCGTTTCTCGGTTGCGAAGAAGCGATAGGCGACATCGATCGTAATGCCTTGTTCGCGTTCTGCAGCAAGGCCATCTACCAGCAGGGCAAAGTCGATCTCCTGCCCCTGCGTACCTTGCTTCTTGCTGTCGCTTTCAAGCGCGGCGAGCTGATCTTCGAAGATCATCTTGGAATCATAGAGCAACCGGCCGATCAGGGTGCTCTTGCCGTCATCCACGCTGCCGCAGGTGATGAAGCGCAGCAGCTGCTTGTTCTGGTGGGTTTCGAGATAAGTCTCGATATCCTCGGCGATCAGCGCATCGGGGCGATAGGCTTGTTGGTTCTCAGGGGGGGGCATCAGAAGTAGCCCTCCTGCTTCTTTTTCTCCATCCCGGCGCCGCCTTCATCCTTGTCGATCACGCGTCCCTGGCGTTCGCTGGTGGAGGTGAGCAGCATCTCCTGCACTACCTCGGCCAGAGTCGAGGCCGTGCTTTCGACCGCGCCGGTCAGCGGCCAGCAGCCCAGCGTGCGAAAGCGCACCGATCGCGGGGTGATTTCCGGCTTGCGGCCAAGAACCTGCTCAAGCCGGTCGGGATCATCGGCCATGAACAGGCCGCCATCCCATTCATAGGTCGGGCGCTGCGCCGCGAAATAGAGCGGCACGATCTCGATCCCTTCACGCATGATATATTGCCAGATGTCGAGCTCGGTCCAGTTGCTCAAGGGGAACACGCGGATGCTCTCACCCTTGGCTTTCTTCGCGTTATATATGTTCCACAGCTCGGGCCGCTGGTTCTTCGGGTCCCAGCCGTGGCTGGCGGTGCGGAAAGAGAACACGCGCTCCTTCGCACGGCTTTTTTCCTCGTCTCGTCGGGCCCCGCCGAATGCGGCATCGAACCCGTAATGGTCGAGCGCCTGCTTCAGCCCCTGTGTCTTCCACATATCGGTGTGCAGCGGGCCATGGTCGAACGGGTTGATCCCGCGTTCCTGCGCCTCTTCATTGTGCCACACCAGCAGTTCCATGCCCGCTTCCTGCGCCATCCTTTCGCGCAGATCGTACATTTCGCGGAACTTCCACGTAGTATCGACATGCAGCAGCGGGAATGGCGGCGGCGCAGGGTAAAACGCCTTGCGCGCCAAATGCAGCATCACCGCGCTGTCCTTGCCGATCGAATAGAGCATGACAGGGCGTTCAGCCTCGGCCACCACCTCGCGCATGATGTGGATGCTTTCGGCTTCGAGCCGCTCGAGATGGGTCAGGCTTCGCATAGGGTTTCGCTGATTGATTGAGTATTGCCTCGCGGCCTAGTGGCTCAAGGCGTCGGAGAAAATATAGAATTGCTTGCAGGAGTGTAAGGTGAGACGTGTCGAGACAGTTGACGAATCCCCTGCAACCGTGGCAATTGCGCGCGCCCATGACGCATGGCGTGAGCGGGCGGGTATAGCTTAGTGGTAAAGCCCTAGCCTTCCAAGCTAGTTATGCGGGTTCGATTCCCGCTACCCGCTCCAGCCTTTCGATCGCAGCACAAGATCGCAGCAATGCGGGTTCGATTGTCCTCGCTGCGCTCGTTCGTCTGCGACTCCCCGCTACCCGCTCCATCTCTTCCAGGGCAGAGCCTGAACCCAAAAAGAAAAGCCGGACACCCCAGTTATTCTGGTGGCATCCGGCTTTGGAACCCGAAAGGCTCATATGCCGTTTCTAGTGAAGGTGTAGCGACGGGCATTGAAATTGGCTTGTCCCCAAACTGGGGGTCAACTGCGAGTCGCTTAAATCAGCCACCTTGGCCGATGCGCGGCTTGGCGGCTGTGCTTGCCCGCAGCTATCAGTCCCAGCGAAACGGCGCGTACCGCTGCCGCTGTGCGATCGGAAACACCCAGCTTGGCGAAGATCCGCTTCACATAACTGTCGACTGAATTCTTCGAAATACCCAGGATTTCCGCGATCACCGCATTGCTCTTGCCTTCGCCGATCCAGGTGATCACGTCCAGTTCGCGCTGAGACAGTTCCGGCATGCCATCGGTATTTGGCCCTACCAGATCGCAATAGCGCTGGAAGCAGAGCTGCGCGGCAACCTGGGTTCTTCGCACATCCGCAGACATGAGCGGCTTGCGCTCCATCTGCAGGCCCACGCCGACAAAGCCTGAACGCGCATAGGGACCGATGCACAGCACGCCTACGCCTTCACCTGCACGCTTCAGGAATTCCTGCTGCCCCTTGGTCAGCTTGGTCAGGCGCGGCGCGTCGGAGAAGCGAAAGGCCCTGGTTCGCGAAAGCGCGATGTCAGGCAGTGGATCATGCTGCCACAGCCCTTGCTGATATTCCTGCTCCAGTTCCCTGGGGAAACCAATGTTCCACAGCACGCGGGCGGCGCGCCGATCAGCGACAATCGGGGCAAGGAAGTACAGTGCCTGAAAATTTAGGGTGTCCAGAAGCCTTTGAATGGCACGCCGGAACAAGACAATCGTTCCTGAGTGCGCGGCTTGCGTCAATGCCTCCCAATACGGATCGTGTGTATATGGCATAGCGATCAACCTTGCGCGCCCCGCTACCCGCGGAATTGCTAACAGCCTGCTCCGGGGATCAGGCTTGCTGGTATTGACCCTTTATGCTTACGCCCATGTTGTCGATGAGGCGCGTTCCCCCGATCCGCGCAGCGACCAGCAGCCGCGCCGGAACGCAGTTTACGCTATCAAGGGCTGCCAGAGAAGTCGAATCGACTAGCTCAGCGTAATCGATGCGATCAAAGCCTGCGCCGAGCAACGCATCCTTGAGTGCGGCGAGCGCTTGCCCCACGTCCTCTCCCGCTTCGATTGCGGCAATCGCGGCCTTCATCGCGCGAGGCAGTGCGGCTGCTGCGGCGCGGTCGCGCTGCGAAAGATAGCGGTTGCGGCTGCTCATCGCCAAACCATCGGCCTCGCGCACGGTCGGCACACCCACGATGTCACGCACATGCGGGCGGGTAAGATCAAGGTCGCGGGCCATCGCGCGGATCACTGCGAGCTGCTGGAAATCCTTCTCGCCGAAAAAGGCCATGTCCGGCATGACCTGGTTGAACAGCTTGCACACCACAGTGGCCACGCCATCAAAATGGCCTGGCCGCGCCGCCCCGCATTGGCCTTCGCTCACCCCGCTGACCGAAATTGTGGTGGCGAAGCCGTCGGGATACATCGCTTCGAGAGTAGGCGCCCATAGCAGCGCCACTCCTTCAGCCTCGAGCATCGCCGAATCCTGTGCCAATTGGCGCGGATAGGCATCAAGATCCTCGTTGGGTCCGAACTGGGTAGGGTTGACGAAGATCGAGGCGACGACATGGTCGCATTTGGCCCTGGCTTCGCGCACTAGAGCGAGATGCCCCTCGTGCAGCGCGCCCATGGTGGGGACCAGGGCCACCGTGCTGCCCGCGTGGCGCAGCTTCGCCAGTGCATTTCTCAACATGTCGAGCGTTGTGGCGGTTTGCACCTTGGCAACCCCTCCGATATTGAAACCTCTTTCCCCCTAGCGCCCAAGTTGCGGGCGAGACAAGAAAATCGAAAGGCACGCGCGTTCATGTCCGCCAGCAACCCCCACCGGATCGTTTTCGCCAATGAAAAGGGCGGCACCGGCAAGTCCACAACGGCGGTGCATATCGCTATCGCGCTGGCCTATCGCGGGGCGCGGGTGGTGGCGATCGATCTCGACCCGCGCCAGCGCACCATGGCGCGCTATCTCGAGAACCGGGCCGATACCGCCGCCAGGCGCCAGATTACTCTGCCAACGGCCGAGTTCCGGGTCTATGAAGGCGATGTGGAGGGGCTTGAAACGCTTACTCATGAGCTTGGCCAGCAGGCCGATTATATCGTCTATGACACGCCGGGGCGCGACGATCCGCTGGCGCGCCACGCTGCAACCGAGGCCGATACGCTGGTCACTCCGATGAATGACAGCTTCGTCGATTTCGACCTGATCGGCCAGGTCGAAGGTGAAACCTTCAAGGTCAAACGGCTCAGCTTCTATGCCGAGCTGATCTGGGAAGCGCGGCTCAAGCGCAGCCGCGCGACGATCGAACACCAGCGCCGCCAGATGGACTGGGTGGTGGTGCGCAACCGCACCGGCCATATCGAAGCCCGTAATATGACCCGTATCGAGCAGGCGCTGGCCGAGCTCAGCAAGCGGGTGGGTTTCCGCGTCGCGCAGGGGCTTTCCGAACGCGTGATCTACCGCGAGCTGTTCCCTTCGGGGCTCACCCTGCTCGACAAGGGGCATCTGGGAGAGCTGGGCACCAGCCACCTCGTCGCGCGGCAGGAATTGCGCGAACTGGTAAAGGCGTTGGCGCTGCCCGAATTCGCGCCACCGCAGCCACGGCTCGAGCTCGCCTGAGGCCATGATCCGCCTGCTCATCATTGCAGCAATCGCCTGCTTTGCCTGCAAGCTGATTTTCGGGCGCTGGCCGTGGGAATATCTGCGTGGGCAATCCACCCGCCAGCGCGCGCTGGACAGGGCGCGCAAGCTGCTGGGAGTGGCGCCACAGGCCGACCGCAGGCAGATTGTAGAGGCGCACAAACGTCTTGTGGCGATGGTCCATCCCGATCGCGGCGGCACCAACGAACAGGTGCACGAAGCCAATGCCGCGCGCGATCTCCTGCTCGATGAACTGCCCCCAGAGATTCCGCCGCAAGGATGACGCATGCACCGTGTATGGGCTAAGCTTGCGTCGGGCCCCCATTATTGAACCAGGCTTTATTTCATGAATCACACATTCCATCCCACCGTGCTGCGCGAATATGACATTCGCGGGATCATTGGTGAAACGCTTGGGCCAGACGATGCGCGCGCCATCGGTCGCAGCTTTGGTACCATGCTGCGCGAGGCGGGCGGCAGCAGGGTCGCGGTTGGCTATGACGGGCGGATCAGCTCACCCATTCTCGAACACGCGCTGGTCGAAGGGTTGACCGCGAGCGGATGCGACGTGGTGCGGATTGGCATGGGGCCAACCCCGATGCTCTATTACGCCGAGGCATCAACTGCGGATGTGGACGGCGGCATCCAGATAACCGGCAGCCATAATCCCTCCAATTACAATGGCTTCAAGATGGTGTTCCAGGGGCGCCCGTTCTTCGGCGCGGATATCCAGCGGCTGGGCGAGGTTTCCGCGCAGGGCGCTTGGACCAACGGCGCCGGAGCGACCGAAACGAAGGACATCCTCGAAGAGTATGTCGGGCGGCTGCTTGAGGGGCTGGACGGGATAGACCCCGCGACGCTCGCCGGGCTCAAGGTCGGCTGGGATGCGGGCAATGGTGCTGCCGGCCCGGCGCTTGAGAAACTTGCTGCGCGCCTGCCGGGCACCCATCATCTGCTTTACACCGAAGTGGATGGCAATTTCCCCAATCATCATCCCGATCCCACGGTCGAGGCCAATCTGGCGGACCTCAAGGCGCTGGTCGCGGACAAGCAGCTCGATTTCGGAGTGGCTTTCGATGGCGATGGCGACCGGATCGGCGCGATCGATGGCCAGGGCCGCGTGATCTGGGGTGACCAGCTGCTGATGATCTACGCCGAGGATGTGCTCAGGGACCACCCCGGGGCGACGGTTATCGCCGATGTGAAGGCCAGCCGCGCGCTGTTCGATCATGTCGCCGCATGCGGCGGCAAGCCGCTGATGTGGAAGACCGGCCATTCGCTGATCAAGTCCAAGATGAAGGAAGTTTCCTCTCCCTTGGCGGGCGAGATGAGTGGGCACGTGTTCTTTGCCGACAGCTATTACGGCTTCGACGACGCGCTTTATGCCGGGGTGCGGCTGATCGCGGCCTCGGCAAGGCTGGGCAAATCGGTGACCGAACTGCGCAGCGCCATGCCTGCCATGCTCAACACGCCGGAAATGCGCTTCCAGGTTGACGAAGCCCGCAAGTTCGCCGCGATCGGCGAGATCGCCGAGCGCATCGCCAAGAGCGATGCCGTGGCCGACTCCACCGATGGCGTGCGCGTCACCACTGATGACGGGTGGTGGCTGCTGCGCGCCTCGAACACGCAGGATGTGCTGGTCGCTCGCGCGGAAAGCGATACGCAGGAGGGTCTCGATCGCCTGCTGGCGCAGATCGACGAGCAGTTGGCGTTGAGCGGCCTAAAGCGCGGTGCAAGCGTGGGGCATTAGGCAGCGAGCATTATCGCTTTCCACATGCCGCGCGATTTGCTCAGCTGTGGGAAGTGAACGGTCAATCGGAAATCCCGCAGGAGATCAGCGCCTGGTTTGCCGGGCGCAATTGGCGTGTGCGGCGCCACCAGGCGGAAATGCTGCAGGCGGCGGATCGCGGCAGGCACGCGCTGCTGGTGGCCGATACCGGCGCGGGCAAAACGCTTGCGGGTTTCCTGCCGACGCTGGCCGATTTCGCGCCGTCACGTCTGGGCAAAGCGCAGCCGCCTGAGGGTCTGCACACGCTCTATGTCTCGCCGCTAAAGGCGCTGGCGCATGACGTGCAGCGCAATTTGCTGGCCCCGGTCGAGGAGATCGCCCTGCCGGTCCGGATCGAAACCCGCAGCGGCGACACCCCGTCAGACCGCAAGAAGCGCCAGCGCGCCCGCCCGCCGCATGTGCTGTTGACCACGCCCGAAAGCCTGTCGCTGCTGCTGTCTTATCCCGACAGCTTCGAAATGTTTCGCGGCCTCAAGCGCGTGGTGGTGGACGAGGTTCACGCCTTCGCCACCGGCAAACGCGGCGATCTGCTGGCGCTGGCGCTCAGCCGCTTGCAAGCGATTGCGCCTGATATGCAGCGCGCGGCGCTTTCTGCAACGGTTGCCGATCCGCAAGGGTTTCGCGCCTGGCTGGCCCCGCGGGGCGATGTGGATTCGGTTACGCTGGTCGAGGGCGAGCAAGGCGCCCCGCCCAAGGTCGAGATACTGCTTCCCCGCGATGAAATCGTGCCCTGGGGCGGGCACGCCGGGCGCTGGGCTATCCCGCAGCTTTATGGCGAGATCAGGCGCAACAGGACCACGCTGGTCTTCACCAACACGCGCTTCCTGGCCGAGTTCATCTTTCAACTGCTGTGGGATGTGAACGAGGACAATCTGCCGATCGGCATCCATCATGGCTCGCTGGCGGTTGAGGCGCGCCGCAAGGTCGAAGGGGCCATGGCACGCGGTGAACTGCGCGCGCTGGTGTGCACCGCCAGCTTGGATCTGGGCGTCGACTGGGGCGATATCGACTGCGTGGTGCAGATGGGGGCGCCCAAGGGCAGTTCGCGCCTGCTCCAGCGCATCGGCCGTGCCAATCACCGGCTCGATCAAGCCAGCCGCGCGATCCTGGTGCCGGGCAACCGTTTCGAATTCCTTGAGGCAACTGCGGCCAAGGATGCGGTGGATGAGGGGCAGCGTGACGGCGAGGAGTTCCGCCCCGGCGGGCTCGACGTGCTGGCGCAGCATGTGATGGCCTGCGCCTGCGCTGGGCCGTTCCAGGAGGATGAGCTGCTGGCCGAAGTGCGCTCGGCGCTGACCTATGGCTGGGTGACGCCGGAGGTTTGGCGGCGCGTGCTCGGCTTCGTTGAAAATGGCGGCTATGCCCTGCGCGCCTATGACAAGTTCAAGCGGATCGTGCGGGACAGGGGCGGCACCTGGCGCCTCACCCATCCCGAACATGCCCAGCGCCACCGCATGAATGCAGGCATCATCGTGGACAGCGAGATGCTGAGCGTGCGTTTTCGCAACGGACGCAACCTGGGGCGGGTGGAAGAGCGGTTTGCGGCTACGCTTTCGCCGGGCGACACCTTTTTCTTTGCCGGGATGAGCCTTGAGGTCGAGCAGCTCAAGGACATGGATGTGATCGTCCGCGCAGCGAAGAAAAGCGCGACGATCCCCAGCTATGGCGGCGCGCGCATGCCGCTGACCACGCATCTTTCGGCGCGGGTGCGCGAAATGCTGGTCGATCGCGCGGGCTGGGCGCGTTTCCCCGACGATGTGCGCGAATGGCTTGAGATGCAGGACTGGCGTAGCAAGATGCCGGGGCCGGGCATGCTGCTGGTCGAAAGCTTCCCGCATCAGCGCAAGCATTACAGCGTTTATTACACATTCGAAGGATGGAACGCGAACCAGAGCCTGGGCATGCTGATCACGCGGCGGATGGAAGATCGCGGGCTACAACCGGGCGGCTTTGTCGCCAATGACTATTCGCTGGCGGTGTGGGGCTTGAAGCCGGTGCGCGATCCGGCACCGCTGCTGTCACCCGATATCCTTGAGCACGAATTTAGCGACTGGGTGCAGGAATCGCATTTGCTGCGGCGTGCCTTTCGCGAAGTGGCGGTGATCAGCGGACTGGTGGAGCGCCAGCATCCCGGAAAGCGCAAGAGCGGCAAGCAGGTCACTTTCTCGACCGACCTGATCTATGATGTGCTGCGCAAATACGAGCCCGATCATGTCCTGCTCGAAGCGGCATGGGCCGATGCGCGCGCGCGGATGACCGATGTCGGAAGATTGGGCGATTTGCTTGAGCGGTCGCAGCGGGAACTGGTGCATGTCCAGCTTGACCGGGTCAGCCCTTTGGCTGTGCCGGTGATGACCATGATCGGGCGCGAGGCAGTGCCGCAGGGTGCGGTGGACGATGAATTGCTGATCGAGGCGGAGACGCTGGCGAGCGAAGCGATGCGGGCGGACGAGCGGGATGGAGAGGCTGGCTAGCCACAAAAATGGGGCGGATCGCTCCGCCCCTTCTTCGAATTCATATGCGGATTTGGGCCTTAATCTTGCCCGCCAGCGCCGGGGCCACCGGTGCCAAAGGTCCGATACTTCTCATTGCCGACGAAACCGAACTTGGTCACGCCAGACTGTTTGATCACCCGCAACACATTGACTGAGAGTTCATAGCTGGCCAGCGCTTCCGGTTCGAACTGAAGTTCGGGTTCGGGCTGCATTGCCAGCGTGCCCTCAAGTTGGCCAACAAGCGTTCCCAGCGTGATCGGCTCGGCGTTCCAGAGAATCTCGTTGTTCTGGGTCAGAACAAGCTTGTTCTTGATCGGATCGATCGGTGGGGGCACGTTGTTTGGGTCCGGTTGCGGCAGATCGATATCGACCGAGTGTGTTGCAACCGGGATGGTGATGATGAACATGATCAGCAGAACGAGCAGAACGTCGATCAGCGGCGTCATGTTCATTTCCATCATCGGCGAGCCATCGTCTTTGCCGCCTGACATTGCCATGGATCAGTACTCCTGTGTCTCTATCGGGTCGGTCAGATGCCGGGTTCGACGGGGTTCGAAATAAAGCCCACCGTTGGATAGCCGGCGGCCTGAACGTTGTAGATCGCGCCAGCCACGCAGCGCCACGGCGCATTCACGTCGCCGCGAATATGGACCTGCGGGATCTGTTCGGGATCGGCCATCAGGGCTTCGGGGCCACCAGCGCGTTCAACAATAATCTCGAGGCGACGAAACGCCTGGTCGTAAAGATCTTCTGAACTCACCGGGGTGATGTTGTTGAAGTAGACCCGGCATTCGCCGTTTCGCGATGCGCCTTCGAAGCCGGGTTCGCCGGCACTGCGGCCCGCTGCATCGGTGGTGCTGACGGTAAGCAGCAGGTTTTCCACCTTGTCTTTCGATTCCACCGTGGTCATCACCGGTAATTCAAGCTTCTCGATCGTCTGGATCGCCACCGGAACCGCGATGAGGAAGATGATCAGAAGCACCAGCATCACGTCCACAAGCGGCGTGGTGTTGATGTCCGACATGGGGGTATCAGCCCCGCCTCCCGTCGAAATCGCCATTGCTACATCCTATCCGTAATTTTTCGCCAAGGGGTGTTGATGGCGGGGGCTGCCATATGGCGGCCCCCGTTCATCGATCAGGCGATCAGGCCTTTGGAGCCGTCTGCACGCCACCAGCGGTGGTTGCCGGCTTGGCAGGGGCCCGTGCGGGCGCCTTGGTTGCCGGCCGAACTGCGCCGCCCGAGTTCAGATTGGCCAGGATATCGGTCGAGAAAGCCGAAAGGTTCTCCGCGATCCGGCGGTTGCGGCTCTGCAGCCAGTTGTAGGCGAACACCGCAGGCACAGCCACGAACAGGCCGATCGCGGTCATGATCAGCGCTTCACCAACCGGGCCGGCCACCTTGTCGATCGATGCCGAGCCGGCAATGCCGATGTTGATGAGTGCGCGGTAGATCCCGATCACGGTGCCGAGCAGGCCGACGAAAGGTGCGGTCGCGCCGACGGTGGCGAGGAAGGGAAGGCCACCGGCCAGCTTGGCGTTGATCGCATCCTGCGAACGCTGCAGCGAGCCGTGCATCCAGTCATGCCCTTCGAGCTTGTCGGTCATCTTGCCATGCTCGTCTTCTGCCTTGAGGGCATCGTCGATGACCTGGCGCCATGCGCTGTTCTTTTCAAGCTTGGTTGCGCCTTCCTGCAGCGTGCTGGCCTGCCAGAACTTGCCCACCACGTCGCGGCGGAACTGCTTGTTGATCTTGTTTTGCTCAAACAGCTTGGTGATCAGGATATAGAACGATCCAACGCTCATGATCACCATGACGGCAAGGATAAACCAGGCGACCGGGCCGCCCTGTTCCATGGCTTCAATGAAGCCAAACTTGTTCGGAGCCACATCGGCCGCAGTAGCAAGAAGTTCGAAAGTCATTGCGAAAAGTCCTCTTAAAAATGTCCCCAAAGGGCCCCGGGCGGGGTGGTATGCGCCGCGGCCTAATTCAGTCGGTAAGTAATACGGGTGCTGTAACCGCCAGTAGTCGGGTTGCCGGCGGCATCCAGTGCAGGGTTGAAGCGCGCATAGCGCTGCATCCCAACGCAGGCCGCTTCGTCGAGAATGCTGGAACCACTCGATGCGGTAACCTGGCATTCACCAACGCGGCCATCTGGCGTCACGGTGACGCGAACACCAACCGTTCCCTGGATTTCCTCACGCAGGGCGCGGGAGGGATAGTTTTCCTGGATGCGGGCAGCCCAGCGGCGCTCGTCGCGGGTCGTCGCGCCGCGTGCCTGGGATGGCGGTGCGGGCGGTGCCGGCGGGGGCACGATCAATGCAGGCGGTGCCGGCGGCGGGATCGTCGGCCGCGTCTGAATCGGCGGCGGTGCCACGGCAATGTTGATCGGCGGCGGCGGTGCCACGGGAGGCGGCGGTGCCATTTCCTGAGGTTCCGGCGGCGGTGGTTCGTCCTCCGGTTCCTCAGGCGGCGGTTCTTCGATGTCGATCGTGGTCACACGTTCGGCAACTTTCTTCACCGCTTCGATCGCCAGGCCACTGATAAACAGGTAGCCAACTAACACATGGATTATCGCCACCAGGACGATGGCGACAATGCGATTGCCGCTTGTTTGTTGGTCAGCGTAAGCCATCCAGTCGCTTTCTCTCCATTTATTTCGCAGGGCCGGGGCCCGACAACCAGACAACCGCAAACTTGACGGTTTGCGGAGCCTCAAACTCCAACTTTCTTCCCTGACCGGGTAACGGTGCGCCGTCTACCCAGAGGCATCGCAGGCAGGCATCCGCCAAACCCGCAATCAAAACCTGGTTCAGCAAATCCCCAACTTAACCTGGCTTTCGCTTCGCGCTTTAACGGCCAAGCCAAGTTCAGGCAAACGCTTTATCGGTTAATAGGCGATTCAGGGATGATTGTCTGTTATCAGGCGGATTATAACCTTGCCTTGATAGCCCGCTTGGCGACATTTTCAAGATCACCTTCACCCGGATCGAGAGCGAAAATTAAATACATGAAATTCAATCACTTGATTATCGCTTTGCTATGCGCGCCGACTGGCGTTCCGGCGCTGGCCCAGACAGAGCCTGCGGCGGCTGCCCCGCAGGCAAGCTATGCTGACATTGTAACCCTGGCAGACCAGGCGGAACTGGTTGTGCGGGCCCAGATACGGCGCCAGATCGAACTTGAACCCGGGCGTTCAGCGGGAGTTGCACCGGGATTCGCCCGGCTCTTCATAGAGGCGCAGACGATCAGCCTGGTTTCAGGAGCGAGCGGCGTGGGAGAACAGCTGCGCTATCTCGTTGACGTGCCACTCGACTCTCGCGGCAAGGTGCCGAAGCTCAAGAAGCTGGAAGTGCTGCTCTTCGCGCGCACTGTGCCCGGGCGGCCGGGAGAGCTGCAATTGACGGGCGAATCGGCCCAGTTCATCTATACGCCCGCGTTCGAGGCTCGCCTCAGGCCGGTACTGGCTGCGCTCGCGGCCCCCGATTCGCCGCCGGTGGTGACCGGGATAAGCGACGCGCTGTCGGTGCCGGGCAATCTGGCAGGTGAATCGGAAACGCAGATTTTCCTTGCCACCGAAAGCGGCTCGCCGGTGTCGATCACTGTGCTGCGCCGTCCGGGTCGCCCGCCCACATGGGGCGTATCCTGGGGCGAGATCATCGACCAGTCGGCGCGCCCGCCAGCGCCCGAATCGATTGAATGGTACCGGCTCGCCTGCACCCTGCCGCCGAGGCTGCCCGCCGACACCAACCTGTCGCAAGACGGGGCAGCCAAAGCGCAGGCGGCGCGCGACTATGCCCTGGTAATGGGTGCGCTGGGGCCGTGCGGCCGGACGCTGACCACTGGCTAGCTGCCCCGGGCAAGCCCAGCTAGCGCGATCCCAAGACAAAGTGTTTCCCTTGTGGCCCCTGCCCGCGCTAGGGGGCGCGGCGATGCAATATCCATTCCGCCATACATTCCGCGTGCGCTATGCCGAAGTCGACCCGCAATCGGTCGTCTTCAATTCGCGCTATCTTGAATATGCTGACGTGCTGGTGACCGAATTCTTTCGTGAACACCGCGCCTGCGGCATGCCCGACGATCTCGAATTCCACGTTCGCCGGGCCGAGGTCGATTACCTCGTGCCGATCCGCAATGACGAGCTGATCGAAGGTCGCTTGACAGTCGAGAAGATTGGCAATTCCAGCATGACCATGCTGGTCGCACTGCACGGCGCCGAAGATGGTAGCCATCGTGCCGATATCCGCCTGGTGCAGGTAAGGGTCGATCTGGCGACTGGCCAGCCGCTGCGTATCGAAGACAGTGTGCGCGCCGCCTATGGCTTTACGGCCGGGAAGAAAATCGATGGTTGAGCCCCAGCATACTGAAACCTTGCGTATCGGCCTGGCCGGGCTGGGAACGGTCGGGGTGGGCGTGATCCGGCTGCTCGATACCAATCGCGATCTGCTCACGGCGCGCGCAGGCCGCCCATTGCAGGTGATCGCGGTCAGCGCACGTGACCGCCATCGCGATCGCGGGGTCGACCTGACGCCTTTTGCCTGGGAAAATGATCCGGTGGCGCTGGCGCGGCGTGATGATGTTGACGTGATTGTCGAGCTGATCGGCGGATCAGAGGGGCCCGCGCTGGCGCTGGCGCAGGCAGCGCTCACCAATGGCAAGCCGGTGGTCACCGCCAACAAGGCGATGATCGCGCACCACGGGCTCGATCTCGCCAAGCTTGCCGAAGCGCGCGATACCGCACTCAAATTCGAAGCGGCGGTGGCGGGCGGCATCCCGGTAGTGAAGGGGCTGCGCGAAGGCACATCGGCCAACCAGCTGACCAGCATCTATGGCATCCTCAACGGCACCTGCAATTACATCCTCTCGAAGATGGAAGACACCGGGGCGGATTTTGCCGAGGTACTGAGCGAGGCGCAGCGGTTGGGCTATGCCGAAGCCGATCCCACCTTCGACATCGAAGGAATCGACGCGGCGCACAAGCTGGCGATCCTCGCCGCGATCGGTTTCGGCGCGCGGCTCGATTTCGATGCTGTGCGCACCACCGGCATTACAAGAGTGAAGGCCGCCGATATCGTTCAGGCCGATGCGCTGGGCTATGTCATCCGCCTGATCGCGATGACCGATGTCGAGCCGGGCGTGGATGGTTCGCCCAGCCTGCTGCAGCGCGTTCGCCCTTGCCTGGTGCCCAAGCAGCATCCGCTTGCCAGCGTCGACGGGCCAACCAATGCGGTGGTGGCGGAAGGCAATTTCTCCGGCCGCCTGCTGTTCCAGGGCGCCGGAGCCGGCGAAGGCCCAACTGCCAGTGCGGTGGTGGCTGACCTGATCGATATCGCGCGCGACGAAGTGGGCGCGCCCTTCTCGATTCCCGTGGCCAATCTCGCGCCGATGCCGCCGGCGGAACCGGGCGAACGTACCGAGCGCACCTATCTGCGCTTCACCGTGGCAGATCGCCCCGGCGTGCTGGCAGAGATTACCGCCGCGATGCGCGATGCCGATGTCTCGATCGAAAGCCTGATCCAGAAGGGGCGCGGCGATGATGGCGGCGAAGTGCTGGTTGCGATGGTGACGCATGAAGGGCCGGAACGCTGCATCACGGCTGCATTGGCGCTGCTCGAAGGTTCGGACAGCCTTACTGCGCCCCCTCTGGTGCTGCCGATCCTTCCCGACTGAGATCGCTTTCGCCCCCTCCTGGCTGGCGTTGCGGGAGGCCAAGCAGTTCCTCTTGCGAAGGCGGATCGCCCTGGTCGTTGCCGCGCGGGGCCATCCCGCGTGCGATCCGGTCTGCATCCGATCCGGGCGGCGCTTTGGGAAGCGCCGTCACGTCGATCATCAGCGCGGGCGGCGGCGGGCATTTCTGCAGACCGGGGATGCACAGGCCGCCTACCGTGGCCGGCCCGCGAAAGATTCCGGGGCCTGCCACATCGGGCGTTTGCAGGTCGCCCGCAAAGGCCGTCTCCTCGGCATAGCGTCGCTGCGCGGCATCGCGATCGCCGCTGTAGCGGTGCGACGTATCTTCCACGATCTCGCGGCAGACCACGATATCGCGCGAAATGGTTGCAGCCTCCCGCTCGCGCTCGCACTGCTCAATACGGCGCGGGTCGATTTCACCTTCCGGCGGCGGCACAAGGATGTCGATCACTTCATTTTGCGGGGGCGCAGGCGGTTGCTCGCTGGCAGGGCTAGCTCTGCTTTCCTGCGCGGAGATCGGCTGCGCCACAAGCGCCAGCGCTGCGCCCGCCAAAACCGAAATCACGCGATGGCACAGGATCGGCATTGCGTGATTGCTATACAAGCGCGCTTCCTTATGGCTAGGGAACGGCACACTCACCTCAGGGACTGAATTCATCATGAACAGCGATATCCTCGCCAAGAAGCAGGCCAGCGGCAACGCGCTCGACCGCGTGCTGGTGCTTGAAATGGTCCGTGTGACCGAAGCCGCTGCGGTCGCGGCGTCGCATCTGATCGGGCGCGGCGACGAAAAGGCCGCCGATGCCGCTGCGGTAGAGGCCATGCGGCGGGCCTTCGACAGCCTGTACATGGACGGCACGGTGGTGATCGGCGAAGGCGAACGCGACGAGGCGCCGATGCTCTATATCGGCGAGAAAGTGGGCGGCGCGCCGGGCAAGGGGCCGAAGATCGACATCGCGCTCGATCCGCTCGAAGGCACCACCATCACCGCCAAGGCCGGGCCCAATGCGCTGGCGGTTCTGGCGGCGGCGGAAGAGGGCAACCTGCTCAACGCGCCCGACACCTATATGGACAAGATCGCGGTGGGGCCGGGCTATCCCGAAGGCATTATCGATCTGGCCAAGAGCCCGACCGAAAATGTCAAGGCGGTGGCCGCAGCCAAGGGCGTGGAACCCGGTGAGATCATCGTCTGCGTGCTCGACCGGCCGCGCCATGCAGAGCTGATCGCGGAACTGCGCGCGCTCGGCTGCGGCGTGGTGCTGATCGGCGATGGCGACGTCGCGGGCGTGATCGCGGTGACGGACGAAGACACCACGATCGACATGTACATGGGCCAGGGCGGCGCGCCAGAGGGCGTGCTGGCCGCAGCGGCGCTGCGCTGCGTCGGCGGGCAGTTCAACGGGCGGCTGGTGTTCCGCAACGAGGACGAGAAGGCTCGCGCGCGCAAGCTCGGCATCACCGACTTTGACCGCATCTACAAGCTAGAGGACCTCGCCAAGGGCGATTGCATCTTCGCCGCGACCGGGGTCACTTCGGGCTCATTGCTCGACGGGGTCAAGCGGCTGCGCAGCGGCAAGATGACGACGCACAGCGTGGTGATGCGCGCGTCAAGCGGCACCGTTCGCTGGATCAGGGGCGAACACCGGATTGCGTGATGGTTTGATTGCATCTACCTGATGTTGTCGACCGGCTGGCGGCCCAATAGCGGAAGCAAGCTAGTTGGATGCCCGGAAGCGGGCTTGGTGAGCAAAATAGCGCCCATAGTCTCCGCGCCCATCAAACATCTCGGCAGTAAATCCATTCGGCTGCAATTCAAATGACCGGCTTTTCAGCCGCTTGGCGGTTGCGGCCCACTCATCCTCTGGTCCAAGTACCCAAGGAAAAATGTGAGCCATCATGCCTGCCACGTGCAGAAACTCGGGGTCCGTGGAACCTTCTCCTCCGAACCATTGATAAATCTGATGCCATAACTCCAATGCATCCGGGTCGTCCGACATTCCCGTTACAAAAGGCGGGTCGGCCCAATGCATCCACGCTAGGTAAAGCAGCTGGATGGCGCACTCTCTGTCGCGAGTACCCCTTTCCCATTTTTCGCGGAACTCTCGGTAGTCTTCTTCCATGCGAAAGCCTCCAAAGCAAAGATCGCCGTGTACCGTATTCCCCACATGGACGCCATGACCGCTCCCCACCCAATTCCTGCAGTTCGCCGAGGTCGGGTCTGCCCATTAGCTGGCGAGAACACCCCCTCCTCTGTTGCAATTGCATGACTCTCGTCTAGGCGGGGGGCATCAGCTGCACCCGGGGATTCGCACTCATGAAGATCATGTCCGGCAATTCGAACCTTCCGCTAGCGCGCGCGGTTGCCGCCTATCTCGAGATTCCGCTCACCGATGCCAGCGTGCGGCGTTTCGCGGATGAGGAAATCTTCGTCGAAATCCACGAGAATGTGCGCGGCGAAGACGTGTTCGTGATCCAGCCGACCAGCTTCCCGGCGAATGACAATCTGATGGAATTGCTGATCTGCATCGATGCGCTCAAGCGCGCCTCGGCCAAGCGGATCACCGCCGTTGTGCCCTATTTCGGCTATGCGCGGCAGGACCGCAAGCCCGGCCCGCGCACGCCGATCTCGGCCAAGCTGGTGGCGGACCTCATCACCCGCGCCGGGGCTGACCGCGTGCTGGCGGTGGATCTCCATGCCGGCCAGATCCAGGGCTTCTTCGATATCCCGACTGACAATCTCTATGCCGCACCGGTGATGGCGGCCGATATCCAGGCGCGTTATGGTGATCAGGATCTGATGGTGGTCAGCCCCGATGTCGGCGGCGTGGTGCGCGCCCGTGCGCTAGCCAAGCGGCTCGACAATGCGCCGCTCGCCATCGTCGACAAGCGGCGTGACCGGCCGGGCGAAAGCGAAGTGATGAACATCATCGGCGATGTAAAGGGGCGGCACTGCATCCTGATCGATGACATCGTCGATTCGGGCGGCACGCTATGCAATGCGGCGCAGGCGCTGCTCGATCAGGGGGCGACAAGCGTCGCGGCCTATATCACCCACGGTGTGCTGTCGGGCGGCGCGGTGGCGCGGGTCGACGGTTCGGCGCTCAAGGAACTGGTCATCACCGACACCATCCGCCCAACCGAGGCGACCGAGAAATCAGAGCGGATCCGGGTGCTCACCATCGCCCCGCTGATCGGCGAGGCCGTTCGCCGGATCGCCGATGAAAGCAGCGTCTCCAGCCTGTTCGACTAGTCCGTGCCGCTGCTGAGCCAGGGGCGCGTTTGCCCGGGACCTAGCCGGTGCAATTCCTCCAGCCGGCGGGCCTGGCGGATTTCGACATTGAGCGTCATCAGCGGGCGCGGCGCAGCGCAGAAATTGCTCGGCGTGGTGCCAAAGAAGGCCGCAAACTCGCGGATCAGGTGCGACTGGTCGAAATAGCGCAGCATCAGCTGCTCGGCCTCCGCTTCGTCGGCTACGCCGCAAAGCCGTGCCGCGAAGTCGAGCGCGCGGGCTCGGCGCAGCACCTGTTTGGGGGTAAGCCCGAAATCGCGTTTCACAATCCGCTCCAGCTGGCGCAGGCTGACGTTATGTGCCTTGGCAAACCCTGCGAGCGAAAGGTTGGGGTCGGCAAATCCGGCCAGTTCGAATGCGCTTGTCAGCGGATTGGGCGGTTCGGGATCGAGCGCGGCGATGCGCCGTCGCAAGGCAGTTTCGAGCTGGGCCAGCCATTGTTCGGGCTCGGCATCGGGCGGATACTCGCTGAACAGGTCGTGTTCGACCAGGCCCAGCGGATCGCTCCGCTCGACCCGGTCAATCAAGCTTTCGGTGTTTCGGTCCGTCAGCCGCCCGAGCGCACCCGGCCGCAGCCCCACTCCCACAGCGATGACAGAGCCCGTACAGCTGAGCGGCATAAAACCAGATTGGGGCCCGAACAGCAGCACCTCGTCGCGATAACTGCTTGTTCCTTCGCGATCGGTCGCGGTCCAGTCGCCGCGCAGCACGATCCGCGCGAAGGTGAGATCGTTGCACATGCCGCAGTGGATGACCGAGGACGGGTCGGCCTCGATCTTGGCCGCTACCAGCCTGCCGACCCATGGCCGCAGGTCATCGGCCGGTGCACGGTTGATCGACAGGGGCATGCCGCCGCGCGATACGCCCGATAATGGCTCCGATGTCTGACGCCAGCGCTCGCCATCGTTTTCATATTCCACTTAGCGCGACCCCTGAAAATTCCCGAAATGATACAACAAAAGTCGCGATCGGTCGAATTGTTCCGGGAAACATTGCCGAGACACGTGCCGGTCGGGAGGAGGGGCTGTAAATTCGCGCGATCAAGTGAGTGCCGCTTGCCTGCGGCGGTGTGTGCGAACGGCGAGGCGACCCCCGATTCACTTCAAGCCGATTGTCTTCGCGCGCCAATCCGGTAACAGGCCCCGCTGGCCCTTTCACGAAGGGGCTTTGTGCGACTGCGACTTGGTTTACATATTGCGAAGCGAGGCAAAGCGATGAATGCAGCGGATATCGAGTGCGCGCAGCGGCTGGCCGAAGCGGCCGGAAATGCCATTCGCCCGCTGTTCCGCGGTGACTGGTCGCACGAGTGCAAGGATGATGCGACCTTCGTGACCGAGGCTGACCGGTCGGCAGAAGCGGCCATGCGCGCGATTATCGAGCGCACCTTTCCCGATGACGGGATCATCGGTGAGGAATACGGGCTGCGCAACGAGGGCGCCGGGCGGCAATGGGTGCTCGATCCGATTGACGGCACCACCAGCTTCATCGCCGGGCGTCCGATCTTCGGCACGCTGATCGCGCTGATGCAGGATGGCTGGCCGGTGCTGGGCGTGATCGATCAGCCGATCCTGAAGGAACGCTGGATCGGGGTGCTCGGCGAAGGGACCACGCTCAACGGCAGGCCGGTGCGCAGCGCGCCGTGCAAGGACATTGCCGATGCGGTGCTGGCCACCACCACCCCGCACCAGTTTTCCGGCAGCGATGTCGATCCCTTCATGGGGGTCGCCAAATCGGTGGCAGAGCGCAAGATCATCTATGGCGGCGATTGCTACAATTATGCGCTGGTCGCCTCGGGCCATGTCGATTTGGTGGTCGAGGCCGGGCTCAAGCTCTATGACTATGCCGCGCTGGTGCCGGTGGTTGAGGGTGCCGGCGGGCTGATGAGCGACTGGCAGGGCAACCCGCTGGATGCAGGTTCGGACGGGCGCGTGATTGCGCTAGGCGATCCGGCGCGGCTGGAAGATGTGCTGGAGGCAATGGGGTAGGGCTGATCCCCTGTCACCCGTCCTTTCCGTCGCGCCGCGGCGAAACGTAGATTGCGCCATTGCGCATTGCCCAGGGCAGCAAGCCCAGGGTGAACGCAAAGATGGCCACGATCAGCCAACTGCCGCTTTCCGCGTTGACACCCGCGACGATACGGCTTGCCGCCGCCGCCTGAATGGCGCCGAACGCAATCCAGGCAACAGCAGGCATTTCAAGCGGCCGCCCGGAATGCCCCTGTGTCACCCGCGTGACCATGGCGACCAGCAGGCTTGCGGCGAAGCCGATCATCAATGCGTGGTCAGCACCGCGCCCATACAGGCCAAGCGCGCCGTCAATGGCGGCAAAGGCGAACCCCGGCGGAGCCCATGTGAAGCCCCACACCAGCACCAGCAGCAGGCCTGGTGGCCTGGTTCTGGGCCACCATTTCCAGCACATCAGCCCAGTTACTGCCGCGAGCCCGGCATTGGCCGCCACCGCCAATGCTACAAAAGGCAGCATTTCTCCCGCGAGCCGGGTGAGCAACAGGCCCCAGAGTGCAGCCAGCAGCCAGTCTGGCCGCCAGCGCACATAGTCGGCGATCACATTGCCTGCGAAAAAGGGCACCATCCGGTGGGCAACAGTCAGGAAAATCGGCAGCAGCAGGCCGCCGATGCCAATGCGATTGGCAAGGGCAAGCAATGCCGGATCGCCCGAAGCAAGAAAACCGGTCGCCGCCGCAATCCCTGCGATCCCGAAGCAAAGCGCGCCAAGTGCGGACCGTGCATGCCAGCAGCGCGGGCGCGCCGCCAAGGCATTGCGGCGCAGCACGCTGGCAAGCACCACTATGGCTACAGCCCATCCCGCAGCGAGCAGGCAAAAGCCCGCCAAGGCGAGCCAATCGAATCCGCTCCAAAGGCCTGCCAGCGTAGTGAGAACCCCGGCGAGCAGTGCTATTCCCACAGGGCCGAACTGCTTGGGGGGCAGATCGCCCTGCCCCATCCAGCGCGGGAACACGGTCAATAAAAAGCCAAAGATGAAGGGAGCAAAACCCGCATAGATCATTGCCGGACCATGCAGCAGGGCAGGTGGAAGCTGGGTTTGCGGCGGTACCGGCCCACCGCCATGGAGCGCATACAGCTGCACCAGCCACCACAGGGCCAGCCCGCAAAGGCCAACGGTTCCAGCGAGAAAGGGCATGCGATGCGGAGAGGCGAGAAGAATGGTCATGGGTAAATCGCCTTGGCCCTGATCAGATCAATCCATGGGCGCCCGCCATTGCGCCCAGAACGGTGACAAGTGCGAGCGCGGACAACAGCCGGTGCAGCAACACCATGCGCTGAAAATCGCGCGCTGGTGAAGGCGAGCGCGCCATCCGCCGGTGCAGAACCAGCGGCTCGGCAACGAACAGCATCATGAAGAAAACCAGCCACAGGCCAAGCATGGCGTGCATCCACCACATGTCCACCTGGGCAAAGCGGCCCCATAAATCTGCCTGCCAGGTCATCCAGAATCCGGAAGCTCCGGCCAGCAATACCCAAAACCTGGCCTGCGGCGCGAAGCCGGCCTCGATCCGGTGGAATGCTTCAAGCCGACGGTCGGGCGCTTCGCTGCGCACGATGGCCGGCATCACGACAAAGGTGACGAACCAGACGCCGCCGATCCACCCCACGAGGGCGGTGACGTGAACAACACGGGCGAGGGTAAACAGATCGATCAGCATGGCGTTGTGAATGGAGATAGACGCAAAGAGATGCTTTGACCAAGATCAATTGTAAACGTCATTTACCGCTGTTTTAGAAAACATGAATCAAGCAAGCCTGGCCGCTGCGGTAACTGGTCATGCATTTGATCGGTCCTGCCCCCAAGCCAGGATCAGACCGGAATCGGGTCAGGTCGTGAAAATTCGCACAGCGCATCGCGATCTATAATCGTGATCTTGCCGCCGTTGACCCTGACCCCGTGGCTGGCCAGTGTCGAAAATGCGCGGGAGAGATTTTCGGGCGTCATGCCCAGCAAGGATGCGAGCAGACGCTTTTCTCCTTTCAAATGGATGGTTCCCGCTGCCGTCTGCTGGCTCTCCTGTTGCAGCAAGTAGTTGCCCAGCCGTTCAGCTGACTGGCGCATTTTCATGTCCGCCAACGCGCGTACCAGATCGCGATAGGCAAGGGCCAATTCGCGCATGGTGGCCTGCATCAATGCCGCGTCCTGCCGGATAACCTCCCGGATCAATGCGGCCGGCACGAGCAGGACGCGCGAGGGTTCGAGCGTGCGCGCGGTCATGAGATAGGGCAGGTCGTTGACCACTGCTGCCAGGATAAAACTGGTGACCGGCTCGACGATCCGCATGGTGGTGTCGCGCCCGCCGCTGTTGACGGAAAGCTCAACCAGGCCGTCGACCAAGACGTGCAGGAAATCGGCGCGCTGCCCAAGCTCGAACAGGACCAATTGAGGTGGAAACACTTGCAGGAACGAGCCCGAAAAGACCCGTTCACGCAAGGTGTCATCCATGTCGCGGAACAGAGGTAGCCGGGCGATCTCTGGCTTTTCGCCGCTTCTCATGAACCTTGTCACCCCTGCTGCCTGGCGAGGGATGGTAGCCGCTTGATTGATGCATATCAACCATACCCTTGACCTGTATCGGGTCGCGTCGCGTGCTGCATCAGGCCGCGCCGATTTTACGCGGCTTCCAGGGTTCGATTTGATCTTGGTCAAGAAATTGCGGGATGCAACACTGCATCGTGAACTGGTCAACCGAGCTTTCACCGGGAGCCGCATATGCCGCCAAGAGACCATGTGACCAGTGCCGAACAGAACCGAGCCTTGGGTCTCAGCACCTTTGCCTTCACGATCTGCTTTGCGGTCTGGACGATCTTCGCGATCATCGGGATCGAGATCAAGGCAGAGCTGGGCCTTTCCGACACGCAGTTCGGCCTGCTGGTGGGCACACCGATCCTCACCGGGTCGCTCACGCGCCTCCTGCTGGGAGTGTGGACTGATCAATATGGCGGACGGATCGTCTTTGCGCTCACCATGATCGCTTCGGCGGTTTCGACATTCCTGCTGTCCTATACTGACAGCTATCTGATGATGCTGCTGGCGGCACTGGGCCTGGGCCTGGCGGGCGGCGGTTTCGCGGTTGGCGTGGCCTATGTCTCGAAATGGTATCCGCAGGAGAGGCAGGGCTCGGCACTCGGTTTCTTCGGCATGGGCAATGTCGGTGCTGCGCTGACCAAGTTCGTTGCGCCGTGGGTTATGGTGGCGTTCGGCTGGACCATGGTGGCGCAGCTATGGGCAGGCGCATTGGCGATCACCGCGGTGCTGTTTTTCCTCCTTGCCAAGGATGATCCCGATCTGGTCGCGCGCAGGACCAGCGGTGCCAAGCCCATGACCCTCAAGCAGCAGCTGGAGCCGCTCAAGAACGAGCAGGTGTGGCGCTTTTCGCTCTATTATTTCTTTGTCTTCGGTGCCTTCGTGGCGCTGGCGCTATGGCTGCCGCACTATATCGTCGATCTGTACGGGGCCGATGTCAAAACGGCCGGGATGCTGGCGGCGAGCTTCTCGCTCTCGGCCAGCGTTTTCCGTGCCTATGGTGGGGTACTGTCGGATAAATATGGCGCACGAAAGGTCATGTATGCGACCTTTGGCGTTTCGCTGGTTCTGCTGTTCATGCTCAGCTATCCGGCGACCGACTATGTGATCCACGGGATCCGGGGGCCGATCGCCTTCTCTACCTCGATGAGCCTGGTGCCCTTCGTGATCACGGTGTTCGTGCTGGGCTTCTTCATGTCGCTGGGCAAGGCGGCGGTCTACAAGCACATTCCGGTCTATTACCCGAACCATGTCGGCGCGGTCGGCGGGCTGGTCGGCCTGGTCGGCGGCCTTGGCGGTTTCGTCCTGCCGATCGTGTTCGGGGCGGTCAGCGATCTTACCGGCATCTGGACCAGCTGTTTCATGGTGCTGTTCGCGCTGGTGGCGATCGCGCTGACGTGGATGCATCTGGCGATCCGGCAGATGGAGCAGAAAGCCAGCGGTATCGATGTCCGCAGCTTGCCGCAGTTTCCCGAGATGGCCGGGTTGCACGACGAGCAGAAGCACGCTGCTGCGCAGCCGAGCAAGGTGCTGACCGAATGGAAGCCGGAAGACCCGGGCTTTTGGGAGCAGACGGGTGAACGGATCGCGCGCCGCAACCTCTATATCTCAATCCCCGCGCTGCTGCTTGCCTTTGCGGTGTGGATGGTATGGTCAATGGTGGTGGCCAAGCTGCCTTCGATCGGCTTTGCCTATACCACCGACCAGCTGTTCTGGCTGGCGGCGCTGCCGGGCCTGTCGGGTGCGACCTTGCGGATCTTCTACAGCTTCATGGTGCCGATCTTCGGCGGGCGACTGTGGACCACGCTCAGCACGGCTTCGTTGCTGATCCCCGCATTCGGGATCGGCTACGCGGTGCAGAACCCTGGCACGCCCTATGTCATTTTCCTGGTGCTGGCGCTGCTGTGCGGCTTTGGCGGGGGCAATTTTGCCTCGTCGATGTCGAACATCAGCTTCTTCTTCCCCAAGGCGCAGAAGGGCAATGCGCTGGCGCTCAATGCCGGGCTGGGCAATCTTGGCGTGTCGGTGATGCAGTTCGCGGTGCCGCTGGTGATTGTGGCGGGCGTGTTCGGCGCACTGGGCGGCGCCCCGCAGCAGACTGCCGAGGGCGGGCAGATGTGGCTCCAGAATGCGGGCTTCATCTGGGTGCCGTTCATCATCGCCAGCACGTTGCTTGCGTGGTTCGGTATGCATGACATTGCCGATGCCAGGGCCAGCTTTGCCGAACAGTCGGTGATTTTCCAGCGCAAGCACAACTGGCTGATGTGCTGGCTCTACACCGGCACTTTCGGCAGCTTCATCGGCTTTTCTGCCGGATTGCCGTTGCTGGCCAAGAACCAGTTCCCCGATATCGACGTGCTAAAGTTCGTGTTCCTCGGCCCGCTGGTGGGCGCGCTCAGCCGCGCGGCGACCGGCTGGGTGTCCGATCGCTGGGGCGGTGGGCGCGTCACCTTCTGGGTGTTCGTGGGCATGATGCTGGGCGTGCTCGGCGTGATCTGGTTCCTCCAGGCGGGCAATTGGTGGGGCTTCCTGGGGATGTTCATCTTCATGTTCTTCATGACCGGGGTGGGCAATGCCTCCACCTTCCAGATGATCCCCGCGATCGTGCGCCAGGAAGTGCCCCGGCTGATGCCCGAAGTTGGAGCCGAGGCCCAGAGGCGGCAGGCGGATAAGGAATCGGCGGCAATCGTTGGCTTTACCTCGGCCATCGCAGCCTATGGCGCCTTCTTCATTCCCAAGAGCTTCGGCAGCGCGATCGCCGCCACCGGATCGCCGATGCCGGCGCTGTGGGGCTTCCTGATCTTCTACGCCAGCTGCGCGGCGCTCACCTGGTGGGTTTATACCCGCCGCGGCGGCTTGCTGCACGAGGTTGAACGCGGGCGTCCGCCTGCGCCGGCCGCCGTTCCCCCGATCATGAAAGGAGCCGCTGCATGAGCCACCTTCTCGACCGCCTGACGTTCTTCAACCAGAAGAAAGTCGCCTTTTCCGAAGGTCACGGTGTCACCACCAATGAAAATCGCGGCTGGGAGGATAGCTATCGCCAGCGCTGGCAGCATGACAAGATCGTGCGCTCCACCCACGGGGTCAATTGCACTGGATCGTGCAGCTGGAAAATCTACGTCAAGGGCGGGATCATCACCTGGGAAACGCAGCAGACCGACTATCCGCGCACCCGGCCCGATCTGCCCAATCACGAGCCGCGCGGCTGCCCGCGCGGGGCAAGCTATAGCTGGTACATCTATTCGGCGCAGCGGCTGAAATACCCGATGGTGCGCTCGCGCTTGCTCAAGCTGTGGCGCGAGGCGCGGGCAGTGCGAACTCCGGTTGCCGCGTGGGCCTCGATCGTCGAGGATCCGGCCAAGCGCAAGAGCTATACCGCGATCCGCGGGCACGGCGGCTTCGTGCGTTCGACCTGGGACGAGGTGAACGAGATCATCGCCGCCGCCAATGCCTATACCGCCAAAACCTGGGGGCCTGACCGGGTGATCGGCTTCAGCCCCATCCCGGCAATGTCGATGGTGAGCTATGCGGCGGGGTCACGCTACCTCTCGCTGCTCGGCGGCACCTGCATGAGCTTCTATGACTGGTATTGCGACCTGCCGCCCGCCAGCCCGATGACCTGGGGCGAACAGACCGACGTTCCCGAAAGCGCGGACTGGTATAATTCCGGCTTCCTGATGATGTGGGGTTCCAACGTGCCGCAGACCCGCACGCCCGACGCCCACTTCATGACCGAGGCGCGCTATCGCGGCACCAAGGTGGCGGTTGTCAGCCCGGACTATGCCGAGGCTACCAAATTCGCCGATTTGTGGCTCAATCCCAAGCAGGGCACCGATGCAGCGTTGGCGATGGCGATGGGCCATGTGATCCTGCGTGAATTCCATCTTGACCGGCAGGCAGAGTATTTCGAGGATTATTGCCGCAAATACTCCGACATGCCGATGCTGGTGCGGCTGGTGGAAAAGGACGGGGCCCTGATCCCGGAAAACCTGCTGCGCGCCAGCGATTTCCTCGACAGTCTGGGTGAAGCCAACAATCCGGAGTGGAAGGTCGTCGCTATCGACGACGCCTCCGATGAAGTGGTGGCCCCCACTGGCTCGGCCGGTTTCCGCTGGGGTGAAAAGGGCAAATGGAATCTCGAGGAGAAAGACGGGCGCGGCAACGATACCGTCCTGAGAATGACCAATATTCTCGACGGTCAGCATGATGAAGTGGTGGAGGTTGCCTTCCCCTATTTCGGCAATCGCGAACATGACCATTTTGAAGGCACCGACCACCCCAGCGTCCTGAAGCGCCGCGTGGCGGTGCGCCAATTGCAGCTGAAGGATGGCAAGGCTTTCGTGGCCACCGTGTTCGACCTGCTGTGCGCCAATTACGGCCTCGACCGCGGTCTGGGCGGCGAGCATGTGGCGCGCGATTACGCCGATATGGAACCTTACACGCCTGCCTGGGCGGAAAAGATCACCGGAGTTCCTGCCGAGCAGATCATCACCGTGGCGCGCGAATTCGCCGCCAATGCGGAAGCGACCAGAGGCAAGTCGATGGTGATCCTGGGGGCGGGGCTCAACCATTGGTATCACATGGACATGAACTATCGCGGCATCATCAACCTGTTGGTGATGTGCGGCTGCGTGGGCCAGTCAGGCGGTGGCTGGGCGCATTACGTGGGGCAGGAAAAGCTGCGCCCGCAGACCGGCTGGTTGCCGCTGGCTTTCGGGCTCGACTGGAGCCGCCCGCCGCGCCAAATGAACTCGACCAGCTTCTTCTACGCCCACACCGATCAATGGCGCTATGAAACGCTGGGGGTGGAGGAAATCCTTTCCCCTACCGCGCCTGATGGCGAATGGGACGCCAGCCTGATCGATTACAACGCGCGGGCCGAACGGATGGGCTGGCTGCCTAGCGCCCCCCAGCTCAAGACCAACCCGCTCGAAGTGGGCAAAGCGGTGAAAGCCAGCGGCATGGAGGCGAAGGATTACGTTTCCGCTGCGCTCAAATCCGGCGAATTGGAAATGTCATGCTTCGATCCGGACGATCCGGCCAATTGGCCGCGCAACATGTTCGTGTGGCGTTCGAACCTGCTGGGTTCATCGGGCAAGGGGCACGAATATTTCCTCAAGCACCTGCTCGGCACAGCCCACGGCGTTCAGGGCAAGGATCTGGGCGAAACCGGCGCGCAGAAGCCCAAGGAAGTTAAGTGGCATGACGAGGCGCCCAAGGGCAAGCTCGACCTGCTGGTGACGCTGGACTTCCGCATGTCGACCACATGCGTCTATTCCGACATCGTCCTGCCCACCGCCAGCTGGTATGAGAAGGACGATCTCAACACCTCGGACATGCATCCCTTCATTCATCCGCTGTCGGCGGCAGTCGATCCGGTGTGGGAATCGCGCAGCGACTGGGACATCTACAAGGGCATCGCGAAGAAGTTTTCCGAAATTGCGCCCGAAGTGCTCGGTGTAGAGCATGATGTGGTGCTGACCCCGATCATGCACGACACGCCCGGAGAGATCGCCCAGCCTTTCGATGTGGCCGATTGGGGGCATGGCGAGATCGAGGCGATACCTGGCAAGACCATGGCCAATGTGGCGGTGGTCGAGCGCGATTATCCGGGGCTTTACCACCGGTTCACCGCGCTCGGCCCGCTGATGGACAAGCTTGGCAATGGCGGCAAGGGAATCAGCTGGAACACCCAGCACGAAGTCGAAAATCTGAGGAAGCTCAACGGCACGGTGCTGGAGGAGGGGGCTACCCAAGGCATGCCGCAGATCGAAACTGCGATCGATGCCGCCGAGGTGATCCTGATGCTGGCGCCCGAAACCAATGGCGAAGTGGCCGTCAAGGCGTGGGATGCGCTGTCGCAGAACACGGGGCGCGACCACAGGCATCTGGCGCTGCCCAAGGAAGAGGAGAAGATCCGCTTCCGCGACATTCAGGCGCAGCCGAGGAAGATCATCTCATCGCCCACCTGGTCCGGGATCGAAAGCGAGCATGTGTGCTACAACGCGGGCTACACCAATGTGCACGAACTGATCCCGTGGCGCACCCTGACCGGGCGGCAGCAGCTTTATCAGGATCACAAGTGGATGCGCGCCTTTGGCGAGGGCTTCTGCGTCTATCGCCCGCCGATCGACACCAAGGCGGTCAAGCCGATGCTCGATCAGGCGAAGGACGCGCCGCACGTGATCCTGAACTTCATCACCCCGCACCAGAAATGGGGCATCCATTCGACCTATACCGACAATCTGCTGATGCTCACTCTGTCGCGCGGCGGGCCGATTGTGTGGATGAGCGAGGTGGACGCGGCCAAGGCCGGCCTGGTCGATAATGACTGGGTCGAAACCTTCAATTCCAACGGTGCGCTGGTCGCCCGCGTGGTCGTCTCTCAGCGGATGAAGGAAGGCACGCTGTTCATGTATCACGCGCAGGAGAAGATCACCAACGTGCCCGGATCGCCGCTGACGGGCCAGCGCGGCGGCATCCACAACTCGGTCACGCGCGCGGTCCTCAAACCAACGCACATGATCGGCGGATATGTCCAGCAAAGCTATGGCTTCAATTATTACGGCACGGTCGGCTCCAACCGCGACGAATATGTCATCGTGCGCAAGCTCAGCAAGGTCGACTGGCTCGAAGGGGACTTGGCCGAAGGGGAGAACGCAGCATGAAAATCCGCGCGCAGATCGGCAAGGTTCTGAACCTCGACAAGTGCATCGGCTGCCACACCTGCTCGGTCACGTGCAAGAACGTGTGGACCAGCCGCGAGGGCATGGAATACGCCTGGTTCAACAATGTCGAGACCAAGCCCGGCATCGGCTATCCCAAGGACTGGGAGAACCAGAAACGCTGGAACGGCGGCTGGGTGCGCACCCCCGGCGGATCGATCCGGCCCAAGATGGGCGGCAAGTGGCGGGTGCTGGCGAAAATCTTCGCCAATCCCGACCTGCCCGAGATCGACGATTATTACGAGCCCTTCACCTTCGATTACGCCCATTTGCAGCAGGCAGGCGAAAGCAAGGCTTTCCCCACCGCGCGCCCGCGCAGCCTGATTTCCGGGCAGCGGATGGAGAAGATCGAATGGGGCCCCAACTGGGAGGAAATCCTGGGCGGTGAGTTTTCCAAGCGGTCGGAGGATTACAACTTCGAAGGGGTACAGAAAGAGATTTACGGCCAGTTCGAAAACACCTTCATGATGTATCTGCCCAGGCTGTGCGAGCACTGCCTCAACCCCACCTGTGTCGCCGCCTGTCCCTCTGGCGCGATCTACAAGCGCGAGGAAGACGGCATCGTCCTGATCGATCAGGAGACGTGCCGCGGCTGGCGCATGTGCGTATCGGGCTGCCCCTACAAGAAGATCTATTACAACTGGAAAACCGGCAAATCGGAAAAGTGCATCTTCTGCTATCCGCGCATCGAGGCGGGCCAGCCGACGGTATGCAGCGAAACCTGCGTCGGGCGCATCCGCTATCTGGGCGTGATGCTGTATGATGCGGACCGGATCGAGGAAGCCGCATCGGCCGAGAATGTCGAAGACCTGTATCAGGCGCAGCTCGACATTTTCCTTGATCCCAATGATCCGGAAGTGATTGAGCAGGCGCGGAAAGATGGCGTGCCCGAAGCATGGCTTGAAGCCGCGCGGCATTCGCCGGTGTGGAAAATGGCAATGGAATGGAAGGTCGCCTTCCCGCTCCACCCGGAATACCGCACTCTGCCGATGGTATGGTACGTGCCGCCGCTCTCGCCGATCAATGCGGCGGCGAGCGCCGGGCAAATTTCGGTCAATAACAACATGCCCGACGTCCGCAGCTTGCGCATTCCGCTCAAGTATCTCGCCAATTTGCTCACCGCAGGCGACGAGGAACCGATTGCCCTGTGCCTTGAGCGGATGCTGGCAATGCGCGGCCACATGCGCGCGAAGACGGTAGAAGGGGTGCAGAACGAGGGCATAGCCGAGGCTGTCGGGCTCACGGGCGCGCAGATCGAGGACATGTACAAGGTGATGGCGCTGGCCGATTACGAGGATCGCTTCGTCATTCCCACCGGCCACCGCGAGGATGCCGAGGACATGTTCGAGGAACGCGGCTCCTGCGGCTTCACCTTCGGCAATGGCTGTTCGGGCGGGTCAAGCGAGAGCAATTTGTTCGGCGCCAAACCGGCACGCAAGAAACTCCAGACCCCGACGCCCCACATTGCAGGGGAGGTGCTGTCATGAAAGCGCTCCATCTGATTTCGCTGTTGCTACAATATCCCACCCGCGACCTTCAGGCGGTAGCGGGCGAGATCCGCCAGCGGCTGACCGCCGATCCGGCCTTGCCGCAAGCCGGGGTTGCCGCGCTCGAACCGCTGCTTGCCCGGCTGGAGGCCTGCGACATCTACGACGCGCAGGAAGCCTATGTCGAGCTGTTCGACCGGGGGCGGGCGCACAGCCTGCATCTGTTCGAACACGTCCACGGCGAAAGCCGCGACCGGGGGCAGGCGATGGTCGATCTGCGCCAGCGGTACCTCAATGCGGGGCTGGAGCCGGAAGGTAACGAGTTGCCCGATTACCTGCCGCTGTTCCTAGATTATTGCTCGACGCTGCCCGATGCTGCGGCCTGCGATACCTTGGCCGAACCGGGCGTGGTGCTGATCGCGCTCGCCGCGCGGCTGGCCGAAAAGCAGTCGGACTATGCCCCGCTGTTCGCGCTGCTGTGCGAAATTGCGGGCATCGAAATGGACGAGGAAGCGGCCAAGGCGCTCCCGCCGGTTGACGACCCGGAGAGCCTGGAAGAGCTTGATGCGCAGTGGGAGGAGGAGGAAATCCGCTTCACTGCCGAAGCCGCACCCGATCCGGGTGCCGCCTGCCCGGTTGCCGCGAGCCAGCTTGCCGCCATGCGCTTTGAGCGAGGAGCCTGATCATGTCGAGTCCACCTGCCGCCGTTCCTGCTGGCCATGAAGCCTTGCCATCCATTCCGATCGACCTGTGGATCAACACATTCCTGTTCGGGGCGCTGCCCTATATCGCGCTTGCTGTGATGATCATCGGCAGCATTTTCCGCTATGATCGCGAGCCTTACACATGGCGTGCCGGATCAAGCCAGTTGCTCCGGCGAAAGCAACTTATGTGGGGATCGAACCTGTTCCACATCGGCATCCTGTTCCTGTTCATGGGCCATTTTGTTGGTCTTCTGACGCCGCACAGCATTTATCGGCACTTTATCTCGGCGGAAACCAAGCAACTGGTCGCCATCTATGCCGGTTCGGTAGCTGGGCTGATCTGCCTTGCAGGTCTGGTACTGCTGATGCACCGGCGCTTTTTCGATGCGCGCATTCGCAGAAATTCGCCGTTCGCTGACAATGCCATCCTTGGCATTCTGTTTGTGCAGCTGGTGTTGGGGCTCGCCACCGTGCCCTTTTCGTTGGCGCACCACGATGCCGAAGTGATGCTGCGGCTGTCTGCCTGGGCGCAGGGTATTTTTACATTCGAACCAAGTGTCGGCCGCTATGTGGCCGGACTCGATTGGCCTTATCAGGCACATCTCGTGCTGGGCATGCTGATTTTTCTGCTGCTGCCATTTACCCGGCTGGTCCATATTTTCTCGGCCCCAATCCGGTACCTGTGGCGCGGCGGCTATCAGATCGTCCGTTCGCGCCGGAGCCTCACCCATGGATGAAGTGATCGAGCGCAGCATCGTGCGGGTTGGCGGGGTCGAAATCCCCCGCGCTGCCATCGCCGCCGAAGCCCAGAACCACCCCGCGCCCGATGCCGCCACCGCATGGACCGAGGCGACCGAGGCGCTCGCGATCCGGCAATTGCTGCTGGCCGAGGCCGAGCGGCTGGGTATCGAACCGGGCGAACGGCTCGACGCACAGGGCCGCCCGCTCGCGGCGGATGATGCGCTGATCGATGCGTTGCTGGAACGTGAAGTGCGCGTGCCCGAAGCCACCGAGGCCGAGGCGCGGCGTTTCTTCGAAGCACATAGCGATCGTTTCGCCAGCGAGACGCTGGTCGAGGCGGAGCATATCCTGTTCTCGGCCAGCCCTGACGACAGCTTTGCCTACAGCCTGGCCGTGGGCGATGCCCGCACTGCCATTCGCGCGTTGCAAGCCGATCCTGCGTGCTTTGCCGAACTGGCGCAGGCCAAATCCGCCTGCCCGTCAAAAGAACAGGGCGGCAATCTCGGCCAGATCGGCAAGGGGCAGACCGTCGCCGAATTTGAAGCCGCGCTGTTCGGCCTCGCCGAGGGCGAGCTCTGCTCCGAGCCGGTGCGCACCCGCTTCGGCGTGCATGTGATCCGCGCCGGGCGGCGGGCCGAGGGGCAGCAATTGCCATTCGAGGCCGTTGAAGCCTCGATCTGCGACTATCTGGAGGAAGCCAGCTACCGCAAGGCAGTGGCGCAATATCTCGCCATTCTCGCCAGCCAGACCAGTATCGAAGGCGTGAGCCTGCCCATCGCTGACGGGCCGCTGGTCCAGTGAGTGAAAAGCGCGCTCTTGATGTCCTGCCGCTGGCCGCTCCCCTGCGCGATGGCATCGGCCGCAGGTTCGAATATCTGCGACTCTCGCTGACCGAAGTCTGCAACTTTCGCTGCACCTATTGCCTTCCCGATGGCTACAAAAAGCCGTGCCATCGACCGGCCGAACTGACGGTGGAGGAAATCCGCCGCGCAGTGGGCGCCTTTGCGCAGCTTGGCCTGTGGAAGGTCCGCCTGACCGGGGGCGAGCCGACATTGCGCCGCGATTTCGTGGAAGTGGCGCGCGCTGTGGCCAGCGTGCCCGGAATTCGCCGCGTGGCAATGACCACCAATGGCTATCGCCTGGCCGAGCGGGCGCAGGCGTGGCGCGCTGCCGGTATCAGCGCAATCAACATCAGCGTGGATTCGCTCGATCCCGCGCGGTTTGCCGCGATCACCGGGCATGACCGCTTGGGCGAAGTGTTGCGCGGCGTGGAGGCGGCGCAGGCGGCCGGGTTCGAGAGCATCAAGCTCAACGCCGTGCTGATGCGCGGGATCAATGACGATGAACTCGACGCCATGATCGATTTCGTCACCACGCGCGACCTGTCGCTGCGCTTCATCGAGGTGATGCGCACCAATGACAATGCCGCCTTCTTCGATCAGCACCATGTGGCCGGGCAAGGCGTGATCGACCGGCTCGAGTCTGCGGGCTGGCAGCGCCTGCCGCGCCGGCCGGGCGCGGGGCCGGCGGTGGAGCTGGGGCATCGCCAGGCGAAAGGCCGCATCGGCATTATCGCGCCCTATGCGCGGGATTTCTGTGCCAGCTGCAACCGGCTGCGCCTGTCGTCGGATGGCAGGCTGCATCTGTGCCTGTTCGGGGATGGCGGGATCGATCTGCGGCCAATATTGCAAGAAGGAGATCAATCCGCTTTGACAAACCGGATTTGCGCACTTGTCAGCACAAAGGCTCCGGCGCATCGGCTACACGAGGGAAACAGCGGCGCGACGCCGCATCTAGCATCCATCGGAGGATAAGGCTGGCCATGCCGGGAATCGACGAAACACTAACCTTTCACCCGCTTGGCATGGCGGTGCTGACCATTTCCGACACGCGCACGCTCGAAACCGACAGTTCGGGCGCGCTGCTGGCCGAACGGCTCCAGAGCGCAGGGCACCGGCTGTATGACCGCGCCATCGTGCGCGACGAAATCGCCGATATCCGCGCGCAATTGCAGGCCTGGCTGGCGCGGCCCGAGATCGAGATCATCCTCACCACCGGCGGCACCGGCTTTTCCCCGCGCGATAATACGCCCGAGGCGGTGAGACCACTGCTGCGGCGTGAGATGGACGGATTTTCGGCGGCGTTCCACCATAAGAGCCTTGCCAGCGTGGGGGTTGCCACCATGCAATCGCGCGCCTTTGCCGGGCAGGCGGGCGATGCCTTCATCTTCTGCGTGCCGGGATCGACCGGCGCCTGCCGCGATGCATGGGACGGCCTGCTGGAACTGGAGTTCGACAGCCGCCACAAACCCTGCTCGATCGCTGGCGCATTGCCCCGCCTGCGCGAGGTGTGTGCCTGATTGGCAGCGACGAAGTGCTGGCGGCGTCCAGGGCAACTTCGCTCAGCCAATTGAACTGCTGCGGTAGAGCGAAATTGAAATTTGCCGTTTATACTGCCCGGGTGACGGCCTTCTGTGACAGAGCAGGAATTTTAGTGGCGCCGCATTGATTGATCCTTAAGCACAGCGACTTGGTAAACGCCATGCAGCCTCAATCTCCGACATGGGTGTGACTTTGCTTCCAGCGCAAAGACCAAAGTTAAAGATTTTCGAAAAGTACTCTTGAAGTCGACTTTCGTCCATTCCTCAAGCCTGCCGAATGTGACTTAATGCCACCATTCCCGGGAAGCTGCGCCGATCGGGAAACCGGGCCCGGCGGGAGGTTGTCCGCAAGCGGGAATGAGGGAAATTGCGCAGACTAGGGAGGATATTATGGCTAGGATTGACCGGGCACGTGCGGGCTTACTGCTTTCCGCCGCCTTGATCGCTGGGACCTTGCAGGGCACCGAGGCAAGGGCGCAGTCACAGGATGCGGGCGATGATGCTGCGGATGCCGCAGCCAGGGGTCCGGCAGGCGAAATCATCGTGACCGCGCGCAAGCGGGCTGAAAGCCTTCAGGACGTCGCCGCGTCGATCCAGGCGTTTCAGGGACCAGCACTCCAAAGCTCAGGTTTCGTCGATCTTCAGACGCTTTCGGCCACGATCCCCAATTTCCATTATTCCAACGCCACTGGTGCGAACGACATTCTGGTCATGCGCGGGCTGGGCACGGTCGGATCGGGTCCGCATTTCGAACCGGCGGTAGGACAGGTTTTCAACGGCTTCTTCCAGTCGCGCAGCCGCCTTGGCCGCGCCGCCTTCATGGATGTCGGCCAGGTCGAAGTGCTCCGCGGCCCGCAGGGGGCGATCATCGGCAAGAATACCTCGCTCGGTGCGATCAATGTTACGCCCAACAAGCCGACCGACTCATTCGAGGCATCGATCTTCTCCAGTTATGACTTCGAGGATCGCGAAGGCATAGAGGTCGAAGGCGTCATTTCCGGGCCGCTTGCCCAGGGCCTTCGTGCGCGCGTCGCGGTCAATTACAAGGATCGCGACGGGACCATCCGCAATACTGCGATCGGCGGTTTCGCGCAGTCCGTGGAAGATGTCACTGCCCGCTTCATCGTCGAAGGCGATATTTCGGATCGGGTGACGGCGGAACTGTTCTGGCAGCACAGCGATTTCGACCGCAATGGAAACGGGCGCGAACTGTCATTCTGCAACAATCCGGCCGCAGTTCTCGCCGCGATCGGCGATGACTGTACGCTCAATGGAACGCACGTAAACGTCAATTTCTTTGATGGGCAGCAGATCGGCGAGCCATTCAAGCTCAACAGCGAGATCGTGGGCGGCACGCTCAATATCGATTTCGACACCTTCACTATCAGCTCGCTGACCGGTTATCAGGACTACACGATTTCGGACCATTTCGATTCCGACCTGTCCCCGCTCGATCAGCGGACGATCCGCAATGAAGAGCAATACGAGCAGTTCTCTCAGGAAATCAGGCTGGTATCGAACGGCCGCAACCCCGTGGATTACATCTTCGGCGCGCTTTACCAGACCTATGATATCGATTTCGTGCAAGATGCGGATTTTCGCGATGCGCCCGCCAATGGCGGCCCATTGCGGCGGCGCCAGATCGCACACGTCGAGACTGACAGCATTTCGGTGTTTGGCGAGCTGACCTGGAACGTCACCGACGCGATCTCGCTCACCGGCGGGGCCCGCTACACACATGAAGAGCGCGACGGCGCGGTCCAGCAGACCAATTTCACCATCTACACCACCGATAATGAAGGCGCGCGTTGCGGCGGCGGTGGTTTCCGCATCTGCCACGATGTGATGGGCGAACTGAGCGACAATGACATTTCGTGGAATGCCAGCCTCAAGTGGAAACCGGCCGAACGTTCGATGTTCTACGCTTCGGTGGCGACCGGCTTCAAGAGCGGTGCGTTCAACCTCTTGAGCGGCTTCCAGGATGCCCTGCTCGAACAGGTGTTTGCATTCGGGCCAGAGGACTCGATCAATTACGAATTTGGCGGCAAGCATGAATTCCTGGGCCGCCGTGTGCGCTTCAACTGGTCTGCATTCTATACGCAGATCAACGATCTGCAGGTGTCGCAAAACGATCCGACGGTGATCGCCCAGATCATCAGCAACGCAGGCAAGGCGCGCGCAACCGGGATCGAAATCGACAGCAGTTTCGATCTGACCGATGCGTTCGAAGTGACCTTGAGCGGGTCTTATCTCGACGCGCAATATAAGCGTTTCGAGAATGCGCCCTGCTTCACCGGCCAGACCGCAGCGCAGGGCTGCGTGCCCAACAGCGCGAACCAGCTGGTTCAGGACCTTTCGGGGCAGACCACGACCCGCGCACCGGAATGGACCTTTACGCTCAATGCCGAATACACCATCCCGCTTGCCGGCGATCTGGAGCTGCGGCCTTCGGGGCGCTGGTACTATGTTGACGATCACGTTCTGGCGGTCGACAACGATCCGCTCTCGATACAGAAGGCCTATCACAAACTGGATGCCAGCCTGACCCTTGCGGCCACGGACAATCGCTGGTCGCTCTCGCTGGTTGGGCGCAATCTGACCAACAAGTTCACCCGCTCGTTCGACGATGCGACGACCGCGATCAATGCCTTTGGCGGCGGCGGGCGGTTTGCGAATACCGAGGAAAGCCGAACGATCGCGCTGAAAGCGAGGTTCAGTTACTGAGCTGGGTATTGGCAGGAGATCCTGGTGTACGCAGCTTCGAAGCAGCTTCTCGACAACAAACTCGGCAGGCGGGCATTCATTGGAACCATGACTGCAGGCGGAATGTCGCTTGCCGGTGCCTCCGCGCTTGCCGAAACGCTTGATGGTCCGGCCCTGGCTGCCCCCGAGGCTGCAAGGGTAGTCAATGGGCTGACCGGGGGCGAGGCACTGGCCGAGTTCCTGATCGACTGGAATGTCGAGTATGTCTTCGGCCTCGCAGGGTCAGAAGAGGTTGGCTTTCTCGACGCGCTGGTCGACCGCAAGCAGATCAAATACTGCACCTGCCTGCATGAGTCGGCGGCGATGGCGATGGCTGATGGTTATTCGCGCGCGACCGGGCGCACACCGTTTGTCCAGCTGCACTCAGTGGCAGGTGCCGCCTATGCGCTGGGCCAATTGGTCAACACCTGGCGCGACCGAGTTCCGGCAGTGATCATGACCGGCCGCCAGTCGAGCGATTTTCGCGGGCAGGACGGGTTTCTCGAGGCGGTCAATCTGCACGAACTGCCGCGCGATTACACGCAGTGGATCTGGGACGTGATGGATCCGGCCTCCATCCCGGAAGTCATGCGCCGCGCCTTCCTGCTGGCGGAGGCTCCGCCGGGCGGGCCGGCCTTCGTCACGATTTCGAAGGACTTCCTCGAAAAGCCCCTGCCGCCGACAGCAATCGTGCCGCGGGGGCGCTCGACGGTCGATTATGACGTGCTTCCGCCTGACGAACATGTTGCGCGTATCGCCGATGCGCTTTCCGCTGCGCAGATGCCTGCCTTGTTCGTGGGTAATGAAGCGATCCGCTGGAACGCCAGCACCGAGATCGAGGCCATTGCCGAGCACGTCGGGGCGGCGGTGATGACCGCGCCCAAGGTGCCGCTGGTTTTCCCTACCACTCACCCGGCCTATCTGGGCGAACTAGGGGACGATCCCGATACAGCCGCGCGGATCGACTGTTTCTGGAGCTTGGGCGGACACATGTTCAAACATGGCGCGAGGCCGAAGTCGCCGCCAATCCCGCCCAGAGCGGTGACGATCCACACCGGCCTCAACCAGGGTGAAGTCGGGCGCAACTTCCCGGTCGATATCGCTGCCGTTGCCGGGATGCGCGCGACTGCTGGCGCCGTGCTCGAGGAATTGCGCCGCCGCGGCAAACCAAGCGGTGCGATGATCGCCCGCCGCGAAGCCATTGCCAATGCTTCGGCCAGGCGGCGTAAAGAGCTCGACGCAGCTGCCGATCGAGAGGCGGATAATCGGCCGATTGCCACAAGCCGCCTGATGCGTGAATTGAACGCCGTAATGGCGGATGATGCGAATGTGGTTTCAGAAGTGGTCAGTTCTGACCAGTTTCTGCGCTATTACCTCGATATCGACCACCGCAAACCTGCAACGCAGCGGCGGCGCAGCTTCGACACCACCGGGGGTGTGCTTGGCTGGGGCGTGGCGGCTGCAATCGGCGTCAGGATCGGCGATCCGCGCGAAACGTGGTGCCTTACGGCCGATGGAGCGCTCAATTTCGGGGCGCAGGCACTATGGACCGCCGCCCGATACGAAGTACCGATCGGGATCGTGGTGTTCAACAATGGCCAGTATCAGTCGAACCGCCGCTTCCTTCATTGGTATGGACGCCGCGCCGCTGAGACGGGCCATTATCCGGGCGTCAATCTCGGCCACCCGGCGATCGATCACGTTGCGTTGGCAAAGGCCTATGGCGTCGAGGGTGAGAGCGTAGATGAACCCGGTCGGATCGCGGCTGCGCTGAAGCGCGCGGCGCGCGCGATCCGTGACGAAGGGCGCGCCTATCTGGTCGATGTCCGGATAGAAAAGCGCTACGGCGGCGCGCAATCGGACTGGTTCGACTTCTTTTCGGTCGCCAGCGGTAAGGGACGTAATTCATGAGCCAGGCGATTTCCGAAGCTGACGATCGCATGACGCGGCAAGAGGTCTTTGCCGTTGCGGTGTGCATCTTCATCAACATGCTCGACGGATTCGATGTGCTGGTGATCTCGTTCGCAGGTCCGGCCATCGCCAAGGCATGGAACCTTGCACCTGCGGAACTGGGCCTGCTGTTCAGTTCGGGCCTTGCCGGGATGATGCTGGGCTCGCTGTTTCTGGCACCGCTCGCCGACCGTATCGGCAGGCGGCCAGTGGTGCTGATCAGCCTGATGCTTGTCAGCGCCGGGATGCTTGCCTCTTCAATTTCGAACGGATTATATGTGCTTGCCGCGACGCGCGTCATTTCCGGCCTTGGCATCGGTGCCATGCTGGCCGGGCTCACCGCAACCGTGGCCGAATATACGCCCGAACGACGCCGTGCGCTGGCCGTCAGCCTTCTCCAGACTGCCTACCCTGTGGGCGCAATCCTTGGCGGGATGATCTCGGCGATCATGATCTCGCAACTCGGCTGGCGATCGGTCTTCGTGTTAGGCGGCGTCTTGCCTGCAATGCTGATCCCTGTGGTGTTTTTTGCCTTGCCCGAATCCCTCGCCTTTCTCTCATCGCGGCAGCAGCCGGACGGCCTTGCGCGGCTCAATGCTGCGCGGCGGCGGCTGGGGCGGTCCGAACTTGGCGAAATGCCGCCGCGCACGGCCGGCGCTGACAGGCGAGCAGGATCGGTGTTGGCGCTGCTCACGCCTGAATACAGGCGCAGTACACTGCTCATCACCTTCACCTATGTGATGGTGATGATGACGCTCTATTTCGCGCTCAACTGGACTCCCAAGGTGGTGGTCGACGCCGGATTGAGCGAGGCGGTGGGTATCCAGGCGAGCGTACTGGTCAACATTGGCGGGGTGATCGGCGCTTCGATATTCGGCCTACTTGCCGTGCGCTACCGCGAGGTCCGGACGTTGCGCGTATACATGCTCGCGTGCATCGCGGGGCTAGTCGCATTTGGCATGGTCGATATGCACAGTGCGTTGCTGTGGGTTGCGGCTTTCGTGATGGGCTGCTTCCTCCACGGGATCACCATCGGGCTCTACACCTTGCTGCCGCGCCTCTATCCGGCCGAGGTTCGCTCGACAGGCGCCGGATGGGCAATCGGCGTGGGGCGTCTTGGCGCGATCGTGGGGCCGGCTACCGCAGGCTATCTGTTCGACAGCGGGTTTGGTGCGGCGTCGGTCTATGCGCTGTTCGCTCTGCCTGTGCTGCTGGCCTTTGTTGCCGTATCGCGGATCGATGATCGTCCCGCGCACGGCAGGGCGGTTCAATCGGCCCAGTAAAGCCGCTCAGGATTGGTCACCAGCAGGCTGCGCTGCATATCGGCAGTCGGCGCGATGCGCGCAATCATATCGACCAGATGTCCGTCATCGGGCAACACCGCCTGCTGGTTGGGGTGCGGCCAGTCTGTTCCCCAGATGCAGCGATCGGGATAATCTGCAACCAGCGGTGCAACCGCCGCAGCGAATTTGTCCCACGGATCGCCCGAAGGATCGAGCCGATCGGGACAGGTGGGCTTGAAGTGAATATCGGCCCGGGTTTCGAGCAGCCTGCGAAAGGCCACCATTTCCGCACCAGCGGGGCCTTGTGTCACATCGGGTCGGCCCATGTGGTCGATCACGACAGGCACAGGGATCGCATCGATGAAAGCGCGTAATTCCTCGAGTATGTCGGCCTCGAAATAGATCACGACATGCCAACCTTTGGGCAGGCGTCGGCTCACTTCGAGGAACCTGTCCCTGGGGGTTTCATCGACCAGGCGCTTGAGGAAATTGAAGCGGACGGCGCGAATGCCGCCAAGGTGGAGGGCTTCCAGTTCGGCTTCGGAGATCGCCGGATCGACTACCGCGACACCGCGCGCCTTGCCATCGGATTGCGCAATCGCGGCCAGCATCGCCGAATTGTCCGTGCCGTGGCAGCTTGCCTGCACGATGACATTGCGCGCAAAGCCCAGATGGTCGCGCAGCGCGAACAGCATGTCCGCCCCTGCGTCGGCAGGCAGGTATTTGGCCTTGGCGCTGAACGGGTATTGCGCTTCGGGGCCGAACACATGGCAATGCGCGTCGATTGCGCCGGGCGGCGGAACGAAGCGCGGCCTTGAAGGTGCCTGGTGCCAGCTGACGATCCGCTCAGCCATGGATCACCCCGTCCATCAGCTTGCGCGCCGTGCGCAGCAACGCAGCAGATGTGACATTGCCTGCATCGTCCACCTCGAGCAGGCAGCTCATTTCGCCGGTCGGATGTTCGACCGAGAGCGTCTTGCGCGGGCCCGGCGGGATTACCGCTACTTCGGCGGCGGGCGACCCTTCGATCAGGCAGGCGGTGGCGACGCTGACCGCGCCGAGCACACCGATAGTGGCATGTGCGCGGTGCGGAATGAAGCTGCGCACGCAGATCGCGCCGCCGGTTTTTGGATGGGTGACCAGCATCATCTTGGGCACCGATTTCTCGCGCACATCGCCAAGCTGCATCAGCGGCCCTGCGAATAGCCTTATTGCTTCGATCCGCGCCTTCAGTTCGGCATTGGCGTCGAGAGCATCGCGGTCCTCATAGCCGGTAATGCCCAGGTCTGCGGCCTTCATCACCACGCAGGGCATGCCATTGTCGATCAGCGTGCAGGCAACGCCGTTCACCACGTCAACAGCATTGCCAGTAGGCAGCAGCGCGCCGCAGCTTGATCCGGCAGTGTCACGGAACTCAAGCGGAACCGGGGCGTGGGTGCCGGGCACGCCGTCGATCCTTGCTTCGCCGCAATAGGTTACCTTGCCGCCCGGGGTTCGGACCGTAGCCACCGCGACCTGCCCGCTGTTTTCCATGAAGATCGCCACGCGCGTCTCACGTTCGGTCGCCGCCACCAGTCCGCGCTCGATCGCAAAGGGGCCGACACCGGCGAGTATATTCCCGCAGTTCTGCGCATCGCTGACGATCGGCTGGTCGACAAAGACCTGCAGGAACAGATAATCGACATCGATCCCGGGCCGGTCCGATTTGCGCACGACCGCAACCTTGCTGGTCAGCGGATCGGCCCCGCCCATCCCGTCAATCTGGCGCAGATCGGGGCTGCCCATCGCGCGGAGCAGAAAAGCGTCGCGCCCGGCCTTGTCTGCCGGGAGATCCTCAGCAAGGAAATAGCCACCCTTGGACGTTCCGCCGCGCATCCACATGCAGCGGATGGCATCAGACATATTTCAGCCCTTCGGCCTTGAGCCGTTCGCGCATGCCGTACATGTCGAGCCCGAGCTCCCCTGAAGCGAGCTTTTCGCGCTTTTCAGCCTCATTGGCCTCGCGCGCCTGTGCCGCCTCAAGCACATCCGCCGCCCTTTCGCGCGCAACCACACATACGCCATCGTCATCGGCTACGATCACATCCCCCGGCGCGACTTGCGCCCCTGCGCACACCACGGGCACATTGACGCTGCCGAGCGTGTTCTTGACCGTACCCTGCGCGAAAATTGCCTTCGACCACACCGGAAAGTGCATGTCAGTGAGATCGCGCGCATCGCGCACGCCTGCATCGATCACCAGGCCCCGGCACCCGCGCGCCATCGCGCTGGTGGCTAGCAAATCGCCGAAATAGCCGTCCTCGCAAGGGGAAGTGGGCGCGAGCACCAGAATGTCGCCCGCCTGCAATTGTTCGATCGCGACATGCACCATCCAGTTATCGCCCGGAGGCGCGCTGATCGTTACCGCGCTTCCTGCAATGCGCGCGCCGGCATAGATCGGGCGCATATGGCTGGCGAGCAGGCCGGTGCGGCCTTGCGCCTCGTGCACGGTGGCAACGCCGCATTTGGCCAGCCCGTCAATCACCGAAGGTGCCGCGCGCTCAATGTTCTGGACAACAATGCCTGACATGGCCTTATCCCCTCAATAGCTGCGGTGTGCATGGCTCGAAGCGGCCGGCGAGGCAATTCGGAACTTTGCCCCAGCCATAAGGTCATGCTAAGTCAGCTGCGGATGGATGTATACTCGCTCAACCTGCGACATCTGCGCGCAATCGTCGAGATTAACCGGTGCGGAAGTATTTCCGGCGCGGCATCCGCGGTAAATCTGACGCAGCCAGCCATAACTCAGGCGCTTGCTCGGCTCGAAGGGGTGCTCGGCCAGGCGCTGTTCCTGCGGCGCGCTGATGGCATGACTGCGTCCGCAGCTGCCGACCTCTTCGTGCCGCGCGCAGAGGCAGCGCTGGAGCAGATTGCCAGCACCAGAGTGACGATGGCTCAGCTGCGCGCGCTGGTGGCGATTGCCGACGCGGGCAGCTATGCCGGGGCCAGCCTTACCACCGGTCTGTCGCAGCCCTCGCTGCACCGCGCGGTGGGCGATCTGGCGCTGGCGCTGCGCCGCGAACTGGTGGTGCGGCGCGGTAAGGGGATTGCGCTGACCGATGCCGGGCGCGCCTTGGCGCGGCGGTTCCGCCTCGCGATTGCCGAGCTTTCTGCCGCGTTGAGCGAGCTTGAAGCCTTGCAGGGCCGCGAGACGGGGCGCATCGCCATCGGTGCCATGCCGCTGTCGCGCGCGCGACTGTTGCCCTCCAGCGTCAGCGCCTTTCACCGTGCCTATCCCGAAGTTTCAATCAGTATTGTCGAGGGCGCTTTCCACGAGCTGGTCGAGCCGCTGCGCGACGGCGCGCTCGATTGCATCATCGGGGCAATGCGCGATCCCTCGCCCGGCCCCGACCTCAAGCAGACGGCGCTGTTCGACGATCGACCGGCTGTGATCGCGCGGCACGATCACCCCCTGCAGACCAGCGACATAGCCTCGCTCGCGCGCTATCCCTGGAGCGTACCGCCGCCCGGAACGCCGCTGCGCGACCAGTGGGAACGCATGTTCGCCGATGCCGGAATTGCTCCGCCGCATGTGCCGATCGAATGCGGATCGGTGATCACCATCCGCCAGATTCTGATTGATAGCGATTTTCTTACCCTGCTCTCACCAGATCAAGTGGCGGTCGAACTCGAAGCCGGATGGCTGCGCTGTATCTGCGACGTGCCCCCGGGACTGATACGGCGGATCGGCATGACCACACGCGCAAACTGGCGGCCGACCGCGCGGCAGGCGAGCTTCATCGCCTTGCTCAAGGAGCATGCCGGCAGTTCATGAATTAGTCTGAGCTTATGGTACGCTCCCGGTTCCGATTGGCTGGGCGCAGGCCTTGCGGCTAGCCACCGAAGCGATGGTGCAGAGAATTGCCATGATCGGTTTCGGAGAGGCGGGTTCGGCGTTTGCCGGGGCCATTTCGGTGCCGCTCAGCGCCTATGACTGCAAGACTGACCGCGATGAAACCATCGCGGCGATGCAATTGGCCTTCGACAAAACCGGCGTGTGCGGTTGCACGAGCGCGGCAGAGGCGCTGAGCGGGGCCGGGGCAGTGCTTAGCCTGGTGACCGCCGCCGATGCGCTTGAGGCGGCAATTGCCGATGCACCGATGCTGGAGCCTGGCACCCTGTGGATCGACATGAATTCGGTTGCCCCGCAGACCAAGCTGCGCGCCGCCGAGGCGATTGAGCGGGCAGGGGGCAGCTATGTCGATGTCGCGATAATGGCCCCGGTTCACCCTGCGCTGCTTGCGGTTCCGATGCTGATATCCGGCGCGGAAGCAGAGCGCGCGGCAGAGGTTCTGGAAGGCCTCGGCTTTACCGATCTGCGCGTGGTCGGCAGCGAGATCGGGCGCGCTTCTGGCGTCAAGATGCTGCGTTCGATCATGGTCAAGGGGATCGAGGCGCTCACCGCCGAGATGATGCTCGCAGCGCGGCAGGCAGGCGTTACCGACGAGGTGCTCGCTTCGCTTGGTGATGATTGGAGCAGCAAGGCGTCATACAATCTTGAGCGGATGCGCACGCATGGCGGGCGGCGTGCGGCCGAGATGGAGGAGGTTGCAAGGACGCTTGAGATGTTGGGCGTCGAACCACTGATGACGCGCGGCACCATCCAGCGGCAGAGGGAAATGGCACAATGACGCTGATCATCGACTGCCACGGCCATTACACCACGGCGCCCGAAGCGCATAATCTATGGCGTGAGGCGCAAAAGGCAGCATTCAAATCGGGAGAGGCGGCCCCGCCTTATCCCGAGATTTCGGATGACGAAATCCGCGAAACGATCGAGGCCAACCAGCTGCGGCTGATCCGCGAGCGCGGCGCGGATATGACGATATTCTCACCGCGCGCTTCGGCCATGGCGCCGCATGTCGGCGACCAGAAGCTGGCGGTGCCATGGGCGCGCGCCTGCAACGATCTGATCGCGCGGGTGGCAGGCCTCTATCCCGAATGCTTCGCCTCGGTATGCATGCTGCCGCAAAGCCCCGAGGCCGACATGACGAGCGCGATCGCCGAACTTCGCCGCTGCGTCGAAGGGCTGGGTTTCATCGGCTGCAATCTCAATCCCGATCCAGGCGGGGGGCGCTTCACGCATCCACCGCTTACCGATGCATTCTGGTTCCCTTTCTACGAAGTGATGTGCGAGCTTGACGTCCCGGCGATGATCCATGTCTCGGGCAGCTGTAACCCGGCAATGCACGCGACCGGCGGCTATTACATCGCCGCCGATACAATCGCCTTCATGCAGTTGCTGGAAGGCGATTTGTTCAGCCGCTTCCCCAAGCTGCGCTTCATTATCCCGCATGGTGGCGGGGCGGTACCCTATCACTGGGGTCGCTATCGCGGGCTGGCGGACATGCTGAAGAAGCCGGACCTGCAATCGCATCTCATGTACAACGTCTTCTTCGATACCTGCGTATATCACCAGCCCGGCATCGATTTGCTGGCTGATGTGATCGAAACGAAGAACATCCTGTTCGGCAGCGAAATGGTGGGCGCGGTGCGCGGCATCGACCCGCAGACGGGCCATTATTTCGACGATACCAAGCGCTATGTCGATGCGCTCGACATCACTTCCGAGCAGCGCCATGCCATTTACGAAGGCAACGCCAGGCGCGTGTTTCCCCGGCTTGACGCACAGTTGAAGGGCCGCGGGTTATGAGTACCTGGCTTTCCAATGCCTGGTATGTCGCGGCATGGGACCGTGAGGTGGATAGCAGGCCCTTGGCCCGCACGATCTGCGGCGTGCCGATGATGTTCTATCGCAAGCTGGACCGGGGCATCGTTGCCATGCGCGATGCCTGTCCGCACCGCCTGCTACCGCTGTCGATGGGATTGCGCGAGGGCGACAGCATCCGCTGCCGTTACCATGGCCTGAAACTCGGCCCCGACGGTGTGGCCGAGGAAATGCCCCTTCGCAGCGAGAAGGCCAACAAGGGCATTTGCGCAGAAGTCTTTGCCGTGGTCGAACGGTACCGTTTCGTCTGGGTTTGGGTCGGAGAAAAGGAAAAGGCGGATCCGGCGCTGATCCCTGATCTTTGGCCCTGTTCCGCGAAGGGTTGGCGCTTCGATGGCGGTTACTTTGAAATCGCATCGGACTACCGGCTAGCGGTCGACAACCTGATGGACCTTACCCACGAAACCTATGTCCACACCGGTTCGATCGGCCAGCCTGAAATCCTGCACGCCCCGATCGAGACTTTCGTTAAAGGTGAGCAGGTTTTCGTCAGGCGCTGGATGCCCGGTGTCGAGGCGCCGCCATTCTGGGCGGAAGCATTGCGCAAGCAGGGCCAGGTCGATCGCTGGCAGATATGCCAGTTCATGCTGCCCTGCGCGGTGATCATCGATGTGGGCGTAGCGCCCGTTGGCGCAGGCGCAACCGTCGAACAGCATGACCAGGGTGTTCGCGGTTTCGTGATCGACGTGATGACCCCGCAAGACGAAACCAGCCATCACTATTTCTGGGGCATGGCACGCAATTTCGACATTGACGACGACGGCTTCACTGCCCGTTTTCGCCAGCAGCAAGGCGGTGTGTTCCTGCAGGACAAGGAAGTGCTGGAGGCCCGGCAGCGCGCGATCGAAGCGAACCCGCACATGAAACTTTCCGCTTACAATATCGATGAAGGGGGCACGCGTGCTCGCCAGATTATCGCCCGCGCCATCAAGGTGCAGCGTCAACAGCCGGAAACAGAGGGGGCGGCGAAATGACCGGACCGAAAGACGTCAAGAGCTACCTCGCACAGTTTGACGATATTCCGGGCACACGCGTTTATACGGCCGCGCGCGCGCGCAAAGGCTATCACCTGAACCAGTTTGCGATGAGCCTGATGAAGCCAGAGAACCGCCAGCGTTTCAAGGCAGACGAGCGCGCCTATCTGGCAGAATGGCCGATGACCGAAGAGCAGAAACAGGCGGTTCTCGCGCGCGATTACAACCGTTTGCTCGACCTTGGCGGCAATATCTATTTCCTTGCCAAGCTGTTCTCGACCGACGGGCTCAGCTTCGTCCAGGCGGTCAGCACCATGACCGGGATGAGCGTGGAGGATTACCAGAAAATGATGATTGCCGGTGGCCGTTCGCCCGATGGCGTCCGCTCGATCGCCCAGGGGAACTGAGATGGCCAGAATTACCGCCGGTATCGCCACCAGCCACATCCCCGCGCTTGGCGCCGCAATTGATCTGGGCAAGACGGGCGAGGATTACTGGAAGCCCGCCTTCGCCGGATACGAATGGACGAAGCAATGGATCGGGCAATACATGCCCGATGTCGTGATCCTCGTTTACAATGACCACGCATCAGCGTTCGACATGAACTTGATCCCTACCTTTGCGATTGGCTGCGCAGAGCGGTTTGCCCCCGCTGATGAAGGCTGGGGGCCGCGGCCGGTGCCAATGGTCGAGGGGCACCCCGATCTCGCCTGGCATTTGGCGCAGAGCCTGATCCTCGACGAATTCGACATGACCATCATCAATCAGATGGATGTCGATCACGGGCTCACCGTGCCACTGTCGCTGATGTTCGGGCAGCCGCAGGCATGGCCCTGCCGGGTGATTCCGCTGGCGGTGAACGTCGTTACCTACCCGCCGCCATCGGGCAATCGCTGCTGGGCGCTGGGCGAAGCAATCGCGCGAGCGGTCGAGAGCTTCCCCGATGATCTGAATGTACAGGTCTGGGGTACAGGCGGGATGAGCCACCAGCTGCAAGGTCCGCGTGCGGGGTTGATCAACCGCGAATGGGACAATGCCTTCCTCGACCGCCTGGTCGGTGAGGGCGATGCGCTGCGCCATATCCCGCATATCGAATATCTTCGCGAAACAGGCAGCGAAGGTATCGAAATGGTGATGTGGCTGATCATGCGCGGCGCGCTCGGAAAGCGCACGCGCTGCCTGCACCGCCACTATCACGTGCCTGCTTCGAACACCGCAGTGGGTCATATCGTTCTGGAGTCAGAAGCATGAGACTAGCAATCGCCGGAACCGGCGCTTTCGGAGAGAAGCACCTCGAAGGCATCGCCAATATCGAAGGTGCCAGTGTTTCTGTTGTGACCAGCCGCAGGATTGAACAGGCGCAGGCCGTGGCCGATAAATTCAGCGTGCCTAATGTTGCCGAAACGCTCGACGAAGTGCTGGCGCGTGACGACGTTGATGCGGTGATACTGTGCACGCCCACGCAGATGCACACTGCGCAGGCCATCGCCTGCATGGATGCGGGCAAACATGTCCAGATCGAGATTCCACTGGCTGACAGTCTCGCCGATGCAGAGGCGGTGCTGGCCAAGGCCGAGCAGACCGGTCTCACCTGCATGGTCGGCCACACGCGGCGCTTCAACCCCTCGCACCAATGGATCCATCGCCGGATCGTTGCCGGTGATCTGGCGATCCAGCAGATGGACGTGCAGACCTATTTCTTCCGCCGCCGCAACATGAACGCCAGGGGCGAGCCGCGTTCCTGGACCGACCATTTGCTTTGGCATCATGCCGCGCACACTATCGACCTTTTTGCATGGCAGGCGGGCAGAATCGTCAAGGCCAATGCAATCGCCGGTCCGCTCCACCCGGAGCTGGGCATTGCCATGGACATGTCGATCCAGCTGCAGAGCGAAAGCGGCGCGATCTGCACGCTTTCGCTCTCGTTCAACAATGACGGGCCGCTCGGCACCTTCTTCCGCTATATTGGCGATAGCGGCACCTATATCGCGCGCTATGACGATCTGGTGACTGGCCGCGAAGAGCCCGTCGATGTCTCGAACGTCGATGTGTCGATGAACGGGATCGAACTGCAGGACCGTGAATTCATTGCTGCTAGCCAGGAAGGGCGCTCGCCGCTTTCCAGCGTGGCCGATGTCATGCCCTGCTACCGGGTCCTCCACCAGCTTGAAGGTCAATTGTAAGCATGCGCACCGAGGTGGTCATCATCGGTGCAGGGCCTGCCGGGTTGCTGCTGGGGCATTTGCTGCGCGCAGCGGGGATCGCCTGCGTCGTTATCGAACGTGTCTCGGGCGATTATGTGCTGAGCCGCATCCGTGCCGGAGTGCTGGAACGTGTCACCACCGATCTGATGACGCAGCTCGGGCTTGACGAACGGATGAAGCTGGAAGGGTTGCCGCATGACGGGTTCAACCTTGCCGATAGCGACCGGCTGATCCGCATCGATATCGCCGGGCTGACCGGCGGGCATGTCATGGTTTACGGCCAGACTGAAATCACCCGCGACCTGATGGATGCGGCACCCGAACGCGGGCTGGATATCGTCTATGAGGCCGAGGACGTCACGCTGCATGGCGTCGATAGCCACGAACCTTCGGTCAGCTACGTCAGGGACGGGCAGGCCCACCAAGTCTCGGCCAAATTCATTTGCGGCTGTGACGGGTTCCATGGCCCTTCGCGGCAGGCCATCCCCGCCAGCGTCGCACGCCCTCACGAACTCGTCTATCCATTCGGTTGGCTCGGCATCCTTGCTGATGTTCCCCCGTGCAATGACGAGCTGATCTACGCCAGCCACGAACGCGGCTTTGCGCTTGCATCGATGCGTTCGCGCACACGCAGCCGCTATTACATTGACGTGCCGCTGGATCAGAAAATCGAGGATTGGCCCGACGATCGGCTGTGGGACGAACTTGCCGTCAGGCTTGGCCCCAAGGGCGCGGACATTACCCGCGGCCCGGCGCTTGAAAAGTCGATCGCGCCGCTGCGCTCATTCGTGTTCGAGCCGATGCAGCATGGCCGATTGTTCCTGGCCGGCGACGCCGCGCATATCGTTCCGCCGACGGGTGCCAAGGGGCTCAACCTCGCCGCGTCCGATGTCGCCTATCTCTCGCAGGCGCTGATCGGCTATTTCGCGCACGGCGATGAGGCTGGTCTAGCCGGTTACAGCGAGAAAGCAGTGGCACGTGTGTGGAAATCCGAACGATTCAGCTGGTATCTGACCAAGCTGATGCACCGCTTCCCGCAGGATGGCGCGTTCGAGAGGCGAATGCAGTTGTCCGAACTCGATTACATCGCCTGCAGCACCGCAATGCAGACCGCGATTGCCGAAAATTACGTGGGGCTGCCGCTGTAGAGCCGTATTGCCGTTCTTGGGCCCGGCCAGAAATTTTATTGCCGTTTGGCGGGCTTTCCCGATTGCTCGGCGCGAAGCAGGCTCAGTCGCCGAAACTCGCTGGGCGCCATCCCAGCATGGCGGGTGAAGAAGCGTGCGAAATAGGCCGGATCGGAAAAGCCCAGCATTCCTGCGATCTCGCTGACCGTCAGCATGGTGTAGACGAGATTGCGCCGCGCCTCGAGGTAGATGCGATCATGCACCACGCGCTTGGCGGTGTGGCCCAGCGCCGCGCGGCTGATATTGTTGAGCTGGGTCGGTGTGATTCCCAACCGCGAGGCATAGAATTCAAGCGTCGCGCCTTCACGGAAATGCATTTCGACCAGCGCGGTAAATTCCGCTGCGCGCCGGTCCTGCCGCAACGTGGTCCTGGGCCTTGATCCGGCCTGGGCAGCCAGTGCGCGCACGATCCGTACCAGTATCAGCGAGAAGTAGGCGCGCAAAGCCACCGGACGGACCGGCGAAGTGCCTAAAAACTCGCGCACCAGCTGATCGAACAGATCGCCGATCGGCTGCTCGCCGACAAATCCCGAGGCAGGGATGATCCGCTGGTCCGCCAGCGCCTCGATCACTTCGGCCGTTGCCCCCAGGCCTTCGTCGAGCGAGCGCCGGTGCAGCGTCACCACATGTCCGTCTATGTCCTGCTTGAATGCGAAGCCGTGCATGGTCTGCGCGGGTATGATCATCACGCAAGGCGTCGCCAATTGATGCGACGTCATGTCAAGCTGCACGCGCCCACTGCCCGCACCGATATAGAAGATATGCAGCAATTCCTGGTGCTGGTGCGGCCGTATTGTCCAATTATGCAGGGCGCTGCGCTGGACGATCGACTCGCAATGGATCGGGTCGAGCGGAATCTCGATCGATTCCTCATAGATATTAAAACGGTGAATGGATTCTCCGTGCATTTTCGCCTCTCCGCCCTGTCAGCCTCGTATCATGTGCCTATTTTTGAGACTTTGCAAAAGTACAGTTTTTATCAGCTTTCGTCCATTTTCACGGTCGTCGCGAAAGCCTAATCTCGTAACCGATGGAAATTTCGCCGCATTGCGCGGCGCGAGCTGACGGGAGCGGGAGAACCTTGGGCATAAGTAGCGAAAATGGGGAAGTACTGGTCGCGCGCAACTATATCGGCGGCGCGTTCCGTGATGCGCAGTCCACTTTCGAAAAACACTCTCCTGTGGACGGGCGCGTGGTTGCACTGGTGCACGAGGCCGATGCAGCAGACGTAAACGATGCGGTTCTGGCAGCGCGCGCCGCCTGCGATGGCGATTGGGGCAGCATGAGCCAGCGCGAACGCACCGCCCTCCTGGGCAAGGTCGCGGGGCTGATTGAGGCGCGGTTTGACGATTTCGTCGAAGCCGAACTCGCCGATACCGGCAGGCCGCGCGCCGCCGCGCGCGAGTTCGACGTGCCGCGTACCGCGGATACGTTCCGTCTGTTTGCCGGCCTGGCGGGCAGTTACCCGGGGCAGACGTGGCAGACCGAGGCTCCCGGGATCTCGGCGGTCAATTACCAACTGCGTCGCCCCGCAGGCGTTGTCGCCGCGATTGCGCCGTGGAACATGCCGATGGTCCTGCTGGCATTCAAGATCGCGCCGGCGCTGGCAGTCGGTAATGGCGTCGTTGCCAAGCCGTCGGAAGAAGCGCCTTCGACCGCCTCGATCATGGCCGAGGTTTTCGACGAGGCAGGGCTTCCTGCGGGGGCGTTCAATCTCGTCAACGGTTTCGGCATCGATTCCGCCGGGGCCTTCCTGACCGCGCATCCTGGTGTCAATCGCATTTCCTTTACCGGGGAAACGCGGACCGGCGCTCATGTCATGCGATCGGCTTCGGAAAGGGTACGCCCGGTTTCGCTCGAGCTGGGGGGCAAGAACCCGGCTATCGTGTTCGAGGATGCGGACCTGGCTGCAGCGATTGCGGGAACCGCGCGCTCGGCCTTCTACAATTGCGGGCAGGTTTGCCTGTGCACTGAGCGCGTTTACGTCCACCGTTCGCGTTACGAGGAATTCGTTACGGGCCTGAAGGCAGCTGCCGAAAATCTGGTGATCGGTGCGCCAGATGATCCGGGAGTCCAGATGGGCCCGCTGATTTCGCGCAAGCATCGCGAGCGGGTCTTGTCCTATCTCGAAATCGCCCGGCAGGATGGCAATATCGTTACCGGCGGCGGAGTTCCGCAATTTGCCGATGCCCGCGATAATGGCGCATTTGTGCAGCCGACCATCGTCACTGACATCCCCGAAAGCTCGCGCTTCGTGACTGAGGAAGTATTCGGGCCGGTCTGCCATGTTGCGCCCTTCGATACCGAGGAAGAGGCAGTGGCGCTCGCCACCGCTTCTGAATACGGGCTCGTCTCGGTCGTATGGTCGGGCAACACCTCGCGCGCGCTGCGTGTCGCGGGGCGGATGCGTAGCGGCGTCGTGTGGGTCAATGGCTGGTTGATCCGCGACCTGAGGACGCCCTTCGGCGGGGTCGGGCTGTCGGGCATTGGCAAGGAAGGCGGCTATGCCAGCCTCGATTTCTACACTGATCAAACCAATGTCTGCGTGAAATTGTGAGCCACGCCAACCTCCTTGGCGCTTCGCCGCTACCGCGATTTTTTGCAGTCGACGGATTGCACGACGGGCCACCGGCGACAGGTGACGGCCAAACGGTTCGGGTCATGGTGCGCTCGCTCAGCGTGATGCAGAAGGAGGCGCTGGTCGCCATTTCGGGCGAGAGCCGCGCCTGGCGACTGGTGAGCGATGAGGGCGACTATCTCGAAGGTTTCGACGAGGCACCACCCCCGCTCGCCTTTCTTTCAACGGGCATGGTTGCCTCCTACTTGGGCGAGCTTCTCGCGCTTGCTGCGGCGCGCGGTATCGAGACAGACGGGATCCGGCTAACGCTCGACAATTACTACACCATGCAGGGATCTGCTCTGCGAGGCACCATGGTCGGCGGGGCCGATCACCCGGTTCTGACACTCGAATGCTCCGCGCTTGCCGGCAGGCGCGAGGACGCGCTGGGGCTGTTGTTCGATGCCACTGGCGCTTCACCGATGTACGGGCTTGTTTCGGGCCTGCGCGGCGGGACTTTCGCGCTTTTGCATAATGGCGCGCGCATCGATCCCGGTGAAATTGCTGGGCAGGAGCTTGCCGTCGAGCCAGACGATGACGCGGCGTTCAGCCTGCTGCACCCTGCAGATGGCGGTACATGGGAAGCGCTGCTCGAACGCGGCGGGCGCACGCCCAGGGCGCCAGAGGCAACTTCTGCACCGGGTTCGAGCCTCGCCGAAACGCAGGACCGGCGGCTGCATGTACGCGCGGTCTGCACCCCTCGCGATGACGGGCTGTGGTCGATCGAGCAGAGCATGTTCAACCCGCAAGGTACGATGTTCCGCTTTCTGTGCGATCCTGCTGGAATGCGCGCGCCCGGACCGCTGGCCTATGCCGCCGCGGGGATCGGCTTCTGCTTCATGACGCAGCTTGGCCGCTATGCGAAGATCACCCGGCGAGACCTTAGTCGCTATGCCATCGTCCAAGACATCGTGTTTACACCAGGCGGGGCGACTGGCGGCACGGGCTGCGCAGGCGGCGCCGGCGCCCCACAAACGACTGTCAGCATCGAAAGCGGCGAAGATGCCGATTTCGTGCGCCAATTACTCAAGATGGGCGAGCAGACCTGTTTCCTGCACGCGCTTTGCCGGACCGCGCTCAGGACGCGCATTGCATTTGATTGAATGGGATAAATGGAGTGACTGAATTATGCTTCTGACCGATTGGATGGCGATCGCATCGGTGCTGCTGCTGGCAGCATCGATCTTGCCAGGGACGCTGGTTTTCCTGATGCTTACCAACAAGCTGGCGGTGAGTGAGGGCGGCGCGCGCTATATCTATGGCAATGCCTTCTGGGTGGGTATCGCCTCGCTCGTGCTGGCACTGTCCACGCTCGTTATCGCCGTGAGCGAGGGGCCATCGCATTACCTTACGATACCCTTTGTCGCTTCGGTGGTACTTTACGGCGCTATCCTCGTCTGGGGCTTCTTCATGCACACCAAGCTGATGTTCCAACCGGTGCGCGAACCGCGCTATCTCGACACCGCTGCTGCGCTGGTGCGCTTCGGGGGCGATGAAGAGGTGGTGGGGGTGATCGATCCGGCGGGCAGACCGTGGGCCTATATCGCGCGGCTCTCACGCCGTCCGCACGTGGTCTACCAGCCTGAGGGCGACAATCCCTTTATCATGACCCATTGCATCCTGGCGCACAGTTCGATGGCTTTCGCCATGAATGACAGGTTCAACCAACCCGACATCACCATCACCGCCGCGCTGGCCAACAACATGGTGTTCTATGACAAGAACACACAATGCTCGGTGATCCAGATGCACAATCGCTCGCTCGACAAGTCGATGCCGCTCAACACCCTGCCTACCGTCTCGATGAGCCTTGCCACGTGGACCTCGCTCTATCCTGACAGCAAGGTCTGGTACCGCGACATTTCCTGGCGCGACATATTCTACCTCAAGATGCTGGCGCGCGCCGATGTGATCGACCCGAAGAGCCCGGTCATGGTTTATCCGCTGCAGAACGGCCTCGACCAGCGCTTGCCGATGAAGATCAACGTTATGGGAGTGAAGATCGGCGAGCACAGCATGACCTATCCCGCCAGCCTGTTTGACGGAAGCAGGGACCGCGTGATCAACGATGTGGTGGGCGGTGTCCCGGTGGCCGTGGTGTCGACCCGCAATGGCGATTTCGTGCAGGTCTACGATCGGCGAGCCAATGGGAGGGAACTGACCTTCGAGTTTACCGGGGACGGAACGCTGCGCGATGCCGAGACCGGTTCGACCTGGTCGGAAACGGGCAAGGCGGTTTCAGGCGAACTCCAGGGAAGCCGGCTGGAAGCGGTGCCGCATTACAACAAGATATTCTGGTACGTGTGGTCGGACTTCAACCCCGGCACGCCAATCTATTCCGACGCAGGATGACGCAGATTTCGCAAGCGATGAGCTTCGGGAAGCACACGGGTCAATAATGAAACCATGACCTGAAAAGAACCCGCACGGCAGAGCTCCGAAGCGGGGAATAAACGGAGAGGAAAAGGCAATGAAAGCGACAATCAAACCGGCGCTTCTGGCGCTGCTTACAACGACCATGCTGGCTGCGCCGGCGGCCGCAATTGCGCAGGATCAGGGCGCTGAAGATCAAACCGGCACGCAACGCGGCGTTGGCGAAATCATTGTCACCGCACAAAAGCGCGCCGAACGGTTGCAGGACGTGCCGATCGCGGTGAGCGCATTCGACGAAGCCAGGCTGACTGAAACCGGCTTCGATGAGATCAGCGACCTCACGCAATTGGTGCCAGGTATGCAGTTCGGAAACTTCGGGCCGGTCGCCTTTGTCGCCCTGCGCGGAATCTCTTATGAAAACACCACTGCCGCAGGCGATCCTGGTGTCGCGCTGCACCTTGATGGTGTATATATCGGGCGCCCGGTCGCGACCTTGTTCAGCGCCTTCGACACCGAGCGGACCGAGGTCTTGCGTGGTCCACAAGGTACGCTCTACGGGCGCAATGCCACCGGCGGCTCAGTCAATCTCATCACCAAGAAGCCGACCGACGTATTCGAGGGATCGTTCGAACAGACCGTGGGCAATTATGACTGGTTTCGCGAACGCGCGATGATCAATGTCCCGCTCAGCGACACGGTGCGTGCCCGGATCACCGGCTTCAAGGAGGATCGCCAAGGGTTTACTCGCAATACTTTCCCCGGCGGGACGCGTGCCAATGGTGTCGACAACTGGGGCTTGCGCGGACACATTGACATCGACCTGGCCGACAATTTCAACATTCTGCTTTCGGCCAATTATGTCGAGGTTGGGGGGACGGGCAGTCAGCCCGAAGTGCGCGAGCCTTTCCCTGCCGCGGGCACCAGCATACCTGGGTTCGGACCCGGCGCATTTGGCAATAATGTCAATGATCTGCGGCCATTCCTCGAGGCGAAGGATGTAAGGGAGAAGGTCGATAATGACCTGCTTCTTCTGTCATCCACCATGACCTGGGATTTCGACAGTTTCTCGATCAAGTCGGTCACCGCCTATGGCGAGAGCAGCTTCTTCAGCAGGCAAGATTCAGACTCATCGCCGGTCAATATCGCCGAACTCAATCTGGTCGAAGACGCATCACAATTCTCGCAGGAATTGCAGGTGGTTTCGAACGGCGGGGGCAAGTTCGACTGGATTGTCGGCCTTTACTACTTTAACGAGGATGCGTTCCGATCATCGCGCTTCCTTGGTCCGCAGTTTGATGCCACGGTCGCAATGTTTCCCAATCTCAAATTCGGCGTTGATCTGGGCGGGACGGTGAACACTGAAAGCTATGCTGCTTTCGGCCAGTTCACCTGGCGCTTCACCGACACGCTGTCGCTGACCGCGGGCGGGCGCATAACCCATGATTCGCGAAACGGCGTAAACGACATCACGCTGCGCGCGGTCAATCCCAATTTCCCGCCGGTAATCGTCATGCTGCCATCGGACATATCCTCGACTGAGCCGACCGGGCGAATTACGCTCGACTGGAAGGCGACCGAAGATGTGATGCTTTATGCAACGGCGGCGCGCGGTTACAAGAGCGGGGGCATCAACCAGCAATCCGCTTCACCCAACCGCACCTTTGAACCTGAATTCGTCGACAGTTACGAAGCCGGGATCAAGTCGCAATTGTTCGATCGCCGCCTGCAGCTGAATATTGCGGGCTTCTATAACGAATACAATGATCTGCAATTCCAGGTGTTCGGCTTTGCCGGGCCAGAGGCGGCCAATGCCGGACAGGCGCATGCCTATGGTTTCGAAGCCGAATGGGTCGCCGCGCCCAGCGATTTCGTGACCATTGACGGTTCCTTCAGCTACCTCAACACTGCCTATGACGAATTGCTGTTCAGCGTGAACGGTACCACGGCGGTCGACCTTTCGGGCAAGGAATTGAGCCGTGCGCCCGAATTCACCTTTGCACTTGGCGGCACCGTGGGCGGGCCGCTCGGCAACGGGCTGGGCGATCTCAGGCTGCGCGGCGACGTAAGCTATCAGGATTCGGCCTTCTTCACGCCCTTCAACCGGCCTGAGGATCGCACCTCCAGCTACACCAATGTCAATCTACGCCTGCTGTGGACCAGCGAGGACGAGACTTTCAACGCGCAATTATTCGTCACCAACCTGTTCGATACCGTGCAGGAGGGGAACTTGCTGCGTGGCGTCGGCTTCGTCGATGAGCCAGGCGGCGGTGGTCAGGAATTCGTGACCTATCGCCCACCGCAGCAATATGGGCTGACCTTCGGATTCAAGTTCTGATTTCTGCGTGAAACAGTGCCGGGGCGGATGATCCGTTCCGGCACCGCCATCTTCAGGATTCAGGCCGCGCCGATGATCAACGGCCACAACTGATCGACCCGCGCCTCGACCTCGGGATCGGGCAGCACCCGCTCCATGATCTTGAGCCCAAGTGGCAAAGTGCAATCGACGCCCATGAAGGTTCGCACACCTTTTGGGATGGCATTGTGACCATCGTGCACTCCCAGCTTCGCCGTGGCGCCCATGTCGCCCTGCGCCAGCGGGTCAAGGATGTTGCCCAGCACGTCGGGCACCACCAGCAGATCGCGATCGGCCATGAAGCGATGTGCCAGCGCCCAGTCACGCTCGTGCGGATTACGGATATCGATATCCTTGTCATAGACGAACACATGTTTGCAGAAACCCTGCAATGCAGTGTAGGCGCGCATCATTGCCATGCGCGGTTCGCCCACGCGCTTTTTGTCGATCGAGACATGCGCGGTGAAGCCGCAGCCCGCCGACGGATCAACGAAGACGTCGACGACATTGGGCAGCACCTGCTCCAGATCCTGATAGACCTTCACCGAACGAAAGAAGGCCGCGATATTGTTGGTTTCATTGAGCGGCCTGCCGATGTGGATATGCTGGTAAATCGGCTGCTTGCGCATGGTTATCGCGGTCACCTTGAACACCGGGCGGCGGCGCGGTTCGTCGTAAAAGCCGTTGAATGAGGCAAAACGGCCCTGGATCGTCCAGTCGAACGGCTCGAACACGCCTTCAATGATGATTTCGGCATCGGCGGGTACATCGACATCGATTGTCGCGCAGCGCACCAGCTTGACCGGCTCGCCGGTGATTCCGCCGATGAAGGCGAAGTCATTGTTTTTGTATGGGAGCGCAGAATTGGCCGCAGCCAGCACCATTTCCGGCCCGACCCCGATCACGAAGGCCATCGGAAAGGGCTTGGCCTTTTCCTTGTCCCAGGACGATGGGGGATCGTCGATCTTCGCGTTCCAGAATTCTTCCATCGACTTGGCATCACCCGTGCCGCGGAAGATCCATACCGATCCACCGTCGGGCCTGGTGATCTCGAAGCGGTGATAGGAAAGGTTGTGCGCCCCCTCCGCCGGCTTGGAGCAAGCCACCGCGCAAACGAAGCGTCCATCCATAAAGTCGCGCGACTTGCTGCCGTCTTGAGGATTGAGGCGCAGGATCGGAAGTATCCCGAGATCGATGTCATCGCCGGTCAGAACTACCTCCTGACAGGGTGCGTCATCGCGTCCGACATGTACGGGCGCCACGGGATTTGCCATGGCGGCGCGCATCTGCTGGGCCGCGCCCGGAACGGCGCGCGCCTCATCAACGCCGAAGCTTTCGGCAATGCGGCGGTAGGTGGAACCGATGGTATTGGCAAAAACCGGCATATCAAACCCCTTGGGGTTCTCGAACAGCAGGCCCTTACCGATTTTCTCATAGTCAGCTCGGGCGATTACCGCACCCATTTCGGAAATGGTGTCGATTTTCGGCGTGATGCGCAGCAAGTCTCCCGCCGCCTCCTGCCGAGTGAGAAAATCTCTGAATCCATGACCCATAGCGTCCAGCTCCCTTTTTTGTGATCGAATCGGCTTGCCATTCGATAATATGTACCGTACGGTACGGTACATAAGCTGGATTGGCAACCGGGTTTGGTCAAGACAATGGACAGAGCCACGCAACAGAAATTCGCAACCAAGCAGACTCAACGCCGACCCGCAGTGCGGGTGGCCCGGCGCCCGCAAACACGCCTCGCCGATTCCCGGAACCGTAGAGAAGCGATCCTGAAAGTGGCGACGCGACTATTCCTTGAGGAAGGGTATGGGGCCGCCACGACCAATGAGCTGGTTGCGCGCGTGGGCGGTTCCAAATCGACGATCTACAGCCATTTCGAAAACAAGGAGAAGCTGTTCGGCGCGGTAGTCGATCATGTCCTGGCGCAGCTCAAGGCCGCGACGGGCCGCTTTGGCGCGCCATGCGGTGATGTGCAGCAACAGCTTTGTGCGCTCGGCGAAGGCCTGCTGGAAATTGTGCTGTCCAAAGATCATATCGCGCTGGCGCGGATGGTGATTGGCGAATCGCACCGCTTCCCCGAAATTGGCGCAATCTATCATGAACATGGTCCTGTGCTGGCGCAGGAAGGCGTGGTCACATTCCTGCTCGAACACCAGGTCATGCCCATGGCCGGGACGGCCGAGGTGGATGAGGCAGCGGAATGGTTCACCGGGCGCCTCATCCACCGCGCTTTCATCCGTGCGCTGTGCGGGCCTGCTACGGGCTTGCAGCACTCAGACGAGGCAGCCCGGATTGCCCGCGAAACAGCCGAATCGTTCATTAGATACTTTGCCCGGCCTGCGGCAGGGGGTGCGAAATGAAGCGCATCATCATTGGTATCGCAGGTGCCAGCGGCGTGATCTACGGTATCCGCCTGCTCGAAGTGCTGCGCGCCATCCCGGAGATCGAAACGCATCTGGTGATGAGCCGCACCGCGCGAATGAACATCGGGATCGAAACCGATTTTACCCCCGCCGAAGTTGGGGCGCTGGCCGATCAAGTTCACAAGATCGGTGACGTGGCCTCCAGCCTCTCATCGGGGTCGTTTCGGACCGAGGGGATGATCCTGGCCGCCTGTTCGATGAAGACGCTTTCGGGAATCGTGCACAGTCATGCCGACGATCTGCTCGTGCGCGCGGCCGATGTGGTGCTCAAGGAGCAGCGGAGGCTGGTCTTGATGCCACGGGAGACACCGCTCCACCTGGGTCATTGCAAGCTGCTTTACGAGGCCTGCCAGCTTGGCGCTATTATCGCCCCGCCGATGCCTGGTTTCTATGGCCGCCCCACCAGTGTCGCGGCGCTGATCGATCATAGCGTTGGCCGCGTGCTCGACCTGTTCGGAATCGACGCGGGCGTGGCCTTTCGCTGGCAAGGGCACAAGGCGGCATGACCGTGGCGCGGCTCAGCCGCGAGGCCTGCTCTCTCTGGCAGTTCTCACTCGCGGTCTATGAACAGCCGCAAGTGCCGCCTGCCTGCCTTATGCTGCAGGATTGCTATGGGGTTGATGTCAATCTGCTGCTTTATGCCGGATGGCGCGCCTGGCGCGGCGATGCGCTTTCCGATGCGGGATGTGTCTCGGCTCTGCGCAGGAGCGATATCTGGAGGCAAGAGCTGGTTTTTCCGCTACGTGCATTGCGGCGCCGCGCAGGTGATCTGGCGCGCGAGAATCCGGGCTTCGCGCAGGCCTATGCCGCTGTGAAGTCCTGCGAACTCGAGCTCGAGAAACAGCAGCAGGCAATGCTGGCTGATGGCTGGGTCCACGATCAGGGGGCCGAAGCGGATATCGCCACCACACTTCAAGTGTTTGCCGCATCTATGGGGATCATAGAAGAGGGCGAAGTCAAACCAGCGCTGGCGACGATTACAGCAGCGATGGAATCAATTGCTCGCTAAACTCCCAGTTTGGCCGTCAGCATTGTCGCTTCCAGGCCGCCATCCAAGGGCAGTCCAATGCCCTTCATCCACCCGGCATCAGCCAGAGCGGTCCAGTGGAATGCCGCCAACAGCTCAAGGCCAAGAACCTCAAGCAATGCCGATTTCCTACCCTGCCGTACTCGTTTATCTTCGCTACATGATCTACGCCTCGCAGTTCGTCAGTTTACCCGCGTAAACCAACCTTTCGAACCCGGCTGCTTTGTTTCCCTTGGACTGTGTTCCATGTGTTCCATCCTGCAGGACTCGCTCCCGTCAAACACTCCTTGCATTTTGCGGTCAGATCGCTATTGCGCGCGCCTTCACTGACACGTGATTTATCTGCCTGCCTGGCGACAAGGGCTGCCAGGGCCGGTTCGGACGTGTCTCTTGATTAGGAGATGAAAATGCCCAAGCTGAAGACCAAAAGCGGTGTGAAGAAACGCTTCAAGATCACCGCAACCGGCAAGATCAAGCATGGTGTCGCGGGCAAGCGCCACCGCCTGATCAGCCATAATGCGAAGTATATCCGCACCAACCGTGGCACCACCGTATTGTCGGAAGCCGACACCAAGACGGTGAAGAAATGGGCCCCCTATGGGCTCGACTGAGCGCGCTGGTTTAAGGAGAATCTGATATGCCTCGCATCAAACGCGGCGTGACCACGCGCCAGAAGCACAAGCGGCTGCTCGACCAGGCCAAGGGCTATCGCGGCCGCCGCAAGAATACCATCCGCATCGCCCGCCAGGCGGTGGAGAAGGCCGGCCAGTACGCCTATCGCGATCGCAAGATCAAGAAGCGCAATTTCCGCGCGCTGTGGATCCAGCGGATCAACGCGGCGGTGCGCGCCGAAGGCCTCACCTATTCGCAGTTCATGCACGGCGCAAAGCTTGCCGGTATCGAGCTTGACCGCAAGGCGATGGCCGATCTGGCCATGAACGAGGAAGGCGCGTTCAAGGCGGTGATCGCCCAGGCCAAGGGCGCTCTGCCCGCGTAAGCCAGGCCGAAGGCTGGAATTTCCGGGAGGCGCTGGGGGGAAACTTCCGGCGCCTTTCCATTTGTAAATTCGGGCCGGAATTGGCAGCTCGATCCTGACGCCGGGCACCGCCTGCACAGACGGGTGCCTGAATGGGTACCTCACCCGGCCGGAAAGCACTTTGCCTTGAGCGCCATTTGCCGCTAGCGGAGCGCGCTCGAAAGTGAATATGACACAATGACCGATTTGACCACACAGAAGGATGCGGCACTGGCCGCGATTGGCGCGGCAGGAACGCTCGATGCGCTGGAGGAACAGCGCCTTGCGGCACTGGGCAAGAAGGGCTGGATCAGCCTGGCGCTGAAGACGCTTGGCCAGATGAGCCCTGATGAGCGGAGCGCAGCCGCACCCGCGATCCAGGCTATTCGCGGCGAAGTTGCCGATGCAATTGCTGCCAAGAAACAGGCACTCGAAAGTGCCGTGCTGGAGGCGCAGCTGGCCAGCGAGCAGCTGGACCTGACCTTGCCTGCACCCGAGGCCCCGCTGGGCTCGGTGCATCCGGTGAGCCAGGTGATGGACGAGCTGGCGGAAATCTTCGCCGATCTGGGTTTTGCGGTCGCTACCGGGCCTGAGATCGAGGACGACTGGCACAATTTCACAGCGCTCAACATGGATGAGAGCCATCCCGCGCGCGCGATGCATGACACCTTCTATTTCCCTGATCGTGATGGCCATGGGCGCGCCATGCTGCTCAGGACTCACACCTCGCCGGTTCAGATCCGCACCATGCTGGAGCAGGGCGCGCCGCTGAGGATCATCGCGCCGGGCCGCGTCTATCGCAGCGACAGCGACGCGACGCACACGCCGATGTTCCACCAGGTGGAAGGGTTGGTGATCGATCGCGGCATCCACCTAGGGCACCTCAAATGGACGCTCGAGACTTTCCTCAGGGCGTTTTTCGAGCGCGACGATATCAAGCTGCGCCTGCGCCCGAGCTACTTCCCCTTCACCGAGCCTTCGGTCGAAGTCGATGTGGGCTATGCCAACGAAGGCGGCCGCCGCGTGGTCGGCGGCTCAGGCGATGACGATGGGCATGACTGGATGGAGCTGCTCGGCAGCGGCATGGTCAACCGCCGCGTGATCGAGATGGGCGGCCTCGACCCTGACGAATGGCAGGGCTTTGCCTGGGGCCTGGGCGTCGACCGGCTGGCCATGCTCAAATACGGGATGGACGATCTGCGCGCCTTCTTCGATGGCGACGTGCGCTGGCTGAGGCACTTTGGCTTCAGCCCCTTCGACCAGCCCACCCTTTCCGCCGGCGTAGGAGCGAAAGCATGAAGTTCTCGCTTGCATGGCTGAAGGACCATCTCGAAACCGGAGCCTCGGTGAAGGAGATTGTCGACGCGCTCAACGCCATCGGGCTCGAGGTTGAGGGCGTGGAAGACCCGGCGGACAGGCTCGCCGGTTTCCGCGTCGCTCAAGTGCTCACCGCCGCCCCGCACCCCGATGCCGACAAGCTGCAGGTGCTCACCGTTGACACGGGTGAAGGCGATCCACTGCAGGTGGTGTGCGGCGCGCCCAATGCCCGCGCAGGGATGAAGGGCGTGCTGGGCCTGCCCGGCGCAGTGGTTCCGGCCAATGGCATGGAGCTGCGCAAGAGCGCGATCCGCGGGGTCGAATCGAATGGCATGATGTGCAGCGTGCGCGAGCTTGAGCTGGGCGATGAGCACAGCGGCATCATCGAACTGCCCGATGATGCGCCTGTCGGCACCAGCTTCGCCGAATATCACGGTGCTGCGCCGGTGATCGACGTGGCAATCACCCCCAACCGGCCAGACTGCATGGGCGTCTACGGCATTGCGCGCGATCTTGCGGCTGCAGGCCTGGGGACGCTCAAGCCGATTGCGATTCCCGCCTTCGAAGCTGCGGGTGCCTGCCCGGTAGAAATCCGCACCGATGATCCCGATGGATGCCCGGCCTTTTATGGCCGCGTGGTCAAGGGCGTGACAAACGGCACCTCGCCCGACTGGTTGCAACAACGGCTGATAAGCGCCGGGCAGCGCCCGATCTCGCTGCTGGTAGACCTTACCAACTATCTGATGCTGGCCTATGGCCGCCCGGCGCATGCCTATGACCTTGCCAAGCTGACCGGCGCGGTGGTTGCACGCCGGGCGAAGCAGGGCGAGCAATGCCAAGCGCTCAACGAAAAGACCTACACGCTTGATGAAAGCATGACGGTGATCGCCGATGATGCCGGTGTGCATGATATCGCCGGGATCATGGGCGGCGAGCACTCGGGCGTCAGCGAAGGCACCAGTGACGTGCTGCTCGAAATCGCCTATTTCGATCCCGCGCGGATCGGCGTGACCGGGCGCAAACTAGGCCTGTCTTCGGATGCACGCACGCGCTTCGAACGCGGGGTTGATCCGGATTTCCTCGACGACGGGCTCGACCTTTTGACCGGGCTGATCGTCGATCTGGCAGGCGGCACGCCAAGCGAGAGTGTGCATGCGGGCTCGCCCCCGAGCGTTCCCAAGCAGATCGCGTTCGATACGGGGCTCACCTTGCGCCTGGGCGGTGTCGATGTGCCAGCCGAGCAGCAGCGGCGCATTCTGGAAAGTCTTGATTTCAAGGTTGGCGGCGACTGGAATGTCACCTGCCCGCTGCGCCGCCATGACATCGAGGGCGCAGCCGATCTGGTCGAGGAAGTGGTGCGCATCCACGGCCTCGACAAGGTGGAGAGCGTGCCCTTGCCGCGCGCGGATGGTGTCGCCCGCCCGACCGCAACGCCGCAGCAGGCGATCGAGCGCAAACTGCGCCGCGCTGCCGCCGCGCGCGGGCTCAATGAAGCGATCACCTGGTCCTTCATCACCGAGGCGGAGGCGGCACATTTCGCTGACCTTCGCCAAGCTGAGGATGAGCGGGCGCAGTTGTGGGCGCTCGAAAACCCGATCAGCGAGGATATGAAGGTCATGCGGCCTTCGTTGCTGCCCGGCCTGATCAGCGCGGCCAAGCGCAATCTCGATCGCGGGGCGGACGGCCTTCGCCTGTTCGAAATCGGGCGGCGCTATTTCCGCGGCAAGGATGGCACGAGCGACGAGCGTGCGACGCTGGGCATTGTGCTGGCGGGCGAAAAGACTCCGCGCGGCTGGGCATCAGGAAAGGCGGTGATGTTCGACGCCTTTGACGCCAAGGCCGAGGCGCTGGCACTGCTCGAAGCCGCCGGTGCGCCGATCCAGAACCTGATGGTGATGGGTGAGGCGGGGGATCAGTTCCACCCTGGCCAATCGGCCACCTTGCGGCTTGGACCCAAGAATGTGCTGGCGCGCTTCGGCATGCTGCACCCGAACACCTGCAAGGCATTCGACGTCGATGGCCCGGTTGCGGCGGTCGAGATATTCCTTGACGCGATTCCGGCAAGAAAGGGTGGAGGCAGCTTCGCGCGGGCGCATTACTCGCCGCCCGCCTTGCAGGCGGTGACGCGCGATTTCGCCTTCCTGGTTCCGACCGAATTGGCTGCAGGCGAACTGGTCCGTGCCGTGCGCGGCGCCGACAAGCAGAACATCGTCGATACGCGCGTGTTTGACGTGTTCGCCGGCCAGGGTGTGCCCGAGGGCAAGAAATCCATTGCCATCGAAGTGACACTGCAGCCGGCCGGGAAGAGCTATACGGATGCCGATCTCAAGGCGATTTCCGATGCGATCGTGGCCTCGGCCGCCAAGCAGGGGGCGGAGCTGCGTGGCTAGACACACAGCCATCGGTGCCGCCGTGCTGCTGACGGCGTGCGCTTCTACCCCCGCGTGGGCGCAGTGCGATATGGACGAGGATGATCGCGCCTGGCTGGCACAGGCGCTCGAAACATGGCGCGGTGCGGAACCGAGATGGCTTGGTCTGGCGCCGCAACCTCTTCCGACGGTCGCAGCAGTCGACAGCCAATGCACCTACCTTCTGCTGCGAGGCGAGATCGAGGGAATGACGGCAGAGCCACACAGCGGCGTCGCCACCTTGCCCGACGGCGCAGAAGTACCTCTGGGGCCAATTTCCTTCGCCAGCGGCGAAGGCGGCTATTTTGCCATGAGCCTGCCGTCGGTTTGGCGTGCTGCAGGGGTCAGCAGCGAGGTTGGTCTTGAGCGGATGATGAATGGCGTGCTGCTGCACGAAATGATGCACATCCGCCAGACTGAGCTCGCAAATCAGGCACTGACAGGCAAATCGAGCGCGGTGGGCGTTTCCGACGATGAGCTGACCGACGACATCGTCCAGGATCGTTTCGGGGGCGATGCGGAATATGTTGCCGCCTGGTCTCGCGAGCGCGATGCGTTGTTCGCTTCCGCAGGGGCGACGGACGACTCCAGGGCGCGCGATCTCGCCGGTGAGGCCCTCGCAATGATGCGCAGCCGCCGCGCAAGCTGGTTCACCGGCGAAAAGGCTGGCTTTGCTGTCATGGATGATGTGTTCCTGACGATGGAGGGCATGGGCCAGTGGCTGATATACCAGTACTTCCTGTCGCCGGAGGGCGGAGGCCATGCATCGTCCGATGCTTTGCGAGCGGTACGCCGCAATGGCCGCTGGTGGAGCCAGGACGAAGGCCTTGCCCTCATCCTTGTGGTTGACCGCCTGCTTCCAGACTGGCAGCAGCGCGCCTTCCGCGACCCCGACTGGCGTGCCGAGCGCCTGCTCGCCGCCGCTGTCGGTGAATGATCGACCAGTCACAGGATACCAATGACCTCCAACCCCGGAAATTCCAGGCGCACCTTCGCGATCATCTCGCATCCTGACGCTGGCAAGACCACGCTGACCGAGAAGCTGCTGCTGCAAGGCGGCGCGATACACTTGGCGGGCGAGGTGAAGGCACGCGGGCAGGCCCGGCGCGCGCGATCGGACTGGATGAAGATCGAGCAGCAGCGCGGTATTTCGGTCACATCCAGCGTGATGACCTTCGAACGCGATGGCGTGACCTTCAACCTGCTCGACACGCCGGGCCACGAGGATTTCTCCGAAGACACCTACCGCACGCTGACCGCGGTCGATTCCGCCATCATGGTGATCGATGCGGCCAAGGGTATCGAGCCGCAGACGCGCAAGCTGTTCGAAGTCTGCCGGCTGCGCAGTGTGCCGATCATTACCTTCATCAACAAGGTGGACCGTGAAGGCCGCCCGGTGTTCGAGCTGCTTGACGAGATCGCGGATATGCTCGCGCTTGATGTCTCGCCGCAGATGTATCCCGTCGGCATGGGCGGCCAGTTTCAGGGCATTCTCGACTTCGCCAGCGGCAGCGTGGCGCGGCCCGAGGGAGGGTCAAAGGAATTTCTCGGCAAACGAGATACGAATGCAGACCTGCCTGCTGAAATCGCCGAGAATGTCGAGCTGGCGCAGATCGGCTATCCCGAATTCGACCTCGAGGCCTATCGCAATGGCGACCTGACCCCGGTCTATTTCGGATCGGCGCTGAAGAATTTCGGGGTCGAGGAACTGATCGACGCGATCGCGAAATATGCCCCGCCGCCGCGCCCGCAGCCGGCCGGGGAGGAGCAAATTCCGCCGACCCGCGACGAGGTGACCGGCTTCATCTTCAAGGTCCAGGCCAATATGGACCCCAACCACCGTGACCGGATCGCCTTCATGCGCATGGTTTCAGGCACATTCAAACGCGGCATGAAACTGACCCCTTCGGGGCTGGGCAAACCGATCGCCATCCACTCACCGATCCTGTTTTTCGCGCAGGACCGCGAGCTGGCCGACACCGCCGAGGCGGGCGACATCATCGGCATTCCCAACCACGGCACCTTGCGGGTGGGCGATACTCTGAGCGAGAAGAACCAGATCCGCTTTACCGGCCTGCCCAATTTCGCGCCGGAGATCCTGCGCCGTGTGGTGCTGAAGGATCCGACCAAGACAAAGCAGCTGAGGAAGGCGCTGGACGATCTCTCGGAAGAAGGGGTGATCCAGGTCTTCTATCCGGAGATCGGAGCGCAATGGATTGTGGGCGTGGTCGGCCAACTTCAGCTCGAAGTGCTGATTTCGCGGCTGGAGGCGGAATACAAGGTCGAGGCCGGGCTCGAAGCATCGCCATTCGCCACGGCGCGGTGGCTGAAGGGGACAGAAGCGGCGCAGAAAAGCTTCGAGGACTTCAACCGCGCCAATCTGGCGCGCGACCGCGATGGCGATCTGGTGTTCATGGCCAGGAGCCCGTGGGACGTGAGTTACCAGGCTGAGAAGAACCCCGAGCTCACCTTTTCCGCCACCAAGGAACGGTAGGCTTGCAGGCCGTGTGGCTTCGCGGCATGGATGCGCCATGATTTTCGCCGGACCAAACTCTCAAACCTTTATCTCGCAGCGCCTGCGGCTCAACTATGTCGATTGGGCCCAGACTGAGAAGGACCGCGGCAAACCGCCGCTGGTGCTGGTACATGGCGGTCGTGACCATGCGCGCAGCTGGGATTGGGCCGCCGAACAATTGTGCCAGGATTGGCATGTGGTGGCGATGGATCACCGCGGGCATGGTGACAGCGATTGGGTCTCGGACGGCAATTACCGCGCCAATGACATGGTCTATGATCTGGCGCAGTTGATCCACCAGCTGGGCGTGGGGCCGGTAACGATCGTCAGCCATTCGATGGGCGGCAATGTCGCGCTGCGCTATGCCGGGGTGTTCCCCGACATGGTCAGGAAAATCGTGGCGATCGAGGGGCTTGGCCCCAGCCCGCAGCGGCAGGCGGAAATGCGCTCTACGCCCTATCCTGAGCGCTTCGCCGAATGGATTGGCAACAAACGCGCCGCATCGGGGCGATTGCCGCGCAAATACAAGTCGATCGAGGATGCCTTCGCGCGCATGATCGAGGAAAATAGCTATCTCACCGAAGAGCAGGCGCGGCATCTCACCATCCACGGCGTCAACCGCAACGAGGATGGCACCTTCAGCTGGAAGTTTGACCCGCATCTCAATGTCTGGGGTGTGGAAGACATTGCCGACGAGTTCCTGCACCAGGTCTGGGGCGCAATCACCTGCCCCACACTGCTGCTCTATGGCGCGGACAGCTGGGCTTCGAACCCGGCCAGGGACGGGCGGATCAAGCATTTCAACAATGCCGAAGTGATCGAGTTCGAGCAGGCGGGGCATTGGCTCCACCACGACCAGTTTGACCGCTTCATGGCAACCCTGCGGGATTTCCTCTGATGGCTGACTTCTTTGACTCCCTGAACGACAAGCATGTCGAGATGATCGGCAAACAGCCGGTGTTCTTCGTTGCCACGGCTGCCGAGGGCGCGCGCATCAACCTCAGCCCCAAGGGCTATGATGCCTTCCGCGTGCTCTCGCCCACACAGGTCGCCTGGCTCGATCTTGGCGGTTCAGGCAACGAGACCCATGCCCACCTCGCCGCCGATGGCCGCATCACGATCATGTTCTGCAATTTCCAGCAGCCCGCGCTGATCCTGCGCATCTATGGCCGCGGGCGGGCGGTCTTGCCGCAGGACGATGAATGGGGCGATCTGGCGGCGCATTTCACGCTGCTGCCCGGTACGCGCCAGATCTTCGTGATCGATGTCGAGAGCGTGCAGACCAGCTGCGGCTGGGGTGTGCCGGTTATGCAACTGGAGCATGAGCGTGCAACGCTGGTCAAATATCATGCGCAGCAGGACCCGGACAAATGGGTTGCCAAGGCTGGTTCGCGCGACCGGAGCATCGACGGTTTGCCTGCGCGCCCCACCGATCGCTACATTGCTGGCGAGCCGCAAGCAGAACCGGGCTGAGCGCCGCCAGGTGGAGCTGACTTTCGCCAGCTACAACATCCACAAGGCAGTGGGCCTTGACGGGAATCGCGACCCCGATCGGATCATCGCTGTGCTGCGCGAGATGGACGCCGATATCATTGCCTTGCAAGAGGCTGACCGTCGCTTTGGCCAGCGCGCATCGGTTCTTCCGCGCGCGCTGCTTGATGACACGCATTGGCGACCACTGGCTGTCGCTGAGCGGCCGCGAAGCCTAGGCTGGCATGGCAATGCCTTGCTGGTGCGGCGCGAGATTGACTGCACGCTGGCCGAGCCGCTTGACCTGCCCACACTCGAACCGCGCGGAGCGGCGCTGGGGGAACTTGTCGTCGAAGGGCGGAGCCTCAGGATTCTTGGCGCGCATCTCGATCTTTCAGGCCTCAGGCGCAGGGACCAGATCCACGCCATGCTGAAACAATGCGCGGGCAGGCTTGCGATGCCGACGGTTATCATGGGCGATTTCAACCAGTGGGGGCGCCTGACCGGCGCCATGCAGGCCTTTGGCGTGGGCTGGCAGCAGATCACTCCAGGGCCAAGCTATCCCGCGCGGCGACCGGTTGCCCCGCTCGACCGGATCGTGGCGACGCCCCACTGGGACTATATCGATAGCGGCGTCCATCACAGCGCGCTGGCGGCACAGGCATCGGATCACCTGCCGGTCTGGGCGCGGCTGCGCTATGCCTAAAATCTAGGCGTGAGATTAATAAATAGGCATTATATCGGCTTTTGCCTTATTTACAGGCAGGCCTCGTTACGCCGTAAATCATAATTTATCAGCAGCTTGCATAAAATGGCACGGCTTTTGCTGTTCTCTTCGAGCCGGGATGGGCCCGGTGCGCAGAAGGGGGCAGAGATGAAGTTCATCATCGCCGTAATCAAACCATTCAAGCTCGATGAAGTCCGCGATGCGCTGGGCAATATCGGGATCGCGGGCATGACCGTGTCCGAAGTCAAGGGATTTGGCCGCCAGAAGGGCCAGACCGAAATCTACCGCGGGGCGGAATATTCCACCAATATGCTCCCCAAGGTGAAACTGGAAATCGCAGCCAGCGACGAGATTGCCGCGCAGGTCGTCGAGACGATCCAGCAAGCCGCCAACACCGATGCCATCGGTGACGGCAAGATTTTTGTCCTCGATCTCGCTTCCGCCACCCGGATCCGCACCGGCGAGACCGGCGACACGGCGCTATAATGACAAGGGGTTCACCAATGATCCGCAAATTCGTTACCGGCACAGGGGCGCTTGGCGCCTCGATGTTTGCCGCAAGTGCTGCCTTCGCGCAGGATGCCGCCGAGGCGGTGGCAGAGACGGTGGCCGAAGCCGTTCCGGCCGAGGCTGTCGAAGCAGCCGCCGCTGTCGCCAATCCCGGCAATAATGCCTGGATGATGACCGCGACCATCCTCGTCCTGCTGATGATCCTGCCCGGGCTGGCGCTGTTCTATGGCGGCCTGACCCGGCAGAAGAACATGCTCAGCACCATGACGCAGGTCGGCGGGGCGGCCTGCCTGGCCATGCTGATCTGGGTTGGCTGGGGCTATTCGCTCTCGTTCGGGCCCGCCGCTCCCGAGGGAATGCTGGGCGCCTTCATCAGCGGTGGCAGCTATTTCCTCTCGAGTGTCACGCCTGACAGCACGGCTGCGACCTTTTCTGACGAAGTGATCAGCGAGTATGTTTTCGTCAGCTTCCAGATGACCTTCGCCGCCATTACCGCGGCGCTGGTGCTGGGCGCCACAGTAGAGCGCATCAAGTTTTCGGCTGCGATGCTGTTCACGGCCATCTGGCTGACAATCGTCTATTTCCCGATCGCGCATATGGTGTGGGCGGGCGGTGGCCTGATCTTCGAATGGGGCGCGCTCGATTTTGCCGGCGGCACCGTGGTGCACATCAATGCCGGTGTCTCGGCGCTGGTGCTCGCCATGTTCCTCGGCAAGCGCAAGGGTTACCCAACTGAACCCATGCCGCCGCACAGCCTCACGCTGACGCTGGTTGGTGCCGGTTTGCTGTGGGTGGGCTGGTTCGGATTCAACGCAGGTTCCGAACTTGAAGCTGACGGCATTGCCGGGCTGGCCATGATCAACACCTTCGTGGCCACCGCCGCAGGTGCGCTGGGCTGGATGTTGATGGAAAAGCTGGCCGGTCACAAGGCTTCGGCGCTCGGCTTTGCCTCGGGCATCATTGCCGGCCTGGTCGCGGTGACCCCGGCTGCCGGCAATAGCGGACCGCTTGGTGCGATTGTGCTGGGCCTGGTGGCTTCGGCAATCGCCTATTACGCGGTTGCCAAGCTCAAGCCGAAGCTGGGTTATGATGATGCGCTCGACGTGTTCGGCATCCACGGCATCGCCGGGATCGTTGGCGCCATCGGCACGGGGATCGTCTATTCCCCGGCTCTCGGCGGACCGGGCGATGCAGCGGAATATGTCATGAGCGCGCAGGTCTGGATCCAGATCAAGGCCGTGGTCGTGGCAATACTGTGGGCCGGAATCGGCTCGGCGATCGCCGCCATCATCGTCAAGGCAGTTATCGGCCTGCGGGTTACGCCAGAGACCGAACATGACGGCCTCGACATCGGCGAGCACGGAGAGCGCGCCTATAATTGATCAACCAGTTTGGCGGGGTGAGGAACCTCTCTCTCACCTCTCCCTCCTCCCCCGCCTCACCTTGTTCCTCCTGCGAACAAACCAACTTGGAAGGGCCGGAGCCAGCCGCTCCGGCCCCTTTTTTTGTCAGCCACTTAAGTGGCAGAAATATCACATGGCTGTGGCCAGATAGCGTCGGTATGAAGCGCGCTATTGTGTCGGCACGCAATTCGAATCAATTTCCGCGCGTTTCGGGATGCAACGCCCGATTTTAGTGGAGAGACCCCATGCAGAAATTGACTACCCTTCGTGCCATATTGCTCGCAGGTTGTGCCACTGGCCTCGTCGCAAGTCCGGCAATGGCCCAGGACGCCGGAAGCGAAGAGGCCGAAACCGGCAACGTTATCATCGTCACGGCTACCAAGCGCGATTCAACAATTCAGGATGTGCCTTTCTCGATCAACGCGCAGACGGCTGAGGACATTCAGCGTTCGGGCGCAGTGACACTGGAAGACCTGTCGCGCAATGTGGCTGGTCTGTCGGTGCAGAACCTCGGCCCGGGGCAGAGCCAGGTTTCCGTGCGCGGCGTATCCGCCGGCCAGGTCGTGCGCGATCAGCCTGGGGTGAAGGAACAGGTTGGCGTCTATCTTGACGAATCGGTGATTTCGCTCTCGCTGTTTACGCCCGATCTCGATCTGTTCGATCTCAACCGGGTGGAAACCCTGCGCGGCCCGCAAGGCACGCTGTTCGGCTCCGGTTCGGTTGGCGGCACCATCCGCTACATCACCAACCAGCCCAAGCTGGGCGTCACGGAAGGTGCGGTTGAAGCCAACCTCAACCTGATCGATGGCGGCGACGTAGGCGGGCATCTCAAGGGCGCGGTGAACGTGCCGCTAAGCGATATGGCGGCGGTTCGTGCGGTTGGATACTACACCAAATATGCCGGCTTCGTTGATGCACTCGGCCCGGCAGGCGGGGAAGACGTCAATGATGGCGAGCGTTACGGTGGGCGTATCGCGCTGACGCTGGAGCCAAGCGACGGCATCTCGATTACGCCGCGAATCGTCTATCAAAAGGTAAGTGCGGACGGCTTCAACCGGCAGGAATTCTACAGCCTGTTCGCCAACCCGTTCACCACCACCCGCCCTCCGGTGCAGCTGGGTGAGCGCGAGCAATATCTGCTCCTGCGCGAAGGGTTCGAGGATGAAACGATCATCGCGGACCTGACGATGAATTTCGATATCGGCGGCGTCACGCTGACCTCGGTATCGAGCTACATCGATCGCAATATCGTGGTGAGCCGCGATGCCAGCGCGCTGACCGGTTCGGTCTCGGTTGACCTTGGCTTTCCCGATGAAGCGGTATTGCTGCCGTCAAACCTGATCGACACCACCAAGCTGGAAACCTTCACCCAGGAAGCGCGGCTTGCGTCGAACACCAGCGGGCCTCTGCAATGGCTGATCGGGGCGTTCTATTCCGATACCAAGCGCGACTATAACCAGCGCCTGCCAACACCGGGTTATGATGCCTTTACGGATCAGGTGCTGGGCGCGGGAACCTCAGCCGCGGTGGCCAACGGCTTCCCGGCCGATTCACCGTTCAATTCCGATCTACCCTACGATATCGAACAGCTTGCGATCTTCGGCGAGACTAGCCTGGCCGTGAGCGATGCTCTCACGGTCACCGTTGGCGGGCGCTATTACGATTTCGAAGAGACCCGCACGATTACATCCGGCGGCCTGTTCGCCAATGGTGACAGCGGGGTGGTGGACGAAACCTCTTCCGATGGTTTCACGCCGCGTTTTCTGGTCAGCTACGAACTGAATCCGAATGTCACGGTGAATGCCCAGGTTTCGCGCGGCTTCCGCCTTGGCGGGGTTAACGATCCGCTCAACACCCCTCTGTGCAATGCAGAGGATCTGGCGCTGTTTGGCGGCTTCCAGGATTACGACGACGAGAAGCTGTGGAACTACGAAGTGGGGGTCAAGACGCAAGGGAGCGGCTTTACCTTCAATGCGGCTGGTTTCTATAATGATATCAGCAATCTGCAGGTCACACTCGATGCCGGAAGTTGTTCGTCACGGATTGTCTTCAACGTCGAGGAAGCCCATACTCTCGGGCTGGAGTTCGAGCTTGGGGTAAACCCAGTGCAAGGCCTGAATTTCAACCTGTCAGGTAGTGTGATCGAATCCGAATTCGACACCACGTTGCCCGGTCCGCTGGCCACGGCTACGGGTATTCGCGAGGGCAACCGCCTGCCTTCCGTGCCCGAGTTCCAGCTGACCGCCAGCGGCAGCTACGAATGGGATCTGGCAAGCGGCACAATCGCTTTCGTCGCCGGATCGTTCCAGCACGTCGGCTCTCGTTTCACACAGCCTGCGGACCAGGAAAACAACCCGCGCACTTTCGTGCACGGTCTGCCATTCGGAGGCGCTCCGGCGAATGCATCGACCACTGTCGATCTGCTGCTGCCTGATTATCAGCTGGTCAATATCAGCGCCGGGTTGGAGTTTGACAGGGGCCTGTCATTGACGGCTTACGTCAACAATCTGTTTGACGAGAACGCCCTGCTCTCGTTTGACCGCGAACGCGGCGGACGGGCGCGGCTTGGCTACAACATTGGCCAGCCGCGGACCTTCGGTATAACTGCCCGCCAGACCTTCTGACCGGAGGTTAGTTCGGAGAATTCGGGGGGCGGGCCGAAAGGTCCGCCCCCTTTTTGTTTGGCGAGGCTCAGCCTGCGGCGGCTTTCACGAAATCGGCGCAGCGCTCGCCGATCATGATGCCGCGCACCCTTCAGCGAAAGTGGGCACCGGTTTCGCGCCCGGAAGGGTGGGCAACGGCGATCAGAGCATCATGCTGGTGCGGCTTTCACGAAATCGGCGCAGCGTTCGCCGATCATGATGCTCGGCGCATTGGTATTGCCGCTCACGATCTTCGGCATGATCGATGCGTCGGCAATCCACAGCCCCTCGATCCCGCGCGCCTTGAGCTGCGTGTCGACCACGCTCCCCTCGTCGGCGCCCATGCGGCAGGTGCCGACGGGGTGATAGACAGTGTCGGCGCGGCTCCGGATCAGCTCGTCGAGTTCGGCATCATTGTCGATATTGATCGGATGCCGGTCGACCGGGTGATAATCGGCCAGTGGCGGGGCACTGACGATCCGGTGCGACAGCCGCACGCCTGCGCGCATCACCGCCATATCACGCTCGTCATCAAGGAAATTGGGATCGATCCGCGGCGCATCGGCGGCGTTGGCTGAATTCAGGCGCACCGTGCCCCGGCTTTCGGGGCGCAGCGCGCAGGCATGGAGCGAGAAGCCATGCCCGTTCACTTTCTCGCGGCCATGATCTTCCAGCACGGCGGGAACGAAATGCCACTGCACATCGGGTGCGGGGGCATCAGGCATTACCTTCCAGAAGCCGCCGCTTTCGGCATAACAGGTGGTCATGATCCCGGTGCGGTGGCGGCGATGCTCGATGATCGCCTTGATCATCCGCCAGGTACCCGCCAGCGAATTGCCGATCGGATCGGTCGATTCAGTCGCCCAGCCCGAGACGTAATCGATATGGTCCTGCAATTCGCTGCCGACAGCAGGCTTATCGAGCGCAACTTCGATCCCGTGCTGTCTGAGATGCTCGGCCGGTCCGATGCCCGAAAGCATCAGGATCTGTGGACTGTTGAACGCGCCGGCAGACAGGATAACCCCATGCCGCGCGTTTACCACTTCGCGTTTGCCGCCGCGCCTGATTGCGACACCGGTGACCCGGCCTTGCTCGATCACGAGCTTTTCGACCAGCGTGCCGGTGCGGATATCGAGATTGGGCTTGCCCCGCAGCGGCTCGACATAGGCGCGCGCAGCTGACCAGCGCTCACCGCCCTTCTGCGTCACCTGGTAAAGCCCGAAGCCTTCCTGCTTCTCGCCGTTGAAATCCGCATTGCGCGGCAATTGCAGCTGCGCCGCGCTGTCGACAAAGGCGGTGCTGGTGGGATTGGGCCACTTCTGGTCGGCAACCGACAGCGGGCCATCGGCGCCGTGATAATCGCTGCCGCCCCTGATGTTGCCTTCGCTGCGCTTGAAATAGGGCAGCACGTCATCATAGGCCCAGCCGCTGCAACCCATCGCGGCCCAATTGTCATAATCCCACTTGCCGCCGCGAATATAGACCATGGCATTGATCGCGCTCGAACCGCCCAATCCCTTGCCGCGCGGCTGGTAGCCGATCCGGCCATTGAGCCCTTTCTGCGGAACGGTTTCATAGCGGTAATTGGCGTTCTTGAGCAGGAAGGGCATGAAGCCTGGCGTCTTGACGAGTATGTTGTTGTTGCGCCCGCCTGCCTCAAGCAGGCACACCGTCTTGCTGCCATCCTCGGCCAGCCGCCCGGTAACCGCGCTGCCCGCGCTGCCGCCACCGATCACGATATAATCGAACGTGTCCATGCTCTCTCCTCTAGCGCGGACTTCGCTCTGATTGCGTCAGACCGACCGCTCTAGCCGTTTGTTTTACCGCGATTTCCAAGTCGCGCAGTGATTCCACTGCGCTCGAAATCGCTCTAAGGAAAGAGTGTTAGGCAGGCTCGCCCTGTCCCGCAATCGGGTTTTGATAGGCCACTGGATTTTGGATAGCCGCTGCGCCTTCCTGCCGCGCCTGCCAGCGCGCGCGGATTGTGTCGGATGTGTCGCGGCTGCCGTCATGGCTCCAGCCCGGTTCGCGCAGCAGGTATGACAATTTGTGCTGCCAAGGCGCGCGCCAGATATCCTGGACCATGCCGACCCATTCGTGGAACACGGCCCACAGCAGGTTGAAGCTGCCCAATTGCCTGATGATGCCATAGCGGATCGGCTCCCGGTCATCTTCAGGCTCGAAGGTGCCGAACATCTTATCCCACACGATGAACACGCCGGCATAATTGCGGTCAAGATAGCGCGGGTTGGTGGCATGGTGAACACGGTGGTGGCTTGGCGTGTTCATCACCGCTTCGAACCAGCGCGGCATCCGGCGGATCGCCTCGGTATGGATCCAGAACTGGTAGATCAGGTTGAACCCCGCGCAAATGGCGATCATCACGGGGTGGAAACCGATCAGCACCAGCGGCAGGGCGAAGACGAAGCCGAAGGTCAGGGCCCCGGTCCAGCTTTGCCGAAGCGCGGTCGAAAGGTTGTAATGCTGGCTTGAATGGTGGTTCACATGCGCCGCCCACATCCAGCGAATGCGGTGCCCGGCACGGTGGACCCAGTAGTACTTGAGATCGTCGAGCACGAAGCACAGCGGCCAGGCCCACCACAGGCTCCACCATTCGGGGCCGAAATCGAACAGGCGAAATTCCCACGCAGCCAGGAACAGCGCGAAAAAGGCCCCGCCGGTGAGCAGGCCTGCAACCGTGCTGCCGAGGCCGAAGGCCAGGCTGGTAAGCGTATCGCGCGGCTCATAGGCGTCGGGGCGCCTGCGCCAGGCCCAGATCATCTCGATCAGGACCAGTGCAACAAATCCGGGCACGGCATAATCGGTAGGCGAAAAATCAGGCATGACTCTGCGATCCTAATGCATTTACAGCGTCAGCCCAAGCGTCAGGGTCAGCGATGTCCAACGAAACTGTGCCATAGCGGCGCTCGCCGCTGTCAACCACCAGCATTCCGTCTGTCTGCCATGCGCGCGCCGTCGGCCCCAGGATTCGCCCCGCAAACTTGTTTCCGTGCGGCTTCAGCAACAGGATCCGGCCAGCAGTATCGCGCAGGATCGCGGCCTTGCCATCGCGGTCGACGCAAGTCTCGCGTGGCTGGAAACCGTCCGCCGCTTCGCCCGCAGCTTTGTGCGCCGCATCCGCATCGGTCAGCTTGGGCATGCCGCCAAGCCCCAGCGCATAGGCAATCCAGGCCAGCGCGAGGATGGCGACCAGCGAGCCAAGGAACTGGAGAATTTCAGGCGGCAAATTCATCATCTTGCCAATTGGCACGGCGCGAACTTTGCGGCAAGCTGCGATGTAGAAGGGGAATTCCGATGAAATCAATTTCCAGACTGCTTGCCATCACGGCATTGGTCGCTGCGCCGCTCGCCGCACAGGAAGCAGATCCCGTTGCGCAAGTTACAGCGCAACAAGAGCGAACCGAGCGCGTTGCCCGGCAGCTGTGGGATTGGGCCGAGCTGGGCTATCTCGAGCAGCGATCAAGCGGCCTGATGATGGAAGAGCTTGCCGCAGAAGGTTTCACCATCCGCGCAGGCATTGCCGAAATTCCTACTGCCTTTGTGGCCGAATGGGGCCCAAAGAACGGTGCGGGCGGTCCGGTGATTGCGATTCTGGCGGAAATGGATGCGCTGCCCGGTATAAACCAGTCGGCCTCGGCAGCGCGCGATCCGGTTGATGGAAAGGGGGCTGGTCATGCCTGCGGCCACAATCTGTTTGGCGCGGGATCGCTGACTGCTGCGATTGCGGTCAAGAACTGGCTCGAGGCTACCGGCACGCCGGGCCGCATCCGGCTGTATGGCACTCCGGCGGAAGAAGGCGGATCGGGCAAGGTCTACATGACCCGGGCCGGGCTGTTCGACGATGTCGATATTGCGATCCATTGGCACGCCGATGATGAAAACAGCGCCGCCGCGCAAACCAGCCTGGCCAATCGTTCGGCCAAATTCCGTTTTCACGGCATTTCGGCCCATGCCGCAGGCGCGCCCGAGCGCGGCCGCTCGGCGCTTGACGGGGTCGAGGCGATGAATATGATGGCCAACATGATGCACGAACATATTCCGCAGCAGGCGCGGATGCATTACGTGATCACATCAGGCGGCAATGCGCCCAATGTTGTGCCCGATTTCGCCGAAGTATTCTATTACGTGCGCCATCCCGATCCCGCGGGTGTCGAGGAAATCTGGGCAAGGCTGGAAGACGCAGCACGCGGGGCTGCGCTGGGCACCGGGACGAAGGTCGATTGGGAAATCATCCACGGTAACAATCCGTTGCTGGTCAACGAAACGCTGGCGAGGGTGATGGATGCCAAGCTGCGCCAGGTGGGCGGGGTCGATTATACGGACGAAGAACGCGCATGGGCAGCCGAGATCCAGCAATCGCTGGGAGATGCAGCCAAGCCGCTCGAAAGCGCAGCTGAAGTCCAGCCATACGAAAAGAGCCTGGGGTACGGCTCGACCGATGTGGGTGATGTTTCATGGGCCACACCGACTGTGGGCGTGCGCACCGCGACATGGGTGCCCGGCACCAGCGCGCATAGCTGGCAGGCGGTGGCGGCAAGCGGCCATTCGATTGGCGTCAAGGGAACGCAGGTCGCCGCCAAAGCGATGGCACTGATGGCGGCCGAGCTGTTCACCAATGATGAATTGCGCGCGGAAGCCAAGGCCGAGTTCGACCAGTCGCGCGGCCCGGACTTCCAGTATCGCTCACTATTGGGAGATCGTGCGCCTCCCCTCGACTATCGCAAATAGGGCTTGCGGATTGCCCTTGGCTAGCCCCGGTCCTGCGCGGCGAACATGTCCATAACCGGGCGGACCGGCGACACGTCATAACCGGCGTTTCGCGCTGCAGCGGCGATTTCATCGGGATCAACGCCGCTGCGCGCCTGCGCCAATGACCACAGCAGCGTCGATCGCGTCCCGCTGCGGCAATAGCCCAGTGCCTTGCCCCTGGCCCCGGCCAGCGCTTGCTCCATTGCCTCTACTTGCGGTTCGCTGAAGCCCGAATGGCCGATCGGGATGGCAATGTAATCCATCCCGGCGGCACGGGCGGCGGCTTCGATTTCGGGGCCTTGCGGCTCGTCGGGCGCCTCCCCGTCAGGCCGGTTGTTGATCACCAGCGTCACGCCTGCCTGGGCCGCTGCTGCGATATCGGCCGGCCTGATTTGCGGGCTGACCATCATGGTTGGCGAAAGTTCGCGAAACTCGCTCATCGCATTGTCTCCGTATTTGCGCACAGGATTGGTGCGATTCGCTTGACTCATCACCCAATTGCAAGCCCCGGCGCAAGCATTTGCAGCAACGAACAGAATGCGAAAATGTCACATTTTTGCGGCAATAAGGGAGGCGATGTTAAATTATTCGCCTCGCAGGGCTTTGTGCGCTATGTTACATGCATTCAGGTAGGGGTTGCGGCATTTATGTCGTGATGTCTGCCGAGCAACGATACCGTCTTCCGTTCACGGTATCGATGTGAGTTTGTTCGGGCGGAGAGACAAGGTACGAATTAAGTTATGGGTTACGATAGAGGGCGCCGCCGGGGCCGGGACAAGCGCGACGGATTCGGCGAAGACGGCTTCGATCCCTTCGGTGGCGGCGATAATTTCCCCCCACGCGACAATTTTGGACAGCAGGATCGATTCGGTGGTGGGGGCCGTGGATTTGGTGAAGATCGCAGCCCCGGTGGCGGTGATCGCTTCGGCGGAGGCGGCGGGCGCGGCCCCGGGGGCGGTGGCCGCGGACCTGGCGGCGGCGGCGGAGCCGGAGGCGGCGGTTTCAATCGCATGCCTGCACAGGTCGTCGGCACTGGCAAGGGAACGGTCAAGTTCTTCAATGGCCAGAAGGGCTTCGGCTTCATCCAGCAGGACACCGGCGGCGAAGATATCTTCGTCCATATCAGCGCGGTTGAGCGTGCGGGGCTAGAGAGTCTTGCCGAAGGCCAGGAGCTTGAATTCAACCTGGTGGACCGTGGCGGCAAGGTTTCCGCCCAGGATCTGCAGGTTGTCGGCGATGTGATCGCGGTAGAAAAGCGCCCTGCGGCGCCGCAGCGTGAGCTGACCGGCGAAAGGGCCACCGGTACCGTGAAGTTCTTCAATTCGATGAAGGGCTTCGGTTTCCTGGTGCGCGACGATGGCCAGCCCGATACTTTCGTGCACATCAGTGCTGTCGAACGTTCGGGGCTCCAGGGATTGAATGAGGGCGAACGTTACGAGTTCGATCTCGAAGTCGACCGACGAGGGAAGCACTCGGCGGTCAACCTCGCCCCCGTCCAGGGTTGATCACCTGCTTGGCGCGGTCAATTGACCGACCGTTTGCCAGCATTTAAACGACGCGGAATGGCGGTCCTTGGGGCCGCCATTTCTCTTTTGCCCGATTCGATAATTGCCTGAGGTTCCAACCATGTCGATCTCTCCCCTGATGCCTGTCTATCCCCGCTGCGGTGTGCGCCCGGTGCGCGGCGAGCACTGTCATCTGATTGATGAAAACGGCACGCGGTATCTCGATTTCGCCAGCGGTATCGCGGTAAACCTGCTTGGACATTCGCATCAGGGCCTGATCAAGGCGATCCAGCAACAGGCTGAAACCCTGATGCATGTTTCGAACCTTTACGGCAGCCCCCAAGGCGAGAAACTGGCGCAGACGCTGGTTGACAACACCTTTGCCGACACGGTCTTTTTCACCAATTCGGGTGCCGAAGCAGTTGAAACCGCGATCAAGACCGCGCGCGCCTATCACCAGCATGATGGTGATGAGACCCGGTTTGAACTGATCACATTCAAGAACGCCTTTCACGGGCGCACCATGGCCACAATCAGTGCATCCAATCAGGAAAAGATGCACCACGGCTTCTCACCGTTGCTCGCGGGCTTCAAATACGCCGAATTCGATGATCTGGAATCGGCCAAGGCATTGATGGGTCCACGTACGGCTGGGTTCCTGGTAGAGCCGATCCAGGGCGAAGGCGGTATTCGCCCGGCATCTGACAGCTTCATGAAGGGCCTGCGCGAACTGGCTGACCAGCACGATCTGATGCTGGTGCTTGATGAAGTGCAATGCGGGGTCGCGCGGACCGGCACGCTCTATGCCTATGAACAATACGGGATCGAGCCCGATATCCTGGCGACCGCCAAGGGAATCGGCGGCGGCTTTCCGCTTGGCGCATGCCTGGCGACGGAAAAGGCGGCGCGCGGTATGGTGTTTGGCACGCATGGCTCGACTTACGGCGGTAATCCGCTGGCGATGGCTGCTGGAAGTGCGGTGATGGAAGCTGTCGCCAATGATGAGTTTCTCGCGTCGGTGCGCGAGAAGGGTGAGCGCCTGCGCAGCCGGCTTGAGCAGTTCATCGGCAATTATCCTGAATTGTTCGAACTCGTGCGCGGCAGGGGTTTGATGCTGGGGATCAAGATGAAGGTCGAAAGCAGGCCGTTCTTTGCCCACCTGCGCGACAATCACCAATTGCTGACCGTAGCTGCCGGCGACAACACGCTGCGGGTGCTGCCGCCGCTGGTAATTGGCGACGCCGAAATTGAAGAATTCTTTGAAAAGCTTTCGGCGGGGACGGCGAGCTATTCGCCGGATGCGTGATGTCGCATCCGCGTCACTTCCTCAACCTCCGCGATGCGGGCGGAGATGCAATCGCTGCGATGCTGAATGACGCGATCGGTCGCAAGTCAGCTCGCAAGGCTTTGCCGAAAGGCGAACCCGATGCCGATCATCCGCTCTCGGGGCGGGTGCTGGGGATGGTGTTTGAAAAGAGTTCGACCCGGACAAGGGTGAGCTTCGATATCGCCATGCGCCAGCTTGGCGGCGGCACACTGGTCCTTGATGCGGCGTCAAGCCAGCTCGGTCGCGGCGAGACCATAGCCGATACTGCGCGCGTGCTCAGCCGAATGGTTGATGCGATCATGCTGCGAACTGACGACCATGCCAAGATCGAGGAAATGGCGCAGCACGCCAGTGTACCGGTGATCAACGGCCTCACCGATCGGTCGCATCCATGCCAGATCGTGGCAGACCTGCTGACAGTGATCGAGCACGGCAAGCCCCTGCCGGGGCTGGAGGTCGCATGGTTCGGCGATGGCAACAATGTGCTGCATTCGATTCTTGAAGCGGCTGCATTGATGAAGTTCAACGTAAGAGTGGCCACCCCGAAGGGTTATGAGCCGGAACCGGAATTTGTGGAGATGGCGCGGGCAAGCGGATCGATTGTCACGCTTACTCAGGACGCAGCCGCAGCGGCGCAAGGCGCGGATGTCATTGTGACCGACACCTGGATTTCTATGGGACAGGCACATGCTGAGGAAAAGCTCACCGCAATGGCGCCCTATCAGGTCAATGATGCGCTGATGGGCAGGGCAAAGCCTGATGCAATCTTCCTGCATTGCTTGCCGGCGCATGTCGGGGATGAGGTAACCCAAAGTGTGTTCGAAGGCCCGCAATCGGTTGCGTTCGACGAAGCGGAAAACCGCATCCACGCGCAAAAGGCGGTGCTGCGCTGGTGCTTTGGTCAACTCTGAACCTTTGGCGCGCCGGTCTCTTATCTTCTGATGCCCAAGGCCCATATTGCTGGCATGACTGACTTGCCTGAAACCTTTGCAGACCAGATTCTTGGCTTCAGTCTGCCGTCTCGCGATGCGCGCGGACGCGCAGTGAGGCTGGATCGTGTGCTCGACGAAATCCTCAGTGCGCATGATTACCCTGCGCCGGTAAAGCACCTTTTGGCGGAAGCCCTGGTGATTGCGGCCCTGATGGGAAGCCTGCTGAAAGAGGAAGGTGCACAGCTGACGATGCAGGCGCAAACGCAGCAGGGGCCGGTGCGTTTGCTCGTTTGCGACTATCGCGATGGCGAGTTGCGCGGTTATGCCGATTTTGACTCGGCCGCGCTCAAGGGGCTGGGCGCGAATACGTCGCTTGCGGCGCTGTTTGGGCAGGGTGCGCTTGCCATTACCTTCGAGACTGGCAAAGGTCAGCGATACCAGGGGATTGTGCCGCTGGAGGGGGCGTCCCTGGCTGCCGCTTGTGAGCGCTATTTCTATCAGTCGGAACAAGTTCCGACCTTGCTCAAGGTGGGGGCGCGGGCAACTGAAAGCGGCTGTGTAGCAGGTGGATTACTGCTTCAGCATTTGCCCGCAGGAGAGGAAGGGCGCGAGCGGCTGAACGCGCAACCGGATCATCCTGACTGGGAGCATGTCGCAATATTGGCGGGAACCCTGAGCCACGCCGAACTGGTCGATCCTGCGTTGTCGATGGAGGCTATCGCGTGGAGGTTGTTCCACGAGGAAGGCGAGATCAGGGCAGAGCCCGGCGCGCACCTATCCAAGGGCTGCCGCTGCACTGTGGCGCATTTCGAAAGTGTCATTGCCCGATTCCCGCATTCGGAGCGCGATGAAATGCGCAACGATGCCGGTGAAATCGTGGTGGACTGCGCTTTTTGTTCGCGAGAGTTCGTTCTTCGCCACTAATTCGGTTCGCCGCTGTTCAGGACCGGTTTATCGCTAGTTAGCTAGCGCAGAAGTCAATACACGCGGAAAAAATGGCTTGGACTTTGGAATGTTGAATGCTCGTAAATGGTTGGCTGTGATTGCCGGGGTGGCTTTGGCCACGGGGGCTGCTGTTGCCCATGGGCAGGCACAGCCAAAGCATCCAGTCGTGTTTGACAGCCTGCAGAAGGGCGAGTGGACCGTTCGCTTTCGTGACGGTTCGCCCGCACGCAAGATTTGCCTTCGATCGGGCGAAGAATTGATCCAGCTCCAGCACCAAGAGCGCAATTGCAGCCGTTTTGTGGTGGATGATGCGCCGGGACTGACGACGGTGCAGTATACCTGTCGCGGAAACGGCTACGGCCGAACAAGCGTCAGGCGCGAAACGGCCACATTGGCTCAGATCGAGAGCCAGGGTATCGCGGACGGCCTTCCCTTCCATTTGGTGGCCGAGGCACGGCGAACCGGCAGCTGCGAGTAGTCATCGGGCTGAACCCTACCCTTCCGCCAGGGACTTTGGGTTTGCATCCGTTGAACCAAACGCTAATCCGGATCGATGACTGATAGTGGGCATTTTGAGGCCGGGCCGGCTTTGGTCCTGCTTTCTGGCGGGCTTGATTCCATGGTTACCGCAGCAATTGCGAAGGAACGCGGGCATCCGCTCCACGCGCTGTCGATCGACTATGGTCAACGCCATCGGCGCGAGCTGGAAGCGGCGAAGCGGATCGCCGAGAAGCTGGGGGTAGAACGTCATATCGAACTGGAGCTCGACCTGCGCGCTTTTGGCGGGTCGGCTCTGACAGCGGATATCGATGTCCCCAAGACTGGAGTTGAGGCATCGATTCCGGTGACCTACGTTCCGGCCCGCAACCTCGTATTTCTTTCGCTGACTGTTGCCGCAGCAGAGGCGGCCAATGCGCGCGATATTTTCATTGGCGTCAATGCTCTCGACTATTCGGGTTATCCTGATTGTCGTCCGGAGTTCATTTCCAGCTTCGCGGAAACGGCACGGCTGGGCACCAGGGCCGGAGTAGAGGGCCAAGCTTTCCAGATTCACGCTCCGCTTCAATACATGACCAAAGCGGACATTGCGTCAGAGTGTTCCAGGTTGGGGTTGGATCCGGTCTGGAGTTGGTCGTGTTATGATCCCACGGAAGCGGGAACTGCATGTGGATTGTGCGATTCTTGTCGACTGCGAAAAAAGGGGTTTGCCCAAGCGGGCGTTCACGATAGCACCCGCTATGCGGCTTGACTGGCCGCCGCTTTCAGGAGAATTGCATGTCAGAACAGGCCGCTCGGCACGAGTCCGCCGAGATCGAAGCCCAAGGGGTGCCTGCCTATAGCTGGTATGCGCTAGGGGTTCTGGTTCTCGTCTATGTATTGAACTTCATCGACCGACAGATTCTCTCAATATTGGCCAATGACATCAAGGCTGACCTGGGCGTTGATGACGCTTATCTCGGCTTTCTCTACGGCACCGCTTTTGCCATTTTCTATGCCCTGTTCGGCATCCCGCTAGGGAAGCTGGCGGACAGCTGGAAACGTGTTCGGCTTATGGCCATCGGCCTGACGCTTTGGTCATCAATGACGGCTTTTTCAGGTTTCGCGCGGGATACAGCCACACTGACTGTGGCCAGGGTGGGGGTAGGGGTTGGCGAAGCAACTGCCAGCCCTTCGGCCTATTCACTGATCTCGGATTGGTTCCCTGCGCGACTTCGCGCCACCGCGCTCGCGATCTATAGTTCGGGGCTTTATATCGGAGGAGGTATCTCGCTCCTTATCGGCGGCTTGATCGTCGAGCGATGGAATGAAGCCTTCCCCGATGGCGGGCCGCTCAATCTCGCAGGATGGCAAGCAGCATTCATTGCAGTAGGGCTTCCGGGCCTGCTCTTGGCGCTTTGGGTATTGACGCTCAGGGAGCCGATCCGCGGAGCCATCGATGGCATAAAAACCCCGTCGGACCCGGCGCCGTTTCGTGGTTTTGTGACGGAGCTTCTGACGGTAATTCCGCCCTTCACAATTCTGGGTGCCGCACGGCGGGGCGGAGGTGCATTGGCGCTTAATGTCGCCGTTCTGGCAATTTCATTCGGCATTGCGAAACTGCTTACTGAATTGCTCGATTCGGGTGAGGGATTGATCTACGCGCCGATCACCGATCAGTGGACTCTGCTGGCTATCGGATATTATGCGGTATTCTGCTGGGCGAGTTCGCTGCGGAGCCGCGACTTGCCGACTTTCCGGCTGACCTGGGGGTCTGCGGCATTCATGTGCACGATTCTTGGATACGGCACGGTCGCATTTATGGCTTATGCGAGTGCGTATTGGACTGCACCTTATGCAGAACGCGTCTTTGATATTGACAAGGGGAGCCTGGGGTTCTGGATCGGTGGACCGAGCGCAGTAGCGGGATTTCTTGGGGTCACGCTAGGCGGGCGTGCAGCCGATTGGCTGTTCGAGCGCGATCCGGCCGGGCGCTTGTATGTGGTGATGTTCGGCCTGGTGAGCCCGGTGCCGGTGGCATACTGGCTGTTTACCACCGATGACCTGACACTTTTCTTCATCCTGGCGTTCTTTGCTCAATTCTTAACCGCCTCTGCGCTGGGTGCCGCTGCGGCGACGAGCCAGTCGCTTGTCTTGCCGCGGATGCGCGGCGTCGCAACGGCGACCTTTTTTCTGGCCACTACCTTGGTTGGCCTGGCCTTGGGGCCCTATCTCGCCGGCTATGTTTCATCGATCAACAACGAGGACCTTTCCAAGGGCGTAATCTCCACCCTGTGGATCATGCCAATCGGCGTTGCCCTGGTTACCGGAGCTATCAGGCTGGTCCCTCGTGCAAGTGCGACATTGCTTTCGCGAGCCAGGGCAGCCGGGGAAACAGGAATTTAGGCAAGGACGAACCCGTTAAGGCCCAGCCAGGCGCTCGATAAGTCTTGAGTCCAATTCAGAATTGCGGCCAATAGCTTGAGAGCTAGCTTGCGGGGTTGAGAACGGCACAGGCAATGCGTGGACCGGCATTCCCGGCCGGATCAGTCATATAGTCGTCCCGGTCGGCGTGAATCACGACTGAAGTTCCGTCTTCGTCGAATATTGCGGACTGGATCGAGGCCGGGTCGCCATCGATCACGATTTGCTGCGCAAGTGAGCCCGTGCCAGGGATTTCGATGTTGGGCAGATCGCCCAGATGCTTTCCACCTTCGCTCAGGCTGCCATGTGTCGCGCCTGATGGATTGAGGTGACCGCCTGCTGACACGAATTCAGGCGCTTCGCAAAGCCCGGTGGTATGAAGGTGGATTGCATGCTCACCTGATCGCAGCCCCGCGATTGAGAAATCGATGATTGCAGCACCTTTATCCTGGATGAAATGAACAGTTCCCAATTCCGCTCCATCCCGGTCCATGAATATTCCCTCTGCGAGGATCTGTCTTTCCGCCCCAGCTTCAGTCGGTTCTCCGCTGTTGCTGGGTACTCCACATCCGGCAGTCAGGCTGATGACGACGATCGCAAATGTTGAAATACTTCTTCGCATGTCACTTCCCTTATTACTCCCATGCCTTGCCTATAACGTAAAAGGGGCCGGATTGCTCCGGCCCCTTTCAGAGTTTTCAGCTTTCTGACGAGAGCCGATGCTTACATGCCCGAACCGGGGCCGTAGGTTATTTCAACCCGACGGTTCTGAAGTTCGCGCACACCATCTGCGGTCGGAACGCGAGGCTGCGATTCGCCAAAGGCTTCGCTGGCAATACGGTTGTCAGGAATGCCGCGCCCGCTCAGATATTCGCGGACCGAAGCATTGCGACGCCCTGCCAGCCCCATGTTGTAGGTCACCGTACCCGAACGGTCAGTGTGCCCTGCCAACATCACGCTTGCCGTGCCGCAATCGGCATAAGCGGTAACAGCGTTATCGAGCACCGTCGCGGCTTCCGGCGTGATGTCCGATTCGTCCCAGTTAAAGAAGACGATGTACGGGCCCGTGTTGCATACCGGAGCCGGGGGAGGCGGCGGCGGCGGGGGAGGAGGAGGCGGAGGAGGAGGCGGAGGCGGAGGTGGCGGCGGAGGCGGCGGAGGCGGAGCTTCGGCGCCAAAGTTGTAGATCAACGAACCCAGTATAGAGTGCGTGGTAATATTGGTTTCGAGTGCACTGCCAGTCACATCGACAATGTTCACGTCGGGAGCGTTGAAGTAACGATACTTCAGGCCAACATCCCAGTTCCCGCTCAGTGGTGCACGGATGCCAGCCAGAACCTGCCAAGCGAGGCCCGTGTCCGAGTCATTGTAAAGATCCGGGCCGCTGGAGTCGATCGTTCCCGTGAGATCCGAGCGCGCAACGCCAACACCCCCGCCGACAAAACCCTGAAGTCCGTCATCAGGCCCAAAGTCGAGCAAGCCATTGAGCATGAAGCTCAGGAAATTGCCCTTGCCCTGGCCTTCGAAAGTTCCTTGACCGGTGTCGATTGTATCAAGATCTGCCTCGCGATAGCTGGCTTCGGATTCAAGCCGGAAACCGCCAAAATCATAGCCGACCACGCCACCGAAATCGAAACCTTCGGTATGATCCACGGTGATAGAGGTATCTTTAACATTGGCATCTTCAACGAGCATCACGCCGCCATCAACGCCAACATACCATTGGCCATCGCGGGCAAGTGCAGGCGTGGCAAGCGCCGTTGACGCCATCGCCAGTCCCATGACAAGTCTGCGCATAGGTAAATTCCCTTTCTCACTTACAAACTAAAAGTCGTAGTTTCTTCTAGCCTCTTGGCGGGGCGGAGGCAAGCAAACATTAGTTTGGAACTGTTGCATTAAAGTTTCATAGGGAGAGATCATGTGATCCAGCGCCTATACAATCCCGCTAGGGTTGGAACGTCCCGATATCAGGTTTGGTTCCCTCAACTACTTGGCAAAATCCCTTGCGACTGTAGCGCTGAAAGGAGGCCTTCGATCGTTTGGCGCGCCTCAATATCCACGGTCGCACCGCCGGTCGGAATTGCGACCGCACCAGAAGCATTCCACTTACCGTCGAACAGGTGATATTGCCCTTGACTGATGTTGAATACCCGCATGCCTGGAACGGGATTGAGAAAGCTCCAGGCGCCGGCCGCAAAGAAGGCAATGGAATCAATGTGCCCCGCCCACTCCCCAACTGGCGTTGCATCGACCAGCCAGCATTCCCCCTCGGCTGGCGCCGACGGCGGAGTTGAAGCCAGCCCCTTGACTGACATGTGCATCAGGACATCGATCAGTACATGTGCTTCATTGACGAAAAACTCTTTTTGAGCCTGGCCCGCGAATAGTAACGGTAATGAGAAACGGGGTGTAGTGCTGTTGAAGACGCTTGGTTGGGTCATTGTATGCTCCGCTAAAATTCAAGTAATACTGGCAATGAAAGTTGCTGGAGATTTGCCGTAGGTACCGATTTGTCGAACCCACAGCGCTTCGGTGCCATGGATGGCGGCGAGTTGGGTGATCGTCGCAACGTCGATCAGCAGCTCGGCTGAGGTAACAGTCCATTCAACGAGCGGCGTTTCCACCGGGCCGAGCCCGATCTGGTATAGCTCGCTCTCTTCAACCAGCGGCGTGTCAACCAAATCAGGCCAGCGCCATTGGCCGCGCCCACGCCTGGCCCAGCGCAACTGCCAGTCGCCATTCGCTTGCAACGTCATGCGCGCATGGACCGGAGCGGGCGGATTGAGAGAGATGCCGCTTGGCTGCAATCGGCTAACTACGGGCTGATCGTCTCCAAGGCCGATCGCTGCGACTTGCGCGGCAGTACCTGCAATCAGGCCTGCGTCGAGCTGTATGAGCGTATCATCCAGCAGCACGACTTCGCGCCCGGCCGGATGTCCCGCAAGGGCATGGTGCTCGGTTCCGCCGCGGCCGCGAAGCAGGCCGGAAAGCTTCCAGCGTGTCTCGGTCAGTTGTTCGGCCTCAAGGAACTGGACAACTTCAGCTCCTACCAGGAGCCTGTTAGCGCCAGCTGCCAATCCGGCGGCGGTGCTGGACGCAAAACCCAGATCGCCTGCAATCAGCTCGGCCTCGATAGTCGAACCCTGTTCAAGGATTTGCGATTTTGACGCAGTAAGCGGCAAAGCCAGCGTTCCGGCTACACTGCGATTCCGGCTTGTGCCCACGAGCGGCAATAACGCTCCTGCTTGATCAAGATAAAGCGAGGCTCCTGTCCAGCCTGCGTTTTCTGCGGAAAGCGCCGCAAAATATGCTCCGTTCGCACCCGCGCCCGTTCCGTCAAGTGGCAGTTCGAAGGTCCATAGTTGGCTCGGAGCCAATGGAAGGTCTTTGGGGAGCATCGGCGTGCCCGGATCGCCAGACAAGCCGGTTGGATTGGTCGGCACAATGCGCTCCAGCGCCAACTCTACGCCGCGGTCGAGCCATTCCCAGCTCGAAATCACCCAATGGCCGGGCTGCCCCGGCAGCTTGACGATTTTTCCCGGTATCAGCTCAGGGTTCAGCTCAGCGATGCGCCAGGTCAGTTGTTCTCTGCGCCAGCGGGCATCCTGTGCCATCTTCAAGCTTAGAGACCGCGCATCCTCTGCTGCCAGTGTACCGGGGAATTCGACGGTGCGCTCCAGGCCTTTTCGCGGGTCGCCAAGCGCCCGTTGAATTCCGATCTGATAATCATGAGCCGGATCATAATACCTGAGTGCAGTAGGGCTGCCGACGATGCCGGTCGCACGCGTCCGTTCGCGACCATGGCTGGCAGTTGACGTCCGCGTTTCCGGGACCATAATCTCCTCTGGCAATTCGATAACCTGGACTTGATCAGCGGACACCCGCTTCAGCGAGAGGCCCTTTCCATCGGCAACGCTCGCAATATCGAAAACCTGATCGACGATGCTTAGCGTCCCTGCGAGATCTCCCCCTTCATCGGAAAAGCCAAGCAACTCCGGAAGGTCACCCAATGCGCCGACCGCAATCGTATCTGGCGCAATGTCCGATAGGGCGATTGGCCCTTGCTCATCGGCGAAGATTTCGAATGTCAGCGCCGGAATGCGGTTTCCGAAATCGCCGAGCGCCAGGTTCTCAAAGACAACATAGGCAAGGCCGCGAAAAGCCGGTGCCTGCAACCCCTGTGCAGCCGAAATCAGCGGGTCGGGCAGTTGGTCGCGATAGCCATTGTAAGTTCTCAGCAGACCTCCCGCTTTCAGGTCGCCTGCGCTGCCGCGCAGCAGATTGCCGTCAGCCCAGATCCTGCCGACCGAATATATCGGCCTGCTCGACAATGCCACTGCGAAAGAAATCGAGTAGCTGAAGCTGGTCGACTTTGGCTTGCCCTTTCCGCCGCCGCTGGTCTCGCTTGTTTCGACGAGCTCTGTGGCCCAGATCACCGTTCCTGAAGCCCGCACACGGCCGAAGTGGCGGGCGACCGGCTGACCATAGCTGGAAGTCGTCACGGAGAGCTCTTTCAGGCGCGGCCCGGCGCGGGCGGGGTTGCCTGCGATCGCGGCATCGATCTGGCGCCCGGCAAGTGCACCGATCGCCCCACCGAGCGGGCCGCCGGCAAAGGTGCCGGCAGCGGTCAGCAATATAGTTGCCATGACTGCAAATCCTCAGATGTCGGGCTTGATCCGCCAGCGCCTGGTAATCGGCCAGGGCAGCGGCGAGAAGGTTCTGACCACACTGCCAATCCCGGCATCGGCGTGGACATAGGAGTTAGGGGTTTCGGCGATCAGCAGGTGGTGCTGCGCGGGCCCGGGGATTGCCATCACCACGTCGCCGGGCAGCAAACAGCCTGAGACTTCCACCATGTCACCTGCCGCGACTGCCGCCAGCTGGCTTTCGATCGAATTGTTGCGCAAGCGGTAGCCCATTGGCAATTTGATCGGATGTCCGCTTGCCGCAAGCGCGCAGACAACCAGGCCGACGCAGTCGAGGCCGTGGCGCGGATGCCTGCCGTGAAGGCGAAAACGAGTGCCGATCATGGCCGCAGCCGCTTCGGCGACACGCGCGCCCGCCCTTGTCATTGCGGCTTGGGGTATCGTGCCAGCAGGTCGTTGCCGGGCAGGAAAGGTTCACCGCGAAAATTGACGCTGTTGGAAAAGCGATTGCTGCAGGTTTCGAAGCGATGATCGCAGCCTTCGCGGAGCTCGACCGGAACTTGCTGCGCGGTGCCGGTTGCCAGCGGCCGATCGAGCAGGAACCCCGATGCGTCGACAGCAATGATGCAGAATACCAGGCCGGTTTGCGGGCCGGTTCGAAAGCGGAGCTGTCCATCGAGAAATTTCGATGGGGTAATGTCGTTTACTTGCACGCGGTTCGCGTCAATATCGATGCTGCTGGTTGATCTCAGCTGTGTGAAGCGAGGAGCGGAAAGGCCGCAGCTCTTGTCGCAGAAACCCGCACGACATGTAGGGCTGGTGCGCGGGACAAGATCGCGTTCGAGCAGTGCTTTTGCTGACTTGAGTTCGGCAGTAAAGGCGCTGCGTCCTTCTTCCATGCGGCCAAGATTACCGGCGAAGATCACCTCGAAGGCCAGGCTCTCCCAATTCACCGCGCCGATCTCGATGGTCGCTTCGTCGAACAGCCCGGCTTCAAGGTCGAATTGGCTGATCGAATCATGCGAGATCGCACCTTGTACTTCGGCACTGTCCGGCGACAGGTCACGGGTGCGCCGGATGGCAGATGGGACCATGCCGGGAGCAGCACGGTGCATCAGCCCCGCGAAGAACAGGTCGCGGTCGTGGCTTGTAAAGCCAAGCGTCACACCGTCGCTGCGATAAATGCGCCAGAATGTTGCGACAGGCTCAAGCTCTTGCTTGAAGAAAACAGGCATCAGATGGCCTCGCGCACTTCAACCAGCGGGATGCTGGGGGCTTCCCCCGCCAGGAAATTGAAGCCCGAAACATCGATTCGGTCTTCGGCGAAGCGAACGGGAATGTCGAACAGGAAGCCAGCACGCACCTCCGCGCCGCTTGCTGGCGGTAAATCGAACTGGATCTTCCCGCCTTCCAGAAGCGACCAATTGAACACTTCGGCACCATCGACGCTTACCCGTATTGTGCTGCCTTGAGGGCGGGTGATGGGGCGGACTTGCGGGTCGCTTTCGCCATAACGCTTCACCAGTTGAAACTGCGATATGCTGCCGTCGCCCGTGCCAAGCAATTGGTCATTGGCCGTGACGCTGTCGGTCATGCCATTGCTGCTGAAATCGAATGGATCGCTGATCAGGAAGGCGCGCGCTGCACCGCGCCTGGCGCGGAAGAATTCGATAATCTGCGAAAGTTCCCTTTCGGACCGGATCCCGGGGCCGACGTCGAAATGGAGCCGGGCATCAGACCACAGTGTGTTGCGCCGTTCATGCCCTGATGCGGTGACCAATACCGAGGTGGAAAATTCGGGGCTGACGCTGGCAGCCCGCCCAAGCTCGAAGGGATAGAGCACATTGTCGAATGCTTGCATGGTTTCCTCTGCTGGTGGAGCAAGTCGGGTGTAGCCGTCGCGGGCAATTTGCGGCAGCGCCCAGACAAAGCGGCGCGCAATCCCACGCGCCCTGGCCTGATCGAGGCCGCGATCGATCCGTGGCCACATCAGCTCAGCATCTGCCGGGTCGAGCACGAACCCGGCGAGATAATCCTGCTTGGTGATCGGATAGCCCAGTCGCTCGTCTATTTCGGCAAAAGCTGCCTTGCGCAAGGCATCGGCGCCGCCGATCAACCAGTCATAATCTTCAAGCTGCAACCGGTCATATGCGGGGTAGGCCCAGCCGCCCGGCAAATTGGCGCGGCGCATTTCGGGCATCTGCGGATCGAGTATGGTGGGCGAGAAGATGAGCAGCCGGATTTCCGCCGTGCCTGACACGGCGCTCCGAACGGCCTGGGCCAGATCGGCGGTGGATTGGGCGAGCAGCGCGCCTGCCTGGTCGAGCAGCGCCTGCTGTGCCGTGTTGAGCGGCGCGCGCATGTCGGTAATGATCGGCGGCGTACCACCATAGGCGGTTGTGGCGGCGGCATCGTAAATGCATGGCCGTCCGTCGGCCATGACCCACCACCAGGGTTCGCCGATCTGGAATTTGGCAGGCTGGAGCGCTGCCTGCTGGAGCGCTGTGAACTCTGCTGCGGCTTGCTGCAACCAGGCCATCGCGGCGCCCGAGGCAGGCGAAAGCAGTGTCGAAGGCGGGACCCACCCGGTTTGCGCGGGTGTGCCGTCGTGCGCACGCTGTTTCCAGTCGTCGGGGCAATATTCATCGAACAGCTCGAAGGACAGCGAAGTGATCGTGTCAAAGCCGAACTCGCGACAAGTTGCGAAGTAGCTTTGATGCCATTGGGATGCGGGCGTGCAGAGCGCGGCGGGTTGAGCGACTTTGAGTGAAGCTGATCCTGCGCCATTGAGGCGGGGGAAGTGGCTCATTCCCACATAATGGATCACCTCCTCGCGGTAGCCGAGCCCGAACATGTTGCGCACCAGGCGTGCGGGGGTCTGGTTGAAAGCATCGTCATAGGCTGTCGCGAGCCCTTCGCCATGTTCGGGCAGAAACACGTCGCCGATCTCGAGCATGGCGTTGTGACCATCGCAATTGATCCCGCTAACGAGTGCATGACCGTTGGCGCGTTGGGGAAGCGGCTTGGTACTGGATGCGACATAACCGGGCGGGACGAGCGAGATGAACATGCGGTCTATCGCGGCTGCATTCACCGGGTCGCCCGGCAGGAACCAGCCCCCGCCCAGGTTGGAGAATGGCAGGCTGATTTGCGCATCGGTCGGCGTGCCAGTGGCATAATTCCACAGGCGCACGAACCACGTCCTGGCATTGCCCGCCTGGTCGCGCCCTTCGATCGTCAATGTCGGACCGTTGGCCTGATCGAGCGGGATCAAGCCCGTCGACTGCCACCTGAAAGACAGTGTGGTGCGCGAATAGTCCAGGCTGGTTTCATAGGCGAGCAGGGGGTGGTCGAGTTTATCGACGCTCTCCCAGATAAGGCCGGCCAATTCTCCCTCGTGATGGAACTCGCAATCGACGCGCATGCTGTCAGGCCCGGTGGTAATGACCGAAGCCATCGCCGGGCGCGGAAAGTCGACCGTCCAGAAGCGTGGATCGAATCTCTGGATGAACGAGCTGTGCTGTTCGCGGCGACCGCGCGCTAGCCAGAATGCCATCGCCCTTATTCCTCCTCAGACTTCCTGCAACGCACGGCGTACGGCGCTCGCGAGCTGGCGCGAGGATCGCTGCAGGGCTGTGGGTGCAGATGTTCCGGCAGGAGCGCCTAGCTGGATGGCAACCTTCACATCGCGCACAGGCGATTGGCCTGAGGACAAGGGTTCGACACGGCCTGCGCTTGTCGGCAGGAACAGTTCCGGTCCGCGTTCGCCAACCAGGTACCCACGCCCGGGCGAAACCGGCCCGCCGGTTGCACGCCCCGGCAAGCCGAACAGGCCGCCCAGCGCGCCGCCCAGCAGCCCGCCAATCCCGCCGCCGCTGCCCGAACCGAAGATCGAACCCAGCCCGGTCTGGATCGCCTGCGCGGCGATCTGGTCAAGCGCCCGGAACGCCGCCTGCTTGAGATCTTCGAATCCCAGGCTGCCCCTGCGGATGGCGCTCAGCAGCCCGCGCTCAAGCAAATTTCCGGCGCGCTCGAAGCCATCGACCAGAGTTGTATCCAGCGATGAGCGCATCTTGGCCAGATCGCTTGCGAAACCATCAGTGGTCGCGCGCACGTCGATCACCAGTTCTTCAATCGTCTCTTCCATTGCGCTCGCTTTCGATCAGATGTTCAAATTCACTGCGGGTCAGCGGGGGTTTGCTGTCGGCATCGGGATGGCTCAGCGCCATCAGCAGTTCGTCTGGCGTGGCCTGCCAGATCACATCCGGCGTCCAGCCAAGACACTGCGAGGCCAGGGCAATCCATCGCGGCAGAGCGTCGGCCAGCCGGTCACTCACTGGCGGCCCTTGAGCACCTGGGTGAAGATCGCGCGAAGCGGCTTGGCAGCTTCGACCATGCCCAGGTTGAGCACCGCTTCGCCAATTGCCGCGCGCTGCGGCCGATCTTGCGGCGGCAGGCAATGCCAGACAATGCCCGCAATCTCGGAGATCTTGAGAGAGCCTTGCGCCGCCCGATCAATAATTGCGAAAAGCGATCCGAGCTCTTCCTCGGCGGCAATAAGAGCTTCGAAGCTGGGCCGGAGCACGAAGCACTTGCCGCCCAGTTCGATGCTGGCTTCGCCACGCAGCGGGTTTGCCGGTTGGATCATGCCGCAACAATCGGGCCCGAGCTTTCCAGCTGGAGCGTGTAGTTGCGTTCACCGTTGAAATCCCCGGCGTAATCCAGCCGCTGGACCAGGAAGCGGCCTTGCAATTTGCTACCGTCTTCGAAAGAGAGCTCATAGTCCTCGACGGTCCCGGCCAGGGCATGGCTGCGGACGGCGTTTTCAGCGGCGCTACCCAGGAAAATACCTGCCGCGCTGACTGATACCGATCGGGTGCCCGCACCGGAAAGCAGATCGCGCCAGCCGCCGGATTGCTTGTGCGTCACGACCACCGTGTCGCCATTGATCGAGAGCTGCGTGGTCCTGAGGCCGGCAACGGTATCATATGCGGGGGGCTGCGCGCCGTCCCCGATCTTGAGCAGGAAGGCAGAACCCTTCTGAGCGGTCATCGCGTGTAACTCCATTAGTTGGCAAGGATACGGAACCGGTATTCGAGCAGGACTGCCCGCCGGTTGTTGGATCGGCGCTCGCTTCTGGCGCGCAGAAATCGCGCACTGATCACGGTAAAGCTGCCCTGCAGTTGCGGCAGGCTTTCGATGCGCTGTTCGACTGCCGAAACGAAGCCGGCATCGGCGAGCGGATCATCACCCTGCGTCGCCAATTCGAGCGCGACGCGGACCTCGCGTCCCGTCGCATCTTTTGTGCTCCAGTCGGTCGAAGCGGAAGCAGCAATGCCCAGCCACGGCACGCTCGAAGACAGCGGACTTTCTTCTTCCACTGCATTGAGCGATGAGAGGGCCGGATCGGTGCGGAGCCACTCGAGAAGGGCGGCTCTCAGCAGATTTTCCATCACTTTCGGTCTTTCAGAATTGTCGGCCAGAGCAGCTCGGGCAGGTACCAATGGCCATGGTTCGATTGCGCCTCGCTGCGCCGGAGGTTTGCCCTTGCTGCGGCGAGCCGCGTTGCGAGGCTTTCAAGCCGCTGAACGGCCGCGGATATTTGTGCCGCAGCATCGGTTGCCATCATCGAAGCCTCAGGCGTTTCCAGGGCCGCCACAGGACGGCAACGCTTGCGGGTGGCCCCTCGCGACCTGCCGCATCTCGGGTAAGATAGTGATGTGCGGCAAGCCGGACGATGCCATGTTTGAGCGCATCGTGCAGCGCGCTCCACTCAGCTGCGATTCCAGCCACAAATGTGACAGCAATTGTGCCGCTTGAAACCGGTTGGAGCAGACGAATGCTGCCAACCCCCTCTGCTGATATATCGATTTCATACGCGCTGGGATCGATCGGCACCTGCGTACCGTCGACTGCCCTGGAGTTGACCGCAGTGATTGCGCGCACCGGCGCAGTGGTGAGGCAAAGCCAGCGTGCCGCAGAAGCGTGAACCTCTTCGCAGACCGATTCGAGCGGCATCTGGCCGGTAAAGCCCTCGCACAGCTCAAGACTGGCATGGAGCAAGCCGGCCAATTGTCCGTCCTCGACATTGCGGGTGATGCCGAGCCACTGCTTGAGGTCAACCAGGGTCGCGCCGGTCACATCGGCAGGTTGGAGGATTGCCCGCTTCATCTTTTTCTCCGTTCATCATGCATTTTCGTGATGCCAGGGGCGCCCGCACCTGCCGGACATTGCTGTCGCTGAGCAGCGGCGGTGCGGGCGCAGGGGGCCAGCCGGGAAGGAAGGGGAAACCCTTGCCCGGCCGGAGGCGTCATCAGGCCTCGATCTTGAGCAGCTTGATCGCCGCGCTGTCGAGCACCTGTCCGCCGATCCGCTTGGTGGCATAGAAGTGAACGAAGGGCTTGTTGGTATAGGGGTCGCGCAGGATCTGCGTCGCGCCGGATTCGGCGATCAGATAGCCATGACGGAAATTGCCGAACGCGATCGGGAAGGCGCCAGCTGCGATATCGGGCATATCCTCTGCCTCGACCACCGGATAGCCCAGCAAACGATCCGGCTGGCCTTCGACCATGCCCGGCTGCCACAGGAACGCGCCGTCAGCGGTCTTGAGCTTGCGGACTTCGGCCAGGGTGGCGGAATTCATCACGAAGCTGGCGCCCTGCCGGTGGCCCGATTTCATCGTGTGGATCAGGTCGACCAGCCTGGAATCTGGTGCGGTGCCAAAGCCCGTTGCGCTGCCCGATCCGATGTACTGGATCGTGCCGAAGGCGCGCACGGCGTCCTCGGCAATTGACGTCGGCGCGGTCAGGAAACCGGCAGGCTGGTTGCTGCCGGTGCCATTGACGAAGGCGGCACCTTCGGCGCGGGCGAATTCCATTGCGATCTCGCGCGACAGCCAGCTTTCGATGTCGAAGCCGGCATCATCCAGCATGGACTGGCTTGCTGCCGGATTGGCGTAAAGTTCGCCGGTGGGCGGGGCAATTTCGACAAATGCGGGCGTGCCGGTTTCAGGACGGGATGCAGTTTCGCTGACCCAGCCTGATGCAGTGCCGCCGGTAGCAACCAGCTTGCGATAGCCCGAGCTGCCGGTCTGCACGACCTGGGCTATGGCACGGATCGGGCTGATCTCGGCCAGTTCGCTGACGATGCGGGCATCGACCTCGTCGGGCACGGCATAGCCGCCATCGGCCGGGGCCGTCCCGCTGATCGACTTGATTTCGCCTTCGCGGCCGCTGCGCAGATAGCCATCGATAAAGCCTTTCACTTCGCTCGAGGCAGAGCTGGCGGGTCCGATTGCGGGCCGTGAGGCGGCGCGCGAAACCCTGTCGAGCCGGGCTTTCACTTCATCGACATCGGATCGCAGCGCTGCGACCTGTTCTTCGACCTGATCCTGGCGGGTGACAATATCGAAGCTTTCTTCGAGCTGGTCGACGGAGTGCGTGGGCGTATCTTCCATGGGGCATTCAACCTTTCTGTTGGGCAAGAAAAAGGCCGCCCAAAGGGCGGCCGCTGTGAGAGTTCCGGTGTGAGTGATTCTCAGGCGACGAGATGAACTCTTGCCTTTTGCTGGAGCGGGTGAGTGACGAGGCTGACCTCGAACAGCTCGATTTCAGTCAGTGTTCGCCCGCTTTCATCTCGCTGATAGCCGTGAGCGCGGTAACCGAAGCTGAGCCCGTCGACCGCGCGCTGGCGCAGCGCCTGAGCGGCGCGGCCATCGGGATTGTCGAGCCGGGCGATCACGCGCAGGCCGCGTTTGTCCTCGGCCATGGTTTCGACAACGCCGATCTGCTGATCGGGATTGTGCTGCCACAGCAGCGGTACGGGGGCGGACCGGGAACCGAGGGTGCGAACGAAGGCGCCGTGCCTGATCGTGTCGCGCGCACCGTCCGGCACATTGAAAAGCGCCGCATAGCCGGCAAAGCGCAGCGGGCCTCTCATCGCAGCAGTTCCGTCACGCCCAGGCGGACCGCGATCCCGATCAGCAACAGCGCCAGGATGCCGCGCACGGACCAGTCGACCAGCGCCTTCCACGCACTCGCCTTGGCATCGCGCCATGCGCCAAGCAGCTCGCGCAGTTCGTCAAGGTCCTCTTGCGCATCGGCATCCGACAGACCAAGCCGCGCCAGTACCCGGTCTGCGGCGAGCTCGGTGGTTTCCTCGACTATTGAGCGCAAGGTCACCAAGTCACTGCCTTCATTGGCGGCCTGGACCATCAGGCGGGCCAGCAAATCCTCGCGCGTCATGCCTCCGCTCCGGCAGGTTCCAGTCCAAGCATGGTGCGTTTTTCCTCGCGGCTCAGGAATTCCGCTTCGGCGACCTGTTTCCACAGCCGCTCGCGATCTTCCGACAGCGCCGGGATCTGGTCCAGATCGACCGCGAGCCGGGCGCCGGGGAACCAGGGCTCAAGCCCTTCCTGCAGGGCGGATAGCAGCTTGGCCGCCAGCGGCAGCAGGGTGAGCCGCCACAGCGCCCTATTGGCTTCGCGGTAATTGGCATAGGTGTTGTCGCCGGGCAGCCCGAGCAGCATCGGCGGCACGCCGAAAGCCAGCGCGATGTCGCGCGCCGCCGCGCTCTTGAGCTGGGCAAAGTCCATGTCGGCGGGGGATAGCGCCATCGATTGCCATTTCAGCCCGCCATCAAGCAGCATCGGGCGCCCGGCATTGCCGTGCCCGGCGAATGCCTGGGTTAGTTCAGCCTTGAGCCGGTCAAACTGTTCGGTTGTCAGTCCCGATCCATCAGCCGCATCGTAAACCAGTGCGCCAGAGGGGCGCGCGGCGTTTTCGAGCAAGGCGCGGTTCCACGCCGAAGCGGCATTGTGGATCGCGATCGCTTGTTCGGCGGCGCGCAAGGCCCCTGCGCCGTAGTGATCATCGGCCGGGTGCATGGCCTTGATGTGGATCAGCCCCGGCCAGCCTTCTTCGTCTTCGAGGGGCATCGAGACGCATTTCCCGCCGATGCGGTATTCATAGGCGCGCGGCCAGCCGTCTGTGCCGGGGACCAGCCTGACCCGCTCTGGGCGCAGCGCGAACAGCTCGATCGGTTTGCCTGCTCCATCCTTGATGATCTGGACATAGCCATTGCCATGCAGGATCAACTGCGCGGCAAGGGTTTCGATCAGCGATTGGCCCGCGCTGGTTGCGGTAACGAGCCGCATCAGCCCGGCGTCCGAAGGCAGCAGGGGCACCTGGCCAACGCCTTCGGCCACGATGCGCACCGCGCGCTGGGCGATCGGGTTGGACACGAAGCCGCGCTTGATCGCTTCGCCATAGTCAAGCGAACCGGAATTGCCCCCGCTGCCAAAGGCAACGGCCCATGGGGAAACAAACCCGGGTTTGAGCGGCATGCGGCTGCCACCCCCGCCCTTGAAGGCAGAGGCAATCGTTTCGAGGAATGACATACGGTCCCTTTCGTTGAATCAGACTTGCAGCACACGCGGCACGCGGTGCGGCCCGAGCATCAGTTCGGTCAGCGCCCAGACGAGCGCATCGGCACGGTCGGGGCTGCGGCCCGGCCCGGCATATTCGCCGCCCGCCATGAATCCGCAGAGCTGGTCTTCAAGCTGCGGAAACACACCGACATGCCTGACGCGGCCAGCTTCGTAGAGCGCGGCGACCGGTTCGGCGCGGGCGGCCTTGCCGCGGCTGGCACGCACCAGCCGCAGCGGCATGCGAATGTCAGCTGCGCGCAGCACGCTGGTGACCATTTCGCCGCCCTGGTTGGCTTCTGCGACAACCCGCTCGGCTGCCCAGGCATTGGCGGCTTCGGCCACCGCCCTGGCCCAGCGCTCGGGGCTGGCCTTCTCGACCGAGCAATCGGCCAACACCCTGGCGGTGCCATCGGCGCATCGCGCCGCCACGATGATGCCGCAGGCATCCCCGGACGAGGAGGCCGGGGGATCCACCCCCACCACCACGCGCACCGCCTGTGATGCGGGTTGCGGTTCGCGCAGGCCTTCGATCAGGCTGCGGCTCCACAGCGCGCCTTCTATATCCGTCAGCAATTCACCAGCCAGCTCCTGCCGGGCAAGCTGGCTTCCGCCGAATTCCTGCTCCATCGCCGCGATGAAGCGGGCGGGCAGGTGCGCGGCATTCTCCCAGGTTGTACCGCGTGTTACTTTTGTGACGGAGTTCGCCTCGCCTCCAAGCAGGCGAGTGAGCAGCGGCACATTGCGCGGTGTGGTGGTGACGGCTACCTTTTGTTCCCCGCCCAACCGCAGGCCGAGCAGGAGGTTGTCCCAGCATCGCGTCGCACGGTCGTGGGATCGTGGCCACTTGCCGATTTCATCACACCAGGCGTGGCTGTGTTGCGGCCCGCGCAGGCTTTCGGGTTCGCTTGCCGAATAGAGCGTCGCCTGCGCCCCGCCGGCAAAGCGAAGGCGCCTGAGCGAAGGCTCGAACACCGGCATTCTGCCGGGCGGAGAACAGGCGAGTATCCCGCTTTCGCCTTCGACCATTACCGCCCTGGCTTCGCTCAAGGATGCGGCAACCAGCGCAATGTGGGCTTCCGGGTTGCCCTCTGCAACGCAGCGGACCCATTCCGCGCCCGTGCGGGTCTTGCCGAAGCCGCGGCCCGCCAGGATGAGCCACACCCGCCAGTCGCCCGCAGGGGCAAGCTGGGAATTGCGTGCCCAGAAGCGCCAGTCATAAATGAACTCTTCCCGTTCGCTTGCGCTTAGCCATTGAACCAGCTCTTCTCTCAGTTCGGGGCTGGAATCGGCCAGCCAGTCGAAGCGGTCAGCCGTCATTCCCGGCTCGTGCGGCCTGTTGTTGCATGACGCGCCGACGGATTTCCTCGACCTTTCGGTCGATCGATGCGCGCACCTCTGACGGGCTGACATTGCCGTGTTGCGCTTTGGCTTGCACAACATTCTCGCGATGCGATGAGAGCAGCCGGATGGCGTTGGCAAAATCGTATTTGCCGCCATCGGGCGTTTGCAGATCGCCTTCACGCAGGCGCCGGAGCACTTCCAGTTCAAGATGCTCGTACCCTTCCCAGAGCGCCTCGAGCCAGAACTGGGCGAATTCCTTTTCGGCCCGCCGCACCTTGTAGGCGCGGCTGGGGTTGATCCCGGCCTGGCGCGCCGCTTCGGAAACATTGGATGTCTCCGCCAGGCAATCGAGGAACAAGCCCCGCCAGTGGCGGTTGAGGCCGGACTTTTCGCCGGATTTCTGGCTCGGCTTGATCTTGGTGCGGCTGGCACGCCGTTTTGTCATGAGCGGGTCTCCTGCTTCGCGAGCATGGCCGGAACAAAGCGAAGGCGGCCACCCCGGTTGCCCGTGGTGCCGCCTGCCGTTCGAATCACACTATCGCGATGTTCCGTTTCTCTAACCAATTAGCGTGACAATGTCAATACAAAAGTGCCAAATAGGTTATTTCTTAAATCGGTTGCGCGGGTTTGCTGCCTGCCGTAATCGCCGCGGAAAGCCGAAGGGCCTGAAACGTCCATGGGAATGCACTCTTCATGATCATGAAACCGCTGCGCGGCCTCTACGACTGGACCATGGCCAAGGCTGCGCATCCCAAAGCGGAGTGGTGGCTGGCCTTCTTCGCCTTCGTCGAATCGAGCTTCTTCCCGATTCCGCCGCATCCCTTGCTCGGCCTGATGTGCCTGGCGGAGCCGAAGAAGGCGATCCGTTTTGCGCTGATCTGCACCGTGGCATCGGTGTTGGGCGGGCTGTTTGGCTATGCCATTGGATACTTCCTCTACGAAGCCGTTGGCGCCTGGCTGCTCGGCGCGCTTGGCTTAACCGAAAGCTTCCCGCCCGCCGCCTGCTACCTGCGCGAATATGATTGGGAAGTGATTGTGGTGGCGGGAACCACGCCGGTGCCGTTCAAGCTGCTGACGATCACCGCCGGCTTCATCGAAATGAACCTGGTCACCTTTACCCTGGCGGCGATTGCCGGGCGGGGAGCGATCTTTATGGTGGTGGGCGTGCTGTTCCGCCTGTTCGGCGCACCGATCAAGGCGATGATCGACAAATTTCTCGGCACCGTCACCACCGTGTTCGTGGTGCTGGTGATTGGCGGTTTCGTGCTGTTGACACAGTTGAGCAATGGCGATGGCGAGGATGATCCCTCAGACGCGTGCGCGCAGGTGACCAGCCTCGACCAGATCTGATCAGGCAGCGGCGGGCAACCCGCACCTGATCAGGCGGATCAGATAATCCCCACGGCCTTGCCTGCGCGTTCGAACATGCCGAGAATCGTCTCGACTTCCTCATGGCTGTGTTCGGCACACAGCGAACAGCGCAGCAGTGTCATATTGGCAGGGGTAGCCGGCGGACGCGCCAGATTGACGTAGAGCCCTTCCTTGAGCAGCGCCTCCCACATGGCGGCGCCCCTTTCCAGATCGGGCATGATTACCGCCACGATCGCGCTCTGCGGCTCTTCGGTGCCAAGCTGGAAACCCAGCGCCTTCAACCCGCCGTGAAGCCGCTTCGAATTCTCCCACAGATGCGCCCGCTTGTTCGAACCATGCATCAGCTTGCGGATGCTGGTTTCCGCGGTTGCTACCACGCTGGGCGGCAGCGATGCGGTGAAGACATAGGGGCGGCACACCAGGCGCATGATCTCGAACTTGGGATGGTTCGAAACGCAGAAACCGCCGACGGTGCCGACGCTCTTGGAAAAGGTACCGATGATGAAATCGACGTCGTCGATCACGCCCTGCGCTTCGGCCACGCCGCGGCCGTGCTCGCCGATAAAGCCCATCGAATGCGCCTCGTCGACCAGCACCATGGCGCCGTATTGCTTGGCAATGCGGACCATTTCCTTGAGCGGCGCAACATCGCCCAGCATCGAATAGACGCCTTCGAGCACCACCAGCTTGCCCGCTCCCTCGGGAATGCGGCGCAGGCGCTTCTCCATCGCTTCGATATCGTTGTGCTTGAACGGCACCACTTCGGCATTGCCCAACGCGCAGCCATCCCAGATCGAGGCATGACTATCGATGTCGAGCACGATGTAATCGCCCTTGCCCGCGATGGTCGAAATGATGCCGAGGTTGGCCTGGTATCCGGTCGAGAACACCATGGCATGATCCATGGCGTAAAATTCCTTGAGCGCTTCCTCGCACTCCTTGTGGCCTTGATACGTACCGTTGAGCACGCGGCTTCCAGTGGTGCCTGAACCGAACCGGTCGAGCGCTTGCTTGCCGGCCTCGATAACATCCTCGTCGAACGTCATGCCCATGTAATTGTAGGTGCCGAGCAGGATGGTGTCGCGCCCGTTGCAGATCGCCCGTGTGGGGGAGAGTACCTTTTCCATCACGAGGTTGAACGGATCTTCCACCCCGCTGGCGAGCAATCCCTCGCGCATGGCGATGAGGTCGTCGAACTTGGAGAAGAGATCGCCTGCCTGGCCGGTCTGTTCGCTCATCGTCGCGGCCTTCTTACTGGTCTTGCAGCTTGGTCACCGCATCCACCAATTGCCCGAAATTCTCGATCTCGGCCTGCTGGTTCATGCTGATGATGATGTCGAATTCGTCTTCAATTTCAGCGACGAAATCCATCACTGTAAGGCTGTCGAACTCAAGATCGCTCGCAAAGGTCGTCGCTTCGGTGATTTCGACGCCCTTCTTGTTGAAGGGTTCGATCAATGAGCGGATCCTGGTGTCGACTTCGGCGCGGTCCATCGGGGGCAATACCTTCTTTCAATATCTGTGCGCGGCGCGTGCCACGCGATTGCGGCGGAAAAGCGGCTCTTGGCAGCAATTGTCAAGCGTTGCCGGCTTTGTGACGGGTTTGTTGCACCGGCTGGTCAATCGGGCAACAGCTCCTTCACGGCATTCATGAACGGCAATATGGAAATCGGCTTGGCGAGATATCCCGATGCGCCGGCCGCGCGGATCCTCTCTTCGTCACCCTTCGCGGCATAGGCCGTTACGGCCAGGACGGGGATCGAGCGCAGATGCAAATCGCGCTTGGCCTCTTCGATCAAATCCAGGCCGGAAACCTCGGGCAACTGGATGTCCATGATGATCAAGTCCGGCGAAAGCTGTCGCGCCGTATCGAGTGCAGTCGCCCCGTCGCCCACCGGCGCCACCTCGAAGCCATTGGCCTTCAATACGTCGCAGAACAATTTCCGATTAAGGTCGTTATCCTCGACAACCAGTATTCTCTTTGCCACTGCCCTCTGGCACTCCCGTCATTTCTGCCTAACTAGATTAACGACATGCGCGCCACAATTCACAATCCCACCCAATCCCCCGATGCGGCCACTCTTGCACTGGCTGCGCTCGGCTGGATTCTGCAGGGCGAAGATCGCGCCGAGCGGTTTCTGGCCCTGACCGGGCTTGATCCCGATGGCCTGCGCGCGAGGCTGGGCGAATCGGCGCTGCATATGTCAGTGCTCGAATTTCTGGCGAATCACGAACCCGATCTGCTGCGCTGTGCGGAAGCGTTGGCCGTAACACCTGAAGAGCTGGTCATTGCCGGCAAGGAGCTATCCCGATGAGCCGCCCGCTTGTGATAAGCGACTGCGATGAAGTGCTGTTGCACATGGTCGCACATTTCAAGGAATGGCTCGAAGAGAGCCAGGGTGTGCACTTCGAGCTCAAGGGCAACAATTTCAACACCGCCATGCGTTGGGCCGATAATGGCCAGCCGCTTGAGCAAAAGGACATCTGGCGCTTTCTCGGCGGATTTTTCGATACCGAGATGCACCGTCAGCTGCCGATCGAAGGTGCGGTAACGGGGATCAATCGCCTTGCCGAAGATGCCGATGTGGTGATCCTGACCAATCTCAATGATGAGCGGCAGGAGCGGCGCACGCGCCAGCTTGCCGATTGCGGGATCCACGCCAGGGTGTTCACCAACCAGGGCCCCAAGGGGCCTGCCTTGCAGGCAATTCTCGAGGAGCTCGCGCCAAGCAGGGCGATCTTCATCGACGATCTACCGCAGCACCACCAGTCCGCTGCGGAAATTGTACCAGGGGTGAGCCGGTTGCATCTGTGCGGAGAGCCGATGATCTCGGAGCATATCGATTGTGCCCACAAACAAGGCCATGCGCACGCGCGAATAGACAATTGGGCAGAAGCATTGCCCTGGCTACTCGAAGAACTGGAAAGGGATCCACGATGACTATCGAAGCACGCCTGCAGGAATTAGGGATCACCTTGCCCCAGGCAGCGGCGCCGGTCGCCAGCTATGTGCCGGTGGTGGTGCAGGGCGGGTTTGCCCATGTCTCGGGGCAATTGCCATTTGTGGGCGGCAAACTTGTGACCGGGCGGCTGGGTGAGGATGTAAGCCTGGAAGATGGTATGGCGGCCGCGCGGGCTTGCGGCTTGATGATCCTGGCCCAGCTCAAGGCCGAACTCGGCTCGCTCGATAGGGTGGCGCGCGTGGTCAAGCTGGGCGCTTTCGTAAACTCAACCGGCGATTTTACCGATCAGCCAAAAGTAGCCAATGGCGCTTCTGACCTGATGGCCGAGGTGTTCGGCGATGCCGGCAAGCATGCGCGGGCTGCGGTGGGCGTGCCGGTGTTGCCGCTTGGCGCCGCGGTCGAAGTAGATGCGGTGGTCGCGCTCAAAGGTGAGTAATCGGCAGGCTCCCGCCTGGCTCACCGAGTGGGAATATGCCCACCGCGGGCTGCATGGAGATGGCGTGCCCGAGAATTCGCTGCAAGGCGCGCGGCTGGCGATCGAGCGCGGCATGGGGATCGAATGCGATACCCAGCGCAGCGCCGACGATCACCCGATGGTGTTTCACGATTGGGATCTGAAGCGGCTGACTGGCTTGCAGGGCGATTTCGGCGGCAGGGCCGCGGACGAACTGAGAGCGTATCGCTATCTCGAAAGCAATGAACACATTGCCTCGCTGAAGGATCTGTTGGCGCTGATCGGGGGCCGGGTTCCGCTTCTGATCGAGATCAAGTCTAAGCGCGGCTATCACGTAGAGCGAAGCTGCGCGATCGTGAAACAAGCGCTTGAGGCATATTCCGGGAATCATGCCGTAATGAGCTTCGATCCGCGCGTGGCGCGCTGGTTCCGGCGAAACTCGCCGGAAACTTGCGCCGGTCTGGTGATGCGCGAAGACGAGCATGGGCAGACGCAGAAACTGTGGCAGCGGCGGCTGGCGCTGTGGTTCGCGAAACCCGATTTCCTCGCCTATCATATCGCGGCGCTGCCCAATCCCTGGGTCAGGGGGCTGCGCGCCGGGGGGCTCCCCATCCTCACCTGGACGGTCAATTCGCCTGAAAAGCGTGCTCGCGCGCTCGAGCATGCCGATGCCCCGATCAGCGAAGGGGCGGGGCTGGCATGAGCGAAGGCGATCCCCCTGGCGAATTGACGGTGCGGCTCGCGCCGTCGGTGGGCTCGCTTCCCGCCGATCAGTGGAACGCGCTTGGCAGTGATCGCAATCCCTTCATGAGCCATGAATTCCTCTCCGCGCTGGAAGATTCCGGCAGCGTGGGAGAAGGCACGGGCTGGGATCCGGTGCCGATCGTGGTGATGGACGCTGAAGAGCGGCTGCTTGGCGCTCTGCCGAGCTACGTCAAGGGGCACAGCCAGGGCGAATATGTGTTCGACCATGCCTGGGCTGATGCGCTGCAACGGGCCGGTGGGCGTTATTATCCCAAGCTGCAGATTGCCGCGCCATTCACCCCTGCCAATGGACCGCGGCTGCTGCTGCGCGATGAAAGCCTTGCGCCTCACCTGCTGAAAGCGGCAGAAACGGTGTGCCTGCAGAATGGGTTTTCCTCGGCCCATGCGACCTTCATTGAGCCGGAGCAACGCCATCTCTTCGAACAGGCTGGCTGGTTGATGCGCAGCGATATCCAGTTCCACTGGGAAAATCGCGGTTATGCGAGTTTCGATGATTTCCTTGGCGAGCTTGCTTCGCGCAAACGCCGCGCGCTGCGCAAGGAACGCGCCGCCGCGCAGGAAGGGGTCAGGATCGAACGATTGTCGGGCGATGACATCCGGCCCGAACATTGGGATGCATTCTGGGGTTTCTATCAGGATACCGGTGCGCGCAAATGGGGCTCACCCTATCTCACGCGTGAGGCGTTCACACTGATTGGCGAGCGGATGGCAGACCGGGTTGTCCTGATCCTGGCCTATATGGACGGATTGCCGATTGCGGGCGCGCTCAATTTCCTCGGCAAGGACGCTTTATACGGTCGCTATTGGGGCTGCAGCCTGGACAAGCGCTTCCTGCACTTCGAGCTGTGTTACTATCAGGCGATCGAAATTGCGATCGAGCGCGGGCTGGAACGGGTAGAAGCCGGCGCACAGGGCGGGCACAAGCTTTCGCGCGGATACGAACCGGTCAAGACCTGGTCCGCTCATTGGCTCGCCGATCCCGGATTTCGCGCCGCCGTGGCCGATTTCCTCGCGCGCGAACGCCAGGGCGTGGCGCTCGACCAGAATTATCTTGTCCAGCGTACGCCCTTCAGGAAAGCTTGATCAGGCGGCTCTGCGGCGCTCGTTCGCCAGCCATTCGCGGGCCTGGCGCTGTGCTTCGGCAATCTCGCGCGCGGTCATCTCTTCGGAGATGTCAGCGCGGCACCAGGAGGCCTCTTCGTGGCCTTTGGAGGCCGCGAGGTTGAACCACTTGTGCGCTTCTATCAGATCGCATTCCATGCCGTGGCTTCCGGTCGAATAAGCAACACCCAGGTCGAAGTAGGCGGTGATCTCGCCTTGCGAAGCGGCAGCGAGGCATTGCGCGATAATGCGGTTTGCTTCGGCAGTGTTCAGCGTGCTGGCTGATCTAGCGTCGATACCCTTGAGATCCATTGTTCGGTCCCCCATTGTTTGAGCAGATCCGCTCCCCTGCCGATCCGCCTGGGGAGAATTCGCCTGAACATGGTCAACAATTCGTTAACGCGAAGCGGAACTTTTTGTCCTTCCCGCAGACTGCTGCATGTTTGCCGCAGGTTAATCCTCAGTCTTTAATGGTGGGCAAATCGAAACGGCTTGTGCGTGCCATGGGCCGCGCCTATAGGGCCGCGCAGAGGGTCACCCCCTCGCCACCGTAAATGCGGGGTAGCAGGACATGGAACAGTCAGGCACGGGATGACTTGGTTGAGAGGACTACATGGCCACTGCGGCATCTGAAGAAATCGACATTCTCGAAAAGGCGAAGCGTATTCTGGGACCGGACTACACACCAAGTGAGGACGAGCCCTACATGAACGAAAGGCAGCAGAGCTATTTTCGCACGCTGCTGCTCGAATGGAAGCGCTCAATCTATCACGCGGCGGATCAGACCTTGCAGTCGCTGCAGGATGGCCCGATCCGCGAGCCTGATCTGAATGATCGCGCTTCGAGCGAGACCGATTGGGGCATCGAATTGCGCACGCGTGACCGGCAGCGCAAGCTGATCTCGAAGATCGATGCGGCGCTGCGGCGGATCGATCAGGGTGAATACGGCTATTGCGAAGTGACTGGCGATCCGATCGGGCTCAAGCGCCTGATCGCGCGCCCGGTAGCAACCATGACAGTTGAAGCGCAGGAAGCGCATGAGCGGCGCGAGAAGATTTCGCGCGACGATTGACCTGTATTGCGCCGAACTGTGCCTTGAATCGCGGTTAGCCTTTCTTTAGCAAACACCAGATATAAGGCACGATTGCGCCGGCAATCCGGTGTGTGTGAATGGTTAACCGAGAATGCGGGGGCAAACCGAAACATGAGCGGTGTCCAGAGGCGCAGTGTCGAACGCGAGGGCGTCTTCCTTTTGGCGGATGCACGCGTGGGGCGGGATCCTGCGCAGCATCGGATCAAGGTCCGCAATCTTTCCCAGCGTGGCTTGATGGGCGAGGGTCCGGTTCAGGTTACCAGCGGTACGCGGGTGTCGATCGACTTGCCTGAGGTAGGCAGTGTGGTCGGCACCGTTGTGTGGGTGCAGCAACCGCGGTTCGGCGTGGCCTTTGACGAGGAAGTCGAACGGCTGAGCGCTTGATCTGAGGCCGCCAGTCGGCCGGGCCATCCATTATCCGTCCAACAGCCGCCGACCAGCGCGAATTCAGTTATGTGGCCGTGCGGTGTTATTCATCGCTGACCCGCGCCTCCCAAGCTGCTAACCGGTTTGGCAATGCGATTCTTGTTCGCCATATCTGTCTTTCTTCTGGCTGCCTGTGGCCCCAGCGGGCCAAAAGGCCCGGTTCAGGTGGTCATAATCGGGGAATCGGGCGAACTTTCGGATACCGGTGTGCGGCTCTCGCCAGCCGGCCAGCATTTGCGCGCGGCGACCGCTGAGGGGCTGGTCGCACTTGATGCCAGCGGGCAGATTGTGCCTGCGCTGGCCGAACGCTGGATCATCACCGATGACGGGCGCAGCTATATCTTCCGCCTGCGCGATTCGGAATGGCCTGACGGCGAAACGATCAGCGCCAATCAAGTGCGTCAATCGCTGCGCGCTGCATTGCGCAGCCTCAGGGGCAGCTCGCTCGGCCTGGACTTGCAAAAGGTTGAAGATGTGCGGGCGATGACGGGCCGCGTGATCGAGATGCGGCTCTCAAGCCCGATGCCCGATTTTCTTCGCTTGCTGGCCCAACCTGAGCTGGGGATAATGCGCGGCGGAATGGGGGCTGGCCCGATGGAGGCGAGCCCGGATGACGCAAGCGGCGGAATCAGGCTTGTGGCCTTGCCGCCGCAACGGCGGGGGCTGCCCGCGCGCGCGCAGTGGGAGGAATCCGCCCGCCCGCTTATAGTGCGCGCCATGGCGGCACCCGATGCGGTCGAAGCATTCTCTGTCGGGGAGGCCGATCTGGTGCTTAACGGCCAGATTGCCAGCTTTCCACTGGCCGACACCGGGCCGCTCACACGCGGGACGATCCGGGTCGACGGCGCGCACGGCCTTTTTGGCCTGGTTGTCAGGAACGACGATGGTTTCCTGAGCGATCCGTCGCGCCGTGAGGCCCTGTCGATAGCGATTGATCGCGACGGGCTGATGCAGCCGCTCAATATTGGCGGCTGGCAGTCCGCAACATGGATCGTTCCGCTGGGCTCGCTTGGCGAGAGCGGCCCACAGCAGCTCCGGTGGGAGAACCTTTCGCTGCAGCAGCGGCGCGCTTTGGCGCGCCAACGCGTTGCAGCTTGGGAAAGCGCGCAGGGCAGGCAGGCAGTGGTCCGGATCGCCTTGCCTGCCGGACCGGGAAGCGATGCCTTGTTTGCCCAGTTGTCGGGGGACTTCGGCCTTATCGGAGTGACCGCAGTACAGGTTCGCCAAGGTGAAAGTGCGGATCTGGAACTGCGCGATCGGCTTGCGAGGTATTACTCGCCGCGCTGGTATCTTGACCAGTTCAATTGCAGTCTCCGGCTGGGGTTGTGTTCGCCCGAAGCGGATGAACTGGTTGCGCAGTCGATTGCGCTGACCGATCCTTCCGCGCAAACGCAACTGCTGGTCCAGGCGCACCGTGTCCTGATCGGTAGAGAGGTGTTTATCCCGCTCGGCGCGCCGATACGATGGTCGCTGGTTCGCGGCGACGTATTTGGTTTCGAGGCGAATGAATGGGGCCTGCATCCCTTGTTCCCGCTGTCCCTCCCGCCTAATTAGCGGGAACAGGAGAAAAACGTGCCTGATCAACAACGCCCGCGGCCAGTCGGCCTCAACCTGCCTGTCGGCAGCGATCCGCAATCGGTTCGCCAGCGGGTGGAAGCGCTGGAATTCTTGCTTGAGCGCAGCTTCCGTATCCCGGGAATAAATTTCCCCGTGGGACTCGATGCGATTGTCGGCCTGGTCCCGGTGCTGGGTGATGTCGTGACTGCGGCGATGGGTGCCTATCTGGTGTGGGAAGCGCGCAATCTCGATCTGCCCAAATGGAAATTGTGGCGCATGGGGGCGAATGTGGCTTTCGACGCTGCACTGGGCTTTGTGCCGCTGGTGGGTGATGCGGCTGACCTGCTGTTCCGATCGAACACCCGAAACCTCAGGATTATCAGGAAGCATCTCGACAAACACCATCCAGCGACAAGGGTGATCGAGGGGTAGTTTCATTTGTGAACCTCCCGCGCTAGGCATTTTGCATGACGCAGGACGTAACCTATTCCAGCTATCTCGATCTCGATCGCATCCTTGGTGCGCAGCATCCCGCTTCCGATGCACATGACGAGATGCTGTTCATCATTGTTCACCAGGCCAGCGAGCTGTGGCTCAAGCTCTGCCTGCACGAGCTGACTGAGGCGCGAGAGCACGTTGCGGCGGACAATTTACGCCCGGCTTTCAAGATGTTGGCGCGTGTGGCGCGCGCGCAGGGCCAGCTGATCCAGAGCTGGGACGTGCTCAGCACCATGACCCCGCATGACTATTCCACCATTCGGCCGCACCTGGGCTCGTCGAGCGGGTTTCAATCGTGGCAATACCGGATGATGGAATTCATGCTGGGCGGGCGCAATCCCGACATGATCGCGCTGCATGACAAGCTGCCCGAAGCCGCCGCAATGTTGAGGCAAGAGTCTGAAACACCAAGCCTTTATGACGAGGCGGTGAGATTGCTCTCACGGCGCGGATTCGCGATCGACAAGACGGTGCTTGAGCGGGACATAACGGCACCCTACGCGCACTCAATCAGCGTCGAATCCGCCTGGGCCGAGATTTACCGCCGACCGCAGGAGCATTGGGATCTCTATGAGCTGGCGGAAAAGCTGGTCGACCTCGAATATCATTTCCAGCGCTGGCGCTTCGGCCACCTCAAGACGGTCGAGCGCATCATCGGCTTCAAGCGCGGAACGGGCGGAACGCCGGGCGTGCCCTACCTCGCCGGGGTGCTGAAGCAGGCCTTCTTCCCAGAACTGCTGAGCGTACGGACCGCGATATGAGCAGCTGGAAATCCGCCCGCCGCATTTGGGACATTTCGCAGCGGCTGCGCCCGGGCCTGCCGGTGTGGCCCGGAGATACCGCATTCGGGCAGGCGGCCACCTGGCAGATCGGGGAGAGCTCTCCGGTCAATGTCTCGGCGCTCACCATGTCGACCCATTCGGGCGCGCATGCCGATGCCCCGCTCCATTACGATGCTGCCTCGCCCGACATCGCATCGGTCGAACTCGATGCCTATATCGGTGAATGTCTGGTGGTCGATGCGCGGCACAGCAAGGGCGCCGTGCTGGTGGGTGACCTTCCCCATCTGGACAGTGTGGACCGCGTGCTCTTCCGCACATACGAGCGCTTTCCGCATGATGAGTGGGTCACGCATTTCACCGCCATCGCCCTTGAAACGATCGAGTGGCTGGCGGCGCAGGGCGTGAAACTGGTCGGCACCGATGCCCCTTCGATCGATCCGCAAAATTCGAAAACGATGGATGCGCACAAGGCGGTGCTCAAGGCGGATATGCGCGTGCTCGAAGGGCTGGTGCTCGACGATGTGCCGCCTGGGCGATACGAGCTGATCGCGCTGCCGCTGCCGATCGTCGGCGGAGATGCCTCGCCGGTGCGAGCGGTGCTGCGGGAATTGGCCGATGCTTGAGCGGGCAAGGGAACTCGATGCCGCCGATCCGCTGAGCGAATATCGCGAGCGATTTCTGCTGCCCGAAGGCGTGATCTATCTCGATGGCAATTCGCTGGGCGCTCTGCCCAGCGCGACGCCCGCCCGGCTCGAGCAGGTAATCCGCGGCGAATGGGGCGAAGGGTTGATCCGCAGCTGGAACGATGCCGACTGGATCGGCGCGGCGCGGCGCGTGGGGGGCAAGATCGCCCCACTGATCGGTGCGCAGCCGCATGAAGTCGTTGCCGCTGACAGCACCAGCGTCAACCTGTTCAAGCTGATCGCCGCCGCGCTCGACATGCGCCCCGGCCGCAAGGTGATCCTGAGCGAACCCGGCAACTTCCCCACCGATCTCTACATGATCGCGGGGCTTGAGCGGCAGGGGCTGGCGCAGCGGCGGCTGGCCGATCGAGGGCAAATCGCCGAAGCATTGGGCGATGACGTCGCGCTGCTGCTGCTGACCCATGTGCATTACAAATCGGGTGACGTGTTCGACATGGCGGCGCTGACCCGTGCGGCGCATGAGGCAGGCGCGCTGGTGCTGTGGGACCTGTCGCATTCAGGCGGCGCGCTGCCGGTCGAACTCAATGCGTGCCGGGCCGATTTCGCGGTCGGTTGCGGCTACAAATATTTGAACGGCGGGCCGGGTGCGCCTGCCTATGCCTTCGTTGCCGAGCGCCATCATACAGCGCTCAACCAACCGCTGACCGGCTGGTTCGGGCACGCAGCGCCCTTTGCTTTCAGCGACGATTATGCGCCCGCACCGGGGATCGACCGGCTGCAATGCGGTACATCGCCGATCCTGGGGCTGGCGGCTCTGGAGGTCGGCGTTGAGCTGATTGCGGAGATCGGGGTCGAGCGGCTTTACGCCAAATCGCAGGCGCTGTCGGAATTCTTCCTCGAAGCCTTGCGCCAATGGGGCCTCGATCTCGAGCTCGCCAGCCAGCCGGGCAGTGCGGCGCGCGGCAGCCAGCTCTCGTTCCGCCATCCTGAGGCTTACGCTATCTGCCAGGCCCTCATCGCACGGGGCGTGATCGGCGATTTCCGCGATCCCGATATATTGCGACTGGGCTTTGCGCCCGCATACTTGCGGTTCGCGGACATGGCCGAGGCCGCGCGGCATTTGTCCGAGGTGATAGCGAGCGGGGAATGGAATCGGCCCGAATTCTTGCAACGCGCAGCAGTCACCTAATTCGTCATTGTGCGGAGTGGGCAGGGCAATCGGTTGGGGGCCGGTTTTCGCTCCTCGCAATGACGAGTTCGAGATGTTCAGGCAATGGGCAGCAGTGACTCGAATGTCTCAAATTGCGCCTCTAGCTGCCCGTGACGCTGGCCCATTTTGAATAGTCGCATCAATCATCGGAAGTGGGCCCACTTCGCCCACGCTTTTGACCGTGATCAATTACAGCTTCCCGCATAAGTGCCAGACAGGGCAAATTGAGGGAGAGTGCTGCGGCCAGGACCCATGTATTGCAGCTTCCTGTTGTCGCAAATTGGTTTTGCCTCGCTCCTCCCGAAAGTGTGGCTCAACATATTTCGATAAGGAGGGTTGATCATGAACAAGGTTGCCATTTCAGGTCTGGCCGTCATTTCAATGCTGGCCCTGGCCAATCCCCAGATTGCTGTAGCGCAGGCGGAAAGTTCGCAGGAAATCACTGTGATCGCACCCCAGGTTTCGGTGCAAAAGCAGGAAAATGAAGACGCCGGCTTTGCCAAGGTCATGGTCTACACCGCAAAGCGGCAGGTGAGCTTTGCGGACCTTGATCTCACGTCTCAGGCTGATGTGGACAAGCTGAAACATAGGCTTCGCGAAGCAGCCAGAGCGGGCTGTGACGAGATTTCCAAAGACTATCCCCAGGTCAAGGATAGTAGCTGTGTACGCATAGCAATGGACAATGCGAACGCTCAGGCGGAACGGGTGATCGAAGCTGCCAGCGGCAAATGATTGTTACCAGGCTTGCTTGCGGAGGCCCCGCTCACTCTTCCAGTTCGATATCCCAATAGAGATAGTCGAGCCAGGTTTCGTGCAAGTGGTTGGGCGGGAACAGCCGCCCGCGCTGCTGCAATTGCCAGCTGGTCGGGCGGATCGGCCTTTCGTGCAAGTGCATCTGTGCCTGTTTCGGCGTGCGCCCGCCTTTCCTGGCATTGCACGGCGCGCAGGCGGTGACGATGTTTTCCCATGTGGTTTTGCCGCCTATTCGGCGCGGGATCACATGGTCGAAGGTCAAGTGGTCATGCGCGCCGCAATACTGGCACTGGAAACTGTCCCGCAGGAACAGGTTGAAGCGTGTGAAGGCGGGAAATTCGCTTTGCCGCACATATTGCCGCAGCGCGATCACGCTGGGGATCTTCATGTCGAGGCTGGGCGAATGCACTTCGCGCTCATAGCTGGCAACGATATCCACCCGGTCGAGGAACACCGCCTTGATCGCGGTCTGCCACGGCCACAGGCTGAGCGGGTAATAGGACAGCGGAGTGTAATCGGCATTGAGCACCAGCGCGGGGCAGGACGAAAGGTTCCGCGTTGGATCCCCGCCCGGGCTGCGGTATCGCGCCGCCTGGTCGATCAGTTCGGCCTTAAACACTTTGACGCCACACGGTCATGTGTCCTCCCTGATTGATCTCACAGAATCACTTGCCGATGAAAGCGTCAACCCCGTGACAAAATGTGTTTCCACAAGCATGGTTTGACCCATGCGGCAGTTTACCGGAAATTCGAGTCAAGCATGATCGTCACCAGATTCGCGCCCAGCCCCAACGGTATGCTGCATCTGGGGCATGCTTATAGCGCAATTATCGCGCATGATCTGGCCAAAACGGCGGACGGGCGTTTCCTGCTGCGGATCGAGGATATCGACGGCGCGCGCAGCCGGCCCGAACTGGCAGAGGAATTTCGGCGCGATCTCGCCTGGCTGGGGCTCGAGTGTGAGGAAGTGCCCGCGCAATCGGGCAGGCTGGAAAGCTATCAGGCGGCAGCGCAGCGCCTGCTCGATAGGGGCCTGCTCTACCGTTGCACCTGCACCCGCCAGCAGGTTGCGGCGGCCAGCCTGCGCATCGGGCCTGACGGACCGGTCTATGCCGGCACCTGCAAGCGAAGCGCGCCCGATCCGTCGCGGCCCGCCGCCTTGCGGCTCGATATGGACAAGGCCATCGCGCTGGCGGGGCCGCTTGAGTGGGAAGACGAGATCGCAGGGGTAATCCCGGCCGATCCAGGCCAGTTCGGCGATGTGGTGCTGGTGCGCAAGGATGAGCCCGCCAGCTATCATCTCGCGGTCACGCTCGACGATGCGGCGGACGGGGTAACGCTGGTGACGCGCGGGGCAGACCTGTTCGATGCGACGCATATACACCGTCTGCTGCAGGCACTGCTCGATCTGCCCGTGCCGCGCTGGCACCACCACGCCTTGCTGCTCGACGAGAGCGGGAAGAAGCTGGCAAAACGCAGGGGCAGCACTTCGCTTGCCGATCGGCGCAAGGCGGGTGAAGACGGGGTGTTGCTTGCAGCGCAACTGCGGTTGCAGCGTTTTCCTGCTGGTATCTCGCTCTCGAAGGCCTAAATGGAGCGCATGACAGTTCTTCTTATCATTGCGCTCGTAGTCCTGATGGGACTGGTGGTGTTCTCGCTGGTCCGCGGGATCGTGGCTTTCCTGCAGACGACCAAGATCGATCTTGAATCGGGTGAAGGCGAAACCGTCAAGGAAATGCAGCTGATGCAGAACCGGGCAATGTTCGCCCGCATCAAGTATCAGGCGCTGGCCGTGGCGGTGGTCGCGATCATCCTTGCCATCGGCCAGTAGGCGCGAGTTGCGCGCGGCCTGTGGTCAAGCTCAACAAGATCTACACCCGCACCGGTGATGATGGATCGACCGGGCTGGTCGATGGATCGCGCGTGGCCAAGGCGTCGCTCAGGATTGCGGCGATCGGCAAGGTCGATGAGGCCAATAGCGCGATCGGGCTTGCGGCCGCCGCACTGGGCAAGGGTGCACATGCCGATGCCCTGTTCCGCATCCAGAACGATCTGTTCGATCTTGGTGCCGATCTTGCCACACCTGCGGCGGATGGCGATTTCGCGCCCTCGGAAATGGTCCTGCGCGTGGTTCCGGGCCAGGCCCTATGGCTCGAACGGGCGATCGACGGGCTCAATGAAAATCTTCAGCCTTTGACGAGCTTCGTGCTGCCCGGTGGCAGCGAAGCGGCGGCGCGCACCCATGTGGCGCGCGCTTCGGCCCGCGCGGCAGAGCGCGCCGTGGTGGCCCTCGCCGCGGCAGAACCGGTCAATCCGGCGGCGCTGGCCTATATCAACCGGCTGTCGGACTATCTCTTCGTGCTGGCGCGCGTGTGCAACAATAACGGCGCAGATGACGTAAAATGGGTGCCGGGCGCTAACCGCTAGCCAAGCCTTCACAGTATCGCTAACAGGCGCCCTTTGCTGCAGTTGCGAAGGGATCGACGATATGCGGACAGTGGCGGTGATTGGTGCCGGGCAGATGGGGACGGGCATTGCCCAGACAATTGCCCAGCATGGCATGCAGGTGCTGCTGGCCGATGTGGATCTCGCCCGTGCAGAGGCCGGCAAGGCCAATATCGACAAGGCGCTGGGCAAGCTTGTGGGGCGCGGCAAGATCGAAATCGCCGATGCCGAGGCGCTGCTGGGCCGGATCACCGCAGTAAGCGATTACCAGCCGATGGCCGATGCCGATCTGATCATCGAGGCAGCGACCGAGCGTGAAGAGATCAAGCAGGCAATCTTCGAGGCGGCAGGCAAGGTGCTGCGCGGCGATGCCGTGATGGCATCGAACACCAGTTCAATCCCGATCACGCGCATGGCCAATTACTCGCCCGATCCGGGGCGCTTCATCGGCCTGCATTTCTTCAACCCGGTTCCGGTGATGGGTCTGATCGAAGTGATCCCCGGCCTTGCCACCGCCCAGGCTACGACAGATGCGATCACTGCCTTCGCCGAAGGGCTGGGCAAGCAGGTTGTGCTGAGCCAGGACGAACCGGGCTTCGTGGTCAACCGTATCCTCCTGCCCATGATCAACGAGGCGATCTTCGTGCTTGGCCAGTCGACCGCGAATATCGAGGATATCGACAAGGGCTGCCGCCTGGGCCTCAACCACCCGATGGGGCCGCTCGAGCTGGCCGATTTTGTCGGGCTCGACACCTGCTTCGAGATCATCAAGGTGCTCTATGCCACCACCGGCGACAGCAAGTATCGCCCTGCGCCGCTGCTGGTGAAATATGTCGAGGCCGGCTGGCTTGGCCGCAAGACCGGCCGGGGTTTCTATGACTATACGGGCGAGGCACCGGTCCCGACGCGCTGAGGATTGCGCGATCAGCCGTCGCGCAGGAGCCACAACGCGACCGCCAGCAAGAATGCCCCGGCAGTCACGCTCCAGCCCATCCAGCTGAGGCTGGGAATCTCGGGCGGATCAGCCTGATGCGAATTGAGCCGGCCCAGCGTCCTTCGCGCGCGCCGTTCCGCAGTGAAGGCAATGATTGCGCCAAGCAGGATGAAGCCGGTTGCGATCGCGCGCGCAAGCCAGGGCGGTTCGAGCTCGCCGAACATCACATGGAAGGCGAGGCCAATGCCGATCGCGGCAAAGGCGGTGCGCATCCAGCCGGCGAAGGTCCGCTCGGCCGCCATGACCGTGCGATCTTCCGCCAAATCGGTACGCTCTTTGTCGGAGTCGTTAGAACTGCTCTCCTGATCCGTCACCGTCTTCAACCCTTACAACCTGTGCGTCACTCGCGCCGAGATTGGTCTCTGGCTCGTAGGGTATTACGGCTTCGGGCGTCGGATCGAAACCCTCGGCTGTATCGATCAGGTCATCATCGTCAGCGAAGCCCGAAATGTCGCTTTCCTGCCAACCGGAATCCCGGCGTTGGCGTTCAATCTTCTCGAGTTCGCGCTGTGAAGCAAGTCTTGCATCGGTCTGATCGATGCTGGAGGTGGCCTTGACCAGCGCACCCTGATCATCCTTGGTTCCCACCAGCATCACCACGGCGAACACCGTCATGCCGGCGAAGGCCAGTGCCTTTTTGGGACTTGCGAATAACCCCTTTGCCATGGTGAGCGAGTGTAGTCGTCCCTCCGTTAACTTTCCGTAGCCTTGGCTTCGGTGGCAAGTTCATACAGCAAGTCAAGCGCTTCGCGCGGGGACAGCGCATCGAGATCAATCGCCCGCAAGCGTTCGGCAAGCGAGTCAGCCTGTTCCTCCGCTTCTTCCTTAACCGATGCGAACAGCGGCAAATCGCCCAGCCCTGCGGCCAGCCCGCCTGACTCGGCGCGATTCTTCTCAAGCTTGTCGAGCACCTGTTTGGCGCGCGCCACCACCTGCCCTGGCACTCCTGCCAGCCGCGCCACCGCCAGGCCATAGCTGCGATCCGCCGGCCCCTCGGAAAGTTCATGCAGCAGCACCAGTTCGCCCTTGTATTCGCGCGCGCGGACATGATGGAGCGACAGAGCTTCGCAGCTTTCCGCGAGCCGGGCGAGTTCGTGGTAATGGGTGGCGAACAGGCAGCGGCACTCGATCTGCGAATGCACCGCCTCGACCACGGCCCATGCCAGCGCCAGCCCGTCATAGGTGGAAGTGCCGCGGCCAACCTCGTCGAGAATCACGAAACTGCGCGGGCTCGCCTGGCTCAGGATGGCGGCGGTCTCGACCATCTCTACCATAAAGGTGGAGCGCCCGCGCGCGAGGTTGTCTGACGCGCCGACCCGGCTGAACAGCCGGTCGACCAATCCGATCCGCGCGCTTTCGGCAGGCACGAAACCGCCCGCCTGCGCGAGCAATACGATCAGCGCGTTCTGCCTGAGGAAGGTCGACTTGCCGCCCATGTTCGGTCCGCCGATCAGCCACAGGCGTGATGCGGGCCGGTGCCGCTCGCCTTTGGCGACATTCAGATAACAATCATTGGCGACGAAGCGCTCGCCCGATTTCGCCAGCGCGGCCTCGACCACTGGATGTCGGCCGCCAGTGATCTCCAGCGCGGGGTCATCGTCGATCTCGGGACGGCACCAGCCGCCCTCGGCAGCGCGTTCGGCCTGGCCAGCGCTGACATCGATTCGCGCCAGCGCAGCTGCAGTTGCCGCGATGCGCGGTGCGGCAGCGCTGATCTCGCCAACCAGTTCCTCGAAATGCGCCTCTTCGGCAGCCAGCGCGTGCCCGCCCGCCTCGGCGATGCGGCTTGCCTCTTCATGCAGCGCCACCGAGTTGAAGCGCACCGCGCCTGCCATGGTCTGGCGGTGGGTGAAGCTGCTGTCCGGCGCCATCAGCGCATCGGCATGCTTGCTCGGTACCTCGATGAAATAGCCGAGCACGCCATTGTGCCTGATCTTGAGCGAGGCGATGCCGGTCTGCTCGCGGTAGCGCGCCTCCATCGCGGCGATGGCGCGGCGGGCATTGCCCGAAATGGCGCGTAGCTCGTCAAGCGCGGCATCATAGCCTTCGGCGATGAAGCCGCCGTTCGAACGCTCCGTGGGGGGCGAGGGTACCAGCGCGCGCTCGAGCAGATCGGTCAGTGCGCCGTGCCCGCCCAGCCGGGGCAGCAAGTCGGCCAGCAATGCAGGAGTGTCAGGCAGGGCGGCAAGAAATTGCTGGATGCGCCGCGCGTCGAACATGCCGTCGCGGATCTGGCCGAGATCGCGCGGACTGCCACGCCCGGCGACGATCCGCCCCAGGGCGCGGCCCAGATCGGGCAGATTGCGCATCGCTTCGCGCAGCTCCGCCCGGCTAAGCGGATCGTCATGCAGCCAGTGCACCAGCACCAGCCGGCGCTCGATCGCGTCACGATTCAGCAGCGGTGCGGAAAGATCCTCTGCCAGCAGGCGCGCGCCCGCTCCGGTAACGCAGCGGTCGATCGCCGCGATCAGGCTGCCTTCGCGGGCGCCCGATTGGCTGGCGAGTATCTCCAAGCTGGTGCGCGTCGCCTCATCCATCGCCATAACCGCGCCCGCCTCGCGCACACGCGGCGGCAGGAGCAGCGGCAGCGAACCGCGCCCGACATGTTCGAGATAGGCGATGAGGCCGCCCGCAGCGGCCAGCATGGCGCGCGAGAATGTGCCGAAACCGTCAAGCGTTGCCACACGATGTATGCGCTGAAGGGTCTGTTCGCCGCCATCGCTGGCGAATTCGGAGCGGGCCCGCCCGGTCGCACCCTGTGGCCCGTATTCCCAGCCTTCGGGCACCACGCATTCGCTGAAATCCAACCGCGAAAGCGCGGCGTCGAGGGCACCGGGCGCGCATTCCTCCAGCACCATCTCGCCGGTTGAGATGTCGCAGCTGGCAATCCCGATAGTGCCGCGAACTTCAGCCAGCGCGACCAGCAGATTGGCGCGCCGCGGTTCGAGCAGTGCCTCTTCCGTCAGCGTGCCGGCGGTCACGAAGCGCACGATATCGCGCTTGACCAACGCCTTTGAGGAAGGGGTGCCTTCGCGCTTGGCGCGCTGCTTCGCCTGTTCGGGTGTTTCGACCTGTTCGGCGATCGCCACGCGGTACCCGGCGCTGATCAGGCGGGCGAGGTATCCCTCCGCCGCATGCACCGGCACGCCGCACATCGGAATTGGTTCGCCGCCATGCTCGCCGCGGCTGGTGAGCGCGATGTCAAGCACTGCGGCGGCTTCGCGCGCATCGTCGAAGAACAGCTCGAAGAAATCGCCCATCCGGTAGAACAGCAGCGATCCGCCCGCCTCTTGCTTGAGCGCAAGGTATTGTTCCATCATCGGGGTGACCTTGCCCGGCGGGTTGTTGGCGGATTGGGTGGCGGCCATTACCCCGGACTAACGCCGACTTGACCGATTCGATACGGCTTTGGGCAAGCTTTCCCCTATCGCTCTTGCAGAGGCTCGTTTAGGGGAAGCGGCAGACAGGAGGAACGCCTTGGCCGACGAGAGCAAAACCACATTCACGACGCGCGAAGCGCTGTTCTATCACGAGACGATCCGCCCCGGTAAGATCGAGATCATCGCCTCCAAGCCGATGGCGACGCAGCGCGACCTCAGCCTGGCCTATTCGCCCGGCGTTGCCGCACCGGTCGAAGCGATCGCCGCCGATCCCTCGATGGCTGCCAGGTACACTGCCCGATCGAACCTCGTGGCAGTGATCACCAACGGCACAGCCATCCTAGGCATGGGCAATCTCGGTGCGCTCGCCGCCAAGCCGGTGATGGAGGGCAAGGCGGTGCTGTTCAAGCGCTTCGCGGACGTGGATTCGATCGATATCGAGCTCGATACGGAGGATCCGGACAAATTTATCGAGGCGGTCGCGCTGATGGAGCCGACTTTCGGCGGGATCAATCTGGAAGATATTGCCGCACCCGAATGCTTCATCATCGAACAGGCATTGCGCGAGCGGATGAAAATCCCGGTGATGCATGATGACCAGCATGGCACCGCGATCATTGCAACGGCCGGCCTGATCAATGCCGCGCTGCTGACCGGGCGCGATCTGAAGGACTGCCGCATGGTGGTGAACGGGGCAGGCGCCTCGGCGCTGGCCTGCACCGCGCTCATCAAGTCGGTTGGCGTCCCGCATGAAAACGTGATCGTGTGCGATCGGCAAGGCCCGATCTATCCGGGCCGCGAGGGTGTCGATCAATGGAAGAGCGCGCATGCCGTGCCGACCGAGGCGCGCAGCCTCGAGGAAGCGCTGGATGGAGCGGATATCTTCCTTGGCCTCAGCGCGGCCGGTGCGCTCAAGCCCGAATGGATCAAGAAGATGGCGGACAAGCCGATCATTTTCGCCATGGCCAATCCCACGCCCGAGATCATGCCCGATGAAGCCAAGGCCGTGCGGCCCGATGCGATCATCGCCACCGGGCGCAGCGATTTCCCCAACCAGGTCAACAATGTGCTTGGTTTCCCCTTCATCTTCCGCGGGGCGCTCGATGTGCAGGCAACCGCAATCAACGAGGAAATGAAGGTTGCAGCGGCGCACGCGATTGCCGATCTGGCGCGCCAGCGTGTGCCTGACGAAGTGGCCGCCGCCTATGGTATCAACCAGAAGTTCGGCACGGATTACATTATCCCCGCGCCGTTCGATCCGCGGCTGATCGAGGTGGTTTCCTCGGCCGTGGCCAAGGCAGCGATGGATTCCGGCGTCGCGCTGGCTCCGATCGAGGATTTCGATGCCTATCGCCTGTCGCTGAAGGCGCGGCTCAATCCTACCACCGCCGCGCTGACCAGCGTTTACGAGGTGTGCAAGGCCAATCCCAAGCGGATGGTGTTCGCCGAAGCCGAGGAAGACGTCGTGCTGCGTGCGGCAATCCAGTATCGCGACTTTGGCTATGGCACGCCGATTCTGGTCGGGCGGACGAAGCAGGTGGTCGACCGGCTGCATATTCTCGGCGTGTCGGATCCCGGCAGCTTCGAGATCCAGAACTCGGCGGATTCGTCATATGTGCCGGAGATGGTCGACTATCTCTACAAGCGGCTTCAGCGCAAGGGCTATACCGAGCGCGACGTGCGCCGCATGGTCAACCAGGAACGCAACGTCTTCTCTGCCTTGCTGGTGGCGCTGGGCCATGGCGATGCGATGATCACCGGCCTGACCCGCACATTCTCGCAGACCGCGCGCGAGGTGAACCGGGTGCTCGATCCCAAGCCGGGTTCGGTGCCGTTCGGTATTCACATGATGGTGGGCAAGAACCACACCACCTTCCTTGCGGACACCACCATCAATGAGCGGCCGACCGCAGAGATGCTGGCACAGATCGCGCGCGAGACGGCGGCGGTGGCCCGGCGCATGGGGCACGAACCGCGGGTGGCCTTCCTCAGCTATTCGACCTTTGGCAATCCCTCGGGCCAATGGCTGGGCAATATCCGCGATGCGGTGGCGATCCTCGACGCAGAGGAGCCGGGCTTCGAATATGAGGGCGAAATGGCGCCCGATGCCGCGCTCAATCCCAAGGTGATGCAGCTATATCCCTTCAGCCGCCTGTCTGGCCCGGCGAATGTGCTGGTCATGCCGGGGCTGCAATCGGCCAATCTATCGGCCAAGCTGCTGCGCGAGCTGGCGGGCAATGCCACCATCGGCCCGATGCTGATCGGGATGGAAAAGCCGGTCCAGATTGCGCCGATGACCGCGATCGCGCCGGAAGTGCTGACGCTGGCCGTGCTGGCGGCGGCGGGCGTGGTGGGCTGAAGCATGATGAGCGAGACGGCGCGTATCGTCCTCTCGGTTACCGGCAGCGATCGCCCTGGGCTGACCTCTGCCCTGTCGGAAGCGGTGCTTGCGGCTGGCGGCAACTGGAAGGAAGGGCATCTGAGCCGGCTGGGCGGGCTCTATGTCGGCTCGGTGCTGGTCGAACTGCCAGCTGAAAATGTCGCCGCGCTGGAGCGGCAGGTCCAGGCAATCGATGCGGATGGCCTCAGCGTGGTGATCAATCCGGCGGGCGAGGAGCCTGCGCCGCCGCAGGCTTCGCTGCTGTTCGAACTGATCGGCCAGGATCGGCCCGGCATCATCCGCCAGGTCACCGCGGTGCTCGCCGGGCTGGGCGCCAATATAGAGAGCCTGTCGAGCGGCGAGGAAACTGGCGCCTGGGGCGGCGAGCACCTGTTCCGCGCTCAGGTGCGCGTGACCTTGCCCAAGGGCGTTTCGCCCGAGGAAGTCCAGACCTCGCTGGAGGATATTTCCAGCGAGATCATGGTCGATTTCACCTTCGCCGCCGCGGGCTGAGGATCACACCCTAGAACTTGGCGCCGATCCGCATGCCATATGTGCGCGGAGCAAGGAACACACCCTTGAAGCTGGGCCCCACGCCAATGATGAGCGTCCCTGCGGAGACCGATGACACGACATTGTGGTTCTCGATATTCTCTACATAGGCCTCAGCGAACCAGCGTGAATTCGCCTGTTCGTAGCGCAACCGGGCATCGCTGCGCGTGTAGCTGCCACGGCGGTCGTGCGGTTGGTTCTGGATGCGCAGGAATGCCGAGCTTTCATAATGCACCTGGACACGCGGTGTCAGCGTTCCCCCGCCAAGATCGAATTCATGGGGCTCCAGCCCGATGGTTCCGGAAAGGCGGGGTGCGTTGACCAGCCGATTGCCGGACAGGTCTTCGATTGCGCCGGTCAGATCGTCAAGCACATTGGGAAAGGAATCGAACTCGGCGTTGAGATAGCCCACGGCGAAGTCGATCTTCGTGCTCTGTCCGAAACGTGCCTCGCCCTCTGCTTCCAGGCCCCAGATTGTGGCCGAAGTTGCATTGCGGGTGATGTTCTCGATCACATTGTTTGCAGCGGTCTCGACTTGAGCCAGCTGGAGATCCTTGTAATCGTAATAGAAGGCTGCAACGCCCAGCCGCAGCCGATCGTCAAAAGCATTGGTTTTGGCGCCCACTTCATAGGCGGTGACTGTTTCGGGATTGTAGATCGCCTGGCTCGCCCCGCGGTTGAACCCGCCGGCCTTGTAGCCGGTGCTGACGCTGGCATAGAGCAAGGTGTCATCGCTTAGCGTGTAATCGAGTGCTGCCCGCCAGGTGACCTTGTCCCAGTCCGCGCTCTGGTTCTGCACGATGGTTTGCAGCGGCGGTGGCCCGTTCGCATCGAGCCTGCGAATGATTTGCGCGCTGTCAGGTTTGTCCTTGTCGTCGCGCGTATAGCGCGCGCCCAGTGTCAGATCGAGCTGATCCGACAATGCCAAATTGGCCTGCCCGAACACCGCCCAGGATTCGTTCGACTGGTCGCGGTCGACGAAATCGAAATCAAGCCTGCTGAACGCGCCGATCACGGTCGGAATCTGGATGTTGAATACGCTGTTGATGGTTTCGTCGAGGATGAAGCCCCCGATCATCCAGTCGAACGCTTTGTCTCCATTCGACGTCAGCCGCAATTCGTGCGTCTTGGCGCCGGACTTGAACACTTCGCCAAGCGTTGAATCCGAAATGGCGGTGCCGTCAAGGTCGTTGAAGGATTCGCGCTCTTCGCGGCGCCAGGCAAATTGATAGGTGGCTGTTGCGATACCTAGGTCAAAATTCGCCTGAGCGCGGAAGGATTCGGTGTCATTGTTGCGGAAACCCTGCGTGTCGAGCGGGAATTTCCGGCGGTCCGTGACGACATGATTGGGGCGCGGATTGCCGCTGAAGGGCAGCAATCCCTGGACACCGCCGACACCTTCGCGGGTATAGACTTCATAGGTGAAAAGCAGGTCAATTGCATCGGTCGGTTTGGCCGACAGATGCACGCGAGCGGCAAAATCATCGATGTCGTCGCCCTTCTGGGGTGCTGGTGTATTGTCGCGAAACCCCTCCCTGTCCTCAGAGATGAAGGCTGCGCGAAGGGCCAGACGATCATCGACGATCGGCAGGTTCACAGCACCCGTGACCAGGAACCGGTCGAAATTGCCATAGAGCATCTCGATATGGCCGCCCAGTTCGCCGGTTGGCTTGGCGCTCACCACGTTTACAGCACCCGAAGTGGAATTGCGGCCGTAAAGCGTGCCTTGCGGGCCGCGTAAAACCTCTACGCGATCAAGGTCGTAGAAGTATGCGTTGGCGCCAGAAAGGCGGGGGACATAGGCGCCGTCAATGTGGAATGCCGTGGTCGGATCGGCCTCATTGCGGTTGTCGGTTCCGGAAATACCGCGGATGGTAATGAAAACGGCATCGCGGCTGGTTTCATTGGCGAAGTTTACGTTGGGAGAGAGCGACGCGATCGCCGAGGTGTCATAGGCACCCCTTTCGCTCAAGGCTTCCCCGCTGACGGCGGTTACCGCGATCGGAACGCTTGAAAGCGTTTCCTCGCGCTTCTGGGCGGTGACGAGAATCTCGGGGACTGTATTACCGGTTTGCGCGCCCTCGCTTTCCTGTGCCGCTACGGGCATTGCCCAAACGCTAGTGCCAAGTGCCAGCAACACTTTTGTCCGAATTTGCATCATGAACCTCCCCACTGATGATCGATCACTCTAATTTAGTTGCACATACAACTATCATGAGCGGTAACTGCTTGCAACTACAATCAGATGATGGAACGGTGGGGCATGACCGTCGATCTTGAGCTTCATCTGCCCTATCGCCTTGCCAGGCTTTCCCTGCGTATCCGCAACGCGACAACCGACCGATACGTGCGGCACACCGGGATGTCTGCACGCGAATGGCGCGTTCTGGGCATGCTGGGCATAACTGGCTCATGCACTCCGTCGGAACTTGCGAACCTTACGGGAATGGATCGCGCAACAATCAGCCGGGCAGTGGCGCGGTTGGTCAAACTTGATTGCGTCAGACGCCGACCGAATGAAAAGGATAACCGCAGCCAGACGATCGAGCTGACTCCTGTAGGCGACGCTTACTGCCAGGCGATCGTGCCGCGTATGCAGCACTCGGGCGAAGAATGTCGCTCGCTTTTCTCGGCCGGCGAATTCGCTCTACTGATCGAATTCCTGGACCGCATCGATTCCGCCATTGTCGCACAGGAAATCTTTGAGGACGACACTGACAATAGTTGAATATGCAATTATAATTGCTACAGTCTCCCTATCGCAGTGTATATTTGAATGGAGATTTTGCGCATGTTGCTTGTCGCACCGCTTGAAAAAGGATCATCGCCAGAGGTGCAGGAACTTGCTGCCTTCTTCGATGAAACCCTCGGATTTACCCCCAACAGCGTTCTGACAATGCAGCGGCGCCCCAAGATCGCGGAGGCGTTCATCAACCTCAACAAGGCGGTGATGGCCAATGAGGGAAGGGTAACTTCGGAGCAGAAGCGCTTCATCGGCATGCTCGCGAGCCTGGCCAGCGGATGCCGCTATTGCCAGGCGCACACTGCGCTTGCGGCCAAGCGCTATGGCGCATCTGCCGAAAGGTTGGAGGCGATCTGGGAATATCAGACGAGCCCCCTGTTCAGCGATGCCGAACGCGCGGCGTTCGATTTTGCTGTCAGCGCAGCCAGCATTCCCAATGCCGTAACGCCGGAAATTGCCGCGAATCTGCGCGCTCACTGGAATGATGAGGAGATTGTCGAAATCCTGGGCGTGGTCGCCCTGTTCGGCTTCCTCAATCGCTGGAATGACAGCATGGGCACTTCGCTGGAGGCTGGTGCGGCGTCATTTGCCGGTGAAGTTCTGGCGGATCACGGCTGGGAAAAGGGCAAGCACGGCTGACCATAGCTGCTTGCTCGGAACCGCCAAGTTCCGCCCTTTACGTCAGCACCGCCGGTATCTGAAGTACCACACCTCGTGCCCATAGACGGTGCGGGCCTTCGTTTCATAGCGCGTCTCGGGCCAGCCGGAGGGGCGGTTTTCCCAGCTTGACCGCCCTTCGACCAGCCATTCGAAGCTGCCGGTGTGGCGCTGCATCACCATCAGTGCATGGCGCAGGTACACCGGATGATCGGTGCCGAAGCGAAACTCGCCGCCAGGCTTGAGCTTGCGCGCAAACATCTGCAACGGCCCGTCGTTCATCATCCGCCGCTTGGCATGCTTGGCCTTGGGCCAGGGATCGGGATGGAGCAGGTAGATCATGGCCAGCGCACCATCGGGCACGCGCGCCAGCACCTCCAGCGCATCGCCCATGTGCAGCCGCACATTGGCGAGCCGCTGCTCCTCGATATGGGTCAGCGCCTGCGCCACGCCATTGACGAAAGGTTCCGCCCCGATGAACCCGTGATCGGGGAGCAGATCGGCGCGATATGCCAGATGCTCGCCGCCGCCGAAGCCGATTTCGAAGTGCAAGGGGCGCGAGTCCCCGAACAGCCGTTCCGAAGTCACCGGGCCTTCGGCTGGCACCGCGATCTGCGGCAGCAGATTGTCGATCAGGCCTTGCTGGCGCGCGCGCAGTGGCTTGCCCTGGCTGCGGCCGTAGAGCCTGCCAAGGGTTGTAGGATCGCCTTGCTTGAATGCACTCATGACGGTGGGCGGACTAAACAAAAATCGCCCCGTAGCAAGCGCTACGAGGCGATTTCCCGCTGATCTTGCCGGATCGAGCCTTTAGGCGGCCTCGGCCTGCTCGTCCGGGTCGCGCAGCACATAGCCGCGGCCCCACACGGTCTCGATGTAATTGTCACCGCCGCAGGCATGGCTCAATTTCTTGCGCAGCTTGCAGATGAACACGTCGATGATCTTGAGTTCGGGCTCGTCCATCCCGCCATAGAGGTGGTTGAGGAACATTTCCTTGGTCAGCGTGGTGCCCTTGCGCAGCGAAAGCAGCTCCAGCATGGCATATTCCTTGCCGGTCAGGTGCACCCGCGCGCCATCGACTTCCACGGTCTTGGCATCGAGGTTCACCGCCAGCTTGCCGGTGCGGATGACCGACTGGCTATGGCCCTTCGAACGGCGCACCACGGCGTGGATGCGGGCGACCAGCTCCTCGCGGTGGAACGGCTTGGTCACGTAATCGTCAGCGCCGAAGCCGAAGCTGCGGATCTTGCTGTCCATTTCGGAAATGCCCGAAAGGATCAGCACCGGCGTTTGCACCTTGGCCACGCGCAGCTTCTTGAGCACGTCATAGCCATGCATATCGGGCAGGTTCAGATCGAGCAGAATGATGTCGTAATCATACAGTTTGCCCAGATCCAGGCCTTCTTCGCCCAGGTCGGTCGAATAGACATTGAAGCCTTCGGTCGTGAGCATCAGCTCAATCGCCTTGGCGGTTGTCGGTTCGTCCTCAATCAACAGCACGCGCATGGGTGGTTCCCCCCTTTGCCCTAGAGCCTGGCCAGTAACCTCCCGTCAGGAAGGGTTGCCTTGAATTAACCACACAAGGTCTGAACGGAAAAGGTTAATTTAGCGTAAACCGCTGGAAAGCCGCGGGTCGTGGGCAATTGTGAGTCTTTTGAGTCACACTTATCCACAGGGCATGGTGAACGCGCGGGGTTGCCGTGGTGCCACTCGGTTCGCCGCACGCAGGGCACGGTTGGAACGCATGGAACACACTTATAGATAAGAAATTCCGCTGCCGTCGCGGTGCGTGCGCATGATGGCGCGGACAGGGGCCGTAGCGGCGCGCGATCGGGCAAGGTTGGGCGGTGACGATGGGGCATGGCGATGGTCATGGCGCAAGGATAGCGATGCACGCCCGCGTAGGAAAACAGGGCGGAAGCGCGAGTGTACTTCCCGGCACGGGGAGGGGGACCATCCAAGGCTTTGGCCGCAGGGTGGTGGAGGGGCATCTGCGACCCGCCCCTCCTGCCGTCACCTGCGACCCGTGCCGGGGCAAGCCATTGTTTCGCACCGGGATACAGAGCCTGGCCCTTTTCTCCCTGGAGGGGAGGGGATCGAGGCATGGGTGCGCCTGCCAAACTGAAATGAGTATACTGCCCCCGGAATTCGTGCCCGGAGTTCTTTGGCAGGTTTGATATGCGAACGACCCGAGGGCTCTTATGTTGTCACTGTCAATTTACAAGCAAAGTTGGCGGTGTCAATATCGGATAATGAACCAGGATAAGAAGAGCGGATACCACCACGGATCACTCAAAGAGTCGCTGATATTGCACGCATTTAACCTGCTGGATGAAGCTGGGCCTGATGCCGTGACCATCCGTGCGGTCGCGCGCCGAGCGCAGGTTTCTCATGCGGCGCCCGCGAATCATTTCCATGATCGCACAGCTTTGCTCACAGAGCTGGCTACTCGCCTGTTTCAGATGCTCGACGCTGATGTCCGCAGGAAGCTATCGGAGGCTGAATCTGCGGATCGCGCGCGAGCCTATATGGAAGCGCTTCTGGAATTTGGCCTGCGCCATCCCAATCGCTATCTGCTGATGTGGCGCCAAGATCTTGTCGATTGGGACGATGACGCACTTAGCGCCTGTATGGACGCGCTTTACGATTCATTTGTGAATGAGCTGGCAAATCTACCCCGCCAAAGTGGGCGCGATCCACATACTCTGGCGATTTCGCTATGGTCCATGATCCATGGCTATGTGACACTCAGGCTGAACGGGGTATTCAAAGACCGAAGCGACGAAGTCTCGGGAGCAAACCGTGCTGCGGCAATGCTGGACCTAATGTTAGCGCAATAAAGTACCTGGGCCGGGGAACTCCCTGTCTGCGGAATTGCGATCTCATCACATCGCCAAATGCGTCATACTAATGCTCTGACTTTAATGAATCTTTATCATATGATACCAATCTATTTTGTATCCGGGTTGAATTTTGGGGGCAAAATGAATACGGTCTTGGCAAATTTGCTAAAAGCTAAAGTCGCCATTTCGGCAGCTGCCTCGCTGTCTGCAAGCGCAGTATGCGCAGCAGACTTCTACAATCAAACCTTAGATGATGGCTCGGAGGCAATCATCATAAATGGCGACATTGTAGCAGGCGACGAAGAACGATTTAGAGAATTATCGGTCAAATATCCCGAAGCTGTGGTCGCACTCTCAAGCTTTGGCGGTGCGCTGGTTCCAGCGCTTGAAATCGGTCGTATGATACGATTGAGGGGCTATACGACAGTCGTTCTTGATGGGGAAGTCTGTGTCTCTTCTTGCGCCCTGATCTGGGTCGCCGGCGAGCGGCGCATTCTTTCCGAAGATGCCTTGGTCGGATTCCACGCGTCCTATATCGACACAAGCGGGACAAAAGTGGAAAGTGGTGTCGCAAATGCTTTAGTTGGCCACTTTCTTTCGCAACTGAATCTTTCGCAAGGAGCGGTCATTTTTGCCACCTCCGCTGCACCCGATGAGGTCGCTTGGCTGACATCGCTTGACTGGCAGAAATCACCGATTTCCTTCGAAGTTTACGAGTCCTCAGATACTGCGCAGGCCCAGATCGCGGCTCCGCCCCCGATTAAAACCAGACACATCTTGCACGCGGCAGATGCATCTTCGACTTACGATTGGTTTAAATCACAAATAACAAAGCCAAGCTTTGCAGTAGACGGAGCAAGAGGAATAGGGGCAAGCGGAGATCTTTTGTTTCCATTGACTGAGCATTTGAAGCTGCTTTATGCAGAAGATTCCTTAGTTAGGCGTATTACTGAAGAACTAGACGCTGCACGTATCAACCCAAGAACCAATCCTGAGGCTGCAGGAACTGTTATATTCAGATTGTCGACTGGCTCGATATTCAAAGGTTTAGCTCGTCTCCCGCAAGCAGACGTCAACCGCTTCTTTCAGGTCCTGGCTGCTGCTGTGCAAGTTGGCGACGATAATTGCCAAGGTTATTTGGGAATGACCGGCGAGGCAAACATAGCAGAGTTCGAAAAGGTCTATGCTCTCGGTCCGAATGTTCTCGACCAGCACCTTGCATTGATAAGAAAGGCAATAATTGCTGAGATTGAAGGCGTACCTAAACCAATAAGTTTACGGCAAGACCAGATCGCAATTGCCGAAAATGCGTGGGCCGAACTCCTTGCCGAAAAATTGACGAGCAGGAGCGACGAAGGAATTCTTCGGTTCTTGGAAGTGCTAGAAAATTTGGAAGCAGCCCCCCCAACTGAAGCCTGCGATGCTTTGAGGACGCTTTATCCGGCAATAAGTGGCATGGAGGGATTAGCAGGGGACTGGTTTAGAAGGGTCTATATTTCGTATATCAACGATGCCTTGTAATTCTCAGCGCATAATTCCGGTAATTCCGGCGAACGCACACCTAATTCCCCCACCCTAATTCTCCAATCACCCGCCCGCCGCCAGCTTCTTCGCCCGCCGCCGCTGGACGCTTGAGCCGATCCCCATCGCCTCGCGATATTTGGCCACGGTGCGCCGCGCGAGATCGAGCCCTTCGGCCTTGAGCATCGTTACCAGAGTGTCATCGGAGAGTATCTTGCGCGGATCCTCGGCATCGATCAGCGCCTTGATCCGCGCCTTGACCGCTTCCGAGCTGGCGCCTTCGCCATCGCTCGAACCGACCCCGCTGGAGAAGAAATACTTGAGCTCGAACGTGCCGCGATCGCAGTGCAGGAACTTGTTGCTGGTGACGCGGCTGACCGTGCTTTCGTGCATTTCGATCGCTTCGGCCACTTCGCGCAGGGTCAGCGGGCGCAGTTCGGACACGCCGCGGCGGAAGAATCCCTCCTGCCGCTTCACGATCTCGGCTGCGGTCTTGAGGATGGTCTTCTGCCGCTGGTCGAGCGCCTTGATCAGCCAGTTGGCATCGGCCAGCTTCTCTTTCAGCCAGCGGCGCGTTGCCTTGTCGGCGCCGCCCTGGCGCAGCTCGAGGTAATAGCCGCGGTTGACGATCAGGCGGGGCAGCGTGTCCTCGTTTATCCTGATGTCCCAGCCGCCATCGCGCGATGCGCCGATCAATATGTCGGGCACGACCGCTTGCGTGCGGGTGCCGCCGAAGGCGAGGCCGGGCTTCGGGTCATAACTGCGCAGTTCGGCCAGCATGTCGGCGAAATCCTCGTCATCCACGCCGCACATGCGCTTGATGCGGGCGAGTTCGCCGCGCGCGACCAGCTCGAGATTGTCGATCAGCCGCGCCATGCAGGGATCATAGCGATCGGCCTCGCGCGCCTGGATCGCGAGGCATTCGCTGAGCGAGCGCGCACCCACTCCGCTGGGGTCAAGCTGCTGGACGATTCCCAGCGCCTGCTCCGCCTCGGCAAGGTTGACGCCCAGATCGGCGGCGATCTCGCGCAGGTCGAAGCGGAGATAACCCGCCTCGTCGAGCAGGCCGATGATGTGCCGCGCGATGAATTCCTGCCGCGCATCCCGGCATAGCGCGCCGACCTGTTCGTGCAGATGATCGGCCAGGCTCAGATCCGCGCTGCTGCTTTCCTCGATCCCCGGCAGTTGGGGATCGGCCGAACGGGATAGTGCTGCGCCCCAGTCGGCATCGCCGGTGTCGAAGTCGCGATCGAGCGCCGCAGGATCGATGTCGAGCGCGCTGTCATCGCCGATCGAGAAATCTGCCGTTGGTTCTTCGCCGGCGCCGCCGGCAGGTTCACCGGCGCCCTCGTCATCGCGCGAGACCTCGCCTGCCTCGAGCAGCGGATTGGATTCGAGCGCGTCGCCGATGAAGGCCTCGATTTCGAGATTGGACAGCGCCAGCAGCTTGATCGCCTGCTGCAACTGCGGCGTCATCACCAGCGATTGCGATTGGCGGAGATCGAGGCGAGGTCCGAGCGCCATCAGTCTGGCCCCTAGAGCGTGAAGCCCTCTCCAAGATACAGCCGCCGCACGTTCTCGTCAGCCACCAGATCCTGCGGCGAGCCGGAAAACAGCACCTGCCCGCCATATATGATGCAGGCGCGATCGACGATATCGAGCGTTTCGCGCACGTTGTGATCGGTGATCAGCACGCCGATGCCGCGTTCCTTCAGGTCTTTCACCAGATCGCGGATATCGCTGATCGAAAGCGGATCGATCCCCGCGAAGGGCTCATCGAGCAGCATGATCGAAGGCTTCGCCGCCAATGCCCGCGCAATCTCGCAGCGCCGTCGCTCGCCCCCCGAAAGCGCCATGGCCGGGCTTTCGCGCAGCCGCGTGAGGCCGAAATCGTCAAGCAGACGTTCCAGCTCAGCATTGCGAGTTTCGGCATCGGGCTCGACCATTTCGAGCACGCACATGATGTTCTGTTCCACCGTCAGGCCGCGAAAAATGCTGGTTTCCTGCGGCAGATAGCCCAGGCCCAGGATCGCGCGCCGATACATCGGCAGGTGCGTCACATCCTCGCCGTCCATCAGGATGCGGCCCGAATCCGGCCGCACCAGGCCCATGATCGAATAGAAGCAGGTCGTCTTGCCCGCGCCATTGGGGCCGAGCAGGCCCAGCACTTCGCCCTTGGCGACATGCAGCGATATGTCGGTCAGCACCGCGCGCTTGTCATAGCTCTTGGCGATCGAGATCACTTCGAGTCCGCCATTGGCCATGGCTTCGGCATTGCCGCCTTCGGCTGGTGCGTCGGCAAGAGTGGTCGGGTCGTCCATTGCGCCAGCCTTAGCAGTGTGTGCGGCGCAGAAAACCCCTGTCATCGCCAATCTGGCAGGATTTATGCATGGCAGTTGTTACGGCGCAATGGTTAGCGCTCTTGCGCAAACGGGTTCTCTCTGTGATATTCCCGAGTCGGTAAGGAATTGAGGGGGGACCTCGATGAACGATGCATACTCCCATGACGGGGCGCATGGCTCGCAAGCGACGGGCCGCACACGCGACTGGCGCAAGTCAATGAGCGACCATGTCGCCTATTCGCTGCTGGTCTACACCGGGCTCCAGATTTTCGTTACGGTGCAAGCGCTCAAGGCCGGTTCGCATTCGATCATTCCCTATCTTGCCCTTGTCGTATTGGTGGCCGGTATCATTCCGGCTTGTCGCTGGTTCGAACGGCGCTGGAGCGATTTGAGCGACGAGCAGGCTGGGGATCCATCCTATTCACAGGCTTTTCGGCGTGACGTTGTTGCGCTGTGGGGCCTGGCGGTTGGATTGCCCTTTGTCCTTACCGGTCTGTTCAAGGGTATCTCGGCGCTTCTCTGATCCCTCCTTCGCTTTCCCGCCGATCCGCGATAGGCTGGCTGTGGGAGTGCCAACCTATGCGTAGAATATTGAGCCCGATCGCTGCGCTGCTGCTGTTGCTTGTCAGCGGACCTGCACTGGCGATTGTTCCCTCGGTAACCGCGCCGTCTCCCCAAGCTGAACCGCCAGAGCAGATTATCGAGGCCACGCGCGATGCGGGCGAGGATGCGCGCATCGCAGAACGGATCAGCGGAATTTTTGCCGAACTGCCCGCCTATTCCGGGGTTACGGTGCAGGTCAGCGAGGGGGTGGTCACGCTTTCGGGCAAGGTTGCCGATCCCGCTGCAATCGGGCGGGCGGGCAATATCGCAGGCCGCGTTTCAGGCGTGGTCACGGTCGAGAACCGGCTGCAGCGCGATCTTTCGGTCGAGGAAAACCTCTCCGTAATTGGTCAGACTTCGGATCTTGGCAGAAATTTCCTGAAAGCGTTGCCGCTCATTCTGGTGGCCTTGATCACGGCGGTGCTGATCGGCGGGCTCGGCTATCTCATTGCCGGCCTCAAGGGAGTTTGGGCACGCATCGCGCCGAACCCCTTCCTGTCCGAACTGGTGCGCAGCGCAATCCGCTTTGTGTTCGTAGTCGGCGGGATGCTGATCGCGCTGGATATGCTTGGCGCCAGCACGCTGATGGGCGCGGTGCTGGGCGGCGCGGGTGTGATCGGCATTGCGCTGGGCTTTGCCATGCGCGACACGGTCGAGAACTATGTTGCCTCGCTGATGCTCAGCATCCGCCAGCCGTTCCGCGCCAATGACTGGGTGGTGATCGATCAACTGGAGGGGCGGGTGATCCGCCTGACGAGCCGCGCCACCATCCTGATGACGCTCGACGGCAATCATTTGCGCATTCCCAATGCGCAGGTCTTCAAGGCGGTGATCCTCAACTACACGCGCAACCCGCAGCGCCGCTTCGATTTCGTGCTGGGGGTGGACGCCGATGACGATCCGCGCGTGGCGATGCAAATCGGTATGGATGAGTTGTCAGCATTGCCCTTTGTGCTGGGCGATCCCGAACCGCAGGCGCGGATCGAACGTGTCGGGGATTCGAATATCGAAATCCGCTTCCTTGCCTGGATCGACCAGGAAAAGGCCGATTGGTACAAGTCGCGCAGCCAGGCGATTGCAGCGGTCAAGGATGCGCTGGAGCAGGCCGGCTTCGCCTTGCCAGAGCCGATCTACCGGTTGCGGGTCGATCCGCGCAGCGAAGCATTGCCGATCGGGAGATCCGCACCTGCGCCGGAAGAGAAGCCATCCACCGGACGCGCGGCACCTGCGGCCAGGCTCGACCAGGATGTGCGGCCTGAAAGCGAGATTACCGATATGGTGGAGAAGGAAAGGCAGGCCAAAGGAAAGCAGTCCGAGGACCTGCTCGATCCCGACCGCCCGGTTGAATAGCGCTCAGCCCTTGTAACGCTCGATCGCTTCGAGCACGATCCGCCGCGCCTCCTCGGCATCGCCCCAGCTGCCCACGCGCACCCACTTCTCGGCCTCGAGATCCTTGTAGTGGGTAAAGAAGTGCTCGATCTGCTGGAAGATGATCGAAGGCAGGTCCTTGGTCTCGCCGACATCCGAATAATAGGGAAAGGTCGTGTCGACAGGCACGCAGATCAGCTTCTCGTCGCCGCCATGCTCGTCTTCAAGGTTGAGCACGCCGATCGGGCGGGCGCGCACCACGCAGCCGGGGATGAAGGGGCTGCGCGCGATCACCAGCGCATCCAGCGGATCGCCATCGGGGCTGAGCGTGTGCGGCACGAAGCCGTAATTCGCGGGATAGCGCATCGGCGTGTGCAGGATACGGTCAACGAACAGCGCGCCCGATTCCTTGTCGAATTCATACTTCACCGGTTCGCCGCCGGTCGGCACCTCGATGATGACGTTGAGTTCTTCAGGCGGATTGCTGCCGGTGGGGATCTTGTCGATTTGCATGGCAGCTCCCTTACTGGCGGCATTGCTGCGCTGCAATATCAATGATCTGGCCGCGCGTTATTTCGCCCGTGCTTCCAGCAGGCGGTCAAGACCCGCCGACTCGCTGCCAGCAGCCTCGAGCCAGGGATAACGCAGCCCGCCGTGGTAATCGAGCGCGACGGTGGCGAAATTGTCGCCCCGGCGGACCAAAAGCTCTAGCGGCGCGCTATTGCCCTTGGCCGCGGTCACCGCTTCCTTGATCGCATCAGGCGAAAAGGCCGCGCCGTTGACCGCAACCACGATCGATCCGTTGACGATGCCCGCGCGGAAGGCGGGGCCATCCCACAGCGTCGAGATCACCTTGCCCTGCGGGTCGAGGTTGATGCCGAGCGAATAGAACAGGTCGAGATATTTGCCGCCCTTCATCCGCCCCGCGCTGTAGCTGTTCGGCTCTTCCTTCCACACCAGGCGATATCCTGCCATTTCAATCCCGCGCAGCGGTGCGGGCTGGTTCGGCTGGCGCAGGCGCGTGTCAAGGAAGCTGGCCCAGTCATAGGGATAGACCTCATTCAGCGTGCTGACGATCTCTTCGAAGTCGTAGGTCAGCACGCCCCAATCGCCGTCGGTCTTGCCGAAAAATGTCCTGGCAAAATCGTCGAGACCCTTCTTGCCGCCGGTCCCTTGGCGGATGATCTGGTCCGCCTCGAGCCAGGTCAATGCCCCTTCGACATAGTAATCCTCACTACGCGAGAGCGAGGAATAGGGTAGCGGGCGGCGCGAATTGATGATCGGATCATTGGTGGTGTCCTGTACCGATCGCCATTCGCGACCCGGCTGGCCTTCGGAATAATTGGCTGCGGCCAGCGCAATCGTGCCCAGGATGGTGTCCTTGCGTTGCAGCCCGGAACGTGCCGCCAGCACCCAGCCCCAGAACTGCGTTTGCCCTTCATAGAGCCACAGCAGGTTGTTCTGCATCGGCGTGCGGTAATCGGGCGTCCACAGGCCCGCCGGGCGGCGGAATTTGCCGTTCCAGCTGTGCACCAGCTCGTGGCTGACGACATTGTGATCCCAGTCCATCGCCTCCCAGTCGATCAGCGCGGTCGGCTCATACTGGTTTTCGGACGAGCGGTGGTGCTCCAGCCCGATCCCGCCCATCCGGTCGGTCATCGCCAGCAGAAAGTCGTAATGGTCGAACTGGCGCGTGCCGAACAGCGCGTCGGCCTCATCGACCAGCTTTCCGAAACGGGCGAGGTTTTCGGGCGCCAGGGCGAGGTATTTGGGCGCATCACCCACCGCATTGAGGCGCACGTTTTCACCGATTTCCCATTGCTGCGCATATTTGCCGGCGAAGATCGGCGAATCGACCAGCGTTTCGTAATCGGTCACGGCCCAGCTCACGCGGCTCCCCTGCTGCGCCTTGCCGTCGAGCGCGGTAAAGGTGCTCCAGCCTTCGGGCATGGTCACGCTCGGCTTCACAGCGATCCGGCGCGTGTAATGCCCCGCCGGGTAGAAGCTCATCTTCTCCCACTGCAGGTTGAGCATTTCCTGCGTCATGGTGATGCGGCCCTCGCGGCCCGTTACCGGCGAAGTGTGGACGAAGCGCGCGGTAACCTCGCTGGTCCCTTGCGGCAGCGCGATATCGAACTGGTAGACGTCGAGCGGGTTGCGCTTCCATTCGAGCGGCTTGTCATTGGCGTAAAAGCGGATGTTGCTGACAAGGTTGATCGGCCCGCGCGGTGCGTGATTGCCCGGCAGCCATTCGGGATAGAGCAGCGTCAGCTTGCTTGTGCCCGGCGCAACGGGAAATGTCTGGGTGACCGAATAGACCCCGCGCGAAGTATCGCTGGCGTCGATATCGAGCGTGATCGTGCCGCCGGGCCACGGCGTATCGGCCGGCATCGGCGTGGCATCGGAAAGCGGCGCGGCAACCGGGGCAGAGCGCTCCGCGGCGTGCGACTGTGCCGGTCCGGCGAATGCAACAGTGGAAATGAGGGCGACCGCAATTGTTACTTTTTTCATGGGCGCGGCTTTTGCAGAGGGTTCGGGTCAAGTGCAAGCGCCTGATCGACGAGCGGCTTTCCCCGTTCCGCCGAAAGCGTCAAACCTGCATCGCCGCGATTTGTGCTGTGCACGCCTGCGGCTCCCAAGCCGTGAAATGTTCCATTTCACTCGAATTCGCTCTAAGCGCGCAGCCGAAACGAGGAATTGATGAGCAAGAACACTTCCGCCAGAACACCAGGCGCCATTCGCGGCACGCAGGACATTTTCGGCGCCGATGCCGAGGCTTTCGCCTTTGTGGTCGAAACCTTCGAGCGCGTGCGGCGGCTCTATCGCTTCCGCCGGGTCGAAATGCCGGTGTTCGAGAAGACCGAAGTGTTCAGCCGCGCCATCGGCGAAACCACCGATGTCGTATCGAAGGAAATGTATTCGTTCGAGGATCGCGGCGGGGAATCGCTCACCCTGCGGCCCGAATTCACTGCCGGGATCGCGCGCGCTTACCTGACCAATGGCTGGCAGCAGCATGCACCCTTGAAGGTTGCGACGCATGGTCCGCTGTTCCGTTACGAGCGCCCGCAGAAGGGCCGCTATCGCCAGTTCCACCAGATCGATGCCGAGATCATCGGCGCAGCGGAGCCGCAGGCCGATGTCGAACTGCTCGCCATGGCTGATCAGGTGATCCGCGAGCTGGGGATCGAGGGTGTGACGCTGCACCTCAACACGCTGGGCGATGCGGAAAGCCGCGAGGCCTGGCGCGCCGCGCTGGTGGAGTATTTCAGGGCGGTTCGGGGCGAATTGTCCGAAGATTCGCAGGAGCGGCTGGAAAAGAACCCGCTGCGGATTCTCGACAGCAAGGACCCGCGTGACCGCGTGCATGTGGCTGGCGCGCCGAAGATCGACGCCTTCCTGTCAGACGAGGCGCAGGCGTTCTTCGCGGCGGTGACCAGCGGGCTCGATGCGGCGGGCGTCAAATGGCAGCGCGCGGAAAGCCTGGTGCGCGGGCTCGACTATTACCGCCACACCGCCTTCGAATTCGTGCCCGATGATGGCAGCGAGGCAGCGGGCAAGCTCGGCAGCCAGAGCACCATCCTGGGCGGCGGGCGCTATGACGGGCTGATGGAATCGCTCGGCGGGCCGCCCACGCCCGCGGTGGGTTGGGCTGCCGGGATTGAGCGGTTGGCGATGTTGGTTGGGGAGAGGCCGATTCCTCGTCTCGAAGCGATGGTGCTTGTTGAAGATGATGCTGGTTTGGCCGCAGCCAACGCATTGTTGGCGGATCTGCGCGCAGGCGGTGTGACTGCTGAAATCATGGCAACGGGATCGCCCAAGAAGCGCTATGACAAGGCTGTGAAGCAGGATCCTCAGCATATCCTGCGTGTCGATCAAAGAGGATACCACGGAATTTCAGGTGAAGGCGACACGCGCAAGATTGTCGAAGCGCTCAATAGTCGTTCCACGTCACCCCGGACTTGATCCGGGGTCCCGCTTCCTTCTCGCGGCGGGTCATCAAGAAGCGGGATCCCGGCTCAGGGCCGGGATGACGAATGTAGTGAGTAACCAGTGACCATCCCACCCGAACGCCTCGACCAGATCACCCATCGCTTCGCCGAGCTTGAGGCGCGCATGGCCTCGGGCACGCTCGAGGGCGAGGCATTCGTTCAGGCAAGCCGCGACTATGCCGAGCTCGAACCCGTCGCCAGGGTGGCCGCCGAAGTGAAGGCCATGCGCGATGAGATCGCAGGCCTTGAAGAGATGCTCGCCGACCCTGAGATGAAACCAATGGCAGAGGCGGAACTGGCGGAAATCCGCGCGAAGCTGCCTGAGGCCGAACGGCAGCTCGCCATCGCCATGCTGCCGCGCGACAGTGCCGACATGCGCCCCGCCATGCTGGAAATTCGCGCCGGCACCGGCGGCGATGAAGCCGCACTGTTCGCGGGCGACCTTTACCGCATGTACGAACGCTATGCCGCGGAGCAGGGCTGGAAGGTAGAGCCGGTCAGCATGAACGCCAGCGAAGTCGGCGGCTTCAAGGAAGTGGTCGCCAATGTGCGCGGACAGGGCGTGTTCGCCAAGCTCAAGTTCGAAGGCGGGGTCCACCGCGTCCAGCGCGTGCCGGTGACCGAAAGCGGCGGGCGCATCCACACCTCTGCGGCGACCGTGGCGGTGCTGCCCGAGCCGGACGAGGTCGATGTCCAGATCGATGACAAGGACCTGAAGATCGACATCTACCGCGCTTCGGGCGCGGGCGGGCAGCACGTCAACACCACCGATAGCGCGGTGCGCATCACCCATCTGCCCAGCGGGCTGGTGGTGATCTGCCAGGATGAGCGCAGCCAGCACAAGAACCGCGCCAAGGCGATGCAGGTGCTGCGCGCGCGGCTCTATGAAAAAATGCGTGACGAGGCGCAGGGAGCCGAGGCCGAGGCGCGCAAGGCCATGGTCGGCTCGGGCGACCGCTCCGAACGCATTCGCACCTATAATTTCCCGCAAGGGCGCGTGACCGATCACCGCATCGGCCTGACGCTGCACAAGCTTGAGGAAGTGCTGGCTGGACCCGGGCTTGGGGAGATCATCGACGCGCTGATTGCCGAGGACGAGGCCAAGCGGCTGGCGGCGCTCAGTGAATGAGTGGGGAAGGCGTTGTGACTACCCTTCGACAGGCTCAGGGTGAGCGTGTGTGGTGGAAAACTCCGCTCGTCCTGAGCTTGTCGAAGGACAGCCGCAGACGGTGATTTCATGACAGTCGCCCAATCCATTCGTGCCGCGACCCGGCAGCTCTCCAGCACCAGCGACACCGCCCGACTCGATGCCGAGCTGCTGATGGCGCATGCGCTGGGCGTGTCGCGCTCAGACATGCTGCTGCGGCACATGGACGCGCCCGCTCCTGAAAGCTTCGCCGCGCTGGCAGAACGGCGCGCGCGGCATGAACCCTTGGCCTATATCCTTGGGCATGCGGAGTTTTACGGGCGCACTTTCACGGTCACTCCGGATGTCCTTATCCCGCGCGGCGACAGCGAAACCGTGGTCCAAGCCTCGCTCGAGGCAGCGCCGCAGGAAGGCCGCGTGCTCGATCTGGGTATCGGTTCCGGTGCTTTGCTGCTGACCTTGCTGGCGGAGCGGCCCGGCCTCACGGGGGTGGGGATCGATTTCTCGCTGGGCGCGGTGGCCGTCGCCGCGGCAAATGCGGCAATGCTGGGCGTGGCGGAGCGGGCGCAGATTGTGCATCGCGATTGGCACACAGCTGGCTGGGCCGCGGATCTGGGAAAATTCGAGCTGGTCATCGCCAACCCGCCCTATGTCGAACAGGATGCCGCGCTTGAACCCGATGTGCGCGATTTCGAGCCCGCCTCGGCGCTGTTCGCGGGCCCTGACGGGCTTGATGATTACCGCCTCATCATCCCGCAATTGCGCCAGTTGTTGACAGATTCAGGTGGCGCTGTGCTCGAAATCGGTTCCACTCAGGCGGATAATATTACGCAACTCTCGCAAGAAGCAGGGTTTTGTGTTGCATTGCACCACGACCTTGGCGGCCGCCCGCGCGCCCTGGTACTAAGATAAACACTTGGCAAAATGCATTTCGGAGTCTAGTTCCGAATCAGCTTCCGGTTCGCCAGCGTGCAAACCACAAGCAAAGCTCCGCATTTTCAGTTTTCCAGGCAGCGAAGCAACGCTCGCCAGATCATGTGGATAGGACTGCTCCGCCCTGTGGCGAAGCTCAAGCAAAGGGGTGAGATGGCCCGGTGCCGGAAACTGGCGGCGCGGCAACTCCAATGAGGATGATATTCCTTGAACAATAATCGCATTAATCGTCGCCGCGGCCGCGGCAGCCGCAACCAGAGCGGTGGCGGCAATAACGCCAACCGGATTGACAGCCGCGCAAGGGGCAACGCTCCGCAGCTGCTCGACAAGTACAAGAAGCTGGCCCAGGACGCGCAGCACAATGGTGACCGGGTGCAGATGGAATACTATCTGCAGTTTGCGGACCACTATTTCCGTGTGATCGCCGACAACAAGGCCCGCCAGGACGATGGGCGGACCAAGCGGCAGGATGAACGCTCCCAGTCGAACTACGATGATGACGATGAGGATGAGGGCGAGGATCGCCGCCGCCACCGCAAGCCGCAGCAGGACCACCGCGATGATGATGCGCCAGAGGCATCTGAAGGCAGGCGCGAGATAGAGCGCGACAGGGATGACCGATCGTTTGGCAGCGGCGGAGATTCTGATGAAGCGCGCAAGCCGCGCCGCCCGCGCCGCAAGCCGCGCGAAGAAGCAAGCAAACAGTCCGGCGAAATCGACGCTGCCGTGCTGCCGCCCGCAATTTCGGCGCGGAAGGATGGCGAAGAAGCACCCAAGCCGCGCCGCCGCCGCAAGATTAGCGACAATAGCGATGACGGCGTGCAAGCCGTCGGCTAACCCGCCGGGGCCGAACCAGCGCAACCAGGAAGCCAGATCGCGGCATGACCGATAAAGTCGTCAGGCTGTGGCAATGGTTGGTGGCGCATCCGCGCTGGGCCGCGGCCCTGTTCGGCGCAGTTGGAGCGACGGGATACCCGCCGCTGGGCCTGTGGCCGATTGGCTTGTTCGCGCTGACGCTGTTCATCGCGTTACTCCGCAAAGCCCCAAGCTGGAAATCGGCTGCGCTGCTGGGATGGCTGTTTGGCCTGTCGCATCTGACCGTCGCGAATAGCTGGATCGCGACCGCCTTTACATTTCAGGTGGAAATGCCGCCAATCCTCGGCTGGTTCGCGGTGCCGCTGTTGTGCCTCTATCTCGCGATCTATCCGGCTCTGGCGGCGCTCGCAGCGCATCTGGTGGGGCGCAATGCAGCAATCCTGCCTTATTCGGCGCTTTTTGCCGCAGCCTGGATCGTCACCGAATGGCTGCGCAGCTGGGTTTTCACCGGATATCCCTGGCCGCCGCTGGGATTGATGCTGCTGGGTGATTTTGACAGCCCGGGCATCGCGCTGCTGCTGCCGTGGCTGGGCACCTATGCGCTTTCCGGCCTGGCGATATTGATCGCGGGGTTGGCGATTTTTGCGGTCGAGCGGCGCAGCATTCTTGGGCAAGCGGTGCTCGCGGCTGCTCTGGTGGCCGCGATGAATGCTCCGCTTGGAAGCATTTCCAATGCCGAAGGGACGATCCGCTATGCCCTTATCCAGCCGCTGATCCCGCAGAAAGAGCGTGAGGATCCGACCAGATTCGAAGAACAGTTTATCCGCACCGCGCAACTAACCATGCCCGGCAACGAGCAGGAACGGCTGGTACTGTGGCCCGAAGCTGCGATCCCTGACTATCTCGAGGATGGCTATCCCCAGCGATACTACAGCGCGCGCACCGCCGGCGCCGATCCAGGTTTTGCGCGCAAACGGATCGGGGCGCTGATCGGCGAACGGTCGATCCTGCTGACCGGCCTGGTCCATCTCGACATGGGCGATGCTGGCGGCATTGTTGGCGCCGTCAGCGCGCGCAATTCCGTGAGCGCGATCGATGGCCAGGGGCGTATTTTTGCCAATTACGCCAAGGCGCATCTGGTGCCCTATGGCGAATATCTGCCGATGCGCCCGATTCTGGAGCCACTGGGCCTGTCGCGGTTGGTGGCGGGTTCTATCGACTATCTGCCGGGGCCGGGCCCGCAAACGATCGACCTTGGCAGGCTCGGACAGGCCGGAATCCAGATATGCTATGAAATCGTGTTCTCCGGCCAGGTGGTCGACCGCACGAACCGGCCAGACTATATCTTCAATCCCTCGAATGATGGCTGGTTCGGAAGCTGGGGGCCGCCGCAGCATCTTGCGCAGGCAAGAATGCGTGCGATCGAAGAGGGTTTGCCCGTGCTGCGCTCCACCACCACAGGGATCAGCGCGGTGATTGATGCCAACGGCGTGGTGCGCCAGCATGTGGGAAGCGGAGTTGCCGGAAGGCTTGATGGCATGATTCCTGCGCCGCACGCTGCAACCCTGTTCGCAAAGCTGGGGAATTTCCTGCCGATCGGGTGGGCCATGCTGTTATTGGCAGCATCTCTGGTTGCCATGCGCCGCCGCCGCGTCTAGGAGCCGGTTTTACACATAAAGAACTCTTTATATCGAGGTAGCATGCGCAGCGAATACCTGTTCACTTCCGAAAGCGTTTCCGAAGGGCATCCAGACAAGGTTTCCGATCAGATTTCGGATGCTATCGTTGACTTGATGTTGGCGAAGGACCCTGAAGCCCGCGTCGCTTGTGAAACCATGACGACGACCCAGCGCGTCATCCTGTCGGGCGAAATCCGGTGCGCGCCGATGTATGACGAGAACAATGAAGAGTGGGCGGTCAATGGCGGATGGGCTCCCGGCGCCAAGGAAGAGATCGAACAGGCTGTCCGCAGCACTGTGCGCGAGATCGGCTATGAACAGAAAGGCTTCCACTGGAAGACGCTGACTTTCGAGAACCACTTGCACGGCCAGTCTGCGCATATCGCGCAAGGGGTCGATGCCGGCAAGGATGGGTCGAACAAGGATGAAGGCGCGGGCGACCAGGGTATCATGTTCGGCTTCGCCTGCGACGAAACGCCTGACCTGATGCCCGCGACGCTGGACTACAGCCACAAGATCCTGCAGCGACTTGCCGCTGACCGCCATTCCGGTGCGGCGCCCTTCCTGGAACCCGACGCGAAGAGCCAGGTTACGTTGCGCTACAAGGATGGCAAGCCGGTCGCCTGCACCGCTCTTGTGGTGAGCACCCAGCATGCGGAGGGCTATGACCAGGGCGAGAAAGAGGCCGAACTCAAAGCCTATGTGAAGCGCGTCGTGGCCGAAATCCTGCCCGAAGGTTTCCTGACCGATGAGACCATGTGGCATATCAATCCCACCGGCAGCTTCGTGATCGGCGGGCCGGATGGCGATGCAGGGCTGACCGGACGCAAGATCATCGTCGATACCTATGGCGGCGCAGCGCCGCATGGCGGCGGCGCGTTCAGCGGCAAGGACCCGACCAAGGTTGACCGCTCGGCCGCCTATATCACGCGCTATTTGGCGAAAAATGTGGTCGCGGCGGGCCTGGCCACGCGCTGCACGATCCAGATCGCCTATGCCATCGGCGTGTCGCAGCCGCTGTCGCTCTATGTCGATACGCATGGCACGGGCAAAGTGGGCGACGACCGGCTTGAGGTGGCGATCAAGTCGATCGCGAAGCTTGGCGGCCTTACACCGCGTGCGATCCGCACCCACCTGGGCCTCAACAAGCCGATCTATCGCAGGAGCGCGGCCTATGGCCATTTCGGCCGCAAGCCCGATGGCGACTATTTCCCCTGGGAACGCACCGATCTGGTCGATAATCTCAGGGCGGCGCTCGCCTAATCCAGTTCAGCCTGGTCCTCACCCAGCCTGGGCGAGGGCCGGTCAAGCGCCAGTTCGGCACTGGAGAAGGTGAACGGGCTGCGCACGCCCGGCAGCCCATCGAGTTCGATCTGCAAGCCGCGGGCGACCACCTGCGGATCGCCAAAGACCTGATCGATGGTGTGGATCGGCCCGGCCGGAATGCCGTGCGCGTGGCACTGTTCAAGCAGCCATTGGCGTGTGTGCTGGCCGGTTTCCGCTGCGATCATTGCATCGAGTGCGGCCCGGTTGGCGATACGGGCCTCGTTGCTGGCGAAGCGGGCATCGCTGAGCAGGTCGTCGCGCCCCAAAACGCGCAGCAGTTTGCGGAACAGCCCGTCATTGGCGGGCGCAAGGATGATCGGATCGTCCAGCGTCGGGAAAACGCCATAGGCGCTGACCTGCGCGTGCTCGTTGCCCATGCGCGGTGGATTGGTGCCGGTGACCAGGTAATGCAGCGCCTGGCTCGCGAGCAGTGCGACCGAACAATCGAGCAGCGCCATGTCGACATGCTGGCCTGTTCCGGTTCGCCCGCGCATGGTCAGCGCCGCCTGGATGCCGATCACTGCATAGAGGCCGCAGACAAGATCGGAGATAGAAATGCCCATCTTCATCGGCGCGCCGTCAGGCTCGCCGGTCAGTGCCATGAAGCCGCTCATGGCCTGGATCACGAAATCATACCCCGCTTCGTGCGCACGCGGCCCCGTCTGACCGAAGCCGGTGATCGAACAATAGACGAGGCCGGGGTTGGCGCGGGCCAGCGCCGGATAGTCGAGCCCGAACTTTGCAAGCGAACCGGTCTTGAAATTCTCCACCACGACATCGGCATCGGCGATCAGGTGCTTGACCCGGTCCAGATCCTGCGGGTTTCCGAAATCCGCCACGATCCCGCGCTTGCCCCGGTTGCAGGCGTGGTAATAGGCCGCCTCGCGCAGCGTTTCGCCGTCAGGACCGGCGCGTTCGACCCAGGGCGGCCCCCATTGGCGGGTGCCGTCGCCGTCAGGGCTTTCGACCTTGATTACATCGGCGCCGAGATCAGCAAGGATCTGCCCGACCCAGGGACCGGCAAGGACCCGGGCAAGCTCGACAACCTTGAGCCCGGCCAGCGGGGCGTGGGGATTGCGGGGTTCGTTCAGCCACATGACCGCGCTGCTGCGGCAGCGGCACAGCAAGGTCAAGCTCTCACATGGCGTAAGCCGCCGGATTCTCGTCCGGCCAGGCGGCAAGGCGCGGTGAATGCCGATTGAGGAAGACGGAGGGCAATTTCGCCAGCATCAGCGATTTGTGAATCCAGAAATCGGTCCACAGCTCTCGCCAGCGCGGGCGCGGGCGGCGGCCATTGGCCCGTAGCCAGGCTTCATAGGGCATCCAATGGCTAGGTTCGTCGCGCTCGACCACTTTGAAAATGCTGGTCATTCCCCGGTCTGACAGGACGTGCCGGTTCCTGAGCAGGATTTCGACCTGATTCATGCCCCGCTGTTCGGTGATCATGATCACCCGGCACAATTTTTCGAACGCGTCACTGTCTGCCACCACGGCGTCAGTGTCCAGGTCCTCGATCGAGCAGCCGAACACGCTTTCGATGAAATGATCGATATGCCCGCAGGTGCGATCGACCTTGAGCGGCATTCGGCCCTGCAGTTCGAACCAGCGGCGAAACATCCGATAATGCTTTTCTTCGTCCGCGCGGTGTTTTTCGACTGCGCCGATGAAGCCGGTGTCTTCGGGGCAGCGTGCACGCACCGCCTCCAGCACCCGGTCGAGCGAGGTGTAGCCGCGATGTTCGTTATAGATGTAGATTGACGCGAGGACGTCGAGGAAGCGGGCACGAAAGGCGGCGTGCAAACCCATGCGCTTTTATTGCACGTGCGCGCGAGTCGCACCAAATTCCGTCATCAGGGTCTCTAAAGCGCCACCTCATAATGCGCAGTGGTGCTTGCGGCCACTTCGTCTGCAGTAACGCCGGGCGCCAGCTCGATCAGCTGGAACGGGCTGGAATGGTCCTTGCGCCTGAATACGGCGAGATTGGTGATCACCATGTCAACCACATTGGTTCCCGTCAGCGGCAGTGTGCAGGATGGGATGAACTTGGGGCTGCCATCCTTGCTGGTGTGGTCCATCACGACGATGATCTTCTTGACCCCGGCGACAAGGTCCATCGCGCCGCCCATGCCCTTGATCATCTTGCCCGGGATCATCCAATTGGCGATGTCGCCATTCTCGGCCACTTCCATTGCGCCCAGCACGGTCAGGTCGATATGCCCGCCGCGGATCATCCCGAAGCTGGTGGCGCTGTCGAAATAGGCCGAATGCGGCAATTCGCTGATTGTCTGCTTGCCGGCATTGATCAGGTCGGGATCGACCTCGTCATCATAGGGGAAGGGCCCGATACCCAGCATGCCGTTCTCGCTCTGCAGCGTCACATGCATCCCTTCGGGGATGTGGTTGGCGACCAGCGTGGGGATGCCGATGCCGAGGTTGACGTAATATCCGTCCTCGAGTTCGCGTGCCGCACGGGCGGCCATCTGGTCGCGGGTCCAGCCCGTGGTTGCCTCGGCCATCAATTCGGCTCCCATTTACTGCCAGTGGTGAAGGTGTCGTCCCAGCCCAGGCTTTCCCATGGGCCATAGACGGGATTCGGGAACAGGAACCAGCCATTGTCCCACAGCGCGCTCGCTGCAGGGCCGGTCGCCAGTTTCATGCGGCTCGCGGCGGGCAGGCTGCGCTCGTTGAACTGCTGGCTGAAATCTCCGAGCTGGTCGCCGGCCATGATGATAACGCAATATCTCGACGCGATAGTGGCGCGGCGCAAATCCTTGCTCGATCCGCCAGCATCGTCGCCGCGCAGGAACAATGTCTCCCCATGCCTGAATTCGCCCAGCCCGGCAGCGCGCAAGGTATCCTCGCTGCCCTTGGCATTGGCGGCGCTGCGGTTGGTGTTGGCGATGACGGTGATGCCTGCGGCGCGCAAGGCGTTCACCAATTCGACACTGCCGGGCATCGCCACGGCCTTGCCCGCGCCGGTCCTTTCCCACTCGTCCCAGATTTTGGGGTCAAAACCGATGCCCCTTTCCGCAAACCAGCGCATCGAACCGAGATTCCAGATCAGCGTCTCGTCGGCATCGAATACCGCAGCATAGGGCTTGTCACCGCAGGGCTCGAAGCGCGGGGCATCCATGCTGGCTTCGGCCGTCAGGATAACACTGTCCTGAGGCCGCTGCGTGATACGCGATGCCGCATAGTCAGCGATGCGGGCGTAGGTTGCACGCACCGCGATTGCGGCTTCGGCAGAGCCATAGAGATATTGCAGCGGCGCTGGAGGCGTTGCGGCTTCACTGGTTTGAGCCGGAGGTGGCGGTGAAACCGCCATCGGCTCGCCTTGCGCGCTGGCGCAGCCAGCCAGAAGCAGGCCAAGCGTCAGTGTCAAAGTGCGCATCACGCCGTCTCCCTCTCGCGAACCGTGCGGAACTCGATCTTCTTGTCGTAGGGCGCGCCCACGATCATGCGGTTCACGAACACACCGGGCAAATGGATGCAATCGGGATCGAGGCTGCCGGCAGGTACGATCTCTTCCACTTCGGCCACGCATACCTTGCCGCAGGTTGCAGCGGGCTGGTTGAAATTGCGCGCGGTCTTGCGGAACATCAAGTTCCCCGTTTCGTCTGCCTTCCACGCCTTGACGATCGCGAGGTCGGCAAAAATACCGTGCTCGAGAATATAGGTTTCCATTACCCCGTCGCGATTGGGGAATTCCTTATGCTCCTTGCCCTCGGCCACCTGGGTGCCGACGCCGGTCTTGGTGTAGAAGCCGGGAATGCCCGCACCGCCGGCGCGCATGCGCTCTGCCAACGTCCCTTGTGGGCAGAACTCGACCTCGAGTTCGCCGGAGAGGTATTGCCGCTCGAACTCCTTGTTCTCCCCGACATAGGAGCTGATCATCTTCTTGACCTGCTTGGTACGCAGCAGCTTGCCGATGCCTTCATTGTCGATCCCGGCATTGTTGCTGGCAAAGGTGAGGCCTTTGACCCCGCTGTCTCGGATCGCGTCAAGCAGGCGTTCGGGAATGCCGCACAGGCCAAAGCCTCCCGCGGCGATCATCATGTTATCATGCAGCAAACCTTCAAGGGCGGCGGCGGCATCTGGAAATAGCTTTTGCATCGGCTCCTCGTGGAGGCAGGGAGGGATGGGCGCCGCATAGCGTGTCACCGGGTGACTGTCATCCGCTGACTTGAGCCGGCACGCCAATGTTCTTCATCGCCGGTCGAATATCTCCAGGGGTTGGTCGAGCACGGCTTGTGCTTGTTCTCGCCAGGGACCAGGCAAGGGCAATGCTATGGTGAGTTTGAAAGGGGGATAAGATGCTGCGCAAATCGCTATATGCTGCTGTTGCCGGTCTGGCTTTGGTGCAGGCCGCACCGCTGCTCGCCGACGAGGCGCAAGATGCCGTGTCGGCAACGAGCCGGACGGACGCCGATCGAGAGCTTGACGCAGGCCGCAGGCCGGTGGAAATCTTGCGCTTCGCTGGCATTGAGCCTGGCGCATCCGTGGCCGATTTCATGGCCGGTGGCGGCTATTACTCGGCCATGATTGCCGACATGGTGGGCGGTCAGGGGGTTGTCTATGCGATCAATCCGGTCCGCTTCCATGATCCGGCGGAGTGGGAACGGCGACTGGCTGCGCATAGCAATATCCGTGTCATGCCGGTCCACCCCAGATCAATGCTGCTCGCGCCGGGCAGCGTTGACATGATCTTCACGCATCTCACCTTCCATGACCTCTATTGGGAATCCGAACGGTTCGAATTTCCGCGGCTGGACGAAAAAATGGTGCTGGCCAACTGGTTCGCCGCGCTAAAGCCGGGAGGCTATGTGATCGTTGCAGATCACGTGGGGCCAGCGGGTGATCCGCGCGAAGTGACGCAGGCATTGCATCGAATTGCGCCGGAAACGGTTGTCTCGGCCATGACCAGGGCCGGATTCGAGCTGGTGGCGCAATCGGACATGTTGCATCGCAGCGAAGATGATCACTCGCTCAGTGTGTTTGACGAAGCCATCCGCGGAAATACTGACCGTTTTGTCATGAAGTTTCAAAAGCCTGTATAGAAATACGAGTAACGTGTTGCATTCTGCGCAACAGACAATGTTCTTTTCGCACTTGCACAAAAACCCCTTCCGTCGCACTTAGAGCCTGCCTTTCAGGCATCCTCTCCCAAAGACTTTCAGGCCCGGCCGTCATGGTCGGGCCTTTTTCTTTCTGCACGTCCCACTCGGCGCAGCGGGGGGTTGATCGGGCGTCAGCGCAGCGAACAAAGTTTGCAGTTCGTGGTCAGGCTTCCTAGCTTACATTTTCCAACCACTTCCTGTCACGGACGGAGAGATTTCCCATGGCTGATGCCGATGCCCCTTCGAAAAAGGCCAGCAAGGAAGCTGCGACCGTGCGCCTTCAGGTTGCAGCGGCGCGGCAAGAGGAATCGGGGCAGGGCATCGCGCGCATGCCGCGATCAGCCTTTCAGGCGCTTGGCATCACCGAAGGCGATGTGATCGAGATTACCGGCAAGCGCAGCACACCGGCGATTGCCATGGCAGCCTATGACGAAGACGAAGCGCTGGACGTGGTGCGGCTTGACGGTCTGCAGCGCGGCAATGCCCAGGTTGGCTCGGGCGAGCATGTTACCATTGCAGTGGCCCAGTCGCGCCCGGCGACCCGGGTGGTTTTCGCCCCGGCGCAGCGCGAAATGCGGCTGCAGGGGCCGGGCCAGGCGTTGAAGCGCAACTTCTTCCGCCGCCCGGTCCTGGCGGGTGACCTGGTTGCGACCACCGGCCAGCAACCGGTGCAGAATATGCCGCCCGATGTGCGCCAGCTGCTGCGCGCGCCCGCATATGCATTGACGCAAATCCGCCTTTCGGTGGTGTCGACCGCGCCCAAAGGCATCGTCCATATCGACGAGAACACCGAGGTTGAACTGCGCGCCGAATTCGAGGAGCCGCGCGATGGGCGCGCGGTCGTCAATTATGACGATGTCGGCGGCATGGGGGATACCATCCAGCAATTGCGCGAAATGGTGGAATTGCCTTTGCGCTATCCCGAATTGTTTACCCGGCTGGGCGTTGATCCGCCCAAGGGCGTGCTGCTGCACGGCCCGCCGGGGACTGGCAAGACCCGTTTGGCGCAGGCTGTCGCTAATGAAAGCGATGCCGAGTTCTTTACCATCAACGGGCCTGAGATCATGGGTTCGGCCTATGGCGAGAGCGAAAAGCGGCTTCGCGAAGTATTCGAGGAAGCGGCGCGTTCCGCACCTTCGATCATCTTCATTGACGAAATCGATTCGATCGCGCCCAAGCGCACCCAGGTGACGGGCGAAGCGGAAAAGCGGCTGGTGGCGCAGCTACTGACACTGATGGACGGGCTGCAATCCCGCGCCAATCTGGTCGTGATCGCTGCCACCAACCGGCCCGATGCGATCGACGAGGCGCTGCGGCGACCGGGCCGGTTCGACCGTGAGATCGTGCTGGGCGTGCCCGACGAAATGGGCCGGCGCGAGATCCTCAGCATCCACACTCGCGGAATGCCGCTGGGTGAAAAGGTTGATCTCAAGGAGCTGGCGCGTGTCACGCATGGTTTCGTCGGTGCGGATATCGCTGCGCTGGCGCGCGAAGCCGCGATCGATGCGGTGCGCCGGATCATGCCCAGGCTCGACCTTGATGAGCGAACAATCCCGCCTGAAGTGCTTGAGGATCTGTGCGTCGAGCGCGACGATTTCCTTTCGGCACTCAAGCGCATCCAGCCATCCGCGATGCGCGAAGTGATGGTGCAGATGCCCAATGTCTCCTGGAGCGATATCGGCGGGGTGGCAGACGCGATCGACAAACTCAAGGAAGGTATCGAGTTGCCGCTCAAGAACCGGGATGCCTTCACGCGGCTGGGCATTCGCCCGGCCAAGGGCTTCCTGCTCTACGGCCCGCCCGGCACCGGCAAGACCTTGCTGGCCAAAGCGGTAGCGAAAGAGGCTGAAGCCAACTTCATCTCGATGAAGAGCTCTGATCTGCTCAGCAAATGGTATGGCGAAAGCGAGCAGCAGATCGCGCGCATGTTCCAACGCGCGCGGTCGGTGGCGCCCTGCGTGATCTTCATTGACGAGATCGACAGCCTGGTCCCCGCGCGCGGCAGCGGGCAGGGCGAGCCGCAGGTGACCGGGCGCGTGGTCAACACCATCCTGGCGGAAATGGACGGGCTGGAGGAATTGCAATCGGTGGTGGTGATCGGCGCGACCAACCGTCCCGCGCTGGTCGATCCGGCGCTGCTGCGGCCGGGCAGGTTTGACGAGCTGGTTTATGTCGGCACGCCCGACAAGGGTGGCCGCAAGCACATCCTTGAAATCCACACCAAGGCCATGCCGCTGGCGAGCGATGTCGACCTGGATGATATCGCAGCCAAGACACAGCGCTTCACCGGGGCTGATCTGGAGGACGTCGTCCGGCGCGCTGGAATGAGCGCGATGCGCCGGGTTGGCGACGAGGTGAGCGAAGTTGCGGCACAGGACTTTGCCGAAGCGCTGAAGGATTCGCGCGCGACGGTGACCGAGCAGATGGAAGAGGAATATCGCAACATGCGCGGCGAATTGAAGAAACGCGCGGCTGAAATCCACCCGATCGGCTTCATCCACGAAGGCATGGTGGAGCCGGTCCGCGATCGCAAGCATGGCGGGCTACAAGAAAGCGGGATCGAATAGCGGCGACTAGCCGCGCCAGCCGGATCAGGAGCCAGGGGCGGCGGCTTCGCCTGCCTTCGCATGGCCACCGGGCAGTTCGAGCCGGTGACGGATCAGCGCCTCGGGTTGATTCTCGCGCAGCCACTTGAGCATGTGTTCGCGCAGATCGCAGCGTAGCTGCCACAGATCGCCGATCGTCTGCGCACTGACGGAAAGCCGCAGCTCGATGCTCTCGGGATAGGCTTCAGTCATCAAAAGCGCCATGTTGCGGCCGTCGAACAATTCGTGCGCTTTAACGAAGCGTTCGAATTCGGCGCGGATCGGTTCGACATCGGTGATCGGATCGAGATGCAGCATTACCGGCCCGGTCAGCCTTTCGCTCTTGCGCGACCAGTTTTCAAAGCTCTCGTCGATAAATCGACTGGTCGGTACGAGCAGAACGCGCTCGTCCCAGGTCCGCACCGTGATGAAACTCATGCGGATTTCCTCAACCCGGCCGACCTGGCCATCAACCTTTACGAGATCGCCGATCCGTAGTGGTTCGGTCAGCGCCATTTGCAGGCCTGCTATCAGCGATTTGAGCGCGGGCTGCGCTGCTGCGCCCACTGCCAGTGCGGCAAGCCCGGCCGAGGCCAGCAGCGTGGTGCCGATATCGCGCACGCCGGGTATGCCCATCAGCATCAGGCCGACCGTGATGAAAATAATTCCGAATGTGGCGGTGCGCGAAAGGATCGCGATGCGGGTGCGGCGGCTGCGCATGGCCACCGGATCTTCGGAGATCTCCAGCCGGTATTCGAGCGCGGCAGTAAAGGCCTTGACCAGCGTAAAGACAATCCAGCCGAGCAGCGCGGGGCGGACGAAGCGCGCGATCGGCTCCCAGATCCCTTGCAGCTGCGGATCTGCCTGGGCGACAACGGTCACGCCGATCGCGATGAATGCCCATTTGACCGGGCGGCGGACGCGTTCCACCACCATTTCGTCAACCTTGGTTTCCGAAAACCGGGTCAGGCGCGCGACCACCGAGAAGACGAGCCGGTAAAGAGCATAGGCGATTGCTACGGCCACGAGTACCGAGATCGCCGTGACCATCACCTGGTCCCAGGCGATCCGCCAATTGTCTGGATTGAATTGTTCAAGCATCCCGCCTCACCTATGCGGGAAGCGCTTGGCTTTCAAGGCGAAGCCTGGCGGCGCAGGTGCGGCGCTAATGCGCGGCGTCCCAGCTCAGGCCCGTTCCGATGTCGATACCAAGCGGAACGTCGAGCTTGACCGAAGGGCCGGCCGCTTCCGCCATAACCCGTTCGATCACTGGCGAGGCGGCCGCTACGTCGGCTTCGGGCAGTTCGAATACCAGCTCGTCATGCACCTGCAGCAGCATGCGGACATGCCCCAGCCCGGCATCTGCGAGAGCGGGCATCATCCGCGCCATCGCCCGCTTGATGATATCGGCGCTGGTGCCCTGGAGCGGCGCGTTGATCGCCGCGCGCTCGCTGCCTTGCCGCTCGGCCTGGTTCTTTGAATTAATCCGCGGAAACCATGTTTTTCGGCCAAACAGGGTCTGCGAATATCCGCGCTCACGCACCGTCTCGAGCGTGGAATGGATATAGGCCTGGATGCCGGGAAAACGCTGAAAATAGGTATCAATCATGGCTTGCGCTTCGTCGGGCTCGACTTCCAGCCTTCCCGCCAGGCCCCAGCGCGAGATTCCATACAGGATCGCGAAGTTGATTGTTTTTGCGCGCGCGCGCGTGTCGCGCGTCACCTCGCCGAACATCTCGCGCGCGGTTCGGGCATGGATATCCTCGCCATTGGCGAAGGCTTCCTTCAGGGTTGGCACATCGGCCATATGCGCCGCCAGCCGCAGTTCGATTTGCGAATAGTCTGCTGCCAGCAGGACATTGCCCTCTTCGGGCACGAATGCCTCGCGAATCTGTCGCCCGATCGCGGTGCGTACCGGGATGTTCTGCAGATTCGGATCGGTCGAGGAAAGCCGCCCGGTCTGGGCGCCGACCAGGCTGTAACTGGTGTGCACCCGCCCGGTTTGGGGATTGATCGCTTCCTGCAGCGCGTCGGTATAGGTTGACTTGAGCTTGGTCATATGGCGCCATTCGAGCACCTGCCTGGCGATTTCCGCGCCCTCTGCCGCTAGTTTTTCCAGCACCGATACGTCGGTCGAATACTGGCCGCTCTTGCCCTTCCTGCCGCCCTTGTAGCCCAGCTTGTCGAACAGGATGTCGCCCAGCTGCTTGGGGCTGCCAACGGTGAATTCCTCGCCTGCTAGCTGGTGGATCTGCTTCTCCAGCCGCGCGGTCTCCTTGGCGAATTCCTCTGACAGCCTGGCCAGCCGCGCACGGTCAACCCTGATCCCGTGCCGCTCCATTTGCGCCACCACCGGGATCAGCGGACGGTCGACGCGCTCGTAGATGCGTGTCGCGGCCTCTTCGGCAAGGCGCGGCTTTAGCAACTGGTGCAGCCGCCAGGTCACGTCGGCATCCTCGGCGGCATATTCGGTTGCCTTGTCCAGCGGCACTTCGCCAAACGGGATCTGCTTCCTCCCGGTGCCGCACACATCCTTGAAGGCGATCGGGGTATGGCCCAGATGACGCTGTGAAAGTTCGTCCATCCCGTGGCCGCCCATCCCGTTCTCGGATCGGCCCGCATCGAGTGCAAAGCTCAGGACCATGGTATCATCCACAGGGCTGACCTGGATGCCGTAGCGGGCCAGCACATTGATATCGTATTTGATGTTCTGCCCGATCTTCAGCACGGCCTCATCTTCCAGCAGTGGCCTGAGTGCGGTGATCGCGGCATCGCGATCCACCTGATCCGGTTTTTCGGCAAACATATCGCTGCCGCCGTGTGCAAGCGGGATGTAGCAGGCGTCATTGGGCCCCAGCGCCAGGCTGACGCCCACCAGATCGGCCTGCATGGCATCGAGGCTGCTGGTTTCGGTGTCCACCGCCACCAGCCGCGCGGCAGTGGCGCGTTCGATCCAGGCTTGCAGCCGCTCCACGTTTTGAACGGTTTCATACAGGCTGCGATCAATGGCTGGCATTTCAGGCAGCGGCTGGCGATTGCCCGCCGCACTGCCAGCATCGCCACCGGTTTCCTGCTTGGGCGGATTGAGATCGGTCGCGCGCGAAGGGCTGCCCGCGCCATTGCCGAGCCGCCTCAGCAGCGAGGTGAAGCCATGTTTTTCAAGGAAAGCGGCGAGTGGTTCGGGCGGAACACCGTCGAGCGCGAAGTCTTCCAGTGGTTCCGGCAGCTCGCAATCCTGCTTGAGTTCGACCAGTACCCGGCTGAGCTCGGCATTGGCGCGGTGTTCGATCAAGCGCTCCTTGAGCTTGGACGTCTTCATTTCGCTTGCTGAATCCAGTGCCGCAGTCAGCGAGCCATGTTCGGCGATCAATTTGCTCGCTGTCTTTGGACCGATCCCGAAGATGCCAGGGATATTGTCGACACTGTCGCCCATCAGTGCGAGTACATCGCCGACCAGTTCGGGCCTCACGCCGAACTTTTCTTCCACCTCTTCGATGTAGATGCGCTGGCTCTTCATCGTATCGAGCATGTCGATCCGCGCACCGTCTTTCTCGCCGATCAGTTGCATCAAGTCCTTGTCGGAAGATACGATGGTAACGTCCCACCCGCGCGCCTGTGCAGCGCGAGCATAGGATGCGATCAGATCATCAGCCTCAAGCCCCGATTCCTCGATGCAGGGTAGGCTGAAAGCGCGGGTTGCGTCGCGAATCAGCGGAAACTGCGGCACCAGATCTTCAGGGGCAGGCGGCCTGTTCGCCTTGTATTCAGGGTAAATTTCGTTGCGGAAACTCTTTGAATCCTTGTCAAGGATTACCGCCAGGTGGGTGGGCCCTTCGGCCTTGTCCAGATCCTCCGCGAGCTTCCACAGCATGGTGGTATAGCCGTAAACCGCGCCGACAGGTGTGCCTTGCGGGTCAGTCAAAGGAGGCAACCGGTGATAGGCCCGGAAAATATATGAAGACCCGTCGACGAGATAGAGGTGCTTATGTTCGGCCATGTGAGCTTGCTAGCAGTGCGCAGCGGCGCTGGTAAGCCGCTTTGCAAGCGATGTTCGCATGTCTGTTAGCGCCGGATAAGGCGGTTAGGGGGCGGGTTGAAATGAGGCCGAAAAATGGCAGAGATAACCGAATTCACTTGCACTGCCACAAAGTCGCCATTATTTAGCGCGCTCGAAGCGAGCCCAGCGGCCCGCTTTGTGCGGGGCGAATGTTAATTTGCCACGCAGAATCACTCGCTGATCAAGGAATTGAACTTATGCGTAAAATCGTTCTTGCTGCCGCTGTTGCAGTTTCGGCTCTGGGCCTCGCTGCTTGCTCGGAAACCACTGACGAAGCTGGCGAAACCGCTGACGCGATGGCTGCTGACGCCGAAGCAAATGCTGACGCCGCTGCTGATGCGGCCGCTGAAGCTGCTGATTCGGCCGCTGACGCCGCTGCTGAAGCAGCTGACGCCGTTGAAGGCGCTACTGAAGAAGCTGCTGCTGACGCGGAAGAAGTTGCCGAATAATTTATCGGCAGAATCGATTTTTCGATTTTCGGAAGGGCGGTGCCGGAAGGTGCCGCCCTTTTCATTTGTCTGCGTGAGGGCGGGCAGACTGTTTTGATTTGGTGGCCTAACGGCCCCTGACCCTAGCCGCCGGTGTGTTCGGCGTTCGTCCAGACGGGCCCACGCTTGCCTGCACGCGAAGCGAAACCATCGTAAAGCTCGCGGGCAATGGCCGCTATGCGTTCTTCGCGCGCCAGCCGTGAACCCTGTCCTGTGACATAGATCGCAACCGCAATGGCGCGGCCATCCGGCCCTTCGATAATGCCGATATCGCTGGAGGTATTGTTGAGCGATCCGGTCTTATGGCTCACCGTCACACCCATTGGCATCAGAGCAGGGATGCGGCGTTTGCCGGTGCGGGTCTTGGACATTGCATCAAGCAGCACGGCACGGCTCTCTGCCGAAAGAAACTTCCCCTGATAAAGCCCCTTGAGCAGCTCCAGCATGGCACGCGGCGTAGCTGCATCGCGCTTGTCGATATGTGAGGCCGGATCAAACTCGCCATCGTCGCGCACCAGGGTCGCGATGTCGCGGTTGATGCTGAAGTCCTTGATGCCCTGACGTCTCACCCAGTCATTGACCTTGGCCGGACCGCCAACCACTGCCAGCAAGGCATCGGTGGCCGGATTGCTTGAGCGGCTGATCATGATTTCGATCAGTTGGTGGGCGGGCATATACTCCCCTGCGCGCACCGGTGCGACTGGAGAGGAAAATCTGGCAGACCTGAGCGGCATCATCAGCGGAAATTCGCTGGTCAGCGAGTATTTCCCCTGCTCGACCATTTCCAGGAAGGTTGCCGCCACAGCAATCTTGCTGGTTGAGGCCATAGGGAACAATTGATTGTCCAGCACGCCAATCTCTTCGCCAGTGGTGAGATCAAGCGCGGCAACTCCGATCCGCCCCTTGCTTCCATCCGCCAGCTGCGCAATGCGCCGCTCGAAAGAAGTCTCGTAAATCGCATCGAAGGTTTGCGGTGCGCGCAGCTCGGTCCCGAAGGTCCGGTCGAATTGCGCTTCAAGGTCGATGCTCTGCGCAGAGGCCGGCGCCGCCGCCGCCAGACCGATCCCCGCCAGCACTCCCGTCAATATCGTTGCGAATGGCTTGATCATGCACATGCCCCTAACCCAAATGTGGTTAGGGGGGGATTAACGCCCTGCGAATCCCCAGTTCAACCCCAATTCCTGTAAGCTGCGATGAAAAGTTCCCGTCATACGTCGGAATTGGCGCAGCGGCGGATGGATCAGGCTTCTGCGCTCGCTTTTTCAAGTGATTGGGTCAGGCAGGCTCGCCCGTTCGGGTCGTTCGTCGATCATTGTAGCGGTTTTGCAGCATAGCGTAGATTTGCGCTTGACCTTGAATCCCGACTTGGCAGGACTGCACGCCATCTTTTAACATGATGGGACAGGACATGATTTCAACTACCTCCTTCGTTCGGCGGCGCGGGGTCGCGCTTCTGGCTGCCGGACTGCTTGCCGGAACTTCCACTGCTGCGATCGCGCAGGAGGTGCCGATTGTATTGCCCGGCGCACCCGGCGAGGCGCCAAAGGTTATCGACGCGGCACAAGCGATCAGGTTGGCGAACACCAGCTTTGCGCCGGGCGATGTTATGTTCATGCAGGGCATGATCGTCCACCACCAGCAGGCAGTCGACATGGCGCAGCTGGTCGAAGGACGTACCAACAACCCGGACATCGTCGCGCTGGCGGGACGGATCAACGCCAGCCAGGCCGATGAGATGAAATTCATGCGCGAATGGCTCGAGGCGCGGGGCGAACCACTGGAATTGGCCGGTATGGACCACTCCCAGCACAAGATGATGGGGATGGCGAGCCCGGCGCAGATGGCGGATCTGGCTGCATCCAGCGGTACCGGTTTCGACCGGCTGTTTCTGCAGTTGATGATCGTGCACCATCGCGGCGCACTCGACATGGTCGATGACCTGCTGGAGGCCCCCGGCACTGCCTATGATCCGGTGATGTTCCAGTTCACCAATGATGTGGTGAATGACCAGACTACCGAGATCGACCGGATGAACGGGTTACTGGCCGGTCTTTCAACCGATCCGCGTGCCACGCTGGCAGCGGGCTTCCGCGATGCGGGTGAGGCGATCAGCAATCTTCGCCATGTTGTTGCCCTGCCCAAGCCGGTCGGCTTCTTTGATCCGGCCAATCCGGCAGGGCTGCAGCCGCTCAAGCCGAAGAAGGACGAAGCGAAAACCGATGCAGCCGATCCGCATGCCGGCCACGTGATGCCTGCCAAGGCGCAGGCAGCCGAAGGCGCCCCGCCTGCCGATCCGCGCGATCCCGAGGCGGAAGAGGACAAGCCGCAATTCGGTGAGCGCGGCTCGCTGCTCGATTTCGCCAATACCGACATGGCCTTTGCCGGCGACCTGCTGGTGACGGGCAATTACCACGGTTTCAATGCCTATCGCCTGGGCCAGGACGGGGTGCCGCAATTGGTGAGCTCGATCGTCTGTCCGGGCGGGCAGGGTGACGTCTCGATCGTCGGCAAACTGCTGGTGATGAGCGTCGAGGAACAGCGTGGCCGGGTCGATTGCGGGCTCAAGGGCACCGAAGGCCGGGTCGATGGCAAGCGTTTCCGCGGGCTGCGCATCTTCGATATTTCGGACATTACCCGCCCCTACCAGGTGGGCCAGGTGCAGACCTGCCGCGGCAGTCACACGCATTCGGTGGTCAGCAGCGACAGCAAGCGGATCGTGGTCTATAATTCCGGGACTTCCTACGTTCGCGACGCCGAAGAACTCGAAGGGTGCTACAACACGGCTGGCGATGAAACCGCGCTGTTCAGCATCGATGTGATCGAAATTCCCGTTGCCAACCCAGCGGCTGCTCGAATTGTCGACAGCCCCCGCGTGTTTGCCAAGGACGGCAAGATCGCCGGCCTGTGGCGCGGCGGCGATCACGGCGAGGGCACACAGGACACAAGCGTCACCAACCAGTGCCACGACATCACGGTTTTCCCCGCGATGAAGCTGGCCGCAGGTGCGTGTTCGGGCAATGGCATCATTCTCGACATTTCCGACCCGCTGGCTCCCAAGCGGATCGACGATGTGACTGACAAGGGCTTCGCCTACTGGCATTCGGCCACCTTCAACAATGACGGCACCACGGTCCTGTTCACCGATGAGTGGGGCGGCGGTGGCCGTCCGCGTTGCCAGGCGGGCGATCCGTTAAGCTGGGGCGCCAATGCCTTTTACGGCATCGAAGATGGCAAGCTGGTCTATCGCGGCACCTACAAGCTGCCCGCGCCGCAGACCGACAAGGAAAACTGCGTTGCGCATAACGGCTCGATCATCCCCGTTCCGGGGCGCGATATCTTCGTCCAGGCGTGGTATCAGGGCGGCATTTCGGTGATCGACTTCACTGATCCGGCCAACATCAAGGAGATCGCCTATTTCGACCGCGGACCGGTCGACAAGGAGCAGATGGTCGTGGGGGGCTATTGGTCAGCCTATTGGTACAAGGGACGAATCTACGCGACCGAGATCACACGCGGGCTCGATGTGTTCGCGTTGGAGCCGAGCGAATTCCTGACAAGGGAGGAGATCACCGCAGCTGAAGGCGCGATTTACCCCGGCGATGAATTCAACCCGCAGACGCAAATCCAGGTAACCTGGCCTGAGGAGCTTGCCGCAGCAGCAGTGGCAAGCCGCAAGGGCGGTTAACCGGACCACTGCCAACAACAGGAAAGGCCCGGCCGGATCGCTCCAGCCGGGCCTCTCTTTTTGGCATTTTATGGCGCGGCGGCTTAGAAGCCCATTCCGCCCATGCCGCCCATGCCGCCCATATCGGGCATACCGCCGCCACCGGCGGATTTATCTTCGGGGAACTCCGCGATCGCCGCTTCTGTGGTGATCAGCAGGCCGGCAACCGAAGCTGCATCCTGCAGAGCAATGCGAACGACCTTGGTCGGATCGATCACCCCGGCTGCCACCAGGTTTTCATAGGTGTCAGTTGCCGCGTTGAAACCCTGGGTTTCGTCATTCTCGCGCAGCAGATTGCCTGACACCACTGCGCCGTCATGGCCGGCGTTTTCAGCGATCTGGCGGATCGGAGCCAGGATTGCCTGACGTACGATGTCGATACCGCGGGTCTGGTCATCGTTTGCGCCTTTGACGCCTTCCAGCGCCTTGGTGGCATAGAGCAGCGCAGTACCGCCGCCAGGAACAATGCCTTCTTCCACCGCAGCGCGGGTCGCGTGGAGAGCGTCGTCGACGCGGTCCTTGCGTTCCTTCACTTCGACTTCCGAAGCGCCGCCAACCTTGATCACGGCAACGCCGCCAGCCAGCTTCGCCAGGCGTTCCTGCAGCTTTTCCTTGTCGTAATCGCTGGAGGTGGTTTCGATCTGCGCGCGGATCTGCTCGACCCGTGCCTTGATTTCGCCAGCATCGCCCGCGCCATCGACGATGGTGGTGTTGTCCTTGTCGATGGTGATCCGCTTGGCTTCGCCCAGCATGCCCAGAGTTACGCTTTCGAGCTTGATGCCGAGGTCTTCGCTGATCATCTCGCCCTTGGTCAGGATCGAGATATCCTGCAGCATCGCCTTGCGGCGATCGCCGAAACCGGGAGCCTTGACCGCTGCAACCTTGAGGCCGCCGCGCAGCTTGTTGACCACCAGAGTGGCCAGCGCTTCGCCTTCGATGTCTTCGGCGATGATCAGCAGCGGACGCCCCGCCTGTACCACAGCTTCCAGCACCGGCAGCATCGGCTGCAGGTTCGAGAGCTTCTTTTCGTGGATCAGGATATAGGGGTTGTCGAGCTCGACCGTCATCTTTTCCGGGTTGGTGATGAAGTAGGGGCTCAGATAACCACGGTCGAACTGCATGCCTTCCACAACATCGAGCTCAAACTCGAGGCCCTTGGCTTCCTCGACGGTGATCACGCCTTCCTTGCCGACCTTTTCCATCGCTTCGGCGATCTTCTCGCCAACTTCGCGGTCTCCATTGGCCGAAATGATGCCAACCTGCGCGATTTCGTTCGAGCCGGATACTTCCTTCGAACGCCCCTTGAGGTTCTCAACGATCTTGTCGACTGCAAGGTCGATGCCGCGCTTGAGGTCCATCGGGTTCATGCCGGCGGCAACCGATTTCATGCCCTCGCGCACGATGGCCTGGCCCAGCACCGTGGCGGTGGTGGTGCCGTCACCGGCAAGGTCATTGGTCTTCGAAGCCACTTCGCGCAGCATCTGTGCGCCCATGTTTTCGAACTTGTCCTTGAGCTCGATTTCCTTGGCGACGGTAACGCCGTCCTTGGTGATGCGCGGAGCGCCGAAGCTCTTGTCGATCACGACGTTGCGACCCTTGGGGCCGAGCGTGACCTTCACGGCGTTTGCGAGCGTATCAACGCCCTTCAGGATGCGTTCGCGTGCGTCACGCGAGAACTTTACGTCCTTGGCAGCCATTGTTGTTTCTCCTGGAATTGATGTGTTAGAGAGGATTTGAAGCGGTCAAAGGATCAGGAAATGATCCCCATGATGTCGCTTTCCTTCATGATCAGCAGCTCTTCACCATCGAGCTTGACCTCGGTGCCCGACCATTTTCCGAACAGGATGCGGTCTCCGGGCTTGACGTCGAGCGGGATACGATCGCCATCGTCGTCACGGGTGCCTTCGCCGACGGCGACGATTTCGCCTTCGCTCGGCTTTTCCTTGGCGCTGTCGGGGATGATAATGCCGCCGGAGGTTTTTTCCTCGGCTTCGATGCGACGGACCAGTACGCGGTCGTGCAGCGGACGAAATGCCATCGGTATGACCTTTCTTGCTTGAGTGAATATCAGCATTGGCACTCTCACCTCGAGAGTGCCAGCGCGCCGCATTTGGGGATGCGCCGACCCCGAGTCAACAGCAGGCAATGGAATTTTTCTCGGGATCGCGGATTATGCGCGGGCCTTCAGCTCAGCCTTGAAGTCAGGCCCAACCTTTCGCGCAGCAACCAGCGCCAGGTGAGCAGCGCTGCGGCGAAAACCAGGCCGGTCGCCAGCCCGATCCACACGCCGGTTCCCTGCAGACCGGTGTAGAAGCCCAGCCAGATCGCCACGCCATAGCCCGGCACCCAATAGCTGAAGATCGCAATCAGCATGGGCATGCGGGTATCCTGAAGCCCCCTCAATGCGCCCGCAGCAACCGCCTGTATGCCGTCGAACAGCTGGAATGCTGCGGCGACCACCATATATTGCACGGCGAAGCCAACCATGGCGGCATTCACCGGCAGCGCCGGGTCAACATAGATGCGCAGCAGCAGTTCAGGCGCGAAGACCATCAACGCAGCGGTGAAACACATGAAGCCTGCACCCATTGCCATGCCGACCCAGCCGGCGCGCCCGATTGCATCCCGATCGCCCGCACCAAAGTGATAGCCGACCCGGATTGTCACAGCCTGGCCCACGCCGAAAGGCACCTGGAAAGCAAGTGCTGCCACCTGTAGTGCCACCGTATGTCCGGCCAGTTCGGATGCGCCGATCCGCCCCATCAGCAAGGCAGCGCCGCTGAACAGCCCCGCCTCGGCGATGATGATCACCATCACGGGCGAGCCCAGCACGATCAGATCGCGCAGCCGATCCCATTCCGGCCGCCACCAGTTGCCAAGTATATGGTAGCGCCGCATGCGGCGGTCCGCCCGGATTGCGACAAGATAGCTCGCCAGCACAAACAGCGAGGTGATCACGCTGGCCAGGGCCGAACCTTCCAGCCCCAGCGCCGGTGCGCCCAGATTGCCGAACACGAAAGCGTAATTGCCCAATATGCTTGCGCCCAGCGCCAGTCCGGTGATGGCGGTGGCGAAGACCGGGCGCCCAAGCGCGGAAACGAAATTGCGCAGCACGCTGGCGAAGATCATCGGCACCATCGCCCACATGATGATGCGCAGGAAATCGCCAGCCCGCGCCGCAAGATGCGCGTCCTGCCCGCTCGCCAGCAGCAATTTTTCGCCGTGCCAGCACAGTGCCATGCCGGCCAGGCCCGAGGCGAGCGCCAGCCACAGCGCCATGCGGACCGAGCGGCGCACCTCGCGAACCGCGTGGCGGCGGCGGCCCAGTTCCTCTGCGATCAGCGCGGCGACGATCCCGGTAAGGCCGGAGAAAGCCCACATCAGCAGGCCGAACAGCGCGATGCCGAGCGATGATGCGGCGAGTTCCACTTCGCCCAGCCGCGCGACGAAGATGACGTCGACCGCATGCACCAGCATCTGCAGCAGATTGGCGAGCGCCAGCGGCCAGGCCAGCCGGAACGTGGCGCCGATTTCGTCGCGCCAGCCTTCGCTGCTCAGCGGCAGGGGCTTCAGGGCATGTGCGTCGCTCATGGTTCGCGCGCTGCCCGATTCGCGCAGACAGCCGGACCGGATAGGCGCGGGTTTCAGGAGGGGAAAGTGCCTTGTGAGCCGAATTGCGGCAAGGTGCGGATCATGCGGCATCTGCGCCACACTTGCTGCGCGGACATGCGAAAAGGGCGGCACCTTGCGGCACCGCCCTCCCATCTGCGAATGCTTCAAGACATCCGCAAAGCTTGTGAAGCTTACTTGAGCTCGACGGTGCCGCCGGCTGCTTCGATCTTGGCCTTGATCTCTTCGGCTTCGGCCTTGTTGACGCCTTCCTTGACCGCGGCAGGGGCGCTTTCGACCAGGGTCTTGGCTTCAGTGAGGCCCAGGCCGGTGATGGCGCGGACTTCCTTGATCACCTGGATCTTCTTGCCACCGTCACCGGTCAGGATGACGTTGAATTCGGTCTGCTCTTCGGCAGCCGGTGCATCGCCGCCAGCGGCGGGGCCAGCCACGGCAACGGCAGCAGCGGCGCTAACGCCCCACTCTTCTTCCAGCGCCTTGGCAAGTTCAGCCGCCTCAAGGACGGTCAGCTTCGACAGTTCTTCAACAAGTTTGGCAATATCGGCCATGATGTATTACTCCAAAAAATCGGCTGGGGCGCCGGGCTATTCCCTTTTGCCCCGTGAAAAATCGCTGTGTGCGATGAACCTTATGCTGCTTCCTTGGCGCCGTAAGCACCAAAGACGCGGGCCAGCTTGGCAGCCGGGGCATTGACGACCTGGGCGATCTTGGTCGCCGGGGCGTTGATGAGACCCACGAGCTTGCCGCGCAGTTCGTCGAGGCTCGGCATCGAGGCAAGCGCCTTGACCCCTGCTTCGTCGAGCACCTGCGCACCCATCGAACCACCGACGATTTCCAGCTTGTCGTTCGACTTGGCGAATTCGACAGCAGCCTTGGCGGCTGCGACCGGGTCAGTTGACCAGGCCAGCGCGGTCGGGCCGTTGAGGAATTCCTCGAGCCCGGCGTAATCGGTGTCTTTCAGGGCGAGCTTGGCGAGACGGTTCTTCGCAACCTTGTAGGACGCACCTGCTTCCCGCATCTTCGCGCGCAGATCGGTGGACTGGGCCACCGACAGGCCGAGGTTGCGGGTGACAACCACCACGCCGACCTCGTTGAAGACCGAGTTAAGCTCAGCGACCGCATCGGCTTTTTGCGAACGATCCATGCCATACTCCTTCAATTTGACCGCGCAGGGATGGCTCCCCGCGCGACCGGCTACGTTTGTCCATGTCGCAAAAGCAACATGGGCGAGTCCGTTGCGATGGGGAAGGAGGTGCGCCGAAGCGCGAGACACTGCGCCACTGGCGCAGGTCGGAAAACTCTGTCCCCGTCTAGGCTGGAAATTAAGACCGGCAAATTCCGGTCACCAACTGTCTCGGACGGATGAACTGCGCGCAAAAAGAAGCCCGCCGTTCGGTGGCGGGCCTCTAAGGCATTTGGGGCGGCTGTCAAGCGAAACCGGGGCAGTCGCTGTGGCCGGGTCAATCGCTGTGGTAAGCAAGCAGGTCGCCCGGCTGGCAATGCAGCTCGCGGCAGATCGCCTCCAGTGTGGAGAAGCGGATTGCCCGCGCCTTGCCGGTCTTGAGGATCGAGAGATTGGCGAGGGTGAGGTTCACCCGCTCTGCCAGTTCGGTCAGTGTCATGCGCCGGTCGTGCAGTATGTCATCAAGCTTGACCACGATACGGGTTCCTTCCACGGTTTCGGGTGCGGTTTCAGCTGCCATCACACGGTCCCTTCCAGGTCTTCGCGCATCGCAGCGCCTTGACGGAACACGCGGGCGAGGATGAACAGGATCAGCACCAGCAGAATGCCTTCGAGATTGAGGCCGAAGTCGCTGTCGACATGGACGTTCTCGATGTCCTTGGTGATCTCCGCGATCCACATCAGCAGCGCACCGACCGGGATCATCGCGACCTGGCCTGCCAGCGCGATCCAGCCCATCCGTGACAGCCGCTCGGCATTGATCGCAACAAACGGATCGCCGTCCTTCACGCTGCCCACGATGCGCAGCAGCAGGACGAGGAAATAGATCGCCAGCGCAAGGAAGGCTGCCACGGCCACGAGGATGACGAGCACGGCGCCCACCAACTCCGGCCCGGCGGTGATGCCCTTGGCAGCCGCCTCGGCGATGATGCGGTCCTGGAATATGGCTGCGGCAGGGGTTCCGATCGCTACCGCGACCAGAGAAAGGCCCAGCACGCCGATAAAGAACCACAGCAGAATCTGGGCCGCCAGCAGGAGAGGATCGCGTTTGATTGTGTCCATTGTCCGTTCCTTTGTGTTGCTGCCCGGATCAGGCGAGGATCGGGGCGACGAGCGTGACAGTCTCTGTCGGGGGGACGGTCACGAGCTGGACCATGCTGGCGGCCACGATCAGCACGGCGGCGATGGCAGCGAAGGTTTGAGTGGCAAAACGGGTCATTTATCGATCTCCTTGATATTCAATATCGATAATCAATAAGGCGATTCGCTCTTATTGTCAATCAATAATATCGAAAAACGATATGTGCCTGATCGAAAAGCGGAAAGTGCCGCTTGCGCAGTCGCAATGTTTGACAGTGTTGGCGACCTTTCCTATATGCCCGTCAACCGCACGCTTCGAGCAAGACCGATTCATGCGCGGGGATTGGTCTCAAGGATGGAAGCGGCGGGTTCCATATTCGCGGGCGGTCATAGTGCTGCAGCAGCGCGCCAGAAAAGGCGCGTCAATCGCTGCGGCCTTTTCGCGTCCCGGATCAGGAATCCCCTACGCGTGACCGATCGAGTTCACGGCAGCTGGCGCAACAGCGTTCGGCGCAACAATTAAAGAGGCGATCCTCTCCATGGCGAGCAAGGCGAAGACCCCCAAGGTTTCGGGTACTGCGAAGAAGCGTATCCGCAAGATTTTCGGCGACATCCACGAAGTTGTTCAGATGCCGAACCTGATCGAGGTTCAGCGCGAGAGCTATGAACAGTTCCTGCGTTCGAACAAGGAAATCGATTACGTTTCCGGCCTTGAGAAGACGCTGCGCAGCGTTTTCCCGATCCGTGATTTCGCTGGCACCGCCGAGCTCGATTTCGTCCACTACGTGCTGGAAGAGCCCAAATACGACACCACCGAGTGCCGTCAGCGCGGCATTACCTATGCCGCCCCGATGAAAGTTACGCTGCGCCTGATCGTGTTCGAGGTGGATCAGGAAACCGAAACCCGCAGCGTGCTCGATATCAAGGAGCAGGACGTCTACATGGGCGACATGCCGCTCATGACCGACAACGGCACCTTCATCATCAACGGCACGGAACGCGTGATCGTAAGCCAGATGCACCGTTCGCCGGGTGTGCTGTTCGATCACGATCGCGGCAAGACCCATTCATCGGGCAAGCTGCTGTTCGCCGCCCGGGTGATCCCCTATCGCGGTTCGTGGCTTGATTTCGAATTCGACGCCAAGGATATCGTCAACGTCCGTATCGACCGCAAGCGCAAGCTGCCGGTAACAGCGTTGCTTTATGCGCTGGGCCTCGACAGCGAAGCGATCCTGCATCACTTCTATGCCACGATCACCTGGAAGCGCGCATCGGGCAAGACCGGCGAAGGCTGGACCATTCCGTTTGTTGCCGAACAGTGGCGTGGGCAGAAGCCGGCTTTTGCGCTGGTTGACGCGAAGACAGGCGAGGAAATGTTCCCCGCCGGCCAGAAGATCAGCCCGCGCGCAGCGAACAAGGCCGAAAAGGATGGCCTCAAGGAGCTGCTGCTCCCGACCGAGGAAATCGTCAGCCATTATGCTGCAAACGACCTGATCGATGAGAAGACCGGCCGCATCTATATTGAAGCCGGTGACGAGCTTACGCTTGAACACATCGAAGCCTTTGATGCTGCCGGAATCGATCAGATCGACCTGCTCGACATCGATGAAATCAACACCGGCCCGTGGATCCGCAACACGCTGAAGGCGGACAAGGCCGAAAACCGCGACGAAGGCCTTGAGGCAATCTACAAGGTGATGCGTCCGGGCGAGCCGCCGACGAAGGAAACTGCAGAGGCGCTGTTCGAGGGCCTGTTCTTCGACGCTGAGCGCTATGATCTTTCCGCGGTTGGCCGCGTGAAGCTCAACATGCGCCTTGGCCTCGATGCCGAAGACACCGTCACCACGCTGCGCAAGGAAGACATCCTGGCGGTGGTCAAGGAACTGGTTGGCCTGAAGGACGGCAAGGGCGAAGTCGATGACATCGACAACCTTGGCAACCGCCGCGTCCGCTCGGTTGGCGAATTGCTGGAAAACCAGTACCGTGTCGGTCTGCTGCGCATGGAACGCGCGGTCAAGGAACGCATGAGCTCGGTCGACGTCAGCACCGTCATGCCGAATGATCTCATCAACGCCAAACCTGCCGTTGCCGCAGTGCGCGAGTTCTTCGGTTCCAGCCAGCTTTCGCAGTTCATGGACCAGACCAACCCGCTTTCGGAAGTCACCCACAAGCGCCGTGTTTCGGCGCTTGGCCCGGGCGGCCTCACCCGCGAACGCGCCGGTTTCGAAGTGCGCGACGTTCACCCGACGCACTATGGCCGCATCTGCCCGATCGAAACGCCGGAAGGCCCGAATATCGGCCTGATCAATTCGCTCGCAAGCTTCAGCCGCGTCAACAAGTACGGGTTCATCGAAACCCCGTATCGCAAGATTGCCGATGGCAAGGTCACCAGCGAGGTGATCTACCTTTCGGCAATGGAAGAGCAGCGCCACACCGTGGCCCAGGCTTCGGCTGAACTGAACGAAGACGGCAGCTTCACCGAAGAGTTCGTTTCTGCACGCCAGAACGGCGATTACTTCATGGCGCCGCGCGAACAGATCACGCTGATGGACGTTTCGCCCAAGCAGCTGGTATCGGTCGCCGCATCGCTGATCCCCTTCCTGGAAAACGATGACGCCAACCGCGCCCTGATGGGCTCGAACATGCAGCGCCAGGCGGTGCCGCTGGTTCGTGCCGAGGCACCGTTTGTCGGCACCGGCATGGAAGAAACCGTGGCGCGCGATTCGGGCGCGGCGATCACTGCCACGCGCGGCGGTATCGTTGACCAGGTCGACGCCACCCGCATCGTGATCCGTGCGATCGGCGATGTCGAACCCGGCCAGTCGGGCGTCGACATTTACTCGCTGCAGAAGTTCCAGCGCTCCAACCAGTCAACCTGCATCAACCAGCGTCCGCTGGTGAAGGTGGGTGACGTGCTCGAAGTTGGCGACATCATTGCAGACGGGCCTTCGACCGATCTGGGCGAATTGGCGCTGGGCAAGAATAGCCTCGTCGCGTTCATGCCGTGGAACGGCTACAATTATGAAGACTCGATCCTGATCTCCGAGCGTATCGTCAAGGATGACGTGTTCACCTCGATCCACATCGAGGAATTCGAAGTGATGGCCCGGGATACCAAGCTGGGTCCGGAAGATATCACTCGCGACATTCCCAATGTTGGCGAGGAGGCGCTGCGCAACCTCGACGAGGCGGGCATCGTCTATATCGGTGCTGAAGTGCATCCGGGCGATATCCTGGTCGGCAAGATCACGCCCAAGGGTGAAAGCCCGATGACTCCCGAAGAAAAGCTGCTGCGCGCGATCTTCGGCGAAAAGGCCAGCGACGTGCGCGACACCTCGCTCCGTCTGCCGCCGGGCACCTCGGGCACGATCGTGGACGTGCGGATCTTCAACCGCCACGGTATCGAGATCGATGACCGTACGCGCGCGATCCAGCACGAGGAAATCGAGCGCCTGCGCAAGGACAGCCAGGACGAACGCGCTATCCTCAACCGTGCAACCTACAATCGCCTGCGCGACATGCTGATCGGCCAGACCGCCTCGGCAGCGCCCAAGGGCGTGAAGAAGGGTACGGTGATTGACGAAGAACTGCTCGATTCGATCGAACGCTTCGAATGGTTCAAGTTTGCAGTGGCTGACGACAATCGCCAGGCGCAGATTGAAGCGGTCAAGAGCCAGTATGACGAAGCTGTAAAAGGCATCGAAGACAAGTTCGAGGACCGTAAGGAAAAACTCGAGCGCGGCGACGAGCTGGCTCCGGGCGTGCTCAAGATGGTCAAGGTGTTCGTGGCCATCAAGCGCAAGCTGCAGACCGGCGACAAGATGGCTGGGCGCCATGGTAACAAGGGCATCATCAGCCGTGTGCTGCCGATCGAGGACATGCCGTTCATGGAAGACGGCACCCCGGTTGACATGGTGCTCAATCCGCTCGGCGTGCCTTCGCGCATGAACGTTGGACAGATCTTCGAAACGCATCTGGGCATGGCCGCGCGCGGCCTTGGCCAGCAGGTGGCCGCAGCGCTGGAGGAATGGCGTGCGGCCAATCCCGATGCCAGTGCAGGGCGTCCGCCCGAAGTGGTGCGCGAAAAGCTCGTCGAGATTTACGGCGATGTTTATGCCGACGAGGTGCGCAGGCGCAGCGACGAGGAGATCTTCGAACTGGCCGGTAATCTGGTCAGCGGCGTCCCCATGGGTACGCCGGTGTTCGACGGCGCCCGCGAAGCTGACGTTTCGGCCATGCTTGAAAAGGCCAACCTGCCGACATCCGGCCAGGTCACGCTGTTCGATGGCCGTACCGGCGATGCGTTCGACCGCAAGGTGACTGTGGGCTGCATGTATATGCTCAAGCTCCACCACCTGGTCGATGACAAGATCCATGCCCGCTCGATCGGCCCCTATTCGCTCGTCACCCAGCAGCCGCTGGGCGGCAAGGCGCAATTCGGTGGCCAGCGTTTCGGCGAAATGGAAGTCTGGGCGCTGCAGGCATACGGCGCGGCCTACACCTTGCAGGAAATGCTGACGGTGAAGTCTGACGACGTGGTCGGCCGGACCAAAGTCTATGAAGCGATCGTCAAGGGCGATGACACCTTCGAGGCCGGCATTCCGGAAAGCTTCAACGTGCTTGTCAAGGAAATGCGCAGCCTGGGTCTCAATGTCGAACTCAAATCGCTTGGCGAAGATGAGGACGGCGAGAACGAATGGCCGGAGGCGGCGGAATAACGGGTCGGGCCGCAAGGTCCGACCGCAAACCGCCCCGAGATTTCACCCGTATGGGATTTGAAAAATGAACGAACTGACCAAATTCACCAACCACCTGGCCAAGCCGGAAACCTTCGACCAGATCCAGATCGGCATTGCCTCTCCCGAGCGCATCCGCAGCTGGTCGTTCGGCGAGATCAAGAAGCCGGAAACCATCAACTACCGCACGTTCAAGCCCGAGCGTGACGGGCTGTTCTGCGCGCGCATCTTCGGCCCGGTGAAGGATTACGAGTGCCTGTGCGGCAAGTACAAGCGCATGAAGTACAAGGGCGTTGTGTGCGAAAAATGCGGCGTGGAAGTGACCGTGACCAAGGTCCGCCGCGAACGCATGGGCCACATCGAACTGGCGGCGCCGGTTGCGCATATCTGGTTCCTCAAGTCGCTGCCTTCGCGCATCGGCCTGCTGCTCGACATGCAGCTCAAACAGCTCGAACGCGTGCTCTATTTCGAGCATTATGTCGTGATCGAGCCGGGCCTGACTCCGCTCGAAAAATTCCAGCTGCTGACCGAAGACGAGCTGCTTGAATATCAGGACGAATATGGCGAAGACGCCTTCAGCGCCGGGATCGGCGCGGAAGCGGTCAAGATCATGCTGATGGATCTCGATCTTGAAAAAGAGCGCGAAGATTTGCTGGAAGATCTCGCCACCACCAAGTCCGCGCTCAAGCCCAAGAAGATCATCAAGCGGCTGAAGGTTGTCGAAAGCTTCATCGAATCGGGCAACCGCCCCGAATGGATGATCCTGGAAGTAATCCCGGTCATTCCGCCCGAGCTGCGCCCGCTGGTGCCGCTGGACGGTGGCCGCTTCGCGACCTCCGATCTCAACGATCTCTATCGCCGCGTGATCAACCGCAACAACCGCTTGAAGCGCCTGATCGAGCTGCGCGCGCCCGACATCATCGTGCGCAACGAAAAGCGCATGCTGCAGGAAGCCGTCGACGCGCTGTTTGACAACGGCCGCCGCGGCCGCGTGATCACCGGCGCCAACAAGCGCCCGCTCAAGTCACTGTCTGACATGCTCAAGGGCAAGCAGGGCCGCTTCCGCCAGAACCTGCTCGGCAAGCGCGTCGATTATTCGGGCCGTTCGGTGATCGTTACCGGCCCCGAACTCAAGCTGCACCAGTGCGGCCTGCCCAAGAAGATGGCGCTCGAGCTGTTCAAGCCGTTCATCTACGCCCGGCTCGATGCCAAGGGCCTGTCGATGACGCTGAAGCAGGCCAAGAAGTGGGTCGAGAAGGAACGCAAGGAAGTCTGGGACATCCTCGACGAGGTGATCCGCGAACATCCTGTGCTGCTCAACCGCGCGCCCACGCTTCACCGCCTTGGCATCCAGGCGTTCGAGCCGGTGCTGATCGAAGGCAAGGCAATCCAGCTGCACCCGCTGGTCTGCGCCGCCTTCAACGCCGACTTTGACGGTGACCAGATGGCCGTGCACGTCCCGCTGAGCCTTGAGGCGCAGCTGGAAGCGCGCGTGCTGATGATGAGCACCAACAACATCCTCTCGCCCGCCAACGGCAAGCCGATCATCGTGCCTTCGCAGGACATGGTGCTGGGCCTCTATTACCTGTCGATGGAACGACAGGAAAAGACGCCCGAATATATCGAGGAGAAGGACGGCACCCGCATCGAGAAGCTGCCGCGTTACTCCGACATGGCCGAAGTGCACCAGGCGCTGGAAGTGAAGTCTGTCACGCTGCACACGCGGATCATCGCCCGCGTTCCGCAGGCCGATGAAGACGGCAAGGTGACGATGAAGCGCTTTGTCACCACGCCTGGCCGGATGCTGATCGGCGAATGCCTGCCCAAGAACCACAAGGTTCCCTTCGACATCGTCAACCGCCTTCTCACCAAGAAGGACATCGGCGACGTGATCGACGAGGTCTATCGCCACACCGGCCAGAAGGACACGGTGCTGTTCGCTGACGCGATCATGGTGCTGGGTTTCCGCTATGCATTCCGCGCCGGTATCTCCTTCGGCAAGGATGACATGATCATCCCGCACGAAAAGGTGGCGCTGGTCGATCAGACCAAGGCGCTGGTCACCGATTACGAGCAGCAATATCAGGACGGCCTGATCACCCAGCAGGAAAAATACAACAAGGTGATCGACGCCTGGAGCCGTTGCGGCGATCAGGTGGCCGATGCGATGATGGAGAAGATCAAGGCTCAGCCGATCGGTGACGACGGCAAGGAAGCCCAGATCAACTCGATCTACATGATGAGTCACTCCGGTGCGCGTGGTTCGCCAGCGCAGATGAAGCAGCTTGCAGGTATGCGCGGGTTGATGGCCAAGCCTTCGGGCGAGATCATCGAAACCCCGATCATCTCGAACTTCAAGGAAGGCCTGACCGTCCTTGAATACTTCAACTCGACCCACGGCGCCCGCAAGGGCCTGGCCGATACCGCGCTCAAGACGGCGAATTCGGGTTACCTGACCCGCCGCCTGGTGGACGTATCGCAGGACTGCGTGATCGTGGAAGAGGACTGCAAGACCGAGAACGCGCTGGAAATGCGCGCAATCGTGCAGGGCGGCTCGGTCATCGCTTCGCTCGGCGAGCGCATCCTGGGCCGTACCGTGGCCGAGGATCTCGTCAACGCCAAGACCGGCGAAGTGGTCGTCAAGGCGGGTACGCTGCTGGACGAACCCATGGTCAAGGCGATCGAGGATGCGGAAGTGCAGTCGGCCAAGATCCGCAGCCCGCTGATCTGCGAAGCAGGCCAGGGCGTTTGCGCGACCTGCTATGGCCGCGACCTTGCCCGCGGCACACCGGTGAACATCGGTGAAGCCGTTGGCGTGATTGCGGCGCAGTCGATCGGCGAGCCGGGCACACAGCTGACCATGCGGACGTTCCATATCGGCGGTGCTGCGCAGATCAACGAGACTTCGCACCTTGAAGCCATTTCGGACGGCAGGGTCGAGTATCGCGACATGCCGACGATCACGGACAAGAAGGGACGTATCCTCTCGCTCGCCCGCAATGGCGAGATCGCGGTCATCGACAAGGAAGGCCGTGAGCGTGAAATCCACAAGGTGCCTTACGGCACCGTGTTGATGCATCAGGATGGCGCAAATGTTAAGGAAGGTGACCGCCTGGCTGAATGGGATCCGTTCACTCTGCCGATCATCACCGAACAGTCAGGTGTGGTGCGCTATCAGGATCTGGTTGAAGGCACGACCCTGGAAGAACGCACTGACGAAGCGACTGGCATCGCTCAGCGGGTCGTCACCGAAAACCGCGCCACCGGTCGCAAGCGGAAGGAGGACCTGCGTCCCCGCCTGACCTTGCTTGGCGAAGAAGGCGGCAAGAAGGGCGAGGAAACCGAGGCCGCGCGCTATATGCTGGCCCCAGGCGCTACGCTTTCGGTTCAGGATGGCCAGACGGTCGCGGCTGGCGACATTCTTGCCCGTGCTTCTCGCGAAGCCGCCAAGACGCGCGACATCACCGGCGGTCTGCCGCGCGTTGCCGAGCTGTTCGAAGCGCGTATGCCAAAGGATGTTTCGGTGATTGCCAAGATCTCTGGCAAGATCGAATTTGTCCGCGAATACAAGGCCAAGCGCAAGATCGCGATTGTTCCGGAAGAGGGGGATCGGGTCGAGTATCTGATTCCGAAGACCAAGGTGATCGACGTTCAGGAAGGCGACTTCGTGAAGAAGGGCGATACGCTGATTTCCGGCTCGCCCAATCCGCACGACATCCTGGAAGTGCTCGGCGTGGAAGCGCTGGCTGAATATCTCGTCGACGAGATTCAGGAAGTCTACCGGTTGCAGGGCGTGAAGATCAACGACAAGCACATCGAGGTGATCGTTCGCCAGATGCTGCAGAAGGTTGAGATCACCGATGGCGGCGATACCGTGCTGCTGCCGGGCGAACAGGTCGACCTTGAAGAAATGTTCGAAGCGAATGCCAAGCTGGGCAAGGGCAAGGCTCCGGCCCAGGGCAAGCCGATCCTGCTCGGCATTACCAAGGCATCGCTGCAGACGCGCAGCTTCATTTCGGCCGCTTCGTTCCAGGAGACTACCCGCGTGCTGACGCAGGCGGCGGTCGAAGGGAAGAAGGACTCGCTGATCGGTCTGAAGGAAAACGTGATCGTAGGCCGTCTGATCCCCGCAGGGACGGGCGCCGGCATGAACCGCATGCGCGTTATCGCTTCAAGCCGCGATGCGGCGCTCCGCGCTCAGTGGAAGAAGCAACAGGATGCACTGGCTGCAGCCAGCGCGCCCGAGCCGAAGGCCGAGCCAGAGCCCGCAGCCGACGCCATCCCTTCGGAAGAAGCGATGAAGGCGGCGATGGGTGCTTCGTCCGCCGCCGCCGAGGCGAGCGAATAATCGCCGCGCCCAGACCGGGCTGAAGAACCTTGGCCCCGCCGGAGTTTGCGCTCTGGCGGGGCTTCGCTTTTGTGCCAACTGGCGCTAACGGCCAATGCCATGACAACCACCACGCGTTTCGCCCCTTCGCCCACGGGCCGCCTTCATGTCGGCAATATCCGCACCGCGCTCCATAACTGGATGCTGGCGAAGCAGAGCGGCGGGCGCTTCCTGCTGCGGATCGACGATACCGATGCCGAAAGATCGCGCGAGGAATATGTCGAGGCAATCAGGGCCGACCTCGCCTGGCTGGGGCTGGAACCTGATGGGGAGGAACGCCAGTCGCTGCGGCTGGCACATTACGAGGCAGCCTTCGAAGCGTTGAAGGCTGCCGGGCGGGTCTATCCAGCCTATGAGACCGCGCAGGAGCTGGAGCTCAGGCGCAAGGTTCTTCTGGGGCGGGGCCTGCCGCCGATTTACGATCGCGGCGCGCTCAAATTGACCGATGCGGAACGAGCGACGAAAGAAGCCGAGGGCATTCTTCCGCACTGGCGCTTCCTGCTCGACCATGCAGAGCCGATCGCATGGGAAGATGGAATTCGTGGGCCGCAGAAATTCGATGCCGCCCAGCTTTCGGACCCTGTGATACGCCGGGCTGACGGATCATGGCTCTATATGCTTCCAAGCGCGGTCGACGATATCGAAATGGGCATCACGCACGTGCTGCGCGGCGAAGACCATGTTTCCAACACTGCTGTTCAAGTTCAGATGTTTACCGCACTTCATGCTGCAGGTTTTGCTGCAGCATCCGATGCAGCAAGTCCGCACCCCGCATTCGCGCATGAGGCGCTGTTGATGGGCAAGGAAGGCAAATTGTCGAAGCGCCTCGGATCGCTTGGCTGCGATGCGTTCCGCGAGAAAGGCATTGAGCCTGAAGCGCTGATTGCACTGCTTGCGCGGCTGGGAACTTCGCTTGCCGTGGAGCCGATTGCCGACCGGGCGGCGCTGATCGAAAGTTTCGACCTGGCGACTTTCGGACGCGCGCCGGCCCGATTTGACGATGCCGAGCTTGAGCGGATCAACAAGGCGATCATCCACCAGCTCGATTTCGTCGAGGTAAAGGACCGCCTGCCCGCCGGGATGGATGAGGCAGGTTGGCACGCGATCCGGCCCAATTTGGCGACAGTGGCCGAGGCTGGCGAATGGTGGCGGCTGGTCACCGGCCCGATCGACCGGATCGAATTCGGCGCTGAAGACCGCGCCTATATGGCTGAGGCGGCGCGAACGCTCGAATGGAGCGATGACCCCTGGCACACACTCACAGCCGCGTTGAAGGAAAAGACCGGCCGCAAGGGAAAGCCGCTGTTCCTGCCGCTGCGCCAGGCGCTTACGGGCATGGACCACGGGCCGGATATGGCCGAACTGCTGCCTTTGATCGGCGAGGCAGAGGCGCGGGCACGGCTGGAAAGGGCCGCCCACAGCTGATTGAACCCTGCGGCAAACTGCGTAACCGCGAATTAACCAGTTTCCTCCACCAGAAATCCGCCATGCTCGTAACGGGACTGGCAAGCCTGCCGCGTTACTGATGGGCAAGCACGTTGGGGAACAGGCATGGATTTGCAGACAGAGCGCAGACAGAACGAACGCTTTGCGGCGCGTTACAATGCCGAAGTGCGCTATCGATCGGGCTTGAAGCTTCAGCTGCCGGTGCTGGATATCAGCGTGGGGGGCTGCATGGTCGATGCGCGTTCATGGTCGATCCGCCCCGGGGAACTGGTTGCAGTCAAACTGCCAGGCCTTGGCTACCAGCCCGCCGAAGTTGTGTGGATCGAGGATCAGCGCGCCGGGATCGTGTTCGAAGAACCGCTTTACGGGCCGACGCTGGAGCATCTCAACCAGCTCGCGGCTTGAGTATAATTACGCGCTTGCCGGCCCCCGCTCTACCCCCCATGCTTCTCCAGCTCGTCACCCGCCAGGGTCACGACATGCAGCAGGTTCGTGCTCCCCGGCGTCCCGAACGGCACACCCGCCAGCGCGATCAGCTTGCTGCCGGCCGTGCCAAATCCATGGCGCAGGGCCATCCGCTTGCCCTTCGCAATCATCTCTTCGAAGCTGCCGATATCCTTGGTCATCACCGCGTGCGCGCCCCATAAGAGCGCCATGCGCCGGGCGGTGCGCTGTGAAGGGGTGAGTACCAGCATCGGGACGCCGGGCCGCTCGCGTGCCACACGCCGCGCGGTCGAGCCGGAGGATGTGAAAACATTGATTGCGCTGATTGCAACGGTGTCAGCGATGGTCATGCAGGCGTGTGCCAGCGCGTCGGATGTAGTTGCATCGGGGGGTGTCGCAAGGAACCGGACTCGCGCTTTGTAACCTTCATCGCGCTCGACCTGCACTGCGATCTTGTCCATGATCGACACCGCCTCTTCCGGCCATTCGCCCGCTGCCGTTTCGGCGCTGAGCATCACCGCATCGGCGCCGTCATAGACCGCATTGGCAACGTCGGACACTTCGGCGCGCGTTGGCGTGGGGCTTTCGATCATCGATTCGAGCATCTGCGTCGCGACGATCACCGGCTTGCCTGCCGTTCGCGCGGCGTTGACGATGCGTTTCTGAAGCGGCGGAACCTCATAGGGCTCCAGCTCGACGCCCAGGTCGCCGCGTGCCACCATGATGCCGTCCGATTGTTCGATGATCTCGGTCAGCCGCCGAACCGCCATCGGCTTTTCGATCTTGGCGCAGAGCGCGGCCTTGCCGCCAATCAGCTTGCGCGCTTCGGCCAGATCTTCGGGGCGTTGCACGAAGCTCAGGCCCACCCAGTCAACGCCTTGCTCGATAGCGAAAGCAAGATCGCGGCGGTCCTTTTCGGTCAGCGCCGGGATCGGCACTTCGGCATCGGGCACATTCACGCCCTTGCGGTCGGAAATCACGCCGCCGACTTCAGCCGAACAAAGGATCTCGTCTGCGCTCGCCTTGATCACCTTCAGCCGGATCTTGCCGTCGTTGATCAGCAGCCGCTGGCCCTTTTCCAGAATTCCGAAGAGTTCGGGATGGGGCAGGCAGACCCGCGTTTCATCGCCCGGCTCGGGATTGCGGTCGAGCGTGAAGTGGCCCGAATGGCGGATCACCGCTTGCCCCTCCTTGAACGTGCCCACGCGCAACTTGGGCCCCTGCAGGTCAGCCAGGATCGCGATCGGGCGGCTGAATTCCTTTTCCAGCGCCCGGATCGCCCGGATCGCCTCCCCGTGCACCGTGTGCTCGCCGTGGCTCATATTGACGCGAAAGGCGTCGGCCCCGGCCTTGAGCAGGCGGCGCAGCATCTCGGGCGAACGACTGGCTGGGCCGATAGTGGCGAGAATCTTGACCTTGCGGTTACGCGGATCGAGCCGGTTGAGTGAGGGCTTGGACATGGCAAACTGCTATGGCACAGCTATATTGCAAGACAAGGAATAGTAACCATGGATACGAATGCGCCCATCACTTCTGGCGATCCGCTTGATCAGCTGGACGATGCGGTGGCCGCCGCTGCCTTCCGTCGGCTGGTCCGGCATCTGCGCCATCGCCACGACGCTCAGAACATCGAACTGATGGGGCTGGCGGGCTTTTGTCGCAATTGCCTGGCAGACTGGATCCGTGATGCGGGATATGCAGGTGACAAGGCCGCGGCGCGAGAGCTGGTTCATGGCATGCGACAAGACGAGTGGAAGGCGACGAGGCAAAAGCCTGCGACCGCCGAACAGCTTGCTGCAATGGAAGCAAGCCTGAAAAAGAACCAGTGAGCGAAAAATAAGGTGGATTGATCCAGCGGCGGGTTCACGCCGCCCCGGTCGCTGGCTATCGCTGGTCCGACCGATTCTCATTCCAATTCCAATGGAGACAGAACCAGATGGCTGAAGCCACCGATGATCGCCTGCGCCTTTTGATTGAACGCATTGAACGCCTCGAGGAAGAAAAGAAAGGCATCGCCGACGATATTCGTGATGTCTATGCCGAGGCAAAGGCGGTGGGTTATGACGCCAAGATCATGCGCCAGATCGTTCGCCTGCGGAAGATGAAGCCCGATGATCGGGCCGAAATGGAAATGGTGCTCGACACCTACAAGGCCGCGCTCGGCCTCGGTTAAGGAGAGAAGGACAATGGCAGGACCCTGGAAAGACGCGCGCGGCATCATCGTCACCACCACACCCACGATCGAAGGGCAGCCAATCCAGCAGTATCTCGGCATCGTCACCGGCGAGGTGATCGTGGGTGCCAATATCTTCCGCGATCTTTTCGCCAATATCCGCGACATCGTGGGCGGGCGCTCGGGCAGTTACGAACGCATCCTGGCCAAGGCGCGCGAACAGGCGATCCAGGAACTGCAGGCCGAATGCGGCGCGCGCGGCGGCAATGCCGTAGTCGGCGTCGATCTCGATTATGAAGTGATCGGCGATACCGGCTCGATGCTGATGGTTTCGGCCAGCGGAACAGCGGTCAGAATCTAGCCGTCTGACACCGCATGGCGGCGGGGCACCGGCTTGCTGTGCAATTGGGTAATTGTGATACCGGGCTGCGGGTTTTACGCGCGGTCATCTGTTGACCGCTGCAAGGGGCTTTCATGGCCGATCAGGACCCGTTCGAATTTCGCCCCGCGCGCTTTACCGCTTCGGATGGGCTGGTGCTGGTCGGCGATGTTGGTGGGCCGGATGCTGCGCCACTTGTTTTGCTGATGCATGGCGGCGGGCAGACCCGGCACAGCTGGGCAGGCGCCATGCGCGCGCTCGTCGCGGCAGGATACCGTGTGGTCAATCTGGATGCCCGCGGCCATGGCGAAAGCGAGTGGTCACCGACACAGGCCTATTCGATCCATGACCGGATCAAGGATATTCATGCCATTGTCGACGGGCATGACGGGCCATACGCGCTGGTTGGCGCATCGATGGGCGGGCTCACTTCAATTCATGTAATCGGTGAAGGTGCCTCGCCCGCTGCGCTGGTGCTGGTCGACATCGTGACCGACATGGAACCGGCAGGGGTCGAGCGGATCGTCAGCTTCATGAATGCGCACCACGCAGGCTTTGCTTCGCTGGAGGAAGCGGCAGACGCGGTGGCAGCCTATTACCCTGAGCGCCCGCGCCCAGAAGATCCGAGCGGTTTGATGAAGAACCTGCGCCTGCGCGGCAATGGCCGGCTGTATTGGCACTGGGATCCGGTTATGTTCGGAGTTGAAGATCCGAGCAGGTTCCACGATCCCCTGCAGCGTTCGACCATGAGGCTGGGCGAACGGCCGGATGTGCCGGTGCTGGTCGTGCGCGGCAAGCTGTCCGATATGGTGTCTGATGCCAGCATCGCAGCTTTCCGCGCCAAGGTGCCGCATGCCGAAAGCGTGGATGTGGGCGAAGCGGGCCATATGGTGGCAGGCGACAGGAACGATGCCTTCAATGCTGCGGTCATCGCCTTTCTTGAGCGGAGCATGCCCGTCTCGGGCTAGCTGCCAAAAGAGCTCGCCAGCGCCACAACACCCAGGATCAGCCCGTTGTGCGCGGCATGGAGCAACACGCAGCTCCACAGCCCGTAATGGACCCGCAAATAGGCCAGGATCGTGCCCAGCACGAATTGCGGCAGTACGAGTGGCAGCAGGATAGCGAGGCTGCCCTCTTCATAATTCAGCAGGTGGATCGAAGCGAAGGCGAAAGTGCTGAGCCAGAAGATGATCGGGAAGATGGCGCGGAACCAGCCAAGTGCAGGCCGGTTCCGTAGCAACAGGATTGCCAGGAAGGCAAGAAATGCGGTGGCCACCAGCACAGCCAGATATTGTCCCTGGTCACGGGCAGCAAAGGAGAGAGTGACTGCTGTTCCCCCGCTGAGCATAACCAGAAATGCCAGCAGATGGCCGGGCCGCCCCGACAGCCAGCCACGAAACAGGATTTCTTCGGCAAGCGGCGCGGCGATAACCACCATGAGGGCCAATTGCAGATCGATCTCGAAGCCGGACAACGCCGTTTGGGGCAGGTCTACGCCAACCATCAGGGCCAGCAGGGCGACAGAAACCAGCACCAGCATGATACCCAGATCAAGCGCCAACATGCGCAGAACCGCTTTGAAACTTTTGAATCCGAATGGTGCGGTTTGTTCGGGAAGTGCCGGGAGTTTAACGAAGGCCAAATAGCTCGCCCATTCCGCTCGCGCATGGATATGCGCGGGAAGGCTTGTGATTTTACGCGTCATGCGGCTAATGCGACCCCCTGTTCCCACCAATCGAGATTTGCGAAACGACATCCCATGGCAGGCCATTCCAAATTCAAGAACATCATGCATCGCAAGGGCGCGCAGGACAAGAAGCGCTCAAACCTCTTCTCCAAGCTTTCGCGCGAAATCACAGTCGCGGCGAAAATGGGCATGCCCGATCCAGACATGAATCCGCGCCTGCGCCTTGCGATCAATGCGGCCAAGGCGCAATCGATGCCGAAGGACAATATCCAGCGCGCGATCGACAAGGCATCTGCCAATGACGGAGATAATTACGAGGAAGTGCGCTATGAAGGCTATGGCCCGGGAGGCAGCGCGATCATTGTCGAGGCACTGACCGACAACCGCAACCGCACGGCCACCAATGTGCGCACCTGCTTTTCCAAGAACGGCGGTAATCTGGGCACTGAAGGTTCGGTGCAACACGGCTTCGAGCGGCTTGGCCTGATCGAATATCCGGCCAGTGCAGGCGATGAGGAAAAACTGCTGGAAGCCGCGATCGAAGCGGGTGCAGTCGACGTCGAAAGCAGCGAAGATGGCCACACCATCTGGACCGCTGCCGACGACCTTCACGCTGTTGCCAGCGCGCTCGAAGCCGTGCTTGGCGAAGCGGAAAACGTCAAGCTGGCGTGGAAGCCTAATATCACCGTCGAGATGGACGAATCGGGCGCGGCGACATTGCTGAAGCTGGTCGATGCGCTGGATGACGATGATGACGTTCAGACTGTGTGGGGCAATTACGAGATCAGCGACGAGATCATGGAGAAGATCGGCTGATGTGGAGCTTCGTCGCGAAGGCGCTGCTGGCCGGTGCGATGATCGCGGCGATTGCCGAAGTGGGCCGGCGGCTGCCCGCGATGGCGGCGCTGATTGCCTCGCTGCCACTGGTTTCGATCCTGGGCATGATATTCCTTTGGCATGCGCGCCCGGATACCGAAAACATGGCCACCCATGCCGAGGCAACCTTCTGGTTTGTCCTGCCCAGCCTCCCGATGTTCCTGCTGATGCCATGGATGCTGCGCCAGGGTTCCAGCTTCTGGATCGCGCTTGCGGCAGGCTGCGCGCTGACCGTGGCGCTCTATTTCATCATGGTGCAGTTCGGTCCGCGCGTCGGCATCCGGATATAATTCCGATATGCTGATCCTTGGCCTCGACCCCTCGCTCAGCTGCACCGGTTGGGGCGTCATCCGGGTCGAGGGATCGCGCCTCGTCCATATCGCCAACGGCGAGGTCAAGACCGATTCCAAGGCGCAGATGGCGCAGCGGCTCAATCACCTGCATGGCGCGATCGCCGCAGTGATCGCTGCCCATTCGCCCGACCGGGCTGCGGCGGAAGAAGTCTTCGCCAACAAGAACCCGCAATCGACCCTCAAGCTGGCGCAGGCGCGCGGCGCAGTGCTGGCTGCGTGCGGCGCGGCCAGTCTTCACGTCAGCGAGCATGCAGCGCGGCTGGTCAAGAAGGCCGTTGTCGGCACCGGCGGGGCCGAGAAGGCGCAAGTCCAGGCGATGCTCAAGGTGCTGCTGCCGGGGGCGATAATTGCCGGGGCCGACGCCGCCGATGCGCTGGCGGTGGCGATCGCTGATGCCCATCTCAAGGGAACCGGCTGATGTATCTGGTGGTGTTTCGCAATCGCAAACGTGCCGATCTGGTCCAGGCCAAATATGATGCCGAGGCTGACGCCATGCTCGCGCTTGCCTCGGTGCAGCCAGGCTTTCTCGGCTTCAAGAGCTTCACTGCCGAGGACGGTGAGGTTATCGCCCTGTCCGAATGGGAAAGCGAGGCGGCTGCCCGCGCCTGGGGCAAGGTGGCAGAACACCGCGCGGCCCAGGATAATGGCCGCAATGAATATTACGCCAGCTATACGCTGTTCGGCTGCGACAATCCGCGTATCCACCATTTCGAAGCAAGGGACACCACCAAGTGACGATCCATTTTTACGGCATTCCCAATTGCGACACGGTGAAGAAGGCCCGCAAATGGCTTGATGCAAAAGGCATCGCCTACGCATTTCACGACTACAAGAAGGAAGGTGCCGATCCGGCCAAATTGGCGAAATGGATCGAGGCCAAGGGCGTGGATGTCGTGCTAAATCGCCGAGGTACGACCTTTCGCAAGCTCAGCGAGGAAGAAAAGGCCGATATCGACGCCGCCAAGGCCGTCACATTGCTCGCACAATATCCAGGCATGATCAAACGCCCGGTGGTCGAGCACGCAGATGGCATTCTGGTAGGCTTCAAGGAGAGTGAATGGAACGCGGCGTTTTAAGTGGCGCTGTCGCCCCAGTCGCTGCCTTCCATGTGCGCGCGACCGGTCATGGCGCCTGCCTGCTTGTTGGCGGCGTTCCAGATATCATCCTTGATTCCCGCAACATCATAGCCGGCACCCCACATGCCGATGACCACGATCAAGGTCGCAAGGAGCAGTTTCTTGAACATAGCCCGCAAAAATACAGGGATCATTGCTAAGGTGAGGTTAAATTGTGGCTTTATCGGCCTGTTAACCGCAGTGAGCCTGGCAGCGGCTTTCCCGGCGGCGGCCCAGGCAATGGGTGATGACATGTTGATTATTGCCCATCGCGGCGCAAGTGCAGAACGGCCAGAGCACACGCTTGCCGCCTATGAACGCGCGATCGATCAGGGGGCTGACTATATCGAGCCCGATCTGGTCGTGACCAGGGATCTGGTGCTGGTTTCACGCCACGAGAACGAGCTATCGGACACTACCGACGTGGCGAGCCGGGAAGAGTTCGAGGATCGCCGCCGTGAAAAGACCGTAGATGGCCAGCGCATTGCAGGCTGGTTTGTTGAAGATTTCACTCTCGCCGAACTTCGCACCCTGCGCGCGAAAGAGCGGATTCCTGCCTTTCGCCCAGCCAATGCGCGCTTCAACGGGCTGTATCAGGTGCCGACGCTGGAAGAGATCGTGAAACTGGTAAGGGCGAAAGAGGCGGAAAAAGGGCGCAGGATCGGCCTCTATCCCGAGCTCAAGCATCCCAACTTCCTGCTGCAGGAGGCGGGGATCGACATGGTCGATTTGCTGCTCAAGGAACTGCGCAATCTAGGCATTACAGCGGCGGATCCGGTCTTCATCCAGAGCTTCGAGGTCGGGACTTTGCGGCGGCTTGGCCAGCGCAGCGATTTCAAGCTGGTGCAGCTGGTGAAACCCGAGGATGGCCCGGCCGATGAGCCCGCGATGCGCTATGCGGAAATGATCACGCCGACCGGGCTGGTGGAGATCGCCCGATATGCCGATGTGGTTGCGGCGCATATCGCCATGATTCTCGAGCCCGATGGCACGCCCACTTCGCTGCCCGCCGATGCGAAGGCGGCAGGGCTCGCGCTCCACGCCTGGACGCTCCGCCCCGAAAATACCTTCCTGCCTGCCAGCCTGCGTGGCAGCGGCGGTGATGCGGGCAGAGGCGACCAGGCTGCATTGCTTGGCCTGCTCGGCCGGGCAGGGGTTTCGGGCGTGTTTGCCGATGATCCTGGCGGTGCAGTCAGCGCGCGGGACGGGCGCTGAAGATAAAATTTAGTGACACGTCATCGGACAGGTGGAGGCCCTTGCCCGGGCGCCACGCAATTCCGCGCACTTCCCCCATGGCCAGGCCAGCCTCGGCCAGCAGGTCAGCGAGTTCCTCTGGCGTCACGAAGTCGTCCCAGTCATGCGTGCCGCGCGGGACATAGCCGATGCGCTCTGCCGCCTCGACCAGCAGCAGGCGGCTCGCCGCCGTGCGGTTGGGAGTGGACATGACCAGCAGGCCGTCAGGCTTGAGGCTTGCACCAACGGCTGCAAGGAAAGCGCCTTTGTCAGCCACATGCTCCAGCACCTCGAACGAGGTGACGAGATCGAAGGTGCCGAGATCGAGGCTGGCGAGCTCGCCCGCCATATAGCGGATGTCGAGCCCGGCACCTGCTGCATGTGCGCTTGCAACGCCGATATTCTCGGCTGAGGCATCGACGCCGGTCACCTGCGCGCCGAGCCGGGCCAGGGGCTCGCACACCAGCCCGGCACCGCAGCCCACGTCGAGCGCGCTCTTGCCGGCGAGCGGCCGGGGCGCGCGGATATCGCCGCCCCAGTGCCGGTCGATCGCTTCGCGCAGGAAAGCGAGGCGCACCGGATTGACCTGGTGCAGAGAAGCCATCGGGCCCTTGGCATTCCACCATTCGCGCGCCAGCGATGAAAAATGCGCCGCTTCCTCTGGGCGGATGGTTACATTTGTGACATTTGCCTTTGTCATTGTGCGTCCCTAACAGCGCGCACAGATTCGAACCAGCGTGGAGCGCAAAAGCCTTGGCACGTATCGTGATGAAATTCGGCGGCACCTCGATGGCCGGGACCGAGCGCATTCGTCGCGTGGCGAATATCGTGCGCAAGCAACAGGCCGCCGGGCACCAGGTGGCAGTGGTTGTTTCGGCCATGGCAGGCGAAACCGATCGGCTGGTCAATTTCTGCCGCGAAGCCAATGCGATCTATGATCCGGCGGAATATGACGTGGTGGTTGCCAGCGGCGAGCAGGTGACCAGCGGATTGCTGGCGCTGACCTTGCAATCGATGGGGTGCAGGGCGCGTAGCTGGCTCGGCTGGCAATTGCCCGTGCGTACCATCGAAGCGCATGCCAAGGCGCGGATAGAATCGATCGAGGCGGATGCGCTGATCGCTTCGATGGAGGCAGGCGAAATCGCCGTCATCCCAGGCTTCCAGGGGCTCGGCGATGACGGCCGGATCACCACGCTTGGGCGCGGAGGGTCTGACACCTCTGCCGTGGCGGTCGCTGCGGCGGTGCATGCCGATCGCTGCGATATCTACACCGATGTCGATGGGGTCTATACCACCGATCCGCGGATCGTGGCCAAGGCGCGCAAGCTCAAGGCCGTGACCTATGAGGAAATGCTCGAGCTGGCCTCGGTCGGGGCAAAGGTGCTTCAGACCCGCTCGGTCGGCCTGGCGATGAAAGCGGGCGTCCGCGTGCAGGTGCTTTCAAGCTTCCTGGGCGATGACGCGGTCCCCGCAGACGACCTGCCCGGCACATTGATCGTGTCGGATGATGAAATGAGCCAGCTAGTGGAGGACGGCAACATGGAACGCCAACTCGTGACCGGTATCGCGCATGACAAGAATGAAGCGAAGGTGATTCTTACCCGCGTGCCTGACAAGCCGGGCGCTGTGGCGCATATTTTCGAGCCGCTGGCTGCTGCCTCGATCAATGTCGATATGATCATCCAGAATGTTGGCCGCGATAAAGGCGAGACTGACGTGACCTTCACTGTACCTCAAGCCGACCTTGCCCGCGCACAGGCGCTGCTGGAGGACAAGCGCGAGGAAATCGGGTTCAACCGTATCATTACCGACAACAAGATTGCCAAGGTAAGCGTGGTGGGCGTGGGGATGAAAAGCCATGCCGGAGTTGCCAGCACCATGTTCCGCGCACTCAGCGATCGCGGGATCAATATCCAGGCGATCTCGACCTCCGAGATAAAGGTTTCGGTGCTGATCGACGAGGACGAGACCGAACTGGCCGTGCGCGTGCTCCACACTGCCTATGGCCTTGATGCCAAGGATGAGGCCGCCTAGCGGCAGCCCCCGGTTAAGCGGATGATCCCCTTCGCCTGGCTGGCCAACCCGCCGCGGAGCTAGCACATGGCGCCGCGCCGAGCGTGGCCGATAACCGAATCTTAATGCTCTCGGACGACCTCTTGAGGTCTAGCAAGGAGAGCAAATCATCCCGATCGAGGCGCAACTGTTTCAAGACACGGCCGGGCCGGATTCGCGGCTGCATGACCGACGCTATCTTTATCTTAAGACAAGCGGCGGCACTGCGACGAGCGAACGGGCCAATGTCACCGTGCACAATGTCTCGGCAACCGGCATGCTGATCGAGACTGAGCTTGAACTCGGCTCTGGTGCGGAAATTGAAGTCGATCTCCCCCATGAGGGAGCGGTGGTTGCTCGCGTCGTGTGGTCAAGCGGAAGCCTGTTCGGGTGCCAGTTCAATCGCGCCATCGGCACCGCCGCGCTCAGCGCGGTCGAGCTAAAGGCGCGCTCGCCGCTTCCCTCAATGCCCGCTGCGCCTGTGGACCCCGCCTTGCTCGGCGCCGGACTGGGCAAGAAGCTGGAGCAGACCCGCAAGGCCCGGGGGCTTACCCTGGCCCAGGTCGCCGAGCAGCTGGGCGTCAGCAAACCCACCGTCTGGGCGTGGGAAAAGGGCAAGGCTCGCCCGGTCGATGACCGCATTCCCGCGATCGCAGAAGTGCTGGGGCTGAATCCAGAAGAGCTGATTTCGGCGCATCATCCTGTGGGTGTTTCCCAATTGCTGCATGCCAGCCGTGACCAGATAGCCAGGGCGCTGGGCCTGGACGCCCGCATGGTTCGCATCCTGATCGAAATCTGACAGCCAGTGCATTATTCTTCAATGCGAACAGATTTCTTCACCTCCTGATGTATTATGGTAAACAAGGATATAAATTGATTCGTTTTTTAGTCAGGTTAACTTAACAAACTAAACGATTTCCAGGTAAAATACTTGAAAAACAGGTAATCTGGTCAACAAATTAGCAAACTGGTTAGTTAAGTTATACGCAAGGACTGACGGCGGGTTGATGGGGGTTTTAACTGCGCAACCCGGGGGCATTCGGCAATGAAGGAATCTTTCTCCGGAAGATACGGGGAAATCTTGCAGGATATGCTGGCTGAAACGGCTGGCAGCATCTTGATCAAAACCGATGTGGAAGGGTTTATCGAGGACGCTTCGCGCGGAATTGAGGCCTTGGGGCTGCGCCTGTCTGAAATGCTGTTCAAGCCTCATCTGGCGGATCTTACCACGCCCGGGCATGCCGAAGCGGTGCGGGCCTATCACGAGGAATCGCTGGCCGGTTGCACGCCGGCCAACCGGCTCGAATTTCCGCTGGCCAGCGGCTCGCCGGAAAAGGCCTGGTACGCGCTCAGCCTGCGCCCCGCCCCGGATGAACAGGGCAGAATTGTCGGCGCGCTGGGCCTTTTGCGATCGGTTGAAGGCCGCCGTTCTCTGGAAGGCGAACTGGCGGCGGCAGCGATGACCGATGCTGCCACCGGCCTTGCCAATGCTCGCGCATTCCAGGCGATGCTCGCACAGTTGCTGGCTCGCGGGTCGAACGGGGCAATCGCGCTCTTCGAGATTGATCGATTTGCCGCATTCAAACTGCGCTTCGGCCATGCGATTGCGGATGATGTTCTGTGGGCGTTTGGCAGCTTTCTGGCCAATGTCCTGCCTGAAGATCGCATTCTGGCCCGGCTCGATGGAGACCGCTTTGCGGTATTGATGCCTGATTGCGCGGCACCTGATGCACTGGCGCTGACGCAGGATGTACTGGCGACATTTGCGAGTCTTTCCGGTGAAGTGAAAGGAGGCGATATGCGGCTGACGGCCTCTGCCGGTGTTGCGAGCTTTGCGGGATCGCTCGATACGGTCATGGCCCATGCAGAGCGTGCGCTGGTGGTGGCCCGGGCCATGGGCGGGCGCAGGGCTGAAATCCGCCACGACCACTCCGGTAAGGGATCCCAGCTAACCGGCACCTAACCAACCCAATCGTTGGCTTGGCCAGGTTCTGCGGCTAGAGCCGGGCAATGTCATTCACCAAGAAGATCCTGCTGCTCGGCTCTGGCGAGCTGGGCCGGGAGTTCACCATCTCGGCCAAACGCCTGGGCGCCTATGTCATCGCCTGCGATGCCTATGCCCATGCGCCTGCGATGCAGGTGGCGGACGCAAGCGAAGTATTCTCGATGCTGGACGGAGCGGCCTTGCGCGCCGTAGCGGAGAAGCACCGGCCTGACCTGATCGTGCCGGAGATCGAGGCAATCCGCACAGAGGTGCTGGGCGAACTAGAAGCGGAAGGCTTCAACATCGTTCCTTCTGCCCGCGCCACGCAGCTGACCATGAACCGTGACCGCATTCGCGATGTGGCCGCGCAGGAGCTGGGCCTGGCGACCTCTGTGTATCGCTATGCCGAAAATTTGGAGGAAGTGCGGGCCGCGGCGCAGCGCACCGGGTTTCCCTGCGTTATCAAGCCGGTCATGTCCTCTTCCGGCAAGGGGCAGAGCAAGGTCGACAGTGCGGCCGGGCTCGAAGCAGCGTGGGATTATGCCGTCGCCAATATGCGCGGCGATCGCAGCCGGGTGATCGTCGAGCAGTTCATCGACTTCGACTATGAGATCACCTTGCTTACGGTGCGGCATGCGGGCGGGGTAACCTTCTGCCCGCCGATCGGCCACCGGCAGGAACGCGGCGACTACCAGGAAAGCTGGCAACCCACCCCGATGAGCGAGGCGGCCATCGCCAAGGCGCAGGAGATGGCGCGCAAAGTGGTCGAGAATCTCGCTGGCGCTGGCCGTGGCTGGGGCCTGTTCGGCGTCGAATTCTTTGTCAGGGGTGAGGAAGTGATCTTTTCGGAACTCTCGCCGCGACCGCATGACACCGGGATGGTCACACTGATTTCGCAGAACCTCACCGAGTTCGACCTGCATGCCCGGGCGATCATGGGCCTGCCGGTTCCCGCCGAAATCCGCGCGCGGCCATCGGCTTCGGCGGTCATCCTGGCGGATCGCGAGAGCGCGGATTTTGCCTTTAGCGGAGTGGAAGATGCGCTGGGCGTGACGGGCGGAACCGTGGACCTGCGCCTTTTCGGCAAGCCGACCACGCGGCCCTATCGCCGGATGGGCGTGGCCCTGGCCGCGGCGGAGGATACCGATACGGCGCGGCGCATCGCTGCCGAAGCGGCCGGCAAAGTGCGGATCGCCTACCGTGACTGACACGCTTGCCGAGCGCGCATATCCAGCCTAATCGCTCGCGCCATGAGCAAATATCCCAAGACCAGCCGCCTGATGCAGCGCGGCACAGATTTCCTCGGCTGCGATTATGCGATTCTGTGCGGCGCGATGAGCTGGGTGTCCGAGCGGAATCTCGTTTCGGCCATCAGCAATGCCGGCGGCTTCGGCGTGATCGCGTGCGGCGCGATGACGCCCGAACTGCTCGACACCGAGATCGCCGAGACGAAGAAGCTGACATCCAGGCCGTTTGGCGTGAACCTGATCACCATGCACCCGCAGCTGTTCGAGCTGATCGATGTCTGCAAGCGGCACGGCGTCGGGCATGTGGTGCTCGCTGGCGGCATCCCGCCCAAGGGCAGCGTCGAAGCAATCAAGGGCGAAAGCGGCAATGATGCGAAGGTCATCTGCTTCGCCCCCACGCTGGCGCTGGCGAAGAAGCTGCTGCGTTCCGGCGTCGATGCGCTGGTGATCGAAGGCATGGAGGCCGGTGGCCATATCGGCCCGGTATCGACCAGCGTGCTGGCGCAGGAAATGCTGCCTGAGCTGGCGGACGAGCATCTGATTTTTGTTGCCGGCGGGATCGGCAAGGGCCAGGCGATCGCCGGCTATCTCGAGATGGGCGCGGCGGGCGTGCAGCTGGGCACGCGCTTTGCCTGCGCCACGGAAAGCATTGCTCACCCCGATTTCAAGAAGGCCTTTTTCCGCGCCAGCGCGCGCGATGCGATCGCCAGCGTGCAGGTCGATCCGCGGTTGCCGGTAATCCCGGTCCGCGCGCTCAGGAACAAGGGTACGGAGGAATTCACTGCCAAGCAGTTCGAAGTAGCGGGCAGACTTGACCGGGCGGAAGTCGACATGGGCGAAGCGCAGCTCCAGATCGAACATTTCTGGGCAGGGGCGCTGCGCCGCGCAGTGATTGACGGTGATGTCGAAGGAGGCAGCCTGATGGCAGGCCAGTCGGTCGGCATGGTCAAGGCAGAAGAGCCGGTCGCAGACATCATCCAGACCCTGATGGCGGAAAGCGAAGAGGCGTTGACGCGGCGCTGACATGGCTGGGCCGCTTGTCCTGACCCTGTCGTGCCCTGACCGGCCTGGCATCACCGCCCGGGTGAGCTCGTTGCTGTTCGAGCGCGGCGGCAATGTGCTCGAGGCGCAGCAGTTCAACGATTGCGAGAGCGACCGCTTCTTCATGCGCGTCGAATTCGATCCCGGCGCCGTGCCGCGCGAGGAAATCCGAGCAGCCATCGCCCCGCTGGCGGGCGAGTTCGAGATGCAATGGAAACTTGCGCTGCGCGATCGGCCACGCCGGGTGCTGATCATGGTCAGCAAGTTCGACCATTGCCTTGCCGATCTGCTCTATCGCTGGCGTATCGGGGAACTGCCGATGGAGCCGGTGGCGATCGTGTCAAACCACCCGCGCACAGCGATCCACCACACCGATATTGGCGACGTGCCGTTCCACCACTTGCCGGTCGCGCGCGAAACCAAGCCTGAGCAGGAGGCGCAGGTTCGCGCCATCGCCGAAGAATGCGATGCCGAGCTGGTGGTGCTAGCGCGCTATATGCAGATCCTGTCAGACGAGCAGGCGGCGTTCTTTTCGGGTCGCTGCATCAATATCCACCACAGCTTCCTGCCTGGTTTCAAGGGCGCCAAGCCCTATCACCAGGCGCATGCCCGCGGCGTGAAGATGATCGGCGCCACCGCGCATTACGTCACGCATGACCTTGATGAAGGCCCGATCATCCACCAGGATGTCGAGCCGATAACCCATGCCGATACGCCCGGGGAACTGGTGCGCAAGGGCCGCGATATCGAACGGCGCGTGCTGGCCGAAGCGGTGCGGCTGCACCTTGAGGAACGCGTCCTGCTCAACGGCAGCCGCACCGTGGTATTCGGGGGCTGATGCCGGGCAGCGCGCTGCCCTCAGTCAAGCCCCGCTGCCTTGTCCTCGTTTGCACGGGCGATGATATAGGCGCGGATCGCGTCTGCCTCCGTTTCAGTCAGGCTTTCGGCAAAGCTCACCATGCCCCGGTCCTGCAACATGCCCCCGCGCACGACCTGAAGGAATGTGTCGCGGCTTTGCAGCGTGCCCGATCGCCGCAGATCGGGCAGGACGGTTGATCCCACCGCTGCAGGAGCATGGCAGACCGCGCAATAGCGGGCGTATTTCTGCTTGCCGAGCGCAATGGTTTCAGCATTTGCGCGGCTCGGGGGCGGATCGAGCGGCAGTTTGGCCAGATCCGGCTGGGGCGGCAGCTTGCCGGCAGCACCGAGTTTGAAAACCAGCAGGCGGCTGATGTTCTGGACCGGCTTGGCATCATCGATCAAACCGCCATCCGCGGTGATGGCATAGGCGCCGCCCCAGCCTGCCAGAACCGCCACATATTGTTCGCCAGCGATAGTGTAGGTGACGGGCGGGGCAACTACGCCGGTTTGTGCGGGAAAGCTCCACAGTTTCGCGCCGTTTGCCGCATCATAGGCATTGAATTCGCTGGAGGAATTGCCCTGGAATACCAGGCCGCCACCGGTTGCCAGCACACCGCCGTTCCACGGACCGGCATGCTCCACTTCCCAGCGTGCCTTCTGGGCCACCGGATCCCATGCCAGCAGCTTGCCCCGCACAGTGCCATATACCTGTTTGCGGATTTGTGGGTCAGGCGGGAGATCGCCGGCGCCAAGGTCATAACCGACATTGAAGCCACGCTTGGGATCAGGCTTCCAGCCCTTGAGGGGGGCGTAGATAGAGGCTGCTTCGAACGCCGGGATGTAGACCAGGCCTTCGCCCGGGTGATAGGCCATGGGGTGCCAGTTATGTCCGCCCAGTGGGCCCGGCATTACCAAGGCCGGCTTTCCGGTCTTCTCCGTCCGGGCTTCGGGATTTTCGATGGGCCTGCCGTTCTCATCTATTCCCAGGGCCCAGCTTTGCGGGATATAAGGCTGTCCGCTGATGAACTTGCCGGTTTCGCGGTCGATGACGTAGAAAAATCCATTCTTCGGCGCCTGCATCAGCACCTTGCGCGGTTTTCCGTCGATTTCCAGATCGGCCAGCATGATGTGCTGGGTGGCGGTATAGTCCCAGGTCTCGCCCGGCGTAGTCTGGTAATGCCACACATATTCGCCGCTATCCGGGCGGATCGCGACGATCGAGGACAGGTAGAGATTGTCACCATCGCCGGTGCCGTCTTCGCCGGGGCTGCGATATGCGCGGTTCCAGGGTGATCCGTTGCCCACGCCGATATAGAGCAGGTCGAGATCGGGATCGTAGGCCATCGCATCCCACACAGTCCCGCCGCCGCCAAGCTTCCACCACTCGCCGCTCCAGGTTTCAGCTGCGGCCTTGAGATATTCGGGATCATCGTCACTCGGCTCGTCCGGCACGGTATAGAAGCGCCACAGCTCATCGCCGTCCTTTGCATCATAGGCAGCGATATAGCCGCGCACACCGAATTCGGCCCCACCATTGCCGATCAGCACCTTGCCGTCGATCACACGCGGTGCACCGGTAATGGTGTAAGATTTCTCGGGGTCGGTGGTCTGCTTTTCCCAGATCACCTTGCCGCTGTCGCGTTCCAGCGCGATCAACCGGCCGTCCAGCGTGCCGAGGAACAGCTTGTCGCCCCAGGTCGCGAGCCCGCGATTGACCACGTCACAGCACGCCTTGGCCGCAGTTTCGCCGGGAACTTGCGGGTCATATTCCCATAACAGCTTGCCGCTGGCGCCATCGAAGGCCTTCACCTTGCTCCAGGCGGTGGTGAGGTAGAGCTTGCCATCAATCACAAGCGGGGTGGCTTCCTGCCCCCGCGCCGTGTCCATATCAGCGAACCAGGCCAGGCCCAGTTGGTCGACATTGCCGGTATTGATCTGGTCGAGCGGGGAAAAGCGCTGCTCGGAATATGTGCGCCCATAGGTGATCCAGTTGGCGCTATCGGCCTCGGCATTGAGCAGCTCTTCCGAACCGATCCGGCCGCTATCGCTGCATCCGGCGAGCAGCAGGCTGGCAGCGCTCAAGGCCGCCACGATAAAACCGTTCGCTTTCATTGCGCTATCTCTCCCCAAAGAACTGGCGCTTGGTCCACCTTCCGTTCTCGTCCGCGAAGCAGACTGCCGCGAAGTCGAACCGCTGTCCATTGTGTAAATATGTTAGGGTCAGGACTCATTAACCGCATGAGCCGTGGTGGCTCGTTTGCGGGATGAAATGCAAGGAAGGCGCTGAGAAAGGGAGTGATTCTCCCTTTGATGCGGCTGACGCAGCAGTTCGCCCGCAAACGGCCACCGCAGCGGCTTGGCCAGAATTGCCCAGGACTTTGTCGCTCGCTTGATAAATGGCACCACTATTCCTCTTCGCTCGCTCCGTGCCCTGAACAATTCTGGCTCAAGTCACGGCCATGTGCTTAATGGGTCCTGACCCTAGTCAGGGCAGGATCATGCCAATCGAAGGAGCAGACGATGTGTGATGAAGCAATGATAACCCGCTGGGCGAAGGAAGGGCTTAGCCGCCGCCAGTTCGGCACGCTAGGCGGGATCGCGGTGCTGGCCGCCTGCAACCCTGGCGATGGGTTGGCCGAGAACGGCAGTTCGGCGCCGCTCACCGAAAGCACGGTCTCCTTTGGTACGCCCGACGGGACGATGGACGGCTTCTTCGTCCACCCCGCATCGGGAGCGCATCCCGCCGTGCTGCTGTGGCCTGATATCGCCGGCATTCGCGAGGCCAAGCGTATTATGGCGCGGCGGCTGGCAGGCGCAGGCTATGCGGTCTTCGTCGCCAATCCCTATTACCGCGACGCCAAGGGCGAGATATGGAAGGACTTCGCCGATTTCGCCGGCAATGACGGTTGGCCCAGGGCGCGCGAGATGCGCGGGCATCTGGACGCAGAGGCGATCATGCGCGATGCCGTTGCGGCAATCGGCTGGCTCGACACGCAGGCAGCGGTCGATATCGCGCGCGGCGTGGGCACGCAGGGCTATTGCATGGGCGGGCCCTTCACCTTCTGGACCGCGGCGGCTGTGCCATCGCGGGTCCGCGCGGCGGCGAGTTTCCACGGCGGCGGGCTGGTTCGCGAGGGCGATCCGCTGAGCCCGCACGCGCTGATCGGCCAGACGCAGGCGAGCTTCCTCGTTGCCATCGGGCAGAACGACGATGACAAGGCGCCCGAGGAAAAGACCGTGCTGGCCGAAGCGTTCAAGGCTGCCGGTCGTCCTGCGCAGGTCGAGGTGTTCGATGGCGACCATGGCTGGACCGTGCCTGACAGCCCCGTCTATGCCCAGGCAGCGGCGGAAAAGGCCTGGACCGATCTGCTGGCGCTTTACGGCAAGGCACTGTGACGCCGGGATCGGTCGCTCATCGCGCGCAAGCATGCAAATAAGCGTAACGGTCGCTGTTATCGATCCGCTTTTGCTTGGCCCGCGAGTGGATGGACGTTACTCTGCCACTCGGCCCCGGTTTCTGGAGTAGCATTGATGGAATATATTGCCCTCGCCGCGCTTGTGTTCTTGCTGATCGTGTTCTTGCTGATGGCGGTGCGGGTCGTGAGGCAGGGCTATGTCTACACGATCGAACGGCTCGGAAAATTCACCATGCCTGCCGAACCGGGCTTGCACATCATCATCCCTTTCGTCGACCGCGTTGGCCAGAAGGTAAACATGATGGAGCAGGTGCTCGACATTCCGGGGCAGGAAATCATCACCGCCGACAACGCCATGGTCGGCGTGGACGCAGTGGTGTTCTTCCAGGTACTTGATGCGGGCAAGGCAGCCTATGAAGTTTCCAGCCTCTATCAGGCGATCATGGCGCTCACGACCACCAATCTGCGCACAGTGATGGGCAGCATGGATCTGGACGAGACGCTGTCGAAGCGGGATGAGATCAACGCCCGGCTGCTGGCTGTGGTCGATCATGCAACTTCGCCCTGGGGCGTGAAGATCACCCGCGTCGAGATCAAGGATATCCGCCCGCCGCACGATATCTCCGAAGCCATGGCACGGCAGATGAAGGCAGAGCGGTTGAAGCGCGCGGAAATTCTCGAGGCTGAAGGTGACAAGACCAGCTCTATCCTGCGCGCCGAGGGGCGTAAACAATCAGCCATCCTCGAGGCTGAAGGCAAGCGCGAAGCGCAGTTCCGCGATGCCGAAGCACGCGAACGCGCGGCCGAGGCGGAAGCGCGCGCAACGCAGATGGTATCGGATGCAATTGCCGCTTCGGGCAATCAGGCGATCAACTATTTCATCGCACAGGAATACACCAAAGCGGTGGCCAAATTCGCCGAAAGCCCCAACGCCAAGACCATTCTTTTCCCGGTAGAGGCGACCCAGCTGATTGGATCGCTGGGCGGGATCGGCGAGCTGGTGCGCAGTGCAATCCAGCCAGCCGAAGGCGACGTCACAACCGCGATGGGCTCTCGCTCAGGCACGCAAATTGCACCGGGAAAGCCGCGTACCAGCGTGCCTCGCACAGGGGATAGTTGATGGACGGTCTCGAAGGCTTTGATGCGCATTGGATTTGGATTGCCATTGGGCTGATCCTTGCCGCGCTGGAAATGCTGGTGCCGGGGGTTTACCTGATCTGGCTTGCAGTTGCTGCGGTCATCACCGGCGTGCTCACTCTGGGCCTCGATCTCGGCTTTCCTTCGCAGATTGTGATCTTTGTCTTCCTGTCGCTGATCGCGGCTTTCAGCGCGCGGCGAATGCTGCGCGATTCGCCGATCGAAAGTTCGGATCCCCTGCTCAACCGGCGCGGCTCGCGCCTGGTGGGGGAGACCGCGATTGTTACCCAGGCGCTCGATGGTGGATCGGGCCGCATCAAATATGGCGATAGCGAATGGATCGCTCGGGGGCCGGACATGGGGATTGGCACAAGAGTGCGTATCATCGGCAGCGACGGGGCGGTCCTGCTGGTGGAGCGGGCAAACCTGCTAGGCACCGAAACCGGCACGGGGCCGGAAGCAGACGACAGCTGAACCGCTTCAGCCCGCGGCGGCTTGCCCCGTGCTGAACCGGCCATGCTTGCGATAGCGCAGCATCCACTTGTCGAGAAACAGCCCAAGCGGGCGCGGCTGGATTCCCAGCGCCGCAAATCCGGGATATTGGCCCGAAACGCTGTTCCCCTGCTTCAGCAAGCCCCATTGCGCGCGGCTCAGCGGCGTCAGCGGCATGGCGGCGAAACCTGCCGATGCAGCATCCGGCATTGGGATGAAATGGCGCTTGCGCCCCTGCGCGGCGGCAATCCTGCGATTGATTTCGAGCATGGTCAGCTTTTCGGGGCCTCCCAATTCATATGTCTCGCCGCCATGCTTGCCAGGATCGCCGATAGCCGCTGCGATCGCCTTGGCCACATCATCGACATAGACCGGCTGGAACACCGCATCGGGGCCGAAAACCGGCAGCACCGGCATCCACTGGATCAGCCCCGCGAACATGTTCACGAAATTATCGTCCTTGCCGAAAATCACCGAAGGGCGGATGATCGTCGCGTTGGGGAACCCTTCCGCCACTTCGCGCTCACCCAAAGCCTTTGCACTGGCATAGGCGATCGGGGAATCTGCATCGGCGCCGATGGCGCTGACGTGTACGAATGCCTTCACCCCGGCGGCTTTGGCCAATTTCGCCATCCGGCCGGGCGCCTTGCCCATAAGCTGTCGCAGGTCGCCGTCAAAGGCACCGACCAGATTGACCACCGCCTCGCTACCGGCAAGCGCGGCTTCAAGGCTGCGTCCATCGGTGATGTCGCAGCGCTGGAACTGCACCTGGCCAAGATTGGCCAGCGGCTTCAGCGCAAAAGCTCTTTCGGGATGGCGGCTTGCAATGCGCAGCCTTGCGCCGCAACTTAGCAGCGCCTGCGCCACATAATTTCCCAGGAAACCGCTGCCACCGAATATGGTGACGAGCTTGTCCTTCAGGGGGGCGGTGTTGGCCATGATCTATCTGTCCTGCCGAGCCGGTATGCACAATGGAGCGCGCCTTGCCGTAACGCGCTGCGCACTGCAAGCGTTCCTAAGCAAGATTGTGCTTTCTTGCGTTGACAGATGACGCCTGCAATCGCTATTGGCCCGCCCCTACCTGCGGCCCGGCTTACGATGACCGGACGCACTGTGTGCCCAGATGGCGGAATTGGTAGACGCACCGTCTTCAGGTGGCGGCGCTCGCAAGGGCGTGGAGGTTCGAGTCCTCTTCTGGGCACCATTTGTTCTTCTCACGTTCTCCCAAATAATCTATAGAACCCGCAGAAATCCTAGGGATTTGGCCCTTGGATCGTTCCGGATCGTCCCGCCTGTTCTCGGGGGTTCCAGACACTTTTGTGGGCCTTTTGAGGCCGTTTCGCAAAGGCCCAGATGAAAAGGCCCCCACATGCCGCTGACAGATACTCGCCTCCGCGCACTCAAGCCCAAGGAGAAGCCGTACAAGGTAACCGATGAGCGCGGCCTATATGTTGAGGTCACGCCGACCGGCGGCAAACTTTGGCGATTCCGATACCGGATCGGCGGCGCGCAAAAGAAGCTCTGCATCGGCAGCTATCCAGACATCAGTCTCAAGCAAGCGCGAGACGAAGCCTACGAGGCACGACGAACTGTTGCTTCAGGGGGCGACCCGGCCTTTGAGAAGCGGAAGCGGAAAATCCGCGCCGAGTTCCTTTCTGCACAGACGTTCGAGGCAGTCGCACGTGAGTATATTGAACAGATGATGGTCCAGAATGGCCGTGCCGATGGCACGATCGTCAAGGCCAATTATTTCCTCGACAAGCTTGCGCCTGCCATCGGGAACCGACCCATCAACGAGATCGAGCCGTTCGAAGTCCTGGCTCCCCTCAAACGACTGGAAGCCACTGGTAAGCACGAGACTGCGAAGAAATGCCGCTCGTTCGCAGGCCGCGTGTTTCGCTACGGTGTTGCTACCACCCGCTGCAAATCCGATCCGACCAGTATGCTGAAGGGCGCTCTCGTAACGCCGAGAGCCACGCATTATGCAGCAATCCTCGAGCCCACCGAGCTAGGCGGGCTGCTGCGCGCAATCGACGACTTCACTGGCTACATGGTGACGAAGTTAGCTTTGCAGATAGCGCCGCATGTGTTCGTACGCCCCGGCGAACTCCGGCACGCCGAATGGCATGAGATCGACCTCGTCGATGGGGTCTGGAAGATCCCTTCCGGTAAAATGAAAGCGCGCCGAGCGCATGCCGTCCCGCTTTCCAAGCAGGTTAGAGGCTATCTCACTGATCTGGCCGAGATGCTCGGCCGCGAAGGATATGTTTTCCCATCTGCGCGCAGCTCCAAGCGTCCCATGAGTGAAAACACGCTCAATGCCGCATTCCGTCGCATGGGATACTCGAAAGAAGAAGTCACCGCGCACGGACTCCGTGCGACAGCATCGACATTCCTGAACGAGTCGGGCCTTTGGAATCCCGATGCGATCGAGCGTGCCCTGGCACATGGCGACAGCAATGTTGTGCGTGGCATCTACCATCGCGGCAAGCATTGGGACGAGCGCGTGCGAATGGCTCAATGGTGGAGCGACTACCTCGATGAGCTGCGGACAGGAGGAAAGGTCATCATGGGGAAGTTTGCGAAGGGTTGATCGGGAGATCGAATTTCTTCTCAGCCAATGCAGGATTGAACGCTCAGGACCAGCCCTATAAGGGACACTGACGCGAGCAAGGCGAACTCAATTCTGATGCCCCAGACTTTAAGCCAATTCCGCATCGTGCCGAGCCTCAGTTCGTAGAGCTTTGGCAGCTAAGTTGATCGAAGCGCTCAGCAACAGTTTTCCACGTTGCTATGCCTGCCTCGTCCCCTTCGATGGATAGCCGCTGGATTTGCTGCGCGATATAAGCGGTTCCCTCCTCGCCATGGTTCTTTTCGACCCAGAGTGCGACGGCCCACAATTCCTGATCGCGGTTCAGCACCATGGCTCACGTCTTCCGGTCCAGGTTCGCGCCAGGCCTTCGCTGACCAGCTGATCGCCAAGCGAGCGGCCGCCGCGCGTTACAACCCGCAATTTGCGACCGTACTGATCCTCGTCTCTGCTACCGATGGTCCTAAGTTCAAAGGGCCCGCCATTCAGCAATTCGACAAGGCGGTGCGTCGCGCGCATGCCGAGCTGGTATTCATAGTCGCAACGAGGCCCGCTGATCTCGGGAGTGTCGATGTCGGCAATCCGGATCTTCACGCCATCAAGCCAGAAAGTATCTCCATCCACGACGCATGTGCGCCGGGTGGATCCGCAGATGTCGAATTGCGGGGAGCTTGCTTGCTGGAATAAAGTCTGAGGCTGCTGATCGTCGTTAGCAAGGCTGGCATCATGGACTGGCCAGTTGAGTGCCAGCATCCCTCCAGCAAATACGATCGCGAATGCTCCCAAACCCAACGCGATCTCCTTTCTCAGCTTCCGGCGCTTCTGTGCCTTCAACGCCTTGCGAAAGTCGAACGGCTCACCGGGGGTCTCATTCACTGGCGTTGTCCGTCTTCATTCCGGCACATGATTTCAGACAATAGCCGGAAATCAGGTAGTTTCGTCAATTGTACGTACCAATTGCTTGCCAACGTCCCAACACAGACCGGACATATTGCGGCGTTTCACCATTGTTGGGAATGCCGCGTGATCGGGAGACGGCACCTGGGCCAGCATTGTAAGCAGCCAAGGCCAGGTGGACTGCGTCGAACCGGTCCAACATATCGCGAAGGTACCTGGCGCCACCGTCGATCGATGCAAGAGGGTCATGACGGTTCCGGACGCCCAGTTCTCTCGCCGTGGCCGGCATAAGCTGAGCCAGCCCGGCAGCACCGGCTGGACTAACAGCCATCGGATTGAAGCGGGACTCAGCCCAGATAAGAGCACGAAGCAGGTTGGTCGGAAGCCCGTACCGGCGTTCAGCCTCGGCTATCGCCGCCATATACAAGCCTTCCCGGTAGGATACGTTTGCTGGCTCGGCCTGGTAGATTGCAGGAAGATATTCCCTTGCCGGCTGCTGGTCCGTCTTCGGCGGAACGATCGCGTGCTCGAACAAGGTGAAATCCTGGGCGCGAACTTGCTGTGAGGAGGTCGCGATCATCCCCAGACAGGCGACCGCTAGCGCGGTCAGACAATTGAGGCAGTTCATCTCGACTTGTGCTCCATTGATTCGAATCGAAAGAGAACATAAAAAGAACATGTGCCTGTAGGAAATCGGGAACTGGATTTTAGAGCTGTCGGCCAAGCAAAAAGCGACATCGGAAGGTGCCGCAGGCCGGGCTTCGCGCAGGTTGATCGCGCAGAAGCGCCGACTGTGCCGGCTTTCGCGCGAATCGTGCCGCGATCTGCGCTGGTGCGGACGGAATTCGCGCGAATCACCGAAGGAAGGCGATTCGTTCCTTCCTCTATGTTCTCTTAATGTTCTTTTCGTTTTCCTACAGGCTTCCTTCGCGGTTAGCGGTGAGTCGATCACTTCTAGAGATAAGGATTCGTCGATGACCAACATGGCGCTTTTTGCCGAACAACAGGTTCGCGCCGACCTCGCCCGGCTTCTCTTGGCCGCCGTCGAAGCCAGCGGCCGCGCCCGCTGCGACATCGCGCGCGACGCGCAGATCCATAAGGATGCCCTGCGCCGCGTCCTTGCCGGCGAACGCTCGGCCAGCCTCGGTGAAGCCTTGCGCATTCTCGCCGCGTGCGGCGTCGCTCCTAATGCGCACCTGCTGCTGTTCCTCGTCAGCGGCGGCGATCACGCGATTGCGTGGCTGCAATCGGACCTCGCGCAGTTCTTCGAGGACTTTTCCGGCGAACTGCCCTCGGCGCTCGAGCGTGTTTTGGGCAACCAGGTCTATGACGTGAAGCCGCGCTGGGCGAAGGGCACGGCCCACCGTGTCGCCCGCCTGCTCTCCGACCATATCGATGAGCTCGAACGCAAGGATGCGCTGCTTGGCGATGTCTTCGCCGGTGCCGAAGGTGGCCGTCGTGGGTGAAGAGATCGACAAGGGAGCGACCGAAACCCGCCGGGTCACACGGCTCATTCGCTTGCCCGAAGTACAGCATCGTGTCGGGCTCGGCCGTTCGACGATCTATCGCTGGATGGCCGAGGGCAAGTTTCCGAAGCCGGTGCCACTGGGTGGATACTCGGTGGCATGGGCAGAAGATGAAGTAGAGGCCTGGATAGCGACGCGGCTTAAATGAAGGCTATTAGACCACTCACGCACGATCTTGATTTGAATTTTGGCCGACTGGGCTTGAGGTGCCAGGCAGGAACTTCGCCGATTGACGAGGCTTAGAAAAGCCTGTCGAAGCCGATCTCATGTGTTCGCTTTGATTGAAGCAAAGGTTTCTGTCGGGACCACCATGACGCTGGCACATGTCATGATTTCTGCGATTTATCCCGCAATCGCTCGAAATCGGAAATTGCGGGATAAATTGCGTCAGGCGTGATCGCACCACAGTCGCATGGATATTTTTCAGCCCGATGCTGGCTTCATACCGGACAAGGAGCGGATCGGTTGTTCGCGCTTCACGGGCGCGTGACGCGGATTACCTTCTTTTGCGCGTTGCAAAGGGCGCAGGGGCCGATCGGTCGTTGGAAGCCAGCAGTTCCTGCAAGCTCGCGCGTCTTGTGATTGGCGTGCTGCCGAACCGACAAATTGAGACGTTCCGTGATACAGTCGTCGCAAACCGCCTCAGGCTTAAGACGTTCAACGAACGCTTTGACCCGCTCCAAAACAGTCCTGATCATCGTCTCCCTTCTTCCGGCAATTGTCTTGTGACGATAGCCGCATCGTCGGCCGGCGTTATCACTGGCTCATTCCGATCCTTGCGCTCGGAGTAGCGATCAACGAGTTGTTCTGCGTGCGGCCTTAACAGCACCGTGAAGCGGACCAGTTCTTCCATCACATCGACGATGCGGTCGTAGAGCGAAGATGGCTTCATACGGCCGGCCTCGTCGAACTCCTCGTAGGCCTTGGGCACGCTGGATTGGTTAGGGATGGTAAACATCCGCATCCAGCGGCCTAGGAGTCGCAGCGTGTTGACCGAGTTGAAGGACTGCGAGCCGGCCGAGACCTGCATGACCGCCAGCGTCCGTCCCTGGGTCGGTCGCATGCCACCGATGCTAAGCGGCAGGTGATCGATCTGGGTTTTCATTATGCCCGTGATCTGGCCGTGCCTTTCGGGGCTGCACCACACCATGCCCTCGGACCAGAATGCATGCTCGCGCAGTTCGTGGACGGCGGGATGGTCATCGCCGCCCACCTGATCGGGGAGCGGCAGGTCTGACGGATCGAAGATGCGCGTCTCCGCGCCGAACAGCTGCAGCAGTCGCGCGGCTTCCTCTACCGCAAGGTGCGAATACGAGCGCTCGCGTAGAGAGCCATACAGCAGCAGGATGCGCGGCGGCGGCTGGTCGGCACCGAGACCTTCGGCAGGGCGGGCATGGATGAAGGCGGGGTCGAGCGCCGGGAAGGTGTCGGGATCGGGCAGGGGACGCAGGCGGGACAAGGAAATTCTCCGGGATTGGCAATCAGCCGCGCGGGCCGAACAGGATGGCTGCGCCGGCGAGCACGACTGCGCCGCCGATGAAGTCCCACCGGTCGGGCGTGGTGCCTTCGACGATCCACAGCCACAGCAGCGACGCGGCAACATAGACCCCGCCATAGGCTGCGAAGGCGCGACCTGCGGCGTCGGTCGGAACGAGAGTTAGCAGCCATGCGAACAGGGCCAGCGACACCATGCCGGGCAGCAGCCACAAGGGGCTCTTCTCCAGCCGCCACCAGGCCCAGAATGCGAAGCAACCGGCGATTTCGAACAGCGCCGCGAGCGGATAGACGAGGATCAGCTTCATGCGAGGCTCAACCGCAGGGCGAGCGCCGCCAGGGTCACCAACAGGATCGGCGTCGTCAGCGTGATACCGACGCGGAAGTAATAGCCCCAGCCAATCTTCACGCCCTTCTGTCCCAGCACATGCAGCCACAGCAGGGTTGCGAGCGAACCGATCGGCGTGATCTTCGGCCCGAGGTCGCAGCCAATGACATTGGCGTAGATCATGGCATCGCGAACCGGGCCGGTGGCACTGGTCGCGTCGATCGACAGCGCTCCGACAAGGACGGTCGGCATATTGTTCATGCCCGAGGATAGCACCGCGGAGAGAATGCCTGTTCCGAAGGCCGCGCCCCATATGCCGCCCTCGGCCGAGCGCTCCAGCACCCCGGCGATCGCGGTGGCAAGCCCCGCATTGCTCATGCCGTAGACGACCAGATACATGCCGAGCGAGAAGATCACAACCTGCCAGGGCGCTTCGCGGATGACCTCGCCTGTAGGAATGACGTGGCCGCGCGCAGCCATCGCGATGAGCGCCAGCGCACCGACGGCAGCGACCGCGCTGATCGGCACGCCGAGCGGATCGAGGACGAAGAAGCCGACCAGCAGCAGGGCCAGCACCACCCAGCCCGCGCGGAAGGTCGCCCGGTCATGGATCGCTTCTGCCGGATCGCGCAGCTGGGCGACGTCGTAGCTGGCCGGAATGTCCTTGCGGAAGAACAGCAGCAGCGCTGCCAGCGTGGCAGCAATCGCTGCCAGGTTAACCGGCACCATAACCAGCGCATACTCGCCGAACCCGATGTCGAAAAAGTCGGCCGACACGATGTTGACGAGGTTGGACACGACCAGCGGCAGGCTCGAGGTGTCGGCAATGAATCCGGCCGCCATGACGAAAGCCAGCGTCGCCTTGGCGTTGTATCCCAGCGCCCGGAGCATAGCGATCACGATCGGGGTCAGGATGAGCGCCGCGCCATCATTGGCGAAGATTGCTGAGACCCCTGCGCCGAGCAATACCACCAGCACGAACAGCCAGCGACCGTTGCCGCGACCCAACCGCGCCACATGGAGCGCCGCCCATTCAAAGAACCCCGCGCGGTCGAGGATGAGACTGATGAGGATGATCGCTACGAACGCGCCGGTCGCATTCCAGATGATGTTCCAGACGACCGGGATGTCGGCGAGCGATATGACGCCGGTGGCAAGCGCTACCATGGCTCCGCCGATCGCGCTCCAGCCAATGCCAAGCCCGCGCGGTTGCCAGATCACCAGCGCGATCGTGGCAACAAAAATCGCGATCGCCAGCAGCATCAGGCGATACGCTCGCCCGCCGCGTCCACGACCTGTTCGCCGTCCTCCTTGGTGAAGGCGCCCTGTTGGGGGTTTGGCAGAATGTCGAGTACCGCCTCGGACGGCCGGCACAGGCCGACGCCGAGCGGGGACACGACGAGTGGTCGGTTGATGAGGATCGGGTGTTCCATTATCGCGTCCACCAGCGCTGTATCGCTCAGGCTCTCATCGCCTAGTCCCAGCTCAGCATAAGGCGTACCCTTTTCGCGTAGCAGCTCTCTGGGACGGAGTCCGGTACGCTCGATCAGGCTTTCAAGCATCGCGCGCGAAGGTGGCGTCTTCAGATACTCGATAACGTGCTGCTCGATCCCGGCATTGCGGATCATCGCCAGCGTGTTGCGCGAGGTGCCGCACTCGGGGTTGTGATAGATGACGATGTCGGTGGTCATTCAGGATTCCTTGGCCTTGGCGCTCGCGCCTTCTTGGCGGCCGATGACGGCCAGCTCGCTGCGCATTGCCATATCGTCGATGCTCTGGAGCGGCAGCATAAGGAAGAGTTCGATCCGGCGTTTGAGATAGCTGAGGGCATCGACGAAAGCCTGCCGCTGGCCATCGCCCTCGACCGCGGCGGGATCCTCGACACCCCAATGCGCGGTGAGCGGCTTGCCTGGCCATACCGGACAGCTCTCGCCCGCGGCGTTGTCGCAGACGGTGAAGATGAAATCGAACTCGGGTGCGTCGGGCTTGGTGAACTCGCTCCAGTTCTTCGAGTGCAGGCCTTCGGTCGGATAACCGAAGCTATCGAGCACCTCGAGCGACATCGGGTGCACATCGCCCTTCGGCTGGCTACCCGCGCTGTAGGCACGGAAGCGACCTCCGCCCATTTTGTTCATCAACGCTTCGCCCAGGATCGAGCGGGCCGAGTTGCCCGTGCAGAGGAAGAGGACATTGTAAATTTTGTCGGACATGGAAGCCTCGCGCAGTTTCGGGAAGGTGGGCTCGGATCTGCAGTCAGGGCTTGCAGGCGCTAAGTTCGAACAGGTCGGCGCAGACCAGCGGATCGCCTTGGCAACAATCTTCCATCAGGAAAGCAAGCAGCTTGCGCATACCGCCAAAGTCTGCGCGGTAGTGAATGAGGCGGCTCTCACGTTCCGACTGAACCAAACCCGCCCGCTCAAGGGTCGCAAGGTGATGCGACATGGTCGACGGAGGTACGCCCGCCCTTTCGGCAATCGCGCCGGCAATGCAACCCTCGGGTCCCGCCTTCACCAACATCCGGAAAACGGACAGGCGTGTTTCGTGGGCAAGTGCGCCGAGTGCATCGACAGACCAGCCCTGCGCGCTTGTTTCTACCATGATTTGTCGATCCTTCTAGATTGATCGAAATATGATCTGGCACGCAGCGCGTCAATCGATATTTCGATTGTTGTCGAACCAAGATTTTCCTGATCTGCGTCAGAGCGCCTCTGTGCTTGCCGGTATATGCAACCAGTTTGCTTGACGGATCGATGACCGCAGCGTTCGCTCGGGCAGAGCCCATCCGCTTGCGTGAGTGGCAGTCCGCATGGGACGGTGAATATCTAACCGTTGATGAGCGGATGAGTGCAGCCCGGTCGTACGTGTCGCGTTTTATGCAGCGTCTAATGCAAGCCGATTACGACATGGGCCTACCCGGATTATTTCAGGCACCAAAATCGATGTCTGCATACTCGACGGCGCTCGCGCTGCCACAAAGTTCACCGGGCCCCAGCGCGATACACGTGCGGAAGAGTTCGGTTGCAGGACGATGGAAATAGCCGAGGGCTTGGCAGCATGGCACGAAATCACGGGTATTTCGGACCGCCTCTTCTGGCAGGTCGAACGCGGTATTCAACGTTGTCAGATTCATGAGCGTAGAAAAAGCTTTGCCATTCACCTCGTTCACTGACTCCGCTTGCTTGCGGGGAAGCTGGCCTGTCCGGAGCGCACAACGCTCGACTATGGATCGTAGCGAAGAAGTCGCAACGCATTGAACACGACGAGAAGCGTCGATCCTTCATGCATCACGACAGCGGGCCCGATCCCGAGGCCGAATATGGTAGCCGGGACTAGCAGAGCGACCACGCCCAGGCTGACATAGACGTTCTGGCGGATGATGCTGCGCGATTTGCGAGACAGGCCGACGGCAAAGGGCAAATGGCGCAGATCATCCGCCATCAAGGCGACGTCCGCTGTTTCAAGCGCGACGTCGGATCCGGCGGCGCCCATGGCAATGCCGACCGTGGCGCGCGCCATGGCGGGCGCATCATTCACTCCGTCGCCGACCATGGCGACCTTCGCTTCCTGGCTGAGCGCCTCGATAGTCGCGACCTTGTCTTCGGGCATCAGGTCGCCGCGCGCCTCGTCCAGCCCCACCTCAACAGCGATAGCTTCGGCTACCTTGGCGTGATCGCCCGAGATCATGAGCATCCGTTCAATGCCAAGCTTGCGCAGTTCCGTCAGCGTCTCCTGCGCGCCGTCGCGCGGCGTATCCATCATCCCGATTACGCCGAGATCGCGCCCGCCGTAGCGCACGGCCATGGTCGTGCGCCCCTTATCGCGCAGCTTCTCGATGGCGTCGGCTGACGATGTGCCGAGCGGTTCGAGCCCATCCGCACCGAACATCTCCGCTTTGCCGATCCATGCCGTCTCACCTTCGAGCATGGCTTTCACACCGCGTCCGGTCAGGCTTTCCAGGCCCTCGGCTTTCCGATCCGCTGGCGCGTCCAGACGCGCCTTGCCATCCCTAACGACCGCTTGCGCCAGCGGATGGTCGCTCAGCGCCTCGACCGCCACGGCGACTTGCAACAGCTCACGTTCATCAATGCCCGGGGCCGGGATCACATCGGTTATCCGCGGCTCCCCTTCGGTGAGCGTGCCGGTCTTGTCGAAGGCGATGGCCTTCAGCGTGCCGAGGTCTTCCAGCGCTGCGCCGCCTTTCACCAGCACGCCGCCACGTGCCGCGCGGGCTACACCGGACAGCACGGCACTGGGCGTGGCGATTGCCAGGGCACAGGGGCTGGCCGCGACCAGCACGGCCATGGCACGATAGAAACTCTCGCTGAAAGGCTCGTCAATCACCAGCGGCGCACAGAGCAACAGCGCGGCCAGCAGTAGCACGAGAGGGACAAATACGCGTTCGAACTTGTCGGTCATCCGCTGGGTGGGCGAGCGTTCGGTTTCCGCTGCAGCCACCAGCGCGGCAACCTTGCTGAGCGTGCTTTCGTTCGATTTGCGCGTCACCTCGATTTCCAGCGCGCCGCTGCCATTGATGGTCCCGGCAAAGGCGCGCGAGACGGCATCGACGGCACCGGCAGCCGTGCGCGCTGCGGCACGATCCTCGACCGGACGTTTGTCGACCGGAATGCTCTCGCCGGTCACGGGCGCCTGATTGATGGCAGACTGACCCTTGATGATGAAACCATCGGCAGGCAGGCGCTCGTTGGGACGGACCAGCACGACGTCGCCGACGACAAGTTCCTCGACTGCGACATCGACCGGCGATCCGTCGCGCAGCACGGTCGCGCGTTCGGGTGCAAGTTCGGCCAGCGCGTCGATCGCGCGTTTCGCGCGTCCCATGGCGAAACTTTCCAGCGCATGACCCAGGCTGAACAGGAACAGCAGCAGTGCGCCTTCCGCGAACTCGCCCAGGATCGCCGCGCCCGCCGCCGCAACGAGCATGAGCGAATCAATCTTGAACTGGCGCGCCAGCGCATTCTCGACTGCTTCGCGCAACGTGAACAGTCCGCCGAAAAAGTAGGCGGCGACATACCCTGCCAGAGGCAACCAGTCCGGCGTGGTGGGCACCAGCTTTTCCACCGCGAACCCCACGGCCAGCGTGATGCCGGAAAGGAGTGCGAAGGCCAGCTCTACGGGCAGGCCGAAAAGCTTGGCAGCCCCATGCGCGTGATGGTGATTGTCAGCCATAAATTCAGATCTCCCCAGTGGGATATTCGCGGCGCTCATCGCGGGTCAGGTTGAGCCGGAGCATCGCTCGCCATTTTTCTCGCCATCCGACATCTTGACCGTTCTCCCGCAGCACCAGCCTGGCAATGGCGGGAAGGACGAAGAGCGTAAGCGCGGTCGCGGTGATCAATCCGCCGATCACGACCGTAGCCAACGGACGCTGCACTTCGGCGCCGGTTCCAGTCGCGATGGCCATGGGCACGAAGCCGAGCGAGGCCACCAGCGCAGTCATCAGCACTGGCCGCAGTCTTGCCAACGCACCGTCACAGATCGCGTCATCGAGCGACATTCCCTTGTCGAGGCGCTGTCGGATTGCCGTCATCATCACGAGGCCATTCAGCACCGCGACACCCGAAAGAGCGATGAAGCCCACCGCGGCGGACACCGAGAACGGCATCCCCCGCAAGGCAAGCGCGAACACTCCGCCTGCCAGCGCCATCGGTATCGCGCTGAACACCGCGAGTGCCGGAACCCACCCGCCTAGCGCCATGAACAGCAGCAGCAAGACCAGCGCGAAGCAGACCGGAACGACGAGCCCGAGCCTCGCCTGCGCGGCCTGGAGGTTCTGGTATTGTCCGCCCCATTCGATGAAGGAGGCAGCCGGCAGAGTGACGTTCTCGGAGACGCCCGCCCGGGCCTCCTCGACAAACGAGCCGAGATCGCGCTCGCGCACGTTCGCCGACACGATCACCAGCCGGCGACCCTGCTCGCGCCGGACCTCGGCGAGGCCGTCGACTACCTGGAAATCCGCCAGCGTGCGAAGGGGAACGGTGACCCCGTTTTCGAGCACTATGGGAAGAGCGCCGAGCTGATCGAAATCGTCCCGGGTCGCATCGGCGAGCCGCACGACGACATCGAACCGGCGGTCACCCTCGAACACCAGGCCGGCGGGGCGGCCGCCCAGCGCGATGGCCACGGACTGCGCGACCTCCTCCACGGTCAGACCATAGCGGGCAATCGTCGGTCGATCGAAGGCGATGTCGAGCGTGGGGAAGCCGGTGACCTGCTGGACCTTGACGTCGGCAGCACCCTCGACGCCGCGAAGCACCCCGGCCACTTCTCCGGCTGACCGGGTCAGCGCCGTGAGGTCGTCTCCGTAGAGCTTGACCGCCACGTCGCCGCGGACACCCGCGATCAGCTCGTTGAAGCGCAGTTCGATGGGTTGGCTGAACTCGTAGAGGTTGCCGACCAGACCGCTGAGCGATTCTTCCATCTCGGCGACAAGTTCGTCCTTCGACAGGTCGGGATCGGGCCACTCCTCGCGCGGCTTCAGGATGACGTAGGCATCGGACGCGTTCGGCGGCATCGGATCGCTCGCGACCTCGGCCGTGCCGGTGCGCGAGAAAACCAGTTCTACTTGTGGGAAGGCCTCGAGCTTGTCCTCCACCTGTCTCTGCATGGCGAGCGAGCGTTCGAGCGAGGTCGACGGTATCCGCAGCGACTGAACCGCGATGTCCCGCTCGTCGAGCTGGGGCGTGAACTCGCTGCCGAGAAAGGTAAACATCAAAGCTGCTACGGCAAACAGCCCGGCACCCGCTCCGATCACCGGCCATGGGCGTGCGATGGCACGGCGCAGGGCCGGGCCATAGCGTTCCTTCGCGATCCGGACCGGCTTGACCTCCTTCTCGGTCAGCTTGCGATTGAGGAGCACCGCGATCATCGCCGGGACAAAGGTCAGCGACAGCACGAAGGCGGAGGCGAGCGCCAGCATGACCGTGATGGCCATGGGCGAGAACGTCTTGCCCTCGACACCAGTGAAGGTGAGAAGCGGCGCATAAACCAAGAGGATGATCGCCTGGCCGTAGACGGTCGGCCTGATCATCTCCTGTGCCGCCAGCCGCGTCTCGGTCAGCCGCTCGCCGAGGCTGAGCAGTCTGCCTTCGTGGTGCTGCCTCGCAGCGAGCCGCGCGACGCTGTTCTCGACGATGATGACCGCGCCATCGACGATGAGGCCGAAGTCAAGTGCCCCGAGGCTCATCAGATTGCCCGACACTCCAAGCCTGTTCATTCCCACGGCGGCCATCAGCATGGATACCGGAATGACCAATGCAGCGATGATCGCTGCCCGGATATTGCCGAGCATCAGGAACAGGACTGCGATAACCAGGAGCGCGCCCTCGACGAGGTTCTTTTCAACGGTTGCAATAGTCGCATCGACGAGCGACGAGCGGTTGTAGACGATTTCGGCGACCACTCCGGCAGGGAGCGAGGCGCGAACTTCTTCCAGTCGTTCGGCCGAGGCGGCAGCCACGGTGCGGCTGTTCTCGCCGCTGCGCATGAGGACCGTACCCACAACCGCCTCCTCGCCATTGAGCGAGGCAGCACCGGTTCTGAGGTCGCCGCCGATGCGAACCGAGGCGACATCTCCGATCCGGATCGGAACGCCCTCGCGGGTCGCGACGACCGCCTGTTCGATATCTTGCGTGCCTCCAAGCCGCGCATCGACGCGGACGAGCAGAGCCTCTCCGGCGCGATCGACGAAGTTGGCGCCCTCAGCAAGGTTCGCCGCTTCCAGAGCATCGATCAGGGTGTCGAACGACAGGCCGTAGCCGGTCAGCCGGGCGGGATCGGGCTGGACCAGGAACTGCTTCTCGTAGCCACCGATCGAGTCCACGCCTGCGACGCCATCGATTGAGCGCATGAGCGGTGCAACGACCCAGTCCTGCACCGTGCGAAGATAGGCTGCCTTGGCGACTTCGGTGTCGAGGCGCTCGCCGCGTTCGGTGATGAAGCTCCCGTCCGGCTGCCAGCCGGTTCGACCACCCTTGGGCGCATCGCGACCTCCCGGGTACTCGTATTCGATCGTATACATGAGCACTTCGCCCAGGCCCGTCGAGATCGGTCCCATCGTGGGCTCCGCTCCTTCCGGCAGCGAGGCACCGATCGGGGCGAGCCGTTCGTTCACCTGTTGGCGCGCGAAGTAGATATCGGTGCCTTCTTCGAAGATCGCCGTGACCTGGCTGAAGCCGTTGCGCGAGATCGAGCGGGTCATCTCGAGCCCCTCGATCCCGGCAAGCCCGGTCTCGATGGGGAATGTCACCTGCGTCTCCACCTGCGACGGGGAGAGCGCGGGCGCGCTGGTGTTGATCTGCACCTGCGTATTGGTGATGTCCGGCACCGCATCGATCGGCAGGCGCAAAAGGTTCATGGCGCCGTAGATCGCGGCGAAGACGGTGAGGACGATGACCGCCCAGCGGAACCGCACGGCGATGTCGAGGATAGCCCCGATCAAACCGTGGCGATGGCTGGCCGAACCGGTGTGGTTTCCCACCTCGGGCGTGGGCCGTGTCTCAGTGACCATGTTCGGCGCCCTCCTTCCCGAGTTCGGCCTTGAGCAGGAAGGCGTTGGCGACAGCGATCCGCCATCCCTCCTGGAGGCCGGAGAGAATTGTCACCATGCCCGCAGACCGAGTTCCGACTTGGACCTCGCGGGCCTGGAACCCGGTCTTCGTCCGGACAAAAACGACATCGCGCCCCTCGACCACCTGGATAGCGTCCTCCGGCACCGCGATGCGGTCGCGGTCGATCTCACCCGAAGGTCTGATCCGCGCCTGGAGAAACGCGCCCGGCTGAAGGCCAGGAATACCGCGCGACAACGACAGGACCGCAGTGGCACTGCGGCTTTCCGGATCGAGAGAAGGCGTGACCGAACGCACCCGGGCGCCAATTTCGCGGCCATCGCCGACGACCAGCACGGCCTCGTCACCAGGCTGGATGCGGGAGGCTTCAGCGGAAGGGAGCGCCACCTCGATCTGAAGCCCGTTCGGATCGACCACGCTGTAAAGCTCCTCGCCGGCGTTCACGAAGGCTCCGAGCACAATGGGTGCCGCGGTGATTCTGCCGGCCAGAGGAGAGGTGACTGCCAGCGATCGCCCATCACCGCTGACACCGGCTGCTGCTACTGCCGCCTGCGCCCGTTGCAATTCCGAACGCGCTACGCTGAGATTGGCCTGCGCGGCCTCCAAGTCCTGGCGGGCGGTGACGTTTGCTTCGAACAACCGCCGTTCGCGTTCGTAGGCGGCCGACAGCTCGCCCACCCGCGCACGCGCGGCACTGAGCTGCGAGGCGAGAGCCGCAGCGTCCGCGCTTTCGATGCGGGCGACGGTTTCCCCGCGCGACACATAGTCGCCGAGCGTCTTGCCCACCGAGCGAACGACGCCAGAAGCACGGGCGTCGATCCGCGCGGAAGCGGTGGGGCTTGCTGCGACCGTTGCGGGGAATACGAGTTCGACAGCGGCGCCAGACCGCACGGCGGCCAGCTGTATCCCGGCCTCGCTGATCTGCTGCTCGCTCAGCGTGACCACCCCCTCGGGTGTCTCCGCCTCCGCTTCTTCCTGCGCATGGTCGTCGACTTCGGCGGTCGGCCAGAAGATCAGCGTCAGCGCGCCGATCGCGATCACGATACCGACGAGGATCGCCAGCTTTCTGCGTGTCATGGAAGTATCTTTCATTGTGCGGCCAGCCCGATCAGTTCGGCTGCGGCCAGGCCCCTCTGTTCGCGGGCAGCAATGAGCGCCTCGCGGATCGTGTCGCGCGCCTCGGCGGCAGCGAGAACTTCGATCAGGGGGAAACGTCCGTTGCGATATCCGATGTTCACGAGGCGTAGCGCCTCCTCCGCCTGCGGGAGCGATGTCCGTGACAGGGTCTCGACGCGCGCTTCGGCACCAAGATACCTTGCGCGGGCGGTGGCGACCGCCTGCTCGTAGTCCGCGAGGGCCACGGCTTCGCGAGCGTTCGCTGCACGCAAACGAGCCTCGGCAGCCGCAACGTTGCCCTGGTTGCGGTCCCGGAAAGGAAGCGGGATCGAAACGCCGACAAGGAAGGCGTTGTCGCCGCTTTCCGCAAAACGCCGCACGCCCGCGGAGACCGTCGGATCGGGAATACGCAGACTTCGCTGCTGCACGATCTCCGCCGCTGCAGCCGTGCTCTCCGCACGCGCGACCCTGTAGGTCAGGCTTTCCGTCGCGCCGGCCATTATGGAAGCGGGCGGGAGGACATCGGGAAATTCCGCCGGAACAAGCGGCGCTTCACCGCCCGCCCATAGAGCGGCGAGCGCTGTTCGAGCCGACAGGCTCTCCGCCTCGGCCTCGACCAGATGTGCGCGCGCTTCGGCGAGGGCTGCGTCCGCTCTCAGCGCGCGCAGAGGCGGCTCGCGGCCGACCTCCACGAGGACCCCAGCTATGCGCGCCAGTTCTTCGTTCCGCGCGACCACATCCTGCGCAAGTTCGACCCGGGCAGTTGCGGCGACAGCCGTGAGGTATCGCTCGCGCACCAACTGGCCCAGTTCCACCGTGGTCAGTTCGGCCCTGAGGGAAGCGAGTTCGGCCTGGGCTTCAGCCGCACCGACACGGGCGGAACGTTTGCCGCCTAGTTCGAGACGCTGGCCTACCGAGAGCGTATACTCGGTCGACTGAAGGCCGGAAAAAGCCCCGCTGCCAGCGAAATTCTCGACCTCGAAGGACACTTCGGGATTGGTCCGAAGGCGAGCCTGATAGACAAGCGCCGCCGCCGCTTCAGATTCCGCGCGGGGTCCCACGAGGCGAGGGTTGGAGGCGGAGGTATCGGCCTCAGCGGCGACCCCGCTGAGTTCAAGCGCTTGGTTGAGCGTGACGACACGCGGATCCTGCGCGCTGGCAGGTCCCGTGGACAGGGCAAGTACCAGCCCCCAGACGGGGCCTGCTCGCCACAATATGGCGGACATGACTAAAAATTCCTCTGCTGACGTTCAGTTCGGCGTCGGATCGCTGGTCCGACGCGCGGCAAACGTCAGGCTCGAGGAGGGGGTGTGGCCAGTTCTGCCAGGCCCGACTCGGACCAGGGCTGGTCGGCCCCACTTAGCACGGCTGCATTCTTGCCCAGCACAGCAGGTTTCGACGACTGGCCGAGGGCCTGCGACGCGTGATGGCAATGGCCATGCGCACAGGTGCCGTGCTTCTCCGGACCTGAGTCGTCATTGTCCGACTCGCCATGCTGTTCGAGCTGAGATGCGACCGGCGGCTCTCCAGCGCATTCGGCCGCTTCCGCCACCGGTGCCCATAGGACACCGAGCGCGGTGCACAGCGTGACGAGCTGCAGCAAGAAGGAGCGGGCGAAGAGCCGGGTCATCGGGTGTCCGATAGCAGCGCGATCTTCACAAATGAAGTGCAATCTCGAGTGACGAAATGTGATGTCATGACAATACGTTCGTTCTACCAAGCGCTCTTCTTTGATGAGCAATCATTTCGATTTGGCGTCAGACCAAGCACGCGTCTGATCTCCGGCTCTATCTCCATCCGGGCGAAAGCACTGACATTGGAACGGCCCCTGTTTCCGACCGGCAGCCTTCCTGTAGAGTTGCCCACGGGGGCGAGCGCAAGCCTGAGCATTTGACCGCGAACCTCCCGCCAATCTCCTACTCTCCAGGCAAGCCGCAGCATGCGCCAATGCGCGACGCAGTGCGGTCCGAAACGGTCTTGAGCGACCACGTGAGCCCGCTCGAGATGGTGCCAGGCTTTTTCGAAATTCTGCTCTTCGGAAGCTTTCTTTGCGCGTCGGTATTCTTCTGCGAGGAATGCACTCCTGCTGCTGACGGTATTGCTATTCATGGGCCAGCTCCCGCCGAGCCTGCCCGAATACCTCGATGCTTCCCCAGAACGCCAGTCCGGCCATGATCGAGGCGACCAGCAGGTCGGGCCATGCCTGGCCCGTTCCGAAAACGCCGAGAGCGGCCCCGAGAACCGCGATGTTCCCGATCGCGTCGTTGCGCGAGCAAATCCAGACCGACCGCATGTTCGCATCGCCCTCGCGGAAGCGGAAAAGCATGAGTGCGACGATTACGTTGGTCGCCAACGCCAGCGTGCCGACTATTCCCATTGTCGAAGGCTCCGGATCGGCACCTGCTATGAGGCCATAGATGGCGTAGCCGATCACCCATATACCGAACGCGAGCATGGTTGCTGCCTTTATCAGAGCAGCTTTCGCCCGCCATGCGAGCGCCATCCCGGCAACGCCCAGGCTGATCGCATAGTTCGCTGCATCGCCGAAGAAATCGAGCGCGTCGGCCTGAAGGGAGCGGGAATCGGCGGCGATACCTGTTATCATTTCAACGACGAACATCGCCGCATTGGCGATGAGTGCAATCCAGAGTACGCGGCGCCAGCGCGGATCGTTGTGCGCGGCGGTATCGGGTTCCGGTGTCTGGCAGCAGGACTTGCCCATGCCGCTCTCCTTGCAACGTTCGAGTCGCAAGCACATATGCACCTTGTAGCAACTACAAGGTCAAGCGATGCGTATCGGAGAACTTGCGAAAGCCACCGGCACCAAGGCGGAAACTATCCGCTATTATGAGCGTGAAGGTATTCTGCCTGCCGCCGACAGGACAGCTGGAAATTACCGCGATTATTCGAACGAGCATCTGGCGACATTGTCTTTCGTGCGGCGTGCGCGTGGACTGGGCTTCAGTACGTCGCAGGTGAAGGAACTGCTAACCCTTTCAGATAACGACGACAAATCCTGTAGCGACGTCGATCAACTGGTTCGCCAGCAGTTGAAAGAGGTGAACCGAAAGATCGAGAACCTTATTCTACTTCGAGACGAACTAAGCCAGATGCTTCAATCTTGTGAGGCCAGTCGTATTGGTGATTGCCAGATTGTCGAACGCCTCGCGCAATCACCGCAAGTTTGGCGGTAGCCAACCTCGCAGCATTTCGCGTTACAAATTCTGCAGTCCGGTTGTGCAATCGGCAGTGAAGCCGGACCAATTACAATCGATCTTAGTCCGATAGATGCATCTCGCCGCCGAAAATAACGAGGGACTTCTGCGCCGCCAGGCAAATGAGAGCCAAGGTCAAGTCCGGCGATGAAGGGACCTCCTTCATTCGCACGACCACCCCTGGGAGTGCGATCTTTTCGATCGAGCCAGAAAAGCGGAGTACTCATTTCACGGAATTCATCCGATGCCAAAGCACCTGTCTGGACCGCGAAAGCGGAAGTCGTTTCCAATACTAAGCCTTACTAACGGACTTTCGTAGCCTGCGCCGCCGCGCCGACAATTTCGGAAAGCGGTTAGCTAGAAGCACAAACCCCGAAACAGCGATGAGGGTGCCGCCCAGACCGAACAGGAGCAGCCACCAGCTATTGATCCGGTCGCGCTGGGTCCAGTCCATGATGTGGAGCCCCCAGATGAAATCGAACAGGCGCCAGGTGTCGCTCCGCGCGGCCAGCACCGCGCCGGTCGATGCATCGATATAGAGGCGCGTCCCATCCGGATCGGCGAATTGCACCTGCCACGCTGGAAACGGCCCGCCGAACTCCGTACCGACCGGCGCTTCGATGGCCTCCGATGACGTGATTGCGGTTTCAGGCCCCGTCCAGGCAGCCGAGGCGATTTGCTCGGCGGTACCGCGTGAGAGCGGGGACAATTTCCGTCCGGTCGCTGCTTCGTGCAGTGAGGCGCTGCCATTGACGCGCTTCAACTCGACCACCGGCTTCCCGTTAACGGTCTTTGTGGTTGCCGAGACCAGGTCGCCGCCATTGGTAGCCCATGCGGGTAGCGGTGCGTCGGCGCCCAGGGGCACAGGCTCGCGCGAGATCACGTGCTCGGAGCGGACATGCTCGATCTTCAGATACGACATGATCGTCCCGGTTGCCATCCACAGGAGCGCTTGCACGCCGACGAAAACAGCGAGCCACTTGTGGACCTTGCTGCCGAAGATGTGCAGCCGGAGCTTGCGCGAACGCTGGCTTGCCATTGCGGAAGCGACGGGTTTTTCAGTTCGGGCGCGGAGCGCGCGACGAGGAGTGGTACTGGACGATCTTCCACACGCCGTCTTCGTGGGTGAGGACAGAGGTGGCGACCCCGTCGCGTTCGATGACGCGGCCATCCGTGAGTGCGATCCGGTAGCGATAGGTTTCGTGCCCAAGCGCCACATGACCGGCCATCCGGACATTGACCGTCGGATTGGAGAATGTGAACTCGGTTATCTCGCCAAGTTCCGGGCCGAGGTGGTGCTCCATGTACTGGGCGAATGAGCCCTCGGCCTTGCCGTTCTCGAACACCAGCGAATCCGCACGAAACAGGGCACGCATGGCGGCTTCGTCGCGTGCCACCAGCGCCTCGCGGTAAGCGACGAGCACAGCCGTCGCCTCTTGCGTCAGCGCGTCCGGGGCCGTGGTTTGTGTGCCGTGGGCCGAATGATCGGCGTGCTGTGCGTGTGCTGCGGTCGGCATCCAGAAGACCGCGAGGGCAGACGCGGTGGCAAGACTTTTTAAATTCACCGTAATTTCCTTCTCAGAACCAGAACCGAACCCCGACGACGTAGTTCGTCACGCTCGGATCCTCACCCGCGAGGCGGGCGTAGTCGGCACTCTGGCCAATTTTCCATTCCTGTTCTATGCCAATATAGGGCGCAAATTCACGGGCGAATTCATAGCGCAGCCGCAATCCCAGCTCGACCGAATCGAGACCGGCGCCGACACCCAGTTCGGGAATGTCCTGCGCCGACAGGTTCACCTCGGCGCGCGGTTGCAGGATCAGGCGCTGGGTAACGCGCTGGTCCAGTTCGGCTTCGACACGTGCCGTCATATCGCCCTTGGTCGACAGGAAGGCGGCCGCGTCGACCTCGAACATGTAAGGCGCAAGGCCCTGCACACCGATGACGGCGTGGGTCCTTTCGGGACCGGTCAGGTCCTGCCGGACACCAGCCTGCAAGTCCCACCATGGGCCGATCGCATGGCTCCACAGTCCTTGGATTTCAGCGGATTCGAGGCTTTCGCCGAATGTGCCTTCCCCCTCACTCTTGAACCAGAACTTGTCGAGGTCGCCGCCGTAGTAGCCCTGCACGTCCCACAGGTAGCCATCCCCGCCTTGCCGCGCGCGGTATTCGGCGCGGTCGCCTTGGAACCAGAAGACATTCATCCCGCCGTTCTCGGCTCGCAAAGCATCGCGCGAGGCGCGCATCGCTTCCGCGCCCCAGATTGCATCGGCGGCGCGAGGCGGTCCCGATCCTGCCGCAGCAGGGGGCGGTGCTTGCGGGATGGGAGCCATGTCCATCGTGTCATGGTTCATAGTGCCATGGTCCATAGTGCCAGGGTCCATAGGTCCTTGGTCCATCGCTCCGTGGTCCATCGCCTGATGGTCCATCGGCGCTTGGCCGGACGATTGCGTCCCTTCATGGTCCATCGCCGGCATCTTGCTATGATCCATCGCCGAATGGTCCATGGCAGAATGGTCCACTCCCTCCATCTGGCTATGGTCCATCTGAGAATGATCCATGCCCGAATGGCCGTCGTGCCGATCGGCGGAGACGGGTTCGGCCGGTTGCGCTGTGGGCGCACACGCCCCCTCAGGCACCGGATGGCCCATGGCGCGATGGCGTGCCGCCTCCTTTTCGCATTCCGTCTGGGCAGGCGTTTGTGCGGTAGGCATCGCGTGACCTGAATGGTCCTGTGCGATGGCGGGAGCGGCAGTGCTCGCGAGGAGCATGGCGACGAGCAGGCGCATCAGTCTTCTCCCACCCGCTTCACATCGGGCTGGTTTCCTCGCGGCGCGACGGTCACGATCTGGAACATGCCCGAATGCATGTGATAGAGCAGATGGCAGTGGAAGGCCCAGTCGCCTTCCTCGTCGGCGGTGAGGTCGAAGGTGGCGCTGCCGCCGGGCTGGACGATTACCGTGTGCTTCTGCGGCTGGCGATCGGCGGGCGCGCCGTTGACCAGCTCGAAGAAATGGCCGTGCAAGTGGATCGGGTGCGCCATCATCGTGTCGTTGACGAGTTTCACCCGGACTCGCTCGTTATAGGCGAAGCGGATTGGATCGTCGCTGACGGCGGTGAACTTCTTGCCGTCGAACGACCACATGTAGCGCTCCATATTGCCGGTCAGGTGAATTTCCATGCTCCGTGACGGGCGGCGCAGATCGTCGTTCGGTTCGAGCGCCACGAGATCCTTGTAGTTGAGAACCTTGTGCGGAACGTTGTCCAGGCCAAGGCCCGGATCGCCCATTCGATCGACGGGGTTCATCGACACCATGTCGATTCCGGGGCCGACCTTCACGCTGGGCGGCAGCAAGGACGTGTCTCGCATGTTCATGCCGCTCATATCCATCCCGGCCATCGGCTCGGCAGTCCCACCCTGCGACGGCATGTCATGGCCCATGGCCGAATGATCCATGCCGGCCATGTCGCCGCCGCCATGGTCCATCCCGCCCGACCCGTGATTCATACCCATGTCCGCCATCGTCAGCAGCGGCGGATCGCGCAGGGGCGGCACGGTTGCCCGCGCGCCGGGGCGGGATGCCAAGGTAGCTACGGCCATGCCTGACCGATCCATGCTTTCGGCGACGATCGTGCGGGCTTCGCCGGTCGGCTCGACGACGATGTCGTAGGTCTCCGCCGTGCCGATCTGGAACTCCTCGACCTCGATCGGGCGCACGTTCTGGCCGTCGGCGCCGACCACCCAGAATTTCACGCCGGGAATGCGGACGTTGAAGAAGGTCATCGCGCTGCCATTGATGACGCGCAGCCGTACCCGTTCTCCAGGGTTGAACAGGAACTCCAGACCCTCTTCCGGGCCGCGCCCGTTGGCGAGATAGGTGTAGGTCGAGCCGGTCACGTCGAGGATGTCGGTCGCCATCATGCGCATACGCGCCCACATCCGGCGGTCCTCGCCCGACAGCGGATAGTCGTCGGTCCAGGTGTTCTGCTGGTAATTGAAGTAGCCTTCGCCCTTCTTCAGCTTGTCCATGATCGTATGGGGGTGAAGAGGCGTGAAGTCGCTCAGGAGTAGAACATAGTCGCGGTCCGTTTGCACGGGGTCCGCCCCGGCGGGTTCAACCACGATCGGGCCGTAGTGCCCGGCCTGCTCCTGCAACCCCGAGTGACTATGCCACCAGTAGGTGCCGCTCTGTCGCAGCGCGGGGATGTCATAGACGAATGTCTCACCCGGCTTGATCCCCGGGAAGCTGACGCCGGGGACGCCATCGAACTGGAATGGCAGCAGCAAGCCGTGCCAGTGGATCGAGCTGTCTTCATCGAGCGTGTTCGTGACCGCGAGCCGAACCGGCTGGCCTTCCTTGAGGCGAACCAGCGGACCCGGCACGCTGCCGTTGACGGCGATCGCGTGTCCGCGACGCCCCTGCACGACACGAGGCCCTTCGCCGATTGTCAGAGCGATGTCGCGGCCCGACACCTCGTCGAAACCGGGGCGGATCGCCCCGTTGTGCAGATCACCTCCTCGGGCCCATGCCGGGACGGTGTACGCTAGCCCCATAAACGTCGCGGCTTGGGCGCTACGGGTCAGAAATCTGCGGCGGTCAAAAGCAAATGGTTGAGTGGGTTTCGTGGTGCTCATACCCAGCCTTACGCATGAACTGCGATTAGGCCTCAAACATATCCGAGTTTTTTTCGCGCAGGCGCTGACGGGCACGGTACACGCGCATTTCGACCGTCTTCTCTGTCACGCCAAGTAACTGCGATACCTCGCGGTGGCTTCGTCCTTCCACGGCGACCAGGACCAGCGCTTCACGTAGCCGGACTGGCAACCTTTCGATTGCCCGCGAGACTTCATGGAGTAATTGTCGGTCGGCAACGTGGGTTTCGGTGCCTGGCTCGTCAGAGGCAATCGGAATCTCCGGATCGAACGATCCAATGCCCAAAAATTGTGATACCTTGCGCCGCCGGAGCCTGTCGCGGCATTTGTTGAGTGTTACGGTTGTAAGATAAGCCGCAATCGGTTTGGCGGGGTCCAGCTTGGCTCGAGCTACCCATGTTGATGCAAGAGCAGTCTGCAGAGCGTCCTCGGCCTCTTCCGAAGATCCAAGCATTCGGCGGGCGAGCCCAAGCAGTCGCGGCAAATGGGGTTCGACAAGCCGGCCGAATGCCGTCCTGTTACCAGCCCTGACCTTTTCGACGAGGCCGGATTCAAGAGTGTCGTCGAGCCCCTGCACGAATGGTCATTCGTCGGCTTCGCCGGTCAGCGACAAGGAAACCTGACGATCAAACCGCGCCTTCTGCTCGGGTTTCAGCAGAGCGCGCATCGCGAAAACATGGCCAACTGTGGCCTTCTGTAGATCGCCCATGCGACCGTGCACATCGTCGATGGCTGCGGCTACCTTGGGGCCGTATTCGTGCTCCTCGTCCATGGCGACCGCGAGCCTGGCATTAGCTGCGCGAAGGGAGTGTTCAAGTTCATTTCGCTCGACGGTGAACCGCGCCTCGAGCCGCTCGAGCCGCTCCCTCTGTGAAGCGTCGAGGTCGAGCTCCTCGTGGACAAAGTCGTGCAGCGTCTGCGGATGTGCGACACCGCGCCATTCGCCTATGGCAAACGCTCCGATACACCCGGCCGCCAAAGCAAGAAGAGCGGCAATTGCAAATTGGAATGCGCTGATCTTCATGGTTCGACGTGGAGCAACGCAGCAGGAGAAAGGTCTGCACCATCGACAAGGCGGAAGCTTGCGGCCTCGGCACTTGCCGGCGCTGCGGTAGCACCAATACCTGCACCGAGACCGACGAAAGCCATGGCCGCAAACAATGCCAGGCGTGTACGCTCCGACGACCTCTCCTCAAGCTGACCCGCTCGCATCCAGACGCCGTCCATGAAGCCGTCGGACACCGACGGGGCGGGCATGTTCCCCAGGTCCGCCAACGCGTGCTCTAAGAGTTCGTTCTTGTTCATTCGGTTCAATTCCTTCGCTACCTATACGAAGTCGGCGCATTTGGCCCTCGAAACTTTTTTCGAGGGCTTCGAATGGTTGACGCGTATTTCGAGCATGACGGTCCTTCGCATCCTTCGGTCTCACTTCGCCATCCTGCTGGTCGCTGCTCTTTCCTTGCCAGTTGATGCCAGTGCGCACGATGGCCACAAGAAAGACATGAGCGATGCCGAGATGGCGCAGATGGAAATGCATGGAGACGCGGACATGCATGGAGCGCCGTCGGCGGCTCGCGATCATTTGGCCTCGGGAAAGACCGAACCCGCCGCCACGACGGCTGCAACGCCAGTGACGGCCGAGCAGGCTCTCGAGGCGAAAATCGCGGAGAACCGGATAACCTCTGCGGGGGACCTGCTCGGGCGACTTCATCCTGTTGCGGCACACTTCCCCATCGCCCTGCTCTTGATGGCTGCAATCGCTGAAATCTTGTTGTTCATGCGTCCAGCATGGGGGCTTGAAATAACCGTACGCTTTCTCGTTTCCGGTGGAGCTGCCGGCGCTGCAGCGGCCGCTGTCTTCGGTTGGTTTGCCGGTGGCTGGCGCCTGGAAGATCGTTCGGAGACACTCGCTCTCCATCGATGGAACGGGACGGCAATCGCGGCTGTCGCGATCATGGCCGCATGGCTGGCCTTCCGCCCTGGAAGCAGGAAGGCACTCCGTTTCGTAATCGCCCTACTGGCGGTTGCCCTGGTCATCCAGGGCTATCACGGCGGCGAAATGGTGTTTGGCCCCAATCATCTTGGTTTGGAGTAACCTCTATGCAAACGACCTTTTTCAAGCGGATGCCGACACTAGGCCTGCTTCCTCTGATCACCGCCAGCCTGGCCGCCTGCGACGCGCCCTCCGACCCTGCACCTGATAAGAGCGCGGCGAGCGAGGCAACAATCGACACGCCCGCTGCTACGACAACAGCCACGCCGGCTGCGGTCGCGAATTCTGCTGTGAGTGACGATCCCGTTCCGACCACCACTGCCGCACCATCGCCCAGTCCAAAGCCCGCAGTAGCGCCAGCCAAGCCCAAGACTGGTGCGGCGACGCCCGGGCCCGCCCGGCCAGCACCGGCACCCTCACCAACCGCCTCGAACGATCCGCACGCCGGTCACGACATGACCGGCATGTCGGACGAAGACATGAAAGCAATGGGACACGAGTGATCATGACAAAGCCAGCCTTCGAAACTCGTCGCCTGCTTCCGCTCTTCGGTGCGATGCTGCTTGCAGCATGCGCCGGTGCCGCCCAAGCCGCCACCTACACCATGTTCCGCGATCCCAGTTGCGGATGCTGCGAAGACTGGGCAGATCATGTTCGCGCAGGCCTTTCTGCGGAGGTTGCCGTACAGGACAGCCCGGACATGGCAGCCGTCAAGGACGGGCATCAGGTGCCCGATGAGCTGCGTTCGTGTCACACGATGGTAGTGGATGGCTATGTAATCGAGGGCCATGTCCCCGCAGCCGATATTGCGCGCCTTCTTCGTGAGCGCCCTGCGGGCATCGAGGGACTGGCTGTAGCCGGAATGCCTCTTGGATCGCCCGGCATGGAAATGAACGGCCAGACCCAACCCTATCAGGTGATCGCTTTCGGCAAATCAGGCCGTACCGTCTTCAATACCTACAACTGATCACGACGAGGAGAATCGACATGAAAATACTGATTGGATTGGTCGCAGGTCTGTCGCTGGCCGGACCCGCTCTGGCGCAGTCAAGCGAGGCGCCCGCAAGCGATGCTCAGGCATCCGGCGAAAAGCCCGAGATGTGCGAGATGATGCACAACGGGATGAAAATGCAGGGCATGATGATGAAGGGCAAGGATGGCAAGATGTCCTGCTGTATGATGGACCACTCCAAGATGGATCATGGTATGATGGGTGATCATCAGTCAGGCGCCAAGCCCGATGGTGACACTCCGTCTGCGGAAGCGCCTGCAGAAGATCACGCGACGCATAAGGGTCATGGTCCGGGTTGAGCCGACCTCATGACACAAAAATCATAGCCCTGTTGGGCGAGCAGTTCAGCGAGCTTGCTTTTCCAGCAGGGCAATAAGTTCGGCGATCTTGGTTCGCTGATCATCCTTTGAGCCAAGTTCGACCGCTTCTTCCAGGCAATGGCTCGCGTGGATTTTGAGCACTTCCATGCGGGCTGAGCGCAAGGCGGCCTCCATTGCCGCAAACTGCTGGAGGATGTCGATGCAATACCGGTCCTCTTCCATCATCTTGGCAATGCCACGAGCTTGGCCTTCGATCCTGCGCATGCGCGCGATCTCTTTCTCGAACTTCGTCTTCATACGCTGTTCCATGCCAGCTTTGTCTCCTCGCGCCAATCTCCCCCGAGGCGTTACGACACTTGATTTTCCGTAGGTCATATACTATACCCCCCTAAAGTATATTGAGAGGAGAGTCGACATGTCGAATTCGTCCGATGTTCCGAGCATCAAGGTGTGGGGATGGACGCTCAGCGTCTTTCTCCTAGCGTCCTATCTGATTTGCATAGGCTTCGGCCTCGCGGTTCCTGGCAGGTTTCACATGGTTGAAGCATGGGCACCCCTCCTGCCGGGCTTCGAGTGGTTGACGCCCCTTGGGTTCGCCGCCGGGGCGATCGGCAGCTTTCTTTATGGCTGGTACATCGCCGTCATCGCGGTCCCGCTGTATAGGTACTTCAGCAAGCGGGGCGCCTGAATTCTCGAGATAGAGGCAAGGGCAATGCAAGAGAAAGATCAACCGTCGCTCACTTTTCTCGGTGCAACCGGGACTGTCACGGGCTCCCGCTACCTCGTCGAACAGGGGCGACGGCGGATCTTGATCGATTGCGGTCTTTTTCAGGGTTTCAAGCAGTTGCGCCTCCGCAACTGGAACCCCTTTCCGGTACCGCCGGAAAGCATCAGCGATGTGCTCCTTACGCATGCTCACCTGGATCACTCAGGCTATTTACCCGCGCTTGTTCGGAACGGGTTCCGCGGCAAGATTCACGCCACGCCGTCGACCACCGAACTCTGTGGCCTTCTGTTACCCGACAGCGGGCATCTGCAGGAAGAGGAAGCCCGATATGCAAGGCGCAAGGCCTTTTCGAAGCATCGCGACCCGCAGCCTCTTTACACGCTGGATGATGCGAAGGCCGCGCTCGGGCATTTTGATCCGGTTTCGTTCGATACGGCGCTCGATATGGGCGACGGCATATCGGCGCGCTTTATACCTGCTGGGCACCTGCTGGGCGCGGCATCGATACGGCTGACCATCGACGGGCGCGTCCTCCATTTCAGCGGCGATGTCGGGAGGCCGACAGACCCGATGATGCGCAGTCCCGATCGATTTTCTGGAGCAGACATACTCGTAACCGAGTCGACTTATGGCAATCGCACGCATCCTTCGGTCGATGCCGAGGCCGAACTGGCCGAGGTCATCAATAAGGTTGTGGGCCGGGGAGGGACAATCCTCGTGCCGGCATTCGCTGTCGGACGGGTCCAGGGGGTTATGCTTCAGATAGCGCGGCTGCGCGAACGTGGAGAAATCCCTGACATGCCAGTCTATCTTAATACACCCATGGGCGCCAACGCGACCGACATCTATCATCGGCATCACGGCGAGCATCGCGTGAGCAGGGATGATTGCAAGGCCATGTTTGACCTCGCCGAGCGAGTCCGCACGGTCGAGGAATCGAAAGCGTTGAATCGGTTGACCACCCCGAAGATCATCATCTCCGCCAGCGGCATGCTGACCGGCGGCCGCATCCTGCACCACGTCGTCAGCTTCGGCCAAGACCCGAAGAACGCGATCGTACTCTCCGGTTTCCAGGCCGGGGGCACCCGTGGTGCTGCGCTCGTTCAAGGAAAGCGTACGCTTCGAATTTTCGGTGACGAGATTCCAATCCGTGCTGAAGTTATCCAGCTTGAAGGACTTTCCGGCCATGCGGATGCGGACGAATTGCTAGCGTGGATGGGCAAGGCGAAGCCGCCGCAAATGACTTATGTGACGCATGGTGAACCTGATGCCGCAGATGCCTTGCGCTTCCGGATCGAACACGAGCTCGGCTGGGATGTCCGTGTGCCAGAACACCTCGAACGAGTTTCGATCAGGTCCCCGCAATGAGCGACAATGTTCACTCCATTCCGCTTGTTCGTGCCGGTATCGATACCTACCGCCAACCGGTGGTCTTCATGCACAAGGATTGCCACCTCTGCCGGGCAGAGGGCTTCAGCTCGCTGACCCGGGTCGAAATCACACTTCGTGAACGGAAGATCATCGCTTCGCTGAACGTGGTCACCGATGCCGATTGGCTCGCGCCGGACATTGCAGCTCTCAGCAACTCGGCTTGGACCAGTCTTGGTGTCCGGCCGGGGGAAAAGGGCTTCTTCGGACACGCAGAACCGGCAGAGAGCACATCTGCCATTCGCGCCAAAGTCTACGGTCAGAAGCTGGCGCAGGACGACTTTGGGGCAATCGTCAAAGATGTTCTGGCCTTCCGCCTTTCCGATCTAGACCTCGCTGCCTTCATCGCATCGTGCGCGGGAGATCGGTTGGACGTCGATGAGACAATTGCCCTGACCCGTGCAATGAAGGATGCGGGGCAAACCCTCGACTGGGGCGAGGGGCTGGTCCTCGACAAGCACTGCGTTGGCGGCCTTCCTGGCAATCGCACTACGCCGATCGTGGTCGCCATCGTAGCGGCTGCGGGCTTCCGCATCCCCAAGACCTCGAGCCGGGCGATCACTTCTCCGGCCGGGACCGCCGATACCATGGAGGTGATGACCCCGGTCGCGCTGAAGATCGCGGACCTGCGCCGGGTAGTCGAAGCCGAAGGAGGATGCCTTGCATGGGGCGGCGAGCTCGACCTCAGCCCGGCCGACGACTTGCTGATAAGGATCGAACGCCCGCTCGATTTCGATAGCGACGGTCAACTCGTGGCGAGTGTCCTGTCCAAGAAGGCTGCTGCGGGCTCGACCCGCGTCCTTATCGATATTCCGGTGGGACCTACCGCCAAGGTTCGGTCGCAAGAAGCGGCTGTGTCGTTGGCAGCCAGAATGGAATCTGTTGCTGCTGCGCTCGGCCTCCAGCTGCGTATTCACGTGAGCGATGGATCGGCGCCGGTCGGGCGCGGTATCGGGCCCTCGCTCGAGGCACGCGACGTGCTCGCCGTCCTGAGGCGACAGGCTGATGCGCCTTCGGACTTGCGTGAACGTGCGCTCGATCTTGCCGGTTCGCTGCTTGAGCTTGCTCAGGGCAATGGGCCGATCGGGCGCGAACAAGCAGAAACGCTCCTCGCCAGCGGTGCAGCGGAGGCCAAATTTCGCGCAATCTGCGAGGCACAAGGGGGCTTTTTCGAGCCCGGGCTTGCCCCGTTCCATGCGGTCGAGACGGCGCCTGTTGGCGGTGTGATCGCAGAGATCGACAACCGAAGGATCGCGCGGATCGCCAAACTCGCCGGCGCGCCCGGTCGGAAGACCGCCGGGGTACTATTGCACAAGCGGCCTGGCGAGCGTGTCGATCAGGGCGATCCTCTCTACGAAATCCACGCCGAAACCTCGGGCGAGCTCGATTGGGCAAGAGACTATGCGCGCTCGAGCGCTACGGCGTTCACGATTGGTGATGGGCAATGAGCGTCCTTCTCGTCTTTCCAGGGATGGAAGCGCTTGCCACGCAGATTGTCGAGCGAACCGGGAATCATGCCCACCCGGTCGATCTGCACCATTTTCCAGACGGTGAAACCCTCGTCACTTTGCCCGAACAGCTTGTCGATCAGGACGTAGCTATCCTCGCGACCCTGCACGAACCAGACCCCCTCGCGCTCCCTTTGACCTTTGCAGCCAGCACTGCGCGGGAGTTCGGAGCAAGGTCCGTCGGCCTCATCGCGCCCTATCTTGCCTACATGCGCCAGGACCAGCGCTTCGCTCCCGGTCAGGCCGTCAGCGCGCCGATATTCGCACGCTTTCTTCAGGAGAGCATCGACTGGATGGTTACTGCCGATCCGCACCTCCACCGGGTTCATTCGCTTGGCGAGTTGTTCGAAATCCCCACGCGGCGCGTCGAGACTGCACCGCTGCTTGCCGAATGGATCAAGCCGAACGTGCCTGACGCAGTGTTGCTCGGCCCGGATGGCGAGAGCCGGCAGTGGGTTGCCGAGGTCGCACAGCGCGCGGGCCGTCCATTCGAGGTCTTGGAGAAGGTTCGCAGCGGAGATCGCGAGGTGCAGGTAAGCGTTCCTCAAAGCGAGGCGCTGCTGGGTGGAACGCCCGTCATCCTAGACGATATTGCGTCCTCGGGTCGGACGATGATCGAGGCGATCGCGCGACTGGCCGATGCCGGATGCAGCCCGCCCATTTGCGTTGTCATCCACGCTGTCTTTTCGGGCGATGCCTACAACCAGATCCTCAATGCTGGTGCTGCGCGGATCGTCACCACCAACTCCATTTTCCATGAGAGCAACGCAATCTCGTTGGCTGGCCCCTTGTCCGATGCCGCCGCCGAACTAACCGATAACACGTGACCCAAGAGTAACGCCCATGAACGAGCAAGAACTTCAACACGACGAACATCATTGCCACCAACACGGTCATGGCGACAAGGCGCCGAAGGATGGACGCTACGATAGCGTCCCGGAAGGTTACGCCGGTGCGGTATATACATGCCCCATGCACCCGCAGGTGCGGCAAACGCACCCGGGCTCCTGTCCCATTTGCGGTATGGGTCTGGAGCTCGAATCCGCGGCGATGCTGGATGAGGGACCGAACCCGGAACTCATCGATTTCACACGGCGCTTCTGGGTGGGAACGGTTCTCACAATTCCTTTGCTCGTCCTTACAATGGGGCCACTGCTAGGGTTCTCCGGCATTCGCGAATTCCTTGGAGAACGCGCCACCCTTTGGATCGAACTGGTATTGGGGACGCCGGTGGTCCTTTGGTGCGGCTGGCCTTTCCTGGTACGCGGCTGGAATTCGTTCCGAACGATGAACCTCAACATGTTCTCGCTTATCGGGATGGGCGTGATCGCGGCCTGGCTGTTCAGCGTGGTGGCTGTAATAGCTCCGGATATTTTCCCTGACGGCTTCCGCGATGCCGAGGGCCATGTCGGCGTCTATTTCGAAGCAGCAGCGGTTATCGTGACGCTGGTCCTGCTAGGGCAAGTCATGGAACTGCGTGCTCGCGAAGGCACAGGCAAGGCAATCCGCGCGTTGCTCGACCTTGCAGCGAAGACCGCGCGGGTCATCCGTGATGATGGCAGCGAGGAGGAGATCCCGCTCGAACACGTCCATGTCGGCGACCGCCTGCGCGTGCGACCCGGCGAGAAAGTGCCGGTCGATGGCCAAGTCGTCGATGGCAGGTCCTCCGTCGATGAAAGCATGATTACTGGCGAGCCTGTTCCGATCGAGAAGGTCGCTGGCGATCCCGTCACCGGGGCAACGATCAACGGCACTGGCAGCCTCGTGATCGAAGCCAAGCGGGTTGGATCGGACACCATGCTTTCGCAAATCGTCGAGATGGTGGCAGCCGCGCAGCGTTCGCGCGCGCCGATCCAGAAATATGCGGACAAGGTCGCCGGCTGGTTCGTGCCGGTAGTGATCGGGGTGGCCGTGCTCGCGTTCATCGCCTGGGCCATCTGGGGACCAGAACCCACCCTGGCCTATGCCCTGGTCGCCGCAGTTGCCGTGCTGATCATCGCCTGCCCCTGTGCGCTTGGCCTGGCCACTCCCATGTCGATCATGACCGCGACCGGCAGGGGCGCGCAAGCTGGCGTGCTGATCAAGAACGCCGAAGCGCTGGAACGCTTCGAGAAGATCGACACGCTGATCGTCGACAAGACCGGAACGCTCACCGAGGGCAAGCCAAAGCTTGTGGCCGTCCTGCCCCAGCCGGGAATGGATGAAGAGGAAGTCTTGCGAGTGGCCGCATCGCTCGAACGCGGCTCCGAACATCCCCTGGCGGAAGCCATTGTGAATGGTGCCGAGGAGCGAGGCATCGCCTTGGTTGAAGCCACGGAGTTCGAGGCGGTCACCGGCAAGGGTGTGCAGGGCAAAGTCGATGGGCAAGCGGTAGCGCTCGGTAACAAGGCGATGATCGAGGACCTCGGCCTCACCGCGGGTGATCTGGTCGAAAGGGCCAACCAACGCCGTGATGAAGGCGAAACCGTGATGTTCGTAGCCATCGAAGGCGTGATTGCCGGGCTCGTTAGCGTGGCTGATCCGGTCAAGGAAACCACGCCAGATGCGCTCAACGCACTGCACGCGCTTGGCCTGCGCATCATCATGGCGACGGGCGACAACGAGCGCACCGCCAAGGCTGTCGCAGCGCGGCTCGGTATCGACGAAATCCGCGCCGACGTCCTGCCCGAAGACAAAGCCCGCATCATTCGCGAATTGCAGAATGGCGGGGCCAGGGTGGCCATGGCAGGCGACGGGGTGAACGATGCCCCCGCACTGGCACAGGCCGATGTCGGCATCGCCATGGGCACCGGCGCCGATGTCGCTATCGAAAGCGCAGGCATAACTCTCGTGAAGGGCAATCTCGACGGGATCGTCCGTGCTCGCCGACTTGCCCAAGCGACCATGCGCAACATCCGGCAGAATTTGTTCTTCGCGCTGATCTACAATGCTGCCGGCGTGCCCGTTGCAGCAGGGGTGCTCTATCCGGTCATGGGAATGCTCATCAGTCCGATGTTCGCCGCGTTTGCGATGAGTGCATCCTCGATCTCGGTGGTCCTCAACTCCCTGCGCTTGCGGACGGCAAGGCTGTGACGGAAGAGCACCATAACCACAGTGCTGGTCAGCATTCGCACGGCGGATCAGAAGAAAAGGGAAGCATCACGCTCGGCGGCGCTGTTGCCATGGGCACCGGCGTGATGATCGGCGCGGGTATCTTCGCACTCACCGGACAGATCGCAGAACTCGCCGGACCATTGTTCCCGCTGTCATTCATCGCCGGCGCCATCGTCACTGCCTTGGCGGCATACAGCTACATCAAGATGTCCAACGCCTGGCCATCTTCAGGCGGCATCGCGATGATCCTGCAGAAGGCATATGGCCCCGGCACCGTAGCCGCTGCGGCTTCGCTGCTTATGGCGCTTTCGATGGTGATCAACGAGAGCCTCGTCGCGCGCACATTTGCCACCTATGCGCTTCGCCCCTTCGAGATGCAGGACAATGGCCTGCTGCAGTCTGCACTCGCCCTGGCGCTGATCGTGTTCGCCTATCTCGTGAATGCTTCGGGCAATCGCTCGGTGAGCATGGTCTCGATTGTCATGTCCGCGATCAAGATCGGCGGTATCGCGATCTTCGCCATTGCCGCGCTCTGGGTGAGCGGGTTCTCAGGCGGAGCTTTTGCCGAACCCACAACCGGATTCGGATGGGAAGGCATGGTTGCTTCCGTCGCCTTCTCGATCCTTGCCTTCAAGGGCTTCACGACTATCACGAACAGCGGCGGCGAGATCGTTGACCCACACCGCAATGTCGGGCGCACGATCATGATCGCCATCGGCATTTGCGTGGTGACTTACCTCCTCGTTGCAGCCGCAGTGGGGGCAAGCCTTGGTATCGACGAAATCGTGGCGGCGCGCGATTACTCGCTGGCGGCAGCGGCCGAACCCGCGCTTGGCCGCGTAGGGTTCTGGTTCACGATTGTGATCGCCGTTACCGCCACCGCTTCCGGCGTCGTGGCGAGCGTGTTCGCCGTATCCCGCATGCTGACAATGCTCACCGAGATGAAGATGATTCCGCACAGCCATTTCGGCATGAAGGGCAGCCTGCGCAGCCACCTGTTGGTCCACACAGTGGTGGTCGCCGGAGTCCTCGCGGTCCTGTTCGACCTTTCCCGCATCGCTGCCCTTGGCGTGTTCTTCTACCTGGTGATGGACATGCTCGTACATTGGGGCGTCTTGCGGAACCTGCGCAAGGAAATCGGTGCGCGGGCCGAGATCCTTCTGGCAGCACTGGCAGCTGATCTGGTCGTCCTGGGAGCCTTCACGTGGACCAAGTTGCAGAGCGACGCGATGATCGTTCTTTATGCCGTGCTGGGGATCGCAATTGTCTTCTTTGGAGAGCATCTGTTCCTGCGCCGCAAAGAAGCGAACGAAGACGAGCTCGCCTAGCGGCGCCATCTTCGGGTCATGGAGGTAAAGGTCATTTCGGGTTCTGGAGAAAATGGCGAGCAGGCCGAAAGCCATCCCGAAGTGTGGCTGGCCGTTCAGGGCTTCCTCGTCGCCTTCCTCTGGGAAATGCTCCAGATGCCGTTCTACGTGATGGATGGCATGACAGCCTGGGCAGTAACGAAGAGCTGTGCGCTCGCGTCTCTTGGCGATGCGGGCATCATGGTTGGTGCGGCATGGATCGCTGATCGCCTAACCGGCGGCGGTCTCTGGCACGAACGTCTGAGTTCGCCGCCCGTGGGGATATTCCTGGGTGTTGGACTGGCCGCAACCGCTGCGATCGAGTGGATGGCGCTGCGGAGCGACTGGGGTTGGAGCTATTCCCAATCAATGCCGACACTGTTCGGCATTGGGGTAGTGCCTCTCGCCATGTGGGTAGTCGTCCCACTGGCTTCGCTGGGCTTGGCGAGACGAATGGCTTGAACACCCATTAAGCTGCCCTACGAATTTCCATTATACAACATCGACTTATCCTGGCGGGCAAGGCATTGATCGGGGCACCTTGAGACCTTCACCGTTCAGGCGCAGCGTTTCCTCTCTGGGAACGAAACGGTTTCGCGTCCCGTTAAAAACAGCAAACGGAGATGGAGAAGCAGCCATATCAATTGCCCTGCTAATAGGCGTAATTCTGTTCATCGCGGCCTTGTGGATGCACATCGGCATGATCCACTTGGCGAAGCGCGCAGTTGCGACAAGCGCGCCCGGCTCTTTGAACTTGGGCCTCGCGTATCTCATCGTTCTCGCCAGTCACCTGATCGTGACGGGCCTTTTTGCTGTTGGGTTTGCCGGTGCAGCCGGTCTCGGGCTCGGCGGTTTCGAGAAAGGGCCCGTTATGAGCGCCATGGACCTATACTACTTCTCGCTCATCAATATCACCACGCTCGGACTCGGAGACATCTATCCGACCGGGCACCTACGCGCGCTTGCAGGGATCGAATCCCTAACCGGCTTCCTTCTGATCAGCTGCACGGCGCAATTCGTTTTCCAGACAATGGCGAAACAGGAGAAATGATCGATGACTGAGCATAAGCAACATCACGGCGATGGGGGCAACTACTGGCGCTTCATGGCGATGGTGGCGACGTCGACCGCGATCATGTTCGGTTTGATGTATCTCAACACGTACGAAATCGATCACGTGTTCTGGAGCGAAACGCGCTTCTGGATGACCTTCGTCATGGGCGGCATGATGATGATCGTAATGCTGCTCTTCATGTGGGGCATGTACAAGGACAAGACCAAGAACTTCATCATCCTGGGCGTCGGTGCCCTGACTTTTGCGGTGGCGCTATGGCTGGTCCGCAGTCAGGCGACTGTAAACGACGAAGAATACATGTCAGCGATGATCCCGCATCACTCGATCGCAATCATGACGAGCGCGCGGGCTGAGATCACCGACCCGCGTGTTCGCAAACTTGCAGACTCCATCATCGAAGCGCAGGTCAAGGAAATCGCCGAGATGAAGATGCTGATCGAAGACATTGAGACCAATGGCGAAATGGGCGACGACACGCCACTCCCCGCGCGGACGACTGATCTCACACCGGAGCTATTGCAGGAAGCCGAAAAGGCGGTCGAACGTCGTATCAGTCCGGCGGTGCGCGACGAGGTCACGGTGGGCGAATAAAGGCTCCACGCAGATTTATCCCGCAATTCGCGAAAACGCGAATTTGCGGGATAAAAACCCGATGGGATGGCTGTGCGGGGTTGGTTCGCTGACTGCTTTTGCGGACTTGTGTGGGCGATGCCAAGACGGGAAAAGTGTTGGTGCCGAGTCCTGAAAAAGGCATCGAACCAATGCATTAGACGGATTTTGAGGGCCTTTTGAGGGCTTTTTAGAGGCGACCGAATTCCTAACTATCGGATAAGACCTAGAAAATTAGTTCGAATGTGATGCCTCTTCTGGGGCAGGTCAGTAACCTGCATCCTCCGGGATGGTCAGGATATTCTTGCCATCTCGCTGCAAGACCCGCGGCAGGACAGGCACGATCGTGCGCGCCAGCGCGCGATCTACGCAGTCCGCAGCACTGTTCGCCTTGGACAACAGTTCCAGGTTCAGTCGGGTCGGGAAAATGACCGTGCGCTCGCCCGATTTGCCCATCTCCAGAGCACGATTGGGTGACAGCCATTCTGCATCCACCGTCTCATAGCCATCGCACGCGGCAATCTGGCGTTCGGGGGCTCGAGCGACGTAGAACCAGGTGTCAAACCGTTTCTTCATGAAGACCGGGGTAATCCACCGGGCAAAATCGGTGAGACTGTCGAGCCGCAAGATCACATCGGACTGCCGGACGACATCGAGGAACGATCTTTCGCCCTGTTCGACTGCCCTGCGGCTGTCCGGGTCACAGGCCCCTTCGAAAGGGCTGCCATCGCGGTTGACCGCCAGCAAAATGCCAGCCTCCTCGTAAGCTTCGCGGATCGCAGCGATCTTTAAAATTCTCTGGGTCGTATCGACCTGATCCCACCCGTCAGAGTAAGCGGCCCATTCCTCCAAAGAATCATCTGAATGGGGTTTCCCGCCAGGGAAGACCAGTGCTCCAGATGCGAAGTCGATCTGATGATGTCGCTTCACCATGAGAACCTGAAACTCCGGTTCATCCCGCACCAGCAGCATGGTGGCGGCAGGCACCGCCTCGGCAGGTTTCTGCTCGGTCATTTCCACTCTTCTCCCCGGATGTAGCCAATATCGGTGCCGGGCGGCCGTGATCGAAGCGTTTCCAGCGTATGGTCTTATCAGTTCCATCTAGGAATGAGTGCTAATCCCGCGCAAGCCAGAACAATTCCTGCCAGTAACAACGATTGGTCGGCCAGCAAAGCGGCAGAGACGATCAACGCGCCGACCACGGGACCCTTGACGGGGGTGCTGCGGTGCCCTTCCCGCGTCAGATGGTTCAGACTGGCTGGGTCGATGGAAACCTGAATCGTACCCGATCGAGCGACCGAGGTAACGTTCTCGATTAGCTCGGGCAGCGATGCCGAGAAATCCAGCAGGCCACTGCGGACCTTGGCCAAATGATCCCGCGCGGCTCCGATCGAAAATCGCTCGGCAAACAATTGCATCACGATCGGCTTCGTTTCTTCGGCGATATTGTAGTCCGGCGCCAAAGAGCGAACGAAGCCCTCTGCGGTCAGCAGGGTGCGCAGCAAAATAGCGAGGTCGGGCGGCAATACGAGGCGATAATCGCGCAATAATCCGAAAACCCGATCGAAAATTGCCGCGAATTCTATCCCGGCAAGAGCTGTGCCGCTAAATTCCGCGATCAGCTCATCCAGGTCCATCACCAATTGCGCGCGATCCACGAGTGGATTGCCTGCCCAGTCGAGCAGCAGATCGGCCACCTTGTCTATCTGTCCGTTCGCGATAGCGAAAATCAGTCGGACGATTTCCTGACGCCGCGCGCCGCTGAGAAAGCCGACCGAGCCGAAATCGATGAAGCCTACCTGGTTCCCTTCCATCCAGAAGACGTTGCCGGGATGCGGGTCGCCATGAAACTCTCCATTGAGAAGGATCATCCGTAGCACTGCATCGGCATAGCGCTTCGCGAACTGGGCATTCCCTGCCGGATCAGTTGCCGGGTGCCGCGACGCGGGCTTTCCGCCCAGGGCTTCCTGCACATTGATCGTCAAGCCTGTGAGTTCCCAGTGGATCGCGGGCGTCTTCACCCCAAGCATCTCCAGATAACCGCCAATCCTTTCACAGGCACGTGCTTCTGCCGCCAGGTCCATCTCCCGCGCTAAATTCTTGGCGAATGTCTGAAGGAATTCCACGGGTCGATAGCGGGCAATGTCGCTTGACCGACGCTCGGCGAGGCCCGCGAGCCGTGTCAACACCCTCATGTCCGCCTCGATCCTAGACGCCATGCCGGGTCGGCGGATTTTCACGATAGTCTCGCTTCCGTCCAGCAGGGTTGCGACATAAGTCTGCGCGATAGAGGCTGAGGCGATCGGGTTTCTCTTGAAAGCGGCGAATTCACGTTCCCAGTCGCTGCCCCAAGCCGATACAATCACCGGTTCGATCTTATCGAACGGCAGCGGTTCCACCTGGTCGTGGAGAGTGCCGAACGCGGAAATCCAGGGTTGTGTAAACAGATCGCTTCTGGTCGCCAGGAGCTGGCCAAGCTTTATTCCGACAGGGCCGACATCGCGCAACAGCGCCACCACCGATGCAGGACGCAAGTCCTCGGTATCTGGCTCATTCTCCGAAACCGGCATAAAGCCAAGCAAGCTTCCGAGATTTTTCAGACCGTGCCGGGCGAAAATCTGACCGAGTTCTGCTAGCCGCGTCAGTTCACCGACACTGTTTTCCAGATCATGCTTCATCGGCTTTCTTCGCAAGTGTCAGCCTGCTTCTGATTCTCCGCAACTTTTCGAAGCATCGTACGCAGGAGGTCGATTTGAGGCGCAGACATTCCCTTCCAGAGAATTTCGTGGAGTCGATCAGCCGCTTCGCGCAGTTCCGGCCAGATGGTTCTTACTTGCTCGGTGAGGTGGAGGTTCCAAACTCTTCGATCGTGCGCCGCCCGCTCTCGCTCGATCAAACCTTTTTCAACCAAAACTGCGACAGCCTGTCCTATCGTCGCCGATTCAAGCTCGAGCAGGCGAGAAATCTCGGTCTGTGTTAGCGTAGGTTCTCGCAACAAGGACGCGATGATCCGCCATTGTGTTTGATTGAGGTCGAGCCCCACGATCAGAGCGTCGAAGGTCCGCCGAGCGGTCCTGTTCACCTCTTCTAGCAAATAAAGGATGTCATCCTTTTCGTTGGGGGCGTAATCACGTATCTCATCTTTCGGCATATGCTTATCCATAGCGCTATCTTGGAAGGCTCGCGCATGCCTGGCGTGTTCAAGCTCAGCGTCAACCATATTCGCTAGCAGTGCCGCCATGCAAACACTCGCTGATTTCACGCTACAGCAGAAACTGAATCCGATGGTCGCTCAAGCTGATAAGGAACCGAACGGCGCTGGGTGAGTGCGGGGGCTCCGGCCACCTCGCCTGCCACGACTGCCGGGATGTTATGATCGCATGCGCTCGGCGTCCCTCATCTGAGCATCAGACCCCCTGAAGGGCAAACGCGGGCGTGAACGCGGGGCATGGGCTCGATTTCGAGTGATTATGGCTCGCTGCCCAGATTGTCACGCATCCTAGCCAGCGATCCGCGTAAGCGCTCCAGTTCCCCAAAACGGATCCCCCCGAGCAAGCGAGCATACATTGCATCAGCTTCTACTCGCATCTTGGGAAGTAGCTCGATTGCGGCAGGGCGTAAATGAACCCGCCAAACGCGCCTGTCGTTCTTCGCGCCTGCGTCTTTCCACCAGCTCAAGTTCTTCCAGGCGATCAATAGTCTGGCCGATGCTAGCGCGCTCTAGCTTCAGTTCCCGAGCCAGCTCTGTCTGGGTCATGCCTGGGCTCCGAAAGATAAGCCAATATACGCCATTGCGTCCGCGTGAGCCCGAATTGTTCAACCGAAGAATCGGCGGTCCTGCGCAAACGCCGGGTCACTTCCTCCATAAGAAAGAACAGCCGATCGGTATCGGTGAGGGAACTTGCCCCCCTTTGTATCCGCGTCCTAGCCCGTCATGGCAGCCATCTAGGGCAACCTACCATAGCGGATCAGGAAATAAAGCCGTTTACTGTAAATCGATTTACAATATGAGGTTGCGGTATGCAGTCGCAAACTTTCCATATCGGGGGAGATGGTGGCATCTCCATAGCAGCCGAAGCGACCGGAAATGCCGATGCTTTACCGGTCTTACTCGCGCATGGGGGCGGCCAGACCCGTCACGCATGGAAACGTGTCACAGCCGATCTCGCCAATGCGGGATTTCGTCCGATCGCAATTGATATGCGCGGTCATGGCGACAGCGAATGGTCTGCCGAGGGCGCTTACGAAACGCGCGACTTCGCTTCAGATCTCGTTGCGATCGCTTCAAAAATGGACCGCAAGCCAGCGCTCGTCGGGGCCTCCCTTGGCGGGCTGGCCGGACTGATCGCCGAAGGACACCTTGCGCCGGGCCGCTTCGCGTCGCTCACTCTCGTCGACATCGCGCCGCGTATGGAGACGGGGGGCGTTATGCGCGTAGTCGGCTTTATGGAGGAGCACGTGGAGACCGGTTTCTCTTCACCGGACGAAGCGGCAGAGGTCATCGCGCGCTACATGCCACATCGCCGCAAGCGCGGAGCCGGCAAGGGCTTACGGCGCTATCTGCGAGAGAAGGAAGACGGCCGCTACTACTGGCATTGGGATCCGGCCTTTATCCGCAACATCACACTAGCCAAGCGAAGCGATCCGGCTCATCAGGAACGCCAGTTTGATGCGCTGAACGATGCAGCCAGCAGGCTTTCGCTGCCATTGCATATTATTCGCGGCGGATCGAGCGATCTGGTTTCCGAAGACGCGGTCGCGCAATTGCTCGAACTTGTTCCACACGCTGAATACACCGACATCGCAGAGGCAACACATATGGTGGTTGGCGATGCCAACGATGCCTTTTCGGCAGCGATACTCGATTTTCTCAAGCGTAATCACAGTCCGCAGGGAGCCGTTACATGACCGATAATCTGACAAGGATCGATCCTAAGCGCCTCGAAGAGATCCTGCAGATTGCCCCGTTTCACCGGTGGCTTGGCCTCACTTTACGGTCATGCTCGAACGAGCAGCTTGAACTGGAGATGCCTTGGCGCGACGAGATCGTGTCAAACCCGGCAATCGGTTCAGCGCATGGCGGCGTGCTCGCCTCTCTGATCGATTTAACCGGGCTCTACACCTTATTGTCGCAAGGTACAGGGGCCAAGGCGACCGCCGATCTGAGGGTCGACTACCACCGCCCGGCAACCTCGGGACCACTCGTAGCATCGGGCAAAATAATCAAGATCGGTAAAAATATCTCGGTCGCTGAAACACGTGTATACGGTCCTACTGGCAACCTTTTGGCTAGCGGCCGCGGTGCCTACGTATGCTAACAGCGTTATCCTAATGGAACTAACTGCAGGGCGAAAATTAGCAGGTCTGTTCCTCGAAGACCTGCAAAATAGTCCCACGACTTTCAGAGCGAATTGCGTCGCGATAGCCGCCTTCCAATGAGTGACGTGACCCCCTGATCTTCCCCCCAGCCGGGATTAGAGCCGAGCTGCGTTGATGCGTATGAGCGCGGTTGAAGCAATGGGCTGCGCAGCGGAGCCCGTAGGGCGTGGCGAAGCAGGCCATTGCTTATCTAGTTCGGCGGCGAACGCCGCCGGTGTCGCGTAGCCAAGGGATGAGGGCGGTCTCTCTCGGTTGTAGTCTTCCACCTGACCTGCCCCATCAGGGTGGTCCACCGGTTAAGTTAGAGTTCCGGCGGTTGGGGTCGCCCTGCTGGGCGGCCTGGAGCGCAGCGTAAGGCAGCATGGCAGGACGAGGCAAGATTGTTTGTGGGGCCGGCGGCTGGTAGCCCAGCGAAGAGGGATTCATGCAGCGAACACCGCTGCCGGCCTCTCCCTATCACATCATCGACGATATTGAGCACACGGAACTTTTGTTCGGACGCCACCTAGTCGTGAGCAAATAAAAGTTCGAAAAAGAGGGCTCGACACAGCGAAGCGCCGAACCCTCTTGCAATTAGCGAGTAAGTTTAAAACTTGCCGCGCACGGTGATGCCGTAAGTCCGCGGTTCCGCAAGAAAAGCGGAGAACGTTTGTTGCGGAGCCACGAAAGGCGTGTTGAAGGCCACCTGCGTATACCCAACGTCAAACAAATTATTGACCCATCCCTCGATCGCGAAGCGATCCGCAATATTGGTCAGACCCACACGCCCGTTCACTACGACGAAGCTGTCCTGTTCCTTGCCGAAGAGCAGGTCGGAGCCGGTGTTGTAATCACCAGCCATACGAGCGTTCACGAAGACCAGGCCTTCGAGCCCACTGTCGCCGATTGGCGGCGTCCACGTAAGCGACGATGTTGCCACGATCTCTGGTGCATTCGACAGGTTGTCGCCTGGCAGCAAGCGTAGTGCGGGGTCGAGCGGTGCCCCGGTATCGTCCCCGATAAGATTGTCTTCAAAGCTCGTATCAGAATAGGTGACGCCAAGGGTAATATCCAAATCACGAGCGGGCCGTAGATAGGTTTCGATCTCGACACCTTGAGCGATCACACCTGGTGCAACTTCATCGGAAGAGCATGCACCGGTTGTCGCGCTTGCGTCTCTGTCGGCCCCGCCGAGATCGCTATCGCAACTATTGACCGTCTGCACAATGTAGAACGCCCCATTGAACGTGTTCAACTGGAAGTTACTGAACTCTTGCCGGAAGCCTGCAATGCTAACCCCGAACTCGCGTGTCGAGTATTTGAGGCCGATCTCATATGCATCGACTGTTTCTTCATCGAACTGCAGCGCGGCTGCCGAGATATTGGCCGGATCGAACGCAAGCGGATTTGACAGTGCAGACCTGTCGAGGTTGAAACCGCCCGCCTTGTAGCCGCGTGAATACGAACCGTAGACTAGCAGATCGGGAGTTGGCTTCCAGCTCAGGATAGCCGTGCCGGTAAACTCCTCTTCTTCGCGCGAGTCTTCGAGAGAAACTCCATCGAGCTCCGATGTCGAATTGCCTTGGCAGGAAAGGCTGATGATACCACCGGCCAGAGGTGCCAAAGTCGGAACACCCAGAAAGCCTCCGAGCAGATTGCGGTTTGTCGGACAAACCGTGTTGTCGTTGCGGAAAGTTGCGTCGAAGTCCTTGGTTTCGTTTGTATAACGAAGCCCCAGCGTCAAATCGAGCGTATCCGTGATCGCAAAGATATTATGCGTGAAGAACGCGAAGTTCTCACTCGTCTGATTGTAGACCTCGCTGACCGTTCCCAAATCGCTGATGCTTGCAAGGTTGTTGATACCTGCGAGGATCGCCGGGGTTGCAGCGCCGAATGCCGGGCTTCCGGTCAGCGTACCGTCCAATGCCGCCACGTTGGCACCCAGGCAATTGGAAGCCCCCGGATTGACCAAAGCCGGGTTGATCGCGATAGCGATGCGGCACGCTACGAAATTGCCGTACTGGGTGCCGAACCGCAGATTGTCACGCACCTGCAGTTCTTCATTGGCGTAATACGCGCCGATCAACCAATCGAGTTTGCCATCGAAGGCCTCACCGGTAAGGCGCAGTTCCTGAGTGAATGTTTCAAAGTCTCGAGCAAGAGCATTCTCGGTCGGAGCGCGGTAGAGAATATCGACAGTAGTGTAATCGGTGTCAGATCCCTGGCTGTTGGCATATTCACGGTAGCCCGTGATAGACGTCAACGTGACGTTCCCGAAATCCCAATTGATCTCAGCCGAAATACCGTAGTCTTCGGTTTCGCCTTCATAGCTTCTGCCCGGCGTAGGGTACAGGTCGCGGTTGAATGTATCCTGGGTGAGGGCACGCGGATCCTGCCCAAGCGCAAGCAACACGGGAACGATCGGATTTGCGGTACTCGTCAGGGCGGCCCCATCCGATGGCCTCGTAAAGGGATCAAATCCAGCGCTGATCCGTGCAAGCGGAGCAAACTCGGGCTGGACGAACGTCGCGGCACAGCACGCTTCGTCCTTTTTGGAATAATCCCCGACAAGGCGAATGGACAGGTCGTCATTGGGTTCGAACAGGAGCTGACCGCGGACCAGATAACGATCGCGATTGTTGATCGTCCCGCCGTTGGTAATATCGTTGTAGAAGCCGTCGCGCTCAAAATACACGCCGTCCACACGCGCAGCTACGGTGTCGCCAAGCGGAGCGTTTATGCCACCTTCGACGCGGATCGCATCATAGTTGCCATAAGTGAAGGCCCCGTATGCGCTGAAATCGAACTCGGGCGGTGCGGTGTAGATATTGATCAGGCCTGCCGATGAGTTCCGCCCGCCCAGAGTACCTTGGGGACCGCGAAGGATTTCGACCCTGTCGATAGGGCCGAGCTCACTCAGGGCGCTTCCCGAACGAGAGCGATAGACTCCATCGACAAAAACCGCGACCGAACTTTCCAGACCAGGGTTGTCGCCGACCGTGCCGATACCGCGAATACGCGCGGAACCGTTAGCTTCGTTGCCGGTGGAAGACACCAGCAGGGACGGTGCAACCTGGTTCAGCTCACGTATGTCGCTGGCGCCCGAATTCTGGAGGGTTTCTCCGGAAACAGCTGACACGGCGACTGGAACATCCGCCAAGACCTGCGATCGCCCTTGCGCGGTAACAATGATTACGTTTTGGTCTTCGACATCGGCCCCTTCAACCAGATCCGCATCGGGTTCGCCAACATCCTGGGCGAAGGCGGCTGTCGGTGTGAAGGCAAGTGCCGCTGCCAATGCACCAAGGGCGCAATGGTGGCGTGATGGAAATCTTTTCATGTGCCTCTCCTCTAAGAATGTGCCCCATCCTAGGCACTAGTCGATGTTAGAAACGATGCCGATAAGCGCGTTTCATTTCAAGACTTGGTAGATGAATTGACGGATTATTTCACATTGTCGACAAGCATGTGGCAAAAATGCCATGCAGGTCACTACATGCAGGTTTCTAGTAGCCAGAAAGCTTGGAAAATCGGTCCTTTAACCAGCTCGACGAACCGAAGCTCTGCTCCAGCACGCGGGCGCGCTTGAGATAGAAGCCGACGTCGTACTCATCGGTCATGCCGATCCCGCCGTGCAGCTGGATGCCCTCGTTTGCCATGGTGTGCATAACGCGGTTGGCTTCCGCCTTGGCGATGGTCGCCGCGCGCGCCACGCCGAAGCCGGCATCGACGGCTTGCAGGCCCGCCTCGACCGCGCTGCGCATCTGGGCGAGATCGGCGAAGAGGTCCGCCATGCGGTGTTGCAGCGCCTGGAAGCTCGCCAGCACCTGGTTGAACTGCACGCGCTGCTTCAGATAGTCGAGCGTGTCGTCGAACACTTGCTGCGCCATGCCGAGCATTTCGGCTGCGGTGAGCACGCGCGCGCGGTCGAGCACGTCATCGAGCAGGTTGTCGCCGCCATTGGCGAGCTTCTCCGCCGCCGCGCCGTCGAAGGTGACGTCGGCATGGCTGCGCTGGTCGGTCAGCTTGCGGGTGGTGAGCGCGACGCCGTCGCCTTTCTCGACCAGGTAAAGCCCGTCCTTCGCCGCGACGACGAACAGGTCCGCACCATGCGCTTCATGGACGAAGGCCTTGGTGCCGCTCAGCTTGCCGTCGGACACACTGGTCTCGATCTTCGCAGGATCGTGGCTCGGCCCTTCGTCGACGGCGAGGGTGGCGATGGCCTCGCCGCTCGCCAGCCTGGGCAGCCACCTGGCCTTCTGCTCGTCGCTGCCGCCAAGAACGATCGCCGAGGCGGCGACGGTGTTCATCACCAGCGGGCTGGCGGTGAGCGTCTTGCCGAGTTCCTCGACGACGAGGCCCGCGGACAGGAAGCCGAAGTCCGACCCGCCATGCTCTTCGGGGATGATGACCCCGGCCCAGCCCATCTGCGCCATCGTCGCATAGGCGTCGCGGTTGAAGGCTTCGGGCTCGCCGCTGGCGCGGACCTTGCGGAATTCGGTGACCGGGCTTTCGTTGACGGTCCATTCGCGCGCCATATCTCGCAGCATTTCCTGTTCTTCGTTGAGAACGGCCATTGTCCTTGCTCCCCTCTCTTACTGGTGGTCGAGCATGCCGAGCACGCGCTTGGCGATGATGTTGTTCTGGATTTCGGTCGAGCCGCCATAGATGGTGGTCGCCTTGCCGAAGAGCCACGCGCGCACGGCCCCGAGCTCGCCGTCCGAAAAGCCGTCGCCTTCCCAGCCGAGGCCCTGCAACCCGCGGATTTCGATCAGCAATTCGCTGCGTTCCTGGCTCAGCTTGGTGCCGAGCTTCTTGAGCACAGAGCTGATTTCGGAGACGCCGCCAGCTGCCTTGCTCTCTTCCATCGCGCGGCGCGCGGTGAGCAGGAAGCTGTTCCAGCGGATTTCGAAATCAGCGATCTTGTCGCGCAGCACCGCATCGGCGAGTTCGCCGTCGGCGCCCGTCGGCTGGTACTTCTTGGCGATATCGCCAAGGCTCTGGCCCATGAGTCGGGCGAGGCTGCCGCCGCCCGAGATGTTGGTGCGCTCGTGCTGCAGAAGGCGCTTGCCGATGGTCCAGCCCTGGCCTTCCTCGCCGACGAGGTTTTCCTTCGGGACCTTCACGTCGGTGAAAAAGGTTTCGCAGAACGGGCTGGTCCCGCTGATCATGGTGATCGGGCGGACTTCGACGCCGGGCGTGTCCATGTCGATCAGCATGAAGCTGATGCCCTTGTGCTTGTCGCTCTTGTCGGTTCGTACAATTGCAAAGCACTTGTCGGCCCATTGGCCGCCGCTGGTCCAGGTCTTCTGGCCGTTGACAAGGTAGTGGTCGCCCTTGTCCTCGGCAAAGGTCTGGAGGTTCGCGAGGTCAGAGCCGGCATTGGGTTCCGAATAGCCCTGGCACCAGCGGATTTCGCCGCGGCAGATCGGCGGAATATGCTCCTGCTTCTGTGCCTCGTTGCCGTATTCGAGCAGCGTCGGGCCGAACATCATGACGCCCATGCCGCCGATCGGGTTGTAGGCACCCGCCTTGGCGAATTCCTGGTCGATGATCTTGGCCTGCGCCTTGGTGAGGCCGCCGCCGCCGTATTCCTTCGGCCAGGTGGGGGTGCCCCAGCCGCGCGCGCCCACGGCTTCGCGCCACTTGGTCTGCGCCGGCGTTTCATTGGTGGGGCCGTCCACGCCGGCCAGCGCGTTCGACTGGCCCTTGAGTTCGGCGGGAAAATTGTCCGCCAGAAACTGCTGCACTTCCGCGCGGAAGGCGTCTTCGTCGGTCTGGGTTGCGGGCTCGATTTGTGTGGCCATGGGTGTTTTCTCGAAGAATCAAGGAAAGACAGATAAGAATGTAGGCTACGGGGACGAGGATCCCTCCGTCAGTATTGTTGTTCGGGTAGGTGAAGAACCAATCCATCCAGCATCGGCTTCATCGGAATCTGACAGGCAAGGCGACTGTATTCAGTGGTGCCTTCGGCGAACTGCAAGAGGTCGGCCTCCATTCCATCATGCATAAGCCGACCCACCTTGTCGATCCATTCGGGATCGACATGCACATGACAGGTCGCGCAAGCACATACCCCTCCGCAATCGCCATCGATACCCGGCACGTCATTGTATAGCGCCGCTTCCCTGGCTGTCTCGCCTTCTTCTATTTCGACCTCCCGTCGCTCACCATCGCTAGCCACGAACGTAATTTTGATCATCTTGAACTCCGCATTTCGATCTCGAGAGTCAGCGGGCGCGGAGCCGCACCGGCAGCCTGGTGATTCCGCGGACGAGGTTTGAAAAAAGACGCTCTGGTTCACCTGTAACCTCGACCCGGGAAAAGCGCTTGTGAATTTCTTCCCAGATGATCCGCAGCTGCAGTTCCGCGAGCCGGTTTCCCATGCAGCGGTGAATGCCATAGCCGAATGAGAGGTGATGGCGCGGATTTTTGCGGTCGATGATGAACTGGTCCGCGCGCTCGATAGCACTCTCGTCGCGGTTGCCTGACAGGTACCACATCACCACCTTGTCGCCCTTCTTGATCTGTTTGCCGCCGATCTCCCAATCTTCCAGCGCGGTGCGGCGCATATGAGTGAGGGGGGTCTGCCAACGGATGATTTCCGGAACCATTTTGCTAATGAGCGAAGGATCCGCGTCGAGTTTCGCGTACTCGTCCGGGCTTTGGTTCAAGGCGAGCACGCCGCCGCTGATGGAATTGCGTGTTGTGTCGTTTCCACCGACGATCAGCAGCATAAGATTGCCGAGAAACTCGAGGAACGGCATGTCGCGCGTGGCGGGAGAATGAGCCATCATCGAGATGAGGTCGTTCTTCGGCTCCTCGTTTATCCGTTCGTCCCACAGAGTCTTGAAATACATCGCGCAACCGATGAGTTCTTCGCGCCGCGCCTCGTAGGATTCGACGATCCCGGTTTCAGGTGCCGCAGTTGCTACATCGGACCAGCGCGTCAGCTTGCGCCGCTCCTCCCAAGGGAAATCAAACAAGGTTGCCAGCGTCATCGTCGTCAACTCGATCGCAACCTTATCCACCCAGTCGAAATCTTCGCCAATCGGGAGTTCATCGAGAATCTCTCCCGCGCGCTTGCGGATGATCGGCTCGAGCAGTTGCAGGTTGGACGGAGCTACTGCCGGAGTCACCGCCTTGCGCTGCTGATCGTGCTTGGGCGGGTCCATCGCTATGAACATTTCAAGTTCGAGCGCGCCTTCCACCGAATGCATGTCCTGGATTGCAATTCCGCCTAGCTTCGCTTCCGAAGAGAAGACCTTATGATTGGTGTCCACCGCCATGATGTCGTCGAACTTGGTAATGGACCAGTAAGGGCCGACATAGCTCTCGCGGCAGTAGTGGACAGGTTCTTCGGCGCGCAACCTGTCAAAAAATAGACCGATGGTATCGTTCTGAAACAGGCTTGGCCGGGCCACGTCGATTTCCTCGATCGGAATTGACGCGATCCTCGCCGCGGCATCCGGCTCGGCGATCTGGCTGTCCATAAGAACTATTCCTTCTACATCTCAGGCCTGATCGGCCTTCAGTCATCCTTAAGGGAGACATCTCGTGCAGTCAATAAATCGTATACTCTTTTAGTCCCTTGCAGACACCAATCCCATCGGATAGTGTGCCGATCCAACGAAGGTTTGCTAATATCCTTATACTTTTTATTCGAGAGGTGCGGGTGTGCTGATGAGTGGCGGATGTCAGCGGTGAAGAAGGCCAAGCGTGCCCTTTCTCTTGCGCAAAGCATCGTGCGGGACATCGAGGCGGGTCGCCATAACCCGGGTGACAGGCTTCCGCGCGAGGATGAAATGCTCGCGCGTTACGAGGTTGCGCGCGCAACTTTGCGGGAGGCTTTGCGGTTCCTGGAATTGCAAGGGGTCATCCATCTCCAGCTCGGCCGTGGTGGAGGTCCCGTCGTAGCCCGTCCGCAGACCGGCGATTTTGCAAGCAGTTTGTCATTGATTCTGCATTTCATGGAAGCCGATTTGCGTGGTTTGCTTGAATTGCGCGAAGCAATTGCTCCCGATGTCGCAGGGTATGCAGCCCAGCGTGCAACTACCGCTGATCTCAGCGCGTTGGCAGGGTGTCTGGCGGAATTGAGGCATCATGAAGCCTCTGATCAATTCGAGGAACTTAATCGCAGATTTCACGACTTGTTGGGTTGGGCGAGCGGCAATCCGCTGTTCGGTTTGCTGACCTCTGCGATGCATCTGTTGACCCGCGAGTTTTCCCATTCGCTGGGATATTCGGCACAGGAACGGGCGGTGCAGATGAAGTTTCTGGTGCGGGTGCTCGAGGCAGTGCGGACTGGCGACAGCGCCGCGGCCCGTCAAGCAATGAGCCGGTTGGTGGCCGGCTCTGCCGTCTATCTTTCGGAGCGCAGCCCCGAGCTGGTCTCGCAGCGGGTGCGGTGGGGGCAGCTGTAGAATTTTCAATAGTTTGAGTGTGCGTTTAGGCAAGTGGCTGGAGAGGAAGAATGGCGTTGAAGAGCCGAATATGCGAAATGCTGGGGATCCGGTACCCGATCCTGCTTGCCGGGATGGGCGGAGCGAGCGTTCCGGCGCTGGCGGCTGCGGTTTCGAATGCCGGCGGGCTCGGGGTCCTGGGTGCCGCGGCGTGTTCGCCCGATCAGTTGCGTGACTGGATTCGCCAGACCCGGGAATTGACCGACAAACCTTTCGGTGTCGATACGCTGCTCCCCGCGTCGGTCAGGCGCGGCTCTGCCCCTCAAAGCGGTGCTGCACCCCAAAATCCCATGGATCTGATGGGTGAATATCAGCAGTTCGCGCGCGACTTCATGGATCGTGAAGAGCTTCCGGAGGTCGATGCTGCCGCCGCCATGCGGGCGGCGGGCGCGCCTGAAATGGGCAAGGGCGGCCCGCAGTTGTTCTCGAAGGAATTCTTTGAGGCGCAGATGGAAGTGGTGATCGAGGAAAAGGTGCCGGTTTATGCTGCCGGCCTTGGCAATCCTGAACCGTGGATGGATCGGCTCCATGCCAATGGCACCAAGGTCATGGCGGTGATCGGCAAGGTCAAGCACGCCGAACAGGTCGTCGGGTCGGGCATCGACATGATCGTCGCGCAAGGGCACGATGGCGGAGGTCACAACTCGCCGATCGGGACTATTTCCTTGATTCCCCAGGTGGTCGACGCCGTTGGCGATCGTGTTCCTGTCCTTGGGGCCGGCGGTATCTCGGATGGCCGGGGTGTTGCCGCTGCGATGATGCTGGGGGCAGAGGGCGCGTGGGTCGGCACGGCATTTCTCGCGACCGAGGAAGCGGGCATCGAGCGCTTCCAGAAAGAGGCGATCACCGAAAGCGGCGATGCCGATACGGTCGTTAGTCGATCGCTTACCGGCAAACCGGCGCGCATGATCCGTAACAAATGGGCCGACGCCTGGGTGCAGGCCGGAAAGGAGCCTCTGCCGATGCCCTATCAGTCGATGATCTCCGGCCCGGTCATGGCCTCCGGGATCAAGGCAGAGCGCAAGGATGTCATCCCCGGCTTCGCGGGGCAAGGCATCGGCCTGATCGATTCGATCCGGCCTGCCGCCGAAGTGATGCGCGACCTGGTCGATGGAGCCGAGAAGGCGTTGGCGTCCGCTGGTATCTACAAGTGAAGCGCAGGAGGCAAGAAGATGGCTTACGCCAAAGGTCATGAATTGCGCCGCCCCGTAGAGCCTCTCAGAGCGCTGGGGCAATGAGGCAGTTGATTGCCGACAAGGAGGATACGGCGCAGGTGTTCCGTATCGTCAAGGCATTGTCGGGCAATTCCTATTATCGGAATTTCAATCGCTTCATGAAGTCGAGCGATGGGCGGCGTATCGCTTCCGACCGGGCCGACCTACTTGAAACCTTGTGCGATCGCAAACGCCTTGCGACCTGTGCGTCTGGCACGCTTGGCCGAGCCTACCTCGATTTTGTTTACGGGGAGGGTCTGACAGCAGAAGGTCTGGCGGAAGCCAGCGAGGCCGGAGGTCTGGAGGACCTCGGCGACCCCGATGTTTCCCTCTATCGTCGGCGCCTTCGCGATTCGCATGACCTGTTTCATGACGTCGCCGGATACGGCAGGGACGCACTGGGCGAATTGTGCGTGCTGTCCTTCGGAAACGCGCAATTCTATAATCACGGGATCGCTTTCATCTTGGGCGTCGGCATTCCCAAGATGAAACTGGAAGCTGCCCAGTTGCCAGTGGCGCGCGCTGCATTTGAAGCGTGGCGCCGGGGCCGGGCTGCAGCCGATCTGACCACCTTCTACTGGGAAGAAAATCTCGATCGTCCGTTGGAGGATGTCCGCCGCGAGTTGCGACTGCGTCCGCCGGAGACCTATCAGAGGGTGCGCGCTCTTTCCGAACAGCTCGAACGCGATTACCAGGCGGTCAGGCAGGCATGAGCTTAAGCGACAAATCGGCCATCACCGGAGTGGGCGAAACCGCTTTCGTGAAAGGCACCGAGAAAACCGCGGTCGACATGATGCTGGAAGCATCGCGCAAAGCCATAGCAGATGCAGGGCTGAAGCCGTCGGATATCGACGGCATGGTTCCTCCGCCGATCTACACCACCTCGGAAGAGATGGCGGCTAACCTCGGTATCGAAGTTCTGCGCTATGCCTCTACGGTCCACATGGGCGGGGCGAGCCCTACCACGGCACTCCAGAACGCCGCGATGGCAATTGCCAGCGGCTTATGCGACCATGTGCTGGTGACGCTCGGGTGGAACGGTTATTCCGCCTTGCGGCCCAAGCCTGGCGCACCGCCGACGCGGCCGATGAACATGAACACCCTGACGAATACGATCCAAGGCTATTACATTCCGTATGGCGTGTTCCTGCCGGTGCAGATGTATGCCTGGCTCGCCACCCGGCACTCCCGAATTTACGATATCGGCCCGGAAGCGATGGCGGCCGTTGCACTGGCGTGCCGTCGCCATGCGCAGATGAATCCGCAGGCCTTCACTTATGGCCGGGAACTGGATGCCGAAACCTACCATTCCGCGCGCTGGATATCCGAACCCTTTCGCCTCTACGATTGCTGTCTGGAGACTGACGGGGCATGCGCAGTCGTGGTTTCGCGAATAGACCGCGCCAGGGACATGCCGCATGTTCCCGTGAGCATCGCCGGTGCGGCTGAAGGGCATCCTTACCCCGCCGACGATATCCCTTCGCGTCCCGACCCCTTCAAGATCGGCCTGAGCTACGCCGCGCCGCGCGCGTTCGAAATGGCGGGGGTCGATCGCGAAGACATGGATTTTCTGCAGATCTACGACTGCTTCACCTACGTGGTTCTCCTTCAGCTGGAGGCCCTGGGCTATTGCGAACCAGGTGGACAGGCAGAGTTCGTCGCGAATGGCCAGATCGAGCTGGGCGGGCGCTATCCCGTCAACACCCATGGCGGCCTGCTGAGCGAGGCCCATGTTTGGGGACTGAACCATGTCGTCGAGGCGGTGCGTCAGTTGCGCCACGATTGTGGGGAGCGGCAGGTCGAAGGCGCCCAGACCGGCCTGGTGACCGGCTGGGGCGATCTGGGTGACGGCAGTATAGCGATTTTGAGGAGGTTTGCGTGAGCGACGAGAAAGATCTGCCGCCCAAGATGCGCCCCTCGGCGCAGGCCGCACCAGCCAAGCCAAAGCCGCGCCCGCAGGATCCGGTGGAGCAGGAATTCTGGAACCGGTGTCAGGACGGCAACCTTTACTTCCAGCAGTGCGAAGGATGCGGCAGTTTTCGGCATTTGCCGCGCTATATGTGCGCCCGATGCGGTTCTCCTGAATGGTCGTGGGAGCGTAGCACCGGCAATGGCACGCTGTTTTCCTGGACGGTGACCCATCAGGCACTGCATCCCGCCTTCGCTGGCGAGATTCCCTTCATCGCTGCGGTGGTGGAACTGGAGGAGGGAGTGCGCATGGCAACCCGGCTGGTCGATTGCGCGCTCGACGAGCTTGAGCTCGATCTGCCGGTCACGCTGGATTTCGAGCCGATCTCCGAAGATTTTCGCCTGCCAGTATTCCGACCCGTCGCGATCGCGCGCGCAGAAGGATAGACCAAGATGGATCTCGACTACGGACCCCAGTATGACGCGTTTCGCGAGGAAGTGCGCCAGTTCCTGCAAACCCACGGTCACCGCGCACCCGATGGCCAAGGCCGTGCCGCGCGCCCTTCCCCCGAAGCCGTCGAATGGCAAAAGCTGTTGATCCTGCATGGTTACACGGCGCGTACGATTCCCAAGGAATACGGCGGATACGGAGCCGAGCCGGACATCCTGAAATCGCGGATCATTGCCGAGGAATTTTCGCGCGCTGGCATCCCCGCAGGCCTTGCGAACCAGGGCATTTCCATGCTCGTTCCCACGCTGCTGGAACTCGGAACCGAAGCCCAGAAACGGCAATGGATCGAGCCGACCCTAAATGGCGAGATAGTCTGGTGTCAGGGATATTCGGAACCTGGAGCGGGATCGGACCTCGCCGCGCTCAAGACCAGCGCCCGCGTCGAAAATGGCGACTTTGTCATCAACGGACAGAAGATCTGGACCAGCACGGCCAAGCAGGCGGACATGATCTTTTGCCTTGTTCGGACCGAACCGGACGCGCCCAAGCACGGCGGCATCTCCTACTTGATCTTCTCGATGGACACACCAGGGATCGAGGTCCGACCACTCAAGACCATGACCGGTCATGCCGAGTTCAATGAAACGTTCTTTACCGACGTGCGGGTTCCCCTGGATCAGATCGTCGGGCAGCGCGGGCAGGGGTGGTACGTGGCCAATGCCACACTGGGCCATGAACGTGGCATGCTGGGCGACCCCGATGCACTGGAAAACCGGCTCCAGGCGCTGGTCAGGCTGATGCAAAAAGAACGCATCGGCCAGGGTTGCGCAATGGACAACGCCGTTCTGCGTGACCGGCTGGTTGCATTGCAAGCCGAAGTCGCGGCGATGAAATTCAACGGCATGCGCATCCTGTCGAACAGCCTTAGGGGGGATGCCGGCGGCATGGCGAAACTTGTCGTGAAGCTGCAGAGCTGTGAGCTCGCCCATCAGATTTCCGCGCTCGCGATCGACGCAATGGGCGAGATGGGCATACTCTATCACGGAAGCGAGCGCGAGCGCGAAGACGGTGCCTGGCAGTGGAACTACATGTTCCAGCTTGGTCTGATCATCGGTGGAGGCACCGCCCAGATCCAGAAGAACATCATCGCCGAACGCGGGCTGGAAATGCCGCGCGAACCCAAGTTCGCAACGCCTCCCGCCGTCGAACAGGCGACGGCCGTTGCAAGCGGGCAGAATAAGGGAGCCGCCTGATGGATTTCGGACTTTCGCAAGACCAAGAGATGCTCTGCGACGCGATCAGCCGCACTCTTGCTGATACTTGTCCGCTCGATCATGTGCGCGAATGCGCGGAGGGCTCGGTTCCCTTCAGCGACAACGTGCGTTCGGCGCTGGGCGAAATCGGCATTTGGGGAATGATGGTTCCCGAGCAACATGACGGGCTCGGGATGACAATGCTCGATGCCGCCGCTGTGGCCGAGCAGCTCGGCTATGCCGTCGCGCCGGTGCCTTTTATCGGTGCCCATGTACTGGCACCCCTTGCGCTGGCACAGGGCGGTAGCGAGGAGTTGAAGGCGCACTGGCTGCCGAGGATAGCGAAGGGCGAGGCGCAAATCGCCGTCGCGATCGCGGAAACGGTGGAGATCCGGGACCGGGCAGGCGTGGACTTCGACGGCGCAAAGCTCGACGGAACGGCTTTGTTCGCGCTCGACTTCCTGGAAGCCGACGCGTTTCTGGTAGCCGATACCGCCGGTCGTATGCACTTCGTAGCTGGCGATGCTGCGGGTCTGGAGAAGGTTGCTCTCAAAACGATCGACCGCACCCGGAGCGTAGGGGAGCTGCGGTTTTCTGGCGTAGCGGGCGAGGCTCTCGCGGACGATGGTGGGGCCACAGTCAGGCGCCTGCGGGACGCCGGCCGGGTGCTCCTGGCCGCCGATAGCCTCGGTGCGGGCCAGGCTATGATCGAAAAAGCGGTCGACTATGCCGGGCAGCGCGAACAGTTCGGACGAGTGATCGGCAGCTTCCAGGCGGTCAAGCATATGTGCGCGGAAATGGCTGCCCGCCATGAACCATGCCGTTCGCTGGTCTGGTATGCCGCCCATGCGTTCGATGCGACGCCCGACGAGGCTTCGCTGGTGGCATGCCATGCCAAATCACATACGGGCGAAGTCCACCGTTTTGTCGCCCGAACCTCAACCGAGGTGCATGGGGGGATGGGTTTTACCGATCTCCTAGGTCTGCATTTCTGGTTCAAGCGAATCGGTTTCGACCGCCAGGTTCTGGGAAGTCCCGAAGCGGTCCGGGCCGAAGCAGCGGCCTTGCAGGGGTGGACGCAGGTCGCATGAGACGATGAATTAGGCGCACGCTACCGACAAAATCGTGGCCACCAAGGAGAGAGGAATTAATACGTGATCGACTGGAACCTTGGCGACATCCTTGATGCAATCGAACCTGCGGTCCCGGAAGATGCTCCGGCGCTGATTCACGGCGACCGGATCATTAGCTGGCCCGAAATGTCGAAGCGTTCGAACAATTTGGCGCGCAATCTGCGCGCGCAAGGTGCAGGCGACGGGGCGAAGATAGCCTTCTACATGCGCAACCGTTCCGAATACGGGGAATTGATGGCCGCGTGCTTCAAGGGCCGCCTCACGCACGTGAACATCAATTATCGTTACCGTCCCGAGGAGGTTTTCTACATCTTCGACGATTCCGATAGCGAGGTAATTGTTTACAGTTCCGAGTTCCGCGACTGCATTCTTGAACTGAAGGAACGGTTGACCAAGGTTCATACATTTGTAGAAATCGGCGATGCTTCGCAGATCGCTTCCTTCGCGCTTCCTTACGAAAAACTTGTAGAAGGTAACGGCGCGCCTCTCGATATCGAGCGTTCTCCCGATGACCTGCTGTTCATATATACAGGCGGTACCACCGGCATGCCCAAGGGCGTGATGTGGCGACACGATGATATGCGCAAGGCTCAGCTCGACGCGCAAAAGCTGCTGGGTCCGGTTCCCCAGACCATGGAGGAAATGGTGGCCCTGGTGAAGCAGGGCGAGCTTGCGCGCATCACTTTGCCGGCGTGCCCGCTGATGCATGGAACCGGGTTCATTACTGCTATTGGCACGATCATGTCGGGCGGGGCCATCGTCACGCTGTCCGATCCATCCTTCGACGCGGAAGAATTGTGGGATGCGGTGGACCAGCACAAGGTGCAGAGCATCGCCATTGTCGGTGACGCTTTTGCCAAACCCATGCTGCAGGCGCTGGACGCCCACCCGAAGCGCTGGGACACGAGCAGCCTGATTTCGATCATCTCGTCCGGCGTCATGTGGAGTAAACAGGTAAAGGCGGGCCTGTGCAAACATATCCCCCAGGTCATCCTCATGGACAGTTTTGGCGCTTCGGAAGGGCTGGGCTACGGCTTGTCGGTGACGACCGCACAGGGCGGCACCAACACCGCGAAATTCGGGATCGGGGAATTTTGCGACGTATTCGACGAGAACGACCGGAAGGTCGAGGCGGGGAGCGGCGTGCCCGGCTTTATTGCCCGCAAGGGCGCAATCCCCACAGGATATTACAAGGACCCGGAAAAGTCGGCCAAGACTTTCAGGACGATCGATGGCGTGCGTTACTCCATCCCGGGCGACTGGTGCCGGGTGGAATCCGATGGAAGCCTGACCTTGCTGGGCCGCGGCAGCGTCTGCATCAACACCGCAGGTGAAAAGGTTTACCCCGAGGAGGTGGAGGAAGTGCTCAAAACCCATCCCGCCATTGCCGACGCGCTTGTCGTCGGGGTGCCTGACGAAAAATGGGGCGAAGCGGTGACCGCTGTGGTGCATTTGACCCAGGATGCGGACTTCGACGCGCAAGCGATCAAGGATCACGTGCGCCAGCAACTGGCAGGTTACAAAACGCCCAAGGCGATTTGCCCAACGCAAACCGCCTTGCGCGCGTCAAACGGCAAGGCGGATTATACTACGGCTAAAGACATCGCGAAAGCGGGTGCCGGGGCCTCGTGAGCCATTCGCCCCCTCCTGACTATGATGTCGTAATCGTCGGGGCCGGGTTCAGCGGAATATACCTGCTTTACAAGCTGCGTCAGGCGGGGTTCGATGTTCTGCTGGTAGACGCAGCGGAGCAGCCGGGCGGAATCTGGTACTGGAACCGCTATCCGGGAGCACGGGTCGATTCCCAGGTTCCACTTTACGAATTTTCCATTGCGGAAGTATGGAAAAGCTGGACGTGGAGCGAACGATTTCCAGGCTGGGAAGAACTGCGCGCCTATTTCCTCCACGTCTGCGATACGCTCGACCTCTGGCCGGCAATGCGAATGAAAACACGGGTCGAAAGCGCGCCGTTCGATGAAGACACCGCCTGCTGGCGATTGAAGCTCGACGATGGCGGAAAAGTAAGCGCGCGTTTCCTCTTGCCGGCGCTGGGGTTCGCCTCGAAACCCTACATTCCCGATATCCCGGGCCTTAGCGATTTCGAAGGCGAATGGTGCCATACCGCCCGCTGGCCGCAGGAAGGCATCGACCTTTCCGGCCGCCGGATCGCCCTGATCGGCACGGGTGCCAGCGGCGTACAGGTGGCGCAGGAGGCGGCAAGCTGTGCGGAGCAGCTGACGCTTTTTCAGCGAACCCCGATTCTCGCCCTTCCCATGCGGCAGGAAAAACTGGACGCTGATCGTCAGCTTCGCGAAAAATCCGAATATCCCGCTGTCTTCCAGAAAAGGCTTACGACAAGTGGCGGTTTCGAATGCCAATCGCTGGACATCTCGGCCCTGGCTGTGACCGAGGAAGAGCGGACTACGCATTTCGAGGATTTGTGGCAGCGAGGAGGGTTGCGCTTCTGGTATCATAATTTCGCTGACATACTGACGAACGAGGACGCCAATCGCCACGCCTACGAGTTCTGGCGTGACGAGGTGCGCGAGCGGATCTGCGACCCGACCATTGCCGAGAAGCTCGCTCCCGATGAGCCGCCACATCCCTTCGGGACCAAGCGACCATCGCTCGAACAGAATTATTACGAGATCTTCGCACAAGACAATGTGACGCTGGTCGATCTGAACGACACCGCGATCACTCGCGTCACCGAGGCCGGGATAGAAACAGCCACTGGCATGATCCCGTGCGATCTCATTGTCTTCGCGACCGGCTTCGATGCCGGTCGTGGCGGGCTCATCGACATGAACATCACCGGCCGCGGTGGGCTGGCGCTGGCAGAAGCATGGAAGAGTGAGATCAAAGCCTATCTGGGCATGGCCGTCGCCCAATTTCCGAACATGCTGTTCGCCTACGGCCCGCTCAGCCCTTCAGGCTTTTCCAACGGTCCGACAAGCGCCGAAATCCAGGGTGACTGGATCTGCGATTTCCTGATCTGGCTGCGCGATAACAGGATCGGCCTTTTCGAAGCCGATGCGCTGGCCGAGCGAAGCTGGACCGATATGGTCGCCCAAGTAGGGTCGATGACGCTCTTCCCCAAGGCTGAATCGTGGTACATGGGCGCCAATATTCCCGGCAAACCCCGACAACTGATCAATTTCCCCAGCGTATCTGGTTACGCCGATCTATGCCACGATGTCGCACGGCACGATTATCGTGGTTTTATCAGGAATACACTATCCGGTATGGAGACTGCGCCGAAATGAATGAAATGAAACCAATCCACGACGGGTCAACAGATATTGATCCCGTATGGGCCGGCGACGGGGCGGATATACCCGAATGGTTCGCCTGGGCGCTGAGCGTGCCCCGTGAGGAAGGCTTCGTAGAGGTTGGTGGCGCGCGGGTGCATTATCTTCGCTGGGGCAGGCGTGACCGGCCCAAATTGCTCATGACTCACGGTTTTCTCGCCCATGCCCGCTGCTTTGCCTTCATCGCACCGTACCTTGCCGAAGACTACGACGTGGTGGCGTTCGATCTGGCCGGTATGGGCGATAGCGAGATGCGCGGCGTGGCCGATATAGCTGCGCGGGGAAAGGAATTTGTCGAGATCAGCGAAGCGCTCGATTTGTTTGCGGATGGAAGCAGACCGACGATCATCGCCCATAGCTTCGGCTCGGGTGCAGCGCTGACCGCCGTTTCCCAATCGCCGGATGCCTTCGCCGGCGTTATTGTCTGCGATCTCATGGTGATGCGGCCCGAAAAGCTGGAGAAATACTGGACCATGGGCAGATCGAGCCCCGGGTCGGGTAATCCTGACAAACCGGTGCGACGCTACCCCACCTACGAAGCGGCGCGCGAGAGGTATATCCTGTCGCCGCCGCAGGCAGTTGGTGAGCCGTTCCTGATGGATTACATGGCCTATCACTCTCTCCGCCGCGATGGCGAGGAGTGGACATGGAAGTTTTCTCCCGAAGTGTTCCGGCGCAGCAACAAGCCCGACGAATGGCTGACAGTAGGCCAGAGGCTGGTCGATGCGCCCGGGCGCAAAGCGATTGTGTACGGCGAGAAAAGTCAGCTCTTTGATCGCGATTCCGCCCGCTATATCCGGGAACTGGGAGGGGGAAAGATACCAATTGTTGCAGTGCCCGATGCACGCCATCATCTCATGCTGGATCAGCCGCTCGCGTTCGTCGCTGCGCTTCGGGCGGTACTGGCCTTTTGGAGCCTCTGAGATCCCCCATACTAAGAGGCTGGTTCCTGGTCAGAGGCCAGCGAGATGGGGGCAAAGGGCGTTCATATTCATCTTGTACTATATCCGAACCATTGTCGCCGTCGGCACGACGAACGCTTCGTTGGTCTCGATGCCAGCTGGGGCAAAAGCTTTATCGGGAGCAACTCGCTTAGCGCGCCAACCATTGCTGATCTTTAGCAAACGTTCACTCCGCGTGCGATCTGGATCGTGGCCCATGGGGTCAAAAGATAAGGCGCTTTACTAATATCACGCGGACGTATATGCCCATGGACGGGGATTGGGCTAATTCTTTCCCTCTCCTCTCCACAGACTAAGGGGCGACCCTCGAGGTCGCCCCATTTTGCAGTAAGCGGCGGAGCCAATTATCGTCGCACTGAAGAGATGGGAAGGGATGCTATATGACACTGAGAGCGATGGTGCTCGCCACTTCGGCCATCTTGGCTTGGCCGCAGATGGCTTTAGCGCAGGATTCCACAACTGATGAGGCGGAACCCCAAGGATCCGTAATCATCGTGACGGCCCAACGCCAATCTCAAAGTCTGCAAGAGGTGCCGATCGCGGTCAGTGCCTTCGATGCTACGGCTCTCGAAAGCCAGCAGATCGAAAACGCTGCTGACCTTCAATTGACGCTCCCGAACGTCTCATTTTCGAAGGGCAACTTCACCGGGTCGTCCTTCACCATCCGTGGTATCGGCGATCTTTGTGTTGGTGTGACGTGTGACGCAGCGACGGCTATCCATATCAATGGTTCCCCTCTTTTTGGTACCCGGCTGTTCGAAACAGAATATTTTGACCTTGAGCGAATTGAGGTCCTACGGGGGCCGCAGGGCACCCTCTTCGGCCGCAACGCTACCTCGGGTGTTGTCAACCTTGTGACAGCCAAGCCTGACCTCGGTTCTTTCGGCGCGGCCGGAGAGTTCGAGTATGGGAATTACAACAGCATCAAGGCCGAGGGGGTGGTCAATGTCCCGATCGGCGATTCTATCGGCGTTCGGGTAGCCGGATTCTTTCTGAATCGCGACGGTTACACCACAAACCTTTTCGACAATTCGGATGTCGACGACCGAGACATGTACGCTGTTCGTGGTTCTCTTCGTTTTGAACCCGGTGCCGATACCACTCTCGACTTCATGGCATATTATTTCAGGGAAGATGACACCCGTTTACGTAATCAAAAGCAGGCCTGCCAGCGTGACCCGCTCGGCGTGCTGGGTTGTCTGAACAATCGCCGCGACTTTGACATCACCAATGCCAATTCCACAGTCGGCGCAACGCTCAGTTCGCAAGAGTTCTTCGCTATTCAGGGAATTCCCTCAGTACTGGGATTGGGAAGCCTGTACGGCCCCGATGCATTTGCAGGATTCGATAAGCCCGACGATGTGCGCACGGTAAACACGGCGTATACTCCATTCTATTTTGCCGATGAAGTGCAGCTACAGGCCCGTCTCGAGCAGCGCATCGGAGCTATGACACTGACTGCAACCGGTCTTTATCAGGACACCGAAGTCGATTCCCGGCAGGACTACTTTCTGGGCATTCAGGATCGTACCGCCTTTGCTACGGCCTTGAACGTGTTGTCCGGCTTCGCGGCCAACGGTTTGCCTACCGGCCTCCCCGCACCTGCACCGGCGTTCGTGCCAGGTTCGTCGGCGTATTTTACCCCGATTGTGGAGGCTCTCATCCCCAATGGCCCAGGGGGCGTATTGTGCACCTCCGATAACGATGATGGGAACAGGGGCGCGTTCGAAGGTAATGTATTGTGCGGCGAAACGCCGCTATCCTTCGACAGGTCTTCAGAGCAACGCGAATCCTGGAGCGGCGAAATCCTCCTTTCCAGTGATTTCGACGGAGCATTCAATTTCCTGCTCGGAGGGATCTATGCAAAGTCCAAGACTACCGACAACAGTTACTATGTAAACTCATTCGCGCTTGACTACGCCAGTGCCATTCTGGGATCGTTTGGTACTTTGGCAGGCGGTGCACCGCCATCCTACTTCGCAACATCCATGTACCGCAACAATTCTCTCGAGGCTAATCTTGAGAGCTTCGGTGTGTTCGGGGAGATCTACGTCGACCTGACCGAGCGTCTGACCTTCACCGGAGGTTTGCGGTATAACGACGACAAGAAAGACGTGACTGCGCGCACGACCTTGATTAGCTTCCTCAATCCTTACGCGAATGACGGGGAGCCGTTCGACAGCCCGATCACTCCCTTAACCGGTCCCTCTGGTCTTTTTGATGCCGATCCTGGTACGCCAGGTGAGCAGCTAACGCAATTTAGAGAAGTAGGTTTCGATGAAATAACCGGGCGTGCGGTGCTCGACTACGAAGTTACGCCTGACAATTCGATTTACGCATCTTATGCCAGGGGCTATAAATCCGGGGGTATCAACCCGCCCCTTTCGCCCGTTTTCGATGTGGCTGAAAGCTTCGGATCAGAAACCATCGACGCATTTGAAATCGGATCGAAAAATACCTTTGCGAATGGCGCACTGCAATTAAACGCTACTGCATTCTACTATAAGTATAGCGGGTTGCAGCTTAGCCGCATCGTCGCCCGTACCTCAGTTAATGATACTATCGATGCCGATATCTGGGGTGTGGAACTAGAGTCCGTTATCCGGCCCGATCCCGATTGGCTTGTCAACTTGACGTTCAGTTATCTCAACGCGGAAGTTGCCGGCGACCAGTTCTTCTCCAATCCGCGCGACCCGGGTGGCGGCGATCCTGATGCCGTCATCATCAAGGATATCAGCAACGGTGCTAATTGTGCCGTAACCGGGCCAGCCCCCGGCGTGGCCGACGCATTCGTCGCCGGAGTGAACGCAGCTCTGGGTCTTCGTGGTCCCGAAGAATTTCCTAACGACGGCAATCTTGCGTCAAGCGGCGCATTCAGCATTTGCGATGTCTTGGCCGGAGCCGTTCCGGCGGGCAGCGGCCTTGCGGTATTAAGCCCTGGCGTAGAGGTCAACATAAAAGGGAACAAGTTGCCGCAGGCCCCCGAAATGAAGGTTTCGATGGGTGTGCAGTACACCGCCACTTTCGACAATGGCATGACTCTGGTTCCTCGCGTGGACGTAGCGCTGACTGGTGAGCAATACGGCAATATCTTTAACGGCAGGGTCAACCGGATCGAGCCATTCGTGCAAGCCAACGCGATCGTGCAGTTGAACAGTGCGGATGAGCGTTGGTTCGTGCGCGGATTTGTTCAGAACATTTTCGACAGCAGCTCGGTGACAGGATTGTACTTGACCGACGCATCCTCGGGGAATTTTACCAATATCTACACTTTGGATCCTCGTAGATATGGTGTTGCTTTGGGGTTCAGTTTCTAACAGGTCCAGATCGTGTTGGCGGGGAGATCGGTGGTCCTCCCAACGACCCGAACGGACAGTGCCAGCTGGTTCGTATTTCGACCCATGACTTTATAGCTTTTCCAGAGCGGCGTAATGCTCGATGACCGCCTCGTAAGCCTACCGACGAGGCGGTCATCGAACCGGCCAAATGCGAGCTGCACTCGAAATGCCTGTACGATCGCTCGTTGATGTCGCTACGAGATGCTCGCGGAAAGCTTAAGGCCTTACATAGAAACGACAATGAAGAGTCACCGAATAGTGCAATCGGGATATCCGATGGTGATACTGGCAAACGCACTCTGCGAAAGGCGGAAACATGCTGACCCCTATGATCCAAGATTGGGTCGTAGTGCACGAGGTGCTGACGCGTTAGGAAAAGTTGGAAGGGGCTGCGGGGCAGACTTCTGAGAAAACTTATCCTAACTCTGTTCAGGTTTCATAACTGATTTTCGATCGACCGGAGCTGGCTCAACCGACGTGCGATTGTCGCGAGACAATTCGACCCATCCCAACCCAAGCGACTTCTGGATCGCGATCCAGCCATTTGTCATGGCGGCGATCGCCCGATCGAGATTTGCTCTGGCCTGTTCGCGCTTGCGGATCGAAGTGTTGAGTTCGCCTTGCGAGATTACCCCCGCGGCGCGGCGTTGCTCGTTAAGCTCCGCAGCCGTGTCGGCCTGCCGACTGATCTGCGCCAGCGCGGCTACGTTGGCTCTTTGTTGCCCGAACCGAGCAAGCGATTGTTCGGCGTCGCGTAGTGCGCCCAGGACCACTTCAAGATAGCGCGCTTCGGCCTCGTCGCGCGCACTCTCGGCCTGATCGATCGATGCTGCCGTGCGGCCGAAATCAAGCAGGTTCCACTGCAGCCGCGGCAAAGCGATTGCCGATAAGTTGCCCGGGTCCAGGATGTCGTCGGGCTCCGATCCGCCCAAACCGAGAATCCCCATGAAGGAAATCTTGGGGAAGCGAGCAGCCTCTGCCACGCCAATGCGCGCATTCGCCGCGGCCAGCATGCGTTCGGCGGCTCGAACATCCGGCCGCCGCGCTATTAGCGCTGCGGGATCGCCCACCGCGACCCGTTCGGGGGGAAGCGGAATTTCGGCCTGAGCCGCCAGGAGCCCGTCGAGTGCGCCGGGCGCTTCGCCCGTCAGCACCGCGAGCGTGTCTTTGAATACATCGATGTCCGCTTGAGCTTCCGCGATCTGCGACTTGAGCAGTTCGAGCTCGGCGTTCGCGTTACCGACCGGGAACAGCGCGAGAGCGCCCTGTGTATAGCGCTGATAGGTCAATTCGAGAATTTGCTGCTGCAAGTCGCGCTCTCGCTGGACAAGCTCGAGCCGCCCTTGCGCTTCTCGCAGGCTCACATACGCCCGCGCGATTTCGGCGGCGAGCTGGACTTTCGCATCCTCGGCGTTCGCCACCGAGGCCGCAGCCTGAGCGTTAATGGCCTCGACACGCCGTGCCTGCCCCCCAGCGAAATCGATCTCCCAGTTTGCGTTGAGCCCGAGGTTGTAGACGCTGAGGCTGTCCTGCTCTTCGGTGTCTGCAGGAGCGCCGGGCGATCCTGGGGGCGGGCCGCTGCCGATATCTAGCCCTGGGATATTCGCCTGGACCGCAGTCGCCTGCGCAGCCACGGCGGGTAGCCGGTTGGCGCGCTCCTGGCGGACAGAAGCCCTTGCCTGTTCGATGCGAGCGCGCGCTGCGGCCACGCCCGGATTGCCGGCCAGCGCACGCGCCTCAAGTTCATTGAGAACCGGATCGCCGAGCAGCGTCCACCAGTCGCCGGCAATCGGCGCCAACGGATCGATTTCGGGGCCGGCCCGTACGAACGCATTGCCTGCGTCGGTCGCAAGTTGCGGGGGGCCGGCATAGTCGGGACCGGACATGCAACCCGCGAGGAGCGCCATGGGAGCGAGGAGGGTTAGGGTCTTGCGCATAGAGTTCTCAGTGCATCGAAAGGGATAAGTTCTTCGGGAGAGGCTTGAGGAACAGTACCAGCGGCACCGTGACCAGGGTAATCGCGCCCATGGCGAAAAAGACATCGTTGTAGGTCATCACGAACGCATCGCGCTGAATGATGCCGGAAAGCATCTCCAGCGCGGCCTGTGGATTGCCCAACGACGCCGTCATGGTGTCCAGGTATTCCTGTAGCCGGGGGCTGTTGGCGTTGAGAGTTTCTTCCATCCGCCGACTATGATGCCACAGGCGCTGGTCCTGGAACGAAGCAAGCCCGGCGAGCGCGAACGAGCCCCCTAGGTTTCGCGCCGCGTTGAAGATGCCCGAAGCATCGCCGGCATCCTCCTTGGCAACCGAAGCTACCGTCGCCTGGTTGAGGAACATCATCGTGAGGATCATGCCGATGCCGCGCAGGAACTGGCTTTCGGTGAACACTCCACCTCCCGATTCCGCTGTCAGATTTATGCTGACGAAACAGCTTAGCGCCATGATGAACATGCCCGCGCCGACCGCAATGCGGATGTGAATCCTGCGGATCATGAACGGGAGAACGGGCATCAACAGGAAAGCCGGAACGCCCATCCAGAAGATCACAAGTCCGGTCTGCAAGGCATTATAATCGGAAATTATCGCGAGAAATTGCGGGATCACGTAGGTCGAGCCATACATGACCATGCCAAGCGCCAGTGCCATCACCACGACGCTGGCAAACTGCCTGCTGAGCATCAGGCGCAATTTGAGCACGGGTTTGCGCGCGTAAAGCTGTCCGTAGGTCAGAAGTGCAAAACCCACGACCGTCATCAGTGTGAGCTGGACGATCAGCGTGGAATCGAACCACTCCTCACGGTGGCCTTCTTCCAGAACGATGGTCAGCCCACCCAACCCAAGGATCATACCAGCTATTCCCGCCCAATCAGCCTCGCGCAGGTAAACCCAGTCGGGCTTTTCATGGGGTAACCCGATGAATAGTAAAGCAAGGAGCAACGCGCAGACGGGCACGTTGACGAAGAAGGCGTAGTGCCAGCTCAGGTTCTCGGTAAGCCAGCCCCCCACCAACGGGCCCATTACCGGCCCAAGAACCACGGTCATTCCGAAGAGCGCCATGCCGATCGGCTGTTGCGATGGAGGCAGTCGCTTTGCGACGATGGTCATGGCGGTTGGAATAAGCGCGCCGCCCATGAACCCTTGACCGGTGCGACCGATGATCATCGTCGTCAGATCGGTGGCAATGCCGCACAACACCGAAAAGGCCGTGAAGGCAGAAACCGCGACGATGAGCAGCGTGCGAAGGCCGAGCAGTCTTTCCAGCCACGCGCTCAGAGGGATGATGATGATCTCGGCAACAAGGAAGGCTGTCGCGATCCAGGTGCCTTCGGTTCCGGTCGCGCCGATTTCCCCCTGGATCGTCGGCAGCGCCGAATTGACGATCGAGATGTCAAGCGTTGCCAGCATCGCCCCCAGCGCACCGGCGGCTACGGCGATCCAGGCCGTAGCATCGGCCTTTTCGACCGGCGGCGAAACCGCTGCAGCGGCGCCTGCCATCGGTCAGTCTCCGGCCGCGTTGCGGATCGAATCGAGTTGGTCTCTAGCGGCGCGCGTATCGACACTCGCGACAACAGACATGCCCGGCACCAGCAGACGCAGGATCTCGGGCGAAGCCTGAATGGATATGCGCACCGGGACGCGCTGAACGATCTTGGTGAAATTACCCGTCGCGTTCTGTGGCGGAAGGATTGAGAATTCTGCCCCGGTCCCGGGGGCGATGCTTTCCACTCTTCCTAATAGCTCGAGGTCCGGCAGCGCGTCGATTTCCAAGGTGACGGGTTGCCCCGGGCGGACAAGTCCGAGCTGCGTTTCCTTGAAATTTGCTGTCACGTAGAGGCGGTCGGTCGGTACGAGGCTCATAAGGCGTTGGCCAGGCTGGACAAATTGTCCAGGTCGGACCGTGAGGTCACCCACCCGCCCGGAAATACTGGCCTGGAGCGTGGTCGATGACAGGTTCAGACGGGCGGCCTCGAGTTGCGCACGAGCGGCGTTGGCTTGCGAATTGGCCTGGTCTATCTGCTCGCTAAGCGTGTTCTGTCGGCGCTGTGCCGCCGTGAGCGCGGCGCGCGCTGCCGCGACTTGAGCCTGCGCTTCTCTGGCCTGGGCCTCCAGCTGATCGAGCCTCTCGCGCGGCTCCGCTCCCGAAGCGGCAAGGGGGCGGTACCGGACAACCTGCTCAGCAGCGAGACCAGCCTGTGCAGATGCTGCTGCGAGCTGTGCACGGGCCTGGGCAATTGCCGCGTCCTGCTCTTGTTGCTGGGCGCGTACCGTATCTGCTCCGGCGAGCGACGCGGCGATCTGGGCTTCGACCTGGTTCGTTTGGGCACGATAATCTCGCACGTCCAGCTGGACAAGTGCATCGCCCGACGCGACCGTTTGATTCTCCGTCACTAATACGCGCTCGACGTAGCCCGCAATTTTGGGGGAGATGATGACGCTGTCGGCGGCAATATAAGCGTTGTCGGTGGACTGCTGGAATCTGCCGTACGTCTGATGATTGTAATACCAGTAGCTCCCGGCGAGCAGGACCAGAATGCCGGCGATCAGCAGACCCAGCCGGACCCGCGGACTGGACAACCCCGTCGGACGTGCGCCTTCATCGCTAGCCCCTGCTGTCTCGTCCGCCATGATTATTTCGCTCCTCGCCATCGTTTGAGCCGCTGCGCGAGCGATATAGCGGCCAAAACAAAATGCGAAAGTCCTTTACTATTTTTCTCCGATCGATAGGAATGTCTCATGCCAGAAGATGAGGGCACTCTCGCACTCGACAATGTCATCACCCACGATGATCGAGCGATCTTCATGATGGACCAGATCAGCCGCGCCGCGCGCAAGGCATTCGATGACCGAGCACAGCCGCTGAGCCTCAATCGTACGCAGTGGCGTGTGTTGGCGCAGCTCATCAGAGCTCCTGCCCTGAACCAGACGGACATCGCCAGGAGACTTGAAATCACATCCTCCAGCAGCGGCCTGGAAGACATGACGCCTTCGCGCTTGAGTGACCGGACGCGGCTTGCGCAAGTCATAGCAATATTCGGTCGCCACGGGCGGGGCGGCATCACGCCCGTGTTGGGACTAGGCCGATCTCAAACCAAAACACATTCGACGCGCCCGGATGCCCCGCTCGTGGCGATTGCGCCAGGGGACGAACCTCGGTCATGTTCTATAGCGGACAACCGAATGGAGCATGCGGGACGCGAACTTTCATTGCACCGGCCCTCTGCCGGACGAACAAACCGCTGGCGGCGTGCTAGATGGAAACTAACGCAAACTTCTCCCTAGTGGCGTGGATCGTTGGCATTCTGATGCTTACGACCATCGCTTTCGCGATGTGGCTAATCGATCCCAGACCAAATCAGGAAACATATCAGATCAAGTTTGATCGCTCCGTGGAAGGCCTTCAGTCGGGATCGACTGTAACACTATCGGGAGTCCCTGTGGGACAGGTAACATCGGTCCGTCTGGCGGAAAATGAACCGGAAAACGTGGTCGTTGTTCTGACTCTCGATCCTTCTGCGGCGAAAGTCCACGGCCTTGAAGCGACAATCAGCACGGATCTGATAACTGGAGAGGCTGCGCTCGTGCTCGAGGGCCGACGGGGTCGTCAGGGCATTTACACCGACAAGTCAGGAAAAAAGATCATTCCCGCCGCGGACGAAACCGGACTATTGGGGAGGGATGCGACCGCCACTGTAGAGACCGTGGCAAATAGCATTCGCGCTCTGAACGAAGGACTGGAGCCAGAAAAGCAACGGGTGATCACCTCCGATCTTGTCCGGCTTCGAGTCACGACGGCCGCACTCGCATCGGACGCCGAAGGTTGGGACGAACGATTGGCCTCAACAAAAGGAAGATTGTTAGACTTAGGGCAAAGGGTTGGTGGATGGGGAAATAATCTTCGAGATGCAGATCGGCGGATCTCAGGGCGGAGCGCTTCTGCTATCGCGCAACTACGCCTTCGCCAATTCAGGGAGGGGGTGCAGAACGCTGAAAACAAACTTTCCCAGATAAGGAGTGGCATTCCGGCGGTCGAAGATTCTTTGGTTGAAGGTGAAACGGACCTTCGCGAACTTAGTCGCGAACTTGCTCCTCTCAGTGAAAAAATCGAAGATATTCAGGTTGAGGGAATTACATCAAATCCTCCCCTCCCAGACTATCGGCCAAAAAGAAGAGAAGCTGGAACGAATATCGATGATTTAAAGTAAACCGAACGGATGACTGCTTCCGGGCAGAGCGCGCAGCCCGTAAAATAGCGGAGATTGGAGCGCAAAGCGGATAACGACCTACTCCGCGGTCAAGTTTGAAATTGAAATTCCGAGTCCTAAAAAAGGCATCGAACCAATACATTAGAGGGATTTTGCGGGCCTTTTGCGGGCTTTTCAGCTTGACAGAAATATCTAAACATCAGAAATTAAACGGAAAAGAAGTTCGAATGTGATGCCTCTTCTGGGCACCATGGCCTCTCAAATGACTGAGAGTGCTCGAAAACCATGAAAATAAAGGGCTTTTTGACGGTTGGCTGTTACATGTGTAGCAGGGAACATGACCGTGAGAAACGAGATCCAGAACCGCAAAGGAACCTATTGTTTCCGGCGTGTCGTTCCTCCTGGCCCTCATCATCGTTTTGACCGACAGTGGCAAACCGCGATCCGAATGGCTTCTGGAGGGTTGGCTGGACCGGAGATTTGTTGAGTGTTACACGATTGGTGACTGATGCCAGCGCCGAACGAACCAGGATCAGGACCAATCAAGCACATGGCTGAAGATCAGGGCCTGTCCAGCATGGCAGAAGGCACGTCTCCCGAGTTCCTTTTCCGGGTTCGCGCGGATATGCTGGCGTTTGCCCGGCAGCAGCTGGGCGACGATTCAGAGGCCGAAGACGTAGTGCAGGAAGCTCTTGCCGGCGCGCTTCGCAGCGCGGCGAGTTTCAGGGGTGAGGCGGCGCTCAAGACCTGGATCATCGCCATTCTCAAGAACAAGATCTACGATTTGCTGCGCAAACGCCAGCGGCGCCGGGAAAGCTTCAGCCAGATGCCGATGGCGGTTGATGAAGGCCCGCTGCCCGATTTTTTCGACCCGCGCGGCATGTGGCATGATGTCGCCCGGCCGGCGCAGTGGGAGGATCCTGAAGCCGATCTCAATTCGCGCCAGTTTCTCGAGGTGTTCGACGCCTGCCTAAACCGGCTTCCCGCGCAGCAGGGGCGGGTGTTTCTGATGCGGGAGGTTGTCGACCTGGAAACCCCCGAAATCTGCCTTGAACTGGGACTTTCGGTTTCCAACGTTCATGTCATTCTGCACCGGGCCCGGCTCGCGCTCAGGGCATGTCTTGAAACGCATTGGTTTGGAGAAGGAGCTGTGTCGAAATGAATTGCCAGAATGCGACCGGGCTGGTTTCGCAAGCGCAGGACCGCAAACTTACGCTTGGCGAACGCATCAGGCTGCGGCTGCACCTGCTGATATGTCGGGCATGCCGCCGGTTTGAGCGTCAGCTGCCGATGATCGGCCGCGCGGCCAAGCGCCTGGCGGAACCTGTTGATCACTCCAAACCGTAAGATATGCGAAGCAGGAACGACAAACAGGTAACAGACACCAATCGACTGGAAAGCAAATGTACAAGCGCCTTGCCCTGATTGTCCTTTTCCTCGCCGTCGTGGCGGCATGGGTGCAGTTTGACCTGGGGCAGTATCTCACGATCGAGACGCTCAAGGCACAGCAATCGACGATTGACAGCTTTTATCGCGCCAATCCTGTGCTGGTGCTGGCGGCGTTTTTTGCGATCTATGTCGTGCTGACCGCGATGTCATTTCCCGGCGCTGCTATCATGACACTGGCCGCCGGTGCCATTTTCGGGTTAGTCACCGGGACGATCCTCGTTTCCTTCGCTTCCACGATCGGGGCAACGCTGGCGTTTCTCGCTTCCCGCTACCTGTTTCACGATGCGGTGCAGGCGCGCTTCGGAGACCGATTGAAACGGATCAACGAGGGGGTGGAGCGCGATGGTGCTTTCTACCTCTTCTCGCTCAGACTGGTGCCGGTATTTCCGTTTTTCGCGGTCAATCTGCTGATGGGTCTGACACCCATCAGGGTGTGGACATATTTCTGGGTGAGCCAGGTCGGAATGCTGCTGGGCACGATCGTATACGTCAATGCGGGCACGCAGCTGGCCGGGATTGAAAACCTGTCCGACATTGCATCGCCTGGCCTGCTCGTTTCGTTCGCCGCGCTGGGTCTGCTGCCGTGGCTGGGCAAGTGGATCATGAGCCTGATCAAGCGCCGCCGGGTTTATTCAGGCTGGAAAAAGCCACGGCAATTCGACCGCAATCTGGTGGTGATCGGCGCCGGTGCGGCCGGGCTCGTCTCCGCCTATATCGCCGCCACCGTCAAGGCGAAGGTCACGCTGGTCGAAGCCGGGAAGATGGGCGGAGACTGCCTCAACTACGGCTGCGTTCCGTCCAAAGCGCTGATCAAGTCCGCCAAGGTTGCCGAACAGATGCGGCATGGCGATCGTTACGGACTGGAAAGAGCCGAACCGCGCTTCAGCTTCCGGCAGGTGATGCAGCGCATCCATGATGTCATCGCCGAGATCGAGCCGCATGACAGCGTCGAACGTTACACGAGTCTCGGGGTCGATGTCGTAAAGGGTTACGCCAGGATCATCGATCCATGGACGGTCGAGATCGCGTGCGACGACGGCACCATACAGCGTCTCACTACCCGCTCGATCGTCATCGCTGCAGGGGCGGAACCGCTGGTGCCAGACCTGCCCGGCCTTGCCGAATCCGGCTATCTCACCAGCGACACCTTGTGGGAAGAATTCGCCCAGCTTGATGAAATACCAGGGCGGATCGTGCTGCTCGGCGGCGGGCCGATCGGTTCCGAGCTTAGCCAGGCACTGGCGCGGCTCGGCGCTGAAGTGACCCAGGTAGAGATGGCGGATCGCTTGCTGACGCGCGAGGACCGCGAGGTTTCCGAATTGGCCCAGGCTGCGCTGGAAGCTTCCGGAGTGAAGGTCCTGACCGGCCACCAGGCCTTGCGGGCCGAAACGCATGGCGGCACGCGCGTGCTGATCGCCAGGAACGACGAGGGTGAGCAGGCTCTACCCTATGATGCGCTGATCGTTGCGATTGGCCGCAAGGCGCGGCTGTCAGGCTACGGGCTGGAAGAACTGGGTATCGAGACCGGGAAGACCGTGGTGACGGATGAATACCTCGCCACCGTTTTCCCCAATATCTATGCTGCGGGGGACGTCGCCGGCCCCTATCAGTTCACCCACACGGCTTCGCACCAGGCATGGTTTGCAAGCGTCAATGCGCTGTTCGGTCAGTTCAAGCGGTTCAAGGCCGATTACCGGGTGATCCCCTGGGTTACCTTTGTCGATCCCGAGGTCGCGCGCGTGGGCCTCAACGAGCTTGAAGCCCAGGAAAAGGGCATTGACCACGAAGTGACGGTTTACCCGCTGCACGAACTTGATCGCGCCATCGCTGAAAGCGCCACTACGGGATTCGTCAAAGTGCTGACTCCGCCGGGCAAGGACCGGATTCTGGGCGTGACCATCGTTGGCGAACACGCCGGAGAACTGCTGGCCGAATATGTCCTGGCGATGAAGCACGGGCTGGGCTTGAACAAGATACTGGGCACGATACACACCTATCCGACCATGGCGGAAGCCAACAAATATGCGGCCGGGGAATGGAAGAAGAAACACGCGCCCGAAGGCTTGCTCAGGTTGGTCGCGCGCTATCATTCCTGGCGCCGCAGATAGGCGTATCGGCAAGGCGCTATGTAACTTTTTGGCGCAATGAGATGTATATTGATGGATAAGCCGCGCGCTGTTCTTTTTGGCGACCGGCGAGGGGGAGAGAGAAATGAAAGCCTATAGCCTACTGTTCCTGCGCATTTCGACCGGGCTGCTGCTGGTAGTCTGGGGGCTCGTCAGGGTCATGAAGCCCGATGTGGGCGCGCATGTCAGCGACAAATACTATTCCGGCCTGGGGTCTGCGCATGCAATCCAGCTGGGCTGGGGCGCGATCTTGCTGGTAGTCGGAGCGTTGGTGATTGCCGGGCTGTGGCGCCGATACTCTTATGCCGCGCAGGCGGTGGTGCTGGTCACCGGAGCCTTGTCGATCTGGAAATATCTGCTCGATCCGTTCGGCATGTGGTTGCTCGATCGGGCCAGCAGCCAGATCCTGTTCTTTCCCTCGCTCGGCATGGCGGCGGCATCGCTAGTCTTGCTGGCATTTCTCGACGAAGACCGGTTGTCGCTCGATCACATGCGCGCCGGCGCGCGATCGGATGGCGGGGCTGGCTGATCGGGGCAATCGGGGTTACCAGGTCAGGCATTGGTGATCGCCGGTGGAGCTGTGTCCGCACTCCAGCGCAGGCGGTAAGGATCGAAACCCTGTTCCAGCGATGGTTTGATGATCTTGAAATATGGCGAGACATCGAAATCGCGCGGTGTGAAAAGGCTGTGATGCCTGATGTGCAGAATATCGCGCAGGCACCCCCGGCAATCGGGGTCGTCGATCAGTTCCTGGGTTACTTCCGGCAGGATCGGATAATGGACCGACTGAAAGGCCATGGCGATCAAGGTCGAGCAGATCGCTTTCGTAGGTTCGCCGCTGCCCAGCGCAATCATGCGCCGTCGCCAGGCTGCCGGAACTGGCGGGGTCGGGAACAGATAACGCGCCAGGTCGATAACATTCGCCAGATCGTATTCGTCGCCGATACGGCTCGTCGCGAATGCAATTATGCCAGCGATATCGGCTTCGGTCAGCCCAACCGGCCGACAGATTCGGATATGCAGCCCGGCAAACGCATCGCTCGAAATCTGGCGAACGCCATCGACAGCGTCAGCTTCGACGAACTGGGGCAAGGCGCCAGTTCTGGTGTCTGCTGCGGCAATGCACAGCGCTGCGTGTGACCAGGTCGATTGGGTCAGGTATTTAATCGCCGAGCTGATCCGCTGCCGCCCGTCAACCAGCAAGACATCACCCGGCTTGATAATCCTGGCCAAAGCCGCTTCGTCGCTTGGCGCATTGGCATAGGGTGTTCGCGAGGGCTTGCTGAGGAACTTCGCGATGACGCGCCCGATGGCCGATAGCGCCCCCACGCCTTATGCCGACAGGGCCATGATGCGCGATCGGGCCATGTCGCGCAAAACGCCTGCCTCCAGCTTGGCCTCTTCCAGCAGAGCCGCCACCAGATCGCCGAGCGACACGATACCGACAACCATTGCGTTGCCCTTTCGGTCGACAATCGCGGCAATCTTCATGGTAGCTCTCCAGTCGGTCGCTCCTATGAGATATTCGCGGCCAAGCGCAGCCGGGTTACATGATCAACCCATTTGTTGGGCGCGGCCAGGCGCTTCTTGGCGGGATCCGATCCTATCGCCTTGGCGCAGGAGAAGTGCGATTGCCGCTAAGTCTGTTGGGTTGCCCATGAAACAACCTCTCTCACGAGGGGTTCGCCATGCCCGCAGATAAGATTACAGTCGGTCGGTTGGGAAATTTTTTGGCCGCAGTGTAAGAATTCCGATCTCATTACGACAGATTGAGAAAATAACCGAAATTTCCCCATCAGAGCCAAACCTTGGAGTATACGCTTGTTTCTTTCTCGTCAGACGCTGGCAGCCACAGCACTTGCCCTGGCCGCAGTTTCTTCGCCTGCCTACGCCCAGCAGGCCGGTATCCAGATTGCGCTTGTCGACGCCGATACCGGTGAGCCGGCGGCGAATGTCGAGGTCAAGGTAGAGAACGCGCAAATCGGCTTCTCGCGCGCCCTGCGTAGCGACGAACGCGGGTTTGTCAGGCTCGAAGGCCTGACCACTGCAGGAACCTGGCAGGTGTCGGTTGCACAGGGGGGGCAGTATCAGTCCGATCAGCAGGCCAGCGTCAACCTGCGCGCCAATTTCACCAGCAGCGTGACCTTGCGCCTGATCCCCAGCGGAACCGGCGGCATTGTGGTCACTGGCAGGCCAGCGGTCACCGGGATCAACACCGTCAATGCCGAGGTGTCTGCCTCGCTCGACGCCCGGGAACTGGCCGCGCTGCCGATCGAGGGGCGCGATGTGATCGGTGCGCTGATCCGCCTGCCCAATGTCGTGCCATCGACCGGCTTCTTCCCCGAGGCTCCATCAATTTCGATCAACGGGTCGAACGGGCTCGACACCAATTACCTGCTCGACGGGCTCGACAATAACGAGAATTTCCTCGGCGGGATCAAGTTTCCCGTGCCGCTCGGCTTCACCCGCGAGGTGACAGTGCTCGCCAATTCCTATTCGGTCGAATACGGGCGCACCGCCAATGGCGTGGTCAATTACACCTCGCCATCGGGCAGCAATGAGTATCATGGCGAGGTTTATGCGCTGGTTCGCCCCGGGCAACCGCTCGATTCCAATTCGCCGTTCCCGCGCCGCGACCTGTCGGGCAATGCGGTGGGCGAAAGCTTCGAACGCTATCAGGCAGGCGCCAGCCTTGGCGGCCCGATCGTGCGTGACAAGACCTTCTTCTACGCCAATTTCGAATATACCCGCGACCGCAATCTGCAGGTGGTTGATGCCCCGGCGCTGGGCGTGGTCGACACCGTCACCGGCAACAATGAATTCTACCTTGGCTCGGTAAGGCTCGACCATAGGCTGACGGACGACTGGACGCTGGGCCTGCGCGCCAATATCGGGCGGGTGACGATCGAGCGGCCCGGCGGCGCCCTGGGCGGTGGCAACGCAAGCTTCCCTTCGGCGGGTTCCGATCAGGACCGCTTTTCAACCCTGGTTGCGGCTACCGCCAGCTATGCGGGTGACGAGTGGAGTTATGATGGGGCGGTGCAATATAGCCGCTTCCGCTGGGACTATGGCGAGCCTGTGGCCGGGCCCGGCCCGCAAGTGACGGTTCGCGACCCATCCGGCCTGACAGTCGGTGTAGTGGGGCACCCCGGTTTCGTGTTCGACGATCTTGAGGAAAGCTTGCAGACCACGCATCGATTGCAGCGCAAGCTGGGCAGTCACAAGCTGACTGTCGGGGCAGATGTGATCCGTTCCGACTTCGAATTGCTGGGCGGGGGTAATCCCGATGGCAATTTCACCGTCGATCTGACTGCGCAGCAATTGGCGACGCTTGCCGGCAGCGGCGCGGGCCTTGGCCTTACAGCACAGGACGTACTCGCGCTAAATCCCGCTGTGGCCAATTATTCGGTCGAACTACGCCCGCAAAGTTTCGGCACGGCGCAGACGCAGCTGGCCTTCTATCTTGAGGACGAATGGCAGCTTTCCTCGCAGCTTACCGCCACGCTGGGCGTGCGCTGGGACTATGACAGCCTCACCGCCAAGGGCGGAAAGGGAGGCGATTATGACAATTTCGCCCCGCGCTTTTCGCTCAACTACCGCCCAGATGCCCGATCGAGCCTACGCTTCGGCGCGGGGCTGTTCTATGGCAAAATGTCCTATGCGGTGATTTCCGACGCGCTGCAGCGCAACACCACCTCGCCCGGCTTCCTCGCGCAGCTGGGCCAGTTGCAATCGCTGGGGATCATCCGCGCCGATGCCGATCTTGCTGCGGCGACTTTTGACGGCAATCTCACCGTCTCGCCTGCCTGTGCAACAGTGGCCGAATGCCCTTCGCCTGATGAGGTGCAGAACCTGCGCGACACGGCGACCATCAACGAAGCGCGTATCCTCAATCCTGACGGCTATGACAGCCCCTACAGCGTACAATTGAGCGGAAGCTATCAGTATCAGGCAACCGACACGATCACGCTTTCGGCCGATCTGATCTATAGCCGTTCGCACAATCTGGTGCGGTTGCGCGATCTCAATGCGCCAGCGGCCTTTGCGCCCAATCTGGCCAATCTGACTGCGGCCAATATTGCCTTGCTGCAAGGCCAGCCTGACAACGCGGCGCGGCTCGCGCTGGCGCAATCGCTCGGCCTGGTGCGCAGCCAGGCCGATGCCGATGCCTCGCGCCCGGTCGCGCCGGTGGCGGGCGGGGCGCGGCAGATCACCGTGTCGGAAACCGAGGGCGCGGCCGAATACAAGGCGCTGATCCTTCAGGCGAACAAGGCGCGTGGAGGGGATTTCTATGCCTTCCGGCTCGCCTACACGCTCTCGAGCCTCAAGAACGACACCGATGACATCAATTTCCGCGCTGCCAACGGCAATGATTTCAGCACCGAATGGGGTCCGTCGGCCAACGACCGGCGGCATGTCATCTCGGCGGTCGGATTCCTTTATCCGCTCGACGGCCTGACGATGAGCGTCGCCGGGCTGTTCCAGTCAGGCCAGCCGGTCAATCTGGTGCCTGATGCGCGCATTTTCGGAACCCAGGACCTCAACGGCGATGGCGCGAGCTTCGGCGAGAACTTCGTCGGCAATTCGGATCGTCATCCGGGGGAAAGCCGGAATTCAGAGCGGCTGCCATGGTCGGCCACGGTCGATATCGGGCTGCGCTATGCCGTTCCGGGGCTTGCCGGGCTGGAATTGAGTGCGGATGTGTTCAACCTTTTCAACACCAATAATGAATCAGGCTTTGCCAATGCGGCGACAACGTCCAATCAGGTGCAGTTCGGCGGCGGAGCACCCTTTGTGCAGCGCAATGCCGGGCCACCGCGCCAGTTCCAGTTCGGCGCGGCGCTGAAGTTCTAGCAAGGGACGCACCAATGGCGGCGATGCATAATCTGCAGGGGCTGATCGGGCTCGCCGCTCTGGTTCTGCTGGCCTGGCTTATTTCAGAGAACCGCGCCGCCCGGCCCGGCTGGCGCTGGACTGCGGGTGCGCTGGTGCTGCAAATCGCGGTCGCGCTGGTCGTCACGCGTGTTCCCTTTGTCTGGGAAGTGGTGGGCCTGGCCAACCGGGCAGTGTCCGCAATCGAGGCGGCGACCCTGGTCGGATCGAGTTATATGTTCGGTTATATCGGCGGGGCGCCGCTGCCCTTTGAATTGAAGGAAGGCGCGACCCCGCCGCTTGTCATCGCTTTCCAGATCCTGCCGCTCGTGATCGTGTTTTCCGCGCTTTCGGCGTTGCTGTGGCATTGGGGTATCCTGCGCGCGGCGGTGCGCGGGCTGTCATGGGCGCTCCAGCGAACGCTTGGTGTCAGCGGGGTGGTCGGGCTGGGCGGCGGGGCGACGATCTTTCTGGGCGTGGTTGAAAGCCCGCTGGTGCTACGGGCCTGGTTTGGCCGGATGAGCCGGTCTGACCTGTTCATGATCATGGTGCTGATCATGGCGACGATTTCGGGTGCGATCCTGGTGCTCTATGCCACCACGCTGTCCAAGACGGTGCCCAATGCCGTGGGGCACATGATCGTTGCTTCGCTGATTTCGCTTCCGGCGGCGGTGCTGCTGGCTCGGCTGATGGTGCCACCGGCTGAACAAGACGAAGAGGAAAGCGAATCCATCGAACCCGATCTGAAATATGAAAGCAGCATGGACGCCGCGGTGCGCGGGACGATGGAAGGCGTGCAACTGATGCTGGCGGTGATCGGGGTGATCATCGTGGTGTTCGCGCTGGTCAATCTGGTCGACCAGATCCTGGCGCTGGTGCCCACCGGATTGAATGAACCACTGACCTTGCGCGCTGTGTTCGGCTGGCTGTTTTCCCCGTTCATGTGGGCGATCGGAATACCATGGGAACAGGCAGGCGCTGCCGGGGCGCTGATGGGTACGAAAGCGATCCTCAATGAATATGTCGCCTTCCTTGATCTGGCCGCACTTGATCCGGGCACGCTTGATGCGCGCAGCCTGCTGATCGTAACCTATGCCCTATGCGGGGTGGCCAATCTGGCCAGTGTCGGTTTGATCGTATCGGCCATTTCCACCCTTGCGCCAGAGCGGCGGGCGGAAGTTGCCGGCCTGGGCATGAAGAGCTGGATTGCGGGCAATATGGCTTCGATGATGACCGGGGCCGTGATCGGCCTGGTCACCTGGGTATAGGGAGCTTTCCGGTGCTGGATGCCCGCTTGCGCCCGCTGATCGATCCGCCGCTCAATGCCTTGGGGCGGCGGCTTGCTCGTGCAGGGCTCAGCGCCAATATGCTGACACTGTTCGGCATTGCGCTGGGCCTGGCGGCGGGCGGCGCGATTGCTCACGGATACTTCTTTGTCGGGCTTGCGCTTGTGCTTGCGAACCGGTTGCTTGACGGGCTTGACGGAGCGGTCGCGCGCGCCACCCGCCTGACCGACTTCGGTGGGTATCTCGATATTGTCGGCGATTTCGTGTTTTATGTAGCGGTGCCACTGGGGTTTGCCCTGGCCGCGCCAGCAAATGCTTTGCCGGCTGCGGTGCTGATTGCCAGCTTTACCCTAACCGGCGTCAGCTTCCTTGCCTTCGCCACGCTCGCAGCCAAGCAGGGCTTTGAGACCGACGCCCACGGCAAGAAGAGCTTTTTCTACAATACAGGCCTTGCCGAAGGGACCGAAACGATCGCGGCATTCGTGGCCATGTGCCTGTGGCCGGCGGCGTTTGCCCTCATTGCGTGGATATATTCAGCGGCTTGTATTCTGACAGTGATCCAGCGCACCGTGATCGCCCGGCGGGTCTTCCAACACCGGTCGGACGATCACGGCTAAAGCCAGGGTCACCTTTATTCGGACGGCGTCCATGCCCGGCTGGCGAAGGCCGGATCGAGTTCGGTGTGGAAGATGTGGTTCGAATAGTTCGAGATGACCTTGGCGCTCAAGGCAAGGATGATGCCGAGGATATGTGTTTCTTCGAAACCAGCATCAAGAAAGGCCTGGGCCTGCTCTGGCGTGGGATTGCCGCGGCTCTCGGTCATCACATGGGCAAAGGCACGCAGCGCTTCCAGTTTTGCATCGGCAACCGGCTGGCCGTCGCGGATGGCATCGGTCACTTCGGCCGGAACCTTGGTCATCATGTCGCCCACGAAGCTGTGGGCCGCCATGCAGTAATGGCACCCATTGGCCCGGCTGATGGCGAGGAAGACGACTTCCTGCTCGACCGGTGAGAACCCGGATTCGGCGCGAAACTTGCCATAGGCATGGCTGTAGGTGTCGAGCAGCGCGGGCAGATTGACCATTGCCCCGTACATATTGGGCACCATGCCCATCTTGGCCTGCGTCTCCTTCAGCGGGGCGCTGACAGCCGGATCTGTATCTTCCGCGGTGCGCAGCGGCAGGCTGGTCCTGAATACTTTACTCATCATCATTTCCTTTCGGTGGGGGAGGGGGTGTTGGAATGATCGTTCCATATTGGGTAAAAAAATGGCGGCGTCAGGCGAGGCGTTTCAAGAAGCTGTCACGAACCGCAAGAAGATAGCCTTCCTCTGGCCTGCTGCGGATCATGACCACCAGGCCCAAAAGAGTGACAAGGGCTTCCCGCGCGAGGTCGGCGGCATCGAGGCTGGCGCTGAAGGCACCCGTCTGTTGGCCCTTGCGGATCATGGCGAGGAAAAATGCCTCGATATCATCTTGCGCATCGTTGACGATGGCGGCGATCTCAGGCTCGTGCGGAGCCAGCTCCAGTGCGGAATTGATCAGGAAGCACCCCCAATTGCCCTGTGGCAATCGCACCTGGCCGATGAATTTGTCGAAAACCGCTGAAATGGCCCGTGCCGGCGGTTCACTCGCGCCGAGTTCTTCCAGCAGCCGGCCCCTGACTTCCCTGTCGTATTTCCGCAGAGCGGCCAGAAACAGATCGTGCTTGTCGCCATAGGTTGCATAGAGGCTCGCGCGGTTGACGCCCGTTGCATCCACCAGGCTCTGCATCGATGTTGCTTCGTAGCCATGCGTCCAGAAGGCATGCATCACCCGGGTGAGTGTCTCATCCACATCGAAGCGCTTTTCCCAGGGCATTGGCGCCGTATAGTTAGTTTGGAACGATCGGTCAATACAAGGGTCAGAACCCACTATTTCGAGATGTGGCCTGCAGTCCGGTCTGAACCCGGATTGCGGAGCGAGTGGTTGCGATATCCGTTCCGGCTGCGATCAGCGATCGAGCCGCTGCTGCACCTTGCTGCGCAGTTCGGCTATGCGCGCGGCATTGGCCCCCAGATCGCTCAGGCCAACCCGGGATACAGAGCGGAAGTCGATCCGGTCATCGCCCACCCGCACCACGACATCATCCTTGAAGCCGAACCAGAAGGTTTCTGCCACGCCTTCGACATGGCCAGTCGCCGGATCGGTGGAGACATCTGACAGCCCGATCTCGCGCATTGCTGCGGCGACCGCTTCCACGCCTTCAGCCGGGCTGGCGGCACCAAGCGGAAGCGGTGCCAGATCAGGATAGGACTGCGCGATGATTTCGGCATGGGAAAGCTTCGCCAGTTCGGCTGCACGCCCGCGCCAGGGTTCCAGCTCGCCAAGCGGAACCTGGTAATCATTGAGCGGATTGGCGCTTGCTGCCTGCCGCGCGGCCAGCACTTCGTCCGAGAAGCGCGGCGGATCAGACAGGTCTGTCGCAATATCGTGGATCGGCGGGATTTGCGCCGCCTCGCTGCGGATATAGCCCAGCATTCCAACAATTGCGACCGGTACCAGCAGGGCGAGCAACGCCAGTTTCCAGCCGGTTCGCGGCTTGCGCCACAGCGTGACGACCAGCGAGATCAGCGCGAACAGTGCAACTGCACCAAGCACGATCGGTCCCGCACTCATGGTCAGCGTCAGCAGGCCCGTTTTCCAATCCCACAGGCCGAATTTGGTGCCCAGCGCAGCCACGGCAAAATATACCGGCAGGAGCAGGGCGAGGGTCAGCGCGAGGCGGGCATGCCAAGGGGTTGTCTTCATGGAAACGGTTTACCCCGGGCAGGGCAAAAAGCCAAATGCGATCTACCGCCGTGCAATTCTGCAGTTAACCGCGCAAACCGCCCATCAGCACGTATTTGAGCTCGAGATACTCGTCCATGCCGTGGCGCGAGCCCTCGCGGCCGATGCCCGATTCCTTGATCCCGCCAAACGGCGCGACTTCGGTGCCCAGCAGCCCTTCATTGATCGCGACCATGCCATATTCGAGCGCACCCATGACTCGCCAGGCGCGGCCAAGATCGCCGGTATAGCAATAGCTCGCCAGGCCTGAGCGAGTGTCATTGGCGATGCGGATCGCCTCGGCCTCGTCGGCAAAGGGGATGATTGATGCGACCGGGCCGAAAATCTCCTGCTGCGCGATTGCCATGTCTTGCCTGACGCCGGTCAGCACGGTGGGGGTATAGAACTGCGCCCCGGCATTGTGCCGCCCGCCGCCGCACACCCGCGTTGCGCCATCGCCCAACGCGGCATCGGTCAGCCGCTCGACCTTTTCCAGCGCGCGGTCATTGATCAGCGGGCCGATCTGGCTTTCGGGGTCCATCCCGTTGCCCACCTTCAGCGCAGCCGCACGTTCAGCCAGCGCGCCGACGAAGCGATCATGCACACCCTGCTGCACCAGCAGCCGGTTGGCGCCGATGCAGGCCTGCCCGGCATTGCGAAACTTCGCGATCATCGCGCCTTCGACCGCCGCATCGATATCGGCATCCTCGAACACGATGAAAGGGGCGTTGCCGCCCAGCTCCATGCATGCTTTCTTGACCGTGCTGCCCGCCTGTTCGAGCAGCAGCTTGCCCACTGCGGTAGAGCCGGTGAAGCTGATCTTGCGGATCACCGGATGGGTGCAGAACAGCCTGCCAGTCTCTGCCGGGTCTGCGCTAGGCACGATCCGCAGAATCGCCGCAGGAATGCCCGCTTTCACCGCCAGCGCCTCCAGCGCGAGGGCCGAAAGCGGAGTTGCCTCGGAAGGCTTCATCACCATCGCACAGCCCGCTGCCAGCGCCGGGGCTGATTTGCGCGTGATCATCGCCAGCGGGAAATTCCACGGGGTGATCGCGGCGCAGGTGCCCACGGGTTCCTTGCGCACGAGGATTTCCTTGCCTGCTGCGAAGCTGGGAATCGTCTCGCCATAGGCGCGGCGCGCCTCTTCCGCGAACCATTCGACAAAGCTTGCCGCGTAATCGAGTTCTGCCCGCGCTTCGGCCAATGGTTTGCCGCATTCGAGCGTGCAGATTTCGGCCAGCTGCTCGCGGTGGGCAATGATGAGGTTGAACCAGTCGCGCAGCTTGTCGGCACGGAATTTCGCGGTTTCGGCGGCCCAATCGCGCCGTGCAGCTTCGGCCGCGTGGATCATCCCGTCCACTTCCTGCGCGGTATAGGTCCGCACCCTGGCCAATTCTTCGCCCGTTGCCGGGTTGGCCACTGCCATGCCGCCGGAATCGTCAAGCGCGTCGGGACTGAGGATGGAGGAAATGATGTTCATGTCGCCTTGGATGTTCCCTTGGGCCTGTCTCGCCAGTGTGCGAATTTCACCGTGCAATTGAAGTGCCGCTGTGCCCATTTTGCCATGGCTTGCCAAGCCGCAGCCGCGAATATTCCGTTTCAACCTGACTGAAGGGGGCGGTTGACAGCGCGTGGCCAGCAGCCTTAGGAGCCGCGCGTCCGTGCGGATACGGGCCCAGCCATGCATGCTATGGAGTCACTTTGACGGCGCTCTATGCCCTGCCAGACCATGAAGTGGTTTCAGGCCTGATCCCCGATATCGGGAGCCGCCACCTCGGCGCGGAGGAGGCGATTGCCAGGATCCATTCCACGCCCGGGATGATCCCGGTCGCGATCGACCCCGAGACAGACATCGGCGGCTCCGGCAAGGTGCTGTGGGCCGATATTGGCGATTATCCCTATCGCGAATGGCAGCATATCTTCACCATCAGCACGCTGGCGGAACAGGGCAAAATCGGCGAATCCTTCGTCACCGATTTCGCGATCCTGCAGGATGACCGCATCCTCGCCGATCCGATCATGCCCAGCGGATTCATGTTCCATATCTCGCGCTGCGGCTCGACGCTTACGGGCAAGGCGCTGGCGCGCAGCCCGCGGCATCTGGTGATCAACCAGGGCGCGCCGCTACAGCGGGGCTTCTGGGCTACCATCACCCGCGACTGGTCGCAGGAAGCACAGGCCAGCCCTGAAAACCTCAAGGCGTTCCGCAACCTGGTGCTGGCGATGACCCGCCGCCGGTTCCCGCAGGAAGAACGCGCCTTCATCAAATTTATCTCATGGAATACGCTGTACATGGATTTCGCGCTGGCCGCGTTTCCGCAGATGCCGGCGCTGTTCCTCTATCGCGAACCGGTGGAGGTGATCGCTTCGGTGCTCAAGGAAACCTCGGCGGTGGTGTGGGCCAAAGGGCGGCCGCAAGCCGGTTTCCTGTCAGGGCTCGATTGGCGCGCAACAGGGGAGATGGATGAGGTCGAGTATCTTGCCCATTGCTTTGCCCGCTATCTCGGTTTCGCCGCGCAGATGGGTGAGCGGGTGGGGCTGCTCAACTATCGCGACATCAAGCCGGAAAACTTCGCCCATATCCTGGCGCGCGGGCTCGATTTCAAGCCTGCGGAGGAGGAATTGGCGCTGATGCTCGAACAGTTCCAGTTCCATTCCAAGGACGATAACAACCAGCAGCAGTTCAAGTCCGACAGCGCGGAAAAGCGCGCCTCCATCCCCGAGCGTGACCGCGCGCTGGTGGCGCGGATCTGCGACGGGCTGATGGAAAAGCTGGACTCTTCGCCAGCCAATCTCTTTCCCCGTACGCAATCCTTGGCATTATCCGGCCAATCGGGCTAAAGCCTGCCGCGCAAAAGCACCCCCACCAGACACACGAACCGTACAATTGGAACAACCATTGACCGACGTCACCCCCGAAGGCCTGCTCAGCGTGGTCATCCCCAACTATAACTATGGCGCATTCGTTGGCGAGGCGATCGCCAGCATCGCGGCGCAAACCTATGCCCCGATCGAGCTGATCGTGGTCGATGATGCGAGCACGGACAATTCGCTTGAGGCGATCCGCGAGGCGCTGGACAAGGCTGACAATCTTATCAGCACGCGGCTCATCGCGCTGGAAGAAAATGTCGGCAAGCTGGGCGCGCTCAACCGTGCGCTCGAATATGTGCGCGGCCGCTATTTCGTGATCCACGATTCGGACGATCTGCTGTCGCCCGGATATGTAGAACGCACGATCGCCGAACTCGAAGCGGCGCGCGCCGAAGATCCCAGCATCGCGATCATCTATACCGATTGCATGCTGATTTCCGCCACCGGGGAGGCGCTTGACCGGGGCAAGTCGGCAGCGTTCGATCCGGCGCTGCTCGAACGCTATTCCTTCATTCCCGAACCGGCCATGTGCCTGGCCGCACCGGTGCTGGAAGCCGGGCCCTATGACGAGACGATCCGCAAGGGCACCAAGCATCACAAGTGGAAGCGCATCGTCGCCAATGGCTGGCGCGGGCGCCACATTGCCGAGCCGCTGTTCAGCTACCGCATGCATGAAGGCAATCTTTCAGGGATCGGCAAGCGCGTGATCGCCGAAGTCGAGCGCGGAGAGGGCGGCGAGCGGATCCTGTCGGGCTACTGGCCGCTTCAGACGACCGAGCGTTAAGCCCCCCATGAGCCAGATCGAGTCGCAAAAATTCCCGCTCAAGCTTGAGGATGCCCGCATCTGCGTGGTCGGCCTCGGTTATGTCGGCTTGCCGGTGGCGGTCAATTTCGGCCAGCGCTTCCCCACCGTGGGCATTGATGTCCGGCCGCAGCGAGTCGCCAACCTCAAGGCGGGGTATGACGAAACCATGGAAGCTACGGCAGAGGAACTGGCTGCGGCCGCGCAGCTGGAATTCACCCTGGACTGGGCCGACGCGGCGGGCTGCAATATATTCATCGTCACCGTTCCCACTCCGCTCGACAGCCACAATCATCCCGATCTGGGGCCGCTCGAAAGTGCCACCCGCGCGATCGGCAAGGTGCTGACGCGCGGCGACGTGGTGATCTACGAAAGCACCGTCTATCCCGGGTGCACGGATGAATTCTGCGTGCCGATCCTGGAGGAGGTGTCAGGGTTATCTTACAATCGGGACTTCTATTGCGGCTACAGCCCCGAACGAATCAATCCCGGCGACAAGCTGCGCAAGCTCCCCGATATCCAGAAGATCACCAGTGGCTCTACGCCGGAAGCAGCTGATTTCGTCGATGCGCTATATCGCACAGTAGTGACTGCAGGCACGCATCGCGCCAGCTCGATCCGTGTGGCAGAGGCGGCAAAGGTGATGGAGAATACCCAGCGCGATCTCAACATCGCATTGGCCAATGAACTGGCGATGATCTGCAATTCGCTGGGGATCGATACCACCGAAGTGCTTGAGGCGGCGGGGACGAAGTGGAACTTCATGCCCGTGCGCCCCGGCCTGGTTGGCGGGCACTGTATCGGCGTTGACCCCTATTACCTTACCCACAAGGCCGAGGAGATCGGCCACCATCCCGAAGTGATCCTGGCCGGGCGCCGGATCAATGACCGTGTGGGCAAATATGTGGTGAACCAGTTCGTCCGCCTGATGGGCCGCAAGGGCCTGTTGAAGGATGAATTGCGCGTGCTGGTGCTGGGCTTTGCGTTCAAGGAAAACTGCCCCGATCACCGCAACACCAAGGTCGCCAGCATCGTTACCCATCTGAATGAATTCGACATTGCGGTGGATATCTATGACAGCTGGGTGGATGCGGACGAATGCGCGCACGAATATGGCATCCGTCCGGTGAGCACACTAGAAGCCGGCAAATACGACGGAATCATTCTGGCCGTGGCGCATGATGACATCGTCGCCATGGGGGCTGAAAGCATCCGCGCGCTGGGCAAGCCGGGCGCGGTACTTTACGATGTCAAGTCCGCGCTGCCGCTCGATGCATCGGATCAGCGGTTATAGAATCTAGCCCTGCGCTGCCTCACGGCGGCGGATCAGCGCTGCCTCGGTAATGTCGAAGCTGTGCTTGTGATCGACATCGATCGGCCCGTAGGGATAGTCGAGCATCACCGGTGCAATGCTGACGCCCAATCGGCGCCCGATTGCATCCACCAGCCCGCGCATGGTGGTGAGCTTGAGCTTGTACAGCACGAAGGGCCACAGCCCGAAAGCCTTGAGGATGCGCCAGTGACGCTTGCCGAACTGGCCGCCGCCTTCGAACACCTTGACCGCAGTGAGCGCGCGCCGGTTGCGCAGTCCATAGAGATTGCACGAAGATGATCCGCCATCCTTCAGCTGGTGGAAGGCAAGCCCCGAATTGGCGAATTCGCGGAGCACCACTTCCTCGCTCGACAAGCCCAGCGCCACATCTTCATCGCAAGCCAGAAATCCCTCGACAAAATCGCGTACCAGTTCGGGCGTATGCAGCGCATTGTCGCCCGTGGTGATCACCAGCGGCAGCGGATTGTCGATCTCTTCCACCGCAGCCAGCACGCTATCCGCCAGATTGCCGCTGGCCTGGACAAATACCGTCGTGCCGCTTTCGACCCAGGCCTTCATCCGCGGAGTCGCTTCGAGCACATCGGGGCTGTCGAGCGAGACATGGATCTTGTCGAAACAGCCGCTGTCGACCAGCGCTTCGAGCACGCGCTCGAGCATCACCTGGCCGTCAAGCTCGACCAGGCATTTGTGCGCCTTGCCCTGCAGTTTCGCCACCGGATCTTCCACGCCGCGGCGGCTGGCGGCCATCACCAGCACTGCTGGCTTGCTGCCTTCGTGGGTTGCCTGTTCGCCTGCCTGCATCTCTATCGCTTTCTATATTCCAGGTGGATCACGGCTGCTGCGCGAAAGCCAGGCCGGCATGGCGCATCAGCGCACCGGCATCGTCGAGGGACGGGAAGCTCTCGAGCGTTTCGCGCAGGCCCGCGCGGGTCTCTGCATCGATCACGCCATCACAGCAGGCATCGAACTTGGCCCAGTATTCCGCCCAGCTGAATGGTGCGGCCTTGCTCCCTTTGGGCCATTCGTGCACCGATTTCAGTTGCCGCCCGTCTTTCAGGGTGATGTGTACCTCGGTCGGGAATTCACCTTCCAGCTTGTCGACCGGATGACGGTGGATGAGCGGGAACAGGCTGCGCACGTCATCCCCCATGACCCGCTCGGGGGTGAAGTCTGCCAAGGTGCAATCACCCCGCGCCAGCACGCAGCCGACTGCATATTCGGCTGAGAACTTGGCTTCGAGCGGTTCCTGCGGATCGGTGTAGAACACGTTGTTGAAATGGACGCGCGGCATGTGAAGATCAACGGCGGTCACATCGCCCGCATCAAAGCCATGCACGGCCATCAGTTCGAGAACGCCATCCATCGCACGGTGGATCGCGCCGCAGGTGGGGAAACGCTTCACGCGGAACTTGTGCTCGGTGATCAGCAGCGGCTCACCGACATTTTCCAGTTCGAACCGCAGGTTCTGTCCGTGTTCGACATGGGTGATGGTATCGCGCAGATGTTCATAATCGGGCCCCACCATCAGCCGGTTCATGCCAGTGCGCCCGTCCAGCGTATCGCGGCCGGCGGTGATCCCCGCCTGCGCCATGGTGGCCGCCATTATTCCGCCCTTGGCGGCGAGCCCGGCGTGCACCGGCTTCATCTCCGAGCCGAACTGGCTCATGAAGCCCGACGACATGCTGGTGGCGATCGACAGTGCCCGCGCGCATGCCCCGGCGTCGAGTTTCAGCAGCCGCGAAACTGCCGCCGTAGCGCCCATAACCCCGACCGTCGCAGTCGCGTGCCAGCCGCGATTGCGATGCGTGGGATTGAGGCCCTGCCCGATGCGCCCAAGGATCTGCAGGCCGACGATATAGGCATCGATGCAGGCCGCGCCCGAAAGCCTTTGCTGCTCGGCAATCGCCATGATCGCGGGCAGAAGCACTGTGGTGGGGTGCGCCTTGGGCGGATCGAAATTGTCATCGAAGTCAAGCGCATGGGCGATGGTGCCGTTGACCATTGCTGCCCAGGGTGCGGCCAGTTTTTGGGGCCTGCCGAACACTGTGCACGGCCCCTCACCCCATGGTGCAACCACGCCGAACAGTTTCTCGGCCACCGGCTCGATCGCGCCGGGCACCATCACGGCTACAGTGTCGACGAATTCGCGATGCGCCCAGTCCCTCGCGTCCTGTGGCCAGTTGTCCGGAGTTTCGGCAATCCAGGCGCCATAGATGTCCAGCGGATTGGTGTTCACGTTTTGCCTTGGGCTTTGGTTGAGATGCGACTTGCTTGAGTGCTGCGCCAATAGCTTCGCCACGGGGCTTGCACAAGCGGGCCGCCCAATTGTCCGCCTCCCACCCGGAAAAGGGTGCCGAAATATATTAGCACTTGATAAAGTAGAAACATCTAATATATTGAGCGCATGACTGTTCCGCAGCCCATTGAACTGAGCGCCATGCGCGCCAATGCCGGCAGGGCAGCCGACTTCCTGGCGATGCTGTCGAGCGAGCCGAGATTGCTGATTTTGTGTCACCTTCTCGAGGCGGGCGAACTGCCCGTTGGCGAGCTGGTCGAGCGGGTCGGCATCAGCCAGTCGGCACTATCGCAGCATCTGGCAAAGCTTCGGGCGCAGGGCCTGGTGGCGTTTCGCAAACAGGCACAGATGGTGTTCTATCGCATCGAAGATCCGCGTGCGGAGCGCCTTCTTGGCACGCTACACTCAATCTTTTGCGAGCCTGATACGCGCCAGCCGATGCTGAATGCTGCGGAATGACACCAAAGAATTAGGAGCGACAGACATGCCAACCGATACCCATCTTCAAATTGCCATCGGCGAGGTCGAAGCAGTGATCGCAGCGCCAGCCCGTGCGCCAATAGTGCAGAGCTTCTTTCATGAGCCCACCTTTACCGCCAGCTATGTGGTGCATGACCCGGCGACCCGGCAGGCGGCGATTGTCGATTCGGTGCTCGATTTCGACCAGCCTTCGGGCCGCACCAGCACGCCTTCGGCCGATGCCATCATCGAATATGTGCGCGAAAACGGCCTCACCGTGGCTTATCTGCTCGAAACGCATGCCCATGCCGATCACCTTTCGGCCGCGCCCTATCTGCAGGAAAAGCTCGGCGGGAAGATCGTGATCGGACACGAAATCCTGACCGTGCAGCAAGTCTTCGGCAAGGTCTTCAACGAGGGATCGGATTTCGCCCGCGACGGCTCGCAGTTCGATATCCTGCTGAAAGATGGCGATCGCCTCGAACTGGGCGAGATCGCGATTATCGCGCTGCACGTGCCGGGCCACACCCCGGCGGACCTCGCCTATGTCATCGGTGATGCGGTGTTCGTCGGCGATACCATGTTCATGCCCGATTATGGCACCGCCCGGGCAGACTTTCCCGGGGGCGATGCGCGCACGCTCTATCGTTCAATCCACCGCCTGCTGGCTTTGCCGGATGAGGCCCGCGTATTCCTGTGTCACGACTACAAGGCACCGAACCGCCATACCTTCGCCTGGGAGACGACCATCGGTGCGCAGCGTAGCGGCAATGTGCATGTGCACGAGGGTGTTGACGAGGAGGCCTTCGTCGCCATGCGCGAGGCGCGCGATGCCACGCTGGGGATGCCGCAGCTGATCCTGCCTTCGATCCAGATCAACATGCGCGCTGGGCACCTGCCCGAGCCCGAAAGCAACGGTACCCGTTACCTCAAGCTTCCGCTAAACACCTTGTAAGGAAAGGATTGCAGCCATGACAGATATTGCACCGCTCGATCCGCTGGTGGCGCTGGCAGGAGGCCTGCTCATCGGGCTTGCTGCCGCACTGCTGCTGGTATTCTCGGGCCGCATCGCCGGGATCAGCGGCATGGTCGCGCGCGCAGTGGGCATAGCCGATACCGGCATCCCTCGCGCGCAGGCGCTGGCATTTGTGGCGGGATTGCCGCTCGGCGCAGTGCTGGTGAGCACCTGGGTGCGCACGCCCGATATCGGCGTCACTACCTCCATCCCGCTGCTGATCGTGGCTGGCCTTCTGGTTGGTTTCGGCACCCGCATGGGCAATGGCTGCACCAGCGGGCACGGCGTGTGCGGCGTGTCGCGGCTGTCCCCGCGCTCGATTGCGGCAACCGCCAGCTTCATGCTCGTCGGCTTCCTGGTGGTCGGCACCGTGCGCGTGATGGTGGGAGGCTAGGACTATGAGACAGATTGTCATTGCCCTTTTGACCGGCTTGGTGTTCGGAGCCGGGCTGGCGCTTTCCGACATGGTCAACCCGGCGCGCGTGCTGGCCTTTCTCGACATTTTCGGTGCGTGGGACCCGGCACTTGCCTTTGTCATGATTGGCGCGATCATCCCTTCGTCGATCGCATACTGGTTTACCCGCAGGATGCAGCGCCCGGTATTTGATACCCAGTTCTTCATCCCGGAAAACCAAACGATAGACCGGCAATTGCTGATTGGCGGCGCCATTTTCGGTGCCGGATGGGGACTTGCGGGATATTGCCCCGGGCCTGCGATCGCGGGCATGGCGCTGGGTGACTGGCAGCCATTCGTGCTGGTCGCTGCCATGCTGGCGGGCATGTGGATGCAGCGCCAGTTCACCGACTTCAATCAGCGCCGAATTATGGCCGCGTGAACCAGGAGCGGCTGGGATGAAGGGGCTGGCGCGGTATCTCCCCATCCTCGAATGGGGCAAGCAGTATGATCGCGCCATGCTGGGCAGCGACATGATGGCGGCGGTGATCGTCACCATCATGCTGATCCCGCAAAGTCTGGCCTATGCCTTGCTGGCGGGGCTGCCGCCGGTGGTGGGGCTTTATGCCTCGATCCTGCCGCTGGTCGCCTATGCGCTACTCGGCACCAGCCGCACGCTGGCCGTGGGGCCGGTGGCGGTGATCTCGCTGATGACAGCGTCCGCAGCGGGCAGCGTGGCCGCACAAGGCAGCGCAGAATATCTTGAGGCGGCAATGGCGCTGGCGATGCTCTCGGGCCTGATGCTGGCGCTGCTGGGCTTCCTGCGGCTGGGCTTTCTCGCCAATTTGCTGTCGCATCCGGTCATTTCGGGTTTCATCACCGCCAGCGGCATATTGATCGCGACCAGCCAGCTGCGCCACATCCTGGGCATCAAGGGAGGCGGCGACAATCTGCCCGAGCTTGCCCGCACGCTGGCTTCGAACATCATGGGTTGGAACGCGCCCACGCTGGTGATCGGCGGGTTGAGCATCGCCTTCCTGTTCTGGGTGCGCAAGGGGGCCCGCCCGCTGCTGATGCGCGCTGGGCTGGGGCCGCGCATGGCGGAACTGCTGGCCAAGGCAGGGCCGGTATTCGCCGTGTTTGCGACGATACTGGCGGTCATCTGGGGCAATCTTGAGCAGCGCGGCGTCGCCATTGTCGGTGCGATCCCCAGCGGTTTGCCGCCTCTGGCTGTTCCCGGCGTCGATCTGGACCTGTGGAGCCAGCTGTGGGTGCCCGCACTGCTGATCTCGATCATCGGTTTCGTCGAGTCCGTTTCCGTTGCACAAACCCTTGCGGCCAAGCGGCGCCAGCGCATTGCGCCCGATCAGGAATTGATCGGCCTGGGCGCAGCCAATATCGCCTCGGCCTTCTCCGGCGGCTATCCGGTAACCGGCGGCTTTGCCCGCTCGGTGGTCAATTTTGACGCTGGTGCGCAGACCCCGGCGGCGGGTGCCTATACTGCCGTTGGCATTGCGCTGGCCTCTGTCTTCCTGACCCCGCTGCTGTTTTCGCTGCCTGTGGCAACGCTGGCGGCAACGATCATCGTTGCGGTGTTGAGCCTGGTCGATTTGCGCACCCCGATGCAATTGTGGCGCTATTCCAAGAGCGATTTCAGCGCCCATGCCGCGACCATATCGGTGACGCTTGCGATGGGCGTGGAGACAGGCGTCATCGCGGGTGTCGCGACTGGCCTGCTGCTCTATCTGTGGAAGGCTTCGCGCCCGCATGCCGCGGTTGTCGGGCGCGTGCCCGACACCGAACATTTCCGCAATGTCGACCGGCACAAGGTCATCACCTGGCCGCATATCCTTTCGATCCGGATCGATGAAAGCCTGAGCTATCTCAACGCGCGCTGGCTGGAGGAATATGTGCTCGAACGCGTTGCCGAAAAGCCCGAACTGCGCCACGTGGTGCTGATGTGTTCGGCGGTGAATGCGATCGACGCATCGGGGCTCGAAAGCCTTGAGGCGATCAATCACCGGCTGTGCGATGCCGGGATCAGCCTGCACCTGTCAGAGGTCAAAGGCCCGGTGATGGACCGGTTGCACAAATCCCACTTCCTCGATGATCTGCACGGCGAAGTCTTCCTGTCGCAGGACCGCGCCATCACCAGTCTGATGCGGGCCGACGAAACCAGGGCCGCAGGCGAGGATCACTGGCACGCGCGCGGCATGATCTGACCCTCGCTTGCGGGCAAGCTGCGCCGCAGCCCCATGCAATCAAATTGGGCACCTGCCGCGCCTGCGCGCCCGAGCGTGTCGGCGAATGCCGGTGCAGGTATCAGGCGCGATAGTCGCTAGGAATGTGTCGTCGGGGAACAGCAAGCGCGGTGGTATTCAGCAAGGATGCGGGCAATGCGCTGGGCAGCCTGTCCGTCGCCGAAGGGATTGGTGGCCCTTGCCATGGCGGCATAGGCCGACTCGTCATCTAGTAGGCGGGTTGCTTCCCTTACGATGGTGTCGGTATCCGTGCCGACAAGCCGCGCGGTTCCAGCCTCCACCGCTTCAGTTCGTTCGGTCTCGCGGCGCATGATGAGCACCGGCTTGCCTAGGCTTGGCGCTTCTTCCTGTATTCCGCCGCTGTCGGTCAGGACAAGATGGCTAAGCTCCATCATCCGCACGAAACTCGCGTAGTCAAGCGGGTCCAGCAGCGCGACGTTGGACACGCCCGATAGCGCCTCCCGCATAAGCTGCTGGACATGCGGATTGGGGTGAACGGGGTAGATGATCGCTACGTCGCCGCGCGCGGCAAGAATACGCAGAGCCGCCGCGATCTGGTGCATGGCATGGCCGAAATTCTCGCGCCGGTGCGCGGTGACGGCTATGATGCGCTTGTCGGCGAACCGCTTGCGCAGTCCATCCATCGGGCTTGCCCCCTCTGGCTGCTGGGCCATGATCGCCCGGCAGCGCAGCAAGGCATCGATGGCGGTATTTCCGGTCACATGGATCCGTGCCGGATCCACGCTCTCGCTGCGCAGCGCTTCGGCCGCACGAACTGTGGGGGCGAAATGCAAATCGGCGATGACCCCGGTGATCTTGCGGTTCGCCTCTTCGGGCCAGGGCGAGTAGATGTTCCCGCTGCGTAGCCCCGCCTCGACATGCCCGACCGGAATCTGCCGGAAATAGCAGGCGAGTGTCGCCATCGCCGTGGTCAGTGTGTCGCCATGGACCAGCACGCGATCAGGACGGATCTGGTCAAGTACAGTAGAGAATTCGCTGATGATCCGGGCGGCCAGCCGGTCAAGGCTTTGCGCCTCCTCCATCAGATCAAGGTCGATGTCCGGCACGATGCCCGCCAGCGCGAGCACCTGGTCGAGCAATTCGCGGTGCTGGGCGGTCACCGCCACGCGCAAGTCGAAGCAGTCCAGCTTGCGCAATTCCTCGATCACCGGAAACATCTTGATCGCTTCGGGCCTTGTTCCAAAGGTGACAAGGATGCGGGGTCTGTTCACAGGATCATTCTTTCCTGCGTATTACCCTGCCCGTCATCGGCGCTTGGCGTGCCAACGCATACAAAGGCGATGTCGCAGCTGTCGAGCTTGCCTTCGGCTCCGGTCGCGGCAGACAATTTGCCCGATCGCGCGGCTTCGGCAATCAGCCTATCGAGACCCGGCTCGATTATCGGCGAGTTGCCCGCATTGATCGCCGCGACCTTGGTTTCGTCTATGTCGAAACCGATGACGCTGTGCCCCTGGCTGGCAAGGCAGCCCACGGCCACACTGCCCACATAGCCAAGCCCGAATACGGCAATTCTCACCGGTAACCGCCAGCGCAAGTGCCTGGCAGCCCGCAATCAAGCCCCTTCGCGGCCCTTTCAGGGGAAACAATGTAAAGCAGACCCGTTTTGCTTTTCTCGTTATATCACTACGTATTTATGCGTATCAAGCGGCCGCGCAGAGCGCAAGCGCCCGCCCGCTTTTTCCTATCTTTTTCGGCCCTACCGCCGCGGCCTGTATAGGCTTGCAACGGCGGTGCGGGCGCGCCATGCAGAATCAGCCGAGATCAGGGAGAAGGAACATGCCGCAATCGAACGGTCCGTTGACAGGTTTGAAAGTCGTCGAATTTGTCGGGATCGGCCCGGGCCCGCATGTGGCCATGCTGCTCGCTGATCTTGGTGCGGAAGTCGTGCGGATCGAACGCCAGGGAGGGCGGATCCTCAATCCCGTGGTCGAGCGCGCGCGGCACCGCGTGGCGGTGGACGTCAAAAGCGATGAAGGCCGGCAATTCTGCCGCGATGCGGCGGCCCATGCCGACGTGTTGCTGGAAGGGTTCCGTCCAGGCGTGATGGAACGGCTGGGGCTTGGGCCGGACGAACTGCTCGCGCTCAACCCGCGGTTGGTTTACGCACGCATGACCGGCTGGGGACAGGAGGGGCCGCTTGCCCATGCTGCAGGCCATGACATCAACTATATCGCGATCACCGGCGCGCTGGCAGCGGTGGGCAAGAAGGGCGAGCCGGCCATCCCGCCGCAGAATCTGGTCGGCGATTTCGGCGGCGGGTCAATGTATTGCGCCTTCGGGATCATGGCCGCGCTTTACGAACGCGAGCGATCGGGCAAGGGGCAGGTGGTCGATGCCGCGATTGTCGACGGCACGACCAGCCTGATGAGCTTCTTCTTCGGGATCCGCCAGATCGGCTTCATCAAGACCGAACGTGGCGATGGCTTGCTGGGCGGCGCAGCACATTACTATCGCTGCTACGAATGCGCCGACGGGCGCGAGATTTCAGTGGGCGCGCTTGAACCGCAATTCTATGCCGAACTGCTGGAAAAGATCGGTGCGACCGAATTGGCCGAGGGGCGCGACAACCCGGCCAATTGGGGCGATATGGCCGATCGGCTCACTGCCCTGTTCAAGACGAAGACGCAGGCCGAATGGTGCGAAATCCTTGAAGGTAGCGATGCCTGCGTCGCTGCAGTTCTGCCGCTCGACGAAGCGCGCGAGCATCCGCATCTGAAGGCGCGCGAAGCCTATGTCGAGCGTGACGGCGTGTGGCATACCGCGCCCGCACCGCGCTTCAGCCGCACGCCGGGCACGATCCGTGACAGCGGGATGGACGGCGCCGATGTCGTCGCGCGGTGGGCACGGGAGGACTGAATTCGATGGCTGGCAAGTATTTCGACGAGTGGCAGGTGGGTGAGCGGATCGAGCATGAGATCCGCCGCACCGTGACAGAAACCGATAATCTGCTGTTCACGACCATGACGCATAACCCGCAGCCGCTTCACCTCGATATCGAGGCAGCCAGGGCGAGCGAGTTCGGCCAGATCCTGGTCAACGGCACATTCACCTTCGCGCTGATGGTGGGCCTTTCGGTAGGTGACACCACGCTTGGCACGCTGGTAGCCAACCTTGGCTATGACAAGCTTGTGATGCCCAAGCCGGTATTCATCGGCGATACGCTGCGCGCAACCACCGAGGTGAAGGAACTGCGGGGCAGCAAATCGCGCCCTGATGCGGGAATCGTCACCTTCGTGCACGAGGCGCTCAACCAGCGCGGCGAGGTGGTTTGCCGCTGCGAACGCAGCGCGCTGCTCAAGAGAATACCCGTGTAACGCTACGGCATCGCCGGTTCGACCGTTCGCTCTTGACGCAGCCCTGCGGCAGGGCGCAGGTTTGCGTGCGGTGAGCCGAGGGGAGTGGGTTCGATGCGCCAGATATCTGCAAGTCTTGTTGTCTTGGGGGCAGCCTTGTTCCTGGCATCGTGCGGCAGCACGGCCAGCGAGGAGCAGCGCGGCAATGGCGAAGGTACAATCGAACTCGCCGAATTTCCCGATCGCCCCTATTGGGGAGATACGCATCTCCACACAGACAATTCCATCGATGCTTTCGGCTTCGGTGTGCGGCTTGGCCCGGAAGAGGCGCTGCGCTTTGCCTCGGGCGAGGAAGTGACTTCGACCACCGGCGTAAAGGCCAGGTTGGCGCGGCCGCTCGATTTCCTCGTCATTGCCGACCATTCCGACGGGCTGGGCGCGACCAAGCGGCTTTATGACGCGCCGCGCATGCTGATCCGCGACGAGACGCTGCTGCGCTGGCATGACATGATGCACGAAAGCCCACAGCAGTCGCAGCGCGCCGTAGCCGAACTGATCAATGCAGCGGCAAACGACGAATTGCCTGCTGCCCTGACCGCCGACCAGGAGGCTCAGGACGAGGATACGCTGGATATCTGGTCCAGGCATCTCGACACGCTCGACCGCTACAACAAGCCGGGCAAGTTCACCGCGCTGGCGGGATTCGAATACACGCTGATGCCGGACGGCAACAATCTCCACCGCGTGGTGATGTTCCGCGACGGCAGCGACAAGACCAAGCAGACGATCCCCTATCCCGGGCTGGAAACCAAGGTGGAGGGGCTGTGGGACTATATGGATGCCTATGCAAAGAAAACCGGCGGCCAGGTGCTGGCTATCCCGCATAATTCCAATGTTTCCAATGGCCTGATGTTCGAGCTGACTCTTGCCGATGGCAGCCCGATGACTGCCGAATATGCGCGACGCAGGGCAAGGCATGAGCCGGTGGTCGAAGTGACCCAGATCAAGGGCGACAGCGAAACGCATCCTTTCCTGTCGCCCAATGACGAATTTGCCGGTTTCGGCGTGAAGGGCTGGGAACTGGGCAATCTGCCGCTTACCCGCCGGGCCACGCCCGACATGTTCGGTGGCAGCTATATCCGCGAGGCATTGAAGCGTGGCCTGTCGCTGGAACAGCAGCTGGGGGTAAATCCCTATGCCTTTGGCCTGGTCGGCTCGACCGACAGCCATACGGCGCTGGCGACCGCCGATGAAGACAATTTCTTCGGCAAACACACCGGCAATGAGCCCGCGATCAAGGATCGCGCGCTCCAGACGCAGAACCTCGGCACTCGCGAAGGGCGGTTCGGCTGGCACTATCTTGCCGGTGGCTATGCCGCGGCATGGGCGCGAGGCAACACGCGGGCGGAAATCTTCGATGCCTTCAAGCGGCGCGAAGTCTATGCCACCACCGGGCCGCGCATGGTGGTGCGTATCTTCGGCGGCTTTGACTTTACCGAAAAGGACTGGGGCGGTGACTGGGTCCGCGCGGGGTATAGCCGGGGCGTGCCGATGGGCGGCGAACTGACCGACAGCGGCAAGGCGCCGAGCTTCCTGATTTCCGCGTTGAAGGATCCGGACGGGGCAAACCTGGACCGTGTGCAAGTGGTCAAGGGCTGGGTCGATGCATCGGGCAATTTGCAGGAACGCGTCTATGACGTGGTCTGGTCAGACATGGACCGGCGCCGCGCGGCTGGCGGCAAGATACCCGCCGTGGGCGATACGGTGGACCGCACAGCAGCAACCTATACCAATACCATTGGCGCTGCCGAACTGCGCAGCGTGTGGACCGATCCCGATTATCGCGGCGGCCAGTGGGCATTCTATTACGTGCGCGTGATCGAAATCCCCACTCCGCGCTGGACTCTTTATGATGCGGTGCGTTTCGGCATCAAACTGCCAGCAGATGCCATGGCCGATGCGGTCGCGCAGGAACGTGCCTATTCCTCGCCGATCTGGATCAAGCCAGCAGCCAAGTGACGGGGTTCAAGTGAATTTACCTGGCTGGACCCGCGAACCGCTGGTCCATTTCCTGCTTGCGGGAATATTGATCTTCGGCCTGTTCTCGCTGCGCGGTGAAGAGGTCGATCCGGCAAGCCGTACGATTGATGTCGACCGCGAGCAATTGGCACAGCTTTCGCTGGTGTTCGAGCGGACCATGGGCCGCGCGCCGACCGATGCCGAGCTTGACCAGCAGATCGAAAACTACATTCGCGACGAGGTGCTCTATCGCGAGGCGCTCAGGCTGGGGCTCGACCAGGGCGATGCGGTGGTGCGCCGGCGCATGGCCCAGAAGATGGACATGATCGCCAGTGCCCGCGCCGAGACGGCGCGTCCGGACGATGGCGTGCTGCGCAAATGGTATGCTGAAAACGGCGCAAGGTTTGCTCCTGAAGTCAGCTACACTTTTGACCAGCTCTGGTTCGAGGCAGAGGGTGAAGCGCAAGCGGGGCTCGCCCGGCTGCGAAGCGGTTCGGACTGGCGCCGGTCGGGAGGCGAGATCAGCCTGCCGGCGAGCGTCGATGCGAAATCGCGGCGCGAAGTGCTTGCCAGTTTCGGCGAATTGTTCCTGGTGGGGCTCGACCGGCTTGAACCTTCGAGTGATTGGCAAGGGCCGGTGCCATCCGGCCTTGGCTGGCACCTGGTCCGGCTCGAGCGGCGTGAACCGGGCAAGGTGCCGCCATTCGAGGACATTCGCGAACAGGTCGAAAATGACTGGCGCACCGCTACCATCGCCGCGCGCAAGGAAGCCGCATATGATTTGTTGCGCAGCGCCTATAATGTGAAGATTGAGCGGTGAGATGGCTTGCAGCATTGCTGGTGATGCTGCTCACGGCTGGGCCCGCCGCCGCGGATGAAATCCGGCCGTTTTCGATCGATTTCACCGAACGCGCGCCGGGCGAATGGACGCTTGACTGGAAACAGCCGCTGACATCGCCCGATGCGAGCGTGCTGGCCGTTCCGCAGATCCCGGGCAATTGCCGGTTCCGGGGCGATCCTGTCACCCGCTCCGCCGCGATGGCGGTGATCGGACATGCGGAAGTGACGTGCGATGGCGATGTTTCAGGCGGCACCATCACGCTTGCCGGGCTGGCCGGTAATGCGGATGCGTTGCTGATGGTGGCTCCGTTGGGGCGCCCTGCGCAAACCCATCGCCTGACCGCCAGCCAGCCGCAGGCGGTAATCGTGGCGCGCGCCAGCACCTGGCAAGTCTTCGCCGACTATTTCAAGATCGGCACCGAGCATATCCTGATGGGCTGGGACCATTTGCTGTTCGTGATCGCCCTGCTGCTGCTGGTGCAGGGCGGCTGGGCCGTGGTGAAGGCGGCGACGGCGTTCACGCTGGCGCATTCGATCACGCTGGTGGCGGTGACACTGGGCTATGCCGGACTGCCGCAGCGCCCGGTCGAGGCGCTGATCGCGCTCTCGATCGTGTTTCTCGCGGTCGAGCTGACGCGCACCGATCATGAAACCTGGACGCGGCGCTGGCCGTGGCTGGTCGCTTTCGGTTTCGGCCTGCTTCACGGTTTCGGCTTTGCCGGGGCGCTACGCGAAATCGGCCTGCCCGAAGGCGAAGTGCCAGCCGCATTGCTGGCTTTCAATCTTGGCGTCGAGGCGGGCCAGCTGCTGGTCATCGCTGCGGTACTGACGCTGCGCGCCGCTGTCAGGCGGCTCGAATCCAAGGCGGAGGCCCCGGCGGTGAAGGCGGCGACCTATGCGATCGGAATCACCGCGGCCTATTGGGTGGTGGACCGGCTCGTCGGCTGAGCATCGCCGCCCAATGCCTGCCATAGTAACACCCGCGCGCGCTTCGCCCGGCCTGCTGCGGCTGCGGCGCGTTCGCCGCTGGCATCGGCGGCACGGCGGGCCTCCAGCACGGTTAGGAAATCAGCCAGCCCGGCGCGGAAGCGCACTTCGGCAAGCTCTGCAGCGCGTTCGAGAGCCATGCTTTCCTGAGCGGCGGCGGCGGCCTGCGCATCGGCGCCCGCCACCAAGCCATAGGCGCTTTCAGCTTCGCCCAAAGCCTGGAAAACAGCTCCGCGATAGGCGGCGAAGGCAGCGCGCTTGCCTGCCGCAGCGCCGTCGATCTGCGCCTGGATACGGCCGAAATCGAGCAGCGGAGCAAGGATTCCGCCGCTGGCGGAATAGATTTGCGACTGGTCATCGAACAGCTTGCCGAGGTCGAACGCGAGCAAGCCAAGCGTCCCTGACAAGGTCAGCCGCGGAAACCGCTGGCGCGCGGCGGCGGCGAGCTCGGCATCGCTCGCGGCAAGTTCGGCGGCAGCGGCGCGGACATCGGGCCGCGCAGTCAGCAGCAGCGAAGGGAGCGCCTGCGGGGCGGGGGGAAGACCGGTGGCGCCAGCATCTGCGGAAAGCAGGCTGTCCAGGGTCGCGGCATCCTGCGCGGTCAACGCGACCAGTCGCCCGATGATCTGCGCGCGCTCACTTTCAAGTGCGACGAGGCGCGAGCGCGACTGGCTGGCAGCTGCCTCGGCGCGCACGCGATCGAAACCGGGGGCAAGCCCGGCCTCCTCGCGCTTGCCGGCGAGATTGGCGAGCCGCCCGGCGGCCTCAAGGTCCTGTGCCAGCGCGGCCTCGCGGCCGGCATTGCTGCGCCAATCAATCAGAGCACCGGCAATTTCCGCCAGCAAGGCAATGCGCACCGCTTCGGCTGAGGCATCTGCCGCGTCGAGCCGCGCGAGAGCGGCGCGTTCGGAGGCCTTGAGTCGCCCGAACAGGTCCACTTCCCAACTGGCCGTGAGATTCGCCGCATAGGCAGTCTGTTCGGTATCGAACGGAAGCGCCGCGGACACATCGCCGCCAAACTGGGCGGGATTGCTGCGGCGCGTTTCCACCGACGCATTGGCGCCGATCGCCGGAAGCCGCGCGGCACCCGCGCCCTTGGCGGCGGCCCTTGCGGCATCGACCCGGGCAAGTGCTTCGGCCAGGCTGGGCGAGTCGGCCAGCGCGCGGCGGGCGAGCTCGGCAAAGGCCGGATCATCGCTTGGCAGGAGCTGCGCCAATGCGGCGCTTTCATCGACATTGGGCGCATAGAGGAACCCCGCAGGCAGCTCAGGTGCAGGCGTCGCGATTTCGGGCGGCGGACCGGCTACACAGGCGCCCAGCGCCAGCACCGCAAGCGCGGCAAGCGAACGAGGCGGTTTCATTTGTTCGCGCCTCCGCGCGCGGGGATGAAGGCGTCAACCTGCTGACCGACAAGGAAGGTGCCACGCGCTTCCTCGGGCAGGGCGTAGATCACCTGGAGCACGCGCACATCGACTCGCTCGGCAGACGAGTTGGTCAGCGAGCGTTTGGGCACGACCAATGGTTCGGCGCGTACGAAGCTGGCTTTGACGCGGCGCTCGGCGGCACCGCGCGGTGAGACTATTGCCGGCTTGCCAAGCGCGACGCGCGACGCATCGTCCTCGTCAATATCGATGCGGATATGCAGCGGGCGGGTCTCGCCCATGCGGATCAAGGGTTCGCTGTTGCCGCCGGTGGTTGAAACAAATTCGCCTGGCCGGATATTCACCGCCAGGATCTCACCCGCGATCGGCGCGCGTACGGTCAACCGCTCAAGCTCGGTGCGGGCGCTCTGCGCAGCAGCCTGCGCTGCGGCCAGGCGCGCGCGCGCCAGCTGGAGCCGGGTGGCAGCGGTCTTGGCCTCGCCTTCGGCGCGGATCACTTCGCTGCGGCTGACGGCTGCCGGGTCATCGATTGCGGTGTAGAGATCAAGCTGCTGGCGGGCGGTGCTACTGGCGGTCGATGCCTCTTCGATCGCTGCCCGGGCCTCGCCGATCGCGGCATTGGCCTCCTGCAGCCGGGCCCTTGCAGCGCGGTCATCGACGACGAACAGCGGCGCCCCCTTCTCGACGAATTCGCCTGGCTGGACATACAGCTCGGTCACCAGACCGGCCAGCGCGGTTCCGATGTCGATGATCTCGCTCGATGGCTCGACAATGCCCGCGCCCGACACCCGCGCCACGTTGGCGAATTCCTCACCAGCGGTGAGCGGTGTCTCGTCAGGTTCGCTGAGCGATCGGTCAGGCGTGCTGAGCCAGATGAACAGCACTGCGCCGATCAGTCCGATCGCCGCCAGGGCGGGCAATAACTTGCGGGAAAAGCTTAAGTCCTGGGGAAGGAATGCCATCTCAATGGTCCTCTGGCATGTCGGTGCCATCATGTGTAATCCGGCCATCCTCGAGCACGAGGATGCGGTCGGCGAGATCGAAGATACGGTTGTCGTGGGTAACGATGATGCAGGCGCGGTCTTCTGCCACCGCTACCTCGCGCAGCAGGTCCATCACGCGCCGGCCGGAGCGGGCATCAAGCGCGGCGGTGGGTTCGTCGCATACGACCAGGCGCGGCTCGTGCACCAGCGCGCGTGCAATCGCGACCCGCTGCTGCTGCCCGCCCGATAGCTGGCTGGGCAGCTTGTCAGCCTGATCGGCAATGTTGAGCCTGGAGAGCATCGCGACCGCCCTCTCGCGCGCCTCGTGCCGGTTCATGCCGCGCGCGATCAGCGGCACCGCAGCGTTGGAGGCAGCGTCGATCGACGGGATCAAATTGTACTGCTGGAAGATAAAACCGATATTCTGGAGCCGGAAATTGACCAACTCCGTATCGCCCAGCGCGTAAATATCGGTTCCGAATATGCGCACGTCACCTTCGGTCGGCCACAGAATCCCGCACATGATCGAGATCAGTGTGGTTTTGCCCGATCCGCTCTCGCCGACGAGATAGGTGAGCGCGCCCGGATGGATATCGACATCGATCCCGTGGAGCACGCGGATCGTTTGCTGTCCCGACAGGAAATCGCGCGATATTCGCCGCGCGCAGATTGCCGCATTGGGGTCGCAGCCCCCGATCTGGCTGGTGTCGAGCATCATCTGAACACCGCCGCCGGTTCGGTCTTGAGGACGCTGCGCAGGCTCAGCCAGCCTGTCAGCGCAAGGATCAGGACCACCGCCACCAGGCTAATGAGCGGGATCTGCCAGGGCACATAGAAACCCTTGAAGGTCGGATTGCTTGCGAAGCCCCAGATGAACACCGCAGTGCCGATCACGCCCAGGGCATAGCCGATTGCGCCCACCATCCCGGCTTGCACCGCGACCATGCGGCTGATCCTGGCATTGGTAACGCCGATTGCCTTGAGCGCGCCGAATTGGCGGATGTTGTCGCGGATAAACAGGCTGAAGGTGAGCCCGACAATCGCAACGCCGACGATAAAGCCCAAAGCAACGGTGATCCCGAAATTGAACGGGATGCCGGTATTCTCGATTATGAAATCGATCCCGTCCCGGGCAAATTCCTCGTGCGTGCGCGCCTTGAGGCCGGTCTGCCGTTCGATCCGCCGGGCCAACTGGCGCGAGGATACATCCGGCGTGCTCCCCACGATCACCAGGCTCATCCGGTTGCGCGTGCCAGGGACATAGCGAAGCGCCTGTGAGTAGGTGGTATAGAGCACGGCTGTGCTGGTGAAGCTGGGGATGGCATCGGCCATGCCGCGGATGATTGCGCGTTGGTCATTGAGCTCGAGCCGCTGGCCCACCGCGTCGGTCGCGGGGAACATCCGGCTCGCCCCGACATCGTCGATAATCACTGTGTCGGGGATCGAAAGGTCGTCCTTGCTGCCGATGAGCAGGCGCTTGGGCAGCCCGATCAGCGTCGCATCGTCGACCCCGATGATCGCCACCTGCTCAAGATCGCCCTCGCTGGTGCGCACTGCCGCATTGGCGCGCAGCTGCGGCACGGCCCATTCGACCCCCGCAACCGAACGGACCTGATCCAGCGCGGTCGCGGGCAAGGGAAAGGTGACATCGGTGGTGCGGCTGACCGGGTCCATGACATAAACGTCGCCATTGGAATTGTTGTAGACGCCGCTGGCGCCGCGCTCGATCAGATTGACGAAGATGGTCAATTGCTGGGTGATCAACAGGGTCGAGAAAGCAATGCCGAACACAAGCCCGTAGAACTTGGTCTTGTCTCCCGTAAGCATTCGAATGGCGATCCACAGCATCGGAAACCCTGCAATTTGGCCGGGCTTGCCGAATCAGCCCGTTTCGATCATTATTGAACGCTATCGTTTAATTGAACGGAGGTGTTCAGCTTGTCAACCGGCGCGAAGCAAGCAGGTTCCCACGATGCTGCACTTGGCGTACAAAAAGCGCGCGGACGGCCGGTTGATGCGGCCAAGCGCGATGCCATCATCAGGGCCGCGACCGCTTGCTTCTTCGATGTCGGATACGCGGCTTCTTCGATCGAGCAGATTGCGGCGGATGCCGGTGTATCGAAGGTTACCATTTACAACCAGTTCGGTGACAAGCGCGCCTTGTTCGCGGCAGCGGTCGAGCATCAATGCGAACGGGTGCGGGGTCATTTCGCAATCGCACCGGAGGCAGGCCAGTCGATCCGCGCGCGGCTCACAGCCATTGGAGAGGCAATGTTCGCTTTTCTGTCGCGCCCTGAAATGGTGCAGTTCGAGCGGCGCATCGCTGCCGAAACCGAGCATGATCCGGATATCGGGCGCGCCTTTCTGGAGGCGGGACCGTGGCGGATGAAGGCTGCTCTCGCTGCATTCCTGAGCCATGCGCAGCAGCAGGGCGAACTGGAAATTCCCGATCCGGGGCTGGCCGCGGAACAGTTCGTGTCGATGTGCAAAGGCATCGGTGATCTCGAACGCCGATTCGGCTTCACCCCCGGCGAGGCAGAGCATACGCGGCGTATCACCGGGGCGGTCGAGGTGTTCCTGCGCGCCTATTCGCGCAAATGCACCGATTGAGGGATCGCACCGCCGCATTCGTGCGTTATCTTGCCATTCACCTTGCGCTGCCTACATTGGCGGGGACGAAAGGATACTCTGAAGATGAACGACGAACGCGATCCGCGTGATCCCAATGGCGGAGGCGGCCCCGAAGGGCCCAATCCGATGATCAGGACCCTGATGATCTGGGGCGGCGTGTTCATGGCGCTGCTTCTGGCGGTGTCGATGTTCGGCAATCCTTCACAGACTGCGGGAACGCAGATCCGTTATTCCGATTTCCGCAATGCGGTGGCTGAAGGCACGGTCAAGGAAGTCCAGATCGCGCCGGACAAGATCACCGGCACAATGAAGAACGACACCCCGTTTTCGACCGTTCCGATCGGGAATGATCCCGGCTTGCCGCAATTGCTCGATGAAAACGGTGTCGATTATTCGGGGCAGGCTGCCGAAGAGCCCAACCTGCTGCTTTACATCCTGATCCAGTCGCTGCCCTTCATCCTGATCCTGGGCATCGCCTTCTTCGCGCTGCGCCAGGTGCAGAAGGGCGGCGGTGGCGGCGCCATGGGCTTTGGCAAGTCCAAGGCCAAGCTGCTGACAGAGCGCCAGGGCCGGGTAACCTTCGCAGATGTGGCGGGCATTGACGAGGCGCGCGAGGAGCTGGAGGAAATCGTCGAATTCCTGCGCGATCCGCAGCGATTCTCGAAGCTGGGCGGCCAGATTCCCAAGGGCGCGCTGCTGGTCGGCTCGCCCGGCACCGGCAAGACCTTGCTGGCGCGCGCCATCGCCGGCGAGGCGGGCGTGCCTTTCTTCACCATCTCAGGTTCCGACTTTGTCGAAATGTTCGTGGGCGTCGGCGCCAGCCGCGTGCGCGACATGTTCGAACAGGCGAAAAAGAACGCGCCCTGCATCGTCTTCATCGACGAAATCGACGCGGTCGGCCGCCATCGCGGCCACGGCCTGGGCAATTCGAACGACGAGCGCGAGCAGACCTTGAACCAGCTGCTGGTCGAAATGGACGGTTTCGAAGCCAATGAAGGCATCATCATCATTGCTGCCACCAACCGCCCCGATGTGCTTGATCCGGCATTGCTGCGTCCTGGCCGGTTTGACCGCCAGGTGGTGGTGCCGATCCCCGACATTGACGGGCGCGAGAAGATCCTCGGCGTGCACATGAAGAAAGTGCCGCTTGCGCCTGACGTGAACCCGCGCACCATTGCGCGCGGCACGCCGGGCTTCTCTGGTGCGGACCTCGCCAACCTGGTCAACGAGGCGGCGCTGCTTGCTGCGCGGCGCAACAAGCGCCTGGTCGCGATGCGTGAGTTCGAAGACGCCAAGGACAAGGTCATGATGGGCAGCGAGCGCCGCTCTATGGTCATGACCGATGATGAAAAGAAGATGACCGCCTATCACGAGGCCGGCCACGCGCTGGTGAGCCTCAACGAGCCGGCATCGGATCCGATCCACAAGGCCACCATCATTCCGCGCGGCCGCGCGCTGGGCATGGTGATGCGCTTGCCCGAACGCGACAATTATTCCTATCACCGCGACAAGATGCTCGCCAATCTGGCCGTCAGCATGGGCGGGCGCGTGGCCGAGGAAATCATCTTCGGACATGACAAGGTATCGAGCGGTGCGTCGAGCGATATCCAGTATGCGACCGATCTTGCCCGCAACATGGTCACCAAATGGGGCATGTCCGACAAGCTCGGGCCCTTGCAGTATGAGGCCAGCCAGGAAGGATATCTTGGCATGGGCCAGACTGCGCGGACCATGGCAGGTGCAGACACCAACAAGCTGATCGATGCCGAGATCAGGGCGCTGGTCGAAGGCGGGCTCAAGCGCGCCAACGAGATTCTCACCGCGCAGGAAGACAAGCTGCATCTGCTGGCACAGGCGATGCTCGAATACGAAACGCTCACTGGCGATGAAATCGACCAGTTGATGAAGGATGGCAAGATCGACCGGCCCGACCGGCCCAGCGATGCTGCGGCAGTTCAGCCGGTATCCGGCCCTGCCGTACCCAAGGCGGGCAAGAAGTTCGGCGGAGAAGGTGGCACTGCCCCGCAGGGGGCCTGAGCGCCGCAAGTCCGTTTCGCAAGATTACAGAAGGCGCCTGGGGTCAATCCGGGCGCCTTTTTCTTGATCAGAAGGCGCCCAGCACGAGCAGCAGCTGAAGAAACAGCACCAGGGTAACGAATTCGAACACCAGAAGTATGTATAGCCGCCATAGCGTGGAAAAGCGGCTCAGTCCGTATGTATACTTGAGGTGCTTGTACATGTGGATCGGCGGAATGATGGCAAGCGCCGCAAAGACCCATCCGCCGCCGATTCCTGCAATGGCCAGAAGCGACAACCCGATGAACAGCAGCGACACGAAGGCAAGCGAATAGGTCACGAATATCGCGTGATCATAGGCCTTGAAGCGCCGCTTCCAGAAAAACAACAGCCACACAAACGGGACTGAAAGGGGTATCAAAAGCCAGCTGAACTTATAGGCATTGGCTTGCAGCTTGTAGAGCATCAGGCTGGGATTCTCCTGCCACTTCCTGATGATGCCTTGGTCCAATATGTCGATACCGGTGGGAGCGAAAGTGACGTCTGCGTTGGCACCTTCGGCCTCCGCCGCCACAGCTTTGCCGCTGGTATCGGCCCCAGCGACGGAAATCGGCTCTGAATCGCCGGTGCTCAGGGCGTCGAATACTTTCAGCCCCTCCATGTTACTGGCAATCAGGCGGTCGATTTCCTCGATCTGCGCGCGGATTTCGGCCAGTTGAGCAGGCTCTGCGCCTTGCGCCGCCATGACCTCCAAATCCTTTGCCAGCCTGGCGCGTCTTGCCTGTGACGCGGTGAGATTGGAGACGATATCTGCCCGCGCCGCGTTCACGTCCCAGATACGCTGCGGGTTTTCGACGCCGACATTGGTCAGCGAAGTCCCCGTCACCTGGAACACCGCGAACATCAGGAACACGCTGAACAGGAATATCGCCATCGGGCTGACAAATCGCGCCCGTTCACCGTCAATATAGCGCCGGGTAAGCTTGCCGGGCCTGACAACCAGCATCGGCAGCGTGCGCCAGATCTTGCCGTCGAGGTGCAGCGCACCATGGATCAGATCGTGCAGGAACGCTCCGATGGTGCGATGGAGATGCGCCTTCTGCCCGCAGGAATGGCAGTGCGCGCCAACCAGTTCGGTGCCGCAATTGAGGCAGGTGCCCTCGGCGAAATGGCCCTTTTCAAGCGGGCTTTCGGCCCTGTCTGTCAATGCGCCGGACTTTCCACCGAATGCGCGTGCAAACAGGCCGCCTTCAGCTGCCGTTCCCAATGCTTCGCCGATGTCGCCCATCAATCCCCCGTGTCGCCTGGCTTCAGGGACAATAAGCGAACTTGGCACAAACAAAAAGGCCGCCCGGTTGGGGCGGCCTCTTGTGTTGTTCGCAAACAGGCGGTTCAGCCGTCGAAATCGGCGCCGATCGAGGTCGAGCGGGTTGGCGCCGACGCAGTGATGCGCAGCGCTTCGGCCGACTGGCTGAGCGAGCCGATGGCATCGGCCTCGTCCTCATCATCGGGCAGGATTTTCTGCAAATTGGTGACCACCGCTTCGTACAGTTCCTTGGGCTTGACCGTCTGTTCGGCGATCTCGCGCAGGGCGACGACCGGGTTCTTGTCCCGATCGCGGTCAATCGTCATTTCGGCACCGCCCGAAATCTCGCGTGCCCGCTGGGCTGCCAGCAGGACGAGATCGAAACGGTTGGGAACCTTGTCGACGCAATCTTCAACGGTAACGCGTGCCATGAAGGCCTCTCATGCAAATAGGTTTGCCGGGAAAGCGCGTCAGATAGGTGCCAGATGGTGATGAGTCAAGAAATTGCGCTGCCTGCCGGGCTTGCGTAAAGCGCTATCATGGCTGAGCCGGATGGCACCTTGACCCCGCTTGATGAGAGCGTGGATTTCCACGATGCCGAGAGCTTCGAGGTCGCAAGCGCGGGGCACCGCTTCCAATTCTACCCGGGCGGATCGGACCGGCTGGCAGCGCTGATCGAACTGATCGACAGCGCCCAAGCCTCGCTCAAGATGTGTTTCTACATGTTTCAGCCGGATCATGCAGGCACCAAGGTGCGCGGGGCACTGATCCGCGCGGCACAGCGCGGGGTGGATCTTCATCTCATTGTCGATGCCTTCGGCAGCGACGCGCCCGAATCCTTTTTTGCGCCAATTGTCAGGGCGGGAGGCAAATTCAGCCTGTTCTCGCCGCGCTGGGATGTGCGTTACCTCATCCGCAACCATCAGAAGTTCGCAATCGCAGACGATGCGCGGGCCATTACGGGCGGCTTTAATGTGTCGGACCATTATTTTGCTACGCCACAGCAGAATGGCTGGATCGACCTGGGGGTCTCGATCGAAGGCCCGGTGGTTACGAAATTCGTTGAGTGGTTTGCTGAATTGAGTGGCTGGGTGGCGAAGGGCAGTTCGCAATTCCTGGCGATCCGCCGCCTGATCCGCGACTGGAACGGCGGCGAGGGGCCGGTGCAATTGCTGCTCGGCGGACCGTCGCGCATCACCAGTGCGTGGGCGCGCACGGTCAAGCGCGATATTTCCCGCGGCAACAGGCTGGACCTGGCAATGGCCTATTTCAGCCCGCCGCGAAGCATGCGGCGCCTGATACGCAAACTTGCCCGGTGTGGCTCGGCCCGGCTGGTGATGGCGGGAAAATCCGACAATACGACCACCATCGGCGCCTCGCGCGCGCTTTATGGCGGGCTGTTGCGGGCAGGCGTGCGCATCGCCGAGTTCGAGCCCTGCAAGCTGCACTTGAAGCTGCTGGTGGTGGATGATGTGACCTATTTCGGCAGCGCCAACCTGGACATGCGTTCGATCCGGCTCAACCTGGAACTGATGGTGCGGGTCGAGGATGCCGAACTGGCCGACCGGATGCGGGAAATGATCGACCACCTCGAAGCATGGAGCGAGCCTGTCACACGCGAATGGTATCGAAACAAGGCGACCTTGCTGAGCCGCATCCGCTGGCGCCTATCGTGGTTTCTCGTATCGGTCGTCGATTACACGGTGGCGCGGCGGCTCAACCTCGGGCTTTGAGCGCCGGTCAGGGCCCCGCGATCATTCAAATCCATAGTCCGAATAATCCTTCATATTGGGGCTAGTGAACTTGGTGATCTCGCTCTGGAAATGCAGCGGGACATTGCCGGTCGAACCGTGACGCTGCTTGGCCACGATCAGCGTCGCCTTGTTCTTGAGTTCGAGATAGCGTTCTTCCCAAGTCCGGTATTTATCGGTGGCTTCGACCGAGCTGTTTTCGGTCGGCATGTCGGGGCGGCTCGCCTCGTGATAATAATCCGCGCGAAAGATGAACCACACCATGTCGGCATCCTGCTCGATCGAGCCCGATTCGCGCAGGTCCGAGAGCTGCGGGCGCTTGTCTTCGCGCTGCTCCACCGCACGGCTGAGCTGCGACAGTGCGATCACCGGCACGCTGAGTTCCTTGGCCAGCGTCTTGAGGCCCCGGCTGATCTCCGAAATCTCGTTGACGCGGTTGTCATTGGCGCGGCCCGAGCCCTGCAGCAGCTGGAGATAATCGACCACGATCAGCCCGACATCGTGGCGCCGTTTGAGCCGCCGCGCCCGGGTGCGCAGCGCCGCGATGGTCAGCGCAGGCGTATCGTCGATATAAAGCGGCAGCTCCGCCAATTGCTGGCTGGCAAAGGACAGTTTCTGGAACTCGTCACGGGTCAGCTTGCCGCTGCGCAGCGCCTCTGAACTGATCTCGGCCTGTTCGGCCAGGATACGCGTGGCGAGCTGGTCTGCGCTCATTTCCAGGCTGAAGAAAGCCACCGGCGCGCCATAGTTGAACTCGCCGCCGTCGCGTTGCCATTTGAGATGCTCTTCAGCGCAATTGAAGGCGATATTCGTGGCCAGCGAAGTCTTGCCCATGCCCGGCCGTCCGGCCAGGATCACAAGGTCCGAATTGTGCAGGCCCGATGTCTTGCGGTCGATCACGTCAAGCCCGGTGGTCTTGCCTGACAGGCCGCCGCCCGAATTCATCGCCGCTTCGGCCATCTTGATCGCGGTCATCGCCGCGCTGCGGAAGCTTTCCGCCTCGCTGCCGGTGGTGGCGCCATCGGCCACCTGGTAAAGCTGCGCCTCGGCCTCGGCGATGCGGTCCATCGGCGAGACCTCATCGCTGGTGTCAAGCGCGCCTTGGACCAGTTGCCGCCCGACGCTGATCAATTCACGCAGCAGCGCCAGGTCATAGATCTGCTGCGCCAGCTCGCCCGCTGCGAGGAGCCCGGTGCCGTCCTGCGTCAACTGCGCCAGATAGCTGGTGCCGCCCAGCTCGCCCAGCGCCTGATCGCTTTCGAAATAGGGCTTCAGCGTAACTGGGCTGGCGGTGGCGTTGCGTTCCAAAAGCTTGAGAATACGCTCATAGATGCGCTGGTGGAGCGGCTCGAAAAAATGTTCCGCCCGCAGCGGGGTGCGCAATTCTTCGATCACGCGATTGTCGATCAGGACCGCGCCAAGGAAGGCGGCCTCGGCTTCGACATTGGACGGCAGCCTTGCGGCCTTTGCAGCTTCGGTTTCAGCCTGGGGCCGGGCAATCACATTGGTTTCGGACATGCGCCTCTATTGCGCGCCGGACCGGCTGAAGCCAAGGGCCAATGCTGGCAAATTTGGCGCACTTGGCTGTGGATAGCGGGGATGGCGCATGGAAATGCTTGAAACCGCCCTGCTGCATCTGCGAAAGGCACCATGACCATGGCCGAAGAATTTCGCATTGCCCACATCTCGCTCGACGAGGAGACGATCATCTGGCGCAATGCCGATGTCGAGCAGGAGCGACGCGTCGCGATTTTCGACCTTATCGAAGAAAACAGTTTCAAGCCGCTGCGCAGCGTAGAGCGCGGTGCGAAAGGCCCTTATCGCTTGCATCTTGCGGTGCAGGACGGGCGGCTGGCGATGGAAATTCGCGACAATGATGAGCAGTTGCTTGAAACGCTGATTATCGGGCTGGCGCGCTTCCGCCGCCCGATTCGCGAATATTTTGCCATCTGCGACAGCTATTACCAGGCCATCCGCAAGGCCACGCCGTCCGAGATCGAGACGATCGACATGGCCCGCCGCGGCATCCATGATCATGCAGCAGAATTGCTGCTCGAACGGCTTGACGGCAAAGTCGAAACCGATTTTCCCACGGCGCGCCGGCTGTTCACGCTGATCTGCGTGCTTCATATCAAGGGCTGACAGGGGGTGGTCGCCAAACGAAAGCGGGTGCGCCGGCCCTGGCGGCTGCGATTGCTGGCGCTGGTGCTGCTCGGCGCGCTGATGGGCGCAGCATGGTACTGGTGGGATATCCAGCAATTCGCCCCCGACGAGGATGCCTTTCCCGAACAGGGCGTGGCGGTGGGCGAGCATAGCGGCCTGGTCGGTTTCGAAACCGTCCGCGCGCTGGGCGGAAGCTTCGCCTATCTCTATGCCAGCGCAGGTGCACAGGGACAGGATGCTCGCTTTGGCCGCAATCTTGCCGCTGCGCGCCGGGCCGGGCTGATGGTGGGGGCGGTTCATCAATTCGACCCCTGCAGCGGTGCCGATGCGCAATCGGCCAATTTCGTCACCCTGGTGCCGCGCGATCAGGCATCGCTGCCGCTCGCGATCGCGCTCGAAGTCACGGCGGATGCCTGCACTGAGCGCGTCAGCGATGCCGCGGTCGAAAGCGAATTGTTGACCTTCATCAACCAGGTAGAGATGCACACGGGCAAGCCGGTGATCCTCAAGCTGTCGGAAGAGTTCGAAGAACGCTATGGCATCGCCGCACGGATCGAACGTGACCTGTGGCTGGTGCGCGACCGGTTCGTACCGCGTTACGGCGGGCGCCCGTGGCTGCTGTGGACCGCCAACCGCGCGCGGCATACAGAGGCATCGGCAGAGCCGGTCGAATGGGTGGTGGTGCAGCCGTGAAGGGGAGAGCGTGATGAGCGAGGACAACAACCGGGACAGCCTGATTGCCGCGGCCCGGCGCGCGCTCGAGAACAGCTATTCGCCCTATTCGAACTTCCGCGTCGGCGCTGCGCTGCGATTTGCCGATGGCACGGTGGTGACCGGCACCAATGTGGAGAATGCCAGTTATGGCCTCGCGCTGTGCGCGGAAACTGTGGCCGTGGCCAAGGCGATGGATGACGGGCATCGCGGCGGGCTGGAGGAAGTGGCGGTGATCGGTGATACCGCCGCCCCCGTCACGCCCTGCGGCCGCTGCCGCCAGGTGCTGAACGAGCTCGCCGAACTGGGCGATACTGACCCGGTGGTGTGGTGCGCGGGCGAGGACGAGGTGGTGGAGATGCGCCTGTCCGGGCTGCTGCCCCGCGCTTTCGGCCCGGCCAGCCTGGAATAGCGCGCCCGCTTGCGAACATTACCGGTTTTGTCCCACAGCGCCGACGCTGCGCTGGACAAAAAAGTTAGCTCTTTATTGATCATAAAATCTCTCAAAATGAGAAAAACTGTCGCGTTTTGGTTATTTACTTTGCGAGTCTGTCGCAGTTTACAGAGCTCACGCAGGGGGGGCTGAAGCGTCAGCAAACCGTAAGCAATAACTAAAGCGAGTGCCGACGCGAACTGTCGGTGCCGCAACAACGGGTCGGAGACAGTAATTTGGTCAAGCAGACGGGCGCGGGCGCACGGGCAGTTGGTGTACAACACAGGATTTCCGCGATCGCGATGCCGCCGGGCACGCTAGTGTCTTTCCACCAACCGGACAGCAGCAAATTGCGCGCGCGGCGGGCATTGGGCAACACGGTTTCATATGCCGCGCTGGCGGCCTGCACCGCAGCGCTGGCAAGCTTGCTGGCACCGGGCGAGGCGCTGGCGGGAACCTGCGTCGAATCAGCCCCGGGATCGGGCGTGTGGGTATGTTCCGATCCGGCGAATCCGGCGGACACCAGCCAGACGATCAATGGCAGCGTCCCCGTTTCGGTAACCACTTCGCCCGGCTTTGGCATCACAGCCGCTGCGGGCAGCGGCATCAACATCAATGCCGGCCCAGGTGTAGGGTCGTTGACCTTCACCGATGCCTATGCCTCGGTGATTACGGGTGCCCAATCCGGCATCAATGCTCTCAACCTTGGCAGCGGCGCGCTGTCGATCACCTCTGCCGGCACAGTGACGGGTACCAATTATGACGGCATCAATGCCCGCAATTACGGTACCGATCTGTCCATTAGCGCGGCGGATACCAGCGGCGGCTACCACGGCATCCTCGCCCGCAATAGCGGCAGCGGCGCGCTGTCGATCACCTCGACCGGGACCGCTACGGGCACCAACCGTCACGGCATTTACGCCGTAAATTCACCCGCCGGCACCGATCTGACGATCAGTGCAGCGGACACAAGCGGCAGATGGTCCGGCATTCGCACCATCAATTACGGCAGCGGCGCGCTGTCGATCACCTCGACCGGGACCGCTACGGGCACCAATTATGACGGCATTTTCGCCTCAAATTCCTCCTCCGGCACCGATCTGACGATCAGCGCGGCGGACACCAGCGGCGGATGGTTCGGCATCCGCGCCGTCAATAGGGGCGGCGGGGAACTATTGGTAACCTCGACCGGGACGACGACGGGCACCAATTATGATGGCATCGATATCCGCAATTTTGGCACCGATCTGACGATCAGCGCAGCGGACACCACCGGCGGCCGATTTGGTATTCGCGCCCGCAATAGCGGCACCGGCGCGCTGTCGGTAACCTCGACTAGCACGGCGGCAGGTACCAGCCATGACGGCATTTTCGCCACCAATTCCTCCTCCGGCACCGATCTGACCATCAACGCAGTTGATAGCAGCGGCGGCCGCTATGGCATCTACTCTGTCAATTACGGCACCGGCACACTGGCGATCACCTCGACCGGTACGGCGGCGGGCGCAAACGCTGACGGCATTTTCGCTTTCAACTCATATTACGGCACCGATCTGACCATCAGCGCGGCGGACAGCAGTGGCGGGCGCTATGGCATCAACGCCCTCAATTTCGGCGGTGGCGCGCTATCGATCACTTCCACCGGCACGGCGACGGGCACCAGCGGTGGCGGCATTCGCGCTTTCAATAACAATTATGGCACCGATCTGACCATCAGCGCGGCGGACAGCAGTGGCGGGCGCTATGGCATCAACGCCCGCAACCGTGGCACCGGTGCGCTGTCGATCACCTCCACCGGCACGGCAACAGGTACCGATAATAGCGGCATCTATGCCTATAATTCCTATTACGGCACCGATCTGACCATCAGCGCGGCGGATACCAGCGGTCGCTTCAGCGGCATCGACGCCACCAATTTCGGCACTGGCGCGCTGTCGATCACTTCCACCGGGACGGCGGCAGGTGCGAGTGATGACGGCATTAGCGCTTTCAACTCATATTACGGCACCGATCTGACCATCACGGCGGCGGACAGCAGCGGTGGCTCGAGCGGCATCAACGCCCTCAATTTCGGCACAGGCGCGCTGTCGATCACTTCCACCGGCACGGCGACGGGCACCGGCCTTGACGGCATTAGCGCTTTCAACTCATATTACGGCACCGATCTGTCCATCACGGCGGCGGACAGCAGCGGCGGATTCTGGGGTGTCTACGGTGTCAACCGTGGCGCCGGCGCGCTATCGATCACTTCCACCGGCACGGCGACGGGCACCGGCCTTGACGGCATTTTTGCCCGCAATTCCGATTACGGCACCGATCTGACCATCAGCGCGGCGGACAGCAGTGGCGGGCGCTATGGCATCAACGCCAGCAATTACGGCAGCGGCGCGCTGTCGATCACCTCGACCGGTACGGCGGCGGGCGCAAACGGTGACGGCATAAATGCCCGCAATTACGGTACTGATCTGACCGTCAATGCGGCGGACAGCAGCGGCGGCTACAGCGGCATCTACGCTCGCAACCGTGGCACCGGTGCGCTGTCGATCACCTCGACCGGCACGGCAGCAGGTACCTATTATAGCGGTATCAATGCCTATAATTCCTTTTACGGCACCGGACTGACCATCAACGCGGCGGACAGCAGCGGCAACATCTTTGGCATCAACGCCTTCAACGGTGGCAGCGGTGCGCTGTCGATTACTTCCACCGGCACAGTGACTGGCACCAACATTGAAGGGATCCGCGCCCGCAATTACGGGACCGATCTGACCATCAGTGCGGCGGACAGCACTGGTGGTGAAGTCGGCATCAATGCCTTCAATAATGGTAGCGGCGCACTCTCGATCACCTCTACCGGCACGGCAACAGGTACAAATTATACAGGCATCTTTGCCTTCAACTTCCTTTCCGGTACCGATCTGACCATCAGTGCGGCAGACAGCAGCGGCGGTTACAACGGCATCTACGCCGTCAACCTTGGCACCGGCGCGTTGTCGATCACTTCCACCGGCACGGCGACGGGGACCAGCCGTGACGGCATCTATGCCTACAATTGGGATTACGGCACCGATCTGACCATAAGCGCCGCGGATGCCAGCGGCGGTCGCAATGGCATCAACGCCCGCAATTACGGCACCGGCGCGCTGTCGATCACCTCGACCGGTACGGCGTCGGGTACCAACAATAGCGGAATAAATGCCTTTAATTCCTCCGCCGGCACCGGACTGACCATCAACGCGGTGGACAGCAGCGGCAGGCGCTATGGCATCTACGTCCGCAATTACGGCGCCGGAGCACTGTCGATTACCTCGACGGGCACGGTGACGGGCACCAGCCTTGACGGCATCAATGCTTTGAATTTCACCAGCGGCACCGATCTGACCATCAGTGCGGCGGACAGCAGCGGCGGCTTCAGTGGCATCGACGCCCGCAATTTCGGCAGCGGTGCGCTGTCGATCACCTCGACCGGCACGGCATCGGGCGCCAGCGTTGACGGTATCAATGCCTTCAATTTCACCAGGGGCACCGATCTGACCATCACCGCAGCTGACAGCAGCGGCGGTCGCTATGGCATCTACGCCGTCAACCTCGGCAGCGGCGTGCTGTCGATCACTTCCACCGGCACAGTGACTGGCACTAACAATGAAGGGATCTTCGCCTTCAATTACGGCACCGATCTGACCATAAGCGCCGCGGACAGCAGTGGCGGTCGCAATGGCATCTACGCCGTCAATCTCGGCAGTGGCGCGTTGTCGATCACCTCGACAGGGACCGCTACGGGCACCAATTATGACGGCATCTATGCCTTTAATTCGACTGCCGGTACCGATCTGACCATCACGGCGGCGGATACCAGCGGCGGTTACAACGGCATCTACGCCGTCAACCTCGGCAGCGGCGTGCTGTCGATCACTTCCACCGGCACGGCGACGGGTGCCGATCGCAACGGCATCTTTGCCTATAATTTCGATTACGGGACCGATCTGACCATCAGCGCGGCGGATACCAGCGGCGGTTACAACGGCATCTACGCCGTCAATTACGGCACCGGCACACTGGCGATCACCTCGACCGGGACCGCTACGGGCACCAATTATGACGGCATCTATGCCTTTAATTCGACAGCCGGTACCGATCTGACCATCACGGCGGCGGATACCAGCGGCGGTCGCAATGGCATCTACGCCGTCAACCTCGGCAGCGGTGCGCTGTCGATCACTTCCACCGGCACGGCGGCAGGTGCGAATGATGGCGGCATTCGCGCTTTCAACTCATATTACGGCACCGATCTGACCATCACGGCGGCGGACAGCAGCGGTGGCTCGAGCGGCATCGACGCCCGCAATTTCGGCACTGGTGCGCTGTCGATCACCTCGACCGGTACGGCGACGGGTACCAATTATTACGGCGTCTATGCCTTTAATTCGACTGCCGGCACCGATCTGACCATCAGCGCGGCGGACAGCAGCGGCGGCCGCTTTGGCATCTACTCCGTCAATTACGGCACCGGCACACTGGCGATCACCTCGACAGGTACGGCGACGGGCGGATTGAGCGGAATTCTCGCCAATCAGCAGGGGGCGGGCGCCCTCACGATCGGGGTCAATGTGGCGAGCGGTGCAGTGGGCATCGCTGCCGAAGCCAGCACCGGGCCGACCACTATCACGCTGGCTTCGACCGCTATCGTCACCGGCACCGCCGGCGCTGGTATCGATACTCGGTCAGGCGGCGGGGCGATCACCGTGCGCGGATCTTCGGGAACCATCATCGGCGCAACCGACGGTATTTATTCCCGCTCGCTCGGCGGCAACATCCTGGTCGACAATCTCGATCTGGTGCGCGGCAACGCCGGTGACGGGCTCGATCTGGCCTCGGCAGGCGGCAGTATCACCGTGCAGGCGGTCGATTCGATCACCGGCATCGGCGGCAATGGCATCCTCGCCAACGCCAGCGGCGGCACAGGCGGCTTGATCAGCATCACCGGCAATGGCACCATCGCGGGATCGATTGACGGGATCAACGCCGTCACCGATGGCTCAGGCACGGTGACGATCGCGACCGGCGGCACCACCTATGGCCTCGAAAACGGGATCAACGTTTCAACCAGCGGAGGGGCGGTCACGGTAACCAACAGCGGCAATTTGTCCGGTGGCAGCCTGGCTTTTGCGGCAGGTGCGGACACAGGACAGGTCACGCTGGCCAACAGCGGGACGATTTCGGGCGCGATGCGCTTTGCCGCGGGCGCCGACAGTTTCACCAACAGCGGACTGTTCAACGCCGACGGCATCAGCGATTTCGGAGGCGGTGCGGACAGCTTCGTGAACAGCGGCACGCTGGCCGTGGCGGCGAGCGCAGCGTTCACCGGGCTTGAGCAGACCACCAGCAGCGGCCTGATCACCATGGCCGACAATTCCGCCACGGGATCGCTGACGCTGAGCGGCGATTTTGTCGGAACCGGCGGCACGCTGGCGCTCGATGTCGATTTTGCCGGAAGTTCGGATCGCCTGGTGATTGCGGGCGCGGCAAGTGGCTCTACGCGGATTTTGTTGAACAATGTCGGCGGTGCAGTCGCATTCAATCAGTCAATTGTACTGGTTGATGCCGGGGAGGGTACCGAAGCGGGGGCCTTCTTCACCGACGGATCGCTGTTTGGCGAGGCGGTTACCAACTCACCCTTTGTCCAACTCATGCTTGAGTTCGACGCGGGGAACAATGATTTCCTGCTGACGCGCACGATCAGCGGCCAGACGCTGGAAGCAACCAAACTGGCGGAAGCGGCGCAAAGCCTGTGGTATCAGAGTGCGGACGCCTGGGGGCGCCACCGCAGATCGGCGGCATTTGACAGCAGCGATGCCTCGCCCTTGTGGATGGAAATCTATACGGGCAATGCCCAGCGCGATGATACGGCCCAATTTGCAACAGGCATGAGCGCAGTTTCGACCGTGCTAGATTATCAGCAGGATAGTTTTGGAATCCAGGCTGGCTACCGCCTGATTGGCGGCGGCGGTGATGGCTTCGGTCTCGATCTGACGCTGGGATATCTGAATTCAAACCTCGGGTTTGACGCGCGCGGAAACGGGGCACGGTTTGGGGTCGTCAACTTTGGTGGCGCAGCCTCCTACAAGGCGGGCGGCTTCTATGCTGACGCGCTGGTCAAATATGATACGATATCGGGCAAATTGCGGGATACTTCGCCACAGGGTTTCCAGGGCGATCTCGACGGGGATGCCTTCGGCGCCCGGGCGCAAATTGGCTATCGTCTTGGCGGGGAGCAATTCTTCATCGAGCCGCAGTTGAGCCTCGACTATCAGCAAACCCGGCTTGACGATCTTGAACTCGACCTAGCGGGGTTCGAGTTCGAGGATGTCGATGGCCTGCGCGGCAGTGCTGGCGTTCGTCTCGGCCTTACCGATACGCGCGCCAATGGCACTGCAATCAGCTATTACCTCGGAGCCAGCGCAGTCCACGAATTCGAAGGCGAGGCGCAGGTCCGTTTCGCTTTCGGCAATCAGTCCATCGCGTTCACCAACAATCCGATCGACACCTACAGTCATCTGGAGGCTGGGCTGTCGATCCAGGGCAAGGGCGCGCTAAGCGGCTATTTCCAGGTCGAAGGCGACGTGTCGGATGACTACACCAGCTTTGGTGGCAGGGTCGGTGTGCGCCTGAGGTTCTGACCGGATCCGGGGCCGCATGAACAATTTTCGGGGTAAGCCAGTCTGCATGGACATGGTCATTGCGACCATTCTGGCTATGAAGCGGCGGTCGGAACTGCGTCCCGACCGCTGGCCCCCACAGGAGTAATGAATGACCGAAGAAGTCCAACAGATTGCCGCCAGCAAGGCCGAGGCTTCAACGCCCAAGGTCGAGTATTCGCTCTCCGGCGGGATCATCGCGCGACTGGCCCGGATGGGTGCGACGCTGGCCTTTACGTCCTACCAATCGGGTTTGCTCTACATGCTCGGTTCCAGCCCTCAGAGCGGTGCGCAATTGCACCAGTCAGGCATGGTCAAGCCGATGGGGCTTTTCCAGGCCGGCCCCGGCGCGCTGGTGCTCACCACCGGAGCAGAAGTGCTGCGGCTGGAAAACGTGCTGGCCCCCGATCAGCGGATCAACCAGGTTTACGACGGCTGCTTCATGCCGCGCACCGTGCACATCACCGGCCAGCTCGATGCGCATGACGTTGGGGTCGGCAGCGACGGTGAGGTGGTGTTTGTCAACACGCGCTACAACTGCCTTGCTACACTATCCACGCGGCACAGTTTTCGACCGATATGGCGCCCCGCATTCGTCACCGAACTGGTCGATGAAGACCGCTGCCATCTCAATGGGCTGGCGATGCGCGACGGGAAGCCCGCCTTCGTCACCGCCGTATCGCGTTCCAACACCATCGATGGCTGGCGTGACCGGCGCGCCGATGGCGGCGTGGTGATCGACGTTGCGAGCGGCGAAGTGGTTTGCGAGGGCCTTTCCATGCCGCACTCACCGCGCTGGCACGACGGCCGGCTGTGGGTGCTCAATTCTGGCACGGGCGAGTTAGGCTATGTAGAACTGCCGACCGGCGAGGAGAAAATGGGCAGTTTCGTGCCGGTTGCCTTTTGCCCCGGCTTCCTGCGCGGCCTGGCATTCCACGAACAGTTCGCTTTCGTTGGCCTGTCGCGACCACGCTACAAGCGCTTCGAGGGGCTGCCGCTGGACGAACGATTGAAGCAGGCCGATAGCGAGCCATGGTGCGGGGTGCAGGTGATTGACACCACCAATGGTGCCTGCGTCGACTGGTTCCGCATCGATGGCGATGTCGGCGAACTTTACGATGTCGAAATCGTCAATGGCTTCACTTGCGCGATGACCGTCTCCCCGAATTCGGTCGATTCAACCACGCTGATCACTTTCGAGGAACAGTAACGGCCGGACTTGTTGATCGGGGCCAGGCCCCCGCGCGCTTTCGGCCCGGCCAGCCTGGAATAGCGCGCCCGCTTGCGAGCATTACCGGTTTTCCCTGCCGAGGTACCGGACACGGGAGAGATGGTGCCTCGGAGGCGAGTCAGGCCCGACGCTTTCCTACACGCTGGCCTTCCGTCACAATTGCAACCATGTCGCCGGTTGCTCGATATATCTTGCTGAAAACATGGTCTATATCGGCTCCCCGCGCTTGCTGCGATCAGGCTGTTTTCTTTCCCTTTGACTGTGTTCCATGTGTTCCATCTTGCAGGAATCGGGTGCGGTTTGCGCGGGGCCAAAGCGGCGCGGCCAGGCGCCGGGCAAACTCAAGTCAATGCTGCCTGGATTTATCGGGGGGGCACAGTGGCGGAGACGCTGGGATGCGAGCTTACGTTTATAAATATTTCAATATTTCAATAATTTGTCAGCCTATCTGCAAATTTGCCCTGTTTTGCACCCCGACATTTTGCGAAGAATTTTATGTCAGTAATGCGCCTTCGCTTCAGACCAAACCAGCAACCCCGCCTGTCACTGAAAACGGCAGCACGGGGCACTCATGTCCCGCCTCATCTGCGCGGGGGCAGGCGCCAGAACTTTTCCATGGCGAGATAGGTCATCGAGGCAGTCCAGCCCACCATCACCAATCCGTTCAGCGCTTCGAAGCCGGAGATGATCCGCAGCGCCCCGTGCGGAAACAGATCGCCAATGCCGAGCGTGGTGTAGGAGGTTATCGAGAAGTAGAACGCATCGAGGAAGCTGAGCTGTTCGGCCCCGCCGATCGTGCCGTATTCGCCGAGCCGGTGCAGCGCCATATAAGCGAACGCATACAGCGTGATATGGATACAATGCGAGGCGATCGAAGTCGTGAGCACGACCAGAATGCGCGCATGCACCGGGATGGCCAGTTCGACCAGGCCAAGCGAGGTCAGGCGGAGCACCTCGTAATGGATCAGGATGGTGGCCGCAATCAGCACCAGCGACAGGGCAAACCCCACGATCATGCAGGGACCGCCGTGCGCTTGGCGCTGAACACTGCCTGCCAATTCTGGATTTCGGCAAAAACGATCTCGTCGGCGGCGTGGACGATGTCGGCAGCAAAGCTGTAATCGACCGCTTCGTGCGGCGCATCAAGGATCAGCGCGATCCGCTGGGCCACCCTGTCGAGCTTTTCTGCGGTGACCTGAGATATCTCGGCAAAGCGTTCGAAATCGCCGAAATAGCGAATGCCGGCAAACGCACCGCCGAGTGTCGGCAAGGCGACCGCGAGGACGGTGAACCATTTGGCGCTCGCCGCGACCCAGCCGGGATCGACTATGCCCAGTGCAGAGAAGCCAGCGAGCGCAAGGAACATCGCCACCAGCAATACAGCGGCAACGAACAGTCGTTCCGAGAGCCGGTCAATCCGGTGATGGACCCGGGCAAGACGTGCGGATTTCTCGCGATGATAGTGCCGCTGCGGATCGACATGATGATCGCGCAATGCTGCCAGCAGTTCCCGTAGATAGGGCTTGTCGACACGCATCTGCGGCAGACCGATCTCGCGCAGCGCATGCCGGACATACCATTCCGGCCACCAATTGTCCGTGCCGCGCGGCCATGCACCCGGAGGTCTGGCAACGCCCAGCGCGGCGAGCAGCGGGCTATGCCGCAGATATTCCGCCGCCCGCCGGGTCTCGAACCAGCGCCTGTGCAGGCGGAATTTTTGCCCGAAGGCTGTGTTCGCGACGATCGCCAGCAGCAAGGCCAGCTCGATTGCGGCAAAGACCCATTTGCGCTCCGCATCGACCAGCGGCAGATAGAGAATGCCCGCGATGATCGCCATGGCGCCGAGCAGGAAATTGACGATCATGCCCGAACGATAATGGTCGGAAAGGTATGAGGAAATCCCGTCCAGCCAGGCAAAGCGGTGGAGGATTTCAGCTTCCACAGCGGCGCGCAGGCGCGGGTCGCCCTGCGGCAGAGAGGCAATCGCACCGAGCAGCGGCCTGCCGCTTCCTCCAGCGATCTCGTCCGGGCGCTCATAGGTTTGCCGGACCGAGCGGAAGCGCCGCGCCAGCCCTGTCTCGCCAAACAACGCCTCGACGCGGCGAAACGCATGGCCGCGTAAAGTGCTTGCGCTGCGCCAACTGTTGGTCCCGATTGCGTTCAGACCGGCAAACCCGCCGCCGGTTTCGGGCGGAGCCAGAGCAACAGCGTCGCTGACCAACCGGTTCAGCGCCTCGCCCCGCGCAATCGGCGAAGCCCCTGCACCGTCACCGGCATTGTCGCGGTGCACGCCGGCCAGCGCCTCGGGCGAGAGCAAGATCTGCCACTCGGCGGGCCGCGCGGGGTCGATCCACAACACCGGCGAACCCATTTCGAGTGCAATCAGCGCGGTGTGCCCGGTGCCGCCGACATTGGCGACCGAATTGCCGTCCCACACGGCGACCACGATATCCGACTGCTCGATCAGGATTCGACCGGCGAGCGCCGAGCGCTTGCCCGCCTCCGCGGCGAAGCTGCCAAGCGCCTGAGTGTCCCCAGGGCGCTCGAGCATGGTGAGGAACAATTGCTGCACCCGCTGATCTTCATCCGCCAGTTCGAACAGCCGCGCTTGCTGCGCCAAGGCAGAGATTGCCTCGACCCGCTCGGCCAGTTCGCGGTCGGCGACCGGGTCGCCCGCCAGTATCGCGCGCGCATCGACAGGGGTCGCCGCTCCGCCATTGATCGCTGCATTGAGCGCCTTGCCGAAGGGCAGCGGGATCACCAATTCCCAGCCGCGCGCCAGGGCCAGTCGAGCGGCGTGGTGATCGGTCCCGTCCGCCAGCAGTGTATTCAGACGCGGCGCGCAGGCTTCTGGTGCCCCGCTCTGTCCGCGGATATTTTCGAGCGCCTGCTCGACGGTATCGAATATTTGACCGAGGACATTATCGAGTGCCCCGGGGTCGCTTGGAAACGACGGGTGTGTGCTGCGGTGACCGGTTACACCCAACGAAAAACACGGACGCGGCAGCGGCGGCGCGGGGACAGTACCAGTCAATTCATGTGCGGTTGTATCGATCGCGCAGTACCCCCTTTCGCTTCGGTTACCGCATCCCGGACAGGCAGGCCCGCGCCGATCCACAACCGGGGTGAACCTCACCCATGCCCGCCCGCCCCTGTGCGCTCATTCGAACAGATATTTCGTGTTCGCCCGGCCCCGCCCCGCAGCGGCTTTGGCGCGGACGATCCAGTCGGTGTAATATCCGACATCGACATAGACGCCGGGAGTTTTCGCCAGCCCGCAGCCAGGACCGAAAGACACCAGCCCGACCAGAGTTCCGGTGCTGCGGTCGACCAGTGGCCCGCCGCTGTCGCCGCGGCAACTGTCGATCCCCGATTGTGATCCGGCGCAGAATTGCCCCGGGCGCAGTCGGTACTTCCTGATGCGGAAATTGCGATTGTTGTTGCATTCCGGGTCAGGCCGCAGGGTCACCGAGCCTTTGAGCAAACGCGCTATGGCTCGTTCCTGATATTCGCCGTCCTGCGCGCGGATATTTCCGGCGCTTTCTGTAGCACGCTGATAACCCCAACCCGTCAGCAGGAGCGGGGCCCCGTTGTCCAGCCCGGCGCGGCTCGATTGCGGCAATTTCGCCTCAGTGAGATTTTTGAAGCCTGGGGTATCCTTCAATTCGATCAGCGCGATATCGTTCTGGTGCGTCTGACTGTCGTATCCCTTGTGGCGAAGTACCGTTCTGATCTGCAGCAAATTGTGGTTCCCGTCGATCCGCTGCGTCCCGAGCCGCATACGCCGCCCCGCGAAGAATACCGCATCACGGCTGCTGTCAATGCAATGCGCTGCGGTCAGCAGGAAACGCCCGCCAATATAAACCGCGCCGCAGATGTGGTTGATTTCCCAATCATGCAGGTCTCTGCCGAATTGTTTGCGCTGAGATTCGCGCGCGGACGCCGAATGAAAGGCTTTCGTGCTCGCCCCGTGAAGCGCCAGTTGCGCCTGCCAATGCGCTTCATCGGGGTCCGCATGAACGCCTCTGACCACGCGGTAAGGGGTGCGCCAGTATTGGCCGCGGAAACCGAGTACCGCTTCGCTGCATATCTGCCCCTCCGCGGCTTGGGCCGGGGCCAGATCATCAGCAATCTCGGCGTTTGAAGTATCGTCTGCATAGCAAGCGTTCAGGTCTGCTTCGCCGAGCAGTTCGGCACGAACGGTCGCTTCCTGCTCGGCCTCGAGCAATTCAGGGATCAACTGCCATTTTTCGTATGTGCGCTCGCTCATATGACCGGCAACAAAATCTAGCTGCGCACTGTCGAAGCTGGCGAACAATGCGAGCATCCGGCGCGCCAGTCCGGTATCCATATCCATCAGCATCAGCACAAACGTGCCGTGCTGACCCTCGCCAAGGCGGCCGGTTACTTCGGCCAGTATCACCTTGTCGGCTTCGCTCAGCGAATCGTAAAAATCCCGAAAGCGCCCCGCTTCATCGTCATAAAGCTCGCCCGAAATCTGTTCATAGGCAGCGGACCCGGCGATGGGAGCAGGCGTAATAGGCCCGTTGGCGGCAACCGGCACGGGGAAAAGGCACAGGCCCAGAGCGGCAATCGCCCCTGTCCTGTGCCTGTTCGTGTTTCCCGCTCGCTTCATGGAAGAGGCCGAAGCCAAATTTCGATGCGAGGCAAGAATGATCTTAATTGCGCTGATCGACAGGATTTCCGCGTTCATCTTCTTCAACCGGCGCTTCGTTCGCCATGCCGTCGTCTTGCACACCGTCCATAGCCTGCAGATCTTCTTCCGGTGCGGGGGCAGCTTCTACCGCTGCTTCCGCCGGAGCTTCTGCTGCCTCTTCGGCCGGGGGGCTACATGCAGCCAAACCCAAGGCGGTGCCCATCCCGGCAGCAATAGCAACAAATTTCCTCATATTTTTCCTCCTCAGAAATGTCTCAGACGAAACCGAGACGGCTTTGTAATGCCTGAAATCTTGGGTCCTGTCGAATGGGGTCGAGATTGTGGTCGGTATGTGACAGGACGAGCCCGGAATCGCCGACGGCAAATGCGCGTTCGAGCGTTTCGAGCGCTTCCTCGGAGCGGCCCCATTGCGCGAAAATCTGCGCTTGCTGGTACAGGCTGTTGTCCCCGAAATTCTCCAGCAATTCGTCAAAGTGGCCTTGCGCGGCATCGGGCCGACCAGCCTTTGCCTCCAGGATTGCCAGTTCGGTAATGCGGGAAAGCACGCTCGGTTCGGCCGCATAAGCCGCGCGGGCATCGTCAAACCTGCCATCCAGCCGGGCGATATCGCCAAGTATGCGGTGCACGATGCTGGTACCATCCTTGAGCGCAATCGCGCGGCGCGCGGCGGCGGCGGCACGGCCATAATCGCGCGCGGCAAATTCCAGCACCGCCGCGGCGCGCAGTACCGGCCCGCTGAGCGGATCGAGCTGCTCTGCCCGGGCGATGGCTTCACGCCCTTCATCGAACAGCCCGACAAACGAGGCAAACAGGGTGTAGCCCATCAGAATCTCAGCGTTGCCATAACCAAGCTTGAACGCCTGATCATAGGGCTGGCGAGCTGCCGCGATGTCGAGCGTGCCATTGGTGAGCACGAAACCGAGCGCGGCATGTCCTTCCGCAAGATCGGGCGCAAGTTCGACTGCGGTTCGCGCCGCGTCCATCGCTCGCTGGTAATACCCGCGCAATTCCTCGCCCGTTGCGTGGCGATTGCCGATTGCCGTCAGCACCCGCGAGCGCGCGGCATGAGCGGCGGCATATTTGGCATCTAGCCCGATCGCCAATTCCAGCTCGGCCAGCGCGGCGCGGTCTTTCCCTTCCTGTGCCGAAGCCTGACCGTAAAGAGCCACTCCGCGCAGATAATGATCAAGCGCATCGGGATTATCGGTTCCCCCGACCCGCACGGTCCCGGCATCGGACGACCGCGTAAAATTGGCGATCAGCGCGTCGACAACCGCCGTGGCGATCTGCGACTGCACGATCAGGATGTCGTCCGCTTTGCGTTCGAACACATCCGACCATACATTGAGATTGGTGGCTCCGTCGATCAACCGCGCCGCCGTCCGCAGGGTCGCGCCAGAGCGCCGGACACTACCTTCGAGGATGTAGGCTACGCCCAATGCGTCAGCGATCTCGGACGCGGTCTCGCTGCCATCGCTGAACTTGTCGGATGAGGTTTGCGCCGCCACCAATAGCTGCTGGTTGAAGCTGAGGATGCTGCGCAATTCCTCAGACAATCCGGCGCTGAAATATTCCTGCTCGGGATCATTGCTCAGATTTTCAAACGTCATTACTGCAACGCTGTTCGACTGGGCGGCAGCGGTGAACAATTCACTCCACCACATCGCAGCTCCGCCTGAGGCGGCCAGCACGCCGGCACCGCCAAGGATCAGCGCCGACCGGCGCGAGAGTACAGGATGCTTGCCCTGCGGCCCCACTCCCCCATCCGCAAAAGTGAGGCGCGTTCCAGCCTTTCCGTGGATTTTTGCGAGCGCGGCCAGCACTTCGTCAAAAGCACTCCCCTTCGCTGGATTCCCGCTGTGCGACAGGTCAATATACTGAATCTGGCGAAACCCCAGCGGCGGCTGAGTGCCATCGAGCGAAATCGACAGCATCCTTCCGCGGTCCCGGCCGCGGGTTGCCTCATCGCGAACCCAATGGGAATCGATCGAACGGGCGGTCCATACCACCAGCACCACATCACTTGTTTCGAGCGCGGTCTCGGTCACTTGCGAAAAGCGGTCGCCGCCTTCCAGCAGACCATCCCACCAGACATCATGCCCGGCAGCGCTCAGCCGTTCGATAAGCGGCAGCACTTGCGCCCGGTCTTCCCGCGAATAGCTGAGGAATACCGACGCAGCGGCCTTGTCTTCGCGGGATGGATCGTCTTCGCGGGATGGATCGTCTTCGCGGGATGGATCGTCGGTCGCTGCGCTGTCCAAAATCCGTCCCCCAACAAATCCGCCTGGCCGCCGGTATGCTGACATTTTTCAACGAATTATGCCAGCCAGTGACCACGCAAGACCATTAACTACAACAATTGATCCGCTTGTGCTATTGGCTTTGCTTTAATCGGTAGCAAGGGGGCGGTATGGCATCGCAATATTCGGCTGATGTTTCAGTCCGTACGGCAGTTTTACTGCTCGCGCCACTGGCTCTGTTCGCCGCCGGATGTAGTGACAGCAGTGAGGACAAGTCCTCAAGCCAGCAATTGTTCGAAAGCTCGGTTGCTCTGCCCGAGGCCGCGCCCGCTTCTTTCATCAACCAGGACGATCTGCCGCAGGAGGAATACACTGACCTGCTTCGGGCAATCGCGAAAGAACGCGTGATCGCCGCAGTGTTGCAGCGCAAGGGGGAAACCGGTGAAGCAACCGAAGCTACGGGCGAGTTCGATTACCAGAGTGCCGCTACCCGCTTGCGGGCAATCAACCGCTCGCTCGCCGAATTGTCTGAAGGCGGCCCGGAAACCTACGCGCTGGTCCACACAATACTTGGCGACGGCCGCCTGAAAAGCTGGCTGATCGCGCCGGGAGAGCGGATCGCCTCGGGCATCTCCAGCAAACCTTATGACGGGACCGGTTTCCTGACCGACGGGCTTGGCGTGACCGCGCTTGCCTCTGCCCGCGCACCGCGAGCCGAGGGCGTGCCTGCAATCTCCGCCGCCGAGAGCGAGGCAATGCTGGCCCGCGACCAAAGCAAGGAAGCGGTCGCCAAGCGGTTCGCCAGCCTGGCGGAAGCCCGCGATCAGTTGCTTCCCGGCGCGGTGCAGGATGCACTGGGCACGCATTCGGGCCGTCTGCTGATTGTCGGCACTCGGGATACGGCGACCGCGCCCTATGCCGCGATGTTCCTGCGCAATGGTCGCGCGCTGCTAAATTGGTCGTTCGTGTCGGTACCCGATATCGATACGATCAGCTCTGTCGCCGGGCGGTTCGACTACCACGATATTGATCTGTCCAATGCGGTGATCGTGGGCGATCCCGATTTGTCCGGAGATCCGCAATATGACTGGGAACCGCTGCCCGGCGCACGCGCGGAAGCGGTCGAAGTTGCCCGGCTGCTCGGCGCCCATCCGTCACGGGTGCTGATTGGGGTAGAGGCGACCACGCCTTCGCTGCGCAGGGCGATCAATCGGACCGAGGATATCGGCCTCGTCTATATGGCGACCCATGCGGTGGCCGATCCGAAGAACCCGCTGACCAGGGGCTTCGCAGCAATGACCGGGGGGCATTACTACGCCGGCCATATCCGGCAGGAACGGTTTCCGGGATGGGAGGATAGCGAACCACTGGTGGTGATGAGCGCGTGCCAGACCGCACTTGGGCGGGTGTTCGATGGCGGCGGCTTCGGCGTCGCACAAAGCTGGACCGTGGCGGGCGCGGGGCAGGTCGTGGCGAGCCTGTGGAATGTCAGCGATGATGCAACCAAGCTGCAGATGAGCCGCTTCATGCACCATCTGAAAAATGGCGACGCGCCCGAAATCGCGCTGCAAAAGGCGCAGATCGAGACGATGAACTACACCGATGAGCAAGGGCGAAAACCCTATCTCAACAATCCGAAAATGTGGGCGAGCTTTTCAATTTACGGAAAACCGTCGAGCTGGACCGCAATCGACTGGAACTAGGGTCACATCCGGAAGCAGGGCTCGCCTGCCCATTTGGATTTGGTCCGCCACCCTGCTTTTCAACCTTGCTGCGCGGCTGTGGGTGCTCAATTCCGGGGACAGAGCAATTCCGGCAATTCCGGGGGACAGTTTATTCAATGCGCCGCATGGTAGAACTGAACAGTTACGGCGGCGACTAACCAGATCACCCAAATCACACCGATTTCCTACTGTGGCGCGCGGCCCTATCCTCGCGGCATGACCAGTCACTCGCAACATTCCGCCGCCTCCGTGCAAATCAGCGCCGCGCATCAGGCGATTTTCTTTCCCTTTGACTGTGTTCCATGTGTTCCATCTAGCAGGAATCGGGGGCGGTTTGCGCGGTGCCAAAGCAGCGCGGCCAGGCGCCGGGCAAACTCAAGTCAATGCTTGGTGGATTTATCGCCGGGGCACAGTGGCGGAGACGGAGGGATTCGAACCCTCGATACCCGGTACGGGTATGGTTCCTTAGCAGGGAACTGGTTTCAGCCACTCACCCACGTCTCCGCAAGACACACGCTGATCGGGCATGCACCTCTGGCTGCGAGAGGCGCGCTATAATGGGGCCGCGTTCGCGCATCAACCCACCACGAGAAAAAAGCGACTCTGCCTCGATTGGTCGGCCGGGCGACTCGGTTCACCGCATTTTCGATTCGGTTCACCGCCGCGCAATTGTGACTGCGCGATCAAGCGATTCAGATGAACACTGGATGGGTCTGCATCCGGACCGGGAACCTATCATGATAACGCCATTCACATATCGTTTGAGAAACGCCGCCCTGGCCCTTGGCGCCGCGCTTGCGATGGGCGCGGGCACCGCCCATGCGCAGGAGCTAGAGGCAATCGACCCCGACAGCGCTTATGATACAGCGCAAAGTGGCGCGATCGACGGCGATCTTGCATCGCCTGCTAACCCACAAAATTCACCTGCTGCCGACACTGGAAATGATCTGGTTGCCTTTGGTTCCGCGTCCCAGCAAACCGAAGGCGAACAGCCCGCCGCCGTTCCTGCCCCCGCCGAAAACGCTGCTGCCGGATCGGCCACGGGAACCGGAGAGCCAACCTTCGCAGGCAGCGAAACAACCTATGGCGAGGATGACCTTATCGGCGCAGCCGAGGGGGTGTTCGGCAAGGGCGCCAAGGGGCTTGCCGGCGTGATCGAAGATCTGCTGCGCGAACAGGGCGAACCCAATGCCTATATCGTGGGGCGCGAAGGCGGCGGCGCACTAGGCATCGGCGTGCGCTATGGTTCGGGCACGCTTTACCACAAGATTGAGGGCAGCCAGCCAGTCTACTGGACCGGCCCCTCGATCGGTTTCGATGCCGGTGCCAATGCCGCGAATACCTTTGTGCTGGTCTACAACCTCTATGATACCGAGGAACTATATGAGCGCTTCCCGGCTGGAGAGGGCCAGGCTTATTTCGTGGGCGGCATGCATGTCAGCTACATGCGCAGGAAGGATGTGGTGCTGATCCCGATCCGGGTTGGTGCCGGCCTGCGGCTGGGCGTCAATGCCGGTTACATGAAATTCTCGAAGAAGCAGCGCTGGTTGCCGTTCTGATCCTGTCAGGCGCAATCGGCGCATAAGTATGCAATCGCTTGCGGCAGGGAATTCCCTGTTGCGGGCTTTCCCGTCCCGTTGCATGGCGCGCCCATGCTCGAACGACTCACTCCGCAAGCCCCCGATGCGCTGCTCGCGCTGATCAAGCTCTATGCCGCCGATCCCCGGCCGGACAAGATCGACCTTGGTGTAGGCGTTTATCGCACGGGCCAGGGCGACACGCCGATCTTTGCGGCGGTCAAGCAGGCCGAACAGCGGCTGCTGGACGAGCAGGACAGCAAGTCATACCTTGGCCCAGAGGGCGATATGGGCTTCGTCAATGCGCTGATGCCGCATGTCTTCGGCGCGAATGCGACCATGCGCGGGCGGATCAGCGGGATGCAGACTCCCGGCGGTACCGGAGCTGTGCGGCTTGCAGTCGCGCTGGCGCAGCGTGCCGGCGTGGAGAAGCTGCACCTGGGCAAGCCGAGCTGGCCCAACCACGCGCAGATACTCAATGATATCGGGCTTGATATCGTGTGGTTCGAACATGCGCGCAGTGATGGCACCGCCAATCTCGAAGCCGTGCTGGATACGATCAGCGGCGCCGGGCCGAATGCTGCGGTGCTGCTCCATGGTGCCTGCCACAATCCGACCGGGATCGACTACACGCCCCAGCAGTGGGACGCGATCGCCGATGCCCTTGCCGAAAGCGGCGCCTTCCCGATCATCGACCTTGCCTATCAGGGGCTGGGCCACGGAATGGAAGAAGATGCCTATGGCATGCGCCGCGTGCTGGGCGCAGTGCCCGAGGCGTTCGTTGCTTATAGCTGCGACAAGAATTTCGGCGTCTACCGCGACCGCGTGGGCGCCTTCTACGCCATGGTCCGAGAATCAGGGGACCTCGACAAGGTGTTTTCCAATGCCAATGCGCTGGCGCGTGCAGCATGGTCGATGCCGCCGGATCACGGCGGCGCGGTAGCGCGGATCGTGTTGCGCGATCCGGCGCTTACCGAGCTTTGGCTCGATGAACTTACCCAGATGCGCGAGCGCATGCGGCAGGTGCGCGAAAGGCTTGGTGCGGCGGGCATCGCGGGCAGCGTGAACTTGGCGCCGCTGGCGCACCAGAACGGGCTTTTCTCGACACTTCCGGTCACGCCCGAGCAGGTGGTGCAGCTACGCGAAGAGCACGCCATCTACATGGCGGGTTCTGGCCGGATCAACATTGCCGGTTTGACGGCGGGCAATATCGACAAGTTCATCGGTGCGGTGGCGGCGGTAACCAGCTAAGCTGATCCGGCACGCTCAATAGCCTCCGGGCGGATCGCTTGCCGGGAAGCTTTCGTCCAGATCTTCGTCGGTTTCTGTCCATTCGCGCTGGGTCTTGTCGCGCATGGCCGAAGGGCCGGCATCGCGAACATCGGTATGGCTGCGCTGCGGTTGGCCCTCGGCATAGGCTGCGTTACCCGCGATGCGCTTGTGCCTGAAAAAGCTGTAGCCGAGCAGGCCCAGCGCACCGAGGGCGAGTATCTTCACAATCATCTTCACTCTCCTCTCGTTACAAGAACGAGCGAAGCGCGAGTTGGGTCCGGGACTGGGGGCTGTGCCACATCGCAGACCCTGCCGACGCGCGCGGGGTGAAGCGTTGCCAACCGGCGACAAGTGACATGCTTTGCTGCGTCAGATATGCTAAAGTTAAATCACCATGCATTTGAACGAGTTATATTCACTGCATCAACGCGAGCTTATCCAGGCGGCTGCCGCGGACCGTGTGTGGGAGCGGCATCAACATGAAGCGGCGGCAGACAGGCTGGCATCGCAGATCACCTCGATTCAGAACGCCAATGGAGTCAACGCGGTAGGCTTGTTGCCCGCTGCATCGATCTAGTCCTGCGCTCCGGCATGCTCGAATATCATCAGGATCAGTCCGAGAAATACAAGCCCGAAGCCGATCAGATGTGACCACTGGAAGGTTTCGCCAAGCAGCAGATATGAGGTTACGAGCGAAGTCACCGGCATGACGGACATGGCACCGGCAGAGAGCAACGCCGGTGCCTTGCGTACTCCCCTGTACCACAGCACAGGCGCCAGCCCCCCTGTCATTGCGCCCCAGAAAATCAGCGCCGCCCAGGCTTCCTGGCTTGCCCCGGCGAACGCGAATGGTTCGGGGTCGAACTGCCACGCCAGCAGAATGAAGACTGGTGCCGCCATCAGAGATGCGGCCAGTGTCGCCTCGATCGAGGTAATGCCGATAGAGAGCCTGCGCGATAGCAACGTATAGGCTGCCTCGAAACACACCGCGACGACAACCAGCGCGGCACCGAGCACGATCGCGTTGCCGCCTCCGCCATCGTTGCCGTGCAGCAGGTTGATGGCGGCGATCCCGGCCACTGCCAGCGCCAGCGCGCCCGCATTGCGCCAGTTCATCGCAGCGCCCAGGAAGAGGACCGCTGCCAGTGCAGTAACGGCAGGCGTGGCGCTCATGATGGTCGAGCCGATCACGCCGGTGGTCAAGCGCATGCCGAACAACATTGTGGCGGTGAACCCGACCATTCCGAATGCGGCAATCGCGGCGATGACAGCAATGTCGGATCGCTTGGCCTCCTTGAAGCGCTTGGTCGCTGCCCAAACGAAAGGTGCCAGCACCAGGCTCGCGATCGCCATGCGCAGGAAGGATGCGGTGAATATCGGGAAGTTCTGGCCGATGATCTTGCTGAGCGGCGTGGCAGTGCCGAACAGCGCCATCCCTGACAGAAGCTGGATGAGGGTGCTGGCTGATATACGCTTGCTGTCTGATGCCATGCGATCAGCCATAACACAGAGATGCGGGGCAGTGCGATGGCCGCGCGTGGGCCCTCGCACTCGCGCATGGCCCCAAAAAAAACCGCGCGCTAAGCTGTCAGCGCCTGCATCCGCTTGAGGTAGCGCGCCAGCACGTCGATCTCGAGGTTGACCTTATCGCCCGGCTTGAGGGTGCCCAAGGTGGTTACTTCGCTGGTGTGTGGAATGATGTTGAGCATGAAGGTGCAGCCCCCATCGCTTTCATCGGTGAGATCATTGACAGTCAGCGACACGCCATGAACAGTGATTGATCCTTTGGGCGCGATAAAAGGGGCCAGCGAAGCGGGCGCGCGGATATCGATCTGCACACTGCCACCTTGCGCCTCGGCGCGGGTCACTTCGCCCACGGCATCGACATGGCCGGTCACGATATGGCCGCCCAACTCGTCACCCATGCGCAAGGATGGCTCGATATTGAGCTGCGCGCCTTCCTCCCACAGGCCGGGCACGGTGCGCGAAGTGGTTTCGCCCGAAACATCGACATCGAACCATGCCATATCCCGCTCAGCCTGAGCCTGTCGAAGCCCGCGATCGACGACCGTCAGGCAGACGCCGGAACAGGCGATCGAAGCGCCAATCTCGATCCGCGCGGGATCAAGCGGGGCGGTGATGCGCAGGCGCAGATCGCCGCGTTGCTCAGCCTTCGCGATGGTGCCAATGGCGGTGACGATGCCGGTGAACATGCTATCTCCTATGCGCTGACGCGGCTGTAGGCGGCGAAAGTGTCGCTGCCAAGCTGGCACTGTTCGACAAGGCGCCATGGGCCATTTTCGGCGGCGAGCATTTCCGACGCAAGGCTTTCAGGTGCCTTCACGCCGGCGCCGATGGTGACAGGGGCGGTGTAGATCTCGAGCCGGTCGACCAGGCCAGCATCAAGGAAGGCTTGCGCGGTCGCGGCACCGCCTTCGACATAGAGATATTGCACACCTTCAAGGTTGAAGATTGCTTCGGGTGAGGCCAGCGCCTGCGTGCCAGCGGGCGCCGGCCCCCGCGTCAGCACATAGCGTTCGGGTGAAAGGTGTTCGATCCCCTCCAGGCGCACGTCGAGTCGGGGTCCGTCGGCGCGCCAGGTGCCGCCGCCAACCAGGATCGCATCCTGCTGCGCCCGCCGGGCATGCACATGCGCACGGGCGATCTCGCCGGTGATCCACTGCTCCTTGCCCGGTTCGCGTGCAATGAAGCCGTCTGCCGACATGGCGAGCTTGAGCGTCACGAAGGGGCGGTGTCTTTCCTCGCGGGTAAGGAACCCGGCCAGGCTTTCCCGCGCAGCAGGATCATCCAGCACGCTCACCGTGATCCCTGCTGCATCGAGCTGTGCGATACCTTTGCCGCTGGTGCGGGGATCAGGGTCTTTGACGCCGATCACCACCCGCTCTGGAGCTGCGCCGGCAAGGATATCGGCGCAAGCAGGGCCGCGATCGGAATGGTGGGCGCAGGGCTCGAGCGTAACATATATTGTGGCACCCCGCGCGCCGCCTGAAGGCAGTTGGGCCAGTGCGTGCGCTTCGGCATGCGGGCGCCCGCCAGCCTGGGTCCAGCCGCGCGCAAGCACCACGCCGTCACGCAGGATCAGGCAACCGACAGCGGGGTTGGGGCGACTGATCGGGCGGGCACGTGCGGCGAACCGCGCTGCCGCCGCCATCCATCGCGTGTCAACCGGCAATGCTGTTCAGTCCGATCCGCGCAAAGCAGCGTCAGCCGCGCCGGGTACCACGCGATTGTTCAGCACATTCTTGCGGAAAGCTTCGGCTTTGGCCTTCTCGCGCGCGCGCTCTGCAGCAGCCTGGCGTTCCATCGTCTCGACATCCATGCCGCTCGCCGCACCCAATGCGCGGTAAAGTTCGCGCTTGCGTTGCTCGGCCGCTTCGATCTGCGTCCGGCGTTCATCCTGTCGCTGCTGATTGGCGAGGTTCGAGGCGAGGATTTCCTCGTCGCTGCGATCAGGGGCGAGGGTGGAGATATAGGTTACCTTGGGTCGGTCGGGCTCAACCAGCCGTTCTTCTGAATTAGCCCAGAGCAGGATCAAGATGATGGGCAGGGCCGAGGCAGCCAGTATCGGCCATCGATAAGGCTGGGGCCGACGGAAATATTCCCACATATCCGCCATCCCAGGGCCGGGATTGTATCGTTGCAGCCTGCTCATGGCGGTAACATAGGACGCAGCGGGCCCCGATGCTAGAGGCAGTACGCTGCGGCGGGTTTGCGCAGGTCAGCCGAAGCTGGTGTAGAGCGTGCGGCCATGCTGCTTCAGCCAGCTGTCGGCCTGGTGGATGTCGCCTTCAAAGATTTCACCCAGCAGCGCGTGGAAGGCCGGGCTATGGTCGAAATGGACCAGGTGCGTCACTTCATGCGCTACAACCGATCGGCGCACAAAATCTGGAGCCTGCACCAGCCGCCAGTTGAGCCTGATGCGCTGGCGATCCGAGCAGCTGCCCCAGCGGCGCTGCGCACGTGAAAGCGCCACCGGAACAGGATCCAGCAGGGCGGCCGCGCAATAGTGCCGGGTATCCTGTTCGAACAGCGCCAGCGCCTCGCGTTCAAGCCAGCGCGCCAGCCGCCGCTCCATTGCTTCGGGCGGGCCGCCGATCAGCACTCGCCTATCGACCAGTTGCGGGTGGCGGGGGGCATCCGCGCGCCAATCGACCTGCACTGGCGCGCCGCGATATATGATCACGCCGCCGGGAGTGGGCGCGCGGCGTTCGGGCAGTTTGGCGAGTTGCGCTCCAAGCCAGTCACGCCGGGCATGGGCAAAGGCAATTGCCTCGCGGCTGCGTGCCCAACCGGGCAGGGTGATCTGCACTGCGCTGCCGTCTGCAGTCAGCCGTAGGGTCAGCCGCCGTGCACGCGCGTGGCGTTTGAGCACGATCGGCAGCTTCCGCTCGCCCAGTTCGATCTCGGGCTCCAGCATTTCCTTGCGCAGCCAATCGATCATTCTGCGCCCCATTCCACGATATGGTGTTCAAGCGGCCCGGCCTTCGTCTCGCTGATGACTCGGCCTGCAACTGACACACCCGCGCGCTTCACCGCATCCGGATCGCCCGACAGCAGGTAATGCCAATCGGGCAGAGGATCGCCATCCGCTCGCAGGCGATATGCACAAGTGGCGGGCAACCAGGCGACTTCTTCCACGATCTTGAGCGTCAAACGCAGGCAATCAGGCACGAAGGCTTTGCGGTTGCGATAGTCGGTGCAGCGCGCGTTTTCAGTATCGAGCAGCCTGCAGGCGACATTGGTATCGCTGATTTCGCCGGTATCTTCGTCCTCGATCTTGTGCAGGCAGCAGCGCCCGCAACCGTCGCATAGTGCTTCCCACTCCGCCCGGGTCAACTCGCCTAGCGGCAAGGTCCAGAACTGGTCTCTTACTTCACCCATTTCACCAGTTCTGCCGCGACTGCCTCTGCCCCCTGGTCGGTCGGCAGGGTAGCGATCGGCTCGCCTTCGGGGCCGAACAGGTAGGTAATGGCCGAATGATTGACGAGATAGCCGCCGCCCGGTGTTTCCTCGCCGCGCGAATAGAATACGCGGAAATTGTCAGCCGCCTGTTTGACCTGTTCGGGAGTTCCGGTGAGGCCGATCAGTTCGTCCGAGAACGCGGCGGTGAATTCGCCGACAATTTCAGGCGTGTCGCGTTCAGGATCAACCGAAATGAAGATCGGCACAATCCTGGCGGTCAGCTCGGGCGCATCCTTGCCCAGCATGTTATAGGCTTGCATTATGCGCTGCACGTCGGTGGGGCAAATGTCGGGGCAATAGGTGAAGCCGAAATAGACGATCCGGTATTTGCCCTTGAAATCGTCCCAGCGTACGGTTTCGCCTGCCGAATTGACCAGTTCGAACGGCCCGCCAATGCTTGCACCGGCCAGCGGAGCATCGGTTGCCGGGGAGGGATTGTCGCAGCCGCTGAGCGCCAATGCGGCAGCGGCAATTGGAACCCAGCGGGCGAAGCGGAATTTCTGGGGCATGGCGTCTCGGTTCATGGTCTGCTAACCGGCGGTAATGGAAAGCCTTCAATGTAGGGTGTGACAGGGTTTTTGAAAGGATAACAGCGTGCCGCGTGCCGTTATGCGCAGGATAGCAATAATTGGCGCCTTGCTGGGCGCAATTGCGGCAACTCCGGTTGCAGCACAGATGTTCTCCGACGGCTTCGAGTTTCTCAAGGCTGTGAAAGACCGCGATGGAGACGCCGTAACCGAAGCCTTGAGCGAGCCAGGCACCACGATCATCAACTCGCGCGATATCACTTCGGGTGAAACCGCGCTGCATATCGTCACCCAGCGGCGCGATGCGCTTTGGATCCGCTTTCTGACCTCGCGTGGTGCCAATCCCAATATTCGCGACAAGAAGGGCATTTATCCGATCCAGCTTGCGGTGACGATGGGATTTGCGGAGGGTGTCGAGGCATTGATCAAGGCCGGAGCCGAGGTTGAGGTTACAGATAATTCCGGCGAAACCCCGCTGATCGCAGCGATTCATCGGCGTGATATTCCGCTGATACGTCTGCTGCTGACGAACGGCGCCAATCCTGACCGGGCCGACAATTCCGGACGCAGCGCGCGCGACTATGCCGGCCTGATGTCCGGCAACAGTTCGATTATGGCAGAATTCGAACGCGCCGATGCCGAGCGGGTGAAGAAGCAAGGCGAGGCGGGCAATTACGGGCCCAGTTTCTGATCGTGGGTGAGGCTGGGACCATAAATGGAATGGCTGAACTGACGCTGGATGAACTGCGTCTGGCGCTGGCGCCTGAAATCGCTGCTGCGGCGGTTTTCGACGGCTGGAGCGAAAGCGCGCTACTTTATGCGGCAGAGGCGGCGGGTGTTGATCCGGATGTCGCCAGGCTCGCCTTTCCCGCCAAGGGCGGCACGCGCGCGATGGACATGATCGAAGCCTGGATCGACACGATCGATATGGCGATGGCGCAAGCGCTGCCGCATGAAAAGCTCGCCACGATGAAGGTTCGCGAACGGATCAGGGTGCTTGTGCAATTCCGGCTTGATGCAGTTGACGGCATGGAAGAGGCGCTGCGCCGCGCGCTTGCGGTGATGGCACAACCGCGAAATGCGGCGCGCGCGCTCAAGGCCGGCTGGCGCAGCGCCGACATCATGTGGCGGCTCGCAGGCGATACTGCGACCGACTATAACCACTATACCAAGCGCACTATCCTGGCTTCGATCTATGCCGCCACACTGGCAGTGTTTGTAGACGATGAAAGCGAGGGCAAGGCTGACACGCGCGCCTTCCTTGACCGGCGGATCGAAGGGGTGATGCGGTTCGAAAAGGCCAAGGCACGGCTGCTGGGCGGTGAGCGTGATCACTTCAGCGTCACGCGCTTTCTTGGGCGCATGCGCTACCCTTCACGCTAGCCCTTATTGCGAATCGGTTGCAATTGTTCGCGAGGTCTGGCAGCGCGGCGCAATGACGCTCGATCAACTTCCGCGCGGCTCCAGCGCCACCATAACATCCATTGCCTGGGGCGACCTCGCCCCTGAAGAGGGGTTGCGACTGCGCGCGCTCGGGATAGATCAGGGCGCTCAAATCACCATGGCGCATTGTGGTGTGTTTGGCGGGAACGATCCTCTGGCGATCACACTTGGCCGGATGACAGTGGCGCTGCGCCGTGCCCATGCCGCCGCCATGCAGATCAGCACTGAGGGCTAGGGCGATCGCAATGGAACCTAACCGCAAGATCGCGCTGGTCGGCAATCCCAATGCAGGCAAGAGTGCGCTGTTCAACGCGCTCACAGGTGCACGGCAGAAAATCGCCAACTATCCGGGCGTTACCGTCGAACGGAAGGCCGGGCGGCTGATACTGCCTTCCGGTAAACAGGCGGAACTGATCGATCTGCCGGGCAGCTATGGCCTGGCTGAAACGGCCAGCCCGGACGAGGAAGTTACCCGCAAGGTCGTGTTGGGTGAATTCGAAAGCGAAGCCCGGCCCGATACTATCGTTATAGTGCTGGATGCGGCCAATCTGGAACAGCATCTGGTGTTCGCGCAGGAAGTGATTGCGTTGGGGCGCCCGACCGTGGTGGCGCTCAACATGGTTGATCTGGCCGAGCGCGACGGGCTGGTGCTCGATCCTGATGCCCTGGGCCATGCGCTGGGCGTGCCGGTGGTGCCCACCGTTGCAGTGCGGCGGCGCGGACTGTTGGAACTTCTCACGGCAATCGACCAGGCACAGGCCATCGCGCCGGGACATGAGGATGAGCGCCGGATCGGGCGCCTCACCCTGCCTGAACGCCGGTTTGCCGCCCGTAATATTACTGCTGCCGCGATCATTTCCGAAAGCACCACACATCGGCTGCACAACAGCCTCGATCGGGTCTTGCTCAACCCCTGGATCGGGCCGGTCATCCTGCTCGGCCTGCTGTTTGTGATTTTCCAGGCGGTGTTTGCCTGGGCAACGCCCTTTGCCGATGCGCTCGACGCGGGAGCCGGAGCGCTGGGCGATGCAGTTCGCGCTGCCTTTCCCGAAAGCATCCTGCGCGATCTGGTGACCGAAGGCGTGATCGCGGGGGTAGGCTCAGTGGTGGTTTTCCTGCCGCAGATCGTGATCCTGTTCTTCTTCATCCTGGTGATGGAAGCATCGGGCTATATGGCGCGCGCCGCCTTCCTGATGGACCGCATGATGGCGGGCGTGGGCCTGTCAGGCCGCAGCTTCATTCCGCTGCTTTCCAGCTTTGCCTGCGCTATTCCCGGTATCATGGCAACGCGCAGCATCGCCGATCCGAAAGACCGGTTGACCACAATCCTGATTGCCCCGTTGATGACCTGTTCGGCGCGGCTGCCGGTCTATCTGGTGATTATCGGAGCAGTAATACCCGATCGCCCGGTCGGTCCGTTCATCGGGTTGCAGGGGCTGGTGCTGTTCGGGCTCTATGTGGCGGGGATCTTGGGAGCGATGGCGGCGGCCCTATTGCTGCGCCGCACGGTCACGAAGGGACGCGCAAGCGGCTTTATCATGGAATTGCCGCGTTATCAGTGGCCGATCCTGAAAGACCTTCTGATTGGCCTGTGGCAGCGTGCCTTCGTGTTTTTGCGCCGCGCGGGTACGATCATCTTTGCCGCCACCATTGTCCTTTGGCTGCTGCTGACCTTTCCCAAGGCGGACCCTGGCGAAAGCCAGCTTGATACGAGCTTTGCGGGCCAGATTGCCACGGCGATGCATCCAGCCTTCGAGCCGATCGGCTTCAATCGCGAAATGACCCTGGCGCTGGTGCCGGCCATGGCTGCGCGCGAGGTGGCGGTTTCCTCGCTGGCAACGACCTATGCGGTCGACGCGGAGGACGAGGACCAGACGCTTGAGGCGCTGCGCGGCCGGATCGCCCAATTGTGGGGCCTGCCAACTGCGCTGGCCTTCCTCGCCTGGTTCGTGTTCGCGCCGCAGTGCATTTCCACCATCGCGGTTGCCCGGCGCGAAACAAACGGGTGGAAATGGCCCGCCTTCATGGTTGGGTATCTGTTCGCCCTCGCTTACGTTTTTGCCGGCCTGACATTCTGGACGGCCACTTCGCTGGGGCTTTGATCTCATTCCGGGCAAAACGTCGAATTCGTGTTTGCCTGTCAGACCGGCTGGGGCCTACATCCTTGCGGGAATCACATATCGGAGCGCGCCTGCACCGGGTTTGTTGGCGCGCGGGGACTTAAGCGAAGGAAGAATGCAATGGCCGGGTCACTCAACAAGGTAATGCTCATCGGGAATCTGGGCGCAGACCCGGAGATCCGCACCTTCCAGAACGGCGGCAAGGTTGCCAATTTGCGTATCGCGACCAGTGAGACGTGGAAGGATCGCAACACAGGCGAGCGGCAGGAACGCACCGAATGGCACAATGTGGCGATCTTTTCCGAGGGACTGGTTGGCGTGGTCGAGCGCTATCTGAAGAAAGGCAGCAAGGTCTATGTCGAAGGCCAGTTGCAGACCCGCAAGTGGCAAGACCAGAGCGGGCAGGACCGCTATACCACCGAAGTGGTGATCCGCGGCATGAACGGCGGGCTGACCATGCTTGACGGTGCGAGCGGCGGCGGCGGCGGTGGCGGCGGCAGCAATTACGGCGGTGGCAGCCGTTCGGGCGGTGGCTATGGCGGCGGCCAGAGCGGCGGCCAGAGCGGCGACCAGGGTTCGGGCGGCCAGGGTTCGGGCGGTGGATCGAACTATGACGATCTAGACGACGATATTCCTTTCTGATCGGCTTGCTTGCGCGGCCGTTGTGATGTTGCAGGGCTTTATGGCGAAGCCTTATTCCTCAGTTCTGACCAGCACCGTCTCTCCCACCAGCAGGAACAGGAAAAACGGCGCCCAGGCGGCGAGTAGCGGCGGATAGCCGCCGAAGCTGCCCATCGCCAGCGCGGCATTGTCGATCACGAAATAGGCAAAACCCAGCGCCATGCCGATAAGCGCGCGCAGGAACAATTGGCCCGACCTGGCGAGCCCGAAAGCAGCAACTGCACCCAAAAGCGGCATCAGGAAGGCAGAGAGCGGGCCGGACAGCTTATGCCACCATTTGGCGCGCAGTTCTGCCGTTCGGCGGCCCACGGCCTCATAGGCATCGATCGATTGCGACAGGCGCCAAAAGGGTTCGGCATCAGGATCGACGGTGTCGAGCTCGATCTTGTCCGGGGTCAGTTGCTTGCCAACCACCATCACCGGCTGTTGCCGTGTCTCAGCGGTACCGACATCGAAGCTGACTGTATCTTCGAGCCGCCATCCCGGGGCGGCGTAAGTGGCGGATTCGGCGCGCACCTGCTTGAGGATCATGCCGCTATCGCTGCGTTCGTACCAGGTGACATCGGCCATCCGGATATCGTTGCCAGTGCCGGTCATGGTGGCGGCAGCGAGAACGCTGGCGCCATCGGTGAGATACACATTCGCGCGCACACCCGAATCTTGCGGAACCGGCCCGTAATCGGCTGCCTCCCACGCCTTGAGCGTTGCGGTGGCGCGGGTTACCACCCGTTCGTTGAAACCAAAGCTCACCACCGACACGATCGCTGCAGTCAGCAGCAGCGGCGCCAGCACCTGGTGCGCGGATAGCCCGGCAGCCTTCATCGCGATTACTTCGCTGTTCTGGTTGAGTGTGACCAGCGTGATGATTGTCGCCAGCAGCACCGAATAAGGCAGGAAACGCGCCACCAACTGGGGAATGCGCAAGGCGGCATAGGTTACCAGTTCGCCCTGGCCATTGCCTTCGGTCGCCAGAATATCGCCGCTGGTCGACAGCAGATCGAGCATCATCAGAACCAGAACCAGCATCACCAGCACGGCCAGGATACGCACCACGAACATGCGGGCCAGGTAAAGCGTGAGTGTGCGCGACGGAAAGAATTCGAGTTGCATGGCCTGGATGCCTTATTCCGCCGGAGAGGTTTCGAATGCGGTTACCTGGCGCGGCTGGCGCCGTTTGAACAGCTTGCGCAGCCGCTTGGCCAGCTTTGACGAAGCAGTCTCGAGCGCGCCGATTGCCTGGCCGCCGGGCACATGCGCCACGCGGTAGTACATCCACATGATCAGCAGGGCGAACAGCGCGAAGGGCACCCACAGCGCCAGGATTGGATCGAACCTGCCCAGCGCGGCGATGTCTTCCCCGTACTGGTTTACCTTGTGGTACGAAACCACCATGACAATCGACACGAATACACCCAGCGCGCTGGTTGATCGCTTGGGTGGAATCGCCAGCGCCACGGCCAGCAGCGGCATCAGCAGCATCATCACCACTTCGACCATGCGGAAATTGAAGCTCGCCTGGCTGGCGGCACGCTTGGCACTGGGCTGTTCGTCATTCCACCCGATGCGCAGCAATTCGGGCAGGATGTATTCACGTTCGGCATCGCCGCGCTCGCGGAACTCCTCTATGCGTGGAAGATCGATCGGCAGATCGTGCCGGGTAAAGCTGAGCACGCGCGGATTGCGGCCGCCCGCTTCCTGTACAATGGTGCCGTCGCTCAAGCGCAGGATGATGGTGTCGGGGCTGTCGCTGGTGGCCAGGAAGGCGCCTTCGCGGGCGGAAATAGACAGCACCTGGCCCTTGTCATTGGCCACGCGCGCAAAAATGCCCTTGAGCCGGCGCCCATCATCTTCGCTTTCCTCAATCCGCAGCGCCATCCGGTCTTTCAACGTGGTGAATTCGCCGACCTTGATCGAGGCGCCCAGTGCGCCCGATCGCAGCTCATACTCCATCTGCTCGTAATAATAGCGGCTGACCGGCTGGATATAGAACACCAGTGCGACATTCAGCCCTACCAGCAGCAGCGTGATGACATAGGGTATGCGCAGCAAGCGGCCATATCCCAGACCGACCGCGCGCAGCACGTCGAGCTCGCTCGAAATGGCGAGCTTGCGGAATGCAAGCAGCACGCCCAGCAGCAGCCCAAGCGGAATCGCCAGGCTGGCATATTCGGGGATCAGCGCCCCCAGCATCTTGAACACGACCGAGATGGGCCCGCCTTCGACCGCGACGAAATCGAACAGCCGCAGCATCTTGTCCAGCAGCAGCAGCGATGCAGCCAGCGCAAACACACCCAGCATCGGCACCACCACGAGGCGCAGGATATAACGGTCAATGCTGGGTAGGAATTTGAGCACTGTTTCGCCGGATGTTTCGCTAACTGGTTATTATGGGGCTAACCCCTAGCGCGAAAATTGACCGCGGTCATGCCCTCAAGCGCGAATGTTCGGCGATCAGGCCTTTTCCAGCGTGCATTGCAGCGGGTGCTGGTTCTGCCGCGCGAAATCCATCACCTGATTGACCTTGGTTTCGGCCACTTCATAGGGGAAGATGCCGCACACGCCGACACCCTTCTGGTGGACATGCAGCATCACGCGGGTCGCCTGTTCCAGGTCCATCCCGAAAAAGCGCTTTAGCACCATCACCACGAATTCCATCGGAGTGTAGTCGTCATTGAGCATCAGAACCTTGTACTGGCTCGGCTTTTTGGGGCGCGCCTTGGTCTTGGTGGCGATGCCGGTTTCGTTCTCGCTGCCGGAATCGCCGTCAGTCCCGTTCGCCATGGCAAAGCGGAGGCTGTAGCGCGCCAGTTCGGCGCAAGGGCGGGGTAATTCAGTCTGCATATGCTGATGCAATATCGTAAGCCTTGGCTGTAGCGCAAGAACAGAGCGCCAACGCCTTGGCGCCAGAAGGTTAAGGCTTTGCCAATTCACGCGGCACTGGGTGCGGATACGAAGTTCGGTGCGCAAGGAAAAGGGCCGGCCGGACAATAGTCCAACCGGCCCTTCGGGTTTCTGCCGGGAATGGGAGAGGAGAGAGACCCGGTCAGAACTCTGGATTTGATAAAAGGCTTAGGCAGCCTTCTTGAACTTCTCGGCTGCGAGGCTCATGCGGCTCGAAAGCGGTGCAAATGCGTCGTTATAGAGCTTGACCAGCGCCTCGGTGTTCTTCGAACCGAACGAAACGGCGGCATCGAAGTTGCGACGTGCCAGTTCACCCTGAAGCTGGAGCAGCTCGGTCGGCGACTTGACGGCAGCCATTTTCTTGAAATCTTCGGTAACGGTTTCAACCGCGCCCTTGGTTGCTTCTACCTGCTCGCGGCCCATGCTCTGGACGCCGGCGAAGAAGATCTTGCCCGATTCGACAACAGCATCAAGATTGCCCTTGCTGAATTCGGTTACTTCCGAAGCGAGCTCGCCCGACTTGGCGAAAGCGGTTTTCGCACGGGTCTGGACGTCAGCCAAGGCTTCCTTGGCGGTGGTGGTGAAATCGGTTTTCTTGGCAGTGGCCATGATTTTGTCCTTGATCTGAATGAGCGTGTTGGCAGGCGCTGCGGTTTTCGCGGCAGCCTTGACGGTTTTCTTGGGCGCAGCCTTCTTGGCGGCAACGGCGGTTTTCTTGGGCGCAGCCTTCTTGGCGGCAACCTTCTTCGGAGTCACCTTTTTGGTGACGGCCTTCTTCGCGGTCTTTTTCTTGGCCGGGGCCTTTACCGCTTTTTTCACGGCGGCGGGCTTCACCGGCGCCTTGGGCGCGTCAGCCTCAACCGCCTTCTCGACGGCTGTTTCGCTCACACCCTTCTTTGCAGCTGCTTCAGCGTATGCTTTTTCTGCAGCGGCATCGATCTTCGATTTGGCTTCTTCTGCCATGGGAACCTCGCTTTATGTTGCACTGCACAAAATAGGCATTGCAGCTGCGAAGTCAAGGATTTTTTGTGCACCGCACAATAAATCGGAAACGGGCTTTGGATTAATGCCTTAGCGCGTTTTCACATATCTGCCGGGGGCGTCTTCGATCACATGATCGCCTTTTCCGCCAGGCTTGCGCTTGCCGGTTGCGGGCACGCGCTTGTCATCCTGGCTTTCAAGCCATTCGAGCCAATGGGGCCACCAGCTGCCCGGGTGCTCGGTCGCGCTCGCGACAAATTCCTTGAGCGAACAGGCTTCGCTGTCACCGGTCCAGTACTGGTATTTGCCCGCGGACGGTGGATTGACCACGCCCGCGATATGGCCCGAACCCGCCAGCACGAAGGTAAGCGGCCCCTTGAAGTGCTCGGTGATACGCCACACGCTTTGCGCGGGGGCGATATGATCCTCGCGCCCGGCCTGGATATAGCTGGGCGTTGTGACCTCGGTCAGGTCGATCGGCGTACCGTCTGCACTCAATGCGCCGGGTACCACCAGCTTGTTGTCGCGATACAGGTCGCGCAGGTAATCGATGTGCCATTTGCCGGGCAGATTGGTGACATCGCCGTTCCAGTGCAGCAGGTCGAAAGCGGGATAATCTTCGCCCAGCAGGTAGTTGTTGACGACATAGTTCCAGATCAGGTCCTTGCCGCGCAGTGAATTGAAGGCTGCGGCGAGATACCGCCCGTCAAGATAGCCGTCGCTCGACAGGCCCTTGATCATCTCGAGCTGGCTGTCATCGATGAAGGATTTTAGCTCGCCCGCCTTCTCGAAATCGACCTGCGCTGTGAAGAATGTTGCACTCTTCACCTTGTCTGCTTCGCCGCGCTTCGCCAGCACCGCCAGCGTGGCGGCCAGTGTGGTGCCAGCCACGCAATAGCCGATGGTGTGGACGGCAGGCACCTTGAGCCGTTCGCGCACTTTGTCGATCGCATCGATCTGGGCGCGGATGTAATCGTCCCACACCACGTCCTTCATGCTCGCGTCGGCCGATTTCCAGCTTGCCACGAACACTGTGATCCCCTGGTCCACCGCCCATTTTATGAAACTTTTCTGGGGCGTCAGGTCGAGGATGTAAAAGCGGTTGATCCACGGCGGGAATATCACCAGCGGCACTTCCAGCACATCCGCGGTGGACGGGCTGTATTGCACCAGCTGGTAGAGCGCGGTTTCGTGCACGACTTTGCCCGGGGTGGCCGCCAGGTTCACGCCCAGCTCGAAAGCTTGGGCATCGGTGTGGGTCAGCTGACCGCGCTTCAGATCATTGATCAGATGGCGCATACCCTTGACGAGGTTATGGCCCCTGGTTTCGACCGTGCGTTTCAGCACCACGGGATTGGTGAAGATAAAATTGTCCGGGCTCATCGCTTCGACCAGCGCGGTGGTGGCAAACTCCAGTTGCTTGCGTTTTTCAGGCGCTATCCCTTCAACCTGCTTCGCCGCGCCTACGAAATATTCCGCCATCATCAGATAGGTCTGGTGCAACAGCGCAAAGGCGGGATGGGCGCGCCATTCCTCGGCGGCAAAGCGCCGGTCCTTGCGCGGCAATGCATCAGCGGAGCCTTTCCCGTCTGCGCCTTCGCCGCCCAGGAAACTGCCCAACACACCTTGCCAGACTGCCATCGTGTCGGTGGCAAATTTCTGAGCTGTATCCATAGGCTCCCGCGGCATTTGCCTGGCCATGCCCTGCGCCAGAGTGAGCCATTGCGTCGGATCGAACGGGTTGGCCCCTTCTGGCTGGCCTTGCGTGCGCTCTGCCATGAATTCGAACCACATTGACTGGATCTCGCGCGCAGCCTGGGCAAATTCGCGCGCATCCGCCGCCAGTGCCGCGTCATCGCCAAGCCCGGGAAGTGCCATATCGCGCCCGGCGGGCATGAAATTGCCCATCAGCTCGCGCATGGCTTCGCCCTGCATATCGAAGAATGCGCGGAAGGGTTCGCCCTGGCTGCCCCCCTTGTCATTGGCGTCATCGCCCATCGGCTGCTCGATCCTGTTTTTTCATGCTGCGATGCAATATAGCAATATTGGCGTTTCAGTTCGACTACTATTAGCGTAGATTCGTATGCAATGGGCACAGCAATCGTGCATTGGCCCCTAGGAAGGACCCGGATGGATACCGATTTTTACCGCATGAAGCGCTTGCCGCCCTATGTCATCGCCGAGGTAAATGCGATGCGTGCAGCGGCCCGAGCGGCCGGTGAAGATATTATCGATCTGGGCATGGGCAATCCGGATCTTCCGCCGCCCCAGCATGTGATCGACAAGCTGTGCGAGGTGGCGCGCAAGCCCGATGCGCATGGTTATTCCCAGTCCAAGGGCATTCCGGGGCTGCGCCGGGCGCAGGCCAATTACTATGCCCGCCGTTTCGGCGTCGAGCTCGATCCCGAGCGCGAGGTGGTGGTGACCATGGGATCGAAGGAAGGGTTGGCCAGCCTTGCCACGGCAATCACTGCGCCTGGCGATGTGGTGCTTGCTCCCAACCCCTCTTACCCGATTCACACATTCGGCTTCATCATAGCCGGGGCGACAATCCGTTCCGTGCCCACGACGCCGGACGAGGAATATTTCACCAGCCTTGAGAAGGCGATGGCCTTCACCGTGCCGCGCCCCAGCGTGCTGGTGGTGAATTATCCATCGAACCCGACCGCCGAAGTGGTCGATCTGGCGTTCTATGAACGGCTGGTTGACTGGGCGCGTGACAACAAGGTCTGGATCCTGTCCGACCTGGCCTATTCCGAGCTTTATTTTGACGGCAAGCCGACCCCATCGATCATGCAGGTCAAGGGCGCGAAAGATGTCGCGGTCGAATTCACCAGCATGTCGAAAACCTATTCCATGGCTGGTTGGCGGATGGGTTTTGCTGTTGGCAACCAGCAGCTGATCGCGGCGATGACGCGGGTGAAGAGCTATCTCGACTACGGTGCCTTCACCCCGATCCAGGCGGCCGCTTGCGCCGCGCTCAATGGCCCGCAGGATATCGTCGACAAGAACCGTGAGCTTTATCACAAGCGGCGCGATGTGATGGTTGAGGCATTCGGCCGCGCCGGGTGGGAAATTCCCGCGCCGCCAGCCTCGATGTTCGCTTGGGCTCCGCTGCCACCGGCGCTGGCCGATATGGGCAGTCTGGAATTTTCCAAGCAGCTTCTGACCGAGGCGAAGGTCGCGGTTGCGCCAGGTGTAGGCTATGGCGAGAAAGGCGAAGGGTTCGTGCGGATTGCGATGGTCGAGAATGAGCAGCGCCTGCGCCAGGCAGCGCGCAACATCCGCCGCTACCTCACCAGCCTGGGCGTCAACAGCTCGGCGGCTTGAGCATCGGATCGGCTGAAGGCGACTGTCAGTCGCGAAAATTCGGAGCCATTCCGGCGAGAACATGGTAGGGTCGCTGCCGTTTGGTCGTCCGCTGCGAATTGGAGTTATTGATGGGGGCCGCCCAACGGCGAACACTGACTAAGCGCCAGCTGGCTGTACTTGAGCGAATCGACCGTCGGGTTCCGATCAAGGTCATCGCGCAAGAGCTCAATGTATCTGAAACCAGGATAAACCAGCATATCCGGGCACTTAAGGATTTCTATCGGGTCGATAGCCTCAATGAGCTGGTCGAATGCTACCGCGAAGAATTTGGTGAAGAATTTACCGAGGAAAATGAGGAGCTTCGACTGGGCGCAACCCCATATGAAGGGGGCTTGAGCGAATCTGCATACAGGAAAAATCAGCTCGCTGAGGGTGCCAACTCGCATGAAGATCAGCCCCGGGTCGATCCAGGCGAGATCGTGCTGAGCGATGTAATGCCGCTTGGCGGACTGGTTCCATGGAAGATAATGGATGAGCCAAGGATCGTCCCCGGGGTGCTCGATGGCGACAATGCCGTCCTGCTTCGTCTGGCGGCGATCGCGGGGATCGCGTTTGCAATACTGGCAGCGGTCGTTCTTATGGTGACTGCCGCCTTGAGCCTGACCGAAGCGATGGATGGCAAGGCGGCCGTCCCCGAGGATTATTATCAGGCTGCTTGACGAGCGTGGCAGACCCGGAGACCGCTCATGTCTGACCGTATTTTCAATGACACCCGAAATCTCAAGAAGCTGGTTCGTGAAGCGGAAGCGCTGGCAGACGAATCCATGCTGGCGTTTGCCAAACTCAAGCAGGCAATGCTCGCCGCGCGACAGAATCCCGCGGTCGGGGTCGATGCCGGGCAGAAGGCACTGATGCGGCTGACGCAAGCCGAGCAGCAAGCCATGGCGATGTCGACCAGCCTTTTGCGTGTGCATGACGAACTGAGCAAGGTCGCCCATGTCTACGCTGCCGAAGACACAGGCGCGCCCACCGTGATTGAACCTTCGGCCATTGAAGAGCGCACGCCCGTTCCGGCGTGATTGTACAAAGACCGATATGCTGAGCCTGGTTCTGGAATATCGCGCCGAGGCGCAATCGATCGCCGCCTGGATGATCTGCCTTGCGGCACTCGTTTGGGGTGGCGGACCGGAAAAGGCAATCGCCTTGACCTGGCTCGTACTCTTCAAAGGGCTCGATACTGTATATCGGGCGATCTGGGGCGCGCAGTTCAGTCATAACAATCTGGAAATATTGAGTGCGATCAACGATTTCATGGCACTGGTGGCCTTTGTCGTGATCGCACTCAACGCCAATCGGCTCTATGCCTTGTGGATCGCTGCCTTCCAGGTCCTGGCAATGCTTGCGCATGTTGTGAGGGAGCTGGTCGACCAGGTTAGCGCCATAGCCTATACGATCCTGGCCTTCGCGCCCGGTTATTTCCAGCTGGGCCTGATGGCTGGCGGGCTGATCCTTCACGCCCGGCGCAAACGCCTGCATGGCGCCTATCGCGACTGGCGGCTGGGTAACCGCGCGGCGGGCTGGCAACTGTTCCTTTCACGCTTCGAGTTTCGTGCATGATCACAACCGATCTCGCCTGCGATCCCGATACTGCACCGTCGGCCCGGCTCGAACAGCTGGCAGCGCTCATCCTCTATCTGCAGGAAATATTTGCCACCGCGAACCTGGATGAAGAGCGCTTCCACGCGATCTTCCTCGACGGCGGGCGCGGTTATCTCGACGATTGCGTATTGGGCAGTGGGCAATCGGCACACCTGACGATCGAGTTGCGCGAACTCTTCGCCCGGGCACTGGCGCTGGGTGCGCGCTTTCTCATCGTTGCGCACAACCATCCGTCGGGGAACTGTCGCCCGAGCGAAAGCGACATCCTTGCCACCAGGCGCGTGGCACAGATCGGCCGCGCGCTCGGCATAGAATTGCTCGATCACCTGATTCTTACCCGCGAGAAACTCTACTCGATGCGGGCAGGGGGAAGATTATGAGTTCATCCCGTGCCCGCCGCCTGCTGCCGGGCAATGAAGAGCTGATCCCGCGTTTTATCGAGGTTGGCGACGTGACGCTCGACCTGTTCCATCGCGATGGCCGGGTGGATGATCGCTGGTTGCACCTGCACCCGCGCGAGTTCGAACTGCTGTGGCGGCTGGCTCTGTCCCCCGGGCAGCCATTGACGCGCAAGCAGTTGTTGGCGGAAGTTTGGCGGATCAAGCAGGAACCGGGAACCAACAGCGTGGCAGTTCATGTGGCGCGAGTACGCGGAAAGCTTGGCCAGTTCGGCCTGGGCTGGATGCTCGTGACACATCCCGAAGGTGGATATTACCTTGATGCACCACCAGGCCCGAGCGTGTTTCGCTTTCGCGTGGCAACGCCAAATGACAAGATCGCCTGAAGCGGTAGCTGGACAGCCTGATCGCCATCGTCCAGTTTGAGCCGCAACAGCAAATGCCACGAGGCGATATGACAATGCAGGACAATGACCGGATTTCAATCGAGCTGGGCGCTGACGGCGTGGCCCAAGTACGCTTCACTCGCGCTGACAAGATGAACGCGCTTGATCAGGCAATGTTTAACGCCATCATCGATGCAGGTCGCGCGCTTCACAAGATGAAGGGCCTGCGCGCGGTTGTCCTGTCAGGGGAAGGACGCGCGTTTTGCGCCGGGCTCGATCTGTCCAATTTCGCCCGAGCGCCAAGCCCCGATGAGCCCGGACTGACAGAGCGTACCCACGGTAATTCCAACCGCGCCCAGCAGGCGGCGATGTTGTGGCGCAAGCTGCCGGTGCCGGTGATCGCCGCGGTTCACGGGGTGTGCTTCGGGGGCGGCTTGCAAATCGCCAGCGGGGCGGACATCCGCGTGGTCCATCCTGATACGCGTATGGCGATCATGGAGCTTAAATGGGGCCTTGTGCCGGACATGGGCGGTTATGCGCTATGGCGCGGCCTGGTGCGTGACGATGTGCTGCGCGAACTGGTCTATACCAATCGCGAATTTACCGGAGCCGAGGCGCAGGGCCTTGGCCTTGCCACGCATGTGAGTGAAGATCCCCTGGCCAAGGCTACGGCGATCGCCAGCGAGATCGCCAATCGCAACCCACATGCGATCCGCGCTGCCAAGCGGCTGCATGCCGGCATGGTTGAACGCGGCACCGATGCGATCCTGCTGGAAGAAAGTATCGAGCAGCATGCGATCATGCGTTCGAGGAACCAGGTTGAAGCGGTGATGGCGGGAATGGAAAAGCGCAAGCCCAATTTCGAGGACGTCTAGCGCTCCGCAAATGGCGCCGCGCAGGTCAGCCGAAAATTGCTACTGATTGTAGCCCGTCCAGTACCTGCTTGCCTTCGGTGTTCCACAAGCGCAGCCGCTCGGATGAATAGCCCTCGTCGGCATGCTGGCTGGCGTTTTCCAACAGCCACCATCCGTCCCGGGTTGCAGGCGCGGTGTCGAGCAGGTTGAAGCTCCAGTTGATCGAACTGATCGGGCCCTGCCGCCGCATCGCGCGCATCGCCCCGGGCGGCAGGACATCACCCATCAACACCAGGCTGCTGATCGGATCCAGGCCTTCGGCGCTGGTCAACCGCGCCCAGCGCCTCACCACGGGCGCGCCGGGGCCGCTGAAATCCTGCGCGCGGCGCAGCTCGAAATTCTTGCGGATGAAGCCTGGGCCCTTGTCCGACATGGCGCTGTCGCTTTGTTCGGGCGGTGGAGGGAAATCCTCCGGAGGGGCTCCCGGGAAAAGTGCGTTGGCTTGGCGTGCTACGCCGAACAGCAAGAATGCAGTCAGGGCAATCTGGCCATCGCAGCGAATCTCGCTGCGCACTTGCGCGACATTGCGGCCCTGGCGCACGATCTCCGCGTGCAGTTCCACCTGCTCGCCCACCGGTGCGACAAAGCCGATCTGCGCCGCGCGCAGTGGAGGCAGATCGGGGAAGGCACGAATCGCCTGAGTATAGGCGATCAGGGCAGACGCGCCGCCATAAAGCGTGCGCCCCTGCAGCCAGTCCTCGGCATCGGCCAGGGTCACGGTGTCGGTGCGGCCGGTAATCGGTTCAAGAAGTCTTGCAACGCTCATGCCGATCGTCCTGTCGATTTTCCGCGAGCGCGTCCAGACTGACGTTACGGAAGGCATCAATGCGATTGCCATTCGTGCGATGAATCGCTAGTGCGCCGCTTCCCGGCCCGAGAGGGCGGGGCGAGGCCCGATGGCGGAGTGGTTACGCAGAGGACTGCAAATCCTTGCACGCCGGTTCGATTCCGGCTCGGGCCTCCACTTCATTTGGCGCATGATGGCGTTGCGGCAAGGCTGCGAGGCGATTATGGGCCGGATGCGAGAGTGCCGCTTTAGCTCAGTTGGTAGAGCACATCATTCGTAATGATGGGGTCACGTGTTCGAGTCACGTAAGCGGCACCACTCACCCCTGACATTGCCGGAAGCAGCAGGGGTTCCGCGCCGCCCGTTCCGACGCCGTTCAAAGCCGACTGTCCGAGAGCGCCGAATAGATCAGGGTCCTGAGCTGGCGCCTTATGGGATAGGTGCTGGAGGGATAGACCTGCGTCATGAAAACGCATGTGATGCCTTCCAGCGGATCGACGAAGAAGGCGGTGGAATAAGCGCCGCCCCAATAGAATTCACCGGGGCTTGACGGGATCAGCGTCTTGGCAGGGTCGATCACCATGGCGAAACCGAGGCCGAATCCGGTTCCGGCATTATTGCTTTCGGAAAACAGGCTACGTGACATTTCGGTGAGGTCTGCCCCGCCCGGCAAGTGGTTCGTACGCATCAAACGCAAGGTTTTGGGGCTGATGATGCGCGCACCGTCCAGTTCGCCGTTCCCAAGCAGCATGCTGGTGAAGCGGTGATAGTCGGCAATGGTGCCGCACAGCCCGCCGCCGCCGCTGTCGAACCGCCCGGGGCCGGTGAGCTTGCTGGCCGGGCCGGCATCGATCATCGCGGGCGGCTCGCCTGGCCGGTATTGATAGGCATCGACCAGCCGTTGCTGCTGCCCGGGGCCGACGCCAAAAGCCGTGTCGGTCATTCCCAGCGGGCCAAAGATATGCTCGCGGAAATAATCTCCCAGCCGCATGCCGCTGATCCGTTCAACGCAAATTCCCAGCACATCGGTAGCGACCGAATAGTTCCAGCCTTGCCCCGGCGCGAATTCGAGCGGCAGATCGGCCAGAATGCGGATGAATTCGTCGGAGCTGTGGCGGCTGCGGGCGAAATCGAGATTATGTTCGCGATAGATCGCATCGATATTGGTGCGGTTCTGCAATCCGTATGTAAGGCCTGACATATGGGTTATCAGGTCAACGAAGCGCATGGCCGGGGCCGGTTGTCCGGGCGCGAAGGGAATGCCGCCCCCGCCGCCGCCATAGACCTTGAGCTTCCCGAATTCGGGAAGAACCTTGGTTACCGGTTCTTCCAGTGCCACCTTGCACTGCTCGACCAGCTGCATGAATGCGATCGAGGTGACCGGCTTGGTCATCGATGCGATGCGGAAGATCGCGTTATCCCGCAAGCTTTCGCGGCCTTCCCCCATGCGGCCGCGGGCATCGTAGTAGACCGGCTGGCCATCACGGGCGACCACCAGCTGGGTCATCGGCAGGCGGTCACTATCGAGATAGTTTTGCTGCAGGAACGGGCCGATCCGATCGAGCCGCTCCGGATCAAAGCCGAGCGCGGCGGGATCGGTGCAAGCAAAAGGACTGGTCATGAAAGCTCCCGATGACGGTGGGTATTGGCGTAGGCTGCCTGCGAAGTGCTGCGCACCTGGCATCCCGACAACCCTTAGACACAGCGATTTGCGCAGGCAACTTGGTGGCCGCAATCATGGCGGGCGGACACGCCCCTTGCACCACGGTACCCCTTGCTTTTCGGGTGAAAACCTGCGCACCAGACATCTTGCCGGCGGGGCGAAAATTCGTTGGCCGGACAATCGAGTGATTTACAGATATAAAAATATCTTTATATCCTCGTTCTGCAATGCATCTGGAAACCATCCTCAAGGCCCTGGCCGACCCGACCCGGCTGCGCATCATGCGCCTGCTGGCGGCGATGGAGCTCGCCGTGGGTGAACTCGCTCAGGTATTGGGGCAAAGCCAGCCGCGCGTTTCGCGCCATGTCGGGATCCTTTGCGATGCCGGCCTTGCCGAGCGCCGCCGCGAAGGCAGCTGGGTGTTCCTGCACACACCGGCCACGGCGGACGGGCTCGCCCCGCTTCCCGCAGCTGTTGCCAGCCTGTTGTCGACGGCGGAACACGAGGATCAAGGTTTCGCCCGCCAGTGCCTGGAAGACCGGCGCAAGCTTGCCGCGATCCGGGCAGCGCGTGAACAGGCAGCGCAGTCCTATTTCGAGCGTCATGCCGGCGAGTGGGATGAACTGCGCCGCATGCACAGCCCTGACCGCCAAGTGGAAGAGGCGCTGGTCACGGCGCTGGGGGATGCACCGCTGGGCCAATTGCTCGACATTGGTACGGGCACCGGCCGTATGGCTGAGCTATTCTCCGGGCGTGCCGATCGGATTGCCGCACTCGACAAGAGCCTGGAGATGCTCAGGCTGGCGCGGGCGAGATTGCAGGACCTGCCTGCCGACAAGCTTGAGCTGGTTCAGGGTGACTTTACGGACCTTCCATTTGCCGAAGCGCAGTTTGACACTGTGCTGCTGCACCAGGTGCTGCATTTCGCCCAGCATCCCGAGATCGCGCTGCAAGAAGCCGCGCGGGTCACGCGGCCCGGTGGACGCATTGCGATCGTCGATTTTGCCGCGCATGGGCGCGAGGAATTGCGCGAACGCCACGCGCATGCCCGGCTTGGCTTCGCCGACCGCCAGATCCGCCAGTTGCTGCGCGATGCGGGCTATTCTGCCAGCGCCCCCGTCGCGCTTGACGGGGGTGAGTTGGTGGTCAAGATCTGGCTTGGCCAGCGGCGCGATACGGCAAGCGAAAGGTCGCTGAAGGAGACTGCGGCATGAGCGAGATTCTCGATCCGCGCCACGAAGAATTCACCGCCCATGACAGCCCGCTGTTCGCGGCGCTGCCGGGTGATCTGTCGATCAGTTTCGAATTCTTCCCGCCCAAGACGGAGAAGATGGAAGCCAAGCTGTGGGATACGGTCGAGCAGCTCAAGGTGCTCGATCCAGCTTTCGTTTCAGTAACCTATGGCGCTGGCGGCTCGACCCGCGAACGCACCCACGCCACCGTGGCGCGGATCATAACGGAGGCGGGCCTTCCCGCTGCGGCGCATCTTACCTGTGTCGATGCCAGCAAGGCCGAAATCCGCGAGGTGGCTGAGCAATATTGGGAAGCGGGCGTGCGCCATATCGTTGCGCTGCGCGGTGATGCTGGTGAGCCCGGTGCACCCTTCGTGCCGCATCCAGAGGGCTATCGCAACGCGGCCGAGCTGGTCGCAGGGCTCAAGCAGATCGCCGATTTCGAGATTTCGGTTGCCGCCTATCCCGAAACGCACCCCGATGCCGATTGCCCGCAATCCGATATCGATAATCTCAAGCGCAAGCTCGATGCCGGGGCCAGCCGCGCCATCACGCAGTTCTTCTTCTCTGCCGATACCTTTTTCCGCTTCCGCGACGAGCTGGCCAGACAGGGAATCGATGCCCCGGTGGTGCCGGGAATCCTGCCGGTGACCGATGTGGCGCAGGCACGCAAATTTGCCGGGGCCTGCGGCGCGGCGATCCCCGCATGGATGGATGGCCTGTTCGAAGGGCTGGACGAGCGCCCCGCCGCGCGCCAGCTGGTCGCCGCGACCATCGCGGCCGAACTGTGCCGACGGCTCTATGCGGGCGGGGTGCGCGATTTCCACTTCTACACGCTCAACCGGCCAGAACTGAGCTATGCGGTCTGCCATTTGCTGGGCCGCAGGCCGACGGGAGGCGCATCGTGAACGCGCGCGAAAGACTGAACGCCGCTGCGGCAGAACGCATCCTGATCAAGGACGGTCCCTATGGCACCGCGATCCAGAACGCGAAGCTTTCGCCAGAGGAATACGCCGGGAACACCGGGTTGGCGCAAGATCAGAAGGGCAATAATGATCTGGTCAACCTCACCCAGCCGCAGGTGATCCGGGCGATTTGCGACCGCTATATCGCCGCTGGCGCCACCGTGCTGGCCACCAATACTTTCAACGCCAACCGCATCAGCCAGGCCGATTATGGCGCCGAAGGACTGGTGCACGAAATCAATGTTGCTGCGGCCAGGATCATCCGCCAGGCCTGCGATGAGGCGACGGCGAAGGATGGCGTGCCGCGCTTCGTGTGCGGCGCGATGGGGCCGACCAACAAGACGCTGTCGCTTTCGCCCGATGTCGAAGACCCCGGCTTTCGTGAAGTTACCTTTGACGAGGTAAAGGACGTTTACCGCGAACAGGCCTCCGCGCTGCTAGAGGGTGGGGCGGAATTCATCCTGATCGAAACGGTATTCGATACGCTCAATTGCAAGGCCGCGATCATGGCGGTGAAAGAGCTTGAGGCAGAGCGAGGGCAGGATATCCCGCTGATGATCTCGCTCACGCTCACCGATCTTTCGGGCCGCAATTTGTCGGGCCATACGGTAGAGGCCTTCTGGTATGCGGTGCGCCATGCACGGCCCGCCACGATCGGGCTCAATTGCAGCTTTGGCGCGGATCAGCTGCGCCCGCATGTGCAGCTGCTAAGCCAGATCGCCGATACGCTGCTTATGGCCTATCCCAATGCCGGCCTGCCCAACGAACTTGGCGAATATGACGAGCTACCTGAAACCACCGCGCGGTTGGTGCGGCAATGGGCCGAAGGCGGAAGGGTGAATATCCTGGGCGGTTGCTGTGGCTCGACGCCAGAGCATATCGCAGCCGTTGCCGAGGCTGTTGCGGGTATTGCGCCACGCGAAGTACCCTCGCTTGCCCACGAAATGCGCCTTGCCGGGCTCGAACCTTTCACGATTGCTGCCTGATGACCGAGATTTCTACTGCCCGTTTCGTCAATATTGGCGAACGCACCAATGTCACCGGATCGGCGGCCTTCAAGAAACTGATCATGGCGGGCGATTATGCTGCCGCCGTCGAAGTCGCACGCCAGCAGGTCGAAAACGGCGCGCAGGTGGTTGACGTCAATATGGACGAGGGCCTGCTTGACGCGGTCGAGGCCATGACCACATTCCTCAAGCTGATCGCGGCCGAGCCCGATATCGCGCGCGTGCCGCTGATGATCGACAGTTCCAAATGGGAGGTGATCGAGGCCGGCCTCAAATGCGTATCGGGCAAGCCGATCGTCAATTCGATCTCTATGAAGGAAGGCGAGGAAGCCTTCCTGGCACAAGCGCGCAAGTGCATGCTTTATGGCGCGGCTGCCGTGGTGATGGCCTTCGACGAGACTGGCCAGGCCGATAGCAAACAGCGCAAGGTCGAGATCTGCACCCGTGCCTACAAGCTGCTGACCGGGATCGGTTTTCCGCCCGAAGATATCATCTTCGATCCCAATATCTTCGCCATCGCGACCGGCATCGAAGAACATGACCGCTATGGCCTGGACTTCATCGAGGCGGTTCGCGAGATCAAGGCCAACTGCCCCTTTGCCAAGATATCGGGTGGGCTCTCCAACCTCAGCTTCAGCTTCCGCGGCAACGAGACTGTGCGCCGCGCGATGCATTCGGTGTTCCTCTATCACGCCATTCCGGCGGGGCTCGACATGGCAATCGTCAATGCGGGCCAGCTCGACATCTATGACGATATCGAGCCTGCGCTGCGCGAGGCTTGCGAGGATGTGATCCTGATGCGCCGTGCCGATGCCACCGAGCGGCTGATCGACCTTGCCGAGAGCTACAAGGGCCGGGACGTCAAGGCCGAGAAGGAGGCCGAGGAATGGCGCAGCTGGCCGGTCGAGAAGCGGCTTGAACATGCGCTGGTCAAGGGCATCGACGCCTATGTGGTAGCAGACACCGAGGAAGCGCGCGCGGCGCGCGCGGCAAACGGCGGGCGCCCGATCGAAGTGATCGAAGGCCCGCTGATGGACGGCATGAATGTAGTTGGCGACCTGTTCGGCAGCGGCAAGATGTTCTTGCCCCAGGTGGTCAAGTCAGCCCGTGTGATGAAGAAGGCGGTGGCGCATCTCATCCCCTTCATCGAGGCCGAAAAGGATTTGCTGCCCGAGGCTGAACGCAAGGCCAAGGGCAAGATCGTGATGGCAACCGTGAAGGGCGACGTGCACGATATCGGCAAGAACATCGTCGGCGTGGTGCTGCAGTGCAATGGCTATGACGTGATCGACCTGGGCGTGATGGTGCCGTGGCAGGACATCCTCAAGAGCGCCAATGACAACAAGGCGGACATGATCGGCCTGTCGGGCCTTATCACCCCTTCGCTTGACGAAATGGTGACCGTGGCAGAGGAAATGCAGCGTTCGGGCATGACCATGCCGCTGCTGATCGGCGGGGCCACCACCAGCAAGGTTCATACCGCGCTCAAGATCGATCCCGCCTATGAAGGCCCGGTGATCCATGTGCTTGACGCCAGCCGCGCGGTGGGGGTGGCCAGTCGGCTGCTGTCAGATACCCAGCGTGATGGCTTTGTCAGCGATACGGCCAGCGAATATGCGAAGGTGCGCGATGCGCGTGCGGGCAAGTCACCCAGCGTCCTCCTCTCGCTGGAGGAGGCGCGCGCAAACTATTACGACGCCTATCTCAGCGACAAGCCTGCACCGCCGACCAAGCCCGGCTTGCACGTGTTCGAGGATTGGGACCTCGCCGATCTGCGCGAATATATCGACTGGACCCCGTTTTTCCGCGCGTGGGAGCTGCACGGCACCTATCCGGGTATCCTGGATGACGAATTGGTGGGCGAAACCGCGCGCCAGCTCAAGGCCGATGCCGATGCCATGCTTGACCGGATCATCGCCGAGAAATGGCTGACCGCACGCGGGGTGGCAGGGCTGTGGCCCTGCGCGCGCGACGGTGATGACGTGACCATCCACCACGTCAACCGCGAGGAACATATCGTGCTGCCGTTCCTGCGCCAGCAAGTGAAGAAGAGCCGCGACCGGGCGAATATGTGCCTGGCAGACTTCATCGATCCGGCGGGGGACTGGATCGGGGGGTTTGCTGTCGGCATCCACGGGATCGAGCCGCATTCGAAGCGCTTCCAGGCTGACAAGGACGATTATTCGGATATCCTGCTCAAGGCGCTGGCAGACCGCTTTGCCGAAGCCTTTGCGGAAGCCTTGCACCGGCATGTCCGCACCGATCTGTGGGGCTATGCGGAGGGCGAGCAGCTTACCAATGAAGCGTTGATCAAGGAGCAATATCGCGGCATCCGCCCGGCGCCGGGCTATCCCGCCTGCCCGGATCACAGCCTCAAGCCGATCCTGTTCGACCTGCTCGAAGCAGAGCGGAACACCGGCCTAACGTTGACCGAGAACTTTGCCATGTGGCCGACTGCGGCAGTAAGCGGGTTCTATTTCGGCCACCCGGAAAGCCAGTATTTCGGCGTTGCGCGGATCGGGCGCGATCAGGTGGAAGATTATGCCGCGCGCCGCGGCGTCGATATAGCTACAGCCGAACGGTGGCTCCGCCCGAATTTGGATTAGGCTTCCCGCCCCCGCACCGCCCCCAGCTTTCTGAGTAGCGGCGTCGCCATCGGCACGGTCAGCATGGTGCTCGCCACCGCCATCAGCAGCAGGGCGGTGAAGGCGGTTCCGGTGATCACCTGCTTGTCGAGCAGGATGTTGACGAAGATGATCATGATCAGCGCCTTGGTCTGCAGCAGCCAGCCGATCAGGCTTGCCTCGCCCTTGGCCCAGCCGAGAATCCGGCCGGCAAGGTGCAGACCCGCAAGCTTGCCGCCCACCGCCGCCACCAGCAGCAAGGCAGCCGCGCCAAATACCGGCAGCCCGCCGCCCTCCCACTCGGTCCTGAGGCCGGTCGAGAGGAAGAACACCGGCATCACCGTAAGCAGCACAACGCCGCGGAACCGGTCCATCGCATCGTGCCCGAACCAGCGCGCGTCCAGCACCACGCCCGCCAGGAATGCGCCGACCATGTAATGCAGGCCTGACCAGTCCCCCGCCAGCCCGCACAGCGCCAGCCAGATCAGCCCCACGGGCCATCGGTCCGCCTCGCTAAGCCGGGCCATCAGGCGCCGGATAAGGAACGCCGCTATCGCGAAGCCCAGAATGAACGCGCCCTGCCGCGCCAGCCGATCCCAATCGAGCAGGATCAGCGCCAGCACGCCCCAGATCGCGATATCGTCCAGGCTGGCATAGCGCAGGATCCGCTGGCCCAGTGGGGTCCGCAGGATCTCCAGCTTCTCCATGAATAGCACCAGGATCGGCAGCGCTGTGACCGCGCAGGCCATGCCGATTCCCAGCACCGCCTGCCATTGCGAACCGTTTAGTCCGCGCCAGCCGGGCCATTGCAGCAGCAGCGCGGCCGCAAGTGCCCCCAGCGCCAGCGGCACGCCCAGCGCCAGGCCCGCGGTAATTCCCGTTTCACGCCGATGTTTCCACGCCTGCGACAGATCGAGCTCGATCCCGGCGATCCACACGAACAGCATCACTGCCCACCATGCGACCCCGTTCAGTGCCACGATCACGTCGGGCCTGAACACGAAGGTGTAATAATCCGGATAGGCCGCGCCGAGGACGCCCGGGCCGAGCAGGATCCCGCCAACAATCTGCACCACCACCAGCGGAGCCCAGTAATCGGTGCGCAGCAGGCGCCACACCAGCCACGGCACGGTGAAGATGATCACGAGCGCAATCAGGTATATTTCGGTGAGGTTCACGTTTTCCCTTTCGACCCGGTCAGCAAATGACGCGGCTCGCCAAATCTGGCAATCGGGAAATCCGGCTTGTCCTGATCTTGTGGATACGGGCATCGCCTGGGCGGCGGCTGCCGGAGAAGGGCCATGGTGCCCTGGCCCTGACGCAGGCCAAGCGAATCCTGTGGCTCATCCGGATTTGGCGTAGCCTGCGCAATTGACCGGGCCGCGCGAATCGCGCAGAGCGATCTGGCTGCTGTGGAAGCGATTCTGCAGGCGCGTCAGCGGGAGAGTTCGAGCGGCCCCCGGGCCAATCGACGCCGAAGGAGCAACCACCCCGGAAACTCTCAGGCAAATGGACCGCAGCGCGTGTCAGCACTCTGGAAAGCGCGTTTTCGGCTGGAAAACGCCACCGAAGGGGAACGCCCGGCGCAAGCCCGGCCAAGCTCTCAGGTCACCCGACAGAGGGGGTATGGATCAAGGCTTCAAGGTGAAGCTTTGCGCCTGCTGTGCGGGGACACGTGAATTGAGCGAAGACGAACCCATCGAAGAAATTCCGCTGGAAAAGCTGCCGCTTGATGCCTGGCATCGCGCAGCTGGCGCGCGCATGGTTTCCTTCGCAGGCTATGAGATGCCGATCCAGTATGCCGGTGAGCATGGCGGCATCGTGGCCGAGCACAACTGGACGCGCGAGAGCGCCAGCCTGTTTGACGTTTCGCATATGGGCCAGCTTACGGTGAGCGGCGATGATGCGGCAGGTGAGCTGGAAAAACTGCTCCCCGGCGCGATTGCCTCGCTCAAGCAGGGGCGGATGCGCTATTCGCTGCTGCTCAATGATGAAGGCGGCATCATTGACGATCTGATGGTGACCAATGCTGGCCCGCATATCGCGCTGGTGGTGAATGGCGCGTGCAAGTGGGACGATATCGCCCATCTGCGCGAGCATTTGCCCGACGAGATCACGCTCACCCATCATGACGAGCAGGCGCTGCTGGCACTGCAGGGGCCCAAGGCGGGCGAAGTGCTCGAAGCGCTGCTGCCGGGCAGCGCTGCGCTCACTTTCATGACGGCCGCCATGTTTGACTGGGGCGGGGTGCCGCTGTGGGTCAGCCGTGCGGGCTATACCGGTGAGGACGGCTTCGAAATCTCTGTGCCCGCTGAGCATTGTGCCAGGCTGGCCGATGTATTGGTTGCTGACGAGCGGGTCAGGCCCGCCGGGCTTGGTGCGCGGGATTCGCTGAGGCTTGAAGCCGGTCTGCCGCTCTACGGGCACGATCTCACGACCCATACCGATCCGGTCAGTGCCGATCTGGTTTTCGCGCTTACAAAGAGCCGCCGCGAGACGGGCGGCTGGATGGGCCACGAAGCGGTCAGCCGCGTGCTAACGCAGGGCCCGGCGACAAAGCGGGTTGGCCTGATGCTCGATGGCCGGATGCCCGCGCGCGAAGGGGCCGAGGTTTTTGCAGGCAATTCCAAGGTCGGGATCGTCGCCAGCGGCGGCTTTTCGCCTACGCTCGGGCGCCCGATCGCGATGGCCTATGTCGATAGTGCGCAGGCCGCAGATGGCACCGCGCTGGAAATCGAGGTTCGCAGCAAGCGCCTGCCCGCTACAGTTACACCCATGCCTTTTGTTCCGCACCGCTATTATCGAGGGAGCTGATCTGATGCCGCGTTACTTCACCGATGAACATGAATGGATCGATGTCGAAGGCGAAACCGCCACCGTCGGCATCTCGGATTATGCGCAAGAACAGCTCGGCGACATTGTGTTCGTCGAGCTTCCTGCGGTTGGCGCGCTGGTTGAGCAGGGCGGCGATGCCGCAGTGGTCGAAAGCGTGAAAGCCGCAAGCGATGTTTACGCGCCGATCAGCGGCAAGGTGCTTGAAACGAATGAGAACCTCGAAGAAGACCCCGCGCTGGTCAATACCGATCCTGAAGGCGATGGCTGGTTCTTCCGCATGACGATTGCAGACAAGGATGAGCTCGACGGGCTGATGGACGAGGCGGCATACAAGGCGTTTGTCGACGAGCTTTGATGCGCGCAGTTCTCGCCTTGTTGTTTGTTACTTCAGCCTGCGCGACCGCGCATGAGAATGTAAAGACACCGGTGTTCTCGCCTTCTGAGGTCTTGGCCAACACCAAAGAGCTGGATGGCAAGGAAATCCTGGTGCGTGGCTGGTTTGGCGGATGCAAACCAAACGATGATCGCATTTGCGGCCTTTATTCAAGTCGGCACAACGCCATGGGGCCCCGGCCTTTGGAGTGGCCCCTTCCGATCGCCGTTGATGATGTTTCCTCCTCGTTGAACGTCCGCGAAGTTGTCGTCAGCGGCAGATATGTTGTGACTTGCAGAAATAGCGCGATCACTATCTGTTTGGATAATAACGGATATTTCAAAGTGTTGAAGATTGAGGATCACTGAACAGATGCGCTACCTACCCCTGACCGACACCGACCGCGGCGAAATGCTGGGCCGGATCGGCGCGGCCTCCATTGACGATCTGTTCGTCGACGTGCCCGAAGCGGCGCGGCTGTCCGGCCCGATTGCGGGCCTGCCGCTGCACGCCGGCGAGATGGCGGTCGAGCGGCACATGCGCGCGCTTTCGACGAAGAACCTTGCGGCGGCGGACGCTCCGTTTTTCCTGGGGGCGGGAGCCTATCGCCACCATATCCCCGCCAGCGTCGATCATATCATCCAGCGCGGCGAGTTCCTTACTTCCTACACGCCCTATCAGCCTGAAATCGCGCAGGGCACGCTGCAAATGCTGTTCGAATTCCAGACGCAGGTCGCCCGCCTTTATGGCTGCGCGGTGGCCAACGCTTCGCTCTACGACGGGTCGACCGCCTGCTGGGAGGCGGTGGCGATGGCGGGCCGGGTTACGCGGCGCAAACGCGCGGTGCTTTCGGGCGCACTCCATCCGCACTATGCCGAGGTGGTGCGCACCATGGCGAAGTTCACCGGTGACGAGATCGCCGATGCCATGCCGAGCATGGAGGCTGCGCCCGACATTGACGGGCTGATCGCGCGGATTGACGAGCAGACCAGCTGCGTGGTTGTGCAATATCCCGACATTCTGGGCCGGATCACCGATCTTGCACCGATCGCCGAAGCTGCGCATGCGAAAGGTGCGCTGGTGGTAGCGGTCAATACCGAACCGGTGGCGCTGGGCGCGATCAAATCGCCTGGCGAAATGGGCGCCGATATCGTTGTCGGCGAGGGGCAGTCGCTGGGCGTCGGGCTGCAATTTGGCGGACCCTATCTGGGTCTCTTCGCGGTGCGCGATCCAAAGCACGTGCGCCAGATGCCGGGGCGGCTGTGCGGCGAGACTGTGGATGCAGAGGGGAAGCGCGGCTTCGTTCTGACGCTTTCGACCCGCGAGCAGCATATCCGGCGCGAAAAGGCGACCAGCAACATCTGCACCAATAGCGGGTTGTGCGCGCTGGCGTTCAACATCCACATGACATTGCTGGGCGAAAAGGGCCTGCGCGCGCTGGCAGCGGAAAACCACCGGCTCGCCTGCCATGCCGCCGAACGGCTGGGCAAGGCGCCGGGCGTGAGCGTGCTCAACGGCACTTTCTTCAACGAATTCACCTTGATGATCGGGCAGGATGCCCGCGCTGTGGTTCACAAGCTGGCGGACATGGGCGTGCTTGGCGGGGTGTCGCTGGGGCGGCTTTATCCCGGCGTTGAGCGCCTGTCCCAAGGGCTGCTGGTCGCAGTGACTGAAACCACCACCGAGGAGGATATCGAAGCCCTTGCCTCTGCGCTGGAAAAAGTTCTTGGCTCGGAGGTTGCGGCATGAACAATCCCAACGCATCCGGTTGGAAGCCCGAAATGACCCGCGGCGAAGGCTCCGGGCGAGCCACAACCACTGGCAACCGTGCGCTGATGTTGGAAGAGCCGCTGCTGTTCGAAATCGGCCGCGCGGATGTGACCGGGGTCGACCTGCCCGAACCAAGTGGCGATGCGCCAAACCGCCTGGGCGGCCTTGATCGGGCCAAGCCGATCGGGCTGCCCGGCCTGACCGAGCCGGAAACCGTGCGGCATTACACCCGGCTCAGCCGCCAGAACTATGGCATCGACCTGGGCTTTTTCCCGCTTGGCAGCTGCACCATGAAGCACAATCCGCGCCTCAATGAGAAGGTGGCGCGCATGCCCGGCTTCGCCGATGTCCACCCGCTGCAGCCGCAGGAAACTGTGCGCGGTGCGCTCGAAGTGATCAGCGAGCTTGCGTTCTGGCTGATCGAGCTCACCGGCATGCACGGCGTGGCGATGACCCCCAAGGCGGGGGCGCATGGCGAGCTGTGCGGCATATTGTGCATTCGCGCGGCGCTGGAGGCGCGCGGCGATGCGCGCGAAGTGGTGCTGGTGCCTGAAAGCGCGCATGGCACCAATCCGGCGACGGCGGCGTTTGCCGGTTACCGCGTCGAGAATATCCCCGCGAATGCAGACGGGCGAGTTGATCTGGCGGCGCTAAAGGCCCGGCTGGGCCCGGATGTGGCAGCGGTGATGATCACCAACCCCAATACCTGCGGGCTGTTCGAGCGCGACATGAAGGCGATTTCCGATGCGGTGCACGCAGCGGGCGGCTTCGTTTATTGTGACGGGGCGAACTTCAACGCCATCGTCGGCAAGGTGCGCCCGGGTGACCTTGGCGTTGATGCGATGCACATCAATCTGCACAAGACCTTTTCTACCCCGCATGGCGGCGGCGGGCCGGGCTCTGGCCCGGTGGTGCTGTCCGAAGCGCTTTCGCCCTTTGGACCGCTGCCATTTACGGCGCGCACCGCCGATGGCGTGGTGCATCTGGTGGAGGAAGAGGGTGCCGAGGAATTCGGCCATTCGCAGGCCTTTGGGCGGATGGCTGCCTTCCACGGCCAGATGGGCATGTTCACGCGCGCGCTGACCTATATCCTCAGCCACGGGGCAGACGGGCTCAAGCAGGTGGCCGAAGACGCGGTGCTGAGTGCCAATTATATCCTGCGCAGCATGGAAGATTTGCTCGACGCGCCCTTTGCCGCCAGCGGGCCGTGCATGCATGAGGCGCTGTTCGGCGACAAGGGCTTTGGCGCTGATCTGTCGACGCTGGATCTGGCCAAGGCGCTGATCGACGAGGGTTATCATCCGATGACGATGTATTTCCCGCTGGTGGTGCATGGCGCGATGCTGGTGGAGCCGACCGAAACCGAGAGCAAGGCCGCGCTTGACCAGTTTATCACCGCCTTCCGATCGCTGGCAGAGCGGGCGCGGGAGGGCGACGAAAGCATGAAGCAGGCGCCCTATTATGCGCCGCGCCGGCGGCTTGACGAAACGCTGGCCGCGCGAAGGCCCAAGCTCACCTGGGAAGCGCCGGACGGCTGATTTTCCGGGGTTGGCATTGGCTATTGCGAGACTTTGCTTTCCGCGTCAGGCTTCGTGTCGGGTTCGATCAGGATGCGGATCTGCTGGAGTGAAAGGATCGCGATCCAGAAGCCGACCACGGACAGCAGGCTCGATCCCAGCACTGCAAAGGCTGCGCCCTTGAGCCCGTTCCATTCGATCGCGGTGTTGAGCAGCGCAAAGGCAAGCACGGTGGGCACAGCTCGGGCAATGAAAGCGGTGCCCGCGCGCCCGGCTGAAACCAGCAGCGATTCAAAGCTTGCCCCGACCATCTCGATCGCCCCGGCAATCGACAGGATGACCATTGCCCAATAGACCTTGCTGAATTCTGCACCGGCGATCGCTTCGATGCCCCAACGGCCGAAGAACAAGGCGAACAGCACCGCCAGAATACCGCCGATCAGCGCAATATTGGCCATCCGCCGGGCGATGTCATGCGCGGTGTCGCGCGCATGGACAAGTTCGGGATAGATCGCCTTGGAAACGGTTTGTGCCAGCTGCACCAATGCTTGCCCCAATTGCGAGGCGACGCGGAAGCCGCCTGCCAGCGCCTCTCCGCCAATCGAGCCGACCAGCAGTATCATCATCTGCTTTCCGCCGATATTGAGGCTGCCGCTGAAATTGGTCGACCAGACAAAGCGCCACGCATCGGGATGGTCGCGCGGGATATTGCGCAGGCTGATTTGCGACAGGTCGATCCGCTCGATCCGTGCGGCTGCGATCCACAGCGCGGCAGCCACAGCAATTTCGGCAGCCGCCCATGCCAGAATGAAGCCAAAAACCGATGGCATGAAGATCACAGCCAGCCCGGCGCCCGATGCGCGGACAATCGGCTGCACTGCTTCGACGGTGGTCGCCAGGCCATATCTGAAACGCAGCCGCAGCAGGCCGGTGGGCGTGGTCCGGATCGCCAGCAAGGACACCATGCAATAGCCAAAGGCGATTGGCAGCAGGTCGGGTGGAAGCGGCAACCAGTAAGGCGCTGTTCCAACCAGGACTGCGGCCAGCACCGTGCCCAGCGCCAGACTGAGCAGATCGAGCGCTATCGCAAAGCCGGTCGCCTCGCCCGGACCATCAGGCCCGGCGCCCCAGCGCACCACGAATTGCCAGGTCTGGAAGTTGGCGAGGCCCATCACCGCCTGGCCCAGCGCCACGATGATCGCGAAATGGCCGAATCCTTCGAGCCCCAGCGTGCGCGTGGCCAGCGCCAGATAGACCAGGCTCAGAACCGCGTTCACTCCGCGCCCTGTCAGAAGCCAGCCTATGTTCCCGAAGAGACGTCGCATTGCAGTTACAGCGCGCAGGTTCAACCTGCCGCCAATTCTCCAGCGGCAAAGCGGTAGCAAGGTGCGCCTGCCAGGGTGCGTGCGGGGTTCATGCCGTTCATTGCAACGCCCCTTAGGCGCGAATTGGCGCCAGGCAAAGCCTTGTCATCCATCAGAGCTGGCGGCAGGAGACACGCATGCGGATTATCTTCAGTCGCAAGGGGTTTGACAGCGCGACGGGCGGCGGGCCTTCGCCGATCATTGCGGGCAGGCCCGTCAGCCTGCCGATCCCGGCAGGTGCGGCCTCGCGCACCACCTATGGCGCGCTTGGATTGGGCGAGCATGCCGCGGCGGCAAGCCGGGGCAGGCTGGGGCCGGGTGACCTGTGCCACCATGATCCGATGTTCGTGGAAGGCGGCACTTGCCTGTTTGGTCAATGCGGCGCGGCGCAAACCCACCTTGAGCGGCAGGGAGTGACGCGCGGCGACGTGTTCCTGTTCTTCGGCCTGTTCCGTGACCAAGCAGGCGGTGAGCCGCACCACCGCATCTTCGGCTATCTCGAAGTGGACGAGATTGCGCCGCTGGCGGATGGCGCCCCGCAGGAACTCGTCGAGCTTGGCCATCCGCACGCACTGGCGATGCATCACCGCAACGATTGTGTCTATCGCGGGCCGGGGCAGGTGGCGGCGCGTGCGAGTGAGGCTCTGCGGCTGAGCGTGCCGGGTGGGCCGGTAACGCTGTGGCGGCGCCCCGGCTGGCTGAGGCGCGGCGGGCTAAGCTATCATGACAAGCCGGAACGATGGCTGCCCGGCGGCAGGCTGCGCAGTGTGGCCCGCGGGCAGGAATTCGTCGCCGATATCGGGCGGCGGCAGCCACCGCGCGAGTGGCTGGCAGGGATTCTGGACGAGATCAGAGCGTCTTGATGATCGCCGAGAAATCCAGCCCGCCGTTTTGCTCTGCGAACGCCTCGTAAAGTTCTTGCGCATGCTTGCCCAGCGGGGTGGAGGCGCCGGAAGCCTGCGCCGCTTCCATCGCCAGCTTCAGATCCTTGAGCATCAGCGCGGTGGCGAAGCCGCCCTGGTAATCATTATCGCTGGGGCTTTGCGGCCCGACGCCCGGAACCGGGCAATAGCTGGTCATCGACCAGCACTGGCCACTGGAGACGCTGGAAATGTCATAGAAGGTCTGCGGATCGAGCCCCAGCTTCTTCGCCATCTCGAACGCTTCGCAAGTGCCGATCATGTGGATCGCCAGCAGCATGTTGTTGCAGATCTTGGCGGCCTGGCCATTGCCCGCATCGCCCGCGTGGATCACCGCCTTACCCATCGCGCTCAGGATCGGTTCTGCCCGTTTGAAGGCGCTTTCTGTGCCGCCAACCATGAAGGTGAGTGTGCCGGCATTCGCCGCCGCGATTCCGCCCGAAACCGGGGCATCAACCATGTCATAACCCGCTGATTCAGCTTGTGAAATGACCTCGCGCGCGGTGGCGACGTCGATGGTCGAACAGTCGAGCAACACGGCTCCCTTGGGCGCCTTGCCGATCACGTCGCTGGTATAGACCGATTTCACGATTGCGCCATTGGGCAGCATCGAGACGACGGCTTCCGCACCCTCGCAAGCTTCGGCGGCATTGGAAAATGTCGCGCAGCCGTGCTCGCGCGCCGCAGCCAGCGCCGCTTCGGAAAGATCGAAGGCGCGCACCTCATGCCCCGCTTTGACGAGGTTCGCGGCCATCCCACCGCCCATGTTGCCGAGGCCGATAAAGGCGATTTTCATATGTTTCTCCCTTTGCCCTCTCCCCTTGAGGGGAGAGGATACGCAGGCTTGCGAGCCTGCTCGCTAGCCGAAGTTGGAGAGGGGCGGTGCGCCGGTGGCTGACGCCCCCTCTCCCAACCCTCTCCCCTTCAGGGGAGAGGGCTTAAGATCACCGCCCCTTCCACACGCCTTCGCGCTTTTCGATAAAGGCGGCCATGCCTTCCGCCTTGTCCTCACTCGCGGTGAGGATCTGGAAGATGCGGCGTTCGACGATGATCCCCTGGTCGAGCGTCATCTCGAAGGCCGAATTGACCATCTCCTTGTTGGCGATCGCGGCCATCGGCGGCATCGCGGCGATCTGCCCGGCGGTTTTGAGCGCCTCGGCGATCAATTCCTCATGCGGCACCACCCGCGCCACCAGATTGCTGCGTTCAGCCTCTTCCGCGCCCATCATCCGGCCCGTCAGGCACATTTCCATCGCTTTCGACTTGCCCACCGCGCGGGTCAGCCGCTGCGATCCGCCCATTCCGGGGGCCACGCCCAGCTTGATCTCCGGCTGGCCGAACTTCGCCTTGTCGGACGCGATGATGAAATCCGCCATCATCGCCAGTTCGCACCCGCCGCCCAGCGCAAAGCCGTTCACCGCCGCGATCCACGGCTTGCGCGTCTTCTTCACGATCTCGCTGGTCCAGGGCGAAAAGAAATCGTCGAGGTAGAAATCGGCGGCCGGTTTGTCGGCCATTTCCTTGATGTCGGCACCTGCGGCAAAGGCCTTGTCGCCGCTGCCCGTCAGCACCGCGCACAGCTGGCTGCCATCGGCCTGATAGGCGGCAAAGGCCGCGATCAGCTCGGCCAGAACCTGCGAATTGAGCGCGTTCAGCGCCTGCGGGCGGTTCAGCGTGATCAGCGTCACGCCCCGGTTGCCCTGGGCATCAGTCTCGACGATGATGGTTTCGTAAGTCAAGGTTCTCTCCTAATTCGTCATCGCGAGGAGCCGCAGGCGACGCGGCGATCCAGATAGCGCAGAAGCTGGATTGCGTCGCTACGCTCGCAATGACGAGTGCCTAACTTGGTAATGGCACCCACTCCTCGCCCTCGGGCAGCGGGGCAAAGATGCTGTCGAGCAGATCTTCGGTCACGCCTTCGGGGGTTGCCGGATCCCATTTGGGATCATTGGTCTTGTCGGTGATCACCGCGCGCACGCCCTCGGCAAAATCGGGACGCACCAGCACGCGGCTGGCGATGCGGTATTCCATCCGCATATTGTCCGCGAAATCGGTCAACTTGGCGCTTTCCGCCAGCTGGCGCAGCGCCACCTTGCAGGTCTGCGGGCTTTTGGTGGATAGCGTCGCCAGCTCTTTAGCCGCCCATTCGCTGCTATCGGCCTCGAGGCTGGCGAGGATGTCTTCATAGCGGTCAGAGGCGAAATGCTTGCGGATCGCGCTGTAATTGTTCTCTATCCGCGCTTCGGGCGGCGATGCCGAAAGCGCTGAAAGCACGCCTCCCGGCTCATGGCCTGCGGCGATGCGCGCCTTGGCTTCCTCAAGCCGTTCCGATGGCAAATAATGCGTGGCAAGCCCCGCCCACAGGCATTCGGCACCGTCGAGCCGCGCGCCGGTGAGTGCGAGGAATTGCCCGAGCCGCCCTTGCAGGCGCGAGAGATACCAACCGCCCCCCACATCGGGGAACAGACCGATCCCCGTTTCGGGCATGGCAAGGCGCGTATTCTCGGTTGCGACGCGATATTTCGCGGGCTGCGAAATGCCCACGCCGCCGCCCATGGTTACGCCGTCCACAAAGGCCACCACCGGCTTGGCATAGGTAAACAGCTGGTGGTTGAGCTGATATTCGTCGTGGAAGAACTTGCGGCCCGAGACCCCGCCGTCATTCAGCGCCGAATTGCGCAGAAAGGCGATGTCACCGCCCGCGCAGAAGCCGCGCCCGTCGGCATGATCGACGATTATGGCCTTCACCGCATCGTCCGACGCCCATTGCATGAGCGCCGCGCTCATCGCATGGCACATCTCCAGCGTCAGCGCATGCAGCGCCTTGGGCCGGTTGAGCGACAGCCTGCCTGCCGCACCCTCGGTCGAACTCAGAACTTCGTCGGTCATGGAGCAGCGTATCCTTGAGCATCTGTGGGATACTCCGCGTCAAATACTGCTGGAGCGAACCCTTCCTCTCGATAGGGACCCGGTTCGCACCAAAATCCAACGTCTGGCAATCCCTGCGCGGTCCACTGTTTGCTGACATTGGCATTCAAGAGGCGTGCGGTCATTTGGCAATTGTTGATATTATAATCATTTGCTTCACCTTCGGCGTCAAAGGACGCGAAATGCAAGCGTAAGTCTTTTGCTATACTGCCGTTGCGATACAGGGTTGCGATCTGCGGTGCCTCAGTTGGCGCTTGGCAACTGGCCGTAAGGATGCCAGCGATCAGCCCAACACACAAAGTCGCTTTCTTCATCATTGCCTCAGCAAATCCCTTCCCACGATCATCCGCATCACCTGATTGGTGCCTTCGAGGATCGAATGCACGCGCAGATCGCGCCAGAAGCGTTCGATCGGGTAATCCTTGAGATAACCGTAGCCGCCGAACAGCTGGAGCGCGTTGTTGACGACATTCGAACCGCTATCGGTTGCGAGTCGTTTGGCCATGGCGGAAAAGCGGCTCTTGTCCGGGGCATTGGCGGTAACCTTGCAGGCCGCGAGATAGAGCAGCGCGCGCGCCGCCTCCAGCTCGGTCGCCATGTCCGCCAGCATGAACTGGGTGTTCTGGAAATCTGCAATCGGCTGGCCGAACTGCTGACGTTCCTTGGTGTATTTGATTGCCTCATCGAGACAGCGCTGCGCCCCGCCCAGTGAACAGGCCCCGATGTTGAGCCTGCCGCCATCGAGCCCGGCCATGGCAAAACCGAAGCCTTCACCTTCACCGCCAACCCGGTTGGCGGCGGGCACGCGCGCATCCTCGAAGATCAGCTGCGCGGTGGGCGAAGCGTTCCAGCCCAGCTTCTTCTCCGGCGCGCCGAAGGAAACGCCCGGAGTATCCTTTTCGACTACAAGGCAGGAAATGCCCTTTGATTTGTGTTCGCTGGTGCGCACCATCACGACATAAATGTCATTGTAACCGCTGCCCGAAATGAACTGCTTGGTGCCATTGAGAACGTAGTGATCGCCATCCAGCCTGGCGGTGGTCTTGAGCGCCGCCGCATCCGATCCCGATCCCGGTTCGGTCAGGGCATAGCTGGCGATATGCTCCATGGTCACCAGTCTCGGCAGGAATTTGGCCTTCACCTCATCGCCGCCGAAACGGTCGATCATCCAGGCGGACATGTTGTGGATCGAGATGAAGGCACTGGTTGCCGGGCAGCCATAGGCCATCGCCTCCATGATCAGCGCGGCTTCGAGCCGGCCCAGGCCGATCCCGCCCGATTCCTCGGACACATAAATCGCGCCAAAGCCGAGTTCGGCGGTCTGCTTGATCACATCCTTGGGGAAGTGGTGCTTTTCATCCCATTCCCCGGCGAATGGGGTGATGTTGTCAGCAGTGAAACGCTGCGCCATCTCCTGGATCGCGAGCTGGTCATCGCTAAGCTGGAATTGTCCTGACATGTGCTATCCCTTCGCCCACTTCAGCCGCAGCTGATCCGCTCGATCACATAGTTGTCGTCATAGGACACGGTCAATCGATCGGGGCGGTAGTCCATCGTAACCGCAGTGCGCGGCGGGACCCAGCGCAAGGTGCGGGCACCGGAAAGTTCCAGCAGGATCGCGCCAGACCTTTCCGAAGCCTTGTGGCCGATATGCTCCTGCAGCGCGGAAGCGTCGCAGATCTTCTCAACCGGCTTGTGCATGGGCGGTGCAGGTTCGGCGGCCTGCGGCGCCGCGCAGGCGGTGACGGTCAGGGCGAATGCCGGGAGCAGGGCTGTGCGCATCATCATCAACCCATCGTCGGGATGACGAAGGCGTTCGAACCGTCGCCACCCCCATCGGGCCAGCGCTGCGTCACCTTCTTGGTCTTGGTCCAGAAGCGGAGGCCTTCCATGCCGTATTGGTCGATGTCGCCAAAGCCAGAGCGCTTCCATCCGCCAAAGCTGTGATAGGCGACCGGAACCGGGATCGGCACATTGATGCCGACCATCCCCACATTGACGCGGCTGGCGAACTCGCGCGCGGCATGGCCGTTGCGGGTGAAGATTGCCACGCCATTGCCGTACTGGTGCTCGCTCGGCAGGCGCAGCGCATCCTCGAAATCCCTCGCCCGCACGACCTGGAGCACGGGGCCGAAGATTTCTTCCTGGTAACTCTTCATCTGCGGGGTGACGCGGTCAATCAGCGTCGGGCCGATGAAGAAGCCCTGCTCGTGGCCCTGAAGGCTGAACCCGCGACCGTCGATCACGATCTCGCCGCCTTCTTCCTCGGCTGTGGTGATCCATTGCTCGACCCGCGCCTTGTGCTCGGGCGTGACCACTGGGCCATAATGGGCATCGGGATCGTTAGACACACCGATGCGCAAGGCATTGATGGCCGGGATCAGCTTTTCGCGCAGCTTGTTCGCGGTATCCTCACCCACCGGCACTACCACCGGCAGCGCCATGCAGCGCTCGCCCGCCGAACCGAAGGCCGCGCCGGCGAGATCGTTCACCACCTGGTCGAGATCGGCGTCAGGCATCACGATGCCGTGGTTCTTCGCCCCGCCAAAGGCCTGCACGCGCTTGGCGTTGGCGGTGCCGCGGGCATAGATGTACTGCGCGATGTCGGACGAGCCCACGAAGCTGATCGCGGCGATATCGGGATGGTCGAGGATCGCATCGACCATTTCCTTGTCGCCATGGACAACCTGCAGCAGCCCTTCGGGCGCGCCCGCCTCCACGAACAGTTCGGCCAGCCGCACCGGCACGCTGGGGTCACGCTCCGAAGGCTTGAGGATGAAGGCATTGCCCGCCGCAATCGCCATGCCGAACATCCACATCGGGATCATGGCGGGGAAGTTGAACGGGGTGATCCCTGCGCCGATACCAAGCGGCTGGCGCATCGAATAGACATCGATGCCGGGGCCGGCACCCTGCGTATATTCGCCTTTCAGCGCATGCGGAATGCCGCAGGCGAACTCGATCACTTCGAGCCCGCGCTGGATATCGCCATGCGCATCCTCGATCACCTTGCCGTGCTCGCTCGACAGCAGTTCGGCCAGCGCCTGCTTGTTCGCCTCGACCAATTCCTTGAACCTGAACATCACTCGCGCGCGGCGCTGCGGATTGGTGGCGGCCCACTCCGGCTGGACCTTGCGCGCGGTGGCCATCGCCTTTTCAAGCAGGGCCGCATCGCCCAGTGCCACTTCGGCCTGGATCTCACCGGTCGAGGGGTTCCACACCTGGTGCTTGCGGGTTGGGGCGGGGCTGTCGCCAACTATGAAATGGTCGATCTGACGCATGATATTCCTGACTCTCCTTCGCGCTGCCCACATGGCGCGCGGGGACGCCCATGGCAAGGGCATCAGGCAGTCTTGCCCTTTCTTGCCCTGCCTCAGGAGCCGCCACAGGCGCCGTCATAGGCGAATGCGATTGACCCGCCACTGCCGATTGTGCCAATGGCCTCGCCCTGCCGCAGCGCAGCTCGCGGGTGTAGCTCAATGGTAGAGCAGCAGCTTCCCAAGCTGACGACGAGGGTTCGATTCCCTTCACCCGCTCCATCGACCTCTTCCTCCAACATCCTCATTTGTCTATAAAACTCTTGGAAAACCGAGGGTTTTTCGCTCTCAGTCGTCCGCTCAAATCTCTGGATTTCCGCCCGCATCCATCCTGCGCGGGGGCCATCCTGGGTCAAAATGAGCCCGACTGTGTGATCATGGCCCCCAATCACGGGGCCAGGAGAGACAAAGGAGGTCGGTTCATGCCGCTCACAGACGTTGCGATTCGTAATGCCAGGCCGCGCGCCAGGCCCTACAAGATGGGCGATAGCCATGGCCTGTTCCTGCTGGTGCAGCCCTCTGGCGGCAAGCTGTGGCGCCTCAAGTACCGCATCCATGGACGCGAGAAGAAGGTGGCACTGGGCATCTATCCCGAGGTCGGCCTTGCCGAAGCGCGCAACCGCATGCGCGAAGCGCGCGAGCAGCTGGCCCATGGCCTTGACCCGGCGCGCGAGAAACAGCGGGCGAAGCTAAGGGCGCAGCTGGAAGCGAACAACACCTTCTCGGCGATTGCCAAGGAGTACTGCGAGAAGCGCAAACGCGATGGCGCACGCGCCTGGGCACCGGCCACCGCTCGGCGGTGCGAGTATCTGATCTCGCTTTTGTCGGGATCAATCGGCAAGCTGCCGATTACCGATATCGATCCGATTGACGTGCTCGAAGCGGTGCGCCGGATCGAGCGGCAGGGCAAGCATGAGAGCGCAAGGCGCACGATGCAGCTGGCGGGCGCGGTGTTCCGCTATGGGGTGGCAACTGCGCGGCTGCGTTCGGATCCCACGCGCGACCTGCGCGGCGCGCTGATCGTGCCGACGGTTACCCATTATGGCGCGATCATCGATCCGGACCGGGTGGGTGAACTGCTGCGCGCAATCAATGGCTATGAAGGCCAGCCAATCACGCGCCTTGCGATGCAGCTTGCGCCGCATGTGTTCGTTCGGCCCGGCGAGCTGCGCCACGCCGAGTGGCAGGAGTTCGATCTTGAAGAGGCGCTATGGACCATCCCGGCAGGCAAGACCAAGATGCGCAAGGATCACCGCGTGCCGCTGTCACGGCAGGCCATTGCCATCCTAGAGGAGACCTATGCCCTTACCGGTCCAAAGGGCTATGTGTTCCCTTCGATCCGTACCCGCAACCGGCCAATGAGCGACAACACTATCAATGCCGGGCTTCGCCGTCTGGGCTATTCAACCGACGAGATGACCGCCCACGGGTTCAGAGCCATGGCCTCCACGCTGCTCAACGAGTGCGGCAAATGGCATCCCGATGCCATCGAGCGGGCGCTGGCGCATGGCGATGCCGACAAGGTCCGTGCGGCCTATCATCGCGGAGCGCACTGGGATGAGCGCGTCGAGATGATGCAATGGTGGAGCGATTATCTTGTCCAGCTGCGCGATGGCGGTGCTGAGGTCGTGCCGATCAGGCGGCGGGCAACGCGGTGACCCATTGTCCAAACCCCGGCGCGCCGCTCCTCAGCGCTTTAGGTTGCGCCGTCACGCCGCGCCGGGGTTTGGACAACTGGGCATTAAAGGAATGTTAGCCATAAAATGCGACACGCCGTCATTGATTAAACCATGATGCACTTACCCGCCTCTCCTGATACGCCCCACGCGTCGCAGCGTACGAATAAGCGTACGCAAATGTTCGTCATGGCGAGCCTTTCGTCAGCGGCTATGACTGGCAATGTGCGCGTCCGAAATATGTCGGTTTCAGGTGTGCTAGTGGAAGCTGACGAGTTACCGTCTATAGGGGAGCGAGTGAAGCTCCGTAAGGGCGAACTGAGCGCCATCGGCGCGGTAGTTCGCCGCGAAGGCAGGCAGGCTGGCATCCGCCTTGAGCGCCCGATAAATCCAGTGGATTGGTTGCCAAACAAAGCGCGCTCACAGTTGATGGTCGACACTGCTTTTGAGACGATCAAGCCCATCGTCGAAGGCGGACCTCCTTCGGGCAATTCGCGCGCTGAGGCAAGCGCACTGCCTTCCAGTCCGGCCACACGAGATGAGCTGGAAGGGATTGCCGATATGCTGGATGCCCTGGCCGACCAGATGAGCGAGGACCCAGTGATCATTTCGAGTTATCTCGATAAACTGCAAGTCTTAGATATTGCGTCCCAAAAGCTACGCAGAGTAGGTCGCATTCTATCAAATTCCTAGTAAGAATGCTCTTGAGGCTAATTCGCAGCACTCCCTCCTAGACCCAGCTGGACGCTGACCGTTTTCCACCCAAAAGTTGCCTCTAATCGTTCGCAGGCGGTATTCTGAAAGCGGTCTGGCAGCTTTGCCACTCGATCCGAGAAAAGCAGCCTGTCGGCTAGCGACCCCGTTGCCGACATAGCAACACACCGATACAGCGCTCGGATGGCGGCTTCTGATGCTCTCGACACCCGCGTTGTAAATGCGTTGTTACCACATGCTGCCCCGCAGGTGGGAGCAATGCCTAACAGTATGCGGTGGCTGACGAAGTTTTTCCGTCGATTATTGGGAGGTCTGTGGGTCGGCGGCAATGCAGTGCTCACCAGCACTGAATTGGTGTTTACGCCCAATGCGCTTAACTCCGCGCTTCATCAGGAGCCAGAAAACTTGCATCTGCGCATTTCGCTGGAAGACATCACAGGCGTGCAGGTGCGTTGGGGCTTCGTCACCAAAATTATCGATGTGGAGACCCGCACGGCCACTTGGAGCCTAAGATGTTACGGGGCAGCCAAGTTTGCGGAGAGTATCGAAAGAGTCCGAAGCTCTGTTTAATCGGGATAGCCCTTCAAGTCCGCTTCCCACCGAGTTTCAGCCATTCAGTGCGCAATGTTTGATCTCCGAAAGCGGACGCGGATGCATGAGTGTCAGCTGTTCGTATGCTCGCCGAGCGCGGCGGCAATGATGGTTGAGAACGCCTCTTCCGCTCGCTGTCGGTTAGCAGTGTCCTTGCTCAACAGGTCACGACACAGCCAGTCCTACGTGCGCTCAAGTGCAGCGAGAATGCGCGGGGAGAGTTCATCGTTCATCCCCGGCGCGTCGCATCGCAGCAGAGCTGGTGCAGATGACTAGCGCATTCTGCGACGGCAACGTTGCCGATTGATTGCACCTTGGAGGTGGTGTCTGTGCCTTGACGATGCAGCGGGAATCCTTTGCGATTGCAGCTGGGAAGCACGCTCCTTGCAGGGGCTTGGCGATAGGACTACGTGTCCGTAGGTGTCTGATTTAAAGCGAGGAATCTAGGGCGAGATAAAAGCAGCGCCGTCGGTCGGCTCGCAGGTGGTTGGTTTTGCTCAGCAACTTGCGACAGCACTGAATTGGCCCGGCTGGCGGTCCATCCGAAAAGCTGTTTATCTTCAAAGCAAGATGCGACGCCGCATGGCCGAGTTGGTACTGATCTCTGCCTGATATGCCTGGAACAGCAGGTCCGCAGCCGTTCGAAGGAATGTGCCCGGATGCAAAGCATGCTTGTTGCGATCATCGACGGAGCGTCAGCGCAGAAAAGGCGGTCTGAGCGTAAAAACGTCATGTGGCGCAATCAGGCCGGATCGACCGATACTGTGTATCGATGGCGGGCCGGTCTGCTCACCTAACTCCAGCCCCAGGTCGGTCCGTCATCACCCGAAAGATGAAAGGACCGAACGGCATGTCATCAGCAGACACGAGCGAGCTTCGCAGCAGCCCAAAACGTCAGCCCGCCATCGAACCTGTCGCCATGCGTGTGCCGGAGGCCTGCCGTTATCTCGGGATCGGGCGCAGCACGCTCTATGTCCTCATCGGCGAAGGTGAGATCGAGTATATCAAGCTGGGCAGTTCGACCCTCGTGCTGACCGAGAGCTTGAAGAGCCTGGTCGAGAGAAGGCGCAAGCCGTGTGAGCGGGCCCAAGGCTCGGAGGCATAAACATGCACCCCGATCTCGTTCACGCCGTGGTCCTGGCAGCGCTTGCCAGGGTTCCGAACGGCACCAACCGCAAGCTCGCTTCAAAGGTGCCGGAGCATCGCGATAGGGCCGAGGATACGATAGCTGCCAGTATTGTGGTGGCGTTGGCGCCGCGACGGTAGCTCAACTTAGCGCGCGAAGGCAGCATGGCAGCTAACTAAGCAGCTGAGCGCCGCAAGTGGAGACCATTTGGCGTTTGACTGACAGCTCCCATGGTGGTGTTCCTTGTTCCAGAGCAGCGTGATTACTGCTTCCACCACCCAAGGCCCCGATACGCGTCAAGCGGTGGGGCAGCGGTCGCTCACAGCCGCGATTCAGTAAGCACATGAATGCTTAGAACGAGCAGGAAGTCGAGTGGAAAGAGCTGGGAAAGCTCAGGAAGTCAGCGGAAACGCAAATCCGGTAATCGGAATGCCGGGATGATAATTGCGATTCAAGTCAAATGGGCGGCTGAGCTGGGTTGGCGCTGGGCTGACCGCACCCTTTTGCCGGTTGCGGCTAGAGCGGCCAGTCTTGCCCTATGGCGGATCGGACGCGGTGGTGGACACGCGCGCAATCATCGAACGGACGATGCCAGCAATAGATTGACAGGTACCTCGTCGTCGTCAGCACTCGTCCTTCAGGACCAAGTTGTTGCGTATCGCCTGTGTGAAACGCTGGAGGGAGTCAGAGGTCCTGCCACGCGGCAGCATCACTTCGATCAGCTGGAAAGAATTATCGTCTCCCATGGCCAGATCCAGTGCACGCTTTAACTCTGAGCAGGTATGGACCCGGACCCCTTTACCGCCGAGAGACGGAGCGATGTCGGCATAGTGCCAGTCGGCGAGATCGTGAAAAGTCTGTCCGGGTAGAAAGCCGCGGAGCATCTCCCACCCCTGATTGTTGAAGACGATTACGATCGGTGCCCACCCATAAGTCTGACAGTTGCCCAACTCCCAGCCCGTCATCTGGAATGCGCCGTCTCCGACCAGAATGATCGGGCGCCGCCCGGTGACGGCATTGATGGCCAGCCCGGCGGGCACGCCCATTCCCATGGACGCGTAGTATCCGGGCGCGACAAGTGCCGTGTCCGCGATTTCGAGACCGACAAACAGGCAGTCGCCGACATCGGCAGCGATCGGCATCGTTCCCTTGACCTGGAAGAGGTCGTTGATGGCGATTGCAACATGCGAAGGCTCCAGAGGCGTGTCGTCATCGGGCAAAACCGTGGCATAGGTCGCTTGGGTCTGCACTTTGGAATCGCCCACTGGTTCAGCAATCTCTGCCATGGCGTCTATCAGCGCCTCCAGAGAAACCTCTGGATAGAGGTGATGGCCAAAAACTACCGTGCGATCCAATGCACGGATGCATCCGCGCATGTCGATGGTGTGGCCGGACACCCCGAAATTCGTATCGCAAACGATGACGCCCAACATCAAGAGACAGTCGGCACCTTCGATCGCGGTCGCAATTCTGTCTTCACCAGCCGATCCCAGATATGTCCCCACGAGCGGCAGCTTTCGCTCAGCAAAAAGGCCGCGACCCATGAAGCTGGTCGCGACCGGCAGCCTCAAGACCTGGCAAAGGTCCGCGATCTTGCCCTCAAGGCCGTATCGACGCGCCTCGACACCCACCAAGATTGCCGGAGAGGTGGCCGCACGCAATCGGTCCAGGACGTCCCGGGCACATGTTCGCGCGGCGTCGCGATCAGGCTCCGGCAAAGCCATGGGAGGCACCGCCGCGCAAGGTATGTCGACCATGTCGCGCGGTATCTCGATATAGACCGGACGTGACAGACTCAGCGCCGTATCAAGCACTCTTGCGATTTCTGAGGGAGCGGTCTCGGGGTCATTCAGAATGCACTGAGCGCAGGTCAGTTCGCGAAAGATCTCGAACTGCGAACTCAATGTCTTGACCTGGTGATGCAGGTTAAATCCGAGCTTGCCCTCGTCGGCCCCAGGCCCGCCCGATATGACGACAAGGGGAGACTTCTCAGCATAGGCTTGCGCCACAGCGTTCACCATATTGAGAGCGCCCGCACCGTAGGTCACCGCTGCCACACCTAGCGAGCTGCCAATCCGTGCTGCAGCATCGGCAGCGTAGCCGACAGAGGGCTCGTGGCTCAGCGTGTGTAACGGCAGGATTCCACTGTCGGCCATAACCCGAAAAAACGGCAGGACGAAATCGCCGGGGATGCCGAAGATCCTGGCAGCACCGCGTTCCTTCAAGGCACAGAGCAGTACCGTGGCCAGTGTTTCGGACAAATCGGTTCCCCGGTTATTGGTGGGCCTGCAGATGCAGGATTCATCCGAGCCATGGCGAGCAGCTGGCCCGCTTTCATTGATAACGGTCAAAGCACGATGGCGACGGCTCGTTCGGAGCGCTCAAAAGTTCCCCCGTTTGACATTTATCAAATAAATTTCTCCATGTTGTGTTTAGCAAGGTCCACGTCACACAATATCTTGTGGTACGGCGCACTATCCGCCGCCGACCACCGTCAGGAGGATGAGGGATTATGTCGCTGGAACTGCAAGAAAAAGACTTTGGCGAAACGATTGCGGCTAACGATCAATTGGACAGTGCCAAGCCAATGTCAGGTGCGCCCTGGGCGGGCAGAAAAATCGATTGTTCCGACACTGTCGGCGAATACATCTCCGGCGCGGACTGGCGGATCAAGGCCAATGCCAATGTCGGATATTCGCATGCCGGTCTCATCAGCAATGTTGCAGGCAAGGTGATCGCCAATTTCTGGCTCGATGAAATCTATGCGCCCGCAGAGGGGCTGGCGCACCGCAGCGGCGACATCCACATCCACGATCTTGATTGCCTGACCGGTTATTGCGCCGGGTGGTCGCTGCGCGCGCTGCTCAACGACGGCTTCAACGGGGTGGCGGGCCGCGTCTCCTCGCGCCCGCCGCGCCATTTCCGCGAAGCGCTGGGGCAGATGAGCAACTTCCTGGGCATTCTGCAATCGGAATGGGCGGGCGCGCAGGCCTTCTCGAGCTTCGACACCTATCTTGCGCCCTATGTCTTCTACGACAATCTGAGCTTTGCAGAGATCAAGAAAGCAATCCGCCAGTTCGTCTACAATCTCAATGTCCCGGCGCGGTGGGGGCAATCCCCCTTCACCAATATTACGCTCGATATCGTCGTGCCCGACGACCTTCGCGACCTCTATCCGACCTACCGCGACGAACATCTGTTCAAGGGCATCGACAATCAGGCTCTGCTCGACCGGGCTCGGTCGCGCGATATGGGGCTACGCAGTCTTGAAGATATGAGTTTTGCCCATTTCGAGCCCGAGATGGAGCTGATCAACATCGCCTATTACGAGGTCATGACCGAAGGCGATGCCACCGGTCAGCCCTTCACTTTCCCGATCCCGACGGTCAACATCACCGAAGATTTTGACTGGGACAGCAAGGTGGCAAGCGCCATATTCGACAATGCAGCCAAGGTCGGCTCGTCCTATTTCCAGAATTTCATCGGCAGCCAGTATATCCGCGATCCGAAGACGGGTGAACGCCGCCCCAATCCCGAAGCCTATTCGCCCGGAGCGGTGCGATCGATGTGCTGCCGGTTGCAGCTCGATCTGCGCGAATTGCTCAAACGCGGCAACGGGCTGTTTGGATCGGCCGAGATGACCGGATCGCTGGGGGTCGTCACGATCAACATGGCGGCGCTGGGATACCGATTCAAAGGCGACCTCGATGGCCTGATGGCCGAACTCGACCGGTTGATGGACATTGCCAGCTCAACGCTCGAGAAAAAGCGCGCCTTCGTCCAGAGCATGTATGATCGCGGGCTTTACCCCTACACTGCGCGCTACCTGCCGTTCCTGCGCAACCATTTCTCGACCATCGGGGTCAACGGCATGAACGAGATGGTGCGCAATTACACCGGTGATACGTCCGATCTGACCCGGCAGGACGGGATCGAAATGGCGCTGGGCATCCTCGATCACATGCGGACAAAGCTGGTTGACTATCAGGAGCAGACCGGCAATCTTTACAACCTCGAGGCGACGCCTGCCGAAGGCACTACTTACCGCTTCGCCAAGGAAGACGCCAAGCGCTTTCCAGACATCATCCAGGCCGGTTCGGCAGAGAACATTTACTACACCAACTCCTCGCAAATCCCGGTCGATCATACTGACGACCCGTTCGAGGCGCTGGAACTGCAGAACGAATTGCAGTGTAAGTACACCGGCGGCACGGTGCTGCATCTTTACATGAGTGAGAAACTTTCCAGCGCGGATGCCGCGCGCAATTTCCTGAAAAAGGTGCTGACCAATTATCGCCTACCCTATGTCACGCTGACCCCGGTTTTTTCGGTCTGCGACACGCATGGCTATCTTGATGGCGAACAGCCAGAATGTCCCTCCTGCGGTGAGCGGACCAAGGTGTGGACCCGCGTGATGGGCTATTTCCGGCCGGTCGACAGCTTCAACAAGGGCAAGCAGGGCGAGCATCGCCAACGCCGCCATTTCACCGAGGACGCGGCCATGGTGGGTGATCTGTTTACCCCGGTACGCTGATTGGGAGATGGAAGAAGTCGCAACTCTTCCGCAGACGAGGTGGCAGGGGAGAGATCGTGCCGCCACCCCATTCTATGCCATCACTCCCTTCACTATGCTCGACTTTCCCGGCCACACGGCCTGCATCATCTGGATCGCGGGATGCAACATGCGCTGCGGGTACTGTCACAACCCGCAAATCGTCCTGGGCAAGGGGACGATCAGGGAGGAGGAGGCCATGGACTTCCTCGGCCGCCGCAAGGGATTGCTAGACGGTGTGGTGCTGTCCGGCGGGGAAGCAACATCATGGCCCGGATTGGTCGGTTTTGCTCAAGAGGTGAAGGCGATGGGCTTTGCGCTGAAGCTCGATACCAACGGATTGCGACCAGATGTGGTCACGCAACTTCTTGACCGGCGCCTGATCGACAGTATCGCGCTCGATTACAAGGCGCCGCGGGCAAAGTTTCGCGATGTGACAGGCGTCACGGCATGGCAGCGCTTCTCAGCCACGCTCGACCTGCTTTGCGCGCAAGGCGAAATCCCCTTCGAAGTGCGCACGACGGTCCACGACGCGCTTATGGATGAGGACGATGTCCTAGCCATAACTCGCGACCTGAAGGGGCGCGGCTATGACGGAGTCCACGTTCTGCAAATTGCGGTTATTGATCCGGATCGGCCCACGCTCGGCGCGCTGCCTCTGCAGCGCAGGGACTGGGACCTCGCGGTCCTGCAGGAGCGCGCGCCGCTCAGCCTGGTGTTGCGCCAGCAATGAGCGTCGCAAGAGTACCCGATTGTGGGCTGTACAGCCTAATTTGATACCCGTCCGTTCTCTTGCTGGACAGTGCCTTATGAATTGACCAGCATCAGAATAGGCACGGTACCCATAAACCATATGTGGGAAAGAACACGAATCACCCTATCTGCTTTCTCGATTCCGCGTCCAGCGACGTCCAACTGCAGCAAATTGTTCCCGGGATAAGTTTGGGGGCCAGTTCATAGAATAGGCATTTAACTTACAGAAATATAGAAGTTAATTTGGTCCAATTGTGATCCCTTCACCCGCTCCACGCAAACAGGCGGCGTCGCTTGGGCGCCCGCTTCATAATACCCCTTCGGTTATGGTATGGCGTGCTTCAGCGCGCTGTGCGGGTTTCGGACTTGGCCACGTCAATGAGAAACCGGGCCGTCTGGTCGATGGCTTCGCTCGAGCCAAGCAACCGGTTGTGCCCAAATCCACGGGTCTGCAGCGTGCGGCAGCCCGGCCAGACCTGGCGAATCCGCTCGGCATCTCCGGCGTGGACCATCGTGTCATCGTGATCATAGATCGCAAGCAGGCGCGAACCGGGTTCGCCCCGCCACGCCAGCCCGGCTTCCAGCGCCTCCCACTCGGCATCGAACTGCCGGGCGAGCATGGGTTTGACGAGGTCCACCGCCTGTTCGCTTGCGCCCATCTGGCGAAAGCGGTTGAGCGGAACATAAGGCACGAAAGGCGCCGCCAGGGCGACGTATGCCTGCGCCGAGATCCCGTGGGTGCGGCGCGCCGACATGATTGCCAGAGCCGCAGCGGAATGCGCGATCCAGGCGAAAGGCATGGTGCCAAGGTGATCTGCCAGCGCGCGCGCATCAAGCATGAACCGATCGAATCCCATCGGCGCGGGGGCCGAGGAACCGTGGTTGCCCGCATCGATGACGATGGCCTCGAAGCCGAAGTCGACCAGGGCGTTGGCCATGCGCAGGAACTGGGTTCCCTGGCCGCCCCAGCCGTGCACCAGCACCACCACCGGCCCCTCGCCGGCGCCAAACCGCCATGCTGCGAGCGATTCGTGCGGCCCGAAGCGAAAGCCCTCGGCCCGGGCCAGGGTCGCCGCATCGGCCTCGCGCTGGGGCAGGATGATCGGCGGCTGGCTGGACATTGCGCGGAAGAATTCTTCCGCCTGCGCGTGAAGCCCGGCTGCGGCTGTAAGTTGATCCATCGCTCAATCCTCGAAAGAATCCGGAGCTGCCTGCGACCCGAAGGGCATGGCGGCGACCTTCAAGTGGTAGCTCCGGACCAGTTCAGGCACTTGCCATCAATCGTTCACGTGCGGCTGTATCAACTGCCGCGACCACTCCGGCGCGCAGGCGCTGCTTGGTCGAGGCATGGGCCGCCATGTCGATCTGCTGCAATTGCCCGGTGACTTGCTCGGCCGCATTATCGAGCATGGCCGGTTCGACCAGGGCATCGAGAAATCCGGCTTCCAGCGCTTCTGCGGGCAGCAGCATCTGCCCCAGCGCAGCCGTGCGGTGCAGCCATGAAGGCAGCAGGCGATGCCGCGCCAGCTCGAGTGCAAAATCGGGCACGGCAATTCCGATCGCCACTTCGTTCATGCCGATCCGGTAGTCTCCCTGTGTTCCGATTCGGACGTCGGAAGCAAGCAGCAGGAATGCCCCCATTGGGTAGGCATGACCCTGGCACAAGGCCACAACGGGGAAGGGATGCTGAAGCAGGGCGAGGATTGCCCTGACCCCCGCTTCCAGCAGCTTGCGGCTGGCTTCGACATCCCGGCTTGCCAGCGGCTTGACGTCGAAACCGGCGGAAAAGACCTTTTCCCGTCCGGAGCGCAGCACGATCATGGCCTTGTCGGCCTGTGCCTGGTCAACCGCCGCGCAGAACTGATCGAGCAGGTCGGCAGTCATCACGTTGACCTTGCCATCATCTATCGTGATGGTCGCCCGCCCGTCCCGGTAATCATATGTCACTGTGTCTGTCATTGCCGATTTTCCCTGGCCGCTTGCCGCCGATCTGCCGAAATGATATAGACCAGTCAATATATTTTTACAGAGCGGGTTTGTGGATGGCGCTGGCTTGACCGCGAAGCCGCTCTCGCGCAGGGCTAGTTTCAATCGGGGCAGGAGAGCGCATGGCAGGCAAGGCAAAACACCGGCAGCCGATCATCGATGCGGCGGTTCGCCTGTTCCGGCAGCAAGGTTATGCCGCGACCGGGCTCAACGAGCTGGTCGAGCAGAGCGGATCGCCGAAAGGCTCGATGTATCACTATTTTCCCGAGGGGAAGCCGTCGATCGCCGTGGCTGCAGTGGAAGAGGCAGGGCGCCGGGTGGTCGACACGCTTGCAGCGCTGGCCGAAAAGTCCGCTTCGACCGGCGAGCTTGTGCGTGGCCACGCCGGTTTGCTGGCCGGCTGGATGGAGAAATCCGGTTTCAGGGATGGCTGCCCGATGACAACGGTATTGCTCGAACTGGCCCCGGACAATGTCGAGGTTGCAGAAGCCGGCCGCCGCGCCTTCGCCGCACGCCGGGAAGTGATCGCTGCAAAGCTGCGCGACGATGGATTTTCCGCCGAAGATGCAGAGCGGCTGGCGATGCTATGCACCAACGCCATTCAGGGCAGCCTGGTCCAGGCGCGGGTGGAGCGCAGCCGCCGTCCGGTTGAGCAGACTGCCGAATTGCTGGCGGAGCTCCTTGATGCGGCTATGCGCCAATAAATACAGGAAATTCCCCGGATCTTGTCTTCGGCTGAGAAGTGCCGCCGGGTTGCACGGCGGATGTCTTTGACCACTCGCTCAGCACTCGCTCAGCACTGGCTTTGGGCTTTGAGGAGTTGGCTCTCATCTTCGTTCCCTCGTCACTACGGCGAGAGCCAACTCCTCCTTCAATCACAACCCCTATTTTGTGTCATAGGTGCTGACGGGGAACACCAATTGCCAAATAGGTGAAGCGCCCGTCATGATCATCGAAATGTTCGCGAGAACTTGATCCCAAACTCGCTCGCATCGTTGCTCAGGATATTGAGGACATATGGCCCCACATCCAAGGCCGCCTGAGTGTAACGTTCATCGGTGATGTTCTTGCCATAGGCAGAGATCGACCAATCGGCATCTGTCGGTTCATAGGTGATATTGAAGCCCAGCAGATCGCGGCTTTCGATGAATGCCGTGGCTGCATTGTTGGGCTGGCCCTCCATGCTGCTGCGATATGAGTAATCGACCCGCGTGGTGACCGTGCCACCCGGCAGGTCAAATCCAACCTGCGGGCCGATGGCAATGGTCCATTTTGGCGTCAGCGCAGCGCGATTGCCGTTTGCAATGCTGCTTCCCTCTTCGACGTTTTCAAACTCTGAATCGATGTAGCCAATCGATGTATTCAGAGAGAAATTCCCATACCTGATGTTCCCTTCCCACTCTACGCCGACCGATCGCAGATCACCTGCATCGTCCGTCACCGTGATAAAGCCGTCGGGCCCAATCGTGCTGACCTGAGCGGGGAAAGAGTTGTACTCCGTATAGAAACCTGAAAGCGACATTTGCAGCCAGGAGAATGGTTCACCCTTGATGCCAGCTTCATAGTTGGTTGCTGTTACCGGATCGGTGGCAAAGAATGTAGCGGCGCCGCCGAACGGTCGCGCCGGAAATTGCCCGGACTGATAGCCGCGCGCAACCGTTCCGTAGATGTTGAGATCGTCTGCCAGTGCGTAGGTGGCGGAAGCCTCCCATGTCACCTCGCTGAAGTCTGCCGAGCCCCCGAATTCCGGCGCAAAGCCCAAGTCTGCGGTCGCTTCCTTGCTGTCATCAGTATAGCGAATGCCGCCGGAAACGCGCAAATCATCGGTCACTTGAACCCCGATATTGCCAAAGACAGCATAGCTCCGCGTTTCCTGGGTCTGTTCAAAAAGTCCGCCACCAAAGCTGTTGAACGTTGTCGGCTGCTGGAAATTGAACCCTTCCTCGTCGAAATAGTATAAACCACCGACGTAGTCGAAGATGCCGGATTGCCCGCTTAGCTGGAGCTCGAACGAATATTGCTCAGCCTCACCGACTTCGGGAAATGAAAGAAAATCCAGTTCGGCGCCATCATCATCGAGGCCGCCCTCATATTCGGAATGGCGATAGCTGCCGATCAGCTTCAGATCGAGATTATCGGCCAGCGCATATTCGATAATGCCGCTGATCCCGTAGGCGGAATTTGTCGCCTGCGCCAAATCGGCCTGCCCCGAATTTGAATCGAACGGGTCTTCGGATTGGCTGGTAACCGGGTCCAACCCGCCTGCACAGGCGAGAGCAAACGGGCCGAAAAGATCAGCGATATCTTCCGCCGTGCAACCACCAGGCGGGACTTTGATCGTAGTGGTGAAAGGGCTTTGGCCGTTCTTTCCGTCATTTCCGTCTGCTGTAAGCCTGATCGACAGCCGGTCATTCGGAGTCCATTTCAGCGCCACGCGGCCTGAAATATCCTGCAGTTCGCCAACCCGCGCTTCGGGATTTGGAATGTTGAGGAAATCACCAATTCCATTCCGCTTGTCGATCCCGAAACTGACGGAAACTGCCAGCGTATCGGTCAGTCTTGTGTTGGCATAGACGTCACCAGCCAGTCGGCCACGTGTGCCGGCTTGCAAATTGATCGTCGCAAGTTCCTCATCTCCAGGCTGCTGTGTGATTATGTTGATTGCACCGCCAATCGAGTTGCGGCCAAACAGAGTGCCTTGTGGACCGCGCAAGACTTCCAACCGCTCGATATTGGACAAGCTCAGGTTCTGGCCGATCTGACGGCCGAGATATACGCCGTCCACATACACGCCCACTGTCGGGTCGATCACGATCAGGTGATCCTGGAAACCGATCCCGCGGATGCTGGGGAATTGCGAACTGGGGTTACCGGCCCCGAAATTTGTGACCGTCAGATTGGGAACATATTTGCCAATATCGATGATATTGTCGGCGTTGCGCTGCTCCAGGGCTTCCGGACCAAAAACCGTTACCGCAACAGGCGCCTCATAGACGTTCTGCTCGATACGTTTCGCGGTCACGATAATTGTGTCGAAATTGCCTGATGCGGCTTCGTCGGCATCGGCCGGTGCCTCTTGGGCCAAAAGGCCACTTGGAATGGCACCCAAAGCAAGGGCTGCCGTTGTTCCGGCCAACCAGCTACGGAACCTCATTCTATTGTTTTTCATGTATTAACCTCCATTCGCCCGATGCGTTCATTCTCTATCGAACAGTGGTAATTGCGACCATCTGGCGTTGTTACGTCGATTGACTGGCGAGACATTCACCGCATACGGCTATAGCCATTCGCGAAGCGCTTCATAGGGTATTTTCCTTTGCAGGTTCAGTGTGATCCTGAAGGAAAGCCGGGGGCAGCATAATTAATTACGGCGGCGGTGCGCTGCGCCATGGGTCGCCGCGTCGCCTGCGGCTCCTCGCAATGATGACGCGGGGGGGGGTCGTTACTTCGGCGGCATGCGGATCGCCCCATCGAGCCGGAACTGGTGCCCATTGATATAGCTGTTGCGCGCAATCTCCAGGATCAGCGAAGCGAATTCCTCTGGATGGCCGAGCCGCTTGGGGAAGGGTACGCTGGCATTGAGCTGCGCCCACATCGCCGGATTGCGGTCCTTCATCCCCAGCATCAGCGGGGTGGCGAAGATGCCGGGCATGACAGAATTCACGCGGATGCCGATATCCATCAGATCGCGCGCCATCGGCAGCACCAACCCGTTCACGCCCGATTTGCAACTGCCGTAGATGACCTGGCCGATCTGCCCGTCCTGCGCGGCGACGCTGGCGGTCAGCGTGATGCAGCCGCGCTCGCCATCCTCGTTCAGCGGCTCGGCATTGGCCATGCCCAGCGCTGAGATGCTGGCGATACGGTAACTGGCGACCAGAATGCCCTGCGCGCCGAATTCGTAATCCTCGGTCGGCAGGCGCTTGTAGCCGCGCTTTTCCTTGTCCCAGGCCAGCGTCTTGCCGCGGCGGCTGGCCATGGCGCAGTGCACCGTCACTCGTTCTTGCCCGTTGGCCGCGCGCGCGGCGGCAAAACCATCCTCGGCCGATTGCTCGTCCATGATGTCGACATGGTGGAATGTGCCGCCAATGGCCCTGGCGTGGGCTTCGCCTTCCGCGTCATTGATATCGAAGATCGCGACTTTCAACCCGGCATCCGCCAGCGCCTGCGCGCTCGCCCGGCCAAGGCCCGACGCCCCGCCTGTCACCACCGCTGCCATCCCTGCTTCGAGTTTCATTGCCTGCTCCTGCCGATTTCCGTGCCAGGCGGCATACTAAGCCGCCTTGCGAACCATATCGCCTGCCCAATTGGTGAATGGCAAGGGTAATGGCGGCAGGTGCGCAGCACTGCTAGGCGAAGGCCATGGTGCTGGCACTGATCATGCTGATGGCAAGTTTCGCCGCTGCGCTTGGCGGGCGGGCGCAGTTGACCGTTGCGCACATGGCGCTGGGGCTGGGGCGCAGCGGCGGGCTGTTGTTGGCAGGCCTGGCAACAGCTGCTCTCACGGCAATTGCCATGGCCGCTGCGGGGGCATGGCTGGGAGGCCAGGCCAGCGCTGGCTCGCAACTGCTGCTGGTGCGTGGGGCGCTGGTGCTGGCTGCGGCCGACCTCGCCTGGCCGGTGCGGATTGCCGCTCCCGCAGAGCCGACGCGCTCGCTGGGCGCGATCACGCTGGTGCTGGCGGGACGCCAGCTGTTCGATGCGCCGCGCTGGCTCGCATTTGCCGGCGGGGCTGCGCTGGCGGAGGGCACTCCAGCGGGCACTCCGGCGGCAGGGGGCGCGGCAATCGGTGCGGGGCTGGCCATGCTGCTCGGCTGGCTTGTGCCCGCGCGCGTCAGCGAAGCGGCGACACTGCGCGCGCTGCGCTGGGCAATGGGAACCGGCTGCCTGCTGGCAGCGTTGTTAATCGTATATTACTCTTGAAAATGAATTTTTTGATTGATTTTACCGATCGTTGAGATCGCCTCAATCCGTGGGCATTCCAGCGCCCGGGCACCCATATGGAAAAGGTACGCGAACAACAGGAGACAATGCATGACCACCGATGCTGGCAATAATGCCAAGGCCGCGCTGGTAAGTGAGCTCAACGCATTGCTTGCCGATCATTTTGCGCTTTTCATCAAGACCAAGAATTTCCACTGGCATGTCGCCGGGCCGCGTTTTCGCGACTTGCACCTGCTGTTCGACGAGCAGGCGATCGAGATTCGCGACCAGATCGACCTGATCGGCGAGCGGGTGCGCAAGCTGGGCGGCGTTACACTGACCTCGGCGGGCTCTGTCAGCCGACACACCCAGGTCAAAGATCAGGACAGCACCGCGCTTTCGGCAGAGGAGATGCTGGCCGAACTGCGCGATGACAATGCAGCGCTGGTTGCGCGCCTCAAGGGCATGAAGGCTCTTGCCGACCAGGCGGGCGACAATGCCACCGATGGCTTGCTGGATGACTGGACCGACATGGCCGAGCAGCGCGTGTGGTTCCTTACCCAGACGCTCAAGTAATTCACTGAAGTAATTCACCGCATACGAATTTCATGCCCCGGGGCCGTTTCCGCACTGGTCGGGAGCGGCCCTTTTGCTACAAGCGCAGCATGGCTGATGTGACGATTGTGGAAGGTGCCGATAAGGGCGCGATTGCCGGCTGGCTTGAGGCTCGGATTGCCGGGACGATGGCTGAGGCCGAAGGCAGGGTAGCGATCACCGTGCCGGGCGGTTCGACCCCGTTTCCGATCATGGAGCAGCTCGTCACACGCGATCTTGACTGGTCGCGGCTGGTGGTGTGGCCGGGTGATGACCGGATCGTGCCGGAAGATCATGCAGCGTCGAACACCGGCAAGATCCGCGCGCTGTTCGAGCCTGTGGGCGCCCAGGTTGCGACGCTGGCCGAAGATGCGCAGCCACCGCATTTCGCGCTCGCCTGGCTCGGCATGGGGGGCGACGGGCACATTGCCTCGCTGTTCCCCAATACCGATCCCAAAGTGAACGATCCGCAAGCGTTGCGCCGCCTGACGCCCGATCCGCTGCCGCCCGAGGCGCCGTTTGACCGGATCACGCTGACCATCCCTGCACTGCTGCGCGCGGATGCGATTCTGTTCACCTTGGGCGGCTCGGCTGACAAGCGCGCGGTGTTCGATGCCGCGCTGGCCGGTGCGCATGATCTGCCGGTCGCGCGGCTTTTGGGCGCAGCAAGCCAGAATGTCACATGCTTCACCTGATCATCCGCCTGATACCTGCGCCGGTGCACCGGGCGATCCTGCCGTTTGCCTACCGGCTGCGGCACCGCTGGCGGCGCTGGCGCAAGGCGCCGATCGTGGGCTGCAATGTGATCGTGACCGACCTGCAAGGCTCGATCCTCCTGCTCAGGCACAGCTATGGGCCCGATCACTGGTGCCTTCCCGGCGGCGGCGTGGGCCGCGGCGAGGACCCGTTCGCAGCCGCCCGGCGCGAACTGCGCGAGGAGCTGGGATTGGATCTGGCGCGTGCTCGGTCGCTGGGTTCGATCGAAGGTGAGATTTCCGCTTCGCCGCATAGGATGCATCTGTTTGCCGCGACGATTGACTGCCATCCGAAGCCGGATTTGCGCGAAGTGGTGGAAGCGCGCTTCTTCCCGGGCCATTCGCTGCCAATGCCGCTTGGCGCAGGGACTCGCCGCGCGCTCGAGCATTGGCGCGCCGAGCGTGGCAGCCAAAGCAGCTAGAGCAGCGAAAGCTGGGCTTCGTCGCGCGGGCGATCCTGCCCGGCTTCGTCGCCTTCCAGCTTGGACAGGGTCAGCCCCATCAGCCGGATCGGCATCGGCAGCGGCAATAGTTCATCGAGCAGAGCCCGCGAAATCCGCGCGAACTCGGCCTTGTCTGCAACTGGGCGGTCGACCGTCCTGGCGCGCGTCACGTTCTGAAAATCGGTGTATTTCATTTTCAGCGTGACGGTGCGGCCCTTGGCCTCGGTCTTTTCGATGCTGTCCCACACAATCTCGATGATATTGTCGAGCGTTTCGCGCAGCGCGGGGCCGGAGGAGATATCCTCACTGAATGTGCGTTCGCCGCCCACAGACTTGCGGATGCGGTGGGCACGCACCGGGCGAAGGTCGATCCCGCGCGCGGCACGATAAAGATAATCCGCCTGACTGCCGAAATGCTGGCGCAGGAAGGCGATGTCCCTTGCCGCCAGGTCCGCGCCGGTCACGATGCCCAGCTTCGCCATTTTCTCTGCGCCCTTGGGCCCGACCCCGTGGAAGCGCCGCACCGGCAATCCGGCGACGAAATCCGCCCCTTCGCCGGGCCGGATCACGCACATTCCGTCGGGCTTGTTCTGATCGCTGGCGAGCTTGGCGAGGAATTTGTTATAGCTCACGCCCGCGCTGGCGGTGAGCCTTGTCCTGGCCTTGATCTCTTGCCGGATCAGCTGCGCAATGCGGGTGGCAGAACCAATGCCGAGCAGATCGTCGGTGACGTCGAGATAGGCCTCGTCCAGGCTCAGCGGCTCCACATGCGGCGTGTAATGCTCGAAGATCCTGCGGATCGTGCGGCTCGCTTCCTTATAGGCATCGAAGCGGTGGCGCACAAAGATGAGGTCGGGGCAGAGGCGTTTCGCAGTGACCGAAGGCATGGCGCTACGCACGCCGAATTCGCGCGCTTCATAGCTGGCGGCGGCGACCACTCCGCGCCCGCCCGCGCCGCCCACGGCCACCGGCTTGCCGCGCAGTTCAGGATTGTCGCGCTGCTCCACGCTGGCGAAGAAGGCATCCATGTCGACATGGATGATCTTCCGCAGGCCCATGGAATCATCGGGGGCTTCCCCGCCATCGCCATCGCCATATTCGCTGCCATGATCCGCCATCGCAGTATCTTACGCGCAGGCGCGATGCCGCGAAAGCACGCCCATGTGGAAACCCGCGCAGGATCAAAAAGCGGCTTTCCTTATTGGCGGTCAGCGCGCAAGAACAGCGGCATGTCCTCTCCGGCGTCCCAATCCTCTCGCCCCTTCGGTGAGCGCGAGCTAATCGTGCTGATGGCTTCTTTGATGAGCCTGCAGGCCTTCGGCATCGATTCGATGCTGCCGGCGCTGGGTCTGATGGCGAATGATCTGGGTGCAAACGGGAATGACCGGCAATATGTCATCAGCGCCTATTTCCTGGGGGCAGGGATCGGCGCCTTCTTCCCCGGCGCCTTTGCCGATCGCTTCGGGCGGCGACCGGTGCTGTTCGTCGGCATCATCGCCTATGTCGGCCTGTCGCTCGCCTGTTCGATCGTGCAGGACTTCGAGACCCTGCTGGCGCTGCGATTGGTGCAGGGGATTGCCTGTGCCGGCCTTAGCGTAGTGCCCACCGCGATCGTGCGCGACCGGGTGGGGGGTGACCGCATGGCGAGCATGATGAGCCTGATCATCATGATCTTTCTGGCGGTGCCGGTTTTTGCGCCCGCAATCGGTCAGTTGATCCTGATGTTCTTCGATTGGCGCGCGATCTTCGATGCCATGGCGGTGATGGGCACGATCGTGGGCATCTGGGTATGGCTGCGCCTGCCCGAATCGCTGTCTGAAGATAATGTGCAGCAGATCGATCCGGTCACGATCCTCAAGAACATGGGCCAGGCACTGTCGAACCGCATCTCGGTGGGATATGTGGTTGGCAGCGCGCTGGTGTTCGGATCGCTGTTCGGCTTCCTCAATTCCAGCCAGCAGCTGATCGCGGAAAGCTTTGGCGCAGGCGATTATTTCGCGCTGATCTTCGGCGCCTCCATCATTGGCATGGTGATCGCCAGTTTCACCAATTCGCGCATTGTCGAGAAGTTCGGAGCAAGGCGGGTGAGCCACGCCGCGCTGATCGGCTTCCTGGTGGTCAGCATTCTGCAAATGATTTCCGCCGGGCGCGGCGGGCAGACGCTGTGGGAATTCGTGCCGCTGCTGGCGCTCAACATGACCATGCTGGGCTTTGTCGGCGCCAATTTCAGCTCGATCGCGATGCAACCGTTCCAGCATATTGCAGGCGCGGCATCCTCGGCGCAAACCAGCCTGCGGATGGTAACCGGTGCGGTGCTGGGCGCGGCAATCGGCCAGGCTTATGACGGCACGGCGTTTCCGCTGGGCGTGGCGATGACGCTTTGTGCGCTGACCGCCCTGGTGCTGGTCCTATATAGCGAACGGGGCAAACTGTTCCGCCGCCCCAACCAGGCGCGGCTCTATATGGAATTGCACGATATTCTGCGGCATTGATGATTTGACTATTTCGTCATTGCGAGCGTAAGCGGATACGCAGTAGGCCAGAGGCCAACCAATCCAGTGCATTTCGCGAGGCGATCTGGATTGCCGCGTCGACCCGAAACAAGTTCGGGCCTCCTCGCAATGACGGCGTAAGATCAAACCTCACTGCCCAACTTGCGCCAAGCCAGCTGCGCAAATTCGCACAGCAGCGGGCGGGTTTCGCGCGGGTCGATGATATCCTCGACATTGAAGCGCTCGGCGCTGCGGAAAGGCGAAGTGACCTTGTCCAGCCGCGCGCGGATTTCCGCCAGCGTTGCCGCCGGGTCTTCCGATGCTTCGATCTCGGACTTGTAGGCAACCTCCAGCCCGCCCGCGATCGGGAGCGAGCCCCAATCGCCTGAGGGCCAGCAATAACGATACTGGAACTTCTCCGCATTGCTCATTGCGCTGCCCGCGATGCCATAGGCGCGGCGCAGGACGATGGAGGCGAGCGGGACGCTGGCCTTGTAGATCGCGTTCATCGCATTCACGCCGTAGCGGATCGTGCCCGCCATTTCTGCCTCACGCCCGATCATGAAGCCGGGATTGTCGACCAGATGGACCACCGGCAGGCGGAACTGGTCGGCCAGCTTGACGAAGCGCTCGACCTTTTCCGATGTCTTGGCCTCCCAACTGCCGCCCAGGAAGCTGGGATCGCTCGCCACCACCGCCACAGGCCAGCCGTCGAGCCGCGCAAGCGCGGTGATCGCGGCGCGGCCCCACATCTTGCCGATCTCGAACACGGTGCCGGTGTCGAACACCATGTCGAGGCAGCGGCGCATCGAATAGACCTGTTTGGGATCGCGCGGCACCAGGCTCAGCAGCGCCTCTTCCTTGCGATGAACCGGATCGGTGCAGTTCGAGCGGCGCGCCAGCTGCCCCACATGTTCGGGCATGAAGCTGAGGAAATGGCGCGCGCGGGCGAAGGCCTCAGCCTCGCTCGCGACCTCGTCATCGACCACGCCGTTGCGGGTGTGGATGTCGCTACCGCCAAGCTCCTCCTTGGCCTGCTGGTGGTCGGCTGCGCCCCTGTAGCTTTCGCCCAGGCCGTCGACCACTGCGGGCCCGGCGGCAAAGATCTGGCTGAGGCCGCGCACCATGATTGAGTAGTGGCTGGCAACGGTGCGCGCCGCGCCCAGCCCCGCCGTCGGCCCGAGCGCCAAGGCAACGACCGGCACGGTGTCGAGGTTCTTCACCACGTCCGACCATCCCGGAACGGCGGGGATATAGGTTGCGCCGATCTGCTCCAGCGTCTTGACAGAGCCGCCCCCGCCAGTGCCGTCGATCATGCGGATCAACGGCAGCTTCAGCTCATGCGCCATCTTTTCCGCCTGCACCATCTTGCGGCTGATCCCGGCATCCGCCGCGCCGCCGCGAATGGTGAAATCGTCCGCCGTGGCGACAACCGGGCGGCCATTGATCATGGCTCTGCCGAACAGGAACGGTGCGGGGGTGACGCCGGTCAGCTCGCCATTTTCGTCATAGTGGCCCTTGCCCGCAATCTTTCCGATCTCGCGGAAACTGCCTTCGTCGCACAGCGCCGTCAGCCGCGCGCGGGCGTCCATCTTCCCGCGCCCATGCTGCCGCGCGAGCTTTTCCGGCCCGCCCATCTGCTCGGCGAGCGCTTCCCGGCGGCGCAGTTCATCGAGTTCTTTTGACCAGGTCATAAATCCTCCCCGGAACGGGGAGGTGGCAGCGCGCAGCGCTGACGGAGGGGACTCCCGGTTGAGGGCTGCCCTTGCGGCGAGTCCCCTCCACCACCTGCGGTGGTCCCCCTCCCCGTGCCGGGGAGGATCATTGCGGCACCACCTGGCACAGGAGCGCCTCGACCTGCACCTGCGCGCCCGCGCTCACCGTCAGCCCCTCAACCACCCCGTCGAAAGGCGCGGTGAGCGCGTGTTCCATCTTCATCGCCTCGAGCACCATGAGCCGCTGGCCTGCCTTGACCTCGTCACCATTCATCACATCGACCGCGATGACCTTGCCCGGCATAGGCGCGAGGATGTCGCCGTCGTGCGCATGGTGGTGGCCGGTGCCGTCGTGGCGCTCGCGCACAATGCGGTAAGTCGTTCCGATCTCAACCGCGAAAATCTGGTCGCCCACTTCGCAGTAGAGGCTGTGCTGTTGCCGATCATAGCTTGGTTCGGGTGCGAAGCGCGCCACGACACTCTTCCCGTTCAACGACAGCCGGACCTCCCGGTTGGGCACAGAATTGAGGCGGAACCCGGAAAGGGCAGTCTGTGGCACCGTGAGACTTAGGGCGGCTGTGTCGAGCAGCCATTGCGGCGCGTCGTACGCTTCAAATGCCAGATCGTCTTCGTGCGCTGCGATGAAGCCCGTATCGAGCCTTGCTCTGCAGAAGTCCGGGTTAACCAGCAGCGAATGCAGGAAGCTGGCATTGGTTTTGACCGGCCACACCCCGCTATCGCCGCACACCTTGGCAAGGCCGATGACCGCTTCCTCGCGCGTTTCGGCATGGCAGATCAGCTTGGCGATCATGGGATCGTAGAAAGGGCTGATTGAATCGCCTTCTTCGACGCCGGTTTCGATTCGCACCGACTGATCGAACTCGGATTCACGCGCTATGCCGCTTGGCACGGCGTGCCAACGGGTCGGACGTGCCGCCTTGGGGAGTGAAAAATATTCCAACCGCCCCGTGCTCGGCAAAAACCCCTTGGCCGGGTCTTCCGCATAGAGCCGCGCTTCGATGGCGTGGCCGTTGATCGATAGCTCATCCTGCCGCTTGGGCAGCGGCTCCCCGCTCGCCACGCGCAGCTGCCATTCGACCAGATCAACCCCGGTGATCTCCTCGGTCACCGGGTGTTCGACCTGAAGCCGGGTGTTCATCTCCATGAAGAAGATGCGGTCAGCGCGCAGGCCTTCGCTGGCATCGGCGATGAATTCAATCGTGCCCGCGCCCTCGTAATCGACCGCCTTGGCGGCGCGCACGGCAGCGGCGCAGATCGCCTCGCGCGTCGCCTCGTCCATGCCGGGGGCGGGGGCTTCCTCGATCACCTTCTGGTGGCGGCGCTGCAAGGAGCAGTCGCGCTCGAACAGGTGGACGACGTTGCCGTGGCTATCGCCGAACACCTGCACCTCGATATGGCGCGGCGAGGTGATCCACTTCTCCAGCAGCACTTCATCATTGCCGAAAGACGCCTTGGCCTCTCGGCGGCAGGATTCCAGCGACGCGGCGAAATCCTCGGGGGCATCGACCTTGCGCATCCCCTTGCCGCCGCCGCCCGCGACAGCCTTGATCAGGACGGGATAGCCGATCGCCTTGGCCTCGGCGGTGAGGCGCTTCACTGACTGGTCCTCGCCTTCATAGCCCGGCGTCACCGGCACGCCCGCGGCGCGCATCAGCTTCTTGGCCGCGTCCTTCAGCCCCATCGCTTCGATGCTGGCGGGCTTGGGGCCGACCCAGATCAGCCCCGCGTCGATCACTGCCTGCGCGAAGTCGGCGTTTTCCGAAAGGAACCCGTAGCCCGGATGCACCGCGTCCGCCCCGGTCTGCTTGGCAGCGGCGATGATCTTCGCACCCACCAGATAGCTCTCGGCAGCAGGCGAGGGGCCGATATGCACCGCCTCGTCGGCCTGGCGCACGTGCAGCGCCTTGGCATCGGCATCGGAATAGACCGCGACGGTGGCGATCCCCATGGCGCGCGCGGTGCGGATTATGCGGCAGGCAATTTCGCCGCGATTGGCAATCAGGAGCTTGGTGATCATGGGTAGAACTCCCAATGCGAATTCACCTCGGCAACCAGCGCGTCACACCGCTCCGGCGGTTCCATGCTGAAGCTGGTGTTGGCGACCTTCCAGCCGTCTGCTGTCTTGATCATGCTCAGCGAGTTAAATCCGCAATGGTTAAGCTTGTCCTCGACCTCGAAGTAATACGGGCCCCACACCTGTGCCATGTCACCATCGACCATCACAGTCTCGATGTGCATGATCTCGTCGACATCGGCAGGTGATTTCGCCCAGCGCGCGAGGTGATCGGTAACCGGCACGACATCGACGCGGGGCTGGTCGGGCTTTATGCGGTTGTGGATGAAGATCACGCCGTCAGGCAGCATGTGCTGCGCGAGCGCGGTCTTGTCGTCGCTTCGCAGTGCATCGAAGAAGCCGTGGACGGCGTTCATCACTTCGATCTGTTCATTGGTCGGTGAACGGGCAGCAAGCGGCGCAGCGACAAGCGCGAGCAGCGCTGCGGCGGTTTTCAGGGGTGCTCTCATACCAATGAGCGCTAACCCATTTTTCCCGTCATTGCGAGGAGTGAAGCGACGAAGCAATCCAGCTTGCGGCGTGACTGGATTGCCGCGCGGCCTGCGGCCGCTCGCAATGACGATCAGCTGTCCGCAAGGTCGCTGCGCCGCCAGCGCGGCTGGTCACCAAGCCTTGGCAGGCGGTTCACCAGCGCCTCGACAAAAGCGATCGCCGCATGGCCGATCTTCTGCGCCTTTGACGTATAGACGCGGCGATCCCACGCCGCAGTGCCCCGTGCAAGCACCTTGCGCCCGATCGCGGTGTAGATGCGCGCGGCGGAAAACACCGCCCAGCGGCTGCGAAACGGCAGGCGCGCTGCGCCAATGCGCGAGGATGCGGCGTGCACTTCCATCCGCCGCACCAGCCGCGCGGCCATGTCAGCCAGTTCTTGCCGGTGATGCGGCTTGGTGTGCTGGCCCGGCTCGATATCTTCCTCGACCAGCCAGATTTCGGGGAGATAACAGCGCCCAGCCGCGTCATCCTCAACCAGGTCGCGCGCGATATTGGCGAGCTGGAAGGCCAGGCCAAGGTCGCATGCGCGATCCAGCGTGTCGGCATCCTCGCGCCTTACACCCATAACCAGCGCCATCATCACGCCCACCGCGCCCGCCACGTGCCAGCAATAGCGCATCAGATCCGCTTCGCTGCGCGGGCGCCAATCATCCGCGTCAAGCTGGAACCCGGCGATCACCGCCTCGGCATCCTCCATCGTCAGTCCGCATTCGCTGGCGACCTGGCCGAAAGCGTCGAAGGCGGGATCGGTGGTCGGCTGTCCGTCAAGCGCGGCCTGCGTCAGCACGCGGATATGCTTGACCCGCTCGGCAATGTCAGACTGGTCGCCCAGTGCACCGCCCATGTCCTGCGCGTCGGTCAGATCGTCGCAGCGGCGGCACCAGGCATAGAGCATCCACACCCGCTCGCGCGTGGTGCGGTCAAACAGGCGCGACGCGGCAGAGAAACTCTTTGAACCCTGCTTGATCGCCAAGCGGCTTTTTTCGACCAGCGGCGCGCGGTGCCGCCCGCCGCCCGGCTCACGCGGCGTATGCCGCAGCGTGTTTGCCGGGGCGAACATATTGGGCTCGCTCACAAATCCTCGGCCTTCATGCGGAAGATCGGGATGTGCGGCTGATAAGATGCCATTTTGTCGAGCAAATCGCCAAGGCTATCCGAGTGAATTAGGATGTTCTGGTGCGCCGCGCGCACGAACCCGACCTCGATCATCTTTTCATTGAAGGCAATCAGATGGTCGAAGAAGCCGAACGCGTTGAGCAGGCCAACCGGATCGGAATGATAGCCAAGCTGGGCCCAGCTCATGGCTTCCCACAATTCGTCCATCGTGCCGACACCGCCGGGAATGGTCAGGAAACCGTCCGAAAGATCCGTGAAACGCTGCTTGCGCTCATGCATCCCGGAAACGGTGATCAAATCCGTGCAATTGTGATTGGCGACTTCGCTGTTCACCAGCGCTTCGGGGATCACCCCGATCACTTCGCCGCCTGCCTCCAGCGCGCCGCGTGCCACTGCGCCCATGAGGCCCAGCCGCCCGCCGCCATAGACCACGCCGATTTCGCGCAAGGCAAGCGAACGGCCGACTTCGTGGGCGAGTTCGGCGTAACGTGGATCTTGCGGCGTCGCGGACCCGCAATAGACAGCAATGCGATTCATGAAGCGGCCTTTACCGCCAGATCCTCCAGCATCAAGCTTGCTGTTGCCTTGGCGCTGCCAACCACGCCGGGAATGCCCGCGCCCGGATGCGTGCCCGCACCGACAAGATAGAAGTTTTCGATCACATCGTCGCGGTTGTGGCCGCGCAGCCAGGCGCTTTGCCACAGCACCGGTTCAAGGCTGAAGGCGCTGCCCAGATGCGCATTGAGATCGGCTGCGAAATCCTTGGGCGCATAGCTGAAACTGGTCACGATCCGGTCATGGATATCGGGGATCAGCCGCCTGCCGACCTCGTCAAGGATGCGTTTTTCGAGGACCGGACCGATCTGGTCCCAATCGACCGCCAGCTTGCCCATGTGGGCGACCGGCACCAGCGCGTAGAATGTGCTCTTGCCCTTGGGTGCCATGCTTGGATCGGTTACCGTGGGATGGTGCAGGTAAATGCTGAAATCCTGCGGCAACACGCCACTGGTATAGATGTCATCCAGCAGGCCCTTATAGCGCGGACCGAACAGGATCATGTGATGCGGGATGCCGGGCCAGGTGCCCTCAAGCCCGAAATGGACCACGAACAGGCCAGGGCTGAAGCTCTTGCGCGAAAGCGACCTGGCATAATCATGCCCGCGCTTGGTTCCGCTCAGGAGATCGCGATAGGAGTGCATGATGTCAGCATTGCTGGCCACCGCATCGAAGCGCTGCTTCCACCCGCTGGCAGTCTCGACCTCGCTCGCGCGGCAGCCGAGCGTGTGGACCTGCACCACCGGATCGCCGAGCCGCATGGTGCCGCCAAGCCGCTCGAAATGGCGCACCATACCCGCGATCAGGCGATTGGTGCCGCCGCGCGTCCACCACACACCGCCATCCATCTCAAGCTTGTGGATCAGCGCATAGATCGCGCTGGTGGTCATCGGATTGCCGCCCACCAGCAGCGTATGGAATGACAGCGCTTCACGCAGTTTTTCGCTCTTCACGAAGCTGGAGACCATCGAATAGACGCTGCGCCATGCCTGTTTCTTCACCAGCGCGGGCGCCGCCTTGAGCATCGACTTGAAATCGAGGAACGGCACCGCACCAAGTTTGAGATAGCCTTCCTCATAGACCCCGGCGGAATATTCCAGGAAGCGCTGGTAACCCGCGACATCCGCCGGATTGAGCTTGGCAATTTCGGCATTGAGGCTGTCTTCGTCGTTCGAATAATCGAAGTTTGTCCCGTCGGGCCAGTTGAGCCGGTAGAACGGCATGACCGGCATCAGTTCGACATCTTCGGCCATGTTGTGCCCGCTTAGCTTCCACAGTTCCTTCAGGCAGTCAGGATCGGTCACCACCGTCGGCCCGCCGTCAAAGGTGAACCCATCCCGCTCCCAGAAATAGGCCCGTCCGCCCGGCTTGTCGCGCGCTTCGATCACCGTGGTGGCGATGCCAGCCGATTGCAGCCGGATTGCCAGCGCCAGCCCCCCGAATCCGGAACCGATCACGCAGGCGCTGCGGCCCTCGTAGCGCGCCGGATCAACCAGCGGTTTCGCCCTCAGCGGCGGCGTGAAAGGCGGGGTCTGCGTGGTCATCAGACTTTCTCCATGGCCAGGGGGTTGCCCTTGCCGGCAAGCGCGCGGATTGCACGCGGGATAGGTACGGGCGGCTTGCCGATCAGGATGCGGGCCTTGTCAGGAAGCGTCGAGCGGCATGCGTAAAAGCGTTCGATCAGCCTTTCGGGCAAACCATAGAACCTTTGGAAAATGTCCACGCGGCGATCAGGTTCCGCCGCCTTTAACAACATTCGGCCCAAGGCGCGGTAGATCGTCGTCTTGCGCCAGTGCGCGCGCGCGCGATTTTCGACGAAGGCAGCGAGCTGCGGCCCGGCGAGATCGCCGCGTGCAGCGATCGCCAGCGCGTTTTCGACCGCGATCGGAAGGGTATAGCTGGTGAGCGGATGGGTGAAGCCGCCGCGCGCGCCCGCCAAAGCTACGCCGGGGACTTGCATCTGCTTGAGATAGGCGTTGAAATCGCCCCCGGTAATGACCGGAAGAACACCGGTCTCCTGGCTTGCATCCGCGCCATCGCCCCACCCGTGGCGCTCGGCATAGCGGTCAATCCGTCCCGAGAGCAGGCTGGGGTCGAACGCAGGGCTATCGGCGTAGTAAGTGTCTTCGATGAACAGCTCGTGCGCGGCAATCGGCAGGAGATAGACGAAGCGATAGGCTCCGCCATTGCCCACCGGGGCGTTCTGCGTGACGGCGGCGTCCATGATGACCGGGCGTTTGATCCCGTGCGCAGCATCAAACCTGATGTGCCGGCCCATGAACACCTGCCAGCCGCCGCGTAAATGCGGTGTCGGGGCAAAGCCGCGGCAGTCGATCACTGCGCGCGCCGAAATGCGCTCGCCGCCGTCGAGCATGACGCTTTCGGCATCCAGACTTGCCACGCTTGTGTTCAGCCGGATCGCGCCCTGTGGCAGCAGGCGCTGCAGCGCGAAGTGGAAATCTGCGCTGGTGAGCGAGCGGTAACCCGCAGCCAACGTGCGGCGAAGGCGCGGGAACTGCACATCGTAGCCTTGGTCCCACCGTGTCTGACGGAATGACTCGAGCAGCGCCTCGCCCTCAGCCGAAAGGTCGCTCGCAAACCAGCTCCAGCGATGGTTGCCGCCCAGCATGGCGCCGCTCTCGATCAGCTCGATGCGGCATTCAGGCCGCGCGCGGATCAGCGCGAGCGCGATCAGCCCACCGGCGAGCCCGCCGCCAACAATTGCCACATCGATCATGCGCCCGTTCATTGTGCTCCAGTCACTAGGGCAGCCAGGGGGATGGAGCAATCGCCTTGGTCGAGCGAGGCCATTGCGGAACGCAAGCCGACACGGCACGTTGGCTAAAGGATTCAGGAGAATGTCCAGACCATGAAAATTCGCCTTTTGGCCGTGCCGCTTGCACTCGCCATGGTGGCTGCGCCGCTTTCGGCGCAAGCGGCCGGTGATGATGATGGCGCGCGCGGAGCGGAGCCTTCCGCCAGCCAGGAAGAAGGTCTCGCCCTGTCGATCGAGCCCCCGGCACGCCCCCGCTCGATCTTTGCGGGCGACTGGATCGCGCTGGGCGCGGGCTTCGTCTATGCCAATTCCTACAGCGGGTCTGACGAATCCCGCGTGATTCCCGTGCCGGTCGTGGCCGGCAATTACAAGGGGATCGGGGTGCGTCCGCGCGCGGCCGGCCTGTCGTTCAATTTTCTCGAAACCATGCGCGGCGATGTGACTTTTTCCGCTGGCCCGATTTTCCGTTTCCGCAGTGATCGCGCCGGAACCATCAAGGATGACGTAGTCGCAGCCGCTGGCAAGCTTGAAACCGCCATTGAAGTGGGCGGGCAGGCGGGGGTGACCTTCAATGGCGTGTTCACCGGCTATGACCGCGTATCTGCCGGGATTGACGTGCTGTTCGACGTGGCCGGTGCTCACCGCGGCACAATCATCGATCCGGGCATATCCTATTCGACCCCGTTGGGGCCCGGCACGATTGTGGCACTGAGCGCGGGCGCGCAATATGTCGATGGCGACTTCGCCGATTACTACTATTCGGTCACGCCCGCACAATCCGCCGCCAGCGGCCTGCCCGAATTCGATGCCGATAGCGGCTGGCACAAGGCCGGAGCCACGCTGGCGATGGGCTTCGACCTGAATGAAAACTTCCGCGATGGCGGGCTGATATTCGGCGGCGCGCTGGGTTATCGCCGCATGCTGGGCGATGCCGCAGCTACGCCGTTTACAAGCCTGCGCGGCGATGCCGACCAGCTCACCGCCATCTTCGGCGTGGCTTACGTATTCTAGCCTGAAACCTCGGCACAGGACCGACTTGCGTTCCGCTCCATCTGCGGGCATCACTGCTGGCAAATCGAGAGGAAAACCGATGAAATTCATCACCATGCTTGGTGCTGCGGCGGCACTGGTAGCCAGCCCGGCACTGGCCGATACCACCGTGATCCACGCCGGATCGGTCATCAGCGACGCCGCTGCCGAGCCCAGCGGACCCGCGACAATAACCGTCACCGCCGGGCGCATCGTCAGTATCGAGGCGGGGCACCAGCCGTTCGAGGATGCCGATCGCTATGTCGATCTTCGTGGCAAAACGGTGCTGGCGGGCCTGATCGATCTGCACACGCATATCTCAGGCGATCCCAGCGGCGATTATTGGCGGGCGGCGATCGATTCGCCTGAATGGTATTCGATGGTGGCGGCCAAGAATGCGCGCATCACTGCGCTTGCGGGCTTTACCACGGTGCGCGATCTGGGCTCGCGCAGTGACCAGGTGACTCAGGCGCTGCGCCGCGCAACAGAGCAGGGATTGGTTCCCGGGCCGCGTATCGTTACCTCGGGGCGGACCATCGCGATCGTCGGCGGGCATGGCGATACCAGCGGTTTCCGCAAGGAAGTGAACGATGCGCTTGCCAGCGGTTTCACCTGCACCGGCGCGACCGAATGTGCAGAAAAAGTGCGGCTGGCCTCGAAATACGGGGCTGACCTGATCAAGATCACCGCCACTGGCGGGGTGCTGTCGCAACAGGGGCGCGGGCTTGAGGCGCATTTCTCCGACGAGGAAATGCGCAGCATCGCGCGTACCGCGCAATCGCTGGGGCTCAAGGTGGCCGCCCATGCCCACGGCGCGCGCGGGATCGAAGCGGCAGCGAGAGCCGGAATCGATACGATCGAACACGGCACCTATATCGACGAAGCTGCAGCCAGGGCGATGCGCGAAAACGGCACGGTGCTGGTTCCCACGCTGATGGCATTCCAGGGCATCAAAACCAATCTGGGCACTGGTTTCTATACACCGGTGGTGGAAGAGAAGGTGCGGGCAGTCGGCCCCTTTGCCGACAGCATCATAGAACGTGCGCGCAAATGGGGGGTGAAGATCGCTTTCGGAACCGACGCGGGCGTCTTTCCGCACGGCCGGAATGCAGGCGAACTGGCGCTGATGCGCAAGGGCGGGATGAGCGACCGCGAAGTGCTGGCCAGCGCCACCACCACGGCGGCAAGCGTGCTGGGGATGGAGCAGGAAATCGGGCGACTCGCCCCCGGATATTCGGCCGATATCATCGCGGTTACAGGCAACCCCCTGGCCGATGTCAGCTTGCTGGAAAATGTCGACTGGGTGATGGTGCGCGGCCGCGTGATCGAGTGAATCTCGGCGCGGCCTTTCAGCCGGGCCGGCTTGATCCGGAGTCTTGGACCCGTGCCGTTCGTCGAGCGGGCACGCAATTCATAGAGCACTGGGTGGCCGACGCGCGCCACTTCGTGAATGAGACGCGCCATGCAATGCTGCCATGCCCGAGTGGCGGCCATTTTTGACATAACAGGGGTGCATCCATGAAATTCATTCGCCCGTTCCTGCTCGCTACCGCCGCAATTGCCATGCCGGCGGCGCCAGCCGTGGCCGACCACCATGGCGGACAGCCGGTTGCCGCCCCGGCCAGCGAACAATCCGAACATGACCAGCTCCACGCACTGTTCGCGGATTCCGATGCGCGCGAGCTGGCGCTCAATCCGCTCAGCCGCTTGTTTCGCGGCGATGACAAGGATGCGGACCGGCTTGGCGACTATCTGACCGATGCCCAGTTCCTGGCCAGCCGGACCGATACCCAGCTCAACCTCGCGCTGTTGGCACTGATCGACCGCAGCAAACTGAACCAGACTGACCAGCTTGCCTATGACGTGTTCAAATACCAGCAGGAACAGGCGCTGCGCGGCCAGACCGATGAACTTCGCGCGCTGACCGAGGTCCGCCCGGTCAACCATTTTTCGGGCTTCCACACTTTCTATCCCACCTTCGCCAGCGGGCAGGGGGCGGCGCCTTTCAAGACGCTTGCCAATTACGAAGACAACCTGTCGCGTCATGACGATTACATCGTGATCACCGACCGTGCGATCGGCAAGTTCCGCGAAGGCATGAAGAGCGGGGTGCTGGAAACCCGGCTGACCATCGACCGGGTGATCAAGCAGCTCGATACACAGCTCGCCATTCCGGTGGAGGATTCGCAGTTCATGGGGCCGCTCAAGGTCTTTCCGGACGGATTCTCGCAGGCAGACAGGGATCGCCTTACTGCCGCTTACAAGGCCAAGACCAACGACATTTACAAGGCGCATGAGCGGCTGCGCGATTTCCTGCGCGACGAATATCTGCCGGTCGCGCGCGAAAACGTTGGCCTCAGCCAGATGAAGGGCGGCGAAAAACTCTATGCCCTGATGATCGAGCAGACCACGACCTTGCCGCTAACCGCCGATTACGTGCATAATCTCGGCCTGAGCGAAGTGGCCCGGATCAAGGGCGAAATGGAAAAGCTCAAGGCCGAAGTCGGATTTACTGGCACGCTGGGCGAATTCTTCGACTTCGTCCGCACCGATGCGCAGTTCAAGCCGGAAAGCCGCGAAGCGCTGACGCAGAGCTATTACGATATCGGCAAGCAGGTCGATGCAAAGATCGGGGATTATTTCTCGCTGCTTCCCAAATCGGATCTGAAGATCCAGCCTTATGACCCGGCGATCGAGCAGTTCAGCGCCGGCGGCTCGTATCAGCAGGGCACGCCCGACGGCTCGCGCCCGGGCACCTTCTATTTCAACGCCTATGACCTGCCCAGCCGCCTGACCACGGGCAATGTCACGCTTTATCTGCATGAGGGCGCGCCGGGCCACCATTTTCAGATCAGCCTGGCGCAGGAAAACGATGCCCTGCCAGCGTTCATGCGCTTCGGCGGCAATACCGCCTTTGTCGAGGGCTGGGCGCTGTATGCCGAAACGCTGGGCTATGAGATGGGGTTCTTTGACGACCCGTGGAACCGCTATGGCACGCTGCAGGACGAACAGATGCGGGCCATGCGCCTGGTGGTCGACAGCGGCATTCATGCCAAGGGCTGGAGCCGCGAACAGGCGATCGATTTCATGCTGGAAAATTCGGGCATGACCCGCACCGAAGTGGTGGCCGAAGTCGAACGCTATATCGCCATCCCCAGCCAGGCGCTGGCCTACAAGATTGGCGCGCTCAAGATTCAGGAATTGCGCCAGCGGGCGGCACAAGCGCTGGGCGACGGGTTTGACATCAAGGAATTCCATGCCCAGGTGCTGAACACCGGCGCGCTGCCGCTGGCGGTGCTGGAGGAGAAGATCGACCGCTGGATCGCGGCGAAGAAGGGATAGCGCCATCGCCGCCGGGGCGGCGGCAGCGATGACGCAAGCCCCGGCGCGGCGCGATCAGGCCAGCGCTTCGGCCAGGTTCTCGTATCCTGCCGCGAAATCCTGCTTGAACTGCTGAACCACCTGCCCGGCAGAGGTAACCTCGCGCACCAGCCCCACACCCTGGCCCACCCAATAGGAGCACAGCTCACGCGCCTTGGGATTGCCGTTCACCGCCGCCTTGTCGATCGCGCGCAGCGCGGGTTCAGACAGCAGCATCATCAGCGGCATGGGCAGCGCGGGCAGGCCAGCCTCTTCCCACATGGCGTGCCAGCCGCTGCGCAGCTGGCGGCTGTATTTGCCGGTGCGGTGCTTGGAACGGATCGTGTCGCGGCTGGTGGCAGCAACCATCTTGTCGCGGAACACCTCGTTTGTTTCCGCCTCGCTCGTCGCCAGCCACACGCTGCCGCACCAAGCGCCCGCAGCGCCCATTGCCATCATCCCGGCCATTTGCTTGCCGTTCATGATTCCGCCCGCCGCCAGCACCGGAATGTCGGCACCGGCCTGCTCGATCGCCTGCAGCACTTCGGGGATCAGCACGATGGTGGACACCTCGCCGCAGTGCCCGCCGCCTTCGCCGCCCTGCGCCACGATGATATCCACCCCGGCCTCGATCTGCTTCATCGCATGTTCCTTGGCGCCAACCAGCGCCGCCACCGGGATGCCGTGCTTCTTGCCCGCCGCGATCATCTGCGGCGGGGCGGTGCCCAGCGCATTGGCGATCAGGCGGACGGGGTGATTGAAGCTCACCTCCAGCAGTTCCTGCCCCAGCGATGTATTGGGCCGCTGCGACCCGCCAAGCGGCGCGGCGGCATCTTCGCTGATCCCCGCCTCGCGCAGGATCTGCCGGGTAAAGTCACGATATTGCTGCGGGATTGCCGCGATGACCTCATCCGCCGTCACCGAATGGTCGACCGCCTGCACCTCCGGGATCAGCACGTCGACACCGTAAGGCTTGCCGTCGATGTGATCGTCGATCCACTGCAGCTCTACCTCAAGCTGCTCAGGCGTAAAGCTGACCGCGCCCAGCACGCCGAAACCGCCCGCGCGGCTGACGGCGGCAACCACGTCGCGGCAATGCGAAAAGGCAAACAGCGGGAATTCGCAACCCACCATCTCGGTCATGCGGAACGGCATCGTTTTTCTCTCCTCTGGCAATTCGTTCTATCCATAGCGCAGCCTGCCGCAAGCGCGACCTGACACATTTGATTCTGGTCAATGAGCCCCTGCATTATATGCTCCATCCTTGAACGTGAGAGGAGTGTGCCATGAATTCCATCGACCGCATCGAACCGAAGACAGAGACCCAGCACGTGGACGTGCTGATCGCGGGGGCGGGAATCTCGGGAATCGGCTCTGCCTATCACCTGCAGCACCAATGCCCGGGGAAAAGCTATGCCATCCTTGAGATGAAGGACACATTCGGCGGAACCTGGGAAACGCACAAATATCCCGGCGTGCGTTCGGACAGCGATCTTTACACCTTCGGCTATCGCTTCAAGCCGTGGGTGGGCGCACCGATCGCCAGCGCGGAGGAAATCCTCAAATATATGGGCGAGGTGATCGAGGAAAACGGGATCGGTGAGCACATCTTCTATGGCCACCGGATCACGCGCTGCTCGTTTTCGCGGACAAGCAATTTGTGGACGGTGGAGGCGGTCCGGCTGGCAGACGGGGCACAGCGCGTGTTCACCTGCAAATTCCTGTGGATGTGCCAGGGCTATTACGACCATGAAAAGCCCTACATCCCGCCCGAATGGCACGAGCTTGGGCTGGCGGATTTCAAGGGTGACTTCGTCCACGCCCAGCTATGGGATCCGGATTATGACTATGCCGGCAAGCGGATACTGGTGATCGGGTCAGGCGCGACTGCGGCCACCGTGGTGCCCGAATTCGCCGATAAGGCCGCGCATGTCACCATGCTGCAGCGCTCGCCGACCTATTTCTATTGCAGCGAGAACAAGAACGAGCTGGCCGACCGGCTGCGCGAAATCGGCATTGACGAGCCAACCGTCCACCGCGTCGTGCGCGCGCAGATCATGCATGACCAGGATCTGATGACGCGGCGCTGCCAGGAAGAGCCGGACGTGGTGTTCGAAGAGCTGAAGGAACTGGTACGTGCCTTTACCGGCAAGCCCGATTTCGAGTTCGAGCCGCATTTCACCCCCAAATACCGGGTGTGGCAACAGCGGCTGGCCTTCTGCCCCGAAGGCGATGTTTTCCGCGCGGCGGTGGCAGGCAGGCTGACAGTCGTGACGGACGAGATCGAGCGCTTCACCGAAAATGGCGTGCGTACCGCCTCGGGCGAGGAGATCGAGGCTGACCTGATCGTGGCAGCAACCGGATTCCAACTGTCGGTGATGGGCGACATCCCGTTCTTCGTGGACGGCGAAAAGGTCGACTGGCACGAAACCGTTACCTATCGCGGGATGATGTTCACCGGCGTTCCCAATATGGTCTGGGTGTTCGGCTATTTCCGCGCCAGCTGGACCTTGCGGGTCGATATGCTGGGCGATTTCGTTTGCGCGCTGCTTAACCACATGGATGAGAAACATGCCGCGCGGGTCGAAGTGGCACTGCGGCCCGAAGACGAAGGGATGGAACTCCACCCATGGATCGAGCGCGACAATTTCAATCCCGGCTATCTGATGCGCGGGCTCGACAAATTGCCGCGCCGGGGTGACAAGCCCGAATGGCGGCACAACCAGGATTACTGGCGCGAAAAGGACGAGATACCCAGGATCGATCTCGATGCACCGGAATTCGTCTATAGCGGCCCGTGCCGTGAGACTGCTGACAAGATCGATATGGAACTGGCTGGCGGATAATCGCCGCAAGCCGCAGGGGGAGGATACAGGCGATGGACAGCACCTTCGATCCGGTCGCGTGGAGCGCCACGCTGCTTGGCACCTTTGCGATTGCAGTTGCGGTTGGCGCGCTGAGAACGCCGGGCAAATGGGCGCAGATGGTGCTTGAAATCGAGGAATCGCCCGCGCTGCAATTGCTGTGCGGCTTTGCCGAACTGTTCATCGGCGCGGCGATCTATCTCATCAACCCATGGGATTCGGCTGACCTGCTATCGATGCTGATGAAGGCTATCGGCGGGCTGATGATGGCCGAGGCGCTGGTGGTGATGGCGATTTCCGATCTCTATTTCCAGACCTGGCTCAAGAATCTGGCGGCGATGCGCCGCGGCTGGCCGATTGCGACACTGGTGATAGGCGCGGCGCTGGCGGGCGCGGGGATGCTGCGCTTCGTGTGAGGTAAGGTCTGCCACGCGCTGGAGACCTGACCTTAGCCAAGGTTGAATACGCGGCGGGCATTGCCGGATAGGAAGGCCTCACGGTTCTCGTCATCGAGGCCCAGTTCGGCAAGCTTTTCAAGGCAGCGTGCAGGCGATAGCATCGGCCAATTGGTACCGAACATCACCCGGCTGCGCCCCGGCCCCTTCATATACTCGACAAAGGCAGGCGGCAGGCGGTGCACCGCATAGGCCGATGTATCGACATGGAAATTGGGGAATTTGATCGTCATGGTCAGCAATTGGTCGATCCACGGGAAGCCGACGTGGCCGCCGACAACCACCAGTTCCGGGAAGTCAAGCATCACACGCTCGAGATAGGGCAGTGGCCGCCCGGTTTCTGATGTCAGCAGCGGGCCGGTATGGCCAATTTGGGTGCAGAAAGGCACACCAGCATCTACGCATGCGGCATAGATGGGGTAATATCGCCGATCGTCAGGGGTGAGTTCCCACAGCCATGGCACCACGCGCACCCCGACAAAGCGCTTGCCATCCACCCATTTGCGGATTTCGCGCACAGCTTCCATCGGCCTGTTCAAATTTACACTGGCAAGGCCGCGCAGCCTGCCCGGCGCGGTGTCGATCTGTTCGGAAACTTCTTCATTGCTGATCAGTGAGCCATTGGGGCCATACCATGCCGAAAGGATCGAAACATCGACACCTGCCGCGTCCATGGCATCTACCGTTGATGCAACTGTCGGAAGGATACGATCGCTGTCCTGGCCGGTCCAGCGAAGCAGCGGTGCCAGCCATGGTTGTGCCGCCATCCGCTCGGTCGTGATTTGTGCCCAAACGTCAATCGCGCCCATGTTTCGAATCCTCATTGAATATAGTTTACTAGTGAAGTATATTTGCGCTCGGGAATGGGGGCAAGGAAAATGAGCAAGAACGGTACGGCCGCAGAAAGCCGCATTTTTTTCAACCTGCAGCGCGCCGCGCATTCGCTGAAAAAGCGCGCTGACTATGCGTTGCTGGCTGAAGGTGAAATTACGACGGCACAGGCCGCTGCGCTGATGATCATCGGCCAGAGGGCGCCTGTCTCGCAGCGTGAGGTCGCCAGAATCCTGGAGCAGAATGAATCCGCGATGACGGCTATGGTCAGGCGGCTGATGGCGCTGGGCTATGTAGAGAGGCAGCGTGCGGCAGACGATGTGCGCAGATGGGATCTGTTGATCACGACGGCAGGGGCCAATGCGCTCAAACAAGCCGGGCAAGCATTTGGCCAAGTTAATCGGGCGATTGAGGCCAGGCTGAGCCCACATGAGATTGCCGAGCTTGCCCGTTTGCTGAACCTCCTGTCTGACCGTGCAGATCAATCATAATTCGATTTCTCTCCAGATCGCCCCGTTCACAGCTGAGTGAGCGCGGGATGCGCTTCGTTTAGCCACCAGTGGAATTGCCGCCCTTAATCCCTCGTTGGGATTGCAGCGACATGTACTTTGCGTCTTTCGGCCAGGTCATTGGTAATGGTCCAGTCAGGGCCAATGGCTGCTCATTTTAACACCCAATACACATTTCTCTCCCGGCTTGACTATTTCAATCCCGGCCGAATCATGCATATTGACAACAGGTTGGACACATCGGGAAGGACGTTGGATGTTTTTGGTCGCAATCTTTTTCGGAATTATCTGCGCGCCGATTTGCGCCGCGATTGCCAAATCAAAGAACCGGGATGCCGGCATGTGGGGCCTGATGGGGTTCCTTTTCAGCTTCTTCGCCGTCATCGCAATTGCATTGATGGGCAAGCGGGAGCCGCAAAGCGTGGTGATATCGGGGGCCGCACCAAGCGCGACCCCGGCACAGCCGGTAGCGCCCAGCCTTAGCCTCGCCGAAGAAATAGGTCGCTGGAAAGAATTGCTGGATAGCGGGGCGATCTCTGACGAGGAATTTGCCGCGAAAAAAACAGAATTGCTTACCCGTCAATGAATCCTGGTAGGAAAAAGTGATCATGCGCCGCACCGTCATACTCATATTCGCCGCCATCATCTTCCTCTTCCCGCCTTACTATGACCAGGGCTTTTTCTCGAGCGACTGGGGCTGGATGTTCATCACCGATGCCTTTCCGCCCTTTGCGCAGGATATCTGGTGGCTCGTCTGGATCGTGGAATTCGTACTCCTGGGCATTGTCAACATGGTGTGGAAACGTTCAGAAACACCGCAGCAGCTTGCGATCACCGGCCAATCGCAAGGCCATGCCACGCCAGTTGCCGCGCAGCCCACAAAAGACGTTGCCACAGAGCTTGGCAAGCTCAACGAGCTGCGTATCGCAGGCGCCTTGAGTGATGAGGAATTCGCCGAGCAGAAGGCAAGATTGTTGGGGGAAAAGGCTGCAGCTGGCAGCATGGCCGCATCGGCACCTGCCGCCACCGAACGTTCTTCAGGTGCTCCGCGCGCAACCACATCAACCGTTTACCCCACCGCCAGGGTCCAAGCTGCTGTCGAGGCGGGCATGGCAGGCGGTATCAGAAACTTCCACAACGTTGCCGTGGTCCACCACCTGCTGTGGAGGTTTGACCTACCGGTTCCCCCGACACCATATCTTGATGCCGACCAGAAAATGCTGGGTGCGTTTGTGGCTGCAGCAGGCCTGATATTCGGCTTGCTGATGACGCTATTCGGCCATCTTGTTTTCGATGAGGCAAGCTTTGGCAGTTTTGCCTTCCTTACACTGGCATTCGGCGGGTTGATGTTCATTACGGTTCCGTTCCAGGCCCGCAAATTGCGCAGCAAGCACAATCTGCCCGAATGGAACGACCTGCCGGGCGGCAGTTAGGCACAGCCTTTCCGAAAGCTCTGCACTGCGTCTTTACTGGCGGCCTCCACGGGTCTATCGCAATGCTATCCCCGGGGAGCCAGCAGTCTGGCTGAGAGGTGTGGGTATGCTCCGCACGACCCGTCGAACCTGAACCGATTAGCATCGGCGGAGGGAGTGGATGGCGCGCGCATTCCCGCCACCACTCTCCCGCTGTGAGGAGAGTTTTCACATGGCCGACATCAACAGCAAGCTCGAAATAGGCGTTACCACCGGGCCGATCCGCGGCAGCCGCAAGGTGCATGTCGGTGCGCGTACCGGCAGCGGCATCCGGGTTGCCATGCGCGAGATCGACCTTGAGGGCGATGAGCCCAGCCTGCGGGTCTATGACACCTCCGGCCCCTATACCGATCCCGCAGCTACCATCGACATCCAGGCCGGCCTGCCCGCGCTGCGGCGCGAATGGATCATGGCGCGCGGCGATGTCGAGCAATATGACGGGCGCGAGGTCAAGCCGGAGGATAACGGCCAGCCCAAAGGCGGTTCGGGCCCAGACCGTTCGGGCGGCGTGCCCCCGTTCCCCAATGTGGTGAAGCGCCCGCTGCGCGCCAAACCCGGCGCCAATGTCAGCCAGATGCACTATGCCCGCCGGGGCATCATCACGCCCGAGATGGAATATGTGGCAGAGCGCGAGAATCTGGGGCGCGAAACGGCGAAGGAACTGATCGCGGCCAATCGCGAAGGCGCGCAAAGCTGGGGCGCGCAGATCCCCGATCTCATCACTCCCGAATTCGTTCGTGACGAAGTGGCGCGGGGCAGGGCGATCATCCCCTCCAACATCAACCACCCCGAGTCAGAGCCGATGGCGATCGGGCGCAACTTCCTGGTCAAGATCAACGCCAATATCGGCAATTCGGCGGTGGCGAGCGACGTTGCGGCCGAAGTCGACAAGATGGTGTGGTCCACCCGCTGGGGCGCGGACACGGTGATGGACCTCAGCACGGGGCGCAACATCCACGACACGCGCGAATGGATCGTGCGCAATTCGCCCGTGCCGATCGGCACCGTGCCGATCTACCAGGCGCTGGAAAAGGTTGGCGGCGTGGCCGAGGAGCTGACTTGGGAAATCTTCCGCGACACTCTGATCGAGCAGGCCGAGCAGGGCGTCGACTATTTCACCATCCATGCGGGCGTGCGCCTGCCCTATGTCCCGCTCGCCGCCAAGCGCGTGACCGGCATCGTATCGCGCGGCGGATCGATCATGGCGAAATGGTGCCTTGCGCATCACAAGGAAAGCTTCCTCTACGAGCATTTCGACGAGATCACCGAGATCATGAAGGCCTATGACATCGCCTATTCGCTGGGTGACGGCCTGCGCCCCGGATCGATCGCCGATGCCAATGACGAGGCGCAGTTTGCCGAGCTCTACACGCTGGGCGAGCTCACCCACCGCGCCTGGAAACAGGATGTGCAGGTGATGATCGAGGGGCCGGGCCACGTGCCGATGAACAAGATCAAGGAGAACATGGACAAGCAGCTGGAGGTGTGCGGCGAGGCACCCTTCTACACGCTCGGCCCGCTCGTCACCGATATCGCGCCGGGATATGACCATATCACCAGCGGCATCGGCGCGGCGCAGATCGGCTGGTACGGCACGGCGATGCTCTGCTACGTCACGCCCAAGGAACACCTCGGCCTGCCTGACCGGGACGATGTGAAGGTGGGCGTCATCACCTACAAGCTTGCCGCCCACGCGGCCGATCTTGCCAAGGGGCATCCGGCGGCCAAGCTGCGCGACGATGCGCTGAGCAAGGCCCGCTTCGAATTCCGCTGGCGCGACCAGTTCAACCTGTCATTGGACCCGGATACCGCCGAGCAATATCATGACCAGACCCTGCCCGCAGAAGGCGCCAAGACGGCGCATTTCTGCAGCATGTGCGGGCCCAAGTTCTGTTCGATGAAGATCAGCCAGGACGTGCGCGATTTTGCTTCGCGGCAGAACCAGGGCGCGGATGGCTTCATCGCCAGCATGCAGAGCGGGGCCGAGGCTGCGGCCGCGAGCCGCGAGGCCGCGCTGAAGGGAATGGCGGAGATGGCGGAGAAATACCGCGACGGCGGGGATCTGTATGTGAAGGCGGGGGACTAACCTTCCCCCATCCGTTCACCCCGCGCCCGCCAAAGGGACATCGACCATATGAAGCAAGTTCTCATTCTTGTGCCAATCGCCCTGCTGGCGGCCTGCAATTCGCAGCCATCCAGTGAAGCTGATCCCGCCGCAGATGGCGGTTCTGCCACCACCACGCCCGCTCCACCGCAGGCGGACCAGCCATTGCCCCCGGAACAACCCGCCGCCTGGGATCTCGCCGCGAGCGATGAAGGCACGGTACTGCTGTTCCCGGCCACGGGCGATGCGGTGATCAGGCTGTTCTGTCCCGCCGGCAAAGGCGAGATTCTCGTCAACGTCCCCGCTCTGCGCCCGATCGGTAGCGAGGAGCGGCTGAGCTTTGGCAGCGGCGGGAACGTCGAGGCACTGGTCGCCGATACGCGCGGTGACAGCCAGCGCGGCGGCGTTAGCGGCACCGGCGCGGTGCCGGGCAATCTTGGTGCGCTGATCGGCGGGCCGATCTCGGTCAACTATGGCGCGCAGAACAGCGGCCCGCACCCGGCACCACCACCAGAGCTTGCCCGCGCCTTCATTGCCGCCTGCGGCTAGAGTGATTTCGAGCCAGATGGAATCATCTGGCGACTCGGAAATCACGGCAAACAAAAGATAAACTGGAGTCGTTGCGGTTCAATCAGAACCGGAACGACTCTAGAGCGCGGACGGCTTCATCGCCAGCGTGCAGGGCGGGGCCGATATACCGCGACGGCGGCGGTCTGTATGTGAAGGCGGGCGAATAGGCGCGGGGGCACGCATTCCTCCCCGTAGCGGGGAGGGGGACCAGCCACCGGCTGGTGGAGGGGAGCTGCATTCGGGCGCTGGAAATTTCGGGGACAGAAATTTCGGGGACAGGGAATTTCGGACAGAGAATTCCAAGGACAGGGGAATCCCTGGGAATTCAGCGGACAGCATACTCAATTCCTAACCCCCCGGCACCAGTTTCTCCACCAGCGCCCGCAGTTCGCTGGGGGTCGTGTGCCCCGCCACGATCTCGTGATAGCCGATCCCGGCCTTGCGCAGCGCTTCCTTCTTCACCGCATCGCGCGCGGCGGCGGCGGCCTGATGATGACCGTTGCCCTGATACTCAAGCGCGTGGCGCACGCAGCAATGCTCATCCATCAGCGCGAAATCGACGCGCTTTGAGTTGACTGCGAGGTAGGCGTCCTTGTCTGGGCTGGCGAGGAATTCACCCAGTGAAACCTGCGCCATCACCTGCCATTTCGGATTGCGCGCGATCACCGCCTGGTCGAGCGCCACGAACACTTTCGCTTCGGGCCGGTTGAGCAAGGCGCGCTGTGTGAAAGCGGCGTTCATGACGGTTTGAAGCTGATCAGTGGCCAAAGGGAAGCCGTATTTCGCGGCTTTCTCTTGCGCTCTTAGTTTCTTCAGAGCCAGGCCGCCGTTCGAAGCCTTTCGGCCCCGCCAATAGGCCTTGCGCTTCTCGCGATCCTGCGTTTCTACGAATCGCTCCACGGCCATTCCAATAACCGCGCCCATGATAAGGACGATTACAAATGCAAATGGATGATCTTGAAGAAACTCCATTTTGCCAGGCTATTACATCATTTGATTAGAACAAGCTTAAATCGGAATTGGTATTGCTTGGATATGCACCCGTTCTATGAGTTAAGCCCTTCCGCGTGATCCTGCCGATACCTGGCGAAAAGTGGTTCAGCGCTTCAATGCATCGCCAACTCATCCACATTTCGAATATCCGCAGTCGGCGCAACTGAGGCAGCCCTCCTGCTTTACGGTAGAATATGAACCGCACTGCGGGCAGGTAACAGACGGAGGCCTTCTTTGTTCATCGGGCGCAAATGCAGTGGCGGCGTCAACTTCGTCGTTGGTGTTTTCCAGTCCCTTGATTCCCTCCAAATGCCGCATGACGATGTCGCCAATGGCCGCCAGTAGAGAGGGGACGTAGCGGCCTTTCATCCATGCACCCCCACGCGGATCGAACACTGCCTTCAGCTCCTCGGCAACAAAGGACACGTCGCCGCCGCGCCTGAATACGGCAGAAATCATCCGCGTAAGCCCGAGGGTCCAGGCGTAATGCTCCATATTCTTCGAATTGATGAAAATCTCGAATGGTCGGCGGTCGGATCCTTCGGCCAAATCGTTGATGGTAATATACAGCGCATGTGGACTATCAGGCCATTTGAGCTTGTAAGTCGTGCCGTCCAGACAATCTTCACGCGGGGTTAGCGCGAGCGGTTCCGGTTTGACCTGCCCTTTCTGCGCGGATGGAGCCGAAAGCACCGATCCGGTGATCGCGTTAGGCCGATAAGTCGTCAGGCCTTTACAGCCCAAATGATACCCTTCGACATAGATATCGGCGAACGATTCGAAGTCGATATCCTCAGGGCAGTTGACGGTCTTGGAGATCGAACTGTCGATCAATGCTTGCGCCGCCGCCTGCATGGCCAGATGATCACTCGGTGTCAGTGTCTGGGCGGAGACGAACAGCTCCTCCGGCACGGGGGTCTCGCCAAACTTTTTGCGCCATACCTTCATGGCAAAATCGACTACCGGTTCAAACCGCGGCGACCCATCAGGCTGAAGAATTCGCCGGTCATAACTATAGGCGAAGACCGGTTCGATACCGGAGGAGACATTGCCGGCCAGCATCGACGTTGTGCCGGTCGGAGCGATCGAAGTGAGGCAGCCATTGCGCAAGCCGTGCTCGCGGATAAGTTCTCGGACATCTTCATCGAGATCTCTGAGATTGAGCTGTTCAAGAATTGCTTGATTGTAAGCGGGAAATACCCCTTTCTCCTGCGCGAGAAGTGCCGAAGCCCTGTAGGCTTCCTGTTTGATCGTGGTCAGCCAACTACGTGTAAGCTCGACAGCCGCAGAACTGCCATAGGTCTTGCTGCAAAACAGCAGAGCGTCGGCGAGACCTGTGATGCCGAGCCCGATCCGGCGTTTGTCTTTCGCTTCCGCCTCCTGCTCAGGCAACGGATAACGCGAGACATCGATTACATTGTCCAGCATGCGCACCGCAGTGTGAACGAGGTTCGCCAATTCCTCAGCATCGATCGCAGCGTCCTGATGGAACGGATCGCGCACCAACCGCGCCAGATTGATTGAGCCCAGCAAACAGGCTCCGTAAGGAGGCAGCATCTGCTCACCGCATGGATTGGAGGCGCTGATTGTTTCGCAATAGGCAAGATTGTTGGCCCGATTCACACGGTCGACAAAGATCACTCCTGGCTCGGCACAATCATAGGTCGCCCGCATTAGCTGATTCCACAGGTCGCGCGCGCGGAGCGTTTTGAAAGGCGTTCCGTTAAACGACAGCGCCCAATCATCATCCGCACCTAGCGCGGTCATGAATTCATCTGTGACTAGCACAGAGACATTGAAATTGCGGAACCGGCCTGGGTCGCGTTTCGCATCAATGAACGCTTCAATATCGGGATGATCAATTCTGAGGCATCCCATCATCGCACCGCGGCGGGCACCCGCAGACTGGACTGTGCGGCACATCGAATCCCAGCAGTCCATGAAGGAAAGCGGTCCTGATGCCTCTGCGCCAACACCGTGAACCGCGGCTCCTTTCGGGCGGATCGTGGAAAAATCCATCCCCACCCCGCCGCCTTGCTGCATGGTTAGGGCAGCTTCCTGCAAGTGATCGAAAATTCCCCTTAAAGTGTCCGGGATGGTGCCCATCACGAAGCAATTGAACAGAGTGACTTCCCGGGCAGTGCCCGCTCCGGCAATGACCCGCCCGGCTGGCATGAAACGGAAATCATGCATCGCTCCGATAAAGCTGTCGCGCCAGTGGGCACGTCTTTCCGGTATTTCGGCCAGTGCCAAAGCCTGTGCTACTCTTTGCGTTGTTGATCCATAATCGGTGTCGCCTTGCGCTGAAATGCCTTCATCTGCGGCGAAGCGATATTTGGAGTTCCAGATTTCCTCAGCAAGTCTATCGTCGAACATGGCTATCCCCAATATGTTGAGGGTATCTCATAAGTTCATCCACGAGATGTTGAATTGACCTAGAGCAAAGTCGTCATTCTTGAGAGAAAATTTAATTGGCCGGCACACATTTCGGCGAACCCATGAATTGACGATGGGTTTTGCGGGAAATGCCGCGGGCGCCTCGCCGCTTTCCTACTCGCGCTGCATCTGCACAGTTTGCGGACATGCAAATCGCCCGGCCTCGATCACGCAAGCGCCCCGCAATCAGCTGCTCTCGGCGCGCCATTTTCCCCTGTGCGGGCTGCGCCGGATTATTGCCAAGGACCGTGTTCCATGTGTTCCATCTTGCAGGGCTTTGCCCCGCGCAGCTACGCGGTGCCGGTGAAGTATCGCACCACGTCGAGCGCATCGACTGCCAGCGAAATTCCGTCCACCACCAGATAGACGATCAGATATTTGCCGAAAGCCGAGGCCGGGTCGGCAATGTCCCTGCGCTTCATCAGGATCCAGCCATAGACCGGGGTCCAGAACACCAGATGCGCCAGGCCCAGCAGGCGGACATAGCCATATTGATCGTAGAGCCAGTTCATCAGCATCGCCGCGCCGAAAAAGGCACCCAGAATGGCCAGCGCGGGCCAACAGATCTTCCACGCGCCGCTATCGCCACGGCGGGCGACGAAGAACACCGCCGCCAGATTGACGGCCATCAACAGGCCGATCCATGCCTGCAGCCACAGTGGCTGCTGCATCATCGCCTCAGCGAGCGTGGGGGAGAGGGTGGTGCTATCATTCATGGTGCGACCGCTTTCGGCTGGGCGCGCCTACGCGCGCGATTGAAGGCGGCATCTTATCCGCCGCACGAAGCAGGTCAATCGGCGAGCTGGGTGCTGATCCTAACCGTTCTTCATATTTTCCAGCCCCTTGATCCCGCCGGGTTTCAGGCTGGGCTGGCTGGCATTCTGTTTAGGCCCCTTGTCCGCTTTGGGCTTGCGTACTTCTCGGCTTTTCTTGCGTTGACCCTTGGCCATGGCATTTTCCAATCGGGGCGGCATGCCCCATCGCATCTATATATGCAGTGTAGAATTGTGTCCAAACAAAACTCAGGAGAAAAGAAATAATAAATAGTAATTGGTTGAAAATCAGAAATAAATGATTATATATTAAAGTGCTACCAGTCGTGAACGACGGTTTTTAATATTGAAAAGTATTACCTCCTTTATTTTTCGCCTCTTAGCACCGTGCACAAACGGCCGCTTTTGGTCGCCTGCATGTGACAAAAGGAACTTTATCATGGCCCATTTTGGCAAGATCAAATCATATGACAGCGGCAAGGGTGCGGGCATGATCTCCCCTGAAAAGGGCGGCGATGCACTGCCGTTCAAGAAGTCCGACCTGCAGCAGCAGGGCCAGGAACCCAAGATCGATCAGCGCTATGGTTATGAAACCAAGCAGGTCGATGGCGGCGTAAGGCATGCTGTGAGCCTCCAGATGGAGCAGGGTCAGAAGGAACAGGCCAGCTCGCCGCGGGCCTAATGTTCAACGCTCGCCGGGGCCGCTGTGATCAGCGTCCCCGGCTTGCCCTGTGAATCCTCTTTCATGCGCCAGTACCGGAGCCGGCATTATGGACCTTAACGAACTGCTTCATGCCCACCAAGTCGCTGCCATGCGTGCGAGCGAGGCGGTTGAGGCGGCAGAGCGCCAGACGCAGTTTGGCATTATTGCAAGCTATGCGGAGCGTATCCGCGAACACCGTATGGCGAACGGCGTTCCCGATACCAGCATCCCCTTTCTCGATGGCGAAACGCCGCGATCGGAACTTGCCCCGTGACCATCATCAAGGCCGCCAGCATCGCTGATTGGGAAGACGAGGGAGGCGCGTTGAGCGCCTTTGCGGGTGCCCTGCCGGAAGGAATCACCACGAAGCTTGTCCGTGAATACACGGTTGGGCCGTACCGCTATACCGATCTGTCCCACGCGATATCCGAACGGAACCGCCAGGCGCAATCAATGGCTGGCTGAACGGATTTCGAACAACCATTTCCATCAGCCATTTCCATCAGCGGCCCAGCTTTACCAGCACCTTGTCCAGTTCCTGCAGGAATCGTGACCGGTCGGCTTTGCTGAACGGCGGCGGACCGCCACCGGCACCATCCATTCCGGCGCGCAAATCTTCCATGATCGCGCGCGTCGCAATCGCGCCGCCAATGCTGGCGGCGTCGAACGGTTTGCCATTGTGCGCAAGCACCCTTGCGCCCGCCTTCAGGCACCGTTCGGCCAGCAGGATATCGGCGGTGATCACCACACTGCGCGCGTCGGCATGTTCGGCGATCCAGTTGTCCGCAGCATCGAAGCCGCCATCCACCACCACGCGCTTGACCCGCTCGTTATCAGGAATCCGGAACGGGCTGTTGCTGACGATCCGCACCTGCGCCTTGTGGCGAGTGGCCACGCGGTAGATTTCTTCCTTTACCGGACAGGCATCGGCGTCGACGAGAATGGTGACAGGCGCGGGCATTGCAGCAGGTTCTAGCGCCTTTGGCGGCCGATACCCAAGCTTTCCTACGCGCGCGAAATCTGGCCTAACCTGCGGCATGGAATGTTCGCAACGTGCTCCCATTATCCGCGCCCTTTGGTTGCGCGTTTGGCCGGGGGCTTTTCTTTCCTTTGGAGCGTGTTCCATGTGTTCCATCCTGTAGGATTATCTGGCTGCGCCGCGTCCGATTTCGCTGGATTTGGCGGCGCCAATCCCCATCTTGAATCAAGGAAGAAACGATAAGAGAGGAGCATCCCCCATGCAGTTCCAGTTCAATTCCGATTCCAGCGTGATGGGCACAGAAAATGTCGCCGAAAGGATCGAGGCGTCGGTTCGCCACCGTCTAGAGCGGTTCGAAGATCGCCTGACCCGGCTCGAAGTCCATGTCAGTGACGAGAACGGGCGCAAGGGCGGGGGGGATGACAAGGCCTGCACCATCGAGGCGCGCCCGCGCGGCAGCAAGCCGATCGGCGTTACTGCACATGCCGCCGATGTCGATACTGCAGCGCGGCAGGCTGCGGGCACACTGGCCCAGCGGCTTGAGCGGCATTTCGGCAAGGCTGAACGGCACAAGCACGATCCCTCGCCCGACAAGGTGATGTAGCGCGCGTGGCGCCCGGGGACTTCCCCCGGAGCTAGATCTTGTTGCTTTGCTCAAGCTGATCGAGCAGCTCTTCGACCTGCTGCTCGATAATGGCCGAACTGTCGCCGCCGCCATAGCTCAGCAGCCCGCTGGAGAAAGTGGTGCCGAACGTGTCGGCCAGCGATTTGGTCTGCAGCACACCAGAGGCGAACTCGCGCGTGGTGAGCGATTCGAGCGGGTGAATGAAGGTGCCCCACACCAGCTCTTGCGCCACGGCATAGCGGGCATCGAGCGCGGTATCGAAATTGGCCTGGAGCAGGCGCATCAGTGCCTCTTCGGGCAGGGCTTCGGCCAGCGAGACGGGGGTGAGGATGCGCATGCGATCGTTGACCGGATCGGTCACCACCAGGATCTGCACCTCATCGATCGCAAATTGCCAGTTGTTCGCCTGGCGCTGCGCATCGGGATCGAGCGCTTCTATCACCTCGGCGATCCGCTCAATCGCGGCGCGCCGCTCGGGCTCGATGTCAGCCGGGGCTAGGGGCGCTGCCTCTTCGCTCTGGTCCGGTGCCAGGTCCGAAAAGTCATCGAGCGGGCCGCTGTCTTGCGCTGGCGCATTGCCCTGGCTCAATGCGGGCGCCGCCGACGCCAGCAATGCAAGGCAGGCAGCAAAAGCCAGTGATTTACGACACACCATGATCAATCCCCCATGCTACATGGTGCCGGGCACCAGTGGCTGGTTCGCCGGAACTGAGGGAATTGTTACGTGCCGATCGAACGGGCCAGCCTACTGGCCCGATGGGTCAACGAAATTGCCCGCTCCGATATTGGCATTGACCACGCCGCCGTCGATCGGGATGGTGGTGCCCACCACATAATCGCCTGCGCGGCTGAGGAGGTAGATCGCGCCAGCGGCCATATCCTCGGTCACACCGATGCGGCCCGAAGGAATGCCCTTCTCGACCAGATCGGCATTGTCGCGCGCGGCGCGGTTCATATCCGACGGGAAGGCCCCCGGGCCGATGCCGTTGACGATGATGTTCTCCCTGGCAAGCTCTGCCGCCATCCGCCGGGTCAGGTGGATCAGCCCGGCCTTCGACGCCTGATAGGGATAGGTCGGCCAGGGGTTGGTCTTCATCCCGTCGATCGAGGCGATCATCAGCACCTTCGCCGGTCGCTCGGGCGTGGCCGCCGCCTTGAGCAGCCCGTGCAGTTTCTGGGTCAGGAAGAACGGTGTCTTGAGATTGAGATCGACCGTGCGGTGCCAGCCTGCCTCGCTGAATTCATCGAAAGGCTCACCCCATGCCGCGCCGGCATTGTTGACCAGTATGTCGAGCTTGTCCTCACGCGCGGCGATTTCGTCGGCAAGCTGCTGGATCCCGTCCATTTGCGACAGGTCGCCCACCAGGCCGATCACCTTGTCGCCCAGTTCCGCAGAAGTCGCGTCAACCTGCTCTTTCTTGCGCGCGACGATATAGACCCGCGCACAGCCTGCCGCGAGCAGGCCTTCGACGATCATCTTGCCGATCCCGCGCGATCCGCCCGTGACCAGGGCAACGCGGCCATCAAGGCCAAAAAGCGATTTCAGATCCATGTCTTGTGTCCTTTTCAGTATCCGCTCAGTTCCGCTACGCGATTGGCGTGGTAATAGGCATCGCCCAGGAATTCCTGCAGCGCGCGGTCGCGCTTCATGTACAGGCCGATGTCATATTCGTCGGTCATGCCGATACCGCCGTGCATCTGCACGCCTTCACGCACCGCCAGGCCAGCAGCCTTGGCCACCTTGGCCTTGGCAACCGACGCCATCAGATCGGCCCGCTCGCTGCCCGCATCGAGCAATTGCTGGGCCTTGATCACAGCGGCGCGCGCGATCTCGACTTCGGAATAGAGATGCGCAGCGCGGTGCTGCAGGGCCTGGAATTCGCCGATCAGCCTGCCGAATTGCTTGCGTTGCTTGAGATAATCGATGGTCATGTCCATCGCGCCGCGAGCAACGCCAACACCTTCGGCTGCCGCGCCGACGCGGCCCGCCATCAGCAGCTTATTGAGTACCGCGCGTCCGCCGTCGACTTCGCCGATCACGGCATCGCCATCGAGATCGACATTGTCGAATGTGGTGTGCGTCGCCATCGAGCTGTCGACCAGCCGCACGGCATCATGGCTCATGCCTGCCGCGTCCCTGGGAACCGCGAACAGGGTAATGCCATCGGCGTCGGCATCGCTGCCCGATGTGCGCGCGGCGACCACGATCATGTCGGCGCTCGCCCCGTGGATTACGAAGTCCTTCTTGCCCGACAGCTTGAAACCGTTGCCCGATTTCTCCGCCTTGCAGGCAACCCGCTCTGGCCGGTGCTTGGCACCTTCGTCAATCGCGACGGCAAACACGCTATCGCCAGAGATAAGGCCGGGCAGGTAGCGTGCGCGCAGATCCGCGCTCGCTTCGCTGAGTGCGGTTGCCGCCAGAACGGAGCTGGTCAGGAAAGGCGACGGAGTGAGATTGCGGCCGATTTCTTCCAGCACGATGCCGGCTTCGACATGGCCCATGCCCAGCCCGCCATCCTCCTCGCCAACGAGAATTCCGGTGAAGCCGAGCTCGGCCATCTGCTTCCACAATTCGTGGCCGAAGCCATCCTTGCAGCCCTTGTCGCGCCAGTGGCGCAGCTGCTTGGGAATCGCGCCTTCCTCGGCCATGAACTGGCTGGCGGTTTCGGCCAGCATCGCCTGATCTTCGTCATGATAAAGCGGCATGGCTCAGGCTCCCGGAAGGTCAAGAATGCGTTTGGAAATGACGTTCAGCATGACTTCGCTGGTGCCGCCTTCGATCGAATTGGCCTTGGTCCTCAGCCAGTTGCGTGAAGGCTTCCCGCCACCCGTTTCCTCGCTGTCCCATTCAAGGCTGCGCGAACCGCCCGCGCTCATCATCAGTTCGTGGCGGCGCTTGTTGAGCTCGGTCCCGGCATATTTCATCATGTTGGGCTGCGCCGGATGCGCCTTGCCGACCTTGATCTCGTCAAGGAACTTCTCGCCCATGCAGGTATAGGCCAGGGCGTCGACATCGAACATTGCCAGCTCCGCCCGCAGCATCGGATCGAGCTCGCCTGCATGGCGCTTCATCGCCGCGCCGATCGCAGCGCTGCGATCATCACCGCCCGCGCCCGAGATCATCTCGCGCTCGTGGCCGAGAAGGTATTTCGCCACGTCCCAGCCGCGGTTGATTTCGCCCACGTAGCCGGGGCAATCCTCGCCATAGCTCTTGGGCACGCTGACATCGTCAAAGAAGGTTTCGCAGAACGGGCTATTGCCGCTGATCAGCAGGATCGGTTTGGTGGTGACACCCTGGCTTGCCATATCGAACAGCATGAAGGTGATACCCTGATACTTGTTCTCCTTGTCGGTGCGGACGAGGCAGAAAATCCAGTCAGCTTTGTCAGCATAGGAGGTCCAGATCTTCTGACCATTGACCACCCAATAGTCGCCCTTATCCTCGCCGAAGGTCTGCATCGAGACGAGGTCTGACCCGCTGCCGGGCTCGGAATAGCCCTGGCACCAGCGGATTTCGCCGCGGGCGATTTCGTTCAGGAAACGCTGCTTCTGACCTTCGGTGCCGAAGTGAAGCAGCGCCGGGCCAAGCATCCATATGCCGAAGCTGGAGAGCGGCGGACGCGCATTGATGCGGTTCATTTCCTCGCGCAGAATTTTGGCTTCGGCAGCATTGAGCCCGGCTCCGCCGTATGCCTTGGGCCAGGCCGGTACGGTATAGCCCTTGTCACGGCAGGCCTCGAACCATGCCTTTTGCGCATCGCACTTGAAAGTGGCGCCCCGGCCGCCCCAGAAAATGTCCTCATCGCCGCGCACGGGCTGGCGCATTTCAGGGGGGCAATTCGCTTCAAGCCAGGCGCGGGTTTCCGCGCGGAAAGCTTCCAGATCGGGGGTTTCAGACATGGGGCCGACTCTCCTCTCACCTCTATTGGTTGACGCTTACGTTAGGGTGATTCGGGTCGGGGCCGCAAGCACACTTATGATAGCCAGCCATGCCGTAGCGTCAGCAAGCGAGCCGTTGACGCGCGCTTGCCCGCGCCTAAGCTGGTTTCAAAATGAAATGGGAGAGATGTGGCATGCGATTCTCTAACAAGACCGTGGTGATTACCGGCGCGGCCTCGGGCATTGGCGAGGAGGCGGCCAGGCTTTTCGCGCGTGAAGGCGCTATCGTGATCGCCAGCGACATCGATGAAGCGAACGGGCAGCGGGTGGCAGATGCAGCTCAAGGTGACGTGCGCTTCAGGCGCTGTGATGTGTGCAAACCTGCGGAGATCAAGGCGCTGATGGATGATGCTGCCGCCGAGACTGGCGGGATCGACGTGCTGTTCAACAATGCTGGCGCAGGCGGGGCCCGTCCGCCGATTCACGAGATCGAGCCCGACGAATGGGACAGCACCATGGACCTGTTATTGCGCTCGGTCGCAATGGGCATCCGCTATGCCGTGCCGCATATGAAGGGGCGGCCGGGTGCCTCGATCGTCAATGTATCCAGCGTTGCTGCAGTTGGGCCGGGCTATGCCCCAACTGCCTATTCGGTGGCCAAGGCGGGCGTGCTTCACCTGACCAAGATGGCGGCTGCCGATCTGGCGCAATTCGGAATTCGCGTGAACGCGATCCAGCCCGGTTTCATCATGACCAATATCTTCACCCGCAATCTCGAAGTGTCTGAGGAACAGAAAGTACTGGCCAAGGATGCGTTGCGGCAGATGAGTTCGAACGCGCAGCCGGTTTCGCGCAGCGGCGAGGCGCGCGACATTGCCGAGGCATGCGCCTATCTCGCCAGCGAGGCAGGGAGCTTCCTGAACGGCACCTCGCTTCTGGTTGACGGCGGTTTGACGCTCGGCCCGCGCTACAGCTGGGACCCGGAGGAACCGGGCGTCTATGACCCGCTCGAAACCATGGAAGAGCAAGCCCGGCAGAACAGCGCGGTATGAACAAGGCAGCCCAACCACTCCCCATGCGGATCAAGCTGGCCAACGGGTTCGGCTCGGTCGCCTTCGGGGTCAAGGACAACGGTTTTTCCGTATTCCTGCTCACCTTCTACAATCTGGTCCTGGGGATGGAGGCCTGGCTGGTCAGCGTCGCGCTGGTCACCGCCTTGCTGGTCGACGCCTTCGTTGATCCCTTGCTGGGCAATCTTTCCGACCGCACCTACACGCGTTGGGGACGGCGCCTGCCGTGGCTTTACATCGCACCTATCCCACTGGGCATTGCCTGGTATTTCCTGTGGTCCCCGCCGGTCGACGGACCGCCCAGTTTCTGGCTCCTGCTGGGCATGGCAATCTTGATCCGGCTGTTGCTGTCAGCCTGCGAAGTGCCGTCGGTCGCGCTCGTGCCAGAGCTGACGCGCGACTATGACGAGCGCACAACGCTGTTTCGCTATCGCTATCTGTTCGGTTGGACCGGCGGGCTGGCGATCCTGTTCCTCGCCTACAACGTGTTCCTGCGCGACGGATTGCTCAACCGTGACGGCTATGTGCTTTACGGCGTGGTAGGCGCTGCCATGATCGTTATCACGACGCTGGTTTCCGCAGTTGGGCAGCACAGCCGCGTGGCGCATTACCCGGACAGCCGGCCGCCCCCGTTTTCGTGGCGCGGCGCATTTGCCGAGATCAAGGAGGCCTTTGCCGAGCGCGCTTTCCTGATCCTCTCGGCCGGCGCCGTGGCAGCCTATGTCAGCCAGGGGATGACCTTCGCGCTGTCGAACTATCTCTATTACTTCGTCTGGGAATTCGACGAATCCGCCCTGGCAATCTACCCCTTCATCCTGTTCGCCAGCGTGGTGATTGTATTCCTCACGCTCAGCGGATTGCACCGCCGCTTCGGCAAGGCAAAAGTCGCCACTGTCACCACGATGCTTTCAATGGCTTCCTGGCTAACGCCCTACGGGCTGCGCCTGCTGGGGCTTTGGCCGGAAGTCGGCAGCGATATTTCCACCGCTTTGCTGTTCGCATTCGTGCTGGTCAGTAACACCTTTGGCGTGATGGTGATGGTGTCCGCATCGTCGATGGTCGCCGAAATCGTCGAAGCGTTCGAGGAGAAGACCGGACGGCGCGCCGAAGGGTCATTCTACTCAGGCAACTGGTTTATGCAGAAATGTGCAACCGGACTGGGAATTCTGGCGGCCGGGCTGATCGTTTCGCTTTCCGGCCTGCCAAGCAACGCACAACCGGGTGCGGTCGCGGCCCCCATTATCGATAGCCTGATTGTACAATATTGCTTGGTGGTTACTATCGCCGGGCTGATATCGGCCTTCTGGTTGGCACGTTTCCCGATTGCCAGGGAGGATCACGAGGCCAGGCTTGCCGCACTGGATTCGGCTGCGCGTGCAGACCCCGATGCCCATGCCCTGATGCCGTGAGCCGCCATAAATGAGAGCTTGGCGCGGTCCCGAGGGCGTGCCACGATCAACCACAAGATTCGATCACTGAATCATCTGACACACAGGAGAACGCACCCATGGATTTCGAACCTACCGAACGGCAGCAATACTGGCGCGACCGGGTGCGCGACTTCATTGAAAGCCACGTCCGCCCCGCAGTTCCGACCTACAAGGCGCAGGATGCAGAGGGCGATCGCTGGAAGGTGATCCCGGTGCTGGAGGAGCTCAAGGCTAAAGCGAAGGCCGACGGCATCTGGAACCTGTTCATGCCGCCGCGCAATGACAGCCACCACCACGTCGATGATACTTTCGAGTTCGAAGGCCCGGGCCTGACCAATCTCGAATATGCCCTTTGTGCCGAGGAAATGGGCCGTATCGGGTTTGCCAGCGAAGTGTTCAATTGCTCCGCGCCTGACACCGGCAATATGGAAGTGTTCCACCGCTATGGCACGCGCGAACAGAAGGAAGAATGGCTGAAGCCGATCATGAACGGCGAAATCCGTTCGGCCTTCCTCATGACCGAACCCTTCACTGCTTCATCCGACGCGACCAATATCGAAACCCGTATCGAGCGCGATGGTGACGAATATGTGATCAACGGCCGCAAGTGGTGGTCGTCCGGCCTCGGCGATCCGCGCTGCAAGATCGCGATCGTGATGGGCAAGACCGATTTCAGTGCCGGCCGCCATGCCGCGCAATCGATGCTGCTGATGCCGATCGACACTCCTGGCGTGAACATCCTGCGCCATTTGCCCGTGTTCGGCTATGACGATGCGCCGCATGGGCACATGGAAGTCGAGCTGAAGGACGTGCGCGTGCCGGTCACCAATATGCTGCTGGGAGAAGGGCGCGGCTTCGAGATCGCGCAGGGCCGGCTTGGCCCGGGCCGCATCCATCACTGCATGCGCACCATCGGCGTGGCAGAGGAAGCACTCGCCAAGATGTGCCGCCGCCTGCAGGAGCGCGAAGCCTTCGGCAAGCCGATCTACAAGCATTCGGTGTGGGAAGAGCGCGTGGCGCGCGCGCGCATCGATATCGACATGACCCGCCTGCTCTGCCTCAAGGCTGCCGACATGATGGACAAGGTCGGCAACAAGAGCGCCAAGCAGGAAATTGCCATGATCAAGGTGCAGGCCCCGAACATGGCATTGAAGATCATCGACGATGCGATCCAGGCCCATGGCGGCGGCGGCGTGTCGGATGATTATGGCCTGGCCAATGCCTATGCCCACCAACGCACCCTGCGGTTGGCTGATGGCCCGGACGAGGTGCACGCACGTTCCATCGCGCGGATGGAATTCGCCAAGCACATGCCCCAGCCGGGGCCGACCGCCAACGCGCTGCGCGATGGCAAGGGGCCGAGCATGGGCGGCGACGATCGCCTCAGTTCGGGCGATATGGGCGTGGCGCGCTAAGGCCAGGCAGGGAGAGAGACTTTGACAAAGGCAGCCATTCTCGAAACGCCCGGAAAGGGCCTGGTCATCGGCGAAGTCGAGATCGCCGATCCAGGGCCGCATGAAGTGCTGATTGACACCAAGGCCTGCGGGCTGTGCCATTCGGACCTGCACTTTATCGAAGGCACCTATCCGCACCCGCTTCCGGCCATTCCCGGCCATGAGGCAGCGGGCGTGGTGCGCGCGGTGGGCAGCGAAGTGAAAACGGTGAAGCCGGGCGACCATGTTGTTTCCTGTCTTTCCGCATTTTGTGGACACTGCGAGTTTTGTGTGACCGGGCGCATGGCACTGTGCCTGGGCGCGGATACGCGGCGCAGCGCCGATGGGGCACCACGCATTACCCGCGCCGATGGCTCAACCGTCAACCAGATGCTCAACCTCTCGGCCTTCAGCGAACAGATGCTGATCCACGAGCACGCCTGCGTTTCAATCGACAAGGATATGCCGCTGGATCGCGCCGCCATTCTCGGCTGCGCGGTGACGACTGGTGCGGGCACGATCTTCAATGCCTGTTCGGTGGTTCCGGGTGAAAGCGTGGCGGTAATCGGTTGTGGCGGTGTCGGCCTTGCAGCAATCAATGCCGCCAAGATCGCCGGGGCAGGGCAGGTCATTGCAGTCGATCCGGTGCCGGAAAAGCGCGAACTTGCCATGGTACTGGGTGCAACCCACACCGTCGATGCCAAGGCCAGCGATGCGGCGCAGCAAATCATCGCGATCTCGAAGGGCGGGGTGCACCATGCCATCGAAGCCGTCGGACGGCAGGCCTCTGCGGATCTATCGGTGGCGTGCCTGCGGCGCGGCGGCACGGCCACGATCCTCGGCATGATGCCGCTCGACTGCAAGGTGGGCCTTGGCGCGCTTGACCTGCTTTCGGGCAAGAAACTGCAGGGGGCGATCATGGGGATGAACCATTTCCCGGTCGATCTTCCTCGCCTGGTCGATTTCTATCTGCGCGGGCTGCTGGACCTCGACACGATCATCGCTGAACGAATTCCGCTGGAACGCATCAACGAAGGATTTGAAAAGATGAAGGGCGGCCATTCGGCGCGCAGCGTGGTGGTGTTCGACTGATGGCCGACGAGCAGCCAATTGATTTTGACAAGGAAATGGTCGGTACCATCGAGGTGCCGGAGCAGGATCAGCTTGATCTTGAGCGTTTGAGCGCTTGGTTCGAAGCCAATGTCGATGGCTATGCAGGGCCGATGAGTTACACCAAGTTCAAGGGCGGGCAATCCAACCCGACCTACCGGATCGACACACCGGGCGCATCTTACGTGTTGCGGCGCCAGCCATTCGGCAAGCTGCTGCCGTCAGCTCATGCCGTTGACCGCGAATATGCGGCAATGACCGGGCTTTATCCCACGGGTTTCCCGGTGCCGCGCACCTTCGGCCTGTGCGAGGATCCGGACGTTATCGGTTCCAAGTTCTTCGTGATGAGCATGGCCGATGGACGAAGCCTCTGGAACGGTGCGCTGCCGAGTTGCTCGCGGGACGATCGACGCGAGATCTACCATTCGCTGATCGACACCATTGCCGACCTTCACCTCAAGGATCCTGAGGCGATCGGTCTTGGCGATTACGGCAAACCGACCGATTATTGCGCGCGCCAGATCAACCGCTGGACCAAGCAATACAAGCTTTCCGAAACCGAGCATCAACCCAAGATGGAACGGCTGATCGAATGGTTGCCCGAAACCATTCCGCCGCAGCACAATTCCAGCGTCGTGCATGGCGATTACCGGCTGGACAATGTGATCTTCCACAAGACAGAGAACCGCGTCATTGCGGTGCTCGACTGGGAGCTATCGACGCTGGGCGATCCGATTGCCGATTTCAGCTATCTCATGCTCAACTGGCACAACCCGGCCGATGGCCGTGCGGGCCTGCTGGGCCTCGATCTCGACGAACTCGGCATCCCCTCGCAGGAGGAGGCGGTGGAACGTTATGTGGCGCGCACCGGCTACCCTGTGCCGCCAATGGACTGGTATTTCGCCTACAATCTGTTCCGGCTGGCGGGGATCATGCAGGGGATCAAGAAACGCGTGATCGATGGCACCGCCTCATCTGCGCATGCCAGGCAAATGAGCGAACGAGTGACCCCGCTGATCGAGCGGGCATACGAGTTCGCGCTGGCAGCGGGCATGCCTGAATAAACCCGGCAATTCGGCGTCAGAAATCGGCGCTGAAGCTGATCATGGCGCCCAGATCGGCAGGATGATCGGCATAGTGCCCCGGTTCGTGGCGATAGAACAGGCTGGCAGCACCTCTGCCCGATAGCAGCGGGCCTTGCCAGGCGAGCTCGCCCACTATTTCGCGGCCTTGCGGCGCAAGTGACAGGCGTTGCAGGGCAAAGCTGGCAGTTTCACTGGCATAGTCGTAGCTGGCGGGCAGGTAGAGGCTGAGCCCGCCGCTCTCCACCCGCAACGGCTGGCTGACCCGTAACCCCAGCGTGTCACCGCGCGCGATCGCACCGCTGCGCGTTAGGTCGAACGCCCAGGCCCGGCTGGCAAAGCCAGAGCCGCGGGCAATTACGTCGCCATGCTGCGGCCGGGTGAAGCCAAGCCTCGTTTCGCCGCCCAAAGTCCAGCCGGGGCCCACTTGCCAGCGTCCGCCACTATCGATGAAGATCGTGTCTGCCCCGCCTTGCACCACTGCCGGATGGAACCTTGCGCCCAGCACGCTGCGCTCTTCGCGAAGCCAGCTCATCCCCAGGGTCGCGGCCAGCGCACCGAAATCACGGTCGAGCGCGAGCCCGAAGTTTTGCGTCGGGAAACGCTCGCGCGGGCGGTAGATCGCTTCCTCGAACCTCGGCGCGTAACCAAGGCGCGCGTCTCCGCTCTCGGCATGGAAAGTCACCCCCCACGGCCCCAGTTCATGACGCAGCGCCAGCGCCGCCGTTGCGGCCTGATAGAAGCCCGCATCGCTGCGTGTGCCGGGAGCGATACGAAACGCGGCTGCCGATCGTCCCTGTATCTGCGCCACCAGCCCATCTGCACCCTGGGCAAAGGCAATGCCCAGCTGGGTGCCCGGTGCGATGCGCGTTGCCACCCGCGCCGCCAGCACCTTGGCGCGCTCAGCCTCGTCAGCCGTCAATTGTAACGGCCCGGACCATTCGAGCCCGGCGGCACGCGGACCGTCACCGATATGGAAGGCCAGCACAGTTTCCCTGCTGCCCGCAACGATATGCCTTCCCTGCCGTTCTACGGCTCCCCTCAGCCGCGGGACCACGCTCGACCCGGCAATGCCTGCGGCCAGATCGAAGCCGTAGGCCCGGTCATATTTGTCGGTGACGATCGTTGCCAGGCTTTGTCCGCCCAGCGCGTCCCCCATCGCGGGTGAGGCAATTGCAATCCGGTCGCTCAGCCCCATGGCGGTCTGCTGGCCCGCCAGCGTGGTTGTGCCAGCCGGTGCAATCGCGCGCGCAATATCCAGGATTCCCCGCCCGAACAGCGCATCGGTGCCGGTCGCCCCGGCATCCACCGCGCTATCGAGCAGTATCTCCACAATCTCGGCGCCGGTAAGATTGGGGAATGCCTGCGCCAGCAGGGCAACCGCGCCCGCCACTTGCGGGGCGGAAAAGCTGGTGCCTGAAAACAGGGTCACGAATTGCTGGCCGTTGATGTTCTCGACGAATAGCTGCCCGTCCTGGTAGACGCAGCAAATCCGCTCTCCGCGCGCTGTCAGAAAAGAGGCCTGCGCAATTCCCGCGCGATTGCTGAAATCGGACAATTGGCCATTGGCGTCAATCGAGCCGACTATGATGACATTCCCTCCGCCCGCCTGGAGCAGGCTGGCGGCAAAGGGATCTGGCTGGTCAGGATCGATCGCAGGGTCGCTCCCGTCGCCGGAATTGCCCGCCGAAACCACAATCACCACTCCCGCACTGGCGGCGCGCGCTATAGCATCGAGCAGGATTTGCGATGCGGCCCCGCCACCAAGGCTGAGGTTTACCACGGCGGCGCCATTAGCGACTGCCAGATCGACACCTGCTGCAATCGCGCTGTCGACAAACTGGCATCCCAGCGATGGGTCCTGCGGCGTGTCGGCGGTGCAGCTGCCCGGCTCGTCGGCCCTAAGGGCCAGTACCTGTGCATCGAAGGCGATGCCCAATATGCCTGTATTATCACGCGCGGCGGCTGCGACCATGGCAACATTGGTGCCGTGGTCATCGATACCATCAATGCCGCGATTGCCCGCTACATCGGTGGAGGCGGGGTGAATGCGCCCGGCGAATTCGGGGCTGTCACTGTCAATCCCGCTGTCAACGATTGCGATTATCGACCCTTGGCCGGTGATCCCGCCTTCCCATGCCGTAATGGCATTGTGAAAGGCGGGCCCGTCGGAATCGCGCAATTCCTGGGTATTGAAGCTGGTTGGCGTTGGCGTTGGCGTTGGCGTGGGAGTTGGCGTGGGGGCCGGAGCGGGCGCCGGTGTGGGGGTGAGCGGCGGGGGTGTGCTTATGGGACCAGGGCTGCTGCCACCACCGCACGCGGCCAGCAGCGCGGCAGCAGAAATTGCACCCAATCGGTGCGGACCGAAACGGCAAAACGAAGCGAGCACAGGCATTATGCGACCTTCCTAACCCTGCCCCTGCAAATGCCAAGTTTAGGCCTTGGGTTATCGTGAGAGCAAGATATTCTACGCGCCTCGGCACTTGCCGCCACCTGAGCCCCCCGCTAGCAGCGCGAGACGAACCCAATTCTGCCCGTGGAGTGCCCCAGTATGTCCAGCGAACTCGTCAATGCCATCGAAGAAGCGTGGGAACGCCGCAGCGAGGTCACCCCGGCGGACCAGGATCTCCGCAAGGTGGTGGAAGAGGCGATCGGCATGCTCGACAGCGGTGCTGCCCGGGTGGCCGAACCTGACGGCGAGGGCGGGTGGAAAGTAAATCAGTGGCTCAAGCAGGCAGTGCTGCTGTCATTCCGGCTTAGCCATAACCGCATCATGGAGGGCGGCTCTGCCGGCGAGGCCGCCTATGACAAGGTGCCGAACAAATTTGCCGGTTGGGGCGATAATCGCTTCAGCGAAGCCGGTTTCCGGGTTGTGCCAGGTGCGGTGGTGCGGCGCGGCAGTTTCATCGGCAAGGGCGTGGTGCTGATGCCCAGCTTCGTCAATATCGGCGCCTATGTCGATGAAGGCACAATGGTCGATACATGGGCCACGGTCGGTTCCTGCGCGCAGATCGGTAAGAACGTGCATATTTCGGGTGGTGCCGGGATCGGCGGCGTGCTTGAACCTTTGCAGGCAGGGCCGGTGGTGATCGGCGACGGCGCCTTCATAGGGGCGCGTGCGGAAGTGGCCGAAGGCGTGCGCGTGGGCGAAGGCGCGGTGCTTTCGATGGGGGTTTACCTCGGCGCATCAACCAAGATCATCGATCGTGAAAGCGGCAAGATTTACCGCGGCGAAGTACCCCCTTATGCCGTGGTCGTTCCGGGTGCGTTGCCGGGCAAGCCGCTGGCCGATGGCAGCCCCGGCCCCTCGCTTTATTGTGCGGTAATTGTTAAGACTGTGGACGCACAAACCCGCGCCAAAACAGGGATCAACGAACTGCTGCGGGATTGAACCAGACGATAGAGCTCAGGAACAATCCCGCTCACCATCCGTAACCAAACGTGCCATTTGTACGAATTACGGGAAGTGGGAGAAGACAATGGAAAACAGAGACGGTAAAGTCCACATTGAGGATGACGAAGCCCGCGCTGCCGTGGGCAATACGGGTTTGCGCTGGGTTCTGGGCATCGGCCTGACTTTGGCAATCATCGCCATGACGCTGGTCTGGATTATTCCGGCGTTGACTGACTGAACGCTATCCGGCGTTGGCGGGAGTTTCGATAGCCGGCGCACCGCGCTGGCGGGCTGCATATTCTTCAGCTCCACGCAGCGCCTTGAGCGCGTTGCGCAGCGAGATTTTTTCCAGATCGGCCTGGCTGTAACCGCGCCGCGCGAGTTCTGCGAACAAGGCCGGATAGCCTGATACATCTTCCATGCCCACCGGGCCGGTCGGCATCCCGTCATAATCGCCCCCGATCCCGATATGGTCGATCCCGGCTACGCCGCGAATGTGATCTATATGGTCGGCCATGTCGGAAATGGTCGATTGCGGCGCCGGATTGGCATTGTTCCAGGCCTCCATTCCCGCAGCGACACGATCAGGCTGGCCCTGGAACAGAGCCGCCAACCGGGCGTTTTCAGCCCTCTGCGCGGCCTGATGCTGGCGCAATTCCTCTGTGATGAACCATGGCAGGGCGACCACCATCACCACCCCGCCGTTTTCAGGCAGGCGGGCCAGCACACTGTCGGGCACATTGCGGGCATGGCCGTTCACCGCCCGCGCGCCGGAATGGCTGAAGATCACCGGAGCCTGCGCAACATCAAGCACATCGTGCATGGTCTTCTCGCTCACATGGCTCAAATCGACCTGCATGCCGATGCGGTTCATCTCGCGCACGACATTGCGTCCAAAATCGGTCAAGCCATCATGCTCGGGTGTGTCGGTGGCGCTGTCGGCCCAGGGCGTGTTCATCGAGTGGGTCAGCGTCATGTAGCGCGCACCCAGATCATACATCTGGCGCAGCACGGCGAGGCTGGAGCCGATCGAATGCCCGCCTTCCATGCCCAGCAGCGAAGCGATCTTGCCCGCTGCCAGCGCCGCTTCGACATCATCTGCCGTCAAAGCCAGCTGCATATCATCGGGGTTGCCTGCAACCAGCCGCTTGGCGACGTCGATCTGTTCGATCGTCATCTGCACCGCCTCGGGTTCCTTGAGTGAGGCTGGCACATAAACCGACCAATATTGCGCGCCGACTTTGCCAAGGCGCAGGCGTGCAAGATCGGTGTGCATCGTGGCTCCTTCCGGATGAGTGGAGCCGGTTTCGCCGGTATCGTGGAAGTCAAACTGGTTGATGACGTTGTTGAACCGCGCGCGAAGCTGCATCGGTACGTCATTGTGCCCGTCCCATACCGGCGAGGCGTCCAGCGCGGCCGAGGCCACTTCCTCGGCATTTTGCGCGGCAGCGACTGTGGGGATGACCGCCATGGCAGCGGCAACGCATAGCGTGAACGGTTTCATCAAGGACTCCCGCAGATGATGTTCCGAAACATGTATGTCCGGCGCGCCATTACGCATGCTGGCACGCTGGAATTCAGGCGCAAAGCGCGGATGGCTGCAGATTGCTTCAACAGTGAAGACACGACCCTGCGCGCCAGAAGTGGCGCTTGCCGCACGCGCGGCATGCCAACACGGGGTGAAGGGGCGGCGCCTCCCTGATGGGGCAGGCACCGCCCGATCAACTTATCAGCTAAGGTGCTTTGAAACCGCAGCTGTCATCTTGAACATCGAGATCTGAGCGTTGCCGATCACCGCGCCAAGCTTGGCATCGGGATTGATCTGACGCTTATCCGTCTTGTCCTGCAGGCCATTGGCCTTGATGTATTCCCACACTTTCGAAGTGACTTGGGCGCGGGTCAAAGGACCCTTGCCGATCACTGCCTCCAGAGCGGGCGACAGGGTCACGGGCTTTTGCAGCGCGTTTCCAGCCATGTTCAATTCCTTTCCTTGTTATGGCCGTTACAATTCGGCGTCGTCATCTTCCCGGTCTTCCTCGTCATCCTGCGACCGGGTGTATTGGGCAACCAGCAACGCGCTGGCGACAACCTGCCCTTCCATCGTTGCGAGCAGGTCTTCCCGCGATGCCCCCGGCATGAGGGTCAGCGGCAGTTCGAGCGCAAACAACTGGAATACGAAATAATGGGTCTCACCGTCCGGCAGATCCGGCAGCAGCCATTCTGAATTGCCAAGCGAGTTCTTGCCGGTGCGCGGCGGAACTTCGCCTTCGAGCAGCTTGCCGCGCTGGCCCGCAAGGCCCCACACCAGCCAATGGCAGCGCGGCTCTGAACCGCCGGTGGTCGCATCTTCGACTATTACGACCAGTTCCTGCGCGCCTGGCGGAGGGGCCGTCCATTCGAGCGGTGGGGCAACCGCATCTTCCTCGTCTGCGGTAAAGCAGGGATCGAGTTCGGCGCCCGGGCGAAAGGCGGGGCTGGTCAGTTCGAATCCGCCGCGCCCCAGCGAACGCTCATTCCCGACGCGCGCAATGGCCAGCCCGCCGTGGCGGGCGGCAGGCGGCAAGGCGGATTGGAGCCATTGAGGCAGGTCGGTCACGTTACTGAAGTCCCTCTCACGCAATATTTGAACCCAAAACTAGGGGTTTCCATCCGGCGTGACGAGGTGATTAAGGCAAATTTACACCGGTTTTGGGCCCGAATCTGTGGGTAATTCGGCCTGAAATGGCGAATTACCCCCTAGAGTGCCATTTGTGCGGGGATTGCCCGCTTGTCGACATGTCGGCATTCTGTGCGCGATCCAAGCCTCCAGTCGCCGGATCCGGTCAATCGAAGAGGGAAAAAATGGGTATCGGTCGTACAACCCTAACCGCCACGCTGGCATTTTCGCTCGTAGCCTGCGGCGGTGGCGGAAGCAGCCCTCCTGGCGGTGGCGCTACGCCTACACCCACGCCTACGCCCACACCCACGGCTTGCTCGGTGCGCGATCGCCAGGACTGGAGCTTTGCGGTCATCGATGAATGGTATCTGTTCCCGACCCTGCTCAACCGCAATGCCAATCCGGCAAGTTTTGCCACGGTGCAGGATTATATTGATGCGTTGGTTGCGCCGGCGCGTGACCAGGGGCGTGACCGCTTCTTCACCTTCATAACCTCGAAAAGCGAGGAAGAGGCACTGATAAATTCGGGTGCCAGCGCGGGTTTTGGTGTGCGGCTGGGTTATGACACGGTCAACAACCGGGTATTCGTGATCGAGGCTTTCGAGAATGCGCCCGGCCTGGCCGCAGGGCTCGACCGGGGCACGGAACTGCTGGCGATCGGCACCAGCAGCAGCAATCTGCAATCGGTCTCCTCGCTGATGGCCGCGGGTGGCCCGCAAGCTGTGATCGATGCCTTGGGGCCATCAGAATCTGGGGTAACGCGCGTCATCCAGTTCCGCACCGCAGCCGGGGCAACGCTTGAGCGAAGCATCGCCAAGACCAACTTCTCGCTTGACCCGGTGTCTGATCGTTATGGTGTGCGGATCATCGACGATGCAGGCAAGAAGGTCGGCTATCTCAACCTGCGTACCTTTATCGTAGACAGTGCGGATGCTGACCTGCGGGCCGCGTTCCAGCAGTTCAAGGACCAGGGCGTCACCGAACTGATCATTGACTTCCGCTATAATGGCGGCGGTTTGGTGCGGATCGCCGATCTGATGGGTGATCTGATGAATGCCGGCAGGATCGGGCAAGTCTGGTCGAAAACCATTGTGCGCGATTCGAAGGCGGCGCAATTCAACGAGACAACCAATATCGCTGCACAACCGCAATCGATCACGCCCACCAGGGTAGCTTTCATCGGGCGCGGCGGCACCGCATCGGCCAGCGAGCTGGTTATCAATTCCATGCTGCCTTACCTTGGCAACAACGTTGCGCTGGTGGGCACCAATACATTCGGCAAGCCGGTTGGCCAGTTCGGCTTCGACCGCGACGAGTGCGATGACCGCTTGCGCGCAGTCACTTTCAAAACCGTGAATGCGGATGATGCAGGCGACTATTTCGGTGGGCTGGCCGATGTCGTGCCCAACACCTGCCGCGCCAACGATGATATCTTCACTCAGCTGGGCGAGCCGACCGAGGCATCAATCGCCACCGCGCTCGATTTTCTTGCCGGTCGCAGCTGCACCGCCATCGCGGCCGAGGGTGTTCGCACCACGCAGGCTGCGGGCGCAGAACGGCTCTTGCTGCAACCCCGGCGCCCAAATGCCGCGCAATATCAGGTCCCAGGATTATTCTGACGCTAATCCGCGCTCGCATCGGTGCGCGTGAATAGGAACACCAGGAAACCGAAGGCGAACAGCGCATCGCCAGCCAGCACCGCCGCGATCAGCGAGCCGCCTTCACCGGCAAATTCGCGTGGGCCAAGCAGCGCAACCACGCCAACCTTCCCCAGCACGCCCGCCCACAGCACACGGCCATAGCGCAGCGGATCGGTCGCCACGATCAGGTAGACCAGCCCGAAGGAAAAGACGAGCAGGCCGATGGTCCGGCCGTCGATCGTCGATTCGGGAACCAGCATGCCCGCCAGCCCGATCGCAAAATTGTATGCGGCGGCAATCCAGAAGAACATCCGCCAGCCGCGCCCTGCATCTCCATGTGAACTCATGTTCAAGGTGCTCCTTCGCCCGTGAAAGGTTGTTGGTCAGTATAGGCGCAGCCATTGAGCTGCGTTTCGCCGATAGTGAGCGTGACCGTGTAGGGATAGCTGCGATCGCTCATATTGTCGGAGCATTCGCCCGGCGTCACCGCCATCAGCAGCGGCACACCATCCAGCGTGCCGTTGAAACCCAGCCCGCCATTGCCGGCAAACCGGGAGACTTCGATGATTGTCCCCTCGATGTTCTCAGGCGTCGAATAAGTCATGGTCGAACCGGCAACCTTGGCGCTCCAGAACGGCTCGTTGCCCAGCGCCGTGATCGTCTCATTTTCGCCTATGCCATCAAACTGCGGTACATCGCCTGGCGCCGGGTCGGCCCCTTGCGAACACCCTGCCAGCAGCAATAAAGCCGCAGCTGTTATTGGCTTCGTGCCTGCCATTGAAGCGATTCCCCTCCCCCGTCTCGAAGGTGGCAGTTAAGCCATTGCGCCCGTTGCGTCACCCCCCCTGTTGCTAACGGGTAGAGTTTTCGGCGGTGTGTGTTTTGGCTGAATTGCCAGGGTTGTTTTCGCGCAAGATACTGGAAAGTTCTGCCTGCAAGTGCCAAGGCGCCCCGCGAAGGAGCTCAAGGATGGCCGATAGCAACGAAGACTATGTCTACGACGAGGTAAGCGGTGAATGGATGCCTGCGTCCGAATTCGCCGCCGCGCAGGCCGCAGCCGATGCAGTTGAGGTGCGTGACGCGGTGGGTAATCTGCTGGCTGATGGCGATCAGGTGACGTTGATCAAGGATCTCGAGGTCAAGGGTGCGGGTCAGACGCTGAAGCAAGGCACGCTGATCAAGAGCATCCGGCTCACCGGTGACGCGCAAGAGATCGACTGCAAGTATCCTGGAATCAAGGGGCTGGTGCTGCGCGCGGAGTTCGTCAAGAAACGGTAGGGCCGCCGACTGGCTATTTGCAGCGTCGCCGCTACTCCATAAGTGTGCGCACGAACGGGATCAGCCCCGTCTGGCGGGTGCGGCGCATCCGTTCGGCGTGCAGGATTTCCCGCACCTTGACGAAGCATTGGTCTACATCGTCATTGACCACGACATAGTCATATTCCGCCCAGTGGCTGATCTCGCCGCGGGCGCGCTCCATCCGGGTGTCGATCACTTCACCGCTATCCTGCCCGCGGCTTTCGAGGCGGCGGCGCAATTCGGCCAGACTGGGCGGCAGGATGAACACGCTGACCACATCCTGCTGGTCTTTCTGGTAGAGCTGCTGGGTGCCCTGCCAGTCGATATCGAACAGGAAATCCTGCCCTTCTTTCAGCCCCTTGCGGATATAACCCTTGGGCGTGCCGTACCGGTAGCCGAACACCGTCGCCCATTCGTAGAATTCGTCTTCGGCGATCATCCGGTCAAACTTCTCGTCGCTGACGAAATGATAGTCGACCCCATCGACTTCGCCCGGGCGGCGCGGGCGCGTGGTGGCTGAAACCGACAGCTTGACCTCTTCATCTGCCATCAGCAGCATGTGCGAGATCGTGGTCTTGCCTGCGCCCGAAGGCGAGGAAAGGATGAACATCAGTCCGCGGCGTTGGAGAGCATCTTGGTTGGCCATGTGTGCTGTTGGCGCAAAGAGGGGTGCGGAATCAAGTGCGCTGCAGCGCGCAATCGACCTATTTCTTGCGCCCGAAATCGACCGTCACGACGTTTGAGCCGTCATCGCCGCTGGGCGGGCTGTCATCATCGCCGTCAACGGACCCGTCATTTTCGGCATTGTCATGCGCTTCAGGCTCAAGGTCGGGCGCTGTGGCCTGAAACTGCAGGCCGAAATCGACTGCCGGATCGACGAAAGCGGTGATCGCGCTGAACGGAACGTTGAGCTTGGCCGGAATCTGGTTGAAGCTGAGCCCGACGGAGAATCCATCTTCGCGAACTTCCAGATCCCAGAACTTGTTCTGCAGCACGATGGTCATTTCATCGGGGAAACGTTCGCTCAGCTGCGGCGGTATCGAAACGCCGGCAGCGCCGGTCTTGAAGGTAATGTAGAAATGGTGATTGCCCGGCAATTCGCTGCCCGATTGCACGATTTCGCCCAGAACGCGGCCTACCACCGCGCGCAGGGCTTCCTGCACGATTTCGTCGTAAGGGATCAGGCTATCAGGCGTTTCTTCACTCATATCGCGTGAATCGTGGCGCTGTGTGCGCCGCTGGTCAAGCGGCAATCGACACACTTGTTGTGGATCGCGAATGCTTGCACGCGGCGGCAGAGCGCCTATAGCGCCCCCATGCGCACTGGCAGGATCGAACGCAATACCGCCGAAACCAGGATCCTTGTCGAGGTCAACCTCGACGGGACAGGCAATTATGACGTTGCCACCGGGATCGGCTTTCTCGATCACATGGTCGAACAATTCTCCAAACACTCGCTGATCGATGTCAGAATGAAGGTGACGGGCGATCTGCACGTCGACCAGCATCACACCACTGAAGACAGCGCGCTGGCGCTGGGCCAGGCGATCACCCAGGCGCTCGGCGACAAGGCAGGTATCGGGCGTTACGGCAGCGCCTATTCGCCGATGGACGAAACGCTTAGCCGGGTCGCGCTCGACATTTCCGGGCGCCCCTATTTCGTATGGAAGGCGGGATTTACCCAGGAACGCCTCGGTGAATGGGATACCGAGCTGATCGAGCACTGGTTTCATTCGGTGGCGCAGAGTGCGGGCCTGACGCTGCATATCGAGCTGCTTTACGGCACCAACAACCACCATATCTGCGAAAGCATCTACAAGGGCTTCGCTCGCGCGATGCGTTCCGCGGTCGAGCTTGACCCGCGCAAGGGTGGAGCGATTCCGTCAACGAAGGGCCAACTGGGCGGGTAGAATGGCCGAGGCTCTGGCCCTGATCGATTACGGCGCGGGCAATCTCCACTCGGTGCACAACGCACTGATGGCTGCGGGAGCAGAGCATGTCGCGGTCACCGACGATCCGGATCTGGTGCGCGGCGCGCGGCGGATCGTGCTGCCTGGTGTGGGCAGCTTCATGGCCTGCGCCAAGGGGCTGCGCTCCATTCCCGGCATGGTGGAGGCGCTGGAAGAGCGGGTTTTGCAGCACGGCGTTCCGTTCCTGGGCATTTGTGTGGGGATGCAGCTGCTTGCCACCCGCGGGCTTGAGCACGGCAGCACGCGCGGGCTCGGCTGGATCGGCGGCGACGTCGAACTGATCGAGCCTGCCGACCCCTCAATCAAGGTGCCGCATATGGGCTGGAACGATGTTGCGCTGCTGCCCCATGCGCGCAATCACCCAGTGCTGGAGGAAGGCGAAGCCTATTTTCTCCATTCCTATCACTTCGCGGTAAGCGAGGGGCATGACGTGGCGGCGATGACCGATCACGGCGAGGGGCTGGTTGCAGCGGTTGCGCGCGACAATATCATTGGGGTGCAGTTCCATCCCGAGAAGAGTCAGGCCTATGGGCTGGCGACGCTGGAAAGGTTTCTCGAATGGCGGCCATGATTGTGATCGCGGCACCGGCCCACTCCCCCGCCCAGCCACCCGATATGGTGACAGTCAAGCTATCGGGTGGCTGGGCGGGGGAGTGGGCTGGCACCGAGCGCGAGAGAAATTCATGATCGTCTTTCCGGCCATCGATCTCAAGGGCGGCGAAGTCGTCCGCCTTGCCGAAGGCGATATGGATCGCGCCACCGTCTATGGTGACAACCCTGCCGCGCAGGCGCTGATCTTTGCCGAGGCGGGGGCGCAGCACCTGCATGTGGTCGATCTCGACGGCAGCTTCGCCGGCCGGGCCGAGAACCGCGAGGCGGTGGAGGCGATTGTCGAGGCTTTCCCCGGCTATGTCCAGCTTGGCGGCGGCATCCGCACACGCGAAGCGGTGGAGGGCTGGTTCGACCTTGGCGTGGCGCGGGTGGTGATGGGCTCCGCGGCCTTGAAAGACCCCGAATTCGTGAAGGACATGGCACGCGAGTTCGAAGGCGGCATCGTCGTCGCGGTCGACGCGAAAGACGGCATGGTCGCGACCGAAGGCTGGGCCGAAGTGTCGGACGTGCCGGTGGTTGATCTGGCGCGCAGGTTCGAGGATGCAGGCGTCGCGTCGCTTCTCTTCACGGACATTGGCCGCGACGGAATGCTCAAGGGCTGCAATATCGACGCCACAGTGGACCTTGCGCGCCGGGTCGATATTCCGGTGATCGCCAGCGGTGGGGTCAAGGGACTGGACGACATTCACGTCCTTTCGCTCCACGCGCATGAGGGCATTGAAGGCGTGATTACCGGCCGCGCGCTCTACGAAGGGCGGCTCGACCTCGCAGCGGCGATCGCGATGGGCGCGCGGGCATCATGACCGTCCGTATCCGCGTCATTCCTTGCCTCGACGTTGCCGATGGGCGCGTGGTCAAGGGCGTGAATTTCGTCGACCTCAAGGATGCCGGCGATCCGGTCGAACAGGCCAAGGCTTATGACGAGGCAGGCGCGGACGAACTGTGCTTCCTGGATATTTCCGCCAGCCATGAAGGGCGCGGCACGCTGCTCGATATCGTGCGGCGCACAGCCGCGGTGTGCTTTATGCCGCTGACCGTGGGCGGCGGGGTGCGGACGGTAGCGGACGCCCGCGCGCTTTTGCTTGCAGGGGCTGACAAGGTTGCTGTGAACAGCGCGGCGGTCGCCCGGCCGGAGGTGGTAGCGGACATTGCGGCGAAATTCGGCAGCCAGTGCATGGTCGCCAGCGTCGATGCCCGGCGCACCGGTGAGCGCAGGTGGGAAATCTTTACCCATGGCGGACGCAAGCCGACCGGCGTGGACGCGGTGGAACATGCGGTGCGTTTGGCACAGCTGGGTGCAGGGGAACTGCTCGTCACATCGATGGATGGCGACGGCACGCAGGCGGGTTACGATCTCGAGCTGACCCGCACGATTGCAGACGCGGTCAATGTGCCGGTGGTCGCCAGCGGCGGTGTCGGCACGCTCGAGCACCTCGTGGAAGGCGTGACCAAGGGCCACGCCAGCGCGGTGCTGGCGGCGTCGATCTTTCACTTCGGCACCTACTCGATTTCGGATGCACATGCGGCGCTCCGCGCTGCAGGCTTGCCCGCGCGCGGCATCTAGCCGTTGAATTGTCGTCATTGCGCGCGTAGCGACACGATCCAGTAGCGGCACTCTGAAACTCGGGATTGCCGCGCGCCTTTGGCGCTCGCAATGACGAGAAGATGGTGACGGACACGCTTTTACGCCTAGAACAAGTAATCGCCGCCCGGCGCAGCGCCTCGCCCGATTCAAGCTATGTCGCGCGGCTCAACGCCGCCGGTTTGCCCAAGATCGCGCAGAAGCTGGGCGAGGAGGCGACCGAGGCGGTGATTGCGAGCCTTGCCGGAACTCGGGAAGATCTGGTGGGCGAAGCGGCCGATGTGCTGTTCCACCTGCTGGTGCTGCTCGGCGCTAAGGACATTGCGCTGGCCGATGTGCTGGCTGAACTTGACCGGCGCGAGGGCACTTCGGGCCTTGAGGAGAAAGCGAACAGGAGCGAATAGACATGCCGATCGACGCGACTGAGCCTTATGACGACAACAATATCTTCGCCAGGATACTGCGCGGCGAGATTCCTTCGAACAAGGTCTATGAAGACGAGTGGGCCTATGCTTTCGAGGATATCAACCCGCAGGCGGCCATCCACACGCTGGTGATCCCCAAGGGCAGCTATGTCAGCTGGGACGATTTTTCCGCCAAGGCGCCGGACGAGGAGATCGCCGGTTTCGTGCGCGCGGTGGGCGAAGTGGCGCGAATGAAGGGGCTGGTCGAGCCCGGATACCGCCTGCTCGCCAATATCGGCGGGCACGGACATCAGGAAGTGGCGCATCTGCACGTGCATATCTTCGGCGGGCACCCGCTGGGGCCAATGCTCTCAAAAATGCCTCGAACCGTCGTTTAATCGACAAGGGTAAGAATCCCATACTTGCGGCGTGAATCACCCTTGGGCTAAGGCGCCACGCAGATGACTTTGCCCAATCCCCCCGGCGGCTGTTTTGACGGCGCGCGGCACCTTTATGCCGTACGGGTCTATTATGAAGACACCGATCTTTCGGGCATCACCTATCACGCCAATTACCTGCGCTGGTTCGAACGCGCGCGCAGCGACCTGCTGCGCATGCTCGACATTGACCAGCGCGCCGCGATCGAGGCGGGAGAGGGCGCCTATGCCGTGTCGGAGATCAGCCTCAAATACCTGCGCCCGGCAAAGCTCGATGATGATGTGCTGATCGAGACCACCTGTACCGAACTGCGCGCGGCAAGCTGCCGCATGCAGCAGCGCGCCTTTCGCGGCGACGAGCTGCTGTGCGAAGCGACATTGCGCGTCGGCTTTATCTCGCCCGATGGCCGCCCGCGCCGCCAACCCGATGAATGGCGCACAGCCTTCAAGCATTTCATGGAAGATACTCTCGCATGACTGCCAGCCTGCTTTCCCTACTTGCCGCCGCGCCCACACGGATTGATCCGCTCGAGCTGTTTCTGGATGCTGATATCGTCGTGCAGGCGGTAATGGTCGGCTTGCTCCTCGCCAGCGTATGGGTGTGGACGATCATCGTTTCCTTCAGTCTGCGGATGGGCAAGCTCGAACGCGGAAGCCGCGAATTCGAAGGCGATTTCTGGGACGCCGAGGAATTTGACAGCCTCACCACCGGGCGTGCGCGCAAGGATCTGCCCTCTGCCCGGGTCGCGGCAGCGGGACTGGGCGAATGGAAACGTTCGACACAGCATCCACCGGTCGATCGCGACGGCACGCGCCAGCGGCTGGCCAGCGCGATGGAAAGCCAGGCGGCGAAGGAGGCTGACGATCTATCCGAACGGCTCAACTTCCTCGCCACGGTCGGCTCTGTCGCGCCCTTCGTTGGCCTGTTCGGCACGGTTTGGGGCATCATGAACAGCTTTTTCCAGATCGGGATGCAGGAAAGCTCTTCGCTTGCCGTGGTCGCCCCCGGCATTGCCGAGGCGCTGTTTGCCACCGCCATCGGCCTGTTCGCCGCCATTCCTGCGGTAATTGCGTACAACCGCTTCAGCCACCGCGTGAACCGTTATGAAGCGCGCTTGCAACGCTTTGCGGACAAGTTCCACTCCGCGCTGAGCCGCGAACTGGATAAAGCCTGATGGGGATGGGTCTGGCCTCTTCCGGTTCGCGCGCGCGCCGTTCGCGCCGCGCGCCGATGGCCGAAATCAACGTCACGCCCTTCGTCGACGTGATGTTGGTGCTGCTCATCATTTTCATGGTCACCGCGCCGTTGCTCGCCTCGGGCGTGCCGGTCGAGCTGCCTGACAGCCGCGCCAACCCGATCGACCAGACTCCTGACCAGGTGACGATCAGCATCGATCCCACCGGCACGATCTATGTGGGAGACGAACGGGTGGAGGCAGGCAGCTTGCCCGATGCACTGGCGGCGATCGATCGCGGCGCCGACGGCGAAGGCCCGGTGATCGTGCTGCGCGGAGATCGCAGCCTGCAATATGGCCGGGTGATGGCGGTGATGGGCGAGCTCAACCGCGCGGGCTTCAATTCGATCTCGCTGGTCACCAACAGTTCAGTTTCACCGCCATAGTCGGTGTGACTGCGATGCAAACAACCGCTCTGAGGCAGGATGAGAAGGTGGGACTGGCGATTGCGCTGGGCCTGCACCTTGCGCTGGCCGGAGTGCTGCTGTTCCAGCCAGGGCCGGGCGAAGGACTTGAAGTGCCCGAACGCATGACGGTCAGCCTCACTACCGACGTTGCGCTGCGCTCCACCGCGCCGCAGATCGCGGCCGATAGCCAAGCGGCGCTGGCGCCTACAGTGGCAGAACAGGTGCAGACAGCGGTCGAAGCTTCGCCGGAACAGGCGACAACGCAGCCAACCCGCCAGCCGCCGCCAACAACCAGCAATTCGCGCAATGCTGTAACGCAGACACCGCGTCAGGCTGCCCAAACCCCGCCGCGCCAGGCCACTGGTACGCAGGTGGGCGAAAACTTCCTTGAAGGCGCGGGCTCGAATCGCGCCAGCGATGACACCCGCATTCCAGCCGACCAGATCGGTGCCAGCGCAAGAGCCAGCCTGGTCCAGGCAATCTCGCGCCAGATCAAGCCGCACTGGAACGCGCCCTCGGGGGTGGATGCCGAATTGCTGGTGACCGAGCTGGCGTTTGAGCTTAATGAGGATGGCAGCCTGAAGGGCCGGCCGCGAGTGCTGCGCCAGACAGGCGAGACCGCCGCCAATCGCCCGCAAAAGGCACTGCATGCCGAACGCGCGATCCGTGCGGTTCAACTCGCCGCGCCGTTCGACCTGCCTGCCGAGTATTACAACGCCTGGAAGTCGATCCGGGGCGCACGTTTCGATAGGAATCTCTCTCAATGAAAACTCTTGCACTCGCCTTGGTCGCCATGTTCTTCACCGGTCCGCTCGCGGCGCAGAGCCAGGATCTGGGGCAACCAGTGCCCGAAGGTGGGCAGGTAGAAACCACCGGCGTGGAAGCATCGGGAGAGGATGCCGACGGCGGCCTGACTTTCACTGTCACCGATGAAAGCGACTGGGCCGATCTCAGCATCGCCATTCCTGGCTTCGCAGCTGACCGCGATGTCCCCACGCCTGCCAATGCCGACGGCACTGGCGCGCTGGGGCGCGAAATCGCACGTGTCATCACCGCCAATCTGCAGAACAACGGGCTGTTCCAGCCGATCGGCCCCAACGGGCTGCCGCAACCCGGCTTCGCCGAGATCACTGCGCCCGCCTGGGGCAACTGGCGCGGGCGTGGGGCGGAAATGCTGGTGCACGGCTATGTCCGTGCACGCGGCGACGGCAAACTGGTGATCGGTTGCTATCTCTACGATGTGGCGCTGCAGGACGAGCTGGTGCGCGAAGGCTGGGTAGTTCCACCGGCTGACTGGCGGCGCGCAGCACATAAATGTTCGGACATCATCTATGCCAGGCTGACCGGTGAAAGCCCGTTCTTCGACAGCCGCATCGCTTACATCGCGGAAACTGGCCCCAAGGACAGGCGGGTCAAGCGGCTGGCAATCATGGATTCGGATGGCGCGAATCACCGTTTCCTGACGCTGGGCAGCGCCACTGCTCTCACTCCGCGTTACTCCCCCGACTATTCGAAGCTGCTCTACCTTTCCTATGTCGATGGCAATCCGCGCCTCTATGTCTATGACATCGGTACCGGGCGCCAGACGCTGGTAACGCAGAGCGCCAACCCTACCTTTGCCCCGCGCTGGAGCCCCGACGGGCAGACCATCCTCTATTCGATGGCGGTTGCCGGGAACACCGATATCTACCGTGTTCCTGCAAGCGGCGGGCGCAGTGTGCGGCTGACCGATGCTCCCGGGATCGACATTGGCGGGTCCTATTCGCCCGATGGCCGCCAGATCGTGTTCGAAAGCGATCGTTCGGGTAGCCAGCAGTGCTATATCATGAACGCCGACGGCACGAACCAGCGCCGGATCAGCTTTGGCGGCGGGCGCTGCGCCACTCCGGAATGGAGCCCGCGCGGCGACCAGATCGCCTTCACCCGCATCGCGGGCGATTTCAATATCGCGGTGATGAGCCCCAATGGGCGTAACCTTCGCGTGTTGACAAATGGATGGCAGGATGAGGGGCCGACCTGGGCGCCCAACGGCCGCATCATCCAGTTCTTCCGGACCGAACGCAATTCGGGCCGTTCGTCGCTGTGGCAAGTGGACCTGACTGGCCGCAATGAAAGAAGGCTGCCGACGCCGGTAGACGCGTCGGATCCGGCTTGGGGGCCGATACTCCCCTGATTACCTTCTTTTATGATATACCCCCCCAAGGTCTGTGATGGCCCATTTCCGAGAGGATACCGAATCATGAACACGCGATTTGCAACTGTAATGCTGCTTGCTTCGGCAACCGCGCTGGGTGCCTGTGCCAAGAAAGCGCCCGAACAATTACCTCCGCCGCCGCCGACCACCACTGCTCCGTCCACGCCAACCCCCGCGCCAACACCGGCCGGCCCACAGGTTGGCAGCCAAGAGCATTTCGTGAGTGCGGTGAACGGCCAGAACGTGATCTATTTCGACACTGACCGTTTCAATATAGATAGCCAGGATGCGGCTGCGCTGCAGACACAGGCGCAATATCTCGCGCGCTATCCGCAGGTCCTGGTCACCGTGGAAGGCCATGCCGACGAACGCGGCACGCGCGAATACAACCTTGCGCTGGGCGAACGCCGCGCCAATGCCGCGAAAAACTATCTCGTCAGCCTGGGAGTTGACGCCGGCCGCGTTGCGACAGTCAGTTACGGCAAGGAACGCCCGGTGGCGCTGGGTTCGGACGAACAATCCTGGGCGAAGAACCGCCGCGCCGTGAGTGTGGTGATCAACTAGTCGAGGAAAATCGACGGGCGGGGCAGGTCAGGGGCTGATGCTTCGGCCTGCACCGCCAACATGCCAACGCCGCCATCCAGCCCGCGCTGGTCAGGGGTCAGGAACAGCGCCATCGCCGCCATGGCGAAGGTTGCAAAGCTGCTGGAAATGGCGAGTTGTTTGCTCATCGGATTGTCCTGGACGGTGTCTCTAGGTTCAAATGGTTACGGACCTATTGCAATGCAACATTTCACACTGAAACTGGTTCCCGCATCTTCCCTTGGATTGCAACCAGCCCTAGACTAGCCGCGATTATGGCCAGACCAACTGCAACCGAAACGGGCACAAATGCCTAAAGCCCGCCGATCCAACGACTGGGGTTTCCCGCGCTGGCGCGGCTATGGCAGTTCGCGTGAGGCAACCAATGTGCGCATTTGCGACCGGCATGGTTGCGATGAGCCTGGCAATTGCCCAGCACCCAAATCACCCAATAGCCCCGAGCGATGGTATTTCTGCCAGGCGCACGCTGCCGAATACAATTCGAAGTGGGATTATTTCGAGGGGCTCGACAAGGCCGAGAAGGAAGCTCGCGCCAAGGCCGAACGGCGCGACAATTCGGGCTATGCCGAGGCTGCGCATTACAGCTGGGGCGGGGCGGGTGACGGTTCGCGCAGCGCCGATGAAATACGTGCGCTTGATGTGCTCGAGCTTGAGATCGATGCCGATTTCGTGACGATCAAGAAAGCCTGGCGCGAAAAGGCCAAGACCGTCCATCCCGATGTGAAGCCGGGCGACAAGGGCGCTGCCGCCGAATTCCAGAAATTTCAGCTCGCTTATGAAGTGCTCAAGGCGGCGGAAGAACGCCGCGAATGGAAGGGGTGATCAACCGAAAGAAAAAACCTTTCTGTCCTTAGCGAGTGACGCAGCGAGTAGGAAAGCGCACAGTTTTCATTCGGTTTTGAGCCCTGCTACCCCCTTGCCATTTGCATTGATCGCCGTGTCAGGATTGTCGTTCCACCAGGCAACGTCTTTCCATGGCCTGACATCAAGCTCATGCGTCCAGCAGTTTTTCGGCTGGTGCGCCAGGTGCCAATAGGTTTCCGCAAGCGCAGCAGGATCTACCACCCCGCCCTCTCCCTTGGCTGATTTGAAGGCGTCGAATCTGTCGCCCAACATCTTGCCCAAAGTGTCGGGCGCATCGACCGCGCCATCCACCACCACATGCGCAACATGGATGCCCTTGGGCGCGAATTCGGCATTGAGCGTCTGGCACAGCATCCGCCGCCCGCCCATCGCGGCAGCGTGGCTGTGTTGCCCGGCATTGCCGCGCATGGCGGCGGTGGCTGATGTCACCAGCAGCGTGCCCTTGCCGCGCGCGGCCATTGCCGGGAACATGGCACGGGCGAGGCGGAACAGGCCGAAGCAGGCCAGCCGCCAGCCAAGTTCGAAGGTGCGGTGCGGTGTATCTTCCAGGCTGCGGGTGCCGATCTGGGCGCCAAGGTTGTAGAGCGCGCAGTCGATCGGGCCGATGTTGCGTTCGACCCGCTCGACCAGTTCTTCGATCGTGCCGTCCTCTGCCGCGTTGAGCAGCGTTCCGCTGGCCGATCCGCCGGCCTGCTCGATTTGGCTCACCAGCCGCGCCAGCCCTTCCTCGTCGCTGCGCCGCGCCAGCACCGCGTGATAGCCGCCGGCGGCAAAGCGCGCGGCGGCGTGTCCGCCAATCCCCGCGCCTGCGCCGATGACGAGAAACACCGGCTTGTCACCTGTCATGTCGCAAACTCCCCAGGTTCAAGGCCGGCAGACTATGCGCCGGTTTACACCTTCGCCAGTGCCTGATCGAAGTCGGCGATCAGATCGTCAGCATCTTCGATCCCGATGCTGATGCGCACGAGATTGTCGGTAATGCCCAACGCCTTCTTGCGCTCATCGGGCACCGAAAGATGCGTCATCGAGGCAGGATGGCTGGCGAGCGTTTCGGTGCCGCCCAGGCTTACCGCCAGCTTGGCCACTTTCAGCGCATCCAGGAAAGCGAAGCATTCTGCCTCGCCGCCCTTGATAAACACCGAGAAGGTCGAACCCGCGCCGCTGCAATGGCGGTTGTAGATATCCTGCTGGCGCGCGTCCTTGATGAAGCCGAGATAGCCGAGCCCCTCCACCTTGGGGTGGGCGCGCAGGAATTCGCACACCTTGGCCGCGTTCTCGCCAGCGCGCTGCATGCGCAGCTCTACCGTCTCAAGGCTGCGCAGCAACATCCAGGCAGTATTGGGATCGGCGATGCCCCCCATCGTGTTCCTGAGCGCACGCACCGGGTCCATCCATTTCTTCGCACCAGCCACGCTGCCCGCGACAAGATCGGAATGGCCGCCGACATATTTGGTCAGCGAATAGCACACGATGTCCGCACCATTATCCAGCGGGCGCTGCCACAGCGGCCCAAGGAAGGTGTTATCGATCGCGATCGGGGTGACCTCGGGATCGAGCAATTCGTCCCGCGCGGCCTTGACTGCCTCTACATCGACCAGTGCATTGGTGGGATTGCCCGGGCTTTCGAGATAGACCATCGCCACCTTGCCGCCATTGGCATCGGCCTGCGCCCGCGCCTTCACCAGCACCGCATCGATCTCCTCGCGGGTCGCGCCCGCAGGGAAATCGACATAGGTCACGCCGAACTTGCTCAGCACCTTGGCGACGAAGCCTTCGCTGGCGGCGTAGAGCGGGCCGGAATGCACGATTACATCGCCCTGCGAACAATAGGCCAGCATCAGGATGCAGATCGCGGTCATCCCGCTGGAAAAGGTCAGCGCGTCTTCCGCACCGTCCCAGATCGCCAGCCGGTCTTCCAGGATTTCCTGGTTGGGGCCGTTGAAGCGCGAATAGACCAGGCCTTCGGCGCCGCCAGGGCGCTTGCCGGTGATCCCTTCGAAATGGCGCTTGCCCGCGGCCGCGCTTTCGAAGGCAAAGGTGCTGGTAAGGAAGATCGGCGGTTTGAGCGATCCTTCGGACAGCGCCGGATCATAGCCATAGCCCATCATCAGCGTGCTGGGCTTCATCGGCCGCCCGCCGATCTTGGCAATCGGCTCTTTGGGCTTGCGGCGCGGAGTAGGCTGGTCGACGGCATCGACGGCGTCAGTCATGGGGAGAGTATCCTTCCTCTTCGAGCGCCCCCAGGAAGGCAGGAGCATAGACAAACTGGGCCGCCGGGGCGCCCGTCCCTAACCTCCGCAGGAACGCTTCTCCGCCTTCGGCCCGGAATGATTCTCCGATTATCGCGGACTAGTTGCAGTTGCAACCAGGCCTTTTTGGGCTGTGCGATAGCACTCGGTTCGTCGCATGTGGGGCACGCTTGGAACACATGGAACACAGTAAAGGAATTGAAATCGAACCGCTTGCAAACCGGCCGGTGAGCGAGTTTGACGATCAGGGCGCGGGGTAAAACCATGCCCCGCCTTTAGCGCGGCATCGGCCATGTAGGACAGCGTCAGGCAATCGCTGCAATTGCCCACACCATTCCCACGATCAGGAAAATGCCAATCAGATCGAGCAGCGCACCGGCCTTTACCAACCGCTCGATCCTGAGGCGCCCGGTCGACCAGGCGATGGCATTGGGGCCGGTGCCTGCGGGCAGGATGAATCCCCAGCTGGCGGCCAGCGCAGCGGGCATGGCCAGCAGCACCGGATCGACCCCCAGCGCCACGATCAGGCTGGCGACCACCGGAATGATCCCGCTGGCGGTGGCAACGTTGCTGGCAAACTCGGTCACCAGAATAACCATCGCCACGATTGCCAGCGCCACCAGCAGCAGTGGCACAGCCTCAAGCGGCAGCAACGCCTCGCCCAGCCATTCGGCCAGGCCCGAACTTTGCATACCCGCCGCCAGCGCCAGCCCGCCGCCGAACATCATGATTACGGCCCAGGGCGCGCGGTCAGCCTCTTTCCACACCAGCAGCGGACGCCCGGTGCCGTCAGGCAGCAGGAACAGCGCCAGGCCGGCCACGATTGCAATGGTCCCGTCAGTCCATGAATCTTCGGGCAGATAGGGGCTGACCAGCGGCCGGGTCATCCAGGCGAGGAATATCAGCGCCACCAGCGGCACCAGCCGCTTTTCCGGTGCGGACCATGCCGCGTGGGTGTCAATCGCCGCACGCGCCCTGGCCACGTCGAACGGATGGCTGGCAACCTGCTGCACACGCGCCACGACCCAGGCCGCAATCGGCACCCCCAGTATCACCACCGGCACGCCGTAAAGCGACCATTGGGCAAAGCTGATCTGCACCCCGGTGATGGTGTCGAGCAGCCCCACTGCGATGGCATTGGTGGGGGAGCCGACCACTGTGCCCAGCCCGCCGATGCTGGCGGCAAAGGCGATGCCCATCGGCAGCGCGCCGGCCAGGCCTTCCTGCTCTTCGTCGGACAGCCCGCCGCCGGCCAGCACAGCCATGGCCATCGGCATCATGATCAGCGCGGTCGAGGTATTGGAAATCAGCATCGAAAGCAGTGCGGCGCTGATCATGAAGGCCAGCAGAAGCCGCGCCTGCCCGCCGCCCGTGCCAACCATGCGCAGGATGGCAAGGCTCAGCCGCTTGTGCAGCCCCGTCCGCTCGATTGCCAGCGCCAGAAATGCGCCGCCCAGGATCAGGAACAGGATCGGCGAATAATAGCTCGAGGCGACCTGGCCCGCGCTGCCCACGCCGCTGAACGGCAGCACCACGAAGGGCAGCAGCGCGGTGACGGTGAGCGGGACGGCCTCGGTCATCCACCAGGCCGCCATCCACACCACCAGCCCGGCAACCAGCCAGGCCTCGCCGCTCATGCCGGTGGGCGGGGTGATGAGTGCGGTGAGGGTAAAGGCCAAGGGGCCGAGAACAAGGCCAATCTTGCGGGCTGTCATGTCCTGCCGGCCCCCCTTGCGCCAGTGGCGGCGCTTTACTTCGGTGCCAGCACCATCAGCATCTGGCGCCCTTCAAGCCGCGGGAAGGCCTCGACCTTGGCGATTTCTGCCACATCGTCCTGCACCCGCTTCAGCAGGTTCATGCCCAGTTCCTGGTGCGCCATTTCGCGCCCGCGGAAGCGCAAGGTCAATTTCACCTTGTCGCCGTTTTCGAGGAACTTGCTCACATTGCGCATCTTCACGTCATAATCATGCGTGTCGATATTGGGACGCATCTTGATCTCCTTGATCTCTTGCGTCTTCTGGGTCTTGCGCGCTGCATTGGCTTTCTTCTGCGCCTCGTAGCGGTATTTGCCGACATCGAGGAACTTGGCCACCGGCGGGTCCGCATTGGGGGAAACTTCAACCAGGTTCAGACCCAGTTCGTTGGCCTGCTCCATAGCTTCCTTCGTGTACATGACTCCGAGGTTTTCTCCCTCGTGGTCGATTACACGCACTTTGTCGGACTGGATGAATTCATCGTAGCGAGGGCCGCTTTTTACGGGCGGGGCCATCGAACGCCGGGGTGGACGGGCTATGTGGGTTCTCCTGTAGTAGCCGTGATTCTGTGTGGGTGGCTATGTAGGGACAAACGCTGGCGAACGCTAGGCCGTAAACTCACACACAGGACGCATGAGGCACCCAAATGGCAAACAAATCGGGCCGAATGGCGCGCCTGGAAGGCTGATTGCCTTTTTCAGCGTCATTCGGCTTGAGATGAAAGCCATTTGGGCGTCCCGTAGGGATTTGGTCAAAATGGCTCGCTGCTGCGTCGGGTTGAATTGAAATATTGACATATTCCCGCTCCACCCCTCCTTGCAGCAAACCATTTTGCCTCAAACCTCAAATGTCCTGTGTGTGAGTTTACGGCCTAGGGGTTAGGCAGCCTCGCGCCAAAGCGGCAATTGCACCAGCTTTCCTTTTGCGGAAAGCACGGCGTCGATCCGGCTCGCGGGGCTCAGCGCGGCGCGGATTTCCGCGGCGCCTGCATCCATGCCGCCAGTAAGCGCACCAAAGGCCGGCAGGATCATCCGGTCAGCGCCCATCGCCCCCCGGCTCAGCACCCCGCATGGCCGGCTGATATGCCGCTCGCGCAGTTTCAGGCGCAGCTTGGGGTGGAAATGGCCGGACAGTTCGGGCCGTGTTTCGCCCGCCTGTGCGATATGGCGCAGCACGATTCCGCCGATTTCCAGCTCTTCGGCCAGCGCGCCGCCAAAGCCCCGCTGCATCTTTTCATCATGATTGCCGGTGATCCATATCCAGTCGAGCGCGCGGGTCAGCGCCTCAAGCATGCCGCAGGCGTAAGGATCGAGCCGCTGCGCGCCGGCATCGTCATGGAAATTGTCGCCCAGCGTGATTACCCGCCGCGCGCCCGTCTGCTTTACGGCATCGGCCACCCGCTCCAGCGTTTCGCGGCTGTCATAGGGCGGCAGCATCGATCCGCGCTCGGCGTACCAGCTGGCCTTTTCCAGATGCAGATCGGCCACCAGCAGCGCCCGCTCGCGCACCCAGTAAAGCGCGCGCCCCTCGGTCAGCAGCATTTCCTGCCCGGCCAATTCCAGCGGTGCGAACGAAACGGGAACCATCGCTCTCCCTTGCCGCGACTCACAGGCTTTGGCAAGGGGGAGGCATGAGTGATTGGACAGCCCAGACCACCCGCGCACAGCAATGGTTCGAAAGCCTGCGTGACCAGATTTGCGCCGCCTTCGAGGAAATCGAGCGCGAGGCCGGTTCGGATGCGAGCTTTGCCTATACCCCGTGGCAGCGCGAGGAAGAGGGCAATCCCGATCCCGGCGGCGGGGTGCAGGGTTTGATGAAGGGCAAGGTGTTCGAAAAGGTCGGCGTCAATGTTTCGACCGTGCGCGGCAATTTCGCACCAGAATTTGCCGCTTCGATCAATGGCGCTTCGGCTGAAAGCCCCGGCTTCACCGCTACCGGCATCAGCCTGGTGGCGCATATGGCCAATCCGCACGTGCCCGCCGTCCACATGAACACGCGCTTCCTCACTACCCAGGCGGCCTGGTTCGGGGGCGGGGCGGACCTCAATCCGCCGATCCCCTATGACGAGGATACGGCGGATTTCCACGCGCGTTTCCGCGCCGCCTGCATGGCGCACAATCCCACCTATTACGAACGCTTCAGGAAGTGGGCTGACGATTATTTCTTCATTCCGCACCGGGGAGTGCATCGCGGCGTGGGCGGGATTTTCTACGACCACCTCGAATGCACCGATGACGCGGCGTTCGAGCGCAATTTCGCCTTTACCCAGGATGTGGGCAAGGCCTTCCTCGATATTTTCCCGCAGCTGGTGCGCCGCCGGATGGGGAGCGAATTCAGCGAAGCCGAAAAGCGCCAGCAGCTCGAATGGCGCGGGCGCTATGCCGAGTTTAACCTGGTTTATGACCGGGGCACGCTGTTCGGGCTCAAGACCGGCGGCAATATTGACGCCATCCTGATGAGCCTGCCGCCCGAAGCGGTGTGGAGCTGAAGCCGCCACCCTAACATGCCCAAGGAAATGACATGAGATCGATCTTGAAGCTGGCCGCGCTGCCGGCGCTATTGCTGCTGGCCGGGTGTGTGCCGCCGGATACGGTCCAGCCGCCGCGCATGATTGCGCCGGTGCTGACCACGTCCGATGCGGTGGACACATCGAGCTATGCGCAGCCGCAAGAAGCGCGGGTAGCGCATGTTGCGCTCGACCTGGAGCTGGACTTTGCGCAGCAATCGGTGCGCGGAACGGCGACGCTCGACCTTTCCGTCCCTGGCAAGGCCGGGGAACTCGTGCTCGACAGCGACGGGCTGCTGATCGATCGGATTACCGACGCCTCAGGGCGCAAGCTGGCTTGGCGGCTGGGCGAAGCGCAGGGAGAGAAGGGCGCGCCGCTGATCGTGGATCTGGGCCATACGCCGCGCGTCATCATCCACTATGCCGCCAATCCGCAGGCGTCCGCGCTGCAATGGCTCAGCCCCGAACAGACGGCGGGCAAGCAGCACAAGTTCCTGTTCAGCCAGGGGCAGGCGATCCTCAACCGCAGCTGGATTCCGACGCAGGACAGCCCCGGCATCCGCCAGACCTGGGAGGCGCGGATCGTCGCTCCCAAGCCGCTCGATGTGGTCATGTCGGGCATCATGCAGGGCGAGCCGGAAGATCTGGGCGATGGCAGGCGTGCCTTCCGCTTCGCGATGGACAAGCCGGTTGCGCCCTATCTGATCGCGATCGCGGCGGGTGACATCGATTTCCGCGCCATCGGCCCGCGCACCGGCGTGTGGGCGGAACCCGCCATGCTCGATGCGGCCCATGCCGAAGTGATCGAGACCGAGGCGATGGTGGAAGCCGCTGAGGCGCTATACGGCCCCTATCGCTGGGGCCGCTATGACATGATCGTGCTGCCGCCGGCCTTCCCCTATGGCGGGATGGAAAACCCGGTGATGACCTTCCTTACCCCAACCTTCATCGCGGGGGATCGCAGCCTGACCGGCCTCGTCGCGCATGAACTGGCGCACAGCTGGTCGGGCAATCTCGTCACCAATGCGGTGTGGGGCGATAGCTGGCTCAACGAAGGCGTGACCTCCTATTTCGAAAACCGCATCGTCGAGGAAATCTACGGCGCGAAACGGGCGCGGCAGGAAGTCGCGCTCGATTACATGGCGATCATGGAGACCCTGGCTGAAGTTGGCGCCGATGCCCCCGGCACCGCGCTGCACCAGCCCGACGGAACCGAAAGCGCAGGTAGTGCGATCATCTATAACAAGGGCGCGGCATTCCTGCGCACGCTGGAGCAACAGGTCGGACGCGAGCGGTTCGATGCCTGGCTGCGCCAGTGGTTCGACAAGCATGCCTTCCAGCCCGCAACCTCGGCGATGATCTACGAGGACCTGAAGCTGAACCTTGCCGGAAGCGAGGCAGAGGCCGAGCGGCTGCGCCTGCACGAATGGATTTATGCCCCTGGGCTGCCTGAAAACGTCGCCAAGCCGGATCCCGCCGCCTTTGCCGCGATCGATGCGGCAACGCTCGCTTATGCGCAGCATGGCACGATACCCGCCGGGTGGGCCGGATGGGTTTCGGCCGAGCGCCAGCGCTTCCTCCAGAACCTGCCGCAGACCCTCGCTGCTGAGGATCTGGCACGGCTCGACGCGGCGCTGGGCCTGTCGGCCAGCGGAAATAACGAGGAGCTTTTCCTGTGGCTCGATCTGGCACTCGCCAACCGTTATGAGCCTGCCGTGCCGCTGGCCGAACGGTTTCTTGCCGAAGTGGGGCGGACCAAGTTTGTCCGCCCGCTATTTGCGACGCTGATCGGTGAAGGCGACTGGGGCAGGCCGATCGCCCGCCGTATCTATGCCGGAACGCGGGCAGGTTATCACACGGTCACGCAGCGCGCGGTCGATCGTGTGATGCAGGAGGCACCGCCGCCATCCTGATGGGCCTGGAGCGCGCCGCGCTAAAGCTTCGTCATTCGGCCTCGCCGGAAGCGGCCGGTGCATAGACCCGCACCCAATCGACCAGCATGGCTATCTCGCCGGTCCTGATCTTCTCGACTGTGGCTTCGGGCACGCCGTTGTATGGCTTTGTGATGCCATTGGTCTTGAATGGGTAGGCGCCGCCGACGGCAAAATTGAGGATCAGGTGCTTGGGCGTATCGAACCGCCATTTGCCATAATGCTCCACCATCGGGCGGGTTGCGCGATAGAGCACGTGCCCATCGACCTCGAAGGTGATCTGCTCGCTGGTCCATTCAACCGCGTAAACATGCCAGTCGGTCACGTCCTCGCCCTGAGGGAAGAAGAACTTGTTCACCAGCGGGGTTTCGCCGGAATAGCCGGGGCCATGCAGAGCCACGCCGATCCAGTCCTTTTCGCCAACATATTCCATGATGTCGATTTCGCCCGTGTCAGGCCACTTGCCATTGCCCAGCAGCCACCAGGCCGGCCACACGCCTTCGGCATCGGGCATGCGGATGCGGGCTTCTGCGCGGCCATGGGTAAAGTCGAACTTGCCCTTGCTGTTCACCCGGCCGGAAATGAAGTCGGCCTTGCGATCGGGATGCGGGTCCACTCCGGGCCGGTAAAGCGGGCGCAACATCAGCACTCCGCCGTCCGCCCCCGAGATGCCGTTGACCAGGCTGAGCACCGAGGGGTCATCGACATAGGCCTGCTGCTCGTTATTGACCCAGAATTGAGGGCCCACCACGTTCCACTTTCCGCGGTCGAGCGCCTCGCCATCAAATTCGTCGGCAAAGATCAGCTGGCGGGGCTGGGCGGGCGTTTCCTGCGCGAGCGCAACCGGCGGGCTGTATGCCAGCGCGGCGGCCGTGGCAGCGAGTAAGATTGTCTGGTTGATCCGCATGGCGCCCTCTCTTTGCGCACTATTTATGAGAACGTTCACAATTAACATGTGATGCCGATTTGTCCATATCGGCCAAACCATTCGCCAGGCGCAAGTTTTTGCATTGCAATAATATGCGCTGCACCGCACATTTATAAGGCAATGCTGCGCCAGTACGAACTAGTCGAACGGGTCCTGAGCTATGACCCTGACGCCGATGAGGCGGCGCTCAACCGCGCCTATGTCTATACGGTGCAGAAACATGGCACGCAAAAGCGCGCCAGCGGCGATCCCTATTTCAGCCATCCGGTCGAAGTTGCCGGGCTGATGACCGATCTGAAGCTCGACGTGCCGACCATTATCACCGCGTTGCTGCACGACACGGTCGAGGATACGCTGGCGACGATCGAGGATATCGAAGCCAATTTCGGCGCCGATGTGGCGCGGCTGGTCGACGGGGTGACCAAGCTTTCCAAGATCGAGCAGATGGCGGAAAACGAGCGCGCGGCGGAAAACCTGCGCAAGTTCCTGCTTGCCATGTCCGAGGATATCCGCGTGCTGCTGGTCAAGCTGGCAGACCGGTTGCACAATATGCGCACGCTGCATTTCATCAAATCGCCTGACAAGCGCCAGCGCATCGCGCGCGAAACGATGGATATCTATGCCCCATTGGCAGAGCGGGTGGGCATGTATGAATACATGCGCGAGATGCAGTTGCTTGCGTTCGAGCAGCTTGAACCCGAAGCCTATGCAACGATCACCAACCGGCTGGTGGAATTGCGCAGCCAGGATGGCGGGCAGGTCGATGCGATCGCGCTCAAGATCAAGCAGGCACTGGCGGAGGCGGGCCTGCATGTCGAGGTTTCCGGGCGTGAGAAGCACCCCTATTCGATCTGGAAGAAGATGGCGGAGCGGCACGTCAGTTTCGAGCAGGTGACCGACATCATGGCCTTCCGCGTGATCTGCGAAAGCGAGGCTGACTGCTATTCCGCGATGGGCGTGCTCCACACCACCTGGCAGTTCCTGCCGGGCAAGTTCAAGGACTATATCTCCACCCCCAAATCGAATGGCTACAAATCGCTCCACACCTCGCTGATGTATGAGAATTCGATGCGGGTAGAGGTGCAGATCCGCACGCGCGCCATGCACATGACCAATGAGTTCGGGCTGGCAGCGCACTGGGCCTACAAGCAGGGTGACAGGCCCGATGGCGCGGTCGGCTGGCTGCGCGATCTGATCGAGATCGTCGATGCCAGCCACGATGCCGACGAACTGCTCGAACACACCAGGATGGCGATCTACCAGGACCGGATCTTCGCCTTCACTCCCAAGGGGGCACTGTTCCAGCTGCCCAAGGGCGCGACCCCGGTCGATTTCGCCTTTGCCGTGCACACCGATCTTGGCGCGCAGGCAGTGGGCGCGAAGATCAACGGGCGCCATATGCCGCTGCGCACCCAGCTGGCCAATGGCGACGTGGTAGAGATCATCAAGCGCAAGAATGCGGAACCGCAGCTTTCCTGGCTGGGATATGTCGTTACCGGCAAGGCGCGCGCCGCGATCCGCCGCGCGGTGCGGCTCAAGGAACGCGCCGAGATCGCGGAAATCGGTTCCAAGCTGTTCGAGGAAATCGCCACCCGCGTGCCGGCGCGGATCGGCAAGAAGGCGCGGCACGACGCAGTCGAGCGGCTGGGCCTGATGGACGAGGAAGACCTGATGTTCGCGATTGGCGCGGCCAAGCTGACCGATCGCGAGGTGATGGAGGCGCTGGTGCCGGGCTGCACCGCCGAATTCGAGGATGACGCTGACTGGACGCGGCGCGAACATGCGATTTCGATCCGCGGGCTCACTCCCGGCGTCGGCTTCCATCTGGCAGAATGTTGCCACCCGGTGCCGGGTGATCGGATCGTGGGCCTGCGAAAGAAGGGCGAAGCGGTGGAAGTCCACGCGATCGGCTGTTTCGAACTTGCCAATGGCATCGATGCCGACTGGCTCGATCTGAGCTGGGGCAAGCGTTCGCAGGGGGCGGTCGGGCGGCTGCGCGTCACGCTGTATGACCGGCCCGGCACGCTGGCCGAGATGGCAGGAATATTTGCGCAGAACCACGTGAATGTGAAGCGGCTCGATCAGGTCGAGACCGATCACCCGTTCACCACTTACGAGATTGACAATGAGGTGCAGGACCTGGCGCACCTTACCCGCGTGCTCAGCGCATTGCGCGCGAGCGACGCGGTGGCACAGGCCGAAAGAATATAACCGGAGCGGATTTGATGGCTGTAATCGGGATCGACCATGTCCAGCTCGCCATCCCCGCCGGGGGTGAGGATAAGGCGCGGGCCTTCTTCAACGGACTGCTCGGCATGCGCGAAGTGCCCAAGCCCGCCAATCTTTCGGTCAGCGGATGCTGGTTCGAATGCGGCGGAGTGAACTTGCATATCGGGATCGATCCGGAATTTCGCCCGGCAAGGAAGGCGCATCCCGCTCTGCTGGTGGATGATCTGGCAGGGCTGCGTCAGCGGCTGGAGGCAGCGGGGGTAACGACCCGCGATGACAAGCCGGTCGAAGGCTATGCTCGCTTCTTCGCCGAGGATCCCTTCGGCAACCGGATCGAGCTGATGCAGAAAGTCTAGATCAGCTCCAGTTCAAGCCTTACCTCATCGCCCTCTGCCAGATCCTCTGCGCGCATCACTTTCTTGCTGACCAGCAGCACCCATTCGCGTTCTTGTGGCCCTACCGCTTCGCTACTTGAGGGCGCGGACTTGTTCTGCGGAAACACTGACGTTTTCCATTGCGTCTCGCCGATCCGTGCGATGACCTTGACCGATCCGAAGCCGCGCTGGCGCCCGTATTCCAGCCGGTGCAGCCGCGCGTGCATCGCGATCGCATCTGCTGTCTCGCCAGTGATTACAACCAGGTGATAGGTGCCGCGATCGCCCCGCCAGCAGGTGAGCGGCACAGTCGCCTCTACCATGTCTGTCATTGCGAGGAGCGAAGCGACGAAGCAATCCAGGGACCGGCCATGGATTGCCGCGCGACCTTCGGTCGCTCGCAATGACGAGAGGCGTTCATTCAGAGACGACCCGGCGCACCGGCACCGGTATATTGCAGATGTCTGCACCGCCTGCGGGCACGATGAAGAAGGCATCGCGGCGATTGGCGCGCGCCGCGGCATAACGCGCAAAGCTCTCGCTTTCGGTGTTGAGATATTCGAATGTCGGCTGGGGAAACTGGGCGATGTCGCTTGCCACGCGAACGCTCAGAATTGGCGTGCGCTTGTCCTTCTCGAAATCGGCGTAGAAACCCAGTTCGCCCTTGCCGCGCGGGAGCGAGGAGAGGTGCTCCATCCCCTCGATCACGCGGCCCACCAGCGCAATGTTGCGGTCCAGATGGCGCGGCGCATGGCCGATCACCGTGTAAAGCTCCGCGCCGCTGCCGGTGTCCGGCGAATAATTCCGTCCCACGCCGACCATGCCGTAACAGTGGACGGGCCATGCCTCGTAATCCCTCGTATGAACTGTTTTGATTTCGGCACCGACGGGCCATCCCTCAATGAATGTTGTCCAGCCTGCATACGGATCTGGCATTCGGGAGCGCTTAAGAAGGTCATCACCGATGATATTTGTTTTGTAATCCGACTCTCCCATCACCTTCAGCCCTTCCGGCAGCGGCTTCACCGCCCCCGTCGCTTCCGGGTTGTCGTAATTGGGGTCCCCCCATTGGACGACGTAATTGTCCTGCACCCGGTTGACCGAAATCCCGTCATACCAGCCGCTGCGCGCAAACAGGCGGATATTGTGCACCCAGCCTTGCGAAAACGGCGGGGGCATCAGCTGGATCACCACCTGCCGCGCGTTGCCATCGGCATCGGGCGCCAGCGTCATCACCAGCAGATCCTCCGGCGCGATGCGCACCCATTCATCGGGTGCCGCTGCGGCAACGATCTCGTTGGGGGAGGGGGCGGTGGCGGCCTGCTCCTGCGCATGGGCAGGAATAGCAAGGGCGAGTGCGGCAAGGCCGGTGAGAATGGTCTTCATGACACGCAACTTGCCACCGGGCGCGGACAAGCGAAAGCCCCTTTCCACGCGTTTTCGGGGGCGGAAAGGGGCTCCGCGAGCGGTGTTCGCAGGGAATGCCGATCCGCGCAGCACCGCAGCGAGTCGCCATATACCACATCAACCCGCCTTGCGCAGTACTTCCCGAGCCGCTAGGGGCGCTGCCTTGTCTGATCGGGGCTTGTACGATCAGGCATGCGGAGCGGTGGCCGAGTGGTCGAAGGCGCACGCCTGGAAAGTGTGTATAGGGCAACCCCCTATCGTGGGTTCGAATCCCACCCGCTCCGCCACCTAGGCTAAGTCTTTGAAATATTTGGAGAAATGGCCTCAAGAACGGCGCGGTTCCGCGCCATTTTGCACTCCAGACGGTACCTAGAGAACGAGTTCGAAGGTAATGTCAAAAGAATAGCGGGTCAGTGACCAGGTTGCTACCCGGAGCGGATGAGCAAGCCGAAGAATCCGTTCGCCTGCTTTCATTCATCGCCCGAAGTCATCCGCATGGTCGTGATGCTTTACGTGCGGTTTCCGCTGTCGCTGCGGAACGTCGAGGACCTGCTCTTTGAGTGTGGAATTCACCATTGCCAAGAGACCGTGCGGCTGTGGTGGAACAGGTTTGGCCCGATGTTCGCGGCTGACATTTGGGGGCACCCTTTGCCAACTGGAGACAGGTTAGCGTCCGACTGACACCACCGTCAGAAGCAATTAGCACGAGCACTGAACGTCCAGAAGCCACCCACCTTTTACCATATTAGCACTTCAGCGTCCGCAATTGGGTGGAAAGCGGAAAGTCAACTTTTAGCTTGACGAGACGAGAAGGCCGAGACGGCGCAGTCAAGCGATGCGTGGTGGAAGCGCGGCACGGTCGAAAGGGTCAAGGTGTCGAATTGATAAACAACGCACTCGATCACCCGTTTGCGGACCTAAAAAGCCCTCACGATGCCAGCCTCTGCGCGGACGCGGTTGTAGCGGTTGATTTCGATCGAACTTGAATTCTTCTCACGGATGACCCGAACCTGTGGAGCCCATCCACGCCATGATAGCGCGCGCAGTGTTGCGCCAAGCGAAAGGCGCAGGAAATCCTCGCGCCGCCGCTCCGGGAATATGGCAAGCCTGCGATCTGCTTCCAAATGCTGATAGGTTGCCGAGGCGACCAGAGAGGCTCTACCTATCTCGCGCCACACACCTGCATTGATTGATCCGCTCGCGGTCGAGAAAGCCGGATCGCGAGCGGGCTGACGAGCGCCGCCAATGTTGGCCCATGCGCAAGTTCTTGTTCCGAACGCATGCTCGATCCCTGCAAAGGCGCCAAACATATCGCCGTCTTGCAGCGAGTTCTCAAGGAAGTCCTGTTGGACCAGGTTGATGCCGGTGCGGAACTGGCTCCTTTTTCCGAGCCGTCGTTGCCAATCGAAATTGATAGTAATGGCATCCACAAAACGCTCGCCGCCAAACCAGCGGCGCTGATATCCCGCCTGCAAGCGCCCCAGGCCCTTGCCAACCTTGAATTCAGGTCCAGCTGATCCAAACGCTGTCACGTCATTGAAGCGGTCTTGGCGATAGAAATCACCCGACAGCCCGCCACGAACAAGCAAGGTCGCATCATTGCCGAACTGGCGCCTGAAATATCCGTCAGCCTGGAGGGACAAACCCGTCCCGGAAGTCCGGCGTGCATCATCGTCGATCTCGAAATCTCCGATCACTGTGCCGAGTGTGTCCGAGCGTGCAGCGCGATTGACGTTGCTGTCACCCGCAAACGCCAGTTGAATCGAACCGCCCAGCGCCTTGCGATCCCGCAAAGCAGCGGAAAAGCGTTCGACGAAGCGGGCGACATCGGACGGCAGTTGTCCAGCCTGCGCTTCGCGCAATGTGCGCTGCGCGGCTTCGCTATGGCCCATTTCCGCCTGCACCCGCGCCAGCTCGATCCGGGCCCGGACAGCTCCGGGCTCGCTGTCGAGGATTTCGCGAAGCAGTGTGCCCGCAGTTACCCAATCGCGGCGTGCGATTGCCATGCCTGCCAGGCGAAAGCGCGCCTCGTTGCGGATTTTTTGATCCCGATCGCGCAACAATGCCTCGTAGATGTCGGTCGCGAGCTCGGTTTGCCCCTGTTCAAGCGCGTCCGCCGCAATGCCAAGCAATTGTTCGCCGGTTGCCTGAACTACCTTTGGGCCTGCTTGGGGCTGAGCCTGGACGTCCGATGGGTTGTACTCGGCGGGTAAAGGCATCAGCGCCAAAGCGAGTGCCAACATATCCGTCAGTTCTTCTTCCCGATCCAGATTCCCGTCAGGTTTCCATCATATCCCGACCGCGAGAACGGTGCGACAAATCGGCCGATTACTTCGTCGGCATACGGACCGGTCAAGCTGCCGTCGAACCAAGATCCCGTCAGCGTAACCCCATCCTTGCTGAACTTGCCCGAATAACGCGAACTTCCGACGGAATAGACAGTCTCGGAAAACTGGTAGATGCCGTAGTCGTAGTCGTATTCGGTGTAGAACCCGTTGGTCGAATGGACCGGATGCATCTGCCCTGAAAGGGTTCCGGCGCCAAAATCGAACAGCAGGGTTGCAGTGCCTCCAACGGTAAAGGGATCAAGGGGGGAGTTGGCGTAAATATCGGCAAGGAAGCGGGCAGTCCCGGTTCGGGGGATGGCAGCTGTCGGTGCCTCATAGCCGTAGGCGAACCAGCCATTCGCTTGGGCAAATGTCCCATCGCTGTTTTCCTTCAACGTCACCCAGTTGCCGAAATGCGAATAGGTGAAGCGATACCCTTCGCGGTGTGGAACGGTCATCCACACTTCGCCGAGCCTGGTCCCTGAAGAATTCTCAAGCCCGTGGAGGCTCGAGCTCGCAAACTGGCCGACGGTGCCGCTTAGCCCCAGCAGCTTGAGCGTCGTCTCCGATCCATCGGGCAACTTCATCTCGTAGACGCCGTTAAAGTCGTCAAACCGGATGTCGATCTTCGCGTCGGGACCGCTTGGCGAAGATGCCACGATCGAGGCGTTATCCTTCCAATCCCGTCCGTAGCCCTCGATATACCGGTTCTGGCTCAAAGTGTTGTTCTCAGATGCAGCATAGGAAACGGTTGTGGCATCCGTTCCGATCGTGAGCACTTCGGGCTTGAGCACGCTTGTTGGTGTCGGTGAAGGCGTCGGCGTGGGCGTTGGCGTTGGCGTGGGCACAGGCGGCAAGTCCGCAACTGACAGGACTGGTCCGCTCCCGCCACCTCCACAAGCTGCCAACAGCAGCGTTACCGTAGCTACCGAAGCATGAGTGGCTATCCGCGAATTCATGGCAGGGTCCTTTCGATTTGTTTCGCCCGACGCCGGATTACTCTGGCATGGATCGGTTGGAGAGGTGCCCACACACAGGAACCCGGCGCCGGACAATTGCCCGTCACTCTCCTGACGGGAATTCAATCATCTTGGGGCCGTTCCTTCGGGCGCGCTCGGCCACCCAGATGTCGGGCGCGGGCGAAGCGCTGCCCGGTCTGTTGGACGACATGAACAACTGGGTTCCGTCCCAGGAAACGGCAGGGCGCAAGTCGCCCGCTACCGAATTCAATTCCGGGATCGTATAAGCCGCTTCGAATGGTTCCGCAGTAGAGTCGCGCTCGGCGAACCAGATGTCGGGGCCGCCCTTGCCCCCGGGCCTGATAGAGTCGAATGCTATGAAAAGACCGTCTCTCGAGACCCATGGGCGATTGTTGATGCCCGCTGCATTAGGTCCGCCCGGCACTGGCACCGCAGGACCGCCAGCCACGCTTTGCAGAATCGTACCTCCTGTTCCGTCGGCATTGCGGCGCGAAAAGATTAGGACTTCCTGGCCCTGTTCGTCCTCGAAGATCGAAACCGATTCCTCGAGGCCCGGCGTAGCGAGATCGCGCCTGTAGGGCACCGCTTCCTGCCAGTCTCCGGACGTTCGCCTGCTCACCCAGAGATTTCCTTGGTCCGCGCCTTCGCTGCGCAGGAAATGTAACGTGTTGCTCCCGATGATGGTGGGGCACGCTTCGTTCGCCCCCGGCGTATTGATCGTGCTAGGCAGCTTGCGCACGCTGCCGAAGCCTTTGGAAGAATCAGTACGTTCGGCAACGAAGATGTCGGCCTGGTTGCCGTCCCGGAACGAGGTAAAGTAGAGTTCCAGCCCGTCCCGCGAAAGGCTGACGCAACCGTCGATCGACGGCGAGTTGATATTGGGAGCGGAGCCCGGCAGGCTCGCAAGGTTTACCGGCGTGCCCCATTCTTCGTAAGGTGGTGCGGCCGTCGCCGATGTAGTTGTACCCAGTGCGCAGAGTGCAAGTACCTTGCTGACTGGCCCGACGATCTTTTTGATACTCATGGCACTGTTCCCCTCCGATTTCGTCCCGCCATTGGGGCGGGAGCCATGAGTCGGAGACCAGCATTGCAAACGACTAAGTGCCATGATGGCACGGTGAGGACGGCTGATTGTTTGCTGATGTTTTGCCGATCATCCAGTAATTCGCTTGAGTGAGGCAGCTAAGCGGGAGTAACTTCTCGAAATGTCGATGCATTTGCTGCGCCTTGCGTGGACCGCTCCGATTGTAACTTTGGCCATGGCCAGCAGTGCAGTTGCAGCAAGCGAGCCCCTAGAGGATGTCGCAACAGCTGATCGAATTATCGTGACAGGCGAACGCATTTCTCGCGACATTGGCCAAACGGCATCGAGCGTTACCGTGATCGCGTCTGCTGATCTGGAGCGGATGCCTGACGTCGACCGGCTTGACCAGTTGCTTGATGCAGTACCCAATGTTGTCCTGGGATCAGGCGGACAGGGCCCGACAATTCGCGGTCAGGATACCACGGGTGTATTGCGCGATTTGCCTGCCTTCCTCGGAGGGAATCGGCCGCGCGCCACGATGGTGGTCGACGGGCGGGCCAGTTCCTATTTTGAATTTGTGTTCGGTTCGCAGCCGCTTTGGGACGTGGAACGGGTTGAGATATTCCGCAGCCCGCAAACCACAACTCAAGGTCGAAACGCGATTGCCGGCGGCATTTTCATCGAGACACGCCCCCCTGAATGGGCCTGGGGTGGCGCAATGCGTGGTATCGTCGGCAATTACGACACACGGCAATTCTCAGCGATGGCGACAGGTCCGCTCATTGACGAGCAGCTTGCGTTTCGGATCGCAGGCGATGTGAGGGGCAGCCGCACGTCGAGCGAATTGACTAGCGAAGTGCAAAATATTGATCCCAACCGCGACGAATTCGATCTCTTGCGGATCAAGCTACTGGCAAGGCCGCAAGCCCTGCCCGGCCTTACGATAGATGCATCGTTCCTTACCTCTGGTTCACAGTCCCCTCAGATCGAAGGGATCAAGCGCCCATTTGCAGAACGTCGTGATCCACGGGTCCGGTACGGTGTGTTCCGCAATTCGAGCAAAGCGATAACAATTCGCCCGCAGCTGGAATTAGGTCCCAAGGCCAATCTTTCGACTGTTTTGTCGGTCGGCTCTGCAAGGGCCCGCAGGTTCGCTCCGCCGGGACTCGGTGAGGCGGTGAATTCGATAGAGGACAGGGCGGCGGAAGTCATCTTCACGCGCAAGGACGACGTCACCTCGCTTTTGGTCGGTGTCAGCGCCAACAGGGTCAATCTGACCCAGACCATTGACCTGTCGCAGGTGGGGCTCGGCAGCGGCGCCTTCGTTGACGAGCAGGAAAGCGCAGGTGTCTTCGGCGAAATTCGCTTGAGTGTCTCGACGAAATTGGATGTGATCGCAGGCGCTCGGTACCAGACAGATCGGCAGGAACGAACTGGCGCACTGAGATCTCAGTTTGTGAGCCTTCCGCTTGTGTTCGCCCGGCGGTATTCGGCGCTCTCTCCTAAACTTTCGGTTGTATATGGAGGGCTAGAAAACCTTTCGGTTGGTTTGCTGGCGCAGCGTGCCGCAAATCCGGGAGGCACCACATTGTCGATCTCCTCTGGCAGGCTCGACACGTTCGATCAGGAACGCCTCTGGAATTATGAATTGTTCGTGCGTGGGTGGATACCTGCCGCAGGATTCAGTTTCGCCGGCAACATTTTTTACTACGATATTCACGACGGTCAGCGCTCGGTTCTCACCACGATAGGAACAACTGGCGGATCGATTTTCTTTCAGGAAATCGGCAATGTTCCGAGGAGCAGGAGTAAAGGCGGTGAGCTCCAGGCCACATGGTCTCCATCGGCTAGCCTGAAGGTCAGCGTTGCAGCCGGGTTCCTTGAAACGCGCGTGACAGAGTCACCAAGCGATCGCGATCCCTTGCTGGGCAAACAATTCCAGCGATCGCCCCGCTTTACCGGATCAGCTTCGGTAAACTGGGCGCCCGCAGAGAATGTCGGGGTGAATCTTCAATATAGCCGAAGGTCAGGCTATTTCAGCGATGACGCCAACATTGCTGCCCTGCGTATTGGCCGCGCGGAAAACCTCAATGCTCGCCTGGAATGGGATAACGGTTCGATCCGGATCTTCGGGTTTGTTCGCAATATTCTCGATAGCTTTAATCTTACCTCTCTCGCTGACAACGGAAACTTGGCGACCGCAGCTGACCCACGCGAATTTGGCATTGGTGCAGAAGCGCGATTTTGAGCTAGAAATGCCGATCAATTGCTCGAACGATCCAATGCTCCTAAACATGGTCACACGTCTGCTCGGGGGAGTGTGCAACGATGGATGAATTCGCGTCCGGAACGCATCTGATCCTCTCGAAGCGTGCCGAATTGACCATTGGCAAGGCAATCATCCGACCTTCGTTGCGTCAGATCGAAGGCCCTGGCGGCCTTGCGGATATCGAGCCGCGCGTACTGCAGGTGTTGCTCGCGCTTTACGATGCTGGCGGCGGAGTTCTCAATCGTGATGATCTGCTTGAGCAGTGCTGGGGTGGCGTAGTCGTCGGCGATGACGCTATCAATCGCACGATTGCCGAAATCAGGCGCCTAATCCGAGCTACCGAAGCGGACTTTGCTATCGAAACAATCCCGCGGGTTGGCTATCGTCTTGAAGCGGCAAACGTTGGCCACGGACCTCAACCGGCCAAGCCTATTTCCATAGATCGCAGAAATCTGATGATTGGTGGAACGGCAGCGCTGACTTTGTCAGCTGGAGGGGTGGCCTATACCCTGATAAGAAGCCGCCGCACCGAACTCGACGACTTGATCGATCGCGGTCGTGAGCTGCTCGCATCCAGCGATCCCGCGGATGCCAATCGCGCAGCCACATTGTTCAATTCGGTCATCCAGGCTGATCCCGACAGAGCCGATGCATGGGGCTGGCTTGCCCGCGCGTTGAGCGATGAGAGCAAGGCCCGCGATGCGGCGCGCCGAGCGTTGGCAGTTGACCCCAAAGAAACGAACGCGCGCGCCGTGCTGATCGTCCAGCGGCGCGATATTGACGAATGGGTTGAATGGGAAAACAGCCTGCTCCGCGTCCTTGAAGACGATCCCCACAATACATTGGCGCTCGAATATCTTGCAATGTTCTACCAGACGGTGGGCCGCTGTAAGGACAACTGGACGTATGGCGAGCTCTCGTATCGTCTCGAACCGTTTAGTTCTGACAATCTGCACCGACGCGCCTTACGGCACTGGATCTTCGGCAAGCTGGCTCAGGCCGACAAGATCGCCGATCAAGCGTTACGTTTATGGCCGCGCCACCCATATGTCTGGAACGCACGCTTGCTGATTTATGCGTTTACTGACCGGGCACCCGCAGCACTTGCCTTGCTCGATGACGTTCCCAACCGGCCACCCAACCTCACCCAGCCGAGTGTGGATTCCTGGAGGGCTGCGTTGCGGGCGATCGAAACCAGGGCTCCAGCGGATATCAAGCGTGCGGTCGACGTGTTAACTGCGGTGGCTGGTCTCGCGCACGGGCTCGCGGCCAATGCCATCATGGTATCTTCCTACCTTGGCGAACTCGACAGCGCCTATCACGCAGCCGAAGGCCTGTTTGAAAGTCGCGGACGCTTGGTCCAAAAGAGCCAGGGTGAGGGAATCAAAGACGTCTATTCAGGCGCGGCCTGGGGCCGAACGCAGTTCCTGTTCATCCCAGCCACCGCGAATTTCCGCGCCGATCCCCGTTTCCAAGGCCTGTGCGAAGCTACGGGCCATGTGGACTATTGGAGCAAGCGTGGCATCTGGCCCGATCCTTTCGTGCGTGGGTCGTTGCGCGTCATAAATTAGGCGAAGGTCAGGGTGTTCGGTCTGGGGTAGGCTAAATTAAATCTCATGCCGCCTCAAGAATCGACATTCGATTGCAAGCGTTTGTCGACAATCAGATCGCATCGCAGATTTCATCGATATCATCATCACAATTCAATGTTCGCAATAGGGTCGGTAGGCGTGGAAACCCGCGATATGGAGGGCTTCAAATCGACATCGGGCGATGAGGCCGATCTCTACGTCGCGCTCTCGCATTTCTTCAGCAAGGGAAAGCCCGAGGTTACGCGTTTCGGCCGCGACAATGCGCTGGAAACCCATGGTGCACGGGCCACCTCGCTGCACACGATGAAAGGCTTCCGCGTTGTGTTCTTCAGCATTGGTCCGCAAGAAGCTGCGAACGCCGATCCACAACTGTCATTCGGGCAAATGCCGAACCTTTTCGTTGTTACGCAAGGCAAGGGCACGCTCTACACTGATGATGGCCCGATGGTACTGGAAAGGGGCATGAGTGTGTTTGTGCCGCAGTTTGTCAAGCACGAGTTGGTTAATGACGGAGACGAACCATTAGAAGGCATCCTGATCTTGTATGGTGACAATTCCGATTTTGCATTCGGAACTTCGTTTCCTGCTTACATTCGGGACCTCCATGAATGGCACCGCAACTATCAGTTCCGCAAAGATCAGCCGACGTCAAAGGCCGAGAAATGATCAACTGGTTTCGTGACAACGTTCGGAGTCCAAGCGCCTCCTGCGTAACAGTCGGGGAGTTGTAGCCGACAGTCCGCAATTCGGTCGCTGGCGGCCATTCCGGGTCCGGCTAAAATAGCCGTTGGGACGGGCCTCCCTCGACCGGGATTGCTGCTCCGTTCACGAAACTTGAAGCGTCAGACAGCAGCCAAACGGCTGTCTCGGCGATCTCGTGGCCATGACCAAGCCGGTTCATCGCGGAATGACGTGCAATAATGGGGGTAGTGAGTTCAGGCTGTTGTTCGACGACCGGATCTACCATTTCCGAATGGCAGTATCCAGGGCAGATAGCATTAGTCCGTATGTTCTCTTTAGCGTAGTCGATAGCTGCACTCTTAGTGAGCCCAATCACTCCATGTTTGCTTGCAGCATAGTCTGCATGGCCGACATCGCTACCTACCAATCCATAGATCGAGGAAATGTTGACGATGGAGCCTCCTCCCGTTCTCAGCATCGCTCGTATTTCGGCCCGCATGCAGCGCCAAACGCCAGTCAGATTGGTCGCTATAACCGCATCCCAAACATCGTCACTCATGTCTGCAAATCTAGTGAATGGAGCGCCGGAAATTCCCGCATTATTCACAGCACCATCGAGCCTGCCAAAACGCTCAACGACCGCGGTGATCACTTGATCGACGCTTGCCCCATCCATGATATCGTTATGAATGAAGAAGCCTTCGCCGCCGGTTTTATTGATCTCTTCGACCACGGCTTCGCCGCGTTCCTTGCGCCTACCTGTGATTGCAACTTTCGCACCTCGGCTTCCAAACATTCGCGCCATATCGGCGCCCAGCCCGGATGTGCCGCCGGTAACTAGAAGAGATTTTCCTGACAAGCTTCCCATGCGTCTGTCCTTCTCCAGAAGGCGACCCTGGGTTACGAGAAGTTAGAGGCAAAGCGGAATGATTAGCAACTTGATTTACCTGACCTGAGACAGGATTAGCTGGGATGCAAATTTGTCCCGCCCTGACGTCCTCCATTGGGTCGTTAGCGAACATCCCGCTTTTGGGTCAATCGAAAGCGATCTCACTCAGGCGCACGACAGATCTCATGCTTCTGTACCCAGCAGTCTCTTGACAGCGTGATCTCGGCTGGCAATCTCCCACAATATTCGGGAAGTGTGGGGGAGTTCGAATGAAATTTCATTTCAAGGCGCTATTGGCGAGCGCCCTGCTCGCTGGCTGCAACAATGGATCGGCCCCCGTCAGCGATGTTTTAGAACCGATCAGTTGGACGATTGCTGATACGGTCTTGTTTCCTGCGGACCGCTCTCTGGCTAGGCCGGAGGACGGTGTTTTCCTGGAAGATGGTCGACTGATTGTCGCAGACCTGCGGCACGGCCTGATCGAACTCGCGCCTGACGGGACCTTCAGGCCTTTTGGTAATTTTCAGGCTGCAGGTTTTTCCAGTGAACCTGGGCCGGACCAAGGTGGCCCCAATGGGGTCCATCTGTCGGATGATGGTAAATACATATTCGTTGCAGATGTCTTTTCCGGAAAAATCTATCGCACTGACATTGCCAGCGAGACGACCGAAGTTGTCTTCAGACACAAGGCAACCGTGAATACCGCGATGAGCGACAGCACGGGCGCAATCTGGTTTACCCAATCAACTGACGGGATTGGCGAAGAACGCATGTTTGCAGCCGTCGACAAGCCAATGGGCGATGGCGCGCTATACCGTCTCGCGCCCAATGCTGACGGCACTTACGCCAGTGAACCTGAATTGCTTGTCGAGGGACTCGATTTCGCCAATGGCTTCTATCTCGATGAAGCAAACAGGAAGCTCTACCTGTCCGAGACCATCGGAAATCGCGTGCTGGCCTTCGACCTGGACGTTGCAAAAGGTTCAGTGAGCGGCCGCAGGGTTTTGGCAGAGATTCCCACCCCGGATAACATGAGGCTCGCTGATGACGGATCTCTTTGGGTGGCGTCCCCGCTAGCCAACAGGGTTTACGCACTAGACCCCGATACCGGCGAGAGCCGCGTCGTATTCGATGCTCAAACCGAAAAGGGCGCCGAATTGCTCGTCGACTGGAATGAGCGAGGAGAAACTGGCGAGGATCGGTTAGGCCTTATTGGGCCCGATTTGCAGGGCGAAATGCCAGGATTATTGACTGGAATCATCGTTGACGGAGAAAACAGGCCAATCTTTATCTCTGGTCTCGGCAACGCCCTTATCCGGCTGAAGCGTTGACGGTATGCCTGAACTGTCCAGCTGAAACTTTAAGCAATCAAATCACGCCCGATTGCCCACATGTAAACAATTGGGTCGTTAGCTGTCAGTCCGGTCTGAAAATTACCTTTCACCATTCGCCGCCTGTGGATGGCTCGATAGCGCCGACACCGCCCAATTGGCTTCATCTGGGTTAGGTGCAGCGCCCAAAGTTGGGACCTCGTGCTTGTGGGGCAAATAATCCGCGTGCCGGGGGTTCGAGTTCCTCCTCCGCTACCAATATCCAGATGTTGGATAATGCATCAGCTTCGGGGTCCGCTCCGCAGACTTGGCGCATTTTGGATCATGGATGGAAACCTACCATTCAATCCTTTTCTCGAAGCGCCTCGAAATAGGCGAGCAGATTGGCGACATCGCCGTCTTCGAATACGAAGACTGGCATTTCCATCGTATGGCCTACTTGAACTCCACGCTCGAACGACGCCTCTACCGCCCAATCCGGCAAACGGTGGGCCGCACGACGAAGGCTTGGGGCGTTCGGATTGGGGGAAACCCCGTCATCAAGTGCGTGACAACCGGCACAGTTTGCCTGGGCAAATGCCCTTCCTTTGGCTGCATCTTCAGAGAGCGAATTCGCATCGCGATCGGTCACGCAAGCAGCGACGAAGAGCGGAGCTGAAAGGATTAGTAGACGCTTGAGCATGATTTGGTTCCCCTTCCCAAGGGGAAGTGTATCGCACCGAGGCAGACAGAAACAAGTAGGCGGGGGGCGAAGCCAGAATCGGCCGTGGAGTCATTGCCCACAATGGGGTGGTTAGCGGAAAGGCAGTTTTCAACTCCCACTTTTCCGCATGCAATGACTGTAAATGGGTGGAAAGCGGTCATTGATACGAAAAGCCCACAAGGCAATCTTTCCCGTCGTAGATGAACGACGCGACGAGGGTCCTGCCGTCTTTCCCTTTGAAGCCAATGCCGGTGACAGAGCCGCGTTGCTCGGCAGTGCTGACTACGTCGCTCGCAAAGTTGGCTCTTTCGGACGCCGGGGATTCGTTGAGCAATACAGCCTTGTGCTCTCGCGCGAGCTGGACAGCCTCCGCTCTCGACATGCCTTCGCATTCGTTTGGGGTGACCGGCGAACAGGCCCACTGCGAAAGTGCGAGGATGGTGAGCGTCAACTTTTTCGCGGCCATTGAGCACACTCAATGCGATAAACTGCGAGCGTCCGCAATTGGGTCGAAAACTGACTGCCCGAATTCGGCACAGTAGTTACCATAGCGGTCTGTCCGCAATTGGGTGGGAAGCGTACGCTTCACCTCAGGGCAACCACTTTGCATGGGGGAAGCTCAAGATCCTGCCGGTCCCCTGAATCCCCTCTTCCATTTCCATCATTTGTGCTTTTCACTCGAGTGGCTTAGCCTCCACTAGAGGCAAGGGGGGAATATTGATGAAAGCATTCACGAGATCTGGCGCTCTTGCCGCCGCAGCAGCTGCCTTGACCATCCTATCCATCGAAGCACGAGCGCACGACTCTGTCGATCACGTGCTCGAGGCAGCGCGCGTCGAGACCATGCAGGAAGCTACATTAGCCTTTCTCGCTACGCTAACCGATGAGCAGCGCGAGGCGGTCATGAGCACATTGGACGACACGGCGACCCGTACGAGTTGGTCAAACTTGCCAGTTAGCATGGCGCCGAGATCAGGCTTGGCTGTGGCAGATATGTCTTCGGAGCAGCGCCGAGCATTGCATTCGATGATGGCCTCAGCACTTTCGAGCCAAGGCTATCTAAAATCAGCGACGATAATGTGGCACGAGGATGTCCTGCGCGAGACTTTCGACGCGATGCTGGCCGAAATGCCCGATAGCGACCCGCGTAGGGCACAGGGCCTCGCATTCGCAGACAATTACGACACCGAGAAGTTCTTCGTCACGGTCTTTGGAAATCCGGGGACTGAGGACTGGGCCTGGCTTGTGACCGGGCATCACTTTGCCACCAACTTCACTGTATCGGGCGGCAAGATCGCTTTCACGCCAATGTTCCTGGGAGCCAATCCGCAGGTTGTTCAGGAGGGGCGCTATGCGGGCTGGCAGATATTGCAGCACGAAGCGGACAGGGCGCTGAGTTTGGTGCGGTCGTTGGATGAAGCCCAAATCGCCAAAGCTGTCGTCAAAGCAGAAGTCGATAGCGATATTTTTGCCGGGCCGGGCAAACAGCAAAGCCACAAAACGCCCTTTGGTATCAAGGCTGCCGATCTTAATCCGATTCAGCGCAGGCTGTTGGATGGCCTACTCGACGAGTATCTAGGAGATGCGTCGGACGAGGCAGCTACTCGCCAACGCGCCGCAATCGAAGCCGACGGACCCGAAATTCTACGGTTTGCATGGTGGGGGCCGACCGATGAGCCCAGAGGCCGCTTCATGTTTCGGGTGCAGGGGCCATCTGTCCTGATCGACTATGTTCGCGAAGCATCTGGCGAAGGCGAATCCAATCACGTCCATTCGATAATGCGCGATCCATCAAATGATTACGGGGCCGAGTGGCTGCAGCGACACTACGAAGAAGCACACCAGGACTAGACCACTAATGCGGATTGGCCCGCGCTTAGGCCGCCATGAGGTTGTCATGGTGGATGTGATGTCCGCAACTGGGTCGGCAGCGGACAGGCCGCTTTGGGCCAGTAGCTTTGGAAAAGCCACCGGCACGCTCTCCGAATGGTTTCAAGGGCTGATGAAGCGCCGCTACTAATCGGGCGTGAACTCGACCTCGTAGCATGACAGAAATTAGAGGAAGTAGCTTAGCTGAACTCCCCGTTTGCAAATGCCTCGGCCATAGCGAACTTCTTGATCTTACCCGAGCCGGTTAGGGGAAACTCCTTCACCCATATCCAATACGCAGGCGTCTTTTGCGGCGATAGTTGCTTGCGCACATGGGCCCTAAGCTCGGCCTCATCAGGGGCGGCAATGCCCTCGGCCTTACGCATGAAGCAAGCGACTTGCTCTCCCCATTTCTCGTCAGGCACGCCAACAACCGCGACTTCGACGACAGCCGGGTGCTCCATCATGGTGTTTTCGATTTCGGCAGGGAAAAGGTTCTCGCCGCCGCGAATAATCATTTCCTTCACCCGTCCGGTAATCCTCAGATATCCGCGCGAGTCCATGGTCCCCAGATCACCCGAATGCAGCCAGCCTTCAGCATCAATGGTTGAATCAGTGGCTTCGGGATTGTCGTTATAACCCGCCATGACATTATAACCACGGACACAAATCTCGCCTTGGGTGTCCAAGGGGCAAATTGAATTGTCGACGACATCGCGGATGGATACTTCCATATGGGCCAATGGCTGGCCAATTGTCTGGGTGCGATCTACGTCATTATCATGGCGCCAGCCCATGGTGATCAAGGGTGATGCTTCTGTTTGGCCGTAAACAACCTGGACTGGCACGCCGAACACTTCTTCCGCATTCCGGGCCAATTCAGGTGAGACCAACGCCGCGCCACTCATCAGTGCTTTGGCCCCGGTCATTTTGCGGCCTGAACGCCGAATTTCCTCAATCATCATCACCAGCATCGTGGGGACGCCGCCGCCAAATTCGGGTTGCTCTCGTTCGAGAACTTCAACGACCATTACCGGGTCAAAAAATGGGAAGATCCCCATAGTTCCGCCAATGGCAAGACCTCCAAAGATCTGCGCAGATGCGGCCGCATGAAACAATGGCGTCGTTACGATTTCCTGTTCGCCGGGTTCAAACCCCCAACGGGCGAACATGTCAGCAGCGTTCTGTAGCACCGCGCCTTGCTTGAGCAGTACGCCTTTCGGAAATCCAGTGGTGCCCGAGGTGTATTGGATCTGAAGAATATGATCGGGCATTGTGTCGCGCAAAGCACCGGGCACATCGCAAGCGTGAAGGGCGTCTAGGTCGGTGAATTCAATAATAGTTGTGACAGAGTTGAGATCGCTACAGGCCTCATCAATGATCGGACGGAGCGGCGTGCCACGCGCATCCGGCCCGTGGTAGATCGCTTCTGCGCCAGACTGTTCGACCACGTAGCGCAGCTCTCGCGAAACATAGGCTGGGTTGACAGTGACAATCGTTAATCCCGCAAGCGCGGCGGCAAACTGCGTGAGCACCCATTCGGGGCAATTCGTAGCATAGATCGCGATTCTGGCACCGGGTGCATGACGAGCAGCGAGAACGCGTCCCAGCTTTGCGCAATCGCGTTCCATATCCGCAAAGGTCCACTCCCGGCCGATCTGGCCATCCGGTAGCACTTCGCGTAAGGCCTTTTCATCGGGGCGAGTCTGTGCCTGTTCACGTATCAGACCTGCGATAGTCATTTCGCGGAACGGCGTATCAGCTTGCGCAGGAAAATAGCTTTCAGTCAGCGAGACCTTGTACATCTGCACCTCTCTCGCGACCCGCCAGAGGAAGACTAACTGAAAAGATAGATCTGACAATAGTCTGTCAGAGACGCTGCGACCCAAACGTCCACTTTTGGGTCGTTCGCAGTCAGTCTGCTTTTAGCTGGTCAGCTAGGAAAGCGGCCTGTCGGCTTTTCAGATGCCGCCTGGAGCTAATTAGCGGCAGCTCATGGGTGGAAGCGGAATTTGCTGGTGGCTTCAATAACAACGAAGCCGCAATAAGCTGTAATCCCTTGGCCGCCTGTCAGATGCTTCGGACTAGTGCTTCGGCATCGAGATCGACGATCATCCGATTGTGACGCCTAAACCAAACGTCTTTCCAGTCTAGTCCGAGTGCCTCGCATTCCTTCGAAACGATGGTCGGGTCGGTAGACACAGTAGCGATGCAGCTGAGCATCGAGCTTACGACCAAGCCCATTCTGATTCCATCGAGTACATCCTCCTTGGAATAGCCAGTCACGCCGTTCTCGCTGAGGCCCTGGTAGTAAGCATCTATGAGCCGCTCACCATGTTGCTCCCAATCCGAACTGGGGAGGCATGTGCCCAACAAGCGAGCCAAGTCCCATGGCCCCTCGGCGACATATGGGTACTGCCAATCGATAACGGAGAAATTGCCACCTTCAGCAGAAGGCATAAACATTTGCTTCCCATGATAGTCCGAGTGGACGATCGTGTAGGCTCTGGAGTCCACATAGGCTTGCCACTGTTCGATTTTCTTCGACACGGCGACAACGCAGGCTACCGCGTTTTCCGCGTCTTCGCCAATCGTTGCCATTACTTCGTCAGCGCCCGCTGCGGCTGCAGCGAAGCTGTCGGCAAGTATTTTGTCCTTTGCAGGGATAAGACACGCTTGTTGCTTGAGGCCGGGCGCATTCCACCATTTGGCATGGAATGCGGGCAGGTGACTCAGGGCAATTTCGATTTCAGCAAGAGAGGGGCGCCACGATGGACTGCGTGCAGGTGCCAGATGCTCAAGCAAAAGGACCATTTTCGAATGGTCATCTGAGCAATAGCTGTAGAAGCACTTTGGCTTCGGAAGACCTATTTCAAGATAGGTTTGGTAAAATGCGACTTCACGGCGATAGAGGCCGAAAAACTGGGTCAAAGCGATTACTTCGGGATCGTTACTTCCCAATTTTGCTATATAGCGCGTCGGGAGAGCACACGACGCATCATCATAGTTGACGACAATGTCGATTGCTTCAGACAGTTGTCCTGGTTCGGCCAAACGCTTGGCTTCAACGCGCTCTATCCTTGTGCCATTCAGATGATCGGCAAGCGCAGCTTCCATCCATGCGACATCAATATCTAGAGCTCGAACCGGAATGCCAATGTGCATAAGTGCCTCAATTAAAGAGGCGACCCCCGGCAAATCCTATCATAAACTTTGCAGCACACAATCGCGCATATTTGGGCGAGTTTGCGCTTCGAATTTGAGAGTTCAATGTCCGCAATGCGGTCGTTAGCGGAACGGCTGCTTTCGCTTTTGACTGCACCGAAACTGGACGGTCTTCTTCCGGCCCAATTCCGGACATGAGAACGTCAGCTCATTTTACATAAGATCACTCTGTTGCCGTAGGAAGTCATCCCTCGCGATCATTGAGGGTCTGATCGACATAAAAGCCAATATCGGTACTCGCTGCTTCTCCTTCCGGGTCGCAATAAATGTCGCCTTCAATCTCCATTTCGTCGTGCATGGCCTCTTCAGCAGCCGTCTCTGCCTCCATCATTTTGAGCATTTCCAGTTCGCTGGGTGACAGGGGCAACTCGTCGCCAAATCGCACCTCCTCAAGCAAAAGGGCCTGCAATCCTTCAAGGCCCAGCTTCTTGTGCTTCTCGAGAAGTTCGAGCTTCAGCTTGATGCGCCCGGCCTGCAGGTCTTCGTATTCGGCCCGTTTCTTATCTTTGGCGGCATCACCTCGCTCAATGATGTCATCATCCCCAAGCTGAAGGAGCTGTTCACGCTCACCAAAAGCTTGTTGGGCCTGATCCGACGCCGGTTTCAGGCCTGTTCGGATGGAGCCCACTGCCTCGCGCTTTCCAACAGCTCGATCACTTCCGCGTCGCTGGTCTGCGAAAAGTCATCATAATGTGCGCCGACCGCGTAGAACGGCTCGGGCATCGCAAGGCATACGATTTCGTCGCTGTATTGGCGCAGTTCTGCAATGGCGGAACGTGGTGCGACAGGTACTGCGAGCACAATCCGCGACGCGCCTGCCATGCGAAGTGCCTTGAGCGCCGCCTTCACCGTGCCCCCGGTTGCGATACCGTCATCGACAACGATGACCGAGCGCCCCCGTGGAGAATGCGACAGGCCCGAGCCATATGCCTCGCGGCGGCGCTCGACTTCAGCCAGCTGTCGCTGAACCTCTCTTTCGATGTAGGCATCGTCCGCGCCAGCCAGCTTCGCAGTTCTTTCGTCGATGACCACCTGGGGCGAAGCACCGTCGACAAGGGCGCCGATGCCGAATTCTTCATGGCCGGGGGCTCCGATCTTTCGCACGAGCAGGATGTCGAGGGGAGCCTTGAGCTGCTTCGCAACCTCGAAACCCAGCGGAACTCCGCCTCGCGGAAGGGCAAAAATGATCGGGTCTTCGATTTCGAGCGAAGTGAGCGCCAATGCCAGATCTCGCCCGGCCACGCGCCTGTTTGCGAAATGCGAAATCATCGGTTCTGATCCTCCAGATGCGTGAGGAACCATGCCGTAGCTAGCCTGACGACTTCGTCGAGCGTACCCGGTTCCTCGAAAAGGTGCCCTGCGCCGGGCACGATCTCCAATTTGCGGGGGCAATGCATTAACCCCACTGCCGCCCTGTTAAGGTTGATCACCACCCTGTCCAAACTGCCAACGATCAGCAGTGTCGGAGCCCTGACCGCGGCGAGCGCCTGCGCCCCGGCAAGGTCTGGTCTTCCCCCTCGGGACACGATCGCGGCAATTCTTGAATCTTGAGCAGCAGCCCTGATTGCGGCGCCTCCGCCGGTGCTTGCCCCGAAAAATGCGGGGTTGAGCCTACATGTCGTATTGTTCCCGGCGGCCCAGTCGACCGCCAGACACAAGCGGGATGCAAGCAACTGGATGTCGAACACGTTGCGCCGGTCAAGTTCCTCATCAGAGTCGAGAAGATCGAGCAGCAAAGTTGCAAGCCCGGCATCCCGCAGCTTTTGCGCCACATAGTTGTTACGCGGGCTCATCCGCCCGCTGCCACTGCCGTGCGCGAAAATTACGAGCCCCTTGGCATCCGTCGGAACACCTAGATAGGCCCCGAGTTGTAGTGTGCCTCCCAAGGTAACTTCCCGGCAATCGGGTGGTGGGAAGGCGTTGCTCATAGCCCGAACGGCCAGGTTACCGGTGCGCCATGCGGGCGCTCCGGGCCAAGCGGGATGACAGCCCGGCTGCGTTCGAACCAGACCCATGCGTCAAATTGATCTGCCAGAACGGCTTCGAAATAGTGGCTCGCCCTCTCAGTCTGCGGCCGATAGACAACGCCGATCGCGCGTTCGAGCATTACCTCCGACAGGGCATCGACGAGTTCCCTGTTCTCTCGGCTACGCCAGTCGGTTAACGTGCGTGCGAACCCGGAATGCCTGAAGGCAGCTTCCCAGCTATCGTCTCTTGCCGGTGTGACGTCCATTACACGCATGTTGGCGCCCCAGGCAGATGCAGCAGCCACCGTGCCGGTATCCGTTCCGAAGCCAACGGATACCGCCCGGTCGCCATAAGATTTTCGCACAAGTTCGCCGATGTTGAATTCGCCCTGCCAGCCCATGGCAGTCGCAGAGGCATTGCCGACGTGCGAGTTGTGCGCCCAGACCACTGCCCGTGCATCCTTACGATGTGCCATCAACGCCTGAAGCGTGTCGAACATGTGGCGGTCGCGTAGGTTCCAGCTCTCGGCCGCTCCGAGATACATTGCCCGGTAATAATGCTCTGCTGCACGAACGATCCGAGCGTTCTGCTCGGCGTCGAAATAGGCCTCGCCGTCTTTCGCGCAAAGCTGCATCCGCAAGCGAAGCAGGTCGTTGAGTTGCTGGAGTATCGCGTCCTCGCATTTCGCGAGACCTCCATAAAGCACCGCCTGCCCATATCGCTGCGGCTCATCCTGCCATGGGGTGAGGCAGCCATACCGCCGACGTGCTTCTGCGCCATCTTCGGGGCTATGCGTATCAAGGTAGTCGACCACCGCATGTATCGACTGGCGCAGGCTGTAGACATCAAGCCCCCACATTCCCGTTCGCATTTCTTCGGCGAGCGGTTCATTGTGGCTGCGTAACCAGTCGGAGAAAGCGAGTACTTCCTGATTGCGCCACATCCAGGTTGGAAAACGAGCGAAAGGCTCTCCGCAGTGCGGGCGCGCCGCACCGTGGCGCACATAATCATCGATCCGGGCGATATCGGGCCAGTCTCCTTCGACTGCTACGATGTTGAAGCCATGGTGCTCGATCAAGCGCCGCGTTATCTGTGCACGCGCAGCGTAAAACTCATGCGTGCCATGGGTTGCCTCTCCCAGCAAAACGATGCGTGCATCGCCAAAGCAGTCGAACATGGTGCCAAAATCTGCGGAGTCAGGATTGGGCAATTGTTCCGCATTGGCTCGCAGCAGTGCAGGCAAATCGGACGAAATCCGCCTTATCGAACCATGTGCCGTCACATCGACTCTCCTTCATGGAGAAGCCCCGATGCAATTTTTACTGCACGCTAGAGATCACGCGAGCATGTAACGGACTTCTCCATTTTATTTTCATCGCACACCGCGCGGAAGCTTGCATTGATCTCGGTCAAGCGGCCTGAAATGCCCACGCTAACCCGCAGTGAATAGCCGCCTTCCGGGGCCAACGCTACTACGATGACGGCGGTGTCAGGAGGATGGCGCGCTGGCGATCATGTTGCTAGCCGAGGCAGATTAACAAGCCGAAGAATTCGTTCGTCTACTTCCACTCATCGCCCGAAGTCATCCGCATGGTCGTGATGCTTTACGTGCGGTATCCGCTGTCGCTTCGAAACGTCGAGGACCTGCTCTTCGAGCGCGGTTACGACCTGTGCCACGAGACGGTTCGGTTCTGCTGGAACCGGTTCGGACCGATGTTCGCGGCTGACATTTGGGAGCAGCGCATCAGGCGAATGAAGGGTTACACCTAATGGCGCTGGCATCTGGGTAAGGTCCTCGAAAGTTACTTCACGAAGAAGCGCGATAAGGCTGCGGCCTTGGTGTTTCTGAAGAAGGCCTTGAAACGTCACGGAAGCCCGGTCGAGATCGTGACCGATGGGCTCAAATCCTATCCAGCCGCGCTGAAAGAGCTGGGCATCGAAGATCGCCGCGAGATGGGAAAGTGGCTCAACAATCGTGCTGAGAACAGTCACCTTCCATTCCGACGACGAGAGCGGGCGATGCAGCGCTTCCGGTGGATGAAGTCCCTACAGAAATTCGCCTCAGCCCACGCTTCGATCTCCAACCACTTCAATTCAGAACGCCATCTCGTTGATCGCCAGACTTACAAGCTTCGCCGCTCGACCGCCCTGGCAGGGTGGCAAACTCTTATGGCCTGATATCGTGCTTGGGGTAGGGGAGCATTGCAAACTGGAGACTGGTTAGCGTCCGACTGACACCACCCGAACCGGCGCTCGATACGGGCGAACCTGCCGCCCCGATCGACCATTGTCTGGCACGCGGGCCGATCTGATATTTGCCAAGGGAATTTGACTGCATCGGCGGCCATGATAGGCAGCCGGTCATGGACGTCGAAACTTCATCCGCACACGGCCATGCGGAGCATGGGCAGCCAGTACCGATTGCCCGGCTGATCGAGAGCGATCCAGCCGCTGCGCTGGAACGTCTGCGCGGCGCGGTGGCGCGCGAACCGCGCAATGCCCCCGCCTGGCGACTGATGGGGCGGGCTTTACGCAAACTGGCGCGCGAGGAGGAAGCGGGCGAGGCCGAAATGGCTGCGATCCGCGCCACCGCTTATGATGCGCAAATGGTCGCCATCGCCGCCGCCATGCTTGAGGGCGAGCTCAGTCAGGCCGAGGCCTTGCTGCGCGAGCGGCTCAGCGCCCAGCCAACCGATGCGGCGGCGATCCGGTTGATGGCCGAACTGGCCGCCCGGATCGGCCGCCTGCCCGATGCCGAAGCGCTGCTGCGCCGCGCGATCGAACTGGCCCCCGCATTCACCGCCGCGCGCGCCAATCTGGCGACGGTGCTTTACAAGCAAAGCCGTTATGAAGAGGCCGCGCGCGTGCTCGACGAAGTCTTGGCGGTCGATCCCGCCAATCCGGGCAACCGCAATCTGCTGGCCGCAACGCTGGGCCGGATCGGCGATTATAACGAGGCGTTGGCGCTCTATGCCGAGCTGGTCGAAACCTTCCCCGATCATGCCAAGCTGTGGATGAGCTATGGCCATATGCTCAAGACCGTCGGGCGGCAGGAAGAAGGCGTGACGGCCTATCGCCGCGCGCTGGCGGTGCAGGCCGATCTGGGCGAGGTCTGGTGGAGCCTCGCTAATCTCAAGACCGTGCACTTCACGGGCGAGGACGTCGCGGCGATGGAAGCGGCGCTGGAGGGCGAGCCTTCGCACCATGACCGGCTGCACCTGCACTTTGCGCTGGGCAAGGCATACGGCGACTTGAAACAAGCCGAACCGAGCTTCCGCCACTTTGCCGCGGGCAACGCGCTGCGCAGCGAAGAGCTCGAATACGATCCCGATGCGATCACACGGCAGGTTGACCAGATGATCGCGCGGTTCACCCCGCAATTTCTAGATGGGCACCGCGGGGTCGGTGATCCCTCGCCCGATCCGGTCTTCATCCTGGGCCTGCCGCGCGCCGGATCGACGCTGCTCGAACAGATCCTCTCCAGCCATTCGCAGGTCGAAGGGACGATGGAGCTGCCCGATATTCCTGCGATCGCGATGCGCGAGGCGCGCAAGGCCGGCGGCGACATGCGCGACTGGCCCGATGCCGTGGCCGACATGCCGCGCGAACGGTTCGCCGAACTGGGGGCGGAATTTCTCGAGCGCACGCGCGTGCAGCGCAAGTCCGGCAAGCCCTTTTACATCGACAAGCTGCCCAACAACTGGAGCTATGCCGGGTTCATCCACCTGATCCTGCCCAATGCCAAGATCATCGACGCGCGGCGTCACCCGCTCGATTGCTGCTTTTCCAATTTCCGCCAGCATTTCGCCAAGGGCCAGGGGTTTTCATATTCGCTCGACCATATCGGGCGCTATTACCGCGATTATGTGCGGGCAATGGACCATTATGGCGCGGTCCTGCCGGGGCGCATCCACCGCGTGATTCACGAGCGACTGCTCGACGATCCCGAAGCCGAAGTGCGCGCGCTGCTCACCTATCTCGGCCTTGATTTCGAGGATAGCTGCATGGATTTTCACACCAATGCGCGGGCGGTGCGCACCGCTTCGTCCGAGCAGGTGCGTCGGCCGATCAACCGCGACGGTGTGGGGCAATGGCAGCCCTACGATCAATGGCTCGGCCCGCTGCGCGAGGCATTGGGCGATCTGGTCGAGACCTACGCGCGCTAGGACTGCACCGGCTGAGGCCATTGTGGCAAATATGCAATAATTTATCCGCATCGCGCGATTTGCGTGGTCAACGCGCAGCAACTCACTTGGCAAATGCCGCCAGTTGTGGCGGATAAGCCGCCGGGGACAGTTCAAAGGGGATGTTTCAGTGAGAATTCCTGAAAATGGCGGGGTACGCGCCTTGACCGCAACACTGATGGCGGGCTGCTCGCTCGCCGTCGTCACGCCTGCCATGGCGCAGGGAGAAGACGCGGACGACAGCAATGTCATCATCGTCACTGCGCAGAAGCGCTCGCAGGACCTGCAGGACGTGCCGGTGGCGATCACCGCGCTCGGCACCGAAACGCTCGACCAGTTGCAGGTAAGTCAGTTGCAGGACGTGGTGAAGTATCTGCCTTCGGTGACCATCCAGAAGACCAAGGAAGGTGTCACGCAGGTCTACTTCCGCGGTGTTTCATCGGGCGAAAATGCCAACCACTCCACCTCTCAGCCGACCGTAGGCATATACCTCGATGAAATGCCGATCACGACCATTCAGGGCGCGCTCGATATTCACGCCTATGACCTTGCCCGGGTCGAAGCATTGGCTGGCCCGCAGGGAACACTTTATGGCGCCAGCTCGATGGCCGGCACGGTCAAGATGGTCACCAATCAGCCCGACTATTCGAGCAGCTATGGCGCAGCCGATTTCGAGCTAAACAGCATCGCCCACGGCGAATTCGGCGGCATCGCCGAAGGGTTCTACAACGCCAAATTGTCTGAAAGCGCGGCGCTGCGCCTGGTCGGCTGGTATCGCCAGGACGGCGGTTATATCGACAATATCCCGGGCAGCCGAACCTACCCGACTTCTGGCATCGTTCAGGACAATGCCGAATTGGTCGAAGAGGATTACAACGACGTCGAAACTTATGGCGCTCGCCTTGCGCTGGGGATCGAGCTCAACGAGAGCTGGACCGTTCGCCCGACGATAATTGCTCAGGAGCAGAAGGCCGACGGAAGTGGCCAGCAGGAACGCTCGAGCGCGGTCACCGGCAAGCTGCAGACCGTTCAATACAATCCGGAACGCCGCGATGACAAATGGCTGCAGGCGGCGCTGACAATCGAGGGCAAGATCGGCAGCTGGGACCTGGTGGCAACGGGGGGCAGGCTGTGGCGCAAGAACGAGGTCGAATTCGACTATTCGGACTACGCCTATTTCTATGACGCGCTCTATGGCTATGGCGCCTATTTCTATGACAACAACTACGACCTGATCAGCCCAAACCAGTTCATTCAGGGCAGCGATCGGTATCGCCGTAATTTCGCCGAAGTGCGCATTTCCAGCCCGCAGGATGCTCCGGTGCGCTTCATCGGCGGCGTGTTTGCACAGCGCCAGCGCCACGGCATCGAGCAGAACTACATCATCGAGAATCTGACCGATCTGTTCACCGTCACCGGCACTGACAGCAATATCTGGCTGACCAAGCAGAACCGCACTGACCGCGACTATGCCGCCTTCGGTGAATTGAGCTTCGATGTCACCGAAAAGCTGACACTGACGGGCGGCGGACGGCTCTATCGTTACCGCAACTCGCTGGTCGGGTTCTTTGGTTACAACGCCAATTTCTCCAGCCGAACGGGCGAAGCCGCCTGTTTTGGTCCGGCCGTGGTCGAAGGATCGCCCTGCACCAACCTCGACAAGACGACAGCGGATACCGATGCGATCTTCAAGGCCAATGCGACCTACAAGATCAATCCCGACATGATGGTCTATGTCACCTGGTCGCAGGGCTTCCGCCCCGGCGGCATCAACCGCCGCGGCACATTGCCGCCGTACCAATCCGACACGCTCGACAATTACGAATTTGGCTGGAAGACGCGATTTGGCGACGTGACCTTCAACGGCGCGATCTATCAGGAGGACTGGACCAACATCCAGCTGTCGTTCCTGGGCGAAAACGGGCTTTCCGAAGTCCGCAATGCCGGGATTGCCCGCATCCGCGGGATCGAATCCGACCTGACTTATCGTTCGGGCGGGCTCACCCTCACGCTCGCCGGCAGCTATAACGATGCGACAATCCGGCGCGATTTCTGCCTCATTGCCAACCCCGATTTCGATTGCACGTTCGATCCGGGCGACGGGCGCACAAATGCCCTGCTTGCGCCCACGGGATCGCGGCTTCCGATCACCGCCAAGTTCAAGGGCAATGCCATTGCCCGCTATGAATTCCCCGTGGGCGATTGGGAGGGGCATTTCCAAGGCGCATTTTCGCACATTGGCAGCCGGCGCAGCGACCTGCGGACATTCGAGAATGACCTCAAGGGCACGTTCGGAGCTTTTACCACGGCAGATCTGAGTTTTGGCGTCAAGAAGGACAATCTGCGCTTCGAACTGTTCGCAACCAACCTGTTCGACAGCAACGGCATTCTCGACAGTACGGTCCAGTGCCTCGAAACAACTTGCGGCGACCCTTTTGGGGTGAGCAGCACCGGCGGGGTGTTCTACGATTACCCGATCAGGCCGAGAACTGTGGGCATCAAGGCCGGATTCGACTTCTGATTTCGTGACACAAATGTCCAACCAAACAGAAAGGCCGGGCCGCAAGCTCGGCCTTTTTGCTGCCATCGCCCTGATCATGGGCAATATGATCGGTTCGGGCGTGTTCCTGCTGCCGGCCAGCCTCGCTCCCTACGGGTGGAATGCGGTGCTCGGCTGGATCATCACCATTGCCGGCACACTGGTGCTTGCCTGGGTGTTCGCCGCGCTGACCCGCGCCCTTCCCACGGCGCGCGATCCCACAGGTTTCGTGACCGAGGCTTTCGGCGAGTTGCCGGCATTTCTGGTGGCCTGGCTTTATCTTGTGTCGATCTGGAGTGCTGTGGCCTCGATCTCGATGGCGGGGGTAAGCTATCTTTCGTCCCTGCTGCCAGCGATCGGCGCAACCGCCTTCCTGCCTGCGCTCTGCGCGATGGTCTTGGTCTGGACCATGACGTTGGTTAACCTGCGGGGTGTGCGCACGGCGGGCAATTTCCAGATGCTTACCCTGGCGCTCAAGCTGTTGCCGCTGCTGGGCGTGATCGTGCTGGCAGCGCTGGTGCTGGCCGATGGAAGCGGCGAGATCCGGCCTTTCGAGTCAAGCGAGGTCAACCCCGGCCAATTAGGTGGCGCGGCGGCGCTCACCCTGTTCGCGCTGCTCGGCTTTGAATGCGCCAGCGTGGCAGCGGGGCAGGTCGAAAACCCCACGGTCAACGTCCCACGGGCGACGCTGTGGGGCACGGCGCTGACCGGGCTCATCTATCTGCTGGTCTGCTCGGCCGTGGCGCTGATGCTGCCCGAAGCGGTTGCCTCCGCTTCGCCCGCGCCTCTCGCGACATTTGTCGAGACTTATTGGAACACCGGCACCGGGCAGGTGGTGAGCGTCTTTGCGATCATCAGCTGCGTCGGTGCGGTTAATGGCTGGGTACTGATGCAGGGTGAATTGCCGCGCAGCATGGCCGAACGCGGTATCCTGCCGGCATGGTTTGCGGCCACCGATGCGCGCGGCGCGCCAGTGCGCGCATTGCTGCTGTCAAGCGCGGTGGCGACGTTCTTTCTTGTCTTCACCGCCAGCCGTTCGATGCAGGGGATCTATGAATTCCTGCTGCTGCTGTCGACCAGCGCAACGCTGTGGTTGTATCTGCTGTGCGCACTGGCGGCTTGGCGCATGCGGGTTGTCCGGGCGTTCGCGCTGATTGGGGCCGCCTATGCGCTGTGGACGCTGTGGGGCGCGGGGCTCGAGGCGACAGGATGGAGCCTGGTGCTCGCCGGTGCCGGGATGCCGCTCTATCTGTGGACCCGCCGCAGCCGGGTGCCAGCTGCCGGATAGATCACAAGTTCAGCCGGTTACGGTGTCGAGCCAGCGTTCCGCCAGCGCTTCCGCCTCTTCAGGCGTAAACGGCGCATCCCCCAGCGACAGTTCGAGCCACAGCCCGTCGATCAGCGCGGTCAGCGCAATTGCGGTAAGGCGCGCATCGTCCAGATCCGGCCTGTGTTCGGCGATCAGCGCTTCGAGCCCGCTGCGAAAGTCGCGGTAAACCTCGGCCCGCACCCGCGCGACCCGCGGGTCGCTGCGCGACAGGCTCCATAGGGCGATATAGGAAGCTAGCAGCTGCGGATCGGCGATCGGCGGGCGGAAGCTGGCGGTGATATAGGCGAGCAGACGTGCGCGCGGATCGGGTCCGGCGTTCACCACCGCCGCTGCCAGCGCCGCTTCTATATTGCGCCCGGTCATCCGATAGGTTTCGGCGATCGCCTCTGAAACACCGGAAAAGTAATGACGCAGAAGGCCAGGCGACACGCCGGCTTCGGCGCATATCGCCCGCACCGACACGCCCGCCGCGCCCTTCGATGCCAGCACGCGCGCGGTCGCCTCGATCAGGCTCTGCCGCCGTTCATCGGGATCGGCGCGCGTAAATGCGGGTTGATGGCTCGTCTGCATCTTGTTATACGATCGTATAGCAAGGAAGAGCCAATGGCAACACAGGTCAGGGAAACACCGCAGCAGGACGCGCTTGCAGGCTGGAGCCTGCCGGCATGGACCTATCGCGATCCGGAGTTCTTCGCATTGGAACTCGATCGGGTTTTCCGGCCGAGCTGGCAGGTTGTCTGCCACGAGAGCGATGTTCCCGCGACTGGCGATTGGCACACGCTCGATTACTGCGGTGAAAGCGTGATCGTGGTGCGTGGCAACGATACCCAGCTCCGCGCCTTCACCAATGTCTGCCGCCATCGCGGATCGCGTATTGTCGATGGATCGCAAGGCTGCGCCAGGAAGCTGGTCTGTCCCTATCACGCCTGGACCTACGAGCTTGACGGGCGGCTCTCCGGCGTACCCGACAGCGCCAGCTACCCCACGCTCGATCGCGGCAAGGCAGGCCTCGCGCCCGTCGAGATGGAGGTCTGGCGCGGCTTTGTGTTCGTACGACTCGAAAACGATGGCGGGCCTTCAGTGGCCGAAATGATGGCACCCTACGAAGCCATGGTCGCGCCCTATCGCTTCGGCGAACTCAAGGCGTTGGGCCGCGTCACGCTGCGCCCGCGCGAGGTCAACTGGAAAAACGTGGGCGACAATTATTCTGACGGGCTGCACATTCCTGTCGCGCACCCGGGCCTCACCCGGCTGTTCGGCAAGAGTTATGGCATCGAGGCGCAGCGCCATGTCGACCGGATGTGGGGCGATATGATCGACCGCGACAGCGCCAACTGGTCCGAACGCATGTATCAGCGCCTGCTGCCCCCGGCACAGCATCTGCCGCCTGAGCGGCAGCGCCATTGGCTCTATTTCAAGCTGTGGCCCAACGTCGCCTTCGACATCTACCCGGATCAGGTCGATTTCATGCAGTGGCTGCCCGTCAGCCCCACGACCAGCCTGATCCGCGAGATTTCCTACGTCCTCCCGGATGACCGCCGGGAAATGCGCGCGGCGCGCTATCTCAACTGGCGGATCAATCGCCAGGTCAATGCGGAGGACACAGCGCTGATCAACCGTGTGCAGCAGGGTATGGAGTCGCGCAGCTTCAGCATGGGGCCGCTGAGCGAAAAGGAAGTCTGCCTGCGCCATTTCTGCGCCCGTATCCGCGAAATCATCCCCGAAGCGCGACTCGAACAACAACCAGCCCACGGATGGAGCCGTACATGAGCAGCCAATACGATGCCGTAATCATCGGCGGCGGCCACAACGGCCTCGTCTGCGCCTTCTATCTCGCACGCGCGGGCCTCAAGGTGCGCATTCTCGAACGCCGCGATGTGGTGGGCGGCGCGGCAGTGACCGAAGAGTTTCACCCGGGCTTTCGCAATTCGGTGGCGAGCTACACCGTCAGCCTGCTTCAGCCCAAGGTCATTGCCGACATGAAGCTGGCCGATCACGGTTACCGCGTGATCGAACGGCCGATCTCCAATTTCCTGCCGCAGGAGGATGGCGGCTATCTCAAGCTGGGTGGCGGTCTCGAACGCACGCAGCAGGAATTCAGCAAGTTCTCAGCGCACGATGCCGCAGTGCTTCCCCAATATTACGACGCGCTCGAAGGAGTTGCCGAAGTGCTGCGCAGCCTCGCGCTCAAATCGCCGCCCAACGTGGGTGAGGGGCTGCGTACGCTCATTGCCGGGGCTTCGCAGGGCTGGGGCCTGTCGCGGCTGGGGCTTGAGGCCAAGCGCGACGTGCTCGACCTTTTCACCAAATCGGCGCGCAGCTTCCTCGACAGCTGGTTCGAGAGCGAGGCGGTCAAGGCCGCGTTCGGCTTCGATGCGGTGGTGGGCAACTACGCCTCGCCCGATACGCCGGGCAGCGCCTATGTGTTGCTGCACCATGTCTTTGGCGAGGTGAACGGAAAGAAGGGCGCATGGGGTCACTGCGTGGGCGGCATGGGCACGATTACACAGATCATGGCCAAGGTGTGCCATGCTGCGGGCGTCGAAATCAGCCTTGATGCGCCGGTGGCAGAGGTCTTGATCGATGGCGACAAGGCGGTCGGCGTCAGGCTCGAAAGCGGCGAGGAGATTGCTGCGAAGCGCGTGATCGCCAATGTCGGGCCCAAGCTGCTCTACGGCAAAATGCTCCCCGAAAGCGCGCAGCCGGAGGATTTCCGCCGCCGGATGCGCGGCTTCAAGGCGGGCGGCGGAACCTTCCGCATGAATGTCGCACTCAGCGAATTGCCCCGTTTCACCTGCCTGCCCGAACCTGGCGAGCATCACCGTTCGGGCATCATTCTCGCGCCCACGCTCGATTACATGGACCGCGCCTTCCTCGATGCGAAGCAGTTCGGCTGGTCGAAGGCGCCGATCGTCGAGATGCTGATTCCCTCGACGGTCGATGACAGCCTCGCCCCGCCGGGTCAGCATGTCGCCAGCCTGTTCTGTCAGCAATTCGCGCCCGAGCTTCCTGATGGTCGGTGCTGGGACGCGGAAGAGGACGCGGCGGCAGACACGATCATCGAAACGGTCGAACGCCATGCACCCGGTTTTCGCGCTTCGATCCTGGGGCGGCAGGTGCTCAGTCCCAAGGGGCTGTTCGACAAGTTCGGCCTCGTCGGCGGTGACATCATGCACGGTCACATGAGCCTCGACCAGCTGTGGTCGGCGCGCCCGGTGCTGGGCCACGGCGCCTATCGCGGGCCGGTGAAGGGGCTCTATATGTGCGGGGCGGGCACGCATCCGGGCGGCGGCGTTACCGGCGCACCGGGGCACAATTGCGCGGCCGAAGTGCTGGCCGATCGCGGGCGCTGGGGTCGATTCCTGACGGGGGGCTGAAAGGCACACAAAACCGGCTTACGGCGTCATAACGCGCATGGGCACTATCAGAGCAAAGTAGCTGATCGGGCAGGGCGCTGCTCATCTTTCGAAATGATCTCTTCCAAAAGTCCGTTCCGATATTTCAACTCGTCACCCGAAGTCATCCGTCTGGTGGTGATGATGTATGTCCGCTTTCCGCTGTCGCTGCGGAACGTTGAGGATATTCTGTTCGAGAGAGGGATCGATATTTGCCACGAGACGGTTCGGTTCTGGTGGAACCGGTTCGGACCGATGTTCGCGTCGGAGATCAGGCGGCAGCCGGTCAGCAGGATAAAGGGCTTTCGCCACTGGCGCTGGCACCTCGACGAGATCCTCGAAAGCTACGTCACGAAGAAGTGCGACAAGTCCGCGGCGCTGGCCCTCCAAATCCCCATTTCGCGGTGTTTTCTCGCCTGAAAGGCCTGTTCGTGGGTCTTGAAATCCCAGCGCCTCGCGCTGCTTTCCCCAGCCCGCCGCAGCTATTGTCTGTAATCCCGCGGCTTAAGGTCATAGCGCGCCAGTTTGTCGTAAAGTGTTTTGCGCGGGATCTGCAACATTGCCTGTAGAGGCGCAACATTGCCACCGCATCGGCGCAGCGCATCGTCAAGCAACGAGCGCTCGAAATCGGCCACAATCTGCTGCAAAGGACGTGGGCCCGAGAACGGGAGAGGCCGCGGTTCGAGCGAAGACAGGCCAAGCACGAAGGCGCGCGCATAACCGCTCAACTCGCGCAGGTTGCCGGGCCAGTCGTGCGTCTGGATGTGGCGCCATTCTTCCTCGCTGATCCCGCCTGCTTCAGTCTCGAGTTCGCGCTCATGCACACGGACGAAATGGCGGAATAACTCGGCAATGTCCGAACGTCGTTCCGCGAGCGTTGGCAAGGTAATGCGCACCGCTGCAAGGCGCTGTTCAAGCTGGAGGAGTTGCGGCGGCGACAGATCCTGGGCATCCGGATTTCTCGCGAGCAGAATCCGGACGTCGAGCTTGCGCGCCCGATCAGCCCCGATGGGGATCACCGAGCGTTTGTCGATCATCGCCAAAAGCCGGGAATGGGTCTGGTCCGAAACGAAGTGCAGCTCATCAAGAAACAGGGTCCCGCCGTTTGCCCGTTCCAAGAGACCGGTCCGCGAAAGACCTGCCGATGGCTCACGGCCGAACAGCAGAAGGTCGGCATCCTCATGTGCGAGTATGCCCGCGTCGATCGTGACGAATGGCCTGCCCCTGCGCGGACTTGAATCGTGGATCAGGCGTGCGGTGAAACTCTTGCCAGTGCCAGCTGCCCCTTCAATGAGGACATCGATTTCGGAGCGAGCCACCGCTTCGATCACGGTTCTCAGCTTTTGTGCTGCCTCGGACGAGCCAAGAACCGAGGCATCGGAACGTTTGCCGAGTTCGCTGCGCAAGCGTCGGTTCTCAAGCACCAAGGCCCTTTTTTCGGCAGCGGACCTGACTGAACGGACAAGGTCGACCGAGGAATAGGGCTTGGTCAGGAAGTCAGAAGCTCCATCCTTCATCGCCTCGACCGCCATTTCCACGTCGCCATGCGCCGTCGTGAGAATAACGGGCAATTCGGGGTCAACCTCGCGCAGGCGCGAGAAGAATTCGAGACCGTCCATCCTGGGCATGCGTATATCACTCACTACAACCCCGGGAAATTCGTTCGTGAGGGACTTCAGCGCAGTTTCGGCATCGCTGTAGGCACGCACCTGCACTCCCTCCAGGCTCAGCGCCTGCACCGTTGCTTCGAGCAGTGATTGGTCATCCTCGACAAGCACGACATCGAGATGAGGCAACTCGGTCATGCCCGTGGAATCACCATGGTGAAGCGTGCGCCGGCCTTGCTGAGCTCGGCCCTGAGGTCACCGCCAAGGCTGCGCATGATGTCTTGCGAGATGACGAGCCCCAGGCCGAGGCCTTCTTCCTTCGTCGTCGCAAAAGGCTGGAACAGGTTTGCCCGCACCTCGTCACTTATACCATGCCCCTCATCTGTTACTGCAAGAAGGCAGTAATCACCCTCAGAGGCCAGTTCGATCGCGATCCTGCCGCCGGCCGGGGAGGCATCCAGCGCGTTCTGAAGTAGGTTTACCAATACTTGCTCCAACCGGACATGCTCTGCTTGAACCAGGGTTTGCGCCATTTGGGGATCCGGCCGTGACACTGTCGCACCATGGCGTTCGATCCTGTCGCGCAACAGCAGAAGCGCACCGTCGATCACCTGTGCGAGTGGCATCTCCCGAGGCTCTCGCGCCCCGCGTCGGCTAAAACGCAGCAACTCTTCGGTGATCTGCCCGATTCTGGCCGTCAGCCCCACGATCTTCACGAAATTCTCGGCGGCGGCGGTATTTTGACCCTTTTCAAGCAGACGCGCCCCATTCTCGGCAAAGACCCGCATTGCGGCAACCGGTTGCCTGATCTCATGCCCAATTCCGGCTGTAACCTGGCCCAGCGTGGCGAGGCGATTGGCTTGCAAAAGCTGATCGCGCAGTGTTGCGGTCCGTTCAGCCAAAAGCGATTCCGCCTGCGCTTCGCGGCGGCCATGCCACCACAACAGCAAACCCAGGGCTCCAGCCGCCAATATCAATCCCAGCAGGACCAGCAAGCGTCCGTTGGCGATCGCAGCGGCAAGGCTGGGCGCCGGATCGACCATCAGGTGCAACTCCCACCCTTCCGGCGAGATTGGCTGGCTCATCTCGATCAGGGAAGTCGGCGAGCGTCCACGCCGCATCGCCGCAGGCAGCATTGGTTCGAGCGATGATTTGCCGAAGCGCAATTCATCCTGCGCCGGATCACGGACCCCCATGGCTGCCGGACGCGTGGTGCGAAAGCGCCAATCTGGGTTGCTGGTGATCAATACAACCCCATCGGCGTCGGTAACGAATACTCCTTCTTCCACTCCACGCCAGCTTTGCTCGGTCACATCGAATTCAACCTTCACGGCGACCACGCCAAGCGTCGATGCTCCCGACTGAACACGCTGCGCGATGTAGAGACCGGGACGGCGGCTTACTGTGCCCAAGGCAAATTCACTTGCGGAACCATGCGCGATCGCTTCGGAAAAATAGTTCCGGAATCCATAGTTCGAGCCGACGAAACTTGATGGCAGGCTCCAGTTGCTTGCTGCCAGCGTGAGTCCGTTCGAGTCCATAAGATAGATCGCAGATGCGCCGGTCTGGTCGGCAAGATCGGAGAGTCGGCGATTTAGGACGGCCCGCTGGCGCCTGTCGCCTGCGAGCAGCGCTCGCACCTCGGGGTCGACCGCGAGGACGCGAGGCACCAGGCTGAACTTTTCCAACTTGCTATCCAGGCCCGCCGCAAGGATCGCCAAATTTCTTTCCGCAGCCGATTTGGTTTCGGCCAGCGCCGAGGTGCGCATCGTTTGGTCGACGGCCAACATGGCGAGCAGGGCTACGAGGATCAACGCCACACCGGCTATGCCCCGCAAATACCAGCTACCGAATCTCGGGCCCAAAACTGTCTCCTTGCCTCCAGCGCTTGTGCGGAATACCGCACCGAAGTCAAATGTAATGTGCGGAATATCGCACAAAGCAACTCGACCACCTATTCAATACATTGATTTTGAATATGAAAATATATCCGGCGCCCGGACTTGTCGTATTCGCAAACCTGACTAGCCTTTCCCTGGGCAGAGCCAAACTGGGCCTGTGGAGGGGAACGTTTGATGGGGTTGCAGGATAGCATCGCGCAAATGCCGGATCGGCCCGCACCGAGAAAACCGATCTACCGCCAACTCTATTTTCAAGTTCTCTCGGCAATCTTTCTGGGCGCAATCGTCGGCCATGCGTTTCCCGAATTCGGCGCTGCCCTGAAACCGCTTGGCGATGGCTTCATCAAGCTGGTCAAGATGATCATCGCACCGGTGATATTCCTGACAGTCGCCACCGGGATCGCCGGGATGCGCGACATAAACTCGGTCGGGAGCGTTGCCGGAAAGGCCTTCGTCTATTTCCTGTTCTTCTCGACCCTGGCGCTTTTCATCGGACTGGCAGTGGCCAATATCGTACGCCCCGGGGAGGGGCTCGGAATTGATCCGGCATCGCTCGATGCGGGCGCTGTCACCAGTTACACCCAATCTGCCGAAGAGCAGAGCATCACCGGATTCCTGCTCAATATCATACCTGAGACCCTGTTCAGTGCCATGACGGAAGGAAAAATCCTCCAGGTGCTGCTGGTCGCAATCCTAGCGGGCGTGGCCATTGCAATGACACGCCCGCACAGTGATCTCGTGCTCGATGTCCTCGGGTCGCTCAGCGAGATCATCTTCAAGCTTGTCCATATGTTGATGAAACTCGCGCCAATCGGCGCCTTTGGCGCCATCGCATTCACGATCGGTGAATTCGGCATCGGATCACTCGCTAATCTCGCCACGCTGATTGCCGCCTTCTATCTTACCTCGTTACTGTTCGTGCTCGTGGTGCTTGGATTGGTCGGCTACTTCGCTGGTTTCTCGATCTTCTCGCTCATCCGGTACTTGCGCGAGGAGCTGTTGCTGGTGCTTGGCACCTCGTCCTCCGAAGCGGCACTGCCGAGCCTGATGGAAAAAATGGAGATCGCCGGCTGCCGCAAGACCGTGGTGGGGCTGGTTGTCCCGACCGGATATTCCTTCAACCTCGATGGAACCAATATCTACATGACCCTTGCTGCGCTGTTCATTGCCCAGGCAGTGGGCGTTGAACTGAGCTGGAGCGAGCAACTGGCTCTCGTGTTCGTGGCAATGATCAGTTCGAAGGGGGCCGCCGGAGTGACTGGCGCCGGCTTTGTGATTCTCGCCGCCACTCTGTCCGTGGTTCCCTCGGTTCCAGTCGCCGGAATGGCACTGATACTCGGGATCGATCGCTTCATGAGCGAGTGCCGCGCACTCACCAATTTCATCGGGAATTCCGTGGCTACTATCGTGGTTGCCCGATGGGAGGGAGCGCTCGACCGGACACGGCTCGCCGCCGCAATGGCCGGAAACCCGCTGCCGCTGCCCGAGGAAGATATCGAACGCCACGAGCGAACCGGACCGCACAGCGAGGCGCTCGCCGCCAAAGTGGCAGTACAAGACGCGTGATTTCGCGCCGTGCCTTGATCTCGACCGCTGCGGTCATTGGGTCATACGCCGGTCTTGCTGGGTGGACACCTTTGCGTGCCATGGAGCAGGAGGAAATCCCGCTTTGGCCGGGACGCCCCCCGGGCAGGGGTGGCCCCACCGGGCCAGAAAAGGTCGGGGGCCCTGGATCGGGCTATGGCGCGGTTTCCAACATCTCGGTGCCGCGGATGCGCGTTTACCGGCCTCTGCGGCCAAATGGCAGTGCTGTACTGGTGTGCGGCGGCGGCGGCTATTTCCGCATCCAGTTGTGGAAGGAAAGTACGCCGGCGGCACAGTGGCTGCAGGAACGCGGCTTTACAGTGTTCGAACTAATCTACCGCCTACCTAATGACGGGTGGGACGCGGGGGCTCCATTCGCCGATGCCCAGCGGGCCATGAAGATCATCCGCTCGCGGGCGAAGGAATTCGGCCTGCGCACCGACCGGATCGGGGTCATGGGATTTTCCGCGGGCGGGCATCTTGCAGGCTTCACTGCCTTGCAGCCTGAAAGGACCTTCTACCAAGGGGCAGATCAATACGAAAAGGTCAGCTCGCGCCCCGATTTCAGTGTGCTGCTGTTCCCCGTGGTGTCACTGCGCGAGCCGTTCGACAACACCCGTACCCGGCGCGAAATCATTGGCCGTGAGCCATCCATGGATGCGCAGAGGGAATGGTCGCTCGACACCCATGCGAGCGCCGAAGCGCCGCCGACGATCATCTTTTCTGCTGCTGACGACCCGATCACTCCGCCCGCGCACGGGATCACATTGTTCGAGGCGTTACGTGCCAAAGGTGCTCCAGCTGAACTGCACATTTTCAGCGAGGGCGGTCATGGCTGGGGCGTGGGCACTCCAGACCAGATCATCAGCCAGTGGCCTTCGCTTTTCGCCAAATGGTTCAATACCATATTTAGACAGGATTCAGGGGAGAAATAGCAATGTACAATGGAAAAATCGGCAAGCTCATACTGCTGTCGGGCACGAGCCTGGCAGCCACCGCCACTGCAGCCGCCGCGCAGCAGGCTGCGCCTTCGCCGCCTGACGAACCGGTGATTGTCGTCACCGGCTCCCAGATTCAGGGCGCCAAGATCAATGACGTTCTGCCGGTGACTGTGCTTGACGAAGAGGCAATCGAAAACACCGGTGCTTCATCGGGCGATGAACTATTCCGCGCAATCCCGCAGGCGGGCACGGTTGCCTTCAACGAGCAGAACGCGACAACCCAGAACAGTGCGCGCGGCGATGTCGGATCGATCAACCTGCGGGATCTTGGTACTGGCAATACCCTGTTGCTGATCAACGGCCGCCGAATGACCTTGCACCCCGGCTTCCAGACTGAATTGCTGGTGCCCGTGGTCAGCTCCGATACCAATGAAATCGCACCGGGCAGCGTGCGCCGGATCGAAGTCCTGCGCGATGGCGCTTCGGCCATTTACGGCGCGGACGCGGTCGCAGGGGTCATCAACACCGTGCTCAAGGGCAATATGAGGGGAGGATTCCTCGAGGGCGACTGGCGCGCTTCCGATGGTACGAGCCTCTACAGTTATCGCCTTAGCGGGGGGTTGGGATTCGATTTCGGGGGCGGCCGCGGCAATCTCACGGTCTATGGCGGCTATTTCCATGAAAATGGCCTGCCGACATCGGCTCGCGCCTATGCAGCCGACGAGAATCGCCTGCCGCTCGTTGAAGGAACCGACTTCGAAGGCGATGCCTCGTTCAACAACCGCAACACTTTCGGGCCGTTTGGACAGTTCGACATACAGGCCCCGTCGAGCCGCACCCCGATCGGAGACGACGATTTCTACCTGCAACCGGACACTTTCCCGGGCTGCCGGCTGGACTTCGGCAATGGCATTTGCGCCCGCAACGGCACTACGCCAACGACTGCCGTTCGCTACAACCAGAATTTTGATGGCACGCTGATCAGCGAGAAGAGCCGCTACAATGCGATGGCGCTGCTCAATTATGAGCTGACCGACAATCTCGAAGCTTATTTCGAAGGCAGTTTTTACCGGTCGGAAAGCCGCCGCAACAACGAAGCGTCGGCCATTCTCGGCGCTGTGCCCATGGGCATTTCGCGCGATGCCTACTGGAATCCCTTCGGTCCGGTCGGCAGCCCTAACCGGCTGCCGGGAACCACCATTGCGGCCGGCGGTGCAGACGTGATCATGGAACGCTATCGCTTCGTGGATGTCGGCAGCCGCGACGTATCGGTCGACAAGAATACCTACCGCCTCCTCGGGGGGCTGCGCGGTAGCCTTGGCGCTTGGGAATTTGATACCGGCTTCCTCTATTCGCAAGCGAGATTGACTGACCTCGCTCGCAACCGCGTGTCGCTGACACTCGCGCAGCAGGCCATCAACCGGACCACGCCGGACGCATACAATCCGTTCAACGGTGGCTGTCTTGACGACCCCGGCGAAGGCGATTGCACGCCAAATCCGGAAGCGGTGCTTGATTCCATGAGGGTCGATGTTTTCCGCAAGGGCGGGACCAGCCTGGCCCTGGCCGATTTCAAGGTCAGCCGTGATGACCTGCTTTCGCTTCCGGGCGGTGACCTGGGCGTTGCCGCCGGTATCGAATGGCGGCGCGAGAGCTTTTTCGACGATCGCGATCCCCGGCTCGATGGCACGATCACCTTCACCGACAGCGTGACCGGGGAATTCAACGGAAGCGATGTGGTCGGCACCAGCCCGACGCCCGACACCAATGGTAATCGCGAAGTCTATTCGGCCTTTGCCGAAATGTTCGTGCCATTGGTCAGCCCCGACATGAATATTCCGCTGGTGGAAGAATTCAATGTGCAGATGGCAGGCCGCATCGAGCATTTCACCGACATAGACGAATCCGCCCTGGTGCCGCGCGTGGCGGCATCCTGGACCACCATTCCCGGTGTCACATTCCGGGGCGCATGGTCGGAAGGCTTTCGTGCGCCGAACCTCGTGCAGGTGAACGACGAGGGCACGACCAGGGTCAATACCCGCGATGATTTCGTGTTCTGTCAGGCTCAAGTCGAGAAGGGCATCATCGCCAATATCGGAGCCTGTCCAGGCGCGAGTACGATCAGCTTCCGTTCTGGAAGCGAAAATCTCGTTCCCGAGGATAGCGAAAGCATCAATTTGGGTATCGTGCTCGAACCGGGGTTTGTTCCGGGCCTGATCCTGACGGCCGATTACTGGCGCGTCAAACAGACCGGGCTGGTCGGCACTTTTGGCGATGACAACGCCATCGCGCTCGACCTGCTGCGACGCCTCAACGGCAGCACCAATCCCAACGTGATCCGCGAGGCGCCGGATGCCGATGCCATTGCGCTGTTTACGGGCACCAGCCTGGCACCGGCCGGCGCAATTATTCAGGTTCTCGATCCCTATCTCAATCTCGATAGCCGCGTTTCCAAGGGTTGGGACTTTGGCCTGTTTTATCGCGTCCCGGATTTTGGCCTGGGCAAGTTCCGATTGCGCTTCAATGCCGCCCGACTGGAAAGTTTCGTCCAGTCGGCCGGGCCCGATAGCCGGGAACTGCTCGACGCCATTGCCGCGGGAACTCTGCCGCCCGATGTAACAGTCGGTGGGCTCGGCCAACTGCTGGAAATCGAAGGGCGCCCCAAATGGCGCTTCAGTGGCTCGATCAACTGGGAGAGCGGGCCGGTCGATGTCAGCCTGTTCGGCAATTATGTCGGCAAGGTCTGGGATACCAGCGTAACGCGAGACGACCTGATCGAAACCGACGATCCGAACGGCAATTTCTGGCGTGTGGATGATCAGTTCCTGGTAAACTTCTCGATCGCCTACAAGATCGAAAACGATACCCCGCTCGACGGAACCAGGTTGCGCTTTGCGATCAACAATCTGTTCGATAAGGATCCGCCTCTGGCAGACGAGCAGTTTGGCTTCTTCAGCGAGTTGCACAGTGCGCGCGGGCGCGTGTTCCATATCGAACTTCGCAAGGAGTTCTGACGGACGAGGTGATAGCCTATGGAATTCCGGCATCTGCTGTTCGGAATCGCGTTGGCAACGGGGGCATGCACAGCAGGTGCGCCCCCGTTGGACAGTTCCGTTCAGGGGCCGGTTGGCAGTGCCTGCACCACAAGTTCAGCGAAGTTGTCATTCGATTTCGAGGCCGCATCATTCGCGCGCTGCGTAATCGAGGGGGAGCGAGAATTCAGCGTGCTGGTAGCGCCCGAACACCGCCCCCCGATCAACCCCAGCCCCTGGTATGCCTTTCGCTACGAGGCGCGCGCCGGCGGTGAGCTGACCGTTCACTTGCGCTATCTCGCCAGCCAGCACCGGTACGTGCCGAAATGGACCGACGGAACCGAGAGGCGCCAACTGATTGTCGAGACAAGTGAGGATGGCACCACCGCCACCATGCAGCTGCCCCCCGGCCGGGCGACGGTTAGCGCGCAGGAAATCTTCGACAGCGGGGATTACGAGGAGGCACTCGAGCGATGGGCGCAGGGCCCGCTCGCTCGGCGCTTCGTGCTGGGAAGTTCGCACGATCGCAGGCCGATTGGGGCCGTTCGTCTCGGCTTCGCGGATGCTCCCCGGCTAGTGCTGCTGCTTGGTCGCCAGCACCCGCCCGAGGTTACCGGCGCAATAGCGATGGAAAGTTTTGTCGACCAGATAGCCGCGCTGCTCGCGGCCGATCCGCAAATGGGCAAGCGTTACCAGTTTCTCGTAATTCCGTTGCTCAACCCCGACGGGGTGGCCCGCGGCAACTGGCGTGCAAACCTTGGCGGAAAGGATATCAACCGCGACTGGGGAGAATTCAGCCAGCCAGAGACGCAGGCCATCAAAGGCTGGCTTGACGCACTGCCAGCAGGGGTCCGGCCAGCCCTCATGCTCGACTTCCATTCGACCCATCGCAATCTCTTCTATGTCCAGGGCGATGAAGCAAGCGAGCGGCAGGAACAGTTCCTTGGCGCGTGGCTTCAGGGGAAGGAGAACTCGCTCCCGGGCTATATTTTTTCGATCGAGCGGCGCAATGCGAACCCTGGCAGCGGGACAGCCAAGAACTGGTTTCACCAGGCCTACGGCATTCCCGCATACACCTATGAAGTGGCTGACGATGCCGATCGTATGGCGATCCGTCAGGCTGCGGCGGTATTTGCGAGGGGACTTCCAGGAGCCCTTGAAGTTCTTGAAAGGTAGTGTTTGGGAACATCGGCGAGGACGCGTCCGATGTAACGGACTGCGTAATCGATCCGCAATAAGTCGACAGAAATCAGATACGTCAGTCGCGGAACCGGACGGACAGCTGACGGCCCAGATTCATTCAATGGATGGCGGCTGGAGTTTGGATGGCACGGACTATCGTTGTGGGTTGACCCTAAACTGTGGCAGCCGCTCCTAAGCGGCCGCAGAGCGGTCGGGAGAACTCTGAATGCCTGCATTCTCGGAGTATCTCTCAATCGCTCTGAATGCAGCCGCTTGCCGTCTGACAGATTCGACCTCAGGCGCAATGGGCATAAGCTGCTGCATCTCCCCATTGATTGAGGTTGCCATCATAACTCCGATCCGTTCTCTCTTCGCAAAATACATCAGCCTATCGGCCTGTTGGAGCTCGGCGTCGATGTTCTTTGAACCTGCCAGTAAGATCAAGACGCCCAAGCTGCATGTCAGATGAGTCCCATCTTGCTTTACGCCGCGATTAAGTGCGGTATCCAGTCGGCTAGCCACAACATCTGCCGCCGATCGATCTTGAACTTTGAAGAAGATCACAAATTCGTCGCCCCCTATTCGGGCGAAGAGGTCTTCCTTGCGGATCACCTTCTTGACGCGAGCTGCAAAGTCCTGAAGCGCCTCATCACCCGCTTCGTGCCCCAATCGATCATTGACACGTTTCAGCCCATTGACGTCTGCAAACATCAAGACAGCTATACCGCTTGCATCGGCATCAGATGACACGGCTTCAAAAAATGCTTTCCTGTTTTGCGCTCCAGTCAAGGGGTCAAGCCGCGCAAAGCGCCACTCAATTTCAAGAGCTTCCCTGGCAACACCGAGCATGAGAACCACAGCCAATGCGCAGCTTGCCCGTATGGCCAGGTCCATACCTGTGACAATTGGTCTATCATGAAGGAAAACGGCATGGCCGTTCAGGAACTCGATTGCCGCGATGAACATCAGCAGCACGACAGCATAGCGACTGCCCACGAACCACGCTCCGAACGCGCAAATCAACAGGAATACCGGGCCAAATGCAATCGATGGAAAAGTTAGATTGCTGGCGGCTAAGGCCAATAGCGTGCAACCAGCCAGTACCGACGCCGCGATTGTTCTGGGAACCTGAATGAACAACGGCTGCCCAAGCCTGAAGGCCTGGGTTTTTGCTTTTCGCCGTTCGGTTATTCCCTCGGGTCGCATAAACGTTCGATAGCTCAAGTATCACTAAAATTCTGCTAACAAGAACCTAGGCTATGCTCAGAAGTCCATTGCTCGCCGCCCGGACTTTGGCCATAAGGGGATCAGAAAATGCCTATCACCAGATAGAGGGTGCAAAGCGGTTTTAAGAAAAGCTGCTTTAAGAGGAGATCAGCTTTCTTAATGTGGTGAAAACTCTATTCAGCGCCCCTGCTTCTGTTTCATTTTATGGTAAAGGTTCCCCGCTAGGAGATTGTTCTCAAAGGAAAGGAATAAGTGCCGCACCGAAGGAACCATGTCGCTTTAGCAGAGTTGCTGCGCCTCAAGGAGGCGGATCGCAACGAGTCCACCAGTAGCATCATACAAGGGGTGCTTGACGGGCTGCGCGAGCATCTCTCCATGGACGTGGCGTTCATTTCCGAGTTCCTCGACGGAAAAAGGGTCTTTCGTTACGTAAGCTGCGCTACCAAACAAGCTCCGATCGAAGTTGGTGGTTCTGATCCGCTAGTCGATAGCTATTGTCACCATATTGTGGAGGGGCGCCTTCCCGAACTTATCCAGAATGCGGCAGCCATTCCCTTCGCGGCCGCCATGCCAGTTACGAAGGAACTCCCAGTTGGAGCACATCTGAGCGTTCCGCTTAAGCTTCGTGACGGTACGACCTACGGGACCATGTGCTGCTTTGCCTATGAGGCGGACTTCAATTTGAATCGGCGCAATCTCGATGTTTTGAAGATGGCAGCGAAGCTGACTGGAGACCTGATTGATCGACGGGCGATGCAAGAATCGCGTCAGAAAGAACTGTCTGCAAAGATCACGAAGGCAATTGAAGTGGGTCACTATACGACTGTTTATCAACCGATTTACAGTATTGCAGACCTCAAACCAGTTGGTGTCGAAGCCCTTGTCCGATTTCCTGATGCGGAAGAGCGCTCACCGAGCGATTGGTTCGATGAGGCCGACGAGGTTGGGCTTACCGTCGAGCTTGAAATTGCGACCATTCAGCGGGCGCTGAAGGGGCTGACTTATCTGCCCCAGAATGTTTATCTGTCGGTCAACGTCTCGCTTGAAACGCTCTTGTCAGGCGAACTTAAAGCGGCATTCGAAGGCCTGTCCTCCAATCGTGTTGTCATCGAGCTAACCGAACACGAAGCAGTCGAGGACTACAAAGAATTAAACCAGCGCATTGAAGAGCTTCATGGTTGCGCGCAACTTGCAATAGACGATGTGGGAGCAGGCTATTCCAGCATGCGGCACATCCTTGACCTTGGCCCCGATATTATCAAGCTTGACGTCTCAATGGTGCGGGACATTCATAACCGGCCTGCGAGATCTGCCTTCGTCAAGGCCATGGTCCAATTCGCCAGGACTTTGGGCTCGTCGATTGTGGCAGAGGGCGTAGAGCTCAAAGAGGAATTGGACGAACTGGCCAGGCTTGGTGTCGCCAAGGCCCAAGGCTACCTCCTTTGCCGCCCCATGCCACTATTGAACGTTGTTGAGCATTTGTCTTGCGATGTGGCCAGTTCCCGTGAGGAATTGTCGCACTCGAACCAGAATAATGCTGCCGGCCATGCAACTGAAGAGAGAGGCTGGCCCAGAAGCAAGGCAAGACGGAATTTCTGACCGGGGCTTTGGCCGGAAATTACAGTGCCCACAACTGGATCGCTGCCAGCCATCGCTTCCAATCGCGAAAACGGTCCGTTGTCCTAGGAGCGATCGTCAGGATCGGACTACTGCAACCGGCCCAATTGCGGGCGTCCTCAAGGGGGTGATTGGTTGCCGCCAAGGCAAGTGGGACGATATGGCGACCTTGGGCAACAAACAGCCTCGCCTTACTTGCTCTCGGCATCTCCCAGCCGGACCATCAGATGGGCAAATGGCGTGTCTTTCCACATCACGTAGACCGGATCGTCCACATCGTTGGACATATCAGAATAAAGCGCGGGGTCGGGCAGTATGATCATCATATGCGGCCCATCCTTGATCCACATGTTGTCGGCTGTGGGCTCGGTAGCAGCCGGATCCAGATTGCTTACACCGGGCGCATTTCCCTCGCCTGCAAGCATATAGGACACACCGAACTTGCCGGTTGGAAACGCCTCGCCTGCTTGCATCGCGGCCAGAGCTGCCATCCAGGTCTGATCATTGCACATTGGCCCCATGCCCGGTGTCTCGGGGATGCAGGTCCAACCATTGCTCCCCTCACGCAGGACATTCCCCTCACCGTCAATGACTGCCGCTTCCTTTGTTACGTCATTCGGGCCGGCAGAAAGTGCGTTGGCGATGATAGCTGCACGTCCATCAAGTGCATCGTCTTCGGTTTGGGTGGCACTATCGCCGCCGACATTGTCGCCAGTATTGTTGCAGGCAGCTGCAGCGCTCAGGATTGCAATGGCCATGCAGGCCGGTAACATCTTCATGTTCTGTCCTCCTCCTTGCAGACCCTCAATGGAGCAAGGTTAGGCCGATTGCCGGAGCTTGACAAATTTGATGCGGCGCAGGCAGTCGGCGACGCACTGCGACCATTGGCCCAAAATTCGCTCATCCTTACCTGAAACCACTAGCCACCAAGCCGTCCAAAAGCTGATGCTGGGCTGGATGAGTAGCCGCACGGCGGGAATTGTCAGCCCTACGTCCTGAGCGCGCATAAAGGCACGCAGCTGCAAATTCTCCATTTGCAGCGAATACACATTGCCACTCGGCGAATGCGCGATCTCTTCAGGCGCGGAAGCGAGTTGGCGCTTGCCTGACGGCATCGCGGCCAGAAACGCGATCATTGCAGCGAGGAGAAACACCCTCCGGGCGAACCCTGGCGACCACCTTCGCACTCGAATATCTGGTCGGTGGTCGGATCTCTTTCAAAATTGCGGTCAGGCCCCGGAATGGGCCTTGGTGCGAGTAGATCGCGCAATGAAGCGGTGCCCCGCTGCGAAAGCATGAAAGGCCCGATGGGCTCCTGGCCTGGCGCCGGAATAAACAGCGCCAATCCCGCATCCTCCATCGGGATCACGATTTCGCCCACGCTCACATCTATCGCACCCGGTTGCACGCCCTGCGCGTTTCGGCCGGGTCCGCGCAGCACGATCAGGGTGGCCGTTTCCGGATCGGCTACGAAATCCCGGTCAATTCCCGGTTCACGCCTGGCGATATCAATCGCCTCTTCACCAACCACCCCTTCTATGATCGTGCCTCGAATGCCAATCGAGGCAACCGGAGTCTCGATCGAAGAGCGGGTGCTGCCATTGCGCAGCGAGCGACCGGACATGAAGCGAAAGGCGCCCTTTGCCACCGAGGCCCCGACCGAGCTGGCATTTGTATTTGGGTTATAGACGAAGCGGTCGATCTTCACCCTTGCATTGGCGCCGACGGTGAAACTTGTCTGGTCCAGCAGCAGCAATTGAGTCATGCTGTTCTTGCCGGTGACGATGTCATTCCCAAGCGCGATGCGTTCACGAACCTTTGCCGGATGAAGCACCGGATTGACGGGCGTCGTTACCCGAACATCGTTTCGCACGGCTGCGGTAATCCCCACATCCTGGCCAAATGAAACACCCGGCAAAGCCAACGCCGAAAGCGCGCTCAACACTATGATTTTCTGGGTCAAGGTCTTCATCGCGGGCATCCCTCTCAAAACCTCCATACCAGCATCAGGTCTGCGCCCAGGCTGCTGTAATCATCAACGAACTGCTGGCTGTTTTCGCGAGACCGGTATCTTGCGGCTCCTTCCAGATAGAGACTCCTGCCCACCAGAGGCACGCCAACCGCTCCTCGCGTGTAGAACCGCCATTCGCGCCGATCCTCGAAGAATTCCTCATTTTGAAAATTCACCCGCCGAAGGGTAGAGGAAATCTTGGCGTAGGTGCCGCCCTCGCTCAATGGAAATTCGACCGCGCCGGCAATGCCGAAGGCATCGTAACCCAGGAACTTGAACTGTGCATTCTTGGTTTCCGCAGTGGCTGCGACGAATATCGAGCTGCGAAGGGTGGGGTGCACTTCATACGCTATCTGCCCGGTATAGTGCCAGCCATCCAGCAAGCCGGTCACGAAATCCTCGTCCACGGCTTCGGCGCGCAATGTAAGGCGACTTTTTGTCCCGACCCGGAAGCTGGCCCGTGCCTCGCCGCCCACTGCGGTAAGATATTTGTCGCCCGAGATTCGGCCATGCCGGACCAGGCCGCCAATACTAAACTCGCTCGCACCATTCTCGATACCAAATCCGATCGCCGCATCGCCGAACTGGTAATCGGAGTCCGGGCCGGAGATATCGTTGTGAGTTTGGGTAAAGAGATCGCCGTAAAAGAACGCGTCGCCCGCCGGAATGCGAGCGTTGATCTGGCTGGTTGTGACGATGGCAAGGCCATCGGTCGATTCCGGCGGCAGGAATGTGAAGGTGCTCAGTTCGCCGAATGCATCTTCATCATAAGCGATGCCAACCCTGATCTTGCCATTGATGCGGCCGGTACGGCGGGTGAACTGCCCGAAATCTTCACCGCATGTTTCCAGCATCCGGTTCCATCCAGCACTGGAGGTCGGGCGTGACCGCAGCATACCCAATTCGACTTGCGCCGATTGTCGGTTGTCCAGACGGCAGAGCAGTGTGGCGTAGGCGATCCTGACGTCATCTGCTTCGGGATGCTTGAGCAAGGCCCGCTCCAAAGTGGCCGCGGCTCCCAGCAGGTTTCCCGCGTTTTCCTGCGCTGTCGCGGTTTCCAGCGCCATGTCGGCTTTCTCCGCCGCTTCGCTCAATTCGTCGAGCGAGTTCGCCTGAGCGCCACTTTGGGCAAGCGCAGCCGGTGCATGCGCGGTTAGTGCAAGTAAGGAAACTCCCAAGGCTAAGCGCCTGCCTGGCAACTGCATCACCATCCCCCAAAAATCCCGCCCCGTATCTAGCACAGTTGGATTCCATCAGCTAGCCTTCAACAGTCGGGCCGGATTTGCAGAGGGCTGCGGCTTTGCGAAGGTGCAGGGGGCGAAGAGGAGGGGCGCTGTCTCGCGTGGGCAAGCTTAGGGCCTTTATCAAGAGCACCGGCCTTGCCGGACTGCTGACCTTGCTGGTCATATTCCTGCTGCAACTGACCCAGTCACAATCGCTTTCGGTGCTTGGCAATCTGGTTTTCGATTCCTTTGCCCGTGCCCAACCGCGCGAGTATGTTTCAGCGCCTGTAGTCGTCGTCGACATCGACGAGGAATCGCTGAGGCGCGAAGGTCAATGGCCCTGGCCGCGGCAGAACGTCGCGCGGATGCTTCAGCGCCTGAACGAAGCGGGGGCCGCCGCAATCGGGCTTGATATTGTCTTTTCCGAAGCTGATCGCACCTCGCCGCGATTGATCGCCTCGACATTGGCCAGTCAGGGGGTTGCCGGATCGACAGTGGATGCACTTCGGGCGCTGCCCGACAATGACGATGAGTTTGCCGCAGCCCTGGTGCAGATGCCCGTCGTCAACGGATTTTTCCTGACACATGATCCGAAGCGCAGCGAGGCCGTTCCCAAGGCCGGCATCGCGATTTCAGGTTCGGTCCATGTCGAATCGATTCCGGAATATTCGAATGCGATTCTGCCGCTGCCGCAACTTGACGAAGCGGCACTGGGAAGGGGATTCCTGACTCTGACCGGCGACTCCGACGGGATCGTGCGTCGTGCGCCGTTGCTGGCGCGGCAGGGGGATCAGATTCTTCCGGCCTTGTCGGTTGAGACCTTGCGAGTGGCCCAGGGGGCGGGCTCCATCCTCGTCAAGATGAGCGATGGCAGCGGCAATATAGCGGCAGGTGCCGAGCCGGGAGTTGTTTCGCTCAAGGTTGGCGATTTCGAGATACCGACGACCCGCGCGGGCGAATTGTGGATGCATTACACCGAGCCCGTCGCCAGCAGAACCGTGCCCGCTTGGCAGGTTCTCGATCCAGCGACTGCAGACCAGGAGCTGGCCGAAAGGTTCGAGGGACGGATTGTGCTGGTGGGAGCCGGTGCGATCGGCTTGCGCGATCTCGTTTCGACCCCAATTCGCGAGCGTGAACTTGGCGTGATGGTCCATGCGCAAGCGATCGAGCAAATGATCCTGGGCGATTTCCTTACCCGGCCCGACTGGGCTGTGGGGCTTGAGCGCGCGCTGGTCCTGCTGGCTGGGGCGTTGCTGTTGCTCCTCTTGCCCCGACTTGGCGCGAGCGGGGGGGCGATCCTGGGTTTTGCCATGATCGCAGCAGTATCTGCGGGAAGCTGGTGGGCCTTCAGCGAGCAGCAATTCCTGCTTGATCCGACTTTTCCGATCCTGGCGGTATTGGGCGTTTATGGAACTGTCACGGTGCTTGATTACTACCGCGAGGAGAAGGCCCGCGCCTATATCCACCAGGCGTTCGACCGATATCTGTCACCAGAGTTGGTGAAACGGATCGCTGCGGACCCCCATCAGCTCGACCTCGGCGGGGAGGAGCGCGAAATGACCGTGCTTTTCTGCGATATTCGCAGCTTCTCGCGAATCTCTGAACAGCTTGAACCTCGATCCCTGATTTCGTTCCTCATCAGCTTCCTGACGCCGATGTGCGACATCCTGCTCGAACGCAAGGCGACCATCGACAAGTTTATCGGTGATGCCATCCTTGCGTTCTGGAACGCTCCGCTCGACGATCCTGACCAGTATGCCAATGCGGCCCGTGCAGCATTGGCAATGCGGGAACGGCTGAAAGCGCTCAATTGGGAGATGCCACACCAGCCTGGCCAGGTATGGCCCGGCGAAGTCGCTATCGGCATCGGGCTCAATTCCGGGTCATGTTGCGTGGGGAACATGGGCTCTGCGCAGCGGCTATCCTATTCGCTGCTGGGCGATACCGTAAACCTGGCTTCGCGGATCGAGGGGCTCACCAAGCTCTACAAGGTCGATATCGCAGTGGGCAGCGCATTGCAGAAGCAACTGCCTAAATTCGCGACCGTGGAGCTGGATCTCGTCCGTGTGGTCGGGCGTGAAACCCCCGAAGCGATCTTTGCCCTGATCGGTGATGAAGAATTGGGATCGTCCGAAGATTTCCGCGCATTCGCCCTTGGGCACTCGGCGATGCTTGCGGCTTATCGTGCAATGGATTGGGATACTGCCCAGCGCCTGCTTGACGAATGGGGCGCGCAAGCTGACAATTTTGGCCTCGATGGCTTGTATGCAATCTATCGTGCGCGCGCATCGCAATTGCGCCGATCACCGCCACCGGGCGATTGGGATGGGGTATACAACGCCAGCGAGAAGTGACTATCGCGGGAGAGGGAGGCGAGGGACTTGACCAACGTGCCGGCAATCAGGCGAACCAGGCTGGGCCTGCTTCTCGGCATGCTGCTGGTGACCGGCCTGATTCCGTCCTCGCAGGCGAACAGCAACGCCCGCTATGAAGGCGTAGCGACCTGCGCCGGTTCGACCTGCCATGGCCGCGCCGAAGGCAATGGAGCGGTTGTCCGCCAGGATGAGATAGCGACTTGGCAGGAGCCATCTTCTGCTACGGGAGCGCACAGCCGCGCCTATGCCGCGCTTGCCGGAGAGCGCGGAAGGCAGATCGCAGCAAGCCTGGGTCTGGGTGCGGCCACTTCCGCGCCAGCCTGCCTTGGATGCCATACAACCTTTGCTCCAGTGGACCAGCGTGGCGATCGTTTCCTGCTGGCTGACGGGGTCGGGTGCGAAAGCTGCCACGGGGCATCGGGCGAGTGGCTGCCGCTGCACTATGCGCGCCCTGCAACCCACGTATCCAATTTGGCCGCAGGGCTGGTGCCGCTGGAAGATCCGCAAACGCGCGCCAGGGTTTGTCTTGACTGTCATTTCGGCTCCGCCCGGACTGGCCAGTTCGTGACCCATTCGATGATGGCAGCGGGGCACCCGCGCATCTCGTTCGAGCTCGACCTGTTCAGCGCGCTGCAGCAGCATCACGACGTCGATTCGGATTACATCGAGCGCAAGGGCCGGCCTGACAGCGTCAAGCTGTGGGCGATCGGCCAGGCAGAGGCCGTCCGGCGCTCCACCGGGCTGTTCGCCCAACCTTCATTCGGTATGCGCGGAATGTTCCCGGAATTCTATTTTTACGACTGCCACAGTTGCCATCGCAGCATTGCCGATGGGCCGCGCCGCAAACTCACCTTCGAGAGCAATCCTGGCCGCCCCATCCCTTTCGGAAATCCGCCGTTCAACGATGAAAACATCATTATGCTTTCAGCCGTGGCCCGCGCGCTCGCGCCTGGGCAGGCCGAGGATTTCCTTGCCGCCAGCCGCGCATTCCACCGGGCGATGGGCCAAGATGCGGCCAGCGCCCGTGAAGCTGCGGTTGCGCTTGGCAGGCAGGCGGGCGTGCTGTCAGATGGCCTGGCTGCGCGCGGCGGCGGCGATGCGTTCATGGTGATCGCGACCATTGCCGGGAAAGCAACTTCGGCCCGGTTCACCGATTATGCTGGCTCGGTCCAGGCGGTAATGGCGATCGACACCTTGCTCAATGCGCTGGTTCGCGATGGACGGATAACCGTTGGCGCGGCAGCAGGAATCAGGGCCGATATCGCAGTCGCCTATGCCGCAGTTGACGATCCCAACAGCTACCGGCCTGGCCAGTTCCGCAGCGCGCTGGGTGCGGCAGCCCGATCGATCGGGATGCTGCAATGATGCGGCTGGGCCGGTGCAAGGCATGGGTTTCGGCCTCTGCGCTGGTGCTGGCTTCATGCGGCGGAGGAGGCTCGTCCGGCGGCGGATCGGGCGGTTCGCCAACTCCAACACCCACGCCGCCGCCGGGCGGGGCGCTGTATTCCGTGCCTGCTCAGGAATCGCTCAGCGCAGCAGAAGTCGGAACAGTGGTTGCGCGCGCCGCGGCGCAGGCAAATGCGCAGGGCAACGCCGCAACCATTGCGGTGGTTGACCGGGTTGGCAATGTCCTGGCTGTCTTTGCCATGCCGGGGGCATTGCCGACCGTTGCCATTTCCGCAGCGCCAAACGGCAACAATATCGATGCGCAGGGGCTGGTCGTGCCGGCAGCCGCCGCCGCGATCGCCAAGGCAATCACCGGGGCCTATCTTTCGAGCGGCGGCAATGCCTTTTCCACCCGCACCGCCAGCATGATCGTGCAGCAGCATTTCCCACCTGCGCCGAGCACTAGCGGGCTGGAAAGCGGCCCATTGTTCGGCGTGCAATTCAGCCAGCTTCCATGCTCGGACCTTTCCGCCCAAGCCAGCGACGGGCTGATCGGTCCCAAGCGCTCGCCGCTGGGCCTTGCCGCCGATCCGGGGGGGTTCCCGCTCTACAAGAACGGTGTGGTGGTGGGCGGCATCGGCGTGGCGGCCGACGGGGCATATGGCTTTGATCCGAATGTGCTCGATACCGATGCTGACAGCGACGAGTCGATTGCGCTGGCAGGAACAGTCGGGTTCGAAGCGCCCGATGGCGTGCGCGCCAATCGTATCTTCGTTGACGGCACCTCGCTGCGGTATTCGGATGTAAGCTACAATTCGCTGGCCGACGTGATGGGGGCCAGTTTTGCAGGAACTTCCGGCGCGCTTGTTGCGGTCAAGGGCTATTACGATGGTGCCGCATTGCGCAGCGGCACCGCATACGGCAACGAAGCGTCGGGTATCCGCCCCGCCAGCGCAGCCGAATTCTCCAACCTGGATGCCTTTATCCTGACCAACGGCGCAGGTGCCAACCGCTACCCGGTTCGTGCAGGTACCGATGGAGCCGACGTGGCCGGGCCGATCAGCGCGGGCGAGGCGCGCGCCATCCTGGAGGAAGCGTTCGCGATCATGAGCCGGGCCCGGGCGCAGATCCGCCAGCCACTCGACAGCCGCGCACAAGTGACGATATCGCTGGTTGATACCCGCGGCGAAGTGCTGGGGATCGTCCGTTCGCCCGACGCCCCGATATTCGGGATCGATGTAAGCTTGCAGAAGGCAAGGACGGCGAATTTCATCTCTGGCGCCTTTGCTGCGGGGCAACTTCAGTCGGCCGCTGGCGAAGTGCCGCAATTCGTCGATCGGCTGCGGACCTTCCTGAATGACCCCAACGCCCTGACCGGCCAATTCGCTTTTGCTGACCGGTCAGGCGGCAATCTGTCGCGGCCCTATTTCCCGGATGGCGAGGTGGGCCAGCCCCATGGCCCGTTGTCGCGGCCGATCGCGCAGTTCAATCCGTTCTCGACCGGTCTTCAATCGGCCCTGGTGATCGGCAATCTGGCGCAGCACCTGGGCTTCGTTACCGGTGCGGCCCCGTCCGACACGCCGCGCTACTGTACCTCGCTGCCGCAGGTCACGCCCGATCACACGCGGATCGCCAATGGCATCCAGATATTTCCGGGATCGGTACCGGTCTATCGCGGCGGAACATTGGTTGGCGGCATTGGCGTTTCAGGCGATGGCATCGACCAGGATGACATGATCAGCTTCCTGGGACTGCACAATGGGGGCCAGAGAGTGGGAGGGATCGGCAATGCCCCGCAAGCGATCAGGGCTGACCAGATCGTGGTCAACGTCGGCGGGCGGCAAGTGCGGCTGCGCTATGTCAATTGCCCCTTCGCTCCGTTTCTCGGCAGCGATCAGAACAACGTCTGCGAGGGGCTGTGAGCGGGGCGGCGATGCTCCTGCCGCTGGTATTGCAGGCGCAGGCTGCTCCGCCGCCCGAACCGCAGGATCCTGCCCCCGATCCGCCGTGGGAATTCGATCCGCCGCCGGTTGATCCCCAAGTCATCGAAGGCCGCCGCAGGCCGGACTACAGCGATCCCTTGCCCGATCCGGTGGAGCAAGACAATCCGGGCGCGGTGCGCGCGCCGCCGCCTTCAGCCTTTCCTGTCGATGAAATCCCTATCCCCGATCGCTGGCGGCTGATCGAAAGCCTGGGGCTGGTCAAGGAGCGCTGGTGGGACCCGTATAACCAGAACACCTACAAGGGCGACCGGCCGATCAATCCCGAAAAGGTTCCGTGGTTGCCGATCAAGGGCCATGACTGGTTCTTCGTGGCCAATGCCGTCAGCGATACTGTGCTGGAACCGCGCAGCTTTCCGATCCCCGTTGGCGTACAGACGACCGAGGATCCCGGCAGGACCGACGTGTTCGGCAATGACTTCTCGACCGTTTTCTCGCAGACGTTCATTGTTGGCGCGGCGCTGATCAAGGGCAGCACGGCGTTCAAGCCGCCAGACGTCGAATATCGCGTTACCCTGGCGTTCAACATGAACTATGTGGACGTGCCGGAACGGCGCGTGCTGTTCGTCGAGCCTTCGCGCCCCAGTCACCGCTTCGATCATTTTTTGGGCGTGCAGGAAGCCTTTTTCGATTATCACTTCCGCAATGTGTCGACCCGCTATGATTTTGACTCGGTGCGGATCGGCATCCAGCCATTCCAGTCCGATTTCCGCGGCTTCCTGTTCAATGACCAGCAGCTGGGCCTGCGCTTCTTCGGCACGCGCGACAACAACCGCTTCCAGTACAATCTGGCGGCATTCTGGCGGCTGGAGAAGGATACCAACAGCGGGCTGAACTCGGTCCTCCAGCGCCCGCGCGACGACTGGCTTCTGGTCGCCAATCTGTATCGCCAGGATTTCCTGATCCCGGCGCTGACCAGCCAGATAACGCTTGCATACAATCGCAATCGCGAAGGGGACCAGATCGAGATCGACGATAATGGATTCCCGGTGCGGCCCGCGCTGCTGGGTGACCTGCGCGGGCGCGACTATGACGTTTTCTACCTGGGTTACAATGCCGATGGGCGGATCGGACGGATCAATCTAACGGCCAGTGCCTATGCAGCGCTGGGAGAAGACCGGAACAGCTTCTTCACCGGCGAACCCGCCGATATACGGGCCTATTTTGGCGCTGCCGAGCTGAGTTATGACAAGGACTGGATGCGGTTCCGCCTGTCGGGTGCCTATGCCAGCGGTGACGGTGATCCGTTCGACAACACAGAGGGCGGGTTCGACGCAATATTCGAAAACCCGATCTTCGCGGGCGCGGACACGAGCTACTGGATCAGGCAAACCATCCCCTTTGCTGGAGGCGGCCGGGCGGTTTCGGTCAATGGCCGCAATGGCATCCTCAATTCGCTGCGCTCGTCGAAGGAGCAGGGGCAGTCCAATTTCAACAACCCCGGCCTGATCCTGGCGGGGGCAGGCGCCGATTTCGACCTCACGCCGGAGCTGCGCGTTTCGGCGAACGCCAATCACCTGTGGTTTGAGAATACCGCGACGCTCGAGACGCTGCGCAACGAGGGTTCCGTGCCGCGCGATATCGGTTGGGATCTCTCGACTGCGGCGATCTGGCGACCGAAGGCTACGCAGAACATCGTTGTCCGCCTGTCCGCCGCCGCACTCGTTTCGGGTGACGGATTCCGCGACCTGTTTGACAGTTTGGGCGGGGGCAGCACCTATTATTCCGTCCTCGCAAATGCGATACTGACCTACTGATGCTGCAGCTGCGCCATATCCTGTTCCTGCTCGCGGGGGTGCTTCTTACGGGAACCTTGTCGTTCGGCTCGATCCGTGCGGCAGAAGGCGAGAAGCCTGTTGCGCGCGATTACACTCGCGTAACCGCGCCGCCGGCACCTGCGCGCCAGACTTACGCCGATATGCTGGCCAAGTCCGCTGGCTGCAGCTCGTGCCATGTGCGCACCGATGCGCCCACCATGCATGTCACTCCTGCGGTGCAGCTGGGCTGCACGGATTGTCATGGCGGTGATGCCAGCGTGGTGGGGAACCCCGAACTGGAGCACGACCACCCGAGTTATGTTGCGGCGCGCGATCTGGCGCATGTCCTGCCCAGATATCCGGAAAGCTGGCATTGGCCTTCGTCGGCCAATCCGAAGCGCAGCTATGCCTTGCTCAACCGCGAGGCACCCGAATTCGTGCGGTTTATCAACCCCAGCGATTACCGTGTGGCGCGTGAAGCCTGCGGTTCCTGCCACATGCAGACGATCGAAGCGGGCGAACGATCGATCATGGCGACGGGTGCCATGCTGTGGGGCGGTGCGGCCTACAACAACGGGATTTTGCCCTTCAAGAACTACGTCCTTGGCGAAGCCTATACCCGTGATGGCGAACCCGCCAAGATCGTGACGCCGGGCGATCCGCCGGGTGAACTCTCGGAACAGCAAAAGGCGCGCGGGGCGCTGGCCGAACTATACCCCTTGCCGACCTGGCAAGTTATCCCGCCGGGAGATATCTTCCGCGTGTTCGAGCGCGGCGGGCGGACAATCAACTCGCAATTTCCCGAGATCGGCCTGCCCAATCCCACCGGGCAAATCCAGCGGCTGGAAGAGCCGGGGCGCCCCGATCTCAAGCAGTCGAACCGCGGCCCGGCGACGGGGCTCAGGGTCGCCATCCCGGCACTCAACATCCACAAGACGAGGCTCAACGATCCCTATACCTGGTTCATGGGCACCAACGACCAGCCGGGCGATTACCGCCATTCGGGCTGTGCCAGTTGCCATGTGATCTATGCCAATGACCGCGAACCGAGGCATTCGCTGGTCTATGCGCAATACGGGCGCGACGGGCAAACCGTTACCGCCGATCCCACCATCACCAGCAAGCTTGAAACCGGCCACGGTGCATTGAAGCAGCCGGGCGATCATCCGGACGAAGCGCCTGTGAAGGAGAAGGGGCATCCGCTGCAGCATGTCTTCACCCGCGCGATCCCCACCGCACAATGCATGAATTGTCACATGCACCAACCCAATATCTTCCTCAATTCCTACCTTGGCTACACCATGTGGGATTACGAGAGCGACGCGCCACTGATGTGGCCGCAGCAGCAGAAATACCCGACGGCAGAAGAGGTGCGCGCCGTGCTTGACCGCAATCCGGAGGGCGCGGCACCGCGTGGCAAGTGGGCCGATCTCGATTTCCTGCGCAACGTCTATGATTTGAACCCGCTGCTCAAGGACACGCAATTTGCCGATTATCACGGCCACGGATGGAATTTCCGCGCCATTTTCAAGCGTGATCGCGACGGCAATCTGCTCGATGCTGGCGGGAACATTGTCGACCCTGACGATCCGCAGAAGTGGCGAAGGAAGGGCGAAGGGAAGTTTGTCGAACCCGGCACCAATCCCGGCAAGGCGGTGCATTTGATGAGCATCCATGCCGAGAAGGGGATGCAGTGCGCCGATTGCCACTATGCGCAGGATAGCCACGGCAATGGCCTGATCTATGGCGAAGTTGCCAATGCGATCGAGATCGGGTGCAAGGACTGCCACGGCACCGCCGATGCCTATCCCACGCTGCTGACCAGCGGCCCGGCGGCACCGCCGAAGGGCAATGACCTCACTCTCCTGCGCAATCCCGACGGGCGCCGCAGGTTTGAATGGATCGACCGGGATGATGGAACGCGCCAGCTGATCCAGCGATCGATCGTCGATCCAAAGCTTGAATGGGTGGTCAGCCTGGTAAGGGACACCGTCGACCCTGACAGCGCGGGTTTCAACGCCAAGGCAGCGCGCGCAAAGCTGATGAGCCGCATGGGTGCGGAAACCGGCAAGTTCGAATTCGGCCTGGGTATCCCGGAGCAGGACCGGGCGCACCGCGATCCGGAGATGGCATGCTTCACCTGCCATCTTTCCTGGACCACCTCTTGCGGCGGCTGCCACCTTCCGATCGAAGCCAACTGGAAAAGCGAAGTGCATCGCTATGAAGGTGAGACGACGCGCAATTTCGCCACTTACAACCCGCAGGTCGCGCGTGACGAGATGTTCCAGCTGGGCAAGCACCAGACGACCAAAGGCAACCAGACTGCGCCGGTTCGCTCTTCAAGTGCGCTGGTGCTGTCCTCGACCAACATCAACCGCGAACGGATCTATGTGCAGCAGCCGCCGATCTCCGCGATCGGCTTTTCGAGCCAGGCCTTTGCCCCGCATTTCCCGCACACTGTGCGCAAGACCGAGACCAAGACCTGTTCGGATTGCCACCTTTCCGCCAAGGATGACAACAACGCGATCATGGCGCAGCTGCTTTTGCTTGGCACGAACTATGTCAACTTTGTGGGGCTCAACGCGTGGACCGGGCTGGAAGGCGGCTTCTCCGCCATTCGTGTGACCGAATGGGAAGAACCGCAGGCCGTGCTCGGTTCCTACCTCCACCGCTATGCCTATCCCGACTATTGGCGGATGCATGTCGAAGGCAATGGGCGCGAACTCAAGAACTGGGTGCGGGGCAAAACCTTTGACGATAAGCTGAGCGGCGAAACCAGGAGTTTCGAGCAGTTCGTCAACACACATGAAGGTACGGGCGACCGGGTGGGGTGCCTGCAACTGCGCGGCGAATATATGTTCGTTGCCGAAGGGAAGGGCGGCTTCCGCGCCTATGACGTGGCATCCATCGCCAACAAGGGCTTTTCCGAACGGATCATCACCGCGCCTTTCTCCCCGCTTGGCCACAACACACGCGTCAATACGAAGAACGCCACCTGCATGGCGTTGGCGACCAACCAGCCGATCAACCCGCTGCGCAATACACCCGAGATGCGCACCATGAACCAGGAGCAAGCGTTCCTTCCAATCTATAACTACGCGGTGGTCACGGACGCGCAGGAAGGCCTGGTGCTGGTCGATGTGAACACCCTTGCCGATGGGGAATTCCGCAATAACAAGCTTCGCCGCGCCAAATTTGCCGATGGCAGCAAGGCATGGAACCCTGAGGGCGTATTGGACGGTGCCCGTCATATCCACCTTGCTGGAGAGATCGCCTACATCACCGCCCGGCGCGGCCTGGTTGTCGTTGACCTGGCCGATCCGCTTGATCCACAAGTGGCCGCTGTGCGCGATCTGCGTGACGCGCGGGCGAGCGCGGTCCAGTTCCGCTATCTGTGGGTGACGGATGCAGAGGGTGTGAAACTGTTCGATGTCACGCAGCTGCGCAATCCGGTTCCCATGCCGCAGGCGACCGTGCCGTTGGCCGATGCGCGGCGGCTTTATGTCGCGCGCACCTATGCCTATGTGGCGGCCAAGGCTGACGGGCTGGTGATCCTGGATGTCAAGAACCCGCTCAAGCCCAAGGTCTATTCAAGGGAAACACTGGGCGGCAGCCTGAACGATGCCGAAGACGTGATCGTGGCTTCGACCAATGCCTCGCTGTTCGCCTATGTCGCGGATGGCCGCAATGGGCTCAAGGTGCTCCAGCTGACCAGCCCCGACAGCCAGCGCAATTTCTATGGCTTCAGCCCGGCTCCGGTGCCCGAACTGATCGCCTGGGCGAAAACGCCCTCACCAGCGATTGCGCTCAGCAAGGGGCTCGACCGTGACCGCGCGGTTGACGAAACGGGCGGGCAGATGGCGGTGTTCGGGCGGCTCGGTTCGCGGCCCTTCACCCGGCCCGAGATGGAGCGGCTGTTCCTGCGCCGAGATGGCGTGCCGTGGAAGGTGCGCGATGAGGTGGATATGAGCGCATGGGTGCCTGGGCGCGGACCGATCAAGCGCCAACCAGCCAATTAGCCTTTGATCTCGCTCGCTTCACCCCCGTTCGGCGAGGGATTGGCGCATCATCGGTTGCAGTTCCGGGCCGTATCTGGCCAGCGTCTGCCAATCGCCCACGCTCTCATAATGCGTTACCAGCGATCCGCCGTGCCAGCGGTGCAGCGCATAGCCGGGCGGCTCGGTGGTGATGAGCGCGCGGCCATCGGGCTCGGCGGCGTCAACCGGGCGCAGATCGAGCGATACAGCGGGCGCGACTGACGGCGTAACGCTCAGCGGGATGCCGCGAAAGCTGGTGTGCAGCGGACGGTGTAGATGCCCGCAGTGGATGGCCCTGATCTGGCTGTGCCCCGCAATAGCTTCCCCGAAATTGACGATCCAGTCCTCGTCAGGGCGGGGATCCATCCAGTCTATCCCGGTCACGACCGGGGGATGATGCATGAAAATCAGCGTCGGCGTGTGCCTATGCGCGTTTAGTTGATCTGCAAGCCACGCCGCGCGCCGCGCGCAGAAAGCGCCGCCGTGCCGCCCCGGCTCGAACGTGTCGAGGCAGAGCACGCGCAGGCCATCCTGCTGAATCGCATAGTGGATGAAACCCTCATCGCTCGGGCAGTCAGGAAAGGCGCGCAGCAATTCTTCGCGCGCGTCGTGATTGCCAACCAGCGGGTAGACCGGGAAGGGCAGCGGCGCGACCATATCGGCCAGCCGGGCAAAGCTTTCGGCATCGCCGCGTTCGGTCAGATCCCCGCTGAGCACAAGCATGTCGGGCGTGTTCGGCTGCGCGAGCAGCCGCGCCAGCGCGGTGCGGCAGCGCAGCTGGTTGAGCTCACCGGTTCCGGCTTCCCGATCGAACCCGATATGGATGTCGGTCAGCTGCGCGATCAGAAGCTGCTCATCGCCAGCCATGCTAGCGCTCCCACCAGTTCAGCAGGGCAACTTCATCGCGGCGTTTGTCAGGATGGTCTTCCGGCATAGGCCCACCGGGCACGTGATAGGAATGGCACATCGCGCAGCTTGACGGAACTTCGGCTTTGACCGCGCCTTCGCCTTGGTGGCACTCGCGGCAGCTCTTGAGATCGGGCAGCAGGACGTCACTCGAAAGCCTGGAGGTGCCAGCGTCGTGGCAGGTGCTGCACTTTTCCTGGCGATGCGCCCCGTGGTCAAACCCGCCGTGAACGAAGTAGCGCTCAGGCAGGTTAACCGGCATCACGTCAGGCTGGCCATTGGTAATGGCGGGCAAGTGGCATTCGCCGCAGACCCCGCCGGGTGCCAGCGCGCGGTCGATGCCCACCAGTGAACGCAGTGGAGAGCCGAAATTGGAATAATAGACTCCCCCGCGGGCAAATTTGTCTGGCCGTGAGCGGCCGGTAACGATCGGGCGGCGCGGCGCGCGGTCCATCGCGCGCAGATCGGCCAGCATTTCCGCGACATCGCCGTGGCGCAATGTGCGGAACGTCCCGCCGACCTTGTCATAGACCAGGCTGTGGCAGCTCTCGCAGTTCTTTTCCATGTCGATCGGTTCGAAGCCGATCCGGTCGCTCGTAGGGGTATGGCAATCCTTGCACGCCAGCGGCGCACCATAACCCTCGCTGGCGCCCAGCCGTATCGCCATGCGTGCAACCCCGCCTTGTGGGTCAAGGTGGACCTCGTGCGGGAACTTGAGCCCGCTCTTTTCCTTGGGCTTGTCACCCAGCGAGATCCGCAGCGGTTTTTCCTGCCGCAGCTCGGTGAAGATTGCAGGCTTGAATTCGGGATGCCGCTTGCCGAAATCGCTGGCATTTCCAAGCGAGGTATCGGTCAGCCGCGTATCGAGCGAAGCGTGGCAATCTGCACAGAACTGCTGGCTGGCGGGTTCCATGCGCGTGGGGCCTTCGTGTTCGGTGTGGCAAGTGGTGCAGGCACCCGGCCCTTCCTTGCCAAACACGCCTGCAACCGCCCATTGAAAGCTTTCGCCCAATCCGTGCGGAGCGCGCCCATCGGCCAGCCGGGGTGCGGCGGCGTGATCCCCGATCTCGGCATGGCAGGTCAGGCAAGTCTCGTCGCGCACCGCTACGAAGGCATCGACGTGGCAAGCCTCGCAATTGTTCTCCAGGCTGTGGTGCGCCCGGCTGAGTGCGCCGGCACTCCAGCTGGCGTCGAATACAACCTGGCCCGCGCGCTCGGCGTCCGGTTTGATCCGCTCGCGGGTCAGATGCGATACTGCCGGGATTGCCAGAAACGCCAGCAGGATGGCTGCCACAAACGCCCATGACATTGCCCGCTTGCCGGGCAGGGTGGTTTCCAGTGCGAAGCCTCGCTTCGCGTCGGTCCGGCCTTCGCTGGAAGGGGCCTGCCTGATCGTTAGCTCTACGGCGCGGGTATCACTTTGCTGGGTGATCGCGAGGATCGCCGAGCCCAGCATGATTTCCGCCCCTTCGTGGGGATCGATCATTGCCGAGGTCACAGTGCGGCCGTCGATGGCGAACCCCAGCGTCCCCACCGCTTCGATCTTCAGCTGGCCTCCGGTTGCAGGCTCGATCCGCAAGTGCTTCTGTTCAACGGCAAGATCGGGCAGATGGATGTCGTTTTCGGCTGCGCGCCCGATCATCAGGCTGGCTTGATCGAGCTCCCGCTCACGAACGATCTCGCGCCCGCTGGCGGTATGGTCGATGGTTCGGATCAGGAACATAACCCGCTCAACCCCAATAATAGAATACGCTGAACACGTGTGCGAACAATGCAGCCAGCAGCGCAATGGTCGCCGGAACATGCACGAACAGCCATACCTCGAGCAGCGCCTTCAGCCTTAGCTGCCGGCGGATCTGGGCAAGCTGCGCCGCGCGGCGACCCAAAAGCGCGCGAACCCGGTCTTCCGGGCCGGAGTTGTCCGACAAGGTGCGATAGTCATCGGGAAAGCCCTCAATAGCATGCTTCGTGGCACAGTTGGGATAGCGCCCTGTCAACCTTGTCCATGCACCCGCGCGGAACACGTCCTGCTCAAGGGCGGCGAGCACCAGATCGGCCTTGTCGCGGTCCAGCGGCTGGGCTGCCTGTTCCAGCTGGCGATCGATCGCGGCGAGTGCTTCGATCATTTGCCCGCGGGTCATTTCCTTGCGGTTGGCGCTCAGCTGGCTGGGCAGGGCAGCATAGACCACCACCCCGTAGATGCCGGAGGCGATCACCAGCATCATCAGGCTCCAGGCCAGTGTGTGCACGTTCCAGCCCAGCTGGAAGCCGGTGTGGAGCGTGCCGATCACGACCAGCGACAGGCCGAGATAAACGTGTGCGCTGGTCCACGCTTTCAGGCTCCAATGGCCCTCGGTCATCTTGCGTTTGCGTATCCCCAGCAGCGACAGCCAGATTATCAGCCCAAGCCCGATCGACCCAAGAGTGTAGCCATACCAGCTGCCACCATTGGGGCGCGGCTGCTGGTCGACCAGCAGATAGCCCAGGAACAGTGCAAGGCTAAGCCCGGCCCCGATCTTGGCCCAACGCATCCGGCGATAGACCAGGAAACTCTCGTGATCGGACGAATGGCGGCTTTCGCGGAAATCGGCACGGTCTTTGGGAGTGCTGGCCATCAATCCGATTCCCCAATCCGCGCGACCGAAAGGAATTTCTCGGGAGCGACCCGGATCGCGGCGCCGGTCGGGCATGCCCGGACGCATGCTGGACCACCCTCGATCCCGGCGCACATGTCGCATTTGATCGCGACCTTGGGCGCATCGGACGTAAGCTTTTCCGCTTCCTTCTTCCGCCAGGCATATGGCGCTTCGCCTGGCCCCGGGCCCTTGCCGAACAGCAGCCACTGCACCAGTGACGGTTTCTCAGGCGGCTTTGCATCCATCCGGATCACGCCATAGGGGCAGTTTCGCTGGCAATTGCCGCAGCCGATGCAGGTTTCATCAATGAAGACTTCGCCGTCGGGGCCGCGCTTGATCGCGTCGGGCGGGCAATCGGCCATGCAATGCGGATGTTCGCAGTGACGGCAAGATGTTGGCACGTGAAGGTGGGCGTATGTCTTGCCGGCTTCGCGGTCGAGCCGGGAAAGCCCGTCATGGCTGTCGGCACAGGCCTTTTCGCAATTGTCGCAGCCGATACACAGATTCTCGTCGATCAGCAGCACGTCGGTCGCTTCGCCGATCCCGTTGTCGACCAGGAATTGCGCCGTTTCGGAGTACATGTCGACCGCGCTTGCGAAACTGTGTTTGCGGCTTTCGACGAAGGCGTTGATTTTGCGGCGGCTGGCCATGTCTGCCAGCGCGCGTTCGCGCAATCTGGGGTGGCGATCCAGCAGGGCCATGAAGCCCGCGCCTGGCAGGCGAATGACCTGTGACTTGATCGCTGCCTTGACGGTGGCAGAGCGTGGTTGCCCGTCGATAACGGCCATCTCGCCGAAATAGGTGCCGGCAGGGAGATAGGAGAGGAACACCTGCCTGCCGCCGATCGCCTTTTCGACGATCATCGAGCCGCGCCTGAGGATGAAAACGTCCTTGTCTTCATCGCCTTCTGCGATCACGACCTCACCGGCTCTCAGTTCCACCACTTCCGCATTGTCGACGAGTTCGGCCACATCCTGAGCTGAAAGGCCGGATCCGAACATCTGGAGCAATTGCCGCTCGATCGAAATGCGGGTGACCGCACGGTTGGCAGCTGGAGAAGTGGCAAGTAGCCGCAGCGCGACCATGCGCGAAAATTCGATCGCCACCACCGGTTCGGCGGCGCGGATTGTCGCGCCGCGCCGGCGGCCCGAAATAAGGCCAACTTCGCCAAAAATGGAGCCTTGCTCGATTGCAACAGTCACGGAAGGGTCGAGCGGATTGGTTTCGACCGCCACCGATCCCTGGCAAATTGCGAACATCGACGAGCCTGGATCGTTGCGCGCGAAAATCACTTCTCCGGATGCGAAGGCATGAACCTTGCTGTCGAGCATCAGTTCGCGCAGCTGGAGCGGCGAAAGCTCCTTAAGGATGGTGATGTTCTTGCCGAACAGGTCGAGCCATTCGTCGACGCTGTATTTTCCGGGGAGGCGGGCAAATTTCTCTGCCAGTATCGGCTCGTCGGCGGGCTTCAGATCGCGGTTGCCATTGAGGAACTCGATAACGTCATAGCCCTGGTTCATGCAGTGCTTGATCAGCGGATAGCCCGCCAATGCGCCGATCACGTGGATGCCCTGCTTGGTGGTTTCGAAGCTGGGAGAAAGCCGGGGAAAGGCGCTGCGTTCCTCACTGGTGAATTCGATCCCGCAAGCTTCGACAAAGCCGCGTGGTGGCTGTGACCCGGTGCGGGCGATGATCCTGTCGCAGCGGATCGTTTCCTGTCCGTCGCGCGTGTCGAGCACCAATTCTCCAGGCCGGACCTCTGCCGGGCTGGTTTCGCGTCGGACAATCAGCCTGCCTTCCTGCTCTGCCTGCTCAAGCAGTTTGACATTGGCATCTTTTGCCCTGGCGAAGTCCGTACCCCGATTGAGAATCGTCACGGTATTGCGCTGGGCGTCGTCAGCAGCCAGGCCCAGGGCATTTTCGATCCCCGCGTCGCCCGAACCAACTACAGTGATGTGCTCGTCGAAGTACTCGCCGGGATCGTCAAGCTGATACTGGATGTGCGGCAGATCGGCACCCGGAACACGCAAGCGGTTGGGATTGCCCTGCGTGCCGATCGCCAGCACAACTGCCTGTGCCTCGATTGTTTCTCCGCTCTTCAGCTCGATGGTGAAGCTGCCGGTCTCCCCCGTGACCGATGTGACTTCGGCGTTGAGCTTCACGTTGATTTTCTTTTCGTTCAGCTGGAGGTTCCAGATATCGAGTATCGCCTCGCGCTTTCCCGCCGCGAAATCGAGATCGCTGCGCAGAACCAGATTGGCCGGCGTCGCCATCACGTGCTTGCCCTTCTGGTATTTGTAGATCGTGTCCGAGAGGTGATCGGTCTTCTCGAGCAGCACATGGCTCATGCCGAGCGCGGCAGCGCGCCCGGCAGCGCTCAGGCCGGCAGGGCCGGAACCGATGATCGCAACCCGGAACACCTCGGGCAAAACGTCTCCCCCTGATCCACCTTCGAACGCTTATCATAGGACAAAAGGTCGGTTGCACCAGTACGAATTGATGCCTGGCATCGGGGATGCTAACCGAGGGTGATGAACAAGTACGCAACGGGTATGGGGGCCGGGCTGCTCCGAGAAAAAGTAGGCATGGTCATGCTGTTGGTTGCCATCGCCATGTTGGCTGGAGCGATCGTTTACCGCTCCGGGGACGCGGACCTGCCGCAAACGCCATTGGATACGTCTGCTCAGTCGTCGATCGAAGAATTGAAGCGCGCGGCCGAGGCGTCCACGGATGATGCCGGGCCATGGCAAGCACTGGGCTTCGCTTATTTTCAGCGTAACGAGTTTGCCGAGGCGGCCAGCGCCTATGAAAGGGCGGTGGCCATCGACAACGACGAGGCTGTGCTCTGGTCGGCGCTCGGCGAGGCGCGTGTGATGGCGAGCGAACGCGACCCTATGCCGCCCGAAGCGGCCGAGGCCTTTTCAAGGGCTCTTGCCCTGGATGCAAATGATCCGCGCTCACTCTACTTCGCTAACGTGAAGAAAGACCTTGACGGCGATCATGACGGGGCGATCGCCGGTTGGCTTGCGCTGCTGGCCCAGACTCCGGCGGGCGCCCCCTGGGAGCGCGACCTCGTGCGAACCATCGAGCAGGTGGGGAAGTTGAACGAAATTGAAGTGCAACCCAGGATCGACATGGCCATGGCGGCACGGCCGGGTGCTATCGAGGCCACAGGCGCTGCCCCGCGCGGGCCGACGCAGGCGGAGCTGGCGGCCGCCGGGTCAATCCCGCCGAGCGAGCAGCGCGCTATGGCCGAGGGCATGGTCGAACGGCTCGAGCAGCGATTGGACGCAAACCCAAAGGATGTCGCGGGCTGGGTTATGCTGATGCGGAGCCGGATGACGCTTGAGCAACCTGATCTGGCGCGTGAGGCGCTGGCAGCGGCGTTGCGCACCAACCCGCAAGATGAAAACCGGCTGCGACGCGAGGCGCAGGCGCTGGGCGTACGCTAGAGTCAGGGCGCTAGATCCCGGCAGATTAAAGCAGGCTTGAGATCACTTCGCGCTGTTCAATGAGAAAGCTTGCCAGCGTCAAGGTCAGGCCGAGCATGAAGACGCGATAGGACCAGCCGAGCAGTCGATATTTCCTGCGCCGGAGCACTTGCCCATTCTGGTAGATGTCCCGCAGCATCAGGCGGAACACGTCCTCGTCTGCGCCCAGTTCGTCGATGACCCGATCGGCAAACTCCTCTTCATCCATGTGTGTGAAAACGCCGAAGAACAGGATGTTCGCGCGCGTATCGGCTACCGGTTTCGACCCCGCAGACGGGATTACCGCTGCAACCGCAAGGAAGGCCGCGATGAACGCAAAGCAACCCAGCAGGATGAGGGTTGGTGACGCAGCTCCGCTTCGCGCCTGGCCGACAGCCAGTGAAAACACCACGAATGATGCGCCCATCAGCAGGCTGGCCTTCTGATCGGCCATCTGGCTCAGCGCCAGATTGGATATGGTGGCGGTTCGAACGAGATGGATCGCTTGCGCCGAGAAGCGCCGTTCACTGCTGTCACTCATCGTGCCTACACCACTCCAAAGGCCAGCATCGCATCGGCTACTTTCTTGAACCCTGCGATATTTGCGCCTTTTACGTAGTCGACATAGTCAATGCTCTGGCGGCCATGTGTGAGGCAGCGGGAATGGATGCCCTCCATGATTTCCTTGAGCATGACCTGCAGCTCTTCTTCGCTCCACGAGCGACGCAGCGAATTTTGGCTCATTTCAAGGCCGGAAACCGCGACACCTCCGGCATTGGCGGCTTTGCCGGGGGCGTAGAGGATCCTGGCATGCTTGAAGACATGCACCCCTTCAAGATCGGTGGGCATGTTTGCCCCTTCCGATACTGCCATGCAGCCGTTCTTCACGAGCGTGCGGGCATCCTCGCCCAGCAGTTCATTCTGAGTTGCGCAGGGAAGCGCGACGTCACAGCTTACATTCCACGGGGTCATGCAGGCATGAAACTGGGCATTCGGGAAGGCCTCGACATATTCCTCGATCCGCCCGCGCCGATGGGTCTTGTGGGTCTTCACCCAGGCTATCTTCTCCAGATCGATCCCGTCGGGATCGTAAATGAAGCCGCCGGAATCAGACAAGGTCAGAACCTTTCCGCCAAGATGGACAATTTTCTCCGCAGCATGGGTCGCCACATTGCCCGAACCTGAAATGACTGCGGTCTTGCCCTCGATGCTCGTGTCCCTGGTCGCGAGCATATTCTGGAGGAAATAGACCGCGCCATATCCGGTCGCCTCCGTCCTGATAAGCGAACCGCCATACTCCAGTCCCTTACCGGTCAGTACTCCGCTGAACTGGTTGGTGATCCGCTTGTATTGGCCAAACATGTAACCGATTTCGCGGCCGCCAACCCCGATATCACCTGCCGGGACGTCAATATCGGCACCGATGTGGCGATAGAGCTCGGTCATGAAGCTTTGGCAGAAACGCATGATCTCGCGTTCGCTCTTGCCCTTGGGGTTGAAGTTTGAGCCTCCCTTGCCGCCGCCCATGGGCAGGCCGGTAAGCGCATTCTTGAACGTCTGCTCGAAGGCAAGAAACTTGAGCACGCTCTCGTTCACGCTGGTGTGGAAGCGGATGCCTCCCTTGTAGGGCCCGATTGCGTTGTTGTTCTGAACCCGCCATCCACGCTGTACGCGAATGCAGCCATTGTCATCTTCCCAGCACACCCGAAAGCTGATCACGCGGTCGGGCTCGGCCATGCGTCTCAGGATCTGTTCACTGTGATATGCTTCCTTGTCGGCGATGAAGTCGAAAATGTCTTCCGCCACTTCCTGCACTGCCTGGACAAATTCGGGCTGGTGCGGATTGCGACGTTTGACGCCCTCCATAAACCCGGCAAAGTCAACGTGATCTGACACGGCCATATGCTCTCCCCCTCAAGGTTGTATCGCGTGGAACGCGAATGCGCGACCGGCTTGCCAAGCGAATCCTGCGATCCAGCAGGTGGAGCAAGGCAGAATCAAGCCTACGACTTTGGCGGCTCGCAGGGAAGGTGCTGTTGTTCCAATTTCGAACGATACGTTGATCCGGCCGGAGATACGCGTCTTGAGCTCGGAATGCCTCGGGATTGACTGGGTGAGAGAATACCATCCTGACCCTGGACCGGCTTCACAGAAGCCACGGATGAATACCCTCCATGATCCACTTGACCGTGACGATTGCAACGGTTGCCGCCGTACAATTCAACAGGAGCGCAGCGAAATCTCGCCGTGCACCCATGGCTGGCCTGATGACAAATTCCAGAACGATGGCAAGCAGGCAGAACAGCGCAATAATGTAGCGGGTTTCGATCAGGTACCGCGACGCATAACGCGCCGCTCCTCCCGCTGCTGCAAAGGTCAGCGCCCAGAGGATCGACGACAGGATTCGATTGTATTGTGTCATGAATTGGTACCTGGAGTATCTTGCCGGTCTGGATCGGCTGATGAAACTGACATCAGCACTCTAGCCTGAGCGGCGCACCAGATCTGCAACATAATCGGCAATGGCAAGGCTTGCGGTCAGCCCCGGAGATTCGATCCCGAACAGGTTTACGACGCCGCGCCCGCCGTGAACCTGTGCCTCATCGATCCGGAAGTCTGCGGCTGGCTGTCCGGCCCCGACGATTTTGGGCCTTATCCCGGTATAGTCAGGTGCCAGCCGATCCACCGGCAGCTCTGGCAAATAGGTCATTATCGCAGAAACGAAGTCTGCGAAGCGGCTATCATCGAAAGAATAGTCGATCTTGTCGATCCATCGGACATCGGGCCCGAACTTGGCCTGTCCGCCCAGATCGACGGTCAGGTGAATACCCAGGCCGCCGGGTTCGGGCAGGGGATAGACCGGGCGCTGGCAGGGACTGCGGCTGCCAAGCCGATAGTAGTGCCCGATGGCATAGTGGGCCTGCGGCACACTGTTTTCCTTCAGGCCTCTGATGGATCGGGCCACCGCTGGCGCCATCAGACCGGCGCAATTTATGAGATGGCGCGCACGCAACCGGGTGGGATCCTTGCCGCCTGTTTCAACGAAGATCCCGCTATCGCTGACGGCGCAGCCCGAAACTGGTGTTTGCAGCGCGATCATGCCGCCATGCGCTTCCAGCTCGCCTGCCAATGCCAGCATGTATGCATGGCTGTCGATGATACCCGTGGAGGGGGAGAGTAGCGCGGAATGACAGGCAACCGCAGGCTCCAGCCTGTGCGTTTCGGCCTGTGTCAGCAATTCGAGGTCCATGACATCATTGGCGATGGCGTTGCGCCGAATTGCTTCGAGCTTCACGACCTGTTCCTGCGAGCAGGCGACGATCAGCTTTCCCGTGTTTCGCAATGGAATGCCGCGATCCTTGGCATAGGCGTAGAGCTGCTGCTTGCCGCGCCGGCAAAATTCGGCTTTCAGGCTTCCCGGTTCATAGTAGATCCCGGCATGGATGACTTCCGAGTTGCGACTGCTCGTATGCGTACCGATCGCATTCTCGGCTTCAAGGACGAGTACCTCACGTCCTGAGCGAGCGATCGCAGCCGCGCAGGCAAGGCCGACGACGCCCGCACCAACCACGATGCATTCGACATTTTCCATGTTGGCCCCGCTTTCGCAACACGCGTCCTGCCGTGTCCCGCCCGGCCTATATCCAATCCCGCGCGCGCGCAGGCAAGTGGCGACCGGATCGCTAGGCCGTATTAGCCCTGCCAGGCATGGGAACCTGCCCCAAGGCGGTACGACATAAGAGCGTTTCACGCCAACTTCACACTTGAGCTAAACGGTCAGTGTGATGATTGCCGCCACTATTCCCCTCTCCGAAATCGATCGGGAGGTATGGGACGCAATACCTGCGCGGCCGCGCACGCCGATGCGGCAATACATCTGGGCTGCGGCGTATCAGGAAACGCTGGCGAATGGAGAGGTTCGGACTTTTGTCATCGGTCCGCAGTCGAAACCGCTTGCTGTCGCCCCTTTTGCCCAGCCGGCGAATGGTCCGCGCAGGCAGGTTCTCCTGGGTGCGGAAGATATCTGGGAATCTGTCGAGGTCGCCGCGCAGGATGAACAAACGCTGCGAGACCTTGCGGAAACCATCGCGATCAGCGGCCTCCCGCTACGGTTCGGGCATCACCCGATCGACACGCCGTTTCATGAATACCTGGTACAGGCCTACCGCGGCAAAGGGTGGGTAGTCATGGCCCGGCAGCCGATGGGCGCCATGCCGAAGATTGATCTCGATCATTCATGGACTGAGCCAGAAAACCATTTCAGCAATCGGCGGCGATCGGATTTCCGCCGCATGGCGCGAAAGGCCCAGGCATCTGGCGACGTAACATTCGAGATTGTCGAACCTAGCCCTGAGGAGCTTGAGGCGCTGATGGATGAGGCATTCGATATAGAGGCGCGAAGCTGGAAGGGCCGTTCGGGTACTGCAATAAAGCAGGACCAACGGACTGAGGCATTCTACCGTGCCTATGCCAGAAGCGCGATGGAGGCAGGCATTTTGCGATTGTGCTTCATGCGCATCGACGGTGTGGCGGCAGCCATGCAATTTGCGGTTGAGTGCGAAAACCGCTTCTGGTTGATCAAGGTCGGCTATGACGAGGCTTACAAGCACGTTTCGCCCGGCAACCTCCTCATGCGGGAGACCATCAAATATGCGGCGGAAAGCGGGCTGGAAGGATATGAGTTTCTGGGCAAGGAAGCCGAGTGGACCAAACTTTGGGCCTCGCACGCTCGCCCGATCGCCACGATCCGGACTTACCCCTACAATTTGCAAGGTGTCAGCGCCTTTCTCTCTGATGCCATCGGCTTGGCTGCCAAACGGATTGCAGCGCGTCTGAGAAAATGAAACGGAGGCTGAGTTGCGAAACATAATCAAGCCCATAGTGATGCCGATCGTGAAGCGCGCGACGCGCACCTATGTTGCAGGCGATGACCTTGGCGAAGCATTGAGCCTGGCAGGCCGCGTCCGCGAGGCCGGCTTTTCCTGCACGCTATGTTACTGGAACGATGGCACCGAAGAGCCAGCGAAAGTAGCGAACGAATATCTCAAGATCCTGTCACAAGGAGCTGAGCGAGGCCTCGATCTGGCGCTGGCCGCGAAACTTCCCGCGCTTTGGGAGCGGCAGGAGGAAGTGGACCGGGTCGTCAAAAGGGCGCGCGAGCTCGGCTTTCCGGTGATCTTCGATTCCCATGACCCCCATAAGTCGGATGATATCATCGCGGCGCTTGAGAATACCGGCCCCGAGGGCATGGGATGGGCCATTCCGGGGCGCTGGCATCGCAGCCTGGAAGATGCCGAACGGGCGATCGAGCTTGGCGTGAGAGTGCGGGTCGTGAAGGGGCAATGGGCTGACCCGACCGATCCGGACATCGACCTGCGAGAGGGATATCTGCAAGTGATCAAACGCCTGGCCGGGCGCGCTTCGTTCGTCGGTGTCGCAACACATGATGCGCCGCTCGCCCGTAAGGCGATGGAAATCCTTGCCGAGGCTGGCACACCGTTCGAACAGGAATTTGTTTTCCCTTTGCCAATCGCGCCCGCGATGGAGGAGGGGAAACGGTTCGGTGCGGCGGCACGGGTTTACCTGCCATATGGATCGGCGTGGCTTCCCTATTCGCTTTCGCGCGCAGCCGCCAATCCGATCATGCTTTACTGGTTGGCACGCGACACAATCCTGGGGCGCAAATTCAACGTGCCGCAACGCAAAGCGGTCTAGACTATAGCTAGAATCCGATCGGCTTGCGCTGGAAGGCTCGCACATAATCGACTTCCATCAGCACTGAATCCGGTGTGGTTACGTCCATCTGGCTGGTATCGGCGGGGAAGGAGACGAGCATGTACATCGGCTGCTTCATTTCTTCGAGCGTTGGCGTCCGCCAGATCGCCTGCCTGTTCAAATAAAACACGATTTCTTTCTCGCTGACTTCAACGCCGAAGGTGTTGAATTGTTTGCTCAGCATCCCGGCGGCGATACTGTGATGCGTGGAAAAGGTCTGCCTGGCTTCGCCTTCGACGCGCGGATGCTTGTGTATCCCCAGGCTGAACCTGTCCGGATCATGCGTCAGATATTCGAAAACATCGATTTCGGCAGTCCCCTGCCGCTTGTCGACGCCGATCAGCCAGAACGAGGGCCAGAATCCGGGCGCCTCCGGCAAGCGGGCCCTGACTTCGAAATATCCATATTTCTGGGCGAAACCGCTGTTACAGGCATCCCAGGATGACAACATCCCGGAAGCCCAGCTGCCATCGGCCAGTTTCTTCGCTTCGATCCGCAGGATGCCGTCCCGTGTTTCGAACGGGAAACCGCGCTTTGGCGCCATGAACCGGGCGGAGCCAAAATCCCCCGCCCAGGGCGTATGCGCAATCCACCTGGAAAGGCACCCCCATTCGGAGACATCGAGGCTATCGAATTCCTCCCTGAATGATGGTTCGAAATCGGAGAGCTCCAATTCACTAGGTGCGGCTGTTTCAGCGGCCCCTCCACAGCTGAACAGGCTCAGCATGGCAAGTGATGAGCAAATCTGAAGCGCCAAACCATGGGGCCATTTTGACATCTCGGCTAATCCTCCATTCCGCTCAGCCATGTTCTCGAACCTAAAGGCGTGACGCAGCGATCCAGGCAGCTTCTTCGGGTGTGAGTTCAGGATGCAGGAAGTCCACCAGCAACACCACGCGGACTTCGTCGGAATTATTCTGCGCCTGGTGGTGATAGGATGAATCGAAGATCATTGCCTCGCCCTTGCGCCATTCGCGGCGCAGCCCCCCAACTTCGATGAAACCGTTGCCCGGCGCGATGAGCGGCAAATGCATGGTCAGAAAGACGTTGGACACATCCCGGTGCGGTTGGATGACTCCGCCCCCATCCAGGATCGAGAACATCGCATCGCGGAACGAGGGATAGTGCGGGATCGTCTTCAACAATGCAGTTGTCTTGGGACACATCGCTTCACATTCCGGGATTTCGCGGTGCCTGGTCACGAACTGGAAACTTTTCCAGAAGTCACCTTCGAGGCCAGCGTATTTGTAGGCGTGAATTTCATCTTTGTGCCGCTTGCTTACTGCCTCAAATTCCCCGGCAATCTCGTCAATAGAATCCTCGAATGCCTTGACCCACGGAAAATCCTGCACATCATGCCATGGCCGCGATGTCAGACCGGCGAATGTGAAGCCTTGGGGGCTGGGCCTGACGGTCGTGTCGCTATTGCCAGCTTCGCTATTGATTGAAACACGCACTCTCTCAAGCACTTCTCCTGCTCGATCGTTCGCAGCCATAAGCTCGAGGCTGCGCCGGTAAGCTCTCAAGCGTCGGACGGCCGAAATCATCAGCAGACAGGAAATTGCGAGAGGCGCGCCAATCGCGATGGCGGTAAGCAAGATCTCAATGGCTCTGGCCAGGTAGGTGTCATTCGCGAGCAGCAGAAACATTGCCGAGGCAAGCATTGCGAGCGCGCCAAGGACAAGGGCGGGCTGCAATAAACGCTCAATGTGCAGCTTTACGCTTGTCCCCCAGAACAGTTCGACACCATTGGTGCCGATGGGCCAAGCGTATCTCAGCACCAGCAGAGAGCTGGCAGTAAACACTAGCGCAAACGCACCGGCAGCAGCCAGGTCCGACTGGGCGGAGTGATGGATTGCGACGTATGCAAGGTAGGCTGCGCATGCCAAAAGCAGGCCCGCTTGTGCGACGAGGAAGGCGAATAACCGTTTGAATCCTGCCAAACCGTCCATGATCAACCTCTTCCGTGTCTGTTATTCATTCCAACAAGCTTGCCCATGATCTAGCGGTTAGCTGCAGCCATGCTACTTGCCGAAGAATCGGCAATTCCGGCATGTGCAGAACTCTGGTCCAGGCCCTTCGATCTGGCCGTGCGAAGCAGCTCATCATAAAGCGCCAGCAATTCGTCCCGCCACCCTTCATGCGTACAGGAAAGGGCCATGGTGCAATCGAACGCCTTGTGACTGGCGCTCTCCACCGCAGCGTCATCGTCAAGCTTTTGGACGGCCTTTGCAAGGGAACCGGCTTGTCGATCAGCGGCAAGGAAAGCGCACCCCATCTCGGCAGCCTCACGCGCAACAAAAGAATCCGCGAACGCTATGAGCGGAACACCGCATTGTAGCGCCTCGAGGGCAACCAGCCCAAATGGCTCGGGAAGCCTGCTGGGCATGATCAAGCCCCGCGCGGATTTGACAAGTTCGGCTATCTGCGCGTGAGAGCACCATCCCTCCCAGGCGATATCGGGGAATTTTTTCGCCAGGCGGGGGCGGTCTGAACCATCTCCGATAATTCTTAGCTGGCGGCCTGCCTGGTGAGCGGCTTCTGCCGCCAATTCAACGCCTTTTTCCTGCTCGACCCGGCCGATGAAAAACAGGTCGGAATTTTGTTCCGCCTTAACCCGACTTGTCCGAAAGGGCTTTACCGGATTGCGTACTACCCGGATACGGTCTTCCGCGATGCCGGCTTTTTGCAACCACTCGATCATGAATGGATGAATGGCAGCGACAAGCGCATCAGTTGTAGCAAGGTCGAGAAGGCGCCTTTTCACTGCCATGCGCGCCACACGGAAAGTCTTCTGCGATTTGCTCCGCTTGTCGCAATTGGTGCTCATGCACGCGATACTCATGGGCTGGAGGCTGCAAACGCTTTCCTGGCGAAAATTGAAGAAAGTCCCATTGGGGCATGCGTGGAAGAAGTCATGGGCGTGGATGACAAGGCGGCCCTCGACGCTTGCGAGCGCGTAAAGCACTGATGGTGACAGAATTTGTGCCCAGCCATGCAAGTGATAGACAGCATTTGGGCTGTCGAACTTGCGGATCACCTGTCTTGTAAAGTCATACGCCCTTCTGTTGAACAGGCCTTTCTCAATGCGCTCCAGAAACGGCAGTGACAGCAGTGGGCTGCCCCCGAGCGCGACAATTTCCACATTGGCGGGCAGATCGTGTGCCTCGCCCGAATCCCCGGTTACATAGACAACTTCGTATCCGCTTTCGGCGAACAGGCGGGCGGAAAGCAGGGCCAGCGAAGTGGCGCCTCCGACCGGTTTCGAAGCATCGTTGATAATGATGATCGGGTCGGGGATCATGAAGCGCTGAGCGCAATTGGACGCGCCCCCAAGAACTTGGACCCGTAGGCACGTCTCACGTCCATGATGAAGAGATCATCACAGCTGTCGATGTGATGGCACCCTGTAGTCGCCTGGGCCCGATCCGGTTCGATCCTCCTGACCTCCCTTTCGGAATAGGCATCCATCGAAAGCTCGGTGATTTCCATGAACTTCAATCCGTAACCGTACAGACCGTGGCTGGTGATCTGTGCGGGGCGGATCAGGCGGCCATCCCTGACAAATGGGCGCCCAGCGTTGCGCGCGCTTGTCGTATCAAGGACTACCGGGTTCATGGGGTGCGGCTCGACATGCTGCAAATCGGGCCCGTCGACGCGAAAGACATGCAACTCCATGCAATGATCGAGAATGTTCCCGGAACACAGGTTGGTGAGCATCCACCACTGCTTGTTCCATTCGATCAGGGTGGTGTCAGCCGGAGATGTTCCCTCAAGAGCGGTTGCATGGAGCGTCCATTTGCCCGGAAAGTCCGTGCAGCGCCAAATCTCGACGCGATTCCGCTCATGAGTTTCGGGGATCATGAAAGTTTCGCCACCGGCATCGAACACGTAGGGGTAAGAAAGGTGGACGTCGCCAAGCTCGATCCCGATCACGTCCCTGATCGAGCTCCCATCCAGGCGGCCGACACAAATCTTGCCCGCATGACCATTCCCGTTCCAGGCTTCAAAGAACACCCAGCTTTCGCCGCCCTTGCGGAAGAGAAAGGGGTCCGCCCGAAATTCGCCGTTCGGTTGCGGCAGTTCCCGCAAGTTGTCCAGGCTTGAACTCAGAACGTCACCCTCGCCAATAACCAGCGACCAGTTATCTGGCTGCCCTCCTATGCGCGCGAGAGCGAGTTTGGCGATCCGGTTACCAGTCCGGCCAATCAGTTTGGCGCCATAGCGCAGCACTTCGCGCCAGCCGAACTCGGGGAATGGCGCGGGGGGCATTAAGGCAGCGTGGCTGGCAGAGCGGGCCTCACCGCTTCTCTGCCGCAATTTCCCGAGCATTTCCCGTTCGACCAGCGCGGGCAACATGTCTTTGGCATATTGCGCATTGAGTGTTGCACTGAATTTCGTGTTGGTCGTGCAGGTGGCGATAACTTCCCTCGAGCCGTCGTGCATCCGGCGCAAAATTGCACTCTGCGTAATCGGAATGGCTTCCAGGCTCTCATGAAAACCGAATAGTTCGGGCAGCCCTGAAGCGTCCGCGTAGAAGTTATACTCCCAGAACTCCTTGCCGCAGCCCAGCAGGCAATCCGCATCTGCGCCAGGCAGGTGGGAAAGCACCACGTCCAGCCCGGCTTCAGCCATGGCTTGATCATGCGCGGGCTTGCTGGGGATATTGCCGAGCTTCCCACCCGATAGGCGCGCGTATGGTTTCCCAGCCCGCAAGAACAGCGCCCTCTCTATTTTTGACAGGGCCTGAAAAATTACAGAGGGCCTGCGCTTGCGGGCAAAACGCTGGTGGGTGAGGAATGCCTCGAGCGATATCGCGGGATGCCGGTTCAGGCGTTCAAACAGCGAGAGTTCCCATGGCTCGAAGTCCTGGCCAGGATAGACCAGGATTCCCACGCGTAACGGCGGCGGCAATGACTCGCTCTTGGACATATTGGTTACTTCATACCGCTACATCGCTCTCCCGGCATGGAATATTAAGTGGTACGAATGTTGGTTAGGGCTGCAATCCGGGGAGCCTGCCGATATAGCCGCTGCACAGGTGGTGGATGCCGCAGGCTATGGGCTTCAGCCTGCCTATGCTGGCTGCCAGCGGGATGATCGGAGAGCTCATAGGTGCGAATTGCGGTGATCGTTGCCACGTTGGGAAGGCGCCAGGCGTCGGAAGATCTGGTCAATGATCTTTGCGCTCAGACGCGGTTGCCGGATCGGGTCATATTTGCGGTTACGACAGCTGAGGATGCTCCGATGCCCAACGCAAGATTGGGCAATGAGACTTTGCTGTGTGAGCGCAAGGGAAGTTGCGTACAAAGAAATCGCGCGATCGATCACGTTGTTTCAGATTGCGATATCATTATATTTTTCGATGACGATTTCATTCCGGAGGCAACATATCTGGAGCGGCTGGAGGCTGCCTTCGCAGCCGATGATGACATTGCCGGGCTGACAGGCCTGGTTGTGGCCGACGGCGTGAACGGCGCAGGGCTGGAGCGCGAAGAGGCGCTTGCAGCGATCCGCCGCCATACCGAGCGTTTTCCGGAGGGTAGCGAGCGCGCGACACAGCTTTTCGGCCTTTACGGTTGCAACATGGCTGTCCGCACAAAGGCACTTGGCAACCGGCGGTTTGACGAGAACATGCCTCTGTACGGTTGGCTTGAGGATCTCGATCTTACAAACCAGTTGCTACAGGAAGGCCGCCTTCTCAGGCTGGACCGGTTGGTAGGCGCACACCGGGGTATCAAGGCAGCTCGAACGTCTGGCGTTCGCCTGGGCTATTCGCAGATAGCCAATGCCTTCTATCTCATTCGAAAGGGCACTGCTCCCAGGAGGCCGATGTACGAGAACATAATAAAATATCTGGCGGTGAACCTGATACGATCCGTCCGGCCCGAACCCTTCATTGACCGCCGCGGTCGGCTCAAGGGCAACCTTGTGGGCCTTCTCGATATCTTGCGGGGCCAGTCACGCCCGGACCGAATTCTGGAACTGTGACCTACTGTGGTTGTCGCGCGCAGATATGGCTGAATCAAGTTCACGGGCGCATGCCTCGATCGCTTGCCTCGTTTTCATGATCACTTCGGCATGCGCATCGCTGTCAATCCCTTCACGAAGCGATGCCTCAATCAAATCGGCAACCTGACCTGGTTCGGACTGTGTGTGGTTGGCCAAATATTGCCGCCTTCCAACACTATCGAAAAAGGCTTCCATTTTCGGATCCCACGCCATGCCAACATGCGGGATCCGGAAAGCATAGGCCAGGATGTTGGCATGCAGCCTGTGCGCAACGATGGCGTCAAAAGACCTGACCGTTTCTGCCAGGTCGCTTGGAACGAGCGGGCGCGGCATCCTTTTTACCCTTGGGTCATCGACAGCGTCGAGAACGATTTCCAGAAAGGCTTCGCCGTCCTGCGGCCCGTTTGTGAACAGCGTAACGCCAAGCCCGCGCGAGAGCAGTTCCTTTGCAAGCGCGCACCAGAAATCCCGCGCGGTGTTGAATGAAAAGTCGTCGTCATCCCTGGAATGACGATCAAGCGTTCTAGGATTCATAATGCCGATGCCAATTTCAGGAATGCCAGTGCTCCTGGGCGACGGTTTGGCCGTATAGACATCCGCTGCGAGAAGGCCGGGATCTGAACAGAGGTTGGCCTTGGCCAAGCCGGATCGCCCGAAGTGGCGATTCCAGTTGTATCGCGACACGCTGTCCCGGACAGCCACATGTTCCAGGCTAAAACCGGAAAAGGCCTTCAAGAAAAGGCGCCGCGCGGGTTTCGACAGGTGCTCCGAAACGCCAACGCCAAAGACCGCCAGCAGCGCATTGACACGCCGGGCCTCGCCCAGTGCCGTATACAGCTTGAGTGGGAAATTGAGATCCGTATCGGCGAGCAGCTGCCCTCCGCCAACTATCACGCCGCTCACTCCCGAAAGCTGCCGTCGCCAGATTTTCCGGTACCTTAACTGGATGAGGGCGATCAGGGCCGTAACGGTCCCCAAGCTCCGCAATAGCGGGGGCAGGGCATCAAGGAACTTCAGAACACGGCCGCGCCCTGCATCCAAACCGCTGCCAAAGCTCTCCCTTCCGGCAAGATCGATCGAATGGACCTGCCAATCCGGCTGGACCCGGGCAAGCTCGCTCTCAAGGCATTCGGCAATGACACCATCGCCCAAATTCGGGCTGAATTTGACATTGAGAAGGGCAATTCGTTTCATGACAGCGGCCGCTCGGATCCAGTTTGCGGTCTCGCTATCAGAGTTCCTGACCGAAGGCGATCCAGTGGATAAGGTCCAGGCATCGAACAAGGTCGCATGTGATTTGCTGGCGCCTTGAACTGCATTCCCTTCCAATCGCCATTCAGGACCGGATGGGTTTATTGCGCTTATATCTTCCTGTTTCTTATGAACATCACGGGCGATTCATCGGCATCGTTGCGAGCAACGGGCACATGCTGGGTCTCGTCGAAGACGAAGGAAGAGCTGGCTTTGGCTTGGGCTGCATTCGAAGGCTGAAATTCATGCCGCACCCAGTAATCTGTCGCGGACACCTCAGCCCAGTCAAAACCGATCCTGTGCAGGGCACGCAAGGTTGCTTCCTGCGGCGTCACAGTTTCACCTTCATATTGGACCATACCATTATCCAGCGCAGTGCAGGTGATGGAAGTATCCTTCGAGAAGTAGAGGGTGGTATCGGGTTTTGCGCTAAACGCTCCGAAGCGGGATGCGTCATGCGAAGCCTTGATCTGTTCCATGCGTGCGCGCACCTGCGGGGAAATGCCAAGTTCCTCGTCGCTCAAGTTCACGGTTGTTGTGGCAGCCAGTTCGATCGCTGCGCGCAACATGTCCGGGTTCATCCTGAAGAACCGCGAATCGCGTGCATCACAATGGTCAGAGAAAAGGTAGTGAAGGTTCCGGTCCAGTGACTCGCAATCGGGCACCTTCGCGGCATAGTACAAGCGGAACGGGATCGGGAGATCCTTGTCATTGATCTTGCGTATCTTGTTCGCCAAATCGTCCTTGACTGTATATTCAAACCTCACGAAGCCCGGCATTGCATCGTTCGTCAGGATGAAGGCGGTCCCCTCTTGCCCACTCATCGAACACCCTCCGCTATATCGACCCGCTTGAAACTGGCAGATCAAAAAAGCCTTGTGGGCAGCTTTGTCTGATCAACGAAAAACCTTCAAACCTTGGTCAAAAATTCAACCTAGGGTGCAGGGCGCTGCTTCTGCAAAGGATATCTCGGACTAGTTCAATTTTGACCGGTGAGGCCTTGCAGCCCCGCTGCTTGCATGAACCCTCTGACTGGTTGGATTTGAAGAACTTCAGCCCCCCGTTCGCGGTTAATGACGAACGCCGATCAGAGTAATTTCATCACTTGATCCGGTACTCGTGCACCGTGCCTCTTCCATCGGATTAGACCTTAAGGACATTGATTTTGCGCAATCAGCCTCGGTCTGGAAATAGCGAACTAGTGGGACCTGTTGGGATTGCCGTTAGCGACGGAACTTGTAATTTGGGTGTTGTGCATGACTGTGAGCGTTTTGGGGGCTTTCCTGCATGATGCCAGCCGATAGCTGGCCAACGGCAAGTATAGGAGTGGTCGATATCGTCATGGCTAACAGGCAAGCAACTGATATATATGATGACGTTTCGGATCACGCCTGGCTTTACCACGAGCTTGGAAAGACTTTCGATCCGGATAGCGCCGTGCATTTTAGCGACATGATCGAAGTGTCGGACATGTTGATGGCGGGCTATGCACGCTTTGTTGGCCAGGGGATGCCCCGCGAAATGGTAGGATTTGCCATGCTGGGCGCCACAATGAACCTCTATGACCTGTTCGGCATGCAGGCCAGCCTTCCCAAGATCTTGCGCGGCCTTGCTGATCGTATCGATCAGAAGACTGATTCCTGCCGCCGCTGATCGCACTGCGACAATGACACATCGGGTTTCGGCCTGATGGTAACGTAGTTCGGGCGCAATATCTCGCGAAGCCGGGGTTTGAGCAGCTCCGCTTCCTGACCTTGCATGTTCGGCGATCGCTGCCCGCAATTCGTCCTTTCGGATTAGACGGATGCGCGTTCGGTCTAAGCACAGTGCGCGTCTCCCGCCCGCGGCTTCCAGGCGATATGAATGGCGGAAGGATGGCTAGTCAATGAGAATGCAGACCCGCACCGATTGGCCTTCAAATATAAGAAGCTATGAATAACACAAAATGGTTTTGTTTATAGTTGCGGGATTTCTTTCAAAAACGGGCTTGAACAATAGTGTCAGAAAATAATAGAAAAATTACATTAGCAATGCCTGTTTTCAATGGGTCAAATTTTATCAGAGACGCTATTGATTCTATAATTGGGCAAACTTTTACAGATTTCGAACTGATAGTTTGTGACAATGCGTCCGAAGACGACACTTGCGACATAGTCCAGCAATACGCCGCGAAGGACAGCCGCATCGAATTGATCAGAAACCCCCGCAACATCGGCGCGTCGGCGAATTACAATCTGGGCTTCAGGCACGGTCGGGGAAAATATCTGAAGTGGTGCGCTCATGACGATACGCTGAGCCCCAATTACCTTGAAGCCTGCATTCGCGTGATGGATGCCAACCCCGATGTCGCGCTGGCCTTTGGATCGACGCTTGGCATTACGGGCAAGAATGAAATCGTACGTCCGGTGGGGGATGAAACGCCTTCGCTGGAAAGCGACAACCCCGCTGAACGGTTCCAGCGAGCGATTGAACTGTCAGGCACATGCTTTCCCATTTTCGGCGTCTTCCGAAGGGAAAATCTGGAGCGCTCTACCCTTCATCGACCCTATTACGGCTCGGACCGGGCAGTGCTGGCCGAAGCCGCAATCATGGGAAAATTTCGGCGCGTCGAAGAAGCGATCTTCTACAATCGCGAACACGAGCAGCGCTCGATCAATATCGATGACAAGGTCCAGCGTAGCTTTTGGCAAACCGGCAGGAAGAGCCGCGGAGCAGCAGCTGAACATCTGCAACTGGCGCGTCATCTGTTCGAGATTGCTTCTCGCCACAGCGACATCACTTCGCCCTGGCCGCTGCGTGCGGCGCTGATCCGGCGAAGCCTGCTCCCGATACAATTGGGAAGATACGGCCTTGAGCTGGTCCATATGGTTTCACCCGCTGCTGCGCAGGCTGCGAAGCGGGTTTTCGCGAAGCCTCAACGCAACCACGAAGCAAGCAAGATGGTGTAGGACATGACAAGTTTTGACCTGACGAAAGTGAAAGTCGGTATTCTCGCCGGTGGACTTGGCTCGCGTCTTTCCGAAGAAACCGAGACCCGCCCGAAGCCGATGGTCGAAATCGGTGAAATGCCGATCCTGTGGCATATCATGAAGATATATTCGCACTATGGCTTCAACGATTTCAGCATCGCGCTGGGCTACAAGGGCGATTACATCAAGCGGTGGTTCCGCGAACATTTCAGTGTGTCGGGCTCGATCTCGCTGAATACGCGCAAGGGCGGGGTTCTTCGCCATTCGCCGGACTGCGTCCCTGACTGGAATGTCGACCTCGTCGAAACCGGATTGAAGTCAGGCACGGGCGGCCGGATCAAGAAACTGGCCCATTGGCTCGGCGACCAGACCATGATGGTGACCTGGGGTGATGGTGTCGCAGATATCGACATCGGCAAGCTCCTGGCCTTCCACAAATCCCACGGCAAATTGGCGACACTTACCGCGGTAAGGCCGCCAGCCAGATATGGTCACCTCCAATTTGACGGGGACCTCATAACGGACTTCACCGAAAAGCCGCAGATTGGCGAAGGCTGGATCAATGGTGCCTTCTTCGTCCTTGAGCCGGAAGTGATGAACTACATCGATCACGAAGAAGAGATGTTTGAGCATCGCCCGCTGTCGAGATTGGCCGAGGATGGGCAACTCATGGCTTACCGCCATGAGTCCTTCTGGCAGTGCATGGATACCATGCGCGAAAAGCAGTTACTCAACGAATACTGGTCGTCTGGAAAGGCGCCCTGGAAGATATGGAAGGACCAGACCAATGAAAGTTCTTTTGACTGGGCACCGCGGGTACATCGGTACGGTGCTGACCCGACGCCTGCTGGAGCGCGGTCATGATCTAGTTGGCCTTGACAGCAATCTATTCGAGGATTGCTTTTTCCTTCCGGAGACCGCCGAGATTCCCTCGATCGGGGGAGATATCAGGGAATTCGTGCTTGATCCCTTTGCCGCAGACAAGCTGCGCGGTCTCGATGCGATCATCCATCTTGCGGGCCTGTCCAACGATCCGCTGGGCGATTACCGGCCCGGCCTTACGCAGGAAATCAACTCGAAGGCCTCGATCGATCTCGCCCGCCTGGCCAAGGCGGCCGGCGTACACCGCTTTATCTATGCCTCATCCTGCTCCAACTATGGCGCCTCGGGCGATGGGTTTATCGACGAGGGCGGGGCGCTCAACCCGGTAACGCCCTATGGCGTCTCGAAGGTCGAGGCGGAGATTTCCATCGAGGCTTATGCCGATGAAAGCTTCAGCCCGACGTTCCTGCGCGCATCGACAGCTTACGGCTTGTCGCCGATGCTGCGCTTCGATCTCGTCGTAAACAATCTGACAGCCTGGGCTTGTACGACTGGCGAAGTCCATCTCAAGAGCGACGGCAGCGCCTGGCGCCCGATCGTCCATGTCGAGGATATAGCGCTGGCTTATGTTGCCAGCCTTGAAGCCGATCGCAGCGAAGTACACTGCGAGGTGTTCAATGTCGGCCAAACCTCGGAAAACTACCAGATCAGGGAAATTGCAGAAATAGTCCGTGATGTGGTGCCCAATTCGCGGATCGGCTTTTCCGCCGGCGCAAGCCCCGATGTGCGTAACTACCGGGTCGACTGCAACCATATTGCGCGAAAGCTGCACAATTTCAAACCGCAATGGACGTGCCGCCGCGGCGTTGAGCAACTCTACGATGCATTCGTTTCCAGCGGCCTGACTCTCGAGGACTTCGAGGGTCCCCGCTTCAAACGCATTGCCCACATGAAGCAGAGGATCGCCCAGGGTACTGTGGGCGAGGACCTTTTTCCCGTCCGGCAAATGGTTGCCGCCTGAAAGGTTAATGATGAACCAGATTTTCCTGGAACAACCCGGCAAATATTCGCGCACCGAAACGTGCTGCCGTTCCTGTGGCGGAAATTCGCTCGAACCATTCCTTGACCTGGGCTCCACACCGCTGGCCGACAGGCTCCTGACGCAAGAGATGCTGGAAGAGCTTGAGCTTACATTTCCGCTCGTTGTCGCTTTTTGTCCGGACTGCTCGCTTGTCCAGATCCTGGAGACAGTCGCGCCAGAAATCCTGTTTGCCGATGCCTACCCCTATTATTCGTCCTTTTCACCAGCCTTGATGGAGCATTCGCGTGCGAATGCGCTGGCACAGCTTGAGGAGCGAAAGCTTGGACCCTCGAGCCTTGTGGTCGAGCTCGCCAGCAATGATGGCTACCTGCTGCGCAATTATGTCGAGAACTGCGTCCCTGTAATGGGTATCGACCCTGCGGACGGGCCTGCCGCTGCTGCCAGAAAGATCGGAGTGCCGACCTTGTGCGAGTTCTTTACCGAGGAATTCGCTGCAGACTTTGCCGAAAGCCATGGCCGGGCGGACGTTGTGCATGGCAACAATGTCCTGGCACATGTTTCAGACACCAATGGGTTTGTGGCCGGGATAGCAAAGATCCTGAAACCGACAGGTGTAGCGGTGATCGAGATGCCCTATCTCTTGCCGCTGATCGAGCACATAGAGTTCGATACGATCTATCATGAGCATCTGTGCTATTTCTCACTTACGGCGCTGGACAAACTGTTCCGCAGGCACGGACTGTTCCTGAACCGGGTCGAGGAGCTTTCGATCCACGGCGGATCGCTGCGCATCTTCGTCGAACCTAGCGAGCGGGTCGAGCAAAGCGTCATCCGCATGCTTGCCCATGAGCGCGCGATTGGCCTCGACCAGGCCAGTTTCTTCGCCGAGTTTTCTTCGCGGGTCGATGCGCTTAGGAAGGAACTGGTTGCACTTATCGCGGACCTCAAGGCGAAGGGACATTCGATCGCTGCCTATGGCGCCGCTGCGAAGGGGGCGACCATGCTGAATTATTGCGGTTTGGACCGGAGCCAGATTGACTTCGTGGTTGATCGCAACGTCAATAAGCAAGGCAAGTTCATGCCTGGCGCCCACCTGCCGATCCTTGAACCTGAAGCTCTGGCCGAGCGCAAGCCCGATTATGTCCTGATGCTTGCCTGGAACTTCGCGGATGAAATCATCGCGCAGCAGCAAGCCTATCTGGCGCAAGGCGGTCAGTTCATCATACCCGTGCCACATCCAAGGATTGTCGCATGAACCTGGGCGATAGCCTCCTGGCGGCGGACACCATTTCCCAAGCTGATGATCTTTCAGAGCAGTTCACCTGCCCCACTTGCAAATCCGGCAGGACCGAGCTCTTTCATGAGGTTGAAAACGTCCCCACAAACTCTTGCATCCTGTTCGAGACCCGGGAAGAGGCGCTGAACTGCAACAAGGGCTCCATCGCGCTGCGCTTTTGCCATGGTTGCGGCTTTATCTACAATGCCAGCTTCAAGCAGGAGTTGACCGAGTATTCAGGGCGTTACGAGGAGACCCAGGGCTTCTCGCCAACATTCTCACGCTTCCATCGCAACCTTGCCGAGGAAATGATCGAACGCCATGGCCTGTCCGGCCGGGACGTGATGGAGATCGGCTGCGGCAAGGGCGAGTTTCTTGTGCTGCTTTCGCAGCTGGGAGAAAATCGCGGCGTGGGGGTGGACCCTAGCGCCCTGCCGGAGCGGCTCGAGGGTGTGCCCGGTGCAGAGCGGGTCACGCTAATTCCCGAGTATTTCGAACCGCGGCATTGCCAGGTCCAGCCGGATTTCCTGTGCTGCAAGATGACTCTGGAGCACATCACGAAAACTTCCGAGTTCATTGAAACGATCCGTGCCGGGCTGGACGAATCCAGGCAGACCGTGGTGTTCTTCCAGGTGCCCGAGGCAGACCGGATCATCAGGCATTGCGCCTTCGAGGATATCTACCACGAGCATTGTTCCTATTTCACCGAGAGTTCGCTTCGCCACTTGTTCGAACGGAGCGGTTTCAAGGTCACAAGGACCGCCATTGAATATGATGATCAGTACCTGACGATCGAAGCGGTGCCTTCCTCCGGGAATTCGGCAACGGGGACACGCGCCGCGATCGACGAACTTGCCGATCTTGTGCGCAGCTTTGCGGAACGGCTCGAACTTCACAAGCAGCATTGGCGCGAAAAGGTCCAGCAAGCGAAGTCCGAAGGAAAGACCGTGGTCCTCTGGGGGTCAGGATCGAAGGCCGTGTCGTTCCTGACATCGCTTGGGATTGCCGACCAGGTCGATTTCGTCACTGACATCAATCCCAATCGCCACAATCACTACATGCCGGGGACAGGCCAGCTGATTGTCCCGCCAGAACAGCTGGTGAAGATACAGCCGGGATTGGTGATTGTCATGAACCGGATCTACGAGGGCGAGATTTCGCAGTCGCTTTCGGATATGGGCGTTTCCTGCGATGTGGCATGCCTGTGATGGAAATCGGATACCTGTCCAAGAAGGATGCCTTTTGAGGTCGCAGCTGAAATGAAGATCGCGATTACAACGGCAACGGACAGCGGCTATTTGCCGGCAGCTTGTTGCCAGCTCAAATCGGTCGCCGATCATTTGCCTGATGGATACGATGTCAGCCTGAACCTGGTTTGTTGCGATGTCAGCGAAGGGGATATCGCCGCGGCGCGGGCATTCTTTGAGAGCAAGGGTGTACCGGCAAATATCATCCTCCCCGATTTCGTCGATGAACAGATCAAGCCGATCAACCAGAGATGGCCTAGAGCGGCCTATCTGCGGCTCTACTTCGACATGATCTTCGGTACGGAAGTCGATCGGCTGATCTATTTTGACGCTGATACGCGCATCATGGCCTCGATCGAGCCGCTGCTGGCCTTGGACCTGCAAGGGTTTCCCGCTGCCGCAGTGCACGATTTCGTATACTACCTGAGCGGCAACATCAGGCGACGCCGCCGGGACCTGTTTCTGTCTGATGACGCCCCTTACCTTCAGTCAGGCGTGATGGTGTTCGACTGGCCAAAATTGTTGGCGGACGGCGCACTCGAACGCGCACGACAATTTCTGGTCGACAACCCTGAAGGCTGCATGGAGGCGCCCGACCAGGACGCTCTCAACCATGCCCTTGAAGGAAAGTGGCTGCCACTCGATCCGCGGTGGAATCTGCACGAGACTTATCTCAACTTCGGCGGCAAGCTGACCCCATACCTGGAACATTATACCTCGACCAAGCCCTGGTCGAAAAGGCGGCCACCCCGGTGGGCGGATGCGGCACAATGGTACCGGGAGGAATTGCGAGATACGATCTGGTCGGGGTTCATCCCTGAACAAACCACTGGCGACAAGATACGCTCGCAGCTCGATTTTCTGAGGTTCCGCTACGCACCAAAAATCCGCAACGCGCTTGCGCTTTATGCGCCTGTCGTTCTGGATATGATGAAGGTGCCAAGGCACCGCTCCGACAATTCCGAACTTCCCTGGGCGCCGCGAAACAGCAAGGATGTCGAGGACATGGCTCGCGCGCTTGTTTCCGAAGCGCATGGCGAGCGCGGCTTCATCCGGCCGCCAGAAGGAGTACTGGACGGGCATGGCAAGGGCCGTCCGATAGGCCTCGCCTGACCCGCGCGTAGCTCAATGCTGCGACACTGCGTGCTCGCGGCCTGGCAATTCAACTCGGCAAGTTCTGGTCAAGGGTACCATCAGCTTGCGCCTTGGACTCATGGCGGCTTCTCCGCCCGGCTTTAACTCGCTGAACCAGAGTAACGATCTCGGTAACAGGCCCTGCGGGCCGTCCGGTTGCGAGCCATGCCATGCAGATGGCCGCGGCATAGAACGCGCCGCCCGCCAGAATTTTTGCGGCCAGGTCGATCATGACGCCGACGTTGGCGTTTGCGAGCAGAAGGTCGACAGCAAATACCCCGAATGTCATCGAAACAAGACCGCAGATTGTGAAGCCGTGATGCTTCAGCTGATGAGCCACCGAGATATTCAGGAGATGGCGCAGGAACAGCAGTTCGATCATCACAGTTATCAGTTCGCTTACAAGACGGCCGATGGCTGCGCCAATCAGCCCTCCGCCAATCAAGCCTCCGATGATCAAGGGTATCTTGACGAATACTGCGATGATCTGGCGGATGAAAAGCAGCTTCGTTTTGCCAAGCGCCATGGCGACCGGCTGCAGCCCCACGGTGAAGGTACCCAAAGCATAATAGAGGGCGCAAATCTCCACGAAGGGGATCGCAGCCAGCCACTGGTCCCCCAAGGCGATCTTGACTGCAGGCCCGGCTACCAACGCCAGGCCGATGCCAAGCGGCGCAATCAACATGGCGATGGAGGATTGTGCGAGCAGATGCGACCGGGTCAGCCGCGCCATTTCCTTCGAAAGATTGGCAAGACCCGGGAAAAGCGCGTGCTTGATAGGCTGTATGGTTTCGCGGGTTGGGATGACCGCGAAATTGTCAGCCATTGCATAGATACCCAACTGGGCCTTGGGAACGACGAGGCCGATGATCAGCTGGTCGATCCGCCAGTTCAATGTTTCGAACAGCTGGTTGAGGAAAATCCAGCCCGAGAATGCCCAGATTTCCTTTACATGCTTGAGCGAAAGACGTGGCCAATAGGGAATGAGCAGATAGCTCAGCAAGGCTGCGGCTACCGCGCCAAATGCATTGCCAGCGATGATGGCCCAATATGATTCCAGAATCAGTGCAAGAATGATTGCAAGGCCAACACCGGCCGCCTTCTGCGAAAACTGCACCAGCGCGAGGGACGCGAAGCTCATCTTCTTCGTCACCAACCAGATATGCGGGTTTTGCAATCCGATCATCGCACCGGTGATCCCTGAAACGATGAAGACCGGGACCATGTCGGCGTTCGAATAGACCAATGACAATGGCCAGGCAGCCAGCGCGAAAAACAGGCAGATGATGATCGAGCGGATCAGTGCCATGGTCCACGCTGTATCAATGTGCGATCTGTCGACTTCGTCCTTCTGGATCAGGGCATTGTTGAGCGAGAGTTCGGTGCAGGATTGCACGACTGTGAGGATGGCTGTCGCGATCGCGACGATGCCGAAATCTTCTGGGGTCAACAGCCTGGCAAGGACAAGTATCGCGCCGATGCTGAGCAGGTTCGATGCAATGCGCGCGCCCCCAAGGGAGAATGCACCGCGCACTACGCCCAGCCGCAGATTCAAAGCACGTTCCGATCACCGGCAGTTTGGGCATCGTTCGGCAACACCACCCCTGAAACGAATTTGGCTGCCGCACGGCGGGGATATGTGCCGAATCGGCCAAGCGGCAGGCGCTCGGCGGCCGTTACCACCGCATTGGTTCCTGTTCTGAGGATTTTGGCCAAGCTCCCCGGGCGCGTGATCGCGCCTTCGCACAGGTCCACATACTGGTCGGCAAACAACAATTTGAATGCACCGTCGCCCCGGCCGAAATCGATCAGGGCAATATCATGCTGCTCCGCGGCCATAGCGCATCGGTCCACCAGATTGATGCCTGGCCCAAGCTTGTAGGCCGCAAGATCGTAAGACGGGAACCACCAATGCCAGACACTTGATGTCCTCAATCCGAAATGCGCCGCCAACAGCCTGTCGCCAGCGTGTAGCGTCGTCATGACGGCTGAAAACTCGGGGTCGGAATAATGACGCAGCCTCTCAAGCACTTCGCTAATCCAATCGGACCTGATCCGAAACTGCGTGCCGGCTCGCTCATAAAGAGCATTCTTCATCTCTATGTGGCGCCGGTAAATACTATCGTGGGAATCGTGGAATGTGAAGCGGAGCGGCCCGATGTCCTTTTCGGTCTTGCGGCTTCGCCGGCGCATTTCGCGCTTTGCCTTGGTCCAGCTGGAATCCTTGCGCGCTACGAACGCATTATATCCGTCGCCAAGATTCATCTGCGGTGAAATTGAATTGCCCTGTGCATCGGCAGTCAGTTCCTCAAACGAGGCTGGCAGATGATTATAGTCGTAAGAGGAAATTCCCGCCGCCTGAAGCAGGTTATGCGGATTGATCCGCACACCTGGAGCCAAGATCGGTCCCTGATAATCGTTGAGCTGCCCACCAACCGGCTTGCCAACGCCGCTCCGCAAAAGATGGAATGGCAGGAATCCCACAACGTCGCCATGTTGTTCGAAAATGGCAATGCGTACATCGCAGCGGACTTCGGCAACTGTCTGCGTAAACTGGGGCCAGTAGAACGGACTGTGATAGAGGGGATTTGCCCGGCAGCAGGCCTTCCAGAGTTTGATCAGGTCCGGCGTAAGCTCGCTGGCTTGCAGAGAATGGCCTCGCATGGCTTTCATTTTCCCATCCGAATGAATTCGGCGGGTGCCCGGCCCAGAGTTTGGCCCGGAGCCTGACAGGGCCTGGCAGCTGTCTGGGTGGCTGCGGGACAGGGCAGGCGCGGGCGGGTCACGACGTGGTGACCTTTTCCGTCTTAACCCGGCTTTCCCAGCGAAACTCCCTAAACGGGGGTTTCAGTTCTTCGGCCACATCTGCCAAGCTCGTACGCAAGGCAATCGCAGCACCGGCCATGATGGAAAACAGGGCGGCGGGTATCGCATGAGGTGAGGATACTGCCGCTGGAACGAGGCTCACCACCGCTGCGGTTGCCAGAGCACCGCCGATGGACTGGTAAGGGATCGGGCCAATACCCCAGGTCGACTTCTTCGAAGCCTGGAAAACCGATTTCAGATAAATTCCAAATGTTACTATGCCGATCAATCCGGTCGAACCGAGGATGGCCGTGACCATGCTTGATGATCGAAAGCTGCCCGGGCCAATCCCCAGTCCATACGACGCTATAAAGCTGTCCCAACCCTGGAGAGCCCAGAACAGCCGTTGCTGACCGGAAAAGCTGGCTGGCTTTCCGACTGTCATGTCGATGATCAACTCATAAACGGCAAATGGCAGCCGCGGGATAGTCGCCATAAGGACGGCCAGTAAGAACAGAATACCGCAGGCTGCAATTACCGCGCGCGCCAATTTCCCGGGCGGGGTTGCAGCAGGAAAGATCATTGCGCGAAATGTGAAGAACAGGGCGTAGGCACCAAGCGCCACATATGCGGTTGATGCGGTGCTTAACACCAGCATCAGTGCAAGAGCCGCCGCCGCCAATCCCGTTGCCCTTGTCCGGATCGACCGGTACCACAATTCAGCCATCGCGAGAAAAAGAGTGAAGCCCAGCCCAGCGTAGCTTGATGCCTCTGGAAGCACGCCTCTGATGCGGATGAAGCCTGAAATGGACAAATCGAGCGGTGTGTAACCGCCATTTCGGAATAGACTGAGGATTACCTCGAAACTCGTCCCGCGTGTCAGCAGGTCAAGAACACCCGTTCCTATATGAAGCCAGCTGGCGAGGATGAGCGCCGCGACCAGGGCGTCACCACCTGAAGGAAGACGGCAAAATATATAGCTTGAGATTGCGAGCAGCAGTGCGCCCAACAGATAGAAGCCAGCGGTCATGTTCTGCGAGGTAGGCTGCAGCGGGACGGTGTCGAAGGGGCCCATCGATGGGTCCGGCCGCATGGGAAAAACATCCACCATGCCGCCAAACATGCGCGGCGCCAGATACGCGCAGACCATGCCGTATAAAACAAAGAAGACGATCCATTTATTCTCGCTCACAGCAGCTGGCAAAAAGCGGAGATAGCCGCCCTTCGGAGCCAGAATTCTGAGGCTGGTAAACAGCAGCGCGAATTGAACCGGCGGGATGGATGAGCCCCCCAAGCCAGGAAGTGCAATGGCGGCGGAACCATCAAGAAGCGCGCTGATGACAAGAAAGATAAGTGCGCCTCGCACGCTGCCAGCCAGCACGACATAGGTGCCGATCAGGATCTGGACCATGCCGATAATGGTGAGTTCCATTGCCCTCTTCGCTCAGTTCGGCTGCGCCAGTTGCAATATCTTCCGGTCGAACTGCTCGGGCTCGAAAAGGCTTGCCTGTTTGATGGCCGCTGCAGGATCAAAATCCTTCAGGAAAAACTCCATCTGTTCGACTGCTTCGATGAGTGATCCGGCCGTCTGCTCGTCGAAAAAGATCCCGGTCTGGCCGTGTACGACGCTGTCCCTTACCCCGCCGCGTCCGTATGCGACCACGGGGCGGCCCGAAGCCATGGTTTCGACAGGGGAAATGCCGAAGTCTTCTTCCGCCGTGATGACCAGCGCCTTGCAACGCGCGTAGGCATTCTTGAGCGAGGTAAAATCGAGCCGATCGATAAAGACGATATTCGGCCGCGCGATGGCCCGCAATTTCTTCAACATGCTTCCCGAGCCGACCATGGTCAGCGGCAAACCGTTCGCATTGAAGGCCTCAACCGCAAGGTCAGGGCGCTTGTAAGGTACCATCTGTCCGACCCAGAGGTAGTTGTCATCGATCTCGGCCGACTGGTGGAAAAGACTGATATCGACCGGAGGGTGGATCACCTCGGATTCGCGGCGCCAGACCTTGCGGATGCGCTGCTGGATGAAATGGGAATTGGCAATGAACTGGTCGACCCGCGCGCTCGAGGTGACGTCCCACTGACGCAAGCGATGATAGATCAACGGCATCGCCCCGCGAGCAAGCAAGGGTGCTTCGGCGCGATACTGGTGATAGTGATCCCATAAGTATCGCATGGGGGAATGGCAGTAGCACAGATGCATCGCGTCTGGCCGGGTGATCACACCTTTTGCAGGGCCGGATTCACTGCTTATGACAAGGTCATAGGCAGTGAGATCGAGGCACTCGAGCGCCATCGGCATCAGCGGCAGGTAATATTGATACAAACGCCGTGCGAACGGAAGCCGGTTGACGAAACCCGCCTTGATCGGCGCCTTCTTCAGGGTCGCCGACATGCTGTGCGGATCATAGACATTGGTAAAAATGTCGGCATTCGGAAAGATCCGCAGGAGCCGCTCGACCACCCGTTCGCCGCCGCGCATTGCGACAAACCAATAGTGTACAATCGCCACGCGCCGTTCCGAAAAGGTTCCATTGATCAAAGAATGATCCAAGCCCGTCCGCTCGGCGGCCAGTCTAGGCATAATATTCCTTGTACTGCGAATAATAGAAATACGGGTCGTGCGGATCGAGGAACGACCGGCGTTTCATGTTGACACCGTTAAGCACGGCGCCAAGGACATTGACCTTGTCGGGTGGGAGCCTCCTCAGCGCGGCGCGGATCGCAAACTTCGAAGTTGCGCGCCATTTTGTTGCAAATACAACAACATCGGCGCGGCCCGCCAATATGCGAGAGGCGGCTATCGGAAGGACTGGCGGCAGGTCGAGAATGATCCTGTCAAAATGGCCGCGAAGCCGCTCCAGGAGGTCCACGAATTCCTGTCCGCGCAGCAGGTGCTCCGGTTCCTCCGCGCTTGGTGACAGCGGAAGAACGCAGAAGACATTCTCTCCTACATATTGCTCAAAATCGATCGGCGCCGTCCCTTTCAATACATCGATAAGACCTTTTTGCCCTGCCTGCATGTTCAGCAGCCGGCTGATGCCTTGCCTGCGCAAATCACAATCAATCAGCATGGTGCGCATCCCGCCCGCCGCCAATACGCTGGCCAGGCAACACGACATGACCGTTTTGCCTTCGTTGGGCAGCGCGGACGTAATCGCGATCACTTTTGCCTGTCCCTGCGTGGCCAGATCAATCGATGCGCCGAGCGAACGGAACGCCTCTGAGAATCCCGATTTCGGAGCATCCTGTATGGCCGTTGCCGGGTGGTCGTTGCCATCGTCGATCGATGACAGGAGCGGGATCGACGCCAGGCACGGAATGCCCAGGTCGCGTTCCACTTCTTCGGGCGTGGAAAGACCATGGAACAGGGCTTCCTTGATGTAGGCTGCCAATACTCCCAGGCCCAGGCCAATGACCAATGCCAATACCATATTGAGGATTATGTTCGGCGAAGCGGGAAAGATTGGTGCTTCCGCCAAGGTGAGGATATTTGCACTCGGTTTTTCGCTGCCTTCCGCTGCAATAAGCTCCTTGAAGCGGTTAAGATAGGTTTCGTAGATGCCTTGAGATGCTTCGGCGGCGCGCTCCAATTCGCTGAGACCAACCATTGCATCATTGTTTTGGGATAGCCGACCGCGCGCCGCAGCGAGACTGGAAGTCAAAGATGCGAGGCGCTGTTGCGAGACGTCCTGCTTGGCCCTCAGGTTGGAAACCACTCGACCGATCTCTGCTTCGATCCTGCGCCGAACCTCGTCCAGCTGGCTCTGCGCGCGAATGAGCAGTGGGTGATTGGGGCCGTATTTCGCCGACAGGTCTGCAACGCTGGTCGCAGCCAGGGCTTCCTGGGAGCGCAATGAGGAAATGACCGGCGAATCCAGTGCTTCACCGACATCATCCCCCGTTGAACCGGAACTGAGCTGGGCGAGGGCGGTTCGCAGCCGCGCCTGGTCTGCTGCCGCTGCCGCACGCGCTGTTGTTACCTCCTGGTTGTAGGTTGCGATTTCCTGCTCCGTAAGGGATGCGCCCGAAGTGCTGAGCAGGTTATTCTTTATCCTGTATTGCTGGAGTGCCTGAGTGTCGGCCTGAGCCTGATCGCGCAGCTCGGCCAGGCGTTGCTCCACGATATTGCGGGCCTCTGCATTCCGCTGCTTTTCTGAATCGAGTTCCCAATTGACGAACTGGCGTGCAAATTCGTTCGTTATATCGGCAGCAGCCTTTGCCTCCTCGGCCTCATAGGAAATGGCCAAGGCGTAGCTTTCGCCCGCCCGCCTTGCTGAAACATGTTCCTGGAGCTGTTCAAGAAGGGCACGCTGATCGCTGTCAGACATGCCTTCGGTCAGGCCCAGCTCCTGAGCCACGCGTTGGGCCATCTCCTGAGAAGTGATGATCTGTATCTGCGTCTCGACCACTTCATCGCTCAACACAGGCTGGGCTGAAAGTGTGGATGTCGATTGAGTTACGATCGCTGCATCGTTCGTCAACATCACGGTCGCTTCCGCGCGGTATGTCTTTCCAGCCAACAGCGAAATCGCCAGACCGGCCAGCAGGGCCGCGGCTGTTACCAGCAGGATCAGCTTGAGCTGCCGATGGAAGAAACTTACGCTCTCGCGCAAATCTAGCCGGTCGGTCTGGGCCGGTGGATATGCACCATAATTGGTCATTCCGGTACCAGGCGCGCTTGCCCTGACCAGATCAGTCGATCCACTCATCCATGATCTCCACGTTTCCTGCAGCAGAAACGATAATTATTGAGCTGGCGCTGCCGTTTCATTTCGACCTCACCATGCCGATCGCAGGCCAATGGTGCCTGCAAAGCCCTTGTATGAACGGCCGAATGCTCCCCCGTCCTGGTCGCGGTATCCAACCGACACGAAAACTCCGATCCTGTCCGCCAGCCTGTAAGTTGTTGATCCGGATACAAATGCGCGTTTGTCTTTACGGGGGGTGGTCTTGTACTCTTCCTCCAGGTAGCCGGCCTCGGCGCCTACCAAGACGCGATCGCCGATGGCGTGCTGCGCTGAGAGCTTGAATTCGCTTGTGATGATTGCCGGCGCTTCCTGGCTCCTGCTCGGATCGACAAGACGGCTGGCGCTGGCGTCAAGTTTCCATTTCGGCGAAGGAGTCCAGCTCGCTGCAAGCCGGTAGTTTATTTCACCTGCCGACTTGATCGAAGGGTCATCGAAATCCTGGCTGATATAACCGATGCCTGCCTCCAGATCGATCAGGCCGGTGAGTTCATGCCTGACGCCGATCAGCGCCGCATAACCGCTCGAGTTTCGCGAGGGGATGGTCGCAGTCTGGTAATCGATTTCATTGCCGCGCAATTCGCCGAAGATCTTGGTCTTGGCGTTGACTCCCAAGTCAGCCCTGAACTTCGCCGTGCGCACAGTGACATCGCGCAACGAAAGATCGATTGGAGCCCCGCCGAGCACAGTGTCCGAATAGTCTCGTTTGATGACACCTGCCCCAAGCGCGATTTCCAGCTTGTTCCCGGTCCGCGCCACTTCGATTCCGGCCGTTTTTTCATGGAATGAAATAGGCTCGTCGCTGAAGAAGATATCGCCAGCCGTCCCGCGCCGTTCGATCCCCCGGTTGTACCCTGCATTGGCCGCAACATCGATACCAAGGCCTAGCTCCAACAGAGCCCGGGCGTTCAGCCTGTATTGTTCGCTATTTTCATCGGATATGTCGAAGTATCGCCTCAATTCAGCGGCGCCTTCCAAGCTGACAGCGTGCCGCGAGAAGTCGGACCGGAGGGCGAAGGCCGGCCTTAGCGACACAACGCCGTCCTCGATCTCGCCAGAATCGACATTATAGATATTGGTGTCGTAGGTCAGATCTACGATCGCCTGCGGATACAGGATGAACCCCGGCGAAACCCTAATCCCTTCGCCTGAATCCGGATCGAACAGCTTGACCGGCGTTACAACTTCTGGCGCTTCGGCCAATGCCAGTCTCGGCGCCACGAGGCACATGCAGGTGAAGGCAGCGAGACGCAAAATGATGCCGCCATGGTGTCTTCTTCCAGACCCTGCCCTTGCCGAGATCGCCTCGTACATGGATTTGGAATTTCGCCTCCTCGGCACAAACGCCAAGCAGATGATGAACGCGAGGTCTTCAAGCTCCTGCCCGAAATTCTTTGCCAAGCCCGAGTTCTTGATGGGCCGGGTCCGCTGAGAGCGGCGCTGTTTGGCCGCAGGAGACTTGCGAGCCTTCAGCAGGGTTTGGACACGGGTGATGCCTAAACCAATTCTCCTATAGAAATTTTCAGCCAAAAGGAGTAGGTCTATAACCACTATGGATAGTGCGATCGGCATGCTGGAATCTTCCAAACCAATCAGTTCGCGTCGTGGCTGTGATCGAAAGACGCCGCGCCCAGGCTTTGCCCGGGGGGTACTCTTTGCTTTGCCCGCTGCCCTGGCGCTCTGGGCCCTCTTGTTCTGGTTGGTCTGGTGATCGGACAAATGGCGCATCAGCAGGATCCTTTGCCTGTGATCACTGCGGGAATGGTCAACAGCAAGATCTTGAAATCGAACCACAGCGATTTCGACCGGGAATAAAGTACATCGGCAGCGACCCTGCGGCGATAAGTCGAATTGTTGCGACCGGTAACTTGCCAAAGGCCAGTCAGGCCCGGCCTCACACTGAAATAGCTCGTAATGTAGCGACCGTACTTTGGCACTTCGGAAGACACGATCGGGCGTGGCCCCACCAGGCTCATGTCGCCACGGATGACATTGATCAATTGGGGAAGCTCATCGATGCTGGAATGCCGCAAGAACCGGCCGATCGGGGTTATTCGCGGATCGCGGCTAAGCTTATGATTGCGGTCCCATTCGCGTCGGAGCTCAGCCCTAGTTTCAAGTAAATTTGCAAGATGCTCTTCCGCGTCAATCCGCATCGAGCGGAATTTGTAGCAGCCGAAACCCCGCCCGTTCATGCCAACGCGCGTCTGTTTGAATACGACCGGGCCCGGACTCGTAATTGCAATGAGCAACGCTGCAAATGCCATCACCGGGAAAAGCACAACGAGCATGCTGGCCGAAATTGCTATGTCGCGCACCCGAACCAGCAGCTCGTTCCTAGCTCGAGATTGTGTGGCCAGATCGGATGCCATCACGATCAGTTCACGTTCGGAAAGCGACGAGTTCGCGCCGAAAAACAGCGTGTCGCCAGATGCTTTTGCATCTCTCAGGGCACTGTCATGTTTGGTCGTGTGCATGGTGCTCGGTTGTTCGATTGCTGATTAACTGGGGCCGTTGGCTCGTCCGGAAATCGGTTCGATCCAACGGGCACCAGAACCACAAGCTTCACCAGAATGGCCACATGAACAATCGCGCATCGGTTGTAAGTCTAGTCCAGCCAAAGGGGCTAACGGGGGCGACCGAAAACCCGCGCAGATCCCCCCAAATGGTAATTCAAAGGTAAGTCGGCATGGCCTAACCCAACTAAAACCGAGTGGCGCGAAATGCATCATCCGGATTTGTCAGGAAAAGGGAAGATTGCATGTCTGAAGCAACGATCGTTTCGATGCGGCGACTGTTCAGGGGAGCAATCCTTGCCGCATTGTTCGGCCTGGCTGCGGCATGCGCGTCGAATAACCTGGCAGTCATGACCGTGTCGCAAGCCAACAGCGAACTCGCAACGGGCTATCTCATCGACGCAGGAGACAAGCTGAAGGTAACCGTATTCGATGAAGAGCCGCTGACAGGAGAATATGATGTGGGGATGGGGGGGGCCATATCTCTGCCGCTGCTGGAGCCCATCATGGTGAAGAACATGAATCCCAGGCAGGTTGCGCAGATCATAGAGGAAAAGCTGTCTGCCGGCGGATATGTGCTCTATCCCAGAGTGTCCGTAGACATCCTTGAATATCGTCCCTTCTTTATTCTCGGCGAAGTCGCTGCGCCTGGCGCGTACCCACATGGGGGTGAGCTTACCTTGGAGCAGGCTGTTGCGAAGGCTGGCGGCTTCACACCACGTGCCCAGAAGTCTTCGGTTGTGCTGAAGCGTCAGGACTGGGCGGAAAGCAAACTGATCAAGCTGGGAAAGGCTGCGCTGAAGGTTGCCCCTGGCGATACGATTATCGTGCAGGAGGCGTTCTTCTGAGCCACCCTCGGGATGACTCTTGCGCCCTGGCAGCGTGATAAAACCAGAGAACCTGTTTCGCTGACTGTCCCGTAATGCGACTTCCTTGGACTGGTTAAAAAAGTTCATTGATTTGTTAGACGCATTACCGCATCATTCGTTTTCGCCGTTCGGAGTCGCTGCCACGGCAATTTCTCGATAATAATTCCAACCGTGGTTATTGGTCTGAACGGTCTGGGGTAAACATCGAAATTGCCAAGGAACGCCCATGTCCAGCGACCTATGCTTAGTCAGCTTGCACGATATTTCTCGTGAAGGACTGCATCGAATTCTGTCTTCAGACGGATTCAATATTCTAATTTCATGTCGAAATGTCAGCCGAATTGTTGAATCGGGGATCGATCCTGACTGCTCGGTCGTGATCGATTTGCAGGATCACGAGACCCAGATGGAGGCCGTAAGGGCGATCAACGCGGCTTACCCTGGGGTAAAAATTGCCATTCTCGTTGAAAAATTCGAAATAAGCAGCATGGTCGAATGCTTCGATGCCGGAGTAGCCGGTTATATCGTCAAATCGATGAGCTCGCAGCCTCTTATAGCCGCGCTTCGCTTGGTAACACTTGGACAAAAGGTTTTGCCGTCCGAGCTTGCGGATGTGCTCAGTCGGCATAATCTGGATCACGCTGTGCCGGGCGGAGATCTGGAGCATGAGATGGAGAGCGCGAACCTTTCAGTACGTGAACGCGATGTGCTGTGCTGCCTTATGGCGGGATACTCCAACAAGGTCATTGCGCGCGAGCTTCACGTTTGCGAAGCCACCGTAAAGGTGCACGTGAAAGCCATTCTTCGGAAGTTGGATGTGAGCAACAGGACGCAAGCTGCAATCTGGGCCAGCACGAGAGGTTTTTCAAACTATCACATGGCTGCATAGCACCGGCTATCGGACGTCAATAACTGAGCCGCACAGCGCGGATTCCGCGCAAAGGCCAACCTGATTAACCACGCTCTCGCATAAGTTCGGTCAGCGCCCGTCTTTCGATCGGCAGGCATTCGCTTTTCCGCGGCCGCTCAACCCTTTGGCAGTCCCAAAGTGCGAGGGTCATTGCCGAAGCTGCATCGCGAACAAACAGAAAAATTGGTCGTTCCCGCTCTTGCGCGGCTCGAGCCTGATTCCGCCTGATGTCATCCCCATCATCATAGCCGAAAACCTGGCAGTCCTGGCGGCCCTTGCAGGATTTCATAGCCGCAAGTGCCCACCGGCCGCTTGCCTCTCTTTCCTTTAGAGGCAGGAATATGGCACGGTCAGGTGGCATGGCTGCCGCATCCGGTGCGGTTTCTGGTATGGCTGCCTCAATGCGATCCGAAAGCTGGCCGACCGGTTGCGTGGCAGCAAGTTCAAATACCTTCGACCGCTCTACGCTCTTCAGCACCAGCGTCTTGTAGTCCTGCTCTGTTCCAAGATGCCTTTGCTGCCGGTTTGCTTCCTTTCCGCCAGCCCAGCGGTAGAAAATATGCGGCCCAACTGAGGTCAAACGTTGAAGCTTTCCGCTCCACCAGGGGGACACATAGGAAGCGTGATAATGCGTTGCTGTTCCCACACTCTCATCCACGAAACCGTTCAGGGCCTGCTCTGAGCGCAGGATGGCGCGTTTCCATGCGGCGCTTGAAGGCTGGCGCCGTTTGAGCGAGCCGTCGCAAGTAAAGGTGAACTGGCACCCGGTCTGCCGTTCGAATCCTTCAAACACGACACCGCAGAACGAATTGGGCCAGCGCGGGTGGTTCACCCGGTTGACCACGGTTTGAATTACCGCCCGCTGCCCGGCCGGATCATCGCCGGCTTCATACCATGCTGCGGCTGCAAGACATTCCACGGCTCTTGCACGGTTGGCCGCCGTACCCTGATAGTGGAACGGTTCGGCCTTCGATAATCCTGACAAGCGTAAGGCGGCATCTGTGCTCGCCGGAAAAAGCGAGGCGCCGTCTGGATCATCCGGGTGCGCTCTTGCACGATGGTCGGCCTTGTCTGCACCGCCAGACAGGTCATCTTGCGTCCGCCAATCGGGCCCTTGGGGCGGGCCGGAAACGATGACGAAAGTTGCGAAGCTACCGGCGAATGCCAAGGACATAAACTTCGGCAGAGATCCTTGCACGAGCTGGCGCAATCGCGCGAAATTCGCATGACTCTGTTTAGCGATACCGGTGTTCGAGGGGTTCCTCATTCGGCTCCCAATGCGACATCAAGCAAGTCTTGACGTCTACCATCCATCGCAGTTGCACCGCTATTGCGCTTTGGAGTTAGTGCTTGGCCCCATAATGATCACATCTCGCGCGGCCAGCCATGACGCCGCGCCATGCAGTTCATCGACGACTAAGGCAGGAGCTTTGAAGGGCTCTACCTTCTTGGGCCGGAAACGACTTTGAGCACCGGGTCTTCTGCCGTTGAGTTGGCAGACTCCCTCAAGCGATCGAAATCCCTGCCGAGAGCCTTCTTGGTCAACTCCGATGTCAGGCGTTCGTCGCCCGAAGCTTGCCGTGCTTCTCCTGACACGATGTCCTCCGAATGAAGCACTAATGTCTCTGCGGATTCGCCAAACTCTTGGCGCCACTTCGAGCCTGGCACACTGCGCTGCCGCAATTCGATAAAGCACTCATCCATCTCAACTTGGTGCTTGTCGATCATGTTGATCGCTTCACGGCGATCATGCTGCGCTTTTTTGAAACGTGCATCGGCATCGGCGAATGCGTTCTCGGCCTTTATGAGATCAACTTCAATCTCGGCCAAGCTTCGCCGGCGTTCTTGCTCTTCATTGTTACTCATCGCAGTCACCCCTCAAAACAAGCTCAGACCGCATGGTCAGTTCTCATCCGGTTCAATAGGCACGATATGTCTCTGGCTCACACCCTGAATATCTATAACAAAGAGCGTAACATGATCAGTCCCACAACGGATATAATCCAAAAGAGGGGGGCGGTGCGGCAGCGAAGCCGCTGGTCTGACAGCGCTTGATTGCATTATGCGCGCAGACGAACCTCGAAAATGGCCTAATCGCTTTGGCAGCCCTGAACTTGAAATAATGGGCCGAGCTTGATCAGTTTGTCTTCGTTATCATGGCGATAGTCATGCCATCGGGTGCCTGCCGAAAGCCGACAAGTCTGTAGCCCTGCGCCCCCTTGGTTTGTTCAAAGTCCAGCCTCCACTTTGTCAGATCCTCAAGGCTTGGCTTGATACCGACTGGAAATTCCTCAACGGTCGTCTCGATTTCGCTATCCCGCAGATCGCCGGACGCCTGCAGCAAGGCAGCACTTACAGTTTTTCGAGATACGGGGACTAAAAATTCGCACCCCAGGGTATCCCCTTCCTTCCGCACGATTCTAGCCTCGCTCTTGCCGATATATGGCAAATCGACAGAGACAATTTCGCCGATCGCAAGCCTGGCAGAGGTTTCGAACATCAAACCTGTTTCGGACAGATCATGGATCAGAACCTGAGCCCAATCGCTTGAAGAGGAGACCCTTGCCGACAAACGAAGCGTGCGCCGCTCATCGCTGCGGTTTTCCCGCTGAATTTCGCCTTTCAATGGACGGACGAATTTACCCATCAGGTAAATAACCTTAGCCTGCGAGAGGCACTGAACCTCTAAACTTTCTCACACATCTTCCGGTTCGCTTGCAATTCTTCGTGCTGGGACTCGGCGCGCAATAGGCACGTGTTGTCAGGATGCAGCCGATCTATCAACAGGACATTGGTGTTAGCGGGACTATACCATGGTTGAGCAAGCGCGGTGAGGATGAGAGCCTCACATTAGATGCATTGTATCGGCCGTTGACGTTCTCGGGCGATACCAGAGCCCGTGGGCTTTATCACACCGATTGCAACTGGTGGCCGACTGAGGCGGAACGGATCGCCCATCCGGCCGCCAACACCCAGGAAACCGGCCAATCCGTTTCGCGTTTTCCATTTATTGCCTGGTGCGGTGAGTGGTTGGCGTTTGGCCGACGACACCTTGCACCTCGTCCAAGGCGTTAAGTCTCAGTTTCCTAGTACCCCAAAGCGGACGTCAAGCGGTTCGCGCCAGGGTTAGCGCTCCGATGATCCCGGCATCGTCACCCAAGCTCGGCGCAACAATCCTGTGCTTGGACTGTCCGGGGAAGTAGCTCGCTCCCAGTTCGGACACTCGCGCATTGATCAGCTCCAGCAGACGGTTTGTCTTCATAACCCCGCCGCCGAGCACGACGAGCTCTACTGCCGAAATGGCAATAAGGGTATGGCAAAGCTGCGCCAGATAGGCGGCGACTATCTCGTGCGCCTCGTGATCTGAAGGAAGCTGCGACAATGATTCGCCCCAGCGGGCCTTGATTGCCGGCCCGCTCGCCAGTCCTTCCAGGCAATCGCCGTGATGTGGGCAGATACCGTCGAACTGCTGGTCGGTTGGATGGCGCTGCGGGTATATGTGCCCCATTTCGGGGTGGGCTGCACCATGAACCGGTTGTCCATCGATCACCAGACCTCCGCCGATGCCGGTTCCGACAGTGACATACGCGAGTGACGTCGCATTCTTGCATGGACGGTACTTGTATTCTGCAAGTGCCGCAGCGTTTACGTCAGTATCGAATCCGATTGGCACGCCAAGCCGCTCGGAAAAATACCCGGCAATGTCGCAATTCGCCCAGCCTGGTTTGGGAGTGCTTGTGATGTGCCCCCATTCAGGCGACGTTCTGTCGAGCTCGACTGGGCCAAAGCTGGCAATGCCGAGAGCGCCAAGATTGCCCTGGCCTTCAAACCATTCAGCAGCTTGTGCCAGGGTGGTCGCCGGGTCGCGGGTTGGTATTGTATGCCGGGCGGTGATGTCCGACGGCGAAAGACCCACAGCAAGAACGAATTTCGTGCCGCCCGCCTCAATCGCTCCCAACAGCTTCTGGCCAGTTTCAGTCATGTCAAATCCGGCTTGGCCAAATTGCATCGATCACCATCGATGCACAGCTGCAGCAAGGGAGCGGGCGCACCGCCGAAGAATCTGCTCGCCTCATGCGCCTGTCCTGGCAAGGGCCTGCCCTTCAATCCATAAAAGTCGACAAAGCTTGATACCAACAGCTCTTTCGTGACGAACCAGCTGTAGCTTTGCAACGGTTCTTCTTCGGCATTGGCAATCACGAGACCAGAGCCGTTGAGCGGCCTATAGTCCCCCAGCAGATTGTCCGCCACCATCCCATAGAGCCCGGTGGGCGCATGCTGCAGGTCCGGCGCGAATGTGGCGCTCTGGGTAACCCAGAACACGTAATAGCGTCCGTCATGGAAAACCGCATGGGCGCGCTCAAGTTCGTTGTTGACTCCATCGGCGTGGATCAGCGGGGCAATCAGCTGCCAGCCATCGGCGCTTCGGCGTGCGATGCCGACCGCGCCATTGTAGGCGCTCTTTGACCCGGCGAGCGAGGCCGTGAAGATGAGATATTCCTTTCCGTCCGCAGAGTCGCGAAAATATGCCGGATCGCGGAAGGCCTTGATCTTGCCAGCCTCGCCCTCGTGCGCGTTGGCAGGCATGTAGAATTCGGAATCTGCGGTTACCGACCGCTGCGGCAGGGTCCAGTTCTTCGGCAACCCGTCTGCGCCGATCTGGGCACGGGTTTCGACCAGTTGCTGCTGATAGCCCCCCGGGCGATCGCTGGTTCCGGCGGCGGTGAAATATAGCGTTACGTTGGTGCCATCGCTCACCGCCGAGCCTGCCCATTCGCGCTCATAATCAACCGGAAATTCTGGCAATGCATCGCCCCGATCGATCCAGCAATCGCCCAACCGTTCGAGCAAGCGAATCTTCGCTTCGAAGTGGCGAAGTGCAGGATCGTCACGCCTTGGAGCAGACAGCGCCATCCATAATTCGCGGCCGCCAAGGTTCGCGATGCGCCCATCCAGATCCTGGATCGGCCACATGTCCCAATAGACGCGGTCAGGATCGAGTTCGGATCGGCCGACTGAGTGAATGACCGGCACGCGCGACGCATGCTGCAGATCGATTTTCCGCACGCAATCGGCGGTCCAGGCTGTGGTCATTCCAGCACCCTAGTCAAAGCGTCAGAAAAAATAAGGGCCGACCGGAAGGGAGGAATCCGGTCGGCCCAGTCCTCGTCCGGTCAGAAATTGACGCGGACCGAAGCCGAAATCGTACGACCGGCGATGGAACGCGCGCGCACGATCCCGTTGGCCGGAATTGAGCCCTCTTCCGCTTCGGTATAGCCGAATTCATTGAAGAGGTTATTCGCGTTGAGCGACAGTTCAAGCCGTTCAAGCGGTCGCACCGCAAGGAAGGCGTTGACCTGCGTATAGCCCGGCAATTTCAGCTGGTTGGAATCCTGCGCGAAACTGTCGGTCGTGCCGATGGCATTCAGGCCAGCCGTGATGAAGTCATCTTCATATTGTGCAGTGGCCTGATAGACGAAGTCAGCCTGGCGCCGAGGAGTATTACCGACAACGCTGGCGTCGAGCGCCCGCTTGATTTCGGAATCCGTCCAGGTTGCACCGGCCGAAATCGAGAACGGCCCCATTCTGTAAGCGCCTTCGAGCTCGATACCGAATGCTTCATAGTCCGTGTCTGTGAGCACGAGTGGCGCGATCTCGACATTGGTTTCGCTCGTTTCGGCGTAGAAGGCGGTGGCATAAAGCGAGGCACCTCCACCCTGGTACTTCAGGCCTGCCTCCATCTGATTGACGTCTGCAATCACCCCGCCGTCACCGCCGGGCGTATCGCCATCGACTGCGCTTACCGCAGGTGAGAACAGGCTCCGGTCTGCCGTATGGCGCCCGCCCTGGCTGTAACGCGCGAAGATCGAGAGATCATCGGTGAGCAGATAGTTCGCACCCAGCGAGAACGAGAAGAAATCGTAGTCGTAATTGACCGGGCGCGCATCGGTCAGCGGCAAGACGCCGGTTTGCGCCTCAGCTGGATCGATCACGCCGTCATTGTTGAAATCGAAACTCGTCAGGCCAATGCCAAAGCCGCTGTCCGACCCGGTGATCGTGCCGTCAGCCTCGCCGAAATCATAGCGGATGCTGCCATCGAGGGTAAGGCGATCAAGTTCGAGCGAGAGCGAAGCGAAGGGCGCATATGTGTCGTAGCGAACATCGTAATTGCGGCGGCAGCAGTTGCCGAAGAAGCTGGCCCCAAATCCCACGACGCCGTTCTGTGTCACGGGATCGCCATTCGCATCGAGGATGTCGACCAGCACGGCGTTTCCGTCACCCTCAACCGTCTGGACGTGCGAAGTCCATAGCCAGTCAGTGTTCACGTCCTGACGCGATGCGTAGAAGCCGGCCGTGAAGCTGGCTGAACCACCACCGAAGTCGAAATCCTTCGACACGCGCATGTCGTTGGTAATGTTGTCGAGGCTGTTGAGCCGGACGTTGAACACCACGACATTGGTCAGCAGGCCATTGCCGCCGATGAGGGCAGGGTCAGCAACCGAGCCGGAGTTGGGCCCGCTTGCGAAAACAATGCTTGAGCCCGCGCCGCCAATTCCATCAGCGATAGACTGGGCATCTCCGGCGCTTGCCGGGAAGGGCGAGAGGAAGCTGCCCGAATTGTCAGCAAAGCGGAATTTGTTGTTGAGCGTCCAGCCGGGGGCGAACTCGACCTCGGCTTCGACGCCGAAAGCCTTGGACTTGACCGACAGGCCATCATTGAAATTGAACGAGGTGGGGTTGTTGTCCCCATCCAGCGTGACCGCGTTGGTGATGAAGCGGCTGTAAAGCGAATCCCGGCGCGGATCGAAATTTGGGATCGCATTGAAATCGGGATTGCTGTCAGTCCCACCGACGAACACGGGCTGGGGCAGGATCGTGGGCGTGCTGTCATCCAGATATTTGGCGGAGAAGCGGACGAAGCCGCTGTCAAATTCCTTGGTCAGGTTTGCCTTGATCTGGCCGCCGTTACTGCCGTTAAAGCCGGTGTCGCGGGCACCTTCGCCAGTGCGGTAGAAACCGCCGACGTGGAAATAGGTATCTTCGCTGAGGCTTGAGCCATAATCGAAGTCGAGGCGGTAGGTCTCGAAATCCACACCAACCGTTCCCTGGATGGCGCCGCCTTCCTGGGTGCCCGTCTTGGAGATGAAGTTGATGATGCCGCCGGGTGAGTTCGAAGCAAATGTCGATGCCGAACCGCCGCGGATCGCTTCAACCCGCGCAATATTGCGATCTGCGCGAACGAAATTGTCAGCATTGCCGAAAATGATGTCGCCGAACTCTAGAACCGGCAGTCCATCTTCCTGAAGCTGGATATAGCGCGCACCGCCGGTCGACACGGGAATGCCGCGTACCGCAATATTGGCATTGCCTTCACCGCCTGAAGCCTCTGATCGAATACCCGGGATCTGGCGAATGAGGTCAGCGGAAGATCGCGGGTTCAAATTGGCAATCGATTCTGCGCTGACTGCGCTGATGGATACCGAGCTTTCGAGGCGGTTCTGGCTGCGGGCCACACCAGTGACGATGATGACATTGTCCTCTTGCGTCGAATCGGCATTAGCGGCGGGGGACTGATCCTGCGCGAAGGCAGGGGTCGAAATGGCATTCAGCGCAACGCCGAAAGCCAGAGCGTGACGAAACTTCATGGCAAAAACTCTCCTCATTGGCTCGCACCATCAATGCGCGATTCGCGACAAGGAATAATTCCAATGCAAACGATTGCAATAACAAAGTTGCAAACGTTTGCAATTGCGGGTGTTCTATGTCACGAAAATGACACAACGCCAGGGGAATGCTGGTGCGAGAGAGGGATCTGATCATGCAAACTGCCGGAAAACCACGGCTTTCACTGCTGCGAATCATCGAAATGAATATCGGCTTTTTCGGCCTTCAGTTCAGTTTCGGGCTGCAGCAGGCCAACATGGGGCCGATCTATGGTTTCCTTGGCGCAGACGAGGCTACCATGCCGCTGCTGTGGTTGGCTGGGCCGATGACCGGCCTCATCATCCAGCCGATCGTGGGGGCGATGAGCGATCGCACCAATTCGCGCTATGGCCGCCGTACGCCCTATTTCCTGATCGGCGCGATCATTTGCACGATCAGCCTTTTCCTGATGCCTTATTCGAGCACGCTGTGGATGGCAGCTTCGCTGCTCTGGATACTCGATGCAGGCAACAACATCACAATGGAGCCCTACCGCGCCTATGTTGCCGATCGGCTGTTGCCCGACCAGCGCTCTATGGGATTCCTCACACAAAGCGCATTTACTGGCCTTGCACAGACGCTTTCCTATCTCGCTCCGACTTTGCTGACCGCGTTCGTCGCCCGCGACGTTCTCGACGATAATGGGATACCGGTTATCGTACGCATCGCCTTCACGATCGGAGCGATCCTGTCGATCTCGACAATCGTCTGGTCGGTGTGGCGTGTTCCTGAGTTGCCGATGACCGATGACGAAAAGGATGTGCTCGAAAGTAAGCCGATGACTGTCAAAGCCACATTGACCGAGATCGGCGACGCCATCCGCGACATGCCCAGGCCAATGCGACAACTTGCCGTGGCCATGCTGTGTCAGTGGTACGCAATGTTTGCCTATTGGCAATATGTGACCTTTGCCGTTGGCCGGGCTCTTTACGATACCAGTGACCCGTCAAGCGCCGCGTTCAGGGAGGCGACGCTCACCACTCAGCAAGCCGGTGCGTTCTATAATTTCATCGCCTTTGTCGGTGCACTTGCGCTGATCCCGATCGTTGCCCGGCTCGGCGCAAGGCTGGTACATGCGGCCTGCTTGACTGCATCGGGCACGGCCATGCTGATGTTGCCCGGGGTTGAAACGCCGGCCGCATTGTTCGTGCTGATGCTGGGGATCGGGATCGGCTGGGCCGGAATGATGGGGAATACCTATGTGATGCTGGCGGATTCCATCCCGGCTGAACGCAATGGAGTTTATATGGGCATCTTCAACATGTTCATTGTCATTCCCATGTTGATCCAGACATTGACGATGCCGCTGATCTACAACCCGATACTAGGCGGTGATCCGCGCAATGTCCTGATGCTGGGCGGGATGCTGATGATTGCCGGGGCGATAGCAACGCTGTTTGTTGACGCTGGACATCGCGTACCGCGTGAGCAAGAACCGATTGCAAGCTAAATGTCTGAACACGAACATCCTGAATCGGAAAACACCAGCCGGCCCGTCCGTAACATTACCGATCTGGCCAGGCTTGCAGGCGTGTCTCCGGGCACGGTATCGCGGGCACTTGCAGGCAAGAGCCTGGTCAACGCCAAAACGCGCGAAAAGATCGAAGCGCTTGCGCGACAGCATGGGTTCCGGCCCAACCAGATGGCGAGCAAGCTGCGCAGGCAGAAGACCGGCGTGATAGGGGTGGCCATTCCGCTAGGCCACGATGTGCATCAGCAGATTTCCGATACCTTCTTCATGACGCTGCTCGGCCATTTGGCCGATGAGCTCACGGATAAGGGGTACGATCTGATGCTGCGGCGCGTGATCCCGGCACAGGATGAGGATTGGCTAGATCGCTTTATCGGCTCCGGCATAGTCGATGGCGTGATTGTGATCGGCCAGTCCGACCAGTTCGACCGGATCGAGGAGATTGCCGATGGATATTTGCCAATGGTTGTTTGGGGCAACCACCAGGAGGGGCAGCGCCACTGCGTTGTCGGCAGTGACAACCGGCTCGGCGGCAAGCTCGCCGCTGAAAGGCTGATTGCCGCAGGGGCCAGAAGCCTTGCCTTTCTGGGCGATACCGAACCGATCGAGTTCGCAGCCCGATTTGCCGGTGCGAAAGAAATCGCCGATCGAATGTCGATCCCGATCCGCGCGCTGCCTACACATCTTTCGGCTGATCGCATGAACGGAGAGATCGCGGAGCATTTGAGCGAGATCGAAGGCAAGGTCGACGGAATCTTTGCGGCCACCGACGCTGTAGCGGTTGCTTGCTTGAGAGAGCTTCGAGAGCGTGGAGTGTCGGTGCCAAATTCTGTGAAAGTGATCGGCTTCGACGATCTACCGATCGCGAGCCAGACGGTCCCGCCGCTTACGACTGTGAGACAGGATATTGCCGCAGGAGCTAAAGGCCTTGTAGATTTGCTCCTGCGGAGGCTTGCCGGCGTGGATACTGAAAGCCTGGTTTTGCCACCACATTTGATAGCCCGTGAAACCGCGTAGCAGTTTCAGGAGAAACTGATGACGCACTGGCAAATCATCCGCCCGAAGCCTATCCTTCCGGGCTCTCGCCTTTATCCCGAGAAGCAGTGATCCAGCCAGCGGCCCAGATGCTGCCCCCCATTCACTTAAAATCCGATCCAGACCACATAAGCCAGTGATGCTAGGAAGCTGGCAAGCGATGCGGCTACGATCGGCGTCCCCGCTTTCCAGCCCAACTCCATGATCAGGTCGACGCGCGATCGCATGGCGGTTGCTGTAACCGCGAGCAATAGCAAGCCCTTCGAGCCCGCCAGCGACATCGTGCGAACCTGCTCAGGCAGATCGAAACTGCTGTTGAGGATCACCAGCAGGGCAAAGGCCGTGATGAACCAGGGCAACCGCAACCGCTTCAGCGAAAGCCGTGACCCGGATACTTCGGCGGCACCAAGCCACAGCGATATCAGCATGACCACCGGTGCAAGCAAGGCGACACGAGACAATTTGACAATCGTCGCTTCGCTTCCGGCAAGGTCGGAATAAGCGTACCCGCCGCCAATGGCCTGGGCGACATCGTGTACCGATGCGCCGATCAGGAAACCGGCTTGCCGGTCGGTCAGCCCGATCTCGGCGGCAATCATTGGGTAAAGCGACATCGCCAGCGCGCTGGCCAGGCTCACACCGACCAGGGTGAGCGCGAATTGCGCCTGGGGAAGGCGTTTCCGCCCGATGACCCCGTATAGTGCCAAGGCAGCGCTGGCACCGCAGATGGCGGTCGCCCCGCCGGCCAATATCCCGGCATAGCGCGACTGGCCTGTTAGGCGGGCTCCGGCAATACCGGCAATGAAGGTAACGGTCATGATTCCGATCAGCGCTAGGAGCGACTGAAGGCCCAGTCCGTGCACTTGATCGAGCGTTACCTGCAACCCAAGAGCGACGATCCCCAAACGCAGAAAGGTCTGGCTAGCGAAATCCTGACCGCGGTGAACTGCAGTATCGCGCGACACGAAATTGAGCGAAAGCCCCACCAGCAGCCCCATCAGGATAATCGGGAAACCATAGTGTTCCGAAAGCCATGCAGCGGCTGCGGCTGCGGCAAATGTCACCAGAAGGCCGGGCAAAAGGGACCCTTTGGGCTGGTTTTCCCCATCGCTGCCCTGTTCGGCAATATAGATCTCGCCGAAAAGGTCACCTTTGCTGTCGATCGAAATTCTCTGCGGATCCGTCATATCTGGTCCCAAACCGATTTTCCAAACCGTCTGCTAGCGGACAAATCCGCAACCGATTGCCTGGAACATCGCATCCAGGTTGGCAGCACTCAGGCCATTGTCTCCAGGGCCCCCTCATCACGCCGAATTTCCGGGAGCAGCAACTGGAACCACGCCAGCGCCAGCAGGTATGAAGCTGCAGCGAACAGGAACAGGGGAGCGAAGCCAAATCCGGCATCCAGGACCCTGCCGGTCACCAGGCTGATCAGCACCCCGCCCATATTGCCCATGAAAGCGCCGAAGGCGGTGACACGGCCAACCTTGGCTGTGGGCACAACATCCGTGATGACGGAAAAGATCGACAATGAGAAACCCTGGTGGCCTGCCATCACGACACCCATCATGATGGCAACCGGCCAGAAGGCATTCAGCTCCAGCACCAAAGGCAAGGGCGCAACGACGAGTGCTGATAACAGCATGACTGTTTTGCGCACCCGATTCACCGACCAGCCGCGTTCGAGCAAGCGGGTTGAGCCCCATCCTGCCAACATTGCGCCCAGGCCGGATCCGGCAAAGGCGATCGCCAGAGGGATCGCCAGCTCCAGAATGGTCAGCCCGAACTCCTTGCGGTAAAAATCCGCCAGCCAGAAATTTATGAACCACCACGTCATATCGGACAGCGCCTTGGCAATCACGATTGCCCAGGTCTTGCGATTGGCCAAGATCGGGCCATAATCCAAAACGGGGTTGCCTGGGTTGCCGGTGCCCGCTTCTGCCGTTTCATTCGATGATCGCACGGTAAAATCTATGCCGCGCGCCAACCACATCCATAGTGCCAGCGATATAAGCCCGCCGATACCGCCGACCACCAGTGCGCCGCGCCACCCGGTCGTGACTGCCAGAGCAGGTATGACAAACGGCATGGCAATCGTGCCGGCTCCGGCCAGAAGCGTCGCAACTCCAAATGCCAGCGAACGGCGATTAGGTTCGAATAGCGCGGCCACTGCCTTGATCGTCAGCGGGGTCTGGACCGCTTCGGTAACGCCCAGGCCAACGCGCGCGCCCACCACCTGCCAGGTAGTAATCGCCCAGCCATGAGCCATGGCGGCCACGCTCCACGCAGATGCGCCAAGCTGCATCGAGCGATTGACGCCAAGGCGATCGACCAGCCAGCCTGTGAACAGAAACGCAAAGGCAGCGGCGAACTGCGTTACTGCGGCAAGGTCACCAAAATCGCTGTCTGTCCACCCGAAGTCGGCCATCATATCGGGTTTGAGGATCGCGATGATGGGCCGATCCATCGCGTTGAAAATCCCGGCAATGCACAGCACGATAAAGAGCGACCAGCGACGGGTTGGTGAAAGAACGCCCATCAATTTCTTCCTCATTTCACGCTGGAATGCCCAGGATCAGCGCCTACTTTGCCCCGACTTCAGGCAAAATGGGCCACCTGATTGCTCCGGCGGCCCATTTCAAGCTTTAGCTGCGGTCAGTTGCCACCAAAACCAACGCGCAAGCTCACTCCGAAATAGCGGTCCGCATCGCGCGGGATCTGCAGGCGCTGGCCATTGCCGACATTCAGCAAGGCATAGCTTTCATCGGTGATATTGCGCACGTGGAACGTCAGGCGATAGCGATCATCCGGATCGGATACGCCAATGGACGCGTTCCAGATGCCATAGGAATCGATCGGTCCGCCCTCGCCAAGATCGGAGAACTGCGAACTGACATGCCGGAAGTCGGTGTCTGCATAAAGCCGCAGGGCGCCGACATCGGTCTCATAGCTGGCGCCAAGTGTATATACGAACTCCGGCGCCAGCGGCAGCTTCGTGCCGTCGCGGGCATCTGGCGCATTGGTGATCGGATTCGGATTGAATTTCTTCACCTTGGCATCGGCATAGGCACCGCTTGCGCGCAGGGTGAGCCCGTCAACCGGCACTGCCAGCACATCGACTTCGAAACCTTCGCTCTTTACGGTGCCGGCATTGGTCAGGTTGGTGACGGTTGCTCCGTTAAGCAAGACAAAGTTATTTGCCTGGAAGCCATCATACTCGACAGTGAATGCCGAAACGTTGAACTGAATCCGATTGTCCGCGAACTGAGACTTCAGGCCGATTTCAAACGCGTCCGAAGTTTCTGCGTCAATCGGAACCGCATTGTTGGGTGCGGTATGGTTGAAGAAGACGTTGAATGCCGGCCCCTTGTAGCCTCGGGTGTAAGAACCATAAAACATCGCGTCTTCGCTCGGGGTAAACTGCAGCACGGCCTTGCCCGACAAATTGCCATTGCTGCTGCTGCCGGTTGAAGTGTTGGTGCCGTTGCCGCCACTGGCAATAGTGCCACCGGCCGGATTGCCGGAAACGCCCGGGCCGGTTGCAGGCGTGCCGTCGGTGGCATTGACGCCCGGCGCGCGAATATGGACGAAATCGAGCTCGTCCCATGTGTAGCGCAGGCCGCCAGTCACTGCGAACATGTCGCTGAAGCGATAGGTCGCCTGGCCAAACAATGCGTAGTTGCGCGAATCGACATCGCTATCCGATGTGGCGGTGGGGAACAGTGTGTTGACCGTATCCGTCAGGTTGCACGGTTGCCCGCCGGTAACCGGATCGACCGGCAGAGTGGAACTGGCGCATGTAATGTCTTCACGCGTGAACTGTTGCTGGTTGTCCGATCGCCAATAGAAGCCGCCAATCTGGTAAAAGAATGGTTTGCTCTGGTCCGACGCGAGCCTTGCCTCGACCGAAAACTGCTCGGTCTTGACCACGCCAAGATCGTGCAGCTCTGCGGTGCCTACCAGTGCACGCGGCAGGAAATCCCCTTCGCGGATCTCAGTGTTCTGCCAGTTGCGATATCCTGTCACGACACTCAGTGTGTGGTCGCTGAGCACGTCAAAGTCGCCCGACGCGGTCAGGCTCCACTGGCGATCGCGTGTTTGCGTTACCAGGTTATGATTGACATAGCGCTGGTCCAATCCCTGCGCGACACCCCCGGGCAGGCCCAGCTCCGCATCGAGCACTGCGCCCCGGCTGACTGTCGTTACATCGGCGCAACAATCGTCATCTGCGCGGAAATAATCCGCGATCAGCCGCAACCGTGCAGGCCCGTTATCGTAATCGATCAACCCGCGGGCACCGTAATGCTCGTAGCCGTTGACCTTGTTCTCTTCTCCGCCGAAGACATTGGTGATGTTGCCGTCATAACTGCCGTAAAAGCCGGTGAGGCGGCCTGACAGGTCAGTGGAGAGCGGCCCGGATACAGAGCCGCGCAGGCGATACTCGTCACCTTCGTACCAATCCGCACGCCCTGTTACCTCAAGCGAGTCCGTGCCCCCTTTCGAGACGATGTTGACGAGGCCCGCCGATGCGTTCTTGCCAAACAACGTGCCTTGCGGACCGCGCAGGACTTCCAGGCGTTCGGCGTCGACCAGATCCATGAATGCCTGGCCTGAACGGCTCAGGACGATGCCGTCCACTACGGTCGATACGCTTGGTTCGGCAGCGACGGAGAAAGTGATGGTCCCCACACCGCGCATGACTATCGCGCTATTGGCGCTGGTGGTCCCCTTGCGGAAGGTGACAGAGGGGACAAGTTGAGTCAGCCCTTCGAGGCTGTTGGTCCCAGTCTGCTCCAGGCGCTCACCGGTGACAGCGGTGATGGAAATCGGGACGTCCTGCACATCTTCCGCGACTTTCTGTGCGGTCACGACGATTGTCTTGATCCCGCTTTCGTCCTCCACATCGCCAGAACTTTGAGCCAGCGCAGGAACGCTGGCTGCGAGAGCCAGAGCGCTCGCAGAAATGGCCAATGCGCGCGCGCGCACGGTGGTGTTGTACCTCATCAAATTCCTCCTCTTCCCATGTCATCCAGCAGACGAGGATTGCGCCGGGGCACATCCCGTCCTTAACGTAATTGCTGCTTGATTTGCGCTGGCCGCGGCGATATGTCAAGCGGTGTCATATTGACGCGGCGTGTGTGTGCTCAGAATAACACATATCGGGATTTGAAGGGGGTTTTCCGCGTGCAACTGCGGGTTTTGGAGGATTCTGGCGGGTTCGAACTCCTTGTTAGGGGGGAAATCGTCTTGCGCCATACTCCGGACTGTCCTGCGGTGGTCATAGCTCGCGGCGCGCCCGTTGTGGAGATGTATCGCGGCAATTTCCGGATCGAGGATAACCCCTTCGATCATTTGACGCCGCGCGAATGGCAGGTGCGGCCTGGCGGCGTCGAACTGCTTGTCGAGGGCAATCCGGTTGCCCGAATTACGCTTGGCGATGAATGGTTCACCGTCCGCGCTCAAGATCCGGCGGCGGACCGGCTGTGGCTGAGCCTTTATGCCGAAGCGGGTGAAACCGTGTGGGGCGGGGGCGAACAGATGAGTTACCTGGCGCTCAACGGACGGCGCTTTCCGATGTGGACCAGCGAACCCGGCGTTGGCCGCGACAAGTCGAGCGAGATTACCCGGCAAATGGATGCGCAGGGGATGGCTGGCGGTGATTACTGGAACACCAATTATCCGCAGCCCACCTTCCTTACTTCGCGCTGGTTGGCGGTGCACCTTGATGCCACTTGCTTCAGCGCGCTCGATTTCACCGATCCGGCGCGGCACAATGTCGAGGTCTGGGCCGGGGAAGCGCGCTTCGAATGTTTTGTGGATGAAGGCCCGGCCGGGCTGGTGCAGCAATTGGCCGGCCGGTTCGGCCGCCAGCCCGAATTGCCGGAATGGGCAATCGGCGGCGCGATCGTCGGTCTGAAAGACGGATTGGGCAGCCTTGAACGGCTAGAGCGTTTCATTGAGGCCGGGACGGCTATCTCTGGATTGTGGTGCGAGGATTGGGCCGGCATCCGCGAGACGAGCTTTGGCCGCCGGCTGTTCTGGGATTGGCAGCGCGACGAGCGGCGATACCCCGATTTGCCGCAGCATATCGCTCGCCTGAAACAGCGCGGCATCCGCTTTCTTGCCTATGCCAACCCTTACCTAAGCAAAGAGGGCAGCCTCTACCGCGAAGCCGCCGAAGGCGGGCATCTCTGCCTCAGGCCGGACAGCGATGAGGTTTATCTGGTTGATTTTGGCGAGTTCGATTGCGGCGTGCTCGACTTTACACGAGAGGAAACTCGCGAGTGGTTTGCCGAACGGATATTGGGGCGCGAGATGCTCGATATCGGCATCTCCGGCTGGATGGCCGATTTTGGCGAATATCTGCCGACCGATGTTCGTTTGTCTGACGGATCGAACCCGATGGAAGCGCACAACAATTGGCCGGTGCTGTGGGCCGAAGTCAACGCGCATGCCGTGGCCAAGCGCGGCAAGACAGGCGATGCGGTGTTCTTCATGCGCGCCGGATTTTCCGGGGTGCAGGCGCACTGTCCGTTGCTTTGGGCAGGTGACCAGTCGGTTGATTTCTCCCGCCATGACGGGATTGGAACGGTGATCACAGCTGCGCTTTCGGCAGGCCTTGTCGGTAATGCCTATAGCCATTCGGACTGCGGCGGATACACTTCGTTGCTTGGCAATATCCGGACTGAGGAACTGATGCAGCGCTGGTGCGAACTTGCCGCATTTGCGCCGGTAATGCGCAGCCATGAAGGCAATCGGCCTGACGAGAATTTGCAGTATGACAGCACGCCCGAACTGCTGGGCTGCTTTGCGCGCTGGAGCAGGGTGCACGCCCATCTTGCACCATATGTCCGCACGCTTTGCCGCGAGGCGGCATCAAGCGGGCTGCCATTGCAGCGCCCGATCTTTCTACACTATCCTGAGGATGCCGGCCTGTTTGCGGTGCAGGACCAATATCTGTACGGAGCCGACCTGCTGGTGGCACCGGTCATTGAAGCTGGCGCGACGTCGCGCCGCGTGAGCCTGCCGGGCGATCGGGCCTGGCGGCACGCCTGGACAGGCATGGACTTTGCCCCCGGCACGCACGAGATTGCGGCGCCGATCGGTCAGCCGCCGGTATTCTATAACTCTGACAGCGCGCATGCCACGCTGTTTTCAGGTCTGAAGGAGGTGCTCGCCGCATGAGCGAACGGGCCAATATCAGGGATGTTGCGGCCAAGGCAGGCGTGGCGGTCAAGACTGTCAGCCGGGTTTTGAACGGCCATCCCTATGTCAGCAAGGAAATGCGCGAACGAGTGGAGTCGGCCATGAAAGCGCTTGATTTCCGTCCCAGCGTCGCAGCCCGGATCCTGTCAGGTGCGAAATCCAACCAGATCGCGCTGATTTATGACAATCACAGCCCTTACTACATGTTCCAGATCCAGAAGGGGTGCTGGGACTATTGCCATGAAAAGGGCATACGCCTGCTTGCCCAGCCGGTTAATGTCGAAGATCCCGATGTCGGCGAGCAGGTGCGCGGCCTCGTCTCGGAAACGCAGGTCGACGGGTTGATACTGTCATCGCCGGTCACAGATTGCGAGCCGGTCTTGCGGACGCTTGACGCGCTCGACATTCCGTTTGTGCGGATCTCGCCCGGTACAAACCACGCGCTGACAAGTTCCGTGTTCATGGACGATGTGCAGGCTGCAGATGATATGACCACCCATCTCGTCAATTGCGGACACCGGCGGATTGGTTTCATCAAGGGCCACAGGAGCCATATGGCAAGTGAAGAGCGCCTGTTCGGTTATCGCCGCGCGCTCGACCGTGCGGGAATACCCTTCGAGCCCGGCCTGGTGTGCGACGGTGAGTTTGACTTTGATAGCGGGGTGCGCGCTGCGCGCCTGCTATTGGACATGAGCTGTCCGCCCACGGCAATCTTTGCCTCCAATGATGATATGGCTGCCGGAGTTCTGGCAGTGGCGCATGATCGCAACATGAACTTGCCCGGCGAACTTTCGGTTGCGGGCTTTGATGATACCACGCTTGCGCGGACGGTCTGGCCGCCACTCACAACCATTCACCAGCCAATGGTAGAACTTGCCCGAAGCGCTGCTGAAATCCTCGTCAATGGCGGCGATATCACGCACCGCCGGCTGCCGCACCGATTGGTCGAACGCGCTTCGATAACGGCGCCCATAAGGACAGAAATATGAACGCATTGCTGCCTCCACCTGCCAACCGTCGGTTGGGACAAAGCGGTATCGAGATCGCTCCGATTGCGTGGGGAATGTGGCGGCTTGCAGAGGGCGATCGCAGCGCGGGTGATGCGGCACGGCTGGTCCATGCGGCGCTCGATGCCGGAATAACACTGTTCGATACGGCCGACATCTATGGTTTCGATGGGTCAGACGGGTTTGGCGATGCCGAGGCGCTGCTTGGCGAAGTGCTGCAATCGGAACGCGGCCTGCGCCAACGGATGGTGCTGGCCAGCAAGGGAGGCATCCGCCCGCCGCTCCCCTATGACCAGTCGCGCGAATATCTTTCGCATGCGATTGATGCATCGCTCAAACGCCTGAATACCGATGTGATCGATCTCTATCAGATTCATCGTCCTGACATCCTGGCGCACCCGCAGGAGGTGGCAAGGGCACTTGATGATGCCGTGGATGCGGGCAAGATCCGCGCGCTTGGCGTATCGAATTTCACGGTCGCCCAGATTGACGCGCTGGATCATTTTCTTGGTCACAGACTGGTAGCCACCCAACCCGAGATCAGCCCGCTCAGAATTGCCTGTTTCGAAAATGGCGAACTTGACCAGGCGATGCGTAAGGACCTAACGCCTCTAGCCTGGTCACCGCTTGGCGGCGGCAGGCTGCTGAAGCCAGTATCCGCTTGCGAAAGGGAGGTGGCGGCACAGCTTGACCGGATCGCCGAGGCGCAGGGCGTGAGCCGTTCGGTTGCTGCCTACAGCTGGCTGATGGCTCACCCTGCCGGGATTGTTCCGATCATTGGATCACAAAATTCGGCCCGAATAACCGAAGGGGTGCAGGCGCTGGACATGCGCTGGAGCCGGCAGGATTGGTACGCGGTGCTGGTGGCCGCAAGAGGAGAGAGGCTTCCCTGATGACTGACAAGCAAACCGGTGGGCAGCAATGCGAGATCGCCTGGTTCTCAGCGCTGTGCGACGATGATTATGAATTCCTCGGCGTCCCCGACCAGTACCTGAAATCGAGCTGGGAGCATTGCCGCAACATCGTGTTGCGCGCCGAAGAGGGGGGCTTTGACAATATCCTGCTGCCTTCTGGCTACGAACTGGGCTTGGATACAACTGTTTTCGCCGCCGCCGTGGCAACTCAGATCAAGCGCATGAAACTGCTGTGGGCGACCCGCATCGGCGAGGATTGGCCGCCGCAACTTGCCCGGCGGATAACTACGCTTGACCGTATCCTGGGGCCTGACGCAGCGGGCACCGGAGGACGCCTGAACGTCAACATCATTTCTTCCGACATGCCTGGGCAGAAGCTCGATAGCGGCCCGCGCTATCGCCGCGCGACCGAAGTGATGAAGATTGTGCGTACCCTGCTCAATGGGCAGCACCTGTCCCATCAGGGTGAGTTCTATCAACTGGAACTCGATCCCGCGCGGATCACCACCATTTCGGGTAAATGCCCGCCGTTCTATTTCGGTGGCCTCAGTCACGAAGCACGCGAGTGCGCGGCGGAAGGCTGTGACGTTTACTTGATGTGGCCCGATACCATGGACAAGGTTCGCGAGAACATTGCCGATCTGACTGAACGCGCTGCACGGCACGGTCGCAAGCTGAAATTCGGATATCGCGCCCATGTGATCGTGCGCGAGACCGAGGATGAGGCGCGCGCCTATGCCGATCGGTTGCTGTCAAAGCTGGATGACGAAGCCGGGCGGGCAATCCGTGAAAAATCGCTCGACGCGAAGAATTACGGGGTTCAGCGCCAGGCTGAGCTGCGCGGTGCAGCCGGTGGCGATGGCTTTGTGGAGGACAATCTGTGGACCGGTATCGGTCGTGCTCGGTCGGGTTGCGGTGCAGCCATTGTCGGTACACCTGACCAGGTTCTGGCCAAGTTGCGCGCCTATCAGGACGAAGGGATCGAGGCATTCATCCTCTCGGGATATCCGCATGTGAACGAATGCGACATGTTCGCACGCTACGTGTTGCCGCAGATCGCACACGCACCGCTGCAGTTCTGAGTTGGCAGTGGTGGCTGATCCTGAACCCGATATTTTCGATCTTGCCGTCATCGGAGGCGGGATCAATGGCTGCGGTATCGCCCGCGATGCGGCGGGACGCGGGGCCAAGGTCGTGCTGCTTGAGGCAGGCGATCTGGCCAGCGGGACTTCATCTGCCTCAACCAAGCTGATTCATGGCGGCTTGCGTTATCTGGAACATTTCGAATTCGGCCTGGTCAGGGAATCGCTGTCGGAACGTGAGCGTCTTTGGTCAATTGCGCCGCATATCGTATGGCCGCTGCGCTTCGTGCTGCCACATGTCCAGGGCCTTCGCCCGCGCTGGCTGGTGCGGCTGGGGCTGTTCCTTTACGACCATATCGGCGGGCGCAAGCTGCTGCCCGCGACCGAGAATATCGCGCTGGCCAATCACCCAGCGGGCGCGCCGCTCAAGCGCGAATTTGCGAAAGCCTTCGTCTATTCGGATTGCTGGGTTGATGATGCCCGGCTGGTGGTGCTCAATGCCCGTGATGCAGCCGATCGCGGGGCTGAGGTCCATACGCGCTGCCGCGTGACTGCTTTGACGCGCGAGGGCGAGCTTTGGCGGATCGATGCAGGCGGCAAGACCTTCCATGCCCGCGCCGTGGTCAATGCCGCCGGACCGGCGGTGCTCAAGCTGCTGGGGCTGGCGCATGAACCCGCCGAGCGCGGCATGCGGTTGGTGCGCGGTTCACACATCGTTGTGCGCAAGCTGTTTGATCACCCTTACGCCTATTTCTTCCAACTGCCGGACGGGCGGATCTTCTTTGCCATTCCTTATGAGCACGATTTCACCCTGATCGGAACCACTGATGCCGATCACCATGGGGGGCTGGACCATGTCGAGGCGAGCTTCGAGGAAATCGCCTATCTGTGCGAAGGGGCAAGCCGCTTCTTCAAACAGCCTGTTACTCCTGATGACGTGGTGTGGACCTATTCCGGTGTGCGCCCGCTGATCGACGACGGTTCAGGCAAGCCCGAAGCGGCGACACGCGGCTATTATCTCGACGTTTCAGACGAGGATGACGGACCCCCGATCCTTTCCGTCTTCGGAGGAAAGATCACCACTTACCGGCATCTGGCGCAGGAAGTGGTAGAGCAAATGGCGCAGCGGTTACCGCAACTCAAGGGGGATGGGTGGACCGATCGGGTGCCGTTACCGGGCGGTGACTTCGCTGTCGGCACGGTGGCGACTAGGATTGCTGAACTGCGCGCCCGCTATCCTTTTCTCGAACCGCACTGGGCTGACCGGCTGGCCCATGCCTACGGTATGCTGGCAATGGAGATTTTGGGTGACGCGCGCGCCCTGGAGGACTGCGGATATCATTTCGGCCATGGTCTCACGCAAGCCGAAGTCGATTATCTGGTTACACGGGAATGGTCCCTGACTGTTGAAGATATCCTGTGGCGCCGGACCAAGCTAGGGCTGCGGCTCTCGCCCGAACAAACAGAGCGTCTTGCTGGCTATCTCAATGAAAAGGTTTGTGCATGACTGTTAGGATCGTTGGCATCGGAGGCACGGTAAACCCCGGCAGCACCACCGAACAGGCGCTGCGCCTTGCGGCTGCACAGTCTGCGAGCGAGGGCGCCGAAACACGTATATTCGGCGGCGAATATCTTGGCCGCCTGCCCCATTACCGGGGCGCAGGCCATGAACCCGGCAGCGGCAACGAACTGGTCGAGGCAGTGAGGCAAGCCCATGGTGTCATCATTGCCGCGCCCGGCTATCACGGGACAATTTCAGGCCTGGTCAAGAACGCGCTCGACTATCTGGAGGACCTTGCCAGGGACGAGCGGCCCTATCTCGATGGGCGCGCGGTCGGCCTGATCACGACCGCCTATGGTGACCAGGCAACCATGAGCACGCTGTTGACGCTGCGCAGCATCGTTCATGCACTGCGCGGCTGGCCCACCCCGATGGGGGCCACAATCAGGACCTATCACGGATTGTTCTCGCCTGATGGGGAATGCCTTGAAGATCGTGCCCGGCTCCAATTGGAACTGGTCGGTCGCCAGACCTTTCGTGGCGCCCGTGCGCTCGCATCACTCGAAGATGGGGCGTGATGATGGACCGGCTTCAATCGGCGTTGGACGCGCTTGCCGGGGGGCGCATGATTATCATCACCGGCGACCGGCTGCGCGGCGGCGACATCGATTTTTGTATGGCTGCCCGCCATGTCACGCCAGATGCGATAAATTTCATGGCGACCCACGGACGCGGCCTCATCTGTCTGGCGCTCACCCCGAAACGTGCATCCGATCTGGGGATCGAGCTGATCAATCCAGGCCCGGACCAGCAATCCGGCAGGCCGCATGGCCGTTCGATCGAGGCGGCGAGGGGAGTTACGACGGGAATCTCCGCCGCCGATCGCGCGCATACCATCAAAGTGGCGGTTGCGCCCGATACGACAGCAGGCGATCTGGTTTCACCGGGACATGTGTTTCCCCTCATCACGGCCGAGGGCGGCGTTAGCGTGCGACCTGCTGCGGCAGAGGCCTCAATAGAATTGTGCCGCCGGGCCGGAGCAGGCGACGCCGCTGTCATTTGCTCGATCATGCGCGATGATGGCGAGATGGCGCGGATAGAAGACATCGGCCATCTCGTTTCGGAGCGGGGCCTGCAAGTTTGCGATATCGCACAATTGCTCGAGTTGCGCGGCGAGGAGTGAAGAGTCCGATCCTTTTGACAGGGCCACCGGATAATGGCGGATCGCTATGGCCTGAACTTCTTCGGCCTCTCACGATCGGCCGGCAATACGGCTGCCAGATCAGAGAGCCGATACTGCGACGCCCGCTGGCGCAAGGCCGTCACACGCCCACATTTGAGGGCGAAATTCCATATCGCCCGAGTTCCGATTCCGCGCGCCTTGCGCCTTCGGTGTAGCGTCGCCATTGGTCGATCGAGCTGGAGTAGATCGGTGATCGTACCTGAACCGAGCTCGCAGTTGCGACCGGCTCTGCGTTCAGGTGAAAGTCCATGCAGGCGTCTTCCCAATCGAGGCCGCAAAAACCCAGCAGCTTTTCGGTCTGGCCGCGCTGGTCTGCAATTACATCTTCGTAGCGGATTGCAAGGAAACGGCTCTTCGGCAATTCCGCCTCGTATGTTCTCGCCATACGTTCAAACTGGGCCACAAAGTGTGCCGTATCGCCGAAATCGTAATTGTAACTGTAATAGCTGAATCCCGTGGCAAACAATTGGCGGTAATTGGCAAACAGCACGTCGAACGGCGATCGCCTGAGGCAGATAACTCGCGCGCCGGGCAATGCACGCAGGATTGCTGGAACATAGAACGCATTGAACGGCATCTTGTCGATGAAACGTCCTGCGCTTCCTGCAAGCCCGGCAACCCTTCGCTGATACTCTATGCCGACAGTGTCCAGGTTGGATTCGCCGGACGCGGCTGTCAGAACGGCCGGGTCAAGCACCATGGGGCCGGGCGTGCCCAAAGCCTGTTTGAGAATGATCGCGAAGTCTGACAATTCGCCAACCGACGTTACCTGCGAATGCGAGGTCAGGATACGTTCGACCAGGGTTGTCCCGCTACGCGGCATGCCGACCACGAAAAGCGGGCTCTGGTCGCCCTGCAGAACGTCAGCCACCTGACGGGCAGATGCAGAGGCAACGGCAGCATCAACCAACCTTTCTGTGGCGATCCGATCATGCCCAACCTCCGCTTTCTTCTGTTCCTTGGCCTTGCCCAGCCATGAGAACGAAATGTCCCATTGCTTTGCGCCCTCAGCGAGGCGGGCCAGAGCATGTCCGAGCAGGAGTCGATCCTCTGCAGCGCCCGACGCTTCGAACCGTGCGGCCAGCGTTTCAAACCAATCCGGATTTGGATATTTCGCCAACTGGACCAGCGCCAGCCATGCCTTGGCATGTCCTGGATTCAGCGAGATTACTTCCCTGAACTGATCCTCTGCTTCCTTGAGCCGACCGGCAAACTGCAGTGCCACCGCCAGATTGTAGCGATAATCGGCATTGTCAGGCACGCCCTGTATGGCCTGGAACATAGGCTCGATGGCCAAATCATGACGCCCCGTGCGCGAGAGGACGACCCCAAGCTGATTTGCAACATGCGGATCATCACTGGCCAGCGCGTGCGCTGCCAATGCCAACTGCCGCGCCTGTTCCTGGTCCTGCTGCAAGAGCGCGACGCGCGCCTGCAAAACCGCAAGCCAGCGATTCTGGACTCCAGCATCGGACAACATGCGGCAAAGTTTGCCAGCGCCAAGAGCATTTTCGTGCTCCACGGCAATCGCGGCCATCACCAAAATTGCATCGTATTCAAGAGGGTTTTCGCGCAGCGCCTGCTGTGACGCAGCGTGCGCTTTCTGGAAATTCCCCAAAAATAGTTCTTTTTTGGCCACACCCAGCGCAGAGATTCGTCCCGTTATCTGGTTTCTCCTTCAACCCGTTTGACATGCGATAAACCTGAATGCACCAGTATGGAAATGCTGCACTGCGGCATCGGGACTGTGCCTTTAAACGACATAACATGAGGGTTCGATGAAAATGAATGCACATTTCACACAACGCGCTGCACGGATTGCTCTTTTGGGCAGTACCATAATTGCATCAGCATATTCGGCGCCACTGCTTGCCCAGGAAGCAGGGGCACGGGAGAATGATGAAAATGTCATCATTGTGACCGCCACTCGCCGTGCAGAATCCGTGCAGGACATTCCGCTCAATATCGCTGCAGTCGGTGCCGAGCAGATCGAGGAGCAGGGGCTGACCGAGCTTTCCGAGCTGCTGCCCTTCGTTCCCGGCATCAACATCGTCGATCGCGGCGGACGTCAGGGTAACCCGATCATCGTGCGCGGCCTGAACGTCGATGCAATCGGTTCGGGTGACGGCAACAACAACGGCGGCGGAACGGTCGCGACCTACCTGGGCGAAATTCCGGTTTTCGTGGATCTCAAGTTGAACGACCTCGAACGCGTCGAAGTTCTGCTTGGCCCGCAAGGCACACTTTATGGCGCGGGTACGCTTGGCGGCGCGATCCGCTATATTCCGCGCAAGCCGCAATTCGGCGAAACGACAGTTGAGGTGCGGGCAGAAGCTTCGAAGTATTCGAAGGCCTCTAGCCTCAGTCACGAAACCGGCTTCACTGTGAACTTTGGCCTGACTGACACTTTTGCAATTCGCGGATCGCTGGATTGGACCGACGATTCGGGTTTCATCGATTACGTCAATGTCGTCGATCAGATCGGCGTGACGAACCCCGACACGCCGGAAGGCCTGAACCGGATCAAGGATGCCGATGGCGAAGAAACGCTTTCCGGCCGCATTGCTGCCAGATGGGAGCCGGCTCCATGGTTTGATGCGACGCTCACCTATTACTATCAGGAAGCGGACATCGAGGGTCGCCGCGTATCGCACCATCGCGACATTGTACCTGGCTTGCTCGACGGGACGGACAGCGTGGGGCGTTATGAGAATGCGTTCCGTGTAAGAGAACCGAACGAGATCACCAATGATCTCATCGCGCTGGAAATGGTGGCAGACCTAGGCTTTGCCGACCTGACTTCGGCCACCGGTTGGAGCACTTTCAAGGATGATGGCCAGCGTGACCAGACGACGCTGCTGATTACGCTGGAATACAGCTATGAATTGTTCCCAGCCTTCACCGCGTTCACGCGTGAAGAGGGAAGGGAAGAGCGGATCAACCAGGAACTGCGCCTCGTTTCGAAGAATGACGGGCCGTTCAACTGGATCGTGGGCGGATACTACAACAGGTTCGATCTGGCCGCTTCGTCGTCCGAGTTCGTTCCCAACTATGTAGCCTTTGTCAACCAGCCCGCGCTGGACTTCGGCCTGACCGATCGTCCCGATGCGCTGGAATATTTTTCGACCGATCGTGAACGTCTTGTCGAAGTCGCCGCCTTTGGCGAGGTAAGCTACAAGTTCTTCGACCAGCTGACGCTGACGCTTGGCGGGCGCTATTACGATTATAGCCTCAAGGCTGCGTCATCGGTGGACTTCCCGCTTTTCGAACCCCTCAGCTATTCTCCTCAGACACTGAACGAGATCGAGCAGAACCCGTTCGATCCCGAACTTGCGCAATCGGATAATGGCTTCCTCTACAAGTTCAACGCATCTTGGGAGGTCAATGATGACCTGCTGCTCTATGCCACGGTCAGCGAAGGCTACCGGATCGGCGGCGTCAATGGTGTGGGCGAATGTGGCGAATTCGATCCAGACGCCAATCAAGGCGCTTGCGCTCTGGCGCCGGGGCAGCGGTTTGGACCGGGGCCAGACGATATCTCGATCCGTGACGAGCGCCAATTCAAGCCCGACCAGACCCGGAACTTCGAGCTTGGTTTCAAGTCGACATTGCTGGAGGGCGATCTCACCTTTAATGGCGCTGTTTACTACATCGACTGGATCGATCCGCAGCTCGGCTCTTCGACCGTCAACGCCAATATCCCGATCACGGTGAATGGTGGCGGTGCCGAGTCAAGGGGTGTCGAACTTTCGGCGAACTGGCGGGCCACCGACCGGCTGCAGCTGCGTGGCAACTTCAGCTACACCGATGCGCAGCTGACCGCGCTGACGCCGGATCTTATCCGCACGATCACCCCGCCGGGATTTGGCTCTGACTTCGAGGATGGGCAGGACGGTGACCGCTTGCCGGGCTCTCCCAAGACCCAGTTCTCGGTCTTCGGTGCCTATGAATATCCGCTGGTCAATGGTGACAGCCTGGTCTTCAACGCCAGCTATTCCCATCAGGGCAATGTGCTCACCCGTGCCGGCGGCCGTGGCTCCGGCTTGACCTTGGACAGCTATGGCACTGCCAATGCAGCAGTGACCTACCAGGCGGACCGCTGGTCTGCCACCTTGTTCGTAGACAATCTGTTTGACAAGTTCGCCGAAACTGGCGCGATCGGAACACCGTTGAATAATCAGATCGTTACCGATTTCGACGGCGGGAATGTATATCCCCGTGCGTTCTCGACCCACATCCTGCCGCCGCGCTCGATCGGGCTGCGCCTGAAGTTCGACTTTGGCGGCTAGATACTAAGGCGTCACTCAATTTCAGGAGCTGACGCCTAGAGGATGAAGGAAAAGGGGCCGGTTGACTGGCGCGCCGGGCAAGCGCAGCCACGAAACCGGCCCGATATTTCCACTCATCGCCAAGGGCCATCCGCATGGCGGTGATGTTCCATGTGCGATACCCGCCCAGTTTGCGCTAAGTTGAAGATCTGCTTGTCGAGCGCGATATCGACACCTGTCACCAGACGATGCGCATGTGGCGGAACCGGTTTGGTCCAACATTCGCAGCCGATATCTGGTGCGCCCTTGTCAGCACTCGCCTCTCTTTTTTCAGCTTTCAGCACGCGCCAGCTCATGGCAGTAGGGCTTCAGAGCATAGATCCACCTTGGAGACATTTCTGATGAATCTGGAGTTCACCGCCGAAGAACTGGCGTTTCGCGACGAGGTTCGCGCCTTTATCAGCGAGAATTATCCTGCGCACCTCGCCGATTTCGGCATGCGGGAAGACATGTCGCCGGAAGATATGGTCGCGTGGCACAAGATCCTGGGTAAAAAGGGCTGGTCGGTCCCGGCCTGGCCGAAAGAGTATGGCGGAACCGGCTGGACCCCCACTCAGCGCTATATCTGGTCGGAAGAAAATGCCCGGATCAATTCCTTCATGCCGCTGCCGTTTGGCGTGTCGATGGTCGGCCCGGTTATCTACACCTTCGGAAACCAGGCCCAGAAGGATCAGCATCTCCCCGGCATCCGCAGCGGCGAGGTGTGGTGGTGCCAGGGATACAGTGAGCCGGGCGCGGGATCCGATCTGGCCTCTCTCAAGACAACCGCCGTGCGCGACGGTGACCATTACATCATCAACGGCCAGAAGACCTGGACCACGCTTGCGCAATATGCCGATTGGGGGTTCTTCCTCTGCCGCACCGATCCGGGCGCCGCGAAACCGCAGGAGGGGATCAGCTTCATCCTGATCGACATGAAATCACCGGGTGTTGAAGTCCGCCCGATCAAGCTCATCGATGGCGGGCATGAGGTCAACGAAACCTGGCTCACCGATGTGCGTGTTCCGGTCGAGAACCTGGTCGGTGAAGAGAACAAGGGGTGGACCTATGCGAAGTTCCTGCTGGCCCATGAGCGTAGCGGAATTGCCGGGGTTGCCCGCTCCAAGCGGGGCGTCGAGAAGCTTCGCGAAATCGCCGGAATGGAACTGCTCGATGGCAAGCCGTTGATCGATGATTTCGATTTCGCCCGCAAGGTCAGCCAGCTTGAAATCGATCTGGCGGCGCTTGAGATTACCGAGCTGCGCACCCTAGCTGGCGAACAGGCCGGCAAGGGGCCGGGGCCTGAAAGCTCGATCCTCAAGATCAAGGGAACCGAGATTCAGCAGCGGCTCACCGAACTTACGCTTGAGGCGGTCGGCAATTATGGCACGCCGCAATACGGCAACATCGCCGAGAACGGATCGAACCAATACCCGATTGGCCCGGAATACGCACGGCACGCTGCCTCGACCTATCTCAACATGCGCAAAACTTCGATTTATGGCGGATCGAATGAAATCCAGCGCAACATCATCACGAAAATGATCCTCGGCCTGTAAGGCCACCGGATATCCTGGAGAGTATTTGTGGATTTCAATTTCACCGAAGAACAAGCGATGGTGCGCGACGGCCTGTCGCGGCTCGTGCGCGAACAGTATGACTGGGAAACGCGCCGCCGCGTGGTTGAGGGCGAACCGGGCTGGCGCCCGGAAATCTGGGCGCAGCTGGCCGAACTGGGGCTGCTGGGAATGCCGTTTTCCGAAGCGGATGGCGGCTTTGGCGGGGGCGCCATAGAGGCGATGATCGCCATGGAAGAATTCGGCAAGGGGCTGGTGGTTGAGCCGTTTGTGCCCACGGTTGTGTGTGCGGGCGGCTTCCTCAAGCACGCAGGCACCGCAGCACAGAAGGCGGAGCATATCGGCGGCATTGTCGATGGCAGCCGCGTCTATGCCTTCGCCTATGCCGAGCCGCGCGGCCGGTATGACTATGCGGATATTCAAACCACCGCGAAGAAGGATGGCAGCGGCTATGTCCTGAACGGCCACAAGGCCGTTGTAGTCGGTGCGCCGTGGGCAACGCATTTGATCGTGACTGCCCGGACTTCGGGCGAACAGCGGGACAGGAATGGCGTGTCTGTGTTCGTGGTCGAAAAGGCTGCCGATGGCCTGATTACGCGCGATTATCCAACCATTGATGGCCGCCGCGCGTCAGAGGTTTACCTGGAAAATGTAAGCGTCCCGGCAGATGCGCTGATCGGTGAAGAGGGGGGCGGCCTTCCCCTGATCGAGCGGGTAGCGGATGAAGCGATTGCGGCGCTTTGCGCCGAGGCTTGCGGAGCGATGAAGGTCGCGCACCAGATGACGGTTGAATATTCGCGCCAGCGCAAGCAGTTCGGTGTGCCGATCGGATCGTTTCAGGTGCTGCAACACCGCATGGTCGACATGTTCACGGAGTATGAGCAATCGGTTTCGCTGACCTATCTCGCGACGCTCAAGCTCGATGCCCCTGAAAAGGAGCGCAAGCGTGCGGTTTCGTCAGCCAAGGTCCGCATCGGCCAGGCCGCCCGTTTCATCGGCCAGGAAGCGATCCAGATTCACGGCGGCATGGGCATGACCGATGAACTGGCGATTGGTGGCTATTTCAAGCGGTTGACGATCTTCAATTCGGAATTCGGTGATATCGATCACCACATGAGGCGGCATATAGCGCTTGCGTGAAATGCGGTTTTGACGGGAATATGGGGGCCGTTGCCGATCGTGCGGCCTCCATATTCGCTTTCAGCATGCGCGCTGCCGAAAACAGATACTATGCCTCCAGTGCGGCGCGATAGGTGGCCATATCGAAGTAGTCGCGCCACACCTTGATCTTGCCACCCTCAAGCTCGAACACTCCGCAGCAAGGTAGATTGACCGCCTTGCCATTGGCGATGATGCGATCCAGCCGTTCGGCGAAGACAATATCCCCGCTCGCGGCAATGGTGAGAATGTCCCATTCGGTCTCTGTCCAACCGGCAAGGAAGGCACGAATGAACTGGCGCAACGCATCGCGGCCCTGAACGGGACCGATCGGCATGTTGTGATAGATACCATCATCGGCAAAAAAGCTGACCAGTTCGTCTGCATCCAGCCGCGACCATGCCGCGATGAACTTGCTGATGATTGCTACATTGTCATTGCGGTCCACCACTTCCTCCTGACGCTAGAACATGGCCTCGACCTGAAACCACGCCTTTTCCGTATCTGTCGCAAAATCCCGGGCATCATAGCTGGAAAACTTTGCCAGCAGAGTTATGCGCCTGGTCAGCGCAAAGGCAACCAGTGCATTCCATTCCGTGCCATAATCAAGGCCTGCCCGGGTTGATGCGAAGTCATGATAGGCAATTCGCAGCGTCATCCCCTTCAGCGCCGAATTATCGCTGAATTTGTAGGCCGCATCTGCATAGAGGTCGCGCAGTCCGTTGGGCGGCGTCGAAAGGAATTTGTCGCTCCAGCCATTGAAGGCGTGCAGTGTCGCCAGCGGCGTTTGCAAAGCCGCGCTGCCATTGCCCTGGAGCCGTTCCAGCCCGGCATTGACCGTCAAGCCGGAAACGGAAAAGCCCGGTTGCAGCGAAAGATAATCGAGCCCGAATTCGCCGGGATTGGCCGCATGGTCGGTCTGATGCGCATATTCGGCAACGTAGAGCAGCTTTGCATCTTGGTTGATCGACTGCGTGCCGGCCAATCTTACCCCGAAGGTTTTGGAACTGCCCCCCGGATTGGCCGGGATGTCGAGCCAATAGCCAAAGGCCGATAGCTTGCCGATCGGTTTGATATCATAGGCGGCTCGGACGCCGTGAATATCGGTGTTGCGCCAGATACCCTGGGGCGAATCGGGGCCGAAAACCCGGTTCACCCGCCAGGCGTAAAGATAGTCGACCGACAGCCCCTTGTGCGGTTTGAGCGAAAGCTGCGCGGCATCGAGCGTTTGATCATTCTGGCGCCAGCCGACCGATCCGATCCAGCGCTGGTTGTCAAGATTGATCGCTTGCCTCCCGCCGGTCGCTTCGACAGCATCAAGCGGACGCCAACGGACAAAGGCCTGGTTGAGCAGGATATCTGCGGGATCTGCCACTATCGGAAAGTCCGTGCGGCCATTGACGGTATCATTGAAATCTCTTGGTCCGATACGGGTGATGGCCTCACCTTCAATCTGCGCGCTAAGGCCGTGCCATTCGCCAAGCTTGACGCCCGCCTTTACGCGCAGCGTCGAGGCTGTCGCATCCTCAGGCAGCCCGTCCTGGTCAACCAGTTCCAGCCGGTACCGGATATCGGCATAGGGCACGGCGGAGACATTCCCATCGGTTTCCGCCAGAGCGGCTGAGGGGAAGAGCAGTGCAGCAAGCAGGGCCGCAGACAAGGGGTTCAGTTGATTCATGTTGTTTGAATACGGGAATTATTCGATCAGTAATTGATTTCCATCAAAGATGATCGAATGAAGGGCAATAGTGTCTGGTGCGCAAGGAAGGATGCGGGCCGGGAATAATTCCACCGCCTAGCTTCAAGGCCGAACCGAGAGCAATCGAGTGTTTGGCTTGAAATTTATTTACAATGCGCTATATACAAATTGCTTACGTCGCCTGCGACGGAATTTGTTCACCGCTACGGCGGTTCCCCATTTCCTTTCATGCTGCCTGGCTCTGCTGCGGGATACGCCCGTAAGCAGATCGATTTTTTGCACGCTAGGATTTGGTTTGGCGAAAGAAGCACTCATTGCAATGGAAGGCGAGATCGACGAGGTCCTGCCGGATGGACGCTTTGGCGTTACACTCGACAATGAGCATCGCATCATCGCCTATACGGCAGGAAAAATGCGCCGTTACCGGATCCGCTCGGTCGTTGGAGACCGCGTGCACGTTGAAATGACGCCTTATGATCTGACCAAAGGCCGGATCGTATTCCGCGAGCGGACGCCGGGGCAAGGTCCCGGTGCAAACCGCAAGCGCGGGTTCAGGCGTTGACACGATTTAGACAATGGCAACCAAAGCGTTGCCGACAAGGACACGATGAATATCAATTATCCCGGCGCCACTACGCGCCGAACGACTTTCCCCGGCTTCGGCGCGGGGACCAATAGAGACCCGGCCGCCCATCTGGCGCGCCAATCATTCCTTCCGACTCTCGAATTGCGGCGACTGGTCGCGGCGATGGTCGACTGAAAATGAACCGGACAAGCAGCCATGCCGCAGCGTTTCTGCAAGGGCGGGGAACTGATCTGGACCTTAATCCGGAATGTGCCGCCCATCGAAAAGCGTTGATCTCTGCAGGTAAAGCCTGCAATGACGCAAATTGCCGGATGCATCTTGACATGGCATCGGACATTGCCGGGCGGATTTACGCGTTCCAGAAGTATTCTGGTGCTACCGCAGCAAGTGTATTGTGTGCACCACAAAACGCCGCAACCGCCAATGCCTGAACTTCCAGGTCAAGCTGACTAAGGCAAAGCAAATTGCTCTCGTTGGATTACGACGGGTATCGACGAATTGGTTACGGGCAGGGGCCAGCAATGGCTCCCGTCTGCGAGGCGACGAGTTCCTTTCAATTGACGACTAGACGCATAACTTCGGCCCGCAATTTCGCGGCTGAAACACTCCGTTTCTTGAAAGGAAACGTACATGACTACTGGTACCGTAAAATTCTTTAACGAAGACAAGGGCTATGGATTCATCCAGCCCGATGACGGCTCGGCTGACAGCTTCGTTCACATTTCTGCCGTTCAGGCTGCGGGAATGACCACGCTGAACAAGGATCAGCGGCTGAACTATGAAATCGAAACAGGCCGCAACGGCAAAGCCAGCGCAGTGAATCTCAGCAGCGCTGACTAAGGTGGAAGTCCCCGGCTGCCTTCACCAAGGGAGCCGGGGCCTACCCCATCGCCATTTCTCCTGCGGAGCCAAGCCAATGGCGCTGACCTATGATTTTCTGATCGCCCGTGCCGAAGAAGCCGCGACACATGCCGACAAGGCCACGCTGGACAATGTCCGCCGCATGGCCCTGCGTTCGGAAGCTGCGTGGCGTGACATGGCTGGCCGCGCGCTCAGCGTCGAGCGGGCACGAACACGTGCACGCCTCGAACGAGTGATCGCGAGCTCAAATGATCTGGACGGCCAAGGCCAGGTCAAAGTCCACGATATCTAACCCGCGCGATCCATCTGATTTCACGGCTATGCCGGACAGGCCATCGCCTGTTCGCTTACCTTCAGACTTTCCACCAAACAGATCAAACTGCGCTGTCCCGGCGCTTTTTGCGCAATTTGCGAGTGGTGCCCGATGCGCCACCGGGGCATTGCTGCATGGGCTTGGCTTGATCCGATTCGTCAGGGCAAGGCCGGCAAGGAGGAACCGTGCCAACAGCGATACTCGATCAGATCAATCGGGAACTGGACCGTGCCGTTGCCGCGCTTGCGCAGGCCTGCACGCGAGACGGCCGGATAGATGACCGGGCCGCCGATGCGCATCAGCTCGCCTGTTACGAGATTGCAATTGCCCATGCCGATATGCTGGCAGCGCAAACCTGCATTGCGGCGCTCAAAGCGATGCCCGCGCTCGACCGCGGACTGGCGCTGGCCTTCGTGGCAGAAGCAAGCATCGCCGCGCTTGGGCGGCTGGAGGAAATACAGGCGGGGCTGGGGCTCGATACTTCGGAACTGCTCGAACTGCGCGCCAGCGATGCGCTGGCCGAATTGCGACTGGCATATGCCACGCCCGATGCGCTGGCGGGGCTTGGCCGCCAAGTAGCCGAAAGCGACGCCGAACTGGGCCACGTCGATCTCGATGAAATGGCCACCATGGCGAGCGAGGCCTTTTCCCGCTTTGCCGCCGATGTGGTCGCGCCGATGGCTGCGGAAATCCACCGCAAGGACCTGACCGTTCCCGAAAGCCTGCTGCGGCCGATGCGCGAGATGGGTGTGTTCGGCCTGTCGATCCCTGAGCGATATGGCGGCAGCGCAGGCGAGCGCGAAAATACCGCCATGATGATCGCGGTAACCGAGGCGCTTTCGGAGGCGTCGCTGGCAGCAGCAGGAAGCCTGATCACCCGCCCCGAAATTCTCGCAAGGGCGCTGCTGACGGGGGGCACAGAGGCACAGAAACAATACTGGCTGCCGCGCATTGCGGCGGGTGACCCGCTGTGCGCGATTTCGATTACCGAGCCCGATTTCGGTTCTGACGTGGCGGCGCTGTCGCTGCGCGGAACGCCGGCGGAGGGCGGCTGGCTGCTCAACGGCGCCAAGAGCTGGTGCACCTTTGCCGGAAAGGCGGGATTGCTGATGGTGGTGGCTCGCACCGATCCCGATCGCTCGCTTGGCCACCGTGGCCTGAGCGTGCTGCTGGTCGAAAAACCCAGCTTCGAGGGGCATGAGTTCACGGTCGAGCAACCGGGCGGAGGAAGGCTGACCGGCAAGGCGATTCCCACGATCGGCTATCGCGGGATGCACAGTTTCGATCTTTCCTTCCAGGATTTCTTCGTGCCCGATGCCAATGTGATTGGCGAGGAAGGCGGGCTGGGCAGGGGTTTCTACCTCACCATGGCAGGGATGACCGGCGGCCGCATCCAGACTGCCGGGCGCGCACTGGGCCTGATGCGTGCCAGCCTGAAGGCTGCGATCGCCTATGCGCGGGACCGCAAGGTGTTTGGCGCAGCCTTGGCCGAATACCAGCTTACGCAGGTAAAAATCGCCCGCATGGCCGCGCGCTTCGTGGCTTGCAGGCACCTGGCCTTTGCAGTTGGCAAGCGGCTCGACGAGGGGGGTGGCGGCGCGGAGGCAAGCGTGGCGAAGCTGATCGCCTGCCGTTCAGCCGAAACCGTCTCGCGCGAGGCGCTGCAGATCCACGGCGGCATGGGCTATGCCGAGGAATCCCCGGTCAGCCGCTATTGGATCGATGCGCGCGTGCTTTCGATCTTCGAAGGGGCGGAGGAAACGCTGGCGCTGAAGGTGATCGCGCGCGGATTGCTTGAGGATTGGGTCAAGATGGACCCGGCTGGCTAGATCGCCGTTCACTCGGCTGGATCAAGAACGTGCTGTCAAAATTCGGCCTTGCGGATTTCACCCAGGGCACACATTCCTTGCTAGGATGACCCTTGCAAGGATGGTTTTGAACACGGTGCGCATGCATGTTTGATGATTTCACTTTCGCTGAAATCCCGCCTGGCGATGAGGATATGCGCCAGCAGGCGCGCAGACTGGCGCGCGAGGTGACCGCAGACATGACAATGGCGCAGCGTGCGCGTTCATGGTCCGGCTTCGATGCCGGGTTCAGCCGCAAGCTGGGGCAATCGGGCTTGCTTGGCCTCACCTTGCCGCAGCAATATGGCGGCGGTGGGCGCGGCCCGTTCGCGCGCTTCGTGGTGGTGGAAGAACTGCTTTCGGCCGGGGCGCCGGTGGCGGCGCACTGGATCGCCGACCGCCAGAGCGCGCCGCTGATCCTCAATTACGGCACAGAGGCGCAGCGCGAACTCTATCTTCCGCGCATCTGCCGCGGAGAGGCATTGTTCTGCATCGGCATGAGCGAGCCGGGATCGGGCTCTGACCTGGCATCGGTGCGCACCCGGGCGGAGCGCACCGATAGTGGCTGGCGGCTCAACGGCCAGAAGATCTGGACCTCCAATTCGATGCATTCGGATTACATGATCGCGCTTGTGCGGACATCGGGCGGGCCGGATGACCGGCACAAGGGGCTCTCGCAATTGATCGTCGATCTCAAGACACCCGGAATAAGCGTGAGGCCGATCGAGGATCTGGCGGGCGATGCCCATTTCGCCGAAGTGTTCTTCGACAATGTCGACCTGCCTGCCGAGGCGCTGATCGGCGAGGAGGGGCAGGGCTGGCAGCAGGTCACCGCCGAGCTGGCGTTTGAGCGCAGCGGACCGGAGCGGATCTATTCCAGCGTGGTGTTGCTCGACGGCTGGCTGGCGCATCTTCGCGCGGTTGGGCGCCGCGATGATGCGACCCTTGCGCTCACAGGCAGTTTCATCGCGCGCATGGCAGCCTTGCGGGCGATGTCGATCGCTTGCACCGCGCGGCTTGCGGCGGGGGAAAGCCCGGTGGTCGAAGCTTCGCTGGTCAAGGATCTTGGCACCGGCTTCGAGCAGGACCTGCCGCTGGCGATCGCGGATGATCTTGCAGCGCATCCCGATGAAGCGGTCGACCCTGATCTGCGGCTGGCGCTCGACTACATCACCCTTGTCGCACCCAGCTTTTCGCTGCGCGGCGGCACGCGGGAGATATTGCGCGCCATTATCGCGCGCGGATTGGGGCTGCGCTGATGGACCGGAACGAACTTCTCGAACCGTTCGAGCGCATGCTCGCCAAGCTATTTCCGGCCCAGCGCGTGCGCGAGATTGACCGGGGTGCGCGGTGGGTTGCCGAACTGGCAGAGATCGAAGCCTCGGGCTTTCTTGACCTGTTGGCAGGCGAGGATGCGGGCGGCGCGGGATTGGCATTTGACGCCGCGATCCCGCTGTTCATGGCGCTGGGCGGAAGGCTAGCCCCGCTCGAGATTGGTAGCGCGATGATCGCGCGCGCCGGGCGCGGCGAGGCAGAAGCGCGATATGCAGAGGCAATCCTGCGCGCCGCAGCAATCGCCGGGGCCGCGAACCATTTGCTCGAGATGACGACGGCCTATGCCAATGAGCGGGTCCAGTTCGGCAAACCGATCGGGCGCCAGCAGGCGCTGCAACAACAGCTTGCGGTGATGGCCCAGGATTGCATCGCCGCCAGGCTTGCCGTGGAGCTGGCCGGCAGAGGCGGCGAATGGCCGGATGCCTTGCGCGCGGCGCTGGCAAAGTCGGCGGCTTCAGCTGCGGCACCGCGCATCGCCAATATCGCGCACGCTGTGCATGGCGCGATCGGGATCAGCGCGGAATACGATCTGCAGCTCTATACCCGGCGGCTGCACCGCTGGCGGGTGGAGCGCGGATCGGAGGGCCTGCACAATCGCATGATCGGCGCGGCTCTGCTCGAAAGCGATGCCAGTTCGGTCGATTGGCTGCGCGGGGAAGTGTTTGGCGAAACCTGACCTTGGGGCCTGGTCAGTTGCAGGCGCCTTTGAACAGCGGCGGCAAGCCCGCCTTGCACGAAACGCGCAGCGCCAGCCTTCCGGCCAGCGCTACGACAACGCCGGTCACGCTCTGGTTGCGCGAGAACACCTCCATTGCGAAGGCGGTTTCCTTGCGGGTGAATTCGGCCAGGCGTGCCATTTCAATCCGGCCTTCTGCCTTCGGGCAATTCACGCCCGGCAATGGCTGCCTGCTCGTAAGCCGCGCTGCGCTCTGCCTTGGCGATATGCGCCTCGATCACTCAGGGAAGCTCGACTGCAGTGGTCGCCAAAAAGCCGATTGCAACGGCAATGAGGGCGTCGCGCTGGCTTTTCATGTGCGGCTCCTTTGGCAAGAGGGTTCACTTGGAAATTCGCGCCAAATCCATGAGAAGTTACATGCCCTTGACGCGACGCGGGGTTGCAAATCCGGCGAAACGCGATTGCTTGCGGCGGAACAACATCGGTTTCGCCGCTTGAAAGAGTGTGCATGCCCTGCCACGCCAGCCTGCATGATTCGGGATCGTTTCCTTACCACCACTGCGATTCACAATTTCCGCGATTATGGCGGCTATGCAGTTGCGGGCGGAGGCCATGTGAAGACCGGCCAGCTGTTCCGTTCCGGCCATCATGCCGATGCAGACGAAGGCGATCTCGCCACGGTCGCCGGGCTTGACCTGCAGCATGTGATAGACCTTCGCGGCGATAGCGAGCGGGCGCAGAAAACCTGCCGCCGCCCAGCCGGTTTCGCGGCTGAAGTGCTTTACTTCGAAGGCGAAACCGCGGGTCTTGCGCCGCATCTCCAGGCTGCCGCGGGAAGCGTCGATGCCGCCAGCGCGCACCGCGCGATGGTCGAGCTGTATGGTGCCCTGCCCGAGCGAAAAGGGCTCAACGATATCCTCAGGCGTTATTTTGCCACCTTGGCGCAATCCCGGGGCACAAGCCTGGTACATTGCGCAGCCGGGAAGGACCGTACCGGCATTGCGGTCGATCTGCTCCACCACGTGCTCGGCGTCCATCCTGATGATGCGATGGCAGATTACCTGCTCACCAACAGTTCCCCTCGCAATGAGCAGCGCATCGCGCACGGGATGGAATTGATGGGCGAGAAATATGGCGGCATCGATGAAGCCACGGTGCGGGTGCTGATGGGGGTCGATCCGGCATACCTCGAAGCTACGCGCAGTTCCCTGAAACGGCAGTTCGGTTCGACCGACGCCTATCTTGAGCAGGTTCTGGGCGTCGACGCGTCGAAACGAGAGGCGTTGAAAGCTGAACTTGTGGATGTGTAACGCTTTCCTTGCCGGGGCGAATTGAAGCACGGGGAACGACCGCCTAAGTCACTCGCCGGCACCAACAGGATTTCACTATGGCAACCCATCGTACCAAGATGCTCATCATCGGCTCAGGCCCGGCTGGCTATTCCGCCGCGATCTATGGCGCGCGCGCCATGCTCGAGCCGATCGTGGTGCAGGGCATCCAGCCGGGCGGCCAGCTGACCATTACCACCGATGTCGAGAATTACCCCGGTTTTGCCGATGTGATCCAGGGCCCGTGGCTGATGGAGCAGATGCAGAAGCAGGCGGAACATGTAGGCACGCGGATGATGTGGGATACCATCGTCGAGGTTGATGTGGCGGGCGGTTCGCCCTTCCGCGCAGTGGGCGACAGTGGTGACGAATACATCGCTGACAGCCTAGTGATCGCCACCGGCGCGCAGGCCAAATGGCTGGGCGTGCCGGGCGAACAGGAACTGGGCGGCAAGGGCGTGTCAGCCTGCGCCACCTGCGACGGGTTTTTCTTCCGCGGCAAGAAAGTGGCGGTCATCGGCGGCGGCAACACCGCGGTCGAAGAAGCGCTCTATCTCACCAACCATTCCGACGATGTTACCCTGATCCACCGCCGTGACGAATTGCGCGCCGAGAAGATCCTGCAAGAGCGGTTGTTCAAGTCTGACAAGATCAGCACGCTGTGGAACAAGGCGGTAACCCGTTTCGAAGCGGGCGAGGACGGCGCATTGTCACACATTGTGCTGAAGGACACCCAGACCGGCGAGGAATCGACCCTTGCGGTTGACGGTGCCTTCGTTGCGATCGGCCATTCACCGGCAACCGAGCTGTTCAAGGGCAAGCTCCCCATGGACGCGAACGGCTATCTGCTGACCGAACCCGGCTCACCCATGACCGAGATTCCCGGCGTATTCGCCGCAGGCGACGTGACCGACCACACCTATCGCCAGGCGGTGACTGCTGCGGGCATGGGCTGCATGGCCGCGCTTGATGCGGAGCGTTTTATCGCCACGCTTGATTTTGCCGCGAAGGAAGCTGCCGAAGCCGCGGAATAGGCGGCTCCGGCAATCTTCCGGGTCAGAAGTGGATGTCGAAAACGCTCACGGAAGCGTGAAAGACCAGTGCGATCAGCACCAGGCTTGACAGCGCGAACAGCACGAAACGCACCAGCACCACATTTGCGGTTACCTGGATCAGCGAGTGGATCACCCGCAAGCCGACATAAATCCACGCCAGCAGCGCGTTCATTCCGTCGCCCTGGCCGATGATCGCCAGCACTATCGCCACCGCGTAGAACACCGTCGGTTGTTCGTGCAGGTGATTGTAATTGTCTGCCTTCCAGTTGACCCGATCGGGCAATTTCGTGCGCAGGACAGCACCGGTCGTGCCAACCAGTTTTGATGGCGGGCCGATATCCTGTGACTTGGACATTGCCGGAATGCGGGTGGCGTACATCCACAACCACATCACCATGGTCCATGCCGCAAGTGCGACGACGGCTTGCAGGATAGCCATTCCGATCATGCGACAACTCCGGGATCGGCCAGCAGGGTCACCGACAGCGCACGAACCGCCAGCGCAAGCAGAGCCAGCGTCGAGAGAATGAACAGCATGAAACGGACCGCAACCACATTGACCAGGGCCTGCCAGAGCGAATGAATGATCCGCAGCCCGACATAGGCCCAGGCCAGCAGCACGTCGATCGCGCCAGCACCCATGATCGCGAGGATGATGACCGTGGGATAGAAGATGGTGGGCTGTTCCATCAGGTGTGTATAGTTATGTGACTTCCAGTTCACCTTGTCGGGGATCGCACCTTCGAGATCCTGCCCACGGCCCCCGGGCTTGCTGTTCTTGAGGTCCATTCCAGACTTGGCCATCGCCGGAAAACGTGTCCCGGCGGTCCACATCAGCATGGCCAGTGACCACAGAACGAGCACTACAGCCGGGGCGAGTATTTGAGCTTGCATGGGTTTCCCTCCTCCTGGATGCGAAACTGCGCAGGCGGCGTTCAATTGTCAAACGCAACCTATCACCGGCCCGAGATGGTTTGCGCAAATGCTGGCGGATCGACATTGCCGCCGGTGAGCATGATGACCGTGTTTTCGTCTAGTGGTACCTTGCCCGCTACCGCTGCCGCCAGCGCCGCCGCGCCGCCCGGTTCGACCACCAGGCGCAGCTGTTCGAAGGCCAGGCGCTGTGCCGCGCGCACTTCCTCGTCCGTCACGGCAACGCCTGGCTCGCTGCGCCCCAGCAGGAGGTCGAGGTTGATCTGTTTGGTCGCCAGCGGCTGCAAGGCATCGCAAATCGTCCGCGGCGGGTTTGGCCCCTGGCGCACGATTTTTCCGGCACGCAGGCTCTGGCCGATCTGGTCCCATCCGGCCGGTTCCACTGGCACGATGGCGCTGTCCGGGCAGGCGAGGGCGAGCCCCGCCACAAGTCCGCCGCCGCCGCAGGGCGCAACGATCCTGCTGGGTTCGCGGCCCAATTGTTCAGCGATTTCGATCCCGGCACTGCCTTGACCTTCGATCACCCAGGGATCGCCAAAGGCGTGCACCAATACTGCCCCGGTTTCTTCGCAGATCCGGCCCGCGATTTCGTCGCGATCTTCGACCGGGCGCTGATAGATCACCACTTCGGCCCCAAGCGCGCGGGTAGCATCAAGCTTCACCTGCGGCGCGTCATGCGGCATCACGATAGTGGCGGCGATGCCCAGCCGCCGGGCTGCCCAGGCCACGCCCTGCGCATGGTTGCCGCTGGAAACCGCAACTACGCCTGCCGCGCGCTCCTGCTCTGAAAGTGCGGTCAGCCGGTGCCAGCCGCCGCGAATCTTGAACGCGCCGATCGGTTGCAGGTTTTCCGCCTTCACCCAGCAGCGTGAGCCTGGGATTTCGACCGGCAATAGCGGAGTGGCCGGCAGGATCGCGGCCACCTTGGCGGCAGCTTCGATAACGCCCTCGCGGGTGGGCATATGAAAAGTCATGCTCATGCACGAAGGCCTACAAGATGGAACACATGGAACACAGTCCTGACATTGGAATCACTCCCGGTTTTTTCGAAGCTGCAAGGATGGCGTCATAGGCCGAACATATTGCCTTACCGAGTGGGTAGGAAAGCGCCGGATCGATTTACGCACCCTGCACATTGCCCTAGAGAGCCCCGCAAGATTCGAATTCGAAAGGTAGCCTTCATGTCCACAGTACTCGTCATCGGTGCCGGCGGTGTCAGCTCGGTCTGCGTCCACAAAATGGCGATGAACAAGGAGATATTCTCCGACATCCACCTCGCCAGCCGCACGAAGCGCAAATGCGATGCGATTGCCGAGAGCGTGAAGGCGCGCACCGGCGAGGCCGTGGCGACTTACGAGGTCGATGCCGAGGAAGTGCCGGCGATGGTCAAGCTGATCCGCCAGATCCAGCCCAGCCTGGTGGTCAATCTGGCGCTGCCTTACCAGGACCTGCCGATCATGGACGCCTGCCTGGAAGCGGGGGTCAACTATCTCGATACCGCGAATTACGAGCCCAAGGACGAGGCGAAGTTCGAATACAAGTGGCAGTGGGCCTATCATGACCGGTTCAAGCAGGCCGGGCTTATGGCGCTGCTGGGTTCGGGCTTCGATCCGGGCGTGACCAGCGTGTTCACCATGTGGCTCAAGAAGCACAAGCTCAAGACCATCCGCACGCTCGACATCCTCGATTGCAACGGCGGCGATCACGGCCAGCATTTTGCCACCAACTTCAACCCGGAAATCAACATCCGCGAAGTGACCGCGCCCGCGCGCCACTGGGAAGGTGGCGAATGGGTCGAAACCCCGGCGATGCAGGTCAAGACCGAGTTCGATTTCGAAGCGGTGGGGCCGAAAAACGCCTATCTGATGTATCACGAGGAGCTGGAAAGCCTCGCCAAATTTGTGCCCGAACTGGAGCGCGCGCGCTTCTGGATGACCTTTGGCGATCAGTACATCACCCACCTCACCGTGCTGCAGAATGTCGGCATGACCAGTATCGAGCCGATCAAGTACAAGGGCGTGGAGATTATTCCGCTGCAATTCCTCGCCGCTGTCCTACCCAAGCCGGAAACGCTGGGCGAAACGACCAAGGGCAACACCAATATCGGCTGCATCGCGACCGGTGAAGCGCTGGACGGTTCGGGCGAAAAGACGTTCTACATCAAGAACATCTGCAGCCATGAGGCAGCTTACGAGGAAACCGGCAACCAGGCGGTCAGCTACACCACCGGCGTTCCCGCGATGATCGGCAGCGCGCTGATGGTGCAGGGCATCTGGAGCGGGGAAGGCGTGTTCAACATGGAGCAGATGGACCCCGATCCGTTCATGGACATGTTGAACAAGCATGGCCTGCCGTGGACGGTAGAGGAGCTGGACGGGCCGGTGGATTTCTGATGGAAACACGCGCCGGTGATCCGGGCCAACTCGTCATTGCGAGCGTAGCGAAGCAATCCAGCTTCGGGCCTCTCGCTTTATTGCAGCGTCAGAAGATGGATTGCCGCGTCGCCCCGAAGCAAGTTCGGGCCTCCTCGCAATGACGAACGAGAGCGAATGACTATGCAAACCAAAGCCGGCGATCCGGGTGCCTTCGCCCATTTCGACCTCAATCGGGTCAGCAGCCCCGCATTCGTGGTGGACGCGGCGAAGCTGCGCGCCAATTGCAAGGTGCTGGCCGATATTCGCGATGCGGCGGACATCAAGGTGCTCGCCGCGCTCAAGGCGTTTTCCATGTGGTCGACCGCGCATATCATCGGCGAATATCTGGACGGCGTGTGCACCAGCGGGCTGTGGGAGGCGCGGCTGGCAAGCGAGTTCTATGATGGCGAGATCGCGACCTATTCGGCCGCCTACAAGCCCGAGGAACTCGAGGAAATCTGCCGCCTGTCAGACCATGTGATCTTCAATTCGCCCGATCAGTTGCGCCGCGCCGCGCTGATCCTCGAAAATGCGCGGGCAGGGGGGCAGGATTTCGATGTAGGCCTGCGCATCAATCCGCTGGTGCCGACCGGTGAAGTTGCGAAATACGATCCTTCCTCGCCCGGATCGCGGCTGGGCTTCCCGCTCGACCAGCTGACCGAAGAGCATCTTGAGGGTGTGGACGGCATCCATTTCCACAATCTGTGCGAGCAGGATCTGGAGCCGCTCAAGCGCACCTGGGATGCGGTATTCGACGTGATCGAGCCGTATTTCGGCCAGCTCAAATGGATCAACATGGGCGGCGGGCACCATATCACCCGCGCCGATTACCAGCGCGAGGAACTGGTCGAATTCCTGCGCGACGTGAAGGCAGATACCGGCGCCGAGCTCTACCTGGAGCCGGGCGAGGCGGTAGCGCTCGATGCCGGCATCCTTGTCGGCACGCTGCTCGATACCGGCTGGAACGGTATGCCGGTGGGGATCACGGATATTTCGGCCACCTGCCACATGCCCGATGTGATCGAGGCGCCCTATCGTCCTGCCATGCTGGGTGAGCTGGAGGACGCGGAGATGCTCCCGATCCGCCTCGGCGGGCCGTCTTGCCTGGCGGGCGATGTCATCGGCGATTACCGGCTGCCGGTTCCCGCCGAACCGGGCGCGCGCTTTGCCTTTCTCGACCAGGCGCATTATTCGATGGTAAAAACCAATACTTTCAACGGCGTGCAGCTGCCATCGATCTATCTGTGGGACAGCGAAAGCGACGCGCTCGAGCTGGTGAAGCGCTTCGACTACGAGGATTTTCGGAACCGATTATCCTGACAGCGTTGGTTAGGAAAAGCCCGTCGAAAGATTCGCGTTTCCCAGGAGGAAATCCGCGATTTTCACTTGCGATTCGTCGCAGACGGCCTATATGCGCGCCTTCGCTGCCCCAAGGGGACTTCCTAACCGCAAGGCAGCTTGTCGTTTCATGGTTTCAACAAACCGTTTTGGGGGTCCCTTGAGTTGCACATCTATCCTGACGACGTTTTTGTAGATGCACGGGCTGTAGTCCGCGACCTCCGTCCGGACGAACCCGTCATCCTCAACCGCCCGCATGCTGCGGCGCGCGCTGCCCGCTTCTTTATCGAGAAGTTTCCGGGCAAGTCGCTCTATGCGGTGAAGGCGAATCCTTCGCCCGATCTGCTGCAGGTGCTGTGGGACGCGGGGATCACGCATTATGACGTTGCCTCGATTGCCGAGGTGCGGCTGGCGCGTGGCCTGCTGCCCGCAGCCGTCTTGTGCTTCATGCATCCGATCAAGACGCCCAGCGCGATCCGCGAAGCCTATTTCAAACACGGCGTGAAAACCTTCAGCCTCGATTCGGCTGAGGAGCTGCACAAGATCGTCGAGGCTTGCCGCAATCCTGAAACCGGTGAACCGGCCCGCGATCTGCGCCTTGCGGTGCGCCTGCGCGTGTCGAGCGAATATTCGGAGCTTTCGCTGGCGAGCAAGTTCGGCTGCGATCTGACCGAAGCACCTGCCTTGTTGCAGGAAGCGCGCCAGCATTGCGACTGGCTGGGCATCTGCTTCCATGTCGGAAGCCAGGCGATGAGCCCGTTTGCCTTTGTGCAGGCGATTGATCGCACCCGCGCCGCCATTGCCGAAGCTTCGGTGGTGATCGACATGATCGATGTGGGCGGGGGCTTCCCCAGCGCCTATCCGGGGCTCGAGCCGCCGCCGATGGAAGATTACTTCGCCATCATCGCCCGCCATTTCGAAGCGCTGCCGATCGCTTACAATGCCGAGCTGTGGTGCGAGCCGGGCCGCGCGCTGTGCGCCGAATATTCGAGCATGATCGTGAAGGTGGAAAAGCGCCGCGGGGAAGAGCTTTACATCAACGACGGCGCTTACGGCGCGCTCTACGATGCCGCGCATGTCGACTGGCGCTTCCCGGTGGCGGCGCTGGAAGACGATTTGCGCGATCCGGTGATGGACTTCGCCTTCTACGGCCCGACTTGCGACGATGCCGACTATATGCAGGGTCCATTCGCGCTGCCGGGCGATATCCAGGCGGGCGACTATATCGAGATCGGCATGCTGGGTGCCTATGGCGCAGCGATGAAAACCGGCTTCAACGGCTTCGGCAATGCCGAGCAGGTCGTCGTCACTGACGAGCCGATGATGAGCCTCTATCGCGGTGACCGCGTGCGTCCCGAAATCGATAATGTGGTGAATTTGCGCTAGGCGGACAAGAACCCCGGCAGAGTTGCCGGGGTTCTCGCTGGCGTATCCTGGCTGGCTTACTGCCCGAAGCGGTAAAGGATCTGCACTCCGCCGCCCAGATCGGGGCTGCCGTCGGCAAAACCGGTATAGCCATAACCCTGCAGGCGCAGTGCCTGACTGAGTTCGAAGGTCAGCGAACCGGTCAACTCGCTGATGTCGGGCGAAGTCGGGGTTGAGCCCTGACGCCAGTCATAATCGAGGCCCAGCATCACCTTGTCCATCGTGGCATAGATGCCCGCGCCGCCAAGCCACACGTCGCGCAGGTCGAACAGGTCGCTGCTGCCATTGAAGCGCCGCCCGCCATAGGCGCCCACGCTGACCGCGCCGAGGCTGTGGAGGATTTCACCCTGCGCGGTGAAATCGGTGCTTCCCGTGCCGAGGAACTTGGCCTCCGAAGCCGTGGGCAGCTTGACCTTGCCGACGGCGTCGAACCAGGTGCTGCTGCCGATGGGCATCGAATAGCCGGCAGTCAGCCACAGATCGCCAATGCCGCTGCGCGAAGTCACGGCGCCGCCGGGGCCGGTGTTCACCCCGCCATCGCCCGGAATGACGCCCGATGGCCCCTTCACATCAAGGTATGAAATCGAGGCCTTCAGGTAAAAATTGTCGGCCTGGTATTTCAACCCGACCGGGATCGCCAGGAAGTCAGTATCGATCGTGTCGCCATAGTCGCCCGAGGAATAATCGATCCCGGTATTGATCTGCACATATTCGTCCTGGGCCAGGGCCGGAGTGGTCAGCGAAGCCGCAGCTGCCAACGCGGCAGCAAATGCTACATGTTTGTGGTCCCTCATCGATATTTCCCTTTGCGCTATGTGGAGCGGGCCGCGCCCTGGCATGCACCATGCCGCGCGGCCCGCCTCGTCAATTCACCCGGCGAGTTACGGGCGGCCACCCTTTTCAGGCTTTTCGGGTTTCTCGGGCTTTTCGGGTTTCTCGGGCTTTTCCGGCTTTTCAGGCCGCTCGGCCTTTTCCGCACGGGCAACCCGCTCCGGCCGCTCATGGGTCACGACCGCGCGGCTGCCTTCCTCCTTGGTGATGGTGTGGAAATTGCCCGACGGCGTTTCCACCGTCTGCACGAAACCGGTGGTGACGGTTTCGATCACCGGTGCACCGTTCTCGTCGAGCACCGGTTCGCCGTTTTCGTCAAGCACCTCGCGTTCTTCAGTGATTTCCTCGCGCATGACGGTCGCACCGCTGGTTTCCTCGGGCGTTTCGGTCTCCGTGTCGGTCGTGCCATCATCCTGTGCGGCAAGGGGCGAAAGACCCACGAATGCGATCGACGCGGCTGAAATGGTTAGAAGTGATCTTTTCATGCTGTCCTCCAAAGGGCTGGCGCTACGGGCTTTGTATCACCTGCAAGCGGCATGGGAGGGAAATTGCACTTACCCCGCCTGAACGAGAAGAGTTAACGCGCCCGACTGAGGGGTTGATGCGACAAGGCGTCGCATTGGGGGCGGGGCCAACGTGGATATGGCCCCGGCTTGCGCGTGCCAGCGCATCTCGCGCCTTTCAGGACAGACTTACCGCCTTACTCAAACCCCACGAAGCGCACGGCTTCAGTAACCGGCTTGCGGTGGCTGATCACGGCGTTCGCCGGGAAGTCCGGGTCAGGCCAGCCCATCGCCACTGCCTTCATGATCACCTGATCGTCAGGGATCCCGGCGTGTTCGCGCACTACGGGTGATTGCATGATGCCCTGCGAGTTGATCACGCAGCCAAGCCCTCGGCTCCATGCGGCGTTGACCAGCGCAGTGGTGACGGCCCCGCAATCGAAGGCGGTATCGTCGCTGCCCGACAGTTCGCGGTCATAGGTCACGATCACGCACACCGGCGCATCGAATTGGCGGAAGCCGCGCAGCACCCAGTCCTGCCGCCGTTCCTTGTCGTCGCGCTCGATCCCCATCGCGCCGAACAGCTGCTTGGCCACTTCCACCTGGCGTTCGCGGTGAACCCCCGCGAAGGGTTCCCCGCGGCGGAATTCGCGGCTGTCAGGTTCGCCTGCCAGGATGCGTTCGGTGTTGCCCCGGCGGATGCGGTCGAGCGGCTCGCCGGTGATGACGTGGAAATGCCAGGGCTGGGTGTTCATCGAGGTGGGCGAGCGCATCGCCAGCTCCAGCACCTCCTCGATCAGCTCGCGCGGCACGGCACGATCAAGGTAGCCGCGAATGCTACGGCGCCCGCGCACGATCTCTTCATAGGTCTGCTCTGGTGTACCGCTCACGGAAATCTCCCCTGCCTGGTGCGGCGAGAGCTAGCGCAGGATTCAGGCATCGCAAAATACGCTACGGCAATGCAGATATTTCAGGCGGCTCGGCGCAGTTCCAGCTCCAGCCGGTCCCAGATTTCCACCAGCGCTTTGGCCAATTCGTCCATCATCGCTTCGCTATGCGCCGGGCCGGGGGTAAAGCGCAGCCGCTCTGTGCCGCGCGGCACGGTGGGGAAATTGATCGGCTGAACATAGGCACCGTATTCGGCGAGCAATATGTCGCTGATCTTCTTCGCGCGTACCGGATCGCCCACCATCAGCGGCACGATATGCGTCACGCTGTCCATCACCGGCAGGCCGGCGTCGCGGAATTTCTGCTTGAGCATGGCGGCATTGGCCTGCTGCGCGTCGCGTTCCTCGCTCGATTGCTTCAGGTGCTTGACCGCCGCCAGCACGCCAGCGGCAAGAACCGGCGAGAGCGAGGTGGTGAAGATGAAGCCGGGGGCATAGGAGCGGATGCAGTCAATGATCTTGCGGTCTGCCGCGATATAGCCGCCCATCACGCCGAATGCCTTGCCCAGCGTGCCTTCGATAATGTCGATCCGGTGCGCGGCCTCGTCACGCTCCGAAATCCCGCCGCCACGGTTGCCATACATGCCCACGGCGTGGACTTCGTCGATATAGGTGAGCGCGTTGTATTTCTCGGCCAGGTCGCAGATCGAATGGATCGGGGCGATATCGCCGTCCATCGAATAGACGCTTTCAAACGCGATCAGCTTGGGCGTTTCTGCATCTTCGGCGGCGAGCAGTTCCTCAAGATGTTCGATATCGTTATGGCGGAACACGCGCTTCTCGCAGCCCGAATTGCGGATCCCTGCGATCATGCTGGCGTGATTGAGCTCGTCGGAAAAGATCACGCATCCGGGCAGCAGCTTGCCCAGCGTCGAGAGCGTGGCGTCATTCGAAACGTAACCGCTGGTAAACAGCAGCGCGGCATCCTTGCCATGCAGATCGGCCAGCTCATTTTCCAGCTGGACATGGATATGCGTGTTGCCGCCGATATTGCGCGTGCCGCCCGAACCCGCGCCAACATCATGCAGCGCCGCTTCCATCGCCTCGATCACCTTGGGGTGCTGGCCCATCGCGAGGTAATCGTTCGAACACCACACGGTGATCGGCTTTGGCCCGTTGTGGCCGTGGAAGCAGCGCGCGTTGGGAAACGCGCCCTTGTTGCGCATGATATCGATGAAGACGCGGTAGCGCCCTTCCTCATGCAGGCGATCAATAGCCTTGTCGAAGATCTGGTCGTAATTCACGCCGTCGTCCGCTTCGCTGCTGCAGCCAGGGCTGCTGTCCAAACGTGGCGGATTTAGGGCTTTCGGTTGGGTTTTGCCACTGCGATCTTTGCGAACGACTCGCAGTTTGGCTGGCGGTTCGTGGCGCGCTATTTCGCGGCTGCGGGAAAAGCGGGCAGCGGGCCGGAATCGTCCTTGCGCCAGAACTCCGGCCTGACCGATTCGATGAAGCCCGCTATCTCGGCACGGATCGTAAGCCACAACTCGCGCTCGTCTTGCGCATTTGCTGGTATCGTCTCCAGCAGTTCGCCCAGCACCGCGTCAATCAGGCCGATATAGAGGTGCGGGCCGATCACCAGCGTATCCTGGTGATGGACGATGGTGGTGCCCTGTTCGATCTTGGCAATGGCCGGGTTTTCCGCCCATCTCAGTAGCAGGAAAACGGTTTCCGCGACCATCCGCCCCTCAAGCTCGGCCTGGTTGCCCAGCCCGTGATGGATGAATGAGGTGCGCGCATCGGGCATGTGCCGGTAATACCGCTCCAGCACGGGCGCGGTGATATCGCCCTTCTGCTCGGCCAGCCTGGCCATGCTCGTTTCGGCCAGCGCCATGCGGGTGGCCATTCAGAAATGCTCCAGCCGCTCGATCCCGTGACGGGCAAATTGCGGCGCCAGTGTTTCGAGGTCCGCCAGGGGGCCGGTCGTCACCGCCAGGTCGGGCACGGTGCGGGCGAAGGCCTGCCCCTCGGTCAATTGCACGATCCGCCGCGCAATTCCCGCCGCCCCGTCAATCAGCTGCACATCGGGGCCGAAAGCCTGCGCCAACTCCTCAGCCAGCAGCGGGAAATGGGTGCAGGCGAGCACCACTGTGTCGATCGATTCTCCATCCGGCATTGCGCGCAAGGCGTCTGCTGCAGCCTTGATCACCGCCATGTCCACCGGCAGGGCGCGCAGCTTGGCCTCCGCCGCTTCGACCAGGCCGGGTGCGGCGTGGCGCAGCAAGCGGTGGCCGTTGGCAAAATCCGCCTCGAGCCGGTCGACATAGGCCTGGCGCACGGTCGCCTCTGTGCCCAGCAGCCCGATCACCCCGCTACGCGACAGCGCCGCGGCAGGTTTGATTGCGGGCACCGTGCCAACCACCGGGATTTCCAGCACTTCGCGCACCATGCCCAGCGCGATCGTGCTGGCCGTGTTGCAGGCGATGCAGACAAGGCGCGGGCGATAGCGCTCGCTCAGCCGGCCCAGCAGGCCCGCGACGCGCGCCGCGATCTGCGCCTCCGACTTGTTGCCATAGGGAAGGCCCGCCAGGTCTGCGGCATAAATCACCGGGGCATCGGGCAGCAGTTTGCGAAGCTCGGCCAGCACGGTCAGCCCGCCAACGCCGGAATCGAACAGCAGGATGGGGGAGCTGGCATCAATCGTCATTCTTACTCCGTCCTGACCCTGAATTTGCCATAGCCCTGTTCTTTTCTTTTGCTGACAAACCATTAGAAGAAAGGACAACCCTTCGACAAGCTCGGGGTGAACCGTTAGGAATTTTGATGGGTACTGAAGTAATTCTGTCAGCATTGCTCGGCTATCTGCTCGGCTCGATCCCTTTCGGCCTGCTCCTGACCAAAGCCGCCGGATTGGGCGATGTGCGCAGCATCGGCAGCGGCAATATCGGCGCCACCAATGTGCTGCGCACCGGGAACAAGGGGCTGGCCGCTGCGACGTTGCTGCTCGATCTGGCCAAGGGTTTTGCCCCGGTGTGGATCGCGGGCGAGCTGTGGGGCGGACCGACGATGGCATTCGCCGCCGGAGCAGCGGTGATCGGCCACTGTTTCCCGGTGTGGCTCAATTTCAAGGGCGGCAAGGGCGTGGCCACCAATGCCGGGGTCAGCTTCGGGCTCGCCTGGCCGATCGGGCTCGCCTATGCGCTGGTGTGGCTCAGCGTGCTGGCGATCTTCCGCATTTCCTCGCTCGCGGGAATGAGCGCGGTGGTGGCCGCCGCGGCCGCCGCGCCGTTGTTCGGCTATCCCGACTATTTCCCGGTGCTCGCGGCAATCGCGGGCCTGATCATCTATCTCCACCGCGCCAATATTGCGCGGCTGATGAAGGGTGAGGAACCGCGCCTGGGCGGCAAGAAATGATACGAACGGCCCGCTGATGGAAAGCGCAGGGTCGCAACCGGTGCTTTCCCAGGAAGAAGCATTCGCACGCATCCGCTTGCTGCGGTCGCCCAATATCGGCCCGGTCAGCTTTCGCCAGCTGCTTGCCCGATTCGGCGATGCGAACACTGCGCTGGAGGCGCTGCCCGATCTGGGCAAGCGCGGCGGGCGGCAGTATCGCGCCGCGCCGGAGGAAACCATCGAGCGCGAAATCTCTGCCGTGCGCCGGGCGGGCGCGAAATATCTGTTCCACGATCAGCCCGATTACCCGGCGCTGCTGGCTCAGCTCGACAGCGCCCCACCCATAATCACCTATCGTGGAGACGCCACGCTTGCCGCGCGGCCATGTGTCGCGATGGTCGGCGCGCGCAATGCCTCGGCCGCAGCGATCAAGCTGGCGCGCGAATTTGCGAGCGCGCTGGCGCAGGCGGGCTTCTCCGTGGTTTCAGGGCTCGCGCGCGGGATCGACGGGGCGGCGCACCAAGGCGCATTGCCTGCAACCATTGGCGTGATCGCCAGCGGGATCGACATTGCCTATCCGCCGCAGCACCAGGATTTGCAGGATCGGATCGCGCGCGAGGCTCTGCTGCTGGCCGAACAGCCGCCCGGAACCGAGCCCAAGGGGAGCCACTTTCCCAGCCGCAACCGCATCATTGCCGGGATGGCGGCGGGCACGCTGGTGGTCGAGGCCGCGCCCAAATCGGGCTCCCTCATCACCGCGCGGCTGGCGGGCGAGGCGGGGCGGGAAGTGATGGCGATCCCCGGCAGCCCGCTCGACGCGCGCAGTCAGGGGTGCAACCAGCTGATCCGCGAAGGCGCGGTGCTGGTGCAATCGCCGGAAGACGTGATCGAGCTGCTGAGCGGCTTTGACGGGACGCCGCGCTCAAGCTTCCGAGAGGAGGCGCCAGCGTTTGATTATGATGTGGACGAGTTGGCAGAGGCAGAACCGGCCGACATCGCATCGCTGCTTACCACCGCGCCCATCGCGGTGGACGAGCTGATCCGCCAGGCGGGCGCCGGTGCGGCGGCGGTGCAGATGGCGCTGCTCGAACTGGAGATTGCGGGCATGCTGGCACGGCATGCGGGCGGGCGGGTGTCGCTTAGCACTGCCTGATCAACCCTCTTGACGAAGCGCGAATCCCGGCCCCACCTTCGCGCGTACGTACACGTATACGCGTAGGGGCCTCAGAAAACCGCAATGCAGCTAGTCATCGTCGAATCGCCAGCCAAGGCGAAAACCATCGAGAAATATCTGGGCGGGGACTTCAAGGTCCTGGCCAGCTATGGCCATGTCCGCGATCTGCCGCCCAAGGACGGCAGTGTGCGCCCGGACGAGGATTTCGCGATGGACTGGGAGCTCTATCGCGACAAGCAGAGCCGCTTCAAGGAAATCGCCGACGCCGCGAAGAACGCCACCCGGCTCATTCTCGCGACCGACCCTGACCGCGAGGGCGAGGCGATCAGCTGGCATGTGCGCGAGCTTTTGAAGAAGCGCAAGGCGCTGCCTGCGAAGGTTGACCGCGTAACCTTCAACGCGATCACCAAGAATGCCGTGACCGAAGCGATGAAGAGCCCGCGCGATCTCGACCAGCCGCTGATCGACGCCTATCTGGCGCGCCGCGCGCTCGATTACCTGTTCGGTTTCACGCTTTCGCCGGTGCTGTGGCGCAAACTGCCCGGCGCGAAAAGCGCGGGCCGCGTGCAATCGGTGGCGCTGCGCCTGATTGTCGACCGCGAGCGCGAGATCGAGGCCTTCCGCGCCGATGAATACTGGTCGGTGGTGGCGAAGCTCGAACAGGACGGGACCGAATTCGATGCGCGGCTTGTAAAGTTCGAAGGCAGGAAGCTGGAAAAGCTCAGCCTGGGCAACCAGGGCAGCGCCATGGCCGCCAGGGCCGCAGTCGAGGGCGCACGCTTCACGGTCGAGGATATCGAGACCAAGCCCTTGAAGCGCAATCCCTCGCCGCCGTTCACCACTTCGACCCTGCAGCAGGAGGCCGCGCGCAAGCTGGGCTTTTCCGCCAGCCACACCATGCGCTGCGCGCAGAACCTCTATGAAGCGGGCGCCATCACCTATATGCGCACCGACGGCGTGCAGATGGATGCGGGGGCGATCATGGCCCTGCGCGAGGCGATCGGCGAGCGCTATGACAACGCCTATCTGCCCGAAAAGCCGCGCTTCTATGCCACCAAGGCCAAGAACGCGCAGGAAGCCCATGAAGCGATCCGGCCAACCGATTTCCGCCGCGATGCTGCTGGTTCGGGCGATGAAGCCAAGCTCTACCAGCTGATCTTCAAGCGCGCGATGGCAAGCCAGATGGCTGCCGCCCAGCTTGAACGCACTACGGTGACGCTGCGCGACCCAACCGGCGCGCATGAATTGCGGGCGACCGGCCAGGTGGTGAAATTCCCCGGCTTCTTTGCGGTCTATCAGGAAGGGCTCGACGACAAGTCCGACGATGAGGAAGACGGCCTGCTGCCGGTGCTGCGCAAGGGCGACAGCCCGCTCAAGAAGGGCGTCGAGGCCAACCAGCACTTCACCCAGCCGCCGCCGCGCTTTTCAGAAGCCTCGCTGGTCAAGCGGCTGGAGGAGCTCGGCATCGGGCGCCCATCGACCTATGCCTCGACCATCCAGACTTTGCGCGACCGCGACTATGTGCGGATGGAGAAGAACCGTTTCTTCGCCGAGGAATCGGGCCGTTTGCTGACCGCCTTCCTCGAGCGCTTCTTCCCGACCTATGTCGCATATGACTTCACCGCCGGGATGGAGGACGAGCTCGATACGGTTTCCGACGGGCGCGAGGAATACAAGGATCTGCTTTCCAAGTTCTGGGCGGACTTCAAGCCCAAGGCTGACGAGGTGATGGAGAAGCTGCCATCGGAAGTGACCGAGGTGCTGGACGAATATCTGTCTGACTATCTGTTCCCGCCGGGCGAGGATGGCACCGATCCGCGCATGTGCCCCCTGTGCCGCGATGAAGGCCGCGAGGGCGGCCGGCTGGCGCTGCGCGGCGGCAAATTCGGCGCGTTTGTGGCCTGCAACAATTACCCCGAATGCAAATATACCCGCCGCTTTGCCCAGCCGGGCGGCGAGGGCGGAGCGGGCGAGGATGACGGCCTGATGGGCACACATCCTGAAACGGGTGAGGAGATCCACCGCAAGACCGGTCGCTTCGGCCCTTACGTGCAGATGGGGGACGGCAAGGAGGCCAAGCGCGCCTCGATCCCCAAGGACATCGACGATTTCGATCTCGGATGGGCGGTGAAGCTGCTCGATCTGCCGCGCATAGTCGGCACGCACCCCGAAACCGGCCAGGAAATCGAAGCCGCGATCGGGCGCTACGGCCCCTATCTTCGCCACGACGGCAAATACGGAAAGCTGCAATCGACACGCGACGTATTCGACGTGGGGATGAATGCAGCGGTCACCATCCTGGCCGAGGCAGCCAACCGCAAGAATGGCGGGGAAGGTCGGGCCAAGGCCGAACCGATCAAGACGTTCGGCGTGCACCCCACCAGCGGCGGCGAGATCAAGGTGATGCCGGGCCGCTATGGCCCCTATGTCACCGATGGCACGACCAACGCGACCCTGCCCAAGGACGTGAAGCCTGAAGACGTTACCGAAGCGCAGGCGATCGAGTTGATCAATGCCCGTGCAGCCAAGGGGCCGGCCAAGAAAAAGCGCAGGAAATCAACCGCGAAAAAGAAACCGGCAAGCGCAAAGTAACCATTATGCGTCGGGGCGTGTTCACTGCGGCTTGTTCGTAAATCATCAAGGATTGCGCGTTACTGGTTAACCCTCATCAAGGGTTTGCGAGCGTGATCGAGATCGAAGTCCAGAACGAGACCCACCAGACGCAATCACGGCTGCGCTTTGCCGCAGTGCCGCGGATTGGCGAAGGCTTGCGCCTGCGCGAGCCGGACGGCATCTGGGCGAGTTATGACGTCCTCGACGTGTGGTACCAGAAGGCCGAATATGGCGATGTCTGGATTCCGTTCCTCCATGTCCGCATGACACCAGGCGAAGTTGCGCCTGTGCACCCGCAGCAAGGCTTTGACGCCAAAGGGGAGTTCGTGCCATTCAGAATTTGATCAAGCGGTCCGCCGGCCATAGCGCCGGAAAGAAAGGCCGGGCACTCGAAGGCATGACGCTGGCAGAAAAGCTTGCCGCAAACCGCGACGAGGCGGAAGCCGATGCGTGTGACGAGGTAGAGCCGGAGGATGCCGAGGCAGAGGAGTCAGGCACCGATGCCATCGTGCGCGCGGCCAAGGCAATGCGCGACGTGAACGAAACGCGCGCGGCGCGTGTGCGCACATGCCTGGTGGTGGATGACAGCCGCGTGATCCGCAAGGTGGCAACGAAGATTGCGACCAGCCTTGGCTTTAACGTGCTGGAGGCGGAGAATGGCGAAGAGGCATTGGCCTACTGCAGGCGCGCCATGCCTGATCTCGTGCTGACCGATTGGCAGATGCCGGTGATGAGCGGGCCTGAATTTGTCAGTGCCTTGCGCGCAATACCCACGGCGCATCCACCCAAGGTGGTATTCTGCACCTCGAAAGGGGCTGCAACCGATATCCATGAAGGGATCGCGGCGGGCGCGGACGATTACGTGACCAAGCCGTTCGACGAAAAGGCACTTGCAGCTAAGCTTGAAAAGCTTGGCGTCAGCTGATTGTCTGACACCTAAATCCGTAGATAGCCGATCAGAAGACTCGCGGCCAGCGCCACCATGCTTGCGCCCAATGCCCAGGCGGCTTGCCTGGCTGCGGCGCGGCCATATGTAATCGTTACGCCCAGCTTTACGCTCATATTGGCCATGATCGTGCCTGCTATCGCCAGCGCGGCGAGCTGCGCGCTGATCGTGCCGGGCTCCAGCCCTCCGGCGGTGATGATCGATGCGTCAACGTCCATGGTGCCCATCAGGAACAACAATACGGCGATACCTTGCTCGCCGAAACTTTCCTGTGCCCAGCGTGCTGCCACGGCTGCCACAGCAACGAAGGCGACGAAGCCGAAAGCCGGGAGCAAGGCGATCGGGTTGCCCGGCGGGGCAGGGCCGCTGCTATGTTCAGATTTGCGGTAAAGCCAGTAGCTCACGGCAAAGGCAACCAGCACTGCAGGGGACAACACCACCACGAATGGCACCAGCAGCGGGGTGGCGATCAGCGCCACCAGCACGATCACGCGGATAAACATGACCGCTGTGGCCAGCGCGATTCCGGCGTTTTCCGCGCCGCTTCCGTGACCGGCCCCAAGCCGCTGGGAAAAGCTCTGCGTCACTGCGGTGGAGCTATAGGCTCCGCCGATCACCGCCGTGGCAATCGTTCCGCGTTTGGCGCCGAAAATGCGGTTGGCGACATAGCCCAGGAAGCTGAAGCCCGTGACGATCACCACCACGAGCCACAATATCTGCGGTTCCCACGCATCATAGGGGCCATAGCGCCCCTCGGGCAGGAAGGGGAACACCGCCAGCGCGATCACGGCATAGCGGGCAAAGGCTTTCACATCCTCGGCGTCGAGCGCGCTGACGAAATTGTGCAGTTCGGCTCTGAGCGCCAGGATCAGCGTGACCACCGCACCGCCCGCGACCGCCAGTGCCGGCTCGCCGCTGCCACCCAGAAAGCCGAGCGCCAGCGTGACAATCGCGGCAATGGCCGATGTCGCATCGGGCCTGCCGTCGACTCTGGCAGCCAGCGCATAGCCAATCGCAATCACCGCCGCTGCGCCGATCACGATTGCGCCGGAGACGATCTGATACTGTAAAGCGGCAAGCAAGCCCGCGAGCCCCGCCGCCAGCCCCAGCAGGCTGAAAGTGCGCACTCCCGCAACCCGCATGCCTTCCTGCGCGCCCCGCAGGTTCCATCCGCGCTCAACGCCAACCAGCAGGCCAACCGCGAGGGCGGAACCAATCTGGAGAAGCAGTTCGGTGGAGGGCATGGCTTAATTATCCCATAAATTCGGCGCTATCGTACCCAGTCGAGCCCGATCTCCTCAAAGATCTCGCGATCCTCGTCCCACTTTTCGCTGACCTTTACATGCAGGAAAAGGTGGACCTTCACGCCCAGCATTTCGCTCAGTTCGGCACGCGCGGCCTCACCAATCGCCTTGATCCGTGACCCGCCCTTGCCAAGGACAATCGGTTTCTGGCTGTCGCGCCCGATCACGATTTGCTGGTGGATCTCGACGCTGCCGTCGGGCCGGTGCTGATAGCTTTCAGGCCGCACGGCCGAATCATAGGGCAGCTCTTCATGCAATTGGCGATAGAGCTGTTCGCGGGTGACTTCGGTGGCTAGCAGGCGTTCGCTCGCATCCGAAACCTGATCCTCGGGGTAATGCCACGGCCCCTCGGGCATCAGCTTGGCCAACGCCGCCTTCATTTCGGGCACGCCGTCACCCGTCAGCGCGGAGACAAAGAACACATCGGCGAAATCAACCTTGCCGCCAAGCTCTTGCGCCAGTGCCAGCAGCGGCTCCTTCTTCGCCACATCGACCTTGTTGAGCACCAGAAACTTGCGCTCAGGGCGCTTGGCCAGCGCTTCCAGCAGTGGTTCCAGTTCATGCCGCCGCTGCTTGACCGGATCGACCAGCAACAGCACCGCATCGGCCGCCTCGGCACCTTCCCAGGCCGCGCTCACCATCGCGCGGTCGAGCTTGCGCCTGGGTGCGAAAATGCCGGGTGTATCGACCAGGATCATCTGCACATTGTCGTGCAAGGCAATGCCCAGCATGCGTGCGCGGGTGGTCTGCGCCTTGGGGCTGGTGATCGCGACTTTCTGGCCCACCAACTGGTTGACCAGCGTGCTCTTGCCCGCATTGGGCGCGCCGATCACTGCCACTACGCCGCAGTGGGACGATGAAGATTTTTCGTTCATTTCAGATCCGTTCGGGCTGAGCCTGTCGAAGCCCTGCACTTTCTTCGTGTTTGCGCCTTGAGAGAAATACAGCCCTTCGACAGGCTCAGGGCAAACGGGTGGAAGCCTTGAATCATGCATATTGCTCCATAAAGGCGGCGGCGGCGAGCCGCTCGGCCTCTTGCTTGCTGGCGGCGGTGGCTTGTGCCTCGCCGACATTCTTTACGCTGACGCGCACGGTGAACCGCGCCGCATGGTCCGGCCCCTCGCGCGCAACCAGTTCGTATTCAGGCGGCCTGCGCTGGTTGCCCGCCGCCCATTCCTGCAGCGCGCTCTTGGGATGCTTGGTCTTGCCCGCTCCGCCGGTGAATTGCTGCGCCCACAAGGTGCGGATCAGATCGCGCGTCGGGGCAAAACCGAAGTCGAGGAAATGCGCGCCCAGCAGCGCTTCGATTACATCGCCAAGGATATTGGTGCTTTCGCGCGCGCCATCGTCGCGCGCCTGCTTGCCCAGGCGGATATGGTCAGGAAGGCCGAACTCGGCTGCGACCCGGGCGCAGGTCTGGCGGCTGACCAGTGCGTTGAGGCGCTGCGACAGCGTGCCCTCGGCGGCCTTGCTTTCTTCGAACAGCCATTCCGCCATCGCCAGGCCCAGCACCCGGTCACCCAGAAACTCCAGCCGTTCATAATTCACACTGGCCGCCATGCTGCCGTGGGTAAGCGCCGCGAGCCAGCGCGGCTCATTTACGGGTGTGATGCCAAGCCCTGCCAGCCAGTCGCGCGTTTCGGCGGAAAGCTTGGTCACAGCAGGTCCCCGATACGGCTCCAGCGCGCAGATGTGAACCATGTCCACGGCTTGATCCATTCGGCGCTGCCATCGGTTGACCACATGATTATTGTCGCGCGGCCCACCAGCAGGTCTTGCGGCACCAGGCCCACCCCGCCGCCGGGCCGGGACTGAAAGCGGCTGTCCTGCGAATTGTCGCGATTGTCGCCCATCACGAACAGGCGCCCTTCGGGCACGATCAGCGCGCGGGTGTTGTCGACCGGGCGATCGCCGAAATCGATCACTTCATAGCTTACGCCCGAAGGCAGGGTTTCGCGGAACCGCGCATAGCGGCAGGTCGCAATGCCAGCCGCATCTTGCTCGCGCGCGGCGGCAGTGGCGCAAGTGGTATTGGCGGATGCGGGGATCACGAAATCGGCGATTCGCTCCTTCGCGATCGCTTCGCCATTGAGCACGACCTGCCCGCCCACCATCGCCACGCTATCGCCCGGCAGGCCGATCACGCGCTTGATGTAGTCGCTGCCGTCGACCGGATGCTTGAAGATCACCACGTCGCCGCGCTCGGGCTGGCTGGCCAGCACGCGGCCGGGGATCAGCGGCAGTTCGAACGGCAGGGAGTATCTCGAATAGCCATAGGGCCACTTGGCGGCGAGCAGATAGTCGCCATTCCACAGCTGGGGCAGCATGCTTTCGCTGGGAATCGAGAAGGGTGAGAACACGAAGCTGCGGAATATCAGCACCACCAATGCCAGCTTGAGCACGAAACCGGCAAAACCGCCCCAGCTTTCGTGCTGCTGCGCCGCCTCGCCGGCCAATGCATTCGTATCTACAGGGTTCCCATCCATCGCCCACGTCCCTAATCGCGGTGACGCAAGTTGTGAAAGGCTTTTCGTGATGTCTGACAAGATCGCTGCCGCATGGAACCATCTGCAATCACTGCCACGGCGCAGCCTGCAGGATCTGTTCGCGGCTGATGCGGGGCGCGTGGCCAGGCTGTCGGGGCGGATCGGATGGCCGGATGAGGGCGGCGAAAGCGGGATCCTGTTCGACTGGTCGAAGACCCACCTTGACGCCGATCTGATGGCCGGATTCGAAGCCTTGGCCGAAGCGTGCGATTTTGCCGGGCATCGCGCAAAGCTGCTTGGCGGTGAAGTGGTCAACCTTACCGAAGGGCGTGCCGCCACGCACAGCGCGATGCGCGGCGTGGGCGATGATGCCGATGTGGAGGAGGGTGAGGCCCTGCTCGCGCGCATGGGCATGCTGGTCGAGGCGATTCACGGCGGCGCCTTGGGCGAGATCAACCACCTGATCCATATCGGCATTGGCGGCAGCGCGCTCGGCCCGGCGCTGGCGGTGGACGCGCTGACGCGCGATCTAAGCCTGGTGGATGTGCATGTGGTTTCGAATATCGACGGAGTGGCGCTCGAGGCGGCGTTTGCGGCCTGCAATCCGGCGACCACCATGATCGCGGTGGCCAGCAAGACTTTCACCACGATCGAGACCATGACCAATGCCGCATCGGCGCTGAAATGGCTGGCGGACAGCGGCGTTTCCGATCCCTCTGGCCGCGTGGTGGCGCTCACCGCCTCGCCCGAAAAAGCGGTGGAATGGGGCGTCGATGAAACCCGCGTGCTGCCCTTCCCCGAAAGCGTGGGCGGGCGCTATTCGCTGTGGTCCTCGATCGGCTTCCCGGTTGCGCTGGCGGTGGGGATGGACGATTTCACCGCCATGCTGGCCGGCGCGCGGGCAGTGGACGAGCATTTCCGCGATCATGATGGCGCGGCAAACCTGTGCCTGCGCGCAGCCTTTGCCGATCAGTATTACACCCGCCTGCGCGGCTGCGAGACGCGCGCCTGCTTTGCCTATGACGAGCGGCTGGGCCTGCTGCCTGACTATCTCCAGCAGCTCGAGATGGAGAGCAATGGCAAGCGCGTGAAGGCGGACGGCTCGCCCGTCGATGGCCCGACTGCGCCAATCACATGGGGCGGGGTGGGCACCGACGCGCAGCACGCCGTGTTTCAGCTGCTGCATCAGGGCACCCATCTGGTGCCGGTGGATTTCATCGCCAGCATCGCGCCGGGCGACGCGCTTGACCCCGCGCATCACGCCATCCTGCTGACCAATTGCTTTGCCCAAGGGGCGGCGCTGATGGCAGGCGGGAACATGGCGAAAGACGGGAATGACCCGGCGCGCGCCTTCCCCGGCGATCGGCCCAGCGCAACCATGCTGTGCGATGATCTTGACGCCGCCACTCTGGGCGCGCTGATCGCCTTCCATGAACACCGCACCTTTGCCAATGCCGTGCTGATGCAGATCAACCCCTTCGACCAGTTCGGCGTTGAGCTGGGCAAGAAGATGGCCAAGGATATCGAGGCCGGCGGCGGCACCTTCGATGCCAGCACGCAGGCGCTGCTGAAGGCGGCGGGCCTAGCCTGACACGTCCGTCGCCCGGCGATAAAGGTGCCAGGTGGCATGGCCCAGCACGGGCAGCACCAGAAGTAGCCCCAGGAACAGCGGCGCCATTGCCGCGAACAGCGCGCTTGCCACGAAGGCGGCCCACACCAGCATCGTGCGCATATTTGCGCGCACCACGCGGAAACTGACGATGATGGCGGTTATGAAATCCACCTCGCGGTCGACCAGCATCGGCATGCTGACAACAGTCATGGCGAAGAAGGTGAAGGCCAGCACTGCGCCTATCGCGCCGCCGACACACAGCATCGCGATGCCCGCTTGCGAGGTCAGTGCCGCCAGCGGATCCGCCCCCAGACCGTTTGGGCCTAGGAACACGCCGAAGACCGTGTGCGCGATGATCACCCAGAAGGCGAAGAACACGAATGCAAGCATGCCCAGCACAGGCAATTGATCGTCGCCGCGCCCGCGCACCGCGCCGAGCACCGGGCGCCAGCCGATCGGTTCGCCGGTTTCGATCCGGCGGCTAACCTCGTAAAGGCCGGCAGCGGCAAAGGGGGCGAGGATCGGAAAGCCCGCAGCGGCGGGAACCAGCCAGGCCCATTCGCTGCGGCTCTTGAGCGCGAAGAGGAGCAACAGGCCTGCAGCAGCGAAGATTCCGGCAAACAGAAGGCCAGGCAGGGGAAATCTGCGGAAATCGTGCCATCCTGCCGCCAGTGCCCGGCCTAGATCAGGCAGGGCCAGATTGTTTGCCACTGGCATGAATGCCACTTGTGTTGATCCCGCAGCGCTCATTTTCGATCTCCCCCATGATTTCATTGCCGGCCCGCCGGGGCAGACAATCCCGGCATGGCAGAATCGGCAGATTTTAGCGGTTCTCCCCGAATTACCTCAATTTTCCAATCCCTGTCGTGGATAGCTGATGCGCACCAGCCCTTGTTGCAGCGCAGCGAATTCGTTTGACTTTTTCTGCGCTCGCCCCCACATGCCGCCGATCGAAGCGCGCTAGCCTGCGTGAAGCGGCGGAAAACTGAAAATATCCGCCCCGGCCGCGCCTCGGTTTTTCTAGAAGACTTCCCTTTTCACGCGGGTCGTTTGAGACACCCGCGCCGCGCGACGATTCCATCCGGAATCCGCCAAGGGGCAAGTCGCGCGCCGCATATATTGCGAGTTAAATACATATAATGACAATCGAAACTCCCCGTCAGTTTGACGAACTCGGCCTGTCGCAGCCAGTGCTCCAGGCCCTCGAGCTGAAAGGCTACACCACGCCAACGCCGATCCAGGTGCAGGCGATTCCGCCCGTGCTGGAAGGCCGCGACCTGCTGGGCATAGCGCAAACCGGAACCGGCAAGACGGCGGCATTCATGCTGCCCAGCATTGACCGTTTGCGCGATGCTGAAGGCCACATTCCATTCAAGAGCTGCCGCATGCTGGTGCTTGCACCGACGCGCGAGCTCGCCGGGCAGATTGCCCAGAGCGCCAAGGATTACGGCGCGCTTGCGGGCCTCAAGGTCCAGTCGATCGTGGGCGGCACTTCGGTGGGCAAGGATCGCAACAAGCTGCACCGCGGGACCGACATTCTGGTCGCCACGCCGGGCCGCTTGCTCGACCTGATCGACCAGAAGGCCTTCAACCTTTCGGGCGTTGAAATCCTTGTTCTCGATGAAGCGGACCAGATGCTCGACCTTGGCTTCATCCATGCGCTGCGCCGCATCAACGAGCTGGTTCCTGCCGAGCGGCAGACGCTGTTCTTCAGCGCCACCATGCCCAAGGCGATCAAGGAACTGGTCGGCAAATATTGCCGCAATCCGGTGCAGGTATCGGTTACGCCCGCAGCCACCACGGCTGAGCGCGTCGACCAGTATCTGTTCATGGTCCAGCAGGACGAAAAGCAGACATTGCTCGAAATGATGCTGCAAGAACGCCACAAGGTGCCGGGCAAGTTCGAGCGTGTGTTGATCTTCACCCGCACCAAGCATGGCGCGGACCGGGTGGTGAAGAAGCTGCACCAGTGCGGCATTCCCGCCAATGCGATCCATGGCAACAAGAGCCAGCCGCAGCGTGAGCGCGCCCTGGCAGAATTCAAATCCGCCAAGACGCCGATTCTGGTGGCAACCGATGTGGCTGCGCGCGGGATCGACATCCCCGGCGTCAGCCATGTGATCAATTACGAACTGCCCAATGTGCCCGAGCAATATGTCCACCGCATCGGACGCACCGCACGTGCGGGCAAGGACGGGATTGCCATTGCGTTCTGCGCCGAGGATGAGCGCGATTATCTGAGGGATATTCGCCGCAATACCGACGCGGAGTTCGAGCGCTTGCCCCTGCCGGACAATTTCCGCGCAGTTGTTGAAGGCGTTGGCCCAACCAAAAGGGCGGCACCTGGCCAGCGCCAGCGGGTCGACCCCAAGCCGCGCGGCGGATCGCGTTCGCATGGCGACGCGCCTGGCAAATCGCAGGGCGCCCCCAAGCAGAAGCACACTGCGCGCAAGGGCAAGCCCTCACGCCCGGGCGGATTTCGCGGCAAGCCGGGCGGCGGCGGTCGCCGCGGGTCAGGCGGCAGCAGGGGGCCGCGCGCAGCCAGCGCGTAACTGATCCGCACAGGCCTGCGAACAATGCGCTGCCGGGCGGCGGCGGTTGGCAAGCGTGCTGCCTGTCACCATATGCCGCCCACCCAGCAGGAGCTTGTTCATGGCCGAATACGATTACGACCTTTTTACCATTGGCGCCGGTTCGGGCGGTGTGCGGGCCAGCCGCGTCGCTGCCGCGCACGGTGCCAGGGTGGCAGTGGCAGAGGAATACCGGGTTGGCGGCACCTGCGTGATCCGCGGCTGCGTGCCCAAGAAGATGCTGGTTTACGGATCCATGTTCGCAGAGGAACTTGGCCATGCCGAAACGCTGGGCTGGACGATCGAGGGCAAAAGCTTCGACTGGGCAAAACTGCGCGATTTCGTGAATGCCGATGTCGACCGGCTCGAAGGCCTCTATGGCCAGACGCTGGCCAGCCATGAGGTTGAAGTATTCGCCGAACGCGCGACCGTTACCGGTCCGCATTCGGTGCGGCTTGCCAGCGGGCGCGAAGTCACCGCGAAATATATCCTCATTGCGACTGGGGCCTGGCCAGCCATGCCCGAATTCCCCGGCGCCGAGCACTGCATCAGCTCGAACGAGGTGTTCCATCTGGAACAGCAGCCCAGATGCCTGATGGTGGTTGGCGGCGGCTATATCGCGATGGAATTTGCCGGCGTGTTCAACGCACTTGGCAGCGAAGTAACGGTGGTCAACCGCACTGACCGTATCCTGCGCAGCTATGACCAGCAGATTGTCGACCGAATGCTGCATATCGCGATGGGGCGCGGGATCGATTTCCGCATGCACAGCCAGATCAAATCGGTCGAAAAGGCCGATGATGGCTGCCTGATCGTGGACCTTGGAGATGCCAATCCGGTCAAGGTTGACCAGGTGCTTGTCGCCACCGGGCGCAACCCCAACAGCAAGGGGCTGGGGCTGGAAAGCGCGGGCGTGGAAATGGCCGACAATGGCGCGATCAAGGTTGACGAATACAACCGCACCAGCTGTGACAGCATCTATGCTGTGGGCGATGTGACCGACCGGGTGCAGCTGACCCCGGTTGCGATCCGCGAAGGCCATGCCTTTGCCGATACCGTGTTCGGCGGCAACCCGCGCACGATCGATTATTCCGCCATTCCCAGCGCGGTATTCAGCCAGCCGCCGCTCGCTGGCGTGGGGTTGACCGAAGCGCAGGCGCGCGAAACCCATGGCGATGTCAAGGTCTATACCTCCGATTTCCGGCCGATGAAGAACATCTTTGCCCCCCATGCCGAACGCGGGCTCTACAAGATGATCGTGGAATCAACGTCAGAGAAAGTGCTGGGCATCCACATGATCGGCCCGGAATCGCCCGAGATCCTGCAAGCTGCGGCAGTGGCGGTGAAGGCCGGGCTGACCAAGCAGGCCTTCGATGACACGGTGGCGCTGCATCCCTCGATGGCCGAGGAACTGGTGCTGCTGAAGTGAGCTAGCCGCGCAGCCGCGCGGGTGAAAGCATCTCCGGCTCGATCCCTGCGGCGCGCAATTCCTCCGGCCAATCGTGCCGGCAGGCTAGCGCTTCGGCGGCCAATGCCATCGCTGGAGACGTCTGCAGGCCGAACCCGCCCTGGCCAGCCAGCCACAAGAAGCCGGGCGCATCGGGATCGAATCCCGCGACCGGGCGGCGGTCAGGCGCAAAGCTCCTGAGCCCCGCCCATTTGCTGGCGATCCGGCGGATTTCCAGCGTGGTCGCCTGTTCGACCCGCCAGGCCGCAAGCGCCACGTCCTCTTCCTCCGGCTGCGCATCGCAGGGGACGGAGGGATGCTCGTCCATCGGGCAGGCCAGCAACCTTCCGCGCCCCTCCGGCTCGATATAGAAGCCGGGGCCGACGGTTTTGGTGAAGGGCCACGCCGACACGTCCAGCCCCTCGGGCACATCGAAGGTAATGACCGTGCGGCGCATGGGCTGGATGCCGATCGCTGCGACGCCAGCCAGCGCGGCGACATCATCAACCCATGCACCCGCGGCATTGACCACCACCCTTGCGGCAAGGCTTTCCTGCGGCGTGTCGACGATCCAGCGCTCGCCATCGCGGCGCATTGCCCTGACCGGCGCATCAAGCAAGATCCTGCCGCCGTTTTCGCGCAGCACGCGGCGATGCCCCTCAAGCATGGCATGGGCGTCGAGCTTGCGCCCGTTCGGATCGAGCAGCGCGCCGGTAATGCCGCCATCGCCGATATTGAGCACCGGCACCAGCGCCCGCGCTGCCTCAGGATCGAGCCGCTCCACCTCCGGAGCCCAGCGGCGATAGTTCGCTTCCAGCCGGTCAAGCGCGGCCTCCTGCCCACTGGGCGCCACGAACAGCGCAGGGTGCACCCGTGCGCCCGGCTCATCGAGCAGCGGCAGGCTGGCAGCGGTCAGCGCCCGGACGATGGGTTCGTCCATGTCGAAATGGGCGAATGCCGCGCTGCGCCCCGATGCATGCACGCCGGGCGCGCCTTCCGCCTCGCACACCACCACCTTGCCCCGCCGCGCCAGACGGGCGGCAGCAGACAGCCCGGCAATGCCCGCTCCGATCACCAGAAAATCGATCTGCTGCATTCGCGTCCCTTCTCGTTGCCCATTGCCGCCATTTCGCATATTCCTCTCGCTCAAGGGGAGGCATGCAATGACAGGCACAATACTCGTAACCGGCGGCACCGGCTATATCGGCGGCGAGTTGATCGACCAGCTGCTGGCCAGGGGCTACACGGTCCATACCACGGTGAGGGACACAGCCCGCAGCGAGCCGCGCCTGCGCGAGCGCTGGCCTGCAGCTGGGGAACGGCTCAAGGTCTTCCAGGCCGATTTGATGAGCGATGCAGGCTGGGCCGAGGCCAATGCCGGGTGCGATGCAGTGGCACATGTAGCTTCGCCCCTGCCGCTCGCTCCGCCCAGGCACGAGGATGATCTGATCGTTCCCGCGCGCGAGGGCACATTGCGCGCGCTGCGCTTTGCCAAGGCTGCAGGCGTCAGGCGATTTGTCCAGACAAGTTCGATGGCGGCAATCGCCTATGGCAGAAGCGAGAAGGAATATACCGTCACCGAAAGCGACTGGACCGACGTCAACCACCCGGACGTTTACCCCTATGTCAAATCCAAGACGATAGCCGAACGGGCGGCACGCGATTGGGTGGCAGAACATGGCGCGGGGATGGAGTTCGTTTCGATCAACCCCTCGCTCGTGCTCGGTCCGGTCTACAGTGCCGATTTCTCCACATCGGTCAGCGCGATCGAACAATTGCTCTCGGGCGCGGTGCCGCTTGCCCCCGATCTGGGGTTTGCCGTGGTCGATGTGCGCGATGTCGCGGCGCTGCATGTCAAATGCCTCGAAGAACCCGGCCTTGCCGGCGAGCGTTTCATCGCATCGGGCAAGTTCATGAAATTCATCGATGTTGGGGCGGTGCTGCGAGAGAATCTGGGTGACAAGGCGCGCAAGGTGCCGACCCGCAGGATGCCGGACTGGCTCGTCCATGTGCTGGCCCTGTTCAATCCCGGTATCCGTTCGGTCAAGGCCGAACTGGGCAAGACCCGCAATGCCGATGCCAGCCATGCGCTTGAACGCCTGGGCTGGAAGACGCGCGATGAAAAGCAGACGATTGTCGATTGCGCGAACAGCCTCATCGAAAAAGGGGTGGTGAAAATCTGATGGACGTCAAAGGCAAATCGGTCCTCCTCACGGGAGGAAGTGCGGGAATCGGGCGCGAGCTGGCGCGGCAGCTCAAGGGCAAAGGCGCCAGGGTTGCCATTACCGGGCGCGACAAGGAACGGTTGGCAGCAATGCGCGACGAAGGGTTCGAGGCGATCGAAGCCGATCTTTCCAGCGCGCAGGGGGTTGACGGGCTGATTGCGGATCTGGGCAATCGCGAAATCGACATATTGATCAACAATGCCGGGCAGGGGGTCGATCATGACTTTCGCCAGGAACTGCCCGATGCCGATGCGGCGGATGCCTGCATCTATGCCAATCTCGATGCCCCCATTCGCCTGATTACCGCGCTGGTGCCGATGCTGGGCAGGAGGGGCGAGGCAGCGATCGTCAATGTCACCAGCGGGCTTGCCATTGCTCCGCGCGCGGGCGGCCCGGTCTATTGCGCCACCAAGGCGGGGCTGCGCAGCTACACCATGGCGCTGCGCGAACAGCTGAAAGACACGAATATCCACGTGATCGAGGCGCTGCCACCGGTGGTCGAAACGCAGATGACTGCGGATCGCCAGATGAAAAAGATGCCGCCGCAGGAATGCGCCGCGCAGATTCTCGACGCGCTCGAAAGCAATGCAGATGAGGCCAATGTCGGCCAGGTCAGGTTGCTGCGCTGGGTCTATTCGCTGTCGCCTGCGCTCGCGCGGCGTATCATGTTGCGATTTTGATACGTTGACCTTGGCGGTTTTCCGTCGCTAGGCCCTTGGCGCATTCGCAGCCATTACAGGAAAACCGATGTCCGCCAATATCGCTGAAATGGAACGTCGCCGTGCCGCAGCCTTGCTGGGCGGTGGCCAGAAGCGCATCGACGCGCAGCACGCCAAGGGCAAGCTGACCGCGCGCGAACGGCTGGAGGTGCTGCTCGACGAAGGCAGTTTTGAAGAACTTGATACCTATGTCGAGCATGACTGCACCGATTTCGGCATGCAGGACCAGAAAATCACCGGCGATGGCGTGGTCACGGGCAGCGGCACCATCAATGGCCGCCTGGTCTATGTCTTCAGCCAGGATTTCACCGTGTTTGGCGGTTCATTGTCGAAACGCCATGCCGAAAAGATCTGCAAGGTAATGGACAATGCAATGAAGGTTGGCGCGCCAGTGATCGGCATCAATGACAGCGGCGGCGCGCGCATTCAGGAAGGCGTGGCCAGCCTTGGCGGCTATGCCGAGGTGTTCCAGCGCAATGTGCTGGCGTCGGGGGTCATCCCGCAGATTTCGCTCATCATGGGGCCGTGCGCGGGCGGGGCGGTCTATTCCCCCGCGATGACCGACTTCATCTTCATGGTGAAGGACAGCTCCTATATGTTCGTGACCGGGCCGGAGGTGGTGAAAACCGTCACCAATGAAGTCGTCACGCAGGAAGAACTGGGCGGGGCGGTGACGCACACCACCAAGACTTCGGTTGCCGATATCGCCTTCGAGAATGATATCGAGGCGCTGCTCGCGACGCGGGAATTCTTCGATTACCTGCCGCTGTCGAACCGCGAGGAGGTGCCCCTGCGGCCAACCAGCGACCCGTTCGACCGCGAAGAGCCGAGCCTCGACACGCTGATCCCCGACAATGCCAACCAGCCCTATGACATGCAGGAGGTGATCGCCAAAGTGCTGGATGAAGGCGATTTCTTCGAAGTGCAGGCGGCCCATGCGGCGAACATCATCTGCGGCTTTGGCCGGGTTGAGGGGCGCACGGTGGGCGTGGTCGCCAATCAGCCGATGGTGCTGGCCGGTTGCCTCGATATCAATGCCAGCAAGAAGGCGGCGCGTTTCGTGCGCTTCTGCGATGCCTTCGAGATCCCGATCCTGACCTTTGTCGATGTGCCCGGCTTCCTGCCCGGCACCGCGCAGGAGCTGGGCGGCATCATCAAGCACGGGGCGAAGCTGCTGTTCGCCTATGCCGAGGCGACCGTGCCCAAGATCACCGTCATCACCCGCAAGGCCTATGGCGGGGCCTATGACGTGATGGCGTCAAAGCATTTGCGCGGCGATCTCAACTACGCCTGGCCCACCGCCGAAATCGCGGTGATGGGGGCGAAAGGCGCGGTGGAGATCATCTTCAGGCAGGATCGGGGCGATGCGGAGAAGATCGCCGAAAAGACGAAGGAATATGAAGACCGCTTCGCCAATCCCTTCGTGGCGGCGAGCCAGGGCTATATCGACGAGGTGATCTACCCGCACGCGACGCGGCGGCGGATCGCGCTGGGCCTGCGCAAGCTGCGCGGCAAACAGCTCGAGAACCCGTGGAAGAAGCATGATAATATTCCGCTGTGAGACCTGAACTGAAAAAGCTGAAGGTCCTCTTGTGGGAAGAGTGGGACCCTATCGGTGTTAATGATGGCACCGATTGGCCCTCTGACGAGTACGACAGCTATGCCGAACAGCTATACTGGATGCTGAAGAACAATGCTGCTCGTGACGAGATACTACAATATCTCGTCAGGGTGAGAACCGAATATATTGGCATGGGCGAAAGAGGTGATCCGGCTACGGATGCAGACGCTACCGTCGCTGACAAGGTAGTTCAAATTCGTGAGGATGCAGAATGAAACTCGGACGTCTCAATGAAGGCCGTCACCCCGGCGCAGGCCGGGGTCCAGAATTGCAGCGCCGGAAGCTGGATTCCGGCCTTCGCCGGAATGACGAAGAGGTGAAATAAATGAAACTCGGACGTCTCAACCACATCGGGGTCGCCACGCCCTCCATCGCAGACTCGATCGCGCATTACCGCGATGTCATGGGCGCGACCAAGATCCACACGCCCTTCGACCTAGAGGCGCAGGGGGTGAAGGTTTGCTTTGTCGACACGCCCGGTCTCGATGGCACGCACGGCACGCAGATCGAGCTGATCGAGCCGCTCGATACCAATTCGCCGATCAGCGCCTTCCTTGAGAAAAATCCGCTCGGCGGGCAGCACCATGTGTGTTTCGAAGTGCCCGATATTGCCGAGGCGCGCTCCGAATTCGAGGCGCTCGGCAAGCGCATCCTTGGCCCCACCCGCATCGGTGCGCACGGCACACCTATCTTTTTCGTCCATCCCAAAGACATGCAGGGCGTGCTTACGGAGATTATGGAAACGCCCGGCGAAGGCACCCATTGGTCGAACTGATCCTGCAAATCGAGAGAGAAGCCAGAAATGTCCTATGAAACCATCATTGTCGAGCGCGACGGACCGCTGCTGACCATCACGCTCAACCGGCCAGAGCGGCTCAATGCCATGGCGCCCGCAATGGCGGACGAGATCGGTGCGGCCTTCTATAGCCTGGACGATGCGCGGGCGGTGCTGATCACCGGCGCGGGCAAGGGCTTTTGCTCCGGCGCGGACCTTTCTGCGCGGGGTGAAGCCAGCGCACTCGCGGCCAAGGGCGGCAGCCACCGCGCGCTGCAGAACCACTATAACCCGGCCATCAGCCACGTCATGCGCTCCCCCGTGCCGGTGATCTGCGCGGTCAACGGCCCGGCGGCGGGCGTCGGCTGTTCGCTCGCACTGGCGGCGGATTTCACCATTGCAGCGAAGAGCGCGTATTTCCTGCAAGCCTTCGTCAATATCGGCCTGGTGCCCGACGGCGGCAGCACCTGGCTGCTGGCCCGCGCGATCGGCCGTGCCCGCGCCACCCGCATGATGATGCTGGGCGAGAAGATCGGCGCGCAGCAGGCTGAAGAGTGGGGCCTGATCTACAAGGCGGTAGATGACGACGCGCTGATGGGCGAGGCGCGCGCGCTGGCTGAAAGGCTCGCGAATGGCCCCACGCTCGCCTATGCCACGATGAAGAGGAACATCGCGCTGGCGCTGGATGGCGCCTTGCCCGAAGTGCTGATCGCCGAGGCTGAAGGCCAGCGCATTGCCGGGGCGAGCGAGGATGCGATGGAAGGCGGGATGGCGTTCCTCCAGAAACGCAAGGCGGAATTCAAAGGCAGGTAAGATGGCGGATTTTGATGACTGGAAGGCCCTGGCCGAAAAGGAAGTCAAAGGGCGTGACCTGACATGGGAAACGCCTGAAGGCTTCGGCATCAAGCCGCTCTATACGGCCGAGGATGCCACCGCCGATCCAGGCCTGCCCGGTTTCGCGCCGTTCACGCGCGGGGTGAAGGCCAGCATGTACGCGGGCCGCCCATGGACGATCCGGCAATATGCGGGCTTTTCTACCGCCGAGGAATCAAACGCCTTTTACCGCCGCAATCTGGCGATGGGGCAGAAGGGCCTCTCGGTCGCTTTCGACCTCGCGACCCACCGCGGCTATGATTCTGACCATCCGCGCGTGGTGGGCGATGTCGGCAAGGCCGGCGTCGCGATCGACACCGTGCGCGACATGGAGATCCTGTTCGACCAGATCCCGCTCGACCAGATGAGCGTCAGCATGACCATGAACGGCGCGGTGATCCCGGTGCTGGCCTTCTTTATCGTTGCGGCAGAGCGGCAGGGGGTGAGCCAGGACAAACTTGAAGGGACGATCCAGAACGACATTCTGAAAGAGTTCATGGTCCGCAACACCTATATCTATCCGCCCGAACCAAGCATGCGGATCGTTTCGGACATCATCGCCTATACCTCGGCCGAGATGCCGAAATTCAACTCTATTTCGATTTCGGGCTACCATATGCATGAGGCCGGGGCGACGGCGGTGCAGGAGCTCGCCTTCACCATTGCCGATGGCAAGGAATATGCCCAGCGTGCCATGGCCGCGGGGCTGGATATCGATGCCTTCGCCGGGCGGCTGAGCTTCTTCTTCGGCATCGGCATGAACTTCTTCATGGAGATCGCCAAACTGCGCGCCGCGCGCACCCTGTGGTACCGCGTGATGGACGGGCTCGGCGCAAAGAGCGAACGCAGCAAGATGCTGCGCACGCATTGCCAGACCTCGGGCGTCTCCTTGCAGGAGCAGGACCCCTACAACAACGTCATCCGCACCTGCGTAGAGGCGATGGCGGCCACGCTGGGCGGCACGCAGAGCCTGCACACAAACGCGCTCGACGAGGCGATAGCGCTGCCGACCGATTTCTCCGCCCGCATCGCGCGCAACACGCAGCTGGTGCTGCAGGAGGAAAGCGGCATCTGCAACGTGGTCGATCCGCTGGGCGGCAGCTATTATGTCGAGGCGCTCACCGCCACGCTGGTGGAGCAGGCCGAAAAACTGATGGCAGAGGTAGACGCGGCGGGCGGGATGACCGCCTATGTCGCCACCGGCGCGCCCAAGGCTGCGATCGAGGAAGCCGCTGCGAAAAAGCAGACCGCGATCGACAAGGGCGACACGGTGATCGTCGGCGTCAACAAGTATCGCAAGGACAAGGAAGACCCGATCGAGACGCTCGATATTGACAACCATGCGGTGCGCGAAGCGCAGATTGCGCGGCTGAAAGCAGTGCGTGCGGGCCGTGACGAGGCGGCCTGCCAGGCGGCGCTGGGGGCGCTGACGGAGGGCGCGAAAAATCCTCCCCGGAACGGGGAGGGGGACCACCCGCAGGGTGGTGGAGGGGAGTTGCCTCATGGCGCTCCTTTCGGCGGAGAGTCCCCTCCGTCATCGCTGCGCGATGCCACCTCCCCAACCTGGGGAAGATCGAATTTGCTCGCCCTCGCCGTCGAATGCGCCCGCCGCGATGCCACGCTGGGCGAGATTTCCTCCGCGATGGAGGCGGCCTTCGGGCGTTACGACACCGTTCCGCATCCGGTGCGCGGGGTCTATACCTCTGCCTATGCGGGCGATGCCCGTTTTGCGCAGGTGACTGAAGGGGTTGCCGCGGTCACGCGCAGGCTGGGCCGCGCGCCGAAAATCATGGTGGCCAAGATGGGGCAGGACGGGCACGATCGCGGGGCCAATGTGATCGCATCCGCCTTTGCCGACATGGGGTTTGACGTGATTGCCGGCCCGCTGTTCCAGACGCCGGAGGAAACGGCGAAGATGGCGTTGGAGAAGGACGTTGACGTGGTCGGTGCTTCGTCATTGGCGGCGGGCCACAAGACGCTGATCCCCGAATTGATCCGGCTGCTGAAAGAAGCGGGCCGCCCCGATATCAAGGTGACGGCAGGCGGCGTGATCCCGCCGCAGGATTATGACTTCCTGCGCGAAGCGGGGGTGCAGGGGATCTATGGCCCCGGCTCCAACGTGGTCGAATGCGCAGCGGATATTCTGACGCTGCTGGGGCACAATATGCCGCCGGTGGGTGAGGAAATTAATGAGGCTGCTGAGTGAGCTTCGGTGATCAATACGGCCTTACGCGCGCCCAGAAGCTCGGTTGCGCAGCATATGCCGTCATTGGTGGACTCATTACTTTCTATTTCATGGCCAGCGCTGCTCTGGGCGATTGCCCGTCCAAGGACGCTTGTATTAGCAAAGCGATGCGGGACCTGATGTTCTTTGGCACGCCGCTTGTCACCTTGGTTGGCGGCGTGCTCCTCACAAGATACTTCATGCGAGAGAAAAATTGACTCAAATCCGCACCGACTGGACCCGCGACGAGATCGCGGAGCTGTTCGACCTGCCGTTTACCGAGCTGCTGTTCCGTGCGGCGACGGTGCACCGCGCGAACCATCCGCCTGAACAGGTGCAGCTCTGCACGCTGCTGAGCATCAAGACCGGCGGCTGCCCGGAGGATTGCGGCTATTGCAGCCAGTCCGTGAAGGCTGACAGCGGGGTCGAGGCGACCAAGCTGATGGATGTGCAGGCCGTGCTCCAGCGCGCGGCGCAGGCCAAGGATGCGGGCAGCCAGCGGTTCTGCATGGGTGCGGCCTGGCGCAATCCCAAGGACCGCGACATGCCCGCGATTGTGGAGATCGTGAAGGGCGTGGCCGCGATGGGCCTCGAAACCTGCATGACGCTGGGAATGCTGACCCCGAAACAGGCGGATATGCTCGCGGAGGCTGGACTCGATTATTACAACCACAATATCGACAGCAGCCCCGAATATTACGAGCGCGTCATCACCACGCGGACCATGGACGAGCGGCTCGATACGCTGGCGAACGTCCGCGCCTCGGGAATCAACGTTTGCAGCGGCGGGATCGTGGGTATGGGCGAAACGCGCGAGGACCGCGTCGGCTTCATTCACACGCTCGCCACGCTGCCGCAGCATCCCGAATCTGTGCCGGTCAACGCGCTGGTGCCGATCAAGGGCACGGTGCTGGGGGATATGTTAGCGGACACTCCCTTGGCCAAGATCGACGATATCGAATTCGTCCGCACCGTGGCGGTGGCGCGGATCTGCATGCCGATGAGCATGGTGCGGCTTTCCGCCGGGCGCGAGTCGATGAGCGAGGCCGCGCAAGCATTGTGCTTCATGGCGGGCGCGAACTCGATCTTCACCGGCGACAAACTGCTCACCGCCGCCAATGCCGGCGATGACAAGGACGCGGCGCTGTTCGCGAAGCTGGGGCTGACGGCTCTACAGGGCGAGGAACCGTTGCGAGCCTGCAAGGCGCTGGAGGCGGCAGAGTGAGTCTCTCGTCCGTCATTGCGAGCGACCGACAGGTCGCGCGGCAATCCAGATACGGTGCTGGCTGGATTGCTTCGTCGCTATCACTCCTCGCAATGACGTGGGAGGCGGCAGAGTGATCACTCACCAAGTCCGGCATGACGATTTTCCGGAATCAGGAAAGACCTACTGATGTTCAACAAGATCCTCATCGCCAATCGCGGCGAAATCGCTTGCCGGGTGATCAAGACCGCCCGCCGCATGGGCATCGCCACGGTTGCGGTCTATTCCGATGCCGATGCGCGCGCGCCCTTCGTCGCCATGGCGGACGAGGCGGTGCATATCGGCCCGTCGCCCGCGGCTGAAAGCTATCTGATCGCGGACAAGATCATCGCCGCCTGCAAGCAGACTGGGGCCGATGCGGTGCATCCGGGATATGGCTTCCTGTCCGAGCGGACGAGCTTTGCCGAGGCGCTCGCGAAGGAGAACATCGCCTTCATCGGCCCGCCGGTGAACGCCATCGCGGCGATGGGGGACAAGATCGAGAGCAAGAAGCTGGCGAAAGAAGCGGGCGTGAATGTCGTCCCCGGTTTCGTCGGCGAGATCGAGGATACCGAACACGCGGTGCGGATTTCGGCGGAAATCGGCTATCCGGTGATGATGAAGGCCAGCGCGGGTGGCGGCGGCAAGGGCATGCGGCTGGCCTACACTGAGCAGGACGTGCGCGAAGGCTTCGAGGCGACCAAGCGCGAGGGGCTCAGCAGCTTCGGCGATGACCGCGTGTTCATCGAGAAATTCATCCTCAATCCGCGCCACATCGAGATCCAGATACTCGGCGACCAGCACGGCAACATTCTTTACCTCAACGAGCGCGAATGCAGCATCCAGCGCCGCCACCAGAAGGTGGTGGAGGAAGCGCCGTCGCCCTTCGTCACGCCCAAGATGCGCAAGGCGATGGGCGAGCAATGCGTCGCGCTGGCCCGCGCGGTGGGGTATTACAGCGCGGGCACGGTCGAGCTGATTGTCAGCGGCGCCGACCCGAGCGGCGAAAGCTTCTACTTCCTCGAAATGAACACCCGCCTGCAGGTGGAGCACCCCGTGACCGAGGCGATCACCGGCGTGGACCTGGTCGAGCAGATGATCCGCGTGGCGGCGGGCGAGAAACTCTCCTTCACGCAGGCCGATATCGGCATCGACGGCTGGGCAATCGAAAACCGCGTCTATGCCGAGGATCCCTATCGCGGGTTCCTGCCCTCAACCGGGCGGCTGGTCGAATACAAGCCGCCGCTCGAAGGCTGGGCCGACGATGGCAGCGCCAACGGGCGGCGCGGGGTAAGCGGCGTGCGCGTGGATGACGGCGTCTATGAAGGCGGCGAGGTCAGCATGTTCTATGACCCGATGATCGCCAAGCTGATCACGTGGGCGCCCACGCGCGACGAGGCGGCGGATTTGCAGGTGCAGGCGCTCGATGCCTTCCGCATCAAGGGGCCGGGCCACAATGTCGACTTCCTCAGCGCGATCATGCAGCACCCGCGCTTCCGCAGCGGCGAGCTCACCACCGGCTTCATCGCCGAGGAATATCCCGAGGGGTTCCACGGTGCGGCGGCTTCGGACGAGCTGCTGCGGGGCCTCGCCGCGATCGGCGGCGTGATCGCCACGGCGGATGCCGACCGTGCTGGCCGCATCGACCAGCAGCTTGACGGGCCTCTGCCCCCGCCGGGCGACTGGTCCGTCCGTATCGGTGACAGCGAATATCTCGTGGCGCTGGAGGAAGACGCGATCACCGTAGATGGCGAGCCGGTGGAAGTCAGCTTCGATTACACACCGGGCGATGTGATGGTGGACCTTGAACTTGCGGGCGAGGCGCTGACGATCCAGCTCGCGCACACCCGCACGGGCTATGCCATCACCACGCGCGGGGCGACGCATCACCTGCGCATCCTGCCCGCGCGCATCGCCCATCTGGCCGGTCACATGATCGAGAAACTGCCGCCTGACCTGTCCAGGCTGCTGATCTGCCCGATGCCCGGCCTGCTGGTGAAGCTGCACGTGGCCGAGGGTGAGGAGGTTCAGCCCGGCCAGCCGCTCGCCACGGTGGAGGCGATGAAGATGGAAAACATCCTGCGCGCCGAAAAGCAGGCAGTCGTGGCCAGGCTCAACGCCGCCGAGGGTGACAGCCTGGCGGTGGACGCGGTTATTCTGGAGCTGGAATAGCCGCACCGCCCGCACTGCCCGCACCGTCCGCATCCCGCGCCGCCGCCGCTTCGCGCAGTATCCGCGCGTTTTCGTGCAGCGGTTTGGCGGTATCCAGCCCGGCAACAGCGGCGCGGCCCGCCAGCCGGTTCGCCACCATGTGCTCGACCAGTGCCATCAGCTCGCCCAGCTCCTGCCGCTTGTGCTCCGCGATCAGCTCGCGCGCGGCCGCCATCGCCTGGCTCCGCGCCTCGGCATAAACGGCATCGGCGGGCCTATCCCGCTCCGCCCCATAGCGTTCGCGCCGCCGGTGGCGCAGGAAGAACATCACCAGCGCCTCGTTATGGCGGCGCTCGGTGCCGATCAGCTTGCCGGAGCTGACGACCATGCGCTCCTCCCCCGCGATCGCGCGGGCGAGCGCGCCATCCTCCAGCCGGGAAACGCCGCGCTCCACCGCCGCATCCCACGCCGCGGCAAAGCCCTCGGCGCCGGGCCGGTGGCGCAGCTTGTAAAGCGCCTCCATCGATTTGCCGATGCGGCGCGCGGCCTGGGTAACGATGCCGGTGGCGGCGAGCTGCGCGATGAAGCGGCGCTGGAGATCGGGGGTGATGGAATTGCCGCGCGGCGCCGCGTGGAGATAGGGGGCGAAGGACAGCAGCGGATCGTCAGGCGCGGGGGGATGGCCCTCCACCGCAACCGCGCTGGTGGCCTGGCGGGGAATGGCGCGCTTGTTCCTCATGATCCTCCCCCTTGGGGGAGGGGGACCAGCGCGAGCTGGTGGAGGGGCACCTGCAGGGTTGCGCGACCGGCTGGGGCAGAGCAGTTTTTTCTCACACGAAGACGCGAAGGCACGAAGGGGCTGACAAGGATAGGGCGGTCCATAACCCACCCCAGATTGCAAAAATTGGGGGAGTAGGAAAATGCTTTGTATCTAAATCCTCCCCGACACGGGGGGCACCTGCACCGCTCCCCGCTCATCCTGACTTGCCTGCACTCGCGAAAGCGGGTGTCGAAGGAAAGGAAGCGGCGGGGCTGCATCCCCGATGTCGCACGACCGGCTGGGAAAGCGCCATTTTTTATCGCACTAAGGCACAAAGACACAAAGGTCCGTGAGGCAAGTGCACTTCCATGCCCGCTACAGATTGCAGAATGCAGGCGTGTATGAAAACGGTTTCTATCTTTGAACCTCAAGCTGTGCTGACTGAGTAATAGAATTGTTTTCCACAGGACTTGAAAGCGCACAAGTGTTTCCAACATGTTCCTTTGTTAAGAGCGTAACGTAGTGCGTTCAGGGTGGGAGCAATGATGAAGAGAGTTTTTTTCTCATATTCGCATGCAGACGAAGATTTGCGTGATCAGCTCGAGGTCCAGCTTTCCATGCTCAAGCGACAAGGGTTGATTGAGGCTTGGCATGACCGCCGAATTGGCGCTGGCAACGAAATCGATGGTTCGATCGACGTCAACATGGAATCTTCGTCCATTATTCTGTTGCTGGTCAGCCCAGACTTTCTTGCATCTGACTACTGTTATGACCGTGAGATGACGCGCGCGATGGAGCGACATAAAGACGGCAGTGCGAAAGTGATTCCGGTGATTCTGCGGCCTTGTGACTGGCATAATGCGCCATTTGGTAAACTTATGGCGGTCCCGAAAGATGGAAAACCGATCACGATGTGGCCGGATCCAGACTCGGCTTTTCTCGAGGTGGCACGTGCCGTCAGGGAAGTAGTAGGTGAGGCATCAAGTCCTAGCCTAGAGTACAAGGCCAAGGCTTCGGGACATGATGAACTTCCTGTCGATCCCATTGAGAAGCCACGCTCAAGCAACCTTCGAATTAAGAAGGAATTTAGCGAACGAGACAAAGACAAATTCAAAGTTCAAACGTTTGAATATATGGCGAAGTTCTTTGAGAACTCACTTGATGAACTTGAACGAAGAAATGATGGAATCGAATGTGATTTTCGTCAGGTTGACGCCAATCGATTCACCGCTTCAATTTATCAACATGGAAATGCAGTTGCGCGCTGTACTGTTTTTTTGGGTGGTGATCGCTTTACGGGGCAAGGTATCTCGTTCGTACATGGTGAGACAACTGAATCGAATTCTTACAATGAGTCTATCAGTGTGGCAGCTGATGAAATCGAGATGTACCTGACATCTTTTGGTATGTCTGCCATCTTTGGGGGCGACGAGCAAAAACTTTCCAAGCAAGGCGCGGCTGAATTGTACTGGTCTCTTCTTATCCAACCATTGCAAGGATGAGTGTAGTGACGTGGATTACTCCAGATTTTAAGATTGGGCAGCTTTCTGATGTATCCAGTTTGTCACTTGTACTTCGAACAGATCCATACGGATACGATTTCATCGTTGCGGAGAGCAATGATGGAATGTTGGCTATCATTCTTAACCCAGAAGGTGAATTTAATTCCTTTCCGGTCGGAGATGTAGATGATTACGGAGGACTAATTATTGATGACATAGGAATTGAAGTTGATCTGGATCTTGATCCCGATAGAAATTTGGGGCCTTGCCCGCTCGGGGCTGTCGAGAGAAAGCGTGATGGCGTATTCCTGCGATGCAAGCCAAGTCAAGGCAGAGGCGGGTTCGGCTATTCAGTCAGGTTGATCACTGGCTTGCCTGAATGTCCCAATGGAACTGGCGCAGCGTTTACGAAGTGGTCAATCGTCAAGGGCGCGAGATCGGAGAAGAAAGTTCTCTATACGATAGATGTCTCTTCGAGTGACCAACTCAAAGTCAAGCGAGATTTAAAGTGACGATTCTATCTATGAAACGATGTAACAATTGCGGCAAAAGGTTCGAAATCGAACTTCTAACCGAAGATGAGGTGCGTGAAGCAGAAGATCAATGTCAGCCGACCAGCCCAGCAAGGTGCCCAGAGTGTGGAAGAACTGATCTTCGAGATGGATGGGAGTGAAGCCTTTGACCAAGATAAATGGGTTTCCGATTGAGAAAATTGAACCAGCCTCGCCAGATGGAGCTGGTTTTGCGGGCTTCATGTTTTACCACCAATCACACTTACCAAGTTCTCTAATTCTGGATTGGGACGGTGATGGCTACAATTTCAATTTAGAGGGCCCCAAAGCCAATCGATTTTTCAAGATTGATGCGCACCACCGATCCTCCGGATTCTTAATACGCACACCGGAGTTTAGAGTCGATCTAGGTTCTGCTTTTAATCCCAATTCGACCGGATCGCCATTAGGCTCCTTGGTTCTAGAGGGTGGAGTCGCCTATCTTGTGGGTGCGCGCTTAGACGACCATTTCGCAGATGGAGAACAGATTCCTCTTTGGGCGTCAGTACCTCAACCTAAGTGTTCGACACGTGTTGGGTTTCTAAGGTGGACTCTTGTGGCGAGGGTTGGTGATTTTGAGTTGGAACTTTGGCAGTATTAGGCTCATGCGCCAGCAGGCTGAAGTCTCAGAAGCAAAGAACTGGCAAATACCCCACCCGCTTGACCTTTCCAACATTCCAACATAAAGGCGCGCCAACCGAGCGGGGCTTTCGAGTCCCTATCGGGCAATAGAGCTGAACATTGCCGGTTTAGTCCCGGGGGCCTGGTGCGCTTGCGCCGAGGCTCTTTTCTATTGGACTCACTTATGTGGATTCCCGCTTTCGCGGGAATGACGAAAGTGGGTTTGGGGGCAGCCGTCAAAGTAACCCGGTGGCCGAAGGGCCGGTTTGGGTGGAGCGTTTCAGCTTGTTTATGCCGCCGCGTTGCAGCCCGTCATACTTCGACAGGCTCAGCACGAACGGGCTGCATAGGCGAGCAAACCTCCCTCCACATCGCCCAGGTGTCGCCAGAACCGGCCACGCCTTCGCATGCGCGAAGGAATGTGCCGGAACCTCATCAGGGAAAGTGGGAACCGGTTTCCCGCCCGGATGAGGTGACCCCGATCCGGCAAATCCGCCGGACCGGAAAACGAGGTGAAGCGAGAAACTATGCCGACGATCAACCAGCTGGTCCGCAAGGGCCGCACCCCGCAGAAGGCCAAGAGCAAGGTCCCTGCGATGGAGCAGAACCCGCAGAAGCGCGGCGTTTGCACCCGCGTCTATACCACGACGCCGAAGAAGCCGAACTCTGCCCTGCGCAAGGTTGCCAAGGTGCGCCTGACCAACCAGCGCGAAGTCATCAGCTACATTCCGGGCGAAGGCCACAACCTGCAGGAACACAGCGTTGTGCTGATCCGCGGCGGGCGTGTGCGCGACCTTCCCGGTGTGCGCTATCACGTGCTGCGCGGCGTGCTCGACACGCAGGGTGTGAAGGACCGCAAGCAGAGCCGTTCGAAATACGGCGCCAAGCGGCCGAAGTAAGGATCAACGCGGGAGGTCTGGTTCCGGCCCGATACTCCACCCGGCTACCTACAGGGTAGCATTTGGGTGGCCGGGTGGGGGAGCGGGCTGGAGCCGCAAGGCACCACGGAGGTGGTGCCGCACTCCGAAGGAGTTAAACGGAAATGTCACGTCGTCGTCGTCCCGAGAAGCGGGAAATCCTGCCTGATCCCAAGTTTGGTGATCAGGTGCTGTCGAAGTTCATGAACAACCTCATGCTGGATGGTAAGAAGTCCATTGCAGAGCGCATCGTCTATGGCGCGCTCGACACGGTCGAAACCAAGGCCAAGGCCGATCCGGTGCAGCTGTTCCACGAAGCGCTGAACAATGTGAAGCCGCAGGTTGAAGTGCGCAGCCGCCGTGTGGGCGGTGCCACCTACCAGGTGCCGGTCGAGGTCCGCCCCGAGCGTGCCCAGGCGCTGGCGATCCGCTGGCTGATCACCGCCGCGCGCGGCCGGCCCGAAACCACCATGAGCGCGCGCCTTTCGGGCGAGCTGATGGATGCGGCCAACAACCGCGGCAATGCCGTCAAGAAGCGCGAAGATACGCACCGCATGGCTGACGCCAACCGCGCCTTCTCGCATTACCGCTGGTAACAGGAATTTCTCCGCTCACCCTGAGCCTGTCGAAGGGAAGCGGAGGCAAGCAAGGAACCCAACATGGCACGCGAATATCCGCTGGAGCGGTACCGCAATATCGGCATCATGGCCCACATCGATGCCGGCAAGACCACGACTACCGAACGTATCCTCTACTACACCGGCAAGTCCTACAAGATCGGCGAAGTGCACGATGGCGCGGCGACGATGGACTGGATGGAGCAGGAGCAGGAGCGCGGGATCACCATCACCTCTGCCGCGACGACGACCTTCTGGTCGGCCGAGGATGGCCAGGGGCCCAAGCACCGCATCAACATCATCGACACGCCCGGCCACGTTGACTTCACCATCGAAGTCGAACGTTCGCTGCGCGTGCTCGACGGAGCTGTGGCGGTGTTCGACGGGGTGGCCGGCGTCGAGCCGCAGTCCGAAACCGTGTGGCGCCAGGCCGACAAGTATAAAGTACCCAGAATGTGCTTTATCAATAAATTGGACCGCACCGGTGCCGACTTCTATTACTGCGTGCAGTCGATCATCGACCGCCTCGGCGCGAACCCGCTGGTGCTTTACCTCCCGATCGGTGTGGAAAGCGACCTTCAGGGCGTGGTCGATCTCGTCAACAATCGCGGCATCGTGTGGGAAAATGAAAATCTGGGTGCGACATTCAACTATGTCGATATCCCCGCTGATCTTGCCGACAAGGCTGCCGAATATCGCGAAAAGCTGATCGAGACTGTCGTCGAGCAAGACGATGACGTGATGGAAGCATATCTTGAAGGCGAAGTGCCTGATGCGGCAACGCTGAAGCGGCTGATCCGCAAGGGCACCATGGCGCAGGCTTTCGTGCCGGTGCTATGCGGTTCGGCGTTCAAGAACAAGGGCGTGCAGCCGCTGCTTGATGCAGTGGTCGATTACATGCCGAGCCCGCTTGACGTTCCGGCGATCAAGGGCGTGCTGCCTGACAGCGACGAGGAAGCGGAACGCCCGTCGAGCGACGATGCCCCCTTCAGCGCGCTGGCGTTCAAGATCATGAACGACCCGTTCGTCGGTTCGCTTACCTTCACCCGCATCTATTCGGGCAAGCTCACCAAGGGGCAGGTTCTGAACTCGGTCAAGGACAAGAAGGAAAAGATCGGCCGCATGCTGCTGATGCACTCGAACAATCGCGAGGACATCGAAGAAGCATTCGCCGGTGACATTGTCGCGCTGGCGGGCATGAAGGACACCACCACCGGCGATACGCTGTGCGATCCAGCCAAGCCGATCATACTCGAGCGGATGGAGTTCCCCGAACCGGTTATCGAACTGTCGGTGGAGCCCAAGACCAAGGCCGACCAGGAAAAGATGGGCGTCGCGCTCAATCGCCTGGCTGCCGAAGATCCAAGCTTCCGTGTTTCAACGGACCACGAAAGTGGCCAGACGATCATCAAGGGCATGGGCGAGCTTCACCTCGACATCCTGGTTGATCGCATGAAACGCGAATTCAAGGTGGAAGCGAACGTGGGCGCGCCGCAGGTGGCCTATCGCGAATCGCTCGCTCGCGAAGTCGAAGTTGACTACACCCACAAGAAGCAGTCGGGCGGCTCGGGCCAGTTCGGCCGCGTCAAGGTCCGGGTTACGCCCGGTGAGCGTGGGCAGGGCGTGATCTTCCAGGACGAGATCAAGGGCGGCAACATTCCGAAGGAATATATCCCTGCGATTGAAAAGGGTTTCCGCGAACAGGCCGAAAGCGGCCACCTCGTCGGCTTCCCGATCATCGACTTCTCCATCACGCTGTTCGATGGTGCGTATCACGACGTCGACTCGAGCGCGATCGCGTTCGAAATCGCTGGTCGCGGTGCCATGCGCGAAGTCGCCAGCAAGTCGGGGATCAAGCTGCTCGAACCGATCATGAAGGTAGAAGTCGTCACGCCAGAGGATTACCTTGGCGATGTGATCGGCGATCTCAACAGCCGCCGTGGCCAGATCCAGGGAACCGATACCCGTGGCAATGCCCAGGCAGTTGATGCCTTCGTGCCGCTGGCCAACATGTTTGGCTACGTCAACGAGCTGCGATCGTTTACCCAGGGCCGTGCCCAGTACACGATGCAGTTCAGCCACTATGACGAAGTGCCGGCGAATGTCGCGCAGGAAGTCAAGGAGAAGCTTGCCTAAGCGAGCGACACGGTCTAGGGGCGGCGCCGTATTCAGCGGGTGCCGTCCTCGTCCCGCAGAGATTCAATTTCAACTCAGAGGTTATTCGAGAAATGGCTAAGGAAAAATTCGAGCGCAATAAGCCGCACTGCAATATCGGCACCATCGGTCACGTTGACCACGGCAAGACCACGCTGACTGCGGCTATCACCAAGGTTATGGCTGAGACCTATGGCGGTTCGGCTGTCGACTTTGCGAACATCGACAAGGCTCCGGAAGAGCGCGAGCGCGGCATCACCATCTCGACCGCACACGTCGAGTACGAAACCGCTGCCCGCCACTACGCCCACGTCGACTGCCCGGGCCACGCTGACTATGTGAAGAACATGATCACCGGCGCGGCGCAGATGGACGGCGCGATTCTGGTTGTGAACGCTGCTGACGGCCCCATGCCGCAGACCCGCGAGCACATCCTGCTGGCCCGCCAGGTGGGCGTGCCCGCGCTGGTTGTCTACATGAACAAGGTTGACCAGGTTGACGACGAGGAAATCCTCGAACTCGTCGAGCTGGAGATCCGCGAACTGCTGTCATATTATGACTTCGACGGCGACAACATTCCGGTCGTGAAGGGTTCGGCTCTGGCTGCGCTTGAAGGCCGTGACGACGAGATCGGCAAGAATTCGATTCTCGAGCTGATGAAAGCCGTGGACGAGCACATTCCGCAGCCCGACCGTCCGGTCGACAAGCCGTTCCTGATGCCGATCGAAGACGTGTTCTCGATCTCGGGTCGTGGTACGGTGGTTACCGGCCGCGTCGAAACTGGTGTTGTGAACGTGGGCGACGAAGTTGAAATCGTCGGCATCAAGGACACCGCCAAGACAACCGTGACCGGCGTTGAAATGTTCCGCAAGCTGCTCGATCGCGGCGAAGCTGGCGACAACATCGGCGCGCTGATCCGCGGCATCGGCCGTGAGGATGTGGAGCGTGGTCAGGTCCTGGCGAAGCCGGGCTCGGTTACGCCGCACACCGAATTCAGCGCGGAAGTCTATGTCCTTTCGAAGGACGAGGGTGGCCGTCACACGCCGTTCTTCGCCAACTACCGTCCGCAGTTCTACTTCCGTACGACTGACGTGACCGGCGAAGTGATCCTTCCCGAAGGCACCGAAATGGTGATGCCGGGCGACAACGTGACCATCTCGGTCAAGCTGATTGCGCCGATCGCCATGGACGAAGGCCTGCGCTTCGCTATCCGCGAAGGCGGCCGCACCGTTGGCTCGGGCGTGGTTTCGAAAATCACCAAGTAAATCGCGTTTGCACCCACGGGTGCACGCAGGTTTGAAAAGGATCCGGTGCCCAGAGATGGGCGCCGGGTTCTTTTTTATGAAGGCTGCATTTTGCGGATGAGGGTGGGGCGCAAGCGCCCCGGCTGACAGCAGGCCCCGATTGCGGCGAAGGCGCGCAATTCAGGGCTTGCCAGAAGCAGGCCTCCTACGTATATGCGCGCCAACAGGCGGGGATTCGTCGCTGCCGTAACAAGAATTTTGAAGGGCCGCCCTTTCCGGGAAACCGGGCATAAGCGGGGCGGGCCTTTGTTTTTTTAAGGGGTCGCCCAAGAGATTGGAACGCTCCTTTGGCTCTTTCGCATCGGTGTAGGTAATGGAAGCTCAGAATATCCGCATTCGCCTCAAGGCGTTCGATCATCGCGTTCTTGACCAGGCTACTGGCGAGATTGCAGACACCGCGCGCCGGACAGGTGCTCTTATTCGCGGCCCCATTCCCATGCCGACGCGTATCGAGAAGTTCACCGTGAACCGCGGCCCGCATATCGACAAGAAGTCGCGCGAGCAGTTCGAGGTGCGCACCTACAAGCGGCTGCTCGATATCGTGCAGCCTAACGCCCAGACCGTCGACGCGCTGATGAAGCTCGATCTGGCTGCGGGCGTAAACGTCGAGATCAAGCTCGCCTGATTGGTGAGCGATCCCCGGAGTTGATCCGGGGTCCAGGGCACCAAGGCTCTGGGTTCCTGCTTTAACAGGAACGCACAGTGGGAAGGTCAACTTCCCGCAGACATTGGGATACCGCCGGATTTGATCCGGGTCTGCGTCCCCCGTCTCGCTTACCATGCCATCCGGCACGGTGAGCATTCAGCCCGGACGGGGCGATGCACAACAATTTGGGCTGGCACGCACGCGGGGATGGGCCTCGTGTGCCTCTGTGTAGGAGTTTTGACGATGCGCACAGGCGTTATCGCAAAGAAAGTCGGGATGACCCGCCTGTTTCAGGAGGATGGACGTCACGTTCCCGTGACAGTTCTTTCGCTGGAAGACTGCCAGGTCGTTTCGCACCGGACCGCCGATCGCGATGGCTATTTCGCGGTCCAGCTGGGTGCGGGCGAAGCCAAGCAGAAAAACGTCAACAAGCCGCAGCGCGAGCATTTTGCCAAGGCCCAGGTCGGCCTGAAAAAGCGCGTCGCCGAATTCCGTGTCGAAGGTGAAGACGGGCTGGTCCCGGTTGGCGCCACGATCAGCGCGGACCACTTCGTTGCCGGCCAGAAAGTCGACATCACCGGGCACACCCAGGGTAAGGGCTTTGCCGGTGTGATGAAGCGTTGGGGCTTCGGGGGGCTGCGCGCAACGCACGGCGTTTCGCTGAGCCACCGTTCGCATGGTTCGACCGGTCAGCGCCAGGATCCCGGCAAGGTGTTCAAGGGCAAGAAGATGGCCGGCCACATGGGCGACCGTCAACGTACCCAGCAGAACCTTGAGGTTGTGCGCACCGATGCGACCCGCGGCCTCATCTTTGTCAAGGGTTCGGTCCCAGGCTCGAAGAATGGCTGGCTGCTGGTCCGCGATGCGGTGAAGCTGCCTCTGCCCGAGGATCTGCCGTTCCCCGGAGCGGTGATCGATACGAACGCGCCGCAGGTTGAAGAGCCCGCAGTGGAAACACCGGTTGAAGAAACCGCTGTAGATACCGCAGCTGAAACACCCGCTCCCGAAGCAGACGCTCCCGCAGCTGACGCTCCGGCAAGCGACGAAAACAAGGAGGGCTGAGCCGTGAAGGTGAAGGTCCAGAAAATCGACGGCAAGGCCGTTTCGGGTGCAGGGAGCGATATCGAGCTCGATGATGCCGTGTTCGGGGTTGAGCCGCGTGCCGACATCCTGCATCGCATCGTCACCTGGCAGCTTGAAAACCGCCGTGGCACCGCACGTCCGACGCGCGAGCGCAGCGATGTTGCCCGCACTGGCAAGAAGTTCGGTCGCCAGAAGGGCGGCGGCACGGCCCGTCACGGTGACCGCGCGGCCCCGATCTTCATCGGCGGCGGCAAGGCTCACGGCGCTCGCAAGCGTGACTTCAACCAGTCGCTCAACAAGAAGCTGCGTGCGCTCGGCCTGAAGATGGCGCTTTCGAGCAAGGTGAAGGACGGCCTGGTGGTTGTCGACAGCCTCTCGCTTAAGGACGCCAAGACCAAGGTGCTCAAGGGTCACCTCGACAAGGCTGGCCTGACCGGCAAGGTTCTGGTGATCGACGGCGAAAGCGTGGATGAAGGCTTCAAGAAAGCCGCTGGCAATTTGCCGGGCGTCAATGTGCTCCCCGCCATTGGTGCCAATGTCTACGACATCCTCAACCACGACACGCTGGTCCTGACCAAGGACGCTGTCGCCAAGCTGGAGGCGCGCTTCAATGGCTAAGAAGCAGGAAATCGATGCGCGTCACTATGACGTGATTCTGGCTCCGCACCTCACCGAGAAGTCGACTCTGGCCTCGGAACAGAACGCAGTTGTGTTCAAGGTGGCTGGCGATGCGACGAAGCCGCAGATCAAGGAAGCGGTGGAAGCGATCTACGACAAGAAGGTCGTGGCGGTGAATACCATCGTCGTGAAGGGCAAGACCAAGCGCTGGAAGGGCAAGGCCTACAAGCGCTCCGATATGAAGAAGGCGATCGTTACCCTGGCAGAGGGTGACTCGATCGACGTCACCAGCGGGATCTGAGGGCAGAGAAGATGGCACTCAAGAACTACAAACCGACGAGCCCCGCACGCCGCGGCCTCATCCTGATCGACAAGTCCGGGCTCTATAAGGGCAAGCCGGTCAAGTCGCTGACGGAAGGCAAGCGCAAGACCGGTGGCCGGAACAACAAGGGTCATGTCACCTCGCGCGGCATGGCGGGCGGTCACAAGCAGAAGTACCGCTTTATCGATTTCAAGCGCCGCAAGTGGGATGCTCCCGCGATGGTCGAGCGTATTGAATACGATCCCAACCGCACTGCTTTCATCGCGCTCCTCAAGTATGAGGACGGCGAGCTGGCCTATATCATCTGCCCGCAGCGCCTTGCTGTTGGCGATACGGTGGTGGCCGGCGAGCGGACCGACACCAAGCCGGGCAATGCGATGCTGCTGGGCCAGATGCCGGTCGGCACCATCTGCCACAATGTGGAGATGAAGCCGGGCAAGGGCGGCCAGATCGCGCGTTCGGCGGGCACTTATGTGCAGATCGTCGGCCGTGACCGCGGTATGGTGATCGTGCGCCTGAACTCGGGCGAGCAGCGTTACCTGCGTGCGGATTGCATGGGCACGGTTGGTGCGGTGTCGAACCCCGACAACCAGAACCAGAACTTTGCCAAGGCCGGCCGCAAGCGCTGGATGGGCGTGAAGCCGCTGACCCGCGGCGTCGCCAAGAACCCGGTCGATCACCCCCACGGCGGCGGTGAAGGCCGCACCAGCGGGGGCCGCCATCCGGTGACCCCGTGGGGCAAGCCGACCAAGGGTGCACGCACCCGCAGCAACAAGCAGACGGACAAGATGATCATCCGTTCGCGCCACGCCAAGAAGAAGAGGTAAGGACACATGGCACGTTCCGTCTGGAAAGGTCCGTTTGTCGAACTCAGCCTTCTCAAGAAGGCGGAGGACGCACAGGAAGCGAACAGCACAAAGCCGATCAAGACCTGGTCGCGCCGTTCGACCATCCTCCCGCAGTTCGTTGGTCTGACGTTCAACGTCTACAACGGGCAGAAGTTCATCCCCGTCTCGGTTTCCGAGGAAATGGTTGGCCACAAGCTTGGCGAATTTGCGCCCACGCGCAACTTCCCCGGCCACGCTGCCGACAAGAAGGGCAAGCGCTAATGGGCAAGGCAAAGGCACCCCGCCGCGTAGGCGATAACGAGGCGCTGGCCGTCGGCACCACGATCCGTGGTTCGGCGCAGAAGCTCAACCTCGTTGCTGAGCTGATCCGCGGCAAGAAGGCTGAAGAGGCTCTGAACATCCTCGCTTTCTCGAAGCGGGCGATGGCGAAAGACGCCAGCAAGGTACTCGCATCGGCGATTGCCAATGCGGAAAACAACCACAATTTGGACGTTGACTCGCTCGTCGTGGCCGAAGCTTCGGTTGGCAAGTCGATCACCATGAAGCGTTTCCACACCCGCGGTCGCGGCAAGTCGACCCGGATCCTCAAGCCGTTCAGTCGGCTTCGGATCGTGGTGCGCGAGCAGGAAGAGGCGTAACATGGGCCAGAAGAGCAATCCGATCGGTCTGCGCCTGCAGATCAACCGCACCTGGGACAGCCGCTGGTACGCTGAAGGGCGTGACTATGCCAAGCTGCTCAAGGAAGACATCGAGATCCGCAAGTACATCGTCGAAACCGTGCCGCAGGCAGCGATTTCGAAGGTGGTGATCGAACGTCCGGCCAAGTTGTGCCGCATTTCGATCTATGCAGCGCGGCCAGGTGTCATCATCGGCAAGAAGGGCGCAGATATCGAGAAGCTGCGCGTCCAGCTGTCGAAGATGACCGACAGCGAAGTGAAGCTGAACATCGTTGAGATCCGCAAGCCGGAAATTGACGCCAAGCTCGTCGCTCAGGGCGTGGCTGACCAGCTGGTTCGCCGTGTCGCATTCCGCCGTGCGATGAAGCGCGCCGTGCAATCGGCGCTGCGCCTTGGGGCTGAAGGCATTAAGATCACCTGCGGCGGCCGTCTGGGCGGTGCAGAAATCGCACGTGTCGAATGGTATCGCGAAGGCCGTGTGCCGCTGCACACCCTGCGCGCCAATGTCGACTATGCCGAAGCCGAAGCGCTCACCGCTTACGGGATCATCGGCATCAAGGTGTGGATCTTCAAGGGTGAAATCCTCGCTCATGATCCGACCGCACAGGATCGCCTCATGATGGAAGCCCAGACCTCTGGCGTCCGTCCGGCGCGCTGATTGCAGGATAGGTAAGATAAAATGCTGCAACCGAAGAAAACCAAGTTCCGCAAGGCGTTCAAGGGCCGCATCCATGGCAATGCCAAGGGTGGCACCACGCTGAATTTTGGCGCCTATGGCCTCAAGGCTCTCGAGCCCGATCGCCTTACCGCGCGCCAGATCGAGGCTGCTCGCCGTGCCATCACCCGTGCCATGAAGCGCCAGGGCCGTCTGTGGATCCGCGTATTCCCTGATGTGCCGGTTTCGAAGAAGCCTGCCGAAGTCCGCCAGGGCAAGGGCAAGGGGTCGGTCGAATACTGGGCCGCCCGCGTAAAGCCGGGCCGCATCCTGTTCGAACTCGATGGTGTGCCCGGCCCGCTTGCCGCGCTCGCTTTCGAGCGCGCAGCGATGAAGCTGCCGATCAAGACCAAGGTCGTCGCCCGCCTGGGTGACACTTCGCACCTGGGAGGCGACAAATGAGCAAGATCGAAGATCTGCGCACCAAGACCGACGACCAGCTGGCTGGCGAACTTGTCGAGCTGAAGCGCGAGCAGTTCAACCTGCGCTTCCAGGCGGCAACCAATCAGCTTGAAGCGTCGGCCCGGGTAAGGGAAGTGCGTCGCACGATCGCCAAGATCAAGACGCTGCAGAGCGAACGTGCGGCCGCTGCCGCCGTCAAGGCTTAAGGAGTCAGACAATGCCGAAACGTATCCTGATCGGAACTGTCACCTCCGACAAGACCGACAAGACTGTGACCGTGCTGGTCGAACGCAAGGTGAAGCACCCGCTCTACGGGAAGATCATCCGTCGTTCGAAGAAGTATCATGCGCACGATGAAGCGAACGAATACACGATTGGCGATGTTGTCCGCATCGAGGAAACCAAGCCGATCTCGAAAACCAAGACCTGGGCCGTGAAGGACCGGGTGCAAGCAGGTGGCACGCAGGCGATCGAGGCTGATCTCGAAGTCGAAGCCGCCGGTAACTGATTTAGACGTAGGGAACTGCCGGACTGGTTCCGGCAAGCCAGTGAGAAGGAAACGGATCAATGATCCAGATGCAATCCAATCTCGACGTCGCGGACAACAGCGGCGCCAAGCGCGTCCAGTGCATCAAGGTGCTGGGCGGCTCGAAGCGCCGTACTGCGTCCGTCGGCGACGTGATCGTGGTTTCCGTGAAGGAAGCCCAGCCGCGTGCAAAGGTCAAGAAGGGCGACGTGCACCGCGCCGTGATCGTGCGCACCAAGAAGGACGTTCGCCGTCCCGATGGCAGCGTGATCCGCTTTGACAGCAATGCTGCCGTGTTGGTCAACAAGAACGAGGAGCCGATCGGCACCCGTATCTTTGGCCCGGTGGTGCGCGAGTTGCGTGGCCGCGGCTTCATGAAGATCATTTCACTTGCGCCGGAGGTGCTGTGATGTCTGCTGCCAAGATCAAGAAGGGTGACAACGTCGTTGTCCTTTCAGGCAAGGACAAGGGCAAGACCGGTACGGTCGCCCAGGTTCTGCCCAAGGAAGGCAAGGTCCTTGTCGAGGGCGTGAACGTCGCCACCCGTCATCGCAAGCCCAGCCAGGCCAACCCGCAGGGTGGCATCGAACGCCGCGAGGCCCCGATGCACATCTCCAAGGTGGCTGTAGCTGATCCGAAATCCGGCAAGCCCACCCGTGTCCGCTTTGAAGAAAAGGGCGGCAAGAAGGTGCGCGTGGCCGTGAAGAGTGGGGAGACCATCGATGGCTGATAAGTCCAAAGCTTCGGCCCCACGCCTGAAGCAGATGTATGAAGACCAGATCGTCAAGGCGATGACCGAGAAATTCGGCTACAAGAATCGTCTCGAAGTTCCCCGGCTTGAAAAGATCACACTCAACATGGGTGTGGGCGAAGCGAGCCAGGACAAGAAGAAGGTCCAGACGGCTGCTGAGGAAATGGCGCTGATTGCCGGCCAGAAGCCGGTCATCACCAAGGCAAAGAAGTCGATCGCACAGTTCAAGCTGCGCGATGGCATGCCGATCGGCTGCAAGGTCAATTTGCGCCGTGACCGGATGTATGAATTCCTCGATCGTCTGGTGACGATTGCGATGCCGCGCATCCGCGACTTCCGTGGCCTCAACCCGAAATCGTTCGATGGCAATGGCAATTACGCCATGGGCATCAAGGAGCAGATCATCTTTCCGGAGATCAGCTACGACAAGATCGAGAAGGTGCGGGGGATGGATATCATCGTCACCACCACTGCGAAAACCGACGAGGAAGCGCGCGAACTGCTGAAGCTGTTCGGTTTCCCGTTCCCGGCCGAAGCGTCGGAAGAAAAGGAAGCGGCGTAAGCCGCCCCCTTTGATTGAGATAAGGAAGAGAGCTTAAGTCCAATGGCGAAACTGAGTTCCATAAACAAGAACGAGCGGCGCAAGAAGCTCGTGAAGAAGTACGCAAACAAGTACGCCAAGCTGAAGGCGATTGCGGACGATGAATCGCTCGATGAGAGCGAGCGTCTGATGGCACGCCTGAAGATGGCCGAAATTCCGCGCAATGCGAACCCTACACGGGTGCGCAACCGTTGCGCCACCACCGGCCGCCCGCGCGGCTATTACCGCAAGTTCGGCATCAACCGCATCGAGCTGCGCGAACTCGGCAACATGGGCCTGATTCCAGGCCTGACCAAGTCGAGCTGGTGAGGATCTAGATTATGGCAATGACCGATCCACTGGGTGATATGCTCACCCGTATCCGCAACGGCCAGCAGGCGAAGAAGGACAGCGTCCTTTCGCCGGCTTCCAAACTGCGTGCGAACGTGCTCGAAGTGCTCCAGCGTGAAGGCTACATCCGTGGCTATAGCGAAGACGCGACCGGCAAGCACCCGGCGCTGCGGATTGAACTGAAGTATTTCGAGGGCGAACCGGCGATCAAGCACGTCGCTCGCGTCTCCAAGCCTGGTCGGCGGATCTATTCGGGTTCGAAAGAACTTCCGACTGTCCGCAACGGCCTTGGCATCACCATCGTCTCGACGCCCAAGGGCGTGCTTTCGGATGCCGAAGCGCGTAGCCAGAACGTTGGCGGCGAAGTGCTGGCGGAGGTGTTCTGATGAGCCGCATCGGCAAGAAGCCGGTGGCGATCCCCAGCGGGGTGACAGCCACCATCGAACAGGGAACGCTTACCGTGAAGGGCCCCAAGGGCAACCTTTCGCTCGGGCTTTCCGACCTGATCGACTACAAGGTCGAAGGTGAGGAAATCCAGGTCAAGCCGGCCAATGACACGAAGCAGGCGCGCTCTTTCTGGGGCATGCAGCGCACGCTGGTGTCGAACTTGGTCGAAGGCGTGACCGACGGGTTCACCAAGGTTCTGGAAATTTCCGGCGTTGGTTACCGTGCGCAGGCACAGGGCAACAAGCTCAAGCTGCAACTCGGCTATAGCCACGATGTCGATCTCGATGTGCCGGCAGGCCTTGAGGTGAAGACCCCGGACCAGACCACTGTGGAAATTTCCGGCATCGACAAGCAGGCCGTTGGCCAGTTCGCCGCCGAGATCCGCCGCTGGCGCAAGCCTGAACCCTACAAGGGCAAGGGCATCAAGTACCGCGGTGAATATATCTTCCGCAAGGAAGGGAAGAAGAAGTAAGATGGCAAAGCTTTCTCTCTTTGAACGTCGCCGCCGCCGTGTGCGCACTGCTCTCCGGAGCAAGGGTGGTGGCCGTCCTCGCCTGTCGGTGCATCGCACCGGTCGCCACATCTATGCCCAGATCATCGATGATCAGGAAGGCAAGACGCTCGCCGCAGCTTCGACCCTTGGGGCCAAGAATTCGGGTGCGAATGTCGATGCCGCTGCCAAGGTGGGCAAGGACATCGCCGCCGCCGCCAAGAAGGCGGGCGTGACATCCGTCGTGTTCGATCGCGGCGGTTTCCTGTTCCACGGCCGCGTCAAGGCGCTGGCCGATGCCGCTCGCGAAGGCGGGCTGGAGTTCTGATGATGGCTGAAAACGCAAACGAAACCGAAAACAAGAACGAAGAAGCGAAGGTCGAGGCGACCGAGGCTCCGGCTCAGGAAGCTGCATCGAAGGACGCTGCGCCTGCCGCTGAGGACGCTGCGCCTGCCGCTGAGGAAGCTGCGCCTGCCGCTGAGGAAGCCGCACCTGCGGCTGAATCTGCACCGGCAGCTGCGGAAGCCGAGCAGCCGCAGCAGGAAGGCCGTGGACCTGGCGGAAACCGGGGCCGTGGCGGCAACCGTGATGGTGGCCGTGGCCGTGCCCGCGGCGGCCGTGACGATCGCCGTGGCAACCGCCGCGAAGAAGAAGATGACGGGATCATCGAGAAGCTGGTCCACATCAACCGTGTTTCCAAGACAGTGAAGGGCGGCAAGCGCTTTGGCTTTGCGGCACTGGTTGTTGTGGGTGACGGTTCGGGCCGCGTCGGTTTTGGGCATGGCAAGGCACGCGAAGTGCCCGAAGCCATCACCAAGGCCACAGCCGCCGCGCGCAAGAAGATGATCCGCGTCCCGCTCAAGGACGGTCGCACGCTGCACCATGATGGCAATGGTCGTTTCGGGGCAGGTAAGGTGACCTTGCGCACAGCACCGGCGGGTACGGGCATCATTGCCGGCGGCCCGATGCGTGCCGTGTTCGAAAGCCTGGGCGTTGCTGACGTGGTGACCAAATCGGTCGGTTCGTCAAACCCCTATAACATGATCCGCGCCACGTTTGACGCGCTTGTCAACCAGACTTCGCCGAAGTCGGTTGCCCAGCGTCGCGGCAAGAAGGTCGCTGACCTGCTTGGCCGTGGTGGCGCCAGCGAGGCGGAGGCAGAAGCCAGCGCCGCCGCGATAGCGGAGTAACCCCGATGGCTGAGAAGAAAACCGTCAAGATCAAGCAGATCGGTTCGCCGATCCGTCGCCCCGAGAGCCAGCGCAAGATCCTTATCGGTCTTGGACTGAACAAGATGCACAAGATCGTGGAGCGCCAGGACACCCCCGAGGTGCGCGGCGCGATCGCCAAGATCCCGCATCTGGTTGCGGTGGTCGATTAAGCAGACAGACATCAATCAGTGGCCCGGCGTATTGCCGGGTCGCTCATTTCAGCGCGAAACAAAGCGAAAGCGAGTGCACACAATGAAACTCAACGACATTCGTGACAACGACGGTGCCCGCAAGGGCCGCATCCGCGTCGGCCGGGGCATCGGTTCTGGCAAGGGCAAAACCTCGGGTCGCGGCCAGAAGGGCCAGAAGGCTCGTTCCGGCGTGGCCATCAAGGGCTTCGAAGGCGGCCAGATGCCGCTTCACATGCGCCTGCCGAAGCGCGGCTTCAACAATCCCTTCGCGAAGGATTATGCCGAAGTGAACGTGGGCATGGTGCAGAAGTTCATCGCCGCCAAGAAGCTCGACGCCAAGAAGGACATCGACGAAGCAGCCCTTCGTGCAGTCGGCCTTGTGCGCGGCGGCAAGGATGGCGTGCGGCTGCTGGGCAAGGGCGAAATTTCGGCCAAGGCCAAATTCGTCGTTACCGGCGCAACCAAGGGCGCGATCGCAGCGATCGAAAAAGCCGGAGGCAGCGTTGAAGTTATCCCTGCTGCCCAGCCAGAGCATGAAAAGAAGGCTGCGCGCCGCGAGGCAAACAAGGCCGCCAAGGCCAAGTAATTGATGAAATGGCAGGCGGGGGGTTCGACAATGCTCTCCCCGCTCCCTATCTATCCTGTCTGAGCCGGGGAGGGTCCGGCGACACAACGCACAGACGCTAGGATTAACCTGAAACAATGGCATCACGCGCCGATAGCATCGCGAGCAATCTGAACCTCGCCAATTTCTCGAAAGCCACCGAGCTGCGCCAGCGTATCTGGTTCACGCTCGGAGCGCTCATCGTGTTCCGTTTCCTCAGTTTTGTGCCGCTGCCGGGGATCAACCCGCTCACCCTGGCGCAACTGGCCGACCAGACGCAGGGCGGAATCCTGGACATGTTCAACATGTTCACGGGCGGCAGCCTTGAACGCATGAGCCTGATCGCGCTTGGCGTGATGCCCTATATCACCGCCTCGATCGTGGTGCAGATGGCCGCCGCGCTCCATCCGACACTGGCCGCGCTCAAGAAAGAGGGCACTACCGGTCGGCAAAAGCTGAACCAGTACACGCGCTATGGAACGGTTTTTCTGTGCTCGATCCAGGGCTGGTTCCTGGCAGCGGGTCTTGAAAGTTTCTCCAATTCCGCCGGGCTTCAGGCGGTCGTCGATCCGGGCTACATGTTCCGCGTGGGCGCGGTCATCAGCCTGGTTGGCGGAACCATGTTCCTGCTGTGGCTGGGCGAGCAGATCACCAGCCGCGGCATCGGCAATGGCGTGTCGCTGATCATCATGGCGGGGATCGTGGCGCAATTCCCGACCTTCGTCTCGAACCTGCTCGAAGGCGGCCGCACGGGCTCGATCGCGCCGGCCATCATCATCGGTTTCATCGTCATGGTGGTGGTACTGATCCTGCTGATCAGCTTTATGGAGCGGGCCCAGCGACGATTGCTGATCCAGTATCCAAAGCGTGCGACGCAGCGCGGCATGATGCAGGCGGATAGCTCGCACCTGCCGCTCAAGCTCAACACTGCCGGCGTTATTCCGCCCATCTTCGCCAGTTCGCTGCTGCTGCTGCCGCTGACTATTTCGCAGTTTGCCGGCAACTCGATCGATCCTTCGAGCACCACAGGCGGCGTGATCCAGTCGCTCAACCAGTATCTGCAGCACGGCCAGCCGATCTACATGTCGCTGTATGGGATCGGGATCATCTTCTTCGCCTTCTTCTACACTGCGGTGGTGTTCAATCCGGAAGAAACGGCCGAAAATCTCAAGAAGAATGGCGGCTTCATTCCCGGGATCCGCCCGGGCAAGCGGACTGCGGACTATCTCGACTATGTGCTGACACGCATCACGGTGGTCGGCGCACTCTACCTTATGCTGGTTTGCGTCATCCCTGAGTATATGATCGCGCAGACCGGTATCCCGTTGTTCCTTGGTGGCACCAGCCTGCTGATCGTGGTCAATGTTACCGTGGATACGATCAGCCAGATCCAGTCACACCTGTTGGCACACCAGTATGGTGACCTTATCAAGAAGGCCAAGCTAAAGGGCCGCGCGCGCTAATCCGGCCACGCTCTTCGGGGGTTGAGTAGTCAGATGAATATCATTCTTCTTGGGCCTCCGGGTGCCGGCAAGGGCACGCAAAGCGCGCGACTGGTCGAACAATACGGCATGCGTCAGCTTTCCACCGGCGATATGTTGCGCGCGGCGGTGAAGGCGCAAACACCGGTTGGCATCAAGGCGAAAGCCGTGATGGACGCAGGCGAACTGGTGTCCGACGAGATCGTATCCGACCTGATCGACGTCGAACTTGCCACAATGGAGGCCGATACCGGTGCGATCTTTGATGGCTATCCGCGCACTGCAGCGCAGGCGCAGATCCTTGATGGCCTGCTTGAAAAGCACGGGCGCAGTCTCGACTACGTGATCGAACTCGAAGTCGATGAAGATGCGCTGGTGGAACGTATCACCGGCCGTTTTTCCTGCGCCAATTGCGGCACGCTGTATCATGATACTGCCAATCCGCCCGCCAAGCCGGGCGTGTGTGACGTGTGCGGATCGACCGAGTTCAAGCGGCGCCCCGACGATAATGAGGAAACCGTGCGCACGCGGATGCAGGAATATCGTGCCAAGACCGCGCCAATCCTGCCGGGCTATGAGGCGCGCGGCATCGTGCGCCGGGTGGACGGCATGGCCAGCATCGGCGAAGTGGCCGCGGCGATCGACGCAATCCTGAAATGATGTTTGTGCGGGCGCAGGTGCGCCTCGCCAGAATCGAACTTTCCCTGCCCGCGCCCATCGCCTAAGTACCTTGGGCAAGGGAGGACCTGTCACCATGAGATATTTGGCGGCTGCAACGCTGGCTCCACTACTGGCATGGGCCACGGCTGCTCAGGCCGAAGTGATTGCCAGCGATGATACGGGGTTCGTTACCCGCGATGTTGCGGTGGTCGATGCGACTCCCAAGGAAGTGTGGCTGGCACTGATCAGCCCCGCCAAGTGGTGGAATTCTGCCCACACCTGGTCAGCCGATGCCGCCAATCTGACGCTCAAGCCGCAGGCCGGCGGGTGTTTTTGTGAGCGGATTCCCGAAAATCCCGATCCCGGGCGCATCACGCTCGAGGGCAGTGTTGAGCATATGCGCGTAATCCAGGCCTATCCCGAACGCGCGCTGCGCATGCGCGGGGGGCTGGGGCCATTGCAGAGCGAACCGGCGAGCGGCGTCCTGACGATCTCGATCAGCGAAGCCGAAACCGGTACAAGGATCGTGTGGGAATATGTAGTGGGCGGATATATGCGATACGAAGGGCCGGTGATCGCGGCCGCGGTTGACGGGGTGATGAGCCAGCAACTTGATGGTCTGGCGACTCTGCTGGGCCGGGTGGATCAGCCCGCCGATGCCGGCGCAGGCAAGGCCGAAACGGAGCTGGACGAAGGCGGCGAAGGTGAAGTCGCGGAGCGCGCCGAGCCCGCTGAACCGACACTGGAGGAAGCTATCGACGCGCTGGCGGACGAATAGTTTTCACACAGCTTGATCGCTGACACTTTTGGCCGCCGTTAAAAACTGATATAGGCTCGGAACTGCAATGCGGCGGCCCATATCTGGCTGCACGATGTGCTGCGTCCGCTTGGCTGTTGACGTGGCCCAAGAATCGCACTAAGCGCCCCATTCATTCGACATGTTCGAAAACAGTCCGGCAGGCGGCAGCCCGATGCGCGCCAACCGGGCTTTTTGCCGTTCGAGCACCTGCTTGGCGGTTTCGGGCATCGAGATTGAAAGCGTTGAGATAGGGGCAGGTGGCCCAAGCTGCCTAGACCCTGTGGAGCATGGAGAAGTAAGTGGCTCGTATTGCCGGGGTCAATATCCCCACCAACAAGCGCGTGATTATCGCGCTTACCTATATCCACGGTATCGGCCGCACCACGGCCGTGCAGATTGCTGATAAGCTGGGTATCGATCACACCCGCCGTGTGCAGGACCTTTCCGATGAGGAAGTGCTGCGCATCCGCGAGACGATCGACGCAGAGCTCACCGTGGAAGGCGACCTGCGTCGCAACACTGCGATGAATATCAAGCGCCTGATGGATCTGCGTTCCTACCGCGGCCTGCGCCATCGCAACCAGCTGCCGGTTCGCGGCCAGCGTACCCACACCAACGCCCGTACCCGCAAGGGCAAGGCGAAGCCGATTGCCGGCAAGAAGAAGTAAGCGCGGCGGGCCCTTGGGCCTCACGCTTTTGCCTTCTTTGGATTGTTAAAGAGGAATACGAGACATGGCACGCGAACCCGGCCGCATTAGGCGCCGCGATAAAAAGAATATCACAAGCGGCGTTGCGCATATCAACGCCAGCTTCAACAACACCATGATTACAATCACCGATGCGCAGGGCAATGCGATCAGCTGGTCTTCAGCTGGTACGATGGGCTTCAAGGGTAGCCGCAAGTCGACTCCCTATGCCGCCCAGGTTGCTGCCGACGATGCTGGCAAGAAAGCTGCCGAGCACGGCGTTCGCACGCTGGAAGTCGAAGTAAAGGGGCCGGGCTCGGGGCGTGAAAGCGCACTGCGCGGTCTTGCAGCAGTCGGTTTCAACATCACTTCGATCCGTGACGTTACGCCGATCCCGCACAATGGTGTGCGGCCGTCCAAGCGTCGTCGCGTCTGATCCGTTGCTGACGGGCGATCTTCGGGTCGCCATTCAGAATTTGGACCGGACGCGCCACCAGCGCTCCGGTCCTGTCCGCACTTGAACCCTAGGGGAAATCCATGTCCGTCAATATCAAGAACTGGCAGGAACTTAAGAAGCCCAACACTCTCGAGATCAAGGAAAGCGGCGAAAAGGCCCGCAAGGCGGTTTTCGTTGCCGAACCGCTTGAGCGTGGCTTTGGCCTTACTCTTGGCAACGCGCTGCGCCGGGTATTGCTGAGCTCGCTTCAGGGCGCCGCCATCACCTCGATCAAGATCGAGAACGTGCTGCACGAATTCAGTTCGCTTTCCGGCGTGCGTGAAGACGTGACCGATATCGTGCTCAACGTGAAGCAGATTGCGCTCAGGATGGAGGGCGAAGGCCCCAAGCGCTTGCAGCTTTCCGTCACTGGCCCGGCCGAAGTCAAGGCCGGCGACATCGCCGTTTCGGGCGACATCGAAGTGATGAACAAGGATCTGGTGATCTGTCACCTCGATGAAGGCGCGACGCTCAACATGGAGCTGACCGCCGACACCGGCAAGGGCTATGTCCCGGCTGTGGCCAACCGCCCGGTCGATGCGCCGATCGGCCTGATCCCGGTCGACAGCCTTTATTCGCCGGTACGCCAGGTTAGCTACAAGGTTGAGAACGCCCGCGTCGGGCAAGAGCTTGACTATGACAAGCTTTCGCTGACGGTCGAGACCGATGGCACCGTGGCGCCTGAAGATGCGGTGGCCTATGCTGCGCGCATCCTGCAGGACCAGCTGACGCTGTTTGTGCATTTTGAAGATGGCATCCCGCAGCCACAGGCGACAATGATCGGCCAGGCTGCTGCCCCGCAGGAAGATGACGCCAACCAACTCAACCGTTACCTGCTCAAGAAGGTTGACGAGCTGGAACTGTCGGTGCGTTCGGCCAACTGCCTCAAGAACGACAACATCATCTATATCGGCGACCTGGTCCAGAAGACCGAAGCCGAGATGCTGCGCACGCCGAACTTTGGCCGCAAATCACTGAACGAGATCAAGGAAGTTCTTTCCAGCATGGGTCTGCGCCTTGGCATGGATATCCCTGGCTGGCCGCCGGAGAACATTGAGGAAATGGCCAAGAAGCTCGAGCAGGAGCTGCTGGGCTAAGTCAAAATTCGTCATCCCCGCGAAAGCGGGGATCCAGAGCGGAGCCACGAAGGTTGCATATGGATTCCCGCTTTCGCGGGAATGACGAGAATGGGCAAAGGTTCGAAGCCCTGATTTGGACCGGAACTGGGGTACCTGAAACGGCCCCTTTGCAAACGAAGGAAGAATACAATGCGTCACGGTATTTCACAGCGCAAGCTGGGCCGCAAATCGGGCCATCGCACGGCCCTGTTCCGCAATATGGCAGCCGCGCTGATCAAGCATGAGCAGATCCTTACCACGGCCCCCAAGGCCAAGGAACTGCGCCCCTATGTCGAAAAGCTGGTCACGCTGGCCAAGCGCGGCGGGCTTTCCAACCGCCGCCTGGCGATGAGCCGTCTCGGTGACGAGACCCAGCTCAAGAAGCTGTTTGACGTTCTGGCAGAGCGGTATGCTGATCGCGATGGCGGATACACGCGCGTTATCAAGGCCGGATATCGCGGCGGCGACGCTGCGCCGATGGCGATTATCGAACTGGTTGACCGCGACGTGGATGCCAAGGGCCAGGATAGCGGCCCGGTGCAGGCCGAGGACGAATTCGAAGAGGCCTGAGCGCCTCACCCCGATAGGAGCAGGGCCGGTGGAGCGATCCATCGGCCCTTTTCTTTTGTAATGGCAGGATTAAGGTCGCCGCCATGAAAACCCTGATTTTTGCCGCCGCCGGTGCGGCGCTTGCCTTTGCTTCGCCCGCTCCCGCACAAACCGCGCAAGAACAGCTCGATACCCGCTATGACCGCGCGCTCGCCGCCGGTTACAAGGCGTTGATGCTGTGCGGCGGCATCGCCAATGCCGAACGGGTTGGGGAGGATAGAACTCCTGAAAGCGTGGTTGAATGGGAACTTGCCGGCATCCAGGCACCGCTTGATGCGATCATCGGCGGACTCCCGCAGCAGATCGTACGCAATGCAAACGGCGTGATTGACCATGTCGAGGTTCAATGGTCTGACGATATGCCGCCCAGGGTGGCGCGATATCGCGGAGAAGCCGGCTGCGCTGTCATGCCCATCGGGCAGGAGCCGCCGAAGGTCGCGGGCCACGATTATCCGCCTTACCGTGACGCCTTGGCGCGCAATTGGCACGAGCGTGCCACAACGCCGATCCGTGCGAATTTGCAGGCTGCCCTTGCAGGCGATTACGGTGCGGGAACGCGCACAACGGCGGTGATCGTCGACCAGCGCGGGGAAATTGTCGACGGGCTATTTACGCACGGTTTTGGCCCGTTCATGCCCCAACGCACATGGTCGGTCGCCAAGAGCATCGCGGCAACGCTGGTCGGCATGGCGGTGCATCGCGGCGAGGCCGATGTGAATGCATCTGCCGGGCTGGGAGCGGACGCAAGCGACCCCCGCCGTGCGATCACCGTGGATCACCTGCTGCGCATGGCCTCGGGCCGCTATTCCGACACGCCGGGCAACCGCACCGACCCGCTCTATTTCGGCGGAGCAACGGTTGATGAGGTGGCGCTCGATTGGCCGCTGATTGCCGCGCCGGGAAGCACCTATCGCTACGCCAACAACGATACCTTGGCCGCAATCGCCGCGATCAAGCCGACGTTCGAAGCCCACCCGCCTGCGGATTTCTTCGCCAGGCTCGCCATGCACGACACCGTTGCCGAGACCGACTGGCAGGGCAATTACATCCTCTCTTCGCAAGTCTGGTCCACCGCGCACGACCTCGCCCGGCTGGGCCAGCTCTACCTCAACGATGGCAAGCTGCGAGATGGCACCCGGGTGCTGCCCGAAGGCTGGGTCAAATACGTCTCCACGCCAGCCGGCCCGCAGCCCGATGGGCCGTTCGGCTATGGCGCGGGGTTCTGGCTGCTCAACAAGTCGGATGGCGTGCCGCCCGATACTTTCGCCGCCTTTGGAAATCGCGGGCAATATGTCGTAATCGTGCCGAGCCGCAATGTCGTGATCGTGCGCCGCGGCGAGGATCCGGTGGGCGCGCGGTTCGATATTGCTGCCTTCACCCGCGATGTTCTGGCGGCGCTGGAGTAGCATTCGTTCATAAAAAAATGGATAAACCTGAACAATCGCTGCAAGCCCGATTCAGCGTCGTATCAGCGCGAATCGCTTAGGAGGTTCCTCACAGCCGCGGCAATCCCGCCACGGCCCAGATGAGGAGAGCCTCAAATGAGCAAGACAATCAAGACCATTGCGAAGGGTGGGATCGCAACCGCAGCTCTGGGCGCCATGGCGCTGGTTGGAGCGAGCCCGGTACAGGCGCGCGACCGCGACGGTATCAGCACAGGCGATGTAATCGCCGGTGCATTGATCATCGGCGGAATCGCGGCCGTGGCCAGCGCGGCGAGCAAGGACCGCTATCGCGATGGATATGGCTATCGCGACAGCAATTATCGTGACAATCGCTTTGGGCACGGCAATTCGCGCGCCGCAATCCAGCGCTGTGTAACTGCTGTCGAGCGTGACGCGCGCCGCGCCGGTTATCGCTATGCCGATGTGACCGAGATCCGCGATGTCGACCGCGAGCGGCGCGGGTGGGAAGTCACCGGACGGCTTGTGGTCGATGATGGATACCGTCGCGGATATCGCGGCTATCGGGACGATTATCGCTACCGGAGCAATTACGGCGATCGGCGTGACGGCTATCGCCACGGTGGTCGTAATCTCGATCGGGGCAGCTTCAAGTGCGAAATCCGCCGCGGCCGGATCGTCGACATCGATTACCGGGGCATCCGCGGGCTGGGCTAGCATCGCGTGGAACACAGGTTGAAGGCATGGGCGGTTCAGGCTTCGGTAAGCCTGGACTGCCTAATCCAATCGCCATCATCCGGGCGGTGGTGGCGCTCGCTGCAAAACTGAAGGCACCGATATGGCCCAATTCTACCGAGTCGCCGCATTCAGCGGTTTGGTCGCGGCACTTTCCATGGCTGCTGCGCCTGCCGCCGCCACTGAACTTCCCGCCCGCAGCCTGCTTGTCCAGCCTGCTTACGCCGCCCCCACTGCCTTTGATGAAGGCAGCCTTACTTCCCAGCGCCACCGCTATTGGCGCTATCGCCGCCACCATGGCCGGGTCGATGGCGGGGACGTGCTGGCAGGGATTCTGATCATTGGCGGTATTGCCGCGATTGCCAGTGCCGCCTCGAATTCGGAGCGGCGCGATCGCGATGTGCGCTATCGTGACTACCGCGAAGACCGCAATGATTACCGCGATCGGCGCACCACGCGCCGTTCAGGCAGTGGCCGCGGGATCGAAGGCGCGGTTGACATGTGCCTGACTGAAATCGAGCGCGACGTACGGGTCGAGAGCGTCGACAGTGTCGATCGCTCCGGTGACGGGTGGCGTGTGATCGGCACGATCTTCAATGGTGACCGCTTTACTTGCGAAATCGGGGAGGACGGTCGCATCGAGCAGGTCGACTATGGCAGGGGCCTGGCCGCTGCCAGCCCTGCGGAGGACGGCCAGTACAGCGATGATCGCTATCGCGCTGCCTGGGCGCGGGTGGACAGCGAGAGCCCCCCGGGCCCGGCTGGCGAAGGCGCTGAACAACTGGCCCCATATCCTGGCGGTCCGGTTGATGGCGACCTTGAAGGCGAAACGCCAGATGACCGTTATACCATGGCGCAGGCGCCAACCGATTGATCAGCGATCCGCGCTGCTTTCCTCGTGGTAGGAAGGCAGCGCGATCTGCCAACGGATAGCTGCGCTGCGCAGGGCGAAACCAACGATCCACGCGCCGCCCCACACCATCGGATTGGCCAGGCCCAGCGCCATCCCGCCAACGGTGAGCGCGGCAGTGGCTGCGGCTGCGGTGACATAAAGCTCCGGCCGCATGATGATCGACGGGCGCCCCGCCACGACATCGCGGGTGATTCCCCCCACGCAGCCGGTAATGATACCCATCAGCGCGGCGGGCACGGGCGGAATGCCATAGGACATCGCCTTGGCGCTGCCGAGCACAGCATAGGCGGTAAGCCCGGCGCCATCGGCATAATCCAGCAGCTTGCCTTCCCACCAGCGCACCGGTGTAAACCACGCGATCAGCGCGGTGCCCAGGCAGATTGGCGCAACCCAGGGATCGGTCATCCAGAACACCGGCGCCCCGATCAGCAGGTCGCGCACCGTGCCGCCGCCAACGCCCGTTACCAGAGCGAAAAACGCCATTGTTACGAAGGTCTGGCGCAGCTTGGCGGCCAGCAGCGCGCCGGTGAGCGCGAAAATCGCCAGCCCCAGGATGTCGAGCACATCGAGGACCGGGGTGAGAACCTCCGTCCCGGTCATCGTGCCCTTATCCGTGCCTTGCGCCGCCGGAACATCAACACGCAGCCGAATAGCGCCCCGATCACGCCGAGCAGCGCGAACACAATCAGGATCGGGTGGCTGGTATCCTCGCGGGTCTGCAAATCCATGATATGCAGGCCCCACATGAAATCGAACGCCCGCCACCAGCGCGTGCGCACCGCTTCGATCTGGCCGGTATCGCGCCCGACATAGACATGCGCGCCATTTTCCAGCGCCACCTGCCACACCGGCATGGGTCGGCGGAAATCGAATGGAACCCGGTCAGCTGCGAACGCGGTGACGCTGCGCACTTCGTTGCCGCCCTTGACCCGCGCGGCCACGATGGCCCGCGCATCACTGGCGGTGAGCGCCGGCAAGGCAGCGCCACTTGCCATGTCGACCCGCTGCACGTTGCCGTCCATTCCCGTCAGGATCGCCACGGCGCGGCCATCCTGCATCACCGCGCGCATTTCTCGCAGCGGGAATTCGGCGCTAGCCAGTGCGCTGCCGGGCAGCACCAACGGCTGCGCCTCCTGTTCGGCCAGCAGGTGGTTGCCGCGCACTTCCTCGATCGGCCGGGCGGCCATGAACAGCCCCGTCACCATCCACATCAGGATCGGGAAGCCGACCAGCCAGCCGAGCCAGATATGCCATTTGGCAAGGCGTAGCATCATGCGGCTCTATCCGTTTACGATCAGATCGATGTCGCGCGCAGCGGCCACGCAGTCGAGATCGCGCCAACGCGGGCCCATCACCTGCATTCCGCAAGGGAGGGTGGAGCCGAGATAGGAGCCCTGGCCGATCGGCAGCACGGTTGAGGGCAGGTTGGGGAAGGTTGCCAGGCCCGCCCAGGCCAGCCCGCCCGAGGCCGGGTGATCTGCGCCATTGATGTCAAGGTCACCGCGAAACACCGCTTCATTGCGGTGCGGCACGGCCAGCACCGGTGCGGGCGGGGCCAGCACGAAATCATAGGCTTCGAACACCTGCTCCCACGCCAGTTCGTTGCAAGTCTGCCGATCAAGCAAATCGAACCAGTCGGTTGCGCTTGCGCGCTTGCCATCGGGCGAAGGCATGCCGCGGGCCATGGCGATGTTGAGCATGCGCAGATAATCGGCCTGCTGCGCTGCAAGATCGGGTACCAGGTCGCTTGCGCGGTCGATCTTGACGCCGGCCGCCTCGAGCGTGTCCAGCGCAGCCTCCATGGGGCCGCGCACGCTGCTGTCAAGCGGGCTGTCAGGGTGGTCGAGCAGCGCCAGAAAGCGGCATTGCCGGATCGGCTTGCGGCGTTCGAACACCGGGAAATCGGCGGTGAGACGCAGCAGAATTTCGATATCGGCGGCATTGCGCGCCAGCGGCCCCGCAATCGAGAGCGCACCGTCATGCGCGTCCTTGCCCGCCATAAGGGGATGATCGTGGCCATGCTTGCTGACCAGGCCCCAGCTGGTCTTGTGCCCCCACACGCCGCAGAAATGCGCCGGCACCCGCACCGAGCCGCCGATATCGGTGCCATATTCGATCGGCACCATCCCGCTGGCCACTGCTGCGGCCGAGCCACCCGAAGAGCCGCCGGGCGAACGGGAATGATCATGCGGGTTGTTGGTGCGGCCATATACAGCGTTGAAGCTCTGCCAGTCCGCAAGGTCGATCGGGACATTGGTCTTGCCCAGCAAGATCACCCCTGCAGCCTTGAGCCGGGAGACAACCTTGGCGTCGCGCCGCGCGATATTCTCGGCATGTTCGGCATGCCCCCAGCAGGTTGGCAGCCCGGCGATATCGAAGCTTTCCTTGATTGTCATCGGGACGCCGAACAGCGGCTGGTGTTCGCCGGGAACCTTACCGTCCATGGCTTTTGCGGCAGCAATGGCGCGTTCGAAATCGCACACGGCAACGGCATTTATGTGCACGTCGAGATGTTCGATCCGCGCGATGGCATCTTCCACCGCTTCGTGCGGGCTCAGCTCGCCAGCACGGATGGATGCAGCGATCTCGAGCGCGCCGGGCTGATCGGTCAGTTTCGGATAGGCCAAGCGAATCTCCCCTCGGATTGCTTGATGCTGTGCGCCTGCCGGTGCGTCAATGGGGCCGGTGCAATTGGTGGCAATTGCATTCACCCCGCCCTTGCGCTTAATGGGCGTTGACCCAAGGGCACGAAAACCAATCGAGGATTTCCATGCGCATCGCGATACTTCCCCTGCTGCTTGCCACCGCCGCCTGCGCCACTGTTGCGCCAGAAGCGCCGGTTGAAACCGCCGCCGCAACTGCACCCGCCTATGATCTGCGCGCGCAGATGGGCAAACTTGCCGTGGTCGAGATGGCGCCCGACACCAGCTATCTCAGCGCCGAGGAGCGGCAGGTGGTCAATCTGCTGATCGAGGCGTCAGGCTATATGAGCGAGATCTACAAGCGCCAGCGGCTGGTGAATTACGATCAGGCCCGCAGCGCGGTTGCCAACAATCGCCGCGCTGACCGGGATTTGCTGCTGACCATGTTCGATCGCAATTTCGGCCCATGGGACGAACTGGCCGAGCTCCACCCCTTCTGGGGGACAGAGGAAATGCCGCTGGGTGCCGGTTTCTATCCCGCCGATCTCACGCGCGCAGAATTCGATGCCTATCTGGCGGCGCATCCGGATGAGGCGGCGGCGCTTACCAGCGACTATACTGTGGTGCGCCGACAAGGCGACCGGCTGATCGCCGTGCCCTATTCGCAGGCTTATGCGCAGTGGCTGGTGCCCGCCGCCCGCCTGCTGGAGCAGGCGTCACAGGTGACGAGCAATCCCAGCCTGAAGAAATTCCTGTCGCTGCGCGCCAAGGCTTTCCTGGCTGACGATTACTTCGAGAGCGAGCTGGCCTGGATGGACCTGGAAGGCACGCCGATCGAAGTCGCGATCGGGCCTTATGAGGTTTATACTGACCGGCTTTATGGCAAGAAGACCGCGTTCGAGAGCTTCGTGACGCTGAAGGATCCCGAAGCATCCGCCGCGCTTGACAAATACAAGGGTTATCTCCGCGACATGGAGGCCAACCTGCCGATCCCCGACGAGCACAAGAATTTCCAGCGCGGCTTTGCCAGCCCGATTGCTGTGGCGGACCAGGTCCAGGGCGGCGGTGACAATGTTCCGGGCGTGCAGACGATCGCCTTCAACCTGCCCAATGACGAGCGTGTGCGCGAGGCCAAGGGCGCGAAGAAGGTGATCCTGTCGAACGTGCTGGGCGCCAAGTTCGACCGCATCCTCGATCCGATCGCCGATGTCGTGCTGAGCGACGCGCAGGCTCCGCTGGTGGTGAAGAAATATATGCAGCTCGAAACGCTGTTCCACGAACTGTCGCACAGCCTGGGGCCGGGCACGATCACGGTTGACGGCCGCAAGACCACGGTGAACGAGGAACTGAAGGATCAGTATTCGCAGCTCGAAGAATCAAAGGCCGATTTGATGGGCGTGTGGAACATCCTTTACATGATGGAGCGCGGTGAATTGCCCGCGGCAGAAAAGGACCAGCTGTTCGCGACCTATTTCGCTGGCATATTCCGTTCGGTCCGCTTCGGCACCGAAAGCGCACATGGCAATGGTTCGGCGCTGCAATATGGCTATCTCAAGGACTACGGCGCATTCCGCTGGGACGCAGCGCAGGGCCATTTTGTGATCGATCCGGTGAAGATGGAGGCGGGCATCAAAAGCCTGCTCAACAAGGAGCTGATGCTTCAGGCCACGGGCGATTACGATGGCGTGAAGGCGTTCTTTGCCAAATATGCCCGTCTCGATGAGCATGCGCGCCAGGCCATTGCGCGGATGGACGCCATCCCGGTCGATATCCTGCCGGTCTATCCGAATGGGGTCTGAAAGGCGCACTGCGGCGAAGGGGTGCTGAGGCATCCTCGCCCGTAATGTGCGGAATCAGGCCGAAGCTTGAAAATAATTCTGGCAAGCCCTTCAGCCGCAGCGCAAAGGCAGGCTTATGGTTGAGCTGATAAGCAGCATATTGCCCGCAGCTGCGCCCTACGTGGGGCTATTTCTTCTGATCGCAATGCTTGCCGCCTTTGCTTTTGAGCGCAGGCCGCCGGTGGTCGTTGCGAGCATTGGCGGGCTGCTGATGATGGCTGCGGGTTTTCTCTCTCCCGCTGAAATGCTCGGCGTTTTCAGCAATTCCGCGCCCATTACGATTGCGGCCATGTTCGTGCTCAGCGGAGCTCTGCTGCGCACCGGGGCGCTTGAAGAGGTTTCAGGCTGGGTGATCCGCCGCACGTTGCGCAAGCCCCGCCTGGCGATCGCGGAAATCGGCGGCGGAACAATCCTTGCTTCTGCCTTCATGAACAACACTCCTGTCGTGATCGTCATGATCCCGATCATTCAGCGTCTTGCTCGTGTAATTGGCGTTGCCGCAACGCGCTTGCTTATTCCCTTGTCCTATCTCTCGATCCTTGGCGGCACGCTGACACTGATAGGAACTTCAACCAACCTGCTGGTGGATGGCGTTGCACAGGAGCAGGGGCTTGAAGCCTTCGGTATTTTCGAGATCACCATTGTAGGCATTTTTGCCGCGTCGGCAGGCGTGCTGCTGTTGGTCCTCACAGGAAAGTTCCTGTTGCCCGACCGTCCTGCGCATAGTCTTGACGAACAGGGCGAGAGTGACACGTTTCTTTCGCATCTCACGCTCACATCGGGCAGCGATTACGTTGATCGCAGAATCGGCGAAATCAGCCTGTTCCGCAGACCAGGCCTGCGATTGCTGGGGGTCCAGCGCGGCAAGACTATCGAACGTCGCGGATTCGATAAGTGGAAATTGAGGGGCGGCGACCAGCTGATTGTTGCCGCCAGTCCTGTTGAACTGGCTTCCCTGGCTGAAGCCCATGACTTTCGGACGGGCCTGATGGGCGTTGGCGGCGGAGTGGCGACGGCCGGAACCGGACGGCCAGAGGATTTGCGGCTTGTTCAGGCTGTTATCTCGCCCACGCATCCCATCATCGGGCGAAGGCTGGCCGATATCCCGCTTCTATCGCGTTTGAAGGTACGTGTGCTGGGCCTTGCCAGACCGCGCCATCTTGCAGGGCCCGATCTTGCCAATGTGCGGGTGAGAGCAGGTGACCGGCTCTTGATTGCCGCGGGGAATGACGCCGCGCAGGCGTTGCAGACAAATGCCGGGCTGGTCGACGTAAGCAAGGCATCCGTCAGAGCGTTCCGCCGCACAAAGGCCCCCATAGCTATCGGTACCCTTGCCGGGGTCGTCATTCTCGCGGCTCTGTTCAACTTGCCCATTTCAGCCTTGGCACTTGGCGGGGCAGGGGTGGTTTTGCTCTTGAGGTGCCTCGAGCCGGAAGATGCCTGGAGTTCGATCGACGGCAACACGCTCGTCCTGATCTTCGGTATGCTTGCGTTCGGGAAAGGGCTTGAGAATGCCGGCACCGTCGATCTGATTGTATCCGGCTTGCTGCCCTTGCTTTCTACCCTGTCGCCACTTTTTTTGCTGATAGCGGTTTATGCGGTTACAAGCATTCTGACCGAAACAGTGACCAATAATGCTGTGGCGGTTATCATGACACCTATTGCAATTGGCCTTGCCAGCGCGCTGGGGATCGATCCGCGCCCGCTGGTCGTCGCAGTGATGTTTGGTGCAAGCGCCAGTTTTGCGACACCGATCGGCTATCAGACCAATACGCTGGTCTACGGTGCGGCGAATTATCGCTTCATGGATTTTGTGAAGGTTGGCTTGCCTATGAATATCGTGGTCGGAATTGCAGTGTGTTTCGGGATCAATCTGGTTTTCTTGGGTTAAAGGCAAAACTGCCCTGGCTCTGGCCAAGGCGCCGATCACATATGGATCGGCCTAAATGTGAATAGGTTTCCCCCGCACCGCCATCGCCGCTTCCTTGGTGGCTTCGGGATGGGTCGGATGGGCGTGGCTGGTATAGGCGATATCCTCTGAGGTGGCGCCGAATTCCATGGCAATCGCAGCTTCGGCGATCATCGTGCCGGCCACGCTGGCGATCGCCCACACGCCCAGCACGCGGTCGGTTTTGGCATCGGCTATCACCTTCACGAAACCGTCGGGCTCGTGATTGGTCTTGGCTCGGCTGTTGGCCAGCATCGGGAACTTGCCAACCTTGATTTCGCCCTTTTCCTTCGCTTGCTCCTCGGTCAGGCCAATCCCTGCAATCTCGGGCATGGTATAGACCACGCTGGGAATCACATCGTGGTTCACAATGCCGGTTTCACCAGCGATGTTTTCCGCCACCGCAATGCCTTCATCCTCGGCCTTGTGCGCCAGCATGGGGCCGGGGATCACATCGCCCACCGCCCACACGCCCTCGACCGAGGTGCGGAATTCGTGATCGGTCTCGATCTGTCCGCGATCATTGGTTTCAAGGCCGATATTCTCAAGGCCGAGGCCATCGGTATTCGGCTTGCGGCCGATCGACACGAGCACGCAATCGGCCTCGATCTTTTCTTCATCGCCGCCGGCAGCCGGTTCTAGCGTCAGCGTCGCCTTCTTGCCCTTGACCGTCACGCCGGTAACCTTGGTCGAGAGCTTGAAGGTGATCCCCTGTTTCTTGAATATCTTGTGCGCTTCCTTGCGCACATCGCCGTCCATGCCAGGCAGGATCTGGTCGAGAAATTCAACGCAGATGACTTCTGCGCCCAAACGCCGCCATACGCTGCCGAGCTCGAGCCCGATCACACCGCCGCCGATCACGACCATCTTTTTGGGGACCTTGGGCAGTTCAAGAGCGCCGGTGGAATCGACCACCACGCCCTTGTCGTTGTCAATCTCGACGCCAGGGAGCGAGGTGACAGAGGAGCCGGTGGCGATCACGATATCCTTGGCCGTGACGGTCTCGTCACCGATTTTGACGGTGTGCGCATCCTGGAAGCTGGCGAAGCCCTTCTTCCAGTCGACCTTGTTCTTCTTGAACAGGAACTCGATGCCGCCGGTCAGCCCCTTCACCGCATCGCGGCGCTGGTCATGCATCTTGTCGAGGTTGAGCTTGGGCGTCACATCCACGCCCATGCTCGCCATCGTGCCATTGGCGGCCGCGTCGAAATATTCGCTGGCGTGCAGCATGGCCTTCGACGGGATGCAGCCGACATTGAGGCAGGTGCCGCCCAGTGTATCGCGGCTTTCCACGCAGGCGGTTTTCAGGCCCAGCTGCGCCGCGCGGATCGCCGCGACATAGCCGCCGGGGCCGGCACCGATGATGAGGACGTCGTAGTCAAAATCCTTGCTCATGTTTCTTCTCTCGTCATCCCCGCGAAAGCGGGGATCCAATTGGCGCCCTTCGCATATGGATTCCCGCTTTCGCGGGAATGACGAAGGGTAGCTATCAAATCACAAATCGATCAGCATCCGCGTCGGATCCTCGATCGCTTCCTTGATGATCTTGAGTGCGGTCACCGCCTCGCGGCCATCGATCAACCGGTGATCATAGCTGAGCGCGATATACATCATCGGGCGGATCACGATCTCGCCGTTCACCACCACAGGGCGCTCGTCGATCCGGTGCAGGCCCAGCACCGCGCTTTGCGGCGGATTGATGATCGGGGTCGACATCAGCGATCCGAATACGCCGCCGTTCGAGATGGTGAAGGTGCCGCCGCTCATGTCTTCCATGGTCAGCGTGCCTTCCTTGGCGCGCTGGCCGAAATCGGCAATATCCTTCTCGATCTGTGCGAAGCTCTTTCTGTCGGCATCGCGCACCACCGGCACGACGAGGCCGTTCGGGGCCGAGACCGCGACCGAGATATCGACATAGTCGTGGTACACGATCTCGTCACCCTCGATATAGGCGTTGACCGAAGGCACATCCTTCAGCGCTAGGCAGGCAGCCTTGGCGAAGAAGCCCATGAAGCCCAGCCGCACATCGTGCTTCTTGGCGAAGGTATCCTTGTAACGGTTGCGCGCCTCGATCACCGCCGACATGTCGCAATCGTTGAAAGTGGTGAGCAGCGCGGCATTGTCCTGCGCGCTCTTGAGCCGCCTGGCGATGGTCTGGCGCATGCGCGTCATCTTGACGCGCTCTTCCTTGCGCTCTCCATCGCTTGCCGCAGGTGTGGGGGCGGGCGGCGGGGCGGGCGTGCTGCCGCCGCTTTCCTTGGCCCTGGCTGCTTCCAGCACGTCTTCCTTGGTCAGCCGGCCATCCTTGCCGGTGCCCTTGATGGTGGTGGGGTCGAGCCCGTGCTCGAGCACCGCGCGGCGCACCGCAGGTGACATGGTGACAGCGTCGCCGCTGCTTTTCGGGTCTTCCTTGGCCTTCGAGGCCGCGCTCTTCTCTTTCTCGGCCGGCTTGGCGGATTCTTCCTTGCTCTCCGCTTTCTTGGCAGGTGCGCCTTCGCCTTCTTCAACCGTCGCGATTACCGCGCCGACTTCGACCGTATCGCCAACCTTGACCTTGTGCTCGCCGATCACTCCGGCGACCGGCGAGGGCACGTCGACCGCGACCTTGTCGGTTTCGAGGCTGGCGATCGGCTCATCGGCGGCAACGCTGTCGCCGGGCTGCTTGAGCCATTCGCCGAGGGTTGCCTCGGTGACCGATTCGCCCAATGCGGGAACCTTGATTTCAGTGGCCATGTGCTTGTTTCCTCAGGCCTTCTTCTTGGGGGATTTGGTGGAATTGGCGGCGCCATCGAGCCCCAGCGCAGCGGCGACCAGCGCCTCCTGCTGCTGCTGATGCCGTTTGGCCAGGCCGGTGGCAGGCGAAGCGGAAGCGTCGCGCCCGACATAGCGGGGGCGCATGCCCTGATGCCCGGCATTGGTCAGCGCTTCCTCGATCTGGCTTTCGACAAAGTACCAAGCGCCGCTGTTCTTCGGTTCTTCCTGGCACCAGATGACCTGTTCCAGATTGCTCATGCGCTTGAGCCTTACGCTCAGCGCTTCGCCGGGGAAAGGATAGAGCTGTTCGATCCGCACGATCGAAACGTCATCCAGCCCTTCCTCGTCACGCTTCTCCATCAGGTCATAGGCAACCTTGCCGCTGCACAGCACCAGGCGATGCACTTTCTCGTCATCGATCTTTTGCAGATCGGACTTGATGCGCATGAAGTGCTGCTCGCGCATGAACTCGTCGGCGCTGCTTTTCGCGTTGGGATGGCGCAGCAGGCTCTTGGGCGTCATGATGATCAGCGGCTTGCGGAACGGGCGCAGCATCTGGCGGCGCAGCACGTGGAAATAGTTCGCCGGCGTAGTGATGTTGCAGACCTGGATATTGTCATTGGCGCACAGCTGCAGGAAGCGTTCGAGCCGGGCCGAGCTGTGTTCCGGCCCCTGGCCCTCATAGCCATGCGGCAGCAGCATCACCAGCCCGTTGGCGCGCAGCCATTTGGCCTCACCGCTGGCGATGAACTGGTCGATCATGATCTGTGCGCCATTGGCGAAATCGCCAAACTGCGCTTCCCATAGAACCAGTGTCTTGGGATCGGCCATGGCGAAGCCGTATTCGAAGCCGAGCACGCCATATTCGCTCAATGGGCTGTCATAAACCTCGAACTTGCCGTGCGGCAGCTGGCATAGCGGGATGTATTTCTCTTCGGTGTTCTGGTCCACCCATACCGCATGGCGCTGGCTGAAGGTGCCGCGGCCCGAATCCTGGCCGGACAGGCGCACGCCGAAGCCCTCGGTTACCAGGCTACCGAAAGCGAGCATTTCCGCGGTGGCCCAGTCGAATCCCTCGCCTTGCTTGAACATTTCGGCCCGCCCGTCGATCACGCGGCGCAGCGTCTTGTGCGCTTCGAGATCGTCGGGGATGGTGGTTATCGTGCGGCCAATGCTGTCGAACAGCTTCTTCTCGATCGCGGTTTCGACATTGCGCCGCGCGCCTTCGGGATCGGCCGGCTTGTTAAGGCCCGCCCAGCGCCCCCCGAACCAGTCGGCATGGTTGGGCTGATAGCTCTTGGCGGCCTCGAATTCCTCATCCAGCTGGGCGATGAATTCTTCGCGCAGCTGTGGCGCATAGCCCTTTTCGATCACGCCTTCCTCGATCAGCCGGTCGGCATAGATCGAGCTTACCTTGGGGTGCTGGCGGATCGCGTCATACATCAGCGGCTGGGTGAATTTCGGCTCGTCGCCTTCATTGTGCCCGAAGCGGCGATAGCACCACATGTCGATCACGATGTCGCGCTTGAAGGTCTGGCGATAGTCGATCGCCAGCTTGCAGGCGAAGGTGACCGCTTCGGGATCGTCGCCATTGACGTGCAGGATCGGTGCCTGGACGCCCTTGGCAACGTCAGACGGGTAGGGCGACCCGCGTGAGAACTTGGGCGCGGTGGTGAAGCCGATCTGGTTGTTGATGATGAAGTGCAGGCAGCCGCCGGTGTTGTAGCCGGGCACGCCCGACATGCCCAGGCATTCCCACACCACGCCCTGGCCCGCGAAGGCCGCATCGCCGTGGATCAGCACCGGCAGCACCTGTTCGTGCTTGCTCAGATCGTCGCGGATTGCCTGCTGCGCGCGGGCCTTGCCCAGCACCACGGGATCGACCGCTTCGAGGTGCGAGGGATTGGGCACGAGGCTCATATGCACTTCGATCCCGTCGAATTCGCGGTCGGTACTGGTGCCCAAATGGTATTTGACGTCACCCGAGCCGCCGACATCTTCCGGGCTGGCGCTGCCGCCGGAGAATTCGTGGAAGATGACCTTGTAGGGCTTGCCCATCACGTTCGCGAGCACGTTGAGGCGCCCGCGATGTGCCATGCCATAGATGATCTCGCGCACGCCCAGCGTGCCGCCATATTTGATCACTGCCTCAAGCGCGGGGATCATCGATTCGCCGCCGTCCAGCCCGAAGCGCTTGGTGCCGACATATTTCTTGCCGAGGAATTCCTCATACTGTTCGCCGCGGATCACCGCCTGCAGGATGGCGCGCTTGCCTTCTTCGGTGAACTGGATCGTTTCGCCGGGGCTTTCGAACTTGTCCTGCAGGAAGCGCCGCTCTTCAGTGTCGGCGATGTGCATGTATTCGAGCCCGACCTTGCCGCAATAGGTGCTGAGCAGCGCCTTGTGCAGTTCGCCCACGGTCACCCAGTCGAAACCGAATACGCCGCCGACATAGACCTCGCGGTCCTCCTGTCCGGCAAAGCCGTGCCATTCGAGCGTGAGGTCTTCCGGCATGTTGGCCGCATGCAGGCCCAGCGGATCGAGATCGGCGGCCATGTGTCCGCGCACGCGATAGAGCCGCACCAGCAACATCGCGCGGATTGAATCGTCTGCCGCCTGTTCGATCGCCTTGGGATCGGTAGGCTTGCCCGCTTTCGCCGCAGCCTGCGCGACCGCTTGCTTGAGCATGGTGGGATCAAGCGCGGAGGTCAGGTCTGCGCCTGCATCTGCCACTGTTTCCAGCCAGCGCGGATTGGCCCAGCTCGGCCCGGGTTGCGGACCGTCCTGATCGCCCAGCTCGGGCAGGAAATCGTGGTTCTCGTTACCCATGGCTCTTTCTCACGAAACTCTCACAAGCCCCAGCCTTCGCCGGGACTCACAATTTCCGAAACGATCACACCAGTTCCTTGAGCAGCGCATCGAGCGTGGTGCCGAGCTCGCTGGGCGAGGGGCTGACACGGATTCCCGCGGCTTCCATCGCGGCGATCTTGTCATCCGCGCCGCCCTGTCCGCCCGAAACGATCGCGCCGGCGTGGCCCATGCGGCGGCCCGGGGGGGCGGTGCGCCCCGCGATGAAGCCGACCATCGGCTTCTTGCGGCCCTTCTTCGCCTGCTGCTTGATGAATTCGGCGGCTTCTTCCTCGGCGCTGCCGCCGATTTCGCCGATCATGATGATGCTCCTGGTCTCGTCATCGGAAAGGAACAGGTCGAGCACGTCGATGAAGTTGGTGCCGTTGACCGGATCGCCGCCGATGCCGACCGCAGTCGATTGGCCCAGGCCGACCATGGTGGTCTGGTGCACGGCTTCATAGGTCAGCGTGCCCGAACGGCTGACGATGCCGACGCTGCCCTTCTTGAAGATGTTGGCGGGCATGATGCCGATCTTGCATTCATTGGGTGTCAGCACGCCGGGGCAGTTGGGGCCGATCAGGCGGCTCTTGCTGCCGGTCAGTGCGCGCTTGACGCGGACCATGTCGAGCACCGGAATACCCTCGGTGATGCAGACGATCAGTTCCATCTCGGCATCGATCGCCTCGAGGATCGAGTCTGCCGCGAAGGGCGGCGGCACATAGATGCAGCTGGCGGTGGCGCCGGTGGCCTTCCGCGCTTCGGCAACGGTGTCATAAACCGGCAGGTCGATATGCGTGGTGCCGCCCTTTCCGGGGGTCACGCCCGCAACCATCTGCGTGCCATAGGCGAGCGCCTGCTGCGTGTGGAAAGTGCCCGTTTCACCGGTCATGCCCTGGGTGATGACCTTGGTGTCTTTGTTTACGAGGATGCTCATTCAATCAGTCCTTCTCCGTCATGCCAGCCCAAGCCGGCATCCCTTGCCGCGCGAGACCCCGGCCTGCGCCGGGGTGACGGCACCTATTTCAGGCTTTCGTCCAGCGCCTTGCACGCCTCGAGCAGTTCCTTGACCGCATCGACGCTGACGCCGAGGTTCGCTTTCTCTTCGTCGCTCAACTCGATCTCGACCACGTCTTCGATGCCGTTCGCGCCGATCACCGCAGGCACGCCAACGTAGAGGCCCTCAAGGCTATATTTGCCGGTGACATAGGCGGCGCAGGGGATGATGCGCTTCTGGTCGCCCAGGTAGGCTTCGGCCATGGCGATCGCGCTGGTGGCGGGCGCATAATAGGCCGAACCGGTCTTGAGCAGGCCAACGATCTCGCCGCCGCCTGAGCGGGTGCGCGCCACGATCTCGTCGAGACGAGCGGGGTTTACGCCGCTGATCTTGGCAAGGTCATGCACCGGAATGCCCGAAATGGTGGAGTAGCTCAGCACCGGCACCATGGTGTCACCATGGCCGCCGAGCACGAAGGCGTTCACATCGCGTACCGAAACGCCGAATTCCCACGCGAGGAAGGTGGCAAAACGCGCCGAGTCCAGCACGCCCGCCATGCCGACAACCTTGTTATGCGGCAGGCCGGAAAATTCGCGCAGCGCCCAGACCATCGCGTCGAGCGGGTTGGTGATGCAGATCACGAATGCGTCAGGGCAGTTGTTCTTGATGCCTTCGCCAACGGCCTTCATCACCTTGAGGTTGATGCCCAGCAGATCGTCGCGGCTCATGCCGGGCTTGCGCGGCACGCCGGCGGTGACGATCACCACATCTGCGCCGGCGATGTCGGCATAGTCATTGGTGCCGGTGATCTTGGCGTCAAACCCTTCGATCGGGCCGCACTGGCTGAGGTCCAACGCCTTGCCCTGCGGCATACCTTCAGCGATGTCGAACAGGACGATATCGCCCATTTCCTTCTTCGCGGCGAGGTGGGCGAGGGTGCCGCCGATCATGCCGGCGCCGATAAGGGCGATCTTCTTGCGTGCCATGGTGGGGGGGAGGTCCTTTCCTCTTTGCGCGTGACGCGCGAACAGCCGTGGCCAGGTGCGGCGCGTTCCCCTGATTCCCAGAAGGAAAGTCGCCTGGCGTTTCCAGCTCGGCCTAGGCCGCTGCACGCGCGAAATCAACCGTGAAAAGGCTAGCTTGGGTACTTATCTTTGCAATTGATTTGCAATAACGATAAGTGTGCGCTGCTCAGGCGATGTGGCGCGAAGGTATGGTTTCGTCGCGCTCTTGCGCCAGCAGCATGGCGGCAAGGTAATCGGGCACGGCGCGGCTGAAGTAGTAACCCTGGCCCAGCGTACAGCCGGCGCGGCGCACGGCGTTGACCTGTTCGATCGTCTCGATCCCTTCGGCGACGATCTCCATATCGAGCTGCGCACCCATTTCGGCCACCGCACGGATGATCGCCTCGCTCTTCCTGCCGACATTGGGGCCAGACACGAAGCTGCGGTCGACCTTGATCTTCGAGAAGGGGAAGGTGTGGATATAACCCAGCGAGGAATAGCCGGTGCCGAAGTCGTCGAGCGCAAAGCGCACGCCGCGGCTTGCCAGTTCATGAATGAAGTCCGCAGTGGCGTGATTGTCATCGACGAACAGGCTTTCGGTCACTTCGAGTTCGAGCCGCCTGGGATCGAGCCCGGCCTCGCGCAGTGCGTTGAGGATGCCCAGTGCCGCACCCGGCGCACGGATTTGCAGCGGCGAGAGGTTGACCGCAAGGCTGACGTCATCGGGCCATTGGGCAGCCGCGCGGGCGGCCTGCGCAGTGATCCAGTTGCCCAGCGTCACGATCACACCGGTTTCTTCGGCCACCGGAATGAATTCGTCCGGGCGCAGTTCGCCCTTTTCAGGGTGGAACCAGCGCACCAACGCTTCGAATGAGCGGATCTTGCCGGTTTCGAGGTCGACAATCGGCTGGAAGTAGATTGACAATTCGTCACGTGTCAGTGCGGCACGCAGTTCGCCTTCGATTTCGCGCCGCCGCACCAGTTCGCGGGTCATCGAAGATATGAAGAAGCTGGTCTGCGAGCGGCCCGCCACCTTGGCATGGTAGAGCGCCAGATCGGCGCGCTGCATCAGCGCGTCGATATCCTCTGCATCCTCGGGCATCAGCGCCACGCCCAGCGATGCGCGCACATCGAGCCGTGAATTGTCGATCCGTACCGGACGCATGATCTCGATATGGATTTCGCTGGCAAGCCGCTCGGCGTCCTTGCGCCCGCTGATCGGACAATAGATGATGAATTCGTCACCGCCGAAGCGGGCGATGGTCGATCCTTTGGGGGCCACGTCGCGCAGGCGATTGGCCACTTCCAGCAGCACGCGGTCACCGACCGGGTGGCCCAGCAGGTCATTGACTTCCTTGAACCGGTCAAGGTCGATCCAGAACATTGCCATCTGCGTTTCGGGTTCAAGCGCCATCATGCTTTCGATCATGGCGTGGTTGAGCCCGGCGCGATTGGCCAGGCCGGTCACGACATCGGTCCGCGCAAGTAACTGCATCTTGTCCGCCAGCCGCGCGCTGGTTTCCGCTGCGGCAATGGAATCGCGCAGCACCTTGAAGACATTGAACGTGATCGAAGCCATAGCCGGGATCAGCAGCAACATGGTGAAGAACAGCGCGATATAGGCCAGCGAGCCGATCCAGAGCGCGGCCAGCATGATCGGCAGGCACACCAGAAACAGCTGCCCCATTGCGATTATTGGCCGCCCGGCATTTCGCGCGCAGATACCCACACCGTAGCCAGTGGCGTTGGCAACCAGCAGCACTTCCACTTCGCCAGGGGCCTTGAGGATAAAAGCCAGCGCGGCAATCCCGCCAAGCACGAAGGCATAGCTGAAGGCGCCGACTTCATAGACCAGCTCGAGCTTGCGCGTACTGACATCGCGTCCTGTGGGGGAAAGCCCAAATGACGCGGTGATGCGCGCCATGGCAATCACGGTCAGGACAATGCAGCCGATATAGAGCGAGTTGATGCCCGATACCCAGGCGGCGATCGCGGTTGAGGCGATGCCGTTGAACGCGCCGATGGCCAGGCTTGCAGGCTGGGTATAAAGGGTAGAGACAAGTGTACGCCGTACCTGCGCGGACAGATCGTCCCTGCGGATACGGAAAAAGAAGCGCTTGCATAGCGCGCCGAAGGTTTCGGACCTTGCCATCACCATTGCGGTTTAGCGTAGAGAGGTCACTGAGCGGTTAACGCGGCGCTTACCAATATATCGCAGCAATACTGCGCGGATCGGCACGCTGTGCGGCGGCGGCTGATAAGGCGCGCCGCGCCGTCCGCTCACCCCTGCGGCTTTGCGGTTGATTCGAACCGGCGTGCAGCAATGATCGCCATGCGCCGGTCAAGCAGCCGGCAAATGCCCAGCCACCAGTGATAGGCGGCCTGGTCATCGGCAAAAAAGGCCTGCTGCGCTTGATGGCGCGCTGCGCGGGCCGCACCAAGGCCATGCGCGGCAAAATGGCGCAGCGATGCCTCCAGCATGGCCTGGCTGACCGGCTCGTCAACATTGTCATTGGCGGCCGGGCTCGCAACAGGACGGTTGGCGAGCAGGCGAGTGACCAATCCGCGCCGAAATTTGCGCGCGGCATTGCCAGTGGATTGCATGGGGGCGACCTCGTTATGGGAATTCAACATGTTCTTGATTGCCGCTGTCCTACATCGGCGGGCGCTAAGGCTTGGTTCTGCGAGAGGGTTAACGCCGCGTTATCGATCCCGGGCCGGAAGCGGGCAGGGCGCGATCCGCTTGCAGGCGCACGGCGGGGCATCTATCGCACGCCCCAGCAAAGGGGTGCGATGGGCAGCAAATTTTCAGTCATGGCGAAACATCGGACAGCGGCCCGGCTATGCCTTGCGCTGGCCGCCGCTCTGGCGCTGGCGGCTTGCGGCGGCGCGGCTGACCCCGCGCCAACCGAACGCGGCCAGCCGCGCGTGGTCAGCCTCAATCCGTGCGTAGATGCAGTGCTGGTAGAGGTCGCCGCGCCCGGCCAGATCCTGGCGCTGTCGCATTACAGCCGCGATCCCTCGTCGAGTTCGATTCCTCAAGCGGTCGCCTCGCGCTTTGCCGTTACCGGCGGGACGGTGGAGGAAGTGCTTGCCCTGGCCCCCGATCTGGTGCTGGCGAGCAGCTTCATCGCGCCTGCGACGCGGCAGGCCTTCGCCGATCTGGGCATCGAGGTGGTGACATTCGGCATCGCGGATACGCCGCAGGCGAGCTATGCTCAAATGCGCGAAATTGCCGCATTGCTGGGGCAGGGCGCGCGCGGCGAAGCGCTCGCCGAACGGATAGCGGCAGCGCTAGAGCGTAGCGCCGCGCCCGCCGGTGCAACGCCGGTTTCCGCAATCCTGTGGCAGCCGGGGCAGATCGTGCCGGGCCAGGCCACGCTGGTGAGCCACCTGATGCGGCAAGCGGGCTTTACCAGCCACAGCGCGGCGCGCGGGATGGGCCAGGCCGATTATCTTTCGCTCGAAGCGCTGCTGGCCGACCCTCCGCAGGTGCTGCTGGTGGCGGGGGATGCGCCTGCACAGCAGCATCCGGCGCTAAGCCAATTGCGCCATACAAGCGTCGCGCATTTCGATCCTGCGCTGCTCTATTGCGCGGGGCCGAGCATGATCCGCGCAGCCGAGCGACTGGCCGAGATCAGGGGCGGGGCAGCGTGAACCGCGCCGCGCTGGTCTTTGCTGCGCTGCTGGCGCTGCTGATGCCGCTTTCGCTGCTGGCCGGGCGGGTATGGATCGATCCGTTCGATATTGCGGGCAGCGGGCCGAACGCCGCACTGATTCTGATGGAACTGCGCCTGCCGCGCGCGCTGTTGGCGGTGGCGATCGGGGCCGGGCTGGGCGCGGCGGGGGCGGCAATGCAAGGCTATCTGCGCAATCCGCTGGCCGATCCCGGCCTGTTCGGGATTGCGCCGATGGCGGCGCTTGGCGCGGTGGCGAGCCTGTGGTTCGGCCCCATTCTGCCTTGGGCGGCGAGCCCCTGGCTGCTGCCGCTGATGGCGCTGGCAGGTGCCGGAGCGGGCATGGCGCTGCTGGCGCTGATTGCGGGGCGCACCGGCGGGATCGCGCTGTTCACCCTGGCGGGACTGATGATCGCCAGCCTGGCCGGCGCGCTCACCGCGCTCGCCATCACGCTTTCGCCCAATGCCTTCGCCATGAGCGAGATCGTGCTGTGGCTCAACGGCGCGTTGACCGATCGCAGCTGGCGCGAAGTCATGCTGGCTGCACCCTTGGTCGCGGTGGGGATCGCTCTGCTGGTGCTGGCCGCCAGGCCGCTAGATGCGCTGACCTTGGGCGAAGCGGCATCGCGCTCGCTAGGTGTGCGGCCGGGAGCGCTGCTGGCGCTGCTGGTGGGCGGCGTGGGCTTTACCGTGGGCGCGAGCGTGGCAGTGGCGGGCATAATCGGCTTTGTCGGGCTGATCGTGCCGCATCTGGTGCGCCCGCTGACCGACCGGTTGCCATCCAGCCTGATCCTGCCCAGCGCGCTGGCCGGGGCCTGCCTGGTGCTGGCGGCGGATAGCGCGGTGCGTATTTTGCCGCTGGTGACCGAATTGCGGCTGGGCATTGCGCTCAGCCTGCTGGGCGCGCCCTTCTTCCTGTGGCTGCTGATCCGCATGCGGCAGGGGCGGCTGTGATGCTGGCGGCGGCGAACCTCTCACTCCATCGTGGCGGCGTGCCGGTGCTGAGCGAAATCAACGTCGCGCTCGAAACTGGGCGGATGACCGCGATCTGCGGTGCCAATGGTGCGGGCAAATCCAGCCTGTTGATGGCGCTGGCCGGTCTGCTCGATCCGGCGGCAGGGGCGGTCACGCTGGGCGGAGAGGCGCTCTCTTCCATGCATCCACGCAGGCGTGCGCAGCTGATCGGATACTTGCCGCAAGAGGCTGAAGTGGCATGGGATGTTGCGGTTGAAAGCCTGGTTCGGCTGGGGCGTATGCCGCACCGCGATGATCTGGGCGTTTCCGGCAAGGCAGCGGTGGAGGCGGCAATTGCCGCGCTCGATCTGGGAACGCTCAGACAGCGGCCCGTTTCGTACCTGTCGGGCGGCGAGAAAGCGCGTGCGCTGCTGGCCCGTGTATTGGCGGGCGAACCGCAATGGATCCTGGCTGACGAGCCCTTTGCCGCGCTCGACCTGGCGCATCAGCGCGGTTTGCTGCGCCATTTGCGCACAGTGGCACAGGCGGGTGCGGGGGTGGTGCTGGTGGTGCACGATCTGGCCACCGCCATGAACCATGCTGACAGGGTGCTGGTGCTGCACGAAGGATCGCTGTTGGCTGACGGTGCGCCGCAGCAGGCGCTCACGCCTGCGATCATCGCCCAGGGCTGGGGTGTTGCGGCGCGCTGGATCGGTGAACCGGGCGCATTCGCGCTGGTGGTGGAATAGCGCGCGCCACAGGAAAATGCCGGACATGCGGGAGAGGTGCATGCCCGGCCGGGCCGAAGGCCCGTCTCTTGCGACCCTGACCTGCGGCCCTGGCGCGACCCGAAAGGCTCAGGAATAGACTCGCAAAGAGAAGCCGACCCTGCCGCTTCAGGCGCCCTGCCGCGACTTCACTTTTCCTGTAGGGTGCCCGCGGCGAACGCGGGAAAAATGCCTGAAGTTCAGGCACTGCCGGGATTTTTGCGGCGTATCACTCTCCACTCTCCCGCATGCGCCATTCCCTTTGCTCAGACCCAAGGATCGAGTAGACTGGCGCAGGTCGCCGAGCGCAGGATGGATGCGCCATGCACCCATCGCGCTGTGCCCGGGCAAAGGAGCAGGGGTGAGCAACTACCGCTACAAGGCGTTCATCAGCTATAGCTGGGCCGATGCGAAGTGGGGCAAGTGGCTCCATCACGCGATCGAGACCTATCGCACGCCCGCCGCCCTGGTGGGCAAGCAGGCTGCCCATGGCGAAGTATCCGCGCGGCTGCACCCCCTGTTCAAGGATCGCGAGGAAGAAGCCGCCGGCACCAGCATTGGTGCGGCGGTGGAAAAAGCTCTGGCCAATTCCGAATTCCTGATCGTGATCTGTTCGCCCCGATCGGCACAGTCGCAATGGGTCAATCGCGAAATCGCCTGGTTCAAGACGCACCGCAATCCGGACAAGGTGCTGGCGCTGATCGTGGATGGCGAGCCGGGCGGCGGTGAGCAGGAATGCTTTCCCAGGGCGCTGACGCATGAAGTGGCGCCTGATCTGACGATCACCGACACGCTGGTCGACACCCCGCTGGCAGCCGATGCGCGCGATAGCGGCGACGGCAAGCGCCGCGCCAAGCTGAAGATCGCGGCAGCGATGCTGGGGGTGGGGCTCGACGAGCTGGTCAATCGCGACGAGCGCCGCCGCACCTTGCGCACGCGGATCGTGGTCGCCGCATCGCTCTTGCTGGCGCTGGTGATGAGCACGCTCGCCTGGGCGGCGGTGCAGGCGCGCGACGAAGCCGAACGCCAGCGCGCCGAGGCCGACGGGCTGATCGAATTCATGCTCACCGATTTGCGCGAAAAGCTCGAGCCGGTCGGGCGGCTTGATGCGCTGGACGTGGTGGGCCAGCGCGCGCTCGATTATTATGCGGCGCAGAAGCTTTCCAGCCTCGATGCGGATTCGCTGGGGCGGCGCAGCCGCGCGCTGCATCTGGTGGGCGAAATCCGCAATCTGCGTGGCGATAGCGCGGCGGGGCTGGCGGCGTTCGAACAGGCAGCGAAAACGACCGGCGAGCTGCTCGAACGCAATCCGGACGATGCACAGCGGGTGTTCGACCATTCGCAAAGCGTGTTCTGGGTTGGCGCCATAGCTTTTGAACGCGGCGAGACAGAGGCGGCAGAGGCGCAGTTCCGCGAATATCAGCGGCTGGCGGCGCGGCTGGTGGAACTCGATCCCGCCAAGCCCGAATGGCAGCTGGAAAGCAGTTATGCCGAAACCAATCTGGGGGTGATGCTTTTCGGACTAGGCCGCTTCGCCGAAGCGGAGCCCTTCTTCGTGCGGGGTGTGGAACGGATCGAAGCGGTCGCCAAAAGCGAAGGTTACGATGCCGGAAGGCAGATTGAAGTCGGGGCGACGATCAACTGGCTTGGCCAAACTCGGGCGCGGCTTGGCAAGATTGCGCAGGCCCTGTCACTGCATCGGCGCGAAGCTGCGCATTATGAGGATATCCTGCGGCGCGATCCTGCCAACGCGCCCGCCAAATATCGCCTTGCCGTGGTGATGCAGTTTCTTGCAGAGCAGGAGCTCAATTCGGGCAAAGTCGATGCGGCGATTGACGCTATCGAAGGCTCGCTGGAAGTCGGCAGCCAGTTGAGGGCATTGGAGCCGGACAATACCGAATGGCAGGAAACCGAAGTGCGCGGACGGCTCGCACAGGCGGAATACATGATTTATGCCGGGCGCTTCGAGGCAAGCCGTGCCTTGCTCGATCAAGCAGCGGGATTGCTGACAAAGATGATTGCAGCCGATCCGGTCAACACGATCTGGTCGGGCGACCTCAAATGGATCGAACTTGGCAATCGCGCAAGGCTGGCATTGGCACTGGGCGAGATTGGGCGGGCGCAGGCTTATTCCGACCGGGCCCTGGCCTTGCTGGACAAGTATGGCGATGAGGGGGATCAGGCGGCTTCGGCCAGAATGCGGCGCGTGGCCGGCGACATTGCGCTGAAATCGGGCGATCGCGCGCGTGCCCGGCAGTTCTGGGAGGAAGCCCTTGCGCTGTCACCCTCGCACCCGGGGGCGGAGGGCGACAGATATATCTTGCTGAAGCGGCTCGGGCGAAGCGAGGACGCGATGCAGCTTGCTGAAAGGCTCGACAGGCGGGGCTACCGCCACCCCGCCTATTTGCGCGGACGGTAACCCTATTTTTTCAGCATGAAGGAATCATTGCTCCCCAGCCCCTTGCTGGTGAGGATCGGATCGATGCTGATATAATAGTCATTGGAGCCTGGCAGCACGAAAGCCATCATAAAAGCATAGGCGGGGCTGGCATCGGGCGTATCGTCATCGATCAGCAGTTCTGTGCCATCTGACCGCTTGAACTTCATCTTGTCGATGCTGATCGGAGGCGACACATCGTAATCCAGCGGCGGGCCAAGATCGTTGATCTTGCAGAACCAGCCAAAGCCAAGATGCTTGGTCTTGCCCTTGGAATCCGTGTAGGTCGGGCCTTCGTCATCCTTTGCCCAGCGCGGGGTAGCTTTACCGGTCAAGGGATTGCCGTTGGCATCTTTCATCTTGCTCGTATCGAGCGACAATTTGATGTCGATATTCTCATTGTAGCCGGTGTCTCTAGGCATGTGCGAGATATCGATCTTGCCGGTGGCGCTATCGACCGTGGCGGTATCGGCGGGTTTGCAGTCTGACGCCGCAAAGGCAATCGACGCAGTGATATCGAGCGGATCGGTGCTGTTCCAATGCAATGTTGGCGTGACCGTTATCGTCAGCTTGCGATCCTTCTTGTCATCCTGCGGTGAAAACTGCGTCTGCGCGGACATTTGCTGTTCCATCATCGGTTCCCTTCCCCCTTGATACGCATGGGCGCGCAGGCCGGCACAGGGGTATTACCCCGGCTTGCGCAGCTGCTTTGCAGACCCGATTGCGTTGCGGCACCTCCAGTCTTGCTTTTCGCCCGCCATTCGTGCGGGCATTCAGCCTATTGGGTGCCGATCTTGCGCTGCTCTGTCAGACACAGCGCCTACGCGGCAGACTGCGCCTGAATCGGCAAAATGTAAATGTCTGTGCGGAAGGGTGGGGCTGGCCGCCTTGCGGCGCGCGCGAGCATAGCCTCAAGGGTATTTCTGTGTTTTCAATTGCAGCGCGGGTAATCCTGCCCATCGGCCTGCAAGCCCTCCACGCGGCCATCCGCGATCTGAAAGCGGATCACCTGGCCGCTGCCGGGTACAAGCTCGACCCGCGCAGAATCGCTCTCGGTAAAAGGCTCCATCGCTGCCTTCAGGCGGCCTTGCTGCGCGAAAAGACCATCATCCCCGGATTGAACCGCGATCTTGCCGAAAGCATGGTTGCAATAGCTGCCTTCATAGGCGCTTGCGGGAAGCGAAAGCAGCCAGCTCCGTTCCGCGCGCTGGGCGATGTTCTGGCGCATTTTCTCGATCTGCCTGGCGGATCCTGCGCTCAGCAAATCCATTGCCTGCTTGGCATTGCCGCTGGCCTGCTCCGGCCCAAGAATGAACCAGTCATAGGCAAAGTCGGCGATGACATCGGCCAGCATGAAACCCGTTCCCTCGTCATTCACCATCACTGCTACGCCAAGGTCATGGTCCGGGAGGAAAGACGCATGGGCGCGCATTCCGGAAAATGATCCGAAGGCGTGATAAAGGATGGCATCGCGATAGGGGCCTGAATACCAGCCCAGACCATAACCTGTGCGCTTGATCGACGGTCCGAAACTCTTGTTGAAACTGCTTAAAGGGTGGTGCGCTTGCGCCGCCGCGAGTGCCAAGGGCGTGCGGGCAGAGCTGCTGGCCGCGCTCAATTGCAACTGGAGCCAGCGCGCCATGTCATTGGCGCTGGAATAGAGCCCGCCTGCCGACTGCATCGTATCGTCATGCTTTTCGAGGTAAAGCAGCTCGGTCCCATCGGGATGCAGGCTTTGGTAGGGCGCGGCAAATTGCGCTGCCTTGCGAGCCTGGATCAAGCCTTGGGCGTGCGTCTGGCGCAGGCCAAGCGGCGCGAAGATCTCATTTTCCAGAATTTCCTGCCAGCGCATGCCCAGTCTGCGCTCGATCAGCAGAGTGGCCAGGTTGAAACCCAGATTGTTGTACTGGAATGTCCCCAGCGGAGCGTCCGGATTGGCTTCGGTCTGGCTCAGAAGGTTCCACAAGACCTGTGTGTCCGCCTGTCCGCTATAGGCCAGCCGGAACGGAATCGCATCATTGCGCAAACCATGCTGCAGCGAAATCATGTGCCGCAAGCTGACCTCGTTCGCGCGCACTTCCGGCTTGAATGTGACATCGGGTGCCAATTCAGCCAGCGTCCAGTCGAGGTCGATTTCTCCCCTCGCATCCAGCACAGCCAGCGCGGTGCCGACATAGGCCTTGGTGGTCGATGCAATGTAATATCTTGTATCCGCAGTGGCGGGAAACTGCCGCTCCAGGTCAGCCATGCCCCAACCCCTGACCAGCACGGGGCCATCGCTGCGGGTCACTGCCACAGCCAGGCCCGGCACACGGTCGAACCGCGTCAGGGTATCGTTTACCAGTGTTTCAAGATCGTGCCTGAATGCCATATCCTCGGCCTCTATTGCGGGCGCGGTCCGGGTTTCCTGCGCCGCCGCCATTGAGGGGAAGGTGACCGCGATGCACGTTGCCGCAAAGAGAGATTTGAGGGAATTCCGGGTCATCGATCTTCTTTCGCAAATTGCCTGATTGCCGCACACGATAGGATGCGAAAGCAGGCCGGGCTTGTATCGATGAAACCATCAGCAGCGGAATAATGCACGGGCCTGGGACAGATTGATTCCCAACTCGCCACGCAGCGACCTCGCGGCGTGGCTCTGGTCGTAAAAGCCTGCGTCCTGCGCGCTGAGGGAAAGCGGCAGATCCCGGTTTGACATATGGTTTATCAGGCTTGCGGTCATCATGCTCCGCCTGAACAGGCTTGGGCTGGTCCCGAAATAGCGGCGGAACTGGCGCGCCAGATAGACCCGGTGGATCCCTGCGGCTTCAGCAATGTGTTCTATCTTGCAGCCCGCCGGATCGCCGGCAATCGCGTCTCTGACACGTGCAAGCCATTGCGGTGCCTGCTGCGGCGCCGCAATCCCTTCGCGTCGCCTGGCCAGGGCCAGAAGGTCGATCACCGTCTCGTTTTGGAATTCTGCGGGCTGGGCAGCGAAGAGCAGTCCGATCGTCTGGACGGTTGCCGGTGGCAATGAATTGGGCGTCCATCCCGGCTCTTGCGCACCAAGCAGCCGGTCTGCCAATTCCTGCGGCATCGATAGTGTCAGCAGCATGGCACCGGCCGCGCCCCACCGGTCTTTATGCGGAGATCCTGCAGGTTTGAAGCCAATCGCGCTCCCCAGCGCTTCGTAATTGCGCCGGGAAATGCTTTCCTCCAACATGCCGACCAGCTGGAAGGTCAGTTGCGCCTGATCATGGTAATGCAGCTCTTGTTCGTGACCCGGCGGATAATAGGCAAGCGAGATCGCAAGGCCTTCAGGGCGCTTGTTGAACCAACCAACCGGGCCGCCGCCGCCGCCCATTCGTCGCCAGCCCGAAGCCGCCGGTTGAAACGCAATGTCCTTCAGCATCTCACTGTGTTGTCGATATAATACAGTTCTGTCAAGCGTGGCGCCCTGGCTGAGCGGTTCACGCCTCGCAAGTCGCGGCAGAAGCCCCTTGACAATTGCGAACATTACCGGAACACGGCCCAGCATGGCACTCACGCATATTTCCGCCTTGCATGAGCTTCGCTCATGCTGACCCACATCAAAGTAAGGGGCGCGCGCGAGCACAACCTCAAGGGTTTCGATATCGACCTGCCGCGCGATAGCCTGATCGTGGTCACGGGCCTGTCGGGCAGCGGCAAGTCTTCGCTCGCCTTCGATACGATCTATGCCGAGGGGCAGCGACGTTATGTCGAGAGCTTGAGCGCCTATGCGCGGCAATTTCTCGAGATGATGCAGAAGCCCGATGTCGAGCATATCGACGGGCTTTCGCCCGCCATCTCGATCGAGCAGAAGACCACCAGCCGCAACCCGCGCAGTACCGTGGCGACCGTTACCGAGATCTATGATTACATGCGCCTGCTTTGGGCGCGGGTGGGCGTGCCCTATTCGCCCACCACTGGCGAGCCGATCAGCGCGCAGACCGTTTCCCAAATGGTCGACCGGGTGATGGCATTGCCCGAAGGCACGCGGCTGTACCTGCTCGCGCCGGTGGTGCGCGGGCGCAAGGGCGAATACCGCAAGGAGCTGGCCGAATGGCAAAAGGCCGGCTTCACCCGTGTGCGGATCGATGGCGAGATGTACGGAATCGAGGAAGCGCCCGCGCTCGACAAGAAATACAAGCACGATATCGAAGTGGTGGTTGACCGGCTGGCGGTGAAGGCCGGCCTTGAAACGCGGCTGGCGGATTCGTTCGAACAGGCGCTGAAGCTGGCCGAGGGGCTGGCTTATGTTGACCTGGCGGATGGCGTGGTTCCGGGCCGCGAGGGCGAGGGCGAAGCAGGGGGAGCCATGAAAGGCGCCGGCATCCCCGCCAACCGCATCGTGTTCAGCGAGAAGTTCGCTTGCCCCGTCTCGGGCTTCACCATCGAGGAGATCGAACCGCGCCTGTTCAGCTTCAACGCGCCGCAGGGCGCCTGCGCCACTTGCGACGGGATCGGCGAGAAGCTACTGTTCGATCCGCAGCTGGTCGTTCCGAACGAGGCGCTTTCGCTCAAGCAGGGGGCGGTGGTGCCATGGGCCAAGAGCAATCCGCCGTCGCCCTATTACATGCAGGTGCTCGCCAGCCTGGCAAAGGCTTACGATTTTGACCTGACCACGCCGTGGAACGAGCTTGAGCCGGACCAGCGGATGATCATCCTCCACGGCACGGGCGGGATGCCGGTCGCGCTCACCTTCAAGGACGGGCGCAAGGAATACACCGTCTCCAAGCCGTTCGAGGGGGTGATCGGCAACTTGGGCCGCCGCCTGCTCCAGACCGAGAGCGCGTGGATGCGCGAGGAGCTGAGCAAATACCAGACGGCGCAGCCGTGCGAGGCCTGCGGCGGCAAGCGCCTCAACGAGAAGGCGCTTTCGGTCAAGGTTGCGGGCACCGATATCGCCGAGCCAACCAGGATGAGCGTGGCCGACGCCAAGGCGTGGTTCTTGCGGCTGGAGGCGCAGCTTACCGACACCCAGCAGCAGATCGCCCGCGCCATCCTGAAGGAGATCAACGAGCGGCTGGGCTTCCTCGACAATGTCGGGCTCGACTACCTCAACCTCGATCGCACCAGCGGCACGCTGAGCGGCGGGGAATCGCAGCGTATCCGCCTCGCCAGCCAGATCGGCAGCGGCCTCAGCGGCGTGCTCTACGTGCTCGACGAGCCGAGCATCGGCCTGCACCAGCGCGATAATGACCGGCTCCTGGAAACGCTCAAGCGCCTGCGCGATCTCGGCAATACGGTGATCGTGGTCGAGCATGACGAGGATGCGATCCGCAGCGCCGACCATATAGTTGATCTTGGCCCCGGCGCCGGGGTCCACGGCGGCGAGGTGGTGGCGCAGGGCACGCTGGAAGACGTGCTGCGCGCCCCCGGCTCGCTCACCGCCGATTACCTCACCGGCCGCCGCCGGATCGAGGTGCCCGCCGCCCGCCGCAAGGGCAACGGCCACAAGCTCACCGTCCACGGCGCCCGCGCCAACAACCTGCGCGATGTCACCGCCGCGATCCCGCTTGGCACCTTCACCTGCGTCACCGGCGTATCGGGCAGCGGCAAGTCCAGCTTCACCATCGACACGCTCTATGCCGCCGCCGCGCGCGCGCTCAACGGGGCCCGCGTGGTAGCTGGCAGCCATGACAAGGTCACCGGCCTCGAATATTGCGACAAGGTGATCGAGATCGACCAGAGCCCGATCGGCCGCACCCCGCGCTCAAACCCCGCCACCTACACTGGCGCCTTCACCAATATCCGTGACTGGTTCGCCGGCCTGCCCGAGGCGCAGGCGCGCGGCTACAAGCCGGGCCGCTTCAGCTTCAACGTCAAGGGCGGGCGGTGCGAGGTGTGCCATGGCGACGGGCTGATCAAGATCGAGATGCACTTCCTGCCTGATGTCTATGTCACTTGCGAGGAATGCCACGGCAAGCGCTACAACCGCGAAACGCTGGAGGTGAAGTTCAAGGGCCACTCCATCGCTGACGTGCTGGACATGACGATCGAGGATGCGGAGGGCTTCTTCAAGGCCGTGCCCCCCATCCGTGACAAGATGCATATGCTGAATGAGGTGGGGCTGGGCTATGTCAAGGTGGGCCAGCAGGCCACCACGCTGTCCGGCGGCGAGGCGCAGCGGGTAAAGCTGGCCAAGGAACTGTCCAAGCGCAGCACCGGGCAGACGCTCTACATTCTGGACGAGCCGACCACCGGCCTGCACTTCGAGGATGTGCGCAAGCTGCTGGAAGTGCTGCACCGCCTCGTCGACCAGGGCAATTCGGTGGTGGTGATCGAGCACAATCTGGATGTGATCAAGACGGCGGACTGGATCCTGGACCTTGGCCCCGATGGCGGCGTGCGCGGCGGGGAAGTGGTGGCGCAGGGCACACCGGAACAGGTGGCGGCAGAACCGCGCAGCTTTACCGGGCAGTATCTGAAACCCATGCTCGATCGGCAGCGCGAAGCGGCGGAGTGAACCAAAGCCCTCTCCCCAATGGGGGAGAGGGTCGGGAGAGGGGGCTAATTCCTCCCCGAAGCGGGGAGGGGGACCACATCCGCTCATCCTGAGCTTGTCGAAGGACGCATGGTGGAGGGGCACGTTCAGCCTGAGCCACACCCTCACCCGTCACCCCGGCGCAGGCCCCCACACCCGTCACCCCGGCGCAGGCCCCCGTACCTCGTCACCCCGGCGCAGGCCGGGCCCAGCTTTTGCTCACACGAAGACACGAAGATGTTGCGCCTGCCATTAAAGGTCCGCTCATCCTGAGCCTGTCGAAGGATGGCGAATGAGCCTAGGTCATTTACTGGCGCGTAGTTGAAGCCGATGCTGGAAAGACAGCGGGAGGCGGCGGAGTAGACATTATCTTTATTGAAATCTGATCGTTATGATTTAACCTCCCAACCAAATTTTGGAGAGGTTATGGCAAGATTTCAGTTCGCTCCGACAACGCTTAAGCAACTCCTCACTACTAGATACTTTAGCGTCCCTCGTTATCAAAGATCGTATTCTTGGACGTCTGATGAAATTCAGGACTTCTGGCAAGACGTAGTGGATGCTGCCGAAGATTCCGCAGAATATTTCCTTGGAAATGTTGTGCTGACTGAGGACGCCGAGAAAGATCAAGTCTACTCTATCATTGATGGGCAGCAAAGAATTGCTACGACCACCATATTGCTTGCCGCAATGCGGGATCACTACAATAAGCACGGGAAGTCTGATGTTGCGCAAGCTATACAGAATACAGAGCTCTACCCACTGGACACTGGGACCTATGAGAAGACACCAAGACTTCAACTAAATGCCATCGATAACCAGTTCTACCGGGAGTACATTCTGGAGTCGCTTGATGTTGCTCCCGAGAAAGATTCTCACCAGCTAATAGCCGAGGCAAAATCATACTTCGATAAGATGCTTGATGTCCTACACGCCGACCACCCAGGTAATTGGTCAGAGGAACTCGGTTCGATTTCAACTTTTTTGAAGGTTAACGCTAGAGTGGTATCGGTGGACGCAGCCTCAGATGCCGACGCTTTCATCATTTTTGAGACTTTGAATGATCGAGGTGCCGACCTCACGATTGCCGATCTCTTGAAGAATTACTTGTTCTCCCGTTCCGGTAACGAAATCGATTCCGTTCAGCAGAATTGGATGGAGTCGGTTTCAATTCTCGAGGAGTATCAGTCTGCTGACGATTACATCACATTTCTCAGGCACTTTTGGAGCTCAGTGCACGGCATGACGCGCGAGCGTGAGCTCTATAGAAAAATCAAATCGGAGATCGCATCTAAGACTTCTGCGGTAAAGTTCGCGAATGACATTCGGCGTGCTGCAAAACACTACGGGGCAGCGCTTTCGGCGGACTCCGATTTTTGGACTGGCTATGGTGAGCGGACGAAAGACATTATTCGCTTATTTCCCCGAATGAAGTTGGAGCAAAATCGTCCTCTTCTACTTGCTATTTTTCAGCATTTCCCAAAGCACGAGATTGAAACAACTTTGCAGTCTCTTTTAGCGTGGTCTGTTCGTGGTCTTGTCGGAGGTGTGATGGGCAAAGGGGCCGCAGAAAAGGCTTTCTGTGACGCAGCTGTTAAGATCCGCAACGGTGAAATTAAGGACCAATCAGGACTAAGGGACGCACTCCAGAAACTCATCCCGGGTGACACTTCGTTCGCAGCGTCGTTTAAGACTTTTCGGACAACGAACAACGCCTTAGCCCGTTATATGCTACTCGCAATCGAGAGAAATCTTGGTGAGCAACATCAGCCAGAGTTCATTCCAAATGCTGACGTTGACGATGTGAACCTTGAGCACATTTTACCTCAGCGAGCTAAGAAGCAGGACTGGCCGAAGTTTGACGACGATCAAGTCACTTTTTTCGCCAATCGAATCTCGAATATGACCCTATTGAAGAAGGGAAAGAACTCGAAGATTGGTAATAAGGCATGGTCGATAAAGCAGCCGGTGATTGCGGAGTCAGACCTCCAACTAAACAAGGAAATTTCGACGGTTGCAGATTGGGATCAAGAGGCGATTGAGTCACGTGGTCAGATGCTTGCTGATCGAGCGCCACATGTTTGGTCGCTCTAACGCGAAATAGCCTTCTTTCCGCGGAGAAAAAGTAAGCTGGATCCCGGATCAAGTCCGGGATGACGGATAAAAAGTCCGGGATGACGGATGAAGCGCCCGCGATGGCGGATGAAGAGCCCGGGATGACGGATAAAGAGTCCGGGATGACGATTGCGGCTTCTCGTCTTGATGGATTCCCGCTCATCCTGAGCCGGTGTGGCTGCGCCACAGCTTCGCTTCCGAAGGGGCGGGAATGACGAGTTGAGCGGGCGCTGTCCTACACGCCCTCTCCTGTATAAATAGCCCGGTTCATTTGCGCTTTTGTTGGCCTCAAGCGCGACACCACGAACCGTTCGCCCTGAGCTTGTCGAAGGGCTGTCCTTCCTTCTGAGCATCGGTCTCCATAGAAGTGCAGGGCTTCGACATGCTCAGCCCGAACGGGGTTAGATCGGAGCCTGCCCATGACCATCCAGCTTCCCGTGCCGACTGAATACGAGAACAAGCCCATCTTCTCCCCGCGCGCCAGGGCCGCATTCCTCGAACACCTGGCGCAGTTCGGCAATGTGCGGCTCGCCTGCCGCGCGGGTTCGGTCAGCCCGCAAACCGCCTATCGCGCGCGGCGCAAGTCCCCCGCATTCGCGGCGCTGTGGGATGCGGCGCTGCTCGCGGCCCGCCAACATGCCGAGGAGGTGCTGGCCGACCGTGCGCTCAATGGGTGGGAGGAAGCGGTGTTCTATCACGGGGAGGAGGTGGCGAGGCGTCGCCGCTATTCCGACCGGTTGCTGCTCGCGCATCTTGCCCGGCTCGACAAGCTGGCCGAGCGGGCGGAGGTGAGCGCCGCGCTGGCCGATCTCGACGATGCGGTGGAGGCGCTGGGGCGCGGGGAGGAGCTGGTGGAGCCGCCGTGCGAGCAGCCCGGGGCTCCTGCCTGCGCAGGAGCTCAGGATAGGGCGGAAAATTTTCATCAGGACCGTGTTCCATGTGTTCCATCGCATGGGGATCACCCGGCGGAAGATGCGGCGGAGGAGGCGGGCGAATCCCCAGTCGAAACCCTGCCCGAGCCACCGCTCGAGCTGCGCCTGCGGGCGATGGAGGCGGCGCGGCCCGCCGATGCCCCGCCGGTCAGCCGATTGGGCGATGCGGGCGAGGTTGAATGGCAGCAATTGCTCGCTTTCGAGGCGGGGATGGATTTGTGGTGGCTGGTTTCCGGCGAGGGGGAGCACGAATCCGGCTAGCTGCAGCAGCTTGGCTCGACTCGCTCGCCTGTTGTATGCTCGGCGTGGGGCGCTTTTGTTGCGGGAGAGACTGGATGAAGTTCGGTATTGCTTCAACTGGCGCGCTGGCGCTGGCACTGGGGATCGCGGGCGCCGCTGCCGCGCAGGATAGCGGCAATTTCGCCTATGTCGGGGCCAGCCTGTTCGGCGAGAACGAAGTGGACCACACCGGCGCGGGCGAGGAAGCCAGCGGCGATTTTTCCGCCGAACTGGACCTGGCCAACGGGCGGATGTGCTATCTGCTCGAGGTTGACGGGCTCGACACATTCACCGCGGCGCATATCCATGAAGCCGCACCGGGCAAGAACGGGCCGCCCGTCGCTGCGCTGGAACTGGCGGGCGACAGTGGTGACGACGTGTGCACCGATGTCGATGCCGAATTGCTGAAGAAGATCGCGCGCAGCCCGGAGCGCTATTACGTCAACGTCCACACCGCAGCTTTTCCCGAGGGCGCGATCCGCGGGCAATTGGGCGAATAGGGCGGCGGCGGGCTGTAGGCGCGGGCGCGCTGGTGCTGGCGCGGGCGCGCTAGTCGGCGAGGAGCTCGAGTTCGACCTCGCCCACGCCGCTGCTGACCAGGCCGATTTCCTCGGCAGCGGCGCGGCTGATGTCGATCACGCGTTTGCCGTGGAACGGGCCGCGGTCGTTGATGCGAACCACCACCGAGCGCCCGTTTTTCGGATTGATGACCCGCACCTTGCTGCCGAAGGGGAGCGTGCGGTGCGCAGCGGTGAGCTGGCCCGGATCGAAGCGCTCACCGCTGGCGGTGGGGCGGCCGGCAAAGCGGCGTCCGTAGTAGGACGCGCGGCCGCTGCCGAGCCGCTCGATCACTTCGCCTGAAGCGGGGGCGGGCGGCGCGAACCGCTCTTCAAGCTCGGTCAGGTCGACTGCGCTCTCGGGGTGATCGTGCGGGGGCGGCGGTATGTCGAATTCCGCGAACCCGCTTTCGAAATCGGGCGAGGGGGCGGGATCTGACTCCTGGGCCTGCACGCCCGCCGCCAGCAGCGCGCTGAGCGCAAGCGCAAGCCACAGGCGCGCTCCAGCCGGGACAGCCTCCCATTCCATGGAGCGCTTTTTACACCGGGTACGGCGAACAGTGCAAATCGGCGCTGTGCAAATCAGCGCAAGCGAAGCCTGTTCGAGCGAGAATGGTGCGTGGTTTGCGGTGAACTGAAAGTATTCGCTATGGGCATAGGACAAGATAAAATGGCCGCCGCAATGCAAATGGGGCCGGTATTGCTACCGACCCCACTCTCACCAGCGCGTGGACTTCTCTTCCGGCGAACCTTTCAAGAAGCGCTTGGCGCCCGATGTCTAATCCTCCAACGGGTTGGAGGGTTTCGTCACCGGCGCTCGCGCCGGCATCCGGTTTCGCTTTCCCGTCGATCCTGCTCTTCATGGCCGAAGCCTTTCCAAGCGGTGCCGACCTTCCGGCGATCCCGAGACCATTCCCCTTTTGGTGGTTACTTCTCTCAAGCGGCTGGATTTCGCCTGGGCGTCATCCCTCCATCGATCGGCAACCAGGTTCCTGGCCTATCCGGTGGATCTGCGATCGCGTTCTCCTCAGACAACTGTACTTGCTTCCAGCTTGCACCTTCTGCATGTCCAGTCTCAAAGACCGCGTGGACAATCACCACCGCGTCGGTTGTTCTGAGAAACTCTCGTGAAATCAACTCGTTAGAGCTGAATTTCCGGTTGGATTTCTCTCCCTTCCGATGTTTTGAGACTGCGCCTTCGCAGTGAGTCGCGCAAGTTTGGCAACCCCGAGTTTTCCACTTTTCCGCAGATCAGCTGTGGACGAGGGTGGATAACTCAACGCTTCGTCGCAAAAATCAGCTGCCTTTGCTGCGATCCCGTTCTCTGTCCCGCTGCGCCAGCAAGCGCAGACGCAGGGCATTGAGCTTGATGAAGCCCGCCGCATCCTTCTGGTCATAGGCGCCGGCATCGTCCTCAAAGGTCACATGCGCTTCCGAATAAAGCGAATTCGCGCTCTTGCGGCCAACCACGCTTGCCTGCCCCTTGTAGAGCTTGAGCCGCACCGTGCCCGAAACCTTTGCCTGGCTGTGATCGATCGCCGCCTGCAGCATCTCGCGCTCGGGCGAAAACCAGAAGCCGTTGTAGATCATCTCGGCATAGCGCGGCATCAGCTCGTCTTTCAGATGGGCCGCGCCGCGATCGAGCGTGATCTGCTCGATCCCGCGATGCGCGCGGGCATAGATCTCGCCGCCCGGCGTTTCATACATGCCGCGGCTTTTCATGCCGACAAAGCGGTTCTCGACCAGATCGAGCCGCCCGATGCCGTGCTTGCGCCCCAGCTCGTTGAGCGCGGTGAGCAGCGTCGCCGGGCTCATCGCCTCGCCATTCAGCGCCACCCCGTCGCCGCGTTCGAACTCCAGCGTGATATATTCGGGCGTGTCGGGCGCATCCTCGGGGTTGACCGTGCGGGAATAGACATAGTCCGGCGTTTCTTCCCACGGATCCTCGAGCACCTTTCCTTCTGACGAGGTGTGCAGCAGGTTGGCATCGGTCGAAAACGGGCTGTCGCCGCGCTTGTCCTTGGGCACCATGATCTGGTGCGCCTCGGCCCAGGCGATCAGCGCGGTGCGGCTGGTAAGGTCCCATTCGCGCCATGGCGCGATCACCTTGATATCGGGGTCGAGCGCATAGGCGCTAAGCTCGAAGCGCACCTGGTCATTGCCCTTGCCGGTGGCGCCATGCGCGATCGCATCGGCCCCTGTCTGATGCGCGATTTCGACCAGACGCTTGGAGATCAGCGGCCGCGCAATCGAGGTGCCGAGCAGATAATCGCCTTCATAGCGGGCATTGGCGCGCATCATCGGGAACACGAAATCGCGTACGAATTCCTCGCGCAGATCCTCGATGAAAATATGCTTGTCCGGGATGCCCATGGCGCGCGCCTTGGCCCGCGCGGGTTCGATTTCCTCGCCCTGGCCCAGATCGGCGGTGAAGGTCACCACTTCCAGCCCGCGTTCGACGGTAAGCCACTTGGCGATGACGGAGGTGTCGAGACCCCCGGAATAGGCAAGGACGACACGTTTGATTTCGGACATTGCAATAACCCTAGAAAGCTCGGCGCGCCGGTATCAGCGCAGGCGCGGCACTGCAATGAAGAACCACTTTGGGTGCGCCAAGCGACAAGGCGGTTATCCGGCCGATTATCACCCCGCGAAATCCTACTCGATGGAACACATGGAACACGGTCCAAAGGTGAAAATCCCGGGGCGGATGCTTCTGTCGTCATTGCGAGGAGCCGAGTGAGCGGAGCGAAGGTGGCGACGGGGCAATTCAGCTTCTGACCTGTCCAAACTAAGCAAGGCTGGATGCTGGATTGCTTCGTCCCCCGGAGCAAGTCCGGTGACTTCGCAATGACGAAAGAGACGTTGGCCATCCACCCGAATTAGCGCGCGGCATGCGAGTAGGAAATGCCGCACGGTTATCTCCGATGCGGGGAGGGGGTTGAGGGCAGGGTGTGCTGCGCTTTAGGACGGGCACAGGCACAGCAAACATTCGTGCGGAGAATTTAGTGCACTGTCACCCTAATCCCACCCACCGTAATTCTGACCAGCCAAGCAAGGTTCAATTCGGGCAGCGCCGATAATCGGAGCCGCACTTCGCTTCCAAGTCTTGCAATTCCTTGGAGATGGCCTTGTTCTTGCGATATACCTCGATGGCATTGGCGCGGCGTTCTTGAGCGAAACGTTCGGTTGTCGCCCGCGGCGTAGGATCTCCGCGAAATTGCAGGATTGCCATGTCTTTCCGCTTCAATTTCATTTCCGCAGCAGCACATGATTTCGCCAAATTCCGCGCAAAATCACTGGCCGACAGATTCGCCTGGTGCGCGTCACGCTCAACCGCAAAGCTGCAATCGACATAGGCGAGACTTGCTGCATCGGCCTTCCTCAAAAGGTCTTGGGGGACGGGCTTGCCTGTGGCTTCCGGGGTCTTTCCCGGCGGCGGTATATGGATCGAGGCCGGCGCTGCTGACGCCGCCCCGCAAGCCAGGCCGAGAATTGCGGCCAAGATAACCCAGCTTACCGAAGCGAATTTCATATCACATGCGCCCCAAAATTGACTTGAAAGCCGCCTTCAGCCGATCTGCTTGCCGGGTTAGCGTCAGCTCAATTCGGACGTCAAGGCCCACTGGTTGACTTCGGAAAAGCAGTGACTTACCGCCCGGCAGCCGCACCAGCCGCGATTGCGCGCGCACCAGCCACAAACAGGAAAGCCATCGCATGTTCCGCCCTTCCATATGGCTTCTCGTCGGCGCGTGTGCGTTTTTCATGTGTTCAGCCGCCTGGGCCGTTGTCATTCGACACGATAAGCCGGATGAGCGGTATCAGGCCGATGAAGGCATGTTTCCGCAACTGGCCGACATGCCTGGCGTGGGGCACGGCGCGCTGATCGCTCCGCAATGGGTGGTAACTGCGGCACATACGATTCAGGGCGAGATAAAAGAGATCATGATCGCCGGACAGGCCCGCAAGGTCGAGCGGGTCATCATCCATCCTGGATATCGCGGCTTGCCCGAGATCATGGTGGAGCGGGCATTGGCGGCGAACGATGCAACCGAGGCCATGGAGTTCCTTGCGGCCAATCACGATATCGCCTTGATCCGGCTGTCGGACCCTGTGTCCGATGTCGAGCCGGTCGGCATCTACACCGGGCAAGGGGAAATGGGCAGGACTGTCCAATTGCTCGGTAAGGGTGCAACCGGAACCGGGCTGACCGGCGTGTTGCCCGACAGCCCGCAACGGGGCACCCTGCGCCGGGCGTTCAACCGGATTTCGAAAGTCGATGACCGCTGGATCGCCTACACGTTCGACAAGGGGCGCCGTGCGCATCGCCTGGAAGGAATGAGTGGCAGTGGCGACAGCGGCGGGCCGGTGCTTATCAAGGTGAAAGGCCGCTGGATGCTGGCAGGCCTGACATCGTGGCAAGGCGGCAACCCTGACCTTCGCCTTCCTGCGAGCGTATACGGGCAACAGACATACAGTGTCCGCCTGTCCTTCTATGTCGACTGGATCGAGGAAATTCTGAGCGACTCTGCCGAAGGATTGCGAGAGTCTCTCTGAATTCCAGATCATAGCTGTGATTATGCAACCGCTTTGGCGAAAGCCTCGATCAAGAAGCCTGCGCAGTTTTCCGAGGCCTGAGTTCCGGTCAAACCCGCCTCAATCGCTGCCGCCTTTGCCTCAACCCCCGCGCAGCTTCTGCTCAGCCTCGCCCATATAGTCGCGCGTCAGCGGCAGCGCGTGGCGGCTGCGCGTATACTGGATCTGGTAATTGCCCATGCCGCCGCTTTCGAAGGCAGCGGTCGCGCCCGATAGGTAGAAGGTCCACATGCGGTAGAAGCGCTCGTCAAACATGGCGATGATCGCCTCGCGATTGGCCTCGCAATTGGCATACCATGCGCGCAGCGTTTTCGCGTAATGCAGCCGCAGCGTCTCGATATCGCTGTGGATCAGGCGTGATTTCTCGCTCGCGGCCAGCGTCTCGCTCAACGCCGGGATATAGCCGCCGGGAAAGATATATTTGGCGGTGAAGGCATCGGTTGTGCTGGGCCCGCCAAAACGCCCGATCGTATGCAGCAGCATCACGCCTTCATCGGTCAGCAGATTGGCGCAGGCGCGGAAGAAGGTTTCGTACTGGGGCCGTCCGACATGTTCGAACATGCCCACCGAAACGATGCGATCGAATTTGGACCGGCCACGGGCCAGGTCGCGGTAATCGATCAGCTCGAAGCAGACGCGGCCGGCCACCCCGGCGGCCGCGGCGCGCTCGCGTGCCAGCGCCAATTGTTCTTCGGACAGGGTGATGCCGGTGACTTTCACATCGAAATGGCGCGCCAGATAGATCGACATTCCGCCCCAGCCGCAGCCGATATCGAGCACGCGCTGCCCGTCTGATAATGCCAGCTTGGCGGCAATATGCGCCAGCTTGGCCTCCTGCGCATCGTCTAGTGTCTCGATGCCCGGTGCCCAATAGGCGCAGCTATATTGCATGTGCGCGGCATCCAGCATCATCCGGTAGAGATCGTTGCCGATGTCATAGTGATGCGCGACATTGCGCTTTGCCGAGCGCGCCTCGTTGAACGATGTCGCCAGGAACTTGAGATGCCCGCCGACCCGTCGCAGCAGTGATGGCTCCATCAGCCCGGCGCCGCTTTCCCACGGCTTGTTCATCCGCAGCAGCTGAACCAGCTGCATGATATCGCCGCGCTCGATCACGATCCGCCCGTCCATATAGGCCTCGCCCGCGCCCAGGCGTGGGTCGAGCAATATGTCACGCGGCACACGGTGGTCGGTCAGCCGGATCGCGACCTCGGGAAAGCCTTCTGCCGGTTCGCCCAGTTCATGCACCGTGCCCGAGGCCATGGTCAGGGTCAGCTTGCCCTTGCGGATCGCGGATTTGAGAAACTTTTCGACCAAAGCGTTTTTCATGCGAACCTCATACTTTGCGAGATGCCCTTGCGCGGTTCAATTCGTTCGCACCGGGTCAGTGTCCTCAATCCTTAGCCTATCTATAGCCCAATTCCTGTGGCACTGCATGTCCATTCAACCCTAATATTGTTGCAGAATGTCTTTTCCAGCCTGTCATGATCCTCATCCCGACCAGCCAGAACCGGCAGTGACGCGGCCTTGTGCCCGGTGATGGATCATGCTGGCGATCCGCAATGCCCGGTCGCGCTGAAGGCGGTGGAGGTCCGCAAGTCGTTCGGTGGTCGCGAGGTGCTCAAGGGGCTATCGCTGACTGTGCAGCAAGGCGAAGTGGTGGGTTTGTTCGGGCGTGACGGTGCGGGCAAGACAACCAGTTTTTACTGCATGCTGGGGCTGCTCAGGCCGGATGGCGGGCGCATCACGCTGGGCAGGCGGGATATCACGCGGCTGCCGTTCTATCGCCGGGCGATCCTGGGCCTGGGCTATTTGCCCGAACAACCTTCGGTCTTTCGCGGGCTCAGCGTGGCGCAGAATGTTTCCGCCATGCTGGAGATTGTCGAGCCGGAGCCTGAAACGCGGGCCGCGCGGCTGGAGGAGCTGCTCGACGCACTTCACATGTCGCATCTGCGCGATGCCATGGCCCATTCGCTGTCCGGGGGGGAGCGGCGGCGCTGCGAGGTGGCCCGCGCGCTGGCGCTCGACCCCAAGATCATGATGCTGGACGAGCCGTTCGCAGGGATCGATCCGCTTACGATCGGCAGCATCAAGGACCTGATCGGCGAGATGAAACGGCGCGATATCGGCATACTGCTGACCGATCAGAACGTGCGTGAAATGCGCAGCGTGATCGACCGTGCCTATGTCATCCACGAAGGCGAAGTCATCTTCGAGGGATCGCCGCAAGATATGGCCCACGATGCTGCGGTGATCGAACGCTATCTTGGCAAGTCGCAGGACTAGGTTCTTATTCTAGCTGGAGGCTGAGGGCGCCGTCCCTGCGGCCCTCGCGGTATCGAAGATCGCGCCAACAAACCCTGCCGGATCGTCTTCCTGGATAAAGTGGCCGCCTTTCAGCGTGCGGTGCGCGCCCAGCTTTGCGCCGGGAACACGTTCAAGGAATGGCGCGTCGCCGCCGCGAGTGATCGGATCGCCATCGGAAAAGGCGCAGGTAAATGGCTTGTCGAAGCTTTCGAGCGCTTGCCACGCTACTTTCTGGTCAGGCACGGCGACATTTTCGCCCAGCGGCACCAGTTCAGGGAATATCCGCGCGCCCGCCTTGCTTGCGCGGTTGGGGAAGGGGGCGTTGTAGGCGGCGACTTCCGCCTCGCTGAGCACCGTCTTGGTCGCCTTCTGCAACAGCCCGCCGATCGGGAATACCGGAGTGATCCGCGCGAACATGCGCCAGGCCGCGAATGCCTTGGGCGCCTCCTGCCCTTCGGGCAGCCCGCCGTTTGACAGCACCACCCCGGCAAAGCGATCGGGCATCTCCGCCGCCAGCCTGAGGCCGATCAGCGAGCCCCAGTCCTGGCAGGCGAGCAGCACATTTGTCACCCCCACCGCCTCCAGCCATTCGCGTATCCAGGCGACATGCCCGGCATAGCTGTAGGCACTCTTGGCGGTCGGCTTGTCGGATTTGCCAAAGCCGATCAGGTCGGGCGCAAGTACGCGGTATCCGGCGGCGACCACCGGCGGGATCATCTTGCGGTAGAGGAAGCACCAGCTCGGCTCGCCATGCATCATCAGCACTACCGGGCCATCGCGCGGACCTTCGTCGAGATAATGCAGTCGCAGCCCGCCAGCGAGCTCGTGGTAATGCGGGGCAAAGGGAAAATCGGGCAGGTCTGCAAAGCGATCGTCCGGTGTGCGGTAAATTCCTGCCATGCGGCTTTCTCCCTCTATTCTGCCGCTTCCTTCAGTTCGGGATCGAAACGCCATGTCGGCACTTCACCCTTCGCGCGCAAGCGGGCTGACTCTTCTTCGATATATTCGCGGGTCATCGGGATTGCGTTACGATCCTTCACATATTGCACCTGCCAGTTCACCATCGTGCCATTGCGGAAGCTTTGTTCCGCCCCGGCAAGATAGAACAACCACATGCGATAGAATTCGTCATCATACATCGCGGTAATCTCGTCGCGGTGCATCACCGTGCGCTTGTACCATTCTTCCAGCGTATAGCTGTAGTGGAAGCGCATCGCCTCCACATCCATCACCTGCCAGCCGGCCTTTTCGCTTTCGGTTACCAATTCCGACAGCGCCGGGATATAACCGCCGGGAAAGATGTATTTGCGGGTCCAGGCATCGGTGTAGCCCGGAGGGCCCGCGCGCCCGCAGCAGTGGCTGATCATCACGCCATCGGGCTTGAGCAGCCGGTTCGTGTGTTCGAAGAACTGCGGATAGTGGACCGTGCCGACGTGTTCGAGCAGCCCGACCGAAGAGATGCGGTCGAACTCGCCGGTGACATCGCGATAATCCATCAGTTCGAACTTGACCTTGTCGGCCACGCCAAGCGCCTCGGCGCGTTCCTTGCAGAAAGCGATCTGGTCAGGCGCAAGTGCCACGCCCAGCACTTCAACATCGTACATCTTGTTGAGGTAAAGCGCGAAGCCGCCCCAGCCGCAGCCGATATCGAGCACCTTCATTCCCGGCTTGAGATAGAGCTTGGCGGCAAGATGAGCTTTCTTGTCCATTTGCGCCTGTTCGAGCGAGGTCGATGCCGGATCGCCCTCGCGGTAATAGGCCATGGTGTATTGCCGGTCTTCGTCGAGGAAACGCTCATAAAGCTGGCGAGTGAGGTTGTAGGTATGCTCGGCATTCTTGCGGGCGGAAGCGCGCTGGTTGATCCCGTCAACCGCCGCAATCACCCTTTGCGCCAGCTTGCGCAGCGGGCCTTGTGCCTTCAGGGCTTCTTCACCCAGCCGCCTGGCGTTCATCGTGACGAACAGGATCATGTCGCGGATATCGTGCGGTTCTTCCACCACCAGCCAGCCCCACATGAAGGCTTCGCCAGCGCCCAGCTGCGGATAGCGGGCGATATGCGCTGCGGCCTTGGGGTGGGTCAGCCTGATGCGAACCGGGCCGGGTTTGCCGCCTTGTTCCTCAGGATAACTACCCGCTCCGCTGCCATAGACGTACTTCCTGCCGTCATGGTCAGTGACGACCAGCTGGCCGTGATTGATCGCTTTTTTCAGAAACTTGTCGAGCAGCCACATCGGCTTGCGTCCCCCATAATGGTCAAATTCTCAAAGTGCGCGTGCAGCAACAGCCTGTCAATTGCGAAGGGCGTAGCGGTTCACAATCTGGCCGCCGTCATTTCGCGGGCGAGGTAGATCACGTCGCGCGGCTGGCTCAGCAGGTGTTGGCCGCTGTCGACGAAGATCGTCTCTCCGCTGCGCAGATAACCTTGTGCCAGCATCAGCGCGGCTGCGGCAACTTCGCCTGGCCCGGTCTTGCGAACGAGCGGATTCAAGCGGTGCGAAAGCTCGATCTCCTCTTCGCTCTGGTCATGGCTGGGGAGGATCGCCCCGGGGGCAAGGCCGTAAACCCGGTCCTGCGGACCAGCCAGGCCCATGGCCAGCATCGGAATGGTTGCCGCCAGCGCATGCTTGCTCATGGTATAGCTGAAGAAATCCGGGTTGGGGTTCTCCAGCTTCTGGTCGGTGACATGGATAACGCGCCTGCCACCTTCGGCGCGCGCTTTGGCAAGGAAAACCTGCGCCATGCGCGCCGGAGTTTGCGCATTGACCTGCATGGCTGACCGATTGCTCGCGGGGTCAAGATCGGTGGCCGCATCGTAGGGAAAAATCGCGGCATTGTTGATCAGCACCCGCCAATCGGGCAGCCGCGCGGCAAGCTGCTGCACCATCGCCACCGCAGCATCGCCATCGGCAAGGTCGCACTGGATGATTTCGGCAGAGGGCAGGCTGCCAGCCAGCGTGCGCGCCTCCTCGTCCGAGCCGAGATAGTGGATCACCACATGCCAGCCTGCATCGGCAAATGCCCGCGCAATGCAGGCGCCGATCCGAGCTGCGCCTCCGGTTACCAATACTGCGGGCTTCGACATAAATTCTATTCAGCAGATTCGCTGCCGCTTGGCTAGGGAGTGGCCAGGTTCAATGGAGATATGTGATGAAACTCGATCTGGTGGATGTATTCGGCTCTGGCCCGCTTAGCGGCAATCCGCTGGCGGTGGTGCATGGCGCGGATGATATGAATGCTGCGCAGATGCTGGCGCTGACGCGGTGGCTGGGTTTCTCGGAAACCACGTTCCTTTTGCCACCAACCGATCCAGCGGCGGATTACCGCGTGCGCATCTTCTATCCGGCGGGCGAGCTGCCGTTTGCCGGGCATCCGACGCTGGGCAGCTGCCATGCCTGGCTTGAGGCTGGAGGTGTGCCGCGGGAGCCGGGCACGGTGGTGCAGGAATGCGGCGTCGGGCTGGTCGAGGTACGGCAGGATGGCGGTGCGCTGGCCTTCAAGGCCCCGCCCTTTACCCGCCACGGGCCCCTGAGCGAGCGGGAGCGGGCGGCTGCGATCGAACAGGCAGGGGTCGATCCGGCTGCCGTGGTCGAAGCCGTGCATGTCGCCAATGGCCCCAAGTGGCAGCTGCTGCTGCTGCGGTCGGCGGAAGATGTTCTGGCCGCCGATCCCGTTGCCAAGGCACCCGCTGGCACCGATATCGGGCTCGCCGGACCTTGTGGTGAAGGCAGCGATGCCGAGTGGGAGTTGCGCGCCTTCTTTGCCGACGCAATCGGGCGGTTCGTCGAAGACCCGGTCACCGGCAGCTTCAATGCAGGTGTGGCGATGCACCTGTTCGAAACCGGGCTGGCCAGGGGCAGCTATCGCGCGGCGCAAGGCCGCAAGACCGGCGCGAACGGCCTTGTTCAGTGCAGCCAGGATGGCAGCGGCGATGTCTGGATTGGCGGGAACTGCGCCACCGTTTCGTCGCAAGGGGTGTTGAGGGCCCTGGATTGAGTGACCACTAAAAAGGACGCGCCCACACATGAGATGGACGCGCCCTCCAGGAATTTCTGGCTCTAATTCAACGGCACTTGAGGTCGCCGCGGTCGATCGCGCGACCGACCACGCCGCCGGCTGCCGCGCCCAGCAATGCGCCCAGCGTCTTGTCGCCGCGCCCCGCCAGCTCGTGGCCGGCCAGCGCACCAACACCGGCACCGATCAAAAGACCGGTGGTGCCATTGTCGCGCCTGCAATAATATCTCCCGTCATCGCCGCGCCAAATACGGCTGTCGCGGGTGATGCGGCGGGGTTCGAGGTAATAGCCGCGCGAATCGTAGATGGCGCGGTCCTTGGCGCGCTTGCCATGGGCAGGAGCCCAGGGCGGCGGATCAGCCGCTGCGGGGGCAGCAGTGCCAAGCCCGGTCAAAGCCATCGTGCCAGCCGCAAATGCGAGAGCGATTTTCTTCATCATTTCTGTCCCTTCCGTGTTTCTGACGGAGACATGCGAGATCTCGTTCATTGCACCACAACGCAAGCTGAACGGGCAGGGTAAATGGGGCATTTGCGACGAATTGCAGGACGATGTCCGACGAACCGTTGCCGCGATCCGATTGATCAGGCCGATTCTGCCGCTTCGCGATCCAGCTGAGCGCGGCTCTTCTTCTGGGCCGCTGTCTTGAGCTGGCCGCAGGCAGCATCAATGTCGCGCCCTCTGGGCGTGCGCACCGGCGCGCTGATGCCGCCTTCGAACACGATGTTTGAGAAACGCCTGATCCGTTCTGGCGTCGAACATTCGTAATTCGCGCCGGGCCAGGGGTTGAACGGGATCAGATTGACCTTGGCGGGCAGCTTGTATTGTTTCAGCAGGCGAACCAGCTCATGCGCATCTTCGTCGCTGTCGTTCTTGTCCTTGAGCATGACATATTCGAAGGTGATGCGCCGGGCATTGCTCGCGCCGGGATAGGCGGCGCAGGCGGCCAGCAGTTCCTCGATCCCGTATTTCCTGTTGAGCGGCACGATCTCGTCACGGATTTCCTTGGTCACCGCGTGGAGCGAGACTGCCAGGTTCACACCGATTTCCTGACCGCAGCGCTCCATCATCGGCACCACGCCGCTGGTCGAAAGGGTAATGCGGCGTTTTGACAGCGCCAGCCCATCACCATCCATCACCAGCCCCAGCGCGCCCTTGACGTTGTCGAAATTGTAGAGCGGTTCGCCCATGCCCATCATCACGATATTGGTGAGCAGGCGCCCGTCCGCGGTGTAATGGCCCACGTCTTCGGCTTCATCCAGCCCCGCCATGCTTCCCTTGGGCCATTCGCCCAGCGCGTCGCGCGCCAGCATCACCTGGCCCACGATCTCGCCGGGGGTGAGATTGCGCACCAGCTTCATCGTGCCAGTGTGGCAGAAGGTGCAGTTGAGCGTGCAGCCGACCTGGCTGGAAACGCACAGCGTGCCGCGGTCCGCATCGGGGATGAACACCATCTCGAAATCGTGGCCGTCCGTCGTGCGCAGCAGCCATTTGCGCGTGCCGTCAGTCGAATGCTGCGCTTCGATGACATCGGGCCGCCCGATCACGAACCGTTCCGCCAGCCAGGGGCGCATGGTCTTGGCGATATCGGTCATCGCCTCGAACTGGGTCACGCCGCGATGGTAGAGCCAGTGAAACACCTGTTTGGCGCGCAGCTTGGCCTGTTTGGCGTCAAGCCCGGCCTCGGCGAAAAGTTCGCGGATATGTTCCTTGGGCAGGCCGATCAGATCGATACGGCCATCGGCGCGCGGCGTGATCTCACGTGCGACGGGAAGGGGATCCACCTGTCCGGGGATCGGCATGAGTGCGGTATCGGCCATGGAGGGCGCGCATATAGTGTGCGGGCAAGGATTTGGCTAGCGCTTGCGGCCAAGCGCCGCCGGGGCGCAGCCAAGCGCAGCGGCATCGATCGCGGTGGCAGCGCCTGCCAGCTGGTAGCGGTCGGTAAAGCGCCGCCCGTTGCGCGCGGTCGAGGTAACGCTAATCGTATCGGCGGATCGCATCGCGCCAAGGATCGCAGCGTCCATGGCATGGTCCGCCGCCCATGCGTCGCCGCCGCCGCCGGTCAGGGCGAAACTGCGACTTCCGACCCGCAGCGAAATCCGCGCGCCCCTGGCCATCTCGCGCGACAGGCGGAAATGCACTTGCCCCCTGATCCGGCGCTGGGGCCAGGTGCCCACGCTGGCATATGGTTCGTAGTCCCGCGCCGCCATCCCTTGCGGGCCGACCGGCTGCGCCCTGGCGATGGCATAGCAGCGCGGAATCTGCGGATCGCGGAACGCCGCCCAACCGCTGAACACGCCGAGGCTGTCCTTGGCGGCAAGCGGTGAGGCCAGCGTTGCGGCAATGGCAAGAAACAGGAGCGGGCAGCGGCGCTTATTCATAGTGGATCGCCACAACTTCCCACTCTTTGCTGCCAGAGGGAAGCCGCACCGTCCGCAATTCCCCCACCGATGCACCGCGCAGCGCCCGGGCCATGGGTGAATTCCAGCCGATCCGGCCTGCGCCGGCATCCTGCTCGTCATCGCCCACCAGCGTCACGATCTTGCGCGCGTCATCCTCGTCGGCGAGCTCGACCTTCGCGCCGAAAAATACCCTTGACCGGTCGGGTTGTTCGCGTGGATCGACCACCCGCAGCGCCTTCATCCGGCGGGCGAGATGCGCCAGTTCGCGGTCAATCTCGCGCATGCGCTTGCGGCCATAGAGGTAATCGCCGTTCTCGCTGCGATCACCATTGCCCGCCGCCCAGCTGACGATCTCCACGATTTCGGGCCGCTCGCTGCCCAGCAGGTGATCGTAGCGCGCCTTGAGCGCCGCCATGCCTTGCGGCGTGATGGGATCACCTTGCGGTTTCATCGGTGTTTAACGGCGCAGGAAATCGGAAATCGTGCGCGGTTTCCCGCCAGGTGCGCGGCTGGGGTGCATATTGTCATAGGCCACCGCATTGCCGAGCACGCGCATGATGTAATAGCGGGTTTCGAAATTGGCCGGGATCTTCTCGATCCAGGTGACATAGTCGATCTCGCCGGTGCGCGGATCGCCATTCATCCGCAGCCACTGGTTCACCCGTCCCGGGCCCGCATTATAGGCGCCTATGGCGAGCGGATAGGCACCGCCGTAATAATCCAGCATGCGGCGAAAATAGGCATCGCCCAGCCTGATATTGTATTGAGTATCGCCGGTCAGATCGGCCGACATGTAGTTCATGCCCATCTTGCCCGCCTGTTCGCGCGCGGTTCCCGGCATCAGCTGCATCATCCCGCGCGCGCCGGCATGGCTAACGCGGTGCCGGTCAAATTCGCTTTCCTGCCGCATGATTGCATGCGCCATGGTCCAGTCGGCAGTGAGCGGAACCTGTACGGTGGGGTGGGCGAAGCGTTCGAAGCCGGAAAGGCCATGCTCGGGCGCTGTGGCCCCGGCGACCACCGCAAATTCGGCCATATCAAGTTCGCGCGCGAGATCGCCCAGCAGCGCCATGTCTTGCGGCGTCGTTGCTTTGTCCGACAAGGCTTCGAAAAAGGCGCGTTCGGTACGCCAGTCGCGCCGCGAAGTGGCCAAGGCACGTAGCGCCTTGACCAGCGGCTGCTGGTTGAACGCAGTTCGCTGTTCGGCGCTTGGCTCAACCTTGGGCGGCTCGGCAAATTGCGGCATCGGCTGGCCCAGCGCGCCCAGCGCCAGTTGGCCGTAATACTGGTCCGCATATTGCGCGGCCATCCCGAAATATCGATTGGCGTCATTGCTATTGCCCGCCTGCTGCGAGGCCCGGCCAGCCCAATAAAAACCCTTGGCGCGGGTGAGCGGCGTTTTGGCGGCGGCGCCATAGCGGTAGAACAGCGGTGCGGCCGCGGCGCCATCGCCCAGCTTCCAGAGTGCTTCCGTGCCGCCCAGCCACACCAGATCGGTGTATTTGTCACGCAGGCGGAATGAACCTTCGCTCACGTCCGTGCCGGGCGCGAACAAATCGTCCACCGAAGCGGCGATCTGCACTGCGGGGCGGGCGCCCGCTCCTTTGGCAATCACCAGCATCTCGCTCACCATGTCGGCGCTGTCATGCGGCAAAGAGGTGAAGGCCGGGCGACTGGCGAGCACTTCAATCGCCTTGTGCAAGTTGTGGTTCTTGCGGAAATAACGGACCAGATTGTAGACCACGCCCGGCTGACTTAGCGCGTCACGCGGAATCGCCAGGCCATCATCTGTAGGCAATTCATCCTGCAGCAGGGCAAGGCGCTTGCCGAACAGATCGCGCTTGCCGGGCGATGTCATCAGCATGTGGCGTGCGGCCGCATCAGCCGCGCCCTGCCACAGCAATGCCTCCATCCGCGCGTCATTGTCTTCCTGGGTGAAACTGCCTGCATATCGGCCCAGCAGGTAAGCCTCGGACGTTTCACTCATCGCGCCGTTACGCCAGGCGGCACGCGCGGTTTCTGTCGCCTCGGGGCGCTGCACTGCAGCCAGCGCCAATGCGTAGCGCGCCCGGCCCGAATTGGTTAGCGGTGGGTGCTCGTCGAAATAGGCGACCAGCGCTTCGGATGAAGGTGCCTCTGCGTCGAGCGCGTTCTCGGCGCGCGATTGCAAGCGGCTGGCGCGCGGAAAATCAGGATAGGCAAGCAGGAATCCCGAATAGGCGTTGAAACCCAGCCGGTCATTGGCATTAAGCTCTTCCCAGCGGCTGATCGCCAGGCTCATCCCGGTTGGCTGTTGTGCCACCAGTTGCGCCCGCGCCATATCCCAGCTGGCGGCATTTTGCGTTGCAGCGGGAGCGCCCATGGTCAGCCCGGCAGTGCCGAGCAGCGCCGTGACCAGAATATATTTGCTGCGAGGGTTGTTTTGCATGCTGGACATTGTGCCTGTCCGCTCCTTATCAGGCCATGAATGGCTTATGGCACCGCGATTTTCCCCTCGCGGCTGATTATGCCACCGAGAAAGGTCTAAGATCAATGTTTTCTGGTTCCATTCCGGCTCTGGTGACTCCTTTTCGCGGTGGAGTGTTCGACGAAGCCGCATTCCGGCGGCTGGTTGACTGGCAGATCGAGCAAGGCAGTTCGGCGTTGGTTCCTTGCGGGACAACCGGCGAAGCATCGACCTTGTCGAATGCAGAGCATCACCGGGTGATCGAGGTATGCATCGAGCAGGCGGCGGGCCGGGTGCCGGTGATTGCGGGCTGCGGCTCCAATGACACGCGCAACGCGCTGCTGCATATGAATTTCTCGCGCAAGGCAGGCGCGGCTGCGGGGCTGTGCGTCGCCCCTTACTACAACCGGCCGAGCCAGGCGGGGCTGATTGCCCATTTCAGCTTTCTTGCGGAAAACAGCGATTTGCCAATCGTTCTTTATAACGTGCCGAGCCGCACCGTGACCGATATCGAGGATGAGACGGTGGTTGCGCTGGTGCGCAAATATCCAAACCGGATCGTGGCGATCAAGGATGCCAGCGGCGATCTGTCGCGCGTTGCCGACCATCGCATGGGCCTGTCAAACGAGTTTTGCCAGCTCTCGGGCAATGACGAGCTGTGGCTGCCGCATTCAGCCGCCGGGGGGCGCGGCTGCATTTCCGTTACCGCCAATGTCGCGCCTGCACTGTGTGCCGAATTCCACAAAGCGATTGCGGCGAACGAGCTTGAGCGCGCGCGCGAACTCAACGACCGGCTGTTCCCGCTGCATTACGCGATGTTCAGCGATGCTTCGCCCGCGCCGGTGAAATATGCGCTGAGCCGGGTGCATGACTGGATCGAGCCCACGGTGCGGCTGCCGTTGGTCGAATGCTGTGACGCGGCGAAGAAGGCGGTGGACGAGGCGCTGGAACACGCCGGAATGATCGCCGCGTAATCGGGAACGACGCCCGTATTTGGACACCATATTTTTGGACCGATAGCTCAGCGATTGGGAGAGTTGTGCCGCTCCACAAAGTCAATTGCTGCCTCCAGCATTTGTCGCCGTGTCTGCGAGCGGGACAGCCAATGATCTTCGCCATCAAGTGTGACTAGCTCGTGCGGTTTGCCTGCCTTTTTCAACGCTTTCGCCATGCGGGTCGAATGGCTATAGGGAACCACCACATCGTCGCGGCCATGGATCAGCAGGATCGGGGCATCGGCGCGGTCTGCGGCGCGCAAGGGTGACACCGCGTTCCAGCCATCGCGCGGGCCAAGTTGGTCGAGCAAGGCCGCTCTGGTCGTTCTTTGATTGCCGGAAGCGCGGTAATCCTCAAGATACATGTTGGCAATATCGCTGACCGGCGCAACCGCCACTGCGCAGCGATAGATGTCCTGCTGCAAGGTTACCCCCGCCAAGGCGGCATACCCGCCATAACTCGCACCCACTATGCATACGCGCGACGGGTCGACGATTCCCTCCTCCACCAGCGCCATCAGCCCGTCGGACTTGTCGGTTTGCATCTTGCGCCCCCATTCGCCGTAGCCTGCCAACCGGAACGCGCCCGTGCGATTGGTGGATCCGCGGAAATTGGGCTGAAAGACAGCATAGCCGCGCGAGGCAAAGGCCTGCGCCCACCAATCGAAACTCTTGGTGTCGTGGCTGTGCGGACCGCCATGGGGCATGATGATGGCAGGCAGGTTGTGCGCCTCGCGGCCCGGCGGCAAGGTCAGGATGCCGTCCATTTCCATGCCGTCGCTTGCGGTGTATTCAAACACGGAGATCGGGCCAACCTGGTTGGGGGCGATCGCCAAACGTTCATAGGCGATGGCATTGGCACGCCGGCTGGCAAGATCCACCGTAAACCACGTACCGCTATCCAGATTGCCAGTGGTACGCACGATCACATCGCCGAAATCACGGGTCCAATCGATCATCCGCATATCGAAATCGGCGAAAGCCTTGCGTACCATGCGCGCGGCCTCCTGATGGGCGGGGTTGCGCAGCACTGGCTGGGGAGACTTGCCGCCTTCAAGGTAACCCATCAGGTGTCCGGTCAGGTCATCGAAATAAAGCCGATCAACATCCTCCTCATTCAGGAAAGGCTGCATTGTTCCCCCGGCCAGCGGGATTTCAAACCATTCGACCCCGTCTTCAGTGCGTTCTGAGATTAGCGCGCTTGTGCCGTCATAACCAAGGCCGATCAGGCCTATCCTTCCGAGGGGGTTCGTCCCGGTCGCAATGATATCATCTTGCGGGCCACGCAGCTTCCATTCGCCATTGGAATTGTTGATTTCCATCGTGGCCGCGACATTGCCATTGGCATCTAGCAGCCAATCTGCATCTCTCCCTTCGCGCGCGGCAGCGGCCACACGCCTGCTCGAGAAGTCTTGCAAGTCAACGCGGTAAAGGAACGGGCGGCCATGATTGAATGAGTACTCAGTCAGGCCTGATTTTTTCAGTTCGAGCGCGCCGAAAAAGCCATACCAGCGTCCATCGATTTGACGGATGCCGTAATTACCGAAAATTGCCCCTACCAGATCGCGGCGATTGCCGAAAATCAGCCCAGCCTGCGCATCGCCTGAAACAGGAACAACCCGCGCAACATACATTTCCGCCTTGTCAGTGGTGAAGGTGTGGCCAAGATCCTGTGTCAGGCTAGAGACCAGCAGGATACGGTCATCACCGATCCATTCGAAATAGCGGACTTTCATGTCGTTGACCCCGATCGAGGTCACGACCTTTGTCTGGTCTTCAATTATGATCAGCCTACGGACACCTTGCACCGTTGACAGTATCGCAAGGCGATTGCCGGAGGCAGAAAGCGCCGCATCCTCGACATCTGGCAGCTTGCCGTACTCTTCAAGGGAGACAGGCATCGGTGCTGCCGGAGCCGAGGCTGGCTCCTGCGCGGCAACGGGCTGCATAAAGAACAGGCCAAGGCTGCAAGCTGCAGCGACTACAACACGGATAGTTGAAAGAATGGATTGATCCCCGAAATTCAGGCGCTTCCACGCCTCTCTGCGACCGCATCAGTAAATCCCATGAAAGCGGCGAGGGCAATATTTTTTTACAGGGCTTTGCCAAATCGCTGCAGGCGTCTATCTGGCGCGCCATCATGGCCCGCCCCAAACCTGCCACTTTCGACAAACTGAAGACCGTCGCCGAAAACCGGCGCGCGCGGTTCGACTATGCCATCGAGGACAAGTTCGAGGCCGGGCTGGCGCTGCAAGGCACCGAGGTGAAGGCTTTGCGGGCAGGCGAAGCCTCGATTGCGGAAAGCTATGCCGAGGTACGCGACGGCGAAGTGTGGCTGATCAACGCCAACTTTCCCGAATATAGTCACGGCAACCGGCTGAATCACGAACCGCGCCGGCCGCGCAAGCTGCTGTTGCACGAACGCGAGATCGACAAGCTGTTCGGCGCAGTCGAGCGCAAGGGCATGACGCTGGTGCCACTTTCAATCTATTTCAATTCGACCGGGCGGGCCAAGGTCGAACTGGCGCTGGCCAAGGGCAAGCAGGCACATGACAAGCGCCAATCGATCAAGGAGCGTGACTGGAAGCGCGACAAGGCCAGAATCCTCAGAGAGAAATCCTGAAGCGCGAAGGCGGCCAGGCTGCGAGCGATCCCAGCCCACCAGAAAAATATGCAAATCCGGCTGGATTCACCATATTGTCAGGGAAGACCGGCTACCCATGTCGGACAGTATAACCGCTTTGCCGAAATAAGCGCCGGATGCCCTTGCGGATCGGCTCCTGTAGGCGCAATGCGGCGGCGGAAAAGTGATGGCTAAAAGATCGAAAACCTGGCTGGCGGACAAAATTCGCGGCCATTTCCCCACGCGCGAGGAAATGGCCAGCAATCGCTGGCTTGCGCCGATCGCGCACCGCTTTCTCAGCCCCGAACTCTGGCGCTTTACGCGCCGTTCGGTGCCGCGCGGGGTGGCGCTGGGCGTGTTTGCGGGCTTTATCATTCCGGTCGGGCAGATATTTCTGGCCGCGTTCCTGGCCTTGCCCGCGCGTGCCAATGTTCCGCTGTCGGCTGCTGTAACCTTCGTTACCAATCCCTTTACCTTTCCATTCTGGGCTGTGGTGGCCAACCGGGTCGGAGCTCTCATACTGAAAATTGACAGCGCAGCGACCGGGGGGGCCGCCCAATCGGAAATCGAAAGCGGCCGTTGGGCGTGGCTTCTCGAACTATTCGAGGGGACCGGGGTGACAGTGCTGGTCACGGTGTTCGGCTTTGTCGTGCTGGCCATAGTCGGCGCGGCGATGGGATATGTGCTCGCCAGCTTCGTATGGCGGATCATGGTCATGCGAAAGCGCGCCCGGCAATTACGCGGGATGGAAGCTCGCCTGGATGATCGCCTGGGGGTCAGGCAGGGATGAAGCTGACCGCCAAGTTGCTCGAAGGAGGCGGGGGCAACCAGCCGGTAATGCTTTTCGGCGGCATCGCCGCTGCGATGTTGGCAAGCGCGGGGGTGCTGTGGCTCGCAACCGGGGAAAGCCTGCTGGTCCTTGCTTACGCACTTGGCCTTGGCGTGCTGCTGAGCGGCGGGTTGGCCTTGCAGCGGGTCCAGCGCTTGCCGCAGGCAGAAACGATGACGGTGCCGGACTGGTCGGTTACTGTCGCAGCGATCGAACAACCGGGTGAAGCCATCGCGATTACCGACCGCGCAAATCGCCTGACCTGCGCCAATGCGGCCTATACCGGATGGTTCGGTGCCACAGCGGCGCCGCCCAACCTCGCGCTCAAGCGGCAAAGCCTCGAAGAACTGGTGCGTCTGATGCGCCGGGCCTGGCGCGATGGAAGTGCGCGGGCCGACCGGCTTGAAGGCGAGGGCGGCGCGGTTCACTGGAGCGCGGCGGCAGAGCGCGCTGGGCGCGGCGACGATCACCTGATCTGGCGTTTCCGAAAGATCGAGCCGCGGGTGGCAGATCCGCTGGCCAGCTACGATGTGACCGGCCCGTTTGGCCGGATGCTGGCCAAGGCCGGTATCGAAGCTGCGATCACCGGGCCGGATGGCACGATCAAGTCCGCCAGCGCCGGGTTCGCCGAACGTGCAGCAGGCGATTCCAGCTCGACCCTGGCCGGGCAGGATTTCGTATCCTTCCTGCGTTCTGACGACCGTGACCGTATCTACTTTGCGCGCGAAGGGCGCAGCGGTACGCCGCAAACACTGATCCACGTGCCGCTGGACGATCCGGACGACCCTTCACCAGCGGGGCCGGACGAGGTGCAATCACTGATGCTGCTGGTTGATAGCGGGGTGGGCATCGGATCGGGCTGGGAATCCTCCTCGCAAGGGGTGGCGCAGCTTGAAGCCTTGCTGGCCCAATTGCCGCTTGGTCTGGCGATGACCGATCGCGACGGGCGCTTCCTGTTTGCGAACGAGGCATTCCTGCGCGCAGTCGAACGCGAGGAGCGCGGCTTGCCGGCTTTCCCCACAGATCTGGTTGTACGCGAAGACAAGGCGGCACTATCCGATGCCGTGCGGCGCCACGGGCGCGGCCCCTCTACCAGCGGGAATATGGCAGTCCGGCTGAGCAATTCGCCCGAAGAGACGATTTCGATGGGGCTTGCGGGGGTGCGCGGCCTGGGCGAGGCGGCGGTGTTGCTGAGCCTGGCTGATTCGAGCCAGGAGGCTCAGCTCAGGCGGCAGGTGGCGCAGGCCACCAAGATGCAGGCAGTGGGCCAGCTGGCAGGTGGCGTGGCGCATGATTTCAACAATGTGCTGACCGCGGTTATTGGCACCTGTGATCTGATGCTTCTGCGCCATACCCCGGGTGACAGCGACTATGACGATATTCAGCAGATCCGTGCCAATTCGAACCGCGCCGCCTCGTTGACGCGCCAGTTGCTGGCCTTTTCGCGCCAGCAGACGCTGCGCCCCGAGGTGCTGCAACTGCCCGATGTCGTAAGCGAAGTTGGCCCGCTGATCGCCCGCCTGCTGGGCGAAAAGATCGAATACAAGGTGCAGCATGACCGCGGCCTGGGTCCGGTCAGGGCAGACCCGCAGCAGCTTGAACAGGTGATCATGAACCTGGCCGTGAACGCGCGCGACGCGATCCAGATGCATCGGGGCGGAAGCGGGCGGATCACGCTGAACACAAAGCGCGTCAACATGCGCGAAGTGGAGCAGATGGGCTCTGAAATCCTGCCTGCGGCGGATTATACCGTGCTGGTGGTGGAGGATACCGGGGGCGGTATTCCCGCGCATGTGATGCCCAAATTGTTCGAACCGTTTTTCACCACCAAGGAGCAAGGCAAGGGCACCGGCCTGGGCTTGTCGACCGCTTACGGTATCGTCAAGCAATCGGGCGGCTTCCTGTTCGCAGACAATGTGAAGGGCAGCGGTGGGCGCGTGATTGGCGCGCGTTTTTCAGTCTATTTGCCAGTGCACCAGGGGGCGGTGCCGCAAGCACCGCAGGCGCCGATCGAGGAGCAGTCCAGCGACTGGTCGGGTGGAGGGCGTGTCCTGCTGGTCGAGGACGAGGATATGGTGCGCGCGGTTGCGGAACGTTCGCTTAGCCGTGCGGGCTATGAAGTCACTGCCTGCGCCGACGGTGAAGAGGGCCTGGCCGCGATCACAAATGGAGGAAAATTCGATCTGGTGGTGAGCGATGTGGTGATGCCGGGAATGGATGGACCCACCATGGCGCGCGCCATTCGCGAGACACATCCTGACCTGCCGGTGCTGTTCATGTCGGGCTATGCCGAAGAGCAGCTGCGCAAGGATATCGACATTCCCAAGATGCATTTCCTCCCCAAGCCGTTCAGCGTCCAGCAGATCAGTGACAAGGTAGCCGGTGTGATGCGCGGGATTTCGCGCCAGTAACGCCTCAGCCAAGTCGCTGTTTGCCCTGGCTTTGAAGCCTGGTTGAAAAAATTGCGTTCCCTACTTGTTCTATTGGAACAAATCAGATACATCGCATTCCCACAGAGGGGCTGGTTAAAACTCGATAACCGCCTCTAGGCAAGCAAGGGAGGCCATGCGATGGCGACGAATCTGAAGCTGGTAGAAAAGGAATCCTCGGTGGACCGTCAAAAAGCTCTTGAAGCTGCGCTGGCCCAGATCGATCGCGCCTTTGGCAAGGGATCGGCCATGAAGCTCGGCTCGAAAGAGGCGATGAATGTCGAATCGATTTCAACCGGATCGCTTGGCCTCGACATTGCGCTGGGGATTGGCGGCCTGCCCAAGGGGCGCGTGATCGAGATTTATGGCCCTGAAAGTTCGGGCAAGACCACGCTGGCGTTGCATGTAATTGCCGAAGCGCAGAAGAACGGCGGCACCGCTGCTTTTGTCGACGCCGAGCATGCGCTTGACCCGGTCTATGCCAAGAAGCTGGGCGTCGATATCGACGAGTTGATCGTGTCGCAGCCCGATACCGGCGAACAGGCGCTGGAGATCACCGATACACTGGTGCGCTCGAATGCGATTGACGTGCTGGTGGTGGACTCTGTTGCCGCGCTGGTTCCGCGGGCGGAGATCGAAGGCGAGATGGGCGATTCGCATGTCGGCCTGCAGGCCCGCCTGATGTCACAGTCGCTGCGCAAGCTGACCGGCTCGATCAATCGCAGCAAGTGCATGGTGATCTTCATCAACCAGCTGCGCATGAAGATCGGTGTGATGTATGGCAATCCCGAAACCACCACCGGCGGCAATGCGCTCAAGTTCTATGCTTCGGTTCGCCTTGACATCCGCCGCACCGGCCAGATCAAGGACCGCGACGAAGTTGTGGGCAACACCACCCGCGTAAAAGTGGTCAAGAACAAGGTGGCACCGCCCTTCAAGCAGGTCGAATTCGACATCATGTATGGCGAAGGCATTTCGAAGATCGGCGAAATTCTCGATCTTGGCGTCAAGGCCGGCATTGTCGAGAAGTCGGGTAGCTGGTTCTCCTATGACAGCATCCGCATCGGCCAGGGCCGCGAGAATGCAAAAACCTATCTCAAGGAAAACCCCGAGATTTGCGACAAGCTGGAAGCCGCCATCCGCGGCCGCACCGATGCTGTCGCCGAGGTGATGATGGCGGGCCCGGACGCGGATTCCGACGATTGATCCTCAAGCGGGCGCGCTGAACCCTGGCGGTTCATCTGGCGTGCCCGGAAAACCGGAAAGTCGGCGCTCGCTCATCGTCCGAGTTGGCGCCGACTTTTCGTTTCTGTTTCTGTGCCTGAATTGCAATGCTCTGCCTGACCCACCATGAGGGAACGAACCGATCTATGTGGCTGATCGGTTGGTGGAGGATTGAAAGTGACGAGTTTCGATACCCAGGAATGGCAGGGCCGCGTCGGCAAGTCATGGGCGGCGGAATGGCAGCGTACCGATCGCAGCTTCACACCTTTGACTGCGGAGCTCTTGCGCCGCATTGAGGCGATCGATTTCTCTGCCGCGCTCGACATCGGCTGCGGTGCGGGGGAACTCGCAATTGCGGTTGCAAGGTCCAAGTCAGCTTCACAGGTGCTGGGCGTCGATATTTCGCCGGACTTGATCGAGGTGGCGCGCGATCGATCAAGCGGGGTCGGCAACATACGGTTCGAACTGGCTGATGCGGCTGGCTGGAAACCCGCGCCGGATTTCGCGCCCGATCTGCTGTTTTCGCGCCACGGTGTGATGTTCTTCAGCGATCCGGTCAGCGCCTTCGCCAATCTGCGTCACCATGCGGCGCCGGGCGCACGGCTACTGTTTTCGTGCTTCCGATCCATTCAGGAAAACCCGTTTTTCGCTGCGATCGGCGAGCTGCTCGAAGGTGCGGCGCCTCCTCCTGAGCCCGCCGCTCCCGGCCCCTTTGCCTTTGCGGACGATGCACGGGTCCGCGCAATTCTGAACGAAGCCGGGTGGGTAGGAGTGACCTTCGATCGGATCGATTTTCGGATGATCGCCGGTGCAGACCAAGATCCGGTCAGTGATGCGGTATCCTATTTTACCCGGATCGGGCCCGCGGCGCGCGCGATTGCGGCGATGGATGACAGTATTCGTGCTTCCTTCAAGGAGCGGCTGCGCGAGTTTTCGCAACACCATCTTCACAAGGGAGAGGTCGGGCTTGCGGCCGGCGTGTGGATCGTTAGCGCCCGCAGCAATTGATTATCGTAAGCGGCTTGTCGCCGCGCGTGTGATTGCCTAACTGCCCACTATGATATCGACCAACGAAATCCGCCGCTCCTTTCTCGACTATTTCGCCTCGGCAGGACATGCCGAGATCGCGAGCGCGCCGCTTGTGCCCTACAACGATCCTACCCTGATGTTCGTCAATGCGGGGATGGTTCCGTTCAAGAACGCCTTTACCGGGCTTGAAACCCCGCCGTCTCCGCGGGCCACCAGTTCGCAGAAGTGCGTGCGTGCGGGCGGCAAGCACAATGATCTCGATAATGTCGGTTATACCGCGCGGCACCATACTTTCTTCGAGATGCTCGGCAATTTTTCCTTCGGTGACTATTTCAAGGAACAGGCGATCCTGCACGCCTGGAACCTGCTGACCAGGGAATGGGGCCTGGCTCCGGAAAAGCTCACCGCCACGGTCTATCACACCGATGACGAGGCGTTCGACCTGTGGCGCAAGATTTCCGGCCTGCCTGAGGAACGCATCATCCGCATTCCCACCAGTGACAATTTCTGGTCGATGGGCGACACCGGGCCGTGCGGGCCATGCTCGGAAATCTTCTACGATCACGGCGAGCATATCTTTGGCGGACCCCCGGGAAGCCCGGATGAGGACGGCGATCGCTTTGTCGAGATCTGGAACCTCGTGTTCATGCAGTTCGACCAGCAGGCGGACGGATCGCGCAGCAATCTGCCGAAGCCTTCGATCGACACCGGCATGGGGTTGGAGCGGATCGCAGCGGTGATGCAGGGCGTGCATGACAATTACGATACCGACACGTTCAAGGCGCTGATCAGCGCCTCGGAAAACCTCACCGGGGTCAAGGCCGCAGGCGATCAGGCAGCCAGCCACCGCGTGATCGCCGATCACCTGCGGTCGACCAGCTTCCTGATGGCAGACGGCGTGCTGCCGTCCAACGAAGGGCGCGGCTATGTGCTGCGCCGGATCATGCGCCGCGCGATGCGCCATGCACATCTTCTGGGCGCGTCGCAGCCGCTCATGCACCGCCTGGTGCCAGCGCTGGTCACCGAGATGGGCCAGGCTTATCCCGAGCTCGTGCGCGGCCAGGCATTGATCGAGGAAGTGCTCGAGCGTGAGGAAACCCAGTTTCGCAAGACGCTCGACAAGGGGCTGCGCCTGCTCGACGAGGCGACCGGCAGCATGGGCGAGGGCGGAGAACTCGAGGGCGAAACCGCCTTCAAGCTCTACGATACCTACGGTTTCCCATACGATTTGACAGAGGACGCGCTGCGTTCGCGCGGCATCAGTGTTGACCGCGCAGGCTTCGATGCGGCGATGGCGCGCCAGAAGGCGGCGGCCCGCGCGGCGTGGAAGGGCTCTGGCGATGCGGCCTCGGGCGAAGTCTGGTTCGACATTGCCGAGCGCGAAGGCGCGACCGAGTTTACCGGCTATACGGCCACCAGCGGTGAAGGACGTGTCGTCGCCCTGGTGAAGGACGGTGCCGAAGTGGCTCGCGCGACTGCGGGCGATGAATTGGTGATCCTCACCAACCAAACGCCTTTTTATGGCGAAAGCGGCGGGCAGGCCGGCGATGCGGGCAGCATTTCGACCGCGGCGGGCCTGCGGGCGGATGTCGTTGACACTTCAAAACCGCTTGGCCGGTTGCACGCGCATCATGTCAGGATTGCCGCCGGTGAAATTGCGGTTGGCGATACCGTCCACCTCGCAGTCGATGCTGCGCGGCGGAATCGGATTCGTGCCAACCACTCGGCCACCCATCTTGTCCATGCGGCGCTTCGCAATGCACTGGGTGCGCATGTGACGCAGAAGGGTTCGCTGGTTGCGGATGACCGGTTCAGGTTCGATTTCTCTCACCCAAAGCCGCTGACAGCAGCGGAAATCGCAGCCGTAGAGGCCGAAGTGAATGCCGAGATTCGCGCCAATGAGCCGGTTTCGACCCGTTTGATGAGCCCCGATGATGCTGTGGAAGCGGGCGCGCTGGCGCTGTTTGGCGAGAAATATGGCGATGAGGTGCGCGTGCTGGCGATGGGCCGCGCGGGCGAGGGCGGGCGCAATTACTCGGTCGAACTGTGCGGCGGCACGCATGTGCGGGCTACCGGCGACATCGGCGTATTCCGTATCGTATCGGAAGGCGCGGTGAGTTCAGGCGTGCGCCGGATCGAAGCGCTTACCGGCGAGGCGGCGCGCAAATGGCTGGTCGATCGCGAGGAAGCGCTGAAGGCCGCCGCGAGCGAAATTCGCGCAACCCCGGAAGATGTGCCTGCCCGGCTCGCGGCTTTGCTGGCCGAACGCAAGGTGCTGGAAAAGGAGCTGGCCGAAGCGAAAAAGGCGCTTGCGCTTGCGGGCGGCGGCTCGTCGGGCCCGGCACAAACAGCGGATGAGGAAATCGCCGGCGTCACCTTCAGCGGGCAAGTGCTCGACGGGCTCGACCCCAAGGAGCTGCGGCCACTGCTCGATGAAGCCAAGCAAAGGCTTGGATCGGGCATTGCGGCAGCCGTGGCGGTGAATGACGGCAAGGCCGCCTTTGCCGTGGCAGTCACTGACGACCTGACCGAGCGTTTCAGCGCAGTCGACCTGGTGCGCGTGGGCGTCGAGGCGCTGGGCGGCAAGGGCGGCGGCGGGCGGGCCGATATGGCACAGGGCGGCGGGCCGGATGGCAGCAAGGCGCAGGAAGCGCTTGCAGCCGTGCGCGATGCGCTGGCCAAGGTCAGCGCCTAACCCTGCCAGTCTAACTTTCGAGCGTGCCGGTGCGCAGTTTGGGGCGATGGTCGAGTTTGCCATCGCGCTCCAATTGCGCGCGGAATTCGTCACGCTTTTCGTGGATTGAGGCGATCACCGGCCCCATTGCCACGCCGATATCGACCAGCACCGCTTCCGACAATTGCAGTGTTGCCTCGAGCGTTTCGGGCACCGCATGGCTTGCCCCGACGCGGTAGAGCTCGGCAGCGTGTTCGGGATCCCGCGCGCGTGCGACGATCAGCAAATCAGGATATTGGGCGCGAAGCTTTGCGACCAGCCTCTGCACCAGAACCGGCTCGTCCATTGTCAGCACAACCGCGGGCGCGGTTTCGATTCCAAGCCGCGACAAGGCATCTCCGCGGGCTGCATCGCCGAATATCGCACGATAGCCTTCCCGCTTGGCGCGTTCGATCATGTCCGAATCCGAATCAACCGCAACATATGGCTTGCCATGCACGGTAAGCATATCTGCAATCAGCCGTCCTACCCGTCCGGCACCAACGATGATCGTGCGCGGCTCGTCTTTGTCATCCTCGGGCAGTTCCGGTGCAGGCTCGACCCGCCATGCGATCGACCGGCCGAGGCGGGCGAGCAACGGCGTGACCGTCAATCCGATGGCAGTCACTATCTGCCAGAACTGCGCGGTTTCAGCGTCGATCAACAGCGCCGAGCTGGCGGCGGCAAGCACGATCAGCGTGGTTTCGCTGGGGCTCGCCATCAGCACGCCGGTTTCTGCCGAAGTGCCGCGCCGCGCGCCCATCAGGCGTAACAATATGCCTGTCACCAGCGCCTTGAACACCAGCACGCCCACCACCGCCATGGTGATCGGGCCAAGATTTTCCCAGATGGTGATCAGGTTGATGCTCATGCCAATCGTAATCAGGAAAACGCCCAGTGCCAGGCCCTTGAATGGCTCCATGATGGATTCGACTTCGCCGTGATATTCGGTTTCGGCTATCAGCAGGCCCGCGATCAAGGCGCCAACAATCGGCGACAGTCCGACTGCAGACGTGGCAAGGCTAGCGCCGATCACCACCAGCAGTGAGGCGGCCAGGAAGAGTTCGGGGCTCTTCGTGCGTGCAGCCTGCGCGAACAGCCGAGGCAAGCCGATGCGGCCAAGCACCAACAGCACCAACACAACCAACCCCCCTTGCCACAATGTGTTGGCCATTCCTTCCCAGCCGGCGTTGGCCGAATAGGGGGCCATTGCGCCTAGGATGAAGACGATTGGCACGATCATGATGTCTTCGAACAGAAGCATCGACAGCGCGGCACGCCCGACCGGTGTTCTGGTTCCCGATATCGGCAACACGATAGCAGTTGAGGAGAAAGCCAGCGCAAAGCCCAGCGCCAGCGCCCCCGTCCAGGCCTGTCCGCTCACTATGCCGAGAAAGCCCGCCAGCGATGACCCGATGATCAGCAGCTCAAGCGCGCCCAGGCCGAACACCAGCTTGCGCAGTTGCCACAATCGATTGAAACTGAGCTCCAGCCCGATTGCGAACAGCAACAGGATGATCCCGAAATCAGCAAACGGCGTGAGGCGTCCGGAATCGGTGATCGTGATATATCTGAGCCAAGGTATCTCGGGCACCAGCGTGCCCAGCCCAAAAGGGCCAACTGCTATCCCGATCAGGATGAAGCCGATGATCGGCGTTATGCGGAAACGGGCGAAGACCGGGATCACGATCCCTGCCGCGCCCAGGATCACCAGCGCATCGGACAACATCGGAGAGGGAGCAAGTTCGCCAGCCATGAGCTATCTATAGCGCGCCCATCGCTTCCGTCACCCGCTTTGCCGGTCTATCCCGCCTGTCTATCCCCCGCGCCCGCCATGCGGACCGGTTGACGGTTCCACCGAGTCGCTATCTTCGCCGATCCGCGGGCTCACCTGGCCCACGCGCTTGTCCCATTCGATACGGTAAAGATCGAACCGGCGATCGGCGAGATTCTGCACTGTGCCTTCCGCCCGAGCCCAGCTGAGATCGGCGAGGTTCACATCGCTGATCGTCAGCGTTTCTACGTTTTCGCTTGCTTCGGCTGCGATCCCGTCGCGTGCAAAGGGAAAATCGCATGGGGTCAGGATGCAGCTTTGAGCATACTGGATGTCCATATTGGCGACATTGGGCAGATTGCCGACATTGCCCGAAAGTACGACAAAGCACTGGTTCTCGACCGCCCGGGCCGCAGCGCAATAGCGCACCCGCATATATCCCTGGCGGTTGTCGGTGCAGAAGGGCACGAAGATGATCCGCGCGCCTTCATCGACCAGCCGCCGGGCGAGCTCGGGAAATTCGCAGTCATAGCAGATAAGCACGCCGACCGGCCCGCAATCGGTCGGGATCGCGTCGATGCTGTCGCCGCCCTTGATGTTCCACCAATATGCCTCGTTGGGAGTGGGGTGAATTTTCTCCTGGGCGTGGATCGATCCGTCGCGCAGGCAAACATAGGCAACGTTGTGGATGTCGCCGTCATCCATCTGCGTCGGGTGCGAGCCGCCGATGATGTTGATATTGTAGCCCAGCGCCATTTCGCTCAGCGCCTTGCGGATACGCGGGGTATAATGGCTCAGCGTTTCGACCGCCTCTTGCGGGCTCAGCACCTTTTCCTCCGCGCTCAGCAGCATCAGCGTGAACATTTCGGGAAAGACGATGAAGTCGGCTTCGTAATCCGCCGCTACGTCAACGAAATATTCGACATGTTTCATGAACTCGTCGAATCCCGATACCGCGCGTGCCTGAAGCTGGCAGGTGGCGATCCGAACGCTTTCGACGTCACGTGGCAGGCGATGCTTCCTCGGAGTGTCGCCATCGACATAGGGATTGCGCCAGACCATCCGCACGGCGTTGGCTTTCGACTGTTTGTCTTCAGGCAGGTATTTTTCGAGGATACCTTGCGGTTCAAAGCCATTGGCCAGTTGGAAGCGCAGGACAGGATCGTGGATCTTACCTTCGAGCACCATCTTCAGATATTCGTCGGGCGTGCGCGCGCGGTTGGTTTTGCGGCGCTGGGCGCGGGCAAATCCCGGCATTCGACCGCCGAAAACGATTCCATTCAGTTCCAGGCGTTCGGCCAGTGCGCGGCGTTCTTCGTAGAGCCGCCGCCCGATCCGCGTGCCGCGGACCTTGGGATCGACGCACATTTCATAGCCATACAGCCATTCGCCCTTGGCATTGTGGCGGCTGCCGAAGCCGTTACCGGTCACTTCGTCCCAGCTGTGATCGGAAAAAGCGAGTTGCTGGCTGAGCCTCATTGAGGCGCAATAGCCCACCAGCTTGCCGTCAAGGCGTGCGATGAAGCAGCCCTCTGGGTAATTGTTAATCTGTCCGCGGATCTCGCCGTGCGTATAGGCGGGCAGATCGTGATAGGCGCGGCGCACAAGGTCCGCGATGGCACGAACGTCGGACAGTTCGGCCTGGCGAACTTCCAGGCGGGCTTTGCTACGCGGCTGTGTCATATAGATCCTCTACCCGACCTTAAATAGAAAGGGCAGCCTTTCCGGTTTCGAATAGGCTGCCCTTGACTTGCGCTATGGCGTAGTTGCTGTTCCCAAGATCAGTTCCAGCCCTGCATTTCCTTTTCAAGGTTCTGCACGATCGCCTCGAAGAACTGCTCGGTGGTAAGCCAGCTCTGTTCCGGGCCGATCAGCAGCGCCAGATCTTTGGTCATCGCGCCGCTCTCGACGGTTTTGATGCAAACCCGCTCAAGCGTTTCGGCAAAGCGCACCACGTCGGGCGTGCTGTCGAACTTGCCGCGATACATCAGCCCGCGCGTCCAGGCGAAGATCGAGGCAATCGGATTGGTGCTGGTTGCCTTGCCCTGCTGGTGCTGGCGATAATGGCGGGTAACGGTGCCGTGCGCGGCTTCGGCTTCCACGGTCTTGCCATCGGGCGTCATGAGCACCGAAGTCATCAGGCCGAGCGAGCCGAAGCCCTGCGCCACGGTGTCGGACTGCACATCGCCGTCATAGTTCTTGCAGGCCCACACGAACTTGCCGCTCCACTTGAGTGCGCTGGCCACCATGTCGTCAATCAGGCGGTGTTCGTAGGTGATGCCTGCTTCCTTGAACCTTTCCGCGAAGCCTTCATTGTCGAACACTTCCTGGAACAGATCCTTGAAGCGCCCGTCATAGGCTTTCAGGATGGTGTTCTTGGTGGAAAGGTAAACCGGCCAGCCAAGGTTCAAGCCATAGTTGAAACTCGAGCGGGCAAAATCGCGGATCGAATCGTCAAGATTATACATCGCCATGGCGACGCCTGCGCTGGGGAAATCGAATACGTCGAGATCGATCTTGGTTCCGTCTTCACCGTCGAATACCAGGCGCAGCTTGCCGGGGCCGGGGATGAGCGTGTCGGTGGCCTTGTACTGGTCCCCGAAGGCATGGCGGCCGACCACGATTGGATCGGTCCAGCCAGGCACCAGCCGCGGGACGTTGTCGATCACGATCGGCTCACGGAACACCACCCCGCCCAGGATATTGCGGATCGTGCCGTTGGGGCTCTTCCACATTTTCTTGAGGCTGAATTCCTCGACCCGGGCTTCGTCGGGCGTAATCGTGGCGCATTTCACGCCCACGCCATATTGCTTGATCGCATTGGCGGCATCGATGGTGATCTGGTCATCGGTCTCGTCGCGTTTTTCGACGGAAAGATCGTAATATTTCAGGTCGACGTCGAGATAGGGCAGGATCAGCCGCTCGCGGATCCACTGCCAGATGATGCGGGTCATTTCGTCGCCGTCGAGCTCGACAATCGGGTTTTTGACCTGGATTTTCTGCATGGTTGCCTGTTGCCTCTTATGGGGATGTTCGAATTTGCGAGGGCTTTAGCAGAGCAAGGCGCGCGTGCAAGGGAGGCGGGGCGCAATAAAAAACCCGCCGACTTGCGGCGGGTTTTCGATGGTGGGCGTAGCTGGGATTGAACCAGCGACCCCTACGATGTCAACATAGTGCTCTACCACTGAGCTATACGCCCGCACCATCGCAATGCCGTTCCAGGAACGGGGGAGAGGCCCCTTAGCTTGAGCCTTGCGCCCGATCAAGCGATTCGGGAATATTCAAATGGAAGCTTCGCGCTGATCTTCAAAAATCCGTTCCACTTCCAGCACGAGATCGCGCAGGTGGAACGGCTTGGAGAGTATCCTTGCGTGGGGTTGTTCACGGCTGGCCTTCAGCGAAACCGCGGCAAACCCGGTAATGAACATAACCTTGGTGCGCGGCGCGATTTCCGCACAGCGTTGGGCCAATTCGATCCCGTCCATTTCCGGCATCACGATATCGGAAAGCAGGAGGTCAAAGTGCTGTTCCTGCAAGAAAGGTACCGCAGCCGTGCCGCGATCGACCGCGACCACTTCATATCCTGCCTTGGTTAGCGCGCGCTCCAGATAGGTGCGCATGGCTTCCTCGTCCTCTGCCAACAGGATGCGCAAGGAATTTTGTGCTGTCATCCGCCCCAGTTAGCACCAAGCACTTAAGAAACCTTTTTCGCCTTCCCTGTTGTGGCTGTCCCTGCGGTGCGCCGCATGGTTTTGGGCTTTGACAGGAGTTCCGCGAGCATGCAGCAATGCTGCATGGTTAACCACAAGGTCGAATCATCCCATATCCGGCTGGAACCGGGCGGCTTCATCACCGGGCTCGACGATCGGCCGGCGTTCTCGCTGACGGCACCGAAATCGCTGCCTATTCCTGTCCTGATCACAGTTCCGCATGCCGGGCGTGACTATCCCTCATCGTTGCTGGCGCAAATGCGCGACCCTGACTTCGCCTGCCTCAGGCTGGAAGATCGCTATATCGACGAGGTTGCGCAGGCGATTGCCGATGCGACCGGGGCAGCGCTGATTACCGCGCATGCGCCGCGGGCAATGCTTGATCTCAATCGTGCGCGCGATGACGTCGATTGGGAAATGATCGCAGGATCCAAACCCCACCCGGTGCGCCATTCGCAGGCCAATCGCCGTGCTCGCAGCGGGTTGGGGCTGGTGCCTCGGCGGTTGCCGGGCTTTGGCGAGATCTGGCGGGAAAAACTGCAACATGGCGAGCTTGCCCGGCGGATCGAGGGCATTCATCAACCCTATCACGCTGCGACTTCGCGTGAACTTCAGAGAATCCGTGACGAATGGGGCGCTGCGCTGCTGATCGACCTTCATTCGATGCCGCCCTTGCGCGTGTCGAACGACCGGCCCGAGCCGGTGCAGTTTGTCATCGGGGATCGTTTTGGCACGGCATGCGATGGGGCGCTGGTTACTCGCGGCTGCCAGTATCTGGAAAGCAGGGGCAAGGGGGCAGCGCTTAACCGGCCTTATGCAGGCGGGTTTGTGCTGGATACCCATTCCGCCCCGCCATTGGGCATACATGCCTTGCAGCTCGAAGTGTGTCGCTCGATCTATCTTGACGCCCGGCTTGAGCGGCCAACCGCGCGAATAGCGCCGCTGGCAAGGCTGCTGGCCGGCCTGGTGCGCGATCTGGGAGAGGCAACCGCGCGCATGGGGCACGGCGGAGATATGCGGCAGGCGGCTGAATAGCGCCGCTGTGACATCAATTTCCTGATAACAAATAAAAAACCACCTCGTGCAAGCGCACGAGGTGGCCAAGGTTCAGGGAGGATGCACCTGAAAAGGTGCAAAATCCGGGCAGGCAATGAGGGAAGCCTTCCCGAACACCTACAATCTAGGAGCTAGTGCGAAGGCTTTCAAGGCCTGGCACAGCGCCGCTGGATGCGCCGGTCAGCTGACCGCGTCGATCGATTCAGTGCCGGCATTGGGCAAGGGAACCCGGCCCTGCTGCAATTGCCGGCCGAAGATGACCCGCATCAGGTTGAGCGAGAAGAGATGCGCGTGGATGAGCAGCAGCGCACCGCCCTTGTTGAGCTCTTCAAGCGTTGCGGCCGAAAGCTCGCGCAGCTTGTTTTCGTCAACCATCATGAAACCACGATAGATGAACGGCTTGTCAGGATCTTCATTGCGGGTGATGGCGATTTCGCCATCCATCAGCAGTTGGTGCTTTTTCAACTCGTCCATGAATGCCCGTGTCCGCATCCCCGATTCTTCGAACGACTGGCAGAAATCGAGCACACCCTTGGTGTATTCAGTGGGCTGGCCGTCAGCCGTGAACACCTCGTTACCTTCGGCAAATTCGCCGACCACGCCCGCGCTCGGGTCAAAGCACAGCGACAGCTCGTCGCTATCCGGGCGCAACTTGGCGAGCATGAAAGGATATCGCCTCGTGTAGGCAGGAAGGTAGACATTCTCGGAGATCTTGCCGTCCTCGCCCACAAAGGTGTTCACACCTTCGTTGAGGCCCATCAGCGCCAGCGGAACCGGATTGTCACCGGCGCTGAACACGATCGGGAAGTGACGTTGCGTGTCGATGAACTCATCCACGGTAACAGGGACGGCGTGTGTTTGGCCGATAAAAGCGGCGCTTTCAAATTGCTGGACTTTCCAGCCCTTGTGGTCACGGCTGTTGAGCGGCATCAAGTCCTTGTAGAACAGTGGCAGTTGGGGTTGCGGCGCGCTGGCCATTGAAATTCTCCAAAATGGCAATCTGAATAATGAAACGACCCAGCTGGACAGCCAGCGGGCCGAGCGACGGGCGCTTTAGGGCTTAGTGCCTGAAGAGGCAAGCGGCAGGAGCTTTCCGGGATTGAGCAATCCCATGGGATCGAGCGCCTGTTTGATGCTGCGCATGATCGACAGCACGGCAGGGTCGGCCAGGCGCCCCAGTTCGTCACGTTTCATCCGCCCGATCCCGTGTTCAGCACTGATCGATCCGCCATATTCGGTCACCAGGTCATGCACATGCCGACTGATTGACTGGCCTTCTGCTTGTTCCCATTCGCCGCGCACTACGCCTGGCGGCGCAAGCACATGGAAATGCACATTGCCGTCCCCCAGATGCCCGAAGGCCACACCGGTTACGCCGGGGAACCGCGTTTCGACATCAGGAATAGCTGCCTCGATAAAATCGGGCATGCTTTCCACCGGCACTGAAATGTCGTGCTGTATTGCGGGGCCGATCGCGCGTTCCGCCGGAGCGATCGCATCCCGCAGCTGCCAGAACTGTTCGGCCTGGGTTTCGCTCGTTGCAATTGCGGCATCGCGCACAAGGCCGGCGTTCAGCGCCTGAACCAGCGTAGCCTCCACCTTTTCGCGCAGGGCATGGGCCTGTGCTGGCGATGCCACCAACTCGACCAGCGCGTTCCAGGGGCAGGGTTCGGCCAGCGGGGCACGGGCATCCGGCAAGTAGGCAAGCACGCTGTCGAGACAATGTGCGGGCACCACTTCGAAGCCTTCCAGTTCATCGGGCATTTCATCAGCGAAATGCAGCAGCAAGCGGCGCGCATCACCGATAGAGCCCAGGCCAACCCATGCTACAACCCGTTCTCCGATCGCTGGAAGCAGACGCAGTGTTGCTGCGGTCACGATCCCCAACGTCCCTTCGGAACCGATCAACAACTGCTTGAGGTCGAAGCCGCGATTGTCCTTCTTGAGCACGGTAAGCGCGTCAAATATCTGCCCGTCAGCCAGGACCGCCTCGATCCCCAGCACCTGCGCGCGCATCGTGCCATGGCGCAGCACCTGGGTGCCGCCGGCATTGGTCGAAACCAATCCGCCGATGGTGGCCGAACCCTTCCCGCCCAGCGTCAGCGGAAAGCGCAGATCGTGCCGTTCGGCTTCCTCATGCAGCGTCTGCAGGATTACGCCGGCCTCGCACACTGCCTGTCTGGCAGGAGCATCCAGCTTGCGTATCCTGTTCATTCGCCGCAGCGACAACAGGACCGAATCTCCGCTTTCGTCGGGCGTTGCCCCGCCTGACATGCCGCTGTTTCCGCCTTGCGGGACAATCGGCACGCGATATTCGTTACACAGCTTCACGAATGCGCCCACTTCCTCGCGCGATGCGGGTGAGGCCAGGCCCAGCGCCCTGCCATGATAGCGCCCGCGCCAGTCCGTGAGCCATGGTTCGAGCAGCTCGGGATCACAGGTGAAGCCGCTGGGCCCCAGCAGGTCGGCCGCGCGGCGGGCAAATTGATCGGGCGAAGTCATGGCTGTACCTATGCCATAGTGCTGCCGGAAATAGCCAGCATTTGCGCGCTGAGGAAAATGGATTAAGCCTCCATTCAAGCCGACATGCTAGATCGGCATGGTCTTGGCTACTCAGGGGTCCTGATCCTACACACAATGCCCAGCCTGCTCGCCTATTTCGCGCCACTTGCGCTATTGCTGCCCCTCGGGGCTGTGGAAGAGGCTCATTCGCCTGTTCTGCAGGACTCGGCCAGGTTCGGCTCGGACGAGGCCGAACTGCCGCTACAGCGCTCTGCCGCGGTGCGAAACATGCTGGTCGGTGAATGGGCTGTGCAGCGCGACAGTGCGTACCAGGTCAGGATCGAGCGGCGGATAACAGTCCGCGTGGTTCCGCGAAGCAGCGCCCCGCGCCAAAGCCTGATGGCTGAAATTCCCCGGCCACCACAACCCACCCGTTTTGAAGAGCGCAAAATGGGCAAATGCCTGGCGATCGACGATATCACCGGTGTCCAGACCGGCAGTGGTGACCGGCTGGTGTTGTTCCTGCGTGACCGAAGGATGGTCAGTGCGCGGCTGGAGAAAGCCTGCCGCGCGCGTGATTTCTATTCCGGTTTTTATCTCGAGCGTAACGAGGACGGCAAGATCTGTGTCGATCGCGACAAATTGCAGTCGCGCGCCGGTGCGAATTGCGAGCTTGACCGGTTGCGCGAACTGGTGCCTGCTTCAGATTGAATCCAGCGCCGATAACGCTTGATTTCTTGACTTTGAGCCGGTTTTCGGCAACAGGCGCGACGTGCGCGACGCAGTATAGCGCGGCCGCTCAATTACCGGCGCCTTTTTGGCGCCCATTATCCGGAAAACAATCTACGCATGACATTCGCCGATCTCGGCCTTTCTCCTGAATTGCTCAAGGTGGTTGAAGCTGCCGGGTATACGGAGCCGACTCCAATCCAGGCAGAGGCTATCCCTGCCGTGCTGATGATGAAGGATCTGATCGGGATCGCACAGACCGGCACAGGCAAGACCGCCAGTTTCGTGCTTCCCATGATCGATATTCTTGCGAGCGGGCGCCGGCGCGCGCTGATGCCGCGCTCGCTTATTCTTGAGCCTACCCGCGAGCTTGCCGCCCAGGTGGCGGAAAATTTCGTCAAATACGGCGAAAACCACGATCTCAAGATGGCGCTGCTCATTGGCGGCGTGCAAATGGGTGATCAGCTCAAGGCGCTATCCGACGGGGTTGATGTGCTGATCGCCACGCCGGGGCGGTTGATGGACCTGTTCGAGCGCGGCAAGATCCTGCTCAGCGGTTGCGAGTTGCTGGTCATCGACGAAGCGGACCGGATGCTGGATATGGGCTTTATTCCTGACATCGAGTTCATTTGCTCCAAACTTCCCGAAACGCGCCAGACCATGCTGTTTTCGGCAACCATGCCGCCGCCGATTGCAAAGCTTGCAAAGACGTTCCTCAATAACCCGAAACGGATCGAGGTCAGCCGCGCGGCGTCAACCAATGTAAACATCACCGCATTCAAGGTGCCGGTTAAGTCGCGGCAAAAGCGCGATACGCTCCGGTGGCTGCTACAGAACGACCACGTCGAGACCGCGATCATCTTTGCCAATCGCAAGACCACCGTGCGCGAGGTAAACAAATATCTGCAGCAAAGCGGATTTTCCAGCAGCGAAATCCATGGCGACATGGACCAGTCCTCGCGGATCAAGGAGCTTGAAAGGTTCAAGTCGGGGGATGTGAACATTCTCGTCGCCAGCGACGTTGCGGCGCGCGGGTTGGACGTCAAAGGTGTCTCCCACGTCTTCAACTATGACACGCCGTGGCATCCAGACGATTACGTTCACCGCATTGGTCGCACTGGCCGTGCAGGGGCTTTGGGCCGTGCGTTCACCTTCGTTTCCGAAGAGGATGCCGAAGCGATCGCGAATGTCGAAAAACTGACCGGCAACAAGATCAAGGTGTTCGGCAAGGAAGACGTGCGGGTAGAGCTCAAGGGTCCGGCAGACGAAGCCAAGCCTGACGTGCAGCAGCGCGCGAAACCCGAGCAGCGCGAAGACAAGCCTCGCGAAAATGAGCCGCGCAATGCCGAGGCGCGCGAGGAGCGCCCCAAAAAGCGCCCCAGGAAAGAGGCACGCGAAAAGCCCGCCAAGGTTGAAAAGCCCAGGGCGTCGCGCAAGCCCCGCGATGAAGACGATCAAACCGTTCCCGCCGGGGAATGGAATGGCCCGCGCCCGGGTTTCCTTGATGTGGGGCTGGGCTAGCCCGAATTGCCCCGGGCGGCGGATTTGGGTTAATCCGCCGCGCTCACAAAGCTGTCGATCACCCGCTTGGTGCCGCTGTGTTCGAACTGGATTTCCAGCCTGTTGCCTTCCTGGTCGGTAACGGTGCCATAGCCGAATTTCTCGTGGAACACGCGCTGGCCAATAGCGATGTCGCTGCGCGGCTTGGCGGCGAAGCTGGCGGCAGAGCGGGTGTTTTCGCGCACGCGCACCTGTTTCGTCTCATAACCGGTTGAAATCGCGCGTTGCCAGCCCGGCCCTCTGTGCGACGAGCGTTCGGGCCGGTCGCGGGCGACATGCGCGAAGGGATCCTCGCTCTCAGTCCAGTTGGCGCGCCACAGGGATGCGCCGCCGGTTAGTGTCGTTTCCTGCTCGAAATGCTCTTCGGGCAGCTCCTCGATAAAGCGGCTGGGGATGCTGCTGGTCCACTGGCCATAGATGCGGCGGTTGGCGGCATGCAGGATGGTGCAGCGCCGCCGTGCGCGGGTGATCGCGACATAGGCCAGGCGGCGCTCCTCCTCGAGGCTCGCCAACCCGCCCTCATCGAGCGCGCGCTGTGATGGGAACACGCCTTCTTCCCAGCCGGGCAGGAAGACATGGTCGAACTCAAGTCCCTTGGCAGCGTGCATGGTCATGATGGTGACCTTCTCGCCATCGTCGGCGGCATCATTGTCCATCACCAGCGATACGTGCTCGAGGAAATCGCCCAGCGTTTCATAATCTTCCAACGCGCGGGCGAGTTCGGAGAGGTTTTCGATCCTTCCCCTGGCCTCGGCGGTCTTCTCGGCATCCAGCATGGCGGAATAGCCCGATTCATCGAGTACCATGCGCAGCAATTCGGCCGGGTTGACCTGTTCAGACTGTTCGCGCCAGTGGAGGAACTGGCGCATCAACCCGCCGATGGTGTTCGCGGCACGGGCGGGAAGTTCGTCGCTGTCCGCCAACTGGATCGAGGCGGCTGCAAGCGGCATGCCGGTGCGCCGGGCATGGAGGTGCATCTTTTCGAGTGTCTTCGCGCCAAGCCCGCGCTTGGGCTGGTTGTAGATCCGCTCGAATGCCAGATCGTCCTGCGGCTGGGCGATCACCCGAAGATAGGCCAGTGCATCGCGGATTTCGGCGCGCTCATAGAAGCGGAATCCGCCGACAATCCGGTAATTGAGGCCGATCTGGATAAAGCGGTCTTCGAATTCTCGCGTCTGGTATTGCGCGCGTACCAGGATCGCCACCCGGTCTAACGCAGCGCCTTCACGCTCGAGCCGCTCGATTTCCTCGCCCACGCGGCGCGCCTCTTCGGGCGCGTCCCACACGCCGATCACGCGCAGCTTTTCGCCGTGATCGTGCTCGGTCCACAGCGTCTTGTCGTGACGCTCGCTATTCGCTGCGATCAGGCCCGAAGCCGCGCCAAGGATATGCGGGGTGGAGCGATAGTTCTGCTCCAGCTTGACCACCTTGGCGCCCGGGAAATCCTTCTCGAACTTGAGGATATTGGCGACTTCCGCCCCGCGCCAGGAATAGATCGACTGGTCGTCATCACCCACAACGCAGATATTCCTGTGCGCCTGCGCCAGCAGCCGCAGCCACAGGTACTGGACGGCATTGGTGTCCTGATATTCGTCAACCAGGATATATTTGAAGCGCTGCTGATAATCTTCCAGCACTTCGCGGTGCGTGCGGAAGATGTTGAGCATGTGCAGCATCAAATCCCCGAAATCGCAGGCGTTCAACGCTTTCAGGCGGTCCTGATAGAGCTGGTAGAACTGCTGGCCGCGGCCATTGGCATAGCTTTCGTTCTCCACCGCATCGAGATCGCCCGGGTTGAGCCCGCGGTTCTTCCAGCGATCGATCAAGCCGGCGAGCTGGCGCGCGGGCCAGCGCTTCTCGTCAAGGTCGTTCTGCGTGATGAGCTGCTTGAGCAGGCGCAATTGATCGTCAGGGTCGATGATGGTGTAATTGCTTTCCAACCCCACCAGTTCAGCGTGGCGCCGCAGCATCTTGGCGCAGACCGAGTGGAAAGTGCCCAGCCACGGCATGCCCTCGACCGCTTGCCCCAGATGCCGACCCACGCGTTCGCGCATTTCGCGCGCCGCCCGGTTGGTAAAGGTGACGCACAGGATCTGGCTGGGCCAGGCGCGGCGGGTGGCGACAAGATGCGCCAATCGCGCGGTGAGGGCGGCAGTCTTGCCAGTTCCCGCACCGGCCAGCATCAGCACCGGGCCTTCGGTCGTTAGCACGGCCTCGCGCTGCGGCGGGTTAAGCTGCGCGGCATAGGGCGGCAGATCGCGGCCGTTCGGGGCAGGGGGAAGGGTGTTCGGATCGGACATCGCTATGTGAACAGGTAGAGAACGTTGGCGAAGCGGGCAAGCCTCACGCGGCGCTGGTCAACAGCGTGATCCGCGCTTTGCCGACCTTGCGATCGGCGGCGATCTGTAGCCCTTTGACTTCAACGCTTTCCTTGTCCGAAGTTTCGACGGCAACCCAGGTCGCGGGGCCGATCCAGCCGAGCCGCAGCAGCCGGTCCAGCGCCACTGCAGCAGCGCCGGTGCGATAGGGCGGATCGAGCAGGATCAGATCATAGGGCTCCTTTGCCGAGCCAAGCGACATGACAGAGCCATGCTGCACCGCGCCGCGCTCGCGGGCGTCCAGCGCCAAAACATTCGCTTTGATCGCATCCACTGCAGGCTTGTCCTGTTCAACAAACAGGCAATGCGCCGCGCCGCGCGAAAGCGCCTCCAGCCCCAGCGCCCCCGAGCCAGCGAACAGATCGGCAACGCGCAGTCCATCAAAGCTGCCCAGCCTGCTGGCGAGCATATTGAACAGCGTTTCGCGGGTGCGATCAGCCGTTGGTCGCGTCGCGTCTCCCCGCGGTGCGATCAATTTTCGCCCGCGCCATTCCCCTGCAACAATCCTCATTGGGCTGATGTGCGCTTCATCTGGCTGCGGAAGCGCCCGAGTTCGTGGCTGCGGATCTCGCGCGCCGCGCCGCGCGGCAGGTCTTCCAGCTCGAACGGACCATAGGCGGTGCGAATCAAGCGACTGACTTGTAGCCCGAGATGTTCGAGCACCCGGCGCACTTCACGGTTCTTGCCTTCGGTTATGGTCAGTTCGACCCACTGGTTGCGCCCGGTGCTCCGCTCCAGATTGGCATCGATGTTGCCGTAATTGATGCCGTCGATTGTGATCCCTTCGATCAGCTCTTCGAGTTGCTCCTGCGTCACATCGCCGAAGGTGCGCGCCCGATACGTGCGCGGGATACCCGAAGAAGGTAGCTCCATCTGGCGCTTGAGCTCGCCGTCATTGGTCAGCAGCAGCAGCCCCTCGGTATTGAGATCGAGCCGACCGATCGGCATGAGCCGCGGGGTTTTTTTCGGCAGGGCATTGCGCAATGCAGTGTAGATCGTGGGGCGCCCCTTGGGGTCGCTTTCGGCCGTAATCAGGCCGGTCGGCTTGTGGAACGCAAACAGTCGCGTAGGCTCGGGCGGCGCAACCGGCTTGCCATCAACCGTCACGCCCGTGAGATCCTTCAGGATCGTAGCCGGCGTTTCAAGGATCAATCCGTCGATCGCGATACGCCCGTCGGCGATCATGCGTTCGACCTCGCGGCGGCTGGCAACACCGGCGCGTGCGAGCAATTTTGCAATACGTTCGCCTTCGGGGCGTGGTTCCGACTTCATCATCCGCCGAGTAGGCGTTCAATTGGCTGCGCGCAACGCCTCATCGACGATCTGGTGGAAACGGTCGATGCCGCCTTCCAGTGTGCCCAGGGTAAGGTGGTCTATTGCGCCGGTTTCAAGGCCTTGCTGGCCCAGCTCGGCGGCGCGGAAGTCTTCGCTTGCGAAAACGCCGCCATCGAGCAGCGCCCAGCTGCGTTCCCAATGGCCGCGTGCCCTATCGCCTTCCGGGCCGGTGGCGGGCGCTTCGGGGATGAGCATGAAATCCTCGACCAGCGTCAAATCATGCGCCTGCGGCATCAGCACCATCACGTTGAGATAATCGGGGCTGGGGATGATCACCGTGGCCGGAAGCAACTGGTAGGCGAAAGTCACGACCCTGCGCAGTGCGGCCATGTCCGTGAGGTCGACGCCTTCCATTTCTTCGAGCCTACCAACGGCGCTGCGCTGGTGCGGGCCGATCTGGTCGCCGCTGGTCACCCCGTCCTTGAAAAACGGGCCGATGGTCTGCGCGTGCAGGCGGGTGACATGGTAACTTTCCAGGAAAGCATCCATGATCAGCTTCCAATTGCCCTTCACCGTGTGAAGCTTGCGCCGGAACAGCACGAGGTCGCGCGTGCCGAAAGTGTCCATGTCCGCGCCCAACTCGCGTGCATGGGTGAAATCGGCATCTTCAACGGGTGAGAACCAGATCAGCCCGCCCGCCTCACAGCTGGGCAGTTCGACCAGGCCGAATTCGCCCTTGTCCATGCCTGGGAAAGTCTCCGGCCGGGGCAGCGCGAGCAGTTTGCCATCAAGGCGATAGCTCCAGGCGTGATAGGGGCATACCAGCCGCTTGGCGCATTGCACCTCATCACCTTCGACCAGCCGCGTGCCGCGGTGGCGGCAGACATTGAGGAAGACATGCGCCTTGCCCTCGGCATCGCGGGTTATCAGCAGCGGGCGCCCGGTCGCATCATGCGGCAAAGCCATACCCGGTTCGGGAAGCACCGCACTGGGGCAGAGCACCTGCGGCAGCCGATCGAACAGCGCGGCTTTCTCGCGCTTCCAGTGATCGGGATCGGTATAGACGCTGGCAGGAACGCGGGTGATGCCGCTTTCCGCGCGCTGCTCGCCGCGTTCGATCGCTCTGGCCAAGGCCAATTGACCCTCGGTCGGGCGCAAAGGTGGTGATTTCGTGTCGGCCTCGTTCATCGGAGCGTTCCTATCTCTCTTCTCCGCGTTTAGTGTCGCATAAATTGGTGAAATCAGGAAGGACGCTAGGGAATGGGTGAGGTACTCGGGCAGACCGTCCCGGCCACGCGCCGGAACATGTGGGACTCGATTAAGCCCTACCTCGAGAAAGAGTCGCTCGCGGCGTTCTTCCTCGGCGTCTCGTCGGGGTTTCCCTTCGCTTTGCTGGCAGCAACGCTGACCACGCGGCTGGCGCAGGACGGGATCGAGAAATCGACCATTACTGCCTTCACGCTGGCCTTCCTGGTCTACAATCTCAAGTTCCTTTGGGCCTGGGTCATCGACGGGGTGCGTATTCCCGTGCTGGGCCGGCTGGGGCAGCGCGTTTCGTGGATGATTGTGGTGGGCCTGCTGGTGATGGCGGCAACGGTCAACATGGCGCTGGCCGATCCCAAGGGGGACATTGTGTGGACGGCGACCAGCGCGGTGATTCTGGGTTTGGCGGGAGCGACCTTCGATATCGTGATCGATGCCTACCGGATCGAGACATTGAAACCTTATCAGCTCGGCACCGGATCGGGCATGAGCCAGTATGGCTGGCGCATCGGGGCAGCAGGTGCAGGCGCGCTCGCGCTTGTAGTCGCGGCGCGATACGGCTGGAGCGCGGCCTATATGGCCTGTGCGATCTTTGCTCTCCCAGCCATCCTGACAGCGCTGATCATGGGTGAGCCGCCGCGTCACAGGGAACCCGGTGAACGCAAGGGCATGGCCGAAATGTGGCATTCGGTGGCGGGACCTTTCGCTGAATTCTTCCGTCGCAATGGCGCCTGGATGGTCTTGCTGTTCATCCTGGTCCACAAGATTGGCGATACGCTGGCCAATCTTACCTTCCGCCTGCTTTTTGACGATCTCGGCTACAGCAACGACGAAATCGCGATTTACGATGTTGGGGTAGGCTTCTGGGCGCTGATCATCGGCGTATTCGTGGGCGGGATCATCTATGCGCGGATGGGCCTCAAGCGTTCGGTCCTGATCGCGCTGATCCTGATGGCGGTCTCGAACGTCAGCTTTGCAGCACTAGCTGCTGCGGGCCAATCGAACATCGGCATGGCGGCGGCAATCGGGTTCGAGAATTTCGCCAGCGGCTATGGCGGCGTGGTGGTGGTGGCTTATTTCTCGGCGCTATGCGACTTGCGCTTCACTGCGACGCAATATGCGCTGATATCTGCGAGTGCGAGTATCGTAGGTAGGTTGCTCACCGGCACCACGGCGGGCGCGCTGATCGAATGGATGGGCTATGTCAATTTCTACCTGCTCACCACAGTTCTAGCGCTGCCGGGCATTGCCCTGTTCTGGTGGATGATGCGAACAGGGCTGGTCGATGCAGCAATGGGCACCGCCGGCACCGAAGAACGCTAGCCCGGCATCTCACCATTGAGCCGCAACACCTCGCCCGCGAGGTAGAGCGAGCCTGCGATCAGCACCGGCAGTCCGTCATCGGGCAGCGCGGCGAGCGCGACGGGCACGTCGGGTGCCGGTTTCGCCTCTGGTCCGAAGGCCTCGGGCGGGTGGCATTCATGCGCCGGCACAGGCACTGCCGTGATACTGGCAAGCGAGGCGGCGAGCGGCCTTGTCAGCGCCGCCGGGTCCTTGCCTTCGATCATCCCGATCACAAGGTGCAGTTTCTGTCCTGCGAAATGCGCGCCCAGCATCGCGCCCGCAGAGGGATTGTGCCCGCCGTCAAGCCACACCGCCCTGGCATCTGGGCGTGCACCGACAAGCGGACCGGGCGCGAGCATGTGCAAGCGTGCGGGCCAGCGGGCCTGCATCAATCCGGTAGCAATCGCTTCAGCGGACACCGGCAGCGCGTTCTGCGCGCGCAGCATGGCCACCGCCAGCCCGGCATTCACGCGCTGGTGCAGGCCGGGCAGGGCAAGGGCAAGGTCGGGTGCGGGCTCGGCCAGGATAACCGGCGCTCCCACCCGTTCCGCTACAGCCCGAATGGTGGCGATCTCCAGTTGCGGCTGGGCGATGGTCACCAGCGGCACGCCGGGTTTCGCGATTCCCGCTTTCTCGAAGGCGATGCGCGCCATCGGCTCTTGCGGGGTGCCTTCCTCTGGCGCGAGCAGGAAGCGTTCGTGGTCGATGCCCAGAGTGGCGATCCCGCAAGCGGCAAGCACGTCTGCCTCCAGAACATTTGTCGCATCGAAGCGGCCACCCATGCCTACCTCGACCACGCAGGCATCGGCAGGCGTACGGCTGAAGGCCAGAAATGCTGCGGCGATGGTTACTTCGAAGAAGCTGGGACCAAGGTCCTCGCAAGCGTCGAGAACTTCCTCGAGGATAGCTGCCAGCACCTCATCCGAAATCAACTCGCCAGCGATGCGGATACGCTCGTTGTAACGCACCAGGTGCGGGCTGGTGGTGGTGTGAACCTTGTATCCCTCTGCTTCCAGCATGGCGCGCAGGAAGGCGCAGACCGATCCCTTGCCATTGGTCCCCGCGACATGGAACACCGGCGGCAGGCGTTTGTGCGGATCGCCTAGCCTCGCCATCATTGCCCGGATCGTATCCAACCCCAGCCGCCCCTGCGGCAGGCTGAGCGCGGCTAGCCGGTCAAGCTGCGCCTGGACGCCGGGATGATCGGATCTGCCGAAGTCTTTCAAGCCAGCCTCGTCATTGCGAGCGGCGAAGCCGCGCGGCAATCCATGGCTCGAGATTGCGGCAGGCGCAGCTCCTTAGGCCGCCTTGCGCGGCTGGAGATAGCCGAGCAGTGTGGCGAGCGTTGCCTTGAGGTCGCGCCGGTGCACCACCATGTCGACCATGCCGTGTTCGTGCAGATACTCAGCGCGCTGGAACCCTTCGGGCAGCTTCTCGCGGATCGTGTCCTGGATCACGCGCTGTCCGGCAAAGCCGATCAGCGCACCCGGCTCGGCGATATGCACATCGCCCAGCATGGCGTAACTGGCGGTGACACCGCCGGTCGTCGGGTCGGTCAGTAGCACGATGTAGGGTAGCCCGGCTTCCTTCAGGCGGCGGGTCATCACTGTCGCCTTGGGCATCTGCATCAGCGACAATATGCCTTCCTGCATGCGTGCACCCCCGGCGGCGGTCACCACGACATAAGCGGATTTGCGATCAAGTGCCTTTTGCGCCCCGGCGACAAAGGCCGCGCCCACCGCCATGCCCATCGATCCACCCATGAATCCGAAATCCTGTACGCCCACCACCGCCGCGCGCCCGTCGATCGTGCCTGACCCCACGCTGAAAGCATCGGCATGCGGATTGTTTGCGCGGGCCTGCTTCAGCCGGTCAGTGTACTTCTTGCTGTCCTTGAAATTCAGCGGGTCTTCGGTGACTTCAGGCTGCGGCAGCATCTCGAAGCCGTGGTCCAGCAGCAGCGCCAGCCGCGCATCGGCGCCGATCCGGCCATGATGGTCGCAGCGCGGGCAGACCCACAGATTGTCCTGGTATTCCTGCTCGAACAGCATTTCTGCGCAGGAAGGGCATTTGACCCACAGATCTTTTTCGCTGGTGCGCTTCGAGCCGAAGCTGAAGGATTTGCGGACGCGTGTGAACCAGTTCATGCCTGTTGCTCCTGACGGGCGGCGTGGACCGCGCTGGCGAGGGCTGAAGTCAGCTCCTTTAGCTTGGCCGGGGCATCTTTGCCAAATTCGCCGACCAGTTCGACAAGGGCGGAGCCGACCACCACGCCATCTGCCACCCTGGCGATCTCGGCTGCCTGCTGCGGCGTGCGCACGCCAAAGCCGACCGCTACGGGCAGGTCTGTCGAACGCTTGATGCGGGAAACATTGGCTTCAATGCTCTCGATCGCCGCCTGCTGCTTGCCGGTGATCCCGGCGACCGAGACGTAATACAGGAACCCGGCGGAACCGTTCATTACCTGCGGCAGGCGCGCGGCATCGGTGGTCGGCGTGGCGAGGCGGATCGGGGCGATGCCTTTCGCGCGCAGGGCGGGGCCGAGCGCATCGTCTTCTTCGGGCGGGATATCCACGCAGATCACGCCATCAACGCCCGCTTCGGCAGCTGCGGCGGCGAACCACTCGGGGCCCCGACGCACCATCGGATTGGCATAGCCCATCAGCACCAGCGGCACTTGCGGGTGCCGGGCGCGGAATTCGGTGGCGTAGCGCAGCACGTCGGCGGTGGTGGTGCCCGCGCCCAGTGAGCGCAGATTGGCGGCCTGGATCGCGGGGCCATCGGCCATCGGATCGGTGAAGGGCATGCCCAGCTCGATCACATCCGCGCCGCCTTCGACAAGCGCATCGAGATTGGCCGCAGTGTCACCATCGCCTGCGGTGATGAAGCACACGAGCGCGGGGTGTGATTTGGCGAAGGCTGAGGAGAGGCGGGTCAAAGCTCCACTCCCAGCTTTTCCGCCACGGTGAAGATGTCCTTGTCGCCGCGGCCGCAGAGGTTGGCGAGGATGATCGCGTCCTTGGGCATATCCTGCGCGATTTTCGCGACTGCCGCGATGGCGTGGCTGGGCTCGAGCGCGGGGATGATGCCTTCGGTCCGGCACAGCAGCTGGAAGGCTTCCAGCGCTTCGTCATCGGTGACGGCGGTATATTCCACCCGGCCCGATTCCTTCAGCCAGGCGTGTTCCGGGCCAATGCCGGGATAGTCGAGCCCCGCGCTGATCGAGTGGCCTTCGGTGATCTGGCCGTCCGCGTCCTGCAGCAGATAGGTCTTGTTGCCGTGCAGGATGCCGGGCGATCCGCCGAGCAGTGATGCCGCGTGCTGATCGCCGTCAAGCCCATAGCCCGCCGCCTCGACGCCCAGCATCTTCACGTCCGTATCGTCAAGGAACGGATGGAACAGCCCCAGCGCGTTCGATCCGCCGCCGATCGCCGCGACCAGCAAATCGGGCAGGCGGCCTACCCGGTCAAGCATCTGCGCGCGCGCTTCCTTGCCGATCACGCTCTGGAAATTGCGCACCATCTCGGGGTAGGGGTGCGGGCCGGCGGCGGTGCCGATGATGTAGAAGGTGTCGTGGACGTTGGCGACCCAGTCGCGCAGCCCCTCGTTCATCGCGTCCTTGAGCGTCGCCGCGCCGCTGGTGACGGGGATCACCTCTGCGCCCAGCAATTTCATGCGGAATACATTTGGCGCCTGCCGCGCCACGTCGGTCGCACCCATGTAGATTACGCAGGGCAGGCCGAAGCGCGCGCAGACTGTGGCGGTGGCAACCCCGTGCTGGCCCGCGCCGGTTTCCGCGATGATGCGCGTCTTGCCCATGCGCATGGCGAGCAGGATCTGCCCGATGCAATTGTTGATCTTGTGCGCACCGGTGTGGTTGAGCTCGTCGCGCTTGAACCAGACTTGCGCGCCGCCGAGCGCTTCGGTGAGGCGCGGCGCGAAATAGAGTGGGCTGGGGCGACCTACGTAATGCTCAAGCAGGTCGTCAAACTCGGCCTGAAACGCGGGGTCGGCCTGTGCGGCGCGATACTCCCGCTCCAAATCGAGCACCAGCGGCATCAGCGTTTCGGCGACAAAACGCCCGCCAAACTGGCCGAAATGGCCGCGTTCATCCGGCTGGTTACGGAAGGAATTCTTGATGTCAGTCATATCAACTGCGCCGCTTTGCAGAAGGCGTGGATCAAGTCCACATCCTTGATGCCGGGCGCGGTCTCAACGCCAGAGGACGTATCGACCAGCGGCGCACCAGTCTGGCGGATCGCATCGGCGACATTTTCCGGCGTCAATCCGCCTGCCATCGCCCAGTCGATCGTGTGCCGGTATCCCTTGAGCAGGTCCCACGAGAATGTCTCACCCGTGCCGCCGGGCATGGCCTTGGCCGGGGCATCGAATAACAGCCGGTCAACCTTGCCGGTGTAGGCCGCGCTGCGCTCCAGCGTACCGGCGTCCTTCATGCCAAGCGCTTTCCACACTTCAAGCCCGCTCCTGTCGCGCACAAGCCCGCACCATTCGGGGGTTTCGCTGCCATGAAACTGGACCGCGTCGGGCTTGATCGTGGCGATGGCGCGTGCGGTGAATTCAGGATCGGCGTTAACCAGCAGCATCACCACCTTGATTCGCCCTCGCGCCAGCTCGCACAGCTCCGCAGCCGTGCCGAGCGGGACAAAGCGCGGGCTGGGCTCATAGAGATTGAGCCCGATATGCGTTGCGCCCGCTGCGATGGCAGCTTCCACCGTCTCGGGGGTCGAAAGCCCGCAGATCTTGATTCTCACGCCCATGCCTTGCCTTAAAGCGTCGCCTCTATCGCCCTTGCAGCTGCAAGCGGATCTTCCGCGCGGCTGATCGGGCGCCCTATAACCAGCACGCTGGCCCCGTCATCACGGGCCTGGCGCGGGGTGACGACGCGCTTCTGGTCGCCAGTCGCCTTCCCGCCCGGGCGCAGACCCGGAACGACAAAGAAACCGTCCTTCCATTGCTTGTGAACGGCCTTCAGCTCGTGGCCCGAACACACGATCCCGTCGAGTCCGGCAGCATGCGCCAGCTCTGTCAGGCGCAGCACCTGGTCATGCGCGCTGCCGCCTATGCCCGTGCGCGCCATATCGCGCTCATCAAGGCTGGTGAGCATGGTGACGGCAACCACCTTGGTGCCATTTGAAGCAGCGGCCTTGGCATCTTCCATCATCGCCCGCCCGCCGCCAGCATGGACGGTGACGATCGCAGGTTCCAGTACGTGGATGGCCTGCATAGCGCCGGCCACGGTGTTGGGAATGTCATGCAGCTTGAGGTCGAGGAAAATGGGAAGGCCCAGATGTGCGATTTCATGCACCCCGTGGTGCCCGTGCGCGCAGAAGAACTCCAGCCCCAGCTTGACCCCGCCGATGTGCGACTTGACCTTTGAAACCAGATCCTTGGCCGCATCGATCTGCGGCACGTCCAGCGCGAGGTAAACCGGGTTGCCCATCAGTTGTCGCCGGGTTTCAACGTGTCGTCAGCTTGTGTGCCTTCGCCCACCGAGCCAGCGGACGGCGGATTGTGGCGGGTGCTCAATGCGTTCGAACGCACGGCGTTCTCAAGCGAGCTGATCCGCCGGTGCAGATTCCAGCGCGAAGTGCGGTGATAGAGCCACATCGGCAGCAGGCCCAGCATGAAGGCCACGATCACCAGCACCGGAACCTTGGTTTCCAGCACCAGATTGTTCCACAGGCGCACCTCGACCGGGTCCCAGTTGAAGATGGAAAACAGCAGCAATCCGAACAGGATCAGCACCCAGATTATCGTGCGCACAATCTGCATAAGTCTTCTCCCTGCAAGCGCTCCTGGATGAGCCTAAGGCTTTTCTCGGCAGAGTCTAGGCGGCGCTTCTGCCAAGCGGTCAGCCGCCAAACACCCGCTCGAAAACCGTGTCGACATGCTTGAAGTGGTAGTCCAGGTTGAACTGTTCCTCGAGTTCCGCGCCGCTCATCGCCGCGGTAACTTCCGCATCGGCCTTGAGCAGTTCAAGCAGCGATAATGAACCGTCCGATTCCCACACCTTCATCGCGTTGCGCTGAACCAGGCGATAGGCGTTGTCGCGCGTTAGGCCGGCCTGCGTGAGCGCAAGCATGACTCGCTGCGAATGAACAAGGCCCCCCATCCGGTCGAGATTCTTCTGCATCCGTTCTGGGTAAACCAGCAGCTTGTCGACCACGCCAGTGAGCCGCGCGAGCGCGAAATCAAGCGTGATCGTGGCGTCCGGCCCGATGAAGCGCTCGACCGAAGAGTGCGAGATATCGCGCTCGTGCCACAGTGCGACATTCTCCAGTGCGGGCAGGGCATAGCTGCGGATCATGCGGGCCTGACCGGTGAGGTTTTCGGTCAGGATCGGGTTGCGCTTGTGCGGCATCGCGCTTGAGCCCTTCTGGCCGGGCGAAAAATATTCCTCCGCCTCCAGTACTTCGGTGCGCTGCAGGTGGCGGATTTCGACCGCGAGCCGTTCGATCGAGCTGGCGATAACGGCCAGCGTCGAGAAATACATCGCGTGGCGATCACGCGGGATAACCTGGGTCGAAACCGGTTCTGCAGCAAGGCCAAGCTGCGCTGCGACATATTCCTCCACCTGTGGATCGATATTGGCGAAGGTGCCAATCGCACCAGAAATGGCGCAGGTGGCGATTTCGGTGCGCGCATTCGCCAGCCGCGTGCGGCAGCGGTCAAACTCGGCATAGGCCTGCGCCAGCTTGAGCCCGAATGTGGTCGGTTCGGCATGGATGCCGTGGCTACGCCCGATTGTAGGAGTATATTTGTGCTCCTCGGCACGTCGGCGGATCGCGGCGAGTAGCGCGTCCATGTCATCAAGCAGGATATCGCTTGCACGGCTGAGTTGCACCGCCAGCGTGGTGTCGAGCACATCGCTCGAAGTCATGCCCTGGTGCATAAAGCGCGCTTCGGGCCCGACCTGCTCAGCCACCCAATCGAGGAAGGCGATCACATCATGCTTGAGCACGGCTTCCTTGGCGTCGATCGCGGCAACATCGATGGCGGGATTGGTTGCCCACCAGTCCCACAATGCACTGGCCGCACTTTCCGGCACAACCCCCAGCTCGGCAAGCTTTTGGGTGGCGTGCGCCTCGATCTCGAACCAGATGCGATAGCGCGCCTCTGGCTCCCAGATCGCAGTCATGGCGGGGCGGGCATAGCGGGGGACCATCGAAAACTCCGGCGTGGCAATCTGAACTGGGGCGGCGGCTATGCCGAGTGGCGCTGCAATGCAAGGGTTGCGCGCCCGGCACCATGGCAATTTTCCCGTCTCGCGCGGAAACTGCCCTAGATCAGTCCTTTTGATCTCAGCGACACATGGCCTTCGCGCCCGATGATCACGTGATCGTGCACGGTGATGCCCAGCAGCCGGCCCGCCTCGGCGATGCGGGCGGTGATCTGGATATCGGCGCGGCTCGGCTCGGGGCTGCCGCTGGGGTGATTGTGGACCAGGATCAAAGCGCTGGCACCTAGGTCCATCGCTCGGCGGATTACCTCGCGCGGGTGGATCGCGGCTTCGTCGATCGACCCATCGCCGACATGATGATCGTCGACCAGCCGGTTGCGCGCATCGAGATAGAGCACGCGCACACGCTCGACGGTAAGGTGCGCCATGTCGATCGCCAGGTAATCGAGCAATGACTGCCAGCTACCCAGCACCGGCTTGCCCTGCACTTCGCTGCGCGCCATGCGCCGCGCCGCCACCGCCACGCTCTTGAGCGCGGCGGCGCTGGTTTCGCCGATGCCCTCTACCTGTTGCAGCGCAGCGGGATCGGCATTGAGCACGCCGGCCAATGACCCGAATCGCTTGAGCAAGGCCTTGGCCACAGGCTTGGTGTCACCCTGCCTGATCGCGGCAAACAACAGATATTCGAGCAGTTCGTAATCGGCCAGTGCCTCTGGACCGCCGCCGATCAGTCTTTCGCGCAGCCGGGCGCGGTGACCCAGGCCCGAATGCCCTTGCCCTGAATGTTTGCCAGCAGTTTCTTCAGCTTGCGGCAAGATTGCCCCCGCTACGACCCATTGATCACAGCATTGCCTTCGCATTGCGAAAGGCGCAAGAGTGCGCACCAATGGCGGATGCCGAAGAAATCCCGGAGAACACAGCCAGATCGCGGCGCTACTGGCCGCGCCGCCGCCGTTGGCAATTCCTGCTCGTGTTGATCTTACTGCTGGTGGTCTCGAGCATACTGACTTGGCACTCGCGCGAGACCATCGTGGGCAATCTCGTCGAATCCGAGCTCAACCGCCTGGGCATCGATGCGAGCTACGAGATCGATTCGATCGGCCCAACGCGGCAGGTGTTGCGCAATTTTACCATTGGCGATCCGGCCCGGCCCGACCTGTCGATCGAACGGGTAGAAGTGGTGCCCGTCGTCGGCTTTACCGGTCCGGGGATTGGCTCGATTACGTTGGTCCACCCGCGGCTGCGCGCGAGCTACAAGGATGGGCGGCTGAGCCTTGGCGCGCTCGATCCGCTGCTCGAGATCGAAAGCGAAGAGCCGTTCCATCTGCCCCGCTGGCGCCTGAAAATTGTTGACGGACGGGCACGTATCTTCACCGACCATGGCGTGATCGGCGCCAAGGCCGAAGGGGAGGGGCGGCTCAACCACGGATTCAGCGGTATCCTGGCAGCAGCAGGCCCGAAGCTTGAATTGGGCGGCTGCGAGATTGCCAATACGCGCCTGGTCGGGCGAATATCCGTGGCGCGGGGGCAGCCCCGCTTTAATGGTCCCTTGCAAGTACAAAGGGCCGCCTGTTCCGATAATGAAACCACCGTCAACCAGATCGAAATCGCGCTGGAACTGACCGGTGATCGTGACCTTGCCGGGCTTGCGGCCAAGCTTGCGCTGAATAGCGGTGCCATTCAGGCTGCGGACCTGCGCAGCCCCGGAATCAAGGGCTCAGCCGATCTCGGCTGGCGCGACGGGCTTGCCAATGCGCGCTACCGGCTCGACGCGGGCAGGGTTTCCTCGCCAGTGCTAACACTTGCCGGGCTTCAAGCACGCGGCGCCGCGCGAATGCGGGCGAAGGATGGGCGACTCGAGATCGACGCAGCCATCGATGCGAACGACCCGCGGCTAGGTGCGGGCTTCGAGGCGTCGCTCAAAGATTGGCGTAAGGCCAGCACAGGAACGCTAGCGGAACCGTTACTGGATCAATTCGCGCGGCGGCTCGCAGCGTCCCTTCCGGGCAGCACGTTCAGGAGCGAACTGACTTACCGGCAGTCAAAGGACGGATTCACCATAGTGGCGCCAACAGCGCGGCTGCGCGATTCGCGCGGCGACAGCCTGCTGGCCGCCTCGCAACTGCAATACAGTTCGCGCGGGGACGCCGCGCCGCGCCTGGCCGGCAATTTCGCCACCGGCGGCGAGGGCCTGCCACAGATTCACGGGCGGATGGAAGCGGGCGAAGGTAGCGGCACCACACTGCGCCTGCGGATGGAGCCCTATCGCAGCGGATCCAGCAGCCTCGCCCTGCCGCGCCTGAATCTGGCGCAAAATGCAGCAGGCGACTGGAAAATCGACGGGCTCCTCGCTGCCAGCGGTGCCATACCGGGCGGCTTTGCCGAGGGGTTGGTAGTGCCGGTAACCGGCCAGCTGTCGCATGCCGGGGAATTGGCGCTATGGCAGCGGTGCGTGCAGGTGACGATCGGCAAGCTTACGCTTTCTGACCTCACGCTCGAGCGGCAGAACGTCGGATTTTGCCCAGCTGGCGGTGGCGCGATCGTTCGGACCACAAGGGAAAGCACTCTGATTTCCGCGCGAACCGAGGCGTTGGCGCTGCAAGGGCAGCTCGGCGAAAGTGCGCTCTCGATTGGCGTGGGCGAGCTGGAATTTACCTCTGCAGAAGGGCTTATGGCGCGCCGGATTTTCGTGACGCTGAGCGAGGAGGATTCGCGCAGCGAACTTCTCGCTGACGAAATCCGATCATCATCGGCAGGCGGCATGGCAGGCACCTTCAGCGGCGTTTCGGGAAAACTGGCAGCGGTACCGCTTGACCTCTCGAATGGTGCGGGCGAGTGGCGCTATGAGGGCGGCGTGCTGACGCTGGCTGACGCAAGTTTCACGCTGAGCGATCGGCAGGCCAAGCCGCGCTTCTACCCGCTGCGCGCGCGCGGCGCCTCGCTTACCCTGCGCGATGATACGATTGCGGCGCAGGCCAGGCTTGAACACCCTGGCAGCAGCCGCGAGGTCACCGATGTCACATTGCGCCACGATCTTGCCAGCGGCGCTGGCCATGCCGACCTTTCCGTGCCCGGCCTGGTGTTCGACAAGAGGCTGCAACCAAGCGAGCTGACCATTTTGGCCGACGGCGTCATCGCGCTGGCGGATGGGAAAATTGCGGGCGATGGCAGGATCGACTGGAACGCGGACGGGATTACCAGCAGCGGCACCTTCTCAACCAGGGATTTCGATTTCGCTGCGGCTTTCGGCCCGGTTGAGAGCGTTTCGGGCACGGTTGAATTCAGCGATCTGCTCAACCTCACCACTGCCGGGCCTCAGCGGCTCAACATCGGCGCGATCAATCCCGGTGTCGAAGTGTTCGACGGGGTGCTCGATTTCGCTGTGCGCGATACGACCTTCGTTTCGGTTCGCGGCGGGCGCTGGCCATTCTTCGGCGGTACGATGATATTGCGCCCGATCGAGCTCAACCTCGCTGCGGCCGAGCGGCGCAGCTATGTGATCGAGATCGTCGGCGCCGATGCGGCACAATTCATGGCCGCGATGGAGATGGGCAATCTCAATGCGACCGGTATTTTCGACGGCACCGTGCCACTGGTGTTTGACGAGATGGGCAATGGCGAAATTGTGAATGGCTTGCTGATCTCGCGGCCGCCAGGCGGCAATCTGTCGTACATTGGCGAACTGACCTATGAAGACACTGGCGCAATCGCCAATTTCGCCTTCCAGTCGCTGCGCTCGCTCGATTTCAATCAGATGATGGTGGAAATGAACGGCCCGCTGACGGGCGAGATCGTGACGCAGGTGAATTTTGACGGCGTCAGGCAGGGGCAGGGCGCTAACCAGAACTTTATTACCCGCCGGATTGCCAAGCTTCCGATCCGATTCCGCGTTAATATCCGCGCGCCGTTCTATCAGCTGATCACCAGCCTCAAGGCGACTTATGATCCCGCCTTCATACGCGATCCGCGCGATCTGGGGTTGCTCGACGCGGCTGGCGGCCGTCTGGTGCGCCCGCAGGATGCAGGAAAATCGAGCGACTCCGATGCAGTTTCAGACACGCCGGAGCTTTCCGGTGAAAAACAGCCCATTCAGACACAAGAAAGCGAGAGCATGCGATGACACATGCGAAATTGACCGCATTTGAAGGCGATGCCACAACCGTGCCCATGCGCGGGGCAGGGCATCATCGATGGACGTGGCTCAAGGCCGGGGCACTGCTGGCACCTGTCGCGATGATTGGAGGGTGCATCAGCATTGAGGCGCCGGACAAGCCGATCGTGATCGAGCTGAACATAAATATCCGGCAGGAAGTGGTTTATATGCTCGCCGAAGATGCGGCCGAGACGATCGAAGAGAATGCAGATATCTTCTGAAGGAAGGCAAACAGGATGAACAGGTTGCGCAATATAGCCATATCGGGCGTGCTGGCCGCGCTGACGCTGGGTGTGGCTGCCGCGCCGGCTCAGGCACAGCGTGATCCGGCCTATGCCGAAGCGCGTTCTTCGGGCCAGATCGGCGAGAAGATGGACGGCTATCTCGGCATTGTAGTGGCGGAAACGCCCGAACTCCGCCGGCTGGTCAGTGACATCAATATCAAGCGCCGCGCTGTCTATTCAGAGAGGGCGCAAGAAAACAAAGTGACGCTGGAAGAATACGCCTTTTCTACCGGATGCCAGCTGATCATGAAGACTGTGCCGGGGGAAAAGTACCAGGCACCGGGCGGTGCATGGCAGACCCGCACCGATGCCCCGCCGCAGCGTGACGCCCGTTGCCCCTGACCGGCGGGCCATGCTGCCCTGTCAATTCGCACTCAAGAACACCCTTCCACCGGTTGACTCGCCCATGCCCCCCGCCTAAGGGGGCGGCGCCCTCGGCGGGCACCTCTGCCCGTGCTGTGCGTTCCAATAATCGGAGGCTGGCATGAGCGACGAGAAACCCGCACGGGAACCCATTGCTGAAGATGCGCGTATCGACGCGCTCGAAGCGCGGCTGAAGGCCGCACGCGAGCGTGAAGAAAAGCGCAACCGGCCGCAGGTAAAAGGTGCTGACGCGAACTATCGCAGCGGCAACCGGGTACTGGCGGATCTGCTCGGTGGGATTTTCGGAGGCCTTGTCATCGGTTGGGCGATTGATCGCCTTGCCGGGACAGCGCCCTGGGGTCTGTTGGTGATGCTGTTCCTTGGGATCATCGTTGCCTTCAGGAACATAATTCGTGCAGCGAACACGCGCCCTGACGATCCCGGTAAGGATCAATAGCGGCGGGTCGGAAAACAGGCGTTAGGGAAACAACGATCGTGGCAGCCGCAGAGGGCAAGGTCGATCCGATGAAGCAATTCGCTATCGAGCCGATGTTCGGCACGAGCGGATGGGAAGTGGCCGGATACAACATCGCTTTCACCAATTCGGCGCTGTGGATGCTGATCACCACAGTGCTGCTGTGGGCGTTCGTGGCAGGCGGTATGAAGCGCCAGCTGGTGCCCGGCCGCTGGCAGATGGCGGTGGAGAGCTTCACCGGCTTTATTGACGACATGCTGGAGGCGAATGTCGGCAAGGAAGGGCGCAAATATGTGCCCTATATCTTCAGCCTGTTCATGTTCATTCTGTTCGCCAACCTGCTCGGCCTGATGCCGATCGGGATTTTCGGACTGCATCCTTTCACCTTTACCAGCCATTTCACCGTCACCGGCGTGCTCGCGATCCTGAGTTTTGCGATCGTGCTGATTGTTGGCTTCTGGAAACATGGCCTGCATTTCTTCAGCCTGTTTGTGCCACATGGCACGCCGCTGTGGCTGATCTGGCTGATCCCGGTGATCGAGCTGATTTCGTTTATGGTGCGCCCCTTCAGTCTCGGTCTGCGTCTGTTCGTGGCGATGATGGCCGGGCACGTTTTGCTCAAGGTTCTCGCAAGTTTCGTGATCGGTAGCGTGAACGCGGGCGCCGTTTTTGGTGGGTTTGTCGGCGTGCCAAGCTTGGTGCTGATGGTTGCAATCAGCGCGCTCGAGATTCTCGTTGCCGGTATCCAGGCCTATGTTTTTGCTCTTCTGACGTCGCTTTATATTAACGACGCAGAGAATCTTCACTAAGTTTCATTCAACCAAACCACAGTTTCTACCCAAAGGAGTTTTTCAAATGGAAGCAGAAGCAGCCAAGCTCGTCGGTGCTGGCCTCGCAGCAATCGGTGCCGGCATGGCCGCCATCGGTGTGGGTAACGTGTTCGGCTCGTTCCTTGAGTCGGCGCTCCGCAATCCGGGTGCGGCAGATGGCCAGCAGGGCCGCCTGTTCATCGGCTTCGCTGCGGCGGAACTTCTGGGCCTGCTGGCCTTCGTCGTCGCGATGATCCTGATCTTCGTCGCCTAACGACGGTTTCCAACGGCCGACCGGTTCATGCCGGTCGGCTGTGGGATATTCCAGTCGACTGATTTTCGGACCCGACACATGCCTCAAATTGCGCAGCTCGCCGATACCTATGCCAGCCAGGTCTTCTGGCTGCTGATTTTCTTCGGCTTCACTTTTTTTGTCATCGGGCGCGGAATGGTGCCCAAGGTGATGGACACCGTGGCGCTGCGTGACAAGCAGATCGCTGACGATCTCGCTGCAGCCCAGGCTGCGCGGGATGCAGCAGATGAACGCGAAGAGGCATGGCGCAAGCGCGAATTGGATAATCATGCCAGGGCGCAGGCGGTAATTGCCAAGGCGAAGTCTGATGGCTCGGCCAAGACCGAAAAGAAGGTGGCCGCCGCCCAGAAGCGGTTGGACAAGAAGCTGGCGGAAGCGGAAGAACGCATAGCGGAAGCGCGCGGCGCGGCCATGGCCGAGGTCGAAACTGTCGCAGCGGATGCCGCGCAGCACATCGTTGCCCGGCTCGCCGGTGCGAAGGTGGGTGGCAAGGCCGCCAAGGCTGCTGTGAAGGAGGCCTTGGCCAATGGCTGATATTCTCTTGATCCTCGTCGGCGCCGCCGAAGAGGGGCATGCCGGGCCGGTGGCGCTGGGCCTGCAGGATTACCAGTGGGTTTCGCTCTCGATGCTCATCCTGGTGGGCATCTTCATCTGGAAGAAGGTCCCGGGGCTTATCACAGGCGGGCTCGACGCCAGGATCCAGGCGATCAGGGACCAGCTTGACGAAGCTAAGGCGCTGCGCGCTGAGGCCGAGGCCCTGCGCGATGAATACGCCGCCAAGATGGCTGATGCGGAAAAGCATGCAGATGCCATGATGGCCAATGCCCAGCGTGACGCCGATGCGATACTCGAAAAGGCAGAAGCTGACAGCAAGCTGATGGTGGAACGGCGCAAGCGCATGGCGGAGGACAAGATTTCGGCCGCCGAGCGTGAGGCAATCGAACAGGTCAAGGCCGCTGCCGTCACTGCCGCAACCACTGCCGCGCGCAAACTGATTGCCGAAAACCACGGCGCGGATGCAGACAGGAAGTTGGCTGACGAGGTCATCGCTTCGATCTGATCGACCAGCAATTCCACCAGGGACGGGCGGCCAATGGCCGCCTTTTCTTTGCCGGGGCTCCGGAACCCCGCTCAATCGGGAGCCGCCACATAAAGGTCTTGGCGTGGAGGCTTTGAATGCTAATGCGAAGTATTCGCAAATAATATCTGACAGGATTCTCTCTTCGTGAACCGCACCATTCTGACCAAGCTTCATCTTGCTTTCGCTGCATTCATGTTTCCGGCGATGCTGATGTTTCTTACCACCGGCGCGCTTTATACCTGGGGCAATAAGGGCGAGTGGCGTGAGCGCACCGAGCTGACACAATTATCGCAGCCCTATGCCCAGCAGAGCGATGCGGACTTGCGCGATGCAGCCATTGCGGCGCTGGCAGCCAACGGCTTGCCTGAACCGAGCGGTGGGATCAGCTTGAGCGGCGAGGGAGCAGGGCAGACCCTTGCCTGGACCGGTGCGCGCAGCGAAGTGAGCGTAGCGGCCTCCGATGACCCGATGGTTGCCGAAGTTACGGTCAAGGAAGCGACGTTTCACCGCTGGCTGGTGCAGTTGCACAAGGCCAAGGGCAGCACGGTGTTCAAGCTCTACGCGACGCTGCTGGCCGCTACGCTTTTTCTGCTTGTGCTGAGCGGGGTAGTGATGGGGCTTCAGGCGAAACCGCTGCGGAAGCTCACAATTGGCAGCGGCGTGGCAGGTCTGGCGGCATTCGTGGGTTTCGTGCTGCTGGGCTAGGCGCCCGGTTCGAACACCACCTTGCCGATCAGCTCGCGCCCCGCCATCGCCTCGAAGCCGTCGCGCCAGCGTGAAAGTGGCAGTTTGCGGTCAATCGCTGGATTGATGCGTCCTTGAGATGCCAATTCGGCAATGGCTGCGCTGATGGCGGCACCGCGCTCTGGAAAGCGCCGGGCATATTCGCCCGCTCGCAAGCCGATGATCGAGAACCCCTTGATCAGTGGGATGTTGGTGGCAATCTTGGCAATCCGGCCGCTGGTAAAGCCGACCACCACCAGCTTACCGCCGAAGGTGACGCAGCGGGTCGATTCGTCGAACACATCGCCGCCAACGGGGTCGAAAACCACATCGCACAAGTGGCCTGCGGTGATCTCATTCACCTGTTCGCGGAAACGGCCTTCGCTCAGAATGACCGCTTCGGGCGCATAGCGCGCGGCGATTCGCGCGCGCTTGGCTTCAACTCCGGTAGCCGCGATCACTTTTGCACCCAAAGCTTGTGCCAGGTCGACCGCCGCCAGGCCCACCCCGCCGCTGGCGCCCGTTACCAGCACCCATTGCCCGGGCTTGAGCCCGCAAAGCTCGACCAGCCCTGTATAGGCAGTGGAATAGGCCGCGCCCATTGACGCTCCATCTGCAAAGCCGATTCCGGCAGGGAGGGGGTGCAGGCCGCGTTCTGGAATGACGGCAAATTCGGCGAAGGCACCGGTCTTGTTGCCGCCAATGACCCGGTCACCCGGCTTGAACCGGCTATCGGCATCGGCTTCCATCACTTCGCCCGCCAGCTCCATTCCGCTGGTGAAGGGCGCATCGGGTTTGAACTGGTATTTGCCCTGCGTCATCAGCAGGTCCGGGAAGTTGAGTGAGGCCGCGCGCACACGCACCAGTACTTCGCCAGGGCGCCGTTCGGGCTCGGGAATGTCAGCCAGCGTCACGCCGGACAGGTCGTCGGCCAGCTTTTCGACGCGTAGCGCCTGCATGGCGGCTAGAAATTATCTTTCGCACTGCGGAGCGCGGCAAAGGTTTCATGCGGTGCGCTGCCGCCCCATTTCGCCTGCATTTCAGGATCGTCAGCCCGCAGAAACGGATTGGTCGCCAACTCTCGTGCCAGGCCCGTTGGCACGGTCCATTCGCCCTTGGCCCGCTTGGCATCAATCTCTGCACAATAATCCTGCAGGGCGGCATTGCCCGGATCGGCGTGCAGCGCGAAGCGTGCGTTCGCCGCGGTATACTCGTGCGCGCAATAGAGCGTGGTTTCAGGCGGCAGGGCCTTGATCCGCTCAAGACTTGACCAGAATTGCTTCGGTTCGCCTTCGAACATTCGCCCGCAACCCAGCGCGAACACGCTGTCACCCACAAAGGCTACGCCCGCTTGGGGGAGGTGATAGGCAATGTGGCCATTGGTGTGGCCTGACACGTCGATCACGTCGGCAGTAAAATCGCCAAGCGCAACGGTATCGCCGTGCTTCACCACGCGATCAATCGAGCTGATTTTCTCGACTTCGCCCGGGGCCACGATCATGGCGCCGGTGGCATCGACGATGTCCTTGTTTCCCCCGGCGTGATCGGGGTGCCAATGGGTGTTCCAGATCTGCGTGATCTTCCATCCTTTGGCATCGGCCTGGCGCAGATACTCCTTGCCATCGGGCGTGTCGATGGCGGCGGTCTCTCCGCTGGCGGGATCGTGGATGAGGAATCCGTAATTGTCGGACAGGCATGGGAATTGGTGGATTTGTAGCATGTCCTGCAATGTAGGAGCGAATGGCGCGCTAGGGAAGGCCGAACCGGGCGAACTGTTGATGCTATAGCTTGTCGTCAAGCAACAGGTCGACCATGGCATGAAGTCGAGGGGCGCCGGACGTCTCGTCCGCCTGCAGGCTTAGCAGACTGTCGATTGTCAGGCTGACATAGCCATGGACCAGGCACCACAATGCCAGCGAGCGACTGGTGCTGGCGGGGACTTCCATGCGTGTCTCGTCGCCCGTGGTCGCGAGCAAGTTTGCATAGAGGCGCTCCATGGCGTCTTCCAATTGAGGATTTGCAAGGTCAAGCTGGTCAGCGCGCCACAGCAAGCGATAACGGTGGGGATTGTGCAACGCAAATTTCAGCACAGCATCTGCCATGGCGCGCGCACGTGAAGGGGTGGCCGGCGGTAGCCGGAAGGTCGCCGTTTCTACCTGCTCGGCCAGATCGTCAAAGTCCTGAACCGCGAGCGCAGTAAGCAGGGCCCGGCGATCCGCGAAGTGATTGGCAGGCGCAGCATGGGAGACGCCCGCCTGGCGCGCGGTCTCCCGGATGGTGACATGATCGGCGCCTTCGGCGTCCAGCAATTTGCGGGCGGCAACCAGCAGCTTCGCCGCTACGTCACCTTTTCCTTGGCCGCTAGAACCCACTCTCGCCATGATTGCGCCTTTGTCTGGAAGATTGACAGTGTCAATCAAGTTTATATTGACAATGTCAATATCAACGGAGGACGAGATGATTCGAAAATTGCTCTTTACGCTGGCAATCCTGCCATTTGCTGTGGTCACGCCGGTACTGGAAGTCAGTCCCACTCATGTTTTCAACCCTGATTGGCCCGGCCATGCGCGGCTGCACGATGTCTGGCAACTGATCACGCACTCCACCCTTGCGCTCTATATGGCCTGGCTGGTGTGGCTGCGCGGTCGCGAGCGCGAAGGCTGCGTGGTCGGGTTGATCGTCATCGGCAGTTTCCTTGTCGCGCATTTTATGAGCCCGCTCTACGGTGGCTCCATGAGCCATAGTGACGGCATTCCCTTGAGCCCTGCGGCACAGGCAGCGGTAATGGTCATGGCCGCCGCGGCTGGAATCCTGGTCGGCTTGCTGCTGACCGCAGGGAAACGCGGGACTGCACAGCTTCGCTAACAAAAAAGGCCCGCCTGTTCGTGCGAACGGGCGGGCCCTTCCTTATCAATCGACGGGCAGCTTTGCTTAGCTGTCCTTGCCCTTGAGCGCTGCACCCAGGATGTCGCCCAGCGATGCGCCGCTGTCGGACGAACCGAACTGGGCAACCGCTTCCTTCTCGTCGGCGATCTGGCGCGCCTTGACCGAGAAGTTCGGCTTCTTCGAGCGATCGAATCCGATCACCATGGCGTCGAGCTTCTGGCCGACCTGGAAGCGGTCGGGGCGCTGTTCGTCGCGGTCGCGGCCAAGGTCCGAACGCTTGATGAAGCCGGTCGCCCCATCCTCGCCAACCTGCACTTCCAGCCCGCCATCGCGCACTTCGAGTACGGTCACGGTCACGGTCTGGTTCTTGCGCAGTGCACCTGAACCCGAACCCTCTGCCGACGGCGCGCCCTTTTCGAGCTGCTTCATGCCCAGGCTGATGCGTTCCTTTTCGACATCAACGTCAAGCACGATCGCCTTGACCTGCTCACCCTTGCGGTGAAGCGCCAGCGCGTCCTCGCCCGAGATGCCCCATGCGATATCCGACATGTGGACCATGCCATCGACATCGCCATCCAGGCCGATGAACAGGCCGAATTCGGTGGCGTTCTTGACTTCGCCTTCGACTTCGCTGCCCACCGGATGTTTCTCGGCGAATTCTTCCCACGGGTTGCGTTGGGCCTGCTTGAGGCCGAGCGAGATGCGGCGCTTGTCGCTGTCCACTTCCAGCACCATCACTTCGACTTCCTGCGAGGTCGAGACGATCTTGCCCGGGTGCACGTTCTTCTTGGTCCAGCTCATTTCCGAAACGTGGACCAGGCCTTCGATGCCCGCTTCCAGTTCCACAAAGGCGCCGTATTCGGTGATGTTCGTGACAGTACCGGTCAGCTTCATGCCAACTGGATATTTCGCGGCCACACCGTCCCACGGATCGCTTTCGAGCTGCTTCATGCCCAGGCTGATGCGCTGGGTATCTTCGTTGATGCGGATGATCTGCACGGTCACGCTCTGGCCGATTTCGATCACTTCGCTGGGGTGGTTGACGCGCTTGTAGCTCATGTCGGTGACATGCAGCAGGCCGTCGATCCCGCCCAGGTCAACAAAGGCACCGTAATCGGTGATGTTCTTCACTACACCTTCGGTGATCTGGCCCTCGGCCAGCTTGTCGATCAGTTCGCTGCGCTGTTCGGCGCGGGTTTCTTCCAGCACTGCGCGGCGCGAAACCACGATATTGCCGCGGCGGCGATCCATCTTGAGGATCTGGAACGGCTGCGGCACTTCCATCAGCGGGGTGACATCGCGCACCGGGCGGATATCGACCTGCGAACCTGGCAGGAAGGCAACCGCACCGTCAAGATCGACAGTGAAGCCACCCTTGACGCGGCCAAAGATGCGCCCTTCGACGCGCTTGCCTTCGCCAAATTCGCTTTCCAGCTTGTCCCATGCGGCTTCGCGGCGGGCGCGGTCGCGGCTAAGCATCGCTTCGCCGTCGGAATTTTCGACGCGGTCGACAAATACTTCGACTTCGCTGCCGACGGTCAGGCCGTGGTCGTCTTCGCCGCGGGCAAATTCTTTCAATGCGACGCGGCCTTCGCTCTTGAGGCCGACATCGATCATCGCCATGCCGTTTTCGATGGCGGTCACGGTGCCTTTAACGACGCGGCCTTCAAAGCCTTCGTCGCCTGCACCGCCAAGTTGTTCGTTGAGTAGCGCTTCGAAATCGTCGCGCGTTGGATTGGCTGAAGTTGCCATCAATGTGGGTTTCCTGTTCGTTTTGCTACCGGCCGCCGGTTTTTCCGGGGTCTTTCTCCGTCTCCCGCACCATTGCGGGGCAAACGGGGCAAAGGGCCGATTTCCCGCAGGGCCGAATGCCGCCGCAGGAGTTCTTCAATCCGGGGATTGCATGAACGGTCGGGCGCCTAGTGGAAATGACCGCAAAAAGCAAGCGCAAAGCCCCCCTATGGCAAGCGTCAAATCCCGCAGGATGGAACACATGGAACACAGTCCTGAAGATCGAATCCGGCGGGGCCATGGCGGAACGGTGCAACATGCCATGACCATGCCACGGGGCCCCGATGTAGGACATGGATTTGTAAAACTATGAGGCTGGGCCAAGCGCCTCCTGCACTGCCGCTATCGCTGCCTCGATCGCCTGTTCCCGGCCAAGGCTGGTGGTGTCAATCACCAGCGCGTCAGGCGCTGCGCGAAGGGGTGCATCCTTGCGGCTGATGTCGCGCTCGTCGCGCATCACGATGTCGCGTTCGATTTCCACCAGCGGTATCTCGAGTTCGCGATCCTGCATTTCCATCCAGCGCCGCCGCGCGCGTTCATGAACGCTGGCGGTAATGAACAGCTTCACGTCGGCATCAGGCGCGATCACCGTGCCGATATCGCGCCCATCCAGCACCGCGCCGCCTGGCTGCGTGGCAAAGGCGCGCTGGCGTTGGTAGAGCGCCTGGCGCACCGCCGGATGGATCGAGACGCGGCTGGCGAACCCGCCCGTTTCCTCGCTGCGCAAGGCTGGCTCAGCAAGCAGCTCGTCAGCGAATTCGCAACCGGCCAGGGCATCGGCGGGATCGTCAGGATTGCCGCCATCAAGCGCCACCTGCCGCCCGACCGCGCGATAGAGCAGGCCGGTATCGAGATGCGGGAGGGCGAAATGCGCGGCCAGCGCCTTGGCAATGGTGCCCTTGCCTGATGCGGTGGGGCCGTCAACGGCGATGATCATTGGATGGCCTTTTCATGCGTGGTCGGAGCTTGGCATTGGGTGAACAGGCAATTCCAATCTGGTTAGAAATATCGGGTGCCATCAGATGGGATAGGCGTCGAAGCGGACGGCTTGCAATCGACTTTGCTTATCAAAGCCAATCCGGAACCAGCCCGGTTCGATGGCTGCGCTACATTCGTCGGGGCCGACATTATGCGTAACATGGTCTGGATCGCAGTCGAGCACGATGCCTGGAAGAAAGGTGCGGACATTGGACAGCACCTCATCCTTCTGCCTCGCCATCCCGATACCCAGGGCTGCAATCGGACGATCCGTGAAATCGCTGGCGACCACAAGCTTTATGACTAACGGGATTTCGTCATACTCGGCCCAGAAATAGTGCAGCACCCCTTGTCGGTCGCGGAAAAAGCAATCCTGAGTTTCCTCACAATTGTCTTTCTGAATGAATTCCAATTGGCCCGCTACAGTCGGAAATGAAGTGTCAATGGGAATGGGCGAAAAGCTGAGGTCTACCTTGCGATAATTCGGAGAGAATCCGTAAATTTCAGGCGTGATCGAATGGGTAGCTGACGGCGCGGCCGGCATTAAGTCAGGCTGATCTGCCGTCGGTTCCTCCGAAAATTCTGCTTGTGCTAATTCTTGCCGATCGCCGAGCGTAGAGCATGTGGGCAAGGCTGCCATAATGAGAGCAGCGAAAGCGGCCCGCCCTATCATCTTTCCAAACCCTCAAGCAGGCTTATGAAACCCGGAAAGCTTGTGGCGATGGGCGAGGTGTCGTCAACCTCCACTCCTTCACGGCTGGCAAGCCCGGCAATCGCCATGCTCATCGCAATACGGTGGTCGAGATGGGTGGCAATGGCGGCGCCTTTGGGCGTGCCGGGCAGCGGATCGCCGCCGGTACCGTGGATCACCAGTCCATCGTCAGTTTCCTCGACCCGCGCACCTGCCAGCGTCAGCGCGGCTGCCATCGCGGAAAGCCGGTCGCTCTCCTTGACCCGCAATTCATCGAGTCCGCTGGTTCGCGTCGTGCCCTGCGCCAGCGCGGCGGCGACGAACAGCACCGGAAATTCGTCTATCATGCTGGGTGCGACTGCCGGATCGACTTCGATCCCGGTGAGGATGGAATGGCGCACGCGCAAATCCGCCACCGGTTCGCCGCCCACTTCGCGGCGGCTCAGTTCGTCGATACTGCCGCCCATCTGGCGCAGCACTTCGATCAGGCCCGCGCGGGTGGGATTGAGGCCGACATTTTCGATTATCAGGTCGCTTCCCGGCACGATCAGCGCAGCGACGATGAAAAAGGCGGCGGAAGAGGGATCGCCCGGCACTTCCACCCGCTGCGGCTTCAGCTCCGCCTCACCGCGGATGCGGATGATTCGCTCCCCGCCGACTTGCTCTACCTCGAGTTCCGCACCGAAGCCTTTGAGCATGCGCTCCGAATGGTCGCGGGTTGGCACAGGTTCGATTACCGTGGTTATGCCCGGCGTGTTGAGCCCGGCAAGCAGCACAGCGCTTTTCACCTGCGCCGATGCCACAGGCAGGCGATAGCTGATCGGCACCGCTGGCTGCGCGCCGCGTATGGTCAGCGGCAGTGTGCCGCCCTCCGCCGCATCGAAATTCGCGCCCATCCGGCTGAGCGGTTCGATCACGCGGCCCATCGGACGTTTCGAAAGGCTGGCATCGCCGACCAGGCGGGCGCTGATGGCATGGCTTGCGATGAGGCCCATCAGCAGGCGAGTGCTGGTGCCGCTGTTGCCCATATCGAGTGCGCTTTCAGGCTCGAGCAGCCCGCCTACGCCCACGCCGTGGATGCACCATTCGTCGCCCCGTTGCTCAATCGTGGCGCCCATTTTGCGCATTGCCTGGGCAGTGGCCATCACGTCTTCGCCTTCAAGCAGGCCGGTGACGCGCGTTTCCCCCACCGCTAGCGCACCGAACATGATCGAACGGTGGCTGATCGACTTGTCGCCGGGAACGCGCAGGCGGCCATTGAACGGGCCAAGGGGCATGAAGCGGTGAGCAGGCAAGGGAATCTCGGCTGAAAACGGGGTTGCAGTTGCGAGCGCGGCTTTTGACAGCGCCATGCCCCTATGGCAAGGCGCGCCGCGCTCTTGATTCGGCGTGAATCGCTACCCATCAAGAAAGAGAATTTTTTGCGCGGCCCGCCAAGCACGAAACCGGGCCGGACCAAGGGAATACGAAAGATATGGCTAAGCCAGAATGGGGCACCAAGCGTTCCTGCCCCAAATGCGGGGAACGCTTTTACGATCTGGGTAATGACAATCCGGTAACTTGCATTGAATGCGGCGAGGAATGGGATCCAGAACCCGTACTCAAGCCCAAGCAGCCGATCCCGTTCGAAGAGGACGAGAAGAAGAAAAAGGAAGCCGAGGCTGACAGCGATCTTGGCGGCGATGATGATCTGGAAGAATTGGGCGATATCGACGAAGATGACGATTCGCCCGACAATGACGTCGACCTTGGCGGCGATGACGACCTTGGCGTGAGCAAGGGCAAGGGCGACGACGAGGATGATGAAAGCTGATTTAGCTGTTGCAAAGGGGAGGCGCGCTTTATAAAGGGCGCTTCCCGCAGGCCTTAGGGCTTGCATGAATGACTGGCGCGGGGCCTTAGCTCAGCTGGGAGAGCGCTACAATGGCATTGTAGAGGTCAGCGGTTCGATCCCGCTAGGCTCCACCAGTCACAATAAAAGTCGGTTTAACGACCGCACGCTGGCCGACGAGTATTCGTCCGCCGGCGTTTTTCGCGTTTACGGGAGTCCCCCGGAAAAAGTGGCGTTTCACTTTTTCAGTTCGGGAAACGACCGGAAAGGAACACCTGCCATGTCCGGCGGGCGAGGAGAAGAAGTCGATGTTTGACAATCTGTCCGATCGCCTTGGCGGGGTGTTCGACAAGCTCAAGGGCCGCGGCGCGCTGAAAGAGCAGGACGTGCGCGATGCCATGCGCGAAGTCCGCATCGCCCTGCTCGAAGCCGATGTCGCGCTGCCGGTCGCCCGCCGCTTTATCGATGCGGTCACTGAAAAGGCCGTGGGCCAGGATGTGCTTCGCTCGATCACGCCGGGGCAGCAGGTCGTCAAGATCGTCCATGACGAGCTGGTCGAGATGCTGGGCGGGGCGGATACTCCCGGCCTCGATCTCGATGCCAAACCGCCAGTGGTGATCATGATGGTCGGCCTGCAAGGTTCAGGCAAAACCACCACCACCGCCAAGCTGGGCAAGCTGATCCGCGAGAAGCACGGCAAGAAGGCGCTGATGGCCTCGCTCGACGTCAACCGCCCTGCAGCGCAGGAGCAGCTGGCGGTGCTGGGCACGCAGGTCGATGTCGCCACCTTGCCAATCGTGGCGGGCCAGCAGCCGGTCGATATCGCGCGCCGCGCGATGGAGGCTGCGCGGCTGCAGAATGCCGATGTGCTGCTGCTTGACACGGCGGGCCGGCTGCATGTCGATGAAGCGCTGATGGCCGAAATGAAGGCCGTCGCGGGCGTTTCAACCCCGCATGAAGTGCTGCTGGTGGTCGACAGTCTCACCGGGCAGGATGCCGTCAACGTGGCACAGAGCTTCAGCGGCGAAGTGCCGCTGACGGGCGTGATCCTGACCCGGATGGACGGCGATGCGCGCGGCGGTGCGGCGCTTTCAATGCGCCATGTCACCGGCAAGCCGATCAAGTTTGCGGGCACCGGTGAGAAGCTTGACGCGATCGAGGCCTTCCATCCCTCGCGCGTGGCCGACCGGATCCTGGGCATGGGCGATGTCGTCAGCCTGGTCGAAAAGGCAGCGGCGACGATCAAGGAAGCGGACGCCGAAGCGCTGGCCAAGCGCATGGCCAAGGGCCAGTTCGACCTCAACGATCTGCGCATGCAGCTGCAGCAGATGCAGAGCATGGGCGGGCTGGGCATGCTGGCAGGCATGATGCCGGGCATGAAAAAGGCCAAGGCTGCGCTCGCGGCGAGCAATATGGATGACAAGGTGCTGGTTCACATGGATGCGATCATCGGCTCGATGACGGCCAAGGAACGCGCGCGGCCCGAACTGATGAATGCCAAGCGCAAGAAACGCGTGGCGGCGGGTAGCGGCACCGATGTGCAGGCGGTCAACAAGGTGCTGAAGATGCACCAGGAGATGGGCCGCGCGATGAAGCAGATCAAGAAGATGGGCGGGCTCAAGGGGCTCGGCGCACTGTTCGGAAAAGGCGGCCTGGGCGGCGCCATGCCTGGCCTGGGCGGGCCCGGAATGGGTGCCGGAATGGGTGGCAATATGCCCGGACTGGGCGGGCCCAAGGGGCCGTCGGTCGATCCCGACACCCTGCCGCCCGATCTTCGTGATTTATTGAACAAGAAGTAATTTCAAGAATTTAGACTGGAAAGGTAATCTATTATGGCAGTTGCAATCCGTTTGTCGCGCGGTGGCGCGAAGAAGCGTCCTTATTACCGCATCGTGGTGTCAGATTCGCGATCCGCGCGTGATGGCAAGTATCTTGAGCAGATCGGCGTCTACAACCCGATGCTGCCGAAGGATTCGGGTGAGCGCGTGAAGCTCGACGAAGAGCGTGCGCGTCACTGGTTGTCGGTTGGAGCCAAGCCTTCTGACCGCGTGCACCGCTTCCTCGATGCAGCGGGTATCCTTGAGCGTGCTCCAAAGAGCAACCCGAAGAAGGGTGAACCGGGCGAAGCAGCCAGGGAGCGCGCCGAAGAAAAGGCAGCCAAGCTGGCTGAAGCCGAAGAGGCCGCCAAGGAAGCTGCTGCAGCTCCCGCCGAGGAAGAAGTAGTGGCTGAAGAGGCTGCCGCTGAAGAAGCTGCCCCGGCTGAGGAAGCTGTCGCTGAAGAGGCGCCTGCTGAAGAGACACCTGCTGAAGAGGCCCCCGCCGAGGAGGCTACAGCCGAAGAAGCTCCGGCTGAAGAGGCTCCTGCCGAGGAAGCTCCGGCTGAAGAAACCGAAGAAAAGGCTGAAGGCTGATTGCTTTCGCTCCGTTCGTCCTGAGCTTGTCGAAGGACTGCTTTTCTTCTTGCGTGCTCCAACGTTAGAAGGACGGCGCTTCGACAGGCTCAGCGCGAACGGGAATTTTGCCAATGTCAGATAGTCGCATAACCCTTGCCGCCATCACCGGTGCGCATGGCGTGGCGGGCGAAGTTCGCCTGAAGCTTCTGGGCGAAGGCGTCGATGCGCTCAGCGCCCACAAGAGCTTCAACGAGGGCGCGCTGACCCTTGTGAAAATCCGCAGCGACAACAAGGGCGGAGCGATCGCGCGCTTCGCCGAGGTTACAGGCCGCGATGCGGCTGAAAAACTGCGCGGCACGGCGCTCAGCGTATCGCGTGAAAACCTGCCGTCGCTGGAAGAAGGCGAATATTATCACGCCGATCTGATCGGGCTTGCGGTCGTGACAGATAGCGGCGAGGGCATTGGGCGCGTGATCGCGGTCGAGAATTTCGGCGCCACCGATATCATCGAGATCGAGAAAGACCCTGCTCCCGAAAAGGGCCAGAAGACCTTTATGGTGCCGATGACGCCGCAGGCGGTTCCCAGGTGGGATGCCGAGTCGCTGGTAATCTCCGGCGACTTTGTGGATCAGTGAAGTCCGTGGGCAGCGCTTGAGGGGCCGAGGCTGATTTTTCAGGGTAAGGGGGTGCCTGTCAGTCTCGGCCCTTTTGCTTGGGCTCGCATGTGGGGGTCATACGAGCCCGGGGGCAACGGTCACGGCATCGGGCAGGCCGAGCGTTGCCAGCAACCAGGCCACGCTGAAGAGCAGCATGGTCGAGGCAGTTGCGCCAAGTCCGGCGAGGAGCGAAGGCAAATAGCTATGCCTCTGGCCTTCGTCGTTCGCCGGATCGAAGCCGAGCAACTTGACTTCAATGGATGACAGATAGGGCTTGAGCTGTTCGATCAGGCTTTTCTCGTTCTCGATTGGACGACGGGCGAACAGATCGCTGTCCCTCCGGGCAATCTGGGCTTCCAACATTGGTATTCTCCTTGGCTCGTGATGGATGCCAAATGCCTCATTCGTACGCATCGAGCCAACAAAAGCGCTGGCAATAGCTATAAGTTGAATTTATAGGTAGTGGAATGAATCGGCTCCCTCCTCTTACCGCTGTCCGCGCCTTCGAGGCGGCGGGCCGCCACGAGAATTTTTCGCGGGCGGCGGAGGAACTTGGGCTTACACAGGCGGCCATCAGCTATCAAATCCGCCAATTGGAAGACCGGGTCGGCAAGCCACTGTTTGTGCGTGAAAAGGGCCGTGTCAGGCTGTCCGAGGCGGGCCAGCGGTTGCTTCCGGCGGTCAGCGGCGGCTTTGCCGGAATTGCCGATGCTTTTGAAACGCTGCGCGAAGATGACGCGGAAATCCTGTCGGTGAATGCTTCCATGTCGATCGGCGGGGCGTGGCTTTCAGCGCGGATCGGTCGCTTCCAACTGCGCTATCCGGACATTGCCGTGCGGCTTTCGCTGTCGAACGAACTTATCGACTTTGCCGGCAGCAGCGTCGATGTGGCATTGCGGGCCGGTCGCGGACAATGGAGCGGGCTGCGCGCAGATTTCCTGTTTCGACAGCACTTTTCACCGGTCTGCACCGCTGAATTTATCGAGCGCAATGCAATCTCGAAACCGGAAGATATCTTGCGGGTTGAAAGGCTTTCGCCCAACGATTCCGTGTGGAACAACTGGTTTGCCGCTGCTGGGCTGGACACTCCGCCGCCGCCGCGCCCGGGCGTGGTCATGGATAGCCAGATGCAGGAAGCGAGCGCGATTCTTGGAGGTTATGGCATTGCCTTGCTCACGCCGATCTTCTGGCGCGCGGACATCGATTCAGGTCGGCTGGTCCAGCCGTTCGAATCGCTCTACGTGCCGCTCAGTTCGCATTATCTCGTAAATCCGGTGGGCAGGGTCGGTGTGCGTAAGATCGAGCGTTTCCGCGAATGGCTGCACGACGAACTGTTGGAAGAGCGCAAGCATTCGCGCGCAGCAATATGGGAAGTTCCCGAATGACCTTCGCCGCCACCATCCTCACGCTTTACCCAGAGATGTTTCCCGGGCCGCTGGGCGTGTCGCTGGCTGGCAAGGCGCTCGAGCGGGGGGACTGGTCGTGCGAGACCGTGCAGATCCGCGATTTCGCGAGTGACAAGCACCGCACGGTCGATGATACGCCGGCGGGCGGCGGTGCGGGCATGGTGCTGAAAGCAGATGTACTGGCGAGGGCGCTGGATAGTGTGACGCAAGTGCCCTCCCTCCTCCAGGGGGGAGGGTTGGGAGGGGGGGCTCAAAATAAGGTGCAAAACCCCCACCCCCAAACCCCCTCCCCTAAAGTGGATGGGGCTTCAGCACGCCCCATCCTCGCCATGACCCCGCGCGGAAAGCCGATCTCCCAGGCGCGCATCCGCGAAATCGCCGCCGGGCCCGGCGTCACCATCATCTGCGGGCGGTTTGAAGGCTTCGATGAAAGGCTGTTCGAGGCGCGGCCAGAGATCGAGCAGGTCAGCCTTGCCGACATCGTATTGTCGGGCGGGGAGCCCGCCGCGCTCGCCATACTTGACGCTTGCATTCGCCTGCTCCCCGGCGTAATGGGCGCGCCTTCAAGCGGGCACGAGGAATCCTTCGAAGACGGATTGCTCGAATATCCGCAATACACCCGACCTCAAGAGTGGGAAGGGCGCACGATCCCTGAAGTGCTGCGATCGGGGGATCATGCGAAAGTCGCTGCCTGGCGCAAAGCCCAGGCGGAAGAGACAACACGGCTACGCAGGCCGGACTTATGGGAACGCTATAGTGGCGATCCGGTCCGCTCTGCCTCTGGTGCGCAGTCGAAAAAGAAGGAAATGGACCAGTGAATCTGATCCAGCAGATCGAAGCGGAAGAAATTGCCAAAGCTGGCAAGGATATTCCTGAATTTCGCGCCGGCGACACCGTTCGCGTGGGCGTGAAGGTCAAGGAAGGCAACCGCGAACGTATTCAGAATTTCGAAGGTGTGGTGATCGCCCGTTCGAACCGCTCCATCAACAGCAATTTCACCGTGCGCAAGATGAGCTTCGGCGAAGGTGTGGAGCGCGTGTTCCCGCTCTACGCGCCGATCGTCGACAGCATCACCGTGGTTCGCCGCGGCGTGGTGCGCCGGGCCAAGCTTTATTACCTGCGTGGCCGCACCGGCAAGCGTGCGCGCATCGCCGAACGCCGCGATAACGCGCCCAAGGCATAGGCTACGGCGTAAACAACGCGAAGTATTCAAAGGGCGGCCCTGCGGGGTCGCCCTTTTTCGTTTGGGTTTTGCAATCGCTTCCGATTTTCGTCATTGCGAGCAACCGAAAGCTTGCGCGGCAATCCATCGCTCGTCCATGGATTGCTTCGCTCCGCTCGCAATGACGAGGTCTGAATTGGAATGCGCCCATTACTTATTGCTGCCGCTCTGCTTGCCGCCGCTCCTGCCTTTGCGGAGGAGCCAATGACCGCTGAAGCCCCCAGCCTCACTTTCGAGCGCGTCTTCGCATCGCCTTCGCTTGACGGGCCGAGCCCGCGACAGGCCAAGCTTTCGCCCGACGGGCGCTGGCTGACCTTGCTGCGCAACCGCGAAACGGACCGCGAACGCTACGATTTGTGGGGCTATGACCGCGAAAGCGGCGAATGGACCATGCTGGTCGACAGCGAAAAGCTCGGCAGCGGCCGCGAACTTTCCGAAGACGAGAAGATGCAGCGCGAGCGGCTGCGCGTCGGGAATCTCAAGGGCATCATCAGCTATCAATGGGCCAGCGACGGCACATCGGTGCTCGTACCGCTCGATGGCGATCTTTACCTTGCCGGGCTCGATGGCAGCGTGGCGCGCCTGACCGATACCGAGGAGAGCGAACTCAATCCCGCGCTCAGCCCCAAATCGGCGTTTGTCTCTTTCGTGCGCGACCGTCAGCTGTGGGTCGGCAAGGCAGGGGAAGAGGCCAGGCCGGTTACACCCCGCGAGGCGGATACGATCCGCTGGGGCGAGGCGGAATTCGTCGCGCAGGAAGAAATGGACCGACACACCGGCTTTTGGTGGGCACCCGATGAAAGCCGCCTGGTGGTCCAACGCACCGATGAAAGCCCCGTTGGCATTGTGACGCGCGCGGCGATCGGCGCGACCGGGACCAAAGTGTTTGACCAGCGCTATCCCGCTGCGGGCACCGCCAATGCGATCGTCGAACTTTATGTGATGGATCCCGATGGCCAGAACCGGGTCAAGATTGATCTGGGCGAGGAAGCCGACATCTATGTTGCGCGCGTCGACTGGGCACCCGATGGCAGCGCGATCTATGTTCAGCGCCAGAACCGTGAGCAGACCGTGCTCGACATGCTGAAAATTGATCCGGCAACCGGCGCAAGCGAAACCTGGTTCACCGAACATGCCGCGCGCGCGAATTACTGGATCAATCTGGGCAATGACTACCGCTTCCTGGATGACGGGTCGCTGATCTGGTGGAGCGAACGTGACGGTTTCGGGCATCTCTATCATTTCAGGAATGGCCAATGGACGCAGCTGACCAGCGGCGAATGGGTTGTCACCCGGCTTGCAGGCGTCGATCAGAAGCAGGGCCGCCTCTATTTTGAAGGCAATGCCGATGGCGTGCTCGAACGGCATGTCTACGCGCTGGATCTGGACACGCCCGGCAAGTGGGACCGGCTGACCGAGCCGGGCTATGTCCATGCCGCAGTGATGGATGACAAGGCGCAGTCCCTGCTGGTGACGCGCTCATCGCCCACTCAGCCTTCACAGACCTATCTTGCCGATACGGCAGGAAAACGCATCGCCTGGGTCGAAGAGAATGCGCTTGATGCCAGCCATCCCTATGCGCCCTATCTCGCCAGCCATGTCGCGCCCGAATTCGGCACGGTCGCCGCAGATGACGGAACGCCGCTGCACTGGATGATGCTCAAGCCCGATATGGAACCGGGCAAGCAATATCCGGTGCTGTTCTATCATTATGGCGGGCCAGGGCCGCAAATGGTCGATCGCGCCTGGGAAGGCGCGCTGGCACAGGCCGTAGTGGACCGGGGCTATATCTGGTTCGTGCTCGATAATCGGGGAAGTGCGAATCGCGGTGTCGAATTCGAACAACCGCTTTATCGCGCAATGGGCGGGGTCGAAGTCGCCGACCAGAAGGCGGGGGCGGAGTTCCTCAAGACGCTCGATTTCGTCGATCCTGCCAAGATCGCGCTCTATGGCTGGTCCTATGGCGGTTACATGACGCTCAAGCAGTTACAGGCCGATCCTGGCCTCTATGCCGCCGGGATAGCCGGGGCGCCGGTGACCAGGTGGGAGCTTTATGACACTCATTATACCGAGCGCTATATGGGTGATCCGAACAAGGTGCCCGAGGCCTATCGCGCGGCCAATGCAACGGAGAATGCCGCGATGATTACCGATCCGCTGCTGCTGATTCACGGCATGGCGGATGACAATGTGGTGTTCGAGAATACCTCTGAACTGATCGCCAAGCTGCAAGGCAGCAATACGCAGTTCGAGATGATGCTCTATCCCGGCCAGACGCACCGCGTGGCTGGCGAGCAGATATCGCCGCATCTGTGGAACACCATCTTCAATTTCCTTGAGCGGCACGGGGTTACTCCGCCGGAGTGAAGGTTTAGCCGCCCCAAGCCGAATTATTTTGCAGTGCAGCGCACAGACGCTATGGCCTCGCGTCTTGCCTTCAATGGAGTGAGTGCGAATGGGCTATCGAGTGGCGGTTGTCGGGGCGACGGGGAATGTCGGGCGCGAGATGATGCAGATTCTCGCCGAACGTGAGTTCCCGTGCGACGAGGTTGCGGCGGTTGCATCGAGCCGTTCGATCGGCACCGAAGTGGAATTCGGCGACACCGGCAAGATGCTCAAATGCAAGAATATCGAGCATTTCGACTTCACCGGCTGGGATATCGCCCTGTTCGCGGCGGGCAGCGGCCCGGCCAAGGAATATGCGCCCAAGGCGGCGGCAGCCGGATGCGTAGTGATCGATAACAGCTCGCTTTTCCGGATGGATCCGGACATTCCGCTGGTGGTGCCTGAAGTGAACCCGGACGCGATCGACGGATATTCCAAGCGCAACATCATCGCCAATCCCAACTGCTCGACCGCGCAGCTGGTGGTGGCGCTCAAGCCCTTGCACGATGCCGCCACAATCAAGCGGGTTGTGGTATCGACCTATCAATCGGTTTCGGGCGCGGGCAAGGCGGGGATGGACGAACTGTTCAACCAGAGCCGCGCAATCTTTGTCGGCGATCCGGTTATGGTGGAAAAATTCACCAAGCAGATCGCTTTCAACGTGATCCCGCATATCGACGTGTTCCTGGATGATGGCTCGACCAAGGAAGAATGGAAGATGGTGGTCGAAACCAAGAAAATCCTCGACCCCCGGATCAAGCTCAACGCCACTTGTGTGCGCGTGCCGGTGTTCGTCGGCCATTCCGAGGCGGTCAATATCGAGTTCGAAAACGAGCTTTCCGCCGAACAGGCGATGGATATCCTGCGCGAGGCGCCTGGCGTGATGCTGGTCGACAAGCGTGAAGACGGCGGATACGTCACCCCGGTCGAATGTGCGGGCGACGGCGCAACCTATGTCAGCCGCGTGCGCGAAGACCCGACGGTGGAGAACGGCATTACCCTGTGGTGCGTCTCTGACAATCTGCGCAAGGGCGCTGCGCTCAACGCGGTGCAGATTGCCGAGCTGCTGGGGCGCCGCCACCTCAAGAAGGGCTGACGCGCAGGCCTTAGTGCGGGGCTGCCTCGGCCACAGGGGCGGCTCTCGCTCGCCGGTTGATCCGCAGCAGGAAGGCGAGCGGGGCGGCGGCAAGCGTAACCCACATCATCAGCCAGAAATCATCGATATAGGCGATCATTGCTGCTTGCCGGTTCACCTCGGCATCGGCAATCCGCAGCACCACGTCCCCCATGGCCTGAAAACGGTCAATCGTCGAAACGTCGACAATATTGCCGGTCAGGGCAGTAACATGGCCGGCAAGGTCGCTGTGGCTGACCTGGATATTGCGGCCCAGCAACACCATCATCAAGGCGATTCCCGCTGAAGCGCCTAGCGAACGGCTCAGGTTGAGCAGACTTGATCCTTCGGTCCGCAGGTGCGGGGGCAGCGTGGCGAAGGCCACCACCTGCAGGGGAATGAATACCAACCCCATGCCCAGGCCCTGGATCAGGCCCGAACCGATGATATGCACATTGTCCACCGCCAGCGACCAATGCGCCATCTGCCACAATGAAAAAGCGGTCATTAAAAGCCCGGTGGCCACGATCGCGCGCGCATCGAACCCCCAACGCATCATCAGCCCGGATAACTGCATGCTGATCAGAATGCCCACTCCGCGCGGCATCAGCACTATACCGGTGTCGATCACGCCATAGCCGAACAGGTTTTGCAGCATTGGCGGCAACAGCGCCATCACCGCGAACATGACCACCCCGATAAGCAGCATGAACAACAGCGAAATCACGAAATTCCGATCGGTAAACAGCCGGACGTGGAACAAGGGATTATCCGCCGTCGCCAGGTGCACCACCACCATCCAGGCCGCCGCCGCCGCCACGATTGTGTAAATCCAGATTTCGGTAGCATCGAACCAGTCAACGTGGCCGCCGCGGTCGAGCAGCAGCTGGAGCCCCGAAAGCGCCAGGGCGAGAAGGATAAACCCGGTCAGGTCGAACCGCCGTTTGCGCTTTTCGCGATGCGGCAGGAAAGCGATCAGCGTGGTCAGTGAAAGGATTCCGATTGGCAGGTTGACGTAAAACACCCAGCGCCAGTTGGCCGATTCGGTCAGCCAACCACCCAGAATTGGCCCCAGGATCGGGCCGATCATGATTCCCATCCCCCAGATCGCCATCACCTGCGGATGTTTGCTGGGTTTGGTGACATCAAGCATGAATGCCTGGCTGAGCGGTGCGATAAAGGCCCCGGCGACGCCCTGAAGCGCGCGAAAGGCGATCATCTCTTCAAGGTTCTGGGCCATGCCGCACAACATCGAGGCGATGATGAACCCCGCCACCGATCCGATGAACAGTCGCCGCGCACCGATCTGGTCCGCCAGCCAGCCGGTGATCGGCAAGGCAATGGCTGAGGCGATGATATAGCTGGTCAGTACCCAGGTGACGCTGTCGATGGTCGCGCCCAGCGAAGCCTGCATATGCGGAATCGCGACATTGGCGATGGTGGTATCGAGGATCTGCAGCAGCGATGCAGACATGATCCCGATTATCAGCAGCCAGTAATTGCCGGTCTGAAGATATGCCTCATCCCCGGTAACAGTGCCGGGCAGAGCTTCGGATGCGGGGGAAGGGGCAGCAGCGCTGGCCACGGATTACTTGCCGCGCGGGTCGGTATAGACCGTTACATCGCTCGAAAGGCCGGCGATCAGGCGCTTTTCGCTCTGCTGGTCGATCGCAATGCGCACGGGCACGCGCTGCGTTACCTTGACCCAGTTGCCGGTGGCGTTCTGGGCAGGCAGCACCGAAAATTCTGAACCTGTGCCGGCACCGATGGTTTCGACATGGCCGGTCAGCTCAAGGCCGGGATAGGCATCGAATTCGACCTTGGCGCGCTGGCCGGGGGCCATGTCGGTAAGGTCGGTTTCCTTGAAATTGGCTTCGATATAGGTCGATTGCTCGGCCACCAGCGTCAGTACCGGCAGGCCGGAGACGAGCTGTTGCCCGGGTTGCAACCGATCAGCCTGTGCCACGCGCCCGGCGATCGGTGCGCGCACTTCGGTGCGGGCAAGCGCGAGCTGGGCATTGGCCTTGCTCGCCAGTGCCGCGGCAACCTGCGGATTCACGCCGGGCACGGCCGCGCCGGTTGCAAGCCTGGCGCGCGCCTCGCGTTGGCGCGCCTGCGCCTGGCGCAGTTGTTCGCGTGCCTTGGCCAGTTCGTGCGAGGCGGCGTCAAAATCGGCCTTGGTGCTGAAGCCGCGCTTGTGCAGCGCATCAACCCGGTCAAATTTGGCCTGGGCAAAGGCGATGTCTTCGCGCGCGGCGGAGATATCGACCCCGGTCAGATCGGTCGAATTGCTCAGCGCGATAACATTGGCCTGCGCCGCGGCGATCGCGGCATCAGCCTCTGCCAGTTGCAACAGGTAAGGTTCGGGATCGATCCGGAACAGCAATTGGCCGGCTTCGACCATGTCGCCGTCTTCGACCATGATTTCGATAATCTTGCCGCTCACCTCGGCGCTGATCGAAACCTTGTCCTGTTTGACATAGGCATTGTCGGTCGAGACCTTGCCTTGCAGGCCAAGCCAATAAATCCCCGCTCCGGCCAGCAGCAGCAACGGAACCGATAGCATGGTTATCAGCCGCAGCCAGCGATTGCGCGGGCGGGCCTTGGGCCCCGCATTTGCTTCACCGGGTATCGCCTGGGGCTCCAGATCGGAGAAAGCTGGATCTGCTTCAGCCATTGACCACCGCCCCCTGGCGCGCGAGCGCAAGGTTGGTGCCCATACGCTCCAGAAGTTGCGACAGTGCTTGCCTGTCAGCGTCACAAAACCCGCGCAGCACTTCGCCGAACATATCTTCGACGATTGCCTCAAGCCGGGTTACGATGCCCTTGCTCTTGGCGGTAAGATGGAGGATGCGCGCGCGCCGGTCGCTCGGGTCCGGGCGCCGCTCGATCCACCCTGCATCCTCCATCCGGTCGATGATCCGGGTCAAGGTGATTGGCTCGACTTCAAGCAATTCTGCATAATGGGCCTGATTTTGCCCGCCCTGTCGTTCGAGCGACAAAAGCAGCCTAGCCTGCACGGCGGTAAGCCCCAGGCTGCGCACACGGTCGTCAAACAGGCGGCGCAACATGCGCGAATTATCTGCCATCCGGTAGCCAAGTTCGGAAACCATGCGTGCACATATAATAAGCTGGCTTAGTAAGTGCAAGCGAAGGCTGGCAAGGCGCAGAAAACGCGGCTAGCGTGCCGCCATGACACTCAAGGCAGATCTCTTTTTCAGCTTTCGTTCGCCCTACAGCTATCTCGCCGTAGGGCGTTATCGCGCGATGACCGAGGAATTTGACCTCGATATTGCGCTGCGTCCGGTTTGGCCGCTGGCGCTGCGCCAATCCGATTTCTTCGAACGCAACCACCCCAACTGGCTGGGCTATACCATGCGCGACATGATCCGCGTGGCGCAGTTCCACGGCATTCCTTTTGGTGCGCCGCGTCCCGATCCGATCATCCAGAACATGATGACGCGCGAGATTGCGCCCGAGCAGCCTCATATCCGCCGGATCACCCGGCTGGGGCAGGCGGCGGCACGGCGCGGCAAGGGGCTGGGCTTTGCGGCAGAGGCGGCGGCGCTGATCTGGGGCGGGGCCGAGGGCTGGAACGAGGGCGATCACCTGGCTGGCGCCGCTGCGCGTGCCGGGCTGGATCTGGCCGAACTCGATGCCGAAGTCGCAGCACAGGCCGATTCGCTTGATGCCGAGATCGCCGCCAATCAGCAGGCGCTGGAGGATGCGGGGCATTGGGGCGTGCCGACTTTGGTGTTCGCTGGTGAGCCCTTCTTCGGCCAGGACCGGATCGACATGGTCAAGTGGAGGATGGAGCAGAAGGGGCTGGCTCCAAGACAGGAGGCGCGATGAAGGGTGAACTCAGTGGAGGGTGCCTGTGCGGTGCGGTCCGTTACCGTTTGCGCGAAGGGTTCCGGATGAACCCCTATGCCTGTCACTGCACCGATTGCCAGTCGCGCACTGGTTCGGCCTTTTCCGAACATATGTTGTTTCTCCAATCAGACATGGAGATCACGGGGGAATTGGACGCCGGCGAATACGATCAGCCAAGCGGCGCGCATTCGCGCATTTATGGCTGCGCCCAATGCAAGGCGCGCATCTATGCCGTGAACGATGCCCGCGAAGGCATGGCTTCATTGCGTTGTGGTACGCTCGACAACGGCGCCGAGCTGGCTCCTGCTGCACATGTCTGGGTGAAGAGCAAGCAGCCATGGATCGGGCTTCCCGCAGATGCGGTTACGATGGACGAGCAACCTCGGACGAACAAGGATTGGATGAAGCTGGAAGGAATCGTATGAGCGAGAAGCTCGAAAAGACCGGCGGCTGCCAATGCGGGCAGGTACGCTATCGCGCCAGGCTCGATCCCGATCAGGCCTATCTGTGCCATTGCCGCATGTGCCAGCGCGCGACGGGCGGCGTGGCGGCAGCCTTCATCAATCTCGAGATTGCTGACCTCGAATGGGAGAGCGGCCCCGATTGGTATGCGAGTTCTCCAATCGCAAAGCGCCCGTTCTGCTCCAACTGTGGCACGCCGCTCGGCTTCTGTTTCAATGAAGGCGAGAATATCGACATCACCGTGGGGAGCCTCGACGATCCTTACGGCATCGAACCGCATTGGCATTTCGCCTCGGAGACCATCCATGAAGCGTGGATCGACATGTCGAAGCTGCCGCGCAAACCGATCAAGGAATACGAAGCGCTCAACCAGAAATGGATCGACGCCACCGGGAGCGTACCCGAGTGAGTGAGCTCAGGACTGAGTTTTTCGAAAGCTTCGATAATACCCGCCTGGCGATCCACCGCCGGGGGGAGGGCAGGCCGGTAGTGCTGCTGCACGGGCTATTTTCCAGTTCCGAAATGAACTGGATCAAGTGGGGCCATGACCAGCGGATTGCGCGCGAAGGCTTCGAAGTCATCATGCTTGATTTCCGCGTGCACGGGCAAAGCGAAAACCCGTCCGATCCCGCCGCCTATCCCGAAAATGTGCTGGTGCGCGATGTCGCTGCATTGATCGAATATCTCGGATTTGAGGATTATGATCTCGGCGGTTTCTCGCTCGGCGCGCGCACCGCGCTGCATGCGGTGGCGAGAGGCGTGTTACACCCGCAAAGGCTGATCGTGGGCGGGATGGGCACCGCCGGGCTGGGCGAATGGCAGAAGCGTTCGGCGCATTTCAAGCGCGTGATCGACGAATTCGACACGATGAAACCCGATGATCCGGCGTGGTACTCGCGCCAGTTCCTCAAATCGCAAGGCGTTGACCGGGCCGCAGCACGCATGTTGCTGGACACCATGCCGGACATGGCGCTGGACAAGCTGGCCAATGTCACCATGCCTGCATTGGTGGTGTGCGGCGATGAGGATCGTGACAATGGATCGGCGGAGGAGCTGGCGGCAATGCTGCCCAATGCCACTTTCGTCGAAACGCCCGGCAATCACCTGATCAGCGCGACAAAGCCGGAGATGGGTGAGGCAATTGCCCGTTTTCTTGCCGGTTGATCCACGCTGGATCGCCATTCATCGATTTTTCAGGGCAGACGCTTGATTCAGCGGCTTTGCGCAGCCAGATTGGTTTAACATGAAACCTGTTTCGTGAAAAAGGGACCGCTCCAATGAGATTTACGAATGTCGCGCTGTCTGCGCTGGCAATATCGCTTGCCGCCTGCACCAGTGTCCAAGCTGAGGAAGTTGCAAGCACAACTGCCGCGCCTGCCACTGCTGAAACCTATCCCATGACGCCAGAAGGCGCAGCCGCCTGGATCGACATGGTCGAGAAGGACTTGTTCGGTTTCGGCATCGACAATGCGCAAGTCTCATGGATAAACGCGACCTACATCACGCACGATTCCGATGCACTCGCCGCCAAGTATGGTGCAATCGCGACCGAGAAGAGCGTTGCCTATGCCAATGAGGCGGCGAAATACGCGACTGTGGCCGGGCTCGACCCGGTGGTTGCACGCAAACTCGATATCCTGCGCAACGGCATCGTCATGCCTGCACCAGTGCGCGATGGGGCGGCGACCGAGCTGAACGAAATCGCGACCGCACTGGGTTCGGCTTACGGCAAGGGCAAGGGCACGCTGAACGGCAAGGAAATCAGCGGTTCCGACATCGAGGCCGAAATGGGCAGCCTTGATCATACGCCCGCCGAATATGCCGAGATGTGGGCCAGTTGGCACGATAATGTCGGCGCACCGATGAAGGACGATTATGCCCGCATGATCGCGATCGCGAACGAAGGAGCAAAGGATCTGGGCTTTGCCGATCTGGGCGCGATGTGGCGCTCCAACTATGATATGGATCCTGACCAGTTTGCCGCCGAAACCGAACGCATCTGGCAGGAGGTCAAGCCGCTCTATGTGGCACTGCACACCTATGTCCGCAGCAAGCTCAACGATAAATATGGCGATGATGTGCAGCCCGCCACCGGCCCGATCCGCGCCGATTTGCTGGGCAATATGTGGGCCCAGGAGTGGGGCAATATCTATCCGCTGGTCGCGCCCGAAGGTGCCGGCGACATCGGCTATGACCTGACTGATCTGATTGCGCAGAAGGGCCTGTCGGAGACTGACATGGTCAAGGTGGGCGAGCAGTTCTTCTCCTCGCTCGGGTTTGAGCAGCTGCCCGAAACGTTCTGGGAACGCAGCCAGTTCACAAAACCGCGCGACCGCGAAGTTATCTGCCATGCTTCCGCATGGAATCTCGACAATGTCGACGATCTGCGCATCAAGATGTGCATCAAGCCCAATGCGGATGATTTCATCACCATTCACCACGAGCTTGGCCACAACTATTACCAGCGCGCCTATAATCAGCAGGATTATCTGCACCTGAGCGGCGCGAATGACGGCTTCCACGAAGCGATTGGCGATATGGTTGCGCTGTCGATCACGCCCGAATACCTCGTCCAGATCGACATGCTCGATCCCAAGGATGTGCCCAGCGCGGACAAGGACATTGGCCTTTTGCTGCGCCAGGCAATGGACAAGGTGGCCTTTCTGCCCTTCGGCCTGCTGGTTGACCGCTATCGCTGGAGCCTGTTCGATGGATCGGTTGCGCCCCAGGATTACAACGAGGCATGGACCCGCCTTCGCTACCAATATCAGGGCATCGTGCCGCCGGTGCCGCGCGGCCCAGATGCGTTTGATCCGGGCGCGAAATACCACGTGCCGGGCAACGTTCCCTATACGCGTTATTTCCTTGCGCGGGTGCTGCAGTTCCAGTTCTACAAGGCGGCTTGCGAACAGGCGGGCTGGAAGGGCCCGCTCCATCGCTGCAGCTTCTACGGCAATGAAGAAGTGGGCAAGAACCTGAACGCCATGCTGGAAATCGGTGCCTCCAAGCCATGGCCCGATGCGCTCGAAGCATTCACCGGCGAGCGCCAGATGAGCGGCAAGGCGATGGTCGAATATTTCGCCCCGCTGATGGCGTGGCTGGAAGAGCAGAACCAGGGCAAGCCACAGGGCTGGTAAATCGTTTACCAGGCTGACACCTGTTCCGCAGCCATGCGCCGCGTGCGATGCGAAAGCATTTGGGCGGGGCGGCATGGCTGCGGTAAGGTGCGCTTCATCAGCAGCGAACCAGCCAGGAGACGACCGATGAAACACCTGTTTGCACCTGTCAGCCTTGCGCTGGGAATTTGCGCCTGCACTGCAAGCGCTGGTAACGTGAGCGAGGAGACACAAGCCGTCGCCAGTTCTCTCAAGGGCTCGGTTTTCGTCGCCAACAAGCGCGGCAACACTCTGTCATTGATCGACCTTGCCAGCGGGGCAGAGGTCCAACGGGTGGACAGCTGCACCAACCCGCACGAACTGGCCGTGTCTCCTGACCGTCAGCATGTCGCGCTGGCATGTTATGGCGGGACTAGCGTCGATCTGTTCCGCACCGCGGATCTGGCCAAGGTCAAGAGCATCGATCTGGGCGAAAATGCCCGGCCGCATGGCATCGTCTGGCACCCCAATGGCGATCTGTATGTCACCGCCGAAGGGCGCCAGTCGATCTTCCGAGTTGCGAATCCGACCAGTGCCGCCGACACCAGCGAGTTCGCAACCAACCAGCGCGGCAGCCATATGCTCGCTGTCGCCCCTGACGCGCATACCGCGTGGACCACCGATCTTGGGTCGAAGACCGTTACGCGCATTGATCTTGTGGGGAATGACCCCCTCATTTCACGTGAGGTGGGTATAGAGCCTGAAGGCATTTCACTTGCGCCGGACGGCGGGACGTTATGGGTTTCCACGCGCGGCTCGAACAAGGCATTCGCGCTCGATCCGCACACACTCGAACTGCGCCACGAGATCGACACTGGCCGCTTTCCACTGCGCATCGCCGTGCGCCCACAGGGCGACGTGGCAGTGACTTCCGACCTTGCCGATGGTGGCTTGTCTGTGATCGACACCGCCAGTGCCGAAGTCATCCGCACCATCGCTGTATCCAGCCCGGAAGAGGCTGAGCGTCGTTTCCAGGTAACCATCGCGTGGTCAGGCGATGGCGAACGGATCTATGTCGCCGAAACCGGCACCAATACGGTGGCCGAGGTCGATTTCGGGAGTGGCCAGGTGCTGCGCCGCCTGACCACGGGCGAGGGCGGCGATGGCCTGGCGGTTCTGGACGCGAGCTGAGTGGCAGGCGAGAAAAAACCCCAGTCACTTGTCGGTTGGCGCGAGCTGGTTGGATTACCTGACTTCGTTTCCGCGCGAATCCCGGCGAAGATTGATACGGGCGCGCGCACTTCGTCGCTTCACGCGACCCGGATCGAACGCTTTGACCGCGATGGCCAGCGCTGGGTGCGCTTTCTGCTGGACCTGGGCGACGGGCGAAGCGAGCCGGTCACTTGCGAAGTTCCGCGTGCTGACCGGCGCATCATCACCAGCTCGAACGGGGAAGGGCAGGACCGCTTTGTCATCAAGACCCGGCTCAGGCTGGGTGAACATGTATATCGTGCCGAGTTCAGCCTGGCAGACCGGTCGGACATGAAATTTCCCATACTGATCGGACGAACCGCGCTCAAGAACCGCTTCCTGGTCGATCCGGGGAGATCATGGCTCCAATCATCCCGGAAAGAGCGCAAACTTCTCAAATCTCAAGGATAAACCCATGAAAATTGCCATGCTGGCGCGCAATGCCAACCTCTATTCGCACAAGCGGCTGGTCGAGGCTGCCGTGGCGCGCGGCCATACGCTGGACGTGCTCAACACGCTGCGCTGCACGGTTAATATCGCCAGTCACCGGCCTACCCTGACCTATGATGGGCAGACGCTGAAGGGCTATGATGTGGTGATCCCGCGTATCGGCGCCTCGATCACCAATTATGGCCTGGCCGTGCTGCGCCAGTTCGAGATGGCCGGGGTGTGGCCGCTCAACGAAAGCGTGGCGATCGGGCGCAGCCGTGACAAGCTGCGCAGCATGCAGATCCTCGCCAAGCACGGGATCGGGTTGCCGCTGACGGCCTATGCCAATGATCCCAAGCAGGCAGAAGAGATCATCAAGGCGGTGAACGGCCCGCCAGTGGTGATCAAGCTGCTGGAAGGCACGCAGGGCATCGGCGTGGTGCTGGCGGAAACCATGTCATCCGCCAAATCGGTGATCGAGGCCTTCCGCGGCGCCAATGTGAACATTCTGGTGCAGGAATTCATCAAGGAAGCGGGCGGGACCGATATCCGCGCGCTGGTGGTGGGCGGCAAGGTGGTGGCGGCGATGAAGCGCACCGGAGCGGCGGATGATTTCCGTTCCAACCTGCACCGCGGCGGCAGCGCCGAAGTGATCAAGATCACGCCGGAAGAACGCGCGACTGCGGTGCGTGCGGCACGCTGGATGGGCCTGAATGTCTGCGGGGTCGATATGCTGCGCAGCAATCACGGGCCGGTGATCATGGAAGTGAACAGCTCGCCCGGCCTCGAAGGGATCGAGAAGGCGACCGGCAAGGATGTGGCCGGGCTGATCATCAAGTTCATCGAGGAAAACGCCAAGGCCGGCAAGACCAAGACCAAGGGCAAGGGTTGATGGAGACCAGACAGGAAAAGGGGCGCTACGGATTTGCCCGCAGCGCCCCTTCAAGCCCGTTTGAATGCGGCAATTTAGCCCAGGTTTGCGCTCACCATCGCCCACATCATGGGGATCGATAGCAACACGTTGGTGCGGCTGGCGATCAGTGCGCGGGGTGCCGCTGCGGCCTTCTCCTCTGCACTCGCTTCCACGATGCCCAGCACCTTTTTCTGCGCCGGCCAGATGATGAACCACACGTTGAAGGCCATCACCAGCGCCATCCACATGCCCGCACCGATCAGGTCGACAGCGCCTTCGCCAGAGAAGGTGAGAGCTTCGATCATGTAGCCGTTGACCATGGCTATCCACAGGCCGGTCACCACCGTGAGCAAAGCAGCCCAGCGGAAGAAGAACAGCACCTTGGGCGCGATGTGCTTAGAAATGGCGCCTTTTTGTTCGTCAGGAATTGACGGCATGGTCGGCACCTGCACGAAATTGAGGTAATAGAGCAGGCCGATCCACAGCACGCCGAAGAACAGGTGTAGCCAGCGAGCGACCGAGTTGGAGTCAACCGGCGTATAGGCGCCAAAGCCGAGCATCAGCGCGAGTGCGGCAACCAGACCGATTGCCATGACGAGATGAAGATTTCCGAAGAGTTTTGCCATTGTTCTCCCCCTAAAGAGTCCGTTGCAGAACGCGCAGCCTTGTGGCGCCGCGCAGCGAGCGGACACTGGTCACAATTGCCGGGCTTGGCAAGTCCCGGTGTTATCCCGCCGGTGGAGGGTTGCGGGTTTCCTCGTCCACGCCTTCAAGGCTGAGGCCATGCTTCAGCAGCATGGGGATCTGGCTGAAAGTGAACAGGAAAGTCAGCGGCAGGAACACCCACAGCTTGGCCCAGAGCCAACCCTCGAAGCTCATCTGTGCGCGCAGAGTTTCGTTCAGGATCGCCAGCAGCAGGAAGAAGATGCCCCAATTTCGTGACAGCTTAAGCCATCCCTGCTGGCTTAGCCCTTCGAATGCCGCTTCGAGCAATATTTGCAGTAGTGCCCGCCCGCGCCATACGCCAATCAGCAAAGCGACGCCGAAAATGGTATAAATGATTGTTGGCTTGAGCTGGACGAAGGTGGGATCGCCAAAGAACACGGTCAGCGCGCCGAACCCCACGATCAGCGCGGTTGAAAACCACAACATGGGCGAAACCTTGCCCAACCGCCATTTGGATACAGCCAGCGCGATCACCGCTGCGACCATGAATGCTATGGTGCCTTTGATGACAGCGGCCAGTTCCGCAATCGGCGCGGCTTCCTCTGGTGCGGACCAGCGATAGACACCAAGGAACACCAGCAGCGGGCCGTAATCGACCGCGACATTTAGCCACCCGGTGCCTTTGGTCTTTTTCCCATTGTCGGTCATCAGGCTACTCCAGCAATCACACGTGCCACAAGGTCAGGATCGAACGGCCGCAGATCGTCAATCTTCTCGCCCACGCCGATGGCATGGATCGGCAGGCCGTATTGCTCGGCCGCAGCGACCAGCACGCCGCCGCGTGCGGTGCCATCCAGCTTGGTCATGATCAATCCGGTCACGCCCGCCACTTCCTTGAACACGTCAATCTGCGCCAGCGCATTCTGGCCGTTGGTGGCATCGAGCACCAGCACCACGTCATGCGGTGCCTCGGGGTTGAGACGGCCCAGCACGCGGCGGATCTTGGCCAGCTCGTCCATCAGCTCGCGCTTGTTCTGCAGCCGGCCCGCGGTATCGACGATCAGCGCATCGATTCCCTTGTCGGTCGCCGCCTTGACCGCGTCAAATACCACACTGGCCGGGTCGCCGCCTTCGGGGCCGCGAATGATCGGAACATTGATCCGTTCGGCCCAGGTGGCGAGCTGGCCGATCGCCGCTGCGCGGAACGTGTCGCCCGCCGCCAGCATCACGCCATAGTCGTCTTCCTGGAGCAGATGCGCCAGCTTGGCGATGGTGGTAGTCTTGCCGCTGCCATTGACGCCGATTACCAGGATCACTTGCGGGCGCGGGAAGGCAGTGATTTCCAGCGGCTTGGCAACCGGTCGCAGGATTTCGGCGATTTCTTCTGCGACAGCTTCTTTCAGCTCGCGCTGGCTGATTTCGAGGCCAAAGCGTTTTTCCGCCAGCCTGCTGCGGATGCGCGCTGCGGCTGATGGACCAAGGTCCGACATGATCAGCGCATCCTCGACATCGTCGAGCGTGGCGTCATCAAGCTTGGCGGTTCCGACCACGCTGGTCAGGTTTTCGCTGAGCCGTTCGGAGGTCTTGCGGAAGCCGCCAAATAGCCGATCGGTCCAGGATTTACCGGGATTATCCGCCTCGCTCATGCGAGCAGTCCTTCCTTGATCTGTGTCGGGCACAGTTTGACGATGCAGCCGGCTTCAATGCCGGCGGGAACCGCGACCCGTGCGAAGTCAGGCGCATAGCCTGTGCCGTCCCGTTCGGCGAGTACCGACATTTCCCTGCCAACCAGCGTCTGGAGCCAGCCGCTATGAACTTCTGCCGCCATACCGCGCAGCTCGCTGGCCCGGCGCTTGATCAGCGCCTTGTCATGCTGCGGCATTCGGGCGGCGGGCGTGCCGGGGCGGGGCGAATAGGGAAAGATGTGGCCGTGCACGATTTCCAGTTCGCCAATGATCGAGAGATTGGCCCGATGATGCTCTTCGGTTTCGGTCGGGAAGCCCGCGATCAGATCGGCACCGATTGCCATCTCAGGGCGGAGCTGCTTGAGCCGCGCGACAAGCTCCGCCGCATGGCGGCGCAAGTGCCGACGCTTCATCCGCTTGAGGATCAGATCATGACCGTGCTGGAGCGAGAGATGGAGATGCGGCATCAGTCGCTGTTCACAGGCAAATAAATCGAAAAGTTCTTCATCGATTTCAATACCATCAAGCGAAGACATGCGAAGCCGCATCAGTTCCGGGAAAGTGCGCAAAATCGCGCTCACAAGGCTGCCGAGCGGCGGCTTGCCGGGCAGATCGTACCCCCAGCTCGTAACATCGACACCGGTCAGGACGACTTCGGCCGCCCCTTGCGCCAGATGCTGTTCCACTTCGCGCAAGACCTGCGCCACCGTGAGTGACCGGCTGCGGCCGCGGCCCTGCGGGATCACGCAGAAGGTGCAGGCGTGATCGCACCCGTTCTGCACTGCGATGAAGGCGCGGGTACGATTTGGCGAGACGGGTACAGCAGCAGCAGGCACATTCCACACGCGCGGATCAAGCTTGGCCTGGTTGGCGATCAACCCGTCAACCTCGGGCATTGCGGAAATTTGCTCGCGTTCGATGTCGGCAGCACATCCCGTCACCAACAATCGGGCATCGGGGTTCGCACGGCGCGCGCGGCGGATTGCCTGGCGGGTCTGGCGCACGGCTTCGGCGGTAACAGCGCAGCTGTTTATCACAACCAGATTGTCCTCATCGCTGAGCATGCCGCGCATTCGCTCGCTCTCGGCGATATTGAGCCGGCAGCCAAGCGAGATAATATCCGGGCCTTTCATCGCGGGGCGACTTTCGCGTAGTCCTCCCACGCGAAGCTGCCGCGAAAGCTTTCCGTCGCCGGGCCGGTCATCAGGATGCTGCCATCCTCTCGCCATGCGATGTCAAGCGCGCCGCCGGGAAGCTCTACCGTCACTTCGCGCCCGCTCAGGCCGCGCCGCGCGGCTGCGACCGCGGTGGCGCAAGCCCCCGTTCCGCAGGCCCGGGTGAGCCCGGCGCCGCGCTCCCACACCCGCAGCCGGATGCGGTCAGCTGCCTCGATGGTTGCCACGTTCACGTTAACGCGCTCGGGGAACAGCGGATCATGCTCGATCTCGGGGCCAAGCCGCTCAAGCTCCACTGCGTCGCAATCCTCGACGAAGAACACGATATGCGGATTGCCGATATTGACCGCGCAGGGCGCATGCAAATCCTCCCAGCTGACAGGCATGCTGAGCGTATCCATGGCATAGGCGAGCGGGATAGCGTCCCACTCGAAACGCGGCGTGCCCATGTCGACCCGCGCGCCGCCAGCGGTCGGCTCCAGCGCGATCACTCCGCCGCCGGTCATCACCCTTGCAGGTGAGCCGTGCAGCAGTGCTACGGCCCGCGAGGCATTGCCGCATGCCTCCACCTCGCCGCCATCCGAGTTGAAAATTCGCATACGGAAATCGGCGCTCGTATTTTCGCACGGCTCGAGCACGATCAGTTGGTCGCAGCCGATGCCTTGCCGGCGATCGGCGATCGCGGCTGCAGTTAATGCATTCAGCGCGGGCAAGGGGCTTTCGCGCCCATCCAGGACGACGAAGTCATTGCCGAGGCCGTGCATCTTGGTGAAGGGAATACGCATCGCGCAGCGCGCTCTATGCCTGCGCAGGGGCTGCGTCCAGCATTTCGGTCACTACCGGGATGAATATCTCGGGGTTGACCAGGCCGGGGCTGATCATGACAAAGGCGATCTTGCGGGTTTGGGCTTTATGGGAATTGCCTCTAGGGATGCGCAAATTCCAATCTGAAGGAGCAGAAATTTGCCACGCTACTGGCTGATGAAATCCGAACCGTTCAAATACAGCTGGGACGATCTTGTAGCCGAAAAGGAAGGCACCTGGGACGGCGTGCGCAATCACCGCGCCAAGAACAATCTTGCGGCAATGAAGATAGGCGACGAAGCCTTTTTCTACCATTCTCGCGAAGGGTTGGAGATCGTAGGTGTAGTGACCGTTTCGGTTGAGGGGATCACCGATCCGACTGATCCGGAAGGCAAATGGGCAGCGGTGAAGGTGAAGCCCAAGGCCAGGCTCAGGCAGCCTGTGACGCTCAAGCAGATCAAGGCAGAGCCACAGCTTGCCGATTGCGAGCTGGTGCGGCTGGGGCGCCTTTCAGTGGCCGAGATCACGCCCGAAGAATGGAAGGTGATCCTGGAAATGGGCGGCGGCCTGGCCGATCGCGTCTAACGGCTTCTGAGCCCGCTAACCGTGGCGCCACTGGCGGCGAGCTGTTCGACATCGATCTTGCAGTGGATCAGCTTCAGCCCCTGGCGACCGCGCGCTTCGGATAGCGCTCGCTTGAAATCATCGGTGGTTTCCGCACGGGCGGTCCAGGCACCGAAGGCAGCGCCCAGTGCGGCAAAATCCGGATTGGCGAGCTGTGTGCCTGAAACCCTTTCGGGAAACTCGCGTTCCTGGTGCATGCGGATCGTGCCATAGGCGCCGTTATCGATCACCAGCACGGTCAAGTTGCAGCCATATTGGGCGGCGGTGGCCAGTTCCTGCCCGTTCATCAGGAAGTCGCCGTCACCCGCCAGCGCCACCACTGCGCGATCAGGGAAGCGGCGCGCGGCAGCGACGGCTGCCGGTATGCCATAGCCCATCGCGCCGGCTGTAGGGGCGAGCTGCGTGGCGAACCCTTCGTAACGCCAATAGCGGTGCCACCAGCCAGAGAAGTTCCCTGCGCCGTTGCAGATGATCGTATCGGCGGGCCAGGTTTCGCGCATGAAGGCAACGCATTGGCCCAGGTCGAGCGGGAAATCGGCCGGTTTCGGCGTGGACCATGCCTTCCATTCTGCATGCGCTTCAGCCCCGGCGTCGAAAGAAATGATCGAATTGTCTTCCCACAGCGCCGCCGCTTCGGCGAATTCGTCCATCGCGCAGCAGATCGCCAGATCGGTCATATAGACCCGGTTCAATTCCTCCGGGTCGGGATGAATATGCACAAGCCGCTGCTCGGTGCGGTCGAGTTCGGGACAGGTATAACCATCTGTTGTCGCTTCACCCAGGCGCGCGCCCACTGCGATGACCAGATCGGCCTGCTTGACGCGCTCGACCAGCTTGGGGTTGGGGCCGTAGCCAAGATTACCGGCATAAACCGGTGAAGAAGGCGAAATTGCGTCCTGCCGCCGGAACGCCGTTGCAACCGGCAGGCCGATTCGTTCGGCGAATTGCCGGAAGTATTCGCGTGCCTTGGGGTTCCAGCCAGCCCCACCGATGATCGCAATCGGGCTGGCCGCATCACCGATCAGCGCCATCAGCGCTTGCATCGCATCGGGGCAGGCGGCTTGCGATGGCCGGGTTACGAAGGGGCGCGGTTTAGCCTGCGTGGCATCATCCAGCATGTCTTCGGGCAGGGCAAGCACCACCGGGCCGGGGCGGCCCGAGATCGCAGTGGCAAAGGCACGTGCGACGAATTCGGGGATGCGGTCGGCGCTTTCGATCCGCGCCGCCCATTTGCAGATCGGGCTGAAGAAGGCCGGGAAGTCCACTTCCTGAAACCCTTCGCGCTCGCGCATCGAACGGTCGACATCGCCCACGAACAGGATCATCGGCTGCGAATCCTGATGCGCCACATGCACACCGATGCTGGCGTTGGTCGCGCCCGGGCCGCGCGTAACAAAGGCAATACCTGGCCTTCCGGTCATCGTTCCATCTGCGCAGGCCATGAAAGCGACACCGCCTTCCTGGCGGCAGGTGACTAGATCGATTTCGTCGCGGCCATGCAGCGCATCTAGCACTTGCAGGAAGCTTTCGCCGGGAACGGTGAAGATGCGGTCTGCGCCTTGTTCGATCAGGCATTCGACCAGCAGCTTTGCGGCATCGGGAGTTGGGCGTGCAGTCATGTTGCGGGGCTTAAACCTGCCTTGCAAACGAAGCAATCTATCCACAGGTCACCATGAACAGGGATGCTTAATGTCCCGCCTTGCGACAGCCCGGAATCAGGGCGCGCGAAATGGTTAGCATCGGGTTAAGAAACCCCCATGCGTAGGAACCTGGTATTGACCGACGAGCAGGCAAGGCACCCATTTCGGGCGCTGTTGCCGGCGCATGTCCGCAGCAATGAATATGAGGCACCCGCCGAAGTGCTTTGGAAGCTGACGCGCGAAGATGTGCGCGGCTTCGCCACCGCCTACTTCGCGACATTCGCAGCGGTGCTCGTTTTCTTCGCCTAAACCGGCCCCGCCTCCAGTTCGGCCCTGTGCAGCTGCCGCCCCAGGTATGCAGAAATCAGGCACATCGCCGCGCTGAGCAGCAATTGTTCCACCACCGGCACGCCAATCGCGCTTAGCGCCATGGCGACCAGCGCACCGCCCACCATCGCGCCGGAATTGACGATGTTGTTCGCGGCAATCGTGCGCGCCGCGGCATCAGGCGAGCAGCGGGTGGTGAGAAATGCGTAAAGCGGCACAACGAACATCCCGCCCGCAACCGCTATCCCCAGCAGGCACAGCATGATGACTGTGGCCAGCGGCCAGGCCAGAAATTCGCTTACGCTGAGAAGTTCGGTCGGCTGGTCTGCGTGCCACATGCGGCACACGAGGTAGAAGGCGATCACGAACAGGCCCATCACGATCACCGAGGCTGGTGAATAGCGCGCCGATACGGTGCCCTTGAGCAGCGCGTTGATCGATATCGATCCGATTGCCACCCCTACCGAGAAGATCACCAGGAACAGGCTGGCGACTTCCTTGCTTGCCATAAGCGTGTTCTTGGCCAGCGGCGGGAACTGGATGAACAGGACGGCTCCAATGGTCCAGAAAAAGCTGATCGCCAGTATCGCATAATAGATCTGCCGATCGAGCATCGTTTTCCTGATCAGCCCGATCGATGCGCGAATGATGTGCCAGTCGAGCTTCTCGTAATCGGCAATGGGCGGGGCAGCGGGGACCTGGCGGCTTGTCAAATAACCTATGACGGATGTTGCGATGATGCCGCCGGCAGCCCATTCGACCGGGATCCATCCGGCCAGAATGGTACCGGTCAGAATCGCGATATAGGTCCCCGCTTCGACCAGGCCGGTGCCCGCCAGCACCTCGTTTCGTTTGAGATGCTGCGGCAGGATGGCGTATTTGATCGGGCCAAGAAAGGTCGATTGCACGCCGGTAAGGAACAATGCCAGCAGCAGCAGCGGGATCGCCAGCGTATCGACTGAAATTCCGCGCCAGGCGAGATAGAGCCCGCTTGCACCGATCAGCATCAGGCCGATCTCGCACATCTTCACCGTGCGGATGATCTTCGCCTTGTCGCGCATATCGGCGAGCTGCCCCGCCAGCGCCGAAAGAATGAAGAAGGGCAGGATGAACAGCGCCGATGCCACCGCACTGAAGATGCCTTCGGCGCTTTCATCATCATAGACGCTGTAAACCACGAACAGCACCATCGCGGTCTTGTAGAGATTGTCGTTGAAGGCGTTGAGCAACTGGGTGCAGAAAAGCGGCAGGAAGCGCCGCTGGCGCAGCAGATGCGTTGAAGTGCTCATCCAATCAGCCCCGCTGCCGCCTCATCGCAGATGATCCTAGGGTGGGGGTGAGCGGTGAACAAGCCTTTGCAGCCATCTTTTGCCCGGCGCCGCAACGCGCTAATGAGTGCACCCTATGCTGACCTTGCCCAACATCCTCACCCTGTCCCGGATCGGCGCGGTGCCGCTGCTCGCCTTCTTCCTGTGGTGGCCAGATTGGCATATGGGCTATTTGATCGCTTTCGTGCTCTACAGCCTGATGGGCATTACCGACTATTTCGACGGCTATCTCGCGCGCTCCAGCGGGGCAGTGTCCAGGCTCGGCATCTTCCTCGATCCGATCGCGGACAAGATCATGATAGCCGCTGTTATCCTGGTGCTTACCGCACAGGGCGTGCTGCGCGGCCCCTATGTCGGTGACATGCATGTGATTGCCGGGCTGATCATTCTGGTGCGGGAGATCGCCGTGTCGGGCCTGCGCGAATTCCTGGGCGGGCTGCAAGTCTCGGTGCCGGTGACCAAGCTTGCCAAGTGGAAGACGACCTTCCAGATCATCGCGCTGGGTGCGCTCATCCTTGGGCGCGGGCTGCCCGAATGGAACATGGACATTGGCGGGATCGAGGCCAATGTGCCGCACACGGTTGGCCTCACGACACTTTGGGCGGCTGCGATCCTGACGCTGATGACGGGGTGGGATTACCTGCGTGTCGGCCTCAAGCACATGGACTGAACAGCTGCTGCGAATCAAATAATCGGGCATGAAAACACCCGGCGTCTTGAAACCAAATGCGCTTCTGGCGCGTATTAGAGGCAGGAACTGAGCGCTCGCAAAGCGAAAGGCCGCGAACATGAATGGTTTGATCTGGCCAGCGGCATTTGCCGCAGCCAACATCAACTTCTTGGAAAGCATTTGGGGATACCAAGGCCCCATGAGCGCCACGCTTTCCACCTTGATTGCCGCCTTTCTCAAGATTGGCTGGGTCGCCATCGTCTTCAATGAAGTGCGCGGCGTGATCATGGCTGTGCCGGTCCTCTATGCGATGTATCAGTCAGGCGGGTCGCTCATGGCCCTGTGGCTCGGTTTCTGTTCGCTGGCGGGTATCGCCCTGTCAGTGGTGGTGCCATTGTTCGCGGCGCGGAAGTTTGAGCGTTTCGCCAAGTCACGGCTCGCACCCGCCAAGGCCTGACGCCTTGCGCTAACCTTCGCGCAATTCCTCCGCCAGCAATTCAAACTCTTCCGAACGCGGGCTGTTCTTGCGCCAGATCAGCGCGATCTCGCGCTTGGCATTCTTCGCCCGCAATGGCCGTGCGACCACATCGGTGCCGTTGAGGATTCCGGCATCGAGCGCCATCTCCGGCAGCATCGTTAGGCCCAGATCATTGTCCACCATCTGCACCAGCGTGTGCAGCGAAGTGCCGATCATGGTGGCAGAGGCGCGCAGTTCGGGCCGGTTGCAGGCGGCCAGCGCATGTTCCTTCAGGCAATGCCCGTCTTCCAGCAGCAGCAGCCTGCCTTCGTCGATCATCGAGGCAGGGATCGAATCCGGCGGGTCACGCGGGTCATCCTTGGGAAAGGCGACATAAAGCTGGTCATCGGCGATATGCGCCATCTCCACCTCGCCGGTGGCAAAGGGCAGGGCCAGCAGTACGCAATCGACCCGCCCGTGCTGGAGCGATTCGACCGCGTCGTGGCTGGTTTCCTCGCGCAGCATCAGCTTGAGCTCGGGCCGCTCGCGCTTCAGCCGCGGCAGGATGCGCGGCAGCATGAAGGGTGCGATTGTGGGGATCACGCTCATCCGCAGCGTGCCCGAAAGCGGCTTGCCCGCTGCCTGCACCAGATCCGAAAGTTCCTCCGCCTCGCGCAGCAGACGGTGCGCCTTTTCCACCACCTGCTCGCCCAGCGCGGTAAAGCGCACCACCCGGCGGCTACGCTCGACCAGGGTCACGCCCAGCAGCGATTCGAGCTCGCGAATCCCCGCCGAAAGCGTCGATTGCGAGACGAAGCAACTTTCCGCCGCGCGCCCGAAATGGCCGTGCTCGTGCAGGGCGACGAGATATTGCAACTGCCTGATGGTGGGGAGGTAGGTGGACATGCTGCCTATGCATTTAGCCCGACACGGCGAAGGCGCAAAGTCCCGCAGGATGGAACACATGGAACACGGTTATGGGAAAAGAATTCCGCCGGAGGCAGGGCGGCGATTTGCGTGCGTGAATTGGCGGGGCGGGAAGGGGCGGTCATACCGCAAAGATAGGCGCGCGCGGCAGTGTAGGAAACTCGGCGGGGACGCTGAGCTTTTCCTCCCCTCTCTTGAGGGAGGGGGTCTCACGGTCTAGCCTTCGCGTCTCCGCGCAAGAGCTTGCCCGGATCCCGACACCCGCCGCACGCAGGTAGCCCTCACTCCGCCGCCAGCGCCTCTTCCATCTCGGCCTGCATATCGTCGATATGCGTCATGGTCAGCTTGCCGCGCTTCACCGCGAAGGCAAGCTTGCCTTCCACCAGTTGCAGCGCGTCGCGCCCGAAAATGTCATATCGCCAGCCCTGCAGCACCGGCAGGTCACGCACCCCGGCGGCGAGCGCCTCCATCTCTTCGGCCCGCGTCAGCAGCCGAGTGGCGACGTCAATCTCGCGGCTGCGGATCTTGAGCAGCAGCTTGAGGAGGTCCGCCACCAGCGCGCCTTCCTTGCCCAAAGGCGCGCCGCGCTTCATCTTTTCGGGAATCTCGTCCTTGTCGATCGGCTCCGCCTTTTCGAGCACTTTCATCAGCCGCTTGCCGATGTCATTGTCGCGCCAGGCGGATGAAAGCCCGCGCACCTTGGCCAGATCGGCCTGCTGGCGCGGCGGGTGGCTGGCGATGTCGGCCAGGGTCTCATCGCGCATGATCCGGCCGCGCGGGATATTCTTGTGCTGCGCTTCGCTTTCGCGCCACGCCGCCAGAACCTTGAGCCGCCCCAGTACCTGAGGATTGCGCCCGGACTGGCGAATTCGCCGCCAGGCCTGGTCAGGATCGATCAGATAGTTGGAGGCATCTGCAAGCTTGTCCATTTCCGCGTCGAGCCAGTCGCCGCGCCCGGTCTTGATCAGCTTGTTCAGGATCCTGGGGAAGATTTTCGAGAGATGCGTCACGTCGCCGATGGCATATTCAATCTGCCGGTCAGTGAGCGGGCGGCGGCTCCAATCGGTAAATCGCGCGCCCTTGTCGATGGTGATGTCGAGCCAGGCTTCGACGAGATTGGCATAACCGATCTGGTCGTTCTGGCTGATGGCCATCATCGCGATCTGCGTGTCGAAGATCGGGTGCGGGGTTTTTCCGGCAAGGTTGACGATGATCTCGACATCCTGCCCGCCGGCATGAAACACCTTGAGCACATCCTCATTTTCCGTCAGCAGCCGCAGCAGCGGGGCAAGGTCAATGCCATCTGCCAGCGGATCGATCGCGGCGGCCTCTTTATCATTCGCGATTTGCACCAGGCACAGTTCGGGCCAATAGGTGTTTTCGCGCATGAATTCGGTATCGACCGTCACGAATTCGGAAGTGGAAAGGCGCTCGCACAGCTGTGTCAGAGCGTCAGTTGTGGTAATCAGATCGTGTATTTTCATCCGTCTTTTCTTTGTGTGGGGCGGAGTACCGCCCTCGGGCCTTGCGGCCCATTTCGGAAGGGGAACCTTGACAAAGCCACCCTCTTCCCCTGTTAGCGCGCGCTTGAAACGCACACGGGCTTGCGCGCTTTTGCATGGGCGCGCCCATAGCGCCATACACCCGAATTTGGAAAGATATTAGATGCACGCCTATCGTACCCACAATTGCGCACAGCTTGGTGAAGCGAATGTTGGCGAATCCGTCCGTCTTTCGGGCTGGATCCACCGCAAGCGCGACCATGGCGGGGTGCTGTTCATCGACCTGCGCGATCATTTCGGCATTACGCAGATCGTGGCGGACGAGGATTCGGCTGCATTGCCGGTGCTGGAAAGGCTGCGACTCGAATCGGTCGTGACGATCGACGGCAATGTGAAGGCGCGCACGCCCGAAACGGTGAACAAGGATTTGCCGACCGGCGCGATCGAGGTGTTCGCGCGCGAGGTAACGATCCAGAGTGCCGCCGAAGAACTGCCGATGCCGGTTGCGGGTGAGCAGGAATACCCTGAGGATATCCGCCTGAAATACCGCTTCCTCGATCTGCGCCGCGAAACGCTGCACCGAAACATCATGACCCGCGTGGCGGTGGTGGCTGACATGCGCGAGCGGATGCGCGCGGTGGGCTTCAACGAATTCTCGACCCCGATCCTGACCGCTTCCAGCCCAGAGGGTGCGCGTGACTTCCTGGTCCCCAGCCGCATCCACGCGGGCAAGTTCTACGCGCTGCCGCAGGCGCCGCAGCAGTACAAGCAGCTGCTGATGGTGGCCGGGTTCGACCGCTATTTCCAGATCGCGCCGTGCTTCCGTGACGAAGACCCGCGCGCAGACCGGCTGCCGGGTGAATTCTACCAGCTTGACCTGGAAATGAGCTTCGTAACGCAGGAAGAGGTGTGGGAGACGATGGAGCCGGTGATCGCCGGCACGTTCGAGGCGTTCGCCAATGGCAAGCATGTAACGCCAGCGGGCCGCTTTCCGCGCATCCCCTATGCCGAAGCGATCCTGAAGTATGGCACCGACAAGCCCGATCTGCGCAACCCGCTGATCATCAGCGATGTCTCGCAGCATTTCCAGCAGTCGGGCTTCGGCCTGTTCGAGAAGATCGTGGGCGGCGGCGGCGTGGTGCGCGTGGTTCCTGCGCCCGGCACGCATGAGAAGAGCCGCAAGTTCTTCGACGACATGAACGATTGGGCACGCAAGGAAGGTTTCGCGGGGCTGGGTTATGTCACGCGCAAGCAGGGCGAGTTTGGCGGGCCGATCGCCAAGAACCACGGGCAAGAGGGTATGGAAGCGCTCTATGCCGAGCTCGGCCTGGGCGAGAATGACGGGCTGTTTTTCGCTGCGGGCAAGGAATCCGATGCCGCCAAACTGGCCGGCGCCGCGCGCATCCGCGTGGCCGAGCAGCTTGAGCTGATCGACCGGAACCGCTTCGAACTCGCCTGGATCGTCGATTTCCCGTTCTACGAATATGACGAGGACGAAAAGAAGGTCGATTTCAGCCACAACCCCTTCTCCATGCCGCAGGGCGGGCTCGACGCGCTGGAGAACCAGGATCCGCTGACCATCAACGCCTATCAGTATGATCTGGTCTGCAATGGCTATGAGATTGCATCGGGATCGATCCGAAACCATCGGCCCGAAACCATGGTCAAGGCGTTCGAGATTGTCGGCCTCAGCAAGGCGGACGTCGAACAGCAGTTCGGCGGCATGTACCGCGCTTTCCAGTATGGCGCGCCGCCGCATGGCGGGATGGCCGCCGGGGTGGACCGGATCGTGATGCTGCTGTGCGGGGCGCAGAACCTGCGCGAGATCACCCTGTTCCCGATGAACCAGAAGGCCGAAGACCTGCTGATGGGCGCGCCCAGCAGGCCCGATCCCAAGCAGCTGCGCGAATTGCATCTGCGTGTGGTCGAGCCGCCGAAGAAAGAGGGTGAAGGAGCATAAGGGGCGCATAAGCGCGGCGCAAAGTCGCAGAAGCGAATTCCTATGCCTCTTGCGCTGCGCCGATCCGTTCATTAGGGCGAATGACGAAATTCAAAAACCCCATAAGCAGAGGGAACATTATGAGCGATACTGCCGACCGCGTGCAGAAGATTGTTGTCGAGCACCTTGGTGTCGAGGCCGACAAGGTCACCCAGGAAGCCAGCTTCATCGACGATCTGGGCGCAGACAGCCTCGACATCGTCGAACTGGTGATGGCGTTCGAAGAGGAATTCGGCGTCGAAATCCCTGACGATGCGGCTGAAAAGATCACCACCGTCGGTGACGCCACGAAATATATTGAAGACAACAAGGGCTAGGTCCTTCACGTCTTTCGCCCGCACCGAGGTGGCAGCGCCATCGCATTGGCGGGATATTGACAGGCTCGGCCCCTTGGGGTTGAGCCTGTTGCATTCTGGTCGCTCGAAAGTGCGATCCTGAACTGGAATACGGAGAAATCGATGCGTCGTGTCGTCGTTACCGGTCTTGGCCTTGTTACCCCGCTGGGTGGCGATGTAGAGACGAGCTGGAGCAATCTGATCGCTGGCAAGAGCGGGGCGGGCCCGATCACCCGTTTCGATGCCTCTGACCAGAAGTGCCAGATCGCCTGCGAAGTGAAGCCGGCCGATCATGAATTCGGTTTCGATCCGAACAAGCGCGTCGATCACAAGGTTCAGCGCCAGGTGGATCCCTTCATCATCTACGGGATCGATGCGGCCGGCCAGGCGCTCGAAGACGCCGGCCTGGCCGATATGGATGAAGACCTGAAGCTGCGTACCGGCTGTTCGATCGGCTCAGGCATCGGCGGACTTCCGGGAATCGAGCTCGAATCGGTCAATCTGCACGAGCGTGGCCCCAGCCGTGTCAGCCCGCATTTCGTCCATGGTCGCCTGATCAACCTGATCAGCGGCCAGGTTTCGATCAAATACGGGTTGATGGGCCCCAACCATGCGGTCGTAACGGCATGTTCGACCGGGGCGCACTCCATCGGCGATGCAGCGCGCATGATCAAGGATGGCGATGCCGATGTAATGCTGGCGGGTGGCTCGGAATCGACCATCAATCCGCTCGGCGTGGCCGGTTTCGCGCAGGCGCGCGCGCTCAACATGAGCATGAATGACCGCCCGACCGAGGCCAGCCGCCCCTATGACAAGGACCGCGACGGCTTCGTGATGGGCGAGGGTGCAGGCGTGGTTGTGCTGGAAGAGTATGAGCACGCCAAGGCGCGCGGCGCGAAGATCTATGCCGAAGTGGTTGGTTATGGCCTGTCGGGCGATGCCTATCACGTCACTGCCCCGCACCCTGAAGGAAAGGGTGCGCAGCTGGCGATGGAAATGGCGCTGCGCAAGGCCGGAATGGGACGTGGCGACATCGATTATGTCAATGCGCATGGCACCTCGACCATGGCCGACACGATCGAGCTAGCGGCAGTCAAGCGTGTGCTGGGTGATGACCTTTCGGGGGCATCGATGAGCAGCACCAAATCGGCTATCGGGCACCTGTTAGGCGGTGCCGGTGCGGTTGAGGCGATCTTCTGTATCCTGGCGATGCGCGACCAGATCGTGCCGCCCACGCTCAATCTGCACAATCCGGACGAGGGCACGGAAGGCGTTGACCTTGTTCCACTGGTGGCGAAGAAGCGGCAAGTGCGCGCTGTGCTGAACAACAGCTTCGGCTTTGGCGGCACCAATGCCTCGCTGGTGATGAAGCAGGTCAGCTGACGTGAAACGCGGCGGCTGCCTCGTTGCGGCCATCCTGGCGCTGCTCGTGGCGGGGGCGATTGCACTATCGGCGCTGTTCGGTTCAGCCAGGATCGAACAGCCGACAGCCTTTGTCATTCCCTCAGGCTCGTCGCTCACCGCAGTGGCGAAGAAGCTTGAGGATGAAGGGCTGATCAGTTCGGCTGACGGTTTCGTTCTGCATGCCAGATTGCTGGGCGGAGATGCGCCGATCCAGGCCGGCGAATTCCGGCTCACCCCGGATATGGGGCAGGGCGACATCCTGCGCGCCTTCCAGCAGGGTGACGTGATCCGCCGTTTCGTGACCATTCCCGAAGGCATGCCGTCGATCATGGTCTACGAACGCCTGATGGCGGAGGAACTGCTTACGGGTGAAGTCGCGGTGCCTGCCGAGGGATCGGTATTGCCCGATACCTATGATTTCGAACGCGGTGAGCCGCGCGCTGCGGTCCTTGCGCGGATGCAGGATGCGATGACCGGCTATCTCGATCAGGCGTGGGAAAAGCGCAGCCCCAGTGCGGCAGTGAAGTCCAAACGCGAAGCGGTGATCCTGGCCTCGATCATCGAGAAGGAAACGCAGGACAAGGAAGAGCTTGCCCTTGTGTCCGGAGTGCTCTCCAACCGCATTCGCATCGGCATGATGCTGGGCGCTGATGCGACGACCATCTATCCGATCACCAAGGGCAAGCCGCTGGGCCGCATGATCCGCAGGTCGGAGCTGCGCGATCCCAATCCCTACAACACAAGGGCGATAGCCGGGCTGCCCGTTGGGCCGATCTCCAACCCCAGCCGCGCGGCGATAACGGCAGCTCTCAATCCGGCGAAAACCAGCGCGCTTTACTATGTCGCCGATGGCAGCGGCGGGCATGTGTTTGCCGAGACGCTGGAAGAGCACAACCGCAACGTGGCAGCATGGCGCAGATTTCGCGCGGAGAAGGGCCTCTAGGTTCTGACCCTCGGCGGCGCCCTAGGGCGTGACGATATCAAAGGTTCCTGGCATCGGGTCGAGCGCGTCAAGCAAGTCCTGCAGTGCCCCCGCGTCGCCTTCCACCTTCAGCCCGGCTGCCTGCATCTGCGCCAGTGGCAGCTTGAGGAACATCAGCCCCAGCAGCAATTGGCGCGGGCCGGTGATGGTCGCCGCCGGTGTATCCCCGGTATCGCCCATCCGCCCTATCAGCACGCTCTCATTGGCTTCCAGCACCGCCGTTTCGCCGCGATCGCTGAGATTGATCTGCACGCGCAGTGGATCGCGCCCAAGCCGGGTGGGATCATAGCGGGTTGCAACCGAATCGAGCAGCAGGCCAGTGGGAACTGCGGCGATCATGTCCGTGCTTTGCGTGGCGAAATTGTCTGGCCTTCCGTTGCGCAGCTCGTAGGCGGCAGCCAGGAACTGGTTGCGCCAGATCGCGCTTTCGGACTGGTAGCCTTGCTGCTCGTAACTGTCAGCCAGCAACCCCTTGCCTTCGTTATTTTCAGGCTCGGCAAATACAAGCTGCTGCAGCAGGTCTGATGACCAGCGATAGTCACCCTCTGCCATGGCGTTGCGGGCCAGCGCGATCACGCGCTCGACGCCGCCCAGTGCCGCGATCATGCGGGCCGCACGGGCAACCGGCGGGTGGGGGTTGAGGTTGGCCGGCACAGCGTCATACCAGCCGAGATAATATTGGTAGATCGCCTTCGAATTGTGGTTGTAGGTGCCGTAATAGCCGTGGTTTGACCATTCCTCGGCCAATTGCGGCGGCAGCGGCACCGCCTCGGCGATCTCGGCCATGGTCGCGCCCCGGTTCATCAGCCGCACGGTCTGGTCATGCAGATAGCGGTAGTTGTCGCGCTGTGCACTGAGCCACGCCACCCCTGCCTCGCGCCCGAATTGCGGCCAGCAGTGGCTCGAGATCACCACGTCGCTTTTCGGTGCGAAATCCTGCACCGCCTCGTCGAGGAAATGTGCCCAGGCACGTGCGTCGCGCACCTTCGCCCCGCGCGGGGTTAGGATATTGTGCATGGTGCAGGTCGCGATTTCCGCGGCAAGGAATGTCTTGGCGGGCGCGACAAACACATTGAGTTCAGCGGGCGCCTCGCTGCCTGAAACGATCTGGAACACCAGTTCCACGCCATCGACTGTGCGGATCTCTCCCGTGTGGGTGATCGTGTCAGTGGGCGGGAGCAGGCTGATCGTGCCGCGAGACACGGCCGAGCCGATCCCGCTGCCCATCTGGCCACTATTCCCCGGCACCAGCCCGGCACCGAACTGATAGGCCGCGCGGCGCTGCATGGCGCCGCCAGCCATCACGTTCTCGGATGCTGCCTCTTCCATGAAATGTTCGGGCGCGATGATCTGTGTGCGCCCCGCCGCCACATCCTCTGCGCTTGTCACGCCGCGCACGCCGCCAAAGTGATCGGCATGGCTGTGGCTGTAGATCACTGCGGAAACGGGGCGCTGGCCCAGTGTAGCATTGACCAGTTCCAGCGCTGCGGCTGCAACCTCGCTGGTGGTCAGCGGATCGATCAGGATCCACCCGGTTTCGCCGCGCACCACCGTCATGTTCGAAAGGTCAAAGCCGCGCACCTGCCATACACCCTCGGCCACTTCGAACAGGCCGTGGTGCCTCAGATAGCGCATGTGCCGCCACAGGCTGGGGTTGACCGTGGCGGGCGCCTCGCCCTCGACAAAACCATAGGCATCGAGGTTCCAGACTGGTTCGCCTGCCGCATTGCGGATGATCGGGTCATCGCGCGTGGCCACGAAGCCGCGCAGGGCGAAATCCGCATCGCGCGTGCCGTCAGCCGGCAGGGCTGCTGCCACGGCATGCTGCGCTTCCACCGTTGCCGGCGAGGCGGGCTTTGCCCCCTCTTGTGCCGCTGCGACGCTTGTGAGCGAGATCCCGGCCAGGAAGCCTGCCAGCATGGTTCTTGTCATTTCCCTCTCCCCTTGTCTTGTCGCCAGATTGCTCGATATGGGCTGCGGCGACAAGCTATCATATCAGGAGGCGCCGCATGGGAAGCTCGCCATTCATCGTCACCGCCGCGCTGCCCGATGACATCTTCGCCTGGGCCGACGCCCTGCGGCGCGCCCACTTCCCGCCCGAGCGCAACCACCTGCATGCCCACGTCACCCTGTTCCACGCCTTTGCCCCGGCCTTGTTTCAGGAATTGCGCGACTATTTGCCCCGGGTTGCGCGCGAATTTGCGCCTCCGGTGGGGCGGATTGCGGGCCTGATGAATCTGGGGAAGGGAACCGCGATCGCGCTTCACAGCCCCGATCTGCTCGGGATCAGGGCACAGATTGCCGATCATTTTCACGGCAGTCTGACCGCGCAGGACCTGCACGAGCCGCGGCTGCACATCACCATCCAGAACAAGGTAACGGCGGACGATGCGCGCGCGCTGCAGGCGCGGCTGCGCGGTGCGATCGAACCGCGAGAGTTCGCTTTTCCCGCGCTCGAACTGCACATCTATCGCGGCGGCCCGTGGGAGTTTGTGAAGCGTTGCGCCTTTCGGCGGCAATAGCAGTTGACCGGGGCGAGGCTGCGCCCTAAATGCGCCGCCTGCCGAGCGGGCGTTTGCCCCGGCAAGCCTTTCGGGGCGGAGTAGCTCAGGTGGTTAGAGCAGCGGAATCATAATCCGCGTGTCGGGGGTTCGAGTCCCTCCTCCGCTACCATTCCTTGATCCGGAAGCATCCACTATCTTCCGTATCTTTCCAAAAACCTGAACAAAAACATGGGCTAACATGTGATTCGCGTTCGCGCTTGCGCAAGCACGTCCACGTGTAGCCGGATTTGGCGTGGGGGTATTTTGGGGGTATCTCGACAGGATGTTGAACCGGAGCGATACCCCCAATGCCTCTTACCGAGATTCAGGCACGAAAATCGCAGCCACGCGAGCGTCCGTACAAGCTTTTTGATGGCGAGGGACTTTTCCTGCTGGTCAAGCCAAATGGATCAAAACTATGGCGCATGAAATACCGGTTTGGCGGCAAGGAAAAGCTGCTCTCTTTCGGTGCCTACCCAGACCTTGGCATAGCAGCTGCCCGTGAGAAGCGGTTTGCCGCCAAAGTCCTTCTCGCACGCGGCCAGGATCCACAGCACAGCGCTATTCAAAGCGCATCAGTGGATCAGGAGACATTCTATTCCGTGGCCCGGCGTTGGCACGAAAATCGCAAGGCTGCGCTAACTCCGGCTCATGCAGAACGCGTGTGGTCACGGCTGGAAAGGGATGTTTTTCCTGCCATCGGCCAAAGCCGCATTCAGGAAATTACGTCTCAGCAAATTCTGGAAATGATCCGGAAGATCGAAGAGCGCGGCGCGCTCGACATCAGCAGGCGGGCGAAGCAGGGGGTAGGACAGGTGTTCCAGTTCGCGATCGCATGTGGGCTGGCCTCAAGCGATCCTACGGCGCATTTGCGCGGGGCGCTAAAGCCGCGTCCGCGGGTCAGGCACATGAGCCGTTTGCCGCTAGGCGAACTGCCGAGCTTTCTCGAGAAACTCCGTTCATACGAAGAAGACGGAGATCGGCGTTCGGCGAATACCAGGAATGCCGTGCTTTTTGCCCTCTTGACCTGGGTTCGGACCAAGGAACTTCGCTTTGCTGTGAAGTCCGAGTTTGAGGACCTTGAAGGCAAAGCTCCGGTCTGGCGTATTCCGGCCGAACGCATGAAGATGGGAAGAGAGCATCTCGTGCCCCTGTCTGCACAGGCGCGTGAGATTGCCCGAGCCATGATCGGTTCGGCCGCCGGCGAATATGTATTCCCGGGCACCGGCATAAACAAACCCTTGTCTGAAAACACGATGATCTACGCGCTCTATCGCATGGGCTATCACAGTCGTCAGACGGTGCATGGCTTTCGGGGACTGGCCAGCACCTGGGCCAACGAGCAGCTTGTGGAATTTGGCGAGCCGGCGATATGGATCAGGAAATACCATCAGGACTGGGTTGAGATGCAGCTCGCGCATTCGGAAAAGAACGAAGTTCGCGGTGCATATAATGCTGCCGAGTATTTGATTCCCCGCCACCGCATGATGCAGGACTGGGCAGACTTTCTTGAAAGCGGAAAGGTCGTAGTTCTGAGGAATGTCGGCAGACAGGCGGCGTGAACTTGATAGCTTCGCTTACAAGAACCTTGGCAGCCGGGCACGGCTCCTTGCGCTGCTTATGTGGCGCCGTCGCCGCGCCCGCCACAATGCGGCGTGCAGCCGCTTAGCTGCGATCCGCGCAAGGGCTGGTCATTCGGTTTGCGTGCAGATTGCGAATGCTTGGTCTTCAGTAAGTTTTTCTACAATTCACGAAGACTCATTGCCTGGGCTGTTCCAAGCGTATCGATGTATTGCTGAAAGCGGACAACTTTGCCGTTTTCCACCGTCCAGACGTGAGCCGCTTGCACATCAAGCGGCATTCCTGACCGCTTATGCGTAGCTTTGTAGCGTCCCAGCGCCACGACGCGGTCACCTCCATCGATAATGTCATCCATATGAACCGAGAAATCGTCCCAGTCTTCGGCCGTGCGCCCGAAGACGCCTTCCAAGATTTGTTCCGCACCCCGATACGGATTACGATCCGCGTACGGATAGTTCTCCGCCTCGTTCCAGATCACATCAGGCGCCAGGGCGCCGGTGAACTCCGCCATGTCGCCTGCGGCAAACGCAGAGTAGATTCCTTCGATCAATGCTTTCGAAGAACTCGCCATTATATACCCCCTGTCCGGCAAAATTGCTGCTGAAAGGGAACATCCGGACTTGCCCGACGTCTGGGTAAACCAACACTGCCGCCTTTGAGAAGTTTATCAATTCGGAATACAGTTTTAGTCCGCTCACTACCCACTTCGCGCCGCCGACATTCAGCCCGTCGATCGCCGTGTTCGAAAGCTGTCGGCGGCATTGGCGTCGCCGTTTAAGTGCTAACTCTATGCAGCAAGACGGCACGTATACTGACAATCCAAAGGTAGCCATTTCTCGCCAGTTCTGCAGACCGGCAACACTTTTTGCGCAGCTCCGCCACATGCCATCTGCCGCCCTGTTGCAGCTACTCTGCCGCAGGACTGCAGCGATTTGCAACCGGGGTTATCTGTCCGTAAGCGTATGATTTTATGCTGCGAATCTACAGCGAGATAAAAGTAGCGCCGTCGGTCGGCTCGCAGGTGGCTGATTTTGTTGAGTTTTAAGCGACAGCATTGATCAGGGCCATATGGCTGTCTTTCCGATTATGCCCGTGAATTCAATACATGAAGAGACGGCTTTCCGTTATTCTGGCCCTGAGGGTGAAGGTTGCACTCTGGCAGGACTTGTCCAGACATGTTCACGGGCACGTCGGCCTGTCCACTTTCCCTGTGCTGCCGCAATGATCGGGAGCGCATCGCACAATCGGCGCCAATGGCGCAGGAACGTCATCTGGCGCCGCTTCCTCCCTGGAGCTGATAATGGCGGCGATGGCGGGCCGGTCTGCTCCCCTCTCCAGCCCCGGATCGGTCCGTCATCACCCGAAAGATGAAGGGACCGATCCCGATGCCAGCCACGGCCACGACTGTGCCTTCCCATGAGCAGCATGAGTATGGAACGGTAGGCACCTTAGCTCGCAAAGCACAAATGGGGCGGACCACAAAATCAATCGAAAATACTAGCGGAATCGTGCCAGCAAGCTCAGTCGGTTGGTTCAGCCCACTAGGCCTGGGAAACATAGATCACTTCGTCTCCACGTGGCCGAGTTTTGGTAGCAGTGCATCACGATTCCCCAAGGATTGCGCCGATGAGCTGCCTAGCTTGCCACAAAAAACGCTGCGATCGTCAGGCGTCCCTTCTGCGGGTCGTCAGGGTGATCGATGTGCTGTGGCACGATCGAGCATTGCAACAGATTGCAGGGATAGATCACCGCGCGGTTATAGACAAAACCTGCCTCGCCGATCCGTTCGAAAACGGGCGTGCTGTCGTTGACATAGGCGGGCTGTGGAGTGCCGTGTTTCGCCAGATCCAACTCCAGGGCCGATAAGTAATCCTGGTGATTGTCGGCGAAAATTCGCGCCAGCCCGGTGGAGCGATGGCGATAGAAGGCGGTCCCCCCGAAGGGAGCATCGGATAGATAATGCACCATGGCAAAGGCCTGCGCGGAGACATCGTCAATATGCGGAATCCGCTGCGCCAGCGACAATTGATCCGGACTTGTGCTGACAATCGAGTAGAGCGCGCGATCCACCTTCAGCGATCGCGTGCAGCCATAGACCGTGCGCAATATCGATCCCAGCCGCCTGCCGATATCGTCAAAATAGGCGCTGCCGACGTGCTTGCGCTTTCCAGGATAGAAATCGCCCCGGAAGGCGAACCCGTCACCCGCCGCTTCGTCCCTCCAGCGATCCGCGCTGCCAGCGAATTTGTCGATTACGACGACCGGGCATTGTTCCTGCCCAAGCCGCAGCACTCCGATGGCGGGCAAGTCGCTCACGGCACAACCGTCACATCGCGCCGGTAGGGCGACGGAGCGCGGACAGGGATCCGGCCGATCATCCCTGCGGCCCGGCAAGCGCGCGGATGATCCGGCGGCGCATGGCTTCCTTCATCGCCGGAGTAGGGCGTGCGATGATGCCGAGCATATCGGGCTGGATATGCGCCCCGGGATCGCCGTCATCTTCGAAGATATAATGCGCGAACATGGCGCGCCACACACGCCTGTCTGCTGCTGGCAGATCGCGCAGGGCCATGAAGCCATGCATCAACGCATCCCACGGGGAAGGCCCCGGCACGGGCTGTTGCCACCAGTAATTGATCAGCAGGTTGATCGGGGAAAGCGCTTCGACATGGTGATACCAGCCAGTGGGGATGAAGATGGCATCGCCGGGACAGAGCTCGGCAAACTGTGATCGGGCCAGTGCTTCCCGCAGTAGCGGGAAACGACTGTCGTTAGGCCTGAGAGGGTCAGCAAGCGAGATCTGCGTTCCGTTGGGAACCGGATCGAATGGACCCATATAAAGATTGCCAATCTCTTCCGGGGCAAACAGCGTGAAGCGCCGCCTTCCGCCCGCGACATAGGCAATGTTAGGGGCCGGATCGCAGTGTATGGCGACTTCCGCCTGCGTTCCCAGCCATAGCCGGTAATCGCCACCGGCCGGGGCACCGGCAATTACGTTCCTCTCGGAAAATCCTGGCGCGGCATCGCTGGCTCGGATTCCCTGGACTGCAATCGCTCCTGCCGGAGGTCCCGGATCGATGAGGTTCATGACAAAGTCCCGAAAACTGGTTGTGATCCGGGTGAAGTTGAAGGATTTCAGATCGTCATTGTAACCGAATTTTCCCTGCACCGGTTCGGGCGCGTGGAGCGCTTCTACCTCGAATGGGAGGGCGAATTTTAGGAGGTAGAGCAGCAATTGCCGGTCACCGCTGATGGCTGCCTGAACTACGGGAAAGTTAGAGGCCAGACCACGGATCACAGCCGGCTCCAATTGTTCTCCCGCCCGGCCCGCTATCTCTTCAAGCTCTTTTGCAACCGCCTCCCTGATGGGGGACGGTCTTATAGGGACGGGCATCGATCGGCTCCTTTGGGTGCAGGTTAATCGAGAAACTCCCACTTAGGAAGCGCTTCCAATCCTGTGCATCAACGCATAACAAGATGGATGTTCAGGATTGGACCTTTGCCAACGACCGAGTCCTGTGCAGTGGCGGCGTAGGGGGTTTGCTAGACTGTGCTGCACCCGATAGAGCTTGCGTCCGGTCAAATTTGACATGCAGAAAAGTCGAGCAAGATAATTGGACAAGAAACCGACCATCGATGATGTCGCCAGAGTGGCCGGGGTGGCGCGGGCAACCGTTTCGCGGGTGCTCAACGCTAGCCCCAATACCAGTGAGCGGGTGCGCGAGCGGGTAATGAAGGCAGTGAATGACCTCAATTACCAGGTCAACCATCAGGCGAGGCAGCTGGCTAGCGGAACTAACCGGCTCCTGGCGGTGATATTCGCCGCAGATGCCGATGCAGAACCGAACAGCTATTATCATTCCGCAATCGAACTGGGGGCGATGCGTGCCTGTTCCGAACTTGGTTTCGGGCTTGTCACCCACACCCTAGATCCGGCAGCGGAGCCCGATCGGTCCCGTATCCTTACACTGGCGGACAAAAGCCGGTGCGACGGTCTGGTGCTGACGCCTCCTTTTTCAGATGACGACGCGCTTATTATCGCCTTGCAGGAGCGGGGTTTCCCATTTGTCCTGATTTCGGCCGGCCCGGATGCCAGGCGCCTGTCATGTTCGGTGGGAATAGACGACCGGCAGGCGGGGTTCGAGCTGGGATCGCATCTCCTCCGGAAAGGCCATCGGCGCTTCGCTTTCATCAGCGGCCCGCGCGACCACAAATCGGCGGCGTTGCGGCTGCAAGGGTTTCTGGACGCATTAGTAGGTGCAGGGCTGGCCGATGATGCCATAGTGATCGCGGAAGGTAATTTCACGTTCAAGTCCGGGATCGATCTGGCTGGTCGGCTGCTGACCGGCAGTGACAGGCCAACTGCGCTAGTCTGCGCCAATGACGATATGGCGGCGGGCGCATTGTTCACTGCGCATCGGCTCGGGCTGAATGTTCCTGCCGACCTTTCGATCACCGGTTTTGACGACACTCCCGTATCGCAGATTGTCTGGCCGCCGCTGACGACGATTCATCAACCTCTTCGCCAAATAGGTTCAAGGGCCATTGAACTGCTGGTCGCCAGTGTAGTGCAGGAGAACGGGACTTCTGATCCTGCTGGCGAAGAGCACCTCGTGCCATTCCACCTGGTTGAAAGGGGTTCATCCGCACAGCGCTGACCGGGGATAAAATGGAAGCGCTTCCAATTTTTGTTTGACTTTCTGTTCTTTGATCAGCAGATGACGATGAGAGCGCTTCCATAAGCGCGGTCATGTGTCAGTACGCTGTCCGCTGGAAGTGACATAGGGAATTGAGAATCAGGATAGAATCCTGATGTGGAGGGGAAAAATGAACAATCGAACTCACTCTTCGAGTCGCGCAATCACGCTCGGCGTTACGGCATCTGCCATTGCGCTCGCCGTGGCTATGCCCAACACAGCGCTGGCGCAGGACGATGGGGCAGGCAACGGGCAGAACGCACCCGACCAGGCCGAAGATGGCGAAATCCTGGTTACCGGCCTGCGCTATGGCCTTGCGACCTCGATCGACACCAAGAAAGAATCGCTGTCGATCGTTGAAGTTGTCTCCGCAGAAGAAATCGGCAAATTGCCTGATGTGTCGATTGCCGAATCGCTGGCCCGCTTGCCGGGCCTGACTTCGCAGCGGGTCAATGGCCGCTCGCAAGTCATTTCCATCCGCGGTTTTGCGCCTGATTTCGGCACCACGCTGCTTAACGGCCGCCAGCAGGCCAGTTCGGGGGACAACCGCGCGGTCGAGTTCGACCAGTATCCGTCCGAACTGCTCTCGAGCGTTGTCGTTTACAAGACCCCCGACGCCGGGATCGCGGGTATGGGGCTTTCGGGCACGGCAGACCTTCGTACCGTTCGGCCACTGGCATATGGCAAGCAGGCAATCGCGATGAATGTGCGCGGCGAACTCACCTCAGGTGACAAGCTCAACGATGACGTTCGCAAATATGGCGGCCGCCTTAGCGTCAGCTACATCGACCAGAACGAGGCGGGTACGTTGGGCTGGGCGCTGGGCTATGCCTACCTCGATTCGCCTTCGAAGAACCAGCATTACAAGGGGTACAATTACGAAACCTTTGGAGCGGATTTTGTGCGCGACCGGATTTCGCCCGACAGCGCGGATACCGCCACATTCCTCACGGGCCAGGAAATTTTCGCCACTTCGCGGCTAAACAAGCGGCATGGCATGATCGGGATCCTCGAGTGGGAGCCGAGTGACGCAGTTCATCTCACCTCCGATCTTTATTATTCCAAGTTTAAGCAGCGCGAAGTTACCCGTGGCGCGCAGTGGTTCTCGAATGTCTGGGCGGACAATCAGAACTTCTCCAATGTCACCACCACCAAATTTGCCGGATCCCAAGTCGCGGTAACGGGCACCAATACCGGGGTTGCGCCGATCATCCGCAACGACCTCAATACGCGCGAAGACGATCTGTTCTCCGCAGGGCTCAATGGCGAATTCGAGATGACCGATCGCCTGCGCTTTACCGGTGACCTGTCCTATTCGCGCAATGAGCGTGACGAGAGCATCACCGAAACCTATGCCGGTTTCGGCTGCTGCGCCACCAGCGCTACGCAGAACGCCAACCGGGTGTTCGATACGATCGACTGGGACATTTCGGGCGCTCTTGCCGGCGGGTTCCCGACTTATTCCACCGGACTCAACTATGCCGATGCCTCGCAAGTATCGCTGGGCGACCGCGCGCCGTGGGGCGGCTGGGGGCATGACGGCCAGACCAAGGAACCGCATGTAACCGAGGAAGTCTATGCGCTCGACCTCGGATTCCAGTACGATGTTGACGGCTTCTTCGACCGCTTCGATGTGGGCATGAACTTCACCCACCGCGAGAAGCGCAAGCGCGTGGACGAGTTCGATCTCAATCTCAAGAACGGCCGTCTTCAGTCGCTCGTTGGCAGCGAATTCCTCGCCAATCCCACAAGTCTTGGCTTTGCCGGTTTCGGAGACGTTCTGGCGGTCAATCTGGAGAAGGCCCTTCCGGTGTTCTACGACCGGATTACCTTCATCAACAACGACACCTTCGACAAGGCGTGGATGATCGAGGAGGAAGTGCTCACGCTTTATGCCAAGGGCACGATCGACGCGGGCAATCTGCGCGGCAATATCGGCGTCCAGGTGGTCAACCAGCGCCAGGAATCGACTGGCAGCGCGATCAACCGCACGCAAACCCCGACTGAGGTGACCGAAATCACCCGCCGCGCAAGCTATACCGATATCCTGCCGAGCATGAACCTGATCTACGATCTGGGTGGTGGGCACAACTTGCGCCTTGCAGCCGCTCGGCAGATGGCGCGTCCGCGCATGGACGAGATGCGGGCGAACTTCCTGCCCAGCTTCTCCAACCCCTGCGGCGGCAGCCCGCCCTGCGTGCCCGGCCAGGAGATTAATCCCTGGTCCGCGACTGGCGGTAATCCGCTGCTTGAGCCATGGCGGGCCTGGGCGTTTGACGTTTCGTATGAATGGTATCTAGGCAAGGCGAGCTACATAAGCATTGCCGGTTTCTACAAGGATTTGAGCAACTTCATCTTTACCCAGCGCCAGCCGTTCGACTTCACCGGTCTGCCGCTGCCACCAACCGCGGCCAACATTCCCGATGGAGTCATCATCAGCCCGATCGGCCAGATCAACCAGCCGGCTAACGGCCAGGGTGGCTCGATCAAAGGGATCGAATTGACTGCTGCGCTCGAACTTGGCCGGATAATCGAACCGCTCGACGGGCTTGGTGTGATCGGGACTTATTCCTACACGGACTCGAATCTGCGGCCGACCGCGAGCGAGAACCCTGATGTGATCCAAGCGACACGCATCGCCGGTCTTTCAGGCGATGTTTACAACGTCACCGGATATTTCGAGAAGTGGGGTTTCCAGGCAAGGATGAGCTATCGTTGGCGTTCAGCGTTCAAGGGTGAGGTGACACAGCTGTTCGCGGTTCGCGGTGCAACCGAAATCCTCGCAGAAGAGGACGCGTCGGCGCAGATCGGCTACACCTTCCAGCCTGGATCGACGTTGGAGGGGCTGGGCCTGTTGTTCCAGGTTAACAACCTCACCAATTCACCCTTCCGCACCCGCCTCGGCGTGGATGCGGGTGGTGTGCGAACTGCGGACGGATCCTTCCTGCCTGAGGTGGTGGAGAAGTACGGGCGCCAGTTTCTGTTTGGCTTTAGCTACAAATATTGAGCGGATACGGGCCGGTGGTGTGAACTGTCGGCCCGTCCTCTCCGATTGATGCGAACAAGTCCATATCCGGGGCGGACCCTTCGGGTCGTCGCTTCGCACCAGGGAAGTGCCGCACGCAATATCGGCGGCACCAACACAATCGACCGCGAGGGGCTAGAAACGTGCTGAACTTCCATAACTCCCGCTTGATCCTCCCGGCACTGATGATCGCGCCGTTCCTGGTCGCTGCTGCCGCGCCGGTTGACAGGGCGGATTCCGAAACGGCCAGCCAATGGCCTGGCGCCGCGAGTCCCATCACCAAGGACGCGGCGATGGAGGAGCGGATTGCTGCAATCGTCGCGGGCATGACCTTGCGCCAGAAGATCGGGCAGATGACGCAGCCGGATATCCGCTCGATCACGCCCGACGAGGTGCGTCAGCACTACATCGGTTCGGTCCTCAACGGTGGCGGGGCATGGCCTGACAATGACAAGCACGCGTCGGTTGCCGATTGGGCGGCGCTGTCCGAAGCCTATTATCAAGCGTCGATGTCCACTGACCTGCCTGTGAAAATACCGGTGATCTGGGGCACGGATGCAGTCCATGGGCACAATAATGTGTTCGGGGCGACGCTGTTTCCGCACAATGTCGGCTTGGGCGCGGCACAGGACTCGGATCTCGTCGGTCGCATCGCACGACTTACCGCAAAGCAGGTCAGGGCAACCGGGATCACCTGGGTTTTCGCTCCGACGTTAGCAGTAGTGCAAAACCCGCGATGGGGCCGGACTTACGAAAGCTATTCCTCCGATCCGGCGTTGGTGCGGGACTATGCCGCGTCCTTCGTCAGCGCGATGCAGGGCGATCTGTCCGGCGCCAGCAACACGATCGCTTCGGCCAAGCATTTCATCGGCGACGGCGGCACCTGGCTGGGCATCGATCAGGGCGAAACCCGCGCCACGCGGGAAGAACTGTTCCGCATCCACGCCCCCGGCTATCTCGGAGCGCTCGAAGCCGGGGTGCAGACCGTGATGGTGTCATACAGCAGCTGGACCGATACCGGCACCGGCGAAGCCCATGGCAAGATGCACGGCAATGGCGAACTGATCACCGATGTGCTCAAAGGCGAGCTCAGCTTTGATGGCTTTGTGGTGTCTGACTGGAACGCCATCGAACAGGTCGAAGGCTGCACCCGCACCCATTGCCCGCAAGCGATCAATGCCGGGATCGACATGTTCATGGTTCCCGACGACTGGCTGCGCTTCATCGAGGAGACTATTGCCGATGTCGAAGCAGGGACCGTCCCGATGAGCCGTATCGACGATGCCGTGACTCGGATCTTGCGCGTCAAGCTGCGTAGCGGGCTGTTTGAAGGTTCGCCATTTCCGCCTGCTGCTGCCGCTGGTGACCTGGCCAGTGAAGAAGCGCGCAAGACGGCACGTGAAGCTGTTTCCAAGTCTCTAGTGCTGCTCAAAAATAGCGGACGTGCATCGCTTCCGCTGGCTGCCGATGCGAAGATACTTCTCGTCGGGAGGGCCGCCGACAAAGTGCCTCCTCAACTTGGGGGATGGTCCCTGACGTGGCAAGGTGACGAGACCGACGATAACGATTATCCGCTCGCCGATGACATGCTTTCTGCGCTTCGCAAGGCAGTCGTTGGTGAAGGTCGAGTAGATTTCAGTGCTGATGGCACGGATGTCGATGTGACTGCTTACGATGCAGTCATCGTGGTTCACGCCGAAGATCCCTATGCGGAAATGAAGGGAGACATTCCCTATCCGGATACTATTCGGCACAGTGCACGCTATCCAGAGGACCTGACAGCGCTTGAACGGGTCTCTGGTAAAGGGGTGCCGGTCTTGTCCGTACTTTATTCTGGACGTCCAGTCTATGTGAACGACCTGCTCAACCTCTCCGATGCTTTCATTGCAGCCTGGCTTCCAGGAACCGAAGCCTTGGGAATAACCGATGTTCTCCTGCGTTCTGGGGACAGGCTTGAGGAGCGCGACTTTACGGGCCGTCTGCCGTTGGCCTGGCCAGGCGATCCCTGTCCAGAGACGGCGTCGAACCCGGTTCTGTTCGCGCGAGGCTACGGCCTCGGGGTGAGGGATCGCACGGATTTGGCAAGCGTTCCGGTCGACAATCGACTAACCTGTCCGTCACTCGCGCAATGATCCAGCTTGGCCAGGAAGGCGAACATGACGCAGCGACTGAAGACGATTTTGGTAGTTGGCGGAGGTTCCGCCGGGTGGATGACTGCTGCCTTGTTGTCCAACCTGTTTCAGGGCTTGTATCGCATAAGGCTGGTCGAATCCGAGGACATCGGCACGATCGGAGTGGGTGAAGCCACGATCCCGGCGATCAAGAAGTTCAACGAACTGCTGGAGCTGGACGAGGCCGACTTCATGCGGCTGACGCAGGGTACCTTCAAGTTGGGTATCCAGTTTAACAACTGGGACCGGATCGGATCAAGTTATGTCCACGGCTTCGGTGTCATCGGGCAGGATCTGGGCTGGCTGCGCTGCCATCAATACTGGCTCAAGATGAAGTTGCACGGCGACGCCGCCGATTTTGCGAATTTGTCGATCAACACAGCAGCGGCGCTAGAAAACAAGTTCATGCCGGCCAGAGCTGATGCGGGGGATTCGCCGATCGGCCATATCGCCCATGCCTATCAGTTCGATGCCGGGCTTTATGCGCGCTTTCTGCGCGGCTATGCCGAAGATCGCGGGGTTGTGCGTCAAGAAGGGAAGATCGTCGATGTCGCTCTGCGCGGGGAGGACGGCTTCGTTGAATCGGTAACGCTGGAAAATGGCGAGCGGATCGAAGCCGATCTGTTCATCGACTGTTCGGGCTTTCGCGGCCTGATTATAGAACAGGCGATGAATACCGGTTATGAAGACTGGACAAAATGGCTGCCGTGCGACCGGGCCATGGCGCTGCCCTGCGCCCGTTCCGACAATTTCACCCCATACACAACCGCAACCGCGAATGGCGCCGGTTGGCAATGGCGCATTCCGTTGCAGCATCGGACCGGCAACGGGCACGTTTATTCCAGCCAGTTCATGGAAGATGACGAAGCCGAGGCGATCTTGCGGGCCAATCTCGATGGCGAAGCGCTTGGCGAGCCCAACCGCATCCGCTTCACGTCAGGCAAACGCAAGCGGATCTGGAACAGGAACTGCGTCGCAGTGGGCCTGTCTGGCGGCTTTGTCGAACCGCTCGAATCGACCGCGCTGTTCTTGATTCAGTCGTCGCTGATCCGTCTTATCCGGCTGTTTCCCGACCTGAGCTTCGACCAGGCCAATATCGACGAGTTCAACCGTCAGACCGATTTCGAGTTCGAACGGGTCCGGGATTTCATTATCCTACACTACAAGGTGACCCAGCGCGACGATACGCCGTTCTGGCGATACTGCCGGGACATGGACGTGCCGGACACGCTGCAGCGCAAGATGGACCTGTTCCGTGCCAATGGCCGTATCTTCCGCGAGGATGAGGAACTGTTCAGCGAAGAAAGCTGGATCCAGGTAATGCTGGGGCAGGGGATCATTCCCCATGGCTATGATCCGCTGGTGGATATCCGCAGCGAGGCGCAAATTCTGCAGTATCTCGGCAATATAGAGAACGTGATCCGCAAATGCGTTGCGGTGATGCCCACGCATGCCGATTTCGTTGGAAAATACTGCGCCGCGACGGCTTCAGGCTGATGCCTTTTCGCGCTCGGTTCTCCATCCTCCTTGCGTTCGCCCTGGCACTGGCGGCCTGTTCAGGGGCGCCGAAAAGTGGCCTGGTTGTCTCGCCATCGGGAAGCCCGCCACCTGTCGTGCGCACCATACCGGGCTGGCTGACAACGGCGGATGGTTCGCACAGGTTGGTACCCTTCGAAGCCAGTGAAATCACGCTAGGCAGCGGGCAGGGCGCAGATGTTGTGGTCGATACCAGCCAGCACTTCCAGCCGTTTGCCGGATATGGCGCATCGGTCACCGATGCCACGGCGTGGCTGCTGATGCACGAACTTGATGCTGCAAGCCGGTCGCAGCTGTTGCAGGAACTGTTCGGACTGGGCGGAGCGCTGGGGCTGGATGTTGCCCGGATCAGCATCGGCGCTTCGGACTTTTCCCGCAGCCATTATACCTTTGCCGATACGCCGGGCTTGCCCGATGCCGATATTGCTCCGGCGCGGGCCGATTTGATACCCGCACTGTTGGAAATCCGTTCGATCAATCCGGGGCTGTCGGTGATAGCCAGCCCCTGGAGTGCTCCGGCATGGATGAAGACCAGCGGCAGCCTGATCAAGGGTAGACTGGATCCGGCGCATTATGCCGATTTCGCTCACTACCTCGTCAGTTACGTCAGCGAAATGCAGGCGGCGGGCATTCCGATCGATATGCTCACGATCCAGAATGAACCACATTTTGAACCCGAAGATTATCCGGGCATGCGCGTCGAACCGGCGGAACGGGCAGCCTTTGTCGGGGAACATCTTGGCCCGTTGATGGACCGCGAGAATCCGCAGACCAGGCTGCTCGACTGGGATCACAACTGGAACGAACCTGACAGCCCGCTGTCGGTTCTGGCGGATACCAGAGCCTCGCCGTTCGTAGATGGCGTGGCGTGGCATTGCTATGCCGGTGACGTTTCAGCGCAAACGCTGGTACACGAACGATTTCCTGACAAGGAAGCTTGGTTTACCGAATGCAGTGCAGGTGACTGGAGCGGCAGCTGGACCGAGGCTTTCCAGTGGTCCGCGCGGAATTTGGTTATCGGCGCGCCGCGCAACTGGGCCCGCGGAGTGTTGATGTGGAACTTGGCGCTGGATCAGAACAACGGCCCCCATCTGGGCGGCTGCGGTACATGCCGGGGATTGGTGACGATTGACACGCAAACCGGCGCGATCAGCCGGGAGCCGGAATATTATGCCTTCGCCCATGGCAGCCGCTTCCTGCCCGCCGATCCCGTGCGCGTCGACAGCACGACGGCAGCATCCAGTATCGACGCGGTCGCATTCCTCGGCAGGCGGGATGGGGCGTTGACGATGTTGGTGTTCAACGGCAAGCCGGGTGACGAAGGGCTTACTTTCATTATCGATGGCAGGGCTTATCGCGCCCTGATGCCTTCCGGCGCGCTCGCCACATTTGTTATTGCTGCTGCAGGGGGATGATTGCCTGATAAATGGGGAAGCACCTTGCCGGTATCTCGGTCTCGTTTGTATCGGTCACCACGCTGTTTTTTGCATGGGGCTTTATATCATCGAACAATGACCCGCTCATCGCCTCGCTCAAAGCGAGCTTCCAACTCAATTACACCGAAGCCCTGATGACGCAATTGGTGTTTTTTGCTGCCTATGGCTTCATGTCCTTTCCGGCAGCAGCGCTGCTGGCGCGCTTCGGATCACTGTGGTCGATCTTGCTGGCGCTGATCACCATGATTGCAGGTTGCTTGTTGGTGCAATTCGTCGTCCGGTTCCAGGATTATACCGTGATCCTGGTGGCGCTGTTCGTGCTGGGCATGGGGATCACTACGCTGCAGGTTGCCGCCAACCCACTGGCCGCGGCGCTGGGCCCCCCTGAAAGTAGTCATTTCCGGCTGACATTGGCGCAGGCATTCAATTCTTTGGGCGTGGTGATGGGTGTCAATTTCGGTTCGCGCATCATGCTGGGTGAGGAAGTGCTGAAAGCTGGGCACGGCCCCATCGCCAGCGAAGCCGAGCGACTGATTGCTCTCGAAGCCATTTCACACGCTTTCCTGCTGATTGCCGTGATGCTGGCCGGGCTGATGCTGTTCATCTGGTTCTCGCGCCGACGCATTTCGGGTGCGGCCGCACTATATGCGCCGGGCGGGCAAGGATCGGTGCTCGATGCCCTGAAATCGCGCTGGGCGTTATTCGGGGCACTGGCAATCGGCCTTTACGTCGGGGCGGAAGTTTCAATCGGCAGCATCATGATCAACTTCCTCAACAAACCGGAGATCCTTGACCTGCCGCTGGAAATTGCGGGTTTCTATCTGGGTAATATCTACTGGATGGGGGCGCTGGTAGGACGCTTTCTTGGCTCCTATTTGCTAACCGTCGTGCGTGCTCCGCTGTTGTTGATGACCGCGGCAAGCTCTGCCTCTATGCTGTGTCTGGTCGTCGCGTTCAGTTCGGGGCCGCTGGCGGGCTATTGTGCGCTGGCTGTGGGTCTGTTCAATTCGATCATGTTCCCGACCATCTTCACCATCACTCTGGAGCGGGCCGGCGTGTCGCAATCGGCTACATCGGGGCTGCTATGCGTAGCCATCGTCGGAGGTGCGCTGCTACCCTATGCGGTGGGCCAGATCGCCGACAAGGCGAGCCTATCGATCGCATTCCTGATCCCGATGGTGGCCTATGGTGTGATCGCCTGCTTTGCTATGCTGGCGGCGAAGGCGCGGACATATACAATTGGCGAGACCGCCGATCCCGCTGCCGCCTGAAGCGGTCTTATTCCCGGCAATGCGGCTGCCCCTCAGCGCTGAGATCGAGCAGCGCGACGACGGGGAAATGATCGGACGCAGCGCGCCCGTTGGCATGTTCGGCCATCACCATATGCTTGATCACTCTCATGCCGCTGCTGGCAAACAGGTGATCGATCAGCGCACCGTTCATTGGCATTGGCGCAAACCCATTGAAACTGAACGCAGGCCCCGAACTGCCCATGGCGGCCGCCTCGCGCGTGTCTTGGAGGCCCGTGGCTTCGGTAAGCAGGGCGCGGATCGCGATATCGGATACCGTAGTATTGAAATCGCCCATCAGCAGCACTTCTTCGCCGGGCTGGCGATTGGCGGCGATCCATTCTGCCAGCATAAGTCCGCTGTTTTCGCGCGCCAACTGTCCTTCATGATCCCAATGGGTGTTGATCGCCAGCAGCCGCGCTCGGTCCCGCCGTCGTTCCAGGCGCACCCAGCTGGCGATCCGGCGATAGGCCGCGTCCCAGCCGAGCGAAGGCACCTCGGGAGTGGGAGACAGCCAGAATGTGCCCGATGCGGTGATCCGGAACAGGCGGCGATCGACGGCAATGGGGGATGCCTCGCCAGCCACTGCGCCATCATCGCGCCCGCCGCCGACGAAATCATAGCCGGTCAGCACGGCGGTCAGATCCGCGCGCTGGTTGGGCAGGACCTCCTGCATACCCAAAATCGCAGGCCGCAGCACAAGGATTTGCCCGATCACGAAATCGCGGCGATGTGCCCAGCTATTTTCACCATCGGCGGGAGTGTCGAGCCGAATGTTGTAGGTCATTGCCAGCAATGGGGCTGGGCACGACAGGTTGCGTGCCTGCACTTGGGGTGCGTTAAGCGCGGCAAGAGCCAGCATCAGGGGCCATGCCCATTGCGTCGGTCGGTTCATGCCGGTGCCTCTCATAATGCTGGAACTATTTCAATGGTAGCGCTTCCAATTCCAGGAAAGAAGTGTAATTCTACCGGATATCGCTGGCGGGTCGGATAATGAACCAGGTACACACAGTCGAACCGTCGCTGTTGTCGAAGGCCTTGCTCACCGAATTCTGTGAGCGCGGCGGAACTGTGGTCGCCGATCGAGTCGAGATTGCGCGGTTGAAGCGTAACCTGATCAACTTTCCCGACGATGCGAAGGCCGCACATACGAAGGTTTCGTCTGACCACCTGTGGAGTATTCCATTGAAACTAAGACCCATGCTGATTGCTGTTGCGCTGGCCCATTATCTTGCCGCGCCTGCCATGTTGAGGGCGCAGGAGGCCCATTTCGCCGAGGAAATCCACGTTTTCGGTATCGAAGACGAAGTTTACCCGCCGCAAGGGTGTGAGACGCTGTTCGTAGGAAGTTCCAGTTTTCGTTTCTGGTTCACAATTCAGCAGGACTTTAGCGACTGGCCGGTGCTCAAGCGCGGCTTTGGCGGCGCGCGGATATCTGACATCAATTTCTATTTTGACCAAGTGGTCGGCCGCTATCACCCCCAAAGGATCGCGTTCTATGCAGGCGAGAACGACATCGATGCCGGGCTTTCGCCTGAAGCTGTTATGGCTGATTTCAGCAGCTTCATGGACCGCAAGAGCGCTACGCTGGGCGCAACGCCGGTGTTTTTCGTCTCCGCCAAGCCGTCCCTTGCGCGCTGGGCGCAGTTCGATCGGCAATCGCAGTTCAACCGGCTTGTCGAACAGATGGCGCGCGAGCGTGACGATCTTGTCTTTGTCGATATCGTCAATGAAATGATGAGAGATGGCGAACCGGACGCGCTGATCTTCATATCCGATGGGTTGCACATGAATGCGGCGGGCTACAGCCTCTGGCGCGCACGGTTGCGCGATGCTTTCACAAGCGCTCCGGCAAGCGCGGCACCGGGATGCTGAGCCGGCTCGCTGCCCTTTCGCTGGCAATCGCCGCCGCCCTGTTCCTGCCGAGCGCGGCAATAGCGCAGGTGCTGCCGACAGGCCCAGTGTTGGCCGCCGCCGATCTGCGCGACGGGCAGGACCTTTCGGGTCCGTGGAACTGGTCGATCGATCCCTATCGTGACGGGCAGGCCGGCTTTCATGGCGGCGAGACCGGAACGGGCCACCGCCGTTATGACGATACCGATGTATCCGCCGCGCGGCGGGCCGATCCGCTGGCGCTTTACGAATATGACATGGATACAGCCCCGGTCGCGATCCTTCCTTCTTCCTGGCTCACCCATACGCCGCAAATGCGCCATTATCAGGGGCTGGTGTGGTATCAGCGCCGTTTCGACGCGGCTCCCGATCCCGAGCGGCGCAGTTTCTTGCGGTTCGGTGCGGTCAATTATTCGGCCGAGGTATGGCTCAACGGGCAGCGGCTGGGGCGGCATGACGGGGGGTTTACGCCGTTTGCCTTCGAAGTGACCGGATTGCTGCGCGAGCGCGGCAACCGGCTGGTGATTGCAGCGGATTCGCACCGCAGCGAGCGCGATGTGCCGCCGCCCGTCACCGATTGGGAAACCTACGGCGGCATCACCCGCGAGGTGCGCCTGCTCACTCTGCCGAAGACCTTTGTCGATGATGGCTTGGTGCGGCTCGCACCCGATGGCAGCCTCCTGGCCGATATCCGGCTGGATGGCGCGGGCCGGGGCGGGATGGCTGTGCGGCTGGCGATTCCGGAACTGGGCATCGAACAAAGCGGCATTGCCGACAGCGAGGGCCGGGCCTCGTTTCGCGTGGCTGCACCGCGGCAACTTCAGCGCTGGTCACCAGACAATCCCCGGCTTTACCGGGTCGAAATCACCGCTGGCGATGATCGCTGGCACGACATCGTCGGATTCCGGACGCTGGCGGTGGATGGCAGCCGCATCCTGCTGAACGGCGCGCCGATTTTCCTGCGCGGCATCAGCCTGCACGAGGAGGAACTGGGTGCCAATCCCACGCGCCGGATAACCGATGCCGCCGCAGAGACGCTGCTGACGGAAGCAAGGGATGGGCTGCACGCCAATTTCGTCCGGCTGGCGCATTATCCGCATGCCGAACCCATGCTGCGCGAAGCCGACCGGATAGGGCTGATCGTCTGGAGCGAAATCCCGGTTTACTGGCGCATCGCCTTTGCCGATGCCGAAGTTCTGGAGCGGACCCGCCGGATGCTGGCAGAAATGATCCTGCGCGATCGCAACCGCGCTTCGATCGCGCTGTGGAGCATCGGCAATGAAACGCCGATCGGGGATGCGCGCAACAGCTTCATGGTGCAATTGGCGCAGGATGCCAGAACGCTCGATCCGGACAGGCTGATTACCGCCGCCTTGCTGACCGGACGCGAGGAGCGCGGCGGCCTGCCGGTGGTCACCATCACCGACCCGCTTGCGGACGCGGTCGATGTGCTGGCGGTGAATAGCTATTTCGGCTGGTATGGCGGCGACCGGCTGGAGGACATCGGATCATACGGCTGGGATTTGCCCGCCGACAGGCCGTTCCTATTTTCCGAATTCGGCGCGGGGGCAACCCTGGGCTTGCACGCCGAGGGAACACCGCAGAAATTCACCGAGGAATACCAGGCGCAATATTATCACGCCACGCTGGCGATGGCGAAAGGCATCCCCACGCTGGCGGGAATGTCACCGTGGGTGCTCAAGGATTTCCGTTCCCCGCGCCGCCAGTTGCCCTTCATTCAGGATGGCTGGAACCGCAAGGGGCTGATCAGCGAGACGGGCGAGCGCAAACAGGCCTACGCCGTACTTGCCGATTGGTATGCACGGCTCGATGGCGGGCGGTAACGCGCGGTAATTTCCGAATCAGCAATCCCTCACTCGATTATGACGTCTGACAAGGGCACATTTCGAATCTGATCCACTTTGGAAGTTGCGGGCATGTCGCAAGGTCGTAATGGCGTGACCTCCCACGCCAAGTGCCCATGCACTTAGCGTTGTACGATTTGGTCAGTGTTGATCGCCGCTAGACCGAATGGTTCGACTGGATTCTGACTTCTTTATGGTCCGGTCGTTGCGAGGAAGGCAGGCTAATTTCTATCGGGGCATACCACCCTATCCTGATGCAAAAATGTGCTGCATCGGAGCAAGGTCAAAAGCCCAAGTGCATGAGCGTGGAGAGGCTCGAAAAATGTTTGGAAACTATAGTCACGGTCTACCTCCCAAGAATTTGCCTGTAAGAATGACGGGGCGACGAGGTAACGCACAGACGACAATGCCTTGCCGGGAGGTTGCTCGATCACGCTTAAGCCATATAGCTCGGATCGGTGGACGAAGTTAAGGATGCCGTTGCTTCCAGTTGACTCCATCCGAATTTTCCTACCGCGCCTCATTTTCTGGCTCGAAACTCATTCTACCTCACGAACTGAACCGGTCAGCGCAAACAGCCAACAATTGGGGTATCGCTGGGGGTACTCGCAGCAAATATCTCAAAAAAGATACAATATAATAAGCGTTTAAGTTATGCCAGAAGATCCCTCCTCCGCTACCATTTCGTCCAGGATTGCGGTCTGGTTTGCGCTGTCGCAGCTGGCCATGAGCGCTGGCTTAAGCTCGGCTCTTGGGCATCGATCCAGTCGACGCCCGGAATTTTCATCATTTATGCGCTTGCCCCTGAACCAATTGGCCGAAATCGGGTGCGGCGCGAACACCCGTTTGGCAGATTAGCGATCTGTAGCGTTACCGGCATCAAGGCTTTCAATAACCTTGGCGAGTTTTGCCCGCACCTCGCCGGCAGCGCTGACAAGGTCCGCGTTCTCGATAGCCTGCATCGATGCAACAGGATCAATCGCCGCCACTTCAGTGTGCCTATCATCGATCGCTTGCACAACGACATTGCATGGCAACATCGTCCCGACCTTGTCCTCGATTTGCAGTGCCTCATAGGCCAGCTTCGGGTTGCAAGCCCCAAGGATTGTATAGGGGCGGAAGTCCACCCCGATTTTGGTCTTGAGAGCCTCTTGCATGTCGATACGTGAGATAATGCCAAAGCCTTCGGACTGAAGGGCCAGTTCGGTCATTTCGATCGCTTCGGAGAACGAGGTCTCCAGAATTGTCGCTAGATAGTAGGTCAATGGATAATCTCCATTCGCTGGAAGGTGAGACGTGTGTGTCTGGATTCATTCTGACCCAAGCTGAACTACACCCTTTCAACGCAAAGATCGAATGGCGGCCATCTGGCTCTACGTTGAAGGTCAGCTTCAGATTACTTTAGATGGGAGGCCTCTTGCGCGCCAGCGCCGCGTCAAATGACCTCTCTCTTGCGGTAGGATCGGCCGATTGGGACCTCCATTCCGTTGTCGAGCGTCACGGACGCCCGGCGCTGTTCGAAGATCCGGTCGCGCCGCACGACAAAGGATCGGTGGACTTGAACGAAGTCCTTTTCGGGCAAGGTTTCAAGCAGCTTTCGCAGCGTGGTCGTGGCGAGACAATTTCCTTCGTCGCTCCAGACCTTGACGAAGTTTCCCTCCGCCTGAAAACCGGAGATGCGATCCAGCCTCAACCGGCGGGTTGCACCGTCGACCCGCAAGGCCAGATATTCCTGCTCGCTTGGTGTGTCCTGTTTCTGCTCGGCCAGGCGCCGCCGCGCCTTTTCCAGCGCCGCAGCGAACCGGTCCGAGCTAACCGGCTTTAGCAAGTAGTCGACCACGTCGAGTTCGAAGCCGTCGAGCGCATGCTCGCGGTGCGCGCTGACGATGATTGCGAGGGGAGGGGCCTCCAGCCCGCGCAGCAGGTCGAGGCCGCCGAAGCGCGGCATGCGGACGTCGAGAAACATCAGGTCGACGGGAACTTCGCTGATCTTCGCGAGGGCTTCGGCGGCATTGTGACACTGGCCCACAACCCGCAAGTCAGGGTGCGCGCGGCAATGGTGCAGCAGGACTTCGTGCGCCAAAGGCTCGTCATCGACCAGAAGCACGTTCAGCATGGGCGAAGTTCCAGTTCCAGCACTGCGCGCCATCCTTCCCCGCTTCGCTCGCTGCTCAGACCGGAACTGTCTCCGAAAATCAGTTCAAGCCGGCGGCGAAGATTGGCCAGGCCAAGGCCCAATGTCTTTGAGCGCACTGTATCTGGGTCGAGCGAGTTTTCGCAGACAAAGCGCATATGGGTGGCAGAAGCACTCAGGTCGATCCTGAGTTCGCTCGCCCGGTCCGTAGGTTCGATACCATGCTTGAACGCATTTTCCACCAGCATGATCAGCAGCAGCGGCGGGATACACAATCGGTCCGAAACTTCCGACCAATTACATCGGACCACGCAGCGATCCCCCAAACGCAACAGCTGCAGGGCGATATAGTTGCGCAAATACTCAATCTCTTCGTCGAGACGGACCAGCTCACGTTGCCCGTCATATACAGTGTAACGTAGCAGATCGGACAATTTTACAACGGCATCGGCGGCGGACGAGCGATCCTTGAGGCACAGGGCGTAAAGCGTGTTGAGCGAGTTGAACAGGAAGTGGGGGTTGATCTGTTGCTGCAGGAGAGCAAGCTCGGCGCTCACCTGTTCGTGGCGCCCGGCAGCATCGCGCTGCTCGGCAAGCAAGCGCTCGCTCGCCAGCACGATGGGCATCGTCACCGCAAGAAAAACGAAGGTGAAGCCATAATTGAGCGGATCGAATAGTTGGCGATCTTCGGAGGGCAGAAGGCTCCATACCGGCAGGTTGATCGGCAGTTGCAGGACAAGGCTGGCCATAAGCGGCGTCGCGATGATCCAGTAACTCAACGACGACAGCGCAAAGAATGTCCAGCCATGGCCGCCCAGCGCACGCCGGATCAGGAGATAACGGCTGCCCCAGTAGAACGCGTAGAGAAGCAATGCCACGATCGCGAACTGCCAGAGGTAATACAGGGCTTCGCCCGGATGGCTGGCGAGGCGCACGGGATCGAACCACACGGTAAACGGCTGGTTCCGCACTGCGTCGGCGGTCGATGCGAAGAGTGAAGTCGTCGCCAGCGCCCACCCCATCAGAAGTGCGATCATCGAACCGTCCAACGTGACCGGCAAACGGCGCAAAAGCGACGCAATTTCACCGGCGCGGAGGCGATAACTGGACCTGCCGCCTGCCAGTAATGCCATGGCGCTGAAGGCGGCTGCGGTCGCGCACTCGCGCAAGTCTGGCAGCAGGTTGTCGAATGCGCCGCGTGTGGCAACCCAAAAGACGGCGATCGGATAAAGCGCGAAGCCTGCCAGCCAAGCGGCCAATGCCGCAAGCGGTCGCAGACGAAACGCTGAGAGATGCGCAGCCACGAACGGCAGGCTCACCAACCCAGTCTGTGCCACATGCAGCGCGAAGCTGCCCAGCGTTTCATCGCCTGCGGCGTGATGCCGCCATAGCGCAGAGAGCAGGACTGCGGCGATCATAGGCATCAGCTGCACCGACCAGTTCGTCACCGACGCAGGGATGGTTTGAGGGCTCGTCATTACTCCTGCCTTGCCGCTACCGATTGGGTTGGCACCTTCTGCACTTTCCTTCGAATTAAATTCATTCGTGAATGACGAACGGCGCAAAAACGATGATGAGCGGCCGCGTGAACCGATTCTGGTCAATGACGGGTCGTTTGTCACTACCAGCGTCCACTTGGTCATTCGGCGATTGCGAGTTGTCCGCCCGCCCGCAAGGCCAGTGCTCCTGCAATTGGAGGCATCATGCTGGCAATCCGCAATCTCTCAAAGACCTATCGCGGCGCGGTTCGTGCACTCGACGGGCTGGAACTGGACATCACTGCCGGGATGTTCGGCCTGTTGGGCCCCAACGGAGCGGGCAAGAGCACTCTGATGCGCACGCTCGCCGGGCTTCAATTGCCCGATCAGGGGAGCATCCATTTCGATGGTGTGAGCGTGCTTGATGATCCATTCGCGCTGCGGAAACGCCTTGGCTACCTGCCACAATCCTTTGGCGCATACCCCTATATCGGCTGCCGCGCGTTGCTGCGCCACATGGCCGTGCTGAAAGGTTTGCCAGATTCAATCGAGACCCAATCCGAGGTGGATCGGCTGCTCGAACTTACCAATCTCACGCATCACGCGCGGCGGCCCGTAAGCACCTTTTCGGGGGGTATGCGCCAGCGTTTTGGCATCGCGCAGGCGCTGCTGGGCGATCCAGCGCTACTGATCCTCGACGAGCCGACTGCCGGGCTCGATCCGGAGGAGCGGCTGCGGCTTTACAACCTCTTGAGCCAGCTAAGTGACGACAGGATCGTGCTGCTTTCGACCCATATAGTCGATGATGCCGAGCAGCTCTGCCCCGAAGTCGCGATCATAGTCGGCGGGCGCATCAGTGCGCGAGGTGGCACGGAACTGTTGGTGAAGGAACTCGACGGCTGCGTCTGGCAAGGATCGGCCGAGCCGAGTGCGCAGAGCGGCGCGGTCCTGCTCAACTCGGCCTATCGCCAAGGCGTTCAAATTTACCGCTACTTCAGCCGCACCTGTCCAGCTGCAGGTTTCGAGGCGGTCCGGCCGAATCTTGAAGACCGCTATTTCCTTGAAATGCGCGGGTGCGAGGTTGGAGCGTGTTAGGCCGGCTAAAGCTGGGCAATGAATGGCGGTTCCTGAGCCGCCAACCGTTGGTATGGCTGGCACTGGCCGGTGCTGTAATAATGAGCGCGGTTATGGCCGGGGGCAGTCCGGCTCCTTCGGGCAGCACGCCAGCTGAGGCGCTTCTGCGGGTCAACCTGTTCATCCCGGCCTTCATCCTGCCATTCCTTGCCGCAGCACTCGGGCCGACAGTGTTCCTCCGCGAGGTCGAACATGACATGAGCGAGATCGTCGGCAGCTATCCTATGACTGTCACGCACTGGCTGGGGGTGCGGCTGGGTAGCTGCCTGATCGTGCTTGTTGCGGCCTGCGCGCTGGCGCAGCTTGCCATGCTGGCCACGCTGGCATCTGCCGATCCTGCTGCCGTGCCAGCGCTAACGCTGCAGTCGCTGGGCTGGTTGCTCGTGATCCATGCTCCAGCCTGCCTGATCTGGTCTTGCCTGCTTGCGCGCTTGAGCTGCGCAACGGGGCACCCCGGCATCCTCTATTTCGCCGCCGGCTTTGGTTGGGTAGCCTATATCGCGCTCGCAATGCTGACAGGCACACCGCTGATTGGCGGAAGCTATGTCGCATGGGAACCATTGCGCCAGGCTCTGATCATCTTTGACCCTTACGCGATCACCGCGCTGGTGAACCCTATGCCCGAGAACGGTCTGCTGCAATCGCGCGCTGCGAACATCGCGCTTGGCAGGATTGCATGGCTTGCGGTGTGCCTGTGGATGCTGCGCGGGATTATCGACTTGCCTGCCCGCAGCCGGCGAGAAGAGAAGGCCGGCAAGATTGAAAATCCAGATCGGTCGCTTCTGCCCGATGTGGTCAGCAGGCTACCTGGCTGGGCAAGGCACGTTGGCCTTCACCTGCGCCATGTCATGCGTGATAGGGCCTTCCCCTTGATGGTCGGGGGGTGGCTCCTGCTGCTTGGCCCTGAAGTCTATAGCGGCCTGAGTTATGCCGAGCCTTTGGCGCAGGTCGATCCGGACAGTCGCGACGCTCTCAACCGTGTGATGTGGGACATTGTGCCGATCGCAGCAGCCCTCGTGCTGCTCTACGCGGCAGACCGGGTTTGCCGGATGTATGGCGCTGTTCGGATGCATGAGCTGGTTGCGGCGACGCCCTATCGTTCATGGCTGATGGTAGGTGTCCAAATCCTCGCCTTGTGGACTGTGGCGGTATTTTTCCTCGCACTTGCCGGGTTGGCGGTGGTGGCGGCGCAGCTGGCAGCGGGAAGTCCGATCGAGCTATGGGAATATATGCTTCAGCTGGGGCTCGCGCTTCCGCAACTGCTGCTCTTTGGCATGCTGTTTGCGGCAGTTCACGCGCTCATTCGGCTGCGATTTGCAGCCAATCTGGTCAACCTTCTGCTGGTCATACTGGGTTTCACCAGCCTGGCGCCGTCACTCGGTTTCCATCACCCGCTCTGGCGGCCCCTTGCATCCCCGTTGGCCGCGCCGGACCATTACTGGGGCTTCGAAAGTAGCATCGCGGGCTACGCGCCATTTCTGGTCTTCTGGTCTGCAGTTTGCCTGGCGCTAGTCCTGCTGGGGATGGTGTTAAACCATCGCGGCATGGCATTTCGTCAAATGTATTGGCGCAGTGCTCTGCGGCATCCAGCCATTGCGCTGGTCCTGACCCTGGCTGTCGGCAGTGCCATTCAAGGGCGCCTGATCCATGTGGCATTTGCCGATGAAGGCTTGCTGGTCAGCCCAGACGAGCGGATTGCACAGCGCGCTGATTATGAGCGGAACTATGGGCAATGGGATGCGGTGGCCCAGCCTGATGTCGCGGCAGTGCGATTCCAGATCGATTTTCATCCGTCCTTGCGCAGCGCGCAGCTGCGCGCGTCGATGACGTTGGTCAACCGCACGAAAGTGCCGATCGAACAGGTGCTGGTGGGCCGCAACCAGATCCCCTGGGATGGCGATGTCCGCATGGGAGACGCAGCGTTGGTGCAAGCCGATGCACGATTGGGGCAGGATATCTTCCGCTTTCAAAGGGCGATGCAACCGGGCGAGACACGCGAACTGAGCATGGCGGCCTTGTTCAGGCAATCCGGGCTTGTGACGGCGTCTATGCCGCTTGTGCTGCGCCCTACATTCAGCAGTCTGCCCGCGCATGCATTGTTGCCCGTGATCGGTTTCGAGCGGGAATTCACCTTGCGTGACCCTGATCTGCGCCGCGCGCAAGGACTGCCCGAGCGGCAGTTGACGCCGCCCAGCCAATTGCCTCCACAGTCTGCGCGACTGTCAGCGGACCTCGCGAATATCGAGACCCTGATCACCACCGAGAAAAGCGATCACGCGATCGCTCCTGGAGAGCTGGTGAGCAGCTGGCAGGCGAACGGGCGCAATCACTTCCTCTATCGCAGCGAGGGCGCGATGCGGAATCTTCCAGCTTTCTATTCGGTCCCCTGGCGGCCACAGACATGGAAAGCAGGCCCGATTGCGCTGGAAGTGCATGCCCCGCAGCGTCTCTCTGCCGATGATCCCAATCTGCGTGCCATGCGTGACACGCTGGAATGGCTCGGCAGCGAAGTTGCGCCCTATCAGTCGCGCACCTTGCGCCTGATCGCGGTGCCGGAGGCGGGGCTGAGCGGCTATGCATTGCCGCAGACAGTTCTGTTGTCACATAGGCTGGCAATTCGCGCGTATCCAACGGCCGATGCGGGGTTCAGCCAGGCCTATCGCCGCGCGGCGCATGAGACCGCGCACCAATGGTTCGGTCACATGATCGGACATGGCATTCCCGAAGAACACGGATTTCTGGTTGAATCGCTCACCAAATACGCCGAGCTCGTGATTGTCGAGCGGCATGAGGGGGGCGATGCCATGCAGGCGCTCGTCGCTTACGAATGGGATCGGTATCGCGGGGCGAGGCTGGATCTCGCTGCACCCGTTGCGCCGCTAATCGATGCCGAAGAGAGCGAGGACATGTATTCGCGTGCGACGCTGGTGTTTGCCTGCCTTCGGCAACAGATTGGCGACGAACCCATACTCAAGGCGCTCCGGGCAATTACCAGCCAAGGCGAGACGACTGGCAGGCCGGTGCGATCGGTCGATTTCGTCGATGCCCTCATCGAAGCAGCCAATCCTATGGCAGAAGGAACCATCCGGGCACTCTTACTCGATCGTGCGCCATTACCGGTTACCTTGGCAAAGTCCGGTTGCAACCTGAATGACCCACAGTTTCTCGCGCGGTGACATTCTCTGGTCGTCTTCCGGTACCGTCGGGTCCGTTCCCTGACCGGGAGCAGGCAAATTGGGAATGACGCGAAAGGCGATTGCCAGCCCCGTTTGTCTCGCCATCCAACTTGGACGCGGCCATGCAGACCGCACGCGAGCGGCGAGGGCTTCACCCGGCCATCGAATCCCCTGCCACCTCATTTCGCTAGACACGCTCAGGCATATTGCTGGTGGACGATCAATGCCCAGGTCTGCCATGTAGGTCAGGTTGGCCTGGAAACCGGGGAACTCGATCGCTACCACCGCTGCTGAGCCCGACGGACCTTCTTGCTGGAATCATCGTCCAATTCAGCGACGAGCGCTGCCGGTCTGGCTGTTATAGGGTATGTGCGTCGCTGTTCCATTTCGCGATAGATCGGTTCTCTCGCGCATTGATCAGCAAAAGGGAGTTTGATGCAGGAACAGGCAATCGTCATTGCGTTAATAGGCGTGTTGGGCATCGGCGCTCAATGGCTCGCATGGCGCTCCAACCGTCCCGCCATCGTGCTCATGCTGGGCGCCGGGTTCTTGGCTGGACCGGTGCTTGGCATCTTCGATCCGGAGCATGCCTTCGGCGAATTGCTCGAGCCGATGATCGCGATCGGTGTCGCGCTGGTGCTTTTCGAAGGCGGGCTAAGCCTCAATTTCCGCGAATTGCGCGATAACAGCGATGCTGTGGGGCGAATGGCCACGATCGGCGTCCTGCTCGGCTGGCTGTTCGGGGCGCTGGCTGCCAACGCGATCGCCGGGCTGGTGTGGCCCGTTGCCGTGCTGTTCGGAGGTATCCTGATTGTGACGGGGCCGACCGTGGTCGTTCCGCTGCTTCGGCAGGCGACGGTTCAGCCAAGGCCAGCTTCGCTCCTCAAGTGGGAAGCGATCGTCAACGATCCGACCGGTGCGATGTGCGCGGTGATCGCCTACGAATATTTCCGACTTTCGCGGACCGGCGCGACGTGGATGGAGATCATCCCGCCGATGCTTTTCGCAGCAGCGCTGGCCGCTGTACTTGGCTATGCCGCCGCCCGTTTCGTTGCTTGGTCCTATCCGCGCGGGCTGGTTCCGGAATACCTCAAGGTTCCGGTCTTGTTTGTAACGGTGATCGCCCTGTTCGTGATCTCCAACGCGATAGAAAAAGAAGCCGGGCTGGTGGCGGTAACGGTGATGGGCATCGCGCTCGCCAACATGAACGTCCAGTCGCTGCGTTCGATCCATCCGTTCAAGGAGACCGTCGCGATCCTGCTGGTCTCGGGCATCTTCATCTTGTTGTCGGCCTCGTTGAAATGGTCCGATCTCGCCTTTCTGAACTGGCGCTTCGGCTTGTTCCTGCTGGTGCTGCTGTTCGTGGTCCGCCCGGCGACTGTGCTGCTGACGCTGCTCGGCAGCTCGGTCCCTTGGAACGAGCGCCTGTTCGTGGCCTGGATCGCGCCACGGGGCATCGTTCTGGTTGCTATCAGCGGGCTTTTCGCCTTGCGCCTCACCGAACTGGGCTACGCGGACGGCAATGTCTTGATCGGATTAAGTTTTGCCGTGGTGGTGGCTACGGTAATGGCGCACGGCTTCACCATCGATCTTGCGGCCAAGTTGTTCCGGGTCAAGGGAGAAACCCGCCCGGGCCTGCTTCTAGTCGGCAGCACACCTTGGACCATCGCCCTTGCCGAACTCATGCAGGAGCTGAAGACCCCCGTCATGGTGGTCGATTCCAGCTGGCAGCGCCTGAAGCCAGCCCGGCGAAGGAACCTGCCCTATTATCACGGAGAGATCCTCAACGAGGCGACGGAGCACAATCTCGATCTGTCCCCCTATCAGGCGCTTGTTGCGGCGACCGACAACGAGGCTTACAATACGTTGGTATGCAGCGAATTCGCGCACGAAATCGGACGGGATGCCGTCTATCAGATAGGCCAACCAGGTGACGACGATGATCGCCAGGCGATTCCAGAGGCCTTGCGTGGCCGTGCCTTGTTCGAATCCGGCTACGGGGTCGACGACATTGCCGAGCGGCTCGATCAAGGCTGGCAGCTGCGCAAGACGAAGCTTTCCGACAACTTTAAGTTCGATGATGCCAAGGACGTTCTGCCACCTTCAACAAACATGCTCATGCTGTTGAAAGGAGACGGCCGCATGCAGTTCTTCACACACGCGGCCCGTCCGAATCCTGGTCCGGGCGATACCGTCATCAGCTTCGCCCCATCAAAGGATCGCACGCAAGTCAAGCGCGAGAAGGCGGCGGTAAAAGCCAGCAAGGCACTGCCGGTGCTCCTTGCATTCATGATTCTTGTAGGGTGCAACAATGATCGAAAGGACGACACAGGCCCCGGGTCCGAAACGCCCGCGCCACCGCCGACCTCGATCATGCGACCTGATATCGTCGCAGCCGAACCGGCGCCAAGCGTACTCGGCCCCCTCGAGGTGACGATTGGCTTTGCGGACGCAGCTGCGGAACTGAGCGACGAAGCGACCGAAAAGCTGCAAGGGATGCTCGCCAGCCCGCAGTTCGAGGCAGGGGCGGCGATCTATATCGGTGCGCACACTGACTCCGCCGGAAGCGACACTGTCAACATGAAGGTCTCGCGCAAACGGGGCATGCTGGTGCGAGACTGGTTCGTGGAACATGGCGTCGCATCGGAGCGCATCACGCTCGTCGCCTTCGGCGAGCAGAATCCGGTGGAACCCAACGCTCTGCCCGATGGCTCTCCTAACGAAGAAGGCCGCAGCGCCAACCGCAGGGTAGTCGTGCGGATGGTTGCATCGCCCGAAACGCCGTCCTCCCGTCGCAAGCCGACCTTGGCTGAAGATCTGGTCAACAAGTTGAACGATGACGAGGCTCCGTCGGCCGCAATCGAGGATGATCGCGGTCGCGCCCGGTAACCCGATCAGTACGATTGCCCGCCCTCACTGCCGATGGGGACCATTTTTCTTGCTCGCTCGGATCTATCGAATTTCTTCGAAGCGCTTGCAGATCCGCGTGTCGAGGGTTCGAGTCCCTCCTGCGCTACCATATCATTCAGGAATTGCGGGATTGCGACCGTAGCTGCTGGGGCCGTTTGCAGCTTACTTCATGGCGTCTGATTGCGGGTATTTGAAAGAACCCACCTCTCTGGAGGAGTGCTGGTAGCGTGGTTGAGGTGGAACGGCCGACGCCCCTTGTGGATTGAGCAAAGCCTGTCACTGCATTGATGCAGGGCTAAGGCGTGGAGCTTGATCTTGATTTGAAGCCCGGCATTCAGAGAACCAAAGATAAATTGTCAGAGCCGGGAACTTCGCCGAACTAATACCATCCAATGTTTGCACGATTGCACGGAGGCAAACATTGAAAACGACATCGCTGGCTGACCAGACTTTTACGGCCCCCCTTCACGAGAAAGATTCGCGTCAGGGTATCGAAGCTTATTCGAGCACCTTTTCGCCGCTACAGGATGCCATCCGGACAATGATCATCGCCGCCGGAGACGATCCTGACCGTGAAGGCCTGAAGGAGACGCCCGCAAGAGTTGAACGGGCATATTCAGAGTGGTTTGCTGGTTACTCGATCGACCCAGGCGACCTGCTTCGCAAGACGTTCAGTGAAACCAGCGAATACGAAGAGACAGTGCTGCTGCAGGATATTCCTATAGTGTCCACCTGCGAACATCACCTTGCACCCATAATCGGCAGAGCACATGTGGCTTATCGTCCGCATCGGCGCGTGGTCGGTATCTCAAAACTGTCGCGACTGGTCGATGCATTTGCAAGGCGCCTACAGCTCCAGGAAAGGCTGACGCAGCAGATCGCGGGGGCAATTGAGGCCGCGCTTCAGCCGCGGGGAGTGGCAGTAGTCATCGAGGCCAGTCACGCCTGCATGTCCACTAGAGGTGTCAACCAGCATGGGGTAACAATGAAAACGCAATGCTGGCTGGGTGATTTCAAACTGGACACTTGCCTACGAGCCGAGCTGCTTGGCTCGCTGTCTGCTGCATAGGAAATGACCGTGACCGGTAAGCCCAATCGCGCGATTGATTATCACAACATCGATGATCTCGAGCTTGCAGCGCTGGCTGCTGATCGTGATCCGCAGGCCGTGCGCACCATCACGACGCGAAATAACCAAAGGCTTTTCAGGGTCGCGTGGGGGATTCTTCGTAACCGGACGGAAGCGGAAGACGCTGTGCAAAGTGCGTATCTTCGTGCGTTCTCTTCGCTCGACAAGTTTCAAGGCCGCTCGGCTCTTTCGACCTGGCTGACCAGGATCGTCATAAACGAGGCGCTTGGTGCAAAAAGAGCGCGCGAACGGCAACGCCAGATGCTGGAGACAAATGAAGTGGCCGTATTGGACCTGTATCGGGAAGAACTCATGCAAGGATCTCTTGACCGAGCCAGCAACGGAGAGCAGGTCGCGCGCATACAGATCAGGGGAATTCTGGAACGGGCGATTGCAGCCTTGCCCCAGGAATTCAGGCTGGTCTTCATCCTCCGGGAGGTTGAAGGACTAAGCGTCAAGGATACTGCCGATGCATTGGGATTGGTCGAGGGAACGGTCAAGACCCGCCTTCACAGGGCGCGGTTGAGACTCAAGGAAATGCTTGCTCCCGAAGTTCGCGACCTCTTGCATGGGACGTTCCCGTTCGCGGGGCCAGACTGCGACAGAATGACGAATGCCGTAGTTGCCGAAGTGTGCGTCTCAGTATCCCGAAAATCCCAGGCAAACAGGAAAAATCCAACCCCTGCGCGGACGCCGGGGAACCTTTGAGCGTCAATCCCATCCAATGAAGTGACCGCCTGATGCGGTAGCTTAACGAGGAGATTGAAATGCTCAGGGTAATGTTCTTGGGGATGGCTATTGCGTCCAGTTCGCTCGCAGCAGCATCAAACGATAATTCAAGCAGCGCCGCCAGCACGCAAGAGACCAGCATTGGCGACGCCGAGATTGCGCACATAGCCTATACCGCCGGACAACTGGATGTCGTGGCTGCACAACAGGCGCTAGAACGATCGACCAATAAAGACGTGCGCGCCTTTGCCGCCACCATGCTGCGTGATCACAAGGCCGTGAACGATCTGGCCCTGGCGCTGGTCACAAAACTGGGCGTCACGCCCCAGGCGAACCCCGTAAGCCAAAGCCTGACAGACGAGGCTGATGCTGTGCGAGCACGCATCGCCAAGCTCTCGGGCAAGGCGTTTGACCGCGCATATATCGACAGGGAAGTCGGATTTCATGCGGCAGTCAACGAAGCCCTGCGGAGCACGCTTATTCCTGCTGCGCAACATCCCGAACTCAAGGACCTCCTTGAGCAAGGACTCGCCTTGTTCAGCGCTCATCAACAACATGCCGAGGACCTCGCGAGAGAACTTCAATGACAGCGCGACGCAGATTTGTCGGGGTGCTCGCCTGGGCGGCCTTGGTAATTGGTTCTTCCACGCTACTCGCGACGAATTCTCAATCACGCAGGATACACGTGATTTCTATCGACAGGATGAAGTTCGACAGTGTGCCCGCGAACCTGAAGGTTGGCGATACCATCAGGTGGGTCAATCGTGATGCCGTTCCGCACACTGCCACTGCGCGTGACCGGAGTTTTGATATCACAATACCGGGTAACAGCATCCGCGAAATGAAGATTCTGAAAAAAGGACAACATGAATTCTTCTGCCGCTTTCACCCGGCCATGAAAGGCGTCCTTTCTGCTGCCCCCTGAAGGAGGTCCTTTCTGTTACCCGCAAACGGATTTGCCTGCACGGCAGTCAATTTGCGGGGTTCCCCTCTGCGATACTCCACGTCGCAGAGGGGAATATTCGGGGTTCGTATTTTCCCATGGTCCGGGACCAACTTCTGATGAAAAAACTGAGAGTGGGGGCATTGGCGCGAGGCTACTGCAAAGTGCCACAACAAGCCGAAGACTTAGCTTACCTATTAGCCGTCGCACTGTTTGCGAGGCAATTCCTCTGCTTGGGGGGAGTGCCTACGGGGTGCAGGCGGGGGCAATTCAAAACGTCCGAAAATTGCGCGGCTAGCGACGGTGTGGCCTTGTGGCGCATGTCGCATTAACCCGTTTCGCGTCAATCCCGCGGCGGCGGGCGGCAGGGCGTCTTCTGCCCCGCCTGATCGGCTCCATCCGGGTATGGGGCGAGCTGAAAGTTTGGACTTCGACCTTTTGTAAGTCCGCAGATCCGCGTGTCGGGGGTTCGAGTCCCTCCTGCGCTACCATATCATCCAGGAATTGCGGGCAGCTTATCTGCGGGCGCGCGCGAAAGCGGCTCGAGTACGGGGGATCCTGCGCGCCAGGCGACCAATGGCGCCTGGCCCCCGCTGCAATGTCAGCGATGCCAGGCGTCAGCCATCTCGCCGCCGCTGGGATTAATCGATCGTGACAGTCGCCGCCCGCCGGTTCCTGGCCCACGATGCCTCATCTGAACCGAGCGCGACCGGCCGTTCCTTGCCGTAGCTGATGACGGAAATTCGCGACGCGTCCACGCCAATAGAGACCAGATAGTTCTTGGCCGCATTCGCGCGGCGTTCACCAAGGGCGAGGTTGTATTCGCGCGTGCCCCGTTCGTCGGCATGGCCTTCAATTGTTGCGCGTTTGTTTGGATATCTTGCCAGCCACTGAGCCTGAGATTGAAGCGCCGAAGCGTCGACATTATCGATATTGAAGCGGTCAGTATCAAAATAGATCACGTTTTGCCCGGCCATCTGCTGAACGAAATCGGCATGCGAGCCAGGAATCACTCCAGGCTCTGCCAGTCCAGAAGAGTCCGCTTCCGAGATTGCCTGAGCCGGCGGCGGCGGCAACACTTCTGGTTGCTTCTTGCCGCAACCAGCAAGACCCAGACCAACTGCAGTTACCAGGAATATGGGCGTCAAACGAATTGTCATGTGCTTTGCTCCGAAGTGCCCATTTGAGCACCATCTTGTTGACCCAGACTGATAGCCCGTCATTCCGGGGCAAGTTAGTATGGATTTTTAACGCGCGGCATAAAAACGACATGGTAACCGACCTGGAGCGAGTTCTGTATGAACTTCGGATCAAGGTCGTCCGGCTCCTGTGGGATTCCTTGACAGCGAGAAGTAGTCGGCAGGAACGCTGAGCCCTATCGAGATGCGGATCCTGCCGACTACAATCTGCTACTGGCTTGGTCCCAGCGGAACAGTGAGGCGGTATCCCACACCCGGCTCGGTCTGGATGAGTTCCGGGTCGGAAGGATCGGCTTCGAGTTTCTCACGCAGCATTGCGATATAGCTTCGCAAATATTGTCCATCGACATTGGGGCTCGACCAGCCTGCGATCATGAGTTGCCGCTGAGTGACCACCTGCCCCGAACTTCGCACCAGGGCTTCGAAGATCGCAAATTCCTTGGGCGAGAGATGAATTGGCTGTTCCATCAACACCACCTCGCGTCGAGCCAGGTCTACGACCAGATCTTCCGATAGAAATCGCTGCACTGATCCGCCCGTCGAATCTGACCGGCGCCGTTCGACCACGCGGATTCGGGCGAGAAGTTCTTCCAGGCCGAATGGCTTGTCGACGTAGTCATCGGCGCCTTCGTCTAGGGCCCTGACCTTGTCCCGTTCCAAATGTCTGGCCGATACCACGATCACACTGGCTTGTGCCTCATCCTTGATCTTCCTGATCAGATCGCAGCCATCAGTGTCAGGCAATCCCAGATCCAAAAGCACGAGGTCGAGATCGGTTGATGTGATGACCTCCAGCGCATTCAGTCCATCGGCTGCGTCATGCACATCGTGCCCAATTGCTGCGAGCACCGGCCGAAGAGTGTCGATAATCTGGGGCTCATCATCGATGATCAGTATCCTCACGCCGCGTGCTCCGAGAGGCGGGGAACCGAAACCAGCGGCAGGCGGATCAAAAAGCGGGTGCCCTTTCCATGCGCTACGGGTGATTCGACCTCGATCGTGCCAGAGAACGCTTCGACAAAGCCTTTTGAAATGAACAGTCCCAATCCCATACCGGCTTTGTCGCGTTTGCCTGCGCCCCTGAAGAAGCGCGTGAAGACACGGCCCCTCTCTTGCACTTCAATCCCCGCACCATTGTCGGTGATCGCAACTGTCCCTCTTTTGCCGTCGCTTTCAAGTTCGATCAGGATCGGGCTTTCCGCACCGCCGAACTTATAAGCGTTGTCGATGAGATTATAGATCGCTTGCTCCAGCATTGCGGCATTGGCTTTGACATAGAGGGAACTCTGTTGGAGGTTTCGTTCTATCCATATCGTGGGGTGTGCGCTTCTGGCCTGCTTGATGGCCATCTGAACGACCTCCTTTAGGTCGACAGTTTCGAGCTGGTTACCCGAGATTCCGGACTGGATCTGACCGACATCGAGCAATTCTGCGGTATAGCGATCAAGCTTCCTGCATTGGTCAATGATCGCAGCGAGCAGCTTGTGGCGCTCATGATCAGGCAGACTGACTTCCCTGGAATTGAGCGCGCCTGCTGCTGCCTGAATGACGGTAACCGGAGTTCGCAGGTCATGCGAAACGGATGAGAGCAGCGCGTCCTTGAGCGCTTCGCTACGTATCAAGGCCTGCGCTTCGGTCACCTCTTCCAGCAGCAAGCATCTCTCGGTCGCCAAGGCAAGCAGCGCCGCAAGGGATTGCAAGTTGGGCAGTTTGAACCGCTCTTCTTCGTCCGCCGCAAGCTGGAATTTCACTATACCCAGCGGCCCGCGGACTCCCTCCAGCTCCAAAATGACGACCTTCTCCGAGGAAGCGTCTGCAGCGCCCGCTCCGATGAAGGGTTTCAATTGATCGAATTCGATCTGTCCGGTCGACGGCCTCAGATAGGCATTGCCATGGGCGAGGTATATCTCGACCGTTCTGACTCCTTGCCTTGGTATGATGCCGCGGATCGCAGCTTCGACTTCCTCCACCCCGATCGCCGATTGCAGTCGATCGCTTACTGTCAGCAGAAAGGCTGTGTCCGATTGGGCTAAATAGGCCCGCTTCGCGCTGTCCCGCAATCGCCCCACGAGGATCCCTGCAACAAGGGCGCTGATGTTGAATGCCGCCAAGGGGACAATCTCGTCAGCTGTGGTAACCCCGAACTGGTAGACAGGTTCACTCAGTAAGAAATTATATGTGACCGAGGCGGCAACGGCTGCGAACAAGGCGCCAAATACCCCAGACCTGGCCGAGATAAGAATGACACCTGTCAGGAAAATCAGGACGGCAGTGATTGGCCGTTCGACCGATTGCGCAAAGTGAGTTGCGATTGCGGCAGCTATGAAAATAGCTGAGTTGACGCAAATTTCGATTATATTCCTGGTCTGCACGATCATACCTTAAGGGTGACCTCTGTCAGGTACCACCTTAGCGATCTTATGCAGCACACGCATGCACGCGATTTTTATATCGAGGGTGCCGTGATGTGTGCAGGGGCCAGAAACTCCTGCCGCTACAATTCGTCAGCCTCCGGTCTGGATGGCAGGGCGTCTACTGCGCCGTTGTTCAGATTGCCAGCACAAGCCCGCCCCAAGGCGGCAGCACAGCCTTGTTGCCTTCAACAGTTCCGGGCAGGCCATAATCCAGTTTCTCGACCGGGCAGGGAAGTTGATATTCAACCTCCTTGTCGCCGAGATTGAACAGGCACAGCAGCGGGCCATCACCTTCTGTCTCGCCGCGTTCGAACGCCAGGATCGGCTCGGGTGCATCAAGGAACCGGCTGGTGCCAAGCCGCAAGGCCGGGTGGGCCTTGCGGAAGGCGATAAATTTGCGGGTCAGCGCCAGGGTAGATGCTGGATCGGATTCCTGCGCATCTACAGCATAGTCATGATGCAGGGGGTCGACTGGCAGCCAGGGTTCGACGGTGCTGAACCCGGCATTGGGCTCACCCTTTGCCCAGGGAATCGGAGTGCGGCAGCCATCGCGCCCAAGGCTGTCAGGCCAGAACCGGATTCCTTCCGGGTCCTGCAGCCTTTCGAACGGCACATCTGCCTGCGGCAAGCCAAGTTCATCACCCTGATAGAGGAATATTGTTCCCCGCAGGCACATCAGGATTCCCATCAGCAGGTTCGCAAACTCATCACCGGCTGCCTCGCCGCCCCAACGGGTACGGGCGCGCACGACATCGTGATTGGAAAACGACCAGCTTGGCCAGGACGTTTCGCTGGTCCAGCTTTCCAGCGCATTCCTGATGAGTCCCGTCGTCAGCGGTCCATTTTCGAGCAGCAGGAAGTTATACGCCGTGTGGAGCCTGCCAGGTTCGGTATATTCGATCGAGCGGTCGATATAGGAATCGCTGCCGATCTCCGCCACGGTCATCAACTCGCCATAGCTGTCGACCACGCGCCGCAGTTCGCCCATGAATTCGAGATTTTCGGGTTGTGACCGGTCATGGAGATGCCGCTGATGCCAATAGGGGCGGGCAAACCCGCCATCTGGCGATTTGGGCGGATTGTCGCGCAATTGTGGATCGCAGTAATAGAAATTGGCGACATCAAGGCGGAAACCGTCGACCCCCCGCTCAAGCCAGAATCGCGCAGCATCGAGTATCTCCGCGCGTACTTCGGCGTTGTGAAAATTCAAATCGGGTTGTTCGGACAGGAAATTGTGCATGTAATATTGCTTGCGCCGCGAGTCCCATGACCAGGCCTGCCCTCCGAACAGCGAGATCCAGTTGTTCGGTGGCCCCCCGTCGGGCCTGGCATCGGCCCAGACGTACCAATCGGATTTGGGATTATCGCGCGAGCGGCGGCTTTCCTTGAACCATTCGTGCTGGTCTGACGTATGCGAGTAAACCTGGTCGATCACCAGTTTCAGGCCGCGCGCATGCGCCCCCTCAAGAACATTGTCGAAATCGGCAAGCGTGCCGAAGATGGGATCGACCTTGCGATAATCGGAGATGTCATACCCGAAATCACGCATGGGCGATTCGAAGAATGGCGAAAGCCAGACTCCGTCAACGCCCAATTGCGCGAGATAATCCATGCGCGACAACACGCCGGGCAGGTCGCCCACGCCGTCATTGTCGGAATCGCAAAAGCTGCGGGGATAAACTTGATAGATTACTCCGCCACGCCACCATTCGGTCATTTTTGCTCGGTCCTCCGGGGATTGTTGGATGGCATGTTGTTGCAAACCGTTGCAAAGCCAGCGACGCAATTCTTATGATATGCATTTCATAAATGATATGATAGGGCTTTTGCAAGTGACCTTGGACGAATGATGGGCGGAGCAACCGCTGGTCCGGGCTAATTGAGGGGGAGCAAGCTCGATGACGTCTGACGCAAGCGCTGTTGATCCAGCTGGCGTATCGGTGAAAAGCCGGATGACAGGACTTTTTGCGACGGCGGCCATTTTGAGTGCAGCCTATGCGGTGTTTGCAATCCTGCTCAATAGCGTGGGAACGGTCATTCTTCAGTCGATCGTCTATTTTCGGGTCGACAATGTCACTGCGTCAACGCTTGAGGCATTCAAGGACCTGACCATTGCGGTTGTATCATTCATTATCGCCGCGCAATTGCCTCGCTTCGGGCTCAAGCGATCGATGCTTGCCGCTTTGGCGATAGCCGGGGCAGGTTGCGTGCTGGTTCCGCTTGCAGACGTGTTCTGGGCGACGCAGGCGATGTTCTTTTGCACCGGTTTCGGTTTCGCCCTGATGAAGGTTTCGGTTTATTCGGCGGTCGGGCTGCTTAGCGACAGCACGGCCACCCACGCCCGCTTGCTTGGCATTATCGAGGCTGTCTTCATGACCGCTGTTGTGGCCAGCGCGTGGATCTTTGCATACTTCATTGATCCGACCGATGCCGCTTCGTCATCCTGGCTCGATACCTATTGGCTGCTGGCAGCGTTGTGCCTTGTGGCCGGCTTGCTTGTCGCTGTGATGCAGATTGATGAGAGCCGGCTTGCAGAAGAAGCAGAAGGCAAGCCAGCGTCGGTTGCATTTCGCGAGATGATCGCCCTCGTGGTCCTGCGAGTGACCCAGATTTTCGTTGTCGGCGTATTTCTCTACGTATTCATCGAGCAGGGCCTGGGAACCTGGCTTCCCACTATAAATCATCAGATGCTTGGGCTTGATGGCCAGATTGCCGTGCAGGCGGCTTCGGCCTTCGCGCTGGCGATAGCGGCCGGGCGTTTCTGTGCAGGACTGGTCGTGACGCGGGTTGGATGGTTTGCGCTTCTGATGGGGTGTTTCGTTGGAATGGCGCTGATTCTGGGAGTGGTTCCAAGCATGGCTGCCGCCGTCGATGGCAGGCAGGTGACGAACTGGGGCGATGTTCCATTCGTGACATTCGTTTTGCCGGCGATCGGCTTTTTCATGGCTCCCATCTATCCGACGCTCAATTCGGTTGTGCTTTCCTCCATTCCCCCAGCCAAGCAGGCGGGATTGATTGGATTGATCGTGGTCTTTTCGGCATTGGGCGGCACCGCTGGCTCACGCATGGTTGCGGAACTGTTTTCCGCCATTCCCAGTGCCGATGTGCTCTATAGCCTGCTGCTTCCGATTATCCTGTTGGCTGCAGCCACTGTCTGGCTTCGCCGGCTGGCCCAGGCTTGACGGTTGGCGGCATGAGCCCCTTGCCAAGGGGCTAGCTCGGGCTGATTGGCAGTTTCAGGTTTCCCGCTCTATCAGCCGGGTCGGCAATAGCGTCGAATTGGCCCTGCCGCCTTCGACGAGCTGCATCAGCTTTTCGACCAGGATGGCGCCCGCGAGGTGGGTCTCCTGCTCGACCGTGGTGATTGCGGGTGTGAAGTCCGCTGCGGGCGGAATGTTGTTGTAACCGACCAGCGAATAATCGCCAGGAGAGTTCAGGCCTGCTTCGCGCAATCCCGAGATCGCTGCCATTGCGGCTGTGTCGGAAAAGCAGAAAATCGCATCGGGGGCCGGATTCCGGCCGATATAGGATTTCACCGCGTCAAACGTGGCTGAATAGGACATAGCCGGCACCGGCAGCGTATCGATGGTGACATCTGCGCCGGAATCGCGTGCCGCCGATTCAAGTCCGGCATGTCGCATGCGAAATTCGATATGATTGTCATTGCCGACATAGAGCCAGCGCTTGCGATTTGAACGGAGGAAATACCGGCCCGCCAGTTGCCCTCCCAGAAAATTGTCACTGCCCACCGCGCAATAGGGTTCAGACGGGTCCACCGCGCCCCAAACCACGAAGGGAACCTTGGTTTTCGCCAGTTTACGCAACAGGGGATCGCGTTCGCCCTGGCCCAGGAAAACGAAACCGTCCACCACCCTTGCGTTGATCTGGTCCAGATAGTCGCGTGCGTCCCCTGAAGAAGGTGGGGCCAGGAGCAAGTCGAGATTTCGGACCGAAAGTGCTTCGGCTACCCCGGCGAGCAATTCGAAAATGAACGGATCGGCAATGCGGCCACCGCGGAAGGAGCCGAAATCGAGCACAACTGCGATCGTGTCAGTGCGGGTTTGGCGGAGTTTTTGTGCATTGCGATTGACGGCATAGCCATGTTCGCGCGCGATCCTGAGCACATGGTCGCGCGTTTTCTCGGTTACCAGGGGGCTGCCAGATAGCACGCGCGAGACGGTGGGCTTGGACACATTGGCCAGCCGGGCAATGTCCGCCATGCTGACCCCCATTGCGCGCGACCTCCCGTGCCGCGTTGGCGGGCTTTTTTCACTGGTCATTCAATCATTCCCCGGTTCGCTCAAAGCTGCGTTCCTCCCCCGATGCAACATGGCACTACATGCCACAATGTGGAATAAGTGCAACTGAAGCTTGAAATGCATTTCACAATTGGTTACAGGACGCCAAGTCCTAATAAGGGTAGTCTTCAAGGGAGAGTGTATCGTGAAGAGCCGTCGCATAAAATTTTTCAACCTGATGGCTGGCGCAGCCACCTTGGCCATCGCAGCATTGCCGGTTTCGGCCTATGCGCAAAGCACGGATGCTGCCGGCGGCGAGAGCGCTGATACAGCTGGCAACGAAATCATTATTATCGGTACCGCTGGTGGTAAGGGCATCAACAAGCTCGACGCGAGCTTCTCTGTCACGACCTTCAATCAGGAAGACCTGGCTATCCTGAGCCCGAAAAGCTCGGCCGATCTGCTCAAGGGCGTTCCCGGCATCTGGTCTGAGAGCTCCGGCGGCGTTGCTGGCGCGAACATCATGGTCCGCGGCATTCCTTCGGGCGGTGATGCTCCCTTTGTGACATTCTCTGTCAACGGCTCGCCATTGTTCGGGACAAACACACTCTCGTTCTTCGAAACCAGCACCCTGTTCCGGCCTGACCTGACGGTCAGCAACGTCGAAGTGCTGCGCGGTGGCCCCAATGCGGTGTTTGCGCGCGGTGAGCCGGGTGCGACAATCAACTTCCGGCTCAAGGAAGGCACCGATGTAACCGAAGGTGCGGTGGAAGCGTCGATTACCGATTTTGGCGGAACGCGCTTCGATACCGTGCTCAGCGGGCCGCTGGGCAATGATTTCTATTACATGGTGGGCGGCTACGTCCGCCGTTCCGATGGTGTGCGCGATGCCCAGTTCACCTCTGAAGAAGGGCAGCAGCTGACCGTTCAGCTGACCAAGCACTTTGATAACGGCAAGCTGAACCTCTACGGGCGGTACACCGATGATCACGGCCAATGGTATCTGCCGTTCAACCTGGCCAACCCGAATCTCGACCTTGGCGAGTTCTCGCAATTGGGCAATGCCACGCGGCTTCGCACGCTGCAGGTCGATCCCAGCGGCACAACCGAAACCTTCGACTTCGCTGACGGTCGCGGCTGGGACGGCTATGTGGTCGGCGCCAATGCCGAGTTTGAAATTGCCGACGGCCTGACGCTGCGTGACAACTTCAATTACGTCAACGGCAACGCGGATACTTTCGGGTTCGTCCCGGCAGGTTCCGCGGTAACCGTGGGCGCGGTTGAAAGCGTGATCGGCGGCCCTGTGGAAACCACTGGCGGCGTGACACTGGCATCCGATGACTTCGTGCAGACCTATGGCCACTGGGTTGTGCTCAAGGACATCGAATCGTTCTCGAACGATCTCAGCCTCACGCAGGTTCTGGGCGATCGCGACCAGCACGAACTGACCCTTGGTGTCTATACCTCCTCGTTCAGCTCGGATGACTGGTGGTCGATCGGCAACCCGATTGCCGTTCACAATGCGCCCAATGGCGATACGCTGGCGAATGTCACTCCCGGAGATATTGCTACAGCTGGCGGCAATGGCGGGTTCAACTTCGGCCTGGCCGATGCCGGTGATGCCGATATCCTGGCCTTCTATGCCGGCGGAACTTTCGAGCTGGTCGAAGGGCTCAAACTGGATGGCGGTGTTCGTTTCGAAAACATCGACATCAATTTCGTGCTCGACACCGGGCCGGGCTTTCCTGACGGCGTACGGGATCTTACCTTTTCGGAATCGGATGATGAAATCGCCTGGACCGCAGCGCTCAGCTACGATCTCACACCTGATCTGATGGTATATGGCCGTTATTCAGACGGTTATCGTTTCCCCGATTTTGACCAGATTCGCGATGGTTCGACTGCTGTTCAAAGCATCAAGCAGGCCGAAACCGGGGCCAAATTCAACAATGGCACCGTTGGCCTGTTCGTTACCGGATTTTACACCAAGACGGACCAGTTCTCGAACACGGTTGGCGGTAGTGTCCCCGCTTCGTTCTTCACCGCAGAAGCCTATGGGGTGGAAGTCGAATCGACCTTGCGGTTTGGCGGTTTCGGCCTTGCCGGCACGCTTACCTACCAGGATGCGGATATCACGCGATCGACTATCACTGCGGACATCGGCAATCAGGTTCAGCGTCAGCCCGAATTCCAGGCCCGCTTTTCGCCAAGCTATGATTTCGATCTCGGATCGCTCTCTGGCACGCTCTATGGCAGCCTGACCCATGCCGGGAAGCGGTTTGGCGACAATGCCAATACCGTCATCCTGCCAAGTTATCAGAAGCTGGATCTGGGCGTTCTGGTTCGCCATGAATCGGGCCTTTATGGGCAGGTCCATGCGGATAATCTGAACGATTCGCATGGCATCACCGAAGGCGATCCGCGCAATCCGACGGCACCTAATGGTCGCCCCATCCTTGGGCGTTCGATCAAGTTCACGGTCGGATACAACTTCTAAGGCAGTAGAACTCAGCTCTTGCAGGGTCGCATTGCTGAGGCTGGCGGGTCGGGGAAAAATCCTCGGCCCGCCAGTTGCCTGTTGGTGAAACGAATTTGTGGCGGTTTGCCGGATTGGCCGGGTCACACCACTGCCATGAGGCTGGCGTTGCCGCCTGCTGCGGTGGTGTCGACCGAGATGGCGACTTCCTCGAACATCCAGTCAGTGCGGTAGGCGCGGGTTTCCCCGCCTAGCTGGACGATCGGGATCGGGCCATCCTTGGCGGCAATGGCGGCGAGGGTGGGGCGGATGTCCTGCCCCGCATCCTCGACCAGAACATGGGCAAAGGGCGGCTCGGCAGTCCAGTCGGCGACCCAGACGATGTCATCGATCACCTCCACGGGCAGGTCGCCGTGCAGCTGGCGCGTGTGCGCGTCATCGGGCAGCGCGGCGCTATTGCCGCTGGCCGCGACCGCTTTCAGCTGGGCGTACAGCCCCTCGCTCGTTTGCGGCAACAGCAACACCCGCCCGCGCGGCTTGACGCTGTAGAGATTGCGTTCGCCCACCGGGCCGGGCAGCCCGGTCATGTGGCCCAGCATCGGTGCGCCCTGTTCGTCGCGCAGGATCGCCGAACTGGGCTCCGCATCCTTGACCAACCGGCCCAGATAAAGCGGCCCGCCAGCCTTGGGGCCGGTGCCGGACAGGCCGCGCCCGCCGAAGGGCTGGACGCCCACGATCGCGCCGATGACGTTGCGGTTGATGTAGATATTGCCGGCATCGGCATGCGAGATGATCTCTTCGATCGAATCGTCGATCCGGCTGTGCAGCCCGAAGGTGAGGCCGTAGCCGGTGGCGTTGATTTGCCGCATCACGCCGGGCAGGTCCTTGCGCGCATAGCGCAGCACATGCAGCACCGGCCCGAACACCTCGCGCTCCAGCTGCGCGATATCGTCGATCTCGATCATCGTGGGGGCAACGAAGGTGCCTTGGTCAGCTGCCTGATCGAGCTCCAGCTGCTCGATCCGGTGCCCGGCCTTGCGCATGGCTTCGATGTGAGCGGTGATGTTGCCCTGCGCTTCGGCGCTGATCACCGGGCCGACATCGACCCGCAATGCGTCGGTCGGGCCAACCCGCAGCTCTTTCAGCGCGCCGCGCAGCATCTCCATCAGCTCGTCTGCGATATCGTCCTGCACGCACAGGATCCGCAGCGCCGAACAGCGCTGGCCGGCGCTGTCGAAGGCGCTGGCAATGACGTCGCGCACCACCTGTTCGGGCAGGGCAGAGCTATCGACCACCATCGCGTTCTGCCCGCCGGTCTCAGCGATCAATGGGATCGGCGCGCCATCGGGCAGGGTGCGGGTGGCCAGTTGGCGCTGGATCAGCTTGGCCACTTCGGTCGAACCGGTGAAGATCACCCCGCAGGTCTCAGGGGCCGATACCAGCGCGGCGCCGATCTCGCCCGCGCCCGTCACCAGCTGCAGCACGCCCGGCGGGATCCCGGCCTCGTGCAATATCGCCGCCGCCTGCGCCGCGATCAGCGGGGTTTCCTCGGCCGGCTTGGCGAGCACGGTGTTGCCAGCCACCAACGCGGCGGCGACCTGCCCGGTGAAGATTGCCAGCGGGAAGTTCCACGGGCTGATGCAGACCATCGGCCCCACCGCCTCGGCGCCATCCAGCCCGGCGCGCGCCTCATTGGCGTAGTAACGCAGGAAGTCGACTGCCTCGCGCACTTCGGCAATGGCATTGGAGGCAGACTTGCCCGCCTCGCGCATGATCAGGCCCAGCAGTTCCTCCATCCGCGCATCGAGCAGGTCAGCGGCCTTCTCAAGGCAGCCAGCGCGGGTGCCCACAGGCGTTGCCGCCCAGGCAGGGAAGGCCGCGGCCGCGTTGCGCGCGGCGAGCTGGGCATCGCGGATAAGTGCATTCTCGACCTGGCCCACCACATCGCGGTGATCGGCCGGGTTCAGCACGGCTTCGGCCTTGCGGGTCGCCTGCAGGCCTGGGATGAGCGGCGCAGCGCGCCACATTCTGCCCGCACTTTCGCGCAAGGTCTTTGAAAAGCGTGCCAGCACCATCTCATCGGTCAGGTCGAGCCCGCGTGAGTTGACGCGATCAGGATAAAGTTCGTCCGGCAGCCTGATCATCGGATGGAGCGAGCCGACAGGATCGATCGCTTCGGCATCGCTGACCGGATCGACCGAGAGTTCATCGAGTGACACCTGCTCGTCCCAGATACGGTTGACGAAAGAGGAGTTGGCCCCGTTCTCGAGCAAGCGGCGTACCAGATAGGCCAGCAGCGTCTCATGCGTGCCGACCGGCGCATAGATCCGGCACGGGCGATCGAGCTTCTTCTTGCCTACCACTTCCTCGTACAGCGCTTCGCCCATACCGTGCAGGCACTGGAACTCGTAATCGCCGGGGCTGAAATCCTCGCCTGCCAGGTGATAGATCGTGGCCAGCGACTGGGCGTTGTGGGTCGCGAACTGCGGGAACACGTGCTCGCGTGCAGCCAGCAGCTTGCGGGCGCAGGCGAGATAGCTGACATCGGTGTGGACCTTGCGGGTAAAGACCGGGAAATCCGGCAGGCCGTCAACCTGCGCACGCTTGATCTCGCTGTCCCAATAGGCGCCCTTGACCAGCCGCACCATGATCCGGTGCCCCGATCGCCGGGCAAGATCGATAATCCAGTCGATCACGAAGGGGCAGCGCTTGCCATAGGCCTGCACCACGAAGCCCAGGCCGTCCCAGCCCGCGAGCTCGGGATCGAGCGCCAGCGCTTCGAGAATGTCGAGCGACAGTTCGAGCCGGTCGGCTTCCTCGGCATCGATGTTGAACCCGATGTCATATTGCTTCGCCATCAGCGCCAGTTCGCGCACCCTGGGCAGCAGCTCGCCCATCACGCGATCGGCCTGGGCGCGGACATAGCGCGGGTGAAGCGCGGACAGCTTGATCGAAATGCCGGGGCCTGCGTAAACCCCGCGGCCTGCCGCCGCCTTGCCGATGGCATGGATCGCGCGCTCGTAATCGCCGTAATAACGTTCTGCATCGCGCATCGTCATCGCCGCTTCGCCCAGCATGTCATAGCTGTAGGCAAAGCCCAGCTCCTCTTGCTTGCGCGCGCGCCGCAAGGCCTCGGAGATGGTCTCGCCGGTGACGAACTGTTCGCCCATCATCTCCATCGCCATGTTCACGCCGCTGCGGATCACCGGCTCGCCCGCGCGCTTGATCAGACTGGACAGCGTGGCGGAAAGTCCGCGCTCGCGCACCGGCGAAACTAGCTGGCCCGAGACCACCAGGCCCCAGGTAGCGGCATTGACGAAGATCGAACGGCCATCGCCCAGGTGCGCGCGCCAATTGCCATGCGCGATCTTGTCACGGATCAGCGCATCGCGGGTGGCCTTGTCGGGCACGCGCAGCAGCGCTTCGGCAAGGCACATCAGCGCGACGCCTTCCTGGCTCGACAGCGAGTATTCCTTGACCAGCCCCTCGACCCCGCCGCGCTGCCCCTTGCGGCGCAAACGCGTGATCAATTCGCGCGTGATCGCGGCAATAGCCGCATTGTCCTGCGCCGATACCCGTGCAGCCTCGATCAGCGGCAGAACCGCCTCAGGCTCGGGCAGGCGATAGGCTGCGGTAATCGCGCGCCGCAACGGGGTTCGTTCGCTGATCGGCGGGGCAAAGCGGGTGAATGGGGAGGAGTGAGTCAATTGGTCCACGGCGAATCCGGTGTGGGTGGGGGCAATTTTCCAGGCCGGGGAAATTGGCTGCCCCTCTGGCTGAATTGCGCGGCAACTTCGCCCGAGGTGCGGATGAGACAGCTCAATGTCAAGGCCAGCGTCCAGTCCTGCTGTGGCGAGCTATCGATGCCGTGGCCATGACCGCGAATGGCTGCAACAATGCGGGACGCAATCATTCTGGAATGGCTACCAAGCACCGCACGGACCGTCATTATCATGGCACACTGCAATCGTTTTGCTATCCCGCTGCCAGCAGATATGCCTGCGACCCGAGATTCGGCGAAGGCGTGACGAGCCGGGACAAGGCGAGTGAGAAAGGTACACGATGAACCTGAGGCTGGAAAAATCGGGCCCCGTTGCCCGGCTGCTGATCGACAGGCCTGAGGCGCGCAATGCGATCAACATGGCGATGTGGGAGGCATTGCCCGGCCTTATTGCCGACGCTGAAAGCGATTCTGCGATCCGAGTGCTGGAGCTGCGCTCAGCGGAGGGGACGGGCGCTTTTTGTGCCGGGGCCGACATCAAGGAGATGCTCGCGAACAAGGACAATATGGCATGGCGCGAGGCCAACCAGGCAGAAATCAACCGTGTGCAGATCGAGCTTGCGCGCATCGATTTGCCTACGATTGCCTTCATCGATGGGGATTGCATTGGCGGCGGCTGCGGATTGGCGCTGGCCTGCGACATTCGCGTTGCCACAGGCCGAGCGCGCTTCGGCATCACGCCGGGCAAGCTTGGGCTGGTCTATCCGCTGCATGATGTGAAGCTGCTGACCGATCTGGTCGGGCCCGGCCAGGCCAAACGCATTCTGTTTACCGCACAGCTTCTGAACGCGCAGGAAGCCCAACGTATCGGACTAGTCGAAGTCCTGGCGGAAAGTTCAGACGCATTGATCGAGCAGATTCTTGCCACTTCCACGCACTCTGCCGTCGAAAACAAGCGCTTCGTGCGCCGCGTGCTCGATGGGCAGGCGCAGGATGATGCAGAAACTCTGGGAATCTTTGGCGCTGCCTTCACGCGGCAGGATTTCGCTGAAGGCGCCGCAGCCTTTGCAGAGAAACGCAAACCGGAATTCAGCTGATGAAGCTATTCGCTTTCTACTGCCGCGACGGCGAGCACGGCGAGATTTTTCGCGAGCATAGCCATGACGCCTTGCTCAAGCACTTCGAAGAGCATGGCGAACATTTCGCGGTCGCTGGCCCACTGGCCAAGGGTGACAAGATTGTTGGTTCGCTGCTGATCATCAAGGCCAGGGATGAAGCCGAAGCCCGCTCCAGGCTAGAAGCCATCCCCTATTTCTCGGTTGGGGTGTGGCAATCGATTCGCGCGGACGAATTCCAGCCATTGTTCGGTGATTGGGCTGGCGGTAGTGGGCAATAGCGCGGAACGCCGGCCAGGCCGACCGACAGAATACGGTCAATTGCCAAACAGCATCTGCAGGAGACCACGCCGTTTCGGCCTGGATTGGCCGGTTACTTCGTAGAGGTAATTAGCCAACAGGACCGCCTGGTTGCGATCCAGCAGCACCGCACGTTCGCGCAGCTGTTTATCTTCTTGTTCCGTCCGGTGCATGGTTTGCAGTCGCAGCACCATGCGCTGCCCCAGATCATTGATCTTCCAGCCTACCAGCGCGCCGGAATCGAGTGGATCCATTGACCACCTCCCAGATTGTGCGACCCTGGTTGTGCCGCAGTGAATAGCTTGATTGCGCCCCAACGCCAATATCGGTCAATGCTGTCATATTAGCCAAGTTTAGTTGTCGCGTCTGTGCTGGCATGGCACAGTTCGGCCTGACTGCCGTGAACAACGGCCACAAGTTCCAATCCTGAGCCGAGGAAAGCCAGATCAATGCTCGATACCAGCAAGCGCACCGCCTACAATGAGGACCACGAGGCCTTTCGTGACACGGTTCGCAAGGTCTTTGCCCAGCACCTCACTCCCTATCTTGATGAGCATGAGGAAAAGGGAATCGTCCCGCGCGAGACCTGGAAGGCCATGGGAGAAGCGGGACTGCTTTGCCCCACGGTCAGCGAAGAGAATGGCGGGCTGGGGCTCGATTTCGGCTTCAACTGCGTGCTGTGCGAGGAACTGTCCTATCTCGGTTCATCTGCCGGCTTCACGCTGCAGAACGATATCACCGCCAATTATTTCCAGCGGCTGGGCACCGAGGAACAGCGGCAGAAGTATCTCCCCGGCATGGTATCGGGCGACATCATCACCGCCATCGCCATGACCGAACCGGGCGCGGGTTCGGACCTGCAGGGTATCAGAACCACCGCAGTGGAAGATGGCAATCACCTGGTGATCAATGGCTCCAAGACTTACATCACCAATGGCCAAAACGCCGATTGCGTGATCGTGGTGGCCAAGACCGATCCCAGCCAGGGGGCCAAGGGCACCACGCTGGTGCTGGTCGATGCCGATACGCCGGGCTTCGAGCGTGGCCGCAATCTCGACAAGATCGGCCAGCATTCCGCCGACACATCCGAACTGTTCTTCAACGATTGCCGCGTTCCCAAGACGAACATACTGGGCGGCGAAGGGCGGGGCTTCGTCCATTTGATGGAGGAACTGCCGCAGGAACGGCTGGGCATTGCGGTGGCGGCGCAGGCGGGGGCGCAGCGCGCTTTCGATGAAGCGGTGAAGTTCACCAAGGATCGCAAGGCGTTTGGCAAGACCGTGTTCGAATTCCAGAACACCAAGTTCACTCTGGCCGATCTCAAGGCCAAGCTGCAGGTGGGCTGGGCGCATCTCGACTGGGCGATCTCTCGGCATCTCAAGGGTGAGCTCACCACCGATGAAGCGAGCGCGGCCAAGCTGTGGCACACCGACCTGCAGTGGGAGGCTTGCGACACGGCACTGCAGCTGCATGGCGGTGCGGGCTACATGAATGAATATGCCATCGCCCGGCTGTGGCGCGATGCCCGTGTGACGCGCATCTTCGGCGGCACCAACGAGATCATGAAGGAAGTGATCAGCCGTTCGATCTGAAGGGAGAAACGACATGTCCGGTCCACTCGATTTTTCGCAGCGGCGCGTCCTGGTGGTGGGCGGATCGGGCGGGATTGGCAATGGCATCGCTCACGGCTTCCGCGAGCGGGGAGCCGAAGTGCATGTAACCGGCAGACGGCCTGATGAAGGCGACTATCTCGAAGCTGAAGACAGCGATTTCACCGGGCTGACCTACCACCAACTGGACGTGACCGACCGCGATGCCGCCGCCAAGCTGGCGGCACAGCTTGGCGCGGTGGACGTGCTGGTGCTGTGCCAGGGCGCGGTGCGTTATGGCCGCGAAGAATTCGAGCGCGAAGGCTGGGACGCGGTGATCGACGTCAACCTGAACTCGGTAATGGATTGCGCGCGGGCTTTCCATCCCGGCCTGGCACAGCGCCAAGGCTCGATCATCATCGTCAGCTCGACCGGGGCGTTCCACGCCATGATCGGAAACCCGGCCTATGGTGCGAGCAAGGCCGGTGCCGCCAGTCTGGTCGGCTCGCTGGCACAGGCCTGGGCGCGCGAGGGCATCCGCGTCAACGGCATCGCTCCGGGCTTCGTGCCGACCAAGATGACCAGGATCACCACTGAGAATGAGAAACGCCGCGAAGGTGCAATCGCCCGCATCCCGCTCGCGCGGATGGGAACGCCGCAGGACATGGCCGGGGCGGCGTTGTTTCTGGCTTCGCCGCTTGCGAGCTATATTACGGGGCAGTCGCTGATCGTTGATGGCGGCCTTTCATTGTAAAATTAAGGAGATAGAAGGTGAAATTCTCACGCCTCGGCAATTCCGGGCTCAAGGTTTCGCGGCTGTGCCTCGGTTGCATGAGCTATGGCGATACCACCAAGGGGTGGCACGGCGACTGGCTGCTCGACGAGGATCAGAGCCGTCCCTTCTTCCGCAAGGCGCTGGAGAGCGGGATCAATTTCTTCGATACCGCCAATGTCTATTCGGGCGGCACGTCGGAAGAGATTACCGGTAGGCTGCTGAATGAAATGGCGTTGCGGGACGAAATCGTGGTCGCGACCAAGGCCTATTTCCCGTGGCGCAACGCGCCCAATGCCGGCGGCAATTCGCGCAAGGCCCTGATGCAGGCGATCGATGACAGCCTGCGGCGGCTTGGGATGGACTATGTCGACCTGTTCCAGATCCATCGCTGGGATGATGCGTCAACAATTGAAGAGACGATGGAAGCGCTGCATGACATCGTGAAAGCGGGCAAGGCGCGCTATATCGGCGCCTCCTCCATGTATGCGTGGCAGTTTGCCAAAGCGCAGGAGGCGGCGCGCGCCAATGGCTGGACACGTTTCATCTCGATGCAGAACCAGCTCAATCTGCTCTATCGGGAAGAAGAGCGAGAGATGCTGCCGCTGTGCGAGGCGGAAGGGGTGGGTGTGATCCCGTGGAGCCCGCTGGCGCGCGGGCGGCTGGCCCGCGCCAATGACGAGGAAACCGTGCGCAGCCAGACTGACGGCGTTGGCAAGGTGCTCTACAAGGAAGGGGATGCGGCCGATCGCGAGGTGATCGATGTGATCGGCAAGGTTGCTGACGCACGCGGTGCGGCGCGCGCCAGTATTGCGCTCGCCTGGCATTTCACCAAACCCGCTGTCACGGCGCCGATCATCGGCGCGACCAAACCAAATCATATCGATGCTGCGCTGGCCGCCCTCGAAATCGGGTTGACGCCGGAAGAGATCGCCGAGCTCGAAGCGCCCTATCGGCCCAAGTGGCCGAACGGGCTGGGCTTGCCCATGCCGCCGATGGAGCATGTTACACTGCGCCAGGATTGATCGCGGCCAGCGTAAGCGAAAACGCACCAATCCGTCACGAACGCGTCACACGCCTGCGCCATTCCATCGCTGGAAACAGGGTGAATGGCTGTGGGTGTCATCAATATTTTGCTGACCAGCGAATTGGGCGAAACGCTTGACGATTTCGTGCATGATGCATTCCATCTCAAATTCGACCGGGTCGGCCCGGAGGGTCCGCGCAGCCTGATCGAAGGGCCGGTCTGGGCCTTTGTCGACTGGGTGATGGAAGACCTTGCCGGACTTGAAATGTGCCGCCGTCTGCGCGCCGATCCCCGCACTGCCGATGCGCATATCACGATGGTGCTGGAAGAGGATGATCCAGAAGACCGGCGCCGCGCCCTGCGTGCAGGGGCCGATGATTATATGGTCGGCCCGATCGACCGCAAAATGATGCTTGACCGGGTATTGGCGCTCAAGGCGCATGATGCGGATGGGGGAAACACTGCGCTTGCTGCGCGCCGCATGGTGCCGCTGATCGAGCTTGCCCAGCTTACCATCGACACGCTTGGCCATCAGGCGCGGTGGGCAGGTGAGCCGATTGAATTGAGCCCGAACGAATTCCGCCTGCTGCGCTATTTCGCCGAGAATCCCGACCGGGTGCTGTCACGGCAGGAATTGATCGCGGGGCTGGGCAAGCGCGAACCGCCGATCGACGAACGTACGGTCGATGTATGGGTCGGGCGATTGCGGCGCGGGCTCAAGGCCGCAGGTGCGGGCAATCCGCTGCGCACGGTTCACGCGCTGGGATATGTGTTCGACACATATTGACCGCTCATGCGGTTGTTTGAAGGGTCCGCCGTATTCCCTGTTCTTCCCAATGGTAAGGGCCGCCTCGTCAAGACAAGGCGGCCCTCCTGACCTTGGGAGGAAAGGTCAGAACTGGGTGGAGATTCCGATCGAGAAACTCGTTCCGACATCGTAGCTGTTGATCTCGATGCGGTTGGTTTCGTTCCGCTGGAATTCGAAATTGTCGCGCCCGAAGATATTGCGGATTTCGAAAGACAGTTCGAATGGCTGCCCGAACGCGCCGATCTCTGCCCGCGAAACGAAATCGACGGTCAGGCCGGGGTTTTCGAGCACGTCCGGTCGCTGGAACCCGCGGCTGGTCACGCGCTTGCTGGCATAGTTGAACAGCAAGGTGGCCTGCTGCGTCTTTTCGGTGTCTTCGATCCCGACCTGGAAGTTGGCAACATGGTCTGACTGGCCGGTTAGCGCATCGCCATCGTCGAACAATTGCGAGGCCGGAGTGGCCCCATTGGGAGGGAGCAGGGTAATGTCGCCATCAACCACCGAGATATCCGATTTGGTGTAGGTATAGTTGGCAATGAGCAACAGCTGCTTGGTTTCGAACAAGCCGCCAAGGTCAATCAGATCGATACCGTATTGCAGTTCAACCTCGCCGCCATAAAGCGTGGCTTCGGGTGCATTGGCGAAGCTGGTAAGCAGGCGCCCGCCACCTGAAGAAGTGATGAAAGCTTCGATCGGATTGTCGATCTTCTTCCAGAAACCGGCCAGGCTGATCCGGTCACCGCCGCCGAGATAATATTCCCCGCGCGCTTCAAGGTTCAGCAGTTCGCTGTCGACCAGGAACGGGTTGCCACGCAGCGCGCGGTTCGATTCAGGGTCGAAATAGAGCTGCTCAACCAGTTCGCGGAACTGCGGCCTGGCAATCGTCTGCGAAGCCGAAAGGCGCAATTGCAGATCGTCCATCGCTTCCCAGGTTATCGTTCCGGCGGGGAGGAAGTAATCCTCACGATTGTTGGTCGGTGTGGCTCCGACAATCGGTGTGTTGAAAATTGACTGGTCCAGCGCCACGGTCTGCACAGCGTCTTCGTAGCGAACGCCAAGCTCCACTGTCAGCGTGTTAGTTGGCAGGAAGCGTACCAGGCCATAGCCGGCATGGATGCGCAGCCCAGCGTCAAAGGCCGGGAAATCGCTTGTTTCATCAAGCCGCACGGTAAAACCGGCCAGTGTCGATCCGTTGAATATATCTCCGGGCCGGCGCAGGCCAATTGCCGGAATCAGGCTTTCGTCCAGCAAATCCCCTTCGACTCTGGGGGCGAATTCGCGCCGGATGGAATAGCGATCCACATCCGTATAGGCATAGCCAAACGAGGTTTCGAGATTGTCAGTCAGCGGATAGCTGACGTCGATTCCACTATAGATGAGCTCTTCCTGCAGGTCGTCAAAGGCGATCCGCGTCAACCCGCTGTCTGACAGGCGGTTGAAATAGGCTACGAACTGGTCGCCAAAGGGGCTGTCAGCCACATTGGTTCGGGTATAGGAAAACAGCGCATTGAACGGCGCTTCCCGATCGGTCCGTGCATAGCCGCCGCGCAGGTCCAGTTGCAGATCGCCGAACTTGAATTCGCCCACCAGCTGCGTGTCGATCAACTGACGCTCGAACCAGGCCGTATTCTGGTTCACGAAGTCAAAGCCCGTCTCGCCCAGCTGGAAGCTGGTACCCTGTTCGAGCCGCGCGGTCTTCAGCGTGTCGCGAATGTAGAGGTTGGTCCAGCGGATCGTATGTTCGCCGATGTCCAGCCCGAAACCAAGCAGGCCGTTCACCAGTATGTTGTTGTCGGTGATGAAATTGGTGAAATCGTCGGTGATGACCGTCAGATCGGTATTGGCCGCTTGTGAGCGTACCGAGCGGTTGCGCCAGCTGTTCTTGATGCTCGCGGTCGCGATCACGCCGAGATAGTCGCCGTCACCCACTTCGAATGAAGAACCGCCGGTGATCGAGGCCGAAAAATTCGCTGGTAGCGTGTTATTCTTTTGCACTGTCACAAGGTTCGCCGGGAACAATTGACCCGCTATGCCTTCCTGTATCTCGATCGACGTATCGGCAAGCCGTTCGCCGCTATCGAAGAAGGCCTGAAGGTTGGAGGGGATATTCCGATTGCCGTTATCGAACCCGGTCCAGTCGGTCGAGGAGCCGAAATATTGCAAGCCATTCTGGAAGGTCGTTTCGCTGTCGCCACTGGCACTTACGCTCAGTTTGAGAAAGCTTTCTTCTGGAATTGCACGTGTGGTGAGATTGATCACACCGCCGCCGAATTCGCCCGGATAATTTACCGAATAGGTCTTCTGCACCAGCGAGGATGCGATGACGCTGGTAGGGAAGATGTCTAGCGGGACCACGCGGCTGAGCGGTTCGGGGCTGGGCAATGGCAGCCCGTTGAGCAGTGCCAGCGAATAGCGATCTCCCAGGCCGCGCACGAACACGCGCCCGTCGCCGACCAGCGAAAGGCCGGTCACGCGGCCAAGCGCGCCAGCGATATCACCTTCACCGGTTCGCGCGATGTCGGCTTCGGACAGCACATTGAGAACCTGGGGCGAAGATCGGGCAGGGTCGCGGTTGCGCCGCCCGGTGACGATGATCCCGCCGCCGGGGACCGAGACATCGGGCTCGACATATTGTTCGTCCTGCGAGGAAGGTTGAGCCGCAGTTTCTTCGGCTTCGGCCAGTTCTTCCGGCGGCGTCGATTCCTGCGCCGCTGCAAGTGCCGGAAAGGTTAGCGAAGAAGTTAGCAGCAACAGCCCTGCAAAGCGTTTGCCGGTCGACATGGTGGAAGACCCCTTCATGTTTTAAGGTCCTGAATTTGAGCCAGAAGCATGCGCTCTGGCGGTAAATGCGGGTGTGGGAGGCGCCGCTATGCGTGGCGCCTCCCACTTGGTGCGAAAGGCGCGATCAGTTGACCGGCAGCGAAGTGCAGGCTCCATTGGAACTGCCGAAGTTGAGTGTCGCCGAGTTGCAGGTCCAGTTGTCGAAGCGGGTATCGGCTTCGTTCTGCACTGCACCGATATAGTTCACCGCTTCGAAGAAGGGCGACAGGCCGGTCACATCGAAAGCTGGAACCGCTGTCTCATTGGTTCCGTTGGCGATGCTCATGGTCAGCGTAATGACAACATTCTCGTTGTTGTTGCTGCCTGCATCCCATGCCGCCTTGACCTGGGCATCGGTGTTGCCCGCATCGCCGCGGAATGGCCGCGCCGGGTCAAAGTCACCGATCACTGACTGGAATACAGGTGCGGCCGCGAGTGTTACTGCTTCATCCACGCGGATGCCGGTTTCGTTGTCAGTATCGATCACGCCATTGACGAGCACGCCCTTGGCGCCGCCGCGATAGCGCACGGCCTGCGAATTGGTGCTCGAGCGTTCGAGGAAGGTGAAGTTGGCAACCCGCAGCACGGTTTGCGGGTTGGCTGCTGTCGAAAAGTCCGAATCGGGCGAATCGAGTTCGATGATATTGTCACCACCGCCGCTGCGCTGCGCGGCGATCACGAACTGAAGATTGGCCTGCGCCCCGGAATCGACATCGATCGAATCGTCATCCGCGCCCACGACGACCAGATTCTTGATGTTGACCGAACCACCGAAGAGTTCGATCCCGTCATCGGAACTGTTGAACGACATGATGTTGTTCAACTTCGTGCCCGTGCCGGTGCCGCCGGTAGTCAGCGACTGCAATTCGCTGCCAGGGGCGATACTGAAACCGGAAAAGCGGATCTGTACAAATTCGAGCGAGCCCGAACTGTCTGCCGGGTTGGCGCCGCCGAACAGCGTAGTCGTGTTGGTCCCTTCAAGCTGCTGTTCGCAATCGGCCTGATTGGGCGGATTGATGGTGCCGGAACGGCAATCCGAGACCGGCGCCCGGCCCAGCAGGACAACACCGCCCCATTGCGAGATCGAGGCATCGGTGCTGAGCCCCAGCACATTGTCGCGACTGGTGAAGATGATCGGCCGTGCAGCGGTACCGCTTGCCTCGATCGAGTTGCCGCGGTTGACCACAAGAAACGAACGGCCCGTTGCCCCATACACGATCACGCCTGGCTCGATGGTCAGCGTGACATCGGTTCCGGTGCTGGTGGGGCCGCGGTCCGTGCCGACATCAACCTGGCCAGGCAGGGAGTAGAGCAGACCGCTGATAAAGGGGAGGGTGGAATCCGCATCGATCAAGGCCGGAAGCTGGCAAATGCGATATTCGCCGGTTGGGCCGGAAATCGTTCCGCCGTCTGTCAGTCCGCCGGTGGCCGCAATGGTTGGGCAGCCCGCAGCCGGTGTTACGCTGCCGGAGCCGGGCGTCGGTGTGGGCGTGGGTGTTGGCGCCGGGTTGTTGATGATAATGTTCCCGCCAGTGCCGGGAGAGACGATTTCGTCTGCACCACAGCCGGCCAGGGCGACCAGGCTGCAACCAAGAATGAGCGTTTTTTGAATGTTTTTCACAGCGAGCGGTCCCCTCAAGAAAACCCAGAATCGGAAAAGTCTGCGCGTTGGTGCGCACCGGTTCGCTAGGGGGGCTTGATGACAGTTTGGGGGCCAAGATTGCGGTTTTGCAACAATCCACAAACTATGACTGAAGAATGACAAATATGACGCCGGACGCGCTAGGGATCCAGCTCGCTTCTCACAGCTTGGGTATATATATTACAGATATATATCAGTGTGTTATGGGCTAAAGATTGCGGATTTATGACAATGTTGCATTTTTATTGCTCCCCCATGCGCATTACGCCATTCTTGATGCGTCAATGGGAGAACAAACATGATCGCAGCAGCTATCGCCTGCACCATGATTCTGGCTCAGTCGGCTGCATTGCCTGCTGGCGAATCGGATGAAATCGAGGTTCGTTCGGCGGAGAGCCAGGTTGGGTATGAGGCGTTGATGGCGGGCGACAACGAACGCGCCATCGCCGAAATCGAAGCCAATCGAGTTTTGGCGCAGAACGATCCGGCGCGGCTGCTCAATCTGGGTATTGCCTATGCGCGCAGCGGTGATGAAAGTCAGGCCCGCGCCATGTTTCAGGCGGCTCTGACTAGCGCTGACCAGATGGAACTCGAAACCTCTCAGGGCGATTGGGTCTACTCGCGGGCGCTCGCACGCCAGGCCCTGCGCATGCTTGGAGATGGTTCGCTCCACACTACGCGCATGGCGGTGCGCTGACGGGCGGGTACCGCATCATTCGGCAGGCCTCACCCTAAGGCGCTTCGGGACTGTAGTTCCGGGGCGCTTTTTCTTGTCCTGACCGGGGAATTCCGCCGATCGAGCGGCAATCGCCGGGCGGGGTGTGGATAGCCTGTGCATGACTTGAGAAACGCGTCCTTCGCAGTTTTGTCACTGCATTGTCACTTGGGCTAAGCATGGGGGCCTGATGAAGGCGTCCCAAGTGATTCTCGCGCAAGCCGGTTGTTTATCGGCAGCGGCGATTCTGGCGTTGGTGGCCGTGCCAGTTCGGGCAGACGTGCTTGAAATCGGCGCGGAGGGTTCGCGCTGGGTATCCGGTGGCCCGCTCGAGACCGGCTTGGCGGCCGAAACGCCGCCGCAAGCAATCGTAATTCCCGATAAGGCTGCTGTTCCAGCGCGGTATATTCCCGTGGCCCAGGCAGAGGCCAGCAGCCGGGGAGTCCCGCCGCAATTCGCCGCCAAGGTTGCTGAACTTTCGGCGCGCTACGATCTTAGCCCAGCACTGATCGAGGCGTTGGTCTGGCAGGAAAGCCGCTGGCGCACTGCTGCGGTTTCGCCCAAGGGCGCGCGCGGGCTGGCCCAGCTGATGCCGGGGACTGCGAGCTATCTCGGTGTCAATCCTGACGATCCCTTTGCCAACCTTGAAGGCGGCGCACGTTATCTGCGCGAGCAGCTCGACCGGTTTGGCGGCGATCTGGAAAAGGCGCTGGCTGCCTACAATGCCGGGCCGGGACGGGTCGAGCGCGCGGGCGGCGTGCCGCGTATCCGCGAAACCCAGCAATATGTCGTGGCGATCATGGACCGCCTCACAGTTCACACTTCCAAGGAAACACCATAGATGCGTCTCTTCTCTCGCCTGACGGCCCTGGCATTGTTGCTTAGCCCTGCGGCTGCTTTCGCGCAGCAGGCCGGCGATCCGCAGGGCTCTGGCCCGATCGTGGCGGCGCTGGCGTGGCTTCAGGGCACGCTGCTGGGCACAGTCGCGACCACGGTCGCGGTGATGGCGGTGGCAGCGGTCGGCTTCATGATGCTGACCGGGCGGATGAACTGGCGCTTCGGCGTGACGGTGATCGTGGGCGTGTTCATCCTGTTCGGCGCGACGACTATCGTTGCCGGTATCCAGGCGGCGGCGGGGTAGGGCGAGGATGAACGACCTCGTCCGCCATCCCGTGCACCGCGCACTCACCCGGCCGCAGATGTTCGCGGGCGTGACGATGAATTTCTTCATCATCAATCTGATGGTGACGACGATCGCTTTCCTGGTCCTGAAAAGTTTCTGGATCATTCCCGTGCCGATCGTGACCCATGTGGTCGGCTATTTCGTTTCGCTGCGTGAGCCGCGCATCTTCGATCTGTGGATCACCAAGGTGTCGCAATGCCCGCGCGTGAAAAATTACAAGCGCTGGGGCTGCAACAGCTATGCGCCGTAACGCAGGACATTGATCTGATGAGCAAATGGATCGGAGCGGCGGCCTGGGGAGCAAAGGAAGCCCGCGCGGGAGACCGCTTGCCTTATCTGCGGCTGATTGACGAGAGCACGATGCTGCTGCGCGACGGATCGGTGATGACATCGATCCAGGTGCCCGGTCTGCTGTTCGAAACCGAAGATTCTGACAGCCTCAATGCCCATGCCGCAACCCGCGAAGTGGTGCTGCGCTCCACGCTAGATTCGCGCTTTGTGCTCTATCATCACGTCATCCGGCGGCGGGTCGAGGTGGAGCTGGAGGCCGATTTCGATGATCCGCTTTGCCGCCATATCGATGCCCGCTGGAAGGAGCGGCTGGCGGGCGGCGCGCTGTTCGTCAACGACCAGTTCATCACGCTGATCCGCCGCCCTGCGCGCGGCAAGACCGGGCTGGCCGAACGCATTGCACGCAAGTTCAGCCGCACGGGCGGCGGCGAGATCGAGGCCGATCCCAAGGATGTGCGCACGCTCAAGGCGGCGGTGACCGGGCTGGTCGCTTCGCTGCAGGCCTATGGCGCACAGGTGCTGGGCGATTATGACAATCCCGGTGGCGGCACCAATTCCGAGATGCTCGAGCTGCTCTCTGCGCTCTACAATGGCGAAATGCGCCCGGTGCGCCGGCCCGCAGAGGATACCAATATCGGGCAGATGCTGCCCTATCGCCGGGCGAGCTTCGGGCTCGACGCGATGGAATTGCGCGGATCAGGTGGGGCCGAGTTCGGCGCGATCCTTGGCCTCAAGGACTATCCCGAAGCGACTTCGCCTGGCTTGCTTGACGGGTTGCTGCGGCAGCCCTTCGAAATGATCGTGACCGAAAGCTATGCCCCGGCAGAGCGGACGACGGCCAAGGAGCGGATCGATCTTGCCCTGCGCCGACTTCGCTCGGTTGACGAGGAAGCCGCCGCCGAGCGGGCGGACATGCTTTCGGCGCGCGATGCGCTGGGCAATGGCGCGGTTGGCTTCGGCGACCACCACCTGACGGTACTGGTGCGTGAAAGCAGCCTGCCGCGGCTTGATGAAGCGGCTGCTGCCTGTGCTGCGGCGCTGGCCGATACCGGCGCCATCGCCGTGCGCGAGGACATCAATCTCGAGCCCGGCTTCTGGGCGCAGTTTCCGGGCAACGAGAAATATGTCGTGCGGCGCGCGCTGATCTCCAGCGCCAACATGGCCAGCTTCGGGTCGATGCACGGCTTTGCCCTGGGCAAGGCCAGCGGCAACCATTGGGGCGATGCAGTAACCCTGTTGCAGACGACCAGTTCGACCCCGTTCTTCTTCAATTTTCACCACGGTGATCTCGGCAATTTCTCCGTCATCGGACCATCGGGCTCGGGCAAGACCGTGGTGATGAACTTCCTTGCCGCGCAGGCCCAGAAATTCTCACCCCGCACCATCCTGTTTGACAAGGATCGCGGAGCCGAACTGTTCATTCGCGGCATCGGCGGGCGTTATGACCGGATCAGCGCGGGTGAGCCGACGGGGTTCAATCCGCTTGCACTGCCCGATAGTGCGGCAAATCGCGCCTTCCTGCGCGACTGGCTGGGCGTGCTGCTCGCAGCCGAAGGGCCCGAGGAACTGGCGCTGATTTCGGCAGCGGTCGATGCGGCCTATGAAAACGACGCCTCGCTGCGACAACTCAGGCATTTCAGGGAACTGCTTGCCGGGGCAAGGCGGCCCGAGCGCGGCGATCTTGCCGATCGGCTTTCAGCCTGGATTCACAATGGCGAACACGCCTGGCTGTTCGACAATGAGCGTGACGAGCTGAATCTCGAGAACCGCGTGCTTGGCTTTGACATGACCGCGCTTCTCGAAAACCCGCGGCTGCGCACGCCGACCATGATGTACCTGTTCCACCGGATCGAGGAGCGGCTGGATGGCCAGCCAACCATGATCCTGATCGATGAGGGGTGGAAGGCGCTGGATGACGAAGTCTTTGCCGCCCGCATCCGTGACTGGCTCAAGACGCTTCGTAAACGCAACGCGCTGGTCGGTTTCGCCACGCAAAGCGCGCGCGACGCGCTTGAGAGCCGCATTTCGGCGGCGCTGGTCGAACAGACCGCGACCATGATTTTCATGCCCAATTCGCGCGCCCGGGCAGAGGATTATTGCGACGGGTTTGGCCTCACTGCCCATGAATTCGCGCTGATCCGTTCGCTGCCCGCGCACAGCCGCTGCTTCTTGGTGCGCCAGCCCGATGCCAGCGTGGTCGTGCGGCTTGACCTTTCCGGGGCACCTGAAGTGCTCACCATCCTTTCGGGCCGCGAAGCTTCGGTCCGGCGGCTGGACCTGCTGCGCGCGGCGGTGGGCGATGATCCGGCGGACTGGTTCCCGCCGCTTACCGGGCGCGTGTGGCCGGGCCACAGCGATGGCGGCGAAATGGGCGAGCTGCCGATCTGGCAGGCAGCCGAATGAACGGCTTTTGTGACAGTGCACTGTCCGAAATGGGCGGGGGCATTGCGGCGGCGCTGCAGGCGGTAGATTGCATCGCCGCAGATGGCGCCGCGAGCGCATTCGGCAAGATTTTCGCACCGGGCGGGGCACTCGAAACCGCGCTCGTCATCCTGCTGACGCTGTATGTTTCCTTCTTCGCCATCAGCCTGATGCTGGGGCGTTCGAACCTCAGCGTCAGGGCGCTTTTGCCGCGGATGATCACGGTTGGTCTGGTGCTGGCCTTTTCGACCAGCTGGGTTGCCTTTCGCAGCTTCATCTGGCCGCTGTTCGTCGAAACGCCTGACTATCTCGCCACCCTGCTGACCGGAAGCGACGGATCGGCAACGCGGGTGTTTGCGGAAAAGCTGGATGTGGTGTTCGCCGCAGTCCAGCAGGCAAGCCAGGGTCAGCAGAATTTCGAGGCCTTTTCGCCGGCCGGCCTGATGTGGCTGGGTGCGGTCATGCTGCTGCTGGGCACCGTGGGCGTGCTGGTTACTTCGCGTATCGCGCTGGCGCTGCTGGTGGCGCTGGGGCCGATCTTCGTTGTCATGGCGCTGTTCAATGGGACTCGCGGGATTTTCGCCGGCTGGCTCAAGGGACTGGTGATGCTGGCGTTGACCCCGCTGTTCGCGGTGCTCGGCGGCACGATCATGCTAGAGCTCGCGGTGCCGGTGTTGGCGGGGCTGACCGGGACACCGGGCCAGATTGACCCACGTGCCGCCATGGCTTTTTTCCTGGTCGGCGCAGTGCATGTTGCACTCATGGTGATGGTGCTCAAGGTTGCGGCCACCATGGTCTCCGGTTGGGAGGTGTTCGGGCTTGCTGCGGGCAGGGAAGACAGCACAAGCCATACGCCCGCTACAGCCACCGGACCCGCGCAATCGCGCCAACCCGATCCGCGCTATGTCGCCGCTTCGGGAAATGCCGCCCGCCGCATCGATGTGAGTGCGGTGACTGCCATCACCCCCGCCAATGATGCGGGCGGACAAGCCGGACCGAGCCGAATTCGCGAAACGCGGGTCTATGCCACCAGTTCGCCGCCATCGGCAGCAGATGACAATGCCGCTGCACCCTCACGCACGCGCGGAATCGGCAATCGCTTCCGCCCTGTGCAAGCGCGCGCATTGGCGCGCAAATCGGAGATGCCAACATGATCCGCGCCGCGATCCCCGCAGCTGTGCTAGCGCTTGCCACTTTCGTATCCGGGCCACTACTTGCCGATGATCCGCGGCTGGTCGAGCGGCTTTATGATCCTGCCCAAGTGGTGCGGATCGACGGCAAGGCGCGGGTCCAGGCAACGATCATGTTCGGCGATGACGAAGTGATCGAAAATGTCGCCATCGGGGATTCGCAGAGCTGGCAGGTAACGCCGAACAAGCGCGCGAACCTGCTGTTCGTGAAACCCCTTTCGGCAACTGCTGTGACCAATATGACAGTGGTGACAAGCAAGCGCACCTATCTGTTCGATCTGGTTGCCAATCCGCGTGGCCGCCCGGTCTATGTGCTGAGCTTTACTTATCCCGATCCGCCTGAGCCGACTGCTGAGGAGGCCGCCTTGGCTGCGCGCGAAACCGCCAACGCGGCGGAAATGGCGGCCGCGACAGACCCCTATGCCGTGGTCGATCCAGCCGCGCTGAATTTCGACTGGGAGAAGCAAGGCAATGCCGGCCTTTTGCCTGTGCGGGCCTATGACGATGGCCGCGCGACCTTCCTTTCCTGGCCCGCCGATCGTGCAGTTCCGGCGATATTGATCAAGGATCAGGAAGGCACAGAAGGGCCGGTCAATTTCACCGTGCGGGGCGACACGATCGTAGTGCAGGCCGTGCCCCGCGAGATTGTGCTGCGTTCGGGGGAGAATAGCGCGCTGCTGGTCAATCGTGGCCCTGTCCGCCCGGCGCTGCCGCTGCGTGACGATCCTGCTCTGGCAAGGGCCGAAGCTCAATCGAGGGAGGCGAACTGATGCGCTTGGCAATGAGGCTGCCCGCCAAGGGCAAATCCAGCGATGCCAGTGGCGCCGATCCGCGCGAACGGGAGTCGGCGGAGATCATCGACCTTGCCAGCCGCACCGCCTATCCAGTGGTGGCACAGCAGCAGGGCAAGTCCGACACTCTCGGCTTGGTTGCCGGAATTGCGATCGTTGCGGGGTTGGGCGCGGTTGCCTTCTGGGGAATGAATTCGGCGCGGCTGGAAGACCAGGCCAGCGTGCCTGCGCCCGCACCGGTCGAGGCGCCGTTGCAGGCGGCTGTCGTTCCCGCGCCGCAGCCCGCCGAGGCACAACCCATGCCCGCAGCGAGCGTGCAACCGATCAATGAAAGCGCCGCGCCAGCCCCCGTTTCCGCTGTCAATCCTTATGCCAGCCCGACCATGGTGTTCGATGCCAGCGCGGCGGTGCAGCAGGCCCAGTCTCCTGCGGGTGAAGCAGCCTCCGCCGATGTCGCCACCGCCACCAGCGCTGGCGCAGGCTCGGCAGCCGATTTCGCCAGCCGCATCGGCGGCGTGGGCGGTGCCCCCGCACAAGCGCGAGCCATGACCAATCCTTCGACCACTGTCACCCAGGGCACGCTGATCCCGGCGATCCTGGAGACCGCGATCGATACAAATGTGCCGGGCTATGTCCGCGCGGTGGTGAGCGAGAATGTGCGCAGCTTCGATGGCACGCGTATCCTGGTGCCGCGCAGCTCGCGGCTGATCGGGCAGTATCAGTCGGGCCTGCAGGGCGGGCAGAAGCGCGCCTATGTGATCTGGACGCGGTTGATCCGGCCCGATGGCGCTTCAGTGAACCTTGCCTCGCCTGCGGTGGGCTTTGATGGCACCACCGGGCTACAAGGCCAGGTGAAATCCAACTTCTTCCAGCGGTTCGGTTCAGCCATGCTTTTGTCGGTCGTCGACGGGCTGACCGCGATCGCGACGGGCGGCACTTCGATTGTGCTGGGAGGCGGCAATTCTGCGGCGGCCGCAGCAGCCCAGCAGGATGGCCAGATCGGCCCCACCGTGCGTGTGCGCCAGGGAGAGCCGATCCGGGTGTTCACGGCGCGCGATCTCGATTTCTCGCAGGTCAGCGGATGAGCGCCGAGATACATCCGCTGCCGTCCGACAATTCCGGTGCTGGCGAACGCAGTGTCTATCTTGAGGCCTATCTGGCGCCGTTCAGGCGCTGGCTTGACCTGGATACCGTTACCGAAATCATGGTAAATCGTCCCGGCGAAGTCTGGGTGGAGGATGCCGCCGATCCCGGCATGAAGCGGATCGAGACGCCCGAGATTGACGACGCACTGGTGCAGCGCCTGGCTGAGCAGGTTGCGCGGGTCAGCCATCAGGGGATCAATCGCGAGCATCCGCTGCTGGGTGCAACACTGCCTGATGGCGCGCGTATCCAGTTCTGCGGGCCGCCTGCCGCGCGCAAGCATTGGGCGATGGCGATCCGCCGCCACCGCCGGCTCGATCTGCCGCTTGACGCCTATGACAGCGGTCCGCTGACCAGGCCCGATGCGCCAGTAATGCCTGACCCGCAAGCCCAGCCGATCGCCTATCTACGCGAAGCGATCCGCCAGCGCCGCACCATCCTGATTTCGGGCGGGACCAGCACCGGCAAAACCACCTTCCTCAACGCCATGCTGAAGGAAATTCCGCGCGGCGAACGGGTGGTGCTGGTGGAAGATACGCCAGAACTCAAGCTGCCCGGCGCGAACGGCGTCGGCCTGGTGGCGGTGAAGGGCGAATTGGGCGAGGCCAAGGTTACCGCCAACGAGCTGCTGCAGGCGGCATTGCGTTTGCGGCCCGACCGGATCGTGCTGGGCGAATTGCGCGGGGCGGAGAGCGTAAGCTTCCTGCGTGCGATCAACACTGGCCACCCGGGAAGCTTTTCAACCATTCACGCCAACAGCCTCACCGGCGCGCTGGAGCAATTGTCGCTGATGGTGATGCAGACGGGGATCGGCCTGTCGCGCAGTGACACAATCCAATATGCCGCATCGGTGATCGATGTGATCGTGCAATTGGGGCGTGACGGGCAAGGCAAGCGTGGGATCACCGAAATCGCAGACTGCCGCTCGCTGATTTGACCCGCGCACCAGGACGTCTGTGGCCACCTGCTTTTCGACATTACCCAAAGCGCATAGTAGACTGAGCGTTCGATCATGAGCAGCCAATCCATCACCAAATTGCCCGCCGCGGCCCCGCGCGATGCGGGCGAGCTGTATTTCAATCGCGAGCTTAGCTGGCTGGCGTTTAACGAACGCGTGCTGGCCGAGGCCTCGAACGGGAATTATCCGCTGCTCGAGCGGTTGCGCTTCCTCGCCATATCGGGCAGCAACCTTGATGAGTTCGTGATGATCCGCGTGGCCGGCCTGGCGGGCCAGGTGCAGCGCGGAATTGACCGCCTTTCGATCGACGGGCGCACTCCGCAGCAGCAATTGATCGCGGTGCGCGAGCGGGTCGCCCAGCTATCCCGGCGTCAGCAGCAGGTATGGAGCGAGTTGCACGGCCTGCTGGGTCAGGCTGGAATTTACGTCGCAGATGATCACTTCGTAAGACCCGAGGCATATTCGTGGCTGAAGGAATATTTCCTTGAGGAAATCCTGCCGGTCATCACCCCGCAGGCGCTCGATCCGGCGCACCCGTTCCCCTTCGTTGCCAATCGCGGGCTTGGACTGCTGTTCACGCTCACGCGAGAGAGTGACGGAGAGCAGCTGATCGAGATGGTGCTGATCCCGCCCGCGCTGCCGCGTTTTGTGCGCGTGCCGGGCGAAGAGGCGTGTTACATCAGCATAACAAATGTAATCTGCCGCTTCGCCGATCATGTATTTCCGGGCTTTGCGATAGAAGGCGACGGACTGTTCCGTGTGCTGCGCGATAGCGATATCGAGATTGAAGAAGAGGCTGAAGATCTTGTCCGCACTTTCCGCAGTGCGATCCAGCGCCGCCGCCGGGGCACGGTGATCCAGCTTGAACTGGAGCAGGATTTTGATCCGGTGGCAGAGCAGATACTGCTCGAACAATTGGGCGTAAGCGACGCGCTGGTGCTCAAGAGCGCAGGTGTGATCGGGCTTGAGAGGCTGAGCGAGATCGTGGAAATTGATCGGCCCGATCTGAAGTTCGAAAGCTATACCCCGCGTTATCCCGAGCGGATTCGCGAACACGACGGCGATTGCTTCTCGGCCATCCGAGAAAAGGATATCGTGATCCACCACCCCTATGAGAGCTTCGAAGTGGTGGTCGATTTCCTGCGCCAGGCGGCGAGCGACCCTGAGGTGGTGGCGATCAAGCAAATGCTCTATCGTGCCGGCAATCAGTCTGCGATCATCAGTGCGCTGATTGCGGCGGCGGAAGAGGGTAAATCGGTCACTGCGGTAGTCGAAATCAAGGCCCGCTTCGACGAAGAGCAGAACCTGATGTGGGCCTCGCAGCTTGAGCGTGCGGGCGTGCAGGTGATCTACGGCTTTGTCGACTGGAAAACCCATGCAAAGGTGGCGATGGTGGTGCGGCGCGAGGAAGATGGCTTTCGCACCTATTGCCACTTCGGCACCGGAAATTACCATCCGGTGACCGCGCGTACATACACCGACCTGAGCTTCTTTACCGCTGCCCCGGAATTCGGGCGCGATGCAGCCAAGCTGTTCAATTTCGTGAGTGGTTATGTCGAGCCGCGCGGCACCGAAGCGCTGGTGATCTCGCCGCTCAATTTGCGTGCCGAGATCAACGCGGCGATCGACCGCGAAATTGCCCATGCGCGCAGCGGCAAGCCTGCGGCGATCTGGATCAAATGCAATCAGGTGACTGACCAGGCGATAATCGACAAGCTCTATGAAGCCAGCGGGGCCGGGGTCGAGATCGAGCTGGTGGTGCGCGGGATATGTTGCCTTCGGCCCGGTGTCGAGGGCGTGAGCGAGAACATCCGCGTCAAATCGATTATCGGGCGTTTTCTTGAGCACGGCCGAATCTATGCCTTCGCCAATGGCGAGGCGATGCCGAGCAGCGCGGCCCTGGTCTATATTTCGTCGGCTGACCTGATGGAGCGTAATCTTGACCGGCGGGTCGAGACCTTCATTCCGATCCGCAACCACACCGTACATGACCAGGTTTTGCAGCAGGTGCTGCTCGCGAATATGCTGGATACCGAGCAGAGCTGGCTGCTGGGGGCCGACGGGGGGTATTTGCGCATGGTGTCGAAAGACAGGTCATTCAATTGCCACCACTATTTCATGACCAATCCCTCGCTTTCGGGGCGCGGCGAGGCGCTTGATCCCGATGCCGTGCCCAAGCTGTCATTGCGCAAGGTTCGCCCAGCATGATCGCACGGCGGCGGCGGGACCGGGCGGGGAGTTTTTCCGGCAATGTCGCCGAACGCGCGATAATCGATATCGGTTCGAATTCGGTGCGCCTGGTGGTTTATGGCGGCACCATGCGCGCGCCAGTGGTGGTGCTGAACGAGAAGGTGGTCGCCCAGCTCGGGCGCGAAATCGCGGCCACCGGGCTCCTGCCTGCAGACTCGATCGAATTGGCCATGCGCGGGCTGAAGCGCTTTGCCCTGCTGCTTGAGGATCTGGGTGTTCAGGATGTCGAGACTGTGGCGACCGCCGCCGTGCGCGAGGCCGACAATGGCCCGGAGTTTCTGGAACATGTGCGTGCACTGGGCTTTGAACCGCGCCTGCTTTCGGGCGAGGAGGAAGCCGGCGTCAGCGCCAGCGGGGTGATCGGTGCCTTTCCCGGCGCGCAAGGCGTTGTCGCGGACCTTGGTGGAGGCAGCCTGGAGCTGGTCCGAATCGCCGATGGAATGTGCGACACTGCAACCTCGCTGCCGCTTGGCACATTGCGGCTTAACGAATATCGCGGCGAGGGCGAGACCAAGCCGGGCGGTATGCGCAAACGGCTTGGCATGGCCCTCAAGCAGGGCGGCTGGGGCAATCCGATCGATGGGCCGCTTTATCTTGTCGGTGGCACATGGCGTGCGCTCGCGGTTTACGCGATGGAAGAGCGCAATTATCCGCTGTCAGACCCGCATGCCTTCGAACTTGATGCACACGAAGCGGCGCTGCTGGCGAGGCGAGTAGCGCGTGCAGCGCCCGAAATGCTGGCCGCAATACCGCGCCTGACGTTGAACCGTGCGGATGTTCTGCCCAATGCTGCGGTATTGTTGCAGGCCTTGCTCAAACAGCTCGCCCCGACCCGCGTCGTGTTTTCGTCATGGGGTCTGCGCGAAGGATTGCTTTACGGGCGGCTCGAACCTCACCAGAAGGCACAGGACCCGCTGTTGGCCGGCATGGCGCACTTTGTTGGCCATCGCGGTGCGCCGCCCCAGCTTGCGGCACGCATTGCCGGGTGGACGGTCGAGGCGGTGCCGACCGGTGAGACTGGCAGTGAACGGGTGCGGCTGGCGGCTACCATGCTGGCGCTGGCGTCGATCCAGATTGAGCCCAACCTCAGGATCGAGCAGGCGATCGACTGGGCGCTGCACAAGCGCTGGCTCGCGATCGATCCGGTCGGCCGCGCGCAGATGGCGGCCACTTCGGCAGCCAATGGCAACCAGCTCGGCATGCCCAAGTCGCTCACCAAGCTGGCCTCTGCCGAAGCGCTTGAAGAGGCGATCTGCTGGGGCCTTGCGATCCGGCTTGCGCGGCGGGTGGGCGCGCGTTCGCGCAAGTCGTTCCAGGTCAGCCGGTTGATGCGCGACGGGGGACGCCTGGTGTTGCGGCTGCAGGAAAGCCACCGCGATCTCTACGGTATCACGGTCGAAAGAGACCTTGCGCTGCTGGCCGGACGGCTAAGGCTCGAGCCGGCGGTCGAGATCGTGGCGGAAGACATGGTGTGGGATAGCGATGAGGCTGACGCGCGTTTCAGCCTCGTCAAATAGCGCCCTTCAGGCGTCGCGGTTGGTAGTGGCGAAAGGCGAGAAATCGGTTTCGGTATCGTAGAGGTCGATCCCCTCCCGCCGCTTGAGGGTGCCCACCACCAGATAGGTAACGGGCGTCAGCAGCGCTTCCCACGCGGTCTTGATCAACCATTGCGAGAGCACCACCTGTGCCAGCGTTTCGGGCGGCCAGCCGGCCAGGCCCCAGAAGGCGAGCGGATAGAAGATCAGACTGTCCAATCCCTGCCCCACCACAGTCGAGCCGATCGTGCGCATCCACAGGAAGCGCCCACTGGTCCAAACCTTCATCTTGGCCAGGACATAGGAATTGGCGAATTCGCCCACCCAGAAAGCGGTCATGGAGGCAAGCACGATGCGCCAGCTATTGCCGAACACGGCTTCATAGGCACCCTGATGCGGCCACCCGTCAGCAGGCGGAAGCGACACGACCACCCAGGCCATGAAGGCCATGAACAGCAGCGCGCCAAAACCGGTCCAGATCACGCGCCGCGCACGGGCATAGCCGTAAACTTCGGTCAGCACGTCTCCGATGATGTAGCTGATCGGGAAGAACAGCACGCCTGCACCGAAAATCCAGCTCTCGCCGCCGGGCAGCGGGATATAGCTCGGCTTGCTGGCCCCGATCAGGTTGGAGAGCAGCAGGATCGCGACAAACGCCGCCATCACCAGATCGTAATAGCGGAAGGCTTGCGGTGCGTGGCTGGTGGCGACCGGGATTTGCGATTTTTCCATCGCGGGGATGACTAACGGCATTTGAACCGGGGGGAAAGCACGCTAATGCGGGTCCCGGCGCGCGCCCGTAGCTCATCTGGATAGAGCGCGAGACTTCTAATCTTGAGGTAGCAGGTTCGAGTCCTGCCGGGCGCGCCAGCCATCAGGCATCCCGCAGGGGTGCGTGGTGGCTGATGTGTTCGCGGGCTCGAACAGAGTTCGGAATCGGAGCGCCGCAGGCGCGAAGATGAACGAGCCGCGTAGCGGCGAGGACAGTCCTGCCGGGCGCGCCAGCCATCAGGCATCCCGCCGCACTGCCGCCCGATTGCGCCGCTACCCCCGCATGACGCTGTCGAGCGGCTCGCCCGTCACCGGATAGCCCAGGTCCTCGCCAATATTGAGCCACGTCTTTCCGTTCACATCGCCCATGAAAGGCGTGATCGTGCGCACCGGAATAGCCTCGGCTTGCGCGCGCGCTTCCTCGAAGCTGCCGAACAACGCCAGTCGTTCAAGGTTCCGGCGGGTCGGGAAGATCAGCTTGATGTCGCCCCGTTCGGCCGCATCGAGCGCGCCTTGTGCCGTGGTCCAGAACAGATGGGTGTTTTCCGACAGGTCGGCTTCGATCTGGACCGCGCCGGTGCCCAGGTTGGCGAGGTAAAAGCGTGTGTCATAGACCCGCGGAATGCGCTCGTTCTTCGGGAACCAGCGCGCGAAGGGCGTCAGCTGCGCCAGGTCCAGATCCCAGCCGAAATGCTCCAGCACCGGTGCCAGTTGCCCTGTCTCGTGCAGAAATGCCCGCGCGGCATACGCCTTGGCCGCATCGATTTGACCGCTGAGGCCAATCGCCAGCCCTGTTTCCTCAAGAGTTTCGCGCACCGCCGCCACCTGGTGCGCCGCTTCGTCAGGATCGAGTTCGCCGCCTATCTGCGCCCCCAGCTCGAAATCGGCAGGATCAACCCGCCCGCCCGGGAACACAGCCATGCCGCCCGCGAACACCATCTCGCGCGAGCGGATGGTCATGAGAATTTCAGGCGGCTGCCCTTCCTCGCCATTGCGGAAGATTATGACAGTGGCGGCTGGAATGCCGCTGGGTGATGGATCTGCTGGCGCGTTCATTGCCGGGCATAAGAGCGCAGCAGCAGGCAATTGCCAATCACCAAATAAGCGAGCCTGTCGGAAAATTTGACAAACGCGGCATGGTTATCGTGGGCGTTAACCATCGGACTCTGCATGAAAGCGTCATTTTCTGAATCTGGCATACCTTGTGCAGCGGGAAGAGTACCTGAAACAGTCTTCGATGAATGAGGCAGCGCCACCTGGTCTCCCTGGCACCGCCTCCCCGAACAGGAAAAGCCGCCCCACTGGTACCCCCGGGGCGGCTTTTTTGTTTCAGTGCGGCTTTCCCCGTTCGCAGCGACGCGGCCTTCAGGTCGCATGAGCGAGGAAATCGCGCGCCCGGACGCGTGCGGAAACTAAGACGTTTTCGCGACCTGCTTTTCGTCGAGCAGCTGCTGCAATTCACCAGCTTCGAACATTTCCATCATGATGTCGCTGCCGCCAACGAATTCGCCCTTCACATAAAGCTGCGGGATGGTCGGCCATTCGGAAAAGGCCTTGATCCCCTGGCGGACTTCCATGTCCTGCAGCACGTCAACGCCTTCATAGGCGATGCCGCAATGATCCAGGATCGCCACGGCGCGGCTGGAAAAGCCGCATTGCGGGAACAGCGGCGTGCCCTTCATGAACAGCACGACATCATTGTCATTAACGAGGGTAGAGATTCGGGCATTGACGTCAGACATATGATCAAAACCTGGAGTTGGTGTGCGTGGTCAGCCTGAAGTGGGGACGGCTGTGGTCAGTTGCAAGGCGTGCAGTACGCCGCCCATGCGCCCGTCCAATGCCTCGTAAACCATCTTGTGCTGCTGGACCCTGGTCTTGCCCGCGAACTGCGGGGCGGTGACCTTGGCTGCCCAATGGTCATTGTCGCCGGCAAGATCGGTCATTTCCACCGCCGCCCCGGGCAGTGCGGTGGTAATCATCTCTTCGATTTCAGCGGCAGACATCGGCATCGGGTCAGGCTCCACTCATCAGCTGGCGGCGAGCCTCAATATTTTTTTCTTCCAGCTTGCTGCGAATGTCGGCTTCGCTGACATCGCAACCTGCGCCGGTCAGATCCCCCAGGACCTTGCGGATCACGTCCTCATCCCCCGCTTCTTCGAAATCGGCCTGCACAACCGCTTTCTTGTAGGCGTCGGTTTCCTCTTCCGTGAGGCCCATCAGGCCCGCGGCCCATTCACCCAGCAGCCGATTGCGGCGTGCCGCGATCTTGAAGGCGGTTTCCTCGTCGAATGCAAACTTGGCTTCCTCGCCGCGCTCGCGATCCCTGAAATCGGTCATCTGTGCAGTCCCTCTGGGGTTTGAGTTCTATCTGAAAATAGGGCGCGCAAGCCGTGGCGGCAAGCCGCTTCAGTCGATGGTGACCACAAGCTTGCCTACCGCCTGGCGGCTTTCGAGCTTGGCAATGGCGTCGCCGCCGCGCTCGAGCGGGAAGGTTTCGGAAACCAGCGGATCGATCTTGCCATCCTTCATCATCTGGAACAGCTCCTCCACCTGCTGGCGGAATTTTACCGGCTCGCGCGCCGTGAACGCACCCCAGAACACGCCCGCAATATCGCAGCTTTTAAGCAGCGTCAGGTTGAGCGGCATCTTGGCGATGCCCGCCGGGAAACCGACCACCAGAAACTTGCCCTCCCAGGCGATGGCGCGCAGCGCAGGTTCGGAATATTGCCCTCCCACGATGTCATAGACAATGTTCGCGCCTTCAGGGCCGCAAGCTTCCTTGAAGGCATTGGCAAGCGCCTTTGAAGCGTCCTTGTCCATCTCGCCCTTGGGATATATCACCACTTCGTCAGCGCCCGCCTTGCGCGCAACCTCGCCTTTTTCCTCGGAGGATACGGCCGCGACTACGCGCGCACCGAAAGCCTTGGCAAGCTCGACTGCGGAAAGGCCCACGCCGCCAGCAGCCCCCAGAATCAGCACGGTATCGCCCGGTTTGATATGGCCGCGATCCTTCAGGCCATGGATTGTGGTGCCATATGTCATCAGAAGGCTGGCGGCCTTTTCGAACGGCACGCCATCAGGGATGGGGAACATGCGGCCTGCGGGCACCACTACCTTTTCGGCCAGCCCGCCATGGCCGATCCCGGCCATCACCTTGTCGCCGACCCTGAAATCTTCGATCCCTTCGCCGACGGCTTCGATCACTCCGGCGATCTCGCCTCCGGGGGCATAGGGGCGCTGGGGTTTGAACTGGTAAAGATCGCGGATCATCAGCGTATCGGGAAAGTTGATCGCGCATGCCTTGACTGCAACCAGCACCTCACCTTTGCCGGGGGAGGGGACCGCCACTTCATCAAGCGTGAGGGTTTCCGGCCCACCAATTGCGTGGGTTCTGAGGGCTTTCATGCGCTAATCTCCGTTCCTCTCTCGATCCAGGGCATTTCGTGGCCCCGGCGTTGTTCATATGCCGCAATTGCTTCATCGCGCGCCAGCGTCAGGCCGATTTCATCGAGCCCGCCCATCAGGCAGTGCTTGCGGAAGGGATCGATCTCGAAGGTGAAGCGATCCTGGAACGGCGTCGTCACCGTCTGGTTTTCCAGGTCGATCATTATCTCGTCGGTCTCGGCGACTTCCATCAGCCGGTCGACCGCATCCTGCGGCAACACCACGGTGAGAATGCCGTTCTTGAACGCATTGCCCGAGAATATGTCGGAAAAGCTTGGGGCGATTACTGCCTTGATGCCCAGATCGCCCAACGCCCAGGCCGCGTGTTCGCGGCTCGATCCGCAACCGAAATTGTCGCCCGCGATCAGGATCGGCGAACCCTTGTAGTGTGGGTCGTCGAAGACATTGCCTTCCTGCGCGCGAATGCTTTCGAAGGCGCCCCGGCCAAGGCCTTCGCGGGTGATGGTCTTGAGCCATTCGGCGGGAATGATCACGTCCGTATCGATATTCTTCGCGCCAAAGGGATATGCGCGCCCCTCGATCTCTTTGACCGGCTCCATTACTTTGCCGACTCTGGAAACGCTGGCAATCGATCCAGGTGACGCGCGTCGTGCTGGATAATCACAGTCGCATCAAGCGACTTGGCGATTGCGTTGAAGCGTTCCATCGAAGCAAGTGTATCCGCGCGGTTGGTGTTGAATTGGGGAACACCGCGGTTCGTAACCTGCTCTTCGAAATGATAGAGATCGCCGGTAAGCAGGACGTCGCCCTTTTCGGGCAGGCGCACCAACAGGCTTGTGTGGCCCGGCGTATGACCCGGCATCGCCTTGATCAGTACCGATCCATCACCGAACACGTCATGGTCCTGCCCGATGGCGGTAACCGGTGCGGCCTCTTCGCTCAGCCACGGAGCGAAAGGGCGAGGATCGACGAGCGGATTGGGCTCTGGCGTGGCCTTGACCACTTCCCAGTCGGCAGCACCGATCAGCAAGGTTGCTTCGGGGAAGTCTGCCAGCTGGCCGGTATGGTCGAAGTGGTAGTGGCTGGCTGCTGCGTAGGTGACATCTGCGGGGCTGATGCCCAGTTGGGCAAGCTGATCGGTGATTGTTCGCTCCAGCGAGACGGTGAACGCACCACTGGTAAAGCTAGTGCCCAGCAATTGCGATGACAGGCCCGTGTCCCACAAGATGTACCGGCCCCCGTTGCGGATCAGATAGCAGCTTACGGTTAAAGTCCGCGGCTGTCCGTCATAAAGATGTGCGTCGGAAAACGATTCCGAATCGCTCAAATCGATGGTGCCGCAATCAAGCCGCCACATCTCAAGATCGGGGGTGTCTTGCGCCGCGAGCGGCGCGGAGAGAGCGGCTGCAAAGATCGCGGCAAGAAACCTTTTCATCATCGTATCCCCCTTCTTGCGCCAAGCGTTCAATCGGTCTCGGGATTTTCGCCCGATGGAACGATGGGCTTGGGCTCATCCTTCTTCTTGCGCTTGCTAGCATAAAGCAATGCAGCGGCGATGGCTGCGGAACCGATTGCGGCAGCGCCCAGGGCTGCCTTGCCTTTGTTTGATTTGGTCATGGTTTCTTTATGGTGCTGAGGAAGGGTGGGGGCAAGGGATCATGCGGTGAATTGGCGCACATCGGCGAGATGCCCTGCTACCGCCGCCGCTGCTGCCATCGCGGGAGAGAGCAGGTGCGTGCGCGCACCCGGCCCCTGGCGGCCGACGAAGTTGCGGTTGGAGGTGGAGGCGCAGCGCTCGCCCGGCGGGACCTTGTCGGGGTTCATGCCAAGGCAGGCCGAACAGCCCGGTTCGCGCCATTCGAACCCGGCGTCGAGAAATATCTTGTCGAGCCCTTCTTCCTCGGCCTGTGCTTTTACCAACCCCGATCCCGGCACCACGATCGCCCATCGCACGTTGGGTGCCTTTCTGCGCCCTTTCAGTACCGCTGCGGCAGCGCGCAAATCCTCGATCCGGCTGTTGGTGCAACTGCCGATGAAGATGTTCTCGATCGCAATATCCTGCATCGCCAAGCCCGGCGTAAGCCCCATATATTCAAGGCTTTTTTGGGCGGCTATCTGCTTCGAAGGGTCGGCAAAGCTGGCCGGATCGGGCACCACGCCGCCAATCGCCACCGTGTCCTCGGGGCTGGTGCCCCAGGTGACAGTCGGCTCGACCTTGCTGGCGTCAATAGTGACCGACTTGTCGAAAACCGCGCCTTCATCGGTACTTAGCGTCTTCCACCAGGCAAGCGCGGCATCCCATTCCTCGCCCTTGGGAGCGAAGGGCCGGCCCTTGATATAGGCAAAGGTTGTCTCATCCGGCGCGATCAGACCCGCGCGCGCTCCGCCTTCGATGCTCATGTTGCAAACGGTCAGGCGTTCCTCGACGCTCATCGCCTCGAAAACCGAACCGCGATACTCGATCACATGGCCCGTGCCGCCAGCCGCACCGATGCTGCCGATGATGTGGAGGATGAGGTCTTTCGCGGTTACGCCCGGGCCAAGCGAGCCATCAACCCGAACCTCCATCGTCTTTGAACGCTTCAACTGAAGCGTCTGTGTCGCGAGCACATGTTCGACTTCGCTGGTGCCGATGCCAAAGGCGAGGGCGCCCAGCCCGCCGTGACAGGCAGTGTGCGAATCCCCGCAGACGATCGTTGTGCCCGGTAGCGAGAAGCCTTGCTCCGGCCCCACAACATGGACGATCCCCTGCGTCGCTGCGGCCGCGTCAATGTAGCGAATACCAAAAGCCGGCGCATTGGCTTCGAGCGCGGCAAGCTGCTGCGCGCTCATCGGGTCAGCGATCGGGATGCGCTTCCCGCTCGCGTCCAGGCGCGGGGTGGTCGGCAAATTGTGATCGGGCACGGCCAGAGTGAGATCGGGGCGGCGCACTTTGCGACCGCTAAGCCGCAATGCTTCGAACGCCTGCGGGCTGGTCACCTCATGCACAAGATGCCGGTCGATGTAGATCAGCGAGGTGCCGTCATCGCGGGTTTCGACGACATGTGCGTCCCAGATCTTCTCGTATAGCGTGCGCGGGTTGCTGGCCATGGGTTCCTGCTCTTTCAACAGCGCGATTAGCGGCCAATCGGCAACACTGGCAAGCCAGTTGAACGCCACGAATTGAATAGTCATGGAAAGGAAAGCTTTGCATACCTAACTAACATGCATGTCAGCAAAACCCTTTACCTTTCCGATCAAGGTCGCCCCTGAAGATATCGACTTCATGGGCCATGTGAACAATGCCCGCTATCTCGGCTGGGTGCAGGACGCCGTCCTGGCGCATTGGAACAAGCTGGCCCCGGCCGAAGAGGTGGCAGACAAGGCCTGGGTCGCGCTCAAGCACGAGATCACCTATCGCAGGCCCGCCTTCCTCGAGGACGATGTTATTGCACAGACCGTGCTTGAGCATTTCCAGGGTGCGCGCGCATTCTATCACACCGTGATCCGCCGCGGCGAGGAAGTGCTTGCAGAGGTCAAATCGAGCTGGTGCTGCATCGATGCCCAGACTTTGCGCCCGGCGCGGATCGGCGAGCATTTGCGCAGCTTCTTTTTCCCGGACGGCTGATCGGCTATAAGCCTTGCCATGCCCCACTGGTTGATCCCATTCGTCATTATCCTCGCCACGGTCGTGGCCATGGAATGGGTCGCATGGGCATCGCACAAATATATCATGCATGGCTTCGGCTGGGGGTGGCACCGTGACCACCACGAACCGCATGACAAGGCGCTGGAGAAGAACGATCTTTTCGCGATTGTAGGTGCCGCGATGAGCATTTCGATGTTTGCCGTTGGCTCGCCCATGGTGATGGGCGCGCAGGCGTGGTGGCCGGGCACATGGATCGGGCTGGGTATCATGATCTACGGCATCATCTACACACTGGTGCACGATGGCCTGGTCCATCAGCGCTATTTCCGCTGGGTACCAAAGCGCGGTTATGCCAAGCGACTGGTGCAGGCGCACAAGCTGCACCATGCGACGATCGGCAAGGAGGGTGGGGTGAGTTTCGGCTTTGTCTTTGCACGCGATCCAGCGAAATTGAAGGCCGAGCTCAAGATGCAACGCGAAGCAGGCATTGCAGTCGTGCGAGGGGCGGCAGACACCTGATTACTCGTTGCGTGTCCAGATCCAGCTTCCCGAGATCAGCAGAATTGCCAGCGAAAGAAAAACCCACGGCGCGCCCAGCGTAAGCCAGGTGAAGCCAACCCCCACGGTAAGTGCGCCCAGCGCCATCACCTTGGCACGGCGGTTGATCGCGCGGCGTTCACGCCAGTCCAGGACCTGCGGCCCCCAATGCGGGTGATCCAGGATCTTCTTTTCCCACGCAGGGTTGCTGCGGGCAAAGCAGAAAACAGCGACCAACAGGAATGGCACGGTCGGCATGATCGGCAGGAACGCGCCGATCGCAGCCAGCGCGACCGAGGCAATCCCTCCTGCCAGATAGAACCCGCGCATATCAGCCCGCAGCAATGCGCGCGGCATGCTCGCGTACCAGAGCGATCATATTGGGCACGCCTTGTGTGCGGTTGGAGGAAAGCTGGTTCCTGAGGTCGAACGGCTCAAGTGCCGCAGTAACATCGAGCCTGGCGATCTCACTCGCTGGCTTGTCCTGCACGGCAGAGATTACCAGCGCGACGATCCCCTTGGTGATTGCGGCATTGCTGTCAGCCAGGAAATGCAGCTTGCCGTTCTGCTCGGTGGGATAAACCCAAACGCTGGCCGAACAGCCGCGCACCAGCGTCGCATCGGTTTTCAGCGCATTGGGCATTTCATCGAGCTCACGGCCAAGTTCAATCAGCAGGCGATATCGTTCATCGCCTTCAAGGAACTCGTATTCTTCAAGGATATCGGACAGGGATCGCAAGTGTTCAATACTCGTCATTGCGAGCGGAGCGAAGCAATCCAGGGTCTTGCGCGCATCCGCTCATGGATTGCTTCGTCGCTGCGCTCCTCGCAATGACGATCTCCGGGGATGCTGCACATGTAAGCGGCCCTGATTACAAATCCACCCCGCTGGCGATGGCTTCCAGCTTCTTGATGCGTTCCTTGAGGTCCGCAATCTCGATCCTTGCCGCGCTGTTGCCCACGCCGCCTTCGATTTCGCGCGGCGCAATGTCGAGCTCTTGCTGCTTCAATGCCAACCAGCCTTGCCAAGCCTTGAGCAGCGCAAAGGCGACTACGCACAAGCCCACCAGCGATGCGGCGGCGATAATCATTGTCGGTTCAAACATGCCCTCATGCCCTCCTTGAACCCTTGGCCCTACCTGTCCTGCTTGCCATGATGGTCGCGCAGGCCTTCGATTTCTTCAGCGATCCGGCGCGTCTCGCGCGCGTCGACCGAATTTCCGTCAGTGGCGATGCGTTCGAGTACCTGGATACGTTCGCGCAGGCTTTCCACTTCATCCTGTAGTTCGGCCTCGCGCGCGCTTGATTGGCCCTGGTCATGGTAACCTGGCCGATCGCTACCGCGGTAGCGCGACCGCATGACGCCGGCGATTGCGGCTATCAGCACGATCAGGACTATGGCACTCCACATGCTCATTGTGCGGCTTCCCGTTGCTGGGGCAGCACATCGTGTTTCTCGGCATCACGCAGTCGATTGATTTCATGCGTCAAATGGTATCCGCTATCGGTCACGATCCCTTCGACATTGGCGAGCCGGTTTTTGATCGATCCGAGTTCGGCGTGCAGCTGCGCGTTTTCCTGTGTCAGGCGCTTGACCCGATCTTCGGATTCGGTGCTTTTGGGATAGACGGCCTTGCCCCAGCTGTTTTCGAGCGGGTAGCCGTGCTTGACCCGGATGAAAGTGTTGATCACCCAGGCAATCGACATGGCGACTGCGCCAACGCCAATCGCGGGGGCCAATACTTCAAGCATTGCCGCGTCCATTATGCGCGCTCCCTTTTGGCCATGCCCAGCGGCACGCCGCTGTCATGCTCGTCCACACGGCGCGTGTCGCGCAGTGCCTCGATCTGCGTGGCAACATCATAGCCCTTGTCGGTTACGATGCGTTCGAGCACCTGCACGCGGTCTTCGAGCCGCTGAACCTGCGAAGCATATTGCGCCGCGCGTTCGGCCGTATTCTCGGCGGTAGTACTGACCTGCAATTCGGCGATCTTCTGCTGGTGTTTGGTCCAGACAATGAAGCTGACCATCAGGAAGGGTGCCAGCGGTACCAGTATCCAGATGATGTCTTCCATAACTCTATTCCCCGTTCGCTGATTTCAACGCAGCCGTTCAATTTCCGCGGTAAGGCGCGGATTGCTGCTGACGTAATAATGCTCGACTTCGGCCAGGCGGCGGTCAACGTCGCGGAAGCGGGCGCGGATCTCGCGCGCGGTGCGCTGCGGGCTCTGGCGCACGCGCTGCCAGTACTTTTGTTCGTCCTGGTCAACATAAAGATGCGGCGGCTTCTTGCTCAACAGCAGGCCAGCGATGAAATAGGCCGGGATTACCCATCCTCCCGTCATCGGGATCAGGAACAGTGCGCCCAGGCGCACCCAGAAGGTGTCAACTCCGGTATAATCTGCAATGCCTGAGCATACGCCCATCAGTTTGGCATTGTGCTTGTCGCGGTAAAGCGTGGTGCGGGGGCTGTTCACTTGGAAGCTCCTTTCTTCTCGGCCATCAGGCTTTCGAGTTCGCGCAATTGCTGGTTGTCGCGTTCGTGTTCGGCGATCAGTCGCTTGGGTTGGAAATCGGGATTGTCGCTGGCTACCAGGCGCTCGACGGTATCCATGCGCTCGTCCAGGCGCTTGGCAAGGCTGTAGAGTTCGTCCAGCAGCACTTCGTCATCAGTGGTGATGGTGGCGGCGGTTTTCCACTTGGTGATGTAGTGGAGGATTATCCAGGGGAGGAAAATGAAGATCCCAAAGATCGCCAGTACACTTTCGAAATCCATGGCTTAGCCCTCCTTTTCGGCGCCGTCTTTGCCGAGCGCCTTTTTCATTGCTTCCAATTCTTCGTCGATCTTGTCCGCACCTTCGAGCGCGGCGATTTCGTCTGCAAGGCTGGGCTTGCCTGACTGGTCGGCAATGCTCAGCGCTTCGGCGCGGCCTTCGGCATAATCGACGCGGCGCTCGAGCTGGTCGAAGCGGGCGAGCGCCTCGTCGGTCCGCTCGGTGCTCATCAGCGTGCGCAGCTTGACGCGGTTTTCCGCACTTTCGAGCCGCGCGGCAATTGCAGTCTGGCGGCTGCGCGCCTCGCGCAGGCGATGCTGCAGCTTCTGGATGTCTTCCTCATAAGCGCGCAGTGCATCATCCAGTACCGCGATCTCCTGTTTGAGCTGGTCAGCCATGTCGACTGCCTTTTTCTTCTCAACCAGTGCCGCGCGGGCCAGGTCTTCGCGATCCTTGCTCAGCGCCAACTGGGCCTTTTCGCCCCAATCGGCCTGGAGCCGGTCAAGCTTGACGATGTGACGATGCATCTCTTTCTGATCGGCGATGGTGCGTGCCGCGCTGGCGCGAACTTCCACCAGCGTTTCCTCCATCTCGAGGATGATCATGCGGATCATCTTGGCCGGGTCATCGGCCTTGTCGAGCATATCATTGAAGTTGGCGGCAATAATATCTCGTGTGCGGCTGAAAATGCCCATGAAGGCTACTCCGTTGAAAAAACTCTCATCGTCAGTCGAACGCTTGCGTGACTGGGTGGGGGTGGGGCTCTGCCGCAGGCGTTCGATTTCCGCATCGAGCCGCGTGCGTCGCTGGGGGAGCTCGCGGGAAAGGGGGTGGGCCGGAGCACTGTCGCCAGGACTGGAATTGGCGCCAGCGGATTCGCTCTCACCTGAAGATTTCAGGGGGGGGGCAGAGCGCTCCGGCCCGAAAGGGGAATTTTCGGTTGGCTTGGTCATGCCATTTCGACCATTTCGCACTGCGCAGCGGCAGCGAAAGCCGGCGTGGCATGCATCTGTGCGCTGAGGGCGACGAATGCAACCATCGCGGAAATGCTTGCCAGGGCGGCCTGTCCCAGCTTGCTCTGGAAAAAGCGGCGGTCGTACATTGCTCGAACACTCCTTTGCGGTTTGTTCACTACAGAGCAAGCAGTGTGCCAAACTAAAAAAAGTACGATAAAACAATTAGATGATAACTCGCTGATCCGGGATGATTGGTTTCTGTTGCCAAGGATTGGGGAATTTCACTATAGATTGGGCCATGAAGCGCGAAAACCAGTTCATTGGCCAGTCCGGGGCCTTTCTCGATGCCGTCGAGCGCGCCAGTCGTGCCGCGCCGATGAGCCGCCCGGTGCTGGTCATTGGCGAACGCGGGACTGGCAAGGAACTCATCGCGGAGCGTCTTCATCACCTCTCGACTCGCTGGGGTGAGCCGCTGGTCGTGTTGAACTGCGCCGCGCTGCCCGAAACGCTGATCGAAGCCGAATTGTTCGGGCACGAGGCGGGGGCATTCACCGGTGCTACCAAAGCTCGCGCGGGCAAGTTTGAGGAAGCCGACAAAGGCACGCTATTTCTCGACGAACTGGGCAACCTTTCGATGGCGGCGCAAGAGCGATTGCTGCGTGCAGTCGAATATGGCGAAGTGACAAGGATCGGCTCCTCGCGTCCGATCAGGGTCGATGTGCGGATTGTCGCCGCCACCAATGACGATCTACCGCGCATGGCCGAACGCGGCGAGTTCCGCGCCGACCTGCTTGATCGGCTGAGCTTTGAAGTGATCACCTTGCCACCGCTCAGGGTACGAGAAGGCGATGTTGGCGTGCTGACGGACTATTTCGGACGGCGCATGGCGGCCGAGCTCGAATGGCATGAATGGCCTGGAATTGCGCCACATGTGCAGCGCCAGCTCGATGAATATGAATGGCCCGGCAATGTGCGCGAGCTGCGCAACGTGATCGAACGCGCGGTCTATCGCTGGGATAATCCGGCGGAACCGATCGGGTACGTGCAGTTTGACCCGTTCGACAGTCCGTGGAAGCCCTTTGTGCCGAGCCATCGCAAGGGTGATCAGGGGCAGTCGAAATCCCCCCCAGCGTCCGGTCGGAATGCGGATGCTGCGCCGACTGCCGCTGCGCCGCTTGATCTTGACGCGGTTGACGATCTGCGCGGCGCGGTGGACGCGCATGAGCGCGCCATCGTGGAGCATGCACTCGGCAAGCATCGCTGGAACCAGCGGCAGACCGCCAAGGCGCTGGGCCTGACCTATGACCAGCTGAGGCATTGCATCAAGAAGCACGGGTTGATGCAAGAGCAGGATGAGGATTAGCGCGCATTCGGCGCTTGCGTTTTTCGGATGCGCCGCCTATTTGCACGCCATCCCGACATTGTCGTTACAAGGTTTGGATGCTGGCGCCGCAAGGGGCCGGCCCAAAAGGCCTTGTCGCACATGTCATGCAGAATGGAGAATAAATGGCGGACATCACGCGCCTTACACAGATCATCGAGCCCGAAGCGAAAGCTCTCGGCTTTGATCTGGTGCGCGTAAAGATGATGCCGTCCGAAGCTGGTGACGGTGGCCAGGCGTTGCAGATCATGGCTGAAGACCCGGCGACGGGCCAGCTGGTGATCGAACAATGCGCCGCGCTTTCGCGGCGGGTTTCCGATGCGATGGACGCGTTGGAAGAGCGGGGTGAAGTGCTGATCGCGGGCGCTTACCACCTTGAAGTCAGTTCGCCCGGTATCGACCGCCCGCTGACGCGGCCCAAAGACTATGCTAATTGGGCAGGGCACGAGACCAGGGTCAGCATGGACAGGGCATGGGATGGCCAGCGCAATCTGCGCGGCACCCTGAAAGGGATTGATGGTGACATGGTCACTATCGATGACAGGAAGGCGGGCGTGGTGTCATTCCCGCTCGATATGATTCATTCGGCACAGCTGGTCTTGACCGACGAGCTTATTGCCGCCACTCGGCCGCTCGATACTTCTGGTGTAGAAGAAGTGATTGGCGGTGTTGAAGACATCGTTGAAGAAGAAGAGGCTCAAGACTGATGGCCACCGCAATTTCCGCCAACAAGGCAGAACTGCTCGCGATTGCGAATGCTGTTGCTTCGGAGAAAATGATCGACAAGTCGATCGTGATCGAAGCGATGGAAGAGGCGATCCAGAAGGCAGCGCGTTCGCGCTATGGTGCGGAGAATGATATTCGTGCCAAGCTCGATCCGCTAACCGGCGACCTGCGCCTGTGGCGTGTGGTTGAAGTGGTTGAAGAGGTCGATGACTATTTCAAGCAGATCGATCTGAAGGCTGCGCAGAAATTGCAGTCCGATGCGAAGCTGGGCGACTTTATCGTCGATCCCCTGCCTCCGGTTGATCTGGGCCGTATCGATGCGCAAAGCGCCAAGCAGGTGATCTTCCAGAAGGTCCGCGATGCTGAGCGTGAGCGCCAGTATGAAGAGTTCAAGGACCGCGCGGGCGAAATCATCACCGGCGTGATCAAATCGGTCGAATTCGGCCATGTGATCGTCAATCTGGGGCGTGCCGAAGGCGTGATCCGCCGCGACCAGCAGATCCCGCGTGAGGCCGCCCGTGTCGGTGAGCGTGTGCGGGCGCTCATCACCAAGGTCGAGCGCAACAATCGCGGCCAGCAGATATTCCTCAGCCGTGCGCACCCCGATTTCATGAAGAAGCTGTTCGCGCAGGAAGTGCCCGAGATTTATGACAGCATCATCGAAATCAAGGCCGCTGCGCGCGATCCGGGCAGCCGCGCCAAGATCGGCGTGATCAGCCACGACAGCTCGATCGACCCGGTCGGTGCTTGCGTTGGCATGAAGGGTAGCCGCGTTCAGGCCGTGGTGCAGGAGCTGCAGGGCGAGAAGATCGACATCATTCCCTGGAGCGAAGACACGGCGACCTTTGTGGTCAATGCATTGCAGCCGGCAACGGTCGCCCGTGTTGTGCTTGACGAGGAAGAAGGCCGCATCGAAGTGGTCGTGCCCGATGACCAGCTTTCTCTGGCAATCGGCCGCCGCGGCCAGAACGTGCGCCTCGCCAGCCAGCTGACCGGTCACCAGATCGATATCATGACCGAAGAAGAGGCGAGCGAGAAGCGCAGCAAGGAATTTGCCGAACGCTCGAAGATGTTCGAGGAAGAACTCGACGTCGACGAAACGCTGTCTCAGCTGCTGGTGGCGGAAGGCTTCGCCGAGCTTGAGGAAGTGGCTTACGTCGAAATGGACGAGCTGGCTTCGATCGAAGGCTTCGACGAGGAGCTGGCTGAAGAGCTGCAGAACCGCGCCAAGGAAGCGCTTGACCGCCACGAAGAGACAGCGCGCGCTGAACGCCGCGAGCTCGGCGTGGAAGATGATCTGGCCGAGATTCCGCATCTTACCGAACAGATGCTGGTGACGCTGGGCAAGGCAGGCATCAAGACGCTTGACGATTTGGCCGATCTTGCCACCGATGAACTGATCGCGAAGAAGCGCGAAGCGCCGCGCCGCCGTGCAAATGCCGACGGCCCGCCGATGCGCCGCCCCTCGATCCGCGAGCAGGACAAGGGCGGTGTGCTGGGCGAATACGGCCTGAGCGAAGAGCAGGGCAATGAGATCATCATGGCCGCCCGCGCGCACTGGTTCGAAGACGAAGTGGAAGCAGCACCCGCTGCGACCGACGAGGCACCAACCCAGGAGGCCGCCGATGCGGACTCCACCCAATGAGCGCCTGACGTCCGGCATCGCTGACACGCCCAAGGCACGGACCAGATCCGAGCCTGCCAAGTCCTGTCCTGAGCGCCGCTGCATCCTTACCGGCAAAGTCGCTGCGCGCGGATCACTGATCCGGCTTGCGATTTCGCCGGAAGGTCTTGTCCTGCCGGATGCACATGCAAAGGCTCCGGGCAGGGGAGCATGGCTAGGTGTAAAGCGCACCGAACTTGAAACCGCGCTTGCGAAGGGCCAGTTGAAGGCTGCGCTGATGCGGGCCTTCAAGGGTGCGAGGCTGGAAATTCCGGCCGATCTGCCATCGCGGATCGAAACAGCGCTGACAAAGGCGCTGCTTGACCGGCTGGGGCTGGAACTGCGTGCCGGCAATGTCGTGCTGGGCACCGCGCGCATCGAAGAACAGGCCCGCAGCGGGCGGGCTGAGCTGCTGCTCCATGCCTGCGATGCCAGCGAGGACGGGCGCAAGAAGCTTGACCAGGCATGGCGCGTGGGGCGCGATGTGGAGGGCAGCGGAGAGCGTGGCATTGTCTTGCCACTGGACCGAGCGGCTTTGTCTGTGGCATTGGGCCGCGACAATGTCGTCCACCTGGCGCTGAATGACAGCGCCGCGGCGGGGCGAGTCCTGGGGGCTCTGGGACGCCTGCTGCATTTTCTGGAGGGCACCTTGCCCTCCGTAGACATTGGCAAACCGGGCTTTTCCGGATGCCAGGACGAACAATTGAACGCGTGAAGGACGTACGAGCTAGATGAGCGACGAAGAAAACAAACCTGCCCGTAAACCGCTTGGCCTGAAGCGGGCGGTCGATGCTGGCGAGGTCAAGCAGACCTTCAGCCACGGCCGTACCAACAAGGTTGCGGTGGAGGTCAAGCGCCGCCGCAAGCTCGTGAAACCGGGCGAGGAACCAGCCGCGCCCCCGCCGCCGCCCCCGCCGCCTCCGCCGCCACCTCCCGTAGCGGTCAAGGCCCCGGTCAAAAAGCCTGCTACGTCCAAGGAAACACCGCAAGAGCGAGTCGCGCGCCTTCAGCGCGAGGCCGAGGAAGAACGGCTTAGGCTGACCGAGCAAGCGCGCAAACGCGACGATGAGCAGGCCAGGAAAGCTGCCGAGGAAGAAAAGAAGCGCGCCGGGGAAAACCGTGCGCAGGAAAAGAAGGCTGAGGAAGATGCGCAGAAGCGCGTTGTCCAGGAAGTCCAGGATGCCGCTGAAGCTTTGGCCGAACCGGCTGAAGCGCCCGCCGATCCGGGGACACCGACGCCTGCCGCACGCAAGTTCACGCCGGTAGAACGGCCTGAGCCCAAGCGTCCGGAAAAGAAGAAGAAGGAAGAAAAGCCCTCTCGGGGCGACGGCAAGGACAAGCGACGTTCGGGCAAGCTGACGGTTACCAAGGCTCTTAACGAGGACGAGGGACGTCGTGCCCGCTCGCTCGCCGCGCTAAAGCGTGCCCGGGAAAAGGAACGTCGCCTGCATGGCGGGCCGGCGGTTCCGCGCGAAAAACAGTCACGCGACGTCGTGGTACCGGAAGCGATTACCGTCCAGGAACTCGCCAACCGCATGGCGGAAAAGGGTGCTGACCTTGTGAAGGCCCTGTTCAACATGGGCATGATGGTGACCGTCAACCAGACGATTGATCAGGATACTGCCGAACTGCTGGTCGAGGAATTTGGCCACAACATCACCCGTGTTTCGGAAAGCGATGTCGATATCGACACTTCGACGGACCAGGATCCCGAGGAAACGCTGAAGCCGCGCCCGCCGGTGGTCACAATCATGGGCCATGTCGATCACGGCAAAACCAGCCTGCTCGATGCACTGCGGGGCACCGATGTTACCAAGGGCGAAGCCGGTGGCATCACCCAGCACATCGGCGCCTACCAGATCAACACGAAGGGTGGTGACAAGCTGACCTTCCTCGACACTCCCGGCCACGAAGCATTCTCTGAAATGCGCGCGCGCGGAGCTAACGTGACCGATATCGTGGTGCTGGTGGTGGCGGCTGACGACGGCGTGATGCCGCAGACGATCGAGGCAATCAAACACACCAGGGCAGCTGGCGTGCCGATGATTGTGGCGATCAATAAATGCGACAAACCCGAAGCGAAGCCCGACAATATCCGCAATCGCCTGCTTGAACATGAGGTGGTTGTCGAAAAAATGTCCGGCGATGTGCAGGATGTGGAAGTTTCCGCCAAGGCCGGAACCGGGCTTGACGAGCTGATCGAAAAAATCCTGCTACAGTCCGAACTGCTCGAGCTGAAAGCGAACCCCGAACGTGCAGCGGAAGCGACAGTGATCGAAGCCCGGCTTGACAAGGGCCGCGGCCCTGTGGCGACGGTGCTCGTCACACGCGGGACGCTGAAGCGCGGCGATACCTTCGTGGTTGGCACGGAAAGCGGCCGAGTGCGTGCCTTGGTCGATGACAAGGGCAAGCAGGTCAAGGAAGCAGGGCCATCGACACCAGTCGAAGTGCTGGGCCTAGGCGGCGTGCCTGATGCCGGCGAACGTCTGACCGTGGTCGAAAACGAGCAGCGCGCCCGCGAAGTGGCCGAATTCCGCCAGGCCAAGGCAACCGAAAAGCGCACGGCGCTTGCTCCGACCAACTTCGACACAATGTTCTCCAACCTCAAGAGCGATGTGATCGAATTTCCGGTAGTGGTGAAAGCTGATGTGAAGGGCTCTGTCGAAGCGATCAACTCTGCGCTGCACAACCTCTCGAATGACGATATCAAGGTGCGTGTGCTGCATGCGGGCGTTGGCGCGATTACCGAAAGCGATGTTACGCTGGCAGCGGCATCGGGCGCGCCGATCATCGGCTTCAATGTCCGCCCCAATCCCAAGGCGCGCCAGCAGCTCGAGAAAGACAAGGTGCGGATGATGTATCACGATGTGATCTATCACCTGACCGAAGAGATCGCGAAAGAGATGGCTGGTGAACTTGGCCCCGAGCGGATCGAAACGGTCGTCGGGCGTGCCGAAGTCAAGCAGGTTTTCCCGGCAGGCAAGAGAGACAAGGCTGCCGGCCTGCTGGTGCTCGAGGGGATTATCCGCAAGGGCCTCCACGCGCGTCTTACCCGCGATGATGTTATTGTTTCGGCCACCACCATCGCTTCGCTGCGGCGCTTCAAGGACGATGTCGATGAAGTGCGCACAGGCCTTGAATGCGGCGTGGTGCTGAGTGACACGAACGACATCAAGGCTGGCGACAATCTCGAAGTCTTCGAAGTCGAGGAGCGTGAGCGGACACTGTGAGCCTGGGTTTCGAGACGGAAGACGCAAGCTCGTCGCCGCACACGGCGCTGCTCGGCTCAGAGTTCACGGGCTGGGATGAAGCGTCGCAGACGGCGAGCATGCGCTTCACGGTCAGGCGCGAGATGTGCACCTGGCGTGGAGGCGTGCAGGGCGGATTGATCGCGGGCTATCTCGATGAAGTAATGGGATACCTGATTTCGCATTGTCGGGGGGTGCGAAAGAACTTCTACAAGTGTAGCTTTTCCTGATGGCGCGGCAGCAATTCACTGCGGAACAGCAATCTGTGCGGGTTCTCAAGGTGGGCGAGCGCGTGCGCCATATCCTGAGCGAGCTGCTCGCCCGGCAGGAGGTGCATGACGAGGTGGTGAGCGCAGCCAATATCTCCGTCACGGAAGTGCGCATGACACCTGATCTCAGGAATGCGATCGTTTATGTGAAGCCGTTGCTGGGCATGGAAGAGGACAAGATCGTCACTGCGCTCAGGCAGAACACCGCGTATCTGCAACGCGAGGCGGCCAAACGCCTTGGCCTGAAATTCGCGCCCAAACTGAAATTTCGCGCTGACGAAAGTTTCGACGAAGCTGACCGGATCGAAAAACTGTTGCGCGATCCCAAGGTCAAGCGCGACCTCGATGACTGAAGCGAAGCAATGGACATTGCGCACTTTCCGGGCAGGTGACCTGGGCCACATCGCAGGGCGGCAGGCGGCCCTCTATGCCGAAGAGTGGGGCTGGGGTCGCGCCATGGAGGCGATGATCTATGACATCGCCGGTAAGTTCCTGCGCGATTTCCAACCAGGCAAGGAAGGCTGCTGGGTCGCTGAATGCGAAGGAAGAATTCTTGGCGGCGTCTTTCTCTGCGCGGAAGATGAAAGCACGGCTCGCCTGCGCTTGCTCTACGCCGAACCGGAAGCGCGCGGCTTGGGCGTTGGGTCAGCTCTGGTGCGGCGCTGCACCGAATTTGCCCGCCACGCAGGCTATCAAGGTATCGTGTTGATGACCCACGCCGCGCTGGACAGCGCGCGCAAGATCTATCTGGCCGAAGGATATCGACTGATAGCTAGCGAAGAGCAGGAAGATTTCGGCAAGCTTGAAGTGACCGAGCACTGGCGGCTCGATCTGTGAGTGCCATCCCCTGGATGTAGGCTCAATCTTTCAGTTTCCAGCCAGATTTGAGCACGCGATAAACAACCAACGCCATCAGCAGGTTGAGCGCACCCAGGCCAAGCGCGGCCTGCACCACTGCGCCTGATCCTGCGCCGATATCGCTTTCGCCCAGGAACCCGTAGCGGAAGCCCGATATGACATAGAAGAAGGGATTGGCGCGGCTCACCGCCTGGAAAGCGCCATGCAAGTTGTCGATTACGTAAAATGTGCCGGATAACAGCGAGAGCGGTGCGACGACAAAATTGGTGATGGCCGCGTTGTGGTCGAATTTCTCTGACCAGATTGAAGTCGCCAACCCGATCAGCGCCAGCATCATCGAGCCCATCAGACCAAACCAGATGACCGCCCACCAATGCGCAATGGTCAGACTTACACCTGGCCAAACCGCAATGGCCAACCCTACCGCGCCGCCCACTATTACCGCCCGCGTAACTGCCGCGGCGATGATTCCGGTCATCAACTCGCCATAGGAAAGCGGCGGCATCAGCAGGTCGATGATCGTGCCCTGGATTTTGCCCGAAAGCAGCGAGAAGGATGAATTTGCAAAGGCATTCTGCATCATTCCCATCACGATCAGGCCCGGCGCAACGAAATCGGCAAATGGTGCGCCCAGCACTTCGCGTCCGCCGCGACCCAGCGCAACGGTAAAGATGACCAGAAAAAGCAGCGTTGTGACTGCCGGACCCCAAATTGTCTGGGTGTGCACCTTGAGAAACCGGCGCACCTCCTTCATATAGAGGCTCCACAAGCCAATGCGGTTGATCCCGGTAATCACCGGCTCGCCGCGCGGCGGAAAGCGGGTCCCTTCGCCCGCAAGCGCTTTATCGAAGGGGGCCTCTGATTTGGGGCTGGCAGCGGGTGCTTGATTGGCCATGCAGGCGCGCCTAGTGCGATGCGGCTGCCGTGACAAGCATCAGGGGCTTTTTTGTCTTGCTGGGAACATTGGTTTCACAGGCAAGAGCATAGGAACTGGAATTTAGATGAGTTGGACCGACGAGCGTATCGCAACGCTGAAGAAGATGTGGGAAGGCGGGGCCACCGCCAGCCAGATCGCCGATGAACTGGGCGCGGTTAGCCGTAATGCCGTGATCGGCAAGGCACACCGGTTGGGGCTGAAATCGCGCCCTTCGCCCGTCAAGGCGAACGACAATAAGGCACCGGCCGGAAAGGCCGCAGCAAAACCTGCCGCTGTCAAGAAGCCGCTGGTTAAACCGGCAGCGTCAAAACCGATTGCCAAGCCGGTGACAAATCAAGCTGTGTCGACAGATCACAGTGCCGATATTCCGTCGCAACCGGTGCCCAATCCGACGCCGGACCTGCCCAAGATCGTGTCGGTCGGCCCGGGCGGATTTCTGCGTCAAGGACCGGGCGATCAGCAACCGCCAATCCCGCCCGCACCGCCGCGCCGCCTTGTGCCGGCCAAGCCGAGCCCCGCAATTGCTGACAAGACCAGCCTGCTTGATTTGTCAGACAAGGTTTGCCGTTGGCCGATGGGGCACCCGGGCGAACCTGATTTTCACTTCTGCGGCGAAGCGGTGAATCCTGGTTATCCGTATTGTGTTGACCATTGCGGGCGCGCGTATCAAGCGCAGCTGCCGCGTGGTGCGCGCAGACCTCCTCCGCCGTTGCCGTTTGGCGGGCCGCGGGTCCGTTAAGAGCCCTGGTTCATGGCCCGGTTGTCTGCAAGGATCGCCGGGCCATTTCATATTGCGAGGACGACCATGTCGCTTTCACTCTACGAAGCTATCGTGCCCGCCTGCCAGCAGATTCTTGGCGGGATGTCTGGACTGATTGACAAGGCACAGGCGCATGTGGCCGAACACGGTCTGGCCGATAGCGAACTGATCGAGGCAAGGCTTGCCGACACCATGTGGGATCTACCATGGCACGCGCGCGCCGTGTGGGTGCACTCGGCCTTTATCATCGATCAGCTGCCCACTGGCGAGTTCTCACCTGACTTTACCGAATTGCCTCGCAGTTGGGATGCAATGCGTGCGCAGATCGCGCAGACACAGGATGAACTGGCTGAAGTCACGCCCGAACAGCTTGAGGAAGTGGCCGACAACACAATCGCTTTCGTTCTGGGGGGCAAGCGATTGATGGAATTCTCTGCACAGAACTTCCTGCTCAGTTTTTCGCAACCGAACTTCTATTTTCATGCCACCACCTTCTACGACATCTTGCGCCATAAAGGGGTGCCGTTGGGCAAGCGTGACTTCATGGGCGTGCCGCGCACACTGGCCTGAGGGCGGGGAATCCCGGAACCGGCTGTATGCCAGACCTTTGTACGGGCAAGGGGGAAAGATCATGCGATTTTTCATTTTCGCAGCATCGCTTTTTGCGGTCAGCCTTTCTGCGCCTGCGCTGGCCGAATTGCCTGGGCCGGTGAAGGACATAATAAATGCCGCGATCGAAAGTGGCGATCCAAAGACCGTGCGCACCGTTATCCACCTTGCGCGGCAGACAAACCCCGGCGATGCGGCAGAGCTTGATGCGCTGCTTGCCGCATATGACGCTGAACAGGCCCGCCTTGCAGCCGAACAGGCGAAACATAAGCAGGAATCGATCCGAAGCGCAGGATTCTTCGAAAATTGGGACGGCAAGGGGGAGCTTGGCGCTTTCCGTAGCGCGGGCAATTCATCCAATACAGGAGGTACAGCGGCGATCTCGCTCAACCGTGAAGGGATAAATTGGGCGCATAAGCTGCGCGGGCGCGCGGACTATCAGCGCAGCAATGGCGTGACCTCGCGCGAACAATATTCATTTGCATATGAGCCCAACTACAACATCTCCGACAGTCTGTTTGTTTTCGGGCTCGCGCAATACGAGCGCGACCGGTTCCAGGGCTTTTCCGCCCGCTACGTAGTGTCAGGCGGCATTGGCTACCGAATTATAGACGAAGCCGACTTGCAGCTATCGGCGAAAGTTGGCCCGGCCTATCGCATCATCGACTTCGTGAATGGCGAGAGCGTAAGCAGGATCGCCGGCTTGGTCGGCGTGGATTTCGACTGGAACATCACTGACCGGCTAAAATTGACCCACGATACAAATGCAGTGGCGGAAACCGGCGGTTCGGCAACGGTCATCGTTGATTCCAGCAACACCAGCGTGAATCTTGTCACCGGCCTCAACGCCAAGATCAGCGACAAAGTTACGACACGCTTTTCCTACGCTATCGAGTATGACAGCAATCCGCCCGAAGGCGCGGTGAAGACCGATACTCTCAGCAGGTTTACGCTGATCTACGATTTTTGACCCTTCGTGGCGAACCAGATCGTGTGGTGCGGCCCCTTGTTGTTGGGGCGCGCGCGGACAGTTTGCACATCGACCAGGAACCCCGCATCCTTGAGCCGACCGGTGAATTTATGGTCGGGCGCAGCTGACCATATCGACAGAACCCCGCCCGGCTTCAGCGCGTCGCGCATGCGGGCGATGCCGGTCCGGGTGTAAAGCCGCTCGTTACCGTCGCGCACGATCCCGTCCGGGCCATTGTCGACGTCGAGCAGGATCGCGTCAAACTTGTCGCAAGTGCCGTCATTGGCGTCATCGACTATCGCGGCCACATCGCATAGCACGACCTCGCCGTGAGGATCGGCAAGGGTGTTGCCGGTGAGATGGGCGAGCGGGCCGTGCGCCCAGTCGATTATCTCCGGCACAACCTCTGCCACTACGATCCGCCCCTTGGGGGGCAGCTTTGCCAGCGCGGCACGATAGGTAAAGCCCATGCCATATCCACCAATCAATATGCGCGGTGCGGGTGCGGTGAGGCGTTCCAGCGTCAATAGGGCCAACTGCTCTTCACTGAACTGCATGCGGGTACCCATCAACTCGTCACGCCCGAGCATGATGATGAAGTCACGCCCGTGGCTGACCAGGGTGAGTGTGTCACCGCCGGGAATCTGCGCTGTTGCAATCGTTTCGCGGGGAAGCATGGGTTTCTCCAAAGCAAAAGGGCCGCGGGCGAACCCGCGACCCCTGCTGTCATCATGCCGAAGGGTCTAGTCCTTCAGGAAGTCAGGGATGTGTGCGGGGCCGTCGCTACCGCGATCGCTGCCACGGTCGCGGCGTCCCCCACGGTCACCACCACGATCGCGGTTGCCACGCGGTCCGCGCCGGTCACCCCGATCTCCACGATCGCCGCGCGGTTCACGCGGTTCGCGCGGTGGGCGGGTGTCTTCCAGCTCTTCGCCGGTTTCCTGGTCAACCACACGCATCGACAGGCGGACCTTGCCGCGGTTGTCGATCTCGAGCACCTTGACCTTTACCGCCTGGCCTTCGGAAACGACATCGGTCGGCTTTTCCACGCGTTCGTTTTTCATTTCGGAAACGTGGACGAGGCCGTCCTTGCCGCCCATGAAGTTCACGAAAGCGCCGAAATCGACGATGTTGACAACCTTGCCGTCGTAGATCTTGCCGACTTCGGCTTCTTCCACGATTCCGGCAATCCACTTGCGGGCGGCCTCGATCTGGCTGAGGTCTGAAGAGGAGATCTTGATCAGGCCTTCATCGTCGATGTCCACCTTGGCGCCGGTTTCGGCCACGATCTCTCGGATTACCTTGCCGCCAGTGCCGATAATGTCGCGGATCTTCGATTTGTCGATCTGCATCGTCTCGATACGCGGGGCATGGGCTGACAGTTCGCTACGGGCCGAACCCAGCGCCTTGGCCATTTCACCCAGGATGTGCGCACGGCCGGCCTTCGCCTGTTCGAGCGCCTTGGTCATGATTTCCTGCGTGATGCCGGCAACCTTGATGTCCATCTGCAAGGAGGTGATGCCAGCTTCGGTGCCAGCCACCTTGAAGTCCATGTCGCCCAGGTGATCTTCGTCACCCAGAATATCGGACAGCACGGTGAACTCGTCACCTTCCAGGATCAGGCCCATCGCGATGCCCGAAACCGGGCGCGTAATCGGAACGCCTGCGTCCATCATGCTGAGACAGCCGCCACACACCGTCGCCATCGAGGACGAGCCATTGCTTTCGGTAATGTCTGACAGAACGCGGATAGTGTAGGGGAAGTCCTCCTTGGAAGGGAGCACCCCGCGCAGCGCCCGCCAGGCAAGCTTTCCGTGCCCAACATCGCGGCGGCTCGGCATGCCGAAACGCCCCACTTCGCCCACCGAATAGGGGGGGAAATTGTAGTGCAGCATAAAGTTCTGATAGGTCAGGCCTTCCAGCCCGTCGATCATCTGCTCGGCATCCTTGGTGCCCAGCGTGGTGGTGCAGATTGCCTGCGTTTCCCCGCGGGTGAACAGCGACGAACCATGCGCGCGCGGCAGGAAGCCGACGATCGCCTCGATCGGGCGAACTTCATCAACCTTGCGTCCGTCGATCCGCTGGCCATCCTTGAGTATGGCGCTACGAACGATCTCCGATTCGAGCTTCTTGACCACCTTACCAGCAGCCATCTGCGTTTGCCCATCGGCATCGGCGAAGGCTTCCTTTGCCTTGGCGCGGGCCGCATTGATCGCTTCGCTGCGGGCAGACTTGTCGGTCAGCTTGTAAGCGGCGGCGATATCTTTGCCGACCAACTTCTTGAGCTGATCCTTGATCGCGGAATTGTCGCTGGTTGCGATTTCCCACGGGTCTTTGGCCGCTTGTTTGGCGAGATCGATAATCGCGCCGACCACCTTGCGGCATTCGGCATGTGCGAACATGACGGCGCCCAGCATGATTTCCTCCGAAAGCTCCTTGGCTTCGGATTCGACCATCATCACGGCCTTGTCAGTGGCGGCAACAACCAGGTCGAGCGCGCTGTCGGCGGCCGCAGCCTGCGCCGGGTTGAGCGTGTACTCGCCGTCTTCATAGCCAACACGGCAAGCGCCGATCGGACCCATGAAAGGTACACCCGAAATGGTCAGTGCGGCCGAGGCAGCGATCATCGCCAGCACATCGGGCTCGGTCTCGCCGTCATAGCTGAGAACCTGACAAATAACGTTGATTTCGTTATAGAAACCTTCGGGGAACAGCGGCCGCAGTGGGCGGTCGGTGAGGCGCGAGATCAGCGTTTCCTTTTCGGTCGCGCCGCGTTCACGCTTGAAGAAGCCGCCGGGGATACGGCCCGCAGCAGAGAATTTTTCCTGATAGTGGACGGTGAGCGGGAAGAAATCCTGCCCTTCCTTGACGCTCTTTGCGGCAGTTACCGCGCAAAGCACTACGGTTTCGCCGTAAGTGGCGAGGACCGCGCCGTCAGCCTGACGGGCAATGCGGCCGGTTTCCAGAGTGAGGGTTTTGCCGCCCCATTCCAGTGATACGGTTTTCGTGTCGAACATTGATTTTCCTTAACGAACCCGCGCGCCATATTGCGTCACGGGGCCTACAATTTCCGGGCAAGCCGTCCCGGTCCGGTGCGGGGCCTGTCGCGGCCCTTGGCCGACTTCGCCTTATTGCGAAGCCTGACCCATTCTCGTCATCCCGGCGAAGGCCGGGATCCATTTTCCACCAGGCGCTGCGGCCCGATGGATCCTGAAACAAGTTCAGGGTGGCGCAAACGCAAACGGCCCGCCGAAGCGGGCCGTGCTCATTGCGTCACTTACGCAGACCCAGTTTCTGGATCAGGGCGTTATAGCGCTCGACGTCTTTCTTCTTGAGATAGGCAAGAAGGGTGCGGCGCTTGTTGACCATCATCAGAAGCCCGCGACGCGAGTGATTGTCCTTGTGATGGCCCTTGAAATGTTCGGTGAGGTTGCGGATGCGCTCTGTGAGGATCGCGACCTGCACTTCCGGACTGCCCGTATCCTTGTTGTCTCGGGCGTTGTCCTTGATAATTTCCTGCTTTTTTTCGGCAGTTACCGACATATGTGTACTCTCTTACTCTGCGACATCTGGAAGATTGAAACCCCTCACGACTTTCGCCGTGCCACCGATGATTTCCATCAACGCCACCGGGGTTTGTCCCAGCTTTGCGAAATAGAGCCCGTCGGTTTGGGGCAGCCCGGAAATAACCCGGCCCTGGCGGGCCGCCTGCGCACTTTCCGGATCGAGTTGAAGAGCCGGGATGTCGTCCAGCCCCGCTTCGAGCGGCAGGAGTAGGTCTTGAAGAGGCGCGCCCTTACCGATTTCCTCGAGTTTGTCCAGTGAAATCGCCTGATTCTCGTGGAACGGGCCAGCCTTAATTCGCCTTAAATAGGTGACGTGGCCGACCGTGCCAAGGGCATGCGCAATATCGCGCGCCAGGCTGCGGATATAGGTGCCCTTCGAAACATGCGCGACCAGCGTCACGCTGTCGGCCCGCTCGAGCGGCGGACCAGGGTCGAAGGGATCGGGGCGGCCAGTAGTCGTCTGAAAAGTTGAACGCAGCTGCTGATCAATGCGTTCGCCCGCGAAAACCAGCGAGTGGATCTTCACCGCCCGCATTTTCATATTCACTTTTTCACCAGCCCGCGCCAGATCATATGCCCGGCGCCCATCGACCTTGAGTGCGGAGTAGGCAGGCGGCGCCTGTTCGATATCGCCGGTGAAATGTTCCAGCACCGCCGCAATTGCCGCCATTGGCGGGCGGCGGTCGGAAGTTGCGACAACCGCGCCCTCGGTATCGAGCGTATCGGTTTCTTCGCCGAATGCGATGGTGAATTCATAGATCTTGCTCGCATCGAGCATCCGCCCGGCAAGCTTGGTCGCCTCGCCCAGCGCGATCGGCAGCACACCTTCGGCCAGCGGATCGAGCGTGCCGCCATGACCAACCTTGGTCCTGGAATAACCGCCCTGGCGCAGCACCCGCTTGACCGCACTGACCGCCTGGGTCGAGCCGAGCCCGCGCGGCTTGTCGAGGATCAGCCAGCCATGCGGGATCACTGGTCAGCAACCGCGCTTGCCAGCCCAAGGTATTTGTCTAGCGTCCAGTTGATCGGCGGTCCGATCGTGTTTTCGAGCACGCCCAATTGCGGGGCAAACCAGGTCATCGCAATCAATCCGAAGAACAGCAGCATCCCGTAAGGCCGCAATTGTCGATAACTGCGGGCGAGGGCGGGCGGTAGCAGCCCCTCGACAATGTGCGAACCGTCAAAGGGCGGGATAGGCAACAGGTTGAACACGCCCAGGAAGACGTTGATCAGGATGAAGAAAAACAGGCCCGTCGACAGGTAATGGTTTACGCCATCCGGCCCCGTCAGCATCGGCATACTGCCATCGCCAGCCAGCAATTGCGCCCCATCGGGCATGCTGAGCCCCAGTGCGATTGCGCCCAGCGCCGCCAGCACGAAATTTGTCGCCGGGCCGGCAGCGGCCACTGCCATCATGCCGTAACGCGGATTGTCGAGCCGGTCCTGCCGTACCGGTACGGGTTTTGCCCAGCCGAACACCGGCGCACCCGCCAAGGCCAGCATGCCGGGCACCAGCAAAGTTCCCACCGGGTCAACATGGCGGATCGGATTGAGGCTCAGCCGCCGTTGGTCGTGCGCGGTGGTATCCCCCAGCAACAAGGCAGAATAGCCATGCGCCACTTCGTGAAATACGATGGCAATGATCAGGCAGGGGATCAGGATTGCCGCCAGCAGAATGGTGTCAGTCATTGAGGGTAGGTAGTGCCGTCGCGCGGCTTATGCCAGCGCCTGGCTGAAATGCTTGCGGCATAAAGCCACATAGCGGTCATTGCCGCCAATCTCGGTCTGCTGGCCCTGCTTCACTGCCTTGCCATCGGCATCGACCCGCAGGTTCATCGTCGCCTTGCGCCCGCAATGGCAGATCGCCTTCAGCTCGACAAAGGAATCGGCGATTCCCAGCAACGCTGCCGAACCGGGAAACAGCTTTCCCTGGAAATCCGTGCGCAGGCCATAGCACACCACGGGAGTGCCGGTGTCATCGGCCAGCCGCGCGCATTGCCACACCTGTTCCTCGGTCAAGAATTGCGCTTCGTCGATCAACACGCAGTCAACCCGGCCTTGCGAATGCTCTTGCAGCACGAATTCGAGAATATCGGTTTCGGCGGTGAAACGATGCGCATCGCTGGAAAGGCCGATCCGGCTGCTGATCGCGCCAAAGCCCGGCCTGTCGTCAATCGCGGCGGTCCACAGCGAAACCCGCATGCCCCGTTCGCCATAGTTGAACGCTGCCTGGAGCAAGGTTGAGCTCTTCCCCGCGTTCATGCTGGCGTAGTAGAAATAGAGCTTGGCCATGTCAGGCTGATAGGCGAGCGGCGGGAACCGCACCAGCCATGGCAGCGTTCAATTCACAGGGAAACAAGGATGGCGGAAACGCTGGGTGTCACGGTGCGATGCACAGCCTGGCGCATGGCGATTGCAAGCAGCCCTTCACAAGAGGTATAATGCTCTGATGACGGTAGCCCGCAACTTGCTGACCTTGTTGGCAGCAATCCTGATTGGTGCAGCGACACCGGGGGGCGAATTTTACACTGTTGATACGGCTGCCAGCAAGCTTTCGGCCAAGGTCGGCTTCTTGGGCATTGGCAGCAAGCACGCCGGTTTTCCTTCGGTTTCGGGCACGGTCCGGCTCGATCGCGCAAGGCCGCAGGATATCGCTCTCGATGTGTCGATCGATGCGCGTGCGCTGACCGCTGGCGATGAATTGACTTTGAAGCGCCTCAAGGGCGAGAAATTCTTCTGGGTCGAGAAATATCCGACCGTTCGCTTTATCGGCCGGGAGATGGCGCTTGATACGCCCGTGTCCGGCAAGGTGACAGGTGATCTGACTGCGCGCGGCGTTACACGGCAGGTCACCTTGGCTGTAAGCTTTGACCGGCCGCCGGGTGAACTGAAGCCGGGGGATCCGGTTACACTGACGGGCGAAACCCGCATCAATCGCTATGCGTTCGGCATGACCTCCTATCGCCTGATCGTGGGCAAATGGGTCAATATCCAGCTCAGGGCTCGAATGGTGCCGCAACCGGCCGCCTAGAGCGCCAATGCGCGATATCAGTGGGTGAGGGCGCGGCGCATGCGGTAACGCCCGCCATCGAATTGCTCGAACAGCTGCGCGATGTGCGGGTGATCTATTGGCTCTCCTGACGGGTCGGCGAGCAGATTCTGCTGGCTGACATAGGCGACGTAGGAACTATCATCGTTCTCGGCCAGCAGGTGATAAAAGGGCTGGTTTCGGCCAGGGCGGATTTCCTTCGGGATCGCCTCGTACCATTCCTCGCTATTGGCGAAGACCGGATCGATATCGAAGATCACGCCGCGGAAATCGAACATCCTGTGGCGCACGATATCGCCGATCCCGAAGCGGGCCTTGACGTGGCGCGGCGCCTCGATTGTGCGGCCCGCCTGGCTGGAAAAGAACACAGCACGTTCCATGGTGGGGCAGGATATGGGCTTTCGCAGTTGCGAAACAAGATGTGTGCTGTGCGAAGTCCCCAGTTTCGGCGCGATTTGGGGCTTGGCAAGGCGCAGGGCTTGGGCTAACCGCGGCGCTCGCTTCGACCGGGGCCACTGGCCCGACAAGCGCACCCTGAATGCGGAGAGGTGGCAGAGAGGTCGAATGCGCCGCACTCGAAATGCGGTATAGGGGAAACCCTATCGTGGGTTCGAATCCCACCCTCTCCGCCACTTTGGAACAAAGCTGGGCACTGTGCCCGGCGATGTTCCCGAACCGCCTGAAGCAAGCGTCCGCAGCAGGTCTGACTTCGATCCCATGATGCGGACCTCGCCGTCGCTGACTTCGACCCGCTGCGCCAACGCACGGAGATGGTCGCGGCGATAACCCCCACCGGGCAAACGGATTCGCTGACGAGCGGTCTGCGCGAACTTCGCAAGCATCGGCGCGGTGATCGCCTTTTGACCTGCGCTTTCCAGCATTGCTGATGCGCGGTCGGCATCGGCGCGCGACTGGTCGCGAATGGCCTTGAGACTGGCGATCCGCTCTTTGAGGTCTGGATCATCGAGGTCAGCAACACCGCTTTCGATGGCATCGTAGAGCCGCTTGAGCCGTAGCTCGGTTTCCGTGGCGCGCTTGTTCAACTCAGCGATGTGCTCGCGTCGGCGCTCTGTGCGCTCCTGCCGCCTGTCGAGAACGGCCGCCAGCACCTGCTCCAGCCTTGCTGGGTCAAGCAAACGCCCCTCCAGATGCTTTGCTACCAGCGTGTCGAGCTTCTCCATCGGCACGGTCATGCCGCTGCATGCGGTCGGCCCCTGCCTAGCCTTGGTCGAGCAGGTGTAGTAGCGATAGCGACCACCCTTGCCGGTGCGGATGGTCATGGCTCCGCCGCACTTGGCACAATGGATCAGACCGGTCAGCAGCGTGGGACCGCCGACAACCTGCGGCGGTGTCACCTTGGGGTTGCGCGCCTTCATGCGCGCCTGCACGGCGTCGAACGTCGCCTGATCGATGATTGGCGGCACCGCCACCGGGATAACTTCGTCTGCGGGCTTAAGCGCCTTCGACTTGCTCCGCTTGTTGAACTCGTGCCTTCCGATGTAGGTCTGGCGGGTCAGCATGCGGTGAACGGTGCCGATTCCCCAGCGCCCGCCGTCACGCGTGAAGATGCGGCGTTCGTTGAGGTATTTGGTGATGGCCTTGACGCCCATGGGGCCGGAAGTGCCGTCTCCCGCGAGCGCCAGCCGAAACGCCAGCCGTACCGTCTCGGCGTGCAGCGGGTCGATCTCCAGCTTCTTCTTGATCTTGGCCCCGCGCTGCTCGGCGGCGACAACGCGGTAGCCGATCGGCGGCAGTGAGCCGTTCCAGAACCCCTGCCGCGCATTCTCCTTCAAGGCGCGAAGAACGTGTTTGGCGTTTTCCTTGGACTGGTACTCGTCGAACAGCGCCATGATCTGGCGCATCATGACGTGCATCGGATCGTCGCCCATCTCCTGGGTGATCGATACGAGGCGGATGCCGTTCTTCGCCAGCTTGCGGACATAGAACTCAAGCTCGAAGTGGTCGCGGAAGAACCGGCTGAACGAATGGACCACCACGACCTCGAACGGGGCGGGTTTTGCTGTGCCTGCCTCGATCAGCTTCTGGAACTCAGGGCGGCGATCGTTTGTGGCGGACGCGCCTGCGTCCACGAATGTCTCCACCAGCTGGTAGCCGCGCGCAGCGCAATAGGCTTCCCCTTGCTTGCGCTGATCGGGGATCGATACGTCGTGCTCGGCCTGCCGCGCGGTGGAAACGCGCAGATACAGGGCGGCGCGCAGCGGAACGGAGCTGGAGGCAGCGTCGGTCATGCTGCGCTCCCCAAGGCGCGCTGCACCGCGTCAGGGTCACGGTCGATGACGAGAAGATAGGCGCGCGTCGGGCCCTCAGGCACGCGCTGCTTTTGCTCCCAATGCCGGAGCGTCTTGACCGAGAAGCCGAAGCGCCCAGCGAACTCCGGCTGCGTCATGCCAAGCTTGGCGCGGATTGCTTTCACATCAATCTCCTGCGGAATGTACACGCCAAAGGAGCTATCCTTCAGCATGCCCTCAACGTCAGTGACCTCTCCAGCCATCGTGTGCTCCTTGTCGGCCATGATGCGCCACGCCGCTGCCGTTACGTAGGGCGTGTTTTTGAAGGTCGCACGGCAACGACTTCGTGTAATCCAGCATGCTCCGTTGAGGTACTCAATGCAAGAGTTCCTCAAGCGAAAGACGGAATTCTGAGCGGTCAGACCGGGCCGAGAAGCTCATCGAAGACATCGCCAAACCATGCCTCGAACACCGCTACCTCTGCATCGGTGACTGAAATCTGTGCTGGCCAATCGTCGCTGACGCTCCACCGCTCTAAATCGTGCTTGGGCGGACGACCCCGGAACGGCCATGGCTCGCCGAGCAGTTGTTCGAGCTGCTTGGACGCGGTGGGTTCATGATGACGCGGCTTGCGGGGCATCGCACCAGAATCGGCGATGCCAGGCGACAGCGGAACCACGCATGTCTTCGCTGGACTTCGCTTCGTATCAGCGCGCGCAAATAGGGGCTATGGTCGGGCCAAGGCGGACAACGGCGATAGAAGCGTAGCGCTCGCTCCGCTTTCCTGTCCGTTCTTTGGTTCGGTGCGGATGCGTTCTTCCGTCCCGGCGCACGATTCGATCCCGGCGGATGGGCGGCGGCGGTCAAGACCGGCGCTCACAGCGCCGCCCGCAGGGCTTGGTCTTGAGGGGCGGCGCGCATTTGCCGATGCTGGTCGCTTGCGGGAGGCCTGCTGGGGCGACGTGTCGTGTTTCTGCTACCATCCCCAGTTCTTGGTATTGACGTCACTCGAAACCGCGCAGCGGCCCACATACGGAACCGCTGATGCGTCCTGTTTGGCGTCATCGGTGCGGATGATGATCGCCGGAGAGGTGCAAGTTGCTCAACAGCTTGCTAGACTGGTCGGACGATGCGTACCGACCTTGATCATCTGCCCCCGCAAAAGCAGCGCGAGCTGGAGCGCGTGGTGCAGCTGATCTTCGAGGAGTTCGACGACGCCTTCGCGCTGGCCAAACACGAGTGGAAGAAGGCCGGACGCATCCTCAAGGTGATCCTCTACGGGAGCTATGCCCGCGGCACCTGGGTCGATGAGCCGCATACCGCCAAGGGCTATCAGTCGGACTTCGATCTGTTGATCATCGTCAGCGACAAGCGGCTGGCAGACAGGGTGAAGTACTGGGCCAAGCTCGATGAGCGGCTGATGCGTGAGTACGGAGTGACCGGCACACTGCGCACGCCGGTCAACTTTATCGTCCACACTCTGCAGGAGGTGAACGACGGGCTCGCCCATGGGCGGTATTTCTTCATGGACGTGAAGGCCGAAGGGATCGCGGTCTACCAGTCCGATGACACCGAGCTGCACACGCCCAAGCCGAAGACGCCGACGCAGGCTCTGAAGATGGCGCAGGAGTACTTTGTGGAATGGATGACGGCGGCCCAAGGTCGAGCGAAGCTTGCAAGGTATGCCGTCGATGAGGGCATGAACAAGCACGCAGCATTTGAATACCATCAGGCTACCGAAGGCCTCTATCACTGCGTGCTACTAGTGATGACCTTCTACACCCCTCATGTTCATAATCTCGCGTTTCTGCGCACACAGGCTGAGCGGATCGATCCGCGCCTCACTTATGTCTGGCCGCGCGAACTGAAGAAGGATCGCGCGCGGTTCGAGAAGCTCAAGGACGCTTACGTCAAGGCGCGCTACTCGAAGCACTACCGCGTGACGAAGGATGAGCTTGAGTGGCTCGGCTCTCAGGTCGAGGAACTTGGCCGCGTCGTGCACGAGGTGTGCTCGGAGCGCATTGAGAAGCTCAAAGCCGAAGCGAAGGCGAGGCCTGACAAGGTTCATTGACCGCGAAGAAGACGCAAGTCCGCTTTCATGGTTTCATAGTAACAAGCCGTGATCCTGGGATCGACCCTATGTTGGGGGGGGTAGGAGATCGCTGCCAATGCGATTTACAGCGGGCCCTAACCCAAACGAGCTGACGAGTGCCGCCGCTCCCCAAAATGACTACCTTTCGAGCTTGGCCTCAAGGGCTTCGTCAAAGAGACGAAATGTTTCCTGAACCTGATCAAGGTCCCCCGGCAGAGGAAATTGATCAGGATGTTCGTAACGCAACCAGTGAGAAAGATATGGCTGCTGCATAATTTCGGCTAGGTTGCGAACGGCGGCCATGTCATGCTCGAAACCTCCTCTCTCTACGCGATCTACCGCATCGAGGAGATTGTGGCCCAACCGCTTGAGGTCATTCGGAGAAATTTCTGCTTCAACCGAACAGACTGCCGCTTTGAGCATGAGTTCAAGTCCGAGGCCCAATAGATAATGAGTGGACAAGGAGAAGATGCCGTTGAAGGCGAAGTGTTCCGGATCTTCTAGACCATGCTCTTCAGCGTATCGAATTGCTGCCTGATACAACTGAAAGGCAGAAAGTGCGTGGGACCTGCCTACCTGATAGAGTTGTTGTGCAAGTTCTTTGCTCATTTTATCAGCTTACATCGTTTTTGGAGCTCATCAAAACCCCCACCAGCGGTAAAATGACGCAATCTGCGGCGACCCTGAAAGCGGACCGGCAGCTAAAGCGCCGCATGCGCCAAAATCTGTCCTTATGAAAACGACCCCGAAGCGGTCATAATGCTCGTAATCAGAACTTGCGCAAACGCTAGGGTCAATGAGAGACAGGAACGCGAAAGAGCCGGCACGAAGTCCACCGACCTTGGCACGGGACTTGTCCGAGGGCACTTCGATGTTTCGCATGTCACGGAGAGCAGTATGCGGGTCAAGGATAGCGCAATCGATACAGACCGGGAGCCATTTTCGCCACGTATAGAGAATATCATGGGTCTTGCGATGCTCGGTGGGGCTCTTGTCCTTTTCCCTTCCCCAGGAGTTTGGAATGAGGAGGTATATATTGTCGCGAGGTCGACGGCTTTCCCGCTGGCACTTACATGCGGCTTTTGGGCACTAAGATGTCGGAAAATTCAATGGGTAATTTTCGCTTTCCTTGGAATTTTGAGCTTCAATCCAATTTCACCAATTTTGGGAAATGAAAGCTGGGATGCCTTCGGAGGTTTTTTCTCTATCGGATTTGGAATTCTTGCGCTTCATCTGATAAATTCAGAAACGTCAAAATTTTCTTCTTCCCTCTTTGGTTCGGTTGGTGCAGTTTTGATATGCCTAACTGTATATGTAAATTATAATATGCCACGCGGGGCAAAATACTACACTGGTGAAATTGTTTGCATGAATGATGGACGGGGACCTTGTGGGGAGGAAATGCGGGAAGATTTGTCAGAGCTTGACATCCCACTTTGGGCTAAATTCTTGCGCCAAAACTTGATGTGGACATTATTATTCTTTACTTTCTCGACATCCTTGCTCCATTCGAACGGGAAACGGAATAGCCTACCCGACGACAAACAATCACACGGGTAGAAGGTCCCAACCTATGAGGGTCAGACGGTCAGGTTTCCACCCAATCTCTGGCCAAATGCGGGGTCGATGCACGACCCAAAAGCGGGATGGCAACTTCACCCACCGGCTCCCCGCACCCCCCATCAGAACCCCAGTCCCCGGTTGCGGCTCCGCGCAAGCGTCCAGTCGACGCCGCCGCCAGACATCGCGATGCCGTCAATTTTTTGGCCAAACCGTTTTCCCAGTGCATCGTTCCAAGGCACGAGCTGGAACCCGAGACCGTTGTCGATCATGGCGTACCGCCCGCTGGCAAGTTGAGCCTGACCGACAAGCTTGCCAGAGACCCGGTCACCGGTTTCGGTCGGCTGCCAGGTGAGCCCACGCTCGGCGGCGAACTTCCTGCCCGCGCGATCGACCTCGGCCTTCTCCAGCTGCGCGATCAAGTCGCTGGGGGCACGGAATGTCCCGCCGCCAAGATCCCGAACATAGCCCATGTCGGTAAGTGCCTGTTTGCGTGCTTCCCATGCGTTGCGGACATCGCCGCTGAACCCTGTCCGTGGCATGGTCTCGCGTCCGCCTTCGAGCATGGTCCGGTCGAGCCAGGTTGCGCCTTCATGACGCACCTGCCGGTCGAGGGACAGGTGGGACAGTTCATCTATGCGCGGGCCTTCCCCGAACCGCTGGCGGTCATAGGCAAGGCCGCGTTTGGGCAGGTCAGCTGGTACGCTCCAGCGATCGGCATCGATGCGCTCGACGATCCCGGCCCGGCGCAGGGCTTCAAGCCTGCGGACGTACGACTGAACGTGCCGCTCGTGGTCGATGCGGGGCATGGTCTCGCGCACGGATTTTAGATGAGCAGATGGCTGATAAATTCCATTCGCGTTGGTCTGCTGGCGGATGTTCTCATCTGCGGTGCGCGGCATGCTGGGCGGCGGATTGATCGCCACGATGCTGCCACGGCTGATATCCTCCGCCTTGGATGCCGGGACCTCAAGGTAATGAATACGCCCGTCCATCCCGTCGATGGTAAGCCCCATGCGCTCGCCCAGCTCGTCGCTGCCCAGTGCCTTGGCAACGACGCGCCCGACGATCCGTTCGGGCGGCGCGGTCTGGTGGATGGTGTAGCCTGCAAGGGCTCGCTGATCGGCCAGTCCCTCGCGGTCCAGCGCCTGATGCATCGTTTTGATGATGTCGCCGCGCGTGCCCATCTCGCGCAGCGTTTGCTCAGCTCGGGGTGAGATGGTCCACACACCCGGCGTGTGCTCGGTCGCAAGGCCCATCCGCTCCAGCCTGCGGGCACGGTCGATAAGCAGTGCCCGGTTCTGGCGCATGGTGAGGGCCATGTCCTTGTTGGGGCGAAGATCGGCAAACTCGCTGCCTGCGTCCTGTTCGGCAATCAGCATCCGGTCGAGCCGGGTGAACCGTTCGGCGTCCACCTCGCGTTCAAGCTGGCGGCTGACCTCCTGCTCGGTCTGGCGGCCCAGCTCCAGCGTGACGATCTCGCTTGCCCGTTCGCGGATGCCGTGGGCGATATAGTCTCCCGCAATGTCGAGCCGCTTGCCATCATCGGTGATGCCGCGCACCAGAATATGGGTGTGGGGGTGACCGGTGTTGTGGTGATCGACCGCGATCCAGTCGAGCTTCGTGCCAAGGTCAGCTTCCATCTGCGCCATCAGGTCTCGCGTCGTTTGACGAAGGTCCGATAACTCGACACCGTCCTCCGCCGACACGATGAAGCGGAACTGGTGGCGATCCTCGCGGCCCCGGTCGAGAAAGGCTGAACCATCCGCCACATCATGGTCGGCAGAATAGACCTGACCTTTCTCGCCGTCGCGGGTGACGCCGTCGCGCTCCAGATAGCGCAGATGCGCGTCCACTGCCTTGGCACTCGCAAATTGCCGACCACGCGTGCCACCACGCTGCGGGTTGAGCTTCACGATCCGTGCCTTCACCGCCACGCGGCGCGCGCGGGTGCGAACCCCGCTCGCATCTCGGCTCCACCCGTTACGGCCCTTAATTCCGGCAGCAACCTTTGCGCCCCGGCCTCGGGCATTGCACCTGCCGCTTGCCTTCCTCGTCCCGGACAACTGGTTAGGGTTGCCGCCCGCCCGGCGGATCGCCAGACTGACCTGCGCCGTGAAGCTCTTGGGCCGATGGCGCACGGGGCGCGGGCGGGCCACCCGTGCCACGCCTGCACCACGGTCCCGGACCCTGCCGGGACGGAGACGAAAGCTGTCGTCATCACTTGTCATGACACGACGATTGGGAGTCGGAATCAGCCGCGCAAGACCGTAAGTCGGGGCGTAGCAGCGTAGCGTGCAACGGCTTGCCAGCGGCGGCAAACGGCGGATTGCCAGAAGCCGCCCGATGCGAGCGCCACCCCTTCTTGCGTTGATAAGAAACAGAAAATCGGCATGAGCGCCATCCGGGCAGCTCGCCAAAGGGGCCGCAAAGTGCCCAAAAACAATGTGCAGACAGACACTTAGGGGCAGCGCCCCGCCAGCGAGGAATCTCGCTTTATCTTGCCGTCATCTTTTCTCTTCTGATCAGGTACTTGCGGACATTTCAACCTGTCGCAAAACCTGTCGACGCCGCGTTCATTGGGACTGCGATCTCACAGTATTGCGTCTGCATTTGATGGTCCAGGACATTGCCTGCAAGGTGCAGCCGATCGGCAACGCTGCTGTCGCAGAATGCGCTGAATGTTTGCGCCAAGATTGCACCAATCCTGCCGCAATGCCACGCGCCAACTGATGAGCGATGACCTCTCCCAGCGCATTCTCGCCGCACTTGTCGGCGCGCCTGACTGGCTGCGTCGTGACCTGTCGAGCAAGGACGACGCGAACCGTCAGCGTGCAGAGGAAGCGCTCTCAGCCATGATAGCCAGCGCGCTCAGCGAGCACGCTTACAGCTGAATTTACTGCGCGATGTCAGCTTTCGCGTGGCTGAGCTTGCGCGCTTTTCGCCCGAAAGTGGGTGGAAACCGGTCACACCAAAAAATTGCGCTTGCAGAAGAATGCCTATTTCCTGAAAGCAATCGCGATGTTCGACCGCGCTGCCCGTGTTTTGGTTCGCTTGCTTGCGGCTGTGTTGCTGAGTGCGATCAGCATGCACGCCGCCGCGCCAGCGAAGTCGCCTGAGCAAAGTCGGGGCTCTGCATTCAGCGCTGCCACAGTCGACGTTGCTGTTCTGGGCAGCCTGCGTCAAGTCGAGAAGGCAGTGCACCCGCAACCGATGCCCGCCGGCCCACCATTTGATTGCATCGGTGACATCACCCTTCTTGCGATCACAGACAAGCCAGACCTTTTCAGACCGTTTCCATGGTCACACGCGCCCCCTCCGGAACCGATCCGGACCCGTCCGGCCCAGCCACGTGCACCCCCGTCACATTGCGTCTGATATCGTCGCTTTCCATTCGAAAGCGCAGAGCCCAATTTGACGAGGAATTTCCTCATGGAAGACAACAATAGACGTGCGGCGCTTGAACAGCGCCGAGACCGTATCGTTACCTTACTCGCAAAGTATCCAGGTCTCGACGATGATGAGCTTGCCGATCTGCTGCACTGGTTCAAAAAAGAAGCATCAGCGCTCGATGTCGGGCTCATCTCGAGCGATCCGAACCTGAGGGCCCCATATGAAGGCCTCAAGAAAGATCATCTCGACAGATTGAACGGCGCTGATCTGTTTTGGATGGTGATGCTCATCGGAGGAGTCTTCGTGGCTCTTGCACTGCTGATCTGGTCATCTCAGTGAGTAAGTTCCGGGGTACGCTGCTGCGTGTCCCGGAACAGTTCACAGGCAAGTGTCGATGCTCCATTCCTATCGATCCGGCTTTCCATCGATGCAAATCGTCTCACCGGGCTCGATCCGAGTGTTCGGCGTGATCCCTTCAAGGTAGATCAGTGTTTCGGCTTCCTGTTGCGTCATCCCCATGGCGGTCGTGTGAGCCATCAGCTCGGAGACCGAGAAGGACGTCTGTGTCGAAGTGCCTGTGATGGTGAAACCGGAGCAGGCTTCACCACCCGCGTCGCAGCCCGAGAAAAGAACAAGAGTCGCCAAAACAGGGATAAACTTATGTATCATCCCGATGATGTAGCACACGGATCGACCGCATTCGACCCACGGCGCTTCTTTGCAATCTGCCGTAAGCATGGCTGACAACCTGAAAAAAGCTGATAATCGCCACTTATGGGGAACTTAAACACGGAATCCGCGCTGCTGCTAGTCGGCATTTTGCTGCTCACGACTGTGCTTGCCGGAAGCCTGTCGAGCCGCTTCGGGCTGCCTGCGCTAATCGGCTTTCTCGGGCTCGGGATGCTGGCCGGGATCGATGGACCAGGGGGCATTGCGTTCAGCAATTTCTCTTTTGCCCAGTCGGTCGGCACGGTGTCATTGATCTTCATCCTGTTCTCCGGCGGGATGGACACTGCGTGGTCGGACGTTCGGCGGGTTGCCGCCCCGGCGCTGATGCTTGCCACAATCGGCGTATTTGTGAGTGCTGGGATCGTAGCGGGCGCGGCGATACTGCTGATCGACGCCTCGCTTTTCGAAGCTGCGCTTCTCGGCGCCATCATCGCCTCGACCGATGCGGCTGCGGTGTTTGCTATCCTGCGATCGACCGGCCTCGACCTTCACGGCGACGTTCCTGCGCTGATCGAGGTTGAATCGGGGTCGAATGATCCGATGGCGATTTTCCTGGTCGGCGCGGTGCTCCTTTTCATCGCTACGCCTGACGCCAGCCCGCTGGCTCTGGTGCCTGAGTTCGTGGTGCAAATGGTGATGGGCGCGGTGGTCGGCCTCGCAATTGGATTCGGGATGCCATGGCTTCTGAAGCGCGGTGGATACCGGCAAGGCGGACTGGCCTTCGTAATCTCGATCGCGACCGCATTGATTGCATTCGGCGCCGCTCATGTGCTGGCAGGCAATGGCTTTTTGGCAGCCTATATCGCCGGTCTGGTCGCGGGCAATCGCAACTACGCCGCCAAGCGCACCATCTCGACCTTTCAGGACGGCATGGCGTGGCTGGCACAGGTGGCGATGTTCCTGACACTTGGCTTGCTAGTGACGCCATCGGAGCTTGGCCCGGCGATCGGCCCCGGCTTTGTGATTACGGCGATCCTCATGTTCGTCGCCCGTCCGATCAGCGTTTTTCTGTGCCTCGCCCCTTTCCGGCAGTTCGGGTGGCGTTCCAAGCTGTTCGTATCCTGGGCGGGCCTGCGCGGTGCGGTGCCGATCGTGCTGGCGACTTTCCCGATCGTTGCCGGGGTGGAAGGCGCCTTCGCCATCTTCAATATCGTGTTCTTCGTGGTGCTGCTGTCGAGCGTGATACAGGGGCCGACTATAAACTGGGCGGCGCGCAAGCTGCGGATCGGCGAGCATGACGAGCGGGTGGCGGTGCGTGAAGCCGAAAGGTCAGTTGTCGCAAGGGTCTGATCTGCCAAGCGCGAGCTTGACGCCTGCGCCATGCTCGCATCTATTCAGCCAATGCCGCATCATACCCCGCTGATTGCCACGATTGTTGCCGCTCTGGTGGTTGCCTTCGTCATGGGCGCGCTGGCGCACCGACTCCGCGTGTCACCTGTGGCGGGCTACCTATTTGCAGGTGTCATCATTGGCCCCTTCACACCCGGCTTTGTTGCCGACGCAGAACTGGCGATCGAACTTGCCGAGATCGGGGTGATCCTCCTGATGTTTGGTGTTGGCTTGCATTTCTCCCTGAAAGACCTGCTGTCGGTAAGGCGAATCGCGGTTCCGGGAGCGCTTGCGCAAATCGCCGGGGCGACCGCTTTGGGCCTCGGTCTTGCCCTGCTGCTCGGATGGTCGGTGGTGGCCGGGCTGGTCTTCGGTCTGGCCCTGTCCGTGGCAAGCACCGTGGTCCTGCTGCGAGCGCTGCAGGCTCGCGACGCCGTCAAAACCGAGCGCGGCAAGATCGCTGTAGGCTGGTTGATCGTCGAGGATCTGGCGATGGTGCTTGCACTGGTCATGCTGCCCGTGGTCGCCGATCTGGTGAATGGGACTGTGACAGATCGCGGAGCGGTGCTCTGCCTGCTGCTCGTGACAATTTTTAAGGTTGCAGGCTTCATTGCGCTGATGCTGATCGTGGGTAAGCGGGTCATCCCTGCCGGTCTGCACTGGGTAGCCCACACCGGCTCGCGCGAGCTGTTCCGCCTCGCTGTTTTGTCGATTGCTCTTGGGGTTGCCTTTGGTGCAGCCGCCCTGTTTGATGTATCCTTTGCCCTCGGCGCATTCTTTGCCGGTATGATCCTGGGCGAATCTCAGCTCAGCCGCCGCGCTGCCGAAGAAACACTGCCGTTGCGCGACGCATTTGCTGTTCTGTTCTTCGTATCAGTTGGAATGCTGTTCGATCCCGCTGTAGTGGTCGAGCAGCCTTGGCCGCTGGTCGCAACCGTTGCGATCATCATTTTCGGCAAATCGCTCATCGCCTTCCTGATCGTCAGGGCATTCGGACACCCTAATGAAACTGCGCTCACTGTGTCCGCCAGCCTTGCCCAGATAGGCGAATTTTCGTTCATTCTCGCAGGGCTCGGTACTGGCCTTGGCATCCTACCGCCCGAAGCGCGCGATCTCATTCTTGCAGGTGCGATCCTCTCGATCCTGGCCAATCCTTTCATCTTCTCGCTGGCGGTTGGGCGTGCGCCGAAGCGCAGCGCTTTTCCGACGTCAGCACCCGCAGCACCTTCGCCGACACCGTCTACGCCTGCTGAGGGGCACACAATTCTCGTAGGGTTCGGGCGCGTGGGTCGTCTTGTGGCAGCGGCGCACAAAGGTTCCGACAAGCTTGTGGTGATCGAAGCCCAGTCTGGGCCGACCCAACGAGATGGGTCCGGCAACCTCAGCTTTATTGAGGGTAATGCCGCCGATCCGGCGGTGCTGGAGCAAGCCGAAATCGGACGGGCTTCCCGGTTGCTACTTGCAATTCCTGGCGGTTTCGAGGCTGGAGCAATTGCCCAGAGCGCCCGTGCGCTCAAGCCTTCGATCCAGATCATTGCCCGGGCGCATTCGGATGACGATGTCGCTTACCTCGAAAGGGTTGGCGCTGATCATGTGATCATGGGTGAGCGCGAGATTGCCGCACGAATGGTGTCGCTATTGAAGGCGCCTTGATGTTTTCTCGTTGGGTACGATCGCAGCACGAACGTGTTTCAAGGAACGACCGTTTAGGGGTCGTTTCGAGAAATTCCGCTTTGGGCCTAATCACCGCGAAAGCTGCCTGTCTGGTTTCGGGGTTCCGCCGGATCATCGTGCATCCACGCGGGGCTGTCGGTTAAGGGGAGCCTTGTCATAGTGCTATAGCGAAGACGTAGTGATCATCTTCATCGGTCGCGGCCCGCCACCTAGTCTGGTCTATCCCTGACATGTGAAATGCTGGCCCTCAGAACCGCGCAGTTCTGCGGGGTTTAGCTCCTAAAGCGGTACCACAGAGAGCGCGTGCTTGAGAAAATTGCGGCTCTTGTGGCCGGGTTTCTCTGTCGACCCTTTGCGAGGTACGGTATCGGGTTTCGAAGGGTCTTTCTCCGTATTTTCCGTACTTTCCGTATCATCCGTGTTTTCCGCCACCTAAACGCGGGCAAAGGCATATTCGACATTGCCATATAGGCGTGTAATTTCAGTGATATGACGCAATTCTCAGCCAACTCTACGCCATTTTGGCATCGGAGAAACTTGCGGTTTGAACGGAGAAACCGATTGCAGATCACGGAGAATTGCAAGGATTGTGGAGGGAAACGTTTGAGTGATCGGAAAAGATCTTCGACGGAAATTAGTACGACCCGGTACAGGAAATAAAGAGCAAGCCCGCCATCTCACAAAAGGGCTGGACGTTTGAAATCGGGATTGGCATAAAAGACTCGAGGTCAAAAAAAGACCTCAGAGGCAGAGACCGACCCAGACCAATGGCCGCAGGAGCGATTGGGGTGTCTTCCGGAAGCTCTCGGTGGAGATCGAGATGTCCTTCTATAGCCGGGGCCGATAGCCCGGTAACCCTCACGGTACTCATTCGCTGGCGTCTTAGCGCCGTGTTTGATGTCGTGTGGGAGGATCACATGAAAAGGAATATTGAGAAGCAGGACGGGCGCGGTCGTAGCGCTGGGTCAAAGGCGAAGCATTTTTCGAGCGACCGTCAACCGCAGCGGCGGCGCGGACGGAAGCAGAAGGTTGACCCAGAAGCCGCGGAACTATTGCACAAGGCGATCTATGAGAAGATTCCTGGGTTCAAGAATGGGAAGAAGGTCAAGATACCGTATATCGAGGCGTTCATCATATCGATGCGCAAGAATGCGCTCGCGGCGAAAATCAGCGAACAGATCAAATATTTAAAGGAGCTAATCTCGCTGGGTATCTTCGATTTCGAGGAATTCAAGGATCGGCTCTTTCGCGGGGTCAACAACTACTACAAGAAAGTGCTGTCATCAGCCCGGGCTCTGGCTGATGGGGTAGATGAGCTTGGCGCCGCATTTCTGCAGGCCCAAATGCTCAAGATCTTCTATTTCACAGCCTTTGCCCACGCTCGCCAGCACTGCACCTGCGGTGCCTGCGATCGCGGTCTCGAGTATGCAGAGTATATAGTGCCGATCGTGGCAAAGGCAGTATTTGCGCCTGAAGAAGATGATTCCGAAGAGTCAGATGACGACGATACTAATGAGGGTGAAGCGGCGAATGCATCTGCCGCAGTGGCATCAAACCCCACCGACAAAATTGGTGACGACGAATTCTACGACGGCTTCAGATTTGACTGAGCGGCAATTCAGCAGCGGGTTGGCGCCGACGGTCCGCGCCAACCTGCTGTTCGAATTACCGGACCGCGGAGCAGGACAAATGACGGTCTCGATCACAAAGAAGAGCAAGCTGAAGGAAGGATTCCTTGCGAAGACCAAAGCTGCGCGAAAGGCCAATTCAGATAAGGTCGCGCTTAAGTCCGCCGCAGCAGGTGCCATACCCAACGACCTTGCGCCCGATCTGACAGTCGAATGGTACCCTATAGACGAACTTTCGCCGGCAAAGCGCCGTGTCCGCAAATGCAATCCCGAGCAAGTCGAGCGGGCAATCAGGTTGATAAGGGCATACGGTTTTATCAGTCCGATTACGATCCGGCGCGGGGTTGTGGTCGATGGCCACATCAGGATTGCGGCGGCACGGGAGCTTGGGATGGAAGCAGTGCCGTGCATTGATGTGGGGCATCTCAGTAAAGAGCAGGCAAGAACACTTTCGATCAGCCTCAATAGGTTGGCTGAGCTTGGCGAATGGGATTTGCCCGAGCTCAAGCTGGAGCTCGAGGAGTTGGAGATAGAAGATATTGACCTGTCGCTGACTCTCTTCACAGATCAGGAACTTGACATCATCCTTTCAGATGAGGCCGGGGAAGGTGGCGCAGAAGAAGATATCCCGGAGCTACCTCAAATTCCCGTGACGCGTGAAGGATATCTCTGGCTCTGCGGAGATACCCATCGTGTGCTTTGCGGCAACTCCCTCGAAGCTGAGAATTACAAGACGCTGCTCAATGGTCGGTTGGCCCATGCGGTGCTTACGGATTCTCCATACAACGTGAAAATCGCGGGTAATGTAAGCGGTCTAGGCAAGACCAAACATGGTGAGTTTGCCTTCGCTTCAGGCGAGATGGAACGAGCGGAATTCCTCGACTTCCTTCTGACTGTGCATCAGCACAGTATCGACAATATTGTGCTAGGCGCCGTCGTCTATTCGTTTATGGATTGGCGGTCGATCGATATCCTGATGGCCGCAGCCAAGGGAGCTGGGCTCAGCCACATCAACACCGCCGTGTGGTACAAGGGATCCGGCGGCATGGGCGGCTTCCTGAGATCTGCCCATGAGTTTTGCGGGGTGTTCTGCAAGGGCGACAAGCCCAGGCTCAACAACGTGGAGCTTGGCAAATATGGTCGCGACCGCACCAATGTTTGGGTCTATCCCGGAGCCAACCGGCCCGGCAGCTCGAGCGGGGAAGTACTGAAGGACCACCCGACGCCGAAGAATCTTGAGATGTGCGCCGATGCCATTCGGGACGTAACAGTTCGCGGCGATATCATACTTGACCCGTTTCTCGGATCAGGGACCACGTTGATCGCCGCCGAGCTGACGAGTCGGTGTTGCGTCGGCATAGAGCTCGATCCACCTTATGTCGATGTCTGTATCAGGCGTTGGCAGAATTTTACGGGGAAAGACGCTGTGCTTGCCTCAACCGGCAAGACCTTCGCCGAGGTCGCGCAGGAGCAGATGGTCAATGATTTGAACTAAAGGATTCCTGCCGTGTCTGGCCAGTAAATCACACGATGGAATTGGCTTTTTAACACCTTGTGGCAGCAACCATCAGTGCTCTCCCATCGTCCAGCGCCGCCAGGGCCGAAGCGATCGTGGCAAGTCGCTCGTCGCGATCAGTCGGCAAGCGCACTGCCAGTTCGGGCGTCAGGTCTTCGAGGATCCTGCCCGCCTCAAGCACGAGCAGCTGGGCGAGATCGGGCCGGGGTTCTTCTTCGAGGTCGTCGCTGTCCATGCCGGACATACACGCTCTGATGTCCGGCAAAGTCCAGACGCAGCTTAGTCAAATGCGCGGCGGATTTGCCTGTCGGTGAGCCCCCTCTTCTTGAGGCGCTTGTTACGCACGCTGGCGATGGCCCGCTCCGCCTCGGGGTTCTCGAGCAATGGCTCGTGGAGCTCACGATCCTCGGGATTGCTTTCATGGTCGGTGTAAAGCTCGCGTCCTCGCATGATCAGGCCTCCCTCACTCCGGCGAGGCATTGAGCGCATGGATCGCGTTCGTGATCGCCGACACCATTGCGTCGTGATGTGCGGGGATGAGATCGTTTATCCGCGGTGCCGAGCGTCCCGAGATCGCGACATAGGTGTTTCTGGGCTCGTCGATGACATGGCCGCCAATCATCGTCGCGATGGCCTCGAAATAGGGCCGCCAGACCGTCTCGGGCAGGACCTGTGCAGCAGGGTTGCACCAGAACTTGCCGGTCTTCTCGATGTAGCCGAAGTTTACCGGCCGATCGAGATCGGCGAGGTCGGCCTTGAGGTTGAGAGTGGCTTTGAGGTCGTGATAGACCCCTAATGGTTCGAGCGCATCGAGCAGCGCATAGATGGCGCGGGGAAGCTCGGGATCAAGCTCGGTCATCTTTCCCATGAAATCGCTCATCGAGAGCGATTGCGCACGGGGCCTGGCTTCAACGGGGGCGGGCTCGATCGTTACTCCGCTCTCGGGCAGACGAATGATGCCCCGCTCGATCATCACCGTTTTTGCCAGGACATCAGGGACGGCAAGGATCGAACCGCCAGCCTCGCGCCAGGTGGCCAGTTCCACCAGCGCGAAGGTAAAGTGCGCACCGGCATGGCTTTGCAGGAGATTGGCCAAGGCTTCGGTCTCCGAGCGGATCCCGTCGCCCAGCACCATGACCAGCATGCGCCCACGCCTGAGATTGCGAGAGACAGTATCGATGAATGCCGCTTCCTCAAGTGCCTCGGGATGATCGGCAAACCAGTCATAAAGCCGCCGCGAGCTGGGACAACCGCGGGTAACGGCTGTCTCGAACTGCTCATAGCTGAATGACGTCAGGGCCGAGACATAATCGAGCGCCTGTGCCACCACTTCCCGCCTGATCTCCGAATTGCGCCACAGCTTGGTCTCGACCAGCACGATGTCGCCTGACGGGGTGAGATAGAGATTATCGATCTGTCCATGGCCGCAGTTTACCTCGCGAGCTACGGGGATAGGCTCGCCAAACCCCGGCTCGATCTCGGCAATGGGCAATATCTGCGGCGTCATGTGGATGAGGCCCTGCAGCCAATCCTCGCTGTGCGTGCCCTTGCCCAAATAGACCCGCTCGAGCGGCAGGCGCTCGCCCTGCGCGCTGACCACTACCGGTATGCCGCGTGCTCTTTGCATGGGCCTGACCGTGCTCGAAGACAGCGGGACAGTCCAGTCAAAAAGAGACTCATAAGTCGTGGGCTGATCGGTCGCATCGCCCGATCCTCCCGCCCACCATGGAAATCAGGCAACGCATCGGTTGGAACCTCAGGCGGCTACGCGCCGAGCGCGAGATCACGCAGGAGGACTTCGCCACCGACAGCGGGTTCGATCGCGGCTACATCTCCGGTCTCGAGCGCGGCGTACGCAACCCGTCGATCCTGGTGCTCGAGCGTGTGGCAACAGCGTTAGGGGTCGATGTGGCCGAACTGCTCGATGCAAAGGCGGCGGAGGAGTTTGCCAAAACCTACAAGCGGTGAAGGGCAGGTATGCGCCCCACTTCCGGCCATAGCGAGCAGTTTTCAAAAGGCCTGAAAGCAGACCGTCCGCTTTGCTAGCTTGGATTGCATTCCGGATGTCCGATTTTGGGTGGTGGTCGCTCAATCTAGAGTGATTTCACTTAGAGCAATAGAATTTGAGGCGCGTATTTGCTCGGGCGCAGGCGGTTTGCATTGCGTCCCAGTGCATGAGAAATTGTCTCAGACGGTTACCCAATGGCTCATTATCGAGCCCATCGACCAACACTTCCCGGCGGGTCATCTTGGCTCCTACTATCCAGATCTCGCGATTAAATGACGGGTTGGTGCACGAGGTGCGGAGCAGGTCATTGAGTTCAGCTGCTGAAAGCCCATCCGGACTTCTAAAGATGCGATTGCGCCCATTCAACGTGGTCGTGTTGGCCTGGACGTCGGTCGTCCATCGTTCTGGAGTCCAGATCGGAGAAATTTGCCCTCGCGAGATGAAGCCCAGACTCGCGAGTGCCTGCCGCCCGACTTCCTGAAGTCCTCCAACGTTGAAGCCCCACCCTCCGGAGCCCTGAGATCCAACCTTCGCATGCACGAGCACGATCCGCTTTGAGACCGGATCCAGCCCGATGAAGTCCGATACCTCTCGGCTGTCATCGTCGCAGAGCCATACCGGGAAGGACTCAATAGCCGTAGTCAGGCTATCTTCTTCAATCCCCGCCGCACTGCGTTGATCATTGCACGTCGCAGCGAAGATGCCGAAAATCGATTTACGCTGCCATTCGTGGAGATCGTCATCGTAGAAATTTTCTCCCTTCTCGCTCTCTACGGCATCGAGACAGGCTGCTGCGTGAATGTATTCCACGACCGGCTTCGAGTTTCCGTCTTGAACCCATTTGATCTTCGGTCGGAAGAAATTGCCCTCCGAGTAAACGACACCTTCACGCTCTATCAATATCCGAAACGCTTGGGTCTTGTTGAGCCGCTGAGTCAGCGTTGGTGCCTGGCGTCGATCCTCGACCTCGGGCGGCGGAGCGAGCTGATCCAGTTCGAGACTCGAAACGCTGTATTTGCGCGTCTTGGGACGATATTCAACCTGACAGGCAACTTCCTTATCGCCAATCAGTATCGTAAACTCCCCGGTATCGGGATCGACATCCGCTGAAAGGTCGAAATAATCTAAATCCGGCTGCAGAACCCAAGCTGCTCCAGCGGCTTCGTCGTCGCCAAACTCGTCCAACGACGGATCAAGCAAGATTGAGACCGGGAGCGCTTCGTCCTTCGTGATACCTTCGACTATATCTGCGTATCGACCGAAAACAGAGCTCCTCTTACTGGCCTCGTCGGTAAAGCCGGATGCGGTTTCTTCCGTCCATTCTATGTATTTGGAGATCGGAACGTAGCGCTCTGACGCATCTCTTAAGCGTGAGCGAGTGAAGCCAACGTATCGTGCGGAACCGCCCACGAAGCCGGCAGCTGTGGCAGGAACAAGCGAAGGATCGAGAAGGTCCGTGAAGGCATCGGCAAAGGAGCGCGTGCGCAGGGCCATCGAACGGATTGAGTTCTGAGACATATCGAGCGACGAGAATGACATCCGCGATAGTCGCGATCGCCCGTCCTCAGTCTCTGGGAACGCCTTCTCCATGATCGATCTTTCGGCACGCGAGAGGTTGAGCCGATCCGTATCCACGACCAGGCCCTCGGTATCATGCATGAAGACGAAACCATCTTGATGGACCGCAATGAATATCCCGAGCTTCCATTCCGAGAAGAAGCGGTCGATCAAGAAAGGCGAGTTCCGCCAAGCATAGTATGAAAAACCGATCGTTCCATCAGGCATGCCTTCGATCGGCGTTACCTTGAACCGGTCTTTGTCCATGATGAAATCCTCGACTACTGAGATCAGCCGACGAATATCGAAGTCTGGTTCATGCACTCTCAGGACGGCAGCGGTCCGAGGCAACTGGATGTCGCTCGAAGCGAGGGGTTTTTCGAATTCGAAACGTCTTCGAAATTCTCCACTGATATATTGATATTCAGCCATGTATTCGAGGAGGCGATCGGGCAGTGTCACCTCATTCGTGACAATATGGGCGGTGTTCCGGGCCGCATATTGCTCGTAGCCTTTATATCGCTCCCAAGTCTCTTCAATGCGCCGGGCGTTAGCGGGCGAAGCCAACACCCATCCGACCTGATTTGCGCCAATCTCGCCCTTCGATTGCCTTGTTACACGGCCGATTTGCTGCACCAGCTGCCGAGCATTTCCCATGAGATCATAGATTGCGACAGCAACGAACGAGGGATCATCGATGCCTTCCATAAGCTTGTTCTGGTGTATCCAGAACTGCGCATCGGGCCGCGATCGCAGCGCTCCGGCTACTGAAGTGAAAAGGTCCTGATTTTCCGCGGTCTTCGTGGCGCGGTCGTGAATGACGACCGCTCTTGTATCGAACGTGTGATTGATCGCAGCCTGCAACAGTCTGAGAGTATTCAGATCATCCCCTCTGACCATGATCTTGGGGTGCTGATCAGCTGAAAGCCAAGAAACGGCTTGCTGGATGCGCTCTTCTAACTCCTCATGGAGCATCTCGACGAAACCATCGATACCTGCCTCTTCTGCCGGAGGTTCACCTCCCGCTTCGGGAACGATGATGTTTGCAGGCCGAATAATCCCCTCATCAACCGCTCGATGATACGGGAAGTTGAAAAGATAACGACCGCGAACTCGAAAGGACTTATAGTCGTTGCGATAGGGTGTGGCACTTAGAAGAATGGTTGGGAGGTTGAATTCCCTCACTCCCTGAGACCAAGAGATCGCTGGCTCGTAATGGCCTTCGTCAACGATCACGAGGTCGAAATCGTCTTTTATCTTCCTGATTAGAGCTGCAGCCCCCAAACAACGGCCATCATCACGGTCACTAGCGATGTTCCGGATATCGCTAAGTGCTTGGTGGGTCCCGACCAGGACGGTGCGATCAGAAGTCGGTTCCTCCAAGTGGTAATTGATCGCATCCATTTTGCTAGGAAGAAGCTGCTGGACATAGACGCTCTCGATATCCGCTCCAACGTCGTCCGCCTCCGCTGTGAAAAGCGCGGTTCCCTCGTGTTCGAAACCAATATGCTTCCAGAAGCGATAGCGAACATCTTTCAGTAGTTGTTCGGTGAGAGCCGTGCGCGGAGTTAGGATCAATACGCGCCGGATTTTTGGCAAACACCGCGCCACGACGGCAATGATGCCCGACTTCCCCGTGCCCGTCGGAAGCTTCAGGAGGGCCGCCTCCTTATGCTCAGGGCGTTCGGGGATTGCCTTGTCCCCGCTAAGATAACCAACAACGGTTGCGATAGCTGCTTGCTGATGCTCCCAGAGGCTGGGCTGTTCGGGTTCGCCTTGCCAGAATGCATAGGACGTCAGATGTCGTATCGTTGCATTATAGGACTTCAGGTCAATTGCACCTCTGGTCAATGAGGTTCGCTCATCGGCGACGAGATCATTAAGTTTCATTTGTCTTCCATCGCCAAGACCACGTTGAATTCTTCTAACGCCGTGCGCCTGAAAAATACAAAGACATCAAAATATTATCCCCTACGAAGATTGATGGTCTTTTTTCTTGGCGAGAGTTTGAGGGTTTGCGCTTCGCCGCCATGTCAGGCCGGCTTCTTGCGCTTCGGAGATTTGCCTGAAGTTTCCTTTTCGCCGAACGATTTCTTCAGCGCCGCCATTAGGTCGATGACGTTGCCGCTTGCGGACTATCGCCTTTCGACGCGAAAGCATCCAAAACCAGAAAGTCCGCAACCGGCCCAGTTCCGGCCAAAGAAAGGCCCCGCACGCCTTGGCGGCGGCGGGGCATCAGGAGAGGGATCGGAATGTCCGAGCCCTTCGGGTCGCGATATCTGCCTAGGTTGTGATTGTGACGAACCGGAGAAGGGGTGTCGTTAAAATCGCCTGACCACGCTTGCGCAGAAGCTGGGGTGCTGGTGCTACTTCTGCACGAGCATCCTGCGTGCTTGCTCGCTCCAGTGGGGCGCAATCACGCCGGTTGCCAGTAGCGCCTTGCCATCGAGCGCAGCAGGCGCCTTGCCTGCGAGGATCGCTTCGACCACTTGCGGCGAGAGGAAGGCAAGGCGGGCCACCCGGGTGATCCAGGAGACACTGACGCCTTCCTGGTTTGCAAGCCGTGTGGCGTCGACCTCGCCACGCGAGAGAATGCCCCACCATTGATGCGCCTGAGCCAGCAGCCTCAGGAGCGTCGGGTCTGCTGCGCGCGATCCGGCCGGGATTCCGCTGTCATCCACCAGCCTGAGTGATTGCCCCGAGCGGGTCAGCCGTACGTTCGCCATGTGTTTGATCGTCGATGGCGCATCGGGGGTGAGGTGCAGATCGAGCATGTCAGCGAGCGCCTGGGCCGAGATGACAAGCTCGAGCCGATCGGGATGGATCGTCACCAGGTCGATGAGGTGCTTGATCGAAGAGCGACGGAGGTGACCAAGTTCGGTGCGTAATGGCTCGAGCTGGTTGGATACCCTGGCAAACTGGGCGGGTGAGATATCGATCTTCAGTTGCCGGGCGAGGGCGAGCGGGTCGGCAAGTGCCTTCGCGAGTTCGCTAGCGACTACTTGTTCGATCTCCTTGGCAGGTATCCGCATGCTGTCGCGCGGCGAGCTTGCGGCATCGTGGTGTGCAGCCTTTGAGACATAGTAGCGATACCGCCTGCGGGTAGTTGTATCTCCTTTGGCGCAGGGCTTGCTGGTATGTACCGGGATCAGCGTCTCGCCCTTGGCATCGAACAGCTTACCTGCAAGGAGGGCGGTGCTGGCCTCGCGCGCTGTGCGCGTGCCGCGGACATTCTCCGTCAGCTGCTGCTGAACTTCATCCCATATCTCGCGCGGTATGATCGCGGGATGATTGCCGGGATAGATCTTGTCCTTGTGCGCAATATCGCCAGCGTAGACCGGGTTGCGCAAGAGATGATAGAGCTTGCCGCGGGTGAAGGCGCAGCCGCCATAGCTCTTGCCATTGGCAGTCTGGCGCCGCGGTGTTGTGATCCCTTCGCGTGCCAGCTCCTCTGCCACCAGCCTGACATTGCCTATCCGGCGATAGCGCGCGAAGATATCGCGGACGAGGACGGCGTGCTCCTCGACAATCCTGAGGCTGCGCCCATCAGGCTCATAGCCCAGCGGCGGGATCCCTCCCATCCACATGCCCTTGGCCTTGGAGGCGGCAATCTTGTCGCGAATACGCTCGGCAGTGACTTCGCGCTCGAATTGCGCGAAGGAGAGCAGCATGTTCAAGGTCAGCCGGCCCATACTGGTCGTGGTGTTGAATGACTGGGTGACCGAGACAAAGCTGACCCCTGCATCGTCGAAGGTCTCGACCAGCTTGGCAAAGTCCAAGAGCGACCGCGTCAACCGGTCGACCTTGTAGACGACGATGATGTCGATCCTGCCCTCTTTCACGTCTGCCAAGAGGCGCTGGAGGGCAGGGCGCTCAAGCGTACCGCCCGAGATACCGCCATCGTCATAGAAATCGGGGAGGAGTTTCCAGCCTTCCGATACCTGGCTTAGAACATAGGCGCCGCAGGCCTCACGCTGGGCATCAAGCGAGTTGAAGTCCTGCTCGAGACCTTCTTCGGATGACTTGCGGGTGTAGATTGCACAGCGGATGATTTTGCTCATGCTGCCTTCTTCTTATGCTGTTTGAGTCCGAAGAAGGCAGGGCCTGACCAGCGTGTGCCGGTGATTGCCCGGGCGACGCTGCTGAGCGAGTTCCATGTCCTGTCGTTCCAGCAGATCGCACCATCATCTCCGATAGTGACCACATGCAGCACGCCATTCCATTCGCGCATCAACCGCATGCCGGGCTCGTGCCTGCGGGTCTCGGTCTTGCCCGCTGCGAGCTGATCGAGTGTCTGCTGCACCTGTCGTGACAGGCCTCCATGTGCCGCGGCCTGCACCTCCCATGCCAGCGCCAGGCGCAGCAGTGCAGCACTCACGCGCGGGACTGGCCGGCCGGTAAGACTGGACCATCGCTCACGCAGCTGCGCCAGAGGCATTGCCTCCAGCGCAGCCAGTTCATGCTCGAGATCGCATTTGCCTCGTTGCGTCATCAATCCGCTTCCGCGATCCGGTAGCAGGTGACGTCATCGCGCTTTGACTTCACGATCGTGTGGCCCTTCTTCCTGAGGCCCGTCAGGACAGCGCGCGCGGAATGCGGCTGCCAGCCTGTCGCACCGGTCAGCTCGGCCAGCGTCGCGCCTTGCTTGCGCCCAAGCATGACAGTGACCTGTTCGATCTTGCTGGCGGGGCGGGGTGCTGACGCCTCCTGTTTGCGTGCGGCAGTGGCGGTTGCTGCAGTTTCTTGCTTTGACTTTGTCTTTGCGGTCATGGCGGTGGTCCTTGTTCCGGAGCAGCGTGATTGCTGCTCCCACCACCCAAGGCCCCGGTTCGCGCTAGGCGATGGGGCAGCGGCCATCATGAGGGCCGCGCTTCAACAGCGACAGCAATGCTTGCTTCGTTCGCCAAGTCCAATGGAATCTGCGTGAAAGGCTCGGCAAAGGAGCAATAGTCGCGTCATTTGGGAACTGTGCACTCTTGCGCTTTTTCGGAGTCGAAATCAGATAGGGTCAGGATCTGAAACCGGGGGCATACCATGACCATTGAGCCACAGGCGCTATCGGCCTCAGCTTGCCGCGATGCCCGAACCTTGCTTGATCTCACCCAGGAAGAGCTCGCGTCGGCTGCCGAGATCAGCGTTTCGACGCTACGTCGCTGTGAGCGCGGCGAACCAGTGAGCGATTATGCAAGAAAACAGATCCTGGCCGCGCTCGAAGGCCGCGGCGCGACATTCATTGGCGCAAGAGCGTTAGAGCAGGTTGGCGGCGTCCGGCTTGAAGAATGATAATGCGATCTATATGAAATTGGTCAGGTAATTCGGGCAGACGAGTTCACCAATGACTGACAACACCCCCTAATCCACTCTGTGTCTCGAACCGCTCATTCCTCTGCTGAATTGGCGAATGAGCCAGCAGTTGCGGTCCGGCCGCCGTCGATAGGGAGTTTGATGCCAGAAATGCATCCAGCCAGATCGGAACAGAGGAAGAGCACTCCGTTCGCGATGTCCGATGGCGTGGGGAACCGCTGCAGCGGAATGGATTTTCGATACCGCTCTTTGGCTGCCTGCGGATCATCGAACTGGGATTGCAGTTTTTGCGACATCGCAGTGTCAACATTTGTAGGCATAATTGCATTGACCCGCACCCCGAAGGGCCCAGCCTCGCCCGATGCTGCCTTGGTCAAGCCGATCACTGCATGCTTCGACGCGATATAGGCACTCATGCCCATGCTAGCAATGAGAGCGGCACCTGAAGACATATTGACGACCGCCCCGGATCTCTGCTTGATCATCACTGGAAGAACGTACTTGAGGCCAAGGAATACACCTTTGGCATTGACAGCCATGACAGCGTCGAAATCGTCTTCAGGATAATCTGTGATTGGGCTGATTACGCCGCCGATACCGGCATTGTTGAAGAAGCAATCGATCCTGCCAAATCGCTCACTCGCGGCATCGACATATCGCTGCACTTCTTCAGGTTTGGATGTGTCGGCGCGGACAAACACGGCTTCTCTGCCACCCTGGCGGATGGCACGAGCAACCGGTTCGCCGTCATTGCAATCCACTACTACGACATTAGCTCCGTAGCGCGCGAAGGCCTCGCACGTAGCGCGCCCGATGCCGCTGGCACCACCCGTAACCACCGCCACCTTGTCTGCAAAGTTCATTGCGCACTCCCGCATGGCTTCGAGAAATAGTTTACCAGGCCCGCTGTAGACGCCAGATTGTGGACTGTCTGCTGCTCGCACCTGAACTTTGGGCGGCGCCAATCAGGCATTCGGGTCATGCAGGTTGTAGAGCCGGTCGTGAAGATCTCACCGGAAAGTGTTCCAGCAAGCGATTCCGCGAAACCGGCCACCCACGGCCGCTCGGGCCGGTCCCGGTCGATGATGTAAACCTGCCAATCGAGGACTTCCATAATTTTCCACCTGTACAAAAAATCAAAAGCGCGTCGGCTGATTGCAGCCGACAATTGCGGACGGCCCCGCCCCGCAGCCTCGCGAATAAGGCAGAAGGTATAAGTCAACTCCAGCCTCATGTGCACCGAGAAGCAGCTGCGATGTCAGCGGCCGCCAATTTTATTACATGGGTACTCGAAGACGCCCCCAAGTCGGAGCAAAAGCGGCGGAAAGCCAACCACTGCGATACCGCCGGCGCTCAGGCTAAGCATGAAAAGCGACATTCTCACTCAGGACCGCCCGCTGCCGAGGGCGCTTGACGCTGGGAACGGACTCATCGGGGTAGCCAAAGGCGATTCCGAACAGCATTTTCAATTCGTCCGAAATCCCCAGAATCTCGCGGATGGTCCCGGCATACTGCCCCAGCGAAGTCATGGGAATTCCTCCTATCCCGCGCGCAGCGAGAAGATCCTCGATGTCCCTCAGGCTCATCGTAAACCGGAAGTAGAGCCTGAAGGCCTGGTGAATGACATCCGGTAGGAAGCGATGACGTTAGAAGGAAATGGACTACATAGTCATCTGTTTAACGACGAATTTCTCGCAGGGGGAGACAAGTTAGAGTTTGCCTGATAGCACTGTCGCTGCCGTTTACGACGAGGGTGCCGCAACAAGCGGGCCCGAATCTGAGTTCAGCGAGCGCCGACGGTCTTTCCGGCGGCAAACGCGGGACAAAGGAGGATCCCACGACCGTCGTTACGCCTATTTGGTCACGCGCGTCACTTCGACCCTGATGCCGTCGAGCAGCGACGATGCGGACAGCTTCTCCCCCGCCTCCGGATCGGCCAGCATGTTGATGTTCGCGCCAGGCGTGGCGTTGGCCCGCCGCCAGCCGCCACGGTGCCCCCAGCCGTGCGGATAGCATACGGCACCGGGCGCAACCGCGTCCGTCACGTCGCACTTTACGCGAAGGGTGCCGCTGTCGCTACGGATCACGACCATGTCCCCGGTCACGATCCCGCGACTGGCGGCGTCCTCGGGATGGATCAGAAGCATCGGCTTTTGCGAACGAACCAGGCGATCGACATTGTGCATCCACGAATTTATCGATCCGAGAGTGCGCATGCCGAACAGGCGCAGGTCTCCGGCCGCGGGCGGCGCAGTGCCGCGCATCCGAATGACCTCATCGTCCAGCAGGGCGTTCCACAGGTGGATGCCGTCGGGATGACGGACCTTACCGAGCGAATTGGTGCAGACCAAATTGTCCGCCAGGATGATCCCTTCGGGCATTGCCTTCAACAGATCAACGGTAAGCGGCACCATCTTCCCATCGATCGGCGCCTGCGCGCCGGTCGCCGCGAAATGATCGTCGACCGTCGCCATCGGATCGCAAAGCGGTGCCGCCGCCGCCGCATAGCCGGATGCGCCCGGGTCCGCGGACAGGAGATCGTGGAGGCGACGCCCCAGATCGTTGAAGACGACATGTTCGGCCCGCGCTTCGCCCGTCGGGCGCACGACGGCATCGGTGTACTGGGCAAATGGCCGCACCATGTGCGGGAAGCTGATCGTCGGCATGTCCTCGCGTTCGAGGAAGGTCGCGCCGGGCAGGATGTAATGCGCATGGCGGTTGGTCTCGTTTACGTAGATGTCGTGCGACACGAACAATTCAAGCGTCTCCAGCGCCGCTGCAAGCTGGTCGCCGCCGGGTGCGGACACGACGACATTGCCCGACTCCATTAACAGCGCCCGGACCTGCCCTTCGCCCGGCGTCGTGATCTCCTTCGGCAACAGCGACAGGTGCAGCGTGTTCGACACGCGGGGCTGCGGGCCGAAGCGGGTCTCGCGAACATCATAACCCGCGGGGCGAACGGCAGACATGTCGAGCGGCGAGTCCCCGAACACCCACCCGCCCTCGACCCCGAAATTGCCGGCGACGATGTTCAGGGCGTCAATCAGGAGGTTGGCGAGCGTCGAGAAGCTGCCGCGACACAAGCCGACCCGGCTGTAGACTGCCGCTCGCGGCGTGTCCGCCAGCGCGAGCGCGAGCGCAACCGTCTCGGAGGCGGTAACGCCGCAATGACGCTCCGCCAATTCGGGCGTGATCGAGCCGATCGCCGCTCGAAACTCGGTCCAGCCCTGCATGCCTTCCACAGCGGCGTGACGTTCGGGGCGATGATCAAGAATGACGTTCACCATCGCCGCCAGCATCCACACGTCCGTATCCGGGCGAATCGACACGTGCTCGAACCGTGCGGCGGTCTCCGTCCGTCGCGGATCGACCGCCACCACCCGGCCGCGGGCGGCGATCGCGGCCAGATCCTCCCTGATCCGCGGCGCCGTCAGGATCGAACCGTGCGAAACCAGGGGGTTCGCGCCGAACATCAGCAGGAAATCGCACCGGGGCAGATCCGGGATGGCAAGGCGAAACGTCGACCCATAGAGGATGTAGCTGGCCAGCATCCGCGACGACAGATCGAGCGTTGTAGAGGCAAACAGCTTCCACACGCCGAAATGGGCGAGAAACGGCCGGATGCCCAGCAGCCCTCCGGTGCTGTACGCCGCCGGATTGCCGATATAGTTTGCGATCGCGTCGGGTCCGTCCCGCCGCAGGATTGTCGCAAGCCGCTCGGCGATGTGCGCCATCGCCTCCTCCCACGACACCGGAGCGAAGTCGCCGGGGCCGCCGACGCGCTTGAGCGGGGTGACCACGCGATCGGGATCATAGGCCACCGCAAGTGCCGCCACACCTTTCACGCAGAGATGGCCCTGGGAGGCGAGGTTGTCGGGGTCGGGCCGGATTCGTGTCATCCGCCCATCCGCGACATCCACGCGCAACCCGCAAAACGCCTCGCAGATGCGGCAGAATGTCGTGTGCCGACCATCCTGGCCGGGACGAAGCCGGGGCGGTTGCGCAGAAGGCGAAATTGTGTGCGATCGCATCGTCATGGTCCCATCTCCTCGAGCGTCAGGTCGGTGCAATAGGCCGGCGCGCCAGGCTGTTGTCGCCACGCGGTCTCCAGTGTGCCTGCATCGAAGCCGTCGAACCCGCTATCGTCGACCAGCTTGATGGCGATCTCCCGATCGCGCTGGCGTTCTCCGGCAACAGGGATGGCGATGCGACCCGGCTCCCCCGCCTTGCGGCCTTTGCGGGAGAAGGAATCGGAACCGATCGCGTTCCACGCCTTCACCATCGGCCGACCGAGCTGCTCGCGCACCCATTCCGCCTCTATCTGGCCGGCCTCGATCGCCGCGATCGCGCCGTCCCGGCCCGGATAATAATTGGACGTGTCGATCAGCACGCCATACTCGGGAAGGGTGCTTACCAGCTCCCTCAGAGCTTCGAAGGCAGTCGGCGGAACCGAAAGGATCGCAACGCCGATATCGGTCAACGCTTCCGATTGGGTCACCGCCCGCGCGCCGGTCTCCAGCACGTCGGCAGGGATGGTGTCGGGCCCACGCGAATTGGCCACCTTCACGTCATGGCCGGCTGCGGCGAGCGTTCGCGCGTTCTTCTTGCCGATCTGGCCGGTTCCAAGAAGTCCGATCTTCATTCGATGTCCTCCAGATAAGCGCCGCATGCCCGGGCCGACGGTAGCCGATTTGCTCGCCGCCCCGCACCGGTCAGAGCCGTTCGATGATCATCACATTGGCGAGGCCGCCACCTTCGCACATCGTCTGAACCCCGTAGCGCTCGCTACGTGCTGCCAGCGCGTTGATGAGCGTCGCCATCAGCTTCGCCCCGGTCGCGCCGAGCGGATGACCAAGCGCGATCGCGCCGCCGTTGACGTTCAGCCACGCAGGATCGGCGTGAAGATGCGCGAGCCATGCCATCGGTACGGGCGCGAAGGCCTCGTACACCTCGTACAGGTCGATATCCTCGATCCGCATAAACGAGATAGGCTGCATCCTAGTGCTCCTAAGCGACTCTTCGTCGCAGGGGGAGGCTGGTTAGCGTTTGACTGACAGCTCCTCTTCAGCGGGGAGAGAGGTTAGCGTTAGCTTGACAGCTCCGATCCCGGGTGTCGCAAGGCTATCTGTTCGGCTCGCCATCATAGCGCGCCAACATTTGCCTCTCGATTGCACTGGTAGCTCCTGGCATGGCGAGGGCATCCAGCATTTCCATGTGAAGCCGGAATGCCAAGGGCTGTTCATCACCAAGACTCATAACAGCATTTGCCAGCTCGGCGGCGCGTGTCATGAGTCCGGCCCTAGGAACCACCTCGTTGATCAGGCCCCAGTCCAGCGCAGTGGGTGCAGAAATCAATTCTCCAGTCAGCATCATCTGCCGGGCCCGGCGCACGCCAATGGCGGAGGTCAGCAAGGTACCGCCGCCCCAGCGCGGAAACATTCCCACCTTGCAATGGGTATCGGCGAAACGAGCTTCCGGAGTGGCAACAGCAAAATCGCACGACAGCATGATTTCGAGGGCACCAGTGATACAAGGCCCGTCTACCGCAGCAATTACTGGCTTGGATGCCTCACGCAGCGCAGTTGCTGGGTCGGGATGAAAGCGAGGCGCACCAGGCACCAGATCCTTGAGATCAACTCCCGCGCTAAAGGCCTCTCCAGCCCCAGTAATGACTATCGCGGCGACATCCTTGTCTACATCTGCCGCAGCTATGATGCCTGCGAATTCGACCCTCATTTCTCGGGTCATCGCATTGCGGACCTTGGGACGATTCAATACAACATAGCGCACGCGGTTACGGTCTGTAACAACTATGTATTCTTCACTGCCGGCGAGTAGATCCTCAATCGAAATCATGCGGCCTTACCTGCTCTGGATTAGTCGGATCGTAGTGGGTGGGCCCACGCGGCAGGCGGCGGCGGGGACGCTGCGGAGATTTAGTCGATAGGGATGTGCACGACTTTCGGAATTTCAAACCTTCCGACGTAGTCCGATATGACATTGGCAGCGATGCGGTCCGGATCATTTAGATAGTTTGTGTTCTGGGCGATGAAGTCCCCATTGAAGCTAACGGCCCACATGAACCGGTTGCCTGGGATGTCAGCCACTGCGAATTCAACAACGAATCCAGCCGCGCGACGCAGTTTGACGATCTTGCGCCAGCAGCGAAGAAATTCCGCCCAACCGCCATTTTTGACCTGGTAAACTTTTAACTCGACGGTGCGACCATCCTTGAGCTCTGCCAGTGTTTTGATTGAGGTGTTCATCGATGCCTCCGGGAATGCAATGGTTTTGGAATCAAGACCCCGCGTGGGGGGCGTTCAAGATTGCAGATCCTCGGGCGAAGCCGCGAGTGCGTCGTAACGGGTGCCGGCCCACAAGGTATGAGCGAAATCCCCGAACTTTCCAAGATAGAAGCGGTTCTTCAGATCGAAGCCCTTGTCATAGCGATGGACCCAGGTGATCCGCTCGTTGGCGATGTCCGCACAAGCAAAGATCACCTTAAAGCCTTCCGGCTTGTATTCCGCAAAGGCCTGCTGGAACGCAGCAACCGCATCCTCGATCCGGCCCTTCTGGACCTCCATGACGTTCACCTCAATGGTTGAGCCATCGTCGATCAAGCCAAAATCGGCCGGGTTAAGTTGCATGGTCAGCCTCTCGATCTCGTTGATGCTTCGACTTGCGCCTAGTGCTAATATTGAATGTTTGAGTTGCTACTATGCATTGCTCATTGCGCAAATCAACTTGCGCTGCCCCGCCGCCCGGATTGATCGCATATGTAAAGCAATTACTGATAGCCTCACCCGACCCGCGATCACGGCACCGCCGTGGTACTGAAAGCAGTACTGGTCGTTCAGCGTAGTTCCACGCGCGGCTTGTTCCATGGTGGCCCTTGAGCAGCAGCGGATTGAACAGAGCCTGCTCTGAGGCGGGGACGGGGGCGAGTCGGCCAAAGCCGCCGAGCAAGAACACCAGCATACGGCTGGCCTTGTCGACCTTACTCAGCAGTTCGCGCGGCAAAGACGGGCTTGGACCGGCAATGGCCGCGACGTTTTCGCTCAAGGCATGTTCCAGAAAACCGACGGGAGCTATCATTTGGACACGGCCGGAATCGACATCGGACTGCGCGACCACTCCGCCCGCTCCACCGAAATGATCGCTGTGGCTGTGGGTGTAGATTACAGCCACAACGGGACGCGCACCAAGCTGTGCATTTGTAAGGGCCAGGGCCGCCTTGGCCACTTCTGTCGAGCGGAGGGGATCGATCACGATCCAGCCCGTTTTGCCGGCTATGAAAGTGACGTTTGCAGTATCGAAACCGCGCACCTGCCAGACGCCCTCCGTCACATTGAAGAGGCCATGCCACCGGAGCAATTGCGACTGACGCCATAGGCTGGCGTTGACAGTTGCGGGCGCCTGATCTTCAAGGAAATCGAAGGCCGACAGGTCCCAGACCACGCGGCCTTGCCTATCCAATATCTGCGGTTCGGCTCGCGTCGCAACAAAGCCGCGCTCTACAAAGGAATAATCTTGCCGATCGGTCCAATCGGGCTGTGCCTGCGCCGCGCTGGCCAGCGCAAGGAACACGAAGGTTATGATATTCTTCATCGGGGCCGATCCTTCTTTGGTGCAACAGGTGGTGCAGCTGCGATCACCGATTATGTCGCGGGGCTTACAACGTCGAAACTGGACGACCCGCAATGGAGCTTCCTATCGATCAATATTGCATTGGCCCTCTCGATATCCATTGGTCGGCCGCACTTTGCTCGTCCTGGCCAATTGGGTATCGCCGGGGCCGCAATCAGGCCGCGGGCCGCTTCTTCAGCAGCACCTTGCGGTCCACTTGGGCCACCACTTGCTGCTCTTGGTTCACGCCGAAGTGCCGGTAGACGATGATCCCCGCATCGGCACGGTCTGAATCGGATTTCTCGAGAACTTCGGAATAAGCGTAGAGCGTATCACCGTGATGAACCGGTTTGGTCAGCCGAATGTTGTCGAGACCCAATTCCATTAGCGCATTCTCGCAGCAGTCCTGCGACGCCAACCCCAGCACGAGCGAGAAGTTCACCCCGCCATAGGACAGGATCTTGCCAAAGCTTGATCGCGACATCTTATCTTTGTTGAAGTGCCCGTCGGCACTGTTCATCACAAGATTTGTGATGAGGACGTTCTCAAGGTTGGTCACGGTCTTGCCGCGCGAATGGCGGATCACCATCCCGACCTCAAAATCCTCGAAGTAGTTCTTCGACCCGGTGAGGTTGCTTGGGCTGCTCATCACTTGCCCTCCCCGCGCCGGCGCACCAGATTTGAACGCCGGAAGCTGACCAGAAGATCGCCGTCTTCGTCTCGTCCCTCGGTTTCCCAGGTGACAATTCCCATCTCTGGATTGCTCCCCGACACCCGCATGTCGACCGTGGTGCTGCTCGCCGTCAGCGTCACGCCGGGATAGGCCGGCTTGTGATAGACAAGGTTGTATACGCCGAGGAACGGCCCGCCGATTTCGCTGCAGTCCTCTACGCTGAGCCCCAGCGTAACGTTGAACAAAAGCTGCGGGTTCAGCACGACATCAGGATGACCGTGCGACTTGGCATAAGTGCGATTGAAGTACAGCGGGACGAATGAGAGCGTAAGCGTACTGAACAACGCATTGTCGCTTTCAAATATCGTCCTGCCCCAGTGATGCTCGAACTTCTGGCCAACATGAAAGTCCTCGTAGAGGTTTCCTTTCGGCCACAGCACCGCCTTTTCGATGAATTCAGCAGCCATTGTAATATTGACCCCCGATGTTGATCGTTATGCATTTAAGCTGGGTATAATGGTGCAGGGCCTCGATCCCCTTTTCCCGGCCATATCCACTCTGTTTGTAGCCGCCCAATGGCGTCTCGACGCCTCCAGCCTGGTATTCATTGATGTAAATCTGGCCAGCTTCAAGCTGGGCTGCTACGCGGTGGGCACGTCCCAGATCGCGGGTCCAAATCCCGGCGGCTAAGCCATACTCGCTGTCGTTGGCAATGCGTACTGCGTCAAGCTCATCCTTGAACGGCAGAACGGCCAGTACTGGCCCAAAGATTTCCTCCTTGGCGATGCGCATGTCCGGGCGGACTCCGGTGAAGACGGTCGGGCGTACATACCAGCCTCCCTGCGCCTCATCGTCGCTCAGCACCCGGCCGCCGGCGGCAAGGGTAGCCCCGTCCGCAACGCCGACTTCGAAGTAGGACTGCACCTTTTCATACTGCGCGGCAGTGGTGATTGCGCCCACCAGCGCGTCGGCACCGGGACCGACCTTGACCGCTTCAACCGCCTCAACCAGCTTGGCGACGAACGCGTCGTGGATGGATTCCTGCACCAGAAGGCGTGTACCCGCCAGGCAGATCTGCCCGGCATTGATGCAGAAAGCTCGTACGGCACCAGAGACGGCTGCATCAAGGTCGGCTTCTTCGAAAACGATGTTTGCCGATTTTCCGCCCAGTTCGAGTGTCAGGGGAATGACCCGCTCGGCAGCGATTCTGCCTATTTCGCGGCCGGCCCGCAAGCTGCCAGTGAAGGCCACCTTGCGGATCAGTGGGTGCGATACCAGTGCTGCGCCGGTTTCTGCGCCGACGCCCTGGACTACATTAAGCACGCCTTTCGGCAGGCCGCATTCCTCGACCGCCAGCCGCGCAAGCATCGCGAGCGTACCGGGCGTTTCTTCAGACGGCTTTGCCACGACGACATTACCTGCAGTCAGCGCAGGTGCGATGCCGCGTGCCGCCTGATTGAGGGGGGCATTCCACGGCAGGATCACGCCAACCACGCCGAACGGTTCACGTAGTGTGTACGAATGATAGCTGGGCCCCAGGTCGATGATCTCACCATGATTGATGTTGACCAGACCGGCGTAGAATTCGAAATACTTCGCCACCCCTTCAACTTCACGCAGCGCCTGCCACGCAGGCTTCCCGGTTTCCTGGCCTTCAAGTTCGGCAAACTTTTCGGCGTTCTCGCGCAGCTTTCCAGCAATCGCATAGAGTATGCGGCCTCGCTCGATTGGCGGCCGGTTATGCCAAGTGGGGTAGGCCTGCCAGGCATAACGAACCGCCGCGTCCACGTCGGCAGCCGATCCGACAGCTACTTCACCGATTTTCTTGCCGGTGCTGGGAGACAGCTTGTCGATATATCGACCAGTTTCCGGTTCGACATCCTGGCCAATAAAATGAAGGCGTCGGAACATGGCATTACCTCGCAAGGTTGACTGGGCAGCGCTGCAATAGGCTCAGGATCTGGTGCGCAGCGAACTCGGATCCACTCAATTAATAATCTGCTTTCTGCTTGAATTGTCCAGATACACCGCGTTAGCAACACTGTTTTCCGGGGCCGGGAACGGCCATTTCATATTTAATATAGCGGGAGGTCCGTTTTGCGCGGCGTCTTCGTGGAAGACGCGCGGGCCCGCGATTGGCGCCACGGCTGGCAGGATCGCCACGCACCGGAATTCGAGTCGACAAGCGTTGATCACAACTACAGTACCTCCGGTCGCGCTGTAGGCTAAATATCAGAGTTGTTGCGTCTTAGCGGTCGCTACACCCCAAACACGTCTGTCGAACATCAAATAAATCGGCTGCGCCTTGATGGAGGCGAAATGAAGCATGTAAAATCGGAAGGTTCGCAATGGGCACCTAATGGAACGACTACCATTAGGTACAGTTTTTGCAGACTTCGTTAATACGTATAAATCACGTTATATCCTCGCAGAGCACGCTTAACTACACGTTAGCCCTTAAGTCCTTTCCTTCATTTGAATATTAGATCTATTTTACAGCAATTACTTCTCAATGCGAGATGGATATTGTTGCACCGCAATGCATAACATGTGTAATGCCTCTCGCCGGACTATGGACACGGTAATCTGCGGCTACATAAGGATACCAGAAAGTGACCCTGAACAGCCTATGCTGTACATAAATGGTAGCAATTCACTAAGCGGCTCGTCTGCGCCGCTCGCAATTTGGAGCTGCGAATAATGGCCCTTCATCTTAGTGCCGCAGACGAAGCTTTCCAAAATGAGGTTCGAGAATTTCTCGCCGAGAACCTGACCGATGACCTTCGCCTCGCGGGGCGAATGTGTGCGGGAATGTACTGTGATCGGCCCATTGCCCAGCGCTGGTTGGCGATCCTGAACGAACGGGGCTGGGCGACGCCCGGCTGGCCCATGGAATACGGCGGCCAGGACTGGTCGGACGTGCAGCATTACGTGTTTAAGAGTGAGCTGACCGCAGCAGACGCCCCGCCGATCACGCCCAATGCCACCGGTATGTTGGGTCCGGTATTGATGGCGTTCGGAACGCCGACTCAGAAAGAGCGGTATCTGCCGCACATCCCAACCGGCGAGGACTGGTGGGCACAGGGATTCTCCGAACCGGGCGCCGGCTCCGATTTAGCCCGGTTACAGTGTAGGGCGGTTCGAGATGGCGACGGCTATGTGCTCAACGGCTCGAAGATCTGGACTTCGCACGCACATTGGTCGAATCGGATGTTCGCGTTGGTGCGCACCAGCACCGAGGGAAAGCCCCAGGCCGGCATCAGCTTCATGGTGTTCGACCTCGACCTGCCTGGCATATCGATCCGGCCGATCATCACCCTGTCGGGCGATCACGAGGTCAACGAAGTCTTCTTCGACAACGTGCGGATACCGCTGGACGCCTTGGTTGGCGAGGAGAACGGCGGGTGGGGTGTTGCCAAGTACCTGCTCAATCACGAGCGCGGCAACATCTATGCGCCCCGGCTATGGCGACGGGTGCGCCGGCTCAAGACGATCCTGGCCGCCCAGGCTCGGAGCGACGTGGGAAGCGCGCAGCGGCTCGGTCGCAAGATTGCCGCGACGATTCTCGAAGTTGAAGTGGTGGAAGCGACCGAACATAGGATCATTTCAGCCCTGTCGCAGGGGGAGCGGCGCAGCGCAGACAGTTCGATGCTCAAGCTTATGGGCACAGAGCTGATCCAGAAGTTGGACGAGCTCGAAGTCGAATTGGCGAGCATCTACGCCATCCCTGATCAGGGCGATGCCGTCCGCGACTTGCGCCCCGACCGTGCGATCGGCCCTGTCGATTCCGTGAGCACAATGTCTCGCTATTTCAATTTTCGGGCCTGTACAATCTATGCGGGGTCCAGCGAGGTACAGCGCAATATCCTGTCAAATCTGCTGCTCTCGGCGTGAGCAAGGATATGTGGGACGTGATGATAACTACGGCGCCCGCAAGCGAGCTCTGCTGGCAAAGTTGGCTCTGCCTGACATCCAGTGATGACTTGCGGCTAGCCTCCATTTTTGGGCATGGCCCGGCGTTTCAGAATGGGCCAGCGTAATTGAGCGGCTTCGCTTAGCGGACGCTGCATTTGTTTTTATCGGGAGACAGATTTTGGATAAAAAGCTAGCTGGCAAGGTTGCCATCGTTACTGGAGCGGGGTCGGGGATGGGCAGGGCAACTGCCCGATTGTTGCACGCCCACGGTGCCCACATTGTCGCGACTGACGTGTCGGGCGGAGAAGCGGATACCGCTGCTGAACTTGCTAAAGGTGCCGCGGCTTTTCATGCCGACCTGTCGAGTGAGACGGACCTGGCGCGACTGGTAGACTTCGCGGTTTCCCAGTTTGGCGGGGTCGACATCCTTTGTAACGTCGGTGCGACGACCAGCGCGAAGGAGGTGATGACCGAGGCGAAGGTGGAGGACTTCGACCGCATCGTGAGCATCAATATGCGCAGCGTCTTCTTGACGATGAAGTTCGCTATTCCCCATATGATTGCACGGGGCGGAGGCTCGATCGTCAACGTGTCCTCGACTGCCGCGATTAGGGCCTGGCCCCGGATGACCGCCTACTCTGCCGCAAAGGCCGGATTGATCGCCATAACCCGGGTCGCGGCGGCGGAATTCGGGCCTCAGGGGATAAGGGCGAATGTCGTGGTGCCGGGCGCCACAGAGACACCGATGCTTGTCGGGCAGTATCCAGAGGATCCGGGCAGGCTCGACTATCTGCGGGGATTGAATCCGCTGCGCCGACTTGGCCAACCAAGCGAACTGGCGTCTGCAATCATGTTCTTCGCGAGCGACGATTCCTCCTACGTGACTGGAACGGTACTGCCGGTGGATGGCGGACAGAGCATGTGACCCCGGTGTGCGACATGCCCCGGTTCCGGGTTTCGGGACATTGCTTAGATATGCAATGAGCGCGCCAGTCACACTTGATGCGCTCAGGTTCAAGATGGTACTTGCGTCGCAGATGCAGATCTTTCTCCGCGACTTCAGGTGGATTCTGATTGGCTGGGTTTTTTTGGAATGGTTTTGGCATTGGCCAACCCATCTTCACCCTCGCGATCGTAGGCGCGCCTCCATCTGCAGAAGCTGGCCTGGGCAACGCCAAATTAGCGGCAGGTCTTAGCCAAATGTCCGGATTGCTCCGCGTGCTGCAGTACCCGCAGTTTGCGCTGCACGTCGCGTCAGTCTTCTTCGATCATTCGCCCCCTCATTTCCATCACTGGTCACTGACGATAGGTGGCTCATGAGTTCCTCCATATCTACAGTCGGTGGCGGTGGCGCCCCCGCAAGCAATGCACCAATTATGGACTCTATGGCGAGACGCGGATGTACGAGCTCGACCTGCGCTTCCGCTTCTGATCGAAACTCAACTGCGGTCGTGTCTTCGCGCCATTACCCTGCTGGCTCCAGCGGCTCGAGGCCTCTGGAACCAATCGTTATCCAGACGGAGGGGGGTGGCCATTGCTCCGCCGGATCACACCCCCAGGCCTCAGGCGTTGAAATTCAGCCTCAGGCCTGGCCGGGGCCAGCGCGTCTTGAACAGCTTGCCGATCGCTCCTTTGCCATGCTACACAAGCTGTTCGAGCGTGAACGCGTTCGCGAAATGGCCGAACGGACTGTGGGCATCGCCTCGTTGGAAGGCTGGGTCGAGCGGGAAACTCTCAGCGGCCACAAGCTGTCCGTGCGGTGCTTTGGGGCGCGGACATTGCATATCGTTGCGGGCAATTCGCCGATGGTCTCGGCTTCGACCATCATCCGCAATGCAATCCTGCGAAGCGACGCCATCATCAAGGCACCATCGAACGATCCATTCACGGCCCTGGCGCTTGCGGAGACGATGTGCGATTTCGCGCCCGACCACCCGATCACGAAGCACCTGACAGTTGCCTATTGGCGCGGCGGTGACGAGAAATTCGAGCAGCAGCTCTATAGCCCCGACAACATCGAGAAGATAGTAGCCTGGGGAGGTTTCGCGGCCCTGAAGCATGTAACGCGCTATATCCAGCCTGGGCTGGAACAGATTTCGCTCGACCCCAAGCTCAGCGCCACGATCATCGGATCGGAGGCTTTCACCAACCCGGAATCGATGCGGAATGCCGCGCAGCGCCTGGCCGTCGATATCGGAGCATTGAACCAGGTCGCCTGCGTGAACTCGCGTGTTTCCTACGTGATGAGCGGCACCGACGAAGCCGGGGTGGAGCGTCTAAAGGAGTTCGGCCAACTGGTCTACGACGCGATGGTCAAGCTACCACCACAGACCAGTACCACACCAAAGGCTTACGACCAGGGGCTCAAGGAGCAGGTCGATGCACTGCGCCTGTCTGATGACTGGTACACCGTGATCGGTGGCCAGCAGGGCGAAGGTGCGATCATCGTATCACACCTGCCGGAACCTGTCGATTTCGCCAACATGCTCAATGATCGCACTGGTAATCTCGTACCAGTCGATGCCATCGAGGGCTTCACCGGCGCGATCAACTCCTACACACAGACGGTGGGTGTCTATCCCGAGTCCCTCAAGGACCAGCTGATCGACATCCTGCCGCTCTATGGCGCGCAGCGTATCGTTTCTCTTGGTTACGCCACTGCTTCGTTAATGGTCGGCCCCAACGAGGGAATCGAGCTGATTCGCCGCATGGGGAAATGGATCTCGAACGAGGTCGCCACTCCCGACCGGGTCGCTCCGCCTTGGTCGCCCGAAGCGTTCCGCACTTGATTTTGATTAACAGGAAAAAGTTGCATGACTGTCACCCATCCCACCCGCTTTGATCGGACCTCAACAGCGCAGGAGGTCGCGGCCGGACATGACCTGCGCGGTAAGCTGGTGGTCCTAACCGGCCCCGCCGCGGGCATAGGACAGGAAACTGCCCGCGTGCTGGCCTTGACCGGCGCAGATCTGGTTTTGGGTGTTCGCAATCCCGCCGCGGCAAAGGAGCAATTTACTGACCTCCCCGGCGCGGATGCCCTGAACATTGTTCGACTTGACTTGATGGAAGAGCAGTCGGTCGACTCTTTTGCGGATGCGGTCCTGAATCTTGACCGTCCGGTTGATATCCTGATCAATAACGCCGGGATAATGGCCTGTCCGCTCGCGCGCGACGCGCGCGGATTGGAATCGCAGTTTGCAACTAACTTCGTGGGCCATGCAATCCTGACTAGCCGCCTTGCCCCAGCATTGCGTCGGTCGAGCTACGCCCGGCTAGTCAGCCTGAGCTCGATTGCCCACCAGCGAGCAGGAATCGAGTTTGACGACATCAGCTTCGAGCGTCGCGAATACGATCCATGGATCGCCTACGGGCAGTCCAAGACGGCGTCCTGCCTGCTTGCGATACAGGCCCAGGCGGCATTGGGCGGCCCAGGCTTCGATGCCTTCGCAGTCCACCCTGGTGTCATTCCGGCAACCGGGCTGGTACGGTACATGACCAAGGAAGCCATTGCCGCCGCATTGGCTCGCTCCACCACACCCATTGAAAATCACAAGACAGTTGAGACCGGCGCAGCGACGACAGTCTGGGCTGCCCTAGATTCGTCGCTAACGGGCAGGGGGCCACTTTATCTCGAGGACTGCGGCATTGCCGAAACCGTAACCGAGCAGAATGGGCGGTATGGCGTGATGGCCAATGCGATGGATCCCGCCATTGCCGAGCGGCTGTGGCACTGGACCGAAGAAAAGCTGGGTCGTGCGCTGCCGTTCTGACCCCCCAATTGCGCAGGGCGTTCCAGTTCGGTGGGCAGATACTGAAATCCACAAAAGCACAGGCAGACAATGAATCTCGAATTCACGCCCGAGGAGGAGTGCTTCCGCGAGGAAGTGCGAACCTTCATCGCAGAGAACTACCCGGTCGAACAGCGAGCCAAGCAGAATTCCAACGCTTCGCTGGAACGCGAGGATTACCTCTCTTGGCACAAGGTCCTTGCGAGGAAGGGGTGGGCTGCTCCCCACTGGCCGGTCGAGCATGGCGGAACCGACTGGACCGCTACGAAGCGCTATATTTGGACCGAAGAAACTGCTCGCGCCGACTGTCGGCCCTTGTTGTCATTCGGCATCCAGATGCTCGCGCCGGTTATCTACACTTTCGGAACCGAGGAACAGAAGCAACGCTTCCTGCCCGGCATCTACAACGGCGATGTCTGGTGGTGCCAGGGCTACTCGGAACCTGGCGCAGGTTCGGATCTGGCCCGCCTCTCGACTCGTGCCGAACGAATTACGGATGAGGACGGCAAGGAATTCTATCTCGTCAATGGTCAGAAGACCTGGACCACTCTGGGGCAATTCGCCGACTGGGGCTTCTTCCTGGTCAGGACCGATCCTGACGTGAAACCGCAGGCCGGGATCAGCTTTCTGCTGATCGACATGAAGAGCACCGGCGTTTCCGTGCGTCCGATCGTGACATTGGATGGCGGAGCAGAGATCAACGACGTGTTTCTTGACAACGTAAAGGTTCTGGTCCGGAACCGCATCCGTCACGAAAATCAGGGATGGAACTGCGCAAAGGCCCTGCTTGTCCATTAGCGTGGCGACATTGCCGGGGTTGCGCGCTCGAAGCGACGTCTCAAGGAACTGCGCCAAATTGCCCGGACCACGCGATCCGATACCGGTGGACCGCTGATGGACGATGCGCAGTTTCCCCGAAAGCTGGCCGAGGTCGAGATCGAATTGAAGGCTCTGGCCTACACGGAACTGCGCTGCCTTGCCGGTGACCAAAGTGCGGCTGGTGCCGGACCGGAGAGTTCCGTTCTTAAAGTCAGGGCGGCAGAAATCCAGCAGCGTACTCAGGAACTGACACTCGAGCCAGCGGGCCGCTATGGCTCCCCGTACCTGCGCAATGCCGGAGAGAATGCACTGGTTGGACCAGGCTTCGCGATCGGGGCAGCGGGCGGCTATTTCAACGGCAGAAAAACCTCGATCTACGGTGGTTCCAACGAAATTCAACGCAACATCATCGCGAAGGCGGTTCTCGGGCTTTGGGCGGGTCGGCGGTTTACCAACACTGTGCCCCCACGCGGCGTCTGGAAGAAAATATCCAGCTCCCGGTGGCGCAATCGAAGTAATTCTACATGGATTTCAATTTCACCGATGGACAGACAATGCTGCGCGAAACGCTTGGGCGGTATCTCAGGAATACTTATTCTTTCGAACAGCGGCGCGTGTTCACGGCAGAAGAGCCGGGTCTGAACCCGTCTGTGTGGCGGGCCTTCGCCGAAGAGCTAGGCATTCTCGCGATGCCTTTCGCCGAGCAGTTCGGCGGCTTAGGCGGCGGCGCAATCGAGAATATGATCGTCATGGAGGAATTGGGCAAGGCGCTGGTCGTTGAACCTTACCTTGGCATCGTGGTCATCGCCGGCGGGTTCCTGAAGCATTCGGGCCATCCGCTGGCTGCCGACCACATCGGCGGGATCGTGAACGGCTCCGCAATCTTTGCGTTCGCCTATGCGGAACCGCAGGGACGCTACAATCTTGCTGATCTGCTTACGACTGCGCGCAAGGACGGGGATTCGTGGGTGCTCAACGGACACAAGGCGGTGGTTATCGGCGCGCCGTGGGCCTCGCACCTGGTCGTGACGGCCCGCGCGTCGGGCTGCCAAAGTGACCGGTAAGGCATATCGGTCTTCATCGCCGAGAAGTCGGCGTGCGGGATTTCGACCAGAGATTTTCCGACCGTTGACGGTGGACGCGCCTCTGAAGTCTACTTCGAGAACGTCCGGCTTCCGCAAGAAGCTATGGTCGGGATCGAAGGCGAAGCATTGCCATTGATCGAGCGCGTCGTGGACGAGGCGATTGCCGCGACCCGCGCCGAGGCTTGCGGCGTCATGCGTCAGCTGCTCGAAAGTACTCAGGCCTATACCAAGCAACGCAAGCAATTCGGTGTGCCGATTTCAACGTTCCAGGTATTGCAGCACCGTATGGTCGACATGTTCATTCAGGTCGAACAGTCCACTTCGATGACCTATTTCGCCACCATGCGGCTGTCCGACGATGCCGAGCGGGCGCGTGCTGTTTCCGGTGCCAAGGTCCAGATCGGCAAAGCCTACAAGTTCGTCGGTCAAAGCGCTGTCCAGTTGCATGGTGCCATGGGGATTACCGATGAACTCGCGATTGGCCACTATTTCAAGCGCGCTACGTTGATCGAAAGCGCCTTCGGCTCGGTCGACTTTCATCTCGCCCGCTACGAGTCCGAAATGCTGTCAGTAGCAGAATAGGTCGAACAGCGGCTAAGCACCAAGTTCGTCGCCGAAGTGAATGGAGCCATAGTTGGCCGTCACTTCAGGCGGCTTCTGAAATTCCCCCTAGGAGGCCATTATCCTCAGAGTGCAGTGCGGCCACGAACTTGCCCAGCTCTTCGAGGATCAATTCTTGCTTAGCTTCAATCTGATCGACCGAACCACCAACCGCCACAGCGATCGGCGATTTACCCACCAGATGGCGGACCGGCTTCGCAATGACGCCGACTCCTTCCAGCACCGTCCCGCTTGTCTTGGCGTAGCCCTGCCTACGCACCTGCTGTAGTTCGGCCAGCAATTCGATCGGATTCACCCGAAATTTGGGATCGCAGACCTCGTTGTTTGCACGGTGCACCAATCCGCGAACCACCTCATCCGGCTTTAGGCTGAGTAATGCCTTGCCAACGGCAGATACGGACAGTGGCCGGGTCATCCATGCCTGAACGTCGAACTTTGTTGGCGATTGAGACTTGATAAACAGGATGTATTGGACATGGGCGCCATTCTGGATGCCTATGAAGGTAGTAAGGCCAACCTTCTGGAACAACTCATTCAGCCGCAGTTCGAGTTGTCGTTCGTTAACATAGGCTTGGTGGATCCAGCTTCCGAGCAGCGCGATGCGGATTGTCGGAGTATAGGTGCGTGCATAGCGATCCTGCTCGATATAACCTAGGGCGACTAAGTTTTGGACCAGCATGGTGACACTGGGTTGAGGTATCTCCAGGAACGCTGCGATCTCGCCGATGGTCAGCGGCCGCTGCTTCGCGGAGAATAACTCAAACAGCGCGATTGTCCGCTCGGCGGATTTTACCCTACGTATTGCCATCTCCGTCGCCCTTTCGTCTCTGGGACCGTGGTGATTGCGTGACCCTCTTTTGAATGATGCGGCTGAGCCTGAGTCGATCAGCTACTCCTCTGATGGTGTTTTCGCTTGAACGGGTTTGTTCAGTCAACACTGGGGGGCGATCGTTCAAGATCATTGCATATGCGATAGGCAAAGGCAACGCCTAACATTGCGGTGCCCGGTGGCGGTTTGCCCTTTGCAGTGAGGATGGCGAACTTCCAAGAAGCCGCTGGCTCATCTCCGTCGTGACCAACCCATCCAGCCGCTTTTCGCAACGGCGCCAAACCCGCTGAGTCCCCGATTATTTCGAATGTAATGGCTGCTGCTTCAACCAATTAAGCCGGATGCAACCGGCAAGGAATCATCCTATTGTAGGGCGCGAGTAGTTGAGAACGCTGGGGTGCTTAACAAAATAGTAAATTTCCGATTTGGCCGCTCTGATAATGAGCATATCAGGAAGGCATTTCGCCGATGGCGGGTGATCCGCGCTTAAGAAGGATCAGAAGACTATGCCCGCCACGCAAAATTCCACTCAACATTTTAAGATAAAGGAGTTCCAGTGACAATTTCGAACCGTCCTGCCCGCCTGCGCCGTGTTCAGCTTTCGACCCCCGGAAGCAGTGAAAAGATGTTGGCGAAGGCGGCGGCTTCTGCCGCAGATCATGTTTTTTGCGACCTTGAAGACGCGGTTGCGCCCAGCGCCAAGATCGGCGCCCGCGATCTGATCGCGGATGCCCTCAATAATCTCGATTGGGGCAAGAAGACCCGTTGCGTTCGGATCAATGACGTGACAACGCCGTGGTGCCACGATGACATCATTACTGTCGTAGAGAAGGCTGGTCGCAATATCGACACCATCATGCTGACCAAGCCCCGTAATGCGGCGGACGTGATGTTTCTCCATCACATGCTGAGCCAGCTCGAGCAGAAGCTCGGCCTCGAACGCCAGATCGGCATCGAAGTGCTGATCGAGGAAGTTGAGGCTCTGCAGAATGTCGAAGAGATTGCGACCTGTTCGGGCCGGATGGAGTGCCTGATCTTCGGCATGGGCGACTATTCCGCGTCGCAGGGCATCGACACCCGCGCGATCGGTGAAGGCGGCGCCTATCCCGGTGATATCTTCCACTATGCTCGTTTCCGCGTGACAATGGCTGCGCGTGCTGCGGGGATCGACGCCGTCGATGGTCCGTTCGGTAATTTCAAGAGCGAGGACGCCTATTGCGCGCAAGCCATCCAGGCTCGTTCGCTTGGAATGGTCGGCAAATGGGCGATTCACCCCGCACAGATCCCCTGGGCCCTCAATGTGTTCACGCCTGCACCTGACGCCATCGCGCATGCCCGGAAACTGGAAGCAGCTTACCAGGAAGCGGAAGCCATGGGGCTGGGTGCGGCGCAGGTTGATGGCGCCATGATTGACGCCGCGACGGTCCGACTGGTGCGCAATACGCTGGTCAAGGCTGACCTGATCGGCATCTGAGCGATGCTCGCTCCAAGCGGCGTCTGCGACGAAACCCCGAGAAGGAATTGAATATGGCCGATGCTTATATCGTCGATGCGGTGCGCACTGCTGGCGGTCGCCGACGGGGCAGGCTTGCGGGCATACATCCGGCCAAGCTTGCTGCACGGACGCTGGAAGCCCTGGTTGACCGCTCAAAGATCGACCCGCACGTAATCGAAGACGTCATCATGGGCTGCGTCACGCAGGCCGGAGAACAGGCACTTAATATCGGCCGCCATGCCATTCTTGAATCCAGTCTGCCGCAGAGCATTCCTGCCGTCAGCATCGACCGCCAGTGCGGATCATCGCAGCAGGCGATGCAGTTTGCTGCCCAAGCCGTGATGTCAGGTACCCAGGATGTGGTGATCGCGGCAGGCGTGGAGAACATGAGCCGCGCCGGACTGGGCCTCAGCCTACCGCCAGAGAGCGGCAATCCCCGTACGCCCGATGTGCTAGCGCGTTACAGGGTGGAGCGCTTCAGCCAGTTCGATGGTGCGGAAGCGATTGCGCGGAAAAGGGGGTTCGGCCGCGAGGAGCTCGACGCATTTGGACTGGAAAGCCATCGTCGCGCCGCAGCCGCCACTCTCGCCGGGGCGTTCAATGCCGAGATCGTTCCGATTGAGATCGACCAGCCCGACGGGACGCGCGACCTGCACTCGCGCGACGAGGGCATCCGTTACGATTCGACAGCGGAATCGATGGCCGCGGTCCAGCCTCTCGCGCCCGGCGGCCTGATCACGGCTGCCACGTCCAGTCAGATTTGCGACGGCGCAAGCGCCGCGCTGATTGTTTCCGAGCAGGCGCTTAAGGACTACGGGCTCGAGCCGTCGGCCAGGATTGTCAATCTCACAGTCACTGCGGGTGACCCGGTGATCATGTTGGAAGAGCCACTCTTCGCTACCGAAAGGGCCTTGAAGCGTGCCGGACTGCGACTGGATGACATTGATCTTTTCGAGGTCAACGAGGCTTTTGCATCGGTGCCCATGGCCTGGCTGCAGCACCTTGGTGCCGACCCTGCGAAGTTGAACGTCAACGGCGGCGCCATTGCGCTTGGCCATCCTTTGGGCGCGAGCGGCACAAAGTTGATGGCAACACTGATACATGCGTTGAACGCGCGCGGTCAGCGCTACGGCTTGCAAGCGATGTGCGAAGGCGGTGGGATGGCCAACGTAACGATCATTGAACGGCTGTAAATGGGCGCGGGACAATTTGCCCAGGCATTAAAGCATCCTCGACCGTCACTGGACGGGCCCGCATAGTGAGGCCTGAATGATTTCTGCGATCCTGGCGTGCGGCAAGAGTGGAGTTAGCGATGAGTGAGATCATACTCGAAACACGCGATGGCGGAGCGATCGTCACGTTTAACCGACCGGAACTTAACAATCCGCTCAATCCCGAGATGCTGCTAGAGCTTGGCGACTTCATTTCGACGATCCAGACGGATCCGAATGTCCGCTATCTCGTTCTCCAGGGTGCAGGCAGCAATTTCAGTGCCGGTGGAGACATTGGCACCTACGCAACGACTCTCGATCTGTCGGCCGCAGAACGCCGCAACTTTTTCGAGCGGCGGGTTACTGGCAATGCGGAATGCTTCTTGCGCCTGGAGAAACTCACCATTCCGGTAATCGCGCTAGTCCGGGGGGCTGCTGCCGGTGCAGGGTTGAGTTTTCTGCTGGCATCCGATTTCGTTCTGGCCGCCGAAGATGCCTATTTCCTTGTGGCCCAGCCAAGGATCGGGCTGCCATTGGACCTTTCGCTGTCGTACTACCTGCCGCGCGTCGTCGGTCCTAAGGTGGCGCGCCAACTGGCATTTACAGGTGCGAAAGTGGACGCGACGCGGGCGCTGCAGCTTGGCATCTTCGATGAGATTTACCCTGCTGATCAGCTTGATACTGCGCTGGAGCGGCTGGTCAGATCATTCGCCGCAGTCGCGCCGCGGGCGTCCGGGCGGTCGAAAGTGCTGGTCAATAAAAGCGAGACCGCCAGTCTCTCCGAACAGATGGCAAATGAAGTCAGGGCGATCGGCGATTGCGTGACCGAACCTGATTTTCGCGAAGGGGTTGAGGCGTTTCTTCAGAAGCGGCGCAGTGTCTTCACTGGGCGTACTGCCTGATCAAGTCCGCAGCTTTGCACGATTCTATTGCCAGGATTGGACCAACAGCAAATGTCTACCATCAGTTTCGAGGGAAAACAGGTTGTCGTGATCGGCGGGTCAAGCGGCATCGGCAATGCCACAGCACAGGCGTTCCGCAATGCGGGAGCCAAGGTGCTTGTGACGGGAACTCGAGATACTGCTGAGGCTTACGGTGACCAAGAACCGGGGCGCTTCAAAGGCCTGGCTTATTCCAGGCTGAATCTGGACGATCCCGATGCGGTGGCGCAATGGGAGCCAGGTCTTGATAGTCTCGATGTGCTGGTGCTGTCGCAGGGCACGGTCGAGTACGGCAGACGTGAGTTCGAGGCTGCGACGTTCCGCAGAATCGTGGACATCAACTTGAATAGCATCCTGGCTTGTGCGGAGAAGCTTCGTCCGCTGCTCGCGAAGTGCGGGGGTAGCGTGATCACGATCAGCTCGGTCGGCGGCTTGCGGGTGCCCATCGGCAATCCAGCCTACGCTGCATCGAAGGCAGGCCTTATTCATCTGACGCGGGTGCTGGGTGCGGCGTGGGCTGCGGAAGGCATCCGCGTCAACGGCATTGCTCCTGGCCTGGTCCGTACCAAGCTGATCTCGGTGACGACGGACAATCCCGAGCGCCTTGCAAAACGCGTGATGGGCATCCCCTTGAAGCGGATTGCTGAGCCAGAAGAGATTGCAGACATCGCCTTGTTCCTTGCCTCACCGATGGCAAGCTACATCGTCGGTCAGACAATCGTCGCCGATGGTGGTCGCACCCTCGCCTGACTGAGGAGGCGCAGCTGGCGATCGGCAGTCGGCACGAACAGGCGCGGTTAATTACCAAATGGGGGCCTAACCGCGTGCATTTGCCGATACGAGTATTACCCATGCAATCAACGCTGGCGGCAGGCGCCTGGAAGACCAATTTGCCTTGCCAATCGCGTTGCCGGTCCGCCTAGATGGCTCCTTCAACGACTCTGCAATCTATCAGGAAGCACCAGTGTTAGACTACAGAACAAGGCCCTTGCGCAGTGTGCTCTACATGCCAGCGTCCAATGCGAAGGCCATCGAGAAGGCGCGTAGCCTCGCGTGCGACGCCGTCATCCTGGACCTTGAAGACGCGGTCGCGCCCAGCGAAAAGGACAGCGCCCGGAGCCGGGTCGTCGGGGCGGTGCAAGCTGGCGGCTTCGGCTATCGTCAGGTCGTTGTCCGCATTAACGGTCTCGATACGCCTTGGGGGGCGGCCGATATTGCGGCGCTGGCCGACGTTCAGCCTGACGCAATCCTGGCTCCAAAGGTTTCAACCGCCGACGATGTTCGCCGATACGATGCGCTTATGGCACCGTTTCCCGCCAGAACACACCTGTGGATCATGATCGAGACGGCCCGTTCGATCTTCCGGATCGAGGAAATCGCCGACGCTGCGTCAAACACTCGGCTAGCTGCATTCGTGATGGGTACCAATGACATCTGCAAGGAAACCAATGCGCGGATGACCAACGGGCGCGCAGCGCTCTTGCCGCAGCTGAGCCTCTCCGTCTCGGCAGCGCGGATGGCGGGCCTGGCTATCATGGACGGCGTCTACAATGACTTGCAGGATGCGGCAGGACTTGAAGAGGAATGTTGTCAGGGACTGGAGTTCGGGTTCGACGGTAAGACGCTGATACACCCGAGTCAGATCGCGATCGCAAACGAAGCGTTTTCGCCGACTGCCGCAGAGATCGAATTCGCGCGTCTGGTCATTACCGAATTCGCGCGGCCCGAGAATGCAAGCGTGGGGGTGTTGCGGGTTGATGGTAAGATGGTCGAACGGCTGCATCTGCAGCAGTGTGAGAGGCTGGTCGCGATTACGGAAATCCTGACTCGCAATGCCCAGGAAGCTGCGATGCCCGGGCGGCAGGTATGAACATTGAAGGAATCTCGGCGGTTGTGACCGGCGGCGCATCGGGACTGGGCCGCGCAACAGTCGAGCATCTGGTTGCCCGCGGGGCAAACGTGGTCATCGCCGACCTGCCTGGGTCGGCAGGTTCGGAATTGGCGCTTCGGCTGGGCCCGAAAGTGCGTTTCGTTCCCGCTGATGTCACCATTCCGGAACAGATGTCTGCGGTTTATGACGCAGCGGAGGAACTCGGCGTGTTACGAGCAGTGGTCAATTGCGCAGGGCGGGGCGGAACGGTCCGCGTTGTCGACAAGCATGGGGAACCCGGACCGCTCGATCTGTTCGAACATATCGTCCGGGTCAACTTGATCGGCACGTTCAACGTGCTGCGGTTGGGTGCGGCGCGAATGGCGAAAAACGAGCCTGTCGATGGTGAGCGGGGCGTGGTCATCATGACCTCTTCAGTCGCCGCCTATGAAGGGCAGGTCGGGCAGATTCCCTATGCTTCGGCCAAGGCCGGGATCGTTGGCATGACGATCGTCGCCGCGCGTGATCTGGCGCGTAGCTGCGTCCGTGTTTGCACGATCGCACCGGGCACGTTCGACACTCCGATCCTGTCGCGGTTTGGACCTGAAGTGTTGGAAGGCTTGGCCCGCGCGGTGCCACACCCGGCCCGGCTGGGGCGTCCGGCGGAATTTGCGATGCTGGCCGGCCAGATCATCGAAAACCCAATGCTCAACGGGGAAACCATCAGGCTCGACGGAGCAATCCGGATGCCGCCACGATGAGTGGCGCGGCGCCGCCACACAAGAGCGCGAAGGGAGACTGGTCATGAAAATCGGGATAATTGGCGTCGGCAAGATCGGAGCTACACTAGCCGCACGCTATGCCGGGGCCGGAAAGACAGTGGTCCTCGCCAATTCGCGTGGGCCAGCAACGCTGCGCGACCTCGCCGATTCCATCGGCGCTCAAGCTGGTACGGTGGCCGATGCGATCGCCGATGCCGACCTGGTGGTAGTCTCGATCCAGCAAAAGAGCATCCCTCTTCTGTCCGCAGCGTTTGCCGGTGCGCGAGGCGGCCAGTTCGTGCTGGACACCGGCAATTACATGCCGTTCCGCGATGGCCGGATCGAGGAAATCGAGTCCGGCATGGTCGAAAGCGAATGGGTCCAGCGCCAGCTCGGGCGGCCGACCATCAAGGCTTACAACAGCATCATGGCCGAGAGCTTGCGGCACCTTCACCGCCCTGCGAGAGCGAGCGGGCGGATCGCGCTGCCGGTGGCGGGCGACGACGACCGGGCGAAACGGATCGTGATGGAGCTTGTCGATATCTCAGGATTCGATCCCTGGGACTCGGGCGCCATCGCGGAGTCTTGGCGGCAGCAGCCGGGAATGCCAGCTTACTGCACAGACCTGACACTGAACGAGTTGCCTGCAGCGCTTGCGAGTGCGGACCGGATGGCCGGCCCCGCGATCCGAGATGCCTTCGCCAAGGAACTGCTCGAAGGTTGGGACACGCACAGCGCCGCCGACCGGATTGCGATCATTCGCCGTCATCAGCTGCGCAGTACTGATCAAAATCCCAGGACTTGAAACCAGACAACCAGAGAGCCCTAGCAATGAGCATCCAGCAAGAGGAAACAATTTTCGCGTCCGGTATGACGGAGGAGCGCGTCATGATCCAGGAACTTGCCCGGAATTTCACGCGAGATGAGGTCCGGCCGCTGGCCGATCGCCTCGATCCCGAGAAGGGCGACATTCCCGCCGATCTGATCGAGCGGATGGGTGAACTGGGCTTCTTCGGTATCCTCATCCCCGAGGAGCTGGGTGGATTGGGGCTTGGAGCCTACGAGTATTGCCTGGTTGCAGAAGAACTTGCCAAGGGCTGGATGAGCGTTGCCAGCCTCCCAGCGCGCGGCAACGCGTTCTACCGGACAATTGGTGGCAATGAGGACGAGCGTCGCCGCAAGATCGCCGCCATGGCAGCTGGTAAGTATCTCGGCGCGGCCGCATTGTCCGAGCCGGGCACCGGGTCCGACCTGTCGGGCGTGGCGTGCCGCGCGCGGCGTGAAGGCGATGAATGGGTTATCACGGGGAGCAAGTACTGGTGCACCTTCGCGGATGGTGCCGACTTCATCCGGGTGCTGTGCCGGATCGACGATGGATCGGGAGCAATGGGTGGAACCATCGGTCTTGCTGTCGAAAAGCCGCGCGGGCAGTTGCCTGATGGGGTGACTGGATCGCCAATCCCCAAAATCGGCTATTTCGGCTGGAAGACCTGGGAACTGTTCTTTGACGGGGTTCGCGTGCCCGCCGATCCCGACCGCGAGGATGGCCGGGCTTTTCAGAGCACGGCGCACGGCTTGGAGCTGGCCCGTGCGCACACGGCGGCCCGCTCGATCGGGGTCGCACAGGCGGCGCTAGACCACGCCGCGAACTACGCCACTGAACGGGTCCAGTTCGGCGAGCCGATCTCCAACTTCCAGGCGATCCGGTTCAAGATTGCCAAGATGGCGACCCAGATCGAGGCATGCCGGCACATGCTCTATCATACTTGCGAGGAAATCGACGCGGGCCGTGCCGCGAAGGTCAAGACATCGATGATCAAGTACCTCGCTTCTGAAATGGCAGAGGAAGTAACCAGCGAGGCGCTGCAGATCATGGGCGGCGCGGGTTATACAACGCTGCACCCGATCGAGCGATTCTGGCGCGATGCGCGGCTGACCAAAATCTTCGAAGGTACCTCCGAAATTCAGTTGCGCATCATCTCGGATGCGATGCTTGGCAAGCCCGTCGAGAGGCAGAAGGACTGATCCTATGGCCGCTCGTTCACTCAGACTCGCGGACGATCTCGCCGTGACCCGAAATTTGGCAATCGCCGCGCTATCCTATCCCAATTCTAAGATGCCAGTGGATGCGATTGCGGTGGCCAAGCAATGCATGCTTGACTGGTTCGCCGTGACGTTGGCTGGTGTGCACGAGGATTGCGCCGCGATCCTGCACGATGAGCTGGCTTCGACCGGCTCGGGCCCGTGTAGCGTTATTGGACGGCCGACACGCCTGTCGGCCCATGATGCGGCGTTGGTCAACGGCACGGCATCGCATGCGCTTGACTATGATGACGTGAACAAGGCCATCGCAGGCCATCCAACTGTTGTGGTCTTGCCAGCTGTCCTGGCCGTTGCCGAGGCTGAAGGGCGCAGCGGCCGCGACGCGCTGGCCGCGTTTGTTGCCGGCTACGAGATTGCCTGCATTTTAGGCGAACTGGTGGCCCCGTCGCATTATGCCGCTGGCTTCCATGCCACCGCGACGCTGGGTGCAATTGGCTCGGCGGTTGCCGCAGGACTATTGATGGGGCTCGACGAAACGCAGATGGAGCATGCCATTGGACTGGGGGCAACCCAGAGCGCGGGTCTGAAGGCGATGTTTGGCAGCATGGCTAAGCCGCTACACGCGGGCAAGGCCGGGGCTAACGGTGTGCTGGCTGCGCGGCTTGCAGCGCGTGGCTTCACCGCGCAGCCTGGCGGTCTGGAGGCCCATCAGGGGTTTATATCGACCCTAAGTAGCGAACCTCTCCGCGCGCCAATGATTGCACCACCGGGATCGCATGTCGTCAATACGCTCTTCAAGTACCACGCTGCCTGTTACGGGACCCATTCGTCCATTGATGCCCTGAGTGAGCTGATGGCGTCGCGCGGGCTGTCGGCTGACGACGTTGCCGCTGTGGATGTCCATGTCCCGCCCGGGCACCTGTCGGTGTGCAATATCTCCGATCCCGTTAACGGCCTGGAAGCCAAGTTCAGCCTACGCCAGACTCTGGCCATGGTGATGTGCGGGGTCGATACCGCAGCGCTCGCATCGTACACGGATGCGCTGAGCATTGATCCCCGCCTGGTCGATATCCGCCAGCGTGTGACAGTTCACGGCGACATGCCGGTGGGCGGTGAAGTGCGGATCGCGCTGCGCGCTGTTACCGGCGAGGTTCACGAGATCGTTCACAACACTGGCATCGTTGACACGGACATCGCGCGGCAGGGAGCAAGGATATCGGCAAAGTTCAAGAGCCTGGCAGAGCCGGTGATCGGGAGCGCTGCTGCGGAGGTGTTGATGGCCGGCGTGCTCGACATTGAGAATTGCACATCGGTGGAGGCGTTGCTGGCATCCGTCCGATAGCTGGCAGGCACGCCTGCTTCATAACAGATGGAATATCTCCGCGGTGATCTCTCGCTCCTATTGCTCAAGCGAGGGTTGCCGTCGAATGGACCTTCAGAATTTTGGAATGACAGCGACAGCCAATCGGCTTGATCCGGATGAGATTTGGAATATTCAAATGACCTCAGCAGCACATCAGGAAAAGCGCGGCGAGATCGGCGTGATCACAATCGATTCCCCGCCGGTCAACGCCTTGGGTATCAACGTCAGACGCGGTCTGGACAGCGCATTTCGCGCGTTGAGGGATGATCCCGCCGTCAAGGCGATCGTCCTGATCTGTGCGGGCCGGACGTTCTTTGCCGGAGCGGACATCTCCGAGTTCGGCAAAGAGCCGCAGGCGCCGCTGCTGGGCGATGTCTTCGCCTTGATCGAGAATTTGGGCAAGCCTGTCATCGCCGCGATCCACTGCACGGCGCTTGGCGGCGGCTGCGAACTGGCACTGGTCTGCAATTACCGCGTGGCAGTCCCTAGCGCCCGGATCGGCCTACCCGAGGTCAAGCTGGGCCTGCTGCCCGGTGCGGGCGGCACCCAGCGCTTGCCCCGGCTAATTGGCCCGGAATTGGCGCTCGACTTGATCCTGTTCGGCCGCTCAATTGATGCAGCGGAAGCCTTGCGGTTAGGGGTGATCGACAAGGTTGTAAGCGAGGGTGCGCTGCTCGATGAGGCGATCGCCTTCGCCGCCGAAATGGTGGCGCAGGGCAAACCGCTGACCCGTGTGCGAGACCGTGAGGATCAGATCGCACAGAGCAGGGATCATCCGGAGATCTTCGCCGCTGCCCGCGCCCGAGCGGCCAAGACCGCCCGCGGGTTTCTGGCACCCGAAAACATCATCAAGGCCGTCGAGGCGGCGGTGTCGCTCCCGTTTGATGAAGGCATGCAGCGCGAGCGCGAGCTGTTTGTTGAACTTCGCGATTCGACCCAGAGTGCAGCTCAGCGCTACTATTTCTTCGCCGAGCGCAAGGCCGGCAAGGTGCCGGGTCTGCCGACAGCCCCTGCCGACCTTAAGATCGAGCGGGTCGGCGTAATCGGTGCCGGTACGATGGGCGGCGGCATCTCGATGAATTTTCTCAGTGCTGGTATTCCCGTGACCCTGTTGGAAATGAGCCAAGAAGCGCTTGACCGGGGGATTGGCGTGATCCGCCGCAACTACGAGAACAGCGCCAGGCGTGGCAGGATATCCGATGTTGAGGTCGAAAGGTGCATGGACCTGATCACACCGTCGCTAGACATGGGCGATCTGGGCGAAGTGGATGTGGTGATCGAGGCTGTATTCGAGCGCATGGACGTCAAACAGGATATTTTTGCCAAGCTCGACAAGATTGCCAAACCCCATGCGATTCTCGCCACCAACACCTCATTCCTGAATGTCGACGAGATTGCCGCCGCGACCAGCCGTCCTGAATCCGTGCTTGGGCTGCACTTCTTTTCACCCGCCAACGTGATGCGGCTGCTGGAGGTCGTGCGCGCTGCCAGGACTTCGGAGTCGGTGCTGGCAGCCTCAATGGCACTGTCGTCGCGGATCGGAAAGGTAGCTGTAGTGAGCGGGGTGTGTGATGGCTTCATTGCCAACCGAATAATGACCCCGCGTCGTGAACAGGCAGAGGCTGTCATCCTTGAAGGGACTACGCCTCAGGATGTCGACAAGGCACTTTATGACTTCGGCTTCACAATGGGGCCGTTTGCGACCATGGATCTGGTCGGGCTGGATGTAATTGACCGGAGTGAACCTTATCGCACCGTGAAGGCGGATTTGCTGAAGGCTGGGCGGCGCGGGCAGAAGTCGGGAGCCGGTTATTACGACTATGACGAAAGCCGTCGCCCCTCACCTTCGGAACTGGTTGCGAAGATCATCGCCGAGGTGGCAGCTGAGCGCGGCATTGTCCAGCATCCGCCACTTAATCAGGAAGAGTTGGTCTGCCGATTGCTCTACCCAGTCGTAAATGAAGGCGCGCGGATTCTTCAGGAAGGTATTGCCCAGCGCGCATCGGACATTGATGTCGCCTGCATCCTTGGTTACGGCTGGCCGGTATACACGGGCGGCCCGATGTTCTGGGCCGACAGTATCGGGCTGGCGCAGATCGTGACTGGACTCCGTGCCATGGCGGAGCGGTTCGGTTCGCAATTCGAACCCGCTGAACTGCTCGTTCGCAAATCGGAGGCCGGTGACCGGCTCACAGATTAAGTGGGGAGAGGGTGGAGCTGCCGGCGAGGTGCTTCATCTCGCCCTGCGGCGGCGCGCCGCTTTTGCTTAACGGGGCGGCATTCAGTTGAACGCGATGCAGATCTTGCCGAACTGAGTGCCGCCCCGCTGTATGTGCAAGGCGTCGGGGGCCTTGTGGAAAGGCACAACCTCGTCGATTACAGGGCGCATTCCGCTGGCGGCGATGGCCCGGTTCATTGCCTCGAAATCATCGCGGCTACCAACCGAAATCCCGTGCAGATGCAGGTTGCGGCCAAAGATAGCCGACATCGCCAGTTCCTGCGTCCGTCCGCCGAGTACGCCGATGATGCAAATCTGGCCGCCTACCCGGGCCGCAGTAAGTGACTGGTTGATGGTACCGGCTCCGCCGACTTCCACCACGATATCCGCGCCGCGCCCGCCTGTCTGTTCCAGGACGCGCTGGCCCCATTCAGGGCAATCGCGGTAGTTGATCAGGTGATCCGCGCCCAATGTACGGCCGCGCTCGAGCTTGGCGTCGCTGCTTGAGGTCAGAATCACCGTTGCTCCATGCAATTTAGCAAATTGCAGCGCGAACAGAGAGACTCCGCCGGTACCCTGGACTACCACTGTCATCCCTGCACGTACCCGCGCGCAAGTCACTAGTGCGCGCCAGGCTGTCACCGCTGCGCAGGGTAGAGTAGCTGCTTCGACATAGCTCAGATGATCCGGGATCTTCACCAGTTCCTCAGCATTGATCAGCAGGCGCTCTTGGAGGACGCCTGGGGTCGAAGCTGATCCGCGCGCCTTCAACCGGTTTTCGTTGGTTGGCGGACCAGTCAGCCAGTCGCGGAAGAACGTAGGGCACACCCGATCACCGGGACCCACTCGGATGGTGTCGACGCCAATGGCGATTACTTCACCGGCGCAGTCCGAAAGGGGAATCTGCGGAAGGCGGCCCAGCGGAAAGGCGTTGGTGACTGTTGTGACATCGCGGTAGTTCGATGCAGCTGCGTGGACCTGCACCAAGGCCTGGCCAGGGCCGGGCAACGGAGGGTCGGGGAGCTCGACCATTTCAAGGTGTTCGAGCCCCCATTCAAGGGTGTTCTGCCAGGCATGCATGTCGGTATCCTTCTCAGCACTCAGAGTGAGCGGGCTCGCGCCACACGGGTAATGGCGAAGGCATTTGACTAGCCCTCGCTTACGGCGGGAAATCCGGCACGCGCTTCTGCGGCGAAGGCGGTGCGGATCCAGAATAGCAGCAGCAACCCAGGGCACAGAGTCGCCGCGCACACCAGTGAGATGGACAGGCCGAGATGGCCGTCCCCAGCAAAGAACCATCGCTCGAACAGCGGCACGGCGATGGGGCCGACGCTTTGGCCGACGATGCCGATGGTCAGGAAAAAGATGGCCACAAAGGTTGCTCGCATCTGCATCGGCGCCACTTCTTGCATAGATACCATGATGTTGGTGCTCCCGCCCAGCGCACCAATCATTCCAGCACACATCAGGGCCAGGCGGAACTCCGGATTTGGCTGTATGGGTCCCGCCCCCAAGCAAACAAGAGCCAACAGGAAGCAGCCGATGCTTACCAGCACGACCGCGTCATCCCGTCCTCTTGCGCGAAGGCGGCGCGTCAGCAACGGGGCGCCCAGCGAACCTGTGATACCGGCGACGAAAGTGACAAGCCCGACGATCCAGCCAGCTTGCCCCACATCCCATTCGAAGTCTCGCTTGAGCAGTTCGACAAACCAGTTGCTGACCGCGTTTCCCGCTACTCCGGCGATCGCAGAGCCCATGAACAGGCCAGGGTAGAGCTTTCTGCGATGCGATAGCTGTGCGAGAACAACCTTCAAGGGTGCAGCGGTTATCCCATCCGAGCGGCCTTCGCGCTGGGGCTCCCGCGTGGTCAGCGCATAAAGGGCGACCAGAACAATGCCTGGCAGGCCCGCCAGCAACAGAATTATGCGCCAAGTCGGAATGGACTCGAGCGCAGCGCCCAGGCCATTGAGTTCGATGTAGTGGATCATTGCACCGCCGCCGAAATAGGCGATCGGCATCCCTACGTAGGCCGATGCGCTGTAGATGCTGGCCGCCATGCTGCGGTGCTGTAGCGGAAAAAGATCGCCAATTAAGGAGTAGGCCGCAGGCGTCAGTACAGCTTCGCCGACGGCCAACCCCAGCCGCAGTACGAGCAGCATGGAGAACGAAGCTGAGGCGCCCGATGCCATCGTGCAAACGCACCACAATGTGACGCCGCCGATGATCAGCAGCTTGCGATTCCCATGATCCGCAAGCCGCGCCATTGGCAGGCTGAGCAGTGAATAGGCTACGCTGAAGGCGATACCCAGCAACAAGCCGATCTGCACGTCGCTGAGTGAAAAGGCGGCCTTGATTGGCCCGATCATCAGGGCCAGGATGGTCCGGTCAAACAGTGACAAGATATATAGCGTGCATAGCAGGCCAAGAGTCCACCACGCCTTGTTCGGGGGAATATTACGGTTGAAGATATCGTCTGCTGTTTGAGCCATGCCCCCCCGGTGGCCGGTGGCCGGTGCCGCAGTCTACTTTGTCGACGTCAGTGCTGCCATATTACATCCCCCCGGACAATCACTACCGATGGCAGGAGTAGCGCTCCACTGCACTATCACAGATACAATCAAAATCTGTAGGCGGTGGTTACCGGCCAGGCTCCTTGGTAACACTGCGACATATAAGGAAGACCTGACGGGTGTTCTTCGATTCCATAGCGGATTAACGGCATGGACCTGAGACAGTTGCGGTGTTCCTCCGTTCTGGCTGAGACACTGAATTTCAATCGGGCTGCTGCGCGCCTGAACATGGCTCAGCCCCCACTTGGCGTTGCTATCCGCAAGCTGGTGAAAGGTCTCGGCACTGCGCAGGAAGCCTTGCAGCTCCAAACAATCTTATGCTTGGTCCTTGCGGGCCTAGGCGTTGCGCGGGTTCCCTGGAAGACCGGAGGCTTTGCTCCCAACAGCGTGGAATTTGTCGAATTGGACGGGGATATGGCGATCGAGTTGGGGATCGCCCATTCACAAGGCGGAGCTTAGAAGAATTGTTTGATTCCCTTACCCTGGCATCACTGCCTGCAGAGGATGACGATCTGCGTTTGATGGTCCGCGATCTGATTGTTAACCACATTAAAAGCATGCCGTTGTGGCGAAGAGCTCGTTCTTGGCAAGGATTCAGCGCTGATTTCAGTAAGGCTCTGGGCCGCGCCGGACTTCTCGGGCTGACCATTCCCAAGGCGCTGGGCGGACACGAGCGCGGGCCATTCGCGCGTTTCGTGGTGGTCGAGGAATTGTTGTCCGCCGGGGCACCGGTAGCTGCTCACTGGATAGCTGACCGACAGAGCGCGCCGTTGATCATGAGTTGCGGGACCGAAGCGCAGCGTGAACGCTATATTCCAGGCATTTGTCGTGGCGAGATCCTGTTCTGCATCGGCATGAGTGAGCCGGGTTCCGGTTCAGACCTGGCGAGCGTCCGCACCCGCGCGGAAATGGTCGATGGTGGCTGGGTGGTCAATGGCCAGAAGGTCTGGACCACTAACGCGATGCATTCGGACTACATGATCGCGCTGGTGCGAACCTCTGGCACCCCGGCCGATCGTCACGCGGGGCTTTCGCAGTTGATCATAGATCTCAAGGCTCCGGGTGTGACCATTCGCCCGATCGTGGACCTGACCGGCGATGCACACTTTGCCGAGGTGTTTTTCGAAGATGTGCGGCTCGATGGAGACGCACTGATCGGGCAGGAGGGTGAGGGCTGGAAACAGTGCACTGCCGAACTTGCGTTCGAGCGCAGCGGACCTGAACGGATCTACTCAAGTGTCGTCCTGTTGGATGCGTGGATCCAGCATCTGCAGGCTTGCGGGAGGCGTGATGCTGCAACGCTGGTGGGACGGCTGACCGCAGAACTTGCCACACTGCGCGCCATGTCGATCGCCTGCACCAGCCGGCTCGCAATGGGCGAAAGCCCTGTGGTCGAAGCAAGCCTGGTTAAGGACCTGGGCACCTCGTTCGAACAGGAGCTGCCACTGGTCATCGGTGATGATCTTGCGGCTCATCCTGACGAGCCAGTCAGCGACGAACTGTACCAAACCCTGATGTACGTCACCCATATTGCCCCAAGCTTTTCGCTGCGTGGCGGCACCCGTGAAATCCTGCGAGGCATCACCGCGCGCGGGATGGGCCTGCGCTGAAGTGGAGATCGACCCGATGGACAGCCAGGAAATCATCGAACCTTTTGCCCGGATGCTCAATGCCGCTGTGGGCCCGGCCGAAGTGCGCGAGGCAGAGCGGAGTAACTCACTCGGCGCAATCTGGGATAGCCTGTCTTCGTCTGGCTACCTCGATGCACTGATTGCAGAAGATCGCGGCGGCGCCGGTTTTGGCCTGGCCGATGTGTTTCCACTGCTCGCCTTGGTCGGTGCCAAGGGGGTGCCTGCACCGGTGGGAGAGACGATGATCGCCCGCGCGCTTGCGGCAGAAGCCGGCATCACGCTTTCGGATGGACCGATCGCCCTGGCGACGGGGCAGGTAGATGGACAGGTAGTTACCTGCGCCCGCGTCGCGCAGCAGATCCTCTATGACAACGGCGCCGAATTGGTGCTGCTGGCTGCGGCAGATTGCAGCTTGCGGGCCACGGGCATCGAATTCTCACTGGCGGCGCGAGCCGATCTTTCAAGAATTCGAGGGCAAATTCTGCCGCGCCCTGCAGGGGGACTGCTCTCGATTGCGGCAATCTTGAGGTCGATCCTGATCGCTGGTGCTGCAAACCAGCTGGTCGAGCAGTCCACGGTCTTCGCCAATGAGCGCGTACAGTTTGGCAAGCCTATTGGGCGGCAGCAATCGCTTCAACACAATCTGGCCGTGATGGCCGAAAATGCGATTGCGGCGCGGATCGCAGCCCAGCTCGGCGCGGCTGGCGGATTGGCTCCGTCACTGGCTGCAGCGGCAACGGCTAAATCGGTCAGTTCAAGGGCTGCAGCACTAATCGCAAATTCAGCGCATGCGCTCCATGGGGCCATCGGGATCAGCGAGGAATACGATTTGCAACTCCTGACTCGTCGTCTGCACGAATGGAGGATGGCCGACGGATCGGAAGGATACTGGAGCGGGCTGCTGGGGGCGAGCAGGCTAAGCTGTCCGGCGACTTCAGTCGATTGGGTAAGGGCAGAGATCTTTGCCTGATTGCTGTTACCATCCGCCAGCCCAGCGGACGCGTTGGGCCATTCATTGGTGCTGCCGTGCACTTTCATTCTGTATGCGATATCTACGGCGACGTCTGGATGGAGCAGTGATGCAAGCCTAGAATTCCCGATCGAGCCTGAAGAATGGCAACGCCCGCCGCTGGCTCGGCTCGCTAGATTACTCTCGGCAGACAAGGGATGGCAAAAATGGCTGATATGACAACCCATCGCGACACGCGCGCAGATGCGGCTGACAACACTCTATCATTCCAGGAAACCGTGCGAGCGCGACGCTCCTATAGGGGATTTCTCAGCCAGCCGTTACCCGACGCGCTGATTGCCGAAGTGCTTCAGGATGCCCAGCTCGCTCCTTCCAATTGCAATACTCAGCCCTGGAACGTGCATATCGTCTCCGGCGCAAAGCGAGACGAGCTTTCGCGGATTCTCATGGCGAAGAGCGAGGCGGGCCAAACCTCGCCTGACTTCTCATTCGACATGAGTGAATTCTACGGTTGCTACGGCGAGCGGAAGGATGCGCACAGTAAGGCCTACTACGAGATTGAGAACGTCATGCGCGATGACGCTGAGGGCCGCAGACGCGTGGCTTCCCGCAACTATACGTTTTTCAATGCGCCGCACGTGGCGCTGCTGTTCATGCCTTCTTTTGGAGACAATGTGCGAACTGCCGGTGATATCGGAATGTACGGTCAAACTTTCCTGTTGTCGCTTGCCGCTCGCGGCGTGGGTGGGATTCCCCTGACCTCGCTCGGGCAGTTTGCTGAGACCATCCGCGAAGTTTTGGGGATTTCCGCCAAATTTAAGATGTTGTTTGGAATCGCGTTTGGCTATCCAGACGAGGCTGCTCCCAGCTACCGGCGGCCCCGGGCACGAGCGGACATCGGTGAGAGCGTCACTTTCCACACTTAGGTCGCGCGCGCAGTATTTGGCGGCATTTGAGCCCTATCGGGCGTTCAGCCTCGGCAGGCGCGTCACCTGGGATTGAATGCCCATGTAATAAGTGGCGCCAGTGGACTTCGCAGCGGCCTTGCGGTGCAGTTGGCGCTGGATTTTAGCTCGAGCCTTGCTCACTATCCGCCTGGTTTACAGCACGGGCCATTGGCGAGAGTGAGGCCGGGTGACTGCCGTCATCCGGGCTGCAATTTGCCAGTTAGCCACTGATTTGTCTCTTGCACGGATGCCAAAACATGGAAGTCATTGATTGTCAGGTCCACATCATCGATCGGAACCGGCCGGAACGGCCATGGGTGCCTGGTTTTGCGGAATCGCTCGCGGGCACGCTTGCGGGTGAGATCTTCACCACAGGCTCGGCCATCATCACCGACGAAGAGATGGTGGCTGCCATGGACCGCGCCGGAGTGGATGGCGCGCTGCTGGTGCCAACCAGCCACTACGGCTGGGATAACAGCTATTCGGTGGAAGCCGCGCGAAAGTGGCCCGAGCGTTTCCGCGTGGTCGGACGGGTCGAGCCCTTCGCCGATGACGTCGAGGCGCGGATGCAGGCTTGGGCCGCTGAACCGATGGCAGTCGGAATCCGCCTTCTACTCAAGACGGAAGCTGAGGCTGATGGCTCAAGCTATGATCGCATCCTAGCCAGCGCAGCGGAAAACCTAATGCCAGTCTGCGTCCATTGCAGCGGCATTTTGCCGGCGATGGAGCGGATGGCTCGCCGCCATCCGACCGTGCAATTGGTGATCGACCACGTCGGCATGCACCAGCCGCCGATGCACGATCCGGGGCCGCAGCCACTGCACGACCTGCCGCAACTGCTAGCCATGGCCAGCCTGCCCAACGTCGCGGTCAAGCTAAGCGGTCTGCCATCGCTCTCGCTCGAGCCTTTTCCATTCCGCGACCTGGAGAAGCCGTTGCGCCAGATCATCGACGCCTTCGGGGTCGAGCGCCTAATGTGGGGCACTGACTGGACGCGGGTGGTCCACCTTTATTCGTATCGAGATACAGTGCGCTTCATCACTGAATCGCCCGAGTTGGACGAGGTTGAGAAGCAAGCCCTGCTCGGCGGTTCGCTACGCAGGATCTTTGGTTGGCCAGCCTCGTGAATTGCCCCGCTCGCGGCTGGTGAACTAGGCGCAGCGGCAGCATAAGTGCGATGGGAGCGGCGAAAGGAGATGAATGTGGCACAGTACAAACCGGAATGGCTCGATCTTGTCAAAGAGGAACCGATCGACCCTGATTTGCCGATTATTGACCCTCACTGCCACCTCTACGACGATCCGGTCCGTCGCGCGACGATGGGCGGATTCATGACAGAAGAGTTTCTCGACACTATCGCGACCTCGGGTCACAACATCGTCTCAACGGTGCACTGCGAGGCCTACCGCACTTTCGTCGACGAGGATGCGCCACCGGAGTTCCAGGCGGTGGCCGAAACCCGGGCGGCGACCCGCGTCGGGGAGGAGGCGCAGGCCCGCGATCCCGCAGGTCCGCGTCTGTCGGAGGGCATCATATGCTACGCCAACATGGCTCTAGGCGACGGACTTGACGCAGTAATTGCCGCCCACCGCGAAGCCGCCAAGGGACGCCTGCGCGGCGTCCGCGCCTGGACGATGAGTGACCCTGAAGTTGCTTTGCCTTACGCATCCAGCGCCGATTGTATGGCTGCGCCCGAATTCATCGCGGGGGCAAAGCGGTTGGCCGAACACAAGCTGACGTGGGATGCCTGCGCTTTTCACCCGCAGCTTCCCCATGTAGCAACATTGGCCGGGCAAGTGCCTGATCTCCCGATCGTGCTAAATCATGTCGGGATTCCTATCTACACTGGGCGTTTCAAGGACAAATTTCAGGAAACCTACCAAAATTGGCTGGCCATGATGACGGATCTCGCCAGCTTTCCGAACGTCTATGTCAAAGTGTCTGGCCTGCTCATGAACTTTTCGGGCATGGCCTTTGATGACAAGCCGATGCCTCCAACTTCGCAGCAGGCTGCAGATGTCATGCACGACCACTACATCGCCGCGATCGACCTTTTCGGGCCCGACCGCTGCATGTTTTCCAGCAACTTCCCTCGCGACCGACTAACTATCTCTTACGGCGTACTCTGGAACGCGCACAAAATTCTAGCCGGGCAATATACTGCAGAGGAACGCACGAAACTGTTTAGTGGGACGGCAGCAAAAGTATACAATCTACTGGACCCCAATGCTGATCGATCCCGCACAGGGCACTAGCGTCCAGCCACTTTGAAAATCGGGACCTTGAGGATCTTCGGGCAATGGAAAGCGGCTAAGTGGTTAGTTGTAAATATGCTCTGCCTCAACGTGTGGTGACTTCGTATGACGCTCAGTAATTGTCCTGTGAAGGCCACAGGCGCGCGTATCAGCAAGTCGCAATATGATGATGCGTTATGCAGCGAGCTGCAATTCCGCCTAGCGCAACCTCGGCCGCGAAGAGTTCCAATTTCTCCGGTGCGTTACCGTCGAACCCATGGCTTATCTCAGCAGGAGCGGGACGGGTCACGTCGGTTTTGCTCCCAGCGTCTCGTAAAAGCCAGGGAGACCGCCGAAGCCTTCAGGCTGACGGGAACGCTAGGCGACCTTGGACGGGCCTGTTCCTTAGTTCTCATCCATGGGCAGGCGTCGATGACCCGCTCCCGCATGTGATAATCCAGCGGCCCATCGTGACCTAGACGAAATCCTGCATGACTTTGAGCTAGACCGAAGTCGGTGCATCGCTCAAGCACCAGATTGGCAGGTCGGAGTTCTTGAGATTGTCTCGAACCGTGATGATCTCATTATAGCCGTCGATGACAAAGCAAGCCACCACGCGGTGTGAGCAGGCACATTCGCCGCATTTGCCAACTCCATGGCACCAATTGATTGAGTCGACGCATCGAATGTCCGATGCGCACAGACCTTTATGTAATAGCCGCAACCGCCTGCTTTGGGCTCCGATCAATCAGATTTATCCTTAGCCAGTCGCCAGCACCTTAATTAATGGCCGGCGCAAACTGTATTTGTAATGATGCATGTCAGGGCTTGATTTTAGACTTTACGGCGGCGTATTTGATTGAGGAACTATATTTCGTTCCAAATTGCATTATTAGTTTATTATATACTAACTTGATCAAGCAATAGTCCAATACTATTACACAAGTTTAATTATATTATAAACATCTGAAATAAACGGCTTTTGTTTATGTCTTTTAAGACTCGGATCACCGAAATGCTCGGCATCGAGCACCCCATCATCCAGGGCGGCATGCAGGGTGTCGGAACAGCAGACCTCGCCAGCGCAGTGTCCAACGCAGGCGGGCTTGGTATCCTGACCGCACTAACCCAGCGGAGTCCCGACGCGCTGCGCGCGGAGATCGAGCGTTGCCGTTCGATGACCGGCAAGCCCTTCGGCGTAAACATGACTGTGTTCCCGACAAGCAACGCGCCCGATTACAAGGCCTATGCGCTGGCGATCATCGATTCCGGCGTGAAGATTGTGGAAACGGCGGGCGGGTCAGCAGTCCGTGGAATCTGGGAAATGCTTAAGCCACACGGCATCACCATCCTACACAAGTGCACCGCGGTCCGCCACGCGGTTTCGGCGGAAAAGGCAGGCTGCGACATCATCTCGATCGACGGCTTCGAATGCGCGGGCCACCCGGGTGAGGACGATATTCCGGGACTGATCCTGATTCCCGCCGCCGCCGACAAGGTGCAGGTTCCGCTGATTGCGAGCGGAGGCTTCGGCGACGGGCGCGGCCTTGCCGCCGCGCTTGCGTTGGGCGCGGAAGGGATCAACATGGGCACCCGGTTCTGCGCGACGATCGAGGCGCCGATCCACGACAACATCAAACAGGCCTACCTCGACAACGACGAGCGCGGCTCGGTGCTGATCTTCCGTAGCCTGAAGAATACCGGTCGCGTCGGTCGCAGCGCGGTTTCGGAGGAAGTCGCCCGCCGCCTCGCCGTGCCGGGGGCGACCTTCGGCGACGTCAAGGAACTGGTCGCCGGCGCGGTCGGACTCGAGATGCTGAAAACGGGCGATCTGTCTAAGGGCATCTTCTGGGCCGGCATGGTCCAGGGCCTGGTCCACGACATCCCGACCTGCGAAGCGCTGATCAATCGTATCGTCGCCGACGCCGAAGCGATCATCAGGGGTCGTCTTATCGGCCAGATCGCCTGATAGGAACCGCGCCATGAGGATCGATTCCACCACAGCCGCCGAAGTTACCGGCGGCGTTTCGGGCCTCGGCCGGGCGAGCGCCGAGGCGTTGGCCGCCGACAGCGTGAAAGTTGCCATTTGCGACCTCAACGAGGAACTGGGCGACGGAGGGGCCAGGGCCAAGGCGGATAGGTCTGCAAGGTCGACATCTTGAGCAAGGTATCGGTCCTCGCCAGGCTCGAAAAGGCCTGCGCTGCCCACGGTCAGGAGAGGATCCTCGTCCACTCCGCGATGGTCAACCGTAAGCGCAAGACCGTTGGCCGAATCCGCGAGACGAGTGAACTGACCTGCTTCTTGATCGAGGACTGCGAATTTCCCGCCCATGGTATCCTGGCTTCGACCTACCGATTTGCCTCGCTCACCGCGCTGAAAATGGCCGGGGCTGATCCGCTGGAAGGCAGAGAGCGGGGCACTATCGTGCTGACCTCATCCGACGTCGCACAGCATGTGCAGGTCGGGGCAGGTTGCCCATGGCTCGCTGAAGGCCGGAGTCAGCGGCATAGTCCTGCCAGGCGCGCGACCTGATGGACATGGGCATCCGGGTCAACGCGATCAAACCGGGGATCTTCAACACCCCTCTGCTCGCCCGCAATTCGCAGAAGATACTCGACGGGCTCAACGCCTCGGTTCCATTCCCTAAGCGAATGGGCAAGCCCGAGGTATTCGCCAGCCTGGTGATGGTACTGGTCCGCAATTCGCATTTTTACGCCCCAGTCGGTCCGCCTCGACGGTGCGATCTGCATGGTGCCCCGCTAACCTAAAAGGATATTTCCATGACCGAAGCCCATATTGTCGATGCCGTCCGCACCCCGCGCGGGATTGGCAAGCAGGGCAAGGGCGCGCTGGCGCACCTCCACCCGCATGACCTCGGTGCCGCAGTGCTGCGCGCCCTGCGCGATCGCAACGCCATCGACACCAGCAAGGTCGACGACATTATCTGGTCGTGCAGCCAGCAGCGCGGCAAGCAGGGCGGCGACATCGGCCGCCTCTCGGCGCTGTGGGCGGGTTATGACAATGCCGCCAGCGGCGTGACGCTCGACCGTTTCTGCGGCGGCGGCATATCAAGTGTCGGCTTTGCGGCGGGTCAGATCATGGCGGGCTTCGAGGACGTGGTCATCGCCGGCGGGACCGAGATGATGAGCTACCACAGCGAACTCGACGCGCTGGAAAGCCAGACCGAGCTCGGCAAACTGGGCCGAGCGCGCGGGAACTTTGAACTCTACGAAGATCAGCCGATTTCCGCCGTCGGCGTCGCTGCCGACGCCATCGCTGCGATCGAAGGCATCAGCCGCACGGAACTCGAGGCGTTGGGCGTCGAAAGCCAGCGCAAGGCCAAGATGGCTATCGACGATGGCCGCTTCGCGAAGAGCCTGATCCCGGTCTACAACCGCGATGGCACCCTCGCGCTGGATCACGACGAATACCCCCGCCCGGAAACCACCGCCCAGACACTGGCCGGCCTCAAGCCCGCCTTCGTGGCGATGGAGCAGGTCGCCGCTGCGCCCGACGGCACGACTATGCGCCAGATGATCGAGCGCAAGTATCCCGACCTTAAGTGGGAGCCGACCCACCACGTCGGCACCTCCTCTGGCGTGGTCGATGGATCTGCCGCGTTGCTGCTCGCCTCTAAAGCCGGCCTCAAGGCTAATGGCTGGAAGCCGCGCGCGCGGATCGTCACTGCGGTCAACGCGGGCGATTGCCCGACCTTGATCCTCAACGCCCCGGTCCCGGCGGCGAAGAAGGCGCTGGAGCGCGCCGGCTTGGGGGTGGCCGACATCGACGTCTGGGAAATCAACGAGGCTTTCGCAGTGGTCACCGAGAAGGCGATCCGCGATCTCGGGATCGACCGAGCACGCGTCAACATCAATGGCGGCGCGATCGCGCTGGGGCACCCGATCGGGGCGACAGGATCGATCCTGATCGGCACGGCATTGGACGAGCTGGAGCGATCGGGCGGGCGATACGCGCTGATCACCATGTGCGCCTTTGGCGGCATGGCCCCGGCGATCATCATCGAGCGAATTTAAAGGAGTGAACACTATGAAGGCCCTAGTATGCGTGAAGCGCGTGATCGACTTCAAGGTAAAGCTGCGGATTAAGTCCCATGGCACGGGCGTCGGTGACGATCTCGACCGGGCTGCCATGGCGTTTCAATGCTTTCCTAAGGAAGCGGAGCGCAGCCCATTTATCACGTTTTTCGTGACATAGCTCTCCAGGATATCGCCTTCCTGATCGACCGCGCGCCACAGGTAATGCGTCTCGCCATTGATCTTTACGAGAACCTCATCCGTGTGCCAGTGCCATCGCCTGAAGCCTCGCATCCCGCTGATCCGCTGCTGTCGGTTGTCGGCCGCGAGCAATCGAAGCAGCCTCAATCACATGACTAGTAATCCAATCTTGCGAACCGAGAATTCTATGAATCCAGAAACCGTCAAGCCCCGCTTCCTAGATGATGATCACCGGGTAGCGTTCGCCAACGCGCGTTTGCGCTTTGTCTCGCAACGCCTCAAGGCGAGCCAGCAAAGACGGGATATAGCCGCCTGATACCGTGTGACGAAACTTTTTATAGCTATCAGGTGATAGCGACGCTTCCAGCCAAATCGATTTCAAAGGTTCCAGGGAAACGAAATTCGCGCCAAGTTCAATTTGGATGGCTGCGGGTTGCGAAACGGTGGCTGATGGCATGGCAAGTAATTTCAGGTCGGTTGGTAACAAACCGACTCTGATCCTCTTCAGGCCGCTATCCAACTCTTATCATGGGATTTTTTTCAGCACCGGACGTGGATCCCAGAAACCGCAACCTATATACCGGTGCGGGGCTGTCCACCCATCATGTCACTCAGACGAACACCCGCCCGGCACTCTGATGCTAACTCACCATTCTTGGTATATCGGGTCGTTCGGGTAAAGATCGCCGAATACTGTCGTGGCGGGCATGTTGAATATGCCGAAGAAGTCCTTGGCACCCTCCAGTTCGTGGGCATAGTCAAAGATGCACACTCGGCGCAGGATCTTCCATTCGCCGTCCCGCTTCTCACACAAGTCGCGATAGCGCCCGCCAGTAACCTTGGTCACATTCTTGTCAGCGAAGATCATGACATAAAGGAAAACAGACTCGCACTTGGCCTGATTTTCTCCGTCCAGCTCAATCAGGACGTTGGAGCAGTGGTGAAGCGCCGAATGGCCTGAAACCTTTTGCCCGTCATAGGCCCACTGGCAGAATTCGCGCCCATTGCCTACGAATGCGGCGTGATCGTCCGTACCGTCGGGCCAATAGGCCGACTGCATCATGGCAAGATCCTTGCGGTCCTGGCCACGAACATAACGCATTAGATTCTCATAGATGTTCTGTTTTTCAACCAGATCGCGCACGACCTTAGGAAGATTGTCCAGTTCATTAGCCACTTCGTTTCTCCTGCTTTGTTGATTGAAGAATCTGGGCCGCGAGCCGCAGTCATGTCGCTTGGTCGGCCGTCTCCTGATCGTCTTCCTTGATGATTACATCAACCTGTGCCTTGGACAGCCCGGCCTCAATCAGCAATTGGCGCGTATGTTCTCCGAGGAGCGGTGCTCGGCGAGCAACCTGACCTGGCGTCAACGTCATTTTGATAGGCACCCCGGCGATCGTCACCGGGGCGGTGCCGGGATTTTCGACCTGGACCAACATCTGGCGAGCTGAAAAATGCGCATCGGCACTTATATCGTCGATATTCATGACCGGACCAAATGGGATCTTTCCGCCCAATCGATTCATCAGTTCCGACTTTGTAAACTGCTTCGAACGCGCGCCAACCTCGCGGATCAGCTGCAACCGATTCGTCGTGCGGCCTTCCCGGCTGGAGTAGCGCGGGTCGGCCATCAATTCAGGTGCATCAAGTTCATTGCACAGGATGGCGAAGAACGAATCTTGCTGAGCAGCTACGGTAATGAAGCCATCCTTGGCCGGAAACATGCCGAACGGGCACAGGAACGGGTGGTGGTTGCCCTCCGGCCCGGGAACAGCGCCTTGGACCGAGTTTTGCCACACCATCCGCTCGCAGACTGCCAGCACCGCATCGGTCATAGCAACGTCGACAAACTGGCCTTCGCCCGTACGCCTGGCGTGATGGATTGCCGCGAGCACGCCGAACCCCAGCATCATGCCCGGGATGATATCGCCAACGCCTGGCCCCACCTTGGTCGGGGTCTCGGCATCAGGGCCAGTAATCGCCATTATGCCGCCCATTGCTTGGGCGACAACATCGAACGCGGGCCATTCGAGATAAGGCGAGGCTCCGGTCCGGACATCGCCGAAGCCGCGCAGCGCGCCATAGACCAAGCGCGGATTGAGCTCTTTCAGGGTTTCATAACCAAGCCCGAGCCGATCCATAACGCCTGCGCGGAAATTCTCTACCACAGCGTCCGCATCCCGCACCAGCGCCTTCAACGCCTCGCGACCTTCTTCGGTCTTGAGGTCCAGTACGACGCTGAGCTTGTTGCGATCGATGCTCTGGAAATAGCCGCCTAGGACGCGCTGCGTATCGTCAGCGCGGAAAGGACCGCCGGGACGGGTCAGGTCGCCATGCGGAGGTTCAACCTTAATAACGGTAGCCCCGTGATCAGCCAGCATCATCGTTCCATAAGGCCCCGCGAGCATCTGGGTGAGATCGATAATCTGGATATCCGACAGAGCGCCGAAACCTGCGTTGCCGTGCATCGATTCAAGCTCCTGTTGCCCCGGTCCTGTGTGCCCGATCGAGGAAGCTGACCATTGGGTAGCTTCAACGCGGTCCTCTATCCTCTGGAGGTATATTGGAGCTATTGCATAAGGTGCAACGCGCATCCGGCATGCATGGGATTCCATTACGATTGCAATTTGACGTGGTTCCAGGGCCAATTTTGCTTGGCTCGGACGGGTCAGGCATTCAGATCACGCCAGCAATACACCCCACGCAGCCCGCCGGGCACGCCCGCTGGTTCAGCATGTTTAGGAAGATGACCAATGGCCTGGAGCTTCAATACCGAACCCGAATTCCAGCTGGAGCTTGATTGGATTGACCAATTCGTGCGCGCAGAGGTCGAGCCGCTGGACCTGGTGCTTGGCGCTCCGCACGACATACGCGCGCCCGGTTTCGAACAGCTGGTTCGCCCGCTGCAGGCGCAGGTCAAAGCTCGCGGCCTGTGGGCCTGCCATCTAGGCCCGGAGTTGGGCGGCAAGGGTTTCGGACAGTTGAAGCTGGCCCTGATTAATGAACTGATTGGCCGTTCGCGCTTTGGCCCGATCGTCTTCGGGGCTCAGGCGCCCGACAGCGGCAATGCCGACGTACTGGCCGCCTATGGCACGCCAGAACAGAAGAAGCGCTATCTCGAACCGCTACTCGCCAACGAAGTGGTCTCATGCTTTGCCCTGACCGAACCGCAGGGCGGCGCCGATCCGACGATGGTTGACACGACTGCAGTTCTGGATGGGGACGAATGGGTGCTTAACGGCGAAAAATGGTTCGCCTCTAACGCCTCGTTCGCCAGCTTTTTCTTGATCATGGCCAAGACCGATCCGGATGAGCGCCCACATCGCCGTAGCTCAATGTTCATCGTGCCCGCCGAGACGCCCGGCATTGAAATCATTAAGGATTACGGCGTCTCGGGCCAAATTCCGACCCACGCCCACATGCGCTGGAGCAACGTACGGATACCGCGAGAGAATTTGCTGGGTGCCCGCGGCGAAGGCTTCATCGTGGCGCAGGAGCGCCTCGGCGGCGGCCGCATGCATCATGCCATGCGGACGATCGCATTGGCCCAGAGCGCGTTCGAGAAGATGTGCGAACGCGCCGTATCACGCATGACCAAAGGCGAGCATCTCGCCCGAAAGCAGATGGTCCAGGCGCAGGTTGCGGATTCTTGGGCCCAGCTTCGACAGTTCCGCCTGCTGGTGCTTGAAACCGCCTGGCTGGCCGACAACGGGCATAGCTGGAAGGATCTTCGCCGCAACGTTGCCGCAGTCAAGTTCCTGATGCCGCAAGTGCTCCATGACGTCGCTTCGCGGGCGCTGCAGATCCACGGATCGCTGGGACTGACTGACGAAATGCCGTTCACCAGCATGCTGATCACCTCGTACCACATGGGTTTGGCCGATGGTCCGACGGAGGTTCACAAGGTCACCGTCGCTCGCGAAGTGCTGAAGGAGTTACAGCCGGCCGAAGGGATGTTCCCGGACTATATGCGCGATGGCAAGATTGCCGATGCGAAGGCCAAGTTCGGCTCAGTGTTAACGCGAGCCATCTAAGCCGATGACCGCGTCCGATCCAGAACGCGAACAGCAGGTCGCCCCGGCAGCCGTGTCCGGCGTCGAACTTTCGGAGCGGCTGTCGGCCGTGCTCGCGCAGCAATCAGGTTCTGACGTCAACGTTACCCAAGTCTGCCCGCTGCCTGGTCACGCCGGCATGGGCTTCAGCTTCCTTGCCGACGATGGCCGGGCGGAACGCAAGTTGGTGGTGCGCACGATTCCCGCCAATGTCCCCGCCACCGGGCCAGCGGACGTGGTGCGCCAAGCACGGATTATGCAGTCGCTGGCGGGAAGCCGCGTCCCCGTGCCCGAAATTCTGGCCTTCGGTGATGGCAGCTCTGTTTTTGGGCGGCCCTATTTTATCTCCGAATTCGTCGAGGGCACGGCGCTGCCGGCGGCCCGCGCGAATCAGACAGCAGTGCACGCAAGATTGGCGCGAAGCGGAATCGAGGTGATGGCGCAGCTTCACAAGGTGGACTGCGCCGACATGGCCGATGCCTGGGGCGCCCCTCAGGCGCTCACGAACGAATTTGCACGCCTGCACAAGCTGTTCGACCGACCGACGATCGATGCGGGACGGTCCGGGCGGATGACATTGCTGCGCGAGCGGCTGCTGTCCGCCGCGCCCGCAGATTTCAATTCGGGCTGCGTTCACGGTGACATGCATTTCGGCAACATGATCTTTGGCCCGGACGGTGTACGGGCAGTGATCGACTGGGAAATCGCGTTCTGCGGCTCAACCCTGCTCGATCTGGGCATGCTAACGTTTTATGCTGATCCCGAAGCTGGTCTGCCGGAACACCGCTACCGCGCGGAGCGTTGGATTATTTCGCCCGGCGAGATGATTGATACCTACCGCGCGGCGTGGCAGACCCACCTTCCTGCTGCGAGTATCGCCTGGCACAGAGCGTTTGGAGGCTACCGGTTCGCAGTCATCACCCTGTTTAACGAGATGCTGCACCGCCGCGGCAAGAAGCCGGATCCGATGTGGACGGATGTAAGCCGATCGGTGCCGACAATGGTAGAGCGGAGCCTGGAAGTGCTCAGCGAGCTAATCGGGTGAGCAGCAAGCGGATCGCCCCGTGCATCGGGCGCCGAGCGTAATTGCATCTGCAATATCCGACGATCTGAAGGCTGGTTGGTGGCAACCGACCGCGAATGAATCTATTGTTCAGCCCACTACAAATATCACCGGACGGGTTCAGTATCGGTGACATCGGCTAACAGCGCCGACTTTGGAGAGCTACGATGAATGACCAGACCTTGACGGACCGGTTCGGCGATGCAGAAATGCTCAGGAACCCCTACGAGTATTACTCAAGATTGCGGGAAGAGAAAAAAGTCTTCTTTTCGGAATCGCTGAATGCCTTCGTGGTTTGCCGATTCTCGGACATTGAACAGGTCCTCCAGAACCCGGCGCTTTTCGTCAATACACCGCCGTCCAGCCAGGCGTCGGCCCACGCCCATTACGCCGAGCGGTACTACAAACTGTATGATGACGCAGGCCTGCCCCGCCGGGTCCCGGTCTTGGCAATGACTGACGGCGACCTGCACCGGCGCTACCGCGACCTGATCAATCCGCGCTTCACAGCCAGCGCCGTGAAGCGCATGGAGGATCGACTTGTCGCGGTTGTCGACGGGCTGATCGATACCTTCATCGAGCGCGGCGCAAACGGGACCGGCTCGGTCGATCTCTATTCAGAATTCGCGCTGCTGGTTCCGCTGTTTTTCTTTTGCGACACATTGGGCGTGCCCCGCACCAACATCCGGATGATGCAAGATGCTGGCGCGGCGTCGATCTCATTGGTCACAGGCGCGCTGCTGGATGAAGAAGGCCGCGTGGCGGCGCATATGAAGCTGATCGAATACAGCAAGTTCATCCAGAAACACATAGACCGGCTTCGCCGTGATCCCGACGACAGCCTGCTGAGCCACATGATCCACCACGAGACCCGCGACGGCGACAGGCTGAGCGATCAGGAAATCATCTCGATGTGCGCTACATTGAACACGGGCGGAAATGAGACCACCACGAACGGCATTGGCAACACGCTGTATGCTGCCGTCCGCGACCCGGAAATTCTGGCGCGCCTGAACGAGAACCGCGACCTCATTCCCAAGTTTACCGAAGAAGTCATCCGCCAGGACAGCCCGATCGCCGCTACTATTCGCTGGGCCAGCGAAGACGCGATGATCGGGGAGACTCCTATTCCCAAGGGCAGCGCGGTCCATGTTCGCCTGGCCGCCGGCAACCGCGATGAACAGCAATACGACCATGCCTCGTGCGTCGATCTGGATCGCAGCGGAATCCGCAACCACCTCGGCTTCGGCTATGGCATCCACTACTGCGTCGGCGTCCACCTTTCTCGTGCTGAAATTCGCATCAGTCTGGCTCGCTTGCTCGACCGGCTCGAAGACATCCGCATCGATCCGGGCAAGACTCCGATAGAATACAACGACGCCGGCATGGTGCACGGCCTGCAAGCCCTTCCCGTCACCTTCCGTAAGAAGGCCCTCTAAACCCCTGCCCCGGTTTCACGGGGTGATCTTCACGAAAAAGGATCTCGGATGCGAGGTCAGCTTGAAGGCAAGATTGCAGTCATCACCGGCGCGGCCCCATGGCCTAGTGCACCGACAAAAACTTCGAACTGATGATCGTGTTAACTTGCGCGGGCCATTCCTAACCATGCGGGCGGCGATCCCGCACATAACCGGCGCGGTGCTCCCTGTCGAGGGTGGCCAAACCGCCTGAATGATGAGGAGCGCCGATTGGAACGATTTATTGCAATTACGAAGGTGTCTCTAGGGACAAGACAAAAATAACGGAAATCCAACATATAATATTCTAAGGGATTTCGATATTTGGGAGGTTTCGGTAGATGCAATCGATCCAAAATGTCTGCTATTCTAGCGGTCAATATAATATGCGAAGGGCTTGGCTTACTGTCGGTTTATTGTCTTTGCTGTATGTAGTTTCGCTAGTAGATCGTCAAATTCTTGTTCTCTTGATCGGACCGATAAAAGCGGAATTCCAAATCGATGATGTGCAAATTGGTTTGTTGATTGGCACGGCCTTTGCTGTTGTCTATTCAATTCTTGGTTTGCCAGCTGGCAGAATCGCTGACCGTGGAAACCGGAAGCATCTCGTTATTGCCGGGGCCGTAGTTTGGTGTTTCTCCACGATTGCTTCTGGCTTTGCTCCGACCTTTATGGTCCTGATTTTGCTGAGATTGGGTTTGGCTGCTGGTGAGGCAGTTCTCACCCCAGCAGCGCACTCGTTGATCGGAGACCTCTTCCCGCCACACAAACGCACGCTCGCTGCAAGTTTGTTTAGTGCAGCTGGTTTCATTGGCGCACCCCTAGCTTTCTCGGGTGGCGCACTTTTGATCCTGACGCTCGAAAATGCGAATAATAAATGGTTATTGGAATCATTCGATGTCTGGCAGCTTGTTCTGTTTGCTGTTGGTGCTCCGGGTTTGTTGCTGGTTTGCATCTTCGCAATCTTGGTAAAAGAGCCAGCCCGGGATAAAAGGAACCAAGCAAATGCTCTCGCTTCAAATGGTGATGTCATAAATCAGATTAAAGGCAATTCGAAGCTTTACTCTGGGTTATTCTTCAGTGCTTCGCTGGCGTCGGGTTGCAGTTATGCAGTGTATAATTGGACTACTGAGAGCCTCATTCGCGATTTCGGGTGGTCTGCGGTGGAATCAGGTAGCATATTTGGCCCTCTGGCATTGGTTGCTGCAGTCTCGGGCGTTCTCTTTGCTCCTAGGTTAAGCCAGCACCTTCGAGAACGGGGACGAGAGGACGCAGTTGTCTTGGTAAGCTTTGCTCTTGCTTTGCTTTGCACGTTTTCGCTTGGATTGGGCTTTTTGCTAGACGATCCTGGCATTCGGCTTGCGATGGTCGGATTAGGCATATTTGCAACGTTAGGCAGCAGCATGAACATAGTGATATCGATGCAAGTGGTGGCTCCATCTCGCATGCGTGCGACGTTCGTGGCGATCCTATTCATGGGAATGTCAATCTTCGGTGCAGGTGTCGCGCCGGTGGTTGTGCCAACAGTTGCCGAGCTAATTGGCTTAGGGCTTAGTGTCGCGCTAGCGTTAGTATGCTCGTTACTAGCCGGCATATCCTCACTATTTCTCTTATGGGTCCGCGCGGATTTTAAGCTGGCAGCGCGTGCAGGATTTCCAGAGGTCATCTCTCGGGTCTAATAAAGCGGCCTCGCTCCATTCAACAGTCACTGATTGAAACATGAGAGCCAAGGAGTTGACGGTTCGTATGGCTTCAGATGTCCATTGCGGTGACCCCACCCATGGCGCCCCAACTTGCCGAAATTATGGGCGTCGATTGGCGATCGCTCATGCCTCCTGTGTTAAAAATCAAACCTCTTCGAACTTGCAAATAGTAAAAAGTGCTATGATTGATCTCTTGGCATATAATCTCTCATAATAGATTTCATGTGATGAAGTGGAGCTGATTTTTTGTCGAAAATCATGCAGGAAATCCATGAGTTGTATGGAGGACGCCGAGCCTTATTATCTACAATGATTGCCGCAGGAGCTTCGATACAATTTAGTTACTATATTCTGACTCTCTTTATCCCTCCTCTTATTGATGAGTTCGGGTGGGCTAAATCGCAAGTTGCCGTTACTGGAGCAATGGGCGCATTCGGGGCAATTGCATTCGTGATTGCAGGGCGCTTTGCGGATCGATTTGGGACGCGGAGGACAGCATTGATCGGTGTGATTGGCCTCCCAATCTGCTATTTATTGTTGAGTATAATGGATGGCGAAATAAATAGTTTCTACATAATTTATGCTCTTATTTTGGTTCTAGGCTCTACTACGTCGATTTCTGTTTACGGCCGAATAATCGCTACTCGTTTTGAAGAGACTCGCGGACTTGCTTTTGCATTAATGTTATCAAGTGCGCCGTTCTTGGCATTGGCTACGGTCTCCCTATTGGAATTAGTGATCGCGACTGAAGGATGGCGTGCTGGGTTCAGAACGCTCGCCGTGGCGGTCCTTCTGCTAGGCCTCCTTGCCCTGCGCATCATGCCTCAAGAATCCACCTCTATTCGTGGGGTGAATTCGCCAATTGATGGAAGAGCGTTTGGTTTCATTCTTCGGTCAAAATCATTTTGGGTGATCGCGACAGCAATGCTGCTTTGTAACCTAGGATCTGCATTAAATACACTTCAATTGAAACCTATGTTACTTGAGCAAGATCTTTCATCGTCTCAGGCAGCTACAATCATGCCTGCTTTTGCTTCTGGGGTTCTTGGAGGCAGGCTTCTCAGCGGCTTCGCTTTTAGATCGTTTTCAACGCCAATTGTATCTGCAGCCATGATGGGCCTGCCCTCGATAGGCTTGGCTCTCATGGCAAGTCCTTTTGACCAATATGTTGTGGTATATCTGGCGACCATGTTAATCGGCGTCTCGCAAGGCGCGGAGGCCGATATCGGGGCCTTCACTGTCGCACGTTACGTTGGGACAGAATACTTCGGAACCGGGACAGGTTTAATAACATCATTCGTAATTGGTATATCATCTTTTGAAGCTATCTGCGCTGGTTTCAGTTACCATTTTTATGATAGTCTGACCCCTTTCATAATCGCGACGTCAATTGCTTCATTCACTGGCGCATTTATCTTTCTTTTATTATTTAATTTCAGAGATGCAAGTTGCTCTAAATGACTTGAATCTCTGCAATGAGGTGTCCGTTGTGAGAACGTTTGGCGCAACTTGCGGCGTAGGTTAGGGGAGGGCGGGCCTCATCTGGTTGTTGTATTTTAGGCGGCGAGCTTGCGGTGTTGCAAGCGCCGATGTTCGTTGCGCTCTCGGTTGAACGTTTCTCGTCGTCTGATGAAGGCAGGGGCCCTAGCGAAGTGGGCACCGGCAGTCACCCAAAATCAACCCCCAAACGAGCCTCGCGTTCCGCTAATTTGCAAGGCGATCTGCACCAGATCCTCTGACGACCGATAGATGGCTGTACGGTGCCTCAATTCTCGCAAAATTACATCTGCAATAACAGTATTGCAGATGAGATACGGCCGTCACCAAACTAGCAAATCTCCTTACCTTGGGCGTAGAACCATCACTGAACATAGCTGTTTTGGATGAGGGGAAAAATTTATGCAACAGAGTAAGTTGAATCGTGGCGCAAGTTGTTGGGTTCTCGCCTCGATGATTGCAGGCTTAAGCGCCCAACCAATCTACGCAGCCGAAGATGTTGCGCAGGAAAATGACACGCCGAGCGCTGCTAATACTGGTATGACAACTAGCGATGCGGAGGATATGCCCGCTCAATATTCTGAGATCATCGTTAGGGCCCGTCGTCAGGATGAGAGATTGCTAGAGGTGCCGACTGCGATTACGGCCATTACCGCCGATGAACTGCAGGCGAAGGGAATTCAAACAACGCGTGAGCTAGCAATCGCAACGCCTTCGCTAGTGGTTGGTTCGAACTTCACGAGTTCTTTTCTATCATTCTCGATGCGTGGTAACGTTCCTAACGCCAATACATCCGGCTTCACCGACCCAACTGTCCAAACCTACATCAATGAGTTTGCGCCGATTTTTGCGTCTGCTTCGGCGCTGTTTGATCTTTCCGCAGTTGAAGTGCTGAGGGGTCCCCAGGGCACGCTTTTTGGTCGATCGGCGATCGGTGGCGCGGTGCTTTATAGAACCCGCCAGCCCGACGATGAGTTTGGCGGTTTCATGCGCGCCACCATAGGAAACTACAACAACAGAGAACTGGAATTTGCTGTCAATGTGCCAATTATCAATGATAAGGTTGCACTTCGAGTTGCCGGCAACGTAATACGAAGAGATGGTTACACAAAGGTTTTGAACCTTAATAATCTGGATCTTGATAACCGGCGCTCTGATGCTTTTCGTGTATCGCTTATTGTTAGGCCAAGCGAAAATATTGAGAGTCTCACCGTATATGACTACCATGACGTCGATCAGAATTCTGGATCGTATAGTTTGATTGCAGTTCGACCTGGCAGTCTGGCTGATCTTCTCGCAAATCCTTCGAACCCGGCGTATCAAACGTTTTTAGCGGAGAACCCGGATCTAGCTGCCTTGCCAAGAGTGTCAGACGGGTTTTTGGCATATCTGGAAACTGCGAAAGAACTGGGTCCACGGCAGCAATATCTTAACAACGACCCTAGTGACCTGATATTCCAGGATCGAGTGAAGTCAATTAGTAACACTACAACTTTGGACCTTGGATCGGTTACACTCAAAAATTTGGTTGCCTATCAAACTTTTTATCTCGCTTACGCTTTCAATTCAGACTCGTCTCCGATTCCAGTTCTTATGGCGGCAACAATTCCAGGAGAGCCTAAGGCATTTCAACAAGATTATCGGCAATTCAGCGAGGAGTTTCAGATCAGCGGCGAGGCATTCAATGGCCAGGTGAACTGGCAGACCGGGTTTTACTACCAGAAGAACTGGGACGTCAGGCCGGGCGCATCCGTTGCCTCCGCGTTCCTCCCATTTGCATTTGGATTTGTTCGAAAGACGAATACGGATCGAGATCTTGTGAGCAAGGCGCTCTATGGCCGTGCAGATTGGGATATTACTGACCGATTGAATTTTGCCTTAGGTGGGCGCGTAACATGGGATTCGACCAAGACTGAACAGTATGTGCTTGCTGCAGCCGCAAATAGTCGCGGAATACCAATCGGGCCAGCTGTGTGTGGTAAAAATACCACACGCCCATTTGATCTAGATGATCCCGCCTGTCAGGGGCCGCCCAGTGATTTCGATGACAAGGGTTACAATTGGGATGCAACATTAAGCTACCAACTATCCCCGGACACTATGATTTATGCCGCCAGTCGCCGGGGGTATCAAGCCGCGTTGGTTAACACCACCGCGAGCATTGAGAGCATACTTGTCACTCCGAAGTCATCGGTTACCGATATCGAATTGGGAGTAAAGGCTCAAGGCGCGCTTGGTGGATCGGCTCCCTGGCAGTTCACAGGGGCGGCTTTTTATCAATGGATGAAAGATGCGCACAGAAGCGCGGCTATCCTTGACCCAAGGTCAAATAATAGCAACGGAGTTATCTTCCCGGTACAGTCTGCGACGGCCTATGGCATTGAGGCTGAATTCAAGATCAATCCGGTCGATTGGCTTGATCTGAGTGCCTTTGGCGACTATGTAAAAGCCAGCTACAGGAAATTCGAAACTCCCAATTTGGCACTGGATCCAAACGATCCCACTTGCCTTGATCCTTCTACCCGCCCTTCTTGTAATATTGTAACAACGGGATTTACGGACCTTAGCAATAACGCGTTTACTTATACTCCCAAATACCATCTGGGAGCTTCTGCAACCATTAAAATTCCAGTGTCGGATGATATTGGCACTGCGTCACTTTCGGCTAATATATATCACGAAGCTAAGTATTTCTTCGCAATTGATCAGTCGACTGAAGAAGAGGCAATTGCAGGCGGGCAGACATTGCTCAATGTAAGAGCCGATGTGAAGGGCATATTTGGCTCAAACGTAGACATTGGCGCCTTCGCTAAAAATCTAACGAACGATACGTATCTGGTCGGAGGTGCTGGCCTCAAAGGTTCCATTGGCTATATCCATGGTGTTTATGGAGAGCCTAGGATGTATGGCGTTGATCTGCGCGTTGAATTTTAGTTTTAAGGATTGCACAGGCATCTATTTTCTCTGAATAGAATTCATTATATCATCATATAAATTACGCCCTGGTTCCGATATATCGGAGCCAGGGTAATTTGTACCACATGCCACTGTCAAAGGGATGGCCGGTTTGAAATTGGTCCGCTAATTCGACCAAATGGCGTTGTCAAAGCAAACGCACCTGATTGAAAAGTGAGCCGGTGAAGGTAGGGCGGACCTAAACGAATGGCCATCCGTAGGGTTCTCAAGTGGATCGAAGAGCGCGATGTGTCCCTTGACCTTAAGCGCAGGGCGGCATTCCCGGTGGCATGGCATCGTACAAGGCCGCACTCCGCGACCTACAAGTCCAGACTGCTGGAGGTGCTGCAGGGTCTACCTGTGCGGCAGCGTGCTCGCAGATCGGCTCGAAGTCGGGATTGTCCCGCGTCAGGATCTTGCGCGGACCGATGGTTCGATTCCTCTTCGTTTCCGCTGATCCGTTGGAGTCCGGGGCGACACTCGTCGCCTGCGCACCGGTCAATCCAGGTAAGCAAGATTGCGGGACGCATCCAGCAGCCGCTGCGGATCGCGGTAGCCGGGCTGCGCGGACGTGCCGATTGCCTTATGGATTGCCGCAAACCGCTCTTCGATCAGCGGTGCGTATTCGGGGTGGGTCAGGATATAAAAGTCGTTCGCCGCAACAGCCTCAACAACGCGCTCCCCCACGCTGATCGCCAGCATCGTGTCCGGATTGGCGGGGCGTTCCGAAAGGAATCCTGCGGCCTGATCCGACCCTTGCCCGATTGTATCCTCGCGCCGCTCCGAAGAACTGTTGACGAGTGAGCTCTGCACGCCTCCGGGGCACAGCACGGATACGCCGATACCCTTTTCGGACAATTCGGCGCGCAGCGACTCCGACAGCCCTACCGCAGCAAATTTCGACGCGCTGTAAGCACTAAATCCTCTAGGCGCGATCAGGCCCGCAAGAGATGCGGTATTGACGACATGTCCGCGTCCCCGCTCAATCATGCCCGGAACGACCGCCCGAATGCCGAGGAACAGGCCAACCACGTTGATATCCAGCACAAGCCGGAACAGGTCTTCGGACATGTCGGCCAGCATGATGGCATTGCCATCCTTGCGGCTCCCCTGGCTGATACCGGCATTGTTGCAAAGGATATCGATCGGTCTGGATTCAGACTCTACCGCGGATACGGCAGCAGCCCAATCCCCGGCCTTGGTCACGTCGAGCACTTTCGCGCCGCACGCGATGCCTTCCCCGGACAACTTGCCGACTGCCTCATCAAGGCGGTCGACATTGATATCGGCAATGGTCACGAACGCGCCACGCCGCCCAAACGCCTGGCCCATCGCAAAACCGATGCCGCTGGCGCCGCCGGTGATGAAAACATGCTGCTCGTTAAAGTCGGCCATTGCGCCATCCTTACCTGCGAAAATCCATGTTGCGAAAGTACCCGGATAAGCGCCTTCGCGGACACGTTATCAAAACGACTTGGTGATCGAAAGCGCGCTCACCCGCTGGCGGGGAATGCCAGCAGCAAATATGGGACTGAATAGCCCCTAGTCTTCTAGACGCCTTTCGCTTTCAGGAACTACCGCCGTCGAACTCGATGCGTGACAGAATCCCGTTTCTGACGGGCTTGCGCACCAGTCTATATAACAACCGGATGTAATCGAATACATCCTGCAGGGTTTCCTTTCTAAATCCCGGCAGAGATCCCTACTGTATTACATACACTATAAGTCGGCGCAGAGCCCGGCAGCCATTGGTTCCCGCCATCGGGCCAATTACTAACTGAAGGTACCCGAATTGCAGGTGCGCCATCTTGGCAGCGACCTGTGCTGCACGAACCACATTAGGAGATTTCTGTGACTGGACAGATAGAGGGAAAGATCGCGATTATCACGGGAGCGGCGTCTGGAATCGGAGCGGCGGTTGCTCACCTGTTTCACGCGCACGGCGCACGCTTAGTGATGGCAGACCTTTCGAAGGGCGTGACCGATCTCGCCGCGGAGCTTGGTGAGAATGCGGTGGCGATCGTCGGCGATGTCAGCGAGAGCACGGATGCGCGGGCGATCATCGACCTCGCCGTATCGAAATTCGGCGGCGTCGACATCCTCTGCAATATTGCCGGCTATCCCGGCAATAGCCGCGGGACACTGGTCGATTGCAGTGACGAAAACTTCGATAAGATGGTGGCTGTCAACTTCCGGGGGCCGTTCATGACCATGAAGGCGGCGATTCCCTACATGATTGCACGGGGCGGAGGTTCCATTGTCAACGTTGCATCGACGGCAGCGCTGAAGGGCTATCCGACGCTGGTCCCCTATGGTGGCTCTAAGGCAGGACTGGTGGCGCTCTCGCGCGGTGCTGCCGTGGAGTTTGCTGAGCACAACATCCGCGTGAACACGATCTGCCCCGGACCGCACGAAACCCCGATGCTGCTGGCCGCGGTCGAGGCCAATCCTGCGTCCAAAGAGAAGATCATCGCGGGTGTGCCTTTGCACAGGCTCGGCAAGCCTGAGGAAATTGCGCAGGCAATCTATTTCTATGCGAGCGATGCGTCGCCGTTCATTACCGGCACCGTGCTTCCGGTTGAGGGTGGGCAGACCGCGTAAACCGGAATAGTGAGGTGCTCCCGCCTTCTTGGACAGTTTGGCGGCTGGCAATCGACAGGCTGAGAATTGCACTAACCTCCTTCAGTGCTGGATTCAACATTCTCACACCCTGATCAGCAGTCACCTACTCTCCTGTTCCGGTCACAAACGGACGCGTGAGGCAATTTCAATAGAAAGAGCATAGCATGGCAACGTTCGAAACTCTGACTTAGTTCGAAACTCTGACTTATTACGTGGCTGACCGCGTAGCGACAATCACACTCAACCGCCCGGACCGCCTAAACGCTTTCAACACGCAAGTGATGCGGGACCTAATCGCTGCGTTCGACCTCAGCGACGGTGACGATGGCGTTCGCTGCGTCATCGTGACCGGTGCGGGGCGAGCTTTCTGCGCAGGCGCTGACCTGCATTCTGGCGGCGACACCTTCGACTATGCCAAGGGTCCGCGAGCTAACGCGCTACGAGCGGATGGCAGCGTCGACTGGAAGCATGAGAGCGTGCGCGACACTGGCGGTATCGCTTCGTTGCGCATCTACAATTCGCTCAAGCCCGTAATCGCCGCGATCAATGGCCCCGCCGTTGGCGTTGGCATAACCCTCACCCTACCGATGGACATCTGTCTGGTAGCGGAGGGTGCGAAGATTGGCTTCGTATTCGCTCGGCGCGGGATCGTACCGGAATCGGCGTCGAGCTGGTTCCTGCCCCGGCTCGTGGGTATAAGCCGGGCGGTAGAATGGTGCACGACCGGACGGGTCTTTCTGCCCGACGAAGGTATGGCGGCTGGCTTATTTCGGTCGAAGCACGCGGCTAACGAACTTATGCCCATGGCGCTGACGCTCGCGCAGGAAATCGCCGGATCTGCCCCGGTCTCCGTCACGCTCACGCGCAAGATGCTGTGGAAGGCGCTTTCCATGGCCGAGCCTATGGAGGCGCACCAAGTCGAAAGCCGTGGGGTATTCGCGCTTGGGCGGAGCGACGACGCGCGCGAAGGGGTGGCAAGCTTCCTTGAGAAACGTACCCCCTTTACTGCAACCGCGTGTCCACCGACATGCCAGAGTGGTATCCTTGGTGGAAAGAGGCAGAATGGAGGTAGTGCCAAAGCAACTGCACCGGCTAGCCTGCCGACCCCACTGACGGTAGGCTGCGGTGATGCCGCGCCCTCGAAAGCCCGCCGATCCCTTTCGGTATTTCCACTCTTCGCCCGAAATCATTCGGCTGGCGGTGCTGATGTATGATCAGTTTCCTTTGTAGCTGCGGAACGTCGAAGACCTGCTGCTCGAACGGGCATCGACATTTGTCATGAAACCGTCCGGCTTTAGTAGAATCGCCTTGGACTAATTTTTTGCGGTCGACATCCGGCGGCAGCGGCTCAGCAGGATGAAAGGCTTCACTCAGTGGCTCTGGCATGTCGATGAGGGTGTGCCGCGAAGGCTGCCACCGTAAGGTGGAAGCCGAGCTGTGCGGAAGATGAGGGCAGGCCCCTCGAAGTCGGCCGTCAGGGGTATTCCTCCGCCGAGGCTGGCCTTATCGCGCTGACAAAGACGACTGCGCTCGAGTATGGACCACAAGGCATCAGGGCGAACGTGATCGTTCCGGGCACCATCGCGCCTTTGTTGCACGGGTGGGCGGCCAAGCAAGCACCGGGAAGAATTGAGCACCTCAAGACCCTCAATCCTTTGCACCGTCTAGGATTGCCGGACGAAATTGCGATGACCAGCGCATTTCTGGCCAGCGATGCATCGACGTACATCACCGGGGTTGCCTTGCCGGTCGACGGCGGCCAATCAATGTGGACTACCCGTTGGCGAAATATGGCCAAAGCTCGAACGCTCAGCGGCGTAAGCACTCCGATGAGCGATGAAGCGACGAGCCTGCGGGCAACCGAGCAAGCGCGCGGTAGTTGAGCCGCACCGGCTCGCACCTTCAGGAGAAGCTGGCGGATCCCGCTCGGAGTACGCGTTTACGTCGGGCAGGACCTCTGCTATCCGCCGGGCTTCTTTAGTCGATCTGGTTGCTTGTGATGGAGAGGCATGATGCGAGTTGGCGGCAAGGTCGCGGTTGTGACGGGCTCAACCAGCGGCGTGGGCGCTGCCACGGCGCGACGCCTGGCTGAGGAAGGTGCTCGTGTCGTGGTGACCGGGCGATCGGCAGAGCGGGGCGCAGCAGTGGTCGCCGACATCCAGAAAGCCGGCGGTCAAGCCGTTTTCGTCGCCGCTGAACTCAGCTCCGAAGAAGACATGAAGCGGATAATTCAGACGGCCATTGACGAATTCGGGGCGCTACACATCCTGGTCAACAACGGCTTCCCCATGGACGTGCTGCAGAACGGTAAGGACCGAAGGGTCTGGGAACAGAGCACGGAAGACTATGACGAGATCGTGAAGGGAGGGCAGTATTCGGTTTTCTGGGCGACGAAATATGCCATCCCGCACATGCTGGAGGCGGGAGGGGGCGCCATCGTCAACATTTCCACCATCGCGGCGTCCCAGGGCATGGAAGGAACTCCCGCCTACGCCATGACCAAGGGCGCCATGGACGCTTTCACCAGGCAGGTTGCCGTCGACACGGGCAAGCTGGGGATCCGCTGTAATGGCGTGATGCTGGGCGGCATCAACAACGGGCAGGCGCGACAGCGCCTGCGCGCGGAACACCCGGACAACGCCGAGGCCCGCCGCAACATGAACACGCTGGGGCGTCACGGACTTCCTCGCGAAGTCGCCAATGTGGTGCTGTTCCTCGCATCCGATGAGGCCAGCTTCATCACCGGCGCCCATATCGCCTGCGATGGCGGCCATCTCACCCGGTTCGCCGCGCCCAAATACGCGGTCAGCTGAACCCCATCCGTGGCGGGTACCACGTCCCCTCTATCTTGCCGCTACCTCTTTGCCGCCCGCTGACCCCGCCGGATGCGAGAATCCGGCCAAACCCTTGAGGTCAAGCTATGGAAATCATCGACTGCCAATTGCACATCATCGATCAAGACCGGCCGAAGCGCCCCTGGGTATCCGGGAGCAATATAGTCTGAGCCTGGACAGCTATGGTCGTCCTCGCATGACAATGGAGCTCAAAGAGATAGGTCTCGATGTCGGCGAGCGCCGGGTTGGCCGATTGATGCGGATCAACGGGATCAAGCCGGTTCGCACTCGCAGACACAAGGCAACCACTGACAGCAACCTCCGGCTTGGCGTTGCAGCGAACTGGCTGGACGGGGATTTTGTGGCCGATATGCCCAACCGGAAGTGGGCCGGTGACATCACGTATGTGTGGACGCATGATGTTCGAGTTCAAGCGGCTGGTCGAAGCCAACAAGCAGGCCCTGGCCGAGCTGCTGTCGAGCGAGCACGGCAAGGTGATCGAAGATGCGCATGGGGATATCCAGCACGGGCTTGAAGTGATCGAGTTCGCCTGCGGCATTCCGCACGCGCTGAAGGGCGGAATTGCGCAGGCAAAGCATCAGACGCGCACCATCCACTTACCGCGGCTCTTGCCGCGTAGCACGCTAACCAGGGCCTTGGGCAGGTTCTCGAGCCCGTCGATGACCTCCTCCTGCACCTTGATCTTGCCGCTTGCGACCCAGGCTTGGAGCTCGGCCAGAGCCTCGGCGTACCGATCTTCGAAGGCGTACACGACGAAACCTCGCATTGTGAGCTGTTTGGTGACGAACAGGCGGGGAACGCCGCGGGGCCCGGGGCCCGGGGCGTCCCGGTCGTATTGGGAGACGGAGCCGCAGCAGACGATGCGGCCCAAACTTCCCATCTGGGCAAGGCAAGCCTCGAAGACTTCGCCGCCGACATTGTCGAAGTAGAGGTCGATACCCTTCGGCACGGCGGCTGCGAGTTGTCCCATGAACTCTGGGGACTTGTAGTCAACCGCAGCGTCAAGTCCGAGCTCGCCGGTGAGCCAGGCGACCTTGTCTGGGCCGCCGGCGACGCCTACGACCCGACAGCCTTTTAGCTTGGCGATCTGACTGACGATGGAGCCGACAGCCCCGGCGGCGGCCGATACTACTACGGTCTCACCCGGGTTCGGTTGGCCACATTCGAGCATGCCGAAGTAGGCTGTGAGCCCGGGCACGCCGAAGACACTCAAGAGATGGGTTTCGGGCGTCAGACTTGGCGGCCGGGAAACCCCTTCGGCGGGCAGGGCGGCGTACTCCTGCCACCCCATTGGTGCGATCACAAGGTCACCCGGCCTGAGGACTGCGGCGCGTGATTCAACCACCTCGGCCAGCCCAACCCCTGGTATCACCTGACCGGGAGTCAGCGGGGCGAGGTACGTCCCCCCTTGCATTCGGGCGCGCATACCGGCGTCAACTGAGAAGTAGCGCGCCTTCAGGAGTACCTCGCCATCGCCGGGGCATGGCCGTTCCACTTCGGTCAGACGGAAGTGCTCGGGCGAGAGCGGCCCCTGCGGATGCTGGTCGAGCACGATCTGACGATTGGCCATGGCATCTCCTTCTCGCGAGCACCCTGTCGTAGGGTAATGCAGTATCGACGCGGTTCCCTGTGCGCGTAGGCGCCTTAGATCGTCTCAAGGGTCCCGGCCAACTGCACGTCCCAGAAATTACATGTTTAATCGAACATGGCCCGCGCGTCCGAGTAGAAGCCCTTGCTAGGGTGTTGTCAAAAGGATGGCGACCTAACGGCCGGCTTGCTAACCCGAGCGAAGGTCTTGTCAGGAGGATGGCGAGCTCGCGATCAGGCTGCTAGTCGAAACGGATGAACAAGCCGAAGAACCCGTTCGCCTACTTCCACTCTTCGCCCGAAGTCATCCGGATGGTCGTGATGCTTTACGTCCGGTTTCCACTTTCGCTGCGGAATGTGGAAGACCTGCTCTTCGAGCACGGGGTAGACATATGTCATGAAACGGTGCGGCTGTGGTGGAATAGGTTCGGTCCGGCGTTCGCAGCGGACATCAAGCGGCAGCGGATCAACCGGATGAAGGGCTTCACCCAGTGGCGCTGGCATGTCGATGAGGTCTTCGTGAAGATCAACGGCGAGACCCATTACCTATGGCGCGCCGTCGATCATGAAGGTGAGATCCTGGAGAGCTATGTTACCAAAAAGCGGGATAAAAAGGCCGCGCTCCGCTTTTTCAAGAAGACCCTGAAGCGGTACGGAAAGCCGGAAGCGATCGTCACCGATGGGTTAAGATCCTACCCAGCGGCGATGCGAGAGCTTGGCAATCTCGAACGACGCGAAATGGGACGCTGGCTCAACAACCGTGCCGAGAATTCACACCTGCCCCTGCGCAGACGAGAGCGGGTGATGCTCCGCTTCCGACGAATGAAGACCTTGCAGAAGTTCGCGTCGGTCCACGCGAATGTGTACAACCATTTCAACGCAGAACGTCATCTCGTCGATCGCCAAACCTACAAGGCCCGCCGCTCTGCCGCATTGGCTGAGTGGCAAACTCTCATGGCCTGAAGAACGAACGGGGTAGGGGTGGCTGCGTCAGGTGGAGACGAGTTCGCGTCGGACTGACAGCACCCGCCAGGGGCAGTCTCGGACCAGCGCAAGTGGTTGTGGCATAGCCGTTCGGCAAAATCGCGGATGCGCGCTTCGCCCTGAAAACGCGCAAGCAGCAGAAACTCCTCTCCGCCGAAGCGCGCGACAAGGTCCTCGGCGCGGCAGGCATCGCGCAGCCTGCCCGCGAATTGCTGAAGTATCTCGTCGCCAAGAGCATGGCCGAAATTGTCGTTGACCTGCTTGAAATGATCGATGTCGAGGATCATCAGCGCGTGCATGCCCTGCCTGCGATCCGACCTGGCGAAGATGCTGTCAAACCGGGTGATGAAGGCGCGGCGATTGGGGATGCCGGTCAACTCGTCGGTCTGCGCCAGGTGCATCACCTGGTCGCGTTCCTGCTCGATCCTGTCACGCTCGCGGCGCAGCGATAGCGCGCGCAATGCCACTACGACGCTGGTGGTGAACGCCTCGATCAGCACTGCGGTATAGAAGCCGAGATCGAAGATTGGCAGGTCGGCAATCACGCCGTTGGCGCGCAGCACCCGGCTGACCGCGACCAGCCCTACGCCCGACAGCCCCAGCAGTTGCAGCATTGCCATCCGGTCACCCTTGATCGCATTGCGCACCAGCACGGAAATGGCGGTGAGCACCATCGCGCCAAATGCGAGATGGATGATCTGCGCGCCCACGAACGGCAGCCACGGCGATGCCAGTATGATCGCGAAAGTAACCGCGCAGCAGCCGAACCCGGCGATGTGGAGCGCGCGCAGCCATGCCGCGCCCATCAGTTCCCGGCTGCACAGCCTGCCGATCAGCAGGCAGGCCGACATGGCCACCCAGCCGAGCGCGAGATAGACGGTGATCGAACGGTGCGCCATCGTCGCCTGCGGAAACAGATCGAAGATGATCCCCGACCAGGCGATGTGGTTGGCGATCAGCCCCGTCACCATCATCGTGTGGAACAGGATGAACCTCTCCCGCAGAGCAAGGAAAAACACGCCGTTGAGCAGCAGCGGGGCGAACAGCAGGCCCATCACCAGCGCGCTGGTTATGCGGCCACTGTGGTGGAGCGCGATATCGTGCGCCCGTTCAGCCAGCTCGATGTCATACCAGTTGGTCGGATCGAACGGGTTATCGATCTTGAGCAGAATGGCGGTGGGGCGCACCCCGGCCTCGTCCGTATAGGGCAGCGAGACGGCGTAGGGCGCCCGCCACCGCGCGGTCTGATCGGCCAGCGAGTGATCGGTGGTAATCAGCCGCCCATCGGCGAATTGGCGGGTCAGCGTGAAGGCGCCGTGGCGCGAGGTGCGCACGCGCAGCACCGGATCACCCAGGCCCTCATCCGCCGCGCCGATATCGGCCGCGATCCACAGCGTATAGGTGGCTTTCGCCATCTTGTCGGGGCCGCAATCGAACTCGGCACGCCGCGCCATGACCTGCGCCGGGGTAGCCTCGGCAGAACCGGCGAGGGTGCACAGCTGCGGGCCAAGCTGGCGCAGCTCGGCCGCATGCGCGGCATGCGCGGGCACCATGCCGATAACGGCAAGGACCAGCCACAGGCCGATAAGCTTTGCGAACCCGAACAATGCGCGCCCCCTTTGATGGTAGGGAGAGATACCGAGTGAGCGTTAAGAAACCTTGTTCACCAGACAGTTGGTTGAAATCCGGGGGCGACGGACTTGGTAAAGACAAGCCAAGATGGCGGTTGGTGCGAAGTTCATCACTACTTTTGCGGCACAGCTGCACGCGCAATTGAACCGCGGATGGAGAGCGCCAAACGGATGATACAAGCAATTTCTCGCGATCCGGCCCGCCAGCCATGTTCTTCAGGATGCGCATGGACCTAGCGCGCACGAATGATATGGAGGGGCCGAGAATCGAAGGAGGTTACCTTGTCCAGCACCGTTCCCGCATATCCCGCACTCAATCTGCTGATCGGTGAAGAGGCGATCGGCGCTTCCGGTCGCGATACAATCGATGTGCTCGATCCCGCGACGGGCGAGGTCATCGCCGCACTGCCCAAGGCAACCACGGCCGATCTTGACGCAGCGCTGGAGGCTGCCGCGCGCGGTTTCAAGCAATGGCGCGCGACCTCTGCCGACCAGCGCGAAGCGGTGCTTCGCAAGGGCGCGGCGCTGATCCGCGAGCGGGCCAAGGATATTGGCGCGGCCATCACCCGCGAACAGGGCAAACCGCTGAAGGAAGCGGTGGGCGAGACGATCTATTGTGCCATGCTGCTCGAATTCTACGCCGGTGAATGCAAGCGGCTCTATGGCAAAACGCTGGTTCGTCCGGACGGTCAGCGGGTCGAAGTGCGGCACGAGCCGGTCGGCCCGGTGGCGGGCTTTTCGGCGTGGAATTTCCCTGCGCTCAACGTGATCCGCAAGGTTGGCGGGCCGCTGGCGGCGGGCTGTTCGGTCATCGTCAAGCCGTCGGAGGAAACGCCGGCGGGCGGGCTGGGCATCGTTCAGGCTCTGCGCGATGCGGGTGTGCCCGCTGACGTATGCCAGGCCGTGTTCGGTGTGCCCGACGATATCAGCCGCCACCTGCTCGCCAGCCCGGTTATCCGCAAACTCACCTTCACCGGCTCGACCGCGGTGGGCAAGCATCTTGCCAAGCTGGCGGCGGAGAATTTGCAACGCGCCACGCTGGAGCTGGGCGGACATGGGCCGGTGCTGGTGTTCAATGATGCCGACATCGACAAGGCGCTCGATACCATGGCGGGCAACAAGTTCCGCAATGCCGGGCAGGTCTGCGTCAGCCCCACGCGCTTCCTGGTAGAAGAGGACGTGTTCGAGCGCTTCCGTGACGGCTTTGTCGAGCGGGCGAAGGCGGTCAAGGTCGGCAATGGCTTCGACGGCGACACGGTAATGGGCCCAATGGCGAGCCAGCGCGGCCCGGACGGCATTCAGACCAAGCTGGCTGATGCGCTCGACAAGGGGGCGAAGCTGGGCGCGGGCGGAAACCGCATCGGCAACCAGGGCTATTTCCATGAGCCCACTGTGCTGAGCGAAGTGCCGCTTGATGCGACCATCATGAATGAGGAACCGTTCGGCCCGGTCGCCATGATCAACCCGATGAAGGGCGAGGAAGCGATGATCGAGGAAGCCAACCGGCTGCCTTATGGCCTTGCCGCCTATGCCTGGACCCAGGATGCGAAGCGCCGGATGCGGCTGACCAGCGAGATCGAGGCGGGCATGATCGCGATCAATGGCGGAACGGTGAGCGCGGTGGATGCGCCCTTTGGCGGCGTCAAATGGTCGGGCTACGGGCTTGAGGATGGCGCTGAAGGCGTGACCGCCTGCATGGTCTCGAAAACTATCCACGAAGCCGCTTGAGGGAAGGAAGCCCGAATGAAGACCCGTGCCGCTGTGGCTTTTGAGGCCAAGAAGCCGTTGGAAATTGTCGAAGTTGAACTTGAGGGGCCAAAGGCGGGCGAAGTGCTGGTGGAGATCATGGCCACCGGCATCTGCCATACCGACGCCTATACGCTCGACGGATTCGATTCCGAAGGCATCTTCCCCAGCATCCTGGGCCATGAGGGCGCCGGGATCGTGCGTGAAGTTGGGCCGGGCGTGAGCTCGGTGAAGCCTGACGATCACGTGATCCCGCTTTACACTCCCGAATGCCGCCAGTGTAAGTCGTGCCTGTCGGGCAAGACCAATCTGTGCACCGCGATCCGCGCGACGCAGGGCCAGGGGCTGATGCCCGATGGGACATCGCGCTTCAGCTACAAGGGGCAGACGATCTTCCACTACATGGGTTGTTCGACCTTTTCGAACTTCACTGTGCTGCCCGAGATCGCGGTGGCGAAGATCCGCAAGGATGCGCCGTTCCAGAGCAGCTGCTACATCGGCTGCGGCGTGACCACGGGCGTCGGTGCTGTGATCAACACCGCCAAGGTGCAGGTGGGCGACAATGTGGTGGTGTTCGGCCTTGGCGGGATCGGCCTAAACGTGATCCAGGGCGCGCGCCTTGCCGGTGCGAACAGGATTATCGGTGTCGATATCAACCCGGATCGCGAGGAATGGGGCCGCAAGTTCGGCATGACCGAATTCCTCAATTCGAAGGGCATGAGCCGCGAGGACATCGTGGCGAAGATCGTGCTGATGACCGATGGCGGGGCGGATTATACCTTCGATGCGACCGGTAATACCGAGGTGATGCGCACCGCGCTGGAGGCATGCCACCGCGGCTGGGGAACCAGCATCATTATCGGCGTGGCCGAGGCGGGCAAGGAAATCGCCACCCGCCCGTTCCAGCTGGTGACAGGGCGCAACTGGCGCGGCACCGCCTTTGGCGGGGCGAAGGGCCGCACTGACGTGCCCAAGATCGTCGACATGTACATGACCGGAAAGATCGAGATCGACCCGATGATCACCCATGTGATGGGCCTCGAAGATATCAACACCGCCTTCGACCTGATGCATGAAGGCAAGTCGATCCGCTCGGTCGTCGTCTATTGAGTTCCTTTCGCTTGACCGGACCCTTCCGGAAGGACACGTAGCGAATCGCAACCCAAAGAGGAGACTTTGCGAATGTACAGTCACATGATGGTCGGTTCGAACGACATCGACCGGTCCAAGACTTTCTACGATGCCACCTTCAAGGCCATAGGCGGCAAAGAAGGCATCAAGGATGACAAGGGCCGCCTGATTTACATGCACAATGGCGGGTTGTTCCTTGTCACCACCCCGATTGACGGCAAGCCAGCCACGGCGGGCAATGGCTGCACCATCGGCTTTGCCATGACTCCGGAGCAGGCCGATGCCTGGCATGCTGCGGGCGTGGCAAATGGCGGAACGGCGATCGAAGATCCGCCGGGCGTGCGCGAAGGCGGCGGCATGTCGCTCTATCTTGCCTATCTGCGCGATCCTGACGGCAACAAGCTCTGCGCCCTCCACCGGATGTAGTCCGCAGAACCGGATTCCCGAAAGGCGCGGCGGGGCAAGCCTTTGTGCTGACCTCGCCGCGCTTTTGCGTTTCTAGAGCTGCACCACTTTCTGCTCGATCGCACCGAATATCGAGTGATTCTCCGCATCGCGCATTTCGACCCGCACTGTGTCGCCCGGTTTCATGAAGGGAGTCTTGGGCGCGCCGTCACGGATCGTCTCGATCATGCGGATTTCGGCAATGCAGCTATAGCCAAGCCCGCCTTCGGCTACGGGCTTGCCAGGGCCGCCATCGGCGCCCTTGTTCGATACCGTTCCAGAACCGATGATCGTGCCCGCGCACAGATTGCGCGTCTTCGCCGCATGCGCGACCAGCTGCGCAAGGTTGAAGGTGGCGTCAATTCCTGCTTCGGCGCGGCCGAATGCCTCACCATTGTAATCGACCATCAGCGGCAGGTGGACCAGCGAATCCTTCCACGCCTCGCCCAGCTCGTCAGGCGTAACCGCCACTGGCGAAAAGGCGCTGGATGGCTTTGACTGGAAGAAACCGAACCCCTTGGCCAATTCGCCCGGAATCAGCCCGCGCAGGGAAACATCATTCACCAGCATCACCAGCTTGATGTGGCTGGCCGCATCCTCAGCCGAAACGCCCATCGGCACATCGTCGGTGATCACCGCCACTTCGCCTTCCATGTCACAGCCCCAGGCCACATCGCCCAGCGGGATATCCTCGCGCGGGGCGAGAAAGCTGTCACTCCCGCCCTGATACATCAGCGGATCGTGATAGAAACTCTCGGGCACTTCGGCACCGCGTGCCTTGCGCACCAGTTCGACGTGATTGATGTAGGCACTGCCATCGGCCCACTGATAGGCGCGGGGGAGCGGCGACATCGCCTCACGCTCGTGAAAGCGTTCGCACGGCACCGCTTCATGTTCGACATCTGTTGCCAGCACTTCCAGATGGGGCGCGATGTCCGTCCAGTTGTCGAGCGCGGCCTGCAGTGTCGGCACGATATTATCTGCTGCGCAATAGCGTGTGAGATCCTTCGAGACGACGACGAGCTTTCCGTCGCGAGTGCCGTCGTTGAGCGTGGCGAGTTTCATGAGCTTCTCTCTGGATTGTCAGGTTGGTTATCGGGATGCGCACGCTGGAATTCAGGCAAGGCAAGGCAGGCCTGTGCGATGCGCATGATATGCGGCTTGTCGCTGAAATCGAACCGGAAACGTTCGGCATTATAGAATTGCGGCAGCAGCACGACTTCGAAAAAGCCCGGCGTACCAAACAGGAAGTCGCCCGTTCCCAGCTGCGCCAGCCGTGCTTCAAGCGGCACAAAGGTGCGCGCCAGCCAATGGCGATACCAGGTGTCGATCTCGTCCTGTGAATGGCCAAGCGGGTCCTTGAGATATTTCAGCACCGGCAAATTGTTCACAGCGTGAGTTTCCGTCGCGATGGCATAGGCCAGCTCGCGTGCGGTGTAACGATCTTCCAGCGCTGCGGGCAGCAGCGGCTTGTCGGGATAGGCTTCATCGAGCCATTCGAGCTGCGCCATGGATTGCGCGCGGTCTCGCCCGTCAGCTTCCAGCATGGGCACGCTGCCAAAGGGATTGCGGCGGGTATAGTCCATACTCTTCTGCTCGCTGGTGAGCAGGTTCACCGGGATATATTCGTAGGCGATGCCCTTCAGCTCAAGCGCGATGCGCAGGCGGTAGCTCGTCGAGCTGCGATAATATCCGTAGAGCTTCATCAGTATCTAGCCCTCAATTCGTCATTGCGAGGGGCGAACGAACCCCGAAGCAATCCATGACCAGGCCGCGCCGTGCGCACCGGGCCATGGATCGCCGCTCTCCCTGCGGTCGCTCGCGATGACGAAGGAAGGAGCACTTCATGCATCAAAACGCAGCGATGCCGGTGATGCCGCGCCCCAGGATCAGCGCGTGGACATCATGTGTGCCTTCGTAGGTGTTGACCGTTTCAAGGTTCACCATGTGGCGGATCACCTGGTATTCCTCGCTGATGCCATTGCCGCCATGCATGTCGCGCGCCATCCGCGCAATCTCGAGCGCCTTGCCGACATTGTTGCGCTTGACGACGCTGATCATGTCGGGCGCAAAGCGGCCCTCGTCCATCAACCGCCCGACGCGCAGCGAACCCTGCAGCCCCAGCGCGATATCGGTGAGCATATCGGCCAGCTTCTTCTGGAAGAGCTGGGTCGCCGCCAGCGGCCGGCCGAACTGCTTGCGGTCTAGCCCGTATTGCCGCGCGGCATGCAGGCAGAACTCGGCCGCGCCCAAGGCTCCCCAGCTGATGCCATAGCGCGCGCGGTTGAGGCAGCCGAACGGCCCTTTCAGGCCCTGGACATCGGGCAGCAGCGCATCGGCGCCCACTTTCACATCGTCCATCACGATCATGCCGGTGGTGCTGGCGCGCAGCGAGATCTTGCCTTCGATCTTGGGTGCGGAAAGCCCCTTCATGCCCTTTTCCAGCACGAAGCCGCGAATGCCGCCGCCGTGTTCCTCGCTCTTGGCCCAGACCACGAAGACATCGGCGAAGGGGGCGTTGGAAATCCAGGTTTTCGAGCCATTCAGCACGTAGCCGTCACCATCCTTGCGGGCGACGGTCTTCATCCCGCCAGGGTCACTGCCTGCATCGGGCTCGGTCAGGCCAAAGCAGCCGATCAGCTCGCCCGAGGCGAGGCCGGGCAGATATTTGCGGCGCTGCTCCTCGGAGCCGTAAGCATGGATCGGATACATCACGAGCGATGACTGAACGGAGGCCATCGAGCGATAGCCGCTATCGACCCGCTCGATCTCGCGCGCGATCAGGCCATAGGCGACATAGCTGGCACCCGCGCCGCCATATTCCTCTGGCAAGGTTGCGCCCAGCAGGCCGGCCTGGCCCATCAGCGGGAAAAGCTCGGGTGCGTCGATCTCTTCGGCAAAGGCCTTGATCACGCGCGGCTGCAATTCGCCCTGCGCAAAGCCGCGCGCCGCATCGCGGATCATCCGCTCGTCTTCGCTCAGCTGGCTTTCCAGATCGAAGGGGTCTTCCCAGTTGAACGGGACCATCCCGGACATAGTATCTCCTGTAACTATCTTGCCTGACCCATTGCAGCCTTGTCATGCCGGGGCAAGCATGGACTGGCGGTTATATCGGGCGATACAGAAGCGGAGCCGATCATGAAAGCGCGACTTTTTCGCGCATGGCCGCTGCCGGTCATCCGGCAGGAGTTCATCCGTTCTGGCCGAACTTTTCGATGAAGCCGGACTCATCGCCTGAACTCAGCAATTTGGCCTGTTCGACCCAGGAGTCACGCCGGATACGCCCCTGGAATTTGCCCAGCAGCGCGTCGATCCGGTCAATCTCCGCATCGTCCCATTCGGCGATATCGGCATAACGCGTTACGCCCAATTCGCCGAGTATGGCTGCAATCTTCGGACCGAGTCCCTTGATCCGGGTGAGGTCGTCGCCGCCGGTGGGGGCCGAAGCGGGCGAGGGTGCGGGCGAGGGTGCGGGTGCCGGGGTGGAAGTCGCGGGGTTGCCAGTGCGCGGCGCAGCATCGATCAGCGCCTGGTTGCGCCTGGCGCGCTCGGCCCCTTCGTCCAGCACGTCGCGCTTGTCGGACTTGACCGATGTCTTGCGATTGACGAGGAGCACAAACCACCCGATCGCCACTGCAATCACCAGTGCAATCAGCATCCAGGGCCAGTAGTCCGCGATCATCTGCTCCATCGGGTTATCATCCTCGACCGGTTAACTCGCGGGGCCATTAGCAGTGCCGGGAGGGCAAAGCCAACCATGCAATGCGCGCAGATCAGGCCTTGGTTTCCTTGCCGCCGATATTGCGCCGAAACAGCACGCGGTCTTCCGGGCCAAAGCCCTTGTGCCAGATCACCCAGCCATATGTGCCCATGATCAGCGGAATGCCGATGATCAGTTCGGCCCATTCAGGTAGCAGCGTGGCGAAATATCCCACCACCACGGCCGGGGCGACCGCCCATACCAGTGGCCAGCGCCAGTTATTGACGGGAAAGCCCAGAATACGCGCGAGCAGCCAGGCCTTGACCAGGCTGGCTGTGCCCAGCGCCAGCATCAGCGCAATCGCCGCGCCCGCCGCCTTGTACGGTTCGCCATAGCCCAGCCGTTCGACCAGCAGCATCGCGCCCACCGTCAACGCGCCTTGCAGCGCGATCGTGCCCAGCGAAATCGCAAGGTTGCGCTTGCGCGCGACATAGACCAGCGCGGCTTCGGACACGACAGCTTTCGCGGCCACAACCTCGGCCAGCAGCAGGAAGGCGAGCGCCCCCGTGCCGCCGACGAAATTGGGGCCGACCAGCCCCATCACCGCTTCGCCGGGAATACCCAGCGCCAGCGCGATGCCGGCCTGCGCGGCAATGATCCAGAAGCCTACCTGGCGCACCTGCGAGGCGATTGCGGAGAAGTTCTTCTCTTTAAGGTTGCGCGTGATCACCGGGCCAAGGATCGGCTCAAAACTGGTCTTGAGCTTCTGCGGCAGGCTGGCGACCTGCTGCGCGACGTAATAGATGCCCACCGCGGCGGGCGCGGCGAAGAAGCCGAGAATGAAGATGTCGAGCCGCCGTGTGCCCCATTCGACCGCGTCGGCCAAGGCCAGCGGGAAGGCACGCGCGCTCATCCTGGCCATCTTTACCGGATGCGGCCTCCAACCCCGGGGCAGGCCATAGGTGCGCACGAAAGGCCAGGCTGCGGCCAGTAAACCGGCGAAGATCGAGGCGATATAGGCCAGTGCCAGCCCGCTATCGTTCAATGAGGTGTAGAAGAACACGCCAGCCATGATCGAGATCGTCCAGGGCTCCACCACCGCGCGGGCACGCACCGTGGCGGCGATGTCATAGCGATAGGCCTGCGCCGCCAGCAGGATTTCGGTCAGCGCATAGGCTGGAATGGCAATTACCAGCAACCGGTCGAGCTCGGTGTAATTGCCGCTCGGAAACATCGGGGCAGGGAAGAACCACAGCACCAGCGCGGCGGCGCAGGAGAGCAGCAACGCCAGCAGCATCCCGTCGAACACCAGATTGACCGGTTCGTCCTCGCCTTCTGTCAGGCGCTGCGCCAGCCCGCGTTTCTCGCCCATCGAACAGACCAGCGCGATAAGCTCGATCACCACCAGCGCACTGGCAAAGCGGCCCAATGCATCGGGGCCGTAAAGCCGCCCGGCGATGAACAGGAATGGCAGCCGCGCCGCCAGTCGCAGCAGGAACCCCAGAAAATTGGTGCGTCCACCCTTGGCCAGCGCGGCAATGTCACCCTGATCGCTGCTGGTGGGCTCTTGCGGCGAAGCCGAACTGCTCACGCGTCCTCGCCCCGTTCAGCGGTGAGCGGGCGTGCCAGCAGGGCATTGACCACCTTGCCCGGTGCTGCCCCGCCAAGCAGGGTATTGACCGCGTTGACGATCGGCATGTCGATCGCTCGATCGCGCGCCAGCTGCTCCAGCACCGGCGCGGTAAACGCGCCTTCGGCCACGGTGCGGCGGTCCGCCATCAGCGCCTGTGCATCACCGCCTTCGCCAAGCGCCTTGCCGAGCGAGAAGTTGCGGCTTGAGGTTGAGCTGCAGGTAAGCACCAGATCGCCCAATCCGCACAGCCCGGCAAGCGTTTCCGGCTGCGCACCCAGCGCCTCGCCGAAGCGCAGCATTTCGGCATAGCCGCGCGCGATCAGGGCTGCGCGCGCATTCTGGCCCAAACCCAGCCCGTCAACCACGCCGCAGGCAATCGCCAGCACGTTCTTGATCGATCCGCCGATTTCCGCGCCGGTTACGTCGTCCGAATAATAGGGGCGGAAGGCGGGGCGGGCCACGGCGGGTGCGAGCCGATCCCATTGTTCCCGCCCGCCGCTGCAGGCCAGCGTGACCGCGGTCGGGAGACCGGCGGCAACTTCGTGCGCAAAGGTCGGCCCGGACAGCACGGCGATCTCGCTCGCGGGCAGGGCTTCCTTGGCAACATCGTTCATCAAGCGGCCGCTTCCGGCCTCGATCCCCTTGCTGCACAGCACCAGGTCGCGCGGCGCAGTGGCCATCTGCGCCAGAACGCTGCCCAGATGCTGCGCGGGCGTGACCGCCAGCACGGTCTCGAACCCTGCGAAATCGGCCAGGTCACCGGTTGCGCGAATCGTTGGGCGAAGGCTGGCTGATGGCAGATAGGGTGTGTTGCGGTGTTCGGAATTGATCTCACTCGCCACCTCGGGCTCGAGTGCCCAGATCAACACTTCGCGCCCGTCGCTGGCCAACATCTGCGCCAATGCGGTGCCCCACGCGCCCGCACCCAGCACGCCAACCGGGGTTCGATGCTGCGTCATGCCTTTACCCCCGCACCGCGCACGGGCGCAGCCTCAGGGTCGAGCGGCCAGCGCGGCCGCGCGGCGAAATCGAGCGGATCGAACCTGCCAAGCGGCAGCCGCTCGCAACCGGCCCAGGCGATCATCGCAGCATTGTCGGTACACAGCGCCATTGGTGGAGCGGTGAAGCCCATTGCGCGGCGCGAGGCAAGCTCTTCCAGAGCGGTGCGGATCGATCGGTTGGCGGCCACGCCCCCGGCAACCACCAGGCTGGGAACGGTGTCAATCCGTTCAATGGCGTGCTCAAGCCGGTCGACCAGGCAATCGATCGCTGCCTGCTGGAAGCTTGCAGCAATGTCTGCATCGGCGTGGTCTGCGCTGTCATGCGCGCGCAAAACCGCGCTCTTGAGCCCGGCAAAGGAGAAATGCGGTTCTTTGGAACCAAGCAGCGGGCGCGGCAGCTGCACCGCCTGTGGATCGCCCTGCAAGGCCAGCTTTTCAAGCGCAGGGCCACCGGGATAACCAAGGCCCAGGATCTTGGCGCTCTTGTCAAAGGCTTCGCCCAGCGCGTCGTCGATAGTGGTGGCGAGGCGGCGATAGCGCCCTACGCCTTCGACCAGCAATATCTGGCAGTGCCCGCCCGAAACCAACAGCAACAGATAGGGAAATTCCAGTGCTGGATCGGCCAGCCGCGGGCTCAGGGCATGCCCTTCGAGATGATTTATTGCCAGCAGCGGCTTGCCCGAAGCCATCGCCAGCGCTTTCGCCGTGACCAGCCCCACCATCACACCGCCGATCAGGCCGGGCCCAGCGGTTGCCGCGATCGCGTCGCAATCGGCCAGCGTCACGCCTGCCTCCTGCATCACAGCCTCCAGCATCGGGGCAAGCCTTTCAGCGTGCGCGCGCGCCGCGATTTCCGGCACCACCCCGCCATAGGGTGCGTGCTCGGCCACTTGCGAGGCGATCTGCTGGGCGCGGATGGTGCGATCGCTATCCACCAGCGCCACTGCGGTTTCGTCGCAGCTGGATTCTATGCCCAAGACGAGGCCCATGCCGCTTTCCCTTAGAGGTTTGCGAGGCTAGAGCAAGCGCAGCTATGAGCTCAACGACAGCGAAAATCCGGCTTGGCACGCGCAGTTCGCCGCTGGCGATGGTGCAGGCGCACGAGGCACGCTCGCGGCTGTGCGCCGCGCATGGCTGGGCCGAGGACGCGGTCGAACTGGTTCCGGTGCTGGCCAGCGGCGACAAGGTGCTTGACCGGCCGCTGGCGGAAATCGGCGGCAAGGCATTGTGGACCAAGGAGCTTGATCACTGGCTGCACGAAGGCCGGATCGATGCGGCGGTGCATTCGATGAAGGATGTCGAGACGCTGCGGCCCGCAACGCTCGCCATTGCTGCGGTGCTGCCGCGCGCCGATGTGGCCGACCGGCTGATCGGAGCCGCCAGCATTGCCGATATTCCCCGGGGCGCGACGGTGGGTACCAGCGCGCCGCGCCGGGCGGCGCAGCTGCTCCATGCCCGGCCTGACTGCAATGTGGTGTCATTCCGCGGCAATGTCGCAACCCGGCTGGCCAAGCTTGAGCGGGGCGAGGCGGATTGCACGCTGCTGGCATCGGCCGGGCTCGACCGGCTGGGCGAGGATCGGATCGGCACAAGGCTTGAACCGGAAATCTGGCTCCCCGCCCCGGCGCAGGGCGCGATCGGGATCGAATGCCGGGCGGGCGATGATCAGACCCGGGCGCTGCTGGCGGTGATCGATCACGCGCCCAGCCACCACGCCGTGCTGGCCGAGCGTGCTCTGCTCATGGCGCTGGGCGGAAATTGCCACAGTCCGATCGCCGTGCTGACCGCGGCAGAAGGGGATGCACTGACGCTGCGCTGCGCTCTGTTCAGCCCGGACGGTACTGATCGGATCGAAGCGAGCGCCAGCGGCGCGGCGAGCGAGCATGATTGGCTATCAGGGATGGGTGCCGATCTGTTGGCGCGGCTTACCCCCGGCATGGTGCCCTATTTCGGGATTAAAAACGGCTGATGCGGGTATTTGCCATCCGGCCCGAGCCGGGGCTTTCCGCGACCATTGCCGCCGGCGCTGCCAGCGGTCTGCCGATTGCCGGATACCCGCTATCCCGGATTGCACCGAGCGGCTGGACGCTGCCCGAACTGGCCGGGATCGATGCCCTGCTGGTGGGGAGCGCGAATGTGTTCCGGCACGGCGGAGAGAAGCTCCAGGCACTGGCCCATTTGCCGGTTCTGGCGGTGGGCAAGGCCAGCGCCAAGGCGGCAGAGGGCGCTGGTTTCAAGGTTGCGGCAATCGGCACAGGCGGGCTGCAATCGCTGCTCGATGCGCTTGAGCCGGGTTTTTGCCATCTGCTGCGGCTGGCGGGCGAACAGCATGTCGCACTCAATCTGCCAGCCGGCAGGGAGCTTACACTCCGTGTCGTATATCGTGTGCAAGACACCGATATTACATCAGAATTTGAAAGAGAATTGGATAAGGGTGCGCTTGTCCTGCTGCATTCTGCGGCTGCGGCCAGGCATTTTGCCGAGGAGTGCGACCGGTTGGGCCTGGATCGCGGCAATATCGCACTGGCAGCGCTGGGGCCGCGCATCCTCGAGCCGGTGGGTGACGGGTGGCTGAGCGCCCGCTCGGCAGTGGCCCCGAACGAAGCTGCGCTACTGGCCTTGGCGCAGGACATGTGCCAATAATGGTCGGCAAAGGGTCAAGAGCTGGGTAAAAGCAGCAAGGTCGCAGAACGGACGGTTATGGAATCAAGGTTTGGCAGTCGCCGCAAAGGCCCGTCGATGCGGCCCATCCTGGGTGCAGCAGTGGCATCCTTTCTGCTGGGCGCTGCACTGGTTGGCTATTACTTCTGGCCTGCTGGCGAGAATGACAAGCCGGCCGCGGTGGCGGTTGCTGAACAAGCCGGAAATACCGAACCTGACATGGGCACCGAAGGGGGGCTCTCTCCCGAGCCCACTCCGACGACGGCAGCCAATCGGGCCGCTCAAGCGACCGAGGCGGTTGAGCGCGTAGCAGAACAGCAGGGCGGGCTGGACCAACGGCTGGCCGCGGCTGAACAGCGGCTGGCGCGGCTGGACCTGCAAGCCCAGGCGGCGGCGGGTAATGCCGCGCGGGCCGAAGGGCTGCTGATCGCTTTTGCCACCCGCCGTGCAGTGGAGCGCGGGGCAGAGCTTGGCTATCTGGCGGATCAATTGCGGCTGCGCTTTGGCGATAGCTGGCCCAATGCAGTGCGCACCATCATCACCTTTTCGCGCGATCCGATCACGCTGGACGTGTTGCAGGCGCGGCTTGACGGGCTGGGACCGCAATTGCGCGAGCGCGAAGGGATCAACTCGTGGACCGATTTGCGCCGCGAGCTGGGCGAACTGTTCGTTATCCGCCGTGAAAGCACGCCATCGCCGCAGCCCGAACGGCGGCTGACTCGGGCCAAGCGGTTCCTCGAAAGCGGACGGATCAATTCGGCGATCGGCGAAGTGCGGAACATGCCGGGCGCTGCGAAGGCCGAGGCCTGGATTGCGGATGCCGAGCGTTATGCTGCGGCAATGGACGCGCTGGAAACGATCGAAACCGCCGCAGTGCTCGATCCGGGCCGGTTGCGTGATGGCGCGGGCAATCCGGTGGAACAGCGCAGCCCGGTGGAGGGGCCGGGCGAATAAGGCCGATCAGGCGCGCAGCAATGCGGGCGCATCGCCCGATACGCCGCGCGCTTCATCCATGAACCAGAGCTTGAGCATGGGTATGCGCTGCACGCCGGCCATGCCAAGGCGGCGGATCGCCGAAGCAGTCTTTCCGCGCAGGCCGAACAGCCGGGTCAGCCCGTCGGTTGCGCCCATCACCATCAGCGAATCGAGCGCGCGCCAGTTTTCATAACGCTTCAGTGCTTGCGCATCGCCCGGGTCCAGCCCCAGCCGTCGCGCTTCCTCCAGCACTTCAACCAGTGCGCCGACATCGCGCAGGCCGAGGTTGAGACCCTGCCCGGCGATCGGGTGCATTCCGTGCGCCGAATCGCCCACCAACGCCAATCGTTCGCCGGTCAGCCGCGCGGTGTGCTGCAGGCTGAGCGGATAGGAGGAACGCTGGCTGTTGAGCGTCACCTCACCCATGATATCGCCCATTCGCTTGACTACTTCGGCCAGGAACGCCCTGTCCGACAGCTTGAGCACGCCCGCCGCGTCATTTTCGCTGACGGTCCATACCAGCGCGCTGCGATGGGTGCCATCAGGCCCGTCAAGCATGGGCAGCAGCGCGAAGGGGCCATCGGGATAGAATATCTCCCAGGCGACATTGTCATGCGGCCTGGAATGGGTAAGGCCAACGATGATCGCACGGTGGTGGTAATCCCACTTCGCCATCTTGAGCCCCTCTTCCTCGCGGCTGGGCGAGACCCGGCCTTCGGCGCCCACCATCAGCGCGGCTTCGAGCATCGTGCCGTCACTCAGCGTGGCGGACACGCCGAACTCGCCGCGCTCGCGCGTGACCACGTCAACCGGCGCATGCCATGTGATCAGGGGCTCCTGCTCTGCCGCCTCGAACAGCGCCAGGCGCAATTGCCGGTTGGCGAACATCCGCCCCAGCGTGCCGTCATGCGGCGCCGGGGTGAAATCGATCCGTCCGGGCTTCATCTGGTCGCTGACCGCGATCGAGGCAATCGGGCAGCCGTATGGCTCAAGCCTATCGGCGATACCGATATTGGTGAACAGGTTCCAGCTGGCGGTCGAAATGGCCGAGGCGCGCCCGTCGAAGCCTTCGGCAGTAAGCGCCCCGGGATCCGCACGATCGACCACATGGCTGGAAAAACCCTTGCGGGCAGCCGCCAGTGCCAGCGTCATGCCCACCAGCCCGCCGCCGATTATCAGGAGATCGCGCTTTTCGTTCATCGGAACCGTAACCCTGAGTCAAAGGTTTGCGAATATTCTGAGACGTCCCTAGAGGGTCAGCCGTGAAAGAGGCAAGGATGTTGAGCGCGATCCGCGCGATCTTGGCACTGCTGGCGCTGCTTGGCGCGCTTGCCGTAGCTGGCCCCCTGCGCGCGCAGAATAACAACCTGGCTGCCAGCCTGCATGCCGATGGGGCAGCCATGGCGGGCCAAACGCTGACGCTTGCCATCCATTTCGAGCCTGTGTCCGAAGAATGGCACGGCTATTGGTCCAATCCGGGCGATGCCGGCCTGGGCATGCAGCTTGAATGGGAGCTGCCCGATGGATGGCAGGCGGGCGAGCCAGCCTATCCGGTGCCGCAGCAACTGCGCATCAGCGGGCTGATGAACCACGTTTACAAGGGCGATTACGCAGTGCTGGTGCCGGTGACGGTGCCGGCAGATTTCGCGGCCTCGGGGCCGGTGCCGGTATCGGTGAACGGGCAATGGCTCGCCTGCACCGATGCCATCTGCGTGCCCGAAGGCGGCCGGATGAGCGCCATGCTGGCAGTTGATCCCGCTGCGGCGGTGGTCGATCGCCGTTTTGCGCAGTGGCGCGCGGCTATCGCACCGCCACTCGACAGCAAGGGCCAATTCGAGCTTGACGGCGGCAAACTGCGCCTGGCGATCCCGATCCCGGCGGCGATGGCGCTTTCCGATCCGCATCTGTTTATCCGCACCGAGCGGTTGGTCGATTACGCCGCGCCGCAGAGCTTTCGCCGCAAGGGGGACCTGCTGGTCGCCGAAATCCCGCTCAAGGGCGGAACGCAGCCTGACCGTGTCGAAGGCATATTGTCGCTGGGCGGAGGCAACGGCGTGAAAATCGAAGCGCTGCCTGGCGAGGTTCCTAAAGGCGGCATTCCGGTGGCGACGGGGCAGGGCGGTGCAACCCCGCCAATCTGGCTGCTGGTGCTTGGCGCGCTGGCAGGCGGACTGGTGCTGAACATCATGCCCTGCGTGTTCCCCATCCTGAGCCTCAAGGCGATCGGCCTGGCGCGCGCTGGGGAAAGCGAGGTGCAGGCGCGCCGCGAAGGCACGGCCTATACTGCGGGCGTGATGCTGGCGACAGTGGCGCTGGGCGCAGTGTTGCTGGTGCTGCGCGCTGCGGGCGAGCAGGTGGGCTGGGCGTTCCAGTTGCAGGAGCCGGGCGTGGTGGTGTTCCTGCTGGTGCTGGCTGCCGTGATCACCGCCAATTTCGCGGGTATGTTCGAGCTGCCCTCGCTGTCGTTCACGCGGCAGGGCGAGCCTGCCAGCGCCTTTGCCACAGGACTGCTCGCGGCCTTTGTCGCGACGCCGTGCACCGGCCCGTTCATGGCGGTGGCGCTGGGCGCGGCGCTGCTGCTGCCGCCGGTGCAGGCGCTGGTGCTGTTCGCGGCGCTGGGGCTGGGGCTGGCGCTTCCTTTCCTGTTGATCGGGCTCGTGCCGGCGCTGCGGCGCAAACTGCCGCGGCCCGGCGCCTGGATGGCTACTTTCCGCAAGGCGATGGCGGTGCCGATGGGGCTGACGGCGCTCGCGCTGGTCTGGCTGACCGCGCGGCTGGGCGGGCAGGGCTTTGCCATGTTCGCGCTGGTGATGACCGCAGGGGTGATCGTGGCGCTGATCGCAGTCGGGCGGCTGCAGCGGCGCGGCACGATGGCCTGGCCCGCCTTCGGCCTGATCGCGGCGCCTTTCCTGATCTTTGGTGCGTTTGCGCTGCCCGCCAGCTTTGCCGAGCAAAATAACCAAAGCTCCGAATCGCTGCTCCAGCCGCGCCCCTTCAGCGAGGCCGCGTTGGCCGAGGCGCGCTCCGGCAGCAAGCCGGTGTTCGTGTGGTTCACCGCCGACTGGTGCGTCACCTGCAAGGTCAATGAAAGCGTGGCGATCGATCGTGAAGCGACCAAGGCTGCGTTCGATAGGGCTGGCGTGATCGCCATGGTGGGGGACTGGACCCGCCGCGATGCAGCGATCAGCACTTTCCTGACCGCACAGGGCGCGGCGGGCGTGCCGCTCTATCTGTGGTACGAGCCGGGCGCGCAGGCCGAGCAGCTGCCGCAGGTGTTGACGGCTGACATGCTTATTGAACGGGCGCAGCGTCCCCGCTGATTGTTTCTGCCGGTGCGGAGGCGATACAGCTCTCGATCAAAACGCCGGGGCGCGGGCTCGGGTTGAGAACCACGCGGCCTGCGCCGGGAATGGTAACGGCCACTTCGCGCCTTCCGGTGAGCACTTCCCAGTCTGGATCGCTGGCGGGTAATTCTGCCTGCCACAGCCATTCACCATCCACCTCGGTCGCGTCGATTGGAATGCGTGATATATGCCCGTTGCCGATCAGGGCAGCAAAGGCCTTGGCGTTGGCATCTGCCTGCGCATAGCGCGTGAGCCTGATTGTGGGGACGCCCTGAGCTTCGATGCAGCCGAGAGAGATGAGCGAGGGCTCACCCGCTATCCCGTAAATGATCCGGGCAGGAACGGCGCTATCAGCCCAGATTGCACCCTCGGTATCGGGCGAATCGATCGGCTCGGACGGACCACGGGGCGCCGCAGGTTCGCTGACGGCGATATCGGCATCGGTTGGCGGCGGCTTGCAGGCGGCCAGCATTCCCACGGACGCGCTCAGAACAAGGCAGGCCGTGGTCCGCAGCCTAGCGCGCCTTGATAAAGGTTCGAATGTCATCGGAAAGCTTTTGCCGGTCCTCGTCGCGTACATACATCATGTGACCGGCATCATAATATTCCCAGGTGATCCGATCCTGCGGCATGCCGGTGCGGCTGAGCGAATATTCGGCGGCGAAAAAGGGCGTTGCAAAATCATACCAGCCCTGCGCCACGAACACCCGCATCTGTGAATTTTCGCGCAGCGCCCTGCCCAGATAGGGTGCGACATTGAGATAGGCATTGGTGTCCCGTCCACCCTCCAATTTCCAGTCCCAGTCGTTCACCCCGCCGATGGTGATATAATCGCGCTCGGTCTGATAGCCGATGGTGCCGCGCAGGAAATGGTTGGCGGCGGCGGTATAGCCCCCGTCAATACCGTAGAAGCTGGGATCATTGTCAGGCCCTTCACCGGCATTGTCGTAATCCTTGCCGGTATAGCGGCTGTCGAGCCGCCCGACGGTCAAGCCCCGATCGCGCAGCAGTTCCTTGTAAAACCGGTTGGGGATGACGCGCAGATCGGCGCTTTCGAGATATTGTTCGGAAAGCCCGGTCAACCGCGCCAACTCCTTGCGGATCAAGGCGCGTTCGTCGGCGCTTGCCTTCTGACCCTTGAGCAGGAAGGCGGCATAGGGGCCGATGGCAAACTGCCGCGCCTCCTCGGCAAAGGCGGCTGCCGAAGTGCCTTCGGCCTTGCCGTGATAGAGCGCCGTCACTGCAAAGCTGGGCAGGTTGGTGATATAACCCAGCTCGTTGCCTTCGGTATCGGCACCGGCGGCGAAATCGAGGATTGTCGAGATCAGGATCACGCCATTGAGCGCGACATCGTTATAGCCACCCTCCAGTTCGTTGACGACAGCGGCAGAGCGGGTGGTGCCGTAGCTTTCTCCGCCAAGAAATTTTGGGCTGTTCCAGCGATCGTTTTCGCTCAGCCATTTGCGGATCACCCTGGCGACCAAGGCGGCATCCTGGCTTACCCCCCAGTAATCCTTGGGATCGGTCTCGCCGATGGTATGGCTGAAGCCCGTGCCGACGGGATCGATGAACACCAAATCGGTGACGTCGAGGATCGAATCGGGATTATCGAGGATGGGGTAGGGCGGTGCACCATCGTCGCGCGCGTCAGAGGGGATCGCGACGCGCTTCGGGCCGAACGCCCCCATCTGGAGCCACAGCGAGGCAGAGCCGGGCCCGCCGTTGAACAGGAAGGTCACGGGCCGGTTCGGGTCTTTGGGTTCAGCGATGTAGGATGTGGTGACAATCGCCGCCTTGGGTGTGCCTTTGTCATCTTTCAGCACCTGTTCGGCCACCGTGGCGGTATAGCGCATGGTGCGCCCGCCGAAGGTGCCGCTGAAGCTCTTGCTGGCGGAGTTTGGCTTGTATTCGACCGCTGCTGCGGCAGGTTTGGGCTCGGTCTCTTCATCTGCCCGGGCAGCGGAAGAAACGACTGTGAGCGATAGCGCGGCAAGCGCCGCAGCAAGGGTGCGTGAAATCATGCGCGAAGGTCTATGTGACTTGCCCGGTGAAATCAATCGACGCTGATATCACCGCATTTTCCGCGAAGTCCTGCCGTATCGCATCTTGCGCGTGCCGGGGCGGCCTTCGGTGCTTTTGCCGACGATGGGCGCTTTCTTCTCGCCATCGGGCAAACCCAGTTCCTCATTCTCCAGCCGCCGGATTTCATCGCGCAGGCGGCCCGCTTCCTCGAACTCCAGATCGGCGGCAGCGGCGCGCATCTTCTTTTCCAGCTCCTCGATGTAGGCACGCAAATTGTGGCCGACCAGATTGTTGCGCCCGTCTTCCGCATCGATCTCCACCAGCACCCCGTCGCGGCTGGCGGTATCGGCGACGATATCGTGAATGGAGCGCTTGATGCTTTCGGGCGTAATCCCGTGCGCCTGATTGAAGGCGTGTTGCTTTTCGCGCCGACGGTCGGTTTCGGCCATGGCGCGTTCCATGCTGCCGGTGATCCGGTCGGCATAGAGGATAACCCGCCCGTCGACATTGCGCGCGGCGCGCCCGATGGTCTGGATCAGCGACGTCTCACTGCGCAGGAAGCCCTCCTTGTCGGCGTCGAGGATCGCCACCAGCCCGCATTCGGGGATGTCCAGCCCCTCGCGCAGCAGATTGATCCCCACCAGCACGTCATAGACGCCGAGGCGTAGGTCGCGGATCAACTCGATCCGCTCGAGCGTTTCGACGTCCGAATGCATGTAGCGCACCCTGATGCCCGCCTCGTGCATGAATTCGGTCAGATCCTCGGCCATGCGCTTGGTCAGCGTGGTGACGAGCGTGCGATAGCCAAGCGCCGCCGTGGCGCGGCACTGTTCGATGCAATCCTGCACCTGATCCTCGACCGGGCGGATCTCGACCGGCGGATCGATCAGTCCGGTGGGGCGGATCACCTGTTCGGCGAATACCCCGCCGGTCTGCTCCATTTCCCACCCGCCGGGCGTGGCGGAAACCGCGATCGTCTGCGGGCGCATCGCGTCCCATTCGTTGAATCTCAAGGGTCGGTTGTCGATGCAGCTGGGCAGGCGGAAACCGTATTCGGCCAGCGTGATCTTGCGGCGATGATCGCCCTTGGACATCGCCCCGATCTGCGGCACCGTCTGGTGGCTTTCATCGACGAACAGCAGCGCATTTTCGGGCAGGTATTCGAACAGCGTCGGCGGCGGCTCGCCCGGCAACCGCCCGGTGAGGAAGCGGCTGTAATTCTCGATTCCTGCGCAGCTGCCGGTGGCCGCGATCATCTCGAGATCGAAATTGGTGCGCTGCTCGAGCCGCTGGTGTTCGAGCAGCTTGCCCTCCGCCTCCAGCTCCTTCAGCCGCTCGGCCAGCTCGAACCGGATCGCCTCGGTCGCCTGCTTCATCGTCGGGCCGGGGGTGACATAGTGCGAATTGGCATAGACCCGCACTTTTTCCAGGCTGGCGCCCTTCTTGCCGGTGAGCGGATCGAATTCGCTGATCTCCTCGATCTCGTCGCCGAAAAAGCTGATCCGCCACGCCATGTCTTCATAGTGGCTGGGAAACAGTTCCAGACTGTCGCCGCGTACACGAAAACTGCCGCGCGCAAAGGCGGTATCGTTGCGCTTGTATTGCAGCGCCACCAGCTTGCGGATCAACTCGCGCTGATCGACCGTGCTGCCTTGCTTGATGTCGAACACCATCGCCGAATAGGTCTCGACCGAGCCGATGCCGTAGAGGCAGGAAACCGAGGCAACGATCACCACATCGTCCCGCTCCAGCAGCGCGCGCGTGGCCGAATGGCGCATCCGGTCGATCGCTTCGTTTACGCTCGATTCCTTCTCGATATAGGTATCACTGCGCGGCACATAGGCCTCAGGCTGGTAGTAATCGTAATAGGAGACGAAATACTCGACCGCATTTTCGGGAAAGAAGCTCTTGAACTCGCCATAGAGCTGCGCGGCGAGGATCTTGTTGGGCGCGAGCACCAGCGCGGGGCGCTGCATCTGCTCGATCACCTTGGCCATGGTGAAGGTCTTGCCCGATCCGGTTACGCCCAGCAGAACCTGGGTCTGCTCGCCCTCTTGCGCTGCCCGGACCAGTTCTGCGATCGCCGTTGGCTGATCGCCGGCCGGTTCGTATTCGCTCACCAGCTTGAATGCGCGGCCGCCATCCGCCTTGTCAGGGCGGGCGGGGCGGTGCGGCGTGAAGTCGCCGCTTGTGTCGGGCTCGTCCAACCCTCTGCGGATCACCAGTTCTGCCATGCGGAACATATGGGGGACATCGGCGCGAATGGCAACGCTGCGTTGGCACCCTATGCCGCGTCTGTTAGAGTAGCCATCTGGTTGATGGAAAGATATGACATGCGCTACCGGATCTTGTTCGCTTTGGCTGCAACGTCGGTGCTCGCTGCTTGCGGGGGTCCGGGGGACGAAGGTAAAGCGGGCAGCGACGAATCCGTCTCGATGGAAGATGTCGCCGCAAGGGCTAAGGCCAACGCTGTCAGGCCCAAGCCCGGCCAGTACCGGGTAACAATGGACGTGCTTGAAGTGAATATTCCCGGCGCTCCTGAAGGCACCGTCTCGATGATGCGTAACATGATGGGGGGGCAGACACATACCTATTGCCTGCGCCCGGAAGACGTCGATAATGGCTTCGAGGAAATGGCGAGGCAGGGGCAGGAGGGCGATTGCAACTTCCAGCGCTTCGATGTCGATGGCGGCCGGTTCGACGCGCAAATGACCTGCAAGGACAGTGGGCGGGGCGCCATGACAATGACCATGACAGGGCAGGGCACTCCGACCAGTTCCGAAGTTGACATGACAATGAATGGCAACATGGCCGGCATGGGCGAATCCACCATTCGGATGAAGGCGCGGCATGAGCGGATCGGCGAGTGCTAATACCTCCCCTGACCTGATCCCGAAATCTGCGCTTGACCTGCCGATCAAGCAGGGAATTGCCCAGATCAGGGTTATCGCTTGAGCATAAGCACTTACAATTGGCTCCGATCTGGAGCGAATTTGATATGCTGCTGCCGAGCGCCGATTGGCGCCAGCCATTTCAATTGCACCGAAATGGCCACAACTTGCAGTGAATCAGATATTTAGAGCAGGCAGCTTGGCCTGCATGGCTAACGCACAACCGCTTCACTTCATCGATCCATCAAGCCGGTCACGGGCCGAACTTGCGCAGTTGGGTTTCGCGCTCGGGCACCATACGGAGGTCTATGGTGATATCGACGACCTTGCCGCCCATCCGCCGCGCGGAGGCATCATCCTGGCACGCGACGATGTGGTGGGCAAAGGTGTTGCCGCGATGATCGCCAGGCTGGGGCAGATCGGGGTGAGCCTGCCGGTCGTTGCGATGGCAGAATATGCTGAGGCAAGCCGGATTGTCGCCGCGATCAAGGCGGGTGCGCTTGATTATCTCACCATGCCGATCGAACCGGCGTATTTTGCCGAAGCGCTGGCGCGGATCGCCAAGGAAGCGCGAAGCTATAGCGAAGCGCAGCAGCGCATGATCGATGCGCGCCGCCGGATCGCAGGCCTTTCTGCCCGCGAGCGCGAAGTGCTCGACTGGCTGACCCGCGGCAGCAGCAACAAGACCATCGCGCGCGAGCTCGATATCAGCCCGCGTACGGTCGAGATCCACCGCTCCAACATGATGTCCAAGCTGGGCGCGGCGCATGCCGCCGAAGCTGTGCGGCTCATGCTGGAGGCGCGACTGGACGATGCCGCCTGAGCAGCGATCAGCGGCAGAAACCGCCGCCGCCAATTTCCAGATGCAGGTGATCGCGATGCGCCGCATTGTACTGCGGCCCCAATACCGTGCCAAAGCGCTTGCACGCACTTGCGTGCACCACGCGCAGGAATTCGCGTTCTTCGCGGCTCCCATCCGCCCATCCGCCCAGCACGCTGATGCGGCGGCCGTCTGCAAGCACGAAGCCGGCGACATCGATTGCCTCAGCCGTGGCGTGGGCCGATCGGCGTTCAGTCCCCGCAACGTTGCGGCAGGTATAGCTGCCCATAGTCTCGATCCGGGCAATCGGACTGCCAAGAATCTGGCGGGCTGCCCGATCCACCCCGAACCGCGCCCATTCGGCAAACACTTGTGCCGTGCGGCACTGGACCGCGCCGATATTACTCACGCCCAATTGCGACTGATCGCCGCGCACGGCGGATAATTGCACTGCGCCTGTAACGGCGCAGCCGGGGCCGTCAAAGCGATCGGGCAGGGCAGAGAAACGCGATCCGGTATCGTTCAGCCCTGCCAGGCACATTTGCGTATCGGGGTTGACGGCGAGCGGGCGGGGCGCCGATTGCGGGGCCCGGCGCGAGCTTTCAGGCACCGCACCGCAGGCGGCGAGTGCCGCAGTGGCCAGGATAAGGAGAAGCTTGCGTGCGCACATGGCGGCGATTGTCCGCAATCATGGTTAATCAATGGTAAACGCGCGTTATTCAGGCAATTCTTCCGCAACCTGCTCCCACAGTTCGATCTTCACCCCGTCAGGATCGAGCACCCAGGCGAACTTGCCATAACCCTCGTCGACCTGATCGAGCACCTTCACACCGCGCTTCTTGAGCAGCTTGAGAAAGCCGCCAAGATCGTCGACCCTGAGGTTGACCATGAAGCCGCCTGTTCCGGGCTTGAAATAGGTATCGTCCTTGAAATGGCTGATCAGCGAATAGGGGTTTTCCTTGGGCTCATCCGCCCAGGCGAGCTGCGGGCCGTATGGCCCATCGATCCCCAGCTTGTCGCGATACCATTCGCGCGTAACGTCCGGGTCTTTCACGACGTAGAACACACCGCCCAATCCGGTAATTCTGGCCATCTCCACTTCTCCTTACGTCAGAAGGAGGGAATGGACGATTGCGGGCTGGCTGGCGAGTCCCTTGTATCGCTAGAACCGGGTTGTGAATTCGATCAGCGATTGCGGCATCAGATCGAGCAGGGCGATTTCAATCATCTTGTCCAATCCGGTCACGATCATCAATCCAACCGTCAGCAGGGCCACACCGAAAATCGGCTTGGCGTAGCGGGCGATGGTTTGCATTGCCTGGCCACGTTCTTTCAAGGCACGGCGCGATCCATAGGCAAAGGCGAGGATCGAGGCCGCCACGCCCAGGCCGAACACCAGGAAGATCAGCATACTGGCAGCGAGGTTCTCACCCTGGCTTGCAGCCGCAATCGCAACCCCCAGCGTGGGGCCGACACATGGCGCCCACACCACGCCCAGCAGCAAGCCGACCACGAATTGACCGCCTGCGCCGTCGCCGCTGATCTTCTGCAGTCGCTGATGCCCGAAATTGGAAACGGGCGCAGCCGCGGCGCTGATCGCAGCCTGCATCCTTGGCATCAGCAGCACCGCGCCAGCCAGCGCCAACAGGACCCCAGCGCCGAGCCGGACTGCCTGTTCATTTATGCCGATCGAGTAACCGAACGCTATCACGCTGAAGCCGAACAGCGTGAAGCTGGTTACCAGACCGGCAGACAATGCCAGTGGCCCGGCTTTGCTCTTGCCCAGTGCCGAAGCGACCAGGATCGGCACCAGCGGCAGGACGCAGGGATTGAGGATCGTCACCAGTCCGGCGACGAAAGCGAGCAACACGCTTGAAATCATGTCAGGCAGGCGAGCGGGCGGAGAGCACCAGGAACGCCATCAGATCGCATCGAACACGAGTTTGCGCAGCCGGGTACGGTCAGTTTCCGCGATTGAGCGGGCCACTTCCTTTTCACCCTTGAACACCAGGATGGTCGATTGGCGGGGGATGCGGTGCGCGCGCAGGAAATCCTTGTCCTTATCGAAATTGACCTTGACGAAGGTTACATTGGAAAGGCGCTTGTCCTCGCGCAATTCGTCAAGGATCGGCTCTTGCGCGCGGCAGGTGGGGCACCATGTCGCATAGACATCCACCACTATGGCATCGCCGGATTGCTGGGCCTTGGCAAAACCCTGAGCGGAATAATCGACCCATCCTTCACGCGAGTCGCTGGCTGCAAGACTGAATGCACCGAACATGAAAGAGGCGACGGCGGCAATGATGGCGAAAAAGCGTAACATCAACAAACTCCGGTATTAAGCGGAGTCTATCTCCGCTCTTTACCCGCAGTTCGCCGTGGAGCTTCAAAAGGTTACAGCCTCAATAGCCGCTCGCCTGCCCATCCTTGCGCATTTCGGTGGCCCCGGTCAGCACGCCGGTTTCGGGATCGCGCGCAATCGCCTGGTATCCGCCGAACATGATCCCGTTATCGACCACTTCGACATTGTGGCCCATCTCGCGCAGTCTGGTGACGGTCGACGCCGGAATGCCCGGTTCGACAAAAAGCGTGCCGAGCGGATCCTTCGCGGGGCCGCTGGCGGGTTCGGTCGGCTGGCGCCCGCCATCATGATTGAGCCGTGCCGCATCGCCTGCCTCCTGCAGGTTCATGCCGTAATCCACCAGATTGATCAGCACCTGCACATGCCCCTGCGGCTGCATCCCGCCGCCCATCAGCCCCAGCGTCATGTATGGCTTGCCGTCCTTCTTCACGAAGGCGGGGATGATCGTCTGGAACGGGCGCTTGGCGGGCGCATAGGCATTGGCGTGCGCAGAATCGAGGCTGAACAGCTCGCCGCGGTCCTGGAACATGAAGCCGAGGCCGTCAGGGGTGAGCCCGCTACCCATGCCGCGATAGTTGGACTGGATCAGGCTGACCATCAGCCCGTCCTTGTCCACCACTGTAAGGTAGGTGGTGTCACCCGGCCCTTCCAGCTTGGGCTCTGGCAATGGGTCGCCGGGTGCGAATTCGGGCGTTGCCCTGTCAGGATCGATCAGCGCGAAGCGCGCCTTGCCGTATGCGTCGCTCAGCAGCTCCATCGGGAAGGGCGCGTAACCCGGATCGGCATAAAACTTTGCAACATCGGCATAGGCGAGGCGCTTCGCCTCGGTAATGTAATGGATCACTTGCGGGCTGCCGCGCTCCCATTGCGAGAGGTCCACGTTCTTGAGAATGCTGACCATCTGGAGCGCCGCGAAACCTTGTGAATTGGGCGGCAGTTCGCACAGTTCGTAACCCTTGCGATAGGCGGTGCAGGCAGGCTCGACCCATTCGCTGCGGTGGGCCGCGAAATCTTCCAGCGTATAGGCGCTGCCCTGCCGCTGGAGATAATCGACCATCACCTGCGCGCTCTGGCCGCTGTAGAACTCGTCGCGGCCGTTTTGCGCGATCCGCTCCAGCGTATTGGCGAGATCGGGATTCTTGAAGATCTCACCCGCCTTTGGTGCACCATTGGCGAACCACGTGGCCTGGGCATTGGTGAAATCGAACTGGTCGGCGCGGGCTTTGAACGCGCGCAGGTTGCGTGCGAAATATTCGCCTATCACCGGAGCTATGGGGTGCCCTTCGCGGGCGTATTTGATGGTGGGCGCAAGCACGTCTGCCATCGGAAGCTGGCCAAAGCGGTTGTGCATCTCGAACCAGCCATCGACCGTGCCGGGGATGGTAACCGGCAGCGGCCCAAGCGGCGGCAGGCTGTCCGCCTCACCCAGCTTGGCCTTGAGCTGATCAAGCGTCTGGTTTTGCGGTGAGCGGCCCGATCCGTTGAGGCCATAGAGCTTTTCGGTTGCAGGATCGTAGATGATCGCGAACAGGTCGCCGCCGATACCGTTGCCGGTCGGCTCCATCAGGCCCAGCGCCGCATTGGCCGCGATCGCTGCATCCACCGCATTGCCGCCGCTTTTGAGGATGTCGAGCGCGATTTGCGTTGCCAGCGGATGCGCGGTTGCGGCCATGCCGTGCTGCGCGTGGACCGGGCTGCGTGACCACGGCGCGCCCACCGGCCGCCCGCCGGGGCCGATCTGTTCGTGCACCGGCCGCGCCTCAGCCTTGTCGCCCGCGTGGTTGTCAGCCGCCAGCGGTGTAGCGAGCGCAAGCGAAGCCAGCGCGGCAATGGTGAAGCGGGCGGCAGTCATAGCGGTCTCTCCAGTCTCTACAGCTTTTCTATCACGCACTCGGCGCCGGGGTTTCACCCGCCTTGCTGACCAGCACGATGGCCAGCCATGCAGCAATGAAGCCGGGCACGATTTCATACAATCCCTCGCCGCCAATGAAACTGGAATTCCAGCCCAGCGCGATCCATCCCGCCACCACCGCCGCGCCGGTGACCAGCCCGGCCAGCGCGCCGGTGCCCGTCATCCGGTCCCAGGTCAGCGACAGGATGATCAGCGGGCCGAAGGCGGCGCCGAAGCCGGCCCAGGCATTGGCGACCATGCCCAGCACTTCGCTGTCAGGGTCAGACGCAATCGCGATCGCGGCGAGCGCGACGAGTGCCACGCAGATCCGCCCGACATTCACCGCTTCGCGCTCGCTGATGTTCTTGCGCAGGAAAAGGCGGTAGAAATCCTCTGTCAGCGAGCTTGAGGAAACCAGCAGCTGCGAGCTGATCGTGCTCATGATCGCGGCCAGCAGCGCGGCAAACAGAAATCCGGTAATCAGCGGGTGAAACAGCAGGTCCGACAGGACGATGAAGATCGTCTCCGGGTCATCCAGCACGATCCCGTTGCGATGGGCATAGGCGCGCCCGGCAATGCCCACGCCCAGCGCGCCAACCAGCGCCACGCCCATCCACACCAGCCCGATATTGCGCGCGGTGGCGATCTGCGCAACGCTGCGCACCGCCATGAAGCGCACGATGATATGCGGCTGGCCGAAATAGCCCAGGCCCCAGGTGACCGCGCTGATGAAGCCCATCAGCGTCAGCCCGTGGGTGAGGCTGAGAAACCCCTCTTGCGGCACCTCGAGCAGCGAGGCCCCGCCGCTGCCCCCTTCGCCGAACATCACCACCAGCGGCATCAGCACCAGCGCCACCACCATGATGCAGCCCTGCACGAAATCGGTCAGGCTCACGGCCAGGAAGCCGCCCACCATGGTATAGGCCAGCACCACCCCGGCGGTGATCCAGATGCCCAGCATGTAATCGCTCATCCCCGCATTGGGCAGGATCCCGGCAAAGGCGGTTTCGAACAGCTTGCCGCCGCCCACCAGCCCGGCGGCGGTGTAAACGGTGAAGAAAGCCACCACCACCACGGCAGAGGCGATCCGCAGCGCCACCGCCCGGTCAGGAAAGCGGTTGGCGAGGAATTCGGGGATAGTCAGCGAATTGCCCAGGCTTTCGGTCTGTGCGCGCAGCCGCGGGGCAACCACGATCCAGTTCGCCACCGCGCCAACAAACAGCCCGATGCCGATCCAGGCTTCGACCAGCCCGCCGGCATAAAGCGCGCCGGGCAGGCCCAGCAGCAGCCAGCCTGACATGTCCGACGCACCGGCGCTGAGCGCAGCCACGGCGGGCGGCAGATTGCGCCCGGCCAGCAGATAGCCTTCGCTGGTATCGGTCGAGCGCTTCCACGCGAACACGCCGATGCCGAGCATGAGGATGAAATAAAGGGCGAGTGTTATCAGTGTTCCGCTATGCATGTTGGCAGCGGGTAACAGGCCGGGGCGGGCTTGACCACCCGCTGAGGGAAAACGGCGCGGCGATCAGGCGGCGATCAGGCGGCGGTCACGCGGCGGCCACGGGTCAGGGCGCTTTCCGGCAAGATGGAACACATGGAACACAGTCTTGATGAAGAAAAGCTGCGGCCTGCGGGCGAGCGCTTGCACGGCGGGGAGAAGGGGGGATCGACGCGGGGAAAGAGCCGGCGCTGATATAGCGCGGGCGCAGGGGAGTAGGAAAATTCAGGCGTTGCCAGCGGGCTCTTTGACATTCGCCTTCACAGCAGGCTCCCCTGCTTGCCCGTATCCTCGCGCTTGGCGGACTTGACCGCGCTGGCATCGACCCACGGAATATCGGGCCGCTTGTTCTGGAACAGTTCGGCCAGGGTGAGGATTTGCAGGCGCGGGTGCTTGCGCCCGGTATATTCGTTTTCCCACACGCCGACCGCCGCCGCATCCCGCTCCATCGCGCGGGTGGGGGGCTGCGCGGTGATGAACACGCCCAGCTTGGCGCTTTCACGCTCCATCACCTGTGCCAACCTGCCGATGTCCTTCACGCCGGTGCCGCCGCCCTTGACCTCGACAATGGCTTTCTCGGTTTTCTTGCCATCGGGCTTGAACCAGATGATCCCGTCAATCCCGCCATCGGCACCCTTGCGCCCGCCTTTCCACGGCACGGCATCGACCACGCTGAGCGCCCACAGCTCGAACTGATGCTTGTCGCGCTCGGCAAGGTTTTGCGCGGCGGAGAGCGATTGCGGGCGGCCCTTCACTTCGAAGGTGATGGCGGGGAAGGCCTGCTGCATCCGCTTTTCGATCAGGCCGATGGCGAGGTGCGTCACGTCGATCCCCAGCCATTGCCGCCCCAGCTTCTGCGCGGCGTGAACGGCGGTGCCGCAGCCGCAGAACGGATCGAGCACCACGTCGCCTTCGTTGGAGGAAGCGGCGATAATGCGTTCGAGCAGCGCGAGGGGTTTTTGGGTGGGGTAGCCGAGGCGTTCTTTTGAGTGGGACTCAAGCGCGGGAATATCAGACCACAAATTGTCTATGACAGCGTATGCTTCCTCGCCGGGTCGCACTTTGCGTCGTGGATTTCCCGTTCCACTCCAATAAAGGTCGCCAGCTTCATCCAACTCTTGTAGCTTTTCCCGCGTCATACGCCACCCAGCAGGACCGGGTAAGAAGCCTTTGTATTCGTAAACTAGGTTAGGGCGAAGCCCCATTCCTTCAGATCGTAAAATTGGGCCGCTGCAATAACGCCCTTTTTCGTCCTGTAGATTGTATCTCTTCGCAATCTCCGCTTCTTCGAGCGGAACGCGGACTGCCTTCAGGTCAAAGTAAGCGTTTTCGGACTTTACGTAAAATAGGATAATATCTGTTGATCGTCCGAAGCGCCGAGAATCAAACTGTGATCCTTTCGGCCTGCTGTATCTCCGCCAAGTAATTTCATTTCTAAAATTCACCGCCCCAAACACCCCATCGAGCAACAGCTTGAGGTAATGGCTCGCGGTCGGGTCGCAGTGCAGATAGAGCGAGCCGGTCGGCTTCAGCACACGGTGCAGTTCAATCAGCCGCACCGCCATCATGGCGAGATAGGCCATCATGTCATTGTCGCCCAGAAACTCGCGCATCGCGCGCAGCAGAGTGAAGGCGTCGTTGTTCCCGCTGCGCATCACTTCGTCAAAGGCGTCTTCAGCGGTGTCGTTCCAGTGCCAGGTATCCTCGAACGCCTCGATCTGCGCGTCTGAGTCCTGCCCTTCGGGCGATTTGAACAATATGTTGTAATTGGCGTTCGAATTGAACGGCGGGTCAAGATAGATCAGGTCAACGCTCTCATCCGCGATATGCTCGCGCAGGACATGCAGATTGTCACCGTAATAGAGCGTGTTGGTCATCGGATTCACTTCACCATCGCGACGGTTTCCTGATCGGTCCGCCCCCATCCTTCAATTGGGATGGGAATTGTGCATTAGACAAGGCAGTCTTGCGGATAGGTTTGATGAAATTGGCCAGGGGTGCAAGTGCTCGGCTAACCCTTTGTTGGGGATTGAGAATGCCAATCGTTTTACCGAAGCGTTGTTTGACTTGTGCAATCGGCTCTTTCAGGTCGCTGTCATTGCTCACGATCACTGCGCAATCAAACAGGTTGTCGAAGGCGTCGACCAGCAGATAAGTCGCAAGGTTTACGTCCGAACCCTTTTCCTCGGTCTTGATTACGCGGCGTCCTACATATCTGCCGCTTGTCCATGCTGCTGCGTCGGGCATTTGAACTTCATGAGTGAGAAAGTGACCGAGATGGATTGAGATTCGCGGCTCCGTGCTCAAAGCGCGAAAGTACGTTTGCTGCCGGTTGGCTTGGTCTGGATCATTCGGTCGTGAACTGACGGTCGCGCTGAAATAGCGTACATGTTCAATGGTGTTGCGCGGAAGGAGGTTATCGCAAAGGAGTGCAGGGTTAAGCCATTTGGCCGGTGTACCCTTGAGGCATCCGTAATAGAGGTTGAAGCCGTCAATATAGACGCGTGTCCTCATTCGACCCTTCTAATAAAGCAGCGGCGGCCCTTTCGGGCCGCCGCGCACCCTGGCCCCGAAGCGCCAGGGGAGATATGCCCTCATATAGGTACGAAAAGGCCTACATGTCAATTAATGTGTAAATTATGATGACATTAGTGAAGGTTAACCCTCAGCCCTTCCTTCGCGCCTTCTTGCGTTCGTGCGGATCAAGGATCGCCTTGCGCAGCCGGATGCTCTTGGGCGTCACCTCGACCATCTCGTCATCGTCGATATAGGCGATCGCCTGTTCCAGGCTCATCCGCCGGGGCGGGGTGAGGCGGATCGCGTCATCCTTGCCCGATGAGCGGACATTGGAAAGCTGCTTGGCCTTCATCGGGTTGACTTCCAGATCGTCAGGCTTGGCATTCTCGCCGATGATCATGCCTTCATAAACCTTGACCTGCGCGCCCACGAACAGCTCGCCGCGTTCTTCCAGCATGTTCAATGCATAGCTGACCGTGTCGCCATCGCCGTTGGAGATCAGCACGCCGTTGTTGCGGCCTTCGATCGGGCCCTTGTAAGGGCCGTATTTCTCGAACAGCCGGTTCATGATGCCGGTGCCGCGCGTGTCAGACAGGAATTCGCCGTGATAGCCGATCAGCCCGCGGCTGGGGGCGGAGAAGGTGATGCGGGTCTTGCCCACGCCCGAGGGGCGCATCTCGGTAAGGTCGGCCTTGCGGCGCTGCATCTTCTCGACCACGGTGCCGCTGTGTTCGTCATCCACGTCGATCACCACGGTTTCGTATGGCTCGAAGCGCTTGCCCTCTTCCTCGCGGAACAGCACGCGCGGGCGCGAAATGCCCAGCTCGAAGCCTTCGCGGCGCATGGTTTCGATCAGCACGCCCAATTGCAGTTCGCCGCGCCCCGCCACTTCGAAGCTGTCCTTGTCATCGGCCTCGGTAACGCGGATGGCAACATTGGTTTCGGCTTCGCGCAGCAAACGGTCGCGGATCAACCGGCTGGTCACCTTGTCGCCCTCGCGCCCGGCCAGCGGGCTGTTGTTGACGGCAAAGCGCATCGCCAGCGTGGGTGGATCGATCGGCTGCGCGGCAATCGGTTCGCGCACGGAAGGATCGGCGATGGTGTTGGCAACGGTGGCCTTTTCGAGCCCGGCCAGCGCGATGATGTCACCCGCCTGCGCGCTCTCAACCGGCACGCGCTCAAGCCCGCGGAAGCTCATCAGCTTGGTTGCGCGCCCGGCTTCGACCACGTTTCCGTTTATGTCGAGCGCATGGATCGGATCGTTGACCTTGAGCCTGCCGGACTGCACCCGGCCGGTGAGCACGCGGCCCATGAAATTGTCACGGTCAAGCAGGGTGGCGAGGAAAGTGAAGGGGCCGTTCTCGTCCAGCTGCGGGGCCGAAACATGGTTCACGATCCGCTCGAACAGCGGGGCAAGCGTGCCGCTGCGCGCGTCCTGATCGTCGCTGGCATAACCGTCGCGGCCCGAGGCATAGAGCACGGGGAAATCGAGCTGATCGTCATTGGCGTCAAGCGACACGAACAGGTCGAACACTTCGTCCAGCACTTCCTGCGGGCGGCCATCGGGGCGGTCGATCTTGTTGACCACCACGATCGGCCTGAGGCCCAGCGCCAGCGCCTTGCCGGTAACGAACTTGGTTTGCGGCATCGCGCCTTCGGCGGCATCGACCAGCAGGATCACGCCGTCGACCATGGACAGGATGCGCTCAACCTCGGCGCCGAAATCGGCGTGGCCGGGCGTGTCGATGATGTTGATGCGGATGTTTTCGCCTTCATGCTCCCATTCGACGCTGGTGCATTTGGCAAGAATGGTGATCCCGCGTTCCTTTTCGAGATCGCCCGAATCCATCGCGCGTTCTTCCACCCGCTGGTTGTCGCGGAAGGTGCCTGACTGGCGGAACAACTGGTCGACCAGCGTGGTCTTGCCATGGTCAACGTGGGCGATGATCGCAATATTGCGAAGCGAACGGGACATAGTGAACTTTCGAACGGATTGAAGATGGCGGCATGTTGCGCCGCACAATGCTGCGCGCCCCTAGCCGATGCGTGCGCTCGCTACAAGCGGTGTGAGATTGCCTCACTGTGTCGCCATGGCAACACGCGCAGCTGACGATTGCGCCGCGAGCGGATGATTCTTGTGCTGTTTCAGCGATCTCTCTAAAACGAATACATTGACCGGTGGGAAAGGCTGCGTTGCAGCTTCTCTCATACCCACCCCTCGCCGGTCATATGAGAGAGGAGATTTCATGCGTTATCAATTGACCGGCGGTGCTGCCGGATTGCGCCGCCGTGCGCTGCTTTGCAGCGTTGCAGCAATCGGCCTTGCCTGCGGCTGCCCAGGCGCAGGACGCGGGCGATGACGAGGCCGGGAGCGAACAGGGCGAATTCGCCAGTGACAATGTCATCATCGTTACCGCAACCAAGCGCGAACAGACGCTGCAGGAAACCCCGATTTCGGTTTCGGTGACATCGGGCGAGACGCTCGAGGCCGCGCAGATCCGCGACGTGCTCGACCTGCAGACGGTGGCGCCATCGCTGCGTGTCAGCCAGCTGCAGAACTCTTCGTCCTCGACCTTCATCATCCGCGGCTTCGGCAATGGCGATAACAATTTCGGCATCGAGCCTTCGGTTGGCGTGTTCATCGACGGCGTATTCCGCTCGCGCTCGGCATCGTCGCTCAACGATCTGGCCAATGTCCAGCGCATCGAAGTGCTCAACGGCCCGCAGTCGACGCTGTTCGGCAAGAACGCTTCGGCCGGTGTGATTTCGGTCGTCACGCGCGAGCCGCAGTTCACCTTCGGCGGCAGCCTGGAGGCCGGCTACGGCAATCGCAATGATATCCGCGTGAAAGGCGACATTACCGGCCCGCTCAGCGAAACAATCGCCTTCTCGATCGACGGCAGCTACAACAAGCGTGACGGTTACGCACGGATCGTCAACCTTGATGAAGAACTTTCTAATCGCGATCGCTGGACCGCGCGCGGCCAGTTGCTGTTCGAACCGACGGCTGACCTGCGCATTCGCGCGATCGGCGATTATTCACGCATCAACGAGGCGTGCTGCACGGTCAGTTCGCTGGTTGCAGGCCCGACCGCACCGGCCATCTTCGCTGTTGGCGGCGCGCTCAGCACCGATTTCTTCAGCTATGACGTTTTCCTCAACAAGGTGCCGGAAAACAAGGTCGACAACTATGGCGGCTCGGTCCAGGCCGACTGGCAGACCGGCCCGCTTTCGGTAACCTCGATCACCGCCTATCGCGAATTGCAGAACTTCGTTGACCAGGATGTCGATTTCACCAGCGCCGACATTGTCAGCGAAATTCGCGATCAGGAGGTGAAGACCTTTACGCAGGAACTGCGTATCGCATCGGATTTCGATGGCCCCATCAACTTCCTGCTTGGCGGCTTCTATTTCGATGAAAAGATCAACCAGGAAAGCGAACTGAACACCGGCGCGGCGGCGCGGCCGTTCTTCTCGCTGCTGGCGGGTAATCCGCTGGTGTTCAACGGTGTCGAGGCCGCGCTCGGTCTGCCGCAGAACAGCATTTTCTCTGCCGGGGCGCTGACCGCAGAGAGCTATTCGATGGACAATACATCGTGGTCGATCTTCGGCACGGTGGATTTCGAGCCGCTTGACGGCCTCGTGCTGACTGCCGGTTTCAACTATACCGACGACAAGAAGGATTTTGCCCTGTCGGGCCAGGCCTTCGATGAACTGGCCAACATCAATCTGGTCGATGCCTTCATTGTCGGCGGCATTGCCCAGGCATTGATGATCCCGCCGAGCCAGGTGACTCCGGCGGTGATCCAGAGCTTTGCCACCGGGCAGGCAACGGCGCCGATCTTCAACCAGATCGCAACGCTGGCGCAGAACCCCGCTGCCAATCCACTGCTGGGCCTGATACCGTTCCAGTTCCAGCCGCCCTTCCTCAACACGCCCAACTCAGTTGAGGATGGCAAGACCCGTGATGATGACTTCAGCTACACATTGCGTGCGGCCTATGAATTGTCCGGCAATGTGAACGCCTATGTCAGCTATGCCACCGGCTTCAAGGCGAGCTCGGTCAATTTGTCGCGCGATAGCCGCCCGGTATTCGGTGATTTCATCCCCGGACCGCTACGTTCGACCATCCTTGCGCCGTCCTCGCCAATTCGCGATGCCGGGCTGGCGGTGCCGAACCTGACCACGGGTTCGCGCTTTGCCGGACCTGAACAGGCCAAGGTGTGGGAAGTGGGTGTAAAGGCCCAGTGGACGGGGCTGAGCATCAACCTGGCGCTGTTCGACCAGACGCTCAAGGGTTTCCAGAGCTTCCTGTTCACCGGCACTGGCTTCCAGCTCAACAATGCGGGCAAACAGTCGGTCAAGGGCTTCGAACTCGACACCCGTATCCAGCCGGTAGACAGCCTGGTGTTCACCTTCGCCGCAACCTATCTCGATCCGCTGTTCGACAGCTTTACCGAAAGCCCGGTGGGCGATCTGTCGGGCCTGCGTCCGGGCGGGATCCCATCGTGGAATCTCGCTACCTCGGCAACACATACCTATGAGTTTGCTGCGGGCACCAGGCTGGTCAGCCGCATCGATTATTCGCATGAGAGCAACACGCGGATCAACAATGGGTTGCCAACCTTCGGGCCGAACAATTTCCAGCGCGAAGTGAACCTGGTCAACGCTTCGATGACCCTGGCGCTTGAAAACGGGTTCGAAATCGGTGCCTGGGCGCGCAACCTGCTTAACGACAAATACATCATCACGGTGTTTGATGGCGTTGCGCAGGCCGGCACGGTGTCTGGCTATCCCAGCCAGCCGCGCACTTATGGCGGCGTGGTGCGTTACAAGTTCTGACGTCAATCGCTTCAAAACCAATTGCGAAGGGGCCGGTGAGAACCGGCCCCTTTTTTATTGCCAGATCGGCGAGCTTGTGATGAACTACCCCAGATAACTGATATAGGGGGGAATTATGCAGATCAGCGTGTCTCAAATACTTTCGAAGACAGCCGAAATCACTGGATCGCGACTGGGCGGCCTGATCGGAATGTGGCTGACATTTTTTGCCATGCAGATCATTTTCATGATGATTGCATTCGGCGCATTCGGCACATCGCTGGCTGCGCTTGGTTTGGCTGCCGAACCGCAAGACATGGGTGCAATGGGCATGGGGATGGGCATCGGCATGATGTTCATGATGTTCCTATTATATCTCGTCTATTTCTACCTCTACGCAGCACAGTCGGCTGCGATGAGCAGGCTCGCCTCCCCACTACTGAACCCTAATTTCGGCGAGGCTTTGACCGGCGGATTCATCAGCGGGATTAGCCTGATGGGAGCCTTTGTGTTGCTCGCGATCGGCTATTTCATCGGTGCGATCGTATTGGGGCTTGTCGCAGGGGTGCTGTCATTGCTGGGGCCGGTGGGCGCGGTAATCTCTGCCGTCGCGCTGATTGCGGCGCTGCTGTACCTGGCCGCCCGGCTGTCAATCCTGGCACCAGTGGTTGCGGTTGACGGGGTGCGAAATCCTGTCACTGCCATTGCCCGTGCGTGGCAGCTTACGGGTGCCAACGTTGTGAACATCCTGCTTGCGCTGCTGGTGCTGATTGCCGGTTCGCTGGTGCTGTTCGCGATACCCTTTGCGCTATTCTATGGCACGATCGAAAGCCTGGGCGAGGGGGCAGTCGATCCAGCCTCTGCCATCGGTTCGATGTTCGGAATGTTTGGCCTGTTCGCGCTGGTCGGCGTGATCGTTACGGTGGTCGCATCGGTGATGATCGCGGTGATCCATGCCGGGGTATCGGGCACCCAGGCCGAGCATCTTGAACGGACCTTCGAATAGGGCCGGGGGCTTCCCCTAAAGTTCGCGCAGCGCGCGGGCGGGTTTCGCATTCAGCAATGGTAGCGACCCGCCCAGCGCAAAGGCGAGCACCAGCAGCAGGCCCAGGCCGAGCACAGAAAGCACCTCAGACCAATTGGGCAGCCAGTCGAATTCGAACAGCTGGGTGATTACGAACCATGCGAGCGCAGAGCCTAGCGCAAGCGCCACCACTGCCAGCAACAGCGCAAGCAAGCCGTATTCAGCCAGCTGCATACCCAGCACCTGCCGCCGGCTTGCGCCCAGCACACGCAGCACCACCGTGTCATAGGTGCGCGAGGCACGCGCGGCCGCAATCGCGCCCATCAGCACCGCCAACCCCGCCAGCACCGCCACAGAGGCCGCCGCCAGCGTTGCTGCGCCGACCTGCTCCAGAATGGCGCGCGCCTCGACCAGCACCTGGCCGATCTCGATCACCGAGCTTGAGGGGAAGCGCGCCACCATCTGGCGCAGCAACTCGCCTGATTGGCCGTCATCAGCGAGATCGATGGTCGCGGCCAGATTATGCGGCGCATCGGATATCGCATTGCTGGAAAACACCAGCACATAGTTGAACCCCATGCTTTCCCAGTCGATCACGCGCAGGTTCGCCACGCGCACATCGCGCTCGATCCCGAGCACGCCGATAGTAAGGTAATCGCCGATTTCCAGGTCGATCGCACGGGCGAATTCCGCGTCCACCGATACCAGTGGCTCGCCGCTATAGCCTTCGCTCCACCATTCCCCCTCGACCAGCGAGTTTCCGGGCGGCAGTGTGTCGGTATAGGTCAGCCCGCGTTCGCCGCGCAGTGCCCATGCGCCATCGGGGATCTCCTCCAGATCCGCCACGCGCACCATGGCGCCCCTGGTGCCAAAGGCGAGCACCGATCCGCGCAGCGTAGGCACGGTGCGTATTTCGGCAGCGGGATCAAGATCAGTCACCAGCTCGCGGAAATCACCCTCGCCGTCACGCGGGATGTCGAGCACGAAATAGTCGGGCGCCTCGCGCGGCACACGGCTTTCGATATTGCCGTCGATCGCGCTCTGGATCGCGGCGAGCAGTACGAAGGCGGCGAGGCCAAAGCCGAGCGCAGTCACCAGCGCGCCGGTGGGCGCACCGGGCCGGTGCAAATTGGCAATCGCCGCGCGCAGCAGCGGATTGTTTGTGCGCGGCGCGCGCCTTGCGGCGAAGCGGATCGCCAAGCCGATCAGCGCCAGCGCAATCAGCGCGCCGCCCGCACCGATCAGGAACCCGCCCGAAAGCATGGGCTGTGAGGTCGTGAGCAGGGCAAGCGCGCAGATCGCGGCAATCCCCGCCGCGGTCCAGGCGAGCGCACGCCAGTCACGCGCCAGGGGCGATACGCGGGCCCGCATCAGCGCCATCGCCGGGAATGCGCGCGCGCGCAGCAGCGGTGTGGCAGCGAAGGCAAACGCAACCAGCAGGCCGTAAGCCCCGGCCAGCAGCAGCGGGGCAGGCTCGAGCACAAAGCCGCTTTCCACCGGCAGCAGGTCTTGCAGCGCCAGGCCCAGCAGCGGAGTGACCAGGACGCCGGTGGCGATGCCCGCCGCGCTCCCCGCCAGCGCCGCCGCGCCGATCTGCATCCCGTAAATTCGCACGATATCCGTGCCTGATGCGCCCAGCACCTTGAGCGTGGCAATCGAATTGCGCCGCGCGTCTAGGTAACTCGCCACTCCGCCGCCGATACCGATCCCGGCAATCACCAGCGCGGCCAGGCCCACCAGGGTCAGGAAATCGCTCATATTGCTGACAAAGCGATCCGCACCGGGCGAAGCGCGGTCACGATCACGGAAGTCGAAGCCGGAATTGGGGAAGCGCGCTTCAATCGCTCCGCGCACGGTATCGGGGTCTTGACCGCTATCGAAAGCGATCCGGTACTTGCTTTCGTAGAGCGTGCCGGGCGCGATCAGGCCGGCGCGGTAGGGAAAATTATCGGCCACGATCACCGTCGGGCCAAGCTGGAAGCCTTCGGACAGGCGATCAGGCTCGTTGGCGATCACGCCCGCCGCTGTCAGATCGGCCGTACCGACGCGGAAGCTGTCGCCCACTTCGATACCGAGCCGGTCGAGCGCGCCCTGGCCAAGCCAGGCCTGGCCATCCGCAGGTGCGCCAACGCTGCGGCCATCCTTGAGCGTCAGCGTGCCGTAAAGCGGCCATTTGTCATCGACGGCTTTCAGTTCCACCGGTGCGGCGGCGGCGGGCGTGCTTGCCATGGCCTGCATCCGCGTGCCGCCGGAGATCGCGCCGTATTCCGACAGCGCCGCTTTCTCTTCATCGGAAAGGTCGCGCTGCCACACTTCGACCTCGAGATCGCCGCCGAGCAGTTCCTGCCCGCGATTGGCCAGTTCTCGCTCGATGGAGGAGGTTAGCGTGCCAATGGCGGCCAGGGCTGCCGTGCCCAGGAATATGCACACCAGCAGCAGGCGCAATCCCTTGAAGCGCGCATTGAGATCGCGCCGGGCGATGCGCCAGGCCATGCCCCAGGAAAGAGCTGTGCTCATGCGGCGGCGCAGGCGGAAGCGGTGTCGGACACGATCACCCCGTCAGCCATGGTCACCACCCGTTCGCAGCGTTCGGCCAAGGCGCGGTCATGCGTGATCATCAGCAAGGTCGCGCCTGTCTGTGCACGGCGGGCGAGCAGCAGCTCGATAATGTCGTGCCCGGTTGACGCATCGAGATTGCCGGTCGGCTCATCGGCAAAGATCAGCTCGGGCCGCGGCGCGATTGCGCGGGCAATTGCCACGCGCTGCTGTTCGCCGCCTGAAAGCTGGGTGGGGTAATGATCGAGCCGGTGGCCCAGGCCAACCGCCTTGAGCTCGGCAATCGCTCGCTCCCGCGCGTCGGCGACACCGGCCAACTCCATCGGCGTGGCGACATTTTCTGCCGCAGTCATGGTCGGCAGCAGGTGGAAAGCCTGCAGCACGATGCCGATCCGGCCGCGCCGCGCCTGTGCCAGCTCGTCCTCGTTCATGGCGGTGAAATCGGCGCCAGCCACCATCAACGCGCCGCTGCTGGCACGCTCAAGCCCTGACAGCACCGCCATCAGCGAGCTTTTGCCAGAACCGGACGCGCCGAGCAGCGCGACCACTTCGCCAGACGCGAGATCAAGATCGATCCCGCGCAGGATCTCGACCGGCGCAGCATTGCTGCCCAGCGTGAGGGTGAGGTTACGGGCGGAAATTGCAGGAGAGGGGCTTGTCACGGGGTCGCATTCGCATAGGGCTGGGGGCCGCACAAGGAGACTTGCAGATGGCAAAAGGCGTTTGGTCGATCATTCTTGCACTTATGCTTGCGGCCTGCGGATCGGAAGCGCCCGCCGACACGGTGGCGGAAACTGGTTCGGATACCAATGCGGCAGAGGTGGCGACGGTTCCCGTAATGGGGCCCGAGCGAACAATCCTCGCCTTTGGTGACAGCCTGTTCGCCGGATACGGCGTGGGTAAGGAGAACAGCTATCCCGCGAAGCTTGCGGCGGCGCTGCGCGTGCGGGGGGTGAATGCGAAAGTCGCCAATGCGGGAATTTCAGGTGATACCAGCGCAGCCGGATTGCAGCGCCTCAAATTCACGCTCGACGCGCAGGAAGAAAAGCCCGACCTTTTCATCCTCGAGCTGGGCGGAAACGATCTGCTGCGCGGCATTTCGCCTGACCAGACACGCAGCAATCTTGCCGCAATGCTGGATGAGCTGAAGGCGCGGGAAATCCCTGTGCTGGTCATGGGTATGCGCGCGCCGCCCAATTACGGGCCTGAATTCCAGGCGCAGTTCGACGCGCTCTATGCCGATCTTGCGCGCGAATATGGCGCGGCACTGATCCCATTCTGGCTCGAGGCGATCTATCAGGATCCCTCGCTGTTCCAGGATGACCGGATCCACCCGACCGAAGCGGGGCTGGAGGAACTGGTCGCAGCGACGGTGGACCGGGTCGAGGCGGCGCTGCCGGAGGAGTAGCTAGAGCCTCTCGACCGTCCCCGCGCTTACCCGCCACACTGCCGCTTCCTCCAGGATATCCTGAAACGGTGCAGGTTCGGTGCCGGTAAGCCACACTTGCGCACGCCCTTGCCTGAGGCGTTGGAACAGAGCCGCGCGGCGGACAGGATCGAGATGCGCCGCGACTTCATCCAATAGCAGCACACCGGGGCGCCCCTCTGCCGCAAGTGCTGCATGGGCAAGGGTAAGCGCGATCAGCATCGCCTTTTGCTCGCCGGTTGAACAGGATGCGGCGGGCTGGCCGCTGCCCGACATGACCACGTCCAGCTCATCGCGGTGCGGGCCGGTGAGCGTTCGCCCGGCGGCGCGATCCCGGCTGCGCTGGCGGGCCAGCTCGGTGCGTAATTCCTCGCGCCCGGTCGGCCCGCCGGGAAGATAGGTAAGGATCGGCCTGGCAAAGGGGGCATCGGGCAGGGCGGTCAGCTCGTCCGCCAGCGTGGAGACCAGCGCCATGCGCCCCGCAGCCACCGCAGCGCCGTGCTCTGCCACCTGCGCTTCGATCGCGTCGAGCCAGGTGGCATCGCGGCTTTCCTCGATCAGCTTGTTGCGCTCGCGCAGAGCGGCCTCGAAGCGCGAGGCATGGCGGGCATGCGCAGGATCAACCGCCAGGGCCAGCCGGTCGAGATAGCGCCGCCTTGCACCCGCGCTGTCCATGAACAGCCCGTCCATCGCCGGGGTGAGCCAGCCGATCGCCAGCCATTCGCTTAAGGATTGCGCGCTTGCCTCTGCACCATTGACGCGGACAAGCCGCCTGCCGGGCCGCTCAGGCTCTACGAAAGTGCCGATGCGCGCGCTTTCATGGTCCTGTTCGATCAGGCTGGCGCCAATCTGGAATGCGCCGCCGCCATCCGGGCCGGGCAGGTCCGCCAGATGCGCGCGGCGCAATCCGCGCCCGGGTGCCAGCAGCGACAACGCCTCGAGGATATTGGTCTTGCCCGCGCCGTTTTCGCCCACCAGCAGGTTGAGCTGGCGCGTCCCGCGCAGATCGGTCTGGCGGTGGTTGCGGAAGTGGGAAAGGGCGATGCGGTCAAGCGTCATAGGCAATTGCGGCGCTTAGCATTTCGCGCCGGTTTGGCCACGCTTGGCTCGATCGAAATCACCGATCCTGAAATATGGTGAAAAATACCAAACTTTCGGATTGATGAATGGGCGGTTCATGAACGGAATCTCACGAAATCGCAGAATTCCGCCATTTTTTGAATTTGGCACGCCTCCTGCAAAGTATCTGACATCAAGCGAAATGGTTCGCTGAAGCATTACAAACAGGAGTAAAATCGATGTTCTTCAATTCTGACACTTCGAACAAACTGTTCGCCGCCATCTGTTCACTGGTGATTTCGGCTGCCGTGATGGCTGCCACGATCATCCCCGCCAGCCCTGCCGGCCTGCTTGCCTGATCAATCGGGCATCACTTTTCATTCCAAGGAGTAACCCCATGTTTTCCCGTTCCGATATCGGCAATCGCATCTTCGCCGCTGTCATGTCGTTCGCCTTCACTACCGTCATCATGGCGACGCTGATCGATTATGCCACCCCGATGACAGGAGTTGTCGCATGAACCAGCTCGACCGCAAGCCAGTAGTGAGCACGCCGAACGGCGGCTTCCACCTCGACAAGGCCGATGGCAAGATCTTCGGTGTTTGCGCAGGGATCGGCAATTATTTCGGGATCGACCCGCTGGTCGTCCGCCTCGGCTTTGTCCTGGGCACGCTGATCGGCTTCGGCAGCTTCATCCTGATCTACCTGGCGATCGCGCTGATCGCAGATTGAAGGAGCGGCGACTTTAAGCTGACCCGGTTTTCAGGGCAGCCGCGCCTTTAACAGACTTATGGAAAACCGGGAGGGGCCAGTGTGGCCCCTCTTTCGTTCCAGCGACGCTTCAAGTCGGCTACATCGCCGAAATACCGCCGTCGAGCTTGATCTCGGCGCCGGTCATGAAACGGCTCTCGTCGCTGGCCAGATAAACCACTGCATTGGCGATATCATTGGGCTCACCCACGAATTTGAGCGGAATCTGCCGCGCGAGCTTTTCCAGCAGCACATCCTTGTCGAGATTGTGGTGCCGCGCGGTGCCATCAAGGATGGGCGTGTCGACAAAGGTGGGGTGCACTGAATTGCAACGGATCTGCATGTTGTTCTTGGCACAATGCAGCGCGATCGATTTCGACAGCATCCACACTGCTGCCTTGGAGGAATTATAGGCCGGCATGGTATCGCTGGCGATCAGGCCCGCGATCGAACTGATGTTGATGATCGAACCGGGCGCGTGCTCACGCATCAATGGCAAGGCTGCCTGGCAGCCGTGAAAGATCGAATCGACATTGACCGAAAAGCAGCGCTTCCAGTCTTCGAACTTACAGGTTTCGATATTGCCGCCCACACCGATCCCGGCGTTGTTGACCAGCACGTTGAGCCCGCCAATATTTTCGCGTGCGGCATCGACGGCGGCATCCCACTGCGCGCGGTCGGTTACGTCATGCTGGATGGCAAAGGCTGTGCCTGCGCCAAGGTCGGCATTGATCCCATCGGCGGTTTCCTGCGCGCCCGCCCAGTTGATGTCGGTCAGCAGCACGCGCGCGCCTTCTTCCGCCAGCCGCCGCGAATGCGCCGCGCCCAGCCCCTGTGCCGCGCCCGTTACCAAGGCGAGCTTGCCCGCACATCTTCCTGCCATAAGTCTCAATCCTCTCCGATAAATCCTGCCGCCAACTGCACACCCGTTAAGAACATGGCTATGCGCACGTCGACACCGTGGCCCTTCGCGCGCCAATCCGCAACGAATTGCGGCAGCTCGCGCAATTTTACGCGGTGCACGGTGATATCCTCGCTGGCGGTGCCGCCACCTTCGCCAGTCTTGGTCAGGCCATGCGCGCGCAGCAGAGTGAAGCTTTCGGATACCATGCCGGGCGAGGAATAGAATTCGCCCAGGTTTTCCATCCGGGCGGCGCGATAGCCGGTTTCTTCCTCCAGCTCGCGCATTGCGGCATCTTCTGCTGCCTCGCCCGCCTTGCCTTCATCATCGCCGATCAGCCCGGCGGGAATTTCGAGGCAAATCCGGCCCAGCGGCACGCGATATTGCTCCACCAGTATGACGTGGCCGTCATCGTCGATCGCGATGATCGCAGCGGCACGGATGCCGCGCGCGCGGGCAACATATTCCCACCGCCCGCGGGTCTTGGCGGTGATGAATCTGCCCTGCCATTCGATGTTTTCGGGCTTGTTCGCGTCAGGATCGCTCATGGATGGAGCGTTTAGACTTCGATCAGGCGATCAGGCAACTCGTTGCGGTCATCGGCATTGCGCGGGAAATGTTCGGCCAGTACCCTGGCCACGTCGCGCACGCCCGCAGCCATTCCTTCGGCGATGCTGCCCTGGCCGATATCCTTCAGCATGTCGGCCATCGCCTCGCCCCACACCTCGGCAGGAACTTTGGCCGCGATCGGTTCATCCGCCACGATCTCGGCGCGGTGTTCGCGCATGGAGAGATAGATCAGCACGCCGGTGCGGCCGTGGGTGCGCCGCTCTGCGCCGACCTTGAAGTGCCTGATCGCGGCCTCGTGCGCGCGGGCGGTTTTGAGCGGGGAGGGGATCAACGCGAATTTGAGCGGATCCCATAATTGCGCCGCCCACATCGCGGCAAAGGCGATCAGGCCAAGTGCAATGGTCATGCTGGCCAGTTCGCCTGTGGTCCATTCGTGTGTCCAACCGCCAATCAAACTGTCCCACAGATCCATGAAGGGCAGCGGAAAGAGTGCAAACAGGCTCATAGCGGTAAAGCTGGCGACTGCGGCCCATAGCAAGGCAACATCACCATAGCTGTCCGACCGGTCAGCAAGGACAGTCACGATCTCGCCACTGGTGGTCAACTCTGCCGCGCCAACCGCGTCAGACACGATCTTGTGTTGCTCTGGTGTCAGATAGCGTCCCATCTACCATCCCCCCGAGGCGCCGCCGCCCCCGAAACTGCCGCCGCCGCCGGAAAAGCCCCCGCCGCCGCCGAAACCACCGCCGCCGCCCCAGCCATCGCCATCGGAAAGCGCCCCGCGCACGATCGCGCTGCCCACTTCCCACAGGATGATGTCACCCACCGTGTCGCTCACGCCGCGATAGCGCCGTTTGCGCCGCCGCCCGCGCAGCATCGGCAGGATGAAGAAGAAGAAAATGATCGCAAACCAGATCAGTGCGCCGACCGGGAAGCCGCTATCGCGCGCGCGCGCCTGGCCCGCTTCGGCGGCAATCTGGCGTGCCTCGTCCTCGGGCAATTGCAGCTGCTGGATGATTGCATCAGCGCCTGCCACGATCCCGCCGGGCATGTCGTCCTCGCGAAAGCGGGGCAGGATGGCGTTATGGATGATCAGCGCTGACAGCGCATCGGTGAGATAGCCTTCGAGGCCATATCCCACTTCGATCCGCACCTTGCGTTCGTTGGGCGCAACGATCAGCAGCGCGCCGTCGTTACGCTCCGCATCGCCGATGCCCCAGGCGCGCCCAAGCTGATAGCCATAGTCGGAAATGTCATAGCCCTGCAGGTCGGGCACGGTGGCGACGACCAGCTGGCGCTGCGATTGTGCTTCGAGCGCTTCCAGCTTCTGGACCAGCTCTGCCTCGACCTGCTCAGGAATGATATCAGCAGCGTCGACCACGCGCCCCGACAGCGCCGGAAATTCCGGCTGCGCTGCAAGCGGGGCAGCAAATAAGGCCAAAATTACAACCAGTAGATTGAATAGATGCCTCATGCGGCTTCCTTCAATTGTGCGGGTGTAACTTCGCGGATGAGACCATCTACACCCGCATTTACGCCAGCTTGATAGTCACCTTCCCGAAAGTGGGGCAGGATGGAATCTTGAATTATTGCAGACGCTTCCTCATCCTTCACCAATTCCTCAAGGCCAAGGCCGACTTCAATTCGAACTTTGCGTTCGCTCGGTGCGATGACCAGCAAGAGACCGTCATTGCGCCGCGCATCTCCGATTCCCCAAGCGTTGCCAAGGTCGCGAGAATACTCTGCGATATCGGACCCTTTGAGATCAGGCGTTGTGGCTACAACGAGTTGTACCAATGTTTCCTCTTCCAGAGACGCCAACTTCTGTGTCAACATTGCCTCGAAACCCGGTTCGAAGAGGTCAGCGGCGTCCACGACGCGCCCTGTCAATTCCAGAGCAGCAACGGGTGGAGTTGGCTGAGTGTCTGCCTCGCACCCATCGAGCAGAAGTAGTGCTGCCGCGAATGCTGTCCGCAACACCGCGCTCAATTATCCGAAGTCAGGTCAAGCTCGGGCGCGACCTCAGCACCGTCGCTGACAGCCTCATATGGCACCAGCGGCTCGGCCCCGTGGATCACCGTCGCGCCGATGATGTCGGGAAAGGTGCGGATGGTGGTGTTATACTGGCGCACCGCTTCATTATAGTCGCGAATGGCCACCGCAATGCGGTTTTCCGTGCCTTCGAGCTGGCTCTGCAGCGCAAGGAAATTCTGGTTTGACTGGATCGTGGGATAGGCTTCGAAGCTCGCCAGAAGCCGACCAAGACCCTGGCCCAGCTGTGCCTGAGCAGCCTGGAACTCGGCCATCTTTTCGGCATCGCCCAGATCGTTGGCATCGATATTGATGCTGGTGGCGCGCGCACGCGCTTCGGTCACTTCGGTCAGGATACCGCGCTCATTCTCAGCCGCGCCTTGCGCCACTTCGGCAAGGTTGGGGATGAGGTTGGCGCGGCGCTGGAACTGCGCCTCCACATCGGCCCATTTGGCCTTGGCATTTTCTTCAGCGGTAGGGACCGAGTTGATGCCGCAGGACGCAAGCCCCAGCGAAGCGGCCGCAACCAGCACCAAGCGGCGAAATGAAGTGAAATTCATCGAAAACCCTCTCTGAAAAGGCCCAAGGGAGTGGGCCTGACATACCTGTATTGCAGATATAGAGCACCCCCGATCAATTTCAATGTGTGGAAAATCGAGCGAGCTGCGGACTTGGCAAGCACCTGGCACAGTGCAAGATTGCCCGGCACCAAGGGATCAGAGGAGGTCAGGATGTTGTCGGAATTCAAGGAATTCATTGCCAAGGGCAATGTGCTGGAACTGGCCGTGGCGGTCATCATTGCCGGGGCCTTTGCGGTGATCGTGGCATCGATGACGTCAGACGTGATCATGCCGATTGTCGGCGCGGCGTTCGGCAATGTCGATTTCAGCGACAAGTATCTGGTCCTGAGCGGTGAAGTGGAGGCGGGCATGACCCTTGCGGCGGCGCGCGAAGCGGGCGCCAATGTGCTGGCTTGGGGCGCCTTCGTCACCTCGATCATCAACTTCCTGATCCTGGCCTTCATAATCTTCCTGCTGGTGCGCTACACCAACAAGGTGAAGGAGCGTTTCGAGAAGAAGGAAGAACCCGCAGCCGAAGAACCCGCTGGCCCAAGCGAGATCGACCTGCTGATCGAGATCAGGGACGCGCTGAAGAAGTAGGGCTATCAGCGCTGACGATACACTTTAAGTTCAGCATTTTCTCGCTATATAGGGCGTGTCGGGCAACCGACTATGGCGATAAATTGCGGCGTGCAATAGGCACAACGGACCCGGGGGCAGTACCCGGCGGCTCCACCACAAAACCCGGTAATTTCCGGGGCTTATGACGGGGCCGAACCAGGATCGACGTGTGTTGAAAGACGTTGTTTTTGCCCGGGCTGAGTACCCCGTAAAACTGTTCAAAACACACAAGTGCCAACGATAACGAAGCACTCGCTATTGCTGCGTAATGTGACGGCCTAACGGCCTGAATTTACAAAGCTAAAGCGCGGTTGGACCGACCGGGCAACAGAACGGATACCGGGCGTCCGGAGGGAACGTAGCAACAGAATCCCTCCACCCATTTTCCCGTCAGGCCGCAGCGCGATGCGCGCCTCAGTCAAGCAGCCAATTGTAAACACTTGCTATTGCCCAGGCTGCGACGCCTGCAATGACTGACCAGGCTATCAGGCCATAGAAGAATCCGCCCCAGTTCAACTGCCAGGCCATTTGGCCGAAATCGGCATGAACCATGTGCCCGCTCATCTGCATCATCGGCATCGGCATCGCCGCTACAAACGCGCTGCAGATAACCCAGAACACAGCAAAGACGAGCAATGTCGCGAGGCCAAATTTGTTTGAGTCGATTTTCATGATCGTTCTCCTCTCCAATGCGGACTGTATATCACAGTTGCACGGGGCCGAGCCCGATTGCCTTGATATCGGCGCAAAGTCAGGAGAATGCGGGAAAATGGCGCGAAGGGCGCGTTTTCGCAGGCTACCTGCCCATTAATCCTGGGCGTTTGCCTCGCGCTCGCGCTTTTCCTGCTCATAGCGGATTGCGTCGAGGATTTTTGCGCCGCCCAGGAACACCGCACCTGCGGTGGCTGCGAACAGCAGATAGCCGCCAATGCCGGGATATTGCACTGTGTAGTGCGCGCCGCGGGTCATTGCGCCCAGGGCCAGGGCATAGATGATCAGATACGCTTCCCAGCGCGTTTTGATCACGAACAGCCGGCCAATCTTGCGCAGCATCTTCACCCTTTCGCCATTTTCGCCGCACGGGGTGCGACTGGTTAACAAAAGGTTATCCTATGGATTAGGCGTGAGCTGTCCAGCGCGTTAACCTAATTCGGTGAGTTCCAGCGCTTCGAGCAGGGAAAATCGTGCCGATGTGACACTGTTCTTGAGCGATTCGCTGCCGAGATCGGCCGGATCGATCTGTTCAGGCCAGTTCGCGGCAATAACCGACTCGATCCGGGCGGCCTTGGTTTCATCAAGCAGGAAGCGCGGATCGACCGCGGACGGATCGGCCACCACACGCAGCCGCAGGCAGGCGGGCCCACCACCGTTGGCCATCGACTGGCGCACGTCGACCGGGATCACCTGCCGGATCGGGCCGTTTGATGCCATCATCGCCTCGCACCAGTTCCAGACGGCTTTGCTCTCGCGGCATTCCTCGGGCACGATCAGCGCCATCCCGCCTTCGGGCAGGGTGACGAGCTGCGCATTGAACAGGTATGTCTTGATCGCTTCGGCCAGGCTTACCGCGCTATCGGGCACTTCGACCACCTGGAGCGCAGGGAAGGCTTTGCGCATCGCATCATAGGCACCTTGGCGGTCAGCAAAGGCGAGTTCATGCGCGAAGATCACATTCTCATTGGCCACCGCGACCACGTCATTATGGAACGCGCCGGCCTCGATCGCTGCCGGGTTCTGTTCCACGAACACGGTGCGTGCCGGATCAAGCCGATGCAGGCGGGCAACAGCGCGGCTGGCCTCGATATGCTGGCGGGCGGGAAATCTGCCGCCACGTTCGCCGTAGACGAACACCTCGACCCCTGCGTCGCCATGCCCGGCGCAAAGCCGCATGTGGTTGGCCGCGCCCTCGTCGCCGAAACTGGGCGGCACCGCATCATGCACGGTGAAATACTCGCGATTGCCGAAAGCGATCTCGAGCTGCCGCTTGGTGTCGGGCCATTCCTGTGCCCGGTGGACCATGGTGACGAGGTTCGCCGGGGTAAAGTGGCACTTGCCGTCGGCGGTGTCGGGCGCGGGGCTGACGGTCGCGGCATTGGCGGTCCACATCGAGGAGGCTGACCAGGCGGCGGCGAGCAGCGCGCGTTCGGCGCTCTGGTCCACCGCCAGCGCGCGCAGCAGGCCGTCATTGGGGCGGGGCAGGGGCAGCAGGAAGCCCTGCACGCCCAATCGCGCCAGATTGCCGCGCATTTTAGCTATGCCCTGCAGCGCAGCGGCGCGCGGATAGCTGGAATCCCCTTTGTGGCTGGCGCTGGCGATATTCCCCAGGCTGAGGCCCGCATAATTGTGCGAAGGGCCCACGATCCCGTCAAAATTGATTTCCTTGAGCGGCATTCAAAAATACCCTTGATCGTCATTGCGTGGAGCCCGGAGGGCGACGCGGCAATCGATGAAGTGAGGTCGCGCCAGGTCGCTAACTTTGGCCATGGATTGCTTCGCCTGCGGCTCGCAATGGCGAATTCCAATCATCGCGCCACGCTCCACACCGTGTCGCCGCGTTTTACATCAAGTGCATCGGCAGCCGAGGAATCGATCGAAATCGTACCATCCTTCTTGATCTTGCGCGCGCCGTAGCAAGCGCGAAAGCTGCTGAGCCTTCCAGTGGCCAGAATCGCGCGTTCGCCCTGATCCAGATTGACGTCGGAAACCTGGTGCGCTTGCGCTTCCTTGACGCTTTTCACTTCGTCCGTCCGTGCAGTCATGGTGGGTCCGCCGTCGAAAATGTCGACATATTGCTCGTAGCGGAATCCCTCGTTTTCAAGCATGCGCATTGCGGCGCGACCGGTAGGGTGGGGCACGCCGATCACGCTGCGGGCATCGTCGTCAAGCATGGCGATATAGACCGGATGCTTGGGCATCAGATCGGCAATGAACTGATTGCCGTTGATGGCATTGAAATAGTCCGCTTCCTGGAAGTTCATTCCGAAAAAGCGGCCCGCGACCCCGTTCCAGAAGGGCGATCCGCCGCGCTCGTCGATGATCCCGCGCAGCTCGGCCAGCACACGGTCGGCAAAGCGGCGGCGATGCATGGCGATGAACAGATAGCGGCTGCGTGCGAGCAGCAGGCCCAGTCCACCAGCGCGCTCATTTGGGTGCAGGAACAGTCCGCCGACTTCGCTCGATCCTTCAAGATCTGTCACCAGGCTCAGCAGCTCGGCGCGCACCGTGCGGTCAAGTTCCTGCGAATATTGGGTCAGCGTGTTGAGGCGATAGGAATAGAATGGCCAACGCTGGCCCACATTGGTCATCAATTGGCAGGTGCCGCGAATGGTGCCCGTCTCGGCATTTTCCAGCACCAGCACGAATTGCTCGTCAGCCAGTTCATCGCTGTCATTGGCGAAGCCCTCGCTGGCGCGCTCGAGCTTGGCGGCCAGCGCAGAGCGATCGGGCGGCAAATTGGTAAAGCCGCCACCGGTTAGCTTGGCCATTTCATACAGCGGTTCAAGATCGTCAGCGCGCGCGGCGCGCAGGCGGAAGGTCAATACAGTTCTCCATTGGCAATGCGGGTGATGACTAGAGCGGAAAGTGCGGCACGTTCGGCCAGACTTGGCACGATCAGGAATTCCTGCGGCGAATGGATTGCGCCCCCGCGCACGCCCATCGTATCGACCACGGGCACGCCGCAGGCGGCGATATTGTTGCCGTCGCACACGCCGCCAGTCGATTGCCAGCGGATGTCCTGGCCCAGCTCGGCGCCGCATGCCTTGACGAGATCGAACAGCGCCTGCGCGCGCGCGTCAACCCTCTTGGGTGGGCGGGTCACGCCGCCATGGCGGTGGACGCCAACTTCGTGCTTGCGCTCGATCGCGTGCAGGACTTCGGCGAGATTGCGCTCGAACTCTTCCATCGCCGTGGTCGATTTGGGGCGGATGTTGAAGCGCAGCACTGCGTAATCGGGCACGACATTGTTGGCCGCGCCGCCTTCCAGCTTGGCCGGGTTCACGGTCAGGTCAGCATGTTCCATCGCCTTCAGCCGCAAGATCAGATCCGCCGCCGCCACGATCGCATTGCGCCCCTCATGCGGATTGCGCCCGGCATGTGCGCTCTTGCCGGTGAAGCTGATCGAATAATTCCCCGTACCGCCGCGCTCATGCGCCAGGGTGCCATCAGGCAGGGCCGAGGGTTCATAAGTCAGCGCGGCTAGCTTCCCCTGCGCCAGTTCGGCGATCAGACCAGCGCTCGCCAGCGAGCCGGTTTCCTCGTCAGAATTGATCATCACGTCATAGCCGAGCGAGCCGATCGCGCCCGTTGCCTCGACCGCCATGAGCGCGTGGAGGATTACCGCGATCCCGCCCTTCATATCGGCCACGCCGGGGCCGTTTAGCGTGTCATCGTCGAGCCATTGCTGCTGCTGGAACGGATGGTCCGCAGGGAACACGGTGTCCATGTGTCCAGTGAACAGCAGGCGGCGATTGGCCTGCGGGCGTACGCGCAGCACCATGTGCCGCCCATGCGGCTTTGCGAACTCGCCGCCCGTGCTGTCGATCGCGGTAACCGGCGCCGGATCGACCAGTTCGATCTCGCCCGGCAAGGCGGAAAAGGCATCCACCAGCGCATCGGCCTGCCGCGCCAGTCCGGTGAGATTGGCGGTGCCGGTGTTGATCGCGCCCCATTCCTGCACCTGCCCGAGCATGGCAGTGCCATCGATCCGCTCGGCCAGGGTGGCGGCGCTGGTGGTTGAGGTTTGTTGCATCTGTTACCGCTCTAGCGGCGCGGCGGGCCAAGGCCAAGATGCCGCTGCGTAAACTCCTGTTAGCGGTTGCAATGAAGGGGCGCTTTGGCCATAGCCCGCCCCAATCCTCCCCGGGAAACTGGCTGAAAACCCGCTTGCCGCGCGTCGGCGAGCCCAATGTGCGAGGAATCTGTGAGCGAATATGTCAACCGCGCCGGGATCGAGATCGATTCGAGGCTTGCCCAATTCATCGAAAGCGAAGTCTTGCGCCCGCTGGGGCGCGATGTCGCGGCTTTCTGGAGTGGCTTTGCCGCGCTGCTGGCTGATTTCGCGCCGCGCAACCGCGCGCTGCTGGCGAAGCGCGACGAACTGCAGGCCATGATCGATGCGTGGCACACGGAGCGGCGCGGCAAGCGGCTCGACAGCCAGGAATACCAGGCCTTCCTGCGCGAGATTGGCTATCTTGTGCCCGAACCGGATGATTTCACTATCGGCACGCAGAATGTCGATCCCGAGATCGCAACCATGGCCGGACCGCAGCTGGTGGTGCCGATGCTCAATGCGCGCTTCCTGCTAAATGCCGCCAATGCGCGCTGGGGCAGCCTGTATGACGCCTTCTACGGCACCGACGCACTCGATGCGCCGCCTGCGCGGCCGGGTGGCTATGACGAGGAACGCGGCGCTGCGGTGATCGCGCGCGGGCGTGAATTCCTGGATCAGGCGCTGCCGCTGGTGGACCAGAGCTGGGCTGACATCGCGGATGAACATGACGGGAAGCTGAAAGACGAGAGCCAGTATGTCGGCAAAACCGAACGCGGGCTGCTGTTCAGGAACAACGGCCTGCACATCGAGGTCGTGTTCGACCGCGATCATCCGGTCGGCAAGACCGACAAGGCCGGCATTGCTGACATCATCTGCGAAGCCGCGCTGACCACGATCTGCGACTGCGAGGATTCGGTCGCCGCGGTCGATGCCGAAGACAAGCTCATGGCCTATTCCAACTGGCTCGGCGTGATCCGCGGCGATCTGGAGGAATGCTTCGACAAAGGCGGGCGCACGCTCACCCGCAAGCTCGCAGAAGACGTGAATTACACTGATAAAGGCGGCAACACACACAGCCTGCCCGGGCGCAGCCTGCTGTTCGTGCGCAATGTCGGCCATTTGATGACCAACCCGGCAATCAGGCTGGCTGATGGCGGCGAAGTGCCGGAAGGCATTATGGACGCAGTCTTCACCAGCGCGATCGGCGCGCTCGATGTCGAAGGTCACGGGCGCTATCGAAACTCGAAGACGGGCAGCATCTATATCGTCAAGCCCAAGATGCACGGGCCGGAGGAATGCGCTTTTACCAACGATCTGTTCGACGCGGTGGAGGACCTGCTGGCGCTCCCCCGTCACACGATCAAGGTTGGCGTGATGGATGAAGAGCGGCGCACCAGCGCCAATCTGGGTGCCTGTATAGCGGCCGTGAAGGACCGTGTGGTGTTCATCAATACCGGCTTCCTCGACCGTACGGGAGACGAAATCCACACCTCGATGCAGGCCGGGCCGATGATCCGCAAGGCCGAGATGAAGGGATCGAAGTGGCTCGCCGCCTATGAGAAACGCAATGTCGCGATCGGGCTGAAGCATGGCCTTTCGGGCCGCGCACAGATCGGCAAGGGCATGTGGCCCGCGCCTGACCTTATGAAGCAGATGATGGTGGAGAAGATCGGCCATCTCAAGGCTGGCGCAAACACCGCCTGGGTGCCGTCACCCACCGCGGCAACTCTCCACGCGCTGCATTACCACCAGTGCAATGTCTTTGCCGAGCAGGCCGGGCTGGGTGAAATTCCGCCGCTGGGCGATCTGCTCACCATTCCGCTCGCCGAAGGCACCAACTGGTCCGAAGATGAGCTGCGCGAGGAACTGGACAACAATGCGCAAGGGTTGCTGGGCTATGTCGTGCGCTGGATCGACCAGGGCGTGGGTTGCTCAAAGGTACCTGACATCAACGATGTCGGCCTGATGGAAGACCGCGCGACCTTGCGCATCAGCTCGCAGCATATGGCCAACTGGCTGCTGCACGGCGTGGTCAGCAAAGACCAGGTGAGGGATTCGCTGCGCCGCATGGCGGCCAAGGTCGACGCGCAGAACGCGGGCGACCCGCTATATGAGCCGCTGGTGGGTAATGAGGATGGCCCTGCCTTCCGCGCCGCCTGCGATCTGGTGTTCAAGGGTGTGGAGCAACCTTCGGGCTATACCGAACCGCTGTTGCACCACTGGCGACAGGTCAGGAAGGCGGGTTAGATACCGGTTCAGCCGCCGCTTGCGACCAGCCGCCCGCCGCGGCGGCGGCCCATCTGGATATTGCCGGCATTGGCGATTGGGCCTCCCTGGCTCACCTTTTCGCCAGCTATGCCAATCAGCCGGTCCTGTCCCAGCGTGCGTTCGAATTCAACGCCGCAGGCCGTCTCGCTCGTCCAGATCACTTTGCAGAATATCTCTTCATTGCCGAGCACCAGCCAACCCGTCACCCCTTCGCGCGGCGGAGCACTGGTTTCCAGCTTGGCCCCACTGTCAGAGATATTGGCCATGTGGCATGGGCGATCGCCTGCAATGGTGCGAAAACACACGGGTATGTCGATGGTAAACCTGACGTTACGCCGCCGCTCTGCCTGAGCAGCCCGCAATCTCGCCTCATACAGGCTCATCGCTCACTATTCTCCTGTAATTTGAACAGAGTGATGGCAGGGCATCGATGAAGAAGGATTGGCAAGCTAGGTTAGTCGAAATTAACCTAATTCGGCGGCGAGCGAGACAAAGTCTTCAACGCTAAGCGTTTCGGCGCGGCGTTGCGGGTCTATTCCCAGGTTTTCCAGAGCATTGAGCGCGCCGGGCACACCTTTCAGGCTTTGGCGCAGCATCTTGCGGCGCTGGCCGAAGGCGGCCTCTGTAACCCGTTCGAGCGTGCGCGCCGATACGCCTTTTGGGGCCAGACCCGGTGTCACATGCACCACTGCGCTCATAACCTTGGGCGGGGGTGTGAAGGCGCTGCGATGCACCTTCATCGCCAGCTTGGCGTCACTACGCCATTGGGCCAGTACGGCAAGCCGCCCATAGGCGCTTGTCCCCGGCGTGGCGACGATCCGCTGCGCGACCTCGAGCTGGAACATCAGTGTCAGCGATTGCCATTGCGGCGGCCATGCTTCTCCGCCCAGCCACTTCACGAATAGTGCGGTGCCAACATTGTAGGGAAGGTTGGCGACCACTGAGAAAGGTTCACCCTGCATCAACTCGCCATGGTCGATCTTCAACGCATCGCCTTCGATTACCTGCAATTGACCGGGATAGGCTTCACCCAGTTCTGCCAGCGCGGGAAGGCAGCGCCGGTCCATCTCGATCGCGGTCACTCGCGCGCCCGCCCTCAGCAACGCGCGGGTAAGGCCGCCCGGACCAGGCCCCACTTCCAGCACCGCCTTGCCATGCAGATCGCCGGGAATCGCGGCGATCCGGTCAAGCAATTGCGCATCGAACAGGAAATTCTGCCCCAGCGCCCTGGATGCGCTGAGCCCGTGCCTGGCAATGACTTCGCGTAGCGGAGGCAGGGTTTTCACAGGCCCACCCCCAACCCCTCTCGCAAGCGGGAGGGGAGTGAGACTTGCCAAGCCGCAGGTGAGGCTAGTCGCAGCGGGGTGGGCAACTCTCTGCTCACGAACCTGTCCGCCGCGCCGCCATCTCGCCCGCCATGCGGATCGCCGCCACCATGGCGCCGGGATCGGCCAAGCCTGTGCCCGCGATGTCGAAGGCGGTGCCGTGATCGGGCGAGGTTCGGATGATCGGCAGGCCCAGTGTGACATTGACGCCCTGATCGAAATCGAGCGCTTTCAGCGGGACCAGCGCCTGGTCATGATACATCGCCAGCGCCACATCATAGCTGGCCCGCTTGTGGGGGGCGAACAGCGTATCGGCAGGATGCGGGCCGGTGGCATCGATCCCTTCCTGCCGCAGCGCCGAAATTGCTGGCGCGATGATGTCGATCTCCTCACGCCCCATGCGCCCGCTTTCACCGGCATGCGGGTTGAGCCCGGCCATGGCCAGGCGGGGGCGCTCGATCGCGAAATCGCGCGCCAATGCGGCGGCGACAATCCGCGCCTTGTGGCAAATCAGCTCGATGCTCAGCAAGCCCGGTACGTCCGCAATCGCACAATGCACGGTCAGCGGCACCGTTCGCAGGCTTGGCCCTGCCAGCATCATCACTGCATCACGTTCCGACACGCCGCAGGCGTTGGCGAGAAACTCTGTCTGGCCGGGAAATGCGAAGCCAATTTTGGCCAGTTCGGCCTTGGCAATCGGGGCGGTCACCATGGCGCTGGCTCGCCCGCTGACGGTGAGCTGTGCAACCTCGCCGAGCGATGCCAGCGCCATCCGAGCACCCGCACTTTCAGGTTGGCCCGGAGTATAGCGCGCGGCCGCACCAGCGGTAGAAGTGCCGTCGATTACTGGCAGGCCGCGGGCAAACGCCGCAGCGGTTTCAGCCGGTTCGGAAATCTCGATTACCGGGCAATCGATGCCCCGCTTTTGCGCTGCTTCGGCGAGTATATCTGCCCCGCCAACCACGAAAAACGGGGCCAGCTTCGATTTCGCCCGCAGCGCCCAGGCGGCAATGATCAGTTCCGGCCCAACGCCCGCCGGATCACCCAGCGAAACGGCGATCGGCGCGGGCTTCAGAGCGCTCAATTGTATTCGATGAAGGCGTCGTTGCGCAGATCGCGCAGGTAACGCTGTGCGCGTTTGTTGATGCGCTCATCTTCGAGCTGGCCCATCAACTGGTCAAAGCTGGGGCCGCTATCGACCTGCGGATCGTCGCGCCCACACAGCATCAGTACGCGCACGCCTTCCTCGATTGATCCGAACGGCGGGGTGGACTGGCCAAGCTGCAGGTTGAGCACGATGTTCTGCAGCTGCTCGGGCAGCGCGCGCACACGAATCTGGTCATTGGTAACGACATTGGCGCCCAGGGCCGCCGCTGCTGCATCGGCATCGCCGCAGCCGCGCATCGCCTGCACTCCCGCAGCAAAGGCATCAACCTGTGCGACGGCTTCTTCGTCGGTCAGGCCGGGAGCGAAACTGATCGAGATCTGCTTCAGGCTGAGCAAGGCATCGCGCGGGTCAGCCATCAGCACCTGGCGCTTGTCGATCAGGTACAGGATCGAAAAACCGCCGGGAATCTCGACCGGGCCAAATAGCTGGCCGGGCTGCATTTGCTGGGCCGCCATGGCGAGTTCGCTGGGCAGCTGGCCCAGCCGCACGAAACCCAGATCCCCGCCAACAGCAGCGGTAGAGGCTTCGGAAAATTGCCGCGCATAGGCAACGAAGCTGCCGCCCTGCTGCAATTGTTCCATGATCTGCTGGGCATTCTGGAGCACAGCATCGCGGTTCTCAGGGGTAGCCGAAAGGAAGATCTCGCCAAGCCGGAATTCATCCGTTCCGCGCGAATCCTCCATCCGCTTGAGCAGTTCGTTGACCTCTTCTTCCGAGACATTGACGAACGGCGAGATATTGCGGCGAAGAAGGTTTTGCCACGCAAGCTCGCCTTCGATCTGTCGCTTCAGCGACGCGGGCGACGATCCGATCGAGCGCAGATATTCATCCATCGCCCCCGGTTCCTGGCCGAAATTCTGCGCGGCAAGGGCATTGTATCGCTGGTCAACTTCGGCCTGAGAGACTGTGATCTCCTGCGAACTGGCAGCCTGAATCTGCAGCGTCTCGTCGATCAGGTTTCGCAGCACCTGCGTGCGCAGCCGCTGCATTTCCTCTTCGCTGATCTCGTTGCGCGACGCCGAAATCACGAGCGCTACGCGCTGTTCAACATCGGTTCCGGTGATGACCTGTCCGTTGACGATTGCGGTAGCGGTGCGGACATTGGGATTGGCCTTTCCCATGATCGAGATGTTCGCCGGGATCCCCAGCGGATCGTCGATCGGCGGGGCATTCTGCGCGCCAAGCCCGGCAGGCGCAGCGAACATGCCGGCTGCCGCCAGCGAAAAAAGGACATTATTGAGCTTTATGCGTGTCACGCGTTCATTCCATCTGCTGCGCTGGTCAGCGCCAAATTTGTCATTCCACCACTGGCAAGCCGCGGCTTAACGCTGGCTGAGCCGATCGGGTGCCGGTAAGTGGCGGACCAGATAACGGGTTTGCTCCCGCGTGCCAACGCAGGATTGCAATACGGTCCCCCGGCAGGCACGCGGCGATTGCCACATCAGCGCAGCCCGAAGTTGCGCAAGGCGAAGGTCAGCTGGAACGTATCGCCGCGTTGGGCGTCGCCAGCGGTCACAAAGTCGCGCCGCCAGGTCAGGCCCAATTCAAGCGTTTCGTCGCGATAAGCGATGCCGAGCCGCGTGCGGATTGGATCGAAGCCGTCGCTTAAAAAGCGCGGATCTTCGTCACGATCAGTCAGGTTGATGACGCCAGAGCCGAAAATTGACCAATACCTCGCAAAAGCCAGGCGACCTGCCGCGCGCAATTCCTCGCGGTCCTGCAAATCCTCGAATGCCTCGATATTGCGATTGAGGCGAAGATAGCCGACTTCGACATAGGTGCGTTCATCGCCCACCGTCGCATCGAATTCATTGCGGCGGATCTGCAGCTTGTCCTTGTCGAGGCGAAACCTGTGCGTGAACTTGACGAAATCGCGGAAGCGCACCTCGGTTCGCCCGACATAGTCAGACTTGCGCTCTGACAATCCGGTACCGTCGGGCAGGATCGCGCCCGCCGTGTCGAAGCGATAGGATTGCCCGACCGTGCTCTTTATCCGCCAGCCGGGGCGCTGAAGCTCCCAATCGAGCCCGTAGGTCAGCCGCACCCCATCCTCCACCCGGTCATATCCAGGGAAGCGATTAAGCGCAAACAGGTTCGAATCCTCCAGATCAATTGCGCGCGCATCTTCATTGGGGATCGCCATGTTGCGGATCGGCGGCGTGGCAACCAGTTGCAGCCGCGGCTTGAGCACTTGCGTGCCGCCAAATGCTTCGCCCACAAAAGGCCATTCGACGTCGATCGCGCCAACCGCGACTGCGCGGCCCTGCCAGCCCGAATTGCCGCGATAGACTTCTGTTGGGGTAAGGAAGTTCTCGTCGCTGTGATAAACGTCACCGCGGGCGAGGGCCGTGACAGTCACGATCTGCCCCAGCGGGGTCAGCTGCCGCATGTCCCAGCGGGCCGATGCGAAGGCACGCTGCGTATCCTGCCCGTCGCGGCGGGTCAGACTGAGCGTGTTGGCCTGGAATTCGACTGTGCCGCCCACGATCGGATCGGTCAGGCGCCGGCGATAGTCCATGACCGGCAGCGCCACCGGAACCTGGCCCTGCGACGCCTCAAGACGAAGCGACTGCGTTGCCCAGCCAGCCAGGGAGAAATAGGATTGGCTGTCAATCCGTTCGAGGTTGACGGTCGAGCGCAAGCGGTCGTCGCGGCTGATGTCATACCGGCGCAGGAAAGTGCGGTCGCTGGCCCGCCGCAGGGATCCGGTCACGCTCCATTCGGGTGTGAACTGGAAGCGGCCATTGGCGAACAGATAGCCGCGCAGATCGCGTTCGGTTTCCGGCTCGCCGGTAAAGCTGGAAATGCGGCGGCTGTGCGTGGCAAAGCCGGTAATCTGATAGGCGCCGCGGTCGACCTGGTGGCGCCACTCGGCCGAAACCATCGGCGCGACCTCGGTGTAGACATAGGTTCCTAATGCCAGGTCCATGTTGTCGGCCAGGCGCCAGTAATAACTGCCGCTGACTTCAACGCCGTTTGATTGCGAGACCCGCAGATCGGGCGTAATGAAGCCGGAGACGGCGCGCCCGTCTGTGCGGAATGCGAGCCCGGGCATCGGCAGGATACGCGCGCCGAACAGTTCGAGCACTGCACCATTGAAACTTACCCGGCTTTCGGATGGATCGAACACGATCCGTCTGGCGGTGATACGCCAGCTTGGCGATCTTCCGCAGCCTTCCGGTGTGATGTCCGGGCACGCAGCGTAGGTGGCATCGCGCAACACCACGGTACCATCCTCCCCGCGCTCGCCCGCTCGCGCTGCCAACCTGCCACCGGCCCGCAGGGCAACCAGCAACTCGCCCATCGCCCCGGCCTCAAAGCGATCGGTCAACTCGACCGACTCGGTGAACAGCTGATTTCCGTCGGCATCGACCAAGCGGACATTGCCATCGGCATAGATCGTGCCCTGGCGCCGGTCCCAGCGTACCTGATCGGCGCGGACCGACTGGTCCTCGCTCGAAAGCAGCACATCGCCGCTGGCAGTTATGACATCTGCTTCGTTGTCATATTCGAGATTGTTGGCCTCGAACTTTACCGTGCGCGCATCACTGCGGGGCAGCTGATCACCAGGCGCATCCCCGGCGGCAAGGTCCGGCGTCATGCTGGCGTGCGGGGGCGTGCCTTCAATGCCGGATGCCGGATTATCCTGCGCCATAGCCGGATACGCACCGGCAAGCACCAGAACGGCACAGGCGGCGCCGATCACAGGCAAGCGGCAAAAGGAGGCGTGCAGGCAATGCTGCGGCGGCGGGGACATGGTCTTGCCTATCGCACCGCTCGCGCCTAATCGCAATCGCCATTAACCGGCGGGTCGCTGTGCGGCGCTCCGCTCGCCTTGCCTGTGCAAGCAATCATCCCTTTCGGAGTACTCATGCAGATTAATTTCAGTGACACCGCGCCCGCCAAAGCCCGACTGATAGCCTATCTGGCGAACAAGGACGATCTTCCTGCGCGGCTTGAACGCCCGATTGTCGATGGCGCCGCAGCAGCGCGATTCAAGGGCAATGCCGGGCAATTCTTTGAAAGCTTTGTCGAGCGTGACGGGCAGGTGGTTCGCGTGGCGCTGGCCGGGATGGGCGATGCCAACGCCACGGCTGACAAGCGCGCAGAAGGGCTGGAAAAGGCCGGTGCGGCGCTCGCTGCCAAATATCTTACTTCGGGCGAGACCGATCTGGTGCTCGATTTCGCGGGTAGCGGGGTCGATGCGGCAGATGCCGCGGCCGTATTGCTGGGCCTGCGCCTGCGCGGCTGGCGGCATGACGAATACCGCACGCGGATGAAGGACGAACAGAAGAGGACGCTCGCGACCGTAACCGTGATTTCCGCGCCCGATGGGGCAGCGCAGGCATGGGCCGATGCGGCGGCGGTGGCTGAAGGCGTAGAGTTCACCCGCGAATTGGTGGCCGAGCCTGCCAACAAGATTTATCCGCTCAGCTTCGTCGAACGCTGCGAAGAACGCTTCGCCGGAACCGGCGCAGAATTGATGGTGCTGGACGAAGCGGCAATGGAAAAGCTTGGCATGGGCGCGCTGCTGGGCGTGGGGCAGGGCAGTGAACAGCCCTCGCGCCTGCTGGCGATCAAGTGGCTGGGCGGCAATGCGGGCGATCCGCCGGTTGCCTTCGTGGGCAAGGGGGTGACCTTCGACACCGGCGGGATTTCGCTTAAGCCCGGTGCGGGCATGTGGGACATGAAGTGGGACATGGGCGGCGCAGGCGCAGTCGCGGGCGCGATGCTGGCGCTCGCGAAACGCAAGGCCAGGGCCAATATCATCGGCGTGGTCGGCCTGGTCGAGAACATGCCCGATGGCAAGGCGCAGCGCCCGGGCGATATCGTGACCTCGATGAGCGGTCAGACGATCGAGGTGCTCAACACCGATGCCGAAGGGCGGCTGGTGCTGTGCGATGCGCTGACCTGGACCCAGCGCGAATTCTCGCCCTCATTGATCGTCGATCTGGCCACGTTGACCGGAGCCATGATCATCTCGCTCGGCCATGAGCATGGCGGCATGTTCGCCAATGATGACGATCTGGCTGACGACCTGCTCGAAGCGGGCAAGGGCGTGGGCGACAAGCTGTGGCGGATGCCGCTGGGTGCGGCCTATGACAAGCTGATCGATTCGCCGATTTCGGACATGAAGAACATCGGCCCGCGCGAAGCGGGTTCGATCACTGCGGCACAATTTCTCAAACGTTTCATCGAGAATGGCACCCCTTGGGCGCATCTCGATATTGCGGGCATGGTGTGGGCGGACAAGCCAGGCCGCACCTGGGACAAGGGGGCGACCGGATATGGCGTGCGCCTGCTCGACCGCTTTGTCCGCAATGCGCTGAAGGGTTAGGCCGCGGTGCGCCTGCTCTTGAAGTGCGCAGGGGCAAGGCGGGCGTGACAACGCGCGTCGATTTCTACCAGCTCAGCCGCGATCCGGTGGAACGGGTCGCGGTGATGCTTGCACGCAAGGTGCTGCAAGCGGGCCAGCGTCTGTTGGTGGTCAGCGAGGATCCGGGCCAGCGTGCGGTGATCGGGCGTGAATTGTGGCGCGCCGGGCCGGAAGAATTCCTCGCCAATGGCGAAGCCGATGGCGCGTACGCGGAATGCCAGCCGATCCTGCTTTCCGACCGGGCTGAGGCAGCCAATGGTGCCCGCATGGTGCTACTCGCCGACGGGAAGTGGCGCCCCGAAGCGCTGCAATTCGAACGTGCGCTACTGCTGTTCGGTGCAGCGGAAACCGAGGCCGCGCGCGCACTGTGGCGAGAGCTTGACGATGCCGAGGGCGTGACGCGCGAGATCCACAAGCAGGATGAAGGCGGGCGCTGGCGGGCTGGCGGTTGATTCATCGCCTGCGCGGGGGGCTTGCAGTGGCTGCAACACGGCGCTAGTGGCGCGCGCAACTCCAGAACATCTCCCTCTTCGCAAGGAACACGAACAATGGCGGTTACCCGCACCTTTTCGATCATCAAGCCCGATGCTACGCGCCGCAACCTGACCGGCGCGGTCACCAGGATGCTGGAAGAAGCCGGCCTGCGCGTTGTCGCTTCCAAGCGCATCCATATGACCCGCGAACAGGCCGAGGGCTTCTACGCGGTGCACAAGGAGCGCCCCTTCTTCGGCGAACTGGTCGATTTCATGATCAGCGGCCCGGTTGTGGTGCAGGTGCTCGAAGGCGAAGACGCGGTGAAGCGCAACCGTGATATCATGGGTGCAACCAACCCTGCCGATGCCGCCCCCGGAACGATCCGCAAGGAACTGGCTGAAAGCATCGAAGCCAACACCGTTCACGGTTCGGACAGTGACGAGAACGCCGCGATCGAAATCGCGTTCTTCTTCAAGCCCGAAGAAATCGTCGGCTGAAACCCGGCCGTATCATGCTTTTCAAGGGGCCGCTCCGTTTGGGGCGGCCCTTTTTGATTCGGCTGCGCGAGCTCTGGATTCGCTAAGCGCACGCGCAAGTGGTATCTGTGCGGCAGGGTCGCTGGTTCCACTCGGGGAGGAGTTATGGGACGAGTGATTGTCATGGCGGTGTCGCTGATCTGCTACGCCGCGTTTTTCGCAAGCTTTGTTTATCTGGTCGGCTGGGTAGGCGGATTCGATTTCATGCCCACACATGTCGACAAGGGGCTGGCTGCACCTCCGCTGACCGCTGCGCTGATCGATACCGGGCTGATCGCGCTGTTTGGCATCCAGCACTCCGTAATGGCACGCAAGGGGTTCAAGGCGGGTTTGACAAAACTGATACCCGCTGCGTCCGAGCGCAGCATCTATTGCCTCGTGACCGCACTCGTGCTGGCGATGATCTTCAGTTTCTGGCATCCGATCGAAGGATTGATCTGGTCGGTTGGAAATGACACCGCCCGCATGGTGATCTGGGGCCTGTTCTGGTTGGGCTGGACCATCCTGTTCATATCGACCTGGCTGCTCAACCATTTCGAGCTGTTCGGCTTACAGCAAGCCTGGCACCATTTCACCGGCAAGACCGCTGTACCTTCCCGAATGCGCACCCCGTTTTTCTACAAGATGGTGCGTCACCCGATCTACACCGGGTTCTTCATCGCCTTCTGGGCAGCACCGGACATGACCTATGGCCACCTGCTCGCGGCGACAGGCTTCACCATCTATATCATGATCGGCATTACCTACGAGGAGCGGGACTTGCAGGCGGTATTTGGCGAACAATATGCCGAGTATCGCAAGCGGGTGGGGGCGTTCATCCCGGGGATCGGCAAGGCCTCTTAGCCCCCGGCCCGCGAAACATAGGCGGCCAGCGCACGCGGATAGAGCTGGTGTTCGGCCAGCTTGACCCTCTCGGCCAGCGCCTCGGGCGTGTCATCGGGCAGGACCGCTACCTCGACCTGATCGAGGATCAGACCCGAATCGAGTTCGGGCGTGACGAGGTGGACTGTCGCGCCGCCATGACTGTCGCCTGCGGCAATTGCGCGGGCATGGGTGTCCAGCCCCTTGTATCTGGGCAGCAGCGAGGGGTGGATGTTGAGCATCCGCCCTTGCCAGCGGGTGACAAACCCATCTGACAGGATCCGCATATAGCCTGCCAGCGCGATATATTGCGCGCCTGCTGCGTGCGCGGCGCCTTCCATCGCCGCGTCATGTTCGGCACGCGTCATGCCCTTGTGGCTCAGCGCGAAAGTGGTGATCCCTTCGGCCCGGGCCAAGGCCAGCCCGGCGGCTTGAGGATTGTTGCTCGCGATCAGCACGATCTCGTAGGGGCAGCCGTCAAGGCGGCTGGCATCGAGCAGCGCGGCCATGTTGGTCCCGCTACCGGAGATGAAAATCGCAACTTTTGCCTTTTCAGGCCCGGTTTCAGGCCCCGTTTCAGGCATTATGCGTGGCGCTCCATTCGGCTTTGGCACTCCATGTGCCCTGGGTGCCGCGTACGGTGCAGCCGCGCTCGCCTGCTTCGATCGCGCCGATCATGAAGGCGGTCTCACCCGCTGCGCCGAGCCGCTCGAGCACTGCTTCGACCTTGTCCGGTCCAACCGCCAACACCATTCCCATGCCGCAATTGAAGGTGCGCGCCATCTCGCCCGGTTCGATATTGCCCTGCGCCTGCAGGAAGGCCATCAGCCGTGGCTGCTCCCAGCTATCGGCATCGACCACGGCATGTGCGCCCTGGGGCAGGATGCGCGGGATATTCTCGAGCAATCCGCCGCCGGTGATATGCGCCAGGGCGTCCACCAGCCCGTCGCGGATCAGCGGCAGCAAGCTGGAGACATAGATTTTCGTCGGCTCGATCAGCACATCGATCAGCAAACGGTCTGCATCGAACAGGGCGGGGCGGTCAAGCTTCCAGCCCTTGTCTGCTGCAAGGCGGCGGACCAGTGAATAGCCGTTCGAATGGACGCCCGATGATGCAAGGCCGATCAGCACGTGGCCCGGCGCTACCTTCTCGCCGGTCAGCTGTTCGCCCCGCTCGACCGCACCAACGCAGAAACCCGCCAGGTCGTAGTCGCCCGCACTGTACATGCCGGGCATTTCCGCCGTCTCGCCGCCGATCAGTGCGCAGCCCGCCTGTTTGCAGCCCTCGGCGATCCCCGCGATGACCCGTTCAGCCACGCCGTTGTCAAGCTTGCCGGTGGCGAAATAGTCGAGAAAGAACAGCGGCTCTGCGCCCTGCACGATCAGATCATTGGCGCACATGGCGACAAGGTCGATGCCAACTGTGTCATGGCGGCCGGAATCGATCGCCAGCTTGAGCTTGGTTCCCACGCCATCATTGGCAGCGACCAGCAAAGGATCATGGTATCCGGCTGCCCTGGGATCGAAGAACCCGCCGAAACCGCCGATCTCGGCATCTGCGCCCGGGCGCCTGGTTGCCTTGACCAACGGCCCGATCGCCTTGACCAGGCGGTTACCCGCGTCGATCGAGACTCCGGCGTCTTCATAGGTGTAATTTGCGGGCCGCTTGTCGCTGATTGCCATAATGTGCATCGCTTTAGCCTTTCGCGCTTGGAATTCCACTCGCCTTTGGGCAAAAGGCGTCAGCTTTTCCCCGATGACTGCATTCCTTTCCCTTTTGCGCCTGACGCCAACGCTTTCCAGCCGCCACTTTGTGCGTGCCGGGTTGGGACTAGGCTTGTTCCTCACACTGGCGCTGGGCTTTGCGGCCCTGGTGGCGCAGGTGGCGGGCGACCGCGGCATTCCCCCGGTTGCAGCCAGCAGCGACATCGAAGTCAGCGGGATCGAAGTGGATGTGAGCGCCGACAGTGCAGAGGAAGCGCGCGAGCGCGGCTGGAGTGAGGCGCAGCGCAAGGCGTGGGAGCAAATCAATGGCCCTGAGCTACCACAGCGCGATATAGAAGCGATGGTTTCGGCAGTGGTGATCGAGCGCGAGTTGATCGGTCCCCGCCGCTATCAGGCGAAGCTGGGGGTGATCTTTGATCGCACCCGCGCGGCGCAATATCTGGGCGGCGGAGTAGGCGGGCGGCCTTCGGCACCCATGCTGCTGCTGCCGGTGGTCGCGAGTGCGGGCACATTCACCATGTACGAAGTGCGCAATCCGTGGCAGCGCGCCTGGGCCGAATTCAATCCAGGCACAAGCCGGGTCAATTACCTCCGCCCGGCCGGGGCAGGGGGAGATTCGCTGTTGCTCAATCATGGGCAAACCATGCGCCGCAGCCGCGCGTGGTGGCGGGTTGTCCTGGACCAGTTCGGCGCAGCCGATGTCCTGGTGCCGGTCGCCATGCTCGAATACAGCTATCCCGGTGGGCCTGTGAACGGCACCTTCACCGCACGATATGGGCCCGACAATCGCTATCTCGACAGTTTCCGCATGAGCGCCGATTCTCCCGCGGAATTGCCGGATATGCTGGGGCGGGCGGTGCGGCGGTTTGACAGGCTTTTCGAGGATGCGCTTGCTCGCGGGGTGCTGAGGCCGGATCCTACTCTAAACGACGACACAGCGATGATTGTAGATCCGGCGATCGCCCGGCTGATCGAGATTGGCCGCGCTATCGAGGCTCGCGAGGCCGCGATGGAGGCGGAGGCAATGCGCACAGGGCCGGCCGCCGGGCTGGGCGAGGCAGCGACAACTGCGGTTGTGAGTGCCTATGTCGTGCAATTCGCAAGCCCCGATGCGGCCTCGATCGATGCAACACTGGCAGCCGTCCGCGGCGTTCCCGGTGTGCGCGGGGCAGCCACCACCAGCCTTGCCTTTGGCGGAACCTCGGTAATGACGGTGAGCTATGCCGGCTCGCTTGGCCAACTTGCTGCGGCACTGCGCGCACGCGGCTACACAGTGCAGCAGGGCTCTGACGCGCTTGCTATCAGCCGTTGAGCGGATGTGGCCGTGCCGTCGCAAATTGCACTTCCCCTGACGCTTCCCGGCAGCGGCAAGCCCAGCCGCGTAGTGATCGGCAATGCCAACCAGGCCGCCTATGAAGCGCTGGCTAAACCCGCAGCCTGGCCCTTCAACAGCGCCGTTCTCACCGGCCCGCCGCGTTCCGGCAAATCGCTGCTGGGCCAATGGGCCGCAGGGCAGGGTATAGCGGTAATCGACGATGCCGAGAGCTGGGAAGAGGCAGAGCTGTTCCACCGCTGGAACCGCGCGCAGGCCAGCGATGAGCCGCTGCTGCTTATTTCGAACAAACAGCCGTGGGAAATTACGCTGCCCGATCTGCGGTCGCGGCTGAGCGGTTCGCTGCAGCTCGAAATCGGCGTTCCCGATGATGATATGGTGGCCCGGCTGATCGAGGCGATTGCGCAGCAGCGCGGGCTCGCCCTGACCGATGGCGCGCTCGAATATCTCGTGCCCCGCGCCGAACGCAGCTTTGCCGATATCGAGAGACTTGTTGCCGCAATCGACCGCCTCAGCCTTGAACGCAAATCACCTGCCACCATGTCGCTGTGGCGCGACGCATTGGAGGCCGTACAGGGGGCGGAGCAGGCACGCTTGCTTTGAAGCGCATTTGGTGGGAGTATTTGACCATGTTTGACCGGCTCAAAGCCTATCTTGACTCTGTCCACGCGCGCGATCCGGCACCGCGATCGCGGTGGGAAATCCTGTTTTATCCAGGTGTTTGGGCGCTGTTCTTCCACCGGATTGCGCACTGGCTGTTTGAGGCAAAGCTGTTCTTCCTGGCACGATTGGTGAACCACTTTTCGCGTTTCCTGACGGCGATTGATATCCATCCTGGGGCGCAGATCGGGCGAAATTTCTTTATCGACCATGGCTTCACGGTGATCGGCGAAACTGCGGAGATCGGTGATAATGTGACGATTTACCAATGCGTCACGCTGGGCGGCACAAATCCGGCCAATGGCAAGGGCGGTAAGCGCCACCCCACTATTTGCGACAATGTCATTATCGGTTCGGGCGCGCAGATTATCGGCCCGATTACTGTGGGTGAACGGGCGCGAATAGGTGCCAATGCGGTGGTGACAGACGAGGTGCCTGAAGGGGCGACTATGATCGGCCTGAAGGCGCGGTCAACCCTGGTATCGGCAGAAGAATGGGTGCGTGAGTTTATCCCATATGGCACGCCGTGTGACGATCCGTGCGCCGAAACGGGCAAGTTGGGCCGCGATTGCGTGGAGAAGCTTGAAAGCGAGATCGCCATGCTAAAGGCGGAGATCGCGGCAATCAGGGAAGCTGTATCTCCACCGGCCTTATCGTCACGCAGCGGGACTGACGATTGATGAATTCGGGTATGCGATCCGGCCAGCCCGGCTCGGTCGTTGCCTTTCCCTCTCGTGTGGCAGGCCAGATCGGCTTCGAGCGTGCCGAGTTGCAGCGTATCCTTGACCTTTATGGCCGCATGGTCGCCGCCGGTGAGTGGCGCGACTATGCGATGGACTTTACCCGCGATGTCGCGGTGTTTGCCGCTTTCCGCCGTACTGCCGAACATCCACAGGCACGGCTTGAGAAGCGACCGGCATTGCGCAATCGGCAGGGGATGTGGACGCTGTTTGGCGAGCATGGCCAGGTGCTCAAGCGCGGTCACGAACTTGCGGGCGTATTGGCGCCGGTAGAGCGGCGGTTGATGAAAGCGGTCGAGGGCTAGCAAAAATGAAAAGGGCCCGCGCCGATGCGCGAGCCCCCTTCGATTGATTGCGAAACCTGATCTCAGGCAGCAGCGGCAGTTGCCGGCAGGCGCGCCTGCAAGTCTTGCGGCAGCGGCTGCACTACGGCGCGGCGGATCGGCGTCCAGAAGGCCGACAGCGTCAGCAATGCCGATCCGATCACCAGCGCCGTAAGCGCTACGTTGAGTTCCACCGCACCGAAGCGGTCGAACAGGAAGGTCAGCGCAGCCAGAACATAGGCCAGCGCCGAAACCAGCAGTGCGCGGCGATCGATCGCCAGGGCAACCAAGCCCATCGCGACATAGACCACCAGCACGCCAATTGCCGCGCCCAGTCCGATATTTTCGCCGCCGGTCACACCCAGCCAGTGGAACAGCGGGTGCGCAATCATCGGCGCGGCGAGCAGGTGCAGCCAGAAGGCCACGTCGCTGCGCCGCGTTTGGCGCTCGCGATCGCTCGTGTCCCAGCGCATGGCGACGAGGAAAATAGCCACCCCGGCAACGAAGACCAGCGGCAGCAGGATCGATTCGTTGACCAGTGCAGGGCCGATGGCGGACACGATCAGGCCGATGGCGGTCACAGCCAGCGCGGCAGCGCCCGCTGCAACGGTGATCGGCACCTTGAAGCGGCGCCAGTGCATCCAGGCGGCCCCGGCTGTGACCAGCGCTGCACCAGAGATCAGCAATCCCGGCAAAACCTTGTTCGCGCCGAAATCATTGCCGCCGAAGACCAGCAGGATCAGCCCCAGCAAGGTCACGAAAGTACCACCCACGAAGGCCAGCAGCAAAACGATGCTGGGCAGCGCCATGTGGCGTTGCCGCGTGAAATATTCGGCCATGCCCCAGGCTGCGCCAGCGATCAGCAGGCCTGCAAGCGGCGGCGGGCCTTCGCCCACCGGCATCAGCGCCTGGCCGATGCCGCCCATCGCCACCAGCAGCAGCACTGCCGCGATGGTGACGAAAATGTCGTTGAAGCTGTTGATCAGGCGGAAATGTTCTTCGTCAGTGGCGGGCGCATCGCGCGTCTGGCGCACCGAGTTTCGCAATGCATCTGCCGCGGAGGCGCTGATCGCGCCGCTCGCGACTGCCTGGCGTAGATCGTCTTCTGTATACATGAGGCGTACCTCTCCCTGTTGATGGGGGAGAGATACGCCTAGTGTATTACTGTGTCAATACAGCAGCCATCACCCACGCGCGCTGGCCGGGCCGGTGCCTGTCACCTTCTGCATTGCCTTCAGGATATTGGCGCTCTGTTCGCTGCCGCTCTGCGGGGCGGTGAGGTTGGTGAAGGAGGAGATCTTTTCCCAGTTCTCGGCAAAACCTTCGACCGTGCGCTGGCCTTCGGGCAGCCAGACTGCATCGTTCATCACCACCCACGAAGAGTGATAGCCGCCCGCACCAGCACCCACGATCGCATTGGTTGGCGCGTCTTCGCTGACAAGGAAAAGCGCAGCGGGAACCACATTGACCGGATCGAACAGTTTGAAGGCCTCTTCAGGAAACAGGTCTTCGGTCATGCGCGTACCCGCGACGGGCGAGAGCGAGTTGACCTTGATGTTGTATTTCGCGCCTTCGAGTTGCAGCGTCTTGGTCAGGCCCGCCAGGCCCAGCTTGGCCGCGCCGTAGTTCGCCTGGCCGAAATTGCCGAACAGGCCGGTTGAGGATGCGGTCATCAGGATGCGGCCATAGGCCTGTTCGCGGAAGGTTTCCCAGCACGCCTTGGTAACGAATGCAGAGCCGGTCAGGTGCACCTTGAGCACGAATTCGAAATCTTCGGGGCTCATCTTTGCAAAGGTCTTGTCGCGCAGAACGCCGGCATTGTTGATCAGCACATGCACGCCGCCCCACTTCTGCTTGGCGTCGGCAACCATCTTTTCCATCTGCTCGTATTCGGTGACCGAGCCGCCGTTCGAAATGGCCTCGCCGCCAATGGCCTCGATTTCCTCGACCACTTTGAGCGCCATGTCCGAATGGCCGGTGCCATCGCGCGAGCCGCCGAGATCGTTGACCACGACTTTTGCGCCGCGGCGCGCCAGCTCCAGCGCGTATTCACGGCCCAGCCCGCCGCCTGCGCCGGTGACGATCGCAACCTTGTCCTTGAAATCGATGCTCATGGGGGTTTCTCCTGCTTCCAGCCAGTACCTGGCCTTACGTTTGCGTCAATCTGTGCGGCGGGTTGGCAGTTTCGTGCCATTCTTGCAACCGCACAATGGCCAAAGCGCTATGCCGTAGGGTCAATTTGCCCGATTCAGAGCCGTTCCAGCGCGGGAATCAGCTCGCTGAGCGAATCGATTACAGCATCGGCGCCCAGCTCGTGCGGGGCGCGGTCGCAATAGCCGTATCCTGCCGCAATCACTGGCACATTGGCCCCGCGCGCGGCGCGCACATCATAGGTCGAATCGCCGACAAACACGAACCTTTCCGCGCCGCAGCGCCGCTGCGCCTCGATGACCGGATCGGGCGCCGGCTTGGCGAGATAGCCGCCATCTGGCCCGCGGCCCATCGAATCGCCGCCGATGATCGCCACGAAATGATTCGCCAGGCCCAGTTCGGTCAGCACCTTGGTGGCAAATCCTTCAAACTTGTTGGTCACCACTGCCATCTGCACCCCGCGCCTGGCGAGCTCGCTCAGTACCTGCTCCGCGTGTGGATAGGGGCGGGTGTAGACAGCGTTGTGTTCTGCATAATAGGCCAGCATGGCCTTGTAGAGCGCGCGGAAATCATCCTCTGGCATGCCGCCCTGCGCATCGACAGCCCTGGCCAGCATGATCTTGGCACCGCCGCCGATCAGGTCCTTGGACGATCCGACCGGCACGGGATCCAGCCCGCCCAGCTCAAGCGCATGGTTTACCGCCGCGCCAAGATCGCGAAAGGTATCGAGCAGCGTGCCGTCGAGATCGAAGCCCACGCCCTGGAAGGGAAAATCAGCCATGGGTGCTGCGGTGGCGGATGGTTCTTCAAACCGCAAGCGTTTGGTGCCATGAAGCGCGGATGAGAGATTTAGCCGCAATCGTTCTTGCCGCAGGCAAGGGTACCCGCATGAAGAGCGACCTGCACAAGGTGCTGCACCCGATCGCGGGGCGCCCCATGCTCGATCACCTGCTTGCTTCGCTGGAAGAGCTGACCCCCAGCCAGACTGTGGTGGTGGTGGGTGACAAGGCGCAGCAGATCGAAGCGGCGATGGCGGGGCGTGCGCTGACGGTGAAACAGGAGCCGCAGCTGGGCACCGGGCATGCGGTGCAGCAGGCCGAGGCCGCGCTGGCCGGTTTCAGCGGCGATGTGCTGGTGCTTTATGGCGATGTGCCCTTTGTGCGCGCCGATACCATGCGCATGATGCTGGAGCGGCTGCATGGCGAAGGTGATCCGGCTGCGGTGGTGCTGGGCTTCGAGCCTGCCGATGCGGGGCATTACGGGCGCGTGATCGCGGATCAGGCCGGCACGATTTCGAAGATGGTGGAATTCAAGGATGCGAGCGAGGTGGAGCGCAATTGCAGCCTGTGCAATTCGGGCCTGCTCGCGGCGCGCAGTAACGATCTGTTCACGCTGCTGGAGCGGGTCGGCAATGACAATGCGCAGGGCGAGTATTACCTGCCCGATGTAGTCAATATCGCGATTGCCGACGGGCGAACCTGCGCGGTGGTCACTTGCGACGATCCGGGCGAAGTGACCGGCATCAACAGCCGCGCCGAACTCGCCGCCGCCGAGGCGCAGTGGCAGGCCGCGCGCCGCAAGGCTGCGATGGCCGATGGGGCAAGCCTGCGCGCGCCAGACACGGTGTTCTTCTCGCATGATACGCAGCTTGGCCGCGATGTAACGATCGAGCCCAATGTCGTGTTCGGCCCCGGTGTCAGCGTTGCTGACGGGGCGACGATCCACGCCTTCAGCCATCTCGAGGGTGCCAGCGTGGGCGAAGGCTGCTCGGTCGGGCCCTTTGCCCGCCTCAGGCCCGGCGCTGTGATGGAGCAGGGCAGCAAGGTGGGCAATTTCGTCGAGATGAAGGCCGCGACGCTGGGGGTGGGGGCGAAAGCAAGCCACCTCACCTATCTCGGCGATGCGACGGTGGGCGAATATGCCAATATCGGCGCAGGTACCATCACCTGCAATTATGACGGTTATTTCAAATACCGCACGGAGATTGGCCCGCGCGCTTTTATCGGTTCGAACAGCGCGCTGATCGCGCCGGTGCGGATCGGCGCGGACGCGATTGTTGCGGCGGGCAGCGCAGTCAGCAGCGATGTGGGCGACGGTGATTTGCGGATGGTGCGCGGCGAGCAGATTGTGAAACCGGGCTGGGCAGACCGATTCCACGATACGATGAAAAAGAAAAAAGCCGCACAGCAGAAGAAGGATTGAGACGCCGGTGTGCGGTGATGACCAGCTTGCTTGTTGGCTGTGCGATCGGCCCTTCGGAACCTTGATCCAATGGCATCATCCGGTGCCCAGGGCGAAGAAGGGCCGGATCAAGGTGCCTGTGCACGCGATCTGCCACCAGGCCATTCACACCAACTTCACCAATGCGCAGCTCGGCCGGATGGGGGATGATCTGGCGCTGATCCGCGCGCATCCCGAGATCGCGAAATTCGTTAAATGGGTAAGCACCAAGCCGCCCGACTTTCACGCACCAACCAGGATTAGGTGAGCAAAAGCGGGCGGCTGGCCAGGGTCGCCGGTACTCAGGCCTTTTCAAGCGGCTGGCAATCGCGCTGGCGTGCCTCGGGAGGCTTTTTTGGTTGGGCAGCGTCGCCATGGCGCGGGCCGAGTTGACGTTCCCACTGGCGGAATTCGCTGTGACTGAGCAGATAGCGCCAGCGCGCTTCGTCAAAGCTTATAAGCTTGTCACGCACCGCGCGAACAACCTCGGCCTTGCGCGCCTCAGTCCAGTTGATGTCATGTGATTTGGGCAGTCCGGCGCGCCTGATTGCGTCAGCTACGGTCTCGTGCGGGGCATAGGGCATGGTACTTCTCCGTTATGGCCCCCTATTGCCCGTAAATCATCGGTTTCGTGGGTTAATTTCAGCCTATCAGCAGTGGTTTAGGGCGCATTAGCCATCCCAATCGTGCCTGCGTTGCGGTGGATCGTTGGTGCACGACGCAAAAAGGGCGAGCCGCTTTGGCCCGCCCCCCTTAAAACTGCGCCGACAAGCGGGCCTTACTTCGCCGCAGGTTCTTCCATCAGCCGCTGCATCAGATAGACATATTGCAGTGCCTGGAGCTGCGCGCGCTGCTCATTGTCAACACCGCCCGAATGGCCGCCGGTCGTCTCCTCATAGTAATAATATGCCTGGCCCAGTGCCTTGAGCTTGGCCGCAGCTTTGCGCGCATGGGCAGGATGGGTGCGGTCATCCGCGGTCGAGGCCCACAGGAACGGCGCCGGGTAATCGACGTCCTCCACGATCTTCTGATAGGGCGAATAGCCCTCGATCCAGGCGCGCTGTTCGGGAATGCGCGGATCGCCATATTCGCCGATCCACGAAGCCCCGCGCCCGATCAGGTGATAGCGCAGCATGTCGAACAGCGGGATCTGAACGATTGCTGCGCCAAACAGGTCTGGGCGCTGGGTAAAGGCCGTGCCCACCAGCAGCCCGCCCTGGCTACCGCCCTGAATGCCAAGATGCTCAGGGCTGGTGAAGCCCTTCGCCACCAGATCCTCGGCAATGGCGATGAAGTCATCCCAGGTACGCTGCTTGTTCTCGCGGATCGCGCTCTGGTGCCAGTTAGGCCCGAACTCGCCCCCGCCGCGCATATTGCCCAGCACATAAGCGCCGCCATTTTCCAGCCATAGCTTGCCGGTAGAGCCCAGATAACCGGGTAGGCGCGGCACTTGGAACCCGCCATAGCCGGTCAGCAGTGTGGCGGTGGAGCCGTCCATTTCCATGCCCTTTGGCTTGACGATGAAATAGGGGATTTTCGTGCCGTCAGCCGAAGTTGCCTCATGCTGCTCTACCTCCATGCCGGCGGGATCGAAATAGGAAGGCGAGGTCTTGACGGGTGCAGGGGTGCCTCCATCAGCATAATATAACGTAGTCGGATGGAGGAAATCGGTTACCGTGAACATGATCTGGTCGGTTTCATCCGACGAAGCGGCAATTCCCAGCGTCGCATTGTCGGGCAGGTCGACCGGCGAGAGCACCCATTGGCCATCCTCGAAATCGAACCGCACAACCTTGCCCACCACATTGTCAAGCATGCTGACGAACAGAGAGTTGCGGGTAATCGATCCGCCCTGCCTGGTCTGGCGTTCACCCGGTGCCCATACCAGCGTCTTTTTCGCGCCGTTGGGATCAGCCTTCCATTCCTCCAGATTGACCGCGACCAGCGAGTCCGCCGGGAATACCTGGCCCTGCGTTTCCCAATCGACATCGGTCGAGAACAGGATGTGCCCGTCGACAATGCCATAGGGCGATGCCTTGAGGGGAATGTCGAGCCGCAACCATTCACCGTCCTTCTGGAAATAGTGTTCGGTCTCATGGAAGCTCACTGCGCGGAAGGCAGTCATGCCATGGATCACCGCCTTGCCATCGCGCAGCAGACTGGCACCCGACCACACGTCTTTCGGCGAGCCGCGGAAGATTTCCGGTGCATCATCGATGCTGGTGCCGCGTTTCCATTCGCGAGTGGTATAGGGATATTCGCTTTCGGTCTTCAGCTCGTCGCTGAAGTTACGCGTGACGAGGAGCGTATCCCGGTCAACCCACTGGATGTTACCCTGGCTTTCGGGCAATTCGAACCCGCCCCCGGAATCGGCAGACACGAAGCTTTTGGTGTGGGTGTCGAATTCGCGCAGCACGGTGGCGTCCTTGCCGCCATCGGATAGCGCAATCATGCAGTGGCGCTGATCAGGGGGCAGGCAGGTCGAGCCCTGGTATACCCATTCGCGCCCTTCTTCCTTGGCCAGCGCGTCCACATCCAGCACCACTTCCCATTGCGGCTCTTCGGTCCGGTAGCTTTCCAGTGTGGTGCGGCGCAGCAGCCCCTTGGGATTGGCCTTGTCCTGCCAGAAATTGTAGAGCCCGTCGGGGCGAAAGCTGACAAAAGGAATGCGGTCATTGCTGTCGAAGATCGCCAGTGCTTCGGCCTTCAGTTTCTCGAAGCGCGGATCGCCGGTGAAAGCTTCCAGCGTGCGGGTGTTTTCGTTCTCGACCCATTCCAGCGCCTTGGGATCGCGCGCTTCCTCGAGCCAGATATAGGGATCCTGCTCGGGGCCGGGTATGCCCGTCTCGTCGATGTGATTGTCGGCTGATGCGGCGGCGGCGGTCATGGCAAGCGCGCCTGCCAAAGCAAGTTTGGAAACAAGTTTCAAATATCCTCTCCACGGGAATGCGACCAGAGCCGGAATTGGGGCTGCAATGTGGATAATCCTAGTGCCTTGTATCGGTTCCGCAAATGAAAAGGGCGACCCGTGGCCGCCCCTTTGCATTCGGGTTTTCGAAGCAGCGATCAGCCTTCGACGTGCTCCGCCAGTACAGTCAAGCCAGCGTCGCCGACTTCGGCAAAGCCGCCGCGCACTTCGATCAGCTCGGGCTGCGCGCCGTCGGTCTTGTAGACCTGCACAGCGCCATCGCGGATAGTCGACATGAAGGGCGCGTGGCCTTCCAATACGCCGAACTCGCCTTCCGCACCTGGGACGACCACCATGTAGACGTCCTCGCTGCGGACAAGCCGTTCCGGAGTTACGAGTTCGAAGTGCAGTGCCATCGCGTTTACGCGTCCTCAGCCAGTTTCTTGGCTTTTTCGACCGCCTGGTCGATGCCGCCAACCATGTAGAAGGCCGCTTCGGGCAGGTGATCGTATTCACCTTCAACCACAGCCTTGAACGACTTGATCGTGTCTTCCAGCTGGACGAACACGCCCGGGATATTGGTGAACACCTCGGCAACGTGGAACGGCTGGCTGAGGAAACGCTGGATCTTGCGGGCACGGGCAACAGTGAGCTTATCTTCTTCCGAAAGCTCGTCCATGCCCAGAATGGCGATGATGTCCTGAAGGCTCTTGTACTTCTGCAGCGTTTCCTGAACCTTACGCGCGGTTTCGTAATGCTCCTGGCCGACAACCCGCGGTTCGAGAACGCGGCTGGTCGAATCCAGCGGGTCAACCGCCGGATAGATGCCGAGTTCGGAGATTGCACGGCTCAGCGTGGTGGTCGCATCCAAGTGAGCGAAGGAGGTTGCCGGGGCCGGATCGGTAAGGTCATCGGCGGGAACGTAGATCGCCTGCACCGAGGTGATCGATCCCTTGGTGGTCGAGGTAATGCGTTCCTGCAGATTGCCCATGTCGGTGGCCAGTGTCGGCTGATAGCCCACCGCCGAAGGAATACGGCCGAGCAGCGCCGACACTTCCGAACCCGCCTGGGTAAAGCGGAAGATGTTGTCGACGAAGAACAGCACGTCCTGGCCTTCCTCGTCGCGGAAATATTCCGCCATGGTCAGGCCCGACAGCGCCACGCGCGCACGCGCGCCCGGCGGCTCATTCATCTGGCCGAACACCAGCGCCACCTTGCTGCCTTCGCTGGTGGCATTACCATCCGCGTCCTTGGCGATAACGCCAGCGTCAAGGAATTCGTGATAGAGATCGTTGCCCTCGCGGGTGCGTTCACCCACGCCAGCGAAAACGGACACGCCGCCGTGGCCCTTGGCGATGTTGTTGATCAGCTCCTGGATCAGCACGGTCTTGCCCACGCCGGCGCCGCCGAACAGGCCGATCTTGCCGCCGCGCGCATAGGGGGCGAGCAGGTCGATCACCTTGATGCCCGTAACCAGGATCGCCGCTTCGGTTGACTGGTCGACGAACAGCGGAGCTTCGGCATGGATCGGGTTGCGCTTCTCGGCGCCGACAGGGCCGCGTTCGTCGATCGGTTCGCCGATCACGTTCATGATGCGGCCGAGCGTCTTTGGGCCGACAGGCACAGAGATCTGCGAGCCGGTATTCACCACTTCCTGGCCGCGGGTAAGGCCTTCGGTTGCGTCCATCGCGATGGTGCGAACCGTGTTTTCGCCAAGGTGCTGCGCAACTTCGAGAACCAGCGTATTCTCGCCGTTCTTCGTTTCAAGCGCGGTCAAGATAGCGGGCAGTTCGGCGGGGAACTGCACGTCGACGACGGCGCCGATGACCTGGCTGATCGTGCCGTTGGTGGTCTGGTTCAATGCGGGTGCGGTGGCCATTTTCTGTGTCCTGCCTTGCAGTTTATCAGGCGCCTTGGGCGCAAACGGTTTCAGTGTCGACAACGGTCCATTCACCGTCGCCGGGGGTCAGAGTGGCCGAATGGCGAAGATATTCGTCTTCACCCAGGCCATAGTTGCAAATAACGTCAGATGAGCCGAAGCCCGCGCGCTTGCACACGGAAGTGCTGACCGGCTTGGCCGAAGGGCATGCCTTGGCGATGGTTGCGGCAAACACGCCCTCGTCGGGCGCGGGCAGGGCGGGCACTTCCGGCTCTGCCACGGCGGTTTCGGTCGGCTGCGGCATAGGTGCTGCCTCTTCGCCGCAAGCGGCAAGTGCGAGAACGGGCAAGAGGGCAAGGGCAATCTTTTTCACAATTACTATCCGTTTCTAGAGCGCTTCTGCGCCGGCAATGATTTCGATCAGTTCGGTAGTAATCGCGGCCTGGCGACTGCGGTTGTACTGGATCGTCAGCTTGTTGATCAGGTCGCCCGCGTTGCGCGTGGCGTTATCCATTGCGGTCATCGAAGCGCCCTGTTCGGAAGCCTCGCGTTCGAGCAGCGCCCCAAACAGCTGTGTCTTCACATAGCGTGGCAGCAGCTCTTCCAGGATTTCCTCTTCGCCAGGTTCATATTCGACCACTGCATCGCCTGCGACGACGGTTTCGGGCGAGGGAACCGGGATCAATTGCACGGTCGTCGGATCCTGTGCCAGCGCCGACTGGAATGTCGGGTAGATCAGGTGCGCAACATCGAACTGACCGCTGTCAAACATGACGACCAGTTCCTTGGCGATATCGTCGGCTTCTTCGAAACCGGGGGTGCGCACGCCAGAAGTGTCGAAAAGCTTGGCGATCCGCTCTGCATGGTCGCGCTTGATTGGCGCGCGGCCCTTTTTGCCGACGAGGTAAAACTGCACGTCCTTGCCCGCGGCGATCAACGCCTGCGCCTGCTTCTTGGCCTCTTTCACGATATTAGCGTTGAGGCCGCCGCACAGACCCTTGTCGGTGTTGACCACAACCAGCAGGTGGCGCTGGTTGCCACCGGTGCCGGCCAGCAGCTTGGGCGCGCTGTCCCCGCTGACCTTTGCCGCCAGCGAAGCCATCACCGCGCTCAGGCGTTCGGCATAGGGGCGCGCCGCTTCGGCAGCCGCCTGCGCACGGCGCAGCTTGGCGGCTGCGACCATCTGTTTGGCCTTGGTGATCTTCTGGGTCGACTTGACCGAGTTGATCCGACCTTTGAGTTCTTTCAGTGAGGCCATGTTGGCTCTCCTAGTGCGCTCTCAGGTTCAGGCGAACTGCTTGGCGAAAGCTTGCAGCGCGGCTTTGGCCTTGTCCGCAGTTTCGCCTTCGAACTTGGTGGTTTCGCGGATTTCCTTGAGGATATCGGCGTGCTCGGCCCGCATATAGGCCAGCATCTGCTCCTCATACTCGGTCACCCGGTCAACCGCGATCGCATCGAGATAGCCATTGGTGCCGGCATAGATCGATACGGTCTGCTCTTCGAAGGGCAGCGGCGAGAACTGCGGCTGCTTGAGCAGTTCGGTTAGGCGTGCGCCGCGGTTGAGCAACTTCTGCGTGGCGGCATCGAGGTCCGAGCCGAACTGCGCGAAAGCCGCCATCTCGCGGTACTGCGCCAGCTCGAGCTTGATCGAGCCGGACACCTTCTTCATCGCCTTGGTCTGCGCAGCGCCGCCCACACGGCTGACCGACAGGCCAACGTTAATTGCAGGGCGGATACCCTGATAGAACAGGTCCGTCTCAAGGAAGATCTGGCCATCGGTGATCGAGATCACATTGGTCGGGATATAGGCCGATACGTCGCCCGCCTGCGTTTCAATGATCGGCAGCGCGGTCAGCGAGCCGCCGCCATTGGCTTTGCTCATCTTTGCCGCACGCTCGAGCAGGCGGCTGTGGAGATAGAACACGTCACCCGGGTATGCTTCGCGGCCCGGCGGGCGGCGCAGCAGCAGCGACATTTGGCGGTAAGCCACAGCCTGCTTCGAAAGGTCGTCATAAACGATCACGGCGTGCATGCCGTTGTCGCGGAAGAATTCGCCCATCGCGCAGCCGGTGTAAGGCGCGAGATACTGCAGCGGAGCGGGTTCCGAAGCGGTTGCAGCGACGACGATCGAATATTCCATCGCGCCATTTTCTTCGAGCTGGCGCACGATCTGAGCAACGGTCGAGCGCTTCTGGCCGACGGCAACATAGATGCAGTAGAGCTTCTTCGATTCGTCGTTCGACGCGTTGGCACCCTTCTGGTTGATGAAGGTGTCGATCGCGACGGCGGTCTTGCCGGTCTGGCGGTCACCGATGATCAGTTCGCGCTGGCCGCGGCCGACGGGCACAAGCGCGTCGATGGCCTTGAGGCCGGTCTGCACAGGCTCCGAAACCGATTCACGCGGGATGATGCCCGGAGCTTTCACTTCGACGCGGCTGCGCTTTTCAGCGACGATCGGGCCCTTGCCGTCAATCGGATTGCCCAAGGCATCGACCACGCGGCCCAATAGGCCTTTACCCACCGGCACGTCCACGATGGTCCCGGTACGCTTGACGACATCGCCTTCCTTGATCTCGGCGTCAGAGCCGAAGATCACGACGCCGACATTGTCGGCCTCGAGATTCAGTGCCATGCCCTGCACGCCATTGGCGAATTCGACCATCTCGCCGGCCTGCACCTTGTCGAGGCCGTGGATACGGGCGATGCCGTCACCCACCGAGAGAACGGAGCCGACTTCGCTCACTTCGGCTTCGGTGCCGAAATTGGCGATCTGGTCCTTGATGACCTTGGAGATTTCTGCGGCGCGGATTTCCATTTTCAGCCTTTCATCGAATCTTCGGGCATACGGGCTTTCAGCCCTTCATCGCCTTGGCGAGTGTATTAAGACGGGTGCGGATCGAGCCGTCGATGCGCTGCGATCCGATAGTGACAACGAGGCCGCCCAGCAGATCCGGGTCGACGCTCGACTTGAGTTTTACAGTGCGGCCCTGGCTGGCAGTGAGCCTGTCCTTGAGCTGCGCAAGCTGCTCGTCGCTGAGCGCATGCGCGCTGGCAACTTCAGCGGAGACTTCACCGCGCTGCGCGGCTGCGATGGCCCTGAAGGCGCGGATCATGTCGCCGAGCGCGGAAAGGCGGCGATTGCCGGCCAGCACGCCGAGGAAATTTCCGGTCAGTTCCGACAGGCCGAGGTGAGCGGCAACTGCGGCGATAGCTTCGCCCTGTGCCTTGCGGCTCAACTGGGGATTGCTGGCGACTTCGCGCAGTTCCGCCGATTCGGCGAGCGCTGCGTCGAGCGTCTCAAGGTCCGATTCGACGGACGTAACAATGCCGCCCTCGGCTGCGAGCTCGAACAGGGCCGAGGCGTAACGCCCAGCAAGGCTAGCCTGTATACCGGCGGAAATATCCACGCGTCTTACGTCCTTCAGGATCTGCGAAAATAACGTTGCACCGCTTTAACCGTTCCGGGCACGTAAGAGGGCGCCCCGGCAAAGCTGGCGCGCGACTAGCAAAGGGTCCGGCATTAAGCAACCCGGCTTTCACGCCTTTTGCAATGGTGCGGCTTGGCCTAGTCGCCCCAGACCTGCCTGAGCCTCGCGTCGCGGCCGCAACCCTGGCGGTAGAATCTGTAGCGTAGTGGATTCTTCCTGGCGTAGTCCTGATGGTACCCTTCAGCCCTGTAGAAAGCGCTCTTGGCGATAATCTGTACCGCTACTGGCTTTCCCAGCCTCCGCTCCACCCGCGCCTTCGAGGTTTCGGCGAGCTTACGCTGTGCCGCATTCACCGGGAAGATCGCGGCGCGATAGGATTCGCCTTTGTCGCAGAATTGGCCAGCGGGATCGAATGGGTCCACATTCTTCCAGAACACGTCGAGCAGCTGCGAATATTTGACCTCGCGGGGATCATAGATGACGCGCACTGCCTCGAAGTGACCGGTCCCCCCGGCGCTGACCTGCGCATAAGTTGGATCGCGTGTGGTTCCGCCAGTATAGCCTGACACCGCCTCGATTACACCTGGCACCGCTTCCATGTCATGCTCGGCGCACCAGAAGCAGCCCATGGCGAAATAGGCTTCGGCACGCGCCGGCAGCGGCGTGTCCTTCGCCTGCGTGAATGCCGACAACAGCGCAGCGGCGACTATCGCGAGGATCAGCCTCATGACGCTTTGGGCATACGCTTGGCGGGCACAAAATCCATCGCATCGCCGTTGATGCAGTGCCGCCTGCCGGTGGGGGGAGGCCCATCGTCAAACACGTGCCCCAGATGCCCCCCGCAGCGGCGGCAGTGCACTTCGGTCCGCACACTGAACCAGCTCCTGTCAACGCTGGTTCCGACATTTCCCTTGATCGCGCGAACGAAACTTGGCCAGCCGGTGCCGCTGTCGAACTTGTCGGACGAGCGATAGACGGGCAGCGCGCAGCCCGCGCAGGTATAGAGGCCCACGCGCTTTTCCTTCAACAGCGCGCTGGTGAACGGCCGCTCGGTCCCCTGTTCGCGAAGAATGTAATATTGTCGCGCAGTGAGCCTGCGCTTCCACTCGGCATCGCTGTAAGCGACCTCAAATTTGCGCGCGGGCTTGGCATTGGCGAACTGAGCGCGAGTGGCCAGACCCGCGAACAGTCCGGCACCAGCGATCATTATATTGCGCCTGTTCATAGCTTGCACCTCGCTGCCGAATACGATTGTAACCGCCATTTGGTTCCGCTTGGGCTATTCCTGTCCCGATGAACTGATCCTTGCTTTGGGCTCGCACTTATAGACCAGCCGCTCGTTGGGGCGCGGCGGCAGCATGCCAATCACGCTTTGCTGCTGTTCGCCCAGGGTGGCTGCGGCATTGGTGCTGCCGCATTGTGGCGCATCATAGGCGCTGCGCGCTTCACGGGCCAGGGCCATGGCATCGCGGCCCAGTAGGTAGTGCTCGCTCAGAAAGGTGCGCGTTTCCGGATCGTAACGGTTGATGGCCACCAATTCCTCGTCATCGGATACCAGCACGCGCGTCCATTCGCCATTGTTGAGGCCGTATTGCGTACGTGCGTTGACACAGCCATTGGCCGCCCAGTCGAACTCGACATCGTCGGTGCGCGCGCTGGTGACGCGGCTGCGTTCGGGTACGAAGGTGCACAGCATAGTCCCTTCGCGCGCTTGCGAGACGGGTTGGTCGGCCTGCTCGCCTGTCTTCGCCTTCATTACCGCTTCGACCCGCCTGTCGATCTCGTCGATGCCGGGGCGCGAAACCCATAGTGCCACAGCTGCTGCCAGCGCCGCGAAGGCAACTCCACCGGCGATGGCCATGTGCCGTTCGCGGTCTTCCTGTCTACGGGCCTGTTCAGCAAAATAGCCCGCAGCGATCGCCACGAGCAGCAGGATCAGCGCCAAAGCCATGGCGTTCTCACGCTCTTGCTGCACTTCCAACTGAGCTTCGAACTGGGCACGGTCGCGGCGCTGGGTCAGTTCGATTTCGCGCGCATCAATCCGTTCGCGTGCTTCGGCGCGCTGCTGTTCCAGCCGCGTGCGCTCGGCGGCTTCAAGATCGTCAATGCTGCGGCAGGGCAGCGCATTGACGCTGACATCAACTTCGTTGCTGCGCAGGAAAGGGAGTATCTCGCGAACCGAAACGGCGAAGTAGAACTCGGCGTCCGAACCGTCCGAATCCGCGCCGAAGCTGTTGACGCCGAGCACGCGCCCGCATCCGTCAAGCAGCGGCCCGCCCGAATTGCCGCGCCCGATCGGCGCTGTATGCAGGATAGTGTCGAACTGGCGGCTGGGGCGTGCGCCCGACAGGAATCCACGGCTTTTCACCGGCGGCTGGGCGCGGAAAATATCACCGATATCAAGCCCCTGCGCACGGTCGACATTCATCGGGTAACCAACCGCAGAAACCTCTCCCATGTCTCCCGCAATGTTGCCCGAAAGCGTCAGTGGCGGCAGGCGCAGGCTGCCCTCGGTAATCTCTATCAGTGCCAGATCGTTGCGCGGGCTGACCGAAAGCGGGCGGGCATAGGCTGCTTCTTCGCCCTGCGAGGGCACCACGCCGATGCGCAGGGTATCATCCTGCAGCGCCTCGCGGATGACATGTGCGCTGGTGATGATCTGTGTGGGCGAAACGGCAAAACCCGATCCGTGGCTGACCGGATAAACTTCGCGCCCGTCCGTGCCGATGATCACCACGCGCACCACGCCGCGCGCCGCCGCTTCGATATCGGCCGGATCGGCCTGCGCCGTATGCGGCACGGACAGTGCGAAGAAGCAGGCAAGAAATGTCAACAAGCGGCCCATGGCACCGCTGTTTGACGCCCAAATGCTTTGACCGCAAGCTTCGGGATGCAGTGAGCGGTGCTTTAACCTATCAAGGGCAACATGAGCAGTGAGACAATCCATCAGGATGAGGCCTGGGCCGCGGTGTTGCGGCGCGACCGCAGTTTTGACGGACGCTTTGTCACCGGGGTGCTGAGCACGGGCATCTATTGCCGCCCGTCCTGCGCGGCGCGGCACCCGGCGCGTGGCAATGTGCGTTTCTTTGCGACCGGATCCGAAGCCCGCGCTGCCGGGCTGCGCGCCTGCAAGCGTTGCCTGCCCGATGATGTGGCGCGCGACGAAGCAGCGGTTCTGGCGGCAATCGATGCGGTCAAGGCAGGCGAAACGGCTTCGCTGGAGGAGCTGGCTACCATCACCGGCTATTCACCAACCCATTTCCAACGGGTGTTCAAGCGCGCAACCGGGCTTTCTCCGGCCGCTTATACTCGCGCGCTGCGCGAAGAGCGCGCCCGCGACAAGCTGGGCAATGCAGAGCGCGTTACCGATGCGATTTACGACGCAGGGTTCGAGGCACCGAGCCGCTTCTACGAAGGGATGAAAGGCAAAATGGGCATGACGCCAAGCGACTGGAAGAACGGCGGCGAGGGGCGCACGATCCACTGGGCCGTGGTAAGGACCACGATTGCGCCGATGCTGGTCGCGGCGACGGAGGTGGGCGTGTGCTGCCTTGCCTTCAACGAGGGCGAGGCGGAACTGCAGGCCCGTTTTCCCAAGGCCCGGCTGGTGCATGGCAGCGAGGAATTCCGCGAGCTGTTCGCTGCAGTGACGCAGGCGGTCGAGCGGCCCGGTACCGGCGCCGGGATCCCGCTCGACGTCAAAGGCACGGCATTCCAGCAGCGCGTGTGGCAGGAACTGCGGACAATCCCGCCCGGCGAGACACGCAGTTATGGCGAACTCGCCGCGGCGCTGGGCAAGCCCGCGGCCAGCCGCGCCGTGGGCGGTGCCAACGGAGCCAACAACATCGCGGTGCTGATCCCCTGCCACCGGGTGATCCAGGCGGATGGGTCGTTGGGCGGCTATGCCTATGGCACTGATATCAAGCGCGAATTGCTGAAGCGCGAGCAGGCAAACGGCTAATTCGATTGCGTTGGTATCCGATACGCGCCATCGGTTGCGCGTTTCGGGAGGCTTTCGAATGACAAAACCGCTGTGGCGCAGAATCGCCGATTTTCCGCTGGTCGCACTTGCGATCGCATTGCTGGCGGTTGTCGGCACAACCTCGGGTTTCGGCTGGTTGGTGGAGCAAATTCCCGACATTACCAACCAGGACGCAATCAGGCCCTTCAAGGTCATCGCGCTAATTGCCCTGCTGCTGATCGTCTACAAGCTTGCTGTTCGGCATCTGGGCGAAGAGCCGCACGATGACTTGCCTTGGCACCGCGCCCCGCGCGAACTGGCACTAGGGACGCTTCTTGCCTTTGGCTTGTTCTCGGCGATCGTGGCGATTGCTGCGGTGCTGGGGTCCTATCGAATTGTCGGCTGGGGCGGCGGCGAAGATTTCGTAATGATCCTGTTTGTCGCCGGTTTTGCTGCCGGTTTCGTTGAGGAACTGATGTTTCGCGGTGTCCTGTTTCGCTGGCTTGAGGATTTCGGGGGCAGCTGGTTTGCGCTGGCAGTGACTTCGGGTCTGTTCGGATTTGCCCATATTGGCAATGACAATGCGACGTGGCTGTCGTCGCTGGCAATTGCGCTGGAGGCAGGCATCCTGCTGGGCGGAGCCTACATGGTAACCCGTTCGCTGTGGTTCGCGATCGGTATCCACTTCGGCTGGAACGTGACCCAGGGGTTCATCTGGGACGTGCCGGTTTCGGGCAACGATGTTGACGGCATGGTCGAAGCGCAATTGCGCGGCAACGAGCTGCTGAGCGGCGGGGCCTTCGGGCTCGAAGCTTCGGTAATCGCAATGGTGCTGGCCACGGCGGTTGGTATCTATTTCGTCTGGCTGGCGGTGCAGCGCGGCGAGATTGTGCGTCCGTGGTGGGTGCGCCGCAGGGTTGCGCGCATAGCTGTCGCTGCTGCAACCTGATCCACTAATCCAGTTTGGCCGACAGGCCCGGCTGCGCCTTGGTTAGCGCGCGCCGATAGGCGCGGTGCGCTCACGCATTCCGGGCCATCAGCCCGCCATCGACCGGGATCGCCGTGCCGGTGATATAGCTTGCGGCGGGTAGCACCAGCGACAACGTGATATGCGCGACCTCTTCAGGTTCGCCGTAGCGTTTGAGCGCGGTGCGGCGCTTGGCGAAGATTACCTTGTGCTCATCGGGCACCTTGTCGGTCATCGCGGTGCGGATCGGGCCAGGGCAGATGCAATTGACCGTGATGCCTTCAGGGCCAAGGTCGACCGCCAGCCCGCGGGTGAGACCGATCACCCCCGTTTTGGCCGCGACATAGGGCGTGTCGCCCGGCGTCGCGCCCAGCCCCTCGGTCGATGCGATGTTGACGATGCGTGCGGCGTCACTCTGCCGCAGATAGGGCAGGGCGGCACGCACCATGCGCTGCTGCCCGGTCAGCATGACCGCAATCGCGCGGTGCCAGACATCCTCGTAAGCCTCGTCGTCAAGCGCACAAAAGCTTGAAATACCAGCGTTGTTGACGAGGATGTCGATCGCGCCGAAATCTTCCGCCACCTGCGCCACCACGCGCTTGATCGCTTCACCATCGGACACGTCAAGCGCATAGAGCCGCGCGTTCAGCCCGCATTCGCGCGCCACCGCTTCGCAAGCGGCCAGGTCAAGATCGGTAACCGCCACCCTTGCGCCCTCGCTGGCGAACAGCTTTGCCGTGGCGCGGCCCATGCCGCTCGCAGCGCCGGTAACGATGGCTACCCGGCCCGCGATCGAGCGCGAAAGGCCTGGGCCCTCGCTCACCTGAACGGTGGTTCGTTGAAAGCGCGCAGCTTGCGGCTGTGCAGCCGATCGCCTTCATTGCGCAGCCGCGCGCAGGCCTTGATGCCCATTTGCAAATGCGCCGCGATGGCCTCTTCGTAAAAGCTGTTGGCCTGGCCCGGCAGCTTGATCTCGCCATGCAACGGCTTGTCGCTGACGCACAGTAATGTGCCATAAGGAACGCGGAAACGGTAACCCTGCGCGGCGATGGTGGCGCTTTCCATCTCGATCGCGATCGCGCGGCTTTGCGAAAAGCGCTTGGCGCTGCGTGAATAGAGCAGTTCCCAATTGCGGTCATCGGTGGTGACCACTGTTCCGGTGCGCATGCGCTGTTTCAGGTTGGCGCCCTGAACGCCCGAAACTTCTTCAGCAGCGCCGGCGAGGGCAAGCTGAACTTCGGCGATCGGCGGGATCGGGATTTCGGGCGGCAGCACACCATCAAGCACATGATCGTCACGCAGATAGGCATGCGCGAGCACGAAATCGCCGATCTTCTGGCTTGAGCGCAAGCCGCCGCAGTGGCCGATCATCAGCCAACTGTGCGGGCGCAACACCGCGAGATGATCGCAGATTGTCTTGGCGTTGGAGGGACCGACCCCGATATTGACCAAAGTGATGCCGCGCTTATCTTCGCGGATCAGGTGATAGGCCGGCATCTGGTGCTTGCGCCAAGCGGTGTCTGACAATTGGTCGCGCGCGCTGTTCGTTCGCTCATGAATATTGAGTCCGCCGGCTCCAGTCAGCGTGGTGTAGCCTTCGCTGCCGATTTGCTGGCCGGCCCAGTCAACGAATTCATCGACATAGCGGTGATAGTTCGTGAACAGGATAAAGTGCTGGAAATCTTCCGTGCTGGTTCCTGTGTAATGCGCGAGCCTTGCCAGCGAGTAATCGGTACGCAGCCCGTCAAACAGCGACAGCGGCATGGCAAAATCGGGCTCTGCCACTTCGTGCCCGTCGGCCAGCTCGTCGCCGATCAGCGCCAGATCGGTTGAGGGAAAGTGCTTGGCCAGTTCCTGCGGTGCGATCCCGGCCATTGCCGCGCCTGCTTCGCCGTCAAGTACATATGGAAAGGGAATTTCCTGGCGCGAACGGGCGACTTCAAAACGCACATCGTAATCCGCCTCGATCAGCGAAAGCTGTTCCTGCAGATATCCGGCAAACAGTGTCGGGCGCGTGATCGTTGTCGCATAGGTGCCTTGTTGCTCCAGCCGGCCAAAAGCACGGGAGCGGTCGGATGGCGCGCCATCGCCAGAAAAATGCACCCGCAATTCGGGATAGGCATAGCTGCCGTCCTCGCGTTTGCGCTGTGGCGGAACAGCGCCTGACCGCGCATATTCGATCACATCCTCGCGCAGCGCGGCAACCGCCGCGTCAAAGTGTTCATTGAGTTGCTGGAGGATATGTTCGATATTGCTCATACGGCGGGATTACTCTTCTTGTTTTGATTTTCAATGACAGTCCTGCAGCGCGATAGCGCGGCTGTTACAAAAAGGGCGCGGCCTCTCGGCCACGCCCCTTGCTGGTTCGGATAGATAGAACGCCGGATCAGGCTTCGTCTTCCTCAACCGATTCTTCGAGCATGTCGGCCGGAATTTCGCCCGGCTCAAGGTTCGGGGCGATGCGGTTCGCTTCGGCCTGTTCCTCGATTTCCTTCTGTTCGTCTTCGAAAATCTGGGCGAGAACGTCGATGCCCTTGCTCTGCAGTTCGGCTTCGTCGTCCGAGCGGGCGACATTGGCCTTCACAGTCACATGCACTTCCGGGTGCAGCGCAACGGTGACGTCATGCATGCCGATCATCTTGATGGGGTGGCCCATCACGACCTGCTTCTTGTCAACATTGTGGCCCTGTGCCTCGAGCCCGGCGACGATGTCGCGCACGTTTACCGAACCATAGAGCTGGCCGGCATTCGAAGAGGCGCGGATCAGCACGATCTCGGCACCGGCAACCTTTGCACCCAGCTTTTCGGCTTCGCCGCGCTTCTCGGCGTTTTCCTTTTCCAGGCGCTCGCGATTCGCTTCGAAAACCTTCTTGTTGGCTTCGTTGGCGCGCAGGGCCTTCTTCTGCGGGAGCAGGAAGTTGCGGGCGAAACCGTCCTTCACGGTGACAACGTCGCCGATAGAACCCAGCTTCTCGATCCGTTCGAGGAGGATGATATCCATATTCGTTCTCCTCTTACTTCACGATGTAGGGCAGCAGGCCGATGTGGCGAGCGCGCTTGATCGCCTTGGCGAGTTCGCGCTGCTTCTTGGCCGAAACGGCGGTGATGCGCGACGGAACGATCTTGCCACGCTCGGACATGAAGCCCTGCAGCAGGCGCACGTCCTTGAAATCGATCTTCGGTGCGTTCTTGGCAGCGAAGGGGCAGGATTTACGGCGGCGGAAAAACGGGCGGGCCATCAGTCGCGCTCCTCACGGTCTGTGCGGCGCTTGCGCTCGCGGTCCTGTTTGCGCATCATTACCGAAGGGCCTTCTTCATGCTCGTCCACGCGGACGGTCATGTAGCGGATCACATCTTCGTTGATACGGGTCTGGCGCTCAAGCTCGGCGACGACCGAACCCGGTGCGTCAATGTTGAGCATTACGAAATGCGCCTTGCGATTGCGCTCGATCTTGTAGGCGAGCGATTTGAGGCCCCAGGTTTCGGTTTTGGTGACCTTGCCTTCATTCTGTTCGACGATTTCGGTCGCCGCGGCCGCCAGCGCATCGACTTGAGCCTGGCTCAGGTCCTGACGCGCGAGAAAGATATGCTCATAGAGAGCCATCTCGCTTCCTTTCACTTCCTGCCGATCGCTGGCCGTTCCGCGCGGTTCGCGGGCGCCCCTCCGGCTTTCTTCACAAACACCCGCAAGCCGCAGTCCGGCCCAGGGGATGCGCGCACATAGCGGGTTTGCCGGCGAATGCAAGCCTTGCGCAGTCGGCGCGCTGCGGGCAGTGCGGCTTCAGCGAAGCTTTCAGGAGGTGTGCGGTGCCCGGTGGTTTGATGGCCCTGCTTGATGACGTATCGATCATCGCACGGGCAGCGGCGGCATCGATTGACGATGTCAGCGTGGCAGCAGGCAAGGCCGGCACCAAGGCGGCAGGCGTGGTGATCGACGATGCGGCGGTGACGCCGGGCTATGTCACGGGCCTTTCGCCTGCGCGCGAGTTGCCAATTATCTGGAACATCACCAAGGGCAGCCTCAAGAACAAGCTGCTGATCCTGCTGCCTGGCGCGGTTCTGCTGAGCTGGCTGCTGCCACAGGCGATCATTTACCTGCTGATGCTGGGCGGGGGCTACCTTTGTTATGAAGGCGCTGAAAAGGTGATGGAGAAGCTTGGCGGCAAACATCACGGCGAGACGCTGGAAGATCCAATCGAGGATCTGGCGGAGTTCGAAAAGAATCGCATCAATGGGGCGATCCGTACCGATCTGATTCTGTCGGCAGAGATCATGGCGATTTCGCTCAACGAGATTGCGACGATATCGGACAGTTTCTGGATCAGGGCCATGGCCCTGGCGCTGGTTGGCATTGCCATCACCCTGCTCGTTTATGGCGCGGTCGCGCTGATCGTGAAAATGGACGATGTCGGCCTGCATCTGGCTCGGCGTGAGAACGGCTTCGCGAAAAAGATCGGGAAGTTTCTGCTCCACGCCATGCCCAAATTGTTGACTCTACTCTCGGTGGTCGGAACGATCGCGATGCTGTGGGTTGGCGGCGGGATCGTCCTGCACGGGTTGGAAGAAACCGGCCTCAACGCGCCCGCCGATTGGGCGCACGGCGTGCAGCACGCGGTTGAGGGGCTGACGGGTGCATTGTCAGGCGTGCTGGGATGGGTAAGCTATGCGGGGGTTTCAGCGCTGTTCGGGTTGGTGCTGGGCGCGATAATCGCACTGATCCTGCACAAAATGGTGAGTGCAGGAGCCCGTGAAGCGCATTAGGACTGCAATATGAGCAAGCCAGTTCTCTACACTTGCGCCGGATCGCGTGGGCTTCGCGCCACCTGGGCCGCCGAGGAAGCCGGAGTCGATATTGACCTCAGGCTGCTGCCATTCCCGCCGCGCTATCTTGCGCCCGAATATCTCGAACTCAACCCGCTGGGCACTGTGCCGCTGCTGGTCGACGGGGATGCGCGCATGACCGAAAGCTGCGCCATCGCCCATTACCTTGCCAGCAAGGACGGTCCATCGCCGCTGGTCGTGGCGCCGGGCGAGCCGGACTACGCCGCCTATTGCGATTTCACCTACCACGCCGACGCCACGATCACTTTCCCGCAGACGGTCTATATGCGGTTCGCGGTCTTCGAGAAGGAGAAGGGCTGGACCGAGGCGGGCGAAGCCTATGCCAAGTGGTTCTGGAAACGGCTGGTGAAGCTGGAACAGCGGCTGAAGGGCCGCGAATATCTGTGCGCCGATCGCTTTACCGTGGCCGATATCTGCTGCGGCTATGCGCTGATCCTGGCCCAAAGAGTGGGGCTGGATGAAGGCGTGCCTGAAAGCCTCAAGGCCTATCGCGAGAGCTTGACCGCGCGCGAAGCATATCAGCGTGCCGTGGCCCGCGAGAGCGCAGGTCCTGCTGCGATCTAGCCTAGTGCGGAGAGGATCGAACGCGCAAATTCGGTAAGCGTGTCGTCGCGGGCGCCCATCACCACGATCCGGTCGCCCGGCTGCGCCAGTTCCACGATCCGCGCGCCGCAATCCTCGCGGGCAGGGATATGCTCGGCCTTTCCGCCCGCTTCCCCGATCAAGGCAACGATCCGTTCGGTCCCCTCGCTGCGATCGACCGTGCCGCCGAAATAGGCCGGGTCGCACATGATGGTGATGTCATCCGGCCCAAGCTCGCGCGCGAAGGTTTGCGCCAGTTCATGCCCCATCTGGCGCAGCGGGCCATAGCCATGCGGCTGGAAGAAGGCGATGACGCGGCCGGGATGCGCCTTGAGCGTGCGCAGGGTGGCCGCGCATTTCTCCGGATTGTGCCCGAAATCGTCGATCACGGTGATCCCGCTGGCACTGGTGCCGATAATGTCGAACCTTCGCGCCAGCCCGGCGAAGCTCGCCAGCGCCTCTACCGCGATGCCCACCGGCACACCGGCACAGGCGGCCCCGGCAATCGCTGCCAGCGCGTTAGAAAGATTGTGCCTCCCCGGCATGTGCAGCACCAGTGGATGGGTGCTGCCATCGTGCCGATCCACCACCGCCGCTGCCTGCCGCACAGGCCCATCGGCAATGCTGCCGGGCACCACACCGATCTGCGCCTTCTCCTGCTCGATCCCGAAGGTGACCACCTCCTTCGCATGCGGTAGCAGCGCCAGCGCCTCGGCATCGTCGGCATTGATCGCAGCGATCCGGCTGCGGGCGAGATATTCGGTGAACAGAATGCGCAGCTCGTCCATACTCTTGTGGTCAAGGCTGACATTGGTCAGCACACCCACCGCCGGGCGATAGAGCGCGATCGAACCGTCGCTTTCGTCGACTTCGCTGACATAGATGCTGCGCCCGCCAACAACTGCGCTGGCGATGGGGCGATCGGGCGTGACGAAATTCTTCATCACTGCGCCGTTCATGATCGTGGGTTCACGCCCGGCGACCTGCATGATCCACCCCAGCATACCGGTGACGGTCGATTTGCCGCTGGTCCCGGCAATCGCGATCCCCGCGCCGCTGGTATTGAACAGGATCGAATTGAGCTCCGCGCGGGTCAGCTTGAGGCAGCCAATTTCCCTAGCGCGCACCATTTCGGGCACCGTATCTTCGATCGCGGCGGAAGCGACGAGGATCTGCTCCTTCGAGGTTATCCCGCTACCGTCTTGCGGGAACAGGGCGAAGCCCTGGCGTTCGAGCGCTGCGAATTTTTCCGGCGTGCGGCCCTGGTCGCGGCTGCGGTCCGATCCGCTTACGCTCGCACCACGCCCGGCAAGGATCTGCGCCAGCGGCAGCATGCCCGATCCGCCGATCCCGCAGAAGAAGAAGGGGCGCGCCAGCAGCTCGTCATAGGTGGGGAATTCGGCCATGCCCGGACCGGTATTGAGTTGTGCGGGGCAAGACAAGCGGGCAGAGTGGCGCCATGACCAGAATTGCCGTCTGCGCCCCTGCCACGCCGATCACGCGCGAACACGCCGAAGCTGCCGAGATTCTGGTGGCAGATGAGTTCCCGCAGCATTCGATTCACTTCCACGAGCAGTGCTTCAACAGCGCGGGGCATTTTGCGGGCAGCGATCTCGAGCGGCTTGAGGCGCTGGTCGAACTCGCCAATGATCCGGCCTATGATGCCGTTTGGTTTGCCAAGGGCGGCTATGGCTCAAACCGCATTGCCGAGGCGGCAGTGGCGCGGATGAACGCGGCTGCGCGGTCCAAAACCTATGTCGGTTTTTCGGACATGGGGTATCTGCTGGCGGCATTCTATCGCCACGGGATCGGGCAACAGGTGCATGGTTCCATGCCGGTCAGCGCGCGCAGCGATACCGGGAGAGAGGCAGTGCGGCGGGTGCTGCGCTGGTTTTCGGGGGATGGCAGCGGTCTTGAGCCAAGCCTTGACGGGCAGACCCCGGCGGTTGCCTTCAACCTCATCACTCTGGCGATGCTCATCGGCACACCGCTGATGCCCAGGCTCGACGGGCATGTGGTTATGGTAGAGGAAGTGAGCGAGCACCTCTATTCGGTTGACCGGCTTTTTTTCCACATTGTCAACGCCTTGCCGCGGATTGCCGGACTGCGGCTTGGCGCAGTGACTGACGTGCCGGAAAACCATGTTGAATTCGGCCAGTCGCCGGAGGAGATCGCTCAATTCTGGTGCGCGCGGGCGGGCATCCCCTATCTCGGGCGCGCAGAGATCGGACACACAGCGTTTAACCGGATCGTGCCCTTCGGCCTTGCGAGTCCGCCTACCGCTGGCTAACCGCGCGGAGTAAGTTTGAAGAGCATTTCCACCCGCTCCCTCCACCCTTCCACCTGGATGATATCCCGGTAGGCTCCGGGCGGAAGGGTGGAGGGAGCGGGTGGCCAGGCCAATAAAAACAAGGATATTCAATGCGGGCATTCATTTTTCCAGGGCAGGGCAGCCAAAAGGTTGGCATGGGGGCCGATCTTGCCGGGGCAAGCGCGGCCGCACGCGAAGTGTTTGAAGAGGTTGACGAGGCGCTGTCGCAAAAGCTTTCCGCGATCATGCGCGATGGGCCGGAAGACCAGCTGACGCTAACCGAGAATGCCCAGCCTGCGATCATGGCCAACGCCATCGCCACGCTACGGGTGCTTGAGCGCGACTTCGGCGTTTTGCTGGCGGAAAAGGGCGCCTGCGTAGCTGGCCACTCTCTGGGTGAATATTCGGCACTGTGCGCGGTCGGGGCGTTCTCGCTGGCTGACACTGCGCGGCTGCTCAAGCTGCGCGGCCAGGCGATGCAGGCGGCGGTACCGGTGGGCCAGGGCGCGATGGCGGCGCTGCTCGGTGCCGATATTGACAAGGCGAGTGCGCTGGCCGCTGCTGCCGCGCAGGGTGAAGTGTGCGAAGTTGCCAATGACAACGACCCGACTCAGGTGGTGATCAGCGGGCACAGGGGCGCGATCGAGCGCGCCATCGAACTGACCAAGGATCACGGCATCAAGCGCGGTATCCTGCTGCCGGTCTCGGCGCCGTTTCATTGCTCATTGATGCAGCCTGCGGCGGACCGGATGGCCGAAGCGCTCGAAGCGACGCCGCCGGGGCCGTTCAGCCTGCCCGTCTATGCCAATGTCACGGCGGCGAGGATTGCCGATCCCGCCGAGGAGCAGCGCCTGCTGGTAGAGCAGGTCACGGGCCGCGTGCGCTGGCGCGAAAGCGTGTTGGCGATGCGCGCGAGCGGGATCGAACAGTTCGTCGAACTGGGCGGCAAGGTGCTCGGCCCGATGGTTGGCCGGATCGACAGGGAGGCGGCAACCGCCAGCCTTGTGACGATGGAAGATATCGAGAATTTCGCGAAGGAGCTCGGCTGATGTTTTCACTCAAGGGAAAGAATGCGTTAGTTACGGGTGCCAGTGGCGGCATCGGCTCGGCGATCTGCTGTGCCCTGGCCCGCCAGGGGGCCCGCCTCGCAATTTCGGGTTCGAACGCAAGCAAGCTGCGTGCCTTCCGCGAACAGCTCAACGATGAATACGAGCACGACAATGGCGATCATGTCGAGATCACCTGCAACCTGTCTGATACCGTGCAGGTCGAAGAGTTGATTCCGGCCACGGTCGATACGCTCGGCAGCATCGATATTCTGGTCAACAATGCCGGTATCACGCGTGACAACCTCGCCCTGCGGATGAAGGACGAGGAATGGAACGATGTGATCCGCATCAACCTGGAATCGACCTTCCGGCTGATGCGCGCCGCTGCCCGCCCGATGATGAAGAACCGTTTTGGCCGCATCATCTCGATCACCAGCGTGGTGGGCGCGACCGGCAATCCGGGCCAGATGAACTATGCCGCGGCCAAGGCGGGCATCGTGGGCATGACCAAGAGCTTCGCGCAGGAAGTGGCGAGCCGCGGGATCACCGCCAATTGCGTGGCGCCTGGCTTCATCCGCACCGCCATGACCGCCCAGTTGCCCGATGCGCAGAAGGAGGCGCTTAACGCCCGCATCCCGATGGGCCGCATGGGCGAGGGCGAGGATATTGGCGCTGCGGTGGCCTTCCTTGCCAGCCGCGAGGCAGGCTATATCACGGGGCAAACGCTGCATGTGAACGGCGGCATGGCGATGCTGAGCTAGGGTTTGCGGAATTTTCGCAAGAAATTTGCGTCTTTTCCCCAAGGAATCGGGCCAGCGAAAGCCGCGAACTTGCCGCATTTGCCGCTTGCGCTAAGGTCAAACCAGATTTTCCGGCGCTGTGGGGCGATTCCGGCCTAGGGCGCGCATCAAGGGGTTGAGAAGGACCTATGAAGGCCACAATCGAACGCGCGACGCTGCTGCGCTGCCTGTCACACGTTCAGTCGGTGGTGGAGCGGCGCAACACCATCCCGATCCTGTCCAACGTTTTGCTCGATGCCAGCGATGGCGGCACGCTGAAGGTAATGGCGACCGACCTTGACCTGCAGGTGGTCGAGAACATGGCCGCGGCCTCGGTGGAGGCGCCGGGCGCGATCACCGTTTCGGCCCACCTGCTGTTCGACATTGCCCGCAAGCTGCCTGAAGGCAGCCAGGTCAGCTTTGAAACCTCGGACAACCGGATGGATGTCAAGGCCGGGCGCAGCCGCTTCAAGCTGCCCACTTTGCCGCGTGACGACTTCCCTGTGATTGTCGAGGGCGAACTGCCCACCAGTTTCGAAATCCCCGCCAAGCAGCTTGCCGAGCTGATCGACCGCACCCGTTTCGCGATCTCGACCGAGGAAACCCGCTATTACCTCAATGGCATCTTCCTGCATGTGACGGATGACGACACGCCGGTGCTGAAGGCTGCCGCGACTGACGGCCACCGGCTCGCGCGCTTTACCCTGCCGCGCCCCGATGGCGCCGAGGGCATGCCTGACGTGATCGTGCCGCGCAAAGCCGTGGCCGAGCTGCGCAAGCTGCTGGAAGAATCGATGGACGGCAATGTCCAGATCGACCTTTCGGCCAGCAAGATCCGCTTCACGCTGGGCGGTGAGGGCGGCGTGGTGCTGACCAGCAAGCTGATCGACGGGACTTTTCCCGATTACAGCCGCGTTATCCCGACCGGGAACGACAAGCTGCTGAAGCTCGATCCCAAGAGTTTCTACGAGGGCGTCGACCGCGTGGCCACCATCGCCACGGAAAAGACCCGCGCGGTGAAAATGAGCCTTGAGAACGACAAAGTCACGCTTTCGGTCACTTCGCCCGACAATGGCACCGCCGCAGAAGAGCTGGCGGCGGATTACAATTCGGGCGACCTCGAGATCGGGTTCAATGCCAATTACCTCAAGGATATATTGAGCCAGATTGACAGCGATACGGTGGAGCTTCACCTGGCCGATGCCGGCGCGCCAACGCTGATCCGCAAGGATGAGAAGAGCCCTGCGCTCTATGTATTGATGCCGATGCGGGTTTAGTCCGGGGTGGCGGCCGAAGTCCGCATCTTCGGCACGGTCATCTCGACCTATACGCGGATTATCGAGATCACCGCCGAAGAGGCGGGCCTGAGCCACGAGACCATCGCCACAGCCGCCAATTCGCCAGCGAACCGGCACCCTTTCGGCAAGGTGCCGGTGGTGGAGGTGGACGGGCTCGAGCTCTACGAGAGCGTGAGCATCGCGCAATATATCGACAATGCGCATAATGGCGGCGCGCTGCAGCCGCGCGATCCCGCCGCGCGCGCGGTGATGGACCGCTGGATTGCGATCGCCAACAATTACCTCTTCCCCTTGTTCGAGCATGGCCTACTGATGCCGTGGATCATGCATCTCTATGCCGGGCTGCCGCTTGACGAACAGAAGATCGCGCGCAGTTTGCCCAATATCTCGCGCGCGCTGGCATTCTGCGACGCGGAGATCGCCCATGACGGCGCCTGGAGCGCAGGCGCATTCGACCTGGCGGACGTGTTCCTCTATCCGATGCTGCGCGGCGTGCAGCTGACCCCGCAGGGCGGGGCAGGGATTGCCCAATGCCCCTATCTGTCGGCCTGGATGGCGGTGACGGAGCAGCGGGGCAGCATCCGCGCAACCCGCTGGGAAAGCGAACCGGACTAGGCTAGGCAGGCCCAAACAGGAGACCTGCCGATGACCGCACAACAAGTCCATGTCCGCCGCGACGATCTGAGCAATGCCAGCCTGGCCGAAATCGGGCAGGGCGAGCTGGCCGATGGCGCAGTGCGGCTTGAAATCGAGAGCTTCTCGGTCACTTCCAACAACGTCACCTATGCAGTGGTGGGCGAGCAGGTCGGCTACTGGAATTTCTTTCCAGCCCCCGAAGGCTGGGGCATTGTGCCGATGTGGGGCCACGCGAAGGTGATCGAGAGCAAATGCCCCGATATCGCCGTGGGCGAGCGGGTCTATGGCTATCTGCCGATGGCGACGCATCTCGATGCGATCCCGGGCAAGGTTTCGGCCGGCGGCTTTACCGACATGACCCATTATCGCCAGCCGATGAGCCCGATCTACAACCAGTATGCGCGGCTCGCGGCAGACCCCGAGCACGATCCTGCGCACGAAGCCGAACGGATGATCTTCGGCCCACTGTTCAAGACCGGCTTCCTGATCGAATATTTCATGCGCGCCAATGACTGGTTCGGGGCCGAGGCGGTGATCCTAACCAGCGCTTCGTCAAAGACCGCGATGGGCCTGGCCAGCGTGGCAAAACAGAACTCGCCGGGGATCAGGCGTGTCGGCTTGACCTCGGCGGGCAATGTCGAATTCGTCAAGGGCACCGGGCTCTATGACGAGGTGGTCGCCTATGGCGATGTCGGTTCGCTTGAGCAGGTGCCAGGCGTTTCGGTCGACTTTGCCGGTAATGGCGCGCTGCTGGCGCAAATCCACCAGCATTTCGGCGAAAACCTCAAATATTCCTGCCTTGTTGGCGTGACGCATATTGACGAGCGCCGCGGGCCGGTGGGTTCGGCCTCGGGGCTGCCTGGGCCCACACCCACGCTTTTTTTCGCGCCCGATCATGCAGTGGCGCTGTTCAAGGAACTGGGGCCGCAGGAAGCAGGCAAGCGCATGGCAGCCGCCTGGCACAGCTTCCTGCAAGCCGTAGAAGGATCGGTCGAGATCGAGCGCCATGCCGGGCTCGAAGCCGCGCGCCAGACCTATCTCGCAATGGTCGGCGGCACGGTTGATCCGGCCAAGGGAATCGTGATCGAGCCCTGACCCAGGCGCTCAGATATCGACGGCGATCTTGCCGAAATGCTTATTCGCGGCCTGATGGCGGAAAGCATCGGCCAGATCTTCGAGCGGGAAATGGTCCGAGATCACCGGCTTGATGCCGTTGGCCTCGATCCCCGCGATCATGGCAAGCTGCTGCGCCCGGCTGCCCACGGTGAGCCCCTGCACGCGCAGGTTCTTCGCCATCAGCAGCGCGGTCTGCACCGGCCCGGCAAAGCCTGTCAGCACGCCGATCAGCGCGACATGCCCACCGACCCGCGTTGCCACCATCGACTGGTCGAGTGTGCCCGCGCCGCCGATCTCTACCACGCAATCCACGCCGCGCCCGCCTGTGATCTCTAGCGCCCTGGCGCCCCAAGCCTGGACTTCCTTGTAATTGATCAGGTGATCCGCCCCAAGCGCCTGCAACCGTTCGAGCTTCTCGCCCGATGAGCTGGTCGCGATCACATTCGCCCCGGCCGCCTTGGCGAATTGCAGCGCGAAGATCGACACACCGCCGCTGCCCTGCACCAGCACGGTGTCACCCGGCTTGATCGTATTGTCGACGAACAGCGCTCGCCATGCCGTCAGCCCGGCGCAGGTGAGCGTGGCGGCCTCGGCATGGTTGTAGCCCTGCGGCACGCGAGTGAACCAGTGGGTGGGGGCAGTGATCGTCTGGCGCGCATAGCCATCGACCCCGTCGCCCGGCACGCGGGTAAAGGCGGTCTGCGGCGGCGCGCCGTCTATCCAGTCGGGAAAGAAGGTGCTGACTACCGCGTCGCCGACGGCAAATTCGCTCACACCGTCGCCCACCGCGGTCACTTCACCCGCGCCGTCTGACATCGGGATACGGCCCTGCGCGGCAGGGATCATGCCCATCACCACGGCATAGTCGTGATAGTTGAGCGAGCTGGCCCGGATGCGCACGGTGATTTCGCCGGGGCCGGGGGCGAGGGCATCTTCGATCTCGACCAGTTCGAGCGCCTCCAGGGTGGAGGGCGCGCTGCCGGTGCGGATGGCTTTCATTATTCCGCCGCCTCGGCCAGTTCCGTCCGCTGCGGCCCGCGGATCAGCCCGCCGGGCGCCGCGCCGGTCCATTTGCCGTCACGGAAAGTAACAATGCCATTCTTGATCGTGGCGACATAGCCTTCTGCCTTCTGCAGCAGGCGCTTGCCGCCTGCGGGCAAGTCAAACGCCAGCCACGGCTTGCCCAGCTTGAGCCGCTCCATGTCGATGATGTTCAGATCTGCCAGATAGCCGGGAGCCAGGATGCCCCGATCCTCCAGTCCGTAAAGCCGCGCGGTGTCCCGGCACTGCCGCTTGATCGCATTTTCCAGGCTGATGCGCGCGCCTCTCTTGCGATCGCGCACCCAGTGCTCGAGCATGAAGGTGGGGCTGGCCGCATCGCAGATGGTACCGCAATGCGCCCCGCCATCGGAAAGCGAATTCACCGTATCCTCGCTATGCTGCAACGGCAGGAGGAACTCGAGATCGCCATCGGCATAGTTGAGGATCGGGAAGTAGATGAAGCCCTTGCCGCCATCCCGGCATAGCATGTCATAGGCATATTCCTGCGGATCGATTCCGGCGGCGGTGCCGCGCGCCTGCACGGTGGCATCCTGCGGCGGTTCGTAATCGAAATCCTCGTCCATCTCGAACATCAGGCCCCAGCCATTGGTCAGTGCGAAGACCACTTCCCTGGTGTCCTCTGCTACCTCCGAATAATCGTTGGGTTCGGCCAGCAGCCTGGCCTTGAAGGCGGGATCGAGCAGCTTCGCCTTCTGTTCCGCCCAGGGCAGTTCCTTGATCGCCTGCCAGCTCGGGCGGAGCACAAAGGGGTGCACAGTGCCCTGCCACGCCATTATGATGCCGTTGCCGCGCAAGGCGATCTGGGCAACGATATTGGCGCCGTTGTCATTTTGCGCGCGCATATTGGCGATCTGTTCATCCAGCGGCTGTTCCTTGGCGATCGATTGCAGTGCGGCGAAGGTGACGGGCAGGCCGGTTTCGCGGCTCAAATCGCCCATCCACTCGAACTCGTTCCATTCGCGGCGCAAATCGCTCGCCATTTCGAACACGCCATGGCCCGCACGGCCCATAGCGCGCCCCAGCTCCACCAGTTCTTCGGCAGTGGCTGTGGTACCGGGCACCAGCACGCCGTTGACGTCCTTGTGCAGCACGGTGCGGCTGGTGGAAAAGCCCAGTGCACCGGCGCGCACCCCGTCCTCCACGATCTGCGCCATCTGCGCGATGTCCTGTTCGGTGGGCACGGCACCAGGCTGTTCGCGCTCACCCAGTACATAGGCGCGCACCGCGCCATGCGGCACATGGGTGCCCACATCGACCGCGCGCGGGAGCTTTTCCAACGCGTCGAGATATTCGGGGAAGGTTTCCCATTCCCATGTGATCCCTTCGGCAAGGGCAGTGCCGGGAATATCCTCTACCCCCTCCATCAACTGGATCAGCCAATCATGCTTGTCAGGCTTGGCAGGGGCGAAGCCGACCCCGCAATTGCCCATCACCACGGTAGTAACGCCGTGCCAGCTTGAAGGGGCCATCTCCTGGTCCCAGGTCGCCTGGCCGTCATAATGAGTGTGGATGTCGACAAAACCGGGGGTGACGATCAGGCCGCTGGCATCGATTTCTTCCTCGGCATCCCCGGTCACCTGACCGACTTGCGCGATCAATCCGCCCTTGATCGCGACATCGCCGGTAAAGCGTTCCGCTCCGGTGCCATCGACGATAGTACCGCCGCGGATAACAAGATCAAACATCGCCATTGGAGCTCTCCCATTGCTATTTGCAACCGACATAGCACAATCGATTGTGCGATGCTAAGTTCACAGAATGGATAGACAGGCGAGCTGGACCCCTGCGCCCGGGAGCGGGATTTCGATCAATTGGATCGAAGCCAACGGGCTGAAATTCGAAGTCGCGGAGGCCGGGAAGGGCGACAGGCTGGCCTTGTGCCTGCACGGCTTCCCGGAACTGCATTACAGCTGGCGCCACCAGATGCCGCTTCTGGCACAGCTGGGCTACCGCGTATGGGCACCCAACATGCGCGGCTATGGTGGCACTACGCGGCCGCCCCGCAAGCAGGATTATCGGCTCGAGACGCTGGCCGCCGATGTTGCTGCACTGATCGATGCCAGCGGGGCCAAAGACGTGACGCTGCTGGGGCATGACTGGGGAGCGATCATCGCCTGGTACTTCGCGATCAGGCAATTGCGCCCGCTCTCGCGGCTGGTGATCATGAACGTGCCGCATCCGATGTGCGCGCGGCGCGAGCTGAAGAAATGGCGCCAGTTGCGCAAAAGCTGGTACATGTTCTTCTTCCAGATACCCGGGTTGCCCGAACGCATGCTGGGCCGGGACAATGCCGCCCCGATTGCGCGGATCTTTCGCGATTCCGCCGTCAATAAGGATCGCTTCACCCGCGAAGAGGCAGAACCCTATCGCGCCGCCGCGGCCCGGCCTGGCGCTCTGACCGCCATGCTCAATTATTACCGCGCTCTGTTCCAGACGCGAGATGCGCTGCAAATCGGTGACGGCATGGTGCATGTGCCCACGCTGGTGATCTGGGGCGAGCAGGATGTGGCGATCGACATCCATGTGCTCGACGGGATGGAGCAATATGTGCCCGAGCTCACCCTGCGCCGCTTTCCTGATGCCTCGCACTGGGTGCAGCAGGATATCCCCGACGAGGTCAACGCCGTATTGAGGGAGTGGCTACCGGCGGCCTAGTTTGCCGCGCGGATCATCGCTGCAATGTCGACGAATTTCTCGCGCGGGGCGCCCGCGCGAGCGGCGGCCTCTTCGGCCTCCTCGATCTTCTTCCAGTCGCGGAAGGTCACGATGTCGAGCCCGCGGGCGCTTGCCAGTTCGTCAAACCCCGTGCGCCCGCGCTTGTCTGCACGGCCCAGCGCACCGCTGGCCATATCCTCCTCGATCTTGTCGACCACGCCGTAACCATCGGGCCGATTGGTGCCGATTGTGCCTGATGGCCCCCGGCGCGCCCAACCCACGCAATAGATGCCGGGAAGTATGCGGCCCTCGTCATTGGCAAAGCGGCCCGCGCGCTCGTCAAACGGCACGTCGGGGATGTGCGCGGAGTGATAACCGATGCAGCTCACCACCAGATCGGCGGGCACATCATAGAATTCGCCCGTGCCGCTTGCACGGCCGGCCTCGACTGTGGTGCGCTCCACATTGATATGAGTGACGCTACCGTCATGGCCCTTGAAGGCGACCGGACTGGCGAAGAAATCGATCTCGATCTCGATCGGTTTTTCGGCATGGATCGCCTTGGGGATCGCGGCAAAGCTGCGCAAATGCGTCACCGATTTGCGTAGGCCCGGTTCAAGCAGGGCGTCTTCGGCTTCATCGGGCAGATCGGCTTTGTCGACCCGCGGGCTGGCGCGGTCGAGCGCGGCAAGTTCGCCCAGTTCCTTGGGCGTCATCATGATCTGGTGCGGCCCGCGCCGGCCCAGGATGGTAATTTTCTGCAACTTGCTTTTCCGTAGCCGGTCGAGCGCATGGGCAACTATATCTGCGCCGCCGAATTCTTCCTCGGTCTTGGCCAGGATGCGCGCAACATCAAGCGCGACATTGCCCATGCCGATCACTACGGCGTGCTTGCCCGAAAGATCGGGATCGAGCGCGGCGAAATCGGGATGGCCGTTGTACCAGCCGACGAATGCGGCGCTGCCGAAGATATTGCCCAACTCCTCACCCGCGATGCCCAGCTTGCGGTCATGCGGTGCGCCGGTAGCAATCACGATCGCGTCGTAGAATTGCTGCAGTTCGGGAATAGTTACGTGCTGGCCGACCTTCACATTGCCGACAAAGCTGACATTCTCGCTCAGCGCGACCTTTTCATAGCGGCGCGAGACGCCCTTGATTGACTGGTGATCGGGCGCAACCCCGGTGCGGATCAGGCCATATGGCACGGGCAGCATGTCGAACACATCGATCCGCGCATCGTCTCCCCAGCGCTTTTGCGCTGCCTCGGCGGTATAATAACCCGCCGGTCCGGATCCGATCACTGCGATATGCCGCATGGAATCTCTCTCCCGCCTTGCGCGGCCAGCCTTGGCTCAGGCCGCTTCCGCCTCCGGTTCCGCGTCCGGTTCATCCAGGAAGCGGTGGATCGCCGCGATACACTCATCACTGTGGCTGAGCAGGAACAGATGGCCGCCGCCTCGCAGCACCAGCAATTCGCCATTGGGAATCAGCTTTTCCAGCAGCCAGCCATTGGTCAGCGGCACAATGTGATCTTCATCGCCCATCATGATCAGCGTTTTCTTGCGCATGAAGGGCAGCGCGGGCGCACTGGTCCAGCCAAGCATGGCGAGCAATTGGTAGAAATAGCCACGTGGCGAGGGCGGCTTGAGCCGGTGGATATGCTCCATCTTGTTGAGCGCCTTGCCCAGCGCGCCGCCATACAGAGTCTGGAAATGCTCTTCCATGAAGGCGGCATCGATATAGCGCCGCGGATCGGCCATCTTGCTGAGCGAGGAGACATTGCCCGGGATCATCAGCATGCCCGCGCTGGTGGCTGCCAGGATCAGCCGCCGCGTGCGCCCGGGATGCTGGATGGCGAAATGCTGCGCCATCGCGCCGCCCCAGCTGACACCCATCACATCGACCTGGTCGACACCCAATTTGTCGAGCAATTGCGTGGTCGTCCACGCCATGGTCCAGGCATTGTAGGGCACCACCGGTTGAGGTGACCCGCCGATGCCGGGCATGTCGAACATGATGAACCCGCGATCGGTCAATGCCTCGGCCAGCGGGGCCACCGCTTCGATATTCGCACCGATGCCGTTGAAGAACAGTATCGGCAGATGATTGCTGGGCTGGTCAAGCCGCCATGTGGCCACCCGCAGCTTGCGCCCGCCGACGGTTTCCATGCTGATGCGCGCATCGCGCATCGCTTCATCGAGGGCTTCGTCAAGCACCTCCTCGCGTTTATCGGTCAAGCGCGTTGTCCTGTCCTGCGGCCCCTTGTGCGGGGTCTCACTATCTTTCTTCCACTACGTAGAGACCGGGGGCCGGGTCCAGTGGCCGGTAATCATCATTCCCCAGTTCCGTTGGTGCAGCCTTCTTCTTGCCGGAGCGTTTCTGCACCCATTCCATCCAGAATGGCCACCAGCTGCCGGCTACTTCCTCGGTGCCTTCGAGCCATTCCTCAGCCGTTGCAGGCAGTTTGCCCTTCTTCTTCTGGACATAATATTTCGCCTTCGGGTTTCCCGGCGGGTTGAGGATCGCCTGCATATGGCCCGATTGCGACAGGACATAGGTGATATCCTTCGACCCGAACAGCTGGGTCGAGCGATAGGTTGCCTTCCATGGGGTGATATGGTCGGTCACGCCGCCCAGGATGAACAGGTCGGAAGTCACCTTGCTCAGGTCGATCTTGTGCCCTGCCATTTCAACCTCGCCCTGCTTGGTGAAGGCAAGCGTTTCGAATAGCGTCAGGAAATCCCCCATCAGGCTGGCGGAAAGATTGGTGGCGTCCGCATTCCAGAACAGCACGTCGAACGCGGGCGGATCGGCGCCCAGCAAATAGTTGTTGATCACGTAATTCCAGATCAGATCGTTCGGCCTGAGCCAGGCAAAGCCGCGCGCGAGATCGTCCGCCTTGATGATCCCGGCCTTTTCGGCGCGCTTGCGGGCCAGCTTCATTCCGTTCTCGGAGATCAGCGAGCCGGCTTCGATATCGAGCTGCTTGGGATGGAGCACGCACACCATCAGCGTAAGCGTGCCAAGCAGATCACTGTTCTCGGCAGCCAGGCGCGATGCCATCACGCTGGCGGTCTGCCCGCCCGAACAACCGGCCGAGACATTGACCTTCTTCGAGCCGGTAATCTTGCTGACCGCTTCCATCGCTTCGAGGCAGGAGGCGATATATTCGTCCATCCCCCACACGCCCTGTTCCTTCGACGGATTACGCCACGAGATGACGAAAGTCTGGATGCCGTTGTCGAGCTGGTATTTCACCACCGATTTCTCGGGGCTGAGATCGTTGATATACATCTTGTTGATCTGCGGCGGGATGGTGAGCTGCGGCACTTCGTAGACCTGATCGGTCGTGGGTGCGTAATGGATCAGTTCCATCATCTCGGTGCGCAGCACGACGGAGCCTTTTGACGTCGCGATATTCTCGCCCAGCTTGAACGGCCGCTTGTCGACCTGGCTGACCATCCCCTTGTTTTCGGTGATGTCCCTATAGGCGTTTTGCAGCCCTTTGATCAGCGACAAGCCGCCGCTGTCTATCACGCGCTTCTGCGCGGTTGGATTTCCAGCCAGCGTGTTGGTGGGGGCCAGGCTGTCGATGATGATGTTGGAGATGAAATTGGCGCGGTCGCGCTCCAGATCGTCGAGCTCAAGTTCCTGCAGCCAATTGTGCATGCCCTTCTGGATTGCGAGGTAATATTGCGCGCCGGCGCGGAAGAAGGGATTGTATTGCCACGCCGGATCCATGAAGCGCTTGTCCTTCGGATCGGGCTTCAATTCGGACTTGCCGGTCATGATCTTGACCATGTCCTCACCCATCGACTGGGCGTGCTTCATCAGCCGTTTCGGGTCTGAAGCGCTTTCGCGCAGCAGCAGTGCAACCGCGCCGACGAAATCCTCGCGCGCAACGCCGATCAGCGGCCCGAGTGCGGAAGTGTGTTGCGCCGCTTCGTTTTCTAGCTTGGTGCCTTTGGCCATGGATGCCCCTCTTGGTCCGGCAGGTGACTGATTTGATACAAGGATGCCGCTGTTGAGCCCTCTTGGCAAGCTGTCTAAGCGAACGGCCGGATGGATTGGACGCCGGGTCAGGGCAATGGCAGCGGAGCGAGTGTTATTGCTGGCAGGAAGTGGTTATTTGTTCGGTAAGTATTCTACCGTATTTCAACCTCGTGCAACTTTTGATCGCACACGTTGAATTTATGGGGCTGCTTCAATGAAAGGATTGCTTGCACGGATCAACGCCCCGCACAAAGGCGGACGTAAGCCGCCCGCGAAGCATGGTAATCTTGCCCCGATTGCCCTGGATGATGTCAAGCGCAGGATCGAGTTGCTCGACAGTTTCGAACAGGCGGGGCTCGGCTGGTTCTGGGCCAGCGATGCCCAGGGGCGACTGATCTATCTTTCGGCGAATGCCATTGAGCGGCTGGGCCGTGAACCGGGCGAACTTATCGGAACGCTGCTGAGCGACCTGTTCGTGTCAGACCAGGATCGCGAAGGCGAAGGTACGGAACGCCCATTGGCATTCTTGCTGGGCGCGCGCAATTCGATCTCCCAGCTTCCGGTCAAGGTGATCGCCAGTAAGCGCGAGCCGTGGTGGGAAATCGCCGGCAAGCCACAATTTGACAAGAATGGCGAATTCACCGGCTATCGCGGCAGCGCCAAGGACATTTCCGCCGTGCGCGAAAACCAGCGTGATGCTGCGCGGCTTGCGCAATATGATCCGTTGACCGGACTGGCCAACCGCCACCGGATGCATAAGCGGCTCGACAAGACGCTGACCGCCTATCGCAATTCCAAGCGTGCCTGTGCGCTGATCATGCTCGATCTTGATCGCTTCAAACAGGTTAATGACACATTGGGCCATCCGGCGGGCGACGAGTTGCTGAAACAGGTTGCGGCACGGCTTGGCCAGCTGCTTGGCGATAATGTCGAAATCGGCCGACTGGGCGGTGACGAATTCCAGATCATCCTGCCCGACTTGGACGACCGGGGCGAGCTGGGCGAACTCGCGCAGCGCATCATCCAGATGGTGTCGCAGCCCTATTCGCTCAGCGGCTCGCGCGCGATTATCGGCACCTCGGTGGGGATCGCGGTGGCGCCTTATGACGGGATCGATGCCGAAGAACTGGTCAAGGCGGCGGACCTCGCGCTTTATGCCGCCAAGGGTGGGGGCAGGGCACAATATCGCTTCTTTTCCAGCGAGCTCAAGGACGGTGCCAAGCTGCGTCGGCAGATCGAGGAAGATTTGCGCGATGCGATCTTGCGCAGCGAATTGCGGATGGAATACCAGCCGATTGTTGACGCCAGCACGCACAAGGTGGCGTGCCTCGAAGCCTTGGTGCGATGGCCGCATCCCGAACGCGGGCCGATCTCCCCAACGGCGTTTATCCCGGTTGCCGAAGATAGCGGGTTGATCAAGGAACTGGGCGAATGGGTGCTGCGGGAATCCTGCCGTCAGGCGGTTGAATGGCCGGTTGAACTACGGGTGGCGATCAATGTCTCTGCGATCCAGTTTTCCCGGGCCGATTTTCCTGAGACAGTCAAGCGCGTAATCAAGCAAACAGGGATTGCGCCAGAACGGGTTGAACTGGAAATCACCGAGAGCGTGTTCATGGGTGATCCCGAAAAGGTCCAGCGCATTTTCAAACGCTTGAAGGCAGTAGGTGTGCGCCTGGCGCTGGACGATTTCGGAACCGGGTACAGCTCGCTCAGCTATCTGCGCAAGGCGCCGTTCGACAAGATCAAGATTGATCAGAGTTTTGTGCGCGGTTCGCCTCAAAAGGGTAACAACAACTCCGCCATCATCGCGGCGATTGTCAGCCTGGCTGAAGCGCTCGACATGGAAACCGTTGCCGAAGGGATTGAGACAAAGGACGAGTTGCAACTGGTAAAGCAGCGCCGGGCCACGCACCTCCAGGGCCGCATCTTCTCACTTTCGATGGGCCAGGAAGAGCTGATCGAACGGCTCCACACCGGTGAGCTGGTTTACGAACCGCGCGGCCCGGAGAAATACCGTTCCGAGCGCCGCACCGAATTCCGCCGCATCGGTCTCATCCACGATGACTATCGCTACCATGTGGTGTTGCGCAATCTTTCCAAGACCGGCGCGCTGATCGACGGGTTGATCGATGTTCCCACAGGCACGCAAGTGGTGCTTGACCTTGGCGGCGGGCAGCTGGCTGTCGCTACCGTGACACGTTCTGACGGGCACAGCCAGGGGCTGGAGTTCGAAACCCCGCTGATCCGCGACGGTGCAGACGGGCTGTGCACAAGGCACCGTGTCTCGCCGTACCAGATCGAAGCTGCGGGCCGCCCGCTCGCAGCGCTGCCGCACGATGCCTATTCCGCCATGACCGGTCTGTCTAAAGGCGGCGCTGGTCCGAAGGCGTTTATCGAGGCCGATATCACCTATCGCGATGTGGCTGCCTGAAGGTTGCAGGCAATCTATCGGTTTGGTCCATTAGGACAAAAATAACCAACCGGCTTTACAGCTTCGTAGGTGGCCAATCCGGCCAGTTTGCAGTGATGAAAGGAGAGCGGCTGCGTGGCCTTGAAGGGTCTCCTGTCGATTAAGAAAAACGGTGTTCTCGCCGCGATGGGTCTTGGCGGCAAGTATGGCCCCTCCATTGCGCCGGGCCATAATGGCTCGATCGCGCTTGGCGATACCGAGAAACTTACCATGCTGGTCGAACTCGAACGTTCCGGCCTCGGCTGGTTCTGGTCGACCGATGCAGCAGGAAACCTGACCTACGTCAGCGAGGCTATTGCCGAACGGATCGGATTGCCGCTTGAGAAATTTATCGGCCAACCGCTTGTATCGGTATTCGAATCCAAGGATGGCGACGGGCGTACCCAGTCGCTGTCGCTCAAGATGGGTGCACGCAAGCCCTTCTCCGGCTTTGCGGTCGCGCCGTCCGATGGCAATCGTGAAGTCGTCATCCGGTTGTCGGGACGTCCGGCCAGTTCCGATTCAGGCGTCTTCCTTGGCTTCCGGGGCACCGGCGCTGATATTACAGAAGAATACCATCGTGAGGAAGAAACCGCACGTCTGGCCCGCTTCGATTCGCTAACCGGCCTGTCGAATCGCCACCGCATGTCGCATTCGATCGAGACGACACTTACCGCGTTTCGCGCTGCCAAGCGCAATTGTGCCATCATGATGATGGACCTCGACCGCTTCAAGCAGGTCAATGACACGCTGGGCCATGCGGCGGGTGATGAATTGCTGAGGCAGGTCGCAAGCCGGCTCAAACGGGCGGTCGACAGGGATTGCGAGATCGGCCGACTGGGCGGTGACGAGTTTCAGATCATGCTGCCGGACATGGATGACCGCGGCGAGCTGGGCGAAATCGCCTCGAAGATCATTGCCATGCTCACGCAGCCTTATTCGCTCGACGAAGGGCGTTGTGTTATCGGGGCCTCCATTGGCATCGCGGTTGCTCCGCATGACGGGGTGACCCGTGAAGAGATCGGTCGATCTGCCGATCTTGCGCTTTACGCGGCCAAGAACGGCGGGCGCGGGCAATTCCGTTTCTATTCGGGCGACCTCGCCAATGAAGCGATCTTCCGGCGCCGGCTTGAGGGTGATCTGCTCGAAGCGGTGCGTGAAGGCCAGCTGTTCATGCAATATCAGCCGATGCTGTCGGTCGACACCAACAAGGTCGTCGGCCTGGAAGCACAGGTTTGCTGGAGCCATTCACAACGCGGCGAGATCGATGCGGAAGAATTCCAGTCGATCGTGGAAAACTCCCCTCAACTGATCGAAGTGGGCGAATGGGCGATTGCACGCGCCTGCGCCGAAGCAAGCGAGTGGCCCGCAGCGTTGCGGGTAACGGTGAATGTGCCGGTAAAGCAATTCATGTCGAGTGGCTTTGTGGAGAGCATTCGTGATGCGCTGACAAAATCGGACCTCGATCCCTCGCGGCTCGAACTTGAAGTGAATGAATCGGTTTTCTTTGGTGACAGCAATGTAGTGGACAAGACGCTGGGGCAGCTGTTCAAGCTTGGCGTGCGCTTGACGCTTGATGAGTTTGGCACCGGATACTCTTCGCTCAGCTACCTGCGCCGCGCGCCGTTTGACAGTATCAAGATCGGCGAAGCAATCTGTACCCCCGGTCTCGAACGTGGCAGCCGCGAACACGGGCTGATGGTTGCCGTGGCCGCACTTGCCCGTGCGCTCAACATGACGACAATCGCTTGCGGCGTTGAAACCATGGCGCAGCACAACGCGCTGAAGGATAGCGGCGTGGGTTGTGTTCAGGGGCCGCTCTATTCCGAAGCTGTCCGCATCGACGATGTGCACAAGCAATTGGCGAGCGGCGGGGCATGGTCGATCGAACCGAGCGCAGACCATCTGGCGCGCGCGCGCCGCCGCACCGTGCTGCGCAAGATCCAGGTCATTCACGAAGACTATTCCTACGAAGTAACGCTGCGCAATCTCTCGCGTTCGGGCGCGTTGATCCAGGGCTTGGCCGATGTGCCGAATGGCACGCAGTTTGTGGTTGACCTGGGCGGGGGGCAGTTGGCCGTGGCCACAGTCGTGCGCAGCGCGGGCGATACCCAAGGGCTGGAATTCGAGAACCCGCTTGTGGATGACGGTGCGGGCGGCCTGTGCACGCGGTATCGTGTCTCACCCTACGAGCTCGCCGCTGCCGGTGCGCCGCTTTCTGCGCTGGCGCCCGGCGATTACAAGACCATGCCGGGCGGTGGGCTCAATTCGCCAACCAGCATTCCCAAATTCAGCTATGCGCCAGTGGGGTATTCGGACGCGGCCTGATTGGCGGGATTGCGCGACCCAGCCGGATCGATGCGCGATTATAGTGGCTGACAGTCACCACGCTTGCCGCTAAGGGCGCGGGAAATGACTGACCTTTCAAAAATCCGCAATTTTTCGATTATTGCGCATATCGATCATGGCAAATCGACCCTGGCTGACCGGCTGATCCAGTTCACCGGCGGGCTGACCGCGCGCGAGATGAGCGAGCAGGTGCTCGACAACATGGATATCGAGCGCGAACGCGGCATCACCATCAAGGCGCAGACCGTGCGCCTCAACTACACCGCGAAGGATGGCGAGACCTACGAGCTCAACCTCATGGACACGCCCGGCCACGTCGACTTCGCCTATGAAGTCAGCCGCAGCCTTGCCGCCTGCGAGGGCGCGCTCCTCGTCGTCGATGCCGCACAGGGGGTGGAGGCGCAGACGCTCGCCAATGTCTATCAGTCGATCGAGCATGACCACGAGATCGTGCCCGTCATCAACAAGATCGACCTGCCCGCGGCCGAGCCTGACAAGGTCCGCGCCGAGATCGAGGACATCATCGGCCTTGACGCCAGCAACGCCGTGCTCACCAGCGCGAAGTCCGGCATCGGCATCGAGGATGTGCTGGAGGCGATCGTCACCCGCATCCCGCCGCCCACTGGCGATCGCGACGCGCCGCTCAAGGCCAGCCTGGTTGACAGCTGGTATGATCCATACCTGGGCGTGGTGATCCTGGTGCGCGTGATCGATGGGGTGCTCCGCAAAGGCCTGCAGGTCAAATTCATGCAGGGCGGTACGCAGCACCTGGTTGACCGGGTCGGCTGCTTCACCCCCAAGCGCACCGATCTGGCCGAGCTTGGCCCGGGCGAGATCGGCTTCATCACCGCGCAGATCAAGGAGGTGGAGCAGGCCCGCGTGGGCGACACCATCACCACGGTCAAGAACGGCGCGGCCCAGCCGCTCAAGGGCTATAAGGAAGTGCAGCCGGTGGTGTTCTGCGGGCTGTTCCCCGTCGACGCGGCCGATTTCGAGAAGCTGCGCGAAAGCATCGGCAAGCTGCGGCTCAACGATGCCAGCTTCAGCTACGAGATGGAAAGCTCCGCCGCGCTGGGCTTTGGCTTTCGCTGCGGCTTCCTGGGCCTGCTGCACCTCGAGATCATCCAGGAACGGCTATCCAGAGAATACGATCTTGACCTCATCACCACCGCGCCCAGCGTGGTTTACCGGCTCCAGCTTGCGTATACCAAGAACGAGAATGCCAAGACGATCGAGATCCACAATCCGGCGGACTGGCCCGATGTCAACCGGATCGATGTGATCGAAGAGCCGTGGATCAAGGCGGTGATCTACACGCCGGATGAATATCTCGGCGCGATCCTGAAGCTGTGCCAGGACCGGCGCGGCATCCAGACCGACCTGACATATGTGGGCGGGCGCGCGCAGGTGACCTACGAGCTGCCGCTGAACGAGGTGGTGTTCGATTTCTATGACCGGTTGAAGAGCATCTCCAGAGGCTATGCCAGCTTCGATTACGAGCAGATCGGCATGCGCGAGGGCGACCTGGTGAAGATGAACATCCTGGTCAATAACGAGCCGGTCGACGCGCTGAGCCTGATCGTGCACGCAGGCGTGGCGGAAGAGCGCGGGCGCGGCATGTGCGAGCGGCTGAAAGACCTGATCCCGCGGCACCTGTTCAAGATCCCGATCCAGGCCGCGATCGGCGGCAAGATCATCGCCCGCGAAACCATCGCCGCGCTGCGCAAGGATGTGACCGCCAAATGCTATGGCGGCGACATCACCCGCAAGAAAAAGCTGCTGGAAAAGCAGAAAAAGGGCAAGGCGCGGATGCGGGAATATGGCAATGTGAGTATTCCGCAGGAAGCATTCATCGCTGCGCTGCGGATGGGCGAAGAATAATTCCTGAAGCCCCCTCTTCTTCAGAGGAGGGGGTTGGGGGTGGTGCCTTTCCTGATTCCTCCCCGAACGGGGGAGGGGGACCAATACCGCTCATCCTGAGCTTGTCGAAGGAAGGATGGTGGAGGGGCACCTGCGATAGCTCAACCGATTGTGTTTCACGCAAAGACGCGCAGACGCAAAGCATGTACTGAACCAAGAAGAGAAACACACAGATTATGGCTTCATTCAAGCAACCCACATTTCAGGAACGCGCCGCACTGGCGCAGAAGGCCCGCGACAAGGCGCTGAAAAAGCTCGCCGCCAAGCCGCCGATGGACGAGGCAGAGAGTGCCCGGCGCAAGGAGGCACAGCTCGCGCGCGAGGCGGCGGCAGCGGAGAAGAGCCGCGCCCGCAAGGCCGCGATCGAGCAAGCCAAGGCAGACAGGCAGGCCGCAGCGACGGCCGCCGCCAAGCCGGTGCAGAGCGAAGCACAGAAGAAAACCGCGCGAGACGAAAAATACGCCGCACGCAAGAAGCGCAAGAAGTGACGGGCAAGGTGTGAGAAAATCCCAAAAGGGGCGTTTATTGCGGCCTTGCGGATGGGGGAGGAGTAAGCGAAGGCGCGTAACGCCGAGGCGCAGCCAGTTCGACCTCATAGGAGCGGCTTTGATGCGGCTCCAATTCACGATGCGAGAGGTTGCGGCGCGATTGGTTAAACTCAAAAATAAATTGCTTGAAAGGGTTTGCGCGTTAAAACCTCGATATAGGGTGGGTCATGATAGACGAAAAGCGCGTCTTCAGTTTGCATTATTTTGGCGCTAGGTTTGCCGATAATCGGCTCCCTGTCGAAGTTCTGCCTGATCTGCAGGCGTTTAGGGAGCTGCTTCTTTCCTACACGAAAGACGAGTGGAGAAGGCGTCATCCAGATCGGAAGAAGCTGCCAAAGAATTTTAGCAGCGAACTAGAGTTAGCTCTCTTCGATATTGCAGATGGTAGTGCGATCCCTAGGCTCGAATGGCGTCGCGCCAGCACTCAACCAGCATTGTTCTTGGTTGAGGACGAATTCGACGAAGCAGTTGAGGCAGCTTATCAATCTGTCATTGATCTCATTGACCCCAGTAATACTCTCACAGCTAAGTTGGATGCTTCCAAAATTAGTGCGCTCAACCGGTTAGGGGCCGCATTGCATGAAGGTGAGCGCATTGACTTCGCTTCAAGAAATCAATTTGGCAAGGTTGTTTCACTCGATGCAAAGCGACGGAAGGAACTGATTGGTGAATACAAGCAGACCTATTCGTCTCGCATCGAAGGTTCTGGTGAGTTGATCGGCACCACCTCTCCATCTGACACCTCAGGGCAATGCTACATCGAATTGGACACGGGCAAGTTCGGGAAAATATCGGTTCCTGTGGATCGTCTTCAGCTTTATGAAGATTTTGCGGATTTCTTAAATTCCGAAGTTCGTTTTGATTTGCTGGTCGAACTAGACTTGAACGACAATTTTAAGGGCGTCCTCGACGTATTTGAGGTAGCGCTTCAAGACGATCCACATGCGGATGCGATTGCCGAAGCTCGCGAACGTTTAGATGAGTTCAGCAGATTTGAAGATGGCTGGCATGACGGAACGGGCAAGGCAATTGAACGACGAGCAATCAACGCTGCTTTAGATTTTATCGTTGGGACCCGTTCGCTAAGTGCTGACATTCGGGTATTTCCGATTGAGAGCGGCGGCATACTAATTGATGCTACGCTGGGGACTTGGGAATACTCGATTGAGTTTCTTGGTTCTGGTGGCGCTGAAATGTACGGGGTGGATACTGCAAGCGAGAGCGAGATGCTTCCTTGTTACTTCGAAAATGTCGATAACGTCATCGCTGATTTCGTACGCCGAGCGGAGGCTTGATGAGCGGGAAGCTGACAGATCAAAATGAAGTCTTGCTCAGACAGATCCATCCTAACTTTTACAGTGGCGGGAAACCAGCGTCTGACCGATTTAGACCGCAACCAAGCGATGTCGGGCGAATGTCGGTTGATCGTGGTGCGCTAACGACTGCAGCCGAATCGCATCATCTCTACACATCAGGAGGACGTGCTTCGGCGGCCGTCTTTGGAGTGTCTGTTGCTGAGTTTTCCGATGAAGACCTCTCCTCATTCGCGGATCCCGTTCCAGCCACAAGTGAAACCGACCCAAACCCCGCCCATGCAATCGTTGACTACACGCCTTTTCCAGAAGATCAATGGAAGCTTATTTCAAAGAGGCTTGCGTTAAAGGCAGTGAAGCGCGGGCAATTGCATCCATGAATTTGGGTGCGAATACCATTTTTGCATGATGACTGCGCTGAATCTTGCTGTCTGCTACATACTAACGGTTTCCATACCGGCTTGACCTAGCGAACGACTACAAGGATAATTGAGATTACGGAGATTACGGTGACAGTGCACTAAACCGGCGTCACCCCGCCGCCCGCTCAATCAAAGCCAACGCCGCCTTCGGGTCCGCATCCACCATACCCAGCAGCGTTCGCGCCGGAGCATCGGGCGAGCGTCGATGCTGCTCCCAGTCGCGCAGGGTGGCGACGGGCACGCGGATTTTCGCCGCGAATTTCACCTGGCTAAGCCTCGTCTTGGCGCGGATGGCCTTGACGTCGGGGCCAGCGGCAACGCGGCCCTTGGTGGTATCGCCTTCGGCATAGGCGATGGCATCGGCCAGCCCGGCAGCGATCTTGTCGAATGCTTTGGTCATTTTAGGTCCTCCGTGACCATCAGTCGGGCCTACATGCCCTGACCTCTATTCCTATTTCTTTTCCTTGCCTCAATTGCGCCAGAGGCGGGCGGTTCGCGCTACTCAAACCCTCTTTTCAAAGCCCCAACCAGCGAGCGGAGCGCATTGCGCTCGCCTTGGGTCAAATTGGCCTTCTCACCCTTGCCAAACACGGTCAGCAGGAACACCGGAATGTCACCCCCGCCGAAATACCAGACGATGCGATAACCGCCGGACTTGCCCTTGCCGCGACCTGCCAGCCGGGCCTTGCGGACACCTCCTGTTCCAGCCATCACATCGCCTGCCTCGGGGTTGGTGGCAACGAGGTCAACTGCCGCAGCCCTCTCATCCTCGGTCATCTTTGCGTCCTTGGCGTCGCGCAGATAGCTTTCGGTTTCGATTACGGTCTGCATACCGAGGTGGTATATACGGCATAGCCGTAGCTCCTTCAAGTGAAATTGCTACGGCAATGCCGGATTACGGTGACGGATTATGGTGACAGTGCACTAAATTCACCCCGCAGCCCGCTCAATCAAATCCAACGCCGCATTGGGGAGCCCGCCTAATAGCCCAAGCAGTGTCCGCATCCGGCCCTCCACCGTCCTTCCTTCGACAAGCTCAGGATGAGCGGTGATGGTCCCTCTCCCCCTGCGGGAGAGGGTTAGGGAGAGGGGGCGCCGCTTCGCGGCGAATTCTTGTTGGTCCCCTCACCTTCCGCGCCTGCGGCGCTCCTTCCTCTCCCGCGAGGGGAGAGGAAAATGGTCAATCCCACTCCTCATCCTTGAGCCGCCTGATCCCGTCCCATGGCTCGGGCGGGGGCTTCGGCGCGGGCGGCTTCGAATATTCGATATATTCGCGATTTTGTTTGTCTGGCCCCTCAAGCGCCGGGCGCGAACCATCCGGCTCGCTTGGCTGCGCGCCATAAGGCGCGGCGGGCGGTCGCCCTTTGGCAGCCTGCGGCTGCGTATCAGCACTTCCGGGCAGGCCCAGCGCGCGCAAATCCCGCTCCCGCAGCCGCTCATATTCCGCATGCGCGGCCCTGGCCTCGCTTGACAGAAGTTCCCACTCGCGCGCCCTCTGCGCGAGCACGGTTTGGCGCAATCGCTCCAGCTTCTCGGCGATGGACTTGCGGGCCTGCGCCGCATCCTCCGCCTGCCGCTGCGGCAGCTGGGCCTCCCACTCCTTGCGCCACTGTTTCTTCAGCCGCTTGAGCTGTGCGCGGTCGAGCGCGTTCATGGCCTTGGCCCGCCCATCCGCAAACCGATCCGGCGCGCGGTTCCTGAGCATGAACATCAGCAGCCGGTCATTATAGCTGGTGCGCATGCCGACGAGCTTGCCATAGGAATAGACCGGCACATCGACGCCGTTGAGCGCGCGCTCCATCGCCACGTCCTCGATCCGCTGCACGCCCAGCTGCAGCGCGGCCTCCCACGCGGCGCGAAAGCTTTCCGCACCGGGCTGGCGGCGCAGGTAATAGGCGCCGACGGTGCTCATGTTCACCGCCTTGCAGGCGGCGGCGACCGAGCCGGTATCGGCCAGCGCCTCGATAAAGGCGCGCTGGCGCGCTTCGGTCCAGCCGTCATGGCGGCTCGTCTGGCGCGGGACAGGGGCAAATGGGGGCAGCTCGCCGGTGGGCACGGGCAAGCGGGCGGCGCGGGGATCGGCACGTCTCGTCATTGGCGAGCGTGGAGCACAAATTCGCCAAGTAGGAAAATGCGCGGGCGTGGGCGCGGCCAGGCGGCTCGTCTGGCGCGGGGCGGGCTGGTCAGGCCGTGTTGCTGGCCGCCATCGTGTCGCTGACCGTGGTCATCGTGGCCGAGATCTCGTTGCCGGTGGTTTCCAGCGCCACGATGATCGCAACCGCAATCAGCGCCGCGATCAGGCCGTATTCGATCGCGGTGGCACCCGTGTCGTCATTCCAGATCGCGTGCAGCATCGCTCCACTCCAGTTGCATTCACGCCCGATGCGACCCGGACGCAGGGCTCTTGTTGCGCCCATCATGGCGAGGGGCGGTTAACACGCGATGTCGCGAGGCTGGTTAACCTGATCGAAGGCATAAACCGGCGGGCAGGGGCCAAGGCTGCGGAATATGCGCAGAACTTCACTTGGCGTTCAGCCGGGTGCTGGTTATAGGCTCTTCCCCATGACGAGGATTTCGCGCGTGATCGCCTTCACTCCCAAGCCCATTATCGCCGCCGCGATGGCCGCAACCACCTTGCTGGCCGCCGGGTGCGCGGGAGGGGCAGGCTCTGCAAACGAAGATGTGGCCTATGTCGCGCGGGATGTGGAATCGCTTTACTGGGAGGCCAAGCGGCGGCTTGATCGCGGCAATACCAAGCTCGCGGCGGCGCTGTTCGACGAGGTGGAGCGCCAGCACCCCTATTCGCCCTGGGCGCGCCGGGCGCAGCTGATGAGCGCGTTCAGCTATTACGTCGCGCAGGATTACAACGCCGCGATCCAGAGCGCGCAGCGGTTCCTGTCGATCCACCCGGGCAACAAGGACGCGCCCTATGCCTATTATCTGGTGGCGCTGAGCTATTACGAGCAGATCAGCGATGTGCAGCGCGACCAGAAGATTACCGAGCAGGCGCGCACCGCGCTGCGCGAGGTCGACCGGCGCTTTCCCACCACGCAATATGCCGCCGATGCGCGGCTCAAGCTTGACCTGGTGAACGATCACCTGGCCGGCAAGGAAATGGAGATCGGGCGCTTATACCAGAAATCGGGCCTGATGCTGGCGGCGCAATTGCGCTTTCAGAATGTGATCGAGGAATTCGACACCACCAGCCATACGCCCGAAGCGCTGTTTCGCCTTACGGAAAGCAGCCTGGCGCTGGGCGTACCTAATGAAGCGGTGAAATATGCCGCTGTGCTGGGTGCGAATTATCCCGGCAGCAAATGGTATGAAAAGGCCTACAAGCTGATCGGCAAGCACGCCCCTGGTGTGACCGCGAGCTGAGCCGCACAGTCGCGACGTTTGCTCGCAGCGCACAATTCCACATCTAAGCTTTGCCATGGGCGGTGACTGGCGCTGCGCCATGCGCTAACACCTTCTGTGATGCTGACCCGGCTTTCGATCCGCAACATCGTGCTTATCGAAGCGCTTGACCTGGATTTCGGGCGCGGGCTGGGCGTGCTTACGGGTGAGACAGGCGCGGGCAAGTCGATCTTGCTCGATGCGCTGGGGCTCGTGCTGGGCGACCGGGCCGACAGCGCGCTGGTGCGCGGCGGTGAAAGCAAGGCGAGCGTCAGCGCCAGTTTCGAGTTCGCCAAATTGCCTGCCGCAGTGTCCGATGTGCTCGAAGATGCCGATATCGAGATGGAGCCGGGCGAGCCGCTGATCATCCGGCGCCAGCTCAAGGCAGATGGCGGCAGCAAGGCATTCATCAATGACCAGCCGGTGGGGGTGGCGCTGCTGCGCGAGATTTCGGGCGCGCTGGTCGAACTGCACGGCCAGCATGACGATCGGGGGCTGGTCAACCCGCGCGGTCACCGGGCGCTGCTCGATCGTTATGCCGGCACCGATACGGAAGGGCTGGGCAGTGCGTGGCGAGACTGGCGTGCGGCTGAAGACCGGCTGGCAGAGGCGCGCGCGGAAGTGGAGCAGGCCAAGGCCGATCAGGACCTGCTGATCGCGCATCTCGCCGAACTGACCGCGCTTGAACCGCAAGCGGGCGAGGAAGCCCGCCTCGCTGAAACCCGCTCAGCCATGCAGAAGGGCGAAAGGCTTAGCGGCGACCTGGAAGAACTGCGCCACATCTGGGACGGATCGGATTCGCCGCTGGCAAGCTTGCGGGTCGCGGCGCGGCGGCTTGACCGGATTGCGGGCGAACACCCGCTGTTGGCCGAGGCGCTTGCGGCGCTTGACCGCGCATTGGTGGAGGCGGGCGAGGCCGAAGACAAGCTTGGCGCCGCTGCCGAGGCGCTGGTGCATGATCCCGCCGCGCTCGATGCCGCCGAAACACGGCTGTTCGAGCTGCGCGCGCTGGCACGCAAGCATCGCTGCGAGGTCGATGAACTGCCGCACAAGATGCGCGAGATGCGCCGCGCGCTCGACGCGATCGAAGGCGGCGAGGCAGAGCTTGACGCGCTGGAGATGTCCGCGCGAGAGGCGGGGGAAGCCTATCGCACGCGCGCCCAGGCGGTACACGAGGCGCGGATCAAGGCGGCCAAGGCGCTTGACAAGGCAGTGGCAGCGGAGCTTGCGCCGCTCAAGCTTGATGCGGCGCGCTTCCTCACCTCGATCGGCAAGCTGCCACAGGAGAAATGGGGCGCATCGGGGATCGACAGCGTCGAATTCCTCATTTCCACCAATCCGGGGGCCGATTTCGCGCCCTTGAACAAGATCGCATCAGGCGGCGAGCTGTCGCGCTTCATCCTGGCGCTGAAAGTGGCATTGGCCGAACAGGGCGGCGCGGCGACGGTGATCTTCGACGAGATTGACCGCGGCGTGGGCGGCGCGGTGGCGAGTGCGATTGGAGAGCGGCTGGCGCGGCTGGCAGCTGGTGGGCAATTGCTCGCGGTGACGCATAGCCCGCAGGTCGCGGCGCGCGGAAATACGCATTACCTGATCGCCAAGTCATCCAGCGGCACGGTGACGAAGACCAGTGTGGCGCTGCTCGACAGTGCCGGGCGGCAGGAAGAGATTGCGCGGATGCTCAGCGGCGCAGAGGTTACGCCGGAGGCGCGCGCACAGGCGGACCGGCTGCTGGAGGGTGTTTAGGCACTGACTGGCGATCGTGCTGCCCGCGGCCACCCCGATATTCTTCACCCTGGGTCAAGCCCGGGCTGACGGGTATGGGAAAAGCGTCCGCCCCCACCCATTTTCGGACCTAGTCCTCGCGCATACTCAGATAAATCAGCGTCATCATGGCCATTGCGCCATATATCCATGAGCCATCGAACGGGCCCTGGCCCAATGGCATTTGCCATAGTTGATATCCGGCGATGGCCACACCCTGAAACAGTCCCCACCAGTTCACAACTGCGGCGCCCATGGCGATCTTCGCCCATTTCTTGCCTGCCTCGAAATCGGCGGCATCGGCCGCTCGCAGCGACCACAGCTTCCATGCGCCGAACAGGCCGCCAATTCCTGCCACCAGCTCCAGCGAGAATACCAAGACCATAGCTATCACGATCAGGAATTTTGGCGGAACCGGCAGCAAGGTAACCGGATAGGCTTCCTGATCGGCGTGGCTGGTGGTGTAAATGAAGAAGTCGAACGCCTGCTGCAAATTTGCGAAATTGTGCGCAACATAGAGCAGCGCCATCAAGGCAACGCTTGCGGTGATTGCGGATTTCAGAACGCGGTCGATCATCGGTATCCCCCTCAAAAGCCAAATGACCCGGTGCGACCCGATGGCGCGGGCTTTTCCCCGCGCAACGTCTCATGCATAGCGTCATCCATGGGAATCGAGCAAATCTCCGAAGCTGCGATAGCTCCCTCCTCCTTGGAGAAGGGGGGTGGTGGCGTCTCGCCAGGGACACTGAAGCAGCGTGCGCGAGAAATGCGCAACAACCCGACGGAGCCGGAAAAGCGGCTTTGGCAGGCGCTCAAGGGTAAACAACTCGAATGCCTCAAGTTCCGGCGCCAGCAGGTGATCGGCCAGAGGATCGTCGATTTCTATTGCCCTTGGAGCGTGATCGCGATCGAGGTGGACGGAGATACGCATGATCGCGAGATCGACATGGCGCGGGATGTATTGCTGCGTGACCGAACCGGCATCATGATCTTGCGCTTCACGAATGAAGAGGTGATGCGCAATCTCGATGGAGTGCTGCTCACCATTCTTGCTGCGGCAAAAGAACGGAACCACCCCCCGGCCCCCTCCTTGGGAAGGAGGGGGAGAGACGCCGAAGCGGCAATAGCCCCCTCCTCCCTGGAGGAGGGGGTTGGGGGTGGTGGTTGCAAAGCACCATGACAAACCTCGCCAAGATTTCCGAAGCAGAAGCCGCCAATGAGTTGATGCGGCTGGCCAAGGCAATCGCGCATCACGACCGCCTGTATCACGCCGAAGACTCCCCCGAGATCAGCGACCCGGAATATGATGCGCTGGTGCGCCGCAATGCCGAGCTGGAGGCGGCGTTTCCGCATCTGGTGCGGGAGGATTCGCCGTCCCGCAAGGTTGGCCATGCGGTGGCCTCTTCGCCCTTGAGCAAGGTGACGCACGAGGTTCGCATGATGAGCCTCGACAATGCCTTTGCCGCTGATGAAGTGCGCGATTGGGTGGCGCGGGTGCGGCGGTTCCTGTCGCTGCCCGAAAGCGAGCCGGTGGCGATTACTGCCGAAGACAAGATTGACGGCCTGTCCTGTTCGCTGCGCTATGAGCGCGGAAAGCTGGTGCGCGCGGCGACGCGCGGTGACGGGCAGGTGGGCGAGGATGTGACCGCCAATGTGCGGCATATCGCCGACATTCCGCAGCAATTGGCGGGCGAAGGTGTGCCTGATGTGTTCGAGGTGCGCGGCGAAGTTTACATGTCCAAACAGGACTTTGCTGCGCTCAATGCTGCGCAGCAGGAGGCGGGCGGCAAGCTGTTCGCCAATCCCCGCAACGCGGCAGCGGGATCGCTGCGGCAGAAGGATGCCGGCGTCACCGCGCAGCGGCCCTTGCGCTTCTGGGCCTATGGCTGGGGCGCCGCCTCGCAAGTGCCCGGCAAGACGCAGCACGAGGTGATGCGGCGCATCGAGAGCTGGGGCTTTCCCGTCTCGCCCTTTCTGGCGGTGACCAGTGGTGTCGAGGCCATGTTGGCGCATTATGCGGAGATTGGCCGCAAGCGACCCGGCCTGCCCTATGAAATTGACGGCGTGGTCTACAAGGTTGACCGGCTCGACTGGCAGGCGCGGCTCGGCTTTGTGGCCAAGGCGCCGCGCTGGGCACTGGCGCATAAATTCCCCGCCGAACAGGCCGAAACCACGCTGGAAGCCATCGATATCCAGGTGGGGCGAACCGGCAAGCTTACCCCCGTCGGGCGGCTCGCCCCGGTGATGGTGGGCGGGGTGACCGTGACCAATGTCACGCTCCACAATCGCGACGAGATCGCGCGACTGGGCGTGCGCCCCGGCGACCGGGTGCTGGTCCAGCGCGCGGGCGACGTCATCCCGCAGGTGGTGCGCAACCTTACGCCGGATGCAGCGCGTGCGCCCTTCCTGTTCCCCGATCACTGCCCCGAATGCGGCAGCGAGGCGGTGGCGGAAGAGGGCGAGGTTGACGTGCGCTGCACCGGCGGGCTGATCTGCCCGGCGCAGCGGACCGAGCGGCTCAAGCATTTCGTCAGCCGCAAGGCGCTGGACATCGAAGGATTGGGCGAGAAAACCATCGACCAGTTCTTCCACAAAGGCTGGCTTGAGAGCCCGGCCGATATCTTCCGGTTGAAGGATCGCCGCGAGGAGATCCTTGCGCTGGAGGGCTGGCAGGACAAGTCTGTGGATAATCTGTTGGCTTCTGTGGATAACAAGCGCGAACCCGATGCTGCGCGGCTGCTGTTCGGGCTGGGCATCCGCCATGTCGGCGAAGTGACCGCGCGCGATCTGATGAGGAATTTCCACGATCTTCCCGCGTTGCGCGCCGCCGCGGAAAGTGCGCGCGAGGGTGACGATGAAGCGCTGGCCGAGATCACCTCGATCGATGGTGTCGGCGGCGCAGTAGTCGAGGCGCTGGGCGATTTCTTCCATGAGCCGCACAACGTCGCGGTGTGGGAAGACCTGCTGGGCCTTGTCAGTCCGCCGCCCTATGTCGTGGAAACGCTCGATTCTCCCGTGGCGGGGAAGACCGTGGTGTTCACCGGCAAGCTCGAAACCATGAGCCGCGACGAGGCCAAGGCGCAGGCCGAACGGCTTGGCGCGAAGGCAGCGGGATCGGTCAGCGCCAAAACCGATCTGGTGGTGGCCGGGCCGGGGGCGGGCAGCAAGCTCAAGAAGGCGGCCGAACTGGGGATCGAAGTGATTGACGAGGCGGGCTGGGCGCAAATCGTGGCGCAGGCGGGGTAGGGCGATGCTCGAGGAACTCCACCCGCAGGCGCTTCGTATCGCTGCCGTGCTGAGCCTGCTGGAGAACGCGCTTTCAGCCTAGCGCCGGGGCACCCATTTCATCACGCCGCCTGCCATCGGCGTCCACCATCCCGTCTTGATCCCTGCTGCCGCCAGCGTGTCGCTGGTCCACTGGTTGCAGGTCTTGCCCAGATGGTAGCTGCCCGGCGCATCGTAGAATATGTCGTAATCTTCATAGCCGGGATGGGTTGTGCGCTCTCCGCGTGGCAGCACCAGCTGCTCGATCTGCGCCACCAGCAGCGCATATTCCGCATGGCTGATGGTCAATTCGCGGTGATCGGGCGAGGGTGCCGGGCGGACATAATGCGCCACATGCAACAGGCCATCGCCGCCGCTTGCCGCGCTCCACACCGTGCCCAGCGAAAGATCCCACCAGCTTGGTGTGTTGAGGAACACTTCACGCTCGCCCCAACTCACCGAGACATGGGTGTAGGGGCGGCGCGGCGTCAGCACATCATCAGCCGGGAATTCCTCGCGCCAATCCTTTTGCGGCGTGACCACCGGCATCGCGATCGCGGTGTGCACGCCATTGGTCTCTACCATGATGGTGACGCCGCGGGCGGGCTCCTGCCAATTGCCGTTGCGGGGGATGGACGAACCGATCCATGCCGAAAGCAGGAAAAGCGCGGCAAGCGCCAGCAGCATGGCCAGCGGCCAAAGCAGCAGGCGCTTGATCCAGCGCCTCACTGCCGCTTGCGCAGCCAAAGGATCGACCAGTCACCATTGACCATGCGTTCGGCCAGGCGGAATCCTGCCGTGCGATAGGCGCAGCGCACGCGCGCTTCCTGCGTTTCGAGCAGACCAGCCAGCAGCACATGCCCGCCCGGCACAACGGCTGCGGCAAAATCGGGAGCCAGCTCGACCAGCGGCCCGGCAAGGATATTGGCAAACAGCAGATCGTATGGCCCGCGTGCTTCGAGTAGTGGGTGCTGCATCCCATCGGCGATCACCATGGTCAGTTCGCCCGCTCGTGCGCCCAGCTTCACGCCGTTGAGATCGGCATTGTCGGTTACTACGCCAGCGCACACCTCATCGATATCCGATGCCGTCGCCAACGCGCGCGGCCACAGATGCATGGCCGCAAAGGCCAGCAGGCCGGTGCCCGTGCCGATGTCAGCCAGATTGCGCGCCATCACGCCGCGGCGTTTCATTGCATCAAGCATGGCGAGGCAACCCGCCGTGGTTTCGTGCTGGCCGGTGCCGAAGGCCTGGCTGGCGGGAATAACGAAATTGACCGCATCCTTGGCAGGCGCATGCTCAGGCGTATGGACATGGAACCGGCCCGCGCGAATTGGCTCGACGCCCTGCTGGCTCAGGGTAAGCCAGTCTTCATCTGGCAATTGCTCGGCGGTGATTTTGGGCGCTTTATCAGCAAACAATCCAGCGATGGCACGCTTTTGCGCAGGGCCCGGCTTGTGGGGATACCATGCTTCCAGCACCCAGTCGTCAGGGCGATCTTGCGCCACTTCGCTGCCTGAGATGACCAGTTCGGGATCCCAGTCCCACACCTCGTCATGCGCGAGCAGCGCGGCCTGGACGACCTGCTTTGGAGCAAAAGCGAAGAGCTTCCAGCTGGTCACTTGGCGGCCGCTTCCTTCGCGAGGCGCGCGTCGAGCCGGGCGGTGACCGAGGCGGCATAAGCCTGGCAGGCACCGGGATCGATCCATGGCGCCTCGCCCTTCAGTCGCGCGGGCATATTGCTGGCGGATGGGTGCGGCGTCAGCAGCAGGTCGCAATCGAGTGCGGCCAGCCGCGCGATGCCGCGGCGAAACATTGAAACATATTCAGGATGGTCGGTGAAGCGATACTCGTCGCTGCTGACTGCGGTAAGGCTGTCGCCAAACACTATGGTGACACATTCGGCACTGTCGCAGCTTTGCCATTGCCAACTCATCGCTCCAAGTGTGTGGCCGGGCGTAGCGACAGCTGTAATAGTGACGCCAGCCAGTGTGATTTCTTCGCTATCACGGACAGTGCGGATTTCACCAGCCACCGGAGCCATCGGGTCATGCAAGCCTGCTTGCGGATCGCGCGGGTTGTCCTTGCCGCTGCGCAGGACGGGGGCGGCGTCGGCGCTGGTATAGACCGGCGCTCCGCTCAATTGCTGCAAGCGCGCGAGGCCGCCGACATGGTCATAATGCTCATGGCTGGTGAGCAGGGCCTTCACTTCGGCGACCGAGTGGCCAAGCGCGGCGACATTGGTTTCCACGACTTGCGATCCCGCCTCGGTCCCGCTGTCGATCAGCACGATCCCCGCATCGCCGACAATCAGGATCGCAGCAATGCCGCAGGTGCCCACGTAATAGACATTGCCGTGGATCTGGTATGGCGGGGCGGGCTTGTCCCATTCGTCCCAATCGGTGCAGGTAGCGGCCCAAGCAGCGCGGTTTTGTTCCGGGGCAAGCGGTGCCGAGGCATTTGCGTGGGCGCAGCCTGCACAAACCAGTGCGATCAACGGTGCAGCATTGGGGACTATCTTATCGAACATAACTTGCTCCATTGGCGTCGATCACGGCGCCGGTCATGCTTTCGGGCGCGTCGAGCGCGCAGAACTCGATGATTTTTGCGATCTCTTCAGGCGTCGCCACCCTCCCGAGCGGAATATCGCGCAACAATTCCGGCCCGCCGCGGCTGGCAAGATAGTCGCCCGCCATGGCGGTGTCGGTAAAGCCCGGCGTTATGGCGAAGCTGACAATCCCCTCGCGCGCGTATCCACGGGCGATTGTCTTGTGCATCGCCAGCATCCCGCCCTTGGCCGCGGCATAGTGCCAGTGCGCAGGCGAATCTCCGCGATATCCGGCGCGGCTGGCAACATGCACGATGCGGCCCGGCACTCCGCGTTCGAGCCAGTGACGGACAGCGAAGCGGCTGAGCTGTGCGGCGGCAGTGAGATTGATCCGCAAGGTTTCTTCCCAGCTATCCAGCCATTCGATGTCCGACGAATCGAGCGCTGCCGCCTTGAACAGTCCGGCGTTGTTGACGAGCACGTCGATCTTGCCGCCCGCGCGCTCGAGCGCCGATTCCCACAGCAGCTGAGGCGCAGAAGGCTGAGTAAAGTCGGCCGCTACGGTCATCGCGTCTGCGGCGCTGCTGGCATGGCCGATCACTTTTGCGCCGCGCGACTCGAGCGCGTCTCGCGCCGCCGCGCCGATTCCCCGGCTGGATCCGGTGACTAAAATGCATTTCATGCACGGTTCTATCCGAAACTTTGCAAGCGGAGTCGAGCGGAACTCACTGAAACGCGGGTTGTCACACGCGCCACGCACGCTAAGTGGGGTGCCAACCGCGACAATCGGATAATTGACCATGCCCAACAGACCATTATCGCCGCACCTCCTCGATGGAGCTAGGCTGCACTGGAAATGGGGGCCGCACATGCTGGTCTCGATCCTGCACCGGGCAACCGGTGACGGGATGGCGCTGGTGGGCCTGTTCGTGCTGGTGTGGTGGCTGGGCGCGCTCGCCAGCGGACCTGAATATTACGCCGCTTTCACGGACATGATGGCTTCGCCGGTTGGCATGGTGGTGCTGGTGGGCCTTAGCTGGGCCTTCTTCACTCACATGATGAGCGGCCTCAGGCACTTCGTGCTCGATATCGGTGCGGGGTATGAGCTGGGCACCAATCGCTTCTGGTCAATTGCATCGCCAATCATCGCCATTCTGCTGACAGCGGGCTTCTGGGCCCTGCTGCTGCGCTAAGGACATTCGCAATGGGTAATGGAACATCTCTCGGTAAAGTGCGCGGGCTTGGCTCCGCGCATCAAGGCGCGCATCACTGGCTGCTGCAACGTTTTACCGCGATCGGCAATCTGGTGCTGATGATCTGGCTTGCGGGCAGCATTTTGTGGCTGCCCGATCTTGGCCATGCCACCGTCAGTGAATGGCTGGCCCAGCCGGTTTCCGCCATGGCCATGATCCTGCTGGTGATCAGCACTTTCTGGCACGCCCGGCTTGGCCTGCAGGTGCTGATCGAGGATTATGTCCACAATGCCGGCAGCAAATTTGCCTGCATTGCCGCGCTCAACCTTGCCGTGATCGGCGGCGGGGCCTTCGCCATTTTCTCTGTTGCCAGCCTTGCCTTTGGAGGAGCCGCCTGATGGCCGACACCTCAGCCTACAAGATCATCGACCACACTTATGATGTGGTGGTCGTCGGCGCGGGCGGTTCGGGCCTGCGCGCCACCATGGGCGCAGCCGAGGCCGGGCTCAAGACCGCGAATATCACCAAGGTTTTCCCCACAAGGTCGCACACGGTCGCCGCACAGGGCGGGATTGCCGCTTCGCTGTGCAACAACACGCCGGATCACTGGCAGTGGCACATGTTCGACACCGTCAAGGGGTCTGACTGGCTGGGCGATCAGGACGCGATCGAATATATGGTGCGCGAGGCGCCCGCAGCGGTTTACGAGCTTGAACATGCCGGCGTGCCATTCAGCCGCAATGAGGATGGCACGATCTACCAACGCCCGTTCGGTGGGCACATGCAGAATATGGGCGAAGGGCCGCCGGTGCAGCGCACCTGTGCTGCGGCTGACCGCACTGGCCACGCCATGCTTCATGCGCTCTATCAGCAGAGCCTCAAATATGATGCGGATTTCTTCATCGAGTATTTCGCCATTGACCTGATCATGGCGGGCGAGGGGGCTGATCGCAGGTGTGTGGGCGTGATGGCGATGTGCCTTGACGATGGCACGATCCACCGCTTCCAGGCCAAGGCGGTCGTCCTGGCAACCGGCGGCTTCGGGCGCACCTATTTCACTTGTACCAGCGCGCATACCTGCACCGGCGATGGCGGCGGCATGGTGCTGCGCGCAGGGCTGCCGCTGCAGGACATGGAATTCGTCCAGTTTCACCCCACCGGCATCTATGGCGCGGGCGTGCTCATCACCGAGGGTGCACGCGGCGAAGGCGGCTACCTGACCAATAGCGAGGGGGAGCGTTTCATGGAACGCTATGCGCCTTCTGCGAAGGATCTTGCCAGCCGCGACGTGGTTTCACGGTCGATGGCGCTGGAAATGCGCGAAGGGCGCGGCGTTGGCGATCATGGCGACTATATTTACCTGCATCTCGATCATATCGATCCCAAGGTGCTGGCCGAGCGCCTGCCGGGCATCACCGAAAGTGGCAAGATATTCGCCGGTGTCGACCTGACACGCGAACCTCTGCCGGTGTGCCCCACGGTTCACTACAATATGGGCGGCATTCCCACGAACTACATGGGCGAAGTGCTCAATCCCACCGCGGATAGCGCCGATGCCACCGTGCCCGGCCTGTTTGCCGTGGGCGAGGCGGCCTGCGTTTCGGTTCATGGCGCGAACCGCCTTGGTTCGAATTCACTAATCGATCTCGTGGTGTTTGGCCGCGCCGCGGGCCACCGGCTGAAAGAGACTGTCAAGCCGGGCACGGCGCATGCCGCGCTGCCGGCGGATTCGGCCGATCAGGCGCTGGGGCGGCTCGATCATTTCCGCCACGCCAATGGCGGATCGCCCACGGCCGAAGTGCGCATTGAAATGCAGCGGACGATGCAGGCGCATGCGGCGGTGTTCCGCACCGATGAACTGATGGCGGAAGGCAAGGTCAAGCTGGCCAAGGCCTATGAGCGGATGCAGGACATCAGGGTTACGGATCGCAGCCTGATCTGGAATTCGGACCTGATCGAGACGCTTGAGCTGGACAATCTGATCAGCCAGGCATCGGTCACGCTGCACGGCGCCCATGCCCGCAAGGAAAGCCGCGGCGCGCACGCGCATGAGGATTTCCCGGATCGCGATGATGCCAACTGGATGAAGCACACGCTCAGCCATTTCGATGGCTGGGGCGGCAATGGTGGCAAGGTGACGCTGAGTTATCGTGACGTCCACAACTACACGCTCACTGACGATATCGAATACATCAAGCCGAAGAAGCGGGTGTATTGAGCGGCGCGGGATCGGTCTGCTTCGGGAACGATGCAGGCGATTTGACCTGATCTGACCGTTTCGCCCTGGCCTGATCGCAGGCCGGGCTGCGCGGCGTGAAGCGGCCCGGCTGTTCAGGCGATAGCCAGTTTCTCCAGCAGGTTTTGGCGCCTGTTGTTGAGCAGGTCTTCAAGCGTGAAGCCGTCAAGATGCGAAAGGAACGCATCAAGCGCGCCTGCCAGCGCCGGCTTCAGGCGGCAGGCTCCGTCGATCGAACAGTCGGCATCGCCCCCCATGCATGACACGAAACCTTCGAACCGTTCGAGCCGCCGCACAACGGCACCCAGGTTGATGTCGCGCGGATCGCGCGCCAGGCGCAGGCCGCCCCCGCGCCCGCGCGTGGTTTCGATCAACCCTTCGGCCTGAAGCGCTTGCACCACCTTGGCGAGGTGGTTGCGCGAAATCCGGTAACGATCGGCAATCTCGTCAATTGTCGCTTGTCGCTCGGTCGCGCCCAGCATCAGCATGATGCGCAGGGCGTAGTCTGTTTTGAGGCTCAGCTGCATAAAATGGGTATATGAAGTATTGCTTTTATCCGCAAGGCGATTAAGCAGGTAATTGAAATACCTCTTTACGAGTCGATGGATCATGAACACCTCCGCCACGCAAGAACGCACCCGCGATCAGGTCGCGCGCATCCGTGCAGCAAAGCGCGCCAAGGCTGTTGCCGTCGGAGTGGATGAGGCCTTCGTTTCGCAGCTCGTCGAGGGATTCTACGCGGCGGTGCGGGATGATGACCTGCTCGGCCCGATCTTCGCTCAGCGCATCGCTGACTGGCCGCAGCACCTTGATCGGATGAAGCGTTTCTGGCGCTCGATCCTGTTCAACAGCGGCGAATTCTCGGGCAATCCGATGCTCAAGCACATGGCGATTCCGGGCCTTGAAGAGCGCCACTTCGCCCGCTGGCTGGAGCTGTTCTATGCGCAGCTGCGCACGCTCGAATCCACGCCCGGTGCGGCCCCGCTTGTTGGCCGGAGCGCCCGGATGATTGCCGACAGTCTGCTTACCGGAATTGCCACTCGCCGCAGCGGGTTGGCGGGATCTCGCGCAGGAGGAAACCTTCCCCATGTTTGATTTCAATCTTCATCAGGCCGAACAGGTCGAACACGAAGTTCTGGCCCAGGATGTCGCGTGCAGTGAGGTCGGTGTTTCGCCTCTACCTGAGGCCAAGCCGGGCTTTCAGTTCCCGCCGCGCGTGTGGGGTTTGATGCTGGCATCCTATGCCGTTTTCTTCGTGGCCATTTTCGCTGCCACTGGCGGAAGCGGCCACGCACGCTTCGCGATTGTCATTTCCGTGCTTTACACAGCGATGTTCTTCGGGGTTGCGCGGATCGGAGCGGGTATTGGCGGGCCGGAACGGCTTTCACCTCTGGATCGGGGGCAGCCGCTTCAGACATGGACGGGGCCGATGGATTCACGCTCGGCCTATGCACAGGTGCTGGTGGTTCCCATGGTGATCGCGCTGTTCGGAATCGGCATCGCCGCCATCATCGCCGTCATTGACTTCACGGCTTAGGGATCGACCCGCCGCACGTCCAATATCTTGACCGGCTGCGCCAGCATTTGCCCCTTGAGGAAGCCTTCGCCCTCATTCGGGGCGATTGGCTGGGCATGGATCGCATGGACCACCTCCATCCCTTCCACCACATACCCGAACACAGCAAATCCGGGCCGCAGCGCAGGATCTTCGGCATCGGGCCGGGCGTCGAGCCCGCGCTGGTCGCGGATCATGATCGAGAAGTCACCCGTCGCCGTTCCGGGTTCGAAGCGCGCCATCGACAGCGCGCCATCGGTATGGCTCAGCCCGGTTACATTGGTCGGCTCGTGCGCAATGCCCGGCAGGATGCGATCGGGATGGTTCTGCGCGCCGCATTGCAGGAATCCCGCAGGCTGCTCGCCGCCCGCAACCCGCATCGCGCGGTAGCATTGCGTGCCGTCGAAGCGGTCTTCGTCGACATAGCGCAGGAAATTGGCCGCGGTGATCGGCGCGCGCTCAGTCTCGAGCGCGACGGTAAACTCGCCCATGGTGGTTTCGATCACGACATTGACTGTCTCGAACACCGGATCGGGCACGCCGGGCGTGGCCGCCGCCCGCGCGCTGACTTCAAATTTCATGATCAATGTGCGCTGGTTGGCCGAGAAGTTGTTGTCCGAAGCAAGATAGAGATAGGTGCGCTGGCCATCCTCGCGCACCGCCAGTCCTTCGAAATTGTCGATGGTGAGTGGCGGCGTCCAGGTTGCGAGTGTTTCGCGCTCGCCATCTACGCCAATCGCGACAACTGAAGCAGCATTGCCCCATTCGCGCGAATAGCTGCGGAACAGGACATAGCACACGCCATTGCTGGCGCAGTCGGCATCGGTCGGCGCGCTGGATCGTTCGTCAAGTGGGGGCGGCGCGGCAATTTCGAGAGCGGCGATTTCGGAACCTGTCTGGCGCAGGCAATTGGGCGTTTCGGTGCCAGCCCATTCGCCGCATAGGAGCCAGCCGTCCGATGCGGCGGCCAGCGTTTCCAGTCCCTTGTTCGAATCTGCCCCGACAAGCAGATCCGCCGCCGCAATGTCGGCGGGTCGGGCTGGTCCATCCAGGCCGTCATAGCGCCAGATGCGGTGATCGCGTTCGAAGCTGATGAACCATTCGCCCGATGGACCACGCGCGATAGCTTCGGCATCGGCTGCGTCCTTGCGCCGCAGCTTCTTGCCGTCCGTATCGAGCAAAGCGCCAGTGGTGATCGAGCGGATGTCGATCAGCCGGTCGCCAAGCTCATCCAGCGTCATCACCAGCCAGCGCCCGTCATCCATCACGCCATAAAGCTGGCCGCCGTGCCATTCGAGGCCCGAAATGCCGCCGATTTCCGCCTCGCCCGGTTCAAGCTCAAGGCCGCCGCGATAGGAGAGTTCACCGAGGGTTTCATTGTCCGGCTTGCCGGGATCGAGTGCGACAGGCGCCGTGAAGGGCATGATCTCGTCATTGGCAGCGGCGCTGACGGCAAGGGAGGCCAGAACCGCTGCGATCGCGGCAGCCAGAGCGGAGTTCCATGTCATTCGTCCATCGTGATATGTCACCGGTCGAGAAGCAAGCACCTTGAACGCAAGTTTATGCAGACACGATGTTTACAGACGTAGTCACAACGACTACATGCGTAATCGTAACGTGAGCGAAGCGTGCCAGGAGGATTGCATTGGCGAATAGCGAAGACCGCAAGCCTGACAGGATCAGCGAAGCCGAACTTGCGGTAATGGAAGCGCTGTGGGCGAAAAGCCCGCTCACCGCAGCGGAAGTTTGCGACGAGGTTTGCACTGCGCGCGGTTGGAGCCAGGCCACGGTCAAGACCTTGCTCGGGCGGCTGGTGCAGAAACAGGCGCTTTCCGCCGCGCCTGACGGCCGCCGTTTTCTGTATTCTCCGCTCATCGCCCGCGCCGATTACATTGGCGGCGAGAGCAAACGGCTGGTCGACCGGCTGTTTGGCGGAAAGGCTGCCTCGCTGGTGGCTCATCTGGCCGAACAGGAAGCGCTCACCGAAAATGACCTGAATGAGATCGAAGCCCTGCTGAAGGAGCTCAAGCAATGATGGATTGGCTGCTTGATACCCTTGTCTGGACTGCTGCGCTGATTGCGCTGGTCCTGCTCATCCGCCGCCCGGTGGCACGCTGGTTCGGGCCGCAGTTCGCATATGCGCTGTGGGCACTGCCGCTGCTGAGGCTGTTAATGCCCCCGTTGACCTTGCCCGCCTGGCTGGCCCCGGTTGAGCCCGCGACAACCTCAGTGCCTGCGAGCGATTCAACCGGATTTATGCTGGTCGAGTTCGCGCCTGCGCCATTCGTAGAGCCTGCCGCTCCGCAACTGCTGCCTTATTCGCTTCAGGAAATCGCGCTGGCGGCCTGGCTGACCGGGGCCGCGATATTCCTGTACCTGCGCTTCCGCTCCTATCACCGGATGCGGCAGGATCTGCTGGCCGAAGCACGCGAGGTTGGCCGCGCGGGCAAGGTGCGCCTGGTCGAAACCCCTTTGACCGGTGCGCCCCTTGCCTTTGGCGTGATCGACAAGGTGGTGGCGATGCCCAGAGGTTTCCTTGCCGATTGGGACCGTGAAGCGCGCGATCTGGCGCTGGCACATGAGCTGGCCCATCACCAGGGGCAGGATCTGCTGATCAATATGGCTGCGCAGCCGCTGTTCGCGCTGCACTGGTTCAATCCGCTCGGCCATCTGGGTTGGCTGGCCATGCGGCGCGATCAGGAGGCGGCTTGCGACGCCCGTGTTCTCGCAGCTCGCGGTCCCGCCGAACGCGCCGCCTATGCCAAGGTTATCGCGAGTTTCGCCGCCGGCCCCAATGTGGCGCTGGCCGCCCCCATGGCCTGCCCGGTGCTGGGCGATAAATCGATCATACAACGACTAAGGAGCATAAAAATGAACAACCACTCCAATAGCCAGCGCTGGCTTGGTCGCGGCGTGCTGGCTGCGGCGCTGCTTGCGATGCCGCTTTCGGCCACCATCAGCTATGCCGAACCTGCCCCTGCGCCCGAAGTCGCGCCAATTCCCCCGCTTCCACCTGTACCGCCGGTACCGCCTGTGCCACCGGCACCCATGGCGGTGCAGGCAGCAGCGGAGGCGCCAATCGCTCCGGATGGTCAGACAGCTGTGATTGAACGCGTGATTTCCGAGGACGTGGAAAAGGGCGCGGACGGGAAGGACGTGAAGAAAGTCCGCAAGATCCGCATGATCAGGAATGGCGAGAACATCTCCGAAGAGGAGATGCGCGAAATCATGATCGAGGTTCGCGAAGAGCTGGCCGAGGCCGACCGCGAGTTGGCCGAAGCGATGAAGCAGCACCGCCTCGCCATGGTCACGATGCGCGATGCCGAAGGCAAGATGCCGCATGTGATCGTGTCGTGCGACAAGGACAATGCTCAGGAATGGGTCAGCAAGGAGGGCGAGGGCACCAAGGTGGTGAGGATCTGCACTGCCGATATCATGGCTAGCGCGATCAGCGGACTTGAATCGGCGCGGGCATCAGTCGCCAAAGACAAGAATATCCCTGATGATGTGCGCGAGGAAGTGCTGCGCGAGCTAGATCAGCAGATCAAGCGCTGGAACGAAAAGAACAGCTGACCTGCTGCAAAGGATCGGCCTAAAAGACAGCGCCGGGGCGGTCACTGTGATCGCCCCGGCTTTTCATTGCCCTATGCGAAATAGCGATCGCACACGGCATCGTCGGCGCTTTCCAGCCCCGCATTGAGCGCTGCCATACGCTGTGCGCTGCTGCCGTGCGTAAAGCCTTCAGGGTTGATCCGCTGGCCGGCGCTACGCTGAAGCGTGTCGTCGCCAATCGCGCTTGCCGCGCGCATACCCTCCTGCAAGTCACCCGGCTCGATCAGCGAACGGTTTTTGCCCGCCCAAACGCCTGCATAACAATCCGCCTGCAGCTCCATCCGCACCTGTAGCTCGTTTGCGGAGGCGGGGTTCTGCTGCTGAGCGCTGCGAACCTGCTCTGCCAGTCCGGTGAGGTTCTGGATGTGGTGCCCGTATTCATGCGCAATCACATAGAGCCGGGCGAAATCGCCGGCCTCGCCGGTCATCTGCGCGAGTTGATCGTAAAATCCGGTGTCGATATAGATACCCATATCCGCCGGGCAGTAGAACGGGCCTGCTGCGGATGTGGCACTGCCGCAACCCTGAGTGCTGACCTGGCCCCCGCGAAACAGATCGAGCACCGGTTGTTCGAACCGCATACCCACGCGGGCGAATTCCGGTTGCCAGGTTTCGTTGAGTGATTGCAGCGCGTTGCATGCTTCCACGGCATAGGGCCCCTGGTTGCAGACCTGTTCTTCGCTGAGGTTGTCCTGTTGCGCTTGCCCGGATGCGGTTTGCTGGCTGCCCTCAATCGCGGTGATCGTCTGCATCGGGTCGGCACCGAAAACGAAATAGGCGATCGCGGCCAATACCAGAGTACCGATACCAATGCCGCCGGGCCCGCCAGGAATACGCGATTTGCCATCGCTTGAGCGGACCTTGATCTTGCTGGTGTCGAACCTGCGCAGTTTCATCGAATCATGCCTCCTCGCCGCCATCATTGCTGGCCAACCAGGCTATAAATACACCCAGCTCGGATGCGGGCTTTCAATTGCCGGGATCAGTCTCCTGTTCGTCGCCGTCTTCCTGCGCTGCTGCGAGCGCGGCATTTGCCGCGCGCGTTTGCGGATCGACCGGACGGGCGGGATAGGGGCAATCCATGGTTTCACCCATGCCTTTCAGATAACCGCGCCGCACCGCCCCAGCCATAACCGCTTCCTCAAACTCGCGCTGGTTCTTGGCTGCACCGCTCAGTTCGCGCACAATGCCGCGGAAGGGCATGAGCGAGCCGACCGCGCTTTTCGCCAGTCGGCCGGCGCTGACCCGGCGCTGCTCGCCGGAATATTCATCGAAATCGAGGCCCAGAACGCTGTCGAGTTCTGCGATTTGGGCGGCAATCTGGCTGCAGGATTCGATTGCGTCGCGACTATAGGCATCGGCCACCGCGCGTTGCAGTACCTCGGGAATATCCTCGGTTGACAGGTTCAGGTCATCGGCGGGCGTCGACGCTATATTGCCGACGTCGGGATCGCGTTTGCCCACCGGCCTTTCATTTTGTGACCCAGCACCGCCCACACAGGCAGCAATGGGCAGGGCGCATGCAAAGGCAAGTGCCAGGCGTGCGGGCATTGCAACTTGTCTGATCGGCATAGCTCAGTCTCCACCAACAGTCGAACCGGGTAGGGCGCAACACGTTACAGCTTCCGGGTTCGCATCCGCAACCCCAGCGCGCAATCGCTTTGCGCTGGACAGTGATGCGTGAAGGCGAATACTGCGCCTGCCACGAATCCAGCCACAGGGTAATCAGATGTTTCTTGAAGGCAAACGCGCGCTCATCACCGGCTCCACTTCAGGTATCGGGCTCGCTATTGCGCGGGCTCTGAAGGCCGAAGGTGCTGAAATCATCCTCAACGGCTTCGGTGATGAAGCCATGATCGCGGCACTGTGCGAAGAGCTGGGTGCCACGCATTCCGCCGCAAACCTGCTCGATGTGGGCGAGATCGAGGCGATGATGGCGGATGCCGGTGCGATCGATATTCTCGTCAATAATGCCGGGATGCAGCATGTTGCCCCCGTGGATGAATTTCCCGTCGACAAGTGGAATGCGATCATCGGGCTCAATCTCACCGCCGCGTTTCACACCACAAGGCTGGCCGTGCCGGGCATGAAGCAGAAGGGCTGGGGCCGCATCATCAACACCGCCTCGGCGCATTCCAAGACAGCTTCGCCATTCAAGAGCGCCTATAACGCCTCGAAGCACGGGATCGACGGTTTCACCAAGACTATTGCGCTGGAGCTGGCGCAGACGGGGGTTACCGCCAATTGCATCAGCCCCGGCTATGTCTGGACGCCGCTGATTGAAGGGCAGATCCCTGACACGATGAAGGCGCGCGGACTCACCCGCGATCAGGTTATCAACGATGTGTTGCTCGCAAAGCAGCCGACCAAGAAATTCGTCCAGCCCGATGAAGTGGGCGCGCTTGCCGTGTTCCTCTGCCGCGAAGAAGCAGGTAATGTCACCGGTGCAAACTGGAGCATCGACGGGGGCTGGACGGCTGAATGAACGGGCAGGGGGCAGTGGGGGTAGCAAGGCGGCTTTGCGCGCTTGCGCTTGTGCTGGTTCTATCGGCATGCGCCAGTTCGGCCGGCATCCGCGTTAAGCAGTCGGAATTTGTCGCGCTTGAAAACGCCATGGAGCGTCATGTCGATGTGCTGGCGAGCGTGGAGTTTGCCGGCCGCAGGCCGGGAACGCCCGGCGAAACCAGGACGCTGGCATATTTGCGTGGCGAGATGGAGCGCGCGGGCTATGTTTCCGGCACCAATGATCCGGCCAATCCCTGGAATGCGCCGGTCCGCCTTGTCAGTGTAACCGGCGGTGAAAGCCGGATCGAAATCGTCAATGGCAAGCGCCGCATCACGCTCGATCCGGCAAGTGCAACCGGCTTTACCGATCGCCGCCGTGGCCTGGTCGAAGGCGGCGAAATGGTGTTTGTCGGCCATGAGTCAGAGAATGTCGCGCCTGATTTGGTGCGCGGGCGGGTGGTGGTGATGCTCAGCGAGCCGGGCGTTAGCCCGTCGCGCCGCGCGCAATTGCTCGAAGCTGGCCCCGCTGCAGTGATCACTGTGGTTGAGGGGGCTGAGACAGTCGAGCAAATGCGCCAGCTTCGCGCCCGCGAGCGGCTCGTCCTGGCCAGCGAAGGCGCTGACGACCTGCTGGTTTTTGTCACTGACGATGCGATGGGCGATGCGCTGGGCGGGTCGGTGTGGCAGAAGCTGCGTGATGCCGCGACCGAAGGGCATGCTGCAGGCGGCTTTGCCCCGAAGCTGCTCGACGCCCGGATCAATATCGACACGCGCTCGACCCGGCGCGAGGTCATGTCGCACAATTTCATCGCTCGCCTGCCTGGTACTGACCCCAACGCAGGTGCGATCCTGCTGCTCGCGCATTGGGACCATTTTGGCGAATGCGGCCCGCCCGATGCCGAAGACCGGCTGTGCAATGGGGCAGTCGACAATGCCAGCGGGATTGCGCTGATGATCGAGCTGGCGCAGCGGCTGGCGAAGGGCAAGCCGTTGGCGCGCGATATCTATGTGCTGGGCACGACGGCGGAGGAATGGGGATTGCTTGGCGCGCGCGCTTTCGCCGAAGAGCCGCCAGTTCCGCTTGAGAGCTTCGTCGCCGCATTCAATTTCGACACGGTGGCGATCGCGCCGCGCGGCAGCGCGGTGGGCTATATCGGCGAGGGCATGACTCCGCTTGACCCGCTGGTGTTCGAAGCGGTCAAGAAAGCCAGGCGTGAACTGGCCCCGCGCGAACTGACCGAACCCTTCCTCCAGCGGCAGGATGGCTGGGCGCTTTTGCAACGCGATGTTCCAACGGTGCTGCTGTCCAACGCGTTTGGTGATGAAGAGAAGATGATGGCCTTCCTGGCGACCAAATATCACCAGGCAACGGATGAGCCAGGCGCGCTCGAATTGGGCGGCGCGGTGGATGATCTGCTGCTGCACGAATATCTGATCCGCCGCATCGCGGACCCGGCCAAATATCCCTGAGTGGCAAAGCCGTATAAAAAAGCGCGCTCCCCCCTCTAGCCCCTGCGGCAACATGCGGTTACATGGGCCGCCACGAATCTCCCCCTGCGATGAAAGTGGCGACTATGGATATCCCGCTCGGTCTTACCTTCGATGACGTGTTGCTGCGTCCGGCCGAAAGCGATGTCTTGCCGGGCATGGCCAACACAGCAACGCGGCTGACGCGCGATATTGTGCTCAACATTCCGGTGATTTCGGCTGCAATGGACACTGTGACCGAGGCGGACATGGCGATCGCCATGGCGCAGATGGGCGGCATCGGCGTACTTCATCGTAATCTCGAGATCGAACAGCAGTGTGCGGCAGTGCGCCAGGTCAAGCGCTTCGAGAGCGGCATGGTGGTCAACCCGATCACGATCAGCCCCGATGCAACGCTGGGCGATGCCCAGGCATTGATGCTGCAACATCGCATCAGCGGCATCCCGGTAACTGACCGCGACGGCAAGTTGGTGGGAATCCTGACCAATCGCGACGTGCGCTTTGCGGAAAACCCGATGCAGCCCGTACGCGAACTGATGACAACCGATAACCTGGCGGTCGTGCCGCTTGGCACCGGGCAGGAAGAGGCGCGCCGCATGCTCCATCAACGGCGGATCGAAAAGCTGTTGGTGGTTGACGAGAATTACCGCTGCATCGGACTGATTACGGTCAAGGACATGGAAAAGGCTGTGACTTACCCTGATGCGACCAAGGATGCGGCCGGGCGTTTGCGCGTTGCGGCGGCTACCACTGTGGGCGACAAGGGCTTTGCCCGGACTGAAGCGCTGGTTGACGCTGAGGTTGACGTGGTGGTGATCGACACCGCGCATGGACATAACAAGGACGTGGCGCGCGCGGTCGAGCGGGCCAAGCGGCTGTCCAATTCGGTGCAGGTTATTGCCGGTAATGTCGCCACTGCCGAGGCAACCCGCGCGCTGATTGATGCCGGGGCGGACGCGATCAAGGTGGGCATCGGGCCAGGCTCAATCTGCACCACGCGTGTGGTGGCCGGCGTGGGCGTGCCGCAGCTGACCGCGATCATGGATTGCGCGGCCGAGGCCGCCAAATCTGGCGTGCCGGTGATCGCTGATGGGGGGCTTCGTACCAGCGGCGATGCAGCCAAGGCGCTGGCCGCCGGGGCTTCAACCATCATGGTCGGCTCGATGCTCGCGGGAACTGCGGAAAGCCCGGGCGAAACCTTTCTTTACCAGGGGCGCAGCTACAAGTCCTATCGCGGCATGGGCAGCGTGGGCGCGATGGCGCGCGGCAGTGCGGACCGCTATTTTCAGGCCGATGTTTCTGCCATGAAACTGGTGCCCGAGGGGATCGAAGGCCAGGTGCCGTTCAAGGGCCCCGCAGCAATTGTGGTTCACCAGCTTGTGGGCGGGATCAAGGCGGCGATGGGCTATACCGGATCGGCAACGATCGAAGAACTGCAGGCGCGGGCGCAATTCGTGCGGATTACCAATGCCGGGCTATCGGAAAGCCATGTCCATGACGTGGCGATCACGCGTGAGGCACCGAATTATCCGACGCGCTAGGGCCTTGAGGGACCGTGCGTTCCTGCGGAAGCAGGAACCCGTTGCGACACATGGGTGCTTGTGTGCGCTGGACTCCGGCTTTCGCCGGAGATCGCGGGATTTACAGTGACCCCCGCTGCACGAGTCCAGGCGGCGATCGAGCTGCTTGATGCGATTATCGATGCCGCAAAGCGAGAAGGCGCGCCGGCCGACCGGCTGATTTCGGACTGGGCGCGCGGCAATCGCTATGCCGGATCCAAGGATCGCCGTGCCGTGCGCGAGCTGGTCTATGCTGCGATCCGCGCTTGCGGGCCGGTGCCTGAAAATGGCCGCGCGGCTGTGCTGCGATTGGCCGAGGGAGATACGGCACTTCGCGCGTGCTTCGATGGCTCCAATTATGGCCCGACTCCGATTGGCGAAAGTGATGAGCCGGCACAAGGCGGGATTGCGCCAGACTGGCTGATGGAGCGCCTTGCCGCCTCGGGCATTTCGGCAGGCGAGGCAGCAGCACTGATGGATCGCGCTCCGCTCGATATTCGCGTCAACACGCTGAAGGCGGATCGTGCCGGGCTTGATCTGCCTGAGGCAGGCGAATGGCTCGCGGCGCCGCAAGCGCTTCGTTTTGACGGCGGCACGCAGGTAGAGCAGTGGGCGCAGTATAAGGACGGCCAGATCGAGGTGCAGGATCACGGCAGCCAGATCGTCTGCCTCGCCTGCGCTGCGAAACCGGGCGAAACCGTGATCGACCTGTGCGCCGGGGCGGGCGGAAAGACGCTGGCGCTGGCTGCGGCGATGCAGAATCAGGGGCGCCTGCTCGCCTGTGACATCGATCGGGGCCGCCTTTCGCGCCTTGCTCCGCGCGCCGGGCGGGCCGGTGCAGGCATGATCGAGACGCTGCTGCTCGATCCAGGGCATGAGCTTGACCGCCTGGCAGAATTTCACGCGGGGGCTGATCTCGTCCTGATTGACGCGCCGTGTTCGGGCACAGGCACCTGGCGGCGCAAGCCCGAGGCGAAATGGCGGCTCACTCCAGAGCGGTTGCAACGTTTTATGGAGACGCAAGACCGGTTGCTGGAGATAGCTGCGCGGCTAGTGAGGCCGGGTGGACGGATCGGTTTCGTTACATGCTCGCTGCTCGACGCCGAAGGCAAGGATCGGATCAGCGTATTTCTGGATCGGCATAAGGATTTCAAGCCGCTCGAATTAACCATGCCGCACGGCGGCCGCCAACATGGTGAAGGCGCCCGGCTGACGCCGTATCAAGACGGCACGGATGGATTTTTTGTCGCCTTGCTGGGTTTAGCATGTTAGCCAAATCGATTATGGCTGAACCTTCGGTCTTGAAGCACGCTGCCTTGAAGGAGCTGATCATGCGTTTCGCGCCCGCCGCCGCTGCCTTGTCCCTTGCATTCGCGATCACCGCGAGCATGAGCCATGCCGGGGAGCGCGTGCCCGATCCGCGCGCCGCCGCCATGGTCGAACAGGGGCGGGCGGCATTGGCGCAAGGCGATGCGCAGGCGGCGATTGACGCGTTCGAGGCCGCATTGGCGCTCGATCCGGGCCATACGCCGATTTTCCTGGAGCTGGCGCAAGTCGCGCGGGCAGAGGAAATGCAGGGCAAGGCAATCCGCTATTACCGCGAAGCGCTTGCCCGCGATCCCGGCAATCTCGCCGCGCTTTCGGGCGAGGGCGAAGCTCTGGTGGAAAAGGGCGCGCTGGAGAAGGCGAAGCGCAAACTCGCCCAGCTTGAAAGCATTTGCGGCGAAAGCTGCCCCGAAGCGGTTGAGCTTGCCAGCGTGATTTCGCGCGGCGTCCCGCAGCCACGCATGGCCGCCAGCGAAGCCGAGGGCGGCACGCCCAACTAACCTTTCGCGTCAGTCCAGCTGCGTTAGATGAGCGCGGCGAATTCTCGCACCACCGCACGGTAAACGTCGCGTTTGAACGGCACGATCATATCGGGGAGCTGCTGCGGTTCGATCCATTGCCAGGTCGCGAATTCGGGCGGGTTGTGCGCTTCCAGGTCCACATCCTCGTCATTGCCCTTGAACCGGCCCAGGAACCAATGCTGTTCCTGCCCGCGATACTTGCCGCCCCACAGCTTGCCGATCAGATCTTCGGGCAGGTCATAGCGCAGCGGCTCTTTGGTCCGGGCGATAATGTCGACCAGATGTGCGCCGATCCCGGTTTCCTCCGCCAGTTCGCGCAACGCGGCCATTGCCGTATCCTCGCCTGGATCGATCCCTCCCTGCGGCATTTGCCAGGCGCCAAGGTGCTGCGAATCGATCCGCTGGCCAACAAACACCTTCCCCTGCCGATTGGCGAGCATGAAGCCAGCACAGGGCCGGTATGGCAGCAGGCTCATTCCTGTGCCGCCAGCATCAGCTTCATTGCGGCGAATACGCGTTCGAGATCCTTTTGATAGCTGGGCACGGCCTGTCGCAGATTGGTGAAGCTGTGCGTTCCGCCTTTGACCTCGATGAACACGTGATCGACCCCTGCATTGCTCAATGCCGCCCCATAATCGCGGCCCGAATCGCGGATCGGGTCGAGGCTGGCGGTAACCAGCACCGTTGGCGGCGCGCCTGAGTGATCGCCCAGAATAGGCATGGCACGCGGATCGCTGCGATCGGGGGCATAGGCAGCGTCGAAATATTCGATCGATGCCTTGGTCAGGACAAATCCGTCGGCAAATTGCTCGAAACTCGCCGAACCGAAGGCATCGCTGGCGAGCGGGAAAATCGGTACTTGCAGTAGCACTGGCACCGCAGCCGGCTTTGCACCGAGCAATTGCGACACCACGATAGCGGCATTGCCGCCCGCGCTATCGCCAATCGGCACGATACCGGTGGCCCCGCGTCCAAGCGCCTCAGGCGAACCGGCAATCCAGCGGGCAGCGGCCTCGCAATCCTCGATCGCGGCGGGGAAGGGGTGTTCGGGCGCGCGGCGATAGTGAGTCGCCACCACCGGCAAATCCATCTGGTGTGCAATCTCGGTGCACAAATTGTGATGTGTATCAAGATCGCCGATCACGAATCCGCCGCCGTGGAAGAAGCAGATTACCGGGCCAGGCGCGCGGTTTTCGCGGCTGTCATAAAGCCGCAGGGGAATCTCGCCCGCCGGACCAGGGCAAGAAAGGTTGCGAATCACCGCCAGCTCGCGCGGCGGCGCATCGGCCATCGCGTGCAGCGCGACATAGCTTTGCCGGGCCTCTTCCAGCGACATTTCAGCGAGTGCAGGCCCGCCAAATCCGGCAAGAGCCTCGATAAAGGCTTTCACATCAGGGCGGACAAATGGTGTTTTAGTCGGTTCTTCGGCGGCCATCCGGTGCGCTCTCCAGTTGTTCTTTTCGACAGGTTAGTGGCGTGTGCGGTGCATTTCCACTCGACATTTGTCATACGAAGAGAAAAACTTCATTGCGGGAGAAGGAACCGAGGAATAGGTGGCCTTTAGCAATGCACAAGCGCCTGCAATCGGGCGCGCGACAAGGAATGCACATGGCGACCCAGGCCGCTCATACGCCGCCAGAAGCGGCACTTCACCAACAACCTGATGCCGTGGTGGTCCGCTTTGCGGGCGATAGCGGCGACGGGATGCAGTTGACCGGCGGGCAATTTACGCTTTCGACCGCGCTGGCAGGCAATGATCTCGCCACTTTCCCCGATTTTCCGGCGGAGATCCGCGCGCCGCAAGGCACGCTGTTCGGCGTATCCGCATTCCAGATCAATTTCGGCAGCCGCGAGATCGACACTGCGGGCGATGCACCCGATGTGCTGGTGGCGATGAACCCGGCGGCGCTGAAAACCAATCTTTCCGCGCTCAAGCCGGGCGGGCTGATCATTGCCGACACCGGCGAATTCACCAAGCGCAATCTCGACAAGGCGAAATACAAGGCCAACCCGCTGGAAGACGGGAGCCTGGCCAAATATGATTTGCTGGCCTTCGATATCAGCGCGCTGACGATTGAAGCGGTCAAGCCGTTTGGCTTGGGCAACAAGGATGCGCTGCGCAGCAAGAACATGTGGACGCTGGGCTTGGCGCTGTGGATGTTCGACCGTTCGCGGGAGCCTATCCACGAGTGGCTGCGGGCAAAGTTCAAGTCCAAGCCGGATATTGCAGACGCCAATATCGCCGCGCTCGACGCCGGCCATGCCTATGGCGAGACGGCTGAGCTGTCCGGCCCGCTCAAGCAGCTGCATTTGCCGCCGGTGCCAACGGAGGCCGGGCTCTACCGCACCATAACGGGGGCGGAATCGGTTTCGCTGGGCCTCGTCGCAGGGGCACAGCTGGCCGGTCTGCCGATGTTCTTCGGCGGCTATCCGATCACGCCTGCCAGCGCGATCCTGCACCATCTTGCCCGGCTCAAGGAATACAATGTCACCACCTTCCAGGCGGAAGACGAGATCGCCGCGATCTGCGCCGCGATCGGCGCCAGCTATGCCGGCAGCCTTGGCGTAACCAGCTCATCGGGCCCCGGCATTGCGCTGAAGGGTGAGGCAATGGGCCTTGCCATCATGACCGAGCTGCCGCTGGTGATCGTCAATTCGCAGCGCGGCGGGCCGTCCACCGGCCTTCCGACCAAAACCGAGCAGAGCGATCTCTACCAGGCCGTCTATGGCCGCAATGGCGATGCGCCGATGCCGGTGATTGCTGCGTGCAGCCCCAGCGATGCGTTCGAATGCGCGATCGAGGCCTGCCGCATAGCGACCCAGTACATGACGCCGGTGATGCTGCTGACAGATGGCTATATCGCCAATGCAGCCGAGCCATGGAAAGTGCCCGATCCGGCCAGTTTCGAGCCGTTCCCCGCCAACTTCCTGACTGAGAAAAACGGGCCTGCCAATGAGAGTGGGGATACCACGCTGCTTCCCTACAAGCGCGACAGCAAGGGCGCGCGGCCCTGGATCAAGCCCGGCACGCCAGGCCTGATGCACCGCATCGGCGGGATCGAGAAGCAAGTCGACACCGGCCATCTCGATTATTCGCCTGACAACCACCAGGCGATGACCGATGCGCGCCAGGCGAAGGTGCTGAACATTTCGGTGCCCGATCAGGCGGTGAGCCTGGGCGAAGCGGGTGGCAAGCTGGTAGTGGTCGGCTGGGGCAGCACCTATGGCCCGATCCATCAGGCGGTGCGCCGGGCGAGGGCCAAGGGGCTGGACGTCAGCCATATCCATGTGCGCCATATCTGGCCGCTGCCCGGCAATCTGGGCGAGCTGCTCAAGAGTTATGACAAGGTGCTGGTGCCCGAAATGAACACCGGCCAGTTCAAGACCGTGCTGCGCGACCAGTATCTGGTCGATGCACAGCCGCTCAACAAGACAAGCGGGCAACCATTCTATATCCATGAGCTAGAAGAAGCGATCGAGGAGGCTTTGGCATGAACGCTCCAACCAAGATCGAGACCACGCTCAAGGATTGGGAAACCGATCAGGAAGTGCGCTGGTGCCCCGGCTGCGGGGACTATGCGATCCTGAAGGCGGTGCAGCGCACGCTGCCGCAATTGGGCGCTGACCCTTCCAACACCTGCTTCATCAGCGGGATCGGCTGTTCCAGCCGCTTTCCCTATTACATGGAGACTTACGGTTTCCACACCATCCATGGGCGCGCACCTGCGGTTGCCACGGGCGTGAAGCTGGCCAATCCCGATCTCGACGTGTGGCTGGTGACGGGGGACGGCGATGGGCTGTCGATCGGCGGAAATCACATGCTGCATGTGCTGCGCCGCAATGTGAACATGCAGATCATGCTGTTCAACAATGAGATCTACGGCCTGACCAAGGGGCAGTATTCGCCCACCAGCCGTATCGGCACGCGCAGCCCCTCGACCCCGATTGGATCGGTGGACCGGCCCGCCAATCCTTGCGCCTTTGCACTGGGTGCGGGCGCGCGCTTTGTCGGGCGCGGGTTTGACGTATCGAAGAACCTGCCTGACGTGCTCAAGGCCGCGCATGCCCACCAGGGCGCCGCTTTCATCGAGATCTTCCAGAACTGCATCGTCTACAACAAGGATGTGTTCAACGATTTCGCCGCGCCCAAGGGGGCGGAGGATCGCCAGCTGTGGCTCGAGAACGGGCAGCCGATGCTGTTCGACGGCGGCACCAAGGGAATTGCGCTCGACAAGGACAATCTCTGCCTCAAGGTAGTGGATGTGGCAGACGGCAATTGGGAAGCGGCGGGCGTGATCGTGCACGATGTCACCAACCGTTCGATCGCGCATATGCTGGTCGAGCTGCCCTTCGGCCCGTTCCCGATGGCGCTGGGCGTGCTCTATGACGATCCGCGCCCGACCTTCGAGATGGGCGTGGCCGGAGAACGCGAGCGTGCGACATCCGGCAAGCAGGCGAACCTTGCCAAGCTGCTTGGCTCTGGCCAGACCTGGACGGTGAGCGGGACGGCGCAGGATCCGATCTGATTTTTCGGTTCACACGAAGACACGAAGATGGAGCGCAAGGCCGATATCGAGGAATTGGCCAGGGAGGTTGTCGATTGTGGCTTCCATTTGCACAAGGACCTCGGGCCGGGCTTGCTTGAAAGCGCGTATGAGACGCTGATGGCAGCGGAGCTTGGTCGGCGCGGATTGGACGTCGTCCGACAGGTGCCGGTTCCACTCAAATACAAAGGCGTTGTCGTAGACAACGCATTCAAGATCGATCTGCTTGTCGATCGGCAATTGATTGTGGAACTGAAATCGATTGAGCGCCTAGCTCCGGTTCATGGCAAACAGGTTCTAACTTATCTTCGGCTGATGGGACTACCGCTGGGCCTCCTGATGAACTTTGGTCAAGGGACCTTCAAGGATGGTCTCAGACGCATCGCCAATGATTACTTTGGCCGAATCGGTTAGGCTCGACATCTTCGTGTCTTCGTGTGAAACCGGATCGTCCTCAAGTAGCGGTTGCGAAGCACAGCCGAAGGCTGAACCGATAGGACAAACAAAACCGCATGGACAATATCACCCATAGCCTTGTCGGCGCGCTGATCGGGCAGGCCGGGCTCAAGCGCAAGACGGGACTGGCGATGCCCGCGCTCATCGTGGGCGCGAACCTGCCCGATGTCGATGCGGCGTGTTTCTTCTGGCTGGAGGGGGTGGAGCACCTCGGCTTCCGCCGCGGGATCACGCATGGCCCGCCCGCGTTGGTGCTGCTGCCCTTGGTGCTGGCGGGGCTGCTGTGGGGATATGACCACTGGCAGGCCAAACGAGGGAAACGACCTGAGGGGCGGCTGCCGGTCAATTTCAAATGGCTGTTCCTGCTGAGCTTCCTCGGCTGCCTGACCCACCCGGCGCTTGATTGGCTGAATGTCTATGGCATTCGTTTGCTCGAGCCATTCTCGAGCCAGTGGTTCTATGGCGACACGCTGTTCATCATCGATGTGTGGCTGTGGGCGCTGTTGGGCTTTGCCACGTGGTTTTCGCTCCGGCGCGAGAAGCGAGGCGGGGAGTGGATGCGGCCTGCGCGAATCGCGATTGCAGTGGCGCTGGGGTATATAGGGTTGAACGGGGCGATAACGTCCTCGGCAGAGCACAACGCTAGAAATGAAATGTTGGGATTCGGGGTCGAACCTGAAACGATTATGGCTAGCCCGCTGCCCCTCGCTTTTTGGGAGCGAGAGTTGCTGCTCGGCGGTAACGGTTATTGGGGCGAGTTTGATGGTCAAGCGGACACCCACACGAGTATAAAAATTTTCGATCTAACCGACGAATTTTGTGACCTTGAAAAGGCCATCGAAGGAGCAAACGAAACTAAGGAGCTTACCGCCTTCCTCTTCTGGTCGCGCGCTCCCTTTGCCGAGCGGGCACCGGACGGCTCGGTCGTCCTCCGCGATGCCCGCTTCTACGATCCACGTGCGCGGGACCGGTTTTCGGTCGCGCTGCCGGATGTGAAGTGTGAGCCCATGGGCGAGGAACTTTCCACGCCCTAATTCGTCATTGCGAGGAGCCGGAGGCGACGAAGCAATCCACGGAACAAACGAACGCACCATGGATTGCCGCGGCGACTGTGTCGCCTCGCAATGACGTAAGGGGGGATTGCGAGATATGAGACCATGACCAACCCCCAGATCGTCTGGCTGCGGCGCGATTTGCGCATGGCGGACAATCCCGCGCTATATCACGCGGCGCAGGCTGGGCCGGTGATCGCGGTCTATGTCCTCGATGATGCGCGTGCGGGTAGCCATGCCTATGGCGGGGCCTCGCGTTGGTGGCTGCACCATTCGCTGAAAAGCCTTGGGCGCGCGTTGGCAGAGCGGGGCAGCCGCCTGATCCTGCGGCGCGGCGATGCGGTGGAGGAACTGGTCAAGCTAGCGGCGGAAGTGGGCGCGACCACCGTCCACGCCAACCGCCACTACGAACCGTGGTGGCGCAAGGCGCAGGGCGAGCTGGCGGAGCGGCTCGACCTCCAGCTCCACGACGCGAACTATCTGCTGCCGCCCGGCGCGGTGACGACGGGCTCGGGCACGACGTACAAGATCTACACCCCGTTTGCGAAGGCGGTGCTGGAGCAACTCCCCCCGCGCGGCGAATTGCCCGAGCCGGAGACCCTGTCCGCACCCGAGCAACGTCCCGCCAGCGACGCGCTGGAGGACTGGAACCTGCTCCCGACAAGGCCCGACTGGGCCGGCGGGCTGCGCGACTTCTGGCAGGTGGGCGAGGCTGCGGCGCACGCGCGACTCGAATGGTGGGCCGATCACGTCACCGACTATGACGAAGGCCGCAATTTCCCTTCAATAGAAAAGACCAGCCAGCTTTCCCCGCACCTGCATTTCGGCGAGATTTCGCCGGTGCAGATCTGGCATGCGCTGAAAGACCGCCGCTCCAACGGGTGGAAGACCTTCGAGAAGGAGCTGATCTGGCGCGACTATGCCCAGAACGCGATCTGCCAGTTCCCCGCCTATGCGACGCAAAGCTACCGCGAGGAGTTTGACCGGCTCCAGTGGCGCGATCACACCGGTGAGGCCGCCGCGGACCTCAAGGCCTGGCAGCAGGGCATGACCGGCTATCCTATCGTCGATGCCGGGATGCGCCAGTTATGGCAGACCGGCTGGATGCACAACCGCGTGCGAATGATCGCGGCGAGCTTCCTCATCAAGCACCTGCTGATCGACTGGCGCGAGGGCGAGAAGTGGTTCTGGGACACGCTGGTCGATGCCGATTACGCCAGCAACGCCGCCAACTGGCAGTGGGTGGCGGGCACGGGAGTCGATTCCAACATGTTCGTGCGGATCATGGCCCCGCTCAGCCAGAGCGAGAAGTTCGATGCGGCGGGCTATATCCGCACCTATGTGCCCGAGCTGGGCGGGCTTGATGAACCCTTCATCCATGACCCGCCCGACGATATGCGCGGGCGCTATCCGGCGAAGATCATCGGTCACAAGGAGGGGCGCGAACGCGCACTGGGGGCGTACCGCAAAATGAAGAATGGCTAGGCTTGCCTGCCAAGGGTTCGCCCAATAGGGTCGGGCCGAAAATGCAATAGGGGAGAGAAGAATGCGGGTTTGGGTAAGCAGCGCCGCCATCGCGCTGGCACTGGCAGGGTGCACGGCAAGCTATGTGGGCGAGGCAGGGCAGGCAGCACCTGCTGCCGATGCGGTCACCCTGGTGAGCCCGCCGCCGCGAGACCCCTCTGAATTGCAGGTGCTGTTCTGGAACGACGAGCAGCGCTCCAAACGTTTCCGCGCGATGGAGGAATGGTTTCCCGGCCACGAAATTGTGCCCGCGCCAGAGCCGCGCGTTCTGCCCGATGGCCCGCCGCTTGGTCCGCAAATAACGGGCGACATCCGCGCCTTCATGCAAAGAACCGATGCTGCGGGCGTGATGGTGCTGCAGGACGGGAAGAAGCGCTTTGAGGCCTATCGCCTTGGCTTTGGCCCCAAGCAGCGCTGGACGAGTTTCTCCGTCGCCAAGAGCTTCACCTCCACATTGCTCGGGGCAGCGGTGCGGGATGGTTTTATCGCGAGCATGGACGACCCGGTGACGCGCTATATCCCCGCGCTCAAAGGCTCGGCCTATGACGGCGTGACGGTGGAGCAGCTTGCCACCATGACCTCGGGCGTGAAGTGGAACGAGGATTACGCAGATCCAAACAGCGACGTCGCGCAAATGAACCGTTTTGTGCTCGAGTACGGGCCCGATGCGATCGTGGCGCAGATGCGCGAGCTGGAGCGCGAGGCCCCGGCTGGCGAAAAATGGGTCTACAAGACCGGCGAGACCAACCTGCTTGGAATGCTGGTTGAGAACGCCGTGGGATTGCCCATGGCCGATTACGCCAAGGCCAAGATCGTTGATCCGGCGGGGTTTGCAGGCGGCATGTTCTGGATGACCGATCCGCGTGGGGGCAACATCGGCGGCTGCTGCATATCATTGCGCCTGGCCGATTATGCCCGGATGGGGCAATTCGCGCTCGAGGGCGGCAATGGCGTGGTGCCCGAAGGATGGTTCACGAGTGCAGGAAGCGCTCTGGTAGATTTCGGCAATGGCGGTTTTGGCTATGGCTATCAGTGGTGGGCCTATCCGGGGGCGGATTATGGCGCGCAGGGGATATTTGGCCAGGCGATAACCATTCTGCCCGAAGAGCGAATGGTGCTTGCGGTCGTCAGCAATTGGCCTGTCGCCAGCAATCCGGCGTACCGCGCAGAATGGCTGGCGCTGACAAGGAAAATCGCCGCAGCCGACTAGGTGTCAGCGGCGGCGATTGTTTTGGGCGATAATCTGGCGGCACCTGCCTAGCTGGCGCTGCGGTACATGCCCGTATTCGCGTAACGTTGCATGATATTGTCATGCACGATCGGGCTCAGCAGCTCGCTAAATGCGCAGCCGACAATGCAATTGTCCCACCAGACGACCTGTGCCTGAAGCGATTCGAGCCCGGGCAGGGTCAGCCAGCAAATCTGGCCTTCGTGCATGCGGTTGATCGAAGCGGCCGAAAAGCCGGAAATCGAAAGGTCATGCACCACGCTCTGAAAGGCGCGGCCACCCGACGCGCGCAGCGTTGCGGGAATGGTGAGTTTGGTGCGGGGCGCGCAGCGATCTTCCTGCGCTGCGAGATGGTAGCGATCTTGCGTCGTTTGCATCACGAAATTCCTCAGTCAGCGTATCTGACCTGACCCCGGCAGAATGCAACGAACCCGCACCTTGCGGCGCATTCCTGGCGTCAGGCTTCACACACGTTGACCGATCGCGGTTACCAAGCCGTTTTGGGGCATGGTTACCGGGCCTTTAACGCCTGGTTTTTCAGGAATTTCAGTGCTCTATTCGTTCGCGATGCCCGGTCGGGAAGTCGCTTTGCAGCAATGACAGCAGATGCGCCGCGACGTCTTCCGGCGGCTTGACCGTTTCGGGGTCTTCACCCGGATAGGCCTTGGCGCGCATGGCAGTTCGAGTGGCGCCTGGATCAACGATAGCGACACGGATTTTCGAAATCTTTTCAACTTCCTGAGCGTAACAGCTCAGAAGATTATCGAACGCTGCCTTGGTCGACCCATAAGCGCTCCAATATGCCCGGGGCGCGGCGCCAACGCTGCTGGTAAGGCCAATTATCCGCGCGGCATCTGCGCGTTTCAGCATCGGGTCGAATGCCGCCAGCAGCGCCTGGGTTGCCAGGACATTGAGGTTGAGTGCCTGATTGAACTGCTTGGCGTCAATCTGCGTCACCGGCGTCAGGGTGGGCAGATAGGCAGCGGCAAGCACCATGATATCAAGCTTGTCCCACCGGCCGGAGATGGCAGAGACAAGGCGTCCGATCGAATCGGGTTCGGTCAGGTCAAGCGGGGCAATGGTTGATGTGCCGCCATCCTCATGGATGGCATCCTCAACCTCTTCCAGCGCTTTGACGTCACGCCCGACCAGGACGACATGCGCGCCTTGCGCGGCCAGCCCCTTGGCCACAGCAGCGCCGATACCCTTGCTTGCGCCAGTGACAAGCGCAAGCTTGCCGTCGAAAACCTTGCTGGTTGCCATCGGTCAAGCCGCCTTGTGATCTGGGAACGAGAGCTGCGCCGCTTCACTATCGCTTGCGGCCCGGTCGGTCAGCGAAGTGGGGTAATCACCGGTGAAGCAGGCATCACAGAACTGCGGATTCTGGTTATTGCGATGGTCTGCGCCCACCGCCCGGTAAAGCCCATCGATCGAAACGAAGGCGAGGCTGTCCGCCTTGATGAATTCACGCATTGGCTCAAGGTCCATCCGCGCCGCCAGCAATTTGCTGCGTTCGGGGGTATCGACACCATAGAAACAGCTGTGGGCAGTGGGCGGGCTGGCCACCCGGAAATGCACCTCGCTTGCGCCAGCCTCGCGCATCATCTCGACAATCTTCATCGAGGTGGTTCCGCGCACGATCGAATCGTCAATCAGGACAATCCGCTTGCCCTGCACAAGACCGCGATTGGCGTTGTGCTTTCGCTTGACGCCTGAATGCCGTGCGCCGTCGGATGGCTGGATGAAAGTGCGCCCGACATAATGCGAGCGGATTATGCCAAGCTCGAACGGTACGCCCGATTGCTGGGCATATCCAATCGCTGCGGGAACTCCGCTGTCGGGCACAGGAACCACGAAATCGGCCTCTACCGGGCTTTCGATTGCAAGCTGTTTGCCGATCGCCTTGCGGGCTTCGTAGACCGTATGGCCTGCGAATATCGAATCGGGCCTGCTGAAATAAACGTGCTCGAAAATGCAGGGACGCGGACTGTGCCGCCCGAACGGATGCAGCGAGTGGATCGCGCCATCAAGATCCACCCGGATCAGCTCGCCCGCCTCAACCTCGCGCACGAACTCTGCGCCTACCACGTCAAACGCAACTGTTTCGCTGGCGAATACTACTGCATCGCCCATCCGGCCCATCACCAAGGGGCGGATGCCCAGCGGATCGCGGCACGCCATCATGCCCTCTGGCGTCATTACCACCAGCGCATAAGCGCCCTCGACCAGTCTCAGCGCATCGATCAGGCGATCGACCATGGTCGGATAACGGCTAGTGGCGACGAGGTGGATGATCACTTCCGTGTCGGAGGTCGACTGGAAGATTGCGCCGTGCTGCACCAGTTCGCTGCGCAGTTTCTGCGCGTTGGAGATATTGCCATTGTGCGATACCGCAAAGCCGCCGCTGGCAAGATCGGCATAGAGCGGCTGAACATTGCGCAGCCCGGCACCCCCTGTTGTCGAATAACGCACATGCCCCGCCGCCATCGAGCCAGGCAATTCGGCGATCGCTCCGGGCGAGGAGAAATTCTCCGCCACATGGCCGAGGCCGCGGCGGGAATAGAATTCCTTGCCATCGAAGCTTGTGATTCCGGCCGCTTCCTGCCCGCGGTGCTGCAAAGCGTGCAGCCCCAGCGCCGTCAGCGCAGCCGCATCCGTCGCGTTGATCGCGCCAAAGACGCCGCATTCCTCACGCAGCTTGTCTCCATCTACGTCGAGGAAAGGGTGAGTCCAATTCATCGCCCTGGTCATCTTAAACGCCTGCCTGCTGAAGCGTGCCCTGTCTGTGGGCGGGTCAATGGCGATGTTACGGCCCGATTACAAGCCCGATCTCCGGTGCGCAGCTTGCCCCGCCACAAGCTTTTGCTAGGGAAAGTACGGTCCCTCTCCATTGCGCGCTGCGCGCCATGCCCCTAAATCCCCCATTCATCGCTTCTGACACAATGATCGGACCATCGTGATCCTGTCTCCCTTTGAACGCATGATTGCCAAACGCTACCTCTTGCCGGGCAAGGGGGAGGCGTTCATCGCGCTCGTTGCCGGGATCGGTGTGGGCGTGGTGATGCTCAGCGTCGCCATGTTGCTCGTGGTGATGAGCGTGATGAACGGATTTCGCGCCGAACTGCTCGACAAGATTGTGGGTATAAACGGCCATGCAATCGTGCAGGCATACGGCGGGCGGCTCGACAATTGGGAAGAGGTGCTTTCCGATGTGAAGTCGATGCCCGGGGTCGTCGATGCCTCTCCGCTTATCGAACAGCCGCTGCTGGTCACGTTCAACGGACGGGTCGAGGGCATATTCGTGCGCGGCCAGACCCAGAAGGACCTTGCTGGCCTGGCAGACCGCGTGCTGCTGGGCAATATGTCCGAATTGCAGCCCGATGCAGGCAATGTGGCGATTGGTTCACGCCTGGCGCAGAATATCGGGGCGCGGGTGGGCGACACGATTACCATCATCAACCCGCAAGGCAGGGCGACGCCGTTCGGCACGTCGATGCGCCAGGTCGGCTATCAGGTTTCAGCGATCTTCGAGGTCGGTATCTACGACTACGACGCGAAATTCGTGATGATGCCGATGAGCGATGCGCAAACCCTGCTGTTGATGGGCGATTCGGTTGGCATGATCGAAGTGACTGTGGACGATCCCGACAGAGTGGGTGAAATTCTGTCTCCGGTTCAGCAAAAGCTTGCCGGGCGGGCGGTGATAGCAGACTGGAAGACCATGAACGCAACCCTGTTCGAAGCCTTGCAAGTCGAACGAGTGGCAATGTTTTTTGCATTGAGTTTCATGGTATTGGTTGCAGCTTTTAATATCCTTTCTAGCCTGGTCATGCTGGTTCGCGCCAAAACACGCGATATTGCGATCATGCGCACGATGGGCGCGACGCGGCGCAGCCTGACCAAGATTTTCGTGACCACCGGCTTCACCGTTGGCGCGCTTGGCACCGTATCGGGCCTCGTGCTGGGGTTCGTTGTGCTTTATTTCCGCGAAAACATTGTGACTTTCATTGCCTGGGCGACGGGGCAGGAGATATGGAATCCCGAAGTACGGTTCCTTTCCACCTTGCCATCGCGCACCGATCCAATCGAAGTTGCCGGCATCATTGCACTGGCGCTGGTGCTGAGCTTCCTTGCTACGCTTTATCCCGCGATCAAGGCCGCCAGCACCGATCCGGTCGAGGTGTTGCGTTATGAATGAAACCTCCACCCGCCCGGTAGTGCGGCTGCGCGGGCTGAAACGCAGTTTTCAGCAGGGCGATGTGACCATCGAAGTGCTGCGCGGGGTTGATCTCGATGTTATGCCGGGTGAAATTGTCGCGCTGCTTGGCCCGTCAGGAACCGGCAAATCCACCATGCTCCAAGCGGTGGGCCTGCTTGAGGGCGGCTTCGAGGGCTCGATCGAAATCGCCGGCGAGGATGCGGGCAGCATGCCTACCGACGAACGCACGCGGGTGCGGCGCGAACGCCTGGGGTTTGTGTATCAGTTCCATCACCTGCTGCCTGATTTCAGCGCGCGCGAGAATGTCGTGATGCCGCAGATGATTGCCGGTGTGCCGCGTGCCGATGCCAATGCCCGCGCCGAGCATCTGCTTGTCGCGTTGGGCTTAGGCCACCGGATGGATCACCGCCCGAGCCAGCTTTCAGGCGGCGAACAGCAGCGGGTGGCGGTGGCACGGGCGCTGGCCAACCGTCCAATGCTGGTGCTGGCTGACGAACCGACCGGCAATCTTGACGAACACACATCCGAGCGGGTTCTTGCGCAATTCGTCGAGCTGGTGCGCGGCGAGGGCAGCGCGGCGTTGGTGGCGACCCACAACGAAAGGCTTGCTGCCAAGATGGACCGCGTGGTTCAGTTGCACGAAGGCGTGCTCGAATAACCGCGCTTCGCAGAACGCCGTGCCCCGTTGATGGATGCGAGTTTGACGGTCGGCTCTCCGCGTTGTTCCTGACCGGGGACATTGGGGGAGAAATGCGATGATAGTCTTTCTGGGCGCACTCGCGCTGTTACAGGCCGATCCTGCCGGCGCGCCGCCAGCCCCGGCTCCTGCCCCACCAGCTTGCGACAGCGAACAGCACGCCGCTTTCGACTTCTGGGTGGGTGAGTGGGACGTATATCCCAACCGCGACGGCGCCGCCAAAGTTGCCAACAGCAGAATCGAACGGCTCTATGCAGGCTGCGCGGTGCGCGAGAACTGGATGCCGCTGAACGGAGCGGGCGGCGGCAGTCTAAACGCCTATGAACCATCGACCGGCCAGTGGCATCAATTCTGGATCGGGTCATCGCCGGGCCGGGTCGAGTTCGTTGGCGGGCCTGCGAATGGCGCGATGGTGCTGACCGGCTATTGGCGTGACTTCGGTGGGCCGGGCAGGCATGCGCTGGTGCGGCAGACTTTCACCGCAATCGACAGCAATACGGTTCGCCAGCATGGTGAGGCCTCGACGGATCAGGGTCTGACGTGGCAGACACGTTATGACTTCATCTACCGCCGCAAGGAAGGACCGGACCAATGACCAGCATCGCCGATTTCACCGTTACCACCAATCGCGGCGAAGAACTGAACCTGGCCGAAAAGAAGGGCAAGGTGCTGCTGGTGGTCAACACCGCCAGCAAATGCGGCTTTACCCCGCAATATGACGGGCTGGAAAAGGTGTTCCAGAAATACAAGGATCAGGGCTTCGAGGTGCTGGGGTTCCCCTGCAACCAGTTCGGCAATCAGGAGCCCGGCGATGCCGATGAAATCCAGGAGTTCTGCAAGGTCAATTTCGGGGTGACTTTCCCGCTGATGGAGAAGATCGACGTCAATGGGCCAGATGCATCGCCGCTTTATGGCTGGATGAAGGGCGAAGCCAAGGGCTTGCTGGGCTCGACCGCGATCAAGTGGAACTTCACCAAATTCCTGATCGATCGTGAAGGCAATGTGGTGCGGCGTTATGCGCCGACCGATACGCCCGATCGAATTGCCAAGGATATCGAGAAGCTGCTCTGATTTCGTTTGAAGGAAATTCGTCATTCCCGCGCAGGCGGGAATCCAATCTTGATCCTGCGAGCGTTTGCGATGGATCCCCGCTTTCGCGGGGATGACAATCGGTTTTCTGTGGATGCGGGACTTGGCGCTTAAAGCGTATCTACGCATAGTACCCCCATGGCCTTTGCTCCCTTTGTTCCGCTGCGTGTCCAGTCTTCCTATTCGATGCTCGAGGGGGCGATCGATCCGAAGGCGATTGCCAAGCTTGCCAGGGAACGCGGCTTTCCCGCCATCGCGATTTGCGACCGCAACGGGCTTTATGGCGCGGTGGCTTTTGGCAGCGCATGCCTGGGTGAGGGTGTGCAGCCGATCATTGGCACATTGCTTGGCGTGGCGCGGGACGAAGAAGGCCGTCAGGTCGACTTCCTGCCGCTCTACGCGCAGGACGAAGCTGGCTATGACAACCTCTGCCACCTTGTCTCCAGGGCTCACCTCAACCGTCCGCTGGAATTCGAACCGCATGTCCAGCTTGCTGACCTTGCGGGACACACGGCGGGGCTGATCGCGCTCACCGGTGCGGGTGAGGGCGCATTGACACGCCTGTTGGCCGAAGGGCAGCAGAGCCATGCCGCTACTCTGATTGACCGGTTGGAAGCCCTGTTTCCGCAGCGGCTCTATATCGAGCTGGCGCGGCATGGCGATCCGGTCTGCGCTGCGGCGGAGGAAGCGCTGATTGATCTGGCTTATGCGCGAAACCTGCCGCTGGTTGCGACCAATCCGGCGCAATATGCCGAGCCGCATTTCCACAAGGCGCACGATGCCATGCTGTGCATCGCCAATTCGAGCCATATCGATGCCGAGGATCGCCCGCATACCAATCGCGATGCCTGGGTCAAATCGGCTCCGATGATGGAGGAATTGTTCGCCGACCTGCCTGAGGCGACTGCCAATACGCTGGTCATCGCGCAGCGCTGCGCCGTTTTGCCGCCCGATCGCAAGCCGATCCTGCCCAGCCTTGCGGGCGATCTTGAAGGCGAAGCGAGAATGCTGGCCGAGGATGCGCGCAAGGGGCTGGAGGCCCGGCTCGAGCCCTATGGCGAACTGTCTGATGCGGAGCGCAAGACCTATTTCGACCGGTTGGACTATGAAGTCGAGATCATCGTCAACATGGGTTTCCCGGGGTATTTCCTGATCGTTGCCGACTTCATCAAATGGGCCAAGGATAACGGGATTCCGGTGGGGCCGGGGCGCGGATCGGGCGCAGGCTCGCTGGTCGCATGGGCGCTGACCATAACCGATCTCGATCCGATCCGGCTGGGGTTGCTGTTCGAGCGCTTTCTCAACCCCGAACGCGTCTCAATGCCGGATTTCGATATCGATTTCTGCGAAACGCGGCGCGGCGAAGTGATCCGTTATGTGCAGGAACGCTATGGTCATGACAGAGTCGCGCAGATCATCACCTTCGGCAAGATGAAAGCGCGTGCGGTTCTGCGCGATTGCGGGCGCATCCTGCAGATGAGCTATGGCCATGTCGACCGGCTGTGCAAGATGGTGCCCAACCACCCGACCGATCCATGGACCTTGCCGCGCGCGCTCAACGGCGCGGCCGATTTTCGCCGCGAATACGATAATGACAGTGAGGTAAAGACGCTGGTCGATCTTGCGCTGCAGCTCGAAGGGCTGCCGCGCAACAGCTCAACCCATGCTGCAGGTGTGGTGATTGGCGATCGGCCGCTGTCGCAGCTGGTACCGCTTTACCGCGATCCGCGTTCTGACATGCCGGTGACGCAGCTTGACATGAAATATGTCGAAAGCTCGGGCCTGGTGAAGTTCGATTTCCTTGGTCTCAAGACGCTGTCGGTGCTGCGCAAGGCGGTGGATCTGCTGGCCAAACGCGGGGTCGAGATCGACATTGGGGCGCTCGAATGGGATGATCCAGCGGTCTACGGCCTGCTGCAGTCGGGCAATACCGTGGGCGTATTCCAGCTCGAATCCGAGGGTATGCGGCGCACGCTGACCGCGGTGAAGCCGACCAAGTTCGAAGACATCATCGCGCTCGTCTCGCTCTATCGCCCCGGCCCGATGGACAACATCCCGTTGTTCGGCAAGCGCAAGTCGGGCGAAACGCCGATCGAATATCCGCATCCGAGCCTCAAGGGTATTCTCGAAGAGACTTACGGCATTTTCGTTTATCAGGAACAGGTGATGCAGGCGGCGCAGATCCTGGCGGGCTATTCGCTGGGCGAAGCAGATCTGTTGCGCCGCGCGATGGGCAAGAAGGTGCAGGCCGAAATGGACGCGCAGCGCCAGCGCTTCATCGACGGCTGCGCCACGGTTTCGAACATCCCGGCGGGCGAAGCAAACACGCTGTTTGACTTGATCGACAAATTCGCGGGTTATGGCTTCAACAAGTCACACGCCGCCGCCTATGCGCTGCTCGCCTACCAGACCGCCTGGCTCAAGGCGCATTACCCCGAAGAATTCTACGCGGCTTCGATGTGTTTCGACATGCACCAGTCGGAAAAGCTCGCCGTATTTGTCGACGATGCGCGGCGCTATCCCGGCGCGCACGGCGGTGTCGAGGTGCTGCCTCCTTGTATCAATCATTCGGAATCGCGCTTCACGGTGGAACAGACCGATCGCGGCTATGGTGTGCGCTATGCGCTGGCCGGCATCCGCAATGTCGGCGACAAGGCGATGGAAGCCGTGGTGGCCGAGCGTGAGAATGCAGGCCCGTTTACCAGCCTCAAGGACCTGTTCGAACGCATGCCCAAGGGGGCGATGAATTCGCGCCAGCTTGAAGGGCTGATCTGTGCGGGAGCGCTCGATTGCCTGGATGACAACCGTGCGAAATTGTTCGCAAATGCCGATATGCTGCTGGCGGTGGCGGATGCGGCGGAGCGCGAGCGAGCCAGCGGGCAGGCTGCATTATTCGGCGGCGAAGATACCTCGGAAGAGAGCCTGCACCTTGTGGATACCCCGCGATGGTCGCGCATCGAGCAGATGGCGAAGGAGCGCGAAAATTTCGGCTTCTATTTCGCCGCCCATCCGGTGCAGCAATATTGGCACCTTGCCTCGGCCAATGGTGCGCGCAGCTATCAAAGCATCATGGAGGCCGGTGCGCCCTCAGGAGGGCGCGCACCTGCGGTTATGGCGGCGATGGTTGAAGGTTTCAGCAAAGGCCGCACCAAGCGCGGGGCAGAATTCATCCGCGGGGATTTCTCCGATGCGTCGGGCCAGTTTTCAGCGGCCTGCTTCGAAGAGAGCCTGGTGCCCCAGTTCGAGCGTTGGGCGGCCGAGGCTACCTGCCTGCTGCTGCAGGTGGAGCTGGATTCTCCCAATCCCAGCGAGCCGCCGCGCATTACCGTGCGAGGGGCCCGCCCGCTTGACGAGGTGAAGGGCGGAACGCGCATGATGCTGACGCTTGACGTGCTCAGCCGCGAGGCACTGGCCGATCTTCGGCTTGAACTGGCGCCGGGGGATGAGGGGCAGGGCGAGGCCATCGCAAGGCTGCTGATTAGCGCGGAAGAATTTGCCAGTGTCCGGCTGGGGCATCACTTTGCGCTGGATGGCGAACTGGCAGAGCGGCTCACGGCGATCGAGGGCATCGAAAACGTCCAGCTTCAGCCTGTGCGGGGCCGCGCGAACCTTCGGCTTGTTGCATGACAAGCGATCAGATCGCCGATCTTACCGACAGGGAGAAGGAAGCGCTGCGTCTGCTTTTGGCTGGCCACGATGCCAAGTCGAGTGCAGCTGAGCTCGATATCTCGGTCCATACGGTCAATGACCGCCTGCGCAATGCACGCCGCAAATTGGGTGTGTCGAGCAGCCGCGAGGCCGCAAGAATTTTGGGGGATGCCGAGGGAGCGGCTCCACAATATCCTGCGCACACATCTTTCAGGATACCCATATCGGGTGCTGAGACAGACAATGCAGACCTCACCAATCAACAGTCACGTGGACCATTTGGCCTCACGTGGTTTGCAGGAGGAATGCTTATCATGTCTGTTTTGATCGCGGCCGCCATTGTCGGTGTAGTGTACCTTGGGGATGGCGGCACCCCTACGTCGCATCCACCGGCCCAAGCCGGCAGCGAAACGGCTGCAAAAGCCAGCGCGGATGATCCCGTTGCACTTGGCCGCGCGGAAGAATTCCTGAAATATGTCGATGCCGGCGATTGGCAAGGCAGCTGGGAAGCTGCGGGAGCCTACTTCCAGTCGCAAGCCAGCTCAGATGAATGGGCCAGTGTTGTTGATCCGGTGCGTAGACCGCTGGGCAAGGTGGTTGAACGACGGCTCGTCACGGTCCAGCGCGCGAGCACGGTGCCGGGTGAGCCTAAAGGTGATTACCAGTTCCTGCAATTCCAGACCGAGTTTTCCGGTCGTGAAGGGATTGCAGTGGAGACGGTGGTGATGCTGCAGGGGCAAGATGGCTGGGAAGTCGTAGGTTATTTCGTCAACAACAATGCGACGCAGCCGCAGTAAGCAGCAGCAAGGTTTGGATCTGGGGGTGGAACGATCTGCCCCCTTTTTCAGTTTGCCCACCGCATTTTTGAGTGATTGCCAAGCATGGCCCGGCTGGGCATGATGCCGGGCAGAACAAGAGATATTCGGAAGGGAGATTGATGCTCGGAGCCATGCAGGACTGGACCATGCGCATTACCCACGTGATCGATCACGCGGCGCGCGAAGCGGGTACACGTGAGATTGTGACCCGGTGGGCCGATGGCAGCGAGACGCGAACGAACTGGGCTGGCATCCGGCGAGACGCGCTCAAGATGGCGCAGGCGCTCCAGGCGATGGGTATCAGAAAGGGCGATCGCGTCGCCAGCCTGGCAATGAACCATTCGCGCCATTTGGTCAGCTGGTATGGCGTTGCGGGCATGGGCGGGGTGCTCCACACCGTGAACCCGCGCCTGTTCGATGATCAGCTCGAATATATCGTCAACCACGCCGAAGACCGGGTGCTGTGCTATGACGCGGCATTCCAGCCTATCGTTGACCGGATGCGGGCCCGCTGGACGACGGTAGAACATTATATCTGTTACGATTCGGGCCAACATTCGCCAGCCTTCGAAGACTGGATCGGCGCGCAGGACGGCGGTTTCGAGTGGGTTACGGGCAGTGAAACCGATCCCTGCATGATCTGCTATACCTCGGGAACCACCGGCAATCCCAAGGGTGTGCAGTACGAACATCGTTCAACCATGATGCACGCCATGGCAGGGTTGCAGCCCGCCGCGTTCAATTTCAGCAGCGCTTCCGTGATGCTGCCGGTGGTGCCGATGTTCCACGCTGCGAGCTGGGGCCTGCCCTATGCTGGCGCGATGGCGGGGATCAAATTTGTGTTCAGTGCGGTCAACGATCCGGCGGTGCTGCACGAGCTGATGATCCGCGAAGGTGTAACCGAGAGTGCGGGCGTGCCGACCGTGTGGCTGGCGCATTTCCAGTATTGCGACAAGGAGGGGATTGACCTGCCTCCCTTGAGGGCCGCGACCATCGGGGGCTCGGCTTGCCCGAAGTTCATGATCGAGCGACTGATGAAGAACGGCACGCGCGTGCAGCACGCATGGGGCATGACCGAAACTTCGCCGATTGGCACGGTTGGCGGGCCGACCTGGGATTGGGATCAACTCAGCTTCGAAGAGAAAGTAGCAAAGACCGCGATGCAGGGGCGCCCGATCTTCGGTGTCGAACTGCGAACCGTGGATCTTGACGACATGATGACCGAGCTGCCGCGCGATGGCAAATCGTCAGGCGCACTGCAAATTCGCGGGCCGTGGGTCATCAAGCGCTATTTCAAGGCCGAGAAGGACGCGGCGAACAACGAAGGCTGGTTTGACACGGGTGACGTGGGCATCCTCCACCCGGATGGCACGTTGCAACTCACCGACCGGACCAAGGACGTGATCAAATCCGGCGGCGAATGGATCAGCTCGGTCGAGCTCGAAAACGCGGCAATGGGCCATCCCGATATTGCGGAGGCGGCCGCAGTAGGCATGTACCACCCCAAGTGGGACGAGCGCCCGGTGCTGTTCGTGGTCAAGAAGGACGGTGCCGATTTGACCGCTCAGGAAGTGCTCGATTTCCTCACTGACAAGATCGCCAAGTGGTGGTTGCCCGATGCGGTCGAATTCATCGACGAGATCCCGCACACCGCAACCGGCAAGATCAGCAAGAAGGATTTGCGCGACCAGTTCGCGGACTACAAGCTGGAGGAATAGTTACTCCTTTGAACGGGGAGGAGCTGGAGCAAGCAATGACCAACTATATCGATCCTTCGCCAGCCAATTTCGCCGCGTTCAAGGCCCTGCCGCGCAATGAGCCGATCCACATGCTCAACCTGCTGCTCTACCGCGAGCTTGCCGAATATCCCGAAGGGCATGAGCACCACGGCAATGGCTGGAGCGGGCGGCGGGCCTATGAGGAATATGGCAAGACCAGCGGCCCGATCTTCCGCCGGGTTGGTGGCAGCATCGTGTGGCGCGGCGCGTTCCAGACGATGGTGACCGGGCCGACCGACAAACAATGGCATGATGGCTTTATCGCGCAATATCCCAATGCCGGGGCCTTTTTCGAAATGATCAAGGACCCTGAATACCAGCTCGCCGTCGTAAACCGCACGGCTGCATTGGTCGATAGCCGCCTGATCCGCTTCAAGCCGGGAGAAGCGGGCGGGGGGTTTGGTTAAAGCAGCCGCAATTGGCCACCCAACTCTGGCCGTCTGAACTGCGAACAATCGAGCTCTAATTCGGGATTGTCGATGCCGTAACGCAACCGCGCCTTGTGAAAGCGGGCGCGGAACAGTTCGGCCCACACACCATGCGGCTTCATCCGTTCGAAGAAGCGTCCGTCATTGTCCTTCCCGCCGCGCATCGATTGGACAATGTGCATCACCTTGCCCGCACGATCCGGGTAGTGCACTTCGAGCCATTCGCGAAACAGCGGCGCAACCTCATGCGGCAGGCGCAGCATGATCCAGCTGGCCGAGCGCACGCCGCGCTCTGCCGCTTCCTCCAAAATGCGCTCCATGAGCTCATCGGTGATCGCCGGGATGATGGGCGCGACCGAGACATGTGCCGGGATGCCCGCTTCCACCAGTTTTCCCAATGCTGCAAGCCGCTTGGCAGGTGAAGCCGCGCGCGGTTCGAGCTTGCCAGAGAGGCTTGCATCAAGGCTGGTCACCGAGATTGCGACCGCCACCAGCTTGTGCCGCGCCATCTCTGCCAGCAGGTCCAGGTCATCCAGCACGCGGTCAGACTTGGTAGTGATCGTTACCGGGTGGCGTGTTTCCAGGCACAGCTCCAACACCTGACGGGTGATCCGGTATTGCCGCTCAATCGGTTGGTAGGGATCGGTATTGGTGCCCATGGCGATCGGGGCAGGGCGGTATTTGGGTTTCGCCAGCGTTTGGCGCAGCAATTTCGCCGCATTGGGCTTGGCAAACAGCCGCGTCTCGAAGTCCAGCCCCGGCGAAAGGTCATGATAGGCATGTGTCGGGCGCGCATAGCAATAGACGCAGCCATGCTCGCACCCACGATAGGCGTTGATCGAGCGGTCAAACGGAATGTCCGGCGAACGATTGAAGCTGAGGATGGTCCTGGGTTGTTCCTCGGTCACCCGTGTGCGCAGTTTCACCGGCTGGCCATCGACATTTTCCACCGCGTCACGCCAGTCGGCGTCCACTTCGCGCGTGGCGAGGCCGAAACGCGTGGGAGTCGAGGCAGACTGCGCCCCGCGCCCACGCGCTATCTTTCTGTTCTCGACCAACATGGGTCAGAACATATATAGAACATATCGGTAGTGGAAGCGTTTATTGCTCTTTAGGTCTTGGCGCCAGCGTGATCGGCTTGCATCGCCTAGTTCGATCGGGTCAGCCGCACCCCGCTGGGGCCGCCGCTTTCAGGGAACGCCGGCCACATGCCCTGCGCGAGCGCCAGGCGGCTTGCCGAAGGGGCGCCCGACTGCCGCTCATACATCCAGTAATTGCGCATTACGATGTTCACATATTCGCGCGTTTCCCAATAGGGGATGCTCTCCATATAAAGCAGCGGATCGCCCTGGTCGCGGACTTCGCTATTCCAGCGTGTGACCGGCGTGAGCCCTGCGTTGTACGCGGCCATGATCTTGGGCAGCAGCCCTTGGGTTGCGCGGCTGTCGCGCAGCATCTCGAGATTGCGCTGGCCGAAAGCCAGGTTGACCTCGGGATCATTGAGATTGACGTAGCTCGCGTTCATTTCCAGCCGCGGCGCGTGCTGCTGCACGGTAATCGGCGTGATCTGCATGAGTCCACGTGCGTTGGCCGGGCTTACCGCCTTGGTTTGGAAATTCGATTCCTGCAGCGCATGGGCAAAGGCAAGCGCCGGATCTACCTGCCAACCCTTGGTGGGCAGCCAGCGCGCGGTGGGATAGCGAAGCGCGGGCAGCGGCTGCGCCCCGCGCGGGGCGTTATGCGCCATCCACAATTGGGTCTGTGGCAGGCCAAGCTCGCGGGCGAGACGGGAAAGCGCAACAAATTCGGCTGGGTTGCCTATTCTTGCCTGATGCCGCAGCACCTCATCGGCAAGGTCGTCCCGTCCGATCTCCAACAAGCCCACGGCCACACGCACGTTGTTTATGCCGCGCAGTTGCTGCCATTCGGACGGAGCAAAGTCAGCATCGGCATAGGCGGCGGGTACATCCTGGCCCAGCTGCTCCAGCGCCAGCATACCGTAAAGCGTTTCGTCCTGACGAGAAGCGGCGCGAAGATGATCGGCAGCTTGCGCAGGTTGACGGCACCGTGTCAGCGCCCGCGCGGCCCAGAAATGAGCAGCCGTGGTCAACTCGGCATTGGTCGAGATTTCGGCAGCGCGGGCAAAGCCGCGCGCGGAAGTGGTGCAATCGCCAAGCCGCCATGCGGCCAGGCCCACCACCCACTCACCCTCTGCAACCCAGGCGCCGCTGCCTTCAGCGACGGTTTGCGCGATGGCAAGCGCCGCTGCGTCGCGATTTTCAATGTAATAGCTCCAGGCAACCCGCTGCCGCCATTCGGCGCGGGCGGCGGGGCTAAGCATGGCATCGATTCCGTCAAGCAGCAGGCGTGCACCATCGGGATCGTCATTCACGATGCGCTGGAGGATCTCTTTGGAGATGTCCTCTGGCATGGTGCCATCGTCAACGCTGCGGGGGCGCAAGCGCTTCGAGGCATAGGGCTGGCGCACGAAGGCCTGCTCTTTCGGCAGAGGAGGCACGAATTCGAGCCCGCGCTTGAGGCCAAGCCGCGCGAGCTGCTCAGTCTGCGGTAGGTTGGTGCCCATTTCGAACCAGGCCGCAACCTGCTCGGCGGATACGCGCGGGCTGTTGGCATGGGTGTAATATTCGGCCAGCGCTATCTGATGCAGCAGGCCGGGTTCGCGGTCGTCGAGCAGATCATCGACCTTGGTCCAGTTCTCTTGCGCGATCGCGGTAAAGATATCGCGGTAATATTGCTGGTCGGGCTCGCTAAGGACTTGCGGTACGTTCTTGCTTTGGGCGCGCGCGCGGAAATATTCCGCTGCGCTGTTGGCGTTGGCGGAGGCCGGCACAGCACTTAGCACGGCTAAGCCGCTCACGATGGAGATTCCCAGTGCTATCAGCTTTGTGGCTTTCATTACGCCGGTCTGCCTGTCCAATCGAGCCATCTGCGCCAGAAGCGGGCCTTTAGCCGGGGCATTGCCATCATGGCATCGAGCCCTTCTGCCGCCAGCATCGGCACGCTGAAGCCTTCATGGTCAATATTTTGTAAAGAGGCAGGCTCTTGCGCTGCATTGTGCCCCAAAAGCGGCAGGATGTTGGTGCCGAGCGCGAGAACGGCCTGCGGTGCAGCCAGCTTGATATGGTGTTGTAATACTTTACTGAATCCCTGCACCGCTAACGCCGGGCCATCTGCCATCGGAGTATGCCGGGGCAGCACGGAGGCGAGGTAAACCTCTTCTGCGTGCAATTGCATCGCCTCCAGCATCTTCGCCAGCAGGTTTCCGTGTGTGCCCGACAGCAGGGTTTCGCTGTCCCCTTGTTCGGGATCCATCACCAGCACCATCAGCCGCGCATCCGCTGAACCGCGCGGGGGCACGCGGCCGCGTGGGCCGATCGTGTCAAGCATTGGTTCGCTGAGCCACCAATCGCGGAAACTCGCGAGATCGGCTGGCGGATTGGTGCCCAGTAAATCGCTTTCCTGAACCGCCAGTGGCGGGGCAGCACGCGGCTCTGGTGACATTGGCGTTGGTGCAGGCTTTTCGGCCTCCAATACCGCTGCAGCAGCCAACCAGTCCGTAGCGTCATCGGTATAGTCGCAGTCAACGCCCGCTTCGCGCCACCAGTCAAGGGCAGCAGCGATTGCGCGCGGTTCAAGGCATCCTGCCTGGGTCATACTATCCAATGCGGTCTTGACCTTCCCCGGCGCAGCAATCAAGGCTTGCCAGCAGTTTGGTCACGGAATTTTCGAAGGATGAGCCCCTCATGAGCGCCGAAGCTGTTGAACGCGAATCGATGCCCTGCGACGTGGTGATTGTAGGCGGCGGGCCTGCTGGCCTTGCGGCGGCGATCCGATTGAAGCAGATCAATGACAGCCTCGAGGTCGTGGTGCTCGAAAAGGGTTCCGAGATCGGCGCGCATATCCTGTCGGGCGCGGTGGTCGATCCCAAGGCGCTGAGCGAGCTGTTTCCCGACTGGCGCGACATGAATTGCCCGATGGCTGAAACACCGGTGACGGACAATTGGCACTGGGTCCTCTCGAAGACGGGCAAGACCTCTCTGCCGCATCTCATGATGCCGCCCCTGATGAGCAATCATGGCTGCTACACCGGCTCGCTGGGCAATTTGTGCCGCTGGCTGGCCGAGCAGGCCGAGGGGTTGGGGGTGATGGTGTTCCCCGGCTTCCCCGCTGCCGAGGTGATGTTCGACGATGCGGGCGCCGTCATCGGCGTGGTGACGCAGGACATGGGCGTTGCCGCCGATGGCAGCCACAAGGGCGATTACCAGCCGGGCATGGAGATACTTGCCAAGTATACGCTGTTGGCAGAGGGGGCTCGCGGCAATCTCACCAAGCAGATGAAGGCCAAATTCGATCTCGAGAAAGACTGCCAACCGCAGGTCTATGGCCTGGGCATCAAGGAATTGTGGGATATCGACCCGGACAAGCATGTGCCGGGCCGCGTGATCCACACCCAGGGTTGGCCGCTTTCCGAAAGCGAAAGCTGGGGCGGGGGCTTCCTCTACCACCAGGCCAGTGGCCAGGTTGCATTGGGCTTCGTTACCGCGCTTGATTACAAGAACCCCTGGGTCTCGCCCTATCAGGAATTCCAGCGCTGGAAACAGCATCCGGCGATCCGCGAATATCTCGAAGGCGGCAAGCGTGTGGCCTATGGCGCACGCGCTATCAACGAGGGCGGGTGGCAGAGCGTGCCCAAGCTGGCATTCCCGGGCGGCGCGCTGATCGGCTGCGCGGCAGGCTTCGTCAACGTGCCGCGTATCAAGGGCAGCCACACCGCCATGAAAAGCGGGATGCTGGCAGCCGAAAGCATCGCTGCGGCGATCGGCGCGGGCCAGGAGCATACCGAACTGGCCGACTATGACGCGGCAGTGCGCAGCAGCTGGATCGCCGACGAGCTCAAGCTGGTTCAGAATGCGCAGCCGGCGGTTGCCAAATACGGGGCCGACATCGGCACTTTGCTGGCTGGGGCGGACATGTGGATGCGCACGCTCAAGATCGGCCTGCCGGTCTCGATGAAGCACGATCCAGATTACACCAAGACGGGCAGGGCAGACCTTTATCCGAAGATCGACTATCCCAAGCCCGACGGAGTGATCACCTTCGATAAGCTGACCAACGTCGCCTACAGCTACACCAACCACGCCGAGGACCAGCCGTGTCATTTGCAGGTCGGCGACCTCGCTTTGCAGAAAGAAAGCGAACTCAAGGTGTTCGGAGGCCCATCTGCGCGTTATTGCCCGGCGGGCGTCTATGAATGGCTTGAGGACGAAGCGACGGGCGAGCCGAAATTCCAGATCAACAGCCAGAACTGCGTCCACTGCAAGACCTGTGACATCAAGGACCCCAACCAGAACATCAACTGGGTGACGCCGGAAGGCGGCGGCGGGCCGAACTATCCGAATATGTGATGGAGGTTTTGCTTCTTGCAGTAGCCTTGGTGCTTGGAGATTTCTATGTTCGCAGCAAATTCCGCGCGATAGGTGATCGGAGTTTGAAGAGTGGGGACGAGGCGACCGTGCGGTTCTTTCGGAAGTACGAAATCCTCTTTCGCGTTGCCGGGTTGGCGGCTTTGTTTGGAGGCGCGCTTGCTGGCAGAGATGTCGCTGGGAGTACTTCGGCCGACTGGATCATCGCTATGTGCTTCGGAATTGGGGTTCTCGCGCTCACTGCGGCGACGGCATGGCCTATTCTCCGTTGGCGGCGTTGAAAGCAACCGCTTACGCCAAGATCAACCTCGCGCTGCATGTGCGGCGGCGGTCATATCCTCCCCGAAACGGGGAGGGGGACCATGCGAAGCATGGTGGAGGGGCACACTCGTGATTACCGGGCCTCGCCAATCGGTAAAGCTGGCCAGGAAGCTGCGCAGCGAATTGAGCTTGCCCGAAGCGACACTTTGGCGCGAGCTGCGCAAGCGCCCTGGAGGGTTCAAGTTTCGCCGCCAGCATCCTGCGGGAGCGTATGTGCTCGATTTCTACTGCGCCTCGGTTCGCTTGGCGATCGAGGTCGACGGCTTCGCGCATGACAATGCGTCAGTCGCCCATCGGGACAAGTGGCGCTCGGAATGGTTGCGGTCACAACACATTGCGACCACGCGAATTCCTGCGCAGCTGGTGCTTGAGGACGTCAATCCGGTCGTGGAACGCATTGTCGAGATATGCCTTGAGCGGAAGGGTCGGGTATCGGGCCAGCGGCACGTGCCCCTCCACCAGCCTGCGGCTGGTCCCCCTCCCCCGATGGGGGAGGATTGATGCGCGAAACCGCTTACGCCAAGATCAACCTCGCGCTGCATGTGCGGCGGCGGCGGGAGGACGGCTATCACGAGCTCGAGACGCTGTTCGCCTTCGTTGACCAAGGCGATGTGCTGACCGCGCAGCCCGCCGAGGCGGACCGGTTCGAAGTCACGGGCGAATTCGCCGATGTGCTCGATAATCCCTTCGACAACCTCGTTGCCCGCGCGCTCACCGCCCTCCCGCGCCCGCAGGGGCTGGCGGTGACCCTCGAAAAGAACCTCCCCGTCGCCGCCGGGCTGGGCGGTGGTTCGGCCGATGCGGGCGCGGTGTTCCGGTTGGTCGAGCGTCTCCACGGTCTGCCCGATGACTGGGAAACCCGCGCGGCAAGGCTTGGCGCGGACGTGCCTGCCTGCGTACGCAGCGAAATGGCTATAGGGCGCGGTATTGGCACCGAGCTTGAGCCGGTCGAGAACGATATAGCGGGCATGGCGGTGCTGCTGGTCAATCCTCGCGTGCCGCTCTCCACCGGGCCAGTGTTCAAGGAATGGGACGGCACGGATCGCGGCGCGCTGCCCAAAGGCCCGGCCTCACGGATCGCCCGCGAAGGGCGCAACGATCTCGAAGCACCTGCCATTTCGCTGTGCCCGGTGATCGCCGAAGTGATTGCTGCGCTGCGCGGAACCAATCCCTGGCTTGCCCGCATGTCCGGCTCCGGCGCTACCTGCTTTGCGCTTTATGACAGCGCAGCGCAGCGCGACGGCGCACAAGCCGCAATGCCCGGCGATTGGTGGACCATGGCGGGTGCGCTGCGATGAGCGAAGCCTTCCGCATCCTTGGTACTCCGCGCGCAGGCGGCGTGCTCATCGTTTCCGATCACGCCAGCAACCGAGTTCCGCAAGATATCGACCTTGGCATCGATCCGGCGTTGCTGAATGAACACATCGCAGTTGATATAGGCGTCGCGCAGGTCGCTGAAATCATGGTGCGCCAAGCGGGTTTCGCAGCGTTTCAGGGCAATGTCAGCCGCCTTGTGTGTGACTTCAACCGCGATGAGCATCAGCCCGCGACCATTCCCATCGCCAGCGACGGGCACGCGATCCCCGGAAATGCCGTCGATCATGAAGGGCACGAGGCGCGGCTGGCGCGGTTCTTCCGCCCCTATCACCACGCGCTTGAGGCTTTACTGGCGCAGCATCCACCCGCGCTGATCCTCTCGCTGCACAGCTTCACCCCGCGCCTTGCCAGCAGCGACGAGCAGCGCCCGTGGCAGGTGGGGGTATTGTACAATCAGGATGACCGCGCCGCGCGCATCGCCATCCCGTTGCTCGATGCAGAGGGGCTGATCGTGGGCGACCAGCAGCCCTATTCGGGCAAGCTACTCAACGCCACGATGAACCGCCATGCCGAGGCGCATGGGCGGCCCTATTTCGGCATCGAGATCCGTCAGGACCAGATCACCGGTGCGGCGGGGCAAAGTGAGTGGGCGCAGCGGTTGGTCAAAATCTGCAATGAAGTGGCGTTGAAGCTGGCCGAATAGCCGTGTAGGGGCACTGCAAGCGCGGTATTCGCGCAATTTTCTTCCGGAGCCCACCATGCCGACCTATCGTTCCCGCACCACAACCCATGGCCGCAACATGGCCGGCGCGCGCGGGCTGTGGCGCGCCACCGGTATGAAGGATGACGATTTCGGGAAGCCGATCATCGCAGTGGTCAACAGCTTCACCCAGTTCGTACCGGGACACGTGCATCTCAAGGACCTGGGCCAGCTTGTGGCACGCGAGATCGAGGCAGCAGGTGGTGTCGCCAAGGAATTCAACACCATCGCGGTCGATGACGGGATCGCGATGGGGCATGACGGCATGCTTTATTCGCTGCCCAGCCGTGATCTCATTGCCGACAGTGTCGAATACATGGTCAACGCGCACTGCGCCGACGCGATGGTGTGCATTTCCAATTGCGACAAGATCACTCCCGGCATGCTGATGGCGGCGCTGCGGATCAATGTTCCGGTGGTCTTCGTTAGCGGCGGGCCGATGGAAGCGGGCAAGGTGGTGCTGAACGGCAAGACCCAGGCGCTCGACCTGGTCGATGCCATGGTCGCCGCCGCAGATGAGCGCTACACAGACGAAGAAGTGGCTGAGATCGAGCGTAGCGCTTGCCCGACTTGCGGATCATGCAGCGGAATGTTCACCGCCAATTCGATGAACTGCCTCACCGAAGCGCTTGGTCTGTCACTGCCTGGCAACGGCTCCGTACTTGCGACCCATGCCGACCGTGAAGGACTTTTCCGCCGTGCCGGGCGGCTGATAGTCACACTCGCGCGCCGCCATTACGAGGAGGACGATGCCAGCGTGCTGCCGCGCAGCATCGCCAGTTTCGAAGCTTTTGAGAATGCCATGTCGCTCGATATCGCGATGGGCGGCTCGACCAACACGGTTTTGCATCTTCTCGCTGCCGCTTACGAGGCAGAGGTCGATTTCACCATGGAAGACATCGACCGGCTTAGCCGCCGCGTGCCATGCCTAAGCAAGGTTGCCCCGGCGAAGAGCGACGTCCACATGGAAGATGTCCACCGCGCGGGCGGGATCATGGCGATCCTGGGCCAACTTGATCGGGCCGGCCTGCTGCACACCGCGCTGCCCACCGTCCACAGCCCTACGCTGGGCGATGCTCTCGACGATTGGGACATCAGCCGCACGCAGAACAACAAGGTGCACGAATTCTATTCAGCAGCGCCGGGCGGTGTGCCGACCCAGACTGCTTTCAGCCAGTCGCGCCGCTGGGACGCGCTTGATCTCGACCGCGAGAATGGCGTGATCCGCAGCGCTGAACACGCTTTCAGCCAGGATGGCGGGCTGGCGGTGCTTTATGGCAATATCGCGCGCGATGGCTGCATCGTAAAAACTGCAGGGGTTGACGAAAGCATCCTCACCTTCTCCGGCCCTGCCAAGGTTTATGAGAGCCAGGATGCCGCAGTCGAAGCCATCCTGGGAGACAAGGTGCAAGAATGCGATGTGGTGGTGATCCGTTATGAGGGGCCGCGCGGCGGGCCGGGCATGCAGGAGATGCTCTATCCCACCAGCTACCTCAAATCCAAGGGGCTGGGTGCGGCCTGCGCGCTGCTCACCGACGGGCGCTTTTCGGGCGGAACATCTGGTCTTTCGATCGGCCATGTAAGCCCCGAGGCGGCAGAGGGCGGTGAAATCGGACTGGTCGAAGAAGGCGACATCATCGCAATTGATATTCCGAACCGTTCGATCTCGCTTGAGGTTGACGAGGAAGTGCTCGAGCGGCGTCGTGCCGCGCAGGAAGTGAAAGGCTGGCAACCTGCGGACGAACGCCCGCGCAAGGTTTCCACCGCACTTAAGGCTTACGCAGCCATGGCGACCAGCGCAGCACGCGGGGCCATACGGGATGTTTCGCAGCTTGACCGGAACCAGAGGGAACCTTGAATCAGGTTCTCACAGTTGCCCAGATGCAGGCTGCCGAAAAGGCGCTGATCGATGGCTGGACCAGCGCCGATGCCTTGATGGCGGTAGCCGGCCAGGGTTCGGCCGAGTGGGTCTGGCGCCTGGCAGCAGGCAGACCGGTGACCGTGCTCTGCGGGCCCGGCAATAATGGCGGCGATGGCTATGTGATAGCCGAGAGCCTGCGAGCGCGGGGCTTGCCGGTTCAAGTGGTGGCCCCGATCGCACCAAAGACAGACACGGCAAGAAATGCCCGCCGCTCCTACAGGGGTGCTTTGCTTGGTTCCGGCAAACAAGCGAAGGGGTATGTGCTGGTCGATTGCCTGTTCGGTTCCGGGCTTACCCGCCCGCTAAGTGCCGAACATGCATTGCTGCTGCGCGATCTGGCCGAACGCCACCCATTGCGCATTGCGATTGACCTGCCTTCGGGCGTTGAGAGTGACAGCGGTGCGCTGCTCAACGATAAATTGCCCGAATACCGCCTGACGATTGCGCTTGGCGCGTGGAAGTTCGCTCATCACCGCTTGCCCGCCCGTGCGATGATGGGCGATCTGAAGCTCGTCACGATCGGGGTCGGTGCGGTCAGGGGCGCTGCGCAATTGATTCGCAAACCGCGCATCTCAAAGCCCGCGCATGATGCGCACAAATACACCCGCGGGCTCTGCGCCATCGTGGCCGGGGCGATGCCCGGCGCGGCGCTTCTTGCCAGCCAGGCTGCGATGCGCGCAGGGGCTGGATACGTGAAATTGCTGGCGCACCATGTTCCCATCGCTGCGCCGCCGGGCCTTGTGATTGATCAATCCCCACTTGATGAAGCCACAGGGGACAGGCGGATCACGGCATTGCTGGTCGGTCCGGGGCTGGGGAGGGACCGCGAGGCGGAAGAACGCCTGCAGGCAGCCCTTGCTTGCGGTAAACCCGCTCTACTGGATGCGGATGCGCTGATGCTGTTAAAACCGCAGATGCTGCCTGAAGCTGTGCCGTTGCTGGCAACGCCGCATGAAGGCGAGCTTGAAGCTCTCTGCCAAGGCTTTGCGGTGGTTGCATCGGGCCGTCAGGCGCGCGCGCTGGCCCTTGCCAGGGCGAGCGGCATGGTGATCCTGGCCAAGGGGCCTGATACGCTGATTGCTTCGCCCGATGGGCGGCTCGCCGTGGCGCCGCCTGCACCAAGCTGGCTGTCAGTCGCGGGATCGGGCGACGTACTGGCCGGGATCGCGATCAGCCGCATGGCGACGGGTGCTGATCCATTCGAGGCCGCGTGCCAGGCGGTTTGGTTGCATGGCGAGGCGGCGCGGCAGTGCGGTGCAGCTTTCACAGCGGATGATCTTGCGCTGGCCGTTTCCGGCGCTATCGCCGCAGCCTGTGACTGAGCCTGACCAGATTATTCGTATCGCCGCGCAGGGCGACGGCGTAACCGCTGACGGGAGGCACGCGCCGGGCGGCGTTCCGGGCGACATGTTGCGCGCCAATGGTTTGCTGGAGCGTGGCCCGCATCATGTGGAGCCGCCATGCCGGCACTACGCCAGCTGCGGCGGATGCCAGTTGCAACACGCCGACGAGCAGGCGCTATCGCAATTCGTTACCGAGCGTGTGACCTTCGCTGCCAGGAAACAGGGCATCGAGATCGGTGAGCTCCTGCCGACGCATCTCTCGCCGCAGCACAGCCGCCGCCGTGCGACGCTGCACGCCTTGCGCGCTGCAAATGGCGCGGTGATCGGGTTTCGCGAAGCAAGTTCGCACCGGATCGTCGACCTCCATGAGTGCCTCGTTCTGCGGCCCGAACTGGCGCAGGTCTTGCCTGCGCTGCGCAGCTTCATTGCGTCCCACGCGGGCAAGCGCCCGGTCGATATCGAGCTTACACTGGCTGATCAGGGTGTTGATTGCAGTTTGAAGCACCTCCCGCTCGAGGGGCTCGCCGCGACTGAGGCCGCGCTGGAGCTGGCGCAAGCAAGCGGTCTGGCACGGTTGTCGCTCGATCAGGGTTATGGCGCTGAAATCATGTGGGAGCCGCAGCCGGTCACTATTACACTTTCGGGCCGACCGGTCGGGTTTCCGCCGGGCAGTTTCCTGCAAGCCACGCAGGACGGAGAGGACAGGCTGGCCGCCGATGCAAAAGACTGGATCGGGGATGCGACCAGTGTGGCTGACCTGTTCGCTGGACTGGGCACATTCGCTTTTGCGCTTGCCGAGCCTGCAAAGGTGCTGGCAGCGGAGGCTGCGCGCGATGCCCATCTGGCTTGCAAGGCAGCGGCGGGAGCTGCTGGCCTGCCAATTGCTGCAATGCACCGCGATCTGTTTCGCAATCCGCTCCAACCCGAAGAATTGAACCGCTTTGAGGCAGTGCTGCTGGACCCGCCGCGCGCCGGAGCGAAGGAGCAGGTCGGGCAGATTGCCGACAGCAGCATCAACCGCGTCGTCTATATCAGTTGCAATCCGGTTAGCTGGTCGCGCGACATCGCGCGGCTCATCGAAGCAGGATTCAGGCTGGAGAAATTGCGTCCGGTTGGCCAGTTCAGGTGGTCAACGCATGTCGAGCTCGCGAGCTATTTTACCCGTTAGCGCAGCGGGGCTTAGCCCTCGATGACCTTCATTTCAGCAAAAGCGAGCAGCCCGCCGTAAGTTTCGAGCATTTCGGCATCGACATCATCGTCATCGATCAGGATTTCGAAGCGGTCCTCGATCTCCGTGAAGAGCCCCGCGACAGCCATGGAATCGAGTTCCGGCAGGTGGCCGAACAGGCCCGAATCTCCCTCGAAAGCCGCAACGACATCGGGGGCGAGCCCTAGCACATCGACCAATATGGCCTTGAGCATGCGATCAATTTCGACACGGCTCCGGCCAAGGCCGGATTGCTGTTCCTGTTCGTCTGACATGCTGTTGGCGGCCATCCTTTGGCGGTCCCTCGCAATCGCGTAAAACGGGCGCTCGCATTAGCGGCGGGGGCAAGCTGGTGCAAGATAGCGAAAATATGGCGATCCGCGATTGACCGCGCACCGATCCTTGGGTTTGGTGCGCCGTAATGACCGCTGCGTTGGACCTTGCCCAGAAGCCGATAGACCACATCGCGGAACGCGGGGCCGATGGCGATCCTGCACTTGTGCTGCGCGACAAGACCCTGACCCACGCCGATTTGCGAGTGCGGGTGGGGCGGCTTGCCGCATGGCTGGCGCATGAAGTGCCCGAGAAGGGCGCGCGGGTGGCAAGCTGGGCCGCCAAAGGCGAACTGACCTGCCTGATGCCCCTGGCGGCAGCGCGGGCGGGGTTGGTGCATGTGCCGGTAAATCCGCTGCTCAAACATTTGCAGGTGGCGCACATATTGGCCGACAGCGGCGCGAAACTGCTGATAGGCACGCCCGCGCGGCTCAAGTCGCTGGGTGACGGCGATGTCCCTGCCCAATGCCGCCTGGTGGAAGAACAGAGCGCACTCGATGCCGCCGCTGAACTGGGCGCAAATTCACCGCCCTCTGCCGCCAATCCCGATACGCTTGCGGCGATCCTTTATACCAGTGGTTCGACCGGCAGGCCCAAAGGGGTGATGCTGAGCCACGCCAACATGTGGCTCGGCGCGGTCAGCGTGGCCCATTATCTAGGCTTGGCGGCAGATGATGTGACCTTGGCGGTGCTGCCATTGTCGTTCGATTATGGCCAGAGCCAGTTGCTCAGCACCTGGTATGCAGGCGGATCGGTGGTGCCGTTCGACTACCTGTTTGCGCGCGACGTCATAAAGGCTTGCGCCAGGCATCGGGTCACGACATTGGCGGCGGTTCCGCCGCTTTGGGTGCAGCTGACCGAGCTCGAATGGAGCCCCGATGCGGTGGAAAGCATGCGGCGGCTGACCAATAGCGGCGGCGCGCTGACAACCGATCTTGTCCGCAGTCTGCGCCGTATCTTCCCCGATGCGCGACTTTTCCCGATGTACGGGCTGACGGAAGCATTCCGTTCGACCTATCTTGATCCCTCGCTGGTCGAAAGCCACCCCGCTTCGATGGGCCGGGCGATCCCCTTTGCCGAAATCCTGATCATGAACGACGCGGGGAAGCTCGCCGCGCCGGGAGAAGAAGGCGAACTGGTCCATTGCGGCCCGCTGGTGGCGCAAGGCTATTGGCAGGATCCCGAACGAACGGCGGAGCGGTTCAAACCTGCGCCAGCCACGTCGAAATATGGCGGAATCGCGGTCTGGTCGGGCGACAGGGTCCGGCGAGACGAAGACGGATTGCTGTATTTCGCCGGGCGGCGAGATGCGATGATCAAGAGCCAGGGCAATCGCATCAGCCCGCAGGAGATCGAGGAGGCCGCGCTCGCCACCGGCCTTGTCGCAGAAGCTGTCGCTTTGGGAATTGCCGATCAGCGGCTAGGGCAGGCGGTGCATCTGGTGGTGCGGGCAGAACCCGGCGCGGAGGACCCGCAGGCGCGCCTGCCCAAGCTGCTGGCAAGGGAGCTGCCCAATTTCATGCAACCGCAATTTATACATTGGCGCGAGGCGATGCCGCTCAACCCCAACGGCAAGATCGACCGCACGGCACTGGCAAAGGAGCTTGGCGCGTGAAGCCGCTTGGTCCGATTCCTGCGGGATACGAAACGCTTCGCGGTGAGCTGGCGATTGGCGGCAAGATGGCAAGCGAGCTTGTGGCGGAGGCGGGCGGCACGCCGTGCTTCGTCTATTCCCGGTCACATATCGACCGCCGGGTTGCGGACCTGCGTGCGGCAATGCCGGCGCGGCTCGGGATCAATTATGCGGTGAAGGCAAATCCGTTTCCACCGGTCATCGCGCATATGGCCGGCTTGGTAGACGGGTTTGACATCGCTTCGGCGGGCGAATTGGCGCTGGTTCAAGCTGCGGGGATTGATCCCGCGCGCGTCAGCTTTGCCGGGCCGGGTAAGCGCGACGAGGAGATCGAAGCGGCGATCGGCGCCGGGGTAACGCTCAATTGCGAAAGCGAGGGCGAGGCGCGCCGCGCGCTCGCAATCGGCGAGCGATTGGGCGTGGCGCCGCTTATCGCGATCCGGGTCAATCCCGATTTCGAGCTTAAGGGTTCCGGCATGAAAATGGGCGGCGGTGCCAAGCCCTTTGGCGTGGATGCCGAGCGCGTACCGGCACTTGCGCGCGAAGTGATCGGGGCAGGTGCGCAATGGCGCGGCCTCCATATTTTCACCGGCAGCCAGGCTTTGAGCGCAGACGCCATCATTGAAGCGCAGGCCAATGTCTTGGCGCTGGCTAGTCGGCTTGCGACCGGGATTGGTAGGCCATTGCCCAAGCTCAACATGGGCGGGGGGTTCGGAATTCCCTATTTCCATGGTGACGGGCCGCTCGATATCGCTGCGATCGGATCTGCACTGGAGGAAGAATTTTCTTCGCTGCCTGAGAAGCTGGCTAGCACCGATTTGTGTATCGAACTGGGTCGTTACCTTGTTGGCGAGGCAGGGGTCTATCTGACGCGGATAGTCGATCGCAAGCAGAGCCACGGTGTGACCTATCTCGTTACCGATGGCGGGCTGCATCACCAGCTTGCGGCATCAGGCAATTTCGGCACGGTGGTACGGCGCAACTATCCGCTCGCCATTGCATCCCGCTACGAAGCAACGCCTGACGAAGAGGTCAATGTGGTCGGATGCCTGTGCACCCCGCTTGACCGGTTGGCCGACCAGGCGCAGCTGCCATATGCGGACGTGGGCGATCTGGTCGCGGTATTCTGTGCCGGGGCCTATGGCGCCAGCGCCTCTCCCGCCAGTTTCCTTGGCCATGGGCCAGCCGCGGAATTGCTGGTCTGATAGACTAAACCGATTGTTCACCAAATCTGCCTAGCATTCCACCCATAGGGAGCATCAGGCATGAGTGAACACGTCTATCTCGACCCGGCGAGCGCCGAACCGGCACCGTTCATCAATCAGGCGATGGCCGAGATCGAGCGCCAGCTGACCGCGCGCGATGCGAAGATAGTTGCGCTTGAAAAGCGACTTGATGAGCAGGAATATTCCGTGCGCCGTGTGCTCGACATGTTGATCGAATGGCTTGAAGAGGAGCCTCGCCCGGGGATACGCACGGGCGCCCATCAAGATTGAACCGCTTGCCCGCAGTTTAGAATTTGAAAACCATATTGAAATCCATGTGTGGCCTTTAGGCCGCAGTCATGCCGCGAGCCCAGCGAAACTGCGGCTTAGACTTGCGCGGCCAACGGTGCGCATGGTGCTGGCAGGTCTCGCCTGATCAGATTTGCGAGTCCGTTCGCCCCATCGTTGAAATTTTCCGTTTGCCAAGCGAGTCCGGTGTCGCCTAGATTCCGTTTGGATCCGGGGTTTTACTGGAAACAATGTAATTGTTTTGCAGTAAATACGCTGTTCGGGGGGACAAGAAGGCGCGTTATTATGGATAGTGGTGTTTCGCGAGTCATATCCTTGTCCGATGACGAGGAACTGTTTGCCGAAAGCGCAATCCACCAGTCGATTCCGGTCGAACTGCTCGCACTCGAACAGCTTGATATCCTGTATGACGATCGGTCTGCGGCGCTTTGGACCTTCATGAAACCCGATGGGCGGCCCAGCTTTACCCCGCCGATGCTGCATGATTTCGAGCGTTGGCAGGAACTTATCGCAGACGGATTTGGCGAGGGGAAGGTTCCCTTGCGTTATCTGATCCTTGGCAGCCGCGCACCCGATGTGTTCTGCTTTGGCGGCGATCTCGCATTGTTCGAGCAGCTCATTCGCAACCGTGATCGCGAAGGGCTGGTGGCGTACGGGCACCGCTGCTGCGCTATCCTTGATCGCAATATCCGTTGTCTTGACTTGGAGATGTTGACTATTGGGCTGGTGCAAGGAGCTGCCTTGGGTGGCGGTTTCGAAGCTTTGCTGTCATTTGACTTCATCGTTGCAGAGAAGACGGCAACTTTCGGCCTTCCTGAAATCATGTTCGGTCTGTTTCCCGGTATGGGGGCCCATGCATTGCTTAGCCGCAAGCTGGGAAGCGCCATGGCCGAACGGATCATCCTTTCGAACGAAACTTTCACGGCCGAACAGATGTATGAATTGGGCCTGGTGCACGAATTGGCGGAACCGGGTGACGGGATCGGTGCTTGCAAGCAGTTCATTAAGAAATCCGAACGGCGCCATACCGGGCTGGTCGGATCGCGCCGGGCGATGAAGCATGCCTGGAAACTCGATCTGCAAGAGCTCAACCGGATTACCGAAATCTGGGCCGATACTGCGCTTGAGCTGCGCGAGCAGGACCTGAAGGTCATGAACCGGCTCGTCGCTGCACAGGCCCGCCTCGCTGAGCGGATCGCGGCCGCTTGATCCTAGTCCTCGGTGCCGTGACCTTGCGCCATGTAATCGGCGCTTTGCATTTCCTTGAGTCGACTGACCGTGCGTTCGAATTCGAAGGCGCCATCGCCCGAATCATAAAGCTCATCCGGGGCGGCAGCGGCTGTTGCAAACAGTTTCACGCGATGTTCGTACAAAGCATCGATCAGTGTCACGAAGCGCGCCGCCTCGTTGCGCATTTCCGGGCCCATCTGCGGAATTCCGACAATGATCACAGTGTGATAGGCGCGCGCGATCGCCAGGTAGTCGGGCGCGCCGCGCGCCTCGCCGCACAGCCGCTTGAAGCTGAACACACCAACGCCTTTTAGGCTCTTGGGGACATGCAGCACCCGCCCGCCGCCAAGGTCGAGCGATCCGCTGGGCACATGTTCGGCGTCTTCGGGTTTGTAGTCTGTCAGGCGGAAGAATACCTCGCGTACCTGCGCCGTCGCCTCATCGCCAAGCGGCGTGTGCCAGCTGGCGATCCCCGCCAACCGGTCAAGCCGGTAATCGACTGGGCCGTTGAGCGGCAAAACGTCGAGCCGGTCATGGATCAGGTCGATGAAAGGCAGGAAGTGCTCGCGGTTAAGCCCGTCCTTGTAGAGATCGCGCGGCGGGCGGTTGCTGGTGGTGACGATGGCAACCGCCTCATCCACGATCAGCGCGCGGAAGAGCCGGCTCATGATCATGGCATCGGCGGAATTGTTCACCACCATCTCGTCAAAGGCGAGGCAGCGAATGTCTTCTGCCAGCGCCCTGGCCACAAGGGGGATCGGATCGCCGCTCTTGCCTTTGCGGGCATCGCGCAGCAGCGCATGGACTTCCTGCATGAAGGCGTGGAAATGCACGCGGCGCTTGCGGTTTATGTCCAGCGTTTCGATGAAAAGGTCCATCAGCATGGATTTACCGCGGCCCACACCGCCCCACATATAGACGCCCTGCGGTGCCTCAGGCTTGCGGTTGAGCGCCCGCCACAGCACCGAACCTCGCTTCGGAACGGATTCCAGCTCGGCCTGCAACCGCGCCAGCCGCCTGGCAGCCGCCCGCTGATCGGGGTCAGGCTGCAATTCACCGGCCGCAATCAGCGCTTCATAGCGGGCAAGAACGCCGCCCATTGAATTCAATCCCGCGGCACGAACTTGCGAATGATCCCGCTGAAGGCGGCGATACGGTCATCTTCCTGCACAACTTCACCGCGCACGAACACCAGCTTGCCCGTCTCGCGCATGATCTCGGTCACCGCGTCGAGCGGGCGTGACGGATCACCGCCGCCGATGAACTGGGTCGAGAGCTCCAGCGTGACGGACGGGCCGGCATTGCCGCTGCCCAGCACATGCATGGTGGTGAACAGCGAGATGTCGATCAGGGACAGCGTGATCGCCCCATGAATGATCCCCTGAAGGTTTTCATGCTTGCGCTCTGGAAACATGCGCAGCCGGCACTTGTCGCCTTCCTGACGGGTGATGAGCTTGCCCATCACCGCCCCGTTGAACAGCGTGTCATCTTTGAGGTTCCAGTTATACCAGCCCGGATTTTCCGGATCGGGCCGGTGATCGAATACGTCGTCCTTCAAAGCCACCGGATCAGATCGCGCGCTCAGCCATCATCTTTTTGGTTTCTGCGATTGCCTTGGCCGGGCTGAGGCCCTTGGGGCAAACGTTGGCGCAGTTCATGATGGTGTGGCAGCGATAGAGGCGGAACGGATCTTCGAGCTGGTCGAGCCGTTCGCCGGTCATCTCGTCGCGGCTGTCTGCCAGCCAGCGATAGGCTTGCAGCAGGATGGCCGGGCCCAGGAACTTGTCCGAATTCCACCAATAGCTGGGGCAGGCGGTTGAGCAGCAGGCACACAGGATGCACTCGTAAAGACCATCGAGCTTTTCGCGCTGTTCGGGCGATTGCAGCCGTTCCTTGCCGCTTGGGGTGGGAGTGACGGTCTGGAGCCATGGGCGGATCGAAGCATATTGCGCATAGAAATGCGTGAAATCGGGCACCAGATCCTTGATCACTTCCATGTGCGGCAACGGAGTGATGCGGATTTCGCCCGGCAGATCTTCAATTGCGGTGGTGCAGGCAAGGCCGTTGCTGCCGTTCAGGTTCATCGCGCATGAGCCGCAAATGCCCTCACGGCAGGACCGGCGGAAAGTCAGCGTGGGATCGACCTCATTCTTGATCTTGATCAGCGCGTCGAGCACCATCGGCCCGCACTGGTCCAGATCGAGCTCGAACCTGTCATAACGCGGGTTTTCGCCGCTGTCGGGGTCATAGCGGTAGACCTTGAAACTCTTCACCCGCTTGCCGCCATCGGCCTTGTGGGTTTTTCCCTTGCCGGTGATCTTCGAATTCTTGGGAAGGGTGAAGGTCGCCATGAGATGATAATCCTGTTGCTTTGCGCCCCCTATCTAGCGCCTTCACCGCTGAGGGCAAGCGGGGCATGTTGAGACTTTTGACAGGGCGATTGAACGAATTCGAACTCCAGATGATGGATCGGGGCTTCAGCAGGATGGAACACATGGAACACAGTCCTGGAACAAGAAAATTCCTGGGGGATCGCGCGCAGTCAAATGCGGGAAGAGAGGGAACCTTGCAGCCATGCCGCGCGTCTACTTGCAATGGGTGATGTAGGACAGCAAGGCGGTCACTGGCCGCAAGCTGCGGCGGTGTTCGGGGCGTCGGGCGGGATTGGCCGCGCGTTTTGCGAGGCATTGCAAGAACGCGGGGCAGGGCGGATCTATGCCGGTTCGCGCAGCGGCAAGGTGCCTCAAGGCGCCGCGATTACGCCTTTCAGCTTCGATCTCGAGCAGGAGGGTAGCATCGCCGATGCAGTCAGCGTGATGCGCGGCGAACCGCCCGATCTGGTGATCGTCGCCACCGGCGCTCTGAGCCTGGGCAACGGGACCGGCCCTGAGAAGAGCTACAGAAAACTTGACCCCGGAGCTATGGCGCAAGTGTTTGCGCTGAACACGATTGGCCCGGCGCTGATCGCCAAGCACGTGCTGCCATTGATGCCACGTGACCGGCGAAGCGTGTTTGCTGTGCTTTCCGCCCGCGTTGGTTCAATCGGCGACAACCGTCTGGGCGGTTGGCACAGCTACCGCGCCAGCAAGGCCGCGCTCAACATGCTGCTGAAGAACTTCGCGATCGAGCTGGGCCGCACTCATGGCCAGGCAGTAGTGGTTGGGCTGCATCCAGGTACGGTGGACACCGCACTGTCGCAGCCGTTCCAGTCAAATCTGCCGGAAGGCCAGCTTACCGCCCCCGAACAAGCGGCAAACAACCTACTGGGCGTTCTGGATACGCTTGGCCCGGCGCAGTCGGGAAAGGTATTCGACTGGAGGGGCGAGGAAGTAGCTGCCTAGGGTCAGCATTGCCCGCGCCGGTGCCGGTTGGATTCGACGGAAGAATGTTCGTTCACACAGGCCCGCACTCCAATGAAAGGCTTCTTGCCATCCAGGGTGATGCGTCATAGCCTTTGCATCCGATGTGAATAACGAGGGCGGGGTTCGATGTCATTCAAGCAATGGTATGATGCGCATCTCATGCCGCGCCTCGTCACATTTGCTTGCGGGCAGGGCCAGGTGATGAAGCGGCGATCGCAGCTGGTGCCCCTCGCAAGCGGTGACGTGTTCGAGCTTGGCTGCGGCGGCGGTCTGAACCAGGAATTCTACCAAACCAGCAAGATTTCCAGCTTTAGCGGGATTGATCCGCACGCCAGCTTGCTGGATGCAGCGCGGGAAAGGGCGCGCGCCAGGGGATGGGATGGCAATATTCGCGAAGGCGTGGGCGAAGACATCCCGTTCCGTGACGCCAGTTTTGACACGGTGGTGTGCACTTTCACCTTGTGCTCGGTCGACGATCCGCAACAGGTAATGTCGGAAATGCGCCGAATTTTACGGCCGGGCGGGCGGCTCCTGTTCCTGGAGCATGGCCGTGCGCCCGATCCAGATGTTGCGCGGTGGCAGGACCGGATCGAACCGGTGTGGAAAAAGATCGCGGGAAATTGTCACCTTACGCGGCCGATTGGCGCAGCACTGCGGGGGGCGGGCTTCGAGGTCGAGCCACTGGGGCAGGGCTATCTGCCCAAAGCGCCCCGTTTTGCCGCATGGAACGAATGGGGCGTTGCGCGTAGAACCGGGCTTTGATCCGGCGGCTTCGAACAATATCTGAGCCCTGACGCCTGACCTTTGACGGCAGAGGGCGGCACGGCCTGAGCCGCACCGCCTCACCTGATTTGCAGATTTGCCTTTTATTCGCCGAAAGTACGCTGCCACCAGCCGCGTTTGGCATCACCGCCGTCAGCGCCATTTTCCTGTGCAGGCGCAGCTTCAGTCGATGCCGTCTCAGTGGCATCTTCGCTAGCCTTTGCCTTGCGCGGAGCGCGCTTGCGCTTGGGCTTTTCTGCGGCTTCGGTTTCAGATTCCGCAGCGGTGTCAGCAGGAGCTTCAGTTGCCTTTGCTTCGCTCGCCTTGCTCTTGCGGGGAGCGCGCTTGCGCTTGGGCTTTTCGTCAACCTTGGCTTCTGGCTCGGTTTCCGGCGCGGCTTCGGTTTCCGCCTCTGCCGCAGCCGCCGCCACCGCTTCGCCGGCCTTGCTCTTGCGCGGTGCTCGCTTGCGCTTGGGCTTCTCTTTCGCTTCGGGTTCTGGTTCGGCTTCCTGCTCGCCAGAAACCGCGGCGTCTTCTGCAACCTGCTTTCCGGATTCGCCGCGTTCTGCCGCTGCTTCTTCGGTTACTCCGGCTTCATCGCCATCGCCCCGTTCTTTCCGGCGGCGACCGCGCCCACCGCGCCGCCGACGTTTCTTGGGTTTCTCATCTTCCTCGTCTTTGCGGGAAGAGGCCTCCTCGCGATCTTCGCGATCTTCGCGATCTTCGCCCGCGTCAGAATCATCCTCGTCATGCTCATCGCGCTCGTCATGGTGCTTCTTGTTGCGGCCGCGCCCGCCACGGCGGCGGCGGCGCTTTTTCTTCGATGAACCACCATCGTCATCTTCGCTTTCGCGATCTTCCTCGTCGAACTCTTCGTCCGTCAACTCGTCGTCGTCATCGTCCTCGACGTGGATCGGTTCGAACTTCGGTGCTTGTGTGGGGCGCGGGCCGGCGCTGGACACACTCATCTTGGCGCCTTCATCCTCGCCTTCGGGGACCACTTCCACGGTCACGCCATAGCGGGATTCGATCTCCGCCAGATCGGCACGCTTGGCATTCAGCAGGTAGATGGCGGCTTCGGTGCTTGCACCAAGGCGGATCAGCGCGCCTTTGCCCTTGGCGGCTTCGTCTTCGATCAGGCGGAGCGCCGAAAGTCCGGCCGAGGATGCGGTGCGCACCAGGCCGGTGCCGTCGCAATGCGGGCAATCGCGGGTGGTCGCTTCGAGCACACCGGTGCGGAGGCGCTGACGGCTCATTTCCATCAGGCCGAAACCTGAAATGCGGCCTACCTGAATGCGCGCACGATCGTTCTTGAGCGCATCCTTCATCGCCTTTTCGACTTTGCGGATGTTGGAATTGTATTCCATGTCGATGAAGTCGATCACGACCAGGCCGGCCATGTCACGCAGCCGCAATTGCCGGGCAATTTCCTTGGCCGCTTCGAGATTGGTCGAGAGCGCAGTCTGCTCGATCCCGTGCTCCTTGGTAGAGCGGCCCGAGTTGATGTCGATCGATACCAGCGCTTCGGTGGGGTTGATTACCAGGTAGCCACCCGATTTGAGCTGCACCACCGGATCATACATCGCGCGCAGCTGGTCTTCAGCGCCATAACGCTGGAACAGCGGAACCGGATCGGAATATGCCTTCACCCGGCGTGCATGGCTGGGCATCAGCAGCTTCATGAAAGCGCGTGCGGATTTGTATCCTTCCTCGCCTTCGACAACGACTTCCTCGATTTCCTTGTTGTAGATATCGCGGATTGCGCGCTTGATCAGATCCGAATCCGAATGGATCAGCGCGGGCGCCGTCGAGGATAGCGTTTTCTCGCGGATCTCGTCCCACAGGCGGGCGAGGTAATCAAAGTCACGCTTGATTTCGGTCTTCGTGCGGCTGAGCCCGGCAGTACGCACGATCAGGCCCATCGACTTGGGCAGCTCAAGATCGGAAACGACTGTCTTGAGCCGCTTGCGGTCATTGGCCGAGCTGATCTTGCGGCTGATCCCGCCACCATGCGATGAATTGGGCATCAGCACGGTGTAGCGGCCCGCAAGGCTGAGATAGGTGGTTAGCGCAGCGCCCTTGTTGCCGCGTTCTTCCTTGACGACCTGCACCAGCAGCACCTGGCGGCGCTGGATAACGTCCTGGATCTTGTAGCGGCGGCGCAAGGCCTGGCGGCGCGCGCGCACTTCGTCGACTTCCTTGGCGCGGCTCTTGCCGCCTCCCTGGCGGCGGCGGCCACGGCGGCCGCGATCATGCCCGGATTTCCTGCCGTCATTCTCGGCGTCGTCGGCTGAATCGTCTTCATCCGCCCCATCGTCCGAATACTCGCCGTCATCATCGTCGCCATTGCCATCGACCTGGCCATCTTCGATCGTGGAAACCTTGTCCTTGTCGCCGGTGTAGATTTCCTCGACCCCGTCTTCGGCCAGGTCTTCGGCCAGCGCTTCGGCTGATTCGTCGTCTTCGGCGTCATATTCGTCGCCGGGGATTTCACCGCGATCTTCCTCTTCGGCACGCAGGCGAGCTTCTTCTTCGGCTGCCTCTGCTTCCTCGGCAAGCAAGGCTTCGCGGTCGGACTGCGGGATCTGATAATAGTCCGGGTGGATTTCGCTGAAGGCGAGAAAGCCGTGCCGGTTGCCACCGAAATCGACGAACGCTGCCTGCAGCGACGGTTCGACCCTGGTTACCTTGGCGAGGTAGATATTACCTTTGATTTGCTTGTGTTCGGCAGATTCGAAATCAAATTCTTCGATCCGGTTGCCTTTGAGCACCGCCACCCGCGTTTCTTCCGGGTGGCGCGCGTCGATGAGCATGCGCGTTGACATTGTAAATTCTCCGGGCGCGGGGGCAGGGTGGCCTTAAAAGGGCCTGCGCGCGCCGATGTGTGTGTGAAGATATATATGTGCTGCGGGCCATATCTGGCCGCGCAGCGGGATGTGTTCTGCCCGCGCCGCTAAGCGTGACGAGCGGAAAAACCAAATGCGTGTCTGCGAGTGCGAGATTGCAGCATTCTGCTGCGGCCCGGCCGGCATACTCCGTCGCGCGCACCTGGCGCGGCGTCCGGAATTGCTGGGTGGGCTGTCTAGTCACTGCATCAACCTGTTGTGAAGTCCGCGAAAGATTTTCGCCAGACAGCGGCTTTATCCGGCCAGACCTTGCCCCACAAAAGGGCTTTCGGCCAACTGGCACCGCCACCAGCGCTGCTAGCACCGTGGGTTTCAGGCCGCAACCATATTGCGCTTTGCCGCATCAACGCCGTAACAATGCTTCGCAATGAGCTGGCGTGCCCACATTGCTGCAATCGTGCTGATTCCGCTGGCCGTGATCGGCGGGCTGGTGGGCGCGGGAATCCAGGTTCCTGTCCCGCAATGGGGCCGCGAATACGTGCTACGCTTCCTGATGCCGGAGATCGCCGAAGCAGTCGCGCTGCCGCCGATCTATGGTCCGCAAGACCCAACCCTGCCGCTGGTGGTGATCGATGCGGGGCACGGGGGGCGCGATCCGGGTGCGATGGGCGCGGATGTGCTTGAGAAGGATATCACTCTTGGCCTTGCATTGGCCCTGCGGGACGAGCTGGTGCAGCAAGGCGGTATTCGTGTTGCCCTCACTCGCGAAGATGATCGCTTGCTGGCCCTGGCAGAGCGTCCGGATATCGCGCGGCGGATGAATGCCGACCTTTTCCTGTCAATCCATGCCGATTCGGCAGGCGAAAAAAGTGCGATCAGCGGAGCGAGCCTCTACACGCTTTCGAAACGCGCTTCGAGTGCAGCTGCAGCCCGTTTTGCACGCGCGGAGAACGATGCCGACCGCCTCAACGGCATTTCGATCGGAGACCAGAGTGACGAAGTAAGCGCCATCCTTGTCGATCTTTCGCAGCGCCGGTCACAGGTTGCTTCATCCGAATTCGCCAACCTCGTGATCCGGGAAGGCGAGGGCAAGTTGGCGTTCCACCCTCAGGCCCAGCGAGCCGCAGACCTTGTCGTGCTGCGTACGCCTGATTTGCCATCGGTGCTGTTCGAAGCGGGATTTGTTACCAACGAAGCGGACTCGGCGCGGCTCACATCATCTGACTGGCAAGAGGAGTTTGCGACAATCATGGCGCGCGCGATCCGGATTTATTTTGTTCGTCGCAACTCGCCTTGACACATTGAGCCTTCATTCGTCGATTAGCGCCTAGCCTATCCCGAAATTCCCATGCTATTGCCAAATACGAATGAACGATCCCGCCATGACTGACACCGCCCGCATCGATCTCGCCTATGTTAAGGCACGCCTGAAGGGCGACAGCGCGATGGCGCTGGCCTGGTTCCGTGCCAATTGGCAGGCGCATCGTCTGTTCCGCTGGGCCGTGGCGGGATTGGCCGCTTTTGCATTGCTGATGGTGGCGGTGTGGATATTTCTCGCGCGTGATTTGCCCGATGCGGAAAGCCTGCTCGATTACGAAACCCCGCTGCCCACGGTGGTGCGCGGGGCAGATGGCGGGATCGTCTATTCCTATGCCCGCGAACGCCGTGTGCAGTTGCAATATGCCGATTTTCCCCAACGCTTGATCGAGTCTTACCTGTCAGCCGAGGACAAGACTTTCTTCAGTCACGGCGGTGTCGACATTACCGGCACACTCAATGCGGTGTTCGATTACGCCCGCAAATTCGGCTCCGGCGAGCGAGCGGTTGGCGGTTCGACGATTACCCAGCAAGTGGCCAAGAACCTGCTTCTGGGGGACGAGTATTCGGTCACCCGCAAGCTCAAGGAGATGATTCTCGCGCGCCGTATTGAAGGCGTGCTGACCAAGCAGGAAATCCTTGAGCTTTATCTTAACGAGATTCCGCTCGGGCGGCGCAGTTTCGGCGTGCAGGCGGCAGCTCAAGCCTATTTTGACAAGGATGTTGACCAGCTCGATCTCAACGAAATGGCCTTTCTTGCGATCCTGCCCAAGGCGCCGGAACGTTACGGGCGCTCTCGCTATGCCGATCTGGCGATCGAGCGCCGCAATTTCGTGCTCGGCCAGATGGAGCGCAACGGATATATCAGTGCAGAGGAAATGCGCGCGGCGCAGGCCCGGCCATTGGGGGTTGTCAGCCTGCGTCGCGAACGATCGGTAGATGCCGGTTATTTCATGGAAGAAGTCCGGCGTCAGTTGCTCGATCAGTTTGGCGAAAATGCCGAGGACGGCCCCAACAGCGTCTATGCCGGTGGCTTGTGGGTCCGCACTTCGCTTGATCCTGAATTGCAGGATGCGGCGCGCAATGCCCTGCGCGCAGGCTTGCTGCGCTATCACGGAAATCGCGGATGGGCTGGACCGATCGCCACCATTGACGTCAGCAAAGGCAATTGGGCGAGCCAGCTGCAAAGCTCGTTCCTGTCGATCCGGTATCAGGACTGGCGCATCGCAGTTGTTACGGCACGTTCCGGGAACAGCGCACGGGTCGGCTTTTCCGATGGTAAAGAGGCGCCGCTCGTCAATCCGCCTAGCTCACTCAAGGCGGGCGATGTGATTGCGGTAGACCCCTCATCCTCTGGCTTTCGCGTGGCCATAATCCCCGAGGTATCAGGCGGCTTCCTGGCGCAGTCAGCGCAAACCGGCCGAGTGCTGGCGATGCAGGGCGGGTTCGATTTTCGCCTGAGCGATTTCAACCGGGCAACGCAGGCTGAACGTCAACCCGGATCGACCATCAAACCATTCGTATATGCAAGCGGGCTGGATCACGGGATGACCCCGGCCACGGAAGTGCCTGACCAGACATACTGCGTTTACCAAGGCGCCAATCTGGGCGAAAAATGCTTCCGTAACTTCGGCGGGGAATCGGGCGGAGTGCACACCATGCGCTGGGGGCTGGAGCAGTCGCGCAATCTGATGACAGTGCATGTTGCGATGGAAACCGGCATGCCCGAAGTGGTCGAAACCTTTGAACGGGTGGGGATCGGTTCTTATGAACCCTATCCCGCATTCGCATTGGGCGCCGGTGACACCACTGTGATGAAGATGGTCGGCGCTTATGCCGCGCTGGCCAATCACGGCCGCCGCAATGAACCCAGCGTGATCGATTATGTTCAGGACCGGCACGGCAAGGTTATCTGGCGTGCGGACAAGCGCCGCTGTGATAAGTGCAACATGGCCCAATGGGACGGTCAGCCGATGCCGCGCTTCGGGGTCAAAGGGCAGGAAGTGATGGACCCGCGTACCGCCTATCAGGTGGTGCATATGCTCGAGGGCGTGGTCCAGCGCGGAACTGCAGTGCGCCTGCGTGATCTGAATTTGCCGCTGTTCGGAAAAACCGGCACCACCAACGGGCCCACCAACGCCTGGTTTGTGGGCGGCTCACCTGACATCGTGGCGGGCGTCTATGTGGGATATGACCAGCCGCGCAACCTGGGCGGCTGGGTACAGGGGGGCAATACAGCGGCGCCGATCTTCAAGGAATTTGTCCAGGCGACGCGGGACCGCTGGAGCGATCGGCCTGCGGTCGCTCCTGCCGGAATCCGCATGGTGCGGATCGATCGGCGCAGTGGCAAGCGTGTGTTCGACCAATGGCCGACTGACGATCCGCTTTCGGCGGTAATCTGGGAAGCGTTCAAGCCTGATACCGAACCTCCGCGCGCCACCCGCCAGGACCGGATTACGGCCCTGCGCGATGAATTGCTCGCATTGATCCGCCGCGCCAGGGAGGGCCGCGGGTCTACCAGCGACGGTCAACCTCGCAATTTTGTCGAGGAACAGGGCGGAATCTATTGATTTGCTCTGCTCCCGCGGAACCTGCCTTGGGGCGGTTAAGCCCAATCGCGGTTGCGCCCGGGGCCAGCATGTGCGTGCCTTGGCCGCTTTACAATCGCATGCGGTCCGCTAAGCGCGTCTGCTCATTTTGACGAAGGAATAATTATGCGTGCCGAAGGGCAGGCTCACATCGACCGCATTGAAGCAGCGCTTGATCTTGTGCGTCAGTCACTCGACTGGGATCGTGCACTGCGCCGCCTCGATGAACTGGACGCCCGTGTACAGGATCCCAAACTGTGGGACGATCCCAAGCAGGCCCAGGCCATAACCCGCGAGCAGAAACTGCTCCAGAACGCCATCAATACTGTAAGGCATATCTCCGCCGAGATGGCTGACGCGGTCGAATTCGTCGAGATGGGCGAGGCCGAGGGCGAAGGCGCCATTGTCGAGGAAGGGCTGCAAAGCCTGGCCAGGCTGGCCGAGCGTGCTGACGCAGACAAGGTCAACGCGCTGCTTTCAGGCGAGGCTGACGGCAATGACACCTACCTGGAAATCCATGCCGGCGCAGGCGGCACGGAGAGCCAGGATTGGGCCGAGATGCTGTTTCGCATGTATGCGCGCTGGGCCGAGCGGCGCGGCTTCAAGGTTGAAACCGTTGAATATCAGGCGGGCGATCAAGCCGGGATCAAGTCAGCCACACTGCTGATCAAGGGTGAGAACGCCTATGGCTATGCCAAAACCGAAAGCGGGGTCCACCGCCTGGTTCGCATCAGCCCCTATGACAGCAGTGCCCGCCGCCATACTTCGTTCAGTTCGGTCTGGGTCTATCCGGTGATCGATGACGATATCGAGATCGAGATCAACGAGAGCGATCTCAAGATCGATACCTATCGCGCGTCGGGCGCGGGCGGGCAGCATGTCAACACCACCGATTCTGCCGTGCGGATAACCCACCAGCCGACCGGGATAGTTGTCGCCAGCCAGAACGATCGCAGCCAGCACAAGAACCGCGCCACTGCGATGAGTATGCTGAAGGCGCGGTTGTTCGAGCGCGAGATGGCCGAACGCGAAGCTGCGGCCAGTGGCGAATATCAGGAAAAGAGCGATATCGGATGGGGCCACCAGATCCGGTCCTATGTGTTGCAACCTTATCAGATGGTGAAGGATTTGCGCACCGGCGTGATCTCGACCAATCCCGATGCGGTGCTTGACGGTGCGATCGATGATTTCATTTCCGCCGCGCTGGCACAGCGCGTCACCGGCGAGAAGGTTGAGGTGGACGACGTCGAATGATGCGCACAGCATTCCTTTCGCTCGCGGTACTGGCGGGCTTGGCCGGCTGCGAACCGCTGGGCCAGGGTGGCGAGCGACCGGAGACATCTCGCGAATTCCCGCAGGCCGATCGGCCGGTGTCGGGTGTCACCGCCAACCAGTTCTCGACCGAAGATGCTCGCGATGAGCGAGGCGAAGCCCAAGAGGTGATGGATCTGGCCGGAATCAGCAATGGCATGACCGTGGCGGATATTGGCGCTGGCGAGGGCTATTATACCATTCGCCTGGCGGCACGCGTGGGCGAGGACGGGCGAGTTCTGGCGCAGGACATTGATCGCGAAGCGCTTGACCGGCTTGGCCAGCGGGTGGAACGCGAGCGGCTGGACAATGTGTCGATCAAGCTGGGGCGGGAAGACGATCCGCAACTACCGGCCGACAGTTTTGACCGCATTTTCCTGGTCCATATGTACCACGAGGTAACAGAACCCTATGCCTTCCTGTGGCGGCTATGGCCGGCGTTGGCGGAAGGCGGGCAAGTCATAGTGGTCGATTCCGATCGCCCGACCGATAAGCACGGGATTCCGCCGCTGCTTTTGTCATGCGAGTTCAAGGCAGTGGGTTTTCGTTTGGTCGAATTTATCGAGAAGCCTGACCTTCGCGGTTATTTTGCCCGCTTCGAGCGAGCTGAAAAACGTCCTGAACCGTCGGAAATCCGCCCTTGTTCAATGCGGCCATAGCAGGTTGACGGTGCCTGCGCAGCGGATGGTCAGAAACAACTAAACATATGGGCCGTTAATGGTCTAAGACCGGAAAAACTTATGGTGCGCGAAAGACCGCGCGGCTCGAGGGGAGCAATTCATTGTTTAAGGGATTAAGCCCAATTATTTATGGTGGGCGTGAAGTTTGGCCGCTCGTGGAAGGCGGTAAAGGTGTATCGGCAACCAATCATGCCAGTTCGGGCGCCTGGGCAGCTGCGGGCGGAATTGGCACCGTCAGTGCAGTCAATGCTGACAGCTATGACGAGGACGGTAATCCGATCCCGCAGGTATATCCGCAGGCGACCCGCAAAGAACGTTTCGAGCAGCTCGTCCGTTACGCCATCGACGGCGCCAGCGAACAGGTGAAGCGCGCCCATGAAATCGCCGACGGCAAAGGCGCAATCAATATCAATGTGCTTTGGGAAATGGGCGGTGCCCAGCAGGTCCTCGAGGGCGTGCTGGAGAACTGCAAAGGCATGATCACCGGCGTTACATGCGGTGCGGGAATGCCTTACAAACTGGCCGAAATCGCTGCCCGGTATAACGTCAACTACTTGCCGATCATCAGCTCGGCCCGCGCCTTCCGCGCGCTGTGGAAGCGCAGCTATTCCAAGGTGCCCGAACTCATGGCTGCGGTGGTTTATGAAGACCCATGGCTGGCGGGCGGCCATAACGGCCTTTCCAATGCCGAGGATCCGACGAAACCGGAGGATCCCTATCCGCGCGTCAAGGCCCTGCGCGAAACCATGCGCGCCGAGGGCGTTAGCGAGGACACTGCGATCGTCATGGCCGGCGGCGTGTGGTTCCTGCGCGAATGGAACGACTGGATCGATAATCCCGAGTTAGGCAAGATCGTGTTCCAGTTCGGCACGCGGCCTTTGCTGACCAAGGAAAGCCCGATCCCGCAGGTGTGGAAAGACATGCTGCGTACGGTCGAACCGGGCGATGTGCTGCTGCACAAATTCAGCCCTACCGGCTTCTATTCCAGCGCGGTGAAGACGCCATTTCTCTATGATCTGATGCATCGTAGCGATCGCCAGATCCCAATCTTCAAGCGAGACGAGGAGGGTGGCACCGTCCCGCTGCTCGATCACGGCAAGGCCAAATATTTCTGGGTCCACCCGGGCGACCAACGTAAGGCGCTGGCCTGGATCGCCGAAGGCTTCAGCGAACCGCTCAAGACGCCCGACAACACCGTAGTTTTCGTCACTCCGCAAAGTGCCGAGCAGATCCGTGCCGACCAGCAGGGCTGCATGGGGTGCCTCAGCCACTGCCAGTTCAGCAGCTGGAAGGACCATGACGATCACACCACCGGGAGGCTGGCCGATCCGCGAAGCTTCTGCATCCAGAAGACGCTGCAGGATATCGCGCATGGCGGCGACCCGGACAACAATCTCGCCTTTGCGGGGCACTCAGCCTATCGCTTCAAGCAGGATCCGTTCTATTCGAACAATTTCACCCCCACGGTGAAGGAACTGGTTGACCGGATACTGACTGGAGACTGACCGTGCGCATCGGCGTGGCAAGCCTTGCAGATGCCGACGTGCGCGAGCTCATAACGCTGCATCAGCGGCGGATGTATGAGGCATCGCCGCCCGGGACATCCTTCGCGCTCGACCTGACCGGGTTGGACAGGCCGGAGGTGACGGTGTTCGAAGCTCGTGAGGAAGGTGCCTTGCTCGGCGTCGGTGCCCTGATGGCGATGGACGCCACAAGCGGGGAAATCAAATCGATGCGCACTGCCGATGGCGCGTTGCGACGCGGGGCGGGGCAGGCGCTGCTCGACCATATCGTCGAGATCGCACGAGGCCGGGGATACACCTGTCTGCTGCTCGAAACCGGCACTGGAGAAGTCTTCGAGCCGGCCAATCGGCTCTACCTGCGCAACGGATTTGTCCGTTGCGGACCGTTCGGGGACTACACCGAAACCGCGTTCAACATCTTTTACGAAAAGGCGCTTTGATACCTCAGTCGAGGCCGGTCAGCACCTGGTCAGGTGGGCGATGGCCGTCCATCCAGAAACGGATATTGGCGATCACCTTCTCGCCGGAGGCTTCGCGCCCTTCGGCTGTGGCGCTGCCGATATGCGGCAGGGTCATAACATTGGGAATCTTCAGCAGCCGCTTGTCGACATGCGGCTCGTTTGGATAGACGTCGAGCCCGGCACCGGCAAGGTGCCCGCTCTCGAGCGCAGCGATCAGCGCTTCCTGGTCGATCAGTTCGCCGCGCGCAGTATTGATGATCGAGGAACCGGGTTTCATCAGGGCAATACGCCGCGCATCAATCAGCCCGCGCGTGTCCTCCGTCAGCGGGCAATGCAGGGTCAGTATATCGGCTTCGGCAACCAGGCTATCCACATCGGGAACGAAGCGCGCGCCCAGCATCCGCTCAATCGCTTCGGGCAGAGGCTTGCGGTTGGTATAGGCAATCTCCAGCCCGAATGCGCGCGCGCGGTGCGCAACAGCCTGCCCGATCCGGCCCATGCCGATAATGCCCAGCACTTTACCGCCAAGCCTGCGGCCGAGCATTCCCGATGGTGCCCACCCGGTCCATTTGCCGCTGCGCACCAGGCCCACACCTTCGCGGATGCGGCGCGGCACGCCGATGATCCCGCACATGGCGAGATCGGCGGTGTCGTCAGTAAATACGCCCGGCGTATTGGTGACGATAATCTTGCGTTTGGCGGCTGCCCCTAGATCGATATGCTCGATCCCCGAACCGAAGCTTGCAATCAACCTGAGCTGGTCGCCCGCTTGCGCGATCATTTCGGCATCGATGCGGTCGGTCACTGTTGGGACCAACACATCGGCTTCCTGCATCGCAGCGATGAGCTGGTCACGCGTAAATGGCACGTCGCCTTCATTAAGCTTCACATCGAACAGCTCGCGCATGCGATGTTCGACCGAGGGCATCAGGTGACGGGTCACTATCACCTTTGGAGCATGGTCGATCGGTTTGCGCGGGGGTGCAGGGTCATGAGCCATGCCAGCGGGCTAGGACGGCAGGGGCGGGGCGGTCAAGCGCTTGTGCGAAACTTACCCAAAGCGTGCTTGAAGCGGGGCATGGTCACGCTGTATGCGGATGCTCATGCGCATTGCCATAACAGCCTTGTTTGCGACGCTTTTTCTCGCCACGCCGGGGGTAGTTGAAGCCCAGACGCGCGAGGTCCCTTACTGGGCGTCGATCCGTGCCGAAGAGGTCAACATGCGGGTCGGGCCAAGCCAGGACTATCCGATTGAGTGGATCTACAAGCGGCAGGGGCTGCCAGTTAAGGTAATCCGGGTCCAGGAAGGCTGGCGGCTCGTCAGCGATCCGGATGGGGCGCAGGGATGGATCGTGGCGCGGTTGCTCGATCCCGCTCGCTCCGCATTGGTAATCGGTGAAGGCCTGGCTGCCATCCGCGAAGCCCCGCAGGCCGGGGCAAAGCTCAAATGGAATGCCAAGCCCGGTGTAGTCGGCAGGCTGGGCAAGTGCGAAGCGGGCTGGTGCATGATTGACGTTGGGGGGCGCCAAGGCTGGATCCGCGAGAATCGGCTATGGGGCGTGGGGGAACCCTGAGTTGGGGATGTGAAATGGGCGACCCCGCAGGACCGCCCACTTCAGTTCCTTGACGGTGAGGCTTATTCAGCCGCGCGTGTGACCGTTGATGTGGCACCATCAGGATCAGTGGATGTCCATGTGCCATCTTCAGCGATAGCCTGTGTGTAGCAGATTTCGGCCGCATCTTCGCCAACGGGATCGGCGCAGAACACTTCGTTTTCGAACGTGTATGTGCCCGTAACCGGGTCGACCCCTTCGGCGGTCAGAGTAAAGGTCCCGTCCTCGGCCAGAATCCAGACTGAGGCAGCCCCGTCTGGCCCAACGACGTTATAAGTGGCGGCAAGCGGGCCACCATCAATGGCGGTTGGCGCCATCGCGGCTTCTTCGGTAGGTTCAGGTGCTGGAGCCTCCGCTTCCGAGCAGGCCGCCAGCGCGAGGACGCTGGCAAGTGTCAAGAGTTTTCGCATCGAAAATTCCTTTCCTAGTTATTGTGGGAACCTGCAATCAGGCCGAGGGTGCGGGCCGAACAGTCACGGTTTCGCCGTCGTCTGAAGTAGAAGTCCAACTACCGTCTTCGCCCACTTCGCTGTTTGTCCAGCAGCGTGTCGGCTGTTCGGGGTCGTCGCCTTCAGGGTCGAAGCAGAGCTTGCCGTCTTGCTCGGTGACAGTTCCGCTGCCCGTTTCATCGCCAAGGATGGCGGTAAAGGTGCCTTCTTCGGTTGTAGTGACAGTACCTACCGAACCATCGGCATAGGTTACTTCAAAGGTGCCCGGCCCTTCATTGGCAGCAGGCGCAGTTGTCTCTTCAGCAACCGGCGTAGCCTCTTCGGTTGCCGGTTCCGCACAGGCGGCCAGCGCCACTACGGCAGTGGCGATGATGAGTCTCTTCATTGCGTGAATCTCCCTAATCACGCGACCCGCGCGGGGAGATACCACACAAATTCGCGACAGAGAAATCCGGCGTTAGGAAACCAGTTCCACTGCAACCGCAGTGGCTTCGCCGCCGCCGATGCACAGCGATGCCACGCCGCGGGTCTTGCCCTGCCGCTTGAGCGCATTGAGCAATGTCACGATGATGCGGGTGCCACTCGCACCGATCGGGTGGCCCAGCGCGGTCGCGCCGCCATTGACGTTGATTTTCTCGTGCGGGATGCCGATGTCGCGCATCGCGAACATCGCCACGCAGGCAAAGGCTTCGTTCACTTCCCACAGGTCGACATCGTCGGTCGTCCAGCCCGCGCGATCGAGCACTTTCTGGATCGCGCCCACCGGGGCAACGGTGAAGTCCTTTGGTTCCTGCGCATGCGCCGCCAGGGCAACGATCTTCGCTACCGGTTTCTGCCCATTTTCCTTCGCCATGCTTTCGCGGGTGAGCACAACCGCTGCCGCTCCGTCCGAGATCGAGCTCGAGGTTGCAGCCGTAATCGTGCCGTCCTTGGCAAAGGCAGGGCGCAGTGTCGGGATCTTGTCGGGCTTGCCCTTGCCGGGCTGCTCGTCGGTATCGACGGTTACTTCACCGGAACGGGTGGCGAAGCTGACCGGCACGACTTCATCGGCAAACGCCCCGCTGGCGATAGCTTCGTTCGCGCGGCGGAGCGATTCGATCGAATAACCGTCCATGTCTTCGCGCGTGAGCTGATAGGCGTTGGCAGTGTCCTGCGCAAAGGTGCCCATCGCGCGGCCTTCCTCATAGGCATCCTCCAGCCCGTCGAGGAACATGTGATCATAGGCGGTGTCATGGCCGATGCGCGCGCCCGAGCGGTGCTTCTTGAGCAGGTAGGGTGCATTGGTCATGCTTTCCATGCCGCCGGCAATGACATAGTCGATCGTACCGCTGGCGAGCGCCTCTGCGCCCATGATCACGGTTTGCATACCGCTGCCGCACACCTTGTTGACGGTGGTCGCCTGGACCGATTTGGGCAGCCCTGCCTTTAGCGCCGCCTGGCGCGCCGGGGCCTGGCCCAGGCCGGCGGGAAGGACGCAGCCCATATAGGCGCGGTCGAATTTCTCGCCCGGAACACCAGAACGCTCGACAGCGGCCCTCACCGCGGTCGCGCCAAGATCGGTGGCCGAAACATCGGCCAGTGCACCCTGCATACCGCCCATCGGCGTGCGCGCATAAGACAGGATAACGATCGGATCGGCGGCAGAAAACTGGGTCATGGCTTTGTCCTCGGGTGGAAGAGGGGGGAAGATTCGCTTTGCGATCTAATGCTGCGATGCGGCAAAGGCAAACGCACACGCGCTTCGGCATACGTATTAGCTTGTCATGCAGGCGCGGTTGCGCAAGAACCGATGGCAAATCGCAACCCAGATGCGTGCAATTTTACAGGAGAGAACAATGGCTGACGATCGCCGCGAGGAAATGGAACGTATCCTGAAGCTGCAGCGCGCAGCTTTCACCGCTTCACGGCCCGAGCCTATGAGCATGCGCAAGGACCGCATCAAGCGCGCGATGGCAATGGTCAAGGATCACGGCGAAAAGCTGGCCAAGGCGATGAGCGCGGACTTCGGCAATCGCAGCATGCACCAGTCGATGCTGACCGATATCGCCGCAACGGTAAGCGCAGGCAAGGATGCGCTCAAGCATATGGACCACTGGGCCAGGACCAGCAAACGCAAGGTGCAGTTTCCCCTGGGCCTGCTCGGCGCCAGGGCTGAAGTGCGTTATGAACCCAAGGGGGTCATCGGGATCCTTTCGCCGTGGAATTTCCCCGTGCAGTTGGCGCTTGGTCCGTTGATGCAGGTTTTGGCTGCGGGCAACAGGGCGATGATCAAGCCAAGCGAATTCACCGAGCGCACTTCCCTGCTGATGAAGGAACTGGTCAGCGAATATTTCACTCCTGACGAAGTGGCGGTGATCACCGGCAGCCCGGAAGTCGCGGCGGCATTCTCGTCGCTGCCTTTCGATCATCTGGTCTTTACCGGATCGACCGCTACCGGGCGCCGCGTGATGGAGGCTGCTGCGGCCAATCTGGTGCCGGTCACGCTTGAGCTGGGCGGCAAGAGCCCGGTCGTCATGGGCCGCAGTGCCAATTTCGCCAAGGCGGGCGAACGCATCGCGCTGGGCAAGATGATGAATGCCGGGCAAATCTGCCTGGCGCCTGACTATATGTATGTGCCGCAGGACAAGGAGGATGAAGCGATCGCCGGGGTCAGCCAGGGTGTGCGCAACATGTATCCCGCGCTGCTGGAGAATGACGATTACGCCTCGATCGTAAGTGACCGCCATTTCGAGCGGTTGCAGGGCCTGGTCGAGGATGCGCGCGAGAAAGGCGCTGAAGTGATCGAGGTAAACCCCGGCGGTGAGGATTTCTCCAATGCCAACATCCGCAAGATGCCGCTCAACATCCTGCGCAATGTGACCGATGAGATGAAGGTGATGCAGGAAGAGATATTTGGCCCTGTGCTGCCGGTGAAAACCTACAGCCAGATCGATGAGGCGGTCGATTATGTGAACGAGCATGATCGCCCGCTGGGCCTTTACTATTTTGGCGAGGACAAGGCCGAGCAGGAGCGCGTGCTGACCAGGACCATCTCCGGCGGGGTGACAACCAATGATGTGATCTTCCACGTTTCGATGGAAGATCTGCCCTTCGGCGGGGTCGGCCCCTCGGGCATGGGCAGCTACCATTCGATCGAGGGATTCCGCGAATTCAGCCACGCCCGCGCGGTCTATCACCAGCCGAAGATCGACATCGCCAAGCTGGGCGGATTCAAGCCGCCCTATGGAAAGGCAACCGAAAAGGCCGCCGCGACAATGATGAAATAGGGTTAGGCAGGAGTGGAGGGAAGGCAGGTGTCGCGCGCGCGAACTGAAAAAGTAAGAGCGTTTCTCGGCTCCATTGCGCTGACCCTGGCCGGATCAACGGCGGGACTGGCACAGGATGCAGTCACACAGGCGCCGCCATGGCATGCGGTAAACGAAGAGGCGGGCAAGGTTCGTGACCTGATCGGGCTGCAGGAGCTAGCATCGACATTTCCCGATAGCGGCACGATTCGCCTGCGCCTGCTCAATGCGCAGTGGGAGGCGGGCGAACTGGGCGCGCTGCTCGAAACGCTCGCATGGCTGAATGCGCGTGGCTATGTCTTTTCTGAAGTCTCCCAGAGCCAGATACCCAAACTGGTGGGCGAGGATTATGCCGAGCGCGCGAGAGCACTGCTGATCCCTGAGGCGAGGGTAGTTGAAACTAGTGAGGTGATTGCGACTTATTCGGCCGATGCGGGATTGCTTGAATCGGTCATGCGGTTTCCCGCTGGAGCGCAAATTTCGATCGTTCCGCGACCGCAGCTGATTGCGACCTCAATCAATAATCGCGCTGCGGCTGCCTGGTTTCAGACGGGCGAGCACATTTTCTTTGACGACTACGGCCTCGACAATGTCAGTGGGATCGTTTGGGAACCTGTGAAGCGGAGCATTTGGGTTTCGTCGGGGAATATTGACGGATCAGCCAAGACTGAAGGTGCTTTCAGCGGCCTGGTCCGGCTGTTCTATAGCGAAGACCCTCGCGAAAGAATCGCTATGCCGGCAGGCGCAAATCCATCCGACCTCACGGTCGGCCAGGACGGCACCATCTTTGCCAGCGACCCGATTGGGGGAGGGGTCTATCTCGCCGCTCCCAACGACACGGAAATGCAGGCACTGGTGCCGCCTGGCACCTTCCGCTCGCCGCAAGGGCTGGCGGCGAGCAAGGATGGCGGACATCTCTACGTCAGCGATTACCGTTATGGCATCGCCATTATCGATTTGGAGAGCCGCGAAGTTTCGCGCCTGACAACAAACTTGGAGATCATCCTCGATGGTGTCGATGGCATGTGGCGCTACAATAACGAATTGATCGTGGTGCAGAACGGCACCAGCCCGATGCGTATCGCCGCGCTGGAACTGGCCGAGGATGGCATGTCCGTGACCGGCTACCGGCTGCTCGAACAGGCGCACTCCGAATGGACCGAGCCGCTATCGGGGAATCTCGATGGCGATACGCTGCTCTATGTGGGTAACGGCCAGTGGGATCGCTATGTCGCGGGCGAGCCTGCGCAGGATAAGGCGCCGCTTCCAACCCAGATACGCCGCCTTCTGCTCGATTGAATATCGCTTTGATCGGGGCACATGGACCAAAAGGTAAAAGGTTGACACGATTCGTGCCCTTGCGCTGATTAAATGAGCAGCCTAGAGGCGCGGCCAGACTATGCCCGCTAGGATTCCTTTGTGGTTGATCTGAGCCAATATCTTCCGATCCTGATCTTTCTGTTCATCGCAGGGGGATTGTCGGCGCTGTTCGTGTTCCTGCCGATGGGTGTGGCGCGGCTGACCGGGGCGCACCAGCCCGATGCCGAGAAGCTGAGCGAATATGAATGCGGCTTTCCCGCCTTTGATGATGCGCGCAGCCAGTTCGACGTGCGATTTTACCTGGTCGCGATCAGCTTCATCATCTTCGATCTCGAGGCGGCGTTCCTGTTTCCATGGGCCGTGAGCCTGGGCGAAACGGGTTGGGCAGGCTGGATCGGCATGATGGTGTTCCTGAGCATTCTGGCCATCGGGCTTGCCTATGAGTGGAAGAAGGGGGCGCTGGACTGGGAATGAGCACTATCATCACTCCACCGAACACGCTTCCGCTGGCTGCCAAGGGCGGCGAGGTCCGCCAGCCCGATGCTGATTATTTCCATGCGCTGCAGACCGAGGTGAACGACAAGGGTTTCCTTGTCACCAGCACAGAGGATCTGTTCCAGTGGGCGCGCACTGGCAGCCTGTGGTGGATGACCTTCGGGCTCGCTTGCTGCGCGGTCGAGATGATCCACGTCAATATGCCGCGTTATGATATGGAGCGCTTCGGCGTTGCCCCGCGCGCGAGCCCGCGCCAGTCGGACGTGATGATCGTGGCGGGTACGCTGTGCAACAAGATGGCCCCGGCGCTGCGCAAGGTCTATGATCAGATGTCGGAACCCAGATATGTGATCAGTATGGGTAGCTGCGCCAATGGCGGCGGCTATTACCATTACAGCTATTCGGTGGTGCGCGGGTGCGACCGGATCGTGCCGGTCGACATCTACGTGCCCGGCTGCCCGCCCACGGCCGAGGCGCTGCTCTACGGCGTGATGCAACTCCAGCGCAAGATCCGCCGGTCCGGGACGATTGAACGATGATGGGCTCGCGTTAAGATGGCTGTTCTACATTCTGCCCCCAGGATGACTTCGAATGAAGGTGCGAAATCCGCGCTGTCCGCTGCACTGGGCGACATGCTTCTGGACGCGCACGAGGAACATGGCGAGATCCTGTTCACGGTAAAGCGCGCCGCAATCGAAGACGCGCTGCGTCTGCTGCGGGACGATCACGAATATCAGCAGCTGATGGAGATTGCCGGGGTCGATTTCCCTGACCGCGCCGAGCGCTTCGAAGTCGTTTACATGTTGCTCAGCCTGACCAAAAATCACCGGATCATGGTCAAGCTGACCACGGACGAGGCAACCCCGGTGCCCACGGTCACTACGCTGTGGCCCAATGCCGGCTGGCTGGAACGCGAAGTGTTCGACCTTTACGGCGTCAAGTTTGCGGGCAACCCCGATCTGCGCCGCATCCTCACCGATTACGGATTCGAAGGGCACCCCTTCCGCAAGGATTTCCCGCTCACCGGTTATACCGAATTGCGCTATTCCGAGGAGGAAAAGCGGGTGGTGTACGAACCGGTCGAGCTGGCCCAGGACCTGCGCCAGTTCGATTTCATGTCGCCCTGGGAAGGCGCGGAATATGTCCTTCCGGGTGACGAGAAAGCGGACACCTCGCCAGTCAACGAACCCAAGGTGACCGAAAAGCCGGCCGACACCGGCGCGGGCAAGGCTGCGAACAAGGCTGCGGCAGAGCCTTCCGCGAAGGATTCGGTGCCGACACCGGCACCCGGCGCGCCCGAACCGACCGAGGATCGTCCCCAGCGTAAGCCGCGCAAGGGCAAGACCGCGGATACCAAATCAGCCACTGAGCCGAAAGCAAAGGCCAAGCCGAAGGGAGGCAAGGCATGAGCATGCAGCTTGAACATTCGCCTACCACCGGCGATGAAGTCATCACCAATTACACGATCAATTTCGGGCCGCAGCATCCCGCCGCGCACGGCGTGCTGCGCATGGTGATGGAGCTTGACGGCGAGGTGATCGAACGGATCGATCCGCATGTCGGGCTGCTCCACCGCGGCACCGAAAAACTGATCGAGCACAAGACCTACCTTCAGGCGCTACCCTATTTCGACCGGCTCGATTACGTTTCTCCGCTGTGCCAGGAACATTCCTATGTGCTGGCGATCGAGAAGTTGCTCAATCTCGAAGTGCCGATCCGCGCGCAATATCTTCGCGTGCTCTTCGCCGAACTGACGCGCATTTCCAACCACATGCTCAACATCGGTGCGCATGTAATGGATGTCGGCGCGATGACGCCCAATCTGTGGGTGTTCGAGCTGCGCGAAGACTGCATGAACTTCTTCGAGCGGGCCAGCGGCGCACGCATGCACAGCGCCTGGTTCCGCCCCGGCGGCGTGCATCAGGACGTGCCCGAAAAGCTGCTGGTCGATATCGGCCACTGGGTCGACACGCGCCTGCCCGAACTGTTCGGCGACGCGATGAGCCTGGTGACCGACAACCGTATCTTCAAGCAGCGCAATGTCGATATCGCCGTGGTTGGCCGCGATGATGCGATTGCCTGGGGCTTTTCCGGCCCGATGATCCGCGCTGCGGGCGTTCCGTGGGACCTGCGCAAGAGCCAGCCCTATGATGTCTATGACCGGATGAAGTTCGACATTCCGGTCGGCACCAATTCGGACTGTTATGACCGCTTCATGGTGCGCGTGAAGGAAGTTTACGAGAGCGCGAAGATCATCAAGCAGTGCCTCGCGGAAATGCCGCAAGGCCCGATTGCCAGCGATGACCACAAAGTCGTGCCCCCCAAACGCGGTGAGATGAAGCAAAGCATGGAAGCGCTGATCCACCACTTCAAGCTCTATACCGAGGGCTTCCACGTGCCCGCGGGCGAGGTTTACGTCGCGACCGAAAGCCCCAAGGGCGAGTTTGGCGTCTATCTGGTCAGCGACGGCAGCAACAAACCCTATCGCTGCAAGATCCGCCCCACTGCCTTCTCGCACCTGCAGGCGATGGACTTCATGTGCAAGGGCCACATGCTGCCCGACGCGACCGCCATCCTCGGCGCGATCGACGTCGTTTTCGGGGAGTGTGACCGGTGAGCGAGGCCAGAGACCTTTGCGAGTGCGAAATGCACGGCGCACAGCGCGAGACCTTTGTTTGTGCGCACATTCCCCCTCGGATCGATCACGGTGTAGACTGTGGCTTTGTTTGCTATCCCGGACCTGATGACGACGGTTTGACCGACGCGTGGTGCTTCGACTGCGAAGTTTTCTTGAACGCGAATGGCGGTGAATGGACAGATGAGGTCAAGGTACCTGACGGTCTCTCAATCCTTTGCGCTCAGTGCTATCTGCGCGCGCGCAAGATTGCCGATGAACACAGTCGGTTGCGAGTGAACTGATGGCTGACCGTACCCCTGCACCCGACACCCCCGAACTGCGCGCGCGCTGGGGCGCGTTCGCCTTCACGGACGAGAACCGCAAGAAGGCGGACTGGCATATCGCCAAATACCCTGCGGGCCGCCAGCGCAGCGCCGTCATGCCGCTGCTCGACCTTGCCCAGCGGCAGGTCGGCGAAGAAACGCAGACGCAGGGCTGGCTGCCGCTTCCGGTGATCGAATACGTGGCACAATATCTCGACATGCCGGTGATCCGCGTGCTCGAGGTTGCCACCTTCTACTTCATGTACAACCTGGTCCCGGTGGGGAAATTCCACGTCCAGGTGTGCGGCACCACGCCGTGCATGCTGCGCGGCAGCGATGATATCATCTCGGCCTGCAAGAAGCGCGGAATGCAAAAGGGCCACACCACCGATGACGGCATGTGGACGCTCACCGAAGTCGAATGCATGGGCAATTGCGCCACCGCGCCGATGGTCCAGATCAATGACGACAATTACGAGGATCTGACGCCCGAACGGCTCGACGCGGTGCTCGATGCGCTGGCTGCCGGGCAGCAGCCGAAAACCGGCACGCAAGAGCCGGGGCGGCACACGTCAGAGCCTTCGGGCGGGCCGACCACGCTCAAGGAAATGGTCACCGAAAACCACGATTACCGGGGGGAATGGTGATGGGGATTTCCGCAATCGTCATCGCGCTGGTGATCGCCTTCGTCGCCTGGAAAGTGCTGACCGGTATCATCAAGTTCGCCCTGATCGCGGTCTTGCTGGTCGGCACGGCCTGGCTCTTCTCGCAGGGAGGTTTCGCGTGACCCTCGCCGACAAGGACCGCATTTTCACCAATCTCTACGGGTTCCAGCCATGGAACCTTGCCGCTGCTCAGGCGCGCGGCGACTGGGACAATACCAAGGCGCTGCTCGAACGCGGGCAGGACGCGATCATCGATGAGATCAAGGATTCGGGGCTGCGCGGGCGGGGCGGGGCAGGTTTCCCGACCGGGCTCAAATGGTCGTTCATGCCCAAAGAAAGCCGTGACGGCCGCCCGAGTTTCCTGGTCGTCAACGCCGACGAGAGCGAACCCGGTAGCTGCAAGGACCGCGAGATTATCCGCCACGATCCGCACAAGCTGATCGAGGGGGCGCTGGTTGCCGGCTATGCCATGCGCGCGCGCGCCGCCTATATCTACATCCGCGGCGAATATATCCGCGAGGCTGAAACGCTTCAGGCGGCCATCGACGAGGCTTACGCGGCAGGGCTGATCGGCAAGAACGCGTGCGGCAGCGGCTATGACTTCGACGTGTTCATGCACCGGGGCGCTGGCGCATACATCTGCGGCGAAGAAACCGCGATGATCGAAAGCCTGGAAGGCAAGAAGGGCCAGCCGCGCCTCAAACCGCCGTTCCCGGCGGGTGCGGGGCTCTATGGCTGCCCGACCACGGTCAACAATGTCGAGAGCATTGCGGTTGCGCCAACGATCCTGCGGCGCGGGGCGAGCTGGTTCTCCAGCTTCGGGCGCGAGAACAACAAGGGCACCAAGCTGTTCCAGATCAGCGGCCATGTCGAAAAGCCCTGCGTGGTCGAGGAAGCGATGAGCATCCCCTTCCGCGAATTGATCGAGAAGCATTGCGGCGGCATTCGCGGTGGGTGGGACAATCTGCTGGCGGTGATCCCCGGCGGATCGTCCGTCCCGCTGGTCCCCGCAAGCGAGATCATGGACGCGCCGATGGATTTTGACGGGCTGCGCGACGTGGGTTCAGGCCTTGGCACCGCGGCCGTGATCGTGATGGACAAGTCGACGGATATCGTCCGCGCGATTGCCCGCCTCAGCTATTTCTACAAGCACGAAAGCTGCGGCCAGTGCACCCCCTGCCGCGAGGGCACGGGCTGGATGTGGCGAGTGATGGAGCGGCTGCGCACCGGCGATGCGGCGATCGAGGAGATCGACATGCTGCAGCAGGTGACCAAGCAGGTCGAAGGCCACACTATCTGCGCATTGGGCGATGCGGCGGCGTGGCCGATCCAGGGCCTGATCCGGCACTTCCGGCCGGAGCTGGAGCGGCGGATTCACGAGCATAACGCGAAATTCGCGGAGGCGGCCGAATAATGCCTAAAGTCACCGTAGACGGCGTGGAGATCGAAGTCCCCAATGGCGCCACCGTGCTGCAGGCGTGCGAGCTGGCGGGCAAGGAAATCCCGCGCTTCTGCTATCACGAACGGCTGAGCATCGCGGGCAATTGCCGCATGTGCCTGGTCGAGGTGAAGCCGGGCCCGCCCAAGCCGCAGGCGAGCTGCGCCCTGCCGACGCAGGAAGGCCAGGAAATCCGCACCGACACGCCCATGGTCAAGACCGCGCGCGAAGGGGTGATGGAGTTCCTGCTTATCAACCACCCGCTCGATTGCCCGATCTGCGATCAGGGCGGCGAATGCGACCTGCAGGATCAGGCAGTGGCCTATGGCCGGGGCGGTTCGCGCTATCACGAGAACAAGCGCGCGGTGACCGAGAAATACATGGGTCCGCTGATCAAGACGATCATGACCCGCTGCATCCACTGCACGCGCTGCGTGCGGTTCAGCGAGGAAATCGCGGGCGTTGACGAAATCGGCGCGCTTGGCCGCGGCGAAGACATGCAGATTACCACCTATCTGGAGCAGGCGGCGAAGCATGAACTCTCCGCCAATGTGATCGATTTGTGCCCGGTCGGTGCGCTTACCAGCCGCCCCTATGCCTTCGAGGCGCGCCCGTGGGAGTTGAAGAAGACGCTGAGCATCGATGTTTCGGACGCGGTCGGCGCCAATATCCGGCTCGATAGCCGTGGGCGCGAGGTGATGCGCGCGCTGCCGCGCATCAACGATGACGTCAACGAGGAGTGGCTGTCTGACAAGGGCCGCTACATGGTCGATGGCCTTGGCAAGCGCAGGCTCGACAAGGTGTTCATGAGGAAGCGCGGCGGGCTGGCCGAGGCGACCTGGGACGAAGCATTCAAAGCGATCGCCAAGCAGCTGAAAGGCAAGGACAAGTCGAGCATCGCGGCTGTTGCTGGCGATATGGTCGATTGCGAGACGATGTTCGCGGCGAAGGCGCTGCTGAGGGCGTGCGGTTCAAGCCTGATCGAAGGCCGCCAGACCGGCATGGATTACGACGTGTCGAACCTCGCGGCGGTCAATTTCAACTCGACGCTGGCGGGCATCGAGACAGCCGACGCCATCCTGATCGTGGGCAGCCACGTTCGCTGGGAAGCGCCGCTGGTCAATACACGCCTGCGCAAGGCGGCGAAACGCGGCGCCAGGATCTATATCATCGGCCCGGCCTGGGAGCCGACCTATCACGCGACCTTCCTGGGTAGCGATCTCTCGCTGTTGTCAAACCTGCCAGGCGACCTGGTCGAGCATTTCAACGAGGCGCAGCGCCCCGCGATCATCATGGGCGGCGCGGCGATTGCGCGCGGCGCGCTCCACGCTGGCCTCGCCGCTGCCGACAAGCTCGGTGTCGTCAAAGGCGATTGGAACGGTTTCAACGTGCTCCACTTCTCGGCAGCGCGGATGGGCGGGCTGATGCTTGGTTTTGCGCAGAAGGGCGGCATGGCGGATATCGCGAGGGCCAAGCCAAAGGTGCTGCTGAGCCTCGGCGCGGACGAGATGAATTTCGAACCGTTTGCCGACAGCCTGAAGGTCTATATCGGCCATCACGGCGACAAGGGCGCACATGCGGCCGACATCGTGCTGCCTGCTGCATCCTATGCCGAAAAGGACGGGACCTACGTCAATACCGAGGGCCGGGTGCAATATGCGGAAAAAGCCGTGTTCGCGCCGGGCGATGCGCGCGAAGACTGGACGATCCTGCGCGCGCTCGCCGATGCGCTGGGCGTCTCTGTTGGCTTTGACAGCTTCGCCGAATTGCAGGCCGCGATGATCAAGGAAGTGCCCGCGCTGGGCGAAGAAGGGTTGGCCGATTACGGCGCACTGCCGGCCGCTCCTGCAGGCGCCAAGGCAGAAGGCGTGATCGAGGCGTACCCGATCAAGGATTTCTACCTCACCAACCCGATCGCCCGTGCCAGCGCGGTGATGCAGCAATGCAGTGCGGAACTACTCCACGGCGACGAGCTGAAGGAGGCGGCGGAATGACCGAGTTCTTCGGCCAGTGGATGCCCTATGAATGGGCATGGTTCCTCGCCACGATCAGCGGAATCCTGCTGATCGCGCTGCCTTTGATGCTGGCGGTGGCGATGATCATCTATGTCGATCGCAAGGTATGGGCGGCGATCAATCTGCGGCGCGGACCCAACGTGGTCGGCCCATTCGGCCTGCTGCAAAGCTTTGCTGACGGGCTCAAGGTGTTCCTGCAGGAAACCATCATTCCCTCGGCCGCGAACAAGGGCATCTTCATCCTTGCGCCAATCGTCACCTTCACCGTGGCGCTGGCGGCCTGGGCAGTCATCCCGTTTGACGCGGGCGTGGTGCTGGCGGACATCAACGTCGGCCTGCTCTATATCCTCGCGATCTCTTCGCTGTCGGTTTACGGCGTGGTGATGGCGGGCTGGGCCTCGAACTCGAAATACCCATTCTTCTCCGCCATGCGTTCGGCTGCGCAGATGATCAGCTACGAAGTCTCGATCGGCTTCATCCTGATCTGCGTGGTGCTGTGGGCGGGCAGCTTCAACCTCAGTGAAATCGTTGAGGGTCAGCGGGGCCACGGGCTTGGCTTCGTCAATGGCTACTGGTTCAACCTTCTGCTGTTCCCGATATGGGTGGTGTTCTTCATCTCCTCGCTGGCGGAAACTGCGCGCGTGCCGTTTGACCTGACCGAAGCGGAATCGGAACTCGTCGCGGGCTACCAGACCGAATACAGTTCGATGAGCTTCGCGCTGTTCTGGCTCGGCGAATATGCCAACATCCTGCTGATGTGCAGCCTCAACACGCTGCTGTTCTTTGGCGGTTGGTTGCCGCCGGTGGACTGGGCGCCGCTTTATTATGTGCCGGGCATCATCTGGTTCCTGGGCAAGACATTCCTGTTCTTCTTCATGTTCAGCTGGGTGATGGCGACCGTGCCGCGCTATCGCTATGACCAGCTGATGCGGCTTGGCTGGAAGGTGTTTCTGCCGATGAGCCTGATCTTCGTGGTACTGATTTCCGGATATCTGATGGCAACCGGTCATTTCGGAGGGCAGCTGGGATGAGTACCGCCCTCCACCTCATCAAATCGTTCACCCTGTGGGAATTCCTCAAGGCGCACGCCCTGACCTTGAAGTATTTCTTCAAGCCCAAGGTGACGATCAACTATCCGTTCGAAAAGAACCCGATCTCGCCGCGTTTCCGGGGCGAACATGCGCTGCGCCGCTATCCCAATGGCGAGGAACGCTGCATCGCCTGCAAGCTGTGCGAGGCGGTGTGCCCGGCGCAGGCGATCACCATTGAAAGCGAACCGCGCGAAGACGGCAGCCGCCGAACCACCCGCTATGACATCGACATGACCAAGTGCATCTATTGCGGCTTTTGCCAGGAAGCTTGCCCGGTCGATGCCATCGTAGAAGGGCCGAACTTCGAATACGCCACCGAAACGCGCGAGGAACTGCTCTACGACAAGGCAAAACTGCTGGCCAACGGGGACAAGTGGGAGCGCGCCATCGCTGCAAACCTTGAAGCCGATGCGCCGTATCGCTAACCGCCGCCGCGAAGAGAAACAGGGGTCATGATCCAAACCTTATCTTTCTACCTGTTCGCAGGGCTGATGATCGCCAGTGCGCTGATGGTCATCACGTCGCGCAACCCGGTGCATTCTGTGCTGTGGTTGATCCTGGCCTTCTTCAACGCCGCGGGGCTGATGGTGCTCGTTGGCGCCGAATTCATCGCCATGCTGCTGGTGATTGTCTATGTGGGCGCCGTCGCGGTGCTGTTCCTGTTCGTGGTGATGATGCTCAACATCGATTTTGCCGCGTTGCGGGCCGGTTTTGTCAAGAATTTCCCTCTCGGCCTGCTGGTGGCGCTGATCCTGTTCCTCGAGCTGTTCGTGGGGCTGGTGGCGTGGAGCGCGGGCGGGGTAGAATTGGGGACGCCCGACGGCAGCGGTGCAGCCCCGCTGGGCGCGAACAATATCGAGGCAATCGGTGCGCTGCTCTATGGCCGCTATATTTTCCTGTTCGAGGTGGCCGGCATCATCCTGCTGGTGGCGATGATCGGCGCCATCGTGCTGACCCATCGCCAGCGCCCGGATGGCACGCGCGCCCGGCAGGACATCGGCAAGCAGGTCCGCCGCCGCCCCGAAGATGCGACAGTGATGAAACAGCCCGGCGTAGGGCAGGGGGTCGAGCTGTGATTGGCATCGAACACTATATTACCGTCAGCGCGATCCTGTTCGTGCTGGGCGTGCTGGGCATTTTCCTCAACCGCAAGAACGTGATCGTCATCCTGATGGCGATCGAACTGATCCTGCTTTCGGTGAATATCAACTTTGTCGCATTCAGCGCCTTCATGAACGATCTGGTCGGCCAGGTGTTCGCTATGCTGGTGCTGACCGTGGCTGCGGCAGAGGCGGCGATCGGGCTGGCGATCCTAGTTATCTATTTCCGCAACCGCGGCACCATCGCGGTCGACGATGCCACGCAGATGAAGGGATGAGCATGGTCTGCATCTCACATCCGCTCAGCCTGAGCTTGCCGAAGGCGATGGGCAAACCACTCGTACTTCGACAGGCTCAGCACGAGCGGTTCAGGAGGATTAAGTGAACTCAATCCTCTTCATCGTGTTCCTGCCTTTGCTCGCGGCCATAGTGGCAGGGCTGGGCAATCGCATGCTCGGCAACACCGTCACCAAGTCGCTCACCACGGGCGCCCTGTTCATATCCTGCGCACTGAGCTGGCCGATCTTCCTGAGCTTCGTCGCCGGAAATGCGGTCGCGGAAGTCGTTCCGGTCATGACCTGGGTTCATTCGGGCACGCTGAGTTTCGATTGGGCGCTGCAGGTGGATGCGCTGACCGCCGTGATGCTGGTGGTGATCACCACCGTCTCCGCGCTCGTGCACCTCTATTCATGGGGATACATGGAGGAAGACCCGGACCAGCCGCGCTTCTTCGCCTATCTCAGCCTGTTCACCTTCGCCATGCTGATGCTGGTGACGGCCGACAATCTGGTGCAGATGTTCTTCGGTTGGGAAGGGGTGGGCCTGGCCAGCTATCTGCTGATCGGTTTCTGGTTCAAGAAGCCGAGCGCCAACGCCGCCGCGATCAAGGCCTTCGTGGTCAACCGTGTGGGCGATCTTGGTTTCATGCTGGGCATTTTCGGCACCTATCTGGTGTTCCAGACTACCTCGATCCCCGACATCCTGGCCGCCGCGCCGGGAATGACGGGTTCGACCATCGGCTTCCTAGGCTATCGCATGCACACGATGGACCTGCTGTGCATCCTGCTGTTCATCGGCGCGATGGGCAAATCGGCGCAGCTGGGCCTGCACACCTGGCTGCCCGACGCGATGGAAGGCCCGACCCCGGTTTCGGCGCTGATCCATGCCGCAACCATGGTCACCGCCGGTGTGTTCATGGTCTGCCGCCTGTCGCCCATGTTCGAGGCAGCACCGATTGCATTGGGCATGGTGGTGTTTGTCGGAGCGGCTACCTGCATTTTCGCCGCCACGATCGGCACCACGCAGTGGGACATCAAGCGGGTGATCGCCTATTCCACCTGCTCACAGCTCGGTTACATGTTCTTTGCCGCAGGTGTCGGCGCCTATGGCGTGGCCATGTTCCACCTCTTCACCCATGCTTTCTTCAAGGCTCTGCTGTTCCTGGGCGCTGGCAGCGTGATCCACGCGATGCATCACGAACAGGACATGCGTTATTACGGCGCGCTGCGTAAGCACATCCCGCTTACCTTCTGGGCCATGATGGCGGGTACGCTGGCGATCACCGGCGTCGGCATCTACGACCTGCACCTTGGCTTCGCCGGCTTCTGGTCGAAGGATGCGATCATCGAAGTCGCCTATGCCCGCGGCACCGGCATGGCGAATTTCGCCTTCTGGATGGGCGTTTTCGCCGCCCTGCTGACAAGCTTTTACAGCTGGCGCCTGATGTTCCTTACCTTCTGGGGCAAGCCGCGCTGGATCGAGAGCGAGCATATCCAGCATTCGGTTCACAAGACGCCCGCGCAGGCCGGAGACGACACCACCGGCGGCTATCATCCACATGAAAGCCCGCCTTCCATGCTGGTCCCCCTTGGCCTGCTGTCTGTGGGGGCAATCGCCGCCGGGCAGGTGTTTGCGCCGACATTCCTTGACGATGCATCGTTCTGGAGCAATTCGATCTTCTATAACGAGCCGCTGATCCACGCGATGCACGCAGTGCCGATGCCGGTGAAATATGCCGCCTTCATCGTGATGGTCCTGGGCTTTGCCGGGGCATGGTGGGCCTATATCAGGAACACGAGCATCCCGGGCAAATTCGTGGCGCAGTTCCGCGTGATCCACAATTTCGTCTACAACAAGTGGTACTTTGACGAGCTCTACAATGTGATCTTCGTCAAGCCGGCCTTCTGGCTCGGGCGCATCTTCTGGCAAAGGGGCGATATCGGCACGATCGACCGTTTCGGCCCCGATGGTGCCGCCTGGCTGGTGCAGCGCAGCGCGCTCGTCGCGAAGAAGGTGCAGTCCGGATATCTCTATAGCTACGCGCTGATCATGCTGCTCGGCCTGGTTGCCGCGATTACCTGGGTGCTCTTTTGATGGACGGGTTTCCGATCCTTTCGGCCATGCTGCTGGTCCCGCTGGTGGCAGGCATCGCCTGTTTCTTCCTTGAGGCGCAGGCTGCGCGGCTGACCGCGTTGGCGGCAACGCTGGCCAACCTTGCGCTCGGCGTGGTGCTGTGGCTCAATTACGATATCGGCGGAGCGCAATGGCAGTTCGTCGAGAAGGCGCCGCTGTTCTCGGGCTTCAGCTATGCGCTGGGGATCGACGGGATTGCGCTGATGCTGATCATGCTCAGCGTTTTCCTGATGCCGATTTGTATCCTCGCCAGTTGGGAAGCGATCACCAGGCGAGTGGGTGAGTACATGGCCGCCTTCCTGATCATGGAAGTGCTGATGATCGGTGTGTTCGCGGCGCAGGACCTGTTCCTGTTCTACATCTTCTTCGAGGCGGGCCTGATCCCGATGTACCTGATCATCGGGGTGTGGGGCGGGGACAACCGCATTTACGCGAGCTACAAGTTCTTCCTCTACACGCTGCTCGGCTCGGTGCTGATGCTGATTGCGATGTTCTGGATGGTGAATGTCGCAGGCACTTCCGACATCCCAACGCTGATGCAGTATGACTTCGCGCCAGCGGCGCAGACATGGCTGTGGCTGGCGTTCTTCGCCAGCTTCGCGGTGAAGATGCCGATGTGGCCGGTGCATACCTGGCTGCCCGACGCGCATGTGCAGGCGCCCACTGCGGGCTCGGTCATCCTGGCGGGCGTGCTCCTCAAGCTCGGCGGTTATGGCTTCATCCGCTTCAGCCTGCCGATGTTCCCCGAAGCCTCCGCGCAGCTTGCCTGGCTGATTTTCGCGCTGTCGATCGTGGCAGTGATCTATACCTCGCTGGTCGCGCTGGTTCAGCACGACATGAAAAAGCTGATCGCCTATTCATCGGTCGCGCATATGGCGATCGTGACGGCGGGCCTGTTCGCCTTCAACGTGCAGGGGCTGGAAGGCGCAATGATGGTGATGCTGGGCCACGGGCTGGTCTCGGGCGCATTGTTCCTGTGCGTGGGCGTGATTTATGACCGGCTGCACACGCGCGAGATTGACCGTTACGGCGGGCTGTCCATCAACATGCCCAAATATGCGCTGTTCTTCATGCTCTTCACCATGGCCAGCGTGGGCTTGCCGGGGACGAGCAATTTCATCGGCGAATTCCTGGCGCTGGCAGGAATCTATCAGGTTTCCACCTGGGTTGCCTTGGCCTGCACCACGGGCATCATCCTGGGCGCGGCCTACATGCTTTACCTGTACCGGCGCGTGGCCTTCGGCGAGCAGAAAAACGCCGATGCGGCAGCCATGCTCGATCTCGACAAGCGTGAATGGGCGATGCTTGCCCCGATCGCCGCTGCAGTTTTGTGGATGGGCGTCTATCCCGAAAGCTTCCTGGCTCCGATGCGGCAGGATATCGCCGCGCTCGAAGCGCGGGTGGCGCGCGCTGCCCCTGAAGGTGACAGCCGGCTTGTGGTGGGCGAGCCGACTGGAAGGATTGCCAACGAAATGCCGCATGCAAGTGAGAAGCTCGGGGAGGGGGCCCACTGATGGACTACGCAACCTCGCTTTCGCTGATTGCGCCCGAAATCGTCCTAGCAGTTTCAGGGCTTGTACTGCTGCTGATCGCGGCCTGGGGCGGTGACAAGAGCGCTAAGCTCGTAACGTGGCTCGCAGTAGCAGGCCTGTTTGCCGCCGGTGTGCTGCTTGTGCCGACCCTGCATGACGGGCTGGTTGGCCCGGCGACGTATGCTTTTGGCGATTTGTTCCGTGCCGATGCCTATGCCGCATTCGCCAAGTCGCTGATCTATCTCGGCGCGATCGGCTGCCTGTTGGTCGCGCCTGCCTATTTCGATCGCCTCAAGGCCATGCGCGCCGAATATCCCGTGCTGGTTGTATTTGCTTCGCTGGGCATGAGCATCATGGTTTCGGCGGGCGATTTCCTGACGCTTTATGTTGGGTTGGAGCTCAACAGTCTTGCGGCCTATGTGCTCGCCTCGATCCTGCGCCATGACGACAAATCGGCCGAAGCGGGCCTCAAATATTTCGTGCTTGGTGCGCTTGCCAGCGGCATCCTGCTTTACGGGCTGAGTCTGCTCTATGGCTTCACTGGCAGCACCAGCTTTGCTGGCGTCTCCGCAGCGATAGCCGGTGATTTGTCCAACGGCGCGCTGATCGGCATCGTGTTTGTGCTTGCAGGCCTGGCGTTCAAGATCTCGGCAGTTCCGTTCCATATGTGGACGCCCGATGTCTACGAAGGCGCGCCGACCCCGGTTACCGCCTTTTTCGCTACTGCGCCCAAGGTGGCAGCGGTTGCCCTGACCGCGCGGGTCGCGCTGGAGGTGTTCGGCAGCCAGGTCGACGCCTGGCGGCAGATCGTGATCTTCCTGGCGCTTGCTTCGATCGTCGTCGGCGCGCTTGGCGCCATCGGGCAGGAGAATATCAAGCGCCTGCTGGCCTTTTCATCGATCAACAATGTTGGCTTCATCCTGATCGGGCTTACCGCCGCGACTGAGCAGGGTGCGAGCGCGATGCTGGTCTATCTGTGGATCTACCTGGCGATGTCGCTGGGCAGCTTTGTTGCGGTGCTGATGCTCAAAGATGCCGATGGCGTGCCGGTCGAGAACATTTCGAGCATGGCCGGCATGGTGCGCGAGCAACCATTGCTGAGTTGGTGCCTGTTCTTCCTGATGCTGAGCCTGGCAGGCATTCCGCCGCTGTTCGGCTTCTGGGGCAAGTTCGTGGTGTTCCAGGCCGCGGTTGAAGCGGACATGATCGCGCTCGCCGCGCTCGGTATCGCCGCCAGCGTGATCGGCGCCTTCTACTACCTCAAGGTGTGCAAGGTGATCATGTTCGACGATTCCGCGGGCGTGGTGACGGGCAAGAGCAACGCCAGCCATTGGGCTGTTCTGGGGGTAACCTCGTTGATCATTTCCCCGCTCGGTTATCTGCTTACGCCGTCGCTGGGCGATCTGGCGGACAAGGCGGCAAGCGCGCTGTTCCTGGCGGTGTGATCACTTTCGTCGAGCAAACCGGCTCCACCAATGCAGACCTGCTTGCGCGGCTTGTCGCGGGCGAGCATGTGCGCGAGGGCGATTGGCTGGTTACGCGCAGCCAGAATGCCGGGCGCGGGAGACAGGGACGCCAGTGGTTTGACGGGTCGGGCAATTTCATGGGCTCGACAGTGGTTCATCCCGCTGCTGGCGATCCGCCCGCAGCAACATTGGCGTTGATGACCGGGCTCGCGGTTTACGAGGCGCTATTGCCGCTCTGTCCCGAACCCGGTGCTCTCATGCTGAAATGGCCAAACGACATATTGCTGCGGGACGCGAAACTTGCCGGGATCTTGCTGGAAACGGTCAAGGGGGCCGTGGTCATCGGAATCGGCGTGAACCTGCGCGCGGCGCCCGAATTGCCGGACCGCAAGACGATAGCCTTGGCTGACGTCGCGCCGGCACCTTCGCCTGAGGATTTTGCCGAGCGGCTCGCAGCATCCTTCGACGCCGAACTCGAGCGCTGGCGCATTCACGGGCTTGAGCTGCTTCTCAGGCGCTGGCAGGCGGCGGCCCATAGAGTAGGCACAGCGCTGAAAGTGCATGATCCCTCAGGCGCCATCATCAGCGGCACCTTCGCCGGGCTCGACGCAAGCGGCTCCTTGCTGTTGCGCGCTCCCGATGGCAAGACGCACACCATCCACGCCGGTGACGTGGCGCTCGATTAGCCTGATCGAATAGGGGAAGCTCGATGCTGCTTGCAGCCGATGTCGGTAACACAAATGTGGTCTTTGCGCTGTTCGATGGCATGGAGATCAAGGCGCGCTGGCGGATCGCCACCGATCCGCGCCGCACTGGCGATGAATATGCCGTGTGGCTGCTGCAATTGCTGGCGATCGAGGGCTTCGACAAGGCGCAAATCACACAGATCATTGTGGGTTCGGTTGTGCCCCGCGCGATCCACAATATCGCTGTGCTGGCCGAGAAGTATTTCGGCGTTACGCCGCTGATCGCAGGGCAGGGCGATGCCGATTGGGGAATTTCAGTGGATGTGGACGAGCCGCGTTCGCTTGGCGCGGACCGTGCGCTCAATGCTATCGCGGCACACGCCAAGTACCAGGGCGATCTGATCGTAGTCGATTTCGGCACTGCTACGACATTCGATGCGGTGGATTTTACCGGCGCTTACAAGGGCGGGATCATTGCCCCTGGCATCAACCTGTCGCTCGATGCGCTGGTCAACAATACGGCCAAGCTCCCGCGCATTGCGATCGAAAACCCCGGCAATAACAACGTTATCGGTCGCAACACCGAAGAACAAATGCTGATCGGTGTTTTCTGGGGCTATGTCTCGCTGATCGAGGGGCTGATCGCCCGGATGCGCAACCAGATCGGCCGACCGGCCAAGGTGGTGGCGACCGGCGGGCTGGCAATCCTGTTTGACGAGCATACCGACATGTTCGACGCGGTTGATACAGACCTGACGCTTGACGGGCTTGCCATTCTGGCGCGCCGCGCAGCGAACTGATCGGAACCAGTTGATGAAAAAGGATTTCACTCCCGAGAAGGAACTGCTGTTTCTGGCACTGGGCGGCTCGGGCGAGATTGGCATGAACGTCAATCTCTATGGCTGCAACGGCAAGTGGCTGATGGTGGATCTGGGGATGACCTTCTCGGGCGATGTATATCCGGGGGTTGAGCTCGTTTTTGCCGATCTCGAATTCATCGAAGATCGCGCGAAGGATCTGCTGGGGATCGTGCTGACCCACGGGCATGAGGATCATATCGGCGCAGTCCCCTATTTCGCCGCCGAACTGGGTGTGCCGCTTTATGCCACGCCATTCACGGCTGAACTGGTTCAGCGCAAGCTGGAAGAGGCGGGGCTTGCCAAATCGGTCGATTTGTATGTCATCGATGAGGATCATGGCGCGTTCAACCTTGGCCCGTTTGGCGTGACATATGTTCCGCTGGCGCATTCCATAGCAGAAGGAAACGCGCTGCTGATCGAGACCCCTTATGGCAAGGTGTTCCACACCGGCGACTGGAAGCTCGATGAGGAACCGATCATCGGCGAGCCAACAACTGAGGAAGAACTGATCGCCATCGGGGATGAGGGTGTGCTGGCCCTGGTGTGCGATTCGACCAATGTATTCAATCCCAAGCCCAGCGGCTCGGAAGGCGGAGTGCACCGTTCGCTGATGGAGGAAGTGGCGCGGCATGGCGGCAAGCGCGTGCTGGTAACGACCTTCGCTTCGAATGTGGCGCGGCTGCAGACCCTGGGCGATGTCGCCCGTGAAACCGGGCGGCAGTTGTGCGTGGCCGGGCGCTCGCTCGATCGGATCATCGACGTGGCCAAGCAGACAGGTTACCTGCAGGACTTCCCTGAAACGATCGATTTCGACACGGCGATGGGCCTGCCGCGCGGCGAAGTACTGATCATCGCCACCGGCGGGCAGGGCGAACCGCGCGCTGCGCTGGCCCGCATTGCCGAAGGCAACCACCCGATCGAACTGGTGCCGGGCGATGTGATCTTGTTTTCGAGCCGCCAGATTCCCGGCAACGAGCTCGCCATCGGGCGGGTGATGAACCAGCTTGCCGCGCGCGGGATCGTGATGGTGACTGACCGCCAAAGTGCTATCCACGTTTCCGGCCACCCCGGCAGGCCGGAACTCCAGGCGCTATATGGCTGGATTCGCCCGGAATTGCTGGTGCCGGTCCATGGCGAGATGCGCCACATGCACGAACAGGCCCGGCTTGGGCGCAAAAGCGGCATCCCGGCGGCGTTGGTGCAAAGCAATGGTGACCTTGTCCGGCTCGCGCCCGGCGCCCCTGGCAAGCTGGCCGAGGTGAAGGCAGGGCGGCTTGTGCTTGATGGCGACATCATCGTGGCGGCAGATGGTGAAGCGGTGACCATGCGCCGCCGCGTGGCGCGCGACGGATTGGTGATAGTGGTTCTGGACGAGAGCTATGGCCCGACTGTTGAAGCGATCGGCTTGCCGCTTGACGAGGATCTGGCAGGGTTTGTCGAAGAGGCCGCAGAAGACATTGTTTCAGCAATCGCCTCTCTGCGCGGCAAGGCCGCCCGCGATCGCGATGCGGTGCACGAAGCAGCCCGTCTTGCCGCACGCCGCGCCGCACAGCGCTGGTCGGGAAAGAAACCGCAAGTCAAGGTTATCATGCTGGGTGAAGCGCAATGATGGAATGGACCTCTATCCTCGCAATCTACGCGCTGTTCTGGGTGATGTCGGCGTTCGTCACCTTGCCGTTCGGCGTGAAGACGCATGACGAAGCGGGGATCGAGAAAATTCCCGGGCAGGCAGATAGCGCGCCCGCGCATTTCCGCCCCGGCTATCACGCTTTGAGAGCGACCTTTATTGCTGCGCTCCTAACCGGGATCTATGTGCTCAATTACCAGTATGGCTGGGTCACTGCCGAGGATCTGAACTTTTTCCCGCCGCCACCCGGCACAGGCGAAACGCCTGGTTGAACAACCGTGGCGCGGCAATAATCAATCGCGCAGCCGTTCGATCGATTGCGCGAGCGCGACATAGAGCTTGCCCATATCCGAGCTAAGCAGCGTGACCCCCATTGTGTTGCCATCGCGGGTTGAAAGTACCGAGCGCAACATGGCTTCGAAATCATGGATATAGCGGCTGACATGCTCGCGGAAGCTGTCATCCGCCTCGAACAGTTCCATGATTTCCCTTGCCTGGGAATTGTCGACAAGCCGCACTGCCCGGCGCGTGAAAATCCCGCGATCGCCCTTGAGGTAAGATGCCCATGCAGTGTCTGTGGTATCGTGCGATAGCGCCTTGGCGATGTCGATGGCGTTTGAATTGAGGCTCTCGGTGATCAAGGCCACCCGCCGTGCAAAATCATTGTCGACCTTTTCCTGCGCCTGTTCTCGGGCGCGGGCAACGCGCTGCTCCAGATTGCTCACCAACTCGTTTACCTTGGCAAGCTGATCGCGCAATGTGACGGCGATTTCACGACCGCTGGTGGAAGCCCGCAAGTTTGCTTCCTCGATGCGCTCGGCGGCATGCGCGCCTTCTTCACGCAAGGATTGCTCGATCGCTGCGCTGGCCTTGACCCCGATTTCTTTGGCCAGTGCCCCAAGCCGCTCTTCCGTGCCTTCCTCGATCGCCGCAAAGGCCTGCCTTGCCGCATCTTCCAGCTGGACTATCGCGGCCCGCAATTCCTCGTTGGTGCGCGACGAAACACGATCGCTTTCCTGCTCCAGTTTGCTCAAGGCGCCGCGCAGAGCGGAAATCCGCGCCAGGCCCTCATCCGCACCCTCGGCAAGGCGCGCGTTGAGCGCCGCGATCTTCTGATCGGTTTCCTCAACAGTTTCGCGGGCGGCAATGACATAATCGGATAGGCTGCTGCTGCGCTCATGCGCGGCTTCAACCGTGCCCTTGAGCATGGCCGCGCGCTGCTCGACATCGCCCAGCATTGCCCCCGCCTTGTCGATTGCCTGGGGCAGGGCTTCGCGGCTTTCGCGCGCACCCGACTGGATAATTTCGAGCAGGCGGATACCGGCCTCGGTCAGTTCGCCAAGGATCGTGCCGGTGACGGCGAGTTCGTTGCGGCTGTGCGCAAGCTTCTCAGTCGTATCGCCAAGACCTTGACCGAGTGTAGTGGTGGTAAGCTGTGCTTGTTCGGAAACTGAAGCAATTAGGGTATTCAGCTCCTCAACCTTCGATGTAATATCAGTGCCTTGTGTTACGAGTTTTTCGAGCCGGGCGAGCTGCGCTTCGGTCCTTTCCGACAGCATTTCGTCGAGCTCTGACAGGCGCTGCGCCAACACTTCGCTGGCCTGTGCCTCGCGAGTATCGAATTCATCCTGCCTGCGGGCAATTTTTTCGGCGAAGTCGGCATCGTGTGCCGCAAGCCTGGCCGCAAACTGTTCACTTTCCAGTTCCAGCGCTTCAATCCGCCTTCGCCCGGTCGCTACAGCGTGCTGATCGAGCTGATCGAGCTTGCCGACGACTTTGGCGAGATCGGTATAAAGCCGGTCGCGATGTTCATCGAGCATGGTGACGGAATCGTGCTGCGTTTGGTTGAGCGCGGCGCTCACCGCCTGGATTTCATCACGCAAACTGGCGATCTGGTCCTGGAAAGTGTTGACGCGGGCACGTTCCTGGGTTTCGAATTCTTCCCCCAGCGCGGCCACCATAACGCGCAGTTCTTCGGCGCGGCCGTGCATCGCGGCGAACGCGCCTGCTTCATGGCTGTCTATTTCTGCGCGGAATTCGTCACTTTTCGCGTTCAAAACGGCAAAGCGGCTCTCGGTAATCTGATTGATCCGGTCGAGTTGAGCTTCAAATCGGGCCAGCGTGTCATTCACCTGTTCGGTCAATGTGTTGACCTGCTGGCCGCTTGCGGCACCAAAGTGATTGAGCCGTTCGAACCCGGTGACCAGCTTCTCAATCTGTTCATGCGCGGTTCGGCCAGCCTGACCGATCTGGTTGGAGGCATCGCGCGCCGAAGTCGCAATAACCGGCAAGTCGTCACGCAGCTTTCCCATGTTTATCAACGCAGTATCACTGACTGTTGCGATTGCCTCTACTTGAGCGCCATTGGTGTGGATCAACGCCTGAAGCTCGCCTGCATGGGTGGACAGCCGTTCACTGGCTATGCGCCCGAAAGATTCCAGCTCGCGCGATTGTGTGCCCAGGAATTCGCGCGCCAGTGAAAGCTCGCGATTGACCGCTGCCAGCCGGTTCTCAAGCGCGCTCGCCTCTTGCCGCAGTAACAGAGCCGTATCGCCGAAACGGACAGCTTCGCGGCGGCTCAGGCGCATGGCGAGAAGCCAGCAGGCTACGATCAGCAGGATCGGCACAGACCAGTCCATGATCCATCCCGCCCATTGTTGCGGCGTCCCGCCTGTCAGAATTTCCGCTTGAAATGCCCAGCCAAAGAATCCGGTCCAGCCCGCCATGGCAAGCATCGCCAATGCGGGTACAAACCAGTCATACCAGCGCCTGCGAGGTGCCGGTTCATCAATCTCGTCACCCGGTTCTTCCTCCAGGATCAGCGGCTCATCGCCAGCATGCTGAGCGGATTGTTCAGGCGCGTTCTGCGCGGCTTCAGGCCCGATAGCCCGGATATGCGATCCAGTCGTCATTTGTGGAAACTACTCGATTTTGAGAAAGGATAAACCCCGCTTTAACCGTTGTGCGCATATCCGCCATCAGATGGCGTATGAAAGCGGTTCCCTTGATGCAACATTGGCTGCGGCTGCGGGTGAGGACATCGTCTTGCTGGCCGAGCTACGCAACGCTTTGGTTGAGAGCGCTGAGCGGCAGCTTGACCTGATGCGCCGCGCCCGTTGTGACGGAAATTGGCGTGTTGCTGCGATGCGTTTGAAAGGGCTTGCCGCAAGCTTCCACGCGGAGGAACTGCTCAACATATCCGAAGCGGCGCTGGAAGCTGTTCCGGGCGAACCTGGCGTGCTGCGCGAGGTGGAGCAGGAGATCGCGCGGCTAGCGGGGCGGCCGCTTATTCCTGCGCACGGCTGAAACTGCCCAATTCCGGGCAATCTGACGCTTGGCAGGCCTGCCTTGCCGCGCCTATTGTCACCCCTCGACCGGACTAACCAATAGCAAACGGGGGGAAAGGCCGCTGTGCGCAGCGCATTACTATCGACACTGGAACTGACGCAGGCGGGCCGGCCGCGCGCGTTCGAGCGGCTTGGCGGGCGATCGCTGATCGCCTGGCAGGTGGATATGGCGCGCGACCTTGGCTGCACGCGGATAATATGCCTTGCACAGCGCGACAGCGAGCCTTTGCAGGACCTGCACGAGAGTGTGGAAAGCGCAGGTTTGGAGTTCCAGCTGGTGCGGGGGCCGTTGCCACTGGCGCGGCTGCTTTCCGCCGATCAGGAGCTGGTGGTGATTGCCGATGGACTGGTGATCGATCGTGAGCGCTTGGCCGCGACCATTGGAGAGCAACGCGGCGTTGCAGCCTTGCCAGCTGAGGAAGGGCTGGCCGCTGGGTTCGAGCGGATCGATGCGGACCATGCCTGGGGCGGTGTGCTGGTCACGCGGGCAAGGATTGCGGAACAATTGGCGGATATGCCGCCCGATTGCGACACAATCTCGGTTTTGCTGCGGCTCGCATTGCAGGCCGGGGCAAGGCTGGTGAATGTGAGCGCGGAGGCGCTCGATAGCGGAGAATGGCTGTTGGTGCGTGACCGCGCGGTGTTGGCAATGCGCGAGGAAGCTTTGCTTGATCGCAGTGTTGAGAGCGCCGCTTGGAGCGCGCCGGGCACTGCACTCAGCCGCCGGATCGCCCGGGCATTGGCGCCCGATGCGTTGGATCGGGGGCCTGCTACGGCACTGGGCCTTGGGGCATTGGGTCTGCTGGGTGCTGTGGTGCTGGCGCAGCTTGGCCTGAGTTTAGCAGGGCTGACAAGCTTCATTGTAGGCGCTTTTACGCTTAAACTGGGTGAGGCGCTGGGCAGGCTCAAGGCCAGGTTACGCGGAATAGGGCCTGGAACGCGGCGCGCAGACCTGCTGCGAAATATCCTGGATTTCTCGCTTGTGATGGCTCTTTCGCTGCCGTTCGAACTGGATTCCTTGCCCCAGCGGATGTTCCTGCCGTTGATGTTTGTGGGGCTTTTGCGCCTTGGAGAAAGCCTGGCCCCGGAAAAATGGCGTGCGGCCTGGGGTGATCGCCTCCTCGCGGCGTCGATTTTGCTTCCGGCGGCATGGTTTGGCGTGCTGGATCAAGCAGTTGCCGGTCTCTCTTTACTGGCACTCGGATTATGCCTGTTTTTTCGGCGAGAATCGAAGATAACGCGGGCTTAACCAAGCCGCGCTATGAGCAGGCGATGAGCGAGGCTGTGATGAAACCGCAGGAGCAGACGGAGGCAAGTGATGCCTTGCGCCATGAGCTGGCGCGTGGCGATCTTGCGCTTGCCGGAGTTGCGCCTGTTCTCAGCCACTTGCTCGCCTCTCCCGGCCAGGCCTTGGTGAGCGAAGATGTGCTTGCGCGCATGCGCGGCATGCTGGGCGACCTGGCGCGACAGGTGCTGGCGGCGCAGGCAAAGGCAGAAGGGGCAAAGCAGGAGATAGACCCGGCAGCGGCAAGCGATCTTGCAGGCCGGTTTGCCGCCAGCAGCATCCTGGTGAGCCATTGCTATGCCATCGCGATGGAAAGCCAGCTTGGCGAGCGGCTTGAGCAAGGCGCGGCGATCGACCAGGTGCTTACGCCGCTGTTGCAGGAACTGATCGCCTCACCGGACGAAAACGTTGCGGAACTGGCCATGGCTACCATGAGCGCGCAGGCGCGTTTCATCCAGGCGCAGCGCAGAATGGACCTGCCGCTGGTCGAACTTCCGGCGGAACTGTTTCACGAGGTGCTGGCGCTGGCAAAAAAGGCCGCCGTCGCAGAGGGTGGCGATGTGGCCGAACGGGCGGCGCAACAGCTCCGCAACAGCTACGACGAAGGCCGTAGCAGGCTGGCGCTGCTTACCCGTCTGGTAGGCGGCCTGGCAGGAGGAGTGCGCGCCGCACTCGATCTTGAGCACGCCGGGCTGGCACTGTTCGCGACCGCAATGGCGCGGCTTTCGCAGCAACCGCGCGAACTGGCGATACTCTCGTGCCACGAACGCCAGCAAGTGCGGCTTGCCCTGGCGCTGCGCGCCGGAGCGCTCAAGCCTGATGAGATCACCCGCCAATTTGCGCTGATCCACCAGGATTTTGCGCTTCCCGCGCAGCTCAATGACGTTTCTGCGGACCAGGCGAAAGCTTTGCTCAAGGGAACCGCGGCGGGGCGCGGGCGCTAGGCCGTGGCGGCTCCCGATTCGCTTCTGGCTGCGCGCGGTCTTACCGATGGCGAGGACCGCCTGGTTTCGGCTGACCAGCCCCTGTCGGAGCTGCAGCAGCGCTGTGGAGGCCAGGTTCCAGGCAGGCTGGCCATCCCAGAACTGCTCGAACTGGTGCGGCAGGGGCGCCGAATGGGCTTGCGCCTGGCGCGCGAGTTTTCTGCGCAGGATGGCGATGCTCGTGTGAGCGGCTTTGTCCGCATACATCCTTTGGCAGCGGATCGCGGCGATGGTTGTGAGATCCTGATCGAGAACTGGCGGCGGGAAACTGTCGGAGCACAAGATGACCGCGAGACCACCGCAAGGCAGGACGCGATCGACAGGGCAACGGCGGAGTTTACCGCGCGACTCGACGGCAAACAGCGCCTGCTCGCCGGTGAAGGCAGTGCGCCGGATCTGGCGGAACTGATTGATGAGACACGCAAGCACGCCGGCAAGCCGTGGGTGGACTATGTCGAACTGATCGGGATTGCGCACCGTCAGCCCCTGCATTGGCGCCTGCTTGACGGGGTGCGTTGCAAGCTCGCAGGTTCGCAGCGCGACTGGCGGGCTCGCCTCATTCCACTTGGCACGGAAGCCGCCATGCCGCGCGGATTTGAATTGTTGCTGGTGGCCGATCAGCCGCCGCCGCAAGCCGAGCCGCAAAACGAAGATACGCAAACAGGCGGCACCGGTCTGATCGGGGATGCGCTGATGCCTGCTCTGCGCCAGCCGGTAGCGCGGATCATCGCCAATGCGGAAACTATCCGATCGAAACTGGCCGGGCCCTTGCGCACCGAATATTCGAATTATGCTGCCGACATCGTGTCAGCGGGCAGGCATCTGGCCGGTTTGCTTGACGATCTGGGTGATCTCGAGGCTGTCGAGGCACCCGGATTCACTGCCGCAAAGCAGGCGATCGATCTTGCCGATATCGCCCGCAAGGCTGCCAGCATGCTGACGGCCAGGGCCAATGACAAGCAGATCGAACTGGTCAGCCCCGGCAATGACGAGAGTTGTCCCGCAACCGGTGACGCCCGCCGGGTCTTGCAGATCGTGCTCAATTTGGGCGCGAATGCGATCAACTATTCGCCCAGGGATAGCCGGGTTGAGATTTCGGTGGGGCCGTGGCGCAGCGGCTTGCCCAGCGTCAGCGTGCGCGATCAGGGCCCCGGCCTCTCACGCGAAGATCAGCAGCGGATGTTTGCGAAGTTCGAGCGGCTTGGTCGTTCGGGCGATGGCGGCTCTGGCCTTGGGCTTTACATTTCGCGCAAGCTGGCCCTGGCCATGTCGGGCTCGCTTGCGGTCGAAAGCGAGGTAGGCAAGGGGGCGGTCTTCACCCTGGTTTTGCCCAAGAAAGCCTGACTGTTCGCAGGCAAGGTGCCGTATTTCATCGTTCGATGCGTCCCGATCCCCAAAGCAGGATTGCGCCGACAAGCACGGTGATCGAACCGTAGAAAGCCCAACTGCGATCTGCCAGCATGAAGCTGTTGGCAGGCCACATCACGATGCCCAGGCCTTGCAGCGTCCATAGCCCGCCCGACAGGATCAGTGCGACACCGAATACCTGCAGGACGAACTTGATAAAGCGCCTGCCCATGCCTGCGCAGCCTCAGCGCTGGGTGAGCGGAACGTAGTCGCGCTGCGTCGGGCCAGTGTAGAGCTGGCGCGGGCGGCCGATAACCTGGCCTGGATCGGAAATCATTTCGTTCCACTGCGCAACCCAGCCAACGGTGCGGGCGAGTGCGAACAGTGCGGTAAACATGGTGGTCGGGAAACCGATCGCAGAGAGGATTACGCCCGAGTAGAAGTCGACATTGGGGAACAGCTTCTTTTCCCTGAAGTAATCGTCATTGAGCGCCATCTCTTCGAGCCGCAGCGCGGTTTCGAACACCGGATCGGTAACTTTGAGCGCCTCGAAAACTTCGCGCACGGTTTTCTGCATTACCGTCGCGCGCGGATCGTAGTTTTTGTACACCCGGTGGCCGAAGCCCATCAGGCGGAACGGGTCGTTCTTGTCTTTCGCGCGCTCGATATATTGCGGAATACGGTCCGGCGTGCCGATTTCGCGCAGCATGTTGAGCGCGGCTTCATTGGCGCCGCCATGTGCCGGGCCCCACAGGCATGCGATGCCGGCCGCGATGCAGGCAAAGGGGTTGGCACCAGACGATCCGGCCAGGCGGACGGTGGATGTCGATGCGTTCTGCTCGTGATCGGCGTGCAGGATGAATATCCGGTCCATCGCGCGCTCAACGGCGGGATGCAGATCATACTCCTCAGCCGGAACACCAAAGGTCATGCGCAGGAAGTTGCCCGTATAGCTGAGCGAATTGTCCGGATACATGAACGGCTGACCTACAGCATATTTGTAAGCCATTGCCGCGATCGTGGGCATCTTGGCGATCAGCCGGTGGCTGCTGATCTTGCGATGCTCGGGATCGGAAATGTCGGTGCTGTCATGATAAAAGGCCGACAGTGCGCCAACTACCCCGCACATCACCGCCATTGGGTGCGCATCGCGGCGGAAGCCGCGATAGAGCACCGAAAGCTGCTCGTGCAGCATCGTGTGCCGCGTTATGGTGTATTCGAAATCCTCGAATTCATCCTTGCTTGGCAGTTCACCATTCAGGAGCAGATAGGCGACTTCCATGAAGCTGGAATGTTCGGCCAGTTGGCCGATGGGATAGCCGCGGTGCAGCAGCACCCCTTCTTCGCCGTCGATATAGGTGAGTGCGCTTTCGCAGCTCGCGGTCGACTTGTAGCCCGGATCGAAAGTGAACGCGCCAGTCTGCCCATAGAGCTTGCGGATATCGATGACATCGGGGCCAACGCTTCCTTCCAGGACAGGAAATTCGTAGCTCTGGCCCCCAAGTTCGAGTTTCGCGTGTTTGTCCGCCAAGTTCTGTCTCCTTTAATCGTGCTCGTGTTCAGCCCGCCGCAACAGCCTGCGCGTCGATCCGTGCCAACGCCTCTGCCCGTCCCAAAAGGATCAGAACATCGAAGATACCGGGCGAGGTTGTCGTACCGGTAAGGGCTGCGCGCAGGGGCTGCGCGAGCTTGCCAAGGCCCAATTCAAGTTCCTCGGCGAGTGCTTTCGTAGTGGCTTCGAGTGCCTCGATTGTCCAGTCATTTTCCGCCCGTAAACGGTCGGCAACAAGTGCGAGCCGCTGCCGCGCGTCATCATCGAGCAAGGCGGCTGCTTTTTCGGTCATTTCCAGCGGTCTTTTACGGAACAGGAAGGCGGCACCTTCGGCCAGTTCCATCATGCTGCGCGCGCGCACCTTTAGCACCGGCATGGCCCGGGTCAGCAGGTCAATATCGACTTCGCCTGCGATCATCGGCGCGCAAATCCGGGCCAGACGCGCATCATCGGCCTCACGAATGTAATGCCCGTTGAGGTTTTCGAGCTTCTTGAGGTCGAAGCGCGAGGCGCTTTTGCCGACACCGTCGAGATCGAACAACTCGATCGCCTCTTCGCGGGTAAACTCCTCGCGGTCGCCATGTCCCCAGCCAAGCCTGAGAAGATAATTGAACAAGGCTTCCGGCAGTATCCCCATTTCGTCGCGATAGGCGTCCACGCCCAGCGCGCCATGACGCTTGGACAGCTTGGCGCCATCCGAGCCATGGATCAGTGGGATATGCGCATAGATCGGATCGCCCCAGCCACCTTCAATCTGCTCCATCGCGCGATAGATTGGCAGTTGGCGGAAGGCGTTGTTCAAGTGATCGTCACCGCGGATGATGTGAGTCACGCCCATATCGCGATCGTCGACCACGGCGGCGAGCATATAGGTGGGTGTGCCGTCAGCGCGCAGGATGATGTAATCGTCAAGCTCGGCATTGCGGACCGTCACCTGCCCCTGGACCTGGTCAGCGATGGTGGTTTCGCCGTCCTCTGGCGTTTTCAGTCGGATCACGAAAGGCGTACCGGCGGGTGCATCGGAGGGGTCGCGGTGGCGCCACCGGCCATCATAGCGGATCGGCTGCCTGGCGGCGCGCTGGGCCGCGCGCATTTCTTCCAGTTCTTCCTGGGTGGCATAACATTTGTAGGCAAAGCCGTGTTCAAGCAGCTTTTCAGCAACTTCGACATGTCGCGAGCCTCGCTCTGACTGGTAAACAATGTCGCCGTCATAATCGAGCCCAAGCCAGTCCAGCCCATCGAGAATCGCGTCAATTGCTTCCTGGGTGGAGCGCTTGCGATCGGTGTCTTCGATCCTGAGCAGCGCCTTGCCGCCATGATGCCGCGCGAAAAGCCAGTTGAACAACGCAGTTCGCGCGCCGCCAATATGCAGGAAACCAGTGGGGGAGGGGGCAAAGCGGGTAACCACTGCGCCGGCCTGTGCCCCGCTTTCGCTTGCCATAAGTCTTTGTTTCCTTTCCAATGCCTTGATGGCGATATCTTACCCGCCTGTGGTGCCTATCGGGGGCGGTGCCGACAGCGACGATGCTGCATTGCAGCGCCATTGGCGCATGGCGCCGCGCTTGTCCAGCGTGGCGGAACTCACCGATCGGTTCCTGGCCAGCTCTGGCTTCGACCGTGCGCCATGGCTCACGGTAGCATTTGCGATGGGCATTGCGTGCTGGTTCGTGCTTGCGGGGCCATGGCAATGGAGTGCGGCAGTGGGTGCCGGGCTGATCGCAGCCCTGGCGGGAGCGGCATTGTGGCAGGACAATCACGGCGTGTCAGGCAGGCCGCATCTGCGCCAGGCGCTGATTTCGCTCGGGCTATTGTTCGCCGCCGGAATTGCGGTGATCTGGATGCGTTCGGAGATCGCCGGTGCTGAGCCGATAGAGCGCCCCAGGGTCGAGCTGTTGCAGGGCTATGTCCTTGAACGTGAGAACCGCGCGGCAGAGGGTCGCATCCGGCTGACCTTGGCGGTGCGCGATGCCGAAACCGCCGAAGCTCGCAAATTTCGGATCAATGTACCGCTCGAACAGGCGCGCGACGAAATGGCGGAAGGGGCAGTGGTGAAGCTGCGCGCGCGGCTGATGCCGCCAGCTTCGCCAATGCTCCCCGGTAGTTATGATTTCGCCCGCGCAGCCTGGTTCCAGGGTCTTTCTGCAACCGGCAGTGCCATTGGTGAGGTGGAGGTGATTGCTTCGCCCCAGCGCTCGCAGCACCTCAAGGCCGTGCAGCGCGCACTGGCCGGGCATGTGCGCGGTGAGCTTGGCGGGCCTGCCGGTACCATTGCCGCCGCATTTGCCAGCGGCGATCGCGGGGCCATATCGAACGCTGACGAGGAGGCCATGCGCGATGCAGGGCTCACCCACCTGCTGTCGATCAGCGGTCTGCATGTGAGCGCAGTTATCGCTGCCGCATATTTGCTGGCGTTGAAGCTGCTGGCGCTGTGGCCAGCACTGGCGCTGCGCTTTCGCTTGCCGATTGTCGCGGCAGCGGCCGGGGCGCTGGCGGGGATCGGTTATACCTTGCTCACCGGGGCCGAGGTTCCAACGGTGCGCAGCTGCATCGGGGCCCTTCTCGTGCTTTTGGCGCTGGCACTGGGCCGCGATGCACTGTCGCTTCGGATGGTGGCTGCAGCTGCTTTTGTCGTGCTGCTGATGTGGCCGGAATCGCTTGTCGGTCCCAGTTTTCAGATGAGCTTTGCCGCTGTGCTGGCGATAGTGGCGTTGCATGATGCTGGGCCGGTGAAGGCTTTTCTGGCGCCGCGCGAAGAGGGCTGGTTAGCGTGGATTTCGCGGCGCGGGTTGATGTTGCTTGTGACAGGCCTGGTGATCGAGATTACGCTGATGCCGATTGTGCTGTTCCATTTTCACCGGGCGGGGGTCTATGGAGCCTTCGCCAATGTGGTTGCCATCCCGCTGGTTACGCTTGTGTCGATGCCGCTGATCGCCATTGCGCTGCTGCTCGACCTGGTGGGGCTGGGGGCTCCGGTATGGTGGCTGGCAGGCAAATCGCTAGATTTGTTGCTGGCTATTGCGCACTGGACGGCAGCGCAGCCCGGCGCCATCAAGCTGATGCCGCAGATGAGCGGGCCGACTTTCGCGCTTTATGTCGCGGGTGGATTGTGGCTGGCACTGTGGCGAGGGCGCAGGAGGCTGGCTGGCTTGGCGCCGGTGGCGATTGCGACGCTGTTGCTGGTGAGCACGCCGGTTCCCGATGTGCTTGTTTCGCGTGACGGGCGGCATGTCGGGATCACCATGTTCGATGCGGATGGCAACATGAGCCGGTTGGCGAGCTTGCGCCACAGCCGATCTGAATATGCGCGTGACAACCTGCTCGAACTGGCGGGAGTGCAGGGTGAACCGGTGACGATCGAAGACTGGCCGGGCGCGCGATGCAGCCGGGAATTCTGCTCCGTGGTGATCAAACGCGGCGGGCGTAGCTGGAGCCTGCTCCTTTCCCGCAGCAATTTGCGGGTGGAAGAGCGTGCGCTTGCTGCCGCCTGCGAGCGCGCCGACATCGTCGTGGCAGATCGCTGGCTTCCCGCATCATGCCGCCCGCGCTGGCTGAAAGCGGACAAGCGCTTTCTGGAGCAGTCAGGCGGCCTCACGATAATGCTTGGCCGGCGCGAGCTACAGACCGTGGCTCAGTATCAGGGGCAGCATGGCTGGTGGCGCGCCGGTGCCGGGGGTTGAGGAGGACAAGGCCCGGCGCGCAATCCCGCCGCTAGTGATAGCGGCGCAAGAGCCCTGCAAGCTTGCCCTGCACCACAACCTCATGCGGAGCATAGATCTGCGGGTCATAGGCGCCATTGGCAGGATCGAGACGGATCATCCCGTTTTCGCGCCGCAGATATTTGAGCGTAGCTTCCTCATTGCGGATCAGCGCCACCACGATTTCGCCATCGCGCGCGGTATCGGTGCGCCGCACCAACGCATAATCACCGTCGAAAATCCCGGCTTCGATCATCGAATCGCCTGAAACTTCGAGCGCGTAGTGTTCTCCTGGGCCGAGCAGCGCCGCGGGAACCGGCATGCTCGAACGGCCTTCCAGGGCTTCGATCGGTGCACCCGCCGCGATGCGGCCGTGCAGTGGCACTTCGATCACGTCATTGGCAGGCTGTGGGATTACTGGCCTGGCGGCACGGGCCATCGGAATTGCGTCATTGGCAGGTACCGCATGTTTGGAAGATGGCACTGCATCTTCCGGCATCCTGATGACTTCAAGCGCCCGCGCGCGATTCGCCAGCCGACGAATGAAACCGCGTTCCTCAAGCGCCGAAATCAGGCGGTGCACGCCCGATTTGCTCTTGAGATCGAGCGCTTCCTTCATCTCCTCGAAACTTGGCGAGATGCCGGTCTCTTCAAGCCGTTGCTGGATAAACCGGATCAGTTCGTGCTGCTTTGCCGTCAGCATGGCGAAAACCTCCCTTGGCCGCCTGTCCTGCGTTCCCATAAAGATGGTGAACGAATGAGGAACAATTAGGCAACACGATTCGGTAAGTCAAGCAATTCCGCCATTTTCAAGCAGGATAACCGGAACAGACGTTCCTGCTTCGATCCGGCCACCGTTCGGCAGACGATCGATCAGGCAATTTGCGTTGGCAAGTGCGCCCAGCGCGGACGAGTCCTGCGAATCGGCAAGCGTAACGTGCTTGCCATCCCAGCGGGCGCGCAGGAATTCATGGCGTGTGCCAACCGGTGGCAATTCGCATCCCGACGGCAGCAGCGCCCTTCGCGGCAGGGGATCAGCGGCTCCCATCGCCGCGCGGATCAGCGGCAGCACGAACAGAAAGCATGTAACGAAGCTCGACACCGGATTGCCTGGCAAACCGAAAATCACCTGCCTGCCATCGCTGCGCTCGCGCGTTGCCACCATGATCGGCTTGCCCGGCTTCATCGCGACCTTCCAGAAATCTAGATTGGCGCCCCAGGCCTCAAGCGCAGGGCGCATCAGATCGTGATCTCCAACCGAGGCGCCGCCAGTAGTGACCAGGAGGTCAGCGCCCTCAGCTTCGGCCAGCGCTTTTGCCAGCGCATCGGCGTCATCCGGCACAGGGCCAAGCCGCGTTACCCGGCAGCCGATCGCCTTGAGCATTGCCCCGATCATCGCGCCATTGCTTGCCGGTATCTGGTGCTCAGCGCAATCCATCGGGTCAGCGACCAGCTCATCGCCGCTGTCGAGCACTGCCACGGATGGCGCGCGGCGTATGTCAAGCTCGGCGTGGCCAGCGCTTAGCGCAAGCGCAAGCTGGGCGGGGCCAATTCTGGTTCCGGCGCAAACTACGACATCCCCTTCGGCGAAGTCGGAACCGCGTTGGCGAACGTGACGCAGTGGATCGGGAAAATCCTCCACACACGAAACAGTCTCACCTTCGACCTTCGCATTTTCCTGGATCAGCACACGATCCGCGCCAACGGGCATATGCGCCCCGGTCGAAATTCGCACGGTTTCGCCAGCTTCAAGCGCACGAGCGAAGGGTGCCCCCGCGCGGCTTTCACCCACCAGGCGCCATGGCCCAGCTGCGTCGCCGCCAATCGCATAGCCATCCATGGCCGAAAGGTTGGCAGGCGGCTGAGTTCGCCGCGCTCGCAAGTCATGCGCGAGATAAAGGCCGACCGCATCCTCGCACGAAATCCGCTTCACCGGCATGGGCTGCACCAGCGCCAATACCCGGGCCTGCGCTTCTTCAGGGGTAAGCATTGCCACCATGATCAATCGGCGGTCCAGTGGCCTGACTTGCCGCCGCGTTTTTCAAGCAGGCGAACCTCGCCGATCACCATGCCCTTGTCGAGCGCCTTGGCCATGTCGTAGATTGTCAGCAGCGCGGTGGAAGCGGCCACCATTGCTTCCATTTCCACGCCGGTCTTGCCGGTCAAATTAGCTACTGCGGTTACCTGCACGCCGTCATCTTCAAAGGCAAAGTCGATATTGACGGCATCCAGGCTGAGCGGGTGGCACATCGGGATCAATTCGCCGGTTCGCTTCGCTGCCATGATCCCCGCTATCCTTGCGGTGCCCAGCACATCGCCTTTCGGCGCATCGCCCGCCTTGATCGCCGCGAGCGCTCTTGCGCTCATGCGAATAACGCCCCCCGCGCGCGCCATGCGCTCGGTCGCCGGTTTGGCCCCCACATCAACCATACGCGCATTACCGCTTTCATCGAGATGGGTCAGTCGCTTGCTCATGCTAGAACTCCGCTTGCCTTCCTACTCCGTTCGTCGCGCGCAGGGGACGCTTGGAACACATGGAACACTGTCTTAAAAAACAAATCCGGGCGGTCACTGCAGTGCCCTTTGATCGATCTGGTCGATCTGGTCGATCAGGTCGATGAAGCGAAAGGAGCAAGGCGGAACCACATCGTTCGCTCTTGCCAGTTTCTCGCAATGTAGGACAGTCCAGCTTCTAGCCGTTCAGCAACTTGCGTGTGGCAACCTCGACATCATCCTGCCGCATCAGGCTCTCCCCGACCAGGAAAGCACGCACGCCCGAATTCGCCAGACGCGTGCAATCGTCATGGCTGTTGATTCCGCTTTCACTGACGAGCAATGCGCCTGGCGGTGCGAGCGAAATAAGCCGTTCGGTCGTAGAAAGATCAGTCCTGAAGGTCTTCAAATCGCGATTGTTGACGCCGATCAGCCGTGAGGCGAGCCGGGCGGCGCGCTCCATCTCGGCCTCGTCGTGTACCTCGACAAGCACATCCATGCCGCGTTCAATTGCCGCAGCTTCGATCTCTGCCATCTCAGCGTCGCCAAGCGCAGCAACGATGATCAGGATCGCGTCCGCGCCGATGCTGCGCGCTTCGGCGACCTGCCACGGATCGACCATGAAATCCTTGCGCAGCACCGGCAGGTCGCATGCTGCGCGCGCCGCCTTGAGGTAATCCTCATGGCCTTGGAAATAGGGCGCATCGGTCAGGACAGAGAGGCAAGCAGCGCCGCCGGCCTGATAGGCGCGGGCGTGCTGATCAGGTTGGAAATTCTCGCGGATCAGGCCCATGGAAGGCGAGGCTTTCTTGATCTCCGCGATCAGCGCAAAGCCACCGACGGACTTGATGCGCAGCGCTGCTTCAAAGCCGCGCGGTGCGCTTTGCCCGGCGGCGAGATGGTCGAGCGCGGTGACCGAGGATTCGGCGCGCTTTTGCGCTACCTCGATCCGCTTTGTGGCGCAGATTTCCTCAAGCTTGTTCATCATTTTCCTCGTCATTCCCGCGTATGCGGGAATCCAGATTGCGAGGGGAACGGTTCCGCTGTGGATCCCCGCTTTCGCGGGGATGACGAACAGGGAGTGTAATTCGTCATCATTTTGCCATCTCGATCCAGCGCGCCAGCAATGCCGCCGCCTTACCGCTGTCGAGCGCTTCGGCCGCCAAGGCGGCACCTTCGACCCAGTCTTCAACCTTGCCCGCAACGATCAGCGCCGCTGCGGTATTGAACTTGACGGTTTCGCGATAGGCACCCGGCTCGCCTGCCAGCAAGGCGGCGAGTGCCTTTGCATTATGGGCCGGATCTCCGCCGCGAATAGCTTCAAGCGGCGCGTGCTCCAGCCCGGCCATTGCCGCATCCACACGCCGCATTTCGAAATCATTGCCGGTTACGTCGGCCAATTCGTTACCCCCGGCAAGGCTCAGCTCGTCCAGCCCTTCGTCGCCCGAGACGATGAAGGTGCGATCGCTTCCGAGCCGCGCCGCCGCGTCGCCATAGATCGAGACATAGCCGGGGCGGGCAATGCCGATCAGCTGGCGCCGCACGCCAACCGGATTGGACAACGGCCCCATGAGGTTGAAGATCGTGCGGCGGGCAAGTCTCTTGCGAATGGGCTGGATGCGCACCATCGCCGGGTGGTGATTGGGGGCAAACAGGAAGCAGATGCCGATTTCCGCCAGCGTTTTTTCTGCGGTGCGCCCGGCGGCGGCCATGTCGAGCCCCAAAACTTCGAGCGTATCGGCCACGCCCGAAAGCGAGGAGATCGCCCGGTTGCCGTGGCGGGCGACCGGCACACCGCAGGCCGCGACAACCAGGCCTACTGCGGTTGACACGTTCAGCGTATGGTGGCCATCCCCGCCGGTTCCGCAGACATCGATCGCATTTGCGGGTCCAGCGACTGGAATATAGCGGGCCCTGAGCGCGCGGGCTGCACCCGCGATCTCGTCTGCGGTTTCGCTGCGCTCCGTCATCGCCAGCAGGAAACGCGCGATTTCCTCATCGCTGGCCTCGCCGTCAAGGATCCAGCCGAATACCTCTTCGGCCTCGGCTTCGGTCATATGCGGCACGGCAAGGGGCAGGGTTTTCATGCCGCTTCCTTCACCTCGAGCCCGCAGATCCGCAGAAAGTTGGCCAGCAGCGCGTGGCCGTGCTCGGTAGCGATGCTTTCAGGGTGGAACTGCACCCCGTGGATCGGCAGCTCTCGGTGGCGGAAACCCATGGTGAAGCCATCGTCGGAAGTGGCGTTGACGGCCAGATCATCAGGCTGATTGCGCACCACCAGGCTATGATAGCGGGTGGCGGTGAAGGGCGAGGGGAGCCCCGCGAACACACCGCTGCTATCATGGCTGATCGGGGAAGTCTTGCCGTGCATCAGCCCGCCGCGCTCGACCATACCGCCGAAATACTGACCGATCGCCTGATGGCCCAGGCACACGCCAAGCAGCGGCTTGCCGGCATCGGCGCAAGCGGAAACGAGATCGAGGCTGATCCCCGCTTCATTGGGCGTGCAGGGGCCGGGCGAGATCAGGAAACCCGCGGCATTGGTCTTGATCGCCTCGCCAGCGCTCAGCGCGTCATTGCGTTCCACCTGCACCTTGGCGCCCAGCTCCATCAAGTAGTGGACCAGGTTGAAGGTGAAGCTGTCGTAATTGTCGATAACCAAAATGGTCGGTGCGCAGGTCATGGCGCCGCCGTGTCGCGTTTTGTCACGACAATCAAGGGCCCGATCGCGGCACCGTCGTCAAGCCGCTCGGTCACCGGGTCCCACAAGGCGGACACCCCGCCATCAAGAGCGAGGGCGGCGGGCGTCTTGAGCTCGTCACGGAAATAGCGCGCGAATTGCCCGAAACTGATCGCTGCTTCGGAAATGACAAAATGCGCCTTGCCCTCGGCATCAATACCCACCCCGTTGCGGATGCTGCGCGAAGGGCCGTCATCCTGGAATTCGGGATGCAACTCGCCGTCGATCACCAGCATCGGGCCCGATTGGGTACCGAATTTCGGGCGGTCGCTGACATTGTAGAGGAAGTTGTTCGACGTGCGGATTTCCCACTTGCCGTCGGTGCCGAAAAACACACCGTTGGGCTGGAGGTGGAAATTGCCATCACCCTCTTCACGGTTGAGCTCCACAAGCCGCTCGCCTTCCTCGACGTAATAGCCCAGCGGGCTGCCATCGTCCTTGAACATGCCGCCGTTCATGGCGAAGGCCACCACTGCCGCCTGCTTGCCCAGTGCCTCGCCATAGGTGCGTAGCGAATGGTATCTCGCCCCGTTAGGATCGGACAGCACCATGGCAATCCGGTGCTTGGCCGGATCGGCCACGCAATGGGTCAGCGGCACAGCCTCGAACACCACGACCTCGCAGGCCGAAGCCTCGCGCCGCAGTGCGACGCGCTGTTCGGATTTTGAGCCGATTTCGGTGCGGGTCACCGGCTCGCCGCCCTCAACGTCGCAAGCGGAAAGCGCCAGTAAAGGCGCAGTAAGCAGCAGCACACGCATCACTGGCCGAACCCCGGTTCGCTGGCGACGCGGGCGGCTTCCCTTGCAGCCGCGATCAATGCGCCGGCCTTGGCCTTGCATTCGGCCAGCTCGGCCTCAGGGTCGCTGTCAGCCACGATCCCGGCACCTGCTTGCACATGCATCATCCCGTCCTTGATCACGGCGGTCCGCAACACGATGCAACTGTCGACCGATCCATCGGGCGAAAAATAACCGACGCCGCCGGCATATGCCCCGCGCGCCTCTGGCTCGAGCTCGGCGATGATTTCGCAGGCGCGGATCTTGGGCGCGCCGCTGACCGTGCCCGCCGGGAAGCCCGCGAACAGCGCGTCGAGTGCATCGTGCGAAGAATCGAGCTGGCCGATCACATTGCTGACAATATGCATGACGTGGCTGTAGCGCTCGATGGTAAAGCTTTGGGTCACCTCGACCGATCCCGTGGCCGCAACCCGGCCAACATCATTACGCCCCAGATCAAGCAGCATGAGATGTTCCGCCCGTTCCTTAGGGTCGGCAAGCAGGCTGGATTCGTTGGCGGCATCTTCTGCCAGCGTGGCGCCGCGCGGCCGCGTGCCCGCGATGGGGCGAATGGTCACTTCGCCATTTCGTACCCGCACCAGTATCTCCGGGCTTGATCCGACTACGGCAAAACCCGGCAGGTCGAGGAAATAAAGGAAGGGCGAAGGGTTCACCCGCCGCAATGCTCGATAAAGCTCGATCGGCGGGAGCGGGAAGGGCGTGGTGAAGCGCTGGGCCAGCACCACCTGGAAAATGTCGCCCGCCTCGATGTAATCCTTGGCGCGCAGCACCATCGCCTTGTAATCTTCGGCTGCGATCACCGGTTCAAGCGCCATATCTGGCAGGCCCTGCGCCGGTGTGTGCGGCGCAATGGTACCGGCAAGGCGCCGGAGCACATCGTCAATCCGCTCGCCTGCGCGTTCGATCACTGTATCGGGATTCTTCGCCGCCCAGATCGGCGCGATGGCAAAGAGTGCATCGGTGAGCCCGTCGAACACCAGGATCACCGTAGGGCGCACGAACAGCATGTCGGGCAGGTCAAGCGGGCTGGCGGGAGCGCGCGGCAGATCTTCAACCAATCCGACGGTTTCGAACCCGAAATAGCCGACCAGGCAAGCGAGCGCGGGTGGCAGCCCCTCTGGCACATCGATACGGCAGGAATCGGCCAGTGCGCGCAAGGCATCAAGGCTGCCCGCCCCGCATGGCTGGAAGGCAGCGCGATCGCGTTGCCAGTCGGCATTGATTTCTGCCGTGTTCCCGCGCGCACGAAACACCAGGTCAGGGTCAAGGCCGAGCAGGCTGTAGCGTCCGCGCACCTCGCCGCCTTCGACCGATTCAAGCAGGAAGTCTCCACGCTCCGGCTCGATCAGCTTGGCTGCCGCACCCACTGGTGTTTCGGTATCCGCGATGACCTTGCGCCATACCAGCGTAGGCTTGCCCGCGGCAAGCGCGGCGGCTGCGGTGGCGGAATTATCCGTCAAACGGGGGCCTGCGGCAGGGGGCAAGCGGGCGTTTCCTCTAATTTTCGCCGGTGAGCTGACGCCGCACTGCAGCGACCGCCGCCGGATTGGTCTCGACGCCGATTTCGGCTCGAATCGCGCGGGTCAGCTGCGATGCCAATTCATCGCCCATCGGGCCGCGCATTTGCCGCTGCGCGGAAGCGATCAACGGATTGTCGGGCGCAACTTCGGGCGTCTCGATATTCTGCAGGTCAACCACAAACCAGCCGATATCATTCGGTGCTTCGAGCCGCTTGGTAGAGCCTTCCGCCATGCTGAACATCAGCGCCAATGCAGGCGGGATCTGCTGGCCCTGAGCGAGCAGTTCCTGGCGATCGAGGCTGAGAAGGTCCGGCGGGGGAAGGGTTACCGGCTCTTCGCGCAGCGCCTCCGCCAATGTAGCGCCATCGCCCACGCGCTTGATCACCCGGTCGGCTGCCTCGCGCGCCTTCCGGGCGCCTTCACGGAGCCTCCAGTCGAACACCACCTGCTCGCGAATTTCCTTGAGCGGGGCGGCGGCGGAAGGTGTGGTATCCGAAACCTCGAAAATCAGGAAAGTGGTTCCACGAACCAATTCGGCCAGTTGCGGTTCGCCTTCTTCCATCTGGAAAGCGGTGCTGATGGCACCCTGCAATTGCGGTGGCAACGTGGCCGCAGGATTGCCGTAGATCCGGCCATCTGCGGTGATCGGCGCGGTGGCTTCCAGCGCTACACCAAGTTCCTCGGCCACTTGCGAAAGAGCTGCGCCGCCTGAAATCTCTTCTTCCACCCTTGCGCTGAGATCCGCGAGGGCTTGTGCGCGCTTTTCTTCAGTCAGTGCTTCGCGGATTTGCGGGGTGGCCTGGGCAAGATCACGTTCCGGTATCCGGTCGATCTTGTCGACTCGCACCAAATGCCAGCCAAGCGGGCTGCGCGCTGGTTCAGCGATGCTGCCTTGTGCGGCGGCAAACGCGGCTTCAGCCACTGCGCCGCTCGTGGTATTGGCAAATTCCTCGCGTTCGACCGGGCCGACCACGGTTGTACTGAACCCCGCACTGCGCGCCGCCGCCGCCAGCGCTGACCCACCGCTGGCCTGCTTGAGCAAGGCTTTGGCCGCATCCTCGGTCGGCACAATCAATTGCGTGAAGGTGCGCTGCTCGCGCGCGGTATATTGGGCCCGGTCGCGTTGGTAACGCGCTGCAATCTCGGCTCCTGTCGGGGCAAGATCCGTATCAAGGTTGTCCAGCCCGAAAGTGGCATAACGCAATACGCGGCGCTCTGGCCGGATGTAATCGTCACGGTTTTCCTTGTAGAAGGCGGCCAGTGCAGCTTCGCTTGGATCATCCTTCGGGGCAAATTCCGCTGACGGAATGAAACCCACCGCACCGTCGCGCCGCTCAAGCAGCAAGGCGCTATACCGCGTTGCCAGCTTACGGGGCATCTGTATGCCGCTGAGGGCCGGTGCCAGAATTTGCGTGACCAGAATGCTGTCGGCAAGATCTTGCCGCAGCATCTCTTCGCTCAATCCCTGCTGCCGCAGGGCTGCCTGGAAGGCGGCACTGCTGAAATTGCCATCCGGACCGCGAAAGGCACCGATTTGCAGGATCTCGCTATTGACCAGATTTTTGCCTGCCCTCAGGCCGTATTTCTCGGCATAGTTCCCCACAGAGTAGCGATCGATCATCTGTTGAAGCACTTCGTCAAGTCCGCCTTGTGCGGTGAACATGGCCATTGTGATGGTCGGGTTTTCCTGCCGTACCTGGTCAACCGCGTTGCTTACGGCGCGTCCGAACTCGGCATTGCCAATCTTTTGGTCGCCCACCACGGCAACCCGGTCGCCCCCGGACACCCCTCCGAAAACGTTTTGATTCGCCACATCGCTGCTGGCAAAGGCGAATGCGATCAGGACCAGAAAACCCAACGTCAAACCGAGGCCAAGTTTCGAACTGAAGAAATTGCGAAAAAATGTGATCATGGATTTAGGCGATCCGCAGCTAGATGCCTCGCGCAGTTGCGAGAACGAAGTTGATGGCTCGCGCCTTATCGGCCCAGCGGCGCTGCCGCAACAGCCGAGACGCGTTCTTGCCGCAACAGTGAAGAAACGGTTTTGACTGGAAAAGAAAGGTCGGCTAGCGGGGCCCGCCGCGCAGCCCCTATCTTGAAAGGGCTGGATTCGTAGATAGCAGGATATTTCCCATGGCCGAACGGCCCTATATTGTTGGCAATTGGAAAATGAACGGCACGCGTGCCATGCTGTCAGAAGCGCGCGCGATTGACCGTGCGGCGCAGCGGCACATGAAGGTCGAGGTGGCGATTGCCCCGCCATACACACTGATCCATGCGGTGCACCGCGAAGTCGAACAGATCGGTGTGGGTGCGCAGGATTGCCACCCGGGCACTGACGGTGCCTCTACCGGTGACATTTCCGCCAGCATGCTGGCGGATGCCGGCGCCAAGTTTGTGATCGTGGGTCATAGCGAGCGCCGCCAGGGGCATGGTGAAAGCAATGCCCTGGTGCGCGACAAGGCGCAGGCCGTGCTGGATGCCGGAATGCGGGTGATCATGTGCTGCGGCGAGGACGCCAAAACGCGGGATGCAGGCAAGGCGGCCAGCTTTGTTACGCACCAGCTGAAGGATTCGCTGCCGGGAATTGAAAACGCTGCTGACCGTTTGACCGTGGCTTATGAGCCGATCTGGGCGATCGGCACCGGCAATACTGCAAGCTCGCAGGACATCGCCGAGATGCATCGGGAAATTCGCAAGTTGCTGATTGAGCTTTACGGCGAGGAGCAGGGCGGCGGCGTGCGCATCCTTTATGGCGGTTCGGTCAATCCGGAAAACGCCCGCGAGATTTTTGCCACTGAAGAAGTGGGCGGTGCATTGGTTGGCGGAGCAAGCCTGACGGCTGATAGCTTCATGGGCATCGCGCTCGCTGCCGGAGATATGCTGGACAATTGATGCGCGGCGTCCTGCGGGCATTGCGTGCGCGGGATCGCCTGACGCAGCAGCCCTTGTCGATTGCGCACCGCTGCCCTAAATGCGGGCCTGCAAGCTAGATAGGATTACCATGTCACTGTTCCTGTTCCTCACTGTCGTTCAAACGCTGGTCGCAGCTGGGCTGGTCGGCGTGATCCTGATGCAACGTTCAGAGGGCGGCGGGCTTGGCATTGGTGGCAGCCCCGGCGGCCTGATGGGCGCGCGCGGCGCGGCGGATTTCCTTACCCGTTCAACGCGCTGGCTGGCGATCCTGTTCGTTGGCTTGTCGATCGCACTTGCCGCTGTGGCGGTGGAAACGACTGGCGGCGAAGAAATCAGCAGCACGCTTGAGCGCACGGTGGCTCCGGCAACTGATCCGCTCGCCATGCCCGCCGATCCGCTTGCTCCGGCGCCGGTCCAAGGTGAACCGGCCAGCGACGATCCGCTAGTCGGCGCGACCGAATAGCCACAAACTGACCGCGATTGTGGATTGCGGGGGCGCCCGCGCGCCAAATCGCTTGCCACGAATCCGTTTCACCGCTTAAGGCCCGACTCCCATGGCGCGGTATATTTTCATCACCGGCGGCGTGGTCTCCTCGCTCGGCAAAGGTCTCATGGCGGCAAGCCTCGGCGCGCTGCTGCAGGCGCGCGGCTACAAGGTCCGCATCCGCAAGTTCGATCCCTATCTCAACGTCGATCCGGGGACGATGAGCCCCTATCAGCATGGCGAAGTCTATGTCACTGATGACGGGGCGGAAACCGACCTGGATCTGGGCCATTACGAGCGCTTTACCGGCGTCTCCGCGCGCCAGAGCGACAATATCACTTCGGGCCGGGTCTATCGCGATATCATCGCCAAGGAGCGGCGCGGAGATTACCTGGGCGCCACGGTGCAGGTGATCCCGCATGTGACCGACGCGATCAAGGAATTCGCGCTGGCGGGCCAGGACGATCATGATTTCATCCTGTGCGAGATCGGCGGCACGGTGGGCGACATTGAATCGCTGCCGTTCATGGAAGCTATCCGGCAGCTCAGGAACGAGCTCGAACCCTTCCAGACCGTGTCCGTGCATGTCACGCTGGTGCCCTATATTGCCGCAGCGGGCGAGCTGAAGACCAAGCCGACGCAGCACTCGGTCCGCGAACTCGCCAGTCTTGGCATCAAGCCCGACGTGCTGTTGTGCCGCGCCGAACACCCGATTCCCGAGGGCGAACGGCGCAAGATCGCGCAATTCTGCAACGTGCGTGCTGAAGCGGTGATCCCCGCGCTCGATGCACCGTCGATCTATTCGGTGCCGCTTCAATACCACCAGGAAGGCCTGGATGCAGAGGTGCTGCGCGCTTTCGGCATCACCGATGCGCCCGAGCCCGACCTGTCGGCCTGGGATGACGTTACCGATCGCTATTTCAACCCCGAAGGCGAGGTGACGATTGGCGTGGTGGGAAAATATGTGGGGCTTCCTGACGCTTACAAGTCACTCAACGAGGCATTGGTCCACGGCGGGCTTGCCAACCGGGTCAAGGTCAATATCAAGTGGATCGATGCCGAAATCTTCGAGGGCGACGACGCGGAGATCACCTCAAGGCTCGAGCCGCTCCACGGTATTCTGGTGCCAGGCGGTTTCGGCGAGCGCGGGGTCGAAGGCAAGATTGCCAGTGTGCGCTTCGCCCGTGAGCGCAAGGTTCCTTTTTTCGGCATTTGCCTGGGCATGCAGATGGCCTGCATTGAAGCGGCACGCTCTGCCGGTTTCGAGGCTGCAACCTCAAGCGAATTTGGCGAGACCTCAGAGCCCGTAGTGGGGATCATCACCGAATGGATGAGCGAGGAGGGCTTGCAGACCCGCGAAGCAGGCGGCGACCTTGGCGGAACCATGCGGCTTGGCGCCTACGATGCGAAACTTTCACGCAACAGCCATGTATCGCGGATCTATGGCGGCGCTGAGGTAATTTCGGAACGGCACCGGCACCGCTATGAAGTCAATTCGGCTTACATCGAGCCGCTGGAATCGCATGGTCTGATCTTTTCGGGTATGTCGCCGGATGGGCTGTTGCCTGAAATCGTGGAACGGCCGGACCACCCGTTCTTCATCGGAGTCCAATTCCACCCCGAACTAAAATCCAAGCCGTTTGATCCGCACCCCTTGTTCGCCGGATTCGTGGCGGCGGCAGTTGATCAATCGCGCCTCGTCTGAGTGGTAAATTCGGGCGGTAATGCACTGAATTTTCAGGCCGGACGGAAAGCGACATCTCGCAAGGCACTGAAATATCAGACTATCCCGGTTGCTCGTAAAGAAAATGCAACTCGCTGTCGCATTTATACAAGTCAGTCAGTGATTTATGGCACAGGATGCTTTTCCAAGGCGTAAATTGCGTTTGGTTTTGGATCGTTGATCCAACAGGGGTTTTCAAAGCTATAAATCTGAAACTGGCTGAAATCAGCCGGTGCGGATGTTATACGAGCTCGATCCGGCTGGTGTCGTCTTCTGCGACCCGGACGTCACAGGCTGGTAGAGGCGGCTTCAGAGTCGCGGGGGCGGATGAATAATCCGCCCCCATTTCATTTCCGGCAATGCGAAGGTGCAATAAGCCGCCTTGCGCTCATGCCGCTAGGCGGCGTCTGCCGCATCATCGCCTTTTTCGCTCGTTACAGCCTTGAGCTTGGGCTGGCCGTTCACCGAAATCTTCTTCGGTTTCATCGCGTCGGGGACTTCGCGTACGAGATCGATGGTCAGCAGCCCGTCAGCCAGATCGGCGCCGTCCACGCGGACATAGTCAGCCAGTTCAAAGCGGCGTTCGAACCCGCGATTGGCGATGCCGACATGCAGCATTTCGCCCGACGGCGCGTCGGCGCGCTTCTTGCCCTGGACCACCAGCAAGTTCTGCTGGGCGGTAATATCAACGTCGTCCGGACGGAACCCGGCTATCGCCAGGGTGATACGGTATTCATCTTCACCGCGGCGTTCGATATTGAAAGGGGGATAATTATCGCCCGAATTCAGCCGGGCCTGATTCTCGAGCAGGTCGAAAAGCCTGTCAAAACCAACCGTGCTGCGGCGATAGGGAGTAAAATCAAATCGTGACATGATACAAATCCTCTCTAGAGCAATTTGAACGATCAAAAGCCTGCCAAAGCAGCGCTTTCATCAACCAAACCAAGGCTCCCATTGCGGCAAGCCCTGGCGGTACCCAGATAGTTAGAGAAAATTCGTGTTCAAGATCGCTTTCGGAGTTTCCGCAGGCGCAAGACAAAGGTAGAACAGGGATCGCAATGACAACGCCCAAAATCGACATCTACACCAAATTCGCGTGCCCTTTTTGTGTGCGGGCCAAGCACTTGCTCAAAAACAAGGGCGCCAGCTTCAACGAGTATGACATCACCTTGGGCGGCCCCAAGCGCCAGGAAATGCTGGAGCGTGCGCCGGGCGCGAGGACGGTTCCACAAATCTTTATCGACGATGTCTATGTTGGCGGTTCTGACGAACTCGCGGCGCTGGAGCGTGCGGGCAAGCTTGACGCGCTACTCGGGGACTGATCCTCACTGTGCTGCGTATCGCCGTCTTGCAAATGACTTCGGGCATTGATCCCGAAGCCAATGCGGATGCAATCGTATCGGCGGTATCGCAGTCCAAGGCGGACGGGGCGGAAATGCTTTTCACCCCTGAAATGTGCGGCCTGCTTGATCGCGACCGGGCTCGGGCGGCGGCACGCATCGTGGCTGAATCTGAAAACCCGGTGCTCAAGCAAGCAAAGCAAGCGGCGGCAGAGGCGGGGATTTCGGTTGCGCTCGGATCGCTGGCGATTGCGCGTGAGGATGGGCGGTGGGTCAATCGCAGCGTCGTGATCGGCCCTGATGGCGCGATCCAGGCGCGCTATGACAAGATCCATATGTTCGACGTGGAACTCGCAACTGGCGAAACCTGGCGCGAAAGCTCTGCCTATGCACCGGGTGAGCGCGTGGTCACGGTGGAGGACACCCCGCTGGGGCGGCTCGGATTGACGGTCTGCTACGACATCCGTTTTCCCGCGCTGTTCGAGGAACTGGGGCGGCGGCGCTGCGATGCAATTGCCATCCCGGCCGCTTTCACCGTGCCGACAGGGCGCGACCATTGGCATGTACTCCAGCGCGCCCGCGCGATCGAGGCCAGCGCCTTCGTGATTGCCGCCGCGCAGGTGAGCGAGCATGAGGATGGCCGCACCACCTTTGGTCATTCCCTGGTGGTTGATCCATGGGGCGAAGTTCTGCTCGATCTGGGTGGAGAGGCGCCGGGCCTGGGCTTTGCCGAGATCGACCTAGACCGAATCGACGCGGTGCGTGCGCAGCTGCCAAGCCTTGCCAATCGCCGCGCAATCGCCAATTAGGCGAGTGAAATGATCGTTTTCGACCTTCAGTGTGACGCTGGCCATCGATTCGAGGGCTGGTTTGGTTCGTCGGCTGACTATGCGCAGCAGCGTGAGCGCGGGCTTGTGTCTTGCCCGCAATGCGGCAGCCAGCAAGTAGCCAAGGCGCCGATGGCGCCGGCCGTTCCGGCCAAGGGCAATACACGCAGCGAAGCGGTTCTGGATGCCAAGCAGCTTTCCAACCGGCCGATGACGCCCGAGGTGGAGAAAGCGCTGGCCAAGCTCGCTCAGGCGCAGGCGAAGGCGCTTAAAGAAAGTACCTGGGTTGGTGACAAGTTCGCCGAAGTCTCGCGCAAGATGCATTATGGCGAGGCTGACGAAAAGGCGATCCATGGGCAGGCCAGTATTGAAGAGGCCAAGGGTCTGGTGGAGGAGGGCATTCAAATTGCCCCACTGCCTTTCCCGGTTGCGCCGCCCGGCAAACTCAACTGATTGCCTTGCTTGATTTGCCTGCGTAAAGGGGCCGCGGGCGCCCGTAGCTCAGCAGGATAGAGCACCAGATTCCTAATCTGGGGGCCACAGGTTCGAATCCTGTCGGGCGCACCATAAAAGGGCTTGCCAATCGCGCAGGCCCTTTTTTGTTGTTATTGACTGTTCGATCCTCATTCGGACAAAATTTCGTGACTGGCACGCGGCGCGAGGCCAGTCTAGCAAGCGCACACCAGCCGTCTTTATCTACTTGATGAGGTGGACTTGGCTGCCGTGCTTGGGCAAGCAACGCATGCGCTTAATTTGGAAAGCTCCTCTGACATGCAGGAAAGCGAAGACCTGGCTGAAATCCGCCGCGCGGTGCGGGCCCTGTGCGACGAATTTCCGGGTGAATACTGGCGCGATAAGGATCGCACGCGCGACTATCCGGCGGAGTTCGTAGATGCGTTGACGCACTCCGGCTTCCTCGCCGCGCTCATCCCGGAAGAGTTTGGCGGCAGCGGGCTTAAGCTGGATGCGGCGGCGGTGATCATGGAGGAAATCCAGGCTTCCGGCTGCAATGGCGGCGCGGCGCATGCCCAAATGTACATCATGAATACGCTGCTGCGTTATGGCAGCGATGCGCAGAAGGCCGAATACCTGCCCAGGATTGCCAGCGGCGAACTGCGGCTGCAGGCTTTCGGCGTGTCCGAGCCGACCAGCGGCACCGACACGCTTTCGCTGAAGACGCGCGCGGCCAAGCACGGCGACCATTATGTGGTCAACGGCCAGAAGATCTGGACCAGCCGGGCCGAACATTCCGACCTGATGCTGCTACTCGCGCGCACGACCCCGCGTGACCAGGTGGAAAAGCGCACCGATGGCCTGTCGATCTTCCTGGTCGACATGCGCGCCGCGCGCGAAGCGGGCGGGCTGACGATCAAGCCGATCCGCACGATGATGAACCATTCCACCACCGAGGTATTCTTCGACGACATGCGCATCCCGGCCAGCGCGCTGATCGGCGAGGAAGGGAAGGGCTTCCGCTACATCCTCTCGGGCATGAATGCAGAGCGCATTTTGATCGCGGCCGAATGTATCGGCGATGCCAAATGGTTCATCGAGAAGGCTGGCGGCTATGCGCGCGAGCGCGAAGTGTTCGGCCGCCCGATCGGGCAGAACCAGGGCGTGCAGTTCCCGATCGCGCGCTGCTATGCGCAGATGCGCGCAGCCGAGCTGATGGTGCACCACGCGGCCAGGGTTTACGATGCGGGAGGCAATCCGGGTGAAGAAGCCAATATGGCCAAGCTGCTCGCTTCCGAGGCGAGCTGGGCCGCGGCGGACATGTGCGTGCAGACCTTTGGCGGCTTCGGATTCGCTGAAGAATATGATGTCGAGCGCAAATTCCGCGAGGCGCGGCTCTATACTGTGGCCCCGATTTCAACCAATCTGATCCTCTCCTATCTGGCCGAGCATGTGCTTGGCCTTCCGCGTTCCTATTGATTCTTTACACAAAGCGCTTGATCGCGCGCGTTAACTATGATTCTGTGTGTTCAGTTCAGGGCGGGATAGAAATGCGCAAGCCACCAAAGGATCAGATAAGGCAGATGCTGGCGCTGGCCGCACTGCTTATTATCGCCGGTTTTGCGATTGCCGGGCCCACCGGTTTACTGGCCTGGAGTGAAAGTGAGGAACTGCTTGCAGAGCGGCAGGCGCAGATTGCCCAGCTGCAGGTTGAGCGCGATGCGCTCAGGAACAAGGTTGACCGCCTCAACCCTGAAGGGGCAGATCCTGACCTGGTTGGCGAACTGCTGCGCCGGAACATGAATGTGGTTCACCCCGATGAAGTGGTGATCACACTGGAAGACGAGTAGCTTCGCGCAACTACAGCAAGATTTCGTATGCAGGGACGGCGCTTGACGTTGCGTCAATGTGTCGCTTGCGCTTATAGCGGAGCTATTGTCCCGCCTCCCCGGGAAGACCAGCAACTGCAAGGATTTGAGCTTTGGCCAAAGCCGCGAAGACGCAAGTAAAAACGCCCAGGAAATCGGCATCGGACAATCCGGATTTTATTCTCCATTCGCTCCAGGAAGCGCATGAGAAGCACGGCCGGTATGACGCCAGCGAAGAGGAAATGCTCAGGTTTTACGAGCAGATGCTTCTCATCCGTCGTTTCGAAGAGAAAGCCGGGCAGCTTTACGGTCTTGGCCTGATCGGCGGCTTTTGCCACCTTTACATCGGCCAGGAGGCGGTCGCGATCGGGTTGCAGAGTGCGCTCGACAATGATCGTGACAGTGTGATCACCGGCTATCGGGATCACGGTCACATGCTTGCCTATGGCATCGATCCCAATGTGATCATGGCCGAATTGACCGGGCGCCAGGCTGGCATTTCCAAGGGGAAGGGCGGCTCGATGCACATGTTCAGCACCGAGCACAAATTCTATGGTGGGCACGGCATCGTGGGTGCGCAGGTTTCGCTCGGCGGCGGATTGGCGCTGGCGCATAAATATAACGGGGACGGTGGGCTTTGCCTCACCTATTTCGGGGATGGCGCTTCGAACCAGGGGCAGGTTTACGAAACTTTCAATATGGCCGCGCTGTGGAACCTGCCGATCGTGTTCGTGATCGAGAACAACCAGTATGCGATGGGCACAAGCACGGCGCGGTCGAGCGCGGAAACAGAATTCCACCGGCGCGGGACCGCTTTTCGTATTCCGGGTATGAAAGTGAATGGAATGGACGTGCTGGAAGTGCGCGGAGCGGCCGAGATCGCCTTCAAGCACGTGCGCGAGGGCGGTGGGCCGGTACTGATGGAGCTAAGCACTTATCGCTATCGCGGCCACTCGATGTCCGATCCGGCGAAATACCGCAGCCGCGAGGAAGTGCAGGACGTGCGCGAGCACAAGGACCCGATCGAGGGCCTGAAGAAGGTTCTGCTCGAAAAGGGCAAGACCGAGGACGATCTGAAGGCGATCGACAAGGCTATCCGCGCGCGCGTCGCAGAAAGTGCCGACTTCGCTGAAAACTCGCCCGAGCCAGAGGCAGCCGAACTCTACACCGATGTTCTGGTGGAGGAGTATTGAGCCATGGCTATCGAACTGAAAATGCCAGCGCTTTCGCCCACCATGGAGGAAGGCACGCTTGCGCGCTGGCTCAAGCAGGAAGGTGATGAAATCGCCCCGGGTGACATCATCGCCGAAATCGAAACCGACAAGGCAACGATGGAATTCGAGGCGATCGACGAAGGCGTGCTGGGCAAGATCCTGATCGCTGAAGGTACCGAGAACGTGAAGGTCGGTACGGTTATCGCTACGCTTGAAGGCGAAGACGATGACAGCGCTTCGGCCCAAGCCGCTCCGGCGCCTGCGCCCGCTCCGGCTCCCGAACCCGAAGCCAGCTCCGAACCAGAAGCCAGCCCCGCACCCGTTCCGGCGCGCCCGAAAGCCGAACCCAAGGCTGACCCAGCGATTCCCGAAGGCACCAGCTTTACCCAGGTCTCGGTGCGCGAAGCGCTGCGCGATGCCATGGCCGAGGAAATGCGCCGCGACGAACGTGTGTTCGTGATGGGCGAGGAAGTGGCCGAATACCAGGGCGCCTACAAGGTTACCCAGGGCCTGCTCGACGAATTCGGGCCCAAACGGGTGATCGATACGCCGATCACCGAATACGGTTTCGCCGGGATCGGCACGGGCGCGGCGATGGGCGGATTGCGTCCGATCGTGGAATTCATGACCTTCAATTTTGCCATGCAGGCGATCGATCACATCATCAATTCCGCGGCCAAGACCAATTACATGTCGGGCGGGCAGATGCGCTGCCCGGTGGTTTTCCGCGGCCCCAATGGGGCGGCCAGCCGCGTGGGTGCGCAGCACAGCCAGAATTACGGCCCGTGGTACGCCAGCGTGCCCGGACTGATTGTGATCGCGCCCTATGATGCCGCCGATGCCAAAGGCTTGCTCAAGGCGGCAATCCGCACCGAGGACCCGGTGGTCTTCCTCGAAAACGAACTGGTTTACGGGCGCAGCTTCGATGTGCCTGATATTGACGATTACGTGTTGCCGATCGGCAAGGCGCGCATCATGCGCGAAGGCAGCGATGTGACCATCGTCAGCTATTCGATCGGGGTCGGCTTTGCGCTCGAAGCTGCCGAACAACTTGCCGAAGATGGCATCGACGCCGAAGTGATCGATCTGCGCACGCTGCGCCCGCTCGACCGGCAGGCGATCCTGGACAGCCTGGCCAAGACCAATCGCCTGGTGATCGCGGAGGAAGGCTGGCCGACCTGCTCGATCGCTGCGGAAGTGATTGCGATCTGCATGGAGGAAGGCTTCGACCATCTCGATGCGCCGGTGCTGAGGGTCTGCAACGAAGATGTGCCGCTGCCCTATGCCGCAAACCTGGAGAAACTGGCGCTGATCGACGCATCGCGCATCGTCGCTGCGGCAAGAAAGGTTTGTTACCGCGATTGAGGCGCGGGCGGGGTGTGTGCCCCGCCCTTGCAGCGCACTTCGCCTCAGCTATTCTTCGAAGACGAAGATGGGCCGGCTATAGGTCATGTTCAGCGCATCGATATTGACCAGCGGCAGGAAATCCTCGCCGAGATAGGCAATCGCTATGTCCATTTCGGTGGCATCCTGAACCCTGCTGGTGCCGGCTTGGGTGACGGTAACCTGCAATTGGTCAGTCTCGAGCAGATAGGGCGCGCCAACCGCAATGCTGCGCGCGATCGCCTCTATCTCGATCGGCGAGACCTGATTCTCCTTCTGGTATTCGATCATCACGCGGCGCGCAGTATCGGAAGCGATCGAACGCAGCGAATTGTAGTTCTGCATGTAGATCGCGACATGAAAGACGCCGATCGTGGCAACGATGAGGACCGGCGCCAACAGCGCAAACTCGATAATGGTCGAGCCGCGCGCGTCGCGCAGGAATCGATTGAGGCGTGCCCTGATCGTCATGACAGCATCACAGTTCGAACAACATTGTAATTGATCGTCTCACCGATGCCGAATTCGGTCCAGACCGGCGTATAGCTGTCAGACATCCGCAGGCGGACATAATTGCTCACCACATCGTCCACACCGCAGCTCTCTTTTGTGCTGACGAGCGTCTCGCTGTCGTTGCAGCGATAGAACCTCGTCACCGTGATCTGCTCTTCGCTCAGGCCAACCGATTGTGCCAGGATCGCCTTGATCTTGTCTGCATCGGTCGCGGCACCGGTTGCTGCGGCGACAGCGATGATCTCTGCCTCCGCAGCGGCGGATTGCAGTTCATACTGGCGCGAAACGACCATGCTCGCCTCGAAAGTGCCAAACGACATCAGGATCAGCAACGGCAGCACGAGCGCCGTTTCGATCGCCATCGAACCCTGCGCGCTCGCGCGAAGATTGCCAATGAGGTTGCGCCAGCGGGAGATCATGCGACCATCCTCACCTTGCCACTGCTCGAACCGACCTCAGTCGCTTCATTCACCGGGCATAGCGTTTCGAGCTTGGCGCCGCCCTTGATATCGATGCGATAGGCCGAAACCAGAAGGCACTGCGAGCTGACGTCGGCGGTGCCGTTGATCGTCAACGTGCCGGAAGGCATGTAGATCAGTCCTTCGATCAGCGAGTTCGAGTTGCCGTTCATGATATGGCCGGGGCTGGGCGGATCGTTCTCGCGGTCTTCGAAGATCAGCATCCCCGCATAACGATCGACCATGTCCGGGTATCCGGCGTTGATCACATCGTTTGCGGTCATGGGTGACAGGCGGATCGAATTGTCGTTGCCATTACCGCCCAGCTTCACCCGCGCGCCGTTTTTCAGCACGAACATCACGCCGGTTCCCGTGACATTGTAGTTGGCGGAAAGATCCAGTTCGCCCCCGTCGATCACATAGACGCCCGATGCAAGCACCGTGGTGCAGGAAACCACAAGCGAGGAATAGGTGCCCGGCAGCAGCGAAGCCTGCCTGTTCGGGCCCTTGCCGGTGCAGTTATAGGTGCGGGGTGTATCGTTCGTCGGCGGCTCCAGATCGGAGTATATATCCGTTAGTCCCGAGGCATCCTCAACCACCAGGTGTTTGAGTTCTTCAGGAGCATCAACCTTGCCGCAAGCAACGATGATATCAGTCTCGACCGTTGCCGATCCGTCGACGCTAATGGCATCTTCGCTGCAGGAAAGCGCGGCGATGCCGCATTGCGCCTTGACCGACGCATTGCCGCCGATGATCGTCCCTTCGCCGTCCTTGGCGAGTGAGACGAGGCAGGCGCTGAAGTGGCCGCCTTCGGCGAAGGTGGCCTGGGCCGAAGCGGTTACGGTCACCCCATTACCCGTCAGAAAGCTTGAAAAGGGCAGTGTTCGGGTCGCGCTTGCCCGTACCAGCACACTGTTGTTGCTGCCGCCGGCGAAACTTGCCAGTGTGATCACGGGTTCCGATGCAAAATCAGAAATCACCACGAGATTGGCATCATATTCCTGTTTCGCGCGCTTTTCGTAGAAACCAGCCGAATCATCATTGGTGAGCGCCCATGCGCCAGCATAGGCGGCCTGGTCGACAGCCTGCTGCAGTTCGCGCTTCCACAGGTACCATTGCGCGGTATCGACAGCCAGGCCCGCACCGCCAATAAGGGCAGGGGTTCCCATCGCCACAAGAAGTACGGCGTTTCCGCGGGTATTTTTCCGCAGCTTCTGGAACAGCTTTTTCACTCTCATCATCGACGTACAACCTCGATTAAACCGGCCAGTCGCATGCACACTGACCGCAATCTTGTGACGTTAGTGCCCGAAATGAGTTAATGACTTTCTAAGGTTTGGCAGAAATTCCTACAAAACGTAGACTTATCCTGAATATTTAGTTGACGCCGCAGGCTGACAACGGGGTAACGCGAGCGATGCTGACAGAAGATCACGAGGCCCTGCCTCCCGATCAGCGCCTTGCGCTGTCTTATACAAGGCCTGATTTGCGGCCCGCGTTGGCCAGTTTCTTCGCGCTGGACCGCCGGTTTGGGCAGATCGTGGCCAAGACCAGCGAGCCGGTGATGGGGCAGATGCGGCTCGCCTGGTGGCGCGAACAGCTTGAAAAGCCGGTTGGCGATCGACCTGCGGGTGATTTTCTGCTCGACGCGGTCAGTCAATATTGGGCTGGTCAGGAAGAGGGGATGGTTTCGCTGGTCGATGGGTGGGAGGAATTGCTGGTGGTCGACAATTTGACGCACGCTGAGGCCAAACGTTTCTGCTCCAACCGCGCCCGCCCCCTTGCGCTGTTAGCTGCGCGTTGCGGCAGCGGGGCGGGTGTACGTGCACAGGCGGCGGGTGAACGCTGGGCCGCGGCCGACGCTGCGGTGCATGTCAGCAGCGATGAGGAACGCGAAGTTCTGCTTGCAACCGGGCTGGGCCGGACTTCAGGGAAGGGCGGCATTCCGCGGAGCATGCGCGGGCTGGCGGTGCTCGAAGCGCTGGCGCTGCGCTCAATGCGGCGCGGAGGCAGGCCACTGATGGATGGGCGAAGTGCTGCGTTGATCGCATTGCGGGCGGGATTGCTAGGGCGCTGAAAAACGGTATCCTGCCGCGTGTGGCAGGAGGGTCGTATGTCGCGCATATTATTGGGACTTTTTCTGGGTCTCGCGCTTGCAAGCGTGGGGCTTTACTGGTGGGAGGGGCGCGCACAAGTCGAGGAGAAAGCGCCGCCACCGCCCAGTCCCGAACAGGTTGGCCCCTCGCCGGATGAATTACCGATCACCAACCCTGGCGACATGCAGGGCCCGGTGCCGCCGGAAGCGACCGAATTGACTCGTGAGCAGCGCCGCTTCTTCCGTTATGATCGCAATCGCGACCGGGTTATCACCCGCAACGAAATGCTCTCCACCCGCAGCGACGGGTTTCGCAGCCTCGACAAGGACGGCAACAACCTGCTGACCTTCGAGGAATGGGCGGTGACTACGGCAGAGCGTTTTGAAGGCGCCGATGCTGATGGGGACGGAAAACTGACACCAAAGGAGTTCGCTACAACCGCCCCCAAACCGGGAGCGAAAAAGGCATCTTGCCGGTGCTGACAGCTACTGGCGCGCCCGTTCAGGCGGGGGCTAGCTCCGATAAGCTGGCCAGCCACTCGCCGAAATCCTGCTTGGCACGGCTTGTATAGGCTTCCTTGCGCTGCTTCTTCTTCACTTCATGCAGCGGTGGGAACAGCCCGAAATTGACGTTCATGGGCTGGAATGTATCGGCCTCCGCGTCGCCCGTGATATGGCTCAATAGCGCGCCGATTGCCGTGGTGCGGGGCAGGGGCGGGCATTGGCGACCGGCAAGCTCGAATGCAGCCATCATCCCCGCAATCAGCCCCACCGCACTCGATTCGACATAGCCTTCGCATCCCGTCACTTGCCCCGCGAAGCGGATATGCGGCGCGTTTCGCAATCGCAATTGCCGATCGAGCACCAGCGGCGAATTGAGAAAGGTGTTGCGATGCAGCCCGCCAAGCCGCGCGAACTCGGCATTTTCCAGACCCGGAATGGTGCGGAACAATTCGAGCTGAGCGCCATATTTGAGCTTGGTCTGGAAGCCGACCATGTTCCACAGCGTGCCCAGCTTGTTGTCTTGCCTCAGTTGAACCACGGCATAGGGCCAGCAGCCCTGCGGGTGCTCCTCCGTAGTGTCATAGGGGTTATCCAGCCCGACCCCCTTCATCGGCCCGTAGCGCAGCGTTTCGACCCCGCGCGCCGCCATGACCTCGATCGGCATGCACCCATCGAAATAGGGAGTGTCCTTTTCCCACTCACGAAACTCTGTCTTCTCGCCATCGATAAGCCCTTGATAGAAAGCGAGATATTGCTCTTTTGTCATCGGGCAATTGATGTAATCGCCCCCCTCGTTCGAGGCCGCAGTGCGTTTGTTCCAGCGCGACTGGATCCAGCATTTTGACATGTCGATGCTGTCGCGGTGGACGATGGGGGCGATGGCATCGAAAAATGCCAGCCGCTCCTGTCCGGTAGCGGCAACGATACTGTCCGCCAGCTCCTGGGCGGTAAGCGGCCCGGTGCTGACAATCGTCATTCCCGCGTCGGGCAGGCGGTCGATCCGCTCGCGCACAATTGTGACATTGGGATGCTCTGCCAGCGTGCGGGTGACTTCGTGCGAGAATACATCGCGGTCGACCGCCATCGCGCTGCCAGCGGGCACACGTGCCATCTCGCCCGCGCGCATGATCAGTGAATCGAGCCGCCGCATCTCGTGGTGCAGCAGGCCGACGGCGTTCCTCTCGTCATCATCGCTGCGGAAACTGTTGGAGCAGACCAGCTCGGCGAGGCCATCGGTCTGGTGAGCGGGTGTCAATTCTCCCGTACCGCGCATCTCTGAGAGGCGCACCTTGAAACCGCGCCTTGCCAGCTGCCACGCGGCTTCGCTTCCGGCCAGGCCGCCGCCGATGATATGCACGTCATGAGTATCTGGTTGGGTCATTACAGGCTGCACCTAGAGCTTGCCGATGCCATTCTTCAAGTCCAAGAGTGCCTCCAAAGGGGGGAATCCATGCCCAAACGCGCTCTTATCGAACATCGGCCCTGGCTGCTCGCCAGCATTATCGCGGCAGTTGCGTTCTATTTCCTGCGTGACAATCCGCTGGGCGAAGTGTGGCTGATAATGATCAAGGGCCTCGCGGTCGGCTGCCTGGCGTTTTACGCGATACGGCGGGCGACGGGGCCTGACGCCGCGATCATTGCTGCGGTGATGATGTTCGGGGCGCTGGGCGACATGGGCATCGAGTTCGATTTCGGGCTTGGCGGCGGGCTGTTCTTCATCGGACATGTGCTGGCGATCTGGCTTTACCTGCGCAATCCGCGCGAGCACCGCTCGCCCAGCCAGAAGGCACTGGCAGTCGTGCTGCTGCTGGGCACGCCGGCGATCAGCTGGCTCTTGAGCCATGACTGGGCGGTAACGCTTTACGGGCTGGCACTGGGCGGCATGGCATCGACTGCCTGGATGAGCCACTTTCCGCGCTATCGCGTGGGGATTGGGGCTGTGCTGTTCGTCGTCTCGGACTGGCTGATCTTCAGCCGGATGGGCCCGTTCGATCTAGGCGTGCTGCCGCATTACCTGATCTGGCCGCTCTATTTTGCCGGGCAGTTCATGATCGCAACTGGTGTGGTGCAGACCCTGCGCCACGAACTGGCTGACGAAGACGATTAGAGCCAGCAGTTTGGGAATGCTGTTTACGGGTCTGTAGGTCTGGGGTCATCACCCCAGACCTACAGATTATGTGCTGACACCCGGATGGTCGCTCTACAAATTAGCGATGGAAGTTGGTTGTCATTCGGGCGGGGGAATCAGGCGATCGATGCGATAGACCACATCGTTGCCGGCGACGATTGGTGCACCGACTATTCGCGGCGCTTCATTGCCTTGCCCAATCGTGATGGTCGTGCCGTCCCGGTACAATGTGATTGGCGCGACGCCCATTGTAGCCAGCTCCACCGATCCATCCTCGTCCGACAAGCCTTTTTCGAGATCCGAAGCAAGGACATAGCCAGGCGCTATATGCTGCCGTAGAACTGCGATCAGTTGCGGGCGATTCTCCGTGTTTTCAATAGCTTGGCGCTCAGCCGCATCGAGAGAGTTCCATGCATCATCAACCGGTAGAAATACGGTGTAACTTCCTTCCCCGTCGAGCGCGGCCCCTAGCTGGGCTGCGCCGATAAGTCTGGTTGATATTGACAGGTCAGCATCATTGCCAATGGCCGTTGTTACCATTTCGCTGTTGGCGATTGGATCGACACTCTCATTGTCAGCTGCTTGCCTGTCATTGTCCTGGCAAGCGCCAAGCATGGCGGCAAGCGCAATGACGATCGACAATTTCTGGATTGCCGGGCGACGAGATTTGTTACCGTGTGCCATCAGACGGCCAATTCGATGATTTGACGGACAAGCTGCGTTGTCGGATCAATTTGGTAAACGTAGCCATCATTATAGCGGTAATAGTTCGCCTCGTCGTCGGAATATCGATCTCGGTAACTGTAAGGTACATTATAAACTTCGTATCCCGGCGGCGCTGGCGAGCCTACGTTCCAATTGTCGCCAGTCAATAAACCGGCGATGGAACTGATTCTCTGGGTCTCAGGATTTACCCTGAAAATCGCGCCATCTGCATACCGAACGCCGCTGTTTGCACCCGATCCATAGTAGCGCTCATAATAAGGCGAAACCTGGTAATCAGTGAAACTCTGGGGCCACGCATTGCCGGTGAATAGCGCCCCGCCAAGTAGCGGCACGATGCCCTGTACGAGGCTTGTCGCCGGATCGATGCGATATGCAAAACCTTGGTCGTAACGCCAGTCATCGCTGCGATTTCTGCTGAACAGGTTTGAATAGCGGTCCCAACGTGTCCCCTCACCAAACTTGTGTGCTTGACCGGGGGGTAGGCAGCCGTTGTCCTTCTTCGCAAGCCCTGGAGGACAACCCTGGAAGCTTGGTTCGGGCCTGATGTAGCGGCCGTCCGCTATGGTACGCCTCGGGAAATTCTCAATGCGCCCATCTTGACGGCGCGAATTAGTTACAGCCCTGTCATTGTTGTGGCCGGCCTTGTTGCCGGATCGAGCGGGTTGATTTGCGACGTCCGGTGTACGCGCCTTGGCCTTGTTCTGCGCCTTGTTCTGGGCCTTGTCAGCGCGGTTGGCCGCTGCACCCGGGCCGCCCTTGTTGTCGGCTGGTTTGCTTTTCTCGCTACCCTGTTTGTCATTCCCGTTGTTCTGTGCTTGCGCAGGGAGTGCCAATGGAAGGCTAAGCAGTGCAATTCCGGCTAGAAGTATTTTGTTTCGCATATCAATGCTCCTCGACACAATTAAACGCCGCATGCATGAAATTGTTCCGCGAAACTAAGAATATCGGTGCCCAGGTTCTGGCTGGCAAGACCCGCGTTGCTTTGCACAGCCTCACAAAGAGCGTGGGCGCAGTCAGGGCCCTGTCGCGCCGCGTGGCTAGGATGGAGCGGGAAGGGAAGCCGAGGCCGTCGCCCTTCGTGTTTATGTTCGGATCGTTCGACATGTTCGAAGAAGTGACGGTGCTGCCTGAGATCGAAGCAGGACACCTCTCGCGCGCCGACATGGTTGATGTGGTCGCCGCTCTTCGAAGCTGGGAAAGCGATGGCACTTGGGGTCGACCGCCCTAAGCCAATGTCTAATTACGGGTGGAAAGAAGGCGTCACTCGTAATTGAAATTAATCCTGCTGACCTTCGGAAATAGCCAAGCCATTACCATGTAATCCAAGAGGAAGAGGGGAGAGATCGCAATCGTAGGCGACGGCAGCCAGTCGCCTCCAAAAGTGTAAATTGCCACTATATGGACTAAAGAATAGAAACCTATGGTCGCCCAAAATCTAATGTCTCTACATGCTTCGCGATAGGCGTATGCCGTAACGCCAATGACTGCACTCGAAAGTCCCGCCAGAAAAGACGAATCGACATCAAGGCCTGCCATAGCGAGTCCGACCCAAACAACGAACATCAGTGGCAATAGCCACAGCAAATCCCGGCGGACCAAGGTTTGAAAGCGGAATTGAGATTCGGACATCCTGCGGCTTTAGTCTGCGACGTCCTTATCCGCAAAAGAAGCGTGATAAGACATTCAGTTGCAAAGACGGCAGTGGCTAGAAATACGCTAGAGCGGACACGCAAGCACAGCGCAGGCGTAACTTGATTGGTTACTAAATAGCTGTTTTTCAACATGAAAAATGGTGGACGCACTAGGGCTCGAACCTAGGACCCGCTGATTAAGAGCTGGCCTTAAGCTCTTGGTATTTCGATGTAATTCGTTGCATCTTGTTGCTCGGGGCACCAAATTTTGCGGTCTTACACCTTGCAACGTGTAGCAGATCGATGCGCTCTGTAGCAGCCAAAAGCAAGCTTCTGTTGCCCCATTGCTGCCCCATTGGAAGCGCGTAATTTCGTTAAGTCGAATTTCTGAGAAATATCACACGGCAGTTTGTGCGACATTTGCGTCTTAGAGTCGGTTCTAGCGACCGGCGGGTGTGTAGCAGCGCTAAATCAGACGCCCCTGACCTCCGGATGTGCTCCTCCGTTTCGCTTGCCGCTGCTTGAATTTCCATGGTGGCTCGGGATGGTCCATTGCCCAAAGCCCACGCCGATTGCGCTTGGCGTCTTCCTGTGCAGCGAAATACTCCTCCTCGCGTTCGAAGGTGTATCGCTCGATCACCCAAGCCCAGCCATTCACGATCATCTCAAGTTCGATATTGCGGGTAACAGAGCGAGCCTGTTTCACTATCCCAGCGCCACAGGTACCGTTCAGGTAGTAATCGATCCTGCCTGTCTCCATTTGGTCGGTAAGAAAAGCCATGCATAGCAGCCGTTTGTAGGGATCAACGGGCATATATCCGGTTGATTCCTTGCCGATCGGATCCAAGCGAAGCGTCTTGTGGGAAATGAGGTTAGTTAGGAATTCCTTGGACTCTTTTCCGAACTGCTGGTCGATTTCCGGGGCATCGATGAAAGCAAATCGGAATGGGACTCGCTCAATCCATGTCTCGCGATGCGGGTGCCAGACTTTCGCAAGAAAGCCGTCACCATCAAACACCTTCCCGACAACCACCTTTAGAACTTCGCCGGGTTGCGCTGGAGGGGGCTCGTCCGGCACTATAATCATGCGAAGTCTTTCACCTCATCTCAGGGTTAAGGGCGTTTGAGATAAAGTGCCGTAGTTCGATTTATTGGGCAATGCGGCGTGAACCATTGCGCTGCTTTAAGCTGGAAGACTAAACATAGTGCATGACATCCGGATGTGAGGTGCAATGAATGGCGAAAACGTGGATTGCAGTCGGGTTGCTTGCGATCGGCACCTCGACCCCCGCATATGCAGCTGAATATCTTACCTCGGTCACCAGCGAAGTGTTTCAGGCGCAGGGTTCACCTAGGGAAATTGCAGCGCGAGCCAACACCTGCATAGCTGTGCACCTGTCTAGTGGAAGTGCCGACGACCCGCTCATCATCAGCACAGATCTTGATGGCGGGATGATCGTCGCACGCAACTCGATCGAGTATGGCAGTCTACCTCGATGGAAGATTCGAAGCCGCTTCACCTTTGAAGCACGCGAAGGTCGCTTCCGGATTGAGCAAACCAGTCTTGAGCGATTCAATACCAACATGCTGACCGGCGAAGATGCATGGGGACGGATCGGCAAATGGTCTGGTTCGCGATGGAAGGAAGTTCAGCGGAAATTCGAGGAATCCGCCAACACTGTTGCGCAGTGCGTCATCAATGGCTCCGCCCGCGAGGACTGGTAGGAATTGCAGGACAGAGTATTCTGACGTGTTCCGTCCGTCATCGGGAATTCCTTTGAGATCGGCGGAAATCCATGATTATTGAGGTGCCGTTGAAAGGAACGGCACATGCGAAAAGCACTCAGCGTGAAGGCAATCAATGCCTTTAAGCCTCAGAGCAAGCGATACGAAGTCCATGATGTTTTATGCCCGGGGTTTAGCCTCCGCGTCTTTCCTTCCGGCAGGAAAGTCTACACCGTCAAATATCGATATGGCGTGAAACAGCGCCGCCTGCCTCTTGGCGTTCATCCCCGAATTTCTCTCCAAGAAGCGCGTGCAAAAGCCATTGAGGCGCTTCGCTTGGTGGATGATGGGATCGACCCCGCCGCGCGCCGTCGTCAGCTTGGAATGACGGTCGAGGCTATTTGTGGTGATTTCATCCGCCAGTATGCTCGCCCCCGCAATCGCAGTTGGAAAGAAGCTGAGCGCATCCTTCAACGCGAGTTCGTTGCGGTGCATGGCCAACGCGACATTCGCGAAATCAAGCGGCACGACATCCTTGAACTAATGGACGGTGCCATTGAACGCGGCGCGGCTTATCAGGCGAACCGCATCCACTCGAACCTGCGCAAACTTTTCAATTGGTGTTTGGAGCGCGGGATTATCGACACATCGCCCGTTCTAGGCACCAAACCGCCGACGAGAGAGCAAGCGCGCGACCGAGTGCTGACCGACGATGAAATTCGCGCAGTGCTCCATGTCTGCGCCAAGGACGCATATCCCTTCCGCCAATTCGTGCCCTTACTGCTGGCGACCGCACAACGGCGCGGCGAGGTGTCGCAGATGAAGTGGAGTCAACTCGACCTTGATGCCAAGCAATGGGTTATCCCGGCTGAGCTCTCGAAGAACGGCAAACCGCACGTTGTCCCGCTGAACGATTTTGCGCTGCGGTTGCTGGCCGAGGTCCCACGTTTTACCGATTGCGATTGGGTATTCACCACCACGCGGCGATCACCAATCAGTGGGTTCAGCAAGGCCCTGCGACATATCCATGCCGAGTCCGAGACCACAGCGTGGCGATACCATGACCTCCGGCGAACTGCAGCATCGGGCATGGCGAGGGCAGGGATTGCACCGCATGTTGTCGAGAAAGTGTTGAACCACATTTCGGGCACGATTTCCGGGGTGGCCGCTGTATATAATCGTTACGGCTATGATGCTGAGCGGCGAGAGGCGCTGGACAAATGGGGGACCTTTCTTGAAGACCTCGAAGAGTGATGGACCGGTCAATCTTATCGATCCCTTTGAGAAACTGGGACGACGCATGGTTCGAGGTTGGTCTCCAGCCCATGTTTCGGCAGCACTTCCCGGCCAAAGAGCCAACCACTCACGCAAGGTCCATACCGAAGCGTGGAAAACACTGTTTGAGTTGTCGCGGTATGCTCGCGAAGGCACTTTGCCACTGTTTGCATGCGACCGCATTGAAGCCTCGGAACGAATTTCCCCCTCGCTGGTGTGGTTGATTTACCCCCTATATCCGACTTCTAAGCAACCGTCCCGAGGGCGTGGCCTGGTCGAGTTGGTTGACGGTGAGATGATCGAGGCCGTTGCTGACATCACCAGCTTCAAGCGTGTCTATGAGGCAGATCACGTTCCTTTGGCGCCGATGGGGCGACCGCTGAAGTTTCCAGACTACTTTTTCGCGGCCAAGGCATTTTGGCAAGCAAACCCAGGATTGGTGAAGACCGGAGTGGTCATTGAGCATATCCGAAACCTTGAACCTCAGCTTCACCAAGCGGTGCCCAGTTCGACGCGCTATCGGCTTGTAGACGAGGCCCGAGTGGCTGCACGCAAAATCGCCTGACTTTTGAGAATTTTGTAACAGAGAGAATTGTGGTGCACCGCTGCGCGCCGCGCTTAGTGGAAAGGCTCTTTCAAGCAGAAAGGGCTCTTATGAATGACCAATACAATTCTGATCGATCACGCCGAACTGAGAAAACGCGGCGTAAAACTTCACAATTCGACGCTGCTAAGGCTCGAAGCAAAAGGCCTGTGGCCCAAAAGGGTGAAGATAGGCGCAAAGACCCATTGGCTGGCCGAGGAGGTGGACGAGTTCATCAAGAGATTGAAGGTGGAACGGTAGTCATAGCGTTCATCCAACCGATGGAGGACCCGGAAACCGGGCGTAATTGGGAACGCGTATTCCTCTTTGGAGTCGAAACGCCTGAGGACATTGAGGCCGCTGAGGCATGGTTGGAAGAACATTACCCAGATAGCAAGGAGGGCGGACAATGAGCGCCGAAACCTTGCGATTCAAGCTAGATCGAAGCGCCAACGTTCTAAGCATGATGGAGTGGTTCGCGGGTGAAGGCGTTCGTGTCTTTCCCGTTCACGGGATCGTCAATGGCGAATGCGCCTGTGGAACCGTGAAATGCAAAGACATCGGTAAGCATCCCATCGGATGGCTGGTTCCGCATGGCGTCAAGGATGCGACGACCGACCGTAAAACCATCAGGAAATGGCATCGTAAGCATCCCGAGATGAACTATGGCGTGGCTACCGAAGGGCTGACGGTTATCGATTGCGACAGCAAGGAGGCGCTGCGAAAATTCCGTAACGAGCATAACCCACCGCCGACATTTACCGTGAAGACCGCGCGCGGCTTTCACTTTTATTTTCGGGGAGAAATGCCCGCCCGGAACGGGGCCCAGGTCAAACTGGATGTGAAGAGGGGTTCTGGTTGTTATGTCGTCGGACCGGGATCGCTTCACGAGTTCGGCGTGGTCTACGCGGTCTGGGAAGACCTGCCGATCGGTGATTTGCCGCAAAAAATCGCGGACATCACCGAACGCACTGACGTTGCGCGCGAAGCGGGCGGCGGCGGGCCAATGCCGGTCGGCATGCGCAATTCGACGCTGACCCAGTTTGCGGGCTACATGCGCGCTAAAGGTGTGCCTCAATCCGCAATCATGGAGGCATTGAAAGCGCTCAACAGAACAATGTCCGAAAGTCCGCTGCCGGATCGCGAGGTGCGGCAAATCGCCCGCAGCATGTCGCGTTATCCAGTCAAGCCATTGCCCAGCATTCGACCATTTGCGGAGGTGCCCGATGAGAAGCTGGAATGGCTTTGGTATCCCTACATTTGTCTTGGCACTCTAGGGTTGCTCGATGGCGATCCGGGTGACGGCAAAAGTCAGTTCGCATTCTGGCTCGTATCGGAGGTCAGCCGAGGCCGAGCTCTGCCCAATGGCAAGACGATGCCGCCCGCCAACTGCTTTTTGTTCAACTTTGAGGACTTAGCCGGTGGGGTAATCAAGCCGAGGTTGGAGGCGAACGGGGCCGATCTTGACCGTGTGTTTATCCAGACCCGGACGTTCAAGCTCACTCCTGAGCTGGCAGATTGGCTGGATGGCGAAATCGGCCGCGTTGATGCCCGATTAGTGATCCTTGATCCGATACAGGCGTTCATTACCGGCGACGTGGATGCCAGCAACAATGTCGATGTCCGCGAGTTTATGGAGCGGCTTAAGGACATTGCCGAACGCCGCCGCTGCGCGATCATCGTGGTGCGGCATTTCGGTAAGGGTCAGCACGACAAAGCCATGAAGAAGGGGATCGGGGCGACCGACTTTGTAGGCATATCCCGCAACCAGTTTGGCTTAGCCCGGCGGCGGGATGATGTGCGTGGGTTCATCGTGTTCCACATGAAGACCAACTTCGAGCGTGGAGACGCGATGCTTTTCACCATGGGCGATGCAGATGGCCGGAAGGGTCAACAGCCGAAGATCGGCTTTGATCGGTTCGAGAAAATCGATGTGGACGCTTTCTTTTCCGAAAAGCCATCGACCAGAGGGCCAGAGCAAGACGAGCGGGAAGTAGCCAAACAATTTCTGTTAGATGAGCTGACGGACGGCCCTAAGCCGGCGTCCAGACTAAAGTCGAAGGCTGAGGCTCGCGCGATTAGTGCATCCACCCTTGACCGGGCGCGGAAGGAGCTCGGCATTATTACCGCAAAAGAGGGTAAGATTTGGTTCTGGATGCTTCCGCCAGCGTGACCCAACTTTTCAAGTTTCCAAGTTTTCATCACCGGGGTGGGGGGAAGCGATATGTCGATCGCCCCAGACGCTTTTCATGACGTGCCGGTCATTGAAAACGTGAAAACCGGAAAAGTTGGATCGAGGCAGGCGAGGGGAGGCGCCAGTTGCCCGATGCGCCCCCTCGTCAGACACTCGGCGTGGCGGAAAGGGCTTTCCGGGCTTCTTCCAGCGCATTTGAACCCGGTGCCCATGACCAAGGTTGCCGCGCGACGTGTTCCTTGCCCAAGGTCGGGTAAAGCTTGGTCTGCTTCGCGGCGAGGCGCAGCAGCATTCGAGCATCGCGCGCGGACATCTTCATCTCACGCGCGAGTTGGTCGAGCGTGACCATTTCAACATTGGGCTTGGCGGCCTTATCATCGGTATTCGCAGCGTTCGGTTTTGCGGTAGTGTTCATGTCGGTCATCTCCTTTGGTTGGGACCGACATTTCCATTAAGATGGGTTTGGAAGGCGTGTCAGGCGAAATCCTAGAAACCCTCTCGATGAGGGGCTAGCTCGCTTCCTTCGATAAGGCTGCCGCAGCCCAAATCTTGCGCCGCCGTCGTTCTCGCAGCTTAATCTTGTCCTTCAAGGGGCGGTCCTTGAGGATGCGATTACACGGCGGATGGCAAAGGACTAGGTTCTCAAGCGTGCCCGGACCGCCACGGCAAACAGGTATGAGATGCTCCACACTCCAAGCCCATGACGAGTTCGGTTGCGCATGGAAATCCATGTGCTTGCCGCACAACCAGCAAAGATCACCATCCCGGGCGCGCAAGCGATCAACCTTGCTCAGATTATCAGGCGCGGACATTCGGCTGGCTTAGATTGCATCGGTTTCGAAATGTTTATTAGGCACGTGGCGGGACCCGCTGATTTTGAATCAGATGGTCGCAACCCGAAAAAGCGCGGAAATTCGCTTCTCGGAACCTCTTTCAGGAATCACCGGGTATCCGTGGGGAACCAGACCTCCCAAACTGTGCCAAATCCTACGGCGCTATCGCCTCGCAAGGGTAAAAACGAACTAGGTTCAGGTGTTAAACAATGTCGCCGACCATTGTTCGCAGTCGATCTCGATAAATCTCGACGGCTTCGCATTGTGCGGCTCGAAGATTTTGCATCTTCGACCAGCGATTGCGACCACGCGGACGGGAATAGCGAGCGTCACCGTCAATCTGTCTATGAATTTTGCGAACCTTGCGACGTGCGCGGGATAAGTCACTCTCGCTCTGGCTAGCATACGTAATTTTGTGGGCCTTACGCGATGCGAAGATGCCATCGACTAAGAAAAGTTGCTCGCACCGTGTGCCATTGAGTGGACAGAGAAAGTAGCAACGATACCCACCGAATTGGCATGGAACGCATTCAATCGCCGCGCGCTGATCGGGAACATCACCGGTAATTCGTATCGCTGCGTCGTCAGCATCGCTCAAATCGACAAATAGACGAACCTCAACAGTGTTTAGGTCCTGATTTCGCCAACGTAACGTGTCATACGTGCATTCACCATGTCGAAGCAGGCTAGCGCGCTTCAATACGCGTAGGTCGACGACCGGGAACTGTTCGACATAGCCACGATTGGCCGTGCGTTTTCTTCCGGAGTCGGTTCCGCCCATGCTGGCCTCTCTCTGACTTTGATGCTGGGCGATTATACGAAATACTCTGGCGAAGATCAGGTAAAACCCCGGCTATACAGCTTTCTATTGAGTGCCAGCACGCACTGTCCCATACAGCTTGGTGATGCCGCCACGCACGGCATTGGGGCGTAGTAACCCCGAACCACAGCGGTTGGACTGCCCGAAGCAGTCCGACACATCCTTGACCCTATGGTCGGGAAGCCTACGACGTATGTCCAGAGCTTCCCAGCCTAAAGGTCGTAGGGACCGGCTGTGTTCGGTTTACTAACTCCCCGATCACCAAGGATCAGGTGTGAAGTCGAAAAGCGGGGGCGTACCGCCATCGACCACCAAAGGTGATTGGCTTGAGCAGATATTTGTTGCGTTTCGTAGTTTTCGCGGCGGCGCTCATGACCGGAAGTTGCGGCAACGCAGCAACTCCAAGCGAGAATCTAGAGGTCGACGTGCCATCAGGGACAGAGCACCCTGGATACGGGCGGATCAAACTTGGCGCATCGCTTGAAGAGACACTTAGGATCGTAGGGGACACATATTACCAACCCGAAGATATTTCAGCCTGCCTGATGAACATGCCTGCACAGGGATGTACCCTAATCTGGAACAACTGGGCCGTGCCATATGAGAGGCGAAATGGTGTCCCCTACAGACTGAACCTGACGTTTGATCAGTGGGGCAAACTCACTGCTATACATCTTACTTTCTCTCGTCGGGAGAATGATATTACTCGCGCACAGTGCCTTGAAATTCACCGCCGAACACTTGATTGGCTAACGGAGGCATACGGCCCGTTGAAAGGCCTCGGTACCGAAAATTTAAGCGATCCCGAGTTTATGGTGACAAGGAGCAGCTCTCACGGCCCCGACGATGATAGAATGGCGGATGTGTTTCTCGTTTCGCATTTCTTGAGGGGGGGCTGTGATGTGAATGTCTCCTTCACGGAAGCGCCTGCAATCAAACTGTAGAAGTACGTGCGGTCAATAATCGCAGTGACTGTAAACCTGTCTACACTCCGCCGGCCGGAAGCTGCCCAATGTCGGTCACAACGCGGTAATCGACGCCCAGCGCATCGCGGAAATGTTTGCGTCCGCACAGAACCTTGCGGCGCTCATCCGGACGAAGGTCGGGCAGATGGGTTGTGCCTTTGGTTTCCCGGACAAGGTATAGATGTTCCTGCCCGCCATCGTCGAACACGATAGCCCAGTCCGGGTTATAGGCACCAATCGGCGTTGGCACTTGAAACCATGCAGGTAGCTTTACATACAGCTTGATGCGATCATCCTTTTCCAACGCTTCAGCGAATGGCCGTTCAATGGTCTCGGAATCGACGACGACACCTTCATAGATATGCGTTCCCCCGGAACCGTCCTTGCACACGCTTCGGACCACATTGTCTGCGAAGGCGTCAATTAGGTCATCAAACTGGCGCTGCTCGTACCAAGTGCCGTCGCGTTCATACTGGATGCCGTCCACAAGCTGATCGGCCAGCCGGGTCTTGATCACCGTCACCAGCGTCGCCGCAAATTCCTGCGGATTGGCCAGCACGCGTTCCGGGGCAGGCAACTTTTTGAGGATAGCCAAAATGGTTCTGCGCCCAATCCGCATCGGCGGGGTGGTCGATTCCATCAGATTTTCGACCACAGCTATTACGTTTGGCAATGGGAAGCGGCCCTCAAGGTCGATGGCCACGCTGGCATCGGCGGTGCGGATGGCCTCGAACACATCTTCATCAGCTTCCGTCCGCACCTTAGCGACTTGCACGACAACACGGGGGCGGCGCACTTCAACATCGGCCATGTCTGCCGCCACATCGTCGATCAGCTTTGCGCTGTCGATGGAGACGGCATAACGGGTCCGGTGGCTGATTTTGTCCCAGAGTTCCTTGAACTCCGGTTTCAGCAAATGCCCCTTCCGCAAGGCGAGTGATACCCGCTTGCGGGCATTGCCGGGCTTGGGCGGCACACCGTCCTTGCCATATTCCTTTTCGATCTCACCTTGCAGCCCGCCCACGAAGCGTTCGTAACTTTCGCTGGCGGCGATGGTCAGCACGTTGACTCGTTCGTCAGTGATCCGCTCCCCGGTTGAGGCATCGACTGGCAGGCGCACCCCGCGCCCCACTTGTTGGCGGCGTTCGGTTTCACTGCCCACTTCGCGCAGTGTGCAAATCTGGAAGACGTTGGGGTTGTCCCATCCTTCCTTCAGGGCGGAGTGCGAGAAAATGAAGGCCACCGGTTCGTCAAAAGAAAGCAGGCGCTCCTTGTCTCGCATAATCAGGTCATATTCACGCGCTTGTGCTTCGCGCTCATCCTTCGTCGTCGGGGCGGGCTTGTCATAAACAGTGACTTCGCCTTTTTTGTTGACCTTCGAAGCGAAGTAAGATGCCTGCACGTCTAGCGCGCTAAGTTCCCGCCATTCTGGATAGGCCTGCTTGGCCTCGTCAAAAGCCTTAATGAACAGGGCGCGGACCAGCCCGTCATCTGACCGGAAGCTGGCCACCGAATCAATGAAGAACAGCGACAGCACCTTCACGTTAAAGCCCATGTCGCGAATGCGCTTCTGCTTGCGGAAATGCTGTTCGATGGTGAAGCGGATTTGCGCTTCGATCACGGCTTCACGTTGGCTGCCCGTTTCACCGCCCACGGCGATTTCGACATTGTTGGTGAAGCGCACATAGTGGTCGCTGATCTCAGCAACCTCGAAGCCCTCATAGTCAGTGCGCTTCGTCTTTGCAGCCAGATCATTGCCGGGTTTCAGCTTGATCGCCTTGCGCGCCACCTTGCCGCCCGCTGCCTGCACATCGACGGTAACAGTTGCGGTCAGCGTCCGCTTTGCCGCTTCTGTCCCTTCCAGCCTGATGAACGGCAGATTGGCATTTTCTTCCTCAATCGCCGCGCCCACTTCCAGCCGCTTCACCAGCCCTTGTCGGTATGCATCGAACGGCGTCAGCCGATAGATCACATTGTAGGGGTTGCGATGTGTGGCGCTGTAACGTAGCGCTAACAGCGGATTGAGCGCCGCCAAGGCTGCAATGCCGCCCTCGCTTTCCATGTTCTGCGGCTCATCGAGTATCGGCACCGGGCGCACCGCTTGTAGCAGGTGGATCGGCGGCGTGTTACCTTCGTTTGCTTTGTGGATAACGTTTGATTCGTTGCGGAATGACTGGATCGTCATCACCATTACTTCGACCGCGTTGGACACGGCAAAGGCGCGCACCTGCCCCGGTTGCCCGGCATAAACCGAGGGATGATAGGGTGGCAGACCGGGAATGGCGGCGAAGTGCTTGCGCGTCTGAGCAATCGTCTTGAGCACGCCTTCCCGAACGGCGACAGACGGCACGACGATGACGAATTTGGTCAGGCCATAGCGGCTGGCCAGAGTCAGGATCGCGCGGAGATAGACATAGGTTTTGCCCGTCCCCGTCTCCATTTCCACGGAGAAGTTGGGGAAGCGCACATCGCCTGCGCCTTCATACAGTTCCACGCTCTGTTCGATGCACGCCAGCGCATCGTCATGCGGCAGGCCGCGTTCCGCCTGCACCGCGCGGAGATTGCTCAGCAATTGGCCATCGTCCAGATCCAGCCGATTTGGCACAACGGTTGAGCCGGCAGCGGGAATTAGCGGCGCGCCGATATGGCCCTGCCCATCGAGCAGGCCGATCACCGACGCGATGGCGTCGAGCTGATATTGCTGGGTGGCGTCGAAACGAAACTCCATCGCGTCACAGCACCTTCAGGCGGCATTGCAGCGCAAGGTTGGCCGCAACCGTATCGGTGAGTGCGGTATCACGGCAGACGAACAGGTCATCCTTAGTCAGTCCCAGCGGCTTGGCGTCGGTCAGGTCGATATGATCGGCAAGGCAGATGGTGAAGGCGCGGCCAGATTTTGCATCGCTGACCCGCCAGCATTTATTCGGGGTTGCCAACTCCGCCACCGAAGAAGTCAGCGGAAAGCCCTCCCGCAAGGCGACTTCCCAGATGACATCGTCCGCCTTCCAGCCGGGAACCAGCGTATCGGCGAAGGCCTCCATCTGCTTGAGGTAGCTTTCAGGCGTCTTGTCCTCCACACCCGTCCAGCGCCGGACGTTCGAAGCGCTCAATCGGAAAGCGCGAAAGCCCTGATTGCTAGCGGCAATATCGGGAAGCGCCAGAACCCGACGCAACCGTTCACGGGTGACTTGAGTGATCCTTTCCCAGCCCTTGGCGAGCGCAGCTTTGCCAGTCCGTTCCTTGGGGTTTACTGCTTCAGGCAATTGCACGCCAACATAGCGAGCACCAGCCATACCGCTAGCTACAAGGCGGATGACAGCTTCACCGCTAGAACCAGAGCCAGCAAAGAAATCCATGATGATTGGGTCGTCATCATTCGTCGCCATATAACTGAATAGCTTTGCTAATTCTTCATGGTCTTTGGGATTGTCGAATACCTTTGCACCCATCAATTCGCGTAAATATTTTACAGAAACTTGCGATTGTTTGTAGAAATATGTGCCGCGCACTTGTGTTGCCAGTCCCTCAACCTCATCCTGATCTTCATTGTCATCTTCATCGATCGAGTCGTCCTCGGAACTAAGTTCGGCAGCGATAGGTCGGATATGTGCCTTGCGAAATGGCGGCTCAGTATGGTCTTGACGAAACTCCACTAGACCAAGTTCAATTTGACGCTGCATCTCCTCTGGGTCTGAATATATCCAACCGCGCTCAGGAACTTTGCAGGGCTTTTTCGTGACGGGGTGGATCACGTCATAAGTTGGACCATCACCGCCCGGCCAAGAAATATCGCGGTCACGCCATGGACCATTGGCGTCAACGCGCTTGTATCGGCTCCATTTCTTCGAAGGGTGCTTCTTCGGCAGTTCGCTGAACCATTGCGTCAGTTCCGCTTCAATCACTTTGTCTGAATCTGCACCGTCTCCGTGTGCATCGCGCAGCCGAACATATTCGTCCCAAATCTCCTTCGCGCCCGGCTTTTCCTCTCGCCAGATCGTCTTGGCTTCCTTCAACGCCAGCAGTGAGCGGGCATAGACGAACACATATTCGTGGCCGACTGAAAGTAGCTTGGCGTCGTTCTTGCGACCCTTTTCCCAAACCATCTGCGCGATGAAGTTTTCAGCGCCGAACACGTCATCGCACAGCAGCCGCAAATTGGCCGCCTCGGCATCGTTGATGCTGATGAGAATGACGCCATCCTCTTTGAGCATCTGCCGCGCCATCGACAGGCGCGGATACATCATCGACAGCCAGTTTGAATGGAAGCGCCCCGCCTTTTCTGGCGCGCTGGTGGTCATGTCGCCGCTCTCGGTCATCTGCCCGGTCTGGATCAGATAGGCGGTGAGCGGGTCTGCGAAGTCATCGTGGTAGATGAAGTCATTGCCGGTATTGTAGGGCGGATCAATGTAGATCAGCTTCACCCGCCCGAAATAGCTTTTGTAGAGGAGCTTGAGCACCTCAAGATTTTCGCCCTCGATGAACACATGCTGCGCCGTGTCGAAGTTGACGCTTTCGCCCTCGTCAGGGGCCAAGGTTGAGGCAGACGGCGCTTGCAACATGGCAATGGCGGCGCGCTTGCCCGGCCATGTCAGCCCATAGCGTTCCGGCCCATTATCCACGGGCAGGCCAACCAGTTCCGCCAGCCGGTCAAGGTTGATCGCTCCATCTGAAAATACCTCAGGCGCGACGTCCATAAGGCGCGCGATTAGTTCTTCACGCTGGTCCGGGGTCGTTGAATCAATGCGGTTATATCGGGTCATGGCCCCTACTTGCCGGAAGGGCCGGAACGCGGCAAGAACTGTTGGCCCGGCAGGGGAGGTCCTAGCTGCTTTGGACGGCCATAGCTCGCGTTAGGCCTACAAGGGCAGGTGAAGCAAACTATACACAATTACTTGCGTTCTAATTGATTGATCTCGCCGGGTCTTGACACTGCAGCCGTGTTTCCCATTTGTTCGCCCATGATATGATTGGAGTAGGAATATGTCGGAAACGAAGAATGTCTTTATCAGCCATGTCCATAAGGACGATCATGGGCTGCAGAAGCTTAAGGATCTGCTCGCCCCTAAGGGCATGGACATTAGGGATTCATCGATCCACACGGGCAAATTCAATAACGCGACGGACCCCGCTTACATTAAATCCCAAATTCTTGCGCCAGCCATCAATTGGGCTGGCGTTTTCATTTGCTATGTCACCCCCGACACCAAAAATAGCGATTGGGTGAACTGGGAAATTGAGTACGCGGCTAAACAGGGCAAACGCATTGTCGGCATTTGGGAGCACGGAGAGAAAGAGTGCGACCTTCCCGAAGCACTTGAAGAATATGCCGACGCGATGGTGGGATGGAATGGTGAGGCCATCATTGACGCGATAAATGGCGCGGACACGTGGGAGAAGCCGGATGGCGGCCCGTGTGCCCCGGTGCCGCTGAAGCGGCATCCCTGCTAATGCCTAGCGTGTTCTCCTACGTCGTCAGGTACGACAGCGGTTTCGCACCCAATCCGTTTTACGGATATGCCACGCTCGCGACTTGCAAGCCAGACATTCGTAGTAGCGCAAACGTGGGCGATTGGGTAGTTGGCAGCGGGAGTAATGATCGTTTTATTCGTCGCGGCGGCTATCTGGTACATGCGATGCGCATAACCGAAATTCTCACCTTTGACCAATATTCTGCTGATCCCCGATTCGAACGCAAGAAACCTTATCGGACAGGTAGCCGTAAGCAGAGTTGCGGTGACAACATCTATTTTCGTGCCGATCTGGGATCAGCATGGCAACAACGCGATTCTTTCCATTCCCGCCCTAATGGCGAATCTAATCCTGATCACATTCGCCGCGATACGGGCGTTAACAGAGTTCTAGTTAGCGAAGATTTCGTCTATTTTGGTGGAGAGGGGCCACCTTTCCCTGATGATTTGATCTCAGCTGACGGTAGACAAATATGTAAAAAGGGCATTGGTCGATCGCGCTTCAATGATGAAATAGCATTTGAATTATTAGAAGGCTGGATACGAAGCTTGGGGGTCAGTGGATATCAGGGAGCGCCTTATGAGTGGCTCACGCTCCGCCGTTAAAGCCGACACTGGTCATAGCGCTTCTATTTCAATCGCGGATTATGTTGCTGGTGTTGCCGATACCGACGTTCTCGACCCGAACGATCTAAGCCCCATCCTGCAAGGCCTTTATGGCGAGGTTGGCGGGATTATGTCGACTGCCAAGAAGCATGTCCGGGAGGGCAAGGCTTATCCTGGTTTTGGCCGGGCCGCTGAGGAAGAGTTTGGAGATACACTTTGGTATCTTGCCGCATTATGCAGGCGGCTGGATATTTCTCTCAACGACCTTCTCGTTACTGCCGCGAATGGAAAAGGTTTTAGGGCTGAAGGGGTCGCCAGCGATGTCGGTTTGGGTGCCCTAGCGCAAGTGTGGACGCCTATCGTGGCCGCGCCGCTCGATGAAACCCTTTTTGGACTTGGGCGGGCTGCTGCAGCGTTATTGGGTGATGCTCGCCCAACAGAAAAGGAAATGCAGGTTTTTGCTGGTTGCTATTTGGAGGCGCTTCAGGCCTCTGGACTATCCTTCCCTAACATCGCGCACCGAAATCTCGAGAAGGCGAGAGGGGCATTCATCTCTCCACAGATTGATGAGTTGCCTGACTTCGACGCGGAATTTCTACTTGAGGAACAGTTGCCGCGCGAGTTCAGAATTCGCATCAGTCAACGCAAAAGTGGCAAAAGTTACCTACAATGGAATGGCGTGTTTATAGGTGATCCCCTTACAGACAATATCGCTGATCCAGACGGGTATCGGTTCCACGATGTTTTTCACTTCGCTTATGCCGCCATCCTTCACTGGTCGCCTGTTATTCGAGCCTTGATCAAACACAAACGCAAGAGTGTGGCGAAATACGATGAATCTCAGGATAGCGGTCGCGCAATAGTGGTCGAGGAGGGGCTAACGGCTTGGATATTCTCGAAAGCGAAGGAGTTGAACTTTTTTGAGGGTCAAAACCGCGTCTCGCTAGGCATTTTGAAGACTATCGGCGAGTTCGTGCAAGGCTATGAGGTGGAGGCCTGTCCGCTCAAGCTTTGGGAAAGAGCCATACTTGATGGATATTCGGTTTTCCGTCAGGTGCGGGAGGCAGAGGGAGGCTGGATCGTTGGCGATCGTGAGAGTAGGACAATTCGCTACGAGCCACTCGAGTCGATGGATTGAACTTGCACCCTTTCGTCAAAGCCGTTGCCGACCTTAGATTTGAGAATTGTTTCAACCCATATGTTGATCGATGCGAGATTTATGATCGGCAAGATGCGCCGCTTCAGCGAGCGCAGGCATTATCGGCTATAGTAGAAAGAGCTGCGAAGACAGACATTGAAAGTATCTGGATCGGACGCGACCTTGGCTATCGGGGTGGCAGGCGAACGGGACTCGCTCTGACCGATGAGGTGAATGCTGGCGCCCACACGAGCCGCTGGGGCTTTGCAGGCGAGCGCCCCACTGTTGGGGCTGTGGTCGCCGAACGCACTGCCGCAATTATCTGGACGATGCTCGATCAAATTGACGCGCCAATCTTCCTCTGGAACGTTTTTCCGCTGCATCCACATGAATCAGACGAACCGTTCACTAATAGAACGCACAATTCGCGAGAGCGACGCGCAGGCGAGGAAATTCTGGCGTTCTTGATCGGCATGCTGCGCCCGCGTCGAATTTTTGCGATCGGCAATGACGCTGCGCATGCGGTTCGACGTATCGATCCTGGTCTTCCGGTGATCGCGGTTCGGCATCCGAGCTATGGTGGACAATCTCAGTTTGTGAAGCAGATTCGCACGGCCTACGCCCTGCAAGAGCGCGAGCCGATGCCATTGCTACTTTAGGCGTCCAATCGACCGGATTAGGGGGTATAATGAAACCTGCGATGAGGCGGTTCCTCGAGGACTTCCCAAGAGCGCTCAACGACGGTGTCGGTGCGGTCTTTGTGGGGGCTGGCACGTCGATGGCAGCCGGCTACCCATCGTGGGCTAATCTTCTCCATGACATTGGTGAGGAATTGGGTGTCAGCTCTCGGGACATCCATGATTTAGCCGCTTTAGCTCAATGGAGTATTCAAGAGAGTGGAAGTGAGACGCGCGTTCGCAACGTCATCAAGGAAAAGATCGGTGTGGCCTATGCAACACCATCGATCCTTGAAGTTATAGCTCGCCTCCCAATCGCACATATTTGGACCACTAATTACGATCGACTCATTGAGGGTGCATTCGCGGAAATTGATCGGCCATTGGATTCAATCTCCGGAGCTAACGATCTCGCGCTCAAGCCTACCCCCGGGGCGGTACGGCTTTACAAGATGCACGGGTCCGTAGATCGCCTTGACGACATTGTGATCTCGACCGACGACTACGAATTGTACCGCAAGAAGCGGGGTGCTTTTCTTCCTCTATTACAGGCGCACCTAACGAGCATGTCGATGCTTTTTGTGGGCCTCAGCTTGACCGACCCAAATATCCGTCACGTTCTCTCACTTATTCGTGAGGCCTTTACGGACGCGCCGCCAGAGCATTTTGCAATCGTCCGCCCTCCACAGGAAGGCGACTATGACTCGGAGGCGGAGTTTAAGGCCCGTCTTGCGCAGCATAACCTTTGGGCAAAGGATTTGCGTCGGTACGGATTAATCGCGGTTGAGATTGATGACTATGAACAAGTACCTGACTTGCTTCGTCAGATTGAACGGAGAGTCGCAGCGCGACGGATATGGGTGAGCGGTAGCTGGCCGATCGAAGATGGTGATATTGTCGCATCGGACATCTATAGGCTTTCTGAGGATGTTGGGCGATGGATAGGGCGTTCGGAGCGTGATCTTGTGAGTGGAGCCGGATTGCTCGTTGGCTCTGCAGTCATATCAGGCTTTCTTGAAGTTTTGCGACATGGGGGAGGCTGGGATCTGAACCGGCGTCTAATAGCAAGGCCTTTTCCGCAGCCTCTGGCTGGTGCCGAGCCCGATGCCGCCAAGTGGACGGAGCTTCGCAAAGAGCTCGCGCGGCAGGCCGGAGGAGTCATATTCATAGGGGGCGTGAAAAGAGAAGGGGACAAACTTGTTACCGCAGGGGGCGTTCTTGAAGAATATGAAAAGGCGCGAGCAGTGGGTGCATTTTTGTTACCAATCGGCAAAACCGGAGGAGCGGCACAAGAGATTGCAGAGATGCTGATCGGGTCGAACGTGGAGGCCACAGGGCCAAACGCGATGCGACCGACGGATGATGAACTCAAATTCCTATTGGATCCTGCAAATGAGCGGCATGATGTGCTGGCATGTATTGATGCAGTGATGACACGGCTTACCAAGTGATTGGCGCGAAGGTTACCTTAAGCAGGATCGCGAGCAAAAGGCGAAGTTTCGCGCTCTGATGCCCCATTGATGCCCCGCGCGTAGCGGTCATCCAAAGTTCGCATCTAAGTGATTGAAAAATGGTGGACGCACTAGGGCTCGAACCTAGGACCCGCTGATTAAGAGCTGAAATCAGAGGGTCCTTATGCTTCCGCATGCGTCCAAAAACGGCAGAACTCTGCGAATCATCGTCCGTATTGTTCTTGATATGTTCGCCAGTATCCACTACAAAAAGCTACCTAAGGTAGCAGGAACATATGGCGAACAAAGTTGGTTTGACAGATGCTCGGATCGCAGGTTTGAAAGCGCCTGCAAGCGGGCAAATTGAGGTCGCTGATGGCATCGTGACCGGTCTGCGGCTCCGAATGGGAGCGAGTGGCACCAAAACTTACATCTTGCGTAAGCGCGTTCAAGGTAAATGGTTGAACGTGACTATCGGGCGGCACGGCCCGAATTTCACTCTTGCCCACGCCCGTCGCAAGGCGCGGGATCTACTCGTCGACGTTGAGCAAGGCAAAAGCATCGCCAGAAAGCCGGGAGCGAAGAGGAAGGGATCGAAGGGTGTCGGCACTGTCGCTGAGCTATACGAGACATATCTGGCTCAACAGATCGTCGGCAAAAAGCGGAGCGCGAAAGAGTTCGATCGGGTTTTCCGCAAGTACATTGAACCTGAGCTAGGCGACCGCCTTGCCGATTCGATCACCCGAAGCGACGTCAGCCGCTTTGTCGAAAAGATTGCATTCGAGCGGGGCAAGGAGACCCTCACGATGGCGCGCATCGTTTATCGCCATCTCTCGACTTTCTACACTTGGGCACTCACCAGATTAGAGCATTTGCCAGCCAATCCGTGCCGGGACGCCTGGCGCCCAAAAAGGAGCGAGCCTCGCGACCGGGTGCTCAGCGATCGAGAGGTCGCTGCACTGTGGCAAGCCGCCGTCGAGGATGGCTATCCGTTTGGTCATCTTGTGCAGATGTTGATTCTCACAGCCCAGCGCCGGGGAGAGGTGCTCGACGCCACTAGCGACGAGTTCGACTTCAAGGGGAAAGTTTGGACAGTACCAGGAGACAGGGCGAAAAACGGCAAGGCAAACGTGGTGCCTTTATCCGCACAGTCCCTCGAGGTCGTCACGGACATCTTCGCGGCCGCCGGGATCGCGCCTGAAGACGCTCACAAGCAATCCCAAATTCTACTGGCATCAAAGGTCACCAGCACAAACAGTGTCAGTGGTCTGTCAAAGGCCTGGAAGCGGATAAGGGCAAGCGTGGACGAGAAACTCGGCTATGAAGCCGCTCATTTCACCATGCATGACATTCGCCGGACGGTGGCGACGGGACTGCAGAGGATTGGAATACCGCTGGTCGTTTCAGAGGCCGTTCTCAATCATCAGTCCGGCTCGGCAATGGCTGGTGTCGCCGGGGTCTATCATCGGCATCAGTACACGAATGAAAAACGCGAAGCTCTCGCGCTGTGGGGCAGGGAGGTTCTACTGCTCGTCGCTAAATATTCGCCGCAGGACAGTCAGGAAGAATGACTCTCCACCCCGAGCCAGTCGGCGCGTATCCGATCCATGCCCGCGACAAGGCCATCAACGGTCACTGTAGATCCGATGAAGTCCTCACCGACATCTTCTCCTTCGATAATCCAGACATCGTCAGCAACAGTAGTCAGAATCATTCCGCGCCTGCCACGGCTTAATGTCCCCGAGATGCGTATTCGACCCGCGCTCACAACGCCCCCCGTTCAAAAACGCCAATGGCGCAGCACTTCGCGCACATAGGCCGGCGTCTCGCCATTGCGAGGAATACCGCCGGCGCGCTCGACGGCACCTGGACCTGCGTTGTAGGCAGCGAGGGCCAGATGAACCACCCCGAACTTGTCCAGCATCTGGCGTAGGTATCGGGCCGCACCCAAGATGTTCGCCTTGGGGTCGAAGCGATTTGAAACGCCAAGGTCGCGCGCTGTCCCTGGCATCAATTGCCCCAAGCCTGCGGCCCCGGCCTTGCTGATGGCCAAGGGATTATATCGTGATTCCGTCCATACAAGAGCGTCGAGAAGGCCGCTTGGTAGCGAGTATTGAGCCTCAGCAGCGTAAACATGAGGAAGGTAGCTGGCCCGACGAAAGCCCGATGGCGCGCTGCTCGGGGGCTTTGGATATCGGTAGGGCAGATAGTTTCGACCTGCATCGGTAGCCGGCGGCTCGGACGAGCCCGCTGGAGGCATTCTCCAAATGCCGTGTTCGACGAGAAGAAAGCCATCGGTCCCTTCTGCGACGCGGAAGCCATCGGTCCTCGACTCCGATGCAACGGTCATCTGAGGGGACTCCAGTTCCTGCGCTTGAGCGGGGAGGGCGAACCCAAATCCTGCCGTTGCCACTGCGGCAACTGCCCATTTCAGTCTCATTCCCGAATCCTTTGTTGGTCGAATCGAGAAAGAACATATATAGAACATATCATGTAGGAAAATGAAACGTCAGCGACGCAGAGCGGAGGCTGCGCGGGTGGAGGCACGTTACGATGGAGATGCCCCCCATGAACCAACACCGATCATCCCAATTCCAAGGCATGCAGATGGAAACCCGCGCACGCAAGATAGTCGAGCAGCTGGGCGGCACCTGGTCGCGTTCGCGCGGGATGTGCTGCTGCCCGGCCCACGACGACCGCACTCCTTCGCTAAGCATCACGCTCGGGAAGCGTGCAATTCTTGTTCATTGCTTTGCCGGCTGCACGAACGAGGCGGTGATAGAAGCCATGGCCGGGCTCGGGATACGAATTGCGGACTTGTTCGATGGCACGAGTGGTCCGATCGTGGCCGAACCGCGCGAGGAAGTCGCCAATCGGAATGCGCTGAGGCTCTGGCGTGAGGCGTCGACCATCGCTGGCAGCCCCGCCGAGAAGTACCTCGTGTCCAGAGGCATCACGATTTCTTCGCCGGAGCTGCGTTTCCACCCGCGTATGCCGCTTGGGCCAAAGGGTGCTGTCCGGTTTCTACCCGCGATGGTCGCGGCCGTGCGCAGTGATGCCGGGATTCTGGCGCTGCACCGCTCCTTCCTCAATCTGGAAAAAAGCAGCTTGGCTTCATTTGATCAGCCCAGGCGTGCGTTAGGCAGTCCCGGTTCTGGCGCGGTGCGTTTCGCATACCCGGATGAGGGACGCCTTGGACTCGCAGAAGGAAACGAAACGGCCCTCTCAACGATGCAAATGTTCAATGTTCCCTGCTGGGCGACGCTGGGAAACGAACGCTTCGGCCAGGTCACAATCCCGGAATCGGTGCGCGAGCTGTATCTCTTTGTCGACAATGATGCGGGTGGGCGCCTTGCTGAAGAGCGCGCGCGAAATGCTTACGCTTGCGAAGGGCGGCTGATTGTCACCAGGCGTCCGCAGCAGACCGGCGATGATTGGAATGATGTGCTCATGCGCTCAGTCCGAGCTGCGGTCTGAATGTCGGTGAGAGGAAAGCGGGCTTGGGGCCTTGTGAGGCCCCCGGACGGATCCATCTGAACGGACACCCGGACAAACCCAGGGCCTCTTCAGGAGGTCTCTCATGTCACATGCAAATACCGCTTTCGCATTCTCCGATCCAGCCGAGCCGCAAGTGTTGGCAGCGGCGAGGGCGCTGGCCGCGCGGCTCGTTGCAGATCAAGCAATCTCACGGCTCACTGTGAATGCAACAATGGCCGATCACTTCGGCGGTAGCGACGCCGAAGGACGCTGGTCCGTACGCGATGCCCATGCCGCACTTGAATTGGCGCAGGTGCTTTTCCTGGCGCAGGCAACTGAATTTTCACCTGCGATGTCATCCAGCTTCGCCGCTGAGGCATTCACGCACCTCGAACGTCTGGTTCCGACCCAGTCCAACCGGAGCGATGAGCAGATCGAGTGGCAACAATTCGCAACGCCGCCCCGCCTGGCCTGGATGGCTGCAAAGGCATGCGCGATTTCTGCCGCTGAACTGGTTCTCGAACCGTCCGCCGGGACCGGGATGCTGGGCGTATGGGCAGCGAAGGCAGCTGCGCGTCTTGCTCTCAACGAGATTTCGCCGCTTCGCCGCGAATGCTTGGGCGCCGTGTTTCCGGAGGCGACAGTGACGGGATTTGACGGGGAACTGATCGACGAACTTCTCACGCCCGACGTGGGTCCTAGCGTGGTGCTGATGAACCCGCCCTATTCGCACGGTATCGAGAGGGGCCACGATAGTCGCACTGGCGATCGACACTTGCGTTCTGCCTGGAAGCGCCTTCTGCCCGGTGGCCGCCTGGTGGCAGTGATGCCCGAATGGTTCGAGCTTCCGAAGTTCCTTGCTGGGATTGCCGGTCCCCTCTCGTTGCGCCTCAACGCGACGATCGAGCGCGGTTTCGTCAAGCAGGGCACATCAATCTCTACCCGGCTCCTGGTTCTCGACAAGGCTGATGATGGTACCAGCCCGATCATCGCCCAGCCTGGAAACTTTGCCGAGCTTCATCTGCTGATCGATATGCTGCCTGACCGGGTAAGCCTGCCCGCCGAGCCCAGCATCGGCATCAAGCCAGCCTTGCCGCTTCGACTGGTGGCGAACAGGACAAAACCGGCTCCACTTAAGGTCCATCCAGCCGCTGCGGCGCCGTCGATACTGCCGCTTGAATTTACTCCGCTCGAAGCACCTGCGCCGATCGAAAGCCAGGTTGGGCATTATTTGCCTTACCGACCGAGCCGGATCTCAATTGCAAATGCGGTCTCCCACCCGACACCGCTGGTAGAATCCGTCGCGATGGGTTCGATAACCGCACCCGTGCCCGAAGTGGTGCCTCAGCTTCCCTCGAGTATCATTGCTGAAGGCATCTTATCCGCAGCGCAAGCCGAGACCCTGATCTATGCCGCAAGCGCCCATGCCCGCGATCTGCCGGGCCGGTTCGAGCCCGACGACAAGGGCTGCGCCCTCAAGGCGAGCGCCGAGGGGCGCGCCTACCGCATGGGCTACTTTCTTGGGGACGGAACTGGTGCAGGCAAAGGCCGGCAAGTCGCATCTGTCATCCTCGACCGGTGGGTGAGGGGTGAACGGCGCCACATATGGATTTCCAAGAACGAAGCTTTGCTCGAAGACGCCCGCCGCGACTGGAGCGCGCTCGGTGGCCTTCCCATCGACATCCAGCCGCTCGGCCAGTGGAAGCTCGGTGTCCCGATCGGGATGCGCGAGGGCATACTCTTCGTTACTTATCCGACACTGCGCTCGGGCCGCAGCGACGCGACCCGGCTCGAGCAGATCCTCGAATGGGCAGGGGAGGACTTCGACGGGCTCATCGTCTTTGACGAGGCCCATGCGATGGCCAACGCCGCTGGCGGGGAGGGCACACGTGGCAAGGTCAAGGGATCGGAGCAGGGCATCGCCGGTGTTCGTATCCAGAATCTGCTGCCACGCGCCCGCGTGCTCTACGCATCGGCGACCGGGGCATCCGACGTCAATAATCTCGCCTATGCGACCCGTCTTGGCCTGTGGGGTCCCGAGACGGCTTTTGCCAATCGCGAAGCCTTCGTCGCGGACATCCGCGATGGCGGTATCGCTGCAATGGAACTGGTCGCCCGTGATCTGAAGTCACTCGGACTGTATGCGGCGAGGGCACTTTCATTCGCCGGAGTCGAGTACGAGATTCTCGAGCATTGCCTGACCCCCGACCAGGTAGCGGTTTATGACGCCTATGCAGACGCCTGGGCAATCATTCATTCCAACCTGCGCGAGGCACTCGAGGCAACCCGGATCGTCGACACTGACAGTGGCGATACCCTGAATTCAGGCGCCAAATCGGCTGCGCTTTCGGTGTTTGAAGGCACCAAGCAGCGCTTCTTCGCGCAGCTCCTTCTATCGATGAAGCTGCCGAGCCTGCTGCCTGCGATTGATACGGCACTTGCCGACGGCAACGCTGTTGTAGTTCAACTCGTCTCGACCGCCGAAGCCATGCTCAACCGCCGCCTCGCTGATCTCTCCGATGCGGAACGTGAAGCACTCGAAATCGATCTCTCCCCCCGCGAATACGTGGTCGATTACCTCACCAAGAGCTTTCCCGTGCGGTTGATGTCCGTGTTTACGGACGAGAACGGCAATGCCCGGTCCGAACCGATGAGTGATGAGAACGGTGCTCCTGTTCTCTGCCGCTCGGCGCTTGCCGCGCGCGATCGCATGATCGAGCAGCTTTGTGCCTTACCGCCGATCGCGACGGCGCTCGATGCGATCATTGAACGGTTCGGTGTCGATCAGGTCGCCGAAGTCACGGGCCGTACTCGCCGCCTGATTGTCGGACGCGATGGACGCCAGGTGCTCCAGTCGCGTTCTCCGCGCGCCAATGTCGTCGAGACGCGAGATTTCATGGACGGAACCAAGCGAATTCTGGTCTTCTCCGATGCCGGTGGCACCGGCCGCAGTTATCATGCCGACCTCGCGGCAAAGAACCAGATGCGCCGGGTCCACTTTCTACTTGAGCCCGGCTGGCGGGCCGATGCCGCAATTCAAGGGCTTGGCCGTACCAACCGCACCAATCAGGCTTCTGCCCCGCTGTTCCGCCCGGTGACCACCGATGTGCGTGGCGAACGTCGGTTTATATCGACCATTGCGCGTCGGCTCGACAGCCTCGGTGCATTAACCAGAGGGCAGCGCCAGACTGGTGGGCAGAACCTCTTCGATCCTGCCGATAATCTCGAGAGTACTTACGCCAAGGAGGCGCTTCATCGCTGGTTCGGTCTGCTGTTCGCAGGCAAGCTCGAAGCCGTTACGCTCTCTCGGTTTGAGGAATTGAGCGGGCTCAGGGTCGAAGGGCCCGACGGCGGGATGGTCGATGACCTGCCAACCATCCAGCGCTGGCTCAATCGCATCCTCGCGTTGCCTATTGCTCTGCAAAACGGGATATTTGACGAGTTTCTCGGCCTCGTCGAAGCACGGATCGACGCAGCACGCCAGGCCGGCACGCTCGACATTGGGGTCGAGACCATTGCGGTAGAGCAATACGAGGTGCTGACCGACACGCTACTGCGCACCGATGCGCTGTCGGGTGCGACTACGCATCTCCTGGAACTCGAGATCGCCCGCGCGCTCAAGCCTTTGCGTCTCGAACGGCTGGAAGAGCTCTACGGCTTTTCAGGTTCGCGTCAGCAACTTCTGCGCAATGCGCGCTCAGGCCGGATCGGGCTGCTTGTCCCGGCGCGAAGTCTGCTCACCGACGAAGGTACGCGTGTGGCCCGCTTCGAGCTTGTCCGCCCCTTGAAGCACGGACACATCACAGCCGATCAACTCGAAGAGAGCAATTGGGAAACGGTGGATCCAACCGAATTTCGCCGCCTCTGGCAGGCGGAGGTCGATGACGCTGCCACAAATCACAAGCGTGAGCGACTGCATCTTGCAACGGGCCTGCTGCTTCCGGTGTGGGACAAACTCCCTTCCGACTATGTTCGCGTCAGCCGGATTTCGGCGCGAGACGGACGCTCGCTGTTAGGCCGGGAGGTTCCGCTCCATTGCGTGCCCGAACTATGCCAGGTGCTTGGTCTTGAAGACGAACATGCCTTCTCGGCAGAGCAAGTCGTCGATGCGGTGATCGGGACCGGGCGGCCGATGCAAATCAAGAGCCGCGAAGCGCTCACGCTCAAGCGCAGCCTCGTCAACGGCGCGCAGCGGCTCGAACTGGCAGGTTGGTCGGCGTCGCGCCTCGACTGGTACAAGGCACATGGGTGTTTCACCGAGATCATCCGTTATCAGACGCGGCTTTTCGTTCCGACCACGAACGCAGTGGCGGTCTTGGCGCGGCTTGCAATCTGATTTTGACGAACCTTGCCAAATGGCATTAAAATGCTATATGCTGCCATATGGAGAATAGTCATGCTGGCTTTGCAACCCGTTGATACCGTCCCCCACGCCTTTCGGCCCGACCCTGTAACCCAGGAGGAAGCAGCGGCGATGTTCCGCGCCGTGCTGAACCTGTTTGGGAAATGGGAAGTAACGGACGAACAGGCAGCGACTTTGCTCGACATGCCGGTTCGCTCCTACCGGCGGTGGAAGGCTGAGGGTGCGGGCCGTGTCTCGCGTGATGGTGCGGCGCGGCTCTCCAACCTGATGGGTATCCACAAGGCGCTGAGGATCATCTTTTCCGAAGCCCAACGTGGCTACGCCTGGATCAAGGCAGGCAACGCTGCCTTTGCCGGAGCGAGTGCACTCGACGTCATGCTTGGCGGCGAGCTGACTGATATCATGCGGGTGCGTCGTTATCTTGATGCCGAACGTGGTGCCTGGTGATCGATCCCAAGGCAATTCCGGTTGCCCAGGTCGAGTGGAAAGGTGCTGTACGGATTATCCGCAGTGCCTTTCCACCGATCGACCTGTTCGAAGATATCGCAGACCCCGCAGATTGGCCGCTGCTGATCTCTGCCGAGCAAAAAACCAATCCGCGCATTATGGCGACGATCGGCAATCTCGATCTGGTACCTGCTGACCGCCGGGTAGGGGGCAACGGCGCATCCTATCTGATGGCCCCGTTCACGCATGTCAGCACTGACCGACCAAGTCGCTTCACCGATGGGACCTACGGCGTCCTATACGCGGGAGATGCATTCGAAACTGCACTGTTCGAGACAATCCATCATCATGCTCGCTTCATGGCTCGCACTGTAGAAGCGCCAGGCTGGACCTCACAGTTCCGTGAGATTGTCCTTTCGGTGAGCGCCGATCTTCACGATCTCAGGAGCCTTGCCGCAGGCGATCCCGCGCTTGATCCCGACAACTATGCTGCATCGCAAGCCCTCGCTGTTGCGCTCAAAGGGGGCGGGGCCGAAGGTCTTGTCTATCCGAGCATCCGGCAACCGGGCGGTGAGTGTGTCGGCTTGTTCTACCCGGATTGTGCATCAGAGCCCATTCAGGGCCGTCACCTCGACTACCATTGGGACGGAACGGGCGTCGACCTGGTTCGAGACGCGGGAACAGGGGCGGTATTTCGAGTGGTGGATGCCGCGTAGACTGAAGGTCCAACGTCTGTTTTCTGCTGCGGTGATTCCGACAGTTTCGCACCCTATCTCAGTCATTCGACGACTCCTGACATGCTCTTGATAGCGGATGTCGAAATCATCGTCGCAAAGCGGCAGCAATTGGGGATATTGGGTGCTCTTCAGACTCAGGGACCACATCGCGATAAGCTGCCCATAGTTCAGGTGACGGAACTGTTCTGACGAACGTCGCCGTCGTCCAACGATTAAGACTGACCAGATCTGCCACTGGAATTGCGGAAGCGGTTTGTCGTTCAGGCGCAATTGGTCATAACCTGAGGGGCGCATCGGCACGTTTGGAACTTTTAAGCAGACAGGAATCTCAGCGGGCATAGCAGGAATGTACGCCTTCAAGCGGACGCTAAGCCGAACCGGCGCTCGTAAAACCAGGATTGAGCCTTTCGAAACCGTCCCCATGCAGCACTGTCGAGCGGTGATCGATGCCAAGCAGATCGAGATCGATCAGGCGGTGAACGGGGCCGCCATGTAGCAGACGCAGGATCTCCGAAACCGCTAATGCCGCGGCAACGGCTCCCACGAATGGTGCACCCACGGCCTTGCCGGCGAGTAGCGTCATGCCACAGCGGTCGAGGACGCCATCATTCATCAGGTTGGCATAGGCAGGCCGATCCTCGACCTTTTCTGCGGTCACCGCAGCCTTCCACAACTCGGCGGTCGGACGAGCCCCGGGAAGAGTGTGCAGGCGCATGGTTCGAAAATCACGATGGCCTCGGCCAAGGCCTGCTTCCACGATCATGTCGAAGCCGACCTGATCGAGCGCCCTGCGCCCTGCCGCGTTGTCGAGGCCACACAGCGCGATCGCCGGCTCGTCCGGGCGGCGCCTGAAATCGGCGTCGAACAGACGTTCCTGGAGCGAGGTCTGAAACCCGCGGCGCTCCGCCCAGCCCGCCATCGCGCGGGTCTTCTTCACCCCGATTAGGGTTGCGTCGGTGAGAATGGAGGTGCTCTCAGTCGAAGCCGTGATCGCGTCGAAATCCTGCAGCACCAGCATCACTTCGGCAGGCTCTGCGAAGGGTAAGAGGCCGAGCGCCCAGAGATAGGCCTGGCCCAGGTGCCCCAGGCCGATCAGCCAGAGCTGCGACGGCAGAAAGGTCAGCGCGGGTTCGGACGGATCGGCCGCGAGCCAGTCGATATCGCGAGATGGCCGCCACAACGACAGCCCGACCGCGCTGCGTCCAGCCACCTTGGCGCCGTTGACGTGCAGGAAGGCTTCATTGATCGCCAGCGCCGCCGCCAGCATCCCGGCCAAAGGGTTGGCCGGTCCAGCCTCGGGCGCGAGGTCGGCATGGGCGGGAACGATGCCGCCGCGCCAGCCCGCCGCTGCGGTGCGGATGGCGAAGCCGTCTCGACGCCCCAGCCTCGGGCCGATGACCACCATCGGCGCGTCCGAGCCGCCGCCAATCTCGCCCCCGAGCGCCTTGACCGCGTCGCCGAGCGTCGGCCCCAGTGGCGGAAGGGTGCTGACCGGAGCTTCAAGAGTCCCGACGACGGTGACGCCGCCTAGAAAAACGCGCCGCCCTAGTGCCACGGCTGTCAGCAGCGTCGCCTGTTCGACCGGATCGGCTGGATCGTCGGGCATGAAGGTGATGGCGAGGCGAAATCCCTGGAACAAGGCCTCGGCCTCGGCGACGGTCGCGGCGGCGCCGCTATCGATCGCCTGCTTGACCAGGCGGTGCAGTGAATCTGCGGAGACGATGGCAGTCATGGCGTTTCCTTAGAAACCGATGTGGAAGAAGGCGGTCCGATCGTCTCGGCCCACAGCCGCCCAGCGCTTGCCGCCCAGGTAGCGGTAGATGCCGATCGAGGCGCGGGGCTGCGGCGGGGCGGCGAAGTTCGGAAGAATCAGCGCTAGGTGGCCGGCGCGCGAGATCATCGGATGGTCGCGATCGGATTCGCTCTGACCGGCTCCGGCCGGATGGACGTGGATGTCAGCAACCACGCTCAGCGCGCGTTCCTTGCACATCGCCCAGAGCGCGCCGAAGTGACGCCCATCGAAACGCACGATCCCGGTGTCGAGGCAGTGCGGATCGAGATCGTCATAGAGGACGAAGTCGACGATCCGGCGCCGGCCGCCTTCCTGCCGCCCAAGCAAGAAGGCGCCGCTCTCGCGGCTGGCGCCGCGGCCACGCTGGCGGAGCGCGCGACACAGGCGCCACCAAGTCCACCAGGAACAGGACAGTTCATGCTGCGGCGCGAAGCGGCGGCGAATAATCGCGGCAATTGAGAAGTTCATGGACCAGCTCCAGATATTGGACGACACCGTCGGCGGGACGCCAAATTTTCGAGGGCATCTCGTGACGCCAGTTCTCGTGACCGGCGAAAGACTCGCGGTCGCACGGCAGATACAGTGCGCTGCCGTTTTTCCAGTCGGTGCGGAAAACCGCCGAGACACGGCCACCACGGCCCCGTGGCCAGAGGTCGAACGGCAGGATCTGGTCGGCAGCCATATCCCAGGGACCGCCGGTCGGCAGTGCCTGCGGAAAGCCGGCGCAGTTCAGGCGCAGCACGAACTCGCGGCCGTCCTTGGCGGTGACGCCGATGAAGGCGTGGGGCCAGCGGGTCTCGACCAGCCGCCAGCGGCCTTCGACTTGGCCGAGGCGGAACGTGGCGCGGGCCACGTCCGCTTCGAACGCGCGCTGATCGGGCCCGATCACCGCCGATCCTCACTCGCGCCGTTAACGCGCTCGTCAGCGACCAAGTCGAAGGCGAGCCCACAGGTCTTGCGGTTCGCCAGCACGCCGATGTGGGTGCCGGGCGCCGGTCGCTCGTGGGTGCCGGCGATCTGGAGGACGTGCTCGCCGGACTCCTCGTCGGTCATCCCGAACTTGCGCTCGGCCGCCCACCGCTTGACGCGCGCGACGGTCGCGCTGGGCGCGAACTTCCGGTCGATCGTCTCACCGTTGTAGGTGACCGCCACCGTGATGTGGCGGCAGTGGTGGAGGTGCAGCTTCAGGCCCTTGCCGCCAGCGCGGTCCTTCACCGTCTGGGCGTCGTCGAGCGGATCGTCCTCGTCTTCAGCGAACAGCAGCGCGTCGACCGCGCCGCCGTGCTTGTCGATGAGGCGGGCCTTGATGTCGGCGAAGGTGGTATCGGGCTCGATTTCGAGGTGCTCGATCTCGGCAACGCCTTCGCCCTGGTAGAACAGGTCGATGATCTTCATGGGTTCACACTCCAGGATCGAAGTGTGAGGCCCGATTGCCCCTCTTTCGTCCCTTACCTTCCTGATCGGAAGGCGAGCGCAAAACCGGAAAGCCGGATCGCCGTTTGTCAGGTCAGATTGAGATCGCCCACAGGCGTCGCCGCGCAGATGAAGAAATGCGGGCAGCGCGGACAGGTGACCGCGTCGATCTCGACCGGGAAATCGCCGGCGGCGATGCCCGCCAGCATGGTTTCGCTCTTGGCCCGGCGATTGCCGAGCTTTGTCCCCGAGAGCGTGACGGGCTCGGCCGTGCCGTCGGTCAGATGCAGTGCCTGCACCACAACGCCCGCGCCGAACTGGGCTTGGGCCGCCAGCTGGTAAAGCGTATACTCCAGCCGGTCATACTCGTCGCTGCGCTTGTAGCCCGTGCGCACCCGACGGACGACGACCGTGCCATCGGGAAGTTCGGCCAGCTCATCCGGCTCCACCAAGACCCGCCCGTTGGCGAAGTCGATGGCGAGCGGTTGCGCCTCGCGGAATCGGCGACCCGCGCCCGCATCTATCAGCGCCGCCAGGAGACGACCCGCCAGCCGTCGATAATCGGCGGCGAAGGCGTGGTCGGCCGGTCCGCGCTGCGCCCAGATCGCTTCGAAGGCGGCCTCCACCTCGGCAAGCGTCGGCGTCGACGTCCGGCGGGCGTCGGCGAGCCAGCGGAGCAGGTCGTAAAGGCAGTCGTGAGTGCGCGAGAAGGCGGTCGGATTTCGAGCGCCGCCCAAGCCAAGCACGTGGGTGTAGAAGAAGCGGCGCGGGCATTTCTCGTAGGCGCCGAGCCGACTGTCGGTCAGCGCCCAATCCTCGGGCCAGGCGATCGCGATCGGTCCCATTGTGGAGGCACCTTCCCGAGGCGGCATCATCGCCGGTCGGGCGATCTCGCTCACACGGCCACCCGGTAGCCAATCGAGATAAGGTGACGGCGAGCGGTTGTTGCCGTTGGGCTGTTTGCGTGCAAGCGAGAGCGTTAGGTGCGTGCGCGCCCGCGACAACGCGACGAAGAAGAGACATTCCTCTTCGTGTTCGTGAGCCCGTTTGGCCTCGTCCGAGACGGACAGCGCTTGCGCGCCCTCGATCATCCCGGTTGGCGGCGGGCAGCGCTGGCCGCGATTCGAAGCCGGGAAGCTCGATTTAGTGAGACCGGGCACATGCACGGCCTCGAACTCGAGGCCCTTGCTGCCATGCACCGTCATGAGACGGACCGCGTCTAGATGCAGTGCCGCCGCCGGCACTTGGCGCAGGTCGCGCTCCTCGGCGAGCAGCACCAACTGTCGCACTCGATCGAGCGTTCGTTGGATCGGCGCGCCCGCCCCCACCGGGCTCTGCTCGCGCGCGAAGTTCAGGAACTGCCAGATGGCGACCGCGCGCATTCGTGCCGTCACCGAGGCGGCCGCCCCGTAACGGCGTGCAAGGTCGGTCCGGTCCAGCAGATAGGTCGACAAGAAGTCCCATGCCGAACTGCGCGGCGACAGCCCGGCTAGATCCGCCGCGAGCCGCGCTACCCCCTCTCGGCCGCCCGACGAGAGCCCGGGCGCGCTCGCGGCCTCGGTGAGCCCCACTAGTGCCGGCCGCTCGTCCGCGCGAAGGTGGCGCGAGACCGCTCGGACGTCCTGCAGGCTAAGCCCGTATCTCGGCATGGCGCCGACGCGCACAAGCGCATCGCCGAACGGATCGACCGTCAGGCTGAGCAGCGCTAGCAGGTCGCGGACTTCTTCGCGTTCGAAGAGGCTGCCCAGATGCAGAACCGGAATGTCGCGCGCCTCCAGCGCCGAGGCGATCTCGTTCAAGCGTTTGTTGGACCGGCAGAGCACCGCTTGGTCGCGCAGGCGAACGCCGCCCGTTTCAACGTCACGGATTCGCGCGGCGATGCCGGCGGCTTCGTCCGACAGGGTTTCGAAACGGCGAATCTCGGGCATACCCGGCCCCGCGCCCCGATCGGCCGCGAGCGCGAGCGGAAGCATGCCTTGCGACGCGCCCATATGCGGAGCGACCGCCGCGAAAGCATGAACCACTTGTTCGGTCGAGCGGTAATTGACGCCGAGCTGATCGACGACGGCGCCAGGATAGTCCGTAGAGAACCGCGCCATGTTGGCCGAGGAGGCGCCGCGAAATCGGTAGATCGACTGCCGCGAGTCCCCGACCACCCAGAGCCGCTCGCCGGCGCCGGCGACCGCTTTGAGCAGGCGCGCGCTGGCCCGGTTCACATCCTGATACTCGTCGACCAGGACATGCCGATGGCGCAGCTGCACTGCCGTCCGGATCGCTGCATCCGCTTCAAGGAGCTTTGCCGGCAACATGATCAGGTCGCCGAAATCGACCCCGCCATGACGGGTCTTGGCGTCCTCGTAGAGATCGTAGATGTCCGCGATCTCCAGGCACTTGGCGGCCGCGACCTGCCTGTCTTCATCAATGCCTGCCGCATCGCGCATCGCCAAGGCCAGCGCGCGGTAGCGCGCCGGATCGGTCATCTCGTCCTTGGCGCGCGAGATCGCCGCGACCACGTCGCGGAGCACCATCGCCGGATCCCATAGATTTCGAAAATGGATGAGCGGAAGCGTCGGCAGGATCTCCTCAAGCAGTTCGATCGCATCGCTGCGGTCGAACAGGGTGGGATTCGACGACAGGCCAAGCCGATCATGATGACGACGCACCAGATCGAGCCCGAAAGCGTGAAATGTTCCGACCCAGAGTTTAGGCACGGCCCCCGGCAGCGCGCTCGACAGGCGCTCCGATAGCTCGCCGGCGGCCCGGTTCGAGAAGGTGAGGATGAGCATCGCCGCCGGATCGATCCCCTCTGCAACCAGCGAGTTCACACGCTTGACGAGGGTGCGCGTCTTGCCGGTGCCAGGCCCCGCTTGTAGCTGGAACGGCGAGCCGCGGTGGGCGGCTGCCCGGTCCTGCGATGGGTCTGGCCGCGGCACATAGGCAGGCGCCGGCTCCGCCGCCGCGAGCTCGGACTCCGGTAAAAGTAAAGCATCGAAAAGCTGTTGGCGGACGAGCGGGATCGGCAGTCCAGTTTGGGCGGTGATCGACGTCGCGCCAAGACCCTGGGCGATGTGAAGACGTCGCGCGAGAGCGCGCGGGAGCAACAATTCGCGTCCGAAGACGTTCGCCTGAAGCTCACGGCGCTCGCGCACACCATAATCTTCGACGCGTTGCAGCCCAACGGGCGCGGCTTCGGTAGAGCGCGAAGCGTCAATGTCCGCCGCGGAGCAGGTTGCCGAGCCGGCATGGAGCCGCGCGTGTCCGAGTTCGTGCGCAACCAGCAACGCCCGCGCAGACCCGTCGCCGTTGGATTCGCAGCAGATGCTGCCGCTCTGATCGTCGTAGAGTGCGCGCGCGCCCTTCAACGCCGGATCGCCAGCCGGCAACCAGACAAGCTCGATGTCGAGGTCCGCCGCAGCCGTCTCGACCAGCGCCAAGGGATTTAGGGGATCCACACCCTTGGCCACCAGCGCCTGATGGAGGGCTGCGGCGGCGGACCGGATCGGCTCGAACGCATCCATCGATTAGAGCGCCAACAACGCGCGCTGTTGAGCCTCGCTCAAGCCAGAACTCCGAACCGCTTCCTCGAAGGTCTGGCGTCCGCCGTTGTTGGGCTTGTCGTCCGCCTTATAGAATTGTGGGCCCGCAGTACCGCCCTGGGCAGCCGCAAAGTGAGCGACTACCACATCGAGCGGCGCGCGCAGATCATCGGCGACCCGCTTTCGAAATCCAGGAGTCAGCGTGTCGGGCTCGATTTGCCGATCTCTCAGTTTGGCCACAAAGACGCTGCTAGCGTCCAGCCGCCTCGCGAACCCGCGAAAGTCCTCGCGCGAGAGTGATGCGAACGGATTTATTGCGTACGCCGAGACCGATCGATCGGTCGCAGCCGGCAGGCGCGTCGACTCCGAGACCGCATGCAGCCGGTTCTGGAATCGGCTCATGGCGCGCGAAACGGCCGGGCTCAAGATATTCGGATCAAGCGCAGCCTTGGCCGCCTCGACAACTGCTTCACCGTGCAGTGCGTCGATGGCGATCGAGATCGCGAAGTCGGTCAGTTCGCCGCCAAACTGGGGGAAACGACGTACGAGATCGTCGAGCAAGGCTGCGTCGGGGGCGTCCTTTGCGATCGACAAGGCGTAAAGCGCATCCCTTAGCTCGGGCGGGCTGGCGGTGATTGACGGGGTCATAGATCCTCCTTGAAACGGGCCAGCTTCGTCGCCGCCCGTGTCAGCCGGTTGCGAATTGTACGTCCGGTGCAGTCGCAGCGTGTCGCCGCAGTCTCCTCGGCCGGATCGTCGGACTCTTCTTGATAGCCGAGCGCGTGAACGAGGATTACCGCGTCACGTTCGTCGGGCGGCAGCTCTAGAATCGCATCGTGAAGCTCGGACCGGAAAACGTCGCCGTCCTGCGTCGCCGGCGAGCGGAACACCTCTGATACTCGGGCGAATACATCGTCATGAGGTTCGGGCTCGCCGTCCTGGTCGGGCTCGGGCATCTGCGCCACAAGCTTGAGCCGCCCCGTCTCACGGCGAACGACGTCGATCCGGAAGAAGCGGAAGGCGCGATTAAATTTGCACTCATAGAAGTCCAGCTCGTCGGGATTCTTGCCTGTGCCATCGCTAGCGAACATTTCGCTGAACTCGCCCAGTATGTCCTCTCGAACAGTGGCGGCTTCCGGAAGTTGCCCGTCGGGCACCTTAACAATAAGATTTGCCTCGCAGCGGGCGAGCAGAACCGGCAGCACCAGGCTGATCAGCCCTTGATCACCGGTCCGGCGCCCATGCCGGACCAAGTGAACGAGCGTCTCGGAGCGTAAATGGTCGGCGTCTTGTGGGTCGGTGATGTCAAGCCGGGCGCGAAGCGGCTGGTGGGGCAGCGTGAGAGCAGCGTCGATTTGCGTTTCAACGTCATCTGGGCGAACGAGGGGGCCGTTGGCGCCGGTTTTCTGTAATGTTCGAGCCATTATGCCCCCTTGCCTTATGCAACAGCAGTTCTGCGAGCGTTCCAAAAACCCGCTAGTCTCCGCTGATCGCGGTGGGGCCGAAAATCCGGAAAGCTGTTTTTGCTTTTTCGACGATTTCTATGCCTTGGCGCATACCACCCTGCAAATGCCTCCGAGTTGCCGTTAGCAACTTAATCGCAGCAACTGTTTGAATGTAGGTCAGCTTTTGGCGAACTAATACGGAGACTGCAACGACGGCTTGTTCACGACTGCGGGCCCGCCCATTGTTTCGCCGGAATCTTTGCTTTCCTATGTCTGGTGTCTTGAACCGGACAGGTGGCAACCGGCCCATCGCCAGTCATTGAGAGGGAAGGGCGCTTGCTTCTGTTTGAGCCGAATGAGCGTCGAAGGTCGATGCTTGAGCTCGCAATCAGGAGTAAGTCCCATGATCAAGTCGATCCCGCTGACCAAGTTGGTCCAGTCCCCTCGCAACGTCCGCCGTCACGGTGATCCAGCTGCAGATTCCGAACTGAAAGCGAGCATTGCAGCCCATGGGTTGTTGCAGAACCTCATCGTCCGGCCTGCGGCTCGTAGCAAATTCGAGGTTGAAGCTGGAGAGCGTCGCCGGTGCGCCTTGCTGGCGCTTGCCGAAGAGAAAGTCCTGCCGAAGGGCTACGAGGTTACTTGCCTCGTTCTTGAAGACGATGCGGAACTCGCAGTCGAAACGAGCCTGGCCGAAAACTTCCATCGCCTCGCGATGAACCCGGCTGACGAAGCGCAGGCGTTCGCTGCTCTGATCGACGCAGGTGCCTCGACGGAGGATGTTGCGCGCCGCTTCGGGCTGACGGTCCGCTTCGTCGAAGGCAGGCTGCGTCTTGCGACCCTCGCGCCTGTCGTCTTCGCTGCTCTGGCGACCGGCGAAATCACTCTCGATCTCGCCAAAGCTTTCGGCGCGACCTCCGACCACGAAATTCAGGCTCGCGTCTATGAACAGGCGTCCTCGGGGTATTATGCGCCCAGCGCCGACAGCATCCGGCGCATGGTGCTCTCCGGCACGGTCCGCGGCAGCGACGCTCGTGCCCGTCTTGTCGGTCGTGACGCCTACATCGCTGCGGGTGGCCGGATTGAACGCGAACTGTTCGACGACGATGACAGCGAGTCCTGGGTCGATGTCGCGCTTCTGGAAACCCTCGCCTCGGAGGAGATGGAAAAGCGCGCCAAGGCGCTCGCAGCAGAGCAGGGTCTTGCCTGGGTCAAGCCGACGCTTGACGCCTATGCCAGTCACGACCTCGTCGATGGCCTCATTCGCCTTCCGGCCGAGCCGGCTCCGTTGACTGACGCCGAACTGGTCCGCCTTGACGAGCTCGATGCCTCGTACGACGCGCATGCGGCCATTCTTGAGGACGAAGACAGCGCCGAAGAAGCAATTGCTGCGGCCGAGGCGACGATCGAAGCGATCGAGCGCGAATGCCAGGACATTCGGGCAAAGCCCCCGGAGCTGGCACCCGAACTTAAGGCCGATGCCGGAATGATCCTCGTTCTCTCGCGCGACGGCACACCGGTTCTCCAGCCGGTGTTTTACGGCGAGCGCGACATCGAAGTCGTTGGTGACGAAGATGTCGTCGAAGTCGTTGCGAGTGTCGGCAGTGACGGCAGACGCCGTGCAGCGCTTTCCAAGCGTCTGGTCGACGAACTTGCGATGCAACGTCGTGACGTGCTCGCGCTCCACGTGGCATCGGATCCCGGCCTTTCGCTCGACATCATGGTCTTCACCCTCGCGGATGCCGACACCCACGACTGGCGGTCACGCGCGGCCACGACCTTGCGTGGCGGCGTCCCCGCGGGTCCGATTGTCGGGTTCGAAGCGAAGGATGCGCCGGCAAGCGCATCCCTTGCGGACCTGCGCTCGGGTCTCGATGAGAGTTGGCGATCTGGCGAAGACGCTTCGTCGCGCTTCAAGATGTTTCGGGCACTCGCTGATGAAAGTCGCGCAGCATGGCTCGGCTTTGTCGTCGCTCGCACGCTCGAGGCGAGCCTCAACATGGCAGGCGAACGTCAGATCACGTTCCAGGATCATCTGGGCAGCACGATCGGCATCGACATGGCGCAGTGGTGGCGTCCGACCGCGGCGAACTACTTCGACCGCGTCTCGAAGCAGGTCATCCTCGATGCGCTCACCGATGTTGGCGGTTTGGAACTGTCCTCGCGCTTCGCATCGGTGAAAAAGGGCGATCTCGCGATGAGCGCCGAGCGCGTCTTCGCGGGGACCTACATTACCGAGGTCGAAGTTCGGGAAAGGGCGCTTGCCTGGGTGCCCGAAGTCATGCGCTTTGCCGAGCAGCCGGAAATTCCTGCCCATAACGAAGCGCAAGGTCCCGACGCGGATTGCGTCGCCAACGACGACAATCAGCCTCCGAGCGAGCTGGCCGCCTGACCTCCTCCTGACAGGAACGGCTGCTTGCCACCGTGAAGCGGTCCTCCGGCACATGCCGGGGGGCCGTTTCCTTCATGGAAAGAGAGTGGAGGGGGCTCCGGGATCTCCGGCACTGACCGACGAAACTGTCGTCAGGCCATTTCAGGAGATCCAACATGGCCTATCGCAAGGGGCAAAGCAGCGGATTGTCGCCTGCTGCCCGAATCACCCAGGAAATCATCGCCCGCCTCGAGTCCGGCACGAAGCCGTGGATCAAGCCATGGCGCGGTGTGCCAGTCTCGCGCCCATTACGCGCGTGCGGCGTCCCTTATCGCGGCATGAATGTTTTCTGGCTCTGGATGGTTGCCGATATGTGCGGTTACGCCTCGCCGTTCTGGATGACCTACAATCAGGCCAAAGAATTGGGTGCGCAGGTGCGCAAGGGCGAAAAATCCACCATCGCCATCTTCTACAAGAGCTACACCAAGGAAGTCGAAGCTCCCGACACCGGCGAAAAAACCGACGAAAGTCGTCGCGTGTTGAAGGCCTATCCGGTTTTCAATGCCGATCAGGTCGAAGGCCTTCCGGAACGTTTCCATCCCGCCGCGACGCTTGAAGTGGTTGAACCCGAGGGCCGTCAGGCTGAACTCGACTCATTCTTTGCCAGTGTTCCGGCCGTCCTGCGGCATCAGGGCGACGAAGCCTATTATGAGCCAGTGGCTGACCGGGTGACAATGCCGCCCGCGCATCTCTTCTCGGGCTTCGACCACTATTACGCGACGCTCGCACACGAGCTGTCGCATTGGACCGGCCATGCCAGCCGCCTCGACCGTAATCTCAAGAATCGATTTGGTTCTGCAGCTTACGCCGCCGAGGAACTCATCGCCGAACTTTCGAGCGCCATGCTTGGCGCTGAGCTCGGTCTGCCAGTCACCCACCTCGATAGCCATGCGAGCTATATCGAGCACTGGCTCAAGCTCCTGAAGCAGGATGACCGTGCCATTCTCACCGCTGCCGCAAAGGCGGAGGAAGCATCAAGGCTTCTGCTCAAACTCGGAGGACGGATCTCTGCCGAAGATACCGACGAGGCGTCTGCCGACGCTGCGTTGGCCGCCTGAAGGAGGGTGTCATGGGCCGATCGGTTAGCTCCCCCAGCGGGGCCATCGTGGCCTTCACGGTGCTCGAAGTCGAAAACGACGACGACTGGGACTTCGAATATGAATGGCTCCGCGAGGATCTGCGTGAGCGCGCTGGGCGGGCTTTCCCTTCCCTGATCGCGCACGACGGTTGGCGGGGGTGCGAAGACCGCATCCTCATGCGCAATGCCTACGCGGATTTCGGCGTGTCGGTTTACGCCGGCCTGGTTGCGGTGTGGATCGTCGAGCGTGACGATGGCGCCTATTGGGATGCCGATTGGCGCACGGCCAGATCGCCGAGGGCACAACGCTGGCTGTCCCAGATCGCCTCCCGCTTTGAAGCGTTGTTCGGCGACTACGTCTGCCTCGGTCACATGTCGAACGGTGAGGGCGTCTACGCAAAACGGGTAGCCTGATGCGCCAGTCACTTTGGTCGTGGCGAAGTGCCTGTCCTCCCTGACGAAGCTTGCTTTTGCACTCATGGTCTGAAGCCATGCGAGAGAGGCCCTGGGCCAGCCGCCAGTCTGCCGCAACCCGGCTTGCGCAGGCCCGAGTTGGCCCGGCCCTTTGGGCCGTTGGCCTGCCCGCGCCAGCCTGCCCAAGCGGGTTTCCCCCTGTCGGGTGCGGAGACTGCCTCAAGCTGGCCCTGACGGGCTCTCGCTGGCGCAGCCATGAGCGGGTGCGTCAGCCTCACGCCAGTCAGGAGGACAATACCCATGCACTCATCATTTTCCGAGCAACTTGCCGGCCTCGACCTTTCCGGTTTTTCGATTGGTCCTGCCCCGGTTTCCACCAATGATTTTCCGGTCCACGAAGCGGTCGTCCAGACTCTCGAAGCGGTCTGGTCCGATCTATTTGCGATGGTCTCTGGGACTGCGCTGGAGGCCGATGCCGAGGACCTCGGTTGGGCGTTCGTCAACATCTTCCATCGTTCCGCGACCCGCAAATCGGCCGCAGTCGACCGCGCAACCGACGAGGTCCGAGCACTCCTCGCCACTGCCGATGGATCCGAAATTCACACCCATGAACTCGAGACCCAGGTTGAGCGTGCGCAGTGTGCCGAAGGCGCCATGCTCGCTCTCGAAGAGATGCGTGAGGTGGCCGCTGCCCTCTATCTCAACGAGTTCGGATCTTCGTGGAAACCTGTGTCGAGCTCGCGCTTCAATCACAGTGCCATGCTGACTTCTGCGCTTGTCGAGGGCCGCGAGTTCGTCCGAGCTCGGTCCGAAGCGAAACGCCGCGCCGCCATGCCAGAAGGTACGCCGGTGATCTTTGCCGGTGGCCGCACACGCCATCCAAACGAGCAGGACGCTCTCACCTTTGCCAACAATGTCTGGGCTACTCTGGACAAGGTCCACGACCGGGTTCCTGACATGGTTCTTGTCCACGGCGGTGATACCAAGGGTGTTGACCGTCTGGCATCCTCATGGGCGGAACGACGCAACATCCCGCAAATCAGCTTCTCCCTCGACATGCGCCTCGGGGCACGCGCAGGCTTCAAGCGCAACGAGCGTATGCTCTCGCTCGACCCCCGTTATGTCGTCGCCTTTCCCGGAAACGGAGTCCTGGAGCGCCTCGTCATCGAAGCCAAATCCCGTCGGATCACGGTTGTAGATCGCCGTGGTCCGCTGGGCACTTCCCCCAAGCGCGCGGCGCAGGATACCGACTGATGCGTCGGGCATCGCGCCAGCGCTATCGGCGCTGGCGCAGCCCGTCAGAGGAAAGAGATCGCTTGTTATCGTGGGCAAGACGATTGGTGCTTGCCCGCACATATCAGGAGATTTCTCATGACTGATTTTCAGGCAATCATGGCGGACTTTGCTGTCCGCCAGGCCGAACGCGCGGCGCAGGCGCAAAGTGAAATCCAACGGCTCAAGGCAGCTATCATTGACCCGCTGCGCAATGCCGAAATTGCCCGCGTAGAAATCCGCTTCGATGGGTGCGGCGACAGCGGTGCGGTCGAAGAATGCGTCTTCTCTGATGCCGTCGGGGCGAGTGTTCCGTGTCCCGAAGTGACGATCGACTATGCTGGAGAAGGCGACGACCAGAGCCTCCATTCCGCCATCGAGCAACTGACGTACCTTGCTCTCGAACGCCATCATCCCGGATGGGAAATCAATGATGGTGCCTGCGGCGAACTGATCATCGACGTGGCTACGCCGAGTTTCGTTCTGGACTGCCAGCTGCGTTACACGGCGACCGACGACCATTCGACTGATCTCTAGGAGAAGTGCGATGGCTCATTGCTATTATCACGCCCTATCGTCGGTCCGGAAATGGGGAGGGGTGGTGGAAGATTACCTGCCGCTCCACCAATGGTTTGACCAGTCGAAGGCGATCTTTGCTGATCCGCGGCACCGGGCCCTTCGGCACCATGCCGAAGGCATTTTCATGCTTGAAACGCTGTTCGGGCCTACCATCGTCAACGCCGACAGCCGTGTCGTGCCCGTTCGTCTTATAGGCGAGCAGCACGTCCGCGAGGACTTGGGTGCGATCCCTTCCTTTGCGGATTGGGGGCGCCTCATCACGCCCCAAGACTGGATGTTGCGGGGGCATCGCCTGGACGGGCCGATGCCGCTTGGCACTGTGGAGACTGGTGCTAGCGGTGCGTTTTCAGGTGGTCATTCGTCGGCTTCGGGAGGAGCTTTCGTCGTCGAGATATGATGTCGCCTTGAAGGCAGGCGAGGTCGGGGGGGGGCACGTCGCAGCCCGTCAATGCGAAAAGTCATGGCTTAGCCTGTGCAAGGCACTCGGGACCAACCCGGCCTGTAAGCAAACCTTTCCTGAAGCACCCCCGTCGAGACGCGCAACCCCGATCAGGTCCGGCCGAGTTGCCGGGCTGCGCCCGGCTGCCCGCACCACCCGAACCAAATCGAGGTTTCCCTTCGGTGCGCTTCGCCGGGGCCGCTTCCTAGTCGGGTTTGCAGCCGGGATGGACCCGGAATGCTCGATCAGGAGAAAGACCATGACCAATCTCGTTATCCTCGTTGGCCGCATTGCCCGCGATCCCGAAACCCGCACTACCCAGGGCGGCACCAACATCACCTCGATCTCGGTCGTCACCGACCGTCCCGCCCGCAAGGACGGCAAGACCTACAAGGACGAAAACGGCTACACCGCCAAGGACAGCGAATTCCACCGTGTGACCTGCTTCAACGGTCTCGGCCAGAACGTCGCCAAGTACTGCACCAAGGGCCAGCTCGTGACGGTCGAGGGGCGCATCCACTATACGCAGTGGGAAGACCAGGACGGCGCCAAGCGCTACGGCTGCGAGATCATCGCTGACAAGGTGGACTTCCTCACCAAGGGGCGGGCGTCGAACAATGAGGGTGCGCCCGACATCGATGAGGACTGAGCGCCTTCCGCAAACAACAAGGCTCCGATGGTTCGCGCCATCGGGGCCTTTTTTGTGATCGCTGGCGTGAACGGCGGGGCGGGGCATCGAGCCCACACCCCGCCGCGGTTGAAGTGTCAGGCGGGGGAAAGCCGCTTGAGAGCATCGCCGATCCCGATGGTAAGCGATGCGCGGATGAGCTGCTTCAGTTGCGCGGGTTCGATCGTCTCGGCTCCGCATTCAAGAAGAACCTTGCCCAGTTCGCCGGCTGCTTCATCACGGAGCCTGGCCTCCTGTGCATCGAGTTCTTCGCGCTGCTCGCGCAGCTTCTTGAGCGCATTACGCGCGCTCGGTTTGGACCTGGCCATCAGATTGTCCTTTCGCTGGCCGTTGGTCCCCTCCACGCGCGACAGTGCCAGCATGGGGCCATGTAGGAAAACGGTTTTTGCCGCGATGCTAGTGCTTCTCACGCTGACGTTGGAGAGGTCTCTCTCGCAGAAAAACCAAGTGTGATGCGGGCTTTGGGGCCGCGTCAAGGACGACGGGGCCCCACCATTTTTACCGGGCAAGCCCGGCAAAAATCGTTTCCCCCATCGCCGCTTCGCGGCCGCGCTACGCGCGGTCCCTGACCCGGCCCGTCGCCCACATCCTCGCAGCTCCTGATGCGACGCATCGAACATCAGGAGGAAAGATCATGTACGCTTCACTGAATATCGCGCAGGGTTCATTCCAGGCAGATCAGGCAGCCTTCGTTGCCGCACTCGACAAGGCTCATGCCCGGTCCCTTCACAGCTACTTCACCCAATATGTCCTGACCGATGGTGAGGCAGGTTACATCGCGGTCGATGAGGGCGATTACGGCGCACTGCCCAAGGCCATGCTGGACCGGGTCATCGACACAGTGCCTGGAAAGCTGAGCGATGAATTCTGATGCCACACAAAAGGAGGAAGTCCGTCAGGGCTTCCTCCTTTCTTTTTGCTCGGGTCCCGTATTGTCGCTCCCGTAGGCATCGCGCGAGCATTCCCTGCAGCATCAGCCCTCGGCGGTAGACGCATCGATTTCCTCCAGCCGATCGGGCAACTCGAGTACCTTCATGGCCGCTGCTGAAATGGCCTCGGCCTTCGTCGGAAAGGCTTCCGCCGAACTGATCGACACGCCGCTCGAATAGGTCACGGTTGCCTGGAATCCGTTGCCTTTGGGCGTCGCGCTCAGTGTTACATCCGCCATAGCCATGCTCCTGGTGGGGTGCCCGCGACACCATTCTTCCTGCCGGCGGACTCGATCGATCTTTAGCACAATCGGCAATCGAGCGGCATCGTCTTCATCCCTTGGACTTGGGACTTCAAAACCGTCGATCCCGTGCAGGTCATGACACTGGGATCTACCCTCTAAGCTGGGGACGGAAGAGCACACCGAACGCAGTAGCTGCTGCTGGTGAAGCTGAGTTAGATTAGCGAGTAACGGCCGATTTTGGCGAGTGGCAGTTTCTTGCTGCCTAATCTCAGCGCGACCTTGCCATGGCTCTGTCAATCGGAGACGAGCTGTAGCAAGTCTGACAGCACCCAATTGGGTCCAATTTTCAATCAGGTACAGTTAGTCTGACAGCTCCGCAACGAGTTTTCCGGCGAACCCCCAATCTTCAAATTCAACTTCTTGAATCACGACATGGACGTGCTCGGGCCTCTTACCGAGGTGCTCCACCATTAAATCTGTGACACCTTTTACGATCTCTCGCTTGGCTTCCTTGGTAGCGCCCTTGGTAAACTGGACATTGATATAAGGCATCGCGGCAAATCCTGTTCAAAAATATGATGTGAAATCATGGGCTTCTGTCCGAATGCCGATGAATCATCAATGTCGCCGTGACCGGCAACTTTGCCTGCTTCACAATCCCGAACTCGTCGGTGGGGCGATTCTCGGGCAATTCATTGCAGGCATTGCAAGCCCGACCGATCAATCTGACTTTTTCTCCGAGCCGGAGAACATCGATTTCCATTCCTTGGAACCGGGCTTAGCTTGCCATTTCATCTTGTCGGACAGAACACTCAGGCCCTCAGAGACAGACGGGCGAACCTTGATCTGGTCATACCAACGTTTCACATTTGGATAATCTTCAAGGTCCTGGCCCTGCATTTTTCGGGGCCTGACCCATGTGAACGTAGCTATATCGGCTATCGAAAATTCGTCCGCCAGATATTCATGATCCGCCAGCCGGTTATCGAGCACTTTGTAAAGGCGAGCGGCCTCTTGTGTGTAGCGGTCTACCGCATATTCGATCTTCTCGGGCGCGTATGTTCTAAAATGGTGTGCCTGCCCGAGCATCGGCCCCATGCTACTCACCTGGAAGAAAAGCCATTGCAGGGCTTCCAGCCTTTTCACTTCAGACTTGGGAAGAAGCTTTCCGGTCTTTTCAGCCAGGTAGAGCAATATGGCGCCAGATTCGAATATCGCAACCGGCTCGCCATTTGGACCATCGTGATCGATGATGGCGGGAACCTTGTTGTTTGGACTGATCTTAAGAAATGCCGGATCGAACTGTTCACCGGCCAGAATATTGATTGGCGTAACTTTGCCAAGCAATCCCAATTCCGCCAAAGCAATCGTCGCCTTGTATCCGTTGGGAGTAGGCCAGAAAAACAGTTCGATCATAGCGTGCGACCTGCTCCCCTTATCCGACGATCTTGAGATGATTCGAACGGTCGAGAAGCATTCCCGGGTTCATAATCCAATCTGGATCAACAGCATTCTTTGCGCCAGCCAACATATCCCGGAAAAGCGGGTCCACTTCCTTGTCGTACCACGGACGGAAGCTGCGTCCGACCGCATGGTGGTGCGTGATTGTCGCGCCAAGCTCCGATATCGCATCAGAAGCCACGTCGGAAAGCGCCTGGTAATGTTCAAGGCTCGTCTCGTGCGTGGAAGGCGCAACGACGGAATAATAGGGCGCCGGCCCATCGGGATAGAGGAAGGAGAATCTGCGGCAAACAATGCCACCGCCGGTCAGCGCTTTTTGCGCCTCGCTGACCCGGCGAATAATTTCCGTGTCCACGGCTTCGAATTTGTCCCAGGTATAGGCCGTTTCAAAGGTAAAGCTGACCACGCCCATCGCAGCGCGCGTATGCATCAATCGCGGCAGGTAACGGAATTGCTCGCGCCAATTCCCCTGCGCGCCGCTGCGGCTTGACTTCAAGGCATCGCCGCCCGATCCGGTCTTGGTCACGACTTCACCGCCGTGGTCCTGGCAAATTTCAACGCCGCGCTCCAGCCAGACATCCACGGGATGATCCGCAGATTCAAAGCCAAGCAGCAGCACAGATTTTGTGCCATCACCAGCGCCATAAAACTGGGCATCTTGCGCGTCCAGATAACGACAATTCGCAGGAAACAGGCCTGCCTGTGTGATCTGCCGAATGGCTGCGGCACCTTGATAGAACGTGTCAAAGGTGATGGTCGCATTCGCCCGGAAGACCACTCGCCCCTGAAGCTTCATCCATGCCTGTGTGATAATCCCGAGCGAGCCTTCAGAACCGATAAAGAGGCGGTCGGGATCCGGGCCGGCACCTGATCCCGGCAATCTGCGATTTTCTATCGTTCCGCGCGGCGTTACGACCCTGAGGCTCTGCACCATATCGTCAATATGGGTAAGGTGGGTAGCATAGTGGCCCGAAGAACGCGTCGCAATCCAGCCGCCAAGCGATGAAAACTCCCAGGATTGCGGAATATGTCTCAATGTGAGGCCGTGCGGCTTTAGCTGATCTTCAAGCGAAGGCCCAAGCGTACCTGCCTGGATAAGTGCGCAGCGGGAGACCGGGTCAACCTCCAGCACCTGGTTCATGTTCCCCAAATCGATAATTACCGAACCGTCGCAATCCTCCGGGGCAGTAAAGCCGTCCGTGACACTTGATCCGCCGCCATATGGAATTGCCGCATAGCCATTATCACCGCACCAATCCAAAACTGCGGCAACCTCGGCCTCGTTGCGAGGATAGGCAATCACATCAGGCGGATTGGTAAAATCTCGCCGAAAAATGCGCGTCAGGTCCTTGAAGCTCTTGCCGTAGGAATGAGAAACGCGATCCCATTTGTCTGAATTACAAAAAGACGACAAGGAAGCAGGGATGGAGATCCGCGATTCCCTCAACTCGATTTCCTCGAGCGTTGGATCAGACAAGACCACCGGCTCATCAATGCCCAGGCGTTTGCCAACGCGAACGGCCATTTCCTTGACCTCAGCCTGGGAAATGACCTCGTCTTCGTATCCCCAGCTATGCCATTTGCGCCTCTTACCATAGTAGCCAGCTTGCTCAGTCATGATTCAATGCCCTCAGAAATCAGTTTGAGCACCAGAAGTTAACGGGTCGACGAACCTATTCTATTGCCATTGAAGTCAGTTTTTTGACAGATTCATTCAACTTCGTGCGCGGCCGGGATCTCCCTTGGATTGGAAAATTCAGACAAGAACCTCGGCTATTGCGGGCTGCTACAGGCCTCATGTTCAGGCGCGAGAAGCCCATCAGCCAATTCAACTGCTCGCGGTCGCTGCCTGCGAAGTGATTCGTTGTTAGGAACCGTTGCATGTCTGGCTCCAGCGTCGATCCCGAGACACTTCCCAGCCAGGGTCAGGTCTCATAAGTTGATTCAGAGGGCGCAGGAAGATGCCCGACAGACCAAGCTCATCCACGAGGCACGGGAAGAGTGGCAGGGTGTACGGCAACCGCATCTGCATGATGTTCTGCTTGATCAGGGTGAGCAGAGCTGTCCCAACCGTGTGGCTCGCCTTGCATGGCAAGCCGGGATCAAAGCTCAAGTTGGCTATAAGCGGCGTCCAGACAGCTATTGTGGCACGCCATCAGTTGTGATCGACAATACGTTGGATCGCCAGTTTGCAGTGTCAGCGTCCGACGCAGCATGGGTAACAGACACCACCTTCATCAGAACGCATGAGGGCTTCGCTTACCTCTCAGTGGTGATCGATCTCTATTCACGGCGGTGGTTGGTTGGCAGATACAAAGTCGGCAGACCGCTGATCTGGTCTGCCAGGCACTGCTGATAGCGGTGTGGCGCAGAAAGCCGAAGAACGTAGTTCTGATCCACTCCATCAGGGCTCACAGTTTATCTCCCGCGAATGAACCTGGCTCCTCCATGCCCACAATCTCAAGCACTCAATGGGCAGGCGCGGGAACTGCCATGATAATGCGTTCGCTGAGAGCTTCCTTAACCTGCTCAAACGCGAACGGATCCGAAGGCGGACATAAAAAACCCGCGCAGAAGCTCGGCAGGATGAGTTCGACTACATCGAAATTCTATAACCCCGTGCGAAAGCACGCCACAAACCCCATGTTGTCACCTGTGAACTTCGAACGACAGCAAAAAACAAACAATGAAGGCGTCTAGATCACTAGGCGCTATTCACTTCAATGTCTTCAATCTCAATGTTCCCCGTCAGCGCCTATGGCCCAGTTCATCGATCCGAAGTCAGGTGAAGTCTTGTCATTGCCGCTCCAATCGGAGACAAGTGGTCTCAACTTTGGTGACGCGAAAATGACCCACATCTCATACAAAAAAGAATTTTCAGATATTCGACAAGTTACATCGTTGAGACTCCTTGTTGATTTCGCGCGCGAACACGACATTCCAGCCCTCGAAATCCTGAAAGGAACGGAATTAGATCTGGATGATATTGAAGACCCATATTGCGAAATTCAGGTCTGGCAAGAACTCCGAGCAATTCAAAACTTGCTGGAGATAGACGATGATCCTGCCAACGGCGTGATTTTGGGAATGCGCCAACACCTGACCTGTTATGGAACACTAGGTTTCGCCATGATGGCTAGCCGCACGCTGGAACAAGCGCTAACGATTGGCGCCAAATTCTACAAGATATCTTTGTGGATCAACGAAGTTTCCGTTGTCCGAGATCCTGACACCATCAAATTCGTGATTCTTGGGCACAAGCTGCCACCATTCAGTCAACACTTTCTAGCTACAAGAGGCATGGCTGCCCTGGTTACCTGGGTCCAAGAGTTAACCAATTCCGAAGTATATCCATGCCAAACTTCATTCAAGAACGATAGACCGGACAATATGGATGAGGTTGGAAAGGCGTTTGGAACAGAAACGCTATTTGGGCAGAAAAACTATTCAATTTCATTCAATCGCAGCTTGTTTCGTATGCAATTGAAATTCGATGACCGTTGGTCACGCATGAGATTAGAGGACAAGCTGAGCAACACCCTTGAAAGGCGCCACTCAAGTACAAAAAACAGAGTCAAGGAAATGCTTCTGCAGATGTCAAATGAAAAGCTGTCCACTGAGCCAGAAATTTGTCGAGCTTTAGGGTGCTCAATGAGTACTCTGAGGCGTCGTTTGCATACAGAAGAAACAAATTTTCGACAAATCCAGTCCGAAGTTATTTTTGAACGTGCTTGCCAGCTCTTATTATCATCAACCATGACATTAGAGCAGATCGCTTACACGCTTGGATACTCTGAAGCAGGTAGTTTTTGTCGAGCTTTTAAACGGGTCGGTGGAATGGCACCCGGTCGTTGGCGCAAAGCGAATACATCCTAGCGATTCCACTGCTCAAGCTACAACCTACTCGGCAGGGCGCTTCGACCTCGACTTTTGGTTCTCATGTTCGTTCCTTCGTCACTACGACGAGAACCAAAACCCTCCTAAACTTCAACCGCTAATCTGTCTCATGAACGCTGACGGGGAACAGTCGCAGCTCTCATAAGCCTCTCTGTTGCGCCATCGCGTGATTTCATACTCGGCCGCGCCGTCAAAATAATCGAACACTGGAAATGGAATTCGACGCTGGGCGAGACGATGAAAATCAGTCACATTGTGACAGCCTGGAATATTCATCTGCGTCACTCCAAATCTAGGAGTTTTTGATGATCTTTTTGGATCGTCTTCTTATCAATCTTACCGGACGCGATACGAACCAATGGCTCGGTTGTGACCCGGATGTGCTTTGGGATTTTGAAACCGGCAATCTTGAGCTTCAGATTTGATCTTATGGCGTCGACGTCTACTTCCCGATCAACATATATTGTCGCCGCAACATCCTCGCCCAGCCTTTGGTCGGCTACGCCGTAAACGCTGACCTCAATAATTGCCGGATCGTTTAACATTGCCGATTCCACCTCGGCGCAACCGATATTTTCACCACCCCGAATGATGATCTGTTTCAACCGATCTACGATGTAGAGATATCCATCTTCGTCGAGATAAGCGATATCTCCCGTCCTGAACCAACCACCTTCCAGAAAATCGCCGCTCGAATCTGGTCGGTCCCAATATTTGTGAATCACCGAGGTTCCTCGAACAAGCAATTCTCCGCGCTCTCCGGCCTTTACAAAGTTATCGTCGCTGTCAACAATTCCGAGCTCAAGAACCGCGCTCACCCTGCCCGAACTGGATGGTCGCATTAGATATTCTTCGCCACCGATCGACGTGCCGATCGAGTTGGTTTCAGTCATCCCCCATCCGGTGTACGGCTTTGCATTCTTGAATGTCTCGTCAATGCCCTTCACTTGAGATTCAGCGCGCGCCGATCCGCCGCCACCCACGGCGAGCAAGCTGCTCACATCTTTATCCTGCTTTTGCGCCGCCAGCATAATGTCTCCCGTCATTGCGGGCGTTCCAACAAAGCTGACAATTTTTTCTGCCTCAACCAACTCGACAGCGACATTCGGGTCCCATTTGTACATCGCAACAGTCTTCCGCTTTCTGCGGAAACTGGTCAGCAATACAGCAAGAAGTCCGTTGACGTGAAAAAGCGGCATGCCAAGCAAGGCTGCGTCCGGATAATGCGGCTTCGATTGCCCTTTGGGCGCGCCACCGTGGATTGTTGCCAAAACTGCCAGATCAAGCTCCATGGACAAGAGCGCCGCAATGATGTTGCGGTGCGTCGAGACGGACCCTTTGGGGTGGCCAGTCGATCCCGATGTAAACAAGATGACCGCATCATCATCGGGTTCGATTTGGATATCGGGAAGCTCGCCGTGCTGACGCAGAAGCTGATCGATGGGTGTGGCACGGTCACATGGCTCTGAACGGACCGAAATAAGAGTCAGAAAATCAAGACCACTTTGGAGTTTGACTCTGTCAAGCCGTTCCTGGTCGACTATGGCCACCTTTGCCCCGATATGCCTAATGCCATACTCAAGCTCGTCCGATTCCCACCATGCATTGAGCCCCGCGACGATCCCTCCGATAGAAGTTATCGCCGCAAATGCGAGCGCCCATTCAGGGTAGTTGCGAAGGCCAATTGCGACCCGGTCGCCAGGTTTGACTCCATAGTCATCGATCAGGCGTCTGCCCAGATTTGACGCACGCTGATAGAATTCCTCAAACGTGTAGCGCTCATCATTATAGACAAAAAATGTCTTCTCGCAGCGCGCTTCGCTAATCAGCTGTCTGAGCGAGGTGGGTGCGTTTACGAACCACTTTACCTCGTTTCCATTCACACAGACATTTTGCAGTTCATACTTTCTTCCGGGTGCCGTAAGTTTTGCAATAGCTCTTGCCCTATCCACGATCCCAACCTTTCTAATCCTTCGCTGCAACTTTTGCTCAAATCGGCACAAGACTAATACGCTAACCTGGTGTCTGTGATTGCGCCCACACGATCACGACCTTCCAGCGTTGAACTCCACACCCGGCGTCTGCACATTGTCCTCAAGCCTGATCTGCGGCGCGCATTGCACACCGGGGCGTTCCTTCAGCTTGCATCAATTCTGGATGGACGCCTGGTTGATCGATTGCGCTAGGTGTAAGATTCGGCTTCATCGAGTATCATTTGCGCCTCTTACCATAGTAGCCAGCTTGCTCAGTCATGATTCAATGCCCTCAGAAATCAGTTTGAGCACCAGAAGTTAACGGGTCGACGAACCTATTCTATTGCCATTGAAGTCAGTTTTTTGACAGATTCATTCAACTTCGTGCGCGGCCGGGATCTCCCTTGGATTGGAAAATTCAGACAAGAACCTCGGCTATTGCGGGCTGCTACAGGCCTCATGTTCAGGCGCGAGAAGCCCATCAGCCAATTCAACTGCTCGCGGTCGCTGCCTGCGAAGTGATTCGTTGTTAGGAACCGTTGCATGTCTGGCTCCAGCGTCGATCCCGAGACACTTCCCAGCCAGGGTCAGGTCTCATAAGTTGATTCAGAGGGCGCAGGAAGATGCCCGACAGACCAAGCTCATCCACGAGGCACGGGAAGAGTGGCAGGGTGTACGGCAACCGCATCTGCATGATGTTCTGCTTGATCAGGGTGAGCAGAGCTGTCCCAACCGTGTGGCTCGCCTTGCATGGCAAGCCGGGATCAAAGCTCAAGTTGGCTATAAGCGGCGTCCAGACAGCTATTGTGGCACGCCATCAGTTGTGATCGACAATACGTTGGATCGCCAGTTTGCAGTGTCAGCGTCCGACGCAGCATGGGTAACAGACACCACCTTCATCAGAACGCATGAGGGCTTCGCTTACCTCTCAGTGGTGATCGATCTCTATTCACGGCGGTGGTTGGTTGGCAGATACAAAGTCGGCAGACCGCTGATCTGGTCTGCCAGGCACTGCTGATAGCGGTGTGGCGCAGAAAGCCGAAGAACGTAGTTCTGATCCACTCCATCAGGGCTCACAGTTTATCTCCCGCGAATGAACCTGGCTCCTCCATGCCCACAATCTCAAGCACTCAATGGGCAGGCGCGGGAACTGCCATGATAATGCGTTCGCTGAGAGCTTCCTTAACCTGCTCAAACGCGAACGGATCCGAAGGCGGACATAAAAAACCCGCGCAGAAGCTCGGCAGGATGAGTTCGACTACATCGAAATTCTATAACCCCGTGCGAAAGCACGCCACAAACCCCATGTTGTCACCTGTGAACTTCGAACGACAGCAAAAAACAAACAATGAAGGCGTCTAGATCACTAGGCGCTATTCACTTCAATGTCTTCAATCTCAATGTTCCCCGTCAGCGCCTATGGCCCAGTTCATCGATCCGAAGTCAGGTGAAGTCTTGTCATTGCCGCTCCAATCGGAGACAAGTGGTCTCAACTTTGGTGACGCGAAAATGACCCACATCTCATACAAAAAAGAATTTTCAGATATTCGACAAGTTACATCGTTGAGACTCCTTGTTGATTTCGCGCGCGAACACGACATTCCAGCCCTCGAAATCCTGAAAGGAACGGAATTAGATCTGGATGATATTGAAGACCCATATTGCGAAATTCAGGTCTGGCAAGAACTCCGAGCAATTCAAAACTTGCTGGAGATAGACGATGATCCTGCCAACGGCGTGATTTTGGGAATGCGCCAACACCTGACCTGTTATGGAACACTAGGTTTCGCCATGATGGCTAGCCGCACGCTGGAACAAGCGCTAACGATTGGCGCCAAATTCTACAAGATATCTTTGTGGATCAACGAAGTTTCCGTTGTCCGAGATCCTGACACCATCAAATTCGTGATTCTTGGGCACAAGCTGCCACCATTCAGTCAACACTTTCTAGCTACAAGAGGCATGGCTGCCCTGGTTACCTGGGTCCAAGAGTTAACCAATTCCGAAGTATATCCATGCCAAACTTCATTCAAGAACGATAGACCGGACAATATGGATGAGGTTGGAAAGGCGTTTGGAACAGAAACGCTATTTGGGCAGAAAAACTATTCAATTTCATTCAATCGCAGCTTGTTTCGTATGCAATTGAAATTCGATGACCGTTGGTCACGCATGAGATTAGAGGACAAGCTGAGCAACACCCTTGAAAGGCGCCACTCAAGTACAAAAAACAGAGTCAAGGAAATGCTTCTGCAGATGTCAAATGAAAAGCTGTCCACTGAGCCAGAAATTTGTCGAGCTTTAGGGTGCTCAATGAGTACTCTGAGGCGTCGTTTGCATACAGAAGAAACAAATTTTCGACAAATCCAGTCCGAAGTTATTTTTGAACGTGCTTGCCAGCTCTTATTATCATCAACCATGACATTAGAGCAGATCGCTTACACGCTTGGATACTCTGAAGCAGGTAGTTTTTGTCGAGCTTTTAAACGGGTCGGTGGAATGGCACCCGGTCGTTGGCGCAAAGCGAATACATCCTAGCGATTCCACTGCTCAAGCTACAACCTACTCGGCAGGGCGCTTCGACCTCGACTTTTGGTTCTCATGTTCGTTCCTTCGTCACTACGACGAGAACCAAAACCCTCCTAAACTTCAACCGCTAATCTGTCTCATGAACGCTGACGGGGAACAGTCGCAGCTCTCATAAGCCTCTCTGTTGCGCCATCGCGTGATTTCATACTCGGCCGCGCCGTCAAAATAATCGAACACTGGAAATGGAATTCGACGCTGGGCGAGACGATGAAAATCAGTCACATTGTGACAGCCTGGAATATTCATCTGCGTCACTCCAAATCTAGGAGTTTTTGATGATCTTTTTGGATCGTCTTCTTATCAATCTTACCGGACGCGATACGAACCAATGGCTCGGTTGTGACCCGGATGTGCTTTGGGATTTTGAAACCGGCAATCTTGAGCTTCAGATTTGATCTTATGGCGTCGACGTCTACTTCCCGATCAACATATATTGTCGCCGCAACATCCTCGCCCAGCCTTTGGTCGGCTACGCCGTAAACGCTGACCTCAATAATTGCCGGATCGTTTAACATTGCCGATTCCACCTCGGCGCAACCGATATTTTCACCACCCCGAATGATGATCTGTTTCAACCGATCTACGATGTAGAGATATCCATCTTCGTCGAGATAAGCGATATCTCCCGTCCTGAACCAACCACCTTCCAGAAAATCGCCGCTCGAATCTGGTCGGTCCCAATATTTGTGAATCACCGAGGTTCCTCGAACAAGCAATTCTCCGCGCTCTCCGGCCTTTACAAAGTTATCGTCGCTGTCAACAATTCCGAGCTCAAGAACCGCGCTCACCCTGCCCGAACTGGATGGTCGCATTAGATATTCTTCGCCACCGATCGACGTGCCGATCGAGTTGGTTTCAGTCATCCCCCATCCGGTGTACGGCTTTGCATTCTTGAATGTCTCGTCAATGCCCTTCACTTGAGATTCAGCGCGCGCCGATCCGCCGCCACCCACGGCGAGCAAGCTGCTCACATCTTTATCCTGCTTTTGCGCCGCCAGCATAATGTCTCCCGTCATTGCGGGCGTTCCAACAAAGCTGACAATTTTTTCTGCCTCAACCAACTCGACAGCGACATTCGGGTCCCATTTGTACATCGCAACAGTCTTCCGCTTTCTGCGGAAACTGGTCAGCAATACAGCAAGAAGTCCGTTGACGTGAAAAAGCGGCATGCCAAGCAAGGCTGCGTCCGGATAATGCGGCTTCGATTGCCCTTTGGGCGCGCCACCGTGGATTGTTGCCAAAACTGCCAGATCAAGCTCCATGGACAAGAGCGCCGCAATGATGTTGCGGTGCGTCGAGACGGACCCTTTGGGGTGGCCAGTCGATCCCGATGTAAACAAGATGACCGCATCATCATCGGGTTCGATTTGGATATCGGGAAGCTCGCCGTGCTGACGCAGAAGCTGATCGATGGGTGTGGCACGGTCACATGGCTCTGAACGGACCGAAATAAGAGTCAGAAAATCAAGACCACTTTGGAGTTTGACTCTGTCAAGCCGTTCCTGGTCGACTATGGCCACCTTTGCCCCGATATGCCTAATGCCATACTCAAGCTCGTCCGATTCCCACCATGCATTGAGCCCCGCGACGATCCCTCCGATAGAAGTTATCGCCGCAAATGCGAGCGCCCATTCAGGGTAGTTGCGAAGGCCAATTGCGACCCGGTCGCCAGGTTTGACTCCATAGTCATCGATCAGGCGTCTGCCCAGATTTGACGCACGCTGATAGAATTCCTCAAACGTGTAGCGCTCATCATTATAGACAAAAAATGTCTTCTCGCAGCGCGCTTCGCTAATCAGCTGTCTGAGCGAGGTGGGTGCGTTTACGAACCACTTTACCTCGTTTCCATTCACACAGACATTTTGCAGTTCATACTTTCTTCCGGGTGCCGTAAGTTTTGCAATAGCTCTTGCCCTATCCACGATCCCAACCTTTCTAATCCTTCGCTGCAACTTTTGCTCAAATCGGCACAAGACTAATACGCTAACCTGGTGTCTGTGATTGCGCCCACACGATCACGACCTTCCAGCGTTGAACTCCACACCCGGCGTCTGCACATTGTCCTCAAGCCTGATCTGCGGCGCGCATTGCACACCGGGGCGTTCCTTCAGCTTGCATCAATTCTGGATGGACGCCTGGTTGATCGATTGCGCTAGGTGTAAGATTCGGCTTCATCGAGTATCATTTGCGCCCCTTTTTCGCCGATCATGATGGTAGGCGCATTTGTGTTTCCCGATACAATAGAAGGCATGATCGAGGCATCGATAACGCGTAGGTTCCTGATGCCCCTCACCCTAAGTGATGAATCGACAACCGCCATCGGATCACTGTCCGGACCCATCTTGCAGGTGCCAACCGGATGATAGATCGTATCGGCACGGTTTCGAATGTCCTCGATCAATTCATCATCATTATTGCTGGCGGTCGCATATACCGGCTTGCCTCTAATCTCATCGAATGCAGGAGCCTGTAAGATTTGTTGCGCGCGTTTGACTCCGGCAAGCAACGTTGCGACGTCACGCTCATCCTTTAGAAATGCTGGATCGATGAGCGGCGGCGTTGCCGGGTTTGCGTCGGCTAAAGTCAAATTACCATGACTCTTGGGTCTGAGGACACAAACGTGGCAGCTAAATCCGCCGCGGCCGTGCCGTTTTAGTCCGTGTTGATCGACCAATGTGAAGGCAAAATGCAGCTGAATATCCGGCGAACGCTCATCCGGATTGGTGAAATAGAAGGCACCAGATTCATTGAAGTTCGTCGTCAAAATACCGCGCCTTCCGGCAAAATATTTGAATTGGTTCCACGCAACACGAAACACCGAGCGCGCATTTTTGCCCAGAACATGCTCGCTGTCAGATTGGTACATTAAGCAGAAATCTACATGGTCGTAGAGGTTCTCTCCGACACCAGGAAGTTCATGAACCACCTTGATTTTATGCGGATCCAACTTGTCCTTGGCGCCAATGCCCGAAAGCAACAGCAACTGTGGGCTTTGGAACGCGCCGCAAGAAAGAATGACCTCCCGCCTGGCTTTGATTAGCTGCAAGTTGCCGTTTAACTTGACCATCACGCCGGTCGCCTGACCGTTTTCAACCAGAACCTTCTCGACAAATGCTTGTTTGAAGATGGTTAGATTCTTGCGCTTTTCAGCTGGCGTAACATAGGCGAGCGCGGCTGAGCAGCGCTTGCCGCGATCCTGCGTCAACTCATAATAGCCAATGCCTTCCTGAGTTTCGCCGTTGAAATCCTCATTGTAAGGCAGCTGGCAATCCATGCCAGCCTTAATGAACATGTCGTTGAGCGGGTTGGGGCTGCGCGGAGGGGACACGGTTAGGGGGCCGCCCTGCGCGTGATATTCGTTCGCACCCTTAACCCTGTTTTGCGCCTTCTTAAAGAATGGCAGCACCTCTTCGTATGACCAACCCTCATTCCCCAATGCCGCCCAGTGCTCATAATCTTCCTTGGCGCCGCGTATGTATACCATCGCATTTATTGAAGAAGAACCACCCAACACCTTGCCGCGCGGTTGATATCCGCGCCGACCATTCAGCCCCTCCTGTGGCACGGTTTCGAAGCTCCAGTTATGCGGGCCTTTGGGGACCGTGAAGGCGAAGTTGAATGGAATCGAAATCAGCGGATTATTATGAGATCCTCCAGCTTCGAGGAGAGCAACTTGATACTTTCCATTCTCTGACAATCTACTGGCAACTGTGCATCCCGCAGATCCAGCTCCCACCACGACAAAGTCGAATTTGTGCATCCCTCGGTTCCTTACCCATATTGGTGTGCAGCGATACAAAGTCACTAGGCACACTTGCGCAGCAGTCCAAAATCCCAATGTTGGGGCTAATCTGGCACTTCATTTTGACAACTCAAAATAGTCGCAGGTGAGCTAGATGGTCACTGACATTCTTTTTCGAATTATGTGCAATTTCGCTCAAGCGCGATGAAATGATTGAGAAGTGCACGGATCAGTGTTGCCACTTTCCCGGCACCTCGACAGCCGGTAGGTAAACGGATCCACCACGGTTACACACTTGCTATTGCGGACGTTGGGCGGCAGTTCACAAGGACTGTAACTGATATAAATCCAGCCCTCGTCTCGTATCACGCTTCGCAACGCCTGGGCTTGAGAAACGACCCGTCGAACCTGCCAATCAAGTTGCGGCCAGTTCGCTAGTCTTGGCAGAACCGTGTGGTCATAACTTGGCCGCTCAAGCGCCAGTCACTTTCCTGCGGCTGCACCCTTGCCATCACTGCCAGCATCTGGATGAGCGTCGTACTTCGGCGATTCAGGGCTACTTGCAGCGGCTCTCATTTTCAGTTCTCGCAAATTTTCCTCGTGGGATTCCCTACTGATATTGTAGTTCATCAGCACAGCAAGCATGACGAGATAAATACCCGTCACTATGGGCACATAATACGCACCCAAACTCCAGATGGCTTCGTCGGGGACTGCGCTCGCGTCGACCTGTCTTGGAAAGCTCGCCAGATAGAGCACAAAAGACGCGATCAAGATCCCAAGCCCCTGAACACTCTTTTTTGCAAAGGTGATGGACGCAGCCAAAACCCCTTCTGACCGACGCCCAGTTTCCAGCTCGCTTTGTTCAGCGAGATCGGCAAGCATTGAAGCGACAAGGATGTTGAAGCAGATGATGAGGCCGAGATCGACAATTCCAAATATCAGGTTGAACCAGAAAATGAACGGATCGCCATTTGGCGGCAATAGATCAAGCAGCCTGAGACAGATGGGTATCGGGTGCGCCAGAAACGCCACCATACCCAAGATGATGGCAGCCCTCTTCTTGCCAAGATGTCTTGTCGCTACGGGGGCAAGCGCAAAACCAATCGCTGCCGATACAAATATTCCCAGGGACAGATAGCCTGTCTCGGACGCTGTGAATTCCCAGAAATAGGAAACGAAATAGAGGTGCAAGGAAGCCTTCAGCCCCAATGCAACCGCTCCCAAAATCGCCGCCAGAAACACTGCAAGGAAGGCGCGGTTGGACAGGGTTTCGAAAATCTCCTTGGATATCAATCGCAGCGTGATGTTGCGCTTCGGCGGCGCCTGATTGAGGTAGGGAATTCGCGATTGAGTGCCGAACGCGGCTATCAAGATGGCAACCAGAATCAGTGCCGAAGCGAGCATCCCATAGATCTCATAAGGTTTTCGCAGGCTAACAGCCTCGGACATGGCTGCTGATGCAAACATCGGAAATACGACAAAGAACATTGCGACATTCATGAGATTGCCGCCCGACCAGGCGAAGAAGTGCCCTAGGCTAATGAGCTTGCTTCTTTCTGTGTAGTCTTCTGTCAGTTCCGGAGCCAAGGCGACGTTCGGCGTTTCAAAAAAGGATATTGCAGTGCGGATAATGATTGACAGGACCAACAAGTAACCGACCATTGCCAATTCCGACCAACCTTCTGGGGGCGACCAGACCAAAAGAAAGCTCAATGAGACAGGGATTGCAGAGGCAAAAAGAAATGGGTGGCGCCGCCCCCAGCGAGATTCGGTGTTATCTGACCAATAACCCACGATCGGATCGCTGACGGCATCAAACACTAGTGAGATTAGCAAGGCCATGCCGACCAGCCTTGCATCCAGACCTAGAACTTGACTGTAATACGCAAGCAAATAGTAATCAAAGCCATTGGATTTGATCCCAAATGCCATGTGCCCGATACCGTAAGAGATACGGGTGCCAAACGGTAATTTTGGTTTGCCTACAACGCTGCCCCCAAGCGAGGGATTGTCATTTCTCGATGGCAATTCCTGCGCCCCAGCTTCAGGCACCAACTTCTGCACCCAGAACTGCCTTGTACTCCAAGAATTCGTCAAAACCAACTTCGCCCCATTCTCGCCCGTTGCCCGACTGCTTGAAGCCGCCAAATGGAGCATTGAAATCAGCGTGTGCGTTGTTGATGAAAACCTGCCCCGTTCTGATCCTGGATGCGACCTCAACCGCCTGCTCATGCGGCCCCTGGACGTAGCCGGAAAGACCATATGGTGAGTCATTTGCTATCTGAACAGCTTGATCGACATCTTCATAGGCGATGATGACTAGAACCGGGCCAAAGATCTCCTCTTGAGCGATAGCCATAGCATTGTTTACATTGGCAAAGATTGTAGGCTTAACAAAAAAGCCCTTGGTTGCGCCCGAAGGGCTCTCGACGCCGCCAGTTACGAGCGTCGCTCCTTCGTCAATGCCAACGCCAATAAGCTTCTTGACTTGCTCATATTGCCGCTGAGTGGAAATAGGCCCAATTGCCGGAGCGTCTGCATCAGCAGATAATGCGACCGGTATTGACTCTGCCGTTTGCTTGGCGATCGCAATCGCTTCTTCTTGCCTGTCTGCTGGCACAAGCAACCTTGATCCGGCACTGCAGGTCTGCCCAGCATTTGACATCAAACTGCGCACTGCCCGCACGACTGATTCTTGCAAGTCAGCGTCGGGCAAGACCAGATTGACTGATTTTCCGCCGAGCTCTTGCGAAACGCGCTTGATCGAATCTGCGGCTGCCTTGGCGACCATTGCCCCAGCCCGCGTCGATCCGGTGAAGCTGACCATGTCGACTTCGGGATGGTCCGAAAGCGCCGAACCAACGACTGATCCTGAACCCGTGACAAGATTGAAAACGCCGGGGGGGGCACCAGCGGCATCAATGACCTCAGCCAGCAAAATAGAATCGAGCGGTGTTTGCTCGGCAGGCTTAAGTACAACCGTGCATCCCACTGCCAATGCCGCGGCAATCTTGCATGCGACCTGGTTGAGCGGCCAGTTCCAAGGTGTAATCATGCCGCAAACACCGATGGCCTCACGTCTGAGGTGAGTGGTGCCCTTCGCTTCCACAAATTTGAATTTTTCCAGAACATCAGCCGCTGTGGCGAAATGGGCAATTCCAGCTGGAACCTGAGCCTGCTGCGCCCACCATAAGGGTGCGCCCATCTCCTGATTGATTGCCTCAGCAAATTCGTCAGCGCGGCTCTGAATGCCCGCTACAACATCTCGCAACAGCTTGACGCGCGATTCCCTGCTTGATTGCGAAAATGAATCGAATGCCTCCCGCGCAGCCCTAACCGCAGCATCTACATCGGCTTTATCACCGCTGGCGATCTTCGCACAAACTTCTTCCGTCGACGGATTTATGACAGTCGACATATTGTCGGAATGCGGCGACACCCATTGTCCACCAATGTAGAGGTTTGGATACTCTTTCACGTAATATTCCAGTTGTTCTTGAGCAAACTCGATTGAGCCAGCAGTTGTAATAAAGCGAGAGCCAGACAGATATTGCCCAATATCAACTGGCTCTCGTTCCTCTTCATTAATGGATCGGCTAGAATTTCGCGCGGGCCGTTACGCCATAGGTGCGCGGTTCTTGAACAAACGCACCACGAGCTCGCGAGCCGCCAAATCCTCTTAGCGGGATATCGAACGTGACAAACCGGGTGCGCGTGTCAAAAACGTTCCTCGCCCAAGCTTCGATTGTGAACTGCCCGTCGGCAGCGCCGAAACCGAATCTGAGATCGACTTTCGTGTTACCGGGCTGAATGTCCTGCGGCAAAGGCAGTGCTGCTGCTACCGCAGCGCGCACATCATCCTCTGTCAACGCCCCTGCCGTGGCCGGCAATTCGGTCGGGCGGGTGCTGGTACGACGCTTGGACTCGTACCGCACCGTTGCGCCGCCAAACACTGACATACCTGCATTGCCAATCTCGGTGTTGAAATCAAGTCCTCCGATCAGCACCAGTTCAGGCGCATTGGTCAACCTGGTCCCGCACAGCGAAGTCGCCGCCGGTGTGAAATTGGGATCCGTGGGGTCAAAACTTGCGCAATCGCTTGGATAGCGCGCGTCCGTATAGGAACCTGCGAGGTTCAAGGTCACTGCGTCTGAAAGGTCAAAGCCAGATTCAATTTCCACCCCCGTGCTTAACGCCTTGTCGGTGTTGAATGTATTGAACCGAGTCCCATCAAATTCTAACACCTGAAAATCTTTCAGATTGGTATGGAACAACGCAATATTTGCCCAGGCCCTGCCACCCAGGAACCTTGACTTCAAGCCAAGCTCAAACGCGTCAACTTTCTCAGACCGGAACGTCGGGTCAGCTCCGCCAGATGCTGAAGATACATCAAGATTGAAACCGCCTGATTTGAAGCCTTGAGAGTAGCCACCATAAAGAAACGTCCGATCGGCAACTTCATACCTGACATTTAGAGTATAGGTTAGACGGTCATCACCGAACTTCTGGTCAAATGGTTGCGGGATGAATTGAAGAAACGGACTAGTGACCGGATCGCCAACGAATTGCTGGAAGAAACTATTTGGATCACTTGGATCAAAGAATGGTGAAGTGAAAATCCAGCAATTGGTCTGCACAGCCGCTGCCAGCCGACCCGGGCCACCAGCACCAAAGAAACCATCAGTTGGGTGATATGCCCCGCCTGGCGCCAGATAGCCTGCCAGACTGTTGAAGGTCCCGAAACATGCATTGTGTTGACCGGGCACTTGCTCTGAAAGTTTAGCATTCTTGGATTCATCCACGTATCGAGCGCCAACAATAAGGCTTAGCCTATCGCTCAATTCGATGACATTGTGGGTAAAAATCGAAAACGATTCGCCCTTCTGCTGCGCACGCGGCGCAGCGTAATCGAGCACGGAATTCGCTCCGCCCGCAGCGAAATTCAGTTCATTGAATACAGGCTGACCAAAAGCCCCAACGCTAACCGCTTCCTGCATCTGATCTAAGAAAAACAACGTGTATTTCTGGTCGATTTTTTCATGCGAGTAGTAGGCGCCAATGATCCAATCCAAAGCGCCGTCAAATGACTCGCCTTGCAATCGCAATTCGTGTGACGTCGACTTGATGCTGGTCCCGTTAAGTGGATCCAAATCTATTCCAGGATTGAGGGCTCTGATTTCAGGGCAGTCGCCGACCGCATAGACATTCAATGCGGTATAGTCACCGCGACAACTGTCGGCAAATGAGTCCCCGTAATAGCCAAGATAAGACAGCTCACCAAATGGCAATGAAACATCATAGTGAGCCGCAATACTCCAACCGTGGAACGGATTGACAAAATTTGTATTGTCGTTGGCGAGGTAAGGATCGACCGCATCTGCCCCTACGTTAGGAGCACCGGCTGTGGGTGCGAAAGCAGAGAATGGCGCAGAGTTCGCCTCGATGAATGGCGAGCGCTGCGTCCAGATTGCCATACAGCAATCATCTTTGCCTCTGTTATAGCCCGCGAGTAACCGGAGTTCGCCCGCATCCTCAAGGTCGAACAGCAACTGTCCGCGGATCGAAATCCTGTCTCTTGTTTGCGATTCATCACCAACGACATTGGTGATGTAGCCGCCTCTGTTTCTATATGCGCCAGCAATGCGCAAGCCAATCTTGTCCTGAACCAGAGGCACATTGAAGCCAGCCTGCACACCATAAAGATCATAATTGCCAATGGTGGCGTTGACGAAGCCCTCCACTATGTCTGTTCTGGGCGGATTGGTCTTGATCACCATTGCGCCTGCTGAGGTGTTCCTGCCAAACAGGGTGCCTTGCGGCCCCTTTAACAACTCAATTTGCTGCACATCGTAAAGATCAGAGAGAGCTGCACCCGGCCTCGGTAGATAGAATCCATCGATGAATGCGCCTACGGAGCTTTCTAGCCCGATGTTGTTGCCCGTGGTCCCTACCCCACGCAAACGCAGGACCAGACCGCCTGTCGCCGAATCAGACGTACTGACTGCGTAACTCGGCGCTGCGCGCTCAAGGTTGGTAATGTCTTCAATACCCTTTGAGATCAGTTCTTCTTGACCGACAACAGTCACAGCAATTGGCACTTCCTCCAACGTCTGGTCGCGCTTGGTCGCGGTGACAACGATATGCCGTTCACTTTGCTCCACCTTCTCGACTTCAGCTCCCCCTTCTTGCTGAAGCGCCAAAGCCTGACTTGGCAGTCCAAAACACCCGACCGTAGCAACCACAAAGGCAATCCGCGAAGTCTGCCGAACTAGCTGCGGCAATTCTACACTAGATTTCACCTTCCTCCTCACACCTGCCACAATTCTATCTCCCTTCCCTCCACTTTTCCCTATTCGTGAACTTATACTGTCGTGCTTTGGAAGCGATATGATAGAATCGATCAATTATTGACAGATTCATTCGTCGGTGTTGTCAGTCTAACGCGAACTCGTCTCCGACCGACGCAACTATCCTTGCCCGCTTAGTGCTTCAGGCCATAAGGTTCTGCCACTCAGCCAGGGCAGCTGAGCGGTTGGCCTTGTAAGTCTGTCTATCGGTAAGATGTCTGGGTGCTGTCAGTCTAACGCTAAACGGTCTCCACCTGCGGCGCTCTGCCGCATAATGAGACTCACATGAAGCCCATTTGTTTCAAGCGTCATCGCTTTCATCCAGACATAATCCGCCAAGCCGTGTGGCTCTATTTTCGCTTCACGCTGAGCTTGCGAGACGTTGAGGACCTGCTTGCGGAACGCGGTATCGATCTGTGTTACGAGACGGTTCGGTGCTGGGCCAGGTGCTGTCAGGCAAACGCTAACTGTTCTCCAAACTTGAGATATTTGGAGCTAAGTTGGCAGTTATGCAGCCTCTTTCATTCAAGCGTCATCGCTTTCACCCCGACATCATCCGCCAGGCAGTGTGGTTGTATTTCAGATTCACGCTGAGCCTGCGTGATGTTGAAGACTTGATGGCTGAACGCGGTATCGACGTGACTTACGAGACCATCCGCTGCTGGGTGGATAAGTTTGGTCCAGCCATTGCTGCCAACATTCGCAAGAGACGCCATCGAGCTGATTGCGTGTGGCATTTGGATGAGATGGTTGTCCGGATTAGCGGCAAAAGAATGTTCATGTGGCGGGCTGTGGACAAGGAGGGCGAGGTCCTCGATGTCCTGGTTCAGAAGCGTCGCAACAAGGCAGCAGCGCTGAAATTGCTACGAAAATTACTCAAGCATCAGGGCTTCGTTCCCGACGCTATCGTCACAGATGGCCTGGCTTCCTACGGAGCAGCGCTCCGCGACCTTGGCGCTTTGAAGCGTCATCAACCTGGTCAACTCAAGCATAACAACCGCGCGGAAAACTCACACCTTCCCGTGCGAAGACGGGAGCGAAAGATGCAACTGTTCAAGTCCCAGGGCCAAGCGCAGCGTTTCACCTCAACCCACTCAGCAATCTACAACACATTCAATATCGAGCGTCACCTCGTCTCCCGAAACACAATGCGAAAATACCGAGATCGTGCTTTCGCCGAGTGGCACGCCGTGTCCGCTCCAAATGGGTGAAATTTCAGCAGCGCACTTTAGCTCGCCCCGCGTCGCTTAACCTGACAACGCCGTCAATCAGGTGCATTTGGTCTGACATCCCCGGCAACCGTCATCCCTTCGACAGTGCCGTCTCTCCGTTTTGTATTCTCAACAATTCCAACCTTCGATGCAAATCGGCTCGAATGAATGAGTAGTCATGATCAGAGTAAAGATTATTGAATTCGCTGGGGTCCGCCAGCAAATCATAAAGTTCCCAATGATCCAGGTCGCCATAAAAATGTATGAGCTTGTATCTTTCGGTACGAATTCCGTAGTGGGGCCGAACACGATGCCAACCGTGAGGAAACTCGTAATAGTGATAATAAATGCTATCTCGCCAAGATTCAGGCCTGATGCCTTCGACCAGGGATTTCAGCGATAGGCCCGGCATGTCTTCGGGTGCGTCTATCCCGGCAAAACCCAGCAGCGTTGGCGCAAAGTCAAGGTTTTGCACCATTTCCTCCACTTGCTCTCCCTTATTGCCCGATGTATTCGGAGTGCGAATGATCAAGGGAGTTCGCAAGGATTCCTCATACATGAAACGCTTATCATACCATCCATGTTCACCAAGGTAGAACCCTTGATCGGAGGTATAGACAATGATCGTATTTTCCAGCAGCCCGTTTGATTCCAGATAGTCGACCAGCCTCCCGACATTACGGTCAAGCGCGTAAACGGTAGCGGCATAATCATGCACATATCGCTGGAACATCCATCTTCCCAATGCATCAGGATCATGCTTTAGATTGTCGTATTCGGCGTTCTTCTTGCGATAGTATTTGTCCCATTCAGCCTTTTGTTCCTGCGACATGCGCCCATAGGCATCTTGCCACATCTGGACCGCATCTTCGCGCGCGTGTTCGCGGCCGACACCGCCGCCGCTACCAACTTCCTGCGTGTATTCCTCAGGCTGCAGCTTCATATCCCAAGAAAGAAACATATCCCGAATTTTCATATCGGCATCTGCGGCAGCGGTACGGCGTTCAAAGCCGTCGTCAAACGATTCTGGCGGGTCCAATTCTTCGAGAAACTGGCCACCAAGATCGCCCACCCACGGCATCCAGTTCCTATGCGGCGCTTTGTGGCTATAGAGCAGAAAGAATGGCTTCGCCGAACCACGGCCCTCAATGAATTCTATGGCAAGATCAGTTACTTTGTTCGTAACGTAGGCGCCATCATATTGCGTCACGCCTGCCCGGGTTCGGAACTGAGGGCTGTAATATTCACCTTGGCCAATTAGGATTTTCCAATGATCAAATCCTGTTGGATCGGATTTTAGATGCCACTTGCCAATTACCGCCGTCTCATATCCCGCATGCTGCAAGATCTTTGGGAATGTCTGTTGCCCCCCATCAAATTCGTCGCGATTGTCACGCAGGCCATTTTGATGGCTATATTTCCCTGTGAGCAATACCGCACGCGAGGGTGAGCAAATCGAATTTGTGACAAAAGCGTTGCGGAACAATACGCCTTCATTTGCCAGACGATCAATATTTGGTGTTTTTACCACACTATCACCGTAAGCGCTAAGCGCACGCAATGCGTGATCATCCGCCATAATAAAGACGATATTTGGCCTCTTATCGTCGTCAGCAATGTTCGCGCTGGCGACAGATGCTTGTTTGAATGAACAGCTGGAGACAAAGGCCAGCAGAACGCAAAGCAACAATTTCCGCTTAGGCTGTATTATTTTCATTCTTGCTGACCTCTAGCTCAACTTCTCGGAATATCAGTTTCTCGAATGCCCTCTGGTTGAACGGGACCATGTCTCGTTCTATGTCATCCTTCTTACGGCAAAAGATGAATCGACATCCTCTATCCGTGTGACTCCGGCCAACTTCATGCCTGTCCTAAAGTCGGATTGGAGCAATTCTAGCGCTCTGCGAACGCCGGGCAGACCTCCTGCGGCCAGCCCATACAAATAAGGCCTCGCAAAACTTACCGCTTTCGCCCCGAGCGATAATGCTTTCAAAATATCTGTTCCTCGACGTATGCCACCATCGAGTACGAGTTCAGCATCACCGTCGATTGCTTCAGAGATTCCCGGCAACACATCAATTGGAGCAGGAGAATAATCCAGCTGCCTGCCACCGTGGTTGGAGATCATGATCCCATTGAAGCCGGTGCTCACCGCGCGCCGCGCATCGTCTGCGCGTACAACCCCCTTGATCATGGCATTGCCATTCCATTCGCCGAGCAACCACTCGGCATCATTCCAGTTGAACCCGGCATGCAATTGGTCAGCAACAAAACTGTTGAGGGTCACCGCGGCGGTATCTGACGACAAATTGGCGTATCTGATCGGCGGGCTTGTTAGAAAATCCCAGGTCCACATTGGGGCTCTTAGAGCGTCAAGAGCCTGTCGAACACCATAGGTTGGCGGAATGGTGAAGCCATTTCTTGGATCGCGCTCGCGGTTGCCGGTTACCGGGAAATCCACTGTCAGGATGATCGCGGTAAAGCCAGCGGCCTTTGCCCGTTCGATCATCTCCTTAACGAGGGCACGGTCCTTCCAGACATAGATCTGAAACCATTTGGGGCCGGTGCAAACAGAAGCAATTTCCTCGATCGAAATGGATGATAAAGTAGACAGGCAATATGCCGTGCCAATCTCACCTGCCGCTATTGCAACCGCGCGCTCGCCCTCTGTGTGAAACAATCGATTTCCCGCTGCAGGCGAACAAAAGAAGGGTACGTTCAGCTTTTCTCCAAACAATGTAGTCGATGTATCAACCTCATCTACACCAACCAGCGTCTTGTACATGAGATCGAAGCTTTCGAAGGCTTTCGTGTTGTTCGTTAAGCTCCATTCATCGTCAGCGCCGCCGTCGATATAGTCGAAGACCATTTTATGAGCTCGCCGCTTGGCCGCAGAGCGAAGGTCCTCGATGTTGAGGCAATTCGTCAGGGATCCGGCAAACATCTCGTCTATGCTCGTCTAACCTTCTGGCGCTGTGTCCCCAATTTCTCAATTGAAAGCTCCATGACATCGCCTTCGCTGAGATAAACTTCCGGATTTTGGCCAAGCCCTACTCCAGGCGGAGTGCCGGTCGATATCACATCGCCCGGTTCCAACGACATGAACTGGCTAAGGTAGCTAACCAAATATGCTACGGGGAACACCATCGTCCTGGTCGAGCCATCCTGATAGCGTTTCCCATTGACATCCAATTGCATGGACAAATCCTGCGGGTCGCCAATTTCATCACGGGTTACCAGCCATGGTCCAAGCGGGGCGAAAGTATCGCAAGACTTTCCTTTCACCCACTGGCCGCTCCGCTCTAATTGGAATGCACGTTCTGAGAGATCGTTGATCACGCAATAGCCAGCGACGTGATTCATAGCCATTTCTTCGCTGACATAGCTGGCGCGCTCGCCAATCACGACGCCGAGCTCGACTTCCCAATCCGTCTTTTCAGAATTTCGCGGTATCAACACGTCATCATATGGACCTGAAATCGCACTTGTGGCCTTGAAGAAAATGACCGGCTCGTCTGGAACATCCATTCCACTTTCTGCCGCATGATCTGAGTAATTCAGGCCAATACAAATGATCTTTCCAACGCCTGTTATGCATGGTCCAAGTCGATCGTCTTGCTCAACCAGCGGCAAGAGATTCGTGTCAATTGCCCTCAGCCGATCAAGCGAGGATTCTGACAGCATGTTGCCATCGATATCGTCGACAATTCCCGCAAGGCTTCGTACAGCACCCTTATCGTCGACTATTCCAGGTTTTTCAGAGCCATGGCTTCCGTAACGAACAAACTTCATATCAATTCTTCCTGTCGAGGAGGTTTCTCAAATTGGCTCAGCGGACCAGGCGTGATTAGGTGGACCAGCCTCCGTCGATCACATGAATCTGACCTGTCGTGAATTTGGCCCCGTCGCTCGCCAGGTAGGTTGCAAGCTCTGCGATCTCCTTCGGATCGCCAATTCTGCCCATCGGTTGCCGCGCAATGAAAGCCGCGCGTGCGCTCTCATAGTCGCCGGTCGCTCTAAGCCGTTCATCCAAAGAAGGCGACTGAACCGTGCCCGGGCAAATTGCATTGCACCTTATGCCATCCTTTACGTAGTCAACAGCAATTGATTTCGTAAGTCCGATTACAGCCGCCTTTGATGTCCCGTAGGCAAATCTATCGGGCGCACCAAGCACGCTTGAAGCAACTGAAGCCATGTTGATAATTGCACCGCCACCATTTTCCAACATCGCTGGCAAAACCGCCTTGCACACAAAGTACATGCTATCGACATTGATCTGAAATGACCTGCGCCAGTCTTCAGGATCGCAATCTTGGATTGTGCCATTGGCCACGTAGCCCGCGCAATTAAAGACCACATCGAAGGCCGACTGTGACCCAAGCAAAGCGGAAACTGCTGCAGCATCCGTAACATCCAAAATCGACGTCCTGATCGAATTATCTGCTTGTTCTAGATCTGCCAGGCTTTTTGGATTGATATCGGTCGCATGCACGTCAGCACCTTCGCGCGCAAACTGCAACGCGGTCTCCCGGCCGATCCCCTGGCCCGCCCCGGAAATAAAGGCTCTCTTGCCCTTCAAACGCATAATTCAAACACTTTCAGTCGCCCATTCAACACAGGTGCCACGCTCTTCTTGCTTCCAGCATAGAAGAAGCCCTTGCGCGCCCACCCAAGGCCACACCTTGTTTCTGACAAGGGCAAGAATCGCGCCATGACCCACCAGCTGGATGTTCAGGTCCCAAGACGGCACCGCACAAACCACCTGTATCAATTTTCACAATATCCATCCTCATTCCAGTGAGACAACGACCTGTGCCATTGTCTCAATTTCGAGCAGATTGATTTCCCATTGGCCAGTGGCAGATTTTCGAATCTCAAGCTCTTGGCCCGAGACATTCTCATGCGCGCTGACGGGATTCTTGAAGAATTCACTTGAAAGGCTGAGCGTCACATCCTTGCTGTGGTGGGCAGAGATATTGATCACGTATTTGGTGCCATCAGAATTTCGATACACGGCCATTCCAAGGTTTTCTTCACCGCCCTTCGCGACAATCGGCACCGGCCTATCCTTGATAGTCTTGAGCCAGCCGCCTTCGTCCAGGTCCTCAGACCACAGAACCAAACCACCGCCTTTCTCAAACTCGGTCAAGGCAGATTTGACGCTCGGGGACAAATCCATCGGAGCTTCCCAGCCATTACCCTCCGGCACGACCAACACCTGCGTGTCTGCAGGAATTCCGCTCTCGGAAATCTGGCCCAGGCTCAGATAACCGGCCGGTATGCGCGCAGCGATCAGTTCTCGCCAGCGGTCAACGATCTGTCCGTCCAGGGGCACTTGCCGGACCGGAAACTCGCCATTGAGCAAAACTCGAGCAAACCTATAGGGTTTGACATCGGCCATCGCAGGAGAAATTTTCCGGCTCAGTTCAAACAGATCCCTGTATTCATTGTGAAGGTCATGAGGGACAGAGAAGAACTCCCGCTCCCTGATATCGCGATTATAGATTGCGCCAAAGGTCATGTAGCGCGCAGCGGTGTAGAGCGAGTCCTGCTCCGCTGGCCCCCGCCACATGTGAGGATAGCCTTCCCCAACATCGCTTAGCACCGTGGCGGTGCTTTCAAGCCCTCCGAGCCAATTGTTGAAGGAGTCCTCATATTTGGGGGCATCTGCAATTCTCAGATTATCCAGATTGACGGTATTGACCGACATTAACGTGACTATGTCAGGATTGATCTCGTGAAGCGTATCGACCGCACGCCCGATAAATTCCGCAATCAGCTGCTGACGGAAACGCTGCACTTCCCTCTCGTCTACTGACAGTAGATCGCGACCATATTGCTCACGGTATCTGTGTTGAGCGAATTCACTGAAGTCTCCCTCGCGCCCGGTGTGGATTTCATCAAAGTAAAATCCATCAGCGCCGCGCTGCGCCAATTCGCTCATGTGCGTGATTGCATAATCCGCGAATGGAGAGGCCAGGCTCATATAGGGATAGGGGCGATCGTGCCCTTGCTTTACGACAGGGGCGCCTGACCGGTCCCGAACAATCCAATCAGGGCGATGCTCCATCGCCCATTTGTCACAAAAATGTCGATAATAGACAATTTGCTTGATACCTTGCGCATGTGCGCTGCCGATCAGATGCTCGGCCAGATCACCTTCAAATTGCGCGGCCACTTCATCCATCTGGCCTACAGCTGAAGGCCACCAGACACCTTCGCAACTGCCCTTGATATGCCGCACCGAAACATTGGCTCCGATGCGCTTTACCTGCGCTGGCAATTGCCAGAAGATGTCATCTTGGGGAGGCAGTCTTTTTCTGTGAATGCGCGCACGGGTGTGGATTTGCACGCGCTCTCCATTGTACCAGCCCGGCTCGTCAAACGGGTCGCTATCACCCGCCCTTGCTGTCGAGTGATGTGCGCAGCCAATGCACAAGCCCAAGAGAAGTGCAACCGCGCCAAATTTCATTCCCAATCGCATAATTTGCTCCGCCGAGACAGTTTTGTGTCGGATATTTCACTTCCGTTGAAATATCAACTACCATTTTATATATTTCAATGATGGAGCTCTTGCATGGCAGGGCAGGCAATGAGAGATTCTGCAAATGTGGTCGGACACGCCTGCTCTTGCGGGTGCGCTCCCGGCAGATTGGGTTCAGACAGACCAGTCCAGGTCAGGAAAGGCAATTGCATTGGCTTGCGAGGTAGATGGTCACGTGCATTTTTGGAGGCTGTCGCGAGGCGACTATGATTGGATAACTCCAAAGCTTGGCCCGCTTTTTACTGATTTTGAGCCCTCAGATCTTGAACCTGAGCTGGCCGCATGCGGGATCGATCAAGTCATAGCCGTTCAGGCAGCACCGAGTATGGATGAAACTCGTCACCTGCTTTCGCTCTCCGATTCTTACAAATTTATTGCTGCTGTGGTCGGTTGGGCCCAGCTGGAAAGCCGTGGTGCTGCCATCAATATCGCCACTTTAGCGCGGAATCCAAAATTGAAAGGCATAAGGGCGATGTATCAACAATCGCGAATCCATGGATGGCTCACAGACAGCAAATTGACTCCCGCATTCGCTTGCATGAGAGAATTGGGGCTTTGTTTTGACGCATTATGCCGCACGGAGAATATCGAAGAGTTAGCAATCCTGGGGCATCGCCATCCCGATCTAAAGATCGTCCTAAACCATGCAGCAAAGCCAGATATTGCGTCAGGTGAGCTGAACTCTTGGCGAGAGAATATGCGCGAAATTTCCAGGCTGGAAAACGTCTTTTGCAAGGTGTCGGGCCTTGCCACGCAGGCATCTGTTGCCACCGCGGTGGAAGAATTGGAACCGATTATCGCTCACCTGTACATGTGCTTTGGTGAAGATCGATTGATCTGGGGCTCTGACTGGCCGGTCATCAAATCGCGATTGGAATATTGCGATTGGCATGCGATGTCCCAGGTCTTGTTCGAGAAGTTTCCTACCGCCACCCAAGATAGGATCTTCGGGTCAAACGCAGGCAAAGTATACGGCTTATAGAAGCTGCAATTCCAAGCATGGGAACCTGCCAATATTCTAAGGCCACGACATGCGCGGCAGGCTCGCTTCGCGGCGATCAAATTCTCCCCGCAATGGGGTTTAGAGCTATCAGCACAACTCGGACAGGGTCTTCTGTCTTGCGACGCTCCGATCTCAACACAAGCAATCTCCTGAAGCGGCAGCAAGGAAGTTCGACCTGAGCAAGGCGCCCCTCAAAGCTTGCAGACGCACAGGCTCGTGCAATCAAAGCAGAGCCCTTAAAAATCTCAATAGACTTTTTAGAAATTTCTATATAGACGCTTTTGTCGATAGCGAGATGGGAAACTGGCTTGGTCCGACTGATTATGGCATTTCACAAGACACGATACGCAATTCAGATCCTTTGCATTATTTGCCTGGGCCTGACTTCCGCGTGCAGCGCCAATCAAGAAAATCCATTGGACCATGCCTTAAATGAGCGCCCGAATGTGATCGTGATCCTTGCGGACGATCTGGGATATGGTGACATTCAAGCCTATAGTAGCAAATCAAAAATTCCGACCCCCAATCTAGATGCTCTCGCATTGTCAGGAGTGCGGTTTACCGACGCTCACTCACCATCATCGGTGTGCACACCTTCGCGCTATGGATTGCTGACCGGTCGATACGCCTGGCGCACAAGTCTAAAGAAAGGTGTGTTGCAGGGAAATTCACCCAGCTTGATTACCAAGGGGAGGCAGACAATTGCATCTCTTTTCAAGAAGGCTGGCTATACCACCGGCGCAATCGGGAAATGGCATCTCGGGCTGGGAGATGCCGCCGAGACAGATTTTTCCAAGCCATTTTCATCCGGGCCAACAACTGTTGGCTTTGACTATTTCTTCGGCATTCCCGCCTCTCTTGACATGGCTCCATTCGTCTACATCGAGAATGACCGCGTCACCGAGGCGCCAACCGCCTATATCGAAGAAGGTGTTCACCGCCGGGATGGTGGTCAAGGCTATTGGCAAGCCGGTGCAATTGCACCAAGTTTCAAGCATGGCAGCGTTGCTCAAACAATAGCCGATCGTGCTGTTGACTTTATTCGGCAGAACGCGGCCTCATCTGCAGACAACCCATTTTTTCTCTATCTTCCGCTTACTGCCCCGCACAAGCCCTGGATGCCATCAGAAGCCGCCTTGGACAAAAGCGGTGCAGGTCCTTACGGGGATTTCGTAGTCGATCTCGATACTCACCTTGGCCAGATCATCGCTGCGCTAAAAGCAAGCGGCTTGTATGATGATACGCTGATTGTCTTTACGAGCGACAACGGATCGCGCTGGGAAGATTTCGAAATTGAGCAGTATGAGCACCTGGCGAACGGCTCGCTTCGTGGTCAGAAGACGGAAATCTGGGAAGGGGGCCATCGTGTTCCGCTGATCGTTTCCTGGCCTGCCAGGATTGAGGCAGGCAAGACAAATGATTCATTGATTTCTCTGACCGATTTTTTCGCCACCTTCGCTGAGCTGACCCATCAAAGCTATGGTTTGGATTCAGGCGAAGACAGCATCAGCTTCCTGGCTGCCTTGCTCCAGCCGAGCGGCAAATCTGACAGATCTGACCTAATCATGCATTCCAGCCAGGGCGTGTTCGCAATTCGGCGCCAAGGGTGGAAATTCATAGAGAAGGCCGGAAGCGGCGGATATCTTTGGGAAGAAGATGCCACAGCGACAAAACAGCTCTACGATCTGGACCATGATGTCGACGAGAGCGAAAACCTCATCACCGAGCGCTCTCAGATCGCTTCAGAATTGCAAGAGGCACTGAATTCGCAGCGCTCCAAAAGCAGAAGCGCGCCGATGCCGGAAACAACCAAATGAGGATAACTGACAGCCCTTGCAGCCGCAGGCCTCCTTCTCAAATCTTGCCGAATTCACCAGAGCAATGAGCCGCTGGTGCCATCATTTTCTCAATTCGGCACTGGTCGAATTGCCAACAAGAGTCTGAAAAATGAACATAGCTGACCTTTTGCGTCCACTCGATTTCGCTGTGATTCTCTTGTATCTGGTGATCGTTGTTGGCCTGGGCTTTTACGTTGCTTATCAACAACGCGACCAGACCAATATCTTGCTCGCAAGGAAAAGTCTGGGATGGAAAGGAATTGGACTATCCATTTGGGCGACAAACGTCGGCCCCCCGTTTCTGATCGGCGCAAGCGGCATTGCTTACACAACCGGAATGGTAACAGCCAATTTCGAGTGGCTTGCTTGGGTGTTCCTCATGCTGTGCGCAATGGTATTTGCGCCTCACTATCTCGGCCTGAATATTGATACGATTCCACAAATCATAAAGCGGCGTTTTGGTGAAGCCACATATCGGCTGCTGACTGTCTATGTGTTGTACACCGTCATTATGCTTTGGCTAGGAGGCGCCCTATATGCCGGGGGCGTGCTGGTTGCTCAGATCATGGGCTGGTCGCCCACGCTTTCGATCATTTGCCTCATCATAATTGCCACAAGCTTCACTGCATTTGGCGGCCTTGCCGCGGTGGTAGCCACAGACAGCCTGCAAACGATCCTGATTATTGGCGGGACGCTGACGCTCACAGTATTAGGCATCGTCGAAGTCGGTGGAATCGAGGGCCTGATTGACAAGACTCCGCCCGACTATTGGGTTCTATTCAAACCGGCTGATTCTGACACTTTCCCCTGGACGGCCGTCATTTTTGGTTACCCCGTTCTGGCAATCTGGTTCTGGTGCACAGACCAAACGATTGTGCAAAGAATGCTTGGAGCTCGCGATCTCCATACCGCGCAGAAGGGTGCGCTATTGGCAGGATTCTTGAAGATTCTCCCACCGCTCATCTTTACTCTCCCAGGGATCCTATGTTTCATCCTTTACCCAGGGCTCAGTGAGCCCGATGCTGCATTCACTACAATGGTTGGGAACTTGCTCCCTGTCGGGCTCAAGGGGCTGATTATCGCTGTGCTTATCGCCGCGCTAGTGAGCACTGTTGACAGCGGGTTGAATTCATTTTCGACGGTTTTCACATTGGATGTCTATGTGCCGATCATCAAAAAGGGCAAAGCTGTTGATCCCCAGGAAATAAAGCGCGTCGGCGCGATCGCGACCATTGGCGCAGGGATATTTGCCACATTATGGGCAATTGCAATGGGAGGGTTCGCCAGCGGAATGTTTGAACTCTTGCAAGGCGTCAGCTCTTTTCTCGCCCCGCCAATGACCGCGCTGTTCCTACTCACAATATTCTGGCGCGGCACCACATCGCGAGGCGTCATAGGCGGGTTTCTTGTAGGTGTGATTATCTGTCAGGCAGTTGGCTTCAGTAGCTTCACCCGGTCAACATTCGGCCTGTTCGATGCCTGGCCACATCATCTCTGGCTGGCGTTCATCCTGTTGTTGGTCACACTCGCCTGCATGATTGTCGGGTCTTTGCTGACTGAGCATTCAGAGGGAGAAAACCAGCTTGAGTCACTGTCAGACACTTACACCAGACTGAATTTGAATTCGCGTGGCATCTGGATGGGATGGGCCGTTCTCGGGCTCGTGATGGCCAGCATCTATTATGGCTTTCACACTCTATCGATGAGGACACCCAATCCACCGCCTGCGCTGGCCATGCAAGCAGACCCAGTCAGTCCCGGCAGCATGGTTCACATCTATCGCGGTGAAAAACCCACTTTGGACGGCGTCATAGCGCAAGGTGAATATGACGATGCAACATTGTTGCTAGGTGTTGAAGGGTGGACCGCGCAATTTAGCCCTGTGCTTAGTTCTACGGACCTGGCGACCAAGGTTTGGGCAAAGCACGACGGGACAAGCCTCTATTTTGCATTCGATGTCACCGATGATGTCATATACGGTCAAGATACGGATTTTTGGCTTCCGGATGAGAACAGCCTTGCTCATGACCTAAGTCGCGAGGGCTTTCCCTGGTTTGGGGATGGCGTTGAATTGCTGATTGCCGCTCGACCAATGGATAGTATCTCAAAGGATAGGCATGCAGAAGGGAGTGCTCGTAGTTGGCAAATGGTCGCTCAAACACTCAAGTCCCGACTTGGGGGGGTTGGCAAAGGAGGGCTGCTGGAAGGCGAGCCACGGAGTGATCTTGACGCATGGAATATGTATCAACGCTGGATTGAAAATGGCGCAATGGAAGCTGCGACACGGATAAAATCAGGTGCTGAACCGTCTGGCTATGTCATTGAATGGAGGATAGATTTCGATCCTTGCTTGGAAATTGCCGATGGCAAGACCTGGGTGCCAGAAATGGGGGCTTCAGTGATGAAACTGAATATCGCAGTGAATGATCTTGATACCAAAGACGCCGGTCAAGAAAATCGGTTCAATATTCACCACGAGCATTGGTGGTCCGGGAAAAAGAACACCCGAACGTTACTCCATCAGTGGGGAGACATGACATTGCATCCAGAAAGGCGAGCCGATTTGGAGGCGGCAGCCTCTTGAAGTGGCATTGCAAAAAATTGCAAGGCAACAAGCATGCAGGATTTGCATCGGTTGAGCAGTTCAATACGGCTGTGCAAATTCGAGATGTTGGACTTGGGTCAGGAAGCACAGAATGAAACTAAGTGAAATCGCATATCATGACTTCAAGAAGGCGTTGCTTTCGAGAAAGATCGTTCCTGGCGATACGATGACGCAAGCATCGCTTGCGAAGATTCTGAAGACTCAAATTAGCCCGTTGAGAATCGCGATGCACCGGTTGGAAACGGAAGGCCTAGTAAAGATTCTTCCGCGCAGCGGCATACATATTGTCAAACCAGACCTCAGCGTCATTCGAGACAGTTACCATCTAAGAAAGATCATCGAGACAGAGGCAATAAAGACATATGCCCGATATGCGACTGACTCTGCAATTGATGGTCTCATTTCCAAAAATGATCTGGTTCTCGAGAAGCTAAGAAAGAGCGGAATAAGTCCAGAGGTCCTGCGCGAAGCCGACAAGATCGATAAATTGATGCACCGAGATTTCATCGATGCTCTGTCCAACCCACTGATTGCACAAGTGTATGAGACGAATAATGACAAGATTGGCGTTGTTCGGCTGGATCAACCCAACGCATTGTCACCGGTGATCTTGGAAGAGATCGTTATTGAACACCTCAAGATATTGACCGCCATCAAAGAGCGCGACCCCGATAAGGCAGGCAAAGCTTTGGTGGATCACCTGGACGCAAGTCTAAAGCGCGCGATGGGCATTTTTTAGGGCTAGCTGGAAATGAGAACTAACCTTCTGTTTCTATTTTCCGATCAGCACAATTTCCGTGTCTGTGGTGCTTATGGGAATCCTGCAAACGTTACTCCGAACCTGGATCGCCTGGCGAAGCGCGGGGTAACATTTGACAACTGCTATACGCCTTCACCAATTTGCACCCCAGCCAGAATGTCCATGCTTACAGGGCGGCATCCCCACAGGCAGGATCTGTGGACCAATGACGGCATACTTGCATCTGATCTTCCCACCCATGCTCATTCGCTAGGCGCTGCCGGCTACCAACCGGTTTTGGCTGGTCGGCTACATTCCATAGGTGCCGACCAATATCATGGTTATGTCAGGCGCCTTGTCGGCGATCACTCTCCCGCATGGCCTGGCACCTCGTTGACCGGCATGGGCATTCTGGATCGCACCAATGGTCCGAACCGCGAGAGTTTATCTAAATCCGGCCCTGGAAGAAGCGCGTATGAAATGCTTGACGTGGCGACAACTTCGGCTGCGATCGAAGAACTGGATGCCTATGCAATGCGCAGGGAACAAGGAGAAGACAAGCCCTTTGCAATGACGGTAGGCTTTATGCTTCCTCATGCGCCCTATGTCGCTTCGGCAGAGGATTTTGAACGGTTTCGTGGCAAGATTCCGCCAACAATTGTTCCTCGCCCAGCCGCCAAGGATGAGCATCCCTGGATAAGAGAGTGGAGACAACTTCGACAAATTGAAGAGGTATCAGAAAGCGCGATTGAGCGAGCGCGCACCGCATATTACGGTCTAACCTACAGGTTGGACTATAATATCGGGAAAATTCTAGACCATCTCGAAGCGAAAAATTTGGCAGATAATACATTGATTATCTACACTTCGGACCATGGTGACCACGTGGGTGAACGTGGCCTGTGGTGGAAGCACACGTTCTACGAGGATTCTGTGCGCGTCCCCCTGATTTTGAGCATGCCAGGAACGCTTCCCGAAAACGAAAGACGCAGCGCAATCGTTTCTCTAATCGACGTATGCGCCACCATGCTTGATGCGACGAATTCGGATCCTTTACCCAATTCGGATGGCCGCAGTTTCTGGGACGCGGCCCGTGATGGCGACCTTCCATTTAATGGCACAGCATTTTCAGAGTATTGCACCACCGATGCTCAAGACTTTGGCGGCGCATACAAGCAGCAGCGAATGGTTCGAAAGGGCAATTGGAAGCTGAACTTCTATAGCGGGTATCAGCCAGAGCTGTATGACCTTTTAAATGATCCCAATGAGCTGAACGATCTCAGTTCAAGCAGCGCGCATGACGACGTCAAGAATGAGCTCTTGGACCTGGTGTTGAAGGATTGGGATGCAGAGCGCGTCGAGGAAATCATGCGCCGGCAGACGCAAAATCACTCCTTGTTGCGAAAATGGGCGGAGCAGACGCAGCCTGCGGACGCCATTCGCTGGCAGTATGACAAGAACGTCAACTTTCTGGAAGGATAGCCAAAATAGATGACACAGGGTCGCGCGAAGACTGACCACCCATTCTTTCTGGGAATTGACGGTGGCGGCACAAGGTGCCGGGCAACTGTTTTTGACTTCGAGCTCAAAGCTCTGGGCTCTGGAGAGGCGGGATCTGCCAACCCGTTTCAAGGCGTTGAAGCTTCTATCTCGGCGATAATGGCCGCAACAAAGCGAGCTATAGCGAATAGTAATGTAGAGATTGACCTAGATCAGATTGTTGCCGGGCTTGGCATAGCTGGCCTGAATCTGCCCAGGATGAGCGAGATTTTTCGAGGGTGGGAGCACCATTTCCTGGATGCTCACATTTCTTCAGATCTTTGTACGGCCCGTCTTGGTGCTCATTATGGAGAAGATGGTGCGGTAATAGTCGTTGGCACCGGTTCTTGCGGACTTGCAGTCGAAGGCGCCAAGACACTGGAGCTGGGTGGCCATGGATTTCCCCTTGGCGACAAGGGTGGCGGAGCATGGCTTGGGTATAAAGCTATTAGGCAATACCTCTATTCTATTGATAATCTTGCGGAACATACTTTGTTGGACGACATTCTGGCAGAGAAGATGCAAGAGAGATGCGCGTTGGCAATCGTAGAAAAATATTCGCATGCGAAGCCGGTGGAATTTGCCAAGCTTGCTCCCGCGGTTCACCAGGCGGCGGCACAACATGATCCAAGAGCAATCCAGATTGTCCAGGAGGGCGCCAATTACATTGACGCCATGGCACGCAAACTCAATGAGCTTCACCCGACCAATTTCTCACTCATTGGAGGGTTGGCTGAGCCGACAAGAAAATGGCTCACACCAGAGTTGAGGAACATTTTTTCAGAGCCGAAGGGAAATGCTGAATTTGGCGCTGCGCTTATGGCGAAATCAAGATGGTCAGACCGTCTGCCTGATGCTGCGCTTCGCTAGCTTGCGCTCTTTGGCACACCGGCAATCCAGGTTTTCAAAATGTTGAGCGATCGATCCGCCATAATCAGGTCGGCGCGGTACCCTGCCTTTATTTGCCCCAATGTCTCACCCAGGCCTATGAATTCAGCCGGGTTCTGGCTGGCCATCGAAATCGCCTGAGCAAGGGTGACCCCCATCATCTGAACGGCATTGGTGACAGCACTGGACATATCCAGATTAGAACCAGCCAAAGTCCCGTCGCTATTGACGCATTTCCCGCCTTCTATGGTTACGCTCTCACCATTGAGATTGAATGCTTTCATATCCGTACCCACCCCCGGCATGGCGTCGGTTACAAGAAAAAGACGGCTGATCGGCTTTGCCGCCATCGCCAGCCTCAAACACGCTGGATCTACATGAAAACCATCAATGATAATGCCGCACCACAACTCATCGTTGTCTAGTGCGGCGCCAACGACCCCGGGCTCTCGAGCAGTAATATTGGACATCGCATTGAACAGGTGAGTCACACCGGTAACGCCTGCATCAAATGCTTCCTGGATACATTTGAAGCCGGCATTTGTGTGACCGGCAGATACTACAACATTGCGGCTTCTCAAGCTTGCAATGAGTTCAGGATTTGTCATTTCTGGCGCCAACGTAACCAGTGTTCGCCCCAGATCGAGCGATGACAACAAATCCACAGCGGCTAGATCGAGCGTCCTGAAGTTGCCGGCATCATGAGCTCCGCACTTTTCGGGATTGAGATATGGCCCTTCAAGATGAATACCTAGAACTCCCGGCACGCCAATCTCGATGGCTTCTCGAACAGCAAGGATTGCCCGTTCCATCACCCTAGCTTCATCAGTGATTAGCGTTGGCATGAAGGAAGTTGTGCCGAAGAAGCGATGCGCTTCACCAATCCTGCGGATCGTGTCGACGCTAGGCTCATCATTGAACAGGACGCCGCCGCCGCCATTCACTTGTAGATCAACGAAGCCTGGAAGAAGGTAATTTCCGCCAATATCTACGACATTGGATAGGCCATCATATTGTGCGCCATCTGGCTCGATGCTCTTGATCAATCCGCCATCGATGATGACGGTATGCGACTCAAGAAAGGCTCCATCACTCAGGACACAGGCGTTGCGCAGGGCTTCCAATTTCTAAATAGTCTCCGTAATCTTATTCAGGAATGGCGGACGATCAGGATCAGACCCGCGCAATATCGCCACTCTATTTGCAAGTCGGTAGAAACTTTGAATATACAATATCGGCTCAATGGCCGAATGCACATTCTCAATCCTCGGCAGGTTGATCGCGCCCGGGAATTGACCTCCTGCCACAATCACTTGAGCGCGCCGTAAAATGAAGTCGTTAATGGCCATCTCAAATTGCTCGCGGGATTCATCGTGCTGGATAAAGGCCAGGATCGGAAATCCGGCTCCCGATATCGCCATAGGTCCATGACTTACCTCGGCAACGCTGAATGCCTCGGCGTGCAATCCCGAAGTTTCTTTGAACTTCAGCGCTGCTTCTTGCGCAACAGCCAATCCTGGACCTCGCCCCAAGGTAAAAAGGCTCTGCGACGCCACCAATATCTCCGTCGCTTCTGACCAGTCCAACTTCCACGCCGCCGCCAGATATTCGGGCAAGGTATCTATGGCATTTTTCAAATCTGCATCGCCGGACCATTGCGCTATCAAGCTCGCTAGAACGGCCAACGTGCCTATGAAGGTCTTGGTTGCTGCCACGCTGCATTCCTTGCCAGCACATATTGGAACAACACCATCAGAGATATCCACCAATGGGCTTTCGGGCATATTCACGATCGAAATGACCAAAGCTCCGGCCTTTTTGGCTGATTCAGCCGCAGCGATGATATCGGGACTTCTCCCCGATTGCGAAACGACGAAGAATACCGCCTCGCCTAGATCTAGCGGGGCATCATAGACCGAGCTCGTCGATGGTGTGAAAGATGAGGCAGAAATGCCAAGGTATCTTTCAATTTGATACTGAGCATATGTCGTTGCATGATCCGAACTGCCGCGGGCACAGAAGAGTGCAAACCGGGGATTCTTCTTCCTGACCATCCTCGCGGCTTCTTCCACGGCCTGCCTGGATTCCAGCAATTGCCGTGCAACCACCTCAGCAGCTTGCCCCGCTTCCAAGAACATGTTCGTTCTCTCGGCAATTTGGCTCAAGTCCTCGCTCATCTTCAAAAATTTCTCCAAGAAATTTGCGCGGCACGGTTTACGCTTGTCCAATCGGCTCGATGTTCAACGCAGCAAATTATTGCGCCATCCAACGCCCATCACGCTTCTGAAAATGGCTGGGCGGCAGAGGAAGGCCTTCGTCATTCACTATAGCCAACTGTGAGGAAGGAAATGGAATTGCCCCAAACCGAACAAATTTCGGACCGTCAATCTTCGAGGAGACGAGCAGTGTGTCGCTCGATGTGAATTTGGCCTCCGCAGGAGCATATCGGCCATATTCATTTCCGATCTCGAAACCCTCTATGCTTTTACCCGGCTTGCCCGATTTAAAGTTGCTCAGCCTTATCTCGAGTTCTGAACCTTCGCCAGAAATCTCGAAAATTCCGGGATAGACGGGCAAGCCGCCAACACCATAAACATTGGCCAGAACCGCAGCAGCCAACCGTTCGCCAACCTCCCTCTTATCGCTTGGATGGATGTTCTTCTTTTCGCCCAGATCATAAGTCACAATCAGGGATGCGTTTGACATTTGATCCACCGCCATGCTCTGGGCTTCCCTTAAGGCGGGCCAATAGGGTGAATCATATCCAGGTAGCTGAATAACAAAGAACGGCAGGTTTGGATCTCTGAAGTTCTCCCGCCAACTTTCTACCATGCGAGGAAACAATTCGCGGTAATGTACAGTATGTTCAACCCTTGTTGCGTCAGATTCGCCTTGATACCAGAGAACAGCTTTTAGCCCTGCATGCTTCAACGGAGCGATCCCGGCGTCGAACAAGAAGGAAGGTTCGCACATCCACCGATATTTGGATTTGCCGATGATGAATGGCTCATTTGGCGACATGGCTCTTTGAAGCGCCTGTTTTCCGCGTTCCTTGTGCGGCTTTAAGAAATAGGGGTTGGTGAAGAAATCACCCTTGAAGATATGCCGGGTGAAGGGATGGGTTCTTAATACCCTTTGAGGAATCCAATTATTCAATGCGGATCCGCCAACCGCGACTTGAACAAGGCCAATTGGAACATCTTGATCGTTGGCGATCAAAGAACCTGCTGTCCAAGCTACGGCAGAAAAATCCGAAATCTCTTTCAGATCCGCCCTTTCCCAACTCCCCTGGAAAAAGTCGTCTGAATTGCTGCGCGCTAGCTCTTTATCTGTGTAGCCTTCCGGCGCGCGAGCGCGCAGATAGTGCATCTTCAGCAGGCGGATGCGATCGTTATACTTGGTGTGTGGGTACTTCTTCACATCCGATTTTTGGACCGGCCAGTGCATATTCGACTGCCCCGACGCGAGAAAGACATCGCCGATAAGAATATCCTCAAAGGTCTTATCCCCGACTTGAAGGACGACTGGCTCAAAACTGGCCTTTCTGGGCGAAAAGACAGTACGCCACTGGCCCTTGGAATTCGTTCGAGCTTCTCTGCTCTCGCCATCAAATACGATAGGCACGACACTGCCAGGCACAGCATCTCCCCAAACCACAATCGGTTGATCGCGCTGCAGCACCATGTGAGAACTGAAATACTTTGCAGCGGTTGCCGTATCCCTTGCAAACGCCGGCGAACTCACAAGCGCTATCGCCAAGAACGCAGCTTTCAGAATGGAAGCTATAGATGGAAGATGCGCCATATCTATCTTTTCTCGGGTTTGGTCCATATCTCTCCTGTCGTGCCGACCAAGCGACTCCAGCCTTGGATTTGGGTCAAAGTCACGACATTGAGAAGTCTTCAAAAATTTTGTATTCTTATTTTGAATTTGTTCTCTTTATATTGCGTCCCAAAAGGCCTGCGGAATTTTTGTCTGAGACCATGCCAGTGTTTCTCGGACATGGTCGACGGATTGCAATCCGCATAGAACAGCTCCGGTTGCTTGATGCGCAAGCACGAAGTTCAATGCGGCAGCACCGATCGAGATCAAATGTTCATCGCAATGCTTTTCGATTTGTCTAACCTGGCAAATTATATCCTTATCGGCCGGCTTGTAGTCATATAGCGCGCCGGATTTACTTCCCGCCGCCAGAATCCCAGAGCCGTATACACCGCCCAGAATGAGTTCTGCCGATTGCTCCTGGATGAATGGAAGAAATTCCAATCCGGCTGACTGGTCAAGTAGCGAATAGCGTCCAGCCAGCAAAACATGTCCGTCGTCAGAACATTTGGCACAACTCGCGGCGTAGGTTTGCGGAGTGCGGGCCTCGTCTGAGGTTTGATGTTAGGCGGCGAGCCTGCGGTGTTGCAAGCGCCGATGTTCGAGTGTCTTTCGCTTGATCCTTTCTCTTCGTTTGATGATGGCAGGGGCCCTGCCGAAGTAGGTATCGGCAGGTGTCACATTGTCGAGGCTCTCGTGGTATCGGCAGTGGTTGTAATGCTCGACGAAGGCCTCGATCTGCTGGTGGAGATCGCCGGGCAGGAAGTAGTTCTCTAGCAGCACGCGGTTCTTCAGGGTCTGGTGCCAGCGCTCGATCTTGCCTTGGGTCTGTGGGTGGAAGGGTGCGCCGCGCACGTGGCTCATCTTGTTGGCCTCGATGTATTCGGCCAGTTCGCCAGCGATGTAGCTGGGGCCATTATCGCTGAGCAGGCGGGGCCTGTGCAGCACGTTGGCGTGATCGCAGCCTGAGGCTGCTAGCGCCATATCGAGCGTGTCAGTGACGTCCTCGGCTCGCATGGTGGTGCAGAGCTTCCATGCAATGATGTAGCGCGAGTAATCGTCGAGCACGGTCGACAGATACATCCAGCCCCACCCGATGATCTTGAAGTAGGTAAAGTCTGTCTGCCACATCTCATTCGGGCGCGTGGTCTTCGTGTGGAACGCCTCTGCCGCCTTGATCACCGTATAGGCCGGGCTGGTGATGAGGTCGTGGGCCTTGAGCAGGCGGTAGACCGTGGCTTCGGACACGAAGTAGCGCTTCTCGTCGGTGAAGCGCACCGCCAGCTCTCTCGGCGATAGCTCGCTGTGTTCCAGAGCCATGTCGACGATCTGATCCTGAACCTCGGGCGCGATCCTGTTCCACACCCGGCTCGGCGTCGATGGCCGGTCTGCCAGCGCTTCGGGCCCGCCTTCAAGGTAGCGATCATACCAGCGGTAGAAGGTCCGGCGAGCAACGCCGAGCTGGTCCAGCGTGCGCTTGGCGGGCAGGTGCGATTGCTCGACGATCCGGATGATCTCGAGCTTCTCGGATGCGGGGTATCTCATTCGTCGCCTCCCCCATCCGCGATCATGCTTTTTTTGAGCAAGCGGTTCTCCAGGGTGAGGTCGGCCACGCACTCCTTCAGGTCGCGGGCCTCACGGCGCAGGTCCTTCACCTCGTCCGTGGTCGCAGCGCGGGCCGTGTCACCGGCGAGGCGACGCTTGCCAGCCTCCATGAACTCTTTGGACCAGGTGTAATACAGGCTCTGGGCGATACCCTCGCGGCGGCAAAGCTCGGCAATGGAGTCATCGCCTCGTAGCCCATCGAGCACGATCCGGATCTTGTCTTCCGCTGAGAAGTGTCGGCGGGTCTTGCGGCGGATGTCCTTTACCACCTGTTCGGCGGGCTTTTTGGAGCTTGAGGATTTGGGCTTCATCTTCGTTCCTTCGTCACTACGACGAAGCCCAAATCCTCCTTAAATCACAACCTCAAATCTGTGCCATTGGCGCTGACGGGGGACAGTACGGCGATAGCCTTCAGGCTCCCCCCGGGTATCGCTTCGATGCCGGCGTGGCGACGACATTCTCACTCGATTTTGAGACGGCGCTAGCCGTGCCGGTCAGCCTGGCATTGTTTGCCGCCGACAATAGAGAGGAAATTCTGCAGCATCCTATTGCTCTGCTCGAGGGAGCAGAACGGATTTCGGGGCGCTTGGCCGTCTTCGCCGAGGCAGGTCAAATCCATGCGGGGCTTGCCCAACAATCTCGACTTTGCTCGTTGCTTGAGAAGGTTATCGTCGAAGTCCAAGCGCCAGGAGAGGGTAGCTTCCATCCGAAAATCTGGGCGCTGCGGTTCAAGCCATTGGACCAAGAGGGCGATGATGTTCTCAGGGTGCTCGTATTGTCACGCAATCTTACGCGCGACAGGTCATGGGACATAGCCGTGCGTCTCGACGGACGCCGCACTCGCCAGCCTAAGGCCCAGAACCGTCCGTTGTACGCGTTGCTCTCCGCGCTCCCAGATCTCGCGGTCAGCCCGGTCCCGGATGAGCAGCGGGCGCTCACTTCGGAACTCGCCGAAGACATGCGCTACGCCGAGTGGTCATTGCCCGATGCCTGTGAAAAATTTGAGTTCGCAGTCAACGGGCTGGGAGGACGGCCTTGGCAGCCGCCGGAATGCACGCGCATCGGTGTGGTCTCGCCATTTTGCGACGATGACGCGTTATCGATGTTGGCTGGAAAGGCGCGCCGCTCCGCCGAAATCTTGATAAGCAGGCCCGATCAGCTTGCCTGCATAGCTGCCGAAACACTCGACGATTTCGCACATGTCGCGGTTCTGGATGAAATGGCCGAGCGTGAAGATGGCGAGGAAGCTATTTCGGGAGCTTTGGAAGGGCTCCACGCCAAGATAATTGTCGCTGAGCACAGCTGGGATACCCGTCTGACCTTAGGCTCCGGCAATGCGACTAAACCCGCGTTCATCTCAGGGCGAAATGTCGAGTTCTTCATCACGTTCACGGGTAAGACGTCAAAGCTGGGGTCGATCGAGGCCATTCTCGGCGAGAACGGGTTCGGGCGTCTCACTCGTGCTTACGTTCCAGGAGAATTGGCTGCTGCTGACGCCTCCGAGCGTGCTGCTGAAAGGGTGCTCCTTGATGCCCGGCGGGCACTTGCCCGCGGATGCCTCAGCATCCGTTGTGAAGCAGACGTGACCGAGGGCCCAGGCAATTGGCGCATGTGGCTAATTCCGCCTGCTGGAGGCATTGCACTTGCGAACATCAACCGAGTGCGGGTTTGGCCGATAACCCGAGGGGAAGGGCACTCCAGGGATGCCCAGGCATCACTGGAAGCCGGTGAGGCTTTGGACTTGGGTGTGGTTGCGCTCGCCGATGTCACACGTTTTCTGGCGATTGAAATGAAGGAACGGGCAACCGGTCAAAGCGTCCTTTTTAGCACCGGCTTGCCGATTGAGGGCCTACCGGCCGAGCGCGACGCAGCGATTATGCGATCGGTGATCAATGATCGCAAAACATTCCTGCGCTATTTGAGGCTCTTGCTCACCGCACTCGGTGATCCGTTTGCGGCGGCATTAGCTGCCGATGGAAGCGGCAGTGGGGCAGGGTGGGCCATGGCCGTGGCCGACGATGAGCCGTTACTCGAGGAACTCGTCCGGGCCCTTTGCGCCAAGGATGGGCGCCTGGATGCGGTCGATCGTCTGATGACCAGGCTAACAGAGGCAAATACGGAAGGCGCAGACCCAATACCCGAAGAGTTTCGGGTTCTCTGGCAGACATTCCGCGCCGTACTGGAGGAGTCCGGCAATGGAGAATGAGCCGTTCGACGCGGGCGCCGCACTCGCTCAACTCAAGCGCTTTCAGCGTCGCACGGTAGAGTATGTGTTCGACCGTTTGCATGGCGCTGATCCCGTGCGTCAGTTCCTGGTCGCAGACGAAGTGGGTCTGGGCAAAACCATGGTTGCCCGCGGGGTGATCGCCAAGACCATCGAAGCGTTGTGGAATCGATCAAAGCGGATCGACATTCTTTACATCTGCTCCAATCAGGCCATCGCCGCGCAAAATCTCAATCGTCTCAATGTATTGGGAAAGCGTGCGATGGCCTTGCCCACTCGCATGACCTTGGTGCCATTGCAGCTTCGCGGCGAACAAGATCTGTCTGCGAACAAGGTCAATTTCATCAGCCTCACGCCTGGAACCACGTTCAATCTTCGATCTACCACCGGGGTCGTTGAAGAACGGGCGCTCTTGCATCGCCTGCTTGAAGCCATGGGCTTTTCGTTCACGCCGCTCAGAAACGCGCTGCAAGTGGACGCCGGGAATGGACGCTGGGATGCGTGCGTCGGTAGCATGTCACTTGAGGGTATTGATCCGACGATAGTTTCGAACTTCCACGACGCAGTCCGTCAAGATGCATCGCTGTTGTCGGCAATCGACGAAATGATCTCGCTGTTCCCGCGCCGCCAGCCAACATACCCTGACGAGAAGCGTTGGAAACGAAACGAGGTAATCGGGGCGCTACGGAGCAAGCTATCGCACGCTTGCGTCAGTGCGCTTAAGCCAGATCTTATCATCCTCGACGAATTCCAACGTTTTCGGGAATTGCTGCGCGGTGAGGGGGAGCCGGCCGAGCTCGCAAGGGCCCTGTTTGACTATTCTGACGATACAGCCAGCGCACGCACCCTTCTACTCTCCGCAACTCCCTACAAGATGCTCACGCTCTCGGGCGATGAGCCTGATGACGGCGATCATTACGAGGACTTCCTTGAAACAATCGAGTTCCTCTACGGGCGCGATAAGGGGGCGACCATCAAGGTCGAACTTGACCGCGAAATGCGCCGCTTTCGTAAGCTACTCCAGCAACTGCCGACAAGCGCGACCGACGCCAAGCGCGCGCGCAACAAGGTTCAGCGTACACTGAAGCGCGTTATGGCGCGCACCGAGCGCGTTGGCAGTACTGCTGAACGAGATTCGATGCTGGCTGAGCCATCGATCAACGTGCCGCTCGCACCTGCCGATCTTCATCAGGCCGAAGCGTTTGCCCGCGTCGCGCGAGCCGTCGATGCGCGCGAAATCATCGAGTATTGGAAGTCCGCACCTTACCTCCTGAATTTTATGCGTGATTACACGCTAAAGCATCGCCTGAAGGATAAAGCCGCAAATTCGAACCCGGCCCTGATATCAGCGTTGAGCGATGCGCAGGCGCTGGGCATCAGTCGCGAACAGGTCGAAGCTTATCAGCCGATTGATCCGGCTAATGGGCGCCTTCGAGCATTGATGGCTGATTTGTTTGATTCAGGGCTCCATCAGCACCTCTGGCTTCCCCCGGCGGTAACATATTATGGCCCGGCATCTGAGGGCACACCGGCTACGAAAGCGCTTGTCTTTTCTGCATGGCAGATGGTGCCCGATGCGCTTGCCGCACTGCTTTCCTACGAAGCCGAACGGCGGATGGGGGCAGCGTCGGTGGTTCGGTCCTACTCGGAAGCCACGCGCCGCCGTCCGCTTCAGTTCAAGCTGGTAGATGGTCGCCCGGCTGCGATGCGCGCGCTGCACCTGATCTATCCGTCACCAACACTGGCCAGAATCTGTGATCCGTTAAGCGTCTTTTCTGGCGCTCCGGAACAATTGTCGGTTGAAGAAATGCGCGCAGCGATTGCGGATCGTATTCGTACTGCCCTGGGGCACCTGTTCGCCAAGGAAAATGGCGAAGAAGCAGCTGGCAGGGATGCAGAATGGTCCACACCGGCAACGATCGACGTATTGTTGAAGACCAAATCTTCCGGGTGGCTGCAGTATCTCGGTTACAGATGGACGATCCAGGAGGAAGGCTTTCGAGAGCACATCGCCGAGTTGCGGAGGACTGCAACCGAGGCATCGCTCGGGGAGCTCGACAACGACACGCTGGATCTACTGGTCGATGTAGCCTTGGGAAGTCCGGCTGTCTGTGCATTGCGCGCGCTCCATCGCATTGCGCCAGGACTGGCGTGGGATGATCCGCATTTGATGGACGCCGCGGCATCAATCGCTTGGGGTTTTCGGGCGCTCTTCAATCAGCACGACGCCGTTGCTCTCCTACGGCAAGAGCGCGATGACCATTACTGGCGCAGCGCATTGACGCATGGTGTCGAGCACAACCTCCAGTCAGTGCTCGACGAGTACGCCCATTATCTTGTCGAAGGCGAGGGTTTGGCCGGGAGCTCCGAGCGTGAACGTGTCGCCGGCGTGGCCGCGGCCATGACCCACGCCTTGTCAGTCCGCCCCTCCCAGATTGATGTCGATGATGTGGGAGTTGAGGACGGCAAGGTCGTCTTTCATCCGTCCATCAGGATGCGCGGTCGCTTCGCTATGCGATTAGCTGAATACAAGGACGAGGAAGGCGGAACCGTGCGGCTCGGAAGCGTGCGAGATGCGTTCAATTCGCCTTTCAGACCATTTGTGCTGGCCACGACATCGATCGGTCAGGAAGGCTTGGATTTTCACCCCTATTGCTATCGAGTCTATCATTGGAATCTCCCAGGGAACCCGGTCGATCTTGAGCAAAGGGAAGGGCGTGTTCACCGGTTCAAAGGACATGCGGTCCGGCATAATGTTGCCAGAGCTCATGCCGATGCAATCCGCACGTCTACAAAGCCACCGGCAGACCCATGGGAGGCGATGTTCAACGCGGCCAAACGCGCTACCACGAGCAAATCCGAACTTGTTCCGTACTGGGTTTTTGATGGTCCGGTAAAGGTCGAGCGCCGCGTACCAATGCTACCCATGAGTCGAGAAAACACGCGGCTACGTTGGCTCAAACGCAGCCTGACACTCTATCGGCTGGCATTTGGGCAGCCGCGGCAAGACGACCTGCTGGCCTATCTTGACCGTCTCGTTGACGAGGGCGTCGACGTGGCTGCTCTCGAAGAATTGCAGATCAAGCTCGAACCGTGATTGGTTCGGTTTGTTAGAGTGTCAATTTCTCAGGCGGGGCCAAGCCGGATCGGGGGAACCTCGACTAGCAAGTACGGGAGCGCGGAGCTGCACTCTGACCAGCCAAACGCATAATTCCCAGCGAGGGTAATCGGTGGCCCATACGCGCCGGTCTTGTAGGTAAGGGCGGTTCCTCCTGCATACTCTCGCCCATGGCGAAAATCGAAATCGCTCGTGTCGCTGGAGTAGCTTGTCTGGTCGACATAATGTCGATGATCGGTCGCCACCAACATGAACCCTAGATCCGCGACATCTGCGCACTGCTCTAGCCTGGCGATGTCCTTGAACACGTCGTAGCGATTGTTTGGTTCGCGGTGATTTTCCCGTTTGAAAAACTTGAGCTCGATTGCACAACGCCATTCGCGGCCATCACCGTCTGTAAGTCGAAACCAAACGTCGATCCGCCCTCGCTTGCCGCCATTGCTCCGCAGCGGCTTTTCTAGTTCGACAGAAAATGTCTCCCGCTCGCTGATAATCTCGAGATCGGCGGCCGACGAAATTATGCGTCCGAGGTGTAGCTGAAGAGTTGCCTCGCTTTCGCATCGTACTCGTCCCCCACTGATCTGGCGAAAAAGCGTGGGCACAGCGAGGTGCACGATATTGCGCAGACGACTTAGTGACATCTCATCCTGACTATAACAGTTGGCAAATGCTGGCCGAGAGCCTGATAACCTACTGCAAGAGTGGATGGAACGCGTCTAGCGCGCCTCCCAACCACTTTGGCAAACGGCGGCCGTCTACTACGACCGCTTTTGACGCATAATGACGATAGGCCGATCCTATGAGAAAGCCCGATTCTGTATCTAAGCTCGCTGACTTTGGTCGCGTTCGGCTGTCGAAGTCGTTCTTCATGCGGGATTTCCTATTCTCCGACATTGCAGCCGTTCACGGGCTAAACAATGTACCTGATGATCCTGACCTGGCTATCGCGGCAGGAAGCAGGCTCTGTGAAGAACTGCTTGAACCCTTGCAGGATCGGTTCGGCCGCATCGCTGTCCGATCTGCTTTTCGCTCGTGCGAAGTCAACGGGCTGGGCAATGAGATGCAAGTAGCAGGAAAAGGCGGATATAACTGCGCTTCGAACGATGCCAATTTCGCTGGCCACATTTGGGATCGTCGGGATTCGGCGGGGCGAATGGGGGCAACGGCGTGCGTCGTAGTTCCGGCGTTCTGGGATGCATTTCAGAATGAAGGTGATTGGCGAAAGCTTGCCTGGTGGATCCACGACCATTTGCCCTATTCAAGCCTCTATTTTTTTCCGAAGTTTTGGGCGGTGAACATAGCTTGGCGGGAGGAGCCGGAACGTCGGATCGACAGTTACACCAATCCCAAGGGCTGTTTAACCAAGGCTGGGATGCCGAATAATTCAGGATCGCACGAGCAGGACTGGGCTGGCATTGAAGCAGCAATGGTCAGCGGGCTCGCGTGATGAATGACTGGGCAGCAAAATGTCAGATCAACTGATTACCGCCGTCGAGATGGCGAATGCCAACGGTGTAGATCCAAAGCGGTTTCGCGCTGCCCTTCGAGCTGCGGGACTCGGTTGGCATTCGCACAATGGCCGCTGGGAGGTCATGCGCGGGAGCAGTCAACACGCAGACATGGAAAATGTCATGGCGAGGTTATGCGGAGAGCCTTCAAACTTTCGGTCGGTCAAGAAGGCCTTTGACGCGAAGCCAAGGGTGTCTGTCCGCGACGAGCAATATGTTCTCGACCTTTGCGATGAGTTTCTCGGGATGAAGGCCGTGCGTCAGCATTGCTTTCCGTTTCTTACCGGAGATCCCGATCTGCGCGGGAACCGAAGGCCTTTACCGGTCGATGGCTTTTATCCGGAACTAAGGCTTGTCGTCGAATATCACGAGCGTCAGCACAAAGAACGTGTCGGCTTTTTCGATGACAAGCCGACTGTCTCTGGAGTTCCCCGCGGAGAGCAGCGCCGACGTTATGACGCGCGCCGCCGCGAATTGTTGCCGCTGAACGGCATCACACTCATAGTCCTTGGGGTCGATGAATTTGCCCACGATAGAGCCAAGCGCTTGCTTAGGATTTCGTCCGACAAGGTCATCGTCAGGAGGCGCTTGCAGGAATTCCAGACAAAGTCATCATCGGGTTGAATTTTATCTTTTGATAAAGCTGATTTAGGGCAATGTCTGAAAATGGCTACTGAACAGCGCACCCCTAGACTTGCCGTATTGATTGATGCGGATAACGCTTCCTCGCGGATCGCACCCCGTCTCTTTGAGGAGATAGCGAAGATCGGTGAAGCAAGCGTTCGGCGCATATACGGGGATTTCTCCGGAACCAGACTGAAATCCTGGGCAGAGGTGCTCGCAACTCATGCGATCAAGGCGCACCAAAGCTTTGCATACACAAGCGGGAAGAATGCCTCGGATATCGCCTTGGTCATTGACGCCATGGACCTGTTGCACACAGGTCGGTTTGACGCCTTTTGTCTCATATCTTCAGATAGTGACTTTACGGGCTTGGCATCACGCATCCGGGAACAGGGCATCGATGTCTACGGGTTTGGCGAGCAGAAAACGCCAGAAAGCTTTCGACAAGCATGTCGTCGCTTCATCTACACTGAAAATCTGCTGCCCGAGGTGCCAGCGTTAGATGAGCCAGAGCGTCAGGATGCCCGTCCAGCCAACGTTAAGAAGCCACCGACGGCTGCGATGTCTTTGATCCGAACCGCTATTTTGCAGTTGGATGATGAAGGCGGTTGGGTGCCTTTAGGTCGGGTTGGGCAGCGGCTTGCTGCGCTTGCCTCCGACTTTGATCCCAGAACATATGGTCAGGGCAAGTTGAGCGACTTGGTTGAAACTGCAGGGGGCTTCGAATCGCGAAGAACTGAAACCGGCCATCTACAAGTTCGTGTCTGTCCCTCTGGGCAGGTAAGCAAAGCGAAATCCAAGAGGGCAAAGCCTGCATGAAAGCCTTGGCTCTGCTCTACGCCTGTTTGACCTAGCCCTGCGGGGCTGCGCCTTGAAGCTGGAGTATCACTATTGGCTCGTCTGACTAAAGCGCATCTGCGCTATCTCGAGCATCACGGGATTGACGTCGACGAAACTTTTGATGCCTCGGGTTTGAAGCGCGCTGAATATCGACCTCGGATGAAGGCTGAGGGGAAGTTCGTGGCTTACGGTGTGACTAAATGTCACAACGGGCATTCATTGCGCAATCGATACGGGACATGCATCGAATGTTTTCCGGCATCGATCGCCTTTGCTCGTCGCAGCGAAATGTCGGGCTACCTCTATCTCGCTAAGTCAGCGGATTTGGGTCTGATCAAGGTCGGCTTCTCTGGGGATGATCCGGATAATCGAATCTACATCGCGAATCTCGAAGGATACGGCGGAGCGTGGGACTGGCAGATTTGCCTGACTGTCTGGGCAGATCATGCCGGGGCGAAGGAGATAGCTGTCCATCAATCGCTAGCCGACTTTCGCGCTGAAAGGGCCTGGATACGAAATGGAGCGGGCATCGTTTCGAGGGAGATGTTCGACTGTGAACTGGCGGCAGGCATCGACGCCTTGATGTCGCAACTCACAGCCAGAGAAGTGCAGTTGATCGAGTATCGGTAAGTGATCGTGAGCTTGCGATACATCAATGCTCTGTCTGGGGATAGTTAGAGTTGGATCGAATTCAGTCTTACAGCTGGCTGCAGGTTTTGATCATGCGACCAATTTTGACGCATTTTCAGGCTAGTACGAGATCATGAGTGAATTATTCCTATCGGGTGTCCCTGAGAACCTCGTGCGCCAAGCGTTAGACAGGGCAGGTGGTAACGAACTGGCTTCGGGCAAATTCGCAAGCCCTGAAAGTAGCGCCGCTTTGGCCGTTAATGGGTTCGGCTGGTTCATCGAAAGGCCAGCCTTACTCCCACCTTTTCCAAACCTTGATGATATCGAATGGTCGCCCATGTCGGTCGAGATTGAACGACAGATGCGCTTTCCCTGGAATGGCGGTCGTCACCCCTGGCTTGATGCTGCTGTTGTCACCGAGAGTTGCCTCATCGGCGTAGAATCCAAGCGTTTCGAACCATTTCGCGACACGAAACATGTTGTCCTCTCCAATGCGTACGACCGCGATGTGTGGGGAGAAGCAATGGATCCGTGGTGCGCTATGCGTGATCGCTTGAGATCGGAGCCGTCACATTTCCGTTATCTCGATGCTGCCCAGCTCGTGAAGCATGCATTCGGGCTGGTAACTGAAGCCGGGCGGATCAGCCGCGCGCCGGTCTTGTTCTATCTTTTTGCCGAGCCTTCGCGGGTGTCAGCCTCCGCGCGTTCGGAGCACCGGGCGGAAATAGAAGCCTTCTCCGTTGCGGTAAGCGGCGCCCGTGTCCGATTTGCTGCGGCTAGCTGGTCAGAATGGCTGATGCGGTTCGCATCGCCTGCCAAAACTCCTGCGGTTGCTGCGCATGCGGAGGCATTGCGAAGGAAGTTCGAGCCATAGGTGGACGCACAGATTATTCCGGCTTGGTTTGGGGTTTGGCTCGAGGCCTACGCATTCCCGGGTGTTGCTTGATGCGCAAGACGCTCAGATGCGGCCAATTTTGTCGTACGTAGGAATTAGTCAGGCACGATGAGTAGAAACATTCGGACCAGCTTAACCGACCCTATCCAGATCCCGACGCTGTCAGTAGCGACCGGGCGAATTGGAGTATCGTTCTGTCCGGGTAAGCGGGGGCCGGCGCTTGCCGGGTTCGATTGGATGCGCGATCTCACTGTTGACTTGGACGCGGTGCGCGACTGGGGAGCCGCCGCAGTTATCTCTCTAATCGAGGATCATGAGATCGAATTCCTTGGCGTTTCCAAGTTGGAAGCGGAAGTGACCGCTCGCGGCATGGAGTGGCTTCATCTGCCAATTGTTGATGTTGCCGCACCCGGTGATGAATTCGAGCAACGATGGCGATCCGCTGGGCCTCGCGTGAGGGGTATTCTTGCAGAAGGGCGAAGCGTTTTCATCCATTGCCGGGGCGGTCTCGGCAGGGCGGGAACGGTAGCAGCGAGGCTGCTTATCGAACTAGGCGAAGCTGACGCCGCTAGCGCGATTGCGCGAGTACGAGAGGTTCGGCCTGGGGCCATCGAAACCAGGACGCAGGAGAACCATTTGCACGCGCTTTGGCGCGTGTACGATCGTGCCTGTGGATGTCTGATCGGTTTGGCAGTCGGAGACGCCTTGGGGACGACGCTCGAGTTCAAGCCTCGCGATAGCTATGACCACATCACCGATATGGTCGGGGGAGGGCCGTTCGGTCTGGACGCGGGCACTTGGACTGATGATACCTCGATGGCTCTTGCTCTCGGGGACGCTCTTCTGGCTAGTGCGGCCAAGGACTCAATCTTTGAGCCGCAAGAAGCACAACGTCGATTTGTCGAATGGTGGAAGAACGGGGCCTACAGCCCCACGGGCAACTGCTTCGATATCGGGATTACCACCCGCCAAGCACTCTCGCGTTTTGAACAGAGCGGGGATCCGATTTCCGGTTCGGACGATCCCCATTCAGCAGGAAATGGATCTCTGATGAGGCTGGCGCCGGTCGCGGTCTGGGGCATCGGGGCTGATCCTGCGGTGATGACACGAGTGGCGCGTCGGCAGAGTATGACTACCCACGCGGCCGATGCATGTCTTGAAGCGTGCGAAGTTTATGCGATCATGCTGCGAGCGGCGATTCTCGGCGCAGATTTCGATAGTGCACTGGAAAATGCTCGCGGATCATACGGCCCCGTAATCGGGCCCATTGTCGCTGGCAGTTGGCGCGAGAAGACGCGAGATCAAATTTCGAGCAGCGGCTTCGTGGCTCACAGCCTCGAAGCGGCAATCTGGTGTGTGGCGAATACCGATAACTTCGATGATGCGGTGTTGCTGGCAGCCAACCTTGGTGACGATGCAGACACCACTGCGGCAATCACTGGCCAGTTGGCTGGTGCCATCTACGGAGCCTCGACTATTCGTCAGTCATGGCAGGAGAAGTTAGCTTGGCGCGACGAAATTGAGGCGCTCGCCCGAAAGTTGGCTTTCCCCTTAATTCCGGTCTCACGCTAACGTCCGGCAATCGCTTTGCGGCGCGGCTCAAAAGCCCACCGGTTTTATCATGGTCGAGATAGGATCGTGATGCGTCAATTTTGACACCGTAACGCTGTTTCAGGGGATAATGATGCAAGTTTGCGACATTACGAGCCGCTGGCTGAAACGACCGCCGCAATTGACGGCAGGCTTGGCCCAATTACCTACAACGAGATCTGCGTCCCAGAAATCAGAACGGGGTCCAAGCCTGCCTCCTCCTGCTGGAGGAACAGCGAAGGTGCGCCGTCTGGGCGAAACGGCGAACCTGTTTTCCACATTCCGAGCATGATCACCGCAAGCTTCCTTGCTACGGCAACGCGCGCCTTCAGGAACCCAACCCGCTGGGCCAGCTCGAGACCCCAGGTGCGAAGACGGCTTTCGATCTCAATCCTGCAAAGTAGCACGGTGGCTGCGGTAATCAGGTGCATCCGTGTGAGCTTATTCCCGTGCCGACTGATACGCCCCCGGCGTGAAGTGGCGCCTGACTGATATAGGGTCGGGGTCAGACCCAAGTATGCTCCAACGTCACGGCTCCGCTCAAATCGATGTGGATCGCCGATGGCACTGTAGAACGACAGCGCGATCACAGCTCCGACGCCGGGGATCGTCTGGAAATTGCGGCACGTAAGATTGTTCGATGCGATGTCGCGCATCTGCCGGTCAAGAGCGGAGATTTGCTCTCTCAGAGCCTCGGAAATGTCGACGAGCGGTTGCAGATTGACCCCGATTTCAAGCCCGTGCTGTCGCATTTTCCGCACCTGGTCGTTCACCTCAGCGGCCAGCGCACCCCTTCCGTTCAGGAGTTTCACGTTCCCGCCGTGTAACCTGAAAATCGATTGGATGAGCGCATCTGTCCTGGCGCGGTTTTTCAGCATTGTTCTTCGAACATTGATCAGGGTTCGGATATTCTGATGCTCCATTGGCTTCACAAAGACTGGCGACCCTATCGATCGACCAAGCCGCCCGAGCTCAGCGAGCCCTCGAGCATCGTGGACATCTGTTTTCTGCCGCCTGATCGCCAGGAATTTGCTCGATTTGCGTACATCGACCACCTGAACAGGAAATCCGTATGAACGCAGTTCTCGAACCATCTGGGTGCCATTGCCGGCCTCGATCGTGAGGCACTGCGCTGCCTCAACGCCAAACCTCCGCAGAATATCTCTGATGGGTCCAGATGTCGTTTCGCATATCGCTTCGAAGAGGATCCCGCCCTCTGCGTCGATGAGGCAAACGGCTGTTTCGAGATGCCCCGCATCGAGCCCCACCCAGTAGTGCTGATAAGCCAACCAGCGCCTCCTTCGAAACCTGTCCAAAAAGCCCAACCTAGGTTGGCCCGCGCAACTCGCCGAGTAGGAATTGTCCGCTCTGGCGTGATAGTGAAATAGGATATGCTAGGAGTGGATAGGATGACCCCAAGGCAAGCGCTTGATGATTTGATCCGCGAGCGGGAAGAGACCTACGCCGCGGTTTCGCGTCTGCTTGGCCGAAACTCCGCCTATATCCAGCAATACATCAAGCGCGGCACGCCCGCGCGTCTCGATCAAAGCGACATCGCTCAGCTGGCTTTGCATTTCGATGTTTCTGGCAAACTGCTCGGCGGAAAAGAGAGTTCTTCAACTCCGCGACGTTCGGTCATCACTGTGCCGGTAATCGAGGCCAAGGGCCTGGAAATCCCACAGGAACGATCTCGCATCGTCGATGAAGCTTGGCTAAGACGCCTATGCAATAGGCCTCCAGGTTTGGCGATCTTACCCATTGCTGGTGAGGCTATGCAGCCGACCCTGCAGAGCGGCGACGAAGTCATTATCCAAAGGTTGCGCTCTCACGATGCCCTTCACGACGGGCTCTACGCTGTCCGTGGATCGTCAGAGACGTTCGTCAGGCGGATCGCTCTGGACCCGACCAAAAATCGCATTTCTGTCCTCACCGACCATCCCGCTTATCCAAGCTGGAACGGTGTTCAGCGAAAGGCGATCAATGTCGTCGGCAAAGTGATCTGGATTGGTTCTCGGGTGTCGTGAGTGGGAGCTATGCTGCCTGCAACATACGCCAAGTTGCGCAGTGAATGTCCACTGCTCGGGGTAAGTCGAACGGTTTGCCGCGATCAAATTTCCGCTCATCGCAAAGGTGCCAAGATGGGGGTATTGCAGGGGGTATTTTTGGCGATGCGGATTGAGAAATGACATTTTAACAGCTGCTTAAGCGAGGTTGGTGGATCCCTCCTTGACTACCATCCGCACGCTTCCACAGAAATCCACATACCATCGCGTTCGATAGGCGACGGCGAAGCGCGCGCCGCATTAGGACGTGCGAAAATTTTGCCTGCTACCTAGAAAGCTACCTAGCGCGGGAAGCCGACCAAAAGCCACATCTGAGAAGTGACTTAAACACTTGATATATTGTGAAAAAATGGTGGACGCACTAGGGCTCGAACCTAGGACCCGCTGATTAAGAGTCAGCTGCTCTACCAACTGAGCTATGCGTCCACACCCGACCTTTGAGATCGACCTGTTCCGGTAGGCCCAAGGCCGCTGTCCGAATCAGGAGAGGCGCTCATATAGCGCTCATATCAATAAAGGGAAGGGGCAGTTCGCAAGTTGTCGGCAATCAACCCAGCCCGCGCCGGGGCGTCTCCCGATTCCAGCGGTTGACCATCATCAGCGTACCTATGCAGAGCATGTTGGTGAGCATGGAAGAACCGCCGTGACTCATGAACGGTAGCGGAATCCCCACCACAGGTGCCAGGCCCATCACCATCATCAGATTAATCGCGACATAGAAGAAAATGGTGGCGGTCATCCCGCCCGCCAACAAGCGTCCGAAGCGATCTTGCGACCGAATGGCAACCTTCCAGCCCCAGCGCATGATCAGCGCGAAGACCACCAACACAAACACGCCGCCAACCACGCCCCATTCCTCGGCCATGGTCGAGAAAACAAAATCGGTGTGGGGTTCGGGCAGATATTGCAGGTGGCTTTGTGAGCCGTTGTTGAAGCCCTTGCCGGTAATCCCGCCCGAACCGATCGCGATCTTGGACTGCGTAATGTGATATCCCGCCCCCAGTGGGTCGCTTTCCGGATCGAGAAAGGTTGTCACGCGCCGCTGCTGGTATTCCTGCAGGCCGAAGATGAACGCCAATGGTGCGGCCACCGCCGCCACTCCTGCGCCGATAACGAACCAGCGCATCGGCAAGCCCGCAAGCAACATCACCACCGCCCCCCCGAAAGCGATCGCCAGCGCTGTCCCCAGATCGGGCTGCATCAGCACAAGCCCCATCGGCATGCCGATCAGCGCTGCCGGAATTGCCAGCGCCTGCCAACTGCCGATCATTCCGGCGGGCATGCCGGCAAAGAAGCGCGCCAGCACCAGCACGATCATCGGTTTCATCAGTTCGGATGGCTGGAGCACGATCGGGCCGAGATCGAGCCAGCGCTGGCTGCCACCACCAATCGCACCAACGATTTCAACCGCCAGCAACAGCAGCAGCACGGCCAAATAGCCCGGATAGGTCAGAAATTTGACCATTTCGATTGGCACCATGGTGATGATCGAAGCCATCACGAGGAATATTCCGAAGCGCAGCAGGTGCGAGGCGGCAAAGGGCTGCATCGAGCCGCCTGCCGCAGAATAAAGCACGGCGGCCCCAAAAACGACCAGCAGCATCAGCGGGATCAGCATGGCCCAGGGCTGGCGCGCAATCGGTTGAGGAATGAGGGAGTTCATTCGCCCGCTCCCGTGGACACCTGCCCGACTGAAGAAGGATCTGACGAGGGAGCTGGCGAGGGCGATGGCAGGGGAGTTTGAGAAGGAACCGGCGTGGCGGCGGGGTTTGCTTCAGCCCGCGGTGTCACCGCCTCGTTGGCGATCTCTTCCGCCTGGGTGGCAGCAGCGCGCGCTTCGGCTTCAACCTGATCGAATATTTCCTCATCACGCCGCGGTGCGGGGCTGACAAATTCGCCGCGCTCAGCAGCATAGGCCGCGTATTTGGCGGCGAGCCGTTCCTGAGCATTTCCGCCCCATTGTTCTTCAAACGCCTTGAGCCGCGCCAGCCCTTCTGCAGGATCAAACATAAAGGTCATCACGTCGCGCGCGATGGGATAGGCCGCGCCCGATCCGCCGCCATGCTCAATCACCACCGCCCCGGCATAGCGCGGATTGTCGAACGGGGCGAAGAAGATGAACAACCCGTGGTCGCGATATTTCCATGGACCGCTCTTGCCGTCAGACTTGCTTAGCGACACCACCTGCGCGGTGCCGGTTTTGCCCGCCAGCAGCACATCGGGAATTGGCAGCCGCGCCCGGCCGGCGGTACCCGGTCCGTTGACAACGTCGCTCATCGCCTGGCGCACAAATTGCACCTGCTCCAATGGGAAATCGATTTCGTTGAAGCCCTGCGGCTTTGTGTCGAGGGAAAGCCGGGGCATCACGTGGCGGCCCGTAGCAAGGCGTGCGGCCATCACCGCAAGTTGCAGCGGGTTAGCCAGCATATAGCCCTGGCCAATGGTGGCGTTGACAGTGTCGAACGCCTGCCATTCACGGCCGTATTTCTTTTGTTTCCAGGCCGGATCGGGCACTGTGCCATAGAACTGGCTGGTGACGGGCAAGGGGAATTCCTGCCCCATGCCGCATTTGCGCGCCATCGCCGCAATCGGATCCATCCCCACACGCTGCGCCATGGCGTAGAAATAAACGTCGCAGCTCTGGTAGATGCCCTTGGCCATATTGACATGGCCGTGGCCGCGCCGGTTCCAGCAGCCGAACACACGATTGCCAACCCGCAATCCGCCGCCACAAAACACTGTTTCCTCGGGATCGATCCCCTGGCCCATCAGTGCCATCGAGACCATTGGTTTGACCGTCGAACCGGGGGGATACAGTCCTTTGAGCACCTTGTTGCGCAGCGGCACGCGATCATCATCGCGCAGCATGGCATATTCGATACTGCCAATCCCGTCAGAAAAACTGTTGGGATCGAAGCTGGGCATGGATGCCATGCACAACAGGTCACCACTGCGGCAGTCCATTACCACCACCGACCCGGATTCCAGACCAATGCGACGCGCGGCGTAATCCTGCAGCGGGCCGTCAATGGTGAGGCGCACCGGTTCACCCTGCACATCCTCACGCGATTCGAGATCGCGCACGATCCGCCCGGATGCGGTCACTTCGACCCGCCTCGCGCCGGGGACGCCGCGCAGGGTTTGCTCGAATTGCTTCTCCAGCCCGTCCTTGCCGATCTTGTAGCCGGGCGTGATCAGCAACGGATTACGGTCCAGCTCATATTCCTCGGCCGAAGCTGGGCCGACATAGCCGATCAGGTGGCCCACGCTGGGGCCGGTGGGATAGAACCGCGAGAAACCGCGTTGCGGCACAACTCCCTGTAGATCGGGCAGACGCACGCTGACCGCTGCGAACTGTTCATAGTCTAGCCCGCTCGCTACTTCGATGGGCTGGAATCCGCGCGAGTCGTTAATCTTGGCCTTGATATCCGCGATCCGGTCTGGCCTGAGCGATAACAGCTGGCCCAGCTGATCGACGGTACGATCGGGATTGCGGAGCCGTTCGGGGATCACGTCAACGCGGAAATCAGCCCGGTTCGAAGCGAGCGGCGCGCCGTTGCGATCAAGTATCCAGCCGCGGCGCGGGGGGATCAGCGTCAGATTAACCCGATTGCTTTCGGATTCGGTGCGATACTTCTCGTTCTCGGCAATCGCCAGGTAAGACATGCGCGCGGCCAGCAGCACACCAATCCCGCCCATCATCGTGCCTACAACAAAGCTGCGCCGGTCAAACCTGTTCTTGAGCTGGTTGGCGGTAACGGAATTGCGCGCTCCAAGCCGCCCCATCACGCAACCTCACGGATACGTAGGAGCCGCAGCCGGTCAAACCAGCCAATCAGGCCTGCGGTTACAGGAAACAGAACCAGTGAGATGGCAAGTTGAGGCAGGCTTGCCACCAGCAGCGGGCCAGTGAGCCACGTGCCAGAAAACGCCAGTGCAACCGGGATATAGACCCCCAGCGCGATTGCTGCGGCTCCCCAATCCTGCCAGAATCCGCGCCAGGGAAAACGTGCTTCAACCCATTCGATAATAAGCATAGCTAGCGACCATAGCAGAATTCCGCTGCCGAAGGGCTGGCCGCTGTACAGATCGTCAAAGGCGCCCAATGGCAGACCCGCCCAGCTGGGCAGCAATCCGGGGCGCATCAACCGCCAACCCACCAACATCATGAATCCGAACGGTGGAACCAGCGCGCCGGTGGTGCTGATGAACAAGATCGGCACAAGCGAGGCGAGCATGATCGTGGCGTAGGGCACTGTATTTGCCAGCAGAGGCGAAGGCTCGCGGTTTATCCGTTTGCGATAGGGGTTGGGCCGTGAAGTGTATTTGAGGTTGTTCTGTATCACTGATCCGCCACCGGCTCGCTAAGCGCCTCATCGGGAGATTGCCGCGAGGCTTCGACCTGTTCCGGCTGCCAGATCGGCTCGACGCTGACATACTCGCTTGCGGCGGGATCCGCGACCAACCTCGCCAGGCCGCCATCGGGGCGTGTTTCAGTAAGAATTGCCACTGCCACGCCGGGGCGATAATATCCGCCCGCTCCGCTAGTCACAAACACGTCACCAGGCTCGAGCGGATTGATTCCCAGATTGATCAGGCGAATGCGCAGCAATCCGTCGCCGCGTCCTTCGGCAAACGCAACCAGGTCATCGCTTGCACGGCGTACGGGCAACACGCTCTCGCTATCAGTCAGCAGCATGACGCGCGATGTGCTGCTGCCAGTTTCGAGAACGCGCCCCATAACCCCCCGCGCGGAACGCACCGGCATTCCAACCTTGACCCCCTGGCGCTGCCCCGCTCCGATATAGGCAAAGCGGCGGGCACTGGCTGCAGTAGAGCCTGTGATCGTGGTCACCGCGACCGGTGCCGTTTCCATCTCGCTGAGTCCGAGCAACCCCTTCAGGCGCAGGTTCTCCTGCTCTGTTGCCTCCGCTTCGGCCAAGCGGATGCGGGCCAGTTCCAACTCCTGGCGCAGCGCCGCATTCTGGCCGCCCGCACGGAAATATGCGGTGATCGTGCCAATAATACTGCCAGACCCGCTGCGTACAGCAGACGTTGCCTGGCCCGCCGGCTCGACCGCATCGCTTGCCACGCCGCGAAGCCCACTGAAGGCTGATGGCTGCCACAGCGAAATGCCCAGCAACACTGCCCCGATCAGGGCACCGATTGCGGCAACCAAATAGCTGGTAAAAAGCGAATACTGCGCCCTGCGAGAATGGCCGGAACGCCGGGACGAAGGCGGCGCCATGCGGTCCGCTCCTTATTCCTGCATCAAGACGCCGCGATAGATCGGATCTTCCATCGCGCGCCCGGTGCCGATTGCCACGCATGACAGCGGATCCTCCGCGACGCTCACCGGAAGGCCGGTTTCTTCGCGCAGATGTTCGTCGAGCCGCTTGATAAGCGCCCCTCCACCGGTCAGGACGATGCCCTGGTCCACAATATCGGCGGCCAGTTCGGGCGCCGTATTTTCCAGGGCGATACGCACGCCTTCCACGATCGCCCCGATTGGCTCGGACAATGCTTCGGCGATATGCGCCTGGTTGATCATAATCTCCTTGGGCACGCCGTTCACAAGGTCACGGCCCTTGATCGAGAAGGTTTCACCAATCCCGTCCTCGGGCGCAACGGCAATCCCGTAATCTTTCTTGACCCGCTCTGCCGTCGCGTCTCCGATCAGCAGATTGTGATGGCGGCGGATGTAAGAAACGATTGCTTCGTCCATCTTGTCACCGCCGGTTCGCACCGAGGTGGTATAGGCGAGCCCGCGCAGCGAAAGCACTGCGACTTCGGTGGTGCCACCGCCGATATCGACCACCATCGAGCCAACCGGCTCGGTCACCGGCATATCAGCCCCGATTGCCGCAGCCATCGGTTCCAGGATCAGGTAGACTTCGGAAGCACCCGCATTCGATGCGGCATCACGGATCGCGCGCTTTTCAACCGAAGTCGCGCCCGAAGGCACGCAGATCACGATTTCGGGATAGCGGAACAGGCTGCGCTTGCCATGAACCTTGCGGATGAAGTGCTTGATCATCTCTTCGGCGATCTGGATGTCGGCAATCACCCCGTCGCGCAGCGGGCGGATCGCCTGGATAGTGTCGGGCGTTTTGCCCATCATCATCTTTGCGTCAACGCCCACCGCCTTGACCCGCTTGTCGCCATTGATGGTCTCGATCGCGACCACCGAGGGTTCATTCAGGATGATGCCCTGATCCTGGACATAGACCAGCGTATTGGCCGTCCCCAGGTCAATGGCCATGTTGTGTGAACGGAATTTCAGCAGGTTGGAAAAGAAACTCATTCTGGTTGGTGTTCCATGGATATGATCGCGTCGGTGGTCGAGCCAGCGCAAGCCCTGCGATCCGCAATTGACGGGAGGGACAAGCTCTAGTCCATAGCTACGCAAAAGGCCAAAATAATTGTTTACAGCAAGGCGTATTTTCCACTGCTGGCCTCGAATTTGTGGCGCTTGGCCGCTAGCGTGCGGACAATGCCTGAAATTCGCCGCCTCCCTGAAAGCCTGGTCAACCGCATTGCGGCGGGCGAAGTGGTTGAGCGGCCCGCCGCTGCGCTCAAGGAACTGGTTGAAAACGCCATCGATGCTGGCGCCCGGCGGATCGATGTCAGGCTGGTCGAGGGCGGGCTAGGCAAGATCGAAGTGGTCGATGACGGCTGCGGCATGTCTGCAGGCGAGATCGCTCTGGCGCTGGAGCGGCACGCCACCTCCAAACTGCCCGATGACGCGATCGAGCAGGTAAACACCCTGGGCTTTCGCGGTGAAGCGCTGCCTTCGATAGCCAGCGTGGCGCGATTGAGCATTGAGAGTCGTGTGCGCGGGGCTGACGATGGCTGGAGGCGAGTGGTCGATCATGGCCATTTGGTCGAGGAAGCGCCAGCGGCGCTGCCGCCGGGTACGCGGGTCAAGGTGGAACAGCTGTTTGCCAAGGTGCCAGCACGCCGCAAGTTCCTGCGCACGGCGCGCAGCGAATATGCCGCCTGCCTTGATGTGGTGCGCCGCCTGGCTATGGCGCGGCCCGACGTGGCATTTTCGCTCGCCCATGGTGACCGGCGTATTCTGGGGCTTCAGGCGGGTGAAGCGCTGGCTGATCGGGTTGCAGGGATCATCGCGCGCGAGCTGAAAGACAACAGTGTGGCGATCACTGCCGAGCGTGACGGGCCAAGCGGCATTATGCGGCTTACCGGCATCGCGGGGCTGCCAACCTACAATCGCGGCGTGGCCGATCACCAGTATCTGTTCGTCAACGGGCGCCCGGTGAAGGACAGGTTGCTGGTGGGCGCGGTGCGCGGCGCCTATGCCGATATGCTGGCGCGTGATCGGCACGCGGTGCTGGCCCTGTTCCTCGACCTGCCGCCCGAAGATGTGGACGTGAACGTCCACCCCGCCAAGACGGAGGTGCGCTTCCGCGATGCCAATGGTGTGCGCGGCTTCATCGTCAGCGGCCTGCGGCAGGCGCTCAGCACGGGTGACAGGCGTGCCGCACAGGGCCCGGATCGCGGTGCGATGGAGCGCTGGCAGCAGGAGCCTGTCCTGGAACCCTCTTCAGCGCTGCGAAGTATATTCGAGGGGCGCGATTGGTCGGCGCAAAAGCCGCGCGTCAGCGAAGCGGGGCAGGCCTGGCGGGCCTATGAAAGCGAGGTCATGGCGCGCGATGACTATGCGCCGCAGGGCAGGGCTACGGAGGTCGAAGAACAGGCGGACGCCGCAAATGATTTCCCGCTCGGCATTGCGCGCGGGCAGGTCGCGGGCACCTATATCGTCGCCGAGGCGGCAGACGGGCTGGTGCTGGTCGATCAGCACGCCGCGCACGAACGGCTCGTGCTCGAACGACTGCGCGCGGCGGGGGCAGGGGATGCGGTCGCCCGCTCGCAGGCGCTGCTGGTGCCCGATGTGGTCGAGCTGGACGAGGTCGATTGCGACCGATTGGAGGAAGCGGCCGATGGCTTTGCCAAGTTCGGCCTGGTGATCGAGCGCTTCGGCCCCGCCGCCATGCTGGTGCGCGCAATGCCGCATGCCCTGCGCAAGGGCGATCCGCAGGCGCTGCTGACCGATCTGGCCGACGATATCGCCAAGCACGGGCAGGCTTTGCTGCTGGAGGAAAAGCTCGAACATGTGCTCGCCACCATGGCCTGCCACGGATCGGTTAGGGCGGGGCGGGTTTTGCGGGTCGAGGAAATGAATGCTTTGCTGCGCGAGATGGAGCGCACTCCGCGATCAGGCCAATGCAATCACGGCCGCCCGACCTGGGTCAAGCTCAGCTTGGAAGACGTCGAAAAGCTGTTCGGGCGGCATTGAAGTGGGAATGTCGGCTAACGACCCAAATGCGGACGTTTAATTAGCGTGACGCAACACCAAACTAGCGACAGAAAAGATGACTATTGCGCTTCCCAGCAGTCGGACTGGCCAGCCACCCCGAGATGGGTAGGCTTCAAGTGCTCGCCTCTCTTCGAAGAATGCCTCTGGAGCACCTGACTTTAGCTCTTCTAGCCGTCTGGCGGAGCGACGTTCCTTCCACTGCGGAAAGATCACGAAAAACGAGCCTGCCAGTATGAGGAGCAGTTCGAACATGATCGAGAGCCTATCAGCGCCTGCGAAATTCGCAATGTCTTCTTCCCACCCAATTGCAGGCATATCACGTTTGAAAATCGGGAAAGTTCGCGGGACGCCTGCAACTCGCCATTCCCGCGAAAGCGGGAATCCATTCCGGAGCAAGGGCTCAAACCCGAATTCTTCGGCGAGGTCGCGCCATCTCGGGTTTCCCGCCTCGATCAATTCGATCTTCCATGCGCGGCGCCACTTCTTGATCTGCTTCTCGCGCAGGATCGCCCGTTCTATCGTCGAATGCTGCTCGAACCAGACGAGCTTGCGCACGCCATACTTGCTCGAAAAGCCCTCGAATGTGCCGTTCCGATGCTGGGCGATGCGTCGGAGTAAAGGTGGCGTCACCCCTTGGTAGAGCGTGCCGTTATAGCCTTATGCAAACAGGCAAATAGTCGGTTAGAAGTCTTTGAACATCAACGAGTTGATAGTGGATTCCCGCTTTCGCGGGAATGACGAGGAGAAGAATTGCACACCGACGCCAACTTCCGACCCAACTCCTGACTGTCATCTCTAAATCGGCGCATCCGGCTCCCGCACCGAGATCAGCCCGTTCGAGGTCATTTCCAGCACGATCTCATCGTTTTGGTTGAACACCTTCGCGCGGCTCTTGAAGATGCCCATTTCGGGCCGAGACTTGCTGCGGCGCTTCTCGATGATCTCGGACTCCACACGCAACATGTCGCCCGGATAGACCGGCTTCTTCCACTGGAGGTTGTCGACACCCGGCGAGCCGAGCCCGGCCTGTTTCGTGCTCTTCATATTCTCGACCATCATCGCCATGGTCATGGCACAGGTATGCCAACCGCTGGCTGAAAGCCTGCCGAAATGGGTCTTCGCCGCAGCCTCGTCATCGAGGTGAAAGGGCTGTGGATCATATTTACGTGCGAATTCGAGCACTTCCTCGCGCGTCACCTCATAGCGGCCAAAGCTTTGCTTTGCGCCGATTTGCAGGTCTTCGAAATAGATCATGTCCGGCGTTCCGCTGTGTCATTCATCCATGGCAAGTGCGGGGCGCAAAGGCGCCAGCGCAGGCTGTGATGGAGCAGAACCGGGCAAATTCAGCAACTGGCGTAATAGAGGGGCCACTGCCGTATTGTCGAAAGTCTCAAGCTTCACGCCGCTGCGGAAGGCAGGGCCATTGGCGATGAACAGCGCGCGCATTTCCGGCGCCTCATGGTCATAGCCATGGTTCCCGCCGCTCCATTCGCCTGCAGGGCGCGAGGCGGTTATGGTCCATCCGGTTTCCGGCAGGCAGAAATAGGGCGGGATGCGGCTGTGCGTGCCATAGCTGAACCGCGCGGGAATTTCTTCCTTGCGCCAGCAGCTCATGCGATCATGCGCGGCGAGCAGCAACTTTTCGAGCGCCGCAGTATTGCCATCGGTGGCTTCGAAGGTCGCATAGGCACCGCTTTCGACCATGCGATAGAGCGAGGGATCGACAATTTCCTCGATCGCGATCACTCGCTCGCTGCTGGTCGGCGCCATGCCGTGATCGGATACAATCACCAGATTGGCCGGTTGCCCCAGATCGGCCAACCCCGCGATCAGCATGGCGATATGGCTATCGACATTGCGTAGCGCAGCGTGAACCTCTTCGCTCTCCGGGCCGCCATCGTGCCCGGCTGTGTCGATCGTGTCGAAATAGAGCGTCACGAAGCGCGGGCGGATATTGGCCGGGCGGCGCAGCCAATCGAGCACGCTGTTGACCCGCTGGGTGTTGCTCACCTGCATGCTGAACGCCTGCCAGTCCTGCGCCATTATGCCGTCATCCACCGGGCCCCAACCGCGCATGGTGCCGCCCCATGGCACAGCCGATCCGGGCCAGAACATTGCGGCGCTTCGCACACCGGCCTGCTCGGCCTCTACCCACAGGGGTTTGGCCTCGCTCCACCACCACGGATCGACCGTGGCCATGGTGAAGACTTCGCCTGGTCGGCGGTGATCTTCCATCTTGTTGGCGGTGATGCCGTGCTTGTCAGGCACCAGCCCCGTCACAAGCGTCCAGTGATTGGGAAAGGTCTTGGTGGGAAAGGAGGGGCGCATCGCCGCGCTGGCACCGGTTGCAGCCAGCGCATCCAGCGCCGGGGTGAGGCCGCGGTCAAGATAATCGGGATGGAAACCGTCGATCGAGACAAGGATGGTGACCGGCGCGCGCTGATCCGCGTGGATCGCCGCGCTTGAGGCCGGGGCAGGGGCCTGCGCCAATTGCGGGGCGCACGCCGAAAGCAAGCCCGCCATCCACAGCGCAGCGAACCTTGCCCATATCTGCATTGCCCTAACTCCCCGGATCAAACATTGAACTTGAAGTGCAGCACATCACCGTCCTGCACGACGTATTCCTTGCCTTCCTGGCGCAGCTTGCCGGCTTCCTTGGCACCGGATTCTCCGCCCAGCGCGACATAGTCGTCATAGGCGATGGTCTCTGCGCGGATGAAGCCCTTTTCGAAATCACTGTGAATTTCGCCCGCCGCTTGCGGCGCCTTGGCGCCCGCCGGAAAGGTCCATGCGCGCGCCTCCTTGGGGCCGCAGGTGAAGAAGGTCTTGAGGCCCAGCAGTTCATATCCGGCGCGGATCACGCGGGCGAGGCCGCTTTCGCTCAGGCCCAGCTCGGCGAGATATTCGGCGCGGTCTCCTTCATCCATCGTGACCAGTTCGGCCTCGATGGCGGCGGAAACGACCACGGCCTGTGCACCTTCGGCCCTGGCCTTGTCGAACACCGTGGCAGACATCGCATTGCCTTCTGCCGCGTCTTCCTCTGCCACGTTGCATACGTAAAGCACGGGTTTGGCGGTGAGCAGCTGCGCCTGGCGGAAGATGCGCGCTTCTTCATCATCCTTGGGTTCGGTCAGCCGCGCGGGCTTGCCCTCGCGCAGCAGGTCGAGAGCTTGCCCGAGCACCGAAGCCATCAGCTTGGCTTCCTTGTCGCCGCCGGTCGCGCGCTTGGCTGCGGCGGGCACGCGCTTTTCAAGGCTTTCAAGGTCAGCCAGCATCAGTTCGGTCTCGACCACTTCGGCATCGGCCAGCGGATCGACCCTGTTGGCAACATGCTGAATGTCGTCATCCTCGAAGCAGCGCAGCACATGAACGATCGCGTCAACCTCGCGGATATTGCCCAGGAACTGGTTGCCCAGGCCTTCGCCCTTGCTCGCGCCTTTCACCAGGCCTGCGATATCGACGAAAGCGAGCTGGGTGGGGATCACCTTGGCCGAACCCGCAATCGCGGCGATCTTGTCCAGTCGCTCGTCAGGCACGGAAACCTGGCCAACGTTGGGCTCGATCGTGCAGAAAGGATAGTTCGCGGCCTGCGCAGCCTGCGTCTCGGTCAATGCATTGAATAGGGTGGACTTGCCAACATTGGGCAGGCCCACAATCCCGCAACGGAAACCCATCGAAAACTCCGGAATAGAATGTTGGAGCGCGCCTTAGCGGGCGAAGGTGCCAATGGCCAGAGCTTCAGACGTTGTGCACCGCCTTCACCCATGGGCCGAAGGGTGAATTGCCCAGCATGGCGACCTGCGTTTCCGCACTCACCTTGTTTATCGCTTCCTGCGGCTTGGCGCCGGGATGCACAGCGCGGCGCAGCGGGCGGGTGCCCGCAGGCATGGCGATGATCCCTGCTATGGCATGGGGAACGTCCATCGGGTCGGCGGTGCGGCGGGTGCCGTCTTCCTTGCCCATGCGGTCAACCAGCGCGGGATAGGCGGCGGCCTGTTCGGGCGTCAGCCGGTCCTTGAGCTCGCTCGCCAGCTGGTTGCGGTTGACCCACACCTTGGTGGGATAGCCGCCGGGTTGAATCACGCATACCTCCACACCGTGCGGCACGAGTTCGTAGGCCATCGCTTCGCTCATGGCTTCCAGCGCGAACTTGGTGGGCGAATAGTGGCCTGAGGAAGGCACGATTACCCGCCCAAGCTGCGAGGAGATGTTGAACACCAGCCCGCTTTTCGCTGCACGCATTCCGGGCAGCACCGCGCGCGCCATGCGGTGCGGGCCATAGACGTTGGTGTCGAAGATCAGCTGGGTTGCGATCATGTCCTGCAGCTCGATCGGACCGGCATAGCCGACTCCGGCGTTGTTGATCAGGACATCAATTGGGCCGCCATTGATCCGCTCGGCCTCGGCGACGCCGGCCACGACCTGCTCGTCGGAAGTCACGTCAATCTCGATAACGTGCAGGTCGAGCTTTGCGTCCGCTGCCAGCTGGCGCAATTCGTCCGCCTCGGGGCGGGGGAGGCCCCGCATTGTAGCGAATACGCGCGCGCCAAGGCGGGCATAATGTTCCGCCCCCAGCCGCCCGAAACCCGATGAGCATCCGGTGATCAGGATCGACTTGCCTGACAGGCCCGGTTCGGCAGCAACCTGATCGGGCTGCGCGAAGGAAGCGGTGGCGGCAAAGGCGCCGGTGGCTGCGGCCCCGGCAAGCAGTGAGCGGCGATTGATATGAGGCATGGCAAAAAGCTCCTTGGAACCCATAACGCACAGGATGGCAGGTCTATCCCTGCATGCGCAAGGCAATGTCGCTCATGAACCGCGCATCGTCGCCGCTGGCAAGCCATTCAGCCTCCGCCGACTGTTTAGCCATCGGGTTTCAGGGATCGGACAACCTTGCCCTGCGCGTCGAGAAATTCGATCGCGGCCTTGCCGTCCGGATCGACCTTGAGCATCAGCCGCGGCACGCCGGATGCATCCTGAAGCATGACCACCGAGGCGCGATCCATCGATTTGCCAATGAACATCCTCGGTGCTCCAGACTGCGGGGCTTCGCGAAGCTTCGGATTTCCGCCTTCCATCTCATAAAGCGACTCCGCGGGGCGATCGCTTATGATCAGCGCGGCGAGATCGCGATCTCCGCCGTCCCTTTGTAGCAGTTGGATCGTCTGGTCATTCTCGTAGCGATCGAAGGTCAGGCTGGCACCTGCATCGATCTTGCCATCTCTGGTCTTTCCAGCCCAGATCAAGCCCCCGTTTTCTGTTCCCTCGTCATTGAGAAACAAGATCCCGGCCGGATGCCTGCGGTCAGGGCGGTCGATTTCCTTGCCATGGTAGAATGAGCCAGGAAAGCTGTCGCGGTTCGAAATGACCATGCGCAGCGTTCCGTCGGATTCGCGAATGTTGATGCGCTCGACATTCAGCACTTTGCCCGCTGGCGGTTTGGCTGCGGCGGCCAATGCAACCGCCATACCTGCCAGCGCCGCCCCGGTGACTACTCCTTGAACATAACCCATTGCCCGACCTTTCAGTATTATCATACTAATACAGTAAGACGGACGGGTGGGTGAGTGTCAATCCTGCAAACGCAACGCCAAGTCGCTCATAAAGCGGGCATCGTCGCCGCTGGCAAGCCATTCAGCCTCCGCCGCGATGGCACCAAGCATATGGGCAAGCTCGTCCAGCTCGCTCTTGGCATAATTGCCCAGCACATGGCCGGTGACGCGGTCCTTGTGGCCGGGGTGACCGATCCCGATCCGCACACGGCGGAAATCGGCTCCGAGATGCTGGTCGATCGAGCGCAAACCATTATGCCCCGCCGTGCCGCCGCCCTGCTTCACCTTGACCTTGAACGGCGCCAGGTCGAGCTCGTCATGAAACACTGTGAGGGCATCGGTACCGAGCTTGTAGAAGCGCAGCGCTTCACCCACGCAGCGCCCGCTCTCGTTCATGAAGGTCGCGGGCTTCAGCACCAGGATCTTGTGCGTGCCAATGCGGCCTTCCTGCACCCATCCTTGAAACTTCTTCTGCACCGGGCCGAATCCATGCATGTCGGCGATGACATCCACGGCCATGAAACCGACATTGTGCCGGTGCATCGCATAACCCGGTCCGGGATTTCCAAGGCCAACCCAAATCTGCATCTGGGCGCCCTAGCATAAGCTCGCAAAATGCAAACTACGCTTGCGAATTACGATTGTTGTGGCTTCATCCGGAATGTAACTGGGCCTGGCAATATTTCAGGGATGATCGCCAATGAAGTTCAATGTCGTTTTCGCCTCTATGGCGCTGCTTGCCCTGACGGCATGTGCAACCACCGAACCGGGCTGGTCGGGGCAGGGTGCCACTCCCTTTGGTGAGGCAAAAGCCGCCTGCGAAAGTTCCACTGCCGGCATAGATGGTGAAGTGGCGCGCCATGATGCCATGACAGACTGCATGGCGTCCAAAGGCTGGACGCGCGGCTAAGGCCGCTTTTCCGAAAAGCAAAACGCCAGGGCTCTTTCGAACCCCGGCGCCTTGGTGATTTCGCGTTGCTGCGGAGCGTGGCTTACTCGGCTTCGCCTTCAGCTTCTTCTGCTTCGTCGCCGCCCTGTTCAGTGGCTTCAACTTCGTCAGCCGCAACTTCTTCCTCAGCGTCAGATTCGGCACCTTCGGCCTTCTTGAGCGCAGACGGAGCGACCAGCGTGGCGATGGTGAAGTCACGATCGGTGATCGCGCTCTCGCTGCCTTCGGGCAGATTGACTTCGCTGATGTGGATCGAATCGCCCACTTCCTTGCCGGTGACGTCGATCACGATCTCGCCGGGGATCTTGTCGTTCTCGCAGATCAGCTCAATTTCGTGACGCACAACATTGAGCACGCCGCCCTTCTTGAGTCCGGGCGATGCTTCTTCATTGGTGAACACGACCGGAACCGAAACTTCGATCTTGCCGCCTTTGGTCATGCGCAGGAAATCGGCATGTTCCGGGCGATCGGTGACCGGATGGAGCGCCACGTCCTTGGGCAGGGTGCGGATGCGCTTGCCGCCAAGGTCGATTTCGACAATCGAGTTCATGAAGTGGCCGGTGCCCAGCTGGCGGGCCAGTTCCTTCGCCTCGACGTGGATCATCACGGGTTCTTCTTTTCCGCCGTAAATCACAGCGGGTACACGGCCATCGCGACGCAATGCACGGGAGGCTCCCTTGCCAGCCCGTTCGCGCGCTTCGGCCGGCAGGGTCAGAGCATCGCTCATGTCACTTACCTTTCGAATTGCTTGCTTGGTTCACTTCGCGCGCCACGCCTCCAGGGATGACCATGACGCCGAAGGGCGGCCCTTTAGGGTGCTTGAAGCCGGATGGCAAGCTCTCTCGCTATTGAACGCGGGTGACCTTGTAGCCGCGCTGGCGCAACATGGCGGCCAGCCCGTCAGGCCCCACAAGGTGTGCCGCGCCCACTGCCACCATCGGTTTGCGACCGCGCTCGATTTCGGGAAGCAATTGCCCGATCCAGTCGCGGTTTCGATCAGTCAACAGTGCCGCGCGCAGCTCCGGATCGGCCAGAATGCCGCTTTCCGTAGCCTTGACCAGTGCCGCTTCATCCCCGGCCAGCCAGGCACGCCGCAATTCGCCGGGGTCCTTCCGGTGCCGGTCGAAATCGTCGATCACTCCAGTCAGAAGATCACGCTGCTCGCTTTCGGGAAGGCTGTCGAAGATGCCCAGCTGCTTTTCGGCGCCTTCGAATTCGGCGATTTCCCTGCCCAGAAACTCGCGGATGATTGCGCGATCAGCGCCATTGGCGGATTCGCCCGTATCGCCCAATTGCGCCAGCAGCAGCGCCACTGCCCAGGTTTCCGTGCCGGACATTTCGCCCGGGGTGAAGCCGGATTCGTGAATCATGCTGAACAGTCTGGGGCGGTGGCTTGCCGGCACTTTCAGCCCCACATCGGGTTGCCCGGGCGTGGTCGCCAGCCGCGAATAGATTGCGCGAATCCCGGGTTCGTTTTCCAGCGCTGCAATTTCCACCATCAGCATGCCGGCATCGGCAATTGCTGTTTCGAGTTCCGGGGTGCGCCATTGGGTACGGCTTGGCAGCGAATGGATCGTACCGAACAGCCAAGCCTGCGGCTCGCCCGATCCGACGGAAACCCGATAGAGCAGGGGCGATGCCTGCGATCCATCATCAATCGGCGCATTGTCCTGCTGGCAACCCGCCAGAACCAGCGCCGCCAGCGCAGCAAAGGCCGCTCGCCAGATCACTGGATCCTCACTACCTCGACATCGCGAGCCTTGAGCGCATCCTGCACGCTTTGCTCGCCGGCAAGGTGACCGGCACCCACCGCTACAAATACCGAACCGGGCGTGTCGAGCCGCTCGTCAATCCATTGTGCCCAGCTGCGGTTGCGCGAATAGAGCAGCGCTTCGGCAATGTCGGGATCGGTCAGGCCTTCATTCATGAGGGCCGCCAGCGCTTCGGCATCACCTTTGATCCATTCGGCCACCATCCTGTCGAGCATCGGCTTGATTTCGTCGATCCCGTCGGCTGCTTCGATCAGGAATTTGACCTGCGATGCCTGTGGCAGGCCATCAAAGATGCCGATCTGGAATTCGATCGTTTCCAGCGCCTGCTGTTCCTTTTCACCCGCTTTGGCCAGAATGACCTTTTCCACGCCGGCATCGGGTGAATACCCTTGTTGCAACAAGGGCAGCATGGTCATCATCATCCCGGCATACCACGGTTCGAACCGATCGAACGCCGCCGCCGGAACGCCAAGCTGCCCCATCGCCGCCTCGTAGGACGCATTTTGCTCCTCGTTCAGCAGGCTGCGCAGCGTAGTCCCTTCGGGAAGCACGCCTTTGCTCATCACCAATTGCTGCATTTGGGCGGCCATGTTCGGGGTAATCTTGATCTCGGTGACTATGCTGTCGGCCGACGCCAGTGCATTCTCGATCGCGCTGGAATACCATTCGACATTGCTGGGCAGCGCATGGACGGTGCCGAACAGGTAGATCGTGGTATCTTCATCCGCCACCTTCCATAGGGCCGGGCCCGCAAACGGGCTTTCGGCCACGGGAACTGCACCTGATGCCGCCGCCGCGCTCGCTTCTTCTTGCGCCACAGCCGGTGCGGCCAGCAGCGTGGTGGCTGCCCCCATGGCTAAAGCGATCCTGCGGATGATTGCCGTCATTGATTGATATTCCTGTTGCGATCGATCGATGCGATAGGTGATAGCCGCAGGATGACTGAACACTCAATGAAAAGGATTGATGCGGCGTTTGCTTTTATTGGCAACGGACGATTTCCATCGCCGCAGATGCTGCGATGCGGCATTGACGGTGGGCAGGGCATGAGCCATGGGCGCTGCCCATGAGTGCTCAACCGGCCACACGCAATCCGCAGGCGTCTTTCCAGGACATGATCCTTGCGCTCCACGATTACTGGAGCGCGCAAGGCTGTGTCATCCTGCAACCCTATGACATGCGCATGGGCGCGGGTACTTTTCACACCGCCACAACGCTGCGCGCATTGGGGCCGCAGCCCTGGAACGCCGCCTTTGTCCAGCCCTGCCGCCGCCCGACTGACGGGCGCTATGGCGAAAACCCCAACCGGCTTCAGCATTACTACCAATATCAGGTGATCCTGAAACCAAGCCCGCCCGATTTGCAGGAGCTCTATCTAAAGAGCCTCGAAGTAATCGGCATCGATCCGCTGAAGCACGATATCCGCTTCGTCGAGGACGACTGGGAATCGCCCACGCTGGGCGCCTGGGGGCTGGGCTGGGAGGTATGGTGCGACGGGATGGAGGTGACCCAGTTCACCTATTTCCAGCAGATGGGCGGGTTCGATTGCAAGCCGGTGGCGGGCGAGCTGACCTACGGGCTCGAACGCCTCGCGATGTATATCCAGGGCGTCGACAATGTGTTCGACCTGGCCTTCAACTCGCAGGGCGTTACCTATGGCGATGTGTTCCTCGAAAACGAACGCCAGATGTCGAAGTGGAACTTCGAGGTCGCCGATACCGATGCCCTGTTCGACCTGTTTGGCAAGGCGGAGGCGGAATGCCGCAACTGCCTCGCCAACGATTTGCCCATTGCCGCCTATGAGCAGGCGATCGAGGCGAGCCACATCTTCAACCTGCTTCAGGCGCGCGGCGTGATCAGCGTGCAGGAACGCGCCAGCTACATGGGCAGGGTGCGCGATCTCGCGCGGGGCAGCTGCGAAGCGCACATGGCCAAGGAAGCGCCGATCTGGGCCGAGAAATATCCGGAGTGGTCGGCATGAGTTCGGTAGCCTTCGAATCTGGCGCACGTCATTGCGAGCGTAGCGAAGCAATCCATGGACCTGTGCGTTGGATTGCCGCGTCGCCTTCGGCTCCTCGCAATGACGGGGGGTGGGCCAATGCCTGACTTCCTCCTCGAACTGCGCTGCGAAGAAATCCCGGCGCGGATGCAGGCCGGTGCGCGCGCCGAGCTGGAAAAGCTGTTCCGCCGTGAGTTGGAAGCCGCTGGCGTTACTGTTGGTGAGATCACCGTCTGGTCAACCCCGCGCCGGCTCGCGCTGATCGCGCGCGACCTGCCGGAAGCCACCGAAGCGGTGAGCGAGGAAGCCAAAGGGCCGCCCGAAGGCGCGCCCGATGCCGCGATCGACGGCTTCTGCCGCAAGAACGGCGTCACCCGCGAGCAGCTGGAACTGCGCGACGTAAAGGGCCGCAACACATGGTTTGCCGTGATCGAAAAGCCGGGCAGGGCGACGAAGGACCTGCTCGCCGAAGCGATCCCCGCCATTATCCGCGATTTCGCCTGGCCCAAATCGATGCGCTGGGGCGCTCCTTCGCTCAGCACGGAGAGCCTGCGCTGGGTGCGCCCGCTTTCGGGCATCGTCGCGATATTGGGCGAGGAGCTGGTCGATTGCGAGATTGACGGGATCGCCAGCGGCTATGCCACCAGGGGCCACCGTTTTCATTGCCCCGGCGAGATTACCATTGGCGGTGTGGACGACTATCAGGGGAAACTGCGCGCCTGCCATGTTATCGTCGACCATGAGGAACGCGCCGCGCTGATCCGCGAGGGTGCGGCAACGGTCGCGGCGGATGCCGGGCTGGTGCTGGTCGAGGATGAGGGGCTGGTGATCGAGAACGCGGGGCTCACCGAATGGCCGGTGCCGCTGCTTGGGCGTTTCGATGAGGCTTTCCTCGATGTCCCGCCTGAAGTGATCCAGCTCACCGCGCGGGTGAACCAGAAGTATTTCGTGTGTCGCAAGCCTTCTCCCCTTGAGGGGAGAGGGTTGGGAGAGGGGGCGGTTTTGGCCAACGCCTTTATCTGCACCGCCAATATTGATGCGGAAGACCCGGCAGTAGTGGTTGACGGCAACCGCAAGGTGCTCGCCGCGCGGCTTTCCGATGCGCGCTTCTTCTGGGAGCAGGATCAAAAGACGCCGCTCGCTGAACATGCGAAGAAGCTGGAACGGATCACTTTCCACGAGAAGCTGGGCACGGTCGCCGACAAGGTCGAGCGCGTGGCCAAACTCGCGCGCTGGCTTTGCGAGGAAGGTATCGTCAAGGCCGATCCGGACCTCGCCGAACAGGCCGCGCGCCTGTGCAAGGCCGATCTCGTCACGGAAATGGTCGGCGAATTCCCCGAATTGCAGGGCCTGATGGGCGGATATTACGCCCGTGCCGAGGGATTGCCCGATGCAGTCGCCGACGCGATCCGCGATCACTACAAGCCGGTCGGGCAGGGCGATGAAGTCCCAACGGCTCCCGTGACTGTGGCGGTGAGCCTGGCGGACAAGCTGGATACGCTTTCAGCTTTTTTCGGGATTGAAGAGAAGCCCACCGGCTCAAAAGACCCATTTGCACTTCGCAGAGCTGTTCTTGCCATTGTCGCGTTGATCTCAAAGAATTCACTTCGCGCTTCGCTTGCGACAATTTTTGCAAAACAGCCTGTCTTCGCACCTGACACCGATGCCTTTGCTATTTTTGAACGTATCTATGGCGAAACTTTCACGCGTCGCCTTGAACCGGACACGGCAGAGAAGCAGGGTAGGGCCGTTCTGGAAGGCATCGTCAATGACGTAATTGGCTTCGTGATCGACCGCCTCAAGGTCCAGCAGCGGGAGGCCGGTGTCCGCCACGATCTGATCGATGCTGTGTTTGCGCTTGGCGGCGAGGATGATCTCGTCCGCCTGCTCGCCCGCGTCAATGCGCTGCAGGCCTTCGTCACCACCGAGGACGGCGCCAATCTGCTCGCCGGATACAAGCGCGCGGCGAATATCCTGAAAAAGGAAGACTGGCACGGGTCGCGCGGCGAGATCAGATCAACCGGCGACGAAGACCCGCTCGAAGACGTAGACGATCCGCAGATGCGCGAAATCTACGCGGAACAGCTATCCCCGCTTTCCTACACGCTGGAAGATGCGGAAAAGGCGCTGATCGATGCGCTTGACGCTGCCGAGCCCAAAGCCGTGACCGCGATCGAAGCCGAGGATTTCGCTGCCGCCATGTCGGCCCTGGCCAGTTTGCGCGCGCCGATCGACCGGTTCTTTGAAGAGGTGATTGTGAACGCCGAAGAAAAGCATGTGCGCGCAGCCCGCCTCGACCTGCTAGCGCGCCTGCGCGGCGCGGTGCACCAGGTGGCGGACTTCAGCCGCATCGAAGGTTGAGGAATTAACGTCAAGACACTGTTCCATGTGTTCCATCGGTTCAGGCAGACAGGAATTAGAATGAACAAGACGGTCTATACATTCGGCGGCTCAGCGGATCACTCCGACCCGCGCCAGAAGGACAAGACCGTCACCGGCGGCAAGGGCGCAAACCTTGCCGAAATGGCCAGCATCGGACTGCCGGTTCCTCCCGGCTTCACCATCACCACCGAGGAATGTGTGAAGTACCTGCAGGAAGGTGCGGATTTTTCCGAAGAATTGCGTACTCAAGTGGCAGATGCGCTGAAGCATATCGAAGCAACCGTGGGCAAGAAATTCGGCGATGCTGCCGATCCGCTGCTGGTTTCGGTGCGATCGGGCGCGCGGGTTTCAATGCCTGGCATGATGGACACAGTGCTCAATCTCGGCCTCAATGACGCCACGGTTGAAGGATTGGCCAGCGCATCGGGCGATGAACGCTTTGCCTGGGACAGCTATCGCCGCTTCATCCAGATGTATTCTGACGTTGTGCTGGGCCTCGATCACGGGTTGTTCGAGGAAGCGCTTGAAGTGGCCAAGGAAGACAAGGGGTATTACGCCGATACCGAGATGGAGGCGAGCGAGTGGAAGGCACTGGTCGCCGAATACAAGGCACTGGCTGAAAAGGAGCTGGGGCATCCTTTCCCGCAGGATGTGACCGAGCAGCTGTGGGGCGCGATCCGCGCCGTGTTCGACAGCTGGGATTCGGACCGTGCCAAGGTCTATCGCCGCCTCAACGATATCCCCGGCGACTGGGGCACCGCCGTGAATGTCCAGGCGATGGTGTTCGGCAATATGGGCGAAACCAGCGCCACCGGCGTTGCCTTCACCCGCGATCCCTCGACGGGCGTGCGCGCCTATTACGGCGAATATCTGATCAATGCCCAGGGCGAGGATGTGGTGGCGGGCATCCGCACGCCGCAATATCTGACCAAGGCGGCGCGCGAGGCGGCGGGCGCCAAGCCGCTGAGCATGGAAGAGGCGATGCCCGATGCCTATGCCGAGCTGGCCCGTGTGTTCGACCTGCTCGAACGCCACTACAAGGACATGCAGGACATCGAATTCACCGTGGAGCGCGGCCAGTTGTGGATGCTGCAGACCCGCAGCGGCAAGCGCACCGCCAAGGCTGCGCTGAAGATGGCTGTCGACATGGCAGGTGAGGGACTGATCGACGAGAAGACCGCGATCCTGCGCGTCGATCCGATGGCGCTCGACCAATTGCTCCACCCCACGCTCGATCCCGATGCGCCGCGTGATGTGCTGACCAGCGGCCTGCCCGCATCGCCGGGCGCGGCATCGGGCAAGATCGTGCTCGATGCCGATACGGCGGAACAGTTCGCTTCGCGCGGCGACAAGGTGATCCTTGTCCGCGTCGAAACCAGCCCAGAGGATATTCACGGCATGCACGCGGCGCAGGGCATATTGACCGCGCGCGGCGGGATGACGAGCCACGCCGCCGTGGTGGCGCGCGGGATGGGGCGCCCTTGCGTGTCGGGCGCGTCCGCTGTCTCGATCGACCGTGCGACCAAGACCTTGCGGATCGGCCAGCGCGAACTGAAAGAGGGCGATGTCATCACCATCGATGGCAGCAATGGGCAGGTGATGGCGGGCGAAGTACGTACCGTAGAGCCCGAAATGGCGGGTGATTTCGGCACGCTGATGGAATGGGCCGACAAGCACCGGCGCATGCGCGTGCGCACCAATGCCGAAACCCCGGCCGATTGCCGCATGGCACGCCAGTTCGGCGCGGAAGGTATCGGGCTGTGCCGTACCGAACATATGTTCTTCGATGCCGACAGGATACGCGCGGTACGCCAGATGATCCTGGCCGAGAACGAGAAGACCCGCCGTGCCGCATTGGCCGAACTGCTGCCCGAACAGCGTGCGGATTTCCGCGAGATATTTGCAGTGATGGCCGGCCTGCCGTGCACCATCCGGTTGCTCGATCCGCCGCTGCACGAATTCCTGCCGCATGAGGATGCGGACTTCGCCGATCTGGCCGATGCCACCGGGCTGGGGGTCGATCATCTCAAGCGCCGGGCGGCGGAATTGCACGAGTTCAATCCCATGCTGGGCCATCGCGGCTGCCGGTTGGGGATCACCTTCCCTGAAATCTACGAGATGCAGGCGCGCGCGATTTTCGAGGCGGCTTGCGAAATCGCCAGGAGCGGGGCCGATACGCCGGTGCCGGAAATCATGATCCCGCTGGTTGCCACCCGGCGCGAGCTCGAACTTCTCAAGGCGTTAATCGACAGGACGGCACGGCAAGTGTTTGAGGAGACCGGCTGCCCGGTCGATTACCTTGTCGGCACCATGATCGAATTGCCGCGCGCCGCCTTGATGGCGGGCGAAATCGCGAAGGAAGGCGCCTTTTTCAGTTTCGGCACCAACGATCTGACGCAGACCACTCTGGGCCTTTCGCGCGACGATTCAGCTCGGTTCCTTGCGCAGTATGTTGAAAAGGGCATTTTCCCACGCGACCCCTTCGTCAGCCTCGATATCGATGGCGTCGGCCAGCTGGTCGAAATGGCGGCGGAGCGGGGCAGGGCGACCCGGCCCGACATCAAGCTGGGCATCTGCGGCGAGCATGGCGGCGACCCGGCGAGCATAGCGTTCTGCGAGCAGGTCGGGCTCGATTATGTCTCGGCCTCGCCATATCGGGTGCCGATTGCACGGCTTGCGGCGGCCCAAGCCGCACTCAAATAGCTGGCGCTGCAGGCTTAGCGCCAACCGGTCAGCGTCAGGATCTGGAAGGTTTCGGCCACTCGGCCTCCTTCTTCGTCCTTGAGTGCCTCGAACGCAGATTTCGCACGGGCAAAGGCAGCCTTGCCCAGCGGCGGGGGCGCATCGGCCAGCACATTGGTCAGCGCCTGCTCGCGCAGATCGGCGACAAGGCAATCAAGGCTGCGATAGCGCACGTTGAGCTTGTGTGTGTCGATGACCAACTTGGCGAAACCTGCGCGCTGCATCAGCGAAGTTGCGGCGCGGTCGTCGATCTGTGGATGGATACGGGCCGAAGGGCGCTCGCCATCGGCCGCGAGCATGATCCGGCGCAGCGCAGTAAGGCTCCCCGCGCCCACGAGCTGCGCAATCAAGAGCCCCTCGGGCGTCAACGCATTGCGGATATGAAGCAGCGCACCGGGCAAATCATTGACCGTATCGAGCCGCCCGAAAGTGAGGATGAGATCGAAGGGGCCGCCGTCAATCGGCTGCTCCTCATCGATGGCGGGAAGAGAGGTGACTCTGCTGCCAAGCTGTTCAAGGTGGCGAGCGATTTCTCCGGTCTGGTGGCCGACTACCAGCGCGTTCGATGGCTCAAAGCGCATGAAATCGAGCCGTTCGATGATGTCGCGCTGCATCTCGTCTGCCAGCCAGCTCGCGGCGTCGCTCTGCCGTGACAGCGCCGCCGCCCGCATGGCGCGGGCGTTCCTGCGGCGGTTCGAAAAGATCCGTGGAACGCGGGCTTCGGTCATCTGTGGCGCCCTGCCGTGCTTGCCAGTGATGCGCAAGAGGTGCAGCATGCTGCAATGGGTCGCGCCAAATGGATTTCCGCTTCGTTTTCGCGCGTTTTCGCGCCGCTCGTCGACCTCGTTTTTCCGCCGCGTTGCCCGCTGTGCGGCGAAGCGACAGCAGCCCAGGCGGGGCTCTGCGGCGCGTGTTGGGGCCAGCTCGTTATTCCGGGCGAACCGGCGTGCATCAGTTGCAGCAGGCCGTTTGCGCCCGGCAGCGGTCTTGAAAACAGCCAATGTGCTGTGTGCATCGCCACGCCCCCAAGCCACGCCGGGATTGCTGCTGCAACGCTCTATAACGATACGTCGCGCCGCCTCATCCTTGCTTTCAAGCACGGGCGCAAAATCGCGCTTGCGCCGCAGCTGGCCAGGCTGATGGCGGCAAAATTACCCGATTCTGAAGCATCACCCCCGTTGATTATTCCGGTGCCTCTGCATCGCTGGCGGATTTGGCGCAGAGGCTTCAACCAGGCCGCATTGCTGGCACGGGAGCTGGCGCGCAGTGGCAAAGGGGAACTGTTGGTGGATGCGCTGGTGCGCGCTAGGGCCACGCCCATGCTGGGCGGAATGCGAAAGCAGGCGCGGCAGCGGGCGCTAGGCGGAGCCATTCGCATCAACCGCCTGCGTGCGGCGAAACTTCAAGGGCGATCCGTAATACTGGTTGATGACGTCCTGACCAGCGGAGCGACCAGCGATGCCTGCATTGCCGCGCTGAAAAAGGCAGGCGCGGCAGAAGTCATGATGTGCTGTTTCGCACGGGTTCTGGACGAGGCCCTGCATGGAAACGCCGGAATCAACGCGATTGTGTAGCAGCGTCGTAGCTATGCGAAAACATAACGCCCGAGGTCTGGAAGACCCCGGGCGCCACGTGACGAAAAAATACGAACCCGCTTCAATGAAGCTAAGGCGGCCTCCCCCTTTGCGGCCACCCGGGCTCTATCCCTCATCGTTTCGCCGGAAGCGCTCATCCTTGCCGGAGAGCCGCATCCCGGTTGACCCCTGAACCTGGCGCTTATCTTGCACCTGCATTCGGCGGACGAGCAATTGCGCGCGGGCGTTAACTCTCACCGGGCGGCTCAACTTCATAGCCAGAATTGGATTGCGCGTGGATTTTGCGAGCCATCTGTGGTTATCCTGCAACAAGCCAAGGCTGCCAAATATCCGCCCACAGAAGGGATTCTGAGTGATCAATAAAACCCAGAAACAAGTTCCGCGCGATGAGACTTCCACCTTCATGCCAAAGTTTGATTCGCGAGGATTGCTGAGCGCGGTGGTGACGGATGCCGGATCGAGGGACGTTCTTATGGTTGCGTATATGAATCGCGAGGCGCTGGATGCCACCATCGCCAGCGGCATCGCCCATTTCTGGTCGCGATCGCGGCAACGTTTGTGGAAGAAGGGTGAAAGTTCAGGAAACGTTCTGAAAGTGATCGAGTTGCTGGTCGATTGCGATCAGGATGCGATCGTGATCCGGGCCGAGCCTGCAGGCCCGGCATGCCACACGGGTGCGCGCTCTTGCTTCTATCGCCGGCTTGAGGACGACACTCTCGTTAGGGTCAATTCTTGACGCTAACGTAAAGGGAAGTTATATCCTTCTGCATGGCTACAGCACAAGCAAACCAACCTCCCTCCAATGGCGATACAAAGCACGCGGGAGCTCATCTCGAGCGCCCTGACAAGTTGGAGCGCGAGCAATATTCGATCTCCGACTTGACCTCGGAGTTCGATTGCACCGCCCGCGCGCTGCGCTTTTACGAGGACGAAGGCCTTATCTCTCCCGCCCGCGTGGGATTGACCCGCGTCTATTCCAAGCGCGACCGGGCCCGACTTGCCTGGATCATGCGAGCGAAAAACGTAGGCTTCAGCCTCAACGAAATTCGCGAGATGATCGACCTCTACGATCTCGGCGATGGCCGGGTCGAACAACGTCGCGTCACGGTGGAAAAGTGCAAGGCGCATGTGGCCAAACTGAAGGGGCAACGCGCCGACATCGATTCCTCGATCAAGGAACTGACAGAGTTCATCAAACTGATCGAGAATCTTGACTTCGATTTCTGATCGCTGACCCAGCAAAGATCCAAATCAATACCAAGGACACACAGATGCCCAGTTACACCGCCCCAAACCGTGATTTCCGATTCATTATCAATGAGATGCTTGATCTTGGAAGCCATGGCAATCTGCCCGGTTTCGAGCATGCCAGCGAAGATATGGTAAATTCGATCCTGGAGGAAGCGGGCAAATTCACTTCTGAAGTGATCGCTCCGCTCAACCAGATCGGCGACCGTGAAGGTTGCGTTCGTCATGAAGATGGTTCGGTAACCACCCCAACCGGTTTCAAGCAGGCATTTGACCAGTATCGCGAGGCGGGCTGGGGAACATTGACCCAGCCGGAAGAGTTGGGCGGACAGGGCTTGCCGCAGGTAATCGGCTTTGCGCTCAAGGAAATGATGAGCTCTGCCAACATGGCCTTCGGTATGTATCCCGGGCTCACCAATGGCGCGATCGCGGCGTTGCTGGCCAAGGGTAGCCCTGAGCAGATCGAGAAATATGTGCCGCGCATGGTCTCATGCGAGTGGACCGGCACCATGAACCTGACCGAACCGCATTGCGGCACCGATCTGGGCTTGATCCGCACCAAGGCCGAGCCTCAGGCCGATGGCAGCTATCTGATCACCGGCACCAAGATCTTCATTTCCGCCGGAGAGCACGACCTGGCGGACAACATCATCCATCTGGTGCTGGCCAAGACACCGGGCGCGCCCGACAGTTCCAAGGGTATCTCGCTGTTTGTGGTGCCCAAATTCCTGGTCAATGACGACGGTTCGCTGGGCGATCGCAATGGCGTGAGCTGCGGCTCGATCGAACACAAGATGGGCATTCACGGCAATTCGACCTGCGTGCTCAATTATGACGAGGCCAAAGGCTGGCTTGTCGGTGAGGAGAACAAGGGCCTGGCAGCGATGTTCATCATGATGAACGAAGCGCGCCTGGGTGTGGGTATGCAAGGGTTGTCACAGGCCGAAGTCGCATACCAGAATGCGGTTGCCTATGCGCTTGACCGGCGCCAGGGACGCGCACTGACCGGCCCGGCCGATCCCGAGGCCAAGGCCGATCCGATCTTCGTCCATCCCGACGTTCGCCGGATGCTGATGGATGCCAAGGTTTTCAACGAAGGCATGCGCGCGCTGTGCCTGTGGGGAGCGTTGCAGGAAGACCTTAGCCACAAGGCGCCCGATGAAGGTGATCGCAAGGCGGCGATGGACATGATCAGCCTGCTCACACCGGTGATCAAGGGCTATGGCACCGACAAGGGCTATGAAGTCGCCACCAATATGCAGCAGGTTTTTGGCGGGCACGGTTATATCGAGGAATGGGGCATGAGCCAGTTCGTGCGCGATGCCCGTATCGCCATGATCTATGAAGGCACCAATGGCGTGCAGGCGATGGATCTGTGCGGTCGCAAGCTGGCGCAAAATGGCGGCGCGGCGATCCAGGCATTCTTCGCCATGTGTGATGCGGACATTGCTGCCGCCAAGGAAGTGGATGGGCTGAAGGATCTTGCCGAAGCGCTAGACAAGGCGCTGGGGCAGCAGAAGGCCGCAACCATGTGGTTCATGCAGAATGCCATGGCCAATCCCAACAATCTGGGCGCGGGTGCGCACCATTATATGCACATCATGGGTATCGTGACGCTGGGGCTGATGTGGCTGCGCATGGCCAGGGTGGCACTGGAGAAGCTTGCGGGCGAGCCATCGGACAAGGGTTTTTACGAGGCCAAGCTGGTTTCGGCTCGCTATTATGCCGAACGCTACCTGCCCGATGCCGGCGCGCTGCGCCGCAAACTCGAAGCGGGCGCGGAAGCGATGATGGCGCTGGATGCGGAGGCGTTCCAGACGGCGGCGTGATGATACGGGGCACTACAAACCGGTACAACTGAAGGCTTGGATTGCGGCATCAGTGCGTTAGACGCCAATGCCAGATTCATGCTGAAGAGTGTGCCGCATCATGCTAAAATTCCGATCATTCGCTGTTACCATGTCCGTTTTGCTGGTGGCTTCGCCACCTCCTCTAGCCGCCTCTGACGGTCATGCTGCAGCTACTTCTCAGGCCATGCTTGACGCATTGCATGAAGTCTCCGGCGTGCCCGGGTTCGGGGCTGCAGTCTGGCAGGATGGCGGCACCGTCTGGATAGGATCGACAGGGATGCGTGACCGCGAAAGGTCGCTGCCTGTCGAAATTGATACGCGCTTCCGCCTTGCCTCGGTTTCGAAGCTGTTTGCAGCCACCGCGTTGGCGAAACTGGCAGAGGAAGGCCGTATCGATCTAGATGCCCCGATTGCTGAATCCTTGCCGTGGCTCGACAATGCTTGGCCGCCAATCACCCCGCGGCAACTGGCCGCTCATACATCGGGGCTACCGCATTATCAGGCAGCAGACAGCGAGCGCGGTGGAATACATTATGCCAACGGGCGTGAGGCCGTGGAGATATTCGCAAAACGCCCACTGTTGGCCCCACCGGGAGAGGATTACAGCTATTCTTCATGGGGCTACACGCTCCTAGGGGCGATTGCTGAGGAACTGACTGGCAAGAGCTTTCCCGCCCTGGTGGAGAAGGCCATTGCACCCGGGCTCGACATCGGTGCCGATGCGACCGACTCAGGCGATCCGACGGCGAGCGTGGCATATGAATTCGTCGACGCGGTCCCCGCCCGAGCGGCGCCACATGATTTCAGTTACACTTGGGGTGGGGGAGGCTTGATGGCGAGCGCCGCCGGACTTGCGCGTTTCGGCGGTGCGATGCTGGAGAACAGGATTGTCTCACGGGAAACCTTTGACAGCATGGTCGAGCCGACCGTCCTGAATTCGGGCGAGGTGGCGACTGATGCCGATTACACCGTTGGCTTCGGCTGGCGCGCCGCCAACTCAATCGAAAACGAACCGATCGTGTTCCATAATGGCGTGACGATTGGAGCGCGGTCTTCCCTGGTCCTTTGGCGTGAAGAAGGCACCGCCGCCACGATACTGTCCAACGCTCGGTGGACGTCTTCGATCGAATCGACCAGTCAGATGCTCGCGGCGCCGTTCCGCCGCAAACCTGACGGCTTGGTAGAAGCCGATTGCCCGGTCAGCGTCCGGCGTTTTTCAGGCACACTGGGAGGCAACAGCGTTGCGGGGTTGGTGCATTTTCAAAAGAAGGACGGGATATGTCAGGGCACGCTTGAGCTGACTGGAGGGTTCCGCGATTATTTTGGCCAAGGCCCGCAACCGGTAAACGGACGGATACAAATCATCGGGATCGATAACGAAGGCGGGCTATCGCGCGCTGGGTTCGTGACACCTTACGGCATCTACGACCTGCGAGCGGCGCAGGGTGGGCGATTCCGGGCAACGCTTTCGCGTACTCGCCAACTCGATATCGCTTTTGGCGATTAGACGCTTCACTCCACCGGCAGGAAATCGGGGACCGACAGATAGCGTTCACCGGTATCGTAATTGAAGCCGATCACTCGGGTCCCGGTATCGAAATCCGCCAGCTTCTGAGCGATCGCGGCCAGTGTGGCGCCCGACGAAATACCCACCAGCATACCTTCTTCACGCGCAGCGCGGCGCGCCATTTCCTTGGCATCTTCCGGCTCGACCTGGATTGCACCGTCGATCGACTGAGTATGAAGGTTGCCCGGAATAAAACCGGCGCCGATCCCCTGGATCGGGTGGGGGCCGGGCTGGCCACCGCTGATTACCGGGCTGAGCGTCGGCTCGACCGCATAGGCCTTCATCTCGGGCCATTCGCGCTTCAGCACTTCGGCGCAGCCGGTCAGATGCCCGCCGGTGCCGACGCCGGTGATGAGCACTGCGGGCGGCGTGTCGGCGAAATCGGCGATGATTTCCTTTGCCGTGGTGATGGCATGGACCTTCCAGTTAGCCTCATTGTCAAACTGGCTGGGCATCCACGAGTTTTCGGTTTGTGCCACCAGTTCCGCGGCGCGCTCGATCGCGCCCTTCATGCCTTTTTCCTTGGGTGTGAGGTCGAACGATGCGCCATAGGCGAGCATCAATCTCCTCCGTTCAAGCGACATCGATTCCGGCATTACCAGAACCAGCTTGTAACCTTTGACCGCGGCCACCATCGCCAGCCCGATGCCGGTGTTGCCGCTGGTAGGTTCTATGATCGTGCCGCCGGGTTTCAATGCCCCGGTCTTTTCTGCATCCTCGATCATGGCAAGGCCGATGCGGTCCTTGATCGAGCCACCAGGATTGGCGCGTTCCGATTTGATCCAGACTTCGTGATCGGGGAACATGCGTGACAGGCGGATATGCGGAGTGCGACCGATGGTCTCGAGGATGTTTGCGGCTTTCATGTCAGGCCTCCTGGGTTTTGCTTTCTGTGCGTTTGAGCACGATTTCATCGGGCGGATCAAATGTCTTCGTGGTTCTTAGCACAGGAAACAACCTGCTCCACAGCGCCACAGTGATGATCGCACCAGCGCCGCCGGTGACCACCGCCGCCACGGGGCCGAGCAGGAATGCCAGGCTGCCGGAGAAAAAATCGCCGAACTCGTTCGAAGCGCTGATCGTGAGCAAGCTGACCGAGGATACCCGCCCGCGTTTGTCATCCGGGGTGTGAAGCTGGATCAGCGATTGGCGGATATATACGCTGAACATGTCTGCCGCACCGACAATGAACAGCATCGCCAGGCTAAGCGGCATCGAAGTGGAAAGGCCAAACACGATCGTGGCGAGCCCGAACACGAATACCGCCCACAACATCTTGGGGCCAACGTTGTTTTCAAGCGGTCTGAAACTGAACCAGGCGGCAGTGAGCGCAGCGCCCGCAGCAGGCGCCATGGCAAGCTGGGCCAGGCCCGTCTCTCCAACTTCCAGGATGTCCCGCGCATAGACCGGAAACAGCGCGGTTGCCCCGGCCAGGAACACTGCGAACAGATCAAGCGTGATCGCGCCCAGCACCATCTTGTTGTGGCGGACATAGCGAATGCCGTCGAGCATCTGGCCGATCGGATGTTGCCCTTTGCGCAGCGGCGGCTGTGGCACTTTGCCAATCAGGCTCAAGGCAACGATCGCAACGCCGAACAGTACGCTCGCCGCGATATAGGGGAGGGAGGGCAGCACCGAAAAGGTATACCCGCCGATGAACGGTCCCACGATCATGCCCACCTGCCACGAAATGCTTGATAGCGCGATGGCGTTGGGCAGTATTTTCCGGGGGACGAGGTTGGGGGCAAGCGCGGATAATGCCGGCCCGGAAAAGGCGCGTGCGACACCCAGCAAAACGGCCACAGCGAACAGGATCGGCAAGGTGATGGCGTTGTGCCAGGTCGCCCAGGCAAGAGCGGCAGAGCAGATGAGCTGCAGAACAACCGTTAGCCGGCCGAGGCTCCTGCGATCGAACTTGTCTGCGGCCAGGCCCACGAATGGCGTCAACACGAACAGCGGCGCAAATTGCAGCAGGCCAATCAGCGCCAGCTGCCCCGATGCTGCGGCGACGCTCATCCCGCCATCGCGCGCGATATTGTAGGTTTGCCATCCGATGATCAGCAGCATGGCATATTGCGCCAGCGTCATGCTGAGGCGGCTGACCCAATAGGCGCGGAAATTGGCTACGCGAAAGGGGTGCGTCGCTTCTGGCTGGCTGGACGATGTCAGTGGAGTGTCGCTCACCACCGTGCAATGGCAGGGGGCAGGCCCGCTGCCAAGCCATCAAAAGCTATCCAGCTTTGTAGTAAGTTTTTTGCGGGTTGCGCCCCGGTCAGCGCAGGCGGCGCAAGCGTGGATTGGGCTGCAACTGGTCGATCACTGCCATGAAATCGTCAAGGCGGATGATCCTTTCGAACTGGAACCCGGCGCGCTCGTCATGACACCAAATAACATAAGCTTCGATCCGGCCCACCACTGGCAGGCGGATAATGACCCGGTCGCCGCGTTGGAGCCCTTCGGCATCGTCGACCATGAAGCCGTGCGCAGAAAGATTGGCGACATGCAGCTTCAGGTCACCCAAGCGGCGATGTTCGGCAATGACCGGAAAATCGACGGGGTGCCGCGCGGCGCGGCGCAGGTCGGTCACACTGAGATTGGCTCCGGCGTTCACGGTTACAAGCCTCCAAGCATTGTTCTTCCATAGCTAGATGCTGGAGAAAGGCTGACATTTGGTAAAGATGTGCTGCGCCAAAACGGGACTGACGGCCCGATTGAGCCCTGACCCGGACCGGGTTTATCGCTTTTTCAGCGGCTTACGGCGGTTAACGCGTAATGATTCCGTGTTTCTTTTTACCCAGGCTGAGCTTGCGCTGTTCGCCTTCAGCAATTTCGATCAGCAAGCCAGGGTCGCTTATGACCTGGTCATCAAGCTTCACCGCACCTTCAGCCAGCTTGCGCTTGGCTTCGCCATTCGACGCGGTGAACCCGATCGCAGTCAGCAAGGCACCGATGCGCATGCCTTCAATGCCCACGGCGATGGTTGGGAGATCTTCGCCAGCACCGCCGCCGGCAAAGGTTTCGTGCGCGGTGGCTTCCGCAGCCAGTGCGGCTTCCTCGCCCCGCACCAGCCTGGTCACTTCATTGGCCAGCACTACCTTGGCCTGGTTGATTTCTGCGCCTTCTAGCGCTTCCAGCCGCGCCACCTCGTCCAGCGGCAGATCCGTGAACAGCCGCAGGAAGCGGCCAACATCGCGGTCATCGCAATTGCGCCAGTATTGCCAGAAATCATAGCTGGGCAGCTGATCTTCGTTGAGCCAAACCGCGCCTGCCGCAGTCTTGCCCATCTTGGCCCCGTCAGCCGTGGTCAGCAGCGGCGTGGTAAGCCCGAAAACTTCCCTGCCCTCCATGCGGCGGGTCAGTTCGATCCCGTTGACGATATTGCCCCACTGGTCGCTGCCACCCATTTGCAGCCGGCAATTGTGCAGCAGCGCCAGTTCGCGGAAGTCATAGGCCTGCAGGATCATGTAGTTGAATTCGAGAAAGGTCAGCGGCTGTTCGCGTTCGAGCCGCAGCTTGACCGAATCAAACGTGAGCATGCGGTTGATGGTGAAGTGAGGCCCAACCGTGCGTAGCAATTCGATATAGCCGAGCTTGTTCAACCAATCATCGTTATCGACCATAACCGCGTCGGTCGGACCGTCACCGAAAGTCAGCAGCCGTTCGAATACCGTGCGGATCGACGCGATATTCGCCTGGATGGCTTCAGGCGTGAGCAGCTTGCGGCTCTCATCCTTGCCCGAAGGGTCGCCCACCTTGGTGGTGCCACCGCCCATCAGCACGATCGGTTTGTGGCCGGCTTGCTGCAGGCGGCGCAGCATCATGATCTGCACCAGCGATCCGACATGCAGGCTGGGCGCGGTGGCATCGAAGCCGATATAGCCGGGCACGACTTGGTTTTGGGCGAGCTTGTCCAGCCCGGCCGCATCGGTCATCTGGTGGATATAGCCGCGCTCGCCGAGCAGGCGCAGCAGGGTGGAAGTGTAGATTGTCATATCGCGCGGGCGCTTAGCATGGGGGCATGGGGAAGGGAATAACCTCCAGATCCGTTCGCCCTGAGCTTGTCGAAGGGCCGTCCTTCCCTTTACACCGCTCGATATGACATTCTGGGCTTATATGCTGCACTGCCGGGGCGGTGTCTTCTACACCGGGCATACGGATAATCTGCCGCACAGGATCGCCCAGCACGAAACGGGCGCGATCCCCGGTTTCACGTCCGACAAATTGCCGGTCAAACTGGTCTGGAGCCAGGAGTTTTCGACGCGGATCGAGGCCCTGGAAGCCGAACGGCGGATCAAGGGTTGGAGCCGCGCCAAGAAGCTTGCGCTGATCCGGGGTGATTGGGACAGGATTTCAGCCTTGGCAAAGGGGAAGAGCGGTCCTTCGACAAGCTCAGGACAAACGGAGAAGGAGATGCCGGCTCAATCCAACACCGTTCGCCCTGAGCTTGTCGAAGCCTGTCCTGAGCGACTGGCTTGTCCAGCGATTCGAAAGGGGCTGCACTTTGCTCTGCAACCTCACCGGGATACTCCGCCATCACGTGTTCGATCTGTCGCGGCCCGAATTTGGATGAGCGATCCGAATAAAGTGCTGATCGAATTCTCGGTCGAGGGCGCGGAAATGCTGTCAATCCCCGCTTGGGTTTCTCCGGCGCGGCGCGATGGCTTGTGGCGAACTACCTGCTTCGAGTTGTTCCTGAAGTGTGCCAATGGCCGCTATTATGAATTCAACTTTTCCCCCTCAACCGAATGGGCAGCCTACTCTTTCGACTCCTATCGCAGCGGAATGACGGCGCTTGCGCTGGATATCGAACCTCACATCGAAATTTCGCGCAAGTCAGATACATTTTCTGTCGAATGCGATATCGATCTCGGTCAAATTCCCACGGGCGGGCTAACTATGGCCCTCTCCGCAGTGATTGAGGAGGAAGGCGGCAGCAAAAGCTATTGGGCGCTTGCGCATCCACAACGCGATGCGCCGGATTTCCACGATCCGGCTTGCTTTGCGGCGAGCCTTCCGGCACCTCGAAACCCATGAAATTCGGGATTGATCGGCTGCTGGCAGAGCCGGAACTGCTGCGCGAACTTGATGGAAAACGGGTGGCACTGGTGGCGCATCCCGCCTCGGTCACGGCCGACCTGACGCATAGCCTTGATGCGCTGATCGCGGCGGGCGTGAACGTGACCAGCGCATTCGGCCCCCAGCACGGGCTGAAGGGCGACAAGCAGGACAATATGGTGGAGACTGCGGACGAGCTCGATCCGCATTACGGCATCCCGATCTTTTCGCTCTATGGGGAGGTGCGCCGCCCCACCGGGCAGATGATAGGCACTGCCGACGTGTTCCTGTTTGACCTGCAAGACCTTGGCTGCCGCATCTACACCTTCGTCACCACTCTGCTCTACCTGCTCGAAGAGGCCGCAAAGCACGGCAAGAGCGTGTGGGTGCTTGACCGTCCCAACCCGGCCGGGCGCCCGGTTGAGGGCACGCTGCTGGTGCCGGGGCAGGAAAGTTTTGTTGGCGCCGCGCCAATGCCGATGCGCCACGGCCTCACCATGGGCGAGATGGGGCATTGGTTCATCCGCCAGTTCAGCCTCGACGTAGATTACCGCGTGGTCGAGATGCATTATTGGCTCCCTGAAGCCGGGCCTGACGGCGGCATGGGGGGGTATGGCTGGCCGCAGGACCGGATCTGGATTAATCCGTCGCCCAATGCCGCAAATGTCAACATGGCGAGATGCTATGCCGGCACCGTGATGCTGGAGGGCACCACACTGTCGGAAGGGCGCGGCACCACGCGGCCACTCGAAGTGCTGTTCGGTGCGCCCGATGTCGATGCCAAGGCGGTGCTGGCGGAAATGCACGCGCTTGCGCCTGACTGGATGACGGGCTGTGCCTTACGCGAATGCTGGTTCGAGCCGACTTTCCACAAACATACAGGAAAGCTATGCAACGCCTTGATGATCCACGCAGAAGGCGGGTTTTACAATCATTCAGCCTTCAAGCCGTGGCGGTTGCAGGCGCTGGCATTCAAGGCGATCCGGAGGCTCTACCCGGAATATGATCTATGGCGCGATTTTCCCTATGAATACGAGCTGGAACGCCTTGCGATCGATGTAATCAACGGCGGGCCAGCTTTGCGCGAATGGGTAGATGATTCAGCGACACGGCCAGGCGACCTTGATGCACTGGCCGTAACCGATGAAGCGGCCTGGATCGCCGATGTGAAGGATCTTTTGCTCTACTGATCGACTTTGCGGACTGGCTGGACCCATTCGACCAGCACAAAGCTAATCAGCATCAGCAGATACCAGCTACCCAGCTTGGCCGGGCCGACCATCTGCCAGCCATCCTGTTGCCCCGGATAATTCCAGGCATTGGCAAAGGTGGCGATATTCTCGGCAAACCAGATGAACAGCGCGACGAGGCCGAAGCCGACCAGCAGCGGCATCCAGCGATGCACGCGGAAATTGCGGAAATGGACCCGTGTCCGCCAGAACAGCAATGCTGTCGCTGCAAACAACAGATAACGGATGTCGATCGTCCAGTGATGGGCAAAGAAGTTGACGTAAATCGCGCCAGCCAACAGCCACGTCGCCCAGCGCGGCGGATAATGGCTGAAGCGAAAGTCGAAGATGCGCCATACCCGCGCGATGTAGCTGCCGACGGCGGCATACATGAAGCCCGAGAACAGCGGCACTGCGCCGATGTGGAGCACGCTCGCCTCAGGGTAGGTCCAAGATCCGGCGGCGGTCTTGAACAGCTCCATCACCGTGCCGACGGCGTGGAAGATCAGGATCACCCGCGCCTCACACCATGTCTCGAGCCGGAAAGCGAGCATCCCCGCCTGAATGGCGAGGGCGGCGAGGGTGAGAAAGTCATAGCGGTGGAGCGACGCGCCCTCGGGATAGAACAGATGCGTGCCCAGCAGCAGCGCCAGCAGCAGGCCGCCGAACAGGCAGGCCCAGCCTTGCTTGAACCCGAACAGCAGGAATTCGTAGAGCGCGAGGCGCCAACCGGTACCCGGATCGAAGGCTTCGAGGCGCAGGCGGACGGCTTCGAAGCGGGTGTGGCGGGGTGTTGTCATTCGAGCTCAATATAATCGCCGCGCCCCGGATCCCACTGGAACGCGCTGCCGACGGGGCTGTCGATCAGGTGGATCCAGCGATCATCCGCATTGAGCACCTTGCCGAGCGCGATGTACATCGGCTTTTGCCCGAGCCGTTCGTCCTCGGCGATGGCCTCATCCGTGCCACGAATGCGCCAACCGCTGTCGGGCTCCTCGTCGCCCTCACGCGTCATGTCCGGCTCTTCGCGATAAAGGTAATCAGCGTGGCAGCGCCCCTCAACCACGCAGGCATCAACAAAGCATCGCTCCCAAAATGAGCGGCGCTTGGGAACCTTGGGGCCCTGCTTGCCCTTGGCGTAAGTACAGGCGATTATGTGGGTGAGCGGAATGCGGACCGGATCGCCGAGCTTGATGGAAGGCATATCAAGGGGTTCGTTATCGAGCCGTCCGACCACGAAGCCGTCCTCAATCGCATCGATCAGCACCCACATGCGTTCAACGCCGTATTCGCATTCGCCAGCGATTTCGCGGAACACGGCTTTGACACCGTCCCCCGGTTCGAGCACGGCCAATTCCTCTGGCCAAGGCATTTGGTAGGTGTAGGGCGCTGAAGCAGCTATCGGGCGGGGATCATCAAGCTCTATCCCCTCGGGCAGTTCGATCCCCTCACTCAATGCCCCTGTTTCCGGCTCAGCTCGCGCATCGCATCATCCAGCCCGTCAAGCGTCAGCGGATACATCCGGTCATTGACCAGCTGTTTGAGCATCTTGGTGCTCTGCGAATAGCCCCATTGCTTTTCGGGCACCGGGTTGAGCCACACGGTCGCGGGATAGGTGTCGACCACCCGCTTCATCCACACTGCGCCGGCTTCCTCGTTCATATGCTCGACACTGCCGCCGGGGTGAGTGATCTCATAAGGGCTCATCGCCGCATCGCCAACGAAGATCACCTTGTAGTCATGCCCATATTTGTGAAGCACGTCCCAGGTCTTGGTGCGTTCCTGCCAGCGGCGCTTGTTGTCCTTCCACACGCCTTCGTAAAGGCAGTTGTGGAAATAGAAGAACTCTAGGTTCTTGAATTCCGCATTGGCCGCGCTGAACAATTCCTCGCACAGCTTGATGAAGGGGTCCATCGAACCGCCCACATCAAGAAACAGCAGCAGTTTCACGGCATTGTGCCGTTCCGGGCGCATGTGGATGTCAAGCCAGCCCTGCTTGGCGGTGCCGTCGATCGTGGCGTCAAGGTCAAGCTCGTCCGCCGCGCCCTCGCGCGCAAAGCGGCGCAGCCGCCGCAGCGCCATCTTGATGTTGCGGGTGCCCAGCTCCCTGGTGTTGTCGAGGTTCTTGAACTCGCGCTTTTCCCATACCTTGATCGCGCGTTTGTGCTTGCTTTCGCCGCCGATCCGCACGCCTTCGGGGTTGTAGCCCGAATTGCCGAACGGGCTGGTGCCGCCGGTGCCGATCCACTTGTTCCCGCCCTGGTGGCGCTTTTCCTGTTCCTCGAGCCGCTTCTTCAGCGTCTCCATGATCTCGTCCCAGTCGCCCAGCGCCTTGATCTTCTCCATCTCCTCTTCGGAGAGGAATTTTTCGGCCACCGCCTTCAGCCAGTCTTCGGGAATATCGACCGGGTTTTGCCCGTAATCGCTGAGGATGCCCTTGAAGACGCGGTTGAAGACCTGGTCGAAACGGTCGATCAAGCCCTCGTCCTTCACGAAGGTGGCGCGGCTGAGGTAATAGAACGCCTCGGGCGTCTGCTCGATCACATCCTTGTCGAGCGCCTCAAGCAGGGTGAGGTGCTCCTTGAAACTGGCGGGAATTCCCGCGGCGCGCAATTCGTCGACAAAATTGAAGAACATGCGCTTGTCTTAGCCATACGCTTTGCAACGCGCCAGCTTTTGTCAGGCCCACTATCCAAATTAACCGGTTGCTAACCACGTAAGGTTACTGCGCCAGCAAGGACAGTTAAGGGGACGCATCTGATGAAGCCGATCGCGATCGATACCAACGGCGCAACAGCGCTCGACAGAATACCCGAAATCTGCGGGGATGTTACGGTTGGCTGCACCGATGTGGCCGGCATTGTCGAGGCGGTCATCCGTTCATCCGAGGCGCTGCGCGAAGAGCACACGGCGCTGCGCGGAACCGTTACCGCGCTCGAGGCCGATCAGGCCAAGGTGGCGGAAGCCAGCGACGAAGCCCGGCTACTGTCCGAACGCGCGATCGAACGCCTGGGCGAAGGCACCACGCTGATCCATTCTTCGCTTGGCCAGATCAATTCGCTGCTCGAACTGGTTGAAGCGCTATCGCAGCATGTCACCAGCTTTGCCGCCGCGATGGAACAGGTGCGGCGCAGCTCGAAAGATATCGAACAGATCGCCGAGACGACCAATATACTGGCACTCAACGCCACCATAGAGGCGATGCGCGCAGGCGATGCCGGGCGCACCTTTGCAGTGGTGGCGGGCGAGGTGAAAAGCCTGGCCAATGACACCCGCAAGGCAACCGAAGAAATCACTTCGACGATCGACGCACTTGGCAGTGAAGCGTCGCGGGTGATCGAACGGATCGAAACCGGCTCCAAGGCCAGCAGCGAGGCCAAGGCTTCCGTCGCCCAGATTGAACGCACGATCGTTGGCGTGGGCGAATTGGTGGAAGAGGTCGACAAGCAAAATGACCAGATCGCGCGGTCGACCTCCACGATCAGCGATCATGTGGTGCGGGTGCAGGATGTGCTCGACAGTTTCGACCAGGCGGCGCTCGACAACGAGACCAAGCTGCAACGTGCGCACACGCGCATGGAAGAGCTGGAAATGACTGCCAGCGAAATGTTCGACCGCATCGTGCAGGCAGGGCTATCGCCTGAAGACAGCGCAATGGTCGAGGCAGCTCAGGGTTTTGCGCGCGAACTGGCCGACATTACCAGCCAGGCGATCCAGACCGGCGAGCTTAGCGAATCCGTGCTGTTCGATAGCAATTATCAGCTGATCGAAGGTAGCAATCCCAAGCGCTATCGAACCAGGCTGTGCCAGTGGGCAGACGCGCACTGGCGCCCCTTCCTTGACCGCGCCAAGCAGACCAACGCGCGCGTGATGGCCGCAGCCTGCACTGACAAGAGGGGCTTCCTGCCCACGCACCTTTCCGAATGGTCGCAAGCGCCAACCGGCAATCTGGCGCACGATACGGCATTCTGCCGTAACGGACGCATCATCTTCGATCCGATCGACCAGAAGGCGAAGAATTCCTCTGCGCCCTATATGATGGCGGTTTACCGGCAGGAAGGCGATGGCGAGCGCTATAAGGTCGTTCGCAATGTCTACATTCCGCTGATTATCAACGGTAAGCGCTGGGGTGATTTCGAGCTCGCCTATTCGTTTGGCTGATTCCCTGACTTAGCCCGGGTTGCGGCGCGCCATGAAGGCCAGCCGTTCGAACATCATCACGTCCTGTTCGTTCTTGAGCAACGCACCGTGCAGCGGCGGAATCGCCGAATTGGGGTTGCTGTCCTGCAGCACTTCCAACGGCATGTCTTCGTTGAGCAGCAGCTTGAACCAGTCGAGCAGCTCGCTGGTGGAGGGCTTCTTCTTCAGGCCGGGCACGTCGCGCAGCTCGTAGAATATATCCATTGCCTTGCTGACCAGCTTTTTCTGGATTCCGGGGTAATGCACCTCGATGATCTCGGCCATCGTCTCGCGATCGGGGAACTTGATGTAATGGAAGAAGCAGCGGCGCAGGAAAGCGTCGGGCAGTTCCTTTTCATTGTTCGAAGTGATCACCACGATCGGGCGTTCTTTCGCTTCGATCCGCTCATGCGTTTCGTAAACGTCGAAGCTCATCCGGTCGAGCTCCTGGAGCAGATCGTTGGGAAACTCGATATCGGCCTTGTCGATCTCGTCGATCAGGAGCACCGGCAGCTCGGGCGAGGTGAAGGCTTCCCAAAGCTTGCCCTTCCTGATGTAGTTCGAGATGTCGTGGACACGCTCATCGCCCAGCTGGCCGTCGCGCAGGCGCGCCACAGCGTCATATTCATACAGGCCCTGCTGCGCCTTGGTGGTTGATTTCACGTTCCATTCGATCAGCGGCGCACCCGTCGCCTTGGCGATTTCATGCGCCAGCACCGTCTTGCCGGTGCCCGGCTCCCCCTTGACCAGCAGCGGGCGCCGCAGGGTTACTGCGGCGTTCACGGCGACCTTGAGATCGTCGGTCGCGATATAGGAGCTGGTGCCTTCAAAGCGCTGCGGTTGTTCTACCATCGGTTTTCCCTTGAAACTTTCCGTGCGCGTTAAGTTACCCGGCGGTTTGGTGCAAGGGTGTCGCTGCGCAAGCTATCGAATTGGCGAGGCGTGCTGCGGTGCTATTGCCGGTTCGATTGAAACTTTTGCCGAAACAATCCGAATTAGCCACTACACTTGCGCCAAAGGAGATCGCCAATGCCGACTGAAAGCCTGAAGATCGTCACTTCCCAGGGGCACGAGCTATCCGGCGCGCTGGAACTGCCCACCGGGCTGGTGCGCGGGGCGGCACTGTTCGCGCATTGCTTCACCTGCACCAAGCAGTCGAAGGCGGCAACTGCGGTAACCCGCGCACTGGCGCGTGAAGGGATCGCATCGCTGCGGTTCGATTTTACCGGCCTGGGTGCGAGCCAGGGCGAATTTGGCCGCGCTGGATTCGCCAGTGATGTGGAGGATCTGGTTGCATCTGCGCAATATCTGATCGAGCGGTTTGAATGTCAGATCCTGTTGGTGGGCCACAGCCTGGGCGGCGCAGCGGTGCTGGCGGCTGCGGCCGAGCTGGGGCGCGAGAATGTGGCCGCCGTTGCCACCATTGGCGCGCCTTCCGACGTTCCGCATGTGCTGCACAATATCAAGGGTGACCTGGAGCAGATTGAAAAGGATGGCGAAGGCGAAGTTTCGATCGGCGGGCGCAAGTTTCTGCTGGGGCGCGAATTCCTTGAAAGGACCCGCGAGGTCGATCTTGCCGGAGAGATGAAAAAATTGCGCGTGCCGTTGATGATCATGCATTCCCCGACCGATGAGATCGTGAGTATCGATCATGCCGGCAAATTGTTCGATGCGGCCAAACATCCCAAGAGCTTTGTCAGCCTGGCAGGGGCGGATCACCTGCTGCTGGATGAGGAAGACGCGCGCTTTGCCGCGCGGATGATCGCGGCCTGGGCAGCGCGATACCTGCCGAACAAAGGAGCGCCTGCCATGCCGGCTGAGGGCGTGGTGGTGCAGACCGGGAACGGCAAATTCGGAACCGAGGTGCATACAGTGAGCCATCGTTTCGTGGCGGACGAGCCGGCCAGCTTTGGCGGCGATGACAGCGGGCCGACGCCATATGACCTATTGCTGGCCGCGCTTGGCACCTGCACCGCGATGACGATGAAGATGTATGCCGATCGCAAACAATGGCCCTTCGCAGGGGCGCGCGTGCATCTCACGCATCAGCGCGACCACGCCGTGGATTGTGACCATTGCCAGAAAGAGGGCGAGGGCGTGCAGATTCAGGCGCTCTATCGCAAGATCGAGCTGCTGGGTAGCGAGCTATCCGGCGAACAGCGAGAGAAGCTGATGGAGATTGCCGACAAATGCCCGGTGCACCGGACGTTGGAAGGGCATTTGCATATTCATACGGAGGAGTTAGCCTGACCCAAGGTGGATTTGGGGCTTGAAATGCGAATGATGCGGCCCTAATTGGCGAGTGCGGGCCGGGCCCCTCTGGCGCGGCACCTTCGGGCGGTAGTCCCTATCAGGTGCCACGTGATGTCGGACCGCATCGGATGTGTCCGATGCATGGGTCCGGAGCTTTTGCCCCCCACAGAAATCCGGCCGATGCGCGATGGATCCGATCGAACGTCAATCGTTACGATAGGGATAGTCTGCAATGTCGAACCGAACTTTTCACCTGATGGAACGTCACCAGAAGCTCGATGAGCTGCTGCGACTGGCACAGATGCGCCGCATCCCCGATCCGTTTGAAATAGCGCGGATCAAGAAGATGAAGCTGGCGATCAAGGACCGTCTTGGGCGGCTGATACACAGGCAATAACCGCAAACTGCAATATTCGGCGCCGCGTCGGTTGGTCGGGTTCGGCTAAAGCCGCAGCGGCGCCACCTGGTTCAGGGACAATCTGACATGGAATTTCTTACTGCCGACTGGCTCGGCACTCCGCTCTGGTTCTGGTGCGCATTCGGCGCGCTGGTATTCCTTCTTACTGCATTCGATCTGGGCTTCCTCCACAAGGAAGACCGCGAGATGGGCATTGCCGAATCGCTCAAGCTGAGTGCCTTCTACATCGGCATCGCGCTCTTGTTCGGCGCCTGGATCTGGGCCGAACGCGGCGCTGACCTGGGCATGAAATACTACACCGGCTTCTTTATCGAGAAGGCGCTGTCGATCGACAACGTGTTCGTTATCAGCCTGATATTCACCTATTTTGCGATCCCGGCAAAGTACCAGTATCGGGCATTGCTATGGGGCATCCTGGCCGTGATCGTGCTGCGCGGCCTGATGATCGCGGGCGGGGCGGCGCTGGTGGCGGAAGCTTATTGGGTGCTCTACCTTTTTGCCGCCTTCCTGATTTTCACCGGGATCAAGATGTTCTTCGCTGGTGACAAGCCGATGGACGTGGCGAAAAACCCGGTGGTGCGCTGGATTTCCACGCACATGCGGGTCACGCCAGAGCTGCATGACCAGCATTTCTTCGTCAAGGTGCCGCACGAGAAGACGGGCAAGCTGGTGACGGCGGCAACCCCGCTGTTTCTTGCGCTGGTCGTGATCAACCTGGCAGACCTGGTGTTTGCGGTGGACAGCGTGCCGGCAATCTTTGCCATCACCACCGACACATTCATCGTCTACACCTCGAACATCATGGCGATCCTCGGCCTCAGGGCGCTGTATTTCGCGCTGGCAGCGATGGTCCACCGCTTCCACTATCTCAAATATGCGCTGGCCGCCGTCTTGATCTTTATCGGCTCCAAGATCTTTGTTGCGGATTTCCTCATGGGCGCCGACAAGTTTCCGCCGGTATTGAGCCTTGGCGTGACAGCGGCGCTTATTGCTGCGGGCATCGCCTATTCGCTGTGGAAGACGCGGGGGCAGCCCGAACCCGGTTGGCCTGCCGAAGAGCCGCCAGCTGCGGTGCAGGCACATCTTGCCGATCTGGTTGACAAGAAGCATTAGACTGGTTCGAATTCGTGAATGGGGGCGGGTCGCAGCTGTGCGATCCGCCCTTTCCTTTGCTTCGCTGGCTTGCAGCCGCCGGTTCAGGCGTCGATCAGATCACGATCCACGTCGCCCGCGTGGTTCTGGATGAAGTTGAAGCGGTGTTCCGGGTTGCGGCCCATAAGGCGGTCGACTAGCTCCTTCACCGCAAAGCGCCCTTCGTTATGTTCGGGCAAGGTGATGCGGATCAGGCCGCGGGTTTCCGGGCTCATCGTGGTTTCACGCAATTGCTGAGGGTTCATTTCGCCCAGGCCCTTGAACCGGCTGACTTCCACCTTCTTGCCCTTGAACACGCTTTCTTCCAGTTCGGCACGGTGTGCGTCATCGCGGGCGTAGCGGGTCTCTTTGCCGCTGGTCAGCTTGTAGAGCGGCGGCTGCGCCAGGTAGAGATAACCGCCGCGCACCACTTCGGCCATTTCCTGGAAGAAGAAGGTCATCAGCAGCGTGGCGATATGCGCCCCGTCAACATCGGCATCGGTCATGATGATGATGCGGTCATAACGCAGGTTTTCAGGGTCGCAATCCTTGCGCGTGCCGCAGCCCAGCGCCAGCGAGAGATCGGCGATTTCCTGATTGGCGCGGATCTTGTCCGCCGTGGCGCTGGCAACGTTGAGGATCTTGCCGCGGATCGGCAGGATTGCCTGGCTCTTGCGGTCGCGCGCCTGCTTTGCGCTGCCGCCGGCCGAATCGCCTTCGACGATGAACAGTTCGGTCTCGCGATCGCCTTCACCGCTGCAATCGGTGAGCTTGCCCGGCAAGCGCAGCTTCTTGGCATTGGTCGCGGTCTTGCGCTTGATCTCGCGCTCCTGCTTGCGCTTGAGCCGCTCGTCCATTCGCTCCATCACGCTGCCAAGCAGCGCGCGCCCGCGCTCCATATTGGCGGTGAGGAAATGGTCGAAATGGTCGCGCATCGCATTCTCGACCAGGCGCGTGGCCTCGGGCGAGGTCAGCCGGTCCTTGGTCTGGCTCTGGAATTGCGGGTCGCGGATGAAGACGGAGAGCATTACCTCGGCCCCTGTCATCACATCGTCAGCCGAAATGTCCTTGGCCTTCTTCTGGCCGGTGAGTTCACCGAATGCGCGCAAGGATTTGGTTAGCGCCGCGCGCAATCCCTGCTCGTGCGTGCCGCCATCGGGGGTGGGCACGGTGTTGCAATACCAGCTGGTCGATCCATCCGACCACAGCGGCCAGCCCACCGCCCATTCGACGCGGCCCCTGTCCTCCGGAAAGTCCTGGCTGCCGGTGAAGGGCTGGGAAGTCACGCATTCGCGCGTCCCGATCTGTTCGGCAAGATGATCCGCGAGCCCGCCGGGGAACTTGAACGTCGCCTCTTCGGGCACGTCGTCACTCGCGAGCGAAGGCGCGCATTTCCAGCGGATTTCAACCCCGGCGAACAGGTAAGCCTTCGAGCGCGCCAGCTTGAACAGCCGCGCGGGCTTGAACTGCCGGTCACCGAATATCTCGGTGTCAGGGGTGAATGAAACGGTGGTGCCGCGCCGGTTGGGGGTTGGGCCAAGCTGCTGCAGCGGGCCGAGCGTCTGCCCGCGTGCGAATTCCTGCGCGTAAAGTTGCCGGTCGCGCGCAACTTCAACGCGGGTGTGGCTTGAAAGCGCATTGACCACACTCACGCCCACACCGTGCAGACCGCCGCTGGTGGCATAGGCCTTGCCGGAAAACTTGCCGCCCGAATGGAGCGTCGAAAGGATCACCTCGAGCGTGGACTTGCCGGGGAACTTGGGGTGTTCGTCTACCGGGATACCGCGGCCATTGTCGCTGATCGAGAGGCGATTGCCTTCCTCGAGCCGCACCTCGATGCGGCTCGCATGGCCGGCCACGGCTTCGTCCATCGAATTGTCGAGCACTTCGGCGGCGAGGTGGTGCAGCGCACGGTCGTCGGTCCCGCCGATATACATGCCAGGGCGGCGGCGGACAGGCTCAAGCCCCTCCAGCACCTCGATCGAGGATGAGTCATAATCGCCGCTCGACGCGGGGGTGTTTTCGAACAGATCGTTGGACATGACTTGCCAGTATCTCTGGTTGAGCCGGGCTTACAAGCTCGGGAAGAATCTTATCCTCGTCATTGCGAGAAGGCCAGGGCCGACGAAGCAATCAAGCTTCTGGCCATGGATTGCCGCGCCGCCTCACGGCGGCTCGCAATGACGAATCCTTGGTCGGGCTCAGTCGCTGAAGCGCGAAGGCGCCGGATCGACCAGCTTGACATCGTCGGCCGCGACCTGGCGAACTTCCATTGCCCGCTCGACCACTCCGTTGGTGCCAAAGCGGAATGCCCCGTCAAGGCCGAGGAAACCATCCCTGGCGGTGAGGCTGCGGGTGGGGAAGGGGCGGCCCACACGCCAGTCGCGCGCAATCCGCAAGGTCAGCAGAACCGCGTCATAGCCAAGCGTGGAAATGCGGTATGGCGCAGCTCCGAAGCGGTTCTGGTAACTGTCGCGGAAACGGCCAAAGCGCTGGCTCGAAACTGCCGAAAACAGCGCCCCGTGCAGCGCATTGGTGCGGGTGACCGCGTTTTCGCCGCTCCACAGTTCGGTCCCCAGGATCCGCGGCAGGCGCCCCGCGCCATCTTCCCGCAGGGCATTGGCCCCTTGCGCGGCGAGCTGCACGCCATCGGCAATCAACACGGTGTCATAGCCGCCCTTCTCACGCAGTTTGCCGGCCGCGCCGATCACTGCGCTGCTGGTGCGACCATAGCGTTCAGTCTGCGTCAAAAGCCCGCCATATTCGCGAAGTGCATTGCCGAGCGCGCTGGCCGCGCGATCACCATAATCGCCGCTGGGCAGCAGCGCCGCAAATTTGCTTGCGCCTTTGGAACGGGCATAGGCGACCGAACGTGCAATCGACTGTTCGGGGATATGCCCCAACACGAACACGTCGCCCGAGGCTACGCTGGTGTTGTTGCTGAAGGAAATCAGCGGAATGCCCGCCCGGCGCGCCTCTGCCAGCACCGCGGGCACATTGTCGGCCAGCATCGGCCCCAGAATCAGCCGGTTGCCATCCGCCACCGCCTTCGCTGCGGCACCACGCGGATCACTCGAAGTGTCGTAAGTGGTGATGCGCAGATTGTCTGCGCTGGTGTCGAGCACAGCCATGTTCGCGGCATTGGCGATAGACTGGCCCACTGCGCCGTTCTGGCCCGTAAGCGGAACGAGGATGGCGATGCGGTGCCGCGTTTCGTCTGTCGGCAGGGCGGTGGCGCTGGGTTCCGGCGTAGGCGTTGGCGTGGGCGCGGTGGGCGCGGGGCCGGTTTTGGGGATCACCTGGCAGCCAGCCAGCAACAGCGCTGTGCCGCCCACCACAAGGTTGCGCCGATTGAACAAATTCCGCTTCATGCTTGCCGACCCCATATCCGCTGTTCCAAAGAGCAATGCGTGAACAACAATCGTCCTGAATCAGACCTGTCTGCACCGCTTGCTCATGGCCTCTATATCGTTGCCACGCCGATTGGCAATTTAGGCGATATAACGCTCCGTGCGGTCGATATATTGCGCCGCTGCGATGTTGTCGCCTGTGAAGACACCAGAGTCACGGGCAAATTGCTGAAGCATCTGGGATTTTCAAAGCCATTGATCCGCTATGACGATCACGCGAGCGAAGCAAGCAGTGCCGTGCTGGTTACGCGCGCAGGGTCAGAGGCCGTTGCGCTGGTCAGCGATGCCGGAACACCGCTGATCTCCGATCCGGGCTATCGCCTGGTCAGGGCCGCGCGAGAGGCGGGGGTGCCGGTCACGACCTTGCCGGGTGCTTGCGCTGCCATTGCCGGTTTGACGCTGTCGGGCCTGCCCAATGACCGTTTCCTGTTTGCCGGCTTCCTGCCTGCAAAGGAAAAGGCACGCGCCGAAGCGCTGGAGGGATTGGCGCAGATCCAGGCGACGTTGATATTCTACGAAAGCGGTCCGCGCCTGGTAAAGACGCTCCACGCGATTGCCGGGGTTTGGCCTACGCGCGGCGTCGCGGTCGCGCGCGAGCTGACCAAGCTCTACGAGGAATGCCGGAGTGGCAGCGCCGCCGAGCTCGCCGAACATTATTCCACTAATCCGCCCAAGGGTGAGATCGTGTTGCTGGTTGGCCCGCCGAACGAGGCAACAGAAGAAATCGACCCGGACGAATTGCTGCGTGAAGCATTGGCGACGCTCAAGCCCTCGCAGGCTGCGGCACAGGTAGCCAGGGCCACAGGGCTGGATCGCAAGGCGCTCTATGGCCGGGCAATGGAGCTCAAACAGGCATGAAGCGCCAGCTTGCCGAACGGGCAGGGCGCAAGGGCGAGTGGCGCGCCGCCGCATGGCTCAAACTCAAGGGCTGGCAGGTTCTGGCGCAGCGGGTCAAGACTCCGCGCGGCGAAATCGACCTGGTTGCGAAGCGCGGCGGCGTGGTGGCCTTCGTTGAAGTGAAGTGGCGCCAGCGCGCCACCGATCTCGATTACGCAATCGATGAATATCGCCTGCGCCGGGTTGCCGCCGCGGTCGAATGCGTCGCCTGTGATTATGCGCCCGATGGTGAAGACATCAGAATCGATGTCATCCTGCTTGCGCCGGGCGCCCTCCCACGCCACATCGTCAACGCCTGGCAACCCTAGAAGGAGTTCGCATGTCGCTGCGCGTCGCCGTCCAGATGGACCCCATCGAAACCGTCAATATTGCTGGCGATTCCTCCTTTGCCCTAATCGAGGCAGCTCAAAAGCGTGGGCACACGGTGTTCGAATACCATGTCGAATCGCTCACCCTCGACGCCGATGACCGGCTGCACGCGAACTGCTTTCCGGTAAAGGTGCAGCGGGTCCAGGGGAACCATGTCACTAAAGGTGAGCCAGTCAGGCTTGATCTTGGGCGCGATATAGATGTGGTGCTGATGCGGCAGGATCCGCCGTTCCACATGGGCTATATCACCGCTACCCACCTGCTCGAGCGCATCCGGCACGAAACGCTGGTGGTGAATGACCCGGTCAGCGTGCGAAATGCGCCTGAAAAGGTGATGGTGCTGAATTATCGCCGCTTCATGCCTCCGACGCTGGTAACGCGCAATGTGGACGAAGCGCGCGCTTTCATGGAACAGCATGGCGCCATCGTGATGAAGCCGATCCACGGCAATGGCGGCAAGGCGATCTTCCGCATCCCCGAAAATGGCGAGAACCTCTCGGCGCTGTTCGAGGTGTTCAACCAGACCTGGCCTGAACCGCACATGCTTCAGCCGTTCCTCCCCGAAGTGGCGCAAGGCGACAAGCGCATCGTGCTGATCGATGGCGTGGTGGCGGGCGCGATCAATCGCAGGCCGGGCAAGGGCGAATTCCGATCAAACCTCGCCATGGGCGGCAGCGCCGAGGCGACCGACCTTACCGCCACCGAGCAGGAGATCTGCGACGCCATGGGGCCTGAACTGAAACGGCTTGGCCTGATCTTTGTTGGGATCGACGTGATCGGCGGGAAATACCTGACCGAGATCAATGTGACCTCACCCACGGGGATCATGGCGATCGACAAGTTCAACGGCACTGATACGCCGGGGATGATCTGGGACGCGATCGAGGCGCGGTTGGCAGCGAAAGCTTAGATCCGCTTGCGACCCAATTGCGGACATTCGCGTTCGCCCAATACAAGGCGCGAGATCTCAAGTCGGCGACCTGCGAAAAAAGACCCTAGCAGCCCTTGGCCGCCAGGGTCTCAGTCAAATGACTGCAGAATGGAGAGCATCTGTCAGTCGGTCTTGGCGACACGCGCCGGATGTTGGGCATCGCGATGCATCGCAAGGAGAATTGGGCTGCCGACCTGGGCAACCAGATCGTTCTCGATGTCGCGCCGGCATTCGAATTGTTGCCTTTTCTGGATTGGCGAGGGAACTTCGCAAGCACGCTTGGCACTCAGGCGAAGCCGCTTGTAAACGGTTGAAGCTCCGTCGGTCGTGGCAAGCTCGGCCGGATTGTATTGGAAAGATATCTGAAGCTGTTCCGCCTGCACCGGCGTGGCAGCAACGACAGCGGCAATGGCTGCAGCAGAGAGCGACGTAAAGCGGATCATTTTCTATCTCCATCGGATTAGGGTTTGGATGCGATGGAGAGGGAATAGCCGCGGCCTTCCCTGCTATCTTGAGAGAAGCCGGGGAATTTTCTGACTCAGAATCTTTCCAGAATTACCATCTCACCCCTGACCTCAACCGATGCTATGCACCAGGGATGGGAGAACAGCCGCACCCCATCCAGTTCGGCGCATTTACCGTCGATCCCGCCGACCGGCGTCTCATCGGCCCTGGTGGCCCAATCCATATAGGCGGACGGGCTTTCGATGTTCTCTGGTCGCTCCTTGAAGCAGATGGTCGGCTCGTCACCAAGGATCAGCTGTTTGCGGATGTTTGGCAGGGACTGGCTGTTAGCGACGCTGCGCTGACTTCGGTCATCCGCGAGTTGCGCATCGCTCTGGACGACCGGGGCAAGGATGGCATGATCCGCGCAGTCTACGGAAAAGGCTACCGCCTTGAGACTGACAAAATCATCCGTGACGCGGACAGTTCAGGCTCATCAGACCCGACGCATAGGCAACCGGTTCCCAAACTTGCCGTCCTCCCGTTCGACGACCTCTCTCCGGACGGAGACATGACCTATCTGTCCGACGGAATGAGCGAAGAGATCCTGTCCGTTGTGTCTCGCGGATCAAATATTGAAACAATAGGTAGAACATCGAGCTTTGCCTTTCGCGGAGCGGATAAGGCCCGAGCGCAGACTGCGCTCGATGCGACTCACATCCTGGACGGGAGCGTCCGTAAATTCGAGGACCAAGTAAGAATCAGCGCCCATCTGCTCGATCTCAAGGAAAACAAGACACTTTGGTCGGATACTTTCGATGCAAGCGTAAGCGATCTACTTCGAACGCAGACGACGATCGCAGCATTAATCTCCGCGACGTTGTCGGCTCGGTTCGATCATAGAGAAAGGGGAGAGATCAGGCCAGAGATCTATGATCTTTATCTCCGAGCAAACGAAGCAGCGAGCAAAAGACCGATCAGCGAAACCGCAATCGCTTTGCTTGAGCGCGTCACTCGTGAAGCGCCCCAATTCGCACCCGCGTGGGGGAAATTGGCAACCACTCACGCTGTCTATCGAATTGAAAGACCATTTAACGACTGGGAACGGATCAGGTCAGATGCGCTGGAAGCGGTTAATCGAGCCAAAGCGATCGATCCCATCGAGCCGGGAGCACTGGCCGCCGAATATCAGTTACTTCCGCCTTATGGAGCGTTCGAACAAGCCAGGGAATTGCTTATCAGCATGAGGGAGGCGATGGCCAACTCCGCTCCCTTTCATTTTTTCGAAGCTTTCAGCCTGGTTCAAACAGGACGCATGGAGGCGGCCTGTCGATCAGCAGCCAAGGCCGCTGAACTGGACCCGGATGACTTGATATATTCGAGCTTTACCGGGTCTTGCCTATATTTCTCCGGCCAATTGGATAAGGCGCGGCCGCAGTTGCTCGCTGAACACGAAAGGAACCCAACGGATCATCATGTCCTCGCAACGCTGCTTGCCTGTGCTACTGTTCTGCCGGACGAAGGGTTAGCGAGCGACCTTCTGGATAGGCTGAAGGATTATCCGCTCAGGGAATACGCTTTCCTTGAAACCATAACCCGTGTCGAGTTTTCTCAGAACTCCGATCAGCGAGAGCAAATCGCGCAAGCAATTCGCCATCGGTTTTTGGAGTCCAAGAAATTCGATCTGGCCAGCGCGCTCTATCTGGCCCGCTATAGTTCGACCGCCGCAGCCTACGATCTCATCGAGCAACTTGAACTCGGTTTAGCGAGCAGCGGTCAGACAGGCTCGGACTACACTGCCAACGCTACCTTGATACTGTTTATCAGGCATTGGCCTGAATTGCGTGTTGATCGCCGTTTTACACAACTTTGCGCGAGACTTGGTCTGGCCCAATTCTGGATTGCGCATGACATCTGGCCAGACTGTGCCGATGGAGAAGACCTTGGCTATGACTTTCGGAAGGAAATTAGGCGTGCTGCAGTAACTACGCCGAACGTAAGGAGCTCGTCCAAAGGCTAAAGCCAAGCCGCTGAAAACGAACGACTGCATTCCACCCACAATCGGACATTACCTCTTCCTCGCCCTTGGATGCGCGTCGCGATAGTTCTCAAGCATCGTCGCCGCATCGACCTTTGTATAGATCTGCGTCGAACCCAGCGAGGCATGGCCAAGCAGCTCCTGCAAGCTGCGCAAATCGGCCCCCGCGCTCAGCAGATGCGTCGCGAAACTGTGCCTCAGCGCGTGCGGCGTGGCGGTATCCGGCAATCCCAGTGCACGGCGCGCCTGCGCGGTCGCCTTTTGAATCATGCCGGGACTTAGCTCACCGCCCTTGGCCCCGCGGAAAAGCGGTTCATTCGGGCCGAGCGGCCAGGGGCATAGCGCGCAGTACTCCGCCACCGCCGCTCGGGTTATCGGCAGCACCGGCACCATCCGCTGCTTGCCGCCCTTGCCGGTGACTTGCAGCACTTCGCCCAGCGGCACGTCGCGCCCTTTCAGCGACAGCGCCTCAGCGATCCGCAGGCCTGAACCATAGAGCAACAGCAGCACCGCACGGTCGCGCGCGCCGATCCAATCGGCCGCTGCGCTCTCCCCAACAAGCTCCGCCAGATTGCTCGCCTCATCGGGGGTGACGGGGCGGGGCAGGCCCTTCTTGATGCGCGGCCCGCGCAGCCGCGGCGCAGAAGGGTCGGGATCGCCGGCCTGTTGGCGCGCATAGGCGATGAAAGCCTTGAGCGCGGACAGCTCGCGCGCGGCGCTGGCATTGCCGATCCCCTCGGCGCGGCGTGCGGCAAGGTGGCGGCGCAGATCATGCGCTTCGAGCCGGGCGACAGAATCCCAATCGCCAAGCTCGCGTGCCTTGAGCAGGCGATCCGCACAACCGAGATAGGCGCGTACCGTATGCGGGCTGCGGCGGCGGCTGTTGGTTAGCTCGGCGCGCCACATCTCCAGCATTTGCGCCGCGCCGCTCATGCGCTGACCAGCCCGTCAGCCACGATCTCGCCCAGCAGCGCATCGAGCAGCGGCATTCCTGCCGGGGTCAGCGCGATCCGCTCACCGGTTTGTTGCACCAGCCCGAGATCGCGATGCAGCGCCAAACGTTTCTCATCGACCAGCAAAGCCCGGTCGATTCCGAAACGTGCCGCCAGTTCGGCCAGATCGATTCCTTCGGTAAGCCGCAGGCCAACCAGCAGCGCTTCGGAAGCCTGTTCGGCCTTGCCCAGTGCGCGCTCGTGACTGATGCCATGGCTGTGCCGTTCGATCGCGGCGAGGAAGTTCTCTGGCTTCTTGTGTCGCTCTGTGGCCGCGTTCTGTCGCCGTCCGTGAGCACCGGGGCCGATGCCGCAATAGTCCTGATAACGCCAATAGGCGAGGTTGTGGCGGCTTTGCTGGCCCGGCCTTGCGTGGTTGCTGATCTCATAGGCGGGCAGGCCTGCCGCCACGGCCAGTTCCTGAGTCAATGCATAGAGATCGGCTGCAGGATCATCAGGTAAGGGTTTGAATTTATTGAGCCTTACATCGGTAGCGAAGCGCGTATTGGCCTCGATCGTGAGCTGGTAGAGCGACATGTGATCGGTGCCTAGTGCCAGCGCGCGCTTCAATTCGGCGGACCATTGTTCGCCCGTCTGGCCGGGCCGGGCATAGATCAGATCGATGCTGACGCGGGCGAAATGGCGCTGTGCCGTCGCGACAGCTTCCAGTGCTTCCCTGACGCCATGCAAACGGCCCAAAAAATGCAAGGTATCATCCTCAAGCGATTGAACACCAAGCGAAACTCGATTTACTCCCGCAGCAGCAAGCGCAGCGAAATTATCCGCCTCCACCGAGCTGGGATTGGCCTCCAGCGTGATTTCGATTGCGGGATCGAAGCCCCATAAACGCTCGGCTTCTTCAAGCAATGCGGCGACCAGTGCCGGCGGCATCAGTGAGGGTGTTCCGCCCCCGAAAAAGATCGATTGCAGCTTTTCACCACCCGCAATCTCCGCTTCGTGTCGCATATCTGCGAGCAGGGCTCGTTGCCACAGATCCATGTCAACTCCATCGCGGACATGGCTGTTGAAGTCGCAATATGGACATTTCTTCAGGCAGAAGGGCCAATGGATATAGAGCGCGCGTGCCACAATGCGCCTATTTCACGCTCTGTTAAGCGCTGCAAGTCAAGCTGCGCCTATGCACAAGACGATAGCGACACTTGCAGCACTGGCCATTGCGGGGGCCGCCGCGGCAAATGGCGAGGGAGAACGGCCCGCCAACCGCTTTGCCGCAGAGCTGCTCGACAGCCATAATGCCGAGCGCGTGCAGTTTGGCGTGCCGCCGCTCGCCTGGAGCCCGAAGCTGGCGCGCGAGGCGCAACAATGGGCGCAAGTTCTCGCCAGCGAAGGCCGCATGCGCCATGCCCCCAATGACGAGCGCGGCGGTGCGGGCGAAAATTTGTGGATGGGCAGCGCGGGCGCCTATCCCGCGCGCTTCATGGTGGAGGCATTCATCGAGGAAAAGCGGGCATTCCGTCCCGGCACATTTCCCAACATCGCCACCACCGGGAACTGGCGCGATGTCGGGCATTACACACAGGTTGTGTGGCCCGGTACGCGCGAAGTCGGGTGCGCAGTGGCCCGCAATGCGCGCGACGATTTCCTGGTCTGCCGGTATTGGCCCGCAGGCAATACCCATGGGGTCGAGATCAGGCGCCTGGCTGCGCGCTGATCAGGCGCCAAACTGGTCAGCCACCAGCTTCGCAAAAGCATCGGCGCGGTGGCTGATACGATGTTTCTCATCCGGGTCGATCTCGGCGAAGGTATTGTCGCGGCCCTGCGGCACGAACACCGGATCATAGCCGAATCCCAGCGTGCCGCGCGGCGGCCAGGTCAGCGATCCGGAACATTGCCCTTCATACACAGCATGTTCGCCATCGGGCCAGGCGATTGCCAGCACACAGTGGAACGCGGCGCTGCGATCAACATCGGGGCCAAGCTGCTGCAGCATGCCCTCGACCTTGCCCATCGCCATGTACCAGTCACGGCCGGGATCGCCTTCGAACCATTGCCGCTCCGCCCAGTCGGCGGTGTAGACGCCGGGGCGCCCGCCCAGCGCATCGACCGACAGGCCGCTGTCATCCGCCAGGGCTGCTAGCCCCGATGCCTCTGCCGCGGCACGCGCCTTGATCAGTGCGTTCTGTGCGAAACTCGTTCCCGTCTCCGCCGGTTCGGGCAGACCGAGCGAGCCCGCCGAAATGCATTTGAGCCCATAGGGCGCCAGCAGGGCGGAAATCTCGCGCAGCTTGCCCTCATTATGGGTGGCGATCACCAGCGAGCCGCCGCCCAGCTTGCGGGTCATTTCACCGCGCCCATCTGTTCAGTGAATATCCGGTCGCAGCCCATCCGCGCGAGGCGCAGCAGGCGCAGCAGGCCCTCCTCGTCATAGGTCGCACCTTCTGCCGTTGCCTGCACTTCGGCAATCTGCCCGCCGGTAATCAGCACGAAATTGGCGTCCGCGTCGGCGGAAGAATCCTCGATATAGTCAAGGTCAAGCACGGGCGTGCCGTTATAGATACCGCAGCTGATTGCCGCGACCTGGCCGGTGATCGGATCCTGCTTTAGATCACCCGATGCCATCAGGCCATTCACTGCCATGCGCAGCGCGATCCAGGCGCCCGAAATGGAGGCGGCGCGCGTACCGCCGTCAGCCTGAATAACATCGCAATCGAGCGTTATCTGACGCTCGCCGAGCTTCTTGAGGTCAACCACGGCCCGCAAGCTGCGCCCGATCAGGCGCTGAATTTCCTGCGTGCGGCCCGATTGCTTGCCCTTGGCCGCCTCGCGCTGGCCGCGAGTATGGGTGGCGCGCGGTAGCATGGAATATTCACCTGTTACCCAGCCTTCGCCCTTGCCGCGCAGCCATGGCGGAACGTTGCGTTCGACACTGGCGGTGCACAGCACCCGCGTATCGCCAAAGCTGATCAGGCATGAGCCTTCAGCGTGCTTGGTGAAGCCGGTTTCGATGGTGATAGCGCGCATCTCGTCGGGTGCGCGGCCGGATGGTCGCATGAAGATCTCCAGTTATTATCCAGACCCGTTCGCCCTGAGCCTGTCGAAGGGCTGTTTTTCAATTCTCTGACTGCGCTAAAGGAAAAGACAGTGCTTCGACAAGCTCAGCACGAACGGAAATTGAGTATGAGCGAAAAAAACCCTACCTGTTGCGCATGTCTTCACCATCCATTTCCGAACTGACCGAACGGGCGCGCGAGATTTTTCGCGTGGTGGTGGAGGGCTATCTTGAAAGCGGGCAGCCGGTTGGTTCGAAAACCCTGGCAAGCGAGGGCATGCTGAACCTGTCGCCGGCCTCGATCCGTGCAGTGCTGGCTGATCTCGAGACCGCGGGCCTGCTTGCGGCGCCGCATACCAGCGCCGGGCGGATGCCGACCGAAAGCGGCCTCAGACTGTTCGTCGATGGCATTATGCGCGTGGCCGAGCCAACCCCTGAGGAGCGCGCGGCCATCGAAGGGCGATTGTCAGAGGGCGGCCCGATCGAACAAGCGCTTGAGCAGACCAGCGCAATGCTGAGCGATCTTTCCGGTGCCGCAGGCATGGTGATGGTGCCCACGCGCGAACAGCGCCTGGCGCAGTTCAGCCTGGTTAATCTGGGGCAAGGCAGGGCGCTTGCAGTATTGGTGAGCGAAGATGGCTCGATCGAGAATCGCGTGCTTGAATTGGGTGGGGCGCTAACACCCGGAACGCTAGAGCAGGCAAGCAATTACATTACCGCGCGGCTCGCGGGGCGCACGCTGGCTGAAGCTGCGCGGGCAATTTCGCGCGAGATTGCCGCGGGCCGGACGCAACTCGATGACGCCAGCCGCGAGCTGGTTGAACGCGGATTGGCGATCTGGAGCAAGGATGCCTCGCAACGCCCGGTCCTGATCGTGCGCGGCCAGGCCAACCTTCTGGACGAGGCTGCACTCGGCGATATCGAGCGCGTCCGCAGCCTGATCGAGGATCTTGAAAGCAAACAATCGGTCGCCGAATTGCTGGAAACCGCGCGTGAGGCCGAGGCTACACGGATTTTCATCGGCAGCGAGAATCGCTTGTTCGCACTTTCGGGATCTTCAGTGATTGCTTCGCCCTATCGCGATCGCGAGGGCAGAGTGGTGGGTGTGCTGGGGGTGATCGGGCCGACGCGGTTGAATTACGCGCGCGTGATCCCCATGGTGGATTTGACCGCCCGCTCACTGGGCAAGCTTATCGGATAGCTTTGGAACATTACGACATGATCGATAACGATAAATCGCAGGACGATGCGGTGGAAAAAGAATTGGCAGGCGTACCCGAGGAGTTCCTCGACAAGTCGGATGCTGAAACCGTAGAAGAAGAAACCAGCAGCCTCGACAAGGCGCTTGATCGCCTGCGCGAGGATCTGGAGGTGGCCAAGCAGGAAGTGCTCTACGCGAAGGCAGAGACGCAGAATGTCCGGCGCCGGATGGAAAAGGATATTCAGGACGCACGCGCCTATGCCGCGACCGGTTTTGCCCGCGACGTGCTGAGCGTGTCAGACAATCTCGAGCGAGCGATAGCAGCGATCCCGCAATCCCTGCGCGAAGATGACAAGATGAAGGCGCTGGTCACCGGGATCGAGGCGACCCAGCGCGAACTGGCCAAGGTGTTCGGCCAGCACGGCATCACGCGGATCGCTTCGGTCGGCCTGCCGCTTGATCCCAACCAGCATCAGGCGATGATGGAAATCCCCACTGATGAGCACGAAGCCGGAACGATCGTGCAGGAAATGCAATCGGGATTTATGATCAAGGACAGGCTGCTGCGCCCCGCCATGGTGGGCGTGGCAAAAAAGCCCGATTAGGCTGAGGATTAGGCATTTCCCGCGTTTTTGATCGAGCCCTGTTGACTGTTCGCCAGACACCGCTTTGGTTGGCGGGCCGCGTGTGCCAGCCCAACATCAGGGGGATTCGCAGCTCGGGAGATTTCCATGAGGCATGTAGCTTTGACGCTGCTGGCATTGCCAGCACTCACATCCTGTAATGCTGACGAGGCGGACGTCGCGTCCGCATCCGCGTTGCAAGAACCTGCGTCCACTAAAGTGGCGATGGCGTCGCAAGAAATCGTGGCCGCCCGCCGCGCTGCCTATTTCCTTTCCACGCAAGCCGTTGGGCAAATCAAGAGCGGGATCGACGAGGGTGGCGACCTGAGGCGAACCGCCGGCGCGGCGAAGATGCTGGCCAATTGGGCGCAGGTCTTGCCCACCATGTTTCCCGAAGGCACCAACATCGAGGGTTCGCGCGCGCTTGATACGGTTTGGAGCGACCGGACGGGTTTCGAAGCCCGTGCCGCGGCCTATCGCGACGCAGCCCTGGAGCTCGCGCGCGTAGCCGGGACCGGCGACCGGGCGGCGAGCGATACGGCGTTCAAGGCGATGGCAGGCACATGCCATGCCTGCCACACGGCCTATCGCGAGGAGTGAAGGCGGCTACACCACCTGCACCGCATTCTCGTCGCGGTGTTTCTTGAGATATTTCATGAACGGCGTGCCACCGGTCCCCACATCGGGGTCGTTTCCGGCGTTCGAGCCCATCTGCTTGTTGATATAGCTCGCCGCATATTCGAGGTGGCGCGTGCGGAAGCGGGCCGATTGCTTGATGCAGGCATTGAAGGCATCCTTGAGCGAAGATGAGCCAGAGGCGCTCACAAAATCGCGCAATGTCGATTGCGCCGCCAGATCTTCGATGAAGCGTCGGTGCGGAAGCGGGCGATAATGGTGCAATTCGTCAAGGAACGACTTGAGTGGGTCGTCGCTGTGGCCGACCTGGAACAGCGCATCCATCGCTGGCACGATGCTTGACTGGCTGCCGGTTTGCCCGCGCAGGGCCTGCGGCTTGCCGCCAAATTTCTCGACGCCTTCATAGATCAGCCCGCCATCCGCAAGCGCCGGATTGTTGGCCCAGCCGTGGATATAGGGACGCACACGGTTGAAATAGATATAGGGATCGCAGCGTTCGCCCATACGCGCGAAATGGCCGTAGATCCGCTCCCATGCGGCGTCCATTTCGGCCAGCAGGCGTTCCGCTTGGGCTTCATCGCCTTGCTGCGCGATGCTCACCAGACGGGCCGCATTGTCGAGCAGCACGCCTGCCTCCGCTTCGATCGCGACATGGATCATCACGAACCAATTTTCATCATCCCCGCCAAGGAAATTCTGGAACATGTAGATATTGTCGAGCGCGACAGGGCCGGATTTGTCGAGCCGCGCCCAGTTGTCGAGCACATAGGCGGAATAGGGCAGCAGCGGCGCCTGTCCTAGGCGGTCGGCAATCGCAACGATCGGGCGGGCTAGATTGGCGGGGAGACATTCGGGCGGTGTCGCTTCGCCCCAGGCATAGGCTTGCACTAGAAACGAATAATGCACCATTGCGGTGCGGACTTCCTCTTCGGGGGCTTCCACCGTCCATTCTTCGAGCTGCGGATCGGCAAGCTGGGCCAGCCAGTGGCGCACGCGCCCGCTTGATAGCAATGCCGACAGATTGGCCGAAGCCTGCTTCACGCCATCGAATTGTGAGGGCAGATTGATCTCGTCGATTTCGTAATGCGAAAGGAAGCCGCGCTCGCGGCTCAAACCGTAATCCTTGATCTCCATGTGAGTGACTCATTGGCCGGGCGCGGGTTGGGCCGCCTGGACAGTCGAACTGGTATCAATTGAAACTGGATCACTCAAGCGCTGCGAGTGGAAAAACGCCGAAGCGTCAATTCAAAGTTTGAGCACCATCTGCAAATTGCAGCGATCGTATGGCGAGGGCCAGGCCTCCTCGCTGGTAAGCGCGCGAAAGCCGCTCTTTTCGTAAAGCGCGGTTGCCGCCTCCAGCTTGGCATTGGTTTCAAGCCAGATCGCGTCTGCGCCACTCTCGCGTGCAAAATCAAGCAAACGGGTGAGGATGGCCGCGCCAATACCGCGCCCTTGCATCGCTGGTTCGGTCGCCATCTTGATGATTTCCATCCATTTCCGGCCGTCATCGGGAGGGTGCGCTGCGGGCAGGATTGCCCCTGTTCCGATCACCCAGCCATCGGCATCGGCACAGGCAATAAAACCCCCATTGTCGAGAATCGCCGCCTGCGGGTGTTCAAGCTGGCGAATGTCCTGCTCTTCAATCCCGAACAATTCCTCGATCCAGCGCCGGTTGAGCGCGGCAAAGGATGGCGCATCGCCTGGCATGAACGGCCTTACTCGCCAGCCATTTTCGGTCATGACATCGCTCCCGGAAAGTTCACCAGCATATCATATGCCGCAGGATCGCTCACCCCTGCAACTTTTACTCCTTTTCTGAGCCAGAAGGCATGCTTTATGATCTCTGCCTGCTGCTCGATACCATAACGGAACAGCGGCCAGCCCGGCTTGAGGCAGTAATCATAGCGCGCCCATGGCATACGGTTCAGGATCAGGTACCAACGGCCGCGGCTTTGCGCCTGCCAGACATGGGTCATTTCGTGGATAAAAAAGCCCTGCCGATGCACACCGGCGGCGGCAAAATCGTCACAATAGGCCGCGCTCAACGGATGGAAATGCAGGTGGCCGCGCGGTGCCATGGTGATGCGCTGCGGCTGCAGGAGAAACCATTTGCGCCGCCGGATGCGGACCGCACCATAATCAATAGCGGTTCCGAATATGGAACGTGCCAGCTCTGTCTCGCCGGGGGTGAGGGGGCGTTCGCCACCTGCCGGGCAGATGAATTCGCCCTCGCTCAACCCGTTTCCGGCGACACTATGCTTCAGCGTTCATCCCCAGCGGCGCGTACAGGCGCTTCAAAGGAGTATTTGTCGCCGCCCGAAACAGTCAGTGTTACTTCCAGGGTTCCGCCTGGCTCAACCGTGTCGGGAAGGCCAAAAACCATGACGTGATAACCGCCTGGCTCGAAAGCCACTTTGGTGCCCTTGGTCAAGGCAATCGGCATGGCCTCGCCCATCTGCTTTTGCCCCTGCCACTCGCTGTAATTATGCAGTTGTGCGCTTTCTGCCCCCGCCACATCGGCGCGCCGGATCGAAAGGCCGCGGTCACCCTCATAGCTGAGGTCGAAATAGACTGCCGCCGGGTTACCTGCCACCGGTGGGAGCACCACCCGGGCGTTTTCAACCGTCAAACCAGGTATTCCCGCAGGCGCGGATTCCGTTGCCGGCTCAGGCTCGCTGCCGCATGCGGCAAGGGCAAGGCTGGCCGCAAACAGACTAGCGGCGGCGATGCGGGTAATTTTCATGGCTGGTTTCTCCCCTTGATACAGGTTGAAAAACTAGTGCGTCCATTCCCTTGTGCCAAGCGAAACCGCACCTATATCACCCGCATAACACACCGGACGGACTGAGCCGCCGAGCTGCTTTGCCTGATTTGGAAAGCACATTGCGCGGTGTCCAAGAACTGAATGGATGGGAAAATAATGGCGAAAGTTATCGGTATCGACCTCGGCACCACCAACTCCTGCGTGTCGGTGATGGATGGGGGCAAACCCAAGGTTATCGAGAATTCCGAAGGCGCGCGCACAACGCCTTCGATCGTGGCATTCACCAAGGATGGTGAGCGTCTGATCGGTCAGCCGGCCAAGCGCCAGGCGGTGACCAACCCCGACAATACCGTTTTCGCGGTGAAGCGCCTGATCGGTCGCCGGTTCGAAGATCCGATGACCAAGAAGGACATGGAACTGGTCCCCTACAACATCGTCAAGGGGAAGAACGGCGATGCCTGGGTCAATGCCGGGGGTGAGGATTATTCGCCTTCGCAAATTTCGGCGTTCATCCTGCAAAAGATGAAAGAAACCGCCGAGAGCTATCTTGGCGAAACCGTGACGCAGGCGGTGATCACCGTTCCCGCTTATTTCAACGACGCTCAGCGTCAGGCGACCAAGGATGCCGGCCAGATCGCGGGCCTTGAAGTGCTGCGCATAATCAACGAACCGACAGCTGCGGCGCTCGCCTATGGCATGGATAAGGACGAGGGCAAGACCATCGCTGTCTATGACCTTGGCGGCGGCACTTTCGACGTGTCGATCCTCGAGATCGGCGACGGCGTGTTCGAAGTGAAGTCAACCAATGGCGACACCTTCCTGGGCGGTGAGGATTTCGACAGTGCGATCGTCGAATATCTGGCCGAGCAGTTCAAGCAGAAGGAAAACATGGACTTGCGCAAGGACAAGCTTGCGCTGCAGCGGCTCAAGGAGGCCGCTGAAAAGGCCAAGATCGAACTTTCCAGCTCGCAGCAGACCGAAGTCAACCTGCCGTTCATCACTGCGCGGATGGAAGACGGTTCGTCGACCCCGCTGCACCTGGTAGAAACCATCACCCGCTCTAAGCTTGAACAGCTGGTCGGCAACCTCATCAAGCGCACGCTCGACCCCTGCAAGAAGGCGCTCGCCGATGCCGGGATCGACAAGGGCAGCGTTGACGAGGTGATCCTGGTCGGCGGCATGACGCGCATGCCCAAGGTGCGCGAAGTGGTAGAGGAATTCTTCGGGAAGAAGCCGCACACCGGCGTCAACCCCGACGAAGTCGTGGCCATGGGTGCAGCCATTCAGGCCGGCGTGCTGCAAGGCGACGTGAAGGACGTGCTGCTGCTTGACGTGACCCCGCTTTCGCTGGGCATCGAAACGCTGGGCGGCGTATTCACCCGCATGATTGACCGCAACACCACCATCCCGACCAAGAAGACGCAGGTATACTCGACTGCTGAAGACAATCAGCAGGCGGTGACCATCCGCGTGTTCCAGGGTGAGCGTGAAATGGCGGCGGACAACAAGCTGCTCGGCCAGTTCGATCTCGTCGGCATCCCTTCGGCCCCGCGCGGCGTGCCGCAGATCGAGGTCACTTTCGACATCGACGCCAATGGCATCGTCAATGTCAGCGCCAAGGACAAGGGAACCGGCAAGGAACAGCAGATCAAGATCCAGGCCTCTGGCGGCCTGTCCGATTCCGACATCGACCAGATGGTGCGGGACGCCGAAAAGTTCGCCGAAGAAGACAAGAAACGCCGGGAATCTGCCGAAGCGCGCAACCAGGCGGACAGCCTGGTTCACGCGACCGCGAAGCAGCTTGAAGAGCATGGCGACAAGGTTGACGCGGATACGAAATCGGCGGTGGAGGCGGCTTTGGCCGAAGCAAAGACTGCGCTGGAAGGCGATGATGTCGATGCCATCAATGCCAAGGCCCAGGCGCTGACTGAAGTAGCCATGAAGATGGGCCAGCAGATCTACGAGAAGCAGCAGGCGGCAGGCGCTGATGCCAGCGCTGAGGCGGCTTCTGAATCCGGTGGGGATGAAGAGGTGGTCGACGCCGAATTCTCCGAGGTCGACGAAGACAACAACAAGGGCTGATGTCCTGATGGATCAAGCAATCGCCGCCGGCGCTCAACGCTCCGGTGGCGATTAGCTTTCAGGGCGGGAACAGTTAATGCCTTCAACAGACATCGATTATTACGAATTGCTCGAGGTTTCGCGTGATGCCGATGGCGGCACGCTGAAGAGCGCCTATCGCAAGCTGGCGATGAAATATCATCCTGATCGCAATCCGGGCGATACTGAATGCGAAGCCCGGTTCAAGGCGATCAACGAGGCTTATGACTGCCTCAAGGATCCGCAAAAGCGCGCGGCCTATGACCGCTTCGGACACGCCGCCTTCCAGAATGGTATGGGCGGCGGCGGCGGCCACGGCGGGCGCAGCGATTTCGGAGATATCGGCGACATTTTCGAAACAATTTTCGGCAGCGCATTCGGAGGTGGTGGTGGCGGCCGAACACAGCCGCGGCGCGGTGCTGATTTGCGCTATGACCTTGAAGTTTCGCTTGATGAAGCCTTTCACGGCAAGACCGTGGAACTTGAAATAGAAGTCTCGCAAGGCTGCGAGACGTGTTCAGGTTCAGGGGCAACTCCGGGCACGGGTGAGCGTGAATGCCGCATGTGCGACGGACATGGCAAAGTGCGTGCCAAACAGGGTTTCTTCGTGGTCGAGCGGCCATGCCCCACTTGCCACGGACGCGGCGCAGTGATCGAGAATCCGTGCCAGGATTGCCGCGGCGAGGGCGTGGTAGACAAGCCGCGCGCGCTGGAGGTGGAAGTCCCGCCCGGCGTGGATACCGGCACCCGCATCCGCCTGTCAGGCAAGGGCGAGGCTGGGCCGCGCGGCGCACCTGCGGGCGATCTTTACATCTTCGTGCACGTCAAACCGCACGCTGTATTCCAGCGCGAAGGCACCACGCTGGCCACCCGCCTTCCGATCAGCTTCACCACTGCCGCGCTTGGTGGCACGGTGGATATTCCCGATCTTGGCGGTGAGACGAACGCGGTCGAAATCCCCGCTGGTATCCAGTCAGGCAAGCAATTGCGCGTGCGCGGAGCGGGTATGCCGGTATTGCAGGGTCGCGGTCGGGGTGATCTGGTGGTCGAGATTGCGGTGGAAACGCCCACCAGGCTCTCGAAGCGGCAAAAAGAGCTGCTGCAGGAATTTCGCGAAACCGAAACCGGCGAGGAATGCCCGGAAAGCAAGGGCTTCCTTGATCGGCTGAAAGATGCATTCGGTGGCTGACTGCGTGGGCGGATCGCCTACGGCAACCGCTCAGCAATCTCTGCCCGCAGGCCTTCAAGCAGTCCGCGCGCGCAGCGTCCGGCGGCCAATTCCTCATCGATGATGGCGTCAAACGCCTGGCGCTTTAACTTCTTGCACCTGGTATGATCGATATCTTCTTCAAGCGTTGAACAAACCAGGTCAATCATCCGTTCGGCACCGTGCAGCCGCCCCCAGATATAGTCATTCTCGCGATAGGTGCGGCTGAAAAACGCGCCGAAACTGTAAAATTCTATGCCGCGCAAGGTTGCACGCGCACCGCCTTCGCGGATGGAGGGGGCGTCATCGGGTGAAATCCGGTCAACTTTTACCGGGTCATATTCGGTAAGCCCTTCATGCCGTAGCAGGGGGAGCGTGGCTACGTCGTAATACGGAAAGCCAAGATATGCGAGCAGAACACGGCGTTTGAGTTCCTTGGGCATTTGTGCAAGCGCACCGGCAAAGCGCTCCTCGGCCAGATCGTCCACCTCGGGAAGCAGGCGAACCTGCGCGAGATGTTCGAGCACTGCCTGCGGATCCTCGAACACCCGGGATGCAACCTCGCCAAATCCCTCTCCCAATGCCGCCAACGTGTCCCGTTCGAAATAAAGGCTAAGGATGCCGTATATTTCGTTGCGCGCGCGGTCGAGCGCATCGTCGGAAACCTCCGGCTCGCGCTCCCAATCGCGCGCCAACCGCCGGGCAAGCAGGCGCAATCGCCGAATACGAAATCCGATGTCATGCGCGCGAAAAAAGGCGATGGCCGGGGCGCTTGCGCCGCCCTTCTTCGGATCAGACAATTCGGCCAGCCCTTGCCGTTCAAGCTGCGCGCGCAGGATCGCGGCGATTGGATCGGGATCGGGCAAATCGAGCTGGGGAGCGGCCTGATGGATAAGCTGTGCGAGTCGATCGATAATACCGGTGAACTTGACCTGCACGTAAGCCTGAAAAGCATATCCGGCATTGTCCGCAGCCGCCTGTTGGGCCTTGGCGCGCCAACCTTTCAACCGTTTGGGTGTCGGGTAGTCGAGCAGGAAAGTCAGCCCGAAAAGTTTTTCAACCGCGCGCTCGACATCGGGCCGCAAGCCTAACAATATCTGCTGCAACCGCGCCGCATCGCGTGACTGCCGCTCAAGTTGTTCAAGATTATCGCGGATTGGCTGTTCGCGTGGCAAGGCCGAAATCGAACCCAATATGGCCGAGAAGAATCCGACCGCTTTCTGGTCCTCGTCCTTCATTGTTGCGATCCGATCCGGTCGCGGATCGATATAGACGAAGCGGCGATCAACCTCGCGGTGGCCGGGGCGGCCATGCAATGCCTCGATTGCGCCTTCAAACGGCGCGTTGATCAGTACCGAACCGTCGATCAGCGCCACCCGCTCGGTAATTCCGCGCTGCACGTGCACGGGCATGATCCGGTGGAGGAAGTCTTCGCGCGTTGCCCATTGATGTTTGCGCTTTGCTGCAATCCGGTCAATTTCGGCGAGTTCGAGCGCGGGAAAAGCACCGGGGAAGCTTGCGGTTGCCCGGGCAGCAAAGGTCAGCTCAAGCGTATCGGCCAGCTTGCCATTTGCCTTGCCCGGCGTCAGCCCGCGGAATTGGATCGGCAGGCGATGTTCGCTTTCCTCAACTACCGGCGGACTGTTGAGCCGCAGCATTTCGATATGCCCGCGGAAATCGGTTGCGGTCACAAACAGGTCGAGCGGGTGGTTAGGCGGCAGGAGCGGCGGGCCGCCCGGAGCCTTGCGCATGGCTTCCAGTGCGTCGAACAGCAAGCAAGAGAAATTGTCGCCTGAAAACGGAGGTTCGAACCAGCGCCCACGGATAAAGCGTGAGACTTTGCGCCGCACTTCGCTGCGGGTTTCAGGCGCGACGCTTTCCGAAACGACATTTCCGGGTCTGGAGATCAGCCACCAGGCGATCGGTTGTGCCCAGAATTTGGCAAAGCGCCACATCGGGCGGGCATCGGGATCAAGCAGCCGGTCGACATCGGCATTTTCCAGCCACAGATCGGTCAATGGCTCAAGCGAATGCCCTGAATAAACAGCCTGAGACAGGAACACCGCGTTGATCCCGCCGGCACTGGCACCGGACAGGATATCAGGCAGCACTCGCAGCCGCATCCCACGTTCCTGCTCAATGTGGGCCAAAAGGTCATGATAGACCTTTGCCACACCATCCAACTGCATATCCCCGGAATGGTAGGCGCAACTAGCCCGGGCAAGGTGCCAAAGCTCCTTGGTGACGCCGTGCATGTAGACCGCCAGGCTCACGCCACCATAGCAGACCAGGGCAATTCGAAGTTCCTTCTGGTGCATTGGGGGATAGTGGCGTGCTGACAGCATCTTGGCAATTGCGTTCCTATAATGTTCTGTTTATCAATCTGGCATGGCCAAGACTAAAAAGCGCTATATCTGCCAGGCATGCGGCAGTGTTGCCCACCGCTGGCAGGGGCAATGCCCTGACTGTGCCGAGTGGAACAGTCTGACAGAAGATGCCCCGGCAACGGTATTTTCGCAGAAGCACGATCTTTCGCGCGGTGGCCGCGCGGTGGAATTTGTGGAACTCAACTCGCCGGCAGAGCTGCCTGTTCGGCGCAGCACCGGGCTCAAGGAATTTGACCGGGCATTGGGCGGGGGTCTGGTGCCGGGTTCGGCCGTGCTGATGGGCGGCGATCCAGGGATCGGCAAGTCAACCCTGCTGCTGCAAACCGCAGCAACTATCGCGCGCACCGGGCAAAGCGTTATCTATGTCAGCGGTGAGGAAGCCGCAGGACAGGTGCGGATGCGCGCTGCAAGGCTTGGCCTTGCCGATGCAACGATCCAGCTCGCTTCCGAAACTTCAGTGCGCGACATCTTGACCACGCTGGGCCGGATGGCACCGCCTTCATTGCTGGTGATCGATTCGATCCAGACCATGTATTCCGACACGATCGAAGGTGCGCCGGGAACGGTCAGTCAGGTTCGTGGCTGCGCGTTTGAGCTGATCCGTTACGCCAAGGAACATGGCGTGGCGCTGGTATTGGTAGGCCATGTCACCAAGGACGGCAGTATCGCGGGGCCGCGCGTGCTTGAGCACATGGTGGACGTGGTGATGAGCTTTGAAGGAGAGCGCAGTCATCAATATCGCATCCTGCGCGCGCTCAAGAACCGTTTTGGCGCGGTCGACGAAATTGGTGTTTTTTCGATGGTCAGCGAAGGGCTGGAGGAAGTCAGCAATCCATCCATGCTGTTCCTTTCAGGGCGTGATCAGCCGCTGGCGGGCAGCGCGGTATTCCCTGCGCTAGAGGGCACGCGCCCGGTATTGGTTGAAATCCAGGCGTTGATTGTGCGCTTGCAATCAGGCGCAACCCCGCGGCGAGCGGTGGTGGGTTGGGACAACAGCAGGCTGGCGATGTTGCTGGCCGTGCTGGAATCACGCTGCGGGCTCAATTTCAGCTCAGCCGAAGTCTATCTGAACATTGCCGGAGGCTATCGTTTGTCAGACCCGGCCGCCGACCTTGCGGTGGCCGCTGCGCTGGTATCGGCGCTGGCGAACAAGCCCTTGCCGGATCGCTCTGTATTCTTCGGCGAACTGTCGCTGGCCGGTGAGATTCGCCCGGTTGCGCATTCCTCTCTGCGCCAGCGCGAGGCCGAAAAGCTCGGCTTTACCTCTGCATTCGGTCCATCCGGCACAGAAAACGGACCATCGGGGATTAACTATCGTGGTTTAGGACAAGTTGCGAACCTCGTTGACCGGGTGATGGCAAAGACATAATCCTCCCCGCCTATGAACGGGTTTGACCTTATCGTATTCGCGATCATCGGCATTGCCGCGATCGGCGGCTTCATGCGCGGGCTGGTGCAGGAAGTTCTGTCGCTGGCGGCATGGGTGCTTGCTGCCTTTGCAATTTATCAGCTGCATACGCCGCTGACCAACCAGCTGCTTGTGTATTTTGATTCGGAAACGACCACCGCCCTTCTGGCGTTCGCATTGCTGCTGCTGATTCCCTATGCGGCGATGAAGTTGATCGCGAACAACGTGGGCCAGGCATCGCGCAATTCGATCATGGGGCCAATCGATCGCGTCCTCGGTTTCGGCTTTGGCATGCTCAAGGGTGGATTGGTCGTTGTATTCGCCTTCTCGCTGCTGGTGCTGGGCTACGATACCGCGTGGGGATACAAGGGCCGCCCGGTCTGGATCACTACCGCGCGCACCTATCACGTGATCGATGCAAGCTCACGCGGGCTGGTGGAAATGATCGCCGAACGCCGCGCGCGCTTGCTGGCCGAAGCGAAAGTTGCGGAATGAGCGCCGCCAGCGCAGGCAAGCTATACACACCCGAACTCCTGTCACTCGCAACCGAGCTGGCGAACTATCCGCTCTCGGGTGAGTTTTCGCACAGCGGTGAAGCACGCTCGAAAACCTGTGGCAGCAGCATCAGGGTAGGTCTCGAAACCGATGACCGGGGCGGGATTTCCCGTCTGGGAATGGCGGTTACCGCCTGCGCGGTGGGCCAGGGTTCCGCAGCGATTTTTGCAGCGAATGCGTGCGGTCGCAACGCGTCGGAGCTCGCAACAACCTTGCGCGCGCTCGAAAACTGGCTGGACTCAGCTGACGCACCAATGCCCGATTGGCCAGGTTTCGCTGCCCTGCGCACCGCGCGAGACTATCCGGCGCGACACGGTGCCCTGCTATTGCCGTGGAGGGCAGCGGCAGAGGCGCTTTGCAAGGCGGATGGCAACGGCTAGAGCCACGACCTTGTGGCAACGGGGAGAGCGCAATAACCATGTCAAAGACTGCACAGCCGGCCATCCGGGAGCCCAGCGAGAAAGAGATAAAGCTGGTTATCGGGGCAAGTTCGGCAGGCACCGTTTTCGAATGGTATGATTTCTTCATCTACGGCACGCTTTTCGCGCTGATCGGAAAGGCCTTCTTCCCCAGCGACAACGAGACCCTGCAGGTTCTGCTGGTGTGGGCCGGTTTCGCGATCGGCTTCGGTTTCCGCCCGCTGGGCGCGATCATGTTCGGCTTTCTTGGTGACCGGCTGGGGCGCAAGTATACCTTCCTAGTGACGGTCACACTGATGGGTATTGCCACTGCCGGGGTCGGCCTGGTGCCAAGCGCGGAAAGTATCGGACTGTGGGCTCCGGCAATTGTGATCGTGCTGCGAATTTTGCAGGGACTGGCGCTGGGCGGCGAATATGGCGGCGCAGCGATCTATGTTGCAGAGCACGCTCCGCCGGAAAAGCGGGGCTTCTACACCAGCTTTATCCAGGCATCGGTGGTGGGCGGGTTCATCCTGTCGATCATTGTCGTGCTTGCCTGCCGCTTCCTGATCCCGGAACAGGAGTTCAACGATTGGGGCTGGCGCGTGCCGTTCCTGCTGTCGATCGTGCTGCTCGGCATATCGCTGTGGATGCGGCTCAAGCTGTCCGAAAGCCCGGTGTTCCAGGCGATGAAGGCGGAAGGCCAGATTGCCGGTAATCCGTTTGTCGAAAGCTTCACCTATCCCGGCAACAAGAAGCGCATCTTCGTAGCGCTGTTTGGCGTCACGGGCATCCTCACCACGATCTGGTATTCGGCCTTCTTCTCCAGCCTGTCATTCCTCCAGCGCGACATGCGGCTGGATGAGCTGACCGTCGAGCTGACGCTGCTTGTCGCGGGCCTGATTGGCATGACCTTCTACATTTTCGTCGGCAGGTGGTCAGACCGGGTAGGCCGCAAGAAACCGATCATGATCGGTGCGGCCCTGACCCTGCTGCTGATCTTTCCCAGCTTCTGGGCGATGGGCAGCCTGGCCAATCCAGGCTTGGCCGAAGCCTCCGAACGCAACCCGGTGGTGGTAAGCGGTCCGCAATGTTCAACCGATCCCTTTGCCGAACTGTTCGACCGCGAGCAGAGCGACTGCGGCAAGCTGCTCGGCACGCTTATTTCGAGCGGGGTGAGTTATCAGCTTCAGCCCGGCGATGCGCTGGCGCTCTCGATCGGCGGCGCCCCTGTCGCAATCGATCCGGCCTGGTTCGCTGACGGCAAGCTGCGGAGCGAGGCAGTTCAAGCTCGGCTCACCCAGGCGGGCTTCGACTTCTCGCGTCAGACGCCGCCGTTCATCAACATCGTAGGGATTGTTGCCATTCTGCTGGTGCTCAGCGCCCTTTCGGCGCTGACCTATGGCTCGGTCGCGGCGCTGCTGTCGGAAATGTTTCCGCCGCGCATCCGCTACAGCTCGATGTCGATCCCCTATCATATCGGGGCCGGCTATCTCGGCGGCTTCTTGCCATTGATCGCGGGCGTGATCGTGGCCAGCACTGGCGATATCTATTCCGGGCTGTGGTACACTTGGGGCGTAGTTGCCTTCGGTATCGTTGTGGCATGGTGGGGCTTGCCCGACGGGCCGCCGCGGGATTTCGCCGACGATGCCGGTTGAGCGTCCTGCCTCCAGCCTGCGCCTGAAGATCGACCGGGAAGCGCTTGCTCACAATTGGCGCACGCTCGACCGGATGAGCGGTAGCGCGCGGGCGGGCGCGGCGGTGAAAGCCGATTGTTACGGGTTGGGCGTCGATGCCTGCCTGCCCACGCTGCGCGCTGCCGGGGCGCAGCTGTTCTTCGTCGCACATTGGGGCGAAGTAGACCGGGTTGCGCATCATGTGCCGTCAGACCAGATTGCCGTGCTGCACGGTCCGCTGACCGCTGGCGACGCCGCTTATGCGCGCGCGCGCAAGGTGCTGCCGATAATCAATTCGCTGGCACAGTCAAAGTTGTGGATCGAGAGCGGGGGCGGGCCGTGCCATCTGATGTTGGATACGGGAATCAACCGGCTCGGCATTTCGCCCCACGAAACAGGCGATCCGCTGATCGCCCAACTCGAAGTGATCGGCCTCATCTCGCACCTCGCCTGCGCCGACGAGGACAGTGCCATGAATGCGCGGCAGCTCGATACTTTCCGCGCCCTGCTCCCCGCGATACCGCACCAATTTGCCAGCCTCGCCAACAGCGCAGGGATTGCACTGGGGAGCGGCTATCATTTCGACGTGACCCGCCCCGGCCTGGCGCTTTACGGCGGGGTCCCGCGTGCAGAACTGGCTGGGGAAATCCGCCAGGTCGCCACACCTGAGGCGGCGATAATCCAGACCCGCCAGCTGTCCGCAGGCGACAAGGTGGGCTATAACGCCACCTTTACAGCTCCTGCAGCCATGCGCATTGGGGTGGCATCGATCGGATATGCTGACGGGTTGCTGCGATCCTGGGGCGGGAAGGGCGCTTTCCTGCTCCGCGGCGACATGCGCCTGCCGCTGCTGGGTAAGGTGTCGATGGATATGGTGGTGGTGGATTTGTCACAGGCCCCGGAAGTGGCAGAGGGCGACTGGGTCCAGATCCCCTATCATCTGCCTGACGCAGCGCAGATTAGCGGCCTTTCGCAATATGAATTGCTTACCGTTTTGGGGCAGCGCCTCAAATCCCCCTAACCCATGTTGCGCTGCACATTGTGCAGGTGCTAAGGCCGCAGCATCAATTCAGCAGGACTGCAGCAAATGGCCAAGAAAAACGCGGGCGCAGGCGAAACCGTGATCGTCAAGAAATACGCCAACCGGCGGCTCTACAACACCAGCACCTCGAGCTATATCACGCTTGACGACTTGGCGGCGATGGTGCGCGACAATGTGGAGTTTCAGGTGCTCGACGCCAAGACCGGCGATGACATTACCCATTCCATTCTTACCCAGATCATCATGGACGAGGAATCGAACGGCGAGCAGATGCTGCCCGTCAGCTTCCTGCGCCAGTTGATCAGCATGTATGGCAATTCGATGCAGGCGATGATGCCGTCCTATCTCGAAGCGGCAATGGCCAATTTCCGCGAGAATCAGGGCAAGATCCGCGAAGCATTCGAAAAGGGCATCAGCAACACGCCACTTGCCAAGATCCATGAAACCAACATGGCAATGATGCGCGCGGCAACCGAAGCATTTCTGCCAAGTTCCAGCAAGCGCAGCGAAAAGGCCGATAGCGCAACGGGCGATGAAATTGCCGCGCTCCGCAAGCAGATGGCCGACATGCAAAAGAAGCTCGACGAACTCAGCAAATAGCGCAAGTTGCGCCGCCGCAAGGCAGGCGCCGCGTCCACCCAAAGCAGGAAATTCCCCTTGTCCCAGATCCGCCATGCCCTCGACGTCAAACGCGAGGACGACTTTTCCCACTGGTATCAGGAGGTCATCTCCGCCGCTGACATGGCCGAGGAATCGGGTGTGCGCGGTTGCATGGTCATCAAGCCGTGGGGCTATGGTATCTGGGAACGCATCCAGCGCCTGATGGATGACCGGATCAAGGCTGCGGGCGTCCAGAACTGCTATTTTCCGATCTTCATCCCCTTGAAGAATTTCGAACGCGAAGCCGAACATGTCGAAGGTTTTGCCAAGGAGATGGCGGTTGTCACCCATCATCGGCTGATCTCCGATGGCAAGGGCAGGTTGATCCCCGATCCTGAGGCGAAACTGGAAGAGCCGCTGGTGGTGAGGCCGACCTCTGAAACGATCATCGGCGATGCCATGGCGCGCTGGATCCAGAGCTGGCGTGACCTGCCGCTGCTGACCAACCAATGGGCCAATGTTGTCCGGTGGGAAATGCGCACCCGCATGTTCCTGCGCACCAGCGAATTCCTGTGGCAGGAAGGGCATACCGCGCATGAGAACCGCGAGCAGGCGCTGGAGGAAACCCACCGTGCGCTGGAAATGTATCGTGCCTGCGCTGAAGAGGATATGGCGCTGCCGGTGATCGCGGGAGAAAAGCCGGAGAACGAGCGTTTTCCAGGCGCGGTCGAAACCTGGTCAATCGAGGCGATGATGCAGGACGGCAAGGCGCTGCAGGCTGGCACCAGTCATTTTCTCGGCACCAATTTCGCCCATGCTGCGGGGATCAAGTATCAGGACCGCGAAGGCCGCGAGCAATTCTGCCACACCACCAGCTGGGGCATGTCGACCCGCATGATCGGCGGCGTTATCATGACCCATGGTGATGATGACGGGCTGCGTGTGCCGCCCAGGATCGCGCCACAGCAAGTGGTGATCATTCCAATGCTGCGTGACAAGCCTGAGGATGCGGACGTGCTGGCATATTGCGAAGAGCTCCATCGTCAACTGGCCGTTCAACATTCGATGGACGAGCCGGTGCGCGTGCTGCTCGACAAGAAGCCCGGCCAGGCTGCCGCCAAACGCTGGGGCTGGGTGCGCAAGGGCGCGCCCGTGATTATCGAAGTCGGCCCGCGAGACATGGCGGAAGGCAAGGTGGCGATGATCCGCCGTGACAGGCTGTGGAACACGGAAACTGGCAAGGTCGCGTTCCAGTTCATGGCACGCGAAGAATGCGTCAGCGGAATCGATGCACTGTTGGCCGATATCCAGAAATCCCTGTTCGAAGAGGCTGCCGCTCGCCGCGATGCCAATATCACCCGCGGGGTCACTTCACTCGATGAAGTCGCCGCCTTCTATGACGGTTCCAGGAAATTCCCCGGCTGGATCGAGGTGCAATGGTCGAAACCGACCGGTGCCGTGCTGGAAAAGGTGGTCGAGACATTGAAGGAGCACAAGCTGACGATCCGCAATGTGCCGCGCGATGCTGCGCCTGCTGACGATAAGTGTATATTCACCGGCGAGGCTGCGGTTGAACGAATTCTGATCGGACGGGCTTACTGATTTGGCGAAAGCTCCAACCAAGCGCCCTCAAGGCATGCCCAGCAAGGAACAGATACTCGAATTCCTTCAATCGTCTGACATTCCGGCTGGCAAGCGCGAGATCGCCAAGGCGTTTGGCCTCAAGGGCCAGGAAAAGATCGCGCTCAAACGGCTGCTCAAGGACATGGCCGAAGAAGGCATGATCGACGGCAAGAAAGCCGCCTATCACCGCATGGGCGGTGTGCCCAAGGTAACCGTGCTGCGTGTGATCGAGATCGCGGATGGCGAAGCAATCGCCATTCCTGACAATTGGTCGCCTGACGCGCCCGGTGAACCACCGCGCCTGACCATGCGCGAATTGAAGGACAAAGGCGGAAAACGGATGCCCGCGCTCAAACGCGGCGACCGCGTGCTCTCGCGGACCGAGGAAACCGGGCGCGGCTGGATCGCGCATCCGATGAAAAAACTGCCCGCGCGCACCGAAGGGCTGATGGGCGTGGTGGAGATCGACGGCAGCGGCAAGGCCTGGCTTGCCCCGGTCGACAAGCGCGTCCGCAATTCGTCGCCAATCGCCGATCTGGGCGAGGCGGAGGAAGGCCAGTTGGTAATCGCCGAGCGGGTGGGGCGCTCTGATCGTTCGGGCGTCAAGGTGATCGAAGTGGTGGGCGATCCGCTCGCTCCGAAAAGCTTCAGCCTGATTGCCATCGCCAAGCACGGCATCCCGCATGTGTTCCCGCAAGAGTCGCTGCGCGAAGCGGAAGAGGCGGCCAAGCTGGCGCTCAGCAGCGAACACCGCGAGGATTTGCGACACCTGCCGATCATTGCGATCGATCCGGCCGACGCGCGCGACCATGACGATGCGATCTGGGCAGAGCCTGACGGGCAGGGCGGCTTCAACGCGCTCGTCGCGATTGCCGATGTCAGCTACTACGTGCGACCCGGTGGCGAGCTCGACCGCGAGGCGAGGAAGCGCGGCAATTCGGTCTATTTCCCTGACCGGGTCGTGCCGATGCTGCCCGAGGTGCTCAGCGCCGATGTGTGCTCGCTGCGCGAAGGTGAGGACCGTGCGGCCATGGCGTGCCATTTGCGGGTTGACGGGCACGGCAATGTTACGAAGTTCCATTTCACTCGCGCGCTGGTGCGGATCGCGCACAACATCGCCTATGAAGATGCCCAGGCGGCGATAGATGATGGCACCGCGCCAGAGCACCTGAAGCATTTATGGGCCTGCTGGCGGGCGCTGGAGAAGGCGCGCCACGCTCGCGACCCGCTCGAACTCGAATTGCCCGAACGCCGCGTGGTGCTCGACGAGCAAGGCCAGATCGCGGAAATCGCTGTGCGCGAACGGCTCGACGCGCACCGCGTGGTCGAGGATTTCATGATCGCCGCCAATGTCGCGGCGGCCAAGGCGCTCGAGGCCAAGACCGCGCCGGTGGTTTACCGGGTGCATGAACCGCCTGCGCGCGAGAAGCTGCTTGCTCTGCGTGACTATCTCGCCACCTTCGGGCGCAAGCTCGCGCTGGGCCAGGTCATCACCCCCTCGCTGTTCAATCGCATGCTCAAGGATGTGAGCGACGAGGGAGAAAAGGCGCAGGTGATGGAGGCGGTGCTGCGCAGCCAGATGCAGGCCTATTACGGACCGAGCAATGCCGGGCATTTCGGGCTTGCGCTGGGCAGCTACGCCCATTTCACTTCGCCGATCCGACGCTATGCCGATCTGCTGGTGCACCGCGCGCTGGTCGATGCCTACAAGCTGGAACAGCCCAGGCCCAAAAACGCCAACCTGCCCGAAGCCACCGGACTTTCTGACCGCGACCGTTCCAGCCTGCAGCAGGTTTCCGACGCGATCAGCCAGGCAGAGCGGCGCGCAATGGAGGCCGAACGCGATACGATCGATCGCTATGTCGCGGCCTGGCTTTCAAGCCGGCTAGGCGAAATCTTCGACACCCGCATCACCGGTGTGCAGGCCTTCGGCTTCTTCGCCACGATCACCGGGCTGGGGGGCGACGGGCTGGTGCCGGTCTCCACGCTGGGCCGCGAGCACTTTCGCTATGAGGAGGCGGCGCAGGTGCTGGTCGGCGAAAGCAGCGGCACCCGCTATGCCATGGGCGACAAGCTCAAGCTCAAGCTGGCAGAGGCCAATCCGCTTACCGGCGCGCTCAAATTCGTGCCGGTTGATGGCGAGGGGCAGGAAATCGAACCGCGCGGCCACCGGCCGCCGCCGCGCCGCAGCGAAAAACCAGCAGGCAAGCGCATGGCCGGAAAACGCGGCAGGCCAGGCAACATCCGCCACCAGGGGCGCCGCAAGCGTTAACTGGCCAAAACGCTAGATTGCGCCTGCTTCCTCGTCGTAGTCCGCTGGAATTATGTAGAGCGGGCAGGGCAGGGTGCCCACATTGGCAGAGAAATGCGTCACGAGCGGTCCGGGATTATTGCCCTTGGCAGCGCCGAGCACCAGCGCGGCCACCTCTTTATGTTGTTCGAGATATTCTCGAATCACGCGCTGCCCACCGCCCAAGATCACCGAAATCGTGGGCATCACGCCCATTTCGGCCAGCAGGCTGCCGGCCGCACCATGCGCCAGCATTTCCGCGCGGTCGCGCGCTTCCTGTTCGATCGTCGCCTGCACCCCGCCAAAGGCGCTGATGTTCTGTTGCGGAACCAGCGCAAGGATGTGCACGCCGCCGTCCACAGCACCCGCGCGGCGCGCCGCAAACCGCAGGGCGGAACGGGCCTCGTCGGTCTCGTCAATCACTACCAAAAAGACGCGCATGAACTGTGGCTCCCTTTGCCGCAGGGTATCTGCTGAAAACGTATTCTTCGCAAGAACCTTGCCCCAGCCTCGCGAATTCGGCACAGGCTTACGTCGCGTAAAGGAAAGGGAATCTCTCCAGCGATGCCGATTGAAATCAAGATGCCCGCTCTCTCGCCCACCATGGAAGAAGGCACGCTTGCAAAGTGGCTGGTGAAACCGGGTGACCAGATCAAGTCTGGCGATATCATGGCGGAAATCGAAACCGACAAGGCGACGATGGAATTCGAAGCCGTCGATGAAGGCACGCTGGTATCGATCACGGTCGAAGAGGGCAGCGAAAACGTCAAGGTGGGCACGGTTATCGCCGTGCTTGCGGAGGAAGGCGAAGATGTGGACGCGGTGGCCTCGGCTCCTGCACCTGCACCTTCACCTACGCCGTCACCTACGCCGTCACCTGCGACAGATGCCGCCCCGGCTTCGGCGGCGTCAGAACCAGCGCCGGCGGCGTCAGCTCCGGCACCGGCTTCAGCTGCACCCGCGCCCTCCGGTGATCGTATCGTTGCATCACCTTTGGCCAAGCGCATCGCCGAGCAAAAAGGGCTCGACCTTTCGGCCATCAAGGGCAGCGGCCCCAATGGCCGCATCGTCAAGGCCGATCTCGAGGGAGCATCTGCAGCCCCCTCCGCTCGTGCTGAGCCTGTCGAAGGACAGGAAGCCAAGGCCCAGCAACCAGCACCGCAGCTTGGCGGCGATCTTGACGCGCCTTACGAGGAGCAGAAGCTCAACAATGTCCGCAAGGTCATCGCCCGCCGCCTGACCGAAGCCAAGCAGACCGTTCCGCATATCTACCTTACGGTGGACGTGCGGCTTGATGCGCTCTTGAAGCTGCGTTCGCAGCTCAACGCCTCGCTCGAACCCGACGGGATCAAGCTCTCAGTCAACGACCTGCTGATCAAGGCGCTCGCCCGCGCGCTCGCCCGCGTGCCCAAATGCAATGTCAGCTTCCAGGGCGATGTGCTGCACCAATATTCGCGGCAGGATATCTCGGTTGCGGTGGCGGCGCCTTCGGGCCTCATCACCCCGATCATCCGCGATGCAGGCCGCAAGGGACTGGCGCAGATCAGCACCGAGATGAAGGAACTGGCGGGCAAGGCCAAGGAGGGCAAGCTTCAGCCGCACGAATACCAGGGCGGCACCGCCAGCCTCTCCAACCTCGGCATGTTCGGCACCAAGCAGTTCGACGCGGTGATCAACCCGCCGCAGGGCATGATCCTGGCGGTGGGCGCAGGTGAGCAGCGGCCCTGGGTGGTCGATGGCGCGCTTTCCGTGGCGACGGTTATGAGCGCCACCGGCAGCTTCGACCACCGTGCGATCGACGGCGCCGACGGTGCGGCGCTGATGCAGGCGTTCCAGCAGCTGTGCGAAAACCCGATGGGGCTGGTGGTTTGATCAGCTGGCTGTCCTACAGAACGCAATTCGTGCGATGAGTTCGGGATGTCTGCTCGCCACTCTAGCCGCCGCGTTGCGAAAGTAATGGGCCGCTCTGTCTGGAGCGAATTCATCTTCAGGACCGTGTTCCATGTGTTCCATCCTGTAGGACTCTGAAAGAGGTAATGCAGTAATGTCAGCTAGTTACGACGTCATCGTTCTCGGCTCCGGACCCGGCGGTTATGTTGCCGCCATTCGCTGTGCGCAGCTGGGCCTGAAAACCGCCATCGTCGAGCGCGAGAATCTGGGCGGTATCTGCCTCAACTGGGGCTGCATCCCGACCAAGGCGCTGCTACGTTCGGCCGAGATATTCCATTATATGCAGCACGCCAAGGATTATGGCCTTGTTGCCAAAGAGATAGAGGCCGATCTTGAGGCGGTGGTGAAGCGCAGCCGCGGGGTGGCCAAACAACTGAACCAGGGCGTCACGCACCTGATGAAGAAAAACAAGATCACCGTCCACATGGGCGAGGGCGCGCTGACCGGCCCGACCACGCTGACGGTGAAATCGGACAAGGGTGAGGAAAAGCTCACTGCCAAGCACGTGATCGTCGCCACCGGAGCCCGAGCGCGCGACCTGCCCTTTGCGCCTGCTGACGGCAAGCGCATCTGGACCTATCGCACCGCCATGACGCCGCCCGAAATGCCGAAGAAGCTGCTGGTGATCGGCTCTGGCGCGATCGGAATCGAATTCGCCAGCTTCTACAACGACATGGGCGCGGAAGTGACTGTGGTCGAAATGCTCGACCGGGTGGTGCCGGTGGAAGATGCGGATGTCTCCGCCTTCCTCGAGAAATCGCTCGCCAAACAAGGCATGACGATCATGACCGGGGCCGGGGTGGAAGACCTGAAGGCCAGCGCCACCGGAGTGAAGGCTAAAATCAAGGACAAGGACGGCAAGGTCGCTGAGCACGAGTTCAGCCACGCCATCGTCGCCATCGGCATCGTGCCGAACACTGAGAATATCGGGCTCGACAAGCTGGTGGAGATGGACCGCGGTTTCATCCAGATCGATCCCTATGGCCGCACCAAAGCCAAGGGGCTGTGGGCGATCGGCGACTGCACTCCTGGCCCCTGGTTGGCGCACAAGGCAAGCCATGAGGGCGTGACTGCGGCCGAAGCGATCGCACAGGAGCTGGGCAACAAGGACATGCACCCGCATCCGCTCGACCGCAATAACATCCCCGGTTGCACCTATTGCCACCCGCAGATCGCCAGCGTCGGCATGACCGAAGCCAAGGCCAAGGAAGCCGGATACGAGGTGAAGGTCGGCAATTTCCCCTTCATCGGCAATGGCAAGGCGATTGCGCTGGGCGAGGCGGAAGGCTTCATCAAGACGGTGTTCGACGCCAAGACCGGCGAACTGCTGGGCGCACACATGATCGGCGCAGAAGTGACCGAACTGATCCAGGGCTATACTGTGGGCAAGACGCTCGAGACGACCGAGGCGGAACTGATGCAGACCGTTTTCCCGCACCCCACGCTGTCCGAAATGATGCACGAAAGCGTGCTCGGCGCTTACGGGCGGGCGTTGCACATCTGAGCGGAGGCTGACAGGAAGGCGTAATGACCGGCTTCCTGATCCTCGCCTTCCTGATCCTGGCCGCCGGGCTGGTCGCCGTACCGCTGGCAGCACGCTTTGGCCTTGGCTCGGTGCTTGGTTACCTGCTTGCGGGCATGGCCATCGCGCCGGTGCTGAGCGCGCTGAAGGTCGATGTAGAGGCGCTCCAGGTTTTTGCCGAATTTGGCGTGGTGATGATGCTGTTCATCATCGGGCTGGAGATGGAACCCCGCAAATTGTGGGAGATGCGGCGGCGGCTGGTCGGCCTTGGCGGCGGGCAGGTACTGCTTTCGGCACTGGCCATTGCCGGGACCGCCTTGCTGGCAGGCGAGCAATGGCAGACCGCCCTGGCGATCGGCATGATCCTGGCGCTCTCATCCACGGCCATTGTGGTGCAGTCGCTGACCGAAAAGGGCCTGCTGCGAAGCGAGGGCGGGCAGGCGAGCTTCGCAGTGCTTTTGTTTCAGGACGTCGCGGTGATCCCGATCCTTGCCATTTTGCCTCTGCTGGCCCTGCCCGAAATTGCAGCGATGGCAGGAGCCGCCGCACTGAACGGGGCGCAGGCGCATGGGCCAGCGCTGGACATCACTGGCGGGATGCCGGCGTGGCTGGGAGGGCTGGTCACACTGGGTGCCATCGGTGCAGTAGTCTTCATCGGGGCTTATCTCACCCGCCCGGTGTTTCGCTATATTGCCAGGGCCAACCTGCGCGAGCTCTTCACCGCAACCGCGCTTGTCTTTGTCATCGGCATCGCGCTGCTCATGAGCTTGGTCGGCCTTTCGCCCGCGCTGGGTACGTTCCTTGCCGGCGTAGTGCTGGCGAATAGCGAATACCGGCACGAGCTTGAGAGCGACATCGATCCATTCAAGGGCCTGCTGCTGGGCCTGTTCTTCATCACCGTAGGCGCCGGAATCGATTTCGAACTGGCTGCGCAGGAGTGGCGCACGGTCGTGTTCTGGGCGGCTGTGGTCATCGCGGTGAAGCTGCTGGTGCTGGCGGCAGTGGCCCGCGTCGCCGGCATCCGCGAGCAAGCCGGCTGGCTATTCTCTTTCAGCCTGCCGCAAGCGGGCGAGTTTGCCTTTGTCCTGATTGCATTCGCCGCCGCCAACTTCGTTCTCACCCGTGAACTGGCCGACATGCTGCTGCTGGTTGTCGCTCTGACTATGTTGTTCACGCCGCTGCTGTTCATCATCTACGACAGATTCGTGGCGCGTGCCTATTGCGCGGCACAGGCCGAGCGTGCGGCGGATACGATCGACGAGGAGCATCCGATCATCATTGCCGGGCGCGGGCGCGTGGGCGGAATTGTTGACCGGATGCTCGATGCTGCGGGGCACCGCGCGACCGTGATCGACTATGACAGCGAGCATATCGAGCAACTCAAGAAATTCGGAGTCAGGAGCTTCTACGGCGATGCAACCCGGCCTGACCTGCTCGCCAGTGCCGGGATCGAGCGGGCGAAGCTGTTGATCGTGGCACTGGATGAGCGCGAACAGATCGACAAGCTGGTGCGCTATGCCACCAGCAATTTTCCCAGGCTGCACGTGATCGCCCGGGCCAAGGATCGCGATCATGTCTATCACCTGTGGGCGATGGGCTGCCGCGATATAATCCGGGAAACCTATGACGGGGCACTGCGAATGGGGCGCTCCGCTTTCGAAGCGCTCGGGGCCGATCAGCAATCCTCGCGGGCCATGGCCGATGCCTTCCAGGAAATGGACCGCCGCTCAATGGTCGAGGTGGCCGATCTTTACCGGCTCGACATCCCGTCGTGGGAAAACGAGCCGCTGCTCGCCAGGATACGGGAATTGCGGTCGGAATGGGATCCGAAGCTGCGCGATCAGATCGACGCAATCATCAAGCGCGGACGCGAGTAGGGCAAGGCTTCGGACGGCTTTCCCGGTTCAGAAAAGCGATGGCGGACAGGGTGGGATTCGAACCCACGGTGGGCTTTCACCCACGGCGGTTTTCAAGACCGCTGCATTCAACCACTCTGCCACCTGTCCGCTGGCGACGCTCGCTAGCGTGCGAATCAGTTGTTGTCACCACTGATCGTGCGCCGTTCGCAGCGCGATGAAGAATGGGTTTGCGAATTAAGGATAAGCCATCCGAGATCATGGACCGTTCATCGCCGCCATGGCAGAACGCAGTCATGGCCCTGAAACCCTTCCTCTGCGCAATTGCGCTGTCCAGCCTCGCAGTGAATCCGGTGCCGGCGCAAGCGCAAGTCGCAAGCTCTGATCAGCCAGAAGATTTGGGAGAACTGTCGTTTGACGCCTATCTCCAGCTCCTGATCGCCCGCGCGCGCGCCGAAGGGGTCAGCGAAGCCACCCTCCAGCGCATGACCTCGGACCTCACGCCCAATGACCGGGTAATCCGGCTCGACCGGGCGCAGCCGGGGACGCCCACGCGCAGCGGATATCCCGCGCTGGCGCCCTATATTGCGATCCATGTCAATTCGGTGCGAATCGCGGGCGGGCGCGAGGTTTTGGCCGCCAACCGCGCCGCTCTGCTCGCAGTCGAGGCCGAATATGGCGTGCCTGCCGAAGTGGTCATCGCGATTTTCGGACACGAAACCAGCTACGGCCGCATCCGAGGGAATTTCGATCTCGCCCGCTCGCTCGCGACGCTAGCTTGGGAGGGGCGCCGCAGAGAGCTTTTCGCCAATGAATTTATTGCCTTGATGAAGGTAGCTGACAAGGGTTACGGCCGCGAGGAGCTGGTCGGTAGCTGGGCGGGCGCAATGGGCAATCCGCAATTCCTCCCTAGCATCTATCTCAAGCTGGCAAGGGATGGCGACGGGGATGGGCGCGCGAACATCTTCACCAACCGCGCCGACACTTTCGCTTCGATCGCCAACTACCTGCGCTATGCCGGTTGGCGGACAGGCCAACCATGGGGGGTGCCGGCGACCGTCGCCGATGATCTCGATATAGACGCGCTCAAGACCAGGCTGGTCGCCCCGGTCTGCCCCCGCGTCCATGAGCGGCACAGCCAATGGAAGACAGTGGCCGAATGGCGCGCATTGGGCGTTATGGCCCAGCGCATGATCGGCGATGATGTGCTGGCAACCCTGTTCCAGCCTGACGGGCCAGGCACGCCTGCATGGCTGCTCACCTCGAACTATCGCGCGATCCTCGAATATAATTGCTCCAATTACTATGCCATGAGCGTGGGGCTGCTTGCCGACGAGATTGCCCGCTGAAACCCGGCAAGAGCAAAGGGGATAGCCCGGGGCAAAAGCTCGCATTGACGCAGGCGAGTGGTTATAGCCACTGGCATGCTTAAGGAGCGCGGATTGCGGCACATTTCCTACCTGATCGCGATGCTTTGCAGTGTCGTCCTGTCAGCTGCGCAGCCAGCGAATGCGCGCGATCTCGTTCGTGCGCCACCTGCGCATGATGAAGCCGCCATCGCTATCCTGGTCGACCTCTCAAGCGGGCAGGTGCTGCACCAGCGCAATGCCGATCGCCGCTTCATGCCCGCTTCGATCACCAAAACCATGACCGCCTTCCTCGCTTTCGAAATGATCGAGGAAGGTCGCCTGAAGCTTGACCAGCGAATGCGGTTTGATCCTGCCGCGTTTCGCAAATGGGGCGGGGTCGGTTCGACCATGTTCCTGAGCGCGGGCGATGAACTTCCGGTATCAGCTCTCTTGTTCGGCATCACCACGGTTTCGGCCAATGATGCTTCGGTGGTGCTGGCAGAAGGAACCGCGGGTTCCCTGGCGGAATGGACGCGATTGATGAATGCCAAGGCGCGCGAAATCGGGATGGTGAACAGTCACTTCGGTACCCCTAATGGTTGGCCGGACGAGGGGCGGACCTTCGTGACGGGGCGCGATCTGGCAAAATTGGGTGCCGCGCTGGTCCAGCGCCATCCGCAGCGATACAAGCGCTTCTTCGGTCACCGCCAACTCACTTATCGCGGCATCACACAGCCCAACCATGATCCGTTTACCGGCCAAGTGCCAGGGGGTGACGGTATCAAGACGGGTTTTACCAACGAGGCTGGCTTTGGCTTCCTTGGTTCTGCCCAGCGCGATGGCCGCCGTTTGATCTTGGTGGTTGCGGGCGCTGATCGTCCGAGAGTGCGCGACAGGGCAGCTCGTGCCTATCTCGAATGGGGTTTTAAAGCGTTCGAGAGCCGCCCGCTGTTCAGGGCGGGTGAGGTGATTGAGCAAGCCCGGGTTCAAGGTGGCCAGAGCCGCAAGGTTCCTTTGCTTGCCTCGCAGGCCATCGCGGCCACGCTTCCTCTAGGGGAAAGCCCCGAAATTCGGTTGGCCGTGAGGTATAACGGGCCATTGCGCGCGCCGATCAGAAAGGGACAACATGTGGCTGACCTCGAAATATCGGTTGAGGGAATGGAGCCCTCGCGCCTTCCGCTCGCAGCTGGTGAAGATGTTGCCGAAGCCGGTGTTTTCGCGCGTGTAGTTAATGGCGTTCTGGGGTGGTTCGGATAATGCACGGCCGATTCATTGCTCTTGAAGGGGGCGAGGGGGCAGGCAAGTCAACCCAGGCAAAACTGCTGGTTGATGCGCTTGAGGCACGTGGGCTGAAGGTTCAACTTACGCGCGAACCGGGGGGGACTCCCGGCGCTGAAGCGATCCGCAAGTTGCTGCTCGATCCACCCGGAGAAGGATGGGGTCCGCAGGCAGAGGCGCTGTTATTTGCCGCTGCCCGCGCAGACCATGTTGCGCGCCGGATCCGGCCAGCACTGGAGCGCGGCGAATGGGTAATTTCGGATCGCTTTGTCGATTCAAGCCGGGCCTATCAGGGTAGCGCTGGCGCATTGGGCGATACGGCAATCACCACGCTACATGAGATCGGCAGCGGAGGGCTCCGCCCCGATCTTACTATCCTGCTCCAGGCTGATGACGAGCAGGTTGCCGCCCGGCTCGCGGCCCGGGACGGGGACAACAGCGACGCCATTGGCAGTCGCAATTCTGCCTATCACCGGGCAGTTGCGCATGCCTTCCGGCGCTATGCCGAGGAAGACCCAAAGGGTTTTGCAGTGATCGACGCCGGAGGCGATCCCGAGACCGTCCATGCGCGCATCATGGATACGCTAGCCCCGATTCTGGAGGGTTGAGGCGAATGGAATGGCCCAATCACGCTACAGCCTGGGCGCAATGGCGCAATGCCATGGAAGGCGCGCGGATGCACCATGCGTGGATATTGGCAGGCAAGGCGGGCATCGGAAAGCATGACTTTGCGTTGGCGGCTGCGAGGGCGCTGGTGGCGGAGGAGGGTATTCCGCAGCCCGCCGGTCAACACCCTGATATCCTGATCCTGACGCACCTGCCCAAAGACGACCAGGAAGAGCGCAAGCGTGACGATGGCAAGCCCTTCGAGGTGAAACGCAACATTGCCGTATCCCAGATCCGTGCGATGCAGCAGCGGCTGACTACCCGCCCAACACTTGGCGCACGGCGGGTGATCATTATCAACCCGGCAGACGACATGGAACGCAGCGCCTCGAACGCATTGTTGAAGAGCCTCGAGGAACCGCCCGTGGGCACGTTTTTTCTACTCGTCACGCACCGCCCGGCAGGTCTTCTGCCGACAATCCGATCGCGCTGCCGCATGCTGCGCTTCGCAACGCTAGGCGATGCTGAAATTGCACAGCATCTGGCAGAGGAATTCCCGGGTACCAAACCCGAACAATGTGAATTGGCCGTCAAGATGTCCGGTGGATCGCTTGTCTCTGCGCGCAATTTCCTTGAACAGGAACTTGGCGCCGTAGCGAGCGCCATGCGCCGCCTGGCCTCTCAGGGCGACCCCGGCTTTGAGCTGCGAGGTCAGCTGGCCGCAGCAATCGGGCAGCGGCCTGATCGTGACCGAATGCGTGCCGTGCTCGAGCTTGCGCGGACTACGCTGGCACAGGCATTGCCGGATACCGATCCGCAAAGCCAGACCGCGCTGATCGAAGCACATCAGGAACTGGTGGTTCTGGCAGGGCAAGCGCCGACCTATAATTTCGATCCCGGCCTGCTGGCGGGTGAAATCGCCAGCTTGCTTGCGCGCGCTGCTGGCGCTAGCGAACCGGCCCATGGCTGAACCATTCTATATCACCACCGCGATCAACTATCCCAACGGTCGGCCGCACATCGGCCACGCCTATGAAGGGATTGCGACCGATGTGATGGCACGTTTCCAGCGTGCACGGGGGCGCGACGTGCGCTTCGTCACCGGCACCGACGAACACGGGCTCAAGATGGACCAGACCGCCCGCAAACTGAACCGGGCGACGATAGCCCTGGCTGATGAAATGTCAGGCTATTTCCGCGAAATGGCTGACAGTCTCAACCTGTCATACGATGATTTCGTGCGCACCACCGAACCGCGTCACCACGCCGCCAGCGTCGAACTCTGGCGCCGAATGGAAGCTGCGGGCGATCTCTATCTTGACCGCTATGAAGGCTGGTATTCGGTCCGTGACGAAGCCTTTTATGACGAAAGCGAGCTGATCGAGGGGGAGGGGGGCGACAAGCTCTCGCCCCAGGGTACGCCGGTGGAGTGGACGGCGGAGGAGACATGGTTCTTCCGCCTGTCGAATTATCAGGACAAATTGCTCGCATATTATCGCGACAACCCCGATTTCATCCGCCCGGAAAGCCGCCGCAACGAAGTGATGCGCTTCGTCGAGGGCGGACTGAAGGACCTGAGCGTTTCGCGCACCAGCTTCGACTGGGGTGTGCCGGTTCCGAATTCCGAAGGCCATGTGATGTATGTGTGGGTCGATGCGCTCACGACCTATATGACGGGCGTCGGCTTTCCCGACGCCGATGGCGAGATGTTCCGCAAATACTGGCCCGCTAACATCCACATGATCGGTAAGGATATCGTGCGTTTCCACGCGGTTTACTGGCCGGCCTTCCTGATGAGCGCGGGCCTGCCCGTGCCCCGGCAGGTCTTCGCGCATGGCTTCCTGCTCGCGCGCGGCGGCGAGAAGATGAGCAAGAGCGCGGGCAATGTGGTCGACCCGATGGAACTTGCCGAACGCTTCGGGGTCGACAATCTGCGCTATTTCTTCCTGCGCGAAATCGCCTTCGGGCAAGATGGCAGCTATTCGCCCGAAGCGATCGTCAATCGTGCCAATGCCGAACTGGCCAACAGCTTCGGCAATCTGGCGCAGCGAACGCTGTCGATGATCTTCAAGAATTGCGATGGCACCTTGAGCGATGCCTATACCCCTGCCGAAGCCGATCTTGCGCTCGAGAGCACCGTTCGCGATGCCTGCCGCACCGAACTACCGCGCGAATTCGAGGCGTTGAACTTCAGCGCGGGGCTTGAAGCATGGATGCGCGCGGTGTTCGCCTGCAACCAGTATGTTGACGAGCAGGCACCGTGGGCGCTGCGCAAGACCGATCCTGAGCGGATGGTAGCCGTGCTGATGACGCTGTTCCGCTGTGTCCGCCACCTCGCGATTGCTGTTCGACCGGTGGTGCCGCAATCTGCCGACCTTTTGCTCGACCAGTTGGGAATTTCGGCCGGTGAGCGTGATTTTGCCGCGCTGGATGACAATGAATGGTTCGCGCGTCTTGTCGCCAGCGGGTTCGGGCTCGAACAGCCACAGGGCGTATTCCCGCGCCTAGAATTGCCTGAAGGCGAGCCCGCCTGATGCTGGTCGATAGCCACTGTCACCTTGAGTACAAAGGCCTGGCCGAGGATCAGGCCGGAGTGCTGGCGCGGGCGCGCAATGCCGGGGTTGGCCAGTTCCTCAATATCTCGACCCGCCAGAGCGAATGGGCACAGATCGTTGCCACAGCCGAGCGCGAAAGTGATGTCTGGGCCAGCGTCGGGATCCATCCGCACGAGGCAGACCAGCACGCCGATCTGGGGCGTGACGCGTTGCTTGCCGCGAGCGAGAACCCGCGGGTGATCGGCATCGGCGAAACCGGGCTCGACTATTATTACGACCATTCGGACCGCGCGACGCAGCGCGAATTATTCCGCATGCATATCACGGTCTCGCGCGAGACCGGACTGCCATTGATCATCCACACTCGCGACGCAGAAGCGGATACGCTGGAAATCCTCGAAGACGAGCTGGGGAAGGGTGCCTTCCCCGCGCTGATCCATTGTTTCACTGCCTCCGCCGCATTCGGCAATCGCGTGCTCGAAATGGGGCTCACCATCTCTCTTTCGGGCATTGTCACCTTCAAGAATGCCCGCGAGCTACATGAAATAGCGCGTGAAATTCCGCAAAACAGGCTTCTTGTGGAAACTGACAGCCCATTCCTGGCGCCAGTGCCGCATCGCGGCAAGCCGTGTGAACCGGCCTTCGTTGCCAATACAGCTCAATTTCTGGCTGATCTGCGCGGCGAGGAATTCGAAGCTCTGGCCGACTATACGACCGCGAATTTCCGCAAGTTATTCAGCAAGGCGGCGTTTTGAAGCTGATTGTCCTCGGTTGTGGCACTTCTATGGGCGTACCGCGCGTCGGCAATGACTGGGGCGATTGCGATCCCGATGAACCGCGTAACCGACGCAGCCGGGTGTCCGTCGTGATCGAAAGCGCGGCAGGCAATCGCCTTCTGGTGGATACCTCTACCGACCTGCGCCAGCAATTGCTCGACAACAATATCAACCGGCTCGACGGTGTATTCTGGACGCATGACCATGCTGATCACTGCCACGGGATCGATGATTTGCGCGCGTTACGGTACGACCGGAGCGGGCCGATTTCGGGGTTTGCTGGTCAGGACACAGCATATCGGTTGAGGCAGCGCTTCGGCTATATATTTTCTGGGCAGCACGGTTATCCCACAATTGCTACGCTAGAAGTGCTCGATCGGCTTCGCATGCATGCTGGATTTGGGGTAAAGTGGTGTCAGATGCCGCATGGCCCCAGCGAGACAACCGGCTACCGCTTCGAAGCAGATGGAAAGAGCATCGCTTATGCCACTGATTACAGCGAAATAACTGACGAAATGGTCAAATTGTTTAGCGATGTGGATATTCTTGTGAGTGACTGTTTGAGGCGAGAGCCGCATCCAACTCATGCAAACTTGGCAATGGCTTTGGAAATGTTCAGGCTTTGCGGAGCACGGCGCCTGGTCTTGAGCCATTTGGATAAAACGATGGATTATGCGTCGCTTGAGGCTGAAACACCGGAAAATGTAATCGTGGGTTATGACGGTATGGAGTTGGACGCGTGAGTGAAAATACGGTCCAGATTATAGCCTTGCTTGGTTGGCTCATCTTGGCTGGCAGTGCCTTGGCTTCATATCGTCTCAGTTGGAGTAAAGCCTTGCGTATGGGTCTGATATGGGCTGCGATCTTTACCGCTGTAGCCTTGCTTTTCAGTATCGTAGGCCCGGGGGGATAGCACCAGTATGCCAACGAGCATCCATCTTATATTTAACATAATATATATTATCCATTCGCGAAATCGGGTGACGTGGGGAATCCTGGCGTGATCGAGCAAACCACCCGCCTGCTGGCGATTATGGCCAGGTTGCGTGATCCTGAAGGCGGCTGCGAATGGGATATGAAGCAGGACTTCTCCAGCATTGCACCGTACACGATTGAAGAAGCGTACGAAGTCGCCGATGCCATCGAGCGTAACGATATAACCGAATTGCGCGAGGAACTCGGCGATCTGCTGCTTCAGGTAGTTTTTCATGCCCAAATGGCAGAAGAAGCCGGACATTTCGCATTCGAGGACGTTGCAAAGGCAATATCGGACAAGATGGAAGCGCGCCATCCGCACATCTTTGGCGGCGAAAGCGGCCAGATGGAAGATAGCCGCTGGGAAGCGCTCAAGGCAACTGAACGTAAACAGAAAGGTGCCAGCAGCGCCCTCGACGGTGTTGCAAATGCGCTTCCTGCGCTGATGCGGGCCCAGAAACTACAGAAACGTGCCGCGCGCACCGGTTTCGATTGGCCCGATCCAAGTGGCCCAATTGAAAAAATAAACGAAGAGCTTGAGGAACTTGCGGCTGCCACCTCAGGTTCCGAACGATTTGAGGAAGCGGGTGACTTCCTATTCGCTGCGGTCAATCTGGTTCGCGCACATGGCATAGATGCCGAGGAGGCTCTGCGCAGCGCCAATCGCAAGTTCGAACGGCGCTTTCGCGGTATGGAACAGTTGGCCGACGGGAATTTCTCCGCGCTGTCACTGGATGAGCAGGAAGCACTTTGGCAGCGGGTCAAGGCCACAGAAAACAAGTCATAACCGCGCGAACTGTCCCAATTGCTTGGGATTGAGCCGCACCGTGAATTGCCTCAGCGGCCCTTCCCTGCCCCCGCGAAGCTCCTGTTCTGCCAGTACTTCGCCATTAGCGTGGAGCCAGGCGATGCGCCTACCATCACTCGCAGGTAATTCCAGCTCGACAACGCGCGATTCCTTGGTGAGGATCGAGCCGATCCACTCGAGCAGCGCGTCTATACCTTCGCCGGTCTGCGCTGAAATGACCAAGGCATCACCCTGAAGCGCGGCCATTTCGCGCAGTTCATCTGCGCGCGACGCGGACACCAGATCAACCTTGTTCCAGGCTTCTATGATCGGAATGGTGCTCTCCCCATTGTCGTCAGTTACGCCAAGCTCTGCCAGCACGGACAGCACCTGCTTTTTCTGCGATTCATGGGCCGGGTTAGCCATATCGCGAACGTGCAGGATGATATCCGCGCCAGTAACCTCCTCAAGCGTAGCTCGAAAAGCTGCGACCAGCTGGGTTGGCAGGTCCGAAATGAAACCGACTGTGTCTGACAGGATCGCCTTTTCGACTGCTGGCAGCTCAATCGCGCGCATAGTTGGATCAAGCGTGGCGAATAACAGGTCTTCGGCCATAACCTCCGCGCCTGTCAGTCGGTTGAAAAGGGTCGACTTGCCGGCATTGGTGTAACCCACCAGCGCGATGACCGGCCAGGGTGCCCGGCCCCTGCGTTTGCGATGCAGGCCGCGGGTCTTGCGGACCTGCTCCAGCTCCTTGCGCAATCGCGCCATCCGCTGGCGGATCATGCGCCGGTCAGCCTCGATCTGGGTTTCGCCGGGGCCGCCAAGGAAGCCGAAACCACCACGCTGCCGCTCAAGGTGCGTCCAGCTGCGCACGAGCCTGCTCTGCTGGTAATCGAGATGTGCCAATTCGACCTGCAGCCGCCCTTCGGCGGTAACGGCACGCTCGCCGAATATCTCCAGGATGAGGCCCGTGCGGTCAATCACCTTGCGCCTGAGCTTTTCTTCAAGATTGCGCTGCTGGATCGGCGACAGCGCGCCGTCCACAATGACCAGCTCGGCTTCGTGCAATTCGCAATCGGCCTGGATCTGTTCGACTTGTCCTGAACCGAACAGCGTGCCCGGGCGCATGGTGCGCACCGGCACCACCCGCGCATCGGCGATCACCACACCAATCGCCAGCGCCAGCCCGCAGGCTTCCTCAAGCCGCTCGGCTGCGTCGATAGCGTAGGACTGACCCCGGATATCGGGGCACAGTACGAGTGCGCGCGCGCCGCGCGTCACCTCGCCCAGAAGATCATCGTCGAAGCTCAGTCGTCGCCATCCCAGTCATCATCGGCCAGATCCACCGGCGAAGCGGGCTGAATGGTCGATACAGCATGCTTGTAGGCCAATTGCACGAAACCGTCGCGCTCAAGCAGCACACAGAACAGATCATAGGCGGCAATCCGCCCTTGCAGCATCACGCCGTTGACCAGGAACATGGTTACCTGGACTTCCGCTTCGCTGACGCGTGAAAGAAAAACATCCTGCAACAACCGTTGCCGGGCATTGCCGTGTTGGCTGGCGAACTGCTCAGCGTCGATCGGTTGCCCAGGCATGATGGTCGAGATCGCATGCTTGTAAACCAGCTGCGACTGGCCATCGCGCCGCAAAAGCAGCGAGAAATTGTCAAACCAGGTGACAATACCCTGCAGTTTCACGCCCTTGACCAGGAACACCGTGACCGGTGACTTGTTCTTTCGCAGCAAGTTGAGAAATGCGTCTTGAAGCTTGGCTTGCTTGCCGGAATTATCGGGTTTGGCCGGAGTTTCCGACGGGGCACGTGCGGAGAGAATTCACCCACTAGACATTGATATACTCCTGTTATTGGCGGCTGCTTTTTGCAGTCCGCGATCTGGCGCCAGATCGGATTGCTCCGGCATGGCGCCGTGTCAGTCATGCACAATGACGGTTTTCAGCGCCTTGGGCAATGGAGTTTATCGCGTAAAATCCGCGCGGCGGCGGTTGATGCGCCAAACGGGACTGCGCCTAATCCTTACGATCAGTCATCCCCAGCAGCTTCAGCTTTCGGTGTAAGGCAGAGCGCTCCATACCGATGAAACTCGCCGTTTTCGAAATATTTCCCGAGAAACGGCGAATTTGCACCATCAGATACTCACGTTCGAAGCTTTCGCGCGCCTCACGCAAGGGCACGCCCATGACATCGGAGATAGTTGGGCCAACCGGCTCACCCGCGGCGCCGGTAATCTCGCTTGGCAGCATCTGCGGCTCGACCATGCTCAATTCATCGCGCGGGGTCATGATAATCGTGCGTTCGACCACATTGCGCAATTCGCGCACATTGCCGGGCCAGTCATGTGCCTGCAATGCCGCCATTGCCGGTTGGGATATCTCTGGCGGCTGAAGTCCTTGCTCGCTGGCGTAGCGTGTGAAGAAATGTTCAGCCAGCGCCGGAATGTCGTCGCGCCGTTCGGCCAGTGAGGGAATCGAAACCGGCACCACATTGAGCCGATAGAACAAATCTTCGCGAAAACGTTTGTCGGCCATTTCCTGCGCCAGGTTGCGCGAAGTCGAAGAAACCACCCGAACGTCAACTCCGATCTGCCTGCTGCCGCCAACGCGCACAAAGCTTTGCTCGGTCAGAACGCGCAGTATGCGCGCCTGGGTTGAAAGCGGCATATCGGCTATTTCGTCTAGATACAGCGTGCCACCATCGGCCAGCTCAAGCAGTCCGGGCCGCACGAGTTTACCGTCTGCTTCCTCACCAAAAAGCTCCTGCTCAAAGCGTTCCGGGGTGATGCGGGCGGAGTTGACGATCACGAATGCATGGTCGGAACGCGGGCTCCAACTATGCAGCAGGCGGGCGGCAACCTCTTTACCCGCGCCCGCCGGACCGGAGATCAGCACGCGGCTGCCGGTACTGGCGACTCGCTTGAGGGTTGCTCGCACTGCATTGATGATCGACGAATTGCCGGTGAATTCCTCGCCGCGCGAAAATCCTTCGCGAAGCTGGGTATTTTCACGCCGCAATCGTTCAGTCTCGGTGGCCCGTTCGACCAGCAGTAACAGACGCTCGGCTTCAAAGGGCTTTTCGATAAAGTCCATCGCACCGCGGCTGACTGCAGACACCGCCGTGTCGATATTGCCGTGGCCTGAAAAGATAATCACCGGCAGCTGGGGTTCGCGAGCCTTGATTGCGTCAAGCACTTCAAGCCCATCCATCTGGCTGCCGTGAAGCCATACATCTAGCAATACCAGGCTGGGACGGCGCTCGTCGATCGCGGCTAGTGCGCTTGTGCTGTCAGCTGCGGTGCGGCAGATATAGCCTTCGTCACTCAGTACACCGGCAACCAGCTCGCGAATGTCGCGTTCATCGTCAACGATCAGGATTTCGAGTGCCATTACGGCATCTCCCTTTGTTCATTGCTTTCGTTTCTTTTGCCAGATCCGTGTTCCAGCGGATCGCGCGCAAACCGCATCACAACGCGCGTTCCCCCCGCTTCCCCATTGGAAAAGCTCATGTCGCCGCCATGCTCGTCGACGATCTTGTTGACGATCGCCAGGCCCAGTCCGGTGCCCTTTTCCCGCGTTGTCACATAGGGTTCGGTTATGCGGTCGCGTTCCTGCGGCAGGCCAACACCATTGTCTTCGATAGTGATTGTGAGATGCGACAGATCGTCGCTCATAGTCACTGACACATTGCCGCGAAAATCGGGCTCGGCATTGCGCTGGCGTGCCTCCACAGCTTCAACCGCATTCTTGATCACATTGGTCATCGCCTGGCCGAACTGGTGGCGGTCGCAATTGATCGCGGCGGTTTCGAGATCATCGTATGTAAGCACAAAATTCACCTGCGGGTTCGCCACTTCCTGCAAGAACAGCGCCTGACGTACCAGGTCAAGCGCGTCTTCGTGGCGGAAAGTCGGCTTGGGCAGGCGTGCGAAAGAGCTGAATTCATCAACCATTTTCCTGAGATCGCCTACCTGCCTGACAATGGTGTTGGTCAATTCGTCAAACAGTTCGCCATCGCTTTTTATCTGGCGGCGATAGCGCCGTTTCAGCCGCTCGGTGGCAAGCTGGATCGGGGTAAGCGGGTTTTTGATTTCATGCGCGATCCGGCGCGCGACATCCGACCATGCCGCCTGGCGCTGGTCGAGCAATTGGCGAGTGATATCCTCAAACGTTATGACATGACCGCCATTTTCGGGCACAATTTTGACTGCGAGCGTCAGCAATTCATTGTTATTGGAGTGAGTTACGATCCCGCTGCGTAGGCCGGCTTCGATCATTGCCGAGATTTGCGGAGAAAGATCGCTCAGCTGCATACCGACTGCCGAACTCTGCTGACCGTGTTGCTGGAGCAATGCTTGCGCAGACCCGTTCATCAATTGCACCTGACCCTTTGGATCGGTCGAGATCACACCTGCAGTAACTGAATCCAGCACCGCTTCCATGAATACTCGCCGATCGTCGATCTGGCGATTGGCGTTGACGAGCGCCTGGGTTTGCTTCTCAAGCTGCGAAGTCATGCGATTGAAGGCGCGGTTCAGCAGGCCAATTTCATCCGCCCCTGTGCGCCCCGCAACCCGCATCGAGAAATTGCCTGAACCCACCTCACGCGCAGCCGCAACCAGGTCGGTCAACGGCTGAACCTGACGATCTGCAAAACGCAGCGCGAACCAAACCGCGATCCCAACCAGCGCCAGGCTGACAACGAACAAGGCAAGATTGAAGCGCAGCTGGAGCGCCCTCGCCCGCTTGGTCAGGACTTCATAGGTCGCGGCAACCGAACGGGCCTTTTCCCAATAGTTGAACGAATCTTCTTCGGGGCTGCGCGCATTGTAGAGATATATCCCGGCCTCGCGATCGATCGGTGCCAGGGCCGCGATGCGTTCCGAACTGCCTTCAACCACCACCAACTCGCCATTGTCGAGCTTGGGCAAAGCCATTTTGCTGAATTCCAGCGGACGGCTGCCTTCAGCCAAATTCAGGATTGCCGCTGTGCGCAGCGAGCCATCGGGCAATTGTTGCAGAATCGCACTTTCCGAGATTTCGCGAGCCTGCGCCTGATAGGCATAGACATCGGCAAAGCCCTCTTCAGCCAGCGATCCCCGCTGGAGATAGTACCGCATGTCCCCCGCCATGGTGACGGTTTCTTCCGCAACATCGCGCTGGTTCTGGTCATAATAACCCTGAGCCAGCTCATTGGCATTGTTCATCAGGCCGCGCGACTCATCAGAAAACCAGAAGTCGACGCCCGATTGAAACAGGAAGGCCGCGAATCCTGCCACCAGCAGCGTTGGGACGGCTGCAATAAGCGAGAAAAAAAACACCAGACGAACATGCAAGCGTGCCGTGCTGCCAGCGGCGCGGCGCATCGCCAGGCGCCTACCGAACAGCACCGCCAGGGCCATCGCAGGAATCAAGGCAGCGACCAATAGAAATGAGACTTGGGGCGATGGCAGCATCGTCCCGTCGGGCGGCGCATTGGTAAAGGCGTACCATGCGCTCCAAACCGCAACCAGTAACGCCAATGCCGAAGCCACTTCGAGCCACACGAACAGGTTTGCACGGCGAGCGGTGAGCGAGAACCGACGCCACCATCGCGGAGCACCTTTTAGAACTTGACCTGCGGGTGGCTGCATAGTTGCATAGATACAACTGTATTGTTGCAGTTATGCAAGTTGTTTTTTGTCGCTCGGGTCAGGTTGGCCGGGTGAAACGGTCAGCGTTGATCGCCAGTTCGCCCAGTCGCTTGCGCAAGGTGTTGCGATTGATTCCAAGCAGCTTTGCCGCGCGTAACTGGTTGCCGCCGGTCTGCATAAGGGCATATTCCATCAGCGGCTTTTCGAATGCAGCAAGCGCATGATGATAGAGCGCTCCAGGCGGCGGATGATTGGCGGCGAGCCACAATTGCAGCGTAGCTCCGAAGTCGATCTGTCGATCGGCAGGCGCGGCCTCGCGTTCAGGGCCGATGATCTCGTCTAGTACCTTGCCCTCAATCACATCCTCGCGCGCCAGCAGCGCAAGTCGATAGATGACATTGCGCAACTCGCGCACATTGCCGCGCCAATGCCGCTGTTCAAGACGCCCCAGTGCATCGCGCGTAATCTGGTGGCGCGGTAAACCATCTTCAGCTGCGAGGTTCAGGAAGTGCTGGGCAAGCACCTCGATATCCTCGCGCCGCTCGCGCAGCGGCGGTATCTCGATCGGTACCACATTAAGTCGGTAGAACAGGTCTTCGCGGAATTTCCCCTCGGCTATCAGCGGGGCCAGGTCGCGATTGGTCGCCGCTATTATACGAACGTCGACGGAAATTTCCTGCCGTCCGCCAACCCGGCGGATCCGCCCCGATTGGAGGGCCCGCAACAGGCGGGTCTGCGCTTCCGCCGGCATGTCACCAATCTCGTCAAGGAACAAGGTGCCGCCATTGGCCTGCTCGAACTTGCCGATCGCCTGCGCCACGGCGCCGGTGAATGCACCCTTCTCGTGACCGAATAGCTCGCTCTCTATCAGTTCGGAAGGGATCGCAGCAGTGTTGACCGCAACGAAGGGGCCGGACTTGCGCGCGCCGAGCTGGTGGATCGCTTCGGCAACAAGTTCTTTGCCAGTGCCCGATTCGCCGGTCACCAGCACGGTCAGATCATTACGCAAAACCCGCGTGATCATGCGGTAAACGCCTTGCATCGCCTGGCTGCGCCCGACCAGCGGCATGCCGTCACCTTCGGTAGCAGGTGCCGGCTCCGCGCCAGAACGCTGGCCGGCAGCCTGTTTCACCGCACGCACAAGCTCGTCGAGATCGAACGGCTTGGGAAAATATTCGAAGGCGTGCGTTTCGCTTGCGCGAACTGCGGTATCGAGTGTGTTCTGGGCGGACAACACGATCACCGGCATTTCCGGGTCTGCCGCGCGCACGGCATCGAGCGTCTCGATCCCGTCGCCGTCGCCCAGAACGACATCGGTCAGCATGGCATCGAAGCGATGCTCCGCCAGCAGGCGATCGCGCGCCGCGATGCTTTCGCAATGATGCAGCGAGAAGCCTTCATCCTCCAGCGCTGCCGTGATCACGGTGGCGATAGAACGGTCGTCCTCGACCAGCAGGATCGATCCGCTCATGCGCCCTTCTCCCAAGATGCGACCGCAAGATGAATGCGGAAATGGGTCAAGCCTTCGCGTGTATCGCGCTCATGCCCGATGCGCCCCTGCATGTCGCGCACCAGCTTGCGCACTAGTGCCAGCCCCAACCCCTGACCCGACTTCTTCGAAGTGACGAAGGGCTCGAAGATGTGATCGCGCAGCGCTTCATCGATGCCGGGACCATTATCAGTCACGGTGATCTCGATCGGCAGTTTCACTGTGCGTCCAAGGCGAACCGCGCTGAAGGCAAACCCGCTGACAAAGCGAGTGCGCACACTGATCTGCGGATTTTCCACCTCGCCTCCGTAAAGCGCATCGCGCGCATTGGAGATGAGGTTGATGAGCACCTGTTCCAGCGCGTCGCGATTGGCCAGTACCGGCGGCAATGAGGGATCGAATTCCTCGTGGATCTCGATGCCTTCGGTTCCCGCCGCTCGCACTGTGGCGATCGCCGAACGGATCGCTTCGTGCAGGTTGGTGGGCCCCAATTCCTCTGGCGTCGAACGCCCGAGCTGCTGCATCCGGTCGATCAACCTTGCGATCCGGTCAACTTCATCGGTGATCACGCGGGCGAGGCCGCGGTCCTTGGGCTCGAGCCTGCGCGCGGCCAGCTGCGCCGCACCGCGGATCGCGGCCAACGGATTGCGGATTTCATGCGCGAGGATTGCCGGAGCACCAAGGCTCGCGGCTTCACCCTCCTGCTCGCCCGAAGCATCATCATGCCCCGTTTCGGAAAGCGTGACAACGCGCCAACCGGGAAAGGCCGACAACGGCGAGAGCGTCAGATTCACGCGGTGTTCCTGCCCATCGACAAAAAGGCTTATGTCGCGCGCAACCAGCGAAGCGTCGGGCCGGGCCAGGTGATCGAGCACGCGCTCGTCGTGAAGAGTGACAACTTCAGTGAAACACTGCCGGGACATCCGCTTCTCGCTTTTGCCCAGCAGCATTTCTGCGGCGTGGTTGGTTTGCGCGATCCTGCCGCGACCGTCGATCAGCAGCACGGCGAATACCAGGCCGCCGATCTGCGCCGCGTGGTCGGGGATGGCGCCAGCGACGTCAGCCACCCGGTTCACGCAGCACGGCGCCGCAGGAACGGAACGTAGAAGCGTTCCAGTTCAGCCAGAACCTGGTCGGCATCGTCGATGAAATTGACCTGATTGCGAAACTCTGCCGAGCCATGCATGCCCTTGGTATACCAGCCCAGATGCTTGCGCGCGATCTTGACCCCGGTTTCACGGCCATAATGTTCGAGCATGTCGTTATAATGCTCGACCAAGGTTGCGTATTGTTCGTCGAAATCCGGGCCCTCGAGCTTTTCGCCGGTCTTCCACCAATGCATTATCTGACCCAGCAACCACGGCTTGCCATAGGCGCCCCGCCCGATCATCAATCCGTCGGCGCCCGATTGTTCGAGCGCCTGCGCCGCATCGTCGATCGTGCAGATGTCGCCATTGACGATCACGGGGATCGAAACCGCCTGCTTGACCTTGCGGACAAATGCCCAATCGGCATGCCCCTTGTACATCTGGTTGCGGGTACGGCCATGGACGGTGATCATCTTGACCCCCAGATCCTCGGCAATCCTGGCCAGTTCGGGGGCATTGAGGCTGGAGTGATCCCAGCCCATACGCATCTTCACGGTTACCGGCACGTCCACTGCCTTGACTGTCGCCTCGATCAGCCTCGTCGCCAGCGGCACTTCGCGCATCAGCGCACTGCCGGCATATTGGCCCACGACCTTGCGCACAGGACAACCGAAGTTGATGTCGATGATCGCCGCACCATTGCCCTGCTGCAATCTGGCGGCTTCGCCCATGCTGGCCGGATCGCAGCCCACCAGCTGCATCGATACCGGCTCCTCCGCCGGATCCCATTCGGCCTTTTGAATACTGATCCGCGTAGCGCGAATTGCCGCCTCGCTGGCGATCATTTCCGTGACATTAAGGCCCGAACCATAGCGCCGCACGAGCCGCCGGAAAGGCAGATCAGTGACACCCGTCATCGGCGCAAGCACCACCGGTGTGTCGATGGTGACAGGCCCGATCTTTATCGGCTTCAAGGCCGGCGGAGTTGGGAGCGCAGTCATGAATTGATGCAGTTGCCTAAAATTTGGGCAGCGCATAGTGGATTGCACTTGGCTCGTCCAGTCCCTAAGCGCGAGCGCCCGTGAACAATAGCTCCACTCCCCCTTCCTTTGCGGCCATCGTGGTCGCGGCCGGCAAAGGCCTGCGCGCGGGTGGCGATTTGCCCAAGCAGTTTGCCAGGTGGCGCGGCAAGCCCTTGTTGCGCCACTCGGTAGAGGCAATGCTGGATAGTGGGGCCAGCGAAGTGGTAGTCGTGATCGCCGACGACGCCGAGGAACTCGCCCGGCTCGCTCTGGCCGGGCTCGATAGCTGCCGCCTCGTCACCGGCGGCGCCACACGCCAGGAATCGGTGCGTAGCGGGCTAGAGGCGCTCGCCTCTCAAACTCCGGAGCGGGTGCTCATCCATGATGCCGCGCGTCCCGGCCTTTCCCGCACCGTGATCGATCGCCTGCTCGCTGCGCTTGGCCAGCATGCCGGGGCGATCCCGGTTCTGCCGGTAGTCGACAGCCTGGCGATTGCAGCTGGCAATATGATGAGCGGTGCGGCCGCGCGCGAGCAATTGCGGCGCGTGCAGACCCCGCAGGCATTCAGATTTGACGCCATCCTGGCCGCGCATCGCGCGTGGCAGGGCGAACCTAACGCTGGGGATGATGCACAGGTGCTGATCGCAGCGGGCGGCAATGTCGCACTTGTCGAAGGCGACGAACTGCTTAGGAAAGTAACCTTTGCGGAGGACTTGATGGCTGCACTTCCCCCAATGCGGATTGGTCAGGGATACGATGTCCACCGGCTCGTTGAAGGTGAGGAACTCTGGCTCTGCGGGGTACATGTCCCGCACAGTCGCGGTCTGGCCGGGCATTCCGATGCCGATGTTGCACTTCACGCCGTTGTCGACGCCCTGCTGGGCGCGATCGGAGATGGCGACATCGGCACCCATTTTCCCCCTTCGGACCCGCAATGGGAGGGTTCGCCCTCCCCCCTGTTTGTCGAACATGCGGTGACTCTGGTCAATGCCGCCGGGTACCGGATTTCCAACCTTGATGTGACGCTCATCTGCGAGGAACCGCGAATTGGCCCGTATCGGGATGCGATGCGCGAGAAACTGGCCGCGCTCTTGTGCGTTGATCTGACACAGGTCAGCGTCAAGGCGACGACAACCGAGCGGCTTGGCTTTACTGGTCGCGGAGAAGGAATTGCGGCACAGGCAGTGGCCTGCCTTGAGCGTTACTAGGAGGCATAGAGGCATGATAGACACAGGTAAGCTGTTGCCCGCCGACATTGAGGAGCTGGCCCGCAAGGTGGTTGACCAAAACGCTGCGGCTGGGCGCAAGATCGTACTCGCCGAAAGCTGCACTGGCGGCCTAGTGGCGGCAGCCTTGACCGAAGTGCCTGGTTCGTCCGCTGTGCTCGATCGCGGCTTCGTAACCTATTCCAACGAGGCCAAGATGGAGAGCCTTGGTGTCCCGCTCGACATTATCGAGACATTCGGCGCAGTGTCGATTGCGTGCGTTTGGGCCATGGCCAAGGGCGCGCTAGAGCGCAGCAATGCCGATGTGGCGGTAGCTATCAGCGGGGTGGCCGGGCCCGACGGCGGAACCAAGCTTAAGCCGGTCGGCACGGTTGTCTTTGCCCGGGCAACCCGTAATGGCGACGACAAGCCCGAAGGCGAACTCAAGCTGTTCAACGACCTCGACCGCGCTGGTGTTCGCCATCAGGCGACGCTGTGCGCACTCGAGTTGCTGCTTCCGTAGACCTCGTCGGCGCGCGCTTCGAACGCAGCTACCATCTTGTGGAAAGCGCGGTCAAAATACTGTCCGGCGAGCCGTTCGAACACCCGGCTTTTAAACGTGAATTCGACGGAGAAATCTATTTCGCAACCGCCATCGGGGCGTGCACGGAATTTCCATGTGTTGTCGAGGTCTTTCAGCGGGCCATCGACGTAATGAACATCGATCATATGCGGGCGATCCTTTTCGACCCGCGAGGTGAATTTTTCGCGCAGTGATTTAAAGCCGACCACCATGTCGGCAATCATTTCGGTTTCAGTGTTGGAGCGAACGCGCGTGGCAATCACCCAAGGCAGGAATTCGGCATAGCGACCTACATCAGCCACCAGATCGAACATCTGCTCGGCGCTATATGGCAATCGCCTGGTCTCACGGACACCTGGCATCAGGCCTGCTGGCGAACTTGTGCCTTGGCCAGCTTCTCGGCGCGGGCGGCCTTCATCTGCGCAAAGTCGTCGCCAGCGTGATAGCTCGAGCGCGTCAGCGGACTTGCAGCGACCTGCAGGAAACCCTTGGCGCGAGCGATCGAGCCAAAGGCCTTGAATGCATCAGGCGTCACAAACTCCTCAACCGTCGCATGCTTCGGTGTCGGCTGGAGATATTGCCCCATGGTGATGAAATCCACCTCGGCGCTGCGCATGTCGTCCATCACCTGATGCACTTCAAGCCGCTGCTCGCCCAGGCCCAGCATGATACCAGATTTGGTGAAGATCATCGGATCGTGGCGCTTCACCTCTTCCAGCAGGCGCAGCGAGGCATAGTAGCGAGCACCGGGCCGGATGGTCGGATACAGCCTTGGAACAGTTTCGAGGTTGTGATTGTAAACGTCTGGGCCGGCTTCGCAAATGGCCTCCACAGCAGCGCGCATCTTGCCGCGGAAATCGGGCGTGAGGATCTCGATCGTTGTACCGGGCGTCTCGCGCCGCAGTGCCTTGATCACTTTCACAAACTGCCCTGCCCCGCCATCGGGCAAATCGTCGCGGTCGACGCTGGTGATGACGATATGCTCCAGCCCCATCCTGGCTGCGGCAATCGCAGTATTCTCTGGCTCCATCGGATCTACCATGCGCGGCATACCGGTCTTGACGTTGCAAAAGGCGCAGGCCCGCGTGCAGACATCGCCCAGGATCATCACCGTTGCATGCTTCTTGGTCCAGCATTCACCAATATTGGGGCAGGCCGCCTCTTCGCACACCGTGTTGAGGTTGAGTTCACGCATTAACTTGCGTGTCTCATTATAACCCTCACTGACGGGAGCCCTCACCCGGATCCAGTCGGGCTTGCGTTGCCGCGCGGGACGCGGAGTCTCGCTGCCCGACAATTTGGTCGAGAGATCATTCATGGCGCCCATCTAGGCTTGTCGCTCGCAGCCCGCAACCGTTCAAACATCAAATTTGGGCCTTGCCCATTCCATCATTTGATTGCAGCAATAATGGTATGAAAAGCTTTGCCGAAATGATTGAAGGTTATCGTCGCTTCCGGGGCGGCGATTGGCGTAGACAGCACGGGCGCTGGGAGCAGCTGAAGGAAGGGCAGAGCCCCCAGGTCATGGTTATCGCGTGCTCTGACAGCCGGGTTGACCCGACCCAGATATTCGACGTTGATCCCGGTGAAATTTTCGTGGTTCGTAATGTGGCTGCGCTTGTACCGCCATTCGAAACTACTCCAGGACGGCACGGTGTATCGGCCGCGCTTGAGTTTGCGGTGCAATTCCTCAAGATTCGTGAATTGGTGGTTTTGGGCCACGGCATGTGCGGCGGCTGCCAGGCTGCTCTGACACAGGGCATGCATGGTCGCGAGGTGGGCGATGGCGGCTTCGTTGCACGCTGGATTGACATGCTCGATTCGGTACGAGAACCGATCGCCGCCAATTTGGGCACAACGGGCCGGGCAGCTGAGCTTGCCATGGAGCAGGCTGCAGTGAAGGTCAGCCTGGCAAATCTGCGGACTTTCCCATATGTGAGCGAGAAGGAAGCAAATGGCACACTCAAGCTGCACGGTGCCTATTTCGCGATCTCGGATGGAATATTGCACATCCTCAACGAGGCCGATGGCAAGTTCCACCCGACCGAATAATTGCTTGCCCGGGCGTGTCGTTAACTCCAAGTAATGCGACATGTCCGAAATTAACGCCAAGAACATCGCCCTGTTGATTGATGCCGACAATGTCGATCCGGGCGGAATTAATGCCGTGCTTACCGTCCTGGCTGAGCTGGGGCAGGTGAACATCCGCCGCGCCTATGGCAACTGGGCCAAGGATGCGCTCAAGCGCTGGGCCGATATTACCAATCGCTTTGGCATTCGCCCGCACCAGCAATTCGATCTTACTCGCGGCAAGAACGCCACTGACATGGCGATGACGATCGACGCGGTCGACCTGCTTTACCAGGGCAAGGTCCACGGCTTCGGGATCATGAGCAGCGACAGCGATTTTACCCCGCTGATTACTCGGCTTCGGCAAGATGGTTTGCCGGTTTATTGTTTTGGCGATGCCAAGACGCCGGAAGCACTGCGCACCGCGTGCACGCGTTTCATCGACATTGGCAAACTGATCAAGGGCGAAGGAACCGGTGGCGCGGCTGCAGGAACCGGCGAGAACGCGGTAGATGAGGAACTGATCGAGCTTCTTGGCGGGGCCTGGAAGGCCTCGAACCGCGACGATGAAGGCTTCGCCAAACTGCAGGAAGTTGGCCAGATCGCCGGCAACCGATCCAGCTTCGATGTCCGCAACTATGGCTTTCGCCGGCTATCAGAGTTGATCCGCTCGCTTGATCGTTTCGAAATGAAGCGCGGCTCGGATGGCCAGGTCTACGTCAAGCGCTTGCGTTGAAGAATTGACCGCAAAAAGCGCGGCCCCCGCCGAAGGGACCGCGCTTGATCCGGCAATCAGCCTTCGAAGTCAGGCAGGACTGTCAACTGCGGTAGCAGCCGCCGGTTCTGCCGGTGCTGCAGGCGCAGCATTATCGCGTTGATCCACATAGGCGGTCCATAGTTTCGCAATCGGAACCCGTGGGCCCGTAACCTTGGCGAAGTTTGCGCGAGCTTCATCGAATTTGCCCTGCTCAGCCTGGGCGATGCCAAGCCTGGTAAGCACCATATTCGTATCAACGCCGGGTATCCCAAGCGCCTTGGTGTAGAAGGTTTCAGCCTTGGCATGTTGATCATAGCTCAGGAAGGCATCACCCGCCGCTACGACCGTGCGCAATCCCGCGCCAGCGGCATTGGCATCGCGTTCCAGTGCCGGCAGTTCGGCCTGGTCAGCAGCTATGCGAGAGTCGGCGGTTTTCAGCGAATCCGAGAGATAGATATCGTCACGGCTAACCCGACCGGAGGTGTAGCCGAACTCGATCACCCGCTTCACTTCCTTGGGCAGCCGACGCGGATCGGCAGCTTCGACGTAAGCGATGAATTCCTGTTTGTTCTGGAGCCCATCGACACGCCGTGACAGGCGCAGCAGATCAAGCATCGCAGAAGAATCGAACTCGTTGAGGTTGCGGGCGATGTTGATCGCGTCGCGCCAATTGGTGGGCGAAGGATAATCCTTAACCCAGCCCGCAGCGAAGTCATAGACCTGCGGCACAACCTCGTTGTTGTAGCCCACGCTCAAGCCGCGGCGATACCACGCTTCATCGATCTGCTGGCCTTCCGCCTTGGCTTCGCTGATTGCTCTCGAGAGATAGTCGAGACCTTCCGCAAAACGTTCTTCGGTAATGAAGCTTTCCGCCATTGCGATCTGCATGATCGGCTTGGATACGTTGTCGGCTGTGAAACCACCATCGATCGCTCGCTGTAGATAGGTACGCGAATCTGAATGCTGCCCCAGAGCGTTGGCAAGTTGGTAGGAAATGAAGTTGTAACGCCCGACATTCTCGCCTTCCACTTTCCCGCTTGAAAGCATCAACTTCATTCCTTCGAGCTGCGCAGCCCGGTCACCGGTCTTTGCACCAGCGTTGTAAATCAGTCCGCCGGCCACGATCTTTTCATCTGGCGAAACCGACAAGGCAATCAGATTGCCAAACTGTGGGCTGATCGATGCAATATCGCCGCCTTCTGCGTTGACGACTTCCTGCATAGGCTGGAACATTTCGATGAACTCCTTCGAATATTCCGGCTTGTTTTCTTTTTTGCGATCCTTCTTTTCGCGCTGAGCCTGTGCAGGCTCTGCAACCACGCCGCTCAGCATCGCAGTGCCAGTCGCCAGCGCGATCGCCATAGCGAAATGCGAGCCGGCTTTCCTGCGGGTACGCGAATTGGAAATGAGAAAACGCATTGTGATGCCTCCTGAAACCAAAGATACAACGCCTCGATCAGGCGTCTGGATTATTACATGCGGGCGGTGCCATGGCCTGCCTTTGCCGAATTTGCAATTCTCCCTATGTCAAATGTGCTGAACGCGCTTTGAATGGAACTCGCAGCAAACTCGCGCCAGCTTAAGTGCCAGAAGGGCCCCTATGTGTGGAAAAAACACCCTGTGCCCGGTTTTTGAGCCGGGCAAGCGGTGGCGAAAGCACCTGCCTGCGCCTACATAAAGGACCAGACTTTAGCCCGCACTCAGCGCTAGATCGGACCCATCTTGACCGACGATACCGAAACCCTTCCGCCGCCTCACCCACTGGGTGAATTCGAACGCATCGACATCGTCGATGAGATGAAGGCGAGCTATCTCGATTACGCGATGAGCGTAATCGTGAGCCGCGCGCTGCCTGACGTGCGCGACGGGTTGAAGCCGGTGCATCGCCGGATCCTGTTCGCCAGCCAGGAAGGTGGCTTTGTTGCGGGCCGTCCCTATCGCAAGAGCGCCAAGATCGTGGGTGACGTGATGGGTAACTATCACCCCCACGGCGACAGTGCGATCTATGACGCGCTGGCGCGCATGACGCAGCCTTGGTCGATGCGCGTCCCACTGGTCGATGGCCAGGGGAACTTCGGTTCGATGGATCCCGATCCCCCGGCCTCGATGCGCTACACCGAAGCGCGCCTTGCCAGAGTCGCCAATAGCCTGCTTGACGATCTCGACAAGGATACGGTCGATTTCGCCGATAACTATGATGGTTCGCGCCGTGAGCCTACGGTCCTGCCGGCGCGCTTCCCCAATCTGCTCGTCAATGGTGCAGGTGGGATCGCGGTGGGCATGGCTACCAATATTCCGCCCCACAATCTGGGCGAAGTGATCGCCGGCTGCCTGGCGTTCATTGATAACCCTGCAATCACGACTGAGGAACTGATCGAATATATCCCGGGGCCAGACTTCCCGACCGCCCCCCTGATACTGGGACAATCGGGCGCGCGGGCCGCCTATACCACCGGGCGCGGATCGGTGCTTATGCGCGCGCGGCACGAGATCGAAGCGACGCGGGGCGCAAAAAGCGAAGGCCGTCAGTCGATCATCTTCACTTCGATTCCCTTCCAGGTCGGCAAATCGGGGCTGGTGGAGAAGATCGCCGAGGCGGCCAAGGACAAGCGGATCGAAGGCATTTCCGACATTCGCGACGAAAGTTCGCGTGAGGGCGTGCGGGTGGTGATCGATCTGAAGCGTGATGCGTCACCCGAAGTCGTGCTCAACCAGATATGGCGATACACGCCAGCTCAGGCGAGTTTCCCGGCCAATATGCTGGCGATCAAGGGGGGGCGCCCCGAAGTGCTCACCCTGCGTGACATCATCCAGGCCTTCATCCAGTTCCGCGAACAGGTCATCACCCGGCGCACCAAGTTCGAACTCAACAAGGCTCGCGACCGTGCGCATATATTGCTGGGCCTGGTGGTTGCGGTTTCGAACCTTGACGAAGTGGTCGCAATAATCCGTGGTTCGTCCAATCCCGCCGAAGCACGGGCAAAATTGCTCACCCGTGACTGGCCGATTGGCAATATCGCCCAATATATCCGCCTGATTGAAGCGATTGACCCTGATGCCGATCAAGAGGGGGGCACATATCGCCTCAGTGAGCGGCAAGTAAAGGCCATCCTCGATCTGCGCCTGCATCGCCTTACTGGGCTTGGCCGCGATGAGATTGGCGGTGAGCTGAAAGAGCTTTCCCTGGCGATCGAGGAATTCCTCTCGATTCTGGCGGACCGCGCCAAGCTGTACGGCTTGATGCGCGAAGAGCTAGAGGAAATCCGCGCCACCTATGCGACGCCGCGCGTATCCGAAATCGCTCCCGCATGGGATGGGCTCGAAGACGAGGACCTGATTGAGCGCGACGAGATGGTCGTCACCGTCACCCATGATGGCTACATCAAGCGCACCCCGCTCTCCACTTTCCGCGCGCAGCGCCGCGGGGGTAAGGGCCGCGCAGGCATGTCCACCAAGGACGAAGATGCCGTGCGGGAGATGTTTGTTACCAGCACGCACAATCCCGTGCTGTTCTTCTCGACATCGGGCAAGGTCTATCGGCTTAAAGTCTGGAAACTGCCCGAAGGCGGACCCAATACGCGCGGTCGGCCGATCGTGAACATGCTTCCTGCCCTGGAAGATGGCGAGACTATCCGCACCGTATTGCCGCTGCCGGAAGACGAAGCAAGCTGGGGTGCGCTTTCGGTGGTATTCGCCACTGCCAAAGGCAACGTCAGGCGCAACAGCATGGACGCCTTCACCAACATTCCATCGAACGGCAAATATGCCATGAAGTTCGACGATGCCAGCGATGACAAGCTGATCGGAGTGGCCTTGCTAGAGGCCACCGATGATGTGCTGCTCGCCACGCGCCAGGGCAAGGCGATCCGCTTTGCGGGTGATGATGTCCGCGAGTTCACCTCGCGCACGTCAACCGGCGTTCGGGGCATGAAATTGAAGGCCGATGACGAAGTTGTTTCGCTTTCGATCCTCCACCGTGTCGGCACCGACGCAGACGAACGCGAGCAATATGTGAAATTCGCGCCGTGGAAGGCCGAGAAAGAAGGCGAGCCCGAACTCGATCCCGCGCGCTTTGCGGAGCTCGTCGAGAATGAGCAATTCATCCTTACTGTCTGCGCCAATGGCTATGGCAAGGTTTCGTCCGCCTATGAATATCGCCGCATCGGGCGCGGTGGCCAAGGCATCGTCAACATTGACAATATCAAGCGCAACGGCCCGGTGGTGGCGAGCTTCCCGGTTCGCCACGGCCAACAACTGATGCTGGTAACCGACCAGGCCAAGCTGATCCGCCTGCCGCTTGGCCTGCGCCATCTCACCGATGACGAAGATGCTGCCGAAAAGGCATTCCGCGTGATCGGACGAAGCTCCGCAGGCGTGCGGCTGTTCAACGTGTCAGAAGACGAAACCATTGTCAGCGCAGTGCTGATCGATGAAACCGAGGCGCCCGAAAACGAAGCGGAAGAAGCCGTGGTCGAGGAAATGGCTGGGCGCGGGAGCGAAGAGACCACGCCTTACACGCCGCCGCAATCCGACCGGGACATTGAAGGCGAGCCAGGCGGATGACGCTCACCGTGATTCCGTCAGGCCAGATCTGCGGCGCGCGCGTCTCTGGAATTGACCTGATGGAAGAGCTCTCGCCTGCGCTGATTGCCGAGATCCGAACAGCATGGCTTGAGCATAAAGTGCTCGCCTTTGTTGGCCAGAGCATGGACGATGACGCGCTTGAACGCTTCACAATTGCGATGGGCGGATTCGGCGAGGATCCGTTCTTCGCTCCCATCGAAGGTCGTGAACACATTGCTGCAATCCTGCGCGAGGCCGACGAGCAGACACCCCTCTTTGCCGAAAACTGGCATAGCGACTGGAGCTTTCTTGCAGCTCCGCCGGCAGGGACCTGTTTGCTCGCTATTGAGATTCCGCCAATCGGTGGCGACACATTGTTCGCGGATCAGGTTGCGGCATTCGCAGCACTGCCTGACCACCGCAAGGAGTATCTGCGGACGCTAATCGCGATCCATAGCGCCCAGATGGCCTATGCACCTGAAGGCGCTTATGGTGAGAAGGACCGGGGCCGTAGCATGGCGATTCGGCCAGATGAAAGCGCGCGCGCCACGCAGCTTCATCCACTGGTGCAACGCCATCCCGAAACGGGTGAGGAAGCGCTGTTTTCTACCCTAGGCTATATTATCGGAATCGAAGGCATGGCTCAGGCAGATGCCATCGGGCTTTTGTCAGAACTGGCAGAATGGCAAGGCCGGGAGGAGTTTATCTACCGCCACCGGTGGGAACCGGGCATGCTTGTTATGTGGGACAACCGCTCTGTCCTGCACAAGGCAACTGGTGGTTACGAAGGGTACCGGCGTGAGCTTCACCGAACGACCATTGCAGGTTGGACGGCCTAGATAGTTGGATACGGCAGCCTGGCGGCACATTCCATCGCTGGCCAAATCACATTAGCGTGTTAAAATTGATATTGCGGTCACATTATAATGTGCTACAATTCGCGTATGAGCACTACGATCATTGAACAAGTCCGCGATCTCGTAAACAGAGGCAAACTTACTCGTGCCGGCCTGGCCCGTGCTGCGGGACTGCATGCCAATACGCTGCGCGACTGCACAGAGGCCAGCTGGAATCCAACTGCTGAGACGCTTGCCAAGCTGGAAAACTTCCTGCTGCAAAGCGACGACCGCCCCGCCCTCGTTTCAATCGAGGAAATCATTGACGAGGCGCGCAATGGCCGCATGTATATCCTGGTCGATGATGAGGATCGCGAGAACGAAGGTGATTTGATCATCCCTGCACAAATGGCCACGCCCAATGCGATAAACTTCATGGCGACGCATGGGCGCGGGCTGATCTGCCTGGCGCTCGCTCGCAAGCGCGTGGAGCAGCTCGGGCTTGAACCGATGAGCCGCAACAACAAGGAAAGCATGCAGACCGCTTTCACGATCTCGATCGAGGCGAAAGAAGGCGTAACCACAGGAATCTCGGCGGCTGATCGCGCGCGCACCGTTTCGGTAGCGATCGATTCCAGCAAGGGACCGGAGGATATAGTGACGCCCGGCCACGTATTCCCGCTTGCCGCGCGCGATGGTGGCGTGCTGGTGCGCGCAGGCCACACCGAAGCGGCGGTCGATATCTCGCGCCTTGCAGGGCTCAATCCTTCCGGCGTGATCTGCGAGATCATGAACGAAGACGGTTCGATGGCACGGCTCGACGATCTGATCGGCTTTGCCCGCAAGCACGACCTCAAGATCGGCACTATCCGTGATCTGATCGAATACCGCCGCCGTAACGATCACCTGGTCGAGCGGGTCGACGAACGCAGCTTTGAATCCGATTACGGAGGACAATGGCGCCTCCTCACTTATCGCAACAAGGTTGACGGCAGCGAGGCCTATGTCCTGCAGAAGGGGCATGTCGTACCGGGAGAACCCACCCTAACCCGTGTTCATCCCATCTCGGTTCTCGACGATGTGCTGGGCCAACCCGGCCCGCGCAAGCGCACGCTCCAGCGCGCGATGCTGGCGGTGGGCGAGCATGGCTCGGGCGTGATCGTGATCCTGCGCGATCGCTCGGCTACCGGCACTTACAGCGATAGCGACGAAGAGCGCAATGTGGGGATCGGTTCGCAGATACTGGCCGATCTCAATATTCACGAAATGATCCTGCTCACCAACTCGCAGCCCAATGTTGTGGCGATCGAAGGCTTTGGCCTCAACATCGCCAGCCTCATGCCAATCCCGGAGTAAACCGATGGCACGCATCCTGATCGTCGAAGCCCGTTTCTACGGTCATCTCAATGACCTGCTGATCGCCGGCGCGCGCGCTGCCATCGAAGCTGCGGGGCATAAGGTGGAAGTCATCACCGTGCCCGGCGCGCTCGAGATTCCGGGAGCGATCGCGCTCGCATCCGAAAGCGGCCAGTATGACGGCTTCGTGGCGATCGGCGTGGTGATCCGCGGCGAAACCTATCACTTCGAGATCGTCGCCGGGGAAAGCGCCCGCGCGATCATGGCACTGACGATGGACGGGATCGCTATCGGTAATGGCATTCTGACGGTCGAGAACGAGCAGCAGGCGCTGGTCCGCGCCGACCCTGCGCAGAAGGACAAGGGCGGCGAAGCTGCCAAGGCCGCGCTCGCCCTGCTTGAGTTGCAGCAGCGCTTCGGAGCTTAGCCAGCCAGCCTTCCGAAGCACCGCGCACCGGCATAGACCGCGCTGGCGCCCAGCTCTTCCTCAATCCGGATCAGCTGGTTGTATTTGGCAAGCCGGTCAGACCGCGCGAGCGAGCCGGTCTTGATCTGCCCGCAATTGGTCGCAACCGCGAGATCGGCGATCGTCGAATCCTCAGTCTCGCCCGAGCGGTGGCTCATCACCGAAGTGTAGCCGGCACGGTGTGCCATTTCGACCGCAGCCAGCGTTTCTGTGAGCGAGCCGATCTGGTTGACCTTCACCAGCAGAGAATTGGCAAGACCCTTGCCGATTCCCATTTCAAGCCGTCTTGGATTGGTCACGAACAGATCGTCACCCACCAGCTGGACCTTGCTGCCAATCTTGTCGGTCAGGATCTTCCAGCCCTCTAGGTCATCTTCACCCATCCCGTCTTCGATCGAGCGGATCGGATAATCGGAGCACAGTGCCGCAAGATAGTCCGCCATTTCCTCGCTTGACAGCGATGTGCCCTCACCCGCCATGTCATAGCGGCCATCAGCATAAAATTCGGTCGACGCACAATCGAGCGCGAGCGCTACTTCGCTGCCGGGCTTGAACCCGGCCTGTTCGATCGAAGCCATGATGAAATCCAGCGCTGCGCGAGAACTGGCAAGATTGGGGGCAAAGCCGCCTTCATCGCCGACCGAGGTCGAGAGTCCCTTGTCCGAAAGGTTCTTCTTCAGCGTGTGGAAGATTTCCGAACCCCAGCGTACCGCCTCCGCCAGAGAATCGGCCCCCACCGGCATGATCATGAATTCCTGGATATCGATCGGGTTGTCGGCATGTTCACCGCCATTGATGATGTTCATCATCGGCACCGGCAGGACGTGTGCGGCAACCCCGCCGAGATAGGAATAGAGCGGCAGCCCGCGCGCATTGGCTGCGGCCTTGGCCACGGCCAGGCTGGTGCCGAGGATCGCATTGGCTCCAATTCGGCTCTTGTTGGGCGTGCCATCAAGCTCGATCATGGCAAGATCGATATCGCGCTGGTCTTCCGCATCAAGGCCCAGAATTGTATCGGCAATCTCGGTATTTACTGCTTCGATCGCCTTAAGCACGCCCTTGCCCTTGTAGCGGGCCTTATCCCCATCGCGCAGTTCAACCGCTTCATGCGCGCCTGTCGACGCGCCGGATGGAACCGCAGCTCGTCCGAAACTTCCGTCGTCCAGCAGCACATCGACTTCCACCGTCGGGTTGCCCCGGCTATCAAGGATTTCGCGGCCGTGCAGATCGATAATCGCGGTCATGGGCAAGCTCCTGGCTTGATGTGTTGTAATTGGCTAAGACACCACCATATCGGGGATTGGCAGCGCTCTATGCGCCGGAACATCGCGGCGCAAGCCGCGTTACCTTATAAAACAGTTCGGCAAACGTATTCTTGCCGGATATAATCGAACTACAAGGCAAAGGACGGATCATGGTAGAGACGACCAAAAGCAAGACCCCAAAGAAAGCCACCGCCAAGAAGGCGACAAAGCCCGAAGCGGCCATCAACAATACTGCAGAAGCCAAATCGCGCTTCAATGCGGCGCTTGATGAAGCTCGTGCAGGCGCCGCCGCACTGAAGGCAGAAGCTGGCGCACGTGCTGGCGTGTATCGCGAACAGGTTCGAGACAAAGGTACCGATCTGGTTGCCGAAGCCAAGACCTATGGCAACGAAGCCAAGGCGAAGGCCGGCGAACTTGCCGTTGAAGGCAAGGCCCGTGCCAGCGATGCCTTGGCATCTCTCGGCAAAATAGTGGCCGACACTGCGCCACAGATCGACGAGAGGATTGGCGAACAATATGGCGAGTATGCCCGGAAAGCATCGCGCAGCCTGCAGGAAGCCAGCGCAAAGCTCGAATCCAAGAGCGTGGAGGAGATTGGCGAGGACGCGCGCGAACTCGTACGCAAAAGCCCTGGGACCGCGATCGGCATTGCCGCCATTTTCGGCTTCCTCGTTGCTCGATTGTTCCGCGGCGGGCGCGGCTGATCGTTTCGTAAAGGGGGCTGAAAATGCGAGATGAGGATCGATCTGATCCGCGCCCCGACGATGTAGATGACGAACTCGAAGCCGCCGTGCGCGGTGACGAGCGTACCGGTCCGCCTTCCGGGCCTTCGCTGTTCGACGATGTCGCGGCGTTGGTTTCAGACAGCCGCAACTTCGTGCAGGCTGAAGTCGAATTCCAGAAAACCCGACTCGCGTTTGCGGCGAATCGTAGCAAGTCAGCGGTGCTGTCAGGCCTGTTCGCACTGGCCTTCATCCACCTTGCGCTCATTGCGCTGGTGGTAGGCCTTGTCATCGCCCTGACTCCTCATGTCACCGCATGGGGCGCGACAGCGATTGTCGTGGGCCTTTTGCTGCTTGGCGCCTTTATCCTTGTGATGCGCATGCAAACCTCCACCCGCGAAATTGGAGAAGCATTCAACAACGCGAACGAGGATGCCGACGAATGAGCGACCTCAAGCGACAGTTATCCGAGGATCGGGCGATGCGTAACACGGCGCGATCGATCATTTTCGGCCAGTTCTTGCGTGTACGCGAAGCCGTTTCCGGCAAGAGGATCGGCACCGAACTGGCCGACAAGGTGGTCGATGATGCACTTGACCTGGCTGACCGCGCCGGGAGCGCTGCGCGCGCCAATCGTGGCCTGATCACGGCGATCGCGGGAGTTGCCGGAGCGGCTGCAGCGCTGTGGCTGGCACGCAAATCGATTGCCGCAATGGTTGGTGGTGCGACCAAGGGCGACGATGGAGGGCCTCAGATAACAGAATCGTCCGACGAGGCCGGCGCCAGCGTTCAAGAAGCAAACCCGAAAGCGGATGACTATCATGACCAGTGAAGCAAATCGAACAGCCTTGCGCGAACGAATCGAGAAGGCGCAGCAGCGCCTCACGAACCGCCCAGCGAGCGAATATGCCCGCGACGCAGCGCACGAAGCGATCGATTTTGTCAAAGCCAATCCCCTGCTGGTGATTGGAGCAGCCGCCGCCGTGGGGCTAGCCTTGGGGACTATGTCGCGCGGAGGGCGCAAGGCGGCCACCGCCACCGGTTTTCTGGGACGGATTGCCACCGATGCCGCAATTGCCTTTGCCCTGACTATGTACGAGCGCGCTTCTGAACGCCGAGATGAAGCGGCACAGAATGAAGGCGAATTGCAAGATCTTGCAGCTGACTGAATCTGTGCCAGCGGGCTCTTGATCTCCCGATCGTCCCGCTTTTGCTTGCCTGAGCCGCAGGCTAGGCTATGGCGCGCGCGATTCCCCAAGGAGATACGAAAGATCATGGCTGAACATGAGGCAAAGCAGCGGCTGCACCTGGTGATGGGAGGCCGCGTGAAGGACCCCCGTTCACTGGAATTCCAGGATCCGGAAAGCGTCCATGTCGTGGGCGTTTTTAGCAATTATGACGACGCGGTTGAGGCCTGGCGCGCCAATGCGCACCGCACAGTAGACGATGCCGAAATGAAATATGTGGTCGTCCATCTCCACCGCCTGCTCGAGCCGGAAGAATAGGCCCGGCGGACGATGAAAAGGGCACCGGTTTGAGCAAGTTACCCAGTAGGTCGCCTGCCCACCCGGTTCAGATGAATTCGATCTTGTCGAGGAGGTAGAACCGGTCGCCCGATGGCACCGTGACCTCGATCTCGTCGCCTACTTGCCTGCCGATCAGCGCGCGGGCGATAGGCGAGTTGTAGGAAATCCGTCCCCGGTTCGCGTCCGCTTCGGTCTGGCCGACAATCTGGTATTTTATCGGCTTGTCGTCTTCATCGAGCAGCGTCACAGTGGCTCCAAACACCACCTTGTCACCCGATAGCATGGTGGGATCGATGATCTGGGCGCGGCTGACCTTGTCTTCGATCTCAGATATCTGCGCCTCGACCTGGCCCTGACGCTCTTTGGCGGCATGGTATTCGGCGTTTTCCGACAAGTCGCCATGCGCGCGAGCTTCCTCGATCGCATCGACAATTTTCGGGCGTTCCGCGCGCAGAACCTTGAGATCGGCCGTCAGCCGCTCATAGCCCTCAGCCAGCATCGGAACCTTTTCCATCGTAGCCATCCAGTCTTTCCTCCAGCGCCCTTCCCTTTGATATTCAGAGTTATTTCGGACGTGGCTGCTTCTGCCGAGGCAACCTTGGGAGCGTCGAAATTTGGGGAAAGAGCTAATGTTCGCTAGTTATAATAGTCCTGCAACGAGCGGACTTCAAGCTGGCTTGCATTTACTGCATTAATTGCATTTGCCGCCGCGATGGATGCCGCTGCCGTTGTGTAATAGGGAATCTTCTCCGTCAGCGCTGATGCACGGATCGATTTCGAGTCCAGCAAGCTCTGCCACCCTTCAGTCGTGTTGAAGATCAGATCGACGTCTCCATCGATGATCCGGTCCACCACATGCGGCTGCCCTTCGGCCACTTTGTTGATGCGCTCCACCGGCAGTCCCTGCTCGGCCAGATAGGCCTGCGTTCCGCCGGTGGCGATGGCAGAGAAGCCCTGTTCGATCAGCGTGCGCACCGCCGGAAGGATATGCGGCTTGTCGCTGTCTTTTACCGAAACGAACAGCGTGCCTTGAGATGGCAGGATCATCCCGGCAGCAAGCTGGGCTTTGAAGAAAGCGGCCTCGAAACTGCGATCGATTCCCATCACTTCGCCGGTTGATTTCATCTCGGGGGAAAGGGCCGGATCGCTGCCCGGGAAGCGACTGAAGGGGAACACCGCTTCCTTCACCGCCATATAGGGCAGATCGCGTTTGAAGGGTTCAAAATTGGCAAGCATTTCACCTGCCATCACCCGCGCCGCGATCTTGGCCACGGGCTGGCCGATCGCCTTGGCGACGAAGGGCACGGTGCGCGATGCGCGCGGATTGACCTCGATCAGGTAAACCTCACCATCTTTCACCGCGAACTGGACATTCATCAGGCCTACGACCCCCAAGGCCCTGGCCAGTGCATCAGCCTGCTGCTCCATCTGGTCGATGATATCCTTGGGGAGCGAATAGGGCGGCAGGGTGCAGGCGCTATCGCCCGAGTGGACACCAGCTTCCTCGATGTGCTGCATTACCCCGGCAACCCGCACTTCTTTGCCATCGCACAGCGCATCGACATCGCACTCGATCGCGTCGCGCAAATATTGATCGACCAGCACCGGACTATCGCCGGATACGTTCACGGCGGTACGGATATAATCGTCAAGCTGCGCCTCGCTGTCGACGATCTCCATCGCTCGCCCGCCCAGCACGTAGGAGGGACGCAGCAATACCGGATAGCCGATCCGCGCCGCCACCGCCGCGGCCTCGTCACGGCTATAGGCGATGCCATTCTCAGGCTGTTTGAGCTTGAGCTTGTTGACCAGCCTGGCAAAACGCTCGCGATCTTCTGCAAGGTCGATCGCATCGGGCGATGTGCCAAGGATCGGGATCCCCGCATCCTCCAGCGCCTGCGCCAGCTTGAGCGGGGTTTGCCCGCCGAACTGCACGATCACGCCTACCAGCTCGCCCTTCGACTGCTCGACGCGCAGGATCTCGAGCACGTCTTCCGCCGTCAGCGGCTCAAAATAGAGCCGGTCTGACGTGTCGTAGTCGGTCGAGACTGTTTCCGGGTTGCAATTGATCATGATCGTCTCGAACCCGGCCTCCGCCAGTGCGAAACAGGCATGGACGCAGCAATAGTCGAACTCGATACCCTGCCCGATCCGGTTGGGGCCGCCGCCAAGGATCACTATCTTCTTGCGATCCGATGGGTCAGCCTCGCACTCCGGCTCGCCAAAGCTGGGCGCTTCATAGGTCGAATACATGTAGGGCGTAATTGCCTCGAATTCGGCCGCGCAGCTATCGATCCGCTTGAACACCGGATGGACTCCCAGCTTGTTGCGAAGCTGGCGCACCTCCTCCTCGCTGGTGGCTCCTGCCATCGCTTGGAGCGCATCGTGCAGCAGGCCCGAACGCTTCGCCTGCGTTTCGCCCAGCCCGCCCGCGACACCGACAGAGCGCACCGCCAGCGTGGCGAGCCGCTTGTCCGAAAAGCCCATCGCCTTCAGCCGCCGCAACTCGGCTGCATCGCGCGGCAGCCCATCTTCCGAAATCCGTTTTTCCGCCGCGATGATGCCTTCGATCTGGCGCAGGAACCACGGATCATAGGATGTGAGCGCGTGTATCTCCTCCACGCTCATCCCCTCGCGGAAGGCCTGCCCGACATAGAGCAGCCGGTCGGGCGTTCGCTTGCTCAGCGCGGCGGTAACGACTTCGCGTGATACGCCTTCGAGCGAAGGCACGCGGTTGAACCCGTCAAGCCCGGTTTCGAGCCCGCGCAGCGCCTTCTGCACGCTTTCCTGGAAATTGCGCCCGATCGCCATGACCTCGCCAACCGATTTCATCGCGGTCGCAAGTTCGGGCTTGGCGCCCTTGAACTTCTCGAAGGCGAAACGCGGGATCTTTGTCACGACGTAATCGATCGTGGGCTCGAAGCTGGCGGGCGTAGCGCCGGTGATCTCGTTGGTGATCTCGTCCAGCGTGTAGCCTACAGCGAGCTTCGCAGCGACGCGCGCAATCGGGAAGCCGGTCGCCTTTGAGGCGAGCGCGGAGCTGCGCGATACGCGCGGGTTCATCTCGATCACGATCAGCCGGCCATCGGCGGGATTGACCGCGAATTGCACGTTCGAGCCGCCAGTTTCGACCCCGATCTCGCGCAGCACAGCAATGCTGGCATTGCGCATGATCTGGTATTCCTTGTCGGTCAGCGTCAGCGCGGGCGCAACCGTGATCGAATCACCGGTGTGCACGCCCATCGGATCGACATTCTCGATGCTGCAGATAATGATGCAATTGTCATGGCGGTCGCGCACGACCTCCATTTCGTATTCCTTCCATCCCAGCAATGATTCCTCGATCAGCACTTCGGTGGTGGGCGATGCGTCGAGCCCTTCTCGCACAATCCGCTCGAACTCGGCCTTGTTATAGGCAATGCCGCCGCCGGTGCCGCCCAGTGTGAAGCTGGGGCGGATGATCGCGGGCAGCTTGGTCGTCTCAAGCACTTCAAGCGCCTGTTCCAGCGTGTGCGCGATGCCGCTGCGCGCGCTTTCGAGCCCGATCTTGTCCATCGCCTCGCGGAATTTCTGGCGGTCCTCGGCCTTGTCGATCGCCTCAGCATCGGCGCCGATCATGGTGACGCCATATTTCTCCAGCACGCCCATCTTGTTGAGCGACAGCGCGCAATTGAGCGCGGTCTGCCCGCCCATGGTCGGCAGCAGCGCGTCAGGCCGTTCCTTGGCGATGATCTTTTCGACGATTTCTGGCGTGATTGGCTCGACATAGGTCGCATCGGCGAATTCGGGATCGGTCATGATCGTGGCCGGGTTCGAATTGACCAGCACGACGCGATAGCCCTCTTCCTTGAGCGCCTTGATCGCCTGCGTGCCGGAATAGTCGAACTCGCAGGCCTGGCCGATGATGATCGGGCCGGCGCCGATAACGAGGATCGAGGAGATGTCAGTGCGTTTGGGCATTGGTCGCCTTGCGGTAGATAATGTTCATGTCAATTGATTGCGCGGAGGCCTCCGCCATCATACATTCGGTCGCGTGCTGATTTTCCGGCGTTAGCGCGATTTCAAGAGTTGGCGCACGGTCGGTAGATAAGAAAGTGGTCTCAAAATAATGAGCGCCGCAATCACGAGCCAGCTTGCCGATCCGGTTCGCAATCATGTCTTCGTCGCGAATTTCAACTCCAGTTGCTACTGGTTCGACAAGTTCAAGATGCGCGATGGTCGGTTGTTCGGTATACGGTCCAATAGATTTCGCTAGCACAGCAGCAAACGCGGCAGAACCTGCTCCAAGCGCAAACCAGATGAGCTTGGTTCGCCTCACCCCAGCATCCCCACGAATTTTTCGAACAGGTAGTAACTATCCTGCGGACCGGGTGAGGCTTCGGGGTGGTATTGCACGCCGAACGCCTGCTTGCCCTTGATCGAAATCCCGCAGTTCGAGCCATCGAACAGGCTGACGTGCGTCTGCTCGACTTCGGGCGGTAGCGTGTCGACATCGACAGCGAAGCCGTGGTTCATCGAAGTGATCTCGACCAGGCCGTTCGTGTCGCCCCAGCCCTCACCCACGCGCTGAACCGGATGGTTCGCGCCGCGGTGGCCCTGGTGCATTTTCACTGTCTTCGCGCCCGCCGCAAGGGCCAGTAACTGGTGCCCCAGACAGATACCGAAGAGGGGCACATCGCGCTCTAACAGGCCCTGAATCACCGGCACGGCATATTCGCCCGTCGCGGCCGGATCGCCGGGGCCGTTGCTCAGGAAAACGCCATCGGGAGCCAGCGCCAGCACTTCCTCGAGCGAGGTCTTGGCCGGGACCACGGTCACCTTTGCCCCGGCGCGGACGAGGTTGCGGAAGATATTGTCCTTCGCGCCATAATCCACCGCGACAACATGCGGGCTACCGTCATCCCAGCGCACGCTGGGATCGCTCTCGTCCTGGTCTGAACCCGACCCCAGCTTTCGCTGGGGTGACGACATTGTCGCATACCCTTCACCCAGGTGCCAAATCCCGCCGGTCCATTCCTCGTGGGTCTCGCGCGTGACGACTTGCGCCAGGTCCATCCCTTCCAGCCCGGCCCAGCCTTGCGCACGATTGAGCAGCGCGGGGATATCGAACTTGCCATCCGGCGAATGGGCGATCACCGCATTGGGCGCGCCGTTCATACGGATGCGGCGCGTCAGCGCGCGCGTATCGACGCCGGACAGGCCGATCTTCCCATTTGCCGCCAGCCATTCAGTAAAGCCCTGCAAGCTGCGGAAACTGCTCGGCGTGGTCACGTCCTCGCGCACAATGCAGCCCACCGCGCCTTCAACCTTGCTTTCAACATCTTCCGGGTTCGTGCCGACATTGCCGATATGCGGGAAGGTGAAGGTGACAATCTGCGCTGCATAACTGGGATCGGTCATCACTTCCTGGTAACCGGTCATCGCGGTGTTGAAGCACACCTCGCCCACAGCTTCGCCGGTGGCGCCGAATCCCCTGCCCCAGATCACCGCGCCATCGGCCAGAACGAGACAACCCGTCGCACCTTTTGGTTGCGCAGGTCGAGAGGCAGCAGAAGCCATTTGGGGCTCTCCGAGTCAGGGGTTTTCCGGCAATGTCGCTAAGCTTGAGCCGCTAGCCATCCCTTCCTGCCGCGTCAACCGCACTTGCGCTGAAATAACGACTAATCGGGGCACAATTCCCATTTTCGCGATTTGGCCCTATCAGCCCCAGCAAGCACCAACCAAAGGATACCAATTCATGCTTCGCGATGACATCAAAGCCGCCACCATTGCCGCCATGAAAGCGGGCGAGAAAGAGCGCACTGCCGCGCTCCGGCTGATCGGCGCCAAGATCAAGGACCGCGACATCGAAATGCGCACCTCGTCCAAGGAGATAGCAGACGATGATCTGATCATCGAAGTTTTGCAGAAAATGGCCAAGCAGCGGCGCGAATCGATCGAGATGTATGAACAGGGCGGCCGGCAGGAACTAGCCGACCAGGAACGCGGCGAACTTGCCGTGATCGAGGAATTCCTCCCCGCCATGATGGACGAAGCCGCAACAACAGCGGCGATCGAAGCCATCAAGACAGAGCTGGATGCCAGCTCGATCAAGGACATGGGCCGGGTTATGGCCGAGCTCAAGGCACGCCATGGTGCAAAGCTCGACATGGGTAAGGCAAGCGGGCTGGTAAAAGCCGCCCTTTCCTGAACTGCCAACAGGCTGGTCCACAGCTCGAGCTTGAATCGTCTGGCTCAGGCGCGCATTGACGCACCATGGCACTTTCCCCGCAGTGGCTTGACGAATTGCGCGCACGGGTGACGCTTTCCAGCGTCATCATGCGCACGACCAAGCTCCAGCGCGCGGGGCGCGAGTGGAAGGCCTGTTGCCCGTTCCACAACGAAAAGTCGCCCAGCTTCACCGTCAATGACGAGAAGGGCTTCTATCACTGCTTCGGCTGCGGGGCGCATGGCGATGTGATCCGCTGGATGACCGACCAGCGCGGTTTGCAGTTCATGGATGCGGTGAAAGAACTGGCGCAGCAGGCGGGAATGGAAGTGCCCCGCCCCGATCCGCGCGAGGCGCAGCAAGCCGAAAAGCGCGCCACGCTGGTCGATGCGATGGAGGCGGCTCAGGAATGGTTTGCCGGGAATCTGCATGGCCCCGATGGTGAGCGCGCGCGTGAATATCTGCGCACCCGCGGTTTCAGCCGCCGTATCGTCGAGCAATTCGGTTTTGGCTATGCGCCAGACAGCAAGGTTTCAATGAAGGGTGCGCTGTCGCAATTTGACGAGGCGATGCTGGTCGAAACCGGCCTGCTCATCAGCGTGGATGACAAGCCGCCTTACGACCGTTTCCGCGACCGGCTGATGCTGCCGATCCATGACGCGCGCGGGCGGGTAATTGCGTTTGGCGGGCGCATTCTTGAAAACCGGGAAGGCGCGGCGAAATATCTCAATTCTCCCGACACGCCTTTGTTCGACAAGGGCCGCACCCTTTACAATTTGCACCGCGCCGGACCTGCAAGCCGCCAGACCAACCGCATCGTGGTGGTCGAAGGCTATATGGATGTGATCGCGCTCGCCAATGCCGGGATTGCCGATGTCGTTGCGCCGCTTGGTACCGCGCTCACTGAAATCCAACTCTCCATGCTTTGGCGCATGGCCGATGTCCCGGTGTTGTGCTTTGATGGCGATTCTGCGGGCCAGCGTGCGGCGATGCGCGCGATCGGCCGGGTGCTACCGATGCTGCAACCGGGCAAGAGCCTCTCAATAGTGCATCTCCCAAGCGGGCTGGACCCCGATGATCTGATCAGGCAGCAAGGCAAGGCTGCAATGGAGAAGCTGCTGTCAACGCCTGCCAGCCTGCTCGACACATTGTGGGCTTACGAACGCGATGCGCAGGAACTGCGCACACCTGAAGACAAGGCTGGGTTGAAAGCACGATTGATCGTGCACGCTGACGCCATTCAGGATCCCGATATTCGCGCGCTTTACCGGCGCGAATTGTTGCAGCGCTTTTCCGACTTTGCCTTCCCCCCGCGTCCGCAGCGCCAATGGAACGGCACGGCCAGGCCCGGCTGGCAACAACCGGCGCCACGCCTGTCAGGCGATGTAGCGGCCCGCCTGCGCAAGGCTTTGGCGGGCGGCGCGCGCAATGACCTTGCCCGTGCAGTACTTCACGGCCTGCTGCGCCATCCGGGCGAAATTTTGCGCCATACGGAGGCGCTTGGCCGCCTTGCCCGGCTCGAACCGGAAATGCATGAAACTGTCGAAACTTTGCTGGAACTGTCAGAAACGCTTGATTCGCGGGCCGACATCGCCATATCAGCGGAGAAAGGCCTTCCTGCCCCACCGGATCAAAATCGATACGCTTTCCTGAGAGAAGGCACCAACCCGGTTGATGCGCGCGAGGAATTGGCTGAAGCTGTATCGCTGCTGGTCGAAAGACCGGCCCTTTTTGTTGCGCTTGAAGCAGCAAGGGCCCGGTTCGATAATGACCCGGAAGGGGCTTTCGCTGAACAGACCCGATTGCGAGAACGGCTATCCGCTTTGAATGAACGCCTGAAACACTTCGGGCGCAAGAAGGCCGCAGTCGCGGCAAACATGGAAATTTCTCGCGAGCCGGCTGACGGGCCGGTCTCCGACATGAAAACGGACTGACACGGACCTATGGCGTCAAAAGCAAAGAGCGGTGGTGGCAACGGCAAGGACGATGATGCCCCGCTGATCGATCTCAACGAATCTTTGATCAAGAAACTCATCTCGAAGGCGAAGAAGAAGGGTTACGTCACTTATGACGAGCTCAACGAAGCGCTCCCGTCAGGCGAGATGAGTCCTGACCAGATCGAAGATGTCCAGACCGCACTGTCGGAAATGGGCGTGCAGATCGTCGAGAATGACGAGGAGGCCGACGTCGAGCAGGACGCCGAAGGCGATGAATTGGCCATCGACGACGACACCGACGATGACGCCGACGAAGATAGCGGGAAAACCGCCAGGAAAGTTCCTGCTGCATCTGCCAAGAAAACCGTGACAGGCGACCGCACCGATGATCCGGTGCGCATGTACCTGCGCGAAATGGGCGCAGTCGAACTGCTCAGCCGCGAAGGCGAAATTGCCATCGCCAAGCGCATTGAAGCTGGCCGCGACATGATGATCATGGGCCTGTGCGAAAGCCCGATTACTTTCCATGCCATTATCCAGTGGTCCGAAGCGCTCAATAATGAAGAAATGCAGCTGCGCGAGATTCTCGACCTTGACGCCATGCTTTCGAAAGAGCCTCCGCCTGACAAGTTGGCCGAGGGCGCCGAGGATGATGATGACGGCGAGATTTCCGAGGAAACCGCCGGCCCGACTATCCGCGACGATGATGACGACGTGGAAGAAGAAGATGAGGGCGAAGACGAAGACGGAGAAGAAGGTTCGTCCAAGAAGCGCGACGACGACGATGACGATGAAGAAGACAACACAATGTCGCTCGCGCAGATGGAGGCTGCACTCAAGCCTGAGGCGCTTGAGCGGTTTGAACGCATTACCAAACTGTTCAAGACCTTTGAGAAGCTGCAAGCCGAACGCGTCGATACGCTAGCTGCAGGCAAGGAATTCCCCAAGGCTAAGGAAAACCGCTACGAAAAGCTGGGTGAAGAGCTGACGGCCGAAGTGGAAAGCATGCAATTCCACGCGACCAAGATCGAATTTCTGGTCGACAATCTTTATGCCTTCAATCGCCGCCTCACCGCGCTGGGCGGACAAATGCTGCGCCTGGCCGAGCGTCACAAGGTCAAGCGGATGGATTTCCTCAAGGCCTATGTCGGCAACGAACTTGACGAAGCCTGGCTTGCGAACAACGCGAAGAAGGACAAGAAGTGGGCTGCCTTTGCAGAGAAGGAAGCCGACGCGATCGAACGCATTCGTGCCGAGATCGCTGATATCGCCAGCCAAACCGGCATGTCGCTCCCCGAGCTTCGCCGGATCGTGAACATGGTGCAGAAGGGCGAACGCGAGGCACGTATTGCCAAGAAGGAAATGGTCGAGGCGAACCTGCGCCTGGTGATCTCGATCGCCAAGAAATACACCAATCGCGGCCTGCAATTCCTTGATCTTATTCAGGAAGGCAACATCGGGTTGATGAAGGCGGTCGACAAGTTCGAATATCGCCGCGGCTACAAGTTCAGTACCTATGCCACATGGTGGATCAGGCAGGCGATCACCCGATCCATCGCCGATCAGGCGCGCACCATCCGCATCCCCGTGCATATGATCGAGACGATCAACAAGCTGGTCCGCACAAGCCGTCAGTTCCTGCACGAGGAAGGCCGCGAGCCGACGCCGGAAGAAATGGCGGCCCGCCTTTCCATGCCGCTCGAGAAGGTGCGCAAGGTGATGAAGATCGCCAAGGAGCCGATCAGCCTCGAGACACCAATTGGTGACGAGGAAGATTCGCATCTGGGCGATTTCATCGAGGACAAGAATGCAATCATCCCGGTCGATGCTGCGATTCAGGCCAACCTCAAGGAAACGGTCACCCGCGTGCTCGCCAGCCTCACCCCGCGTGAGGAGCGCGTGCTGCGGATGCGCTTCGGCATCGGCATGAACACCGATCACACGCTCGAAGAGGTCGGCCAGCAGTTCAGCGTGACCCGCGAACGTATCCGCCAGATCGAGGCCAAGGCGCTGCGCAAGCTGAAGCACCCGAGCCGTTCACGGAAGATGCGCAGTTTCCTGGATCAGTGACTTTTTGCCAATAGCTTGGTGATTTTCGGAACGGCTCGCTGGCAATCGGCGGGCCGCTTCCCTATGTGCACCCCATGCGTATTGCCATTGCCTCTGACCACGCCGCCACCGATCTTAAAGCCGAGCTAGCCGAATGGCTGATGGAGCTTGGCCACGAGGTGGCGGACCTTGGAACCCATTCGAACGACAGTGTCGATTACCCCGACTATGGCTACAAGCTGGCCGCAATCCTCGCTGATGGAACCGCCGAACGCGGTATCGGCCTATGCGGCAGCGGGCTGGGGATCTCGATGAGCATCAACCGCAATCCCGCGGTGCGTTGCGCCATGGTTTCCGAGCCGCTTTCCGCCAAGCTCGCGCGCGAGCACAATGATGCCAATTGCATTGCCTTGGGCGCGCGGCTGATCGGTATCGATATGGCAAAGGCTTGCGTCACCACCTTCCTCGACACCGAATTTGCCGGCGGCCGCCACCAGCGCCGCGTCGACAAGCTTTCCAACCCGCCCTTTGACACTGATACGATCGAGCCCCTTCAATGAGCAGTACCGCGCCTACCGCGAATTCCGACATCATGCACCGCTTCTGGCATGACAGCCTGGCTGAGGCCGACCCTGAGGTCGCGGCTGCAATAGCGAGCGAACTCAAGCGCCAGCAGGACAAGATCGAGCTGATCGCCAGCGAGAACATCGCATCGAAGGCAGTACTGGAAGCTGCTGGCAGCGTCTTCACCAACAAATATGCCGAGGGCTACCCCGGCAAGCGTTACTACGGCGGCTGTGACTATGCAGACGTGGTCGAGACGCTGGCGATCGAGCGCGCGAAAAAGCTGTTCGGCTGCAATTTCGCCAATGTGCAGCCCAATTCCGGCAGCCAGATGAACCAGGCGGTGTTCCTGGCGCTCCTCCAGCCCGGCGATACATTCATGGGACTGGACCTAAATTCGGGCGGCCATCTGACCCATGGATCGCCGGTGAATATGAGCGGCAAGTGGTTCAATCCCGTCGCCTATGGCGTACGCAGGGATGACGAACGCATCGACATGGACGATGTCATGGCAATCGCGAAGGAGCACAAGCCCAAGCTCATCATCGCCGGCGGCACCGCCTATTCGCGCATCTGGGACTGGGAAGCCTTCCGCAAGGTCGCGGATGCCGTTGGTGCCTGGCTGATGGTCGACATGAGCCATATTTCGGGACTGGTAGCGGGCGGCGCGCACCCCTCGCCCTTCCCGCACGCGCATGTCGTGACCACCACTACGCACAAGAGCCTGCGCGGCCCGCGTTCGGGCGTTATCCTGTGGGATGACGAAGAACTGACCAAACCGCTGAACATGGCGGTATTCCCCGGCCTGCAGGGCGGCCCGTTGATGCATATTGTCGCGGCCAAGGCGGTGGCCTTCCAGGAGGCGCTGCGCCCTGATTTCAGTGCCTATGCCCATGCCGTAGTCGAGAATGCCCGCGCACTTGCCGCAAGCCTTGAGGAAAACGGTCTACGGATCGTCTCAGGCGGTACAGACAACCACTCGATGCTGGTTGACCTTACCGCCAAAGACGTAACCGGCAAGGACGCCGAAAAGGGCCTCGACCGCGCCTGGCTCACCTGCAACAAAAACGGTATACCCTACGATACGCGCAACCCCTTTGTGACCAGCGGCATTCGCCTGGGCACGCCTGCTGGCACTACGCGCGGCTTTGGCCCGGCGGAATTCCGCAAGATCGGCAAACTGATCGCCGAAGTGGTCGATGGGCTTGCCAAGAATGGCCCGGAAGGCGATGCTCAAATAGAGGAGGCCGTGCGCGGCCGTGTGTCAGCGCTGTGCGCGGCATTCCCTATTTACCCCGGAAGGATGACATCATGAGCGAGAATGAACCTGAAGACCGCGGCTTGCTTGGCGATGCGAAGGTTGAAATCGTCGGCATGGCCAAACAGGGCGTCAAGCACCCATCGACCAAGCCGGTTTTGACCGGAGCGGCGATTGGTGCCGTGGCGGGCATTTTGCTGCCTGTGGTTAGCTGGCCTCTGGGCTTGGCAGCAGGAGCCGGCATTGCACTCTACTCACGTATCAAGAAATAAACATCTGAATGCGCTGTCCATTTTGTGCCCACGACGATAGTCAGGTAAAAGACAGCCGCCCGACGGAGGACAACGCCTCGATCCGGCGCCGACGGCAGTGTTCGAGTTGCGGCGCTCGCTTCACCACTTTCGAACGCGTGCAATTGCGTGAAGTGACCGTTGTCAAAAGCGGGAACCGCCGCGAAGCCTTTGACCGCGGCAAACTTGAACAATCTGTTGCCCTGGCCTGCCGCAAGCGCGGGGTCGAACAGGAACGGATCGACCAACTTGTTTCGGGAATCCAGCGACAGGTAGAAACCACCGGCGATGCCGAAATACCCTCTGCCCGGATAGGCGAAATGGTGATGAACGGCCTCAGGCAGATCGACAGTGTCGCCTATATCCGCTTTGCCAGCGTCTATCGCGATTTCAGCGAGGCCAAGGACTTCAAGGAATTCGCCAGCACGGTGCAGGAAGCGGCGCAAGATGGGACAAGCTAACCAGCCTGCTATCGTCCTCGTCCGGCCACAATTGGGAGAGAATATAGGCAAGGCAGCGCGCGCGATGCTCAATTTCGGCCTGACCGAGTTGCGCCTCGTGACTCCGCGCGATGGCTGGCCCAATCCTGATGCTGGCCCTGCGGCCGCCGGGGCAGATATCGTACTGGAACGAGCGAGGGTATTCGCTACCACCGCAGAGGCCGTGGCCGATTGCGCTCATGTCTATGCTACCACGGTGCGAAAGCGCGGAGTGACCAAGCCGGTTGTGAGGCCGGATGAGGCTGCACAGGCGATCCATGAAGAGCCGGGCAAGAGCGCGATCCTGTTCGGGCCCGAGCGTTCGGGACTGGAGACCGAAGACGTCGCGCTCGCGCGCAGCGTACTCACGGTGCCCATAAATCCTGAATTCGGTTCTCTCAATCTTGCGCAGGCGGTGATCCTGTGCGCCTATGAATGGTCAAAACAAACCGGGTTGGTTCAGCCAACGGCAGATGAGGCAAACTTGCCTCCTGCCCCGCAGGAGCAGCTTGACGCGCTCATAGCCCATCTCGAATCCATGCTTGAGCCAAAAGGTTATTTCCTGCCCGATGCGCGGGCGGACTCAACCCGGCGCACGCTACGCACCGTGCTTACCAAGCCAGGCTGGAATCACCTGGAAATCAGGACACTGCGCGGCGTGCTGTCATCGCTGCAGCGTCCGCCGCGCGGCTAATTCCTCGTCGCGTCCCAGATTTCCAGTTCATAGGCGATCGAAGTTTCGACCAGAAGATCCCAGATTTCCGCGATTTCCCTCTCTGGTAATCCGCGCGCCCGTGCATCCGCTGCGGCAGCGGCGATCACCGCGGCCTTGCGAACTTCGTCGCGCACACTCTCGCGAGTTGGCTTGATGCGTGCAGCAGCGCGCATATAGCCGAACCGGCGGGCGAGCAGCGCCATCAGCTCGCGATCGGTTGCGTCCACTCCGGCACGCACTTGTTCCATCGTGGCGCATTCGTCAGGCAAAGTAATCGTCTCACTCATGCCGCGTCCTCTGGCTGGTCGATAGACATTTGTCGAGGGGGCTGGTGCATCCACCTTCCCTTGCTCCCCACTTGACCTTGTGCGCAATCCTGCTAGACGCGCGCCTTCGCGAATTGGCCCTGCACCCCGGTGAAGCAGTGGCCGCGCCTGGTGTACGGCCAGACGGTGCGATGCCGGGTTGAATGGTCGCCATGTGGGGCGATCCAGCTGATTGAAGGATACGACTTATGTCGAAGCGCAAAAGCGCCAAGTACAAACTCGACCGCCGGATGGGTGAAAACATCTGGGGCCGCCCGAATTCCCCGGTCAACAAGCGTTCGTATGGCCCCGGCCAGCACGGCCAGCGCCGCAAGGGCAAGGTCAGCGACTTTGGCCTGCAACTGCGCGCCAAGCAGAAGCTCAAGGGCTATTACGGCGACGTGACCGAAAAGCAGTTCAAGCGCACCTATCAGGAAGCGTCGCGCATGAAGGGCGATACCAGCCAGAACCTGATCGGTCTGCTCGAACAGCGGCTCGACATGGTGGTCTATCGCGCAAAGTTTGCGCCGACGATCTTCTCGGCCCGCCAGATCGTTTCCCACGGCCACATCTATGTCAACGGCGTGAAGTGCAACATCGCAAGCCGCCGCATTGTAGTCGGCGATGTCATCAGCCTGGGCAGCAAGGCCAAGGAAATGGCGCTTGTGATCGAGGCGCAGAGCCTCCCCGAACGTGACATTCCCGACTACGTCTCGCCCGACGGCAACGACAAGGTGACCTTCACCCGCGTGCCTAAGCTGGACGAAGTGCCTTACCCCGTGACCATGGAACCGAACCTGGTGGTCGAGTTCTATTCGCGCTAAGATCTGACGATATCGTCACGCAAGAGGGCGGTCCTGCGGGGCCGCCCTTTTTCTTTATTGCTTCAGGAAGGCGTCAACCCCTGATCCAGTGCCACTCGGCAAATTCGTAAACGATTGAGCCTTCGACCAGGCGCTCCCAGATATCGCCGACGACATCGGCCGGGATGCCGTGCGCTTCAGCCTCGGCGACAGCCGCCGCGATGACCCCCGCTTTTCTCGCCTCGTCGCGCACCGCTTCACGGCTGGGCATGATACGGGCAGCGGCGCGGATGTAGCCGAACCACGTGGCGAGCATTGCCACCAGCGCACGGTCTAGCGCATCGACCCCGGCGCGCACCTCGGCCAATCTAGTGCAATCTTCGGGGGCCAAGGGACTATCGTCATGGCCAGCGTCCTAGAGGCAGGATGCGCCTCTTGTCGAGGGCCTTCCGGTCACCTCAGTTGCCCGCCAGCGCCTTGTCGAGGAACGTACCAATGTCAGCCAGCATCTCGGCCCGCACTTTGCTGTCGTCGAGCGCGTGCTGTTGATCGGGATATTCGCGGTAGATGACCGATTTGCCGGCCTGGCTGAGCGCCTTCTCCATCTCCTGCGCATGCCGCACTTCGACATTGAGATCGCGCGTGCCGTGGAACAGTGCGACCGGTGCGGAAAACTTCTCTGCGTGGCGGCGCGGGCTTCCTGCGGCGATATGCGGACCTTCCCCGACATATTCGCGCACGATCCGTACATTGGTGTACCCGCGCGCATCATCGGCCAGAAAGCCGAGGTCGGTCACCGGCGCAATCGCCACCACGGCCTTGAACAGCGTGGGATCGAGCACCTGCGATTGCAGCGCCGCATAGCCGCCGTAAGACCAGCCTGCGATGGCAAGCTTCTCGGGAACAGCGATCCCTTCGCTCACCAGCCAGCGGCCCGCATCATTGATGTCGCCGATGGCCACGTCCCACGCCTTGAACCCGTTGCGGCCATACCAGGCATCGCCATACCCGGCCGAGCCGCGGTAATTGGGCTGGAGCACGGCATAGCCCTTGGCGGTGAAGTACTGCACCAGCCAGTCAAAGCCCCATTCATCGCGCGCGGCAGGACCGCCATGGGGCAGGACAATGGCGGGCAGGTCCTTTCCGTCCGAACCCGACGGAAGGGTGAGATAGGCGGGGATCACCGTCCCGTCGCGTGCCGGATAGGTTACGGGGCGCATCTGACCCATTGCCATCCCTTCGAGCCGCTGGCGAAGCGGCAACAGCGGCTCAAGCGCGCGAGCCTGCCGGTCGAAGAGGTAAACCATCCCTGGCTGCGTATCGCTCGATGCGATCAGCAACAACTTCTGCTCGTCCGCGCTGGCTCCGACGATGTTGACCAGCGGCTGATCGGGCAGAACCTTGCCAAGATCGGCGGCGAGCTTCGCCAGTGCCTGGTCGAAATAGACGATCTGGCGCTTTTCGGTAGCATAGCTTGCGCCCACCACGCGGTTCTTGCGGCCGATCCGGATCAGCCGGTCAACGTCAACATCGCCGCGCGCCATCAGCACCTTGCCCGTGCCCGTGCCATCGAGCGTCACTTCGGCAATCGCGTCATAGCCGCCCTTGCTGACAAAACCGATCACCACATTGCGAGCACTGTCGACTGCAAGCGGGGTCATCCGCTCGGTGCTTTGCCCATCAATCAGGAGGGATTCGAGCGGCGACCAGCTGCTGCTGCCGGGCCTGCGGAAGAAATAGCGGAAGTTGCCGGTAAGGAGCCCGTTCGAATCCCTCTGGGCCTGCATCCTGATCCGCACCTGTCCTTGCTCGTCGGCGATGTAGCGCATCGTCGCATCGTCGGGCTGCTCGCGCAAGCGCCGTCGCGCATTGGCGGTGTCGACCAGTTCGACCCCCAGTCCGCTCCGGACGTTGCCGAGCCGGGTGCCAATCGTGGTTTCCGGCACGAAGTTGCGCGTCATGAGGATCATGCCATCCTCGCCGGCCACATCGAGCGCGAGGACATCACCCCCGAATTGGTTGAAGCCGAGCGCGCGCAGCGAATCGCGCTGGCTGATCATTTTCACATTGGTCCCGTCGCAATTGAGCGCGATCAGCCTGTCAAAGGGAACCAACAAACCGCCATCCCCGCCGCCCATGCCCGAAAACTGGCAGACGAGTCGCACATCGCTGGCCCATTGGCACCAGTCGATGTCGACGATCTTCTCGCTGTTGGTCAGCACCGGCTTGATCTCAGCGCCCTTGGTGAAATCGATGACGTTGACGATTTCGGTATGCTCTGGCCCGGCGGAGACGAGGACGATCTTTTCGCCTGAAGGTGACAGACTGATATCGATAACGTCCGATCGCGCGCCGAATATCTCAGCCTCTGTGACCCCGGGTTGTGCCGCCAGAGGCAATGCTGCACCAAGAATCATGACCCCGGCGGCAAACTTCAGCAATCTCGTCATGTGCGACCCCCTGTGTGTGACTCCCTGTGAGGGAATCTAGTCAAAGAGCTAGACGTGTAAACCGTTGAATAGAAATTCAAACTGCTTGTGCTGCGTAAACATCAAATTTTTAGGGCTGATAATCGCGCCGGAAATCCGCAGCGAAAGCCGCAAAGCGCCCCTGCCCTATGGCATCGCGCATTGCCTGCATCAGCTGCTGGTAGAAGGACAGGTTATGTTCGGTTAGCAGCATCGCGCCGAGGATCTCACCCGATTTAACCAGATGATGCAGGTAGGCGCGCGAATAGGTGGCGCAGGTGGCGCAGGTGCAGCGCTCGCACAACGGGCCGGTATCCTCCGCGTGACGCGCGTTGCGCAGGTTGAGCGGACCGGTCCAGGTGAAGGCCTGCCCGTTGCGGCCCGAGCGTGTCGGCAGAACGCAATCGAACATATCGATCCCGCGCTCCACCGCGCCGACGAGGTCGTCAGGCTTGCCCACCCCCATCAGGTAGCGCGGCTTGTCCTGCGGCAGCATGTCAGGTGCGAAATCGAGCGTGGCGAACATCGCCTCCTGCCCCTCACCCACCGCCAGCCCGCCCACGGCATAACCATCAAAACCGATCTCGGTAAGCTTGTCGGCGCTGATACGGCGCAGGTCTTCGTGAAGCGCGCCCTGCTGGATACCGAACAGCGCGGCGCGGCTGGCGTGATCTTCGCCGCTATCAAACCCGTCACGGCTGCGCCTGGCCCAGCGCATCGACAGCTCCATGCTTCGCGCGATCACCTCTCGCGGCTGGTCAGCTCGGGGGCATTCGTCAAATGCCATCACGATATCAGAGCCTAGCAAGCGCTGGACTTCCATGCTGCGTTCCGGCGTGAGCATGTGCTTGGAGCCGTCGATATGGCTGCGGAACTCGACGCCCTGCTCGGTCAGCTTGCGCAGTTCTGAAAGGCTCATCACCTGGTAGCCGCCGCTGTCGGTCAGGATAGGACGCGGCCAGTTCATGAAGCTGTGCAATCCGCCCAGCTTCGCGACCCGTTCCGCACCGGGGCGCAGCATCAAGTGGTAGGTATTGCCCAGGATGATGTCCGCGCCCGTCGCCCGCACGCTTTCGGGCTTCATTGCCTTGACTGTTGCCGCAGTTCCCACCGGCATGAAGGCGGGTGTGCGGATTTCCCCCCGCAGCATCGATATGCTGCCGGTGCGCGCCTTGCCGTCGGTGGCGTGGATGGTGAAGTTGAAGCGCTGTGCCATTGCGCCGCGCGCCTAGCGCCTCACGCTCTCAGGCGCCAGCCTGTCTTGAAGATAAACGCGATGATCGCGGTGCAGAAGGCCAGAAAGCCGAGCGTTATGGCAAGCGACACGCCGAAATCGACATCGGCGCTGCCATAAAACGTCCAGCGCAATCCGCTGACGAGATAGACGATGGGATTGAATAGCGCGATCGTGTCCCATGGTTTGGGCAGCATATCGATCGAATAAAAGGTGCCGCCAAGAAAGGTGAGCGGGGTGAGGAAAAGCATCGGAATGATGCCGAGCTTCTCGAAATTATCCGCCCAGATGCCCAGGATGAAACCGAAAAGGCTGAACGCAGCGGCCACCAGCACGACGTAAATGACTGCCAGCAATGGATGCGCGATCGAATAATCGACAAACAGGTGCGCGGTTGCGAGGATGATGCTGGCCAGGATCAGACTTTTCACCGCCGCGGCCCCGACAAATCCGATCAGCGTCTCAGCCACGCCGACAGGCGCGGAGAGCAGTTCATAGATCGTGCCGGTAAAGCGCGGCATATAAATGCCGAAGCTGGCGTTGGAGGTGGTTTCACCAAGTAGCGTAAGCATCAGCAGGCCAGGGATAATGAAAGCGCCATATTCAACCCCGCCCAGATCAGGCATACGGTTGCCGATCGCGGCTCCAAAGACGATGAAATAGAGCGAGGTGGTGAGTACGGGCGCCAGTACTGACTGGAATCCCGTCCGCAGAAAGCGCAGCAGTTCGCGGGTGAAAATCGACCAGGCACCGCGGAAATTGAACGGCATCAGGCGGCCTCCACTTCATTGACAAGCGAGACGAATATGTCTTCGAGGCTGCTTTCACGCTGGTCGATGCCCGTGAAATCAATCCCTTCAGCGATCAGCGCCTTGACCAGTTCAGCCACTTCTGCCTTGCCCCTGCCAGTGCCGTCACCACCCCGATAGCGAAGGGCGGCGCCCTCGCCCTCAAGTTCGACCGGAAAGCGTGCAATCGCAGCGGGCAATGCTGCAAGCGGCGCAGCCAGCGTGATATGCGCTTCTGTTCGCCCAAGCCGCTTCATCATCGCGTCCTTTTCATCCACCATCAGCAAGCGCCCATGGTTGATGATGCCCACACGGTCAGCCATCTCTTCGGCTTCTTCGATGTAATGCGTGGTGAGGATTACGGTAACGCCGCGCTGACGCATCTCCGCGATCAACCGCCACATGCTCTTGCGCAGTTCAACATCGACGCCGGCTGTAGGCTCGTCGAGGAACAGCAGGTCGGGTTCATGGGCCAGCGCCTTGGCAATCAGTACACGGCGCTTCATTCCGCCCGATAACGTCATGATGCGTTCGTTGCGTTTGTCCCATAAGCTCAGGGATCGCAGGATTTCCTCGATTCGCCCGGCATCGGGTGGACAGCCGAACAGGCCGCGCGAATAGGACACCGCGCGGATCACCGGTTCGAACATGTCGGTGGAAAGCTCTTGTGGCACCAGCCCGATGCGGCGCCGAGCGGCGCGCCAGTGGTTCGCCATATCCTGCCCGAATGCCTCGATGCGGCCGGCGCTGGGCCGCACCAGACCGCACACCGCACCGATCAGGGTTGTCTTGCCCGCGCCGTTGGGCCCGAGCAGCGCGAAGATCTCGCCGCTGCGAATTTCGAGATCAACCGAGTCGAGTGCCTTAAGGCCACCGGGGTAAGTCTTGCTCAGGCCTTTGAGTTCGAGAATCGCATCCATACACCTCAGCTAGCGGCAATCCAGTTGCCGTGGAACCCCGGCGGAATGAGATGGGGGATAGCGACCGAGGCAACCGGCTCAAGCGTTATGGCGTCAAGGATTTCCAGGGCGCTGGTGCGGGCATTGCGGTCGATCACGTAGCCCATCACCCACCCATCGCCTTCGGGGGCATTCTCATCGCGCGGGACGAAGACGAATTCGCCCGGAATGCGGCCTTCGCCGAAATCGTGGGCAATCCGCTCGCCCGTTGCGTGGTCGTGGCGGTAGAGCGGCATCGGCGCAACGAATTCGAGGTCGCCGTCTTCCGGCAGACCCATCGACCAGAGGTAACGATAGCCCTTGGTGAAATAGCGCTCGTCGGGGCGCGGGAATTCCTGGCCGGTCGGATCGAGCGTTTCGCGCGTCACCCTTCCCGCCGCCGGATCGACTGTCCACCGCTCCAACCCGAGCGGGCGCCCGTAAGGCCCCGGCATATCACCGTCAAAGATCGTCTCGTACGGACACAGGTCAATCACCACGCGGCCAGCGTCATCCTCGAAGCTGTTGCCGACATGGAAAACGTAGCACGGATCGACCTCGCACCAGATCGGCTCGCCGCCCTGGCGCGGAACCAGGCCGACACGTGCCTTGTGGTCCGCATTCCACCGGTATGGAAACTGGTACCCGTTGATCATCGCCTTCATCGAGAAGGTTACCGGCAGGTCCAGCACCACGGCATAGTTTGCGGTCAGCGCGCAGTCATGGATCGACGGGCCGTTCACGACAGTGATCGGCGTCTCCCGCAAAACATTGCCCGCCCGGTCGATCACCACGTGGCGGATTGTGTCATGGATCATTCCGTCATAGCAAATCGCATGGAATTCGCCGGTGTCGGGGCACTGGTGCGGGTGGGCTGTGAAGCTGCCAGTCAGGCCGCCACCGAAGTCGGAATAGGCGACCGATTCCAGATTGTCGTCAAGTTCCACCGGATACGACCCGGCCTCGACCAGAGCCATGATCGTGCCGCCCACACCCAACACATTGGTATTGACGTTGTCCCGCTGACCACGGCGCGGCCCGGGCACGGCTGCCGGACCGCCCTTGCCCGCCAGCTCGTTCGAACGGATGTAGCGATTGCGATACCATTCAGCCTTCCCAGCGCGCAGCCGCACACCATGGACCATACCATCGCCCAGGAACCAGTGGTGCCCCTTGCCGGGATCACGGAACGGGTTCGGCCCGATCCGGACATAGCGGCCATCCAGTTCAACCGGAATCGTGCCGGTAACGGCGAGGTTTTCCACGGTATGCTCGTCATGGAGTGGCTCGTGGATGCCGTTGACGAACGGATTACGGTCGGCACCATCAAGCCGGGTGCGGTTCATTCCCGCCACCGCCATGATGGCCGGTGTTACCGCCTTGCGAATGGTTCTTTCGATCACGCTTGCCATTGCCGACTCGCCTCCCTTATAAAGTCAACACTGTCAACATAGAGGTAATGCTAACAGTGTCAACATCCGCCGAAGCCTATCATCACGGTGCCTTGCGTGACGCCCTGGTCGAAGCGGGGCTCGCCGCGCTGGAGGGGGCGGACGGGGTGGAGATATCGCTCCGTGCACTGGCCCGTTCGGTCGGCGTTTCACCCACCGCGGTCTATCGCCACTTCCCTGACAAGCGCGCCCTGCTCGCCGCGCTGGCCACTGAAGGGCTCAACCGTCTGGGCGATGCGCAGGCGCGAGCGGCCGCCGGCGCCGGGGGCGGAGCAGCCGGCTTCAGCGCCTCCGGGCGGACCTATGTGCGCTTTGCACTCACGCATCCAGCGCTGTTCCGGTTGATGTTCTCGCAAGGCAATCCGGAGGATTTTGCGAACCGCACCGAAGACCGCGCACGCGACCTGTTGACACGAATGAGCCGGGATCTGGCCAGCGAACCAGAGGAGGCGGAGCGGATTGCGATGCGAGCCTGGGCGATCGCCCACGGCATTGCCATGCTGATGCTGGACGGACGTTTTCCGGCCGACGATGATCTGGTCGACCAACTGCTAGACGCCCGGGTGCTGTTCGTGCGTCAACCCTGACCGGGCAGAAGCATGCAGGAATCACCGTAGGAATAGAACCGATAACGCTCGGCAATTGCGTGGGAATATGCATCGATCATCCGCTCGCGCCCCATCAACGCGCTGACCAGCATGAACAGCGTTGATCGCGGCAGATGGAAGTTGGTCATCAGCCCGTCAACTGCCTTGAAGCGATAGCCGGGAGTGATGAATATCGACGTGTCCCCCATGAAAGGCGCAACAGTGCCATCGTCCAGCGCCGCACTTTCAAGCAGGCGAAGCGAAGTCGTGCCAACCGGAATGATCCGCCCGCCCGCTGCCCGCGCGCTATTCAGCCGTTCGGCAACTTCGGGGGTGATCCTGCCCCACTCGGCATGCATCTGATGATCATCGGTATCGTCTGCCTTGACCGGAAGGAATGTGCCCGCGCCGACATGCAGAGTGAGCATTTCGTGCCTGATACCCGCCAAATTCAGCTCTTCGACCAGACGCGGCGTAAAATGGAGCGAGGCGGTTGGCGCGGCGACTGCTCCATCCTCCTGCGCAAACATGGTCTGATAATCTGCACGATCCTGCGCATCGACACCGCGCTTCCCCGCGATATAGGGCGGCAAAGGCATGGTGCCAGCACGATCGAGCAGCACTTCGACCGGTTCATCTCCTTCGAAGTGCAGCGTGAAACTGCCATCCTCATGCCGCGCTTCGGCAATCGCAGTCACACCGCCCCCGAAAATGATCTGGTCGCCCTGTTTGAGGCGTTTGGCATTGCGGATAAAGGCGATCCAGCGCCGCAAATCCGCGCGCTTGTGCAGCGTCGCACCAATCCTGGCATCGCCGCCTGCGCGCCGTCCTTCAAGCTGCGCCGGAATGACTCGCGTGTCATTGAAAACCAGCACGTCACCTGGATTGAGCAGGGCCGACAAGTCCCGCACGCCGCGATCCTCGAACGGCCCGTCAGCCCTTACCACCAGCATACGCGCCGCATCGCGCGGTCGCACCGGGCGAAGCGCAATCAGCTCTTGCGGAAGGTCGAAGTCAAACAGGTCAACGCGCATCGGTGGGGCTTAGGGGCGCAGCCTGCAAATGCAAAGCCCGGCTACCCTTTCACTGTGGCAATCAGTTCAGCGGCGCGCTCAACATATCGGCGGTTATCTCGCTGTCCTGCACCTTCGGCTGCACGGGCGCAGGCGGCGCCTTGCCATCTGCGGCAATTGAGGCCTGCACAATACGGGTTGGATTGGCCGGAGGTTCGCCGCGCACAATCGCGTCAACACCCGCTATATTGCCGATCACCCGGCCAAAATTCGTGTATCGTTTATCGAGGCTGAAGCGCGGATAAAAGACGATGAAAAACTGGCTGTTGGCGCTATTCTCATCATTCGCGCGCGCCATCGACACCGTGCCGCGGATATGCGGCATCGGATTGAATTCCGCTTCAAGGTCCGGCAGCTCTGATCCGCCTTGTCCGGTCCCGGTGGGATCGCCGCCTTGTGCCATGAACCCGTCGATCACGCGGTGAAAAATCACCCCGTCATAAAAGCCCTGACGGGTCAATGTCTTGATCCGCTCGACGTGGTTGGGGGCCCAACTCGGCATCAATCTGATCGCCACACGCTCACCATTGGACAGGTCAAGCAACCAGATATTCTCCGGATCTTCCGCGAGGTCATAGCTAATCGAGCCATAGTTACGCGGAGCCTCGACCGTTCCGTCTTGCGCACCAAGCGCAGCGGGAGCGGCGAGCAAGCTGAACGAAGCGACAGCAGCGAGTATTTTCTTCAACATGGGTGACGTCACGAAGGCCTGCATTCCTCAAAATCAGGGCTGCGGTCTAGCCGCACATCCCTGTCACCGCAATGAATGATCGCCAGCGGGTGCACAGCTATCTGGCAACCCGTGACATCACGTCCGCGCGAACACTGGGTGTGACAAACTTGGAGATATCGCCTCCATACATCGCGATCTCCTTGACCAGCCTGCTGGCTATGGGCTGCAACGCAACATCCGCCATCAGGAACACGGTCTCAACCTCGTGGTTGAGCTGACGGTTCATCCCGGTCAACTGGTACTCATATTCGAAATCGGTCACGCCGCGAATACCGCGAATGACCATGCTGGCCCCCATCTTGTCCGCAAAATCCACCAGCAAGGTACTGAAACCCACCACCCGGATATTGCCGTTGGCGATCCCCGCAACTTCGCGCTCGACCATGGCGATACGCTCGTCATCGGAGAACATTGGCGACTTCGCAACATTGGTGGTGACGCCGATAATCAGCTCATCAACCAGTTTGGCGCACCGCTCTATGATATCCATATGCCCCAGCGTGATGGGATCGAAAGTTCCCGGGTAGATCCCGATGCGATGTCTCACCTGTCTCTCTCCACGATATAGCGGGCAATTGCCTTCAGCATTTTCGCATCTCCGCCGTGACCGGCAAGATGCCCGATAGCCTGATCAACCAGCGCACGCGCCTGTTCCCGCGCCTTCCTGGCGCCCATCAGTGTGACAAAGGTTTGCTTGCCTTGCACTTCATCCTTGCGCAGCGCCTTCCCCGCCTTGGCTTCGTCACCTTCATAATCGAGCAAGTCGTCCGCGATCTGGAACGCCAAGCCAATGTCGCGCGCATAATTGCGCAAATGCACTCGGCCCGCAGGAGGCACATGTCCCATGATCGCGCCCATTTCGACCGATGCGGCCAGAAGCGCGCCGGTTTTCAGCTGTTGCAAGCGTGTAATCGCGTGTAGATCATATTCCTCGGCGTCTGCCATCATGTCCATCATCTGGCCGCCCGCCATACCGTCCATTCCGCTTGCCTTGCCAAGCGTAGCGAGCAGTTCGACCCGGACAAAGGGATCAGCACTGGTGTCCGGGTCAGCCAAGATCTCGAATGCCAAGGCGTGTAGCGAATCACCAGCGAGCACTGCAGTCGCCTCACCAAACTGCACATGGACAGTCGGCTTGCCGCGGCGCAGATCGTCGTCGTCCATGCACGGCAGGTCATCATGGATCAGTGAATAGACATGGATTGCCTCGACCGCGCAGGCAGCCCGCAGCGCGCAATCACGATCTACGCCATAAAGCTCTGCAGTACTCATGAGAAGCAGGGGGCGCAGCCGTTTGCCGCCACCGATCGCCGCATAACGCATCGCGTCAACCAAGGGTGCACGGCTGTCTTGCGGTGAAGGCAATAGCGCATCGAACATGTCATCAACTTCGCGCTGCACTTGCGCGAGTTCAGCCTGGAGCACGCAGTAATCGCTTTCCTCGACCATACCGATCATCCGTCGGAATCGAACGGCACCGCAGCGCTCGCATTCCCCGACTGGTCGGTAACGATCCGCTCGATCCTTGCCTGGGCGTCGTCAAGCCGGGCCTGACAGTGCTTGCGCAGCATTTCGCCCCGTTCGTAGAGAGCAATCGATTGATCAAGCGGCACATTACCGCTTTCCAGTTGCTGCACGATCTCTTCCAGCGCGGTCAACGCCTGTTCGAAGGTCAACGAGGAAATGTCGGTCACGTCAGAGATGGCTTTGGCCCCTTTCGAATACGCCGCGAGCATTGACCGTCGCGACGCGGGCGGTCAAGTTGTCAGTAAATATGGGGAGTCGTTGATGAAGTGGATAATCGCCTATCTTGCCGCTGCCATTTCGTTCGGCGTGCTTGACGCGTTCTGGCTGCGATGGGCCGCCCCCAACCTTTACCGTCCGGTGATCGGCGAGATCATGGCTGACCAGGTACGCTGGGGCGCGGCAATCACGTTCTACCTGATCTACATTGCCGGTATGGTGTGGTTCGCGATCAAACCGGGGGTTGCCAGCGGACAGGTCACCACCGCAATGCTCAACGGGGCGCTGCTGGGCGCGTTGTGCTATGCCACTTTCGACCTCACCAGCCAGGCGGTGTTCAAGGTCTGGGCGACACATGTCAGCGTGCTCGACATCTTCTGGGGCGCCTTTGCCACTGCCACAGCCAGCGCCATTGCAACCTGGGCAACACTAAGACTGGCAAGCTGAGACATGTTCATCGGACACTTCGCCCCCGCCCTGGCGGCTGCAGCTATCAGCAGGCGCGCGCCGGGACTCGGTACATTGTTTATCGGAGCCCAGCTTGTCGACTGGGGTTTCTTCGCCTTCGCAATGGTCGGGATTGAACACATGCGGATCGATCCCGGCGCCACGGTGATGGTGCCCTACGATCTCTATCATATGCCCTATACGCACAGTTTGCTGGGGGCTGGAGTATGGGCGGTCATTTTCGGATTGCTGATATTTGCCTTGCTGCGCGAGATCGTCGCCGGAATCCTCGCGGGGATGGTGGTGCTAACGCATTGGGCTCTAGACTGGCTGGTCCACCGACCCGATCTGACACTGGCGGGCGGAAAAACCGCCTATGGCCTGGGCCTGTGGGATCATCCAGCGATCGCGATCCCGCTTGAACTCGGAATCACGCTGGGCGCATTTTACTGGTATGTCAGGAGCACGCGCGGGCCGATCGGCCCGCCACTGGTGCTGCTGGCGATGCTGTTGCTGTTCCAGGCGATCAACTGGTTTGCCCCGCATCCCGAAACGGTCGGCCCTGGCCTCTATGTCCAGGCCCTGCTGGCCTTTGCCGTGGCCGCCCTCGTGGCGCGCTGGGTGGGGACAAACCGCTGGCACAAACGCGCACGGGACTGGCGATAGCGGCAAGCTGGCGCTAAGGGCGCTGGCATGGCTACCACGACCTCGCAGATCACACCCGAAATCGTCGACCAGCACGGGCTTTCGCCCGAGGAATATGAGCGCGTACTTCACGCGTTGGGGCGCGAGCCCAACCTCGTCGAACTGGGCATCTTTTCCGTGATGTGGAGCGAGCATTGCTCTTACAAATCGAGCCGCCTCCACCTCAAGAGGCTGCCGACCGAGGCCCCGTGGGTGATCTGCGGCCCGGGCGAGAACGCCGGCGTGATCGACATCGGCGACGGCCAGGCGGCGATCTTCAAGATGGAGAGCCACAACCACCCCAGCTACATTGAGCCCTACCAGGGTGCGGCGACGGGGGTTGGCGGGATCCTGCGCGACGTGTTCACCATGGGCGCGCGGCCAGTAGCCAACGCCAATGCGCTGCGTTTCGGGCGTCCCGAGCATCCCAAGATGCAGCATCTGGTAAAGGGTGTGGTCGCGGGGATCGGCGGCTACGGCAATTGCGTTGGCGTGCCTACGGTGGCGGGTGAAACCAATTTCCACCCGGCCTATGACGGCAATATCCTGGTCAATGCGATGACCGTGGGCGTGGCCGATGCCGACAAGATATTCTACTCGGCGGCGACCGGCGTGGGCAATCCAATCGTCTATGTCGGCTCCAAAACCGGGCGTGACGGTATTCATGGCGCGACCATGGCGAGCGCCGACTTCGGCGAAGATGCCGAGGCCAAGCGGCCCACGGTGCAGGTCGGCGATCCCTTCACCGAAAAGCTGCTGATCGAGGCCTGCCTCGAACTGATGGCGACCGACGCGATTGTCGCCATACAGGACATGGGCGCGGCGGGCCTCACCAGCTCCAGCGTCGAAATGGCGACCAATGGCAAGGCCGGCATCCGGCTCGACATGAACGAGGTGCCATGCCGCGAAGAGGGAATGACGCCTTACGAAATGATGCTGAGCGAAAGCCAGGAGCGGATGCTCATGGTCCTGAAGCCCGGCAAGGAAGGCATGGCCGAAGCGATCTTCCGCAAATGGGAGCTCGATTTTGCGGTGATCGGCGAAGTCACCGACACGCAGCATATGGTGCTCGAATGGAACGGCGAGGTGGTGTGCGACATTCCCCTGGGGCCGCTCGCCGCAGATGCGCCGCTCTATGACCGGCCCTATCTCTCCAAGGAAGAATACAAGGCCTGGGCGCAGGTCAAACCGCTGGAGGACGTGCCCGAAAGCAGCGATGTCGGCGCGGACCTGCTCAAGCTGATGGCCAGCCCCAACCTCGCCAGCAAGCGGTGGATCTACGAACAATATGACAGCCAGGTCGGCGCGGACACGCTCCAGACTGGCGGCGATGCGGGCGTGGTGCGCGTTCACGGGACGCGCAAGGCGCTGGCGATCACCACCGATTGCACGCCGCGCTATGTCTATGCCGACCCCTACGAAGGCGGCAAACAGGCGATTGCCGAGGCTTATCGCAACCTGTGCGCGGTCGGCGCGCGGCCGCTGGCAGTGACCAACTGCCTCAACTTCGCCAACCCGCAGCGGCCCGAGATAATGGCCCAGCTCGTCCACGCGCTGGAAGGCATGGGCGACGCCTGCCGCGCGCTCGACTTCCCGATCGTGAGCGGCAACGTCAGCCTCTACAACGAAAGCAAGGCGACGGGAGGCGGCAGCGCGATCCTGCCCACCCCTGCGATCGGCGGGGTCGGCATCGTCGAGGATTACTCCAGGATGATGACGATGGGATTCAAGAACGAAGGCGACACGCTTTATCTAGTAGGGCCGGAATTCTGGGCCAAGCCTGATCCCACGCGCTCGCATTTGGGCAAGTCAATGTGGCTCAATGTCGTGCATGGCCGCGATGAAGGCCGTACTCCGCCGACCGACCTTGTGATCGAACGCAGCGCGGGGAAAATCATCCACCAGCTGATCGAAGATGGCCTGGTCAACGCCGTGCACGACATTTCAGATGGCGGGCTTGCGGTGGCGCTGGCGGAAATGGCGCTCGCCAGCGGATTGGGTGCAGCGGTGGAGGCCAATTCCGAATACACCCCGGCGCAATGGTGGTTTGGCGAGGATCAGGGCCGCTATGTGATCTCGGTTCCCGATACCGAAGCGCTCAACGCTGCTCTCGCGAAAGGCACGGAAAATGCGGAAACCGCGCAAATCGGCTTCCGCCGATTGGGAACGGTTGGCGTAGGGAGCCTGTTGGGCGTGCCCCTCACCGACCTTCGCGAGGCGCACGAGAGCTTCTTCCGCGAATGGATGGAGGGCTGACGCCCCACCCGTCATTGCTAGCCTTGCGCCGGCAAGGCGCGGCAATCCATGGCGCCGCCCAGGCCATCGATCGCCGTGTCGGCCCAAGGGCCTTCTCGCGATGACGGGCTAACCCTTGGACCTCCTCCAGCCCCTGCTCCACTATTCCGGCCATTTCCTCGTGCCGTTTGCGTTTGGTTGGCTGCTGTGGCGGGAGAACTGGCAGCGCGCGGGGCTGGTGATTCTTGCCGCCAATTTGATCGATCTCGATCATCTTCTGGCCACCCCGATGTTCGACCCCGACCGGTGCAGCATCGGCTTCCACCTGCTGCACGGATGGGAGGCGGCGATCGTCTATGTCTTGATGCTGGGGGCGCCGAAGTGGTGGCTGCGCGCGCTCGGCCTTGGCGCTCTTTGGCATTTGTTGATCGACTATGGCGACTGCCTGATGCAAGCTTGGTGACATGACTGCCGGATATTCAGGAACCCCACTTGCCAAGAAGCTGTCCCTGCGTGACGGGCTGGTTTGCTGGTGGAGCGAAATGCCCGAGAATATTCTCGACGAAATCGACGAATACGCGCTGGACTTGCGCTTTGTGGTCGATCCTGCCGCGGGTATTGATGCTGCACATATTTTCGTGACCGAAGCGGGCGATCTGGCCGCAAAGCTTGGCCATTTGCGCCGACAAATCGACAGGAAAGGTCATGTTTGGGTCAGCTGGCCCAAGAAAGGTTCAGGCCGGGAAACCGCGCTCGATCAGTCTGAAGTACAGCGCATCGGCATCGAAGCGGGTTTCATCGACACCAAGAAATGTGCCGTTGACGAAATATGGTCCGGCCTGAAATTCGTCATCCCGAAGACCGATCGTTAGATCGATTTTCAGGCCGCGAGGGCTTCCGGCATGATCATATCCGCGTCAGCCAGGCCTTCTTCGAACAGTTGCGCAATGCACTGGCGATAAATTGCCGGCTCGCCGATGTTCAGCCGCTTGCGGGCCGCATCGATATCCTCGTGCATGAGCGCTTCGATATCCTCATGCGCGATCTTGGACGCGGCCTTGCCGAGCGCCCTGCCCTCGCGAATCGCATCGAACAGCGGCGCTTTGGTCGGCACCTCCTTCATGCGATTGCGCGTCCCGGCATAGGCGATGAAAAGAATGCCCAGATTGTGGTTCTGTTCATAGCTGAAGCCCAGCAGGCAGGCCTCGCCCAGCCCGTCACGATTATATCCGGTGAGCACATGGAACAGATCATGGGTGTCACGAAGGCGCTCGAAATACCATTCGGTCTGATCCTGGTGGCGATTTTCCGGCGGTGACCATTTGTGGCTTTCCGCCACAAGCCCGGCGGCCGAGAGCCCTTCGCGCTTCATGAAGCGGATATAATGCTGCGCCACCGTATTCGGCCCGCAATCGGCCCAGCGCGCATGGTCGTCGAGCATGGCCGGAATGTTTACCTCTTCGCGCATCATGCGCTGGCCCGCGGGCGAGCGAATGAAATCCCATCCCTGGCGATGCCCCTTGCGGCCCTTGAGCGCCTCGATGATATGGAAAACCTGCTCCGTATCTTCCTTGTCCGCCACGAGCTTGCGGAAGTGCTTCCACACCTTGAGCGGGCGAAAACCGGAAGTCTTGCGTCCGGGGGCAACAAGCGGGCGATCGATTACGGCCATGGCGAGCTCCTCAATAGCGCATCGCAACTTACAAGAATGTAAATTGCCTGTCCACACATCGCACAGCCAGATAGTTTGCTCGCACCGCCTTCATGCCACCCAGTCACTCTCGGGGATACCCAGCAGCTTGAGCACCGAAGTGAGGTCGCCGCGGTCGATCCAGCCATTGGCGGCAAGCTTCGCTGCCTGCTTGGCATGATACGCCACACCGTAATCCGCCGCGATCAGCATCGGTACGTCATTCGCTCCGTCACCGGTAGCGAGCGATACCGCCCCTTCTCCCAGCTCCGCAAGCTCGCTTTCGAGCGTGGCGCGCTTCACCGCGCTATCGGTGACCGGCCCGACCAATCCTCCCGTGAGCGCCCCGCCCTCAATCGCCAATCGATTACCCACGACGCGATCGAAACCCAGCCATTCGGCCACTGGATCGGCAAACTGATGAAAGCCGCCCGTGACCAGCACTGTACGGCAGCCATTCGCACGCAAGGTCTGCACCAGCACCCGCGCGCCTGGCATTGGCTCGATTCGCGTGTTGAGGCATTCGAGGATCGCGCCTTCCGACAGATCACGCAGTAGCATCACGCGTTCGCGCAGCGCGCTTTCAAAATCCAGTTCGCCCTGCATCGCACGCTCGGTGATTGCTGCCACCTGATGCTTGATTCCGGCGAAATCGGCCAGCTCGTCGATGCATTCCTGCCCGATCATGGTCGAATCCATATCCGACACGAACAGGCGCGGCAGCGTAAAGTCGTCGCGTCCAACCAGCATGTCGGTGGGAGAGAAATGCTCTGCCAGCACCTGCATCAGCGGCCCTGTCTCCGCCTCGGGCAGGGCCAGTTGCAGCACGTCACCTGCTGGATCGAGCAGTCCCGCCATGGCCACGCGCATCCCGCGATCCTCAAGCTCACGAGTGGCGGTATCTAGGCGCGTTTCAAGCTGCTGCGGGTCTGCTATCAGCCGGACGATGGGCAAGAGTGAATCTCCAGAAAAAGGGCCGGTCGCGCTCATTGCAGGGCCAACCGCCAGCGGCAAGAGCGATCTCGCGATCGAGCTTGCCCTGGCCCTGGAAAAGCGCGGGCAGCGCGGCGTTGTGATCAATGCTGACAGCGCCCAGGTTTACGCCGATCTCGAGGTGTTGAGCGCGCGTCCGGGCATTGGCGAAATGCGGGGAGTCGAGCACCGCCTGTTCGCTGCATGGGACGGTGCCCAGCCCTGTTCGGCGGCGGACTGGGCGGCCGCCACCAAGGGCGAGATTGCGGCGCTGCATGTTGAAGGAGCCGTACCTATCCTTGTCGGGGGAACCGGGCTCTATCTGCGCACACTGCTCGAAGGGATTGCCCCCATCCCCGCTATCGATCCTGAAGTACGCGAGGCAGTTCGCGCCCTCCCCGCAGCCGAAGCCCAGGCCGCATTGCAATCCGAAGATCCCGAACGCGCGGCGCAGTTGAATCCCGCCGACAGGCAGCGGATTGCGCGCGCACTCGAAGTGGTTCGCTCCACGGGCAGGACGCTGGCCGATTGGCAAGCCGAGAAGGCGGGCGGGATCGCGCAGGCCATCGCGCTTCATCCGCTCATCCTCCTGCCCGACCGCGAGTGGCTCTACCAGCGCTGCGACCAGCGCTTCGAGCTGATGCTGGAACGCGGAGCCATCGCGGAAGTCGAGACGCTGCTGGCACGCGGGCTTTCGCCCGAACTGCCGGTAATGCGTGCCATCGGCGTTCCGGAAATCGCAGCCTTCCTGCGCGAGGAAATTGCGCGAGAGGAAATGATCGCCAGAGGTAAGCAGGCGACGCGCAATTACGCCAAACGGCAATATACCTGGTTCCGGCGCCAACCACCCCATGGCTGGCCGCGCATAACGTCTGAAAATATCGACATTGATCAGTATTTCGCATCATTATTTCATTATTAAGTGTTGACACGTTAGATTCGAACGCATAGCGAGGCGGCCTGAGGCCCGGTGCGTAGTCCCTGCACCGGGCCGAATTTGTTGTATGGGGCAGGCAAAGTCCCTAGAGGCGGGCCGCATCCCGCGCGAATGGAAGGAAATACACGTGTCGAGCGAGCGCAGCGGCGCAGCAATCCTGGTCGAAAGCCTGGTCGAGCAGGGCGTAGAGTTCGTCTTCGGTTACCCCGGTGGGGCGGTCCTGCCGATTTATGACGAGTTGTTCGGTGACCAGCGCCTTCGCCATATCCTGGTACGGCACGAAGCCGGTGCAGTTCACGCTGCCGAGGGCTATGCCCGCTCGACCGGCAAGCCCGGTGTAGTCCTTGTCACTTCCGGCCCCGGAGCAACCAATGCGGTTACTGGCATCGCCGATGCCTTTCTCGATTCAATCCCGTTAGTAGTGATCACGGGCCAGGTTCCGACCGCTCTGATCGGCACCGATGCGTTCCAGGAAGCAGATACGGTGGGCATCACCCGCCACTGCACCAAGCACAATTATCTTGTGAAGGAACCTGCCGACCTCAAGCCGACAATCGAGGAAGCCTTCCGCATTGCCACCACCGGCCGCCCCGGCCCGGTCGTGGTCGATATTCCCAAGGACGTGCAGATAGCGGTCCCCTCATTCAGTCGCGAATCAAACGGTTCGGCCACCCATCGCTATCAACCGCGCATGGTCGGCAGCGCGGAGGAAATCGCCGAAGCGGTCGAATGGCTCGCCCGTGCCGAGCGGCCGATACTCTATACAGGCGGCGGTGTGATCAATTCCGGCCCGGAAGCAAGCAAGCTGCTGCGGCAATTGCAGGATCTCACCGGCGCTCCGGTCACCAGCACGCTCATGGGCCTCGGCGCTTTCCCTGCTGATCATCCTGACTGGCTCGGCATGCTGGGTATGCACGGCACATTCGAAGCCAATATGGCGATGAACAAATGTGACGTGATGCTGTGCGTCGGCGCGCGTTTCGATGACCGGGTGACCGGACGGCTTGATGCCTTTTCGCCAGGATCGAAGAAGATCCACATCGACATCGATCGCAGCTCGATCAACAAGACTGTGCAGGTCGATCTGCCAATCCTGGGCGATTGCGCCATGGTACTGGGGCAGCTGATCGCAGCCTGGGGCTCACGCAACCCGCAGGATTTGGGCGAATGGAAGGCCCGCATCGCCGGTTGGCGCGCGCGCGAATGCCTTGCTTACCCTGAAAAGTCAGAACTGATCATGCCGCAAAAGGCGGTAGAGCGCTTGTTCGCGCTGACCAGGGACCGCAACCCGATCATCTCGACCGAAGTAGGTCAGCACCAGATGTGGGCGGCGCAGTATTTCCGCTTCAATGATCCGGGCAAATGGCTCACCTCGGGAGGCCTCGGCACCATGGGCTATGGCCTGCCAGCAGCAATCGGCGCGCAGCTGGGCAATCCCGATAGCCTAGTGATCGATATTGCCGGCGAGGCCTCGATCCAGATGAACATCCAGGAACTGGGCACGGCCAGCCAGTATCGCCTGCCGGTCAAGGTGTTCATCCTCAACAATGAATATATGGGCATGGTCCGCCAGTGGCAGGAGCTGACCTATGAAAGCCGCTATTCAAACTCCTACTCGGACAGCCTGCCCGATTTCGTCAAGCTCGCCGAAAGCTATGGCTGGACCGGCATCCGCATCAGCGACGAAAGCGAGCTCGACGCGGGTATCGAGGCCATGCTGGCCGCCGATGGCCCGGTCATGGTCGATTGCCGGGTGTCCAAGGAAGCCAATTGCTTCCCGATGATACCCAGTGGCGCCGCACATACCGACATGCTGCTTTATGGCGATCATGTCGAAGGCAAAATGGACGACGAAGCGAAGGCTTTGGTTTAAGGGTTTACGACATGAAAATCGCAACCGAAGCCAGCGAACGGCACGTGCTCAATGTTACGGTCGACAACGAAAGCGGTATCCTCGCCAAGATTGCGGGCCTGTTTACAGCGCGCGGCTATAATATTGACAGCCTGACCGTGGCCGACATCACTGAAAACCACGCAGTGAGCCGGATTACCATCGTCACCAACGGCCCGCCGCAGGTGATCGACCAGATCGAGGCCCAGCTCGAACGGCTGGTGCCGGTGCACAAGGTCACCGACCTGACCGAAGCCGGCCCGCATGTGGAGCGCGAGCTGGCACTGGTGAAGGTCAGGGGCACGGGTGAATCACGGGTCGAAGCGCTCCGGATAGCTGACGTATTCCGCGCGAGCGTGGTCGATACAACGACGGAAAGCTTTGTGTTCGAACTTACCGGCGCGCCGGACAAGATTGACAGTTTCATCGCGCTGATGCGCACGCTTGGCCTGGTCGAGGTCGGACGCAGCGGTGTGGTGGGCATGATGCGCGGCGCCGAGGGCGCCTAGAAAAGGGAATACCATGAAAGTTTACTACGACGCCGATGCCGACCTGGGCCTGATCACCGGCAAGAAGATCGCCGTGCTCGGTTATGGCAGCCAGGGCCATGCCCATGCGCAGAACCTGCGCGACAGCGGGGTGAAGGAAGTTGCCATCGCCCTGCGCGAAGGCTCCGCCACCGCGAAGAAGGCCGAGGCCGCCGGCTTCAAGGTTCTGAGCAACAAGGAAGCGGCCAAATGGGCCGATATCCTGATGGTGCTCGCGCCCGACGAGCATCAGGCTGCGATCTGGGAGAACGACCTCAAGGGCAATATGCGTCCGGGTTCTGCGCTTGCATTCGCGCATGGCCTCAACATCCATTTCGGCCTGATCGAGGCCCCTGCGGATATCGACGTGATCATGATCGCGCCCAAGGGCCCCGGCCACACCGTGCGCAGCGAATATCAGCGCGGCGGCGGCGTGCCCTGCCTGATCGCGGTACACCAGGATGCCAGCGGCAGTGCGCATGACGTGGCACTCGCCTATGCCAGTGGCGTGGGCGGTGGCCGCAGCGGCGTGATCGAGACGAACTTCAAGGAAGAGTGCGAAACCGACCTGTTCGGCGAACAAGCCGTGCTCTGCGGCGGCATAACACATTTGATCCAGGCCGGGTTCGAAACGCTGGTCGAGGCCGGGTATGCGCCGGAAATGGCCTATTTCGAATGCCTTCACGAAACCAAGCTGATCGTTGATCTGCTCTATGAAGGCGGGATCGCCAACATGCGCTATTCGATCAGCAACACGGCAGAATACGGCGATATCACCACCGGTCCGCGCATCATCACGCCTGAAACCAAGGCGGAAATGAAACGGGTGCTGGCGGACATCCAGTCTGGGCGGTTCGTCAAGAATTTCGTGCTCGACAATCGTGCCGGCCAACCCGAACTGAAGGCCGCGCGCAAGGCAGCCGAAGCCCATCCGATCGAGAAGACCGGGGCGGAACTGCGCGCCATGATGCCATGGATCAGTGCCAACAAGCTGGTCGACAAGGACAAGAACTGAGCCGAAAAGGCGCATCATGCGTCTTTCCGACTGCCATAATGTTGATGACTTCCGAAAGCTGGCCAGGGCGCGCCTGCCCTGGCCGGTGTTCGACTATATCGACGGTGCGGCAGATGACGAGCTGACCAAGGCGCGCAATACCGCCGCGTTCGAGACGTGCGACCTCGTACCCGATGTGCTGGCGGGTGTCGCCGAAATCGATACCAGCTGCCAGATCATGGGCCGCACCAGTGCGCTGCCATTGATGCTAAGCCCCACGGCGGTGCAACGCGCCTTCCACTGGCAGGGTGAGACGGCGGTTGCCAGAGCCGCAGAGAAATTCGGCCTGTGGTTCGGCATTTCCAGCCTTGCAACCCGCTCGATCGAGGAAGTGGCCGCGCTCACCAACGCGCCCAAGCTGTTCCAGCTTTACGTTCACAAGGACAAGGGGTTGAATGCCTCGATGATCGAGCGTTGCCAGGCGGCGAAATTCGATGCCTTGGCGCTAACAGTCGATACGATCGTTTCGGGCAAACGCGAACGCTGCCTTCGCTCTGGCTTCACCACCCCGCCGCGCTTCACGCCAAGTGCGGTGTGGTCATACGCTACGCGCCCGCGCTGGACGCTCGATTACCTGTTCCGCGAGAAATTCCGCCTGCCCAATCTCGACAGCCATGTCAGCGAGGGCACCGGCAAGGCGGTGAGTATTGCCGAATATTTCAATACCATGCTCGACACATCGATGGATTGGGACACGGCGGCGAAAATTCGGCAAGACTGGGGCGGCACATTCTGCCTCAAGGGCGTGATAAGCGCGAATGATGCGCGCCGCGCGGTGCAGATCGGCGCCGACGCCATCATGATATCCAACCATGGTGGGCGCCAGCTTGACGGCAGCCGCGCGCCTTTTGACCAGCTGCGCGAGATCGTCGACGCCGTGGGCGGCGAAATCGAGATCATCTGTGACGGCGGCGTGCGGCGCGGCACCCATGTGCTCAAGAGTCTTTGCGCCGGTGCCACGGCCGCAAGTGGGGGCAGGCTCTACCTTTATGCCCTTGCCGCTGCGGGGCAGCCCGGTGTCGAGCGCGCAATCGGGATACTCAAGGACGAGATTGAGCGCGGAATGCGGTTGATGGGTGTGACTTCGGTCGAACAGCTCACTTCAGAGCGACTGCGCTGGCGCTGAGCCGGTCCACCTGCTTAGCGGCAACACGCTTTTCCTTTCAAAGCGCCTTGCACTCGGCGCAATTTTCCGTAATGCATCATGCCATGACGCGTAACGGATCGCTGCTGCTACGACTTACACGCCCTTGGGCGTGACAGATCGCGCGCCTTGATGACGCGTGGCAAGCGCTCAAGGGAACACAGCCGCACCGCTTCCACCCATTTCGTTACGAGTTTTTACATCCCATGACCATGCTCACTGATCCAGGCCGAAAATATCGGCCCTTCCCTCCGGTCAGCCTGCCTGACCGGCAATGGCCAAGCCGCACCATCACCGCGCCGCCGCGCTGGCTTTCGACCGACCTGCGCGACGGCAACCAGGCAATTGTCGATCCGATGGATGCAGTGAAGAAGAACCGCTTCTTCGATGAACTGGTACGCATTGGCATCAAGGAAATCGAAGTCGGCTTTCCAAGTGCGGGCGCGACCGAGTTCGATTTCATCCAGGGCCTCGTGCGTTCGGGCAGGATCCCCGAGGGCGTGACGGTACAGGTGCTCACGCAAAGCCGTGAAGACCTGATCCGCACCAGTTTCGAAAGCCTGGACGGCGCGAGACAGGCGATTGTCCACCTCTACAATGCGGTCAGCCCGGCTTGGCGCGACATCGTATTCCGCATGTCGAAGGACGAGGTGCGCGAAATCGCGGTCAAAGGCGCGATGGTAATGCGCGACGAGGCGGCAAGGCGTCCCGGAACCGAGTGGCATTTCCAGTATTCGCCCGAGACTTTCTCCACCGCCGAGCTCGATTTCAGCATCGAGGTGTGTGAGGCGGTGATGGAGGTGCTGGTCCCCACGCCTGAACGCCCGATCATCCTCAACCTGCCCGCAACGGTAGAGGCGGCAACGCCCAATATCTACGCCGACCAGATCGAATATTTCTGCCGCAACCTGCCGAACCGCGAAAGTGCGGTAATCAGCCTGCACACCCACAATGATCGCGGCACCGGCGTTGCGGCAGCGGAACTTGGCCTGATGGCCGGCGCCGACCGTGTCGAGGGCTGCCTGTTCGGCAATGGCGAGAGGACGGGCAATTGCTGCCTCGTCACTGTGGCACTCAACATGTACACGCAAGGGGTCAATCCGGGGCTCGACTTTTCGGACATTGACCGGATCATCGAAACGGTCGAATTCTGCAACGAACTGCCCGTGAATCAGCGCCATCCCTATGGCGGCGAATTGGTGTTTACTGCCTTTTCAGGCTCGCACCAGGATGCGATCAAGAAGGGCTTCGAGGCAAACGCCCAGCAGAATGACGAGCAATGGCGCGTGCCCTATCTGCCGATAGATCCGGCCGACCTGGGCCGCAATTACGAGGCGGTTATCCGCGTCAACTCCCAGTCGGGTAAAGGCGGTTTTGCCTGGGTACTTGAGCAGGACCAGGGTATCAAACTGCCCAAGGCGATGCAGGCCGACTTCTCGAAGCACGTCCAGAAGGTGGCTGACGAACTTGGCCGTGAACTCAATGCGGCAGATATCTGGGATGCTTTCCGCAAGGCGTACCATGTCCACACCCATCCAAAGCATTTCCAGCTGTTGGATTACGAGGAAAACCGCGCTGCCGATGGTACACGGATATTCGCAGGCAAGATTGCGGTCGACGGCCATGAGCAGAGCGTGTCGGGACGCGGCAACGGCCTGATTTCTTCGGTCATGAGCACGATCCGCGACGCCTTCGGCGTTGAACTGGAAGTGTGCGACTATACAGAGCATGCCCTTGGCACCGGAACTGATGCGCGTGCAGCTGCATATCTCGAATGTCGCACGCCCGAAGGGCGCACAATCTGGGGCTGCGGGATCGATGAGGACGTCGCGACGGCCAGCGTGCGCGCGGTGCTGAGTGCCGCAAACGGAAGCGTCAGCGGCTGACCGGCGCGGGATCGGCCGATATCGCTTAGCCGCCGCAGTGCACGCGGTTGATGGGTCCTGGCCCTATTTGCACAACCTTCAAATGCCTGATCGGCGTGTTCTGCAACGGTTCGCCGCATCTTGCGCCCAAATTAGCCCTAAAACCGGCAGCGATGCTGGGAGTCTCAATTTCCTGGATGTAGGGCAGCGACATCAGAGTGTGCGTGTGGTTCTGGCAACGGAAAACGCAGCTCGGGTTGGTCGGACGAAAAGACGCAAGGCGTCAAGTTCGGCAGATTCATTTTGAAGGAGTAGCTTAATGAGTGTCACTTTCCAGAAGCCTGGCCTTCTGTTTCTGTATGCGGCACTTGCACTGCCGGTATCCGGCAGTCTGTCCGCGCAGGACCAGCAGGGGCAGACCGATAATGAGGTCCTTACAACGGTTGTGGGCACCCAAGGGCCCGAGATCGAAGGTATCATTTCCGCTCGCAGCGGCGACTTGCTGCAAATCACCGCCGCTGACGGGACCAGGACGCAGGTCACCATCAATGACGAAACTGAAGTCAGGGGAACTGGCGGTTTCCTGGGCCTCAATCGCAAGAAACTCGGCGCTGAAGCTTTGCTCAACGGCCTGCCTGTTACCGTCCAGACATGGCAATCGGGCCAATCCCTTGTGGCGAGCGAGATCAAGTTCAAGAATAACGATCTTGAAACCGCAGCCATGATCCGCAACGGCACTGCCCAGCGTTTTGCCGAGCACGATGTTGCCATTGAGGAAAATGCCGTGGCAACCGAAGCGCTGCGTGGCCGGATGGGTGATATCGACAAGTACAATATCAAGGGTACCACCAATGTGTATTTCGATACCGGCAAATGGAACCTGTCCTCTGCCGCACAGAACGACCTTTGCGCTGCGGCAAGCGAAGCCGAAGCGATGGAAAATGCCCTTCTTCTGGTAGTCGGCTACACCGATTCAACCGGCAGTTATGAGGTCAACCAGGCGCTTAGCGAAAAGCGTGCTGGCCGCGTTCTGAACTATCTGCAGCAGGCTTGCGGCTGGAAACCGTGGCGTATGCTTTCGCCTACAGGAATGGCGACCGCCGATCCACTGGCCGACAATAACACTCCGGAAGGGCGGGCGCAAAATCGCCGCGTTTCTGTGAATATCCTCGTCAGCAAGAGCGTTGACGGCATATAGTATTTTGCGGGGTGGGTTCGGCCCACCCCGCAATTTCGGCTACGCAACCCGCCTCCCAGCGCAAGTTTTCCTTGTCAGGACAGTGCCGCATGTGGTGCATGCACAGGCACTTGCTGCAGGGAGAGCCGATTATGACCGAAGAGATCCTCGAACCCGATCTTCCGATCATCGATCCGCATCACCATCTGTGGGACTTACGGCCATTGGTCACGGCCTTTCCCGAGCCGCATCATCCCTTCATCGCTGCACTGCTCGACAACGCTTATTACACTTTTGACGGCCTGCATGCCCATCTCACCAGCGGCCACAACGTCATCGGCACCGTGTTCATGGAATGTGGCGCATTCTACCGTGCTGACGCCGATGATGCTTTCAAGGTCGTGGGCGAAGTCGAGTTTGTGAATGGCGTCGCTGCCCAATCTGCATGCGGGCTGTATGGCAATTTGCGCGCCTGTGCCGCGATCATCGGCCATGCCGATCTGCGATTGGGCGAGCGGGCTGCCGATGTGCTGGAGGCGCTCAGGGCGGCCGCGCCCGATCGCTTTCGCGGGATCCGCCACCAGGCCGCGTGGGACAATGACCCGGAAGTGCTGGGCGCGCCTTTCCATGCCCCTGAAGGGCTCTATCTGGACGCAAAGTTCCGCGAAGGCTTTGCGCAGCTGGGCAAGCAGGGTCTCACCTTTGACGCCTGGCTGCTGGAGCCGCAGCTTCCCGATGTGATCGACCTGGCCAATGCCTTTCCCGATCAACCGATCTGCCTTGACCATTGCGGCACGCCGCTGGGCATTGCGAGCTATCACGGCAGGCTGCACGAGCGCTTCGATATCTGGCGGCACAATATCCGCGAGCTGGCGAAATGCGACAATGTGGTGGTCAAACTGGGTGGCCTCGCGATGGCTTTTTGCGGCCTGCCCGAAAAGGGGCCGGCGTCGGGAATGAACTCGGAAGACCTGGGCGCGCTGTGGAGACCTTACATCGAAACCTGCATCGAGGCCTTCGGGCCCGAACGCGCAATGTTCGAAAGCAATTACCCGGTCGACTATTGGGGCGCCGATTATGCGGTGCTGTGGAACGCATTCAAACGGATCACTCGCGGCGCCAGTGCGGATGAGAAGCGCGCGCTCTATGCCGGCAATGCTGCAAGCTTTTATGGTATCGAGCACATTCTGCCTGCGCGGTGACGCTACGGCATCGGGTGTTTCTACAGCCTAGCAAATTCGCACACTCGACAGGCGCGGCAACGCTGCTTACTTCGCTCGCAAAAGGCCCATTCCAACGGAGTTCCCGATGGCTCTTCCTGCTCCATTCGACCGCCTGCGCCTGCCCCTGATCGGCTCGCCGCTATTCATAGTGTCCGGCCCTGAACTGGTAATCGCGCAGTGCAAGGCAGGGGTCATTGGCAGCTTTCCCGCGCTTAATGCGCGCCCGCAGACGCTGCTCGACGAATGGCTGCACCAGATCACCGAGGAACTGGCCAAGCACAATCGAGAAAACCCAGATCGCCCGGCAGCGCCCTTTGCCGTCAACCAGATCGTCCACAAATCGAACGACAGGCTTGAGCAGGACATGGCGTCTTGCGAAAAATGGCAGGTTCCAATGGTAATCACCTCGCTCGGTGCGCGAACGGAAATCTTCGACGCAGTGCGCAATTGGGGCGGGATCACCATGCATGACGTGATCAACAATGCCTTTGCCCGCAAGGCGATCGAAAAAGGTGCCACGGGCCTTATTCCGGTCGCGGCTGGCGCAGGTGGGCATGCCGGCGTGCAATCGCCCTTCGCGCTGATGCAGGAAATCCGCGAATGGTTTGAAGGCCTGGTTGCCCTATCGGGCTCGATCGCCAATGGCTACTCCATCCTTGCGGCGCAGGCGATGCGGGCGGATTTCGCCTACGCTGGCAGCGCATTTATCGCGACACGAGAGGCTAATGCTGATCAGGGCTACAAGGAAGGAATTGTAGCGGGCAGCGCGGAAGGTATCGTTTATACGAACCTGTTCACCGGGGTTCACGGCAATTACCTGCGCAGTTCGATCGAAGCTGCCGGGCTCAATCCAGATGATCTGCCGCAAAGCGATCCCAGCAAGATGAATTTCGGCAGCGGCGGCAACACCAAGGTCAAGGCCTGGAAGGATATCTGGGGATCGGGCCAGGGCGTCGGCGCGATCAAGTCAATCGATTCGGTTGAAGACCTGGTGGCGCGTTTCGAGCGCGAATACCATGCCGCCAAAGCGGAGCTCGAAGCAAAGTCCGCTTACAGGAGCTGGATCAGCTAGGTTGAATTCCACAGCGATTCAGCCATCGCGTCAAGCTCGCTGAAATCGAAGCCAGTGCCAAGCGGGTCATTGCGGTTAAGCAACACTCGTCGCTGCTCATCAAGCAGCCGCCTGCGCAAGGCGTTCTGTAGCAGCGTCAACCGCATCAGAACCTCAATCAGTGCTGCACGCATGTCGATCGAACGCATTTGAACCCAGCGTGCCTCGATGCCCCCTACCCGCTCGATCACCATCGCGTTGTAATCGCGGTGCGGCCCGCGATGCAGCGGCATGCCCATGCGCAAGGCGCTGGCTTCTGTAGCCGGAAGCAGCAGCCCGTTCGCACGAAAATCGTCGAACCCGATCTGTTTTGCGCCGATATAGTCGAACATCCGCCCGAAACAGCGCTTTGTCAGCAGCTGGCGAGGAAGCAAATGATGGCGCTGAAGCGACGGATCATGGCCCGGCGCGCCCCGGCGGTTGACTGCACGGAATGGCAAGGGCGGGCGGTTGGACTGTTGTGCCACGGAAGGCATTCCTGCCTGCCGCACCATTCGCCTCAGCCTGCTCTTACGCAAATAAGCTTGCAGTCCGCCGAAGGTTCAAGCCGCAAGTGCTGACCTTCGGGTCCGATGATCTGTTCTGGCCGCTCTACTGCGCCGGCCAGGACAAGCTGGTTGATAAGCCGCACTCCAAGCCGGGTTGCCGCAACCTTGTCGGCCACCAGTTCTGGCTCAATGAACAGCTCCTGCCCGATCAGGAAATCCAGCCCCACACTTTGTATTCCGCCGCCCGCCATTTCGCGGAACGCGGTCAGGCCCAAGGCAGGAAACGCACCGCCTTCTAGCCATGCCGCCATCGTCGATTCAAAGTAACGACGCCCGATTACGCTCGATGATGGCGGCCAGGCAATTGCCCGGGCATGCTCGAAATGCTGGACGAGATCGCGCGCCAGAGCCAGCATTCCCCGCAAGACCGGCAAGATCGCTTCCCCACCTGCCATATGGCCACCAGCCACTAGCCGCACCGCCTCAAATTCCGAGATAATTTGCAGATCGTCACAGTCAAACCGGTGATTGGTTTCAGGCGGTTCGAGCCCCGCACCAGGTGCGAGACCTTCGAGATCGAACGTTAGCCCATCGCGCAAAAGCTCGACCCATATCCGGTCCTCAGCAAGCGCCGCGCCCTGCAAGGCGGTGACGGAACTGGCGGTGTCGCGCTCATCGATTACGCGAAGACCGTGCCGGCGGGCAGGGTCCAGGGTTAGCGAAACAGATGGATGAGATTCGACGAATTCGTATATCGCCGCGCGATCGGGGCGTGAACCGCGCGAGAAGAGCAGAAAGACTCCCCGCATGGTCAGCGGCCGCGCATGATTGTTCGCGTCTTCACCCACATTTACGTCCAGACCCCGGCCCCCCCTTCCCGTGCGCCAATCAGCAGGATTGTGACTCGAATCCTCTTCAACGTCGAGTCCTGTTTCCAGAATTACCTCCAAATTGATTCTATTAATTCAATAAATTCCGATATTTATACCTTCAGCTAGCGCAGATCCCAGTTGTTCGGCTGCATCGAGGCTTTCTTTCGAGGGAGATTTAGGCGCGAGGATTTCCGCCGATGTTTGCGCATCGAGATTGACAATCACATGTTCGGCCACCCTGCGCAGGCGCCAACCGGTCGCTATCCGGTCAATCTGGCGCTGCGCGCCCTCACCGTCAGAACCTGCGGCGATGATGGTGGCATAAGCTCGGCCCTCTATTTTACCCAGCACCGGATAATAGCAACGATCAAACATCTCCTTCATCAATCCGCTCATGGTCGCCAGATTTTCTGGACAGGCAAAGAGGTATGCGGATGCCTGCAACAAATCGTCAGGCCTGACCTGGTCGGCGCGAATAAGGCGCCCTGTTGAACCAGCCCCCCTGGCCGCCGCCTGCGCCAGCGCCTCGCTCGCTCCAGTGCGGCTGTGCCATGCGATAAGGAGATAAGGGTCTGGCATATGGCACAGCAAAGGGATCCATATGCGGAAAGTCAATCGTCCAGCCTTCTCCCGCCGGGCGCAATGGGATAGTGCGTGGTCATGGCTTCCCGTTCGATCTCGCATGTCTTGGGCATCTCCTCTTCACTTTCCGGCCGCGCATGGCTTTGGCGCGGCGGGAATATGGAAATCGGTGCCGGCGTGGCCGGGTTGGAAGATGACATACTGACGCAATTGCTGCTCACCCGCGGCGTCAAGCGTGAGGACGTGGTTCGCCATCTTTCGCCGACACTGCGTGAATTCCTGCCTGACCCCAGTGAGTTCCTTGACATGGACGCGGCAGCCGAGCGTATCGTGCAAGCGGTATTGGGCAATGAAGCGATCACTATCTATGGCGATTATGACGTGGACGGGGCCACCAGCGCTGCTCTGCTGGTAAACCTGCTGCGTGAACTGGGTGCGAACGTCGACTATTACATCCCTGACCGCCTCCTGGAAGGGTATGGCCCCAGTGGCGAAGCGCTCGTCAAACTGTCGGAACAAGGGACGAGCCTGATTGTCACGGTTGACTGCGGGGCGATGGCGCATGATGCATTGAAGCAAGCCCATGACGCCGGCGTGGACGTCATCGTGGTCGACCATCACAAATGTTCCCCGGAATTGCCGGTTGCTGCGGCGTTGGTAAACCCCAACCGCCTCGACGAATCCGACCTTGCAGCGCAGCACGGCCATCTTGCCGCGGTGGGTGTGGCATTCCTGCTAGCCATTGCCCTCAACCGGACGCTGCGCAAACGCGGCTTCTTCGATGATCGGGACGAACCCAACCTGATCAGTCTGCTTGATCTGGTTGCGCTGGGCACAGTGGCCGATGTGGCTGCGCTCCATGGGCTCAATCGCGCCTTTGTAGCGCAAGGTCTCAAGGTCATGGCACTGCGCGAACGCATTGGCATGTCGGCATTGATCGATGCAAGCCGGCTCAAGCGCGCGCCGCAGTGCAGCGATCTGGGATTTGCCCTGGGCCCCCGCATCAATGCCGGAGGCCGGGTGGGCGAATCTACGCTTGGTGTGCGTCTGCTGACCACCAGCGACCCTGAAGAAGCACGCGAAATTGCCGAACAGCTCTCCCAACTCAATGAAGCGCGGCGGGGGATCGAAGCCGAGGTGCAGCAAGCCGCCGAGGCACAAATCGGCAGCCAGCACAACCGATCGGTTCTGTTGCTGTCCGGCACGGGCTGGCATCCCGGCGTGATCGGTATCGTCGCTGGCCGGATCAAGGAAAAGACCGGCAAGCCGAGCATTGTCGTCGCTATTGATGAAGCCGCAGATACCGGCAAGGGATCGGGTCGATCGATCTCCGGCGTCGATCTGGGGGCCGCCATCATTGCCGCACGCGAGGCCGGGCTGCTTGTAGCGGGTGGGGGACACGCCATGGCCGCAGGCATGACCGTGGAACGTGGCCAGATCGATCTGCTCAGCGAATTTCTGGACAATCGGCTTGCACGCGATGTTTCGCGGGCATTGGAAAGCCAGGCAATGCAGCTTGATCTTGCGGTTACGACGGGAGGGTTGACGCCGGAGTTCGTCGAGACACTAGAGCGCGCCGGTCCGTTCGGTGTTGGCTGGCCCGCCCCGCGCGTTGCGGTAGGACCGGTGAGGATCATCAAGGCGGACATTGTGGGCAAGGATCACCTGCGAGTGATAGCGGCGGGCGAAGACGGTCGCTCGCTCAAGGCAATCGCCTTCCGCGCTGCGGAAACCGACATGGCGCAAACACTGCTGCACCGCGCGCAGGGGCGCCGGTTTCATCTCGCCGGAAGGGTCAAGATTGATGACTGGGGGCCCCGCCCGCAAGCCGAATTGCACCTTGAGGATGCGGCCTTCGCGGATTGAAGCAAATGCAGGGTTGACCACAATCGCGCGCGCCCCTATTGGCGCGCTCTCCAAGCGAGCGTGGCCCCTTCGTCTAGCGGTCTAGGACGCCGCCCTTTCACGGCGGAAACACGGGTTCGATTCCCGTAGGGGTCACCACTTCGCATTGCAATGGCACCATGTTTGCCAACTCAACGGCCCCTTCGTCTAGCGGTCAGGACGCGGCCCTCTCACGGCTGAAACACGGGTTCGATTCCCGTAGGGGTCACCAAGCCGCCATATTCCTGTGGTCACCAAGCAAGCCGGGGACAGTTGCCACTTGGCGCTTTTCTGGCCGTCCGGTTCTGGTATGGCCCGCTGCGCATGGATGATCGCCAAACCCATCCGGTTACCGGCATTCTGATCGCGCTGGCAGCGGGTATTACGCTGATTGCGCTGGGCATCGACTTTTGGGTGGTGTTCGGGACCGTTCTGCTGTGGGTTGGGACGCTTTACCTGGCAGGTTCGCGCCCTCCGCCCTACACACCACCAGAGCGATCGGGTGCAATCTCACGCGAGAATATGGGCGAATTGATCGAGCACTCGGCTACCCCATTGTTGCTGATTGAACGCGGCAAGGTCGCTGTTGCAAACAGGGCCGCCAAGCGAGTGCTAGGTGATCATATCGTGGGACAGGATACGCGCATGGCATTTCGCCAGCCCGAAGCGGTCAAATTGCTTGGCAAAAGTCGCAGCGGTTCCGCTATTGTCAGGGGGCTCGTCAGGCGACGCGACATCTGGCGCATAAACCGGCAGATGATCGGCCCGGAACTCTCGGCCCTTGAGCTCGTCAGTCTTACTGCCGAGGCTGATATCAGCCGCGCACACACCGATTTTGTCGCCAATGCCAGTCATGAACTGCGCACTCCGCTGGCATCGATCATCGGTTATGTGGAAACGCTGCGTGAAGACGATTCCGGGCTCGACACGCAAACCGTACAAAAATTTCTCGATACGATCCTGCGCGAGGCCAAGCGATTGCAATCTCTTGTCAGCGATCTGATGTCACTCTCGCGGATCGAAGCGGAAAAGCATGATCAGCCGACCGAAGTCATCGAACTGGCCCAACTGATCGAGCGCGCAGCCCGTGATGCAGCCGGAAATGAACGGGTCGATCGGCTTCGCTTCAACACCGATCCTACCGTGCATATCCGCGGCGACGCGCAACAGATCGAACAGTTGATGCGCAACCTCGTGGACAATGCGCTTAAATATGGCAGCCCGGGCACGCCGGTGAGTGTCGAGCTGAACCGTACGACTGATGGCCAGGCACAACTGATCGTTTCGGATCAGGGTGAAGGAATCGCGCCTGAACACCTGCCGCATCTCACGCGCCGCTTTTACCGTACCGACCCGGGGCGCAGCCGTGCCTCTGGCGGAACCGGGCTTGGCCTGGCAATTGTCAAACACATTGTTGAGCGTCATCGTGGCCGGCTCGACATCGAGAGCAAGCCTGGCGAAGGAACGGTGGTAATGGTCCGTATTCCAGCGGCATCCAGCGATGCCGACGAAATGTCATGAAAATGTCTTTTTTCTTTAACATTGCGGTTGCAAGCGAACTCAAAATTCGTTCAACCACGCCAACTGGAGCGGTTCTACCCCAAACTGAAACACACGCGGCTTAAACGCAAAGACCGGCTTTGATGCGCCAGCCGGGCAAGAACGAATGCAAGCACAGGTCCCAGCAGCACACCAATGACATCGATTACCCTGCTCTTGATTGCTTTTGGCCTGGCGCTTGCCGGATGGCTGGCGGCGCGTGCGCGCGCCTGGAGTTTTCAGCGCGACTCCGGCGTCCGGCGGCTGGCGGCGCGCCCCAATTACCACGCCTGGTATGTGGCGCTTTGGATCGCTGTTCCATTGCTTGCCTTTACGGTGTTTTGGTCACTGATCGAGCCGCAACTGATCCTGCGCAGTGTGCTTGCCACTCCAGCAGCGCAGAGCCTGCCCGAATTCGGTTTCGAGCGCGAATCCCTCCTGGCCGAAGCGCGTGCAGCCGCCGCAGGAAGCAACGCTGCCTTGTTCAACCCGGGTGCCGAAGCGTTTGTTGGACCCTATAGCGAGGCGATCCAGAAATACCGGCTGATAGGGATTGCGATTGCAGCCGCCATCGCTCTTGCGACAGGCGCGTTTGCCTTCCTGCGCGTAAAGCCCGATTTTACCGCTCGCACACGGGTAGAACGAACAGTGATGATCGTGCTGCTGCTGGCATCGCTTGTCGCCATTCTGACAACGTTTGGCATCTTTATCAGCCTGGTGTTTGAAACGGTGCGATTCTTTGGAATGGTTTCGCCGATTGATTTTCTCTTCGGCACATTCTGGGGGCCGGACCCGATGAGCAATCCGGAAAATCCGGATCCTACACGATACGGCGCTATCCCGCTGTTCTGGGGCACGATTTATATCGGTGCAATCATCGCCATGATCGTTGCTATCCCGCTCGGATTGATGAGTGCGATTTACCTCACACAATACGCCGATCCACGCCTGCGGGCCTGGCTCAAGCCCGCGCTCGAAATTCTCGCGGGCGTGCCCACCGTGGTCTATGGCTATTTTGCTGCACTCACAGTTGCCCCAGCGATCCGCGACGCAGCCATGGCAGTGGGCATCAGCAACGCGTCAAGCGAGAGCGCGCTTGCTGCCGGCGTGGTCATGGGGGTGATGATCATTCCCTTCGTTTCGTCGATGGCGGATGACAGCATCGCTGCCGTGCCAGGCGCCATGCGCGACGGCAGCCTGGCACTCGGCGCGACTACTTCGGAAACGATCCGCCGCGTGATTGTGCCCGCCGCCCTGCCCGGCATTGTTGGCGGCGTTATGTTGGCGATCAGCCGCGCGATCGGTGAAACCATGATCGTAGTTATGGCCGCAGGCGCCGCCGCCAACCTCACCGCCAATCCGCTGGAAGCAATGACCACGGTAACATTCCAGATCGTTGCGATGCTCACCGGCGAAGGCAGTTTCGACCATCCTGCCACGCTTAGCGCTTTTGCCCTGGGCCTGGTCCTGTTCCTCGTGACGCTGGGGCTTAACTTTATCGCCCTGCGTGTCGTCAAGCGGTTCCGCGAAGCCTATGAGTAACGCCCCCACCAACCAGGAAGACTTCGCGCCCACCCGCAGCGAGGTGTTCCACAAGCGGCTCCAGAAGCGCTATGCTGCCGAACGTCGATTCAAGCTGGCCGGGCTCAGCGCGGTGCTGATATCGGTGGCGGTATTGATCTTCCTGCTCGGCAATATGACATACAACGGCCTGGGCGGTTTCCAGCGGGCCGAGCTCGAAGTAACAATCGATTTTCCCGCTTCCGGCATTTCGGGAGATGCCAGCACGCTGAACAAGGATGGCGGGCTTCAGACGCTGCAATCTCAGGGCCTGGCTGACGTAGTGGCATTTTATGCCGAGCAATCGCTCGGCAGCGAGGCTGCAAGCGGCCTCAGTAACGAGGCCTGGCGCGATGTTGCCGATCAACTGATAAAGAATCCACAACTGCTTCGGGGCACCCATACCTTCAGCCTGCCCGCCAACAACAATCTCGCCTCAGGCCTCAACAACGAAGGCTCGGCCGAAATGCAGGCGCTGGCCGACAGGCTTGAGGCTGATGGCAAGCTGGCGAACAAATTTGACCCTGGATTTTTAAGCCGTGCCGATGCCACCAGCCCGCAAAATGTGGGTATCTGGGGTGCGCTCAAGGGCTCAATTCTCACTATGATTGTCACCTTGCTGCTGGCGTTTCCCATCGGCGTTCTGGCGGCCCTTTATCTTGAGGAATATGCCCCCAAGAACCGATGGACCGATGTGATCGAAGTATCGATCAACAATCTTGCAGCAGTGCCTTCGATCATCTTCGGCCTGCTCGGCCTGGCAGTGTTCCTGTGGATATTTCCAAATTATCGCTCGGCTCCGCTTATTGGCGGTATGACGCTGGCCCTGATGACCATGCCGGTGATCGTGATTTCAGGCCGAAATGCGATCAAGGCTGTTCCACCATCTATCCGCGACGGCGCGCTGGCGATCGGAGCTTCCCCGATACAGGTGGTGTTCCATCATGTGCTGCCGCTCGCATTGCCGGGCATCCTGACCGGCACCATTATCGGCATGGCACGTGCACTGGGCGAAACCGCGCCGCTGCTGATGATCGGTATGCGCGCGTTTGTCGCCAGTGCGCCAGAGGGCTTCACATCGCCTGCCACCGTGTTGCCAGTTCAGATCTTCCTATGGTCTGACGAGGTCAACCGCGGTTTTGTCGAGCGCACCAGCGCGGCAATCATTATCCTCCTGCTGTTCCTCTTGCTAATGAACGGCCTCGCGATCTACCTCCGCAACAAATTCGAGAAGAAGTGGTGACAGCAATCCATCCCGGACTAGAGATCGTCAATCCCAAGATGCGTGCACAAGACGTGTCGGTTTTCTATGGCGACAAACAGGCGATCGACAATGTTTCGATCGACATTCCCGCACGCCATGTCACGGCTTTTATCGGCCCCTCGGGGTGCGGCAAATCGACCTTCCTGCGCGCGCTCAACCGGATGAATGACACCATCCCCACTGCTCGCGTGGAAGGCACCATCGAACTTGATGGTGAGGACATTTACCGCTCTGGTATGGACGTGGTGCAGCTGCGCGCCCGCGTGGGCATGGTGTTCCAGAAGCCCAACCCATTTCCCAAGTCGATCTTTGAAAATATCGCCTACGGGCCTCGTATTCACGGCCTGGCAGAAGCCAAGGATGAACTTGAGGAGGTGGTCGAGAAATCGCTCACGCGCGCCGGTCTGTGGGAAGAAGTGAAGGACCGGCTGCAAGACAGCGGGACAGCGCTGTCAGGCGGACAGCAGCAACGCCTCTGCATCGCACGGGCGATCGCCGTAGATCCCGAAGTTATTCTGATGGACGAGCCATGCTCAGCGCTTGACCCGATCGCCACTGCAAAGATCGAAGAACTGATCGCCGAGCTGACTGATCGCTATGCCATCGTGATCGTGACTCACTCGATGCAGCAGGCCGCGCGAGTATCGCAGCGCACAGCCTTCTTTCACCTTGGCAAGGTTGTCGAATACGGTCAGACTTCCGACATATTCACCAATCCGATCGAAGAACGGACCAAGGACTACATCACAGGACGGTACGGATAATGGCCGAGCACACAGTCAAGGCATTCGACGAAGACATTACCCGCTTGCGGGGGTTGATCGCGGAGATGGGTGGCCTTGCAGAGGTCGCTCTGCAAGAGGCACTCGATGCGCTGGTGCGCGGCGACGAAGATCTTGGCAGCCAGATCGTGGCACGCGACAAGAAAATCGATGCGCTGGAAATGGAAGTCGACAAACTCGCCGTGCGGGTGATCGCGCTGCGCGCGCCGATGGCTGATGATTTGCGCGAAGTGATCGCCGCATTGAAGATTGCCGGAGTGGTTGAGCGGATCGGCGATTATTCGAAAAACATTGCCAAGCGTGTGGGTGCGATCGAGGATCGCAAGCGCTTCGAACCTCTAACCCTGCTGCCTGCAATGGGTGAGCTTGCCGCCGAAATGGTGCATGACGTGCTCACCGCCTATGCCGCGCGTGACCCCGAACTTGCACGCGAAGTTATCGCCGCCGACAACAAGGTCGATGCATTTTATGACAGCATTTTTCGTAATCTTGTCAGCCATATGGTCGAGAATCCTTCGACCATTTCGAGTGCCGCTCAACTGCTGTTTGTCGCCCGCAATATCGAACGGATAGGCGACCATGCGACCAACGTGGCCGAGATGGTGCATTTTGCAGCAACGGGTACTTATCCGCCCGATCATGACGATTGACATCAATCTGTCTTGAAAGTGACATAGGGGCGGAATTGTAGTCGCGCATCATAGGAGCGAAGCGCACAATGTCCGCTGCCAAACTGCTGCTTGTCGAAGATGATCCAGCCCTGTCGGAATTGCTCGAATATCGCTTTTCCAACGAAGGCTATGACGTGCGCTGCACCGCCGATGGCGACGAGGCACTGATACTGGCCGCAGAAGAACTGCCTGACCTGATTATTCTTGACTGGATGATCGAAGGCACCAGCGGCATCGAGGTGTGCCGCCGCTTGCGGCGTGAAAAGCATACAGCGCATGTTCCGATCATCATGTTGACCGCCCGCGAGGCCGAGGATGATAGGGTGCGCGGCCTTGAAACCGGGGCTGACGATTACCTCACCAAGCCGTTCAGCCCGCGCGAATTGCTCGCCCGTGTTTCCGCTGTGATGCGCCGCATCCGCCCCGTTCTGGCGGGCGAGACGATCAGCGTTGGCGACCTCAAGCTCGATCCGGTGGCGCACAAGGTGCAGCGGCGCGGCAAGGATCTGAAGCTCGGCCCAACCGAATACCGTCTGCTCAAGTTCTTCATGGAAAGCCCGGGCCGGGTCTTCAGCCGCGGGCAATTGCTCGACGGTGTATGGGGTACTGGCAGCGATATAGAGCTACGCACGGTAGACGTGCATATCCGCCGTTTGCGCAAGGCGATCGAGATTGACAGCGCGAAAGACCCGGTGCGGACGGTGCGTTCGGCGGGTTACGCGCTCGAAGCGGTCTAGATCAGGTCCGCGGGCGCGCTTCCCAGCAAATCCGCCAGGATCAGCGCGCCAATCAACAGGAATACTGCCCCGATTCCGCGATCGATCCAGCGTCGTGTGTCTGGACGATCCAGAATGCGCGCGAGTTGGCGCCCGGCAAATATGTAAAGCGCGCCCACGATCAGGTCGATGACAAGTGCCACTATGGCCAACAGGGCAATCTGCCACCCGATGGATTTGTCCGGATCGACAAAGGGCGGGATCAGGGCAACCATGTAGATCAGCGATTTGGGATTGCCGATCGCCACATAGATGCCGTCGCGAAAGGCATGGCGCGATGCCTTCTCCGTCGCGGCCATATGCCCCTCCTCAGCCTTGAAGGAGTGATGGACCGCCTTGATCCCGAGCCACATGAGATAGCCCACACCAGCCAGCGCAAGGACGTGGAAGGCGATCGGATATGCCTTGGCCAGCGTTCCCAGCCCGAGCGCCGCAAGCACCCACCACACACCGTAACCGATCTGCATCCCCAGCAGGGCTGCCCAGCCAGAGCGCGTGCCGCGCCAGATTGCCTGCCCCATGACGAAGGTCATCGACACGCCGGGAATGATGCTGGTCACCCCGGTTACGATGATGAATGCGAAGAGTTTTTCGGGATCGAGCATGGCGCACGCGCGCTAGCTACAGGATCAATGGAAGTCACGCGATTTGGGCAGTATCCGCAAATTGCGCGGGTGCCCGCGGCCGGATGAAGGCCGCTCGTCGATAAGATCGCGTGGTCTGGTCATCGGCGGTTGGCGCCCGGCTAGCGGGCTGGTGACATGATCGGCGTGCGCGATAGGCGAAGCCAGCAAATCGTCAGCCAGGCCGTAAAGCGCATCGGTCCCATCGGTCAGGCGCTGCGCGATCACATGGATCACCTCGTCATCATATTCGACCCGGCCGCGCACCTCCATCAACCGCGCGCCCATGATCACCTTGCGCTGCTTCTCCATCAGATCAGGCCAGATCACCAGATTGACGACCCCTGTCTCGTCTTCCAGCGTGATGAAGCACACGCCCTTGGCCGATCCCGGGCGCTGGCGGATCAACACCAACCCGGCGACCTGCACCATGGAGCGGAACTTGCGTTCCCTGAGGTCGCAGGCGCGTACAAAACCGCGTTCAGCAAGGCTGGCACGCAGAAAGGCCATCGGATGCGCTTTCAGGCTAAGGCGCGTGGTCTGGTAATCGGCCACCACCTCTTCGCTCAATGGCATTTGCGGCAATCGCGTGCGCGCCTGTTCCGCACCCTCGTCACGCTCGGCTGCCGCCTTGAACAGCGGCAAGTCAGGTGCGGCGATCAGGCTGCGGGCATCCCATAGCGCCTGCCGCCGCGATAGCCCAAGCGAGGTGAAGCAATCCGCGCTGGCAAGCCGTTCGATATGCGCCGGAGACAATCCCGCCCGCGCACGCAGATCGGCGATGTCGCGGAAAGGCCCGCCCGCCTCGCGGCTTGCCACCAGTGCGGCAGCGACATGTTCAGGCAGGCCGTCGATCTGCCTGAGGCCGAGGCGCAGGGCCAACGTGCCCGCCTTCTCCAGCGTGTTGTCCCACATCGAATGGTTCACATCGGCAGGCAGCACTTGCACGCCGTGTTCGCGCGCGTCGCGCACAATCTGAGCCGGGGCATAGAAGCCCATCGGCTGCGAATTGAGCAGCGCGCAGGCGAAGGCAGCCGGGAAATGGCATTTGAGCCAGCTTGAGACATAGACCAGATGCGCGAAGCTTGCTGCGTGGCTTTCCGGGAAGCCATATTCGCCGAAGCCCTTGATCTGGTTGAAGCAGCGCATCGCAAAATCGGGATCGTAGCCACGCGCAACCATCCGCCCCACCATCATATCCTCCAGCTCATGCACCATGCCCCGGCTGCGAAAGGTTGCCATTGCTTTTCTCAGCCGGTTGGCTTCGGCACCGGTGAATTTCGCGGCGTCGAGCGCGATCTTCATCGCCTGCTCCTGGAAAATCGGCACGCCAAGCGTGCGCGCGAGGATGCTGGAAAGCTCGTCAGGCGGACCGTGTTCGGGCGCCGGTGCCGGAATTTTCACCGCTTCCGCACCGCGCCGCCGCTTGAGATAGGGGTGCACCATGTCCCCCTGGATCGGGCCGGGCCGGACAATCGCGACCTGGATCACCAGATCATAGAATTCGCGCGGTCGCAGCCGCGGCAGCATGTTCATCTGCGCCCGGCTTTCAACCTGGAACACGCCGAGCGAATCCCCACGCCGCAGCATGGCGTAAGTCTCCGGGTCTTCGCGCGGAACCGTGGCCAGTGTCAGCGCGCGGCCATGATGCACCTCCAGCAGGTCAAAGCATTTCCTGATGCAGGTGAGCATGCCCAACGCCAGCACATCGACCTTGAGAATGCCCAGCGCTTCGATGTCATCCTTGTCCCATTCGATGAAGCTGCGATCGGGCATGGCGCCATTACCGATCGGCACGGTTTCGGTAAGCGCGCCTTCTGTCAGGATAAATCCGCCGACATGTTGCGAAAGGTGACGCGGCATGCCGATCATCTGCTCGGCCAGCTTGATTACCCGCCTCAAGTGCGGATCACTGATGTCCATGCCTGTCTCGGCGACGTGTTTTTCGCCGATCTCGCGCCCGTAACTGCCCCATATGGTACGCGCGAGCGCGCTGGTTACGTCCTCACTCAGCCCCATCGCCTTGCCCACTTCGCGGATTGCCATGCGCGGGCGGTAATGGATCACCGTCGCACATAGCCCTGCGCGGTGGCGACCATATCTGCGATAGATATACTGGATCACCTCCTCGCGCCGCTCATGCTCGAAATCGACATCGATATCGGGCGGCTCCTTGCGCTCTTCCGAAATGAAGCGATCGAACAGCAGCTGGTGCTTGGCCGGATCGACGCTGGTAATCTCGAGGCAATAACACACCGCCGAATTGGCGGCACTGCCGCGCCCCTGGCACAGGATCGGCGGATCGACCGAGCGCGCGTAATCGACGATGCCCTTGATGGTGAGGAAATAGCGCGCGAGATCGAGCTTGGCGATCAACCCAAGCTCACGTTTCAATGTATTGTCGACGTTTTCGGGAATGCCTCCGGGATAGCGCCCCCTCGCCCCCTTCCAGGTTTCAGCTTCCAGATATTGCTGCGGCGTCATGCCGTCAGGGTAGATCTCTTCGGGGTATTCGTAGCGCAGCTCGTCGAGGCTGAAACGGCAGGCATCAGCCACCTTGCGCGCGGCAGCAATCGCATACGGCCAGCGCGCGAACAGGCGCTGCATTTCCGCGGGCGATTTGAGATGGCGTTCGGCATTGGCGGCAAGCAGGTGTCCTGCCTGCGCAACCGTGGTCTTGTGCCGGATCGCCGTCATCACATCGTGCAGCGGGCGCCTGTCAGGCGTGGCGTAATGCACGTCATTGGTGGCCAGCAGGGTGAGGCCGTTCGCTTTGGCTAGCGCATCGAGCCGGGTGATCCGCGCCACATCATCGCCGCGATAGAGATAGCTCGCGGCAAGGTGGCGCAGGGTGGGCAGCCCGGCCACAAAATGCGGCAACAGATCGATGAATTGCCCTGAAACCGTCTCTGGCAGTTCGCGACCGTCAAGCGCGACCACATTGTTTGCCCATGCGGGCATCGTGCACTTCACCTCCAGGTTGGCAGGCGGCAGCAGGATCAGCTGCACGCCCTCACTGTGTTCAGCAAGCATGGGCAGTGAAATCTCGCACGCCCCTTTGCCCTGCCATTCGCCCTCGAGCGTGGTCATCCGTCCGGCACTGATCAACCGGCACAGGCGCCCATAGGCGGCACGGTCCTGCGGATAGGCAAGGAAGGTTAGCCCCTCGACCGTTTCGATCCGTGTGCCGATTACCGGGCGCATCTTGAGTGCTTTCGCCTCGGTATGGACCCGCACCACGCCGGCCATGGAATTGGCGTCAGCGATTCCGACGGCGTCATAGCCAAGCGCGCGGGCGCGAGTCACGAGATCGACTGCATCCGATGCCCCGCGCAGAAAGCTGAAACAGCTTACCAGCCCCAGCTCGACAAATGGTGCGCGCCGTGGAAGCTTGATCGTATCAGGATCAAGCTCGATCCGGCGTTTGGCAGGGGTCAGTGGTGCATCGGGCATAGGTCACAGGGCGACTGGTGTAATTACCAGGTCGACTCTATGTTCACTATATGTTCTTATCCAGGATTTCAATGGGTAGTAGGCCCGGCGATGCACCGAAATCAGGCTGCCTTTTCGCCTCTGCCCTGTGCTTTCTTCTGCCTGAGCCGTTCATTGTAGAGGTGCTCAATCACCGCCGGGTGCATCTTGCCATCAAACGCAATACCCGCATATTTACCATCGACCCAAACAAACTTGCCTACCGGAGTATGGATTCCCTTGATCCGCAGCAGAACACTCTCGCCCACTTCCGCGAAACCAGCCCGACCTTTGACCTTGCAGCCGCCCTCGGACACATCGACCACTTCAACATAGAGTGGGCGCGAACGCATCCGCCCCTTTACCAACATCTCAAGCGGCTTGCGTTCGGATGAGCGGGATGATGCGATCTCTTTCATGCGCGTATCATGACGGAAACTGGTAAAGAAATGTCTAGTGGTGATTTCCATTACTTTATAGTGAGTTGGCTATTAACCATAGAGCCCGTGCAGATACCAGAGGGGTAAATCACCCCTGCCATCTCCTGCCAGGCCATGGCGATAGATCCAGTAGCGTCGCCCCCGTTCGTCCTCTATCCGGTAGTAATCACGCAGACGCGCGTTCGAGCGTTCGCGCCACCATTCAGGCGCGATCCGTTCGGGCCCTTCCACCCGCGCGACTTCGCAGACTGTACCGCGCCAACGGAACGCGCGCGGATAGCCGTCAGGCGTGGCATAAAGCACCGCGATCGCCTCAGGCCGGTCGAGCAGCTTGAGTGGGCGCTGATGAAACGCCAGCTCGCCCTGACTGGCAGGTTCAGGCTGCAGTGGTAACTGCCAGCGCTGCGCGCGTTCGGGCAAATGGCTGGTATATGGCACCGGGCGGCGCACTGCGCCCGCGCCAAGGCGAACCATCAGCCGGTCGATGCAGGTGCTAAGCGAGGTGCCGTGCGCTTCGGCAGCACTCTCGATATCGCGCTGTGCCAATGCCAAGGGTTCGATCCAGCTGGCCCGCAGGCGCAGCAATTCGATCCCGAAACCGGCATCCACGCCATCAAGCCTGGCAGCAAACAGGCGGCAGATATGCGCAGGATCGCGGGTTGCTGCGGACAGTTCGATCGCGCGGATGATCACTTCGCCATCGACCCGCCATAGCGCCAGCTCAAGCCGCCGCGCACCCTGCCCGCGCCCTTCCAGCTCGCGCGCCATGTCGGCGGCGAGGTCACGCAGCACCTGATCGAGCAGGTCGCGGTGGCGGATCGGCTCCATCAGCCTCCGTTCGACCAGTGGCGCGTGCTGCGCCACCACTGGCAACAGCGGTTCGGGAACCCGGCCGAGCAACTGGTCCATCCGCAGCAGCGGATTGGCAGAGGGCGACTTGCGGTTGCGAAAGCGGCGCTGCAGCGCGTCGCGCCCCACCCCATCAAGGTCACCGAGTCGCTTGAGGCCAAGTCGGCGCAGCACGGTGAGCACGTCGGGGTCGAGACGCAGCGCTGCCACCGGAAGTTCGGCAAGGTGCATCGCCGCATCGTCATCCGGGCCCAGGATCGCGCCATCCGGCCCGTAATGCGCCAGCGCCCAGGCTGCCCCGGCAGTGGGGGCGATCGCCAGACGCGCGGAAAGATCCCGCGCGGCGAATGCTGCCATGGCATCAGCGATCAGGCGCCGCTCGCCGCCAAACAGATGCGCCACCGCAGTAATATCGACGATCAGCCCGTCAGGCGGATCAAGTGCGCTCCACGGCCCCCAACGCCGCGCCCACAGCGCCAGCTTTTCGAGCAAGGCGAGATCTCCCGCCGGATCGAATGGAGCAACCTTGATTCCGGGGCACAGTGCGCGCGCATCAGCCAGCATCATGCTGGAACGCGCGCCAGCTTCCCGCCCGGCATGGTTGACAGCGGCGATGCGAGGGCCATGTGCAGTCTCGGCAATCAATACGGTGGGCGCCGCGTCTGCACCTCCGCCACGCGTGAAACCGTTAGAGAGCCGCCAGCGATCGACTGCGAGCTGCGCCAACCAGATCGACATGATCCGGCGTGGCGGCCCCTGCGGGGCTGCTGCGCGGTCGGCTGGCAATGAGGGTGCTGCCGTCATCGCTCAGGCTCCATTCTCCGGTGGGGTGCGAGCGCGCACGGAACAACTCTGCCCGCCAGGCCGGGTGACCCGGTGCCTCGGCGTTCCAGCGCGGGGGCGGCGAAGGGGACGCAGCAACCCTCCAGCGCATCCGCGCGGAAGAAAGGTCTGCCTGCGCATCGAGCCGCACCAGCCATAGCGGCACGCCATGCTTTTCCGCTGTCAGGCTTAGCCTGCGCGAACTGGTGAAGCCGAGCGCGCGCGGATTGCCGGCAATCTCGCCCAGCACAAAGGCCAGGTCGCGGCAGCGCAGCCCCTCTTCCAGTGCGAACAGCGCATCCTCGCAGCTCTTCGCCTCGACATGGATCAACCTGTGGCGCAGCTCGGGCGGGAGGCCATGAGCATAGGGCCTCCCGGTCAAACGCACCGCCGCCCTGTCCTGCACCCACAACACCTGGCGGCGGTCTTCCTGCGCCGGAGAAGCCTGGTTTGCTGCCACTTTCATCGCATCGCGTGCCAACACCAGGGCCAGCCCCGCCCCGCTAGCCTCATCACCAGGCGCAAAGATTTCGCTATGCGCAGGCGCAGTCAGCCCCGGCCGCCAATGCGGCAGGCGCGTGCGGACCAGCGCCGCAGCGCTTTTGCTCGCACCGCTGGCGGCAAGCTTTTCAGAGATAGAGAGAGCAGGGTTGAACATAATCGAACGACTCATTTGTTCGCTTTATGTTCTATTACGCGATGATTCGCAATGGCATGAAAAAGGGCGCCCTTTGCAGGGCGCCCACTCACAAGCCAGGCAAGTTTGTCATTCCTTCGGAGGATGAATCGGAATCATCGTTTCCTCACCTGCAACATCATCGACCACTTCCACAATCCCCTGACCAAGATGGCTGCGGGAACGCCCATAACCGAAATAGATCACAAGGCCGATCACCGTCCAGACGGGAAGCACCAGCATGGCCGCGCTTGGCAAATTGAGGAACAGAAACAGGCATCCTGCAACGGTCAGCGGGCCAACGATCACAAGGCCAGGTACACGGAATGGCCGTTCGCGATCCGGTGCCCGCTTACGCAGCAGCATCACTGCAATCGCGACCATCAGAAACGCATAAAGCGTACCGGCATTGGCAATATCAGCCAGTTGACCAACCGGCAGGAAAGCCGCAGCAACCGCCACAACCATCCCGGTCAACCCTGTAACGATGTAGGGCGTCTTCCACTTCGGATGCACTTCTGAGAGCTTCTCCGGCAAAAGCCCGTCACGTGCCATCACGAAGAAAATACGCGTCTGGCCAAACAACAGGATCAGAATCACCGACGGCAATGCCAGGAAGGCCGCTACCCCAAGCATGTTGCCAATACCCGAGAAACCGATCTGCCGCAGCACGTGGGCAAGCGCTTCGTTCGAACATACCAGCGCTTCGGCGTGTTCGGGCATGGCGCATTGTCGCGCCAGTTCTTCCGAACCGGCCGGAAAGGGAATACCATTTGGTCCCATGATCGGCTGTCCGCCAATCGTGCCAATCGCGCCGGCTGCAACCAGGATATAGAATACGGTACAAAACAGCAGCGAACCAATGAGGCCGATCGGAACGTTACGCTGAGGATTCTTGGTTTCCTCCGCCGCTGTGGAAACCGCGTCAAAGCCGACATAGGCGAAGAAGATCGTCGCCGCAGCGCCCACGGCGCCGACACCTGTGCCGAATCCACCGAATATCCCGGCAGGAAGGAACGGATTGAATTTATCCGGATCGAAATAGGCGCTCGTAAGCGTCAGGCCGATGAAGACCGACAAGGCTGAAACCTTGATCGCCACCAGCACCGCATTGACCCGCGCGCTCTCGGTAGTGCCGATCATCAAGAGCCAGGTTATCAGCAGCGCAATCACAAAGGCTGGCAAGTTGACAAAACCGCCCGCCGCACCGCCCAATGCAAGCGGACCCGCACTTAGCCATGCCGGTAACTGCAAGCCAATGAACTCATTGAGAATAGTTCCGGTGAAATAGCCTGACCAGCCGACCGACACAGCCGAAGCGGCAATGGCATATTCGAGCACCAGTGCCCAGCCCACCGTCCAGGCGAGAAACTCACCCATAGTGGCATAGCTGTAAGTATAGGCAGAACCCGCCACCGGGATCATCGCCGCAATCTCGGCATAGCAAAGAGCGGCAACGATACAGACCAGGCCAGCGATAATGAAGGCCAGCATCAACCCAGGGCCCGCCTTTTGCGCCCCGGCCGATGTCAGCACGAAGATGCCCGTACCGATAATGCATCCGATCCCGAAAAGCGTCAGCTGGAGTGCACCAAGTGAACGGTGAAGCGATTTTTTCTTCGCAGTTGCAAGGATCGCGTCGAGTGGCTTGACCCGGTCCAATAGCATACAGATCTTCCCCTGAGTTCGAGCAAGCTGACCTTGCCCCTCTTGATGGGTGCTCAAATAAGCTTCATTTTACGGAAAGCAAAACCATTTCAGCTAGCCGGACAGGCCGGCCACCATAATCGCCAATAAGGCGGCAGGGCACAGATACCGCACCAGAAAACGCCAAAACTTGTGCAGCGCACCATCAAGCCCATTTTCACTATCGACCAGCTTGGGATCGGCAATCCAACCCACGAAGATACACACCAGCAAGGCACCAACCGGCATGAACAATTTTGCCGTGACGCTATCCAGCGCCGAGAATACGCCCTCACCCTCAAACAGTGGGATGAAGCCAAGCGGGTGGAAACCGGACATCGTGTTGAGCGAATAAGCGGATGCCACACCAAGCAAGCCGGCCAACGTCGCCACAGTTATTGCCGTCAATGCCCGACTGGTCTTGAATTTCTCCATCGCCCAGGAAGTTGGAACCTCCATCAATGCCACCGAACTGGTGAGAGCGGCAAAACCAACCATGATAAAGAACGCCAGGCCGATTACCGAACCGAACGGCATGGACTGGAACGCGTGCGGCAAGGTCGCAAACATCAATCCCAGCCCGCCTTCAGTAGAAAGCCCCGCAGCAATAACGATCGGAAAAATACAAAGCCCCGCCACCAGTGCCACAGAAGTGTCGGCAAAAGCGATGATGGCAGAGGTTCCAGCCAGGTTGACGTCGCGTCCTACATAGGACCCGTAGGTGATCATCCCCGCCACGCCCAGCGAAAGCGAGAAAAACGCCTGGCCCACGGCGGCCAGCATCACTTCTCCGGTCAGCTTGGAAAAATCAAACGTGAAAAGATATCCCAAGGTGTCCGTGAAAGCTCCACCGAACGCACCGTAGATGGTGATAAGCAGCAACAACGCAAAAAAGGCCGGCATCAGCCAGATCGCCACCACCTCAATCCCGCCAGACACCCCGCGTGCTACAAAATAGAGCGTGATTGCCACGAAGGCGATATCAAAGCCGGACATAGTGAAACCGTCAGCCTGAAGCGCCGGAAAAATTGCCTCGATCTGCTCGGCGCTCAAGCCCTGCAAAGCCCCTCCCGTCACGCCAGACTGGAACAGGTCGAGGAAGAACAGCCCGATGTAATATAGCACCCAGCCGCCGATAACGCAGTAAAACGCCAGGATCATGAAAGCGGCAAGCACTCCCAACCCGGCCAAGCCCTCCCAGTAGGGCGAAGCGCGCGATTCCACCGCCAACCGACGAACGCTCTGCGTCGCCGATGATTGTCCGTGGCGCCCAATCAGTGTTTCAGAGAGCAAAACCGGCAAGCCGATCAAGACAATGCAAAAAATGTAGAAAAGCACAAAGGCGCCGCCGCCATTGCTCGCTGCTTCTGCAGGAAATCTGACCAAGTTGCCCAAGCCAACAGCCGAACCGATCGCGGCCAATATGAATGCTGTACGCGATGACCAGCCATCGCGACCGGTGCCGCCAGATGGTGCAACTGCCATATATGAAACCCTCCTTCGCCTTCCCTTCGGGAAAGTCTTTATAATCACTTACTGCCGTGAAACCCGGACACAGTCGAGCGGGCATTTGCGCAAATCCCCTGTTGGGTTAAAAGCACGCCATGTCTACGACTTTCCAGCTCGATACTTCGACCAGCCGCGCACACCCTACGCCGCAACCGATGCGGCGGCTCACCGTCCCCGCGATCAGGCGCCGTAAATCTGGCGGGGTGACTGCAGAACCAATCGTGATGCTTACCGCTTACACCGCCCGGCAGGCCCAATTGCTTGATGCGCATTGCGACATTTTGCTGGTGGGCGATTCGCTCGCGCAGGTGATCTATGGGCTCGATTCCACTGTCCCCGTCACGCTTGATATGATGGCCAATCACGCCGCAGCCGTGGTGCGCGGCTCTTACCATTCGGTTGTTGTGGTCGACATGCCGTTCGGTTCCTACGAAAGCTCGAAGGAAAAAGCCTTCGAAAGCGCATCCTACTTGCTCAAGGCGAGCGGGGCGGCTGCGGTCAAGCTTGAAGGCGGCGAAGCGATGGCGGAAACGGTCGCCTTTCTCAACCAGCGCGGCATTCCGGTAATGGGCCATGTCGGGCTGACCCCGCAGGCGGTTAATGTCCTGGGCGGCTATGGTGCGCGCGGGCGAAGCGATGCCGAGGCCGAGAAGATCGTCAATGATGCCAGGGCACTGGACGAAGCAGGCGCCTTCGCGATCGTAATCGAGGGTGTGGTCGAGCCCATTGCCATCGAGGCGACCAAGTCTGTATCGTGCCCAACGATCGGCATCGGCGCATCGGCCCAATGCGACGGGCAGGTGCTGGTAACCGAAGACATGTTGGGCATGTTCGACCGCGTCCCGCGCTTCGTGAAAAAATACGCAGATATTGCCGACATCATTGAAAAAACAGTGGTGCAATATGCCGAGGAAGTTCGCAACCGCAGCTTCCCCACTGAAGACCAGACTTACCAACCCAAGGCCTGATCAATCATGCAAACGCTGCTACGGTATTACGGCTTCTCGCTGGCCTTCTCGTTGACCTGCCTCGCCTTGGCTGTCTGGTACGGCTGGGCCAGCACAGGCAATATTGGCGCGACGCTCAGCATCCTGTGGATCGTATTCGTACTCTCGATCCTCGAAATTTCGCTCAGCTTCGACAACGCCGTGGTAAACGCGACCGTATTGCGCACCATGGACCCGGTGTGGCAGCAACGCTTCCTGACCATTGGTATCCTGATTGCCGTGTTCGGGATGCGCATTGTGTTCCCGATCGCCATCGTCGCGATTGCCGCCGGGCTTGGCCCGATTGCCGCAATCGATCTTTCGCTCAACAATCCGGCAGAATACGAGCGTATCGTTTCTGGCGCCCATATCGGCATCGCTGGTTTCGGCGGGGCGTTCCTGGCGATGGTAGGGCTGACCTTCTTTTTTGAGGAAGACAAGGAAGTGCACTGGATCGCGGCGCTTGAGCGCACGATCAATCGCTTTTCGACTGTCCCTGCGATCGAAATCGGGCTGGTTCTGACGCTGGTTTACAGCGTTTCAACCCTGCTTGCTCCGCAGGATGCCAATACCTTCCTTACCGCCGGGATATTGGGACTGATTACCTTTATCGGCGTCAACGCGATCGCAGCGCTGCTGGAGCAGCACGAAGCGAAGAAGCGGGCAGCGGGCATCGTCGTCAAGTCAGGCCTTGGCGGATTCCTTTATCTGGAAGTGCTCGATGCCAGTTTCAGCTTCGACGGGGTGATCGGTGCCTTCGCACTGTCGAACAACATGATCATCATAGCGCTGGGCCTGTCGGTTGGCGCGATCTTCGTGCGGTCGATCACCATTCATCTGGTGCAAACGGGAACATTGGCGCAATATCGCTATCTTGAACACGGCGCGTTCTGGGCGATCATCGTGCTGGGCGGGATCATGCTGTTTTCAGCCAGGTTCCACATCCCGGAAACGATCACCGGGCTGATTGGCGCAACGCTGATCGGGCTAAGCTTTTTGTGGTCTGTTCGTCACAACCGCCGCGAAGGCGTGCAAAGAATAGATCTCAATGCAACCGCGCAAGGCGACTAGCTATGGGTGCAGCCATCATCAGTTGAAACAGGTGATAGAGCAGCAGCGGCGCGATCACGAATCCGGCAACGTCGGGAACGAACAGAATGGCGGCAAGCGGTGCGCCAATCGCCACGCTCTTCTGCGCTCCAGCGAACAGAAACGCTTTGCGGTCGGCGATCGGATAGCGAAGCAGCCCGCTCGCCCACCATGCAGCCAGATGCGCGGCAATCAGGAAAATGGCTGTCATAATAAGTAGCCATGCCCAGCTTGCTCCGTCAAACATCTGCAGCAGGCCCTGCTCGACAGCCCCCGACATGGCGACAAAGACGGCAATCCCGATCACGATACGATCAAGCCAGACGATCCTGGCCTTGCGCGCTATCACCCAATCACGGGTCCATCCCTGAAGCGCCTGGCCGATAATGAATGGCAGCACCAGGATCGCCGCAATCCTCACGATCGCTTGATAGCCTATCTCGCCCGCCTCATTGCCGGCGAGCAACGCGAAAAGCGGCGCGGTGATGAATACACCCGCAATATTGATCAGCGCCGCCCCCACCACCGCGAGCGCGATATTGCCCTCTGCCAGCGTGGTATATGAAGTGGCTGACTGAATCGTAGACGGCAAGGTACCGAGATAGAGGAACCCCAGTGCAACCAGCGGGGGCAGATGGGCTGTGGCAACCAACGAAATACCCATGCCGCCAAGCGCCATCACTCCGAAAACCCACAGCATCAGCGGGCCGAAATAGCGCCAGTTTCTGAGACCATGCGTGATTTCGCCGCGGGCAATGCGCATGCCATTGACGAGAAACAGCAGGAATATGCCTGTGCTTGAAACAGTGCGCGCCGTGTCGCGCAGCTCGCCTGCTGCAGGAAAGATCAGCGCCAGCCCAGTCGCCATAACAAGGACCGCAATCATCGGGTCAGCGAAAAAGGAGCCAAGCCTGCGCATTGGCCCGCACTGCCCGCGCACTTTGCGCTTGTCGAGTGCCTGCGTGCAACCGGCTCCGATCAGGCCGAAAGATCGTATTGCTTGAGCAGGTCGTAAAGCGTCGGTCGGCTGATCCCCAGCATTTTGGCGGTGCTGGAAATATTGCCTTCGCTGCGCGCAAGAGCATGGCGGATCACGCGCCGGTCCGCTTCTTCGCGGGCGGTCTTAATGTTGAGCACATCGCCCCGCTCCTCGCCGCTTTGCTGAAGGTCAAGATCACCCGCGCCCACCAGCTTGCCGTCAGTCATGATCACCGCGCGTTTCACGCGGTTTTCCAGTTCGCGCACATTACCGGGCCAATCATGCGCATCGATCGCCGCCAGCGCATCGGGTGCAAAGCCGCTCACTTGCGGGTTCATCTCATTGGCGAAGCGATTGAGGAACGCCTTGGCCAGCAAGGTCGCATCACCATGCCGTTCGGCCAGCGTCGGGATCTTCACCACGATTTCAGCCAGACGATAGAACAGGTCTTCCCGGAATCTGCCTTCACTGCACATCAACTCAAGATCTTGATGTGTGGCACAAACGATACGCGTATCAACCTCGATCGGCTTTCGCCCGCCGATCCGCTCAATCGTGCGTTCCTGCAGAAAGCGCAACAGTTTGACCTGCAGTGCCAGCGGTATATCACCCACCTCATCGAGGAACAGAGTGCCGCCTGCGGCATTCTCGATCTTGCCTTCGATGGTCTTGACCGCGCCGGTAAAAGCACCCTTTTCATGCCCGAACAATTCGCTCTCAAGCAGATTTTCCGGGATCGCCGCGCAGTTGATCGCGACAAAGGGCCCATCCCTGCGGTCGCTTGCATCATGCAGTCCCTTGGCAAGCAATTCCTTGCCAGTACCGCTTGCTCCCAGCAGCATGACCGAGACATTGGTGCTCGCCACCCGTTCGATCGTGCGGGCAACTTGCACCATTTCGGGGGCAGCGGTGATCATGCCGCCCAGCACGCGGTTATCCTCGCCGCTTTGCGATTTGAGCCTGCGGTTTTCCGCTTCGATCTGGTGCAGGTTGAAGGCACGCCGCACAATCAGGCCCAAATCCTCGATATCAACTGGCTTGTGGTAGAAATCATAGGCTCCGCGAGCGATCGCATCCAGCGCGCTCTCGCGCGCTCCGTGCCCCGAAGCGACAATTACCTTGGTGTCCGGCTTCAGTTCCATGATCGCATCGAGCACGGCGAAACCCTCGCTTGTGCCATCCGGATCAGGCGGCAGACCAAGGTCAAGCGTGACCACCGCCGGTCCGACCTGACGCAATGCCGCAATTGCACTTTCGCGGTCTGTGGCAGGGACGACTTCAAAATCGTCGTAAGCCCATTTGAGTTGGGCCTGCAGACCCTCGTCGTCCTCTATGACCAGCAGTGCGGGTTTCTTGTCGGCCATCATGCCACCTTGCTTTCAAACTCTTTGCCCTGCCACAGCGGATCAATTGCCTCCGCCAATGGCATGGTGATGATAAATCGTGTTCCCAGCCCCTCACGGCTTTCGACATGCAGGCTCCCGCCCATCGCGCGAATGAGCTCCCTTGCTTCGAACGCGCCAATGCCAAACCCGCCTTCTTTTGAAGAAACGAACGGCTTGAAAAGACCGTTGCGCACGAATTCGGGCGACATTCCCTTTCCGTTGTCGATCACCTCGACGCGGCCGGTCAATCCATCGCAGGAAACATTGATATAAACCGGGAGATTGGCGTCACTGGCATCGATCGCATTCTGCACAAGATGCTGAATCGCCTGCTCCATCGCCACGGGATCGCCGCGCACCACACAACTTTCGCTGCGAGCAACCCTGACAGGGTGGAGGGAGTTGGAACGATTGGCCAGCGCATCCGCCATCGCGGCCAGATTGACCGCTGCCTGACGCTCGATCTTGCCGGTTCCATAGCGGCCGAGCCGGGCCAGCAACATTTGCAGCTTGTCTGCACTGTTACGCAGCGTGATCAGCATGTCTGCACGAAATTCCGGGTTTTCGGCATGCTTTTCGGCATTGCGGGCAAGCAGGGTCAACTGGCTTGCCAGGTTCTTTATGTCGTGCATCACGAAAGCAATCCGGCGGTTGAATTCGTCAAACCGGCCAGCTTCCATCAAGGCCTGCTGGCCCGTTTGTTCAGCCAGATAGCTGGCCAGCTGGCGGCCGGCCGCGCGCAGTAGATCAAAGTCTTCCCAGTCCAGAGCGCGCGCCACCGGTGGACGGGCCAGGATGACCACTCCAACCAGCCGTTCGAAATGAATCAGCGGAATGGCAGCCCAGGCCGCAGGAGCGTCCCACAACCATTGAGGCAGTGGTTTCGCATAGGGATGGTGGACAGCCCCAGAGCGTAGGGCATCGATATCATAGATGAATTGGCTACGCTCAAACTGCGCTGCAAGGTCATGTTCAGCTGCCGGAGAAGGCACTTCGATCTCGGGCCATTGCCAGCGGGCTACCAGTTCCAGCTCAGCTTCTTCATTGGGGGCAAGCAGCAATCCGGCAGGGCTATCGGTAATGTCTGCCATCGCCTTTACTGCGCGCTGGTTGAGGCTGCCTTCGTCAGCGCCCCCGCGCCCCATGGTTGCGGTGAAACGAAGCCACTCCGCTCGGTAGTCATAACGATGGCGGAAGAGGTGCTTGGCCAGCACTACCCGAAGCCAGGCACGCGCGCGCGCTGATGGCAGCCAGATAATCGCTGCGACGCTTGCGAAAACCATAAATCCCACTTGTGTCACACGGCCAAGGTCTCCGCCCAGCAACGCCAGCGAGCGACTGATCACCACCATCGCCATCAGGTAACCACCGATCAGCAGTAGCGAGAGGCTGCGGAAAGCGACCGCACGCGACGGGCGAAACTGCAACCCCGCAGTGCCAGCATTGCTGCCGATCGCCAAGGCGAGGAACAGCAATCCGGTCACCAACCCGCGCAGCGCCAGCAAAAGTTCGGGAGGCTCGCTGCTGAGATAGGCGACCGTGTACAGATTGAGGTCGTAGAGCCAGATCCCCGCCAGTGCGAATGCGCTCCAACGCAGCAATTGCCTTGAGGCGACGGCCGCCCCGCCATACAGGTTATGCAGCAATACAAGCGCCCCGATCGTCACCAAAAGATGCAGGATGACCGATATCTGGTTCGTCAACGCTGCCAGCTCGGGCGTTGCGGCAACCCGCAGGCCAACAGCCAACAGCAAGGGCTGAAGCAGCTCGACCAGGAACAAGGTGCCCACCAGCGGCCGGATGGGCCGCATGCTTTCGTCCCGTCCGTCATTCGCGAACAGACGGAACAGCAGATAGACCAACGAAAGGTTGCGCGCTGATTCAGCGAGCCCTGTAGCTAGCGAGGCAGGTGACAGGGCAGCAGACAATGCGGCCCAGAGCCCGGTCAGCATTATAGCAAGGACTGCGGCCCAGCGGTCAAGCCGCGTCCTGTCTCCCATGCGCAGGATCCACAAAGCCGAAGCGAGGCAAAAGGCGGCGCCGCCAATATTGCCGATCTGACCGGCCAGCTGCAGCAGCGAAAGGTCGGTTCCGAGCATCACACCGGATTCCTTGCGCAAGCCGCTACGGCATGTGTGCCGCAGCGCGCGTAGAAATCAAAGATGGACCGTTCGCCCTGCATGTTCGCGTGTGGTTGCCTCGCAATGCCAATCACATCGCGTATTAAGAGGGAGAAATGAAATGTCGGTAAATTTTACACTCGGCCATTTCCATCAGCATTCCTGCCACATTGCGTGATTGACGCATTTATAACCGGCATACTGCTAGTGATCGCGCAAGGGATTGAATTCAAACGGAGTAACGCCGCGCGTGACTCGATCGATACGCAAGGGCGCGCCGCGCGGTGGCAGCGACCGCTGGCGGCAACCTTCCCGGTAACACCGCGCACAGCCAAGCCCGATCGGCTCTGCAGCCTTTGGATCTAGCGAAACGCCCTTCGCCGCAGCCATCTGACTGCCAAAACGCGTCTCGACGCCCAGCACGATCACAAAACGGGCATCGTCGCCCGCACCAATCGCGTCGACGGTGCGGGCAAAGGTAAGCCAGTGAGCAGGCCCGGAATCCGCACCTTCAACCATCACCGGCTGAACACACAAGTCTCCGCGCCGTTCAAATGCCATGTGTGCCACCCAAAGCGGGCATGTGGCTTCACTTTCAAGCAGGGTAGCCCCGCTGGCACCGGAAAAGCGTTTCGAAAACTGGCCCGCACGGTCAAGCCTTGCCATGAAAAACGGCAGGCCGCGCTGACCAACCCGCTGCATTGTGGTGAGACGATGCGCGAGTTGTTCGAAACTGACTCCGAAGCGCCGTTGCAGCACCAAGAAGTCATATCCGGTCTGTTCGCATGCGCGCAGGAACCGGCCATAGGGCATCAGCAGCGCCGCCGCGAAATATGCCGTCAGGTGCCGTTCGAACAACTGCCTTGATGCGGCATCGTCAAGCTGGGCACCGGCAACAAGTCTGGAGATCGCTTCGCGCTGTTCCAGCGCCACCAATTGCGCGGCAATCTGGAAATTGCGTGAGGACCGATCGAGCATCTCGGACAGCTGGAGTTGGCGGGCGTGCAAATCGAGCCGGCGCAGCCAATCGGGCATGACGTCGAGCGGTAGAATACGCACGGTGAGCTGGTGTTTGTCACGCAGGCGTTCGGTCAGCGCCGCCCCAAGGTCGCTATGGGAAAGACGCAGTTCGTCAGCCAGATCTTCGGCAGCGTGATCGAGATCGGCGAAATGGTTTCGCCAACGCTCGATCTCGCGCCTTGAGGCGATTAGCGAATCGTTGATTCCACCAGTTTCCTGGCCACTGCGATCGTAAAGCCGGGCGAACGCCGCTGCCGCCTGAGGCGCGGCGGCCAGCAATTCGCTCACTTCGTCGCGGTCTATGCCCAGATCGGCAAAGCGTTCGTCCGCTAACCTGCGTGCCAGTCCGTCCACGCCGCCAATCGCTTCATCCTCACGCAATGTGCGTGGATCGAAGTCAAATCGCTCGATCACCTGCACCAGCACTCGCGCGGATAGTGGACGCTGGTTACGTTCGATCAGGTTTAGGTAGCTGGGGCTGATGCCCAATGTTGCGGCCATTGCCGCCTGGGTCAGCCCCTCGCGCTTACGCAATCGGCGTAAGGCCGGGCCCGCGAGAAGAGAAGTATCAGCCATAATGTCAATATATTTACATTTTTACAGAGTTGGAAGCCGAAAAATGCTCACGAAGACAAGATATTTTGTAATTTTCCCTGTCTTCGTAGCGTTCCGTCCGTCATTGATGCCTGCAAGGGGCGCCTCCCCGCCCAAGCAGGAGACAATGAATGACCTACCAGGCTTCCATCGCAGCGATGCGCAAGACCATCGAAACGAATGGCGCGCCGTGGAACGCGATCGACGCGGAAAGCGCGGCTCGCATGCAAATGCAGAACCGTTTCCGGACCGGACTCGACATCGCGAAATTCACCGCGAAGATCATGCGCGAGGATATGGCAGCCTATGACGCTGACCCAGCCAATTACACCCAGTCGCTGGGTTGCTGGCACGGGTTCATCGCCCAGCAGAAGCTGATCAGCATCAAGAAGCATTTCGGTAGCACCAAGCGCCGTTATCTCTACCTTTCGGGCTGGATGGTTGCTGCGCTGCGGAGCGAATTCGGCCCGCTACCTGACCAATCGATGCACGAAAAAACCAGCGTGCCTGCCCTGATCGAGGAAATCTACACTTTCCTCAAGCAGGCCGACGCGCGCGAACTGGGCATGATGTTCCGCGATCTCGATGCGGCCCGTGAGCGCGGCGATGAAATCGAGGCCAAGCGCATTGAAGCCGCGATCGACAATTATGAGACACATATTGTGCCCATCATCGCTGACATCGATGCAGGTTTCGGCAATGCCGAGGCAACTTATCTGCTCGCCAAGAAAATGATTGAAGCAGGCGCCTGCGCGATCCAGATCGAGAACCAGGTTTCTGACGAAAAGCAATGCGGCCATCAGGATGGCAAGGTTACGGTTCCGCACGAGGAATTCCTGCAGAAAATCCGCGCGGTCCGTCACGCCTTCCTGGAGCTGGGTGTTGAAGACGGGATCATCGTTGCCCGCACCGATTCGCTTGGTGCAGGCCTGACCAAGTCGATCGCTTACACCAAGGACGAGGGCGATCTGGGCGATCAGTACAACAGCTTTCTCGATTGCGAAGAGGTCGATCCGTCCGGCATCAGGAACGGGGATGTCTTTCTCAGCCGCGAAGGCAAGCTGCTGCGCCCCAAACGCCTGCCTTCAAATCTTTACCAGTTCCGCGCCGGCACGGGTGAAGATCGCTGTGTGCTCGACTGCATCACATCGCTCCAGAACGGTGCAGACCTGCTGTGGATCGAGACAGAGAAACCGCATATCGGCCAGATCGGCGGCATGGTAGACCGCATCCGCGAAGTGATCCCTAACGCCAAGCTGGTCTACAACAACTCGCCCAGCTTCAACTGGACGCTGAATTTCCGTCAGCAGGTCTATGACGCCTGGGAAGCCGAGGGTCGCGATCTGTCAATTTATGACCGGGCCAAGCTGATGAGCATCGACTACGATGGTAGCGCGCTCGCTGATGAAGCCGATCGCCGGATCCAGACCTTCCAGCGCGACTCCGCTGCGCAGGCCGGAATCTTCCATCACCTGATTACTTTGCCGACCTATCACACGGCCGCGCTGAGCACAGACAACCTCGCCAAGCGCTATTTCGGCGAGGAAGGCATGCTGGGCTATGTCAAGCAGGTCCAGCGCGAGGAAATTCGCCAAGGCATCGCCTGTGTGAAGCATCAGAATATGGCCGGCAGCGACATCGGTGACGACCACAAGGAATACTTTGCCGGCGAAGCGGCCCTCAAAGCCGGCGGCAAGGAAAACACCATGAACCAGTTCGAAGCTGCATAGGAGAGCGGATATGAGCGATACCCCCACCAAGGAACCGGGCCGTGCACGCGCCCTGCTCTCCACTGCCGATTTCAAGCTGCTGCGCCGCGCGCTCGAAAGCCACGCCCGCGCCACGGATGATCGTGACGAGCTGGCCAAGATCAACGCGTTGCACCACCGATTAGGCACATATAGCTGACACAGATCCGGGGCACTCCCCTGCCCTGCACACTTTCTCCTGGGGAGGAGAACACGGCCGTCGGAACGCCCCCCGTTCCGGCGGCCGTCACTTTTCCGCGATCGCCAACTTTATGCAGCTATCCGCACCAACGCCCGCAGCTACATTCCGTAAGTCTTCACCAGCAGGATCGAAAGCGTGGCAACCATCAACAGCACCAATGGAACACCGGTGCGTATATAGTCTTTGAACTGGTAACTACCCTCGGACATGATCAGCATATTGGTTTGGTATGCGATCGGCGTTGCATAGCAAAGATTGCAGCCAAACAGCACTGCGAGGATCAGTGGCTCTGGCGGCAAGCCCAATTGGTTTGCAATGTTGAAGGCGATCGGAGTGCCCACTGTTGCAGCCGTGGCGTTTGACGCAAAATTGGTCAGCAACGTCACGAACAGCATGATCGCCGCTAGCACTGCCGCAGCCGGAAGATGTTGCAACCCCAGCGACATTGTTTCGCCCAGCCAGGCGGCGGCCCCACTGTCATCGATGATCCGCCCGATCGCTATGCTGGCAGCCACAAGCACAATGACCTTGCCTGAAAGTGCTCGCCCAACTCGGTCAAACTTCACACAGCCGGTCACGAACATCAGGATCGAGCCTGCCAGCGCGGAAATTGCAATCGGGAAAAGGCCGATCGATGCAGTGAAGACCGAGAAGAACATGATTGCTGCGGAAAGCACAGCCTTGGACTTGCGCGGCAGCTCCCGCGCGCCCTCGAGCATCAGAAGGCTGTCAGCGTCGGCGAATTCTTGCAGGCTCTCAGGCAGGCCCATAACGAGGAGCACATCGCCTTCCGAAATGCGCAGGTCGCCGCCTTCACTATATTGATCGCGCTCGCCCATCAGCCTTTCGGGCCGGTGGATTCCGAGAATTGCAACCCCGTACAAATCCGCGATTCCCGATGTAGGCAACGTGCGATTGATAAGCCGGGAATCGGCCGTCACGGTCATTTCGACAACGGTAATGTCCTGCCCCTTGGCAGCAGATTCGCGCCGTATACGGTCAACCACCCAGCTTGGGGCAAGTTGGCCCTTCAACACGCGCACCGCATCCTCCAGCGCTTCGTGCGTGCCTGAAATGTGCAAGCGCTGCTGAGGTTGCAAGGGACCGCCAGGCTGATCGTGAAAAAGAATGTCATCTGACAGGCGCGGGACGATCGCCGCGATTTCCTCGCCCACAAGCGCACTCTCCGGCCCGATTCTGAGGCGGGTATGGAACCGGCGTTTGACGGATTTCTGCGTTACGCTGTTGTCACCCAGCAGGCGCGGCATGACAAGCCATAGGTAGGGCAGCGCCACGAGTGCCGCCACAAGCACAATCGGCGTATAATGAAACACACTCATCTGCGGCATGCCCAGGTCAACCGCAATCGAGACGACAAGGATGTTGGTGGAAGTGCCTATCGTCGTTGCCATGCCGCCGATCAACACCGCTGCATTGAGCGGGATCAAAGTCTTGGAAGCGGGCATGGCACCCCGCGCAGCCAGCGCCACAAAAATCGGCATCAGTAGAACCAGCACCGGCGTGTCATTCACAGCCATGGAGAGGGTCATCGCAAGCAACAGCGAAACCAGCAGGCCCAGCTGCAGATTTATCTTGAATACCCGCTCCAGAATGCGCGCTGCTGGTTCCAATGCACCGGTTACCACCAGTCCGCGGCCCATGATCATCAACGCGCAGATGGTGATCAGCGCATAGTGCCCGAAACCGGCGAAGGCGAGAATCAGGCCATCGGTCGGACGGGTGCCTTCGAGCGGGAAGAAATACAGCCCTACCGCAATCACAGCGATGGTCAGCAAGGAAATGATTTCAATCGGCATCCGCCCTCGAGCGAATGCGATGAACATGGCCACGGTGACCACCATCGCTGCCATGGCGTGGAAGGAAGGTAAGGCCAGCATCGCTAACCTTGTGAATCCCAAAGCCGAGCCAAAATTACAAGCGCTTTTGCTGAGGGAGCGTTGCAGGTCGCCGTGCCCATCCAATCGAACAGACCGGCCAGGCAGCCTGGCCAGTGAGCTTGGTGCCTCTGGCCGGAGTCGAACCGGCACTTCCGAAGAAACTCGATTTTGAGTCGAGCGCGTCTACCAATTCCGCCACAGAGGCACTGTCACGGGAGCGAGGCGGATAGCCGCGCCATCGACAGTCTTCAAGTTTTCAATGCGCCCGCAAGCAATTTGTGTAACCTGGAATGCAGCACGTCGTTGGCCGCCAGAACCTGTGCCGCATGGATCGATTGCGAACGACCGCGAAAATCGCTCACGAAGCCGCCCGCTTCGCGCACCAGCAAGCAGCCGGCGGCCGTATCCCAATCGCTAAGTCCGGTTTCCCAGAACCCGTCAAACCGGCCCGCTGCAAGCCAGGCCAGGTCAAGCGAGGCTGCGCCAAAGCGGCGAATACCGGCAACATTTGGGCCAATCGCGGCGTAGATTTTCATCCATTCTTCCGCGTCCCCCGCACCCTGGAACGGAATGCCGGTGGCAATCAGTGCTTCAGACAGGCGGGAACGCGCCGATACGCGCAAGCGGGCATCCTGCAACCAGGCCCCGCGCGACTTTTCCGCCCAGAATGTCTCATCCGTAATCGGCTGGTAGATCACACCCGCAGTCACCTCATCCCAGCCTGAACCATCCGGCTTGGGCTCCTGAACCGCAATCGAGATCGCGAAATGCGGGATGCCGTGCAGGAAGTTGCTGGTACCGTCGAGCGGATCGATGATCCAGCGCGGCTTGTTGGGATCGCCTTCGATAATTCCCGCCTCTTCCAGCACAAAGCCCCAATCGGGCCGCGCATGAAGCAGTTCATCATAGATCGCGCGTTCGGCGCGCATATCTGCCTTGGAAACAAAATCCGCCGGCCCTTTACGGCTGACCTGCAGGTGTTCGACTTCGCCGAAGTCACGCCGCAAACGGCCGCCCGCCTTGCGGGCCGCCTTTTCCATCACGCGAATGAGACCGGAATACATGGACATGGGTGTTAGCTGGCTTTCCCGACGTAGGACTGCTCGTACACGTCAACCACAATGCGCGTACCGCTTTCGATATGCGGCGGAACCATTATGCGCACGCCATTGTCAAGCATCGCCGGTTTGTAACTTGATGAAGCGGTCTGTCCCTTCACCACCGCATCGGCTTCGACGATGGTGGCCTCCACCTGCGGCGGCAGGTCGACGCTGATCGGCTTTTCCTCCCACAGCTCAAGCGTTACCTGCATCCCGTCCTGCAGGAAGGGGCGTGCATCGCCCAAAAGGTCGCTTGGCAGGTTGATCTGCTCGTAAGTGTCATTGTCCATGAACACCAGCATAGTGCCGTCTTCATACAGAAACTGGAATTCCTTGGTGTCGAGCCGCACGCGCTCGACCGTATCGGCGCTGCGGAAGCGCACGTTGGTCTTGCGCCCATCCTGCAGGTTCTTCATTTCGACCTGCATATAGGCGCCGCCCTTGCCCGGCTGGGTGTGCTGGATCTTGGCGACTTTCCAGATGCCGCCTTCATATTCAAGGATATTGCCTGGGCGAATATCGACGCCGCTGATCTTCATGGGAGCTAACCTTTTCAAGGAACCTGCGGGGCCGCGCCCCACGCATTGTTGCGCGCGCCCTTAGCCGAGGCGCGAACGCAGGGCAAGGCGGCTGGCGAGCAGGACAAGAACATGGTAGCGCTTCTGGCCATGAAAAGATCTATCTTGCCCGCGCTGTTTGCTGTTTTTGCCATTGCGGCCCCGGCACATGGCGAAATGCTCAAGACCATGCCGCACGGACCCTATGAATGCGCGCTACCAGGCAATGCCGCCGACACTGCATGGGTACCCGATGCCGAGCAAAGCTTCACCATTTCGCGCGCCTCGCGCTATCGCAACACCGAAGGGCGCGGCACTTACCTGCTCAAGGGTGACGAACTGACCTTTACCAGCGGGCCGAAGAACGGGCAGCGCCTGCGCCGGACTGGCACCAATGAACTGCGCCAGATCAACGACAATGAAAAAACTGGCCGCATGATCTGCGTTCGCGTGGGAAGTAACTACTGATCAGGTCCTGACGCGCGCTTGATCGCAGTGGCGAAATTGCGCACCGCCTGCGCCTCATCACCGTTCCACACAGCAGCCGACACAGCCAGGAAATCGGCACCTGCCTTGACCAGCGGCGCGCAATTATCGGGCGTGATTCCACCGATCGCGACGCAGGGAATTTCAAACAGCCGGCTCCACCATTCGAGCAGTTCGGGCTCAGGCCTTTCGGCATCGCCTTTATCCTTCGTGGTCGAAGGAAAGAAGGCGCCAAAGGCGACATAGTCCGCGCCCGCCTCGCCCGCTTCCATCGCAAGATGGCGCGACGCATGGCAAGTCACCCCGATCTGCGCTTCACGGCCCAGTTCCTCGCGTGCCTGCTTCGGCGAGCCATCGCCCTGCCCCAGATGAACCCCGTCCGCCTTGATGCGTTTGGCAAGTGCCACGCTGTCATTGACGATAAAGGCTACATCGTGCTCGGCGCAGATTGCCTGAAGCGGTGCGGCCAATTTTGCCGCCTCGTGCTGGTCGAATCCCTTCACCCGGAACTGAAATGCCGCGACCAGCCCCGCGCCCACATCAAGGGCGCGCGTCAAACGCTCGGGAAAATCGCCAGTCACGTCGGGCGGCGAAATGAGGTAAAGCTGAGTCATGGGCAGGAGATCGTTCATGCTGCGCTCAATAACGTTCCGCAATGATTGCGCAATGCATCGCAGCAAGCTGCTCCTATCACTCGCCGTAATGCCACTTGCAGCCTGTATGACGCCGCAGGAGCCGCCTGGCTGCCGGCAATTCGATTGCATAGCCATTGGCGAACAGCAACGGCTTGCGCCCGGCCTTGCCGCACGGCCTGTCTCGATCAAGGAAGACAGCCGCTGCCCGATCGAGGCCGAATGCGTCTGGGCTGGCCGCGTGGTGATCGAAACCGAGCTTGAGCTGGGGCACGAGGTGATCACGGTCTTGCTCGACAGCAGTGAACCCATGCATATCAACGCCGGGCTTCTTTCGGTTGCGGAAGTTGCCCCCGACATGTCGATCCAACGGTCACCCATTGCGCCTGAGCACTACCGCTTTGCCTTCCGCTTCGTGCCCGATTTGATGGACAATGAGCCGATGGAACAGATCGTGAGATGACCGCCAATACTGTGCCAAGGCGGGATACCGGCCATTGCGCCACAGACTTTAGGCCAGCCCTGAGATAACATCGCCCCAGTCGAGAGGTCATCCTATGTCTGCATTTCTCTTTTCGAGCGCTGCCGCGATTGCTGCAGCCGCCAGTGCCCCTGTTATCAGCCAGGTTTCGATGTTCGACGAGGTCGAATTGCCTGCAGGGCTATCGCTCTACACTGTGGGCGTGCTCGACGACACGCGCTGCCCCGACCGCGAATTGTGCTTCCGCGAAGAGCGACTGGTGGTGGCGACTGTGGTGATGGACGGGCGCAAGCGCACCGGCGTGGCGATGGAACTGGGCGTGCCGCTGCGCGTCTATGGCGGTTGGCTGACACTGGTCTCGACCACCGCCATGCCGCGTGAGTATGGCGCTATCCCGCTTGCGGAATACGGGCTGACTTATTTGTTCGAGCCTGACCGGTAAGATCGCCCCGCCGGGTCAGCCCGCAACTGAAGCCTGGTAAACCGCATCAATAGCGGCGCCCAGCGTAGCGTCGAACTCGGCGTCGCTCTGGCCCTTGCGCAGATCCTGCAACAAACCGCGACTGAAGCTGGCAATCATACCTTTGTTCTTCGCCAGATGCGTGCAGGCATCCTCGGTCGAATAGCCGCCCGACAGCGCGACCACACGCAGCACGTTGGGGTGCGCAATCGCCGGCGCATAAAGGTTCGGACTTGCAGGAATAGACAGTTTGAGCATGAACTTGCGGCCTTCAGGCAAGGCGTCGAGACCTTTCATCACTTCGGCCAGCAGGATTTCTTCGCCCTGTGCACGATCGGCCGCCGTGATGTCATATTCCGGCTCGAGGATCGGCACGAGCCCACGATCGGCTATCCGGTTGCCATATTCGAACTGCTGCGCAACGATGGCCGCGATCCCGGCTGCATCAGCCGATTTGATCACCGAACGCATCTTGGTCCCGAACATTCCTGCCGCAACCGATTTGTCGAGCAACGCATCGAGATTGGTCATGTCCTTCATCAACTGGACGCCTTGGGCCTCGGCCTCGAGGCCCTGATCGACCTTGATGAAGGGCACAACGCCGCGCTGCTTGAGTGCATCGGCAGTGGGCACGCCTTCGACCAGGCCGTCCATGGTCTTCTCGAACAGGATCGCGCCGATCACCTTGCCGCTGGCAAAGCTGGGCGCAGTGATAACCCGGCTGCGCATGGCGTGGATCGCCGCGTACATTTCCTCATCGCCTGACCACTCGCTGTCTTCGACGCCATAGCCGCGCAGCGCCTTGGGGGTCGATCCGCCGGACTGGTCAAGCGCGGCGATGAAGCCATCGGCGCTGGCGATTGTTGCGGCCATCTGGTCGAAATTCATCTGGGAGGTCCTGCCTTGAAGGTAAATTCATGCATACGAATGCACGCGCCCATAACGGGCGCAGCTTTGCGCTGCAACATCCCGAAAAAGAGATTTCGAAACTTATCTGCGGCCTTGGTCGTTTATCCCTTATGTAACAAAGAGGAATAAACATGCTGGACGACATCCAGAGCAAGCTTTGCGACAATAACCCAACCGATTTTGGCGATCTCAAAGCTCTCTTCATCAACTGCACACTGAAATATTCGCCTGAAGCCTCTCACACCGACACTCTGATCGACATGTCGGCCGAGATCATGCACCGCAATGGCGTGCAGGTCGAACGGATCCGGGCAAGCGATTACCAGCTCGCCTATGGCGTATACCCGGACATGACCGAGCACGGTGCGAAGCACGACGACTGGCCACTCGTCTGGCCCAAGGTAGCCGCTGCCGACATAGTCGTGCTCGGCACACCGATATGGCTGGGCGAAAAGAGCTCAGTCTGTCAGCTCATCATAGAAAAGCTATATGCCCACTCAGGCCAGACCAACGACAAGGGCCAGTATATCTTCTACGGCAAGGTGGGTGGCTGCCTCGTCACCGGCAATGAAGATGGTATCAAGCATGTCGGCATGGGCGTGCTCTACAGCATGCAGCACGTTGGCTTTACCATCCCCCCTCAGGCCGATGCAGGCTGGATTGGAGAGGCCGGCCCCGGCCCCAGCTTCGGCGAGGAGCTTGACGACGGCTCACGCGCCGGGTTCGACAATGACTTTACCCGCCGCAATACCACCTTCATGACCTGGAACTTGATGCACATGGCGCACATGTTGAAGGATGCTGGCGGCTTGCCTGCTCATGGGAATTCGCGCGAGTTGTGGAACGAGGGATGTCGGTTCGACGCGCCCAATCCTGAGCATCGCTAAACATAACGGTTGCAGCGCCGGCCTATTTCCAAAGCTGGAGATCGCGTATGGCAGGCGGCACCTCGGCATTCGTCTCCATGCGGGAAAGGCTACGTTCTTCAAGCATCCAGCGACGCCTGATCGCCGACTTGCACCAAAGATCGGTTACCCAGAACGGGCCAGACCATTCCAGCCTGCCTAATTTCAAGTCCAGGTCCACGCCGGCTGCGAACCATGCACATTTTCCGTGTTGCCGCACGAACACTTCGCGAAAGCGGAAACCGGTGCACGCGAAGGCTCCCTTGCTCGCCTCGGCAAAACTGGGCCTGTCGAGCAATTGCGGTCGATCACTACCGACTATCATCAGGAAATCGCGCGACAGCAGTTTGCGCAATTCAGCCGCCTGGCGGTTCATCCAGGCGCGCATCATCTGATTTTCAAGTGCTTCGATTGTCGCCGAGATGTCAGACATTGTTCAGGCCCGAAGCGCGGCGACGCCGGGCAACTCCTTGCCTTCCATCCATTCAAGGAAGGCCCCCCCTGCAGTCGAAACGTAGGTTATTTCACCCATCACGCCCGCATGCGCCAGCGCCGCGACGGTATCGCCGCCTCCGGCCACCGAGATCAGCGAGCCTTCCTGGGTCAAAGCGGCTACCGTGCGTGCCAGTGCCACGGTCGCCTCGTCGAACGGGGGAATTTCGAATGCGCCCAACGGCCCGTTCCACACCAGCGTTCGGCAGGTCTTGAGCACATCGCCCAGCGCCTCGACCGCTTGAGGGCCGATGTCGAGGATCATTTCATCGGCAGCTACCTCGTGGACGTTGCAAGTGCGCAAGCTCGGCGGATTGGGTGCGAATTCCTTCGCCACCACCACGTCGTAGGGCAGATGGACCGTGCAGCCGGCTTGGTCAGCCTGATCCATGATCTTGTTCGCAGTCTCGGTGAGATCGTGTTCACACAGCGATTTGCCCACATCCACCCCGCGCGCGGCGAGGAAGGTATTGGCCATGCCGCCACCGATGACGAGGTGCTGCACTTTGCCAACAAGGTTTTCGAGCACTGCCAGCTTGCTCGAAACCTTGGCCCCGCCGACCACTGCCGCGACAGGAGGATTCGGCGCGCCCAATGCCACTTCAAGCGCGGTCAGTTCCTTTTCCATCGCCCGCCCGGCATAGGCAGGCAGCACATGCGCCAGCCCTTCGGTCGTGGCGTGTGCACGGTGCGCGGCGGAAAAGGCGTCATTGACAAAGATATCGCCATTTTCGGCAATCGATGCTGCAAAACCCGGATCGTTCGCTTCCTCGCCCGGCCAGAAGCGGACGTTTTCCATCAGCCCGATGTCGCCGGGCCGCAGAATATCGATGGCTTGCTGCGCCACTGGACCTGCGACCTCGGGGATGAACATGATTTCCTTGCCGAGCACCTTCTCGACATCGCCCTGCACCATGCTGGTAGACAGCATCGAGCTGCGCTGGCCGCCCGGCCTGCCGAAGTGCGCAAGCAGCAAGACTTTGGCCCCCTTGTCGCACAGCTCGATAATGGTGGGCTTGGCAGCCTCAACCCTCGTCACATCGGTCGCCGACCCGTCCTTCATCGGAAGGTTCAGGTCGACCCGAACGAGCGCGACCTTGCCGGTGAGGTCGCCAAGGTCATCCAGGGTTTTGAAAGCTGCCATTGCAATGGCCCCTTAAAGGAACTTCGCCATCACACCAGTAGTGTCAATCATGCGGTTCGAGAAGCCCCACTCATTGTCATACCAGCTGACGACCCGGGCCAGCTTGCCTTCCGTCACTGCAGTTTCCAGGCTGTCGATGGTCGAGCTTGCCGGATAATGATTGAAGTCGCTCGATACCAGCGGCTGGTCGGTATAGTCGAGCACGCCCTTCAGCGGTCCTTCGGCAGCCGCCTTGAGCGCGGCATTGAGCTCTTCGACGCTCGTGTCCCGGCCCGGCGTGAACACCAGATCGACCATCGAAACATTCGGCGTGGGAACGCGCACGGACGAACCATCGAGCTTGCCCTTGAGCTCGGGCAACACCAGTCCCACCGCGCGAGCGGCACCCGTGGTGGTTGGGATCATGTTGGCGGCACCCGCGCGTGCACGGCGCATGTCCTTGTGCATCTGGTCAAGGATGCGCTGGTCATTGGTGTAGCTGTGGATCGTGGTCATGAAACCACGTTCTATCCCCACCGTTTCGTTCAGCACCTTGGCCATCGGGGCCAGGCAATTGGTAGTGCAGCTGGCGTTGGAAATGATTACGTCATCCGCCGTCAGCGTGTCATGATTCACGCCATATACGATCGTCTTCGAAACGCCCGTTGCGGGGGCCGAAATGATCACGCGCCTGGCGCCAGCGGCCAGATGCGGGCGGCTTGCTTCGTCAGACTGGAAGAAGCCGGTGCATTCCATCACGATGTCGATGCCCTGCGCGGCGTGCGGCAGGTTTGCAGGATCGCGTTCGGCCGTGACCTTGATGACCTTGCCATTGACGATCATTTCGCCATCGGCGGCCTCCACCGAGCCGGGAAAGCGGCCATGCGTGCTGTCATACTGGAACAACAGCGCATTGGACTTGGTGTCCGCAAGGTCATTGATCGAAACGAGCTCGAGATCGTGGTCGTCCCGCTCAAGTATAGCCCGTGCAACAAGCCGTCCGATACGTCCGAAACCGTTGATCGCAACCTTGGTCGCCATGGAAAATGCTCCTGATTAGCCGTTGAGTTTATTGAGTATCTTGGGGACAATCGCGTCCACGGTGAAGCCGAACTTGGCAAACAATTCTTCCGCAGGGGCAGATGCACCGAAGCGGTCGATGCCGATGTTCAATCCGTCATTGCCCGTGTAACGCTCCCATCCGAAGGTTGTACCGGCTTCTATCGAAACCTTGAGGCAACCGGCGGGAAATACGTCTGCACGATATTCTGCGGGTTGCTCGTCAAACAGCTCGGTCGAAACCATCGAAACCACATCGGCACCCACGCCCTGTTGTTCAAGGGCCTCGGCGCACTCAAGTGCGACATGGAGTTCGGAACCCGTTCCGATCAACACAACCTTGCGCGCAGCGTCGGCGCTCTTGAGGCGATAGCCGCCGCGCGCCGAAAGATTTTCGTCCGGCATCTCCAATCGAAGTTGGGGCAGGTTCTGACGACTCAGTGCCAGCACACTGGGGCGGCTGGTTTGCTTGAGCGCGATTTCCCATGCCTCTGCAGTTTCGACCACATCAGCAGGGCGCAGCACCAGCAAATTGGGCATGGCGCGCAGTGAAGCGAGGTGTTCGATCGGCTGGTGGGTTGGCCCGTCCTCGCCCAGCCCGATCGAATCATGCGTCATGACATAGATCGCGCGGACCTGCTGCAGCGCGGACAGGCGAATCGCACCGCGCGCATAGTCGGTAAAGACCAGGAAGGTGCCGCCATAGGGGATCACCCCACCATGCAGCGCCATTCCGTTCATCGCCGCCGCCATGCCGAATTCGCGGATGCCGTAATAGACGTAGCGCCCGCCGTAGTTTTCGGCAGTAAAGGCCTCGATACCGCCCGCCTTGGTGTTGTTGGAACCGGTAAGATCGGCGCTGCCGCCGATCGTATCGGGCAAAACCGGGTTGATCGCGCCCAGCGCCATCTCGCTGGCCTTGCGGGTTGCCACGTTCTTCGGTTCCGCAATAAGTGAGGCAAGATAGTCCTTCATCGCATCGCCCTGCGGCAATTCACCCGCCATGCGGCGAGTGAACTCTGACTTGTCGCCTGACGCTCGCAGCCGCTCGTTCCAGTCGCCATGAGCGGCTTTGCCGCGTTCGCTGGTGGCGCGCCAGTGTGCCAGGATATCGTCGGGAACGACGAATGGCTCAGCGTCCCAGCCCAGCTCTTTTCGCGCGGCAGCGATTTCGTCTGCCCCCAACGGAGCGCCATGGGTCGCGCTGGTGCCTTGCTTGTTAGGGGCACCCTTGCCGATCACTGTCTTGCAAGCCACCAGTGAAGGGCGATGGTCTGCCACCGCTTCGTCAATCGCGCGGGCAATATCGGCAAAGTCGTGCCCGTCGCAGCTCGTCACATGCCAGCCGGTCGCCATATAGCGCGCCCTGATGTCTTCGCTGGTTGAAAGCTCGGTGCTACCGTCGATGGTGATGTCATTGTCATCCCACAGCACGATCATCCGACCGAGCTTCAGATGGCCAGCCAGCCCGATCGCTTCGTGATTTATGCCCTCCATCAGGCAGCCGTCGCCCGCGATCACCCAGGTGCGATGATCGACCAAGCCGTCACCGAACACAGCATTGAGATGCCGTTCGGCCATCGCCATGCCCACGCCCATTGCCAGCCCCTGGCCCAGCGGGCCGGTGGTGCATTCAATTCCAGGCAACATGAAATTCTCCGGGTGGCCAGCGCAGGGGCTGCCCAACTGACGGAAGTTGCGGATGTCCTCGATGGTCGGTTGCTCATAGCCCGAAAGATACAGCAGGCTGTAGATCAGCATCGAGCCGTGGCCCGCCGAAAGCACGAAACGATCGCGATCGGCCCAGTCGGGTGCGGATGGATCGAATTTGAGATATTTCGACCACAGAACGCTTGCGACATCGGCCATGCCCATCGGCATCCCGGGGTGGCCCGAGTTCGCAGCCTGCACGGCATCCATTGATAGCGCGCGGATTGCATTGGCCATGGGTTGAAGGCGGGCGGGATCAATGCTCATGCGCAAATTGCTCCTGAACTGCTGCGAGCGACGCCATGCTGCATCGGCCCGGCGCGTCGATTCGACGCATTGACGGACCCTTTGCGGAGGGCGGGAATGAGGTCAACCCGCCCGGCGCGTCCTTTCACCGGCTGGCGGAAAAATTGTTTTATACGGCATCGTCAAGACAACTTATCAACAGGCCCAGCCAAGGCTTTGCTCACTCACGGCAAATTGGTTAAATTACCTGCATGGATAGGCACCGCGTCGAGCAGGCGGTCCGAAGGATCGAAGTTGCATTGGGCCGCATTGAAGCGGCGGCGGTTTCGTTCGCCCCCAATTCCGGTGCTGCCACCAGACTTGCAAACAACCATCACGCACTACGCGAGGAAGTGGCCGCAACCCTGCGCGATCTTGACGAGCTGATCGAAAGGCTCAATCCATGAGCGAGGTTACGCTTCGTATCGGCGGCAAGGCCTACAAGGTTACCTGTGCTGACGGCGAGGAAGCGCAATTGGCCAAGCTGGGGAACATGGTCGACGGAAAGTTCAAGCAGATGGAAGGGATTCTGGCGCCGAGCGATGCGCAGAACCTTTTATTTGCCGCCATCTTGCTCGCTGACGAGCTGTACGAGGCACGCGAAGCGGTGGGCGGTGATCCTGCAAGGCTGGCTGAGCGCGTCAGGGAACTTGAGGCAGAAGCGCGCGCCTCGTCCAATGCGCAGCGCGAAACCGCGCTTGAACTTGAGGCTGTCCGCGCAGAGCGCGACACGATCGCCAACGATCTTGCCAATATTCACTCTGCTGCCGGTGGCCAGGAACCACTGTTTGAAGGGGCCGACATCGCACCAAAGCTTGAGCAATTGGCAGATTTGGTCGAAAAATGTGCAGTTGTGCTTGAGAGCAAGCTCGCAGCCACCTAGATAGGGATCGGCGGGACTGCCCGGCACGAGCCATTTGAATATCCCTGAGGCTATAAGCAATCCTTGGGAGCTGTCCCTGCCCCTGTTCACGGGTTCGTCCTGGGAGTTGGGGCATACGGCGCCCACCTGACGTTGAGGCGTCAGAGGATTTCTCGGGCAACCGACCCATGGTGGTTCCGCTACTTGCGAGGGGACAGATGCAAGACAAGGCCGCATTGCGAAAGGAATTGCGCGCTCGCCGCCGCAAACATGTGGAAGCGCAACCCGATGTCATTCGGGAGCTGCTGTTCCACCGCCCTCCTGCCCCGCTGCTGGAAAAGATCGCGTCCGGTTCGGTGATAGGCCTTTATCACGCTGGCCCCTGGGAAGCGCCCACTGCCAGTTACCTGAAGCATTTCGTCGAAGCTGGTCACAATGTGGCCCTGCCCCATTTCGCCTCGCGCGATGCAGAAATGACCTTCAAGCTGCATTCCGACCCTTATGGCGAGAGCGATCTTGAGGTGGGGCCCTTCGGCATGCTCCAGCCAGCTAGCCATGCGATCGACATCACGCCAGATGTCCTGTTCCTGCCGCTGATCGGTTTTACCGCCACCGGTGAACGGCTTGGCCAAGGAGGCGGGCATTATGATCGCTGGCTTTCCAAACATCCCGGCAGGATCGCCATCGGCCTGGCATGGGACGCACAGCTATGCAATGAATTGCCGGGCGAACCGCATGACGTGGCGCTTGACGCCGTTGTCACTCCAACACGGATTTACGGCCCTTTCTGATGCGCGACAAACCTACCTGGCGAATACCAATCGGCATTCTCGGCCTGCTGGCGGGACTGACCGTCTATAGCATTGTCATTGCCCGCTATGCGCCGGGCCTTATCGGGGCATGGCCGATCTGGCTCCAGACATTGGCCTATGTCATTCTGGGCGTTGTCTGGCTGCTTCCACTCAAACGCTTCCTTATCTGGATGGAGACAGGGCGCTGGGGTTGAGCTAGCCTAGCGTCCAAAGGGGAGGTTGCCTTTATGAAGCGACTGATTGGTTGGGTGGCGCTGGCTCTTGTTCTTGCGGCCGGAGCGGTCTGGATGTTCGGCCAGCGCTGGATCGGTGAACGCGTATTCAATGCCGCTGTCGAGCGGCAAGCTGGCGTTGATCGCTCTGCCGAACTTCCTGATGGATTGCATGTCTATCTCTGCGGCAGCGGATCGCCCATGCCCGACGCCGACCGTGCCGGGCCGTGCCTCGCCGTGCTTGCCGGGCGGCAGGGGTTCATTTTCGACGCAGGATCGGGGGCGATCCGCAAGCTTGGCGCAATGGGTTTCCCGATGGGCCGGCTCGAGGCAACCTTCCTGACCCATCTTCATTCCGATCATCTCGACGGGCTTGGGGAACTGATGTTGCAAGCGTGGATGGCGGGGGGCCGCGATACACCGCTGCCGATCTATGGCCCCAACGGGACTGACCGCGTTGTTTCAGGGTTCATGCAAGCCTATGAAATTGATCGTGGTTATCGCATCGCGCACCACGGGCCGGGCGTTGCACGCCCCGGCGGTTTCGGCGGCGAAGCCCGCATCATCAGGAGCGGGTTGGTTTTCGAAGATGACGGGTTGGCTATCCGCGCCATGAAAGTCGATCACGCGCCGGTCGACAATGCCCTGGCCTTTCGGATCAATTACAAGGGGCGAGTCATCGTTATCAGCGGAGACACCGGCTTTTCTCAAGGGCTCGCGCGTTTTTCAGAAGGCGCCGACGTAATCTTCCATGAAGCGCTAAACCCAGACATGATCGGCAAGCTGGGGCAGACTCTGGCCGCGCGGGGGAATGCAGATGCAGCAAAGATCATGGCCGACATTCCAGACTATCATGCCACCCCGCAAGAAGCGGCGCGCGTGGCGCAGATGGCAGGGGCGAAGATGCTGGTGCTCTATCACCTCGTCCCCGCTCCGCCTACGCGGCTGATTGAGCCGGCGTTCCTGGGGGACGCAGCCGATTTGTTTGACGGCCCGCTGCATCTGGCAAGGGACGGAATGCTGGTTAGCCTGCCGGCAAAAAGCCAGGCGATCGACCTGGACCAACTGCTTTAGAAAAAAATCCCAAGTGGCGCGAGTGACGGGACTTGAACCCGCGACCTTCGGCGTGACAGGCCGACACTCTAACCAACTGAGCTACACCCGCGCATTACGGCGGCAGCGCCTCTTGGGAGACGCGCCAATAAGGCCGGGCACAGATGCTGTCAACGGCCCTCGGCGTGAAAAAAAGAACTTTATTCGCTTAGCAGCAGAACCGGCGTTTCGATGAGCTTTTTGATCTCCTGGATGAAGCTAGCCGCGTCGTAACCGTCGACCACGCGGTGGTCGCAGCTGATCGAGATATTCATCAATTTGCGTTTCTCGATCCGCTCGCCGCCCATGCCATCCGGCACGAACATCGGGCGCTCGATGATCCGGTTCGGACCCAGAATTGCCACCTCCGGCCGGTTTATCACCGGCGTGTGCGCCACTCCCCCAAGCGGGCCGAGTGAAGTCAGCGTCAGCGTTGAACCCGAAAGCTCCTCGGACTTGGCTGAACCATTGCGCGCGGCCTGAGCCAACCGCCCGATTTCGTTCGCAAGCTGCCACAGATTGCGACTTTGCGCATCGCGGATCACCGGCACCATAAGCCCGTTGTCAGTCTGCGTCGCCATGCCCAGGTGCACTGCGCCGTGGCGGGTCACCACACCAGCTTCGTCGTCATAGCGGGCATTGATCATCGGGAAACGCGGAATCACCCGGCAAATCGCGCTAACCAACAGCGGCAACATGGTAAGCTTCGGCTTGCTGCCGCGATTGGCGTTGAGATCAGCGCGCATGCGCTCAAGCTCGGTGACATCGCATTCCTCGACATAGGAGAAATGCGGAATGTGACGCTTCGAGGCAGCCATGTTCTGGGCAATGCGTTTCCGCAGACCAATCACCTTGATCGATTCGTCCGGCCCTGCGCGGCCGGCAGGAGCAAAGCCGCCGCCAGCATTGTAGGCCAGGAACTGGTCGAGATCACCGTGCCGGATCCGGCCATCCTCGGCGGGTTTCACTTCAGCAAGATCGATCCCCAACTCGCGCGCGCGCTGGCGCACTGCGGGGGAGGCAAGGACCTTTACCTCTCCCTCACCCTTAGGGGAGGGGGCCGGGGGGTGGGTGTCCGAGGGTGCGGCGGTGTGCGAGGTCTCGAGCTTCGCCCCCTCATCCCCAACCCCTTCGCCCACGGGAAGGGGTTTTTCCGGCTCACCAACCTCTGCGACTTCGTCAGCCTCTTCTTCGACTTCGCCTTCAACCTCGACAACCAGCAGCATAGAGCCGACCGCAATCGTATCTCCCGCTTCGCCTGAAACCTGGATGACCTTGCCATCAACCGGGCTTTCGATGTCAATCGTGGCCTTGTCAGTCATCACGTCAACCAGGTGCTGGTCTTCGCGGATAGTGTCGCCAACCTTTACATGCCATTCCACGATCTCGGCCTCAGCAACGCCCTCGCCAACATCAGGCATATTGAACGTGAATTTCGCCATCGGGATCAGTCCTTCAGAATCTTGTCGATCGCATCGCCAATGCGCACGGGACCGGGAAAATAGGCCCATTCGAGGCTGTGCGGATAGGGTGTGTCGAAACCGGTCACGCGCTCTACCGGTGCTTCGAGGTGGTAAAAGCAGCGTTCGGTAACGAGCGCGGAGAGCTCAGCCCCGAAGCCTGAAGTTCGGGTGGCTTCGTGCACGATCATGCAGCGGCCGGTCTTTTCAACAGATGCCTCGATTGCTTCGATATCGAGCGGCACCAGCGTCCGCAAATCGAGGATTTCCGCATCGACGCCTTTCTCGCGGCATACTGCTTCGGCGACATGTACCATTGTGCCGTAAGCGAGAATGGTCAGCGTATCGCCTTCGGTAACCTTGCGCGCCTTGCCCAGCGGGATCTTGTAATATCCTTCAGGAACAATGCTTTGTGGGTGCTTCTTCCACGGCTCGACAGGCTTGTCGTAATAGCCCGAGAACGGCCCATTATAGATCCGCTTGGGTTCGAAGAAAATCACCGGATCATTGTCTTCGATCGCCGAGATAAGCAGGCCCTTGGCATCGTATGGCGTTGACGGGATCACCGTTTTCAGCCCTGAAACATGGGTAAAGATTGCCTCCGGGCTCTGACTGTGGGTCTGCCCGCCGAAGATGCCCCCGCCAAAGGGTGAGCGCACGGTAAGCGGCGCGATGTAATCGCAAGCGGAGCGATAGCGCAGTCGCGCTGCCTCGGAAATCAGCTGATCGAGGCCGGGATAGATATAGTCTGCAAACTGGATTTCCGGAACCGGGCGCAGGCCATAAGCCCCCATCCCCACGGCAACGCCGATGATCCCGCATTCACTGATCGGCGTATCGAACACGCGGGTTTTGCCATGTTTTTCCTGCAGGCCCGCGGTGCAGCGGAAAACGCCGCCGAAATAGCCCACGTCCTCGCCCAGCACGATCACATCGGGATCGCGCTCAAGCATGATATCGAGCGCATCATTGATGGCGTCGATCATGTTCATGCGGCGTTCGGTCACGCCGTCCTGAATAGCTGCTTCGCTCACCTGGCCGCTCATGATTTGGGCCTTCCTTCGGGCCATTTGATCTCGCGTTCGCGGATCGCCTGCGCGGCCTGCTCTTCAAGATGCCAGGGCAGTTCTTCGTAAACATCCTCGAACATGGTGTGGAACGGATGATGCATACCATGGCCAAGAATACCGTTCTTCTCGGCTTCCTTGGTCGCTGCCTTGACCCGCTCGGCACATTCGAGATCCATCTTTTCCTGTCGTTCAAGATCCCATTCGCCGATCGCGATCAAATGCCGCTTCAGGCGCATGACTGGATCACCCAGCGGCCACTCCTCGCGTTCCTGGGCGCTGCGGTACCCGCTTGGGTCGTCCGATGTCGAATGCCCCTCTGCGCGATAGGTGAAATATTCGATCAGCGTCGGCCCGGCATTCGCACGGGCGCGTGTGGCGGCCCATTGCTGCGCGGCATAGCAGGCCAGTGCATCGTTGCCGTCGACCCTGAGGCCCGCCAGGCCATAACCCAGCGCGCGCGCGGCAAAGGTGGTGCGTTCAGCCCCGGCGAAGCCGGAGAAGCTGGAGATTGCCCATTGGTTATTGATCACGTTCAGGATCACCGGTGCGTTATAGACCGCGGCAAAGGTGCAGGCGGAATGGAAATCGCCCTCCGCAGTAGACCCTTCCCCTACCCAGGTCGCCGCAATCCGGCTGTCGCCCTTGATTGCGCTGGCCATCGCCCAGCCCACCGCCTGCGGGGTCTGCGTGGCAAGGTTGCCGGAGATCGAGAAGAAGCTGTGCTCGCGGCTGGAATACATGATCGGCAGCTGGCGACCCTTCAGCTTGTCGCCCTTGTTCGAATAGATCTGGTTGATCATTTCGACGATGGGATAGCCGCGCGCGATCAATATGCCCTGCTGGCGGTAACTCGGAAACACCATGTCATCTGACGCCAGCGCCATGGCAGCGGCAACGCTGGTTGCCTCTTCGCCAGTGCATTTCATGTAAAAGCTGGTCTTGCCCTGGCGTTGACCGCGAAACATGCGGTCATCAAAAGCCCGCACCAGAGCCATGTTGTACAGCATGGTCCGAAGAGTATCGGGATCGAGCTTGGGATCCCACGGCCCGTGCGCCTGGTGATCTTCGCCCAGCACGCGCACCAATCCATAGGCGAGTTCGCGCATATCCTTGGGATCGGCAGTCTCATCAGGGCGCGGCTGCGCACCTGGTGCGGGAATATCCAGATCACTGTAATCCACCTCGTCGCCGGGCCGATACTTCGGCTCGGGAACGTGCAACTCAAGCGCCGGCTTGTTGCTGCCGGACGGGCGTGAAGTGTCAGGCCTGTCGGCCATATCCTGGCTCTCCCCCTGCCTGATGCAGGTCTGTAGCAATCTTTTAAGTGCGCGTTATTTTATTTCACACCGCGCAGTTGGTCAAGCAGATGCATGTCTAAGGGATCAGACCGCAACAGGTGCCTTGATGGGAGCTAGCGGCGCGTAATCATGCACAACGAAATCCTCGATCCGGTAATCGAAAATTGTTTCCGGCCTGCGCTTGATCTCAAGCACCGGATGCCCGGTTGGTTCCCGGCTGAGCTGCTCGGTGATCAGATCTTCGTGGTTGAGGTAGAGGTGCACATCCCCGCCCATCCACACCAGTTCGCCCGGCTCCAGATCGGTCTGCTGCGCCATCATTCGCATCAGCAACGCCGCAGACCACAGGTTGAACGGCAGGCCCAGCGCCACATCGCAGCTGCGCTGATAGAGCAGGCAGTTGAGGCGGTTTCCGGCCACATGGAACTGGTAAGTCTTGTGACACGGCGGCAGCGCCATCCGGTCAAGCTCGGCCACGTTCCAGCCTTCGATGATATGGCGGCGGCTACCGGGATTGTTCTTTAGGCTTGCCACCACTTCGGCGACCTGATTTATCCCCTCGCCCCTTTCGTAAAGCCCGTCGGCACGATAGCGCCAGGTTGGCCAATCGACCCACTGCTTGCCGTAGACCGGGCCGAGATCGCCCCACTTTGCCGCGAATTCCTCGTCCTCGGCGATCCGCGCCACGAAATCGTCGAGCGGAATGCCGTCTCCGGTTTCCTTAATGTAGCGCGCATGCGGCCATTCGTTCCAGATCTTCACGCCCTGGAGCACCAGAGGGCGGATATTGGTCTCGCCGGTGAGGAACCACAGCATCTCGCGCGTGGCGGTTTTCCAATAGACCCGCTTGGTGGTGAGCAGCGGCATCGCGCCGCCGCCAAGGTCGAATCGCAGCATCACCCCGGCGATAGAACGCGTCCCTACCCCGGTGCGGTCAACGCGCTCGCTGCCGTGCTCCCATATCTGGCGCATGAGGTCGAGATATTGCCATTCGGGATGGCGCAAGGGGATGTCGGCAGAGGGAATCGCAGCGCTGGCCATGCCACCATCCCTAAACCTGCATTTGCCCGCTTGCCACCCCGTGCGCGCACTCCTATAGGGCGCGCCTTGCCTCGTCCCACAGCTTTTTGCAGCTTTGTGGGCACGACACGGTCGGGGAGTAGCTCAGCCTGGTAGAGCACTGTCTTCGGGAGGCAGGGGCCGGAGGTTCGAATCCTCTCTCCCCGACCAATTAATTCAAGCACTTATGCGGCTTCCAGTGATTTCTGCCCCGACGCAAATCGGACCGCACTGCGATCTTTTTAGTGTGCAATGACACACTCAACCATCGGTAATTATTAGTTTTTATATGACCCTTGTCTTCGCATGCTTGACTGAGACAATAGTCGCACCTTTGACCAAGGTTTCAATTTGACCCTCAGCCTGAGGCCAATCGGCGCTTGAGATGGGCCGCAGAACTCACCAGCCATCGTCGGGAAATTCGTGTCTAAGCATTTCGAGAAATGAGACACACTGAACACCGAATGCACCGCAGGCAGTCGGTATCTTTCTGTTTGGTCTACGGTCCAGCGTTTCGTCCGCCACAACAATCCAAGGCCCTGGGTTTGGAGATCCACAGGCAGCCAGTGCCACCACGTATTGATCCGCCTTTTCTTTCGAGGAACGTGCTGCTGCCATGGCAGGGAATTGATGTGTCACCTCGCCGACCTTTTTCAGAAAATCGATGTCAGAATTTCGATCTTCTATGATGTCCTCCTTATTGACGGCGAACCATCCTTGGACGACGCCAATCTTCTTCAGCTCTTTGGCAACCTCAGGCGGCGCCTTCAGCTGGCCATTCTCCAGCAACTTGCCAAGCGCGTCCAGAATCCTATTCCGAGCTGGATGCTCATCAATTCGCAGCCAGCTCGATGTATCGATGACATAGATCCTTCTAGCTTCTGCCATGTGCCATTTGGCGGGCATGCAGCTCTTCGTTCACAGCTTCGATATACTTAGGTTTGACTTCCGTCATCTCGAAGAGGTCGAGCTTGTTGAGCAGTCCTCGTTCCGCGGCCTCAATGACAAGACCCAAGTAACCCACACCAAATTTGTTGGCCAACTTCTCATGATGTTGTGCGATTCCTTGCCCCTTACGCTTGGGTCGTTCGAGCCAAGTTTGACGCAGTCTTTCGAAAAGGCCGGGCTCTGCGATTCCAATTCTTTCGAGATGGATGGCTACAGAACTCATCGAAGTGTGAAACGTCTGTGCAAGTTTCCGCACATTTGCTTCGGTAATGTTTCCTTCTTGAACATGAAGGCGTTGGCATTCGAGCTCGAACCGGTCACGAGGCATCAAAAAGAAAGCGGCAAACTTATTACAAAGTGCCTCCACACGATTGCTTCGATTATGATCGCTCAATGCAGACTGACGGAGCAGTAAATGATAATACTCGTGGAACAGCCCAAAGGTGCGTGCCCGATAATCCATGTCAACGTCGGACTCATCACTATTCAAGAAAATGAATGGGATCTCACGGTCATCGTAGACGGCGAAACCTCGACAATTATCCTCGTCCCCAAGGTTCTCGACGCGAACGAAAACACCCTGGCCTTCGACGACAGAACGCCAGCGAAGAAATGCTGCGCGATCATTCACAAGCAAGATTTGTTCATCAACACTGATGCCGATGCGGCGTCGTTCCTCCGCGGCTACGACTTCAGGATCCATCCGCAGTGTTACATGAGGCAACCTACCAGACTTCGCGAACAAATCGTCTGCGTTGTCGCGAACATCAACCAACGCATCAATCTGCTCCCAGACCTCGTCGAGCACCCGCTGTAATTTCAAGGAGTGATCTGGCGGCACCCCTTCGAATGTTCGGAAGTCCTGAACTTCCGGCCGTGTATTTGGAGGCAAGGGTTCAGGCATTAGGAGTGCGGAGAAGGAAATCTTATACTTCGATGCGATCGTCCTCAGCTGACCTACCGTTGGCTTTTCGTCGCCACCTTCCAAGGCAAGCAATGCCTCTTCATCCATATTCAATAAAGCGGCAGCATCGGCCGGCGACAGATGTCGCTCATCCCTCGCCCATTTGAGGACCCGCCCATTGATAGGAACATCTACCACGATTGTTTTGGATGGTGCCGCAACGCATGAAGCCAACTCGGCTTAAACCGAACCATCTGCGTCACTGCCACTCGCCCTCCCCTATTCATGATGACAGAACTAACTCCACGGCGAACCTATATTGGAAAAGTGAACAAAGTGCCGCTTCTAGTCAACATGCATGCGCAATAACATGCATGCAGCGAGTTGCAATCAATAGTATTTTACAGAAATATCCCGGCGCAATCCCGGCGCAAAATGGACAAAAAACGTGCTTTTAGATGTCGTTTTTCGCGTTTCAGCCGCGGAAAAAACCGCAGGAAACTGAGGTTGTGCTATTACCAACATTCTTCGGGAGGCAGGGGCCGGAGGTTCGAATCCTCTCTCCCCGACCAGTTTTCTTGCCTGGAATTTTCTCTACTGCTTTCGTGATAGTTGCCCGCGCCGTTCGTATCGGGCACGCTTAGGGTCATGAACCTGTTCGACCTAAGCGGGAAGACCGCAGTCATTACCGGCGGCAATAGCGGCATCGGGCTTGCCTTTGCTCGTGGGCTCATAAAATCCGGGGCCGATGTCGCGATCTGGGCGCGCAATGAAGCCAAGAACGCTGCTGCCGTCGATGAGCTCAATGCGCTTGGCAGCGGGACGGCGGTCGCCTTTCCATGCGATGTGGCGGAAGAGGAAACGATCGCCTCTGCCATGGCTTCGACACTGGACCGCCTCGGCAAGGTGGACATCTGCTTCGCCAATGCCGGGATCGGCCAGGGTATGGCCTTGCCCGAAATGACCGCCGAGGCGTGGGACCGGGTTATGGCGGTCAATGCGCGCGGGCCGGCTCTTACCTATCGCTATGTGAGCGAACACATGGTCGAACGAGGCGAAGGCGGGAAACTGATCGCTACCTCGTCAGGCCAATCGATCATGGGCGTCAATCGCAGCTCTAACTACGCCGCGTCGAAGGCTGCAGTGAACGGGCTCACCCGCGCCGCAGCATTCGAACTGGCGCGCTACAAGATCACCGCCAATGCCTTGCTGTTCGGATTTTACGAGACCGATCTGACTGCCCAGGCCGATCCTCGCTTCGCTGAATGGATGACCAAGCGCATTCCCTTGCGGCGATTTGGCGATCACGAGGGGCTGGAGGGGCTCGCCGTGTTCTTCGCCTCATCGCACAGCGATTACATCACCGGGCAGTGCTTGCCGGTCGATGGGGGGCTGTCTATCAGTTGAGCCGGGCTTCGGCCCCGGCGTCCCGGCACTTTGGCGGCTAACCCCCGCGCAGCAGTTGCACACCCCAGTCACGTTCGAACAGGTAGAGGAGCAACCGCGCCGCCTGCCCGCGCTCGCTCGCCAGGCCGCCGTCGCGCTCGATCAGCAGCCGCGCATCCGCATGGGCGGCGGGAAGCAGGCGCGTTATCTGCTCAAGGTTGGCGATGCGAAAAGGCGTGTCGCCCGATTGCCGCGTGCCCAGCAATTCGCCCCCGCCGCGTAGCTCGAGATCCTCCTCCGCAATGCGGAAGCCATCCTGCGTTTCACGCATCAGTGCCAGCCGCCTTCGCGCCGTTTCCGACAGTTTATCGCTGCGCAGCAGAAGGCACACCGCCTGTTCCGATCCGCGCCCCACGCGCCCGCGCAGCTGGTGGAGTTGCGCGAGCCCGAAATGCTCGGCCTGCTCGACCACCACCAGCGTGGCATTGGGCACGTCCACGCCGACTTCGATCACCGTAGTCGCCACCATCAGCCTGGCCTCGCCCGCAACGAAGCGCTCCATCGCGGCATCCTTGGCCTCGGGAGCGAGTTGTCCGTGGACCAGTACAACATCCTCGCCAAAGCGCTCCTTCAGCGCGGCGTAGCGCGCCTCGGCAGCTGCCAGGTCGGCGCTTTCGCTTTCATGCACCATCGGGCAGACCCAGAAGGCCTGTTGCCCGGTGGCCAGGTGACGCGCGATCCCGTCAACGATCTCGCCTATTCGCTCCATCGACATGACACGGGTGATGATCGGCTTTCGCCCGGGCGGCATCTCATCCAGCCGGCTGACGTCCATCTCGCCATATTGCGCAAGGGTGAGCGTGCGGGGAATTGGAGTGGCGGTCATCGCCAGTGTGTGCGGCGAGGTCTTGCCCTTGCTGGCGAGTTGCAAGCGTTGCGCGACGCCAAAGCGGTGCTGCTCGTCGATCACGACCAGCCCAAGGTCCTTGTAGTTCACGCTTTCCTGGAAAATCGCATGCGTGCCCACAACGATATCGATCGAACCATCGAGCAGCCCCATCAATATGCTTTCGCGCGCCTTGCCCTTGTCCCTCCCCGTGAGCAACGCAATCTCCACACCGGTCGGGGCGGCCATCTGGCGCAGCGTTTCGTAGTGCTGCCGCGCAAGGATTTCGGTAGGCGCCAGCAGCGCCGCCTGCTTGCCAGCCTCGTTGGCGATCAGCATGGCATAGAGCGCCACCACGGTCTTGCCCGCCCCCACATCGCCCTGCAGCAGCCGCAGCATCGGCGCTTCCTGCGCGAGGTCGCCCTCGATCTCGCCAATCGAGCGAACCTGCGCCCCGGTGAGCGGGAACGGAAGTTGCAGCTTTTCGCGCAGGCGCCCATCGCCTGCCAGCGGTTGCCCTTTCCGGCGGCGATTGTCTGCGCGAACCAGCATCAGCGCCAGCGAGTTCGCCAGCAGCTCGTCATAGGCGAGCCGGTCGCGCGCGGGCATGTTTTCCGCCTTGTGCGCCAGACGCAGCGCATCGCGCCAAGCCAGCCACCCCGCCTTTTCAAACTGTGTGGGTTCGATCCATTCGGGCAATTCGGGCAAACGCGCGAGCGCCTGTCGCACCAAGCCTGCAACACGCGGCTGGGTCAGCCCTTCAGACAGTGAATAAACCGGTTCACACAGCCGCGCGAGGGTTGCCCCCCCCTCCTTCTCGACATGGTCGGGGTGAACAATCTGCAGCATGTCGCCATAGCGGTCGAGCCGCCCCGCCACCCAGCGCTTCTCGCCTACCGGCAGCTGCTTTTTCGCACCGAACGAGGCCCGCCCGAAATAGGTCAACGCGCAGATATTGCCAACGCTATCCTGCGCCAGCACCCGGTATGGCCCACGGTTGTTGCGCGCGGCGCGATGTTCGGTAGGCGTGAGCGCGATCACGATCTGCTCGCCCTCGCCCGCATCGTCGAGCGATTCCACCGCGCGGCGAGACACGAAACGCTCCGGCAGATGATAAGCGAGGTCCCGCACTCTGGTGAGCCCGAGCTTGTCGAGCGGTTTCTTCACCTTGGGGCCTACGCCTTCAAGCGCATCTATCTCGACGAACAACGGGTTTAGGACTTCAGGACGCATGACGTTTCCCTAGCCGCTTTGGCACGTTGTGCGAAGCACCCCGCAGCGCTTGCCAGTGGAGCTTTTTTGCGCTCTAACCGGGGCACAGGCGACGTTTTTGGGGGGAAAGGTCGCATCCTCTCTGCACTGATCCGGCGTAGCCTCACGGGTCGCGGACTATCAACAGAGGGGACTAGATATGATCCGCAAACTTTCCATCGCCATTGCCGCCGCATCAATGGCCTTCAGCGCAGTACCGGCATTTGCCCAGGACGAGGCAGAAGAGGCACGCACCACCTACAGAATCGAATTCATCAAGCTCAAGCCCGGCTCTGACAACCGCTGGAGCGAACTGGGCGAGAAGTATTTCGGCCCGGCGACCGATGAAGCAGGTCTCAAGCGTCCAACCGTGCACTGGCTGATGGGCGGCACCTGGGACATCATGATGGTATTCGAAATGCCGCGCGGCATGGCCTCGCTAGATTCCCACGCCTCGCCCGAACAGGCGGCGTTCCGCAAGGCACTGATCAAGGTTGCCGGAAGCGAGGAAGAAGCCAAGAAGATATGGGAAGAGGACGAATCGCTCATTGCCAATTCGGTGACGACCTTCAGCCACACCCACCCGTGATGCGATACTGCACTTGATCGCAGGCAGATGATCAGACACAGGGGCGCCATTCCCTAATTGAGTGGCGCTCCTGTTCCATGTCCGATGCACTGACTTTCGAAGCCCGCCTGGCACGTGCCAAATTCCGCGCCTGGCATCGCGGCACGCGCGAAGCCGATTTCATGGTCGGCGGGTATTTCGACCGATACCATACCGAATGGAACGAAGCGGAATTGCGCTGGTTCGAAGCGTTGCTCGACGAAGACGATGTTGATGTAATGGCCTGGGCTCTGCAAACCGCACCGGTGCCTGAGCGATTTGCCGGCTTGCTCATGGAACTTATGCAGCGGCTTGATTATGTCGATATCCCGCGCTGATCGGTTGATATCCCATGCCTGACCTTTCACGCGTCCTTTCGGCTACGAAGCCGCTGACACTCGGTTCGGTCGCGCGCGGCGCGCAGCCATTGGTAATGAGCGACCTGGCACGGGCTGCCAAGACGCGCGCGGTGTTCATCGCGCCCGACGAGGCCGCGATGCGCGCGGTGGCCGACGCCGCGCAATTCTTCGCCCCCGAGCTTGAAGTGATCGAGTTTCCAGCCTGGGACTGCCTTCCTTATGACAGGGCTAGCCCAGCCCTTTCGGTAAGCGCCAAACGGCTCGCGGCGCTGCACCGCTTGCAAGCTGGCGGGGCAGGTTCGCAACTGCTCGTTACCACCGCGAATGCGGCGCTCCAGCGTGTGCTTACTCCGTTTCGTATTCGCGAGAGCGTTCGCGAATTCAGGCCGGGCACAACGATCGGGCATGCCAGCCTTTCCGCGCTTCTCCAGCGGCAAGGCTATTCGCGCACCGACACGGTGGTGGACCACGGCGAATATGCGCTGCGCGGATCGATCGTCGACATCTTCCCCTCCAGTCTCGAACAGGGCCTGCGGCTCGATTTCTTCGGTGACGAGATCGAAAGCTTGCGCCTCTTTGATCCCGGCACACAGATGACGGTGGGCACGCTCGACGAACATTTGCTGCTTCCGGCGAGCGAAGCGCTGCTTGACGAGGGTAGCATCAAGCGTTTTCGCGGCCGTTATCGCGAACTGTTCGGCGCGGCTTCAACACAGGATCCGCTATATGAAGCTGTCAGCGAAGGGCGGCGCCTTGCCGGGATGGAACACTGGCTACCGCTGTTCGAAGATCGACTGGCCACCTTGTTCGACTATCTTTCGCCCGACGATGTGTTGGTAATCGACAATGGCGCGATGGGCGCTGCGGACGAGCGATTCAGGGATGTCACAGACTATCACCATGCACGTCAGAAGGTAGCTGGCCAGGCCGCTGGCAGCTATCGCCCGCTTGCCGAGGACGCGCTCTATCTCGGCAAGGATGAGTTTGGCGCCAAATTGGTCGATCATGGCGTTCATCGCAGCGTGATCTTTGCCGAACCCGAAAGCGATGGCGTGATCGACTTCGGCTTTTCGTCGGCGCGCGACTTTGCACCCGACCGAGCGCGCGGTGACAATGTTTATGAGCTGGCCGCGAAGCATCTTTCGGCGCTTGGCAAATCGGGTAAGCGCCCGCTGCTCGCGGCCTATTCGACCGGCAGCCGCGCACGCATCGCCTCAATACTGGGTGAAGCAGGTTGCAGCGTAAAGCTGGCTGACAGCTGGCAGGAAGCGCTGGGATTCTCGGCCAAGGGTCAAGCCGTTGCCATGGTGCTTCCGCTGGAAAGCGGCTTCGCCAATAGCGAGCTGGAATTGCTCACCGAACAGGACGTTCTGGGCGATCGGCTGGTCCGCCGCCGGAAACGCCGCAAGGATTCGGACGCCTTTCTGGCGGAATTACAATCGCTCAATCGCGGCGATCTGGTAGTCCATGTCGAACATGGGATCGGCAAATATCTGGGGCTTGAGCCCATTGCCGTTGGCAAGAGCCAGCACGATTGCGTGATGCTCGAGTATCGCGGCGGCGACAAGCTCTACATCCCGGTCGAGAATATAGACGTCCTGTCGCGCTATGGATCATCCGAAGACGCGGTGATGCTTGACCGGCTCGGAGGCGAAGGCTGGCAGAAACGCCGTGCGCGGCTGAAAGAGCGCATCCGCGAGATCGCCAGCGAACTGATGCAGATCGCTGCGCTGCGCGCATTGAGAAAGGCGCCGGTACTCGAACCCGAACCGTCGGCCTACAACCAGTTTGTCGAGAAGTTCCCGTGGGAAGAAACCGACGACCAGGATGCGGCTATTTCCGATGTGCTGCACGATCTGGAAAGCGGCAAGCCGATGGACCGGCTGGTGTGTGGCGATGTCGGTTTCGGCAAGACCGAGGTGGCGCTGCGGGCCGCCTTTGTCGCTGCGATGAGCGGCCAGCAGGTGGCTGTGGTCGCTCCAACCACCCTTCTGGCGCGCCAGCATTACACCAGTTTCGCCGAGCGTTTTGCCGGCTTCCCGCTCAAGGTGGGGCGGCTCTCGCGTCTGGTGGCGGCCAAGGAAATGGCCGATACGCGTGTGGGGCTGGAGAAAGGCGATGTCGATATCGTGATCGGCACCCATGCAATCCTGTCGAAAAGCACCAAGTTTCGCAATCTGGGACTGGTGATTGTCGACGAAGAACAGCGTTTCGGCGTCACACACAAGGAGCGGCTCAAGGCGCTTCGCACCGACGTGCATGTGCTGACGCTTACCGCCACGCCTATTCCGCGCACGCTGCAAATGGCGATGACCGGGCTGCGCGAGCTTTCGACCATCCAGACCCCTCCGGTCGATCGATTGGCCGTGCGCACCTATGTGATGGAATGGGACGACATGGTGATGCGCGAGGCGCTGCTGCGCGAGCACCATCGCGGCGGGCAGAGCTTCATCGTTGTCCCGCGCATTTCCGATATGGCCGAGGTCGAGGAGTGGCTGCGCGAGCACGCCCCCGAAGTGAAGGTCATCTCCGCTCACGGGCAGATGAGCGCCAGCGAAGTGGAAGAGCGCATGAGCGCTTTTTACGATCGCAAGTATGATGTGCTGCTCTCGACCACCATCGTCGAATCCGGCCTCGATATACCCAGCGCCAATACCATCATCATCCACCGCGCCGACCGGTTCGGCCTTGCCCAGCTCTATCAACTGCGCGGGCGCGTGGGGCGCGCAAAACTGCGTGCCTATGCCTATCTCACCTATGAGAAGGGTGTCCAGCTTTCAGAAGTGGCTGAAAAGCGCCTGAAAGTATTGGGCGATCTTGATTCGCTTGGCGCTGGATTCCAGCTTGCCAGCCACGATCTCGATATCCGGGGTGCCGGAAATCTGCTGGGAGATGAGCAATCGGGCCATATCCGCGAAGTCGGCTTCGAACTTTACCAATCAATGCTCGAGGACGCGATTCTGGCTGCCAAGGCAGGTGAAATGGGCCTGTCGGCAGAACGCGACACTTTGAGCCCGCAGATTACCGTCGACGCACCGATCATGATCCCCGAAGATTATGTGCCCGATTTGGCGGTGCGCATGGCGCTATACAGGCGTCTCAACGATGCCAGAGACAAGGCAGAGATCGAAGCACTGGCGGCAGAGATGATCGATCGCTTCGGCCCGCTGCCTGATGCGACAGCCAACCTAGTTCGACTGATAGAGATCAAGCACCAGGCAATCCAGGCCAACATCGCCAAGATTGACGTTGGCGCACGCGGCACGCTGGTCAGCTTCCACAAGGATGATTTCCCTGATCCCGCAGGCCTGCTTGCCTATGTCGAACGCTTGCAGGGTACGGCCAAGTTGCGACCTGACATGAAGCTGGTAATCAACCGCGCATGGAGCGATCCACAAAGCCGCCTCAACGGGCTGATCCAGCTTACCAAGGGATTGTCGAGCATCGCCAGAAAGGCGGCCAAAGCGGCCTAAGCCTCAAGCACTGTCATCAGCGCAGCGCGGGTCAGCGGCTTTGCGCCTAGATAGCCCTGCCAATAGGTACAGCCCTCCTCGATCACCGCATCACGCTGTGCTGCGTCTTCGATCCCTTCGGCCACGACATCGAGTTCAAGTACCCGTGCCAGTGTTACGATCGCGCGCAGCACAGCCCGATCACGCTCACATGTTGCAACGCCCTGCACCATCGAACGATCGAGCTTCAGTGCATCGAGCGGCAGGCGCTTGAGATAGTCGAAATTGCAAAATCCTGCACCAAAATCGTCCAAAGCGATGCGTAGCCCATGGTCCCGCAACGCTACCAGCTGGCGCGCAGCGAGATCGAGATCGTCCAGCAGCAACTCTTCGGTGATTTCCAACGTCACTTGATGCGGATCCAGGCCGATCGATGATAGCTCGGCTATCACCCGGGCCACAAAGCCCTCCCCCAACAATTGCCTGGAGGTCACGTTGAGCGACAGGCCAAGCCCAATTGGCCATTGCCCCGCATGCCGGATCGCCAGCGAAAACACTTGCCAAGAAAGTTCCTGTGCAAGCCCGGCCGCGGCAGCAAGCTCAAACAGTTCATGTGCACTGATCTTACCATATGAGGGGTGTATCCACCGCGCGAGGGCTTCTGCGCCGATCAAGCGACCGTTCGCGCAGGAAAATTGCGGCTGAAACCGGATCTCGATCTGGCCAAGCCGCAACGCCAGCTCAAGCTCATCGGCTAAAGTTCCAGATGACTGCGCGAACAGGAAAGTTTTCGGCTCTGAGTGCCTGGTTCGGTCGAGTATCGCCATGTCCGGTCAGTTACACCCCGCAGCGAAAGAGCGCCCGCAAAGAATCGCATCCGTTGAAAAATGGCACAACCCGCCATAGAGAAGGCAACCGGCAAGCGGGCGAAAGGGACAACCACTTGGCCAAGATTCAGGAATTACAGCGCATTGCCTTGATCGCTTCGGATACGGAGCGGGCACAGGAAGCCTATGCCGAGCTCTTGCCTACGCGCGAATGGGCTCCCCTCAAGGAGGCCGAGGCAGTGGTTGTTCTGGGCGGCGATGGTTTCATGCTGCAGACCTTGCACGCCATGCTCGACCGGGGGCGGGTGATCCCCGCCTACGGCGTCAACCTTGGCACAATTGGTTTTCTCATGAATCGCTATCGCACTGGCATGGATGTGATGAAGCGCCTGGCCCGCGCCCGTGCCATTGCGATCGCTCCCCTGTGCATGGATGCCGTAACGCAGGACAATGGCACGCATCGCTTTTTTGCCATAAACGAAGTTTCACTGCTGCGCGAAACCCGCCAGACTGCCAAGATCGAAGTGGCCGTGGATGGCAAAGTGCGCATTCCCGAGCTTGTCTGCGACGGCGTGCTGGTTTCGACGCCGGCCGGCTCGACAGCATACAACCTCTCGGCCAACGGCCCGATACTCCCGCTGGATTCGCAATTGCTGGCGCTCACGCCGATCAGCCCGTTTCGCCCGCGGCGCTGGCGCGGGGCGATCCTGCCCGATCGCAGCATGATAAAGATGACGGTACGCGAACCCCGCAAGCGCCCGGTTTCGGTCGTGGCCGATCAGAAGGAAGTGCGCGATGTCGCCGAAGTCTCGCTCGCCATTGCGCGCGAATGCGAATTGACGCTGCTGTTTGACCCCGGCCATGCACTTGATGAGCGGATCGTGGCAGAACAATTCGTTGTCTGACCTTGCCCCGCTCGGGGTGCATATTGGCGCCCATCGGCAAAAGTCAAAACAGCCTCTTGCCAAACGAATCCGGCACCCATATAGGCGCACCCCTGCCGATAAGGCTGCTCCCCGATAGCTCAGCGGTAGAGTAGGTGACTGTTAATCACTTGGTCGTTGGTTCGAATCCAACTCGGGGAGCCATTTCGCGGGATTGATCGCGTGGCAGGCTCAAAGCCCCCACAGCAAGCGTGCCCCCACCCACATCACAAGTGCCGCCGTCAGCCAGCGAATAGCGCGTTGCGGCAGAAACCGAACCGCCATCAGGCTGCCAATCTGCCCGCCAATCGCCACTGCCAGCAGCAGCGGCAGTCCGCCACCGATCGCCTGCCCAAACATTTGCGGCCCGTTCTTGAGCAATTGCCCGGCAAGCCCGAACAGCGAATTCACCAGGATAAAGAAACTGGCTGTGGCTGCGATTGCGCGCGCGTTGTTCCAGCGCGTCAGGTGCAGCAGCGGAGCAAGGAAAATTCCGCCACCAATGCCTACCAACCCAGCCAGATAGCCAAGGGGCACAGCAGCGAATGGAACCATGCGCGCAAGGGGATGTGCTTCGCCCTTAGACGCATCGGAAACTGGCAACAGCATGGTTACGCCGGTCAGCAACAGGCTCGCGCCCAGCAGGGTCATGAAGGCCTCGCGCCCGATCGGAGTTAGTCCGCCCAGAAAGGCAGCAGGCGCTGCGAGCCCGGTAAGCACTATCGCGCCGCGCCAAGGCGTCACCTTGGCCCGGGCGAAACGAACCGAACTGCCAGCAACCACCACGATGTTGCAGGCCAGCGCCAATACAGGGAGCAGCCGGTAATCCAGGCCAGACAGCGCCAGCAGCGCGGCATAGGTCGAGCCTCCGCCGAACCCCACCGCAGCATAGAGAACCGCAGTTATGAAAAATGCAATCACGAGCAAAGGCATGCTGATCCACTAGTGAACGGGGCCATCCAGTGCTAGCCAATACTGGTCGAATTCAGGAAGGTTTCGGATGCAGATTGATTTAGGGGCTCAGTTGGCTGCTGCTGGACCAGGCGAAGCAAGGATCATCGGAGATATCACGGCTGACGCCTTCCGCAGCGATCCCTTCAACAATTGGTTGTTTGGCAATTTCGATGCGATGGCAATCGCCTTCCACGGGCTGGCTCGGCACCTCTATACCAAACGCGGATTTTGTTACCGGCTGGGTGACCATGGGGCGGCAATGTGGATGCTGCCTGGCGGGAACAGCAACCTGCCGCCTTCAGCCTTGCCTGCCGTATTCCACGCAGTTCTTCGCAGCTCTTCCGGCGGTATGAAGCGAATCATGCGCACGATAGATGCGATGGAAGCGCACCATCCCAAATTTCCACACGCCTACCTTTTCACCATCGGTGTCAGGCCCTCCGCCCAAGGCAAGGGCCTGGGTCGCGAACTTTTCAAACCGATGCTCGCAGCATGTGATCGCGAAGGAATTCCCGCTTACCTGGAGAACTCCAACCCTGAAAATAGCGGCTTTTATGGCGCACATGGGTTCGAGCGGGTTGAGATGATCCATCCCATCGAAGGATGCCCCCCGCTCGAAGCCATGATCAGGCAGCCGCGCCCGGTCTAGGGTCAGGACACATTAAGCGCCGGGGCGCGGCCCTGCAGCGCCGTGGCAATGCTTGTACTTGTTGCCCGAACCGCAAGGACACGGCGAATTGCGGTTGACATCCATGTCGGCAAAAGGATTGTCGGCATTCGAACCGCCAGGGCCAAAGGCCGCTCGCGCGCTACCGGCGAGCGCGCCGAACAGGGCCGGCCGCTGATCCGAGCCATCACCGTCATTCGAATCATCGAGCCCGGTGAACGGATCGATATGACCGGTAAGAAAATCGGGCAGATCGGGCAGTGTCCTGGCCTGAGGTTGCTGGATCCGCAGCTCGGATTTGATCAGGATTTTGGTCACGTCTTCGCGCAAAGAGTCGAGCATCAATTCAAACAGGCCGAATGCTTCCTGCTTGTATTCATTGATCGGCTGCTTTTGCGCGATCCCGCGCATCCAGATCACCTGGCGCAGCGCATCAAGCGTGGCGAGATGTTCCTTCCAGTGATAATCGAGCCGTTCGAGCAGCACCGACTTCTCGACCTGGCGCCAGATGTTGACGTCAGCGTCGGCAATCTTGCGTTCCATGACTTCATTTGCCGCTGCCAGGATCCGTTCTTCAAGCAGTTCCGGTTCGACGTGGTCTTCCTCCAGCCAGCTCTCGATTGGCGGAGTAAGCCCAAAGACTTCCTCGACCTTCTCTTTCAGGCCTTGAATATCCCATTGCTCGGGATAGGAACCTGGAGGGCATGCCTCGCCGACAATCGCATTTACGGTGTCATGGCGCATGTCATCAACGACATCGTCGACCCGTTCAGCTTCCATGATTTCGCCGCGCTGTTCGTAAATTACCTTGCGCTGATCGTTCATCACGTCATCGTATTGGACAACCTGCTTGCGCACTTCGTAATTACGCGCTTCAACCTTTTTTTGCGCGGTTTCAATCGCCTTTGAGAGCCATTTCGAACCGATTGCCTCACCGTCCGCAAGGTTTGAATTCATCATCTTCGAGAACAGCGTGTCGGGACCGAAAATGCGCAGCAGATCGTCTTCAAGGCAGAGATAGAAACGCGACAGGCCCGGATCGCCCTGGCGGCCGGAACGACCGCGCAGCTGATTGTCGATGCGACGGCTTTCGTGGCGTTCAGTTCCAAGCACGAACAACCCGCCCGCGTCGAGCACCTTCTGCTTTTCCGCTGCAACTTCGGCCTTGATGCGATCGATTTCGAGCTGCCGCCTTGGATCGTCCTCGGCAATGTCCGCCAGCTCGTCGCCAATGCGGAATTCAACATTGCCGCCCAGCTGGATATCCGTACCGCGGCCCGCCATGTTGGTGGCGATAGTTACAGCGCCCAACCGCCCCGCCTGCGCCACAATACGCGCTTCACGTTCATGCTGGCGGGCGTTGAGAATCTCGTGCTTGACGCCTTCCTTGTCGAGAAACTGGCTGAGCAGTTCGGATTTCTCGATCGACACTGTGCCCACCAGCACAGGCTGGCCAATTTCGTTCTTTTCCTTGATCGCCTTGGCAATCGCGCCGAATTTGTCGAGCGTGTTCTTGTAGAACTCGTCTTCCTCATCGATCCGCTGGACCGGAACGTTGGTCGGGATTTCGACCACATTCATCTTGTAGATGTCCCAGAATTCGGAAGCTTCCGTGGCGGCTGTGCCGGTCATACCAGACAGCTTGGGGTACATGCGGAAGTAGTTCTGGAAGGTGATCGAAGCCATGGTCTGGTTCTCGGGCTCGATCTTCACCCCTTCCTTGGCTTCAACCGCCTGATGCAGGCCGTTCGACCAGCGGCGGCCATCCATCATGCGCCCGGTGAATTCATCGATGATAACAACCTTGTTGTCCTTCACGATATAATCCGTGTCGCGCTTGAACATGATGTTCGCTTTCAGCGCCTGGTCGAGGTGGTGGACCACCAGCGTGTTTTCGATGTCGTAAAGGTTTTCGGTCTGCAGCAGACCTTTGGCAAAGAGGATCCGCTCGATCTCGTCGGTCCCCTCTTCAGTCAACTGAATATTCCTGGTTTTCTCGTCCTTTTCGTACCAGTCTTCGGGGATCTGCTTTACCACTTCGTCGAGCGCGACATAAAGATCGGACTTGTCTTCAGTGGGTCCAGAGATGATCAGCGGCGTGCGCGCCTCGTCGATCAGGATCGAGTCGACTTCATCGACGATCGCAAAATTGAACGGACGCTGCACCATCTGGTCACGCGAATGCTTCATATTGTCGCGCAGATAATCGAAGCCGAGCTCGTTGTTGGTGGCGTAGGTTATGTCGGCATTATAGGCTTCACGGCGCTGGAATTCGTTGAGATTGGGCACGATCACACCTACCGTGAGGCCCAGCCAGCCATACAGCTGGCCCATCCATTCGGCATCGCGCTGGGCGAGGTAATCGTTCACGGTAACGACGTGCACGCCCTTGCCTTCGATTGCGTTGAGGTAAGTTGCCAATGTCGCCACAAGCGTCTTGCCCTCGCCCGTCCGCATCTCCGCAATTTCGCCGCGGTGGAGCACGATGCCGCCGATCTGCTGGACATCGAAATGACGCATCCCGAGAACCCGCACCGAGGCTTCGCGCACGGTAGCGAAGGCTTCGGGAAGGATATCGTCGAGCGTAGCTCCCTCGTCGAGCTGGCGGCGGAACTTATCGGTCTGGGCCTTCAGCTCATCATCGCTCAACGCCTGGATTTGCGGCTCGAGAGCGTTGATTTGACTGATGATTTTTCCGAGAGACTTGACATAGCGATCGTTCGAAGAGCCGAACAGCGATTTGGCAATGGTCTGAAACATGGTGACGGTCCTGACGGGACTTGAATTGTGTGAAGTGCAGCCGCACGCCCATTGCGCCGACTGCCGGAACTACATTGGGGGTATGCCTGGTTGCGCGCTATTCGTAAGCGCGATCAATCCCGTAAAGCACAGGAGGCCGCACTACGCGGCGTGCCCGCTTCGCGGGCTTCTGCGATTTGTCGCCCTCGTCAGCCTGACTGCCAGCTTCGTCACGATGGCACGTGCGGTGATTATCGCCGCTGGCGTCAGCCACGTCGGCGGTAACTCCGATTTCGCAATCGAGTATGTCGGCAATCGACGCATGCGCAGGCGCACTCACGGCCACAAGGCCGGTAAGGAGCGCCAGACAAGCAAGCATGCGACGTAACATGCGTTCCAAGATATGTTGTCTTGTGCACTTCGTCCAGTTCGAATGGCGGATTTACTGTGCAGCCTACTCGCGCTAGCGCGAATTCATGGATCTCAAACCTTCACCGCTTGCCCTGCCATTCCCCCAAAACATGCCCGAAATCGCCGGGGTAACGCTGCGCGTCGCGCGGGCTCGGTACAAGAACTGGGACCGGGCCGACCTGACCTATGCCGAACTAGCGGAAGGGACGAATTTGGCCGGGGTCTTCACGCAAAGCGCCTGCGCGTCTTCCGAAGTCGAGTTGGGCCGCGAGCAGGCGAAACTCGGCCGCGCCCGGGCGCTGATAGTCAATGCGGGCAATTCCAATGCATTTACAGGCTATCGTGGCCGCGAGGCAGTGGAACAGATCATGGGTCAGGTCGCCGCGCATATCGGCTGTGCGCCTTCCGACGTCTTCGTCTCCTCAACCGGGGTGATCGGTGTTCCCTTGCCCAAGGACAAGGCATATGCCGGTGTTGCCGCCGCGTTGGAAGCCGAACCATGCAATTGGGAGGAAGCGGCTGCGGCAATCTCCACCACAGACACTTTCCCAAAGGGTGCCCGTGCCAGTGCAATGCTTGGTGAAACCCGTGTCGAGCTGGCGGGGATCATCAAGGGATCAGGCATGATCGCGCCGGATATGGCCACCATGCTGGGCTATATCTTCACCGACGCAGCGGTGGAACCGGCCTTCCTGCAAGAGTTGCTGTCGCACTCCAATCGCGAGACCTTCTCATGCATCACCGTCGATGGCGATACCTCTACCAGCGACACAGTGCTTGCTTTTGCCACGGGCAAAGCGTGCAATACCCCGCTTGCTTCGTACGACGATCCGGGCGCAGACGCCTTCGCGGCGGCGCTCACCGATATGTGCCGGCAGCTCGCGCAGCTGGTGGTGCGCGACGGTGAAGGCGCGAGCAAGTTCATCACCATCCGCGTGTCGGGCGCGGTTTCGGATGAAAGCGCGCACCGCGTCGCGATGAGCATCGCCAACTCACCGCTGGTGAAGACGGCAATTGCCGGCGAGGACGCCAATTGGGGCCGTGTGGTGATGGCGGTGGGCAAGGCAGGCGAACCGGCAGACCGCGACAAGCTATCGATCGCCTTCGGCGGCGTCTGGACCGCGCGCGACGGACTGCCAGTGGAAGGCTATGACGAGGCGCCGGTTGCCGCCCATCTCAAGGGCCAGGAGATCGACATTGCGGTCGAACTCGGACTGGGCGAAGGCCGCGCCACAGTGTGGACATGCGACCTCACTCACGGCTACATCTCGATCAACGCCGATTACCGCTCGTGAACGAAGTCGACGCTTCCATCCTCGCGCTTATGCGCGATGTCAGTGAACGGGTGATTCTTCCGCGCTTCCGAAACCTCGCGCTACACGAGATTGACGAGAAAGCTGCCGACGATTTCGTTACCGTTGCCGATCATGAGGCCGAAGAGTTTCTGGCAGAAGGCCTGGCACAGATCGATGCCTCGCTGGCGATGGTTGGCGAGGAGGCCTCGCATGCCGATCCAACGCTGCTCGGCAAATTGTCGGAGGATTGCTGGATCGTCGATCCGATCGACGGTACGCACAATTTTGCCCATGGTAAGCCGCCGTTCGGAATCATAATCGCGCAAGCAAGCGGCGGCGAATGCCAGTCTGGCTGGATTTATGACTGCCTCTCGGGCCGTTTCTGCCATGCGCACCGCGGCACGGGCGCGTTTTTGAACGGCGAGCTCATCCGTGCCCGCAACACGGGCGAAAACCCGCCGGTCGCCGCGATCTCGCGGATTTTCCTGACCGATGTACAGCGCGCAATGGTCGATAACAGGCTCGCGCCGCATTACCGACTGGTCGACATTCCGCGCTGCGCAGCCGAGCAATATCCGCGTCTGGCGCTGGGCGAAAATGATATCTCAAGTTTCAAGCGAACCCTGCCCTGGGACCATGCCGCAGGCGTTTTGTGGCTCAATGAGGCAGGCGGCAAGGCTGCGCGGCTCGACGGCAGCTCCTACCGCGTTGACGAGCATGACAGGCCGGGCCTGATTGGTGCATCAAGCCCGGCTATCTGGGATGAATTCGTCAAGCGGGCGCTTAGCGATTCTTAAGTCTTAGAGCGCGCCTTCAAGCCACTGCTTGAGCGCGCTCTTGGGGCGCGCGCCCGTCAGCTCGGCAACCTTCTGTCCACCCTTGTAGAGCGCAAGGAAGGGAATGCCCTGCACTCCAAGTTGCCCCGGGACACCGGGGTTTTCCATGATGTCCATCTTGGCGATGGTAACCTGATCGGCCAGTTCGTCGCTGATTTCTTCCAGCGCGGGCGCGATCATCTTGCAGGGGCCGCACCAGTCAGCCCAGAAATCGACCAGCACGGGCTTGTCGGACTGGAGCACATCGTTCTGGAAGCTGGCATCGGTGACCTTTACGGTTGCCATGGGGAATCTCCTGAATTTGCGTTGGACACTACCTAGGAATTTTTCCGCGTCACTCAACGCCTGAAGTTAAAAAGCTTTGCTGCGCGGTCTGGAAGGCCTTTTTGTGTAACCTAATAAGCGATTGGGGCAACTCGAATATTTCTGGTGTCTGGGTATAGAGCACCGCAGCGCGGATTTCGCGCTCGGGATATATCTTGCCCAAGGCGGTGACATAGGCGGCCATTTGCCTCAGCGTGCTTTCGGGAATTTCTTCGAGCAAGGTGGGCGGGCGGCGCGCAGTCTTGAAATCGACCACGGTCACACGCTCCTGCGTCACTAGCAAGCGGTCGACTGTACCGGCCACCACTTGCCCCTCCACCACTGCGGCGAGAGGAACCTCGGCCAGAGAACCAGGCCCGAACACGTCCGCAAATCCGGATTGGCCCAGCACTTCAAGCGCACGATGAGCGATCTCCTGCCGATCCGCCTGATCCAGCTCTCGTGCCTGTCTCTCCAGCCAGCTCAGCGCTGCTTCGGCTCGCTCGCCAAGTTCAACCATCGGCAATCGTTCCAGCAGGCTATGTATCAGCAATCCGCGGCGGGCTGCTTCGCGGGCAATTTCTGGTGGAAGCGGTGGGTTGCTGCCCTGCTCCTCACCAGCCGAACTCGGTGCGAGCGGGCGCGGCGGGCGCGGTTCGGGTCCGATCGGCTGGTGCAGCCACGCAGGTTCCTTAACCTGCACCTCCGCCTGGGCGTCTGGTCGCGCCTGAACTTCCCGTGCGCGCTCGCCCCATTCACGGCGCGCGCCCCACAGGTCGTCTTCCAGCGCATCCTCTCCGAACAGCGGGGCGAGCCTGGCATACCAGCTATCCGCCGGCGGCCCGTTCTTCGCCTTCGGACCAAGCGAGCCGCCTATGAAGAGTGCCTCTTCCGCGCGTGTCATTGCGACATAGAGCAGCCGCCAATGCTCCTGAAGCTCGGTTGCCCTGGCGGCTTCATAGGCTGCCGCAATTCGCCCGGCCTGTTGCTCCTTGCTGACAGCAGGCAATGGCACTTTTCGTACCAGATCGTTGCCATGACCTGGCACTTCTTCCGCCAGGGACAGATCACGCACCCGGCCCGGCTCACTGGTCGCATCTGCGAGTATCACGATCGGCGCCTGGAGGCCCTTGGAGCCGTGCACGGTCATTACCCGCACAAGATCGGGGGCATCGTCCGGATCGCGCTTGAGTTCGCCCTCACCCGCATCGAACCACTGGATGAAGCCTGCCAGGCTGGGTGTATGCACACCCTCATAGGCGAAAGCCGCGTTGAGCAATTCGTCGATCGGGTCATTGGCTTCGCGCCCCAGCCGGGCAACCAGCCGGGCGCGACCTTGCCACGGCCCGACCAGCACCCATTGCAGAAGCGCCTGGGGCGTTTGGAAATCGGCCAGCGCCAGCAATTCGCGCAATTTGGCAACCGTCGCCTGCACCAATGGCGCAGCGTGATTGCGCAGATGGTGCCACAGGTGCTGCTGCTTCTCGCGCGGGGCATAAGCCAGCAAATCATCCTGCGTCCACCCAACCAACGGCGACGAGAGCAGGTTCGCCAGTTCGAGATCGTCGAGTGCTTGCGCGGCAAACCGCAGCGCCGACATCAAATCCTTCACCACCAGCGGCTCGCCCAGGCGCAAGCGGTCAACGCCTGCCACTGGCACTCCGCGCGCATGGAGCCGCGCCACGATCAGCCCGGCAAGATCCTTGCGGCTGCGCACCAGCACCATGATGTCGCCCGGGCGAGCGTTGCGGTGCTCGCCCTTCTCAAGCGAGAAAGGTTGTATGCCTTGAGTCCAGCGGGCTACTTGCTGAGCTATCTTTTCAGCCATCTGCCGATCATGCTTGGCCAGCCAGCTTTCCCTGCCTTCGCTTTCCGGCTCGCCATCGTCTTCCCCGCGCTGGTCATGGACCGGGTTCCACAGTGTTACGAGGCCGGGACGCGGCTGCCCTTCGTGCGGGTGATGGTCATCGCTAAGGCCCAGTTCCGAAGGTCCGATGGCCTCGATCGCATGGTCGACGAATTCGAGTACCGGAATCGCCGTCCGGAAAGACTGCCCAAGGTCAAGGTCCTGCAAGTTCCGGCGCACGCGGTTCACGCGCACAACCTGCGCGTTCTCTTCCGCAGCTTGCATCGCCGCCTGCACCCGCTCCTTCGCCTTGCGGAAATTCTCAGGGCTGGTCCCCTGAAAGCCGAAGATCGCCTGCTTGTAATCGCCCACGGTGAAAATGGTGCGGATCTTGTCGCCGGACGCACCCTCGCCCGAAAAGAAATCGTCGATCAACGCGTCGATGATGCGCCATTGCGCTTCATTGGTATCCTGTGCCTCGTCGACGAGTATATGGTCGAACTGGCGATCGAGCTTGTAGCGGATCCAGTCGCCTGCAACCTGCTCCTTGAGCAATTTCGCCGCGCGTTCAATCAAATCGTCAAAATCCAGCAGCCCTTCACGAGCCTTCGCCGCGTCCCACCGCAGCGCAAATGCGCGCCCAAGTTCGAGCGCGGGAGCGAGGAAACCGGCGAGTTCGAGCAGGTTCTTTCGCTCTGCATGCAACCGGATCGCTTCGGCGATTTCCTCTTGCCTCGATATAAAAGAAGGGTCTGCCTCGCTTGGCTTCTTCATCGAGCGTGGCGTACCGTCCTTCTTCAGGATGGTTTCGCTGAAACGGCTTACGTGTCCTGTGCGTTGAGTCGATTCAATGCGCAACCACTCGCGGATAAATTCGGCTGCCTCCACCCCGGTCTTCGCTTTCCATCCGTCGAGCGCCGGAAGCATGGCTTGAAGCTGATGATCGGGGAAAACCTCGGGTGACAAGATCTCATCGACCCAAACCTGATCCGCATCACTCGGAATTCCCAGCAATTGCCGCACCTGGGGCGCCATCGGCGGTTGCCAGGCTCGTCGCCCTTCCCACAGCTCGCGCGCGCTGGCGCAGCGCATCAGCCATGCCTGCAGCGCGTCCGCGCCCTTGGCGATGGTGAAGCTCTCGACCGCTTCAAGCGTGGCAGAGTCGCGAGCCTTCTCTGCCTCGACCAGCATATCTCCTAGAACCTGGCGCGAAAGCAGATGCCGCTCGCGGTCCTCGATCGGCCGCATGCCGGGAAGCAACCCGGCTTCGTTCGGGAAATTCGCCAGCAACCATTGCGAGAATGCGTGGATCGTATCGATCCTGAGGCCGCCGCCCGGGCAATCGAGCACGCTGGCAAACAGGGTGCGCGAGCGGGCGCGGGTCTCGGGATCGTTAGGCGCGCCGAGATGGATCATCTCCTTGCCAAGTGTCGCCTCGTCGATCCGGACCCAGCGGGCAAGCACATCGTTGATGCGGTTTGCCATTTCCGCAGCACCCGCCTTGGTGAAGGTGAGGCACAGGATCTGTTCGGGCTGGACGTCAGGACGCAGCAGAAGGCGCAATACGCGCGCCGAGAGCACCTGCGTCTTGCCCGTTCCCGCTGAGGCAGACAGCCACACGCTCTGTTCGGGATCGACGGCGGCCCGCTGGTTGCCGTGGAGCGGATGGACGATGCCGCTGCTCATGGCTCGCCCCCTTCATCGGCGTCAGCCAAGCGGATCTGCCATTCTTCCAGCCGCATCAGCTGGTCATATTCATTATAGCCCGGATAATCGGGGTTGAGTCTGGCGGTGAAGGGGTGATCGCCCTTGATGAATTTGGTGACGGCTTCGCGCAGGAATTGCTCATGCCTGGGCAGAAACTCTTCGGGAACCAGACCTTTTTGCTTCCTTCCGGTTTTCAGAGGCTCATCCCAATAACCGAAACCTCCATCGTCATTCTTCGCCAGCGACCAGTATTCAAATCGAGTTGCATCGCCTGAGAGCCCTTTGAAATCCCCATAGCGCGCGATCAGGCCAAGAATACCGAGTTGCAGCGCAAACCCCTTTTCAACCTGTGCGGCGGAGGGCGGCTTGCCGGTCTTGTAGTCCACGATCGCCAAACTACCGTCGGCCAGCCGGTCGATCCGGTCAGCCCGGCCATAAACCTTCACATCTTCGAACAGCATCTCGCCTTTCCGCTCGACGGCAATCAGCTTGCGGTCAGGCTGCGCGGCAATTTCGTCCGCCACCCAGGCCAGCCCCTGGCGGACACGCGGGCGCCAAAGCCCCCACATCAAAGGATGGATATTCGCTTCCCGCAGCAGATCATCGGCCACTTGCAGGATATCGGCATCTTCGCCCTTGAGCCGCGCTTCGTGCCACCTCTGCAAGATCGCATGGACCTGTGTACCCTTCCAGGCAAAGTCGCGATCGGGATCTGCATCAAGCGGATCGAGTTTGCGCAACGCCAGGATTTCCTGCGCATAGAGCTGGTAAGGATCGCCCAGCAACCGGTCGAGCCCGGTTACCTTTATCGGCACGTCGCGCAGCGCGGCATCGGGGCGCGGTTCGGGCCGGGGATAGGGCTCTGCGGGTGGCACCTGCCGGTCAATCCGCGCGGCTAGCGCCGGAATCTCGCGCTCCCGGTGATCCTTCGCGCCCTCGCCCAGCAGCGCCTGCACCCTCAGCAGGAAGCGCGAAGGGATGGTCGGCCCGTCCATGTCACGGATCGCCCGCGTCAGAACCACTTCGGGCGCACCCAGCGCGCTCGCAAGGTCGTGGGCCGCCAGTCCGATGCGGAATTCCGGCCCCGGCATGCCGAGCGCACGCAGGATTGCCGGTGCCAGTAGTGGCTCGGGCGACGGCGTCTGCGGCCAGGTTCCTTCATTCAGCCCGCCGCAAATCACCAGGTCAGCCCTTGTCATGCGCGATTCGAGCAGGCCATAGATCGCCACCCGTGGATGCCCGCCATAGGGCGGCCGCACCGCGACCTGCGCCATCGCATCGCGCAATATGGCATGCAGTTCGATGGGATCGACAACTGTGCCTGCCTCGCGCGAGTGCAGGCGCAGTTCCTCGACCAGCCGCGCCAGTGCGCGGCCATCCTCCTGCGCCCACAGGCCCTCGCCCGCCAGTTCTTCGCCAACGCCCGCCAGCGCATCGAGCGCATCGGCGAGCGACATTTCGCTTCCGGGAAGCGCCCTGAGAGGCTCAAGCAAGGTTTCGACGCCTTGCCACCATGTTTCGACGGCAGCCTCGCGCGCGATAACCCGCAATGCCTCAAGCCCCGGCGCGGGGCGCGGCCCGCGCAGCTCGCGCTCGAATGTACGGAGAGCCTCAAGCCACGGCCGTCGACCCTCGCCCCGGCGGACCAGCGGGTGCGCCAGCGCGGCGACCAATTGCACTGGCGCCGGTCCCTCGCTCATCAGCTCGGCCAATTGCAGCAGCAACCGCCCGGCGGCGGTCAACGAGAGCGGTCGTCCCGCGCTATCGTCAGCCACGATATTCCAGCGCGCAAGGTGCTGAACCACGCGGCGAGCCAGTGCCCGATCGGGCGTGACCAGGGCAATCCGCTTTTCCGGCACTTCGAGCGCCGCACGGATCATCAGCGCGATTGCCTGCGCCTCTTCCTCACTGGTCGCAGCGGTAAGAATGCGCAGTCCAGCAAGGCGTCGTTTTGATGCATCCAGCCCGGCCCAGACCTTGCTTGCCTCGGGCGGGAGAAAGATCGAGGAAATCGCATGGCTGCGCTCTGGCGGGGCGGCGCCGATACCCTTGCGATGCCAGGGGCGCACTTCGCCGCGCGCCACGCCCATGCGGTTGAGCAGCAGCTTCAAGTGGTATTGCGGATGGGTGGCCGCCTCATTGCGGGTGAAGGCGGCTTCGCCAGGCTCCGGTGCATGACCCGCGCGCCCCAGCTCATCCCAGGTCGTATCGTCCATCGTCAGGTCGAAGTCAGGCAGGATCACTGCGCCCTGCGGCGTCTCCGCGATTACCCGCAGCAAGCGCGCCAGCGCAGGCGATGCGCTGGTGATGCCCGCCGCCACAATCGGCGTTGCGGGAGAAATTGCTCGCCAGCGCCGCGCCGCGTGATCAAATAAAAGGTTTCGCCGGGTCGCCAGGTCAACCTCTCCACGATCGGCCAGCCGCGCTTGCCAGTGCGCCTGCACCACTGCGAACAGCCGCGTGCTGTCCTGCCAGTGCCGCGCAAGTTCCTTGCTCGCTCCAACCACCTGCTCGCTGAGCAATTGCTCGAAAGTGATTTCCTCCGCCAGCAACCGGTCCATCGTTCCGCCCAGCTCGCGGGCCAATCGAAGCAGCCCGGCACTGCCTGGCAACTGCCTCTTTTCCGCCGCCATCGCTTCGCGCAGGATCGCCGCCAGCTCGAACCAGCGGCGTGTGGGATCGGCTGCTGGCGGGATATCCTCGGCCCCGAGAGGGTCGAGCGCTGCACCAAGCGCCTCGTCAAGCTCGACATCGCCCACCATCACCATGCGCGGCATCAGCAGGCCTTGCACGCCGATCTCGCCCGCATGGCGAATGAACGCTTCGCTGACGCTGCGCGCCGCACGGCTCGAAGGAAGCAACAAGGTCAGCCGGGCAAGGCCCACGTCACTCTCTGCATAGCGCGGTACCAGTCCGGCAACCAGCGCATCGGCAAAACCGCGATGCGCGGCAATCGAGAATACGTCAGGCTTGCCCCGCTCACCCACGCCCGAGCGCTTCCTCGGTCGGCGCAATCGCCTCAGGCGTACCTACTTCGTACCATTGGCCGGTGAAGGACGTGCCGTACAGCCGCCCTTCCTCTATTGCCCGGTTCCACAGGATATTTGTCGAAAATGGCCCCTCCGGCGCGTCGCGCAGCAATCGGTGCGAAACCAGCTGGATGCCGGTGAAGATGAAGGGCGCTATGCGGCCCGGTGCACGGCGCCTGAGCTGCCCGATCTGGTCCATATCGAAATCGCCGGGACCGCTGAAGTTCATTGCCCGCGCATGCGGCACCACCAGCAGCAACGCATCCATTTCGGCTGGACTCCAGCGCGCAGACAATTCGTGGAAGGCGCTGCGTGGCCCGTCAAGCCAAATATTGTCAGCATTAAGCGAGAAAAACGGATCGGGCAGGTCAGGCATTGCTTTCAGCATACCGCCCCCGGTTTCGAGCAGCAGGCTGCGTTCATCCGAAATACTGATCGCTGGCGCGGCACGTTCACGCAAATGCGCCTCCAGCGCATCAGCAAGGTAATGCACATTGACGATGGCGCGAACGATCCCCGCGTCGTGCAGCCGGTCGAGCGCATGGTCGATCAAGGGTTTGCCAGCCACGCGCACCATCGGCTTGGGCCGGCTCGCGGTCAGCGGCCGCATACGTTTGCCCAGCCCGGCAGCGAGCACCATCGCCGTATCGCTCGCCAAGGCGGTCATGCGAGCTTACCACCGCCGTATTTACGCAATTCTTGAGGAATATTCGCGTCGAACCAGCGCGCGACCGGCTCCAGCGCATCATGCGCAAGATCGCGCTCCATCAGCGCCCAGACGCGCGGGATCAGATCCAGATAGCGCGGCTTTCCGTCACGTTTATACAGTCGCGCAAAGATACCGACGATCTTGGAGTTGCGCTGTGCGCCTAGCCGCGCATAGTCGGCCTCAAAATCAGGCCCTGCATCAATTACCGCAAGATAGCGATCGAGCATTGCCCGCTCAAGCTCTGGTGCCACGTCGCGCCGCGCGTCCTGCAGCAGCGAGACGAGATCATAAGCAGGATGCCCCACCAACGCGTCCTGAAAATCAATCAGGCCTTGCGCCCCACCCTCGCGAGGATCGCCCAGCAGCATGATATTCTCGGCGTGATAATCACGCAGCACTGTCACGCCCGGCTGCTGCCGCGCAAGCAAGGGCTGGATCACCGCCTCCCATGCTCGCCGGTAGCCGGCAACATCAACCTCGAGCCCCACAGCAGGGCAATACCACTCTGCGAAAAGAGCGGCTTCGCGGGCATAGGCCGCCATGTCGTATGGAGGAAAGGGCCCCGGCGGCTGGCGGTGCAGCTCTACCAAAGCATCAATTGCGCCCTCATAGGCGGCCAGTTCACCCGAAGGATTGGCATCGATCCAGTCACGCATGCGGTCATTACCGAAATCTTCCAGCAGCACCCAGCCACTTGCGACGTCAGCGGCGTAGATCTCTGGCGCCCGCGCATTATGTGCGGTGAGGTAGGCAGCGACGTCGAGAAAGGGCTGTGGGTCTTCATGCGGCGGCGGCGCATGCATCAGCATGGCGCCTTCATCGCCCTTGCGAATGCGGAAGTAGCGCCGGAACGAAGCATCGCCGGGGATCGGATCGATATGCGAATTGCCCCACCCGGCAACGCCAAGAAAGGATTCAATTCCAGCTGGAAATTCACTCATGGCATGCGCTCTAGCCAATCGGTACCCGGCTCGACAATTGCCCGCCGTCCCTGCCCCACAGTTTCAAGTGTGATTTCGAGACAGGCTGGCTCGTGGCCAAACCCGCCTGCATGGGCTGGCCATTCAGCGATGAGAGCAGCGCCTTCGCGATATTCGTCGAGCCCCAGCTCGCGCAGCTCGGCCGGGTCCTCGAGGCGATAGAAATCGGCGTGCACCACCGGCAGCCGTAGCGGCGGCGCTGCATAGGTTTCGATGATCGTGAAAGTGGGTGATGGCACCTCGCCCGAGTGCCCCAGCGCCATAAGGATAGCACGCGCCAACGTTGTCTTGCCGGCGCCCAGATCGCCCTCAAGTGCGACCACATCTCCGGCCCGCAACCTTGCACCAATCCGCGCGCCAAACGCCTCCATCGCGGCAAGGTCGGGCAGATCGACTGTCACGGCAGCAAGATCATCGCCGTGGTGCCCTGCCCCTTGCGACTTTCCAGCGTCAATGTACCACCATGCGCCTCGACCAGCTGCCGGGCGAGCGGAATGCCGAGGCCTTGACGCCGCTCCACCTTGCCATCGGGCAACACCCGCAAGCCTTCCTGCAGCCGCTCAAGCTCTTGAGCAGTCATGCCCGGCCCATTGTCCGATACCACGATCCTGGCGCCTTCCTTTGTGCGCGCGATGTCAATCAGGATCTTCCCGCCCTTGCCCGTCGCCGCAATCGCATTGTCGAGCAGCTGGCCGATCGCTCGGCCCAGCTGGCGTCTGTCACCCTCTATCGCGCCACCCGGATTTCCGCGCAAGTCCAGCGAAAGGCCGGCAGCCGAAATCGCCTGTTCGCGTTCACGCACAATCTCAGTCACATAAGGCAGCAGTTCAAGCCGCTCCTTCGAGATCGGTAGCAATCCCGCCTCGCTCTGCGACAGGTCGAGCACGTTCTCAACCTGTTCAGTCAGCCTTGCGACCGACGCCAGAATAGCCTCGACATACTCCTTCATCTGGTCGTTCACCGGCCCGGCGGCGCCGCTCTGAATCAGTTCGGCAAATCCACCTATCGAAGTCAACGGGGTACGGAATTCATACGACATGTTGGCTAGGAAACGCGTCTTTACAGCATCGGCCTCTTCCAGCGCCTGGTTGCGTTCGCGCAGCGCGGTTTCCGCCATTTGCGAATCTGTAATATCGAGCACGGTCAGCAATCCATTGCCATCGGGCAATGGCACCCCGGCAAATTCGAGCGTCCGCCCGTCAGCGAGTTCGACCCGCCCGCCCTTTTCGCGCCGGTCGAGCGTGGCTGCGCGCACGATCTCGCCTATTGCCTTGACCTGTTTTGGCCGTGCGAGATTGGGCGCAATTGCTGCCAGCAACTCATCTGCGGAAGGGTGATTGTCGAGAAGCTCCGGTTCAAGTCCCCAAGTTCCGGCGAAACTGCGATTCCACACTTGCAATGACCCATCAGGCGCAAAGACAGCTAGCGCTTCGAACAGGCTATCGAGCATCGCGGTGCGGGTACGCAGCAGCGTGTCGCGCGTGGCCGAGAGCGCGAGCTGCTCAGTACGGTCTTCTGCGAACAGTACCAGCCCACCGTCGGGCATCGGCTGGGCGACGATCCGCAAATGTTGCCCGCCTGGCAACGGCCAGGCCTCTTCCTGGGCCTCGCGCGCACCAAACCATTCAACATGTTCGCGCCGCCACGCTGGAAAATCGCGTACCTCGGGTGTGCGGCGTTTCTCTCGCGCGTCACTGAGGAAGCGATCGAACGGTATTGCATCACCCACAATGCCAAATGGCAGATCAAACAGGCGCAGGAACGGGCGATTGGCAAAAACCAGCTCGCGCGCTGCATCAAACTGCGCCACGCCTGATGATAGCTGGTCCAGCATCGCGCGCTGCGCCTGGCGGAAGGCGCGAAATTCGCGTGCCTGTTGCTCCATTTCCTCAATGTCGATGGCATAGCCGGCAATACCTTCCTCGCCGATCGGCAGGTCACTCACCCGCAGGCTGCGCCTTTCGCCATGAATCGTTGCCGGAACCGTGCGCTCGCGTATCTCTCCCTGCTCCGCCGCAAGCCGTGCAATATCGCCCGCAGACTGGTCCTGCTCGGGTTCAAGCAATTCGATCTGCTTGCCAACCACTTCATCGGCGCTTTGTGCGCCGACCGCTTCGACATAGGCGCGATTGACCAGCCGCAGACGCAAATCGCGCCCGCGGAACCACATCGGAATTGGTGCGGCTTCGATCAGCCCAACCAGCGCAGTAAAGTCACCTTGGGCCTGAGCCGCTTCTTCGCGCAGGCGCGCCAGCTCACCCTCGCTTTCGCTGAAATCGAATATCCAGACTAATGCCGCGCCGCCGGGCGCCACACGCGGATCGGCCAGCGTCCCGCGAAAGGCGAAGCTGCGCCCGGTTCCTGCCAGGCTGGCCGATAGCCGAAACGGTGCTGCCGTCTTTTGCGTACGCTGCACAGCTACGGAAAGCTGCTCGAGCTGGGCGGGATCAAGTCCAAATCCATCGGCACCGCAAAGTTCGCTGAGATATTGCGGCGGCGCCTCCAGCCCAAGCCAGCCTGCCAGCCGATCATGCACTTCGATACGTCCGTCGGCACGAACCAGCATCGGAATGGCGGGCGCTTCGTCGAGCATTCCGTTAACCCGCGCAAGCGAACGCCGCATTGTTTCGTAACGGCGCAATCGCTGGGCCGTACGCAGCATGATCAGCGCCGCCGCAACCGTCCATGCGGCGAGCAGCAATCCAATCAATGCCATAGCGGTGGACGAAAACTCCATCCCATTCAGCTATGCGCGGCGCGGGCCGGATGCAACGCCCCAGACAAGGAAAAGCCCCCGCAAAGCGAGGGCTTTCCGTATTAATCCGATGAATTGATGGCTCAGTAGCGGTAATGATCGGGCTTGAACGGCCCCTCCACCGGTACGCCGATATAATCAGCCTGCTTCTGGCTAAGCTGAGTTAGCCGCACGCCTAGCTTTTCAAGATGCAGCGCGGCGACCTTTTCATCGAGATGCTTGGGCAGCACGTAAACATCGTTCTGGTATTCATCCGACTTGGTGAACAGCTCGATCTGCGCCAACGTCTGGTTGGTGAAACTGCTACTCATTACAAAGCTGGGATGGCCAGTTGCGCAGCCCAGGTTCACCAGCCGGCCCTTGGCCAATACCAGGATCGACTTTCCATCGGGGAAGGTAACCTTGTCGGTGCCTTCCTTGATCTGTTTCCACTCATAATTGTCGAGCGCTGAAATCTGGATTTCGCTGTCGAAGTGGCCGATATTGCACACGATGGCCATGTTCTTCATCGCCTTCATGTGTTCGCCGGTGATGACATCTTCATTGCCAGTGGCGGTTACGAAGATATCGGCACGCTTGGCCGCTTCCTCCATCGAAACAACCTCATAGCCATCCATCGCCGCCTGCAATGCGCAGATCGGGTCGATCTCGGTCACCATAACGCGCGCGCCGCCATCGCGTAGCGAAGCGGCCGAGCCCTTGCCGACATCGCCATAGCCGGCCACGCAGGCGACCTTGCCAGCCAGCATGACGTCGGTCGCGCGGCGGATGGCATCGACCAGCGATTCCTTGCAGCCATACAGATTGTCAAACTTCGATTTGGTGACGCTGTCATTCACATTGATCGCCGGGAATGGCAGTTTGCCCTGCTTGGCGATCTGGTAAAGCCGCATGACGCCCGTAGTGGTCTCTTCCGACACGCCCTTGATGTTCCTGACCGACTTGGTGAGATAGCCCGGCTTTGCCTTGATAAAGGCCTTGAGCGCGCGCTGGAATTCAATCTCCTCGGCATTCGCCGGATCGGGCATGGTTTCCCCCGCCTCCAGCCGCGCACCCCACAGCGCAAACATGGTGGCATCGCCGCCATCATCCAGAATCATGTTGGCAGTAAGATCCGGATCGTCAGCAGTCGACCAGTCGAATATCCTGCCTACATAGTCCCAGTAATCGGTCAGGCTCTCGCCCTTGATAGCGAAAACAGGAATGCCCTGTTCCGCGATCGCCGCCGCAGCGTGATCCTGAGTCGAGAAAATGTTGCAAGTGGCCCAGCGTACTTGCGCGCCCAAGGCGATCAGGGTTTCGATCAGAACCGCAGTCTGGATCGTCATATGCAGCGAACCGGTAATCCGCGCACCTTTAAGCGGCTGCGCTGTGCCATATTCCTCACGCAGGGCCATCAGGCCCGGCATTTCGGTTTCGGCAATCGTGATTTCGTCACGGCCAAATTCAGCGAGCGAAATATCCTTGATGATGTAGTCCTGGGCAAGCTGAGCCACAAAAAACTCCTGAAAATGCAAAGCGCGGCCAAGGGCGGCGCACATGAAACATACGAGGCCGAGCCTCTAGCGAAGCCACCCGTTCGAAGCAAATATAAAAGAATCTTTATATGCTTGCTTGTTGCGGAGCGGTTCCAAGCACCTATATCGAGCGAACAAGGACGGGAACACGAAAGGATATTACACAATGGCAATTTCGGTTGGTGACAAACTTCCTGAAGTAACCCTGGTCAAGGCTACCGAAAGCGGGCCGGAACAGGTTTCGTCAAACGAGTATTTCGCCGGAAAGAAAGTGGCGCTGTTTTCAGTTCCTGGCGCTTTCACACCCACCTGCTCCGCGCGCCACCTGCCAGGATATGTCGAGAAGGCACAAGATCTGAAAGCCAAGGGAATTGACGAGATCGCCTGCACGGCGGTTAACGATGCTTTCGTGATGGGGGCTTGGAACAAGGCTGCGGGCAGCGCAGACATCACCATGCTCGCAGACGGCAATGGCGACTTTGCCGAAGCCGTGGGCCTGACGATGGACGGTTCGGGCTTTGGCCTGGGCAAACGCGGCCAGCGCTTCTCGATGGTGGTCGATGATGGCGTGGTTACCGAGCTCAATGTCGAGGCGCCCGGCGATTTCTCGGTGTCGAGCGCCGAGCATATGCTCGGCCAGCTCTAGACGGTAAACTTCAACCAGCCATGCGAAAGGGCGCCCGGCAAGAGAACGGGCGCCCTTTCTTGTCTGCCGTATATTCCGACGGGGAATTCGTCAGAACTTGACTTCACCGGTCACGTAGAAGCGCCGCGGATCGCCATAAAAGCCGGTCAGCGTGCCCTCCCGGCCCAATGTCGACACGAACGGCGTATTGATGCCGTCACCGCTCACAAAGTTATAGCCCGATACGATATAGCGCTTGTCGAACAGGTTCTTGCCGTGAACGCCGATCGAGAAACGGTCCGAATCGTCAGTGTAGACAATGCTGGCATCGACCAGGGCGAAGCCGTCCTGATCTAGAAAGCGGTTGGGCACCTCAAACTGGCTGGCATCACCGCGCAGCGAGACAGAGCCGATGAAATCGACGATTCCGCTCGCCACAGGCAAGCCCAGATCGAAGCCCATGTGCGCGGTGATATCGGGCGTGTTCTGGAACACGCGGCTGTCGGCGACATCATTGCCGAAATTGTCGATGAAGGTGTTGAACTTGGCGTCTAGTACGCCCAACGACCAGTTGAATGTGAGCTTGCTGCCATCACCCGCAAAATCGCGCCCGACCAGCGCATTGCCCTCAAACTCGATGCCATTGACATCGGCGCTTGCCGCATTTGAGGTGATCCCGATGAAGCTGTCATTCACGCCGTCATTATTTGTATCAACGCCTACCGATCCGGGGATCTGCACGTTCTTGTAATTGCCCAGGAACCCCGCAAGGCTGATGTTGAGGCGGTTATCGAGCAGCGAGGCCTTCCAGCCTAGCTCGTAGCTGTCCACCGTTTCGGGCTCGAAGCGCAGAAATTCGAACTGATCATCGAAATCGATGTCGCCATCACCATCAAGATCAGGCGCCGCGCTGGTCTGGCCGCGCGGATCGAACCCGCCACCCTTGAACCCGCGTGAATAGGTGAAATAGATATTGTGGTTCTCGTTCGGCTTGAAGCTGATCGAGCCGCGCGGGGTGAACTCCTCGAAGGTGTCGCTGCCCTCGAAGTCGCTGGTGACCGCGATCGGGATGGCGGTCGACGGCGGGAAAAGGTCGGAGAAGCCGCCAATGAAAGTGGTGCGCAAAACGCGGCTGCTGCGCTTGTCGCTGGTAAAGCGGCCGCCCAGCGACACGCTCAGCTTATCGGTGATGTCATAGGTGAAATCGCCGAAAACCGACCAGGTCTTGGTCTTCACATCGCCCAGCGTCTGCGCGTTCAGGCCGGGCAGGCCGATCAATGCGCCGGTGTTGAACAGCGCCACGTCGAATGCGGTGAAGGCATTTGCGTCAAGGTAATAAAAGCCCAGAACGCCGTTCAGCCGATCACCCTCGTACAGAAGCTGCAATTCCTGGCTGAACTGGTCGTTTTCATAAATCGCAGGCACATCGAGATCGGCGGCGGGGAGGCTGTCGAAATCGATCGGGGTTGTCGATTTGTCCTCGCGATATCCGGTGATCGATTTGAGTGTGATCGTATCGCTCAGTTCGACCGCGATATTGAGCGCACCGCCATAGGCTTCAACCTGCTGGTCGACGACATTGAGCCCAGCGCGCGTGTCAAACACGTTATCGAGCACGGGTGCGCCGGTCAGCAGGCCGGGGATGAGCCGGTGTCCCTGGCGGGCTTCGCTGTTATCTTTCACATAATCGCCCGACAGGCGGATGAACACCGGGCCATTGTCGAATTCCAGCGTACCGCGCGCCGCCCAGACGTCCTTGTTGTAATTCTCGGTGCCCAGGTTGAGGTTGTCGCCAAAGCCGCCGCGCGAAAGCCGCGCACCGCTGGCACCGATCCGCAGGTTCTCCGTCAGCGGGGTCGATGCGGTCACAACCAGGTCGGCCTGGTCGTATTTGCCATAGGTGCCGCGAATCTTGACCTGGGTTTCGTCCGGCAGCGGCGCGGTAACATATTTGATCGCGCCGCCAATGGTATTGCGGCCATAGAGTGTACCCTGCGGCCCGCGCAGCACCTCGATCCGTTCGACGTCATAAACATCGAGCACCGCCGCCTGCGGGCGGTTGAGATAGACGTCGTCAACATATAGTCCCACGCCAGCCTCGAACCCGGCGACCGGATCCTGCTGGCCTACGCCACGGATGAAAGCGCTGAGCGTGGTGTTGGTGCCGCGGCTGATCTCCAGCGTCACATTAGGCATTTTCTGGGCAATTTCCGTCAGTTCCAGCGTACCGCTTCGTTCCAGTTCTTCACCGCTGATGGCAGTCACCGAAATTGGCACATCGAGCGCGCGCTCCTCGCGCCGCCGAGCCGTGACATAAATCACATTTTCCGTTTCAGACGCGATTGGAGATTCTTCGCCTCCAGATATCTCCTGTGCCACCACAGGAGCCGGAGCGAGACTGGCCGCTAGCGCCAACATCCCGCAGCCGGCAAGCAATATACGTGTATCGATAGATTTCAGTTTCATGTCGAATCCTCACCCAAGAACCATCTTGCCCTGACCTATATTGAAAGTTGAATCGTATTTCAAGTTTGCGCTTGTGAAGGTGCGACAACCGGCTTAGTCTCCACTGCATGCGAACTAAGCCAGACAGTAATGAAAGCGCTGGATTAGAACCGGTGACCGAACGCGGCAGGCGCACGCGTCGCAAACTGCTGGATGCGGCCACTCATGAATTCGGTGAACGCGGATTTCACGATGCCTCGATCAGCGGGATAACCCGTCGCGCCGGCGTGGCACTGGGCAGTTTCTACACCTATTTCGAATCGAAAGAGGCGATCTTCCAGGCGCTGGTGCGCGATTTCAGCGAGGGTGTACGCATCGCCGCATCAAGCGGGATAGGGCACAGCGCCTCGGCTTTGGACAAGGAAAGAGATGCCCTGGCCGCATTTCTTCGCTTTGCCCGCGAGCATAACGAAATCTATCGCATCATCGACGAGGCGGAATTCGTCGATCCCCAAAGCTATCGCGCGCATTACGAAAACACGGCACGCCGAATTCTTGATCGTCTGCGTGCGGGCGCCGAAACCGGTGAGTTTCGCGAGAAAATGGAAGAAGCGCATGCTTGGGCGATCATGGGCATGAACGTTTTCCTTGGGCTGCGCTATGCCGTTTGGGCGCGCCCCGGCGATGAGCCCGATGCAGTTCCCGATATCGCACGCGATATTTTGGCGCGAGGGCTTACCAGGCCGGATTGACCGGGATCAGCCGTAACCCATCAGGCTGAGCGCTTCCTTGCGGCTGCGCGGATCATCCAGAAAACAACCCAGCAAACGGCTGGTGACCATCGTAACGCCCGGTGTGCGCACCCCGCGCCCGGTCATACAGCCGTGTTCGGCCTCGATCACCACTGCAACACCATGCGGTTCGAGATTGTTCCAGATGCACTGCGCAACTTCCGCCGTCAGGCGCTCCTGGATTTGAAGTCGCCGTGCAAAACCGTGCAGCACACGGGCAAGCTTGGAAATGCCCACTACCCGGTCGCGCGGCATATAGGCGATCGCCGCCTTTCCTGTGATCGGCGCCAGGTGGTGCTCGCAATGGCTTTGGAAGGGAATGTCCTTGAGCAGCACCAACTCGTCATAGCCGCCCACTTCCTCAAACTGGCGGGAAAGGTGGATCGCCGGATCCTCTTGATAGCCCTGACAGTATTCAAGCCACGCGCGGCCCACCCGTTTGGGTGTGTCGAGCAAACCTTCGCGCGCCGGATCATCCCCTGCCCATTCTATGATCGTGCGGATCGCATCCTGAACATGGTCTGGCACATCACGCTTGCCATGCGGGCTGTTGGTTTCATCTTCGTGCTGGCAGCTCATGCGGTTATCCTGTTTCGGTTCCGTGCAGCCCCGCGGGGCTCACTTTCCCTTCGCGGAAAATTCCTTCCTTGGCAAATGGCCGGATAGCAATTGGGTTCCACGAGCTTGCCCTAAAGCCGGCAGTTCCCATATTGCAGGGTGATATGCGGGAATTGCATGGCCCATCAGCTGTCGAGTTCGAGCGAATGGCACGCAAGGCGCTTGGCACGATGCCACGCCAGTTTCGTGCCGAACTCGAAAGTGTCGTGTTGCGAATCGAGGAATTCGCCAGCCGCGAGCAACTGGAATCAGTAGAGATAAAGAGCCGATGGGAACTAAGCGGGCTGTATGAAGGACGGCCTGTGCCCGATCGCACAATCTGGGAATCGGGCCAGATGCCCCCTGTAATCAGCCTGTTCCGCCAGCCTCTGCTTGCCGAAATGTATGAAACTGGCGTGTCTCTGGAAGATCTGGTGCATCACGTAGTCGTACACGAAGCCGGTCATCACTTCGGGTTTTCCGACGAAGATATGCACACGATCGAGAACGGAGAAGGCTGAGGCCCAAGCAAAAAAGGGACCGGCCTTGCTAGCCAGTCCCTTTTTATGGCGCACCCGGAGCGATTCGAACGCCCGACCCCCAGATTCGTAGTCTGGTGCTCTATCCAGCTGAGCTACGGGTGCTCGCTAGGGGGCGCCATTTAGGGGGCCTTGCCGTGCTTGGCAATCCCCTATCCGGCCTCTTGCGAAAACAGTGCTCTTGCCAGGTCGATATCAAGTGGAGGCATATCCAGCGCTTCGATCTCTTCTACAGCGAACCAGCCTATTTCTTCGCCTTCCAAGGCAGCGGGGTCCCCTTGCCAAGCATCGATTCTGTAAAGCAGGATGACAATCGTCACAGCGTCTGTTTCGCCGCGACCATGCGCGAATGCAACCGGTGCCAAGGCATCACATGCAACCTCTATCCCCAGCTCTTCGCGCAGTTCGCGCACAAGTGCTTCCGGTGGAATTTCAGCAGGTTCAACCTTTCCCCCGGGGAACTCCCACAGCCCGCCATGATGCTTGGCGAGAGAGCGGCGATGCATCAACCAACACCCGTCTGCGCGCTTCAGAGCACCTGCAACCACCAATAGCCATGTCGGTTTTTTTTCCAATTCAAATGCCCTTCTCAACCATTTCTTAACCGGCTGCGCTGCAAAACGGTCAAATCAGGACGCGATCATAGGGGTTTGTCCATGAAATTGCCGGCTTTCCTTAAGCGTATCGGAACCGACAAAACCGGGGCAACCGCAATCGAATATGGCCTGATAGCGAGCTTGATCGTGATCGCCTCAATCGGTGCTTTCGACGCAGTAGCGAACGAAAACGACGGAATTTGGGCTGTGGTCACGAGCAAGGTCGGCGTTGCGGTCGATGGCTGACAATAATTTCTTCGAAAGGTTTTCGATTTAGGAATTTTTCAACAGCTGCCGATTAATACTGCAATCGTCCGTTCGGTCTTTGGCTGGCGGGCACGGGTACCGAAGACTGAAACCAGGAGACTAGACATGAAGTTCATCAACAAGCTTTTCCGTGACGAGCAGGGCGCCACCGCCATCGAATACGGCCTGATTGCTGCGCTGATCGCCGTTGCCGCGATTACTGCAATGCAGAGCCTCGGCGACAACCTGACCACGACGTTCAACACCGTTTCGACCTCGATGGCTGACGCAAACGCCTAATCGTCATTCGAACGAACAAGAAAGCGGCGGGGATTTCCCCGCCGCTTTTCTTTTGTCCGCCGCAGATCTGAACAGCGCCAATTCGCGCTCTTACCGGTCCCGCACCACCAGCTTCACTTTTTGCCCCGCTTGCACCTGGTCACCCGAACCAAGCCCGTTGAGTACGCGAAAGCGATCCTCCTGCGCATTGTCGAACGCCATGCGCCGTGCCAGCGACGCCACGCTTTCGCCGCGCTGCACCGTCACCACGTCAACCCGGCGCGGAACCACCGCCGCCGCTTCGCTCGCACTGATCCGGCGCATCGACTGGAACATCGAATTGAACACATTGGATTGGCCAGCCGGCGTGATCGTGGCGAAGTGATAAGCGCGATCTCTGGCAAATTCATAGGCATAGACCACCACATCAACCTGGCTGTTGCCACTGTTCACCCGCGCCATACCATAGGCGGCGGGAATCCCGTTGATCGTGGTACGTTCAAGCGTTTGCGGGGCAAGCTGTTGCTGATCTCCACCAAGCGCGGTGAATTGTTGCCGCACATAGGTGGCCAGGTCACCGCTATACGGCGCGAGTGTCAGCTGCGCCTGGCCCGATTGGCCATTGATGCTGACTGCGCGGGTGCCATTGATCATGTAAAATCCCTGCGGAGCTGTGAAGCTCAGCCGCAGATCGGGATGAATGAAATTGCGCCCCTCGACCATACCTTGTGATGGATCATCACCGTAAATCAGCCCGTCAATGCTGGTCAGAAAGGTGTCGCGGTTGACCACCGAGCCCGGCAAACCCTGCGCCTTGCTCAGCGCGGTCTGCACCCGGCTGGCGGGATCGGGGTGGGTGGAGGCCCATGCGGGCGGCCTTGTCTCGCCCTGCCCCGTTAGCCGCGCCTCAAGCGCGTTCTGCGCGGCCAGACTGGACAAGACCGTGCTCATAGCGCGCGGATCATATCCCGCCTTGGTCAGATACTGGATACCAAGATCATCCGCCTGAAGTTCCTGGCTGCGCGAGAATTTGAGCGTCAGTAACTGCGAGCCCTGCAAAAATCCCCGGCTCAGCGTATCGCCGATGGCGCTGTTGCCAAGCAAGACGCCCGACAAGATCGCGCCCGCCGCCCCCAGCAAGGTATTCTGCTGTGCGGCCTGCTGGCGGCGCTGCGAATGGCGCGCTGCCACATGCGCCACTTCATGCCCCAGGACCGCTGCCAGTTCAGCCTCGTTATTCATCAATCCAACCAGCTGGCGCGTGGTGTAGACATAGCCGCCGGGGACCGCGAAGGCGTTGTTGGCCGAACTGTTGAGCAACGAAACGGTGAAACTTTCGCGCGCATTGCCCAAGCCTGATTGCACCGCGATATTCTTGCCCACCTGCGCGACATAGGTGGCCTGTGAGCCGCTCATCGCGCCGCCAAATTCAGCCAGCAACTGGGGATGGAATTCGGCACCCTGCTGGGCCTCTGCCTGGGTGATGGGGGTGGAGGCGCTTGGAATGGCACCGCCCACGCAACCGGTAAGCACCAGGGCGAGCGGTGCAGCAGTGGTGAGTGCAAGCGATTTGTACCAGATTGCCATGAGATTTCTTCCGTTCTTTTTCTTCGCTCCCCTCGCTCCACCCTTCGCCTGCCGCATCATCGCTTATCGCACGCCGCATCGCAAGGGTATTCGCTCGATGAAGATAACGGCTCAGCTAGCACCAATCTGCAGAAAGCGCTCTTCGCGCATACGCCTGAGTTCTTCGGCGGACTTTTTCGCCAATTTATCGATTTCTTCGGTAATCGCATTACCAAGCGCGCGCGCCATCGTCTCAGGCGCACGATGCGCCCCGCCCTCAGGCTCTTTCACGATCCGGTCAATCACCTTGAGGCGCTTTAGCTGCTGCGCGGTGACCTTCATCGCCTCCGCCGCATCCGGCGCCTTTTCGGCGGTGCGCCACAGGATCGATGCGCAACCTTCGGGCGAGATCACCGAATAGACTGCATGCTCAAGCATCAGCACGCGCTCTGCACTTGCCAGCGCGACCGCGCCGCCTGATCCACCTTCACCCACGATTGTCGCCACCATCGGCACCGGCAGGGCCAAACAGGCCTCGGTCGATCGAGCGATAGCTTCGGCCTGGCCTCGCTCTTCCGCTTCGACCCCCGGGAATGCCCCGGAAGTATCGACCAGTGTCACCACCGGCAGGCCGAAACGCCCGGCGAGTTCCATCAGGCGGATCGCCTTGCGATAACCCTCAGGTTTGCCCATCCCGAAATTGTGTTTCAACCGTGTTTCTGTGTCGTGCCCCTTTTCGTGCCCGATCAGGACAATACGCCGGCCCTTCAGCCGGGCAAAGCCGCCCATGATCGCCTCGTCCTCGCCAAAATGGCGATCGCCGCCCAGCGGTACGAATTCGTCAAACGCATGTTTGACATAATCGCGAAAATGCGGCCGCTGCGGATGGCGCGCAACCTGCGTCTTTTGCCACGGAGTGAGTGAAGCATAGGTGCGGGTCAGCAAATCGCGACTTTTCTTCTCGAGACGTTTGATCTCGGTGGCGATTTTGACCTCGCCACCCTCGGCGGCGGAACGCAGTTCAGCGATCCGCTCTTCCAGCTTGGCAACGGGCTTCTCGAAATCGAGGTAGGAAATCATCCTGCCCCGCTAGTCTTAAGTGGCGCGTCGGGCAAGAGGATGGCGTGCATTGACCAAAGCCACAAGGCGGGCTGCATCGACATGGGTGTATATCTGCGTGGTCGAAATATCGGCGTGACCAAGCAATGTTTGCAGCACCCGCAAGTCCGCCCCGCCCTCCAACAAGTGGGTAGCAAAGGCATGGCGCAGCACATGCGGACTGACGCCTGCGGGATCGATGTCCGCACGCACGGCCAGTTCCTTAAGCAATTGGAACAGCCGCACCCGAGTGAGATGGCCGGCCCGCGAGGGGAACAGATAGCGCGATGCCTGCGCCCCTGTGTCGACACGCACCGCCAGCCAGCGAACCAGCGCTTCGCGTGCGCGCTCACTCACCGGCACCATGCGCGCCTGCCCGCCCTTGCCCGTCACCGTCAGCAGCGGCGCATCGCGCGGCATGGCGGAAAGCGGTAGTGAGACAAGCTCGGTTGCGCGCAGACCGGAGCCATAGAGTAACTCGATCAGCACGAGCTGACGGATCGCCGAGGGGCTGCCACTATCAGCCTCGAGCTCTGCGCGATCGAACAGCTTCTCGACATCCTGATGCGAGAGAATTCTGGGCAGCGGGCGGCGGGCGCGGGGGCGGGGCAGTGCGGAAGACGGATCATCCTTCCGCCAACCTTCATCCACCGCAAAGCCGAAAAACTGGCGCAGCGCCGAGCTTTTGCGCGCAACCGTCGATGGCGCGAGACCTGACCATGCCGCCGCCAACCGCGCAACGTCATCGCGGGGAACCTGCGCCAGATCGCCGATCAGTTCCTCCGCCCCGTCAAGATCGCGGCGATAGGCAGCCAGTGTATTGGTCGCTGCCCCGCGTTCTGCCGCCAGCATCTCGAGGAAGGCCTGGCTTGCCGCGCCCATCAGCCGCGCGCGATCGCCTCCGCAGCGATCATGCGGGCTTCGGCATTCAGCCCCACCTGCCGTAGCGAAGATACTATGTAATAAAGATGGCGCGGCGTCATGCGCTGCCACCCTTCACCCTGCATGCCCAGCCCCGCCAGCAGTGCTACAAGCGCACGGTTGTTCACCTCGGCAGCGCGCGTAATGGTGCGTGACCAGCGAGTTTCGCGATCCAGATCAAGCGAAACCCGGCTCGAAAAATTACCGAGATCAGCGCCGGAAACACGGCCCAAACCGGCAAGCCCCGCCAGCAGCAGCTTTGACCGGCGGTAATTGCCGCTGTCGTCGTCGTCGATAAAGCCGTCTACTGCCTGGCGCGAAGCCGTGCCTGTTCCCGCCCTTGCCAAAGTCACCAGCGCCCAGCCAGCGCTCCCTGGTTCAACCACACGGCTCCAGGCATTGGCATCACGATCCAGCCCTGCGGTAAGCATCGAAGTCAGCAATGCGGGCGCTGCATCGACATAATCGGCCGAAGCCGGCATCCGCGCTGCGGCATAGGCAGTCAGCACATAACGGCCGTAGTCTCTAGCGACATCACCGCCCCATATCGCCTGCATCGCCCCCAGCCGTGCCTGCGGATCGGTGCCGACATAGGCCTCGCGCAATTGAGTGGCGGTATCGGCGGCATCACCCACAACACTCTCATCCACATAGATCTGGCTATATAGATCAACCATTGCCTGGGCGGAGAAAATACCTTCGCGCGCGGCGCGATCTGCCCCGCTTGCCCGCTGACCGGGCGGCAACATCGGGGTGAATGCCCGAACCCGCTCGTAATAGGGGCCGGCGTCGCGGCGAAGCGGTTCAGGGATTTCCTCACCCACGGCATTGGCCAGGGCAAAGCGCCAGGGGTTCAATTCCTCGACCCCATCCCATTCAATATCGACCGCCCGCCGCCCGCGCCCGGCAGCGCCAGCCAGCCGCTGCGCCAGCAGCACATCGATCTGCGGCGCAAGCTCGGTACGTAGCGCACGGTCGAGCTGCGATCCTGCAAGCACACCATCGCCCGAATAGGCACTGCAGATAGCGCGCAGCATCTGCCATTGGGCATCATCGCGATCCGGCCCACGAAGCCGCACGATCGGACAGGTTCCAATCACATCGGTTGTCGCCAGATAGGCCTCCAGCGCATTGTCGACCATCAAGTCGTCCCAATTGCCGGTATCGACATCCTGTATCAGCGCGCGCGCTGCCGCATATTCGCCCATGCGATTGAGCGCCTGCGCCCTTAACCCCGCGAATTCGACCGGGTTCATCCCGGCTGGGGCCTCGAGACGGCTGGCAAGCGCCCGGCGCAGCAGGATATGCCCCCAGCGCGAAACCACCGGGCCTCCAAGCCCCTCAAGCACTGCACGCACCAACCCCGCCGGCTGGCGCGCGAGCGACCTCGACGGCAATCCGCCTTCGCTGGCGCCGACAACCCCAACACGCGTCATCACGCGCTGGGCGGCGGGCGGAATATCGTAGCTAGGGCGCAAACCCAGCAACTCGTCAAGCTCGTCAGGCGTCATTTCCTCGATCTGCTCGATCGTTGGAATCGAACTGAAGTCAAACTGCGAGAAGTCCGGCCCCGAGGCGCCTTCGCCGGGCAGAGGCTGGACCGTTGGCGCGCCCGGCACAGCCGGGGTTGTTGGCGCATCAGGGCCGGGCCTGGGTGTGGGCGCAGGGGTGGGATCGTCAAATCCCGGCGGAAGAAGCGATTCGGGCGCGTCCTGAGCGAATGAGAGTGTAGCGGTGAGAGCAATCGCTGCCCCGCCCAACCATTTCCAGCTAGCCATCAACCGCCCCCCGGCAACGGTATTTCATGCGTGATCGGACGGATCGGCTCTTCCCCGCCATCAAACCAGGCCAGCACCAGCACAGCACCGAGAAGGCCGAGCCAGAACCAAATCCGCCCACCATGCACCCGCTTGTTGCCAGGCGGACGCGGTGCGGAACCATCGAGCGAAAGAATTGAGCTGCGCTTGCGTGCCATATTGCATGGCCACTAGCCGATCTATAGGCCGCTGGGCAATGACCGAAGAACGTTCTTCTTTCAGCGCAGAGCTGCTTTCCAGCATCACTGCCAGGCTTGACCGCCCTCTGGTGCTGGTCGGCCTTATGGGCGCAGGCAAATCGTCCGTCGGGCGGCGCCTCGCGAATATAATGGGCTGCAATTTCGTCGATGCCGATGAAGAAATCGAGAATGCCGCACAGCGCAGCATCTCCGAGATATTCGAGGAGTTCGGTGAAGGCTATTTCCGCGACGGTGAACGCCGCGTCATTGCACGTTTGATCGAGGATGAAAGCGGGGTGATAGCCACCGGCGGCGGTGCCTTTGTCAACGACCAGACCCGCGCACTGATCCTGGCACAAACGGTTGCAGTATGGATCGACTGCGAGATCGATACATTGGTTGACCGCACAAGCAGGCGTGACACGAGGCCTTTGCTCAAAGGCGGGAACCCGCGCGAGATCCTTTCCCGCCTTTATGATGAGCGCCGCCCCTTCTATGCGCAGGCGCCGATCCATGTCATGAGCGACACCGGACCGCAGGATGCAACTGTGGCGAAGATATTGGAGGCGCTCGACAAATGGCTGTGATCCCGGTCCAACTGGCAGGCCGAAGTTATGACGTGCTTGTCGCGCGCGACCTGATTGAGGGAGTCGCGCAGCATGCCGCCCCGTTTCTCCGCAAGAAGCGGGTTGCGGTTGTTGCCGATGCCAATGCGCGTGCGCACCACGGCGCAAAGCTCGAAACTGCGCTAAGTGCGGATGAGCGCGAAATTGACTGGTACGATGTTGCTCCGGGTGAAGGCTCCAAAAGCTGGCGCGGCCTCCAGGCGCTTACAGACTGGCTGCTTGAGCGAGGTATCGAACGCGGCGACCATGTGTTTGCCCTAGGCGGCGGGGTGGTGGGCGATCTCACCGGCTTTGCCTGCGCGATCCTCAAGCGCGGCTGCGGGTTCGTGCAGATCCCAACCACGCTGCTGGCGCAGGTCGATAGCTCGGTTGGCGGCAAGACGGCGATCAACACCGCAGCAGGCAAGAATCTGATCGGAGCGTTCCATCAGCCTTCACTGGTGCTGGCAGACTTGACCGCACTCGACACATTGCCCGACCGCGAGATGCGCGCCGGTTATGCCGAAGTGATCAAATACGGTATTTTGGGCGATTCCGATTTCTTCGACTGGCTTTGCGAACATGGTCCCGAAGTAGTCGATCGTGAGCCTGCTGCAATCGAGCATGCGGTCGCAACCAGCGTTGCGGCCAAAGCGCGGATCGTGGCGGAGGATGAGCGTGAGACACAAGGTAAGCGTGCGCTGCTGAACCTCGGGCATACATTCGGGCATGCACTCGAAGCCGAAACCGGATTTTCCGACCAGCTGCTGCACGGCGAAGGCGTGGCGCTGGGCACGGTGCTGGCCGCGCGTTATTCGGCGCGGCGCGGACTGATCTCAATCAGCGATGCAAAACGCGTTGCCGCCGCAATAGCGGCCGCCGGTTTGCCCACTGAAATCTCCGCTCTCGATCTCGACTGCAACGGACGCAAGCTCGCTAGTCACATGCTGCACGACAAGAAGATGGACGCAGGAACATTGCCGTTCATATTGCTGCGCAGCATAGGCGCAGCATTTCTCGCCCGCGACATCGAACTGAGCGATATCGCTGCCTTCCTGGACGAACAGTTGCAGGCTGCCTGAACGAGACAAGGCGCAGATCAATGACAGCGATCATTCTGACAAACGAACCACTGATCCGCATGGGCTTCTTCCTCGGCGTTCTCACCGTCATGGCATTGTGGGAAGTGGCCGCCCCACGCCGCCGCCGCGAGATCCCGCGCCTGCTGCGCTGGAGCAGCAACCTCGGCATCGTCGCGCTTGACACGCTGCTGGTGCGGCTGGCCTTCCCCCTAGTCGCAGTGGGGCTGGCGCTGATCGCGCAAGAGCGCGGCTGGGGGCTGTTCAACGCTTTTGACATGCCGTTCTGGCTCGCATTCGTCCTGTCACTGCTCGCGCTTGACCTCGCCATCTACCTCCAGCATGTGATGTTTCACGCCGTGCCCGGCCTGTGGCGCCTGCACCGGATGCATCATGCCGATCTCGAGTTCGACGTCACCACGGGGCTGAGGTTTCATCCAGTCGAAATCCTGCTGTCGATGGCCTACAAGCTGGCAGTAGTTGCTGCGCTTGGGCCCCCTGCCCTCGCTGTTCTGGTATTCGAGGTTCTGCTCAATGCCACATCCATGTTCAACCATTCCAACATCGCTCTGCCGCAGCGGGTAGACCGCCTGCTGCGCCTGATCGTGGTGACGCCAGATATGCACCGGGTCCACCATTCGATCCATCCCAGCGAAACCAATTCGAACTTCGGCTTCAACCTGCCATGGTGGGACCGGCTGCTGGGCACTTATCGCGCGCAGCCGCGGGACGGCCACGAAGGCATGACGATCGGCATCGAGCAGTTTCGCAACACCCGCGAATTGTGGCTCGACCGGATGCTGATCCAGCCAATTCTGGGGCCGGCCAGCGGATATCCGATCAATCGCGACACAGAGAATGCCTCGCCTGCCAGTGATCCGGTCAGGGACAAATGAAACCTGGTACCATGACCCGCTTTATCGATCTTTCGATCCCGATCACCAATGAGGTGATCTCCGATCCCGAGGTGATGCGGCCCAGGATCACCTATATGACCCACCGGGACACGTGGCAGCAGATCGCCATGTTCTTTCCCGGGCTGGAGCAGGATGACTTGCCCGACGGCGAAGGCTGGGCGGTCGAATTCCTTGAGCTGAGCACGCATAACGGCACGCATATGGATGCGCCGTGGCATTACCATTCGACGACAGACAGCGGCCAGCACCCTGCCCCCAGCATTGACGAAGCGCCGCTTGATCGATTCTTCCGGCCGGGTGTGAAGCTCGATTTCAGCCACCTGCCGCATGGCCATGTGGTGAGTGCAGCGGAGCTGGAGGAGGCCTTCGACAAGATAGGCTACGAACTGCAACCGCTCGACATCGTGCTGGTTCAGTCCGGTGCGGTCTATGGAACGGACAATTTTACCGATCAGGGCGTGGGGCTTGGCGCGGAGGCCACACTGTGGCTTACCGAGCGCGGTGTCGAAGTTGTCGGCACAGATGCCTGGAGCTGGGACGCGCCGTTCAGCCACACCGCGAAGCGCTGGGCCGAGACGCGCGATCCCTCGATCATCTGGGAAGGGCACAAGGCGGGCCGCATTCGCCCCTATTACCAGATCGAGAAGCTGACCAACCTTGCCGCGCTGCCGGATCACGGCTTCATGTTCAGCTGTTTCCCGGTGAAGATCGAACGCGCCAGCGCGGGGTGGATCAGAGCCGTGGCGATCCTGGAGAGTTAATCGGCCCTCATCGCCTCTACTATGGCAAGCGGCTGGCCAGGCAGGATTGCCGCGCGCATGGGCGCTTGATCCAAGCAGGGCATAGCTTTTTCACCAAGCTCACCCACGGACGCAAACGCCGCGTTAACCATCCAAACCCCGTTAGCGCGTGCCTGCCGTGAAGGTGGCATGCAATTGCCGTCAATCTTCCCTAGCGATTTGGTAACCCTCTCTTCAAACCTCATGGTGAGAGGTGCGGGTGCAAAGCGGGACCATGATCAAAAGGTCCCATCTTGCCGCAGGGCTCGGATCGAGCCTTCTTGCCGGGCTTGCTGCCGCGCCGCTGGCCGCGGCCTCTCCGCAATTGGCCGTAACCATGCCGAGCGCGATGCCACTTGCCGCCGTGGGCATCTCTGAGGCCGCCTGCATGCCGCAACTGGTGCCCCAATTGGCGGCCGGCTCGCACCCGCTCGCGGCTTCTTTTACCGGAGCGCGCATGGCCAAAAGCGCCGCAATCCTGGGCGGGCAAATGAGCGCGCTTGAGCGGATGCGGATGGAACAGGCGGGTCAAGTAATTCCTGCAGCGTTGGCCAAGGCCGCCGCCCCCGTGGCGGTCGCGCCTGCACTAACCGCCGGGCAGGCCCGCGCATGCGAATTGCTGGGCGCACGCACCTCGCCTAACGCCGCCGACACGCTTACAGCCTCCTATGCCGTAACCAGCACCATAACCGCCAATGGCGGGCGCTGGCCGGCCATTCGCAGCGCGGGCCGCTTCCTCGGCACAGAACGGATCCGCATCGGTCGCTCGCGCTTCGATGCCTCGTGGGAGCGGGTAGCCACACAACAGCTATCTGCCAGCGATGTAGCGTCTACATTGGGTGACGTGCCAAGCGATCGCACCAACCTGATGATGGCGGTCAACCGCTGGGTAAATAACGAGATCACCTATCGCCTTGACAGCGCGCAGTACGGGCGGCGCGATTATTGGGCCGATGCGCGCACCACTTTGCGCAGCCGCATGGGCGATTGCGAGGATTATGCGATCCTCAAGATGCAATTGCTGGGCGCGGCGGGAGTTGCACGCGAGGACATGATGCTCACGTTGGCGCGCGACACATTGCGCCGGGCCGATCACGCGGTTCTTTTAGTGCGGCACGAAGGCGAATGGTTCATGCTTGACATGGCGAGCGACCGGGTTGCCCCTGCCAGTGCAGATTATGGCTATCGCCCGGTAATGAGTTTTGCCGCGGGTGAGCGCTTTATCCACGGCACTACCCTGGGCGGCCCTCCAGGCCCGCGCACCATGCGTGTTGCCTACGCCAACTGACGAGAAATTACTTAGGTCTCGCCAGGGTTTGAGCAGGGCCAAGCCCCCACCCGGCATCGCCTCAGCGTTCGGTGAGCGCCTCGTTGAGGCCGCGAGAGATCGGCTTCAGCAGATAACTCAGCACGCTCTTGCTGCCGGTAATGACCTCGACGTCACAGATCATGCCGGGCACGATCGGCAGGCGTTGCCCGCCGCGCTCAAGAAACGAACGATCGGTCTCGATCAGCACGGTGTAGTAGGTCTCGCGCTCGACTTCGTCATAGACGCTGTCCGCGCTCACCTGAAGCACTTCACCACGCAGCCCGCCATAGGTGGCAAAGTCATAGGCGGTGACCTTTACATTGGCCCGGTCGCCCACCGCGATAAACGCGATGTCCTTGGGGTTGATCCGCGCTTCGACCAGCAGCTTGTCGCCCACTGGCACCACCTGCATGATCTCTTCGCCCGCGCCCACAAATCCGCCCACAGTCGTGATCTGGACATTGTTGACGATACCATCGGCGGGAGAACGCAATTCATTGCGGTTGCGGCGTGCCTGTGCCCCGCGAATGGTCTCCTGATTCACCGCAATGCGGGTGTTGATTTCAGACTGTTCGTTGAGAGCCTGCTGGCGGAATTCGCTGCGCGCAGCGGCAAGATCGGCTTGGGCCTGACGGATCGCAGCCTGTGAACGCGCAACAGCCTGCCGTGCGGCAGCCAACCGGCCGCGCGTATCAATGAGGTCGCGCTGGGCGGTGATTAATTCTGTGCGCGGAACAATACCCTGCGCCGCCAACGGCTCGAGCATGCTAACCTGTTCCTGAGCCAGACGAGCACTGTTTTCCAGCGTGGATACAGTTGCTTGGGCTTCGCTGAGGTCGCGCCGGCGCTGCTCCACGGCAGAGGCGAGCGACAATTGCTGGCTGCGTGCAGTCGCCAAACGTACTTCCTGCAGGCGCTGTTCCTCTAAGCAAGTACTGCCTTCTTCGCAGCCCAGTTCGGTCCCGGTCGCCTCGCCTTCGAGCCGCTCCGATCGCGCAGTCAGCCGCGCATTTTCGGTCTGCAGCCGACTCAGCTCTGAATCTGCGATATCATCGTCAAGCCTGACCAGCAGCTGGCCCTTCTTCACGCTCTGCCCGCTGCGCACCAGTATCTCTTCAATGACTGAAGCCTCGGCGGGTTGAACCAATTGAGCCTTGGAGGATGGGATGACCTTGCCCATGCCGCGCGTCACCTCTTCTGTCTGCGCCACGCTGGCCCAAAGCAACAGAATGAAGAATGTCAGCGCGCACGCCGCAATGAGCTTCCGATTGGCATCCCAATCGGAAACCGTCTCGTACCACTTTTTCACTGTCGCGTTTACTGTCGCGTTCACTGTCGATCCTCATCGAGATCGGCGATGGCAATATTGGCACCGCCGCTGGATTCACCTTGCTTCGCACGGGCCACGCCATAAGAGCCCACAGAATTGACGGGGTCGGGAATCGACGGGCGCCAGTTCTTGGTGGTGTCGATCCGGCCGCCTACATCGCTCGGTGCGTGGCGGTCGGCAACATGCGGTGCAACCGTAAGGCCTGGCGTATATTCAGGTTCCTCCGGCTCGATAATATTGGCAGCCAACAATCCGCGCAGCCGATCGAAATCGATCGTTGGAACCGCCTCATAACCGTTCCACCTGCGGCTGAAAGCGGACTTATCGCCCGCGCTGCCCGGAAAACGATAGAAAATGTGGGTGCCGATCTGTTCAATCTTCGCGAGCGTGAAGGCCCAGCGCGGCACGACATAATCGGCATGATAATGCGTTGCCGTGCCGACAGAGGGCTCAACCTTGCCGGCCAGCATATCTTTCGCCACGGCCTGAGCCTCGCTCCACTGGCGCGCCAGCGGCTGGCGCAGCAATGCGCCATCACAAGTGAAACTGAATTGGCAAACGCGCTGGTAAGCACCTTCATATACCACGCCGCATACCGAGTTGGGATAGGCCGGGTGTCTCAGGCGGTTGAGCACCACTTGCGCCACTGCACGCTTGCCCTTCACCGGCTCGTTGGCTGCCTCGTAATAGATCGCCTGCGTCAGACAGGTGAGCGCGCTGTTAAATTGCGCGGTACCTTTGGAAATCGAGCTGAATCCGGCCTGCCGGATAAGCGGCAGATCGGCTGTCGGGATCATGGCGTTGCGTTGTTGCGCGCTCTTCCCTTCGATCACGAGTTCGGCCTGTGCACCCTGGTCAAGATTCTTGAGCCGCGCCACCTCGCTCGAACGCATGGCCATACCGGCCTCCGCACGGCTGGGCCCAGGATTGCCAATCACAAATGCCAGTGCCACGCCAAGCACGCTCGCAAACCCGCCGCCCAGCGCTATTCGGCCGCGAGTTGCCCCGCCGCTGTCGCGCCAAGCCCGGACGATGGAGGCCATGCTGCCGCTCACTTGGAACTTTCTCCCTTGCTGGAACTTGTCTGGCTCATTCCGGCCTGATTGGCTGCGCGGGCAAGGATTTCCTGCTTGCTGCCATCAGCCACCACGCGCCCCTTGTCGAGCACGATGATCCGTTCGCACAGGTCGAACAGAGCGGGTCGGTGGGTTGAAATGAGCAGCGTCTGGTTGGGTTCGAGCGATCTCTTTACCCGTTCGACGAATTGACGCTCTGTCTGGGAATCCATCGCGCCGGTCGGCTCATCGAGGAACAACAGTTCAGACGGGCTGACAAAGGCGCGAGCCAAGGCCAAAAAGCTGCGTTGCCCGCCCGACAGCCTGCGCCCCTGCTCGCCCACGGCACGGTCATATCCACTGTCGTCGCGCGCCAGGAACTCGTCCGCCCCGCTCATGCGCATAGCCTCAAACAAACGCGCTTCTTCAACCTCGGGCGCGCCGAGAGCGAGATTGTCCTTGATCGAACCGGTAAACAAGGTGGCGTCCTGTCCCACAAAGCGGAATGCATTGCGCAAGTCCTGCGGGCGGAACTGACGCGAGTCGATACCATTTACCAAGAAAGCGCCTTCGCTCGGCTGATAAAGGCCGCAAATTAACCTTCCCAGCGTCGACTTTCCCGAAGCGACACGCCCGATCAGGCAAATCCTTTCACCGGGCTTGATGGTGAGGTTGATTCCGTCAAGCGCTGGCACTGGCGCTTCGGGATAGGAAAAGCTCAAATCCTCAAGCTTGAGGGTGGCGTCACGCACCGTCGCGGGCAGCGTTGAAGAACCGAACTTGCGTTCGTCGGGAACCTCGAACAACCGCTCGATCGAGCCAAGCGTTTCGCGCGCCTGGCGGAAGCGAGTGAGCAGAAATGCGATTTGTCCTGCCGGGGCGAGCGAGCGCGAAGACAGCATCACGATCGCGATAATCGCGCCCATGGTGATCTTCCCGGCGTCGAACAGGTAATAACCGCCCACAACCAGCGAGATGGATGAGACCTGCTGGAAAGTCTGAGCCAGCCCGACCGCGACCGACTGGATCTTCTTGAGCCGCTGTTGCGACAGGCTGCCGATATCGGCCAGATTGTACCACCGCCCCATCATCGCCCGTTCGCCATTCATCGACTTGAGCGTTTCCATCCCGGCCACCGATTCGACCAGCAAGGTTTGCTGCAGGCCATGATCGGCCTGCGCATCGCGCGCCGCATCGGCCACCTTGCGTTGGAGGAAGAAACCGGCGGTAGCCATCAGTATCATCGCCACAACCGGCACCAGTGCCAGCCAGCCGGCGATATAGGCAATTACGCCCACGAACAGCACCAGGAAGGTAATATCGACCATCAATACAATCGTTGTCGAGGCGAAGAAATCGCGCACCATGGCGTATTCGCTGACCCGCGCCGCCAGCGCGCCCGTATTGCCCTGGCGTGATGCCAATGGCAGGCCAAGCACACGGCCGAAAATCTTCTGCGATAGCTTGATATCGAGCCGCCGCCCGATTTCGTCAATTACGTTGGTGCGCGCAGCGCGCAGTGCAAATTCCATCGCAAAGGCCAGCAGCACACCGATGCCGAGCACCCATAGCGTCGAGACCGCGCGGTTCGGGATCACCCGATCATAGACATTCATGGTGAAGAGCGGCAGCGCGAACGCCAGCAAATTGATGATCAACGAAGCCACCAGCACCACGCGGAAAGATTTCCGCTCCTTGCGAAGTTCTCCCCAGAACCAGTGATGGCGTGCTTTCTGGTGCCACGGCGCTTCCTGCTCGCGCAGCGAATCCGGGTCACCATAAATGCTCAGAAACTGCCCGGCATATTCGGCCGCCACTTCATCCCGCGGCAACCATTTCGCCTCCCCGGCGTCCGGGGTCCAAAGCAGCAATTCCCCTTCGCGCGCCTGCTGGATCACCGCCGCCGCACCACTGACTGTAGAAATCAGCGCCGGATAGTCAGCATCGCGGGTTGGTAATTTCTTGTAATCATGCCGGTCGAAATCGAGCCCGGCCAGTTCGATCGCTGCCTCAGCCTGGTGGAAGGGCAAGCGCCCTGCCCCGTCACGCGCAAGCGAATCGAACATCAGCGGGGAGAAGGCCACACCATAACGGCGGGCCAACTCCCCGATGCAGCGAATCAGCGGGTCATTCGCCTGCAGCGCGTCCAACTTCCTGTTCTGCAGCACGAAAACCTCGCATTTGTTTCAACCAGACTCAGTTGGCGTAACGGCGATAGTCGGTTTCAGCATCCTTAGGAGGACCATAGTCAAACCGCTCGCGCTCGCTCTTGCCTGCACCCGCACCCGGAGCCACTTCAAGAGAGGTCAGGAAACGGTTGGTGGCTGCCAGTATCTGATATTGCGCAAAAAGCTGAGAAAAACGTGAAGTTTCCAGCCGAACAATGGTGTTAAAACGCGTGTTCTGCGCGTCCAGCACGTCAAGCAGCGAGCGCCGCCCCACATTGAACTGGCTACGATAGCTCAGCAGCAGGTCATCATTGACTTCAGCCTGGCGTGTCAATGCCTGACCGATACTTTTCTGGGCTTCCATCGCGGTCCAGGAATTGGCCGCATCTTCTTCGGCCTGGCGGATCATTTCGTGCATGCGATAGCGTGCCTGCGACGCGCGATGCACCATTTCCTGATATTTTGCCTGGGTCAAACCGCCGTTAAAGACGTTCCAGCGCAGGTAGACACGTGCCTGCACATCGTTGGTTTCGCCAGAAAAGCCATCAATGTCATCGCCAACACGGCCACGCACATCGACGCCAATCGTGGGATTGAAATCGCCCTTGGCGTTCATCACAAGCCCATGCGCAGCATCAACATCTGCCTGGGCTTCGCGTACCAGCGGGTTGTCTGTGCGAGCCATGCCGATCGCCATATCGCGCGAGGCCGGCAAAGCCGTGCCAAGATCCGGCGGTAGACTGGCCTGGTAAATATTCAGGCCGGTCAGCCGACGAAGCGAATTCTGGGCTGTTTCGAGTGCCAGCTTCGCCTCTTCTTCCTGCACGATGGCGGACTGATGCCGTTCTTCAGCCTGCTGCAGGTCAGCAACCGAGATCGATTCCTGCTCAACACCTTGTGTCAGATCGCTGACGAGGTTCTCGTGGAACATCCGGTTATCGGCTGCTGCTGCCACAACACGCTGTTGCAACAGCACGTCGAGATACTGGCGGGCAACCTGAAGCGCGATGAATTCCGAACGCTCGATAACACGCAGCGATGCACCATCAACGCGCGCTGCCTGGCGTAACAATTCGCCGCGGCGGCGACCAAAATCGATCAGCGTCCAATCTGCCGTCACCTGGCCTTCAATCGGGTAAAGCTCGTTATCGGCAATGCCCAGATTGCGGCGAGTGCTGTTTTCCAGCCGGCGAACGCCCGCAGAAACTTCCAGGTCGACGCGCGGATAATACAGTGATTGCGCCTGCTCGCGCTCCATCTGGATCGCCTCGGTATTATACTGCGCCTGCATAATCTCTGGATTAGACAGCATTGCAGTCTCGATCGCTTCCTGCATCGAAACCACATCGCCGGTCGATTGCGCCATGGCCGCCGGTGATGTCGTGGCCAGCAGGACAGCGGCGGCGAAGCTCGTTATAGTTGTATTCTTCATCTCACCCCTCCCTTAATTGGATGGCACCTGGATTTCGACACGGCGGTTCTGCAGCTCGCGGACACCGTCTTCAGTCGGAACTCGCGGCTCTTCCTCGCCTCTGTATTCCACCGTTACGGTGGTGCCGGAAACGGCAGGGCGCAGCATGTTGGCAACATTGTTTGCGCGCTCTTGCGAAAGGCGCATGTTGTAGGAATTCGAGCCAGACTTGTCGGCATGGCCGACCACGGTCAGGTTGGTCCATTTGCAGACCTGATAGAACTCGGCGATGAAATCCACCACCTGCTGAGCTTCTGTTGCGGGCGGAACCGGGTTGTCCCACTCAAAGAAGATCAGCGCCGGATTGTCGCACTGCGGCGGGGGCGGCGGTGGTGGTGGCGGCAGAGGCGGGGGCGGCGGTGCGGGAATTTCCTGCATCAGCTCGTATGCCTTGAGGCATTTGCCAACCGACACCGGATCCTTCGTGCGCGATTTGAGATAGCCCAGTGCGATACCGCATTGGGCCTTGGCCTCATTCGCCCACACATGGCGCGGATTATCGGCATTGATGATCGCCGGATCCTTGGAGAGCGCCAGCGCCGCGTCAAAACGCATCTGGATCTCGCCGCGAAGGCTGCTGACGTCCATGCCCATTAGCCGATCAAAATCGCTGCTTTGGGCCAGCGCGGCCTGGTGCGTGGCAAGTGCCACCACCAGCGACGCACCTGTCGCCATAATTCTGGTCAACCGCATATCATTCCCCCTGGTCAAAGGATTCTATATCAAGCGTGTATCGTTGCGAGGGCTGCTGCATCTTCGTGCAAGTCAGCCACCATATTGCCGGCGAAGGCAAACGCGCCCGTTTCAATCATCTGGGCCAAGGCACCATCATCAAGATAGCCGCCTTCTTCAGAGATTCCAACGAAATCCGCGTCTTTTCCTGCAAGATGGTCAAGCATGGTGTCGATTGCGTTCTCAGCCATGATATCATCGACGATGGCGGCCAGTTTGGGCGCCTCATCCGATTGATCCATGCCCGTCGCATCGGCCAGGTTGGCATCTGCGGGTTCCGATGAGGATTGCAGCGCCAGCAGCGCCTCCATCATCGCCGGGTCGACATCGCTGCCGGTGGCAAAGGCCGCATCAGATACTGCACCTGTGCTGCCATCTTCCATGGTAAAGCTGGCCGTACCGTAAACGGTGACATCGCCATCAGCCTCGATCGTGGGGATGCCATTTGACACCAGCTGGATCGAGCTGATCCCGGCATCGGCCAGCGTCACGAATTCGCCCGCATCGGAAACAGCATCGAGGTCGGCGTCGATCCAAACCCCAAATTTACCATATGCGGCGTCGTTTGCGTCGAGTTTGCCGTCGCCATTGTCGTCATACTTTGCAGCAATGGCTTCAAGGTCCGTCATCCCGTTGCCGCCGAACACGAATTCGGAGGCGTCGGTTACGATGTTGTCACCGTTCAGATCATAAGCCAGGATCGCGCTGCCCGCGGCAATCCACGCGGTCTGCGTTTTCACACCGTCGCCATTGTAATCATAGGCAAGGCCGCCGCTGAGGCTGGTGAACTCGTTGCCACCACCATCGAGATCAAGCACGACGGGGGTGACGGAAGTGTCTGGAGTCACTGTAATATCGATGGTTCCGGTCGATGTGTCGCCATCACCATCGGTAGCCAGGACGTCGAAGCTGAACGTCAGATCATTTCCAGCTGTCACCGAATTGAAGCCGAACGCACCAAGCGCGAAATCATCACCTCCACCATGGCTATATTCGACTGCATTGAAGTCAGTCACGCCCTCGAAGGAGACGGTGTAGCCCGCACCAAGGCCGGTGACCGTTACGGTTCCGTCTCCATTGTCGACGAAATTGCCGTCGTTCGGATTACCGTTGGTATACAGCGCTGTGATGTCCACACCATTGGCATCGGTCACCGTCAGCGAGCTGAAATCGACATCAACCGGTGTCCCACTAAGCGTGTCCTTGGGGGCGGCATCAGAGTCAAGGAACAGCGAGATCGTAACCGCAGCCTGCGCACCGCCGCTTTTCACCTGCATGACCGTGAAGGAAGAGTCGGTGACCAGGTAATGAGCGTCGAAGGTGTAACCCCCGGCATCCTTTTCATCCTGGCCGGGATCACGTGCAACATCTGTGACGTAATCGAGTCGGAGACCCTCGTTCTCATCAATCCACTGGTTGTTACTGCCAATGTCGGTCGCGCTCGTATTGACCGTGCCACCGTTGAGGCCGGTTATCAGCAAATCCTCGCTGTCATTCTGCGAAAGATTGATGTCGACGCCGTCAGCATCGAGTCCGATCCACCGGTTCTGACCCGCAGGAGCGGAGGAGAAGTCGTCGAACACAAACCCCGAACCGTCATCGAGCGGCTGATCGAAATCGATCGTGTAGGTGGCATCGTCGCCCGCACCGGTGCCGGTGTTGAGCGTGACCGTGAACACCTTTGCCGCGGCATCGGTATTCGTCGGATCAGTGGTGCCGATCAGCGTGCCCGTGCCAAAGCCGAACAGGTAGATCGTGTCGCCACCCGATGTAATCGGATCGCCGCCGGTGGTTTCGAACGTCGTCACTCCATCGGTCCCGCCTGTGAAGGTCAGGCTACCAAAGCCATCTGCACCGATGAAATTGGTGCCGATACCGTCATTGTTCGGATCATTGATCAGGCGTGTTGCAGTTGCCGTGCCGCTGTTGACGAGAGCATCGTCCTGCGTAGGTAGCACGCCAGTGGTGTCCGTCAGATCGACAGGAGTGAAGTCGTTCGGCGCATCGTCGCCGAACTGGATCGTCAGCGTGCCATTAGCCGTGTCAGCCGGAGTATCGCTGTCGCTCACCGTGTAGGTGAGGTTAAGCGAGTCGACCCCGCCAGGAAGCTCACCGTCATTGCCGCCATCATGCAGCCAGTTCTGCAGCAATGTAACGGTGTAGCCGCCAGTGGCTGTATCAAGAGACACGGTAAACACCGCGCCGCGTACATCGCTTACCGCAGTAAGCGTGCCGATGCCTGTGTTACCGTCAACACTCCAAGTGTAGCTTATTGTTTCCGCGAACGAACCCGATCCTGCCGCATCGGTCTGCCCGACCATGCCAGCGAGGCTGAATGTCGCAGGACCATCGTTAAAGGCATTGCCAGTCAGCGTGCCCATGAACACCGTATCCGAACCGATGCCAGCTCCGCTGTCACCCAGATCGGCATCGAGATCGTCGCCCGCAACATTCGGGCCATTGCCGCCGGGCAACCCGTCGTCATCAAGGCGCGCGGTGACCGTGCCTGCCGTCGGCGTGCTGTCATCCTGCAGGTTGATCGTGACGGTGGCGGTACTCTCGTCACCGTCGCCATCGGACAGCGTATAGGTGAAAGTAACCGTACCTTCTTCGCCGTCAGCCGGCGTGTAGGTGAAGGTGCCGTCGGGCAGGAAGTCGAGCGTGCCTTGGCCGTTATGGTCGTCGTTATACACATAGCTCGCCGCGCCATCGGCGCCTTCGACATCGGCGCCATTGCCGTTGTCGAGCTTCACATCGCCAACCACGTCCGCATTCTCGCTTACCTGGTTGAACGTGTCATCGTTTGCCGTTGGCACATCGTCAACCACGTCGATCGTGATCGTGCCCTGCACCGTGTTGCCGTTGGCATCCTTGGCCTCATAGACGATCGTTTCGACACCGGTGAAGGTGTTGGTCGAGTTGTTGCCAGTCGGGCTCAGCACCGGATCGGTCAGCGTGTAGGTGTAGCTACCGTCGGCATTGAGCTGGAATTCACCATAATTGTCAGTGAAGCTGATCAGCGAGTAGCTGGTTGCGCCAACCACGTTGAGCTGGCCCGACACCGTCTCGGTATCAAGCCCCGGCTGGCTGCCTTCCACATTGCCTGCTGCCAGGTCATCGTTGAGCGTGCCGGTCCGGTCATCCTGATTCAGGTCAAGCGCGGCTTCGAACACCGTCTTGGTCTGGTTGTCGGGCTGCCGCGAAACATCGAGAATGGTGATCGTCAGCGTTGCGGTCGAAGTGTCCCCATCAGCGTCGACAATGGTATAGGTGAACACATCTGTTTCGCCCGGAGGCAGGACCGTGTCGGGATTCGACTGGTAAATGTAGTTGCCGTTCTGGTTCAACGTCAGCGTGCCGTATTCGCCGGCCAGCACAAAGTTGCCGAAGCCATCGTCAGCCGTGCTGTCCGAAGTCCCCTGGTTTACGCTGGTGATGCCGATCACGGTGGGAGTGCCAAAGCCATCCGCTCCGCTCACATCGGCCCCGGCCGTGCCGTCAGGGCTGCCGGTGCCGAGAACCACATTGCCGGCCGTGAAGCCACCCTCTGCGGTGCTGTCGGTATCATTGTTGGCAGTGGGAACATCGTCGACGATCGTCACCGTAAATGTGTCGGGCGACTGCGTGCCGTCGCTGTCGGTCACCTCGATGGTGACGCCGGTCAGTAGCGCGGTGTTCTCGCTCTCGTCATCGGCATGGTCGAGCGGCTGCGACAGCGTCACCGTGTAGCTGTAATCGACCGTGCCATCGAGCTGGTCCGTTCCCGCATTGAGCGAAATCCGGATCACTTCGGTCGCACCGCCATCGACGGTGCCAACCAGATCGCCGTTTCCATCGAGCGCGAAGTCAACCGGTTGCCCGTTAGAGCTCAACTGGCCGTCAAGGTTGTCCGGATTGATGAAGGCGATCGCCGCATCCACATCGAGCGGAGTGTCGTTGCCGAAATCGACCGTGAAGTTCACCGTGTCGGTGTTGTCCTCGGTCGAGTCGGTCTCGGCCGGGCTCACCTGCAGCGGATTGCTGTCAACGTTGGCGCCAGGAAGCCCGTCCTCGTCAACTACGGCATTGCCCGCGTTGAATTCCGGAGCCGAATCCGCGCCCACGTTGACAAATACCGTTGCGGTCGAGGTATCCCCGTCGCCATCGGTGATCGTATAGGTGAAACTGTCTGGCCCCGCATATCCCGCGTCGGGAGTGTAGGTGAACGTGCCATCACCGTTATAAACTGCCGTGCCGTTGGTCGCATCGGTTTCCAGCGCGATGTCGCCAAGGGCAACTCCGTCCGCGCCTTCTACGTCATTGGCGAATACGTCGATCGGCGTCGAAGTGTCTTCCGCAATCGCGATCGGCGCCAGCAGCGAACCGTCATTATTGGCGGTAGGCACATCGTCGTCGAAGGTGATCGTCAGCGTGCCGTCGACAGCATCGTTGTCATCGCTGTCGATTGCGGTGAAGGTCAGAACCGCACTCGCATCGTTCTCTGTATCGGTACCGTCGTCGGCGTGCAGGACGTTGGTCAGCAGCGTCACCGTGTATTGGCCCGAGGTCGGGTTCACTGCAACCGTGAACAGATCGGTGCCAGTGCGGCTGCCGCTGCTGATCGTCGCGGTCAGCGTGTTGGAACCCGCATCCCAGCTGTAATCGACGCTCTCGGTGCCGACCGTGCCGCTCGTCGCGTTCATGCCTGCAAGCGTGAACGTGCCAGGCCCGTCATTACCGAAGTCGGCCGTGAAGGTTCCCACGAACACGCTCTCGTCGCCCAGGCCAGCACCGCTGTCACCCGCATCGGCATCGAGATCGGTCGCAGCATCCGCGCCCGCATTGGCGCCGCCAAGCCCGTCGTCATCGACCGCCGCAACCGCATCGTCCGGCGCAGGAACCGAGTCCTCGAGCAGGTTGATCGTGACCGAGGCGGTGCTCTCGTCACCATCGGCATCGGTAAGCGTATAGCTGAAAGTAACCGTGCCTTCTTCGCCGTCAGCGGGTGTGTAGGTGAAGCTGCCGTCGGAGTTGAAATCGAGCGTGCCGGTACCGTTGTGGTCGTTGTTGTAGGCATAGCTCGCCGGGCTGTCCGCACCCTCTGCATCGTTGTCCGACACATCGCCGGTGACCGCGGTGTTCTCGCCGCCCTGATCGCCCTGATTGTAGGTGTCATCCGCCGCGCTCGGCACATCGTCGTCGAAGGTGATCGTCAGCGTGCCATCGACAGCATCGTTGTCATCGCTGTCGATTGCGGTGAAGGTCAGAACCGCACTCGCATCGTTCTCTGTATCGGTGCCGTCGTCGGTGTGCAGGACGTTGGTCAGCAGCGTCACCGTGTACTGGCCCGAGGTCGGGTTCACTGCAACCGTGAACAGATCGGTGCCAGTGCGGCTGCCGCTGCTGATCGTCGCGGTCAGCGTGTTGGAACCCGCATCCCAGCTGTAATCGACGCTCTCGGCGCCGACCGTGCCGCTCGTCGCGTTCATGCCTGCAAGCGTGAATGTGCCAGGCCCGTCATTGCCGAAGTCGGCCGTGAAGGTTCCCACGAACACGCTCTCGTCGCCCAGGCCAGCACCGCTGTCGCCCGCATCGGCATCGAGATCGGTCGCAGCATCCGCGCCCGCATTGGCGCCGCCAAGCCCGTCGTCATCGACCGCCGCAACTGCATCGTCCGGCGCAGGAACCGAGTCCTCGAGCAGATTGATCGTCACCGTCGCGGTCGAAGGATCACCGTCACCATCGGTCACCGTGTACGTGAAGGTCACAGTGCCCTGCTCGCCCGCTCCGGGCGTGTAGGTGAAGCTGCCGTCGGAGTTGAAGTCCAGCGTGCCAGTGCCGCTGAGATCGCCATTCTCGGCAAAACTCGCTGCGCCGTCCGCGCCGCCAACATCGTTGGTCGAGACATCGCCCACCACGGGCGCATTTTCGGCCTGCTGGTTGAAGGTATCGTCCACCGCATCCGGAACATCGTCGATCACCGTAATGTCGAGCGTGGTGTCCGCCTCATCGCCGTCACTGTCGGTGACGGTCAGGCTGAAGCTGTCAACCTCGTCGCCGGCAAGATCGGCAATGTTGTCGCCGAGTTCATAGCTGTAGCTGTAATCGGTGCCGTCGAACGTCACGGTCAGCGTACCATATGCGCCCGCCACCGTGCCGCCGCCCGTCACATTGGTGCCATTGATAACCAGCGAGGCGATAGTGTCACCGCCGGTGCTGATGCCGATCACGCCGGTGGCGATTTCGCTGTTCGCGCCGCTGTCAGAACCTTCGAAGGTCGAATCGGGCGGCCCGTCGAGGCCGGATTCGTTCACCACATCATCGCCCTCGACGAAGATTTCGGGCGTCGAATCGTCGAGCAGGTCGATCGTTACCGTGGCGGTCGAGCTGTCCCCGTCGCCATCAGTGATCGAATAATCGAACGTTACCGTGCCTTCTTCGCCTGGAGCCGGCGTGTAGGTGAAAGTGCCGTCGCCATTGTTGACCAGCGTGCCTGCACCGGTGAGCGTTCCCTCGACCAGCGCAATGGTATCGAGCGCGACGCCGTCAGCGCCTTCGATATCGTTGGCAAACACATCGACTGTTACAGGAGCGTTCTCCAAATCCTGCGTGGCAGAATCATCGAATGCTTCAGGCTCGTCATCGAGGATGGCGATCACGAGATCGTCCGAAGCAACATCACCATCGAGATCGGTTACCACGACTTCGAATGAAACGGTGGTGTCGTCGCCCGAGGTGTTGTCACCCAGCGTGTATTCATAGGTGATCGAGCCGTCGCCGGTCACTGGATCATAGGTGACCGCGGTGATCACCAGCGTGCCGGTCGCATCATCGATGATCACCTGGTCGTCGGCGTCATTGCCGGCAAGATTGTCCAGGTTCACCTCGACGCCGCCGATGGTGATGCTGCCGAGGCCGTCAGGTGAATTGAAGGTGATGGTCGAGCCGGTGCCTTCACTCGTGTCCGAGTTGTTGTCCGGAATGCCGTCGGCGCCCTCGCCGGTGCCCACAGGTTCGCCGTCGCGCGGCGCCAGGCCGCCCTCATCCACAATCGTGCCTTCGCCGATGTCGGGAATCTCGATCGTATTCGGCGCGTCAGCGATATTGATCGTCAGCGTGGTGGTCGAGGTGCTGCCATCCTGGTCGACGATGGTGTAGTTGAACACCTCGTTGACACCGCCCGGCGTGTTGAAATCGCGAACGTAGGTATAGCTGCCATCGGCATTGAGCGTGAGGACGCCATATTCGCCCTGCAGGCTGTCACCCGGTTCGGCCGAGCCGCCCGTGCTGACGCTGGAGAAGCCGGTGACTGCATCGGGGCCTTCCTCGCCCACGGGATAGTCGTCAGCACCCGATTCGTCGTTTTCGAGCACATTGCCAGTGATCGGCGCATGCGATCCGCCCGGAACGATGCCGATATCCGCAGCCGCGATCGGGCTGTCATCCTCGACCAGGATCTTCAGCGATGCATCGGCGGTATCGCCGTCGCGATCGACCACAGTGACGAAGAAATTGCCGTCCTCGGTCAGGCCCAGCAAATTGTCAGCCAGCGTGTAGCTGAAGCCGATCTCGCCCGAATCCAGATTGATGCTGGTGATGGTGAGCGTGCCGAAGGGAGTGACGAATTCCTGGCCGACAGTGGTGATTTCCACGCCGTTCAGGATGATTGCCGAAAGCCCGTCAGGCGCACTGAAGATGATCGTGCCGGTGGTGGTTTCGGCACTGGTTTCGTCTGCTGTGCCCTGCGGCTCGTCTCCGCGCGCGGGCAGGCCGCGTTCAGCCACCGTGGCGATGGCGTTTTCGACGCCGATCGGGTTGTCCGGCGTCTCGATCACCACATCGGGATCTTCGTCCTGAAAGGGAATGATTTCCTCTTCCGGCTGCGGCTCGAAGGCCAGTTCGGTATAGGGAAGAAGGTTACCAAGATCGAATGCGTCCTGCAGGAACAGGTCGCCATCGTCAAAACTCCCGCCCGAGCTGGACGGCGGGTTTGGCAGCGCATCGGGGTTGAAGCCTTCATCGTCAGGCGACATCGGCAGGCCGTTGAGGGCAGCCGAAACCGCCATCGGCGAGATCGCAATGCCATCGATCACTATCTGGGGCGTGTTGATCGCGCCATCGGGGATCAGAATGGTCGATCCATCGGCCAGCGTGATCACCAGATCGCGGCCCTGGACCGAGAAATCGTCAAGCGTGGTTCCAGCCGGAAGGTGCACGACGCCATTGGCATCAGCAACCACAATTCGGGTTCCAGCAGAGATGTTTGCGGGCGATTCCTGATACTCGTTCGAGCCGTTCAGAAGAGCATCGTTGAAGCTCTCGTCACGTTCGAAACCACCGCGCTTGCCACCTTCAAAATCAACCATTGTAAGACCCCTCTAAGGTGAACCGGACCATCCGGTTCAGCTGGCAAGATCGAAAATTGGGATGTGCAGCCGCAATTGCTGTTTCCAATCACCCCGGAACCCGGAGAATTCGATCTTGCGGCCCGTTGCTTTGCCCCCTCATCATTCCGAACGACTCGGAAACGGGGGCCTTTTGTTAGCTAACAGAAAGACAGTGAATCGCTTTGGTTGCAAGGCCGGTAACCATATTCCGGAATCTTTTCGGCGCTTGCAACTTACTGAAAAACCATATTGCGGGCACCGGGGCTTGCGCCCGTCCCAATCTGGCACATGCGCTTGGCAAAAGCTGAATAGCCCGGGCAGAAATGCGCCCGCCCACTCCGGCGCTTTCGGAGCCGGAACCGGGGCATCAGGCGCCGCCTTATATATATAGGCCGGGATAGGGGCTGCGGCCGATCCACACCCCGATGCGTTTCAGCTGTGCCCGAAATGTGCGATATATATATCGCATGCCGCAGCAATCGCGGTGGCAGCGTAAGCGGCCCGCCCTGCCCGTGTCCTGCCCGTGCTCTACCCGTGTCCTGGGCGTGCCGGCGACCATTTGCGAATCTCTATAGCTTTGAGAATCAACACGATTGGTGCGAATTGGGGCGACAAGGCGAAATGATTCGATTACAATCTGCGTCTATCAAGCCACGTGTTAACCGAGTTTGTTAGTTCACTTAACGACTAACCTGTTGTTTTTCGGAGATAGTTAAAAGCAATCTCAATAATGTTGACCCATGCGGGTTAACCTATGAACATTACGACAGTTCCGAGGGGAACCAAGCGCGAAGATCCGGCGCGAAGCCGGGAAAACATAAACGGGTCGCGCCGGTTCCAACGCATTACCCCCCTCGGGGCAGGTTCATCCGGAAATAGAAGCCGGAAACCTTGAACTGGACAGCACCACAAATCCCTCTCCGGATGCGGTGCCATTTATGGGGTAATTGACATGACTTTCATCAAAACTTTCCTTCGTGACGAATCCGGCGCCTCGGCGGCCGAATATGCTCTGATCCTGGCCATTGTCGGCGCGGCAATCGTGCTTGGCGCCGTCAACCTTGGCACTGCGATCGGCGACGAAATGAACGAAACCGCTGACTGCATCGCTTCCGCCGATCCGTCAGCCGAATGCGTGTAATCAGCTCAGCTGAGATCGCAATTTTCGCGTAAGATTTCCCGCGGTTCTTGATGGGCCGCGGGAAATTCATCCGGTTTCTGGCAGCAGTGGGGGTTAATATGAGGGGCCGAAATCTTCTTATTATCGGGCTGGCCGTATTACTCGGCCTGGTCGCGGTATATCTGGCAAATTCGTATTTCTCCGGCGTTGATCAGCGCCAGGCGCGCGAGGCGGAGGAAAACCGCATGGCGCGCATCGTCGTTGCCACGCAGGACTTCCAGTTCGGCACGCAATTGACCACCACCAATTTGCGGCTGGCCAATTGGCCTGCCAATTCGGTGCCGCAAGGCGCCTTTGTTACCGTGGATGAAGCGACCCGCGGCGGCCGAGTGGCGCTGCACCCGATCACCATCGGCGAACCTGTTCTTGCCAGCAAGGTCAGCGGCGAAGGTGGCCGCGCCACGCTGTCAGCGATCCTGCCCGAAGAATTGCGGGCGGTTACGATCCCGGTCAACCAGGTTACTGGCGTGGCTGGTTTCGTGCGCGCGGGCGACGTTGTGGATGTGCTGTTGACGCGGCAGATCCCGGGCGATGGGGCATCCCCTTCTGACCAGATGACCCATGTGGTGCTGGAAAACGTGCAGGTGCTGGCGATCGATCAGATTGCAAGCGAAAGCGAAACCGAACCGAAAGTAGGCCAGACCGCAACCGTGCAAACCGATATTATCGGCGCGCAGAAGCTTACACTGGCGCGCCAGGTTGGCGCTCTCAGCCTGGCCCTGCGCAATGTCGAGAATCAGGATGTCGGCGGCACGCGGGTGGTTACCACCGCTGATCTGGGCGGCGCAGGGCTTTATATCGCGGCCCGCGAAACCAGCCCGGCTCCGGCGGTGCTGCCGGCCTCGTCTGGCGGCAGGGCACCCGTGGTGCGCCGCCCTCGCGGCCCGACAATGTTGATCGTCCGCGGGGTTGAGCCGACTACGTATGATGTCAAGCGCAAAGGGGGGAATTGAAACCATGCGTACGAACCTCAAGACGCGCATAAAGCTGATCGGTGCTGCCGCGCTGATAGGGCTGTCAGGCGGGGCCATTCCCGGTACGATTCAGCCCCTTGCCGCGCAGGACGGCCAGCAGTCCATCCATGCCGGCTCGATCGAAGTGCCGGTGAACAAGAGCCAGGTGATTACCGCTGACCGACCGATCGCCCGCGCGATGATCGGCAATGACGCGATCGCTGACATTTTCCCGATCTCTGATCGTTCGGTCTATGTGCTGGGCAAGGAACTTGGGACCACCAGCCTCACTCTGTATGACCGCTCGAACAATGTGCTCGCGGTGATGGATGTGGCGGTTGGCCCGGACGTGATCGGCCTGCGCGAACAAGTTTTACAGCTGATGCCTGACGAGCGGATCGAGGCGCGCATTTCCAACCAGTCAATCGTGCTTTCGGGCACGGTCAGCAGTGCTGGCGCGGCGGACCGCGCGGTGCAGCTGGCCCGCGCCTATGCCGGTAACAATGTTGTCAATCTGATGGCACTTGGCGGCAGCCAGCAGGTGATGCTGGAAGTACGCTTTGCCGAGGTCAACCGCAGCGTGGGCAAGGATCTGGGCGTTCGATCGCTGTTCAGCTCAAGCGGTGGCCGCTTCAACGGCGCAATCGGATCGGGCGCCAGCCTGACTCCTGATGAGAACGGCGTGGGCGTGCTGGGCGTATCGGCGGTGACGCAATCCTTTGGCGTGCTAACCCGCAGCTTTGGCGATGTGCTGGGCCTCGATATCGATGTCGCGCTCGACACGCTTGAAGCAAAAGGCATGTCGAAAACATTGGCCGAACCGACTCTGATCGCGCTTTCTGGCGAGCGCGCCTCGTTCCTGGCTGGCGGCGAATTTCCGATACCGGTAACTCAGGGAAGCGGGGGACAGAACAACGGGGGCAGCACCGCAATCACGGTTGAGTTCAAGCCCTTCGGCGTTAGCCTGGGCTTCACCCCCACCGTGCTTTCCGACAACACCATCAACCTGCTGGTCGAACCCGAAGTAAGCTCGATCGACCCCAGCGCTTCGATCACTATCGGCGGGCTCACCATTCCCGGCCTTTCGACCCGCCGCGCCAGCACCGTGCTGGAACTGCGCGATGGCGAAAGCTTTGCGATTGCCGGGTTGATCCAGCAGGATTTCGAAACCACGGTTGACCAGGTTCCGCTGCTCGGCTCACTGCCGATCATCGGCTCACTGTTCCGTTCGTCGAGCTTCCGCAAGGGCGAAACAGAGTTGCTGATCGTGGTCACACCGCGATTGGTGCAGCCCATCCGGCCAGATCAGGTTCGCCTGCCAACAGATCGCGTGGCCGATCCGGTTCAGGCCGACGTGCTGCTCAACGGCACCATGTACCGGCCCAAGGAACTTGAGCCCAATGTTGACGGTGAAGGCGCACCAACAGGCGAGGAGAGCGATTATGAACTTTAAGAAACACACGATTGCGCTCCTCGCAGCGGCGACCGCGCTTGGCGGCTGCACCAGCGTGGCCGACAAGGAATTGTTTGGTTATCAGGATCCCGGCTTTGGCGAGGCCAATCGCGCCACCTATGCCGCGATGGTGGTCAACCCTGATCCCCAATATGACACGCCGATCCCGCCCACCAGCGCGGAGCACGCGGCCAAGGCGATCGAACGCTATCGCAACGATGCGGTCAAGCGACCGGAACGGATAGATACCACTGAAGGCACGAGCAGCGGCAGCTAGGCAAGCAAGGACATGTCACGCAATGAAAAGGGATCAGCTTAAACGATTCGTCGGAAACGCCGATGGTGCGGTGGCAGCAATCTATGCCATCGCGCTGATCCCGCTGGTCGCCATTATCGGGCTTGCCTATGACTATACCCGCCTGGTGGGTCTGGATACAGAACTTCAGAATGCAGCTGACCAGGCAGCACTGGCTGGCGCTTCGCAGCTTGACCGGACCAGCGGATCGATGGAGCGCGCGATAGCGGCGATCCAGGGCGGACTGGTATCCAACTCGACACTTTTTTCCAACGATGGAGAAGGCACCAACATCGATGTCAACGCGATAGATATCTGTTTCTACTCAAGCAAGCCTGATGCTGAAGCAGGTGACCCCAGCACTTGCTTCACCGATGTAACCCGTTTTGCAGAGGCCGGTTTCGTCCAGGTAACGGTCGAACAACGCGCCGCAGAATACGCCTTCACACCGGTGGTAGGCGCTATCGCTGACGACCTGATTGCCTCCGCGGTGGCTGGGATGGGTTCTTCGCTCTGCCGCATTCCGCCGCTGATGGTGTGCAACCCGGATGAAACTGATCGCGGCTCGGGAGGCAATCCGAATTCGACCTTCGATATCGCAACGCGTCGCGGCACAGGCGTACGCGTAGTCGCCGGGCCGACCGGATCTGGGCCCAGTTATTGGGAGCCGGGCAACTTCGGCTTTCTTGACCTCGGAGCCGGTGCAAGCGCGGTTGCCGAAGGGCTCGGCTGGCTGACTTCGCTCGACAATTGTATCGCGATCGAAGGCAATGAAACGATCGCGCCAGATACAGAGCCCGGCCTGAAAGCAGGCGCGATCGATTCGATCAACACCCGCTTTGACATCTATCAGAACAACTCGACCTGCAAATCGCCTGGCCAGTGCCCGGCTGCGTTCAATTCACGTAAGGATCTGATCCGCGAAGCGCAGGACACGCCAGCCTCGAGCACTAATGCCTGCGCAATCAGCAGCAGCGGGTGGAAGGAATCCGCGGCCACAAAGTACCTGCCATCGAGTGTTGCACCGCTTCCCTCCACCACCACGCCATATTCCATGGGCCACCCGCGCGATATCTGCCATGCGGTGAGCGCCGGCGGCACCTGCACCGGCGGCCGCTTTGGCGACGGTATCTGGGACCGCGATGCCTATTTCCGCAGCCACTACGTTCGTACCTCTACCGGCCGCAATGGTGAAGCAATCGGCACGAGCTGGACACAGGCAGATTGGGAATACAATCTCACTCATGGCACCGATGCGCTAACCACCAGCACACCCACCCGCTATGAAGTTTATGAGTGGGAAGTGAAGCGCGAAGGCGACCTGGTCGACGGGGTGGTTGTCCTCGATCCCCATCCAGTTGGGGCCACCGGCGCTACCGAGCTGAAACAGGCCACACCCATCTGCAGCCAGCACAATGGCTATGCCGGTGACATGAAAACGCCCGACCGCCGCGTGATGACGGTGGCGATCGTCAACTGCACCGCAGAGGGCGTGCGCGGCAAGACCAGCGATGTACAGATCGCCGACTGGATCGACGTGTTCCTGGTTCAGCCCTCGGCCGACCGCGGTCGCACCAGCAAGGCCGATATCTATTTCGAAGTAATCCGCAAAACGGACGTGTCGCGCACTGGGGCCCCTAGCGGCCCGCTGGTTCGCCGCGATGTGCCGTATCTGGTGCGATGACGATGCTGGCGCGTTTCCTCTCTTGCACGCGCGGCGCAGCAGCGGCGGAAATGGCACTGATCCTGCCAATTTCTGTGCTGCTGCTGTTCACCTCTGTCGAAGGTGCGCATTATCTGTATCAGCAACACCAGGTGGTGAAGGCGGTGCGCGACGGGGCGCGCTATGCTGCGCGGCACAGCTTTGATGACATCAACTGCCGAAGCGGCCCCAGCATCGACACAACGCTTGAATCCAATATCAAGAATGTGACCCGCACCGGCAAGATTACGGGCGGTTCGCCGCGTATTGCGAGCTGGTCTGACGCAGAGGTTACTGTCTCGGTCACCTGCCCGACCCTTGCCGCCTCACCAGAATCCCAAACCGGCATCTTTCGCCCGACTGAACCCGCACCGCAGGTGAATGTTTCTGCGAGGGTGGACTATGACTCACTGTTCAATGGCCTGGGCGTGCTGACCGACAGCGCTTCGCTTAACGCTGCACAGCAAGCGGTGGTGATGGGCATATGACGATGCGCAACCTCCTCCTGCGCCTGATACGAGACGAGCGCGGCATGGCCGCCGAGTTCGCGCTGGTTCTTCCGTTGCTGATCTTGTTCGTACTCGGCACGATCGAGGCGGGGGTCTATGCTTGGCGGCTCAACCAGGGTGAAAAGGCCACTCAATGGGGCGCACGTTTTGCTGCCGTGACCAATCCGGTGGCGGAAGAAATCACCGATGACAGCTACATCGGCCGCACGATCAACAGCACCTTCATCGGCCAGGGAGATCGTATCCCGATCGCCGATTTCGTGATCACCTGTACTTCTGCGGGAACCACTTGCAGCTGCACCGGTTCAGACTGCGTGCGCGGGACCTATACCAAGAATGCGATCGCATTCGATAATCTTACCGACCGCATGCAGCTGGTCTATCCAGAGATCGCCCCCGAGAATGTGCAGATCGAATATGCAGGTTCGGGGCTTGGCTTTGCCGGTGACCCTAACGGGCCAGACATGGCTCCGCTGATAACCGTAAGGCTTACGGGGATGAGCTATACCCCGATCAGCCTGAACATTTTCGGCGGCACCGTTAACCTGCCGGATTTCGCCTATTCAATTACCGCAGAAGATTCCAGCGGTACGGCATCGAATTGAGACAGATGATGGGAAAAATGAACGACATTTCCGAAAACGCAGTGGGCCAGGCTTTCGATGTCCCGGGCGGCGTACACATTGTGGCTCAGTCCACTCAGCTGGAGACGCTCGAAGGGCTTGCCGGGCATGTTACCGCCATTGCTTGCGGCATCGAAGACCCGCTTCCCATTGCCGAACTGGCAAATGCATCGATCATCGTGATCGAGGTTGATCCTGCATCGCGCAATTCACTTGAGCGGGTCGATCTGTTGCGCAGCCAATGGCCGCACCTGCCGGTAATCGCAGGTCTGGCCAAGGTCGATATCGCCACCTCGCGCCAGCTTCTGCGCCGTGGTGTGAGCGACATTGTTGCCTTGCCATTCACGCTGGATGAGCTCGTCACTGCCATCGTTGATACCGCGCAACAGGAACTCAAGGATAACAAGGCCAATGTCCGCCTTGCCCCCTTCATTGCGATGATCAAAAGCATTGGCGGCGCAGGTTCGACCACCATCGCCACCCATCTGGCCGCACAAATGGCGCATGATTTGGGCGCAGGCCATCGCGCCTGCGTGATAGACCTCGACTTGCAATCGGGGGATGTTGCTTCCTATCTCGGCTGCAGCCCCAAGTTGACCCTCGCCGATCTGGTCGAAACACCCGAACGGCTGGATGACGAACTTGTGCGTTCCGTCACCGCGACCGGCCACGACCTGGTCGATGTGATAGCCGCGCCGTCTGACATTGTTCCAATCGAATCGATCGATTTTGATCAGCTGATCCGCGTCATCACCATTGCCCGCCGCAATTATGACGTGGTTATCGTCGATCTACCGGCAAGCTTCACCAACTGGTCGCTTTCCACCGTATTTGCTGCCGATCTTTCTTTGATTGTAGGCACGCTGACCATTCCCAGCCTGCGCCATGCCAAGCGTCAGCTCGATTTCTTGGTTTCGATGGGAATCGCCAAGGATGCGATCGGCGTGGTGCTCAACCAGGTTGAAAAGAGCCTGTTCAAAAGCATTAGCGCTCATGATGCAGCGAAGGCGCTCAAACATCCAATCATGGCCTGTATTTGCCAGGAGCAGGCGCTGCTACGCGCTGCCCAGGATCAAGGCCAACTCGTCTATGCCCTCCAGAAACGCAACAAGTTTAGCAAGGATATCATGCTCCTGAGCGAACTCGTTGCCGCCCGCATAGCGGAGGCAGACTGATATGTGGCAAATTAAACGCCCCCCGGGGGAAGAAAAGCAAGAACGGCAAGCTGAGCAACAAAGCGCAGCCCCTGACGTTGCACCGGTGATTCAGCTGAACACTGGGGCCGACCAGCGGCAGGACACTTTGCTGCGACTGCGCATGGCGATCCACCAGGGCCTGCTCGATCGGCTCAATCTCTCGATGCTCGATAAGCTGCCAGAAGAGCAGATAAAATCCGAAATCACCCAATTGATCCCCGAATTGTTGGTGACATTCGACCAACCACTCAACCGCGAAGAACGTTCGAACCTTGTCGACGAGGTGATGGACGAACTGCTCGGGCTTGGACCGCTTGAACCGCTACTCAAGGATGAGACCGTTACCGACGTTCTAGTCAACGGCTCGCAAATCGTCTTCGTCGAACGCTCGGGCGTGCTCGAGCGCGCGCCGACCCGCTTCCAGGATGAAAAGCATCTTATGCGGATCATCCAGAAGATCGTTAGCGCGGTGGGCCGCCGGATCGACGAAAGCTCGCCCTTCGTCGACGCACGCCTCAGGGATGGCAGTCGCGTAAACGCCATCATTGCCCCGCTGGCGCTCGATGGATCGCTGCTTTCGATCCGTAAATTCGCGAAGATTCCGATCAGCATGAAGAAGCTGATCGATCTTGAATCGGTTCCACAGGCGATGGCCGAAGTGCTAGCCGCGATCGTGCGTTCGCGGCGCAACGTGCTGATCTCCGGTGGCACCGGTTCGGGCAAGACCACAATGCTAAATGCCCTGTCGTCCTTCATCGACGAGCGCGAACGGATTGTGACGATCGAAGATTCTGCCGAATTGCAGCTGCAACAGATCCATGTCGCCCGGCTCGAAACACGTCCGCCCAATATCGAGGGCCGCGGCGAAGTGAGCCAGCGTGACCTGGTGAAGAATGCACTGCGCATGCGGCCTGACCGGATCATCGTGGGCGAAGTTCGCGCCGGCGAAGCTTTCGACATGCTGCAGGCAATGAATACCGGGCACGATGGATCTATGACCACCGTTCACGCGAACAATCCGCGCGATTCTTTAAGCCGCCTTGAGCAGATGGTGCTGATGAGCGGGATCGACATGCCGCAGCGCGCTGTAAGGGCTCAGATTGCATCCGCGATCAACGTTGTCTTGCAGGTGTCGCGCCTCAGCGATGGGCGCCGCAAGGTCACCAGCCTTTCCGAGATCACCGGTATGGAAGGCGAGACGATTACCATGCAGGAAATCTTCCGCTTCAAGAAGACCGGCATTGATGAAAGCAACAAGGTAATTGGCCATTTCGAAGCAACCGGCATCCGGCCCAAATTCCTGCTCGAAGCGGAAACCTACGGTGTATCGTTGCCAGCAGAGTTGTTCCGCCCGGAACTGAAGTTGACCTGAGCCATGACCGCAGAGATCATCCGCATATTCATCCTACTGGCAATCTTTGCCGCGGTATTCGTGGCGACACAGTTCATCGGCTCTTCGGTTGAGCAATCGCGCAGCCATCGCGGCGCAGTGAACAAACGACTCAAGTTGATCGCAGCCGGCCGCGATCGCGAAGAGATCGTCGGTCAGCTGGTCAAAACCCGGCCTAAGGGCCTGCCGCAATTGCCCGAGGTACTCGAGGGCATCCTGATGAGCATGCAGCGCATGGTGTTCCAGTCCGGCATCACCATTACCCTGGGGCAGTTGCTGGTATTCATAGTCATCGGCTTTGTCGCGGTTTTCATGCTGACCGTGTTTGGCCTGGCAATCTTTGGATACCCGATAGCGATCGGTACGTTTGTCCTCAGTCTGATTTTCAGCCTTGCCTTGGCAGTGGCGACACCGCTGCTGACGGTAAGCCGCATGGCAAGCTCGCGCCGCAAGCGCATTGAGCACCAGTTCCCGATCGCGCTCGACGTCTTCGTGCGCGCCTTGCGCTCGGGCCATCCGATCGCTTCGGCAATTGATTTGTTGACCAAGGAAATGGAAGATCCAATCGGCACGGAATTCGGGCTGATCAGCGATGAAATCGCCTATGGTGTCGACCTGATCGGCGCAATCTCGCACATGGCCGAGCGATGGGACCTTGACGACATGAAGATGTTTGCGGTCTCGATTTCGGTGCAAAGCGAGACTGGTGGCAACCTTGCCGAGATCCTCGATAACATCTCGAAGGTGATCCGCGATCGGCATCAGATGTTCATGAAGGTACGCGCGCTCAGCTCTGAAGGCCGCATGACGGCCTGGATGCTCAGTGTGCTTCCAGTTTTCACGTTTGTCTCCATCTTTTTGCTAACACCGCAATATTACTTCGAAACCGCTGAAGACCCGATTTTTATTTATGGCTTTATTGGTTTGGCTGTAATGTATGTATTGGGCGTTTATATAATTCGCCGACTGATTGATTTGAAAGTTTGATATGTTTGAATTTGTCACTTCAAACTGGATACTGCGCTCTTTGTCTTTGTTGCTCATATTTGCAGCGGTCGCAGTCACGGCCTATTTTGTTTCCAATTTCATTTCGCGGCGCCTGCGTGTGTCACGCGAGCTCGCCACGTTTAGCGGTGTAATCGGCAATCAAAGCAGCGAGACTTTGACGCGCCAGCGTACAGAGGGTGCTTGGGCGCGGATCGTCAAACGCATCGAAGACGCGGGACTCAACCTGGGTGACACGGCGGAAAGCGAGATTTCTAGACAATTGAAGGCCGCCGGCTTTACCTCTCCTGCTGCGCCTCGTATCTATACGCTGATCCGCCTGCTGCTCGTGTTCGTCCAGCCCGGCCTTTATCTTCTCTATGCGGTGTCGCAGGCTGAGCCGCCTTCAGTGTTCCAGATTTACATAAGCTGCGCGATCCTGGCGGTACTGGGGTTGTATGGCCCTAATCTGTATATCCGAGCAAAGGCCGCTAGCAGACGAACCGAAGTCATAAATGGCTTTCCCGATTGCCTTGACCTGATGCTAGTATGCGTGGAGGCAGGGCTCGGCCTTGAAGCAACGCTCGACCGCGTCGGTCGGGAGATGGCTGAAACGCATCCGATGGTTTCCGCATTGCTGACAGAAACCACCCTGCTGATGCGAGCGGGCGCCAGTCGCGAGGACGCCCTTCGCAAGCTCGGTGAAAATTCAAATGTCGATGAGATCCGCTCATTCGCAACCTTGCTGATCCAATCGGACAAATTGGGTACAAGCCTTGCCACAACCCTGCGCGTTTATGCTTCGGAAATGCGCGAAGCGCGCCGAATGCGCGCTGAAGAGAAGGCGCACCGCTTACCGGTCCTGCTTTCGATTCCACTGGTGGTGTTCATGCTGCCGACGATGATCGGCGTTCTCATTTTACCGGCAATCGTGAGGACAATTCGCGAAGTCATGCCGGCATTCTAGCGGGAGAAGAAAATGAAACAGATGATCCGCACATTAAGCTGCATCGGCACGGCGCTTGCACTGGGCGGCTGTCAAAGCTTCATAGGGGCGCTCGGTTTCGGCCCCAACCAATCGGCCCAAGTCGATCAGCGTGCCGAGGCTTTCGGCAGTCAGGAACTGGAACGTGGCCGCCTCGCCATGAAACAGGGCCATGTCGCATTCGCGATCCAGCAGTTCCGTATGGCCGCGCTCAATGAACGCACTGCGCCGGATGCCTTCAACGGCCTGGGTGTCGCCTATGCCAAGCTGGGCCGGGCTGATCTGGCGGAGCGCTATTTCAAGACCGCGCTCGAGCTTGATTCGTCCAATCCCAAATACGCCGGCAATCTGGCATACTTCTACAATTCGCCGCTTGGCACCTCGGCGCGCGCGCTTGCCATGCGCGAGCGCGAAGCTGCCGATGCGCTGGCGGAAGCCCAGAAGGCCGCAGAAGCAGACGGTCTGTTGGCTTCTTCTGGTGAAATCGAACACCGGGGCGCGGTTTCGTTGCCAAAATCGGGATCTGTCAGAACACGTGTCGTGGGCAATGAAGTGCGCATCACCTCGTCTCCGCAGAATGTGGCCGAACTAGCGCTGCGCACGCCTGAAATCATCGTGCGCGCATCGCGCATGGATTCCGCAGATTCTGCGGCACAGGCAACAGGCACCACACCGGTGGTCGGTAGCCGCAGCGATCCCTCGCCACAGGCTGCACGGATCAGTCTGGTCGGTCGCGCTCCAGCTGGCGCCAACGCTGCCCCAGTGCGGATCACGGTAACACGGGGCGGCACCGCGCAGTCAAGCACACTGCGCGAGGCGTCTTATCCGATTCGTGTGGCGTTGAAGCGCGGAGACTAGGATTTGAACGCCGAACTGATTTGGCCAGCGGCGCTGTCGCTGCTGCTGGTGCTGGGCCCGGTCAGCGATATCCGCGATCGCCGCTTGCCAAACTGGCTTTCGCTGGCGCTGCTGCTGCTGGGCCTTGCGTATGGCTACAGCCAGGGAAGTTTTGCAACGCTAGGCTGGCACGGCGCGCACGCAGCGATTGCCCTGGTGGTAGGCATGGCGCTGTTTGCGGCCGGAATTATTGGCGGCGGTGACGCGAAATTCTACGCTGGCCTCGCCGCCTATTTCCCGCTCGGCCAAGGCCTGACTCTGCTGTTATGGGTTTCGCTCACGGCGATTGTGGCAATCATCATCTGGCTTGGGATGCGGCGAATCTTACGCTCCAGCCCGATTGACAAAGAGAGCTTGCACGCCAAATTTCCCTACGGCGTGGCGATTACTGGCGGCGGGCTTTGGGTTGCCTGGAGCAGCTTTCTCGCTGCGTGACTCGGTAACCATTGCGAGGCATAATTGGCCCATGAGTTACTACGATACGGCACCAGCATGGCACAAATGGGTGGACAATGGCCTTGACCACGTGTCCCGCCTTGGCTTGCTGGCGCTGATAGTTGTGGCTTGGCTGGCAACACTTGCGTGGCCCCCGCCTCCTTCGGGAACTCGTCCGCTGGTCGCAGGCCAACCGGGAATGGCCACCAATCCCGATTATCCGCTGCGCATCACACTTCCTGAAGTCAGGCCGATCGCTGTCGAGGAATTGGTGACGCTGGTCGAGCAAAACGAGCGACTGGTCGCGGCGGATGTAGGCTTGTTCGAGAGGGACGATACAGAACCGGGCGGTTCAACCGGCAACGGATTTGCCGCTGCATTTGCGGCGCTGATTGAACCTTCCGGACCGCGTCGCTCTGCTGCCACCCCTACGCGCCAGCCTATGCCCGATCTCAAACCTGGCGAAATGCTGGCGATTGATTATGATCTGGCAACCCTGACGCCAAGGGAACTGCAGGACGATACAGTTGCGAGCAGCAAACCGCGTTTCAACGCGCAAGACGGCAGCCTGACAGTCAGCAAACCGCTGCTGGTAGATGGGCAGAGCCGGGGCAGCGCCACGATCCGGATCGAGCAAGGCGCGCAAATCATGATCGCTACCGCGTCAGTCGCCGACGCGCTCGGCCCTCGCGTCGAGACACTGCCCAGCCGCATCGCCAACGCGCTTGCCACCCGCACCGGCTTCATACCGTTCAACGAACTGCGCGGCGCGGGGATCGTGGTGGAATATGACCCGATAAAGGACCGCGTCTCGCTCTCCACTGCCTCATGATCCGCCGAAACGTGCGCTGGCTTGGCACGCACAAGTCTCTATAATCACCATGCAATGATCGAAAATCTAGACACGTCGGTGCGGTTGATAGCGGTGGGGGCAAGCCTGCTGCTGCTTACGCTGCTACTCGCAGGTCAGGTGCGCAGGCCGATCAAGATCGCGCTTGGGGGGCTGCTCATCTCTGCGGCCGCCTACCTTATCAATTCGTCGACCGTGATCCATCCGCCCCGTTCAATCCGGCCGTTCGTTGACCTCGCTTCAGTATTCGCGCCGTTCTGGACATGGCTGTTCGGACGGCGATTGTTCGAGGATGAGCCGCCGAAGTGGGTCATCCCGGTTACCACAGCCGTATTGGTCGTAAGCTGGTTCATCGCTCATTTTGTCCCCCGTTTCGACCCGGCGGGCTTTTACAGCATCCATTTCGTTTCGTTGGTTCTGGTGGCTGATCTGCTGCGCGTGGCACTGGGTCAGCGGGCCGACGACCTGGTCGAGAAGCGCAGGCTCATCCGCCTATGGCTGCCGGTTCTGGTCGCCGCACAAACCGGCGGGGTGCTGGTGTTCGAAACGATTGCCGGGCAAGCACCAGCGCATCCTGCGGTACAATTGCTCAACGCGGTGTTGATCTTCACGCTCACGCTGTTTGTCGGGCTGGCGCTGCTGCGGACCGACGAGGAACTACTGGCCGAAGCATCGAACCTCGCAGTTGCCAAGCGACCGGCAGTGGACCTTTCGGCTTCCGAAACCGTGCTCAAGGAAAAGCTCGAGGCGGCGATGGCCGCCGGCTATTACCGCACACCAGGCCTGGCGATCACCGACCTGGCCGATCATCTGGGCGTGCCCGAACACCGCCTGCGCGCGCTGATCAACCGCAGGCTTGGCTATCGCAACTTCTCGGCGTTTCTCAACCACCACCGGATTGCCGAAGCACGCACGATTCTGGCTGACCGCGACCGCGTTGACGTGCCCGTGCTGACGATCGCGATGGACCTGGGGTATAATTCGCTGCCCACCTTCAATCGTGCCTTCCGCACGGAAACTGCAACAACGCCAACAGATTACCGGCGCGAGATGTTCATCCGGAACTGAAAAAAGCGGGTCGATTCCGGAATTGACCGGCTTTTTTCGGCACTGCGGGGCCAAGTGCTGCGCAAGCTGCCAATCAGTGCCCTTCAACATCAACCGTTACGAGATTCGCAAATGGACAACAGTACCGCTCAATTCTGGATCGCACGCATTCAGGAGCACTTCGTCGGCACCTTCACGTTTGACCTGGGCCGCTACTTCATCGCGGCGGGGCTGCTGACGCTGATCCTGTGGCTGGCAAAGGATTGGTCCGATGCTCGGCGCATTCAGGACCGGCGCGCAAGGCGGGCGGATTATGTCCGCGAAATCGGGTCATCCTTGCGCACGGTGTTCTTCTTTGCGCTGACCGGGCTTACAACCGTACTGATGGTCGAAGGCGGGGTGATCCATATCCACAAGGGCGATTATCAGGCGGGCCTGTTCGCGGTGCAATTAGTAGCGATTACGCTGGCGCATGATACCTATTTCTACTGGATGCACCGCGCGCTGCATCACCGGCGGCTGTTCCGCGCCACACATCTGCACCATCACAAATCGCGCACGCCAACCGCCTGGGCAGCCTACAGCTTTTCGGCCTGGGAGGGCGTTGCCGAGGCGGCGTTCATGCCGATCTTCCTGGCGGGCGCGTCGCTGGCAGGCCTCGCCTATATCGACTTTGCAATCTTTATCTTCCTGGCGTGGATGATCGTCCGCAACGTCATGGGTCATTCGGGAATCGAACTGCATCCGGCCGGGTGGGTGGACAGCAAGTGGCTCGACTGGCTGACCACGACCACGCACCACGATCTGCACCATAGCCAGGGCAACCACAATTTCGGGCTGTATTTCACCTGGTGGGACCGGTGGATGGGCACCGAGCATCCGCAATACAAGGCTCGTTTTCGCGCGGCGGCTAAGCCACTGATCGGCAGGGGCGCAGCGGTGGAAGCGATCAATCCCCAGCCAGATGTGCAACCAGTGCCTTGACCTTCTTCTGGCGCCATTGCGGCAGCGGCGCGACCAGCCAATAACCACGGCGGCCCTCTTCCGGCCCCTCCAGTATGACAAGCCTTCCTGTGGCCACCGCCTCTTCAACCAGTGGCAGCGGCAGCGCAGCCTTGCCCAGCCCCGATATGGCTGAACTCAGCGCTTGGCCGGGGTTGCCGGTGGTCACGCAGGGCTTGATATCTTCAGGCAAATTAGCCCCGGGCCAGTCAATCCAGCTGTCCTGCGCATCAGGAGCGGCCACCACAACCCGCTTCGCCGGGGCTAGCAGCACGCCTTCAAGGTCGCCCGGCCCGTCAACCAGCCGCACCGCTACATCCAGATTGGCTTCGGTGAAATCAGCGTTCTCGTCAGCTACGATGTGGAACTGGATTCCCGGATTGGCGGCCTTGAAGCTGGCTAGTCGTGAACCAAGCCACTGCGCATAAAACTCGCGCGGCACGGCAATGGTATAGCGATCAGACGCCTGGCCTGCCTGCATGGCCTGCACGCTCTCTTCGAATTTGAGGAAGCCTTCACGCAATGCGTCAAGCCCGGCACAGCCTTCGCCGGTCAGCTCCAAACCCTTGCTAGTGCGCCGAAACAGCACCACGCCCAAATGATCCTCAAGTGCGCGAATTTGCTGCCCTACGGCGGCAGGTGTCACTGCCAGCTCGTCTGCCGCGCGCGTGAACGACAGGTGCCGGGCCGCGGCATCATACACGCGCAAGGCGTTGAGAGGCAGATGGGTACGTTTCATAGTTTGGGCGATTTAGAGCCCAAGGCCCTATCCCGCAAGCGCGGCGGTATTGCTGTCAGTCGGCAGTTGCAGGTGCCGCCAGTGGGAAGAATGGAATGCGCACTTCCAGCGGTGTGCCGTCCTCACGGTGGAAAGTGTAAAAGCCCTCCATTGAACCATGGGGAGTTGCCAGCGGGCAGCCAGAAACATAGTCATGGCTTGCGCCAGGCCTTAGCACCGGTTGCTCGCCCACCACGCCCTCGCCATCGACATGGCTCACCATGCCGCGCCCATCGGTGATGCGCCAGTGGCGTGTGCGAAGCTGGATTGTCTCGTGGCTGCCGTTCTCAAGCCGTATATGATAAACCCAGAACCACTTGCCCGCGTCAGGTTGCGACTGCTCGGGCAGGAAGTTGACCGCGACCCGCACGGTAACTCCATCGGTTGTGGCAGCATGTTGGAACAACTCTTTCATGACATGCAGAAGTTAGCAATTGCAGCGCGCACAGCAAGTGGGCTGGTGCAGCATAATCGCCGACTATCCCCAAGCGTGATGGCAAAAACGCAAAATCAGCGCTTCCCCAGTTCATCCTCGATCTGATCGAGCCGCTCCTTGCCAAAGAACATCTCGCCATCCACGAAGATGGTTGGAATGCCGAACGCCCCGCGCTCAACGGTCTTTTGAGTGTTTTCGATGAGCCCTTGCTTCACCTCGTCGGTCTGCGCCCGTTCCAGCAAATCGCGGGCATCAAAGCCTGCAGCACTGACTGCCGCAGCCACTGCTTCGGCATCGGTCACATCCAGGTCCTGCTCCCAGACCGCGGGCAACATGGCCTCGGCAAACTGGACCCCGCGCCCGTCCTGGTCGGCGGCATAAAGCATGCGCTGGAGCAGAATCGAATTAAACGGGAATTTCGAGTTCATCCGGTACTTGTCAAGATTGTGCCGGGCAATGAAGCGCTGCATTTCCAGCATCGCATATTCGTTCTTTCCTTTCACTTCTGCATCCCGGATCATCGGTGGCGCATTGCCCGTAATCCTGTGCATCCCGCCCAGGAAAACCGGTATCACGTCAAATTCAGCCCCCGTTCGCCGCACCAGATCGCGCAATGGCCACCAAACCAGATAGGCGTTTGGGCTGACGAAATCGAAAACCAGCTCGACACGTTTCGTCATTTTCAATCATCTCCCCGATTCAGCGCCACTGTTTCGCATGTTGCGCGTGACCGCGGCAAGCCCGCCGGGCGGCACGCATTATGGTTAATTCCGCATGAAGCACGCTTGCTTCGTAATTCTTAGCGCCAGAACGCGCATATCGCCCAAGTTTGGTGGCTCACTGGAAAGGTGATGCATGCGAAAAATGCTGAGCAAGCTGTTTTCTAGGCTTCGCCGCAACATACGCGGCAATGTGCTGATCGTTACCGCGATCGGGGCCGCTTCTACTGTAGGTGCCGCCGGGCTCGGGGTGGACACGATCCAATGGTTCCTGGCCAAGCGGCAGCTGCAACAGGCGGCGGATTCGGGGGCATTGGCGGGCGCGATGAGCCTTTACAGAGGCGCTTCGATCAACGCATCTGTAAGCAATTCGATCGATCGCAACTTTGTAGACACAGTCAATGAAGAACGCATCGCCAACCCACCGGCGGTCGGTGCCTATGCAGGCGATAACGGCGCGGTCGAAGTGTTGATCAGCGTCAACCGCAAGCTCCCATTCTCCAGCATCTTCCTGTCATCGACTCCGGTCATCCGTACCCGCGCAGTTGCCACGGCGGTGGCCGTCGGCGAGCCCTGCGTGATCGCCACGGCAACCGAGGGCATCGGTGTGGACGTATTCGGTACCGCAGATGTCGATCTTGACTGTCCGGTTGCGGCAAATTCGCCTGACGGCGTTTCGATCGATGTCAGCGGATCCAGTTTTCTTGATACCAATATGATAATGAGTGTGGGTGGAATCGATTATGGTTCGGGCAATATTCCCGCCGATACGGCTGTCGTTTCATACGGCCTGCCGGTGGAAGATCCACTTGCCAGCAAGGGGTTAACGCCGCCAGCTACGCCCTCAGGCTGCACCGCCAACAATTTCAATGTCTCTCCAAGTCAGTCGGTCGTCATGGTGCCGGGCCGTTATTGCAACGGTATAGATATCAAAGGCACCGTCACAATGGCGCCAGGCATCTACATCATCGACCGAGGTTCGTTCAAAGTGAACTCGTCAGCCAGAGTTATTGGCCAAGGCGTCACGATCGTGCTCACTGGCAGCAGCCCGAGCAATGTCGCAACGCTGGCCATCAACGGTTCGGCCGAGCTCGATCTGCGCGCACCAACTGCAGCAGAGGCTGGCATCTCCCCGTTCAGCGATCCCAAATGGGCCGGTATCCTGTTCTTCCAGGATCCGCTGGGCGATGAACCTGCTCACACCATCAACGGCGGCTCCGACATCAACCTAAATGGCATCATCTACATGCCGACTGGCAATCTCACCTATAATGGGTCCGCCACACAGGCAGCGCAGTGCCTGCTTTTGATCTCCGAACGGGTGCGCTTTGGCGGTACCAACCACATCGCGAACAACTGCAACGCCGATATCGATGCCAATCTTGGCACCGCCAAAGTCATCAGGGTGGTGGAATAAGCCATGATTGGCAAATCCATCCGTAACGCTCGCAAGCTGCAAAGGGACAAGAGCGGTTTCGGTGCCATGGAACTGGCGCTGTCATTGCCCTTCGTGCTGTTCCTGTCGCTGGGTATGATCGACGCCTTCGGCCTGGTTGCAACCAAGATCGATTATGAACGGGCGGCGCAGCGCACTACCGACTTTGCGCAGGCCAAGCGCCCGAACACGGCGGATGGAACCTACCTCAAGACCGTGGCCAAATCCGCCGCCGGTATCACTGACAGCGATGTTACGATCGAGATATTCCTGGAATGCGATGGCACCAGGCAATCCGACTTCACCGGTTCCTGTGCCCCCGGGGATGAAACTGCACGTTATGTCAGCGTGCTGATCTCCAAGGCAAAGCAGACCCGGTTCGATTGGGCCGCTTTAAGCAGTGTATTCGGTTATACGGGCTTTCCCAGAAGCATAACCGTGACGGGCGACAGCATGGTTAGGATCCAATGATGTTATGGCACACTCTCCTGCGCGACACGCGCGCATCAAGCACGGTCGATTTCGCTTTCGCCCTGCCCGTTTTGCTAACGATCATGCTCGGCACCTTGCAGCTCGGCCAGTATTTCCAGGTTTCTGGCACACTGCGCCATGCTTTGGGCGAAGGGGTTCGCTACGCCAAGGTTTACCCCTCGGCCACGCAAGCCGAGGTTCTTGCCGAAATCAGGGATGAGTTGCCCGCTGTTGACCAGAGCAATATCAAGGCACTTGTGTTTGTGCGCGGCACCAGCAGTGACGGCATCGGATGGGGAGCCGCCAGGATCCAGTACAGCCTTGAACCGATGATCCCACTGATACCTGTGCCCCCGATCACGATTACCGAGACCAGCATCGCCTATCTTCCCGCCGGGGCCTGAGCCTGCGCCCGGTCGGGCGGCACCGATCGCTGTCAGAATCCCGCACTATTTAGCGCTTGGTCAAGATCCTCGATCAGGTCCTCAGGGTCTTCAAGCCCCACGTTGATCCGCAGCAAGCCCTGGGTCACGCCCATTTCTGCACGTGCCTCTTCGCCCATATTGGCATGAGTGGTCGAGGCTGGATGACACATCAGGCTGCGCGAATCACCAATATTGTTCGATATATCAATCAGTTGTAGCGCATCCAGAATGGCGAATGCCCGTTCGCGGCTTTCTACATCGAAGGCGAAAATCGGGCCGGCCGCATCCATCTGGCGCATGGCCAGTTCGTGGCGCGGGTGGCTTTGAAGGCCGGGATGCAGCATGCGCCCCCCGCCTTCAAGCAGGCGCGGTTCGAGGAACTGCCCGAGCCGAAGCGCGCTCTGGCTTTGCCGGTGTGCGCGCAGGTCAAGCGTTTCCAGCCCCTTCAGCACCACCCATGCGTTGAACGGCGATAGATTGGGCCCGGTATTACGCTGGAATGGCAACAGCACTTCGTTGATCCATTCCTCCCTGCCGCACACGGCGCCCGCCAGCACCCTGCCCTGCCCGTCCATCAGCTTGGTTGCGCTATAGGCCACCACATCTGCGCCGAACTCGATCGGTCGCTGCAGCGCGCTGGTGGCAAAGGCATTGTCGACCACCGTGGTGATGCCATGGGCCCTGGCCACGTCGCACACGAATTTCAGGTCGACGATGTCGAGCGTCGGATTGGCCGGGGTCTCGAAGAAGAACACCTTGGTGTTGGGCCGGATGGCAGCTTCCCACTGCGCATCCTCGGCGCTGGCGATCACCGTTGTCTCGATCCCGAAGCGCGGCAGCAAATGATCGACCAGCCAGCGGCACGAACCGAAGGCGGCGCGTGCGGCAACCACATGATCCCCCGCCGAAAGCTGGCACAGCAGCGCTGCAGTCATTGCCGCCATACCGCTCGCCTGCGCGCGGCAGGCCTCGGCCCCTTCAAGCAGCGCGATCCGCTCTTCCAGCATTGCCACAGTGGGGTTTTGCAGGCGCGAATAGGTCATACCCTGCGCCTCGCCGGCAAAACGGTCAGCCACCGTCTGCGCATCGTCGTAAGTATAGCCTGACGTAAGGAACAGCGCCTCGCTCGTCTCGCCATGCTCGCTGCGCCAGGTGCCGCCGCGCACGGCGCGGGTGGCGGGGCGCCAGTGGCGCGTGACAGAGCGGTCCATTCCGGTGGTTTTCTTCATATTGCGGGCGGCTTTAAGCCGCTGCGGCAAGTGCGGCAAGCGGCTTGCGCACCTCTTGCGAGTGCGGGTGCCGCCGGTTATGCCTTGCTGCGATGAGTCAGGCCCCCGTCCACCCGCGTGACCCGCTTGGCCCGACAATTGCCATTGCCGTACTGTTTGCCTCGCTCAGCGCCATACGGCTGACCACGCTCGCCGCGCCCTATTTCGATGAGGTGCATTACCTGCCGGCCGCACGCGAGATGCTGGCAGGCGGCGAATATATCAACCGCGAGCATCCGCTGCTGGGCAAGACGATCATCGCCGCCGCGATTGCGCTGTTCGGCGACGCGCCCCTGGGCTGGCGGATTTTTCCGCTGCTGGCGGGCACGCTGGCATTGGTCGCTGCCATGCGCGCGATGTGGCACGCCAGCCTGTCGCGCTTTGCCGCGCTGGCATTCGGCGTACTGCTGGCGAGCGGCTTCATGCTGACGGTGCAATCGCGCATTGCCATGCTCGACATCTTCATGGCCTGCTTCCTCGCGCTCGCCGCCTGGCAGTTCAGCGCGGCGGTCCGCAAGCCCGAACAGGGCCGCTGGCGATTGGCCGCAACCGGCGTATTCCTGGGCGCAGCCATGGCTGCCAAGTGGAACGCGGCCCCACTGGCCATGCTGCCGGGCATCGCCTTCTTGCTCGCGCGGCTTACCGCCGGGCGCAGGCGCCTGTTCACCAGCCAGCGCGGCATCCCGGTGCCGGGCGTTTCGCTGATCGAAGCCGCTTTATGGCTCGGTGTGGTTCCACTGGCGGTCTATGGGCTGAGCTTCTGGCCCGCTCTGTTGCTCCAGCCCAATCCGCTTACCAGCGGCGGGATCATCGCCTTGCACCAGGAAATGCTGGCGCTGCAGACGCAGATACTGAAGCCGCATAACTACCAGTCGACATGGCCCGACTGGGTGCTGAATGCCCGCGCGATCTGGTATTATTACGACGCGCAGGAGGGGGTTCAGCGCGGTGTTCTGCTGATCGGCAATCCGCTTACCATGCTGCTCGGGATTCCCGCGCTTTTCTGGTGCCTTGTCAGCGGCATTTCACAACGGAACTGGGCCAGGCTGGGAGTGGTTACGGGCTATCTTGCCAGCCTTGGCCTGTGGTTGTTCGCAGCCAAATCGGTGCAGTTCTTCTACCACTATTTCGTGCCGCACTTCTTCCTCATGGGTGCGCTGGCGCTGGCGCTCGATGCGATGCGGAATGCCGGGCACCCGCGCCTGGCATGGCTGGTGCTGGGCGCAAGCTGTGCGATTTTCGCGTGGTTCTATCCGATCCTCACCGCTGCCGCGCTCGATGGCCCCCAGAGCTTCCTTGACTATGCCTGGATCGAGGGTTGGCGGTAGCCCGCACTCAATACCGCCCCCACACGAAGCGGCTAGAGAGGGCATAATTCCATACTGAACCGACCAGGATCCCGGCCAGCGCAGCAAGGAACCAGACCAGCCCCTGCATCTCCAGCAGGGTTGCCACGGCAACATTGGCAAAGCCGCCCACCGCACAGGTGAGGCAGAAGCCGATCCAGCCCTTGAGCATTGCGCCTGCGCCCTTCAGCCGCTGGTCGCGATAGGTCAGCCAGTTGTTGAGGAAAAAATTGAAGCTCATCGCGCTGAGCACGGCAGCGATCTGTCCCACGGCAAAAGCCTCGCCAAAGATGAACAGCACCATGCTCAGCACGGCCATATGCACCAGCACGCCTGCCGCGCCGACCGTTCCGAACAGGGCGAAACGCGTGGGGATCAACCGGCCGAATGTCTTGTCATAAATGCCGGCGAGGAAATCGAACGCGATCGCGCGATCAAGCTTGCTCTCGCCAGCGCGCCTCGCAGCGAAATCGAGCGGAAATTCCTTGATCGTCAGCCGCCGGTCGGCACTCGCCAGCAGGTCGAGCAGGATCTTGAACCCGAATCCCGAAAGGCGCGGCGCAAGCGCGCGGGCCAGCGCGGTCGGCAGCATGAAATAGCCGCTCATCGGATCGGATAGCTCCACCCCGGTAAGCCTGCGCGCCAGCACATTCGCAAAGCCGGAAAGCTTCTCGCGCTCCGGATTGTCCCAGTTGGCGGTGCTCGCACCCTCGGCGAAGCGCGAGGCCACAGCAATATCGGCCTCGCCCGCGCGCAAGGCTGCCAGCATCGTCGGCAGCAGAGCCGGATCATGCTGGTGATCGGCGTCCATCACCGCGGCATAAGGCGCAGCGGTGGCGCAGAAACCCTCGATTGCCGCGCTGGCTAGGCCCCGCCGCCCGATCCGCTGGATCACCCGCACCCGGCGATCCTCCAGCGCCAGGGCGCGAGCCTCATCTGCTGTGCCATCGATCGAATTGTCATCGACCACCAGCACTTCCCAGCCGGTATTCCCCAAGGCTGCCGAAATTCGATCGACCAGCGGGGCAAGATTGCCGCGCTCGTTGAGCGTCGGCAGGATTATCGCGAGTTCGAGTTCACCCGCGCCGGTCACGTCACAGCCGCTCGCACACCGCCTGGCCGACCGCCTCGCAGCCGTATGTGCCGCCAAGGTCGCCACCAAGGATCCCGTCCCTGAGCGTGGTCGCCACCGCCGCCTCGATCCGCGCCGCCTCAGCCTCGCGGCCAAAACTGTGGCGCAGCATCATCGCGGCGGAAAGGATCGTCGCCATCGGATTGGCCTTGCCCTGCCCCGCGATATCGGGGGCGCTGCCATGGATTGGCTCGTAAAGGCCGAATGTGCCGAATTCGGTCTGCCGCTCGCCCAGCGATGCGCTGGCGAGGAGGCCGATCGAGCCGACACACATGCTCGCCTGGTCGGAAAGGATGTCGCCGAACATGTTGCCGGTCACCACCACATCAAACGCGCCCGGTGCCCTAACCAGCTGCATCGCGGCATTGTCGACATACATGTGCTCGAGCGCGACATCGGGATATTCGGAGGACACCTCGATCACCACGTCGCGCCACAGCTGGAAGGTTTCGAGCACATTGGCCTTGTCGACGCTGCAAAGCCGCCCCTTGCGCCCTTGCGCCGCACGGAACGCGACATGCGCGATGCGGCGCACCTCATCATCGGCATAACTCATCATGTCCCAGCCTTGGCGGCGGCCGTCATCGAGTGTGCGGATGCCCTTTTCGCCAAAATATACATCGCCATTGAGCTCGCGCACGATCAAGAGGTCAATCTCGCGGGCGATTTCAGGCCGCAGCGCGCTCATGTGCTCAAGGCCAGGAAAGGTGGTGGCGGGCCGCAGGTTGGCGAACAGGCTCAACGCTGCGCGTAGGCCCAGGATCGCCTGTTCGGGCCGCAAATGGCGTTCGAGGTGATCGCAGGAGAAATCGCCCACCGCGCCGAACAGGATCGCATCACATGCACGCGCGGTTTCGAGCGTCGCCTCGGGCAGCGGATGGCCATGCTTGTAATAGGCCATACCGCCAACATCGCCATAAGCCAGCTCCATGCCCGGCAGGTCGAGGGCCTGCAGCACCCGCACCGCCTGCGTGGTCACTTCGGGGCCGATACCGTCGCCGGCGAAAACTGCGATCTTCATTGCGAAACCTTCATGTCTGCATGCGGGCAAGCCGTTCCCGCAACAAATGCCGCGCTGCCATAACATCGCCGCGACGGTCAGCAAGCAGGTAGCGGGCAAGAGGTCCTTCCAGCCGGTCAAAATCATCTAACAGGCCTGCCAGTTCGGTTCCCGTATCCGGGCGGACGCCGCCATAGCCAAGCTCGCGCAGCAGCAATGCCTCATATGCGATCATTGCCGGCAACCATCCACGCGCCGATGGCGCCTGGCACACGGCAGACAGCAGCGCGTCAAGCGCACTGAACAGCGCGGGATAGGGATTGCGTTCGGGCAGCGCCGTTGCGGTTAGCGCGCAGGCCCACGATATGGCCGAAGCTGGCAACGGCTCGCTTAGCCAGGGTCCGCAGCTTTGCGTCAATTCGATCTTCGCAAAGGGCAACTGGCTTTCAGACTTCGCGCGAAGTTCGGCCTCCACCCGGTTACCGGGGATCAACACCGGGCGCAGTTGCCGCCCGCGCCCACCTGCAACATATGCGGCCACGAGTCCGAATTTCTCCGTCAGCAGGCGAACAACGCTGGCGGTTTCACCGTGGTATCGAGAAGCAATAAGAATGGCGGGCGCGCGCAGGTTCATTGCGCGGCAAGTTTACTTGGCCGCGAGCCTGGCTTCCAGCGCTTCCAGCCGCGCCTTGAGCGCCTCGTTTTCTTCGCGCGCCTTCTGCGCCATCAGCTTGACCGTGTCGAATTCCTCACGGCTTACGAAATCCACCCCGCCCATCGCCTCTTTCAACCGTTCGCGTGCGCTGTCGCGCGCCTCGCGCGTCATTCCCGCAAAAGTGCCTGCGGCACTGTTTGCAAGTTTCACGAAATCGGCGATCATCGGGTTCTGGCTTTGCATGCTGGCTAAATGGCCCCGGCTTGGTTCGAAGGCAAGTGCTTCCTGAAATCAGCCCTCGTTCAGCTGGATACGCTGGGTCGCCGGGGTAGAAACGTTCTGTTGCCCTTCAGGATTGAGCCGGTGGAACTCGTAATTGAGCACGCCGGCAAACATCGTCCAGCCAAGATAAGGCAATAACAGCAGCGCGGCGAGGCGCCGCACACGCCAGAACGCCCAGATTACTCCCAGCAAGGTCACATTGACCAGGCCCAGCACCACCAGCCCGCCGACAATGTCCTGGTTGCCGAAAAACACTGGCGTCCAGGCGAGGTTGCAGACGAAGTGCACTGCGAACAGACCGATCGCAACACCTCGGCCACGCGCCCCCCAAGAGCTGGATACCAGCGCTAGAGCTATCCCGATCAAGATATACAGCAGCGTCCAGACGATGCCGAACGCGGCTGGCGGCGGATAGATCGCCGGTTTGTACAAGCTCTGGAACCAGATTGTGTCAGGGCTGCCGAATTGACCGGCGACAAATCCCAGCAGCACGATCAGCGGCACTGTGAACAGTGCCCAGCGGATAAAGCTGGCGCGTAACTGGCTGCGTGACGCGATGACGTTCATTGATACCCCCGAAGCCCCAGAAGGAGCGAATCATTCCAGCTCGTGATGCAGTACGAGATACACCTTGCGCAATTGCGCGCCAAACCTTGTCCCATAGCGGGATTGGCAAACATATCAGGCGCATCATGGGGCGAAGTTTCTGCGTCCGCATTTGTAACTTAATCTGCAATCCGCGCGAAACTTGCTTTGAGTGAATCCTGTTCGAGGAGGGGGAAAGGCCTGTCCGATTGCTTTTTGGCAATATCGACAATGCTGTTTTTTCTGATAATTAGCTTGGGATTCTCTTCCTCGCCGTCTTCTGGGGCGCGTTTCGGCGAGGTTGTGTTTAGCTTGAATGTGCCTCGCCCAAAGAGGGGATCAAATTATGAATAAGAAAAATCTTGCTTCCATGCTGGCAGTTGTCGGCGGACTTTCGGTCGCGACCGCCGCATGCTCGCAAGGTGCCGACGAAGCGGCGGAAACTGCAGCTGACGAAACTGCGGCATACGCAGAAGGCTGCTGTGCAGCTGCTGAAGGCTGCTGCGCTGCTGCTGAAGGCTGCTGCGCTGCTGCTGAAGGCTGTGCTGCTGAAGGCTGCTGCGCCGCCGCAGATTGCTCGGCTGCCTGATAGCTTCGGCATTCTTTACAAGACCGGCCGGCGGCACCTGTTGTCGTCGGCCGATTTGTTTTCTAGGGTAATTTGGCATGACGCCAGCTGCCGCCGCCGCCACCGTTATTGAAACGATCACGCAGATGGCGCAGGAACAGCGCCCTTTGATGCTGCGGGTTTTGCCCGAGGGCAAAGGCAAGTTCTGGAAACACTATCCAGACAAGGATGCGCGCGATGCGCAAACCAAATCACGCTGGTATTACCATGTCCATGCGCCCGGCAGCCGCGATGAAGATGAGCATGGCCATTTCCACCTTTTTCTCCACCGGACCCAGTTGAAAGACGGGCTTGAGCCGATTGCCCTGCCGCCGGAGGGAGAGGACGCGAAGGCGCATGTCACGCATCTGATTGGACTATCGATCGATTATCAGGGCATCCCGCGCAGCTGGTTCGCTACCAATCGCTTCGTCACCAACGAGTTTCTCTACCCCGCCGAGGTGATGATCGAGCATCTTCCGCTCTACAATGTCGATCAAACGAAACAGGATAGCCTGGTCAATCGCTTCGTCACCGCGATGGTGGCGCTTTACCGCGATGAAATTGCCGATCTCCTGCGCCAGCGCGATGAGCGCCAGGCCGAACTGGTCGCAGAGTACGGCGCAGATGCCTACGAGAAAGCGTCGGGCGTCGAAGTGCTCGCTTCACTGCCTATCGATCTGGACGCAAAGATCGAAACGATCGATCTGGCCTAACTGCGCTGTGCGCTGACCAGAAATTCGACATTGCCTTGCGGGCCGGTGATCGGGCTTTCGACGATCCCGTCAACGATCCAGCCTGCACCTTCAAGCCAATCGCGCACTTCATTGCATACACGCTCGTGCAGCGCAGGATCGCGCACCACCCCGCCCTTGCCCACTTCCTCGCGGCCAACCTCGAATTGCGGTTTGATCAGCGCAACAAGGCGGCACTTGGGCGCGGCGAGCTCAAGCGGACGCTCCAGCACTTTTGCAAGGCTGATGAAGCTCGCATCGCACACCACCCAGTTGCAGGGCCGGTCGATCAGTTCGGGGGTAAGGGTTCGTGCGCTGGTCTGCTCAAGCACGGTCACGCGCGGGTCCTGCCGCAGCTTCCAGGCCAGCTGGTTGGTGCCGCTGTCGACCGCGAAGACATGTTCGGCACCGGCTTGTAGCAGCACATCGGTGAAGCCGCCGGTTGAACTACCGATATCCATCGCCACCGCGCCCGCCGGATCAAGCCCGAAATGTGTCAAAGCGTGTGCCAGCTTGATCCCGCCACGGCTAACCCAGAGATGGTCGCGCCCGCGCACTTCGAGCGGAGCGTCATCCACCAATTGCTGCCCCGGCTTGGCGATCTTCGCCTCGCCGCTGAACACCAGCCCCGCCATGACCAGCGCCTGCGCCCGCGCGCGGCTCTCTGCCAGTCCGCGCTCGACAAGCATCTGATCGATCCGGCGTTTCTTGTTCATTGGGTGCTCTTGGTCATGGACGCGCCCTTGTTCATGGACCTTCAAGCCGTTAGCGCGCATTAAGGCGACATGAAACCAATCTATTTCCAGTTCGTCATTGGGCTAGCGGCAACTTTCGCCATGGCAACAAGCGCCGCTTGCGCGCAGCAGAACACAGCAGATCAAGCGCAATCTACCGGATTGGCCGCTCCAGTGCCAATTCTGCCTGCCGATTACGACGCCAGCTGGCTCGACGCACCGCAAACGCCCGGCGATTGGTCGTATCGCAGAGAAGCGGCAAGGAGCATGGCAGGTTTCGGCCCGCCCGGGACGGAAAACCTGCTGGTGCTGATCTGCGAACGCGGAACCAACCAGATAACCCTGCTGGTAGCAGGAGAAGTGGCGAGCCCCGTACTGATGACCGTGCGAACAGAAACGCAGCAGCGCATCCTTACGGCGAGGCAATCCGAGATGGAAATGCCCTTTCTTGCCGCAACCTTTGCCGCCAATGACCGGCTGCTCGACGCCATGGCAATCACCAAGGGGCGCTTTGCAGTGGAAGTCGAGGGTTTTGAGCCGCTCTACATTCCCGCGTGGGCCGAAGTGACCCGCGTCATCGAGGATTGCAGGTAAGGAAAAGCCCGCGAACTTTCGCAGGCAACGGCGATCTATACTGACGTGGGAAAACTTTTTTTCAAGCCTTGTTTTAACGATTCTCTTGAATCACATTGGTACCTGAGGCCAGCGGCAAAACGCGGTTCTCGGCCCCCGGTGAAACGATGCGGGTCTTGGCTCAAAAGCGCGAAAGGAGGTGATCCGATGTCTCATGGTTCAGCAGAGAGGTCGGCAAGTTTCCGCACGAGGCACTATCGGTAATTACCCCTACCGATAGAGGCTTTGTGAGCGGCACTTCCCGCCGCTGACCATGCGAAAGGCGATCCTCCGACGGGCAGGGTCGCCTTTCTCATTTGAAAAATGCGCAACAGACATTTAGGCGAACTGGAATGGAATTCCTGACAATCCCGCACCCCGCCCCTACTCCCGTTGCAAAGCGCGACGAAGCGCTCAAGAACCCCGGTTTCGGAACGCTGTTTTCCGACCACATGGTCACGATCGACTATGACGAGGCAAAAGGCGGCTGGCACAGCGCCAGCGTGGGGCCGCGCGAAGCGCTGTCCCTCGATCCCTCGGCAGCGGTGCTGCATTACGCGCAGGAAATTTTCGAAGGGCTCAAGGCCTACAAGCAGATCGATGGCGGGGTTGCATTGTTCCGGCCTGAAGCCAATGCGCGCCGGTTTAACGCATCGGCTGACCGGCTCGCCATGCCGCACCTGCCCGAAGAACTGTTCCTCGAATCGATCCGCCGGCTGGTCGCGGCTGACCGGGACTGGTTCCCCAGCGTCGAAGGCGGCTCGCTCTATTTGCGCCCCTTCATGATCGCGACGGAGGCTTTCCTTGGTGTCCGTCCGGCCAAGCAATACAAGTTCATCGTGATCGCGAGCCCAGCCGGCAGCTATTTCAAGGGCGGCGCCAAGGCGGTCAGCATCTGGATTTCGGATTACACCCGCGCGGCCCCCGGCGGCACCGGCGCGGCGAAGTGCGGCGGCAATTACGCCGCGAGCCTCGTCCCTACAGGGCAAGCCTTCGCCATGGGGCATGACCAGGTGCTGTTTCTCGACGCGGTGGAGCGCAAATGGGTCGAGGAACTGGGCGGCATGAACCTGTTCTTCGTGTTCGACGACGGGCGCGTGGTGACGCCGAAGCTGACCGGCACGATCCTGCCGGGCATCACGCGTGACAGCCTGATCACCCTGCTGCGCGAGGAAGGGCTTGAGGTAGAGGAAGGCATGTATTCGATCGACCAGTGGCGCGAAGATGCAGCATCGGGCAAGCTCGTCGAATGCATGGCCTGCGGCACCGCCGCGGTAGTAACCGCGGTTGGCACGGTTGCCGGGCCGGATGGCGAATTCACTATCGGCGCGGGCGGTATCGGCCAGACAACAGCACGAATCCGCGAAAAGCTGGTCGGTATCCAGAAAGGCGCAGTTGCGGACACCCATGGCTGGGTGATGAAGCTGGATTGACTGCAATGACGGATACCCCGTCAATCACCGTCGCCGCGCTTTACCAGTTTACCCGGTTCGATGATCCGGCGGCGCTGCGCGAGCCGCTCCTGAGGCTGTGCGAAGAGGTCGGAATCAGGGGCACGCTGCTGCTCGCCAAGGAAGGCGTCAACGGCACGATCGCGGGCGGCGAGAATGCGCTCCAGCAAGTGCTCGCGCATATCCGCGCCCTGCCCGGCTGTGCCAATCTCGACGTTAAGTTCTCGCACGCCAGCGAAATGCCCTTCCACCGCATGAAGGTGCGGCTGAAGCGCGAAATCGTGACCATGGGCGAGCCCGATATCGATCCCACGCAAAGCGTCGGGCGCTATGTCGCGCCGCAAGACTGGAACGCGCTGATCAGCGATCCGGACACGGTGGTGATCGACACCCGCAATGACTATGAAGTGGCGACCGGCACATTTCGGGGCGCGGTCGATCCGCACACCAGCAGTTTCCGCGAGTTTCCCCAATGGTTCCGCGCGCACCGCGATGAATTGCTCAGCGGCAAGACAAAGGTCGCCATGTTCTGCACCGGCGGCATCCGCTGCGAGAAATCGACCAGCTTCCTGCGCCAGGAAGGCATCGACGAGGTCTATCACCTGAAGGGCGGCATCCTCAAATATCTCGAGGAAGTGCCGCAGGATGAAAGCCTGTGGGACGGCGAATGCTTCGTGTTCGACGAGCGCGTGACGGTGCGTCACGGCCTTGAGCAGGGCGATTATGGGCTGTGCCGCGCCTGCCGCCGTCCATTGAGCGCGGCGGAGCAGGCATCGCCAGATTTCGTCGAAGGCATAAGCTGCCCGCATTGCATCGGCGAGCGCGACGAGGCGCAGCGCGCGCGCTATGCCGAGCGCCAGCGGCAGGAAGAGCTCGCCAGAAAGCGCGGAACCTCGCATGTCGGTGCCGCGTTTCCTCCAGAGGAATGAACCCGCACCCGGTCCTCTACAGCTTCCGCCGCTGCCCCTATGCGATGCGCGCGCGCATGGCACTGTGGGTCGCGGGAATCACCGTGAGCTTGCGCGAAGTAAAGCTTGCCAGCAAGCCGCCCGAGCTGATCGAGGCGTCGGAAAAGGCGACCGTTCCGGTGCTTGTCCTGCCAGACGGTGCTGTGGTCGATGAAAGCATCGCGATCATGCGCTGGGCGCTGGCGCAGGATGATCCCGAATCCTGGCTGGCTGGCGACGACCGTGAATTGCTGGCGATGATCGACGGGCCGTTCAAGCATCACCTCGACCGCTACAAATACCCCACGCGCCATGATGATTGCGACCCGCTGCCCCACCGCGCGGCGGGATATGACATCCTCCTGCAGCTCGATGCGCGGCTGGCGGATCGTCCGCAACTATGCCGGGCAGAGCGGGCTTTGGCCGATATTGCCAGCTTCCCGTTTATCCGCCAGTTCGCCAATCATGACCGCAGCTGGTTCGACGCCCAGCCGATCCCGCATCTGCAGCGCTGGCTCGAAACCCACCTTGCATCCGAACTCTTCGCCAGCGTGATGCCCAAATTCGCGCCGTGGAAGGCTGGCGACGAGCCGGTGAACTTCGGCCCTAGTCCTTTGGGCACAGCTTGAGCTGATCGCGCAGCGCGTCGATCAGCCAGCTTGTCGCAGGGCCGGGGCGCGCGTCGCGCCGCCAGGTGGCGCTGAGCGTGTAGAAAGCGCCCGGCTTCTCCGGCAGGTCAAGTTCGACCAGCCTTCCTGCCGCCAGATCCTCGCGTACCGCATGGCGCGGCATATTGCCCCAGCCGATCCCCTGCTTGAGCAGCGCGTGTTTCGCGCCAAGGTCGGCCAACCGCCAGGTCAGCGGGCTGAGCACGGAGAATTCGCGCCCTTCGGTCAGCGGTGAACGGTCTGACAGCACAAGTTGCAAATGCTCGCGGCTTGCCCCCGGCGCTATGTTGCCCGCCGCCAGCGGGTGATCCGGCGCAGCAACCGGGACCAATTCAATCTCGCCGATCGCCTGGCGTTCGAGCGCGGGGTCCTCGCTCACCACCGGCCCGGCCACAGCCAGATCGGCCTCGCCATCAAGCAGGCAGGCGGTGACCGCGCCCAGCGCCTCGATATTGAGCCGCAGCGCCACGGTCGGAAACATGCGGCGGAAATCGCGCAGCACCGCAGCGGCGGCCTCGCCCGGCACCATCACGTCAAGCGCCAGCGCAACATCGCTTTCGAGGCCTGCATGAAGGCTGCGCGTTTTGGCGAGCAAGGCGTCCGAAGCCTCGGTAATTGCGCGCGCTTCGGCCAGCAATCCGCGGCCTGCCTCGGTCAGCACGGGCTTTCGCGAACCCTCGCGCGAAAACAGCGTAACGCCGAGCTGTGCCTCCATCTGCTGCACGCCGTAGCTGATCGCGGAAACCGCACGGCCCATGCGCCGCGCGGCACCGCCAAAGCTGCCCTCTTCCTCAATGGCGAGGAAGATGCGGAGCTGGTCCAGGGTCGGCTCGCCCAGCTTCATTGTTCAGGATATTCGAACATCTTGAGCAATTTTATCGCGGTTTTCAGGATACGGCGCAAGAACTATCTCAGCTGTCACAACCTTACTCCAGCAGGAGACAGACCATGATCGAACTACGTCCTTTCGAAACCCTCGGCGCGGCCAATCACGGCTGGCTTGATGCGCGGCACCACTTTTCCTTCGCCGGCTACCACGATCCCGCGCGGGTCAACTGGGGTGCATTGCGCGTGTGGAACGATGACCGGATCGCGCCGAAAAGCGGCTTTCCCACCCACCCGCATAACGACATGGAGATCATCACCTATGTCCGCAGCGGCGCCATCACCCACCGTGACAGCATGGGCAACGAAGGCCGCACCGAAGCTGGCGACGTGCAGGTGATGAGCGCCGGGCGCGGCGTGCAGCATTCCGAATTCAACCTCGAGGATGAGGAAACCACGCTGTTCCAGATCTGGATCATTCCCGACGAGCGCGGCGGCGATCCTGGCTGGGGCGCACGCAAGTTTCCCAAGGGAGACCGCTCGGGTGCCTTCGTGCCGCTCGCCAGCAACGCCGCTAATGATGGCGACGCTGCCGCAGGGGCACTGCCGATCCGCACCGATGCCCGCGTGCTGGGTGCCACGGTAAAGGCAGGTGAAAGCGTGACCTATCGCCCCCGCGATCCCTCGCGCCACCTCTATCTCGTGCCCGCCACGGGCAAGGTGAAGGTCGAGGATGTCGAAGCAAACGCACGCGACGGTATCGCGATCACCAATCAGGAACAGGTCACCATCACCGCGCTCGAGGATTCCGAGCTCGTATTGGTCGACGCCGCCTGATCCGTACCCCCTCGCCGCTCCCCTGAATCCCCCTCCCCCACAGGGGAGCGGCACCCCCACTGGCCAAAGGACATTGCCATGACCAAAATCCTCCACATCACTGCCAGCATCCGCTCTGATGAATCGGTTTCGCGCGATCTCAGCGCGCGGCTCGTAAGATCGCTTGCCGAAAGCCACAGCGCTGAGGTGACTACCCGCGATCTCAGCGCGAACGACCTGCCCTTCGTCTCGGCCGAGCGCTTCGGCGCCAACCTCACCCCTGCAAGCGTGCGGACACCCGAGCAGCAGGAACTGGCGGCCATTGCCGACGAATTGATCGCCGAACTGCAGGCCGCCGACATCATCGTGCTGGGCGTGCCAATCTACAATTTCGGCGTGCCCGCCACGGTCAAGGCCTGGGCCGACCTCGTCGCCCGCGCTGGAACCACCTTCCAGTACACGGCCAATGGGCCGGAAGGGCTGCTGAGGGGCAAGAAAGCCTATCTCGCCATCGCTTCCGGGGGTACGCCTGTCGGCAGCGACTTCGATTTCATGACCCCGTGGCTCAAGTTCTTCCTTGGTTTCCTCGGCATCGAAGTGATCGCCCATGTCGCGGCTGACGGGATCATGGGCCAGGATGGAGAGGCTAAAATCGCAGCAGCCAAATCGCAAGCCGTTCAACTCGCAGCCTGACCGGGCCTGCCACCCGAAGGGAATTATGAATGACAAGTTTGACCGAGAACCCCACCACCCCGCAGCAGGACTGGATGGCGCTGGTGGCGCGCATTTTCCTCGCCGCGCTGTTCATCATCGCCGGCCTGGGCAAGCTGGCCGATCCCGCAGGCACGATCGGCTACATCGCATCGGTTGGTCTGCCGCTGCCGAGCGTGGCCTATGGCGGCGCAGCCGCGCTGGAAGTGCTCGGCGGCCTGGCAGTGCTCGTCGGCTTCAAGACGCGGCTTGCCGCCCTCGCAATCGCCGGCTTCAGCCTGGTCTCCGCGGGTATTTTCCACAACCAGCTGAGCGACCAGATACAGTTCGTAATGTTCATGAAGAATGTCGCGATTGCGGGTGGCTTCCTGCTGCTCGCAGCATTCGGTCCGGGTCGATATTCGTTCGACCGCAGGTAACCGAAATCAAACGCAAATACAGTACAGCACCGGAAGGCGATCCGCCTTCCGGTGTCGGCATTTCAGTCGATCCGTGGTTTCAACCTGTCATCATGCGGCAGCTTGGCCGCAAGTGCGGCGTAATATTCCGGGCGGCGCGGATATCGCACGAAGATTAGCAAAGTTAGCGCCACGGCCATACCCGCCCCCACGACCAGGAAGATCGAAGGCAAGCCGCCAAAACCGTCAACCTTGCTCAGTGCAAATGCGCCGATACTGATCCCGAAATTGGAGATTGCCATGTAAATGGTGAACTGGGTCGCCGCCGTACGCGGATCGCATAGCCGCATCGAAATTGGCAGGCAGGAAACGGTCAGCAACATATCGAGCGAGATCCACGCATAAACGAAGGCCATGAACAGCATTTCGTTGCTCCACTCGGAGACCGAAAAATACATGGTGGCGCACATCCCCAGCTGGACGATCAGCCAACCGATCGAAGTGCGCTTCGCGCCATATCTGTCACCTAGCCAGCCCCCCAGGGTTAGACAAAGGACGCCAGCCACCAGCCCTGCCGCGGCAGTAAGCGAGGAAATCTCCGCCTCGTTCCAGCCGAGATAGTTCGAACCAATCAATGGAGTAACGCCGGTCAGCCCGCCATAGAGCAATCCGCGCCCCAGCAGCACAGGAGTCCAGAGCACGCTAGGCGCCTTAATCATCGAAACAAAAGTGGTTTTGAGGATCGGCCACCAGGCGCCGACCTGCATCTCGATATTTCGCGGATGGGCCGTGCCCACTTGCCAGGGCAGCTTGCGCTCCCCTTCACGCTCGTTGAAGGCGAGGATGTACAGGCACAGCAGCAGAATCAATCCAGCCACTATGGCGTAGGCCGCCGGCGCACCATATGCGCCGATCACAGTGCCTGTTAAAGCAGTAGCGGTGGCAATTCCGATCGATTGCCCGCCAAACATCATCCCGCTGCCTCGGGCGCGCTCGTCCTCCTCCATGATATCGACCGCCAGGCCGTCGACCGCGACATCCTGGAAAGTGGTTGCCATGTTGACGACGAAGCCGATCCCGCCGAGAATCGCCACGTCACTTACCGCCGGATTGAGAAATATTGCCGCGACCAGGCATGCAATCATGACCGATTGAGCTCCGAGCAGCCAGATCCGGCGGCGCCCCATCGGCAAGTAGGTGTAGCGATCCATGAAGAAGCCGTTGACGAACTTGAGCGACCAGGGGAGCGCGGTGAGCGCAATAACCGAACCGACGTCTGCCGCAGGGGCCCCATTGGCTGCCATCCAGGCCGGGATGGCAAACCAGAACAGGCCTATCGGCAGGCCTTGTCCGACATACAGGATGAACAGGGTAAACAGGCGCAGCCGCCTACTACGGGCAAGGATCAACCCGCTTTGCCCCGCAATTGTCGCCATCAGCCCCCCAACCCGCCCATACCAGGCACGCGAGCGACCGCTTGACCGGAAAACTACCTACATCTCCCGATTGCGCAAGGCTCTTGTGTTTTCGCCTTAAAAGCGGGCTTTGACCAGGAGCGGCTTGAAGATGTTCCGGCTGGGCCGCAGCACGATGATCGCCACACCCACCAGCGCCAGGGCGCCGCCCGCCAGCAGACGCCAGCCGATCGGGTCATTGGTAATGATCGCCCCGAACACGATCGTCAGCAGCGGGGTGAGCAGCGTAAGCGGAACGACCAGGTTCGCGTCATTATCCTGCAGTACCTTGAAGTAGGCCGTATGCGCGCCCACCGAGACGACGATGCTGGCGAATACCAGCGCTGCGGCTATTTCCCCTGGCGCGGCCATGACCGCGCTAAGCTGGCCATGCTCGAGCATTGCCGATAGCGGCGCCAGAACGATGACGGAGGCCACGCCCGACCATGCCTGCATTGCGCGCGCGGAAATATCGATCTGCTTGAAGAAGACCGATCCGAGCGCGCCGATGACTGCGGCAGCAAACAGGAACAGCACGCCCGCGCCGCCGCTCATCGCAGAGGGCGAACCCATTGCCATCAGCACCCCTGCCAGTGTCATCAATATGCCGAGCCCGCGGCGCCAGCGCACCCGCTCCCGCAAGAAGATCATTGCGAAGACAACCGTCATTGGCGCCCCTGACAGGCTGATCACCCCCGCCACCGAAGGCGAGGCGGTTTCCAGGCCAATGAACATCAGTGCAAAGGAGCCACCGCCGATGGCAAGTCCGATCAGCAGCACCTTGCCCAGTTCCTTCGGCAATGGACGGAGCAGATAGGCCAGCGCCAGCGCGACCAGCCCGGCACGCGCACAAGCGTAGAACAGCGGCGGCACGGCCAGATCGTCGACCACGATCTTGCTCACCACCACGTTGAGTGCCCACACGAGGTTGCACAGCATGAGAATCAGGACGGTGCGCAGGCTCATGGCGCCTAGTGCCTTCAATCGCGCCGCTCAGGCAATCCCTTGCGCAGCTCATCGAGCCATACGTCAGCAACAGCGTCGGAAGGCGCGCGCCAGTCGCCGCGTGGGCTCAGCGCCCCGCCCGCACTCACCTTGGGCCCGTTGGGGATCGCGCTGCGCTTGAATTGGCTGAAGGCGAAGAAGCGGCGGATGAATTTCTCCAGCCAGTTGGCGATCGTGGCGAGATCGTACTGGTTCTTCTTCTCCTCAGGGAAATCGGCCGGCCACTGGCCGCTGCGCGCATCCCGCCACGCGTGCCACGCCATGAAGGCGATCTTGCTGGGCCGCTGGCCCCAGCGGATGGTGTGGTGGATGAAGAAATCATTGAGCTCGTAGGGCCCGATGATGCTTTCGGTGCTCTGGATCGCACCGCCTTCACCCGGCGGCACAAGCTCGGGCGAAATCTCCGTATCGAGGATCGAGAGCAGCACTTCGTCGGTTGCGGGATCGAACTGGTCGGTGCTCACCGCCCAGCGGATGAGATACTGGATCAATGTCTTGGGCACGCCCGAATTGACCGCATAATGGCTCATCTGGTCACCCACGCCATAGGTGCACCAGCCCAGTGCAAGCTCGCTGAGGTCACCCGTGCCGATCACGAAGCCCGAATGGTGGCCGGCAAGGCGGAACAGGTAATCGGTACGCAGCCCCGCCTGGACGTTCTCGAAGGTCACATCATGCACCGGCTCACCGTCAGCGAAAGGGTGCTTCATGTCTTCGAGCATACGTGTAGCCGCCGGCCTGATGTCGATCTCCTCTGCAGTAATGCCCAGCGCATTCATCAGCTTCCAGGCATTCGACTTCGTATGATCGGAAGTCGCAAAGCCGGGCATGGTGTATCCGCGAATGGTGCTGCGCGGCAGGCCCATACGGTCACAGCATTTTGCCGCCACGATCAACGCATGGGTCGAATCGAGCCCGCCCGAAACTCCGATTACCATGCTCTTGGCGTGGGTTGCCTCCAGCCGCCGCATCAACCCGTCCACCTGGATGTTGAAGGCTTCGTAGCAATCCTCGTCGAGTTTGTGCTGGCGGTTGGGCACAAAGGGGAAGCGGCGGATCGGCCGCACCAGCCCGCGATCTCCTCCGGTGGGCGCGAACTCGAAACTGATGGTGCGGAAACTGTCCTCGGGCCGCCCTGCCGCCTCGGCGGCGTCGTTGAAGGTCTGCATCCGCGCGCGCTCGGCCAGGATGCGCTCGCAATCGACGTCGGCAATGCACAGCTCGGCATTCAGGCTGAAACGCTCGCTTTCGGCCAGCAGATCGCCCAGTTCGTAGATCATGCCCTGCCCATCCCATGCAAGATCGGTGGTGCTTTCGCCATGCCCGCTGGCACAATAGAGATAGGCGGCAACCGCGCGCGAGCTTTGCGCCCGTGCGAGCAGGTGGCGCTCATCGGACTTGCCGATGGTGATATTGCTCGCGGATAGATTGGCCAGCACGGTCGCGCCCGCCAGCGCCCCCTGCGTCGATGGCGGCGTGGGCGCCCAGTAATCCTCGCAGATTTCGACGAACAGCTTGAAGCCGGGCAGGTTCCCGGCGGCAAAGATCAAGTCGGTGCCAAACGGCACCTTTTGGCCTGCCACCGCGATTTCCCGCCCCCTGATCTCGCGGCCATGGGCAAACCAGCGCTTTTCGTAATATTCGCGGTAATTGGGCAGGAAACTCTTCGGAACCACACCCAGCAGGCGCCCGCGCGCCACCACCGCGGCGCAATTATAGACGCGGCCGTTGTGCCGCAGCGGCGCGCCCACCAGCAGCATTGGATCGAACTTCGCGCTCGCCACCACGATATCGGCAAGCCCTGCCTCTGCCGCATCGAGCAGGGCCGATTGCAGATGCAGATCGTCGATCGCATAGGAAGAGATGCACAGCTCCGGGTAAACCACCAGGTCGACCCCGGCATCCTGCGCGCGCTCCGCCTCTGCCAATATGCCAGCCACATTGTAACTGACATCGGCGGTGCGCGTTTTGGGCGTGCTGGTGGCGACCCGCACGAAACCATGGCGCCGCATGTCGTAAAAGGGATGCGCGCGCCCCTGCTCCGCTCCTATATCCTTTGAGGATACACTAGCTGCCGCACCGGTATCTTCACCGGGAGCAGGCTCCAGCCAGTCCTCGGGCGCGCAAATGCCCAGCTCCGCAAGCCGCTTCTGCACCGGCCCCCTGGCAATCTTCCCTTTGGATTCCCAGCCATACACCGTCCGGCTGGGCCAGGGATCGCCAAATTTGATGCCGAATTCCTCAGCTGAAAGCGGCGGGTCCTGCCGCTCGCGCCATTCGCGAATCTTGTATCCTGCCAGATGCATGGCCAGATTGGTATCTTATAAGGATACTTATGGCAAGTATGCCTATCGCATGCCATAGCAAATGCAACCGCCCGTCGCATTCGTGCCGCTTGCACAAGTGACCGCAATCCCCCAGTTTTCAGATACAACGAGAAAACGCTACACCAAGGGAGCTGCACGCATGGCCGATACCTATACCCCGCCCAAAGTCTGGACCTATGACAAGGAATCGGGTGGGCGCTTCGCCAATATCAACCGGCCCACCGCCGGCGCGCGCGAAGACAAGGATCTGCCGGTTGGCGACAATCCCCTCCAACTCTATTCGCTGGCTACGCCCAACGGGGTGAAGGTCACCATCATGCTCGAGGAACTGCTCGAGTTGGGCCATAGCGGCGCGGAATATGACGCCTGGACGATCAATATCGGCGAAGGCGAACAATTCACCAGCGGCTTTGTTTCGCTCAACCCCAATTCCAAGATCCCTGCGCTCGAAGACCGCAGCGGCGACAAGCCGTTCCGGGTGTTCGAATCCGGCGCGATCCTGCTCCACCTGGCCGAGAAATTCGGCGAGTTCCTGCCCACCGATCCAGCCGCGCGCGCCGAAGTGATGAGCTGGGTGTTCTGGCAGGTCGGGACCGGCCCCTTCATCGGCGGGGGATTCGGCCATTTCTACGCCTATGCGCCGGAGAAATGGGAATATCCGATCAACCGCTATGCGATGGAGGTGAAGCGCATTTTCGACGTCGCCGACCAGCGCCTGGCGCAAAGCCGTTTCCTCGGCGGCGACGAATATACCATCGCCGACATGGCGAACTTCCCCTGGCTTGCGCCCTTCACCACCGGACACATCTACGAAGATGCCAAAACCTTCCTTTCGATCAACGAATACAAGCATGTCGGGCGCTGGGTGCAGGAGATCTTTGCCCGGCCTGCGGTGCGCCGCGGGCGGATCGTCAACAAGACCTGGGGCGATGAGAATACGCAGCTGCGCGAACGCCATTCAGCGGAGGATTTCGAAGGCAAGGATATTTAACCGCATTTGTGCGTTTGGCTTGGCGGGCGAGCGTGATACCGCTCGCCTTCCTGACCTGGCGGAGAGCGGTGCTTGGCTTACACGGCGCATGAGCGCATCGGACTGAAGGAGAAGCTGGGCTATGGCGTGGGCGACCTCGCCTCGGGCCTCTATCTCAATTTCTTCGGCGTCTTCCTGTTCTACTTCTTCGTCAACCTCAATGGCGTGGCGCCCGCCGCCATCGGGCTGATGCTGCTGCTGACCAAGCTGGTCGACGCTGTGACTGATCCGATGATGGGGATAATCGCTGATCGCACCCGCACCCGCTGGGGGCGCTATCGTCCCTATCTACTGTTCGGCGCAGTCCCCTTCGGCCTGTTCGGAGTGATGGTGTTCGCGGTGCCGGACTTCGGCCCCACCGGCAAGCTCGTGTGGGCCTATGTCACCTATACGCTGGCCATGCTGGTCTATACCGCGGTCAATGTGCCCTATGGCGGCTTGCTGGGAGTGATCTCGCCCAGTGCGGCGCAGCGCGGCAGCGTGACCGCCTACCGCATGTTCTTCGCCGCGCTGGCAGGCATATTGATCGGCACGCTCGGCACCACACTGGCGCGCGAGCTGGGCGGCGGTGACGAGGCACGCGGCATCATGCTGACCATGGGCTGCATTGCCGCGCTTTCGATCTTCTGCCTGCTGGCCACCTTTGCCACCACCAGGGAACGGATCGTACCGACTGCCGAGAACGGCTCGATCGGGGGCGATCTCAGGGAATTGCTGCGCACCGGCCCGTGGATCGCCGTGGCCATTGCCGCGATCCTGGGGGTCACCGCGATCGCGGCGAGGCAAGCGAGCGCGTTGTTCTATTTCGAATATGTGGTGGGCGATGAGGGAGAAACGATGCTGGGTTTCCTCGATCGTCCCGCGCTGTTCCTCACCGCGCTTGCGCTGGGGCAGGTAACTGGCGTGATCCTGGCCAATTTCCTCCAGCGACGCTTCGAAAAGGCGCATCTCGTGATCGCCGCCGGCGCACTCAAGGCCAGCGCGATACTGCTGTTCTATGTCCTGCCGCTCGATGCGGTATGGCCGCAAACCGGCGTGCAGTATTTCGTCGGCATCGGCTTCGGCATGCTGATGGTGCTGGCCTATGCCATGTTCACCGACATCGCCGAATATGTCGACTGGCGTTCGAGCAAGCAGATGACCGGGCTGGTCGTCTCGGCATCGATCTTTGCGGTCAAGGCCGGGGTGGCTTTCGGGCTGGCATTGCCCGGCTTCGTGCTCGACATGACCGGCTTCGTCGCCGGGGCGCAGCAGAGCGAGCAAGCCATGCTGGGGATCAACCTTGCCTTTGCAATCATCCCTGCCGCTTTGCTGATTCCCGGCGGCATCGCGATGCTGTTCTATCATCTGGACAGGCGCATGATTGCGACGGTTGAACGCGAACTGGCGCAGCGCCGCATAGGGCCTGCGTGAAGCCCCTTCACATTGCGAACAGAGCCGCTATAGGGGGCGCCCCGCCAGTGCTGCGGGCCTGTTGGGGTGTAGCCAAGCGGTAAGGCACCGGTTTTTGGTACCGGCATGCGCAGGTTCGAATCCTGCCACCCCAGCCAGCTTTCTGTCCATACATATCCGGGGATCGAACCTGCCTGCGAAGCAGCCAGCAGGTTCGGAGTCGAGGCGCCATGCGCCGAGACGACCGAAGGGCAATCCTGCCACCCCAGCCAGCTTTCTGTCCATACATATCCGGGGATCGAACCTGCCTGCGAAGCAGCCAGCAGGTTCGGAGTCGAGGCGCCATGCGCCGAGACGACCGAAGGGCAATCCTGCCACCCCAGCCAGCTTTCTGTCCATACATATCCGGGGATCGAACCTGCCTGCGAAGCAGCCAGCAGGTTCGGAGTCGAGGCGCCATGCGCCGAGACGACCGAAGGGCAATCCTGCCACCCCAGCCAGCTTTCGCCCCGACGGGCGCTATCGCAGTTCCACCTCTGCCTGCGGGTTATTGGGCACCATGATCATGGTGGTGCCGCCCTCAACCCGCCACGAGGCCAGCCGCGACAGCAGGTTCATCCCGATTACGTTTGTGTCGCCGAAATTGGGCGAAGTAACGACATCAAGGCCGCGCGCCGCAACATTGCCGAAGCGGATTTCGTCAGCAGTAGCCAACTGGGCCGAAACCGGGCCGTTGGCGGTGCTGATCATCACCGGCAGCCCGCCGCGGCGCGGCTTTAGCCCGGCGCGGTCTGCCACATCCTGCGACACGGCGGTGATCGTGGCCCCGGTATCGACCATGAAATTCGCCTGCACGCCGTTGATCTGCGCGCGCAGCCAGAAGTGCCCGTCAGGCGCCATGGGGACGCGCGTTTCACCGCCCTCCACCACCTGCTGCGGCAATCCGATCTGCGGCACCGCCATTTCGAGCCGCGAATCGAAGCGCGCCAGTTGCAACACCACCAGCACCAGCACGCCGCCGAGCACCAGCGTACTGCCCCGGCGCACCCACAGGCCAAGCGGCCACTGGCGCCGGACCATGAAAGAGCCAATCGCGCTGACGCCAATCGCGATCACCACCAGCACCAGCAGGCCCGAACGCGGGACCGCAGCCAAGGTCATCGCCAGATATTGCCAGGTGGATTCGATCGACATGCGATCAGTATAGCGAGGCGAACGCCCCGGTCTATCGGGACAGAGAGGTACCTAAGGCGCGCTGCGCGGGATGGTTGCGTCGGCCAGCACCAGCGAGAAGCGCCCTTCGCGGTCAAGCCAGCGCTTGGCCGGGGTCCAGCCGCCCGCAAGCAGCAGCATGTTGCCGGTGCGGCGGTTGAACTTGTGGCTGTTCTCGGTGTGGATGCTCTCACCCTTCTTCAGCGCGAAGCGCTTGCCCGAAACGGTGAGGGTGATGTCGCGCCGGGCGACAAGGTGCATCTCGATTCGTGCATAGTCGTCGACCCAGCGCGCCTCGTGGCTGAGCGCATCGATCGGGATATCGCCATCAAGCTCGCGGTTGATCCGGCGCGCCAGGTTGAGGTTGAATTCTGCTGTTACGCCAGCCGCATCGTCATAGGCGGCTGTAAGGATCTTGGGGTCCTTGATCAGATCCATCCCGATCAGCAATTGCGAGCCCTCGCCCAGCGTCGCACGCATGGTGCGCAGCAGGTCGACCGCGGTGCGCGCAACCATGTTGCCAATGGTCGAGCCGGGAAAGAAACCGAGCTTGGGCATGCCCGCAACTGCGGCAGGCAATTCGACCCGGCGCATGAAGTCGGCCTCGACCGGATAGACCGGCAGTCCGGGAAACTTGGCAGAGAGTTCTGCCGCCGCGGCGCGCAGGAAATCACCTGCAATATCTAGCGGCACATAGGCCGCCGGCTCGATAGCGGAGAGCAGCAGCGGGGTCTTGACCGAACTGCCAGAGCCGAATTCAACCACCGCGCGCGCGCGGCCGATCAGCCTGGCGAATTCCGCACCCCGTTCGGTCAATATCTCGGTTTCGGCGCGGGTCGGGTAATATTCGGGCAGCCGGGTGATATCCTCGAACAATTGCGAGCCGGCATCGTCATAAAGCCAGCGCGCGGGCACCGCCTTTTGCGCCTGTGCCAGGCCCGCCAGCACATCCTCGCGGAAGGCGCGGTCAACGCCGTCATCGTCACGCTGGACAAGCGCCATGCCCTGTTTTGCCGCCATGATGTCAGATATCCTTTGCCAGCCTGAGTCCGGTGAACTGCCAGCGCTGGTGGGGGTAGAAGAAGTTGCGATAGGAGCTGCGCGAATGCCCGCGCACCGTGGCGCAGCTCGCCCCCCTCAGCACGAACTGCCCGCTCATGAACTTGCCATTATATTCACCCACCGCGCCCGCGGCAGGCTGGAAGCGGGGATAGGGGAGATAGGCCGAGCGGGTGAATTGCCAGCAATCGCCGAACAGGCCCTCGCTCCCGCGCGGATGCACTGCCCCTGCAGAATCGAGCTGGTTGCCGGCGGCGGCATCCGCGCCTTGCGCCATCGCCTCCCATTCGAATTCGGTCGGCAGCCTTGCCCCCGCCCAGGTGGCGAAGGCATCCGCCTCGTAATAGGAGATGTGCGTTACCGGCGCATCGGGATCGCGCACCTGCCAGCCTTGCAGGGTAAAGTGCTCGCCGCGTTCGGTCTCTTTGCGCCAATAGAGCGGCGCCTCGATATCCTGCGCGCCGACCCAGGCCCAGCCGTCCGACAGCCACAGGCGCGGATCGCGATAGCCGCCTTCGTCTATGAATTGCTGCCATTCGCGATTGGTGACGAGCGAGTGTGCCAGCGCAAAAGGCTCAAGCAGCACACGGTGGCGCGGGCCTTCGTTGTCGAAGGCGAAACCCTCACCCTGATGGCCGATCATCGCCACGCCGCCGGGATGGGTGTACCAGCCGGATTCCGGCCCGGGTGCCGGGGCTGCCTCACCATCCCACATCGCCGGGCCGAGCGGGTTTTGGAACAGCGCGTGCTTGATGTCGGTGATCAGCAATTCCTGATGCTGCTGCTCATGCGCCAGGCCAAGTTCGATCAGCCCGGCATGCGCCGGATCGTCCAGCAACGGCGCCATTGCCTTGTCGACATGCGCGCGCCAGTGCAGCACTTCATCCAGTGAAGGGCGTGACAGCATCCCGCGCGCGAAACGGGCGATCCGCTCGCCCTCAGCCTCGTAATAGGAATTGAACAGAAACGGCCAATCCGCATCGAAAAGTGTGTAATCCGCCGCATGATCACGCAGCAGGAAGGTTTCCCAAAACCACGTTGTGTGCGCCAGATGCCACTTGGCCGGCGAAGCATCTTCCATCGATTGAATCGTCGCATCTGCGTCGCTTAATGGCACGACGAGAGCCTCACTCAAGCCGCGTGTCGCACGAAAACGGGCGGCCAGGGTCCCACCCCTGCTCTGGGAGAGGTCAGCGTGCGGTTCGGGCACGGATTGTTCCTGTGTCTGCCGATCCATGCAATGGACCATGCCTCATTGACGTGACAAATGAAAGGCATGCCTCGCGACCAACGGTCGTGAGGCGTACCAATCAAGCGGCGTTTGTCTGGCGCTCGTTTACTTCCTGATTAAGCATCTCTGCCAGCAGGAAAGCCAGCTCAAGCGACTGTGCCGCATTGAGGCGCGGGTCACAATGAGTGTGATAGCGGTCACCCAGCGCATCGTCGGTAATGGCAACCGCGCCGCCCACGCATTCGGTCACATCCTGACCGGTCATTTCGATATGGATGCCGCCTGGATGTGTACCTTCGGCACGGTGCACCGCAAAGAAGCCTTTCACCTCGGAAAGGATGCGATCAAACGGGCGAGTCTTGAAGCCGCTATCGGACTTGATCACATTCCCGTGCATCGGGTCGCAGCTCCACACCACGGGATGGCCCTCGCGCTGCACTGCTCGCACCAGTCTGGGCAAGCCTTGCTGGATCTTGTCATGGCCGAAGCGACTGATCAGCGTGATCCGCCCCGGCTCGCGCGCGGGGTTGAGCACATCCAGCAGCTCCAATAATGCATCCGGCTCAAGCGACGGCCCGCATTTCATGCCCAGCGGATTGCCGATACCGCGCGCAAATTCCACATGCGAGCTGCCGGGGAAACGGGTGCGGTCGCCGATCCACAGCATATGCGCGCTGGTGGCGTACCAGTCTCCCGTAAGCGAATCCTGCCGCGTGAGCGCTTGTTCGTAAGGCAGCAGCAGCGCCTCGTGACTGGTGAAGAAACTCGTTCCCTTGAGCTGCGGCACAGTGGCGGGATCGATCCCGCAGGCCTCCATGAAATCGAGCGCTTCGCCAATCCGGTCGGCGGTTTCGGCAAACTTCTCGGCCCACGGCGTCCGGCCCATGAAATCGAGCGTCCATTGGTGCACCTGGCGCAGATTGGCATAGCCGCCCCCGGCAAAGGCGCGCAGCAGGTTGAGCGTTGCCGCAGCCTGCGAATAGGCCTTCACCATGCGCGCGGGATCGTTGCGGCGCGCGACCGGATCAAACTCGATCCCGTTGATGTTGTCACCCAGATAGCTTGGCAGCGTAATGTCGCCCTGGGTTTCGGTGGGCGAACTGCGCGGCTTGGCAAATTGGCCCGCCATGCGGCCAACCTTCACCACCGGGCGCTTGCTGGCGAAGGTCATCACCACCGCCATTTGCAGAAGGACGCGGAAGGTATCGCGGATATTGTTCGGGTGAAACTCGGCAAAGCTTTCGGCGCAATCCCCGCCCTGAAGCAGGAATGCATGGCCATTGGCAACGTCGGCCAATTCGGCCTTGAGGGCACGGGCTTCACCGGCAAAGACCAGCGGCGGATAGGAGGAGAGCGTCGTCTCTGCTTCGGCGAGTTCGGCCGCGTCCTCATAATGCGGCAAATGCCGCGCCTCGTGTGCCTTCCAGCCGTCGGGTGTCCAAGTTTGCGCCACGGTCAAATTCTCAATTCGTGTAATGTCAGTTCAATCAATTGTGTCTTCACGGCAGGCGCGGTTACACGCCCGCTTTCAGAAATGCAAAGTGCAATGGCCGTACAGGATAATAAAATTTCGTGGCTCGATCCAAGCCCGGCTTGTCAGCGCCCTCCGGCTGCCGCGCGTTTGGGGGCCACGGTGCCACTTGCCACGTCTGCCTCCGGCCGGGACACATTTAGCTTCAATTCCTGCCCTTCGGGGATCACGGCAAGCTGCCAGCCTGGGCGCGCCGCAAAATAGCGCCGCGCCAGCAATTGCATGATTTCAGGAGTGGTGTGCGAATAATCGCCCAGCAGGCTGCGCACCAGCTCTACCCGGCGCGGATCGGTGCTCGCACCCTCAAGCTGCATCAACCAGAACATGTTGCTGGTTGCCGCGCGGCTATACAACTGTGCCAGCGGCTGGGTGGCGCGGGTGATCTCGTCATCGCTTGGCGGATTCTCGGCAAGATCCCGTGCAATCCTTTCTGCCTCGGTGAAAAAGACCGCCACATCATCCGGCCGCAATTGGGCCAGCGCCATGATCATTCCGCCCTGGGGCAGATCGGTGGGCCATTGCGACACGGCTTGCGGCGAATAGCTCGCCCCCAGCCGTTCGCGCAGTGCATCCATCAACCGGTTGTTGAACAGCTCGACCAGGATATCGAGCTGGCGGGACTCACGCAGCCGCTCGATGCCGCCGCCGGTTGGCCAGGCGATCACCGCCGCAGCCTGGTTGGCATCGCCACGATGGGTCAGCACCTTGGTTTCCTCGCCCTCCACCTCGGGGAACTCGGGCAGCCGGGCAAGGGTTTCGGCGCTCAGCGGCTCGCGCGGGGGCAAGGCACCGAAGGTACGGCGCAGGGTATCGATTACCGCCTCGCGGTCGAACTCACCGAACACCAGCACTTCCACTGGCCCTTCAGCCAGGCGCGGTTCCCATGCCCGGCGGAAACCCTCAGGGGTGACACTGGCCATCATCGCCGGATCGGGCGTGGCAAAGCGTGGATCGGAATCACGCAGCAGATAATCGAGATCGCGCTGGATAATCCCCGCCGGGCTCGCGGAATAGGATGCATGGCCCATTTGCATCGCGGCCTTGGCTCGCAGCACAGGGTTGGGATCCCAGCGCGGCATGCCGAGCTTGGCGGCAAAGAGGTAGAGTTGGTCGGCCACATCGGCCGAGCGGGTCTGTGCCGAGAATGTGAACACGGCATCCTCGATCGCGAAGTCGAAGCCCATCTTGCGGCCCGTGGCCAGCAAGTCCAGATCGTTCTCGTCGATTTCGCCCAGACCGGAGGAAACCAGTGCGGCCTCACCCAGCGCGACATAGGGTGCATCGGCTTCGGAAAAACCACGATAGCCCGCACCGAAGCGGGCCTTTACCGACACGCGGCCGGGCTCGTCATCGTTCGACCACAAAATCGCCCGTACCCCGTTGGCGAATTCGATCTGTTCGATATCGAGCAGGCCGATCGGGCGCCGATCCACGATCTCGCCCGGCTTGCCGATCGGGGGCAACTCGTCGAAGGAAATCGTCCTGCTGGCGAGCCGTGCCGAGCCATCGGGCGCAGCGTCGCGCGCCATTGCCAGCCTCAGGCGCGCCTGGTCCGCCTCTCCCGCCTGCGGCGTTACATAGACCGCGCGCGTCACCGCACCTTCGAACAGCTTGCGCGTGTGTTCGAGTACATTGGCCGGGGTGAAGCGTGCGCGCATCCCGCGGAATATGGCGAGCGCCACCTCGGGCGATGCCACGGTTTCGCGAATATCGACCGCGCGCACCAGATTGTCAGCCAGATTTCCGCCAGCGAGCACGCGGCGCTGCTCGACTTCGCTGGCAAAGGCAGTGTCGAATTGCGCCACCTCACGATCGATCTCTTCCTGGCTGGGTGGGTGCGACAGAGCATCGGAGATCACCCCCCGCACTTCCGCCAATGCCTCTTCCCAGCCACCTTCCAGCGGCGAGAAAGAGACGAATGTCGCGTCGCTTGAGCGCGAAACATCGTTCTGTTCTACCTGCGCATACAGAAAGCGCCCGCCACTGCGCGCGCGCGTTTCGAGCCGCCGGTTGATGATCGCCTGCCCAACTGCATCAAGCATCAGCCCTTCATTATAGACGACGGTGTCCTGCACCTGACGCCATGGCCGCATAACTGCATAGGTCAGGCTGCGCGGCATATCCGGCTCGACAATGACCGATAGCTCGCCCAGTGCATTGTCGTCATCCGCGCCCGGCGGCGGCAAGGGATCGCCAAAATCGGGGGCGGGCACGTGCTCGCCTGCCCCCTGCCAATCACCGAAATAGGTTTCGATCAGGCGCGCAAACTGCAGCGGATCGGCATCGCCAACCACCACGATGAGGGTGTTTTCCGGGCGATACCAGCGATCATGAAAGGCCTTCACTGCTTCGCCGTCCGCGGCCCGCAAGGTTCGTTCGGTACCAATCGGGCGCCGGTTGGCAAGGCGCTGCCCGGCGAACAATGTGGCCAGCGTCTGTTCGGTTACGCGCTGGGCCGCCCCGCTTTGCTCGCGCATCTCGGCCAGCACGATCGGCACTTCGGTGGCCAAATTTCGGTCATTGAGTACCGGCTCTCGAACCATGCCTGAAAGCAGCTTGAAGCTTTCCTCAAGCCCGGCGGGGCTGATTCCGGGAAGATCGATCTTGTAAACCGTATGCGTGGGGCTGGTTTCGGCGTTGGTATCATGCCCAAGCGTTGCGCCGAGCCGCTGCCAGGTCGGGATCGCTTCGCCCTGCCTCAAATATTTGCTCTCGCGGAACAGCATGTGCTCCAGCAGATGGGCAAAGCCCTGCTCGTCATCACCTTCGTGCAGTGACCCGGCATCGATCCGCACCCGGATGGAAACCTGCCCCGGTGGGACACCGTTCTTGCGCACCGCATAGCGCAAGCCATTGTCCATCTCTCCGAACAGCCATTCCTGATCGACCGGGATATTGCTGCCGCGATAGAGCCAGGGCACTTCATCGCCGGTTTGTAGCGACGCGGGCGGCAGGGCCGGCGCGGGCGCAGCGGCAGGCACCTCTTGCGCGGCAAGCGAAAGAGGTGCGGCCAGGGGAGTAACCAGCAGGGCGAGCGCGCCTATGGCACGGAAAAACGCATTCATGCCCCCCATATAAGGAAGCAAGAGGTGAAGGGATAGTGAATGGTGGCGAAGCTTTGCTGCCTTGCCGATGCCAGGGGGTGCGCCTACATGGGTTGGCATGTTCATAGAGACCGAAACCACGCCCAATCCCGCCAGCCTGAAGTTCCTGCCCGGGCGGCAGGTCATGGCCAGCGGCACCCGCGAATTCGCCACGCCTGAAGCCGCCGAAGCCAGCCCGCTGGCGCAAGCGATCTTCGATACGGGCGAAGTCACCAATGTGTTCTTTGGCGCCGATTTCATCAGTGTTACCGCCGCCCCGGGCGCGAGTTGGAGCGGGCTCAAGCCGCAGGTAGTCGCGATCCTGCTTGACCATTTCGTGTCCGAAGCCCCGCTGTTTGCCGGTGGCGACGCCTCCGGAATCAGCCTGCCGGCTGACGAAAACGAGGCGTTGCTGGTCGAGGAAGACCCCGCCAATGCCGAGATTGTCGCACAGATCCACGAATTGCTTGAAACCCGCGTGCGCCCGGCTGTCGCGGGCGATGGCGGCGATATCGCCTATCGCGGGTTCAAGGACGGGGTAGTCTACCTGACGCTGCAAGGCGCTTGCTCGGGCTGCCCGTCAAGTACCGCCACGCTCAAACACGGCATCGAAGGCCTGCTCAAGCATTATGTGCCCGAAGTCACCGAAGTTCGCGCCGCCTGACCTCTCCGACGCCGGAGCAATCCCATGACCAAGCAATTCCACGACGTCACACTCAGCAGCAGCGCGCTCGATCAACTGTTCAACGAAGCGCGCACCTATAATGGCTGGCTCGCCAAGCCGGTGAGCGATGACCAGCTGCGTGCCATTTATGACCTGATGAAAATGGCCCCCACCTCGGCAAATATGCAGCCGATACGGATCGTGTGGGCAAAATCGCCCGAAGCGAAGCAGAAGCTGGCCGATTGTGCGAGTGAAGGCAACAAGGCCAAGATCCTGGCTGCTCCGGTCACCGCGATTCTCGCCTATGACATCGATTTTCACGAGGAGCTGCCCTGGCTGTTCCCGCACACCGATGCCAAGAGCTGGTTCGAAGGCGACGAAGTCGCGCGCGAAGAAGGCGCTTTTCGCAATTCCTCGCTGCAAGGCGCCTATCTGATTCTCGCCGCGCGTGCGCTGGGGCTTGATTGTGGGCCGATGTCCGGTTTTGACGCCAGTGCGGTCAATGCCGCCTTCTTCGCCGATGAACCGCGCCACAGGGTGAACTTCATCTGCTCGATCGGTTATGGCGACCCGCAAAGCATTTTCGAACGCAGCCCCCGGCCCGATTTCGACAAGTTCAACTCGATCGTCTGACTTGCGGGCCTTGCGAAGCTGAGGGTCAGGACCCACTAAGCACATGGCCGTGGCCCCGGCCAGAATTGTTCAGGGCACGGAGCGCGCGAAGGGGAATAGTGGTGCTATTTATCGAGCAAGCGACAAAGCCCTGGGCAATTCTGGCCAAGCCGCTTCGGTGGCCGTTTGCGGGCGAACTGCATCGTCAGTCGCCTCACGATAAGAGTGACTTGCCGTTTCAGCGCCTTCCTTGCATTTCATCCCGCAAACGAGCCACCACGGCTCATGCGGTTAGTGGGTCCTGACCCCCTAAGGCATCGCAGCGCCATGAGCACGCCCAAACGCACTCTGGTGATAGAGACTGCCACGGAAGCCTGTTCGATCGCGCTGTTCGAAGGCTCCGAATTGATTGCACATGACCACCGCCTGCTAGGGCGCGGCCATGCAGAATTGCTCGTGCCAATGATCGCGGCTTTGCCGGACAGGGGCCGCGCCAACCGGATCCTCGTTTCGCTAGGCCCCGGCAGTTTCACCGGTGTACGGATCGGCATCGCGACCGCCCGCGCGCTCGGCTTTGCCTGGCAGGCGGAGGTGCTGGGCTATCCGACGCTGTCGCTGGTGGCCGCGATGGCTTTGACGCAGCGGCCACGGCAGGCAGTCACCATCTGCATGAATGGTGGGCATGGCGAATTATTCATCCAGAATTTCACAGCCGATTTGATTGCCGAAGGGCAGGTCCGCTCGCTTGGTCCCGCAGAAGCAATTACCGCCTGCAAGCACGTGCTTATCGCCGGCAACCGTGCGAAGGAGCTGGCCGATCTTGCCGGGGCGCACGCACAGGCACTCGATCTGCTGCCCGATGCCCGTCAGGCACTTCTGCTCGATCCCTTGCACCTCGGGGCCGAGGTGGCACCGATCTATGGCCGCGGCCCCGATGCCAAATTGCCCGCCAAGGTGGCGGCCAAATGAGCGGCCCGGTCGCTTCCGCTGGCAGCCAGCTTGATCATGTCATGGCGATAATGGAAGCCGCCTTCGATCCCGCATGGGGCGAGGCCTGGAACCGGCGACAGGTCAGCGATGCGCTGACCATGCCAAATACCCATGCCTTTGTGGTTAATGACGCCGGTGAGTTGCTGGATTTCGCGGCATCGCCTCAAACCAACGCAACTGGCTTCCTGCTGACGCGTTATGCACCGGGCGAGGCCGAATTGCTTCTGATCGGAGTGCGCCCCGAAATGCGAGGGCGCGGTTTGGGTGAGCGCCTGATTGCCGTTTTGCGCGATCACGCCCGCTCGCACGGAGCAGAACGAATCTTCCTGGAAATGCGCGAGAACAACCCGGCAGCAGAGTTATACCGAAAGGTGGGGTTCGAGCCAATTGGCCGGCGCCGCGCCTATTACTTGCTCGCAGATGGCACGCGCATGGACGCAATTACTTATGCCCTTTCACTTTAGTGGCCAGAATTACTGGATAAGGTAAATTTACCCATCTTATCCAGTTGCAAATTCACGAATTTGGGTTCATCGTTTTACGATCGGGGGGAAAACTCCGAGCACAAAAAAAATTGCGAGGAACTCATGGATACGACCGAAGCAGATATGAAAGAGACGCTGATTACACTTACATCTGATATCGTAGCAGCGCATGTCAGCAATAATTCCGTAGCGGTTGACGACGTGCCGTCGCTGATCAGCAATGTATTCGTAGCGCTTTCATCGCTTGGCGGTGGGGCAACCGTGGCAGAGGCGCGGCCCGAACCGGCGGTGTCGATTCGTGCGTCCGTAAAGAAGGATCACGTCGTCTGCCTCGATTGCGGCAAGAAAATGAAGATGCTGAAGCGGCACCTTTCGACTGAGCATGGCATGACGCCCGACGAATACCGTGCGCGGTGGGAGCTTGGCCCGGATTACCCGCTGGTAGCGCCAAACTACGCCGAAACGCGGCGCAAGCTCGCCAAGCAGATCGGTCTTGGCAAAATTCCGGGCCAAAAACGCGGTCGGCGCAAGAAACCTGCCTGATCATCCGGGCATCAGCTTGAGGTGAGCGCCTTGTGCCGATATTGGTTTGAGGTACAGGGCGCTCATTCAGTAACGCGGAGGGCCGTTTGCCGCAAAGAATCGATCTTGAACAACTTTGTGCCGACAAGGGGCTGCGGATCACCGAGCAGCGCCGCGTGATCGCGCGTGTGCTGTCCGAAAGCGCGGACCACCCTGATGTCGAACTGCTGCACGAACGTGCCTCTGCCATTGACCCGAAGATTTCGATCGCCACGGTCTATCGCACGGTCCGCCTGTTTGAAGAGGCCGGCATTCTCGACCGGCACGATTTCGGAGATGGGCGGGCACGTTACGAGGCTGCCCCCGAGGCGCATCATGATCATCTGATCGATGTCGAAACCGGCAAGGTGGTCGAATTCGTCGACCCGGAACTGGAGGCGCTGCAGCGCGTGATCGCGGAACGGCTGGGCTATCGGCTGGTCGATCACCGGATGGAACTTTATGGCGTCCGCCTCTCGCGCGACGACTGACGCGGAACTGCGTGCAGCCGCTGCGCGCGGCGAACCCACCAAGATTAGCCCGATGGGATGGATGCGCCTTTATTGGCGCGCATTTCAGCTGGTATTTGCCCTCGTGGTACTGGTGCCGCTGCATTATCTTTACCGGCTGCTTGCCTATGGTTCTCCCTTCCCGATGTACTTCCTGCGCTTTGCCGCGCGGGTCTGCGGCGCGCGAGTCAAGGTGATTGGCACGCCGCTCAAACGTGACGTGTTCTTCATCGCCAATCATGTCTCGTGGCTCGACATCCTCGCAGTCGCCGGGGCCAGCGGCACGGCCTTCGTTGCCAAGGCGGAACTGGCGGAAGTGCCGGTGGTCGGGTGGCTGGCAAGCCTCAACCGCACCGTATTCGTCAAACGTGAGAACCGCATGGGGGTGGCAGCTCAAGTCAACGCCTTGCGTGAAGCGCTGAGCGACAACTGGTCAGTCACTGTCTTTCCCGAAGGCACGGTGACTGACGGCCATTCGCTGCTGCCCTTCAAGACGAGCATGCTGCGCGTGCTGGAGCCACCGCCCGCCGAGGTGCTGGTCCAGCCGGTGATGCTCCATTACGGCGAGATCGCGGAATGGATCGGCTGGGTGGGTGAAGAGACCGGGCTGAACAATGCCAGGCGGGTGCTTGCACGCAAGGGCTCATTCCAGCTCGAGCTGCATTTCCTCGAACCGTTCAGTCCCGAAGACCACCACGGGCGCAAGGCCATCGCCGCAGAGGCGCGGGGCCGGATTGAGGAAGCGCTGGAAAATGCGCTAGGCAAGCCGTTGCGTGAATTCGAATACTCAGTCGATCCGGTGCGTTACCGCGCACCCGAGAAGCAGTTCCCGATCGAATAGGATCACAGCCCGGCGCCGACCAGCCAATCGTGGAACAATCGCACCGGACGGAATTCGAGCGCGGCAGGCTTGCACACAAACCAATAGCTGTATGGGCTTTCGACCTCGACCCCGTAGAGATCGGTCAGGCGGCTGTCGGCGGCACGGCGCATGTGATCATCATGCATGATCGCTATGCCCAGGCCTTGCGCTGCGGCGGCCAGCATCAATTGGCCCGAATCGTAATGATCGATCGCTGTCGGCTCGAGATCTTCCAGCCCCAGCGCTTGCTTCCACGCCTCGAAGCTCGAAGGCAGTTCGTTGTGGATCAGGAAGGTCTGCTTGGCGAGTTTCTCGATATCGGGGGTATCGCCCAATATCCGCGCCAATTCCTTGCTGCAGATCGCATGGACCATGTTGTGATCGAGCCGCACCGCGTGCAATCCCTGCCTCGGCCCGCGCGACAGAATGATCGCCGCGTCAAGCGTATCACCCACCCGGTCTTCAAGATGCGGGCCGGTGTCGATGTCGATATGGAGCAGGGGGTGGCGCTTGCGCAATTCGCCCAGATGAGGGAACAGTCGCTGGCTGCCGAACAGCGGCAATACCCCCAGCCTCAGGCGCAACAGCGAAATATTGTCAGACTGGCTTTCGACCGCACGGGCCAGGGCCTCAAGATGCGGATTGACCGCCTCATAGAAGGCCTGCCCCTCGTCAGTGAGTTGCATTGACTGGCGCGCACGGGTGAACAGTTTCTTGCCGACGAATTCTTCAAGATTCGTGATCCGGCGCGACAGCGCCGAAGGGCTCAGCCCGATTTCCTCTGCCGCCGCGCGCGCCGAACCCAGACGCACCGTGCGCATGAAAGCCTCTAGGGCGCGAAGGGGGGGAAGGCGGCGGCTGGGCATCTGGCGAATCTCCTTCGTCTGATACGCATTGCGCGCCGAAAAGATGCAGAAAATCGAACCTCAGGGATGATTTTTATTCGTTGCTTGCTGTCCCCGCATCTGCCGGAGCGTGCAGCCGAAGCCGGGTAACGTGGGTTTCATCGCCTGCAGTAACTTCGATCCGCCAACCGCTGGGATGCTCCACCACCGCGCCGACCGCGGGCACCTGTTCGGCCAGGATATAGGCGAGCCCACCCAGCGTATCGACCGCTTCGTTGACTTCGGCCAGGCGCGGATCGACCAGCTCGGCGACATCATCCAGTTCGGCGCGGGCGTCGCAGTCCCACATGCCATCGCCGATCGGCACGATCAGCGCTTCGGGCGCGTCATCATGCTCATCTTCGATTTCGCCTACAATTTCCTCGACCAGATCCTCGATCGTGATCAGGCCGTCCGTGCCGGAGAACTCATCAAGCACGATTGCCAGGTGCACCCGCCGCGCGCGCATATCCGCCAGCACGTCCAGCGCACCGCGCACCTGCGGCACATAAAGCGGCTGACGCATCAGCGTGGTCCAGTCACTGGGTGGAGGTTCGCGTTTTGCCAGATAAGGAAACACGTCCTTGATGTGAATCATGCCGATCACTTCATCGAGCGTGTCGCGATAGACCGGCATACGCGAATGCCCGTTTTCACTGAAGGCAGCGACCAGTGCATCCCAGCTGGTTGTCGCCTCGACCGCGATGATCTCGCTGCGTGGCACCGCCACGTCATCCGCATCGTGTTCGCTGAAATGCAGCAGATTGCGCAGCATCTGGCGTTCGACCGGCGAAAGATCGCCATTGCCTGCCAGGGGCTGGCTTTCGCTGCCCTGCTCGTCCTCGTGCTCGTCGATCGCCTCTTCGAGCTGCGCGCGAAGGCTGCGGTCGCCCTCACCGATTCTCAAGATCCTGCGAATCGCGGACATCAGCCCGCTGCTACTGTCCGCGTCTCCCGCGGGGGATGGGGAATCGGGCATGGCCCTAAACTTTGTCGCTCCTGTTAATCACAATCGCCATATGGGTCTGCGATACCCAAGTTTGCAAGTATCGCAATCTCCAAAGCTTCCATCTTGTCCGCATCTTCCTCACTTGTCTCGTGGTCATGGCCGGCAAGATGGAGCAATCCGTGCACGATCAGATGTGCGGCATGGTGTTCCAGCGGCACGCCCTTCTCCGCCGCTTCGCGCACGCAAGTGCCATGGGCGAGTGCAAGATCGCCCAACATCTGGGGCGGGCCTTCCGGTGCGAGCTCCAACAATTCCTCGCGGGTGAGCATCGGGAAGCTGAGGACATTGGTGGGTTTGTCGCGTCCGCGCCATTCGCGGTTGAGCGCGTGGACTTCCTCGTCCGAGGTGAAGAGGATCGAGGTTTCTAGGCGTGGGTTGGCCAGTTCGGGCGCGATTGCCGCGCAAGCCTGCGCCACGCGCAAGGCCAGCGCCTCCCATTCGCCTGCAGGCCAGCTTTCGATGTCGATATCGAGATTCATCGGTTTTTCGCCATTCCCGCAAAAGCGGGAATCCATTTCATAGATAGGGTGCCTCGGCAGTGGATCCCTGCGTTCGAGGGAATGACGGACCGAGATACTGCTCCGTTCATCGCAGCACGTGCACGCTTGATGCCCATATGGAACACATGGAACAGGGTTCAAAGGATAAAAAGCGGCCCCGTCCGATCTGCGGAATCAGGTGCCGGTTCTGGAAGGGGACTGTTGGTGCGGCCATGCCCCTGCCATAGCGCGATCGAGGCGGGGTAGGAAACGCGTTCAAGGCTGCGCGATGTTCGAATGTGGGTGGGGAATGGACGTTGAGCGCGTCACGCCCCCTGCACCGCATGCTTGACGCCTGATTGGAGCGTATGATCGATCCGGAAGGCGCCGATCAGATTGCCGAAAATTGCTCAATATCGGCAATACGACCCGAAACCACCAGTTCGTCATCAGGGAAGATTATCGTATCTGGCACGGCATGGATGAAGTTTTCGCCTTTGCGCTTAACTCCCACCACAGTGACATCGTATTTCTTGCGGCACTCGCTGGTGACGAGCGGCAGTCCCACAATCGGCTCCGGGGCCTTCAATCGGGCAATGGCAAACTCGCCATCGAATGAGATGAAGTCGAGCAGCCGCTCGTTTAGCAGATGGGCCACACGCTCTCCCATCCTTTGTTCGGGGAAGACAACGTGATGAGCGCCGGTGCGTTCAAGGATGCGGGCGTGCTTGTCATTGGTCGCCTTGGCCCAGATGTTCGCAACGCCAAGGTCTGATAACGCCAGCACGGTAAGAACGCTGGCCTCGATGTCGCTTCCGATAGCGACAACTGCGGCCTCGAAATCTGCCGCGCCCAATTGCCGCAAGCACTCGGTTTCGGTGCAATCTGCTTCAACCACCTGCGTCAAGCCGCCGGCAAACTCCTGGACCGCCGAATGCCTCTGTTCAACGCCAAGGACTTCATGCCCCATTCTCTCAAGCGTTCGCGCGACGGCACCGCCAAACCGGCCGAGGCCAATAACGATCACGGGTTTGCGTTTCTCAGCCGACAATGGGGTTCTCCTCAGGATATCGATAGGGCTTCTCACTACCACCGATAGCAAGCGCTGTAGCGACCGTAATGGTTCCCACCCTGCCAACGAACATCAGGAGAACAATCACCAATTGGGCACTTGGAGGCAGATCGGCCGTAATCCCGGTCGAAAGCCCTACAGTCGAAAAAGCAGAGATTGTCTCAAACAGGATGTCATCAAGCGGAAGATCGCTGATCGAGGCAATAAAGACCGTCGAGCCGAATATCATGGCTGCTGAGAGTACCACCACGGTCAATGCCTGACGTTCGATTGCGCTTCCAAATCGGCGCTGGAACAATCCCGCATCACGTCTGCGCAAGACTTCGGAAAGAACGATTGCGAACAGCACGAAGAAAGTGGTGACCTTGATCCCTCCTGCTGTACCTGCGCTGCCCCCACCAATGAACATCAGAAAATAGTTCACCATCAGCGTTTCGTCTTCGAAGGCCCCGACATCAAGGCTGTTGAAGCCAGCCGTGCGCGGCATCACCGAATGGAAGGCTGCGTTAAGAAGCTTTGCCCCGAGCCCCATTGGGCCAAGGGTTTGTGCATTGTCCCATTCCATCACGAGGATTGCCAAGAAGCCGAAAGCGAGCAGCGCGGCTGTCCCTGCAACGGTGATCTTGGAATGAAGCGACCAATTGCGCCAACGGAAACGATGGAATCGCAGATCCTGCATTACCGGGAAGCCAAGCGCGGTAAGGATTACAGCTGCCATGATCGGGCCGAGTATCAAGGGATCGGCCTGAAACCCCATGACACTATCGGAATAGCTTGAGAAACCGGCGTTGTTGAAGGCACTGACCGCATGGAAAATGCCGTGCCAAGCCGCTTCATGCCACGGCGCACCATATTTCCACGCGAGGCGAACGCTGAGGATGAGGGCGATCACAACTTCGACGATTATCGTGATCATAAAGACCAGCTTCAGAACAGAGGCCGCATCCCCGGTTTCAAGCCTTCCGCGCTCAACCCTTGTCGCCATACGCTCGCTAAGACCCAGGCCTCGTCCGGCCATGAGCCCGAACAGGGTTGCGGCTGTCATGATGCCAAGGCCGCCGATCTGAAATAGCTAAAGTATCACTATCTGACCGAACATCGACCAATAAGTCGGCGTGTCGACGACAATGAGCCCAGTCACCGCAACGGCCGAGGCGGAAGTGAAGAGTGCCGTGATAAAAGGCGCCCGGTCGCCAGTCGCAGTCGCGATTGGGATGCTGAGCAAAATCGTTCCAATACCGATCGCAGCAATGAACAGCAGTGGGATCAATCGGATCGGATGTCGAAATGATTTCATTCAGATTTCCTGCGCCCTTTATTCCGCAAAACCCGGCGAATTTAGGCGAAGGCGAAGCCAAAGCGGATAAGGACAGAGATTTCAACCGATACGTCAGGAATCTTGAACGGCGCGGCCTCCTAGTGAGTTGTCTAATCTCCGCTTATGGGTCGTAAACGGACTATTATCCTATCCCTACTCCGCCTTCCCCTCGTAAGCCTCAACGATCCGGCCCACGATCGGGTGGCGCACCACGTCGGCGGCGGTGAAGCGGGTGATCGCAATGCCTTCGACCCCTTCCAGCAGGCCAACTGCATCGGCCAGCCCCGATTGCCCGCCCCCACCGGGAATGTCCACCTGCCTGGGATCGCCGCACACCACCATGCGGCTGTTCTGGCCGAAGCGGGTGAGGAACATCTTCATCTGCTCGCGCGTGGTGTTCTGCGCCTCGTCAAGGATGATGAAGCTGTCGGCCAGTGTGCGCCCGCGCATGAAGGCAATCGGCGCGATCTCGATCTCGCCACTGGCCAGCCGCCGCTCGACCTGCTCGGGCGGCATGCAGTCATACAGCGCGTCATAGAGCGGGCGAAGATAGGGATCGACCTTCTCCTTCATGTCGCCGGGCAGGAAGCCGAGCTTTTCGCCCGCCTCCACCGCCGGGCGTGACAGGATCAGGCGCTGCACGCTGCCGCTGATCAGCTGGCTGACGGCCTGCGCCACCGCAAGATAGGTTTTGCCGGTGCCCGCCGGGCCAAGTGCGAAGATGATGTCATCCTTCGCCAGCTGGCGCATATAGGGGATCTGGTTGGCGCTGCGCGGCACGATCGTTTTGCGGCGCGTGCGGATCATGATTGGCGGGGCCTCGTCCTCGCCCGAAATGATCCCTTCCAGCGTAGGCTCGTTCGACATGGCGATGAGCGATTCGATCGCGCCTGCGTCAAGGTCTTCGCCGCGCGCCAGCCGATCATACATGGTCTGAATGGTGTCGCGTGCGCGCGCCACGCTGTCTTCCGGCCCCTCGATCTGCAATTGGCCGCCGCGCGCAGAGATGAACACGCCCAGCCGATTTTCGACCTGAACCAGATTGGCGTCGAACTGGCCGAACAGTGCGCCCAGCAGCGACTGGTCCTCGAAACTCATTTCGATGCGCGCGCGGCGCGGCTTGGTTGCAGGGAAGGCGGAGACCGTAGAGCCGGTTTCGCCCGAATGCTTGTTAGCGGGTTTACGTGCCATGCGCTCCTTTGGCGTTTCGCCAAATATGTTGATGAGTCGGAATCTAGGCGCGATTATGCGGGAAGCAAGCAAGCCATCCAAATATGGCAGTGGAAAGTCACCCGCCTGTCACGCAAAACCCTCAGGCTACGGCGGCTGATTGACGCAGCAAGCCTTTCAGGGAGTTTGGCCCGGCTTCGGCGAGTTCGACCGTGACCATATCGCCAATTGCGCAGTCGCCCTCGAACCACACGCTTTGCAGCCAGGGTGATTTGCCGAGCCACTGGCCTTCGTGCTTGCCCTTGCGTTCGACGAGCACATCGCAGATCTTTCCTACGCTGGCCTGATTGAACGCAAACTGGTCGCGATTTAGCGCGGCCTGAAGGCGCTGCAGCCGTTCGTCCATCACCTCGCGCGCGATCTGGCCATCCATGGTCGCGGCGGGCGTGCCGGGACGGGGCGAATATTTGAAGCTGTAGGCCTGCGCGTATCTGACCTCGTCCACCAGGCTCAGCGTATCCGCGAATTCGGCCTCGGTCTCGCCCGGGAAACCGACGATGAAATCGCCCGACAGCGCAATATCGGGCCGGGCCGCGCGGAACCGTTCGAGCAGCCGCAAATAGCTTTCCGCCGTGTGGCTGCGGTTCATCGCCTTCAGCACCCGGTCAGCCCCGCTCTGCACCGGCAAATGGAGATAGGGCATCAGCTTTTCCACCTCGCCATGCGCGGCGATCAGCGCCTCATCCATGTCGGCCGGGTGCGAGGTGGTGTAGCGAATCCGCTCGAGCCCATCGATTTTGGCAATCGCGCGGATAAGCCCCGCCAGCCCTTGCGCGCGGCCCTTGTCATCCCCGCCGGACCAGGCATTGACGTTCTGGCCCAGCAGTGTGATCTCGCGCGCACCGGCTTCCACCAGTTTCTGAGCTTCGATAATCAAATCACTGAATGGACGGGAGATTTCTGCCCCGCGCGTATAGGGTACCACGCAATAGGTGCAGAACTTGTCACACCCTTCCTGCACAGTGAGGAAAGCGGTGGGGCCGATCTTGCGGCGTTGCGGGAGCGAATCGAACTTGGCGATCGCAGGCATGTCGGTATCGGCCGCGCGTTCGCCCTTCACGGCACGATCTAGCATTTCGGGCAGACGGTGATAGGCCTGCGGGCCGACCACCATGCTCACCGCCGGGGCGCGCGCCATGATCTCTTCGCCCTCGGCCTGGGCGACGCATCCCGCAACCGCAATCAGGGGCTTCTTGCCGACCGCCTCACCCGCCTTTACCAACCGGCCGATGTCGGAATAGACCTTCTCGGCGGCCTTCTCGCGAATATGGCAGGTGTTGAGCACCACTAGGTCCGCCTCTTCGCCCTCCGGCGCGGGCGTAATGCCGCGATCGCCCAGCAGCTCCGCCATGCGTTCGCCATCATAGACGTTCATCTGGCAGCCGAAGCTCTTGACGCGGTAGGTTTTGGGGGCGGTGGACGGTTTCATTGGAGGCGGCGCTTTAGCGGGAAGCGCCCCTCATGCCAACACCCCTGCGCCCCTGCGCAAGCGCGGGCATAGTTGCGGCGGATCAGCCTGGGTTCCTGCCTGCGCAGGAGCTCAGGAAAGTGTGGCGGCGCGCGCAAGATCCTTCTCACGCCCGAACAACTCGAGGATCGCGATCAATTCGCCACGCGAGGGGACCAAAACCTCGACATCGCTGCACCGGATTGTCTCGCGCGATTGCACTTGCACCGATAGCCATTGTCCGCCTCGCAAAACCTGAAGCCCGGCCATGAATTCAACGTCCAGCGCAGGCTCGGTCCAGCGCCCGAACCTTTGCGAGCGGAACATCGCCTTGCCCGCATCGGGCGTGTAGGTGAGCGACAGGCGTTCATACAGCGCGTCAAGATCTCGCCGCGAAACGATGACATCGATATCGGCGATTTCTCCCGGATCGCCTCCGTGGAGTGCAACCGCCGCGCTGCCGATCACCCACCAGTCGTCGCGCGTATCGCGCATGACTTGGGCGAGCTGCGCCAATGAGGCGGCTAGCGCAGGATCACTCGGCTTCGCCATTCTTTCCCGGCTTCTCCCGCCGTGCCACATGCACGCAAGGTTCGGTGACAGGCGCGCCCGCGCCGGGATGCGGTTTGCCGGGCGGGCCGCATTCGACCGGGGGCTTTGCGATCGCGTAGCGTTTCACGATTTCATGCGCGTCCGAACGGTCATACGCAGCGATCCAGGTGATGCAGTCAGCCAGCCGCCTGATCTTGTGCTTGGTGAACCGATCCGCTTCTGGCGAACAGTTGACCACGAACAAATCCGCCGCCGGGGCAGAGCGGAACTTGCGAAAATAGCGCAGCGCCTCGCCGCGTTCGTTTATCACGGTGCGGTTGGCGGCATTCACCATCGAATCGCCGCGATAGAAGGGCGAGACATTGAAAGCATAGGCTCTCGCGTCCGAATGAACGATAGAGACCTCGGTCGCGAGCGCGCCGCCCAGCGAGTGACCGGTCACAATCCACGGTACATCATCGCCCAAACGCTCTTTCTCGGCCGCGAAATATCGCAGCGCGATATCTTTCTGGTCATTCTTCACCGAGCCGAACCAGATGTCTCGCGCACCGTCGAAATCGGTTCCGCGGAATGCAACGATGCGCGCGATCAACCTGCGCTCTGCACTCTCGCGTGGCGGGGCGAACTGCTCAAAAACCTGATAGTCGAAGCCCGTTTTCGAATCCGCTTCATCGATCGGCAGCCGCTCGATCCGCTTCAACAGAGGTTCGAGGCTTCCATAAGCGTCGCTATCGCCCAGATAGGCATTGGTCGAGGCGAGTGCATAGGGATAGCTTTCTGCCGCCGCCTCACGCACAAACCCACACCAACCGCCCGGCTCCATCCGGCACGGACTGCGCGACTGGGTGATGTCAGCATAGGTGACACAGCCGCTGAGCAGCAAGGCGAGCGAAGGGAGCGCTATTCCCCGCAACGCGTTTCGCGTCAGCTTACCCAACCACTGCCTTCACAATCTTGCCTGGTTCACGCGGGGGTTCACCCTTTGGCAGCGCGTCAATGTGTTCCATGCCGCTCTCGACTTGGCCCCACACGGTGTACTGGTTATCCAGGAAGCGCGCGTCATCGAAGCAGATGAAGAACTGGCTGTTGGCGCTGTCGGGCACGGCGGTGCGCGCCATCGAGCAGGTGCCGCGCACATGCGGTTCGGCGCTGAATTCGGCCTTGATGTCGGGCCTGTCGCTGCCGCCCATGCCGGTGCCGGTGGGGTCGCCGCCTTGCGCCATGAAGCCGGGGATCACGCGGTGGAACACCACGCCATCGTAAAAGCCTTCCTTTGCCAGCTCGGTAATCCGCTCGACATGGCCGGGGGCAAGATCGGGGCGCAGCTTGATCACGACATCGCCGCCTTCTCCATTGCCGGTGTCGAGGGTGAAAGTCAGTGTATCAGCCATGCGTGAATCTCCTTGGGGCTCCTGCGCGCCGATATAGAGACTTGTGGGCATGAGTCACCCCCAAGGCGGCTTGCAGCCTTGCTTTTCATGCGCCCGAGCCTAGACCGTGCGCATGTCCGAAGACGTGCGCCTTGACCAAGATGAGGACCTTCTGCTGGCCGATGCGCCGGAAGAGGAAGGCCCGCACCCGGACGACCGCATCGATGACGAGCGCCACGACGAGGAAAACCGGCTCAAGCCCGAATATGTCCGTAGCGTGCGCGATGCGCTTGATGAAGGCGACAAGGGCGCGGTCTACGACCTGGTAGAGCCGCTCCACCCGGCCGATATCGCCGATTTGTTCGAGCTGCTCGACCGCGATGACCGGACCGCGTTGGCGCGCGCGATCACCGACCTGATGAGCTCGGAAGTGATTGCCGAACTCAACGATTATGTTCGCGAAGACATGATGGAGGCGCTGCCGGCAGAGGCTGTTGCTTTCATCGCCGAACAGCTCGAAACCGATGATGCCGTCCAGCTGATCGAGGATCTCGACGAAGAGGACCAGCAGGCGGTGCTGGCCGAACTCGATGCGGAAGACCGCGCCGCAATCGAAAGCGCGCTGGCCTATCCCGAAGAAACCGCCGGGCGCCTGATGAGCCGCGACTTCGTGGCCGTGCCCGAACACATGAGTGTGGGCGATGTGATCGATTACCTGCGCGGGCGGCATGATCTGGCGACCGATTTCTTCGAGATCTTCGTGGTTGACGAGCGGCATCACCCCGTCGGCACCTGCGCATTGAGCTGGATCCTCACCACGCCGCGCAACATCGCCTTGTCCGACGTGATGAAGCGCGACCAGACGCTGATCCCGGTCAGTACCGACCAGGAAGAGCTCGCCCTGATGTTCCAGAAATACGCGCTGATCTCGGCCGCGGTGGTAGATGAAAGCGGGCGGCTGGTCGGCCAGATGACCGTTGACGACGTGGTCCACATCATCTCCGAAGAGGCCGGCGAAGACGTGCTGCTGCTGTCGGGCGCGGGCGAAGGCGACATCAACGAGCCGATCCGCGAGGCCTATGCCAGCCGCGTGCGCTGGCTGATCGCCAACCTCGGCACGGCGCTGGTCGCAAGTTTCATCATCGCCATGTTTGGCGCCGCGATCGAAAAGCTGGTGGCGCTGGCGGTACTGATGCCGATCGTTGCCAGCATCGGCGGCAATGCCGGCACTCAGACCATGGCGGTGGCGGTGCGCGCGATCGCCACCAACCAGCTGACCCGCGCCAATACCTGGCGCATCGTCAGGCGCGAATTGCGCGTCGCTCTGCTCAATGGCGCGACCATCGCGGTGTTGATCGGCCTTGGCACGGCGGCCATTTTCACGCCGCAGCTGGGCGCGGTGATTGCCACTGCGATGATCATCAATATCATCGTTTCGGGCATGGCGGGCGTGCTGGTGCCGGTGATGTTCGAACGGCTGAACCAGGATCCGGCGGTTGCCTCCAGCGTGTTTGTGACGATGATCACGGATTCGATGGGCTTCTTCGCCTTCCTGGGGCTGGCGGTGGCAGCGGGGTTGGCGGGATGACAGGAACCTCCCCTCCTTTTCAAAGGAGGGGATTGAGGGGTGGTTGCAATGCCGCAGGCATTGTCGGCTCCAGCAGTCGAAGTTCGATCACCACCCCCAAACCCCCTCCTCTCAAGAGGAGGGGGCTTTCATGACAGCGGACATCAACCTATCAGTCGATCCATGCCGCTGCACATGACCAAGATCGCCTTCGGGGCGAAGAGCTGGAGCGATCTCGCCAGCTGGTTCGAAAACCGCGAGCAATTCCTCATGACCACGCGTTACCTGCCCAAGCGGCATGAAGAGATGGTGGGCGGCTCGCTTTACTGGATACTCGACCACACACTGGTTGCCCGCTCACCGGTACTGGGCTTTCCCAGGGCAAAGGACGGGCGCTGGCATATCGAGCTTGAGCCACAGCTGATCCGGGTCCACCCTCAACCCAGGCGCGCGCATCAGGGCTGGCGCTACCTTACCGAGGAACAGGCCCCGCGCGATCTCGATGCGGGCGAGGATGCAGGCGATGCCATGCCCGGCAGGCTGGCCGGCCGGTTGCAGAAGCTCGGATTGATCTGAGGCCAGCGCCCTATGACAATGCATCCGGCAGCGCGCCTCGCTCGGCACTGGCCCTTTGCCAATGGTTCGGGGCGCTTCATCGATCGCTGGGCGCGCGGGATCAATCTCGGCCACGGCCCGCGCGAAGTGCGCACCAGCGACGGCTTTCCCATGAGCGTGCTTGCGGACGACCATATCGGCCGCCACCTGATCCTGTCAGGCATGTTTGACCGCAGCGTGGTCCAGGCTCTGCTTGACCATGCCCTGCCGGGTGACTGCCTGCTCGATGTCGGCGCCAATATCGGCTACGTCAGCGGCTGCATTCTTGCCCAAGTGCCCGATGCAACGGCGATCTGCATCGAACCGCAGCCGGAAGTATTCGAACTGCTCGAGCGCAATCTTGCCCAGTTTGGCGAGCGCGCGCTGGCACGGCAGATTGCCCTGTCAGACGCCGCAGGCGAGCTGCGTTTCCGCATCGATCAGGCAAACCGCGGCGCATCGCGCATCGATCCTGCGGGCGAAATTCGCGTGCCAACGGCCAATGCGGGCGACTTTCTGCGCAGCCTCGAACGCCTTGAACTGGTCAAGATCGATGTGGAAGGCCATGAACTGCCCATCCTGCAGTCGATGGCCGATGAACTTGCGCGGCTCCGCCCCCGCGCGATCCTGTTCGAACATCATGGAACTGAAGCTGCACCTGATGGGAAAATCGGGCGCATACTGAGCGCGTTCGGCTACACCGTCTTCGGCGTCCGCAAGCGATTGCTGCGGACACAGCTTGTGCCGATCACCTGCGCGGCCGATTGCCGGACGAACGACTATCTGGCGCTGCTGAAAGCTTAGGCTCAGTGCTCTAACTTTGCTGCGCCTTGCGCAATTGCTCCATCACCAGCCGCACATCGTATTTGGCGTCTTCTTCTGGTGGCAAGGCAAATTCGGCATAACTTTGCGCCAACTCGTCCATCCGTTCGGCAATGCGCACGGTATTGTACCCGTGGCTGACCACAAAGCGCCGCCGTTCGAGCAATTGCGGCACCACGATCGCGGCGAAATCTTCCGCCGGCATTCCCGGCTTCATGAACTGTTCGGGGCCGATCGCGGTATAGACCCAGCCAGGGATGATTGTGCCGGCATGGACATGCGCGGGCAGATCTTCGCGCAGGCTCTCGGTCAGTCCCAGCACCCCATGCTTGGCGGCGATATAGGCGGCCGATTGCGGCACGGCGCAGAAAAAGCTGTTCTCGCTGCCAGTGTTGTAGATCGCGCTGGGAGCGTCCTGCGCGATCAGGCGCGGCGCGAAGGCGCGGCAGCCATGCCAAACGCCCCAGAAATTGACATCGAAATGCGCGCGCGCAGCCTCGGGATCGACCTCCCACAGCTTGCCGCGCGGCCCGCCAACCCCGGCATTGTTGAGCAGCAGGTGCACTTCGCCGAGCCGCTCGAAAGCCGCATCGGCCAGCGCTTCCACCTGCGCCAGATCGCGCACATCGCAGGGATGGGTCAGCGCGCCAGGCAGCATTCCCGCAGCCCGTTCCAGCCGCTCACCCGGCAGGTCGGCCAGCATCACGGTAACACCCCGGCCTGCAAGCTCGCGCGCAATCGCCAGTCCGATCCCGCTCGCCCCGCCGGTGATTACTGCGGACTTCGGATGCCAAATGTCGCTCATCGACTTACCTCTCAACCGTCATCGCGAGCGTAGCGAAGCGATCCATGGACCGCCATGGATTGCCGCGCCGACTGCGGCGGCTCGCAATGACGAATCAGGCAACGGAGACGCTCTTCTCCGCCACGCGGCGCAGCGCGTTGACATAGGTTTCGGGCGATTGCGCGCCGGGGATCAGGAACTTGCCCCCCGTTGCTCCAGACACGATCATGGCGGGGACGCCGGAGATGTTCATGTCCCACGCCTGCCGCTCTTCCGCCACCACCCGGGCTTCGAGATCAGCGTCCGCCAGCGCCGCCTTGGCTGCTTCGCGGTGCAGGCCTACGCTGGCGGCGATATCGAGCAGCACTGCTTCGTCCGACACGTTCCGGCGCTCGTTGAAATGGGCCTTGAACAGCGCCAGCTTGAGCTGTGTCTGCACGCGCGGCCCGGCCTCTTCCAGCGCCCAGGTGAGCAGCTTGTGCGCAGCGCGGGTGTTCCACATCATTGCCGGCGGTGCCTCGCCCTCCCCCTCGTAAACGAGTGAAACCCCGGCACTATCGGCAATCGCCTTCATCTGCCCGCGGACCGCCTCGCCTTCTGCCGCACTGCGGCGGTATTTGCGCTGCAAATGCGCCTCCTGCTCTTCGCCGCTGGCAGGCATGTCGGGGTTGAGCTCGAAGGGGCGCCAGCGCAATTGCGCCTCGATCTCGCCTTCAAGTTGGGTCAGTGCCTTGGTGAGCTGGCCATAACCAATCAGGCACCAGGGGCACATGACATCGGAGAAGATGTCGATGGTCAAGCGTTGGGGTGCTGTGCCGGTCATTTGTCGAGCCACCATGCTATCAGTTGATGCGCTATTGCGAAAGGCTGCGGAAAATAGAGCAGGTCGGTGCCGTGTTCGCCCGCCGCTCGAGCTTCTTCGAGTTCGGCGCGGGTGAACCAGCGGGCATCGTCCAATTCGGTTCGGTCGATGGTGATTTCAGTGTCAATCGCCACCGACGTGCAGCCAATCATCAGCTGGCTGGGGAACGGCCATGGCTGGCTTGCGATGTAGCGCACATCGCGCACCCGCACACCCGCTTCCTCGTGGATTTCGCGCGCCACGGCTTCTTCAATCGTCTCGCCCGGTTCGACAAACCCCGCGAGCGCGGAATACATCTTGGGCGGAAAGCGCGGCTGACGGCCGAGCAGCAGCTTGTCTTCATGTTCGACCAGCATGATCGTGACCGGGTCGGTGCGCGGGAAGTGGTCTGCGCCGCACCCATCACAATGTCGCTGCCAGCCGCCCTTCACCAGCTTCGTCGGCGCACCGCAATTGGCGCAGAAACGGTGCCGCGCGTGCCAGTCGATCAGGCTTCGCGCTCCGCCATAAATCGCCAGATCCTCTGGCTGAAGCATCTGCATGACCTGCCATGCGCGTGGCATGGCGGGGCCATCTGAACCCTGTTCCGGAACGGGTGCGAAATGCGCCTTTTCGTCCATCATCCCGAGAAACACGAGTTCTGCATCAGGCGCGACATCAGCAAGCGTATGCCATAGCAGCCGCCCGTCATCGTCGAATTCCGGCAGCAGGCCATCGAGGTTGAGCACCCGCGCGCGCCAGTTCATCAGATTGCCGAGCGCCGCCGGGTCGTTGCGAATATTATCCGCCCGATCAATCGGCGATCCGGAGAAGGCGATCCCCGGTGGAACAGAGGCGCGGTGATGCATTACGCTGCCTGCTTGGCGTCGCGCAGGGCCGCCAGGTCCTGTTCCAGCGCGGCCAGGAACTCGTCGCGCATGGGATAGGCTTCGGTTGGCATATATTGCGTGTACAGGCCGCTGCGCAGTCCCGAACCCATGTCGACCGCGGAAAGCGTTCCCGCCGCCCCTCCCCAGCCATAGGTTTGCCCGACCACCCGGCCGCCTGCGCCAAAGCCCTGTCCGGCCACCCATGTGCCTTTGGTCGTTGCGGTTTCGGGCAGGATATTCGAGGTGCCCACGCGCACCGCCAGATCGCCCATCACCCGTTTGCCGTCAATCTTGCCGTAACCGGCCAGCATCTTGAGGAAGCGGTCATAGTCGCGCGGGCTGGAAACGAGACCCGATCCGCCCCAATGCACCGGTGGGCTGTCGAGAAAGATCGAAGCGCGCGCCGGGTCGATCGGCAGCGGCATCCCGGCCAGCACCCCGTAATTGTCGGTCAGCCGCCCGACCTCGCTCTGCGGCACCTGAAACCAGGTGCTTTCCATCCCGCAAGGATCGAACAGGCGCTGCTGCAGGAAGTCCGCGAAGCTTTGGCCGGATGCAACCTCGATGACCCGTCCCAGCAGGTCGAGCCCGACCGAATAGCTCCAGAATGTACCCGGTTGGGTAATCAGCGGCAGCGTTGCCAGCCGGTCAGCCCAGACCTCCAGACCCGGTGCCGACTTTGCAATGGGAATGCCGGGAATGGGCATGCGACTGATTTGTCCGCCCGAAATCCCATACTCGCGATAGGCGACAAGCAATGGCCCCTTGGTAACGATGTCATAGCCCAGCCCCGCAGTATGGGTCATCAATTGGCGCGGGGTGATCGGGCGCTCTGCCGGGACGGTATCGTCAAGCGGGCCGTCCGCACGCCTGAGCACGCGCATCTCGGCAAAACCGGGCAGGAAATCGGCGATCGGCTGATCAAGCCCCAGCTTGCCATCCTCCACCAGCATCATGGCGGCCATGCCGGTAATCGGCTTGGTCATGGAATAGATACGATAAAGACTGTCGAGGTTGGCTGCTGTCGTACCACCAAAGCTTAGCGTGCCGCGCGCAACACTGTGCGGATCGCCGCCACCCATGCCGAAGCTCGCAACCATATTGGCGACCTTCAGGCTGCCGACATAATATTCGACCCGCTCCGCCACGCGGGGCCACATCGCGCTGACATCATGCGCCCGCAGCAAATCGCGCCCGAACGGTACCGAAGCCAGCGCACCGCCAGCTGCAAGATAGGCCGAGCCGCGAAACATTGCGCGGCGCGAAAGTGCTGAAGATTCAAAGCTTCGGAATGCCATTTTTGCGTCCTCGAGTGAAACTGGGCGGCGCGTTGTTTGATCTATCAGCGGCCATGGGTCAATTGCCCCTTGCGAACGCAAGGTGTTTTATCCATATAAGACACATGCTCAATCTGATCTCTATCCTTATTGGTATCGTCTCGCTGGTGATCGTGATCCCGGCGCAAATCCCGCTGCTCGGCTGGGCCAACTGGCTTGCACTGCCCCTGGTCGCGATCGGCATCGTGATCGGTCAGCTTTCGTCAAGCGACAGCGGGCGCAATTTCTGCCTGGTGGTATTGCTGATCGCAGCTGTACGGTTGATGATCGGCGGCGGCATTATTTAAACCAGCGGACATTCAACGGCGGGTAAGCGCGAGCCGCACCGCCTTGGCGAATAGCGTGGGCAGGCCCGCCTCGTCGATCCGCTCGACCGGCCACCACTCGCCCTCGCCGATGGGTTCACCATCGAGCCGCACAAGCTCCAGCGTCAGCGAAGCATGGGTAAAAACATGCCTCACAACACCCATGGACAAGCCATCGCCAGGCATGGGCGCATGGCCAGAGCCGTCTGCCTGCGCGCTCCAGCCGTCATCCGGCAATGCACGCATCCCGCGCAGCATTCCCTTGCCCCGCCGGGTGACGAGCCACACCGCCCCTGCCCGCTCGATCCAGAAGGCGCGCCCGCGCCGCTCGGGCCTAGGCTTTTTAGCTGCCTTGCGTGGCAGCCGCGCCGGATCGCCCGCTGCCCACCCGGCGCATTGCACCGCCAGCGGGCAGAGCTCGCAACTGGGATCGCGCGAGGTGCATACCGTCGCGCCCAAATCCATCATCGCCTGCGCGAAATCGCCTGCGCGCTGCTTCGGAGTGATCTCCCCTGCACGCTCGCGGATCGCACCGCGGGCTGCCGGCAGCGGAGTGTCGATGGCGAACAGCCGCGCCACCACCCGCTCGACATTGGCATCGACCACCACGGCTGGCTCACCAAAGGCAATCGCCGCGATGGCCGCTGCCGTATAAGGCCCCAGCCCCGGCAATTCGCGCAATTCAGCCTCGGTTTGCGGAAAACCGCCCCGCGCGGCAACCTCGCGCGCGCATTTCACCAGATTGCGCGCCCGCGAGTAATAGCCAAGCCCGGCCCAGGCGCTCATCACCTCGGCTTCGTCCGCAGCCGCCAGTGCCTCTATACTGGGCCATGTCGCGATGAATTTCGCGAAATAGGGCTTTACCGCCGCCACCGTGGTCTGTTGCAGCATCACTTCCGACAGCCAAACGCGATAGGGCCAGGCCGCGTCGCCGGGCCGGGCCGCACCCGGCGGATTGCGCCAGGGCAGCTCGCGCGCATGGCGATCATACCAGTGGAGCAATGCCTCGGCGATGGTCATGGTGCTGGCAGTCACGCCCTGGCTATGGCATTGGCGGCGCTGCAATGGAACGGGACAAACCCAGTAAGCCCACAAGCAAGGGCACCAGGCGAACAGGGGCAAAGCCTTTCTCGCGGCCGCGCGGAGGATCGCCCAAGCCGATCGGTGAGCTGATGCCGCAGATCGGGAGAACGGCCTTTCGCCGCTTCGGCTTCGTGCAAAGCTCCATCGTTACCCGCTGGCCGGAGATCGTCGGGCCGGTTCATGCGCGGGTCTGTATGCCCGAAGCGATCCGCTTTCCGCCCGGCGAGAAGTCTGATGGAATTTTGCAACTGGTGGTCATCCCGGCCCACGCCCCGCTGATTCAACAGGTGATTCCTGAAATCATGGAGCGGGTGAACCGTTTTTTCGGTTACAAGGCGGTGGCCAGGGTCAAATTACGGCAAGGAGAGGTTAAGCCTCCCCGTGCTGAAAAGTCGGCCAAGGCGCCGCCATCGCTCAAGCCGATCCCGATGGAACTGGGGGATAGTTTGCGTGACATCGGCGATCCGGAACTGCGCGCAGTGCTTGAATCGCTTGCCCGGAGCATGGGTGACAAGGAGGACAAACAGACGTGAAGGCTATCAAGACAGCATTGTTGGTTAGCGCATTTCTGATGACTGGGGGCTTTGCCCCGGACTGGTCGATCACCGTCGCAGAAACCGATGCGGGGCATCTGATCGGCAATCCCGATGCGGAAACCAGGGTGGCCGAATATGTCAGCTATACCTGTTCCCACTGCGCCCAGTTCGCCCGCGACGGCGATCCGGCGCTGAAAATCCTCTATGTCCACACCGGCAAGGTTTCGGTGGAGGTGCGCCACATGCTGCGCGACCCGATCGATCTTACCGCCGCCATGCTGACCCATTGCGGCGACCCGCAGAAATTCCCACTCAACCACGCGGCGATCATGCTCAGTCAGGACAAATGGATGCAGGTGGCGCGGCAGGCGACGCCGGAACAGATGCGCCGCTGGTCCGACCCCGATCGCGCAGCGGCGCGCCGGGCCATTGCGGGCGATCTCGATTTCTACCAACTGATGGAAGGGCGCGGCTACCGCATCACCGATCTGGACCGCTGCCTGGCCGATACTGCGAAGGAAAGCGAGCTGGTGCAGGCTTCGCGCGCCGACACCGTGCGGCTGCAACTTCAGGGCACTCCCAGTTTCACCATCAATGACCGCTTGCTCGAAGGCGTGCATGGCTGGCCGCCGTTAAAGAAGGCGCTCGATACGCATCTCACGACCAAGGCCGGCGATTCGCCCTGATCCAAGGAGCTGTGGAAAGCTCCCCCCCGCGCTTCACCCCCACACCCGCTTGGTATAGCCTCACCTGCTCGAGCCAAAGGACTCACATGAAAATGATCAAATCACGCGCTTTGCTTGCCACTTCGATTGCTGCTGGCCTGACACTGGCCCTTGCCGCCTGCAACGGCACCGAGGGTGAATCGGCCACCTTGGATGGTGACGCCATCGCTGCAATCCCCGCCCCGGATGGCCAGGAATGGACCGATGTGGTGACAGTGACCGATCAGGATGGCTATCTTATCGGCAATCCTGACGCACCGTTGAAGCTGGTTGAATATGCCAGCCACACATGCGGGCATTGCGCCGATTTCTCTGAAAAAGGGGGGCCAAAGCTAAAGAAAGACTATGTTTCGACCGGGGTGGTCAGCCTCGAGCTGCGCAACCTCATTCGTGATCCGGTGGACCTTACCATTGCCGCGCTGGTGCGCTGCGGCCAGCCGGAAAACATGATCCCGCTGTCGGATCAGGCATGGGCTTCACTGGAGCAGATCTTCGCCACGCTGAACCAGAACGGTGCTGCACTGCAGGCAGCTTCCGACCTCCCGCCTGAACAGCGCTTTATCGCCATCGCAGAGGCCGGCGGCCTGATCGATTTCTTCGCCGCGCGCGGCCTCAGCAGCGACCAAGCCCGCACCTGTCTGGCCGATGGCGATGCGATCCAGGCTCTGGCCGAGCGTTCGACGCAGCAGGCCAGCGAGTTGCAGATCACCGGAACGCCCACTTTCATTCTCAACGGGCAGAAACTCGAGGTCAACCAGTGGGACGCGCTTGAACCCATTCTTCAACAAGCCGGCGCTCGCTAAGCGCGCGAATAAGGGAGACGATCTAGCGAGATGGAGATTCACCGGCTCAAGCTCAGCGGTTTCAAGAGCTTTGTAGAGCCGGCGGAATTGCGCGTGGAGCCTGGGCTGACCGGCGTGGTCGGCCCCAATGGCTGCGGCAAGTCCAATCTGCTCGAAGCGATCCGCTGGGTCATGGGCGAGAATTCGCCCAAGTCGATGCGCTCGGGCGGGATGGAGGATGTCATCTTTGCCGGGACGGAAGCGCGCCCCCCGCGCGACTTTGCCGAAGTGGTGCTGCAAGGGCGCGACGACGAGGGTGAAGAGCTTGAAGTCACCCGCCGGATCGAACGCGGCGCGGGCAGCGCCTATCGCCTCAACGGGCGTGACGTGCGGGCCAAGGATGTCGCGCTGACCTTTGCCGATGCGGCAACTGGCGCGCATTCACCCGCACTCGTCAGCCAGGGCAAGATCGCCCAGGTCATTGCTGCCAAGCCGACGGAACGGCGCCAGATGCTGGAAGAAGCCGCCGGGATCGCGGGCCTGCACGTGCGGCGCCGGGACGCCGAAGGCAAGCTGCGCCAGACCGAGGCCAATTTGGCGCGGCTCGAAGATCTGATGGCAGGGCTGGACACGCAAATGGCCACGCTGCGCCGGCAGGCCAAGCAGGCAGAGCGTTACACCAGGCTTTCAGCCGAGATCAAAGTGGCCGAAGCGCGGCTGCTCTTTGCCCGCTGGCGTGATGCCGCGCGCATGGCGGAGGAGGCGCGCGCCGCCGCGCAACAGGCCGATCAAGGCGTCGAGATCGCCAAACGGGCAGCCGACGAGGCCCAGAAAGAACAGGCAAAGGCCGCCAGGGCAGTGGCCGAAGCGCGCGACGAACTGGCTGACCGGCGCGACGATGCCAGCGCGCATGGCCACCGCATGGCCGCGCTGACCAGCCAGCTTGAGGCCGCCGAACAGCGGCTGGCGGATCTTGACCGGCAGAAGCAGCGGCTGGAGGAAGATCGCGGCGATGCCGGGCGGGTCACCAGCGATGCCGCCGAAGCGCTTGGCAAGTTGGAGCGCGAGATCGAAGCGAGTGCCAGGGCGCTGGCCGAGGACGAACAGCGCCGCCCCGAAATCGCCCGCCGCGCCGAAGAGGCTGAACGGGCAGCGCGCGCCGCCGAACTTGCACTGGCCAAGGCCACCGCCGACCATGCCGGGGTCGAGGCCGAATGGCGCGTAGCGGAGGCCGAAATCGCCCAGGCGCAGGCACGCTTGCGGCGGCTCGAGGATGATCGCACACGCCAGCAGCGCCAGCTGGAAGAACTCACCACCAGCGGCGATCCTGTAGCTGCCGTCGAGGCCGCCCGCGCCGAGGCCGATGATGCCGCCAAGGTGCTGGCGGAACTGCGCGGCACGCTCGAGGCCGGCCAGGCACGCAAGGCCGAACTTCAAACGCAGCGCGACGAGACAAGCGCCGCACTGTCCTCTGCCAGGGCAGAATTGGCCGGGGTGGAGCGCGAGCACCAGGCTCTGGTGCGCGACCGCGAGGCGCGCGAACGCCAGGCCCAAAGCCGCGCCGGAATGCCCGCTGCGCTCGACAGGATTGCGGTTGCGCCTGGCTATGAGCGTGCGCTCGCCGCCGTCCTTGGGCGTGACGGCAAGTCGCCGCTGGGGCGCCCCGACGGCGACGGCGAAGGACGCTACTGGACCGGCGGCAAGGCTCCGGCCGCACTGGCAAACAGCCTGTTGCAGCATATCACCTCCTGCCCGGATGAATTGAAGCCGCGCCTGGCGCTGGTCCATTTCGCCGAGGCTGACGATGGGCGCACGCTTGGCCCCGGAGAATGGCTGGTCACGCGCGCCGGGCACCTGCGGCGCTGGGACGGCTTCATTGCGCGCGGCGAAGGTGCGGCTGAGGCGGCCCGCCTCGAAGCCGCCAACCGCTTTGCCGAACTCGAACAGCAGCTTCCCGCGCTGAGACAGGCGCTGGATACCGCCGAGCAGGCCGAAGCCGCAGTGCGCGAGGAACTGGGCAAGCTGCAGACCGATCTGGTTGCCCGCGAACGGGCGCTGGCGCAGGCTGCCGATGACGAACGCCAGGCCTTGCGGGCCCTCGACCAGGCCGAGGCCGCGCGCGACCGCCATGCCGGGCGCCGCCGCGAACTCGACGAGGCGCTGGCATTGTCTGCCGAGGAAATCGCCGCAGCCCGCCGCGAGGTGGTCGCTGCCGAGGCGAAACGCGGTGAACTGCCCTCGCCAGACCGCGGGCGCGCAACACTGGAAGCCGCTCAAGCTCGCAACGAGGCCGCCCGGAGCGGCGTGCAGGCGAGCGCCGCCGAGCTTGCCGGGCATGACCAGTCGCTGGCGGTGGCCCGCGAAAGGCTCGCGGCGCAGCGCAGCGACAAGTCCAATTGGGAGGCACGCTCGGGCGAGGCTGCGCGGCGCATGGCAGAAGTCGCTCGGCGGCTTGAGGAAATCGACGAAGAACGCGCGGTGGTCGCGGCCAAGCCTGCAGGTTTGATGGCCGAGATCGAGCAGGGCGATGCGATGCGCGAAAAGCTCGGCAAGGAACTTGCACAGGCCGAAGGCGTGGTGGCCGAGACGCAAGCCGCGCTCGACGCTGCCGACCGTACCTTTGCCGAGGCCAACGAAGCGCTCGCCACCCAGCGCGAAGCGCGCGCAGGCCTTACTGCGCGGGCCGAGAACGAAGAGGCACGCCGCGGCGAAATGGCGCGCATTTCGGGCGAACGTTTCCAGTGCCCGCCCCCACTGCTGGCCGACAGGTTCGATTTCGAGCCAGAGAACATCAAGGATGCCGCTGCCGAATCCGAAGCGATGGATCAGCTTGTCGCCAGCCGCGAGCGGATCGGCCCGGTCAACCTCGTCGCGGCCGAGGAACTGAACCGGATCGAGGAAGAGCACGGCGCCAGCGCCACCGAACAGGCCGAGCTTGCCGAAGCGGTCAACCGTCTGCGCGGCTCAATCGGCAATCTCAACCGCGAAGGCCGCGAGCGGCTGCGCGCAGCGTTCGAGGAGGTCGACGGTCACTTCCGCAAGCTCTTCACCCGGCTGTTCGAAGGCGGACAGGCACATCTTGCGCTGATCGATAGTGATGACCCACTTGAGGCCGGGCTGGAAATCTACGCCCAGCCGCCGGGCAAACGCTTGCAAAGCCTCAGCCTGCTATCGGGGGGCGAGCAGGCGCTCACCGCTACCGCGCTGATTTTCGCGCTGTTCCTGACCAATCCGGCGCCGATTTGCGTGCTCGACGAGGTTGATGCGCCATTGGACGATGCGAATATCGAGCGCTTCTGCAGCCTGCTCGATTCCATGGTTCAGGATACGGCGACACGCTATCTGATCGTCACCCACAATGCCGTGACGATGAGCCGAATGCACCGCCTGTTCGGCGTGACGATGGCGGAAAAGGGCGTCAGCCGCCTGGTCAGCGTGGATTTGGGCGAAGCCGAGTTGATGGCCGCGGAGTAGCCACGCACCGCAGGTTCAGGCAGCCAGCGCCGCTTCCAGCCGTGCGCGGATGGCCTTCAACCGGGGCAGCAATTCTTCCGTACCGCCAGCTTGTGAAACGGCAATCGCTGGCTCCCTCGTTGGCGAGTGCGGCGCCTTGCCTTCACGAATCGCCGCCCTGGCCCCCTTGAGCGTATAGCCCTCACGATTGACCAGCCGGTCGATCAGCTCAACCAGCGCCACATCCTCAGGCCGGTAATAACGCCGTCCGCCGCTGCGCTTCAATGGCCTCAGCATCGGGAACTGCTGCTCCCAATAGCGCAAAACATGCTGCTTGATGCCAAGCGCATCGCTCACTTCGCCGATAGTCCTGAGTGCCGACGGATCCTTGCCATCTTCGAAGGCGGCGGACATCGGTTCAGCTGCCCTTTGCTATCCGCTCTTTCAAGAGCTGGCTGGCGCGGAACGTCAGCACCCGCCGCGGCGTAATTGGAACTTCGATCCCGGTTTTGGGATTGCGGCCGATCCGCTCGCGCTTGTCACGCAGCACAAAGGTGCCGAAACCGGATATCTTGACGTTCTCGCCCGTTTCGAGCGCCTGCGACATTTTCTCCAGAATCGCTTCGACCATGTCGAGTGATTCGGCGCGAGAAAATCCCATCTTGCGATTGATTGTCTCTGCCAGGTCCGAGCGTGTAAGCGTACCCACCGAACGCATCATGCGCTATCTCCCAAAATTAGCTCGGCGACCCTTGTTGCCAGTGTGTAATATTTTCGAGGAAGCTTTGCAAATCACGCACTTGTATGGCGCAAACTTGTTCACATGCGAACCAGGCTGGCGCCCCATGTAAACCCGCCGCCCATGGCCTCGAACATCACCAGATCGCCCGGCTTGATACGCCCATCCTTGCGCGCGACATCGAACGCCAGCGGCACCGATGCAGCCGAGGTGTTGGCGTGGCGATCGACTGTGACAATCACCTTGTCCTCTGCAATTCCCAGCTTCTTCGCGGTTGCATCAAGGATGCGCTTGTTTGCCTGGTGGGGGACAACCCAGTCGATTTGATCCGATGAAAACCCTGCATCTTCAATAGCTTCGCGCAAAACCTCCGCCAAGTTGACAACCGCATGGCGGAACACTTCGCGCCCCTTCATGCGCACATGTCCAACCGTCTGCGTGGTCGACGGTCCGCCGTCGACATAGAGCAGATCATGGCACGAGCCATCAGCATGCAGCCGCGTGACGATGATGCCGGGCGCGTCCTTCGCGCTGCTTTCCACAGCTTCCAGCACCACTGCGCCGGCACCGTCGCCAAACAGCACGCAAGTGGTGCGATCTTCCCAGTCGAGTATCCGGCTGAAAGTTTCCGCACCAATCACCAGCGCGCGATTCGCAAGGCCAGTTCGCAACATCGAGTCGGCAGTGGCGAGCGCATAGAGAAAACCCGAACAGACCGCCGCAACGTCGAAGGCGATCCCGCCGTTGCAGCCGAGCGCGTTCTGCACCTTGGTGGCGGTAGCCGGGAAGGTATTATCGGGCGTGGCTGTTGCCAGCACTATCAGATCGATGTCTGAAGCATCAATGCCCGCATCGGCCAGCGCCGCACGCGCTGCATCGGTTGCCAGCGTTGCCGTGGTTTCGCCTTCGCCCGCAATGTAGCGCTGGCGGATTCCTGTACGCTCGACGATCCACTCGTCGCTGGTATCAACTTTTTCGGCCAGATCGGCATTGGTCACAACATTGGCCGGAAGCGCCGAACCGCTGCCGCGAATGACAGAGCGGATCACTTTGCCTGCCCCGTTGCATCGCCGCCATTTGCGGGCGGTGTGCGCAGCCGGCCTTCACCCAGTTCGGCCAGATCCTGCGCGATGCGGGCGGTCAGATCGTTCTCCAGCAGCCGCGCTGTTACCGCAACGGCATTGGCAACGCCGGCTGCATTGGCACTGCCATGGCTCTTCACCACCACACCGTTGAGGCCCAGGAATACCGCCCCATTGTGATTGTTCGGATCAAGGTGATGCTTGAGCAGTTCGGTGGCTGGACGCGAAACGAGAAACCCGATCTTGGAGCGCAGCGAGCTGGTGAATGCATTGCGCAAAAGATCGGTTACGAAGCGTGCGGCACCCTCGATCGCCTTCAATGCGATATTGCCCGAGAAACCGTCGGTCACCACGACATCCACTTCGCCCCGATTGATCTTGTCGCTTTCAACGAAACCATCAAACCGCAGCGCCAGGCTGCCCGCGGCCTGTTGCAGGACGGCGGCGGCATCGCGCAGCGCCTCGGTGCCCTTGATCTCTTCGGTGCCGATATTGAGCAGCCGCACGCGCGGGCTGTCAAAGCCGTTGACGATCCGCGAATAAGCGGCGCCCATCACCGCGAATTGCACCAGATTGCGCGCATCCGCATCGGTATTGGCGCCCAGATCGAGCATGACCACGTCATGCTCTTCCAGCGTAGGCAGCAGCGCGGCAAGCGCAGGCCGGTCAATACCGGGCATGGTGCGCAGCGCCAGCTTGCTCATCGCCATCAATGCCCCGGTGTTGCCCGCGCTCACAGCCGCCCCGGCATCGCCCTGTTTCACGGCATTGATTGCCAGGCCCATCGATGTGGTCTTTGCACGGCGCAACGCGCGGCTGGGCAGTTCATCGCCGCCCACCACATCGTCGCAATGCAGGATCTCCGACGCACCGCGCATGTTGGGGTGATCGTCGAGCGCGCGCTTGATCCGCGCCTCGTCACCTACCAGCAGAAACTTGAACGAATCGTGGCTACGCCGCGCGAGGGCCGCGCCCTCGATCATCACGCGAACGCCTTCGTCGCCGCCCATCGCATCAATCGCGATACGCGGCATACTCATTCCCGATTCTCCAACTCAGCGGTGCTTAAAGGCCGACCGCGACAACCTCGCGACCATTGTAATAGCCGCAGTGCGGGCACAGATTGTGCGGCCGCTTGAGCTCACCACAGTTCGAGCATTCATGGAATGCTTCAACCTTCAGCGAATCATGTGCGCGGCGGTTGCCACGGCGATGGGGCGATACTTTTCTCTTGGGGACAGCCATTGCGGCACCTGTTCCTCAAATAAATCAACAAAATCGTGGGCCGCTCTAGGGCAAGGACCACGGTCGCACAAGTCACTCGTGTGCGGCGTGGTGCCCGACCATGGCGGGAAGCCGCGCGCTATAGCGTATATTTCTTCCGTTGCAACCCGTGGCTGCACCGCATAGCAAAGGGGCACAGCAAGAGGGGGGAAATTATGTCGATTCTAGTGCCTGTTACGTTGTCTTCTGCCGCTGCGGCCGCCGTTCTGGCCGTGTGGCTGATGATCCGTGTGGGTCAGGTGCGCATGTCAGAAAAGGTCAGCGTGGGCGATGGCGGAAACGAAAAGGTCATCCGCCGCATGCGCGCACATGCCAATTTCGTCGAGAGTGCGCCGTTTGTTGTGCTGCTGATTGGCGCAATCGAGCTGACCGGAAAGGGCGACGCCTGGCTTGCCTATGTCGCGGGCGCCTATTTCATCGGCCGAATCCTGCACGGATTCGGGATGGACGGCGGGGAGCTTGGCTGGGGCCGCTCGGTTGGCATCACGGTGACAATGCTCACCCTTCTCGGACTGGCGGTGGTCGCGGTGCTGATCCTGATGGGAGTGATGTAGCCTCGCGCTGCCAGTGCAATCCAATGGGTAAATTTTTCAGATTTCTGGTCACCAGCCTGCTGCTGCTTTACGGAGCCGCTGCGCAGGCGCAGCCTGACGTGCGATTCTCGATCAAGGAAGGCCGGATCGACAATCACTTCTTCCGGGAAGGTCCGATTGCCGCACACTTGCTGACCCGGTCGGGCGAAGATGCAAGGCTGGTGATTGCCTTTCCGGCGGGCAATAGCGGGGTTGGCCTATGGCTTGGCGAGCCGGTTCAGTGGCGGCTGATCGCGCCGCTCAAACCGCATGCGGAATCCCTTCCCGATGGCTCGATCCGGCGCGGGATCACTGCCGAACTGGAGATTGACGCGCGCTCGGTCACCATCAACCGTGCCCTGCTTGGCAGCGTGCGGGTGCTGCGCGATCACGGTTATGGCAATCCGATACCGCCGGAGGTTGAAACCGAGCCGCAGATTTCGCGGCAAGGCGTCACATGGCAGCGGCGCAGGCTCGACGGGGCAGCCGGCTATGCGATGACACTAAGGCTGCACGGCGGCACAGTGGCGGAAGATGGCGGCACGATCACCCTGACTTCGCGTGGGCCGAAGCTGCGCATGGTGGTGACGGGCCTGACCGGCGATGAACCGCTCACTCCGCTGACCGAGGGGGAAATCTTCAAAAGCGCTTCGGGCGATCCGCGGCTGCGCGATGCGGTGACATTCCTGTCCTACCGCGAGAAGCTGCTGGCCGGATCGTGGCGGTTCAACACCTATTTCGGGCGCGACACGCTGATGACGCTCAGCCTCATGCTACCGCAGCTCAAGCCCGCCGCGATTGAAGCCGGGCTTGGCGCGGTGATCGAACGGCTCAACCCGCAGGGCGAGGTCGCCCATGAAGAAGGCGTGGGAGAATTCGCGCTGATCGGGCGGCCGGGGCACGATGCGCGCGTGCCGGTGCTCGATTATGCGATGGTCGATGACGATTTCATGCTTGGCCCCGTGGTTGCGGCCTATCTGCTCGACACGCCCGAGGGGCGAGAGCGCGCCGCGAGCTTCCTTGCCCGCAAGGCGCCTTCGGGCCGCAGCTATGGCGAGCTGCTGGAGCGGAACCTCGGTTTCGTCCGCGCCAGCGCCCGCCCCTTTGCCCAGCAGCCAAGCTATAAGCACCTGGTTTCGCTCAAGCCTGGCATAGCCGTGGGAGACTGGCGCGACAGCACCACCGGGCTGGGCGGTGACGGACGCTACTCCTTCAGCGTCAATGCCGCGCTGGTTCCCGCCGCGCTCGACGCCGTGGTGCGACTGGAAGAGAGCGGACTGCTCGAACCCTTTGGGCCGCGCAATGCAGATTCGGCTGAAGATGCGAATCTGGCGCGGATCTGGGCCACGGCGGCGCCCCGGCTTTTCGCGGTCAACGTGCCCGGCGGCGAGGCAGCCACACTGCGTACCGCCTATGCGCGAAACCTCGGAATCGGAGCAGTGCAATCAGGTGTGGGCCCGGTAGAATATCTCGCGCTGGCGCTCGACGAAGCCGGCAAGCCGCTCAGCGTGATTCATTCGGATATCGGATTCATGCTGTTGTTCAACCGGCCCGATGACGCCCTGATCCAGTTGGCACTGGGTGAGGCCATGCGCCGCTTTCCCGCGGGGCTGATGACAGAGGCGGGCATGGTGGTGGCCAACCCCGCGCTGGCAGAGCCCGAGCGCGCGGCACAATTCGATAACAGCCGCTATCACGGCGCAGTGGTATGGTCATGGCATCACGGCCTGCTCAAATCGGGAATCGCCTGCCAGTTGCAGCGCAGCGACCTTACGCAGGAAACGCGGGCACTGATCGAGCAGGCGAGCCACCAAATCGCGCGCGCGATTGATGACACCGCCGAATTGCAGGCGAGCGAGCTGTGGTCATGGCGCTATCGTGACGGCAAGTTCGAGATGCTGCCATTTGGGCAGGCACTCGGGCACGAAACCGAATCGAATGCCGCCCAGCTATGGAGCGCGGTGGCGCTGGGCGGCGAGCCGCTCTGCCCTGCAGCGCCGTGATAAAGGCGGCGCCAGGCTACGCAGCCCTTTATCCCAGCGCGTAATCGCTCACGAACGCGTTGGTCTTGCGTTCCTGGCCAAATGTGCTGGTCGGCCCGTGGCCGGGGATGAACATCACGTCCTCGCCCAGTGGCCATAGCCGCTGGGTAATCGAATCGATCAGGTCCTGATGATTGCCCTTGGGAAAATCGGTCCGCCCGATCGAGCCCTGGAACAGCACGTCACCCACGATCGCAAACCGGCTCGGCGCGTGGAAGAACACGACATGGCCGGGGGTGTGGCCGGGGCAGTGGATCACGTCGAGCGTCAATTCGCCCACCGTCACCGTGTCGCCATGTTTGAGCCAGCGAGTGGGCTCGAAAGTTTTCGCCTCCATCCCCCAGCGCTTGCCGTCATCGTCAAGCTGCGCGATCCAGAAGCGGTCATCCTCATGCGGGCCTTCGATTGGCAGGCCCAGTTCCTCCGCCAGCATGCCCGCCTGCCCGCAATGATCGAGATGGCCATGCGTGATCAGGATCTTTTCCAGCGTCACGCCCGCCTTGGCAATCGCGGCCTTGAGCTTGTCGAGATCGCCGCCGGGATCGACCAGCGCCCCGCGCATCGTCTTGGTGCACCAGATCAGCGAGCAGTTCTGCTGCAGCGGCGTAACAGGCAGGATTGCCGCGCGCATTGGGGGCATGGGTTTGGGCGTGTCGTTCATCGATGGGGAGATGGCGGGAGGTGCGGCGGAATGCAAGGTCGATGTGCGCCGACTTGCCAGAATGGCAGGGGCAGGCAATCCGGCTCTAATCCATCTCGCGCGCGGGCAAATCTCGGATATTGTCCGCCCACTGCGCAGCCGATCGATGCCAGATTTGTGAGGATGGGGTGAGCGCTCGCCGTTGTGCAATGCTGCCCCAGCGAATGCCCCAAATTGCCGCATCTTCGCCCTCACCCGTAGTGAAAAGGGGCGAACCGCAGTCTCCGCAGAAATATTGCAACCGCTTGCGCCCGTTGTCACCGTATCTGGTGTACACCTTGGGCTCACCAGCCCAAATGCGAAGATCATCCTTCGCAGCGCGAACCGTAACCCTGTAGGCAGAGCCCGTTAGCGACTGGCAGTCGACGCAGTGGCAAATACGAACATGGGCAGGATCGACCAGGGCATCGTATTTCACTTTGCCGCAGTGGCATCCACCGTCGATGTTTATCATGGCTGGCCTCTCTCTTGAGGTTGATGCAGCAGTTTTACCATCCTTCCGACGTGGAGGCGACAGTCGCTAGATCCGCCCGCCCTTCCACACTACTCGGCCGACGATCTCGACTTCCTCGGCGCTCACCTCGACCGGCGGATAGGCGAGATTCTGCGATAGTAACGCCAGCCGCCCCTGCCCTTGCGATGCCACGCGTTTCACCATCAGCGTATCGCCCAGCCGCACCACATGCACCCCGTCGCGGAACGGGCGCGGGCTCCGGTCGACCAGGATCTCGTCGCCATCACGCAGCAGCGGCTCCATGCTGTCACCCTCCACCGTGATCGCGGAGAGCTGCGCGCCCTCCAGGCCCTGCTCGGCAAGCCAGCGACGCGAAAAGCGGAAAGCGTCGAACGGCGTTTCTGCATATGGCAGCGCCCCCGGCCCGGCGGACGCGCCCACATCGAGCCGCGGCACCTCGACCCAGTCGGCGCGCAACGGTGCTGCACGGGGTTTCATGTAGGATTTTTCCCGCACGCCCGGCTCGCGGCCACCCAGTTCGGCCTCATCCACACCGAAGAATGTCGCCAGTACACGCCGGTCCTGCTCCTCCAGCTTGCGGGGGCTGCCCTTGCGGATAAATTGCTGCAAATAGCTGGGGTTGCGCCCGATCATGTCCGACAGTGAGGCCAGGCTAATTCCGCCGGCCTGCGCCAGTGCGAGCAGGTTTTCGCGCTCATCCTTGCCTGTGCCCATCGCTCGATTCCTCAACCTATGTGAAATTTCCTATAGCATAGGATTTTTCCTAGACAAGTAGGATTTCAGATGGAACGAAGCGTGAACACAATCACTGATTCGCCATTGACTCGCAGAAGATGAGGGGACGCCATGCTGATCCGAACGATCGAAAATTTTCTCCGCCAGCACAAAATGGCCGCGACCAAATTCGGCCGCCTTGCCGCGCACGATCCGCGCTTTGTGCTTGACCTGCGCATGGGCCGCATTCCGCGCCCCGGCACCGAGGCGCGCGTGCGCAATTGGATGCAGCGCTACACGCCCGATGCGGTTCCCGCCGCTTTCGAGACGAAAGCCCGCAACTTCGGAGGCTATGCCCATGCGCGCTGAATTCATCGACTTTCCGGGGTTCGAAACCAAGGCCCGCCGCTATCACCCGCGCCGCACCACGGGTGACCGGCTGCACGAGGCCGTGTTGATGCTGGCCGAGGCGCAGGCGAGCCTGCTGAGCCATACCGAGACACCCTGGGCCAGCATCACCTTTTCCGGCTCGCGCCATGAGATCATGCTCATTTTCGAAGGGCCGGAAGCGGTGGCGGCGGGCGAGCGCTTCATCGCCGCCCTGCCCGACCATGAATTCGCGATCCCCGGGCAATTAGTTGCCGATGCCACGGTCAGCCATGTCGACCACCAGCTGATGCCTGGCCCGCGCATGATGGTGACGGCGGTCTTACTGCTGCTGGAAGAAGCCTAGGCTCCTAATACCCCAATCGCGGATCGAAGCGCGGTTCCACCGGCTCGCCCTTGAGCCATCGTTCGAGATTGACGAGGAAGCGATCGGCGGAGCGCAGGAACATCTTGTCTTGCGCGCGGCCCGAAAGGTGCATGGTCACATGCGCGTTATCGAGCGACCAAAGCGGATGCTCAGGCGGCAGCGGCTCGGGCGTCGTGACATCGAGGAAGGCCCCGCCGATGCGCTTTTGCTCCAGCGCCTCGACCAGCGCGGGTTGGTCGATCACCGCGCCGCGTGCGATGTTCACGATCACCGCATCGCTTTTCATTGCGGCAAGCTCATCCGCGCCGATCATGCCGTCGGTCTCCGGCGTGGCGGGAACCGCCAGGATCACCCAGTCGAATTCGCCCAGTTTGCTGCGCCATTCATCCGGCGTCAGCACGCCTTCACCGCCGCTGCGGCGGACCACCGTCACTTCAACATCGAAGGCTTCGAGCCGCGGCTTGATCAGCTTGCCGATCGCGCCATAGCCCAGCAGCAGCGCCTTGCTGCCCGCCAGCTCTCGCTTGCCCGGGCTGTCGAGCAGCCATTCATGGCGGTCCTGTGCGCGCACGACATCGCGGTAACCCTTGGCGATATTGAGCATTCCCATCACGACGTATTCGGCGATGGTCAGCGCGTTGATCCCCGCCCCGTTGGTCACGGTAATGCCGCGTTCGATCAGCACGTCCATGGGCAGGAAATCGAGCCCGGCATAGATCGAATTGAGCCATTTGAGCTTGGTCGCCGCGCGCAGCGTTTCCGCCATCGCCTCCTGCTCATACATGTCGAACCAGCCGATTTCAGCATCGGGCACAGCCTCTAGCGCCTCTTCCTTGGTCATGAACCAGCGGACATCGAGCCCTTTGGGCAGGCGCGGTTCGAGCAGTGGGCGGATCAGGCCGGAAAGCGCGAGTGTGGTCATCTGTTGTCCTTCGTCGTCATTGCGAGGAGCCCATGAACGCAGTGAACGGGCGACGCGGCAATCCATGACTCAAGCGAGCGCCCAAGTGCAAGGTCAGCCGATGGATTGCTTCGCCTGCGGCTCGCAATGACGAAAATTGAGGTTCATGCAAGTTTCCACTCCCAGCCGAGCGGATCGCCGTCCATCACCTCCACGCCCTTGGCGGCAAGGTCGTCGCGGATAGCATCGCTGGTGGCGAAATCCTTGGCGGCGCGGGCCTCCTTGCGCTTGGCGAGCGCGGTTTCGATTTCGTCCTCGGTGATCTGAGCGGACTTGGGGCGGATGCGCAAGTCGGCGCGGGTGAGATCGATCAGGTTCAGACCAAGGACGAAGTCCATCCGGGCAACCGCTGACAAGATACAATTGCTATCCCCCCGCTTGAGCGCGAGACATTCATCAAGGGCGGTCAGGGCGTCCGCAGTATTCAAATCATTGGCAAGGGCAGCATCGAATCGCTCGAGAAGAGCGACTGTTTCGCCGTTGCGTTCCCACGCATCGCCATATACCGGACCGCCCGTTTCCTCGTGGATGGCCCACCACTTCCTGACCGCCATCACCATCCGCTTCAATCGCGTGAGCGCCGCCTGTAGCCCTTCCCACGAAAACTCCAGCTCGCTGCGGTAATGCGCCTGCAGGCACATCATCCGGTAGGCGAGCGGGTGATAGCCCTTGTCGATCAGCAATTGCAGCCGCAGGAATTCGCCGCTCGACTTGCTCATCTTGCCGCTGCGCTCGACCAGAAAATTGTTGTGCATCCAGATGCGCGCACCGGAATTCTCCGCCACCTCCAAACCATTGGTGCAGCAGAACGCCTGATTCTGGGCGATTTCGTTCGGGTGGTGGATTTCGCGGTGGTCGATCCCGCCAGTGTGGATATCGAACGGAAAGCCAAGCAGCTTGCCTCCCATCACCGAGCATTCCAGATGCCAGCCCGGCGCGCCGCGGCCCCACGGGCTGTCCCACTCCATCTGGCGCGTCTCGCCCGCCGGGGTCTTGCGCCAGATCGCGAAGTCAGCGGCGTTGCGCTTGCCCTCGACCGTCTCGATCCGGCCCTCGCCCTCCTCGGTCACCGCGCGCGCCAGCCGCCCATAATCATCGACGGTCGAAACGTCGAAATAGAGCCCGCTATCAAGTTCGTAGCAGTGCCTGGGTGCAATCTGCTTCGCGAATTCGAGCATCTCGTCAATGTAATCGGTCGCCACTGACCATTTGGCCGGTTCGCGGATATTGAGCGCCTTAACATCGGCCCAATAGGCCTCTGTATAATGCCGCGCGATTTCCCAGATCGATTGGGCCTTCTCAGCCGCCGCCTTTTCCAGCTTGTCCTCGCCGCTATCCGCATCATCGGTGAGGTGGCCGACATCGGTGATGTTGATCACGTGGGTGAGCTTGTAGCCCTTCCAGCTCAGCGTGCGGCCCAGCACATCGGCGAACACATAGGCGCGCATATTGCCGATGTGCGGGTAGTTATAGACCGTGGGGCCGCAGGTATAGACGCGCGCCTCACCCGAATGGACGGGCTGGAAAGTTTCCAGCTTGCGGGTCAGGCTGTTGAAGAGCTTCAGTTCAGACATGTTGGCGGGCTTTGGCGCGACAAAGCCTTGCGGTCAATTCCTCGTCATTGCGAGCCGAAGGCGAAGCAATCCAGATTCTGCTGTCGCAACAAATCCAGGCGTTAGAAAATGGATCGCCACGTCGCCTGGGCTCCTCGCGATGACGCAGGCGAAGTTACTCCCACCCTTCCCAGCGTATGCTTTCTTCCAGCGGAGCACGCGGCACGGTGAACGTGTTCACTGGCGCATCGGGGTCACGATAGCCGATCGCAACACCGCAGAAAAAAGTGTGATCTTCAGGGATGGTCACGACTTCGCGGATCTGCGGCGAATAAACCGCCCATGCCTCCTGGAAGCAGGTGTCCAGCCCTTCCTCGCGGCACAGCAGGCCAATGGTCTGGAGCCACATGCCGATGTCGCTCCATTGCGGCGGCCCCATATATTTCGGCGTGTGCACCAGCATCAGCACCGGCGCGCCAAAGGCACGGAAGTTCTCGGCAAACCACATCAGCCGCCTGCCCTTGTCCTCGCGCGGGATATCGAGCGCGGCATAGAGCGCTTCGCCCACGCCGAAGCGGCGCTCTTCATAGGCGCCGTCAAGCTCGGGCGGGTAGATATGGTATTCGGGCCTGTGCGCCTCACGCCCCTTGGGAAATTCCTGCGCGATCCGGGAGAAGAGCCGCTGCATCGGTTCGCCGGTCAGCACTGCGGCGTTCCACGGCTGGGTATTGCCGCCCGACGGGGCGCGCTGCGCCTTTTCGAGCACGCGGGAGAGCGTGGCACGATCGACCGGCTTGTCCAGAAACTTGCGAACGGATCTGCGCGACTGGACGGCTTCGGTTACGTTCATCTGCGTGTCTCATCCTCGAACAATTCGGCCAGCTGCTCGATGATTGTACCGCCGAGCTGCTCGACATCCATGATCGTCACCGCGCGGCGATAATAGCGCGTCACATCGTGGCCGATTCCGATCGCCACCAATTGCACCGGCGAGGCCTTCTCGATCCACTCGATCACCTTGCGCAGATGGCTTTCGAGATAGCCCGCACTGTTCACGCTGAGCGTCGAATCATCCACCGGGGCGCCGTCCGAAATCACCATCAGGATGCGGCGTTCCTCGCGCCGGGCAATCAGCCGGTTATGCGCCCACAACAGCGCTTCGCCGTCGATATTTTCCTTGAGCAGTCCCTCGCGCATCATCAGGCCCAGATTGCGGCGCGCGCGGCGCCATGGCTCGTCAGCCTTCTTGTAGATGATGTGGCGCAGATCATTGAGGCGGCCAGGTTGCGGCGGCTTGCCATCAGCCAGCCATTTCTCGCGGCTTTGCCCGCCCTTCCACGCACGCGTAGTAAAGCCGAGGATCTCGGTCTTGACCCCGCAGCGCTCGAGCGTGCGTGCCAGGATATCGGCGCTGATCGCGGCAATGCTGATGGGCCGCCCGCGCATACTGCCCGAATTGTCGATCAGCAGCGTGACAATGGTGTCCTTGAACTCGACATCGCGTTCGACCTTGTAGGCAAGCGCGGTGCCTGGCGTGATGATTACGCGCGAAAGGCGCGCAGCATCAATTACCCCATCATCCTGATCGAAATCCCAGCTGCGGTTCTGCTGTGCCATCAACCGCCGCTGGAGCCGGTTGGCGAGCCTTGTGACGACACCTTGAAGGCCGGTGAGCTGGCTGTCGAGATAGGCGCGCAGCCGGTCAAGTTCTTCATTGTCGCACAGTTCAGCGGCGGGCACTTCTTCGTCAAACTGAGTGGTATAGGCGTGGTAATCGAAGCCATCGGGAATCTCGCCATGCGGCCGGTTGGGGCGCACCGGCATCATGCCTTCGTCACCCTCCTCGCCTGCCTCACCGTCCTGCATCTCCTGCTCGGACGACATTTCCGTTTCGCCTTCGCCGTCTGAATCGCCCTCGCTCATTTCACCGGCCATTTCGGCGGCCTGCGGATCGCCCTCGCCCTGGTCCTGTTCGCCGTCTTCCTGGTCTTCGTCCTGGCCGTCCTCGTCGTCACCCTCGTCATTATCGGCTTCGTCGGGCACATCGGAGGGATGCGTGAGGTCGAGATGTTCGAGCATGTCGAGGCTCAGCGCCTGAAACGCCTTCTGATCGGTGAGCGACTGCGCCAGCGCATCGAAATCGCCCCCGATGCGATCCTCGATGAAACCGCGCACCAGATCCACCCCGGCGCGGGCGCGTTCGGGCACCGGCTCGCCGGTCAGCCGTTCGCGCAGCATCAGCGACAGCGCGGTTTGCAGCGGCACGTCATCAGCACTTTGCGCACGCGAAATCGGGTCAGAGGCAACGCGCATCTCGGTGGCATGATCGAGATTGGCCTTCACCCCGCCGAAGCGGTTGGCGCCCAGCGCCTCGTAACGCACCCGTTCAATCGCATCGTAGCAGGCGCGCGCCGTTGCCTCTGGCGGGGCCTTGCGGCCATGCATGTCTGCGTTGTGATGGCGCAGCCTGAGCGCGAAACTGTCAGCAAAACCGCGCGCTTCGGCCACTTGCTCAGGCGGCAGATTGCGCCCGGGCAAAGGCACGCGGAAGTTCTTCCCGCTCGAAGAGGGCGCATCCGCGCTCCACGCAACCTCGACTTCCGCCTCGCGCGCAATCGCACGGGCGGCACCGGTCAGCGCCGCCTTGAACTTATCGAGAGGTGTTTCTTCCGCCATTCAATCCAAAGCTCACCCTGTGTGAGTTCCTGCGAAAACAGGAACCCATTGAAAGCGTCCGCCAATCAACTGGACTCCGGCTTCCGACGGAGATCACACGACATCAGATTATGCTCTGCCCGGTCGCCTGCCAGTCCTTCAGGAAGCCTTCAATCCCCTTATCTGTCAGGACATGCTTGAACAGTGCCTTGATCACCGCAGGCGGCGCGGTCATCACGTCCGCGCCGATCTTTGCAGCCTCGAGCACATGGGTGACGTGGCGTACACTGGCGACGAGGATTTCGGTTTCAAATGCGTAATTGTCATAGATCAGGCGAATATCGCTGATCAGTTCCATCCCATCAACGCCATTGTCGTCATGCCGCCCGACGAAGGGCGAAACGAAAGTCGCCCCCGCCTTGGCCGCGAGCAGCGCCTGATTGGCGGAAAAGCACAGGGTGACGTTGACCATCGTGCCCTCGCCGGTCAGCGCCTTGCAGGTCTTCAGCCCGTCAATCGTGAGTGGCACCTTGATGCAGACATTGTCCGCGATCTTGCGCAGCACTTCCGCCTCTTTCATCATCGTCGCATGATCGAGCGCGACCACTTCGGCGCTCACCGGGCCGTCAACGATGGCGCAGATCTCGCGGGTGACTTCCATGAAATCGCGCCCTGATTTGGCGATCAGGCTGGGATTGGTGGTAACGCCATCGAGCAGGCCGGTAGCGGCCAGTTCCTTGATGTCGTCGATTTCGGCTGTGTCGGCAAAGAATTTCATGGGTTGGCTCCGGGATGTGCGATTCCCGAAAAGCTTTAGCGAGCCTGTGCCGCTGCCGCCACCCTTCCTCTTTGGATGCCGGCGCTAGGGTAAGTTCCCGGCCCCGAACACCCCGATAATCATCGGGTCGTTCGTGCTGCGCGGATCAGCGCGGATCGCCGCCTCCTCATTGCCGATCTCGTCCCAGATCGTATCGTTGACCCGGCCTGCCAGGCGACTTGCCACGCCGCTGGCATTGGTGCCGCTAAGCGCGTCGATCAACCGGCCTACCAGCGGGTCGGAAGCGATCTCGATTGCGCGGCCGAGCTCAGGCACCATTGCCTCGATCAGCCGACCGCCCATCTCGCCCTGGAGATATTGCGTGGCCGCGCGCGGCCCCCCGCGCACCAGCGCCACCGCATTTTCAATCCCAATCACCCGCACGGCATCCGCCACCAGCGGCGCAGCCCGGTAGGAGCCTTCGATTGCGACATCGGCAAAGGCATGTTCCAGCCGGCGCTTGAACAGCGCCGAGGTGAGAATGTCGCTTAGCACGTCACCGCGTGTGCCCAATAGATTGCCCAAACCCACCCGTGCCACCTGTTCGTCCCAGTATCCACCGGGTTCAGTCATCCGGGCGAAAGCGCGTTCGCTCGACAGCATCAGCATTCGGCGGATCGCCTCGGTCAGGCTGAAGCGGGGCGAAGTGGCGCAGCCAGGTAATACCAGCACGGCCGCGCCTGCCGCGGCCCCGCCCAGAAAGCCACGCCGGCCCAACGTAAGGTCAATTGAAGCGTTCATATCCTGATCCTTCATGCTTGTGGCGGGTGCGATGCAAGTCCCATATTGCCGCTTGTAACATGAACCGTATCCGACTCCTCGTATTCAACCGTGCACTTGAGGTGCTCGACTATCGCGTGCCTGACGGCATGGTCGCCGAACCGGGCGCGGTCGTGCTCGCACCGCTCGGCCCGCGCCAGATTACCGGCATCGTGTGGGAGCCCGAACGCCTCCCGGCGCAGGAGGTGCCGGCGGAAAAGCTGCGCCCGATCCTGGAGGTTTTGCCGGTCCCGCCGCTAAGCGCGCCTTTGCGGCGGCTGATCGAATGGACTGCGGATTATTACTGCGCACCAATGAGCGCGGTGGCGCGGATGGTGATTTCATCGGGCGGCGCGCTCAAAGGCCCCGCGACGATGACCGAATACCGGCTGACCGGCGAGCTGCCGGAAAGGATGACCCCGCAGCGCAAGCAGGCGCTAGAGCGGTTGGAGGGCGAACAGGGCACGATCCGCGAGCTGTCTTCCATCGCGGGCGTAACCGAAGGCGTTCTGCGCGGCATGGCGGGCGCTGGGTTGATCGAGCCGGTAACAGTCGCGATCGACCGCCCCTTCGCACCCGCCAGTCCCGATTTCGATCAGCCCGAGCTATCGCCCGACCAGCGCGAGGTGGCGGACGAACTCGTAGCTGCGGTGCGCGCGCGCACCTTTGCGCCCTTCCTGCTCGACGGAGTGACAGGCTCGGGCAAGACCGAAACCTATTTCGAGCCGATTGCAGAGGCGATCCGAATGGGCCGCCAGGTTCTGGTGATGCTGCCCGAAATCGCCCTGACGGAGAATTTCCTCAAGCGCTTCGAAGCCCGCTTCGGCGCCGAGCCGGTGCTGTGGCACTCATCGCTTAAATCGACAGAGCGGCGGCGTGCCTGGCGCGCCATAAGCGAAGGATCCGCGCAGGTGATCGTGGGCGCGCGCTCGGCACTGTTCCTGCCCTATCGCAATCTGGGCCTGATCGTGGTCGATGAAGCACATGAGGTGAGCTTCAAGCAGGATGACGGGGTGCGCTACAACGCGCGCGACGTGGCCGTGATGCGCGCGCAGTTCGAAGGTTTCCCGGTGGTACTCGCCAGCGCCACCCCTGCGCTTGAAAGCCTGCACATGGCGGAAAGCGGCACTTACAAACGGTTGGAATTGCCGGGCCGTTTCGGCGGCGCGCAGCTGCCGCATATAGACACCATCGACCTTGGCGAGGAACCGCCCGAACGCGGGCACTGGCTCGCCCCGCGCCTGATCGCCGCGATCGAAGACCGCCTCGCCAGGCACGAACAATCCCTGCTGTTCCTCAACCGCCGCGGCTATGCCCCGCTCACGCTGTGCCGCAATTGCGGCTTTCGCTTCAAATGCCCCAATTGCAGCGCCTGGCTGGTCGAGCACCGGCTCTCCTCCCGGCTCGCCTGCCATCATTGCGGGCACGAAGAAGCGCCGCCCGCCACCTGCCCCGAATGCGGCGAGCCCGATTGCCTGGTCGCCTGCGGGCCGGGGGTGGAGCGGATCGCCGACGAAGTGGCCCGGCTGTTCCCCGAGGCACGAGTGGCACTCGCAACCTCGGATACGCTCAATTCGCCCGAACGCGCCGCGGAATTCATCGCCGCAGCGGAAAGCGGCGCGGTGGACATTATCATCGGCACGCAGCTCGTCACCAAGGGTTTCCATTTCCCCGAGCTGACCCTGGTGGGCGTGATCGATGCCGATCTGGGCCTCGAAGGCGGGGATTTGCGCGCGGCTGAGCGCACCTATCAGCAGGTGGCGCAGGTTGCCGGGCGCGCCGGGCGCGGGGCGAAACCGGGCGAAGTGCTGATCCAGACTCGCCACCCCGATACCCCGGTGATCGCAGCCCTCGCGGGCGGCAACCGCGATGCGTTCTACGAAGCGGAAACCGAAGCGCGCAGAGATGCCGGCGCGCCGCCATTTGGCCGCTGGGCCGCAATCATCATCTCAAGCGAGGACGACACCGAGGCCCGCCAGGCCGCGAACCGGCTGGGTGACACGCGGCCGCAGATCGACGGTCTGATGGTGCTTGGCCCCGCCCCCGCCCCGCTGGCGCTGTTGCGCGGGCGCTATCGCTATCGCTTTCTCGTCAACGCGCGGCGCACCGCCAATCTGCAAAAGGTGCTGGGCGATTGGCTGGCCGCACATGAATTCGCCCCCGGCGTGCGGGTGAGCGTGGATATCGATCCTTACAGCTTCGTTTGACACAAAGGCACGCCATTGCGAGGGGTGTAACCAAGGGGATAAGGAAATTGCCATGCTGACCATACATCATCTGCGCCTGTCGCAATCCGAACGCATCGTCTGGCTGGCCGAGGAGCTGGGCATCGATTACGAGCTGAAGCTCTACAATCGGCGCGAAGATAACCGGCTGGCACCTGACGAATACAAGGCGCTCCACCCGATGGGGATCGCGCCGGTCATCACCGATGACGGCTTCGTATTGGGCGAAAGCGGTGCGATCATTGACTGGATCATCGCCAAATATGGCGATCGCGGCATGGTCCCGGCCAAGGATCATCCCGATTTCGCCGATCACCTGTTCTACTACCACTGGGCCAACGCCACTTTCATGACCAATGGCATGATGGCACTGGTAGCCCAGTTCATGGGGGCGAAAGAACTGCCGCCCTTTGTTGCCGACCGGGTACAGAAAGGCTGGGCGATCGTTGAAAAGCGGCTCGGAGAAGCCGATTATTTCGGCGGCGGGCAGCTGACCACGGCGGACATCATGATGGGCTTTCAGCTCACCACCAGCCGCGCGATGAGCGGTATGAGCATTGATCATATGCCCAACCTCAAGGCCTATCTCAAACGCATCGGCGAGCGCGAGGCCTATCAACGCGCCATGGCCAAGGCAGAGCCGGGGATGCCGCCCAAGCTGGATTGAATAGGCCGGCCGCAATCGGGCGAAATGCGGTGGGTCCGGGTTTTGATGACCTGTTGGAGACAGTCAGCTCGTGCCTGGCCCGAGCCCCTAGATTTCCACCTGGCTTCCCAGTTCGACCACGCGGTTGGTCGGCAGCTTGAAGAAGTCCATCGCGGTGGCCGAGTTGCGCAGCATCCAGGCGAATATCTTTTCGCGCCAGACGGGCATGCCGGGCTTCTTTGAAGGCAGCAGCGTTTGCCGCGAGAGGAAGAAGCTGGTCTGCATCATGTCAAACTCGCCGCCGCACTGCCGCATCTGCTTAAGCCCGGCGGGCACATCGGTCGATTCCATGAAACCGTAATGCAGGATCGCACGATAGAAACCATCGCCCAGGTCATGATATTCGCACCTGTCGACCGGATCGACGTAAGGCACTTCCTCGATATTGACGGTGAGGATCACCACCCGTTCGTGCAGCACCTTGTTGTGTTTGATATTATGCAGCAATGCCGAGGGTACGCCCGCTGTGCTCGAAGCCATGAAGATCGCGGTTCCGGGCACACGCAGCGCCGAATTCTTCGCCGACTTGGCAAAGATCTCTATCGGCAGCGCAACCTCGCTCATGCGGTCGCGCATCAGCTTGCGCCCCCGCGCCCAGGTGGTGAGCAACGTGAAAGCGAACAGGCCCACTGCAAGCGGGAACCATCCTCCGTCGGTCACCTTGGTCATATTGGCGAGGAAGTATGCGCCATCCACGACAAGGAATAGCACCACTACCGGAACGGCATACCACCATTTCCATTTCCACACGCTCAACATGAGCACTGCCATCAGCAAGGTATCGATGGTTACGGCACCCGTAACAGCAATGCCATAGGCAGCCGCGAGGTTCGATGAATTCTGGAAGGTGAGCACCAACAGGATCACCGCAATCATCAGTGCCCAGTTGATCGCAGGAATGTAGATCTGGCCTGCCTCGGTTTCACTGGTATGGCGAATCGAAAGCCGTGGCACAAAGCCAAGTTGGATCGCCTGACGCGTGATCGAGAATGCGCCGGTGATAACGGCCTGACTGGCAATGAAAGTTGCGATGGTGGCCAGGAATACGAGCGGAAGGCGCAAGTATTCCGGAGCCATGATGAAGAACGGGTTCTTGATCGCTTCCTTGGCCGCAACAGGATCAAGGCCTATGATCATTGCGCCCTGCCCGAAATAATTGAGCAGCAAGCACGGCATCACGAAACCGAACCAGGAAAGCCGCATCGGCCCGCGTCCGAAATGCCCCATATCCAAATAAAGTGCCTCGGAGCCGGTGACGGCAAGCACCACGGCGCCCAATGCGAGGAAGGCGATCCATTTGTCGGTCAGAAAAAACTGGACAGCATACCACGGATTAAGCGCCCACAGGATTTCCGGATTTTGCACTATGTGCGAAACACCGAGCGTGGCCAGTACGCTGAAATAGACCACCATTACGGGTGCAAAAAGGGCCGCGACCTTGGCCGTTCCGCGCTTCTGCAGGATGAACAGGGCAACCAGAAGGGCCAAGGCGATCGGAATAACCAGCGGATCAAGCCTGTGATCAACTACTGTCAGGCCCTCAACCGCCGAAAGAACGGAAATCGCAGGCGTGATCATGCTGTCGCCATAAAACAGCGATGTGGCAAAAACGCCCAGCAAAACCGCGATCCAGCTGTGTTTCGATTTGCCGATGCTTCGCGAAATCAGTGCCACCAGGGCGAGCGAGCCGCCCTGCCCCTTGTTATCGGCGCGCATCAGGATGGTGACATACTGGATCGAAACGATCAGCGTCATCGACCAGAAAATCAGGCTGACGACGCCGAATACGTGCAACTGATCGATCGCCAGCGGATTGTGGCCGGCAAAGGTTTCGCGAAAAGCGTAAATCGGACTGGTGCCGATATCGCCGAAAACCACCCCGATCGCGCCAAATGCAAGCGCCGCCTTTGAAGCACCATGCCCGTTTGCAACGGTGCTCTTGGCCTGATCTGATGGCGCTGAAGATTGGCTCATAATGAAAGGATTACCCGATTGGCTCCGGTACTGCCCGTGCGCCTCACCAGCGCCGAATCCAACGGTCGCTGTTCGTTTGCGGACCGCAAAACGCTGGCGCGCTTAGCACCACCATATGCCCGCTGCAAGCGGCGGCTTATGGCTCGCGCCCCTGTTCCGGCGTTGCTACCTCGCTGGGGCCAGTATCCGTTGTCCGGCGCAAGCCCTCCATTTGCGCGATCAACTGGTCAAGGCTGGCAATCCGGAATTCCAGGTCTTCGCGCCATGGGGCATCGTCCGGAGACCGATCGAGCAATTCTGCCCACACCTGCCGCGCCCGCACGGGATCGCCGGAACGCAGATAGGCCATGCCTAGGAAATAGCCCGCGCCGGGATGCCCCGGGAAAGCTTTCTGCGCCCGCTCGAAAGCATAAAGCGCGGGCGGCGTGATCTGTCCTTCAGCATGTTCGACCAGCGCATTGGCCAGCGCCAGCCACGCCTCCGCATCGCCGGGATGCTCCTGAACTGCGCGGCGGAGCAGGCCCGCTGCGTGGCTATATCGGCCCTGCCTTGCAAAGGCATCCGAGGTCACAAGGTAATTCGGGGGCTGCTGCCCGGTATCAAACAAGGCACGCCGCGCCGCCACCAGCGCTTCGCCCGATTGTGGAGCCTGTGTCATAGCTTGCTTGGGCGCTGCGGGAAGTCCCGGTGCGCCGTGCAGGCCGTAACCGGCGAGGCCGAACATCAGCACAGCGCCGAGCAGCATCCAGTTCTGCCTTGGTACGCGCAGAACCAGCACGGCAGTGAGCATGGCGAATGCGCCCAGCAGCAGGATCGGCAGCCAAACCATCAAAGTTCTTCCCCGTCGGAGTAATCGCCAGGGCGGTGTTCGGCTTTTCCGCCGATGCGCCGCCACAGGATTATCGCCGCGGCGAGCAACAGCAACAAGGGGACCGCAAACAATGGCCAGGTCGATGCCGTTACACGGGGCGCATAGCTGACATAGTCGCCATACCGCTCGACCAGCCATTGCCGGATCGCCTCGGGATCCTCGCCGGCCGCGATGCGGGTGCGAACCTGGTGGCGCATGTCACCAGCCATCGGCGCATCGCTATCGGCAATCGACTGGCTTTGGCATTTGAGACAGCGCAGCGTTTCCATCAGTTCCTGCGCCTTGGCTTCCTGCGCGGGATCATTGAGCTGGCGATAGGCATAGGGCGCGGGCGGGAGCGAATCCTGCGCCGCCGCAGTGGCGGCGAACATCGCCGCTAGCAGGATGATGAAATGCCTCACTGTGCGGCCTCTTGCAGCCTGGCCAGCAGTTCGGGCACGTCCCCGGCGCGCACATCCCCGATATGCTGGTGGCGGATGATGCCTTGCCCGTCGATCACGAAAGTCTCCGGCACGCCCGAAGATCCGATTTCAAGCTGGATCGCCGAAATATCGTCGGCACCGATCCTGGTGTAAGGATTGCCGTGCATTTCCAGGAAGCGGTCAACATCCTCGGGGCGGTCACGGATCGCGACGCCGATGATTTCGACTCCGGCTTCCTTCAACGCCTCAAGCTGCGGTGCTTCGGCAATGCATGGCAGGCACCAGCTTGCCCAGATGTTGAGCAGCTTGGGCTTGCCGTCCTTGAAATCTGCCAGGGACACCCCGGGCCGGGTGCTGCTCGCCGGCTCAAGATTAAACGCGGGCAATGGTTTGCCGATCATGGTGGAATGAATGAACTGCTCTTTCGGCTGGCTCAACTGATAACCGGCCAGGCCCAGGAAAAAGGCAAACAGCAACAATGGTGCCCATAATGTCCAGCGCATTACACCAGCTCCCCTGCGGGGCCTGATCGTCCGCCCCTGATCTGCGCCAGATCGTCATGTTCGTCAGCCTCGCGCCGGTCAGCCGAGCGGCGACGTATATCGCTTGCGAGCCGCCCGATGATCGACAGCACTCCGCCCAGTGCGATCAGCAAGCCGCCCAGCCAGATCAGCGTGACCAGTGGCTTCCACCACAAGCGCAATTGCCATCTGCCATCAGGTGCCTGGTCACCGATAACGGCATAAAGCTGACCGTCCCAGCGGGTTAGCAGCGCGCTTTCCGTGGTTTGCTGAACAGGAGCCCAAAAGCTGCGTGCCTCGGGGCGCAATTCGTGCGGCTCACCTCCGCCGCGCCGCGCCAGCAGGCGCGCCTCCATTGCAGTCCAGTTGGGGCCTGCAACCGGGTCAATGCCTTCCAGCTCGATTTGCCAATCAGCAACTTCAGTGGTGTCTCCCGGCGCAACAGCCACCAGCCTTTCTTCGGTAAAGGCGCTCTCGCTCGCCATGCCCAAAAGCGACACAGCGATACCGAAATGGGCCACAACCATGCCCCAGGTCGAAAGCGGTGTGCGCAGCAGATTGCGCCCGCGCAGCGGCATCAAACTGGCCACTGCCAGCCCCACCGCAATCGCCAGGCCAAGCAATGGCAATAGCGAAATATTGCCCGCCGCAAGCATTACGAACAACGCAGTCGTCACAATCAGCGCAGTCGTGATGGCAACCGGCACGCGCACGCGCTCTGCATTGTCTTCGCGCCAGCGCAGCAAAGGGCCAATAGTCATCACCAGCAGCATCGGGATGGTAAAGATCGCGCCCACCGGGTTGAAATAGGGCGGGCCAACTGAAACCCGCACGCCAAACGCCTCTGTCAACAGCGGATAGAGCGTGCCCAGCAGCACGATCCCAAGGATGGCCGAAAGCATGACGTTGTTGAATACCAGCGCGCCTTCACGGCTCATTGCAGCAAAGCGCCGCCCTTCAGAGACCGAGCCTGCGCGCAGGGCGAACAGCAGCAGCGCGCCGCCGATATACACCGCCAGCAGCGCAAGAATAAATGTGCCGCGTTCGGGATCGACCGCAAAGGCATGCACGCTGGTAAGAATACCTGAGCGGACAAGGAATGTGCCGACCATGCTCATCGAAAAGGCCACTACGCCCAGCATGATGGTCCATGCGCGCAGGGCGTCGCGCGCTGCAAGCACGCTGGCCGAATGAAGCAAGGCTGTCGCCGCCAGCCACGGCATCAGCGATGCATTTTCGACCGGGTCCCAGAACCACCAGCCGCCCCAGCCCAGCTCGTAATACGCCCAATAGGATCCGGCAGTAATGCCCAGCGTCAGGAACACCCAGGCCCCCAGCACCCAGGGGCGCATGACACGGGCAAACTCTGGCGTTACCTGCCGTGTCAGCAGCGCGCCGACAGCAAAGCTGAAGGCAACCGACAGGCCGACATAGCCCATGTACAGCGTAGGCGGGTGGAAGGCCAAGCCGATGTCCTGCAACAGCGGGTTGAGTCCGTTTCCTTCGGCCACCGGCATGGGTAGCCGTTCAAACGGGTTGGAGCTGAGCAGCAGAAAGGCATAAAATCCGATTGCTACAAAGCCTTGTGCAGCGAGTGTTGCCTGCATGGTTTTTTCCGGCAGGCGTTTCTCAAGCCAGCCGATCAACGCCCCGGCCAGCGCCATCACCGTGACCCACAGCAGCATCGAGCCTTCGTGATTGCCCCAGGCACCCGAAAGCTTGAAGATCATCGGCTTCATCGAATGCGAATTCGACGCCACGAGCTTCACCGAAAGGTCCGTTGTCGCAAACACCCACAGCAGCATCGCAAAACTGAACAGGGCGAGCAGACCCTGCAGCATCGCAGCCGGGCGCACCAGCGCGGCAAGTGGCGCTTCAGCGTCACGCTGCGCCAGCGCGCCTCCGGCCAGTTGCAGGAATGCAAGCGCAGCGGCCATCCACAGCGCGGCAAGGCCGAGTTCAGCGCTCATTCGAGCCCAACCGTCGTTTCCTCGGCCATCTTCGCGGCCCGGTGCTGATCCATTTCCTGCAATTCGCGCGGTACGTAATTTTCGTCATGCTTGGCGAGCAAATTGTCCGCCACAAACACCCCGTCTGCGCCCAGGCTGCCTTCGGCAACCACGCCCGAACCCTCTACGAACAAGTCAGGCAAGATGCCGCTATAGCGCACCGGCATGCGCACCTCGGTCTGGTCGGTCACCATGAAAGCCACGGTCACGCCATCGGCCATGGTTTGAACCGATCCTTTGGCCACCATCCCGCCGAGCCGCACCGCCCGGCCAACTTCGGGGGGTTCCTCCACCATTTCGTTTGGCAGGTAAAAATAGTCCGCCTGAGTCCGCAGCGCCCACGCCGCCAGCAGACCCGCTGCGATGATTGCGATCAGCGCCAGACTGACCAGGACAAGTCGCTGATGCTTGGGCTTGAACGCGTTCATTTTCGTTTCACCTCATCACGGCGCGCTTCGGCGCGCCGCATATCCCACCATGCCCATGCAACCAGCACTGCCAAACCGATCAGGCCCACGGCATATGCCGCCACCACGAAATCCCACTGGTCCAGTCCTTCGCGCATCACGCCGCCTCCAGCGCCATGCGGCGCAGGCGCGCCTCGGCCTGCACGTCGGCGAGCAAGGCCCGCATCCGCGCCAGCACTACCCCGCCGAACAGCAGCGAAAAGCCCAACACCGCGACCAGCAGCGGATTGAGGAAAGCAGGGTCGATTGCGCTCTTGCCCATGGTGATGCTGGGCGGCTGGTGGAGCGAGTTCCACCACACCACCGAACGGTTGATGATCGGGATATTGACTGCGCCGACAAGCCCGAAGATTGCGGCGATACGCGGCGAAACACCTTCCCGCTCAACTGCCTGCGACAAAGCGATATAGCCGAAATAGAGGAACAGCAGCACCAGCATGCTGGTGAGCCGCCCGTCCCATTCCCACCAGGTGCCCCAGGTGGGGCGCCCCCAGATCGAGCCCGTCGCCAGGCAGATGGCGGTAAAGACCATGCCCGGCACCGCCGCAGCGCGCGCGGCAATCGCCGCCAGAGGATGCTTCCAGACCAGGTAAACGAGACTGGCGCTTGCTATCGCGCTCCAACCGCCCATCCCCAACCAGGCGGTGGGCACGTGAATGAACAGGATGCGCACGGTGTCGCCCATCAGCCGGTCTGGCGGGACCTTGAACAGCCCCCACCACAGGCTGCCGGCAACCAGCACAAGGCCCGACACCAGCAGCAGCGGGGTCAGCCATCGTGCAAGCTTGAGGAAACGCGTGGGATTGGCAAAGCCATGCATAGATTATCAAAACCTCTTGCGGGGCCTATCGCAGCGCTCTCCATCGCCCGCAAGACTGCATTATACGCAACTCGCTTTGCGCCCAGGGCAGGATCCTAACGTCCGATCAGGCGCTGCGCCATCTTGTCTGCGACAACATCGGGGGCTTCGCCGGTGTTTTCGCTTTCCTGCCAGATCGCTTCGAGCCGGTCGGGAATGCGGTCGATCCGCGCATTGATGGTATCCTCGTCTGCCCCGTCAATATGCCGCAATACAGTAATGATGCCCCCGGCATTGATGACATAGTCCGGCGCGTAAAGAATGCCGCGATCGCGCAGGAATTTGCCTTCACTGCCGGTCGCCAGCTGATTGTTCGCGCCGCCGGCAACCACTCTGGTTCTGAGTCTGGCGATCGATTCCTCGGTCAGAACCGCACCAAGTGCATTGGGGCTGACGATATCTGCTTCAACGGTCAAGATTTCTTCAGCGCTGACAGCCTGTGCGCCCAGTTCATCGGCAAGGGCTGCTGCCTTATCGGCATTCATGTCGCCCAGAATCAGGTCCGCACCTGCTTTGGCGAGATGACGGGCCAACCCGCCGCCCACGCTGCCCACACCCTGCACGGCAATGCGCACGCCCTTGAGATCGCCAGCGCCCAACGCCCGCCTGGCCGCCGCCTTGACGCCCAGATAGATGCCCCGCGCAGTATAGGGCCCGGGATCGCCCCCTTGGTCCGGCATGCCGCCAACATGCGAAGTATGCTTCGCAATCTCGAGCATGTCGTCCTGGGTGATATTGACGTCTTGTGCGGTAACATACTGGCCGCCCAAGCCCTCAACCGCGCGCGCAAAAGCGGCCAGCATTTCAGGTGTCTTGGTGCGATTCTCGTCAGCAAGGATCACAGCCTTGCCGCCTCCGGCCGGCAGGCCCGCCATGGCGTTCTTGTAGCTCATCCCGCGGCTAAGGCGCAGGGCATCACGAATCGCGTCGGCCCGATCGGCATAGTGCCAAAAGCGTGTGCCGCCCGCAGCCGGGCCAAGGTGTGAGGAGTGGATAGCAATGATCGCGGTAAGGCCGGATGCCGCGTTGCGCACGAACAGCACCTGCTCGTGATCGTCAAAATCGGGTTCGTTCCAGAATACCGTCATGCCACATGTCCTTTGACCATGCCTGATTCGGCGGTCGTCTGACTGTGCTGACGGGGGATGATGGGGCGATCGAGGGGTCTCGAACCCCCGACCTCCGGTACCACAAACCGGCGCTCTAACCATCTGAGCTACGATCGCCACATGCCCCGTCCCGCTTTTGCAAGTCGAGCCGCGCAAGCGGGGCTGATACGCTTTGCCACAGCATGGTCAAGGCCAGCTGCAACGGGCGCGAGCCTGTTGCATAGCCGGGCCGGTTTGGGAAGTGAAAACTTCGCTCAGGGGCTGATCGCGCAAGATTATTTCGTGCATTGCGCGCACGCGCCGGCCGCCTATTCTCATGAAATGACAAGCCCGGGCGATTCTTCCGCTGAGCGATTGCTGATGCGGGAAAAAATGCAGCGCGTGCCCAGCGCCAAACTTGAGCTGTTCCAGTGCCGCGAGTTTCTGCCGGCAGATATGCGCCGCGAACTGATCGATCTGATCGAAGCGAACCGCCGCCCCAGCACTATCGCGGACGACAATGGCGACCATTATTTCCGCACCAGCGAAACCTGCGATCTTGAAGCACGCGAGGCCGTGGTCCAGCGGCTTGAGGTTCTTCTGGCCGAACTGTCAGGGATCGATCCGGCCTATGGCGAACCGGTCCAGGGGCAACGTTATGCGGTGGGGCAGGAATTCAAGCCGCACACCGATTATTTTGCCCCCGACGGGGCCGACTTCCGCAAATTCTGCGCGATCGCGGGCCAACGCACCTGGACTTTCATGATCTACCTCAATGACGTGGAATCTGGCGGCGCGACAAGGTTCAAGGCCATTGGCAAGACTTTTCAGCCCGAAGCCGGCAAACTGTTGTGCTGGAATAACCGACGCCTGGACGGTAGCGTCAATCCGAATACGCTTCATCACGGGATGAAAGTGCGCCATGGCCTGAAATATGTGATAACCAAGTGGTACCGTGAAAAGGAGTGGGCTTGATAATGAGTGACTACAAGGACATCGCCGAGAAGCTTCGCGCCCGGCTGGACGATCTGCTTCAGCGCGCCGAAGTGATCGAGGACGATCTGCGTCATCCGCTTGATGCCGACTGGGAAGAGCAGGCAGTCGATCTGGCCGATGACGAGGCACTCGAAGGCGTGGACACGGTGTTGCGTGATGAAATCCACCAGATTCGCCTGGCGTTGCTGCGGATCGAGAACGGAACCTATGGAACCTGCGCGATCTGCGGCGAGGAGATCAGCCGCGAGCGGCTCGAAGCACGCCCTATTGCAACGCGCTGCATCAACTGCGCGTGACCCGGCAATCCTGACACGAAAAAGGCGGCCCAATCGGGCCGCCCTTTCATCTGCTGGCGTCGAAAGAGACGCTTATTTCTTGAGCGAAAGCCCGCCAAAGCGCTTGTTGAACGCCGCCACACGGCCACCTTCCTGCAGCTGCTGACGCCCGCCAGTCCATGCCGGATGGCTGGTGGGATCGATCTCGAGCGTCAAAGTGTCGCCTTCGCTGCCCCAGGTAGAGCGGGTCTGAAACTCCGTGCCATCGGTCATCTTGACCGTGATCGTGTGGTAATCGGGGTGCCCTTCGGCTTTCATCTCGAATATCCTTTATAGCTTGCGCCGGTTCCGACCGGCGGTGCTGTGTTCTCGGAAAGGCGCGCGGTTAGCGGGCAGGCTGCGCGATTGCAAGTTTTTTGAACGCTAGGCTGGCGGATCGGCGATCATCGCGGTGAATTCGCATTCCGTAGTGGTCTTGCCTTCCACGCTCGCCCGCCCCTTGAACTTGTAGACCCGGCTGCGTTTCTGGATGAATTCCACCTCCAGATCGAGCAGGCAGCCCGGCGTCACCGGCGAACGGAATTTGGCCCCTTCGATCCCCATGAAGAACACCAGCTTGCCGGTTCCCGCAAGCTCGAGGGTTTCAATGCCCAGAATCGCCGCGGCCTGCGCCAGCGCCTCGATCTGCAAAACGCCCGGCATGATCGGGGCACCGGGAAAATGCCCCTGGAAGAATTCCTCGTTGAAGGAAACCGCCTTCACCGCATGGATACGCTCACCCAGTTCGAGGGAGCGCACCCGGTCAACCAGCAGCAAGGGGTAGCGATGCGGCAGGGCCTTGAGGATTTTGTGAATGTCATACGCGCTTGCGCCGTCGCCATCGCTCATTGCCCTGCCCGCCTCTTCATCGCTGACCGCTTAGCGCCCGCTGGGCGCCTGTGTTGCCGGGGGTTGCTGTCCGGCCCGCTGCTGGGCGGCTTGCTGCTGCGCCTGCATCGCCTGTGCAGCGACCAATCGCTGCTGGATCTGCTGATACAGGCCAACGGCATTGCGGTTGGGCTGCCAGCCCTGCGGCGGCACGATTGCAACCGACGGCACCAGGGTGTTGAGTGCAGTGCTCACCTGCTGGGTGATGCTGGCTTGCGGCGGCGCGTAAATCACCGCTTCGGGTGTAAGCACGAGCTGCACCTGCTGCTGCTGGACTACCTGTTGCAACGCCGGGCCATACTGAGCGAGAATCTGCTCAACGGCATAGACGCGCGCTGCTTCAACCTGGTTGCTCAGCTGGCCGACTTCCTGCTCGATTGCCTGCAGCCGCTTGGCCTGCGGGGTGTTCTGGGCAGCTTCCTGCTCCGCTTCATCGAGCTGATTGTCACTGTTGGTATCGAGCTGCTTGAGCAAGGTCTGGCTTTCCTGCTGGCGCGCCTGAATCGCATCAATCTGCGCCTTGTAGGTGGTGCCGACCTGCTGATACGCCGTGCCAAAAGCATTGGTGCTGATAACCACGGCCGGGATATCAACCGTAGCAATTTTGCCCTGAACCTGAGCGGCGGCGGGGGTCGCGGCGACAGCCGCGATGGCGATGCTCGCAGTGGCGAGCAGATTTTTGAGAGATTTCATCAGAATTGAGTTCCTACGTTAAATGTGAAGCTTTTGGTGTCATCGCCCGGCTGTTGTTTCAGCACTCTGGCGAGATCGATCCGGAATGGACCGAAGGGTGAATTCCAGTTGACCCCTATGCCAACCGAAATGCGCGGCTGGGCGCTATCGCCAAGAAAGATTTCGCGAAAGCGGCTGCCCTGGATGATCGACGGTGCATTGGCCGTCACGCCGTCAGCCGCAATGGGGTTGGTGGTGGTGACGACCCTCTGGACTCCATCAGAGCCGGTGGTCAGTTCGAGGTACAGCAAATTGCCGTCTGCATCGCGAAACTGAACGCCGTTGGGGTTATCCTGCAGGATCGGCCGCGTCACCCCAAACAGAGCGCCGGCATCAAGGAAGATCGATGGGCGCAGCCCCAACTCGCGTGCACCAGATCCCAGCGGAATCTCAAGCTCGGCGCGGCCCAGATAATAGGCGCGGCCACCCAGCGCATCGTCCACAACCCTGTCTCGGTCAGTGATCAGCACCGGATTTCCGTCAGCATCGTCAACATACTGCTGGCGCAGTACGCGTGGCCCAACGCCGCGAATATCGAACCCGCGGATCTGCGGTTCGCCAAGCTGGAAACGATCGGTCAGCAAGACCTTGTCGACCCCTGGCCCGCGCGAACCGCTCAGGGCATTGATCGCGCCACCCTCGGCTGAAAGCGAAAAAATGAAACCGCCCATGACTGGCCAGAATTGGGACGCCTTGCCGCGCACACGCACATATTTCACGTCGCCGCCAAGCCCGGCCACTTCGGTGGTGAACGAAACATTGCTTCCGCGGGTTGGCCGCAGGCGGCTGTCGAGCGAGTTGTGGACAACCGTTGCGCCCAGGATCGAACTGGTCCGATTGCCGATCGCATCGCACAGGAAACGGCCCGCCAGCAAAGGCTCGCAGGTGCGGATGCCATCCCCGTCGAAATCAGCGAAGAACACGTTCGGATCAAGGGTGATGTCGTCAACCTTGAGCGTGTAGCTGGCGATGAAAGACACGAATTCCGTCATCGGAACGCCCGCACGCACGGTAAAGCCGGTGGTCGATTGCTCGAAAGTCCGGTTCCGGTCCCGGCTGGCAAAGTTAAAGCTGTTGAAATCCTGCCGGAAAATATCCACGCCGGTCGAGATATTGCGATCGAACAGATAGGGTTCGGTGAAGCTGACCGAAGCTGATCGGCTGAAACGCGACCAATTCACGCTGAGACCGACAGTCTGGCCGCGCCCACGGAAATTGCGCTGGCGAATCGACGCGGCAAGAATGAACTGTTCAAGCGAAGAGAAACCTGCCGAAAGCTGCAATTCGCCGGTCGGCTGCTCTTGAACGTTTGCTTCGAGCACGATCCGGTCGGGCTGGCTGCCCTGAACCTGGGTGACCTCGAAATTCTCCTGGAAGAACCCCAGCGAGTTGATGCGGGCTGTGGTGCGCTTGACCTGCAGCGAATTGAATGCATCGCCTTCGGCAATGCGGAATTCACGCCGCACGACCTTGTCCTGCGTCAGCGTGTTGCCGTTGACGTCCACACGCTCGACATAAACGCGCGGCGCCTCCCGGATCACGAAATTGACATCCATGGTCAGGTCTTCGCGGTTGCGGTCAAACCGCGGCTGGGCATCCGCAAATGCATAGCCAAAGGTCCCCGCCAATTCGGTGATCTGCTCGACAGTATCTTCAACCAGCTTCGCGTCGTACCAGTCGCCTTTGGCCATGGGCAGCCGCTGGGTCATCAGATCGCCATCGAAGTCGCGCAGCTGGCTCTCCACCTTGACATCACCGAATTTGTAGCGGTCCCCCTCTTCCACCACGTAAGTGATGATGAAATCTTCCTTGTCCGGCGTTAGCTCGGCCACAGCCGAAACCACGCGGAAGTCGGCATAGCCTTCGGTAAGGTAAAACTGACGCAGCTTCTGCTGGTCGAACGCCAGCCGATCGGGGTCATAGCTGGTGTTCGAGCTGAAGAAGCGGTGCCAGCGAGACTGCTTGGTCACCATCTCGCTACGCAACGCACCGTCAGAAAACTTCTCGTTGCCGATAATGTTGATCTGGCGCACCTTGGACTTGGGGCCTTCGCTGATCTCGAAAACGATATCGACGCGGTTTTGCGGCAATTGCACCATCTTCGGCTCAACCGTCGCAGCGAACCGGCCCTGGCGCTTGTACAACTCCACAATACGCGACACGTCTGCGCGAACTTTGGATCGTGTGAAGATCTGCCGCGGCGAAAGCTTGATCTCCGGCAGGATCTTGTCGTTCTTGATCCGCTTGTTGCCTTCAAGGATGATGCGGTTGATGACCGGGTTTTCCGTCACTTCGATCACGACATTGCCGCCATCATTGCGGATCGAGAAGTTCGAAAACAGTTCGGTCGCGCCAAGATCCTTCAACGCAGCGTCGGCAGCGACGGAAGTGTATTCCTGCCCCACGCGCAGACGCACATAGCTAAGGATCGTCTGCGGTTCGAGACGCTCCGACCCGACTACGGTAATCGATCGGATCGTGTTGCCGGCTTGCGCCTGGTCCGGCGCTTCGACAGGCTGCGTTTCTTCAGCCTCGTCCTGCGGCGCTTCCTGCGCCAACGCTGACAAGGGCAGCCCTGCAAGCATTGTCGTGCCCAGCAGTGCTGCGGCCCATCGCCCGGCGAGGATACTTGCGCCGGCATCAGCCTTGATACGTCCACTCATATTCGCAAGTTTCCCGTCAAATTCTCAACTCTTCCAAACCCCGCCACCCGGGCCACAGACACGGACGGCGCAATCCCCGCCGCCTCTGCCCGATGCGGGGTTGGCAATCAAGCGGGGCTTCCCGCCAATTGCCGACGTGCGGTGCCCTTTCCCCGACTAACTCCCGAAAAACGGAAGCGAGACGATGTCGTTCACCGTAACCACCACCATCAACACAAGCACAAGAGCCATGCCGGTACGGTATGCCCATTCCTGGCCACGTGGACCCACCGGCTTCCGGCGGACAGCTTCTGCCGCATAGAAAGCCAGGTGCCCACCGTCGAGCGCAGGGATTGGCAGCAGGTTAATGAATGCCAAATTAAGCGAAATCAGCGCAGCAAAGCTGACCATGGCCAGCGGCCCCAGGCTCATCTGTTCGCCGGAATATTTGGCGATCTTGATCGGGCCGCCCAATTCCTTGATCGAGCGATCGCCAAGCACGATCTGCTTGACGCCAGTGACCATCATTTCCATCAGTCCGAAGCTCTGTTCGAAAGCAAGCGCAACCGATTCCACCGGCCCCACCGGAATAATATCGGGCTCCTGTGAATAGACACCCAGCCGCCCGATACGCGATTCATTACCGAACCGATCGCTTTCCACGCTTTCGTCAATCACCACGGGCACAGTATTTTCCGCCCCGTCGCGCCGATAGGTGAGTTGCACTTCACGCCCGGGATACATCATCACCAGCGCGCCGATATCGGAAAAATCGCTGATCGGCTTGCCATCGATCCGGGTTATCAGATCGCCTTGGCGGAGCCCCGCGTCACGCGCAGCGGAAATCTCTGCAAAGCCGCCGATCTCGCTGTGGGTTTCAATCTTGCCATACGCCAGATTGAACGACGCGAAGATTGCCACCGCCAGCAGCAGATTGGTTGCCGGGCCGGCAAACACGATCAGCGCACGCTGCCAAAGCGGCTTGCACTGAAAGGTATCGCTATCTGTGGGCGCACGCGGATCGGGCACGCTGGCAGGATTCATATCGCCTTTGAACTGGACATACCCGCCCAGCGGAATCAGTGCCAATCGCCAGCGCGTGCCGCGCCTGTCGGTCCAGCCCGTCAATTCCCTGCCGAAGCCGATTGAAAAGGCATCGGCCTTCACACCGAACCAGCGGCCGACGAGGTAATGCCCCAGCTCGTGAACAGTTACCAGCGGGCCCAGCACCAGCAGGAAGCCCAGGATCCACATCCAGAAAGGTGGTGATTCAAGCAATTAGGCTATCTCCAGCAGTTCACTCGCACGCACCCTTGCCTCGCGATCGACACCAAGAACGTCATCAAGGCATTGCGGCGCCGGAGCGCTATAGCGGTGAAGTGTGTCTTCCACCACTGCAGTAATACGGGTGAACCCAATCTGACCGGCAAGGAAGGCTGCCACCGCCACTTCATTGGCTGCATTGAGCGTTGCAGGTGCCCCTCCCCCCGTTTCGATCGCTTCGCGGGCAAGCCGTGTGGCGGGAAAGCGCGCTTCATCGGGCACGAAAAAGCTCAGCTCGCCAATCGTCGGCAAATCGAGCGGGGCCAGCGGCGTATCCATCCGCTGCGGCCAGGCAAGGCATGAGGCGATCGGCACGCGCATGTCGGACGGGCCGAGCTGCGCCAGTGTCGAGCCATCGCGATACTCGACCATCGAATGGATAACGCTCTGCGGGTGAACCACGATCCGCAAACGGTCGAGCCCCACCGGAAACAAATGATGCGCCTCGATGAACTCAAGCCCCTTGTTCATCATCGTTGCCGAATCGACGCTGATCTTGGCGCCCATATCCCAATTGGGGTGAGCCACCGCCTGCTTGGGCGTTGCCGCTTCGAGCTGTTCGAACGACCAGGTGCGAAATGGCCCTCCGCTCGCCGTCAGCGTGATGCGCGCAACATCCTCGATCCGGTTGCCGGCCAGGCACTGGAATATCGCATTGTGCTCGCTATCGACCGGCAGCAGCGTTGCCCCGTGCCGGGCGAGCGCCGCCGTCATGACGTCTCCTGCGGAAACCAGCGCTTCCTTGTTGGCGAGAGCCAAGGTGCCGCCCTGCTCGATCGCGGCCATCACCGGTGCAAGGCCGGCACATCCCACAATCGCCGCCACGGTGATATCGACAGGCCGTGCCGCCGCTTCGCACAGAGCCTGCGCTCCGCCAGCGGTTTCGATACCGCTCCCGGCCAGTGCCTCGCGCAGTTCGGGCAAACAGCCCTCATCGCCGCAAATGGCCAGTTTCGCACCGAATTCGCGGGCCAGCCTTGCAAGGTCGGTGACATTTCCGTTGGCGGTCAGTGCCTCCACCTGCCACGCCTCGCGATTGCGGCGGACAAGATCGAGCGTCTGCTCGCCCACAGAGCCGGTTGCGCCGAGGATGGTGAGAGTGCGGGTCATGGGTGCGCGCCGAACCACAGCAACAAGGTGACGATGGCCACCGGAAGCAGCCCGTCAACCCGGTCAAAAACTCCGCCGTGGCCGGGAATGAGGTTCGAGGAGTCCTTTACCCCTGCCTTGCGCTTTAGCCAACTCTCGAAGAAGTCGCCCGATTGCGCGACAACCGCCAAACCCGCCCCGATGCCAAGCGCAACCAGCCCCATGGGCGAAAAGGCACGCTCGCCCACATTGGAATAGAAAAAGGCGAGCGAAACCAGCCCCGCAGCCAGCATGCCGCCGCCCAGCCCCGCCCATGTCTTGGACGGGCTGATTTTCGGGGCGATCTTCGGGCCGCCGATTGTGCGACCGCTGAAATAGGCGCCGGTGTCGGTTGCCACCACCACCGCGATCACACCCAGAACCACTTCCACCGGCAGGATGATCAGCGCGTAGGCCGCAGCAGCAATATAGGCCCCGCCCAGCAGCAATGCGGCGATCTTTGCCATGCGCCCCGCGAACGCCTGCAAGGCCAGTCTGCCAAATTCGCTGACGCACAGCAGCGCCACAACCAGCGCAAAGAGATCGAACCATAGCCCGCCCAGCCACAGCGCCGTGCCCGCCACCGCAAGCATGACGGCCGCAGAAGCAACCCGCACCGGGAGGTCGGAGCTCTTTTTCGTGGCCTCAGCGCCCGCCAAAACGTCGCTCCCGCTGCGCGAAATCATCAAGCGCGTGGCTCAACATCTGCGGCGTGAAATCGGGCCACAGTGTATCGATAAACAGCATCTCGGCATAGGCTGATTGCCACAGCAGGAAATTCGACAGGCGGATCTCGCCGCTGGTGCGGATCAGCAGGTCGAGCGGCGGCAAATCGGCGGTATCGAGATGCGCGGCGATGGACCGTTCGTTCACCTCGCCGATCGCTGCCGCCTTGGCCGCAGCGCGCGCAATTTCCTGTTGCGAGCCATAATTCAGCGCCACCGCCAGCACCCGCGAGCCATTGCTGGTCTTGTCCAGCGCATCCTCGAGCATTTCTACAATATCGGGCGCAAGTGCCTGCCAATCGCCGATAATCTTCAAGCGGACATCATTGGCGATGAATTCGGGCAGGTCAGATTTGATGAACTTGCGCATCAAGTTCATCAGATCGCCGACCTCGTCGTCTGACCGCTTCCAGTTTTCGCTGCTGAAGGCATAAAGGGTAAGGCAGTCGAGCCCGGTATTGGCCAGGCTGCGCACCAGTTCGCGCACGGCCTCCACGCCGCGCTGGTGCCCGATCGAACGCGGCAGGCCACGCCTCTTCGCCCAGCGGCCATTGCCGTCCATGATGATGGCGACGTGACGCGCACGCCCGATTTCGTGTGAGGGCTTCTCGCCCATCAATCCCCTCCGAACATCCTGCCCCTCACTGGGTCAGGATTTCCTGGACCTTCTTCGCTACCGCTTCATCGGTTTCCGCGACATATTTATCGGTCAGTTTCTGGACCTCGTCCTCGTGGCGCTTACGCTCATCCTCGGAGATTTCCTTCTTCTTCTCGTCAGTCTTCAGCGCTTCATTGGCATCGCGCCGCACATTGCGGATCGCGATCTTGCCCTTTTCGCCATATTCACCGGCCAGTTTCGCCAGTTCCTTGCGACGTTCCTCGGTAAGATCGGGAATAGGGAGGCGGATCGTCTGCCCGTCGATCATCGGGTTAAGGCCGAGATTGGCCTTCGCGATACCCTTTTCCACCGCGATCACGTTCGACTTGTCCCACACCTGCACGCTCAGCATGCGCGGTTCGGGGGCGGAAACGGTCGCCACCTGGCTCAGCGGCATCATCGCGCCATAAACTTCGCACACCACCGGATCGAGCAGGGTGGTATTGGCACGGCCGGTGCGCAGTCCACCAAGGTCGCTCTTGAGCGATTCCACGGCACCTTTCATCCGGCGTTCGATATCGGCCTTGTCATATTGCGGCATGGCTTAGGCTTCCTCTTGCACAATTGTCTGTACGCCGCTTCCGCTCAGCACGCGGGCGACATTGCCCTTTTCGCGGATCGAGAAGACGACGATCGGAATGGAATTTTCGCGGCACAGCGCAACGGCGGTGGCGTCCATCACCTTGAGATTGTCGGACAGCACCTGATCGTAGCTGATAGTGTCAAAACGCTTCGCGCCGGGGTTGTGCTTGGGATCGCTGTCATAAACCCCGTCAACGCTGGTTCCCTTCAGCAAGGCATCGCAGTTCATTTCCGCTGCACGCAGCGCAGCGCCGGTATCGGTGGTGAAGAAGGGATTGCCGGTGCCCGCAGCGAAAATCACGATCCGGCCTTTCTCCAAATGGCGTTCGGCACGGCGGCGAATATAGGGCTCGCACACGCTCGACATCGGGATCGCGGATTGAACCCGCGTCTGCACGCCCAGCTGCTCAAGCGCATTCTGCATCGCCAGCGCGTTCATGACCGTGGCCAGCATGCCCATGTAATCGCCAGTTGTCCGATCGAGCCCCTTTGCCGCTGCGCTGATTCCGCGGAAGATATTGCCGCCGCCGATCACCAGGCAAACTTCAAGCCCCGTTTCCTTCGCCGCCTTCACCTCTTCGGCGAGCCGGGTGACATAGGCGGGATCGATGCCGTACTCCTGCTCGCCCATCAGCACTTCGCCCGAAAGCTTCAGAAGGATGCGCTTGTATTGCTGTATCGGCATGAGCGATGAGAATCCGTCGGCTGGTTGTGGTTGGGAACTGCGAGGTTCCTTAGCGGCAAGCACCCCCTGGCGCAAAGGGAAAGGCGGCGCTAGTCTGCGGGATTAGCTGCCGGAAGCAAGTGGAGCAGCCCCTGCGTAAAGCCGCGCGGCGCCACGGAAAGATGATCCTCGCCCGCCAGCACTTCAGACTTCAGTTTGAGCCCGGGATAGGCCCTGGCCTCAAGCAGTTCTGCGAAGCGGCGATTGTCTGCCACCATGTCGGCCTCCCGATTATAGCGGCGGTCGCCCGCGCGCACCGCCTCAAACTCTCCGACGTAAAGATAGACTGCCGCGGACAGATTGTCGCGCTGCGCGAGAAGCTGCGGCGTCTCCCGCAACAGGTGTCGCTTGTCATACCAGAATGAAGGACTTCCCAGAACGTATCCGCTGAACATGGCAGGATCCGTCATCAGGATCTGTGCGCCCAGCAAACCGCCATAGGAATGCCCGACATATATCCTGCGATCCGGGCGCGTCCGCAATTTCCCGTCGATGAAGGGCATCACCGTATCGCGCAGATAGTCGCGATAGCGCAGCGACTCGCCATGCCGGGCATCAGCCGGGGCACCGACCGGTCCGTTGGGCGTCGGAGTATAATCGCGTCGGCGGCTCTCCATGCCGCCCTGACCTTTGCCATAGGACAGGCCGACCAGGATGAATTCCTCCACCCGCGGGCCTTCGCCGTTCATTCTTCGTCCGATCAGGCGCAGCATGGGGAAGCCGTAATCGGCATCGGTAACGTAGACCGTGGGATAGGTCCGCGAAGAATCCTCGCCATAGCTGTTCGGCAGGCTGACAAACACCTGGTAAGGAATGCCGCTGGCCGGATCGGGAACGTCGAATACCTGCGTTCCGAGAATTTCGTAGGCTTGCCCATCGCCGCGCTGGCCAGGCACGCTGGCGAGAGAGCCGCCATCCGCATGCGATGCCGGAGCCGCGGAACAGGCCGCAAGCATCGCCGCCCCAACCAATATCATTTTGTAAAAAGGCATGAATTCTCCGGATCCGGATGTGATCTGTCGTGGCGCCGCTTAGCCGCCAGTTACAGGGCAAACAAGTGATGACAGGGGCTCAATCGGCGGCAATCCTGTCCAGCAGTGACTTGACTGCGGTGACTTGATCTTGCCCGATCCGCTGGGCAATTTTTCGCTCCAGGACTGCCATGTAAGCGTTGCCGGCGGATTTCTGAACCTTGCGGCCCTTGGCGGTCAGCGCAATCAGCCTGGCCCTGCCATCATCATTGGACACGGTACGCTCCGCCAGCCCCTTGCGCACGAGCCGCTCGACAAGCCGGGAAAGCTGGTATTGCCTGAGCAAGGTGCGCTCCTCGATTTCCCAGTGGGTCAATGGCCGCGCTGCACGTCTAAGTTCGAGCAGAACGTCATATTCCTCAAGTGAGGCAATCCCGTGTGGCTTCAGCGCCCGCTCCGCTTCGGCGCGAATGCCCTGATAGGCCCGCACGATTGCTGGCCAAACTGAAACAGCATCGAAATTGTTCATGCCCTGCCCTCTGCCAGTGCCCGGCCCCTTGTTCCCCCAGGGATCTGTATTTATATGCATCTGCATGTAAATACAATGAGGTCAAAGCATGCGCCTGATCAGCCACAATCTATGTCCTTATGTCCAGCGTGCGGTCATTGTTATGCTGGAAGCAGGTGTGCCCTTTGAACGCGTGGACATCGACTTATCCAACAAGCCGGAATGGTTTCTGGAAATCTCGCCGCTTGGCAAGACACCCGTGCTCGACTTGGGCGGAACAGTTCTGTTCGAGAGTCAGGTGATTGCCGAATATCTCTATGAAACCAGAGCGCGTCAAATTCACCCGACCGATCCGCAGGAAAGGGCCCGCCAACGCAGCTGGATCGAGTTTGGATCAAACACATTGAATGCGATCGCTGGTCTCTACAATGCGGCAGACGAAGTCGCATTCGAGGCGAAGCGACGGGAAATAAGCACCAAACTTGAACGGCTAGAGGCCGAAATCACGGGACCATATTTCGAAGGCGAAAGCTTCCGGCTCATCGACGGAGTCTGGGCCACAGTGATGCGATATTTCGATGTAATGGAAGAAAGTCTGCCGCTTGAACTTGCAGACGGACTTCCACGTTTCGCTGCGTGGCGAAAGCTTATCATGCTGCGGCCGTCTGTGCAGGCGGCCGTTTCAGATCAATATCCCGAAATGTTAAGGTCGTTCTTGCACCGCCGCGGCTCATACATTTCACAATTCTTTGCCTAGGGTCAGGACTCATCAAGCCCACGGCCGTGACTTGGACCAGACTATTCGTTGAGGATGCAAAAACAGAGCAGCCGCCTGCACCCTGGTGCAAGCGGCTGCTAAATTGTCGGCTATGGAAAGTGGTAATTAGCCCGCGACGGCAGCAGCCACTTCGGCGGCAAAATCGCTTTCTTCCTTCTCGATGCCTTCGCCAAGCTGGAAGCGGACGTAATCCTTGAGCACGATCTCCGTGCCAGCGTCCTTGCCGGCCTTGGCAACCACATCCGCAATCAGGGTCTTGTTGTCCATCACGAAAACCTGGCTGAGCAGCGCGTTTTCCTTGGCGAACTTCTTCACCGCACCTTCAACCATCTTTTCCTGAACTTCAGCAGGCTTGCCGCTTTCGGCTGCCTTTTCCGCCGCGATCTTGCGCTCACGCTCGATCACCTCCGCGTCAAGGCTATCTGCATCAAGCGCCATCGGGAATGCGGCTGCGATGTGCATCGCCAGCTGCTTGCCCAGCGGTTCGAGCACATCGGCCGAAGCGGCGCTTTCGAGCGCAACCAGCACGCCGATCTTGCCCAGGCCTTCGCCAGCGGAATTGTGCATGTAAGGCACGACCACGCCCTGCGACACGGCCACGCTCTTCATGCGCCGGACCTGCTGGTTCTCGCCAATGGTGGCGATATTACCGGTCAGCTTCTCGCCAACGGTGCCGCCATCGGGATAGGCTGATGCCTTGAGTGCTTCGGCATCGTCCGTATCAAGCGCAAGCGCGACCGCAGTGGTCTTGCGCACGAAATCCTGGAACTGTTCGTTTTTGGCGACGAAATCGGTTTCAGAATTGACTTCAACAGCAACGCCCTTCGTGCCCGCAACGGCCACGCCAACCAGCCCTTCGGCGGCGGTGCGGCTCGATTTCTTCTGCGCGGTGGCAAGCCCCTTGGCGCGCAGGGCATCAATTGCGGCCTCGATATCGCCGTTAGCTTCCTCAAGCGCCTTCTTGGCGTCCATCATGCCCGCGCCGGTCTTCTCGCGCAGGGCCTTCACATCAGCGGCAGTGAATGCAGCCATGGTGATTTCCTTCTCAAATGTTTGGGCACCGGCCCGGGGGGAGTTGGACCGGTGCGCTAGGTCTGGATTGTGACAGGCCGATTGCGGCCCATCGCCGCAAATCAGGCGTCGGCTTCAACCGGCGGCTGTTCCATGGCGCCGAAATCGGCACCCGAATCCGCCACGGCGCCGCCACGGCCCGCGATCGCGGCACCGGCAACGGCATCGCAATAGAGGCGCACAGCGCGGGCTGCATCGTCATTGCCGGGGATCGGGAATGCGATACCGTTGGGGTCGACATTGGTATCGAGCACCGCGATCACCGGGATGCCAAGCACAGCGGCTTCCTTGATCGCAAGATCTTCCTTGTTGGCATCGATCACGAACATCACGTCGGGAATGCCGCCCATGTCACGGATGCCGCCGAGCGAAAGTTCAAGCTTGTCACGCTCGCGGGTAAGCTGGAGGACTTCCTTCTTGGTAAAGCCGCTGGTGTCGCCCGAAAGCTGCTCTTCCAGCGTCTTCAAACGCTTGATCGAACCGGAAATCGTCTTCCAGTTGGTGAGCATGCCGCCCAGCCAGCGGTGGTTGACGAAGTGCTGGCCTGAAGTGCGCGCAGCCTGCGCGATCGCCTCTTGTGCCTGGCGCTTGGTGCCCACGAACAGCACCTTGCCGCCCGCACGGACGGTTTGCTCAACGAAGTCCAGCGCGCGCGCGAACAGCGGCACGGTCTGCGACAGGTCGATGATGTGAACACCGTTGCGGGCGCCGAAGATATACGGCTTCATCCGCGGGTTCCAGCGGTGGGTCTGGTGGCCGAAGTGTGCCCCGGCCTCGATCAATTGCTGCATGGTGACGGTAGGAGCCGCCATAATCAAATTCCTTTCCGGTTATGCCTCTGGAGAGCTGGAACCTGTTTTGCGGCGTGTCCCGCGTCAGGCACCGGTATGTGTGCTCACCATGTGGATTTGCCCGCCTGCAGGAAGGCCCATTGCCTTTCTCCTAGCGAACGTCGCGCGCCCTAGCCGCCCTATCGCCAAAAATCCAGCCTGATTCGCGAAAATTCGTACTTCGCCCGATTTTCAGGCTTGACATGGCAGAACAAATAGAGAACTTCACGTAGAGAACAAACATGGTACACCGCTGCAGTCACAGCTCCACTTTGAAGTCAGGTGAAGGCAGGACACCGAGGAGACAGGACCATGCTGAGCTTTGCGTTAACCGCCCTTTTTGCGACATGCGGGATTGCCGCGCTGACATCTCTCGCCGATAGCGCGGTCAAGCTGCGCCATGCCTGGGCATCAATAAGGCGCGAACTCGCCCGCGAGCAAACGGCGCCCACCCCGCTCAACGATTCTGCCGTGGTGGTGTTGCACCATGCGCCCGGGGCCGCCGGCCGCCCGGCGCGCGCTACCGCGCTTGCCGTTGCCGCCTGACTCTGGCGTATTTGAACAGGGCCCACGGCATCAGCGCAAGATAGATCACGCAGATCCCCGCCAGTGTCCACCACGGTTCCTGCAACAAGGCACCGAATGCCAGGGCAAAAACGGCAATTACTTCCAGCCGGATGCTGCGCCGTGGACGGATCGATTTCCAGCTGAATGTGGCAACGTTCGAAATCATCATCACCCCGACCGCCGCCAGCCAGAGCGATACGAACACCGGGTTGCGAAATTCGACTATGTCGGTCGCGCTCCAGAGATAGAACGGCAGGAAAGCCAGCCCGGCCCCGACCGGGGCAGGCACCCCGGTAAGGAAACCGGCAGATTTGTGCGGCTGATCATCAGTATCGATCTGGGCGTTGAAACGCGCCAGCCGCAGCGCCGCGCAAATCGCAAAGGCAAGCGATGCAAACCAGCCAAGACGCGGCAGATCCTGGATTGACCAGAGATAAAGGATCAACGCGGGCGCGACCCCGAAAGAGAGTGAGTCAGCCAGGCTGTCGAGTTCGGCGCCGAAACGCGATTGCGCCTTGAGAAGCCGCGCAATGCGCCCGTCGATCCCGTCAAGCAACCCTGCCAGGATTATGGCATAAACCGCCATGTTCCATTGGCCCGACATTGCGAAGCGGATTCCGGTAAGCCCTGCAGCCAGCGCGGCAGCAGTGATCGCATTGGGCAGCAGCGCGCGCAGCGAAAGTCCGCCTCTGGTCGTGCCGACGGGAACTTCATCTTCGGTCGCCTTGGGGCCAACCCGCGCCGATCCAGCAGCCAGGCTGTCTTGGCGCGGTTCGTCAATCACTGCGAAATACCTTCAAGCAGCTTCTGCGTACCGAGTTCGGCCAGGATGGTCTCGCCCGCAATTGTCTTCTGCCCCATCAGCACCTTCGGTGAGGTGCCGAGCGGCAGATAGACGTCAACCCGGCTACCGAAACGGATCAGCCCGACACGCTGGCCGCTTGCCACGATGTCGCCAGGCTTCACGAAGGGCACTATTCGCCGCGCCACCAGCCCGGCGATCTGCGTGAAGCCGATTTTCAATCCGTCTTGCCGCTGGATAAGCAAGTGCTGCCGTTCGTTCTCTTCGCTCGCCTTGTCGAGATCGGCATTCATGAATTTGCCGGGTATATAGACAAGCCGCTCGACCGTTCCGCCAATCGGGGCGCGGTTGATGTGCACATCAAACACGCTCATGAAGATGGATATGCGCGTCACCGGCCCATCGGGCAGGCCCGGCGCGCCCGAGCCATCCTCTACCCGCAGCTCTGCCGGCGGCTCGACTTCTGTGATCATCGAAACGAGCCCGTCCGCTGGCGCGACAATCACATTGTCGCCCTGCGGCACCACCCGTTCGGGATCGCGGAAGAAAGCGAACACCCCCGCCGAAAGCAGCAGCATCGGCCAACCGATGATTTCCCAATCGAGCAGAATCAGCGGGATGAGGCTCAACCCCACCGCGATCAATCCGAACTTGCGCCCTTCAGGGTGGATCGCCGGCCAGCTCCAGCTGACATCACCGCGACCCTTGTTATCTAGAATTTCTCCAGCCATGCCCCGCATCTAGGGCCTGCTGCCTGACGCTGCAAGCGAAGCCTTTGCCTCCCGCTCAGGCCGCCTTGCGCACGAACACCGTCCCCGCAGAATAGCCTGCGCCAAAGCTGCAGATCAGCCCCGTGTCGCCCGGCTTCATGTCATCGCTATGCTTGTGGAAAGCGATGATCGAGCCAGCGCTGGAGGTATTGCCATAGGTATCAAGCACGGTGGGGCTTTCATCTTCGCTCGCCTCATGCCCCAGAACCCGGTGTGAAATCAGCCGGTTCATCCCGGCATTGGCCTGGTGCAGCCACAACCTCCGCAGCGCATGCAGATCGATTTCGAGCCGCTGCGCCTCTTCGACAATCATCTGCGCCACCATCGGCACCACTTCCTTGAACACCTTGCGCCCCTCCTGAACGAAGAGCTTGTCTGGCGCGCCTTCGCTTTCAGGGTGTGCCCGGTTGAGGAAGCCGAAATTGTTGCGGATGTTGTTCGAGAATACGGTTTTCAGCCTGGTGCCAAGAATGTCCCAATGTTGTGCCGGCGCGATCGCAGCATCTTCAACCAGCACAGCCGTTGCCACGTCACCGAAGATAAAATGGCTGTCGCGATCACGCCAATTGAGATGGCCAGAGGTGATTTCCGGGCTCACCACCAGCACGCTTTTCGCATTGCCTGCGCGAATATAGTCCGCCGCAGTCTGGATCCCGAAGGTAGCCGAAGAGCAGGCCACATTCATGTCGAAACCGAAGCCATCGATCCCCAGCGCGTCCTGAATCTCGATCGCCATCGCCGGATAGGGCCGCTGCATATTCGAGGCTGCGCACAGCACGGCATCGACATCTTTCGCATCCCGCCCCGCCCGTTCAAGCGCATCCTGTGCCGCATTCACGCCGATCTCGGCCATGATCGATATCTCATCATTACCGCGTTCGCCCCAGCGCGGCGCCATGATCTCCGGATCGAGTACCGGTTCTTTCGCGATCACATGGCGCGCCTTGATTCCGCTGGCCTTTTCGATGAACTCAACCGAACTGGGCGCCAGAGCCTCTATCTCGCCCGCCGCGATTGCCTCTGCGTGTCTGGCGTTAAAACGCTCGACATAATCATTGAAGCTGGCAACCAGCTCTTCATTGGTGATGACATCCTCCGGCGTGAACAGGCCTGTCGAGGAAATGACGGGGCGGTATGACATCTGCATGGCGTGGATGGTTAATCCTGCGCGGTCCAATCGGCAAGCCGCGAATGCTCGAGCCACCGCCATGGCAGCGGCGTATATCTCACATTCGCGAAGAGTGGTGGACAGGGCTGGATTCGAACCAGCGTACGCTTGCGCGGGCAGATTTACAGTCTGCTGCCTTTAACCACTCGGCCACCTGTCCACACCATTCTTGCGGAAAAATAAGGGCCAGATGTGTGGCCCCGCTTGCCGAGAGGCGCCCCTTTGGCGAAGCGGCGCTTGCCTGTCAATGGTGCTGCTGGCAGGGGAGCGGATAGGCAGCACTTTATGGAGATCGGCAATGGCCAAGGGCGAGCGCAAACGCGCGCTCAGAGGACGGGCAGGAAGAATGAAAGGCGGGCGCGGTTCGGGCCGCGCCAGCGCAGGCCATGTCCGCCTGTGGGGACGCCACGCGGTCGAGGCCGCGCTCAAGAATCCTGAACGCCAGCATCGCAAGCTCTGGGCAACGCGCGAGGGGATCGACACTCTCGACGGCGAGCTGCCGCCCGATTTCCCGATTGAATATGCCGATGTGCATGACCTTGCCCGGTTGGTGGCGAAGGACGCCCCACATCAGGGGCTGGTGCTCGAATGCGGGCCGCTGGAGGATGTCTTCCTCGATGAAGTAATGGACCGCGAGGCCGCGCGTCCTCTGGTGATCCTTGACCAGGTGACCGATCCGCACAATGTCGGCGCAATCCTGCGTTCTGCCGCGGCCTTCGGCGCGGCGGCGATCGTGACGCAGGACCGGCATGCTCCGCCCGAATCGGGCGTGGTTGCCAAATCGGCTTCGGGTGCACTGGAAGTGGTTCCCTGGGTGCGCGTGGTGAACCTGGCCCGCGCACTGGAGGAAATTGCCGAAGCCGGATACTGGCGCATCGGCCTGACGGGGCATGCAGAGGCAACACTTGCAGAAGCGCTGCCTGCCGGCCCGGTGGCGCTGGTGCTGGGCGCGGAGGGTGCCGGCATGAGGCAAAATATCGAGGCGCATTGCGATGCGCTGGCCAGGCTGCCGATCACTCGCGCTGTCGAAAGCCTCAATGTCAGCAATGCCGCCGCGATTGCGCTATATGCTGTGGCAACGCGATCAAGCTGATACGCCCGAAAGGAACCGCCCATGAATGTACCCAGCCCAATGCGCACAGCTGCCGCCGCAATACTTGCAGCGTTTGCGCTGATGCTCACGGGGTGCTTCGTCACTCCCGGCAAGTTCACGTCCGAACTGGCGCTTGATCGGAATGGTTCGTTCAGCTTCAGCTATGAAGGCGAGATATTCTTCCTTGGCCTAAGCAAGCTGGCGCAGATGGATGCAGCCAATAAAGAGTTTGAAGCAGGTGCTTGCTTCGATGACGAATTCGAACCGCGCGAATGCACGGCCAGTGAGATCGAGGAACAGCGCGCCGAATGGGACGCGCAAGCCGAAGAGCGTGCGGCCAGGGCACAAAAGGAGGCGCAGCAGATGGCGCAGCTGATGGGCGGGATCGATCCGACCGATCCCGAAGCGGCTGAGGAACTGCGCACGCTACTGTTACGGCACAGGGGCTGGAGCCGGGTCGAGCACAAGGGCGACGGAGTGTTCGACGTCAGCTATTCGGTATCAGGCCAGCTGACTCACGACATGATGTTCCCGGTAATAGAGGGATTCTCCCCGGCCAATCTATTCGTCGAGGTGATCCTGCGCGATGACAATGTGGTGCGAGTCAACGCCCCGGCATTTGCAGCACAGGGCGAAGCGAACCCGATGAGTTCGTTGATGGGCGGCATGGCCGGGCTGGCGGCAATGGGCGGATCGAAGGGAAAGACTGGCGACCTGCCCAACCTGCCGACTATGGATGGCACCTTCACCATCGTCACCAACGGCCAGATCCTGGCCAATAATACCGATGAAGGCCCAGCCCGTGGCGTGGGCCCTTCGCGATTGGTATGGAAAGTCGACCAGCGCAGCCCGGCCGCTCCAACCGCGCTGATCAATCTCGGCAACTGAGCGCCGCGCGCCGGGCAGGCAAAAGAAAGCCCCGCCAGGCTTTAATCCTGCGGGGCATTCTTAAAATATCGGCGCAGCGGCCATTACCGCAAGCCGCGCCGCCAGATCAGTTGACCGCGTCCTTCAGGCCCTTGCCAGCCTTGAACTTTGGCTGATTGGATGCCTTGATCGTCATCGGCTCGCCTGTGCGCGGGTTGCGCCCGGTCGAAGCCTTGCGCTTCGCGACAGAAAAAGTGCCAAAGCCGACCAGCCGGACTTCATCACCGCCAGACAGGGCCGAAGTAATGGTATCGAACACGCCCTCTATCGCGCTCGAAGCATCGCTCTTGGACAGGCCGCTGGCATCGGCAACCGCGCTGATCAGATCATTCTTATTCATTATGGAAATCCCCCGGAACTCGACTGTGGATTTTTGACAGGCTCAAGGCCACTTCGAAAGCGCACAAATTGAGACGTTTTTGGCGGGGCTGTCAAAGGCAAATCGCGCAGAAATGCGTCGTTTCTGGAGAATTCACGGCCAATTTCGATGAACCGTTGGGAACGGCTCGCGAACACTTGCAAATTAACCTTGTCAGATCGCCGCGATGCAAATGCAGGCGACGCCGAGTCGCTGCACCGCACCATCGAATGCCGTCTGGCACCCAGCCCCTGATCAATGCGCTGTGGGGTGTCCTTCGCCGCCGATGCCGCTTGGCGCAGGCTGGCTGGCAAGATCGTCAGCCTCGCTCCATTCGATCGCTTCGAGCGGCTCGGTCAGCGCCAGTTCCAGCACTGCATCGACATGGCTGACCGGAATAATCTCCAGCCCTTCCTTCACATTGTCGGGAATCTCGGCCAGATCCTTCACATTCTCTTCCGGGATGAGCACCGTCTTGATTCCGCCGCGCAAAGCCGCGAGCAGCTTTTCCTTGAGCCCACCAATTGCCAGCACCCTTCCTCGCAATGTTACCTCGCCGGTCATTGCAATGTCGGGGCGCACGGCGATGCCGGTGAGAGCAGACACGATCGATGTCACCATGCCGATGCCCGCGCTCGGCCCATCCTTGGGCACCGCGCCTTCGGGCAGGTGGATGTGGATGTTCCGGCGCTGGAACAGCGAGGGCTTGATGCCATAGGCAGGAGCGCGCGCCTTTACGAAGCTGAATGCAGCCGCGATGCTTTCGCTCATAACCTCGCCCAGCTTGCCGGTTGACTTGATCTCACCCTTGCCCGGCGTGGTCACGCTTTCGATGGTCAGCAACTCGCCGCCCACCGAAGTCCAGGCCAGCCCGGTTACCGCGCCAACTTGCGCCTCCTCTTCCGATACGCCGTGCTTGAACTTGCGCACCCCGGCGAAGTTACCCAGGTTTTCCGGCGTAATGGTGACGCTGGTCGCTTCCTTCTCCAGGATCTTTCGCAGGCTCTTGCGCGCCAGCCGCGCAATCTCGCGTTCCAGCGTGCGCACCCCGGCCTCGCGCGTGTAATAGCGGATCAGATCCCGCAGGCCTTCCTCGGTCAGCTCGAATTCGCCCTCCTTGAGCCCGTGAGCTTCGATCTGCTTGGCGATCAGGTGACGCTTGGCGATCTCGACCTTCTCATCCTCGGTATAGCCTTCGAGCCGGATGATCTCCATCCGGTCAAGCAGGGGCTGCGGCAGGTTGAGGCTGTTGGCCGTGGTGACGAACATCACGTCGGACAGATCAAGATCGAGCTCGAGATAATGGTCCTGGAACGCGCTGTTCTGTTCGGGATCGAGCACTTCGAGCAATGCCGAAGCGGGATCGCCGCGGAAATCCTGCCCCAGCTTGTCGATTTCATCGAGCAGGAACAGCGGGTTCGAGGTGCCAACCTTCTTGAGGTTGCTCACGATCTTGCCCGGCATCGATCCAATATATGTGCGGCGATGGCCGCGAATTTCGGCTTCATCGCGCACCCCGCCCAATGACTGGCGCACGAACTTGCGCCCCGTTGCGCGGGCGATCGACTGGCCAAGCGAGGTTTTGCCTACGCCCGGTGGGCCCACCAGGCACAGGATGGGGCCTTTGAGCCTGTTGGTGCGCGCCTGCACCGCAAGATATTCGATGATCCGTTCCTTGACCTTTTCCAGGCCATAGTGATCGGCATCGAGAATTTCCTGCGCCTTGCCGATATCTTTCTTCAGGCGGCTTTTCTTGCCCCACGGCAAGCCGAGCAGCACGTCGAGATAATTGCGGATCACGGTTGCTTCGGCGCTCATCGGCTGCATGCTTTTGAGCTTCTTGAGCTCGGCCTTGGCTTTCGTCCGCGCTTCCTTTGAAAGCTTGGCCTTTTCAATCTTTTCGGTGAGCTCGCTCAGCTCATCAACGTCCTCGCCATTACCCCCGCCCAGTTCGTTCTGAATCGCCTTGAGCTGTTCGTTGAGGTAATATTCGCGCTGGGTTTTCTCCATCTGGCGCTTCACCCGGCCGCGGATCTTGCGTTCGACCTGCAGCACCGAAAGTTCGCCTTCCATGAAGGACATGACCATTTCGAGCCGCTTGAGCGGGTTCGTTTCCGTCAGCAGCGCCTGCTTGTCTGATACCTTGGCACTGATCCCGGCAGAAATGGTATCGGCCAGTTCGCCCGCATCGTCGATATCGCCAATATCGCTTGCGACATCGTCACCCAGATTCTTGTTGAGTTTGGCATATTCGCCGAATTGTTCTGCCACCTGGCGCATCAGCGCGGTAACTTCGCTGCCCGAAACCGTCTCGCTCTCAAGCATCGAGACATCTGCCACTACATGGTCCTGCCCGGAACGCAGAGCGTGAACGCGGGCACGGGCCGTGCCTTCGACCAGCACACGAACCGTTCCGTCAGGCAGCTTCAGCAGCTGGAGAACCTGCGCAACGACACCAATGTCATACAGATCATCGGCTTCGGGATCGTCGCATCCGGGATCAAGCTGGGCAAGCAGGAAGATGTCCTTGCTGGCCTCCATGGCGGCTTCTAGGGCGGCGACTGATTTCTCCCGTCCAACAAAAAGCGGCACGACCATGCCGGGAAACACAACGATGTCGCGCAGCGGAAGAAGAGGGTATTCTTGAGTCATATATGTCCGTGGCAGCCATTGGGGCCTGCCTTTGCCGTGAATATGGGTAGCCGGGTCGCGGCTCGCAATGGGGCGCAGCGCTGCAACTGTGGATGGGACGTACCCGGCGCAATTTCTGCCGGCGCCCGGTCAGCCGGGCGGAGTGCGCCCACCGTGTGCATCCAGGATTTCGCGCGCGCGCGCCCTGTCGGCGTCCGGGTGCATGACATCGACTGAAACGAACACTTTCCCGCGCTGGATCTGGCGGTCATAAAAGGCGGCGGATACCCCGTCGACATCATGATCGGTCAGCATCTTGGCAATTGCCCCTCCGGTCGCACCGATTATGCCGCTGATCGAAGTGATCGAGCTGATCGCAGAACCCGTGATCGCACCGGCTGCCGCCACTGCTCCCACTCCTGGTACGAGCAGGACAGCCAGCCCCAGCAGCGCGCCTGCGACACCGCTGCCAGCGATAACCCCGGTAATGTCCCGCGTGCGGTGCCCTTCGGGCCATTTGGCTGCAGGGTCGCTGAAATGGCTCGCCCGGCACAGCAGCGAGATCGACTGCCGCGGAAACCCGCCCGCGCACAAGTCGGCAATCGCTGCCTCGGCCCGTTCGCGGTCGTCGAAAATGGCGGTGACAACATGTTCGCGCGCCGCCTGCTCGCGTCGCAGCGCAGCCTCGAATTCGCTGGCGAACCGCACCCGGTCGCTCTCGGAACGGAACACGATCCGCAATCCCGCCGTTTCATGCAGCCGCTGAACACTGGGCGAATCCGTAGGCTGGAACAACGTCCGCAGCAGCATGTCGGTGGTGGTCGGCCGCAGGCGCTGGTTGGTGCCGCGGTTGATCCATTCCACCGATTGCGGCCGTGGGTGGCTGGCCGCTATATAGTTCACGGCGGTCAGTTCTTCGGCCCTTATGACAAAGGCCGGACCAGGATTCGCCTGCTCGTCCAAGCCCTACTCGCGGAAACCGGGATCCACCCGATCCAACTTGCGGAGCAGCGCTGGCCAGGCAAGCGCATTGGCAACCATTCCAATTCCGGCAGACGGAGTCTGCGCCTTGACCTTTTCCGGCGTTCCCTGCGGCGGATTGTGCAGCCCGTCACGCCCGGCAGCGAGCATCTTGACCTGCGCATCACAGGCGCGCTCAAGGAAATAGAGCCGCAAGAAACATTCGCCCACGGTCTTGCCGATTGCCAGCGTGCCATGGTTACGCAGGATCATGACGTGCTTGTCCCCCATGTCCTCCACCAGTCGTTCGCGTTCTTCAAGATCGGTCGCGATGCCTTCATACTCGTGATAGGCGATGTCGGAGCGCGCGATCATGCTGGTCTGCGTATGCTCCATCAGCCCGTCAGCCATGGCGCTGACTGCCTGCCCGGCGGGAGTATGAAGATGCATCACCGCATGCGCATCCTCACAGTTCATGTGCAGCGCGGAATGGATCGTGAAACCGGCCGGATTGACCGGATGCGAGGTGGGGATAACCGGCTGCCCCTCGACATCGATCTTGACTAGCGAGGACGCGGTGATTTCCTCAAACATCATGTCGTAGGGATTGATCAGGAAATGATGTTCCGGCCCCGGAACGCGGGCCGAAAGATGGGTGAAGATCAGATCATCCCAGCCATACAGCGCAACCAGGCGATAGGCAGCGGCAAGATCAACCCGAACCTGCCATTCCTCGTCGCTGACCTGCGCGCGAATATCCGCATCCGAACCAGAACCATTGTCATTCATCAAAGTTGCCATCGTATCAACTCCCCGATCTCCGATCGCCAGGTTTATAGCACAATCACGCTCAGCCCATGCCTGGCAAATTGAACCCCGGCGGCAGGCCCATCCCGCCCTGAATCTTCTGCATTTCCTCGTTCGATACGCGATCGGCCTTGTCGCGCGCATCGTTGAAGGCTGCGGTGACCAGATCCTCGACCATTTGTTTCTCTTCCGGCTTCATCAGGCTTTCGTCGATCGTCACGCCCAGAATGCGGCCCTTGGCGCTGGCGCGCACTTTCACCAGCCCGCCGCCAGCCTGCCCCTCGACCTCGATCGCATCAAGCTTGGCCTGCATTTCGTTCATCTGGGTCTGGATCGTTTCGGCTGCCTTTTGTGCGGCCTGAATCATCTCTTCCATAGATTTCATTTTGGGGGGTTACCTACTCCATTTGCTTCCACCGGCCCGGGCGATATTCTCGCCCTCACTCAGCAGTTCCGCATCAGGGAACGCTTCAAAAGCGGCCTTGACCAGCGGATGTTCCCGAATTTGTTCTTCACGGGCAAGTTTTGCGGCCTGCTCCTGCTCGCGCAAGGTGGGGGATGCCTCGCCGTCGCCGCGCTCAACCTGCCATCGTCTTCCGGTCAGCCGAAACAGGCATTCGCGCAATTCGGGGCCAGGATCTTCGGCCAAGCCATCGGCCACCTGATAGATCAGGCGTTCTGGCGCAAGCTCGACCACGCGCATCCAGTCACGCATGAGCTGCGCCAAACGCATTTGCCCGCTGTCTTCAACCTGCTGCACAAGCCCGGCCCAATCCGCCGCCTCTGAATGCGCTCCCTCACCGGGAGCAGAGCCGGCCGGTTGCGATTCCGAAAAGCTTGCAGCGGGGGCAACGCCGCGTTCGGCCAATGCTTCGATCTGCTTCGCCAATTTGCCGGGATCGGGCATGTCGGCTGCGTGCATCACCCGCAGCAGCGCCATCTGCGCCGAAACCAGCGGATCGGGCGCCTGGCGCACTTCCTCATGACCCTTCAGCAGCAATTGCCACAGGCGGTGAAGCTGCGCTGCTGACAGGCGCTGCGCAAATTCAGCCAGCGCGGCCCGTTCTTCGGATGACGGGGCGTCTGGTTCCGCCCCCGAAACCTGCGCCAAGGTGATGCGGTGGATCAGATCCATCAAACCGCGCATCAGGGCGATGGGCTCAACCCCCAGCGCATATTGTTCCTCCACCGCATCGAGCAGCGCCTTGGCATCGCCGCCGAGCAGGTGCCCAAGCAAGCGCCGTTGAGCGCTCTTGTCGGCCAGTCCCAGCATGTCGCGCACCCGCGCCGCAGTAACCTTGCCCCCGTCCCCCATATCGGCATGGGCTATCGCCTGGTCTAGGATCGAAAGGCCGTCACGCACCGATCCTTCGGCAGCATTGGCGATGATGTGTAACGCCTCTGCCTCTGCTTCGACCCCTTCCTTGTCGCATATCATGGCGAAATGCTGTTGCAGCAGCTCGGACGGGATCCGGCGCAAATCGAAACGCTGGGTGCGGCTGAGCACCGTAACCGGCAGCTTTTCGACCTCTGTGGTGGCGAAGAGGAACTTCACATGGGCGGGCGGCTCTTCCAGCGTCTTGAGCAAGGCGTTGAAAGCATTGCGGCTGAGCATGTGGACTTCGTCTATGATATAAATCTTGTAGCGCGCCGAGACCGCCGAATAGCGCACCGCCTCGATGATTTCGCGCACATCGTCCACGCCGGTGTGGCTGGCAGCATCCATCTCGATCACATCGATATGGCGCCCTTCAGCAATGGCGATGCACGGCTCGCACTTGCCACAAGGATCGATCGTGGGTCCGCCCTGGCCGTCTGACCCGACGCAGTTGAGCGCCTTGGCAATCAGCCGCGCGGTCGAGGTCTTGCCCACCCCGCGCACGCCCGTCATCAGGAAGGCATGCGCCAGCCGGTCGCGCTCGATCGCATTGGCCAGCGTGCGCACCATCGCATCCTGCCCGATCAATTCGCTGAAGGTCTGCGGGCGGTATTTGCGCGCGAGCACACGATAGGGCTGGCTCATGGGAGGCGCGGCCGGCTTGGGTTCTGCCGCAATTACTACACCCGGCTCTGGCGCCGGAGCCGGAGCGGGATCGCCAAACATGGCCGACTGGCCAGCTGCCTCGAGTTCGGCGGCGCTCGCCTTCTCGTCCTCCTGCTCCTGATCCCAGGGCGGGGTATCCGAATTATCCGGTGAATCACCCATGCCTGCTTGCTACGCGCTTGGCGCAGCATTGTCATGCCACCTGACCGCATAAATGCATGGAAAAGGAGCCAGGCGTTCTTGCTGAAGAACAGCACCGGCGCAAAACGCTAAAGGAGCCGGCCGACCCGCTGCCATCCACCTGGGCTGCTTCCTTCCGGACCTGACCCGGTGAGCGGACGCGAACGTCCGACCGACTCCCGAGGCGCATATGGCCGCGAAGTGCGAAGAATTCAACCGCAAAGGCAGCCCACTTAAGGTCGCGGTATCCAAAGGCCGACCGGCCGCCCGCAGGTGCCCCGCAGCACAGCGGAGGGAATAGCACCGAGGATCGCGCGCCCGGATGGGCGTGCGGAAACAATCTCAGCGAAAATTGTCTGCGTAGGCCTGCAGTTTCAGCGCCTTGGGCGGCGTGGCATGGACACGCGCCGCAATGCCGTATTTCTCGGCATAAGCCCTTGCCGCATCCTTGCTCGGAAAGGACAGCGAAACCTGCGCCTGCGTATCGCCGCTGCCGGTCCAGCCCATCAGCGGATCGGGGCGCCGCGCTTCGGATTGCTCGAATTCGAGCACCCATTCCTGCGTGCGCGCCTTGCCTGACTGCATGGCGTTCTTCGGTCTCTGATAGATTCTCGCGCTCATGCGGTGCCCCTAATTCAACTCTCGCTGCGATTGAAGGCGTTTTTGGTCTTGAGGCTGGGTTTTTCCGCCCATGGCTCATCCGGCCAGCGATGTTTGGGATAGCGACCCTTCATGTCCTTTTTCACATCTGCCCAGCTGCCGCGCCAGAAACCCGGCAGATCGCGGGTTGACTGGATCGGGCGGCCTGCCGGGCTGGTAAGCTTGAGCAACAGCGGCGTATCCCCCACCATCGGATGCCGGTCGAGCCCGAACAGTGCCTGCACCCGCACCTCTGCACTGGGCGCATCCTCGCCCGCATAGTCGATCGGATGGTGCGTACCGGCTGGCGAGATGAATTCGCGCGGCGCCGCACGATCGAGCCGCTGGCGGCTGTCCCAGTCGAGCTGGCCCAGAACGGCGTCAACGATCCTGCCGCGCGGCAGGTCGAGATCGCGCCGCCCGTCCAGCAAAGGGCGCAGCCACAGCACGGCATTGGTTCGCAGGTTTCCGATCTCCAGACCCTCGATCCCGGCGAAGCGCGCCCGCGCCAGCAGGCTTGCCGGGAGCAGTTCCCCCAGCTTCTCCACCGCTATGTCCACAAGCTTATCCACAAGCGCTTCGGCAGAGGGATCGGGGTCGGGGCCGCTTGCCAGCGTGATCGCGCCAAGCCGGCGTTCCAACCGCGCCTCGATCCGATTTTCGTCCTTGTTCCAGCGGATTATTGAGCGTTTCTCGATCCTGCCAGCAAGGTGTTGTTCGATCTCCTGCGCGCTCAATTCAGCGGCGGCGGTGATCCGCGCACCCTTGGCCTGGCCTTGTGCGTCGCCAATCACCAGCCATTCGGCGCGTGCCAGCGGAGATGCCGCGTCAAGCTGGAACCCCCTGCCCCCTGCCGAAAGCCATTGCTCACCCGATGCGTCACGGCGTTTGGCCACGAAGTCGGGCCGGGCCAGCGCAATGAAGATCGCGGGATTGGCGGCTGTACGATCCTTCGCGGGGACTAGCTTTTCCGCCGCACTGGCCCATCGCGCCGCCAGCTTGCGCGATGCCTCAGCGCGGCTTCCACGCTCGCCATTCCAGCGCTGCATCCGTTGCAGCAAGTCCTCAGCGCGCCCACCCAGCCCGCGCTCCTGAAGCAACAGCACCAGTTTCGCCACCTGCCCGGCCTGGCCAGCCTCCGCCCCCAGCAGCACCGCAGCGGCAGACACAGGGTCCATCGGCAAGGACGCAATACGCTCCCCCTGCGGCGTGATCCGGCCATCGCTATCAAGCGCACCAAGCTGCATCAACTGGGCGCGCGCCGCCGACACCGCTGCCGTGGGCGGCGGGTCAAGCCAGGGCAGTGAGGCAGGATCGGCGGTGCCCCATTTCGCCAGCGTCAGCACCAGCGGAGCCAGATCAGCGGTCTGGATTTCAGGCAAACCAAACGCGGGCCGCCCGGCGTGGCCGTGCTCATCCCACAGGCGATAGGCGACCCCCGGCCCCTGCCGCGCCGCGCGCCCGGCCCGCTGCGCAGATGCCGCCTGGCTGGCGCGATGGGTAACCAGATGCGTGGTTCCCGCCGCCTTGTCATACTCTGCGTGGCGCGCGAGTCCGCTATCGACCACCACCGATACACCGTCGAGTGTGAGCGAGGTTTCCGCAATCGCTGTAGCCAGCACGATTCGGCGGCGGCCTTCAGGATCGCGCCGGATCGCCGCACGCTGCGCTGCGGGCTCGACCTGCCCGTGCAGTGGCAGCACCGGGACGCCGGGCAGCTTCGCCTCCAGCCGTTCGCGGGTGCGCTCGATCTCGCCCACGCCGGGCAGGAAGGCCAGAATATCGCCATCCTGCTCGCGCCAGGCCTGCGCCACCGCACCGGCCATCGCGTCTTCAATCCGCGCGTCAGGCGATGCGCCGAGCCAGCGAATTTCGAGCGGATAGGCCCGGCCCTCGCTCTCCACCACCCGCGCATCGTCACCCAGCAGCCGGGCAAATCGCGCCCCGTCGATCGTCGCGCTCATCACCAATACGCGCAAATCCTCGCGCAGAACCGCCCGGCTCTCGAGTGCAAGCGCAAGCCCCAGATCGCTGTCGAGGTGGCGCTCGTGCGCCTCGTCGAACAGCACTGCGCTGATGCCGGTCAATTCCGGGTCCTCGACGATCCGATTAACGAAGATCGCTTCGGTCACCACGAGAATGCGGGTTCTGGCAGAAGTCTTGCTGTCGAGCCGGGTCAAGTAGCCTACGGTCTCTCCGGGCTTTTCGCCCAGCATTTCGGCCATGCGTTCGGCTGCGGCACGCGCGGCAACCCTGCGCGGGCTGGTGAGGATGATCTGTCCGCTGCACCATGGCTGATCGAGCAGTGCGGGGGCCACCGCCGTGGTCTTGCCCGCACCCGGCGGCGCAACCAGCACCGCTGCGCCGCCATCGGCCAGCGCGCCGAGCACCTGCGGCATCACGGCGTTGATCGGAAGCTCGCTCATGGCCTTGCCATGCCGCATCCTATCCCATCGGGTAAGGGATTTCTCGCGAGACCTTGTTGATCGCCTTGAGCGTATCCTCACCCAGCACGACATCGGCGGCGGCCAGGATCGGATCGAGCTGGTCGAAACAAGACACGCCGACAATCGTGGAAGCGACAAAATCGTGTTGCTTCGACCATGCAACCGCCATGGTCACCGGATCAAGCCCGGCCTCCTTGGCGATTTGCGCATAGCGCGCCGTCGATTCGAGCGATCGTTCGTTGACGAACCGCCTGCCCATTTCCGCCTGCCGCCCTTCCATCCCGAGATAGCGGCTGAACCGCGCACCATCGGGCCGCGCGCCGCCATTGTACTTGCCGGAAAGCACCCCGCCCGCAATCGGCGAATAGGGGATCAGGCTGACACCTTCCTTGCGGCAGACCTGCTTCAGCTCGTCTTCGAACCGCCGGTTGTTGAGGCTGAAATTGTTCTGGATAGTCTGGTAACGCGCGGTTCCCAGCCGCTCGGCCGCAGCAATGGACTTCATCAGGCCCCAGCTTGTCTCGTTCGAGCAGCCGGTAATGCGGACCTTGCCCGCACGCACCAGCTCGTCGAGCACTTCCATCGTCTCGTCATAGGGTGTGTCGTGATCGGGCCAGTGGGTCTGGTAGAGGTCGATGTAATCGGTACCGAGCCGCGTCAGGCTTTCTTCCACCGCGACCATGATGTTCCGCCGGTCAAGCGCGGTCATGCCCGCGCGCTTGGGGCTGCGAAACCACACATGGCTGGGGCCGGAAACCTTGGTCGCCAGGATGATGGCATCGCGCGGCTTGGTCTTGAGCCATTTGCCGACGATGTCTTCTGTCCGCCCGACCCATTTGGCATCGGGCGGGACCGGATAACCTTCTGCTGTATCGTAGAAATCGATCCCGGCATCGAAACAGGCGTCGAGAATCCGCAGGGCCTCGCCCTCATCGGTCTGGCTGCCGAAGGTCATGGTGCCCATGCAGATGTCCGACACGACGATTGCTGATGAGCCCAAGCGGCGACGCTGCATATTCAATCTCCAGGGAAAAGTGGCGGCCTCTAATAACCCCGCGCGACCGCGAACTGTGCCGCTTCGGCCATCGCCTGGCGCGCCTTGCTGTCGGGAAAAATCGAAATCGCGTCTATGGCGCGCTGGGCAAAATGGCGGGCACGTTCGCGCGTATCTGCAACCGCATTGTGCCGTGCCATCAACCCGATCGCATGGCCCAGGTCCGCATCGGATGAGCGGTGGCCCAGGATCGCATCTTTCCAGAACTTGCGCTCCTGCTCGCCTCCGCGAGCATAGGCCAGGATTACCGGCAGGGTCATCTTGCCCTCGCGGAAATCGTCACCTTGCTCCTTGCCCATTTGTGCCGCGTCCGAATCATAGTCGAGAGCATCGTCGATCAGCTGGAATGCCACGCCCAGATTGCGGCCGTAATCCTCAAGCGCGCGCTCCTGCTCGTGACCGCATTCGGCCACCACCGCACTGATCTGGCTGGCAGCCGCGAACAGCGCGGCGGTCTTGGCGCCGATGATCTGGAGATAGCGCTCTTCGCTGGTTTCAATCTGGCGCTGGGCGGAAAGCTGCGACACTTCGCCCTCGGCGATCACGGCACTGGCATGGCTCAGAATCTTGAGCACGCGCAGCGATCCGTCCTCGGTCATCAGTTCGAAAGCGCGGCTGAACAGGAAATCGCCCACCAGCACCGTGGCCGGATTGCCGAAAATGATATTGGCCGCCGCCTTGCCGCGCCTGAGCTCGCTGCCATCGACCACATCGTCATGCAGCAGCGTTGCTGTATGGATGAACTCGACCGCGGCGGCGAGCTTGTGGTGGCGTGTGCCCTCGTAGCCAACCAGCGCCGCACCCGCGAGCGTCAGCATCGGCCTCAACCGTTTGCCGCCGCCGGAAATCAGATGCCCTGCCAGCGCCGGTATCAATGGAATCTCGCTCTGCATCCTCTCAAGGATCACGGAATTGACCGCGTTCATGCCGCCTGCCGTCAGCGACAGCATCGGTTCCAGCGAAGGCTGCTTGCGGGGGAGAGGGACGACCTCGGCGCTCATGCTGCGGCCATGGCGCTCGCAAGCCTGCTTGGCAAGCGTGGATTTGCTGCTAGCAATGGCGCCCTATGTCAAGCCAACCACCCTATAGCAACGATGGCGATGCCGCTTCCGGCAGCGCCCCCGATCCGGTTCTTGCCAGTTTCCGCAAGAGCATCGACAATATCGATGCTGCGCTGATCCATATGCTGGCTGAACGATTCCGCATCACTCAGGCAGTGGGTGAATACAAGGCCAAGGTGACCCTGCCGCCGGCAGACCCGGCGCGCGAAGAAAGGCAGATCGCGCGGCTGCGCAAGCTATCCGAAGAGGCCGATCTCGATCCCGAGTTCAGCGAGAAATTCCTGCGTTTCATCATTGATGAGGTGATCCGTCACCACGAAAAGGCGCAATCCCGGCAGAATTGATACCAACCGGCGCAGCTGAATCGGTTGCGGATCGGGCATAAGGGGGTTGCCCGGGTACTGCCTTCTGTCTTTTACAGTCGCTTTGCTTTAAGGCGCTGAGCGTGGAAAAGAAGCTGCCAGATTTGGCGGCGCACACGCATACGGGAAGACGTGCTGCTGCGCGCTTACGGCTTTACATGCCGGCTCGCCTGGTCCTTGTCGACGGGGTGCTTCCTTGTATCCTGGAAAATATATCGCAGACCGGTGCCAGGATAGTCATTCAGAAAGCACGACCGATCAGCCAAAGCGGCATTCTGGAATGCCCACCGCTGGACGCCTTCTTCGATCGCGTATGGGCCCATGGCGTCAGGTTCGGCGTTACTTTCGAAGAACCCGTCCCGGCTGAAACCCTGCATGCACTGCGCCAATTGCATGATAATTACGATTCAATGTCACAACAGGAACTTCTCCGCACTGCACGCGCATGGGTTCGCGGAGATTCGAGTTAGCATCATCCCCCGGCGCCTGCTGCCCGCGGCAATGACAGCTTCACCAGCAAACCGCCCAGATCCTCGCTATCGTCAAGTTCAACCGAACCGCCATAGATCTCTGCCACGTCGCGCACGATCGCAAGCCCCAGCCCTGTGCCGGGTTTGCCGGTGTCAAGCCGGGCACCGCGCACAAAGATTTCTTCGCGCTTTTCCGGTGGAATGCCCTTGCCATCATCTTCCACCCAGATCGAGCATGCAGGCGCGTCAGGATCTTCATCGACCGTCACGAACACGCTGCCGCCGCCATACTTGGCCGCATTCTCGATCAGATTGCCCAGGATTTCGTCAAGGTCCTGTCGCTCGATCGCCACCAGCGCCTGGCGATTTCCGGCAATGTCGACGCGAACTTCCGGGTAGAGCCGCTCGACCGCGCGGCGAACCGCCTCGGCGCTTTCACACACTGGCGTGCGTGCACGCCCGATCGCGCGCCGTCCCACTGCCCTTGCCCGCGCCAGATGGTGATCAACATGGCGGCGCATGGTGCGCGCTTCGCGGATCACCGTTTCGGCGAGGTCGGGCGCATGTGCAGTCGCGGCATTGTTGACCACGGTCAGCGGAGTCTTGAGTGCATGCGCAAGATTGCCGGCATGGGTGCGCGCTTCCTCGGCCTGGCGCTCGGAATGTTCGAGCAACTCGTTCAATTCCTGCACCAGTGGCTGCACCTCTTCGGGAAGTGGTTCGGAAATCCGGTTCGCCCCGGTGGTTCGCAATTTCTGAATCGCCGCGCGCACGCGCCGCAAGGGCGACAGGCCATAGCGTATCTGGAACAGCGCCATCAGGAAAAGGCCAAGTCCGAGCACCGCGAAACTCCATGCCAAAATAGCACGGATTCTGGCGATCTGATCGTCCAGATCTTCCGTCGCGGAAGCCACCGCGAAGGACCAGCGTGTTTCGCTGCCTGGCAGGATCACAGTACGTTCAGCCATTCGCAGCGGTTCACCCGCAAACTGGTTTGAATCGTAAAAGTGCGCTTCGTTATCGATGTGGTCGCCGCGCAGGCTGAGCGTGCGATCCCACAGGCTGCGCGAGGGCCATGGCTCGAACCCGTCGCCAGTGATCTGCCAGTAAAGCCCGCTGTTGGGTTCAAGGAAGCGCTGGTCGCCCAGCGTGCGGTAGAAGAACACCTCGCCATCAGGCCCGATTTCCGCCGAGGCGATCATCGCGGTCAGCATGTACTCGAGCTGTTCGTCAAAATTGCGCGAGACGAGGCTGGTGAGCGTGCGATCGAGCGCAACCCCGCCAAGCAGCAACAAAACCGCAATCCACCCCGCTGCGATCAGCGCCATGCGCCTGGCCAGGCTTCCCTGGCCCGCGACAAGCGGCACTGCTTGCGGAATGTCAGCCGGAGCTGGCCGGATAACCGGCTGCGGCGCGGGGGGCACTGTGCCCTCCTGCGCTACATCCGGATCAGCCCCGTGGCTGGTCAGCGGGGTCGTCGAGGCTGTATCCGAGGCCACGTATCGTCGTAATCACTTCTGCGCCAAGTTTCTTGCGGATGCGCGTCACGAACACTTCAATAGTGTTCGAATCGCGGTCGAAATCCTGGTCATAGATATGCTCGATCAGTTCGGTGCGGCTCACCACCTTGCCTTTATGGTGCATGAGATAGGACAGCAGCTTGTATTCCTGCGCAGTCAGCTTGACCGGTTCGCCATTTAACGTGACGCGGCCCGAACGCGTGTCGAGCCGCACGTCGCCCGCAGTCAGTTCGGCAGAGGTATTGCCTGAAGCACGGCGGATGAGCGCGCGCAGCCGCGCGATCAACTCTTCCGTCTGGAACGGCTTGGCGAGATAATCATCCGCCCCTGCGTCAAGCCCGGCCACCTTGTCTGACCAGCTGTCGCGCGCGGTCAGCACCAGAACGGGAAAGGCGCGCCCTTCCTTGCGCCACATGCCCAGCACCGTCAGCCCGTCAATCTCGGGCAGGCCCAGGTCAAGAATGACCGCGTCATAATCTTCGGTACTGCCCATGAAATGGCCGTCCTCGCCATCGGTGGAAAGGTCCACCGCATAGCCGGTCTGCTCAAGCGTCGACTTGAGCTGCTGGCCCAGGGTCGGTTCGTCTTCGACGATGAGGATGCGCATAAATTCCCTGCTGTTCCTGTATCCAATGGCGCAATCTGTTGGGCCTTTGTGCCAATGGCGTCAAGCGGCTGAGGGGGTTCTCCTCCCGCGCAAAATCGGCCGATCAGCGCGATCGATTGATGATGCGCCCGGTGCGCGCATCGACATCAACAAAGGTCACGCGCCCGTCCTTGATGAATTTGAGGCGATAGGCGAGCGCGGTCGAATCATAGGATGGCCCGAGATACTCGCTGCCGCGCATCTGGGGCAGGACGCGGCGCTCGATCTCGCGCAGCGACAGGACATTGCCGGCCCGCATTTCCTTGCGCGCCTCGCCCTGATCGCTGCGAGCCTGGCCTTCGTTCGCAAGCGCACCGGTGGTACCGGTGAGCGCCAATGCGAGAGGCGCAAGAATGAGGGCAATCCGCTTCATAATGGCACCGTGCCTAGGCGCGCAGCATTGAACAAGGTGTGAATATGCCGCGCGCCCGGCGTTCAGAAATCACTGGCCGTTCCTGACCATTTCGTATTTCACCAATAGCGACACTCCGGTAGTGATCATCCCCGGCTCGACCGGCGGGGCCGCACTCTCTTGAGCCGCCATCACCCGCTTATCGGCCATGGGTAGCGACCCGCTGCCCATCAGCGCTTCGTTTATCTCCAGCAATCGAAGACCGTCATAACCGGCCATGGCGGCATAGGCCTCGGCACGCTGGCGCGCCCTCTCCATCGCCCGCTTGCGGGCAGTGTCCTGCGCGGCGCTGTCATCGTCGACCGAAAAGCTCGGCCCGCCGATATCGGTGGCACCGGCTACCACCAGCGCATCGAGCACCTCGCCTGTCTGTTCGATCTTTCGCAATTTCACTGAAACGCGGTTCGAAACCTGATAGCCGCGAAAGATCTGCTTTTGGCCTTCCCGGTCATAGTCGTAGCGCGGACTGAGGCTGATCCCGCTGGTCTGGATGTCCTTTGCCTCAATGCCAAGCGACTTGATCCGCTCAACCACGCGCCGCATCTCGGCAGAATTGGCGCGCAAGGCCTCGACAGCAGTCAAAGCCTCGCTGGTTACGCCCGCGCTGATGGTGGCGATGTCGGGCTCGAGCTCGACCGACTCATAAATGCTCAGCTCGATTACCGGGCCGGTGGTTGTCATCTGCACTTCGCCCGCATGGGCGACAGGATGAACTGCGACGGCCGAGATCGCCAAGGCTGCGGCCATAAATGGATATTTCATTCGGATACCTCCTGAAGCCCCCGCTGTAGGAAATGATGTTACCATGCGCTGAATACCCCTGTTTGCAAGCGACAATGCGCGCGCTAGGTGCAATCTGACAGGGAGAGCGCAAGATGCTGAAGAAATTCACGATCGGATTGGCCGCCATATTGTTCGGCGCGGCCCAGCCGCTGAGTGCGCAGGCGCAGATGGAACGCGTGCCCGATCGCCCGGCCAGCGAGGGTGAAGGGCCCTATCAGACGTTGCTGATCCAGGGCGCAACCATGATTGACGGCACCGGTGCGCCGCCTGAGGGGCCGGTCGACATCGTGATCACGGGCAACCGCATCGCGCAGATTGTGCGCGGTGGCGGCGCGCGCGTGGCAGCCGACCGGGTAATTGATGCCAGCGGCATGTATGTGATGCCCGGTTTTGTGGATGTGCACGGCCATAATGGCGATCCCTCCAAGGCTCCGCAGCCCTCCTATGGTTTCAAGCTGTGGCTGGCGCACGGCGTCACCAGCGTGCGCGGGGTTGGCTTCGGCTGGGGCGCGAACGATCCCTCGATTGAGCAGAAACGGCGCAGTGCCGCCAACACCATCACCGCGCCGCGGCTGTTTGCCTATGCCGTGCCGGGTGATGTCTGGCCCAATGGCGCGATCGACAGCCCGCAGAAGGGGCGTGAATGGGTGCGCTGGATCAAGGCGCGCGGGTATGACGGGGTCAAGTTCTTCAACAATGAACCGCCGCACATCCTGGGCGCGATCCTCGATGAGGCGGAAACGCAGCAGCTGGGCACGGTTGCCCACCTGGGCCAACGGGGCGTTGCCGAAGTCAATGCACGCAAGGCGATTGAACTTGGGCTTGACGGGGTAACCCATTTCTACGGTCATTTCGAAAGCCTGCTCGATGGCAGCGCGATCCCGCAATACCCCGCCGATTACAATTACCTGGACGAACAATCGCGGTTTGCCTGGGTGGCGAGGCTGGCTGATCAGGCGGGCGAACCGGGCAGCGAAAAGTGGAACGAATACATCCAGTTCATGATCGACAGCGGCGTAACGCTGAGCCCCACATTCAACATATATTCCGCCAGCCGCGACGTGATGCGGGCGCGCAACCTTGAATGGCACGAAAAATACACTCTTCCATCGCTGATGCAGTTCTATGCGCCCAGCCTCACCAATCATGGCAGCTATTACCATGACTGGACCAGCGAAGACGAAGCGGCCTGGCGGGAATTTTATCGCAAGTGGTTCGATCTGACGCGCGAGTTCAAGGATCGCGGCGGGCGGATCACCGCGGGTTCCGATCCCGGCTATATCTACCAGACCTGGGGCTTTGCCTATATCGGTGAGCTGGAAATGCTGCGCGAAGCAGGCCTTACCCCGCTTGAGGTGATTCAGGCGGCTACCATCAATGGCGCCCGCGAGATTTACGATCCTCTGGGCAGCGAGCCACCCTTCGGATCGATCAAGGAAGGCAAACTGGCCGACCTGGTGATTGTGCCGGAAAACCCGCTGGCGAACCTCAAGGTGCTTTACGGCACCGGGCATACCCGCCTCAACCGCGTAACCAACCGGCCTGAAACCGTGGGCGGAGTGCGCTGGACGATCAAGGACGGTATCGTGTTCGACGCCCCAGCCCTGCTCGAAAGCGTGGCAAGAATGGTTGAGGCGGAAAAGCTGAAGCACAACGCGACCGCCGCGAAGTAGCGGGTTCGGCTTGCCGCGCGGCGCGCCCTCGCCTAACGGGCGCGCTCTATGGCGCAACCACCGATCCTTTCCTGGGAAGGCCTTGGCCTGCAGCAAGGCGGCCGCTGGCTGCTGGGCGGGCCGGCCAATGAAACCGGGCGCGATCCGATCGATCTCCATATCGGCCCGCGCGACCGGCTGGCGCTGATCGGCCGCAACGGAGCAGGCAAGACCACTCTGTTCCGCCTGATCGACAACCGGATCGAGGCAGACCGGGGGCAGCGCAAGGTCAAGCCGGGCCTGCGGATCGTGTTTCTCGAGCAAGAGCCAGACTTTTCCGAATACGCTACGTTGATGGACTTTGCGCTGGGCGGCGATCATCCGCCCGAGACACATGAGGTGGAGGCGATTGCCGGCCAGCTTGGCATCGATATGGCCACCCCTGCCGCCACTGCCAGCGGAGGCGAGCGGCGCCGCGCGGCGATTGCCCGTGCGCTGGCGCAGGATCCTGACCTGCTGTTGATGGACGAGCCCACCAACCATCTCGATCTCAGCGCAATCGACTGGCTGGAAGACTGGCTCACCCGCTACAAGGGCGCATTCGTTGTCATCAGCCATGATCGCACCTTCCTCAAGCGGCTGACCCGCGCCACGCTGTGGCTCGATCGCGGGATTATCCGGCGCAAGGAAGTGGGCTTTGGCGGCTATGAGGCGTGGGAAGAGCAAATCTATGCCGAAGAAGCGCGCGCGGCGGAAAAGCTCGACGCAAAGCTGAAGATCGAAGCGCACTGGCTTGAGCGCGGCGTAACTGCACGGCGCAAGCGCAACCAGGGGCGGCTGGAAAAGTTGTGGCAAATGCGCGCCGCCCGCGCCGCAATGATCAGCAGCGCCGGCACCGCAAAACTCAAACTGGCGAGCGACGAGGAGTTCAAGTCCAAATCGGTGATCGTGGCCGACAGGGTCAGCAAGTCCTTCGGCGAGAACCGCGTGATCCGCGACTTTTCGCTGCGCATCCAGCGCGGCGACCGGATCGGCATCGTCGGCGCGAACGGCGCGGGCAAGACCACGCTGCTCAAACTGCTTACCGGCGAAATGCAACCTGACAGCGGCACTATCGAGATATCGAAGAAGCTGTCCGGCGTAATGATCGACCAGCAGCGCAGCCTGATGGAGCCTGACCGCACCGTGCGCCAGGTGCTGGCCGAGGGCGGCGACTGGATCGATGTGCGCGGCCATCGCAAGCACGTGCAGGCATACCTCAAAGACTTCCTGTTCGATCCCAAGATCGTCGATACCAAGGTTGGCATATTGTCTGGCGGCGAGCGATCGCGCCTGCTGTTGGCGCGCGAATTTGCCCGCACGGCCAATTTGCTGGTGCTTGACGAGCCGACCAACGATCTCGACCTCGAAACGCTCGACCTGTTGCAGGAAGTGATCGCCGATTTCGACGGCACCGTGCTGATCGTGAGCCATGATCGTGACTTCCTGGATCGCACCGTCACCATCACGCTGGGCCTTGATGGTTCGGGCAAGGTCGATGTGGTCGCGGGCGGATATGAAGATTGGGAGAAAAAGCGGCGCGAACCGAATGCCGCCAGCCCCAGGCCCGCTGCAAACGGCAGCAAACCCGCGCCAACGACACCTCCACCTCCAACGAAATCGGGCAAGCTTTCCTATAAGGATCAGCGCGATTACGAATTGCTGCCCGCACGGATCGAGGAGCTGGAAGCCGCCATCGCCAAGGGCGAAGCGATCCTGTCCGATCCAGACCTTTACGCCGCCGATCCGCAGAGATTCGCCACCATCAGCCAGGGCATCGAAAACGCCCGCGCCGAGAAGGACGCGGCGGAAGAACGCTGGCTTGAACTGGCGGAGATGGTCGAGGGATGATCGCGCAGGATGGAACACATGGAACACCGTCCTGACCTTATTTTCTCCTCACGCGATCCGGTAGAAATCCGCCACCCGATCGAGCGCCAGCTTCAGCACCAGTTTGCCGCTGCGCGCGGGCCAGCCGAGCTGCCTTTCGGCATCGGGCAGGCCCTCACCCGCGCAGACCACGCGCCAGAGGATATCCTGCAGCCCGGCGCCTGCCATCGTTAGCGCGCCGTCGAAACGCTGCTTGGCCGCGGTTTGCCGCTCGCTTGCAGTGAGCCCCTGATCTCCGGTCGATCTGGCGCGCACCGGGTCCCACCGCATGGTGATGCTGGCACCCAATTGGGCGCGCTCGTAATCGGCGCGCAGCCGCTCGCCCGCGTCGAACAGCCGATCATCCAGATGCCCGCGCGCATGCAGCCAGCTCAAGGGTGACTCGGCCAAATTTACCGTAACCGTGCGGCGCTTTCCGCGCGCGCGCGAACCACGGACAGGCCCTTCTTCAGTCAGCTCGCGTTCCACCAATTGCCGCCGCATTGCCTTGTCTCCTGTTGATGTTTCGGGCGCGGGGCTTGCAACGCGGCGGTTCATGTAGGAAAGATAAATCACCAATAAGGTTAGCTACCGAAAGAGAGTTCCGGTGATCAATCGCATCCGCGACATCCGCAAGAGCAAGGGGCTTACCCTGGCCGAGCTGGCCGAAGCCTGCACCCCGCCAACAACGCCGCAAACCATTGGTCGGCTTGAGACCGGCATGCGCAGCCTTTCGCTCAAATGGATGGACCGGATTGCGGCAGCGCTCGACATCGATCCTGAAATGCTGGTGCGCTCAGAAGAAACACCCGCACCAATGGTGGTGGCCAGCTTGCGCGCGGCCGGCCCGGAAGCATTGGCCAAGCCGCGCGAAGCCTTGCTGCCCAGCGATATTGCCGGCGAAGGTGCGCTCACCGTATTGAGCGTAGCGGAAAGTGTCGGCGAGTTCAGGCCGGGCGACCTGCTATGGTTGCGCCAGCTAGCGCCTCAGGACGCGGCGCACGCGATCAATCGAGACGTGCTGGTGCCCCGCCCCGGCGGGCGCTTTGCCTTCGGGCGCCTGATTGACCGGCAGGGCGAACTGGTTGGCATCCTGCCGCCCGGAAGCGGCCAGAAACAGCAAGTGGTCGACAATCCGGCCTGGATCGCCGTTGCAGAAATGCTGGTGCGCAAACTGTAGCGGCTAGACTTCGCCGCGCGCTTTCTTTTCCTGCCGGTCAGCCGCGGTTTCCTGCGGCACGAAGCTGTCCGAAGTCACGCCCAGCCACACCAGCAGCGGTGCGGCCATGTAGACTGAACTGTAGGTGCCGACGAAGATACCCAGTGTGATGGCGGCGGTCAGCCCAAACAGGCTGGCCGGGCCAAACAACAGCAACGGCACCAGCGCGACCAGCAGGGTCAGGCTGGTCATCACCGTACGCGCCAGCGTTTCATTGACCGACAGGTCAAGCAGTTCCGGCAGCTCCATCTTGCGATATTTCTTCAGATTCTCGCGGATGCGGTCGTAAACCACGATCGTGTCATTCAGCGAGTAGCCGATGATCGCCAGGATCGCGGCAACGATCTGCAGACTGAATTCGAGCTGGAACAGCGCGAACATGCCCAACGTCAGCGAAACATCATGGAAGAGGGCGAACAGGCCGCCCACGCCGAACTGCCATTCGAACCTCAACCAGATGTAAAGCGCCACCGCCAACATCGCGGCCACCAGTGCAAGCACGGCGTCATTGCGGAATTCGCCCGCGACCTTGCCCGAAACGGTATCGTTCCCGTCTCGCCGGACATTGGGGTATACGGCCTCAATGGTGGAGATCACCTGGTTGCCGATCTCGGTGGCCGCTCCCGGCGTGTCTTCCGCCTCCGCGGGCAGTCGCACCCGGATCGAAACCTGGTTCGGCGCGCCGAATTCCTGCACCACTGGCGAGCCGTAGCCGAGTTCTTCCACAAGCACGCGCAATTGCGGGATCGGCGCTTCTTCGCGCTCTACGAAGGTCAGCCGAACCTCCTGGCCGCCAGCGAAATCAACCCCGTAATTGATGCCCTTGGTCACCACCATGGCCCAGCTTGCCGCGATCAGCAGCAGGCTAACGACAAAGAACGGAACGCGCCATTTGAGGAACTTGATATTGGTGTCGTCGGGGACGAGCTTGAGAAGTCGCATCGGTCCGATCCCCTTACAGATTGATATCGCTGGGCCGCGCCTTGCGCAGCCATCCGGCAACCCACATGCGGGTCAGCGTCACGGCGGTAAACACGCTGGTGAACAGCCCGATCACCAGAACCACGGCAAAGCCGCGCACCGGGCCAGAGCCAAACAGGAACAGCAATACACCGGCGATGAAGTTGGTCACATTGGCGTCATAGATCGCGCGGCTCGCTTCCTTGTAGCCGTTTTCGACTGCCGCCACCACGCGCCGCCCGCGTTTTCGCTCTTCGCGGATACGTTCGTTGATCAGCACGTTGGCATCCACCGCCGCACCGATGGTCAGCACGAAGCCGGCGATGCCGGGCAAGGTCAGCGTGGTGTTGAGCCCGGCCATGATGCCCAGGATCATCAGCACGTTGAAACCCAGCGCGATCGTGGCGTAAATGCCGAAACGGCCATAGCTAAGGATCATCAGCGCGATCACTGCGGTCGAGCCGATCATCATCGCAAGCAGGCCGCGTCTGATCGAATCCGCCCCGAGGTCAGGCCCAACGGTGCGCTCTTCAATAACAGTCAGGTCAACTGGCAGCGCACCCGATCGCAGTGAGATCGCCAAATTGTTCGCGCTTTCAACCGTGAAACTGCCTGAAATCTGCGCGCTGCCACCCAGAATCGGCTCGTTGATATTGGGGGCTGAAAGGACCTTGCCATCCAGGATGATGGCGAAGGGACGATTGACATTCTCGCTTGTCAGCCGTGCAAATCGCGCGCCGCCCTGCTGGTTGAACTGGATGTTGACCACCGCCTCGTTGGTTTGCGGATCGAAGCCCTGCTGCGCATTGGTCAAGCTGTCACCGCGAATGCCGCCCAATCGGCGCACAGCCAGCGAAGTACCCTCGAACGGCGTGCCTTCGGCATAAGGGAAGATTTCCGAACCGAGCGGGGCAATCCCTTGCGCGACATCACTTGGCAAGGCGCTCTGGTCAACCAGCTTGAACTCCAGCTTCGCAGTCTGGCCCAGCAGCTCCTTGAGCTGGTCAGGATCCTGCAGGCCGGGCACCTGTACCACGATGCGGGTATCGCCCTGGCGGATGATAGTCGGCTCGCGCGTGCCCAGCGCATCAATGCGCTTGCGCACGACTTCGGTGGCGCTGTCCATCGCCTGGGCTACTGCGGTTTCAAGCCCGTCCTCGGTCGGCGTCAGAATCATGCGCTGGCCATCGACCACCGACAGGTTCCATTCGCGCACCAGCCCGCTGCCGCTCATCACCGGCAGCATGATCTCGCGCGCGCGATCAAGATCGGCGGGATCGTCCAGCATAAAGCTGAGGCGGCCATCGGCGGTCGAGACATCGCCAATGCGAATGCGCTGCTCCGGAGTCGTTCCGCGCATAAGACTGCGGACCGATTCTTCCATGTTTTCGAGCCGCTGCGCTGCGACCTGCTCGGGTTTGGCTTCCAGCAAGATGTGGCTGCCCCCGGCAAGATCGAGGCCGAGGTTGATCTCGGGATCGGGCAGGAAGTCCGGCCAATCGAGATTGGCTGTCGAAACCAGCGAAGGCAACGCGGCGGCGGCCGCAAGCAGCGTCAGCCCCCACAGCCAGGCCTTCTTCCAGGTCGGGAAATCGAGCATCGGCTTTTGAATCCGTCCGTCTGTTCGCGTTAGTCGTTTGCGGCGCTGCCGCCGGGCGGGATGATGTCGCCGATCGTGCTCTTGACCGCTTTCACCCGCACGCCCTGCGCCAGGTCGATCTCGGCATAGGTGTCATCCACCTTGGCCACTTTGCCTACCAGGCCGCCAGCGGTGACAACCTGGTCACCCTTCTTGAGTCGTGAGATCTTCTGCTGGTGTTCCTTTTGCCGCTTCATTTGCGGGCGGATAATGAGGAACCAGAAGATCGCGATCATGCCGACGATCGGCAACCACTGGATCCATCCGGGCGGTGCATCGGCGCCGGCTGCGGCGGCAAGGAGTTCAAGCATTGTGTAAAGCCTGTCAGACTGAGAATTGAACCATTGCGGGGCAGCATCCGGCACTGGTTTCCCGGTGCCCCCATGCCTTTCCGCTTCGCTAAGTGGGCGCGGTTAGCAGCATTGCAAGCGCGCCGCAATTTTTTGGGCCATCTCAGGAAATAAACTGTGTCAGTGCGTCTACACCGCCGTTCCCGGCTTGCCAGCCATGATGCACCGCCCTATAGGCCCGCCCTCCACTGGTTACGGGATGTAGCGCAGCCTGGTAGCGCACCACACTGGGGGTGTGGGGGTCGCTGGTTCGAATCCAGTCATCCCGACCAGTGGAATACCCCCCTTACAACTTGCTGTTGCACCTCGCTTGCCTGCGCCCTAACCCGCGTGGCCGAGGAGATTTGTGCATGAGCGAGCGCCCACCCCTTCCACGCATGCGCAGCTGGCTGTTCGCGCCGGGCGATTCCGAGCGCAAGATGGCCAAGGCGAGCGACAGCGCCGCCGATATCGTGCTGCTCGACCTTGAGGATTCGGTCACGCCTGAAAACAAGCCCGCTGCACGCAAGGCAGTGGCGGAATTCCTCAAGGGCCGCGATGACAGGCACCGCATCTGGGTGCGGATCAATCCGCTTTCGAGCGGGGAAACCACGCATGATCTCGAAGCGATCATGGGCGCGGGACCCGGCGGTCTGTTCCTGCCCAAGGCCGAAGGGCGCAGCGATATCGAAATTCTCGACATGCGCCTGAGCGAGCATGAGGACGCGCATGGTGTGGCCGTCGGTTCAACGCACGTCGCGGCGCTGGTCACAGAAACGCCCAGGGCAATGTTCCATTGCGGCAGCTACGGCGGTGCCCCGCGGCTGGTGGCGATGAGTTGGGGCGCGGAAGACCTTTCCTCCGCGCTCGGCGCGCGGGTCCAGCACCGGCCCGACGGTTCCTATATGCCGGTTTTCGAGCTGGCGCGCAGCCTGTGCCTGCTGGGCGCGGTGGCGGCAGGCGTGGCGCCGATCGAAACGGTGATGCCCGAATTCCGCGATCTGGAGGCCCTGCGCGAGCGCGCACTGATGGTGCGAAGCCAGGGCTATCGCGGCATGCTGGCGATCCATCCCGCTCAGGTCGATGTGATCAACGAGGCCTTCACCCCCAGTGCGGATGAGATCGCGCATGCCCGTGCCATAGTGCAGGCCTTTGCCGACAATCCCGGCGCGGGCACGGTGGGGCTGAACGGGCAGATGCTCGATCGGCCGCATCTTGCGCTGGCGCAAAGGCTGCTGGCGGAGGCAGACGAAAGCGCCTGATTTTCCTACACGAACCGATTTGGTTATTTCTCCTGCAAATCACCTCACAGGAGCAAATGAAATGGCCTTACTCGATTCGCTGATCGGCCCGCTCGCCGCGATCATCGACAAGATCATCCCCGACAAGGAAGCCCGCGCCAAGGCCAAGCTTGAGCTGCTGCGGCTGGAAGGCACGCAGGAAATGCAGCTGATCGAGGCGCGGCTGCAGGCGATCGTGGCCGAGGCCAATTCCGCCGATCCATGGACCAGCCGGGCCCGGCCCAGCTTCCTCTATGTGATGTATGTGATGATCCTGTGGGCGCTGCCGATGGGCGTGCTTGCGGCCTTCAATCCCGCTGCCGCGCGCGATATCGCCAGCGGCATGAACGCCTATCTGGGCGGTTTGCCCGAGCCGCTGTTCGCGCTGTTCGGCACCGGCTACCTCGGCTACACCGCCGCCCGCCAATGGGGGAAGGTGAAAGGCGTCGACAGATAAGTGCGGCGCGGGCTATGCCGCCCGCATGACCGAAACCACCAACACCGTTTACGTCCTCAACGGCCCCAATCTCAACCTGCTCGGTACGCGCGAGCCGGATATCTACGGCAGTGACACGCTCGACGATATTGCCGGCATGCTGGAAGATCGGGCACGCGAGCTCGGGCTTGCCATCGACATGCGCCAGACCAATCACGAGGGCATGCTGGTCGATTGGCTGCACGAAGCGCAAGCGGAGGGCGCGCGCGCGGTGCTGCTCAATGCGGCGGCCTACACCCACACTTCGATCGCCCTGCTGGATGCGATCAAGGCGATCCGCACGCCGGTGGTGGAAGTGCACCTGTCCGATCCGATGACGCGCGAGCCGTTTCGCCACATCTCCTATATCGGCATGGCAGCGGCGATGACGGTGCAGGGGCACGGGGCAAAAAGCTATCTGATCGCGCTGGAAGCGGTCGCCAGCGGCGAAATCTGAGGCGCCGACATATGCGAAAATTGCCACGGCGCCTCTTGCCAGCCACAATTCGCGCGAATAGTCACGCCAGCAACTGAAGTTTGAGGGGCAACAATGGCCGAACGCAAGACCGATGCCGGGCGCAATTCCGGCATGAATGTCGATACCAAGCTGGTTCGCGAACTGGCGGAACTGCTCAATGAAACGGGACTTACCGAGATCGAGGTCGAGGATAATGACCGCAAGATCCGCGTCGCACGCGGCGGTACAGTGGTAACAGCGGCCCCGGCAGCGGCTGCTGCCCTCGCCCCTGCTCCTTCTGGCGCAGCACCCGCCGCCGAAGAGGCACCGGCTGCCGATCATGCCGGCGCGGTCAAGTCACCGATGGTGGGCACCGCCTATCTCTCGCCCGAACCGGGCGCGGACAATTTCGTGAAAGTTGGCGACAGCGTGAAGCAGGGTGACACCTTGCTGATTGTCGAGGCGATGAAGGTTATGAACCCGATCACCGCCGACGCATCGGGCACGGTCAAGGCCATCCTGATCGAGAACGCGCAGCCGGTCGAGTTTGGCCAGCCGCTCGTCATCATCGGCTGACGCATGGGTATTTCACGCATTCTTATCGCCAATCGCGGCGAAATCGCGCTGCGGATCCATCGGGCGGCGCATGAAATGGGGATCGAGACGGTGGCTGTGCATTCCACCGCCGATGCCGATGCCATGCATGTGCGGCTGGCGGATCAGGCGGTGTGCATCGGCCCGCCAGCGGCAGCCGACAGCTATCTCAACATCGCCAACATCATTTCAGCGGCGGAATGCGCGCAATGCGACGCAATTCATCCCGGCTATGGCTTTCTGTCCGAAAATGCCAAGTTCGCCGAGATCGTCGAGGCGCACGATATCGCCTGGATCGGCCCCAAGCCCGAACATATCCGCACCATGGGTGACAAGGTTGCCGCCAAGCAAACCGCGGGCGCGCTCGGCCTGCCGCTGGTGCCGGGATCGGAAGGCGCGGTGTCGGACTATGACGAGGCGCGCAAGATCGCCAGGGACATCGGTTATCCCGTCATCATCAAGGCCGCTTCGGGCGGCGGCGGGCGCGGGATGAAGGTGTGCCAGGCGGAAGACCAGCTTGAAACGCTGATGCAGCAGGCGGGGAGCGAGGCCAAGGCGGCCTTTGGCGATGCCACCGTCTATATCGAGAAATATCTCGGCAATCCGCGCCACATCGAATTCCAGGTGTTCGGCGACGGCAAGGGCAATGCGATCCATCTGGGCGAGCGCGACTGCTCGCTCCAGCGGCGCCATCAAAAGGTGCTGGAGGAAGCGCCCTCGCCCGTCATCACTTCAGAAGATCGCCACCGCATGGGCGAAATCTGCGCGCAGGCAATGCGCGATATGAGCTATCGCGGCGCGGGCACGATCGAGTTCCTGTGGGAAAATGGCGAGTTCTACTTCATCGAGATGAACACCCGCCTGCAGGTTGAACATCCCGTAACCGAAGCGATCACCGGAGTGGATCTGGTGCGCGAACAGATCCGCATCGCCGAAGGGCGCCCGCTGTCGGTCAAGCAGGAAGATCTCGAGTTTCGCGGTCATGCGATCGAATGCCGCATCAATGCGGAAGACCCGTTCACCTTTGCACCCTCGCCGGGCAGGGTGAATTACTACCATGCCGCGGGCGGGCTGCATGTGCGGGTCGATTCGGGGCTCTATGCGGGCTATTCGGTGCCGCCCTATTACGACAGCATGATTGCAAAGCTGATCGTCTATGGCCGCACCCGCGAAGGCTGCATCATGCGGCTGCGGCGCGCGCTCGAAGAAATGGTGATCGAAGGGGTCAAGACCAATATCCCGCTGCACCAGGAGCTGGTTCGGCAGGACGATGTGCTCAATGGCGATTACAGCATCAAATGGCTGGAGGAATGGCTGGCGAAGCGGGAGGGGTGAGCGTCAGCTGACGACCCATTTGCAGACGCTCGCCAGCACGTTTGGCATTGCGCATAGCAGACATTCAAGGCGACCGTCCCTGCTAGCATCGCACCCGCGATTGACTAGAGCAGAAGCCTCCAGTTATAGCCACTTAATACAGTGGCACACCATGCCCGGTGCGAAAGGAAAACATGTCAAAAGCTCCAATCTCGACCTTGATCCTGCTCATTGCTGGTCTGGCGGCGGCTCCGCTGGCCGCTTCGCAGGACCCCGCGGCCCCTTTCGATCCGCGCGCCTTCCAGCAGGCCCATGTGGGTGAGCCAACGCAGATCATGGTGCTGGGCACCCCGCATCTCAGCGGAACGCCCGATGGCTGGGACCCGTCAGTGCTGGAACCGCTGCTCGATCGGCTGGCTGGTTTCGAACCTGATGCCATTGCCATCGAGGCGCTGACCGGGGTCGGCATCCACTCCATGTGGGCATATCGGGAATCTTACCCAGACGTGGCGAGAACCTATGGTGGCAGAGCCATGATATTAGCTGGGATCAGCCGCACCACGCTGGCTATGGATATGCCGCAGGCCGATGCCGAGGTGCGGCGCACGTTAGCTGCCTGGCCGGATGCGCCTACACCGGCACAGCGGCGGCGGCTGGCAGCACTGTTCGTTGCGGCCGGCGATCCGAATTCGGCGCTGGTGCAATGGTGGCGCCTGGCACAGGCCGATCGCATTGCCGATGCCAGTATCTCGTCGCTTCTGGCCCGCGAGCTCGACACCTATGCCGCCCGCCGCAATGAAAATCATCTGATCGCCGTCCGATTGGCAGTGCGGTTGGGCCTGGAACGCGTGAACCCCACCGATGATCAGAGCGATGAGCAGGATCCGGCGATAAACAAGCCAATGGAAGCCTTCATGGCCGAACCCTGGCTGGCGGAGTTGCTGGCCGATCCGCGCTTCAAGGAATTGGCCGAAGCTTCCAGCCACCTCGGTACGCCTGCCGAAGCCCTGGCCACTTATCGCCTGCTGAACAGCCCGGCCTCTGGTCAGCTGGATGCCGATGGACAATGGCTGAACATGCTGAACCGCCCCAGCCCCGACCAGGTTGGCCGCCGCCGCGTCGCGCTGTGGGAAGTGCGCAACCTTCGCATGATTGCCAACATCCGCGAAGTCGCTGCCCGCCACCCCGGCGGGCGTGTGCTGGTGATCGTGGGATCGGCGCACAAGCCCTGGTTTGACGCCTACCTGCGGATGATGACCGACGTGCAAGTGGTGGACACGGCGGAGGTGCTGGCGAAGCGGGAAGAGTGAGCGTCAGCTTGCGGGCCAATGCTCGTCATTCCCGCGAATCCGGGAATCTGGATCCGCTTCACGACTTCATCCCAGATCGTAGCCCGCATCCTTCGCTTCGGCGATGGTCTCCGCACTGCTCAACCGGGCGTGCTCGCCCGGCAGCTCGGTCCATGCCGCGGCCTCGTCGGCGAAGATCTCGCGCTCGACGGGATAGTTGTCAGCCGCTGAGAACAGCCCCGCCAGGAAGCTGCGGTTGCCGGTCGGCAGGAACTTGTACCACAGGCTGCTGCCGCAATGCTTGCAGAAGGCCCGCTCGGCCCAATCGCTCGAACGGTAGGTGCTGATGCTGTCATCGCCGGTAATGGCAAAGCTCTCGCCGCTCAGTGCCGAATAGAACGCCCCGCCCCAGCGCCGACACATGGCGCACTGGCAAACCTCAACCTGCGGCTTCGGATTCCGGAGCGTGATCTCCACCGCCCCGCACAGGCAATGCCCGTTGATTTCGCCTGGCCCGGACGCAGCTTCAGCCATCGCCCCTACTCCAGCGGCACGCCCGGTTCATGCTTGGCGGTGCGGATCGTCAGCGAAGTCTTCACGCTTTCCACATTGGGCGCAGGCGTAAGCTTGCTGGTGAGGAACTCCTGGAAGCTTTGCAGATCCTTGCTCACGACCTTTAGGATGAAATCGATCTCGCCATTGAGCATATGGCATTCGCGCACTTCGGGCAGCTCTTTCATATGCTCTTCAAATTCGCGCAGTGCGCTTTCGGCCTGGCTCTTGAGGCTGACCATGGCAAACACAGTGATCGCAAACCCCAGCTTCGAGGCATCGAGATCGGCGTGATAGCCCTTGATCACCCCATCTTCCTCAAGCCCGCGAACGCGGCGCAGGCAAGGCGGTGCGGTCAGCCCCACGCGCTGCGCCAGTTCGACATTGGTCACGCGCCCTTCGCGCTGCAATTCCGACAGCAATCGACGATCGATCTCATCCAGATTGGCCATTTCTTGCGTCCTTGACTCGAAATCCGCCCTGATTTGGGCCGGAATGCAACACTTGCGCCCTTTTCGGGCGTTCTGGGATAATATTATTGTTCCTGCCAGCAATTGTCCCGCTTTGCAACGCATCGAGAATGGCTTTGCCCAAACCAGTGTTCTTGCTGATAGGACAGGTTTGGCGTGCATGGTGCGCACCTGCTTTGCCTGCGTGATTCGCGCGATACGTGCATAACCGGAGAAGTGATGTTTTTCGATGACCGCCTTGCCACTGTGTTGCGCCATCGCGCCACCAGCGAGCGGGGCGCGCGCACGCAGTTCAGGCAGCTGCTCGATCTGTTGGGCAATCGCAAATATGGCCGTGACGACAGCCTGATTGCGGCGGCATGGCTGCGGCTGGGCGCGCTGGGCGAACAGATCCCGGCGGGTGAACGCGCACGGATGATCCGCGAGCCAGGCTGGCGCTTCCGCAATCCGCAGCTTGCCGCGCATCTGGCAGAGGACGAGCCCGAAGTGATCTCCGCTGCATTGGCGCGGGCAGAGCTGACCGAAGATGACTGGACCGCGCTGATCCCGCGCCTGCCAATCCGTGCGCGCGGCTTCCTGCGGCTGCGGCGCGACCTGCCGCCACGCGCCGGGCAGCTGCTCGATCAGCTGGGCATCCACGATCGCGGATTGCCGCAACCGCAAGGCGATGTCCACGCAGTTGGCGATGCACTTGAGTTGACGGATACACAGCAGATCGCGGACGACTTCGAAGCCCCGCCAATCCCCGAACGCGAAGAGCCCGAGCCGGTCCAAATTGCTGGCCAGCGCGATGAACCGGCGGTGCGCCGTATGCGCCCCGCAGCGCCGATCCCCGGCAGCGCGGGCGAGAAGAACGAAATTGCCGCGCTGGTCGAACGCATTGCCCAGTTCCGTCGTGACCGCAACACCGAACCGGCCGCCAGCGACCTATCGCCGCGCCTGCCGCTGGGCGAGCAATCATCGCCGGCCGAGCACGCGATTGGCGGCTTCGGTTTTGCCTGCGATGCGGAGGGGCGGATCGAATGGGCCGATCCGGTGGCCGCGCCAATGGTGGTCGGCCAGCGGCTGTTCGAACGCAGCGCCAACGAAAACGGCGGCGCGCGCAACCCGATCGCCAGCGCTTTTGCCCAGCAACAACCGATCGAGGCGCAGCTGCGCACGCTGGAAGGCGCGCAGGCGATCCGCGGCGAATGGGTGGTCGATGCGCACCCGCGCTTCTCGCGCACCGGTGGCCGCTTCCACGGCTATGTCGGTCGCTTCCGCCGCCCGTTCTCACCGGGCAGGCACGGTGCAGGCGCATCGAGCGAGGCCGATCGCTTGCGCCAGCTGCTGCACGAATTGCGCACGCCGGTGAACGCGGTGCAGGGTTTCGCCGAGTTGATCCACCAGCAGCTTTATGGCCCGGTGCCCAATGCCTATCGCGCGCTCGCGGCAACGATCGCAGGCGATGCAGCAAATATCCTGGCGGGTTTCGACGAGCTCGACCGGCTGGCCAAACTCGAGAGCGGCATCACTTCGATTGCCGGCGGCAAGACCGATTTCAGTGCGCTGGCCCGGCGCATGAGCGATCAGCTATCCCAGGTGCTCGCCCCGCGCATGGCCGGGATCGATCTGGCCCAGGGCGGCACGCGCGGCATCTGGGTTGAAATCGACCCTGAGGAAGCCGAAGCTCTGGCCTGGCGCATACTGGCCACGCTGGCAGGCGCGGTTACCGCAGGCGAAGAGCTGGCCGCCGAGCTTGATACCGACGATGACGAAGCCCGGCTGTGGTGCCAGATTCCGGCCCAATTGATCGCCGAAGACGATATTTTCACTGCCGAAATCCGCCCCAACGCCAGCGGGCTCAGCGCGGGGCTGTTCGGCGCCGGTTTCAGCATGCGGCTGGCGCGGGCAGAAGCGCGCGGAGCGGGCGGCAATCTGGTGCAGGTGGAAGACCGGGTGTGCCTGTCGCTGCCGCTGGCAGCGGTTACGCTGGGCGGCGAAGATATCGGTGAAAATGGCGGCGATGAAGAAGAGCAAGGACCGCCGCACAGCGAGGCGGGCTGACGCCGCCGATCGCATTGCGCAAGGCCGATTTGCGCACAAGCGCATAAGCGCGCTTGTTTCGCACGATGTTGCATTGTAGGGGCCATCGCGCATCGCGCTCCGCTGTACGGGCCTGTAGCTCAGTGGTTAGAGCTGGCCGCTCATAACGGCTAGGTCGCGGGTTCGAATCCTGCCGGGCCCACCAGCGGCGGCGGGGTAAAGCCCGCAGTGATGCGTTGAAATCGGTCGGGGAGTGGCGCAGCCTGGTAGCGCACCTGTTTTGGGTACAGGGGGTCGCTGGTTCGAATCCAGTCTCCCCGACCAGTTTCGACTAGCGAGGGGAACAGCAATCGCGTGACGCAAGCCCGCGCCAAAGCATTCCCACTTGATACCCGTGCGATCTGGGTGATCGCGATTCCTGCCATGCTCACCAATGTCGCCACCGCGCTGATCGGGATCGGCGACATGTGGATTGTCGGGCGGCTGGAAGATGCCGCGACGCAGGGTGCGGTCGATGTCGGCGCCCGGCTTTTCGCCGTGCTGTTCACGGTGATGAACTTTCTCAAGACCGGAACCACCGGGATGGTGGCGCAGGCCGGCACGCGCGCTGGCGAACAGGGCGGCGAGGCGGCGCAAGCACAATTGCTGGCGCGCGGGATAGCGATCGGGCTGACAATCGCGCTGGTGCTGCTCTTGCTCAAGCCGCTGCTGATGCCTTTGATGCTCGGCGCGCTGGGGGCCGAGGGCCGCGTGCTTGCTGCAGCGCAGGTCTATGCGGAAATCCGTTACTGGACTGCGCCCGGCGTAATGCTCAACCTTGCCCTGATCGGCTTCCTCGTCGGGCGCCGCCAGATGGGCATGGTGCTGACGATCGAGGTAATTTACAACGCGCTCAATGTCGCGCTCGGCTTGTTCCTTGCACTGCGGCTCGAATGGGGCATTGCGGGGATCGGCTGGTCAAGCTTCATCGCCGAATATGCCAAGCTGGCGATTCTTGCCGTGCTGGTGTGGCGCGGCACGGCAGGCGGCGCGCTGCTCGCCGCGCTGACGGACCGCGCAGTGCTGCGCTGGCAGGCGCTGCGCCCGTTCCTGTCGGTCAATCGCGACCTGTTCCTGCGCACTTTAGTGCTCACCGTGGCGCTGGCGGCAATCACGCGCCTTTCCGCGGAGCGCGGCCCCGAAGTCCTGGCCGCAAACGGCATCATCTACCAGCTGTTCATCTTGACCGCGCTGCTGCTCGACGGGTTCGAGAATGCCGCACAGGTGCTCAATGGCGAACGTGCGGGCGCGAATGATCGCGCGGGGTTTGCGAGCTATGTCCGTGCGATATTATGGCGCGGGCTCGGCGCGGCGGCACTGGTCGCCATTTTCTTCGCACTCTTCGCGGATCCGATTCTGGCCAGTTTTGCGGCAACGCCGGGGGTGGAGCGCCTTGCGCAGTCGCAGGCTATCTGGCTGGCGGTGATCCCCTTTGCAGGCGTTGCCAGCTTTGTATTTGACGGGGTGTTTGTGGGCGCCAGCTGGACCCGCGCCATGCTGCTATCGATGGCGGGGGCGGCGGCGGTATTCGCGCTGACGCTGTGGCTCAGCTGGCCGCTGGGCAATCACGCGCTATGGGGCAGTTTCGTGCTGTTCCTGCTGCTGCGCGCCGGGCTGCAGGCGGCGCTGATGCCAGGGCTGATGCGCCGCAGCTTCACCGGATAGAGAAAGGGCCGCACACCCGAAAGCGTGCGGCCCCGTATCTCCGATCAAAGCCGGATCAGAAGGTGATGCCGGCCTCGACACCCCAGATGCGCGGTTCATTGACCATCGCAGTGAGGTTGTTGAAGTCGATCCCCGATACCGCCGAAACATCATTGGTGATGTTGCGACCGAACAGGGCAATATCATAGCGATCGGTGCGATAGCCGATGCGCAAGCCCCCTTCGAGCATCGAATCGTCGCTGAACTCGACCGATTCATAAAGGAAGAACTGCACCTTCGAGCGGTATGCCCAGTCAGTGAAGAGGTAAATCTCTCCGCTGGTGCCGGGGATTTCCTCGGTCAGGCCAAGCGACCAGTTGGCGGTCCAGCGCGGAGCCTGCGGCAACCGGTTGCCATCGATCGAGAAAATGTTGCTGCCCGGCGTGCGTTCCGGATCGAGCACGGTGCAAGGTGCGCCGCAGCCCGCCACGAAGGCATCGGGATCGTTGATCTGCGTGTCGTTATAGGAAAGCCCCGCAGCGAATTCGATGCCGTCGGTCGGGCGTGCCTGCAGCTCTGCCTCGAAGCCGTATCCTTCCACCTCATCGGCATTGAGCAGCGTGGTGAAATTGTTCGCCCCGCCCACAGCGGTGAGCTGCAGATCTTCGGTGTTGAAGTAATAGCCGCCCAGGTTGAAGCGGATCTTGCCACCGGCAAGGATGGTCTTCACGCCCGCTTCATAGCTCATCGTCGTTTCGCTATCGGCAACCGACAGTTCCCGCCCGAAGGCCAGGCGGCCCTGCACCGAAGGCGCGCGATAGCCACGCGCAACGCGGGCATAAAGATTGACGTCCTCGGATGCGGGCATGCTGGCCGCAATATCCCAGGTCAAAACCTCGTCATCCACCTTGGTGGTCAGTTCCGGCACCGGACCGCCAAATTCCAGGAAGGGGGGCCGCGTATCGATCGGACGGCTGGCGGCGAAATCGCGCTGGTCGTCATTATAGCGGATGCCGCCCTGCAGGCGCAGGCCGTTGTCGAATTCGTAGAATACCGATCCGAACACCGCCCAGGCCTCGCTCACCTGGCGCTGAAGCGCGACCGCAGCCGGCGTGGTGTCTGTCGGCGTGCCGAAATCGAAGCTTTCGATATCCAGCTTCTCGTTGAAGTAGAACACGCCTGCCTGGTAGCCCAGCGGGCCGCCATCGTTCGAGGCGAAGCGCAGTTCCTGCGTGAACTGGTCAAGGCTGGGAACATTGTCCTGGCTTTGCGCAGCAAAGGGGATGAAGCCCGGGTTGCTGTTGTCGGTAAAGCCAGCCCCACAGAAGCTGCAACCGAAGCCGCCGTCGATATCGCCGCGGCTGAACAGTTCTGCATTCCAGTAGCTGGTGACCGAAGTGATCGTGACCGGGCCCAGATCATAATCCAGCACGGCACCCAGATTATAGCTCTTCAGATCCTGGAAATTGAGGCCATCGGCATGCACTTCCTTGCGGTCGAACTTGCTGCCCGGACCATCAAGCCCGATCAGCTTGTTGCTGCCGGGGGCAAAGGCATTGGCGCGGAACACTCGCGCGGTGCCGTCCAGATCGCGATACTGGCCGATCAGGCGCAGCGAGAAATCTTCGGTCGGCTCAAACTGCACCTGCGCACGCAAGGCAAACTCGTCAAAGCCCTCAAGGTTGTTCTTGCCCGGCTCGTCGAGATTGTCGACCCAGTCGCTGCGGCCCTGGTAGAGGCCCGAAACGCGCACCGCCACGGTGTCGCTCAGCTGGCCGCCAGCCGCACCTTCAAGGTTGATCGTGTCGAAGCTGCCATAGCTGCCGCGCAGATAATTATCGCCCTGCCCCGGTTTGACCGTATCGAACTTGACGATACCGGCCGGCGTATTTCGGCCGAACAGCGTGCCCTGCGGGCCGCGCAGCACTTCAACCCGGTCAAGATCGAACACCGGGAAGCCCTTCAGCACCGGGTTTTCCAGCACCACGTCATCATAGACCAGGCTGACCGGCTGCGAGGCGTTGAGGTCAAAATCGGTATTGCCCAGGCCGCGGATGTAGAAACGCGGGAAGGTGCGCCCGAACGAGCTTTCGATGTTGAGGCTGGGCACGCGGCCTGACAGCGCGCGAATATCGGCGCCGGCGCTGGTCGCGACCTGCAGCGCTTCACCGCCCAGCGTGCCAACCGAAACAGGAATTTCCTGCAGGTTTTCCTCGCGCCGCTGCGCGGTCACGATAATCACGCCAACGCCATTGTCGGCCTGGCTTGCGGTTTCGGCATCCTGCGCGGCCACGGGGGCGGCGGTGAACAGAGTGGTGGCAATCGCGGCGCTGGCAGCGGTGCCGAGAAGGCGGGAAGAACGCATGTGGTATGTACCCTGTCTTGCGGGATCGGACTGCTGCCTGGGAAAAAGCGCGCGACCAATCCGGGTGTTGAGACCCAATCTAACGATGAACGCCCTCTTGCGTGATATATGCGCAAGGTCAATTTGATCTCCGCCTCCGGCGCAAATGCGGCGGGAATCGTGGCAAAATTGCTACGATAGTTGGCACTGCCAAGTCCAGCTTGCCCTTGTTCCGCGCAATCCCTATCTGCGCGGTCAAATCCCGTTCACGCGAATTTCCTTGAAGGACGACCCAGATGGCCGCGCAATACGCCTATGTCATGAAGAACATGACCAAAACCTTCCCCGGTGCCCCGAAACCGGTGCTCAGCAATATCAACTTGCAGTTCTATCAGGGTGCGAAGATCGGCATCGTCGGGCCAAACGGCGCGGGCAAGTCGACGCTCATCAAGATCATGGCCGGGATCGACAAGGATTTCACCGGCGAAGCCTGGCCGGGCGAGAACATTACCGTGGGCTATCTTGAGCAGGAGCCGGAGCTCGATCCGGCCAAAACCGTGCTCGAAAACGTGAGGGACGGCGCGCGCGAAACCGCCGATCTGGTTGAACGCTTCAATGCGATCAGCGCCGAAATGGCCGATCCCGATGCCGATTTCGAAAAGCTGGGCGAAGAAATGAGCGAGCTGCAGGCCAAGATTGACGCGGTCGATGGCTGGACGCTCGACAACCAGCTCGAAATCGCGATGGAGGCGCTGCGCTGTCCGCCCGGCGACATGGGCGTGGAAAGCCTTTCCGGCGGCGAGAAGCGCCGTGTGGCGCTCACCCGCCTGCTGATCCAGAAGCCTTCGATCCTGCTGCTGGACGAGCCGACCAACCACCTTGACGCCGAAAGCGTCCAGTGGCTCGAAAACCATCTGAAGGAATATGCCGGCGCCGTGCTGATGATCACCCACGACCGCTATTTCCTCGATAACGTGGTGGGCTGGATCCTCGAATTGGACCGCGGCAGCTACTATCCCTACGAGGGCAACTACTCGACCTATCTGGAAAAGAAGGCCAAGCGGCTGGAGCAGGAAAGCCGCGAGGAATCGGGCAAGCAGAAGGCGCTCCAGCGCGAACTCGAATGGATCCGGCAGACCCCCGCCGCGCGCCAGACCAAAAGCAAGGCGCGTATCCGCAAATTCGAGGAATTGCAGAACGCGCAGGACAATCGCAGCGTCGGCAAGGCCCAGATCGTAATCCAGGTGCCCGAGCGGCTTGGCGGCAAGGTTATCGAGGTGAAGAATATCTCCAAGGCCTATGGCGACAAGCTGCTGTTCGAAGACCTCAGCTTCACCCTGCCGCCGGGCGGCATCGTGGGCGTGATCGGGCCGAACGGCGCGGGTAAATCCACCCTGTTCAAGATCATCACCGGCAAGGAACAGCCCGATAGCGGCACGGTAGAGATCGGCCAGACGGTACATCTGGGCTATGTCGACCAGAGCCGCGATCACCTGAACCCCGCCAATAATGTCTGGCAGGAAATCTCTGACGGGCTCGATTACATGAAGGTCAACGGCCAGGATATGAGCACGCGGGCCTATGTCGGCGCGTTCAACTTCAAGGGCGCGGACCAGCAGAAGAACGTCGGCAAGCTGTCAGGCGGTGAGCGCAACCGCGTGCACATGGCCAAGATGCTGAAGCAGGGCGGCAATGTGCTGCTGCTTGACGAGCCGACCAACGACCTCGACGTGGAAACGCTGGGCGCGCTGGAAGACGCAATCGAGAATTTCGCCGGCTGCGCGGTGGTGATCAGCCACGACCGCTTCTTCCTCGATCGCCTCGCCACGCATATCCTGGCGTTCGAGGGCAACAGCCACGTCGAATGGTTCGAAGGCAATTTCGAGGCTTACGAGGAAGACAAACGGCGCAGGCTTGGCGACGCGGCGGATCGTCCGACACGGCTGGCGTACAAGAAGCTGACGAGATGAGCCGATGCGAGTTGAAGTCTACGAAATCGTCACCCCGGACTTGATCCGGGGTCCCGCTTCTTGATGAATAGCGACAGGTAAAAGAAAAGCGGGATGCCGGATCAAGTCCGGCATGACGTCGGAACTAAACCTCAAACCAGGTGATCGAACAGATCGTCCCAGTCTGGATTAGCTTTCTCGATCAGTTCAAATTTCCATTCGCGCCGCCAGCGCTTGAGCCGTTTCTCGAAGGCAAGCGCATCGTAGATGGTGTCCAGCCGATCGGCCCAGACAAGACGGCCAAGGCCATAACGCGCGCAGAAATCCGAACCCGTTCCCTCACGGTGCTGCGAAATGCGCAATGGCAAATCCGCCGTCACACCCACATACATCGCGCCGCGAAAGCGGTCTGCCATTATGTAAACCCAACCGCCGTGCGCTTCCCTGTCCATATCGACGGGATGGAGGAAAGCTGGATACGGGGTCAAGCCGAAGTCTACCGCGCTGCGCTCCCCTTGTCAGGAGCCCCTTGATGCAAGGCTGGTGGAATCAAGCAGGTCATCGGTGACCTCCATCAGCAGCAATGGCTCTTCGCCCCAATCCGCAAGGGCGTCGACGAAGGCAGCGCGCACTTCGGCGTCATCATAGACCATCCTGGCATCATAAGCCTTTTGCCAGGTGGCCCTGTCAGGCCAGTCAGCCACGCCGATAAAGCGCCCCTGATCATCAAGGTGCAATCGCGAACCCTTTGATCCGTATTTCAGCTGGATCAATTCGGTTCCGCGCCGCCATGCCTCGCGAAATTGCTGTTCGAATCCGGGCCGGACTTTCCACCAATATGCCGCGACAAAAGTCATGGGCGGTTTCCTAGCACAAATCCGGCAAGGCTACAGCGCATTGGCCCGCATTGGCCTCAATAAGGCACGCCCCAATAACGGTAGAGCGCGCTGGCATAGGCGCTATCCCATTCCGGGGCCGTGCCGCCCTTGATGAAAGGACTGTTCTTGAACTTGTCATCTTCGGCCGATACCACGTACCCACCGAAATCCTGATTGTATTCAAGGGCTTTCCAGGGAAGTGGGCGCAGTTCTTCGCCCAGCCCCAGAAAGCCGCCAAAACTCATCACGGCGTATTCAACTCGTCCACTCCGCTTGTTGACCATGAAATGGTCGACCTCGCCAATGCGATCTCCATTCGGGCGAAAGACTTTCGTCCCTTCGACCCGATTGGAAGCGATCAGCCCATGGTCGCTCTGCCCGGCGTCAACGGGCTCACTTTCACGCGGAATTTCCGCAATCGATCCTTCGCCGAACTCGTATTTTTCCGACATGCTGTTCATTGTCCGCTCCTAGGCCAAAACCTGCGAATGAAGTTCGGACGGCTGCGTGACCTTGGCGAATGATTGACCGCCTTGTGCCGGGCGGGCCTTCACAAGGTCGCCAATGGAAACGATGCCCACCAATCGCTTGTCGTCATCTACCACCGGCAGACGGCGAACCTGGTTCTCGCCCATGTTCTGCAGAACGTCGTCAACTTCGTCTTGCGCCCGGCAATAGAGAACCTCCTTGGACATAACCTCCGAAGCATTTGCATCGGGGCCCAGGCCCCTGCCGATTCCTCGCACGGCGATATCCCGGTCAGTAATCATGCCGATCAACCTGTCATTCTCGGACACCGGAATTGAACCAAGGTCATGGGTCGCCATGCTTTGAGCAACGGCCCGTAGCGGTGTGTCGGTCGAAACGGTTTGCACGTCCGAACTCATACATGTGTGAATCTGCATCTTACTCTCCTGTGGTTCTTTGACACTGGAACAACGGAAGGGGAGCGTTGGTTGTTCCAGCTTTTGCCGCAGCGGCCTCGATTCGAAAGATCGCACCAACATGCGGGTTGGAACATGCGGGCGAACCCCGATTCTCATGCGTGAGGCTGCAACTTTGTTGCGGTGCTGGATCGGCAGTTTCCGGCTTTCAAACTCCGCTGCGAGGGCGATCGAGACAGGCCGGCATTTCCTACCTTGCGGCCCTGATCTATTGCTGGCGGATGGCCCGCCGAAACTTCGCCCTCAAGCCCGCAGGAAACCTGCGCTGTAACGCAGCGGGGCCACGCTCACTGCGATGCGGAATTTATCTTTTAAGCCCTGTTCCATGCGTTCCAAGCGTGCCCAATGCGCGATGAACCGAGTAATGCCGTTCATTCAAGTGCCAATAAATATGAACGGAAGGCTACATGACCGGTTCAGTTTGAAGTCAGTGAAGGGGGTCTACCACCAGCCCATTACTCATGGCCGTTAGTGGTGGAGCGGCGTGTACAGGAACCGACCATGACCAATGCCAGACTTTTGAAGGGAAGCGCCTTCACCGCCCTTGCAGCCGTGCTTGCCTTTACGGCCATGCCCGGCGCTGCCCAAGCGCAGGAAGGGGGGGTCGATAACCGCCCCGAACGCGTGCAAGCGCGCGAGAACCGCCGCGATTCACGCGGCGAAGCCCGCAAGGCTACACGCCAGCAGCAGCGCATCGAGCGGCGCAGCGAACAGCGTGACGCCCGCGTCAATCGCAGCGATCGCGCCGAACCGCGCATTACTCGCCAGGTCGCCAGTGACCCGGGCCAGGATCGCCGGATCGAACGGCGCCCCGAACAACGAGTCGAACAGCGGACCGAGCAGCGGGGCGACGAGCGCCGCGGCCGCGAATGGAACCGCAGCGACCGACGTGCGGAAATAGCCGACACTCGCTCGACCCGCGAATGGAACCGCAGTGACCGGTCTGAGCAGCGCGGGGCCGATACCCGCCGCAACCAGAGCTATTCGGATCCGAACCGCAACCGCAGCTATCGTGACGTGCGCCGCGAAGGCGTTCGTGACGGCAGCCGCAACGAGCGGACGGGCGACCGGGTAGAGGATCGCCGGATTTACCGCGACGGCGATCGCGACGGCAGCCGCAACACCAGCTATCGCGACGGTGACCGTGATCGCTATCGTGATCGTGATCGTGATCGTGATCGCTATCGCGACCGCGACGGATATCGCGACGGAAACCGCCACGTCTATCACGAGCGGCGTTATTACGATCGCGGCAAATACCGCGGCGACTATCACCGCTGGGATCGCAAGCGCTGGCGCAGCAACCACCGCTACAACTGGTACAATTATCGCCACTCGCACCGGAACATATACCGCCTGGGGCGCTATTATGCGCCCTATCGCAGCCACTATTACAGCCGTGTGAGCATCGGCTTCTACCTCGACCACCTGTTCTTCGGCTCAAGGTACTGGATCAATGATCCCTGGCAATATCGCCTGCCGGAAGCCTACGGACCGTATCGCTGGGTGCGCTATTACGATGACGCCCTGCTGGTCGATATCTACAGCGGCGAAGTGGTTGACGTGATCCACGATTTCTTCTGGTAACCCCACCGTCACGCTGGCCGGGCCTCCCCCTCATTGGTCCGGCCAGCAAAAACCCCGCCAGTCAGTGCGACTGGCGGGGTTTTGATTCTACCATGCAGAATGGGTCAGGCCTTGCCCGGCCACATTCGAGACAGGCTAGGCACCTTATCGAAAAAGCTGTGCTTCAAGGCGCCCAATATGTGCAGCGCAATCAGCAGCAGCAGGATTTCGCCGCCCTCCTTGTGCAATCCGATTACCGCCTTTGCGGTATCGTAATTCTGTTCAACCGGCAGCGCCGGGATCGTGACGAGCCCGAAATAGTCGATCGGCAGGCTGGCATAGGAACTCGCCAGCCATCCACCGATGGGCAAACCGATCAACAGTACATAGAAGATAACATGGACGGTGCGCGCCAGCAGCTTTTCCCAATTAGCCAGCCGTTCCGGCAGCGGCGGAGTCTTGTGCGTGAAACGCCACACCAACCGCAAAATCGAAAGCACCAGGATGGTGATTCCTATCGCCTTGTGCGGCGCGATCGCCGCTGCTTTTGCCGCGCCTTCAAGATGTTCGGCACCTTCGGCAATGCGCCAATTCACGATTACCAGCACGGCGATCAGCCAGTGCAGGATGATTGCGCCCATGGAATAGCGCGCCTGCGAACCTTCGGTCATGCATTCACTCCCCAGCCATTTAAGCGGCAAGTTTAACACGCACCGTCCGCTCGGCAAGCCATTCACTTGCGAGAGCAGGCATGATCGCTAGAGATTGACCGTATGGCAAGAAACCAGGTGATTCCGGATAAAGACGCACTGCGGCGGGTCGGCGCGCGGGTGCGCAATCGTATCGAAGCCGATCCGCGCGCCTACAGGATCGATACCGAGCTGGCGGAGATTTTCGCATTCGGCGATTTCCTCACCGCGGCAGAATGCGAGCGGTTGTGCCTGATGATCGATCTCACCGCCAAGCCTTCCACGCTGCACGAGCAGGACTATGCCAGCGGCTTTCGCACCTCATATTCGGGCGACCTCGACCCGTATGATCCCTTCGTGATGGGTATCTCGCGCCGGATCGACGATCTCCTGGGCATGAACCCCGAATGCGGCGAGGCGATCCAGGGCCAGCGCTATCTGGTTGGCCAACAGTTCCAGCCGCATAATGACTGGTTCTACACCAGCGAGAAGTACTGGCAGTATGAGCGCAAGCGCGGCGGGCAGCGCTGCTGGACCGCGATGGCATTCCTGAACGAGGTAGAGGAAGGCGGCGAAACGCATTTCACTCATGTCGGTATCAAGTTCGAGCCCAAGCCGGGTGTGCTGCTGGTATGGAACAACGCCCTGCCCGACGGCACGCCCAATGAAGATACGATGCATGCTGGCACGCCAGTGATCAAAGGCAGCAAATACGTGATCACCAAGTGGTATCGCACGCGCAAATGGAAGTGAGGCGTTAGCTGCGCTCCAGCGCCTCAGCGATCAGCTTGCGCGAATTCTCGATTCCGTAGAGCGCGATGAAGCTGCCCATGCGCGGGCCCTGTTCGCTGCCGAGAAGTGTCTCATAGAGGCACTTGAACCATTCGCGCAGGTTCCCGAAGCCAAACTCCTCACGCTTGCCGATTTCATAAATGATGGTCTGGATCTCTTCAGCGGGCATGTCGGACGCCATCACCTGCAGCGCGCAGTCGAGCGCTTTCAAGGCGTCGCGTTCGTTCTCGGCCGGAGCACGCTTGATGAGCGTTGGCGCGACGAAATCGCGATTATAGGCAAGCGCTGTGCCTACCAGAACATCCAGTTCCGGGTGCCTGGCCGGATCTGCATCCTCGACGTAATTGGCAAGATATGACCACACGGAATCGCGATCGGCCTCGGCTCCCAGCACGCCGACAAGGTTGAGCAGCAAACCATAGGTGACCGGCAGGGAATCGCCTGCCCCCGGCGCTTCTTCTGCCTCAAACCCGCCATTGGCGCGCAGCAGGTGCCACACCGGATTGCCGAGTTGCTTGTCGAGCTCCTGCTCGCCCAGCGCAGCGCGGAACTGCCAGTAATCGTCAACCGCGCGCGGAATCACGCCGGGGTGCAAGCTCTTGGCGCTCTTGGGATTGGGAAAGATATAGAAGCCCAGGCTTTCTTCGCTGCCATAGGTCAGCCATTGTTCGATCGTCAGGCCATTGCCCTTCGACTTGGATATCTTCTCGCCCTTCTCGTCAAGGAACAGCTCGTAGATCAGGCCTTCGGGCTTGCGGCCGCCCAGCACATTGACGATGCGGCCCGATTGAACGCCGCTATCAGTCAGGTCCTTGCCATACATCTCGTAATCGACGCCCAGCGCATACCAGCGCATCGCCCAGTCGACCTTCCATTGCAGCTTGGACATGCCGCCCAGCGCGCTCTGTTCGACCAGGCTGCCATCTTCATCCGCGAAACGGATCAGCCCGGCCTCAGGATCGACCACTTCAACCGGCACCTGCAAAACCCGGCCCGTGCTGGGTGATATTGGCAGCACCGGCGAATAGCTTTGCCGCCGTTCCTCACGCAGGGTCGGCAGCATGATGTCGAGAATCGCCTGATTGCAGCGCAGCACCTGCTTCAGCGCCGGATCGAAGCGGCCCGAATTGTACATGTCGTTCGATGCGACGAATTCATATTCAAAGCCGAACCGGTCAAGGAATTCGCGCAGCTTGGTATTGTTGTGATGCGCAAAACTTTCATGTCCCTTTTCGAACGGATCAGGGATTCGGCTGAGCGGCTTGTGCAGGTTTTCTTCCAGCACATGCGCGTTGGGGATGTTGTCCGGAACCTTGCGCAATCCGTCCATATCGTCGCTGAAGGCCACCAGCCGCGTCTTGCCGTCCTCGGGCTTTGCACCGATCATCGCTTCGAATGCGCGGCGCACCAGCGTGGTGCGCAGCACTTCCTGAAAGGTGCCGATATGCGGAAGGCCTGACGGGCCATAACCGGTTTCGAACAGCACCGGCGAGCCATCAGGTCTGGTGCCATCGGGATAGCGTTTGAGCAGCCGCTGGGCCTCTTGAAACGGCCAGGCCTTGTTGACGCGTGCGGCGGCGATCAGATCGTTCATGCTCATGCGCGCTGCCTCTTGCGCATGCCGCGCCGCGTTGCAAGCGCCATGTTGCAGGCGCGAAGGAAGGGGCCGGTCGGCAGACGGCCCCTCCATGCGCTGTTCAGCTCAATCGGTCCATTGCATTGTGCCGGTTCCGGTGCCGCCGGTGCCGGACCAGGTGGTCGCGCCGCTCTTTCCGGCATAGCGGCCCGTCTTCCCGTTGAGGCCACCGACGCAGCCCTGCATTCCATTTCCGCCGGGAATATTGTTGCAGCCAAAGATCATCGAATAGCTGCCCGCATCCGAGCTTGAGTTGCAGGCGAAATGGAAGTCGAACACCTTGGCGTTGGGCGGCTGCGACACGCCGATGCAGGTCCAGTTCTCGCTGACCCTGGAGCCATCCGAAAAGGTCACCACTGACGTGCCGTCCTGATAGCTGCCCTGGTACTGGTCTGTCCCGACCGTTTTTTCAGGACCGCCTTTAGTGGTGTAGGTTGCGGTGCCGGCATGGGCGATGCCCGGGACGGCAAGGCAAATTGCGAGCGCGCTGATGCGTAGGATATTACTCATTATCATTGTCTCCTGTCGGTTATGCGGCCCGAAGTAGACATTGCACACTGCCCCCATCCGCACGCACCTTGAACGCGTGTGAACAAGCATATGCTTGGCAACCCTGTTACAATCTGCGGGAGATTTCACGTTAACAATAATGAGTCAAGCGCGCTGCTCGGCGCCCGGGGTTCTGACCCTAAAACCAGGCGCGCACCCCGATCAGGAACTTGAAGCCGCTGGGATCCTCGCCTTCGGCGCGGGCAATGTCCGCCGTCTCACCCAGCTTTGCCTCGTATTCCACGCCAACGTAGGGGGCGAACTCGCGCACGATCTCATAACGCAGGCGCAGCCCCGGCTCGATCTTGGTGATTCCCGCACCGATCCCGCGTTCGGGAATATCCTGTGCGGCCAGTTCCAGCTCAACGCGCGGTTGCAGGATCAGCCGCTGGGTGATTTTCTGGTCATATTCGCCTTCCAGCCGCGCGGTCACATCGCCGCGATCGGACAGGAAGGCCGCCAGATCGACATGAAACATGTAAGGGGCAAGGCCCTGCACTCCCAGCGCCAGATGGCTGCGGGTTTCCGGTTCCAGATCAAGCCGCACACCCGCTTGCAGGTCGAAGTAAGGGCCGATCGCATGGCCCCACAGCGCCTGTATTTCGGCATCTTCCACCGAGCCACCGAATGCTCCCTCTCCCTCTGACTTGAGCACGAACTTGTCGATATCGTTGCCGTACCAGCCCTGCGCGTCCCACAGATAGCCTTCTTCGCCACCTTCGACAGGAAGGCGCGCCTCGAGCCGTTCGATCAGCAGCATGCCGGTACTCATCGCGCCATGCATCTGCCGGTTGGCTTCGCGTGCGGCGGCCATGGTATCCTCGCCCCAGATCGAGTCGGCGGCATGAAGCGGCCCCTCGAGCGCACGCGGCGGCACGGCGCTTTCAGGCGCCGCCCCGGGGGCTGACTTGTCGTCCATCGGCACGGCATGTTGCGAATGGTCGTCCGGCGGGGCGGCTTCCTGCGCCGCTGGGGTGGCGGAGTGATCATGCGCAGAATGGTCCTGCGCGGCGGCAGGAGAGGCGGCCAGCGCCGCACCGGCAGGCAGGAGCGCGCGCATCAATGGTGCTCCCCGTGCGGAAAGGGCCGCACCGTCACCACCTGCATCATGCCTGCATGCATGTGATAGAGCAGATGGCAGTGGAAGGCCCAGTCGCCCGGTTCGTTAGCGGTAAGGTCGAAGGTGGCACTGCCGCCCGGTTGCACCACCACGGTGTGCTTGAGCGGCTGGTGCATGTGATCCGCGCCATTGACAAGCTCGAAGAAATGCCCGTGCAGATGGATTGGGTGCGCCATCATCGTGTTGTTGACCAGTTTCACCCGCACCCGCTCGTCAAAGCCGAAGCGGATCGGATCGTCGGTGACGGCGGAAAAGCTCTTGCCGTCGAACGACCACATATACCGTTCCATATTGCCGGTGAGGTGGATTTCCAGCTCGCGCTCGATCTCGCGATGCGGGTTCATCCGCGCGGCCTTGAGATCGGTGTAGCGCAGCACGCGATGCTTTACCGTGTCGAGGCCCAGACCGGGAAAGTCCATCCGGTCGACCGGCATCGGCGCGACCATGTCGATACCGGGGCCGACCTTCACGTCATCGGGCAGCAGCGAGGTATCGCGCATGGAGTGGTCCATCGTGTGGCCACCGCCATGCGCGGAATGATCCATGCTGCCCATGCCCATATCGACCATGGTCAAGGTGGGAACCTCACGCAGCGGCGGCGGGGTGGCGATATTGGCCCCAGAACCGGGAGCGCGCGAGGTCAGGCTGGCAACGCCCATGCCGCTGCGGTCCATCGCTTCGGCCACCAATGCATGGCTGCCATCGGGCGGGGTGACGATGACATCGTAGGTTTCAGCGGTTCCAATCTGGAATTCGTCCACCTCCACTTCGGCCACGTCCACCCCGTCAGCCGCGATCACCGTCATCGGCACGCCCGGAATGCGGACATTGAAGAAGGTCATCGCACTGCCATTGATGATCCGCAGCCGCACCCGTTCGCCCGGCCTGAATTCAAGCGCCAGATTGTCAGCCGGCCCATGCCCGTTGATAAGATAAGTGTAGGTGCTGCCCGAAACATCGGCGATGTCGCGCGGGTTCATCCGCATCTGGCCCCACATGCGGCGTTCTGCCCCGCTTAGGTTCCCTTCTGTCGCGGTCAGCATCTGGCGGTTGAAATAGTGCTCGCCAACCTTCAGTTTGCGCATGATTTCATGCGGATGGATCGGGGTGAACTCGCTCAGCAACACCACATAATCGCGGTCATAGCGCGGATCGGGCTCTGCACTCTCGATCACCAGTGGACCGTAATGTCCCGCTTGCTCCTGCAGCCCCGAATGGCTGTGCCACCAGTAGGTGCCATGTTGGCGGATCGGAAATTCATAGGTGAAGGTCTCACCCGGCGCGATGCCCGGAAAGCTCACGCCCGGCACCCCGTCAAACTGGAACGGCAATAGCAGGCCGTGCCAATGGATCGAGCTGTCTTCCTCAAGACTATTGGTGACATGGAGGCGCACGTTCTGCCCCTCCTTCAACCGGATCAGCGGTCCCGGCACACTGCCGTTGACGGCAATTGCATGCCCCGCGCGCCGACCGGTCGTAAAGTGATGTTCGGCAATAGTCAGGCGGATATCCTCGCCCGAAACTTCGCCAAAGCCGCGCCTTGCGTGCGACAACGACACGCCTTTTGCCCAGGCGGGCATGGACAGACCCGCCGCGGCGCCCAGCGCGGCGGTGCTGGCAATAAGGCTACGGCGCGAAATCGAAAGGGGCATAGAATCGAAGCAACTTGAGTAAGGAACGATACCTCTATATATACCCCCCCTGGGTATTGGGAAGGGCAAGTTTCAATGTCGGAAAATGCGCAGGCCAAGATCAATCGCCTCAACCGCATAGCCGGGCAAGTTCGCGGCGTGGCACAGATGATCGAAGAGGATCGCTATTGCATTGATATCCTGCACCAGATCCAGGCTATCAAATCCGCGCTCAACAAGGTGGAAAGCCAGGTTTTGAAAGACCATGCAGCCTGTTGTGTGGCCGAGGCGATCGCTAGCGGGAACGAGGCCGAACAGCGCGAAAAGTTCGAGGAACTGGTCGCCCTGATGGAGCGCGCCAGGCGATAAACGCCCGCAGATACTTGCCACCTGTTCCTTATCCGTTCTAACGCAGGGAAAGTGCCTGCCCCCGTCCCCCTACCCGCGCTGCACGCGAGCCATTCCGGCACATGGCTGAAGACGGCCAGCGGTGCGACGCAAACCGTATCCAAGGGCGATGCGATCATGGCGGCGGCGGATACCCCGCTGCTGCTGCTCAATGCGCCGCTGGTTGCCAATCGGCTGGGCTATCCCGACCTTTCCGGGCTCGACCTGCTTGAACTGTTCGCCTTCGTCCATCCAGCGCGGTTCTGTGTGCCAACCCCGCGCGGGCTGGCCGAGGCACTGGATCTGGGCGAGCCGGATGGCGACGAGCATGTCCCGGCCTTCCTTCAGCTGGCGGCTGGCGCGTTGATCGCAGCTTGCGAAAGCGAGCACTGGCCTGAGCGCGAGGGCGCGTGGAGCGCGCTGCAAAACCTGGTCAAACTGCGCTGGCCATGGGCGCAGGTATTGGCTGCGCATATCGCGCGGCCAGAGCGCGCCGAGAGATGGCTGTTCTCCAAGCTCCCCGAATGGGAGGACGCGCCTGACCGCCCTGCCCCGCGCCAGATCGAACTAGCCAGCGATGCCGTGAGCGCAAGACTTGATGCTCTGACCGGCGAAACGGCCGAGAAGCGCGCGGGCCAACAAGCCTACGCCCGCGATGTGGCACAGGTTTTTGCTCCGCGTGACAGGCGCGGAAGTCCGCATCTTTTGCTGGCGCAGGCAGGCACGGGAATCGGCAAGACGCTCGGCTATCTTGCCCCGGCATCGCTGTGGGCAGAGGGTTCGGGCGGCACGGTGTGGGTTTCAACCTACACCAAGAACCTTCAACGCCAGCTGCGCCAGGAAAGCCGCCGCGCGTGGCCCGCGCACCGTGCCGACGGGTCGAAGCCGGTGGTAGTGCGCAAGGGGCGCGAGAATTACCTGTGCCTGCTCAATCTGGAAGATGCCCTGCAAGGTGGCTTTAGCGGGCGCGCGGCGATTCTGGCCCAGTTGGTGGCACGCTGGGCCGCGTTCAGCCAGGATGGGGACATGGTCGGCGGCGATCTGCCCGGCTGGCTTGGCACACTGTTCCGCAAGCGCGGGATCGCTGCGCTGACCGACCAGCGCGGCGAGTGCGTCTATGCCGGCTGCCCGCATTACCGCAAATGCTTCATCGAGCGCGCCGCGCGCAGCTCTGCCCAGGCAGACCTGGTCATCGCCAACCACGCGTTGGTGATGGTCAATGCCGCACGCGCCGGATTCGGAGGTGGACGCGACCATGCCCAGCGCCCGACACGCATTATCTTCGATGAGGGGCACCACGTGTTCGAAGCGGCGGATTCGACTTTTGCCGCAGCGCTGACCGGGCAGGAAACGATCGAGCTGAGGCGATGGATCATCGGCCCCGAGCGCAAGAACCGGGGTCGGCGGCGGGGGCTGGCTGCCCGCCTCGCCGATGTTGCCAGCTATGACGAAGCAGGCGGCAGGGCGGTGGAAGCCGCTGTCGAGGCCGCGCATGCCCTGCCGGGCGATGGCTGGCTGCAGCGGCTCAATGAAGGCGCGCCCTCAGGACCGATCGAGGCGCTGCTCGCGGCGGTGCGTGCTGCCACCTACGCGCGCGACGAATCCGGCGGGCAGGAAGCAGGCTATGGCATCGAAACGGAAGCCGCCTCGCTCCCCGGCGATCTTATCGAGGCCGCCGGCAAGGCAGAGGAAGCCCTCGCAGCAATCAGGGGCCCGCTGATCAAACTCGCGACCAGGCTTGAGGCAGTGCTGGAGGATGCTCCCGATTGGCTCGACACCCAGGGGCGTGCACGGATCGAGGGCGCGCGCCATTCGCTTGCCTGGCGGATCGATACGCTGGCAGCTTGGGAGGCACTGCTTGATCGCCTGGCTGGGCCAGCAGATCCTGAATACGTCGATTGGCTTGCAGTTGAACGCTCGGATGCGCGCGAATTCGATATCGGGATCCACCGCCATTGGCTCGATCCGATGAAGCCCTTTGCCAAGGCTGTGCTGGAACCGTCTCATGGTGTGATGCTGACCAGCGCCACCTTGACTGACCGCGGTGCGACCGGGCCTGAGTGGGACAGCGCAATGGCACGGTCAGGTGCGGCTTATCTAGATGCGCCGCCTCTCACAACGGCTGCCGAAAGCCCGTTCGATTATGCCAGCCGGTGCGAAGTGCTTATCATTACTGACATCAAGAAGGGCGATCTGCCCGCGCTTGCCGGTGCATATGCCCGGCTGATCGAAGCCTCTCAGGGCGGCGTGTTGGGCCTGTTCACTGCAATCCGCCGGATGCGTGCGGTGCATGGCCGCATTGCCGATCGTCTCGCTCGCGGCGGGCTGCCCCTATACGCGCAGCATGTCGACCCGATCGACACCGGCACGCTGGTGGATATTTTCCGCGATGATCCGCGCGCCTCACTGCTGGGCACCGATGCCCTGCGTGACGGGGTAGATGTGCCCGGTCATTCGCTGCGCTGCGTGGTAATGGAGCAAGTGCCCTGGCCCCGCCCCGACATATTGCACAAGGCGCGGCGGCTGGCGGGCGGCGGCAGCGCCTATGATGACCGGATCATCCGTGCGCGGCTGGCGCAGGCGTTCGGCAGGCTGATCCGCAGCAAGGAAGATGCAGGGCATTTCATTGTGCTCTCACCCGCCTTTCCCAGCCGCTTGCTGACCGCTTTCCCGGAAGGAACGCCTGTGATCCGCTTGACGCTTGAGGAAGCTTTACAACGAGTTGAAGCTGGTGTTTCGGGCTATCACACTGCACAAGCCGGTATCGCCGAGCCGGCTGGAAAGGACGCATCCTGACGTGAGATTGCTGTCATGAAGATCCTTGGTCTTTTCCGGCACGCCAAATCCGACTGGGATGACATGGCGAAGCGCGATTTCGATCGCGGGCTCAATGATCGCGGGCGCAGGGGAGCCGCGCTGATGGGCGATCACATTCGCAAGCACGGCATCAAATGGGACCTAATCGTCGCCAGCCCTGCGGTGCGAAACAGGGAGACACTTGTATCCGCCATGCCGGGCGCTGAGGTGGAATATGATCAGCGACTTTATCTTGCGAGCTCCGACACGATCCTGGAAACTATCGCCGACCATGCTGGCGATGCGGGCACAGTGCTGGTTTCCGGCCACAATCCCGGCTTGCAGGAGGTTCTGTTCGAACTCGTCACCCACGCCAATGAAAACGAGCTGTTTTTCGAAGCTGCGCGCAAGTTTCCGACCGCATCCTATGCCGTGTTCGAACTCGATATCGATGACTGGTCACAGCTCAAGCCGGGCTGCGGTAAGCTGGTCTATTTCGCCCGGCCACGCGATCTTGATCCGGAGCTGGGGCCTGAGGTCTAATCCAGCACATGCCTTGGGCCCGGCCCTTCAGCAGACAGGTGGTCATCCTTGTTGTAGAGCTGGCAATGGCTGAGGCTTAGGCACCCACAGCCGATACAACCGTCTAGCTTGGCGCGGGTCCGCTCGAGCTGCGCAATCTTGTGGTCGAGCTGCCCGCGGATCGAATGGCTGATGGCTTGCCAGTCGCCTGCGGTTGGCGTGCGGCCATGCGGCAGCTTTGCCAGCTCTGTTTCGATCTCCGATAGCGCCAGCCCCAGTTGCTGCGCGATCAGGATGAAGCTCAATCGGCGGATGTCGCTTCGCAGGAAGCGCCGCTGGTTGCCGCTGGTGCGGATCGGCTCAACCAGGCCCTTTTCCTCATAGAAGCGAATTGCGGAAACCGACAGGCCGGTGCGGCGCGCAAGATCGCCAATGGGGAGAAAATCATTCTTGCTCAGCTTGCGCGGCATGGCCCGAACCCCTCGTGAAAAATAGCTTGACCTCAACTTAGCTTGAGATTGCACGATCGGCAAATGCGATGATTCGTACCCGCCAACGCTCCTTTCGCGCCTGGTGGAAACGGGCATTGTCGGTTTAGCAAATTCAGGAGAATTCAATGTCCATAGCCAAACTCGAACACGTAAATATGACCGTCACCAACCCTGCCCGCACGGCCGCTTTGCTGATGGACCTGTGCGGCTGGCACATTCGGTGGGAGGGGCCATCAATGAACAATGGCCGCACCATTCATGTCGGCAGCGACACCGCCTACCTGGCGCTTTACACCAATGACCAGGTCACCGGCGAATTTGCCAAGGGCCAGCCGCTCAGCCATGTCGGGCTACAGGTTGATGACTTGGCCGCCGCAGAGAAAACCGTTTTGGAAGCTGGCCTCGAGCCGTTCAATCACGGGGCCTACAATCCCGGCCCGTCGACTTTCTATTTCATCGACTGGGACGGAATCGAGTTCGAAGTGGTCAGCTATGCGGACCAAACCCCATGAACGAGCCGATCGTCCTTCAACCGCCGTTCCGGCCGTTTGCAAATCGCCAACTTGCTGTCAAACAGGGGCAAAGGAACCAACGGGAGTATCCAAGCCTTGTACGCATCCAAGTTTTCGACCGTCGTCGCCACCTCGCTGCTGAGCCTGGCCGCGGCACCTGCCGTAGCTGAAACCACCTATGTCACGGGCGATCGCCTGCTGGATGTGGAAAGCGGGCGCTATATCGAAGCGCCATTGATCGCCGTCGAAGATGGAAAAGTCGTAAGTGTCCAATCGGGCGGTACTGCTCCAGAAGGCTCAGAGGTGATAGATCTTTCCGGTCACACGATCCTGCCCGGCCTGATCGACATGCATGTGCATCTGGACGGCAGGCCGGAATATGGCGGCTATTCGGGCCTGCAATTCACTGACCGCTTTGCCACGGTTCTGGGCGTGGAGAATGCACGCCGGATGCTTCACGCCGGCTTCACTACGGTTCGCAACCTTGGTGACGACGATTACAATGTCGCAGGCATTGACCAGGCAATTGAAGAAGGCTGGGTTCCCGGACCGCGCATTGTCAATGGGAACTATGCGCTTGGTGCCACCGGCGGGCATTGCGACGAAACTTTCCTCCCACCCAGCTTCGGAGCCAGGAGCCCCGGCGTGGCAGACAGCCCGCAAGAATTTCGTGTGCGTGTGCGCGAACAGCGCAAATATGGCGCCGAAGTGATCAAGGTCTGCGCAACCGGCGGGGTATTCTCGCGCAATACCGAGCCGGGGCAGGCACAGCTGCATGAAGAAGAGCTTCGCGCCATCGCTGAAGAGGCGCATTTCTGGGGTCTCAAGACTGCCGCCCATGCGCATGGGGCTGAAGGTATCAAGCACGCGATACGCGCCGGGATCGACACGATCGAACATGCCAGCCTGGTCGATGATGAAGGCATCAAGCTGGCGGCGCAGCGCGGCACCTATTTCAGTATGGACATCTTCAATACCGATTACACCCAGGCTGCCGGTGAGGCGAACGGCGTGCTTGAGGAGAATCTGCGCAAGGACCGCGAGATCGCGCAGATCCAGCGTGACAATTTCCGCAAGGCGCACAAGGCTGGGGTGAAGATGGTCTTCGCCAGTGACGCAGGCGTGATGCCGCATGAACTGATCGGGGGGCAGTTCCGCGTGATGGTGGAATACGGGATGACACCGATCGAGGCGATCCGCGCGGCAACTGTGAATGCCGCCGAAGCGCTTGGCCAGGTGGGCCAAGTGGGTGTGGTCAAGCCAGGTGCCTGGGCCGATCTTGTCGCGGTTGACGGAGATCCGCTGGCCGATGTCGGCGAGCTGGCCGATATCGATGTCGTTATGAAGGGCGGTCGGTTGGTGAAGGCGGAGTAACCGCCGCCGCGCCGCCCGCCCAGGGCTGGGCGGTACGTTTCAGCGCAAGGTCACCCTGCCACGGGCGGCAGAGCGCGCGTGCCGCCTCAATATCGCTACCCACCCACACACCATAATCCTCGCGCGAAACGATCACCGGCATGCGGGTATGCACTTCTGCCGCCATACCTGCCGCGTCGGTCATCACCATCGAGTAGCAATCCCCCCATTCGTCGCTGCCCCGCCAGATGCCCGCACAGGCGAACAATTCATCGCCCGGCAGCGAGAGCCAGCTGCGCGTCTTGCCCCCCTTGGGGCCTTCGGCCTCGGCCCAGGCGGTGATCGGGATGAGGCAGCGGCGCTGCTCAAACGAATGGCGCCAGAAGAAGCTGTCGAGCTTGTCAGTGCGGGTATTGTTGACCGGCTTGGGCTTCAGCGGCTGGCCGCTCTTGCCTTTCATCTGCAGCGGGAAGCCCCAGCTCATCTGCCTTAGCTGCCCATCGGCCACGACCAGTCCGGGATAGCCGGGATAGACTTCCGCGCCAAAGTTTGCGCCACCCGGCATTTCCGCCGCATTGAACCAGTGCGCCACTTCGCTCGGAGCCTTGGTCATACGATAGAGATTGCACATCAGGCACAGCCCTCAGGCATTGCCGACCACGAAACACGCCGCCGCCATCAGCGCGCCCGCGAGCCGGTTCGAGCGGAAACGCTCGAGCGCATTACCGCCGTCCCCGCTGTCAAGCGTCACCACCTGCCAAGCCAGATGGACCGCCACCGGCAGCAAGGTCAGCAGCGCTATCCAGTCAGGCCGGTAGAGCCAGAAGCCCAGCCCCCACAGCGCCACGGCGAGCACGTAGAACAGGGCTGTCCCGCTGCGCACCCGCTCGCCCAGGCGCAAGGCGGATGAACGGATCCCGACCAGCGCGTCATCCTTGCGGTCCTGCAGGGCGTAGATCGTGTCATAGCCGATGATCCAAAGTATTGTGCCGGCATAAACCGCCGCGAGTGCATCCCAATTGTCACCGCGCAGCGCCACCCAGCCTACTGGCAGCCCCCAGCTGAATACCAGCCCCAGCCACGCCTGCGGCCACCAGGTAATTCGCTTCATGAAGGGATAGGCCGCGACCAGCGCCAGGCTGCCCAGTGCCACTGCTTGCGCTTCGAGCCGCAATTGCAGGAGCACGATGAGACCGATCAGGCACAGCGCGAGCAACCAGCCCCACGCCAGTTTCCGGCTGACCCGCCCACTGGCAACCGGGCGCAGCGCAGTGCGGGCCACCTTGCGGTCAAGATCGGCATCTACGATGTCGTTGTAGACGCAGCCTGCCCCGCGCATGGCAATGCTGCCCAGCAATAGCCAAGCCGCGAGCTGCCATTGCAGCCCCGCACCCGCCAGCCACACGCCCCACAGGCACGGCCAGAACAGCAGCCACCAGCCGATCGGCCGGTCAAACCGGGCCAGTTGCGCCAGGTCGCGCGGCAATTGCGGCAGGCGCGCAATGATTCCGCGATGTTCGCTATCCGGGACTATCTGTTCGTCCATGCACCTGCTTCTTCAGCCTTTGCCTGTTTCCAGCCATAAATAGCTAGTCCGAACATCACCAAATTGCCAACGAGGTCGAGCATGCCGATCGAATTGAGCACCGGCACAACGCTGTGAAAATACCAGTCGAACACGAAGAACGGAACGAGGATGATCGCGAAGGCGAGGAACCCGCGGCTGGTATAGCGCACCACGAGCGACATGAGTCCGAATATGCAAGCCTGCGCGCCGAAACATGCCAGGGCAAACAGTGCGAGAAAGGAAGTGTCGCGATATTCTGGCGTCACCGCCAGTTCGATTACTGATCGCGGAAACAAAAGCGCCCATGCCCCCAGCAAGAGGAATACGGACGCAATCAGATATTGAGCAGTTCGAGCCGACATCACGCTAGCTCTAGCGGCCTCGCGCGCGCTCGTCTAACGCGCAGATATGCCTGCAACTCCTCGCCCAAGGAAACCGGAATGGCCCCCGCGCAGCGCGCCGCGCCTGTTCGTCGACACGGAACTTGGCCAAGGGCGGCACCTTTCGATCGAGGGAAACCAGGCCCATTACCTCGGCAAGGTCATGCGGATCAAGACCGGAGACACGGTGATCCTGTGCGACAATATGACCGGCGAATGGGCCGCCCGTGCACACGAAGTAGCGAAACGCTCCGTTGCGCTGGAAGTGATCGAGCGGCTCCGCCCGCGCGAGGAAGTGCCGGATTTCTGGCTTTGCGCTGCACTGCTGAAGAAAGACCGCTTCGACATGGTGCTGGAAAAGGCAACAGAGCTGGGCGCGGCGCGAATCCAGCCGGTGATCACGCGGCGCTGCGTGGCCGACAAGCTCAACCTAGACCGCGCGCGCAGTATTGTGACCGAGGCTGCCGAGCAATGCGCGCGCACGGCCCTGCCGGAGATTTTCGAACCAGTGAAACTTGACGCGTTGTTGGCAGAATGGCCCCAAGATCGCGCATTGTTTTTCGCCGACGAGCTTGGCGGCGAACCGGCCGTTGCAGGCTTCTCCGCACATTCCGGCCCCGCAGCGCTGCTGATCGGCCCGGAAGGCGGTTTTGATCAGTCAGAACGCGAGGCGATCCACAGCTTGCATCAGGCGCGCGCGATTACGCTGGGCCCGCGTATCCTGCGCGGCGAGACCGCCGCCGTCGCGGGCACCGCGCTGTGGATGGGGACCGTCGGGGACTGGCGCAAAAATGCGATGACTGGTCGCGAATAATTTGCTGGCGCAGTACCAATCCGTTTTCTAGGGCAACCGAAATGAGCACGCGGGAAGCATCCGGGGCGGAAGAGCCCATCATCGAGTCGCGCGATCAGTTGGTTGCGCCTATGCAGTTGGGCGAGAAGCCGAGATCCGCCTGGCGCATCGGCACCGAGCACGAAAAGCTGGTCTACAAGCGCAGCGATTTCCATGCCCCGTCATATGATGAGCCCTGCGGCATCCGCGACATGCTGTTGAATTTGGAACGCTTCGGCTGGGAGCCTATCGAAGAAAACGGCAAGGTCATCGCGATGAAAGGCGATGATGGCACCGTCAGCCTCGAGCCCGCTGGCCAGCTCGAACTTTCCGGCGCGCCGCTCGAAAACCTGCACCAGACCTGTGCCGAAACCGGGCGTCATCTGGCGCAGGTCAAGGAGATCGGCGAAGCCTGCGGGGTCGGCTTTCTGGGCCTGGGCATGTGGCCCGACAAGACGCGGGAAGAACTGCCCATAATGCCCAAGGGGCGTTATGAAATCATGCTGCGGCACATGCCGCGCGTCGGCAATCTCGGCCTCGACATGATGCTGCGCACCTGCACGATCCAGGTCAATCTCGACTATTCGAGCGAAGCCGACATGGTGAAGAAATTCCGCACGGGTCTGGCACTGCAGCCCCTGGCGACCGCGCTGTTCGCCAATTCACCCTTCACCGAAGGCAAACCCAACGGCTTTTTGTCTTATCGCAGCCATATCTGGTCAGACACCGATCCGCAGCGCACCGGAATGCTGCCCTTCGTGTTCGAGGACAGCTTCGGATATGAAAGATATGTCGACTACATGCTCGACGTGCCGATGTATTTCGTGTTCCGCGACGGCAAATATATCGACGCAGCCGGGCTGAGCTTCCGTGATTTCCTGAAGGGGGATCTGTCGGTGCTGCCGGGCGAGTTGCCGCGTGCAAGCGACTGGATCGACCATCTTTCCACTGCATTTCCGGAAGTCCGCCTCAAAAGCTTCCTCGAGATGCGCGGGGCGGATGGCGGTCCGTGGAACCGGATTTGCGCGCTGCCCGCATTCTGGGTTGGCCTGCTTTACGATGAGGGCGCGCTCGATGCCGCGTGGGGCCTGGTCAAGCACTGGTCGATGGAACAGCGCGAGAGATTGCGCAACGACGTGCCGCGCCTGGCGCTTGATGCGGACATTCCGGGCGGCGGCAAGCTGCGTGATCTTGCCAAAGAGGTGCTGGCCATTTCACGCCAGGGGCTGAGCGCACGCGCGCGGCTCAATTCTAGCGGCGACAATGAAACCGGCTTTCTTGAGCCGCTCGAAGAGATTGTGGAGAGCGGGAAGGTGCCGGCGCAACGCCTGCTTGATATGTATCATGGCGAATGGGGCGAGGACATCTCGCAGGTTTACAAGTACAGTTTCTAGGAAAGTTGAGCGGGAAAGCGGCATGATCCAGATTAACGGCACAATCCAATTGGCACCCGGCGCGGTTGCCAACTCACCTGATGTGATCGCTGCTATTGTGCAGATGGTGCAAGCATCGCGCGCGGAGGATGGCTGTTTCGATTACACTTTTGCGCAGGATCTGGCCGATCCGGATACACTGATAGTGTTTGAGCGGTGGCGTGATCAGCAAGCGCTGATGGCACATTTCCATTCGCCGCATATGGCCGCGTTCCAGCAGGTGATGGCCGCCAACCCGCCGGTTTCGCGCGCCCTGCGGCGTTATGAAACCGACGAAGGGCAGCCGCTTTGAACGTGCCGCCCCGCGCCTGATCAACGATAAGCGGTGATCCGGCCGCTATCATCCAGAATATAGAGCATGTTGTCTGCCACAATCGGCGGCAGGCTGACCGGTTGCTTGAGATCGGCATATTGAAAAGCCGAACCTTCGGCGGTGCTTACCCTGTAAAGCATACCGCGCGAACTCGCGACCCACAGCTGGTTGCTAGCCAGAACCGGGCCGGTCCAGTAGATCGGATCCTTGCGGTTCTTTTCGTTGCGATAGCGTTGAAGCTGCGTCATCCAGCGGACCCGCCCTGTTGAGCGCGCAATCGCCAGCAGGCGTGCGTCATCGGTTAGCGTGAAGATCCACTCACCGGCAATCGCAGGCGTGGAAATGCCCGACAGGTTGAGTTCCCAGATACGCTGACCGGTAAGCAGTTCATAGGCTGCCATTCGCCCACCCTGCCCAAGCGCATAAACGCGGCCATCATCAATGATCGGGTCGGCATCGATGTCGCTCAATGCGCCAACCTCGGTAGAAATCGAAGTGCGCGCCAGCGCATCTGCCCACAGCGTGCGGCCGTTTTCATAACGGTAAGCGCTCAATTCGCCCGATGAATAGCCCGCAATAATCGAGCCCTGACCGGCTGCCGGTGCCGCCACGCCAAACACCCCTGCCTGCGTCGCTGAACCGCCTTCCTGCCACACAAGTTCACCATTGGCCGCGTCGAGCGAGAATATCTGGTTATCCTGGGTCATCACGAACACCTGGCCAAACGCGATCGTGGGCGATCCGCGTAGCGGACCGGCAGGCTGGACCTTCCAAATCTGGTTGCCGGTTTCAGCATCCAGCGCAACCACTTCGCCCACACCATTGGTGGCATAGACGCGTCCGCTGTCGATGCTGGCACCGCCGCCGAATGCCATGGCTGCAAGGTTGTTTGCCACTTCCATCCGGTAGCGCCACAGCTGGCGGCCGGTCTTGGCATCAAATGCATGCACCATGCCATCGGTGCCGACCGCTACCAGCTTGCCGCCGCCCACCACCGGAGCGGCTGCCAAACGGCGACGCTCGCTGGATCCGGCGATTGATGCGGTCCATACCCGTGCAGGGTTTTCAGCCAGAGACAGATGCCCGTAGGATTTGCTTGCCGATCCACCAACCTGCGCCCAGTCGGCATTGACCTGCGCCGGGGGCAGCACCACGCTGACACCGGCGAGAGACGGATCAACGCTGGCACCGCTTTCGATCCGCGACAGCACCGGAATGCGCTCACCCAGCGTCGGCGTGGTCTTCTTGTCTCCGCCGGAACATCCCGCCACGGCCGTGCCTGCCAGCGCCACAGCGAAGATCGAGCGTATCAAATTACGTGTCATCATTATTCCATTGATCCCAGTAACAAGGTTCACCTGACAGCGGCGCTTGCGCCGCCATCGGTCAGCCGTTGTTCTTCCATATAGGCGTCGGCATCCTCGATCGCGTCGACCCCCAGCAGGCCTGCCATTTGCCGTGCGCGCGAGCGCAAGGTGTCAGGCACATCCTTGGACCGCGCAATTTCGCCAAAGAGCAGTCCAGCGCGTTCGTTTTTGCCCTGTTCGAGATAAGCCATGGCCACCAGCTCGCCTGCGCTTCCGAACCAGGGATTGCCGGGCACGGCCAAGGGTTCGAGCCGCCCTATCACCTCTGCCGGATCGCGCGTGTCGAAATTCGCCGCCATTTCGCGGATCGAGGCCAGATCGCGCAGCGCCGGTGGAGTGTCTTTATTGGCAACGACCTGGGCATAGAGCGCAGCCGCATCGTCGGTGCGCCCCTGATCCATCGCGATCCCCGCGCGCAGCAGCAGCGCCGCCGCCCGAGCGCCGCCCGTGCTTTCATCCGCAAGCGTCGCCGCAGTTTTATCCGCGCTGTCAAAATTGCCTGCATCAGCCTGGTCGAGCGCCGCGACCAGCCGCTCTGACTGCGCTTCCAGCGCCGCTTCCTGGCGCGAATCCCAGAACAGATAACCGCCAAAGGCCAACAGGGCCGCGATCACCACCCCAAGCAGCGGACGGCCGTATTTGCGCGCGAACTCAAGATACTGGTCCTCGCGCACGGCATCATCGATCTCGCGCAGCAGGACATCGTCCTCAGCCGCCTTTTTCTCTTCGGGGTTCTTTTTGCTACCTGGTATCAGCGCCACTGGCTGGCTCTTTCCTCGACTGTTTGCTCGTTTCGGCGCGCTTGTAGGGACGCGGCGCGCCATCCGCAATGCCGCATAGTCTGTGTTACTCGCCAGTTGAACCCCGGGTGAAGCAATGCACGGCCTTGCATGGCTCAACTATCGCCTGCGAGCGCGCCGGAATAGAGCGCATCATACTGTGTCAATGCATTGGCAGCGCCAAAATTTGCCGCCACTTCAACCTGATTGGCCTTGCCGATCTCCTGACGGATCTGCGCCTCTTCCGCCAGGACGAGAAATGCAGTTGCATCGTCCGAATTTGTGATCAGGTTTCGATTCGGTTGCGAGACCAGCCCTGCAGCAGGGCTCCCAAGGCGCGATACCACCGGCAATCCCGCTGCCATCGCTTCAATTGCGGCCGCAGGAAATGCATGACCCCCGCTGCAATCGACATAGATGTCGAGCAAAGCCAGCGCTGTGGAGCGGTCGCCTGCCATGCCGGGAAGATGCACGCGGTGGCTCAGTTCCAGCCGATCGGCACTCTCCTTGATTCCAGTGAGGGCGGATCGCTCGCCAAAAACAACCAGGTGCCAATTGGCTGGCAGCTCGACGATTTGTTCGATCAGGGGAATTACCCCTCGAATGTCGTCGCCTGCGATAATCGTTCCTGCCCAACACTCGCCCTTGCGCTTGATCAGGCCGGGCAAGGCGTCTGGTGCGGGTTTCCTGCCATCAGCCACAATCTCGACCGCGCGCGGAATGATGTGCAGCCGCGACTGCGGCACCTGCCAGGCCTGTGCTGCGCGGCGCGCCACTTCGCTGGTCTCGACCACCACGCTTTGCGCGCTGCCCAGCGCAACGCGCCGGTAAAGGTTTCTCCATGGCGAGAATTCGTCATCGCCTGCTTCGCCCAATCCCGTTTCGTGATGGATCAATGGCGGCAGCGAAAAACTTCGCCCGAACACTTTATGCGCCATCGCCGCATTGATTGCGCCCCAACCATAGGTGAGCACCAGATCATATCCGGCCATAGCGCGCGCCAGGCGGACCATGCCGCCCGGGCCGATATATCCGCTGATGGCAGGAACCCCGCCCAACCTGCGGCTGTTTACGCGGACACCAGGCGTTTCGAGCGTACCGGAACCGATCCGTCCTCCAGCAAAATCATGTGCAAACGCACCGCCCAGACCAGTAACTGTTTCCAGGCATATCCGTGCCGAGGCACCATTCGGAGAATCCGGATGGATGTGCAGAATACGCGGTGAGCCGCCCTCTACTGAATTCATTCGACCTCGGCCAGAAGCTCGTTGATCGCTGCAAGCGAAACAGGCTCGTCCAGCAGCGGCGCGTGGCCGACACGTGGTACAGTAACCGCGCGCATCAAGGGGTGGCGCGCCTTCATCGCTGCGACCGTCTCGTCTGAAAGCAGGTCCGACAATTCCCCTCGCAGCACCAGCATCGGCACATCCGAAAGCGCTTCGAACGCTGGCCACAAATCAGGCGGCGCGGCACCTCCGGCCTCGTTGAACGGCTCGGCGATCGCCATGTCGTAATCAAAGGCTATGCGACCATTCTGGCCCAGTACCATGGTGCGTTTTGCCATTTCGAGCCACGTCTCGATCGCGTAGTCAGGAAACCATTCGCCTTGCATTTCCTGCAGTGCCCGCGCGGCATGCATCCAGGTAGGAAAGCTGCGGCCATGGCCGACATAGCCTGCGATCCGCTCCAAGCCTGCAGGGCCAAGCTCAGGCCCGATATCGTTCAATACCACGCCTGCGAAACGACTCGCGTCGCCTGCTGCCATCAGCATGGTCATCAGCCCGCCCATCGATGTACCTATCGACACGAAACGACCGATGCCCAATCCGCTCAGCAAGGCTTCGACATCGGCGACATAGGTAATCGGCGAATAGGTCGACACGTCCTTGGCATATTCGCTCATCCCGCGCCCGCGCATTTCAGGCACGATCAAGCGCCATTTGCCGGCAAGATGGCTGGCCAACGGGGCAAAGTCGCGCGCGTTGCGGGTCAGCCCGTGCAGGCACAGTACCGGGGGCTTGTCAGCCGGACCGGCATAATCGCGATAATGCAGTTTGAGCCCGTCTGGGCCGGTCCAGTATTCGTGAGAAAAAGATGCCGTCATGATTGTGCGAGGCCTTGGGCAATTTGCGCCGGAAATCAAGCGCCATCGCGCAGAAGCCACACTTGCGGCTGACGCACATAGCCTCCACAAAGGCCCTATGCCCAGTGCGCCATCTGCTGCCCCCTATCGCCCCGAACCCGCAATTGAGGCAGTTTCCGACTGGCTTGGCGCGCCGGTAACACCGGCTGACTTCCCGGATTGCCGCGTGCGATTCCGCAATCAACGCTGGGCCGAGGGCGTGGGCCTTGGCACTCTAAGTGATGCAGAGTGGGTGCAGCATTTCGCTCGTTTCGAGCAATTGCCCGGCAATCTTCAGCAGCCACTCGCACTCAAATATCATGGCCACCAGTTTCGCGTGTACAACCCGGAGATCGGCGATGGACGCGGCTTCCTGTTCGCGCAGCTCATTGACGGTGCAGGCCGCCTGCTCGACCTTGGCACCAAGGGCTCAGGGCAGACGCCCTATAGCCGCGCTGGAGACGGGCGGCTGACGCTCAAGGGCGGCGTGCGCGAGATCCTTGCCACGGAAATGCTCGAGGCGCTCGGCGTAGACACGTCGAAAACCTTCTCGATCATCGAGACTGGCGAAGAATTGTGGCGCAATGACGAGCCCTCGCCCACCCGCTCAGCGGTGATGGTTCGGCTCAGCCATGGCCACATACGTATCGGCACGTTCCAGCGCCTGCTGGCATTGGAAGAGCGTGCGCATATGGAAGCATTGATCGACTATTGTCTGGCGAAATTTCCCGGGCCGCAGCCGCCTGAAGATGCGCCGGGGCGCAGCGAACCGGCAGTGATTTTGCTGCATCAGGTGGTCGAGCGCCTTGCCGATCTTGCCGCCAGCTGGATGGTGGCAGGCTTCGTCCACGGCGTGCTCAACACCGACAATATGAACATTTCGGGCGAAAGTTTCGACTATGGCCCGTGGCGCTGGCTACCCAGCTGGGATCCGGGCTTTACCGCTGCCTATTTCGACCAGCAGGGTCTCTATGCCTTTGGCCGGCAGCCCGAAGCGCTGCACTGGAATTGCGGCCAATTGGCAGTAGCACTGCGGCTGCTGGCAGAAAGCGAGCCATTGATTGCGGCACTCAACCGCTTTGGGCCGCTCTATATGGAGGCCGTCGCACGGCGATGGTGCTGGCGGCTGGGGATTGAGCCGCGCGGCGCAGACCACGATACCGCCATGGTGGCCGCTTGCGAAAAGGCACTGCGCGAAAGCAAGGTGCAACCCGATGTATTCTTCCACACGCATCGCGGTGGACGCGGCGCAGAGGGCGAAATGGGTGAGATATTCCAAACCTATCAGCGGGTCGAAAGCGAGCATGGCTATTGGCATGAAGATGGCCCGCAAACCCTGCTGATCGACGAAGTCGAAGCACTGTGGTCTGCGATCGACAAGCGCGACGATTGGGCTCCCTTGAATGACAAGATCGCCGCGATCCGCCGCATGGGCGAAGCGCACGGCCCCGCGCCCCGGCCAGCAGGTCATCTCGGCTCGGGAGAGCGTTAGATGCGCAGCATTCACGCAAAAGGCAGTGGCCAATTGCCGCAATTTGCTTCCCATTTTGAGCTTACCAGACTAACCGCCATGCGCGAAAGGGGCGATCAGGTACAATCGTGAACGTGAAGACCTACATCTCCTGCGAACCGGCAACCGGCAAAGAATTGTGGCGGGCCGAGGCGAGCGATATTGACGCCTGTGTACAGGCAGCCCGGCACGCCTGGCCCGAATGGGCATCGCGTCCGCTTGCCAACAGGATCGAGCTGCTGCGCCGATTTGCAAACGAAGTCCGCAAGGCGGGTGACGAGTTTGCCGAGTTGATCGCCCGCGAAGCCGGCAAGCCCTTGTGGGAAGCGCGCACCGAAGTAGATGCAGTCGTCAACAAGGTGGAGATTTCCGTCAACGCCTATGCTGAACGTACCGGGAAGAAAAAGCTCGACAGCGCGCTGCAGGGCACGGCTGCGGTGCGCCACAAACCGCATGGCGTAATGGTGGTTCTGGGACCTTATAACTTCCCTGCCCACCTGCCCAACGGCCATATCGTTCCAGCCTTGATCGCGGGCAATACGATCGTATTCAAGCCCAGCGAGAAAACCCCGGCGGTGGGCGAATTCCTGGTCAAATGTTTCCACCAAGCGGGCATCCCGGAAGGTGCAGTGCAACTGGCCATCGGCGGGGTCGAAGAAGGAAAGGCGCTGGTCGGGCACAAGGACATCGACGGCGTGCTGTTCACCGGATCGGTGCAGGCCGGCATTGCGATCAATCGTACGCTGGCGACCAATCCGGCCAAGATCGTGGCGCTTGAAATGGGCGGAAACAACCCGATTGTGGTGATCGATACGCCTCTGCTGAGCGATGCTGCGGTATTGATCGTCCAATCCGCCTTCACCACTGCTGGCCAGCGCTGCACCGCTGCGCGGCGGCTGATCGTGCTTGATCACCTGTTCGAACCGCTGATGCAGGAATTGCTCATGCTCACCCGGCGGTTGATCATCGGCGAACCCTTTGCCGAACCTGCCCCATTCATGGGCCCGGTGATCGACAATCCCACCGCCGAAGCGTTGCTGAACAGCTTTGTTCACCTGATCAGTCATGGCGGCAAGACGCTCCTCAACATGCGCCGGACCGATGAGAATCTGCCGTTCCTCACACCCGGTATCATTGACACTACCGACATGGCCGAACGGCCCGATGTCGAACTGTTCGGGCCATTGCTGCAAGTGATCCGGGTGAAGGATTTCGACGCCGCAATCGCCGAAGCGAACAATACGCGTTTTGGACTTTCGGCATCGTTGATCGGTGGCACGCCGCACGATTTCGATCGTTTCTGGGCCAATGTTCGCGCAGGGATCATCAACTGGAACCGCCCCACGAATGGCGCCTCATCAGCCGCGCCATTTGGCGGTGTCGGCCTGTCGGGCAACCATCGCCCGGCAGCCTATTATGCGGCGGATTACTGCGCCTATCCAGTCGCCAGCACCGAGGTGGAGCAGCCGCGCGCGAATATCGGTGTGGGACTGAAAAACCGCTGATGATCAAGGGCGCACGGAAGAAAGCGCCCCTGCACCAACTGGCACAAGAGCGCTTTCCACGGCTTGGTGGGAGCCGTGCCCAGACTGCCGTTGAAAGCAGCCTAAGTTATTGATTATCGTTGTTAATCAGCGGCAGCGCGAATTGCTGCGGTCAATCTCGCGGCCCAGGATTGCCCCGCCCACTGCGCCAAGCAGTATGCCGACCCCCTTGTCTCCGCGCCCGGCCACTTCATTGCCGATCAGGCCGCCAACTCCGGCGCCGATCAGCAGGCCGGTGGTGCCATTTTCCTTGCGGCAGTAATAGCGCCCATCGCCTCCGCGCCAGACACGCGTGTTGCGATGGACCGGCTCGCCATAGCGGCTGTAGTTCTGGTCACCCCGATAGCGATCGCCATAATAGCGGTCGTCATCGTAATCATGGCGGTGGCGGCGTTTGTATTTGCGGTCATGCTTCGCAGTGAGGTCGCCCAACGGAAGCTCGGCAGCAAACTCGTGATGCTGCATGCTTGCTTCGCGCGGCATTTCGGCCGCAGACGATGGCGTGGACAAAAACAGCGCGGCGCCAGCGGCCGCAATTACAGTGTGTTTGGTGAATGCGACACTCATCTTCCTGCTCCTTTGCTCATCCGGGAACCCTTTTGCGGGCACCGCTCGATTCGGCCTGTTCAGGTTTAAGCCTATCAACATGAACAACACGCAACCCGAATTGCAGGAAGTCATTCATGCGATGAAGCGTGGCAATCTGACGGACGAAACGTGGCTTGCCCGGAACACAGACGGCCCCTAGGGCGCTTGAGAATGACCAATCCAGACCAGCCAAGCCAGCCATCGGGGCTGCCTGCAGCTATTGCAGCCTATACGATCTGGGGCTTCCTGCCGCTGTATCTTGTTCTTGTGAGCAAAGTGCCGCCGGCCGAGTTTATCGGCTGGCGAATCATCTGGACCTTGCCGATCTGCCTGATGATCGTGCTGGTGCGCAGGCAGATCCCCGATCTCAGGGCCGCACTGGCCAACCGGCGTGCCATGCTGGTGCTGGCGGCCAGCTCGATCCTTATCGCGGTGAACTGGTTCGTCTATGTCTGGGCCATCCAGGCTGGCGAGATCTATGCCGCCAGCCTTGGGTATTACATCAATCCGCTGGTCAATGTGCTGTTGGGCACCATTCTGCTGAAAGAGCGGCTGTCGCGGCGGCAATGGATTGCTGTCTCCCTGGCGGGAGCCGGTGTAGCCGTGCTGCTGGCGGGCGCACTCACCACGCTGTGGATCAGCCTGACCCTGGCGCTTAGTTTTGGCACTTACGGACTCTTGCGCAAGCAGGTGGAGGTCGGTTCGCTGCCGGGCTTGACGATCGAGAGCGCAATCCTGCTGCCGCTGGCAAGCGGGATCGCCTTGTGGTTTGCGCAAGGCCCCTCAGGCTCCTCATTCGGCGGCGAATTGTGGCTCAGCCTGGCGATCATGCTCGGCGGCGTGGTGACGGCAGTTCCCCTGCTGCTGTTCGCAGTGGCCGCAAGGCGGATGGATTATTCGACGCTTGGGTTCATCCAGTTCCTGGCCCCGTCGATCGTCTTCATCCTGGGCTTGACCGTGTTCGACAAGCCATTGCTGCCCGCACAAATGGCCAGCTTTGCGCTGATCTGGAGCGCGATCGCGATCTTCGTTTGGGACATGGTGCAGCGGCGCGGACGAAAGCCGGTCGCGATTTAGCCAGCAATCCGCCAGCCGAGTGTCTGCCCGGCGTGGAAAGGCACTATTTCGCGCCCGGCGGCTTGCAATGTCTCAGGTACAGTCACTTCGGCGCGTTCGACCGTAATCGCATCCTCGTTCACCGGCAGGCCGTAGAACGCTGGGCCGTGCAAGGAGGCAAAGCCTTCAAACCGGTCCAGCGCACCCTCTTCGTCAAACACCGACAGATAGCTTTCGAGTGCATAGGGCGCGTTGAATATTCCCGCGCATCCGCAAGCTGCTTCCTTGGCGTGGCGCGCATGCGGGGCGCTGTCCGTGCCAAGGAAGAATTTCGGATTGCCGCTGGTAGCCGCCTTTCGCAGCGCCAGCCTGTGCACTTCGCGCTTGGCAACCGGCAGGCAGTAATTGTGCGGCTGGATTCCGCCAACAAGCATGGCATTGCGGTTAATGTGCAAATGCTGCGGGGTGATGGTGGCGCCCACATTTTCCCCGGCGGCGAGCACGAATTCCACCGCATCGCTGGTGGTGATGTGCTCGAACACCAGTTTCAGCCCCGGAAAATCACGCGTGATCCGGCGCAAATGCCGCTCGATGAACACAGCCTCACGGTCGAACACGTCGATTTCGTCATCGGTCACTTCACCGTGGACGCACAGCACGATCCCCTCGGCTTCCATCCGCGCAAGTACCGGATCGAGCTTGCTTACGTCGGTCACGCCGTTGTCCGAATTGGTTGTGGCGCCAGCCGGATAGAGCTTTGCCGCAGTGAATACGCCCTGCGCCGCACCGCGCGCCAGATCGTCCGCATCGGTATTGTCGGTGAGATAGCAGGTCATCAGCGGCGTGAACTGCACACCTTCGGGCACCGCGCTGATGATCCGCTCGCGGTAGGCTGCGGCGCTGGCAGTATCGGTTATCGGCGGGGTGAGGTTAGGCATCACGATCGCGCGGGCAAACTGCCGCGCGGTATAGGGCACCACGTCACGCATCATATCGCCATCGCGAAAATGCAGGTGCCAGTCATCAGGGCGGCGGATCGTCAGCTTGTCGGTCATCACGGCTCGCTCTAGGCCCGCATGCGCCCTCTTTCCAGTGCCGATCTCAGGGCCTAGAGGCCGCGCGATGCAAATCGGATTCCTTACCTGCCCCGGCACCATGCCCGGCTCGCCCACCCGGCGAGCGGATGCCTTCGAACATGATGTTCAGATCAATGCGATTCGTCCGGCGCTGGAAGTGCGCGGCGGCAAGCTGAGTGAGATAGACTGGCGTGCGCCGGTAGAGGCATTTGCCGGATGTAATCTGGTCCTGATTGGCACGCCGTGGGACTATCAGGATGACGAGCGGGCCTTTCTGGCAAAGCTCGATGCTCTCGAGAGCGCCGGGATACTGCTGTGTAATTCCGCCGCAACTGTGCGCTGGAATGCTCGCAAGACCTATCTGCGCGACCTGGCCGAACGCGGCGTGGCGACCATCCCCACGCTGTGGGTCGAACAGCCGAGCGCGGCCGACATTGCCAGGGCGATGGAAGAATTCGGCTGCGACGCGATTGTCGCCAAGCGGCAGGTTGGCGCCGGGGCAGAGGGGCAATCGATCCACCATCGCCAATCGCCCGATGCGGGTTGGGCCATGCACCAACCAGCGATGATCCAGCCCTATCTCCCGCAGATTGCGAGCGAGGGCGAGATGTCCTTCCTGTTCATCGACGGGAAATTCTCGCACGCGCTGGTGAAGCGCCCGGCAGCGGGCGATTACCGTGTGCAATCGCTCTATGGCGGCACTGAGGAGGCGATGGTTCCAGCCTCGCCGGATCTCGATGCCGCGCAGGCCGTGGTCGATGCCATTCCTTTCGAAACCCCGCTCTATGCCCGCATCGACATGGTGCGCGGCGAGGATGGCGCGCTGCTGCTTATGGAAGCTGAGTTGATCGAACCCTATCTCTATCCCAGACAAGGCCCCGAACTGGGGCCAATGCTGGCCGAGGCCATTGCGAGAAGGATAGGGAACAAGTGAGCGCAACACACCTTTCCAAGCGTGCCGTAATCCGCCTCTCCGCAGAGGACGAGAGTAAGGATGCATTCGCTTTCCTGCAGGGGCTCGTCACCAATGACGTGACGGGCGATCTGCCCGCCTATGCCGCGCTGCTGAGCGCACAAGGCAAGACGATGTTCGATTTCATCGTCTGGCGCGATGGCGGGGATGCGCTGATCGACTGCGAGGCTGAACTGGCTGACGAACTGGTCAAGCGCCTTTCCCTTTACCGGCTGCGCCGCAAGATCGGGATCGCGAAGGACGAGGCGCTGGCGGTGCACTGGAGCGCGCAGGAAGCCCCAGGATCAGTACCAGATCCACGCCTCGCGGCGTTGGGTTGGCGCTGGATTGCGCCCGCAAGCGACGGCGACAAGGCTGCTGACGCAGGGTGGTTGGCGCATCGGCTGGCGCTGGGCGTGCCAGAGGGGCGTGCCGAACTGGGCGACATCCTGTGGCTGGAGACAAACGCGGTCGAACTTCACGGCGTCAGTTTCGGTAAAGGCTGTTACATCGGGCAGGAGAATACTGCGCGCATGAACTGGCGGCAGAAGGTCAACCGCCGCCTGATCGTCGTGCCGCTTGGCCGATCAGACGAAAAGCGGCGTAAGGCCGCCTATCCTGACATCGGCTTTGCCGTCGATCATATGCGGGTAGAAAGCATCGATCGCGATATGGCGCCGGAATGGATGAAGGCGGCGATCAGCCCGGCTGATTGATCGCCTCCAGGGAACGCTCGAGCATGAGCTGTGCCCGGTCGCGCGCCGCCGTTTCGGGTAAGCCGAGCGAACGCGCCAAAGCCGAGCCGATCAACGCATCGCCCATCGCCATAAGCACCAGGGCCAGTGTCTCTTCGCGCAGCCGCCTGACCTCAATGATTGCGTCGGGTTCATCTGGCGCGATGTCATCGACAAGTTGGTGGATGGTCTCGACAATCGGGCTCAGCGCGTCCTCATTGCCGGTCAGGATCATCCAGCTCGCAAGCGCGCCCGCACCTTCCTTGTCAAAGGCGTCGAAGGCGAGGTCGACCACTTCGCGCGGCGCCCCCAAGCCAGCACGGCTGGCGCGGACAGCCTCCTTGATGGTTTCGCAAACAGTTTCCGCCAGGTGTCGCGCCAGCTCCTTTTGCAGCCCGGATGCTGATCCGAAATGGTGCAAGAGATTCGCGTGAGTGCGCCCGATACGCCCGGCCACAGCTTTCAATGTGACCGATTGCGGGCCGGCTTCAATAAGTAATGCGCGCGCCGCCTGAAGCGCCGAACTTCTGGATTCCTGTGGGGTTAAACGTTTGCGACTTGTCATTATTTGTTAAGCCTAATAGATTCTTGCCCAATGGCCGAGCAAACTTCCTTTGACCTAGAACGCTCCGATGCGGGCGGCAAGAGCGCCGAGGGCGGTATCACCGCTCGCGCCAGCGCCACCCCTGCAGAGCACGAACTGATCGTGCGTGACCGGCGGTTTGACCGCCAGGCGATGGTCCCGCGTTGGTGGCATTCGAATGATCCGGTCGCCACAGCGTGGTATAATTCGGTATCAGCCAGCCTGCCGCGGGGCGAGGCCTTCTTCATCGATACTCTGCGCGATTTTCGCGAGGGGTTGCCGCCCAAGCTGGCGCGCGAGATCAAGGCATTCATAAGCCAGGAAATCAACCACACACGCGAACATGTCGCGTTCAACCGGCTGGTTTCCGATCACGGCTATAATGTCGAAAGCATTGATCAGGGCATCCAGGTGATGCTTGCCTTGACCGAGGGGCGCCCCAAGGAATTCAATCTTGCCATCACCATTGCGCTGGAGCATTTCGCCGCGATCATCAGCCGCCAATTGCTCCGGCATCCCGAATACCTTGACGGGGCAGACCCGGTCGCAGCCGATATCTGGCGCTGGCACGCAACCGAAGAGATCGAGCACAAGGGGCTGGTCTACGATATCTGGCTCCACGCGACCCGTGACTGGAGCGCATGGAAGCGTTACAAGACCCGCGCTCTCATCGCTGCGCTGATTACAAGGAAGTATTTCGGCAACCGGATTCGCGATGCGATCGGATTGCTGGAGCAGGATGGTTTTTCGCGCCGTAAGGCCAAGTGGAAACTTTATGCTTTCCTGTGGTGGAAACCGGGCATGATGCGGCGGATGTTCTTCCAGTGGGCCACGATCCTGACGCCCCGTTTCCATCCCTGGAAACATGACGATCGCGCGCTGATCGCCAAGTCCGAAAGCCCCTATTCCGACGCAGTTATGCCGGCTGAATAGGCGGCCGACCGCACAACGCCTGGGATTGTACCAGGCGGAAACCGTGGCGGCGCCTTATTGACATTTCTGTAAGTAGTGGCTATTGACACTGATGTCAGTAACGCATTCATGGAGCCACCCGATGAACGCACCCGCCAGGATCGCTCTCGATACCTCTGTAAAATCCAATCCGACCCCCACCGATCTTGAAATTACCGTACGTGACGAACGGTTCAACCGCGGCACCACGCCGCGCCGCTGGTGGGCGGGCGAGCCCTTCGGTACCGCCTGGCACAATGCCTTGTCGGCCACATTCCCGCGCGGTGAAGCCTTCTTCATCGAAGCCGTAAAGGCACATCGCGAAGGCGCATCGCCCAAGCTAGAGGGTGAAATCCGTGCCTTCGTGAAGCAGGAAATCAACCACACGCGCGAGCACATCGCCTTCAATCGCCTGGCTGAAGACCACGGCTATGACATCAAGAAGATCGACAAGCGCGTGGAAGAAATGCTGGCCATGACCAAGGGCCGGCCAGAGATTCTCAACCTTGCCGCGACCATGGCGCTGGAACACTATACCGCCATGATGGCGCATGAGTTCCTGAAGAATCCCAAACATTTCGCCAAGGCCGACCCGGAAGTGCGCAAGATGTGGCGCTGGCACGCGACTGAGGAACTCGAGCACAAGGGTGTTGCCTATGACACCTGGAACCATGCCACTCGCGGCTGGACTCCCTATCGGCGCTGGAAGGTGCGCAGCCTGATGATGCTGGTGGTAACCGGCCGCTTTTTCAGGAACCGCTGGGAAGATTCGATGAACCTCCTGGCGCAGGATGGCATCACCGGCTGGAAGGCGCGCTGGGGCCTGTTCAAATATCTCGCCTTTACGCCGGGTGTGGTGCGGCGGATCTTCCCCGCGTGGCTGGCCTATTTCAAGCCCGGCTTCCACCCGTGGGATCACGACGATCGCTATTTAATCAACATTTACGAAGGCGAATTCGAAGACGCGCTGATGCAGCCCGCCGAGTAGGTTCTCCCTCTTCTCAAAAGCGAAACCCCGGCGCCGCAAGGCACCGGGGTTTTATTTTGCTGCGCGTCCTAAGGAATCAGGCGGCGTGCTGGATAACTGCCTCCCGCGCGGCCAGATCGATCGCATACTCGGCAGCAAGCGCCTCTTCGCCCCGGCCGCAACTGAAACGCTTCACAACCATTCCGGTTGGCAAGAAACCCAGCTTTGCCAGCACCCGGCCTGACGCAGGATTGTCCAGAAAATGGCTGGCGACCAAGCGCGAATGCCCCAGAATCCCGGCGATCTCAAGCACGCCGCGCCCCGCCTCGGTGGCATAGCCCTGCCCCCAATGCTGGCGCGCGATCCAGTACCCCAGTTCTACTTCGCCCGCATGCGCATCTATGCCGATGCAACCCACAAGCGCGGCATCGCGCGCACGGGTGATGAGGAACCGCGGGTAGAAGGGAGCGATGGGCTGCTCGATGAAGTCACGCGCATCATCGGGCTTATAGGGCCACGGCGCGCGCGCCAGGTTCCGCACAACGCCTTCATCGGCGATTCCCGAATGGATCGCCTGCCAATCTTCCGGCCAGGCGGGCCGCAACAGCAACCGCTCGGTGCAATGGAACATTTTCCTTCTCCTCATCGCCCCGCTAACGCCCAGATAGGCGCCTCGCGTGACATCTGCGTTGCGGCGAAAGCTGTTTTCGCCAGCTTGTCAGAGGGAGAAACGACAAGAGGGAGTGGGCCCCCTGATTTAACGGGTTGGCCCATCTCCCTCTTTGGTTGCCGCGTTACCGGCTGGGACCGTCCCGTTTGGACGATCCCTTTAACGAATCGTCCGGTTATTCAGCTGCCTCGGCAATCATGTCTACCGACACGAATTTGCGACCGAGCTTGCCCTGATGGAATCGGACAACGCCGTTCTCGAGCGCAAACAGGGTATGGTCCCTGCCCATGCCCACGTTGGTGCCCGGATAGAATTTGGTGCCGCGTTGGCGCACAATGATGTTGCCGCCGACCACTTCCTGGCCGCCGAACTTCTTTACACCAAGGCGACGGCCGACTGAGTCGCGACCGTTACGCGATGAACCGCCTGCTTTCTTATGTGCCATTGTGCGTAATCCTTACTTCTTGGCCGCCGGCTTTTTGGCGGGCGCCTTCTTAGCAGCCGGCTTCTTGGCTGGCACTTCCTTTTTGGGCGCAGCTTCCTTTTTGGGAGCAGCTTCCTTTTTGGGAGCAGCTTCCTTCTTTGGAGCAGCTTCCTTCTTGGGAGCAGTCGCCTTGGCCGCAGTCGCTCCGGTTTTCTTCGGCGCGTCCTGCTTGGCTTCGGTTTCACCCTTGGTTGCGCCCTTGGCGGGAGCTTCCTTCTTCGGAGCAGCTTCCTTCTTGGGAGCAGCTTCCTTCTTCGGAGCTGCCGCCTTGCCTTCGCCCACATCGGTGATGCGCAGTAAGGTCATCTGCTGGCGATGGCCGTTCTTGCGGCGATAATTATGGCGGCGGCGCTTCTTGAAAACGAGCACCTTCTCGCTCTTCGCCTGGGCGATGATTTCCGCCGAGACCGACACCTTCGAGGCGTCAGCCAGCTTGTCGCCGTCGCCCGCGAGCAGAACATCGCCCAGCGTCACGGTGTCGCCGGCTTCGCCAGCGAGCTTTTCGACTGCAATCTTGTCTCCGGCGGCAACCCGATATTGTTTGCCGCCCGTGCGCACTACTGCGAACATGGTGGTAATACTCTCAATCTAAAGCTGTGCCTCTCCGCAATGAAAGAGGCGCACCCGACAACCCACCAGATGGTGGCGCCGGAAAGATGCGTGCCGTTAAGGGAAAGGCTGTGCCAAGTCAACGGGAGATCGCCGCTTTTTCTGGTGCTGCCTGTTGGCATCGCAGCAGGTGGCATGGCCCGAAAGCCATGCTATGCTTGCTGCCTATGACAATAGCGTATTTCCCAAGCTTGGCGACCCTTGCCGTTTTCGGCGCCCTTTCAGCCGCCTGTGCAGATAATTCGGGCCGTTATCCAACTCTTTCGGCGCGCGATTTCGATCGTGTCCAGGGCCAATTCGAAGCCAGCAGTTCAGAGCGGCAGGTTCTGCTGCCCGAGCCGATGTCGCTGAGCGAGGTAGCGCAATTGCGCGAGGCAATCGCAGTGGTCCGCACGCGGCACTCGCGCTTTCTGACGCAGGCTGAGACGGCCCGGGGGCTGGTGCATGCCGCGAGAGGAACGGGGCCGGAGGAGAAGAACTGGTCGCTTGCCCTGGTCGCGATTGCAGAGCTCGATTCGCAAGCAGGGGCTACCACTGGCCTGTTGGCTGACCTCGACAAGCTCTACACCGCTGCTTCGCTGGAATTCCACGAACGTGAACAGATTTCAGCGGCACAGACGGAAGCGGCTGCGTTGGTCGAGGCTGAGAATCAGATTATTCATGCATTGGCGGCTCAGCTCGGTACACCACCCCGGTCGCCTGCCCCGCAAGATTAGCGCGGGGCCGACGAATCGACCCCGCGCGCTGCCAGTTCACGTCCGGGAAGGACAGGGACTAGGGTCAGGACCCTAGATAGTTGCGGCTATCGTCACCACCGCAAGTCCCCATAGGAAGACCAGAACTGGCAGAATCAAGACTTGTGTCGCTGCATCACGCGGTTTGAGACGCCCGGTGTGGGTCATGATCCCGCGGCCTGCAAAATTATCGAGATCAAGCGCGCGTTGCTTATGCTCGGGCTTCATCCAGGCCCAGATCGCCGGAATGCCGAAACCGGCAATTGTGATGAAACCGATGATCACCATCGGAATGATCAAGCCGGGATTGCCGAAAGCCATCGCTGTGACGGCGAGGAACCCGAGATAGCAGGCCACAGTCACGCCATAAAGCGCCGCAGGCAGCTGGAATGTGCGATCTACAGAGGTAGGAATCCGTCCCTGCACCGGAGCAGCGACGATTCGCGCTTTTTCACCAATCAGTTCAGGGGCAATGAGTTTCGACATGACGACATCTCCTTCCGCTGAAGGGGGGCATGCCGCAGCTGAGATCCGACCGCCTTGACCTAGGTCAAAACCACCGGACTATTCGCCCCAACGCGCGAGATCGGCATAGTCATCGGCGCGCGGCTCGATCCAGTGCCAGCCATCCGCGCGCTTTTCCCGCTTCCAGAACCATGCCGCGCTCTTGAGGTGATCCATGCAGAAATCGACCGTGTCGATCGCATCGCGCCGGTGCCGCGCTGCCGCAGAAACACACACGATCGGCTCGCCCGGATGCATCTGCCCGACCCTGTGGACCATCAACAGACCCATCAGCTTGAAGCGCGCGAATGCACGATCAGCCAGTTCCTGCATGCCTTGCAAGGTCAGCGGTTCATAATGCGTCAGCTCAAGCGCTTCGACACCTTCATCAAGGCGCACTTCTCCAACAAAGGTACAAACACCGCCCAGCCCGGGATTGGCATTGGTGAACGGCCCGATCAACGCGCCGGGATAAAACGGTTCGGTAAGAAGCCGAATATCACGCATGGGAAGTTTCAACCTCCGCTTACGGGCGGAAGCAGCGCTACCTCCTCACCGTCCTGCGCATTGAGCGCGGTCTTGTCAGCCAGCACCTTGCCCGCGCAGGCAACATTGACCCGCTCCCCGCTCAACTGTCCGGCTACATCGGGCCCGACTGCATCGAGCAGGCCCGCCCAGTCGAGCGGCGCAGAAACCTGACGCTCGGCCTCGCCCGCCAGATCGCGCAAGGGCCCAAGGAAAAGGATCGTTACTGCCATCACTAGCCTCCCGTCATCGACATGTGGCGCGGCTGTGCCGGCGCAACACCGCGGCGCGAGATATCGAAATGATGCCGTTCCGGCTTGATCCGCATGGCTTCATCGAGCGCGGCCTGAAGGTTCGCTTCGGGCTCTTCGGAACGCAGCGCCGCACGTAGATCGACCCGCTCTCCGCCTCCGAGGCACGGATAGAGCTGCCCGGTGGCGGTCACCCGCAGCCGATTGCAGCCAGCGCAGAAATTGTTCGTGAGCGGGGTAATCATGCCCAGCCGCCCCCCGGTTTCCCTCACCCGATCGTATCGCGCCGGGCCGCCGGTAGTGTCTCCAAGCGGAGTGAGCGTCCAACGCTGCTCCAGCCTTGCCCGCACTTCGCTGAGTGGCAGGAAATGATCGACCCGGTCTTGCTCGACCTCGCCCAGCGGCATCACTTCGATCAGCGTCAGGTCAAACCCTTCACCATGCGCCCATGCGACCAGATCGGGGATTTCTTCCTGATTGCTGCCCTTGAGCGCCACGGTGTTGATCTTGACCTTGAGGCCCGCCGCCTTCGCTGCCGCGACCCCCTCCAGCACCTGCGGCAATGCGTCGCGCCGCGACAGCGCCTCAAAGCGCGCACGGTCACGCGTATCGAGCGAGATATTGACCCGCCGCACGCCTGCGCGCGCCAGCTCGTCCGCGTGCAGCGCCAGCCGTGTGGCGTTTGTAGTGAGCGCAAGCTCGTCCAACCCATCCCCCAGCTTGCGGCCCAACGCGCGGAACAGGTCGATGATGTCGCGCCGCACCAGCGGCTCGCCGCCGGTCACACGGATCTTCCTCACTCCGCGGGCGATAAAGCCGAGCGAGAGCTGGAACAGCTCCTCCAGGCTCAGCACATCCTTGCGCGGCAGGAAGGTCATCCGCTCAGGCATGCAATAGGAGCAGCGCAGGTCACAGCGATCGGTCACCGACAGGCGCAGATAGCTGATCTGGCGCTGGAAGCTATCGACCAGCGGTTTTGCCCCGGGGGCGGGTAGAAGAACGTCACGCACTCTAGTCATGCAGCGCAAGATACTGGCCGGTGATGCCCGGCGCAGCCCCCAAATATGCCAGCATCGCGTCCACTGCTCCGGCTTCACCGCCGCCAAGCAGATTGACTCGCTTGGGTGCATATTTCCGGCCCAGATCGCGCGCCATCGCCCGGCGCCAATCGTCATGGTCGCTGGGCGCGGCAGGCAGGACTATCACCAGGGATTCCGCATCGCCGCCCAACACCCTGTGCGCTTTCTCAACACATTCGCGGTGAAAGGCCGACGCAGCATCGAGCGGGCTTTCCGGCAGGCTGTCGATCCGCAACTCTGCCTGCATCGCGCTATTTCCGCTCGCGGTGCAGTGTGATGCCGATCTTTTCATTCGCTTCGGCAATCGCCAGCTTGACGATCTTTACCGTGACCGCTTCCACGCGCGCATCCTGCACGAACAGCGTCTCGCAAATGTGATCCGCTACTGCTTCGATCAGCTTGAAATGCACGCCTTGCGGCAAGGCATCCGAAGCAGCAAATTTGAGGTCCATGTAGTTCTTGCTCGCCTCAAGCGGCGTATCAGGATCGTAACGATCGGCAATTGCCAGACGTGCCTGGATTGTTATCCGCAGCGGCTGCGGCTTGCCGGTCTCTTCCGAATAGATGCCGGTAAGGACATCATGTTCAAAATCGGCAACTTCGAGAATAAGCGAATCGGTCATGCCCCGCGCCTTACTCCGAATTGCTCCAGCGTGCGAAAATCGCCGTGGGGAGCAGACGCCCTCCCTCGCCAACTTCCTGCACCGCCAGATCGCCATGCTCGACCGTGCCCGGCAGGTCGGAAAACAGCTCATCGACCAATCCCGCCAGCGCCAGGCTGCTCATCCGAACAGCATAAACGGTGAGGAAAAGAAAGCGGCTCCGCTCATCGAGCAGCTTGCGGCAATCGGCGAGGAGCGCTGGCAGGTCTTCCTCCAGCCGCCAGGTTTCGCTTTTCGGCCCGCGCCCGAATTTGGGCGGGTCGAGGATAATCCCGTCATAGCGGCTGCCGCGCCGCACTTCGCGCGCGGCGAATTTTGCGGCGTCATCCACCAGCCAGCGGATTGGCCGGTCTTCCATGCGCGACAGCACAGCATTGTCACGCGCTTGCGCCACCGACTTCTTGGAGGCGTCAACATGGGTTACCCGGCCATGACGGCTGAGAGCCAGCGAGCCAACGCCGGTATAACCGAACAGGTTGAGCGTTTCGTATCCTCCCCGAGACGGGGAGGTGTCATCGCCCTGCGATGACGGAGGGGATTTGCCTAGCCGCGAGTCCCCTCCACCGGCCTCGCCGGTCCCCCTCCCCTCGCAGGGGAGGATTTCACGCATCCATTCCCACACCGGCGCCATGTCCGGAAAGAACTGCAGATGGCGGAACGGGGTAGGCTGCGCGGTAAAACTGACTTCGTTCCAGCTAATCGGCCAACCCTGCTCCGGCAGGTCTGCTGACAACTGCCAGCGGCCGCCGCCGTCCTCGTCCGAGCCGGGGATGAATTCGCCCGCCGCTTGCCAGTCAGCCAATCGCGGGGTCCACATCGCCTGCGCTTCGGGGCGGATGAAAGCGTGCGGGCCGAATTGCTCGAGCTTGCGCCCGTGACCGCTGTCAAGCAGGCGATAGCCGCCTTCCCAGCCCCTGCCCACCATCAGCATAGGATCGCGGACGAGCTGAGCCATCAGTCGGCGGTACTTGCGTGCTTGCTGACGAAGTCGCGCACCGTCTCATATTCGCCGGGCAGTTCGACAAATTCTTCCTCGCGCGCAAACAGATCACCCACTCTGCTGGGAAGCGATGGCCGCAGGCCCGTCGCCCGTTCGACCGCGTCAGGAAACTTGGCCGGATGCGCTGTCGCCAGCGTTACCAGCGGGATGGCCGGATCGAGATCGCTCGCCAATGCGGCATGCAGGCCCACCGCAGTATGCGGATCGATCACTTCGCCCGCGTGCTCATGCGCCCAGCGCAGCGCCTGCAGCACCTGATCCTGATCTACCCGCGCACTGGTGAACAGCCCGGCTGCGCCTTCGCGCTGGGCATTGGTCAGCCGCATCGCCCTGTCCGCTTCGAATGCGCGCATCTGCGCGGCCATCGCTGCGCCGTCGCGCCCGCCGCAATCGAACAGCAGCCGCTCGAAATTCGAAGAAACCTGGATGTCCATAGAGGGCGTAGCCGTGGGCGTGACTGTACCGGTCGAATAATCGCCGTCTGACAGCGCACGGTGGAGGATATCGTTGACATTGGTTGCGACAATCAGCTGCGCCACCGGCAGGCCCATCTGCGCGGCGACATAGCCCGCGAAAACGTCGCCGAAATTGCCGGTCGGCACGCTGTAGGCGATTTGCCGATGCGGCGCGCCCAGCTGCAATCCGCTGGCAAAGTAATACACCACCTGCGCCATCAGCCGCGCCCAGTTGATCGAATTGACCGCACCGATGTTGAAGCGCTCAGTCATCTCCGCATCGCCGAACATGCGCTTCACCATTGCCTGCGCATCGTCAAAGCTGCCTTCAATCGCGATATTATGCACGTTGGGCGCACACACCGTGGTCATCTGGCGGCGCTGAACCTCGCTTACGCGTCCCTTTGGGTGAAGCATGAAGATGTCCACCCCTTCGCGCCCGGCCACCGCATCGATCGCGGCTGAACCCGTATCGCCGCTGGTCGCACCGATGATGGTAAGGTTGGACTTGCGGCGGCTGAGGAAGGTTTCAAACAGCAGGCCCAGCAGTTGCAACGCCACGTCCTTGAACGCCAGCGTGGGGCCATGGAACAATTCCAGCAGCCACTGCCGTTCACTGAGCTGGACAAGCGGGGTCACAGCATCATGCGCGAAGCGGCCATAGGCCTCTTTACACAGGCTGCGCAGCTCGTCTTCGGTCAGGCTGCCCTCAACGAAAGGCAGCATCACCTGCGTGGCCAGTTCCGCATAGGGAAGGCCTGCCATCGCCGCGATCTCGGCCTCACTGAAACGCGGCCATTCAGCCGGAAGATACAGGCCGCCATCGCTGGCAAGGCCTGCCAGGGTGACTCCTTCGAAATCGAGCGCGGCAGCGCTTCCTCTGGTCGAGATATATTGCATTGCGGGATGAGCGGTTAGACGCGCCGGGCGCACAGGGCAAGCAAATGGAACTTGGGCGCCCTCAAGCCTTTTGCCTGATCCGTTTGCGGATCGCCAGGGCGTAGATCACCAGCGCAGTGAGCGCGAAGAAGAACCACTGCCCGGCATAGGCCAGATGATTGTTGGGCAGATCGCGCGGATCGGGTGCGGCCAGCGGCTCAAGCCCCGCTGCCGGCGGCATGGCGACGAGCCGCGGGCCGGGCGCGATGATCCCCTGGATCTCGCCGCCTTGCCAGCCCCCCTCGACTGGCTCCTTCGTGAAGCCCAGGGCAATATCGGCTTCGCGGCCATTTGCGAGCCTGCAGGTGGCAATCTGCGCAAGGCCCTTCACGCCTTCGGACGAAGTGGCAGCTGCGGTTCGCCGCGAGAGCACCTGAGCGCAATCGACAAAGGCGAAGCGATAGAGGCGCTCGGCAGCTTCTTCGTCATTCATCGGCCAATCAACCCGGCCCGCTTCGGCTGAAACCGCCTCGTAATGCGCGATCAAGGCGCCCTTTTCCTCAGCGCGGCCCAATTGCCAAATTCCCAGTGCCACCATGATGGCCGCGGCAGCCACCACGATTATGGTCGGAAGAACGGGAAGCTGGCGCAGATTCATAGTTCGCGGCTTCCCGCCTCGCCCGCCTTATTGCGGAACTCCGCCGCCAATAGCGCGGCCTTGGAAACGCGCAGCCCCCCGGTTACCGCTGCAATGGTCAGCGGGATCCAGATCAAGGCATGCACCCAGAAAGGCGGTTCAACTGCGGCATCAAGCCAAATGGCCAGCCCCACCATGAGCGCGCCAACGATAAGGGTGAGGAATCCTGCCGGCCCATCGCCTACATTGAAGCGATTGTAGTCCAGCCCGCAGGACTCGCACTTGTCGGTAAATTTGACTGGCCCGGCGAACAGAGTCTTCTCTCCGCAGCGCGGGCACAAACCGAAAAGGGCAGCCTGGCCAATACCGGGCTGCCCCTTCGATTCTTCAGAGCTTGTGCCCTGTTCCATCAGTGGACCGGTGCGCCCCACCCGCCCCAGATATAGACGGCCACGAACAGGAACAGCCACACCACGTCAACGAAGTGCCAGTACCACGCGGCCGCTTCGAAGCCGAAATGCTGGCGCGGCGTGAAGTGGCCGGCATAGGCCCGCACCAGGCAGACGATTAGGAAAATCGTACCAATCAGCACGTGGAAGCCGTGGAAGCCGGTCGCCATGTAGAAAGCCGAACCATAGGTGTTGGTGCCAAAGGCAAACGGCGCGATCGCATATTCATAAGCCTGGATCGACGTGAACAGCACGCCCAACAGAATCGTGGCCCACAGCCCCTGCTTCAGCCCCTCGCGATCGCCATGAATCAGCGCATGGTGCGCCCATGTTACCGTCGTGCCCGAGCACAGCAGGATGAGCGTGTTGAGCAGCGGAAGCTGGAAGGCGTTGAGCACCTCTATGCCCTCGGCGGGGAAGGTGCGCGCTGCCGCTTCGCCGGCCTGGCCGAACAGGCTGGTCACCAGCCCGTCCTCGCCCACCATGATCGGAGCAGGGAACAGTGCGAAGTCGAAGAAGGCCCAGAACCAGCCGACGAAGAACATCACTTCGGAAGCAATGAACAGGATCATGCCATAGCGCATGTGCAGCTGAACCACCGGGGTGTGATCGCCGCCCTGGGCTTCCCTCACGATATTGCTGAACCAGCTGAAGAAAGTCGCAATCAGCCCGGCAACGCCCAGGCCCAGCACGATCTTGCCTGCCGCGCCAAAGGTTTCGGGGTGCATGAACAGCACCATGCCAGTGGTGAAGGTCAGCGCCGCAAAGGCACCGATAAACGGCCAGATATCGGGCTCGAGAATATGGTAATCGTGGTTCTTCGTACCAGCCATGACAAATGCGTCCTGTTGCTTTCTGCTTGGGCCCTTACCCAGCCCGATCCATCGGGTCCAGAGGCTTGGTTCCAGTTATCACTCTTGGGGCTTGATCGCCCGATGGAAAGTATAGCTCAGGGTAATCTGCTCGACACCCTTCATGTTCTCATCCTCCAGCGCTGCCGGATCGACATAGTAGAGCACCGGCATATGTACTTCTTCGCCAGGCTGCAGAGTTTGCTCCGTAAAACAGAAGCACTGGATCTTGTTGAAATATCGACCTGCCTGCTCAGGTTCGACATTGAATGTTGCGGTTCCGGTGATCGGGACGCTGCTGTTGTTCCTGGCCACATAGGTTGCCATGTCACGCACGCCGATCTGGACAGTGTCAGTGCTTTGCGACGGGCGGAAAGTCCACGGCACGTCGCGCGCCACCGAGGCGTCGAAGCGGATCGAAATCGTCTTGCCGCCGATTGCCTGCGCCTGGCGCTCTGCCGCAGCGGCGTCGGCATCGCTGGCTCGCTGCGTGGTTCCGCCAAATCCGGTAACCCGGCAGAACAGATCATATAGGGGCACTGCGGCATAGCCCATGCCCAGCATCGCCAGCGCGCCCATGAAGGCATAGATGCCGGTACGCAGGTTCTTCTGATCAAGCGATGGAGTGGATGTGGCACTCACAGGATCAATCTCCCATTCTCACAATGGTGATCGCATAAAACAGCACTGCCAAAAACAGCAGCACGCCCCCGAGAGCGTAATTGCGCGCTTTCTGGCGGCGGCGGATTTCGGCTTCTTCTTCGGGTGTCATGCGAACCATCCCTGCTGGCGCACCAGCGCATCGACAACTAGCGCCGCGAAAAGTGCGAAGAGATAGAGAATGCTGTAAGCGAAGAGGCGCTTTTCCGGCTTCATCGTGTCGCCTTCAGCGGCCGAGCGGAACGCTACCGGCACCGAGAGCGCCAGAAACGCCAGCGACAGCGCCAGCGCGCAAAGGCCATAGATCGCGCCCGTTCCGCCAATCATCCATGGTGCCGCAGCAATCGGCACCAGCAGTATCGAATAGGCCAGGATATGGCGGCGGGTAGTACGCTCACCGGCCACCACCGGCATCATCGGAATGCCGACCTTGGCATAGTCTGACTTCACGAACAGCGCGAGCGCCCAGAAATGCGGCGGAGTCCAGAAAAAGATGATCGCGAACAGCAGCAGCGGCATCGCAGTAATATCGCCTGTTACCGCAACCCATCCGATCATCGGCGGGAAGGCGCCGGCACCGCCGCCGATCACGATATTCTGCGGCGTGCGCGGCTTCAGCCACATGGTGTAAAGCACGGCGTAATAGACGATCGCCACCGCCAGGATACTCGCAGCCAGCCATCCCACTGCCAGCCCCATGATCGCAACCGATGCCGCCGACATTGCGATGCCGAAATCACGCGCGTCAGTGGGGTGCATGCGGCCTGCGGGCAGCGGGCGATTGGCAGTCCGTTTCATCCCCGCATCAATCTCAGCTTCCCACCACTGGTTGATCACGGCAGAACCACCCGCGCCCAGCGCAATGCACAGGATCGCGGTAAAGCCGATCACAGGATGAATACTGCCGGGAGCCGCCAACAACCCGCACAGGCCGGTGAAGATCACCAGCCGCATCACGCCCGGCTTGGTCAGCGCGAGGAAATCGCGCCAATCGGCCGGCAGTGCTGTTGCGCTTGTGGCAGTCATTGCTTGCGTGTCTCACTCAAAGCCGGGCCTGGCTCTTGTATTGGGGGGCGCGCCTTGCGGCACGCCCCCTTTGTTTTGTGCGTGCCCCGGTGGGGGTTTGCGCCTGGCAGTATCTCAATCTGACGCCGGGCGGTGATCGTGGTAGTCGTGGTGATCCTCGATCACCGGCAGCGTTTCGAACTGGTGGAACGGCGGCGGGCTGGAGAGCGTCCACTCAAGCGTGGTCGCGCCTTCGCCCCAGTAATTGTCTTCCGCCTTGCGCCCGGCCAGGAAGGCATAGGCAAGGTTGGCAAAGAACAGCACCATCGAGCCGGCCATGATCCAATAGCCATAGGACGAGATCTCGTTCCAATAGCTATAGGCCGCCGTGTAATCCGGATAACGGCGCGGCATGCCCTGCATCCCCAGGAAGTGCTGCGGGAAGAAGATCACGTTCACGCCCACGAAGAAGCCCCAGAAGTGCAAGTGAGCCAGCAGTTCGGAATGCATCCGCCCGCTCATCTTCGGGAACCAGTAATAGAAGCCCGCGAAGAGCGAGAACACCGCGCCCATCGACAGCACATAGTGGAAGTGGGCAACCACATAATAGGTATCATGCAGATTATCGTCGATGCCGCCATTGGCCAGAACCACGCCGGTCACACCGCCAACGGTGAACAGGAAGATGAAGCCCAGCGCCCAGACCATGGGCGATTTGAACTCCAGGCTGCCGCCCCACATGGTCGCAACCCAGCTGAAGATCTTCACGCCTGTCGGCACTGCGATCACCATCGTGGCCGCGGTGAAATACATCTTGGTGTTCACGTCCAGGCCGACCGTATACATGTGGTGCGCCCACACGATGAAGCCGACCACACCGATCGCAACCATGGCATAGGCCATGCCGAGATAGCCGAACACCGGCTTGCGGCTGAACGTCGCCACGATCTGGCTGACCATGCCGAAGCCCGGCAGGATCATGATGTAGACTTCAGGGTGGCCGAAGAACCAGAACAAGTGCTGGTAAAGGATCGGATCGCCGCCGCCGGCCGGGTCAAAGAACGTCGTGCCGAAATTGCGATCGGTGATCAGCATGGTGATGGCAGCAGCCAACACCGGCAGCGCCAGCAGCAGCAGGAATGCGGTGACCAACACCGACCACACGAACAACGGCATCTTGTGCAGCGTCATGCCCGGCGCGCGCATGTTGAAAATGGTGGTGATGAAGTTCGTCGCCCCCAGGATCGAGCCAGCGCCCGCGAGGTGGAGCGAGAAGATCGCGAAGTCGACTGCCGGCCCCTGCGAACCGGTGGTGGAAAGCGGCGCATAGACCGTCCAGCCCACACCCGCCCCCACACCCGTGCCGCCTGGCACGAACATGGAGAAAAGCAGGCTGCAGAAACCAGCCACGGTCAGCCAGAACGAAATATTGTTCATGCGCGGGAAGGCCATGTCCGGCGCGCCGATCATCAGCGGAACAAACCAGTTGCCGAAGCCGCCGATCATCGCCGGCATGACCATGAAGAACACCATGATCAGGCCGTGCGCAGTAATGAACACGTTCCACATGTGGTAGTTCGCATCCATCGAAGTGGCATCGCCGCCAAGCAGATCGACCCAGAACCCGAGGTGCTGGATACCCGGCTCTGCCAGCTCCAGGCGCATCACGCCCGAAATGGCGCCGCCTATAATCCCTGCAAAAATTGCAAAGACGAGATATAGCGTGCCGATATCCTTGTGATTGGTCGACATGAACCAGCGGGCGAAAAAGCCCGGCTTGTGATCCGCATCATGCCCATGATCTGCATGGGGAGCGGTTAAACCTTCTGCGGTGGTGGCCATCGTTCTGATACTCTCTGGCTAATTCAATATCTTCAGGCGGCGGGCGCTGGGGCAGCAGCGTCTTCGGCAGGTGCCTCGGCCACTTCTTCGCCCGGAATGGTGCCGCCCTGCTCGCGGACCCATGCCTCCCACTCATCGCGCGGCAAAGCTTCAACCGCAATCGGCATGAAGCCGTGGCGCGCACCGCACAGCTCGGAACACTGGCCGTAATAGACGCCCGGTTCCTTGATCAGCAGCTGCTTTTCATTGAGTCGTCCTGGCACGGCATCAAGTTTGAACCACAGGCTGGGCACGGCGAAAGAGTGGATCACGTCCGCCGCAGTGGTCTGGATACGCAGCGGCGTGTTCGCCGGGACCACCATGCGTTTATCGACCGCGAGCTGGTATGGCTCACCGGCGGCAACGGCATCTTCCGCCGTCAGCATGTTCGAGATAACTTCGAAATCGCCATTGTCTGGGTAGGAATAGCCCCAATACCACTGGTATCCGGTCACCTTCACCGTCACCGCATCTTCCGGCGGCGATTCGAACTGGCGTGCGAGCAGCTGGATTGACGGGATCGCGATCACCAGCAGCACCATCACGGGAACAACGGTCCACACCACTTCGATCATGGTGTTATGGGTCGTCTTCGAAGGGCTGGGGTTAGCGCGGCGATTGTAGCGCGCGATCACGAACAGCAGCAGCCCCAGCACGAACAGGCTGATCACCGTGATGATCGGCAGCAGAATCAAATCGTGCATCCACAGTGCATAATCGCCATTGGGCGAAAACTGGTCCTGGAAGCCGAGCCGCCCGTCGACCGGCATGCCCTTGCCTTCAGTCGGTGCCATCGGCGTATAGGCTGCCGCAGTTTCAGCCGCAGCAACCTCGGAAGCTGCCGCTTCGTCCTGTGCCAGCGCAGCGCGCGGCGCGAATGCCAGCATTACGGCAAGCGCGAACATAACCATAAATGAAAAGGCGTGGCGGCCTGTTTGACCCAAAACCATTTGTCTGACGTTTCCCGCTTCTCTCGTGCCCTGTTGCCCTGCAGCCCGCAAATGCCAGACCACTCCAGCCAACCCAAACACCCGGCATGAACGCCGAGATTGACCGGCCCTATAGGCGCGCTTGCCCCCTGTCTCAAGCGCTTCTAGGGAGAAAAATACGCAAGACCGGGTGATCCCGGCGCAATCAGCGCAAGATAGGTGGATAAATCACACATGACTGAAGACGAGGTGCTGTCCGAATTCCGCAGCTGCGGCGCATTGCTGGAAGGGCATTTCAAGCTCTCTTCCGGGCGGCACAGTGCACATTACCTGCAATGCGCACGTGTGTTGATGAATCCGGAGCGCGGCGGCCGGCTGGCGCTGGCATTGGCGCAAAAACTGCCCCGCGAGATTCGCAGCAGGGTGGATGTGGTTGTCTCGCCCGCGATGGGCGGAATCATCATCGGCCATGAAATGGGCCGCGCGCTGGGCAAGGACGCACTGTTCCTCGAACGGCCGGATGGTAGATTCCAACTACGCCGGGGGTTCGCGCTGGAGCCGGGCGCGAAAGTTCTGATGGTGGAAGACGTGGTCACCACCGGCCTTTCCAGCCGCGAGGCGATCGCCGCAGTGGGTGAGGAAGGCGGCGAAGTGATCGCCGAGGTTGCGCTGGTCGATCGTTCGGGCGGCGAAGTGGATCTGGGCGTGCCCTTCATCCCGCTGGTGGCCCTCAACTTCCCTACCTATGCGGAGGACGAATTGCCGCAAGAACTTGCTGCGATGCCCGTAAGCAAGCCTGGTAGCCGCGCTTAGCCATGGCAAGCGTGCTCAATCCCGGTCGGCTGCGGCTCGGCGTGAACATCGATCACGTCGCCACGATCCGCAACGCGCGCGGGGGCGATCACCCCGATCCGGTGCGTGCGGCGGAAATCGTGGCACAAGTGGGCGGTGACGGCATCACGGCGCATCTGCGCGAGGACCGGCGCCATATCCGCGACGAAGACCTTGCTCGAATCCAGGCCGCGACCGATTTGCCGCTCAATCTGGAAATGGCGGCGACCGAGGAAATGCTGGAGATCGCGCTTCGGCACAGGCCGCATGCTGCCTGCATCGTGCCCGAAAAGCGCGAGGAACGCACCACCGAGGGCGGGCTTGATGCAGCCGGACTGCACAACCAGCTTGCCCCGATCGTCACGCGACTCGCCGATGCGGGCATCCGCGTCAGCCTGTTCATCGAAGCGAACGAGCGGCAGCTGGACGCCGCGCTGCGGCTGAGCGCACCCGTGGTCGAATTCCACACCGGTGAATATGCACATGCGCATCTTGATGGTGACAGCGAGAAGATGGCTCGCGAAATCAAGCGCATCGCCGATATGGCCGCACTGGCCGCCAAGAACGGTATCGAGCCCCATGCCGGGCACGGGCTGACATATGAGAATGTCCAGCCGATCGCTGCGATCCCCCAACTCGCGGAACTGAACATCGGGCATTACTTGATAGGCGAGGCAGTGTTCGTGGGCCTGGAAAATGCCGTGCGCCGGATGCGGCAGCTGATGGATGACGCGCGGTGAGCAGCGCAGGGGAGCCGAGCCGCGCCCAACTTGGCTGGGCAATTGCGGCTATCATCCCGTTCCTTCTGAGCATCGCATTGCTTGGCTTTGCGCTTAGTCGGCAGGTGCTGGTGCTGTTCGCCACCGGCTGGCTGCTGCTTCAGCTGTTTGGCTATGGCAGCACGCTGAAGATGGCAAAGGGCGATCCGGCGCACTATCTGGTCAAGGCTCAGGTGCTGCTGCACTGGATGGCACTGACGCTGTTTATCGCAATGCTGGTGAAAATCGCATGATTATCGGGCTCGGATCGGATCTCTGCAATATCGAACGGATCGCCAATTCGCTTGATCGCTATGGCGAACGATTCGAGAATCGCGTGTTTACAGAAATCGAACGGGCCAAGGCGCGCCGCCGCCCTTTCACCATCGCGGGCACCTATGCCAAGCGCTTCGCCGCGAAAGAGGCCTTTAGCAAGGCGGTTGGTACGGGCTTCAGGCACGGCGTGTTCATGAAGGATATCGGCGTGATCAATGCCCCCTCGGGCGCGCCCACCCTGGAGCTGGCTGGCGGTGCCGCGATTCGGCTTGCGCAATTGACGCCGCATGGCCATGAGGCGCTCATTCATCTCACCCTCACCGATGATCATCCATGGGCTCAGGCTTACGTCATCATCGAAGCACGGCCCCTTTGACTATGCAGACCGGCACCAACACAGTGAACACAAACGACAAAGAGAACAGCAAGGACCAGGAAACCAAGGTCAACTGGATCGCCGAGCTGCGCGGCCTTGCTTTGATGTTGCTGGCGGTGCTTGCCTTTCACAGTCTGGTGGCCAAGCCGTTCTACATCCCCTCCACCTCGATGATGCCGGCGCTTTATGTGGGCGACCGGCTGGTGGTGAGCAAATATCCCTACGGCTGGAGCTGGGCGTCGGTAAGTTTCCACCTGATGCCGCGCAGCGATTGGCGCATCTGGCCAGATACTCCTGAATATGGCGACATCGTGATCCCGGTGCATCCGGTGCGCGATGAAGACTATATCAAGCGTGTGGTGGCGCTGCCGGGCGACCGCATCGCCGTGCGCGACGGGCGGATCATCCTCAACGGCACCCCGGTCGAACGCGAGGTCGTGCCTGCGATCAAAATCCCCTTCGAGCCGGAACTGATATGCGAAGGTTCGCCCTGCCTTTCGGCCTTCACCAACTATCTGGTGCGCGAAGCCGACGGGAAACAATATTACGAGATGCCCGCCTATCGCGAAACGCTCCCCAATGGCGCAAGCTATCTGGTTATCGACAATCTCGAAAACCAGCCGCTCGACAATTTCGAGGAAATGGCGATCCCCGAAGGCCATGTTTTCGTGATGGGGGACAATCGCGATCATTCCGCCGACAGCCGCGAGCTCTACAGCCCGCGCGGGCTGATGGGCCCGGTCCCGCTCGAGAACATCGGCGGCCGCGCTGAATTCATCACTTTCTCGCTCGACGGTTCTACAAGCTGGAACCCGGTCAGCTGGTATGAAAGCCTGCGCGGAAATCGCGCCTGGACAACACTGCGCCCGGCCATAGCGGAGCGCGACGACGCAGCCGAGTAGGTCGAGTGGCAAAGAAATTCCTTTATGTGATTGCCGCGATCATAGTCCTGCTGATCGCTGCGCTACTGGTACTGCGCATATGGGCGCAGGAATTGACCACGCTGGCGCTGGTGCCTTCGACCGAATTCGTCGAACAGCAACCCCTGGGAAAGACTGCCTATTCCGATGCGGCAATGTGGTTCGCGCATCCCGGCCTGTCCGAGAATATGGCGCGCTGGCAACCTGGCTATGCCGGCGAGCGTATGAGCCTGCCGTCACCGGCTGATCCTGCCCTGCCCGATTTCGCGGTCTTTTTCATCCATCCGACCAGCTATCTCAACCGTTCGAACTGGAACGCTCCGTTAGGTGACGAGGAAGCCGAGCGGGTTGCGCGCATCTATGTGCGCGGCATGGCCAGCCCCTTCAACCGGGCGAGCGAGATCTGGGCACCGCGTTATCGCCAGGCGACCATGGGTGCCTTCCTGACTGATGAAACGGCGGCGCATCTGGCGCTCGATCTGGCCTATGCTGATGTCGCGGCGGCTTTTGCCGAGTTCATCGGGTCGATTGATCCCGAACAGCCGATAGTCCTCGCCGGGCATAGCCAGGGCGCGCTGCACCTGATGCGGCTGCTGCGCGAACAGGTGGCGGGCCAGCCACTCGCGGATCGGGTCGCTGCCGCCTATGTCATCGGCTGGCCAATTTCAGTGGCACATGACCTGCCATCGCTTGGCCTTCCCGCATGCAGCGCGCCCGATCAGGCGGGTTGTGTGATGAGCTGGTCGAGCTTTGCCGAGCCCGCCGATCCCTCGGCTGTGCTCGATACCTATGCCAAATCCACCGGGTCTGACGGCGCGGCGCGCGGAAACAGCGCGATACTGTGCACCAATCCCCTGACTGGAGGTGCCGAGAAATCTGCATCGGCGGAACGCAATCTTGGCACGCTCAAGCCAAAGGGCGACTTTAGCGATGGCGAATTGCTGTCGCGCGCTGTCCCTGCCCGCTGCGACGAGCGCGGCTTGCTGCTGATCGGCGATCCGCCCGAATTGGGCCGCTATGTCCTGCCCGGCAACAATTACCACGTCTATGACATCCCGTTGTTCTGGGCCAATGTGCAGGCTGATGTGGCGCAGCGCGTGCAGGCATGGGCGGCGAGGCCTTGATCGCTGACAGCGCAGCTGGTCTGCGCGAGGCCTTGCCAGATGGCGGGGCGCTGCTTGGGATCGATCTCGGCACCAAGACAATCGGAATTGCAACCTGTGATGCCGGGTGGCGCTTTGCCACTGCTGGTAAAACCCTGCCCCGCGGCAAGTTCGGGCGCGACCGCGAAGCGCTCGCTGCACTGATAAGAGAGCGAGGCATTGCCGGAATCGTGATCGGCCTGCCGCGCAATATGGACGGCAGTGAGGGGCCGCGCGCGCAGGCGAGCCGCGCCTATGCCCGCAATCTGGCAGAGGCATTTTCCCTGCCGATACTTCTCTGGGATGAACGCTGGTCAACCCAGAGTGCTGAAGCCGCAATGATCGGGCAGGACATCAGCCGCGCCAAACGCGCCGCGAAGATCGACAGTCATGCCGCCGCCGTGATCCTGCAAGGCGCGATCGACGCGCTGGCAGGGAATTCGTTTTAGCTGCTTTCGAGCGCTGCGCGTTTCGACTGCGCAACCGCCGGCAGATCGGCCGCGCGCCAAAATGCATCGCGCGCCGCCGCGCGGCTGGAACAGCGGATACATCGATCTCACCGCCGAAATTAGAGTATTGTAATCGCTAAGGTCCAAAGGCAGGGTCGATGTTGATGTCCGCCCCTCTCCCCCCCTTCGATCCGGCAGAATCCGCCAAGTTCCTGTTTCGCCACGGCCATTCCGGCTGGCTTGGCCTTCGATACAGCGCTCATGGCGAGGACTGGGTTGAGCTGGAGCTGCCCTGGCGCGAGGATTTGCTGGGCGAAGAGGATCGTCACGTACTTGCATCCGGGCCGATCATCAGCCTGCTCGACATGGCATCGGGTATGAGCATCTGGACAGCCAGCAAGATTTTCACGCCGGTCGCCACGCTTGACCTGAGGGTCGATTATCAGCGCCCCGCGCGCGAGCGCAGTGCGGTAAAGGGCCGTGTCGAATGCTATCGCCGTACCCGCTCTGCGGCCTTTGTGCGCGGGATCGCGCATGACGGCGACCCGGATGACCCAGTGGCGAGCATGGCGGGCGTTTTCATGACCATCGCCAGGGATCCGCGCATTGCCGCCCACAACTGACATGGAACGGTATCTCACGGCATATGCACGCTCGCTCGGCATTTCCGTGCATGGCGAGGTGGACGGCGCGCCGGTACTGGTGGTGGATTTCAGCAATATCGTGGAGGGGCGCCCCGGCGCATTGCACGGCGGCGCGATCAGCGGGTTGCTCGAAACCGCTGGCTATGCCGTGTTGCGGGCTCGGCTCCAGACTGAAAGCCGCAACCCGCAGCTCAAGCCGATCAACATCACCGTCCAGTTCCTGAGCGCGGGCAAGCAGAAGCCAAGTTATGCCAAAGGGCGCATCACCCGGCTTGGGCGGCGCAATGCCAATGTCTCGGTAGAGGCGTGGCAGGATGATCAAGATCGCCCAATCGCCACCGCCGTGATGAACATCCTCATGGCTGACCGCGAGGGCTAACGCTCTACAGGTTCGACCGCCAGCCCATCTTCGGTCAGGCGAAACTCAATCGGCTTGCCCTCAATCTCTGTCTCGATCCTGAGTTGGTCCTGCTCGACCGAAAGCGTCGAGCCGTTCCCGTCGATCGGAATTTCGCGAATTTCGTCAATATCCAGCGGGCGTATCGGCCCCTCGGGATCGGGTCGTTCAACCGGCGCAACCATGCCGCTTCCGGCAATCGCGCCGCGCATGAAATCGCGCCAGATCCGCGCGGGCAATCCGCCGCCCGAAATCCCGCCGAGCGGCGAATTATCGTCGTTTCCGATCCACACGCCCACCACCAATCCGCCGGCATAGCCAACGAACAGCGCATCGCGATGATCCTGGGTCGTGCCGGTCTTGCCGAAATTGGGCCCGGCCAGCATCGCCGCCTTGCCCGTGCCGCGATTGATCGCGCTTCGCAGCAGCTGTTCCATCCCGCGATGTGTGCGGTCGGAAAAGCGCGATTGCCCGTCAAACAGCCATTCGAACCAGCCCTGCTCCTCGCGCGGGAACGCATGCGGTTCGACCGGATAGGCATTGCCTGCCACCGCCGCATAGGCGCTAGTCAATTCAAGCAGCGTCATGGTTGAAGTGCCCAACGCCAGGCTTGGATCACCTTCGGGCAAGTCGGACGTCACGCCAAGCCTTCGCGCAGTTGCAATCACGCGGTCGCTGCCCAGCTGATTGAGCAATCGCACGGCCGCAACATTGCTCGATCGGGCAAACGCGTCCTCAAGCGTGATCGTGTCTGAATAACGCTCGCTTGAATTCCTGGGCCGATAGGAACCTTCCTCAATCGAGGAATTGTCGATCCGGTCGTTCGGCTTCATGCCCGATTCGAGCGCGGTGAGATAGACGAACAGCTTGAAGGTCGAGCCGGGCTGGCGGCGCGCCTGGGTGGCGCGATTGAACGGGGAATTGGCGTAATCCTTGCCGCCCACCATTGCCACAACCTCGCCATTGGGCCGCATCGCCACCAACGCCACCTGCGCCTTGCCCAGAGGCGCGCGTGCGATTACCCGACCCGCCAAACCTTGCAACCGCGCGTCAAGCGTTGTGGTGATAGTCTGCCTGGAATAGCTCGTTTCCGAATTCGCGCGGGCGATCGGCAGCGCCCAGTCAGCGAAATAGGTGCCCGTTGGCAATCGGTCGCGATTGCGGACGTCGAGCCGCGGCGCGCGCAAAGAAGCCGCACGCGCGCTGGTGATATACCCCTCTTCGGCCATCGCCGCGAGCACCAGCCGCATACGATCTTCAGCCAGGTCATAATTTCGGGTCGGCGCGAGCCGCGATGGTGCCTTGAGCAGGCCCGCCAGCATTGCGGCCTGCTCGGGCCGCAGATTCTCTGGCTGGCGATAGAAGTAATGCAGGCTGGCCGCGCGCAATCCATATTGGTTGTCGCCGAAATAGGCATTGGAGAGATAGCGCGAGAGGATATCGTCCTTGCTTAGCCATGCCTCCAGCCAGAAGGCGATCAGCATCTCGCGCGCCTTGCGGGTCAGCGTTTGCCTGGGGGTGAGGAATGTGAACTTGGCAAGCTGCTGGGTGATGGTGCTGCCGCCCTGGGTCGGGCCGCCAGTGGCATTCGACCATGCCGCCCGGGCCAATCCGCGCGGGTCCACGCCCCAATGGTCGTAGAAGCGGCGGTCCTCGATCGCCAGGAACGCGCCCACGACATGATCCGGCAGTTGGCTGACTTCGACCGGAGCCTCGACCGAGGCACCGCTGCGCGCGATCGGCGTTCCGTCAGATGCGAGCAAGGTGATCTGCGGCGGCGCGATCGGTTCGAGCGATTTGCTGAGCGGCGCGGTTATCGCCAGCCATGCAACCAGCGCGATGAACAGCGCGAGCAGTGCCGCAACAATCCGCACCGCCCACCAGCGCCTCTGCCGCCCGCGCCAATGCGCCGGCTGCCACCAGCGCGTCTGCGGTTCGCCCCAGCTTTCGCCGAAGCGGATTGCGCCTGGTGCATGCTTGCGATTCCAGAAGCGCCAGCTCCGCATGCGCGCTCGTTTGCGGTCCGGTTCCCAGTCAAATCGTTCGTCAAACTCATCAAGCGCACTACCATAGGGGTCTTCTGTCGCGTAAAAACCGGCTTCGGGCCGATTTTCATCGAACCGCGCGCGCTCTCTCTTGGTTCGACGAGGTGTTCGAAGCCAGGCAAACATGGTGGCTGTGTTAAGCGATTAACACAGTAATGGCGAGCAATTTCTGGTTCTGACGGCGCGGAAACTGTGCGTCAGGGTTTTTTCGCGGCGCTTTCCGGCAGCTCCTCGTCGAACACACGCTGGTAATATTCGCTCACCAGAGTCCGCTCTGCTTCGTCGCATTTATTGAGGAAGCTGAGACGGAATGCAAAACCAACCGACTTGAATATCTCGGCATTCTGCGCCCAGGTCATCACCGTGCGCGGGCTCATCACGGTCGATATATCTCCGTTCATAAAGCCCTGGCGCGTCAAATCGGCCACTTTGACCATGTCGGCAATCGTCTTGTCATCAGTGTCCGGGCTTTTCGACTTGACGATCTGCTGTTCAACCTCGGGCGCAAGGTAATTAAGCGCCACCACAATGTTCCAGCGGTCCATCTGAGCCTGGTTGATCGCCTGCGTACCGTGATAAAGCCCGCTGGTGTCGCCCAGACCCACCGTGTTGGTGGTGGCGAACAGGCGGAAATACTTGTTTGGGGTGATGACCTTGTTCTGGTCAAGCAGCGTCAGGCGCCCTTCGGTTTCGAGCACCCGCTGGATCACGAACATCACATCAGGGCGGCCGGCATCGTATTCGTCAAAGGTCAACGCCACCGCATGCTGCAGCGCCCAGGGAAGGATGCCTTCCTTGAATTCGGTCACCTGCAGCCCATCGCGCAGCACGATCGCATCGCGTCCGACAAGATCGATACGGCTGATATGCGCGTCAAGGTTGACGCGGACGCTGGGCCATTTGAGCCGCGCAGCGACCTGTTCGATATGGGTCGATTTGCCGGTGCCGTGGTAGCCCTGCACCATTACACGCCGATTGTGCGCAAATCCGGCCAGGATCGCGAGTGTCGTGTCCGGATCGAACACATAGTTCGGATCGAGATCGGGCACACGCTCATCAGCCAGGCTGAAGGCAGGCACTTGCCAGTCGACATCGATCCCAAACGTGTCGCGCACGTCGATCGTGGTGTCGGGTTCCGGGATGAGCGTTCTGCCCGTCCCATCGTATTCGGTTTCCATCAAGCTTACCATGACGTGCGACGCCTAGACGGGAGCGATGGCGGCTGCAAGCGGCTGTTTCCCGCTTATTTAGCTAGTCCACCAGATTGGAACGGATTTCACGAAGGGGGCAGCCGCAGTTTCGCGAGATGGCGTGACTTTATCCAGACCCGGGCGCCTTCGGGCCCTGCGACAATTCTACACTGCCAACCGGCTGGCAGGCGAATCCAGCCATGCTTGCCATAAGTATGGCCCTGCCATTCGGCGGAACCTTCCAGCACCAGCAACTCAGCACCGCCCTGTGCATCGAAGCTACGGGTGGTGCCTGCATCCCACTGTTCGAGCAAGACCAGCTCATCAACACGTTCGTGCAGAATCGCCCGGGCTATCCCGGGCGCATCGGCAACAGGTGCGAGCGCAAGTTCGCCCAGGTCGAGCGCGAATTGCGCGCGGTCTTCGGGATCGAATTGCCACAGCTTCACGAAGATCGTGCAGCCGCCATCTGATCGCGGGACATGCCGAGTGCCAACAGGATTGCGGACATAGGTTCCGGCAGGATAGTCGCCATGCTCGTCCTGGAAAGTCCCTTCCAGCACGATGAACTCCTCCCCGCCATCATGTGTGTGAGCGGAGAAGTGGCTGCCTGGAGCATATCGGACAATGGAGGTGGCTCGCGCCACCTCCCCGCCGATCCGGTCAAGCATGCGGCGATCGACCCCGGCCATTGGCGAAGCCTGCCACTCAAGTGAGCCTGCCTGCACCCCAACCGGTATGCCGAAATTCGCATTGATCCGCACTTGCTTAACTCTCGTATCGAGCGGCGACCTTGGCTTTCCAGCGGTCAAGATGCGCCAGATCTTCGTCAGGAAGCAGACCCAGCGCGCCGGCCAGGCTGATGCCGGTGAATGCGGTGATATCTGCCACGCTGAAGTTGTCACCGGCAAGGTATTCCTGGTCCGCCAGCACTCCGTTGAGGTAGCGCGCGGTCTCCTGGGTTCGGCGCTTCTGGCGTTCGCCCCAGGCCGGAACCTGGTCGGTTTCAAGATCGGGGCCAAGCCCGGCAGTGGCGTGATGGAAATAGTCTGCCCCTGCGTCAAGCAAACCTTCCTCGACGCGCAGATTCATTGCGCTGATGTGCGCCCGTTCCTGCGGGGCTGCGCCGGTCAGGCTGGGCCCGTCAAAAGTTGCATCGATGAATTCGATTATCGGATTGCAGCGCCCGATCACGGTACCGTCCTCCAGCTCCATGAATGGAACCGTGGCATCGGGGTTCTTGGCCCGCATTTCAGGGGTGCGCAGTTCGCCGCTCTTGACATCGACAGGCACGAACTCGACCTGGTCGAGCGCGCCTTTCTCTCTCAGGGCCAGGCGAACCCGCTTGGGGTTCGGGAAATTCTCGGCATCGTAAATCTTCAGCATAAGCAGTCCTTCGTCACTACGAATCATCCTACCTACTAGTAGGTTGTGACGTAATAGCTCTTGCAAGACAGAAATCAACCTACTAATTGGTAGGGATGAGCGATACTCGGGAAACACTCGTAAATCTGGCCGAAAATGCCATGCGGACCCGCGGCTATGGCGGTTTCAGCTATGCCGATATCGCCCGTGATGCCGGCATCCGGAAGGCGAGCATCCACCACCACTTTCCAACCAAGGCAGATCTGGGGCTGGCGGTTCTCGACCGTTATGCAGATCAGGTCTCGCGACAATTGGATGCGATCGATCAGCAGAGCCGGCTGGGTGGGCAAGCTTTGTTGGGGGCGATCGAGATGTATCGCGCAGCCACTGGATCCGGGCAGGCCCTATGCCTGTGCACGGCCCTTGCGGGCGACAGCGAGCTGGTTTGTGACGACATGCGCGAAATGCTCGCCCGCGCCAATTCGATGGTTGCGCAGTGGATCGAACAGACCTTGCTCAAGGGCCGCCGCGACATGAGTATCGCGGTGAGTGGCGACCCTGCGATCGAGGCCGTGGCGATTCTGGCGCAACTGCAAGGCGCACAATTGCTTGCCCGCGCTGCAGGCGACATGGATCAATTCGATCGCGCGGTATCGACGATCGCTGCCCGCGTCTCACGCCGCTAACGCCTATTGCAAACCTGTCTGGCGTTGCCGACGGCAGTGGCGTAGACATGCCGCATGTCGTCACCCGATCCGATCGAGCGATTTCGCCTCAAGCTGGTCGAACAGGTGCGCGGCGTGTTCAATGACACGGCGGGCGGGCAGCAGCCAGTGCCGCCTTCCGACGAAGCGCTGTTCAAGCGCAACTCGCCGATCCGCATGGTGCATGCCGATATTGTAGGCATGATGGTGGGCGGCATCAGGGCACTGCTGCTACAGATGCTCCACCCTGCTGCGATTCAGGGCGTGCTCGACCATTCGAACTTTCGCGAAGACATGCATGGCCGCCTGCGCCGCACTGCGCGCTTCATCGCAGTGACCACCTTCGGGCACAGAGACGAGGCACAAAGTGCCATAGAGCGGGTTAACCGTATCCACGCCAGGGTCACCGGCACCTTGCCCGACGGAACGCCATATTCTGCCACCACTCCGCGCACGCTGGCGTGGGTCCATGTCACCGAAGCCTCGAGTTTCCTTGCTGCCTACAAGCGCCATGTACGCCCCGACATGCCGGGCCACGAGCAAGATGAATATTTCCGCCAGTTCGCGCTGATCGCCCGCGCGCTGGGTGCCGATCCGGTGCCGACCAACCGCAACGAGGCAGAGGAATTGTTCCGCGATATGCGCAGTGACCTGCGCACTTCACCTGAAGCGCGCGAAGTGGCGAGGCTGGTGTTGACCCAGCGTGCATCAGGCACTCCGCCGGGCCTTCAGGCGATGCTGGCTGCCGAAGCGGTTGAAATGCTCCCGCCTTTCGCCCGGACCATGCTGGGCTTGACCCGCCCGGGAATCGCTGCCCTGCCCGCCCGCGCCGCGACCTGGGGCGTGGGCAAGACCTTACGCTGGGCGTTCAAGCAGAATTGAGTTGGGCAGGCCTGACGAGAAGAGCAGAGCATGGCCGAGTTCACATTCAACTCCGTCGCGATGGCCCAAGGGCAGATCGCACTTCGGCCCGTCATAAAAGCGGGGGCTCAGGAGAAGGCCGCGCTCCGGCGCAACAACTGATAGGCCTCCACAACACTGTTGAGGCGGCTTTCGTATTTGCGATCGCCACCGTTCCTATCAGGGTGATAGCGGCGCACGAGTTCGGAATAACGCTGGCGCAGCCGCCGCCGGTCCGTATCAAGCCCCAGCCCCATCGTACCCAGCGCATGCGCTTCCTCGCGACTGAAGCGCCCGTCCATGGCCATGCGCGCTTCGCGCTCCGCGCGGCTCCTGATGCCGCTGACCCGCGCGCTGATCGCATCAAGCGGATCGTCGAAATCGGCCCAGCGCGGCATCCCGTCGACCCCGGCGGTGGGGCGGAAACTGGGGCTTTCGGTCTTCCAGCCTGCTGCAGGTGATTGGGCTTCGAGGATTTCCTCGGCGCTCATTCCCTCAAACCAGTCATAGTCCGAATTGAATTCGCGAACATGCTTAAGGCAGAACCAGCGGTACTGGCCCGGCCCGTTAAACCCGCTCGAACGATAGCCAGGCGCGCGGAATTCGCCCGCCTCCTGGCAGGCCGGATGCTCGCATACGCGCCCCGTATCCTCATATCGGCCATGGAACCTTGATTGCTTCACTCTTTTAGGATGGGCATGGACAAGCCGGAAGGGAAGCCCCAAATTCAGCCATATGAACGGAACAGTAGCCCACGAAATCGAATCCCTGCTGCGTGCAGCATTCTCGCCTTCCCATCTTGAAGTGATCAATGACAGTGCGCGGCACAGCGGCCATGCTGGTGATGACGGCAGCGGAGAATCGCACTTCACCATTGTGATTGAGAGCGCGGCTTTCGCGGGCGTATCGCGCTTGCAGCGCCAGCGCATGGTCAATGCCGCCCTGGGCGATATTCCAGGCCAGCGGGTCCACGCACTGGCGATCAGGGCACGGGCACCGGGAGAGTGACATGATCGAGCAAACCATTTCCCCCACCACACACGATCTCGGCCAGTTCGAGGTGCGCCGCGTGCTGCCCAAGCGCGAGCGGACAATGGTCGGCCCATTTATCTTCGTCGACGAGTTCGGCCCGGGCCAGCTCGACATCGGCACTGGTATGGATGTGCGCCCGCATCCGCATATCAACCTTGCCACCGTGACATGGCTGTTCGAAGGCGCGATCAATCACCGCGATAGCCTCGGTACATTCTCGACGATCCGCCCTGGCCAGGTAAACCTGATGACCGCAGGACGCGGTATCGTCCATTCGGAGCGCTCACCGGCGGAAGAACGTGCGACCGGCCCCAGGCTCTATGGCATGCAGACCTGGCTCGCGCTGCCTGATGGGCGCGAAGAGATCGCCCCTGCATTCGAGGCGGTGAAAGACCTTCCGATAGTCGAGGACAGCTGCGCCAAGGCCATCGTCATCATGGGCGAGCTATGGGGCAAGCGTGCACCCACCACCACCTATGCCGACACAATCTATGCCGAGATCGTATTGGCACCGGGAGGTTCGCTGCCGATCGAGATCAGCGCCGACGAGCGCGCGGTCATGCTGGTCGGCGGCGAAGCTTCCGTCGATGGGCAGGCGCTGGGGCTTTACGAGCTTTCGGTGCTGGCCCCGGGCCGCAACATGTCATTGTCGAGCGAGAACGGCGGGCGGATCATGCTGCTCGGCGGCGAGGCATTTTCCTCCCCGCGCCACGCGTGGTGGAACTTCGTCAGTTCGAGCCGGGATCGCATCCGGCAAGCCCGGGAAGACTGGGATGCCGGGCGATTCCCCAAGGTTCCGGGCGATGAAGACGAGTGGATCCCGCTGCCCGATCGGCCCAATACCAGCACTGACTAACACAATCGCGGAGCAAGCCGCCGAGGAGAGAGAAGCATGGATTTCACGGGCAAGGTGGTGTGGATCACGGGCGCATCGTCAGGGATAGGAGCGGCGCTGGCGCGCGAATGGGCCAGCCGCGGCACTCACCTGATCCTGTCCGGACGCGACGAGGCTCGCCTCGCCGAAGTAGCGGCGGATTGCGGTGACGCGCTGCTGCTGCCTTTCGATGTGCGCGATGAAAGCGCACTTTCCGATGCAACCGCCAAAGCCATCGCATGGAAAGGCGGGGTTGATATTGCGGTTGCCAATGCAGGTGTGTCGCAGCGCAGCCAGGCGCTCAAGACCGATATGAGCGTCTATCGCGAAATCATCGATATCGATCTCACCGCACAGATCGCCTTTGCGCAGGGGCTGATCGCGCATATGGCCGAGCGCGGCAGCGGCAATCTGCTGTTCATTTCCTCGATCGCGGGCAAGGTGGGCGTGCCGATGCGGACCGCCTATTGCGCGGCCAAGTTCGGCCTTGCCGGCTATGCCGATGCACTGCGCGCCGAGCTGAGCCAGAAAGGCGTGTCTGTCCACGTGATCTATCCCGGGTCGATCGCCACCGATGTCAGCCGCAATGCGCTCACCGCCGATGGCACCAGGCGCGGGCGCAGCGACAAGGTAATCGATGAGGGGATCCAGCCCGCCGATGCCGCCAAGGCCATGATCGATGCGGTAGTGCTCAATCAGCGCGAGATCATCGTTGCAAAAGGCATGGAAGAAGCCATGGGCGAATTGCGCCGCACGCCAGACCAGTTGCTTGACCAGGTCGCGGGCATGGTCGCCGCCGGCTATATCGAGAAAATGGAGGCAGAAGGCTGATGATGGAGCAGAAACGGGTCACGCTCGCCAACGGTATCGAGCTCGACGTCGTCGATGAGGGGCCGCGCAGCGCGCCGGTGCTGATCTTCCTTCACGGCTTTCCCGAAAGCCACCGCACATGGCGGCATCAGATCAGGCACTTTTCAGGCGTCTATCGCTGCATCGCGCCCGACCAGCGCGGCTATCGTGGGTCATCCAAGCCGCAGGAGGTCGAGGCTTACACCCCCGACAAGCTGATTGGTGACATTTTCCTGCTCGCCGATGCGCTGGGGGTGGAGAAGTTCACTATCGTCGGGCACGATTGGGGCGGCGCGATTGCATGGGGTGTTGCCCTGAGTGGCCAGCACAGCCGCGTAACCCGCGCAGTGATTGCCAATGCGCCGCATCCGGCGGTGTTCCAGCGATTGCTTTACACCAATCGCCAGCAGCGCGAAGCAAGCCAGTATATCCGCGATTTCCGCGATACTGCCAATGACCAGCTGGTGCGCGAACACGGGCTTACCGGCCTGTTGTTGAAGTCAGTGAAATGGGACCGCCCCTCCGCGATGGAACCCGAAGAGCGCTCCGCGCTGCTGGAGGACTGGAAGAATACCGAGGCAGCATTCGGGATGCTCAACTATTACCGCGCCAGCCCGATTGACGTGCCGTTGATGGACGCGCCGTTCGCGGTGCCCGAAGGCTACACCCCGCCCGCCCTGCCCAATCTGACGATCCCGACGCTGGTGATCTGGGCGCTGGACGATTTGGCGCTGCCGCCCGAAAATCTCGAAGGCCTTGAGGATGTGATTGACCCGTTGACTGTGGTCGAAGTGCCCGATTGCGGGCATTTCGTGCCTTGGGAAGCGCCGGACAAGGTCAATGCGGCGATGGAAGATTTCCTGAGCAAAACCAGTTAGGGCCAGGACCCTAGGTCGCCAGCCATTCGATATCCGCTCCGTGCGCATGCGCGCGGGCGAGCAGGGTTTCCTCCTCGCCCCCCGGCCAATAGCGCACGCGCAGTTCATGCCGGTGGAGCGTGCGGTTCGCTTCCAGAGCGATCCAGGCCAGCGGCGCATCGGGCGTGGCTCGCCCTGCCGCCGTTTCCATCGCGGCAATGACCCGTTGCTGTTGGTCCTCGGGTACATATTGCCACACGATCGAATGCATCAGCACGCGAGTGGTGCCCGCTGCCTGCGGCTTCGCCAACTCCGCCTCGACAAACTCGGCTGCATCCATCTTGAGCACATCAGGTTTGCTCTGCTCTGCCGCCGCGATCGCCGCCTCCATCCGATCGAAGCGGATCGTATGTTCGGGCCAGATATAGGCCTTGAGCCGCAGCGCCTGCGCCGGGTCCGTCAGGTCGACCGGGGCTATGTCGCATCCCTTGAGCGACAATAGCCCGATCGGCACATCGGGCGGCGGATTGCCTTTCCAGCCGGGCTTGAACGCCATCGCCGGTGCGTCAGGGCCCACCTTCACGCCGCCAAGGTCATAGTCATAGCGGTCGATCATCAAATTGATCCCCGCGCTTGAGCCGATCTCCAGACATTCGAACTGTGCGGGCAAGCCCCGCCCTGCCAACCATAGCAAGGCGGCGATGAAATTGCTTGAGCGCCCCGCCTCATTGGTCTGCGGCGGGCTGTCGAGCCAGGGCAGCAGCCGCGCCTCGTGCACCAGCATCACTTCCTCAACGATCGGATCAGCATTGACCGGTAGCCCGCGATAGATCGGTGCCAGTTCGCTCGCTTCGCCTGCAAGATATAGCGCATGGATCCCGCCAGCGACGCGCAGTGGCAACGCATCAGCCAGCGGTGCACCGGCCCAGCCGCGAATCCGTTCGAGCAGGGCGTTGCTCTTGTCCCCCTCCACTGCTGCCAGAATTGCATTGCAAACCTTGGCCGTGATTGGCGCGCTGTTCCGCTCGCAATAGGCGGCCTGGTTGGTGAAAGCGGTGCGGATCGCGGCTTCGCCCCGCGTCCCCATGTCGACCAGCTGATAGCCTGGCATTTTACCCTGATCACCCAAGTGCCCGAAAGCTCCTTTTCATTGCCCTTTCCTCGCCCAATGCCTAAGTGCCGCGGCGCTATGACTGACACCGCCGCCACTCAGCTGACTTTCGCCATTCCCAAGGGGCGCATTCTCGACGAAGCGCTGCCGGTAATGGCACGCGCGGGTGTGGTGCCGGAAGATGCCTTTCACGACAAGGGCAATCGCTCGCTGAGTTTCTCCACCAATCGCACCGACATGCGCCTGATCCGCGTGCGCGCCTTTGATGTCGCGACATTCGTCGCCCATGGCGCGGCACAAGTGGGCATTGTGGGATCGGATGTGATCGAGGAATTCGACTATGCCGATCTCTATGCTCCGGTCGATCTCGATATCGGGCACTGCCGCCTTTCGGTGGCGCGCGTTGCGGGCGATGAGGGCGTAGGTGGCCATGCAAGCCATCTGCGCGTCGCAACAAAATATCCCAATCTCACCCGCAAGCATTTCGAGGCCAGGGGCATCCAGGCGGAATGCGTCAAGCTAAATGGCGCGATGGAGCTCGCACCATCGCTGGGCCTTGCGCGGCAAATCGTCGACCTGGTTTCGAGCGGGCAGACGCTCAAGGATAATGGCCTGGTCGAGACGGACCGCATCATCGACATTTCTGCGCGACTGATCGTCAATCGCGCCGCGCTCAAGACCGATCCGCGCGTGGCCGAACTGGTCGCAGCATTCCGCAAGACCACTGAAGAGCAGGCGGCGGACTGATGCAGCGTTTGGTTTCCTCCGCTGCCGGGTTTGCGGCTCAGTTTGACGCGCTGGTCAATGCGCGGCGTGAAAGCGACAGCGATGTTAGCGGCGACGTGGCGCGGATCCTTGCTGATGTCAAAGAGCGCGGCGATGCGGCACTGGCTGAATATTCGCAGCGCTTCGACAGCTACGAGCTCGCCGGTGACAGCGACTGGAGCATTTCCGCCGCCGAGTGCCGCGCAGCCTATGACGCGCTGGGCGGCGAACTGCGCGGCGCGCTGGAACTCGCGGCAGAGCGCATCCGTGCCTATCACGCTGACCAGCTGCCGACTGACCGGGACTTCACCGACGATGCGGGCGTGCGCCAGGGCGCGATCTGGCGTGCCGTCGATGCTGCCGGGCTATATGTGCCGGGCGGGCGCGCGGCCTACCCCTCGTCGCTGCTGATGAACGCGATCCCGGCCAAGGTCGCCGGGGTAGAGCGGTTGGTGGTCGTCACCCCCACGCCGCATGGCAAGGCCAACCCGCTGGTGCTGGCCGCAGCGCATATCGCGGGCGTTGACGAGATCTGGCGCGTGGGCGGGGCGCAGGCGGTGGCCGCGCTTGCCTATGGCACGCAGCGTATCAGGCCGGTCGACGTGATCACCGGGCCGGGCAATGCCTGGGTCGCGGAGGCCAAGCGCCAGCTTTTCGGCGTTGTCGGCATCGATATGGTGGCTGGGCCAAGCGAAATTCTGGTGATCGCTGACAGGCACAACCGGGCAGACTGGATTGCGGCCGATTTGCTCAGCCAGGCCGAGCATGATCCGACCTCGCAATCGATCCTGATCACCGACGATTTCGGTTTTGCAGACGAGGTAGCCGCGCAGATTGAAACGCAGCTGGCCGAGCTCGCTACCACCGAGACTGCGACCGCCAGCTGGCAGGCCAACGGTGCGATCATCGTGGTGGACGCGCTCGATGAAGCCGTGCCGCTCGCCAATCGCCTCGCCGCCGAACATGTCGAGCTGGCCGTGGCCAAGCCCGAACCGTTGCTGCGCGCTATCCGCCACGCGGGCAGCGTGTTCCTGGGCCGGATGACACCAGAGGCGATCGGCGATTACGTTGCCGGGCCTAACCATGTGCTGCCCACCGGGCGCCGCGCACGTTTCGCCAGCGGCCTGTCCGCGATCGATTTCATGAAACGCACCAGCTTTATCGCCCTGGATGAGGTGTCGCTCGGCAAATTGGGGCCTGCCGCTGCCCTGCTGGCCCATGCAGAAGGCCTGCCCGCGCACGCCAAATCGGTCGAATTGAGGCTCAAATGAACATTCCTGCCCGCTCGCAAGCCCGGTCTGCAGCCCGACTGGCCGCAGTCCAGGCGCTTTACCAGCAGCATATGGAAGGCACCGCGCTTGCGCGACTGCTCAATGAATTCCACCAGCATCGGTTGGGCATGGAGATCGACGACGAGCAATATGCAGCGGCCGAAGTCGATTTCTTCGACGATTTGGTATCGGGCGTGGGAGCGCGGCGCGAAGAGATCGACGAAACGCTCGCCGGCAAACTGGCACAAGGCTGGACGCTGACGCGGCTCGACAAGACCATGCTGCAGATCCTGCGCTGCGGAACATACGAACTGATTGCTCGCCCCGACGTCCCGGTCGCGAGTGCAATCAACGAATATGTCGATGTCGCCAAGGCGTTCTTCGATGACCGCGAAGCCAAATTCGTCAACGGCATTCTCGATGCCGTGGCCAAGGATGCGCGGCCATAGACGAGCACACCTTCATCGCTGCCTTGCGCAAACTGCCGCTCCACGCGGGCGCGCGCGGGCTGGAAGATGACTGCGCTGTACTGGAAACCGGCGGAGAAACGCTGGTCGTCACTCACGACATGATGGCGGAGGGGACGCATTTCCCGTCCGGTGCCGACATGGCCGATGTGGCGTGGAAGCTGGTGGCGGTGAACCTGTCGGATCTCGCGGCCAAGGGCGCTCAGCCAATCGGCGTCTTGCTGGGCCACAGCCTTGGCGCGGGCGACCAGCGTTTCCTTGGCGGACTGCGCGAAGCACTTGAAACATATCATGCTCCCCTGCTTGGCGGCGATACGATCCGCAGCCATGACCCGCGCAGTTTCGGGCTTACCGCGATCGGGCGGGCAACGCATCTGCCCGTGCCTTCGCGCAGCGGCGCGCAGCCGGGCGACCTGGTTTATGTCACCGGCACCCTGGGCCGCGCAATGCTGGACTTTGAGGGCGACGCAATGCACGCCATGGCCTATTTGCGGCCCCATCCGCTGCTCAATGAAGGCCGCGCGCTGGCACCGCATGTGACAGCCATGATGGACATTTCGGACGGCTTGTTGCTCGATGCGTGGCGCATGGCCAGTGCAAGCAGCGCGACCATCGCTATCGACAGCATCCGCGTGCCCGTTGCCGCGCAGGACCGGCGCGAGGAATGCCTGCGCTGGGGTGATGACTATCAACTGCTTTTCACTCTGCCACAGGGTGTCGATCCGCCAGTCAAATGCACGCGCATCGGTACAGTCGAGCCGCCTGGCTTTGCACCGCTAGTTCTGGACGGCCACCCGCTGATCAACCAGGCAGGTCTTGGCTACCAGCACTGACCCACCTTGGTGAAACTGGTGAAAGCCGCACAGGCAGGCTCGATTCAGCCGATTCCACCCTTGTCACCGCCGTCGCATCGCCTATAGCCAGCGCCACCTATCGCCTCTGCGTTCGCGGAGGCGCTTTTCCACGTGGGCAAGAGGGGAAGAGTTCGTGGACCTTATTCAGATCTCAATTGTGCTGGGGCTACTCGCCATCGTGTATGGCTTCGTCACCAGCCGCCAGGTTCTCGGCGCAGATGCCGGGAACGCAAAAATGCAGGAAATCGCCGGCGCCATTCAGGAAGGCGCCCAGGCCTATCTCAAGCGTCAGTACACCACCATCGCGGTGGTCGGCGTGGCGGTGGCGGTGATCGTAGCCTATTTCCTCGGCACCATCAGCGCGACCGGGTTCGTGATCGGCGCGATCCTTTCGGGTGTAGCGGGCTTCATCGGCATGAACATCTCGGTGCGCGCCAATGTCCGCACCGCACAGGCTGCCAGCAAGGGCCTGCAGGAAGGCCTGACGCTGGCCTTCCGCGCTGGTGCGATCACCGGCATGCTGGTGGCCGGCCTTGCGCTGCTCGCGATTGCTGTGTTCTACTGGTATCTCACCGGTCCGGGCGGCTATACCGTTGGCGGTGAAGATCGTACCGTTGTCGACGCCCTTGTCGCGCTCGCCTTTGGCGCATCGCTGATCTCGATTTTCGCGCGTCTGGGCGGCGGCATCTTCACCAAGGCTGCCGATGTCGGCGCCGATTTGGTCGGCAAAGTCGAAGCCGGTATCCCCGAAGACGATCCGCGCAACCCGGCGGTGATCGCCGACAACGTGGGTGACAATGTGGGTGACTGCGCCGGCATGGCGGCTGACCTGTTCGAAACCTATGTCGTGACCGTTGGCGCCACCATGGTGCTGACCGCGCTGCTGCTCAAGACTTCTGCCGTGCTCGAAGGTCTGATGGCGCTTCCGCTGCTGATCGGCGGCGTGTGCATCGTCACCAGCATCATCGGCACCTATTTCGTCCGTCTAGGCGGCGGCACCAATGTCATGGGCGCAATGTACAAGGGCTTCCTTGTCAGCGCGGTTCTGGCTGTGCCGGCCATCTGGGTTTCGACCGACGTGGCGCTGGGCAGCATGGAAGCCGTTGTCGCCAGCGTGAACGGCAATGATATTACCGGCCGCGCACTGTTCTATTGCGCACTGCTAGGCCTTGTCATCACTGGCCTCATCATCTGGATCACCGAGTATTACACCGGCACGGGTTTCCGTCCGGTCCGCTCGATTGCCAAGGCATCGGAAACGGGCCACGGCACCAATGTAATCCAGGGGCTGGCCATCAGCCTTGAAGCGACCGCGCTGCCGACCATCGTCATCGTGGCGGGCATCATCATCGCATATCAGCTCGCAGGCCTGATCGGCATCGCCTATGCGGCGACCGCCATGCTTGCCCTTGCCGGCATGGTCGTGGCGCTTGATGCCTATGGGCCAGTGACGGACAACGCCGGCGGCATCGCCGAAATGGCCGGGCTGGACGATAGCGTTCGTGAAAAGACCGACCTGCTCGACGCTGTAGGCAACACCACCAAGGCTGTGACCAAGGGTTACGCGATCGGTTCGGCGGGGCTTGCTGCGCTGGTGCTGTTCGCTGCCTATACCACTGATCTCAAGGAATTCTTCCCGAATTTGACGGTCGATTTCAGCCTTGAGAACCCCTATGTCATCGTCGGACTGCTGCTCGGCGCGCTGCTCCCGTACCTGTTCGGTGCGATGGGCATGACCGCCGTGGGCCGTGCTGCGGGCGACGTGGTGATCGACGTGCGTGACCAGTTCGCCAATGATCCGGGCATCATGGAAGGCACAAGCCGTCCGAACTATGCCCGCACGGTTGATCTCGTCACCAAGGCGGCGATCAAGGAAATGATCATTCCGTCGCTGCTGCCGGTGCTTGCGCCGATTGTGGTGTACTTTGTGATCACAGCGATCGCAGGTCAGGTAAACGGCTTTGCTGCACTCGGCGCACTATTGCTGGGCGTGATCGTGAGCGGCCTGTTCGTGGCTCTTTCGATGACCGCAGGCGGCGGCGCGTGGGACAACGCCAAGAAGTACATCGAAGACGGCAACCACGGCGGCAAGGGCTCCGAAGCCCACAAGGCAGCCGTGACCGGCGATACCGTGGGTGATCCGTACAAGGATACCGCTGGTCCGGCCGTGAACCCGATGATCAAGATCACCAACATCGTGGCACTGTTGCTGCTGGCGGCTCTCGCCGGTGGTCACGCCGCGATCTAGGACAAACCCAACCATTTGGGGACTTCGAACCCTGCCCGGCGCAATCCGGGCAGGGTTTTTCTTTGTATTGACTATTTGGCGCGTTGACCTGCGTTCGCTCGATCAGCAAGGAACGACGCATGTCTGACTCTCCTCGAGATAACCCCTCTCCCGAACAGCTCGTTGCCGGGCTTGTCAAACTGCTGACGGTTGAACCGGGCGAAGACAATCATTTCACCGGACGCCCGCAAAAAGGCGGCGTGGGCCGCGTGTTCGGCGGGCAGGTGATCGCGCAGGCGCTGCAGGCAGCGCAAGCGACCGTGGGTGAAGGCAAGCAGGCCCATTCGCTGCACGCCTATTTCCTGCGTGGGGGCAAGGAAGGCCCGCCGATCAGCTATGCTGTGGCAGCAGATTTCGATGGGCGAAGCTTTGCCAATCGGCGAGTGGTGGCGAGCCAGGTGGAACAGGATGGCGCCAGCCGCCCGATCCTGAACCTCACGGCCAGTTTCCAGAAGCCTGAGCCGGGACTGGAGCATGACGATTATGCCATGCCCGATGTCCCGCCGCCCGAAGACCTGCGCAGCGATATGGAATTGCGGCGCGAATATGCCGAGAAGGCCGGTATCAGCGGCGCGATGCGCGAAACCATGCTCCGCCCCCGGCCGATCGAGATGCGCACCACCGACAAGCTGCACTGGATGAACGCCGAGCCACGCGAACCCCGCGCACATAGCTGGTTCAAGGCTGCGGCACCCCTGCCCGACGATCCGGCATTGCACCGCGCGGTGATCGCCTATGCCAGCGACTTCACCCTGCTTGGCACCAGCGCACTACCGCACGGCCTGAGCTGGATGCGCGGCGAATTGACCGGTGCCAGCCTGGATCACGCGCTGTGGTTCCACCGCCCCGCCCGCGCCGACGAGTGGCTGCTCTACGCCACCGATGCTCCCTGGAGCGGCGCCGGCCGGGGATTCAACCGTGGGCGTATATTCAACCGCGCGGGCGAACTGGTCGCCAGCGTGGCACAGGAAGGCATGATCCGCAGGCGGAATTCCTGATCCGGCTCAGTGCGCGAGCAGGATCGGGATTTGCGGATCGGTCAGCGCCTTGCGCGTTACCCCGCCCAGCAGCAGCTCGGCCAGGCGCGAATGGCCAAAGGCACCCATAACCATATAGCCGCAGCCGCGCACCTGCGCTGCTGCAACCAATGTATCCGGTATGGAGGCGTCCCCATGCGGGATTTCGACGATTTCGGACCGAATACCATGACGGCTGAGATATTCCGCGCCCTCCACCGGTGGGAAGTCATAACGCACCTTGGAATTTTCTTCCGTTACGGTGGCAAGATAGACCTTGCTCGCCTTGGCCAATAACGGAACCGAAGCACGCAGCGCCACACATGCTTCGGTCGAGCCGTTCCATGCAACCAGCGCCGGACCGCCGCAGTCGAGCGATTTCTGGTCATTGGGCACCACCAGCACGGGTGTGCGCGAATGGATCAACAGGTCGCCCACCATGCGCGACGGCCGCGGCCCTTGCTCGCCAACATCATTGGGGCCAACCACCACCACATCGTTGATCGCCGATTTCTCCAGCAACCGGCTTTCCGCCATGCCGAACTGGAAAATCCACTCCCACGAGGCATCCTCATTCGCCAGATCGATCTCGACTTGCTTGCGCAGCGCTTCGGCATTCTCGCGGATGACCGGCATCGCCGCCGCCATCGCCGAGCCGTAGAAGTCGCCAGGGGCGAAGATTTCGTAGGTCACCGATTGCAAGCAGGTGATATGGCCATCGAATGCGCGTGCCAGATCAAGCGCTGCCTGAATGCGCGCTTCCAGCCCGGCGTCGTCATTGATGTGCAGCAAGATTGATTTCATCGCGGCTCTCCTCCGGTTCGGCAAGTTTGTGACTCACCCTGTCTAACACGATTAAGGTTAGAATGAACGGGGCAAGCTTCATTGATTTCGATCAAAACTTTTAAGTTCGCTGCGCGCGGCATCCAAACAGATGGAACACATGGAACACTGTCTATGTTCCAAAAAAATGCCCTGGCCGTGCGAGGGTGCGGGCGAAGGTCCGTATGGATCTTGCAGCACAATTTCATCACGCCAGCCTAGCGGCAAGGGCTGGTGTAGGAAACGCGGGGAGCCTGCCCGTTGCCATACCTCCTCTTGCATCGCCGCGCCCTACGGCGCATCATTTCGCAGGAGAGGATAGCCTATGCAGATCGCCCGCGAAGCACCGCTGAAATACACGCTCGAGCCATCGAACCACCCCTATCTCTCCGGCGCCTGGACTCCGCTGCACGAAGAGGTAACGGTTGACGCGCTGGAAGTGATCGAAGGCGAAGTGCCGCTGGACATTGACGGCATATATCTGCGCAACACCGAAAACCCGGTGCACAAGCCGCTCGGTCGCCATCACCCTTTCGATGGCGATGCCATGATCCACCAGGTCAGCATTTCGGGCGGCAAGGTCAGCTATCGCAACCGTTTCGTGCGGACCCATTGTTTCACTGAAGAGCAGATTGCCGGACAGTCGCTGTGGGGCGGGTTGATGGACCCGCCGGGCACGTCGAAACGCCCCGGATTCGGCGCACATGGCGGTCTGAAGGACACCGGCAGCACCGACATCGTGGTCCATGCCGGCGTGGCCTATGCCACCTTTTACCAGTGCGGCGAGGCATGGATGCTCGATCCCGTTACGCTGGAAAACCTGGGCAAGGCGCCATGGGGGCCGCTCGACGGCGTTTCCGCCCATCCCAAGGTGGACGAGGAAACCGGCGAGCTGATGTTCTTCAACTACGGCGTCCATGCCCCATACATGCATTATGGCGTGGTCGATCGGCGCGGAAAGCTGGTGCATTACATCCCGATCCCGCTACCCGGCCCGCGCCTGCCGCATGACATGGCGATCACCAAAAACTGGTCGATCCTCAATGACATGCCGCTGTTCTGGGACGCGGAGGCGCTGGCGCGCGATATTCACGCTGCGCGGCTGCATGATGGCCTGCCCACCCGCTTCGCGCTGATCCCGCGCCATGGCCAGCCGGAAGATATCCGCTGGTTCGAAGCCGAGCCGACCTATGTGCTCCATTGGACCAACGCATATGAAGTTGGCGACGAGGTAGTGCTGGAGGGCTATCACCAGTCCTGCCCCATGCCTGAGCCGATCGCGGAATTCGGGCGATATGCGCATATGATGGCCTATGTCGACGAACACAGTTTCCAGTGCCGCCTGCATCGCTGGCGCTTCAACCTGAAGACAGGCGAAACGCGCGAAGAGCGCCTCAGCGACCGGATCGTCGAATTCGGGATGATCAATCCCGACTACGCGATGAAGAAGAGCCGCTACGTCTGGTCGACCACCAGCAAGCCCGGCTGGTTCCTGTTCAACGGCTATTGCCGACAAGATACCGAGACCGGCGAGGAGCAGGTCTATGAATTGCCCAAGGGGGTTTATGCCAGCGAAAGCCCGGTCGTGCCGCGCAAGGATGCTATGTCCGAGGACGATGCATATCTCGTCACTTTCCTGATCGATGAGAACAAGGGCACATCAGAATTTGCGATCCTAGACGCGGGCGACGTGACCAAGGGGCCGATCTGCCGCTTGGCGCTGCCGCACAAGATTTCGAGCGGCGTCCATTCGACCTGGGTCGAGCGGGGAATGCTGGGGTGAGCGGCTGAATGTCCGATAATGGGTGGAGGTGCCGACTCATCTCATTAAGCTTTACCTGCTGCTCAAATGCTCAGAAGGTGCGCCAATGCGATGGCCCAGCCGGGCGAACTCCAGTGTCAAATCGACACAGATCTCCTGGGAGAATTTGATGGACCAAGCGACGGTGCAAGCATCAACGAATGTTGCTCCCGCATCTGAAGGTTTCGGATCTCCGGGCTATCGGTCCTATGTGCTCAGTGCACTGCTTATCGTCTATATCTTTAACTTCATCGACCGAACGATCGTCAATATTCTGACCGAGCCGATCAAGCTCAGTTTCGGCCTTGAGGACTGGCAGCTGGGAATGCTGGGCGGGCCAGCATTTGCCGTGCTTTACACATTTCTCGGCATCCCGATAGCGCGCGGCGCAGAGCGTTATAACCGGGTGATCATCATTGCGTCAGCAGTAGCGATCTGGAGCCTGTTCACCGCCCTTTGTGGTTTTGCGATGTCGTTCCTTATGCTTTTCCTGTTCCGGGTAGGGGTAAGCATTGGAGAGGCCGGATGCACGCCTCCCGCCCAGTCTCTCATCGCGGACTATTTCAAACCTTCACGCCGAGCTACCGCAGTTTCGATCTATGCTCTGGGAGTTCCGCTCGGCGGAATGCTGGCGGCGATCTTCGGGGGACAGATTGCTGGCCTGGATGGTGCAGAATTCGGTGCATGGGTGAATGCAGTTGGCCTTGGCTTCCTGTTCGGTGATCTGGACTGGTCCCAAGTTGAGGGCTGGCGCATCGCCTTCGTGCTAGTCGGATTGCCGGGCCTGTTGCTGTCACTGATCGTCTGGCGCAGCATAAAGGAACCGCCGCGCGGTTATACTGACCCCGCTGCCCTGCAGGGGTTGGCGAAAGCAAGCTTTCGCGAAGCCTTGGCCCTGCTGATGAAAAAACCCGCCTATTGGCACATAGTGACCGGTGCGACGCTTGCCTCTTTTGTTGGCTATGGTGTTGGGCAGTTCACCACTTCTTTCCTGATACGCACGCACGGCCTTTCGATCCAGGACGCCTCGTTGCTCTTCGGCATAATCCTGGGTTTGATGGCCGCGTTGGGTGTATTCGCTTCCGGCTGGCTCGCCGACAAGATGTCGAAACGGCATCCCAACGCACTTTCGTGGCTGCCGGCGCTCGGCATGGGTGCATCCGTGCCGCTTTACGCGTTCGGCTTTCTGGTTGACAGCTTGTGGCTGGCGATGCCGCCGCTGATGATCGCGGCGATGATCCATTATTTCTACCTGGGGCCGATGTATGCGGTATCAGGAGGGGTGGTCGACAGCCGGATGCGCGCCACATCGGTCGCAATCACGCTGTTCGTGGTAAACCTGCTCGGCTACGGTCTCGGCCCGCCCCTTATCGGGGTGCTCTCGACCTTCTTGAAGACAGTATTCCTGGACGGGCAAGGCCTCGGGCTCACGCTAGAGGCGTGCAAGTCGTTGATTACGCTCGCTCCCGAAGCGATACCTCTTCTTAGTGGGGCAGAGAGAACCGCCGTGGCTGCTTGCGCAAGCGCCGAGGCGCGCGGCTTGCAGTGGTCGATTGTCATCTTCATTTGTGGTTATGGTTGGGCTGCGTTGCATTATCTTCTGGCCGGCCGCACTCTGCAGCGTGACATGGTGGCCCATTCCGCCAGCTGAAGAAACGCCAGAGTCCGCAATTGGTGCCGGCAGCGGAACGTCAGTTTCGCTCCGCCACGCCCATTTCGCACCTGCAAAAATAAAACAAGCCAAGCGCGGCTTTTAGCGCTATAGGCCCGCGCAAAGGCGCCGCCGGTGTATCCCGCCGCCCGCCGTTGACTTCCGCGCGAGCCCCTCACCAGCCTCTTGCCTTCATTTCCCTCCCCCGCCGAACCCCGGCGCGGCTACCCACCTTTGCGAGTTTGCATGTCTTTCGAAAATCTACCGCCGATCCTTGCCGAAGCCCTGACCGAACGCGGCTATTCAGCCCCAACCCCGGTCCAGGCGGCCGTGACCGGCCCCGATGCCGCAGGTCGCGACCTGGTTGTTTCGGCGCAAACCGGATCGGGCAAAACCGTTGCCTTCGGCCTTGCACTGGCAGACGAACTGCTCGGCGAAATTCGCGGCACGCCGCTGACCGAAAAGCCTCTCGCGCTCGTGATCGCCCCTACACGCGAGCTGGCGCTGCAGGTCAGCCGCGAACTCGGCTGGCTTTACGCCAAGGCGGGCCTGCGCATCGCCACCTGCGTTGGCGGAATGGATGCCAGCAAGGAACGCCGCGCGCTGCGCACTGGCCCGGCCATCGTTGTCGGAACCCCGGGTCGCCTGCGCGATCACCTCGAGCGCGGGGCACTCGATCTCTCCGGCCTTGTCGGCGTGGTGCTGGATGAAGCGGACGAAATGCTCGACATGGGCTTTCGCGAGGATCTCGAGGAAATTCTTGACGCTGCGCCCGACCAGCGCCGCACACTGATGTTTTCCGCCACCATGCCGCCCGCGATCGTTCGCCTGGCCGAACGCTATCAGAGCGGTGCGCTGCGGCTGTCGCTTGCGGGCGAAAACCGCGGGCACGGCGATATCAGCTATCAGGCGATCACCGTCGGCCCATCGGAAATCGAGAATGCGGTGGTCAATCTGCTGCGTTTTCACGAGGCCGAGACCGCGATCTGTTTCTGCGCCACGCGCGACAGCGTGCGGCGGCTGCACGCCACATTGCAGAACCGCGGCTTTGGCGTGGTTGCCCTGTCTGGCGAACACTCGCAGTCAGAGCGCAACCAGGCGCTGCAGGCCATGCGTGACCGGCGCGCGCGCGTGTGCGTTGCCACCGATGTCGCGGCGCGCGGTATCGACCTGCCAACGCTGAGCCTGGTGATCCATGTCGAAATCCCGCGCGATGCCGAAACGCTCCAGCACCGTTCGGGCCGCACCGGGCGAGCGGGCAAGAAGGGCATCGCCGCGATCGTGGTGCCGTATAACCGCCGCAAGCGGGTGGAGAGCATGCTGCGCGGCGCGCGGATCGAGGCCGCGTGGATGGGTGCGCCGACCGTGGAGGCGATCCGCAAGAAGGATCACGACCGGTTGATGGAAAAGCTCACCGCTCCGACCGAATATGAGGACGATGACCGCGAGCTGGCGGCCGAACTGATGGGCAAGCTGCCCGCCGAGGATATTGCTGCCGCACTGGTTCAGGCACACCGCGCCAAGATGCCGCAGCCCGAAGAACTGCTCGCCAATACGCCTGAAGCGCGCGAGAAAGCCCAGGCCGAGCGGCACCGCCCCGGCTTCGAAGACGTGGTGTGGTTCAAGATGGGGATCGGTCGCCGCCAAAGCGCCGAACCGCGCTGGATCCTGCCGCTGATCTGCCGCCGCGGCCACATTACCCGCAATGAAATCGGCGCGATCCGCATCGGCCAGCATGAAAGCTGGTTTCAGGTACCGCGCGCCATCGCCCCGAAATTCGCCGATGCCTTGCGTCGCACCGCCTCGGACGAGGATGAGCAGGATGCGATCGTGATCGAGGAATCGGCTGAAGGCCCGCGCATGGAAGCGCGCGAGAACCGCAAACATGGCGGCCCCGATGCCCGCGACAAGCCATTCCGCAAAGGACCTGCCGGCAAGCCGCGCGCGCCCTTCAAACGCGATAACAAGGATGGCCCCAAGCCCGACAAGAAGTTCGCCGGCAAGCCCAAGCCGGGATTCAAGGGCAAGGGTTCAGGCAAAGGCGCTTTCAAAAGTGCTGGCAAGGGTCCGGGTAAAGGCGGGGGTAAGCCCGGCGGCCCGAAACGCGGCTAGGCGAACTTACCCGCCTGCGTGATAGAAATCGTAGATCTTCCGCGCCACTACGTCACTGACACCAGGCGCACGCTGGAGGTCTTCGAGCGAGGCCGCGCGCACCTTTCCCGCAGTGCCGAAATGCAGCAGCAGCGCACGCTTGCGCGCCGGGCCGATACCGGGGATCTCGTCGAGTGGCGAGGCTGAAATCGCGCGGCTGCGCTTGGCCCGATGCGCGCCGATCACATAGCGGTGCACCTCGTCGCGCAGGTTCTGAAGATAGAACAGCAACGGCGAATTTGTAGGCAGCGTCTTCTCGCGCCCGTCGGGGAAATGGAACACTTCGCGCCCCTCGCGCCCATGGTGCGGCCCTTTGGCGATGGCGATCAGCGGCACGTCCTCTATGCCAAGCTCCTCCAGCGTATCGCGCACCGATGACATCTGCCCCTTCCCGCCGTCGATCAGCACCAGATCGGGCCATGTGTCATGGTGAGTGCCTTTGCCCACCCCGCTGCGACTAGCCCCGCCTTGCGGCTCGGCAAATCTCGCTCCCCTCCCGCTTGCGGGAGGGGTTGGGGGTGGGTCACCCCCCTCGCCTTCGGCCAGATTACGAAACCGCCGGCGCATCACTTCGCGCATCATGCCGAAATCGTCATTGGTCTGCGCTTCGCGGATATTGAACTTGCGATACTGGTTCCTGAGAAAACCCTCCGGCCCCGCCACCACCATCGCGCCAACTGCCTTGTCTCCCTGGATATGGCTGTTGTCATAGACTTCGATCCGCTGCGGCACCCCGTCAAGCTCAAGGAATTCGGCGAGGTCGCGCATCACCTTCGCCTTGGTGCCGCTTTCGGCCATACGCCGCTCGAGCGCTTCCACTGCATTGCGGCTCGCCTGCTGCATGAGCCCGCGCCGTTCGCCGCGCTGCGGGACTGAAACGCTGACCTTGCGCCCCGCCAGCTCGCCCAGCGCCAGTTCGATCAGCTCCCGCTCCGGCAATTCGCGATCGACCAGCACGGTGGCTGGCGGCGGTACTTCCTCGTAGAATTGAAGAATGACGTTGGAGAGCACTTCGGCTTCCTCGACTTCCTTCGTATGCGTGGGAAAGAAGGCGCGGTGCCCCCAGTTCTGCCCGCCGCGGATGAAGAAGGCCTGGATGCCGACCTGCCCGCCCTTGGCTGCCAGCGCAAACACATCGGCATCGCCAACCCCTTGCGCGTTGATCGCCTGCGATCCCTGGATGAAGGTTGCGGCGCGCAGCCTGTCACGCAGGATCGCGGCGGTTTCGAAATCAAGCGCTTCGGCGGCTTCAGCCATCTGCCGCTCAAGGTCAGCCTGCACTGCGGAGGACTTGCCCGAAAGGAAGTCCTTCGCCTGGCCGGTCAACGCGGCATAATCCTCCTTGCTGATCCGCCCCACGCAGGGCGCACTGCAGCGCTTGATCTGGTAAAGCAGGCACGGTCGGTCACGGCGGCTGAAGAAACTGTCGGTGCAACTGCGCAGCAGAAACAGCTTCTGCAGCGCGTTGATGGTGGTGTTGACGCTGCCCGCGCTGGCAAAGGGGCCATAGTAATTGCCCTTGGCCTTGCGCGCACCGCGATGCTTCATGATGCGCGGGAAATCATGGTCGGCGCGCAGCAGGATGAAGGGGAAGCTCTTGTCGTCGCGCAGGTGCACGTTGAAGGGAGGGCGAAAGCGTTTGACCAGCTGCGCCTCCAGCAGCAGCGCTTCGGCTTCCGAATTGGTGGTGACGATCTCCATGCTGCGGCACTGGCTCACCATGCGTTGCAGCCTGTTGGTTAGCCCTTGGACCTGCGTGTAATTCGCCACGCGGTTCTTCAGCGCGCGCGCCTTGCCCACATAGAGCACATCGCCCCGCGCATCGAGCATACGGTACACGCCGGGCACGGGCTTCAGCGTCTTTACCGTGGCGCGGATTGCGGCAATCCCCGCTTCGAGGTCAGGCTGCGCGCTGGCAACGGTATAGGTCGCCCGCTCCTCGTTGAAGCGTTCGGCCCCGTGCGGATTGTGAGGTGTGCCTGCCGGAGTTCGCGCCATGTCCGGCAGATAGAAACCTTGCGCGCAAATGGCAAAGCCGCAATGGGGCGCGGGTGGACAATCAATTCGATATCATAGTTCTGGGCGCAGGTGCCGCCGGCCTGATGTGCGCGGCGCGTGCGGGGCAGCGCGGGCGGCGCGTGCTGGTGCTGGAAAAGAGCGAGAAACCGGGCAAGAAGATCCTGATCTCGGGCGGCGGGCGCTGCAATTTCACCAATATAAATGCTGGCCCGGCGAACTTCATTTCCGCCAACCCGCATTTCGCCAAGAGCGCGCTCGCCCGTTACACTCCGCGCGACTTCATCGCGCTGGTCGATCGCTATGGCATCGACTGGCACGAAAAGACGCTGGGCCAGCTGTTCTGCGACGGTCCGGCGCAGCAGATCGTCGATATGCTGCTGGCCGAATGCGCGAAAGGCGATGTGACGATCCGTTGCAACGAGGAATTGGGCGAGGTTACGCATGACGGCAGCCTGTTCCACGTTACTACTCAGCAAGGCACGTTTACCTCCCCCGCCCTCGTGATCGCCACCGGCGGCCCCTCGATCCCGAAGATGGGCGCGACCGGATATGCCTATGAGCTGGCGCGGCAATTCGGCCTGAAAGTGGTTGAACCGCGCCCCGCCCTCGTTCCGCTGACATTGGGGGGCGAGGAAGTGCTGTTCCGCGAAATCTCGGGCGTCTCGGCACCGGTCGTCGCTACGGCGGGCAAGGCCAGCTTTGCCGAGGCCGCGCTGTTCACCCATCGCGGGCTATCCGGCCCGGCTATCCTGCAGGCAAGCTCCTATTGGCGCCCGGGCGATGCCGTCACCGTGGATTTTCTTCCCGGTCGTGCCAGCGAGTGGCTGATCGAATGCAAGCGGGCGAATCCACGTGTCACACTCAAATCCGTGCTGCGGGAAGCCTTGCCGGACAGATTGGCAGACATTCTGGCGGACAAGATCGGCCTTCAAACCGAACTGGGCAATGCCCCCGACAAGGCCTTGAGAACAGCCGAAGCGCGCCTGTCGCGCTGGGCATTCCATCCCAATGGCAGCGAAGGCTTTGCCAAGGCCGAAGTGACGGTGGGCGGGATTTCCACCGCCGGCCTTTCGTCCAAGACCATGGAATCCAAGAAAACTCCCGGCCTTTATGCAATCGGTGAAGCGGTTGACGTGACCGGTTGGCTGGGCGGCTATAACTTCCAGTGGGCATGGGCTTCTGGCTTCGCGGCAGGCGAAGCCCTCTAGCGAAGCTGGTTCCGCCCGCACTGCCGCAAGGGAAGGCCTTGACGGGTGCGGCAAGTTGACCGCGATCCGAACTGTGTTAGCATTTGCAACATAGACCCCATAGCGGGGCATAGCGGGAGAATCCCTTGCGCCAACTGCAAGGCATGGATGCATCCTTCGTTGCGATGGAATCGCGCAATTCGCCGATGCATATCGGCTCGATCCTGATCTATAATCCGGAGACAGCACCCGGCGGCTTTGTTCGCTTCAAGGATATACTGGGCTTTTTCGAAAGCCGGCTGCAACTGAGCCGCACGGTCCGCCAGCGGCTGGTGCGCGTGCCGTTCGATCTGGATTATCCCTATTGGATCGAGGACCCGGACTTCGACCTCGAATATCACGTCCGCCATGTTGCCCTGCCCAAGCCGGGCGATTGGCGCCAGCTGTGCATCCAGGCGGCACGGATATTCGCGCGCCCGCTGGATCTGGAACGCCCGCCGTGGGAGTTCACGGTTGTCGAAGGGCTCGACAATATCCCCGGAGTCGCCAAGGGCAGTTTCGCTATGGTCACCAAGGTGCATCACTCCGCGATCGACGGGATGAGCGGGATCGACCTGATGGAAGCAATGCATACGCTTCAGGCCGATGCACCTCCGCCCGATACGCCTGACAAATGGAAGCCGGAAAAAGTCCCCAATCCGGTCGAGCTGCTGGGCAAGAGCTATTTCAACGCAGTGACCAATCCGCTCAAGCAGCTGGAGGTGGCAGCCAGGGCCGCACCCGGTCTGGCCAGGGCGATCAAGGGACTGGCCGCCAAGGAACTCAAGGTCAGCTCTGACCTGGTTGCGCCCAAGACGCGCTTCAACCGGGTCATCTCGCCGCACCGCGTGGTCGAAGGGCGCAGCTTCAAGCTGGAAGACATCAAGGCGATCCGGGCGCTGGCACCGGGGGCCAAGGTCAATGATGTGTTCCTGGCCATCATCGGCGGGGCGATGCGCAAATATCTGCTCGCCAAGGATGATTTGCCCAAGAAAACGCTCACCGCGATGGCGCCAATCTCTGTCCGGTCGTCAGGCGAGAAGGGCGATATGGGCAACCAGGTGGCAGCGATGATCGCGCCGCTGGGAACACATATCGATGATCCTGCCGAACGGCTGCAATTCGTACATTCACAGACCACCAACAGCAAGGCGATGTCCGATGCGCTGGGCGCGCGCAACATGACCGAGATCAGCAAGGTCTCGCCGGCGCTGTTCATGGCGCTGGGCGCGCAGCTCTATACCCGCCTGGGACTCGCCAATCGCGGGGTCGGCCCCCCGTTCACAACCGTGGTGACCAATGTGCCCGGCCCGCCGATTCCGATCTATTCGAGCGGCGCACGGCTGGAGAGCATGATGGGGCTGCTTTGCCTTACCGACGGGATGGGCATTGGGCATGTCGTGCAGAGCTATTGCGACGAGGCAACGGTCGCCTTCACCGCTGACCGTGAATTGCTGCCCGATCCCGAATTCTACGTGCAGTGCATCGAGGACAGTTTCAACGAGCTGCTGGCAGCGGCCAGGGCGCTTGACGGGAAGACAGCCAAAACGGCGGCAAAGCGCAAGCCGACGGCGAAGAAGCCCGCCGCCAAGGTAAAGGTCGCAGCGAAGAAACCCGCCGCCAAGGCAAAGGTAGCGGCGAAAAAGCCCGCCGCGAAGCCGAAACGCGGGGCCACTGCAAAGCGCAAGCGCGCGGCGAGCAAAGCGAAACCGGCCTGATGGGCCGGGACAAAGACAACAAAAGGGACGCAGATATGGCCACATTGGCAATGGTTGAGGAAGAGTTTGATCGCGCGGCGCGCCCGCCCAGCAGGCTGTGGACGCTGGCCGAAGCCCGTGCCCTCTTCGAACTGGGGGCATTCTACCTCAGCCGCCCCTTCCTGTCGCAACTGCCGAAAGGCGACGGGCACACGGTAAAGGTGCTGCCTGGCTTCATGGCAACGAACAATTCGACTGCGCCGATGCGCCGGCTGCTGCGCGATCTGGGCTATGATGCCCACGGCTGGGACAGCGGGCGCAATGTCCGCGTTGACAATGCTCTGATCGAACGGCTCGAAAACCAGCTTGCCCGGCTCAATGATGAAAGCGGGCGCAAGGTTTCGCTGGTCGGCTGGAGCCTCGGCGGGGTGCTTGCACGCGAACTGGCCAAGCTGCACCCCGATCGGGTTCGGCTGGTGATCAGCCTTGGCAGCCCGATCTCTGATGACCGCGGCCACACCAATGCCCGCCGTCTGTTCGAATTGCTCAACGGCAAGGAGCCCGAGCCGATGCGTGGCGGGCGTTTCCAGGGGCTTGACGAGGCGCCGCCGGTGCCGACCACCTCGATCCTGACCAAGACCGACGGTATCGTGCATTGGCGCGGTTCCGTGCAGAAACCAACCCGCACGCCCAGCGAGAATATCGAGGTTTACGCCAGCCATTGCGGGCTGGGGGTCAACCCTTCGGTGATGATTGCGATTGCTGACCGGCTGGCACAGCCGGAGGATGACTGGACGCCATTCGAGGTTCCGCTGGCGCAGAAATGGATGTTCCCGCAGACCGGTTTCAACTGACCGGGCAGCGGCACGGGCACCGGCGTCAGAACAGCTTGCGCAGGTCCACCCCCACGAACCGACCGGTGGGATCGATCAGGAACGGCTGGTAACGCAGCGGCACCTCGCCATTTGCATCCGTCACGCGGCGGCGAGCATCGAACACATTATCTGCCCGGAATGAAACGCGGAAGTTCTTGAGCAGGCCACTTTCCTGCTTGAGCACCTGGCCAAGTTCCATGAACAGCCGCAGGTCCACTGTCGCGAGATCGCCAAAATGCAGCGTGCTGCCGCCCGGCAGTCCGCTACCGTCGATCCGCGTCTTGCCGGTATAGGCGCCCGACAGGCGCAGCCCCATGCCGTTGCGGAACATCCCGCCTTCGATCCGCGAAGAATGGCGCACCTGCCCGCTCTCGCTTATCGCATCGCCATCAAGCAGATCGAGCAGAGGCCCGCCGTCAGCCACGACAATGGTGTTATCGAGTTCGATCGTGTGCGTCAGGTTGAAGAAATAGCGCCCGCGCCCGTCATTACCGAAGCCGCCTCGCCCGCCGGGGCCGCCACCACGCGCTGCCGGTGGGCCGCTCGCTCCAGCCGCTGCGCCGCCCGGAGGGGCGCCTTGCCCCATTGCCGAGGGATCGAAACTGCAGATCCGCTCGCGCAAGCCCGCCAGCCGTTCCTGATCGATCGAGCCATCCGCCGCGCGCAGCTGTTCCACCATCCGCCGGGTACGTTCCGGATCGAACTCTGGAAACTGCTGGGCCAGATCATCGCCGCGCACGGCGGCTTCAGCGAATTGTTGCAGCAGGGAAAGCCCATCTTCCGCGCAGATCCGCTCGCGAAACCGCATAAAGGCTGCGCGCCGCCCGGCATCGGGCGGTCCGCCCATGGCACGCGGGCCTGCGCCCGGCTGGCCCGTTGGGTCGCTGCGGCCACTGCGTTCGGCCTGCGGCCTGGCCTCGCCAAAGCTGCCGCGCGTCACCAGCCCGAAAACGAGCCGGTTGGACCGGGTCCGGGCAAAGGTGACCGGACGTCGGTCGATCGACAGCAGCCGGCCATCCGCGTCACGCTCGACCCGGTCGGAAAAGGCCGCTTCGATCGCGCTGGTCAGCACCGGAAAGCCGCTGGTGACATCGCTCGAACGGTTGCGGATGAACTCTGCCGACAGGCGCGTGTCCTTCCAGAAGGGCAGTTCCCAATTGGCGGTGAACTTCCAGTCTTTCTGGGTTTCCGCCTGCAGGTCGGGATTGCCGCCGGAAATGATCGTGGCCAGCACCGTTTCCCCGCGCGCGAAATCGAAGGTCTGCACGTTCAGGTTCTCGACCCGCGGGTTGCCCAGGCTGCCAAGACTTGGCGCCACTTCGCGCCAGATATAGGTCGCCTGAAGGTCAAGATTGCTCCACGGTGACCAGTTGAGCCCGGCGCTCCAGTCACTCAAGGTGCCGAAGTCGGACAGATGGTTGACCCCGAACTGGCCGTTCAGCGAAATGCTGCCAAGCGCGTCCCACACCATGTCGCGGCGGCTGGTTATGGGGATGGCGATATTGATTCCGGCTTCCAAGTCGCCGCGCGTCAGCTGCGTGTCGCCCACCGTGCGCGTGTCATTGCTTTCGATCCGGTCCCAGTTGAAACCAAGGTCGAAAGTCGCAGACAGTTCTCCTGCGGGCAGGTAGAATGGCGCACCCCGCAGCGTCGCCTTGCCGTTGCCGCTCCACAATCGTGTTTGCGCGGTGTCAAATCCGTTTTCGGCCTGGATCGGCAGCGCCGCGTCAAGCGCCAGCGTTCCCGCCGTCGCCGCATCGCGCAGTTCCTTGGTATCGAAGCGCCGGTCGATCAGCGTGGTGCTTTCGCCCAGGCTGGCATCGACAGTCGCTGTCAGCTGGAAACCGCCCAACGGCAATGCATAGGAACCGGCGGCGGAAAAGGTATCGCTGGAAGTCTTGCGTTCAAGCGGGGTTTCGGCGCCGAAGGTGCGGGTCGCGGAATTGCCAAGCGGGTCCACCAGCACAACCGAATTGAGACCTGAAAGGCTGCGGCTTTCGCTGCGTTCATAGGTGCCATTGAAGCTGACCGAAGATCCGCTTTCCATAATCGCCTTGGCCCAGTTGACTGTCGCCTCGGCATTGAACGTATCGGGCAACAGGCTGCGAAAGCGCGCCGGATCGGGATCGCCATTCACGCTGGATTGCGATCCATCGGCCTGGGTTACATTGCGCTCTGCCTCGGTCAGCAGCGAAACATCGCGCGCTTCGGCATTGAAGTTGAGGCGGGCGCCATTGTCGATCTTGAGATAGGTGAACTCCTGTTCAAGCGCCAACGAATCGCCCCGGTCTGGCCCTTCGAATTCCAGCTCCACCTCGCGGCTCGAGTAATTGTCCTTGAGGATCATGTTTACCACGCGGCGGTCGGGCGGAAAGCCGAAACGCTGCGCCACTTCCTCGGGCAGCACCTCGACCTTGGCGATTGCCTCAGGCGGATAAGAGCGCAGTTCGCGAAAATTGCTGATCCGGATGCCGTTGACGAGGAAAACCGGCTGTCCGCCGCCGCGTCCGCGCGACGACCCGGTCTGCGCGGCAATTGACTGGATCAGATCCGCCACGGATGTCGCCCCGATCGCTTGGATATCGGCTTCGTTGAGCTCGAGCACGGGCGCCTGATCGACATCGAGCTGTCCGCGCAGACGATCTGCCCGCACCGTGATTTCGCCGATCGGGCCGGTTTGCGTCACCTGTTCCTGCGGGTCCTGTGATTGCACCGCAACTGCCGCCGCCTGCTGTTGCGCCTGCACCGGATTCGCCAGTCCCCAGGCAAGGCAAGTTCCCGCTAGCAGAATTTTTCTGGAGTTCATGGAGCGCGCATGTCCTTCAAATCGATCAACGGCACAAGGTGCTGAAATGTATTAGCTTGCATCAATGCGCGCGAGACGTGCGAGGCACCGGAAGCTACAAGATTCGGCGTCGTAACGCACGAGGCTTCCATTTTGCTCCCGGCACAGCTAAAGCGCGCGCGAATTCGCACTCAAATCACAGCTTAAGGATTTACATGGCCAAGGAAGAACTCCTCGAAATGCGCGGCAAGGTAGTGGAACTGCTGCCCAACGCGATGTTCCGGGTCGAGCTCGAAAACGGTCACGAAGTTCTTGGCCACACCGCCGGCAAGATGCGCAAGAACCGCATCCGCGTGCTGGTGGGTGATGAGGTGTTGTGCGAACTGACGCCTTATGATCTGACCAAGGCGCGCATCACCTATCGCTTCATGCCCGGTCGCGGCGGCCCTGGCCCGCAGTAATCCTGGTGAATTCACCAGGGCTCATTCTCGCATCGGCCAGCCCTCGAAGGCGTGAGTTGATCGCGCGGCTTGGGATCGAACCCGCTGCCGTCTGCCCCGCTCATATTGATGAAACCCCCCGCAAGGGCGAGCTGCCCCTGGAATATGCCGTGCGCATGGCGCGCGAAAAGGCACTGGCAGTGGCAGGCAATTGCCACGTGCTGGGCGGCGATACCGTGGTCGCTCTGGGCCGCAGGATCCTGCCCAAGGCGGAAGACGAAGCAACTGCCCGCCAATGCCTTGATCTGCTGTCAGGTCGGCGCCACCGCGTGCTCTCCGCAATCGCGCTCAAGGCACCTGACGGGACACTGCGCGAGAAGCTCAGCACCACTTCTGTCCGTTTCAAGCGCCTCTCGGAAGAGGAGATCGCGGCCTATCTCGCCACTGGCGAATGGCATGGCAAAGCAGGTGGCTACGCCATCCAGGGCGCGGCTGAAGGCCTGATCGCATGGATCCAAGGCAGCCATTCGGGGGTGGTTGGGCTACCGCTTTATGAAACTCGCGCGGTGTTGAAAGCGGCAGGTTTCGACATTGGTTGAACGTTCCGCAATCGGCACCTGGCTTGTCGAACATGGGATCGGCGAGGAACGTGCAATCCAGCTTGACCGGGGCGGTATCGCGGCCGCCCGCCTGCGCTGGCCGGGCACGCTTGCCCACGGTGCAGTGATCGAGGCCGTGGTGGCGGAGCGTTTCCCGCTTTCCTCAATGGCGATTGTCCGTTTTTCCAGCGGGGAGGATGCAATCGGACGCCGGTTGCCCAAATCCGACAGCGAAGGAACAACCGTCCGGATGCTGGTCGAACGCGAGGCCATCGCCGAGCGCGGGCGGCTCAAGCGCGCACTGGCGGTGAAAACCGATCTTCCCCTCGATCCCTCGCCATCGCTGGCAGACAGCCTGCGCAAGGAAGGATATGAGGCCCAGGTCGTTCACCGTTTCCCTGACGAAGCGGACTGGGAAGAGCTGTTCGCTGAAGCCTGGTCAGGCGAAGTTGCCTTTCACGGCGGGGCCCTGCTGTTCTCCATAACACCGGCGATGACCCTGATCGATGTCGACGGGCATCCGGTAGAGGCTATTACCTTCAACGCAGTCCCCGCGCTTGCGCGCGCGCTACGCCGGTTCGATATCGCCGGCAATATCGGTGTGGATTTCCCGACCCTGACCGACCGGCTCGATCGCAAGGCGGTGGACAGCAGGTTGGAAGACGAACTGGCTGGCTGGCCGCATGAACGCACCGCCATGAACGGGTTCGGTTTTGTCCAGATCGTGTCCCGGCTGATGCGTGCATCGATCTTGCAGCAAATATCGCTCAATCGACGCGGTGCGGCGGCACGCTTGCTGTTGCGCCGGGCCGAACGGGTCGCCGAAGCCGGTGCTTTGCTGCTCACGGCCCATCCCGCGATTATTGCCTGTCTGAAGCCGGAATGGCTGGCTGAACTTTCACGGCGCAGCGGGCGTGAAGTTCGCATCGCAAACGATCCGAAGCTTGCGCTTGAGGCGGGATTCGCGCAGGCAGTGCCGCTATGACCAAGCTCAGGCCCTGCCCAATCTGCAAGAAACCAAGCAGCGAGGAGTTTCACCCTTTCTGCTCAAGCCGCTGCAAGGACCGCGACCTCGCGCTGTGGTTTGGTGACGGCTACGCCGTGCCTGGCCGCCCCGCCCTGCCGGAAGAGATTGCGGGCGAGATCGTCCGCGAAGAGCACGAGTGAGCCGAAATCGGCCAATTCCCCCTTGCCAATCCGTCACGCCTTCGCCATAGGCGCGCTCTCATTCGCTCGCCGGTGTATTTTCACCGCCGCAGCAGCGATGCCTCGGTAGCTCAGTTGGTAGAGCATACGACTGAAAATCGTAGTGTCGGTGGTTCGATCCCGCCCCGAGGCACCACTGCGCCCGCGCGCGGCAGAGCTGCACAGGCGTTTGCCAATTTCCCGCGTTGCGAGTATGGCTGGGCGCCCGCCCCGGCCGCCGCCTTGCCTCATGGCAAAGCCCGCCGGGGCGCATGTATTTTTAGAGCAGGATGAACCCACAATGTCGCGTCGTCGCCAGATCTACGAAGGCAAGGCCAAGATCCTTTACGAAGGCCCCGAGCCGGGCACGCTGATCCAGTATTTCAAGGATGATGCAACCGCCTTCAATGCCGAGAAGAAGGGCACGATCAACGGCAAGGGCGTGATCAACAACCGCATCAGCGAACATGTTTTCACCCGGCTGGCGCATATCGGCATCCCGACGCATTTCATCCGCCGCTTGAACATGCGTGAACAGTTGGTGCGCCAGGTGGAAATCATCCCGATCGAAGTGGTGGTGCGCAATGTCGCTGCTGGATCCATTTCCAAGCGCCTGGGCATCCCGGAAGGTGAGCCGCTGCCGCACACGCTGATCGAGTATTACTACAAGGATGATGCACTGGGTGATCCGCTGATCGCCGAAGAGCATATCGCCTGCTTCAACTGGGCCGGGCCGGAAGAAATGCAAGACATCGCCGCCATGGCGATCCGCATCAATGATTTCATGTGCGGCATGTTCGCCGCGGTCGACATCCGCCTGATCGATTTCAAGCTCGAGTTCGGCCGGCTTTATGACGGCGATTTCAGTCGCGTGATCCTGGCTGACGAAATCAGCCCCGATGGCTGCCGGCTGTGGGACATGAAGACCGGCGAAAAGCTCGACAAGGATCGTTTCCGCCGCGATCTGGGCGGGGAAAGCGAAGCCTATCAGGAAGTCGCGCGGCGGCTTGGCCTGCTGCAGAATGACGACAGCGGCCCGGGCGAAGTGTTCGATCTTTCAGTGCACCGCGGCCGGTTGCGCGGCGCCCAGCCCAAGCCACCGAAGAAGTAGACTCGGCGCAATAAAATCCGGCCTTCCAATCCTCCAATCACACATTATAGTCTGTGTGTTTGGGGGGCTCATGAAGTATTGGCACATCACATTTTCTACGGCTTTATTTGCTGTTGCCGCGCCGCTCGCAGCCCAGAATGACCAGGTTGCATTTGGACCTTCCCCGGACTGGGCGCGCGTATCAGAGCCACTGACTGTGCCGGATGATGCCGATGGCGCCATTTTCCTGCGACGGCAGGACACTGTGGTTCACCTCGGATCGACGGGCCAGCATTATTACCAGGGCCAGACGCTGCGCATTCTACATCCGCAGGCGCTGCAAGCTGGGAATGTCTCGCTGGTCTGGAACCCTGCGGCGGGTCAGCCAACTGTTCATAAACTGCGCATCCATCGCGCGGGACGCGTTATTGACGTGCTTGAAAAGGCGTCGTTCGAAATCCTACGGCGCGAGGACCAGCTGGAAACAGCCATGCTTGATGGTATGTTGACAGCGGTCTTGCGGGTTCCTGACCTGCGCGTGGGCGATGATCTCGAATTCGATTTCACCGTCCCCTCGCATGACCCGACCTTTCCGGAAACCAATTCCGGCCTGCTGTTTCTGGCGCAGACACCACCAAAGGGTCGCGTCAGATTGGCTCTCTCCTGGGCCGACGGTCACAAGCCGGCAACCAGGCTTACCCCCGATTTGCAGGGCTTGGCCCAGAAGTCGAGGAACGCGATCGAATTGCACTTCGACAATCCAGAATCGCTTACGCCTCCGAACGATGCGCCACCGCGCTATGCCTGGATGCGCATTCTGGAATATACCGATTTCACCAGCTGGAACGATGTCTCGCAGCGCTTCTTCCCGCTGTTTGAGGCTGCAAGCTTGCTGCCGCCTGGCTCTGCGCTGCGCGATGAAGCCGCGTATATAGCTCAAGCCCATTCCACGGATTTCGATCGCGCGCAGGCGGCACTCAAGCTGGTCCAGCAACAAGTGCGATACATCTATGTCGGGCTGAATGGTGGCAATTTACGGCCCTCCACTGCTGACGAGACCTGGGACCGTCGGTACGGCGATTGCAAGGGCAAGACAGTCATGTTGCTGGGGCTGCTCAATGCGCTCGGCATCGAGGCTGAAGCTGTTCTTGTAAACAACTCGGGTGGCGACGATGGGCTCGACGCGCGCCTGCCCAACCCCGGAATGTTCGACCATGTGCTTGTTCGAGCAACCATCGGCGGCCGGAAGTACTGGCTCGACGGGACAATGCCTGACGTGGTCGGCCTGCGCGAGGCGCCGATCCTGCCCTATCGCTGGGTCTTGCCACTGAAATCGAATGGATCGGACCTGGAACAGCTGTCACAAGAGGCCCCCAAGTATCCCACCGAGATGGGCCTTTACGAAATCGATGCCCGTGCCGGGTTCGATCAGCCGGCGCGCCAGGTGCAAACGACAGTAAAGCGAGGCATTGATGGTGTTATTGAATACGCCCAATTTTCCGCACTAAGTGACGCCCAGTTGCAATCGGCATTTCGCGAGGCATTCATCGGAGGTGGCCAGTGGTACGATATCGAAAACGTGGCATATCGCTATGACCGCAAGACCGATTCGAGCATCCTGACTGTTACGGGTACTGCGCCAGTGGATTGGGACGATGAAGGCAATGGCAGCTACGATTTGACGCTTCCCGGTGGCGGGTTTTCCCCGCCAAACCGACGCCAGCGGCCAAGTGGCCAGGATCAGAGCGCGCCATTCTATTCCAGGCCGTACTACGGCTGCCACGCAACGACGGTACGCCTGCCGGAAGGCACCAGCCCAACCAACTGGGGCTTCAATTCCACCTTTGATACAATGCTGTTCGGCCGAGCATTCTACCGGATGATGGAAAAGAATGACGATGGCTCCATACGCATGGTTCGCGGGAGCAAGGTTATTGATACGGAAATTTCTGCAGAACGTGCCAATCGCGACAACGACCGTGTGCGAGATTTCGACAACAGCATGGCCCACATCAGTTTCGATCCCGATCGCCAATTCGAATCCTGGGGCAATCTGCGCAAGGTTCCCACCGTTTATGATTTCGACTGGATCGCCAGCGCCATACATTGCCTGCCACCAGACCTCACGGAGCAAGAGTAACCGACGGCATATTGTGTGATGCCAAGTTCAGCCACTTGCAAGGTTAGGCCGAGCAAGTAAGCAGGAACCATGCGTTTTCCAACTTTTATCGCGGCATTGCTCGCATTCGCGCTCCAGCCTGCAGCCGCATTCGCACAGCAGACACCTGCGCCATCATGGGCGTTCGAGCAGAGCGACATCCCGGTCGATCAAGAGTACCATTTCGGGGTACTGGACAACGGGATGCGCTACATCTTGCGGCAGAATGACACGCCCGAGGGGACGGCGATAATCCGGCTCCACATCGGCTCCGGTTCGCTTGACGAGGCAGACTGCGAACGCGGGCTGGCGCACTTCATCGAACACATGGCCTTCAACGGTTCAAAGCGGATCCCGGAAGGCGAAATGATCAGGCTGCTCGAGCGCGAAGGGCTGGCTTTCGGCGCTGATACCAATGCCTCGACCGGGCTGGAGCAGACGGTCTATCAGCTTGATCTTCCGCGCAATGAGGAGAGTCTGCTGGATACCGCGCTGATGCTGATGCGCGAAACGTCGAGCGAGCTCCTGATTGAGCAGGATGCGGTCGATCGCGAGCGCGGCATTATCCTGGCGGAGCGGCGCGACCGGCGCAATTTTGCCTATAAGCAGCTTGAGGACGAGCTTGAATTCGCGGCCCCGGCTGCACGGTTTGTCAACCGCTTGCCGATCGGCGCAGTCGAAGTGCTGGAAAACGCCAGCGCGGCTGACCTGCGCGCGCTATACATGCGCACCTATGTCCCGGCCAATGCGGTGCTGGTGATCGTGGGCGATTTCCCGGTCGAGCTGATGGAGACGCGCGTGCGGCAATGGTTCGGCGATTGGCGCGCCGCACCCGATCCGGTCGAGCCGGAAACGGGGCCGGTCGATATCACCCGAGCTGGCGAAAGCGACATCTATGTCGACCCGGCCTTGCCCGAAAGGATCAGCATTTCGCGCTATGGCCCCTGGATCGAACGGCCTGATACGGTTGCCAACCGGCAGCAGGGCCTGCTGCGCACGGTAGGTTATGGCATCATCAATCGGCGGCTGGAAGCCATGGCGCGCGGTGGGGATGCCCCGTTCCGCAGCGCCGGTATTGCCACCGGCGATCTGTTCGAGAATGCCCGCTCCACCACCCTCACCGTCAATACTGCCGATGGCGAATGGCGCCGCGGCGTAATCGCGGCGGCGATGGAAACGCGCAAGGCACTGGAATTCGGGTTCAGCGAAGCCGAGGTTGCAGAGCAAGTCGCGGGCTTACGCACAGCGATCGAAAACGCGGCAGGCGGCAGCGCCACCCGCACCCATGCCTCACTTGCCGCAGCCGCACTCGCGCTGATCGATGGCGAACAGATCCCCTCAACCCCGCAAAGCGCGCTTGAACGGTTCGAAAATTTTGCTGACGAGATCACGCCTGAAGCCGCACTTGCCGCAGTGCGCGAAGACGCGGTCCCGCTCGATAATCCGCTGATCCGTTATCAGGGCCGATCGGCACCTGAAGGCGGCGGCCATGCCCTGCGCGCAGCTTGGAACGAAGCGGTGCTGGCGCAACTAAGCGCGCCCGAATGGCGCGATCAGGCCAAATTCGCCTATCAGGATTTCGGCCAGCCCGGCACGATCATTTCCGACACAAGCGACGAGCGCTTCGGATTCCGCCTGATCCGCTTCGCCAATGGCGTGCGGCTCAACCTGAAGCAAACCGATATCAGCGAAGACCGCATCAGCTATCGCCTCACGCTTGATGGCGGCAGCCTGCTCAATTCGGCAGATGATCCGCTCAAGACTGCCATGATCTCTTCGCTCGCGGCGGGCGGCCTTGGTGCACACAGCCAGGATGAGCTGGTGAGCATCCTCGCCGGGCGCAGCGTGCGTTTTTCGATCGACTCATTGGCCGATGCATTCCGGATGAGCGGCGGCACCACTCCGCGCGATCTCGAATTGCAGCTGCAATTGCTCGCCGCAACACTCAGCGATCCGGGCTATCGCATCGAAGGCGAAGAACGCTATCGCCGCGGCATCGCACAATTCTTTGCCAGCCTTGATGCCACGCCGGCGCAGGCGCTGGGCAATCGCATGGGGGCGATCCTCTCTGAAGGCGATCCGCGCTATTCGTTGCAACCACGCGAAGCCTATGAAAGCCGCACCTATGCCAGGCTTGCTGCCGATATCGGAGATCGCCTGACCAATGGTGCAATCGAACTGGCGCTGGTCGGGGATTTCGACGAACAGGCCGCGATCGATGCTGTGGCCAGGACTCTTGGCGCGCTGCCTGCACGTGAAGCCGAGTTCGAACCACGCGAGACAGCCCGCACCAGGCCATTTACTGCGCAACGCGGCACACATACGATCAGGCATAGCGGCGAGCCTGACCAGGCGTTGATAAGTATGGTCTGGCCCACAACCGATGATAGCGACCTTGCCGAAGCGCTGCGGCTGAACCTGCTCGGACGCGTGGTCCAGATTCGCCTGCAGGAACAATTGCGCGAAGAACTGGGCCAGGCCTATTCGCCGTCTGCCAGCAGCTCGATGTCGCGCGTTTGGCGCGGTTACGGCACTTTCAGCCTCAACGTCGCGATCGACAATGCCCAGCTCGACCCGGCGCGCCAGGCAATCGGCGAAATGCTGGAAGGACTGCAAGATGGCGAGCTTGACGAAGATATAGTCAACCGAGCGCGCCAGCCGCTGCTCGAAAGCTATGACAATATGCTCAAATCGCTGGGCGGCTGGATGACCTTCGCGGACCGGGCGCAAAGCGAGGCCGACAGGCTCGACCGCTTCTTTGCGGCGCCTGAAATACTGAAAGGCTTTACCGCACGCGATATGCAGGCGGCAGCGCAGACCTATCTGGTGCCATCCGATGCCGTCGAGTTCCTGGTGGTGCCGCAAACCGATGCGGAGGAAAACAGCGGCAATTAGGCAGCCCCCGCCGTGGGGAAACCCCTCGCGCCGATTGCACTTGGCCTCCATCTCGCTATAGGCACCGCCAAAGTGGCCCGGGGTTCACGAATCCGGTGCCGCAGTTAGCCTGCCGAGGAGCAATCCATGAAAGTCCGTGTCCTGGTCCGCCTCAAGCCCGGTGTGCTCGACCCGCAAGGCCGCGCCGTCCATCACGCCCTCGAAGGGCTCGGTTTCGGCGGGGTCAAGGATGTCCGCATCGGCAGGGTGATCGAGATGGATGTGGCCGACGACACCAGCGACGAAGCGCTGGACAATATGTGCCGCAAGCTGCTCGCCAACATGGTGATCGAGGATTACGTGGTCGAAAAGCCCGGCCAGGGGGAACCCGCCTGATGGCTTTCCGTGCCGCCGTCATCACTTTTCCCGGTTCAAACTGCGACCGTGACATGGCGGTGGCGATCGAAAAAGTCTCCGGCGTCCCCGCGCTGCGCGTGTGGCACGGCGATGCCGAATTGCCCCATCGGCTCGATTTCATCGCGCTCCCGGGCGGCTTTTCCTATGGCGATTATCTGCGTTCCGGCGCGATGGCCGCGCGCAGCCCGATCATGCGCGCGGTGGTGCAGGCAGCCGAAAGCGGCGTGCCGGTTCTGGGTGTATGCAACGGCTTCCAGGTGCTGACCGAGGCGGGCTTGCTGCCCGGCGCCCTGATGCGCAACGCCGGCCAGAACTTCATCTGCCGCACCGTGCCGTTGACAGTGGAAAGCAATCAATCGCTGTTCACCAGTGCCTATGAGGCCGGTGAGGTGATCCGCATCCCGGTGGCGCATCATGACGGCAATTTCTTCGCTGATGAGGCGACGCTTGACCGGATCGAAGGCGAAGGCCGGGTCGCTTTCCGCTATGCCGAACCCTGCAACGGCTCGCGCCGCGACATTGCCGGTATCCTCAATGCCTCGGGCAATGTGCTGGGCATGATGCCCCACCCCGAACGCGCGATCGAAGACGCTCTCGGCGGCCATGATGGATGCCGCCTGTTCGAAAGCGTGGTCGGCAGTCTGGTTGCGGCCTGATCTCACATTGTGAAGCGGCTCAGGCGTGCTTGACGCCCGGAGCGCGGAACAGTTGCAGCGCATCATCGGCGGACATTGGCCGCCCGTAATAATAGCCCTGGATCTTGTCGCATCCCAGCGCCTTGATCAGCTCAGCCTCTTCGATCGTCTCTACGCCTTCGGCAGTGGTCGTCATGTCCAGACTTTGCGCCATCGCCACCACGGCGCGGATGATCGCAAGGCTTTCCGCACTTTGCTGCGCGGCGCCCTTCACAAAGGTCCGGTCCACCTTGATCGTTGAAAAGCGCAATTTGCGCAGGTAGCCGAGCGAGGAATAGCCGGTGCCAAAGTCATCCAGCGCCACGCTGCACCCCAGCGCCATGACTTGCTCGAGCGCACTACGCGCCACGGTCGCATCGCGCAGGAAGATACTTTCAGTCACTTCGATTTCGAGCCGCTCGGGCCGCAGGCCCGTTTCAGCAAGCGCCAGGACCACGTCGTTGGTAAAGTCCGTATCGAGCAATTGCTCGGGCGAGACATTGACGTTCACCTTTACATGCTCGGGCCAGCTGCGCGCTTCGCGGCATGCCTGGCGCAGCACCCATTTGCCGATCGGCAGGATCATGCGCGTATCTTCCGCCACGGGAATGAACTTGGCCGGGCTGACAAGGCCATGCTCCGGACTGTGCCAGCGCACCAACGCCTCGAAGCTCACGAGACTCTCGTCCTTGGCGTCAACCACCGGCTGGTATTGCAGCATCAGTTCGTCACGATCGAGTGCACCGCGCAGCGATAGCTCCAGCTTGCGCCGTTCTTCCGCCGATGCATGCAGGATAGGTTCAAATTGGCAATGGCGCCCGCCCCCGGCATCCTTCGCGCGATAAAGCGCCAGATCGGCATTGCGCATCAGTTCTTCCACCGAACGCCCGTCGCGCGGTCCGATTGCCGATCCAACGCTCGCCCCCACAAACAGCGTGTGGTTATCGACCACATAGGGTTCGGAAAGGCTTTCGATCACCATCAGCGCGACCTTATCGATCAAGCGGTGGTCAGTGGCGTCGCGGATCACAACCGCGAATTCGTCGCCACCCAGCCTGCCGCACAATTGATTGTCGCCGATCAGCGCCTTGAGCCGCGCCGATACCTGCGCCAGCAGCCGGTCACCGATCTGGTGGCCAAGCGAATCATTGACCGATTTGAACCGGTCAAGGTCGATCATCAGGAATGCACATTGCGTGCGCCAGTGCTCGGCATATTGCATTGCCTCGCCAATCGCCTCGGTAAGCTGCAAGCGATTGGGCAGCGATGTGAGCGTGTCAAAGCGCGCGAGATAGGCGATCTTTTCCGAGGATTCGCGCTGTACGGTAACGTCCGAGCCAACTCCTCGAAAGCCCAGGAACTTGCCGCGCTCATCAAGTATGGGCGTGCCGGAAAGTTCCCAGCAGCGGCGCTGGCCTCTGATCGAGACTTCGACCATGGCATTTGAAAAATTTTCCCGGTTTTGCAGTTTTTCGGCCAGGTCATGCAGGCTTGGGGGCAACTGGCCGCCATCCCAGCCCTTGCCGGCGATCATTTCAAGCAGCGGTTTTCCTTCGGCATCGGCAGCGTTGCATGACAGCGCATAGGCAAAGCGCGGAGATACACTGCGGATTCGCCGGGCCGGATCAATTTCCCACAACCAGTCTGCTTCGTTCTCTTCGAACTCGCGCAGGAGCAAAGAGACAACCGCATCCTTTTCGGCCATGCTGATCTCGGCGATCCTCGCCTTGAGGAACGTCCGCCCGCCGTTCACCGCGCCAATCAACGCAACCAGGATGAAGGCCGCCACAAACAGCGAAAGTTCGACCAGTTCCTGTCGCCACAGGGCCACAAGCGCGCCTGTGCCCAGCGTGGCTGTGAACACCACTATGCCGAGAGGCGCAGCACTGTAGAAGACCACCGCGCTCATAACCAGGAATGCCGCCATCGCCCACAGCGCAAGCCCACCATAGCCGGGCGTAACCGGCGCGAAGGCAACCAATGCAAGCGCCCACAACAATCCCGCCAGCAGCGGTGTTGACGAATGGAGCAGCATATCGTCCAACCTGACCTTGCGCCGGTCTGTATCCGCCAGCCTGCGATCGACCTGCGCGCCGCGTGCTTGGACCAGCAGCATGGCGCAAAACCAGAACCCCAGCCACAACGGGCTAACCGCGCTCCTGAGCAGCCAGACTGCCATTACGGCCAGGACAAGGTTGACGAACATCCGGATCGGGGTGAGCTTGCCCAGCGCGGAGAATTGCATGCCGCGCAGCCGCGACCAGTCCTCGCCGTGCGGGTCAGTCAGGCCCAGAACGGCGGCAGACGTCAGCTGCGGTGACGTGCTGTGAAAGGTGGTATCAAGTTCGCTCACCCACCCGCAATTAACCTTGAAAGGTTATGCGGCAGTAAAGCAGTTCAGAAACTCATGGGTCATTTCACACTGAAATGCTGAATTCCAGCTACAAACTTCCACGGCCCCTATTCCACCGTCACCGATTTGGCCAGGTTGCGTGGTTGATCGACATCGGTGCCCTTCACCACTGCGACGTGATAGGCGAGCAATTGCACCGGCACGGCATAGACCAGCGGTGCGATGAGCGGATGCACTGCGGGCATTTCAATCGTGGCCATGCACCCCTCGCCCGCTTGCTCCAGCCCCTTGGCGTCGGAAATCAGCACGATCTGCCCGCCGCGCGCGCGCACTTCTTCCATGTTGGAAACGGTCTTTTCGAACAGTGGCCCGGACGGCGCGATCACGATTACAGGCACATCTTCGTCGATCAGCGCGATGGGACCGTGCTTCATTTCGCCTGAAGCATAGCCCTCGGCATGTATATAGCTGATTTCCTTGAGTTTTAGCGCACCTTCCAGCGCCAGAGGATAATCCGGGCCACGGCCCAGATAGAGCACGTCACGCGCCGGAGCGATCAGATGCGCCATCGCCGCGATATCATCATCATGATCAAGCGCAGCGTTTAGCGCGGCCGGTGCTTCGAGCAGGTGCTTCACCACCTCCTGCTCTTCCTCGCGGCTCATCCGGCCCTTCCTGACCGCCATATGCGCGGCCAGCGCGGCGAGCACTGCCAGCTGGCAGGTAAAGGCCTTGGTCGATGCCACGCCGATCTCCGGCCCGGCATGGGTGGGCAGCAGCAGGTCTGCTTCGCGCGCCATGGTGCTGGTGGGGACATTGACCACCACCGCGATCTTCTGCCCGGCCTGGCGGCAATGGCGCAGCGCGGCGAGCGTGTCAGCGGTTTCGCCGCTCTGCGAAATGAACAGCGCCAGCCCGCCTTCTTCCAGCACCGGATCGCGATAGCGAAACTCGCTCGCCACATCGATATCGACCGGCAGACGCGCGAAATGCTCGAACCAGTATTTGGCGACCATGCCAGCGTAGTATGAAGTACCGCAGGCGACGATGGTCAGCCGCCTGATCGCCGAAAGGTCGACATCGAATTGCGGCAGCGCAACTGTATTGTCGGCCCGGCGCAGATAGGATGACAATGTTTGCGCGACCACGGTTGGCTGTTCGAAGATCTCCTTCTGCATGAAGTGGCGGTAATTGCCCTTCTCAACCGCCGCCGCAGAAGCCCCGGAATGGCGCCTTTCGCGCTCGACGGGATTGTTTTCGACATCGAAGATCTGCGCCCCGTCGCGGCTGATGACCGTCCAGTCGCCCTCTTCGAGATAGGCGATCTGCTGGGTCAGAGGGGCAAGCGCAAGCGCGTCAGAGCCGAGATACATCTCGCCCGAGTTTTCACCCGTGCCATATCCCACCACCAGCGGCGAGCCGAGCCGCGCGCCGACGAGCAGATCGGGATAGTCACGGAAGATGATCGCCAGGCCAAACGCACCGCGCAGCCGAGGCAGCACATCGCGCATCGCCTCTTCGGGCGTATCCCCTGCTTCAATCCGCCGAGAGACCAGATGGGCAACGACTTCGCTGTCGGTCTCGCTCTGGAATTTGCGCCCGTCAGCGCGCAATTCATCGCGCAGTTCCTTGAAGTTCTCGATGATGCCGTTGTGGACGATAGCCACATGTTCGGTCGCGTGCGGATGGGCATTGCTGGCGGTTGGTGCACCGTGGGTCGCCCAGCGCGTGTGGGCGATGCCGACATTGCCGGTTGCTGGTTGATCCTCAAGCACGGCAAGAAGGTTGGAGAGCCTGCCCTCTGCGCGGCGGCGGATCAGCGTGCCGTTGTCGATCGTGCACAGCCCCGCGCTGTCATAACCGCGATATTCCATCCGCCTGAGGCCATCGACCAGCCGGTCTGCCACCGTACGCTGTCCAACAATGCCAATGATTCCACACATAGATGCCCTATCCCGCTTGACCGGCCAGAAGATGAAACCGGCGCGCTAGCTCGCCCCGGCTGAATGCAAGCTTGCCTCTAGCGCGCCCGGCCGTGCCTTCAAATGCCTTATTGGCCCGGATGCGCGCGAACGCTGTTTCGCCATAGGAATAGCCCGGCCCCGATGATGATCGAAGCTCCGGCAATCGTCAGCAGATCAGGTACATCCCCGAAGAACCACCAGCCCAGCAGCGAGGCGACCAGCAGCTGGACATAGGATGCAGGCGCGATTTGCGCCGCACCGGCCCGCGATGTGCCGAGATAGACCAGCCAATGCGCGCACGTGGCCGTGAATGCCACAAAGGTGCAGCGCAGCACGATGTCCCAGCTGGGCCAGCCGAACTGCATACCTTCAATGCCAAGCCATTGCGTTCCCATGGCAACCGCGATCAGCAGCGGCGCGGCGATGATCGCCATATAGGCCTGCATCGCCAGCGGACTGCCATGCCCTGCCGAGGCGCGGTTGGTGATGATCATCAGCGAAAAGAATACCGCAGCGACAAGCGGCAATAGCGCGGGCCACCCCAGCTCGGCCAGGTTGGGCCGCAGGATCAGCACCACCCCCGCCAGCGCAGCAAGCGATGCCAGCCACACCGCCGGGCGCACGCGCTCGCCCAGCAATGGGCCGCTCAGCACAGCTGTGAGCACCGGCGAAAGGAATGTGATTGCCATCGTTTCTGCCAACGGCATGACATAGATGGCAGAGAAGAATGCAAGCGAGGAGATCGCCAGACTGCCGCCGCGCGCCAGTTGAAGCCATGGATAGCGCGGACGGAAACCCTGCACCCCCTCTTGCCGTAGCAACAAAATCCCAAGCGCAACCGCTCCGATGGTAAAGCGCAATGCTGCAACTGCGGGAACCGGCCAAAGCCCAGCCATGGTCTTGATCACCGCATCACCAACAGAAAGCATGGCAAAGCCGCAGATCGCGAGCAGCAATCCAGTGCGGTTGTTGTTCAATTGGCTGAACTTTCTGCTTGAAGATTGATACGATTGGGCGCGCCGTGGCCGGGCTCTAGCCCATCCATGCGAAGTCGCAACACGGTTTATCAGCGACAGCCACTGTGGCCTTTGTGCCTTAGGAAAATAATAAGGTTTCCCAATTATTCACCACTTTCCGAGAGGACATCTTCGCTATGCGGCGTTGATGGCACTCGTAAGCGAATTTAGCCGTTTGGGGACCAGGGAATGAGTGCATTCGGAAAGAAATCCGGACCTGCGGGAATGAAGCCCGGTGCACGCCCTTCCTTTGGCGTGGCACGCCCTATGAAGGGCGGCGACAAGTCTCCCTTGGGCGAAAGCGGCGGCGCGCAGTTTCCCCCGATACCCGGTGCCGGTGGATCAGCCACGCAAGTCCCGGCAGCTGCCCCCTCCGGCAACTCCAGGCCTGCAACCACTGAAGAGGCGATGAGCCGCCTCGACGATCGCGCCAATATGGTCCACGAAGATGTGGGCGTAGGCGGGTTCGAAGCCAGCATCCACAAGATCAAGGAACAGGTGCTGCCGCGCCTGCTCGAACGCGTTGACCCGGAAGCGGCTGCCACGCTTTCGAAGGAAGAGCTGTCGGAAGAATTCCGGCCGATCATCATGGAAGTGCTGGCCGAGCTGAAGGTCACGCTGAACCGCCGCGAACAATTCGCGCTGGAAAAGGTGCTGATCGACGAGCTTCTGGGCTTCGGCCCGCTGGAGGAATTGCTCAACGATCCCGATATCTCGGATATCATGGTCAATGGCCCGCAACAGACCTACGTTGAAAAGAAGGGCAAGTTGCAGCTGGCTCCGATCCAGTTCCGCGACGAATCGCACCTGTTCCAGATCGCCCAGCGCATCGTGAACCAGGTCGGGCGCCGCGTAGACCAGACAACCCCGCTTGCCGACGCCCGCCTCAAGGACGGAAGCCGTGTCAACGTGATTGTGCCGCCGCTGTCATTGCGCGGGACGGCGATCTCGATTCGCAAATTCTCCGAGAAGCCCATCACCATCGACATGCTGAAGGAATTCGGCTCGATGAGCGAGAAGATGGCGACCTGCCTGAAAATTGCGGGTGCCTGCCGGATGAACGTGGTGATTTCTGGCGGTACGGGTTCGGGTAAGACGACCATGCTCAACGCCTTGTCGAAGATGATCGATCCGGGCGAGCGCGTACTCACCATCGAGGACGCGGCCGAACTGCGCCTCCAACAGCCGCACTGGCTACCCCTCGAAACGCGCCCGCCGAACCTTGAAGGCCAGGGCGCAATCACGATTGGTGATCTGGTCAAGAACGCCCTGCGTATGCGGCCTGACCGGATCATCCTGGGCGAAATTCGCGGCGCGGAATGTTTCGATTTGCTTGCCGCGATGAACACCGGCCACGACGGCTCGATGTGTACGCTGCACGCCAACAGTCCGCGTGAGTGCCTGGGCCGTATGGAAAACATGATCCTGATGGGTGACATCAAGATCCCGAAGGAAGCCATCAGCCGCCAGATCGCCGAATCGGTCGATCTGATCGTGCAGGTCAAACGCTTGCGCGACGGTTCGCGCCGTACCACCAACATCACCGAAGTCATCGGGATGGAAGGCGATGTGATCGTGACGCAGGAACTGTTCAAGTTCGAATATCTGGACGAGACCGATGACGGCAAGATCCTGGGCGAATTCCGTTCCAGCGGTCTGCGGCCCTATACGCTTGAAAAGGCTCGCCAGTTCGGCTTTGATCAGGCGTATCTGGAAGCGTGTTTATAGTTGCGCCGGTCAGCTCCCGAACAGTGCTGCTGGCAGTGAAAGCGCCAGCAAGCCCCCACCAATAATCGCGCTGGCCATGAAGATCATCGTCCACGGCACCCAACCAACCTGATCGAGCCGGTCAAGCCGCTTGCGCCGGGCGCGCATACGCTCTCCCAGCAAGGCAAGCAGCGCAAGCGCAACAAACCCTGCTCCGGCCAACGCCACCAGCTCCGCTTCGCTGGCAAAAGTGAAGAATCCGGCTCCCGGCATCAGGCGCAGATGGGGCAAGTTCCACCATCAGGCAATCCCGCAAGGCTTGCGCATCGGCCAAACCGCCTTACAGGCAGCGGCGTGACCGCCAATCCCCCCGCCCAACGCCCACTGTTCGCGCTGTTGCTGAGGCTGGCGGCAGCGGCGATGCTTTCGCTGATGGTCGCTCTGGTCAAACTGGCCAGCGAAAGCGGGCTGGCCCTGCCCGAGATCCTGTTCTGGCGGCAATTGCCAACAATACCGCTGATATTTCTGATGTTCTGGGCCACCGGCAAACTGGGAAATTTCAAATCAAGGCGCCTGGGCCAGCACGGCCTGCGCGCTACACTGGGCCTGATCGGTATGACGCTGAATTTCGGCGCGGTCACGCTGCTGCCTTTGGCTGAAGCAACCAGCTTCAATTTCACTGCGGCAATCTGGGCGGTGATCCTGTCGGCGCTGATATTGCGTGAAAAAGTGGGTATCTGGCGCTGGGGGGCGGTGCTGCTGGGGTTTGCCGGCATAGTGGTGATCGCACAGCCGGGGGACGGAAACATTCCGATGCTGGGCGCCGGAATTGCACTAGGCGCTGCTTTCATGATCGCGCTGATATCGATCTATATTCGCGACCTTACCAAAACCGAGGATTCGCTCACCATCGTGTTCTACTTCGCACTTTTTACGCTGCCGGTGCTGGCACTTTCCCTTCCCTTTGTCTGGCAGGCCAAGAATGCAGAGCAATGGTTTTACCTTGGCGCGCTGGGCATAAGCGGCCTTTTGGGCCAGTATCTGCTCACCAGTGCGCTGCGATATGGCACGGTCGCCAGTGTGATTGTGATGGATTATTCGGCACTGATCTGGGCCACCCTGCTGGGATGGTCGCTGTTTGACCGGCTTCCCCCTGCGACCACCTGGCTGGGCGCCCCGCTGATCATCGGCGCAGGATTGTTGATCGCCTGGCGTGAGCACCAATTGTCGCGCCCGGCGCGCAACCTGACCGCCGCGCCTTAGGAACCACTTGCATTCGCTGCGCGTTTAAAGGCTAGTGAGGGTGTTAGTACGATCGAAAGGAATCTATCATGATCCGCAAGACAATCATTGCCGTGGCCCTGGCCGCGATAACCCTCAGCGCAGGTGCCTGCAACACTGTGCGCGGCGCTGGTGACGACCTCAATAGCGCAGCAGATGCAGTCGACGAGGAAATCTGATTAAATCCCTTGCAGCATGCAAAAAAGGGCTCGCCATAAGGGCGGGCCCTTTTTTGTTGCCCGGGCCGCGAATTCGCGCAATTCTGCTCGCTCAACAAGAAGGTTCATAACATGAAAAGCAAGATCACAACCGCAGTGCTTATGGGCGCATTGATTGTTTCCATTACCGCCTGCAATACTGTGCGCGGGGTTGGCGATGATCTCAAGTCGGTCGCCGATGCGGTCGACGATGAAACCTAAATGCGTCGGTAAACCAAGGTAAGATTGTTAGCGGGCATTGCGTGCCGCGCCATGCGTTTGAAGCCTTTGCCTTCAGCCAGCCTGTCCATCCGGGCCAGATCGCGGATCCCCCACTGTTCGTTCCTCGCTCGCAGGCTGAGGTCGAAATCGATGTTGGATCGTGCCGGTTCGGTCCCTTCCTCGAAATAGGGCCCGTAAAGGATCAGCGGCGCACCGCGTTCGAGCTTGCGCTCGGCCCCGGTAAACAGTCCGACCGTCGCCGACCACGGGCTGATATGCACCATGTTGACACAGAGAATCGCGTCAGCGCGATCAATCGGCCAACGTGGCGCAGCAGCATCCAAGGCTATCGGAGCACGCAGGTTCTCGCCGGAAAAATCGGCCCGCCAGGCCGCAATCGATGCCAGTGCCTCCGGATCGGGATCGCTTGGTTGCCAGTCTAGCTGAGGGAACAGCCCTGCAAAATAGAACGCATGCTCACCTGAACCACTGGCGATTTCGACCACCAGGCCGGCAGCCGGCAATTCACCGGCAAGAACAGTGGCCAGGGCTTCACGATTGCGAGCGGCTGCAGGCGCGAATTGCTTCATGGGCCGAGAACTTCCAGTTGGGCTCAATTGACCTGCCGTTCCTGCCCATCCCAATAGGGTTTGCGCAGTTCACGCCGCAGGATCTTCCCCGACGGATTGCGCGGCATTGCTGCGATAACATCCACGCTTCTGGGCGCCTTGAACGCGGCAACACGCTCGCGCGCATAAGCGATGATTTCAGCCTCGTCGATTTCATGGCCCGGCTTGGCGACGACGCAGGCCTTGACCTCTTCCCCCCAGCGTTCGCTTGGCACGCCGATCACCGCGACCTCCGCGATCGCCGGATGGCCGAAGATCGCATTTTCGACCTCGGCTGGATAGACGTTCTCACCGCCCGAGATGATCATGTCCTTGATCCGGTCCTGGATATAGATGTAGCCGTCTTCATCCATTACCGCCGCATCGCCCGTGTGCATCCACCCATCGCGCAGCGCCTCCGCTGTGGCGTCGGGCAATTGCCAATAACCGAGCATGTTCGACGGGGATCTGACCGCAACTTCGCCAATCTCCCCGCGCGGCACTTCGTTTCCTTCGGCATCGACCACCTTGATCTCCACCCCGGGCACGGCCTTGCCCGCTGAGCGCATTCGCCGATTGCCTTCAAGCACATGATCTTCCGGCGGCAGACTCGAGATCGTCCCCGAAGTCTCGGTCATGCCATAGGCCTGCAGGAAGCCGGCATTGGGCATTGTGCGCACCGCTTCCTTGAGCAGTTCCAGCGGCATCGGCGCAGCGCCATACATCAGATATTTGAGGTGGCTGAAATCGGTTTCCTTCGCCTGCGGGTGCTGCACCACCATCTGCAGCGCGGCGGGCACGATGAACATCTGCGAAGCACCCTTTTCGATCGCTTCGAGCACGCCAACCGGCGAAAATTCAGCCTGCACAAGCGAGCGGATCCCGCTGGCGATGGCAACATTGACCAGCCCCGTTCCACCGATATGCGCGCAGGGCATGGCAACCAGCATGCAGTCTTCCGGCTCATAGAACGACCACGGAAGCCCGGCTTCGATGGCGTAATTGCGCAGGCCCAGCAAATTGCCGCTCGCGAGCAGCGCACCCTTGGGGTTGCCGGTTGTGCCGGAAGTATAGAGCTGTAACACGGGATCACTTGCAGTCGCGGGCGTGTACTCACCTTCGGCCTGCTGCGGCAGGAAGGCACGCATCTCGCTTTCGGAAAAAACCGTTGGCGCTGCGGGCAGACCCGGCGCGATCTTGCGCGCTGCGTCGGCAAATTCGTCACCCGTGAAGACCAGTTTCGCACCTGTATCCTTGAGGATAAAGGCCACTTCAGCGGGGGCGAGCCGCCAACCGACCGGCACCATCACCACACCGCAGCGCCCGGCGGCGAGATAAAGCATGAAATAGAGGTCGGAATTCTTGCCGAGCCACGCCACCCGGTCACCGGGTTTCAGGCCCTGGCTCCAATAGAAGCCGATTATCCGCCGGGTCAGCCGATCAAGCTCGGCAAAGCTGGTAATCCGGCCATCCTGCTCGAATGCAGGGCCGTCAGGCCGTTCGCTGGCCCAGAAATCCAGGATTTCGTCAAACGTGGTGTAAGTGTGATAGCCGTTCATAGTCATCCCGCCTCATTTGGGCGCCTGAACGCCGCTCATGCCAACAAAAGGCAATGCAGCATCCTTGGTTCCCCGTTATCCCGTTTATGACCAGCGACCGCTCGCGCGCGCGCGCGGTTCGCGGACCAGCAGCCAGGCGAACAACCCCAACGGCCCGGCCAGAAAAGTGGCCAAGAGGATTGGCGCCTGTACAATTCGCGAGAAGCCCTTGGCATCCGCGTCGCGCGCGATCCACAGTCCCACGAACAGGTCGAAAGCGAGGTAATGGACCCAGCCAAGCGTCAAGCCGCCCTTGGCCGAAAACAGCGCCTGGACACCCTCGATCGAGTTGAAATTGCCGCCCTCCATGCTCCCGCCGGGATCGGCCCACCCCGCCAACAGCGAGAGCAATATTCCGGCATAGAGCATGCTCAGCAGCGCTACCCCAAGATACAGGATCGCGCTGAGCAGCGCGGGCCAGCGCGGCAGCAGGATCAGGCACGCCCAAGCGATCAGGGCCATCATGTTGGCCGCTCCGAATATCGCATCCCAGCTCATTTTTCTTCTCCCCTTTCACTGCGCCGCCAATAGGCAGCAAGCACGCTGCCGACCTCCACATGGCAGGGCACACCCCGCATTCATTGAGCGCGGTTTGGCTTGCGCGATGTTCCCGGCACATGGCTTAGCGCGGGTTGTTTCAGGTGGCTAGCCGCCCAGCTTCACCCATTCGCGCGCCGAACGCCGGATCGAGTCATTCTCATGCGTGAAACGCCCGCCCGCGCGGCGGCCGGCAAAGCCGATTGCGCCCTGCGCCACAGCAAGCGCGTCGATCGAGCGATACTTGCGCCACTTCCCGTTAAGGAAGGGGTCAACGATCGGACTGGCGATGATTCCCAGCCGCTCCCCCAGCCGCCGATCGTCACCGCGCTCACCCTTGAGCAGGCCGGGGCGCAGCAGGTCGAGCCGCTTGAAACCCACTTTGGACAGCTCCGTTTCGACCTCGCCTTTGACCCGCAGGTAGAAGTTCCTGGACAGCGGATCAGCGCCAACCGAGCTGACCGCTACTAGCCGCTCTACGCCTGCGACCTGCGCCGCGCGGGCAGTATCGAGCACCAATTCATGATCCACCGCGCGGAAAGCTTCCTCGCTTTCACCAGCCTTTTTCCATGTGGTGCCCAAGGCACAGATCAGTGCGGTCGGGCGCAATGCCTCTAACACTTCGCCCCAATTTTCCGACTCGGCCACGAACAGTTCCATCCGCGCGCCCTTGGGCAGCTTCACCTCGCGGCGCGCAACCGCCACCAGCCGCACGTCACTGCGCCCCATGCAGGCCCGGATCACTTGGCTGCCTATCAGCCCGGTTGCCCCCACCAGCGCGATCCGCAATGGCTCAGACATTGGTTAACCCCCGCGGCCGCTCGCCATAGATTGCCGCGCAGCGCTCGATCGCGAAACGGTCGCTCATCCCGGCGATGAAATCGGTGATGATCCGCGAACGACCCGGTTCGCCTGCGGGCAAACGCTCGCGCCATTCCTGGGGCATCAGCCCGGCGTCTTGTGCGTAGGCTGCAAACAACCGCGCCACCACATCGCGCGCGCGTTCGGCGGCAGAGACCTGTTCGGGGTGGCAATAGAGCCGGTCATACATGAAGCGTTTGAGCCCGCGTTCGGCCTCTGCCATGCCGGGCGAGAAGCCGCCCAATTGCCGCCCCGCACCGCGCACTTCATCAACGGAGCCTGCGTCCTTCGCTTGTTCGCGGGTATGGGTGATTACATCATTGACCATCAGCCCGATCTGGTCTCGCACCAGCTCACGCAAAAGGCGGTCATGTGGCTCATGCGGGTGGCGCCGCTCAACCTCGCGCCACTGCTGCGCAAGGAAATCGACCTCGAGCAGTTCGTCAAGCGTCAGGAAACCGGCACGAAGACCATCGTCGATGTCGTGATTGTCATAGGCGATATCGTCCGCCACAGCCGCTACCTGCGCTTCCAGCGATGGCCATTGGCCCAGCTCGAGCGGGAATGCTTCGTCAAGCTCGGCAAGTGCCCAATTTGGCGCATTCACCGGCCCGTTGTGCTTGGCCAGCCCTTCGAGCAGGTCCCATGTCAGATTTAATCCTTCATGCCCCGGATAGGGGCTCTCCAGCCGCATGATGGTGCGCAAGGACTGCGCGTTGTGGTCAAACCCGCCATGTCGCGCCATCGCCTCTTCCAGCGCACCCTCTCCCGCATGGCCGAAGGGTGGGTGGCCCAGGTCATGCGCCAGGCACAATGCCTCGGTCAGATCCTCGTCGAGACCCAGAGCACGGGCGATCACCCGGCCGATCTGCGCCACTTCCAGGCTGTGCGTCATCCGGGTGCGATAGTGATCGCCTTCGGGCGCGATGAACACCTGCGTTTTCGAGCGCAGGCGGCGAAAGCTCATCGAATGAATGATCCGGTCGCGGTCGCGCTGAAACTCGCTGCGCGGTCCGCGCGCACCGGCGCGCTCTTGCGGAAATTCGCGGCCCCGGGTTCGGGCAGGATCTGCGGCGTAAGGAGCGCGGGTCATGAGTGCAGGCCGATTAGGTCACCACCAGCGGGTCGGCAACGGGAACAATCGGGCAACACCGGCCAAACCGGTCCGATACACGTCAGGATGTGGAAGAAGCATCAGCCGGCGGGTGTCAATTCGGTCAGTTGCTCGAGCCACAAGCGCAGATCGTCAACGCTTTGTGCAGCGTTTTCCTGTTGCGGGATATGTCCAATGCCCTTGTATGAAATGAAGCTGTTGTTGGGCAGGTGCTCTGCATACCACCTGCCGGCAGCCAGCGGAATCAAGGCATCCTCTTCGCCCCACATCACCAGCGTGGGCACATCGAGCGCTTCGATCTCTTCGGCCGTAAAGGCCTGGCGGGGTGTGGCGAAGCGCTGCATTGTCGCATGAGGATTGCCCGGATAGCGCGCGAGTTCCCAATAGCGGTCAATCTCCGCGTCAGTCACGACTGCCTGGTTCGACACCGATTGTGCAAGGCTGCGCTCAAAGATCGAACGCGTCATGAAATGTCTCGCCAGGTCTCGAATGACCGGGGTCTGTGCAATACGGAACCCCAGCGGCGGCGGCCCGTCGCGCTCGATCGGGGCGCCGCTGGCATCAACCAGCACCAGGCCGGCAAGCCGGTCGGGGTGCTCTATCGCATAGCCCGCAGCAATCCAGCCGCCCATCGAATTGCCTGCGACCACGAATTGCTCAAGCCCCATGGCATCGGCCACCGCGTCAAGGTCAGCAGTGAAGCGATCGAGCGTATAGGTGCCGTCAGGCGCCGGGCCGGTCAGGCCGTGGCCGCGCTGATCATAGCGGATCACCCGGTATTCGCCGCGCAGTGCCTCCACCCATGGCTGCCAGGTGTGAAGATCGGCGTTGGAACCATGCAGCAGCACGATCGCGGGCGCACCGGGATTGCCGTTCTGCGGCCCCTCATCGCGCAGATGCACGGCCATCCCGTTAGGCAGCTCGACCATCTGCGATGGCGCGGCCCCGTATTTGGCGCGCATTTCATCGGGATCGGTATCCGGCACACGGAAAATGAGGAAGGCGATCGCCAGGATCGCGGCAATCACGGCCAGGATTTTCGCGAAGCGCTTCATTTATTCATCTCTGCAATCCATTTGCGCACAATCGCAACACCCTGGGGGTCGACTGTGGACTTGCCCAGTTCAGGCATGGCGACGCCCGGCTCGACCGAGTCCATCCGGTAAAGCAGGATCGATTCATCCGGCCTGCCCGGCACGATCGAGAATTCATGGCCGCCCGCACCGCGACCGGCGGCAACCGGGCGCTTGAATATCCCGAAGGAATGCGGTTCGTGCTGTTCCCAGCGCAGGTCGAGCCCGGAATTGGAGGCAGTAGCCCCCGGTTGGTGGCAATGCGCGCAATTGACATCCAGATAGGCGCGCGCGGCCACTTCGGGGCTCTGTGCGGCGCGCACTTCCCACAATGGCATGGCGTCGCTTCCGGCTGGAACCGCATCGAGATGCCCGGCGCTGACGAAGCCAGCCAGCCAGTCAGCCGACAGATTTCGCGCCTTGGGACCAATGGGAACCACCTCGCCATTGAGGCCGTGGCATTCCTTGCACTGGTTCTTGTTGGGAATGCGATAGCTGATCGGCTCGCCCGCCGGCGTGGTCACTTCAAGCCGTGCCCCCGCCACCGCCAATGTCGCCTCGGTCTGCGTCTCGTTCCAGCGATAAGGTAGGGCCACCCAGCCATCGGCACGGTGCAACATCACGCGGGTCTCGATCAGGCGACGCTCGCTCCCTTCACCAAAAGCGAACGTCTTGATCAAGGCGCTGCCAACCGGAAATTGCAGCAGTCCGTCTCCATCTGACAGCGCCTGCTTTCCCGTCGGCACATAGGCGAAGCGCAGCTTTTCCGCGCCATCGGAATAGAGCGGCACGTTGAGCCGATAAGGGACCACGCCCGGCGCGGGGAACTGCGCCGCGCCATCGGCGAAGAAACCGTATTCCGATAGCGTGCGGGGCAATCCGTCCTGCAGGATTGTCGTGTCTGATACTCCGGGCGAGGCCAATTCTGCCTGCGCCATGGCACCGCCCAGCGCTGCTGCGCCCGCCGCCAGGAGTAACAGGCCCCGCTTCACTTCAGCCGCGCTTCCAGTTCTTGCGGCGCGCCAGTGACTTCGGGCAGCGATGATGGATCGCCCACCGGGGCTTGAAGCGGGCCGGGCGTCGCTTCGGCCAAGTCAGCACCCTGCCGCGGCAGGTTGAGCGACCAGCCCGCAGTGCCCTCTGCCACGCTCAGCGCCGTGCCGCCAGGCTCGGCCAAACCGTCCCACAGTACCGGCGGCAGCGCTCCGCCAAAGGCCGCAAGCAAGGCTTCTGCTCCATCGAGATCGGGCCTTTGGCCACCCTCTTCATAGATATTGTTGCCGATCACGACATTGCGCGGAAATGGGTTGTAGCGCTCGTCGTCAAACGGCAGCGTATAGGCGACGACCATGATCTGCGACGTGTCGTTCTTCTGCAGGACATTCTCATCGACCAGCACGTTCTCGTTGGCCATCACCAATATGCCAGTGCCGCGCTTCACCCCGCCCACGATATTGCCGGGAGGGGCAAAATTGTCGACATCGTTTTCCGTCACCAGGTTGCGGCGAACCACCACATCGCCGCCGCCCATCACCGGCAAGCCGGGCAGGTCAAACACCAGAATGCCGCCGGTGTTGTGAGTGGCGAGGTTTTCCTCGACCACTGCATTGCGGCTGTTCTCGATCTCGATCCCCGCAACATTATACTGCACCAGCGAATGGCGCACGGTGATGTCGCGGCTCTGGCCGACATAGATGCCTGCATCGGATGCGCCCGATACCTGGCTTTCGGCCACCAGAACGCCGGTGCTTTCAACCGGGTAAATGCCATAGGCGCCGTTGGTGCTGAGCGGCCCGCCGGTCCAGGTGACGCGGATGCCCTGGTAAACGATATTGTCCGCGCCCTTGGACTTGATCCCGTCGCCCTTTGGGTTCTCGACCGCGAAATCGCGCAGGGTGACATTGTCGGACGTAACCAGCAGCCCCTCGCCCGCGTCTTTCTGCGCGGTGAAATCGAGCACTGTGGCGTCAGCCCCCGCACCGCGCAGCGTTACCCCGTCGACATCGAGGCTGAGCCCGTCGGTCAGTTCGAACCGCCCCGCTTCAAGTTCGATCTCGTCACCCGGCGCGGCCAGGATCAACGCTTCCTGCAAGCGCTCCTGCGCGCCTTCGCCGGGGGCAACCGTGTGGACTTCTGCCAAAGCCGGTGTCGCGCTTGCGAGCAGCGCCGCAGCAATTGAAATTCGGATCATCTTAAGCTCTCCCCTGCAACACATAGTGCCGCAAGGGAGGCGAATTGCAAGGGCGCTAATCCAGCGCTTTCACGATTTCCTCGACCATCTTCTTGGCATCGGCCAGCAGCATCATGGTCTGGTCCATGTAGAACACATCATTGTCCACGCCGGCATAGCCCACCCCGCCCATGCTGCGCTTGATGAAGAAGACCTGCTTGGCCTTGTCGACATCGAACACGGGCATACCGTAGATGGGGCTGCTCTTGTCCGTCTTGGCGGCTGGGTTCACCACGTCGTTCGCGCCAATGATGAAGGCCACGTCCGCCTGCGCGAATTCGCTGTTGATGTCCTCCAGCTCGAACACCTTGTCGTAAGGCACGCTGGCTTCGGCCAGCAGCACGTTCATGTGCCCCGGCATGCGCCCGGCCACCGGATGGATGGCATATTTTACCTCGACGCCCTTTTCCTCCAGAAGATCGGCCATTTCCCTCAGCGCGTGCTGCGCCTGCGCCACCGCCATGCCATAGCCGGGGATGATGATGACCTTTTCCGCCTGTTCGAGCATGAAGGCCGCATCCGCCGCGCTGCCCTGCTTGTAGGGGCGCTGTTCGCGCCCCTCACCGCTTGCTGCAGCGCCGCTGTCGGTGCCGAATCCGCCTGCGATGACCGATATGAAGCTGCGGTTCATCGCCCGGCACATGATATAGCTGAGGATCGCGCCCGACGAGCCTACCAGCGCCCCGGTGATGATCATTGCCGTATTGCCCAGCGTGAAGCCCATCGCCGCCGCTGCCCAGCCGGAATAGGAGTTGAGCATGCTGACAACCACCGGCATGTCCGCCCCGCCGATGGGGATGATCAGCAGGAAGCCGATGGCAAAGGCGAGCACCGTCATTGCCACGATCAGCGGCAGCGTTTCGGCAGGCCCGGCCATCGCGAACAGCGCGGTCAATATGATGATCGCCGCCAGCGTGCCCAGGTTGATAACATGCCGCATGGGAAGCAGGATGGGCGCACCGCTCATCTTGCCTGCCAGCTTGGCAAAAGCAATTACCGAGCCGGAGAAGGTGATCGCGCCGATGGCAATGCCGAGGCCCATCTCGATCTTGCTGACCGGGGCAATGCCGCCTTGTGGCAGCAGCAAGCCGAAGGCGCCGGGATTGAGATAGGCCGCCCAGCCGACCAAAACAGCGGCGAGGCCGACCAGCGAGTGGAACGCGGCGACCAACTCGGGCATCTGTGTCATCGCGATGCGCCGGGCGATGGTGAATCCCACTATTCCGCCCAGGAGAATGGCAATCCCGATTTCGGCGATATTGGCAATGTCGTGGGTAACCAGCGTGGTTACCACCGCGATCAGCATGCCTGCCATGCCGAAGCGATTGCCGGTGCGGCTGGTGGCGGGGCTTGAAAGCCCGCGCAAAGCGAGGATGAAGAATACGCCCGCCACGAGATAGGCCACGGCGACCCACGGGTTCACCGGGCCGTGTGCGGCCCCGCTTGCAAGGAAGGAGAACATCACTTCTTCTCCTTCTTCTTGTACATCGCCAGCATTCGCGCCGTCACCGCAAAGCCGCCGAATATGTTGACGCTGGCCATCGCCACCGCAGCAAGGCCGAGCCATTTGGCAACCACGCTGCCCGCTTCAGCGCTGGCGATCAGCGCGCCGACGATGATCACGCTCGAAATCGCATTGGTCACCGCCATCAGCGGCGTGTGCAGCGCCGGGGTGACCGACCACACGACGTAATAGCCGACAAAACATGCCAGCACGAAGATCGAAAGGATTGAGATGAAGTCCATTAATTTGCCTCCCCGGCACGGGGAGGGGGACCAGCCGCAGGCTGGTGGAGGGGACTCGCCGCCCGCGCAACAATAGCTTCTGCCGTTGCGTCGGCATCGGTAAGCACCCGCCGTGCGGCGACCCGCAAAACCCTGAACCCGTTTTCCTTGATGAATGCGATCCGCCGTTCGTCGAATTTAGCGCGATCCAAACTATCGTGGATACTGCCATCAACCTCGACGACTAGCCTTTCGGACAGGCAGCAGAAATCAGCAACGTATGGCCCGATCGGATGCTGGCGGCGAAATTTCAGCCCGCCCGGTCGCTGCCGCAGGCGCTCCCACAGCATCCGCTCCGGAATGGACGGATTCCTGCGCAGCTCCCTGGCACGAACCACTTCGGGACGAGCAACGAACCGCGAATCCCCTCCACCGCGCTTCGCACGGTCCCCCTCCCCGTTTCGGGGAGGCAATTCGCCATCCACCATCACCCCTTCAGCCTCTCGCTCACCACTCCGCCGCCCTGCGTCAGCCGAACGGCATTGCCGATTTCCTCATCAAGCACCGGGCGGCCCTGTTCCTTGTCCCAAAAGGCGGAGAGGAAATTGTAGTGATTGCGCGCGAACAGCGCGCTGGCATCTGCCGCCAGATGCGCAGACGTGTTCGAATAGCCCATGATCGTCACGCCATGGCGCACCACCAGCTCATCGGGCTTCGAGCCTTCGACATTGCCGCCTTGCGCCACTGCCAGATCGAAGATCACGCTGCCCGGCTTCATCGTCGCGATCTGAGCGTCGGTAATAAGCCGCGGCGCAGCGCGCCCCGGAATCAAGGCAGTCGTGATGACGATATCCTGCTTGGCGATATGGCTGGAAACCAGTTCGGCCTGCGCCTTCTGGTATTCTTCCGACATTTCGGTGGCATAGCCGCCCGCGCCCTCGCCTTCGATCCCAGCGACTTCCTCAACGAAGATCGGCTTGGCACCCAATGACTGGATCTGCTCCTTGGTGGCGGAGCGCACGTCAGTGGCGGAAACCTGCGCACCCAGCCGCTTCGCGGTGGCAATCGCCTGAAGGCCGGCCACGCCCACGCCCATCACGAACACGCGCGCGGCCTGCACCGTGCCTGCGGCTGTCATCATCATTGGAAAGGCGCGGCCATAATTGTCCGCCGCCGCAATCACCGCCTTGTAACCGGCGAGGTTGGACTGGCTTGAAAGCACGTCCATGCTCTGCGCGCGGGTGATCCGCGGCATGAATTCCATCGCCAGCGCTTCGAACCCGGCCTTGGCATAGGCTTCGACCCGATCTTTCTGGCCGAAGGGGTCGAAAGTCGCCGCCACCCATGCACCGGGCTTTGCGCCAGCCAGCAGGATCGGATCAGGGGCCTGAATGCCCAATATGATGTCCGCGCCCTTGACCGTGTCCGCCGCCGAGCCGACACCTGCACCGGCCTCGACATAGGCGGAATCGGCAATCGCGGCGGTTTCGCCGGCCCCGGTTTCGACCGCCACCTCTGCCCCCAGAGCGGCGAATTTCTTCACCGTTTCAGGCGTCAACGCCACGCGCCGCTCGCCTGCGGCGCGTTCCTTGAGAACCGCTATCCGCAACGGATCAATCGGCAATCAGCGTGAGAATAACCAGTGTGATCACCGCGATCACCGGAACGGCCCATTTGAGCAATGTAATGAAGCCGCCATAGGTTTTCTCGGCCGATTTCATGTCATGCGATGCCATTAACGCGTCCCCTGCGTAAAAATTGAGAGTGGCAGATCCTCTATCGCGCAAATCGAGCGATCACAAGGGACCCGAAAAGTGCCAGTCACCCTTAATAGGGTCTTTACCCGCCTCGGTTATTGTTCGCTTCTGTTTCACAGCGGGACGGTTTTGACCATGGCAAGCAGCGAGCAGCGCGTGCTGATGCTGATAGATGACGAACCGGCGCAATGCCGGTTGATCAGTGCGCTTGCCGCGCGCGAAGGGTGGCGCACGGTCATCGCTGGCGATCCGGACACCGCGATTGCCATGCTCGGCACGCGCGACGGGATGCAGCTGTCCGCGATCGTCCTTGACCAGTGGGTGCCGGGTGATGACGCCTGCAACCTGATCGAGGAACTGAAGCGCCGCCGCCCTGCGCTGCCGATCCTGATGCTGACTACCAGCGCCTCGCCGTTGCTGGCGGTCGAGGCGATGCGGGCCGGTGCAACGGATTACCTGATCAAGCCGGTCGCGCCCGATCGCTTTCTGGAGGCGCTGCGCGCATCGACCGAAGGCGACAATTCGCAAGACGAACTGCAGCCCCTGACCGAGAAGATTCCGGCCAAACTCGATTTCGATGCCATGGTCGGCAATGAACCCAGGTTCCGTACCGCGCTGGCCCAGGCGGCCAAGGCTGCACGCGGCCATGGCCATGTACTGATCGAAGGCGAAAACGGCACCGGCAAGGATATGCTGCTGCGCGCGATGCATGCGGCAAGCCCGCGGGCAAAAGCTCCGTTGCGGATCATCAATTTGGCCGGCGTGCCCTCCAATTCGATCGAATCGGTGCTGCTGGGGCATGAGCCAGGTGCCTTTGCCGGTGCCTTTGACCGCCAGATCGGCGCCTTGCAGCAATGTGACGGCGGCACCCTGGCGCTCGACGAGGTCGATCGGCTGTCTGAACATCTGCAGGAAAAGCTGCTCGAGATTCTGAAGACCGGGATCGTGCGCCCGCTTGGCGCGAGCCATGGCTTCCGCGTCGATGTGCGCCTGCTGAGCGCGGGAAACCTGCCGTTGGCGAAGCTTGCCGAGGCCGGCAAGTTCAATGCCGCATTGCTTGACCTGCTTTCGCACACGACCATCCAGTTGCCGCCCCTGCGCGAACGCGCGGGCGACATTCCCGCGCTGACGCGCCATTTCCTTGCCCGCATCGGCGACCAGCCCGGCCTCAGGCATCTTTCGATCACCGACAGTGCCCTTATGCTGCTCAAGGCCTATGACTGGCCGGGCAATGTCCGCCAGCTCCAGGCTGTGCTGTTCCGCGCGGCGGTGTTCTGCGACGGCGAAGCGCTGACCGCCGATAGCTTTCCGCAGCTGAGCGAACTGCTTGGAGAGCAGCCACAGGAAAGCGACAGCTCGATCCATGACGGTGCGGGCGTGCTGCTTTACACCGAAGATGGCAATCTGCGCCCGCTCGAAGAGATCGAAGCCGATGTCATCCGCCTGGCCATCGGGCACTATCGCGGCCGCATGACCGAGGTAGCGCGGCGGCTCGGTATCGGTCGCTCGACACTCTACCGCAAGCTCGCCGATCTGGGCATCGACAACGCCGCCTGAAGGCGCTAACGAACTCGCCAACAAAGGGAATCCTGCAATTGGTCCAGTGACACCGCCCCGGCGGATGAATCCAGAAATGCAGCGCCGCAAACGGCGCGTTTTTGACCAATTATAAAAAGGGAATTCCATATGCCTCATCTCAAAGGCAAGATCTGTGTGATAACCGGCGGTGCGCGCGGGATTGGGCGCGGCATCTGCGAAGCGTTCCAGCGCGAAGGCGCAAAGGTCGTCCTCACCGATATCGATGTCGAGACAGGCCAGGCAGCGGCAGATTCGATCGGCTGCCAATTCTTCGAGCTCGACGTGCGTAGCGAAGCCGATTGGTCCGAACTCGCCAAGGCGCATCCGGCGATCGACGTCATGGTCAATAATGCCGGGGTCACCGGTTTCGAAAGCTCGCCCGGCCCGCACGATCCGGAGAATTGCACTCTGGAAAACTGGCACGCGGTGCATTCGGTCAACACCGATGGCACCTTCCTGGGCTGCCGGTATGCGCTGCGAGCAATGAAGACCAAAGGCACGGGTTCAATCATCAACATGTCCTCACGCTCTGGCCTGGTCGGCATTCCGGGTGCGGCGGCCTATGCCGCGAGCAAGGCGGCGATCCGCAACCATTCCAAGTCGGTTGCGCTCTATGCCGCGCAGCACGGCTGGGCGATCCGCTGCAATTCGGTCCACCCCGCCGCGATCCTCACCCCGATCTGGGAGCCGATGCTGGGCGACGGGCCTGACCGCGAGGAGAAGATGGCGGCGCTGGTGGCCGACACCCCATTGAAGCGCTTCGGCACGATCGAGGAAGTCGCGGCCCTCTGCGTCTATCTCGCCAGCGATGAAAGCGCCTATATGACCGGCAGCGAGTTGACGCTCGATGGCGGCCTGCTGGCAGGCTCCGCCGCTTCGCCGGGCTAAACCTCCGGCAGTTCGCAGAAATCGGTGAGCGCGGCATCGCGCAGGCCGCGCCACACATTTCGCGCCTGCACGGTTTCCGCGACATCGTGGACGCGCAGAAGCTGCACCCCCGCGTTCATGCCCGCCACCGCAAGCGCGATGCTGCCGCCCAGCCGCGCCTCGACTGTTGCCTCGTTCGACAGCGCGCCGATCATCCGCTTGCGGCTGGCACCGAGCAGCAGCGGCTGGCCCAGCGCATGGAACAGCGGCAGCGCATTGATCAGCGCCAGATTGTCGGCCAGCGATTTGCCGAAGCCGATGCCCGGATCGAGGATGATCTTCGCGCGCGAAATGCCCGAGGCGATCGCCGCATCGCGCCGCTCCCGCAGCCAGTCGAACACGTCGAAAACAACATTGGCGTAATCGGCATTGGCGTGCAGATCATCATTCTCGCCGGGCGCGTGCATCAGCACAACGGGGCAGCCGCTGCCCGCCGCCAGCGGCAGGCTGCGCGGATCGTGCCGCATGGCGGAAACGTCATTGGCGATATGCGCCCCGGCCTCAAGCGCGGCCTCGAGCACGCCCGCACGGCGGGTGTCCACGCTGATCGCGGCGCCCATTGCGGCACAATATTCGATTGCGGGCAGCACGCGGTCCTTCTCGTCGCCCTCCCATGTGGCGGCTGCGCCCGGCCGGGTGCTTTCGCCGCCGATGTCGATGATCGCGGCGCCCGCCTCCAGCATGGCGCTGGCAAACGCCCGGCCCGCTTCCGGCCTGTCGAGGAACTCGCCGCCATCGGAAAAACTGTCAGGCGTGACGTTGAGGATGCCCATCACCTGCGGCTGGTCGAGCCGCACCATGCGCGAACCGCATTCGAGCGGGGGATGTACCAGCGCAAGGTTGCCCCATTGCGCCCGCGCATCCTCGGCCACACTGGCGGGCAGGCGATCGAGCACTTCCGGCATGGTTGCGGGATTGGCGAGCCACCGACCTACCGCCGCGCCGCCGCGGCGCTGGATGACCGCAAATTCGCGGGCATAGACCATGCCCCCGGCAATGCGCACCGCATTGCCTTCGACCGCCTGCGGGCCGGACGCAAAGGTAATCGGGCGGAGATAGATCTTGTCATTCATTGTTCAGCAAACCCACCCCGGAACTGAATAGATGGAACACATGGAACACGGTTATAAAGGATAAAGTCCCCTCCGCCGCAGGGTGATAGGCAAAGGCTGAGCGGGGGTGAAGCAAGGGCGGCTCATCCGCTGGGGATTAGCGGCTGGATGGCGTGTAGGACAGGAGGCGCCAATCGCGAGAGACTGGGCGCTGATCTCGCAATTGTCTCGCAGTGCCAAAGGTTGAGGGATTTTGCGGCGAAAGTCGGCGCATGGCCTTCGACAAGCTCAGGCTGAGCGGAGGTGGCACTTGGCGGCGCTGGATTCCGGTTTTCGCGGGACTGCCGAATTTTCGGATGTCCGCTAATGGCCCCATTGCAGCCAATCGGATTTCTGCTACCAAACACCAGATGCGATGGGCTTTTGCAGCATTATCAGCGTTTTCAGCCGTCGGTTGCGGGGAGACCATGAACATCGCTCCAGCGCAGCGCGGCACAGCGGTGTTTTTCAATTTTTATGATGAACCTGTCCAAGCTTATCTCGATGACGAGTTGTTATTCGACGAGCGCCTCGACGTCCCGATAGGCGAGGAGACCACCGGTTTCTCAAAAGAGATTGAGGTCGGCGTCAGGGGCTGCGCAGTCATGCGAGTGGTTACCTCCACACAGACTGCCACCAAAAAGATATGCCCGGAGAGGAATGGCTTCGGAATCTGGGTATCGCCCGAAAGTCCAACTGGCCCAATCGCGATTGTGTTTGAGCAAGTTTTTACACCAGCGCTTGATTAGCCGACCGGCATTTTTCCACCCACAGCTCGTCATTCCCGCGAACGCGGGAATCCATTTCAATGCAGCGGCTCGAACCCGAAATCCTCGGCTAGATCGCGCCATTTCGGATTGCCCGCGTCGATCAATTCGGTCTTCCACGCGCGGCGCCACTTCTTAATCCGCTTCTCACGCAGGATCGCCTGTTCCATAGTCGAATGCTGTTCAAACCAGACGAGCATGCGCACTCCATACCGGTTCGAGAATCCTTGGAAGGTTCCATCACGATGTTGCGCGATGCGCTGGAGCAGCTCCGATGTGACACCGAGATACAGCGTGCCATTGTAGCCAGAGGCAAGCAAATAAACGGTCGGCTGGAACTCGCGGTGCATCAGTGACTTGCTAGTGGATTCCCGCTTCCGCGGGAATGACGAATATTCGGATGTCCGCGCCCCACCCATTATCTGATGATAGCCGGATTGCCCTCAATCCTCCGTCGCCAGCAGGTAGAGCTGCCGCGCGGCGTCGATCGGCTTCACGTCTCCATCGACCTCATAGTGCCAGAAGGTCCAGCCATTGCAGCTGGGTGCGCCCTGCAAGTCCTTGCCCAGCCCGTGGATCGAACCGGTCTGCTTTTCGTAAGCCAGCGAGCCATCGGCCCGCACGGTCGCGATCCATTTGCGCTGCTTGTCAAACACCTCAGTCCCCGGCTTGAGATAGCCGTTTTCGACCAGCGCGCCAAAGGCCACGCGCGGCGCGCTCTTGGCGCTCTGCATGGTTACGAGCGCGCTTTCATCGAGCGGCAATTCCTTCTCGATGCGTTTCAGCGCGGCGTCGCGGTAAACATTCTCGCGCTCGCAGCCGATCCATTGCCGTCCCAGCCGCTTGGCCACCGCACCCGTAGTGCCGGTGCCGAAGAAGGGATCGAGCACCACGTCGCCCTTCTCGGTCGTCGCCAGCAATACGCGATAGAGCAGCGCCTCAGGCTTCTGCGTGGAGTGGACCTTGTGCCCGCCCTCTTTCAGGCGTTCGCCGCCCGAACAGATCGGCAGCAGCCAGTCGCTGCGCATCTGCAATTCGTCATTGAGCGTTTTCATGGCGCGGTAGTTGAAGTGATACTTCGCCTTCTCGCCCATCGAAGCCCACAGCAGCGTTTCATGCGCATTGGTGAAGCGGGTGCCCTTGAAATTGGGCATGGGGTTGGTCTTGCGCCAGACGATGTCATTGAGGATCCAGAAGCCCAGATCCTGCAGGATCGCGCCCACGCGGTAGATATTGTGATAGCTGCCGATCACCCACAGCGCCCCATCGGGCTTCAGCACCCGACGCGCCTCGGTCAGCCAGGCACGGGTGAAATCGTCATAGACCTTGAAACTGTCAAACTGGTCCCAGTGATCGGTGACGGCATCGACCGCGCTGCCATCGGGGCGGTTGAGATCGCCGCCGAGCTGGAGGTTATAGGGCGGATCGGCGAACACGCAGTCGACACTGGCGTCAGGCAGGCGGCGCATCGCCTCCACGCAATCGCCGTCCAGGATCTGCCCCAATGGTAAATCCGGCCTTTCGGCAACAGCAGTTCGCACGCGCGCGGCGCGCGTTTTCGTGGTCTCCAGGACCGCCATGTAATCTACCCCTCTGATGACTTATCCACAGGGTGAGTCCTTGCGGACTCCGGGTCAAGCACGAAATTATCGGCGAATATGGTTAATGCGGCGTTAGCTATGACGGAACAAAAAGAGTCCTGCACAAGATATTGAGTCTGTGTGGATTCATCAGACTCGATATGGTGTGGTGTTGCGCCGCGGACTCAATGCCGGCGGGAAAAGTCAGCTGAAGATGAACACCGTATTGGCGATGAAGGAAATCACCAGCAGCGCGCCCAGCAGTCGCCCGATTTCGCGCGCGCGAGCCACGATCACCAGGAACACCACTGCGGTGAGCGCCAGCAGGACGAGTTCGTAAGCAAGCAGGTCGGCAGGAACGGCAAAGGGTGCGATCGCCATGGTCGCCCCGCCAATCAGCAGGATATTGTAGATGTTCGAGCCCACGACATTGCCGATCGCGAGGCCCGGTTTGCCGCGCACCGCAGCTGCAACCGATGCCGCGAGTTCGGGCAATGATGTGCCCACCGCAACCACCGTCAACCCGATCACGGTTTCCGAAACGCCCATCAGCCGGGAAAGATCAATTGCGCCGAACACCAGCGCCTGGCCGCCCGCCACCAGCAAAGCCAGCCCGATCGCGAACAGCAGGATCGCAGCAGGCAGCCGCAGCTGCGGTTCGGGCTCGTCCTCGTCATCACCCACATTGCTGTGGGGATGGTTGTAGCGCCAGTAGACATAGGCCACGATCCCCGCGAGCAGTGCCGCGCCGATCCACACCGATCCCCATTGCAGCGCGGTAATTCCCCAAAGCAGCAGCGATGCCAGCAGCGCCACCACCGCATCGCGCCGCCCGGTGCCGGAAAGCACGATCGGCATCACCAGCGCGGTCGCGCCCAGGATCAGCAAGGTGTTGGCAATGTTCGAGCCGACAATATTGCCCCAGGCGATCCCCGGAGATCCCGCCAGCGCGGCCTGCACGCTGGCGACCATTTCCGGCATCGACGTTGCCGCGCCCACGATCACCAGCCCGGTGACAAGGTTCGACACGCGGAGATGCTGGGCAATGCCCACCGAGCCGCGCACCAGCAGCTCGCCGCCGATGGTGAGCCCCACCAGGCCTGCCAGAACATAGAGAATCGCTTCGATCATGCGGTTGTGGCTAGCCGATATTGTGCGTCACAGCAGCGCCAATTGCGCGACGGGCGCAAAGCTGCGGCGGTGAAGCGGGGTCGGACCATGGCTGCGCAACGCCTCCATGTGCTCGGCGGTTCCATAGCCCTTGTTTTTTTCCCAGCCGTAATGCGGATGCGCCTGCGCCGCTTCACACATCAACCGGTCACGCCACTCCTTGGCCACAATCGACGCGGCCGAAATGGCCGGTTCCAGCGCGTCGCCCCCCACGATTGCGCGCGCCTGCGGCCAGCGCCAGTCGGCGCAGCGCCCAGCCGGGATCATGTTGCCGTCGATCAGGATCGCATCAGGCTCCTGCCCCAGGTGCTTGACCAGCTCCGCAACTGCGCGGGTCATCGCGTGCATGGTGGCAACGAGAATGTTGAGCCGGTCGATCTCTTGCGGCTCGATCACGCCCAGCCCCCAGCCGCAGGTGGCGCGGATCTGTTCGTCGAGGGCAGCACGCCGCCGGGCTGAAAGCTTCTTGGAATCGTCAAGCCTTTGTGGAACATTGACGCCCAGGGCTACTGCTGCAGCCACAACCGGCCCTGCCAGTGGCCCTCGCCCGGCTTCATCCACGCCGATGACCAGCGGCCGGGCACCGATCCGAGTTTCGCGCATTGCAGAAGGCATGTCCATGATCACAAAATTCCCAACCGCCCTATTCCCTGCCAGCCTGCTGCTCGCAAGTTGCGGCGCCACCGCAAGTGTGGACACCGGCGCAAAAACAGCCGAACCCGGATTCTCGGTCGAGCATGTGGGCACCTATGACGAGCCATGGGCGGCCGCCTTTGCGCCGGGCACCGAAGTTCTGTTTGTCACACTGAAGGCAGGCGGTATGCGCGGGCTCGACACGGCGACGGGCCGCGAATTCGCCGTCAGCGGCACGCCCGAAGTCGACTACGGCGGCCAGGGCGGCTTTGGCGATGTGGCCTTCCTGCCAGGTGAAGCGGCAGCCAGCCTCGGCAGCCGCACCATTTACCTTAGCTGGGCCGAGGCCGGAGCTGGCGACACACGCGGCGCCGTGGTGGGGCGCGGCACGCTGGCTTGCGTGGACGGCGGCGACTGCGCGATCGAGGGGCTGGAAGTGATCTGGCGCCAAACCCCCAAGGTGACCGGGCGCGGGCACTATTCTCACCGCATCCGGTTCTCGCCAGACGGACAATACATGTTCGTTGCCAGCGGCGATCGGCAGAAGATGGAGCCCGCACAGGATACCACGAATACGCTCGGCACAATTGTGCGCCTCAATCTCGACGGCACCCCGGCCGCAGGTAATCCGCTGGCCGATCAGGGCGGCGCGACTGCCGAGATCTGGTCATGGGGCCACCGCAACATCCTGGGCATGGACTGGGATGCCGAAGGGCGGCTGTGGGAAGTCGAGCACGGCCCGGCGGGCGGTGACGAGCTCAACCTGGTCAAGCGCCGCGCCAATTACGGCTGGCCCGTGCGCTCCTATGGCGATCACTACAATGGCGACAATATACCCGATCACACCGAAGATGACGGCTTCGCCAAACCCGCGATCCATTGGACCCCGGTGATCGCGCCGGGGGACATGATCATCTATCGCGGCAACATGTTCGCCCCCTGGAAGGGCAACGCCCTGATCGCCGGGCTGAGCAGCGAGGCGCTGGTGCGGGTGAAATTCGACGACGAAAGCGCAAGCGAAGCCGCCCGTTATCCGATCGGCGGCCGTTTGCGTTCGGTCGATGAAGGGCCGGATGGCGCACTGTGGGTTCTGGAAGACGGGCCGGATGCGCGCCTGCTCAAGCTGACGGCCAAATAGGCTTTGCGTTCGCCATCATAATTTGCATCGACAGGCTCCATCGCGCGGCCTAAGCGCGCCGCGCGATGGCAAGTCTGATCCCTTTGGCCAATGTTGACGCCGACATGATCGAGCAAGTTCTCGACCGTGCCTTTGGCCCTGACCGGCATGCGCGCACCGCATATCGCATCCGCGAAGGCACCCAATGGCTCGAACCACTCAGCTTTGCCGCTCTCGACGATGGCGAGATGCTGGTCGGCACCATCCAGGCCTGGCCGGTGGCGCTGACAGATCGGGAAGGACGGCCCCACCCAATGTTGATGATCGGCCCGGTGGCGGTTCTTCCCGAACACCAGGGCGAAGGCTATGGCAAGGCGCTGATGGCGGCGACGCTCGGCTTGCTGGCCCCCGAGGGTAGCCTGCCGCAGGTCCTGATCGGCGATGAACCCTATTATGGCCAGTGGGACTTCTCGGCCCGGTATACCGGCGGATGGCGCTGCCCTGGGCCGTGGGACCCTGGCCGCCTGCTGGCGCGCTGCAGCAATCCTGCGATCCTTCCTCCGGAAGGCATGCTGGGGCCTTGGCTAGCCGCCTAGCTTCTGGCATTCAGCCCGCCAGTGATGCCGTACCAGCCCCCGCCCAATCTTGCCGAACTCTCGCTTGCCGAAGTGGCCGAGCAGGTCGCGGCACGCAAACTGCCGCCGGTGGAGAGCTGGAATCCGCAGCAGGTCACGCAAAGCCACATGCGGATCGCGGCTGACGGTACATGGTATCATCAAGGCGATCCGATCCGCCGCGAAGCCATGGTGCGCGCCTTTGCCGGGCTGCTGACGCATGATGAAGCGGGGCAGTACTGGCTGGTCACTCCGTTCGAGAAAGCCGCGATCGAGGTCGAGGACGCACCCTTTATCGCAGTCGACGTGGCGCGGCGCGGCGAAGGGCTCGCCTTCCGGCTCAACACTGACGATCTGGTAATTGCAGGCCCTCAGAACGCATTGGTTGCGCGCGGCAATGCCGAAACCCCGGCGCTTTACCTGCAAGTGCGGCGCGGCTGTGAAGCGCGGCTCAACCGCAGCACTTACCAGCAGCTGGCAGAGATCGCGCTCGAGGAAGGCGATGACTGGAGCGTTGCCAGCCTGGGCGCTCGTTTCTCGCTGCTGCCGCAATGAGATCGGCCTGTCGATGAGCGCCCTGTTCGACCAGCTCTCGCACCTCTATGAACGCGGCCATCGCCGCGAAATCCCCGATCTGCTCAGCGACGAGCGCTTCGCGCTGGCAGGCCGTGCTGCCGATGCGGCAGTGCTGATCGCGGTCACCGACAAGCCTGAACCCGGAGTGATCCTGACCCAGCGCCCGCACAATATGCGCGACCATCCGGGACAAGTCGCCTTTCCCGGCGGCAAGATCGATCCGGGCGAGGATGCCGTGGGTGCAGCGCTGCGCGAGGCCGAGGAAGAGCTCGCTATGGACCGCAAGGCCGTGCGCGTAATCGGCACCACCGATCGCTACAAGACCGGCACCGGCTTCGATGTCACTCCGGTATTGGGGGTGGTACCGCCCGATCTTGATCTTGTGCCCAACCCGGCGGAGGTCGAGGCATGGTTCGAGGCCCCGCTCAAGCTGCTGCTCGAACGCAAGCACTGGACCACGCATGAAGTTTTCTGGCGCGGGCACATGCGGCGTTATCTCGAGCTTGATTACCAGGGCTTTCGTATATGGGGCGTGACCGCAGCGATCATCGCCAATCTCGCGCGCCGGATTGCGCCAGAGGAATTCGCCGATGTTCGCTGATCTTTCCGATGCCGCATGGACCCGGCGCGAAAGCCTGACAGGGCTTGTCGCGGCGCTGGGCGCTGACAACATCCGCTGGGTAGGCGGCGCGATTCGCGACAGTCTGCTGGGCGTGGAAGTGAACGATGTTGATTGCGCCACACTGTTGCTGCCAGACGAAGTGGTGCGGCGATGCAACGAAGCCGGTATTCGCACGGTACCAACGGGGATCGAGCATGGCACCGTCACCGCGATCCTGAAAGGCGGACCGGTAGAGATCACCACGCTGCGCCGCGACGTTTCAACCGATGGTCGCCGGGCGACTATTGCCTTCGCCGAAAGGTGGGAAGAGGATGCCGCACGGCGCGATTTCACCATCAATGCGCTCTATGCCCATCCTGAAACGCTGGAGATTTCGGACTATTTCGGCGGAATGGACGATCTTGCCCGGCGGCGGGTGCGATTCATCGGCGATGCGCGCGACAGGATCGAGGAAGACCATCTGCGCATCCTGCGCTATTTCCGCTTTCAGGCACGCTTCGGGGCGGAACTGGATGAGGCGGCTGAAGAGGCCTGCGCCCAGCTCGCCTCGACGCTAAAGGGCCTCAGCCGCGAAAGGATTGCGGCAGAGCTTACCGCGCTGCTCGCCCTGCCCGATCCACACCCCACAATTGCGCGGATGCGGCAATTGGGCGTGTTGCAGGTGGTTCTGCCGGAAGCATCCCCACAGCATCTCGACATCCTCCAAAAAGTGATCGCGGCCGAGCAGGAACAGGGATTCGCGCCCGATCCACTGCGTCGGATGGCCGCTCTTTTGCCTCCACTCACCGAAATTGCCGAGGCTGTGTCGGCGCGTTTGCGCCTGTCGCGCGCGCAGCGCGGGCATCTGGCAGCGGTGGCCGCGCGCGAGGCTTTGGACCTCACTAATCAGCAGGCCCTTGCCTATCGCGAAAGCCCGGCCATTGCGGCCGATCGTGTACTGTTGCAGGGCGGCGATGCCAGGGGCCTAAAGGATTGGGAAGTCCCGCAATTTCCACTAAAGGGCGGCGAGATTGTAGCACGCGGGATTGCTGCCGGGCCGCGCGTTGCCGCGATCCTGCGCAAGGTCGAGCAATACTGGATCGAAGAGGGCTTTCCCCCGCGCGAAAGAGTGCTGAAGTTGCTCGATCAGGAGTTGGGCACAGAACCCGGCCTGCCTTAATCGCAGCTTCAGGCAGGCGCGCTTAATATAGCAAGGCGCGGTTGCACTGGCGCCTTTTATCTGGCTATAGGGCTGACCCATCGCAGCCCCTTGTGCGGTTGCAACCTTGGGAAACCGGCCTCTGCCAGTCTTCCACTATAATTGAACATGGTCGTCGGCGCTGCGCGTGAATCCGGTACGCGGCACTGCAAGAATCGATTTGAACGGAGAGAATTTATGAAATTTGCCAAGCTCGCCATCCTGGCCACCGCCCTTGCGGCGACCCCGATTGCAGCACACGCACAGGATGTGGGTGCAACCGTCTATGGCAATGACGGGAAACCCATCGGCACCGTCGAAAGCAACGATGGCACCAATGCCGTGCTTGCAGTTGGCGAATTCAAAGCCCCTCTGCCGCTGAGCGTTTTTGGCGAGGGTGAGAACGGCCCAACGCTCAACACCACATACGCCGCAGTTTATGAACAACTCAAGGCTGCCGATGCACAGGCCAAGCTGGCCGCCGCTGAAGCGAAGGCCAAGGCCGAAGCAGAAGCGGCTGCCGCGCTCCAGGCCGCACTGGTTGTGGGCGCCCCCGTTATCACCGTCGATGCGCAGTCGCTCGGCATGGTTGACGAGATCGCCGGCGAAAACGTGATCATCAAGGGCGAAGACGAAACGCTCGTCACGCTGCCGGTCAAACTTCTCGCGGCGAATCCCGAAGGTGGACTGTTCGCGCTCGCCAATTATGCGGACATCATGGCTGCACTCGAAGCGGCGGGCGGCTGAGGCCCCCAAACGCCAACCATTCAAAGGGCCGGCCGGAGGCGATCCTGCCGGCCCTTTACTTTGCCCGATCAACCAAAGCGGTTGTCTTTGGGAAAGCCCTGCGGCGGCAGGCGCCCGGCGGCGCCGCGCGCCACCTTCCACTGCCAGATATCGCTTTCGGTGCGGGTGCGGTCACCCTTGCCGCCCATCTGCCAGCTGAGCCCGTCGGCCAGCACAAATGTGGTTGCATCCGATAGCCCGCCGTCGCGATAGCGCTGCAGCGTGACACCCTGCCCGCGCGCGAGCACCGGCACTTCCTCAAGGTTGAACACCACCAGCTTGCGGTTGTCACCGACACAGGCAACATGGTCATGCACATCTTCGATCGTGCGCACGACGTTGAGCCGTGCATCGCCCTTGAGGTTGACGACCTGGCGGCCCTTGCGCGTTTCCGCGAGCAGTTCCGCTTCTTCCGCAACGAAGCCCTTGCCAATGGTTGATGCCAGCAGCAGGCGCCCCTTGGGCCGGTGGACCAGCATGCCTGCAATGCCGGTTTCGGCTTCAAGATCGACCATCGATTGCACCGGCTCGCCAAAACCGCGCGCGCCGGGCAGCTTGTCGGCCCCCAGCGTGTAGAAGCGGCCGTTCTCCGCCGCGATCAGGATCTTGTCGGTAGTTTGCGCATGGGCAATGAAGGCCAGATTGTCGCCTTCCTTGTACTTGAATTCCTGATCCAGCGGCACATGCCCCTTGGCGGCGCGGATCCAGCCCTTTTGCGACAGGATCACCGTTACCGGTTCCCTTTCGATCATCGCATCCATGCTGAATTCGACTGCTGGCTCGGCCTCTTCGATCCGCGTGCGGCGCTTGCCCAGCACGGTATCCTCGCCGTATTCCTTGCGCAGCGCATTGAGATCACGCTTCAGCCGGGTGCGCTGCCGCGCGGGCGAATCGAGCAGCTTGTCGAGCTCGTCCTTTTCCGCCAGCAGATCGTCCTTCTCCTGCCGCAGCTGCATTTCCTCGAGCTTGCGCAGTGATCGCAGCCGCATGTTGAGGATCGCTTCGGCCTGGCGGTCGGTCAGGCCGAATTCCTTCATCAGCTCGGCCTTGGGATCATCCTCGTAACGGATGATCTCGATCACCCGGTCAAGGTTGAGGAAAGCGATGATATAGCCTTCGACCAGCTCCAGCCGCCGCGCGATCTGGTCAAGCCGGTGCTGGCTGCGGCGCTGGAGAATGTCGATCTGGCTGCGCACCCAGTGTTCGAGCAATTCCTTCAGCCCCATCACCATCGGCGTGCGCCCCAGGCCCGGCTGGGCATCGAGCACGTTGAGATTGAGCCCGAAGCGCGTTTCGAGATCGGTCAGCTTGAAGACCGATTCCTTCAGCAATTCAGGATCCACATTGCGGCTGCGCGGCACCAGTACGATGCGGATCTGCGTGTCGGATTCGTCGCGCACATCCTCCAGGATAGGCAGCTTCCTGTCGGCAATCGCCTGCGCGATCTGCTCGATCAGCTTGCCCTTCGGCACCTGATAGGGGATTTCGGAAATGACCAGCTGCCATTGACCGCCGCCGAGCCGCTCGATCCCCGCCTCGCGATCTTCCTTCTTGTCCGCCTCGGCCGCGTGGAACACACCGCGCACACGGAACGATCCGCGCCCGGTTTCATAGGCATCGGCGATAGCCTGCCTGCTGTCGATCACCTGCCCGCCGGTGGCGAAATCCGGCCCATGGAACAGCTCCATCAGCCGCGCATGTTCGACATAGGGGTTGTCGATCAGCTCAAGCGTGGCATCGATGATTTCGGCGACATTGTGGCTGGGGATATTGGTCGCCATGCCCACCGCGATCCCGCTGGCACCGTTTGCCAGAAGATTGGGGAACAGGCCGGGGAAGATCTCCGGCTCCTGCTCTTCGCCATTATAGGTCGGGATGAAGTCGACCGTGCCTTCATCAAGGCCTTGCATCAGCAGCAGCGCCGTCCTGGTCAGCCGCGCCTCGGTGTAGCGATAGGCGGCGGCATTATCGCCGTCGATATTGCCGAAATTGCCCTGCCCCTCAACCAGCGGATAACGCAGCGCAAAATCCTGCGCCAGGCGCACCATTGCGTCATAAACGCTGGCATCGCCGTGCGGGTGGTATTTGCCGATCACGTCACCCACCACGCGGGCCGATTTCTTGAAGGCACTGTTGGGATCAAGCTTCAACTGCCGCATCGCCCATAGCAACCGGCGGTGGACCGGCTTGAGCCCGTCGCGCAGATCGGGCAGCGAGCGCGCGGTAATGGTCGAAAGCGCATAGACAAGATAGCGCTGCTCCAGCGCAGAATCGAAGGGCGCATCGACAATCGCGTCAAATGGATCGGAATCGGGGATTTCGGTAATGTCAGCCATTGCTCACGCGCTTAGCAATGCGCGGGGGCTGAGGGGAGAGGCGTTTCCACAGGAATGGGCGGAATGGCAGGATCTGGGTGGGGAGTGGACCCACACGATACTCCCATCAGGCCTTCTGTGGTATTTAGGCGGGCATATAGTGGTCTTCCCTGATCAGGTCAGAGGCGCGCTCACCAATCATGATACACGGCGCGTTGATGTTGCCGCTGGGTATTTCCGGCATGATGCTGGCATCGGCGATGCGCAGGTTCCGCACACCCTTCACACGAAGTCGTTCGTCGACCACATCGCCCATCCGGCAAGTGCAGGAAAGGTGATAGATCGTGTTGCCGAAGTGAAGCGCGAAGCTTTCAAGCAAGGCATCGCTTGGCTCTTCGCCCGGCACATGGCCATGCTTTCTGGCGATTTCCGGGGGAATCATCCATTCGCCAAGGCCGCCCTCCGGCCAGTTTCTGGCGATCTCAAGCGATTTCCGCATCAGTGCGACCATCACCTTCAGGTCATGCGGATCGGCGAAGTAATTGAAGTCGATCTTCGGCGGCACGGACGGATCGCCCGACTGGAGAATGATCTCCCCTTCACTGTGCGGCACGCAGTTGCTGGGCAGAATGATCACATTCTCTGATTCCGGAGAAAGCACCGCCTCGGGATCTTCGAACATCATCGTGACATCCGCGTTGATCTGGTTGCGATAGAAATCGGCGATGTTCCCCGAAGTCAGAAAGCCGATCTGGCCATCATGGGTGAAATCGTCCCCCAGGCCGGTCGAAAAGAAGCACAATCCGTCATAAGTGCTCGACGCGGCCAGGCTACTGCCGGTTGCCTTCAATTCCGCAAGCTGCCGTTCGGCCTCGGCCTTCAGTTCCTTCAGGTCGGCGCTGAGTGTGTCGTCTTCCGCCGGATCAGCCGGTAAGGGTCCGCCGGGCCCGCGCAGGGCATCGGGTCCGATCGCTACGCCGATTTCGGCAGGAGCAAGCCCGATCCCGGGAGCAGGAAAGAGCATACCGGCAAGAAAATGATCCTTCAGATGCTTGCCCACATGCGGCTGATCGAGTCGGCACACGACGCCAGCCTCCTCCAGTTCGCGTCGCGGGCCAATGCCCGACAGCATGAGCAAATGCGGAGACCCGACGGCTCCTGCCGACAGGATCGTTTCGCGGTTCGCGGATATCTGCCTGATCATTCCGTCCGCGTCGCGATATTCGATACCGCCTGCGACCAGTTCACCGCCTTCTTCCCTCAGGATAAGGCGGTTTGCCTGCACGTTCGTAATGATTGTCAGGTTCGGGCGGTTCTCTGCAGCGTTTTCAAGATAGGCATGATAGGTGCTTGATCGCTGACCGTTGCGCGTGTTGGTCTGAACGAGCGACGAAACACCTCCTTGCTGGAATCGACCGGTGCCGTTGTAATCGCCTTCAGGCATACCCGTCCTGGTGGCTGCCGTGACGAATTGCCGGGCACAAGGTATCACTGGTGAACGAATACCCACGCCAACCGGGCCAGATTTGCCGCGACCTTCCGCGTCAATGGCAGCTTCATTTGAAGGACGAACTTCCTCCAACCGTTCGAAACAATGCTGGATGTCGGAAAAGCTCCAGCCTGTGGCGCCAAGTTCTGCCCAATGATCGAAATCGCCGGGATGCCCGCGCACAAAGACCATGTAGTTCATGCCCGAGGAGCCGCCGAGCATCTTTCCTCGCGGAACCGGGATCATATGATCGCGCAAGCCTCTCCCTGCCTTCCCGGACTCTCCCTGAAACATCCAGTCGCATTCCGGATCAAGCTGCAGCGAAGCGCAGGCGGCGGGTATCGCCTCGCGTTCGGGGGGCTTTCCGCCCGCCTCGAGCAAGGCGACCGTGATCTTGGGGTCCTCGCTGAGGCGCGCAGCAAGCGCTGCGCCGGCCGAACCTGCACCGACGATCACGAAATCATAAGCAGCCGTCATCGAACACTCCCCCCGAGCCCATGCGACCTACGACGACAACGATTCCGCCGACTGATGGATTATACATCGGTCGGGGAGCTCGGTCACGCAATTCTGCATGAGATCAATGATCAGGATTAACGCGGCAAAACAGCATGTCCGCAACCGGGTTGCTGGCGGACGCTCTCACATCCGCCGCATGTCATGCGCTTCCGCAGGGACCGATACTGATTGCCCGTCCAATCCCTCGGTCAGCACGATCTGCCCCGAAAAGCCGCCCCTGGTTCGGTTTGCAATTGCGACGAGGGACAGCATGACCGGAACCTCAACCAATACGCCTACAACGGTCGCGAGTGCAGCACCGCTACCCAGCCCAAACAACCCGATGGCCACCGCAACGGCCAGTTCGAAGAAGTTTGATGTGCCGATGAGCGCGCAAGGAGCCGCGACAGCATGGGGTACTTTCCACGCCTTTGCCGCCCCATAGGCAATAAAGAAAATGCCGTAGCTTTGGATAACAATCGGAACAGCTATCAGCGCGATGAGCAGGGGCCGCGAAACGATAGTCCCGGCCTGAAATCCGAAAAGCAGCACCACCGTCATCAGCAATCCGATTATGGAAAGCGGCTTCAGCCGGGTAGTGAAGTCAGACACGGCACCTTCGTCACCATTATGGCCTGCGAGCAGGCGATGGCGCACAAAAGCCCCCGCAGCTAGCGGCACTACGACATAGAGACCGACAGAAAGCAGCAATGTCTCCCACGGGACGGAGATGTCAGTGACGCCAAGCAGCAAAGCGACAATCGGCACAAAGGCAACGATCATGATGAGATCGTTGGCTGCCACTTGAACCAGCGTGTAGGCCGGATCGCCCCTGGTCAGTTGCGACCAGACGAACACCATGGCCGTGCAGGGAGCAGCGCCCAGCAGGATCAGCCCTGCGATATATTGCTGCGCATCGGCGGGCGCGATCAGATCGGCAAAAACGACCTCGAAGAACAGCACGCCGAGCGCCGCCATCGTGAAGGGCTTGATGAGCCAGTTGACCACCAGCGTGATGATGAGGCCCTTGGGCTTGTCGCCGACCCGGCGCACAGCTCCAAAATCAACCGCGACCATCATCGGGAAGATCATCGCCCAGATCAGCACCGCCACAACGAGATTGATCGAAGCATACTCGATTGCAGCGAGCGATGCGAATGTCCCGGGCACGAGATTACCCAGCGCGATTCCCGCCAGGATCGCTGCACCAACCCAGACGGACAGCCATTTCTCGAACAGGCCCAGCCCCGCCGCGCGGGCGTCGATTTCAGCAGTGGCAGCGGTCACTGCTTGTCCGCCTCTTGACCGATTGATTGGAGCTTTTCGCGCAGGGCGATCTGTTCAAGGCTGGCAATCGGGAGGGCCAGCATCAAGTCGATGCGCCGCTTGAGCATCCGGAAAGCGTCGAGAAAGGCCGCTGCCTTCTCGGCATCGCTGCCCTCGACCGCAGCCGGATCGGGAATGCCCCAATGGGCCGATGTCGGGCGACCGGGCCAGACCGGGCACGCTTCAGCCGCCGTGCTGTCGCAAACGGTGAATATCAGGTCGAATTCCGGTCCGTCGGCGAATTCGCTCCAGCTCTTGGAGCGATAGCCTTCTGCCGGATAGCCCAGCGTGTTGAGCGTGTGTATCGCCCATCGATTGACTGTGCCGGTCGGATTGCTCCCGGCACTATAGGCCTTGAAGCGTCCAGCGCCGTCATGGCCCAGAATGGCTTCGCCCAGAATCGAGCGTGCGGAGTTTCCCGTGCACAGGAACAGCACGTTCAGCGGTTGATCCGACACGGGAAGCCTCAGCAGCAGGAAATCTTGGCGGGTGCCAGTTGCGGTGCACAGCATGCACTGTTTGCGGCGCCCGCGGACGCCAACTGGTTCAGATCAGGGCTGCCGCCATAGGTCGTACTTTCGCCCTCGGTCAGGAAGGCTTCCCACACGACACCATCGGGATCGGCGATCCAGCTCTTTTCCGACTGCGCATAGCAACAGGTCGTTGCGCCTTCCTCCAGCACAGGACTGTCGGCAGCCTTGAGACGGCCATAGACCTCTTCAAGTTCGGCCCTGTCGTCGACCTGCAAACCGACGTGCTCGATTCCTTTCGCCGCATCCTCGCGCATCGAGATCGCGAAGTTGATCCGGGGATCGTCGAGCATCCACTTGGCGTAGTCGCCCTTCACCACAGAAGGCTCGGCCCCAAACAGGCTTGAATAGAAGTCGATCGACTTTTCAATGTCGGTCACGCCGACATGCACATGGAAACGTTTCATCAGGCGCTCTTTCTTGTCTGGGAAGGAAGGCAGGCGGCATCCTCGGAACAAGACACACCGCCGCAGCAGTTTTCAGTGAGGTAGCCCATCAGGCCGTTCATCACGGCATAGTCTGCCGAATAGATGATCGAGCGGCTCTCACGCCGCTGCGTAACAAGCCCCGCATTGGCAAGCTGTGCCAAGTGGAAGCTCATAGAGGAAGGCGGAACATCGAGCTTTTCGGCAAGCACGCCAGCGGCAATGCCGTGCTCCCCCGCCTGTACCAGCAGACGGAAGGCAGCGAGGCGATGTTCCTGTGCCAATGCGGACAGGGCGCGAATCACTTGGTCGGCGTGCATCATACAATCCTATTATTCGATAAATATCGAAATATCGAATCAAAAGCGCAGGGTCAAGTGGCTTTTCGTCTGCCTTTCGGATTTCGTGCTCTGTTATTATGCGTCCGCCAATGCAGCGTCAGCTGACGCCCCGGCAATGCCCTCACATCCGCCGCATGTCATGCGCTTCGGATGGGACGGTCACGGATAGCCCGTCAAGCTGCTCGGTCAGGTCGATCTGGCACGAAAGGCGGCTGGTGCGGCGCACCCCGGCGGCGAAATCGAGCATGTCTTCCTCTTCCTCGCTCGCTGCGGGTAGCCGATCGAACCATTCGGCATGGACGATCACGTGGCAGGTGGAGCACGCCATCTGGCCTTCGCAGGTCCCCTCCAGCGGCAGGCCCAGCGCCTGGCCCAGTTCGAGCAGCGACTGGCCCGGCTCGCCTGCGCCCTCGGTGACATTGCCCTGCGTGTCGGAAAAGCGCACCTTGATGCTCACGCCCATTGCTCCTTCGCGGCCTTGTCAAGCGCCATGGCCCCGCGCTCGACCTCTTCCAGCGTAGTATAACGCCCGAATCCGAGCCGGATCGAGCTTTTTGCCTCAGCCTCCGAAAGCCCGATCGCCTTCAGCACATGGCTGGGCTTGCCCGATCCGCTGGCGCAGGCCGATCCTGCGCTGAACATGACATCGCGGCAATCGCTCATCAGCCGCGCAACGTCGACGCCATCCTTGCGGACATTGAGATTTCCGTGCCAGCGCGCATTGGCGCTGCCGTTGAGCGTCCATTCGCTGAATATTTCGCGCGCACGTCGCCACAATGCCTCGACGTGCGCCGCGTCCTCTTCCATCCGTTCTACGGCCAGCTGCGCCGCCGCGCCAAATCCCGCGCACAGCGCGGGGCTGAGCGTGCCCGAGCGGACCCCTTCCTGCAGCCCGCCGGTCACCTGCGGATCGAGTTCGATCCCGTCGCGCAGCCACAGCGCGCCGATACCCTTGGGCCCGTGAATCTTGTGCGCGCTGATCGCGATCATGTCGCAATCGGGCAGCACCTGCTTGCCCGCGCCCTGCACCGCGTCGCACAGCATCAGCGCGCCAGCTGCACGCGCCCGTTCCAGCCACCCGCGCACCGGCTGGACCGTGCCGATCTCGTTATTGACCGCCATCACCGCGACCAGCCCGGTATCTTCGGGCAGCCCATCAGCGGGATTGGTGACGCCGTTCGCATCAACTGCAAGCCGGGTGGCATTGCCGAGCACTTCGGCTGTTTCATAGACCGCTGCGTGCTCGATCGCCGAAAAGGCGATGCCCGGTTTGCGGGCACCTGCCGAGCCGCGCATGGCGAGGTTGAGCGCCTCGCAGGCATTGCCGGTGAAGATCACCTGCCCGCCCGGCGGCAGCAGGGCCGCCACCCGCTCGCGGGCGAGCTCGACTGCGGCCTTCGCCTGCCGCCCCATCCGGTGCGGCGAGTGCGGATTGCCGAAGCCCATGCCGTCTGCTCCGTCAAGCCAACGCAGCATGGCATCGCGCGCTTCGGGCGCGAGCGGAGTAGTGGCCTGGTAATCGAGGTAGATCATGGTTTCGCCAACTCTAGCCACGCCTCGCAGAAGCGCTCCACTTCCGCGCGCGTGGTGTTCCAACCCTGGCTGACGCGGATCACCCGCGCCGCCAGTTCGTCATCCATGCCCATAGCCTTGAGCACATGGCTTGTCTTCATGGTGCCGCTGGAACAGGCGCTGCCTTGCGACACTGAAATCCCCGCCATGTCAAAGCGCATCACCTGCGCGCTGGCCGACATATCGGGCATGGCGATGGCACGGATATAGGGCGTAGGGTCGGCCAGCCTGTCGGAGAGCCAGGCCCCGCCAGCCTCGCGCACCGCACCTGCAAGGCTTTCGAGCGGTTCGAGCACATCGGGGGCGATATAGGGCTTGCGCGCCGCCTCCAGCGCCGCCGCCATGCCTAGCGCGCCGGGCAGGTTCTCGGTCCCGCGCCTGTACCCACGCTCGTGCCCCCCGGTGGGCCGAAGCATGGCATAGTCTTTCACCAGCAACGCGCCGATCCCGATCGGCCCGCCGAACTTGTGCGCCGAGATCACCGCCATGTCGCATTCGGGCAGCGCGAATTTGCCTGCGCCCTGTGCGCAGTCCGCCAGCAGCAACCCGCCCGCGCCGCGCACAATACCGGCGATTTGCGCCAGATCCTGCCGGTTGCCAGTTTCCGAGTTGAGCTGTTGCACCGCCACCAGCGGGCGCTCGCGCTGGACCGCTTCGCGCAGGTTCTCAAGGTCGAGCGCGCCGTCGGGGCGCACCGGCAGCCGTTCGGCATCGGGCACCGCCTGCAATACCGCATCGTGCTCCACCGCGCTGACCAGCCGCGCGCCAGCCTGAGCCTGGTTAAGCGCGATTCTCAGAGCCTCGCTCGCGCCGCTGGTGAAGATCAGCTCGCCGTGCCACCCCAGCGCCGACTTGATCCGCGCGCGCGCATCCTCCAGCGCAGCGCGTGCCCTGCGCCCTTCGGCATGCGGGCTCGACGGATTGGCCCAGATGGCACAGCCTTCATCCAGCGCCGCTTTCGCTTCGGGCCGCAGCGGGCTGGTGGCGGCATGGTCGAGATAGATACGCGGCGGAATGGTGCAGCCTCGGCAATGGTTATCGCAATTGCGAATTTTCGAACGATCATTATATAGGCCTGCAAGCGCGGCGCGCCAGTTCCGGCAGCGCCCATCAACAGGTTACGCGATGCCGTCAGTCATTTTTCCCGGCCCCGAGGGCCGCCTCGAAGGTCGTTTCTCTCCGCCCCCGCGCCCGCGCGCGCCCGTGGCGATGATTTTGCATCCCCATCCCGAAGGGGGCGGCACGATGAATGACCGCATCGTGCAGCGCATGTACAGGACCTTTGCCGATCGGGGCTTTGCCACCTTGCGCTTCAATTTTCGCGGCGTCGGCCGCAGCCAGGGCAGCTTCGACAACGGCATTGGCGAGCTGTCCGATGCCGCCTCGGCGCTCGATTGGGTCCAGTCGATCCATCCCGAGGCGCAGACCACATGGGTCGCTGGCTACAGCTTTGGCGCGCTGATCGGCATGCAATTGCTGATGCGCCGCCCCGAGGTACGCGGATTTATTTCGGTCGCCCCGCCCGCCAACATGTATGATTTCAGCTTCCTGGCTCCCTGCCCCGCCTCGGGCATCTTTATCCAGGGCGCCGCAGATACGGTGGTCCAGCCGATCGCCGTGCAAAAGCTGGTCGACAAGCTGCGCACGCAAAAGCACATCACCATCCATCACGAGGAAATCCCGCGCGCCAACCATTTCTTCGAGAACGAAATGGAAGATCTGATGGCGTCGGTCGACAATTATCTCGATTTCCGCCTCAATCCCGATTGCCCGATCAAGTGAACTGGGGTCAGGACTCATTAACCGCATGAGCCGTGGTGGCTCGTTTGCGGGATGAAATGCAAGGAAGGCGCTGAGAAAGGGAGTGTTTCTCCCTTTGAGGTGGCTGACGCAGCAGTTCGCCCGCAAACGGCCACCCGCAGGGCTTGGCCAGAATTGCCCAGGACTTTGTCACTCGCTTGATAAATAGTACCACTATTCCTCTTCGCTCGCTCCGTGTCCTGAACAATTCTGGCCGGGGCCACGGCCATGTGTTTAATGGGTCCTGACCCTAGCGCGGGGCCGACATCGCTGGCCCTGCGCACCTGCCGGATATTGCGATAATGCAGTGACTTGCATGGCTGGTTGCCATGTCGAGCCTGCACAAGTGTGAACGCAACAGCTTGCTCTAGATTATGTAATGTTGTAACATGCCTTTCTCGGTGCTGCATTTCGGACCGGACAAAGGCAATAAAGCCCCGGGCGGCCCGACTGGAGAGAGGAGCCGCATATGGCATTCGCAGATCCCATGCCCCTGAAACAGCGCGGTGCCAGCCTGGCAGGCGCGCTGATCATCCCCGGCGCGCTCGGCGCTTTGCTGATCACCGGGTTGGCCGTGAACGAGATCGCCCGGCCCGAGCCTGATGGTCCGCTGATCGGCATTGACATCACCTTGCCGCCTCCGCCGCCAGATCCGGCTGAACAGACCCCCGCCCCAACCCGGGCATCATCGCAGGTGGTCACTCCCAAGCCGCCGGTCGATGTATCGATGACGGAGGTCAAGCTCGACAGCACGATCACCCTTCCGCCGCCAAGCGACGTGTTAACCCGCTTGATCCTGCCGCCGGTCGATCTGGGTGCAGCCAGCCTATCGGCGGTCAAGCCAGTGCCTGCTACGCCGCTGGGTGCGCCCGGCACATGGGTGACGACCGATGACTATCGCACAAGCTGGATCAACCGCGAGCTGACCGGCACCGCGCGGTTTGATCTCAGCATCTCTCCCAGCGGGCGGGTGAGCGCCTGCCGCATTACCAGGTCGAGCGGGCACAGCGTGCTTGATGAGGCAACCTGCAAGCTGATTTCCGCGCGTGCGCGCTTCACGCCCGCAACCGACGCCGCGGGCAAACCCGTTGCGGGTAGCTACGCCAGCTCGATCCGCTGGATCCTGCCCGATTGAGAGAACGGCTGGCGCGGCGCGGCGCTATTCGCCCGTTTCGCCAGCCACCCGGCCCAGCGGCGTGTCGCCGCTCGCATCGGGCAGCGTCCAGATCAGCACATTGGCGATGGCGATCACGGCAAGCAGCAGCATCAACAGCGGCTGCTTCTTCGGCACGCCGCGCCGCCAGAGTATGAATGCACCCACGATCAGCGCGCCCGCAGCCAGCATCACGATCGATAGCACCAAATTCATGTCCTGCCTCCATTTGCGGCGCCGATCGCCCATTCCTGTGCACCGTCAATGCCCCACCAAAACCCTGCAATTGACTTGATTTCAGCTGACACTAACACCAGCGGCATGACTCATCACGATTTTTCGCTCACTCGCCGCAACGCGCTCAAGGGCTTTGGCGGCGCTTCACTCATCGCCATGCTTCCCGCCTGCCGGATGGCACCAACGCCCGAACTGGCACCCGATGCCATGCTCGACAAGGTGGCTTACAATCTGCTTGCGCATGAGCCCGAACGTGCCACCGGCCTGGGTGTGGATACAGGCGAACATGCCGCACTGCGCAGCCGTTTGAGTGATGTTTCTCCTGATGGGCTGGCTAAATACGCAGCCGCGCTTGAGGCCGATCTGGCCGCAGTCCGCGACTACCCGCGCGAGGGCATGACGCCTGACCAGCTGACCAGCTTCGAAGTGATCGAAACCGCTTATGCCAATGCCCTGGCCGGCTTTGCCCAGCCCTATGGCGTCGTGGCAGTGGGCGGCTGGCGTAATGCCCCCTACGCAGTAATCCAGAACGTGGGCGCATATCTCGACATGCCGCGCTTTCTCGATTCCACACAGCCCTTGCGCGAAGCAAGCGATGTTGACGCCTATGTCGCGCGGGTCGAGGCCTTTCCGGCGCAACTTGAAGGCGAGCTGGAACGCATCACCCAGGCACGCGCCTTGGGCGTGGTTCCGCCCGATTTCCTGCTCGACAGGGCGATCGCCCAAATGGAGCAGAGCATCGTCAATGCGGCACAATCCTATGGCGGCCCGCTCACCCGTGCCGAAGGGCTGGACACTACTACAGCGCAAGCTGCGGTCGAAAAGGCGCTGGCCACGGGGATTGTCCCGGCACTCGAACGCCAGCTCGAAGAGCTGAAGGCGCAACGCGCCTTGGCGAAGAGCGAGGCTGGCATGTGGGCCCAGCCCAAGGGCGATGAATGGTATGCCTGGGCAATCAAGGCCGCGACCACCACTGACCTGTCGCCCGATGAAATCCACCAACAGGGGCTTGACGAGCTGGAAGAGCTGCACGGGCGGATGGACCCGATCCTGAGGGATATCGGTTATGCCACCGGCACTGTGGGTGAACGGATGCAAGCGCTAAGCCAGGACCCGCGTTACAAATTTGCGCCGGGCGATCCGGGCCGCAAGCAGATCATGGATTTCATCCATGAACGGATCGAATGGATCAGGGCGCAAATGCCGCGCGCCTTTAATACGCTGGTCGATCCCAAACTGGAGGTGCGCCGTTTGCCGCTGGCCGAGGAGCCCGGCGCGCCAGGCGCCTATGGCGGCGCAGGCAGCAAGGACGGCAGCATCCCGGGCCGGATGTGGATCAACCTCCACACAACCGATTTGCACCGCAAATATGATCTTGCCGATCTGACGTTCCACGAAACCATCCCGGGCCATGTATGGGAAGGCGAATTCTCGAACCGCCTGCCCCTCATCCGCTCGATCCTCGCCTTCAGCGCATTCACCGAAGGCTGGGCGCTCTACGGCGAACAGCTGGCAGACGAACTGGGCGCCTATGATGATTTCCAGGTCGGCCGGCTGGGCTATCTGCAATCTCTGGCGTTTCGCGCATGCCGCCTGGTGGTCGATACCGGGCTGCATCACAAACGCTGGACCCGTGAACAGGGGCGCCAGTTCTTCGTCGAGCGCAACGGTTCGAAACCCGATGAAGTGGCCAGCGAAGTCGATCGCTATTGCAGTTGGCCGGGCCAGGCTTGCGGTTACAAGATCGGCCACACCGAAATTGTGCGCCAGCGCGCGAATGCCCAGCGCGAACTGGGCGATGCCTATGATCTCAAGGCCTTCAACGACGCAGTCGTCCTGGGCGGCAATTCACCGCTCAGCGTGATGGCGAAGAATGTCGAGCGTTATATTGCGGGGGCAAAGGGCCAGACTTAGTGTCCCCGGCCAATAAAGAACTTCAGAGATTGCAGGACTGGCCAAGCAAAGCAAGATGCGTATAGTATCGCAAGTAATGCCATAGCTTGGTTTGAATAACGGGGGCGCAAATTATGCTGACAAGGCTCGCTTGGATTGCGGCGCTGTTCACAACATTTGTTTGGGCAGTGCCCTCACGGGCGGACTGGCACATGGCATCCAGCGACCATTTCGTCGTGTATGCAGATGACAGTGAGAAAGACATCAGGCGCTTTGCCGAGATGCTGGAAAGCTATCATGAAGCGATCGCATATGTAATTCAGCGAAAGGTTGAAAAACCAAGTCCCTCGAACAGGGTAACGATCTTTGCGGTCGGCAGTATCCGCGATCTGAAAGCGCTAGCAGGCGGCAATAACAAGTTCATCGCTGGCTTTTATGTGCCGCGTGCGGGAGGTTCGCGCGCATTCATTCCCGATATCCGGATGAAGGGCGGCGAACTCGATTTTTCCGCGACGGTCCTCCTCCACGAGTACGCGCATCACTATCTGATTTCGACATCGAGATTCGCAATGCCGCGGTGGTTGAGCGAAGGCGCAGCAGAGTTCTTCGCTTCGGCACAATTCATGAAGGATGGAACGGTCTCGATCGGTCGACCTGCCGTGCATCGCGCGGGCGAACTGGCATTTTCCGACAAGGTCACGATCGAGGAATTGCTCGACCAGGGGCTCTATGAGAAGCGAAAATCAAAAAGGCACGATTCCTTTTACGGCCGCAGTTGGACGCTCTATCATTATTTGGTCTTCTCCGAAGAGAGGAAGGGTCAGCTTTCCGACTATTGGTTCAAGGTCGCGCAGGGCATACCTTCGCTTGAAGCAGCCCGGCAGGCGTTTGGCGACCTCGCGATTCTGGACAAGGAGATGAACCGCTATCTCAAGTCGCGAAGCATGTACTCTTACCGCGTCGGTCCAGACCTGATCAGTCCCAGTCCCGTAACGGTGAGCACGCTGTCAGCGGGTGAAGCCGCCATCATGCCCATCGTAATCCAGTCGCAGCGCGGGGTAACGCGTGAAGAGGCTGAGGCGCTGGTGGTCGAGGCCCGCGATATTGCTGACCAATACCCGCAGAATGCAGCCGTCCTTGCTGCCTTGGCCGAAGCCGAACATGACGCTGGCAATTATCCTGCGGTGATCGCCGCAGCTGATCGCGCACTGGCGATCGATCCGGCAAGCAAGAATGCCTATATCCAGAAGGGATATGCGCTTTTCAAGCTTGCTGGCGATGCAGAGGACAGGAATGATGCCGTCCTTGATGCCGTAGCGCCCTTCACCCAGCTCAATCGCCTCGAACCCGATCATCCTCTGCCATTGTGGTATTACTACCGCAGCTTTGTTGATCGGGGCGTCGAGCCTCCCGAAACCGCCCGCCATGCCCTTGAGCGCGCGGCGCAGATCGCTCCGTTCGACCAGAGTTTATGGATGAGTGTGGGCTACATGCAGGCTTCGGAAGGCAAGATCGCCAATGCGGTCAATAGCCTGTCGTCGGTTGCAAACAATCCACATGGTGGCGGTTTGGCCCGCCAGGCGCATGCCTATATCACTGCGCTGGAAAATGCGCCCGAAGGGCAGCCGTTCAGACTCGAAAAGGTTGTTGTGCCTGCAGCGGCCGAAAGTGACGAAGAAAGTCAGGCGTTATAAAAGGTTGATCTGACGCAGCGGCGGCCGCTGTGGGCCGCGCGGTCAATTCTTGCGGAACAGACCCTTGGCCATGCCGGCAATATCGTCCAGCGGATTGCCGTCACCGTCACGATCAAGCATGTCGAGAAGCCCCTTGGCCTGCGGGTGCTCCTTCAGCAGGTTGCTGAATTCCATCAGCGATCCTTCACCGCCGATGTGCTCGACAATCTGCGAAAGCACACTGGTGTCTAGCCCGGTCCGGGCTGAAGCCAGTTCCACCGTATCGCCCTGCATCTGGTGCGAATGGCCCAGCGCGGCGATTGCCTTTTCAGCCATGGCCGGTTCGATCCCCACTGCACGGGCAAGATTGCGCACATCGTCGGGCGCACCGGCAATGTTCTTCAGGATTCCGTCAAACAGGCTCATTGCGCTGGCTCCTTGCTGAAAGAAATGAGTTATAGCGGCAACTCGTGACACAAAAAAGGCCCCGCTCCCAACCGGAAACGGGGCCCTCCTCTCCAAACCCTGGCAGAAATCAGGCGGCGATCGCCACTCGCGGTGCCGCGTCTCGCACGCCCTGATCGACGTGATCTGCAAATTGCGCGAAATTATCGTTGAACAGGCGCACCAACTTCTCCGCAGTGGCATCGTACTCTTTCTTGTCCGCCCAAGTCGTGCGCGGATCGAGGATCCCGCTGTCGACACCATCCACGCTAACCGGAACTTCGAAGCCGAAGTTGGGGTCTACCCGGAATTCCGCATCGTTCAGGCTGCCATCAAGCGCAGCGTTGAGTAACGCGCGAGTGGCCTTGATCGGCATGCGGCTGCCCGCGCCATATTTGCCGCCGGTCCAGCCGGTGTTGACCAGCCAGCATTGCACACTGCCCCGGCCGATCCGCTCCTTCAGCAGATTGCCGTAGACGCTGGGATGGCGCGGCATGAAGGGCGCGCCAAAGCAGGTGCTGAAGGTCGCCTCAGGCTCGGTCACGCCAATCTCGGTACCGGCCACCTTGGCGGTATAGCCGGAAAGGAAGTAATACATCGCCTGATCGGGCGTGAGCCGGGCGATCGGGGGCAGCACGCCAAACGCATCGGCGGTGAGCATGATGACATTGCTGGGCACCGGGCCCAGGTTTTCTTCCGATGCATTGGGGATGAAGTCTATCGGATAGGCACCGCGGCTGTTTTCAGCGAGCGAGGCGTCATCGAAATCGAGCTCGCGCGTGTCCGGGTCCATCACCACATTTTCCAGCACAGTACCGAAGCGACGCGTGGTGGCGTAGATTTCGGGCTCGGCCTCTTCCGACAGGCGGATCATCTTGGCGTAACAGCCGCCTTCGAAATTGAACACAGCCGTGTCAGACCAGCCATGCTCGTCATCGCCGATCAGCGTGCGGCTGGCATCGGCGGAAAGCGTGGTCTTGCCGGTGCCCGACAGACCGAAGAATACCGCCGTCTTACCATCAGGCCCGACATTGGCCGAACAATGCATCGGCATCACGCCTTTGGCCGGCAGGAGGTAGTTGAGAATTCCGAACACGCTTTTCTTCATCTCGCCCGCATAGGCGGTGCCGCCAATCAGGATCAGCTTTTCGCTGAGGTTGACCGCGATCACTGTCTCGCTGCGGCAGCCATGCCGTGCGGGATCGGCGCGGAAGCTGGGCAGATCGATGATCGTGTACTCGGGCACGAAATCGCGCAGCTCATCAGTCGTGGGGCGGACCAGCAGCGTGCGAATGAAAAGATTGTGCCAGGCCAGTTCGTTGATCACGCGCACATTGACCCGGTGCTCCGCCTGCGAGCCGCCGAACAGGTCAGCGACAAAGAGCTGCGACTTGTCCTTCAGCGCTGCAAGAAAATCCGCTTTCAGCGCAGCGAAGTGGTCAGGCGTCATCGCAACGTTGACCTTACCCCACCACACCGTGTTTTCGGTTTCGGCATCGCGCACGATGAACTTGTCTTTCGCGCTGCGGCCAGTGTGCGCGCCGGTCTTGACCACCAGTGCGCCATGGCGCGACAATTCACCCTCGCGATTGGCAATGGCATGTTCGACAAGTTGCGCAGGACCCAGGTTTGAATGGATTTCGGCGACAGTCTCGATGCCCTGGCTGGACAAGGGAACGGCAAGCGGATTGGACACGCAATTCTCCTGAATTTATTGGCGAGCGACTGGGGCCAGGCCCCATGCACCCGCCGAACGCATAGTCTATGCGAGAGCACATACTGCGTATGAGAGCACATAATGCATACGAATGCACGGATTCGCCCCCGCCCCTTAGTTTACGTCATCCAGCCCGTCAAACGCACAAAATGCAGCTGGGCTTGTGATGGCGCCCAGCAGCGGCGACTCGTTGTTTCGCGGCCCACAAAGCGCTAATCGGTCAGGCAACATGTCATTCAAGGAACCCGCGATGAGCGAACCGGCGAACGAGCCGACGGTAAAACACGGCGAAACCGTGATCGCGCTGGTCGACGATGACCGCAACATTCTTACCACAGTGTCAATTGCGCTGCAGGCCGAAGGCTTCGTCACCCGCGTATATTCGGATGGCGAAACGGCCTTGAAGGCGCTGATCGAAAATCCCCCGGACCTCGCGGTGTTCGATATCAAGATGCCCAGGATGGACGGGTTCGAATTGCTGCGCCGGGTCCGCGCGCATAGCGCGCTGCCAGTGATCTTCCTGACCAGCAAGGATGACGAGACCGATGAGGAGGTGGGGCTGGAATTGGGCGCGGATGACTACATCGCCAAACCCTTCAGCCTGCGCTTGCTGATGGCCCGGATCCGCGCAATCCTGCGCCGTTTCGACACGCCGGGTACGAACACCGCGGAGCTGGGAGAGGCGCGCGAACCGGCCAGCCATTCGGTCACAAGAGGCCGCCTGTTCATGGACCCGGCGCGCCATCAGGTGACCTGGGGCGGCGAGCCGGTATCACTGACGGTAACCGAATTCCTGATCCTTGAGGCGCTGGCGCTGCGCCCCGGCGTAATCAAGAGCCGCAACCAGTTGATGGATGCGGCCTATCCCGATGACGTGTTCGTTGATGATCGCACGGTCGACAGCCACATCAAGCGAATGCGCCGCAAGTTCCGCCAGGTTGATCCAGAGTTCGGGGCAATCGATACTCTGTACGGCGCCGGTTACTGCTTCACCGATGACTGAAAACGGCGAATCTTCACGAGTGATCCGGCAGGTCGACCGGCTCGGCTGGAGTGGACGAATCTCGCTCACTTCGCGTATCCTGGTGGTCAATATCTTGCCGCTGGCCATGCTCGGCGGCGGGATCTTCTACCTCGATTCCTACCGCACGCAGCTGCTCAACGAGCGTTACAAGCTGGCGCGAATCGAAGCGCAGATCACTGCCGAGGCGCTAGCCGGTGCCTCGCGCACGCGTCAGGAAGCGCTACTGGTGCAGATCGGCAAGGAACAGCGCATGCGGCTGCGCATGTTCGACGCCGAAGGCCGCCTGTGGGCTGACAGTTTTGCGCTCGCTGAGCCCTCGTTCGCGCTCGACGTGCCAGGTGACGAACGCTTCGCGGAAGATTTCGCCCGCGCGCTTGACCGCGCCGTCGACAAGATCGTGGGTGCCGATCCGATCCCGGACTACTTCGAACCGGAAGATGCCTCCGCGGATGCCTGGCCCGAGCTGCGGCGCGCGCGAGAACAGGGCATATCGCAGATCCAGTTGCGCGATGCCCCAGATGGCTCTCCGGTAATCAACGCTGCAGCCCCCGTCGGCCTGAATGGTGCGACCCTGCTGACCACACGCAATGCGATCGATATCACCATGGCAGTGCGCGAAGCGCGCACTACCCTGGGCATCGCGGTGCTGCTGGCGCTGGCCGCTTCGATCCTGCTTTCGTTGTTCCTGGCCCGCACCATCATTGCTCCGCTCAGGCTGCTGTCCAACGCCGCGATCAAGGTGCGACAGGGGCGTGACCGCGATGTCGAGGTGCCGCGCCTGCCCGAACGGCGCGACGAAATCGGCCTGCTCGCCCGCGCTGTATCGGACATGACCGGCGCACTGAGGCAAAGGATCGATGCGGTCGAAAGCTTCGCCGCCGATGTCGCCCACGAAATCAAGAACCCGCTCGCATCGCTACGCAGCGCGATCGAATCGCTGCCGCGCGTCGAGGATCCGGATTTGCGCCGCAAGCTCACAGAGATCGCAACCCATGACGTGCGGCGGATTGACCGCCTGGTGACCGAGATTTCGGATGCCAGCAGGATCGATGCAGAAATGTCGCGCGCAACGCTGGAGCGGATCGATTTGCACGCATTGGTGAGGGCAATCATCGGATCGCGCGAGGATCGCGCGGAAAATGCCGATCGCCCCATCACGATTATCACCAGCAGCGGCCAGGCAATAGTGTCAGGAGTGCCGCCGCGGCTTGAACGCGTGATCGAAAACCTGCTGGACAATGCGGTATCCTTTTCACCGCCTGATGCGCCAATCGAGGTGTCTTTAAGCCGCGCAGGCAAGCGGGTTATCCTGACCGTCTGCGATAGCGGGCCGGGAATCGCCGAGGATTCGCGCGAGAAAGTATTCGAACGGTTTCATTCGGTCCGCCCCGAAGCCGAGGATTTCGGCAATCACTCAGGGCTTGGCCTTGCGATCGCTCGCGCGATTGCCGAAGCGCATGATGGAACCTTGACTGCTCATCCGCGTCCCGATGGCAAGAGCGGCGCCTGTCTGCGCCTTGAACTGCCCGCCGCCGCATGAGCACAAGCGGGCAAATCGTCCAGGCCAGCGCGGTTGCCATCGATGGCCGCGCGCTGCTGATCGAGGGGCCGCCCGGCAGCGGCAAATCAAGCCTGGCGCTGGCATTGATCGATCGCGGCGCGGGGCTCATCGGTGATGACGGGGTGCGGTTGGAAAGGAGCGGTGGGGAGATCATCGCCGCACCGCCGCCCAACATTGCCGGAAAGCTGGAGATTCGCGGGGTGGGGATCGCCGAACTGCCTGCAACCAGCGCCCCGCTCGCGCTGATCCTGTCGCTTGATCCGAACGCGCCGCGCTATCCCCAGCCGCTCGAACACCGCAAAATTCTGGGCTGCGAAATCCCGGTGCTTCCGTTTCGCTTCGATACCCCGCTCATTGCCTTGCGGGCGGAGTGGGCGGTGCGGCTGCACGGGCTTTCGCCGGTCAAAGAATAAGTACATGCGCAGGCTTGCTTGCCCTTCCAATCCGCGGCCGGGCGCGCGACAATGGCAAACATGACCGAGCCCGCCATCCACCGCGATTCTTCCGCTGAGCAAGACCCGCCGTGCCAGCGCATCCTGCTGGTCACGGGCATGCTTGGCGCAGGCAAATCCACCGCGCTGCAAGTGCTGGAAGACCTGGGCTGGGAGATCGTCGACAACCTTCCTGTGGGCCTGCTCGAACGTATGGTGGCCAATCCAGGCACATCCGCCGGGCGGCTGGCGATCGGTTTTGATTCGCGCACGCGGGGCTTTGAACCGCAGAACATCATCGCGCTGGTCGGCCGCGTTGCCCGCCGACCTGATATCGCGCTGACAACCATGTTTATCGATTGTTCGACCGAAGAGCTTGAGCGCCGTTATAACGAGACCCGCCGCCGCCATCCGATGGCGCAGGGACGCCCGCTTTCCGAAGGGATCCGGGCTGAACGCGAACTGCTCGCACCGCTGCGCCAATGGGCGGAGATCGTGATCGACACCAGCGCCTTCGGGGTCAACCACTTGCAACAGCACATCCGCGAACTGTTCGCCGAGGAACCCGGCGCACCGATGACCGTCACCGTCTCCAGCTTCGGGTTCGCGCGCGGAACCCCACCGCTGGCCGATCTGGTTTTCGACATGCGGTTTCTCGACAATCCGCATTGGGTTGCGGAATTGCGCGAATTGACCGGGCTCGACCCTGCGGTGGCCGAGCATGTTCGCGCCGACCCGGGCTTTGGTGAGAGTTTCGAGCGTATCCTTGATCTGCTGACCACGCTGCTGCCGCGTTACCAGGCGCAGGGTAAAGGCTATGTCCACATTGCCTTCGGCTGCACCGGCGGCAAGCATCGTTCGGTATTTACCGCCGAAGAAATCGCGCGAGGCTTGCGCGACGCAGGATTTTCGCCCACTGTCCGCCACCGCAATTTGGCATCGCGCGCGTCCGACGAGATCGAGGGGAAAAAGCGGTGACAAGCCTGGATGGATCAACGCGGCCACTTGCCGCAGGAATGAACGGATCTGGCACTCTCTCATGATTGGATTGATCCTGGTCACGCATGGCCAATTGGCCGAGCATTTCGTCGACGCGATGGAGCACGTAGTCGGCCCGCAACAGTCGATCGCAACGGTCTGTATTGGCCCCAGTGACGATATGGAATTGCGGCGCAAAGACATCGCCAACGCGATCACCCGGGTGGATGAAGGCCAGGGTGTGATTGTGCTGACTGACCTGTTCGGTGGAACGCCGTCAAATCTCGCCATTTCGCTGCTCGAGCGCGGCCGGGTGGAAGTGATCGCCGGAATCAACCTGCCGATGTTGATCCGGCTGGCTGGTGCGCGCAAATCGATGAATGTGGTGGATGCAGTTGCGGCAGCCAAGAAGGCTGGCCGCAATTACATCACCGTCGCCAGCGAGTTCCTGAGCGAAGATACTGCCGCGGCGGAGGCCAGGGCGTGAATGAAGTCCGGCGGACGCTTACCATCGTTAACGAGCGCGGATTGCATGCACGGGCGAGCGCCAAATTCGTCGGCGCGGTTGCCGCTCTGCCAAACGGCACAAAGGTGCGTGTGGCCAAAGACGGCCACGAAGCCGAAGGCGGATCGATCCTGGGCCTGATGATGCTGGGGGCGGCCAAGGGCGACGAGGTGGAACTGATCGTGACTGGCGAAAATGCCGAAGCGGTTTTTGCAGACCTGAGCGCGATGATCCAAGACGGATTCGGCGAAGAGTGAACCCGTCGTCCGACCGCCGCCAGATCACCGGCTTTTCCAACCCCACGGTAAAATACCTTCGCAGCCTGCGTGACAAGAAGCACCGCAAGGCTGCGGGCAAATTCCTTGCCGAGGGACTGCGCCTGCTGACTGATGCGCGCGAATGCGGCCATGTGCCCGAAATTCTGGTGATGGCGTCAGGGCGCGATCCTCACCCACTGCTGGACGCACTTGAAAGCGACGTTACGGCGGCGGGCGGCGAGGTGATCGAAACTACCCCCGACATCCTCGGCAAGATCACCGGCAAGGCCAATCCGCAGGCGGTGGCGGGCGTGTTCGCCGAATTCGATACCTCGCTGGCGAGCCTTGACCGGAGCGCCGCACCGATCTGGCTGGTGGCGCAGGCACTGCGTGACCCAGGCAATCTGGGCACCATGCTGCGCACCGGAGACGCCGTGGGCGCGGGCGGATTAATTCTGATCGACGATTGCGCCGATCCGTTCAGCGTCGAGGCGGTGCGCGCGAGCATGGGGGCGGTCTTTACGCAGAAGCTCGCCCGCGCGCGTTGGGACGAGTTTCTGCCGTGGCTCCGCACTGGCCCTGGCCAGCTGGTGGCAGCCTCACTGCGCGATGCGGTGCCCTATCGCGGCGCGCCATATCAGGCACCGTGTTTCATCCTTGTCGGCAACGAATCGCAGGGACTGCCGGAGGAATACGAAGCCGCCTGCGACCTGCGGGTGACCATGCCGATGCGGGGGCGCGCGGATTCACTCAACGCGGCGATGGCGGGCGCAGTGCTGGCCTATGAGGTGCTGGCAGAGTTGGAAGGGTGATCAATCACCCGCAATGAAAGCGGTGACCAGCAATTTTCCATCCTTGGCAGGTTCGGCCAGCAGCCGGTAATCGAGAAGCGGTCGCAGTTTGTTCCGGGCGATATAGCCGATCGCGCCGCCTTCCAGCACGACCTTGGCACGTGTGGCAGACTGCTCCTCCTCGGCCTGCTCGAGATAGGCCGACCAACCGACAAGATCCCACGAGAGGTTGTCGATAATCTCGGGCCCCGTCGCATCGCGATAGACCGGCACATCCTGGCCGATCACATAGAGCACGGAAAAGGCATCGTCCTCGCCAAGATCCTGCGCCCACAGCCACGGCATGACGATGCTGCCCTCCTCCGCCGGGCCCTTGGCACAGCCGAGCTGAAGCAAGGATTCGAGCGCCTCCCACAGCCCGTAATCGGGATCATCCAGCCGCTCGCGCAGCAAATCGCGTCCGCTGCCGCCGCCGAAATCGAGGATCGCGTCTCCGGCGAACAGCGGCAGCAATCTTTCCTCGCTGCGTTCGGTGACGGCCGCGGCGAGCGCGATACGAAATTCCTGCGCACCCGCAATATCCCCGCATTCATCGCGCGGCGCATAGTCCTTGGCCGAAACCGGTGCATGCAAGGCTATGGCCACTGCTGCCGCCGCAAGCGCAAACCTCATTCCGCCTCCTCCTCGGTCCCGCCAGCCAGCAATCCATCACCGACATAGCGCGGCACGGCCTCGACCAGCGGGACGTCCTCGATCTCACGCGAGATTTCGAGGCCCTTTTCAGCCATACGGCGGCCCGATGTCAGCACGTTGCGCTCAAAACTGCCGACGAACTTGTTGTAATTCGTCACTGCGGTTTCCAGCCCGCCGCCCACGCGCTTCATATGCTCGGCCGCGACGCGAAGCCGCTCGTACAGCTCAGCCCCCATCTTGCCGATTTCCTTGGCTTCGGCAGCCATCTGGTCCTGCCGCCACACCTGCGCCACGGTGCGCGCGATCGCAACCAGATTGGTCGGCGTTGCCAGCAGCACCTTGTTCTTGAAGGCAAAGTCCCACAGCTCGGGATCGTGTTCGAGCGCAGCGGCGACGAAATGCTCACCCGGCACGAACATCACCACATAATCGGGCGCATCGTCGAACTGGCTCTGGTAACTTTTCGAACCCAGCGTCTGCACATGGCCGCGCATGGATTTGGCATGCATGTCCATGTGCCGTGTGCGCTCGTCATCATTGTCAGCCTCGAACGCCGCCTGATAGGCGTTGAGCGAGACCTTGGCGTCGATCACCAGCTGTTTCTGGCCCGGAACATTGACGATTGCATCGGGCCGCAGCCGCCCGCCATCGGTTTCGACCGATTGCTCGAGAATGAAGTCGGTGTGCTGCGACAGCCCGCATTGCTCCAGCACATTCTGCAGCGCTCGCTCGCCCCAGCGCCCGCGTGCCTTCGGGGCATTGGTGAGCGAATTGCCCAGCCGCTGCGCCTCGCGCCGCACCTGTTCCTGCCCCTCGCGCATCGACTGGATCAGGCCGGTGAGCTGGCCGAAAGCATCGACGCGCCGCTTTTCCAGCGTTTCGACCTGCTCCTCGTATTTCCTGAGCCGTTCGCCCACTGGATTGAGCAGCGCCTTGATCTTCTGCTCGCCCGCCTCTTCGGATTGCCTGAAGCGTTCCTCGGCGCGTTTGAGGAATTCGTCCTGGCTGCGCGAGAGCACCTCTCCGCCGACCGCCTTGAACTGCGCAAGCATTTCCTCGCGCGCCTCACGCATCTGCGCCATCTGCTTGTCGAAATTGGCGGCATTGGCCTTGTGCGTCGCCAACTCGATTCGCGCATCGCCCAATTCGGCAATCGCGCGCTTGAATTCCTCCTCGCGCTGGGCGGCCGCGCTCTCCGCCTCAGCCAGACGCGCCTTTACGTCCGTAACGGGACGACTGCCAATAAACCACCCCGCCCCCGCACCGATTGCGAGACCGAGAATGAGTGCGATGATTACGAGAAGTGTCGGATCCATCGCGTCATATTAGGCGGAACGGAGCGAGAACGGAAGAGGTTGTTTGTGGACTATCCCCTGCACCGGCATTCCGGCGAAGGTCGGAATCCAGGATGATCGCCCATCATCGGCTGGACCCCGGCCTGCGCCGGGGTGACGAACATCACGCAGCGCGCAGTTTCTGCAGCTTCTTGAGTGCCATCTGGCGCTTCAAACGCGACAGATGATCGATGAACAGAATCCCCTCCAGATGGTCCATCTCGTGCTGGATGCAGGTGGCCATCAGCCCCTCCATCGCCTCTTCATGATGGTTGCCGTCGAGATCCTGGTACTTGACCCGGCAAGTCGCCGGGCGATCGACATCGGCGTAGATCTCGGGCACCGAAAGGCAGCCTTCCTGATAGGTCGCGAGTTCCTCCGCCGGATCGACGATCACCGGGTTCACGAATACGCGCGGCTCCTTCCTGGTCGCCGGATGAGTGTGCTTGTGCCCGTTGTGCTCGCATTCGATCGGCGGTGCATCGGGATCGTCCGGCTGCAGATCGATCACCAGCACGCGCTTGGGCACGCCCACCTGGATCGCGGCCAGGCCGATGCCAGGCGCGTCATACATTGTCTCGAACATATCCTCGACCAGCGTACGCAGTTCGTCATCGAACACAGTCACGGGTTCGGACACGGTTTTCAGCCGGGGGTCCGGCACTTCAAGGATTTCGCGGATAGCCATGGATGCGCAATCTAGGTGTTCAATGCCATTCCTTCAAGCATTCGTCATTGCGAGCCGAAGGCGGCAGCAAAGCTGGCCAGCGGCCAACCAATCCATGGCCAACCGCCCCGATTAGCCGCAATGGCAGTCGATGGATTGCCGCGTCGCCGCTGGCGCGGCTCCTCGCAATGACGATCACCCCACCGGCCGCCTTGCACGCAAGGCCTGCGCCAGTGTGCCTTCATCAAGATAATCGAGCTCGCCCCCTACCGGCAGGCCGTGGGCAAGCTGGGTTATACGCAGGGGAAAGCCCTCAAGCCGCTCGGCAAGGTAATGCGCGGTGGTCTGCCCTTCCAGCGTGGCGTTCATCGCCAGCACCACCTCATCGATCCCGCCCTGCTCCACTCGTTCCAGCAGGCTCGCGATGTTGAGGTCTTCCGGGCGCACCCCGTCAAGCGCCGAGAGCCGCCCGCCCAGCACGTGATAACGCCCGGTGAACAGCCGCGCACGGTCAAGCGCCCACAGGTCAGCAACATCCTCCACGATGCAAAGAGACTTCGCGTCGCGCCGATGATCGGCGCAAATGCCGCAGGGGTTCTTCGTATCGACATTGCCGCAAGTGTCGCATTCGACGAGGCCTTCGCGGACCGCATCGAGCGCACTGAGCAGGGTAGGCAGCGCCTGCTCGCGGTTCTTCACCAGCCACAGCACTGCGCGCCGCGCGCTGCGCGGACCCAGCCCGGGAAGCCGCGCCAATGCGTTTGCCAGTGCTTCGATCTCTTGCGATGCCATGGCGCGACAGATAGGGGCTTCATCGTGTTCGAGAAAGGCCCACACCCCAAGTCATGCGCATAATCTTCATGGGAACGCCCGAATTTGCCGTGCCGGCATTGGAAGCGCTGCACCATGCAGCGCATGAGCTGGTCTGCGTCTATACCCAGCCGCCGCGCCCGGCGGGCCGGGGCAAGAAATTGCAGCCATCGCCGGTGCACAAGGTGGCTGAACGTTTGGGGATCGAGGTTCGCTGTCCAGCCTCGCTGAGGAGCCCCGAGACGCAAGCAGAATTCGCCGCGCTCGATGCAGATGTGGCGGTGGTTGCGGCCTATGGGCTGATCCTGCCGCAGCCGGTGCTGGATGCGCCCAGGCATGGCTGCCTCAATATCCACGCATCGATCCTGCCGCGCTGGCGCGGCGCGGCGCCGATCCACCGCGCGGTGATGGCGGGTGATCCCGTAACCGGCGTCACCATAATGCAGATGGAGGCCGGGCTGGACACCGGGCCGATGCTGGCCGCCGCGCGCACGCCGGTCGACGCCAAAACCACCGGCGAATTGACCGCAGAACTGGCGGAACTGGGCGCGCAGCTGATGGTGGGCACGCTGCGCGATCTGGCGATCCACAAGCCGATAGCGCAGGATGATGCTCTCGCGACCTACGCCCCCAAGATCGACAAGGCGGAAAGCCGGATCGACTGGGGAAAGAGCGCCGAGGAAACCGAACGGCTCGTGCGCGGGCTGGCGCCCTTCCCCGGCGCGTGGTTCGATCTGGAAGGCGAGCGGGTAAAGCTGCTGCGCGCTGAACTGGCCGATGGTGCAGGCGCGCCGGGCGAAGTGCTGGACGATGATTTGGCAATCGCCTGCGGCTCAGGCGCCATACGCCCGCTGCGGCTCCAGCGCGCGGGCAAGCCGGCGATGGATCGGGCAGACTTTCTGCGCGGGCGACCGGTGATCAAGGGCACGATCCTGCCGTGACTCCATCCTCATCTCGTCATCCCAGCGAAAGCTGGGATCTGGTTTGGCCATGCGCCCGATCGATGGAGCTTCCAGCTTCCGCTGGAATGACGCAGTAGAATGACCCGTTTCGCGCTCACGCTCGAGTTCGACGGCACGCCCTTCATGGGGCTGCAACGCCAGAGCCACGGGCCGAGCGTGCAGCAGGCGGTGGAAGAGGCCGCATTTGCAGTGACCGGCGAGCAGGTGCGGCTGCACAGCGCGGGGCGCACCGACACCGGCGTTCATGCGCTGGCGATGCGCAGCCATCTGGACATCGAAAAGCCGATCGAGCCGTTCCGCCTGATGGAGGCGCTTAACGCGCATCTGCGGCCTGATCCGATCGCCGTGACGCATTGCGAGGTGGTGCCGGACGATTGGCACGCGCGCTTTTCCTGCATCGGGCGGCGTTACGTCTATCGTATCGTCAACCGCCGCGCACCGCTGACAATAGAACTCAATCGCGCCTGGCAAGTCCCGCAGGAACTTGACGAGAAGGCGATGCACCGCGCGGCACAAGCGCTGGTGGGGCAGCACGATTTCACTACCTTTCGTTCTGCCCACTGCCAGGCTGAAAGCCCGATCAAGACGCTCGACCGGCTCGATGTCGAGCGCGCCAGAACAGTTTGGGGCGAAGAAATTCGCATCCATGCCGCCGCGCGCAGTTTCCTGCATCACCAGGTGCGCAGCATGGTCGGCTGTCTCGCCATGGTGGGCATGGGCCGGTGGCGAGAGGAACAGGTCGCCGCAGCGCTGGCCGCGCGCGACCGGCAGCAACTGGGCCTCAACGCCCCGCCGCAAGGGCTCTATTTCGTTGAGGCGGTTTATGACCAATACACTTGACCTAACGTCACCCTAGCCAAGGCGTCATTGCGAGCGTAGCGAAGCAATCCAGAGCGGAATACGCGGGGCATCTGGATTGCCGCGTCGCCTCCGGCTCCTCGCAATGACGATGATGGGAGACAACAAGATGACCACAACCGGCAAACAGCTTTTCACCACGCTCGAAGCTGACGGCACGCTTACCGTCGCGATCGAGGAGGTCAGCTTTCCAGATCCCACTGGAAATCAGGTGCTGGTGAAGATGGAGGCAGCACCGATCAATCCTTCCGATCTCGCGATCCTGACTGGCGCGGCCGATCTTGAGAACGCAGAATATTCGCCCGGCAAGTATGTCGCCACCATGCCCGAACCTTTCAACACCGGTTCCAAGGCGCGCCACGGGCAGAAGCTGCCCGCAGGCAATGAGGGTGCCGGCACGGTGGTTGCCGCGGGTGACAGCGATATGGCCAAGGCGCTGATGGGCCAGCGCGTCGCGTGCGTGCCGGGCAATGCCTATAGCCAGTATTGCATTGCCGATGCCGCGATGTGCCTGCCGCTGGGCGATCATTCCTGCGAGGACGGGGCCAGTGCATTCGTCAACCCGATGACGGCGCTGGGCTTTGCCGAAAATGCCAAGATGGATGGCCAGAAGGCGATCGTGCACACCGCCGCCGCATCCAACCTTGGCCAGATGCTGATCAAGATCTGCCAGGAAGACGGGATCGAGCTGGTCAACATCGTGCGTAAGGCTGAGCATGTCGACATGCTCAAGGGACTTGGCGCGAAGCATGTCGTGAATTCCTCTGACGATGATTTCATGGCGCAGCTGCGCAATTCGATCGATGCGACCAATGCCTTCTACGGTTTCGATCCGATCGGCGGCGGGCAAGCGGTAGACAATGTCTTCAAGGCGATGGAGCAGGTCGCGGTCGGCAAGATGACCGAATACAGCCGCTATGGTTCGAACCAGCAGAAGCGCATGTTCATCTATGGCCGGCTCGATATGGGGCCGACGATCCTGACGCCCAGCTATGGCTTTGGCTGGACACTATCGGGCTGGCTGCTCACGCCTTTCCTTGCCAATGCGGGCATGGAGACCGTACTGCGGATGCGCCAGCGGGTGCTCGAAAATCTCACCACCACCTTTGCCAGCAGCTACAAGCGCAAGGTCAATCTGGAACAGATGCTGACAAAGGATGCAGTGACCGATTATCGCGCGATGAAGACGGGCGAGAAATACCTCGTCACGCCCTGGAGTTGATCGTTACCGGTTGTCAAACGCTGCCTGGATCGCGCCGGGATCGGTGATCCCGTTCGCGATCAGCAATTGCAGCAGTATCCGTGCCTTTTGCGGGTTGAGCGCCCGCGCAGCCACAAAGCCATTGGCGTCATCTTCCGGCTCGCGATCGACCAGCCCCTCATCGGCGCGGCTTGCCCGCACCACGGCCAGGCCGTTCTGACGCAAGCGGACAAGCGCTTGTCGAACGATGTCGGGCATGTTCCCTTCGCCCAGGCCGGCAATCACGATCCCGCGCGTTTCCGGGCCGGTGATGCAAGCCAGCGCGCCCGGCTCCATCCCGGCATAGGCATAGAGGATCGGAACCTGCGGCAGCGCGTCCTCCCAGCCCAATTGCGCACCCGCGTCGCTGCGCCAAGGCGCACCGAACCAGTCGAGCGTGGCAGGGGTGACGAGCGCAACCGATTCGCGCGGGAAGCCGCGGAACGCATCGGTCCCGCGAGTGCGCACCTTGCGCACGTCGCGTGCGCCAAACACGCGGTCGCCCATCACCACCAGAACGCCGCGCCCGGCGGCCTCCGTGTCGCTCGCCACGCGCACCGCGTTGGCGAAGTTCCTCAGTCCGTCATAGCCTACCGCATCGGCAGGCCGCATCGCGCCCACCACAACCACCGGCTTGCTTGCGGGCAGCGTCAGGTCGAGCAGGAAGGCGGTTTCTTCCAGCGTATCGGTGCCGTGGGTCACGATCACCCCGTCGCAGGAATCATCCGTCAGCGCGCCCATGATCGCGGGATGGAGTTCGTTCCACACCGCCGGGCCGATATTTGCCGAATCTACATTGGCGATCTGGCGGCCTGACAATTCGGCTTCCAGGCCCAGCCCGTCGACCCGGTCGAGATAGTCCTCGATCCCGATCTGGCCCGCTCTGTAATCACTGGCGATGGCCGAGCCTGCAATGCCCGCAATCGTGCCGCCGGTGGCGAATACTTTGACGTGTTTGCTCATATTGACGCTCGCCTAGCGCCGCGCGAGACCAATCGGCAATTGATTTTAGGAAATTCGGCGCTAGATAGCGCCATTCCGCACATCGGAGCGGGCGATTAGCTCAGTTGGTAGAGCATCTCGTTTACACCGAGAGGGTCGGCAGTTCGAGCCTGTCATCGCCCACCACACAAACCCGCGAAAGACCGCGGTTTTCCGCGACAAGACCTCATATCAGCGCATGCTGCCAGGATGCGCCGCGTAGGCTGTGTATACACCGTATACACAGCGCCCTTTAGCGAATCGTGGCCCGAAACGGATCATAGGCAAATTTCGTGTGCCGATTCCGATTTGCGCCTCCAATTCCAGACGTTAGGGACCCTTCTGAGATCGCCTGAGGGCAGACTGGCAGCTATGCAACGTTAGTGCAGCGATTCCATGTCCAGTCATGGCTCAACCGCCACCCCAGGTTTCGCGCTGAGTGAAGGACAGCTCTCGATCAACGCATTTGACGCTGGGCATGACCGCTTTGTCAGCGTTGATCGACGTCAATGCGGCAGTCTGGTAAGTTTGCCAATGCGATAACGTCTCAAGTACCGGTAGGATCTTAATCATGAACCGCAGGACGATGGTGGCAGGTGCCGGCGCGACCGTGGCTGTTGGCACGGGTCTTTATCTGGCTGGACGTGGGCCCGATTATGCCAAGGTGGTGGCCCCTATCCGTGCGGAAATGGCGGCGCGGAACAATGCCGACATGCATTATCTGGTTCATAATGCGGTGCTCGCAGCCAACAGCCACAACACCCAGCCTTGGCGGTTTCTGACGGGTGAGCGGTATATCGAGATTACTCCAGACAAGACGCGGGCAACACCGGTAGTCGATCCCGACGACCATCATCTTTTCGCAAGCCTTGGCTGCGCGCTTGAAAATCTGTCCATCGCCGCAGCCGCAGCAGGCGCGCAGGCCGAGGCCAGCTTCGTTAGCGAATCCGCCGGACTGCGGATTGATCTTGAGCCGAGGCAGGCACACGTCGATCCACGCTACGCCGCGATCCGCCGCCGCCAATGCACGCGCGCCAATTTCGATGGTCGCCGGGTCGACCCAGCGACATTGGCGCAGCTGGAGAAGGCGGCCGCTGTCCCCGGCTGCAGTGTACAGCTGGTGACCGACAAGGCAGCGATGGACAAGATCCTTGGCCTCATTGTCGCCGCCAATACCGCCCAAATCGAGGATCCAGCGTTCGTCACCGAACTGAAATCATGGATCCGCTTCAACGCGGCAAGCGCAGCGGCGACGGGCGACGGCCTGTATGCGGCCTGTTCGGGCAACCCGACATTGCCAAGCTGGCTCGGCAAGATGCTGCTACCCTATGTACTGACTGCGGAGAGCGAGAATGCGAAATGCATCAGCCAGGTACGCTTTTCGGCCGGCCTGGCAATCTTTGTCTCCGACAGCGACGACCCGGAACACTGGGTACAGGCCGGGCGTAGTTACCAGCGTTTCGCCCTAGAGGCGACATTGTTGGGACTGAAGCACGCCTTCCTCAACCAACCGGTCGAGGTTGTGCGGTTTCGCCCGCAACTGGCTGCATTGCTTGGCATCAGCGGACAACGACCCGATTTGATTGTGCGGTTCGGCTACGGCCCTGATATGCCCTTTTCGATGCGGCGCCCCGTTGCGGCGGTGATGACGCAGGCAAGCGCCTGATATGCTTTGGTTGATCCAGCTTGTATTGCCGCTGGCACTGTTGTTGCTGTTGGCCTTGCGCCCAGCGCGACACTCGGTGACACGAACGTGCCAGATTGCAGGGACCGCCGCGATCCTGTTGGCACTGCACCTCGCCGGTCTCTGGATCCTTCCGCCTTGGTGGACGCCCTGGGTCTATTGGGTGCTATTCGCTCTGGCGCTTTGGCGCGGTTGGGGGATTACGAATCGCACCGGTTTTAACGCCGCAGATGCCGTCATTGCGCTGTTCTGGGCGATGGTGCTTGGTGCAGGCGGATGGCTCGCGCTCGACGCCTATAGGGGTCGAACCCCGCCTACAGGCGATATGGCCGAGCTCGCCTTGCCGTTGCCTCGAGGCCAGTATCTGGTCGCAAACGGCGGTTCGCGCGAGATTGTGAACGCACATTTACGCACCTTGCCGCGCAGCACCGCAGGGCAGCGAAATTATTGGGGGCAAAGCTATGCCATCGATATCATTGCCATCGATCGCTGGGGTTTCCCGGCGAACGGCGATTCGACGATTCTGAGCCCATGTGACGGGCGTGTGGTACGTGCCGAAAAGGAGTTCGCTGATGGCCTCCCCGTGCAACTGGATAGTCCCACCGCACGCGCGGGCAACCATGCGCTGATCCGCTGCGGAGGCTTTGACATATTGCTCGCACATTTCCGGCAAGGCAGCCTGAAGTTCAAGGCGGGCGACGAAGTACGGACCGGGCAGCCGGTGGCTCTCCTCGGCAATAGCGGCGCCTCGGATATGCCGCACCTTCACATTCACGCCCAGCGCCCCGGGACCGAAGCAGCGCCCTTTTCGGGGCAGCCGGTGCCCATCAGGATTGACGGGCGCTATCTGGTGCGGGGTGACAGGCCGTGAAGCGGGCGTTTGCGGCGGGCGCTCGCTATGCGGTTGCGCTTTTCGCGCTCGGCTTTTTGCTCGGTACATTGCGGGTCATGCTGGTGGTCCCGATGCTCGGTGAGTTCGCAGCAACACTGATAGAGCTGCCGTTGATGCTGACTGCCGCTTATCTAATGTGCCGCTGGATTGTGCGGCGTTGGCGGGTGGCAGAGCGCGCAAGCGCTCGCGCGGCAATGGCGCTCAGCTTTCTGCTCCTAATGCTGTTGTTCGAAGCGGTGTTGGGGCTGACCCTAATGGGCCGGACCGCGACCGAACAAGCTGCTGCTTTTGCCACTCCGTCCGGGCTTGCAGGGCTGGCAGCACAGACTATTTCGGCGCTCTTTGTTTTCCTCGTCGACCGGTCCGGCCGGCGATGATCAATCTGACCCGACGACAATGGCTATTGGGGGCCGGAGCGGTGGCCTTTTTGGGCGGCAGCTATGTCTGGACGCAATACCGGCACGCCCTGTCCGCAGCCGAACGACGGATCGCGGGAAAGAGTATGGTCGTCTCCGCACCATCCGGCCCGATCGAATATGCCGTCGCGGGGGACGGTCCGCCATTGCTCATGATTCACGGCACTGGCGGCGGGTTCGATCAGGGGCTGCTGTTTGCGGGCGCGTTGATGCGGCGTGGATACCGGATCGCTGCGCCCTCACGCTACGGCTATCTGCGAAGCGGCTTTCCCGCCGACACATCATTTGCCAACCAGGCCGATAGCTTTGCCCATCTTCTCGATCATCTCGGTATCGACCGATTGCCAGTGATCGGCGGATCGGCGGGGGCTTTGTCCGCAAGCGCCTTTGCGCTGCGCCATCCGGCGCGCTGTTCTGCGCTCGTACTGCTGGTGCCAGCCTGCAATGTCGACGGGCGCGATCCGGTGGCGATGGGCGCGGCGCAGGAAAAGGCAGTGCGCGCGCTTCTCGCTTCCGACTTTCTATATTGGTCCTTGCTGCATACTGCGCCCGAAACACTGATTGGCAATTTGCTGGCGACCGATCCTGCTTTGCTGCCCACAGTCGATGCCAGCGAACGCGCCCGCGCCTTTGCGATCCTGTCGACCATGATGCCGATAGCTGCACGGGCGAAGGGTATGCTCAACGATGCGTATCAGGCGGGGCATCCGGCAGAGCTGGATTTGCCGGGATCGAACCGCCGGTCCTTTTGATCTCAGCTGAGGACGACCGTTTTGGCACAGCCGCCACTGCGCGCAGGATCGCGACGATTGTCCCGAAGGCCGAAATCACCATCCTGCCCGATGGCGGGCATATCTGGCTGGGCCATGACGTGGCGGTAGCGGAACGGATCGACCGATTTCTCGCCACTAAGCGTACCTGAACCCGGTCGTCTCGCGAACAGCGTGAGAATCTTTTCGCCCGGTACATCGAGGCCCACCATGCCCAGCCGGGAACCTCAGAACAGGCGGGCAGCAAGCGGCTCAATGGCTGTCGCGGGAAATTTCTATACCATGTTACGCGGCGTCAGGAGGCGATCAAGGGTATCGGCATCAACCAATTCAAGTTCGAGCGCGGCTTCTCTCAGTGTCTGCCCGTTCTTCAGCGCATGCTTCGCGATTGTCGCGGCGTTGTCATAGCCGATTTCGGGCACCAGAGCGGTGACTAGCATTAGGGATCGCTCGACCAGTTCGGCGATCCGCTCCTCGTTTGCCTCAAGTCCCTCAATGCAGCGGTGCGCGAAGCTATCCATCCCGACAGCGAGCAGTTCGATAGAATTCAGTACGTTCGAACCGATCAGCGGCATGAAGGTGTTCAATTCGAATTGTCCCTGCATTCCGCCTACCGTGGTTGCCTGGTGGTTCCCGATTACCTGCGCGGCGACCATTGTCAGCATCTCCACCTGCGTCGGATTGACCTTGCCCGGCATGATCGAACTGCCTGGTTCGTTTGCTGGTAGCGATAATTCACCCAGCCCCGCGCGCGGGCCAGAGGCGAGCAAACGTATGTCATTGGCAATCTTGTTCAACGCGACGGCGAGGGTGTTTAGCGCCCCCGAGAAGGAGACCAGCCCGTCCTTGGCGGCGAGTTGCTCGAAAGGGTTGTCGGCCGGCCGGAATTGCTGGCCGGTGATCTTGGACAGCTCCGCTACCATATCGTCTCGCCAGTCCTTGGGCGCGTTCAGCCCGGTGCCAACCGCCGTGCCGCCAATTGCAAGGACCATTAGGTCACGCTCCAACGAATCCTCGATCCGTTTTTTGCAGCTTGCAACCTGCGCCGCGTAACCGGAAAATTCCTGTCCTAGCGTTAGCGGCGTCGCATCCTGCGTATGAGTCCGTCCGATCTTGACGATGTCAGTGAAAGCGTGCGCCTTGCTGACGAGTGCCGAATTTAGCTTATCGATGGCGGGCAGAAGCAGCTGGCGCGTTCTCAACACCGCCGCGATATGGAGTGCCGTTGGGAAACTGTCATTCGAGCTTTGCGACTTGTTCACGTGGTCGTTGGGATGGACCGGGTTCTTGCCCCCGCGGGTACCGGCCAGATTCTCGTTGGCGATACCCGCGATCACCTCGTTTACGTTCATGTTGGTCTGCGTGCCGCTGCCAGTCTGGAAGATGGTGAGCGGGAACTGGTCGTCATAATGGCCAGCACGCACCGCCTTCGCCGCGCTCTCGATCGCATCAGCTAGCTTCGGATCAAGGCCGTGCTTTCGATTAATCCGTGCCGCAGCCTGTTTAACCGCCGCTTGGGCGTAAACGATAGAGATCGGCATGCGCTGATGTGGGGGAAAGGGAAAGTTTTGAATGCTGCGCTGGGTCTGAGCGCCCCAATAGGCGGCAACCGGAACTTCTATAGTTCCGATGGAATCGATCTCGGTGCGCGTGTCGCTCATGGGCCTAACTAGAAATGCTCTCAGAGTCTGATAGGGTACAGGTCGCCTAGGAGTTTTGAAAGAAGCTTGCCGCTTATGCAAGCGCGGGCCGCGCCTCAGCGGCTGCTTCACTTGGCTCGCCATCGAAAGGCGGACAGTCCGCAAATGGGTGGAAGGCAGTCGTGAAGATCGTAGAACCGAAGCTTGGCCGACTTGCCTTGCCTTGAGTATCAAGAGAGAGAGAGAGAGAGAGAGAGAGGTGCTGGAAAGCAGCCTTGGCGATCCAGCACCTCGTCCTATCACTGCATTGCAGTTCAAAAGGCGGTTCTTCTGACCTTATTCAGTCATGGCCGTCGCCATACCTTGCGCAGCGACCAGAGCATTCCCGCTGGCGGCGAGATTGCTGGCCGGGATGAACTGCTGGCTGTCGCCGTTTGATACGAGGACATGCTGGACTTCACCGCGATTGTTCGCAACGATCTGTTTGACCTCACCCATCGGCGCGCCATCAGGTGAAACAACCGCCATGCCCGGAGAAATTGCGGTCATGCCCTGTGCAGCGCCAGCAGCAGAGCCGGCAACGGCGAGCGGTGTGGACATGAAGCTGGCGGTAGTCTCGCCGTTACCCGAGCCTTCGCCTGTAACCGAAGCGGTAGGCAGTGCAGGAGCTGCAGGCAGGCGTCCTGGAACTGAAGAAGCAAGCTGAGCTGCGCCAGCCGCCTGCCCTTCCGCGGTTGTCACGAGCGAGCTCACCGTGTCGGCTCCGATCAACTGTGCCGAAGCAGTGCCGTTGCCCGAAGCATTGCCGTTAGCTGTAGTGCTCGCCGCTAACGGGGCAATTGGAGTGTTCGGGATGGGGTTGGAGACGAGGCTCGCCGATCCCTGCCCTTCACCCGAACCCTCGCCATTGGCCGAAGCGCTCAACATGGGCATGCTGCCCGGCTGCGCGGGAACCGCATTGCGCACCTGGTCGACCATTGGCGAGACCAGGGTGCGTGCGTTTCCGGCGGTGTCGCGGGCGCGGCCCACGGCATTACCAGCGGCCGAGCCGAGCGCATCGGTGCCAATCAGCTGTGCTTGCGCTTCGCCATTGCCAGCGGCGTTGCCGGTGCCGCCGGCCGAACCGGCGATCGCGCCGATCGGGGTTTCGGCAAGTTGTGCAACGCTAGCGGCTCCATTAACGTTGGCGCTGCGCCGTGCTTCGACCCGGCCAGAGCGGCGATCGACCGACTGGCTGCCATCGGTGGCGGCATCACCGCTCGCCGCACCGCGCGTGGTGCTTCGCAACGTGTCAGTGGTGCGCGAGATTGTGCTGTTCAGATCAAGCGCCGAGCCAAGCCCGCCGGTGAGACTACCATTACCAAGCAGTTGGGCATGCGCCGGTGTGGTAAAAAGGGTAAGTGCCGTGGCGGCAATCAGAAGCTTTTTCATGATTGAGTATCCTTTCCTTTTCAGCGAGCAGAGTTGCTGCGCGCTCAACAAAGAAACGGATCGTCGCGGAGGTTTAATTCATCGATCGGCGAAAAAATTCAGCGGGGCCGGCAGGAATCGCAAACGAGCCCTCGCCCGTAGCTAGCATCCGGCCCTGGTTTGCCGAGATCCTTCGCCTCGCGATCGAGTTGCCTGCGCCAGTTGTTGCCCCCGTCGAGCGCGGCGGCCAGCCGGGCGGCAACGAGGGGGCTGGCGAATGAGGTGCCGCGCAGCGAAACCTTCTTGCCGGTCGCATTGGGACCGCGAAGGTTCGCGCCGGGTGCGGCATAATCAAGATGCAGCGCGCGACCGGCCTCGATCAGCGCGCGATTGCGCCCGTCAACCGCGGTCACGGCGACAACGTCTTCATAAGAAGCAGGATAGGCAGGTGGCGCTGCCGGCCCGTCATTACCGACTGCTGCAACCACCACTACGCCTTTGGCCTGCGCGCTGGCGACGGCGCGCTCCACCACAGCGTTGGGCGGGCCTACCAGGCTGACATTGACCACTCTGCTTCCCTGCGTAACCAGCCAGCCAAACGCTCGCGCGATTGCCAGCGCATTGCCGCCAGCGGGATCGGCACCATATACATCGGCCACCCTGATGTTCCTTGCGCCCACGTGGTCAAGCAGTGATACCACCGCACTGCCATGGTTGCTGGGCATCGGAGCCCCTTGGGCAAAGCCGCGTGTCGCAAGCACTTTCTGGGCTGGGCCCACCCCACCATCGATCACACCAACTGGCGTTGCAATCGGGCCTGCAGCCGCTTGCACCATGGCAGACAGCGGCGCTGCGCCTGTGCCGCTCGCGAAGTAAAGATTATCCGCGCTGATCGTCACACCGGGCATAAGTGTTACCAATTCGGCTTCGGCATCGGCCAGCTTGCGCCCGTCGGGCAGCGCCAATCGTATCACCGCCAGATCGAGCCCCTCGATCCGTTCCGAATCCAGCACGCGGTAGCCGGCACGTGTGGCGGCCTCAATCGCCGCTTGGTTGGCATCCAACACCAGGATCTCGCCGCGCCGCGCAGGCTCGCCCTGCGCGTCGAGCTCGATCTTATCGCGATTGCGGCGCACCAAACGGTCGATACGTGCGTTGCGCAGATCGAGAAGACGCTGCGCTTCGCGAGCGATACCTCGTCCTACTTCCTGAACCGGATCGAGCACTTGACCAGTCACCGGATCGAGCACAGTCCCGGTCTGTGGTGTCCGCACCTGTGGCAATCCGAGCTGCGCAGTGACCGGCGCCGCCAACAGGCCCAGGCCAATCGAAATCAGGAAAATCCGCACGCGCATGTGGCACCTCTTCATCAATTTGTATTAAGCATGGATGAAACGGGCATGGCCATCCGTTTAATCCATGGAAGGCAAAGGCACTGACCACGTCGTTCGAGCAAAACGTGTTGGCACTCCTGCCCCGATTGCGACGCTTCGCGATCGGGCTGGCGGGTCATCCTGCCGATGGTGACGACCTTTGCCAGATGACAATCGAGCGCGCGCTCGCCCGCCGCGACCAGTGGCAGGAGGGGACGCGGCTCGACAGCTGGATGTATCGGATCATGCGCAATATCTGGATCGATGAAAACAGGGCCCGCAAACGGCGATCCGAGACATTTGTCCAGGAAGAGGCGGGGCTGGCTGTTGGCAGTGACGGTGGACAGGAAGCAATGGTGGCTCTGGGCGATGTCGATCGCGCCATGGCGCAATTGCCCTATGAACAGCGCGAGGCAGTGCTGCTGGTGATGGTTGAAGGCTATTCATACAAGGAAGCCGCCGAAGTGGTCGGCTGCCCGGTCGGAACGCTCAATTCGCGGCTGGTGCGCGGGCGCGATGCGCTGATGGAACTGCTGGGAGACGAGGCATGAGTGTGACGCCGGAAGAACTCGCGGCCTTTGCCGATGGCGAGCTGTCGGGCGCTGACGAAGCCCGCGTTGCTGCCGCGGTCACCGCCGATCCTGCACTTGCGCGGCAGGTGGAGGCGCACCGCGCACTCAAGGCGAGGCTGGCAGGCCATTTTGCCCCGATCCTCGATCAGCCGGTGCCCGACCGCCTGAAGAAATTGCTGGTCGGCGAGAGCGACGACGACGGAAATGCACAAGTAATCGAGTTTGCCAAGGCGCGTGACCGGCGCGAGGCGCGCAGTCGTTTGCCTGGCTGGGCCTGGGCCGGCGGTGCATTGGCAGCCTCACTGGTTGCCGCACTGGTCTTCACCGTCGCCGGTCCGGACCACCCGAACTATGCCGAACCGCAACTCGCCGGCATGCTCGACAGCCAGCTGACCTCCACGCAGCCGGCCAGTGCCGAAGCCCGGATCCTGCTGAGCTTCCGCAACCAGGATGGCGAATACTGCCGTGCCTATTCGGCCGATGGCGGTGGCGGGATCGCCTGCCGCGACCAGCAGGGCTGGCGCGTCGAAACTCGCGGCGCTGCCTCGGGCGGACAGCAGAACGATTACCGCATGGCTGGGAGCGAAGCCGAACTGCTCGCCGCCGCGCAGGACATGGCGCGCGGACCGGCGCTTTCGGCGGACGAGGAACAGGCTGCCAGTGCCGCTGGCTGGCGCGACTGAGCTCACGCCAGACGGTTGCGATCAGGCAAGCACATTCAAATGCCAACCGCCCAAAGAGAAGGGCCGGCGCATGGCCGGCCCTTCGGAACGAACGGGCGTGGCGAGGGGAGGGTCAAGGGGTCATGCCCGCTCGCCCCAAGGTCAGTTGGCTACTGTGACGGTGCCCTGGCGATAGCCCTTCTTCGCCATAATTTTAATGTAATCGAAGCGCTCCTTGCGCAGTTCGACGCCGTATTCTTCCCAGGCTTCGCGCTGGTCCTCGATGTCAGAAGCCTTTCGAAGATCGCGCGAAAGTTCTTTCTGCGCTTCAATCACGTCGATCCGATAATCGAACCAGTGGCGGTTCTGGATACCGGCGATCGGGCTTGTAATGATCAGCTTTTCCTCTTCGCGGGCGAACGCCTCTTCATGGAGTATTGGCAGCGCCGCCTGCGCTGCAGCCCCGATGGTCAGGGCAACAAAGGTGGTGAGCTTCGCGATAGTCTTCATCATCGTTCTCCTGTTTGTCCCGGCGTGATCGTGCCGGTCACAGGAGAAACGAAGCAGCCTCGCGGTTTAATCCGTCGCCAGCAATTATCTGAATTTCTGCTGATGGTCGGAAACAAGCTCACGCTTTGCCCGGCCCGGGTGAGGAAGCAACAATGTGCAGGTTCAAAATCTGGTTGCACTGGCTTAACGTTCGGTGGCTCATCGCGCCCATCGGCAACGTCCCGCCTGCCGAAGCCCAAGAGCGCTATTACGCCATGCTAGACGAAACACCCATAGCTGCGTAACTTAATCCAAATGGCCTCCAGCAATCCCGGGATGGTTCAGTTGATCGCTATACCATGCTCCTCCTAGGTATATTCGACAATAGGAGCAGCAGGAGACTGATGATGGCCGAAGCAACTTTGGGAACCTGCCGGGTTTCATTGCAGGCGCCATCGAGAGCTTCCTTTGCGGCTGGTATGCGGCGGTTCTGCTGGTGCCGCTGCACCGCTTCTTCAGCTCCAGATGAGTGAATAGCACGCGATCGACACAACACTGATCGGCTGGGAACTGGGAATAGAGGGACACTATAAGTATGTCAGAGAGGCCTTCACTAAGATTTCTTGGCGCGACGGGAACCGTAACGGGTTCACGTTACCTGATCGAAGCCAAAGGTCAGCGGATTCTCATCGATTGCGGGCTCTTCCAGGGGTACAAGCAGCTTCGTGAGCGGAACTGGAAGCCGTTTCCGGTCCCGCCAAAGTCGATCGACAGCGTGCTGCTCACGCATGCTCACCTCGATCATTCCGGCTATTTGCCGGCGCTGGTCAGGAACGGCTTTCGCGGCAAGATCTACTGCACCCCGGCGACATTCGAACTGTGCGGTTTGCTGCTCCCCGACAGCGGGCATCTGCAGGAGGAAGAGGCGCGCTATGCCCAGCGCAAGGGCTATTCACGGCACGCTGTCCCGAAACCGCTTTACACGCTCGAAGATGCCGAGGCAGCGCTCGAACATTTCCAGCAGGTCGCGTTCGACAGAGACCTCGACCTTGGCGGCGGCATTTCGGCACGCTTCATTCCTGCGGGGCATCTGCTGGGGGCAGCGCAGATCAGGGTGACGGTTGGCGGTCGAACAGTTCACTTCAGCGGCGATGTCGGCCGCGTTTCCGATCCGTTGATGCGCGGGCCCCAGCCATTCACTGGCGCCGACATCCTCGTGTGCGAATCCACTTACGGAAACCGGGTTCATCCGCGCGGCGATGCCGAAGCCGAGCTGGCGGAGGTCATCAACCGGATCGTGCGGCGCGGCGGCGTGATTGTGATCCCCGCTTTCGCGGTGGGCCGTATCCAGGGTTTGATGCTGCAAATTGCGCGGCTCCGCGAACGAGGCGAGATCCCTTATGTGCCTGTCTATCTCAACTCGCCGATGGGGACAGACGCGACCCAGATCTACCATGACCATCACGACGAGCATCATGTCAGCCGCGAAGACTGCATGGCCATGTTCAATCTGGCCGAGCGCGTGCGAACGGTCGAGGAATCGAAGGAACTCAATCGCCGCCACGGCCCGATGATCATAATTTCCGCGAGCGGCATGCTTGCCGGTGGCCGGGTGTTGCACCATGTCGCCAGTTTCGGGCCGGATCCAAGGAATGCCATCGTCCTCAGCGGCTTTCAGGCGGGCGGCACTCGCGGCGCAGTGCTGGCAAGGGGTGAGCGGCACTTGCGGCTGTTTGGCCGCGACGTCGAGATAAAGGCAGAAGTGGTCCAGCTTGAAGGCATGTCGGGCCATGCCGATGCCAATGAACTGATCGCCTGGATGGGTGAGGCAAAGCCTCCCGAAATGACATATATCACTCACGGCGAGCCCGATAGCGCCGACGCGTTGCGGTTCCGCATCGACCATGAACTCGGCTGGCATGTCCGTGTGCCCGAACATCTCGAACGGATCAGTCTGGAGCGACCGATTTGACTGACGGCCATCATGTGCTTCCGGTTATTCGTGCCGGTATCGATACCTACCGGCAACCGGTCGTCTATATGCGAGAGGATTGCCATCTGTGCCGGGCTGAGGGGTTCTCTGTGCTCACGCAGGTCCGGATCTCTCTCGGGGAGCGCTCGATTATTGCGGCGCTCAACGTGGTAACCGGGGCGGACTGGTTACCGCCCGAAACCGCCGCGCTCAGCGATGCTGCGTGGAATCTGCTGGGCGCCAGTGCTGGCGAAATCGCAATGTTCTCGCACCCTGAGCCACCGGCGTCCGCTTCGGCCATCCGGACCAAGGTTTACGGCGGGCGGATCGATGACGAGGCGTGCCGCATGATCGTTGGCGATATCGTCGCTCGCCGCCTGTCCGACCTCGACCTGGCCGCCTTCATTACCGCATGCGCCGGGGACCGCCTCGACCTTGCCGAAACGATTGCATTGACCCGGGCCATGCAAGGGGCAGGCAAGACGATCGACTGGGGCCAGGGTCTGGTGCTCGACAAGCACTGCGTCGGCGGGCTGCCGGGCAACCGCACCACGCCGATTGTCGTGGCGATTGTTGCCGCCGCCGGATACCGGATACCGAAGACATCGAGCCGCGCAATCACCTCGCCTGCCGGCACCGCCGATACGATGGAGGTGCTGGCGCCGGTCGCGCTCGACATCGCGGCCATGCGCCGCGTCGTCGAAAGCGAAGGCGGCTGCATCGTTTGGGGTGGCGGCCTCGATCTGAGCCCCGCCGACGATCTCCTGATCCGGGTCGAACGGCCGCTCGATTTCGACAGCGACGGGCAACTTGTCGCGAGCATTCTTTCGAAGAAGGCTGCAGCTGGATCGACCCATGTGCTGATCGATATGCCGGTCGGTCCGACCGCGAAGGTGCGAAACAGCGAAGCCGCGAAGGCGCTAACCGAGCGGCTGCTGGCGGTTAGCCAGGCCGTGGATATTGGCCTGCGCGTTGCTGTCAGCGATGGATCGGCCCCGGTGGGGCGCGGTATCGGCCCCGCGCTCGAGGCGCAGGACGTGCTCGCCGTGCTGCGGCGCGATTTCGATGCGCCATTCGACCTGCGCGAACGGGCGCTCGATCTCGCAGGTGCAGTGCTCAACCTTGCTCAGGCCAACCACGGCCATGGCCGCGACATTGCGCGTGAAATCCTTGAGAGCGGCGCGGCGGAGGCAAAGTTTCTCGCGATCTGCGAGGCTCAAGGCGGTTTTCGGGAGCCGAAGATTGCGCCGCATCATGCCTCAGAGGTCGCTGCGGTGGGTGGAAGGATCACAGCAATCGATAACCGGCGCATTGCGAAGATCGCAAAGCTGGCCGGTGCGCCCGGACGCAAAGGTGCCGGCGTGCTCCTGTTTACAAAACCTGGCGACAGAATCGAAGCCGGCCAGCCGCTGTACGAGATCTATGCGGAAACCCGGGGCGAACTTTCCTGGGCGCAGGATTATGCCCGGTCTGGCGCTTCACCGTTCCAGATCGGCGACACGCCATGATCCGAATTCTGGCATTCCCCGAGTTACTCCCCTTGGCCGAGCGCATTGCAGCGCCGTCAGGTGGGCGAGCTCAGCCAATTGATATTCATCGCTTTCCCGATGGCGAAAGTCTGGTCACGCTGCCCGACGGCATGGCCGGGCAGGATGTCGCCATACTCGCCACGCTGAACAATCCCGATCCACTGGCGCTGCCGCTGCGATTTGCTGCGGAGACTGCAAAGGAACTGGGCGCGCGCAGCGTCGGGCTGATCGCGCCCTACCTCGCCTATATGCGGCAGGACCGGCGCTTTTCACCGGGGCAGGCGGTAAGCGCGCCGCTGTTCGCTCGCTTCCTTGAGGAAAGCTTCGACTGGCTGGTGACGGCGGACCCGCACTTGCACCGAATCCATTCCCTGAGCGATCTGTTCCGGATCCCGGCGCACCGAATTGAAACTGCGCCTCTGCTGGCAGAGTGGATCGCCGCCAACGTACCCGATGCCGTGCTCCTTGGCCCGGACAGCGAGAGTCGGCAGTGGGTGGCGCAAGTCGCCCGCCTGGCGGATCGGCCCTTCGAGGTCCTGGAGAAGCGCCGCAGCGGCGACCGCAACGTAGAAGTCAGCGTTCCGCATAGCAAAGCGCTGCTCGCCGGAACACCGGTGATCCTAGACGATATTGCATCGTCGGGGCGGACATTGATCCAGACAATCGAGCGGCTGCGGGCAGCCAAATCCCGGCCGCCGGTCTGCCTCGTGATCCACGCGGTGTTTGCCGGTAATGCCCTTGCCGATATCCTTGCAGCGGGCGCTGCGCGAGTCGTCACGACTGACTCGATACCGCACGTCACCAATGCGATTTCGCTTGCGGGAGCGCTTTCAGCTGCCTGCCGCGAAATGGTGAATTCAGAGGTGAAGCCATGACCGGTCACACTCAATGTCGCCAAGACCATGATGGCCACTCCGGCCAAAATGTGAAAGTCAACGCAGGCACAGGGTCGACCTTGGTTCCTTCCTAAAGGTGGTGATCACCGTGAAATCCCCACCCGGGCATATTTCGATTTCGTGACTTAGATATTGAATCAAGAACCAAGTTCATTTGCATTTCCGATGCGGAAAAATCTTTCCTATGCGGTTTACATCGCACCGTCGGCAGAGCTGAGATTGTAGCAGTTAGCACTGAGTGCAAGGGCCGCTGGCATGGCTCGCGTCAAACATCGCAAATCTTAAAAAGCGCTCCCGTCATACTCCCGTCAAAACGAAAAATTGCCACAAGAGACGTGTTCGCTCAAAACTGCGTCCACCACCCCTTTCGATAGCCATTCCCAGGCTGGCGCGCGCAGCCGCTCGGCCAATCTTCGAAGCGAGGCAGCAGTGTGTCAGTCACGCAGCTCGTAAGGAACAACGCCGCGGCGGAACAGGTTGACTTCGATCTGCTGGTCGCTCGGCGGATAGGCTCGCTGGTCGCAATTGGTTCTCGGGCAAATCCTGCACGACACACCGATCAGCGTGGCAGCACCGGGAGCATCGACATCGATCGTATCGGCGTAGATGAACTCGCTGGCATGTTGCACTTCGCAGCCGAGCGCCACTGCATAGCGCCGCGGGTTACGGTCAAATCGGCCCGATGTCTTGACCAGCCCCTTGGCGATCGAGACATACCGCACGCCATCGGGGGTCTCGGCCAACTGGACCAGTACCCGGTCAGGTATGGCGGCCGCTTCATGCGCGATCCACAAGGGGCACGCACCACCAAAGCGGGCGAACTGGAAGCGCGTGGCGCTGTGCCGCTTGGTAATGTTGCCCGCCATGTCGACCCGGCAGAAGAATATCGGCAGCCCGCGGGCGCCATCGCGCTGCAGGGTCGAAAGCCTGTGGCAGGTCTGCTCGAAGCTGGTCCGGTAGAGCAACGATAGCCGATCAATGTCATGTCGGAACTCGCGCGCCGAGCGGCGGAAGTGCTCGTAGGGCATCAGCACCGCGCCCGCCGCGTAATTCGCCAGGCCGATCGTCAGCAATTCGCGCGCCGCCTCGGTCCTGAGCCGGGCGGAATTGGCGATCTCGCGGATCGTCCCGCCCAGTGACATCGCGGCCACGTGATAGGCGATCTGGAACCGAATTCCCGAAGCGGGCTGGCCCGAATCGACATGCAGTTTCTTGCCACTGGCATCGAAATTGCGGAGCGTTTCCCCACGTTCAACCAGCACCTCGACCCCGTGCCGCTCCGTCAGGTGCCGACGCATCGATTCGCTGGTCAGCAAGCCCTCTTCCCCGCCAATCGAACGGGCCAGCAGTTCTGCGGAACGATCCAGCTGATCAACATAGTTATTCGACAGGTGGAACCAGTCCCGCACCTCTTCCCACGGAAGCCGCGAGCCTGACGGCGTGTCGGCCGAGATCGCCTCATCCACCATCTCGAGCCGCTGGCTGGCTCTGCGGAATGCCTCGTGCAGCTCGACAAAACGGCGCGCGAATGCCGGTTGCTGTTCGGCCAGCTTGGCAATGGCGTCGGGCGAAAAGGGCTCGCTGAATACCGGATCACCCACCGCCTCGCGCAGCGAGACGGCCAGCTGTTCGGTATCGTCGCTTGAGAAATCCTGCCACTCGACCGGGAACAAGCGCGCCAGCCGCTCGACCAGTTTTGGTGTGAGTGGCCGGTCATCGTGCTCAAGTTGGCTGAGATATGATGGACTTATCGAAAGCTGCTGCGCCAGCTCAGCCTGCATGAGACCACGATCCTCGCGGATCTTATGCAATTGCGTGCCGGCAAAGAGTCTGCGCCTGTGAACCATGGCGTATGGATACTTTGCAAAGTCTGACTTTGCAAATTTGCAAATTAACATTGGACGGTGAATTTCCTTTTCGGCATCCAACCGATTGCCAGAGGTGGCTTGCCGGATGCGGCGGGCCCCTCAGCCTTGCAGGACTGAAGCGCGGCCACACCGCCGCCCGACCCAGTAGCACCTGCATCTGACTTGCAAAGAAAGGGGTTCCGTCATGGCCAGCAATGTACTGAAACTGCGCAGACCGGATCAACTCGCCGAACCGGCAGAGATGCTCGAATCGGTATCCATTCGCGGCAAGCCCGATGTTCTTGATGCCGCGATTGCGTTTGATCGCATTGCGAGGAATCGGGGCATGCGGATCACGATGTGGCACGATATTTCTTCGCAGGAACCAATGGTCGATGCCGATGGTCAGGCGCTCAATTCCCGCGTGTTCGGATGCGATGCACAGGATGGCGCATTGTGGGAGGACTATGACAAGGCGCTGCGTTCACAATTGATTCGCGCCTGCCGGGTGGAAAGCGAACCGTTCTGGGTCAACCGCGATGGATTCCGCACCCGCTGGCAGAACGAATTTCTCGCCGAGATCGATCTCGAAGATTTTGAGGCGCGTTCGTTGGTCAAGGCTGCGATCGTGGTGCCGCTGCATCTGCCGTTCGGCCAGATCGCCGCTGTCGTTTTCACCAGCCTCGACCAATCGCGAGAGGATCTTTCCGGCGAATTTGCCCAGTATGGGCAGATGCTTTCGGACCTCGCCCGCAGGTTCGTGGCCGGGTATGTCAACGCAATGCGTGCCAACCCCTATTTGCCAACCGAGAATGTACTCACCAATCGCGAAATCCAGTGCCTGCGCTGGGCGGCTTTCGGCAAGACGGATTTCGAGATCAGCATGATCCTCGAATGCAGCCATGCAACCGTGCGCTACCACATAAAGCGGACCTGCGATAAGCTTGGCGCGGTCAATCGCGCGCAGTCGATCTTCCGCGCCTGCCAGCTGGGCTATATTGGCGCGGTGAACTGAAGTCAGCGCGCGGTCAGCGCCTCGTCAATCGCGGCGAGCGCTTTCTCGCTGTCCCAGTGGTAGCCGCCATTTACGCGGAACACTTCCTTGCCATCGGCATCAAACAGCACCGTGGTGGGCAGCGTGCCGCCATAGGCAAAGCCCAGTTCATTCGCAGGATCGAGCCATGGTTCCAGATGGGTGAACTTGCGCGCCGCGAAGAAAGGCACCACAGCATCTGCACCGCGCATATCCTGGCTCACCGTGATCACGCGTAGCTGCCCATCTTTCAGCGCCGCCAGCTCATCGAGCATGGGCATTTCCACCACGCAGGGCGCGCACCATGTCGCCCACAGGTTCAGCAGCACGGGCTGGCCCTGTAGCGCGCCCAGGTTGAGCTGATTGCCATCGGGATCGCTGACATTCACCGCCGGCATCAGCTCGCCAGCAAAGCTGCGATCGATCTCGCCGGTCAACTCCTGCTTGGCCGCGCCCAATTGCTCCTGCTGTTGCGCACCGCCCTCAGCGCCACTATCGCAAGCGGCCAGAAACAGCGCCGAGGCACAAATGAGCGGCAAGCACCAAGATACCGGGCGGAATGACAGCAATGCAGGCTCCAATCAGATGTGGGGCGGAAGGTTTGCACAGGGGCCTAGCGCGATCATGCGTGAAATCAATGCCTCGATTCCCTTCGACAAGGCGCTGTGGCGACAGGATATCGCCGCGTCGAAAGCGCATGTCGCCATGCTGGGCGCGCAGGGCATCGTGTCGGCGAATGATGCAGCAACGATCAGCGAGGGGCTGGACCATGTCGCCGAGGAATACGCCCGCGACGGTGTGCCCGAGGATTGGGACCTTGAAGACATCCACATGACCACCGAGGCGCGGTTGGCGGAGCTGATCGGGCCGGTGGCAGGTCGGCTGCACACTGCACGCAGCCGCAATGACCAGGTGGCCACCGATTTCCGCCTGTGGGTGAGGGATGCGATCGATCAGGCCGATGCCGGGCTCAAGGCTCTGCAACTGGCACTGGTGGCGCGCGCAGAGGAACATGCCGCCAGCATCATGCCCGGCTTCACCCATTTGCAGACCGCGCAGCCGGTGACGCTGGGCCACCATTTGATGGCCTATTACGAGATGATCGCGCGCGACCGGTCGCGCCTTGCCGATGCCCGCATGCGGATGAACCAATGCCCGCTTGGCAGCGCGGCGCTGGCCGGCACAGGCTTCCCGATAGACCGCAATGCGACCGCGCAGGCATTGGGCTTTGACGGGCCGACCGCCAACAGTCTCGATGCCGTGTCCGACCGTGATTTCGCACTCGATTACCTGATGGCGGCAAGCCAAGTTTCGCTCCACCTTTCGCGGCTGGCCGAAGAATTCATCATCTGGGCCAGCCAGCCCTTCGGCTTCGTCCGTCTGCCTGACAGCCTTTCGACCGGCAGCTCGATCATGCCGCAGAAAAAGAACCCCGATGCCGCCGAGCTGGTACGCGGCCATGCCGGGCGCGTGATCGGCTGCGCGACTTCGCTGATGATAACGATGAAGGGGCTGCCGCTCGCCTATTCGAAGGACATGCAGGATGACAAACCGCCGGTATTCGAGGCTGCCGGCCTGCTTGCGCTGAGCATTGCGGCTATGACCGGAATGGTCGCCGAGAGCGAGTTCCGCACCGAGCGGATGCGCCAGGCTGCCGAGCTCGGCTATGCCACCGCGACCGACCTTGCTGACTGGCTGGTGCGCGAGGCCGACATTCCCTTCCGCGAGGCGCACCACATCACCGGTGCGGCGGTGAAGCGTGCCGAGGCAGATGGAGTAGCGCTCGATCAATTGCCGCTCGAAGTGCTGCAGGCGATTGATAGCCGGATCGACGAACGCGTATATCAGGCGTTGTCGATAGATGCCTCGGTTGCCTCGCGCGCCTCCTATGGCGGGACCGCGCCCGATCAGGTAAAGGCGCAAGTGGCGCGTGCAAAGTCGCGCCTGGACAAGGAATGACAATGCGCGCCCGCTTTCCGATTGCCGTCTTGATGTGCTGCCTGGCGCTTGCCGCCTGCGGGAAACGCACCAATCTCGAGCCGGCAGCAGGCCAGACCCTGCCGCCCGCGCCCTATGGCAGCGAAACCGCACCTGAGGCAGAGGAATTGCTCGAAATGGAAACGCTCGCTGCGCCAAAGCGGAGCGTCGAGCTGAGGCGGCGCTCTGAAGAACGCCAGGACGATCCTTTCGATCTTCCGCCCGAGTGAGCCAGACCGGAACGAAGATGGACCATTTCGAACTGAAGAATGGCGTGCTTCACGCCGAGGACGTGCCGCTGCCGCGAATTGCCGATGATGTCGGCACGCCGGTCTATGTCTATTCGCGCGCCACGCTGGAACGCCATGCGCGGGTGTTCCGCGAAGGCCTGGATAGTGTGCCCGACAAGCTGATCGCCTTCGCGGTCAAGTCAAACCCCAATCTTGCCGTGCTCAAGGTGCTGCAACGCGAAGGCTTTGGCGCCGATGTTGTCTCGGGCGGCGAGCTGATGCGGGCACTGGCGGCGGGCATGGCGCCCGAAATGATCGTGTTTTCAGGCGTGGGCAAGACCCGCGCCGAGCTTGAGCTGGGCCTCGACAAGAATATCGGCCAGTTCAACATCGAATCGCGCGAGGAAGGCCGCGAGCTGGCCATTCTGGCGGGGGCCCGCGGCGAGCGGGCACCCGCCTGCCTGCGCATCAATCCCGATGTCGACGCGAAAACTCACGAAAAGATCTCTACCGGCAAGGCCGAGAACAAGTTCGGCATCCCGCTGGTTCACGCGCGCGAGGCATTTGCCGAACTGGCCGCACTTGACGGGCTGAACCTGCGCGGAGTGGCGGTACATATCGGCAGCCAGCTGCTCGATCTCGAGCCGCTGGAAACCGCCTTCGCCAAGGTTGGCCAGTTGGTGGAAGACCTGCGCGCAGCCGGGCACACCATCACCCATGTCGATCTGGGCGGTGGGCTGGGCGTGCCCTACAAGGCGGGCGAACATCCGCCCTCCCCGGCCGAATATGGCGCGATGGTGGCGCGCGTGACAAGGGATTGGGGCGTGCACCTGACTTTCGAGCCGGGCCGTGTCATCGCGGGCAATGCCGGGGTGCTGCTGACCCGTGTGGTGCGGGTGAAGCGCGGTGGCAATGGCCCGCCCTTCGTGATCGTGGATGCGGCGATGAACGATCTCGCGCGCCCGGCGCTGTACGGCGCATGGCACGATTTCGATGCGGTCCAGCCTTCGGGCGAGCGCATGACCGCAAACATCGTCGGGCCGATCTGCGAGACGGGTGACACCTTCGCAAGCGATCGCGATTGCGATGCGCTGGTCGCGGGCGATCTCGCCGTGTTCCGGACTGCGGGCGCCTATGGCGCAACCATGGCAAGCAGCTACAATTCGCGCGGGTTCGTGCCCGAAGTGCTGGTCGACGGCGATCGCTACGCCGTGGTGGCTGACCGGATCGCGGCCGCGGCAATCATGGATGCAGAGCGCGTCCCCGACTGGCTCTGAGAGGCCATGATAAACTCGCTGCCCCTATTCCACCGCATCCAGGGCCAGAAGGTGCTGGTGCTGGGCGATGGAGAAGCGGCAGAACCGAAGAAGCGGCTGGTAGAACGCGCGGGCGGTATCGTCGAGCATGACATGCAGCGCGCCATCGACGAAGGTGTGCGGCTGGCCTTCATCGCCTATGACGATCCGCGTGCCTGCGAGAATGCAGCGATCAACCTGCGCTGCGCGGGCATGCTGGTGAATGTGGTCGACATGCCCGGGTTGTGCGACTTTACCACGCCCAGCATTCTCGACCGCGATCCCGTGCTGCTGGCCATCGGAACGGGCGGCGCTTCGGCGGGCCTGGCAAAGCATCTGCGCTTGCGGCTTGAGCGCATCCTTCCCCAGAGGCTGGGCGAACTTGCCAACGCTCTCAACGCATCGCGGGCGAGGCTGCGCAAGATATTCCCGGATGGCGCCAACCGGCGGCGCGCGCTTGACGATGCGCTGCGCGAAGGCGGCATGCTCGATCCCCTGCGTGAAGATGCAGCCGCAAAGGTCGATCAATGGCTGGGCGAAACAAGCCCAGATGTTTGCGGGCGGCGCGAGATCGTGCAGCTTTCAAGCCCCGACCCTGACGAGCTTACGCTGCGCCAGGCACGCCTTCTGGGCGAGGCTGACACGCTGCTGATCGATGGCGATGTGCCCGAAGCGGTGCTGGCCCGCGCCCGCGCCGATGCGGCGCGATTCAGGCTCGACCAGGCGCCCGATGCCGACTCGCCCGGGCTGACCGTGACGATCATTGCACCCGGTCAGACCACTCCAGGCCCGGCTTCGGCAAAATAGCGCGCCATCGCATCGCGGGCCTTGTCCGTCAGCGAAATGAAGGCGCGCCGCCTGTCGCCCAAATCCTCGACGCGCTCGAACAGTCCTGCTTCGGTCATCTGCCGCACCCACCGCAGCGCGGTAGTGGGCGGCACGCCCGAGGCGATACATAGCGAAGTGACCGAAACCTTGCGCCGCTCGGCATAAGCGGCGGTGAGATCCAGCAGCATGTCCCACGCCGGATCGCCAAACAGTGAGGGGTCGAAAAATTTTGCGCGTGCCTGGCGGTGGCGAATAATCTGGCGGACCAGCTGCGGATCGGGCAATCGGGGCTTGGCTGACGGATCCCGCAGCGAACTGTCATCGAACCCGCGAAACGCACTCCTCGCATCGCTTACTTTGCCCGGATCATCGGCGATTGGCTGCGAGCTCCGCGAAAACCCTTCCAGCTGCCGCGCAATCGCTTCGACCTGCTGGGTCAGGCTGAGCAGCGCCGCGCGGTCATCCTGAGACAATTCGCGCACCCGCCCGCCCGAAACATTCGCCATCACGCGGCCCATCGCAACCACGCAGTCCGCGCGCGTGGGATCGACCAGCAACTGCGGTGCCGACTGGTCGAAACAGGCGAACACATCGTCCAGCGCCCCAAGCGATGTCGAAACGATCAATTGCGCGCCGGATCGCGCTATCCGCATATCGAGCCGTGCCAGCGCGGCCATGGTGGCTGCGTCCACTACCGGGCAATCGAGCATCACCACATCGCCCAGCAGGGCGATTTCGCCATCAAGCAGCTCCGGCAACCTGCCCTGGTGCACCACGCGCAGGCCGGCCCCTGCCAGATCCCCTGCCAATTGCTGGCGCAAACCATCTCGATCGGAAAAGATCGCTGCCGAGGCAGCAAGCCCGGCCGCATCGCTGGCTGGAACATACGCAAAATCGGCTGGCGTGTGCATGCGGCCTGGCCCTCAACCTGTTGAATTGACTGGAACAGGATAAGAACAAATACGGATCAGGTCAAGAATTTAACTCTCTGCCTGCGTATTGCATCAATCCATGAAGGGATCGCGCACCAGGATCGTGTCATCGCGTTCGGGGCTTGTCGAAACCAGCGCCACCGGAGTTTCGATCAATTCCTGCACACGCTGGATATATTTGATCGCATTGGCGGGAAGGTCGGCCCAGCTGCGCGCACCAGCGGTCGATTCCTGCCATCCATCCAGCTCTTCGTAGATCGGCTCGACCGCGGCCTGATCCGCCGCATGCGAGGGGAAATAATCCATGATCTTTCCGCGCAGCCGGTAGCCGGTACAGATCTTGACCGTTTCCAGCCCGTCGAGCACGTCAACCTTGGTCAGCGCGATGCCGGTTACTCCGCTGATGGCGCAGCTCTGGCGTACCAGCACCGCATCGAACCAGCCGCAGCGCCGCTGGCGCCCGGTGACGGTGCCGAATTCATGGCCGCGCTCGCCCAGCCGCTGGCCCACCCCGTCATTCAGCTCGGTCGGGAACGGCCCGCTGCCGACGCGGGTGGTATAGGCCTTGACGATGCCGAGCACGAAGCCGGTCGCATTGGGGCCAAGCCCACTGCCCGATGCGGCGGTGCCGCTGACGGTGTTGGAGCTGGTAACAAAGGGATAGGTGCCGTGATCGATATCAAGCAGCACTCCCTGCGCCCCTTCGAACAGGATGCGCGCGCCGGCCTTGCGCACTTTCTTCAATCGCTTCCACACCGGCTGGGCAAACTGCAGCACGAAGGGCGCAATCTCGCGCAAGTCTGCCAGCAGGCGTTCGCGGTCAACCGGCGGCTGATCGAAACCGGCGCGCAGAGCATCATGATGCGCACAGAGACGATCGAGCTGCGGTTCGAGGTGATCGAGATGCGCCAGGTCGCACACCCGGATCGCGCGGCGGCCGACCTTGTCCTCATAGGCCGGGCCGATTCCGCGGCCGGTGGTGCCGATCTTGCCGCTACCCGCGGCGGTCTCACGCAACCCGTCGAGATCGCGGTGGATCGGCAGAATCAGCGGGCAATTGTCTGCGATGGCGAAATTGTCGTCATTGATGGTGACGCCCTGGCCTTCGAGCTTCTCGATCTCCGACTTGAGGTGCCACGGGTCAAGCACCACTCCGTTGCCAATTATCGAAAGCGTGCCGGTGACAATGCCGGACGGAAGCAGGCTGAGCTTGTAGGTCGTGCCATCGACCACCAGCGTGTGGCCGGCATTGTGGCCGCCCTGGAAACGGACCACGGCATCGGCGCGGCTGGCGAGCCAGTCAACGATCTTGCCCTTGCCTTCATCGCCCCATTGGGCACCGATCACGGTTACGTTGGCCATGCTTGTGCTTCCTCACCTGCCAAGGTGATCCTCGCAGCCCTTCGACAGGACTCGACTACGGGATGGAAATAGAGAGGCAACGGTGCCTCGAATGCGCCGCGCGGGTTAGAGCGGCGGCGGCATCCAGTCAAGCAGGTCGAGGCAGCCTCCCAATTCCTGGAGGATGGAACACATGGAACACAGTCCATGAACTGAAAAATCCCAGCGCCTAATCTGACACATTTCAGCGTTAATTCATGGGGTTGCAGGGTATTTTCAGGCATTCAACCGGCTTGGCATGAAACGCCCGATGTAGGAAAGCGTCAGACAAATTGTTGAGCTGCCGGAGTCGCCCGAAAAGCGCAGGTGTTGGGAAACCTGCTTGCGACCCCCAAGCGGACATCCACACTCACGGTCCTGCAGGCTGACAACCGCCCCCGCCTTTAGGTCTTACTGCAGGTCTGCTCCGCTCATCTGGGCAGCGCGCCGCAGCAGGACCTGAGTCTCGATCTCGCCCACGAGAGCATAGGCGAGCGGACCTTCCTCCCAATAGGCAATCGAAGTCCCGTTGCGCCGTTCGACGAGAGGCAGGCCCTCTGCCGGAGTTTCGGCGCGGGCCGCGAACAACGAAAGTCGCTCGTCCTGGCCGGTGGTGAGCGTCACCGTCAGTGAATTGCCGAGGTCGGAGGGGTAAAGTTGCACGTCGCTAACCCGCCAGCCTTTAGGCAGTTCGGGCAAGCTGAGACCCGTGGCCTGCGCAATCTCCCGGGGGTCAAGCCGCTCGGCTTCGGGCAGCGAGATCATCGCCTGGCGCGCCCGGCTGACCGTGTATGAGGCATGCGCTTCGTCCACGATCGAGGCGGCCTGTGCGGGCGAAGATAGATCGCCCGTCAAATCATTCGCCGTCCATCCAGCGGCAAACAATCCGAGGACCGCTGCCGCCCGCTGCCAACGCGCCATGCGCTGATTGTCGTTCGCGGAAGTAACGCGCGGATGTGAGGTTTGTGAAGCGTCCAGCTTGCGGCCAACTAGTGTACCCTTGGTGCTGCCGTTTGCGCGCTCGAAGCTCATGCCTGGCCAATTCCTCCGCCAGCGCCGGGCAACGATCCGCTCTCCGGGACGTGCGGCATCATCGAGCAACACCCTTCCATTGGGCGACAGGCGATCGAACAGGCACTCCGCCGCGCCTCTCACGAAGGGATGCACCGCCCACGGGGGACCGTCGATGATGAGGAGGTCGATCTGATCGGGAACGCCGTGAAGGCAATACCACCGTCCCGGCCAATCGCTCGCATCCTCCGCCAGCGGTGCCCAGCGCAGGTCCGCCGCAGCCCCCTCTTCCCTGATCCAGCGCGCCGTCGCCTCGACGAAGTCTCTGTGCTGGTCGAAACTGATCAGGCGTCCGCCACCGTTGCGGGCCAACGCCTTGGCACATACGAGCGTCGAGGCACCGGCGCCCAGTTCGACCACCACTTCCGGGCGCAGCTCTTCAATCGTATCGACGATGCGGTGCAGGAAGCCGGTGTCTGCCTTCCAGCTGCCGAGATTGGGAAGCGAGTTTTCGCCCAATCCGACGCGCGCCAGCAGCCGCCGCTTGGACGCCTTCGTTCCGCCCCACAGGCTGAAAAGCAGCCAGGGCCAGCCGATCGCCCCGAACGCGAGGCGATGCGCGATGTCAGAGAAACTTGCGCTGGAAGTGTCCGAGACATCATCGGGCAAGGCCAGCAGGCGGGTGGTGTCTCGTGAGGTCATGAATGCTGGTCCGAAACGGGAGAGGATGGCTGGGTGGGGGGCCGCCCGGTGCAGTGCCGCACGGACGCTTACAGCAAGTTGAACACCTTGGCGACTCGCTAGTCCTCCAGCCACCGGCGGACGGTGAACCAGCCTAGCACCGCCAGCGCGATGACGAGGCAGAAGCCAACCACGCCCCAGAACGCCCAGTCCTCCTGGGCGAAGGGGATGCCCGCGACGTTCATCCCCAGAAGGCCGGTGAGGAAGGTCAGGGGCAGGAAGATGAAGGCGATCACCGCGATCACGAGGCTGCGGCGATCGATGATCTCGGCCCTGAGGTCGGTGAGTTGCTCGTGCAGCAGCGCGGCGCGTTCGCGCACCGCTTCGAGCTCTTCGGCCATCCGGGCGAAGCGGTCCGCCGCCTCGCGCAAGTGCATCCGGTCTTCCTTGCTGATCCAGGCGAATGGCAATTGCGCCATAGAGGCGAGCGCGTCGCGTTCGGGCACGACGAAGCGGCGGAGTGCGATCGCCTGCGAGCGCAACCCGGCGATCAGGCGACGCAGCGCATAGATGTCAGAGGCCTCGAGCTTGGCCTCGCAATCGTCGAGCCGGTCGCCGAGCTCAGCCACTTCGGGATCGAGTTTGGTGCTGATCGCCTGCGCCAGCGCCGCCACGAAATCCCCGCCGTCCGACAGCTTGCCCCCGCGCATCGCCTCCTCGACCTTGCCGAGCGCGGCGAGCGGACTGCGTGTGACCGAGGTCACGCGCTTGCCTTCCACCCAGACCCTGATCGAAACCAGCCTATCGCTGTCCAGCGTCGGCTCCAGCGCATTACCGCGCAGGTTGATCAGCACGGCATCGTCAATCTCGTCGCAGCGCGGGCGGGTCTCGCCCGCAAACAGGGCATGGGCAGCGAGGGGAGGCACGTAGTCCGGTAACTCCGGGCGGCCGTTGCGCCCGGCAACCTCGATATGCAGCCAGATAAAGCCATTGCCACGATAAGCAGCGACTTCGGCCGGCGCGATTTCCATGACCCCATTTTCATCGTGCAGAAGCGCACTTGAACGAGTGGCGAGATCAGAGTTGTTCATCCCCCGACACCTAGACACTAACCATGCCGGGGCAAACCTTATCTATCCGCCGTTCGGCTCTCCACCCAATCCTAGACATTGGGCAAGCGCCTCTACCCCGTCCTTGGGATTTTACACGCGGAGGCTTGGCCCAGTCCGCGCTTGATCGCGGGGAATACCCGCGACGAGGCCGCCGCCAGCGACAGCTCGGTCCGCACAGAGCGGCCGAATTGCGCCTCCAGCCGGCCGCCCAGCTCCGCCGCAGCGGCGATATCGCCCGCCGCAATGGAAGCCCCGAAATCATAGGCCAGCGCATCCGCCTCGCTGTCAGGCCGCCCATGCAGCGCATTCTCGATCCTTTGAGGGTCAAAGCCCTCGGACAGCGCAAAGCGGCGCACGATCTCCAGGCATGGCCCGCAATCTTCCGCACGGGTTGAGCCGAGCATGGTCATCAACACCGTCTCGCGCGGCGCGCTGTAATGGTGTCCCGAAAGCACCATGAAATGCTGGAAAGCCTCAGTCGCAAAACCGCCCGCATTCGAGATGTCGTCAAGATAGGCGTCGGCGGGGGCAGCGATCTGGCGCGCGAATCCGAGGAACACCTGCTTGGGCAATGGCGCTGGCGATATTCGTTGGCGGCCCATCTGGACCCCCAGCACGATCCACACCGCGATCGCGGGCCCCAGCACACCCGGCGCATCGCGCCAGAAAATGTCCGGGCTGCAGATGCCCGTCAGCACTTCGTAGATATGCAGCATGCCGTGCAGCGTCGGGAACAGGTTCCCCACGACTGCGCTGCCCCAGCGCAGCGCCGGGTTGATCGCTGCATAGGCCAGCACCAGCCCCGAGATCGCGAATGCAATGCCGATATCCTGGATGAAATGGCCGTTGGGCGGGCCTGACGCCTTCACAGTGTCGACAAAGTCATACCAGCCGAGCGGATCGGTCAGCATGAAAACGCCGTTTGCCAATGCAAACAGTGCGGCGAATCCAAGCACGGCTTGCACAAGCCGGTCGAGGCCATCAAACTTGCCAAACATCATATGACTCCTTTAATTTGGATATTTACTATCCATTTATCTGGTGTCGAACAAGAGGAATTGCAGGAATGCGGATCAACAAGGGCGTCGAATGGGCTGCACACGCCTGCGCCGTGCTGGTGCCGCTTTGGCCTGACCGCGGGCTGTCGCTGGCGGCGCTGGCCGAATTTCACGACGTGCCCGAACCCTATATGGCCAAGCAGATGCAGACCCTCTCGCGCGCCGGGCTGGTCGAAGGGGGCCGCGGGCGCAGCGGTTTCTACAAGCTTGCCCGGCCACCTGCCGAAATCACCCTGCTCGATATCTTGCTGGCAGTGGATGGTGATGAGCCGATGTTCCGCTGCACCGAAATCCGCCAGCAGGGGCCATGCGGGTCAAAGCCCAGGGATTGCAAACTGCCGTGCAATATCGCCGCAGGTTACGCCCGCGCCGAACAGGCCTATCGTGACAGCCTGGCCGAAATCGATCTGGCAACGCTCAGCCGCAGCGTTGCCGCGCAGCTTGGCATGGAAAAGGTCATTCAGGCAGGCCAATGGATCGGCCCGCGGGTGCGATCGCGAGGCTAGAGAACTACCGCCTCGTTCCCAGCGAGCCGGTGCGTGCAGCCAAGCGCGCGCGGATCTTCATTGTCGCTGATCTGGGCAATCGTGCGCCAGCCTTCAGCGCGCAGCCGCGCTGCGGCCTGCGCATCATGCCCCAGCGGCAGGTAAATCGCATCCCGCTGCGCCGGGGCGGGCACCGCGCCAACCAGCTGGTCAAGATAGAGCGAAAATCCGGTTGCTGCCTCGTCGCTGCCCTTGATCAGATAGGTACCGCCGCGGCCCAGCGCGCCCCGCACCCCCTCTGCATAAAGCGTGAAGCCGAACCAGCTCTGGTATTCGAAGCCATGGCGCTCGGTGGGGTCGAGCGTGACTCGCGCCGAATTGCCGATGCGCGCAGCGATCTGCTTCAGCCCCGCGATCCGGCTCGCCAATGCCCCGCCCGCATCTATCTCGCGCAGCTTCGCAACCGCATCGTCAAACGGCCCGGTGGCATAGAGCAGCGGCAGATAAGCTTCGCCCCCTGCCGCGACCAGCCCGCCGGCATCCTTCGTATCGAGCTCGCGCCGCACCGCATCGCGCGCGCCTTCGGCAAGCGGCATGGCTTTTTCGGCCAGAGTATCGACCAGATCCGGCAGAGTGAAGTCGACCGAAATGCCGCTGAGCCCGGCGGCTGCCAGCGCCTCTACCGCCAAGCCCACCACTTCGCTAGCTGCGGCGACTGTGTCTGAACCGACCAGTTCCGCGCCAAGCTGCAGGCGCTCTCGCGCTGGCTCAAGCTGGTCCGCCTTGATCACCGTGGTTTCGCCGCAATAGGCCAGCCGCAGCGGGCGCGGTGCCCCGACCAGGCTGGTGGCGGCTATGCGCCCGATCTGCGGAGTAATGTCGCTCCGCAGCGCCAGCGTGCGCAGACTCGAGGGATCGACGAAGCGGAACATGCGGCGCGGCTGCACACCGTCCATTCTGCCCGCCAGCGACTTCTCGAATTCGACCAGTGGCGGCCGGACCCGGTCATAGCCGTGGCTCGCCAGCACGTCCAGGCAAGCCCGCATGGCGCGGGTGATCGCCTCCGCTTCCGGCGGAAGGCGATCTTCAAGCCCTTCGGGCAGCAGGTCGTCAGCATGAGTCATCTGGTTATGTCACTACCCAATTCGTCATCCCCGCGAAAGCGGGGATCCATAGCGGGCCACACGGTCGCAGGCTGGATTCCCGCTTTCGCGGGAATGACGAAGGCAAAAAATCAGAATTCCAGCGCCTTGACCATTTTTACGCCATCGACAGCGCAGGCCTGCTTGACGATGCCTTCACTGATCGGCTGGTCAACACTCAGCAGCAGCACAGCCTCGCCCCCCGCTTCGCGGCGGCCAAGGTGGAACGTGCCGATGTTGATGCCAGCCTGGCCCAGCAGCGTACCGATACGGCCGATAAAGCCCGGCGCATCTTCGTTGACGATGTAAAGCATGTGGCCGGCCAGATCGGCTTCGATCCCGATGCCGAATATCTCGACCAGGCGCGGTGCCGTATTGCCGAACAGCGTGCCCGCGACCGAACGCGGCCCCTGGCTGGTTTCGACCGTTACCCGGATAAGCGTGTGATAAACGCCTTCGCGGTCGTGGCGCACTTCGCGCACGTCGAGCCCACGTTCCTTGGCCAGATAGGGCGCGTTGACCATGTTCACCGTGTCCGAATAGCACCGCATCAGGCCCGCCAGAACTGCACCGGTGATCGGCTTGCCGTTGAGATCGGCAGCGGCGCCTTCACGCTCGATGCTGATCTTTTCCAGATTGCCATGCGCCAGCTGCCCCACCAGGCTGCCTAGCTTTTCGGCCAGCGCCATATAGGGCTTGAGCTTGGGCGCCTCTTCCGCGCTGAGTGATGGCATGTTGAGCGCGTTGGTGACGCCGCCATTGACGAGATAGTCGGCCAGCTGTTCGGCCACCTGCAACGCCACATTGACCTGCGCCTCGGTGGTCGAGGCGCCCAGGTGCGGGGTGCAGATGAAATTCTTCGCGCCAAACAGCGGATGGTCCTTGGCCGGGGGCTCAATTTCGAACACATCCAGTGCTGCGCCGGCAACATGCCCGCTGTCGAGCAAGTCCTTGAGCGCCACTTCATCGATCAGCCCGCCGCGCGCGCAATTGACGATGCGTATGCCCGGCTTGGCATTTTCCAGCCGTTCACGGCTCAGGATATTGCGCGTCTGATCGGTCAGCGGCGTGTGCAGGCTGACGAAATCCGCCCGGCTGAGCAGCGTATCGAGATCAACCTTTTCCACACCCAGATCAATCGCGCGCTCTTCAGTCAGGAACGGATCATAGGCAACCACCTTCATCTTCAGCCCCAACGCCCGGCTGGCCACGATCGAGCCAATATTGCCTGCCCCGATCAGGCCCAGAGTCTTGCCCGTCACTTCAACACCCATGAAATCATTCTTGGGCCATTCCCCTGCCTGAGTGCGGCGATCGGCAGCAGGAATCTGGCGAGCGAGCGCCATAACCAGCGCGATGGCATGTTCGGCGGTGGTGATCGAATTGCCGAACGGGGTGTTCATCACCACTACGCCCCGTGCGCTGGCATATGGAATATCGACATTGTCGACCCCGATTCCGGCGCGCCCGATCACCTTCAGATTGGTCGCCGCATCAAGGATTTCCCTGGTCACCTTGGTCGCCGATCGGATCGCCAGGCCATCATACTGGCCGATGATAGCCTTCAGCTCTTCAGGTGATTGGCCGGTGATGACATCGACTTCGCAGCCGCGCTCTTCGAAAATGCGCGCGGCATTGGGATCCATCTTGTCGGAAATGAGGACTTTGGGTTTGGTCATGGGTTTAACCTCTCAATCAGAGAACCGTTCGGGCTGAGCCTGTCGAAGCCCTGCACTTTTCTTGAATCTGCCGGTCCTGAAAAAAAACAGCCCTTCGACAAGCTCAGGGCGAACGGGGAGTGTTTATGCCTCCAGGCTTGCCCAGGCCCAGTCGAGCCAAGGGCCAAGCGCTTCGATATCGGCGGTGTCGACGGTCGCGCCGCACCAGATGCGCAGGCCGGGCGGTGCATCGCGGTAGCCCGCGATGTCATAGGCCGCGTCGTGCGCTTCGAGCAGGCCGGCAAACTTCTTGATGAAATCTGCATCCGCACCTTCGACCGTCAGGCACACGCTGGTGTTCGAACGGATCGCCGGATCGGCAGCCAGATGGCCAAGCCAGTTGCGCTCGCGCACGATCGCGTCGAGCGCGGCGGCATTGGCATTGGCGCGCGCCTTCATACCCTCAAGGCCACCGACCGATTGCGCCCATTCAAGCGCGAAGATCGCGTCTTCCACTGCCAGCATGCTGGGGGTGTTGATCGTCTCGCCCTTGAACACGCCTTCAGCCAGCGCGCCCTTGCTCATCAGGCGGAATACCTTGGGCAGCGGCCAGGCCGGAGTATAGCTTTCGAGCCGCTCGACCGCGCGAGGGCCAAGGATCAGCACGCCATGCGCACCCTCGCCGCCCAGCACTTTCTGCCAGCTGAAGGTCAGCACATCGACCTTGTCCCAGGCGATGTCCTGCGCAAACACCGCGCTGGTCGCATCTGCAATGCACAGGCCTTCGCGGTCAGAAGCGATCCAGTCACCATTGGGTACGCGCACGCCCGAGGTGGTGCCATTCCAGGTGAAGATGACATCGCTGCCCCAATCGACTTGGCCAAGGTCGGGCAGCTGACCGTAATCGGCGCGGATCACGGTCGGGTCGAGCCTGAGCTGCTTTGCCGCATCGGTCACCCAGCCTTCGCCAAAGCTTTCCCACGCCAGCGTGGTAACCGGGCGTGCGCCCAGCATGGTCCACATCGCCATTTCCACAGCGCCGGTGTCAGATCCGGGCACGATGCCGATGCGGTGCGTATCGGGCACCTGCAGAATTTCGCGCATCAGATCGATGCAATAGGCCAGGCGCGCCTTGCCCAGTTTCGAGCGATGCGAGCGGCCGAGCGATTCGGTGGCGAGTTTGTCAGGGGACCAGCCCGGCGGCTTGGCGCAGGGACCGGAAGAGAATTGCGGACGCACGGGTTTGCGTGCGGGTACTTGGCATTCAGTCATTTAAGACTCTCCTTGCAGAGAGCTCGCGCGGCGTTGGGACCGCGTGGCCCGCTGGCCCCATTAGTGCAGCGGCGCAGCAAGTCAAGCCGCGCATTTATCTGCGCAGAGGGCCGATCCGCAACGATTCGTCGCAGCCCAAAGTCGGTCCATCCCAGGCTACCTGCAGCATAAGCGCCGAAAGAAAGCAGTGGAAATCACGATTACACACGTAAATACAATTATTTACCGCGCAGCATGAAATTTTGTGCATGGCGCATTCTCGGCTAGTCTCGCAGGCCTCTATGGGAAACGGAGAGGAGTGACTAATGGAGAAAATTGGGGGACTGGTATCTGCCCTTGGCATAATACTGGCAATCGTTGCGGGAGTGGTCAACATTCCTGGCCTGGACGTCGCACTTGTAATCCTTTTGCTGGGTATCGTGGCAGGAATAACCGCATCGCAAGACAACGCAGTGAGGATGTTCCTGGCCGTTCTGGTATTCCCTGCAATCGGCGCAGTGCTTTCAGGTGTGCCGGTAGTTGGCGGATATCTTGAGGCAATCTTCGGCAATCTTGCCATTCTTGTGGCGGGCGCTTCAGCTTCGCTGGTCGCGCGCCGTCTTTACGAGATGGTGGTGGGCGGTGTGAAAGGAATGTCAGGAAGCTGAATTTGGGCCCAGACTCCCGGCCATACCGGGAGCGAAGGACAAAACTCAGGCCTGAGGCAAGGTGGCGCGCGGCATGTCCGCGCGCCATTCCTGTTTTGCGGCAAGGCGCGCTGGCTGGCAGTAGAAAAGGTCGAAACAACATGCCCCTCGCCAAGCGGGCGCAGTCTCATTATGTCACACGCGAATATGCAGACAAGCGATCTACGCATTGCCCTGTTCAGCGGCAATTACAACTATACGCGCGACGGCGCGAACCAGGCGCTGAACCGGCTGGTTGAGTATCTGCTGCGCCAGGGCGCCGCAGTGCGCGTCTATGGGCCCAAGGTTGCCAATCCCGATTTCGAGCCGACGGGCGATTTGGTGGGTGTGCCCAATGTCCGCATGCCGGTGAAGGGCCGCGGCGAATACCGTTTGCCCCTGGGGCTGGGGCGGCGCGTAAAGCATGATCTGCTGCGGTTCGAGCCCAATATAGTGCATCTTTCTTCTCCCGATCCATCGGGCCATGCAGGACTGCGGTGGGCGCAGGATTACGATATTCCCGTGCTCGCCTCGGTTCACACCCGCTTCGAAACCTATCCGCGCTATTACGGGCTCGGCTTCCTGGAACGGCCGATCGAATGGATTTTACGGCGGTTCTACAACCGCTGCGATGCACTGGTCGCACCATCGCAGAGCATGGTCGAAATCCTGATCGCACAGGACATGCATGACGATATCACGATCTGGTCACGCGGTGTTGATCGGACGATATTCGATCCCTCAAAGCGCGACATGGAGTGGCGCCGCGCGCACGGACTTGAAGATGATGACGTGGCGGTGGTGTTCCTGGGTCGGCTAGTGATGGAAAAGGGGTTGGATGTCTTTGCCGACACCATCATCCAGCTGAGGAAACGCCAGGTCCCGCACAAGGTGCTGGTAATCGGCGACGGACCGGCGCGGGGATGGTTCGAGCAGGCGCTGCCCGGCGGAATTTTTGCCGGCTTCAAGACCGGGGCTGGCCTTGGGCAGGCTCTCGCCAGCGGGGACATCTTCCTCAACCCCTCGATCACCGAAACCTTCGGCAATGTGACGCTTGAGGCGATGGCGAGCGGATTGCCGGTGGTCGCCGCAGGAGCAACCGGCGCGTCTTCGCTGGTCGACCCGGATGAGACCGGGCAACTCGTCCCGCCCGGCGATGCAGCCGCCTTTGCCGAGGCGATCGCCCCCTATTGTACCGATCATGCTCTGCGCCGCGGGCACGGCGAAGCGGGCGAACGCAAGGCCCGCGAATACAGCTGGGACGCGATCAACCAGGTGGTGGCCGATACCTATATCCGGCTGGTCGAACGGCGCGAGGAAGAACGCGCCGCCGACGCAGCCAGGATCAAGGCCGCGATCGAATTAGCGTAGCACGCCTTTGGCTGTCATCCTGCGGGAATAGTAGATCAGCGCAAGGATGATGGCGAATATCACCGCAGTAAAGATCATCGGCGTCGCAGTCTCGGTAAAGCCCGGCATCGGGTTGGTGAACTGATAAAACATTCCGCCTATCAGGCCCACCAGCGACAGTGCAAACGCGTGAAATGCAAACCGGCTGCGCAGCAGCAGAAGCAGCGATCCGGCCACTGATCCCCACACGCCAAATGCCCACAGAGCATCTGCCCAAAGCGGAAAGGCGTTGTAATATGCCACGGCGTCATCAACCGAAATGCCCATCGGCTCGGTCATCGAAGCGATGTATTCGCGATTTCGCAGCTGGGTTTGCGTATAGTCCCAGCCACCAATTCCGTTCCACAGCAGGCTGACTGCGCCCACCACCCAAAGATGCCACGGCGCCTTGGTTGCTTCGTTCATTCTCCGTCTCCCCTCCCAGTCTGGCACAAGGCCAGCTCAATGGAGGGAAACTATAATGTGATCCTGCGCCGTGCAAATGCGTTAAGGGTTCACATGCGTTCGATGCGCTTGGCAACCTCGTCAATGATATCGACGATCTCGTCCATCGCGGCCTTGTCCAGCTTGCCAGCCTTGGCGCGGTTCTTGAGCACGCTGGCGAGATTGCCCATGGCGCGGAACAGGTCGGGCGATCGCACGCGCGAACGCCGCTCCCCCATGCCGGAAAGGCGACGCATCAATTCATCGACTTCATCCGCGCGGCCATCAAGTTCGGCGATCCCGTCAACCGTGGCTTCATAGGGCTTCTTCGAGCCCTCGGCTTCGGCCTCGGCGATCATGCCCTCATCCTCGAGCATTTGCAGCGTGGGATAGACCGCACCCGGGCTTGGCGCGTATTCGCCGCCGGTCAGTTCTTCGATCGCCTTGATCAGTTCATAGCCGTGGCGCGGCTCGTCGCGCACTAGCGCCAGCAGCGCCAGACGCAACTCGCCCTGCGCGAACATGCGGCGCCTGCGCCGACGGTGTCCGCCGTTAAAGTCTTCGTCTTCATCATCCCAGCCGCCGCGCTGTGAGGCGCCCCAATTACCGCTGTTCGCGGCCATCATGGCAAGCCAGGGCATGCCATACGAACCGCTAAAGCGGCGGTGCTTGCTCCAGGTCATCTTGTATCTCCAGTTATGTCTAGATAGCTCTATGATATATCTTAGACGTATCTTTGCAAGAGCGTGATGGATTTGAGCGACGAACGTCCTATGAAACTCGACCAATGGCCGATTTGTTCGCTGACGACCCTGCCCCAACCGCTTCCGCGCTAGCCGAACCGCGCGCGGATGCGCCGCTTGCTGACCGCCTGCGCCCGCGCGCATTGAGTGAGGTGATCGGGCAGGAGCACCTGACCGGCCCTGAAGGTGCGATCGGGCGAATGGTCGCTGCGGGCAAGCTTTCCTCGATGATTTTGTGGGGGCCGCCCGGCACCGGCAAGACCAGCATAGCGCGCCTGCTGGCCGATGCGGTGGGCATGCGCTTCGTTGCGGTCAGCGCGGTGTTTTCGGGCGTTGCCGATCTCAAAAAGGCTTTCGCCGAAGCTGACCGGCTGGCGGGCGCAGGCCAGAAGACGCTGCTGTTCGTGGACGAGATTCACCGCTTCAACCGTGCGCAGCAGGATGGCTTCCTGCCCTTTGTGGAGCGCGGCACGGTGACACTGGTGGGCGCGACCACCGAAAACCCCAGCTTCGAACTCAACGCCGCACTGCTCAGCCGCGCGCAAGTGCTGATCCTGGAACGGCTCGATCACGAGGCACTGGGCAAATTGCTCGGCCGGGCCGAGGAACTGGAAGGCCCCCTGCCCCTGACGCCCGAAGCGCGGCAGGCGCTGATCGCCAGCGCCGATGGCGACGGGCGATTCCTGCTCAACCAGGCCGAAACGCTTTATAACGCGAAGATTGGCGCGGATGGGTCCGGGCCGCTTGACCCGGCGGCTCTGGGCAAATTCCTCCAACGCCGCGTTGCAGTCTACGACAAGGATCGCGAGGGGCATTACAACCTCATCAGCGCGCTGCACAAAAGCCTGCGCGGGTCTGACCCGCAGGCTGCGCTCTATTACCTCGCGCGGATGCTCACCGCAGGCGAGGAACCGCTCTATGTGCTGCGCCGTCTGGTCCGCTTCGCCAGCGAGGATATCGGCCTGGCTGATCCGCAGGCGCTGGTGCAATGCCTTGCAGCGAAAGAAGCCTATAAGTTTCTGGGCAGCCCCGAAGGCGAACTGGCGATCGTGCAGGCCTGCCTCTACCTTGCCACCGCGCCCAAATCGAACGCGGCCTATGCCGCGCAGAAAGCTGCATGGCGCAGCGCCAGGGAAACCGGCAGTCTGATGCCGCCGCAAAACATCCTCAACGCGCCGACCAAGCTGATGAAGGATATCGGCTATGGCGCGGGCTATGCCTATGATCACGATGCGGACGAAGGCTTTTCCGGCGCGAATTACTGGCCCGAAGAGATGCAGCCGCAGAGCTATTACGAGCCGGTCGAGCGCGGCTTCGAACGAAAGGTAAGGGAACGGATTGCCTATTGGGAACGATTGCGGGCGGAGCGCAAAGATGGCCAATGAGTTCCTGCGAAAGCCGGAACCCAGATGGGCTGCGCTCGAGCTGACCTGGACTCCTGCTTGCGAAGGAGATCACAAAGAGTGAGCCCCCAACGCTTCACCCACTTCCTCGCAATCGACTGGTCGGGCGCGAAGGGTGAACGGCACAGGGGTATCGCACTTTCGCTGGCCGATGCAGGTGGCGGGCCGCCGGTCCTGGTTGAGCCGCCGCCGCGCGGCTGGGCCCGCGAGGATGTGCTGGTGCTGCTGCGCGATGGCATCCCGCAAGATACGCTGGTGGGCATGGATCTGGGCATTTCATTGCCGCATGCCGATGCGGGCGACTTCTTTCCCGGTTGGGAAGGGAGCCCACAACACGCAAAGGCTCTGTGGGCGCTGATTGACGACATCTGCGCCTATGATCCGCATCTCGAATGCGGCAGCTTCGTCTGCCACCCGCAGGCCGCGCGCTATTTCCGCCATTCCAGTGACCATGTGGGCGACCGGTTCCACCTGCCCGATGCGCCAACCCGCGAAGGGCGCTTCCGCATAGCGGAGGCGGCCCAGCGCCAGCAGGGCGTACGCCCGGTCAGCAATTTCAACCTCGTTGGTGCGGCACAGGTCGGCAAGAGCTCGCTCACCGGAATGCGCATGCTGCACCGTTTGCGCGGACACGTGTCTGTGTGGCCGGTTGACCCGCTGCCCGATAGCGGCCCGGTGGTGGTCGAAATGTACACCTCGATTGCCGCGCGTGCCGGCGGTGTTGGGGGCGGAAGTGTTGGCGGGGGCAAAACCAAGCTCAGGAGCTATGCCGAGCTCAACGCCGCGCTGGGCCAACTCGATTCGCCGCCTGTGCCCGGACATGGTCCGATTGACGATCATTCCTCCGATGCGCTGGTTACCGCCGCCTGGCTGCGGCACGTTGCACACAAGCCGGCCTATTGGCAGCCGCGGGGCCTGACACCTGACATCGCGCGCACTGAGGGCTGGACATTTGGTGCGCTTTGAGGCTAGCGGGCGCTCGCCCTCAAGCAGCACAGCGATAGGGCAAAAAGAAACGCCCTCAAGCAGCGAAGCGATAGGGCAACAAGAAGCGCCCTCAAGCAGCGCAGCGATAGGGCGAAAAGAAACGTGCCGGCTTAGCTCAGTTGGTAGAGCAGTTGATTTGTAATCATCAGGCCGGGGGTTCGAATCCTCCAGCCGGCACCATTTGCTTCGTGGGGCCAGGAGTTCAGGACTCAACCCCTCCCGCGGTAGCTCGCAACGCCCTGGTCGGGCACCCACAGCCCTTGGGGGGCAGGCCCGCTTTGCCAGAACACATCGATCGGAATGCCGCCGCGCGGATACCAGTATCCGCCGATGCGCAGCCATTGCGGCTTCATTTCCGCCGTCAGCCGCTGGCCGATCCCCACAGTCACATCCTCGTGAAATCCGGCGTGGTTGCGAAAACTGCCCAGAAACAGCTTGAGGCTTTTCGATTCGACGATCGTCTTGCCCGGGGCATAGTCGATCACCAGATGCGCAAAGTCGGGCTGCCCCGTCACCGGGCACAGCGAGGTAAACTCGGGCGCGGCAAACCGCACCAGATACAGTGCACCCTCGCGCGGGTTGGGCACGTAATCGAGTTGCGCCTGTTCGGGCGAAGCGGGCAATTCGCTTTGCTTGCCCAGGAACTGAGGGGATGGTGTGTCGCTCATGCAGCGCTGTTGCCGCGAAGTTACGCCCAGCGCAAGCTATTGGCTGGATCAGTACGGGTTAAGTGCCTATTCAGCGCCGCTCCCGCTTTGCCCGCCATGTGCCGATGATGACCAGCCCTAACCTGCCCCTTGCCGCGATTGTGTTCGCCCTTTCCGCCACCCCGCTGGCAGCGCAGCAGAACCCGCAGGATTTCACCCTGCCGCCCAATCCCACATCGACTCCAACTCCGTCTGTCGCAGGGCCGGTGGATGACAGCGGACCGTTGCCGGTCCCTCCCCGCGTGATCCCCACTGCGACGCCGACACCCCTGCCAACCCCGGCACCAATGCAAACGGTCCAGCCCGCGCAGACACCTGCGGCGGCGCCAACCCAGCGTATCACGTCGACGACGCAGCCGAGCCCCCGCCAGGCCGCTACTCCCACGCCTGCACCAGGCCCGGCGCAAACCAATTCTGAAGCCATCCCGGAATCGGGCCCTTCCCCGCTCGACAACTTGCCGGCATTCACACCCGAGCAGGCGGCGACTGGAGAGGCCGCAGCAGCAGCCGAAAACGAAGCTGCCTCCAGTCCGCAGCCAGCCTTGCCTGAATGGTGGCCATGGGTGGCTGGCATAATGGCAGCACTTGGCTTGGGCGCGCTGGGCGGTTGGTGGATCGCACGACGGCGGTCTGCGAGCACCGCGCCTGAAATAGAACCGCCGGTGGTTCGATCGGGCATGAATGCCCAGTCCGAGGCTGAAATTGCCGATGCCCCGGTGCGCATCAGCACAACATTCGAGGTCGAACGGTTGACGCGCAGCATGATGGTGCTGACGCTGAAATACCGGCTGACCATCGCCAATCGTTCCGACAGGGCGCTGCGCAACCTGTCCATCTGCGCCGACCTGGTAAGCGCGCGCCGCCATTTGCCGGTGGAGCAGCAACTGGCCGCTGGCTTGATCGAACTGCCTGCCAATTCCAGCATCGAACGGGTCGGGCCGCACCAGAGCACCACCGTCAGCGGTGAGCTTCGGTTGCCGCTCAGCGAAATCGAGATTTTTCAGCAGGGTCAGGTGCCGCTGTGTGTCCCTCTGGCGCGCTTGCGGATCGAATGCGCGGGCAGCGAACCGCATTTGCGCAGTTTCCTGGTCGGGCTTGAATCCGGCGCGATTGACGGCAAGCTCCACCCGCTACCCCTGAATGGGCCACCGGGCGGCTATGAAGGCGCACAGGCCCGCCCGCTCGATTGAAAGCAGTCAAGCCATCCCCCTCGACGCGGCACGAATGCAGCGCTAATCCATTGGCCATGGACAGTCTCGTTTCCACCCAATGGCTTTCACAGCAACTCGGCAACGCCGATCTTATTGTGCTTGATGCTTCGCGTCACCTTCCTGCGGCAGAGCGCGATGCGAAGGCGGAATTCACCAGTGCGCATATCCCCGGCGCGCGCTTTTTCGATCTTGCCGCACTGGTAGATGACACGTCGGAAGTGCCACAAGCCTTGCCTCGCCCGGAACAACTGGCGATGGAACTGGCGCGCTGCGGCGCCGGCCCGCAAAGCCGGATTGTCTTCTATGACGATTCGGCAGTGAAAACCGCCGCGCGCGCCTGGTTCCTGTGCCGCGCGCATGGCCTTGCCAATGTCGCGATCCTTGATGGTGGGCTCGGAAAATGGAAGGCAGACGGGCTCCCGCTCGAAAGCGGCGTTGCCGCCCCCTTGCGCGCACAGAGCTTTTCCCTGCCAGCGCCCAGCCGCGTCCGATTCAAGGCAGATATGCTCGCCAATCTCGACAGTTGCAGCGAACAGGTGCTCGACGCGCGGGACAAAGGGCGCTTTTCAGGGACCACGGTCGACGACGTCCACGGCCAACCAACCGGACATATCCCCGGCTCGTGCAACCTGCCATTCGGCCAGCTCTTCCGCGAGGATGGCACCTTCAAACCGGCTGACGAACTGCGCGCTGCATTCATCGACGCTGGAATCGATCCCAGCCAGCCTGTGGTAACCACCTGTGGCAGCGGCGTTACGGCCTGCATACTGCTGTTCGCGCTGCACCTGGCTGGATATGATGACACTGCTCTTTACGATGGAAGCTGGCTCGACTGGGGCAGCGATCCGCGCACGCCCAAGGCCACAGTATCGCTGTGAGCGGCAAGCCCCCGCCCCGCAAACCCGCCACCAGGCTCGTCGAAGCCGGGCGCCGCAAGGAATGGACCGGCGCGGTGGTGAACCCGCCGGTATGGCGCGCAAGCACACATCTTTATGCCAGTGAGGCTGATCGTCAGGCGGCGCTGGGCGAAAATGCCGATGGCACATTTTACTATGGGCGGCGCGGTGCACCAACGCAGTGGGCGCTGGCAGAGGCGTTGACCGAGCTTGAGCCGGGAGCGCATGGCACAGTGCTCTATCCCAGCGGAGTTGCTGCGATCGCCAGTGCGCTGATGGCGGTGCTGCGGCCCGGCGATGTATTGCTGGTGAGCGACAACTCCTACGAACCCAGCCGCAATCTGGCCCGCGGCCTGCTCAAGCGCTGGGGCGTCGAGCACCGTTTTTTCAATCCGCTCGACCTCGAAGCCTACCAACACGCCTTCTGCGAAAAGACCCGCGCCGTATGGCTCGAAAGCCCGGGCAGCCTGACCATGGAAGTGTGCGATGTACCCGCAATGGCAGCGATTGCGCGCGAACGGGGCGCCGTCAGCCTGATAGACAACACCTGGGCCACGGCGCTGGGCTTTCCCGCACTTCAGCATGGGTGTGACATCAGCGTGATGAGCCTGACCAAACATGTGGGCGGGCATTCCGATCTGATGATGGGCTCTGCCAGCGCGGGCGAACGGTGGTATCACGCGCTGCGCCGGACCAGCCAGCAATTGGGCCAGGTGGCCTCACCCGACGATGCGGCGCTGGCGCTGCGTGGCCTCAGGACCATGGGCGTGCGGCTGAAGCAATCGACTGCCAGTGCAATCGAAGTGGCGAAATGGCTCCAGGCCCGGCCCGAAGTCTCGCACCTACTGTGCCCGATGCTACCTGGCGACAGGAGCCATGAGTTGTGGCTCCGCGACTTTACCGGCGGCTGCGGCTTGTTCAGTTTTGTGCTCATGGGGACCGACGAGTTTGCACGCGCCCGGCTGGTCGATGCGCTGGATCTGTTCGGGATCGGCTATAGCTGGGGCGGCTTTGAAAGCCTGGCACTGCCTTTCGACCCGGCTCCGATCCGCACTTCGATGCCTTGGCCCCCGGCGGGCTGGGACCCGGATGACCGGTTGGGCGTTAGGCTATCGATAGGACTTGAAGACCCGCAGGATCTGATCGCAGATCTTGAACGTGGTTTTGCCGCAATGAAAGCATCATGACGACACCTACCTCATCCTCACCCTCACCCTTGGCCACGGACACGCCGCCGCCTCCCGGCCAGGCCTGGAGCCTTGCCGAACAGGCACCTCCGGCCGCGCAAGATGCCATCGCAACCGGCGGAATCAAGGAATCGGTTGCGTCCAAGAGCGAGACGGCCGGGGCAATCCTGGAAAAGCTCGATTCGTGGAGCGTAACCTTCGGCAATACAGAGTTTTCGGTGCTCAACGGATTGCTGATCATCGGCGTGATCCTGCTGGTAATCGTCGGCGCCTGGATGCTCACCCGGATCAGCGGACGACTGGTGCGCCGCGCGACACGGCTCGACGATACGCAGCGACTATTGACGCAGAAGATTACAAGCATCTTCATATGGGCGATCGCCTTCTTCATCGGGATCGGCATGCTGGGGATCGATCTCACCGCCTTTGCCGTGTTCTCCGGCGCCTTCGGCCTCGCCATCGGCTTCGGCTTGCAGAAAACCTTTGGCAATCTGATCGCGGGGATCATCCTGTTGATGGACAAGTCGATCAAGCCGGGAGACGTCATTTCCGTGACGGACCAGGCCGGGCAGGAAAGCTTTGGCCAGATCCGCAAGATCGGCATTCGCGCGATCTCTGTTATCACCCGCGATCGCACTGAATATCTGATCCCTAACGAAAACCTGATGATCAACCAGGTGGTCAACTGGTCCTACAGTTCGCGCGATGTGCGGGTGAAAGTGCCCGTAGGCGTTTCCTATGGCATGGACATGGACCTGGTGGAGAAACTGCTGCTCCAGGCAGCCAAGGATACACCGCGTGTTCTCAAAAACCCCGAACCGCGCGTGTTCATGATCGGCTTTGGCGACAGCTCGGTGAACTTCGAGATTCGGATGTGGATCGACGATCCCGAAGAGGGGTTGGGCAACGTTCGATCCGACGTGCTCAAGCGGGTCTGGGCGCTGTTCCACGAGAATGAAATCGAGATTCCGTTCCCCCAGCGTGACATCAACCTGCGCACCAACAAGCAATTCGACCGGCTGATCGAAGCGCTTTCCCGGCGAGAGGATTCCCGTTCGGAATCATAGCGGTGTGACACTGCCTCGGCTGTGACCATAGCTTTGCCCCAAGCTTAGCTACGCCGCCCGAAAACCATTCTCGCTGGCGACATGGCCGTCAATCTTCCATTTCGCAGAAATGGCAAACCCAGGAACTATCTATCTTGTCGGCGCGGGCCCCGGTGATCCGGAGCTGTTGACGGTGCGCGCTGCGCGGCTGATCGCACGCGCCGAGATCATCGTCCATGACGGTCTGGTCGATCCCGCCATTCTGGCGCTGGCAAAAGAAGGGGCCGAGTTGATCTCGGTCGCCAAGCAGCGCAGCAAGCACACTCTGCCGCAAGAGCAGATCAATGCGCTGCTGGTGCGCGAGGCGCTGGCCGGCCGCGACGTGGTGCGCCTCAAGGGCGGCGATCCGCTCATTTTCGGGCGCGGGGGTGAAGAGGCAGAGGCCGCCCATGCAGCCGGCGTTCCGGTGGAAATCGTCCCGGGCATCAGCGCCGCCAACGGCGCGGCTGCCGCAGCGCAGATCGCGCTTACCCACCGCGAGGCTTCCAGCATTGTCAGCTTCGTGGCCGGTCAATGCAAAGGGCTGAGCGAACAGGACTGGACCGGGCTCGCCGGCAAGGGCCGCACGCTGGTGATCTATATGGGCGTCAAGACTGCGCCGCAGATCGCCGAAAAGTTGATGGAAGACGGGCTTGCGCCCGGCATGCCGGTGGCGGTGATCGAGAATGCCGCACGGCCCGAAATGCGCGTGCTGCGCGGAATGCTTGCGGGGCTGCCCGATCTGGTTGCCAGGTATCGGGTAAAGAGCCCCGCGCTGATCGTGATCGGCGAAGTGACCGCGCGCGACGACATTTCGCTGGTGCAAGTTGCACAGGAGGCCGCGCAATGAATATCCTTACCGGAAATGATCTGAAAAGCGGCGCAGTTGTGTGGTGGGACGGCACCGGATGGTCGCTCTACGTCGATGACGCTGTCGATGTGGGTGACCGAGCGGAGGAAATCCTGGCCCGCGAACAGTCCGCACGGCGGGTCAACGCAGCCTATGCCATCAGCGCAAACCGTGACGATAACGGGGTCCGTCCCGCGCATATAAAGGAGCGCGTCCGCGCCCTCGGGCCCACTGTGCGCCCTGACCTGACATTGAAACCCAAAGATCCCGCAGCGATGAACTGGGTAATCTGATGTACCAGTATGATTCATACGACCAGGCTATGGTCGACACGCGCGTTGAGGAATTCCGCGACCAGACCCGCCGCCGGCTTGAAGGCAAATTGAGCGAGGACCAGTTCAAGCCGCTGCGGCTGATGAACGGGCTCTACCTGCAGCTCCATGCCTATATGCTGCGGGTGGCGATCCCCTATGGCACGCTGGATTCGCGCCAGATGCACGCGCTGGCGGATATCGCCGACAAATATGACCGCGGATATGGCCATTTCACCACGCGGCAGAATATCCAGTACAACTGGATCAAGCTGGAGGATGCACCCGATATCCTGGCCGATCTCGCCAAGGTTGAGATGCACGCGATCCAGACCAGCGGCAATTGCATCCGCAATATCAGCTCTGATCATTTTGCGGGCGCGGCGGCCGACGAGGTGGCCGACCCGCGGCCCTATGCCGAGTTGCTGCGCCAATGGTCGAGCTTCCATCCCGAATTCAGCTATCTTCCCCGCAAGTTCAAGATCGCCGTCATTGCGAGCGATAGCGACCGCGCGGCGATGAAGCTGCACGATATCGGCATCCAGATCGTCAGGAACGACGCGGGCGAATTGGGCGCGGCATTCTTTGTTGGCGGCGGGATGGGCCGCACGCCCATGATCGCGCCCTGCATCCGCGACTTCGTGCCGCTGGATCAGCTGGTGACCTATGCCGAAGCCTGCCTGCGCGTCTACAACCGCCATGGTCGCCGCGACAACAAGTACAAGGCACGGATCAAGATCCTGGTGCACGAGATGGGCGCAGAGGAATATGCCCGCCAGGTAGAGGAGGAATTCGCCCACCTGCTTGAGCAGGGCATTGAACCGCCGCTGGCAGAGCTGGAGCGGATCAGACCCTATTTTGCCGATCCGGAGTTCGAGACCGGGCTGCCGAGCGAGCTTGATCGTTCGGACCCGGAATTCGCGCTGTGGGCTGACAGCAACACGCATCCACACAAGACGCCGGGCTATGTCTCTGCCATCATCAGCCTCAAGCCGGTTGGCGGCATTCCCGGTGACGCCAGCGCCCGGCAGATGCACCTGATGGCCGAGCTGGCGAAGCAGTATTCGTTCGACGAGCTGCGGGTGATGCACACGCAGAACATCGTTCTGCCGCATGTAAGGATCGCCGATCTCCACGCACTGTGGAGCCAGCTCGAAGCGGCAGGCCTGGGCGCGCCCAATCTCGACACGATCGAGGATATCATTGCCTGCCCGGGGCTCGATTATTGCAGCCTTGCCAACGCGCGATCGATCCCGATTGCGCAGAGAATTTCGGAGCGCTTCGCGGCCAAGGGCCGGACCAGGGAGCTGGGCGAACTCAAGCTCAAGATTTCCGGCTGCATCAACGCCTGCGGGCACCATCACGCGGGCCACATTGGCATCCTTGGCGTCGACAAGAAGGGCGTCGAGAACTACCAGCTGCTGCTTGGCGGCAGCGAGGCGCAGGACACTTCGCTGGCGAAGATCACCGGCCCCGGCTTCGACGAAGCCGGGATCGTCGATGCAGTCGAGACTGCCACCGAAGTCTATCTCTCCAACCGCACTGAAGGTGAGCGTTTCCTCGACACCTATCGCCGCATCGGAATGGAACCGTTCAAGGAGGCGCTTTATGGCTGACACACCAGGAACGGTACTGGGCACCAGCCCGGACGAGGTGCAGTTCCGCTTCCGCGACGACGACGTGGTAGATCACGGCACAGTCACGGTCGACAGCTTCGTCGATCAGTCCAACGCAACCGCGGTGCGGATCGAGCCGGGCGACGATGCCCGCGAATTGCTGCCGCACCTTGATCGCATCGCTCTGGTCGAAGTGAATTTCCCGGTGTTCGGAGACGGACGCGGCTATTCCGCCGCGCGCATCCTGCGCGAGGCAGGCTATGAGGGTGAACTGCGCGCCGTAGGCGAGGTTCTGATCGACCAGCTCGCCTATATGCGCCGCTGCGGCTTCGATGCCTTTGCGCCCGACACGCCGCTCGATATGGCTGATGCCGAAGCTGCCTTCGCGCGTTGGGGCAATGTCTATCAACACGCGGCAGACGGCGCAGAACCGATCTGGCAACTGCGCCATGGCTGAAGCCGATCTGCCCATGGTAACGCGGAATGTCGACCGGATAAACACCGCGCCGCGCTTCGACGGGGCAGATGTCATCCGGCTCAACCGGATGTTTCGCGGGTCTTCGACCGAGGAAATGCTCGAGGCGGTGATCAAGGACGGGCTTGTGGGCAATCTGGCGGCGGTGTCGAGTTTCGGTGCCGAGAGCGCGGTTCTGTTGCATCTCATCGCCAGCATCGACCCCGATGTGCCGGTGCTGTTCCTCGAAACCGGCAAGCATTTTCCCGAAACGCTTGCCTATCGCGATGATTTGGTCGACCGGCTCGGCCTGACCAACCTCATCAATCTCTATCCAGACCTCGAAGAGCTCAAGGCCAGGGATGAAAGCGGGCTACGCTGGTCCTATGACCCCGATGGCTGCTGCGAGATCCGCAAGGTCAAGCCGCTTGCCCGCGCGCTTGAGCAGTTCGATGCCAGCTTCACCGGGCGCAAGGCATTCCAATCATCGACCCGCGCCAATCTGCCGCGCTTCGAGATCGACAATTCCGACGCGCAAGGGCGGCTCAAGATCAACCCGCTGATAGATTGGGACGCAAGCCAGATTGCCGCCTATTTCGTTATGCACGATCTGCCTCAGCATCCGCTGGTGGCGCAGGGCTTCCCTTCAATCGGGTGCAGCCCCTGCACCCACAAGGTTACGCCGGGAGAAGACCCGCGCTCGGGCCGCTGGAAGGGCTGGGACAAGACCGAATGCGGCATCCATACCCCGCTGACCGAGGATGGCGAATTGCCGCCGGGCTACGAACCCTTCCTCTAGAAATGCGAAAGCCCCGGAGCGCAGCATGCACTTCGGGGCCTTCGTCACCTGGCTTGGCAAGCTGGCGTCAGGATTCGACGCGCTCCACCTTCGAAGTCTCTCCGGTTTCCGGATCCTTCGAGATGTACACCCCGTTTTCATCGATGTACTCTTCGTAGCATTTCTGCACAGCGCCTTCTTCATCAGGCGTTGAACAATAGCGATCGGGCGACGGTTGCTCCCATCTTCCCGTAGTCTGCGTACCGTCGGCTGCAGTGTCCACCCAAGTCCCATCGGCTCGAACGTCAGATGTGAAAGTGGTGCCATCGGCATTGGTTATCTTATACATCCCGACGGTCGGCAGACCGTCAGCGGCGATATTTGCAGGCGCGGCCTCAGCCACTTCCTCGGTCGGTTCAGCCTCGGGCGCCTTCTCTGCCTGGGAACAGGCAGCGAGTGCCGCAACTGCAGCTACAACTATGATCTTTTTCATGATTTCCCCTTTTCGTGACCCGCAAACCGACTCATGCCGTGTTTGCGACTCGCGACCGCAGAGGGGAATCTATGACGAAACCGGCGAAAGCTGAAATTGTAATCTCAAAGCCAGCCTTCGCGGCGATACCAGTCTGCCGTCGACTTCAGGCCTTCCGGGCCGCCGATCTGCGGCAGCCAGACGCTTTCAGGCACCTTGCGATCGGAGCGGACAACCCAATTGGGGTGGCACATATAGCCAACGCGGTCATGCGTCAGCCTGGCCCCGTGGCCGCGAAATAGCCGATCGACCCCTGCTGCGCCCTGCAACACTGCGCGCGGCAGATGCGGCGCGAACACGCGCTTGCCAACCGCCTGCCCAATCGCGGCCGCCAGTTCCTTATGGCTCCACCCCCCTTCGCGCGCATCGTCTGGCTCGAACACACGCCTGCGCACCAGGGCGGGCTGCGCATCGATCAGGTCGACCAGCAGCCTGGCAAGATCGGCGACATGGATGATCGAAGTTGCCCCGCCCGGCGGCAGGGGGACAAAGCCGAAGCGTGCACTGCGGAACAGTTCGAACATGTCAGCATCGCGCGGGCCATAGACCGCCGGAGGGCGCACGATGGTCCAGTCAAGCCCGCTTTGCTCGACCAGCTTTTCCGCCTCGGCCTTGGACGCACCATAGGCTGACAATGCAGGTTCGCGCGCCGCAAGCGACGAAACGAACACGAATCGTTTCACGCCAGCCTGTTTACTCGCCGCAATCAGATTTGCCGTTCCTTCCACATTGGCCGCGGCAAACCGGGAAGGGTCGGGCGTGTTGGTGAGCCCGGCAATATGGATCACACCGCGCGTGCCAGCCACCAGATGGTCGAGCGCAGGCTTGTCAGCCAGCTCGCCCATCACCCATTCGACGCGGCTGTGTTCGTGCTCGGTTACGCGCCGTACCAGCGCTTCGGCCGGCAGATTGCGCTCTCCCAGCACGTCAAGCACCGCCTGCCCCACGAAACCGGACCCGCCGGTGAGGGCAAGCGGCACTTCGCCGCTCACATCAGCACCAGATGATCACGGTGAATCACAGAGGATCGCGGCGAATGGCCCAGGATCGCTTCCAGTTCGGCGCTCTGCCGGCCCATGACCGCCTCCACATCGTCGGCGTCATATTCCACCAGCCCCTTGGCGATCACCCGTCCGGTTACATCCTTGACTTCGATAATGTCGCCGCGCGAAAAATCGCCTTCAACGCCGGTGATGCCTGCAGCCAGCACGCTCTTGTTGCCATCGCGAAGCGCGGCAACGCAGCCATCGTCCACCGTAATCGCACCGTTAAAGCGCATGCGACCGCCGATCCATGCCCGCCGCCCACTTTCCTCGCGCTGCGGCAGGAACAGCGTGCCCGCCTGCGACGCTATCGCATGGGCGATCGGCATTTCCGGCCGCCCATCGATGATGGCGAGCGCGATACCGGCCCTTTCTGCGATCTCTGCGGCCAATAGCTTGGCAGTCATCCCGCCCGATCCCAGGCCCGAACCCGAGCCCGAATCCGCCATCGCGTGGATTTCCTCCGTCACCCCGTCAACCTGGTCCAGCCGTTCGGCCTCCGGGTGCTCGGGATGCCGGTCATACAGCCCGTCAACATCGGTCAGCAACAACACGCCGTCAGCCGCGCAGGCCTGCGCCACGCGTGCAGCCAGCCGGTCATTGTCACCGAAACGTATTTCGCCCGTGGCGATGGTGTCATTTTCGTTGACCACCGGCACCACGCCGCTTTTGAGCAGGCGGCGCAGGGTGGCGGAAATGTTGAGATAGCGCCGACGGCTCTCGAAATCATCCAGCGTCAGCAGCATCTGCGCGGCGACCAGGCCGCGTTCGGCGAGCAGCGCGGACCACGCCGCCGCCAGATCGATCTGTCCGACCGATGCCGATGCCTGCGCTTCAGACAGCGTGCGCCGTCCGCCGTGGCTAAGATTCAGCTTCTTGGCGCCGATGGCGATCGACCCCGAACTGACCACCACCACTTCCATGCCCAATTCGCGCGCGGTCCTGATATCATCAACCACGGTGCGCAGCCATTTGGCATTCACCCGCCCGCTGGCATCCACCAGCAGCGCGCTGCCGATCTTGATGACCAGGCGTTTGCAAATGGCGGGATCGCGGAAATCGGGCAGGGTCTGGATGGGCATGATGCCTGCTCCGTTAAAGGATCGCAGCGCTGCCGGCCAGTGCGGCTTCGCGCAAAATCACAGCGGCGACCACGGTTTTTCCTCTTCCAGCGCGGGTGCGCCTTCTTCAGGCAATTCGCCCGGCTGTTCGGTCATCGTGTGCTCGGGCAGATAGGCAAGCACTGCGTCCAGCAAGGCATCGATCCCCTGGCCGGTCGCACCGGACACGGCGAACACGTCATCCGCACCGGCTGCTTTCAATTCGCTGGCGAACCCCTCTGCCAGTTCGGCATCGGCCTGGTCGATCTTGTTGAGCGCGACAAGCCGCGGCTTGTCCTCCAGCCCGGCGCCATAGGCGGCCAGCTCCTCTTCGATCACGCGCATGGCCTCGACCGGGTCGGCATCTCCGGTCCCGGTGATGTCAATCAGGTGGATCAGCACGCGGCATCGCTCGATATGGCCCAGGAACCGGTCACCGATCCCCGCCCCATCGGCGGCGCCTTCGATCAGGCCGGGAATGTCGGCCAGCACGAATTCGCGCCCCTTGTGCCGCACCACGCCCAGCTTGGGGATCAGCGTGGTGAAGGCATAATCGCCCACCTTCGCCTTGGCATTGGACACCGCGTTGATGAAGGTGGACTTTCCGGCATTGGGCAGACCCACGAGCCCGACATCGGCAAGCAGCTTGAGCCGCAGCCACACCCACATTTCTTCGCCTGGCATCCCCGGCTGATGCTGGCGCGGCGCGCGGTTGGTTGCGGTCTTGTAGCTGGCGTTGCCGCGCCCGCCCATCCCGCCTTGCAGGAACACTTCGCGCTGGCCGACCTCGGTAAAGTCCGCCAGCACCTCTTCCTTGTCTTCGGAAAGCACCTGCGTGCCCACCGGAACCTTGATCACCAGGTCGGGCGCGGAAGCACCGGTGCGGTCTTTGCCCATGCCATGCGCACCGCGGCTGGCCTTGAAATGCTGGCTGTAACGGAAATCGATCAGCGTATTGAGGCCGGCCACGGCTTCGAACACGATATCGCCGCCCTTGCCGCCATTGCCGCCGTCAGGCCCGCCATATTCGATATATTTCTCGCGCCGGAAACTGACGGCACCGGGGCCGCCGGCGCCGGATTTGAGGTAGATCTTGGCTTGGTCGAGGAAATGCATGGGCTCCCCCTATGCATTTCCCGGCCAGATTGCGAGCGATTTGGCGAGCGCCCCTGGTGAAGTTCAGAGCGCGATGCGTAAACCGCCGATTACCGAACGGCCCGGCGAGATGAAGCTGAACACCTGTTCGTAAGTCTCATCGAGGAGATTTTCGATCCGCGCGAACAACTTGATGGAACCAGACAAGCGCGTCTCCGCCGCCAGATTGACCAGCGTAAAACTGTCCAGCCGGACCGTAACCGGAATGAAGCTGGGATCGGTGAAGGCCAGATCATCGCTTGCGCCATTGTGCCGCACGATCAGCGTGGCTGAAGTCGTATCGCCTGGCGCAGTCCACGTCAGCACGGCCGAGGCAATATTGGCGGGGCGGCGCACTTCCTTGACCCCGTTCTCCTTGGCGTCAAGCCAGCTATAGGCCGCATCGAGCGTGATTTGCGGGCCAAGCTGCACGCGGGCGCTCAGTTCAATGCCTTGTTGCTTTGACAGCGTATCGCGATTGGCGGGCATCGCGACAAAATCCGGCGGCGGGAAATCGGTAAAAATCTCGTCCTTCAGCTCGCTGTCGAACCAGGTCGCGGAAAACCGGATTGCGCCACCTGCAAGCGACTGATCGAACCCCGCTTCCCAACCGGTCGACTTCTCCGGCTGAAGCCCTGCATTGCCGATGAAGCGCCCGTCCACGAAGCCGTAAAGTTCGAAAAAGCCCGGATTCTTGATCCCGCTGCCATAGGCCGCGCGGATTCGGGTGCCCGGTGCGGCATCCACAGCGCCTGCGATGCGGAAAGTCACTGGATCGGCAAAGCGATTATTGATGTCCTTACGAAGCGCCGCCGAAAGATTGAAGCGTTCTCCTGCCGCGCGATATTCGCCCACCAACCCGATGTTGCGCGCGCTGCGGCGCCCGGTGAAGGCAAAGCCGAACGGATCGGTATTGCGGAATGTTTCGCGTTCCACATCGGCAGCGAAGGTCAGGCCATGTGCGAATACCGGGCCATCCAGCGACAGAGTGGAGACATAGGAACCCTTGAGCCGCTGCCCCTTGTGCCCGAATGTGCGCCCGGTGGGGCCGAAACTGTCGCGGCTGATATCCGCCATCTGCCCGGAAAGATCGTGCACCCAGCACCCGCCCAGCGTCTCTGCCCGCGCTCCGATCAGAGCATAGAGCGCATTCTGTTCGAAGCGGGCCTGAGGCGAATCGACGACCATGCCGAATGTCGGGCTGGCCGGATCGAAATCCTGATCGTTGAACTGCCCCTCGCTCAATATATAGCGCGCCGCCGCTCGCAGCCCGAAGCCGGGGGCCGCTTCGACCGAGCCCTTGGCCGCAAGCGTATAGCCATCGCGCCCGATCTTGCGGCTGCCACCCCGCGCATTAGGCGTGCCAGCGGTGGAAACCAGCGTGGCGCTCAGGGCAAGATCATGTCCCTCGCCCGCGAAACCGGCGCGCGCGGCGGCGTTGACGGTGCCAAAGCTGCCAGCCTCGACCCGGGCCGAGACGCCCGGCAACTCGCGCCCAGACGCGCTGCGAAAGGCAATCACGCCTCCGATCGCATCCGACCCGTATAGCGCGGATTGCGGACCGCGCAGCACCTCTACGCTGGAGCCCGGATCGGCCTGCAATGTCCCGACATCGAACTCGCCAGCGAAAGGATCGGACACTTCGATCCCGTCAACCAGCACCAGCACATGGTTGGCCTCGCTGCCGCGCAATCGCAGCTGCACTTGCCCGGCCACGCCGCTCACCGCCACGCCGGGCACATCGCGCAGCACATCGGCCACGTCGCGCACCTGGCGCCGCTCGAGATCGTCGGCGGTCAGGATCGTGGCAGAACCAGGGTACTCACCGGCCAGCTGCAGGTCACCCGACCGGCTGGAACTGACCAGGATTTCGTCTTCGGAGTGCGGTGCCGTCTGGCCCTGTGCAGACGACGGGAGCGCAAGCGCGATCACGCCCGCCGCAATGACATTATGTCGCATGTAGAATCACTACCTTCTCGCGCCTGAGCGATGTCAGGGCCGGGATCTCTTCCCGTTGCGGGAAGCGGCGCCGTGCGCAGGGCCAGCGCCTGCCCCGCCCACGGCATCGTAGCGGCCCCGGCCGCGCTTCGTCGCTCAGACGAAAAGGTTTCGCGCCGGGCCAATCCCTGGACCAGGCAAGAGCGACTGCGCATCCGGTCGGTCTCCTGGCTTGCGGGTCACCGCGCCTCACTCCCCTTCCCAGGCCAGCAAAGACCCAGTGAGTGCACCATGATCCATGGCGCGTGAATGAGACGCTCGCCGCTTACAGTTGCAGGGACAGCCGCGGAATTGGGCGCTTGCCGCCCGCACCGCGTTCCCGTTACCGGCACGCAAGTCGTGAACGAGCCGCCTTGCAGCCGCCCGTTCATGTGCATGGCTTTAGGTAAGCCGCAAGGCCGGATCAAGAGTCAGAAATGGGGAAATAACCACCTGGTGGAGCCGAGCGGGATCGAACCGCTGACCTCGTCATTGCGAACGACGCGCTCTCCCAACTGAGCTACGGCCCCGTTCAGGTGGATTTTGCGAAGGCATGGCTTCGCGCCGGGAGGCGCAAATAGCGAATGGCCACGCGCGCTGCAAAGAAAATTTGCTTTCGCGCGCCCGATACAGGTCAGGCGACACCCCTGTAGAGGGGGCATCGCCTGATTCTGCGGACGAACTTATCTGAGTCTAGTTCGAGCCTGCCGCTACACTGGTAGCCTGGCGATAGGTCGCTTCAAGCGTGCGCGAACCGCCACCGCCATAACGAGCATCCCAGGCAGCCAGATCGACCCGGTATTTCTCGTAAGCACTGAAGAAATTCTCGAACACCTGCTCCATGCGCGGCAGCGCGTTCTGGGCGAATTCGCGCAGTTGGCCACCGGGAACCTGATTAACCTCGCCGCTCAGCTGCATTGCCACATTGCAAAAATCGGGCAGCACGGGTGGCAGCGCGAAGTAGTTGTAAACGCGCGTCATATAGGCGTCTTGATACTCGCGGAATGAACGCCCGTGCTTGTTGCGATATTCGGCCGCCAAGGCATTGTTGGCCGCAGCCAGTTCGCGCGAGTGAACCTTGAGAAAGGTGCGATAGTTATCGACCAGCCCTGTATGCTCGGGCCGTGTGCAATTCAGGGCCGCGACATTGAGGCCTGAGCGCAAATTCCACAGTGTCTGTTGCTCACTGATACCCACATTCACGGTCTCGCGAATGCCAGCTGAGGACAGTTGCGGGATCGCCATGGTGGCAAACGCACCGGCCGGCGGCGTGGGCCGCGGGGGGATCACCACCATCGGTGGCGGAGGTGGCGCGACGGCCACCGGTGCTGGAGGCGGCGGCGGTGCGGCGCACGCTGCCAGAGCTGCGACAGTGGCGGCTACAACCGCCATTCTGGTTTTTGAAATCGTTCCTCGACCCATGGTTTGCCTAGCCCAATTGTTGTGATCCTGGGGAAAGCTAGTCAGAGCGTCCCTAACACCGACTGAACCCCGAAGGTTAATGCAGCAGGAGTATACCGTCTTGCAGGCAAAGAAAATGCCCGAGGCGCGGATAGCGCCCCGGGCACGATGAAATGACTCATGCTTGCGACCATCTGCGCAGGATCACTCGCGCGACCCCATGAAGCGCAGCAGGAACAGGAACATGTTGATGAAATCGAGGTACAGGCTGAGCGCGCCAAGGATAATCGCCTTGCCGGCCCATTCGGTGCCCCGATAATAGCTGTACTCTTTCTTCAGCCGCTGCGTGTCATAGGCGGTGAGGCCGGCAAAGATCAGCACACCGATCGCACCAACCGCATAATGGAGAGCCGGTGACTGAAGCCACCAGTTGAGCAGGGTGGCCACGAGCAGGCCGACCACACCCATGATCAGGAAGCTGCCCCAACCAGAGATGTCTTTCTTGGTGGTGTAACCCCACAGGCTAAGCCCCGCGAAAGCCGCCGAAGTGGCAAAGAATGTCGCCGCGATCGAACCGCCGGTATAGACCAGGAAAATGGTCGAGAGCGACAGGCCCATCAGCGTGGCAAAGCCCCAGAACATCATCTGCAGCGTGCCCTTGCTGAAGCGGTTTGCGCCGAAGCTCATCGCAAAGACGATCGCCAGCGGCGAAAGTGCCACCAGCCACATCATCGGACCTTGCGCGAACTGCAGCGCCAGCCCCGACCGTGCGGTGAGCAGCGCCACGATACCGGTCAGAAGCACGCCTGATGTCATGTAGTTGTAAATCGAGAGCATGTGCTTGCGCAGCCCGGCATCGAACACCGTGGCGGTGCGCGGCACTGAAGCGCCGGCGAAGCCCTGCTCCTGCTGTTGCATGCGCTGGGTTTCGTTCCAATCAGCCATTGTAATACCTACTCCGATAATAACGGGCGCGGATTTAGCGCCATCTCCGCGAATATCGGGATTTTGCGAGCGATTTTCAAGCAAAACCGGCTTGCAAAGCGTGCAACTACTTAACCTTTCTCCGGGCTCCGCCCAGCCAGCTCGCTTCCCTTGGCGGCAGTTGCGCGCAATGTCTCGATCATAAGTGATTTCAATGCGTTATCGGCATCAAGCACATTCAAGCCCTCGCGCGTCATACCACCGGGGCTGGCCACGCGATCGGCCAGCTCTCCGGCTGGCACACCTGCCGATGCGGCAAGGCTGGACGCTCCTTCCACGGTTGCCAACGCCAGACTGTCAGCCATTTCCTCGTCAATGCCCAGCTCCTTCGCGGCAGAGGAAAGGGCATCGATGAAGCGATAGACGAAACCCGGCCCGGATCCCGCCAATGCCGTAACCAGATCGAAACGCGCCTCGTCATCAAGCCACATTGCCGTGCCAAGCTTGCCGAAAAATGCCTGCGCTGCATCGCGCTGTGCGCTGCCCAGGCCGGCTTCTGCAAGGATCACAGGCGATTTGCCGATCCGCGCGGCGAGGTTGGGCATCACCCGCACATGCGCGGCGGCAGAGGGAAAGGACTGGCGCAGCATGGCAAGGTCGATCCCCGCCAGCAGCGAGAAAACTGTCACTCCTTCGCTGGCCAGCGCTTGCAGGCCCGGGCCGAAAGCGCCCAGTTGCTGCGGCTTGAAGCCCAGCAAAACCGCGTCATGATCCGGCTGCGAAGGCGGCTCACGATACAGGTTCACGCCCGGCGGCACCTCGGGTATCGCGGGGTCGAGCACTTCGAAACGCGCCGGATTCTCGCCGGAAGCCAGCCACCCGGCCAGCATCGCGCCGCCCATGTTGCCGCAACCGATAATCAGCAATTTATTGAATTCAGCCATTCAAACTCCCCTTGGGCCGGGGATCCACGGCCACGGGCTTAATGAGTCCTGTCCCTATGCCTCGCCGGCGGCATCGACAAGTGCCGCTTCGAGCGCGCTGCGCGGGCTCTTGTCACCCCATAGTACAAACTGGAACGCTGGATAGAAACGATCGCACTCGTCAATCGCGATCTCCACCAGCGCCTGAGCCTGATCAATGCTGAGCAAGCCATCATCGCCCATCAATGCCCCGTGCCGATAGAGCAGCACATTCCCCTTCGACCAGATATCGAAATGCCCCAGCCACATCTGCTCGTTGACAAGTGCCAGCAATTCATAGGCCTGGTTTTGCTTCTCATCCGACACGCGAATGTCGGGCAGGCAAAGCAATTGCAGCACATTATCCTCGCCGCGCCAGATCGCCTTGAGCTGGTACTTGGCCCAACTGCCCTGCACTTCGCCAGCCAGCTCGTCATCGCTGGTCACCTCAAAGGCCCAGCCACGCGCCTCGAACAGCGCAGCCAGCATTTCCACCGGTGCGGCATCGTCTGATCCGACATATTCGACTTCGCGCGGTCTCATGCCGGGGCGCTCTCAAAGTGGGTCTTGCTTTGCATCGCCATGCTGATTGCCTCGGACGCAGGGGGTAACGCAATGGCCACGCAGAAGCAGACTGGGGAGAACCCAACTGGCTTGTTCAAAGCCTGTGCAAAGAAACCTGTGAGTTTGATTTTAATTATTTTAGTTCAATGACTTCTTCGCCATCCGGGCTGGTATAGGCGAAGCTGTCAAACCCCTGCGCACGCAGTGACTGCACCATTTCGCGCGCATCGTCACGGCTTTCGAAGGGGCCAGTCAGCAAGCGGTTGGCCTGGCCCCAGCGAGTGATATAGGCGCCGCTGTCATCGAGCAGATCGGGCGCCTTGCGCACCATCCTGCGCCAATCAAACTTGAGCGCATCACGGTCCCGCCCGGTAGCCATCTGGACCCAATGTCGGCTGGGATTTGCAGGTGGCGCGGGTTCCGCCTGGAAGCGCGATTCGCGCGGAATTTCGATTGCGGTCACATCGACCGCCCCATCACGCGCCTGAGCGGGCGCGGCCGATGGACCGGCAAGTCCGTTAAATGCCTCCGCAACACTGGTCTGCGGTTCAACGACCTGGGCGCGACTGACCTGTGCCAGCCGGCTCTCATTGCGGGGCGGGGAAGAAGCCGGGGCGGGGCGGGTGCCAGGCTGGCCGAGCGGCGTACCGCGCGGGGCAAGTCTATTGTCGGCCTTGGCGGCGGCAGCACCGGCGCCTGAACCCGCCTTGCGTGCGATCCGCTGATCGTCCCGCCCGATTTCCGCGGCTCGCGGAAAAATTCCCAGATTGGCGGCGGCAGCCTGCTGCGATGGCGTGAGACGAGGCATAAAGGCAAGATAGGGCGCCATCCGGCTGGCAAGGTCGGTCGGCATCAGCTGACCGGCGAGGGCCGCCGCATCATCGCTATCTCCCAATATCGCCAGCCCAAAGGCGCGAGCGCGAAAAGCCGCCAGATCGCGCCGATCGAGCAGCGGCCGCAGGGCAGCCTCAAACCCGGCGCGCTCACCCGTAATGGCAAGGCTGATCGCCAGCCGCCGCCGGGTCTCGTCATCGGGCTTCGTCGCCAACACGGTGCGATAGCTCTGCTGCGCCAGGGCGTTGTTTCCAACCAGGTCCTGAGCCAGGCCCCAGTCGCTCAGGATTGCGTCGGTGTTGGCTCCGGCCTGCTCGGCTTCGGCGAACATCTGCAGTGCTTCCACCGGCCGCTGCGAACGGAGGTAGACTGATGCCATGCCCAGCTTGGCTTGGGCATGCTCGGGTGAGAGCGACAGGGCACGGCCAAAAAAGCCCAGTGCAGCGTCGAGATCTCCCACTCCAAGCGATGCGCCACCTGCCTCCACCAGCGCCCCAAGCTCTTGCGGGTTGCTGGCCAGGCGTTGCAATGCATCACGCAGCCGTTCGACTTCTGGCGTCGGCAGCGATTGCACCACTTCGCGCGATGTCGACAGACTGTTTGGCTGCTGCGCGCTCAACGTAGCTGGCAAAGCAATCGCCAGGCACACAGCAGTTACCGCGATTCGAAAGCTGACCTTCATGCCGCCTTCAAGACAGCAAGCCGCTATCTACCGCTAGTGCGGCTGAGCCGAACTGCAGGTAAACGCGCGACGAACTGCGCTGAGCGCGCGTGTTATTGATTGTTCTGCCTGCCAAGGAAGCGCGGAATGCTGAGAGAGGAACCGCCATCGTCTTCCTCGTCCTCATCATCATCTTCCTCTTCAGAGCGCCCCGCGCCGCGTGACAGATTGGCCATGCGCTCGAACAACGTGCTACCGGTTGCTGCGGCACCGCCAGCTGCTCCACCTGCACCCGCGCCGCGTCCGGCGGCATGTTTGCCTGCATCGCTGCCCGCTGCACTATCGCCGTCACCGCCGCTGGAAACGGAGTCATCGCCAGAACTGGAGTCACTCGCGCTGCGACCTCCCAGTATCGAAGCGCGGCGGCCGCCTTGATGGCCTGCTTCGTTCGCATCGGCGGGACCGACCGATGCGGCCGGTGCTTCGGCTGTCAGATCGAACGGCTCCTGATCGAATTGGGGTGTAGCATCACCGTGGTTGGCCGCTTCACTGCCATCACCGGCGATATCGCCATAGGGATCGTTTTCCTCGTTGCGCAATCCGGCGAGCGGATCGACGATCCCATCCACGTCATCATCCTCGTCATCGCCCATGTCATCGCCAAATTGCATGCCGGTGAGATCGAATGGCTCAGCCGCCGATTCCTCGTGCTCCTCCTCCAGATCATATTCCGGCTGGTCCGCGCGTTCAGCCGCGGTTTCGCCTTCTGCTTCCATGGCCAGCTCAAGCGGCTCCTCGTCCATTGGCTCCGCAAACGGCGCAGGCGACGCATTGTTATCGCCGATTTCAAGTACCGGCCGTTTGGGCGGGCGAGCGCCGCCAAGCGAAATCGGCGCCGCGTCGGGCGCGCGCTGGACGGCGTGCTGGTCAATGCCCGTAGCTACCACCGAAACGCGGATCTTGCCTTCCAGATCGGGATTGAAGGCCGAACCCCAGATGATATTTGCGTCTTCATCCACCAGTTCGCGGATGTGGTTGGCTGCCTCGTCAACTTCGAGCAGCTTCATGTCCTCGCCGCCAATGATCGAGATAATCACGCCCTTGGCCCCGGCCATGCTGACCCCGTCGAGCAGCGGATTGGCGATGGCGCGTTCGGCCGCTTCAAGCGCGCGGTTCTCACCCTCGCCCTCGCCGGTGCCCATCATCGCCTTGCCCATCTCGCTCATGACAGAGCGGACATCGGCAAAATCGAGGTTGATCAGCCCGGGCATTACCATCAGATCGGTGATCGAACGAACGCCCTGCTGCAACACCTCATCGGCCAGCATAAATGCTTCCTTGAAGGTGGTTTCCGCCTTGGCGATCAGAAACAGGTTCTGGTTCGGGATCACGATCAGCGTATCGACATGCTTCTGCAGCTCGTCGATGCCCGATTCTGCCGCACGCATGCGGCGGGTACCCTCGAACAGGAACGGTTTGGTCACTACGCCCACGGTGAGCACACCCTTGCGGCGGGCGGCTTCGGCGATCACTGGTGCAGCGCCGGTGCCCGTGCCGCCGCCCATGCCTGCGGCGATAAACACCATGTTGACCCCGTCGAGTGCATCCTCGATCTCGGCCACGGTTTCTTCCGCTGCTGCCTTGCCCACTTCAGGCCGCGCGCCCGCGCCCAGGCCGCCGGTGATTTCGGGGCCAAGCTGGATCTTGGTGTTCGCCCGCGACATGCTGAGCGCCTGTGCGTCGGTATTGGCACAGATAAAGTCCACGCCTTCGATCTCGGCCTCAATCATATTGGCAATCGCATTGCCGCCGGCCCCGCCGATCCCCACCACGGTAATCCGGGGGCGCAGGTCCTCGCTTGAAGCCGGTCCGATATTGATACTCATCTCTTCGCCCTCCGAGCGCAAAACGCGCCCATTAACCATTACCCTGTATTTGGCACAAAGCCGCTACACCTTTGATAGCGTAATAACCCTTATCCACAGTGGTTAAAGCGGCCATCGTGCGTCCTTGTTCCATCAAAAGTTCTCTCTCAGCGCCCGCCACAGCCGTTGAATCCCGAACGCGCCGCCCAAACGGGTGATCGGCGCACTCGCCGCGCCCACCGAACGTATGTCGATCGGATCGTCTGCCGCATAGAGGCACAGCCCCGCCAGCGTAGCAAACCCTGGCGTCGCATGCGCCTCTGGCAGTCCGGTAAGTGCTGGCGGGCGACCGATCCGTACCGGCATGCCCAGCGCGCCTTGCGCAAACTCTGCCAGCCCGGCCAGTTCGGCCCCTCCGCCCGTCATCACCACCTGGCCGCCGCGCACCCCGGTAAAGCCCATTGCCTTGAGTGCGCGCCCGATCTCATCGGTCAGCCCGGATAGATGCTGGGTAACGATCGATACCAGCTCGGCACGCGCGATGCGGTTCTTGTCATCCGCCCCGCGCGCAACAGGGCCCGCCTGATCGTCGCCCGGCCCGTTGACGGGGATCATTTCACGGTGGTCGGTCGGGCTGGCGATGGCAGAACCCGAAACGCATTTGAGCCGTTCCGCCTGAAAGCGGCGGATGCCGAAAGCAGAAGCGACGGCATCGGTAATGTCGCCCGATCCGAATGGCAGCGCCTTGAGCCCCAGCAGCATCCCCGCCGCATAAACCGCAACATTGGTCACCTCACCGCCGATCTCGATCAGCGCCACGCCCAGTTCGCGCTCTTCCTCGCTAAGGCAGGCATAACCTGCTGCCAGCGGCGCCGCGACAATCGCCTCGACATCCAGATGCGCGTTCTGCACTGCCTCAGTGAGGTTTCTTACCGGGGCGCCATCAGCCAAAATCACGTGCACATCGACCCCAAGCCGCTCGGCATGCAAGCCCTTGGGATTGGCCACGCCATGCGCCCCGTCAAGCGTGTAATGCGCCGGCTGGGCATGCAGCACCATGCGGCCATCGGGCTGGACTGTCTCGCGCGCCGAAATCAGCAAGTGCTCGATATCTTCTTCCTCGATGCGCCGTCCGCCAATGTCGATCTCGACCTTGGCGACCTTGCTTGCGAGTCCAGCCCCGGCGCAACCCACCCACACGCTTTGCACGCTGGTGCCGGCGTTCTTTTCCGCCCGCTCCACCGCATCGCGGATGGCATAGGTTGCCGCCGCCATATCGGTAACATAACCGCGCTTGATCCCGTTCGAAGCGCGATGGCCCGATCCGAGCACTTGCAGCTCGCCATTCTCGGTCTGCCCCATAATCATCGCGGAGATGCGGAACGAACCGGTGTTGACTGCACCGAAATAGCGGGTGAAGCGGGTCGCGGCCATCAGGGCGTCTCTGTCTCTTCAGCCTGTTTGGGCGCGTTCAACAGTGCGTCTGCACGGCCCGGGATGCGCATATAGATGCGCGGCGGCGCACGCATGTCAAAGGTCGTCACTTCCCCGCCCAGAAGGCGATTCTGCCCGTCGAGCCGTGCAAAGGATACCAGCGCGGCAGCAGCGCCGTCCTCGCCCTGCGGCAGCGCCAGCACCTGCTTGGTCTGGAAGGTCAGGTTCCAGCGGCGATTGCCGACCCACTCCGCCCCGCGCACTTGCGGGCGCAGCGCCGGTGCAGCCTCAAGCAGCCGTTCGAGCGCTGCCACCTGGCGCGCAGCACCCGGCCCGGAAACCAGCAGCCTGTCACCAATCGCGGCGCGGCTGATCGGTTCGAGTTCGGTTCCTTCAACATCGACCAGCATGAAACGATCCGGCTTTTGCAGCACTGCATGCGGCACGCGCTCGACAATATCGATTGCCAGCGTGCCCGGCAGCTGGCGCGAGACGCGCGCATCCTTGACCCATGGGAGCTGGAGCAGATCCTCGCGGATCGCCTCGAGATCAACCTGCGGCATGGGCCGGTCCCGCTCACCCAGCACGCGCTCATAGACGCGATCATCGTTCATCCGTTCGATCCCGCTCACGCGGACATGGCGCACTTCGAAGCCCGCCCTGGACGCCATTTGAGAGATTTGCGCCTGCACCAGCGCGGGAACGCCCGCGATACTCGCGACCAGCCAGGCCAGCGCCAGGGCAGCCGCGATGATAAGGTAGAGGAAAATGCGCTGTAGCTGGTCTTCGGTGAAGGGGAGCAGCCCCATCAGCCAATCGACTATCCGGCCGGAGATACTGCGTGCTCTGCGCGCCTTGCTTGCCCGGTCATTAGCCCTGGCGACCCGGCGCACACCCTTTGCCGAGCGCTTAATCGTCGCCATCGCCGCCTCCGGCCAACTTTTCGGGCGCGTGCTTGCGCAAGGCTGCGGCAATGATCGCTTCGACCAGGTCAGCATAGTCCATGCCCGCATGGCGCGCCTGTTCGGGCACCAGACTGAGCGGGGTCATACCGGGCTGGGTATTGGTCTCGAGCACGAACAGCCCCTGCTCACCCTGCTCGTCATCCCAGCGGAAATCGGTGCGGCTGGTGCCCGCACAGCCCAGCACGCGGTGCGCGCGCAGCGCATAGTCTTCGCACAGCGCCGCGATTTCGGGCGGGATTTGCGCCGGGCAGACGTGCTGGGTGCGCCCTTCGGTATATTTGTGCTCGTAATCGTAGAAGCCGCTGTCAATCACCAGCTCGGTCACGCCCAGCGCGCGCGGGCCATCGGGCGTATCGATCACAGCGGATGTAAGCTCGCGCCCACGGATGAAGGGTTCTGCCAGCAGTTCGGCAAAATCCTGCCACGGGCCGGGCGTGTTGCACCCGATCGGATCGCCGTAATTGCCTTCAGCCGTCACGATCGCGACACCGACCGACGATCCTTCGTTGACCGGCTTGAGCACATAGGGCCGCGGCAGCGGGTCTTTCTCGAACAGCTCCTTGCTCTTGACGATCCGCCCGCCCGGCATGGGAATGCCGTGCGGCACCAGCGCCTGCTTGGTCAGTTGCTTGTCGATTGCGATCACCGATGTGGCGAGGCCCGAATGGGTATAGGGCACGCCCATCAGATCGAGCATGCCCTGCACGCTGCCATCTTCGCCCGGCACGCCGTGGAGCGCGTTGAACACCACATCGGGCGCAGCTTCGGCGATGCGCGCGGCAACTTGCCGGTCCATGTCGATGCGGGTGACGCGGTGGCCGCGACTTTCGAGCGCCTCTGCCACGCCCTTGCCGCTCATCAGCGAAACTTCGCGCTCATTTGCCCAGCCGCCCATCAGGACAGCGATGTGTAGTTTGGGTAGACGGGTCATGGCCGCCCCACCCGCTGGATTTCCCATTCCAGCTCGATCCCGCAATTCTCGCGCACGCGGCGGCGCACTTCCTCGCCCAGCGCCTCGATATCGCTGCTGGTCGCGTCACCGGTGTTGATGAGGAAATTGGTGTGCTTTTCCGATACCTGCGCCCCGCCCAGCGTCAGGCCTCGGCAACCCGCTGCGTCAACCAGCTGCCAGGCCTTGTGCCCTTCGGGGTTCTTGAAGGTGGAGCCGCCCGTCTTGGTCCGCAGCGGCTGCGATTCCTCGCGTGCGGCGGCGATGCGGTCCATCTCCGCTCCGATGACTGCCGGATCGCCCGACAATCCCTGGAACCGCGCCGAAACCACCACCGCCCCATCGGGCAGGCTGGAATGGCGATAAGTATAGGCCAGATCAGACGCCGAGAGCGTGGCCAGCCTGCCATCGGGCATCACCACCTCGCAATCGATCAATATGTCGGCCACTTCGCGGCCATAGGCGCCGCCGTTCATCTTGACGAAGCCGCCGACGGTGCCCGGTATCCCGCGCAGGAATTCGAGACCTGCGATTCCTGCGTCGCGCGCAGTGGAACTGACCAGTATGCCGCTCGCCCCGCCGCCGCATTCGAGCCGGTGGCCGCCTAGCACCTTTACGCCGGCAAATGCCTTGCCCAGCCGCACCACCACGCCCGGCACGCCTCCGTCGCGCACGATCATGTTCGAACCCAGACCCAGGGCCATCACCGGCATGCTGCCATCCAGCCCAGCCAGGAACTGCCGCAGATCGTCAAGATCGGCAGGTTCGAACAACCAGTCGGCATTGCCTCCTGTCTTGAACCAGACCAGCCTGGCAAGCGGCGCCTGAGGCGTCAGCCTGCCGCGAACGCTTGGCAAGGTGGCGGTAGTCATGCGGACTTCCCCGCCGCTGCATCGATCGCTGGCGCCAGCCCCGCTGCCCATCTGGTGATGTCGCCTGCCCCCAGGCACACTACAATATCGCCCGCCTCAAGCTCTTGCGCGAGCACCTGCGCCAATTCGCTCTGGTCGGCGACCGTGGTAGCGGCGCGGTGCCCGCGTGACTTCAGCCCCGCCACCAGCGCTTCCGCATCAATGCCCTCGATCGGGTCTTCGCCCGCCGTATAGACGGGGGTCACGAACACCTGATCGGCATCGTTGAAGCAGCTCTGAAACTCGTCCATCAGGTCACGCAGCCGCGTAAAGCGATGCGGCTGGGCCACCGCGATTACCCGCCCGCCATTGATGCCGCCCACGGCTTCACGCGCCGCGGCCAGCACCGCCTGGATTTCGACCGGGTGGTGCGCGTAATCGTCAATGATCGACACCGTGCCGCCCTTGCGCGCAACTTCGCCCACGCGAGTAAAGCGCCGCCGTACACCGCTGAATGCTTCAAAGCCTTCACGGATCACACTTTCATCGCAGCCCATCTCGATCGCCACGGCAATCGCAGCGAGCGCGTTCTGCACGTTATGCCTCCCCGGCATCGGCAGGCGCACACCCTCGATCCGGCGGTCTTCCTCACCGCGTTGGCGCACGATTACGTCAAACAGGTTCCCGCCTGCATCCGGCCGGATGTTCACGCCGCAAATATCGGCCTGGAGCGAGAAGCCGTAGGTCACAACCTTGCGGTCGCGCACCTGGCCGATCACTGCCTGCACCTCGGGATGATCGATGCACAGCACCGCTGCGCCATAGAAGGGCACATTGTGAATGAACTCGACGAAGGCGCGCTTGACGCCCTCGAAGTCGCCGTAGTGATCGAGATGTTCGGGATCGATATTGGTGACCACTGCGATCGTACCGTCGAGCCGCAGGAAGCTGCCATCGCTCTCGTCCGCTTCAACCACCATCCAGTCTGACGCGCCCAGCCGGGCGTTCGAGCCATATTGCTCGATGATCCCGCCATTGATGACGGTGGGATCGATGCCTCCACGATCGAGCAGTGCGGCGATCATGCTGGTGGTGGTGGTCTTGCCATGCGTGCCTGCCACTGCGACGGTGGACTTGAGCCGCATCAGTTCGGCCAGCATCTCCGCGCGGCGCACGACGGGGATTCGCGTCTCAAGCGCGGCGGCGACTTCGGGATTGTTGCGCTTGACCGCAGTCGAAGTGACGACCACCGCCACCCCGTCCACATTCTCGCGCGCATGACCTATGCTGATCGCGATCCCGCGGCCGCGGAGCCGCTCGACACTGGGGCTGTCCGACAGGTCCGATCCCTGCACCTGATAGCCAAGATTGTGCATCACTTCAGCGATGCCCGACATGCCGATCCCGCCGATGCCGACAAAGTGGATCACCCCGATATCAGTGCCAACACCCTTCATTCTGCGCGGTCCCGGTTGGCCGCACCCGCCGTGCGCGCACCTTCGCCCGCCCGATTGTGCCCATTGGAACCAACACGGATCACATCCATCAGATCGATCCGTCCGAAACTCTCGACCAGATCTGCAAGATCGCGCGCGGCGTGCGGCCGCCCGCAATTCCAGGCCGCATGGGCGGCATTGGCCAGCGTCTGCGGCGCCATCGCCATCGCCTGGATCTGTAGCGAGATATCCTTCGAAAGCTTCTGCAAGGCGTCGGATTGCGCCACGCGCTCACGGTTGTCCTTGTGATCCCAGCCGGTGACTTCCTTTACCGTTACGGCTGGCTGGCGGATCATGCGCGCGCCGCCCGCCTTCACCATTTCGCGGGTATTGGCCGCCTGGTGATCGTCAGTCGCGATCGGTAGCGGGATGAGGATCGCCGGGCGTCCCACTGCGGTCAGCTCGGCAATGGTCGATGCGCCCGCGCGCCCGATGAACAGGTGGCATTCTGCAAGGCGCACCTCCATATCCTCGAAATAGGTGCCCAGCTCTGCCGGGATATCATGCGTGCGATAGCGCTCGCGCACCCGCTCCAGATCTTCCGCACGGCATTGCTGCGTCACCTGCAGGCGCTGACGCAGGGCGGGCGGCAACATTGCCAGGCCATCGGGCACCACTTCGGACAGCACCCGCGCACCCTGGCTTCCGCCTGTAACCAGCACCTTGAGCAGCCCGTCTTCGGTGAAAGGCGGATAGTCCTCGTCACGCAATGCCAGCACTTCGGGCCGCACCGGATTGCCCACCACATGCACCTTGTCCGTGTGCTTGTGCTTGAGCCGTTCGACCTCGAGATAGGCGGTGGCGATCGCATCGACCCGCCCCGCCAGCAGCCGGTTGACGCGGCCCAGCACCGCGTTCTGTTCATGGATCACCGTCGGAATGCCCGATCCCCCAGCGGCCAGCATGGCGGGCAAAGCAGGATAGCCGCCAAAGCCCACTACCGCGCTGGGTGCAAAACTGTCGAACAGGCGGTGCGCCATGGCGCGGCCTTCAAGCACTGCCTTGATCCCGCCAAGCCAGCGCAGCGGGTTCTTGCCGAAACGCCCAGCGGGGATAACATGTGCGGTGAGGAAATCGGGCTTGCCAGGGATTGCCGCCCCGCGCTCGTCGGTGATCAGCGCGACATGGTGCCCGCGCCGATCAAGCTCCTGCGCCAGTGCAAAGGCAGGGATCAAATGGCCGCCGGTGCCGCCTGCTGCGAGCACATAATGGCGGCTGGCGCCGGTGCGGATGTCGCCGCTCATGCCGGCTCCTCCTTGCGTTCGAACAATGCCTTCAGGCCCGGTGATTGCCGCCTCAGGAAGGGGTTGCGGCGGGTGATCGCCAGCAGCAGCCCGATGGTCAGGCACATAGCGATAGTCGACGAACCGCCATAGCTTACCAGCGGCAAGGTCATGCCCTTGGAAGGGAACATCTGCAAGTTGACCAATATATTGATGAACGCCTGGCCGCCGATCGCCGCGACCAGTCCCGCAGCGCCGAGCACGGTGAAAAGATTGTCATCATCCACCAGCCGTATCAACACCCTCCACAGCAGCGCTATGTAAAGCACTACCACAAAGGCGCAGATGAGCAGGCCGAATTCCTCGCCGATGACGGAGAAGATATAGTCGGTATGGGCTTCAGGCAGGTTCATCTTGCGTACCCCCAACCATAGCCCCGTCCCGGTCCAGCCGCCAGCCAGAAGCGTGCGCTGCGCCAGGTCGACCTGATCGAAGGCAGTGCCGCCGCCGATGAAGGAATCGATCCGGTGGCGCGCATTGTCATACAGGAAATAGGCTGCGGTGACGCCCGCGATGCCTGCCCCTACCAGCACGCTCAGCCGCTGCACGCTGACGCCTGAAAGCAATACCAGCACGAACCATATCCCGGCGAACAGCATGGTGTCGCCCAGATTGGGTTGGAGCATCAGCAAAATGGCTATCAGCGCCATGATCGCTGAGGCAAAGGCAAGCACCGGCAGGCCGGGATCGCGCAATCTGAGGCTGAGGATCCACGCCAGCAGAACGGCAAATCCGGGCTTGAGAAACTCTGAGGGTTGCAGTGAAAAGCCGAAATTGATCCAGCGCCGCGCGCCATTGACCTCGAAACCGATTAGCGGGACCAGGGCCAGCAACACCAGCATCGCGGATGCCAGAAGGATGCCGGCCTGCCGCGCGCGCTCACGCGAAAGCAGCGAAGTGCCCAGCATCACGCTCAGCCCCAGCGCCTGCCACACCAGGTGCTGCTTGAAGAAATAGAACTCGCTCAGCCGCACATCGGCTGTTGAAAGCCGATCTGAGCTGGCGGGCGAGGCGGCCGCGACTGCACCAGTGCCAATCAGCATCAGCAGCAGCACCAGGCCAAGCACCACCTTGTCGATCTCGCGCCACCAGATGCGCAGTTCGGCACGCCAGTCAATGCGCAGGTTCGCCGCGCCAGGCGCGCCTTTGCCGCGATGGTGCGGGATATAGGGTTTGGCGCTGCTCATGCCGATTCCCCTGATTCAAGCGCAGACTGGATCTTGTCGCTCGCGCCGGTCAGGGCAGCCACCACCTGGCGAAAATGCGCCCCGCGCGCTTCATAATCGCGGAATTGGTCGAAACTGGCACAGGCGGGAGATAGCAGGATCACTTCGCCTGACCGTGCCCGCGCCATCGCCCGCCCGACCGCATCATTGAGCATTTCGGCCCGCTCGACGTGGACATGCGGCTCAAGCAGTTCGGCAAAGCGCGGGCCTGCCTCGCCAATGGTATAGGCCGCCGCGATGTTGCCAAGATGATCCGCGCAAGGCCCCAGCCCGTCTTCCTTTGGCAGCCCGCCGACGATCCAGTGGATGCGCGGCGCACCGCCATTGATCTTGGGGTCAGGCGGCCAGGCCGCCAGCGCAGGGGCTGCACTGTCTGGATTGGTTGCCTTGCTATCATTGATGAACAGCACGCCTTCGTGCTTGGTCACAAGCTCCATGCGGTGCGGCAGACCGTGAAAGCTCGCCATTCCGCGCTGCCACTGCTCGCGCGTGAGGCCCAGTTCCTCGACCAGCGCCACCGCAACCGCTGCGTTCTCGAGATTGTGCGGCCCGGCAAGCGCCGGCCAGCCGATCTGCTCAGCGGCCAAGGCATTTAGATCGGCACATACTGCCCGCGCTTGGCCTCGCCGCGCGGCCTCGCGCTCACGGATCGCACAGGTCGGCCCGTCACCGCAGCCGAACACCGCGAACTGCTCCGGCTGCTGCATTTCAAACAGGCGCGCTTTCGCCGCGACATAGGCGGAGAATCCGTCGTAACGATCAAGATGATCGGGTGTGATGTTGCTGAGCGATGCCGCATCGCAATCGAGCGAGAAGGTCAGGTCGATCTGGTAACTGGACAACTCCAGCACATACACGCCGCCTTCCGGCAGCGGATCCTGCGCCAGGATCGGTAGGCCGATATTGCCGCCCATCGCGGCCGGTACGCCAGCGGTCTTCAGGATATGGTGCACCAGCGCGGTGGTGGTCGATTTGCCATTAGTGCCGGTAATCCCCACAACCTTGTGCGGCGGCAGCTCGGCGCGGGCCTGAGCAAACAGTTCTATATCGCCGATCACCGGCACGGCGAACCTGGCAGCATGCGGCACAATCGGATGGGTGTTGAGCGGCACGCCGGGCGAAACCACTACACCATCGAACCCGGTCAGATCCTTTTCCAGCGGATCGGCCAGCTCGCAGCGCCCCTCAAACGGCGTGCGCGCATTGTCCTGCCGGTCCCATGCCAGCACCCGTGCTCCGCTGGCCAGCAAGGCCTCGACGGTCGCCGCGCCGGAACGCGCGAGGCCGAGCACCGCGTAACTTTTTCCGGAAAAGGCCTGCGCTGTTATCACGGCCCGGTCACCTCACCTTCAGTGTGGCAAGGCCCGCCATCGCCAGCACGATCGCAATGATCCAGAAACGGATCACCACCTTGCTTTCGCTCCAGCCCAACTGTTCGAAATGGTGGTGTATCGGCGCCATGCGGAACACCCGCTTGCCCGTGCGCTTGAACCAGAACACCTGGATGATCACGCTGGCGGTTTCAGCCACGAACAATCCGCCCACGATCAGCAGCACGATCTCGTGGTGGCTCGCCACCGCGATCGTACCCAGCGCGCCCCCCAGTGCCAGCGATCCCGTGTCGCCCATGAACACCGCAGCCGGCGGCGCGTTGAACCACAGAAAAGCGAGCCCAGCACCCATGATGGCGGCGCAGAAGATCGCCAGTTCGCCTGCGCCCTCGACATAGGGGATACCGAGATAGGCGGAATAGTCGACGCGCCCGACCAGATAGGCGATCAGCGCGAAGGTGCCCGCCGCAATTATCACCGGCATGATCGCCAGACCGTCAAGCCCGTCGGTCAGATTTACCGCATTGCCGAAGCCCACGATCAGAGTGGCGGCGAAGAGGAAATAGAATGGCCCGAGCGGGATCGAAACGCCGCTGAGAAAGGGGACATAGAGATTGGTACTGACCTGGCTGACGATGATGTAGGAGGCGACGCCCGCCACGATGAATTCCAGCAACAGCCGCACGCGGCCCGACACACCCCGATGGCTGGCCTTGGAAACCTTGTCATAATCGTCGAGGAAACCGATCAGGCCGAAACCGATCGTCACAGCGAAACAGGCCCAAACCAGCGGATTGCTCAGGTCCATCCACAGCAGCAGCGCAAAAGTGAGCGAAACCATGATCATCAGGCCGCCCATGGTGGGCGTGCCGCGCTTGGCAAGGTGCGATTGCGGGCCGTCCTCACGGATCGGCTGCCCCTTGCCCTGCCGCACGCGCAGCAGGTTGATGAAACGCGGGCCGATCAGCAGGCCAAAGAACAGCGCGGTAATCAGCGTCGCACCGGCACGAAAGGTCTGGTAGCGTACAAGGTTGAGAACGCCTTCGAAACCCAGCCATTCGGCGATCAGGTATAGCATGCGATTATCCTAGGTTCCGCCCAGGCCCTTCGACCCGGATAGACCTGTAAAATGTGACACCAGCGCACCGAGGCCGACCGAATTGGAACCTTTGACAAGGATCGCGTCACCATGGGTGAGCCCGAACTCCTTGAGCGCCGCAATCGCCTCGGCTGGTGTATCGCAATGCGCGAAGCCACCGGGAATGCCAAGCGATTGCACGCCCGCTTTCCCCAATTCACGCGCCAACACGCGCATCTCCTCACCCACCAGCACCGCATAGTCGATCTTTGCCTCGGTCAGCGGCTCGATCAGCTGGGCGTGGAACTTCGGTCCGAAGTCCCCCAGCTCCTTCATGCTGCCCAGCACTGCAATGCGGCGGGTGGCAGGCGTTTGGCCCAATTGCCGCAGCGTTGCCCGCATCGAAGCAGGATTGGCATTGTAGCTTTCATCGATCAGCAGCGCCTTGCCGCCCGGCACGGCCAGCTGGTGGCGCGCGCCGCGCCCTTTCAGCCCACCCATTTCCGCCAGCGCCAGCCCCGCTGCACCCAGATCGCCCGCTGCGGCCTTGACCGCAGCCATCACGCCCAATGAGTTGGCGATCCAGTGCTCGCCCGGCTCCGCCACCGAATAGCACAGCCGCGTATCGCCCAGGTCCGCCGTCACCAGCGAGCCGCCATTGGCGCTGGGGATCGCATCAAGCAGCCGCACGTCTGCATCTGCCGCGGCACCGAAAGTCACCACTTTCGCGCCATATTGCCGCGCGATCGCGACCATTTGCGCGCAGTGTGGGCTGTCCGCCGGGATCACTGCCGTACCGCCGGGCACAAGCCCTGAGAAAATCGAGGCTTTCTCGTCGGCTATCGCCTCCATGCTGCCGAGATTTTCAATATGCGCAGGGGCAATTGTGGTGATCAGCGCGACATGTGGGCGCACATGAGCGGCAAGCGGGGCAATCTCGCCCGCATGGTTCATCCCCATTTCGAACACGCCATAACGGCTGCGCGCGGACATGCGCGCCAGGCTCAAGGGCACGCCGACGTGGTTGTTGTAACTGCGCACACTGCGATGCGCCGCCCCGCGGCTGGCGCGGTCGAGCGCGAGGAAGAGGCTTTCCTTGACCCCGGTCTTGCCCACCGAACCCGTTACCGCGATCCGCACCGCTTGTGCGCGCTCGCGTGCGGCATGGGCCAGCGCATGCAGTGCCGCCGTGGTATCTTCGACCAGCACATGCGGAAACTCCACCGGGTGATCGACGATCGCCGCCACCGCGCCATTGGCAAAGGCTTGCGGCAGAAAATTGTGCCCGTCCATCGCCTCACCCTTGAGCGCAATGAACAGATCGCCGCGGCGCACATCGCGCGAATCCATCTCGACGCCGGAAACCTGGAAATCATGGCTTGCAGCGCCGCCGGTTGCGGCCGCGACTTCGGCTGAATTCCACAGCGCAAGTGGCAGTGCGTCGCGCCGGTCCACAGGCCATCTGCGCAGGGCCCCCAGTGCATTCATTGCGACACCTCGCGCGCTACCTGCACGTCATCGAACGGCAATACCCGCATATTCTCTCCCGACCCGATTATTTGTCCCTGTTCGTGTCCCTTGCCTGCAACAAGCACGATATCCTTTGCGCCGGCCCTGCGAATGGCCTCGGCGATGGCTTCGCGCCGGTCGCCGATCTCGATCGCATCCGGCGCGCCCGCCAGCACCGCTGCACGGATGGCTGCGGGGTCTTCACCGCGCGGATTGTCATCGGTCACGATCACCACTTCGCTGCCCTTGCTCGCCGCCTCGCCCATTTTCACACGCTTACCCTGATCCCGGTCGCCGCCCGCGCCAAACACAGTGATCAGCCTGCCCTCGACATGCGGGCGCAAGGCATCGATCGCCGCGACCAGCGCATCCGGCGTGTGCGCATAGTCGACATAGACCGGCGCACCTTGCGCAGAGATGGCTGCGCGCTCCAACCGCCCGCGCACGGGCTGGAGGCGATTTGCCGCGTCAAGCACCTGGCCTGGCGCGCTGCCAGTCGCAATCGCCAGCCCGCAGGCGGTCAGCGCATTGGCAGCCTGATAGGCCCCGATCAGCGGCAGATTGATCGAGCGCGACTGGCCATCGTGTTCAATCTCCAGCGTCTGTCCCAACTGGGTTGACTTGCGGGCAAGCAGGCGGATGAAATCGCCCCGTTCGCCCACCGTCAGCACGCGCAGCTTATGCGATTTCGCGTGCCCAATGGCCTGGCGGGTCCACTCGCTATCATCCTCGCCATGCCAGATCACCGCCGCTGCGCCGGGCTGCAACACGTCGTCAAACAGCCGCATCTTGGCGGCAAAATAGGCTTCCATCGAGCCGTGATAGTCCAGATGATCGCGGCTGAAATTGGTGAAAGCACCAGCGGCGACCGGCACGCCTTCGTTGCGGAACTGGTCAAGCCCGTGGCTTGACGCCTCATAGGCGACATGCGTCACGCCTTCGCGTGCGAGGCCGCTCATATTGCTCAGGAAAGTGACGATATCGGGCGTTGTCAGGCCGGTTGAAACGCTGCCATCCGGGGTCGTCACCCCCAATGTGCCAATGCTTGCCGCCCGCTCGCCGCCCATCAGCCACAGCTGGCGGGCCATCTCTACTGTCGAGGTTTTGCCATTGGTGCCGGTGACCGCGACGATGGTATGCGGAACCGGGGTGAAGAAGGCCGCCGCCAACCGGGCAAAGGCACGGCGCGGTTCGGCGTCGGCGATATGGGCCGCGCCTTCCACTTTAGCTTCGGCGCGCGCGACCACGGCAATTGCCCCAGCCTTTATCGCCGCCGGGATGAAATCCTCGCCGTTGAAGCGCGCACCCTTGAAGGCGCCAAACACCGTGCCCGGCGCAACCTTGCGGTGGTCGATCGCAAAGCCCGTCACCTCGGCGTCACCGGTACCTGCGATCGCAATCCCCGCCTTTTCTGCCAGCGCCCCCAGCCGCATTACTCTTTCTCCGGTACGAGCGATTGAAGATCGGTCAGGTCGACGTCGCGGGTATTGTCAGGCCGCACGCCCAGAAGCGGGCCGATCCGCGGCACCAGCTTTCCCACGATCGGGGCCGCATTCCAGGCGGCGGTGCGCTGATAGGAGCTGGCAACAGTGCCGTGTGGCTCATCAAGCATCGCAATCACGACATAGCGCGGATGATCCATCGGAAAGACTGCGGCAAAGGTCGAAACAAGTGAGGAGCGCCTGTATCCGCCAGCGCCAGGCTTCTCAGCGGAACCGGTCTTGCCGCCAACGCGAAACCCCGGCGCATCGGCATTCCTGCCAGTCCCATAGAGCGAGATCATGCGCAGCAGCTGCCGCATGCGCGAGGAGGTGGAAGCCTTGAACACCCGCCGGCCGCGCGGAATTTCATGCGCCTCAAGCTTGTGCAGGGTCGCCGGACGCCAGATCCCGCCATTGACCATAGCTGCATATGCGCTGGCCAGGTGCAGCGGGGTCACCGCGATACCATGGCCGTAACTTACCGTCATATTGGTAAGCCGCGCCCAATCCTTGCCCGGCCACAGCGGGAAACCGCGCGCCGGCAGCTCGATATAGGGCCGCTCGTTCATGCCCAGGTCGATCATGGTGCGGCGCAGGCGTTCGGGGCCAAGTTCATCGGCCACCCGTGCGGTAACGGTATTGGAGGAATGGATCAGCGCCTGGGGCACGTTCAGCGTCGCGCCCTTGGGCTTGAGATCCTTGATGGTAAATCGCCCGACCTTGAATGGTTCGGCGTTCCACGGCTTGGCGAGGTCGCGCACCACCCCGGCATCGATCGCAGCTGCGATCGTCAATGGTTTGAAAGTCGAGCCGAGTTCATAGACCTGATTGGTCACCCGATTGAAAGCGCGCGGGGTTTCACCGCGTGCGGTGGCTTCTTTGGGCAGCACCAGGTCATTGCTCTGGATGGCATTTGGATCGAATTCGGGCAGCGAGGCCAGCGCCAGCACTTCACCGCTATCGACATCAAGCACGATTCCGGCAGCACCCATTGCGTTGACCGCCAGCATCCCGCGCCGCAGTTCATCCTCAAGCGCGCCCTGCACGCGAATGTCGATCGAAAGCGGCTCTGAATTGCCGCGCAACGCCGGATCGCGCAATTGCTGATCGAGCACCTGCTCCATGCCGATCTTGCCCTGGCCGTCCGAATTCACATAACCCAGCACATGCGCGGCCAACATGCCTTGCGGATAGTGCCGGTCATTTTCGCGCGGCATTTCCAGCGCCAGTTCGCCGATCGCTTGCACGCGATTGGCATCTTCGGGCAGCACGCGGCGGCGCAAATAGCCTGCCTTGCCCGAAGCCAGCCGCTCGGCAATGTCGATTTCATCAATCTCGGGGAAGATCGCCTTCAGCTGCCGTGCTACTTCCTGCGGCGACTTGACCAGCGGCGATCCACCCTCACCCATGGCGCTCGGATTATACCACAGCGCATAAGCGGGGAACGCACGCGCCAGGGGCACACCATTGCGATCGGTGATTTCACCGCGCGGCGGCAGCAGCGCTTCTTCCAGCGAGGTGCGCACCGGGCCGTGATCGGCCAGCCCCAGGTAAGCGATGCGGACCAACGCTGCAAAGGCTACCAGCGCAAAAACCAGCGCGATCCACAGCACGCGCCAGCGCGCCTGCGCCAGTGACTGGCGCCGGAACGTAACGAGCTGGACCCTGCCGCTGGATATGGCCGCGCTGGCCGAAAGTGTATTCATTCAATAGCCTCGGCACGCAGCAAGGTGCGCGCATTGGCGCTGCGCACTGGTGAGGCATCGGCCAACAATTCGCCCACTGCCTCCGCAAGGCTGTCTGTGGCATCAGGCATGTCTGCGGCTGCCAAGGTTACCGGGCGCCCTGAAACCGGGGACACCATCGGGCGCGGTTCGCGTGCTGTTGCGCCATCGGCCGCAGCTTCGGCACTCGCAAAGCGGATCGGGTTCGGAGCATCTGGCCCACGCGCAGCACCAAGCGATGCTAGTTGCAGTTCGCTTTCGAGGAATTGATCGGCGCGCGGGGCGAGATAGCCGAAATCGACCGCGTTCCATTCGGCCAGCTGCCGCTGATTGGCGCGGGCTTCGAACTCGGTTTCGAGCATCATGGTTTCCCGCTCAAGCGCGATCAGTTCGCGCTCGGCGAGCGAGACTTCACTTTTGACCGCGTGGACCTGGAAACTGAGCGCGAGGAACGCGCCACAGCACGCGGCGAGCACGATAAGCCAGCCAATCTGGCGCAAGCGGGATCCGGTCATGTTCATGCGGCTTCCTTTCGCGCTGGAATCGCGCTGCGAACGGCGTGGCGCAGCGTGGAGGAGCGGGCGCGCGGATTGCGCGCGATCTCGGCGTCCGAGGGACGGATCGCCTTGGAGATATGGGTGAAGATTGCCGGTTCCGCATTCGCTTCGGGCAGGTAGCGTGATCCGCCCCTGCGGCCGGCGGCATCGCGCAGGAAGTGCTTGACGATGCGATCTTCCAGGCTGTGGAAGCTTACTACCGCCAGCCTGCCGCCTGCGCGCAGTATGCATTCGGCAGCGTGGAGCCCTTCGCGCAATTCGCCCAGCTCACCGTTCACATGGATGCGGACCGCCTGGAAAGTGCGGGTGGCGGGATCCTTCTTGTCGCTCGGTTTGTAGCCCAGCGCCTTGCGCACCACGCGGGCGAGATCGCCGGTCGTTTCAAGCGGGCGCGCCGCCACAATTGCACGGGCGACCCTGCGCGACTGGCGCTCTTCGCCGTATTCATAGAGCACGTCGGCGATGGTGTCGGCTTCAGCGGTGTTGAGGAAATCGGCCGCGCTATCTCCTTCCTGGCTCATCCGCATGTCGAGCGGGCCATCAGACGAAAAGGCAAAGCCGCGCTCTGCCTGGTCGAGCTGCATCGAGGAGACGCCGATATCCATCGCCACCCCGTCAACTTGCGCGATTCCCGCCTCCGCCAGGGCGACTGCCATTTCGGAAAAACGCCGCGGATGGAGCACGAGGCGCGGAGGGGTAATTCGCGCCTCGGCCCATCCGCGGCCCTGCGCGATCGCATCCGGATCGCGGTCAAAGGCATGGACGGTTGCGCCGCGATCAAGCAGCGCGCGGGTGTAGCCACCCGCACCGAAAGTAGCATCGACGATCACGTCACCGGGCTGCGGATCGAGCGCGGCGATGACTTCATCAAGGAGAACGGGGATATGCGGGGCGTCGTTGTCTGGGGCGGCGGAGCTCATTTCCGCGCCCCCTTGCCCTTGGCCTCAGCCTCGGCAACCAGATTGGCGCAGGCGGCTTGCGCGGCTTCCCATTGCCCGTCCATCTGGGCCAGTTCGGCAGGGTTCCAGATGGTGAAGAAGCGGCCAGCACCCTGGAAATAAAGCCCGTCATCAACCCGGCCGAGATTGCGCAAGTGCTCGGGCATGATGAAGCGGCCACTGTCATCGAAGGGAACCTGGGCGAAGCCGAACAGCTGGTTGGCACGCAGATCGCGGTCAAAATCCCGGCCGAGGCGCAGCGCGCGTTCTTCCTCGCGATCAAGCTGGGTTTCCAGTTCGTCATTGCGCGAAAGGCCGAAGCCGACGAGACAGTTCCAGCGGTCATGCTTGTCAAGGCAGAGCACGCGCCCACCCGAGCTTTCCTTTACCGCCTTGCGGAAGGATGGAGGAAGGACAAAACGGCCCTTGTCGCCAGCGGGCGAATAGGCCTGTCCACTGTAACCTCCGAAAGACACTGATCCTCTCCGCCCTGTTCCCCAAACCCCTGCGCCCCACAGACACAGCTTCCCCGCCGCCGCCAGCGCGTAACCGTGGGCGGCACGCTCACCTCAGTGGGAGCGCACAACGAAACATCATGTCTGATGGTCCTTGGACATATCGCGGGTGATGCGGGGATGGAAGGGATTTTTGCGGGATTTCACGGGAAAAGATGGTAAATAATTGATTTACAAGATAAAGATTCTGCATCGTCTTACCAGGACTTTTCGCCTTTTGCCCCAGGTCCGGCACGCAATTCCCTGTTTTCCAGCCAGATTCGGCCGCTTCGAGTCGTTTGCAGCCATGCTTTCCCGCAATTTCCCCATCGGGACAGAACAGGTACCTAAAGCGGCAGAGGAACAAACAGTTCCCCTGTCTGCCGACAGCAAGCCTACTCCAGCCCGAAAGCGACCAGATCGTTCATTTGCTGCTCCGCATCGCCAATTGGCCTGACCAACTCAAACAGCGCGGCATCGGCCACGATCGTCACCCGGCCCGCACCCAACCGGCATTGGGCGGCAATACCATTGCCCAGAACGCGGCAGTCACCGCGCGCTGCCAGGTCATCTGGTGTTGCACCGTACGGCGGGTCCCGCGCAATAAGTTCTCCCGCCAGCGCTACCGGCAGAGTGCCCGAACCATAGTCCACCATCTGCACCGTCAGCGGCTGCAGTTCGTGATATTGCATCGCCAGCCCCCAGCGACCGATCACGGGCGGGATCAGCCCCACTGTCACCGGATGGCGCGGATCACCCAGCGGAACCGCATATTGGCCGGTCAGCATCGGATCGAGCGCGAACAGCAAATGCCCGCCGCCGCGCACCCATGCATCAAGCGCGGCATTGTCTTGCGGGCTGAGCCCGCGTGGCTGGACGATCAGCAGCCGCCGAAGCCCCGCCAGCGGCGGCTCCCCGCCATGTCCACCATCAGCTGCCAGCGCATCGAGCGGCATAATCTTGTAGTTTTGCTCCAGCGTGCGCCGCACCCACGGCAATTCGCCGCTGCCGTCGATCATGGTGACCATGTCCGCGCCCTCGGGCCAGTAAATCGGCAGACTGGTCATCAGCCCCACGGTCGGCCTGTCGGTGGGCCGCGTCGATTGCTGCCACGCCCACATCGCACCAGCCGCTGCCAGCACTAGCAGAAGACCTGCCAGTGCGAAGCTAAGACGATTTGCCGGCCGGGCCATTGCCTTGCTCGGGCACGATTGCGGGCTTCTGGGTAGGGGTTGGTTCCGCCGGAAGATCAGGCACCACCCCCGCATCGGCAAGCGGATCGCTGAGCGGCGTCGGCCCGGACGGCTGCACCGTGGGCGCCGCTTCAGGCACCGAGCGCTCTTCAGTCACGCGCGCACGATCCTGGATGATATTGGCCAGCCCCACCAACAGGACCATGGCAGCCAGGCCCGACAGCCCCACCTGCAGGCGCTGGACCGTCTGTTTCCGGTTCGCCGCCGTCAAGGCGTCAGCCGCATCGCCATCGCTCGCGTCCGTTTCCGGTTCGTCGCCGCGCAGTTTGGGCAATTTGATAAGGTCACGCGTAGCCATGAATATCACGCTAGGGGAATGCGGCGTCCAGTCAATCGCCGGTTCAATCGCCGCATGGCCGGGACCGCCCGATTACAGCCATTCGAACACCGGCAAATTCTTCGAGCGCAGCCATTCAGCATTGTAGAGCGTTGAAAGATAGCGGAAGCCCGTGTCGCACAGGATGGTGGCGACCCGGGCATCCTTGCGCCCCTCTGCCGCCAGCTTCCTGCCCAGCTCGACCGCACCCGCGACATTGATGCCCGAGGAGAGGCCGAGGCACAGCCCTTCCTCGCACAGCAACCTGCCAACCCAGTGCAACCCCTCCTCGTCAGAGATGCGGTACTGGTCATCGATCGGCGCGCCTTCAAGATTGGCGGTGATCCGGCCCTGCCCTATCCCTTCGGCAACCGAAGAACCTTCCGCCTTGAGCTCGCCGGTGGCGTAGTAATTGTACAGCGCGGCACCATGTGGATCGGTCAGCGCGATTCGGACATTCTCGTCAAAGGCCTTCAGCCCCATGCCGACGCCCGCGATCGTGCCGCCTGTGCCAGCCGCGCAGGTGAAGCCATCAATCCGGCCTTCGAGCTGCTCCCACAGCTCGGGCGCGGTGCCTTCGATATGCGCCTTGCGATTGGCGATATTGTCAAACTGGTTGGCCCACACCGCGCCGGGCGTTTCCTCGGCCAGGCGGCGCGAAGTGTGCACGAAATGGCTGGGATCGGCGAACTTGGTCGGCGGAACCAGCACAAGCTCCGCGCCAAGCGCACGCAGCGTGTCCATCTTTTCCTTCGACTGGTTGTCCGGCATCACGATCACGGTCTTGTAACCGCGCGCATTTGCGACCAGCGCAATGCCGATGCCGGTATTGCCCGCCGTGCCTTCAACCACCGTGCCGCCCGGCTCGATCTCGCCGCGCGCCTCGGCGTCGCGGATGATATAGAGCGCCGCACGGTCTTTGACTGAAGAGCCCGGATTGGCGAATTCGCACTTGCCCCAGATTTCGCAGCCGGCCGCCTGGCTTGGCCCCTTGAGCAGCACGAGCGGGGTGTGCCCGATCAGGTCGAGCGTCGAAGCATAAGGCTTGGTAATGTTCATGAAATGCGATCTAGGGCGTCCCACCCCTTCCCGCAATCAAGATCAATCTTCAGGCGCGATAGTAACCTTCAGCCCGTCAAGCGCATCGGTGAATGCGATCTGGCACGACAGACGCGAGTTTTCGGCGCGATGATCCGAACTTTCGAGCAGGTCATCTTCATCTTCGCTCATCTCTGGAAGCTTGGCTACGAAAGCAGGATCGACCAGCACGTGGCAGGTCGCACAGGAACAGCACCCGCCGCACAGTGCCAGCAGTTCGTCAAAGCCATTGTCGCGGATCGCCTCCATCACGGTCAGGCCATCTTCAACATCGATGGTTGATTCTTCACCTTCACGGTTGACGACTGTGAGCTTGGGCATGTTCAACTTTCTCTCTAGCCAGTTTGGCGCCGCAGCGCCCTATCAGTCTTTCGGGCGGGCTGCTAAGCGGTAGCGCACCAATTTGCAAGCAGGAGAAAAGGTAGTGGGACTGGGCGCCAGCGCCATCCGGAACGGACTCGACGAACTGGCCGGGCGCGACACACGTATCGCGCGCGCGCTTGAGCGGGTCGGCTATCCCGAGCCGCGCATCCGCGAAACCGGCTACAAGACCCTGCTGCGCACCATCGTGGGCCAGCAGGTCTCGGTCGCTGCGGCCAGCAGTATGTGGAACAAGCTGGAAGCCGAGCTGGGCCCGGATTTTACCGCGGCCTGCCTGCTGAGCCGCGATTTCGACAGCTTGCGCGCCTGCGGCCTGTCGCGCCAGAAACAGGGTTATGCCCGGTCCTTGTGCGAGCTGGTGGCGGCAGGCGAACTGGATTTCGATGCCCTGCCCGCTGACGATGAAGCGGCGATCGCCGAACTCACGCGGATCAAGGGCATCGGGCGCTGGTCAGCCGAGATTTACCTGTTGTTCGCCGAAGGCCGCACCGACATCTGGCCCGCTGGCGATCTGGCGGTGCAGGAAGGGGTCAGGCGGCTGCTCGATCTGCCCGAGCGCCCGGCCGAAAAGCCGACCCGCGAGCTGGCCGAAGCGTGGCGCCCGCATCGCGGCGCGATGGCGATATTCACCTGGCACTACTACTCGGAAAGTCGTGAACCGGTTTGAGGGCTATGTCCGGTATTCACATTTGCAGCGAAAAAGCTGCCGTTCGGGTAACGACCCAACTTCCGACCTCCGCAAAAGTGTGCCATTTGGTGGCTGATATACAGGGGATCGGGCGTATGCGCTTATCTACACGCTATGGCTTGACCGGTATTGGTGCGCTCAGCCTGCTCACGGCGGCCCATCAGGTTCGGGACATGGATCGGCCGCCGCAACCGACCATTGACTATTTATTGGGTGTTCTCCCTAATTTTGCGGCGGCGATAGCTATAGCCTTCGTGCTACTCAGCATTTGGAGTGACAGGAACCAGGAAGCGGATTTCAAATCTGCCAAGCGGGCGTTTTTCGTTTGCGTATGCATAAGCGGCTTAGGCCTGATTGCATGGGAACTCTTCCAGAAAACCAGCAGCCGCCTCGTGTTCGATCCACACGATGTGGGTGCGACAGCAGTCGGCATCAGCGTCGCAAGCGCATTGTTCTTCCTACTCAGCCAGCAACCATCGGCGAAAGCCTGACAAAGGGAGATAGTCCGCTTCCCACCCACTTTCGGTCATTCAGCCGCCGTTTGGACCGGCCCAAAACCCGCCATCCATAGCTGCGCCGGATTATTGCAGTAGTGAACAGGGGGCTGCGCGACGCTAACCATTTGAAATCGCTATTATCATCACAATTCAGCGCAGCAATCTCTTTCTGGCACTTTTACGCCAATCCGGCGTTGTAGAGCACTATTGCCAAGTGAAATCCAATGTGTATTGTTCACGCAATACACCCTTTTAGCCGGAGGCCTCTTCCCATGATTAAGCGAAACCTGACACGCTGCCTTGTGACCACCGCTTTGGCAGGGGCAGCGTTTGCCATGCCCACCGCGGCCAGCGCAGATCATCACGCAACCAACGGAGCCACGATGCACCACCACCACGAAGCCGCCCCATTGATCCCGCGCGATGCCCTGTTCGGCAACCCCACCCGCGCTTCGGGCCAGATCAGCCCCGACGGCAAATGGCTGAGCTGGCTGGCCCCCAAGGACGGCGTGCTCAACGTGTGGATGGCCCCGGTCGGCAATCCCGATGATGCCAAGGTCATGACCGATGCCAAGGATCGCCCGATCCGGCAGTATTTCTGGTCACCCGATTCGCAAAGCCTGCTCTATATCCAGGACAAGGGCGGCGACGAGAATTTCCTGCTCTACGGCGTCAATATTGCCAGTGGCACGGAAACCACCCTCACCCCGTTCGAGAACACCCGTGTGCAGGTGATTGGTGGTTCGGAGAGTATCCGCGACAAGATCCTGGTCGGGCTGAACAATCGCAACCCGCAATTCCATGACGTGCATTTGCTTGATCTCAACACCGGCACGCTCACCATGGTGCTGCAGAATGACAGCTATGCCGGTTTCATGGCCGATGACACGCTGACCGTGCGCATGGCCATGCGCCAGAACGCCGAAGGCGGGACCGATTATTTCCGCGTGGTCGACAATGCCGTGGCAGCAGAGCCCTTTTCCTCCACCGGGATGGAGGATTCGCTCACCACCAACCCGGCCGGCTATACCAATGACGGATCGATCCTCTACTGGCTCGACAGCCGCGGCCGCAACACGGCGGCGCTCTATGCCGAGGATGTCGCCAGCGGCGAACGCACGCTGGTCGCCCAGAATGACAAGGCCGATATCGGCGGCACCATGCGCGATCCCAAGACGGGCGTGATCGAGGCCTATTCGGCAGAGTATCTCGAAACCGAATGGACCGCGATCGACCCAGACATCGCCGCCGCGCTCGAATTCCTGGACAGCAAGCTCGAGGGCGAATTCGGGGTCCAGTCGCGCACCGACGATGACAGCACATGGATCGTGTGGAACGATCCGCTGACCGCTCCCAGCGCGACCTATATCTATGATCGCACCAAGGGCACGCTCGAGCATTTCTACACCACCAGGCCCGAGCTTGAAGGCGCGCCATTGCAGCCGATGCAGCCGGTGGAGATCGCCAGCCGCGACGGGCTGACCCTGCCTTCCTATCTCACCCTGCCGCCGGGCAGCGATGCCGATGGCAATGGCAGGCCCGATAAAGCGGTGCCGATGGTGCTGTTCGTCCATGGCGGCCCCTGGGCGCGCGATTCCTATGGCTTCAACACGGTTCACCAGTTGCTGGCCAATCGCGGCTATGCCGTGCTCTCGGTCAACTATCGCGGATCGACCGGGTTCGGAAAAGACTTCCTCAACGCCGCCAATCTGCAATGGGGCCTGAAGATGCATGACGATCTGATCGACGCCACCAACTGGGCGATCGACCAGGGCATCACCGGCAAGGACCAGGTCGCCATCATGGGCGGTTCCTATGGCGGCTATGCCACGCTGGCGGGGCTTGCCTTCACGCCCGAGACATTCGCCTGCGGGGTCGACATCGTCGGCCCGTCCAACCTCGAGACCCTGCTTTCCACCATCCCGCCCTATTGGGCGCCGCTGGTAAAGGTATTCCACACCCGCATGGGTGACCCCAATACCGAAGAGGGGCTGGCGCTGCTCAAGGCGGCAAGCCCGCTCTACAAGGCTGACCAGATCACCAAGCCGCTGCTGATCGCGCAGGGCGCCAATGACCCGCGCGTGAAGCAGGCCGAAAGCGACCAGATCGTGGGCGCGATGAAGGCGGCCGGGATCCCGGTCACCTATGTGCTCTATCCCGATGAAGGCCACGGCTTTGCCAAGCCGACCAACAACATCGCCTTTTTCGCGATTGCCGAGAATTTCCTGAGCGAATGCCTGGGCGGGCGGGCAGAGCCGCTGGGCGATGTGCTGAAGCCTTCGACCACTCAAATTCTCGAAGGCGCCGAGCATGTGAAGGGGCTGGAGGCTGCAATCGGCAGCTGACATCAATGTAAATAGCTGACAAACACGCCGCGTGAGGTTACCGCCTCACGCGGTTTGTTTTTGGGAGAAGTCATAGTGAGCGAGCGCAGGTCAATCTTCATCACCGGCGGTGGTTCAGGCATCGGGCGGGCGGTAGCGGTCTATTTCGCCGAGCGCGGCTGGTTCGTCGGCGTGGCCGATATCAACGAGCAGGGGATGCAGGATACGCTTGGCCTGATCGAAGGCGGCTTCAAATATGCCCACAAGCTCGACGTGCGTGACCGCGCGGCTTGGGACGTGGCACTCGCCGCCTTCTCAACCGCGGCAGGCGGGCGGATTGACGTGTTGTTCAACAATGCAGGTGTGGGCCACGGCGGGCCGCTGGCGGAGCAACCGACCGAGGAGATCGAGCGGGTACTCGATATCAATGTGAAGGGCGTGCTCTACGGCGCCCAGGCAGCCTATCCGCATCTGAAGAAAACCGCGCCGGGATCGGCGCTGATCAACACCGCCAGCCTGGCAGGGATCATCGGCGCGCCCAACATGTCGGTCTATTGCGCCAGCAAATGGGCGGTGCGCGGGCTGACACGCAGCCTCGATGCCGAATGGGCAGGTGACGGGATCAAGGTAGCGGCGCTGTGCCCCGGCTTTATCGACACACCGATCATCGAGCAGACTGCGAAGGAATCGAACCGCACCGTGAAGGAAGGCCTGATCGAGGCCGGGGTGGAAGTTTCGCCCGTATCCGCCGTGCCCAAAGTGGTGTGGGACGCCGTGCATGGCGACAGGCTTGATTATACCGTGGGCAAGATGGCCAGCCGTTTGCAGTTCCTCTCACGCTTCCTGCCCGGCAAGGTGCGCAAGGAAATGCGCAATCAGGGCGTGGGCGCAGAACTCTGAAGCCCCAAAGTCAGATCAGCGCGTCGATCGCCGCAGCCATCACCGCATCGCGTTCCGACAAGCCATCCGCGTCATGCGTGGTGAGCGTGATTTCGACCCGGTTGTAGACGTTGAACCATTCGGGGTGGTGGTCATGAGCCTCGGCCAGCAGCGCCACCCGGTTCATGAAGCCCCAGGCCTCGCTGAAATTCGCGAACTTGAAGCTGCGCTCGATCGCCTTGCCGCTGCGCGCGATCGACCATTGGGGATGCGCGGCGAGCAAGGTGTCGCATTCTGCATCGGTAAGCTGGGGGACTGACATGTGGTGGCTCCTCTTGGCGCATCTGCTTGTTCGCGCACATCCTTTCGCCTAACGCTGGCTATGATGCAAGCGCGCCTCACCGCCACTGACCTTGCCTGCATAAGAGGCGAACGCCTGCTGTTTCGCGGGCTGTCGCTGGCGTTGGAAAGCGGCGCAGTGCTGCATGTCACCGGCGAGAATGGCACCGGGAAGACGAGCCTGCTGCGTATTCTGGCAGGATTGCTTTCGCCATATGCAGGCGATGTATCACACGAAGGCGGCATCGGCATGCTCGATGAGCGGCCCGCGCTCGATCCAGACCAGCCATTGGGCACCGCGCTGCGCTTCTGGCAGCAGGTCGATGGGTGCGATGATGCGTCGGCAGCGATATCGGCGATGGAGCTTGATGCGCTGCTCGGAGTGCCGGTGCGCTATCTCTCCACCGGTCAGCGCAAACGCGCGGCGATGGCGCGGTTGCTGTGCCAGGACGCGCCGATCTGGCTGCTCGACGAACCCTTGAGCGGGCTGGACGATCGCTCGCAGGCGCGCATTGCCCAGACTGTGAGCGCACATGCAGCCGCGGGCGGGATTGTGGTCCTCGCTTCGCACCAGCCGATTGCGGTCGAACGCCTCAGCGTGTTCGCGCTGGCGGAGTATGTCGCATGATCTCGCCGCTGCTCAAACGCGATGTGCGCATGTTGTTGCTCGGCGGCGGGCGCGGTGGCGGGGCCATGTTGCCGCTGCTGTTCTTCCTCGCCATCGCGATGCTCTATCCCTTCGCGGTGGGGCCAGACGCGCCGCTGCTGGCGCGCACGGGCGGCGGCGTGCTGTGGATCGCGGCGCTGCTGGCGGCGATCCTGCCATTGGACCGGCTGGTGCTGCCTGATATCGAGCTGGGTGTGTTCGATCAGTTGCGCTTACGCGGCGTGACCGAAGAAGTAGTGATGGCAGTGCGGTTGTTCGCACATTGGCTCAGCTTCGGGCCGCTGCTGATGCTGGCATGCTTTCCGGCCGCGGCGCTGCTCAACCTTGAAGGCGAGACGCTGCGCCTGCTGCTGCTGGGATTGCTCGCAGGCACGCCGGGGCTGGCGGCGGTCGGCCTCATGATCGCCGCGCTGACGGCGGGGCTGCGTGCGGGCGCGGCGCTGTCAGGCCTGCTGCTGATCCCGCTCGCGCTGCCGATTCTGATCTTCGGCGCAGGCGCACTCGAACGCGGCGATCCGGCAACGCTGGGCTTTTCCGCCGCAATCAGCCTGGTTTTGGTGGCGATCACGCCCTTCGCGGCAGGCGCTGCGATCCGGGCCGGGAGAGAGGGGTGAAATGGACTTTTCGAGGGAAAGATTACAGGGCGCTTTCGTAATCTTGGCCGCAATCGGTGGCTTTGCGCTCGCAACCTTTTTGGATGCCGATAGCGAGCCCGAACCCAACATCAGCTGCACATTCAACGCAGACCCCAACCAAGCGCCGATCAAGCTTGGATCTCTAACTGCACCTATCAAGTCCTTTAAGTTATCTGGCTATCTCGACGATCCGTTCGAAGATCGGTTGTACGACTTTCAAGGGAAGGCCGTCTTAGAAATCGACGGCATTGATAGAAATCCCAATGTCCGAGGCTCAATGTTCCTTAACGGTCAAAAGGAAGTGATTGGGCTTCTCATTTATGTCGAAGATGCTGGCTTCGGCCGGGACGGTCTGAAGGTATTCACGTTGGACGAAAGCGGCGTGTTGGACTACAACTCAACCGAAGCGCAGGCGTTTGTGAACGAGGAATTCAAGTTTGCGCACCCCCTTGGATACACCTGCACCGTCGATCGGGAAGAGTTACCCATCGCTCAATAAGGCGGCTTATCCAGTCCCTTGGGGCTTTTGGTGAATATCTCCACCCCGTTTTCGGTAATGCCGATCGAGTGTTTGGAAAGCTGCCGCTTGACCTCTTGAGCGGTCAGACAAAGTGAACCGACGCTATCTTGACTGCCTGAACAAACTCTAGTATTTCGCAATTATGCTAAATAACGAATCACAAACCCAAAACCTGCGACTTCTGCCTGCGCTCAAATCTTTGGCCAGCCCGGTAAGGCTAGCTGTGCTTGATTACCTCAAAAACCCTGTCGGAAATTTCCCGCCACAGGTGGATGGAGACCCAGTCATTGACGGAATTTGTGCCGATTTTCTGCGCGACAAACTGGGTATCGCAGCTGCAACCGCTTCGCGCCATCTGACACTGCTTGTCGATTGCGGCCTGCTGATTGCGACTCGCAAGAAAGGTTGGACCTTTTATCGCCGCGACGAGGACGCAATCGCGCAATTCGCAGACCTGCTCAAGACCACGCTCTGATTCAGGAGGAACTATGTCATTCGACTATCTTCACGTCGATGTTTTTGCACCGCGTCCCTTTGCGGGTAACAGCCTACCCATATTCCATGACGCACCCGATCTGAGCAGCGCCCAAATGCTGGCAATCACCCAGGAACTTCGGCATTTCGAGGCGATATTTCTAACGGCTACTGACGAAGCAAGGCGATACCAGGCTCGCATTTTCGACCTGTTCGAAGAGCTGCCATTCGCGGGGCATCCGATCATCGGCGCAGCCGCAGCACTGCATCACCTGTCCAAAAATCCCGATCGCCAGCTGTGGACGTTCGATCTTTCTGAGAAATGCGTGACGGTCTCCACACACCAAACGGCCAACGGATATTTTGGCCTGCTTGATCAAGGGGCAGCGACATTTCTCGGTGAGATCGATCTGCGGGAAGATGTTGCGCAAGCGTTCAGCTTGTCGCCCGACGATCTCGATCCCGACTTGCCATTGGCTGTGGTCAGCACGGGTCTGCGCTACCTGGTCGTTCCGGTTCGGCGCGATGCGTTGTCCCGCGCGCGCATCACCGCCGACATCACCTCGCTTGTTCAGAGTCTTGGTGCGCAGTTCGCCGTCTTGCTCGATGAGGCAGCGCTTGAAGTGCGTCATTGGAATAACGATGGTATTGCCGAAGATGTAGCCACTGGCAGCGCAGCAGGAACCATTGGCGCATATCGCTTGCGGTACTGTGCAGCTGAAACAAACGCAGCATTCAAGCTCCATCAAGGGCGTTTCACGGGGCGAGCGAGCCAACTGATTGTCGAGCCGCAGGGGACGCCTGACACCATCCATTCCGTGAAAGTCGGCGGAGATGTTGCAATCGTCGGCCATGGCTCGCTCGTGGCATTGCCGTGAGTGTCATGATAATTTCAGCCGACACGTTGCGCGCCAGCGTGTCTTTCGAAGATCTGATCGAGCCGGTCTCGCTCGCCTTTCAGCGCTCGAGCGCGGGCCAAGCCGACAACGGCCAGATCAGCATGTTCCCGCATCCGGATCAAACGCGCGGCGATGTGCTGGTCAAGTCAGGAACGCTCGAAGGGTCACCGGTCTACATCGTCAAAGTCTCGCCGTGGTTCGCAATCAATGTAGAGGAAGGCCGGCCTCAGGGTGGCTTCATCGCAGTGTTCGATGCCACGAACGGTCAGACGCTAGCACTGCTCGACGATCAACATTATCTGTCTGATATTCGCACCGCCGCCGCTGGTGCGCTTGCGGCGCGCGTGTTGGCTCCCTTGGATGTTAGAACCGCAACGGTTATTGGTGCCGGAGTTCAGGCATATTGGCAGGTGCTTGCGCTTTACCATGAGCGGCGCTTCGCCCGTTTGTCGATCTGGGCGCGAACCACCGCAAATGCCGCGCTGTTAGCGGACCGATTGGCACCTCTTTTGCCACAAGTCGATGTGAGGGTTGAAACGTCGCTCAAGCGCGCAGTACAGCTTGCCGATGTTGTCATCACCGCCACCCAGTCGCGCGAACCTTTGGTGCGCGGCGAATGGCTCTGCGCTGGTCAACATATTACTGCGGTCGGCGCAGATGACGCGACAAAATGCGAACTTGATGCGGAAGCGCTTCGGCGGTCGCGCGTTTTTGTCGATACGGTGGAGACAGCGCTCGCCAACGGTGAAGTCCATCGCGCCGTCACGTCCGGAGACTATTCACGGAAGGACATCGCCGGGGAAATTGGCGACGTCCTGGCAAATCGATGCATTGGTCGCCAATCTTCAAATGATATTACAATTGCAACATTTGCGGGAATCGGCGCACAGGACGTTGTGGCGGCAAATGTGGCCATACGCAGTTTGATATAGGCCGATTATCAGTGCCACCAGCGTCACAATCTCAACGGCTGGTTACCTTCTTGTCGATCCATAGGCCGACTGACTGGAATCCACGACATTGCCACCATTAGGCGTAAGGCGGCTTATCCAGCCCCTTGGGGCTTTTGGTGAATATCTCCACCCCGTTCTCGGTAATGCCGAGCGAGTGTTCGAACTGCGCGCTGAGTGACTTGTCGCGGGTCACCGCGGTCCAGCCATCGCTCAGCACCTTGGCCCAGGGCTTGCCCGCGTTGATCATCGGCTCGATGGTGAAGAACATCCCGGGCTTCAGTTCCGGCCCGGTACCTGCCCGCCCCGCATGCACAACCTCGGGCGCATCATGGAACAGGCGCCCCAGCCCGTGCCCGCAGAATTCGCGCACAACGCCGTAGCGAAACTGCTGCGCATGCGCCTCGATCGCAGCGCCAATATCGCCCAGCCGTGCGCCGGGCTTGCTGGCGGCTTCGATCCCCAGCATCAGGCATTCGTAGGTTACATCGACCAGCCGCGTCGCCTTCAGCGGCGGATCGCCCGCATAGTACATGCGGCTGGTGTCGCCATGCCAGCCGTCGAGCAGCGGCGTGACATCGATATTGACGATGTCGCCATCCTTCAGCGTCTTCTCGCCCGGAATGCCGTGGCAGATTACATGGTTGATCGAGGTGCAGCAGCTGTGCGCATAGCCGCGATAGCCCAGCGTTGCGGGCACTGCGCCCGCATCCAGCATCATGCCGCGGGCAAAATCGTCAATCTGTGCCGTCGTCACGCCCGGTTTCACGAAAGTCGCCAGCTCGTCAAGGATTTCGGCGGCGAGGCGCCCGGCCTTGCGCATCCCCTCGAACCCTTCCGGCCCGTGCAGCTTGATCGTGCCGTCGCGATAGACGGTCTCGTTACCTTCGATGGTTTGGTACTGGTGCATGAATGCCCATTTAGCGATCCGCGCACAAAATTGCGAGTGACAACAAGCGCAGCGTCACTAAGTAACCCCCATGAGCAAGAAAGACGCGCTGATCCAGCCTGATCGCGGGCAAACTGCAACTACGATCCACCTTGTCACCAAGGACGGCTTCGAAGCCTGGCTCAAGCCGCTTTCGGCGGGCCAGCGCTCTGCGCTGAAGGCGCAGAAGTTCGAAGGCAAGCCCGCGCAGGTCGCCATCGTGCCCGATGGTGATGGCTGGTTTGCGGCGGGTGGGGTGGCCGATCCGGAAAAGCTCACCAGCTGGTGCCTTGCCAAGCTGGCTGAGGACTTGCCCGGCGGCACCTATCGCCTGGCCGCTGGCGATCCGGGTGCGGCGCTTCACGGCTGGCAGACCGCGCAATACAAATTCGCGCGCTATCTCAAGCCGGAGGAAGCGCCCACCGGGCCGCGCGTGCTGCTGAGTAACCAGGCCAGGCATCTCGACGCTGCCATTGCCGAGGCGGAGGCAGAAAACCTCGTGCGCGATCTCGTCAATACCCCGGCCGAGGACATGGGGCCTGCCGCGCTCGAAGCCGAGTTCGAAAAACTTGCCAAGGCTTTTGATGCCAGGCTGAAAGTGACCAAGGGCGATACGCTGGAAGGCGAATATCCGATGGTCCATGCGGTTGGCCGTGCGGCGGCGCGGCAACACGCCCCGCGCATGCTGCATTTGAGCTGGGGCAAGGAAAAGCACCCGGTGCTGGCGATCGTCGGCAAGGGCGTGTGCTTCGATTCGGGCGGGCTCGACATCAAGCCGGCGAGCGGCATGAAGCTGATGAAGAAGGATATGGGCGGCGCCGCACATGCCATCGCGCTGGCGCGGCTGGTGATGAACGCGCATCTGCCGGTGCGGCTGCACCTACTGGTGCCAGCGGTCGAGAATGCCATTGCGGGCAATGCCTTCCGCCCCGGCGATATTCTGGGCTCGCGCAAGGGGTTGACGGTCGAAATCGGCAATACCGATGCCGAAGGGCGATTGATCCTGGGCGATGCGCTGACCCGCGCGAGCGAGGAAAAGCCCGACCTGATCGTGGACTTCGCCACGCTCACCGGCGCCGCCCGCGTGGCGCTCGGCCCCGATTTCCCGGCGTTGATGACGCGCAAGGATGAAACCGCGCAGGCGCTGATCGATGCGGGCAAGGCCTGCGATGACGAGCCCTGGCGCCTGCCCCTGCCCGCCGCCTATGCCGAATGGCTCAAGTCCGACATTGCCGATACCAACAACACCCATTTCAACGGCTTCGCCGGGGCGAGCGTGGCGGGCCTGTTCCTCGACAAGTTCGTGGGAGAAGGGATCGACTGGGCGCATTTTGACACCTTCGCCTGGCGCCCCTCGGCCAAGCCGGGCCGCCCCGCGGGCGGCGCCGCCTATGGCCTGCGCGCCACTTTCCACATGTTGCGCGCGCGCTACGCTGGCAAATAACCGGGCTGCGGCTAACTTGCCCGAAAGGCGCGCAATGTATAAGCGCCCGCGCAGCCCGCATCCGGCGGGTGCGATCAAACGGGGATTCGGCGCGGAATGAAAGGCGCTCAGGCATATACGGTTCCTGATGGCCCGCTGCGGCTGGCAGGCCCTGTCGCGCGTCCGGCGCCGGGCACGCTGCCGCTGCGGGGTGACCTGGCGCATATCGCCCTGGCAGGGCGCTATCTTGCCGCGCATTACGTGATCCCCCAACCGCGCGCAGTCGGCGCTTCCGGGGCACAGATGTTCCTGGCTGCGCGGGCTGACAGCGATGTGGTGAGCGAACTGGCTGGCGGCTCGACGATTGAAGTGCTCGACGTCGCGGGCGCATGGGCCTGGGCCTCATTGGGGCCGGACGGGCCGAGCGGATATGTGCCGCTTGCCGCGCTCGCCGCCGCAGCAGGCTAGGCGGCACTGAGATGGCCGCCCGTATCTTCATCGATGGCGCCGCCGGGACGACGGGACTGGAAATCCGCGATCGGCTAGCTGGCCGCAGTGATTTCGAGCTGCTGGTGCTGGACGATGCCGAGCGCAAGAGCGAAGCCGCGCGCAAGGACGCGCTCCACGCCGCCGATTTCGCAATCCTGTGCCTGCCCGATGACGCGGCAAAGGAAGCGGTGAAGCTGGCCGAAGGGTCCAAAACCCGCATCATCGATGCCTCCTCCGCGCACCGTGTTGCTGATGGCTGGACCTACGGCTTTCCCGAGCTCGTTGGACGCGACAAAATCGCGAACGCGCAGTTTGTCTCCAACCCCGGATGCTACCCCACCGGTTTCCTCGCATTGGTCGCGCCGCTGGTGCGCGCCGGGCTGCTGCCGGCCGATTGGCCCTACACGGTCAATGCGGTGAGCGGATATTCGGGCGGCGGCAAGGCGCTGATCGAGCGGTTCGAGGCCGAAGGCGCGCCGGCTTTCCGCGCCTATGGCCTGGACCTGGCGCATAAGCACCGGCCCGAGATGAAGCTGCACGCCGGGCTGGCCCACGGCGTGATTTTCGCCCCAGCAGTCGTGCCAGCCTATCGCGGCATGATTGTTGAAGTGCCGCTCCATCTGGGCGCCATGCCGGGCGAGCCGACGGCTGACGGTCTTCGCACCGCTTTGCGCGAATTCTACGCCAGCTCGGCTGTAATATCGGTTGTTGACAAGAGCGATGTCAGCGAACTTCTGCTCGAAAGGCACGCGCCGCCAACCGATACGATGGAACTGTTTGCGTTCGGCAATGAAGGTGGCTGGCACGCCCGCCTTGTCGCCCGGCTCGACAACCTTGGAAAGGGGGCCAGTGGGGCCGCCATCCAGAATCTCAATATCATGTGCGGTTTGCCGGAAACGACCGGTCTTGCGCTCTGAAATTCCGGCCCCTGCCTAAATTTTAGGCAGTGATGGTCTGGCTTTTGGGCATTGTGCAGCGACGGCGCAATGGCGGCGCGGCGACAAAGCCCGGCAACCCTGCCGCAAAAGCCGGATCATGCCCCGATTCCCTTGAAATAAGCCCTCTCACCCCGCGTTTGAGCGTTTGGCACGATTCTTGGATGTGCTATTGCGAGAAATTGAACCGCCGGCCAGCGAGCGCAACCCGTTGCGATCCGCCCGACGCCCAAGGGGGAGCACAGCAACGTGAAGAAGATCGAAGCGATTATCAAACCCTTCAAGCTCGACGAGGTGAAGGAATCGCTACACGAAATCGGGGTTTCGGGCATCACCGTCACCGAAGCCAAGGGCTTTGGCCGCCAGAAAGGCCACACCGAACTTTATCGCGGCGCCGAATATGTGGTCGATTTTCTGCCCAAGGTTAAACTTGAAGTCGTGGTGAGCGACGCGATGGCCGAAGCCGTGGTCGAAGCGATCGCCGCGGCGGCGCAAACCGGCCGCATCGGCGACGGCAAGATTTTCGTCTCGACGATCGATAGCGCGCTGCGCATCCGCACTGGCGAGAAGGATGATGACGCGATCTGAACCGATCGTGTCTGCAATACAAAGGCCGAATAAACCCAACCAACCCGCCCGCAAGATACCGGGTAGAAACGTACAGACTAGCTGGAGGCAAGACTACCAATGAGCAAGGTGAAAGACGTCCTCAAACAGATCAAGGACAATGAGATCGAGTGGGTCGACCTCCGCTTTACCGACCCCAAGGGCAAGTGGCAGCACCTCACCATGTGTGCCGGTGTGATGGGCGAGGACGAATTCGAAGACGGGCTGATGTTCGATGGTTCTTCGATCGCCGGCTGGAAGGTCATCAACGAATCCGACATGATCCTGAAGCCCGATCTGGATGCGACCTGGATCGATCCGTTCAGCGCCACACCGATGCTGATCGTCAATTGCGACATCGTCGAGCCATCGACTGGCGACTGGTATTCGCGCGACCCGCGCACCACCGCCAAGCGCGCCGAAGCCTATCTCAAGTCAACCGGCATCGGTGACACAATCTATGTCGGCCCTGAAGCCGAATTCTTCATGTTCGACGATGTCCGCTTTGAAGACGGTTATGCCGGTTCGGGCTTCGCCATCGACGACATCGAACTGCCGACCAATACCGGCAAGGAATATGAGAGCGGCAACCTTGCCCATCGCCCGCGCGCCAAGGGCGGCTATTTTCCCGTCGCCCCGGTTGACAGCGCCGTGGACATTCGCGGCGAGATGGTTTCGACCATGCTGGAAATGGGCCTGCCGTGTGACAAGCACCACCACGAAGTGGCCGCCGCCCAGCACGAGCTGGGCCTGACCTTCGGCACGCTGGTTGAAACCGCCGACCGGATGCAGGTGTACAAATATGTCGTGCACCAGGTCGCCCATGCCTATGGCAAGACCGCAACCTTCATGCCCAAGCCGATCAAGGCCGACAATGGTTCGGGTATGCACACACACATGTCGATCTGGTCGGGCGGCAAACCGATGTTTGCCGGCAATGAATATGCCGGCCTGTCGGAAACCTGCCTTTACTACATCGGCGGCGTGATCAAGCACGCCAAGGCGCTGAATGCCTTCACCAACCCGACCACCAACAGCTACAAGCGCCTGGTGCCTGGCTTCGAAGCCCCCGTGCTGCTGGCCTATTCGGCGCGCAACCGTTCGGCTTCGTGCCGCATCCCCTATGGCGCGGGCGACAAGGCGAAGCGCGTCGAGTTCCGCTTCCCCGATGCGATGGCCAACCCCTATCTTGCCTATTCGGCGCTGCTGATGGCGGGTCTCGACGGGATCACCAACAAGATCCACCCGGGCGAAGCGATGGACAAGAACCTCTATGACCTGCCGCCGGCAGAGCTGGCCGAGGTTCCGACCGTTTGCGGCTCGCTTCGCGAAGCACTGGAAGCGCTCGAGGCCGATCACGAGTTCCTGCTGAAAGGCGACGTGTTCACCAAGGACCAGATCGAAGCCTATGCCGAGCTCAAGTGGGAGGAAGTGATCCGCACGGAAACGACTCCATGCCCGGTCGAATTCGACATGTATTACAGCATGTAACCGACCTGTAGATCAAAGTTCAAAGAAAGGGCGTCCGGAGCGATCCGGGCGCCCTTTTTTAACGAATGTCGGCTTATCAGCAGCTGGCAAGGCATTCGAACACGCACGGAGTATGCCTTGATCCTGGCCCCAAATCGGAGTCTACCCTCGTCTCGCGACACGCTCAGCCTGCTATTGGAACACAATCAAGCCAAACGGACCAAATCTTGCTGCTTTCGAGTCTCCTGCGAATAACGCCAATCAAGCTGCTTGCCGCGCTCATGCTGGCCGGCTGCACATATGAGCCGCCGGTTTACAGGGGGGAGCTGCAGTCCGCAGCATTGCTCGGCGATGGGCGGGTGGCGATCAGCTATTCGCAAAGCGTCACACGCCGTCCCACCGGCCTTGCCGAATGGCCGGATGGCGGAATCAGCCTGGTTCAGCACGACCAGGTTCTGGTGGCACTGGTCGATCCGAATGGCCGCACACGCGAAATCGCGCGCTATGATAATAAGGAACTTCCCGGACAGGGCTCCATTCAAGTGCGCTGGTTCGAAGCCGACCCTGGCCATCTTTATGTCGAGCGAAGCGGACAGTTGACCACAAGCTGGCCGACAGCCTGGCTTAGCGATACTTATCGTATTGACCTGAACGGACGGGAGATTGCCCGCTTCGATCTGCGCCGCGAGCTCGATGCTCATGGCCGCGATCTCGGGGCAAAGGGGTTCGGTACTCATGTAGTCGACGCGAACGGGACGATGCTGGTCGGTGCCACTCGCGGCGACATTCGCGAGGTTTGGCGGCGAGATCCGGGCGGGAACTGGACCCTGTTAGACCGGTTCGACGAGTATGCCTGGATCATCGGCAGCGATCTGGCATACCAGAAGGGCGATGACGGGCTGGCCCGCAATTGGCGAACCGGAGATGTGCGCACGGTATGGCGCTTCAACCGGTCGACAGGGAGATCAGAGGTTCTCTTGCCGGACGATCCGACAACGCCACGCAATTCGCCTTATCAACCGACGATAAGGGCAGCGGCCAGCGGCGCCGCCAAAACCATCGGGATCTATCGCGACAACACCCGGATTGCCGTAATCGAACCTGATTTCGAGGTGCTCGATCGCCGGTAGGCCCTGTGAATGGCGCCGCTTCCATCGCGAATCCCCGGTCAGCGTCGGCGAGGTGGTTGCACTAGGGTTAGGGCCCCAGGACTTTGCACTGCCGCAAGCGCTTCCGCGCAGCACATGTGATTGGGCGGACCCCGTGAAAAACCATTTTCCTACTCGCCCGCTTCCTGCCTAATTCCCACGCCTCCAAATCAACGTCAGAGGCATCTACGGCATGGCACGCAAGGCAATCTTCGACACTTTTCGCGGTATTCTGGGGCGCGGCTTTCGCCAGTCCGAAGTTGACGCTCTCGATAATGCGCTCGACGGAGCGGAGAATCTTTCCCCAGACAGCGTAGCAAGCGGTGTGCGCCTGCGCGTTTCTTCGACCGGGATCGAGCTGATCAAGCGCTTCGAAGGCTGCGCCTCGCTGCGGGGTGACGGACTTTACGAAGCCTATCCCGATCCCGCCACCGGCGGCGCGCCGTGGACCATCGGCTGGGGCGCGACCGGGCCCGACCATGTGCACGGCGGGCACATCGGCCCCGGCACTGTGTGGACACAGGAGCAATGCGATGCGCGGCTGGAACAGGATCTGGCACGCCACGCCGCCGAGGTTGCCAGCGCGCTGGGCGATGCGCCCACCACGCAAGCGCAGTTCGATGCGCTGGTGAGTTTCCATTACAACACGGGCGCGATTTCACGCGCCACGCTGACCTCGAAACATCGCGCCGGCGATACTGCTGGTGCTGCGGCACAGTTCGCACGCTGGAACCGCGCCGGTGGCCGGGTGCTCAAGGGGTTGGTGCGGCGGCGCCAGGCCGAGGCGCATGTCTATGCCAATGGCTGAAACTGCCGATCAGTAATCACGGCTGATTTCCAGCACCACGCTTTCACGGCCCAGAGTTGAAACCGATGCCAGCAATGACAGCCATGAAGTAATGCGGAACTCAAGCTCGGTGGCGCTATAAGCCTGCCCGTCGGTGATCAGCTCGATATAGAAACGCCGCCCGATATTCTTGCCCAGCGCCACGCCGGTTTCACGCCCCAGCGCAGGATCGGCCCCTACGATGCGCAATCGATCAAGCCCGATCGCGCTGCGCAGCTGGTTGATCGGATCCATCCCGCCGCCTCCGCGCAGGCTGGCCAGCGCCGCGCCCAATTGCAGTGCGTCGGTTGGCGAAAGCTCCGTAACCGGCCCGCCGAACAGCAGCCGGGCAAGGATTTCCTCTTCGGGCAGTGGCGGCTCGGACGTGAAGGTTATCTCGGGCGTCAACGCATTGCCCCGAACGCTCACCGTCACTTCCAGCCCGTCGCGCCGGGTTTCGGCCTCAATGTCGAGCCGCGGATCGATCGGCACGTTCTCGTCGAAGGTGATGCGGCCGCGGGTAAGCTCGAAGCGCGTTCCGGCAAAGCTGTAGCTGCCCCGGATCACCTGTGCCGCGCCGCCGATGCGCGGGTCTGCGGTGGTGCCCCGCAGGATGATGTTTCCGCGCCATTCGCTGTCGAGCCCCATACCGTCAACATCGATCCGGCTGCGGGCGCGCGCGTCAATCAGATAGCGCCAGGGCGCGCCGGGGCGCGCGACGGGTGCCCGGTCAGCCGGCAGGTTGACCTCGCGAGTGGAAATTTCGGGCAGAGAAACTTCCTCTCCTGCAGTGCCGAGCCGCCAGCTCGCGCTGTCAATTTCGAGCCGCCCGGCGATCGTTCCGCCAACCCCGGACGAAATGATCCGCAGCGGCCCCGTTACTGTCGCGCTTAACCCCCGCGCATCGACCAGTCGCGCCTTAGTGGCTGCCACGCGCAGGTCCATGCGCGGGCCGCGTCCCGGCCCCATCTCCGCCAGGTCGATCGTGCCGCTGCCCGTGATCGAGCCGCCGCCCGCCACGCTGCCGGAGAAGCGGCGCAGGTTGAGCCGCGAGCCAACGAAATCGCCCGTTACGCTGGCCCCGCTGATATCGGTGCCCGAAATCACACTCCGCAGGCGCAGATCGCGGCCCGACAGGTTTCCGCGCACCACGGGATCGGCCAGCGTGCCGCTGGCCTTCGCGCTGATCGCAACCGGGCCCGCGATGTCGAAATCATCGATCGCGGCCAGCCGCCACAATGCCTCCGCGCTCCCATCATAGCGCAGATCGGCTTGCAGCCTGCCGCTCTGAAGCCGCTCATAGATCGCCCCCCGCGCTGGCAGGCCGGTGATGCGTGCATCCATCCAGCCGAGCCGTTCCCCGCCTGCCTCGATCAATGCACGCGCGCCGAAATCATCCTGCCCCAGCGATGCCACCAGTGCCAGGTCGATCGGGCGCGAGGCCAGTAACAGGCCCGAACGGGTCAGCCCTTCAACCTTGATCCTGGCTTCGCCGGTAGGCGCAGCACCGCGCGTATCGCGATAGGTCACTATCCCCGAGGCGGTTCCGCCCAGGCCAAGATCGCGCATGGTCAGGTCAGCCAGGCTCAGCGGCGCCTGCACCAGCTTGAGATCGAACATGGTGCGCCCATCACCAAACTCGCCTGAGATCGCGGCGCTCCCCTTGCCCAGATTGATGAGCGTCGGGGCAAGCCGCCAACCTGCCTCGCCGCTGCGGGTCAGCACCGCGCGCTGGGGCATGGTGATAGGCGTACCGGCGTAATTGCCGCGCACGATCGCCGCAATCCGGCCCGGCGCGAAATTGCTGTCAAGCTGAAGGTTGAATCGCCCGCCCTGGCGCCCGACCATCGAGGCGGTGAGCTTGCCCGCTCCGTTCTCGATATTGGCCCGCGCGGCCACGCGGCCCAGGAACAGGGTGCCATAGCGTATCGCGCGACCGCTCAGATCGCCCTGGATCCGGTTCGTACCTTCGCCAAAAGTACCCGTGGCCGAGATACGGGCCTGCCCCAGCTCAATCGCAGTTGCGCCGCCGAACACGGCATCTTTGGCTTCGAGCGAAGCGGTAAAGCCTTGCCCGCCTTGCGCCGGTGCAAGATCGACCGAACCGTTCAGCCCACCACCGGCCAGCGTGAGCCGCCCCCGCGCGCCGCCTTCCTCAAATGCCAGCCGCCCTTCGATCGCAGTCTGCCAGATACGCAGGCGTTCCACCTCCAGCGTGGCAGGAGCGTTTTCTGGCAATTCCAGGCCCAACACGCCCACGAAATCACCCAGCAGCGAAGTTCCCGTGGTTTCGATACGGAAGCCCATATCGACTGGAGCAATCGCCAGCCGCACATCTTCGAGGCCTGCGGCAGGGAGTGGCGAAGCAAGCACCAGCGTGGCCCTGGGCGAGCCGTCCTCGATCGCCGCGTCGACTGTGAACGGGCCATAGCTGGTATGGCTGCCTGCCCCCTCAAAGGCGAAGCGCCCATCGTTCCAGCTGCCGCCTCCCGCGAACTTGAGCTGCGGAGAATTCACCTCCAGCGCGCTGAACGTAACCGGCCCGCCCGCTGCTGTGGTCAGGCTGCTGCGGATCGCCAGCTCATTTCCTGCCACGCGGCGCACGGTGGGATTGGCAAGATTGCCCAGGGTTCCCTTGATATCCATGCGCAGTGTCCATGGACGGCCAGCGTTGAGCCCGAAATCTATCCGCGCATCGGCTGAAGCGGTGCCAATGCCTTCGATCGGTGCGGAGCGCAGGGTGGCCGGTCCCGCCAGGCGCAGACTGCCAGCCGCCAGATTCGCATCGAGTGCGAGTCGGCCCGAAAGGCGCGGGAAGGCCACTTGCAGCGGAGCGGCGCGGATTACCCCCTGGCGATAAGTCAACTCGCCGCCAATACGGCCCGACACCAGCTCGGCATCGGCAATCTCGCTGCCGCTCTCGATCTGCCCGATCCTGAGCGCGAGCGGGACGATGAGCGCACCCTCCTCGATCCGGCCTGTGCCCTCCTGCCGCAAGCCCAGCGCCGTGATCTCGCCCAGCGCGAATTCGGACGCGGTGATGTCGTGTGCGATGGTGGCGCTGCGGAATGGCCCTTCCAAAGTGGCGCGCAGGCTGGCGCTGCGCAGCGCGATGCCTTCGCCGAAAACACCGGCATCATGCAGCACTGCCTCAAGCGCAACACCGTCAAAGCGATTGTCCGCCAGGTCTACCGCGCCTTCGCCGCGCAAGGTCAGCGCATCGCTGCGCAGCACTGTGCGCCCGTCGAATGTGCTTTCCTTGAAAGTCCCGTCGATCATCACGCCGGTGCGCGCGCCGACCAGTCGGCGGACGAGGCCGTCGCTCGCCGACCCAGCATAGACCTCACCCACCATGCCGTATCGGCCCGCGCGATTGGTCAGCCGGAAGGCGGCGAAACGCTCGTCGCCGCGCTTGACCAGCGCGTGCCCCAGCCAGTTACGCCAGGTCCCATCACCCAGCACGCGCGCATTATAACCGGTGTTGGCCCCGGTCAGCCCGGCAACTACGCCGCCTTCGGGTGCGCTATAATCGAGATCGAGATCAAATCGGTCTCCGTCAGGTTCGGCATGGAGCGACAGGGCGATCCGGTCAGCCTTGCCCAGGTTGCCCTCAAGCTCAAGCGCGACCAGTCCATCGCGTATATCAGCGCTGGCCTGCAAATCGACCCGCTCGGCCTGATCCGTCGCAACGCCCGGTGCGATGGTCAAATTGTCGATCTCGAACCGGTCGATGCGGATATCGAAATCGGGCAGGATGGGCGCGTCGGGATCGCCCGGCAGCAGTTCAGGCAGGCGTTCCAGCCGCCCCCGCCGCGCAACAAGATGGCGGATATCGAGCCCACTCGTAATCCAGCTGAGCGGCCGCCAATCAAGTTCGACCACGGGAATGACCAGGAAGCGCCCCTTGGGATCGGACAGGATCACATCGTGCAGCACCGCCTCACGGTAGATATCGCCCTGGATCCGGCCCACTTCGATGCGCAGGCCGGAAGCTGGCGCATAGGAGGCAATCTGGTCTGCAATGAAGCGTTTGCCGAAGGGAGAATTGAGAACCAGGAATGCCAGCACCAGCGGCGCAAGGATCGCCGCAAGGGCCCAACCTATGCGTTTGGCCCAGCGCCGCCGCCGCGACACCTCGGGCGCCTCGGCTTCCGCCGATTCCACGATTTCGCCCTCCGCCATCAGAAGGCCTGCCCAAGCGAGACATAAACCGCCACCGGGCTATCGAACATCGGATCGCGGTTGAGCGGCACACCCACATCGACACGGATCGGCCCGAAGCCGGTCTTGTAGCGGATCCCCACACCGGCACCGTATTTGACAAAGCGGAAATCCGGCACAGTATCGATCGAGACCGCGCCCATGTCGAAGAAGGGCACAATTTGCACCGCGCCATCGAACAGGCCGGTATCGATCCGCGCCTCGGCACTGAATTCGACCAGCGAGCGCCCGCCAGTCGGTTCGCCAAAATCGTTGCGCGGACCAACCGCCTGATAACCAAAGCCGCGCACCGAAGAACCGCCACCGGCATAGATCCGGCGCGACGGTGCGACTTCGAATATTTCCGCGCCCTGGATTGTGGCAAAGCGGCCGCGCGCGGCAAGCGTGATGCCCTCGCTGGCGGGCAGGTAATAGCTCGCGTCGAGCTGAGCCCGGCCATAGATCGTCTCATCGCCCAATGTGCGCGAGATTTCCGGTGCCAATTGCAGGCTGACGCGGTAACCGCGTGTGGGATCGAGCAAGGAATCGCTCTCGTCGATCGTGCCGCGCCCGAACAGCGAGCCGACAAGATACTCCTCACGCGGCCGGGGAACCCCGTCAATCACACGGTTGCGCTCGTCAGTTAGCAACATTTCCGCGCCCACCTGCCAACTGAACGATTTCTGGAACAACAGGTTCGAAAGCCGCCCGAACGCGGCGCGCAGCCCAACCGTCCTGGCTTCGACCGCTTGGGTCCGGATGTCGCTGGCATAGGCATCGAGCGTCAGTATCTGATCCCTGCCTCGGAAATTGTTGCGTTTGAAACCGATCCCCGCCAGCTTTTCGCGCGTACCCAGAATACCGCGTATCTTGAGAGCGCCTTCAGGCGGGAAAAGGTTGCGATGTTCCCAGCTGGCTTCGATCTTCGCCCCATCTTCCGAACCATATCCGATCGCCCCAGCGATCGTGCGCAGCCGCCCCTTGGTGAGCGCGACATCCATCGCCAGCTCGCCTGGTTCACCGGCCTGCGGTTCGGCCTCGATACGCGGGGTGATTTTGACAGAGGAGACCAGGCCGGTGGCAAGGATGGCGCGGCGCAAATCCTGCTCAAGGCTGCGTTGATAGATCTCGCCCGGCTTGAAACGGGCGATCCGGGCAAGATGTTTGGCGGGCAGAAATTTCGGCAGATTGCTGGTCACATCGCCGAACACATATTTCCCGTCCGGCGTGACCTCCAGCGTGAGATCGCCTTCGCTGCGCGCGTGATCGATCAGCAATTCAGGCGGTGCGATTTCGGCAAAGGGATAACCGGTTTCGCCAAGCGCCACGGCGAGCGCATTGCGCCGTTCGACGATCCGGTCCGCCAACAGCGGATCGCCGCTGGCAATGGCGAAGGTTTCGCGCAAGGCAGGGTAATCTGGCGCAAGATCGAGCTGGCCAAGTTCGATCGCGCCAAAGCGATAGCGTTCGCCCGGGAAAATGGCGAAACGCACCGCCGGCACGTCAGCGGCATCATTCTCCGCCGCATCCGCTTCATCCAGGCTGCGCGACACACGCGCATCGTAATATCCGTAAACCCTTAGTTGCTGTTCCAGTAATTCGCGATCGGCCCTGATCCGCGATGCGCGCAGGGCAACATTGTCTTGCCCATTTCCAATCCCTTCGGCTTCGCGCAATTGCCTGAACCGATCAACAAAGGCATCCCGATCAGGAAACAATTCGCGATCCACCGGGAAAGCCAGCTCCAGCCCGCGATCGATCCTGACCGTCTCAAGCGCCGGCACGGGTGGTAAATCCAGTTCGGCCACACTGGCAAAGGGCTCGTCATCCGCCGCTTCGGGCTCGCCATTATCCGCTGGCGCGGGCGCAAGATCGAGCTCGTCCGATCCCGGATCGGGGATGTCGAGAGTTTCGAACGGGGCTTCGCTCTGTTCGACTGGTGGCTGACCGGCAGTTGCCTGATCGGTCCCTTCGCTTGCCCAACCCTCCGGCTGTTCGATCGCGCGATCAGGGATCAGCTCTTCAAGCCTGGTTGGCGCAGCCGTATCCTGTGCTGCAAGCGGCGATGCAAGCAGGCACGCACCAAGGATCAAGGCTGCGGGGCGAGGTGCTATAAATTCAACCCGTGGAAATACGTGGTTGCCGGCCATCCTTCCCACTCGATACGGGTACCGGATTGCGGCGCTTCGTGGCATCTGCGATCAACATTTCCTGTTCCTCGCGGCTGAAACGCACCCAGCCATCACGGGTCAGCTTTTCAAGCGGGCGATATCGTACCTTATATTGCATACGGGGCGAACCTTCCACCCAATAACCAAGGTAGACATAGGGCAGCCCTTCTGCTGCTGCGCGTCGGATATGATCGAGGATGATGTAATTGCCCAGCCCGGTACGCATCGGGTGCTGGGCATCATAGAAGCTGTAGATCATCGATAGACCGTCGTTCTGGCGATCAGTCAGGCATGCGCCGATCAGCCGGCCAGGCTGGCCATTGGGCAGTGGCTCGCGATATTCGATCATGGTGCTCGATACTGGCGTGTGCTCGACCATATCGGCAAAATCCATCTCGTCCATCGACGTCATGCCGCCATCGGGGTGGCGATCACCGAGATACTGCCGCAACAGCTCAAACTGCTCTTCTGTGGCCCAGGGGCGGCACTCGGTCGCGATCAGATCACCATTGCGGCGCAGCGCCCGGCGTTGCGATGCGGATTCGTCGAAATCGAGCGCGGACACACGCACGGACACACAAGCCTGGCAATCGAGGCAGCTGGGACGATAGGCCACCGTCTGGCTGCGGCGGAAGCCGATCCGCCCTAGCGCTTCGTTGAGCTGTTCTGCGTGCGGACCCTTGAGCTCGGTGAATACCTTGCGTTCGCTGCGCCCCGGCAAATAGGGGCACGGCGCCGGGCTCGTCACAAAAAAGCGGGGAAAGCGTATGGGCGCCGTCACGGTTTACTCGGGTCCTCGTCCAACCAACGGAATCGCATCTGGTGCGCGTTAAGGCCCTGTTATGCCTGTTCAGGCGCGCCGGTAAAAGGGCTTTAACCATGAGGTATGGTTAATATCGGCAATCCGATGGTCGAACCCGCGATGAAGCGGTCTTTTCGCGGGTCAGTTGAGCTCGACCGGGCTCACCGTATAGCCCTTGTCACGCAATGACTTAACCAAGGCATCCAGCTGTTCGCGGTCACGTGCCTCGCATTCGATATCGGTGATCAACCCCTTCGCCGGCAAAGACGTGAAAATGCGTTGGTGGTAGATTTCGATGATATTGACGTTGTGTTCGTTGAATTCGCGCATCACCTTGAACAGCGCGCCCGGCCGGTCCTGCAAGGTGATGCGCAGACGCGCCAGCCGCCCTTGACGGGCAAGATCTCGCAGCAGCACATTGGCAAGCAGGCGGGGATCGATATTGCCGCCGCACAGCACCAGGCCAACCTTCTTGCCGGCAAATCGTTCGCGATTGGCCAGCACCGCCGCCAGCCCGGCCGCACCAGCCCCTTCAACTACCGTCTTCTCGATCTGCAGCAGCAACGAAACCGCTTCCTCCAGCGCGCGCTCGTCAACCAGCACGATGTCGTCAACCAGGCTGGCGATAATCCGCGAGGTGAATTCGCCCGGCGCCTTGACCGCAATGCCTTCCGCCAGCGTGTCGCCGCCGCAATCCATCACCTCGCCCTTGATCCGGGCGTACATCGAGGGAAACAGTTCAGCCTGGACCCCGATCATCTCGATCGCGGGATTGATCGCATCGGCAACGGTTGCAATACCCGACATCAGCCCGCCGCCGCCGATCGGCACCACCATGCAATCGAGATCGGGCACCTCCTCAAGCATTTCGAGCCCGACCGTGCCCTGCCCCGCCGCTACCAGCGGATCGTCGAAGGGATGGATGAAGGTCAGCCCAAGCTGCTTTTCCATGCTGCGCGCATGGGCATAGGCATCGTCAAAAGTCTCGCCCTCCAGCACAATCTGGCCGCCCACGCTTTCGGTCTGCATCACCTTAACGGTGGGTGTGGTGCGCGGCATCACGATTGTGACGGGAACACCCAGCCGCGTGCCATGATAGCTCAGCCCCTGGCTGTGATTGCCCGCCGAAGCGGCGATCACGCCGCGCTGGCGCTGCTCCTCGCTCAAATGCAGCAGCGCGTTGAGCGCGCCGCGCTCCTTATAGGCGGCGGTGAACTGGAGGTTTTCGAACTTGAGCCAGATTTCGCAACCTGCGATCTTCGACAGCGTGATCGAATGCATCATCGGCGTGCGCACAACGGCGCCTTCGATCCGCGCGGCAGCGGCGCGGACATCTTCGATCGTCAGCGCGGCGCGCGCTGCATCTACACTGGCAAAGGCCGGTTGGCTGGTCATGGCGCGGCGGCTTAAGGGCTATATCGGCTGGCCGCAACGCTATTTGGGCTTTTGCGAGCGATAAAAGCGGTTGCAGTCACACCATTTGGCATTACCCCGCCTCCCTTATGAGCCAGAAACAGAAAGTCGCTTTCATCGGGCTGGGCGTGATGGGTGGGCCAATGGCGCGCCATCTTGCGGCCGCCGGATATGATGTCACCGGATACAATCGCACCCTCACGCGGGCCGAAGCCTGGCGGAAAGGCTGCGCCGACCATGGCCTTGAGGTATTGACGGCCCCCACCCCGGCCGAAGCCGCCGCCGGAGCAGACATGGTATTCACCTGTGTCGGCAATGACGAAGACCTGGCAGAGGTTGTGCTTGGCGCGGACGGCGTGCTTGGCGCGATGCAGCAAGGCGCACTGCTGGTCGATCACACCACCGTATCGGCCGATATGGCGCGGCGGATTGACGTGGCCGCTCGCAAGCGCGGGCTCGAAGCTGTGGATGCGCCCGTTTCCGGCGGGCAGGCGGGCGCCGAAAACGGCAAGCTGGCAATCATGTGCGGCGGCAGCGCGGGGGCCGTGTCGCGCGCCACGCCAGCGATGGACAGCTATGCCGCCCGCATCGTCCATGTCGGCATGGCAGGTGCCGGACAAACGGCCAAAATGGCCAACCAGATGTGCATTGCCGGCGTGCTTGGCGGGCTATCCGAAGCGATCAGGCTGGCCAGCGCGGCCGGGCTTGACATGGACAGGACCTTTGAAGCGATTTCGGGCGGGGCGGCGCAAAGCTGGCAGATGGAAAACCGCTGGCACACCATGGTGAAGGACGAATTCGATTTCGGCTTCGCGATTGACTGGATGCGCAAGGACATGGGTTATGCGCTTGATGAGGCGCGCCGTCTGGGCCTGTCCTCACCGATCTCCGCGCTGGTTGACCAGTTCTATGCCGAAGTACAGGCCGCAGGAGGCGGCAGGCGCGACACCAGCGCGCTGATCACGCGGCTGCCCAAGGGAAAATGACATGAAGACACTTTTCGTCAGCCTGACCGCAATCCTCCTGGCGGTCCCGGCGGCGCCTGCGCTGGCCGATACGCTGGTCGACAATGTCCAGGGCATCACCATTGGAACCGATGGCAAGCTGGACCGGTTCGATGCACTGGTAATTGCCGATGACGGCCGCATCAGCGCGGTGCTCAAGCAAGGCGATCCGCGCCCCAAGCGGATCGATTACCGCGTCGATGGCGAAGGCCGCGTCATGCTCCCCGGCATGATCGACGCGCATCTCCACGTCATGGGGGTCGGCTTTGGGGAATTGACACTCGACCTGTCGCAGACCGCTTCGCTTGAGGAAGCGCTGCAGGAAATCGCTGAATTTGCGCGCGCCAATCCCAGCCGCCCATGGATCCTTGGGCGCGGCTGGAACCAGGAGAAATGGGGCCTCGGTAGGTTCCCGACTGCAGCTGATCTGGACGCCGTGGTGCCTGATCGGCCGGTGTGGCTGAGCAGGGTCGATGGTCATGCCAGCTGGGCCAACAGCATTGCGATGGAAAAGGCGGCAGTCACCGCGGCCTCGAAGGACCCAAGCGGCGGCCGGATCATCCGCAAGCCCGGCTCGCGCGAACCGGCCGGCGTATTTGTCGATGCCGCTGAAGCTCTGGTCAATGCGGTGGTCCCCGCTCCGCGCCCGAGCGATCGCGACATCGCTCTGCGCAAGGCGCAGGATTTGCTGATCGCCAGCGGGATAACTGCAGTTGCCGACATGGGCACCACACTCGAGGATTGGCAGACCTATCGCCGGGCCGGCGACAACGGCGCCCTCAAGCTGCGGATCATGGCCTATGCTGGCAGCGTCCAGGCGATGGAACTAATCGGCGGCCCCGGCCCCACACCCTGGCTTTATCAGGACCGGCTGCGCATGGGCGGGCTCAAGCTCTACCTCGATGGCGCGCTCGGTTCGCGCGGCGCGGCACTCAAACAGCCCTATCATGACGAGCCGAGCCATCGCGGGCTACCGCGGCTTACGTCTGCGCAATTGCGCAATCTGATGAGCCGCGCCGCCATGGATGGCTTCCAGCTTGCCGTCCACGCAATCGGTGATGCCGCCAATTCCGATGTCTTGAGCGCGATCGAAGAACTGAGCTCATCCTATTCCGGTGACAGGCGTTGGCGCATCGAACACGCGCAGATTGTCGATCCAGCGGAGATCGCACTGTTCGGCAAGCACAGTATCATCGCTTCGATGCAGCCGCTCCACCAGACCAGCGACCGCTTGATGGCGGAAGCGCGGCTGGGGCCTGACCGGCTGGGTGGGGCTTATGCCTGGCGCAGCATCGCCGCAGCGGGCGCGCCGCTAGCCTTTGGCTCGGATGCGCCGGTCGAACCGGCAGACAGCTTTGCCGGCATGGCCGCCGCGATCAGCCGCACCGATGCGAAGGGCGAACCGTTTGGTGGCTGGCTACCGCAGGAAAGCGTTTCGCGTGAGGCCGCGCTGGCTGCGTTTACTTCCGGCGCGGCCTATGCCGGATTCGCTGACGGGCGGTTTGGGCGGTTGGTGCCAGGCGAACGGGCGGATTTCATCCTGGTCGATCGCGATCCGTTCCTGTCGTCCCCGCAGGACATTCGCGGCACACGTGTACTAGAGACCTGGATCAACGGGGAAAGGCTGTTCGTCGCCAAATGATCAGGCCGGTGTTTGGCACGCATCATGCCGGAGACTCGCGTTTACTTGGTGTTAAGCCTTGATTCGCCATCATACGTATTCACGGGCGGGGCATTGGCCGTAGAGTCTTTCTATTGGCGGCAAGAATGCAACAGTCTGCACTGAAACATTCAATTCGGCGATGAATTCAAACAGTTTGACGAACAAATATTTAGAATAGGGGCTTGTGCCCAAGCGCAAGGTTCCGTAATATAAAAAACAATCAAGACAAGCCGATAGGAGATCCTTGATGAAATTGCGTACCGTAGCAGCAGCCGCTGCAGTTCTCTCTCTGGCAACCGCTCCGGCAATCGCCGAAGTTTCGCTTGCTCGCACTCCTGCTCCGGCTGAAGGCGAAAGCGAACTGGGTGGTGGCTCGGGCCTGCTGATCGCCATTATTGCAGCTGCTGCAGTGATTGGCGGCATTATCATCGCTGCTGATGGCAGTGACGAGCCGGTCAGCCCCTAAGCGGCGACCCAAAACGAATAGAAAGCGGGGTCCTTCGGGCCCCGTTTTTTTTGGACCGATCAATTCGCCATTCCGGCGCCTCATGCATCCTGTTTATGAGTTTAAAGCGTAGCTCAATCTGAACTTGGTTCAGTCTTGACCTCAGCGGCAATGTCGCCCACTTCCTCGCTGTCGCTGTCAGAACCTTCGGGCTCCTTTTTCTCCTGCAAGCGCATCACCAGCAGCGAGCCTTCGAACAGCAGCAGCAGCGGGATCGCCAGAATGACTTGCGAGCCGGGATCAGGCGGCGTCACAACTGCGGCCAATGCCACTATCCCCACGATAACATAACGCCGCGCCCCGGCGAGTTGCGCGCGCGAGACAATCCCCGCACGATTGAGCAACAACAACAAAACGGGCAGCAGGAAGCTTATCCCGAAGGCCAGGATGAACTGCATCACCAGGCCAAGATAATCGCCTGCCGAAGGCAAGGCCTCTATCTTGAGCCCGCCGGCCTCCCCTCCGAAGCCGAGAAACCACTCGAAGGCGGTAGGCATTACGACGAAATAGGCGAGCGCGGCGCCAGCGGTAAACAGGATTGGTGTCGCGATCAGAAACGGCAGGAAAGCTTTCTTCTCGCGCGCATAGAGCCCCGGCGCGACGAAGGCCCACAGCTGGTTGGCGATGATCGGGAAGCTGACAAAGAATCCCGCGAACAGTGCCACCTTCAGCTCGACGAAAAAAACTTCGTAAAGCTTGGTGAAGATCAGCTGCCCCTCCCCGTCAGGAAAGGCATTCTTGAGCGGCTGTATCAGGAACCCCAGGATCGGATCGGCGAAATAGAGGCAAATCGCGAAACCGGCGCCCAAAGCCAGCACGCTACGGACCAGGCGAGTACGCAGTTCGATCAGATGTTCGAGCAACGGCGCTTCGGTCTCATCGATATCGCGGATCTTGATGGCCATGCTGCCGCCCTCAATCCCGCTGGTCTGGCTTGCCTAGCGGCAATTGCGGGTCACCCGTTGGCGAACCGGGCGCAGGATCGTCCTCGGTCGGGAAATCCGGCTCTGCCGCTTCGGCTGAAGCTGCCGAGGGCCCGGTTATCGCCTCGTCGGCAAAGGCCTCCGCATCATCCGTGCGGGCCATGATCGCTTCGTTTTGCGCCTTCCACTTCTTTTCCAGCTCTTCCAGTTCGGCTTCGCGGATCATGGTGTCGATCCCGCTGCGAAAGTGTGAAGAGACGCGGCGCACCTTGCCTATCCAGCGGCCTGCGGTGCGCAAGGCAAGCGGCATGTCCTTGGGGCCGATGACAAGCACCGCCACAATCACGATCACCAGCAGTTCGCTGGCGCCGATATCGAACATGCCGTGGGCCTCCTAGCCCTTGAGATCGGGCGTGTCAGAGCGCGGCGCAGGCTGAGGGTCTGCTTTCTGCTGCGCGTCGCTGTGTGGCTTCTGCGCTTGCCCTTCGATTTGTGCAGCGGGTTTTGTAGAGGGGCTATCCTCTTCGCTCATACCCTTTTTGAAACTGCTGATTCCCTTGCCGAAATCGCCCATCATCTCGGAAATGCGCCCGCGCCCGAACAGGACGAGCACGACCAGCGCGATGATAAGGAGCTGCCAAATACTAAGACCCATGGGAATTCTCTCTGAATGCGTTGCAGAGCCAATATAGGACACCGAAGCCGCAGGCGCCAGTAACGTTTGGTCAGCCCCGCGATTCACCTGCTTCGCTGGATTCGCCGATTTCATCGGCTGGCTCACCGCCATCTGCCTCGGCAGCGTCAGCCTCTTCATGCAAGGCCTCGAAAGCATCGTCGACCGGATCGAGCAAGCCCGCCGCGCGCAGTTCGTCAATTCCCGGCAAGTCGCGGCGACTGGAAAGGCCGAAGTGGTCGAGGAATTCCTGCGTGGTCGCGTAGATCACCGGGCGTCCGGGCACTTCGCGCCGCCCCGCCAGTTTGATCCAGCCCGCCTCCATCAGCACGTCAAGCGTGCCCTTGGCGGTCTGCACGCCGCGGATCGATTCGATTTCGGCACGGCTGACCGGCTCGTGATAGGCGACAATCGCCAGCACTTCGGTGGCCGCCCGGCTCAGGCGCCGAACCTGCTCGCGTTCACGCCGCAGCAGATGCGCAAGATCGGGCGCGGTCTCGAAATGCCAGCGCTTGCCGCGTTCGACCAGGTGGACGCCGCGATCCGAATAATGGATCTGCAACTCAACCACGGCCTCGCGCACGATCGCATTCTCAAGCCCGCCGAGATGCCCGGCCAGCGCTTCAATGCTCATCGGCTCCTCGCTTGCAAACAGTGTCGCCTCGAGCGCACGCAGAACTTCGCCCGGGGTTTCGCTGCTCACTTGACGATCCTTCTGAGCCGCATGGCACCGAAAATTTCCTCTTGCGCAATTTCCGCCCTGCCCAGCCGCGCCAGTTCCAGCGCAGCAACAAAGCTGGATGCAAGCGCGGACTTGCGCAGCCGCGGCTCTGCATGCGGGGGCAGGAAGTCGCGCAGGTCCATCCAGTCAAGTGTCACACCCAGCATGGCGGAAACCCGGTCTAGCGCGCTTTCAAGCGTCATCACCGGCCTGTCGAAGACATGGTATATTCTTGGTGCGGTGCGTGCCTTGACCTGACCATAGGCCTGGATCAGGGCATAATTGTCGCACTTCCACTGCGTCTTGCGATCGATCCTGAGGCCTTCCGGGCAGCCGCGCAGGAATATATCGCGTCCGATCCGGTCACGCCCCATCAGCCGGGCCGCCGCCTCGCGCATCGCGCCGAGCCGCTGGAGCCGCAGTTGCAGCCGCAGCGCCAGATCTTCGGGGCTTGGATCTTCCTGCTCTTCCCTCGGCAGAAGCAGCGCCGATTTGAGATAGGCCAGCCAGGCTGCCATCACCAGATAGTCAGCCGCCAGTTCAAGCCGCAATGCCCCCGCCCGATCGATAAAGGACAGATATTGGTCAACCAGCGCGAGGATCGAAATCTGCCGCAGATCGACCTTCTGCCGCCGCGCCAAATCCAAAAGCAGGTCAAGCGGTCCCTCCCAGCCTTCGAGCTCGAGATAGAGCGCGCTGTCATCGTCCGGCTTGGCCGGTGCGGCAACGCCTTCCCATTCATCGCCTTCTTCGGCTTGCGGGGCTGCGAACAACAGGCCGTCCTCGCTCATGCGGCTTCCCCCACAGCACCCAACAGCGCATCGCGCTGAGCCAGCAATTCGGCGGCCTCGCCGCAGCCCTCACGCAGCCGGGTTCCAGCAAGCGCGCGGGCAAGCCGCGTCCCGGTCACTTCACCCATCGCGGGAAGAATTTCCGCTATCGCCGCCATGTCAGGCATCCTGGCCCAGCAATTGAGCACCAGATCGCAACCTGCGGCATGGGCGCGCGCGGCGCGTTCTGGCACGCTGCCTTCAAGCGCCTCCATATCGATGTCATCGCTCAGCAAAAGCCCGTCGAAACCGATCCGCCCCCGGATGATCTCTGCGATCACGACTGGCGAGAGCGTGGCGGGCTGTTCCGCATCCCAGGCGGTGAAGCGAATATGCGCGGTCATCCCGATATGCGCACGGTCGCTCAACGCAGCGAAAGGCGCAATATCGGCTTCAAGCTCCTTATCGCTGGCATCCACCACCGGCAGCTGAAGGTGGCTGTCGCAGGTCGCGCGGCCATGGCCCGGCATATGCTTGAGGCAGCCCGCAACTCCGCCAAGCGCCAGCCCGTCAAGCACCGCCCGCCCCAGGGCCGCCACCTGCATGGGTTCGCTTCCCAGCGCGCGATCACCGATGACATTATCGGTTTCGGGCCGGCGCAGGTCGAGCGGAGCCTGGAAATCGACCGTGATCCCCATCGCCGCCAGCTCCAGCGCCATCGCCTGCGCATTGGCCCGCGCCGCCTCGATCGCGCTGGCAGGGGCGATCCGGTAAAGCCTGTCGAATACTTCGCCTGCGGGATAGGCGGTCCAATGCGGCGGACGCATCCGTGCAACCCGTCCGCCTTCCTGATCGATCGAAACCAGCAGATTTTCGCGCCCGTGAATGCTGCGCAAATCATCTGTCAGGCGGCGCAATTGCACAGGATCGACGCAGTTGCGGGCGAACAGGATATAGCCCGCCGGATCGGCCTCTGCGAAAAAGGCGCGCTCGTCGGCGGTCAGCTCAGCCCCGGCAATCCCGAAAATGGCAGGCGTCATAAGCAAAAGATTCGCAGCAAAGCCTGAAAACGGCAAGTTCGGACATGGTTAGTGCGGGGGAAAACGGCGCGTTTCTGCCCCGCTCAAGCAAATTTGCTGCACTATTTCAGCGTTTCACCTGGCAAGCGAGCCCATCGGCCTTGAGCGCTTCACACAGCGTTCGCGCTGCCGACAGATCAGGCGCCACAGCCTGCAAGCGGTAGACAGTACCGATATCCGCCTGCCCCTTCACAACGCGGTGGCGCACGCCATTGAGCAAAGTGGTCTGGCGCTGCAGTGTGGCCCAGCCGGTTTCCGCCGCGCCCTGCGAACCATAGGCGCCCACCTGCACGCCCACCCCGTCCTGCTCGATCACGGTTTCATCACTGCTACGGGTCGCGATAACAGGTCGCGGCACGCTGCCGGCTTCAGGCGGGGCGGGCGGCGTGGTATCCTCTGCCAATTGCCCTTCACGGGTGATTCCTTCGCCTACCTTGGGCGCCACGTTGCCTGTGCCGGCAAAGGTCTTGCCGCCGGCATCCTCTGGCCGCTCTTTATAGGGACCAGGTGGGGCCTCGATCGTGCTGCCATCGGCCACGATACTCGGACCCATAGCATGGTTCGAATACCACCAGACCCCGCCGATCGCGGCTGCGAGCAACACCAGCAGCACCGCAGCAAAGCCCACGATACGCTTAGTATCGACCGCGCCCTCTTCGGGATCATATTCATCGGATTCGAGCCACGGCAGGCTGTCATCGCCGTTTAGCGCAAGCTCCGCCTCATCTGCCCTGTCACCCCGATATCCCTCACTCGGCGAGATCATGCTCACATCTCCTCGACCGCATCGACCCCCAGAATGCGCAAGCCGTTACGGATAACCTGACCCAACTGGTCGGCAAGGTAAAGCCTTGCACCGGTCAGCGCTGGATCATCGGTGAGGATAAAGCGCTTCTCAGGCCGGTCATTGCCCAGATTCCAATAGGCGTGGAAGGCCCCTGCCAGCTCGTAAAGATAGAAGGCGATCCGGTGCGGCTCACGCGCCTTGGCTGCAGCCTCCACCTCGCGCGGAAACTGTGCCGCCTGCTTGATCAGTTCAAGCTCCTCCTCGCCCAGCAGCGAGAGGGAAACGCCTGACGGGGCAAGCCCCGCCGCAGCCGCTTTTCGCAAAGTCGAACGGATCCGCGCATGGGCATACTGGACGTAGAAAACCGGGTTGTCCTTCGATGCCTCGATCACCTTGGCGAAATCGAATTCCATCTGCGCCTCGGGCTTGCGCGTCAGCATGGTGAAGCGCACCACATCCTTGCCTACTTCGCGCACCATGTCGGCTACCGTTACGAAAGTGCCCGAACGCTTCGACATCTTGATCGGCTCGCCGCCGCGCAGCAGCTGCACCATCTGCACCAGCTTGACGTCGAAGGAGATGACTTTTCCCTGCCCTTCGGCCAGCGCGGCGACAGCGGCCTTGATCCGCTTTACCGTGCCCGCATGATCCGCGCCCCAGATGTCGATCAGCGCATCAGCACTCTCTGCCTTCTGCATGTGATAGGCCAGATCGGCGCCGAAATAGGTCCAGCTGCCATCCGACTTTCTGATCGGTCGATCCTGATCGTCGCCGTATTTCGTGCTGCGGAACAGTGGCAGTTCCACCGGCTCCCAGTCTTCTGGCGGAGCCTTGCCCTTGGGCGCTTCCAGAACGCCGTCGTAAACCAGGTCATGCGCGCGCAGCCAGGCTTCGGCGGCTTCGGGCTTTCCTGCGGCCTGCAAGGCGGCCTCGGACGAGAACACATCGTGATGGATGCCGAGCAGCGCAAGGTCAGCCTTGATGAGGGCCATCATCTGCTCGACTGCCTCGGCGCGGAAGATCGGCAGCCATTCCCCTTCGGCCACGTCCTTGAACCGCTCGCCCAACTCGCTGGCGAGATATTCGCCCACCGGGATCAGATAGTCGCCCGGATAAAGCCCTTCCGGAATCTCGCCGATATCCTCACCCAGTGCCTCGCGATAACGCAGGTGGGCAGAGCGCGCGAGCACATCCACCTGCCCGCCGGCATCGTTAATGTAATATTCGCGGGTGACCTCATGCCCGGCAAATTCGAGCAGGCTCGCAAGCGCATCGCCCACCACCGCCCCGCGGCAATGGCCCATGTGCATCGGCCCGGTCGGGTTGGCCGAAACATATTCGACATTCACCCGCCGTCCCTTGCCTGTGTCAGAACGTCCATAGTCGCTGCCCAGCTTTCCAATCGCGCTGAGCTCTGCAATCCAAACGGCAGGATCAAGCCGTAAATTGATGAAGCCCGGACCGGCTATCTCGGCGCTGGCAATCGCCGGATCGGCGGATAGCTTGCCCGCGATCGCTTCAGCCAGCACGCGCGGGTTGGCCTTGGCCTGCCCGGCCAGCACCATCGCAGCGTTGGTGGCAAGGTCACCGTGGCTGGCGTCACGCGGCGGCTCGACCGCCACACTGCCGCGCGCGCAGCTTGCAGGCAGCACCCCTTCGGCTTCTAGCGCAGACAATGCCGCACTGATCTTGGCTTCGAATAGTTTGTAGAGCGTTGGGCTGTCGGACATGGCTCGTGCGCCTAGCCGAATCCGCCAGAATCGCAAGCGCGGCGAGCCTGCGCCCGATCAACGCGTGACGTTATAGGCCAGCTGGTCCTGCGTCAGCTGAAAGCCGATCAGCAGCTCGAAGCTTGCGCGCTGCAATGCCGCGCGAACCTGCGGATCGGCCAGCGGATCGAGCGCGGCATCTATGTCCCCCGGCTTGCGCTTGCGGGTGATCTGCTCGCGAATTTCCGCCGGAAGGGTCGCTTCGGCGCGGTCCACGAATGCGCCCGCCTGTGCCGAAGCGCTGGCGCGTTCCTGCCCATCGGCGAAGTTGAGCGTCACGGTGCCCACCCGCTTGGTCACCACGGCGCTGCCGCCGCGCACTACAGTGGTGAAATAGGGCAGCTCCACGGTGCGCGCCCCGCGCACATCGGTGCGGCGTGCCACTACATCGAAAGTGGCGTTGGTATAGACCCGCTCTGCCCCTTCGTCGCAGGTGTAGCGCAGATTGGTGATGGCTGCGCTCACATCCATGTTGTCAGCAGTGCGATCACCGGCACTGCGGAAAAGTGTGACGTCGCCGGTGTAATCGGGAATCCCGACTGCGGGGCAGGAGGAGAGCACCGAGGTAATCCCCACGCCCTGGTCAATGACCAGTTCACCCTTCTTGGAACAGCCAGCCAGTGCGGCGGCAAATGCGAATGTCAAAGCTATGCGGCTGCGACGAATCATCAGTCTGCGGTCCTCATTACCGGCCACAGGTGGTGGCCATGTTCCAAGAAGCGAGCCAAGCGGCCCCGAATTCGAATAGGTTGTCACGCCCTAGCGGTGCGCGCAGCAAAGCGCTAGAGGGCGGGACATGAACGCTCCCTTTCACTCATCAGAATCGGGGGACAAGCTCCCCGTCCTCAAATTGCTGATTGCGGCGCCGCGCGGTTTTTGCGCGGGAGTCGATCGCGCGATCGAAATCGTCGAGAAGGCGCTTGAACGCCACGGTGCGCCGGTTTTTGTGCGGCACGAAATCGTGCACAACAAATATGTTGTCGACGAGCTCAAGGCCAAAGGGGCCGTGTTCGTCGAGGAACTGGACGAAGTGCCTGATGATGCGCCGGTGGTGTTCAGTGCGCATGGCGTGCCCAAGTCGGTTCCTGCCGAAGCGAAGCGGCGCAAACTGCGATATGTTGATGCCACCTGCCCACTGGTTAGCAAGGTTCACCGGCAAGCCGAACGCCAGATCGACAAGGGCCGCCATATCATCTTTATCGGCCATGCCGGGCATCCAGAAGTGGTCGGCACCATGGGCCAGGTCGCGCCAGGCCAAATGACGCTGGTCGAAACGCTTGAAGATGTGGAGCGGCTGGATTTTACCGACAAGGATGAACTCTCGTTTCTGACACAAACCACGCTGTCGGTGGAGGACACCGCCCAGATCGTGCAGGCGCTGGAACGGCGCTATCCGCACATCGTCGGGCCCAAGGCGGAAGATATCTGCTATGCGACATCAAACCGGCAAGCGGCAGTAAAGCAGATTGCCCCCCAAAGCGATCTGGTGCTGGTTATCGGAGCGCCCAATAGCTCGAACTCCTTGCGGTTGGTCGAAGTGGCCGAGCGGCTGGGCACCACCGCATACCTGATCCAGCGAGCCGGCGATATCGATCCGGCATGGCTGGAAGGAGTTGGGACATTAGGCCTTACTGCCGGCGCTTCCGCGCCCGAGATGCTGGTGCGCGAAGTGGTCGCACGGCTCAGTGAATGGCGGCAGATTGAAGAGGAAACGGTCACCGCTGCGGTAGAAAAGATCGTGTTCAAGCTGCCGCGCGAGCTGGCCGAATAGCAGAAAGCTGGCCGGTGGCTGTCTATACCCATCTCGCCGCAGAACAGCTCGCAGAGCTGATCGACGCTTATGACGTGGGGCCGCTGGTCTCGGCAAAGGGCATTGCCGAAGGCGTTTCGAACAGCAATTGGGTGGTTGAAACGGGCGGCAGCAAGGCCGCCGGTTCGCGCTTTATCCTGACCATGTATGAACGGCGGATCGAGATCGCCGACCTGCCGTTCTTTCTCAACCTGCTTGATCATCTGGCGGAGCGTAATTGCCCCGTCCCGCGCACTATCCACGACCGGGAAGGCGCGAGCTTCCGCATGATCGAAGGCAAGGCGGTGGTGCTGATAGAGTTTCTGCCGGGCGTGTCGGTTGACCATCCCACGCCCGCGCAGGCGCGCTCGGTCGGGCAGGCTCTGGCTCAGGTGCACCTCGCATCGCAGGATTTCGGGATGAGCCGCCCCAATACGCTCGACATCACCATGTCACAGCAGACGCTTGAAAATTGCGGTGACGGGGCGCTTGCGGCAATCGGCCCGGAGCTGGCGGCCTGTGTTGCAAAGGCTGATGCGCTTCGGGAAGCCTGGCCATGGGAACTGCCACGCGCGATCTGCCATACCGATCTTTTCCCGGATAACGTGCTGATGCTGGGCGAGAAGGTCAGTGCCCTGATCGATTTCTATTTCGCCTGCGAAGACGCCATGGCCTACGATCTGGCGGTCACTCACGCCTCTTGGTGTTTCGGGCACCAGGGGCGAGAGTTCAGCGAAGGAATCGGGCGCGCTCTGGTGGCCGGGTACGAATCGGTTCGTCCGCTGTCCCTGCGAGAGCGCGAAGCAATGCCGCTGCTGGCACAAGGAGCTTGCCTGCGCTTCATTGCCAGCCGGGCGGAAGACTGGCTAAACACTCCGCAAAACGCATTGGTCACCCGCAAGGACCCGATGGATTTCGTCCGCCGACTGGACTTTTACGCCGCAGCCGGCGCCGGCGCTTTTACAGACAAGCCATGAAGCAGGTCGTGATATTCACCGACGGTGCTTGCAAGGGCAATCCCGGACCGGGCGGCTGGGGCGCGATCCTGCGCATGGGGCGGCACGAGAAGGAAATGTCGGGCGGCGAGGCCGAGACGACCAACAACCGGATGGAAATGACGGCAGTCATCAAGGCACTCGGTGCGCTTAACGAACCGTGCAAGGTGGCACTCTATTCGGACAGCAAATATGTGGTCGAAGGGATCACGAAATGGGTCGGCGGCTGGCAAAAGCGCGGTTGGAAAACCGCTGCAAAAAAGCCCGTGCTGAACGAAGATTTGTGGCGCGAACTGATCGAAGCGGCTGCCCGCCACGATGTTACCTGGCACTGGATCAAGGCGCACAACGGGCACCCAGAGAACGAGCGGGCCGACCGGCTGGCGAGCGATGAAGCCGACGCTCGAAACGGAAAGTAGGACTGACCGCCCCAGGCCATTTGGCCCGAGCGATCACCTCCGGTATTCTTCGATAAGCCGGCTCAGCCGGCGGTAGTGTCGACCACTTCAGCTTTCGGCCCGTTCTTCAGGACCGATTCGATCGCGTTCTTGGCGCTGGCCTTCGAACTGTAGCCTTCAGTCCACCAGATCGTTTCCGAATTGTAGACGAAATAGGACACGAACTCGCCCTTCTTGTTCTTACGAATTTCGAAACGGTGGGCCATGAGCATTCTCCCTCGGCTGGCTTTGCAACTGCAAAGCAACCTAACGTTGCATTTGCAAAAAGCTAGGGTCAGGCAAAGCGGGCCGGCGCATAGGCTGAAGGATCGAGCCGCGCGGTAATATCGTCCGGCGGGCGTTCGAGCAGCAATTGCGCGCCAAGGCGGGCGGCGGCAGGCGCAGTCTGGATGCCATATCCACCCTGCCCGGAAAACCAGAAGAACGCCGGATTGGCGGGATCGCGGCCGTAAACGGGCCTGCGGTCAGGCGCGAAACTGCGCAGCCCCGCCCATTTGCGTTCCAGCCCCAATACGCGCCACTCGGTCGCCTGCTCCAACCGGTCAATCGCTGTCGCAACATCGATTTCCTCCGGAGCAGCATCGATTGCCGGTGAAGGCGTTTCGTCATGCGGGCTCAGCCACACACGCCCGCTCTCAGGCTTGAAATAGAACCCTCCCGAAATATCGAGGCAGAGCGGTGTATCGTCGCGCAGAGGTGGATCGACCCGCAATTGCACGACCGTACGGCGATAGGGCGTGATGCCCAGCGGCTGCACCCCGGCCAGGCCGGCAATCTGGTCTGCCCAGGCCCCAGCGGCATTGACCAGCGTACCGGCCGAAAACTGCCTTCCGTCCTCAAGCGCGATGCGCCAGCTATTGTCCGCAAACGAAAGTGAGGTCACGCGCGCTCGGCACTGCAGCACGGCGGCGCTCGCTTTCGCCTGTTTGAGATAATGCGCATGCAAGCCCGCAACATCGATGTCGGCGCAGCGCTTCTGCCAGATCGCGCGGTCCCACTGCGGGCGCAGGCCCGGAACGAGGCGGTTCAGCTCGCTCTGGCCGATCCGCTCGAACTGTGCGCCGGTGCTGGCGAAGCGGGCGAAAAAATCGTCAATTTTCGCATCGTCTGCCTCGCGCGCGAGATAGAGCGCGCCGCGATTGGAGAGAAAACCGTGCCGGTCGAGATATTCCCCGGACGCGATCGTAAGCGGCACGATTTCCGGCCCGCCATAACATTCTTCCCAGAACGCCGCCGAGCGCCCGGTCGAATGGTAGCCCGGCATATCCTCGGCCTCGAGCATGAGCACACTGGCGGATGCGCCAATCTCGGCCGCCAGGCTGGCGCCCGCCATTCCCGCACCTACGATGGCAATATCGAACCGAACCGTCACTTGCGAGGCGTCACCCTGGCCAGGAAATCGTCGATTGCTGCCATCGCGCGGTCGCGCACGGAATCAACCTCGCGCAGGATTTCATGGTGCGACTCATTGCCAAAACGCACCAGTTCGGCGTGGGGCAGGCGCAGGGCTGCGCGCTCGATCGCAGCCATTGAAACCAGCTTGTCATTCGACGTGCCGATCAGCAGAACCGGGATATCGACCTGCTCCAGCCTGCCAGGCGCGAAAATCGCGCGTATCGAGGCATAGGCCCGCTCTACCCAGCCCCAGCTGCCCGGCCCCATCACCAGTTCCGGGCGATGTTCACGCCACCACAGTTCGTCGGCATAGCGGTCATCGTCATGGCTCAGCAGCGCCTGGCGCGAGGCCGGGACTTCGCCGGGCTTTTCGCTCCATTTCCAGGCCGGTCGGGCAGGGTCGCCCAGCTTCGCCATCAGCTTGGCAGCAGCGTGGCCGATCGCCGCCGGTATGGCGCCGGTGAATCCCAGCATCGGAGCAGAGAGCACCAGCGCATCGGGATCAACCTTGCCGTCAATCACCCCGCGCAAGACAAGATGGCCGCCCATCGAATGCCCGGCCAATATATGCGGCGCGGGGGTGCTGGCCTTCCATTGGCTCCAGAAATTTCCCAGATCGGCAACCCAGGTTGAAAAATCATCGATATGGCCGGTCACGGTATCATTGCCCAATCGGCCCGATCCCGCTTGCCCGCGCCAGTCTGCGGCGGTTACCCGCCATCCGGCGCGATGCCACTGTTCAAGCGTCTCGAGATATTTCTCGTAATTGTCGCCGCGCCCAGGAAAAAACAGGATCGAACCGCGCGGGCTGGTGCCGGAATTTGCTCCCGACCAGTCAATCCGGCGCAGTTCGTGGCCGTCGGATGCGGTCCACCGGCTCTCATGGGCAGAGGCGGGAATTGCCCGCCGATCGATGGCTGGGAAAGCAGCTTGGCTCACGTGGCTAATTTCAACCCTCCGGGCGTGGTTACTTTTTGGTAAGTGCTATCCTCTAGCAAGAGTCTCCACGGGGAACCAATGGGGGCCACATGCTGGGCGAATATTTCCACTACGGACTGCTGGTCGGCTTGGCAATCGCGCTGCTGATTGCCGCATTCACTGACCTGCGCCGCCGCCAGATCGACAATTGGTTGAACGCTGGCGTTGCGCTGGCTGCGCCACTGTTCTGGTGGTCGAGCGGGCTTTCGCTGTGGCCGGATGTGGCGATCCAGCTGGGTGTGGCCATGGCGGCCTTTGCCGTTCTGGCCGGCCTCTTCGCGCTCAAGATGATGGGCGGCGGCGATGTGAAGCTGCTGACCGCACTGGCGCTGTGGATCGAACCGAGCTGGTTCCTGAAACTGCTCATCGTGATGGCGCTGGCCGGTGGCCTTCTGACCATCGTCGTGGGCTGCTGGCATATCATGCGGCGCCAGCGAGATCGCATCAAGGTGCCTTACGGGGTCGCCATCGCAATTGGCGGCTTGTGGGTGCTGGGAACACAATATCTGCCGGGGGCGAGCCAGGCCGCCGGATTGCGATGAACCTGATTTTAACCAGTTCACGCATAAACGAATGAACCATTCCCGCCCGCATGAGATCGGGCCGAACTAGGGGGCTAGAATAGCCATGGATAGGAAGAAGCTGGTTTTGCTGCTCGTAGCGCTGGTCATCGCGATCGGCACGGCACTGGCAGCGCGGAGCATGTTTACCGGGAATTCGGCACCCGAAGCGGTGGCCGCACCGGTCCCAGTAGGACCCAAGGTACTGGTCGCGCAGCGCGCACTGCCAACCGGCACCATCATTACCGCGGATGCAATGAGCTTCCAGCAATGGCCGGAAGAGCTGGTGCAGGATGCCTATTTCATCGATGGCGAGTCCGACATAAACCAGTTGCTCGGCACCGTTGTGCGCTATCCGATCACTGCCGGTGAACCGGTGACCCAGGGCTCGCTTGTCGCCCCCGGAGACCGCGGTTTCCTGGCTGCGGCGCTTGGCCCGGGCATGCGGGCCGTGACGGTTCCCGTGTCCGCAAAGACCGGTGTTGCCGGTTTTGTCTTTCCAGGCGACCGTGTTGACCTGGTACTGACCCAGACGGTCAGGGGTGAAGAGGGCCAGGACCTCAAGGCTGCCGAAACAGTCCTGCGCAACCTGCGTGTCCTGGCGACTGACCAGTCGACCGAGCAGACCAGCGATGAGAATGGCAAGACTGTGGTTCGTGCATTCCGCACCGTTACGCTGGAAGTGACCCCTAGGATCGCCGAAAAGGTTGCCGTGGCGCAGACCATCGGTACGCTCAGCCTGGCACTGCGTTCGATCGCGGACAACCAGGCCGAACTCGAACGGGCAATTGCTTCGGGCGACGTGGTAATCCCTGAAGATGCGACGCCGGAAGAGGAAGAAAAACTGATCCGGACCGCCATCGGACGCCCCGCTGACAAAGGCGGAACATTCAGCACAGGCGGTGACGTCTCGCGCTTCCAGCGCCGTTCCATGCCCGCGATGAGCTCGTCCGGTGGCGGTTCGACCGCTGTAGCCAGCACCGGCCCAATGGTCCGTGTAACCCGCGGCAAGCAGACCACGGACGTGCCGGTTGCCGGTGGTGCGCGCGCGCTCGTCAGCCGTCAATCCGCCGCCATGGCCGAAGGTGGCCGCACCGTGCCGGTCGCCGGTTCGCTGCTGGTCAATTGAGGAGACCGGACATGACCAGCCACACATACGCCAACTCCGCCAACACGGAGCATCGAATTCAAACGAGGGGCACAACCATGAAACGCCGCCTGACTGCCAAATTGCTGCTTGCGAGCCTGGCCATTGCGCCGCTCGCTGCGGTGCCGGCCACCACTGCTACAGCGCAGTCGGTATCCAGCCCGGCCGCCGATATCGTAATTTCGATCGGTCGTGGTGAACTGGTCACCATCCCCGGCGCCATGTCCGATGTCTTCATCGCCAATGATGCGGTGGCCGATGTCCAGGTCAAATCGCAGCGCCAGCTATATGTTTTCGGCAAGGCCGGTGGCGAAACCACCATCTATGCCAGTAACAGCCGCGGCGATGTGATCTGGTCAGCCAATATTCGCGTCGGCTCCAACATCGACAGCATCGACCAGATGCTGGCGCTGGCGATGCCCGAAGCCAAGATCGGCGTTGCCACCATGGGCACCAACACAGTGCTGCTGACCGGTACCGTCAAGGCGCCGGAAGACGCTGCAGAGGCCGAACGCCTGGTGCAGGCCTTCGTCGGCGACGAAACCAATGTGATCAGCCGCTTCAAGATGGCAACGCCGCTGCAGGTCAACCTGCAGGTGCGCTTTGCCGAAGTGAGCCGTTCGCTGGTGCGCACGCTGGGCGGCAATCTGAGCACGTTCGACGGCACCGATGGCTTCCAGTTCGGTGTTGCCACCGGCCGCGAAGGCGTCCTGCCGCAATGGACCCCTGGTGCAGGTGTATTCACCGGCGGAACCGAAGCCTCCGAAGGCTCGTCGCTGGTGACGCAGAATTCTGGCGGAACCACCGTGGCCGGCCTTGGCAAGTTCCTTGGCCTTGATCTGGCCGGTGCGCTTGACCTGGCCGAACGCGATGGACTGGTGACCACGATTTCGCAGCCCAATTTGACTGCGCTTTCGGGCGAAACGGCTGATTTCCTTGCCGGCGGCGAATTCCCGATCCCGACCAGCCAGGGACTGGGCGCGACTTCGATCGAATATCGTAAATTTGGGGTAAGCCTGTCCTATACTCCGACTGTACTGGCGAACGGACGGATTTCGATCCGCGTGCGCCCCGAAGTGTCTGAACTTTCAAGCCAGGGCGCGGTGACCATCAACGGCTTCCAGATCCCCGCCCTGACCATTCGGCGCGCGGAAACGACTGTTGAACTCGGCTCTGGCCAAAGCTTCATGATTGCCGGGCTGATGAACAACAATGCCCAGAACACGATCGACAAGGCACCTGGGGTTGGCGATCTGCCGATCATCGGCAATCTGTTCCGCTCGCGCTCGTTCCGCCGTGGCGAAACCGAGTTGGTCATTATCGTAACGCCCTATCTCGTGAAGCCGGTCAACGACAGTGACATCAGGCTGCCGACCGACGGATTCCGTGCTTCGAGTGAGCTGCAACAGCTGCTTGGGTATCGCGAAAACGACGGTGTCAGCGGTGCGCAGCGCCCTGGCCCCTCGGCAGTCAACAAACAGGCTCCGGCGCCCACCATAGGCGAAGTAAACCCGGATGCGGATGCACCGCGCCGGACAAGCAATGACGAAGCGAACAAGGATCGCCGCGCTGACGCTGCGACCCCTGGTTTCAGCCTCTAATCGGGAAAGGTAAGAACAATGCCCTTTGCAAAACACAGCAAGCTGGCCAAGGCCCCGGCATTTGCCCTTGCCCTCTCGCTCGGCTTGGCGCTGGGTGGCTGCGGTGGCATGGCCACGAACAAGAGCCTCTACAGCGTCAAACAGCCAGTGGTTGAACGCTCCAGCTATACATTTGATGTCCGCACCAGCCAGAGCGGGCTGACCATTCCCGAACAGCAACGCCTTGACAGCTGGTTCGACGCGATGGAGCTGGGATATGGCGACCGCGTGTCGATCGATGACCCGCTGGCAAGCGATGCGACACGCGAAGCGGTGTCGGAACTCGCCGGTCGCCGCGGGATCCTCGTCGACAGCGGCGCGCCAATGACATCTGGCGCGGTGCAACCGGGTTATGCCCGCGTGGTCCTGACCCGTTCGACGGCTGCCGTGCCCGGCTGCCCCGATTGGTCAGCCAAATCGGACATGAACTTCAACAACGCGACCAGCCCGGGTTACGGCTGTGCCATCAACAGCAATCTGGCCGCAATGGTCGCCAATCCTGAAGACCTGATCGAAGGTCAGAAGGGGACCGGTGAAACCGTGATCATGAGCTCGACCAAGGCGATTGCAAGCTATCGCGAGCAGGCTCCTACCGGGGCTGACGGCCTCACCAAAAACCAAACCGGAGGGAATTAAGCCATGAATGCGCCTTGGAAATCCGGGATGTCCGGCAACCGCGACCCATTCGCCGCCTATATCTGCGATGACGCCGCACTGGACGTGCTGCGCCCGGTGGTTATCGAAATGGGCTGGCAGCCGGAGAAGTGCAACAAGGGCGGCTTGCGCAATGCGGTGCAATCGCTGAGCGTCAGCGCCAGCCCCAACATCTTGCTGGTCGACCTGTCGGAAAGCGGCGATCCGCTCAATGACATCAACGGCCTGGCCGAAGTTTGCGAGCCCGGAACGGTGGTGATCGCGATCGGGCAGGTCAATGATGTGCGGCTTTATCGCGATCTGCTCGCGAGCGGCATTCACGACTACCTGCTCAAGCCGCTTTCGGCGGGCCAGGTCCGCGATGCGCTGAACCAGGCGCATGCGGTGTTCACCGCTCCGCGCAACCAGGATGGCGAAGTGGTCAAGCACCACATTTCAACAGCCATCATCGGAACACGTGGTGGTGTTGGTGCCTCCACTCTGGCGACCTCGCTCGCATGGCTGTTCAGCGACGAGCACAAATCGCCCACAGCGCTGCTGGATCTGGATGTTCACTTCGGCACCGGTGCCCTGACTCTCGACCTGGAGCCAGGCCGCGGGTTGACCGATGCAATTGACAATCCGAGCCGCATCGACGGGCTGTTCATCGAACGTGCCATGATCCGCGCCAATGACAATCTGTCGATCCTTTCGGCAGAGGCTCCGATCAATTCACCGCTGATGACCGATGGCGCCGCATTCGTGCAGCTGGAGGAAGAGTTCCGCCAGGCGTTCGAAATGACGGTGGTCGACCTGCCGCGCAACATGCTGATCAACTTCCCGCATGTCCTGTCGGATGTGAACCTGGTGATCCTGATGGCGGAAATGACGCTCGCTTCGGCACGCGATACCATCCGCATCCTCTCCTGGCTGAAGACCAATGCGGCACATACCCACACCATGGTGGTAGCCAACAAGGTCCAATCGGGCGCTGCCGAAATCAGCAAGGCCGATTTCGAGGCCTCGATCGAGCGCGAGATCGACTTCTCGATCCCGTTTGATGCCAAGGCTGCGGCCAATGCGGCCAAGCTTGGCCAGACCTTCGTTCAAGCCAATCGGTCAAGCCGCGCAACTGCCGTGATCAAGCAGATTGGCGAACGGGTGATGGGCGCAAGCAGTGAAGATTTCACGGCCGGCAAGGGAGCGAAGAAGTCGCTGCTGGGCAATTTTGACCTGAAATCGCTGTTGGCGAAGAAGGACAAGCCCGAAGTCGTGGCGGCGGAAGCCGGATAATCCGAAGCAGGGCCGGTCTTGCGCGCAGTTTGCGCGGGCCAGGCCGCCCCGTGACCGGTGAATGATGTGTTGAACAGAAGGAAAGGCGGGAAATTCGCATGGACATTCTCCAGCTCCTGCTTCTGAGCGGTGTAGTCATGGCGGTTCTGGTTGTTGGCTACTTGCTCGCAACCGGCACCTCGGCCGGCAAGGCCGGTCATCGCCGACTGGAGGCGGTGCGCTATCGCCATTCCGAAAGCACAGATACCAAAGTTGAATCGCAGCTGAAAAAGGCGATCGCGGCGCGCAAGCCGAAAGTGCACAAGGTTGCTGGATCGGGCTCGCGGATCGAGGCGCTTGAGACGCGTCTCCACCGCACCGGCAAGAAATGGACCCTGTCGCAATATCTCTATGCGTCAGCCGGCCTTGCCCTGTTCGTCGCCGTGATCATCTACCTGCGTTCGGGCGCATTGCTGCTGTCGCTGGGCATTGGCGTGCTTATCGGGGCGGGTATCCCCCACCTCGTGGTGAGACATTTCATCAACCGCCGCACCAATGGCTTCATCACCAAATTTTCCGACGGGATCGAATTGCTGGTCCGCGGCCTGCGTTCGGGCTTGCCCGTCACAGAAACACTGGCCGTCGTGGCACAGGAAGTGCCCGGGCCGGTTGGAGAGGAATTCAAGTCCATCGTCGAGCGGATCAAGATCGGCCGGACAATGGAGGAATCGCTGCAGGAAACGGCCGACAGGCTGGGCATTCCCGAATTCAACTTCTTCACCATCACACTGGCGATCCAGCGCGAGACCGGCGGCAATCTGGCAGAAACACTTTCGAACCTGTCAGACGTGCTGCGCAAGCGAGCGCAGATGAAGCTCAAGATCCGCGCGATGAGCTCGGAATCGAAAGCCTCCGCCTACATCGTCGGCTCTCTGCCGTTCATCGTCTTCGGCCTGATCTACTGGATCAATCCCGATTATCTTGGTGGCTTCTTCAGCGATGACCGCCTGATCGTGGCCGGGCTCGGCGGCGCAGTCTGGATGTCCATCGGCGCATTCATCATGGCCAAAATGGTCAGCTTCGAGATCTAAGCGAGGGAAACGGAAATCATGTTCAATACCCCGTCCGGACCCACGCTACTCGGCTTCGACGTCATCCTTGTCGGAACGATCCTTGCCGGAATCGCCGCCTTTGCCGTGTTGATGGCGGTCTATGCCGCAATCACCGTGAAGGATCCGATGGCCAAGCGCGTCAAATCGCTCAACGATCGCCGCGAAGAACTAAAGGCGGGAATCGTCACCTCGAGCGCCAAGAAGCGCACCAGCCTGGTGCGCAGGACCGACGCGACCGATAGGATGAAGCAGCAGCTGGAAGGCATGAAGGTCCTCCAGCAGAGCCAGATCCTGGCGATCCAGCAAAAGCTGGCCCATGCCGGTTATCGCAACAAGGAACTGGCAGTCTACGTCATCGGCGCGCGCATGATCCTGCCGGTGGTGCTTGGCCTTACCGCATTCGTGCTGCTCTATGTGGTCCAGATCTATCCCGACTGGGAGATGAAGAAGGTCATGGCGATGGCAGCCGCGATCTTCATTGGCTACAAAGGGCCTGAAATTTTCCTCAAGAACAAGGCCAGCAAGCGCACCGACGAGATTCGCAAGGGCCTGCCCGATGCGCTCGACTTGCTGGTGATCTGCGCCGAGGCCGGCCTGACGGTCGATGCGGCGTTCAACCGGGTCGCCAAGGAACTGGGCCGTGCCTATCCCGAACTGGGTGACGAATTCGCGCTGACCGCGATCGAGCTTTCCTTCCTCAACGAACGCAAGAAAGCCTTCAGCAATCTTGCCTATCGCGTAAACCTTGATGCGATCCGCGGGGTTGTTACCACCATGATCCAGACCGAACGCTACGGTACGCCGCTGGCCTCGGCCCTGCGCGTGCTGTCAGCCGAATTCCGCAACGAGCGCATGATGCGCGCGGAAGAGAAGGCGGCCCGGCTGCCCGCGATCATGACCGTGCCGCTGATCCTGTTCATCCTGCCGGTGCTGTTCGTCGTGATCCTTGGCCCGGCGGCCTGTTCGATCGCCGACGCATTCGCGGACGGCCCGCCGGGGAGCTAAACCCACCGGCTTAACCGCTAGCCGGCCCGCTTCGCGTCAGGAACGCGAGGTGGGCCGCATGCTTTCGGTCTGTTCGAACAGTCGGCGCAGCAAACCGCGCAACTGTTCACGTTCGGCATCGGCCAGAGTGGAGAAGATCTCCGCTTCCATCGCGCGGGCCATGGGCATAACCTCGTCGTGCACCGCCCTGCCCTCGCCGGTCAGTTCGAGCAGGTGCGAGCGGCCATCCCCTGCATTGGGGCGGCGCGCGGCGAGATTGCGATCCTCAAGCACCTTGCAAGCGCGATTGACGGCCACCTTGTCCATCAAGGTCGCATCTGTCAGCTCGCGCTGGGTTGCCGCGCCGCAATCGCCCAGCACCGCCATCACCCGCCATTCGGCGATCTTCAGCCCGAACCTGGCGCGGTATGCGCCTGCGATCCAGCTGCTGACCGCATTCGACGTGACCGACAGTTGGTATGGCAGAAAATCCGCCAGCCGCCCGTTCGCCGGATGCGCGTTTGATTGTGCCCGTTCACCCATCAGGCAAGGTTACTAATGTAACCATCGGCGCTGGCAAGAGGGTGGTGCCATTTCAGCGATATTCCGGCTCGTCCCACCAGGGATAGAAGTCAGGCATATCCTCGCTCACCTTGCCCGGATATTGCGGCGCTCGCTTCTCGAGGAAGCTGGCGATCCCTTCCCTGGCGTCGGCCCCGCGCGACAGGCGATAGATAGCGCGGCTGTCGACCCTGTGCGCGTCCATCGGATGATCGCCCGAAGGCAGGCGCCACATCATCGCGCGGGTCATCGCCACCGACACGGCCGAGGTATTGTCGGCAATCTCGCGCGCCAGCGCCCTTGCCACATCCATCAGCTCGCCCTGCGGATGGACCGAACGGACTAGCCGGCCAGCCAGCGCTTCGCGCGCATCGAACACCCGCCCGCTATAACACCATTCGAGTGCCTGGCTGACCCCGACCAGCTTCGGCAGGAACCAGCTTGAGCACGCTTCGGGCACGATCCCGCGCCGCGCAAAGACAAAACCATAGCGCGCAGTCTCGCTCGCCAGGCGAATATCCATCGCCAACTGCATCGTCGCGCCCACGCCCACGGCCACTCCGTTGCAGGCCGAAATCAGCGGCTTTTTTGAATCGAACAGTCGCAGGGTCAGCCGCCCTCCGCCGTCGCGCACGCGCTCATCGGAAAGGTCGTCGACCTGCGTCGGATCGGAAAACACGTGCCCGCCACCTTCGGGCGTCAAATCGGCGCCTGCACAGAACGCGCGCTCGCCCGCTCCGGTAAAGATGACCGCGCGAACAGAGTCATCGGCATCGATATCGTCCATCGCGGCCATGATCTCCTGGCCCATGATCCGCGTATAGGCGTTCATCTTTTCCGGGCGATTGAGCGTGATGGTGGCGATGCCATCCGCCTTGTCCACCATGATCTGGGTGTATTTGCTCATCTCGTTTTCTCTCCCTCAAACCCTACAGGATGGAACACATGGAACACTGTCCTGATAATGAAAAAGCCGCCCGCTGAAAGGCCGGGATTGTGAATTCACCTTGGCGGGAGAAGTCGTGCATTGTCATGGTGCGATTTGGATAGTCGTTGGCCTTCGAATAGGAAAGCGATGAGGCAACCGGTGGTGGATTCGCGAGCTGTGCGCAATTCTTCCGCTTGTGCGCATTCCCAACCGGCATATGGCCGGACATAATATGATCCTGTTTCGCGCTAATGGAGGTCCGGTAATGGAACGGTTGTTTACGGTACTCGCTTCCCGAACCGCTTTGGCCGCTGGCAAGCCGACTTCCTTTGCGCTTGCCCTTATCGTGATCACGGTATGGGTCTTGAGCGGGCCAGTCTTCGGATGGTCGGATACGTGGCAGCTTGTGGTCAATACGGGTACGACGATCGCGACATTCCTGATGGTTTTCCTGATCCAGAACTCGCAGAACCGCGATGCGGCCGCGATCCAGGCGAAGCTTGATGAACTCATTCGCTCCGCGCGGGCCGCGCGCAATGAATTCGTCGGGATCGAGCACCTTACCGACAGCGAGATCGGAAAGATCCGTACCGCCCTGGAGGTGGAAGTGGCCACGCAGAAGCCGGGGCGGCGGCGACATGAAAGCATCAAGCGCCTGTTGGAGCGCCGGTGACACTGACACCGCCAAACAAAAACCCCCGCCAGCTTCGGCGGGGGTTCAAATTGCTGGCCCGTCATTGCGAGGAGCCGCGACGGCGGCGACGCGGCAATCCATAATGCAGCAATCCCGATCAAGGAATCGGCAGGAAATGGATTGCTTCGCCTGCGGCTCGCAATGACGAATTCGCCCGTTATCGCGGTGCCATGCGAATAGCACCGTCGAGCCGCACGTCCTCGCCATTGAAATAGCCGGTTTCGATCATGCACATGGCGAGCTTGGCATATTCCTCTGGAATGCCGAGACGCTTGGGGAACGGCACTGACGCGGCCAGCGCATCGCGCACGTTCTGCGGCGCGGCTGCCAGCAGAGGGGTATCGAAAATGCCCGGCAGGATGGTGTTGACGCGGATGCCCTCGTTCATCAGATCGCGCGCGATCGGCAAGGTCATGCCGATAACACCCGCCTTGGAGGCCGAATAGGCCGCCTGGCCGATCTGGCCATCTTCGCCCGCAACCGAAGCGGTGTTGACGATCGCGCCGCGATCGCCCTCATCGCTCAGCGGTTCAAGCGTCAGCATACCCGCGGCTGACTTGGCAATGCAGCGGAAGGTGCCGATCAGGTTCACCTGGATCACGAAATCGAAGGCCGAAATCGGGAAGTGCTTGATCGAACCGTCTTCCTTGCAGCGGCTGGCGGTCTTGATGGCATTGCCGATACCGGCGCAATTGACCAGGATGCGTTCCTGCCCGTGGGCCTCGCGCGCCTTGGCGAAACCGGCATCCACATCGTCGTCGCTGGTGACATTGACCTTGCAGAACACGCCGCCGATCTCCGCAGCCATGGCGTTGCCTTTTTCCTCGTTCATGTCGAAGATTGCGACCTTCGCGCCCTTGGCGGCCAGCGCGCGGGCGGTGGCCGCGCCCAGGCCCGATGCACCGCCAGTGACAACTGCGGGGGTGTTGGCTGAAACTTCCATCAGTATTTTCCTCTCGATATTGGAATGAGTTAGAGTGCCTCTACGATGGTCACATTGGCGACCCCGCCGCCTTCGCACATCGTCTGCAGCCCGTATTTCTTGCCGTGGCGGTGCAGCGCGTGGACCAGCGTTGCCATCAGCTTGGCGCCCGATGCACCAAGCGGGTGGCCCAGCGCGATCGCGCCGCCATGCACGTTGAGCCGCTGGGGATCGGCGCCTGTATGCTTGAGCCATGCAAGCGGCACAGAGGCGAAAGCTTCGTTGACTTCATAGAGATCGATATCTTCGATCTTCAGGCCGGCCCGCTGGAGCGCGCGATCGGTTGCGAACAGCGGCTCTTCCAGCATGATCACCGGATCGCCCGCGGTTACGGTCAAATTGTGGATGCGCGCGATGGGGGTCAGGCCATGAGCCTTGAGCGCTGCCTCGCTCACCACCAGCACCGCGCTCGAACCGTCGCAGATCTGGCTGGAGCTTGCGGCGGTGATCGCGCCGTCGGGGCTCAGCAGCTTGACGCTCGCAATACCTTCAAGCGAGGCATCGAAGCGGATACCCTCGTCCACGGTATGCATCTGAGTGCCTTCTGGAGTTTCGATTTCGACCGGCACGATTTCCTTGTCAAAGGCGCCAGCCTGGGTCGCGGCGATCGCCTTTTCGTGGCTGGAGAGCGCGAAACGGTCGAGATCGTCCTTGGTCAGGCCGTGCTTCTTGACGATCATTTCGGCGCCCATGAACTGGCTCCACTGGATGCCGGGATATTTCGCTTCGAGGCCGGGCGATTTATAATGCCCCATGCCTTCCTTCATGTGGAAGGTGGCACTGGTTCCCATCGGCACGCGGCTCATGCTTTCGACGCCGCTGGCAATCACCACGTCCTGCGTGCCGCTCATCACCGCCTGCGCCGCGAACTGGATCGCCTGCTGGCTGGAACCGCACTGGCGATCGATCGTCACAGCCGGGGTCGATTGCGGCAGGTGCCTGGAGGCGAGCACCGCGTTGCGGCCCACCTGCATCGCCTGCTCGCCCGCCTGGGTGACGCAGCCCATGATCACATCGTCGACTGCATTGGGATCGATCCCGCTGCGCTCGATGATGGCATCGAGCGATCTGGCGGCAAGATCTACCGGATGAACGCCTGCCAGGCACCCGCCCCGGCGGCCACCAGCGGTTCTCACGGCTTCTACGATATAGGCTGCGGGCATCTCTCTGTCCTCATGCGGGTTTCAAATCGCCACTCGCCTAGGCACGGCTTACGTGTGCGTCAACTGCCATTCTTGGCATCAATTCTGATAGGCGGATCGGTACCGGGTCATGACCTTTGTCGCACTACATTTGCTGGACATTTGACGGGCAGGGTTAGTGTTGCCTTTCAGCAACGATATTGGCATATCATGGCTACCAAAGGGAAGTTTGCCGTAATTTTAATACGCAAAGTTGATCAGGCTTATAATTTAGCAAACCCTACCTTCTGCTTCGCGGTTTCTTTTCCTTACTTATCGCCCCGCCGCGGAGCCAAATGCGCGGGCGGTTTGGCGGGCCGAAGTCCCGGCATGGCAATGCTCCCCGACAGGAAATTCATCCAGGACCGGCCACTCAGCAAGCGTGGCGTCGGATGCACTTCAGTGCCGTTCTGTCCTCGAATCCGGCCTCCAACTGCACCTCCAATCACTGTGGCCCCAATACAACATACACATTCGAATAGTTTCAATGGAGACCTTCCGGCGATTGATCGCGCAGCCCCTGTTCGACTAGCAAGGCGCTTCTGCACGCCCGAAGTGGAGGGTGTGTTACATACGGGAGCTAAATTATGAGATTTCGAACAAAACTGCTCGCGTCGACGTTGATCGTCAACGCGGCGATAATTGCGTCTCCGGCCCTCGCTCAAGGCGAAGAAGAGCAAGGCGTGGATTGCGCAACCGATTCGACCAATCCTGCCTGTGCGGGCGAAAACGTCATCGTCGTTACCGGCTCGATCCTGAGCCGCGAGAACGCGATCACTGCATCGCCAATTACCATTCTCAGCGAACAGACGCTTGCGGAACGCGGCCTCAACACGGCCGCTGAAGCTGTTCAACGCCTATCGGCCAACGGCGCCGGCACGATCGCCAACGGCTGGAACACAGGCTTCAACTTCGCAACCGGTGCGAATGCGCCCGCTCTGCGTGGCCTTACCGTTCAGTCGACCCTGTCGATCTCCGACGGCCTGCGCATCGCTCCGTATCCCCTTGCCGACGATGGCCAGCGCAACTTCGTTGACCTCAATACCATCCCGAGCGCGATCATCGAACGTGTCGAAGTGCTGCGCGATGGCGCTTCCTCGACTTACGGTGCAGATGCTATTGCGGGTGTGATCAACATCATCACCAAGAAGGAAATCCAGGGCCTGCATCTCGACGGTTCCCTCGGCGTTTCCGAAAAGGGTGATGCTGAAGAACAACGCTTCTCAGTCACCTGGGGTTACGGCGATCTGGCCGACCAGGGATTCAACTTTTACGTCAGCGCCGAATATCAGAATAATGAAGAATTGTTCGCGCGTGATCGCGGATTCCCCTTCAACACGCAGGATTGGTCCAGCATCTGTGGCGATTCGGGCAGCTGCCTAATCAACCACAGCTGGAATGGCGTGACCCCCGAACTGGGTGACACCCCGGCATCGTTCAACGGCTTCATCGACATTCCGGGCGTCGCGCTTGTGCGCCCTGTCACGACCGCGGGCGGAGCCACGGGCTCGGGCCGGTATTCCTACCTCAATGCGGCAGCAGGATGCCGTGACTGGAACCCGATCACCATCACTGCCAACCAATCGGGAACTTCTCCGCTCAACACCTGCGAAGTCGATTTCCACAACGCTTATATCATGCTGCAGCCCGATATCGAGCGTAAGGGATTGTCCAGCCGATTCACTGCAAATGTCGGCGACAATGCCCAAGTCTACGCAATGGGCAACTACTACGAGACGCATACGGCCGCCTCGTTTACGCCGCTGTCATTCCGCGGCACACCAACCAATCCCCGTCCGGGCGGCCTCGCCTCTTACAACGTGATCGCTCCGGTTTACGTCTGTTCATCGGGTGTTGGTACGCTTAACGGCCTCAATACCGGATGCGACGCCACGAATGGCACGCTCAACCCCTACAATCCCTATGCCGCTGACGGCCAAACCGCGCAGATCAGCTTCCGCTCTCCGCGTGGCCGTACCGTCGACACCAAGGCGCGTTCACTGCGCGGCGTATTGGGGATCGATGGTACGTTTGGCGATGACTGGCGCTATGCTGCCAACTTTACGGCTTCCGAAGTCCGCCTTACTCGGACCCAGGAAAACTACCTGATCCCGCAACGGATCGCTGACGTGCTTGCGCGCGGCACCTTTAACTTCTTCGATCCGAGCCAGACTTCGGAGGAAGTGTGGGATTACATCGCTCCAGCGAACAAGACGGTTTCGATCTCCAAGCTTTGGCAGGCGCAGGCAACTCTGTCGAAGGAACTGTTCGAACTTCCGGGCGGATCCCTGGCGGCAGCCGTCGGTGCTTCCTATCGCGAAGAATCGATCGACGCGCCTAGTGGCAACCCAGGCATCACTACCCCGACGGGTAACCAGTATGATCGTTATTACTCGATCAACGCAGTTGGTACCGCCGGCAGCCGTAATGTCTCCTCGGCATTCTTCGAAATCGACGCACCAGTTCTCGACCAACTCGAACTGAGCGTCCAGGGCCGCTATGACGATTACTCGACCGGCCAGAGCAATTTCTCGCCCAAGTTTGGCGCGAAGTTTACTCCAGTCGACATGGTCACGCTGCGCGGAACCTATTCGGAAGGTTTCCGGATCCCGAGCTTCAACGAGGCATTCGGTCTTCCGACCACCGGCTTCGTGACCCGCACCGTCAACTGCACCGACTTCGCCGCATATTGTGCTGCGCATGGCAACAATGCCTATGCGACGAATCAATATAGCCTTGGCCTGACGCAGACGGGCAACCCCGAACTCGATCCGGAAAAGTCGAAGTCGTGGACGCTCGGCCTGATCGTCGATCCGATCAGCAATGTCCGCCTGACGGTCGATTTCTGGCATATCAAGGTCAACGGCCTAATTTCTGGCGTGACCAGCACGGCTGCGGCTGAAGCCCAGTACTACGGCAACAATGGCGTAGTGAACATTCCGGGCATCGTCGTGGTACCGGGTACGCCGGACCCAGCGTTCCCGAACGCACTGCCACAACTTGGTTTCATCCAGTCATCCTTCGCCAACCAGGACTCGCAGACCGTTTCCGGTCTCGACTTTGGCGTGAATGCGAACTTCGGCCTGACTGACGCGATCACGTGGCGGAGCAACTTCGACGCTTCGTACCTGCTCAAATATGAACTGACTCCGGCCGACGGTAGCGATCCGCTGCGTTACGAAGACACGCTGAGCCCCTGCAACATCACGTCTTGCTCGGGATCGCCCGAATGGCGTGCTTCGTGGCAGAACTCACTCGACTTCGGTGACACGGTAATCTCGCTTACTGCCTACTACACCAAGGGTGTCGACACTGCGTCGCTCGATTTCGGTGGCGTTAAAGGCGAATGCCAGTTCAATGCGGACAATGCCGTATCGACTGTCTCGTATGTCGACGGAACTCCTTTCCAGTGCCGCACAAAGGACATCTGGAATGTAGACCTGACTGCAAGCCACACGATCAATGACAAGTTCACGATTTACGCGAACGTCCTGAACGTGTTCGGTATTGATGCTCCGTTCGATCCGTCAGGTGCATATGGCCTGTTCGGTTTCAACCCTGCATGGGCTGGCCCGAACATCATGGGCCGTTACTTCCGCCTCGGCGCGAAGGTTGACTTCTAAATCGTCGGTCAAAACAAATCAGGGGCCCCGGGAAACCGGGGCCCTTTTTTTATGCACTGCGGCTACCGGGCGCGAACCGTCGTGCCGCCCGGATCAAAAACCATGCAAGATTGACCAAGGCCCGCCGATCGTTGACCGCAGCGTTGCTCCGCAACGTCAGAATGCGGTGACCTCGAGTGGCTATGACTTTATCGGTCGCTCGTTCTTCCTGAATGCAAGCGTCAAGATGTAAGCTTTGGGACTGGCCGAAAGGCAATCGCGGCAGGTTCGCAAGAACCTGCCCCTTTTTTCATGCGTCGAAGGTCAACGGCGTATCGTGAAGCGCATCCGCCCAATCGCCGGTGGGGAGCAAATGACCGTTGCCTATGACATCGCTCCGCCACGGAAAGTGCCCAAGGCATAAGCAATATCCAAGCATGCTCTGACGTGTTGCATCTTCGCTACACCTCCGACTTCAATCACAGCCATTTCAAGGCCGGGGATTGCCCCGGACGGGCACTGTCAGCAAAACAACAGAAGTATTTGGATGGGGCTGGGCCTGTCTGGAATTCTGTTCATGGTTAAAATGGGCGCCGAGCGCGTCGGCTGGATAGGGGTCTTTATATATGAAATTCACCAAAACAGTGGCTGAAATCGGTCGCATCAAGTTGATGGCGGGCAGCGGTCTTGCGGCGCTTGCCCTGTCAGCAATGCCCGCATTTGCGCAGGATGCAGGTCAGGAAGATGAAGCCGAACAATCAGCCGAAGAGGCGGCGCCGGCGCAGGCCATCATCGTCACCGGTTCGCGTATTCAAACCACGACGCCGTTCAACAGCCCGGACCCGATTTCAATCGTCAGCCCTGAAATCGCACGCAAGGAGGGCAAGTTCGACTTGGCCTCTGCCTTGCAGACTTCGCCGATCGCTTCCGGTTCCACCCAGATCACCGCAGCGCTTTCGTCAAACTTCGTCACCGACGGTGGACCTGGCGCGCAAACCATCGATTTGCGCGGGCTCGGGCCCAACCGCACCCTTGTGCTGCTTAATGGCAAGCGAGCCGGCCCGGCGGGTACACGGGGCGCGGTCTCTTCCTTCGATCTGAACGTTCTCCCGCTTTCAATCATCAAGAACATCGAAATTCTCAAGACGGGTGCATCATCAGTCTATGGCTCGGACGCCATCGCCGGCGTTGTCAACATTTCTACCATGGACGAGGCCGATGGGCTGACGCTTGATTTCAACGTCGCTGTTCCATTTGACTCGGGTGGTGAGGAGTATCGCGTCAGTGCCTCATGGGGCAAGACTTTCGATCGCGGTCACATCCTGATTGCCGGCGACTACACGCATCGTGACGAATTGGCGCGCGGCGATCGCAGCTATCTTGCATGCCCGGAAGCGAACATCTTCGATGCCGACGGCAACCGCTCTGACCTGATCGATCCGCGCACCGGCCAGCCGCACTGTGAAGACCTGCGCTGGGGCCATGTGTGGACTTACAATCTGATCGACAACCTTCGGCTAGATGGACCTGGTGGCCCCGATTCGGGCGTTCAGACTTCGCCCGGTGGGCGCACGGTTCTGCTGCAGTATCAGTATGATTCGGGCCCCGGCGCCGGAACGCTTGGCATACCTGCCTTTGGCGCCCCAGCCGACGTTTTCGATTTCGGCGCTCCCGCAGGCTTCTTTCCTACCGGCTATGATGCAGCATCGATGGCGGTGCAGAATGCATACCATCCGTTTGTCGATGATCAGACGATCATCCCCGAAACCGATCTTTACACGGCCTATGCAGAAGGTTCCTTCGAGATATCCGAATCCGTCGAGTTGTTCGGCGAGTTCCTGTTCAACCGCCGCGAGACTTATCAAAACGGCTGGCGCCAGTTCTGGAATTTTGGCTGGACCGGTGATCTCTACAGCACGGGTGCCGGAAACTACTTCAACTATTGGGGTGATGGCTGGCAGGGCCTCAATTTCATCAGCCCAACGGCGATCACCGATCAGGCCGACAGTAGCCAGAAGGTCGACTATTACCGCGGCGTAGGCGGTGTACGTGGCGATCTTGGTGGGGCAGGCAACTGGAAATACGAAGTTTACGGGCAATACAGCCGCAGCAACGGCCGGTATCGCAGCCAGCAGATCCTGCAGGATGCCTATGACTCCGGTTACTTCCAGTATTCTTCCTGCGTCGGCACAGTGCTGCCGGTTTCGGGCAAGCAATGTATCGATATTCCATGGGCCGACCCCGAGTTCCTGCGCGGCAATCTGACGCAGGAACAGCTCGATTTCCTGTTCGACTGGGAAGAAGGCAAGACGATCTACACCCAGCTGTCAGCCGAAGCGGTGATTACCGGAACTCTGCTTGAACTTCCGGCCGGGCCGATGGCGGTTGCGTTCGGGGGCACCGCACGACGCGATCGTATCAACGATACGCCGGGCGAAATCACGCTTGCAGCCAATGCCTGGGGTGCATCCGCCAGCGGAATCACGGCCGGCAAAAGCGTGACGCTGGAAACCTTCGGCGAAATCAGCGTGCCAGTGCTAGCTGACAAGCCCTTCTTCAAGGACCTGACGTTTTCAGCTGCCGGACGCCTCACCAATGTCGAGGCCACCCGCGCCTCAGACGGTGTGTCCGATTCGGATAATGGCAACTGGACCTACAAACTGGGGCTGAATTGGGCGGTAACCGACTGGCTGCGTTTCCGCGGCAGTTACGGTACCTCCTTCCGAGCGCCTGCGCTGTTCGAACAGTTCCTGGCTGACGAGACCAGCTTCGCCAACGTCAACCGGGTCGACCCTTGCGTGAACTGGGGTGCCGGCCTTGCTGCAGGCACCACTTCACAGCGGGTGGCAGACAACTGCGCTGCTGACGGTATCCCGAACAATTTCGGCGGCGGCACCGTGACAGCCACGATTCTTACTTCGGGCGGCCTCGGAGTGCTTGAGTCGGAATCCTCCAAGGCAAAGGTGTTTGGCACGGTCCTGACACCCCGGTTTGCCTTCCTTCCCGATACGGAAATCAGCATCGCGGTCGATTATTTCGACATCGATGTGAAGGGCGAGATCTCGCAGCTCGGCGCAGCCAATATCCTGTTCGGCTGCTACGATTCGGAAAGTTTCGCGACCGAACCACTCTGCGACCTGTTCACCCGCGGCCAGGGCACCACCTCGCCCTTCTCGGTTGCGACGGTTGCTGACAAGTACGTCAACATCGCCAGCCAGAAGAACCGGGGCATCGACGTAGAAGCCATTCTGCGGCATGATCTGGGTTCGTTGGGGCAGCTGAGCCTGACGGCCGGGATGACCTGGCAGCTTGATGATGATTTCAAGCTTCTGCCAACCTCGCCAGTCACATCGGACAACGGTGAGGCGGGTTCTCCCAAATGGGTTGGCGATTTCCGGGCAACCTGGGCGCATGGTTCAGGCTTCAGCCTGTTCTATGGCGTCAACGTAATCGGCGGAACGTCGGATCAGGATGATTTTGAGGATCGCTTCGGCGGCCCCTGCATCAATTCCTTCAACAATCAGGGCACAGCCGATCCATCAGACGATCTGCCGATTTACGGAACCTACTGCCCGGATCTGACTGCTCCGGCAAAGTTCTATCACAACATCTCGGTGACACAGGAAATCGCCGATGGCAGGTTCGAGATTACTGCTGGTGTCAGCAATCTGTTCGACACCCGCCCACCGCGCGTGTCAGTGTTGAATGGCGGCCAGATCGGATTGCTCGGCCCGGTGGTTGCTGCATCGCAATACTCGTTCGTGGGACGGCGCGGCTTCATCAACGTTTCGGCCAAGTTCTGATCGACGATAAACGGGCATCTTTTTGTCCAGACCAAGGCGGGGTGGCATGGCAACATGCCGCCCCGTCTGTTATTGGCCGTCCGTAATATCCACGCTGAAGAAAGACCCGAGCGATGCCGCAAATCTATGTCCAGCGCGACAATCTGGATGAAACCAATGCGGAATTTGCCCAGCAACGCCTGAAACAGCCGGTCTTCCTGAACTCGGTTCCCAAAAGCGGCAGCCATTTGCTACGCAACATCCTCCGCATGTTTGTTCCGGTCGATCAGCAATATTCCGCTGACTTCATTCAATGGCCGAACTTGCAGCAGCACCGGATTGCGTTCGATCCCGAGCATCCCCGGCTCAGTTGGGGCCATCTGTTCTTTGCCGATGCTTCAGTGATCGAAACGGCCCCCGCAAGTCGTATCCTGCTTTATCGCGATCCATACGACTGGGTGATCGCCCGGGCACGTTTCATCCTGTCCGAACAATTCCAGGGAAATATCGATTATCTCAAGGGTGGGGCGCTGACCGCGGACGAACTACTGACCATGATGATCTTTGGCCTGCCAGGTAAGCTACCCTCGCTCAACGACATCTACGAACTCAATGCGGCCGCTTGGCTTGGTGCACGTTGCCACGTAGTGACCTATGAAGAGCTGATGCAGCATGTTCGCGAACTCGACGCTTCGCATGCCGAGAATTTCTTCAAACGCTTGCTTGATGCCTGCCGTATCGAGATGCCAGAGGATTGGCGTGAACGCGTTCGGCGTGGCTCCAGCCGTGAGAAAAGCGCAACTGCGCGGGAAAACCTGACCGGGATCGGGATTGAGTTGCCCAAATCCCTGGGTGCGCACCATCGTGCCCTTGTCGATTACCAGGCACCTGGCCTCAGAACGGTGCTTGGCTATGCATGATGACACAGTTTCCAGGAACCCCGGGTTTCTTACCACGAACCCCCAGCTTGGACACATACAGCGGCTGATTGAAGCCGAAAAATACGATCATGCAGCGCAATCTCTTGTCGAATACCTCCGCAAGAGCCCGAAGGATCCGCGCGCACTGGCAAAGCTGGGCTTTGTCGCCATGCGGCTTGGCGCACTCGAACAGGCGCGGCAATTCCTGCAACAGGCCATCGCTGGCGGAATGTCGGACTTTGAGACGCGCCGCAATCTCGCCTCCGTGTTGAGTCAGCAGGATCGGCCTGAGCAGGCAATTCCCATGTTCGAGCAGCTGACGCGCGAGCGCGAGGAGCCGGGCCTCAAGGCTGTGTTGGCGGGCTTGCTCGAGAAGGTCGGTCGAAGCGATGACTCGCGGGACTTGTACCGCCAGCTCACCCGCGACAATCCCGCCAACCCGGCGCTGTGGGTGGCATTTGGTCATTGCCAGAGGTCAGCCGGCAATGTTGAGGAAGCGATCAACGCCTATCGCCAAGCTATCGCTGCGGACGACGGATATGGTGATGCATGGTGGGCGTTGGCAAGTATCAAGCGCAAGGTACTGGACGAAGACGACATCAAGACCATGCGCGCGGCGCTGGCGATTGCCATCGATCCACGCAATATAGCTCCCCTGAACTTCGCGCTCGCCAGGGCGTTTCACGATCAGGGTAATTTTGAGAGCGCCTTCCAACATTACGATACAGGCAACCGGCAGCGAGCGGAAAGCCTCAATTACAATGCGGACGAATTGAGCGAAGAGATCAACGAGGTTGAACGTGTTATCGATGAGACGTTCTTCGACGGGGAGCACCAAAGCATGCCGGGCGAAGACGTCCCGATATTCCTCGTTTCGCTGCCGCGTTCGGGTTCTACCTTGCTTGAGCAAATGCTGGGTAGTCACCCATCAATTGAGCCCGTAGGTGAATTGCCTTACATCCCTGCAATCCTGCGAACGTTCATGGAAATGGCTACCCGGCGCGGCAAGATCACCGTACCGCGCGCGTTACTGCCGATGAGCCAACAACAGGCGGATGAATTTGGTCGGGAGTATATGCGTCGCGCCAGATTCCACCGGAAAACCGACTGCTCCCTGTTTGTCGACAAGCTGCCCCACAATTGGAACAATATCCTGTTCATCCGCCGAATCCTGCCAAATGCAAAGTTCGTGGACATCCGCCGTCCGGCAATGGATTGCTGCTTTTCGAATTTCACCCAGTCATTCACCAGCGCGCATCCCGCCTCATTTGCGCTTGAGGACGTGGGGCGCAGCTATGTCGATTACGTCAGGCTGATGACTTATCTGGACAGCATCGCACCAGGGATGGTGCACCACGTCGACTATACGCAACTGGTTGAAAATACACGTGAAGAAGCGGGCAAGGTGATCGAGTATCTCAACCTGCCGTGGAACGACAAGGTGCTCGAATTCCACCAGCTGGACCGCGTTGTACGCACGCCAAGCAGCGAACAGGTCCGCCGCCCCCTTAACCGTGACGGGATGGAGGTTTGGCGCCCCTATTCGCAATGGCTTGACCCGCTGCGCGAAGTGCTAGGGGAGCTTGCCAAGGCCTGACGCGCAACCACCCGGCTCGGGTCAGGCCTGCGTGCGATACTGGGTTATAGCTGAGGATTACCCCACCAACATCTTCAGCGCGCCGTCACCTTCATCGATGGTCACCTTGCTGCCGTCGGGCACTTTGCCTTCCAGCAGCATTTCCGCCAGCGGGTCCTGCAGATAGCGCTGCACCGCGCGCTTCAGCGGCCGCGCGCCATAGACCGGATCGTAACCGACCCGCCCCAGCCAGCGCAGCGCCGCATCGGTCAGCTCGAGCGTGATCTTGCGGTCCTTGAGCAGTTTCTGCACGCGCCCCACCTGGATCTCCACGATCGGCGCCATGTGTTCCTGGCCCAGCCGGTGGAACAGGATGATCTCGTCCAGCCGGTTGAGGAATTCGGGGCGGAAATGCCCGCGCACCACGTCCATCACCTGCGGCTCGACATCGGTGACCTTCTGGTCATCGGTCATCTGGCTGAGGTACTGACTGCCAAGGTTCGAAGTGAGAATGATCAGCGTGTTGGAGAAATCGACCACACGCCCCTGCCCATCCGTGAGCCTGCCATCATCAAGCACCTGCAGCAGCACGTTGAACACATCGCTGTGTGCCTTCTCAACCTCATCGAACAGAACCACCTGATAGGGGCGGCGGCGCACCGCCTCGGTCAGCGCTCCGCCTTCTTCATAGCCGACATAGCCCGGAGGCGCGCCGATCAGGCGGGCGACCGCATGTTTCTCCATGAATTCGCTCATGTCGATACGCACCATGGCGGTGTCGTCATCGAACAGGAATTCGGCCAGCGCCTTGGTCAGCTCGGTCTTGCCGACCCCGGTCGGGCCGAGAAAGAGGAAACTGCCAAGCGGGCGGCCCGGATCCTGCAGCCCGGCCCGCGCGCGGCGCACGGCCTTTGAAACGGCTGTGATCGCCTGATCCTGGCCGATCACGCGCTTGCCCAGAAGCTGCTCCATCTGCAGCAGCTTGTCGCGCTCACCCTCCATCATCTTGTCAACCGGGATACCGGTCCATTTGCTGACGACCGTGGCAATATCTTCCTCGGTCACTTCCTCGCGCAGAAGGGCGTTTTCGGACTGCGCGCGCGCGCCTTCAAGCTGGTTTTCCAGCTCGGGTATCTTGCCATAGGAAAGCTCGCCCGCCCGGGCGAGGTCGCCTTCGCGCTGCGCCTGTTCCAGTTCCAGCCGGGCGGCATCAAGCTGCTCCTTGATCCGGCTTTCGGCGTGGATCTTGTCGCGCTCGTTCTGCCAACGGGTGGTCAGCGCTGCCGATTGCTCTTCCAGGCCTGCCAGCTCCTCGCGCAGCGCCTTCAAGCGCTCTTTCGAGGCGTCATCGCTTTCCTTGGCCAGCGCCGATTCCTCGATCTTGAGCTGGATGATGCGGCGGTCGAGGTTCTCGATCTCTTCGGGCTTCGATTCCACTTCCATGCGGATGCGGCTGGCGGCCTCGTCCATCAGGTCGATCGCCTTGTCAGGCAGGAAGCGGTTCTGGATATAACGGTTGGAAAGCTGCGCGGCCGCAACCAGCGCGCTGTCGGTGATGTTCACCCCGTGGTGCAGCTCGTATTTTTCCTTGAGCCCGCGCAGGATGCTGATCGTGTCCTCCACGCTCGGCTCGTCGATATAAACGGGCTGGAAACGCCGCTGCAACGCGGGATCCTTCTCGACATATTTCTGGTATTCGTCGAGCGTGGTTGCACCGATACAGTGCAGCTCTCCGCGGCTCAGCGCAGGCTTGAGCAGGTTCGAGGCGTCCATCGATCCCTCGCTGGCGCCCGCCCCGATCAGCGTGTGCATCTCGTCAATGAACAGGATAATCTGCCCGTCAGAGCCCTTGACCTCGTCGAGCACGGTCTTGAGCCGTTCCTCGAATTCGCCGCGATACTTTGCGCCCGCGATCAGCGAACCCATGTCGAGGCTCATCAGCGTGCGCCCTTTCAGGCTGTCAGGCACATCGCCATTGGCAATGCGCAGCGCCAGGCCCTCGGCGATCGCGGTCTTGCCGGTGCCGGGTTCGCCGATCAGCGCGGGATTGTTCTTGGTGCGGCGGGCAAGGATCTGGATCGTGCGGCGGATTTCCTCGTCGCGGCCGATCACCGGATCGAGCTTGCCGTCGCGCGCTGCCTGGGTCAGGTCGCGGGCGAATTTCTTCATCGCATCATAGGCGCTTTCGGCATTGGCGCTGTCCGCCGTCTTGCCCTTGCGCAATTCGGAAATAGCCGCCTCAAGCGCCTTGGGGTCGATCCCGGCCGCCTTGAGCGCCTGCCCCGCCCTGGTGGTGCTTGCCAGCGCCAGCGCGACCAGCAGCCGCTCCACCGTGACATAGCTGTCGCCTGACTTCTCCGCGATCTGCTCAGCCTGGTCGAGCACGCGCACCGCATCATTGTCGAGCCCGGGCGTAGACTGTGCCCCGCTGCCCGATACCGCCGGGATCTTGCCCAATTCGGTATCGATCTCGGTAATCGCGACACCGGGATTGCCGCCCGCACGCTGGATCAGCCCTGCGGCCATGCCTTCATTATCTTCGAGTAGCGCCTTCAGCAGGTGCGTGGGTGTGATCCGCTGATGGTTCATGCGGATGGCAACGGTCTGCGCGCTCTGGAGGAAGCCCTTTGCGCGATCGGTGAATTTTTCCAGGTTCATGAGCGGATTACCTCTTGGCCCTCATTTCAAGACCCTATTGATGTAGTGTTGCATTATGGCAACACAAGTACCCGTGTTGGAATTCTTCGCGGGTGTATTATTCAAATATAGGACCACTTCGATTGCGAGTAAGGGGCCACGCGCAAATTTTTGCATCTCACCGGGAAATCAACAGCTTCACCCGCATCACCAGAGCGGCTAGAGATGGCAGCCAAGGAGAGAGCGAATGCGGAGATGGACCGCGCGTGGCGGCTGGGCGCTGCTTGTCCTGCTGATTGTGACTTTTGTCGTCCTGGCAAGCTGGGAACCGTTCTTCGCACAGCGGGGCGAAGCACCGGACACAGGCCGCCAATACCGCGCCGAAATCATCCGCGACCAATATGGTGTGCCCCATATCTATGGCAAAACCGATGCCGACGTCGCCTTTGGTGTAGCCGTGGCTCAGGCAGAGGACGATTTTGCAACCCTGCAGGATGTCGTGGCGATGGCGCGCGGGCGCTATGGCGCGATCGCGGGCGAAGATGGCGCAGCGATTGACTATGCCTATCACCTGCTCGATGCGCGCGGCACCGCGCAGCGCCATTATGGCAGCCTGCCCGCAGATACCCGGGCGCTGTTCGAAGCCTATGCCGTTGGCCTCAACCAATATGCGCGCGCACACCCGGGCGAACTGAAACTGGCCAATCTGTTCCCCGTGAATGGTGAAGACATTGCCGCCGGTTTCGCGCTGCGCCAGCCGTTTTTCTTCGGGCTGGGCAATGTGATCGAGCCATTGGTGAACGGTGGCCCTTTGCGGCGTGAATTCGGGCCAGACATTCCCGGCTTTCCGCGCGGCGACAGCACGCCTGACGCGCCAGCGATCATGGATGGCGAGGCACAGCAAACAGCCGCCGCATTCCCGCTGCCCTGGGGCAAGGAGGCGGCGCTGTCAGGCTCCAACGCCTTTGCCGTCGCACCTGAGAAATCGGGCGGGCCAACCACGCTGATTTCGAACAGTCACCAGCCGCTGCGTGGCGGTGTCGCCTGGTACGAACTCGTGGTCGAGAGCGAGGAAGGCTGGCATTATGCGGGCGCGAATTTCCCCGGTTCACCCTTCCCGTTTCTGGGCCATAATGAGCATCTTGGCTGGACCAACACCGTCAACCGGCCCGATATGGTTGATATCTACAAGCTGGAAATGGACGAGAGCGGCACGCGCTACAGGCTCGACGGCGAATGGCGCGAGCTGGAAAGCGAAACGGTAACCTTGCCGGTCAAGCTCGGCCCGATTGTGCTGCCGATCCGCCGCACGGTGCATCGCAGCGTCCACGGTCCGGTAATCTTCAACCACACCGGGGTTTATGCAGTCCGGTACGGCGGGATTGACCGGATTGACCAGCTTGACGCCTATTACCGGCTCAACAAGGCAACCAGCCTGGAGGAGTGGCAGGCGCAAATCGCACGGATGGCAATCCCCAGCACCAACTTCATCTATGCCGACAAGGATGGCAACATCGCCTATGTCTATAACGCCGCGATCCCTGACCGGCCCAGGGATGTAGAGGCCAACTGGCGCGGCATCCTGCCCGGCGACCGCAGCGATCTGATCTGGCATGGCGCGGTCGACTATGCCGAGATTCCCAAGCTGATCAATCCGTCCTCCGGCTGGCTCTACAATTCGAACAACGAGCCCTATACAGCCGCGGGCGAGGCGGACGATCTTGATCCGGCGGATGTCTCGCCTGTGCTGGGGGTTGAACTCAAGCAGACCAACCGTTCGCGCCGGGCATGGAAATTGCTGAGCGAAGCAGGCACGCTTGACCGCGAAGCCCTGCGGCGGATCAAATATGACACCGTCTATGAGCGCGAGGGCTATGTCGCCGAATTGTGGGACGCGCTGGAACAGCTCGACCTGTCAGGCGATGCCGGGCTGGCGAAGGCGCGCGACCTGCTGCTGGGATGGGACTTCAATGCAGACGGGCAAGGCGCGGCTGACAGCCTGGCCCTGCTGATGATCAAGGATTTCATGTCGGCCGAATACCAGAACAAGCCCTACCCTGACGTGAAGCAGCACCTGCGCGACAAGGTCGACCATCTGAATACGCATTTTGGCCGGATCGATCCGCCGATGGGCGAATTGCTCAGGCTGCGACAGGGGAAGGTCGATCTGCCGCTGGATGGGGGTTCGGACACTTTGCGAGCCTCCACCACCTGGCAGGTGGATGATGACGGGCGGTTGAGGCTGGTCCATGGCGACAGCTTCATCCAGTGGGTCGAATGGCGATCCGGCGAGCGTGTGCGTTCACAATCGGTCCAGCCGTTTGGCGCGGCGATCTCGCGGCCCGGCAGCCCGCACCACACCGACCAGATGGAACTATTCGTGCAGCACAAGCTCAAACCGGTGCATTTCTGGCGCGAGGACGCGCTGGCCAATGCCAAACAGCGATATGTGGTTGAGTCCAACTGACACGCGTGTAAACAATATCATATGCCCCGCCCGGAGGCGTTTGCCGGGCAACCAGTTTATAGGAGAACCCCATGTCCGTAGCCGGAACTTACAATACCACCGTCAAAAGCCCGATGGGCGACCAGAGCGGAACGCTGACCGTCAATGACAATGGCGATGGCACTTTCAGCGGCAATATGGCCGGCGCAATGGGCAGCATGGACATTGAGAATGGCACGGTCGATGGCAACACCATCTCCTGGAAGATGCAGATGGTGGTACCCATGCCGATGACGCTTGACTGCACCGCAACGATCGATGGCGATGCGCTGACCGGCAGCGTCAATGCCGGCGCATTCGGCGCGATGCCCCTCACGGGCACGCGCGCTTAAACTCGATCATATTCGGAGCAAGCAAAGGCCGCCGGGGTTAGCGCTCCGGCGGCTTTTCGTATCCGGGTCCGGCCCGCCCTGTTCCTAATGGGGTAAATGATTGCGCAGCGCCTGATAGGCCGCCGCCGCCACAGTATTGGCCAAATTGAGCGAGCGCACCTTGTCAGAGCGCATTGGCAGGCTCACCATCTGCGCGCGGTGTACCTCCACGATCTCTGGCGGGATGCCCTTGGTCTCGCGCCCGAACACCAGATAGGCGTCCGCCGGATATTCGGGTTCGTAGAATGTGCGCGGGGCATATTCCTCGAACAGGAACAGCTGGTTTTCGCGTGGCTTTCGTTCCGCGATGAACGCATCCCAGCTGGCGAACTCCACCAGCCTTATGTGCGGCCAGTAATCGAGGCCCGAACGCTTCACCCGCTTGTCCGAAATATCGAAACCGAGCGGGTGGATCAGCACAAGCTCCATATCCAGCGCCACGCATGTGCGCCCGATTGCCCCGGTGTTGCCGGGGATTTCCGGCTGGATCAGGACGATGGAGGTCACGGCTGGATCAGCCGAGCTTGTCCTTCAGGATCTGGTTCACCACCGCCGGATTGGCCTTGCCCTGCATCGCCTTCATCGTCTGGCCGACGAAGAAGCCGAACAGCTTGTCCTTGCCGCCGCGATATTCCTCGACCTTGTCCATGTTGGCGGCGATGATGCCGTCAATCGCGGCTTCGATCGCGCCGGTATCGCTGACCTGCTTCAGGCCCTCGGTATCGGCGATTTCGGCCGGATCGCGCCCTTCCCTTAGCACGATCTCGAAGATTTCCTTGGCCTGGCCGCCCGAAATCTCGCCCGCATCCTGCAGCTTGAGGATTGCAGCCTGGCGCGCGGCGGTAGCATGGGCCAGATCAGCCTCGTCGCCCAGCGCATTGATCACGCCCGGAGCGACCGAGAGCGCCCAATTGGCGACCTGAGTGGCGACTGCTGCCTCACCCTTGCCGATGGCGCTGGCGGTTGCGCTAAGCAGCGTTTCGAAGCGGGCGAAGGTTTCGACTTCGGCGGTCAATTCGCGTGCATTATATTCGCTCAGCCCCAGCTCGTTGACATAGCGGCGGCGCTTGGCATCGGGCAGTTCGGGCAGCGAGGCACGGCATTCCTCAAGAAAACCCTGCTCGAGTTCGAGCGGCAGCAGGTCCGGATCGGGGAAATAGCGATAGTCATGCGCATCTTCCTTGCTGCGCATGGTCCGCGTGGTGCCGCTTGCCACGTCAAACAGGCGGGTTTCCTGTTCCACCTTGCCGCCGCTTTCGATCAAATCGACCTGGCGGTTCGCCTCATATTCGATCACCTGCATCACGAAGCGCACCGAGTTGACGTTCTTCGTCTCGGTCCGCGTGCCGAATTCTTCGCCCGGGCGGCGCACGGAAACGTTGACGTCCGCGCGCATGCTGCCTTCTTCCATATTGCCGTCGCAGCTGCCGACATAGCGCAGGATGCTGCGCAGCTTGCGCACGTAAGCGCCCGCCTCGGCAGGAGAGCGCATGTCGGGCTTGGAGACGATTTCCATCAGCGCCACGCCGCAGCGGTTGAGATCGACGTAAGACATGGTCGGGTGCTGGTCATGCATCAGCTTGCCCGCATCCTGCTCCACATGGATACGCTCGATCCCGATCACCTTGTCAGTGGCGATCCCCGCCTTCTCGTCCGCTTCGATCAGCAGCTGCCCTTCGCCCACCAGCGGGTGATAGAGCTGGCTGATCTGGTAGCCCTGCGGCAGATCGGCATAGAAGTAGTTCTTGCGGTCGAACCGGCTCCACTTGTTGATCTGCGCCTCGATCGCCATGCCGGTGCGCACGGCCTGGCGGATGCATTCGCGGTTGGGCACAGGCAGCATGCCGGGCATGGCCGCGTCGACCAGGCTCACCTGGCTGTTCGGCTCCGCCCCGAATTCGGTCGAGGCCCCGCTGAACAGCTTGGAGTGCGATGTCACCTGCGCGTGGACCTCAAGGCCGATCACGACCTCCCATTCGCCGGTTGCGCCCTGGATGCGGTAATTAGTCATTTTCTAGCCCCAACAAATACTCTTCAACGGCCTTTTGCTCGGTCCTGCAGATCACCGACCATTTTTTGGTACCGGAAATTGACAGTTCTTCGAGATAGAGCAAGCTCGTGTCCTTGTATTCAGGATAGTGCTTCATCTCTCGAAGATAGATTTGCAGTGCAGGCCCATTGAATGTCCCTGTGCCATCACTGTGTATGAGGTCATCTATGGCGACCATCAGCTTTGTGTAATCATGAACCTTTATTGGTCGAGACGGTGGCTTGGTCATTTTGCGGGTTTGATCAGCGACAATTAAAGTAAGGATGGTCACAATCCAGAATGGAATGACCATCCCGAAAACCATCAAACCAATAGCTGCCCACTCAAACGTAGTCATTCCTCGTCACGCTTCATTTCGTCCGAAATTACCTTGCCATCCGGCCCGAACCGCGCTTCGCCATGCTCGACGTTCTTGCGTATGTAATTGGCGACCATGAAGGTCAGCGGCACCGCGAGCGCGATTGCCACCCCGGCAATTGTCAGGGCGGGATCGGCACTCACCACCACTTCTCCGGCTTCGCGCTGAAGCCCGCACGCTGCTGAATCGCGAGGCCCGCATTGAGCACGCCCTGTTCGTCAAACGGCTTGCCCACGATCTGCAAGCCCAGCGGCAGCCCGTCATCGGTCAGCATGGCGGGAACGCTCATCGCCGGAAGCCCCGCGAGCGAAGCAGGCACCGCGAACACATCGTTCAAATACATCGTCAGCGGATCGTCATTGAGCGAGTTCAGCGGGAAGGAAGCCGTCGGCGTGGTCGGCGCCAGGATCACGTCGCATTCCGCCCATGCACGCTCAAAATCGCGCGCGACCAGTGCCCGCACCTTCTGCGCCTGATTGTAATAGGCGTCATAGAAGCCTGCCGAAAGCACATAGGTGCCGATCAGGATGCGGCGCTTGACCTCGTCACCAAAGCCGGCAGCGCGAGTGGCGGCATACATGTCCTGCAGACCGGCGCCTTCGGGCAGTTCGCGCAGGCCGTAACGCACCCCGTCATAGCGCGCGAGGTTGCTGGAGGCTTCGGCGGGGGCAATGATGTAATAGGCGGGCAGTGCGTACTTCGTGTGCGGCAGGCTGATGTCGACGATCTCCGCCCCCGCATCGCGCAGCCATTCCTTGCCCTGGTCCCAGCTTTTCAGGATCGCCTCGTCGGTGCCGTCCATACGGTATTCGCGCGGAATGCCCACTTTCTTGCCCCTGAGATCGGCATTGAGCTCGGCTTCCCATGCGGGCACCGGCAGGTCCAGGCTGGTCGCATCCTTGGGATCGAAGCCCGCCATCGCCTCGAGCATGATCGCGCAATCCTCGACGCTGCGCGCCATCGGCCCGGCCTGATCGAGGCTGCTGGCAAAGGCGACGACGCCCCAGCGGCTGCAACGGCCATAGGTGGGCTTGATCCCGCAAATGCCGGTGAAGGCAGCGGGCTGGCGAATCGAGCCGCCGGTGTCGGTGCCGGTGGCGGCAGGGGCGATCCGCGACGAAACGGCTGCGGACGAGCCACCCGAGGAACCGCCCGGGCTCATTGCGGCATTGCTGCCCGCCTTGCGCCAGGGTGAGGAAACATTGCCGAAATAGGAGGTCTCGTTCGAGGAGCCCATGGCGAATTGGTCAAGGTTGAGCTTACCCAGCATGCCCGCGCCCGCATCCCACAAATTCTGCGAGACGGTGCTTTCATATTCGGGCTTGAACCCTTCAAGGATGTGGCTTGCTGCGGTGGTCTGCACGCCGCGGGTGGCGAACAGGTCCTTCATGCCGATCGGCACGCCCGCCATCTTGCCCAGCGGCTGGCCTGCGGCGCGCGCGGCATCGGCCTTGTCCGCCGCCGCCAGTGCATGATCGGGCGTGGTGACGATAAAAGCGTTGAGCGCGGCAGCTTCGGCCACAGCAGCGTTGAAGCTTTCCGCCACTTCGCGTGCGGTGAAATCGCCCTTGGCAACCCCGTCGCGAATGGCCTTGACGCCAAGAGAGGTAATCTCGCTACTCATACTTCGTCATTCCCGCGAAGGCGGGAATCCATATTCCCTTTGATTTTGGTTCCCGGATCACGCGCGGTCCGAAGCGAGTTCGTCCCGCTGTCCGGGATGACGATTGAATACTGGACCATCACTCGATCACCTTGGGCACGCCGAAAAAGCCATGCTCCGGCGCGGGCGCATTGGCGAGCACATCGTCGCGTTTGCCCCCGCCGGTCAGCGGATCGGCATCGATCACATCGTCGCGCAGGCGCAGGTGATTGGGGATCACGGCGGTCATCGGCTCAACCCCGGTCACATCGACCTCGCCGAGCTGCTCTACCCAGGTGAGAATGCCGTTGAGCTCGGGCACCATGCGCTCAAGCTCTTCGTCACCCATCTTGATGCGGGCCAAAGATGCAATCTTGGCCACAATTGCTTTATCTACGGACATGGCTTGCGCGTTAGCCGCGCGCGGACCGCCCTTCAAGCGCGAGTTGATGTAGCGCGCGCCTTATTTGAAGGGTTGGCTGGCAGGCTTTCCGCCGACAAAGACCTGATAGCCGGTGAAAGGACGCAGTTCGATCTCTCCATCTGCGTCGGGTGCCCCCTGCAAACCTTCATACTCATGGATCAATCGGCCATTCACCACGTGCTGGGTAATCGCCTTGGCAGCACCCGGCTTCACAAGCAGCAATTGCGGGTTGGTTCCATATCCCGACTTTGTCATCACCGCTACCAGCTCACCGTTTTCGATGTCGCCAAGCGAAACAACTCTGCAACCTTCGCGGCAAAAGATGACTTCATCACGTAAGTAAGCGCGAATTGCGTTCGCTGTTGTATCATCAAATTCAGATAGGTCGGCCTTGAAGGATATCTCTCGGCGCTCGCTAGTGGTGATGCGACCATAAGGTCGGCTCTCAAGGACTTGTGCGTCCTTGGCCAACGTGGCAATTTCCGCATTCTCGCTTTTGGCCAGCTTGGCCAGCGCCGTTCGCCCGGCGTCGCCAAAATCCCAGCGCAGCGCGGCATAATCGAAATCCTGTGCACTCACGTCGCCCGATTCGAGCCGCGCGAGCTGGTTGCTGGCCGAAATCGCCCCGAAATTGAAGATCGGCAGCGCGAGGATGAAAGCGATCACGCAGGTCAGCACTGCCAGATGCAGGTTGGCCTGCCGCAGCAGATCGCGCCAGCCCTCTCGCCGCCCGCGAATGGCGGAGACGAAATAACCCACGCCATAGGCTACCGCGACAGCAATCGCGACAAGCGCCCACAGCCGTTCAGGGCTGAGTCCGTGCTGGCCAATGCGTGTGCCCATCGAAATTGCCGCCATCACTGCCAGCGGCAATATGCCGAGCGCCAGCACGAAGCCCGCAATGCGCAAGATGCGCGAATTGCTGGCCTGCTCGTCCTCGTCGCGCACCACTGCATTGGTGAGCACGAAGCAGCCCACCGCAATCGCCAGCAGCAAGGGAGTAGCGCTCTTGGTCGCTTCCCACAGCACGTCGAGCCCGGAGAGCGCGACTGCGCCAAGGAACACCACCAGCGCCGCCGCCAGCGGCACCGCCAGGATTGACAGCACCAGCAGCACCACATTCTGCAAGGTGCCGATGATCTTGAGCTGGTTGCGCAGCACGCCCAACGCCGCGCCAACTGCCGCGCCGGAAAACAGCCAGCCGAACCAGCCCTCGTCGATCAGATCGCGCAGCAGATCGATCTTGATGACCCGGAACAACTCGCTGAGCAGCAGCAGCAAGGCCCAGGCCAGGCCAACAAAGGCCAAGGCGCCGGCGGCGCTGATCGCATCGGTCCAGACGTGGAAATGGGTCGCCTTGTAAGAGGTCTGCCAGCGCAGCCGGTGAAAACCGGCCTGGAACAAGGGCACGGAAAGCGTCACCGCCAGAATGCCCGCAGCGATCCAGAATTCTTCATCAGCATAGCTATCGCCAGCCGCAGTCGCGCGCCAGGCGATCCCGGCCATCACCAGTGCCACGCCGCCTGAAAACACCAACGGCGCCTTCCAGCGATCTTCCGCAAGCGTGAAAGCAAGGGCGAGCGGGCCGAAAACCAGGGCCGCCGCCAGCGCCATGCGCCATGGCACATGCTCGCCCCCGTCACTCGCGAAATAGACCAGCAGCGCGGCCAGGCCCAGCAGCGCCGCCAGCACCCAGGGCCGCTGCGGCCAATCATGCAGCGTGCTGTCGTTCTCGCTATCGCTATGCGCGGTCATGCTGATCTCTCCTTCAGCGACCTTGCAGGCGGATCAGGGTTGCGGCGGGCCTTCCGCACCCGGCTCGCCATTTCCAGCACCGGGACCCTGCATCATCTGCTGCATGATCATGAAACGTCGTTCGGCATCTTCCTGGCTCATGAAATCGACCAGTTCGACTTCGAATGTCAGGTCGGCGCCCGGCGGGATTTCCGATTGTGGCGGGGGTGCATCGCCATAGGCGAGCTTGGCCGGGATATTCAGGCGATACTTGCCGCCCTTTTCCATCTGCTTGAGCCCCTGGTAAAAGCCTTCCACCATCTGGCCCGGCTGGATCAGCATGGGAATGCCGTCAGGGAATACGCCCGGAGGGAAGGGAGACGAATCGGCCTGGTCAAATACCGTGCCGTCATCCAGCATGCCCTTGTATTTGACGAAGGCAACATCGCCATCGGCCGGGCTCTCCCCCGTGCCAGCCGCCAGTTCTTTCAGCGTTATTCCCGCCGGGGCTGCAGACCACGCGATCCCCGCGCCGAGCAGGATGGCGACGATCACCCCCAGCCACAGCTTGGTGAGCGAGCCTTTTTCGATCGGCTGGATGGGAACGCGGGTGACTTCGCTCATGGATAGGGTCCTGTCTGTGCGCCGGAATGCAAAAGGGCGCGGAATCGGTTTCCGCGCCCTGATGGCTTATCGCATGTATCTGTTCAAGCGTGAAAGCTTGAACACGCGGCTTACTTGACGCCGTCGCGCTCCATCCGCTTGCGCTCAAGCTTGCGTGCACGGCGCACGGCAGCGGCCTTTTCACGGGCGCGCTTTTCGCTTGGCTTTTCATAGTGGCGGCGCAGTTTCATTTCGCGATACACCCCCTCGCGCTGCAGCTTCTTCTTGAGCGCGCGCAGGGCCTGGTCGACATTGTTATCGCGAACGATGATTTGCATAAATTCCTACACCTCACAGCAATGAAACAGAGCCCGCATGCGCGCAGGTTGCCCCACTTGAAATTCAACGAAAAACTGCCGAATCCGCACGGCGGTCGGCTCTATCGAGGCGCGCACTAGCCAAATCATTCGCTTTTGGCAAGGCTTTGCCGGATGCCCAGCGCAGAAAAGCCCCGCTATGCAGCGCGCGCAAGGCCCGTTAAGGAGGGCCGCAATGTCTGCAAGCCTCTCTCCACTTAGCGCCAGCCTCAACGTTGCCATTGGCGGCGGAATCGGTGCCCTGCTGCGCTACCAACTGGGGCGCGGGATGACCTATTGGTTCGGCCATAACGTCATCACCGCCTTTCCCTGGGCTACGCTGGTAACCAATGTGATCGGCAGCATGACAATGGGCCTGCTCGCCGGGTGGCTGGCGCGGCACGGCAATGCCAGTGGCAGCTTGATGAGCAGCGAGCAGATGCGGCTGCTACTGGGCGTGGGCCTGCTGGGCGGGTTCACCACTTTCAGCGCCTTCAGCCTCGAACTGATGCTGCTCATCGAACGCGGACAGTCTGCAACCGCCCTCACCTATGCCGGCGTTTCGGTGCTGGCTGGGCTCGTCGGGCTGTATCTCGGCCTTATCGTGATGCGGGTGGCGGGATGAGCGAGCAGGGCACCTCGGCCGAAGTCCGCCAGTTTACCGTCGAGGCCGATGACGACGGCGTGCGGCTTGATCGCTGGTTCAAGCGCAATCTGCCGCAGATCGGCTTTGGCACGGTATCGAAATGGGCGCGTACCGGGCAGCTGCGCGTCGATGGCAAAAGGGTCAAGCCCGATGACCGGCTCAGCGCCGGGCAGGTGCTGCGTGTTCCGCCGGGCGGCGAGGAAACCGGCCGCAAGCCCAGGCCAAAGCGCGAATTGTCACCCGAGGAGATCGCCGAGGCAAAGGCGATGGTGATCGCGGAAACGAAGAGCGCGATCGTGCTCAACAAGCCGCCGGGCCTTGCGACCCAGGGCGGCAGCAAGACCCACAAACATGTCGACGGGCTGCTCGATGCCTTCGTTGAGGGGGATGCCCCCCGACCCCGCCTCGTCCACCGGCTCGACAAGGATACATCCGGCGTCCTGCTGATCGCGCGCACGCCAGGCAGTGCAGCGAGTTTCTCCAAGCGATTTTCTGGCCGCAGCGCGCGCAAGATTTACTGGGCGCTGGTGGTTGGTGTGCCCGATGTGAAGGAAGGCACGATCGATGCGCCGCTGGCCAAGCAGCCGGGCACCGGCGGCGAGAAGATGCATGTCGACCAGGAAAATGGCCAAACGGCCAAGACCCGCTACCGCGTGGTCGACACCGCGGGCAAGCGCGCTGCGTGGGTCGAGCTGGAACCGCTGACCGGGCGCACCCACCAGCTGCGCGTGCATCTGGAGGCGATCGGCCATCCGATCGTGGGCGATGGCAAATACGGCGGGCAGGAGGCCTTCCTCACCGGCAGCATCAGCCGCAAGATGCACCTGCACGCGCGGCGGCTGGTGATCGGCGAGCCCGGTGGGGGAACGCTCGACGTTACTGCCGATCTGCCTGAACATTTCGCTGCAAGCATGGAACAGCTCGGCTTCGATCAACGGCTAAGCGATGCCGCCTCGCTGCGCGCGGACATCACTGAAAAGACCCGCGCCGAGAAGAAGCAGGCCGCCCGCGCCCATGCCAAGCAATATCGCAAGGCGCAGCGTTCCCCTCGCCGCGAACGAGGGGCTGCCGCGCAACGGAAAAAGCTGGGCGACAAGGGCGCAAAGCCCAGGGGTAAGCACTGATGCACCCGAACCCACTGTTCCGAAGCGACGACAAGGAATGGCTCGCTGCGCTAGTTGACCGGATCGGTTTCGGCATGGTGTTCCTGACCACTCCCGACGGGCCGCGCGTTGCCCATGCGCCGTTGCTGCGGACCGGATCCGGCACGCTGCGCTTCCATCTCGCGCGTGGCAACGCCCTCGCCCGGCATCTTGACGGAGCAAAAACACTGGTGGTGGTCAACGGGCCCGACGGCTACATCAGCCCGCGCTGGTATGATGACCGCGCCACGGTGCCGACATGGGATTACGTCGCCATCGAGATGGAGGGCACTAGCAGGCAGCTGGCCTACGAAGAGCTGGAAGAGCTGCTCTACCGCTCGATCACCGAACATGAGACCCGGCTCGGCGGCGACCAGTGGTCCGCCGATGAAACCACTCAGCCGTTGTGGGACAAGCTTGCCACCGCGATCGTCGGCTTCGAGCTCGCCATCGAGCAATGGCGCCCCACACTCAAGCTCTCGCAGAAGAAGAGCGTCCCCGAACGCGAACGGATTGCCGCGCAGCTTGCCGCCACCGGCAACCAAGCACTTGCCGCCATGATGCGCGAGGTGCAGCAATGAAGCTCGCCGTGTTCGATTGCGACGGCACGCTGGTCGACGGGCAAGCGCATGTCTGCGACACGATGGAGCAGGCCTTTATCGAAGCCGGCCTGCCCGCGCCCGACCGCAACGAAGTGCGCCGGTCGGTCGGCCTCAGCCTGCCAGTCGCGATCCGCAGGCTCGCCCCTGATCTGGACGACGCGCTCAATGCGCATCTGGTGCAGGCCTACAAGCAAGGTTTCTTCGCACGCCGGCAGGAGGGAATGATCCACGAGCCGCTGTATGACGGGATCCGCGAACTGCTGCACCGCCTGGCCGATTCGGGCTGGATGCTGGCCGTGGCCACCGGCAAGAGCGAACGCGGGCTCCAGGCCTGCCTTGCGCAGCACGGGCTCACCGGCCTGTTCTCATCGCTCCAGACATCGGACCGGCACCCTTCCAAGCCGCATACCGATATGCTCGACGCTGCCTTGCTTGAGGCTGGCGTGGTGCCCGAAGCGGCGGTGATGATCGGCGATACCAGTTTCGACATTGTAATGGCGCGCGATGCCGGCGTGCGGGCGCTGGGCGTGGCCTGGGGCTATCACACGCCAGAGGAATTGCGCGAGGCTGGGGCAGAGAATATCGCCGAGCGCCCGGCGGATCTGGAGGCGCTTTTGTGAACGAGGCGGATGAAACGCAGGCGAAGCGGCGCTTCATGCTGCTCAACCTCGCGCGGCTGGGCGGGCTGGCGCTGGTGCTGTTGGGGATTGCCATTGCGAGCGGAACAATCGCCCTGCCCGCGCCGGTCGGATGGGTGCTGGCGATCATCGGCATGGCCGAATTCTTCTTCCTGCCTCCGATGCTCGCCAAGAACTGGCGCAGTGGAGATCGATGAAGCGCTTTTACGACACGGTGGATGTTGGCGATATCGATCACGGCTGGCAGGTCCGGCTGGACGGTCGCGGCATCAAGACCATAATGGGCAGCCCACAAGTCGTGCCCACGCGCGCGCTGGCCGAGGCGCTGGCGCGCGAATGGGCCGAACAGGGCAAGGAAATCGATCCCGCACGCTTCGTGATGCGGGACATGGCCGATTTCGCGATCGACCTGGTGCAGCCCGATCCAGCGGCGGCCATCGCCACGCTGATCCGCTTCGCCGAGAGCGATACGCTGTGCTATCGCGCCGACCCTGACGAGCCGCTGTTTGTCCGCCAGCAGGAAGTATGGGAACCGCTGCTCGCGGCCATCGAAGCCCGCGAAGGGATCAGCTTTACGCGCGTCAGCGGGATCATTCACCGCACACAGCCAGGCCAAACGCTGGCGCGGCTGCGCCAACGGCTGGCCAGCCATGACCATTTCACACTGGCCGCGCTTCAGACCATGGCCTCGCTCTCCGCATCGCTGTGCATCGCGCTGCTGGCGCTGGAGGACGGGGCCGATCCGGCCAGCCTGTGGCGCGCAGCCAGCCTTGAGGAAGAGTGGCAGGCCGATCTGTGGGGGCGCGATCACGAAGCTGAAGAGCGCCGTGCCCAACGGCAGGAAGCGTTCCTCGCCGCGGCGGAATTTGCGCGCCTGGCGCGCGCCTGACCTGGTTCAGCTGACCCAGTCGGCCACCTGGCGGGCAACGTCGTTGGCGGCGCGATTGAGCGCAGCGCCAACCGGCCCGGCTTCGGCAAGGATACCTTCCTCCACCGCTTCGAAACGCTGCTGGCGAACGCTGCCGTCGGCACCCAGCAGGGTCGCATCAAAGCGCACCACCACAGCCGAGCGCGATGAATCATAGCCGAAAGTGTCGAGATGGCCGCGCAGCTGCACGCCTCCCCGCGCCGCCGGATCGCCGCCGGGCAGCACCACCTTTTCGCTGCGCACCCGGATCGTTTCGGCCAGAAGGCTGCGGAACAACTGCGCGGGACGCTCGACCCACACCGCATTCGTGAGATAGGCGAGACTCGAATCGCTGATCTGCACCGGCACGCGCAGCACATCGATCTCGGCAGGAACGGTTGGCTCATGAAGCGCGATCGTATCACCGCGCGCCACATCCAGCGAACTCCCCGCAGGCGCCGACAGCTCAGACGTAAGCGTAAGCAGAGTGGCGGGCGGTTCCGCCCCGCCCAGGCTGACACAGCCGCCCAGGGCGAGCAGCGATGCCGCAAACCCTGCACGCAGCCACACAGCGGATCGGTTGGCGCAGACAGGCATCGCACGCGCTTTTGTCATGGCATTCCTCATGGCTTGTAATCCGGTAGCGTCTCGCCCTTCAGCAGAGACCCTACGCCCTGGCTTTCGAGCTTTTCGGTAACCTTGCGCAGCGCCCGGCTGGTCGCCTCAAGATCGCGCATGGCAGCCTCTGCGGCCGGAATCGTGGTTTGCGACAATTGCTGCGCGGCCGGCTCTGCCGCATCCAGCGTTCTTGCCAGCGAGGCAGAGGCGACATTGAGCGATTCGAGCGTGCCGCGCAGTTCCTTGGCGAGCGATTGCCCCTCACTATTGATCACCCGGTCGGTCGAATCCATCACCTTCTCGAAGGAATCGAGCGCTTCGGCGGCCTCGGTCAGCGTGACCTGCAGCTCGCCCAGCGTCGCATTCACTTGCGGCGCAGTGTCGGCAAAGCTCTTGGTCATCGCATTGGTATTGCGCAAAATCGCGGCAATCTCGGCCTGATTCTCGTCGGAAAGGACCTGGTTCAGGCGCTCGGTCAAGGTCGCCAGCCGTTCGAGCAGCAGGGGCGCATTGGCTAGAATTTCGTTGAAACCGCCGCGCGCGGGCGGAATCAGCGGAACACCTTCCGGGCAAGCGGTAGTCTCGCAGGTGATGGGCGGCGCGTTCTTGCGCGCGCCATCAAGCATGACGGTGGAAACCCCGGTGAAGCTGGCCTGGATGGTGGCGGTTATGCCCACCAGCACCGGTACATCATCCTTCACCTTGATCCGCACGCGAACGTACTGCGGATCCCTGCGCCACAAGGCGATTTCGCTCACCTGCCCTACCGGCACACCGGCGAAGGATACTTGCGAACCCTTGGCAAGGCCGGAGACCGATTGCTGGAACAGGATATCGTACTCGTTGCTCGCCCCTTCGCCCAGCCGCGCGATCCACACGATGAAGGCAGCCAGCGCCGCCAGCAGCAGCAGCGTGACTGCGCCGACCCAGATATGATTGGCCCGTGTTTCCATACGCTTCCCTTATGGCCTTCCCGTCTCGCAAATGTCCATCGGCTTAAGCTGCACCATCGGCGCGCTGCTTGCTGGCACGCGCGGCCCGCCCACGTGGCCCGTTGAAATATTCGTCAATCCAGGGATGCTTGCTTTCGATCAGTTCGGGGATCGTGCCAACCGCGATGATCCGCTTGTCAGCGATCACCGCCACCCGGTCGCAGATCTCGTAAAGCGTATCGAGATCATGCGTGATCAGGAACACGGTGAGGCCCAGCGTTTCCTGCAATTCCTTGGTCAACCGATCAAATTTGGCAGCACCGATCGGGTCAAGCCCCGCAGTCGGCTCGTCAAGAAACAACAGTTCAGGATCAAGCGCCAGCGCGCGCGCCAGCCCGGCGCGCTTCTTCATCCCGCCTGAAAGTTCCGCCGGAAACTTGCTCACCGCATCTTCGGGCAGGCCGGAAAGCATGACCTTGTAGCGCGCGATATCGTGGCGCAGCTCATCCTCGATATCGGGATAAAACTGCTTCAAGGGAACTTCGACATTCTCACCCACGGTCAGGGTGGAGAACAGCGCCCCGCCCTGGAACAGCACGCCCCAGCGGCTGCGCACGCCAAGATAGGTGTCAGGCTCGGCATTGACGATCGAACGGCCAAACACCTCAATCTCGCCCTCTGCGGCGGCCTGCAGCCCGATAATCGCGCGCATGAGCACCGATTTGCCGGATCCCGATCCGCCCACCACGCCCAGGATCTCGCCCCGATTGACCGTGAGCGAGAGGTTGTCATGCACCACATGCTCGCCAAAGGCTGTCTTCAGCCCTTCGACCACGATCGGGTGTTCGCCGCGAAAGCGCTTGTGTGCGTCCGGCGCGTTCTGTTCCGGCATGTTCATCCCCACCCGATCTCGGTGAAGAACACCGCGAAGAAGGCGTCGAGCACGATCACCGTGAAGATTGCCGAGACTACCGCCATGGTCGTCCTGAGGCCGACCTCTTCCGAATTTCCGCGCACCTGCATGCCGTGATAGCAGCCCGCCAGCGCGATGATCAGCCCGAAGGGCAGCGCCTTGATCAGCCCGACCCACAAATCATAGGTCGGCACCACTTCCTCGATCCTGATAAGGAAGGTCCAGAACGGTATCCCCAGCATCAGTTCGCCCACCACCGCACCGCCGATGATCGCCACCACCGAACTGTAGAAACCCAGCAGCGGCATCATGATGATCGCGGCAAGGATGCGCGGGATCACCAGCGCCTCGACCGGGGAAATGCCGATCGTGCGCATCGCATCGACCTCTTCGGTAAGCTTCATCGTTCCGATTTGCGCGGCGAAGGCCGAGCCTGACCGGCCCGCGACCATGATCGCCGTCATCAGCACACCAAGCTCGCGCAGTGTAATCCGCCCGACAAGGTTCACGGTGAGCGCCTCGGCGCCGAATTGCTGGAGCTGCACAGAGCCTTGCTGCGCAATTACGATGCCGATCAGAAAGCTCATCAACCCGATGATCGGGAGCGAGGAAACGCCCACCAGTTCCATCTGGCGCACCAGCGCCTTGACGCGGAATCGCCGCGGATGGATCAGCAGGCTGCCGCAGGCGATCAGAACCTGGCCGAGAAAGCCGATCACATTGACCACGCCTTGGCCGCCCTTGCTCACAAGATCTCCGGTCAATTCCGGGATCAATTCCCACAGTGGCACGCGTGGCGGAGTGAGGTCAGCGTCGCTGCGCGCGGTTTCGACTGCGGCCAGCAGGCGCTTGGCACGCCCGCTCTCGCCGGTGATTTTCGCCCCGTGCCGTGCCGCCAACCGGCACGCCACCCAGGCACCGACTGTATCGATCTCCGACACCGCCGACAGGTCAATAGTGCCGAACTCACCTTCGATTGCGTGCAGATCCTGGTCAATCGCGCCGACTGTCGAGACGAGATAGGGCCCGGAGAGGACCAGCCTCGCCTTGCCGCCTTCATCCTGCTCGATGGAAAATTCGGCTCCGCCGCTCATGGTGCCAAGCTATGCTAGGAAAATCGGGCCATAACAAGCGTGCAGTTGCGATGCCGCGTATCAGCCGTTGCTTCGCAGGCGCAACATTGGCAAGGGCATATTGAAATTTGAACGGCTCCAGCCCACTCCCCCTCCCAGCCACCCGATAGCTTCCATGCATCATATCGGGTGGCTGGGAGGGGGAGTGGGCCGGCACCGCCGACGAGCGTCAGCGAGCAAAGAACGATTATGCAACTGCCCAAGACTTTCGACCCCGCCGCGATTGAGGCGAAATGGTATTCCCATTGGGAGGATAACGGCCTGTTCCGGCCTGCACGCCCGGATGCGCAGCCCTTCACCATCGTCAACCCGCCGCCAAACGTAACGGGCAGCCTGCATATCGGCCACGCGCTCGACAATACGCTGCAGGACGTGGTGATCCGTTACGAGCGGCTGCGCGGCAAGGATGCGCTGTGGGTGGTGGGCACCGACCATGCGGGCATCGCGACGCAGATGGTGGTCGAACGCCAGCTGGAAGAACGCCAGGACAAGCGTACCAATTACACGCGCGAGGAATTCATCGCCAAGGTGTGGGAGTGGAAGGAAGAAAGCGGCGGCACCATCACCCGCCAGCTGCGCCGCCTGGGCTGTTCGATGGACTGGAGCCGCGAGCAATTCACCATGGACCCGCATTTCACTCGCGCGGTGACCAAGGTGTTCGTCGATCTCTACAATCGTGATCTGATCTATCGCGACAAGCGGCTGGTCAACTGGGACCCCAAACTGAAAACCGCGATTTCGGACCTCGAGGTGGAAACGCATGATGTGCAGGGGCACTTCTGGCACTTCAAGTACCCGCTGGCGGGCGGCGTGACCACGGCAGACGGCGCGGATCACCTCGTGGTTGCCACCACGCGGCCCGAAACCATGCTGGCGGATATGGCGGTGGCGGTGCATCCGGACGATGCGCGCTACAAATCGGTAGTGGGCAAGCATGTGGTGCTGCCGATCACCGGGCGCCGCATTCCGATTGTGGCTGACGAGCACGCCGATCCCGAGCTGGGTTCGGGCTGCGTCAAGATCACCCCGGGGCATGATTTCAACGATTTCGAGGTGGGCAAGCGCGCCGGGATTGCGCCCGCGGACATGCTCAACATGCTCGATGCCGAGGCGCGCGTGTGCCAGACATCTGATGGGCTGATCCCCGGCGAATTGCTGTCGCTCGACCGTTTTGACGCGCGCAAGGCCGTGGTCGAGCGGCTCAAGGCCGAAGGCTGCCAGATCTCCTATGTCGACAAGGATGGTGTGGAACACGATGCCGAACCGCGCACGATTGCCACGCCATTCGGCGATCGCGGCGGGGTGGTGATCGAGCCGTGGCTGACCGATCAGTGGTATGTCAACGCCGAGAAACTGGCGAAAAAGCCGATCGAAGCCGTGAAGTCGGGCGAAATCGAGATCGTACCCAAAAGCTGGGAGAAGACCTTCTTCAACTGGATGGAGAACATCCAGCCCTGGTGCGTTTCGCGCCAGCTGTGGTGGGGCCACCGCATTCCGGCGTGGTATGGGCCGGATGGGGCGGTTTTCGTCGCCGAGAGTGAGGAAGAAGCAGAGGCGCAGGCAGGCGCAGGCGTCACCCTCACCCGCGATGACGACGTCCTCGACACCTGGTTCTCATCGGCGCTGTGGCCCTTCGCCACGCTAGGCTGGCCCAATCCTCCCCAGAATGGGGAGGATTTATTGTCCCGCCACTACCCCAACTCCCTGCTCATCTCCGGCTTCGACATCCTGTTCTTCTGGGATGCGCGGATGATGATGATGGGGCAGGCGATGACCGGGCAGAACCCGTGGCCGCGGCTCTATCTGCACGGTTTGGTGCGCGCGCCAGACGGGCAGAAAATGTCCAAATCGAAGGGCAATGTGGTCGATCCGCTCGGCCTGATCGACAATTATGGCGCCGATGCGCTGCGCTTCTTCATGGCGGCGATGGAAAGCCAGGGCCGCGACATCAAGATGGATGAAAAGCGGGTCGAGGGGTATCGCAATTTCGCCACCAAGCTGTGGAACGCGGCGCGTTTCTGCCAGGCCAACGGCATCGGTGCCTCGACCAGCATCGCCGCGCCGCCCGCGACATTGGCGGTCAACAAGTGGATCGTGGGCGAGGTAGTCCAAACGCTTGGCGCTATCGACAAGGCGATGGCCGATCTGCGCTTCGATGCGGCCGCGAACGCGATCTACCACTTCGCGTGGGACACCTTCTGCGACTGGTATCTGGAGCTGATCAAGCCGCTCGTCACCCCGGCGAAGGCCGGGGTCCATGGAGAGGACAGCGCTGAGGGCGAAATGGATTCCGGCCTGCGCCGGAATGACGATCTGGACGAAACCCGCGCTGTGGCCGGATGGGTGCTCGACCAGATCCTGGTGATGCTGCACCCCTTCATGCCCTTCATCACCGAGGAATTGTGGCACGCGCAGGGGCAGCGGCCTTACGAGTTGATCCTCGCGAAGTGGCCGCAGCCGGAGGCGAGCGTCGATGCAGAGGCGAAGCGCGAGGTGGAATGGCTGATCGCACTGGTCGGGAATATCCGTGCAACCAAATCGTTTTTGGAAGCATCTGCAAAGATCATGCGAATTGAGATATCACAGGCCGAGGCCACTCAGTTTGCATGGCTTCGCAATAATCTGTTGTCGATCCAGCGCATGACCCGCGCGGACAGCATTTCCGTCCGAACGCCCGAAGGAATCCAAGAGCTTCTTGAATTGATTGAAACAACCCCATTTTCATTGGAAGCAATCATCGCAGCGGAAGGTGAGGGTAAGGTCCAGTTAGTCGCCGACGGCTTGCTGGCTCAGCTCGACTTCTACGGCGAAGTTGATTTGGAAGCAGCAAGAACCCGCCTCACCAAGGCGCTCGAAGCTTCGGAAAAGGAAGCCAAATCGCTCGAAGGGCGGCTTTCCAATCCCGCATTCGTCGAAAAGGCCAAGCCTGAGGCGGTCGAGAAGGCCCGCGCCGATCACGCGCACCATGCTGCCGAGGCCGAGCGGCTGCGCGCGGCGCTGGCAAGGCTGGGATGATGATCCTCCCCAAATTGGGGAGGGGGACCATGCGCAGCATGGTGGAGGCGCGCGCGCCCACAATGTGCCCCTCCACCCCCCTTCGGGCGGTCCCCCTCCCCGCTACGGGGAGGATTTCATGCTGACGCTCGCCACCCAGTCTCCCGGCGAACCGGAGATTTTCGCCAGCCTGCAAGGCGAAGGGCCGAGCGCGGGCATGCCGGTCGCCTTTGTGCGCCTGTCGCGCTGCAACCTCGCCTGCACCTGGTGCGACACCGCCTATACCTGGCATTTCGAGGGCGATAACCGCCCGCATCGCGGCGGCGAAACCTACGCGCGCAAGGCGAATCAGGTGACGCTCACCCCTGCCGATGTCGCCGCGCGGATTGCCGCGCTGGGCCAGTCGCGCCTTGTCATCACCGGCGGCGAACCTTTGTTGCAAGCGGGGGCACTGGCGGAAATGCTGGAAAATCTGCCCGATATTGCGGTCGAAATCGAAACCAATGGCACGATTGCAGCGCCCGCACGGCTCGATATCCGTGTCGATCAATACAACGTCAGCCCCAAGCTTTCGCATTCAGGCAACGACGCCGCGCTGGCGCTGATCCCCGAACGGCTCGACGCTTACGCCGCCGATCCGCGCGCCTTTTTCAAGTTTGTGATCGCCGCGCCTGAGGATGTGGCAGAGGTGCTGGAATTGCAGCGCCGCTATCGCTTCCGGCCGGGCCACGTCTTCCTGATGGCGGAAGGCACCGACAGCGCCACACTGCGCGCGCGCGAAACATGGCTCAGCCAGCTATGCCTTGAGCACGGCTTCCGCATGAGCGACCGGCTGCATATCCATTTGTACGGTGATACGCGCGGAACGTGAGCCAAATCGTCATTGCGAGCCGAAGGCGAAGCAATCCAGCATCTGCCTTTGCACCACTCTCAGCGTTCGACGATGGATTGCCGTGTCGGCTCTGCGAGCCTTCTCGCAATGACGGTGCCTGGAATGAAAATCACCCCTGCGAACGCCAGCGTTGGACAACGCGCTGGACAGTCTCTTCTTCGCCGCCGCTTTCGTTCCACAGATCGACAAAGCTCGGGTCTTCAGAGGCAGGCCGCTTGTTTTCCTCGAGATTGTCAAAGGCCACGCGGATCGGGATGGCCACACCTTCGCCGCAGACGATGCATTCGCGGTTGCGCAGCGCCGGGATCGAATCGAGGAAGCCGCGCGCACCTTCAGGCATGGCTGCGCGCACGAAAGCCTGGTCGCGATCATTGTTGAGGCGCATCGAGATGATCGTGCCGCACTGCGACAGCACGCCTTCGGCAAGGTCGGACGGACGCTGTGTAATCAGGCCCAGCGAGATGCCGTATTTACGGCCCTCCTTGGCGATCCGCGAAAGAATGCGGCCCACCGAAGAGCCATCGGCATTCTTCTCGTTTGGCACATAACGGTGCGCCTCTTCGCACACCAGCAGGATCGGTCGGGTGCGATCATCGCGGCCCCAGATGGCGAAGTCGAACACCAGGCGGCTGAGCACAGCCACCACCGTAGAGGTGATGTCAGACGGTACGCCAGACACGTCGATGATCGAAATCGGCTTGCCGTTGCCCGGCATGCGGAACACCTTGCCGATGAATTCGGACATGGTGTCGCCCACCAGCATTCCGGAGAACATGAACTGGTAGCGCGGGTCAGCCTTGATCTCGTCAAGCTTGCTCTTGATCCGCATGAAGGGCGCGGAAGAAGTAGCCTTGTCGAGCTTGCCCATTTCGTCTTGCAGCTTGGTCGAAAGATCCGACAGCAGGTAGGGGATAGGCGAATCGACGGTAATCTTGCCGAGACGTTCGGCAAGCCGGTTCTTTTGCCGCGCATGCAGCAGACACTTGGCCAGAATATCGGCGTCAACCTGGCGTTCGTTGCCGCCGCTGGTCAGCAACACTTCGCAGTGTTCCTCAAAGTTCATCAGCCAATAGGGCATCTGCAGGTTGGAAACGTCGAGGATCATCCCGGTCTGGCGGAACGCGGCCGAATATTCGCCGTGCGGGTCGATCATCACGATGTGACCATCGGGCGCAGCCTGGCAGATCCGGTGCAGGATCAGCGCGGCACTGGTCGATTTACCGGTGCCGGTCGATCCGAGCAGCGCAAAGTGCTTGCCCAGCATGGCGTCGATATAAAGCCCCGCGCGGATATCACGAGTGGGGAATACCGTGCCAATTTCGATATTGGCGCGACCATCGCTGGCATAGACCTGCTTGAGGTCGGAAGTGGTGGCCGGGTAGATCATCGCTCCGGGAACCGGATAGCGCGTCACACCGCGGCGGAACCCGCGCAAGCGCCCGGTCAGCTTTTCTTCAACCCCTTCGCCCAGGAAATCGATATTGGCCAGAATCCCGCCATTGGCGCGGCGATCCTTGCGCTGGTTGCGCACGCTGGCGAGCAGCCAGCTGTCACCCACGCGAATCTTGATCTGGCTGCCAACCTGGCCGGCCAGCGCGATAGACGGATCCTCGTCATCCATGCATTCGTTGAGCCGCTCGATATCGAGCGCGATCTGCGAGCCCGAACCGGCAATTTCAAGCACTACGCCAATCGGCATGCGGGCGTTGTCACTGGGTTCTGCTGGAGCATTCTGGGCGGACCCAGCAGGCGACGATGCGGGCGGCGATGCGGGCGGCGGCGCGGCATGCGGTTGCTGCCCGCCTGCCGGATTGAACTGGTCGAAATTCTGATTGCCCATATCGGTCATGCAATGGCCCCAAATCGCGTGGATTCACAATGGGCGTGGACTAGCGTGACGAGGTTAAAATCGTGTCAACGATGGCACTGCGGCCAAGGTTATATGAACGCAAACAATCGTCCCGCGATCCAGCCCATCGAGACCGAAAGGAATACTGCCGCCATCCCGTACCACAGCGCATAGGCTTGCGAGAAAAGCTCGACAAAGCGTTCGAAGCCGACCTTGCGCACCTCGACTTCCGCAATCGCAGAGGCAATCACCAGGCCATCGCGAATGGCAAAGGTTTCAGCGGTATATTGGCCAGTCGTGACATTCGATGGCAAGCCGATCCGGGCCTGATAGAGGACTTGTTCACTGATCGTGACGCCGCCCATGTCTTCCTTATACAGGCCCTTGCGCTGGCGCAAATCAACCAAGCCGGCGGCAAAGCGCGCCTGCTTTTCAGGCTCTATCTGCCCGGTTGGCGAAAGCTGGATGAACTGGGTGCCAAGCTCGTAGATCGCGGCCGTACGCTCATCAACGATCTGGTCGACAGGGCGCGAAGCGGCGACTGCGAAGAACGCGGGTGCAGAGCGGAAGTCCGAACTCTCCGCGTTCATCCACATGCCAAGGATGCGCTCCTTTTCGCGGATTCGGATCGGCTCGCTCGGGCCCTTGAGCACCACCACGATATCGTAATCGGAACCTGCACGCCCGCCGCGCGGATCAAGGATGGCGCCATAGAGCAGCAGTTCTGTACCGGTGAAGCCCTGGCGTACCTGCACCTCGCTCTGCGATACCGCTGGCACCAGGATCGCGTCGCGCTGTCCCATCAGCATCAGCGCAGCAAAGATCAACAACAGCGCCCTCATAGCGGCGCCACCGTGTAAATCTCGTCAGGCTGCACACCAAGCCCGAACAACATTCGCAGTGCTACCGCCAACACAATCACGGCCAGCACCAGTCGCAGGATTTCGGGCCGCGCCTTGAGCGCAATCTGCGTGCCGAACTGCGCACCGAGGACCGACCCCAATAGCAGCAATCCGGCGAGCACAATGTCGACCGCCTGCGTTGTAAGCGCGTGCACCATGGTGGTCGCCATGGTCACGAACAGGATCTGGAACAGCGAAGTGCCGACCACCACATTGCCGCTCATTCCCAGGATATAGAGCATGGCGGGCACCAGCAGGAACCCGCCGCCCACCCCCATCAACATGGTCAATATGCCAATCAGAAAGCCCAGTATGGCCGGCGCGAGGGGCGAAATATAAAGCCCCGAACGATAGAACCGCCAGCGCATCGGCAGCGCCGCCACCAGTGGGTGGTGACGGCGCTTGCGTACTTGCGGGGCCTTGCCCTCGCTTGGGCGGAGCACCGCAAGCGCCTCTTGCAGCATAAGCGAGCCGATCGATCCCAGCATGATCACGTATAGCACGTTGATGATCACATCGATCTGTCCGATCGCCTGGAAAAAGCGGAACAGCAAGGCACCGATCAACGCGCCGAAAATACCGCCGCCAACCGTCACCGCCCCCATGCGATAATCGACGCCGCCGCGTCTGCTATGCGCCAGCACGCCGGAAACGCTGGCGCCTGTGACCTGTGTGGCAGCCGAAGCGGCGGCCACCGTTGGGGGGATCCCGTAGAATATCAGCAGTGGCGTGGTGAGAAAGCCCCCGCCCACCCCGAACAGGCCGGACAGGACGCCGGTCAACCCGCCCAGCGCGACGATCAGCAGACCGTTCACGGAAAGATTCGCAATGGGCAGGTAAACATCCATGAAACCCGCGTAGCCCAGCAGGGTTACGGATTAAAGCCGCTGAAGGCCGGTATCGGCTTAAAAGCGTGTCGAAACCGTCAGCGCCATACCCGAAGGCGGCTCTGCATCACCGGCTATGCGTCCGCGGTAATCGAGCGAGATGCGCGCCGGGGTCTCGCCAATAGTCATGTCCAGCCGCACGCTGGGGCCAAGATCGAGCCGCCCAGCGCCTTCCTGTGCCCCGCCCCAGGCCGCCGCGCCAAGGCTCAGCTGACCAAGGTCAAAACGGTAAACACCACGCAACACATGCGCTTGCCCGTCGACGAAGGGGGTGGCTGCTTCTCCAGCCACATAGCCGGCCTGAAGATAGGCCTCGGCCCGCAGGCCTGCGGGCAAGCGAATCACCGGCAGTTCGGTGGTGACAAAGGCTGCCGGGCGCAGTTCGGTGCTTTGGGAGAATTCGGTTACCCGCAATTCTGCGTGAACACGCAGCGGCACTGGTGCAAGCGGCCGCGCAGAAAGCCCCGTCGCAAGCTCGCTCTCGCCGCCGCTGATCAATGCGCGATAGGCCCTGGCATATGCTTGCGGATCACGGCTGCTGCCCGGAGCCAGGCTATAGCGCAAGACCGCCCCTGCCTGGCTCGCGCCATAGGTTGGCACACGGCCTTGCGAGACCAGCGCACTGCCCGATCCTTCACGCCACAGCGCCCAGCTATCGAGCGACCAGCGGCCAGTGTGGGGATAATCGCGATTCCGCGCCAATGTTGCAGTCTCTCCGGGGCGGGCGACCTGCTCCAGTTGCGGTTCGAACTCACTTGGCAGGTGCAGACGAGCCATCGCCGCCAACCACAGCATTTGCTGGCCCGCTTCAGCCCTGTCACTGCCCTGGGGCGGCGGTGCGGCAAGTTGGCTCCATTGCAGTGGCGGCGTTGCCCGCGGGCCGCGTATCGCGTCACCGGCCCTGGGCGATGCATTTTGCCCGACTAAACCTGCATCGGCTTGCTGCGGAAATTCCGCTGCAATGATGGTGGGCGGCGGCGGAATTTCACGGGCTGCCAGCTTCGGCGCGGCAAGCTCGCTCAACCCTCCAATGGTCGACCATGGTGTTTCCCACATAGCAATGCGGGCGCCAGTCCAGACCGACAGAACCACCGCGAGCATGATCAGAGGCTGTCCGCGCCGCGTGCGCGCAGCATTCTTCCTACGCATGCTCATGCCAGGCTACGCGCTCGCGCCCGCGCCCGTGCCATCGCCGGGTCTCCTGCGCGGCTGGGATGATCGAAATGCGGGGTCTTGTCCCATACCACGCCATGCCCCACCAGCGAGCGGACATAAGCCACCAGAGCCCTGCGGCCGGCCATGATCGCGATGATATTGGTGATCGGGATACGCAGCACGGCGCGCAGCCCTTCTTTAACCCCGAATTCGCGTGCGGAGAAACCGAAGCGAAAGATCACCCGCCACAAGAACGCAGCGAAATTGGCTGCCAGCAACAGTTTGAGCACTGGCGATAGCGCAACCGCTTCGCCATGGCCCAGTGCCGCAACCACCCAGCCGAGCGCCGAAAGCGCCAAAAGCAGATAACCGGCAAATAGCACCAGCGCGGTAAGCGGCCCGCGCCGGTCGCGCATCCGCATCCAGTGTTCGGCAAGGCCCGCTTTGCCCGCGCCCGAATGCCAGCCCATCCGGTCCCACCCCTGAAATGCGATGCCATGAATCCAGCGCGTCTTCTGGCGAACCACCAGGTCAAGCCGAGCGGGGAAATAGGCGCGCGTGGCAATCAGCCCGCCATCGAGATGCCGCATACGAATAAAGCGGCAGCGCCCGCCCAGTTCTGCAATCCGCAGGCCCAGCTCGTAATCTTCGGTCAGAGATTCGGCCTCGAACGGCCCTTCCCCGCCGCGCTCCCGCGCAAGCCGCTTCAGCGCGTCTCGCGCAACTGCACAGCCTACTCCCGCTGCCGGCAGAGCCGCGCCCAGCGCATCGCGCACGACCAGCGCCTTGCCATGCGCCTCGGCAAATTCCTCGCAATAATGGCTGCCGATCCAGCGGCTGCCTGCCTGCGGCAGCGCCAACACCGGCAATTGCACGAAATCCGCCTGCGAAACCGCCATGTCGAGCAGCTTGAGCGCGGCTGGATCAACCATATCCTCGGCATCGTGAAACACCACCATGCGCGCTCGCAGGCCAGTGCGCACTTCATCCTCCAGCAGCGCACGATAAAGCCGGTTCAGGCAATCGGCCTTGGTGGTTGGACCGGCGCGGTCATGAATAACCAACCGCAGCCGCGGATCGCCTGAAGCCGCCGTTGTCACCGCCTCGATTGTGGCCGGATCGTTACGGTAGCACCCGACATAAAGCCGCAGCTCCGCCTGGGGCCAAGCGTTCAATGCATGCGCGATCGTGTCACCAATCACGCTGGCTTCCTGCCACGCCGGAATGAAGACCGCCGCCAATCCCTCAAGCTCGGCAGTTGCGAGCGGTGCACTGTCAATTTTGCCGCTGCGCGCGCGGCCCGTCAACCGCAGCCACAGCCAGCACAAATCCACGGCAACATCGTCAAGCGCGCCGATAAGAAAGAATATTCCAGCAAATAACAGCAGCTCATGCTGGAACAATACCAGCAGTTGCCACGTAGACAGTTCCAGTAATGGCAAGGCGACCCCCTCGCTTGAGTTAGCAGACTAACTCGAACATTCTCCCCTTGCAACGGCGAAGAAAATCCGTGAGAGCCCACCCTGTCATGAATACCAGCTACAACCCGCTTCGTTCTTTTTTTGCCCCGGTGCGCGCGCTGTTCGTCAGCGATGCATCGGCTGGCGTGCTGCTAATTCTGGTCGCTGCGGCAGCCATGCTGGCGGCCAATTCGCCATTTTCGGAAGAGTATCGAGAGCTGTTCTACGGGGATCTTCGCTGGACCCCGATTGCCAAGCTCGATGATCTACACCTGTGGATCAATGATGGATTGATGGCGATCTTCTTTTTTGTCGTCGGGCTGGAAGTCAAGCGCGAGGTCATCGCCGGGCAATTGGCCGATCCGATGAAACGCCGCCTGCCCGTGGTTGCCGCAGGAGCGGGGATGTTTGTCCCGGCTCTGGTCTACATGCTGGTATCGGGCGGCGGACAATACACCAGCGGCTGGGCAATCCCCGCTGCAACAGACATTGCCTTTGCGATGGGCGTGCTGGGCCTGCTGGGCAACCGTGTGCCGGCATCGCTGCGGCTGTTCCTGCTGACCGTGGCGATCGTGGATGACATAGGGGCGGTGCTCGTCATCGCCCTGTTCTACACACCCACAATCAAAGTGATGTGGCTGGTCGCGTCTATAGTGGTGGTGGGCGTGATGGTTGGCCTTGGCAAAGCGCGCGTGAGCGTCCTGTGGCCCTATCTCCTGTTGGCTTTGGTGCTGTGGTATTGCGTGCTTAATACCGGTGTCCACGCCACTATCGCCGGGGTGGTTGCAGCGCTTACGATCCCGATGATGCGCAAAGACGGCAATTCGATGCTTGAGAAGCTGGAGCACAACCTCGCCCCGTGGAGCGCCTATCTGATCGTGCCGGTATTCGGCTTTGCCAATGCGGGTGTCGCACTGCAGGGGCTGGGCGTTGAGGCGCTGTTTGATCCGCTGCCCTATGCCATTGCTGCCGGGCTTGTCGTGGGCAAGCAGCTGGGTATCTTTGGGGCGGTGTGGCTGGCGGTCAAATCCGGCTTCGCGCAGAAGCCCGACCGGGCGAGTTGGGCGGAAATTTATGGCATCTCGATCTTGTGCGGTATCGGCTTCACTATGTCGCTTTTCATCGGCGGCCTCGCCTTCCCCGGCAACCAGTTGCTGATCGACGAGGCCAAGCTGGGCATCCTGTGCGGATCCGCCATTTCGGCGGTGCTCGGCTATATCGTGCTGCGGATGACCACCACCCATCCCGAAGAGGATTGCTCGGATCAGGGCAACCAGCCAGCCCGGGGATGACCCCCTGGGATCACCAAGGCGCCTAGGGACGCATCCAAGGCGCGGCGCCCCTGCAACTACCAGCTTCCGGTGTTTTCCATGCTCGCCCAGGGTTCCTGCGGCGGCAGGTGGCCTTCCTGCAACAGCTCGACCGATATTCCGTCGGGTGATTTGACGAAGGCCATGTGCCCGTCACGCGGGGGGCGATGGATCGTGTGCCCTGCATCCATCAGTCGCTGGCAGGTTTCATAGATATTCTCGACACGGTACGCGAGGTGGCCGAAATTGCGTCCGCCATCATACTGTTCAGCTTCGCTGCCATCCTCGTTCGGCCAGTTATAAGTCAGCTCGACTTCGGCCACACCCTCCTGCCCCGGCGCCGCGAGAAAAATCAGCGTGAATCGCCCCGCCTCCACATCAAAGCGGCGCACTTCCTCCAGCCCGATCAGGTTGAAAAACGCCACCGTGGCATCGGGATCGGTCACCCGGATCATGCTGTGAAGATATTTGACCATGCTCGGCACCTTTCATTCAAAATCGGTTCATCGATGATAATGCACGGCTTGTCGTGCAAATCGATTTGGAAGGAAGATGCGATGAACGAGCCTGCCGTGCAACCCGCAAGCGACACAAAAGCTGGCGCATTCCTGGGCGATCCCGTCACACTGCGCTGGTTCGGCACCGCGCTGATCGGCTCGCTGGGGCTCATCGTCGGCGGTTACCTGCTGGGTGACGGGCTACTCCGGGCCAAGGAAGCCGACCGCTCGGTTACCGTGCGCGGGCTGGCCGAACGCGACGTTGTGGCAAACCTTGCCACCTGGACGATATCCTATTCCGCAACCTCCCCCAGTCTCACCCAGGCACAAGCCAAGATGCGCAGCGATACGCAAGCGATCAGGGACTTCTTCAGCGAGCTAGGCTTCCCGCAAGACGCCCTGCAGCCAACCGGGGCCAATGTCTCGAGCTACACAAATGAGGGCATCACTCAGTTTACCGTGCGCCAGCGCATGGCGCTGCGCAGCGATGATATCGAACGCGCGCAAAAGGCGGTGGCGCAGCAGTTCGATCTGGTCAACCGGGGCGTGTTCCTGGAGGAAGGGTCAAGCATGGCTTACAGCTTTACCAGGCTCAACGACATCAAGCCCGAGATGGTGGCCGAGGCAACCCGCGATGCGCGCGCATCTGCTGAACAATTCGCGCAGGATAGCGGCGCGGGCGTGGGCGAGATCAAGAACGCCACGCAGGGTTATTTCTCAATTGAGGCGCGCGACGGCGACAGCGGCGGCTGGGGCGTCAGCGACACACCGTATAAAAAGGTGCGCGTGGTCACCACTGTGAACTTCGCGCTCGATTGATTGCGCCCCCAGGAAAGAGAAAGGGCACAAGCGTAAATCGCCTGCGCCCTTCTCTGGCAATCAGCCGCGACAGCCAAGCCGCGCTGGAATTGACCGATTAGAAGCTCGCCGAAAGCGTTGCCACCACCGTGTCATCGGTAAAGCCGTCAATGCTTGGCCCTTCGACACCGATATACGATACGCCGATCGAGAAGGCGCCTACTTCCGCCGAAGCGCCAATTGACCAGTCAAACCCGGTATCATCAAGCGCGCCAGCCAGCAGCGGGGGCGCCAGCACGCCATCGGTGTAACCGAGATGCGCGGCCAGCGTCAGCGGAGTGCCGGGCAGGCCTGCCTCAAGGTCGGTATAGACATACAGATTGTCCTCATCGCCAAGCGATGACTGGTCCCACGCATAGGCGACGCCAACCGTGGCAGATGCCGGACCGATCGAGAAACCAAGCGAAGCATAAGGCTCCCAGTAGTTGACGTTAAAATCGTCGACCAGGGCATCACCATCGGTCGGGTACATGTAGTAAAGCAGGCCGATATCGAAAGAGACGCCTTCGGCCAGGTTACCACCCCAACCGGCGTAGAGATCGAGCTCCAGCTGGCCAAATGCGCTGCCGCCGTCGATCGACGACCCCCAGGTGCCAACATAAAACCCGCTCGAATGCGAAATATCGAAACCACCCTGGATCGCCGGATCACCGCCAGAAAGCGAGACACCGCGGAAGCGGTAATCGGTCACCAGGGCGACGTTAGCCGACAGTGTGATGTCGCTTTCCGCGCCGATCTTGCTGGCTGCTTCAACATCGATCTCGGCCAAGGCGCGATCAAGATCGATAGCGGACTCGGAGTCAACGATTTCGAAGGAAATATTGGAATTGGCCGCGACCGGATCATAAGATTCGATATCGATGGTTTCGGCCAGAGCCGGCGCTGCTGAAAGAGCAAGACCGGTAGCAAAGCTTGCAGCAGTAAGGCCGCGAATGGACGTGAGCATGACAACTTCCTTGTGTTGTGTTTTTGCTTCGTCCCACCTGCGTATCCGCCGGCTGCCTCTTCAAACGGGCAATCTCATCCGGAAACGCAATAATCGTGCATGTTTTTGCTGCATTGCACAAGACAAATTGCGCAAGTTCCCCCGAAGCTGGGCAAGTGTGGATTTTATGCACCAGTGCGGGCATGCTGTGCCTCTTCCCACCACTCGGTTGCCGATCACGCGCGCCTCGCCTAAGGCGCTGAAGCGCGACAAGATTGCAACTGGACCATGATTCTAGCCCCCTTCGACAAATTCTTCCGCCGCAGCCAGGAGCGTGCATCGAACCCGCGCGTGCCGGGTGGAGAACGATATTATGTGGTCGGCGATATCCATGGGCGGCTCGACCTGTTCGACAGGCTGATCACCGCAATCGAAGAAGATGATTCGGCCAATCCGCCTGCCACCACCCGCATCGTGCTGCTGGGTGATCTGATTGACCGCGGGCCTGACAGCGCCGGCGTAATCAAACGCGCGCGCAAGTGGCAAAAGGCCCGCGAAGTGCGCATCCTGGCTGGCAACCACGAAGAGATGTTTCTCGAATCCTTTGCCGATCCGGAAGTTCTGCGCCATTTCCTCAAGCACGGCGGGCGCGAGACGATCCTGAGCTATGGCCTGCCGCGCAAGGAATATCGCCAGTTGTCGCTCGAAGAATTGTTCGAGCGCCTGCAGGGCCTGGTTCCTGGCAAGGATCGCGATTTCGTGGCCGCATTCGAAAACATGATTGTGGCTGGCGACTATGCCTTCGTGCACGCCGGCATCGATCCGCACTTGCCGCTCGACGAGCAGCGCCGCAGCGACCTCTTGTGGATTCGCGAACGCTTCCTGCGCCACAAGGGGCCATTGCCCAAGGTGATAGTCCACGGACACACCATCTTCGACGAAGTCGAATACAAACGCCAACGTATCGGTATCGACACCGGTGCGTTTCGCAGCGGCATCCTGACCGCGCTGGTGCTCGAAGGCAGCCAGCGGCGCACCATCCAGGCGGTCGAAAAGGAAAGCTGCATAAAGATCAAGCACAAGGAACTCACTTCATGAAGATCGCAATGGTGGGATCGGGCTATGTCGGCCTGGTCTCAGGCGCATGTTTCGCCGATTTCGGCCATGACGTCGTTTGCATCGACAAGGATCAGGGCAAGATCGATCGCCTGCATCAGGGCGTGATGCCGATATACGAGCCGGGGCTCGATGCGCTGGTCGAAAGCAATGTGAAGGCAGGACGGCTCAGCTTCACCACCGATCTCGCCGAAGGGATCAAGGGCGCCAGCGCGATCTTCATCGCCGTGGGCACGCCGAGCCGCCGGGGCGATGGCCATGCGGACCTTTCCTTCGTTTATGCCGTCGCCGAAGAAGTGGGCGCCAGCCTTGCCAATGACGCAGTGGTGGTCACCAAGTCGACCGTGCCCGTGGGCACCGGTGACGAAGTGGAGCGCATCATCCGGGCCAGCGGGACCAGCCACAAGGTCGCGGTCGTCTCCAATCCCGAATTCCTGCGCGAAGGCGCGGCAATCGGCGATTTCAAGCGGCCCGACCGGATCGTGATCGGCGCGGAGGAAGATTTCGGGCGCGATGTGATGCGTGAAGTCTATCGCCCGCTGTTCCTCAACGAATCGCCGATCCTGTTCACGGGCCGGCGTTCGAGTGAGCTGATCAAATATGCCGCCAACGCCTTCCTCGCGACCAAGATCACCTTCATCAATGAAATGGCCGACCTGTGCGAGAAAGTCGGTGGCAATGTGCAGGATGTTGCCCGCGGAATCGGGATGGACGGCCGCATCGGCGCCAAGTTTCTCAATGCTGGCCCGGGTTATGGCGGCTCGTGCTTTCCCAAGGACACGCTCGCGCTGCTCAAGACCGCTGAAGACTATGACAGCCCGGTGCGCATCGTCGAGGCGGTGGTCAAGGCCAATGAAAGCCGCAAGCGGGCGATGGGCCGAAAGGTGATTGACGCACTGGGGGGTGCCAATGCCGCGCGCGGCAAGAAGGTTGCCCTGCTTGGCCTCACCTTCAAGCCGAACACTGACGACATGCGCGATTCGCCCGCAATCGCGATCGCACAGACGCTGGCCGATGCCGGGGTCAGCGTTGCAGCCTACGATCCAGAGGGCATGGAACAGGCGCGCCCGCTAATGCCCGATGTCTCCATGTGCGACAGCCCCTATGCCGCGATCGAAGGCGCCGATGCGGTGGTGATCGTAACCGAGTGGGACGCCTTCCGGGCGCTTGACCTTGAACGGGTCAAATCGCTCGCCAAAACGCCGATGCTCGTGGATCTGCGGAATATCTACAAGCCTGAAGATATGCGCGCTGCAGGCTTTACATATGAAAGCATTGGCCGCGGTTAATTCCGCCCGACATTGCGCCACAGCCCGCCTCACTGCCCCGGTTCGACCGGATCCGGGGGCGCAGGGTGCTGCGCCGGGGGATTTTCTGCGAGCTGCTGCAACACCACCGCAATCGCCGCCTCGAGCTGGGTATCGCGCCCCTGCTCCAGCGCGATCTGGTCAAGCTCAACCCTGATATCCGGTGCAACGCCTTCGTTCTCGATGGAGAAACGTCCGTTCGGATCGTAGAATCGGAAGAACGGCACGGTCAGGAAACCGCCATCAATCAGGCCGGGATTGGTGCTGATCCCGATCAGCCCGCCCCATGTGCGCGTGCCGATCAGCGTGCCGATGCCCGATTGCCGGAAGGCATAGGGCATCCAGTCACCGCCCGAACCCGCGTCCTGATCGATCAGCATCACCTTGGGGCCCCAAATTCCGCCACCCGGCGTGGACCAGGTCAGCCCTTCGCGATCCTTCCAGCCTGACAGAAACTTGCGATTCAAAACGTCGATCACGTAATTCGCCGCCTGCCCGCCGCCATTTGCCCGCTCATCCAGGATCAGCGCCTGCTTGTCGGTCTGGGCGAAATACATACGGTTGAAGAAGGTGTAACCGGCATCGGCGGTATTGGGCATGTAGACATAGGCCACCTTGCCGCCGGTTGCCTGTTCGACACGCTCGCGATTGCCGTCGATCCAGGCCCACAACCGCAGCTGTCCCTCATCACGGATCGGTTCAACCACCGAAGTTCGCCCGGTGCCGCCAGGTGTCGCTGAAACGGTCAGCGCCACCTGCCCCCCGGCAGAGCCGGACAAGGCGGCATAAATATTGTCATCCGGGCCAAGCTCGCGCCCATTGATCGCGAGGATATAGTCCCCTTCCTTCACATCGACACCCGGCGCGGCTAGCGGAGCCGCCTGGAACGGGTTCCAGCGCCCGCCGGCAAAGATCCGCTTGATCCGGTATCGCCCGTTCTCGATTGCAAGGTCTGCGCCGAGCAGGCCCGGCCGGGCAGAGGAATTGTCATAGACATCGCCGCCGCCCACACGGTTGTGCCCGACCTGCATTTCGGCAATCATCTCGACCAGCAGCTCGTTCAGATCCTCGCGCCGCCCGACATGCGCCAACAGCGGTTCGTAGCGGGCGCGCACTGCGTCCCAATCGAGCCCATGCATGTTCTCGGCATAGAAATATGCCTTTTCCATGCGCCACACGTCGCCGAAGATCTGCTTCCATTCAGCAGCGGGATCGACCAGCATCCGCAAGCCGGACAGATCGACCGGCTCCGGCTCGAGCTTTTCGCCAGCTTTGGCGGTGAGCAGAGTCTCGTCGTGCTTCTGGATCAGCAGATTTTCGCCCGCCGCATCGGTGGATACCGCGACCACGCCGCTCAGCAGATTATTCGTTTCCCGTTCTTCGAAATCGAAGCGCAACAGGGTGGAATCTTCCTGCCCGCTTTCCGGGCCAGCGGTGATGCCGGGTTGCACCGATTCAACCAGATAGAGCGCACCATCCTTACCCGTCGCGATGCCCGAATAGGCCGCTTCACGAACCGGCAGTGCAACAATGCGGTCAGCGATCCCGGCGGGGGCTACTGCGACAGCCTTGTCATCGCCCTTGTCGCCCTTGTCGCCCTTGTCGCCCTTGTCGCCCTTGTCCTTGCCGTTGCCCTCGTCCTTTTCGGGAGCTTCCTCATTGGCGAGCACCGGCCCCAGCGGGTTCTTGCCGTCTGCTTCCAGCACGGCGGCATAGATGCCCGCGCGATAGGGCCGCTCCTGCGTCGTCATGTCGAGACCCGCGAATTGCGATCCGGCATTGGTGGAGGCTGCGAAGAACAGCAATTTGCCGTCCTTCGAGAAGGTGGGCGAGGAAATATCGGCGAAATCGCCGGTCACCGGATATCTGCGCCGCTCGGCCAGATCATAAAGCTCCAGCGAAGCATTATTCGCCGCCCCGCGAGTGGTATAGGCCACCCAGCGACCCTTGGGCGAGATCGCCGCATCGAAATCGCCGTTGCGGCGATCGCTTGTGGCGATCTGCCATGAATTGCCGCTGGCCAAGTCAAGCGCGTGAAGCGTCAGCCTGTTGGAAGCATAGACGATGTGCTTGCCATCCCCGCCCCATTCGACCAGCTGATAGAAATCTCCGCCCAGCTCAATCCGGCGCGGCGCTTCGATGCCGCTCTGATCCTCGATCACCAGCGCCTGCCCGCTGCCATTGTCGGTGATATAGGCCAGCTTCTGCCCGTCATTCGACCAGATGCCGGTATAATCGCGCACCGCTGCGCTGTTCGAGATATTGCGGGTCGATCCCTTGTCGGTCGGCACAGTGAACAGCTCACCACGCGCAGTCACTGCGACACGTTTGGCCGAAGGTGAAAGAGCAACGCTGGTCACATTGCCGCTAACGTCTTTCCAGCCGGGCTGGCGCTGCGGCAAATCGGCGTTGAGCGTGATCTTGAGCTGCGTCACCGCACCGCTGGCCGGATCGAGCCGCTTGAGCTCGCCGCCCGCCTCATAGACGATTTCGCCGCCATGTGCGCCGAACTGGCGAATATCCCACACCGTTTCGTTCGAAACGCGCACCAGCGTGCCATCTGCCGGATCGAAGCGGAATATGTTGAACACCTTGCCGTCACGATCGGAGAGGAAATAGAGCTTTCCATCCATCCATTCCGGATCGAATTCGGTAGTACGATCGCCGGGAATGGTGGTGGCTGTGCCGCCCGCAAAATCGATCAGCTGGATCGAAGGGCTGCTACCGCCGCGGTAACCGCGCCAGCCAGAACTGCCACCAGCCAGCCCGTTATATGCCATCCAGCCGGGAACATTGGCAAAGATCCGCCCGGTTTCGTCATAACTGCCTGATGCAACGCGCGCCTCGGAAACCTTCTTCGGCAGGCCGCCATCAAGCGCGACGTGGTAAAGCTGGCCGGCGCGGCCCGCGCGGCGCTCGCGCGCAGAAACCATCGCCACCGCCTTGCCGCCGGGCGCCCAGTCCACCGCCAGGTCATTGCCCGGATGCCAGGTCAGCCGCTTGGGCGGGCCGCCATTCGCGCTGATCACGAACACATCGTCATTGCCATCGATATTGGCGGTGAAGGCGATCATGCTGCCGTCTGGCGAGAAGATCGGATCGCGCTCGTCCGCCGTATGCGATGTCAGACGGCGCGGGTTGCTGCCGTCGCGATTGGCGATCCAGATATCGCCTGCATAGGCGAAGGCAAGGGCGTTGTCCGACACTGCCGGATCGCGCAACAACCGCGTCTCAGCATGGGCCTGGGTGGACATGATGCTGCCGGCCAGCAGTGCGGCGGCAAACCAGCGAATGGTCATGGTGTTCTCCCTGTTTCCAGGCTCTACATTGCCCGTCCCGGCAAGGAAATGCCAGTGCCTGGCAACTTCGTTTGTCGAAAGATAACAACGTTCGCGGAAAGAAATGCCAGGGGGCCTGTAAGCCGGGTTCTGTCCTGCGAGCGGTATGTTCACACACCAGCCCCGCAGGGGCAGCCATTCGTCTAGGCCATGGATCGCTCCATGGCTCAAGCAGCCAACCCGGGCCTCTCGGGGCGAAACGCCCCTGCTGCGTTACAGCGCGAGGCCCCTATTTGGCCTTGCTCCGGGTGGGGTTTGCCATGCGGGCGCTGTTGCCAGAACCCCGGTGCGCTCTTGCCGCACCCTTTCACCCTTGCCTGTGAGGTTTCCCTCCATCGGCGGTATACTCTCTGTGGCACTTTCCCTCGGCTTCGCGCCCGAAGGCACTCGCCGGGCGGGCGTTACCCGCCACCCTTGTTTCGTGGAGCCCGGACTTTCCTCGGCCTTCTTCCCGCTCATCCTGAGCTTGTCGAAGGACGCGGCTGCCCGGCCCCCTGGCAGGGCCTATCTAGTCGCTCCGCGGTCGCGATCCAAGAGCAATTGGAACAGAATCGCCCGAACCTGGCCGTCGATCTGGCCATCAATGCGCTGTGGCCGCCAGCGGCGCTGAAAAGCCTCCACCGCCTTGTGCCCGTCTGTAATGTCATAGCCGAACCGTTCGAGCGCGAGATAAAACGCCCCGTCATTGTCGAACGGATCGCCCAGTTCGAGCTTTTCCGGCTTGGGCAGGCATAGGCCGTATCCGGCCAACCGGTCCCACGGGAACAGCTCGCCCGGATCGGTCTTGCGCGCGGGCGCGACATCCGAATGGCCAACAACATTGGCGCGCGGGATATCGTAATGTTTCACAATCCAGTGCAGCAGCGGAACCAGCGCCTCGATCTGGGCATCGGCAAATTCGCGATAACCCAGGGCGTGGCCCGGATGGTCAAGCTCGATTCCGATGCTGGCCGAATTCACATCCTTGTGCCCGCGCCAATATGATGCGCCGGCATGCCAGGCGCGCTTCTCTTCCGGCACCAGGCGGGTCACCTGCCCTTCCTCGCTGATGAGATAGTGCGCGCTGACCTGCGCGGCGGGATCGCACAGCCTTTGCAGCGCGGTCTCGACCGGCTTCATCTCGGTATAATGCAACACCACCATGCTCACGGGCAGGCTGCGCTCGTTGAAATTGGGCGACAGCTGTTCGCGGTGGACCAGCTCGCTATCCATCTCAGCCAATCATCCCGTGCGGCTGCGGCAACACCGCCCCCATCACCAGCGCATCCTCGCTGCGCTTGTATTGCAGCCCGCCGCCAATCTCTTCGGCCAGGGTTGCGATCATATGAGCAGCGGCAGTGCGGCTGGAAAGCTCGCCCGGCGCCAAATTGCCTTGCAGCGCACGCCCGATGGTTTCGTCAAAGGCGATGCGGTCACCGCTTGCGCGCACCACGATCTCGTAATTGCCGTCATGCAGTTCGGCCCCGATATCAAGCGTTCCGCCGCGGATCAGGGCGTCGAGCCCGATCTGCGCCAGATTGAGCATCACCTTCACCGCGGGTTTGGGCAGGCTGCTATCGGGGATCGCCCAGTTGACCGTCACCCCGCGTGCTTCGCTCACCAGCGTGTCGATCACGCTCTGCGCCTCTTCAACCGGCACCGCATCGCCGAATCCGCCCGCCGCACCAAAGGCAAGGCGGAAGAACTTGAGCTTGCCGGTGCTGATCCGCGCGCTCTGTTCGAGCAATTCGATGCAGCGCGCCCGCATCTGCGGATCTTTTTCGTCGGCCAGCAGCTCAAGCCCGTTCGAAAGCGCACCGACGGGCGAAAGCATGTCATGGCACAGCCGCGAGCACATCAGCGCGGCGAGTTCTGTAGCGGATGTGGAATTCATGGAACGGCTTCAATTCCTGCAGGATGGAACACTTGGAACACAGTCCTAAGGATAAAAAACCCGGCTCGCCAGTCATGGATCGACCGATTGCCCCGAAAAGCTGCCAAAGATTGCGCTTGAACCCGCTGCATTGGGGCAAACTATGCCCGAACGACCTGGTAGGAAAGCGCGAGAAACCCACCGGACGCATCCTGCCAGAGCATCACGCTGTCATGCCCGATGATCGCCCAGACCAGTCCATCGCCCGCTGCCATTGCGCGGTCGGTGGCAGAGGGTTCCGGCGGGCCGGAGGGATGCGAATGGTAATAGCCGATCACTTGCGGGCCGCCGCCGCGCGCGCTGCGGTGGGCATCGATCAGCGCCTGCGGGTCGATCTCGAAATGTGTCTCGGGCGAAGGGTGGACATTGGCAGTGGGTCTGGCCTCGCTTATCCGGCCGGCTTCGCCCAGCAGGATACCGCAGCATTCGCGCGGGTGGGCGGCGTGGGCTTCATCGATGAGCAGAGAAATAACTGATTTTCCGATGAGCAGCATCGTTCGGTCCCTTCAACCGTTCACCCTGGGCTTGTCGAAACCATGGTCTTACCTTGCCTTTTTCGTCATTCCCGCGAAAGCGGGAATCCATGGATCGCGCGCAATTTATCTGGACCCCTGCTTTTGCGGGGATGACGAACGAACGGGGCTGAGCGAGCATAGTGGACGGAAACGACATCATCACCGGCACTATCGCGACCTCCGATCGCCTTGACAAGGCGCTGGCCGAGGTAACCGAGCTTTCGCGCGCGCGCATCCAGGCGCTGATTGCCGCAGGCCAGGTCGAAGTGGAAAGCCAGCCCGCCACCAGCGCCAAGATCAAGGTGGCCGCTGGCGCACGGTTCGCCATCCAAGTGCCGCCCGCTGTGGCGGCAGAGGCACAGCCGCAGGACATCCCGCTCAATATCGTTTACGAGGATGAGCACCTGATCGTGATCGACAAGCCTGCGGGCATGGTGGTCCATCCGGCAGCGGGCAATCCCGACCGCACGCTGGTCAATGCCTTGCTCCATCACTGTCAGGGGCAGCTCTCGGGTATTGGCGGGGTGGCGCGCCCCGGCATCGTCCACCGCATCGACAAGGACACATCGGGCCTGCTGGTCGTGGCCAAAAGCGACAAGGCGCATGAAGGGCTGGCGCGCCAGTTTAAGGACCATTCGATCGAACGGCGCTATCTGGCGGTCTGCGCGGGCCATCCCAGCCCGCCCGAGGGCACGATTGCCACGCGAATCGGAAGATCGGACGCAAACCGCAAGAAAATGACCGTGCTCGACAAGAATTCCTCGCGCGGCAAACACGCGGTGACACACTATAAAACCATCAGAAAGCTGCATTCCGCCGCGCTGATCGAATGCCGGCTTGAAACCGGGCGAACCCACCAGGTGCGCGTTCACTGCGCGTCAATCGGTCATGCGCTATTAGGAGACCCGTTATATGGACGCACTCCAAACGATTTACGGCCTGTTCTCAAGGAGTTGGGCTTTGAACGGCAGGCACTGCACGCGGCAGTGCTGGGATTCGAGCATCCGGTGAGCGGCGAATGGCTCGAATTCCGGTCGGAATTGCCCGCCGATATGCAGGAACTAATCGGCCGAACCGCTCGTTGAAATCGATGAAACGCACTGCAAATCGCTGCAAAAGCGTTTATATGTAACTGAGTAACCCGCACCTGCGGATGCCCATCAGGGGTCCGGTAACGACGGGTTGACGCAAGAAAGGTTAGGGAAGAAGTGAACAACAAGACTACCCCGTCGGTCCCGGCGCTCAGCGGTGAGCAGAGCCTCAACCGCTATCTCGCCGAGATCAAGAAGTTTCCCGTGCTTACGGCCGAGCAGGAATACATGCTGGCCAAGCGCTATGCCGAACATGACGATCCCGAGGCAGCTGCCCAGCTGGTGACAAGCCATTTGCGGCTCGTGGCCAAGATCGCGATGGGCTATCGCGGCTATGGCCTGCCGGTCAGCGATCTCATTTCCGAAGGCAATGTGGGGCTGATGCAGGGCGTGAAGAAATTCGAACCCGATCGCGGCTTCCGCCTGGCCACCTATGCCATGTGGTGGATCAAGGCGAGTATCCAGGAATTCATCCTGCGCAGCTGGTCGCTTGTCAAAATGGGCACCACCGCGGCTCAGAAGAAGCTGTTTTTCAACCTGCGCCGGATGAAGAAACAGCTCGAAGCTTACGAGGATACCGATCTTTCTCCGGAAGACGTGACCAAGATCGCCACCGATCTGGGCGTGCCTGAGCAGGAAGTGATCAATATGAACCGCCGGATGATGATGGGCGGTGATGGTTCGCTGAACGTGCCGATGCGCGGCGGCGAGGAAGGCTCGGGCGAATGGCAGGATTGGCTTACCGATGACCGTCCGCTGCAGGACGAGACGGTGGCCGATGCCGAAGAGGCGCAGATGCGCCATGAAATGCTGGCCGACGCGATGGATGCGCTCAACGAGCGTGAGAAGCATATCCTGACCGAACGCCGCCTGACCGAGAACCCGCAAACGCTCGAAGAACTGTCACAGGTCTATGACGTCAGCCGCGAACGCATCCGCCAGATCGAAGTGCGCGCATTCGAAAAACTGCAAAAGGCAATGCAGCGCATCGCGGGCGAAAGGCTGCTGCCGGGCGTTGCGTGATCGACTATGAAATTGGAGAAAGAAGGGGCGGCCATGTGCCGCCCCTTTGCATTGGCGCCACTATTCGCCCCGCTACTCGGCGGTTGTCGGATCGATGATCGTGCGCACCTCCGAGACTGAATTGGCCGGGAAGCCCGCAGTCTCGGCGTGCTTGCGGATTAGCTCCGCATCGGGCGCCCGATAGACGCAGTAGATCTTGTCATCGGTGACATAGGAATGGACCCACTGGATCTGCGGCCCCATGTCGCGCAGCACGCTGCAAGATTGCTGCGATGCACCTTTCAACTCATCGGGAGACAGCGATCCCGCCCCCGGCATGTCACGTTCGATCACGAATTGCGGCATGGCTATCCTCCTGCTGCATCGCGACCCGCAGCCACTATACACTGCGACGAGTTGCCCGGTCGAATCCAATTCGAGGCTGCTCGCATTGGCACGCCCACCGCCATGTGCCTAACGGGTCCTGATCCTACTCCGCCCCGGCCAGATCCAGCACTGCCGCGATCATCGCGCGGGTGCCGGTGGTGACCGATTCCTTCGGCGCGATCTTGAACAGCGGCGAGTGATGGCTGGGCACCGGCGGGCCGCCATTGGCCGCCGCATCAAACGCGGATTGCGGGGTTCCGCCAACCGCGAAGTAATAACCCGGCACGCCCAGCTCCTGTGTCACGAAGAAGGCAAAATCTTCTGCGCCCATGTTCTGCTGCGCGAAGGGCGGTACCGCCGCCTCGCCGAAGGTTTCCTTCATCACCGCGTTGAGCCGCCGCGCCAGCGCCGGATCATTATAGGTCACCGGCGTGCCTTCGGTCACGGTGACTTGCGGCAGCATATCCTCGGGCAGGCCGTGCGCACGCCCGACATTGACCGCGATGCGCTCGATCGCCGCCAGCGTTTTGGCGCGCACCTTCTCGTCATTGGCGCGTACCGTCAGCTGCAGGTCGGCCCGGTCGGAGATGATGTTGTGCTTGGTGCCCGCGTGGAATGCCCCCACGGTGATCACCACCGGGTCCAGCGGCATGGTTTCGCGGCTCACGATCGATTGCAGGGCATTCACGATCTGCGCGCCGATATAGACCGGGTCACGCCCCGAATGCGGGCTGGCGCCATGTGCACCGATCCCCGGCACCATGATATCGACCGAATCCGCACTCGAATACTGGATCCCTTCCGATGCCGTAACCATACCGGTGGGCAGCACGGAGGCGACGTGGAAAGCAAGCGCATAATCCGGCTTGCCGAACCGCTGATAGAGCCCGTCCGCGATCATCGCACGCGCCCCGCCCACGCGCTCTTCGGCCGGCTGGACCACGAACATCAGCGTGCCGCTCCACTGGTCCTTCATCGCCATCAGGCGGCGCGCGGTGCCCACCATCGAGGTGATGTGCACATCGTGCCCGCAGGCATGCATGACCGGATATTCCTGCCCGTCCTGGCCCACCTGCGTTGCGGTCGAGGCATATTCGACGCCCGACTTCTCCACCACCGGAAGCCCGTCCATATCGGCGCGCAGCAGGATCAGCGGCCCCTCGCCGTTCCTGAGCATGCCGACAACGCCGGTGCCGCCCACGCCCTCGGTCACTTCCAATCCCGCCGCGCGCAGCTCCGCTGCCATGCGCGCAGAGGTGTTCGTCTCAAGGAAGGAGAGCTCCGGGTTCATGTGAAAATGCACGAACAGCTCGTCAAGATAGGCCTCGTAATCGGCGTCGACCGCAGCCGCGACCTCCTCTGTATTCGCCAGGGCCGGGCTTGCCGCCAGCATTGCACCCACACTTGCCGCCAACATCAACCTGCGCATCGAAATCATCGAATCCCTCCTGTGATCCCCATTCGCTCCAATCCAAGCAGCTTCGCACTGGCCGTGCAAGCGCGCATCACCGATTGCGCAAGTCGTGCAGGCGCATTAATCGCTAGGGCTCTATGCGTTTCGCCTTCTTCCCCGCTGTCCGCGATGGCTTCGCCAACCTTCGGCGCGCGCCCGGCCGCACGCTCGCGCGCTGGCTGGCCAAAACTATCGTGTGGTTCATCGCGATCAGCCTGGCGCTGGTGCTGCTTTACAAATGGGTACCGGTGCCGATCACCGCGACCATGCTGCTCGACGACAAGGTGTGGGAGAACGGGCTGAGCAAGGATTGGGAGTCGCTTTCGAACATCGACCGCAATCTGGTGAGCGCGGTGATCGCTGGTGAGGATGGCAAGTTCTGCAGCCATAACGGTTTCGATACCGAAGCGATTGCCACTGCCGCTGCCCGAAACTTGCAGGGCGGGCGCATCCGCGGCGGCTCCACCATCACCCAGCAAACCGCCAAGAACGTGTTCCTGTGGCAAGGCGGCGGCTATTTCCGCAAGGGACTTGAGGCCTGGTTCGCCTTCCTGATCGAGCAGGTGTGGGGCAAGCGGCGGATCATGGAGGTCTATCTCAATGTCGCCGAAACGGGCATTGGCACTTACGGTGCCGAAGCCGGGGCGCAGCGCTATTTCGGGCATTCCGCTGCGCGCCTGACGCGCGATGAGGCCGCGCGCATGGCGGCCGTCCTGCCCCAGCCAAAGAAGCGCGCGGTGATCGCCCCTTCGGGCTTTACCCGCCGTTACGGCAATACGATCGCTGCCCGTATGGGTGCAGTGCGGCGTGACGGGCTCGACACCTGCGTCTATGAGTGATCGCGATGGGGCCGGGACACCAGCATGATCACGCCAACGCGCATGGCCACGGCCATGCTCCGCCCGATTTTGGGCGGGCATTTGCGGTGGGCGTGGTGCTCAACACGGTATTTGTCATAATCGAAGCGACCTATGGCATCCTGTCAGGATCGATGGCGCTGGTGGCCGATGCGGGCCACAACCTGTCAGACGTTCTGGCGCTGATGCTGGCCTGGGGCGCGAGCGTGGCCGCGAAAAAGCCGGCTTCCCCGCGTTATACCTATGGCTTCAAGAGCTCGACCATCATGGCCGCGCTCGCCAATGCCATGCTGCTGGCTCTGGCAATTGGCGCGATCCTGTTCGAAACGATCAACCGGCTGGTCAATCCGGCCCCGGTGGAAGGCATGACCATGGTGGTGGTGGCCGGCATCGGAATCGCGATCAACACCGCCACCGCGCTGATGTTCATGCGCGGCCGCAAGAGTGACCTCAACATCCGCGGTGCCTTCCTGCATATGGCCGCTGACGCGCTGGTATCGCTGGGCGTGGTGCTGGCGGGCCTGGCGATCCTCTTTATCGGCGAAATGTGGATCGACCCCGTCACCAGCCTGGTGATCGTGGCGGTAATTGGCTGGGGCACCTGGGGCCTGGCGAGAGACAGCATCAAGCTGGGCCTGCACGCTGTGCCAGAGAATATCGACGAGACCGCAGTGCGCCTGCACCTCGCCAGTCAGGACGGCGTCGAAACGATCCACGATCTCCACATCTGGCCTATGAGCACAACGGAGACCGCGCTGACCGTGCATCTGGTGATGCCCGGCGGCCATCCGGGCGATGACTTTCTCAACGACGTCGCGCACGGTCTTGCGTGCAATTTCGGCATCGGTCACGTGACCGTGCAGATCGAGAATTCACGCGATTGCGCTATGCCAGGGTGTTGTTGAAATCGCGATTGGAAGCGATTCAGAGATAGCCCAGCCATTGCGCCAGTGGCAGCAAGGCATAAGCCGCAAACAGGCTGATCAGCCAGATTGCGAAGGCAATTGTTAAGAGCCGCCGGTTCCAGCGATCGGCAGTGTTGCAGGCACGCGCCAGTTCGGGATCGGCGGGGCAGGCACGCCCCGGCCTGAACAGTGCCCAGGCCGCCGCCAGCATGATCAGCGCAGTGATCGCAAATGTCCAATCCTTGTGGAGGCCAAGGAAGGTGAGGAACGGAAAATTGCCATAGAGCGACGCCACCGCCCCGCCCAGGCCCAGGAAAACCAGAGCGATAGGAATGACGCAGCATACCAGCGTGGTGGTGCTGGTCAGCAATACCAGCCAGCCCCATCTGCGCGGCGTGGGCATTGCATCAGGCGCGGGCATCACTGGATCCCTTTTCAGCCTGGATCGGCGGGCACGGTACGTCACCAAAAGAGCAGAACACGCAGCAATCACCCGCCAGTGGCTTGAGCCGGGCCTGGCAGCCCTCGCACTCATAGAAGAAGCGGCAGGCATCGGTTGGCATGGTTTCGAGCCGGGCATGGCCGCATTGCGGGCAGGTGATGGTCGAATGCAACACGGTCACGCCGGGCAGGCTCCGCGCTTCGACTTGCCGCGATAGGTAAAGCCCTTGCCCTTGAACAGCTTGGCAAGAGTGGCATCGGAAATGTCCGCCTTGCTCTCATCGGCGCATAGCGTGATTGTGCCCTCGTCAAGATTTGCAGACACCGCGCTTACACCCTTGATCTTTTTCAGCGCTTTTTCCGATGTCGCGACGCAAAACGGGCAGGTGATGCCATCGATCCGCAGGACATATTGCGCTTCCTGCGCCATTGCGGGGGCTGCGGGCAGCGCCAGGGCCAGCATTACTATCGGCAAAGTGAATTTCGGTCTCATGTCGGCGATCTCCTTCAGATATTGGCTCGCACACCAAACCGCAGCACGAAGTCCTGACTGAAGTTCGATTGATCGAGGCTTTGGGTTACGGGAATTTGCAAGGCCGCCTCGGCCATCCAGCGGCGCTGCGAATATTGCAGCACTGGGGATATAAAGAGCCGCTCGCCAGCGGTTCCGGGTATCGGAACTCCCGCCAGGCGGCTGCGGCGCTGATCGAGATAGTTTAGCTCCAACCCGCCAAACAGGAACCCGCGCGTTCCGGCATGGATCGCGGCAGGCAGCAGCCTTTTCTGCACCGAAAGATCGGCGCGAAATACATCACCCTGCGCCTGCAATCCGGCTTCGCGGTTTTCCTGCCAGGCCAGTTGCGCGTCGAGGTTCCAGTCGATTGAAGCAATCGAGCCGACCACCCCGCCCACCAGATCGAGCGAACCTGAACCCGGCTGCAGACCGGGCGGCAATTGCCCCAATTCGTCAGCGGCCGAATCCTTGCCTGTCGGCAATTCCACTCCCACGAATGGAGCCAGGCGCAAGGTCTGGCCATTCCGGTCACGCTGAATCAGGGTATAGCGGGCAAAGGCGCGCACATCGCCAAAACCCGCGACTGACCTTTTGCCTGCGAATGCGGCGTGCAACTCCCGATCGGCCCACGGCACCGCCACAAACAGCGCCAGATCAGGGGTTAAACCATATCCCCCCACGGTTTCGAGGGTGCGCTCTTCCAACCGGTCGCTGCCCCGATCGGCCTCTGCCACGATAATCTGCTGGCGCACCACGACATGGCCCTCGCTCACCGGAAGGGCAGTATTGAACGTGGCCGGTGCCGCATCGGCCTGCGTGGGCACCAGCACCATGAGCACTGCCGCCGCCACGCAAGATCGGGCGCGGTGCAATCCGGTTTGTGCTGGCAATCCAATTCTCCTGTTATGCAGCGCCGGCAGGAAGTATACATGCTGTAGCCGCTACAGGATCAAGCGATAAATCGAGGCAGTCTTATGACGGAAATTCAACATACTATCGGATCAGTTTCGCGCGAGAGCGGCGTGCATATCGAAACGATCCGCTATTATGAACGGATCGGATTGATACCCCGGCAACAGCGCAACAACAGTGGCAGGCGCATCTATGATCCCCAGGACAGGCAGCGATTGAGCTTTATCCGTCGCTGCCGCGAACTGGGTTTCTCGCTCGACGACATACGCTCGCTGCTCGATCTTGCAGGCTCGAATGATCGCACCTGTCAGGAGATCAAGGATTTGACCGAGGCACATCTCGCATCGGTGCGCTCGCGCCTGTCCGACCTCAAACGGATGGAAGCCTCGCTCAAGGCGCTGTCGCAAAGCTGCGAAGGTGGCGGTTCGCCGGATTGCCCGATATTGGCGCGGCTATTCGTGTGAAGCCGGGGCAACAGGTGCCTTGGGATCAGGCACCCAAGTCGGTGACCTAGGCCGCCGCTTCCTTACCGCCTTTCTTGGCATCGCCGTTGACAACGTGGATCGGATCCTTGCGGCCCTCCACCACGTCCTTGTCGATCACGATCTCGCTGACGTTCTCCATGTCGGGCAAGTCAAACATCGTGTCGAGCAATATGCCCTCCACGATCGAGCGCAGGCCGCGCGCACCGGTCTTGCGCAGGATGGCTTTCTCGGCAATTGCTTGCAGCGCTTCGGCGGTGAAAGTCAGCTCGACATCCTCAAGCTCGAACAGCTTGTGATACTGCTTGACCAGCGCGTTCTTCGGCTCTTGCAGGATGGTAACCAGCGCATCGACATCAAGATCATGCAGCGTGGCGATAACCGGCAGACGGCCGACGAATTCGGGGATCAGACCAAACTTGAGCAGATCCTCAGGCTCGCTCTTTTCCAGCAGCTCGCCCACGCGGCGCTTGTCAGGATCGGCGACGTGCGCACCAAAGCCGATCGAGCGCTTCTGCAAGCGGTCGGCGATGATCTTGTCGAGACCCGCAAACGCCCCGCCGCAAATGAACAGGATATTGGTGGTGTCGACCTGCAGGAACTCTTGCTGCGGATGCTTGCGCCCGCCCTGCGGCGGCACGGAGGCGGTGGTGCCTTCCATCAGCTTTAGCAGCGCCTGCTGCACACCCTCGCCCGAAACGTCGCGCGTGATCGAAGGGTTTTCGGCCTTGCGGGTGATCTTGTCGATCTCGTCGATATAGACGATCCCTTGCTGCGCCTTTTCGACGTTGTAATCCGATGCCTGGAGCAGCTTGAGAATGATGTTCTCCACGTCCTCGCCAACATAGCCAGCTTCGGTCAGCGTGGTGGCATCGGCCATGGTGAAAGGCACATCGAAGGTGCGCGCCAGCGTCTGTGCCAGCAGCGTCTTGCCCGATCCGGTCGGGCCGACCAGCAGGATGTTCGATTTGGCCAGCTCTACATCATTGCCCTTGCCGCTGTGCTTGAGCCGTTTGTAGTGATTGTGCACCGCCACCGAAAGCACGCGCTTGGCGCGGTCCTGCCCGATAACATAATCGTTGAGCGTGCCGAAAATCTCTGAAGGGGTGGGAACATCGCCTTCCTTGCGGCCAGCGACACCTGCCTTGGTTTCCTCGCGGATGATGTCATTGCACAGCTCGACGCATTCATCGCAGATGAACACGGTGGGGCCTGCAATCAGCTTGCGCACTTCATGCTGCGACTTGCCGCAGAAGCTGCAATACAGGGTACTCTTACTATCAGTTCCGCTCAATTTGGTCATTTCCTAAGCTTCCTGAACCCCGAAACCGAGGGGATTCGGCGACTCTATAGCCGCATAATCGTGAATCAACCTATAGCGCGCACATTTCACCGGGTGGCCTGACAAATCCGCGCAAATAAGTGGCTTTCTGGCCCTTGATGTCCCGTGAAGGGGCAAAAAATACCGGATATCCTTACTCGGGCGCGCCGCCCGAACCCTCTGCATCGCTATCGGAATCACCTTCCGGGCGGGTTTCGAACACTTTATCGACAATCCCGAATTTCAGCGCTTCGTCTGCTTCAAGGAAGGTGTCGCGATCCATCGCCTTCTCGATATCTTCGAGGCTCCGGCCCGTATAATTGACGTAAAGATCGTTCATGCGCGCCTTGATGCGCAGGATTTCCTTGGCCTGGATCTCGATATCTGACGCCATGCCGCGCGCACCGCCCGATGGCTGGTGCACCATGATCCGCGCATTGGGCAGCGCGATTCGCATGCCCGGCTCGCCCGCTGCAAGCAGGAAGCTGCCCATGCTGGCGGCCTGGCCGATGCACACGGTCGACACGCGCGGCTTGATGTATTGCATGGTGTCATGGATTGCCATGCCGGCCGTCACCACCCCGCCGGGCGAGTTGATATACATGCTGATCGGCTTGGATGGATTCTCGCTTTCGAGAAACAGCAACTGCGCCACTATCAGCGATGCCATATTGTCCTCGACCTGACCGGTGACAAACACGATGCGCTCGCGCAGCAACCGGCTGAAGATGTCGAAGCTGCGTTCGCCGCGACTGGTCTGCTCGACAACCACCGGCACCAGCGCCCCGGTTACCGGGTCACGGGTGAATTGGTCTTGGCTGGCATAACCGCCGGTGCCGAACAGATCGATCATGGAACATTCCTTGTGCATTTGGTTGAGCGCCTATTTCGGATGCCCGGCGCATATGTTCAAGGGCATTAACCCTTGCCCGCCAAAATGCATGTGGAACTTGCAAGTTTGGCCCCGCGTGGCAGTGTAGGCGATATGAAGAAATACGCACAATTTGCAGCTGCCGCTGCCATCGCGTTCGCCGCCCCCGCCCACTCCAGCAACGACCCGCAGACAGTCGAACTCGAATTCACCGGGGAATTTGACGGCGCCGCGGGTGCGGAGCTCTATCTCAAGCGGATCGAGGCTGTGGATGATGCAGGCCCGGCCATCAATGCGGTCATTGCAGTGAATCCAGATGCAATGGGCGAAGCATTCAGGGCCAAGCAGGCGGGGCTGCCGCTCGCCGGGCGAACGGTGCTGGTCAAGGACAATGTCGAAACGCGCGAATGGCCCACCACCGCCGGTTCGCTGGCGCTCAGGGACAATGCAACCGGCCGCGACGCACCACTGATCGCCCGCCTGCGCAAGGCGGGTGGCGTGATACTGGGCAAGACGAACCTTTCCGAATGGGCCAATATCCGCAGCAACAATTCGACCAGCGGGTGGAGCGCGATTGGCGGCCTCACCCGCAATCCGCATGCGACAGACCGAAATACCTGCGGCTCCTCTTCAGGAAGCGGGGCCGCGGTGGCGGCGGGCTTTGCCTGGACGGCGATCGGCACCGAAACCAATGGCTCGATTACCTGCCCGGCCAGCGTCAACGGCATCGTCGGTTTCAAGCCCACGGTTGGCATGGTCAGCCGCACACACATCGTGCCGATCAGCGCGACTCAGGACACTGCCGGGCCGATGGCGCGCAGCGTCGTGGCTGCGGCGCAACTGCTTAGCGCGATGGCAGGCAGCGATCCGGCCGATCCGGCAACGACCGAAGCAGATCGACATGCCGTCGATTTCACGCAAGGCTTGGCGGACTATTCGCTTGATGGCGTGCGGATCGGTGTGATGACCAGTCAGGTCGGTTCGCATCCGGGCGTCACGGCGCTGTTCGAGCAGGCGAAAGCGGATCTGGAACGTGCTGGCGCAGAGCTGGTCCCGATCGAATATGACTGGCCCGAGGGATTCTGGGAGCGCTCGCTCACGGTGCTGCTGTTCGAGCTGCAACGCGACATGAATGCCTATCTCGCGACCCTTACCGACCCGGCGATGCCTGATACGCTGGCCGATCTGGTGGCGTTCAACAATGCCAATGCCGACGCGGAAATGCGCTGGTTCGGGCAGGACCTGTTTGAACAAGCGCTCGAAACGACGGATGAAGTTGCCTACCGGGAAGCGCTTGAGGCAATCCTCAAGGCAACCCGCGAAAACGGGATCGACCGCCTGATGGCCGAGCACGATGTGCAGTTCCTGATCGCGCCGACCACCGGCCCGGCGTGGTCGACCGATCTCGTCAATGGCGACAATTACGGTGGCGGTATCGGTGCGGGATCGCTTCCTGCGATCGCGGGCTATCCGCATCTGACCGTGCCGATGGGGGCGGTAGAGCGCCTGCCTGTGGGGCTCAGCATCTTTGCCGGAAAGTGGCAGGATCATGCCGTGCTGAAAGCCGGTGCGGCATATGAAAGGGCGCGAACAGCACCGCTGCCCGCGCCCTCATTCAGGCCTTGGCAACCGGCAGAGTGATCCCCCCGCCAGCCGCGCAGCTGATTACTTCTTGGCGGCCTTTTTGGCAGGAGCCTTCTTGGGCGCCGCTTTCTTGGGTGCAGCCTTTTCAGCGGCAGGCTTCTTAGCCGGGGCCGTCTTGGCAGCGGGCGTCTTGTCAGCCGCCTTCTTTTCAGCCGCCGTCTTGGCCGGAGCTTTCTTGGCGGCAGGCTTTGCTTCCGCAGCCTTTTTGGCTGGCGCCTTCTTTTCAGCCTTTTCAGCCGGCGCCTTGTCGTCGGCTTTCTTGGCCGGGGCCTTCTTCTTGGCTGCAACCTTCTTCTTCGCAGCCGGCTTCGGTTCGGCAGTTTCCTCGGCTTCGATGGCCGCTTCCAGTTCTTCCTGCGTCACTTCACGCTCGGTGATCTCGGCCTTGTCGAACAGGAAATCGACCACCTTGTCTTCATAGAGCGGCGCACGCAATTGAGCAGCAGCCATCGGCTCCTGCTGGACATATTGCACGAAACGATCGCGATCTTCGGGGCGGTACTGCTGCGCCGCCTGCTGGATCAGCATGCTCATTTCCTGCGCCGTCACTTCGACGCCATTGGCCTGGCCGATTTCACTCAGCAACAGGCCCAAACGCACGCGGCGTTCGGCAATCGCGCGATATTCATCGCGTTCGTTCTGGATCTCCTTGAGCGCATCCTGCGGATTTTCCTCGCGCGAGGCTTCCTGCTGCAGCTGCGCCCAAATCTGTTCGAATTCGGCATTGACCATGCCCTGAGGCACTTCGAAGTCATGGCCTGCGGCCAGCGCGTCAAGCAGCTGACGTTTCATTTGCGTACGGGTGAGCCCGGCAGTTTGCTGTTCCAGCTGGCCGCGGACCAGTTCCTTGAGCTTGTCGAGGCTGTCGAGGCCCAGTGAGGTGGCGAAATCTTCATCCACCTTGGTTTCGGTTTCGACCTTCACCTGCTTCACGGTGATGTCGAATTCAGCCTCCTGGCCCTTGAGGTTTTCCGCCGGGTAATCGGCAGGGAAGGTGACCTTGATGGTTCTGGTATCGCCCGTTTTCACACCCACCAGTTGATCTTCGAAGCCGGGAATGAACTGGCCCGAACCGATTACCAGTGCTGCGTCCTCAGCCTCGCCGCCTTCGAATTCCTCGCCGTTCAGCTTGCCCACGAAATCGATGATAAGCTGGTCGCCTTCACCCGCCTTCTTGTTCTTGGCGGCATCCTTGTAGCTCTTGTTCTGCCCGGCAATGCCCTGCAGCGCTTCATCCACCGCCTCGTCTGCCACCGGCACAATCAGGCGCTCAAGCTTCAGGCCATCGAGCGAAGGTGCCTCGACCGTGGGCAGCACTTCAAGCTCGACCAGGATTTCCGCATCCTTGCCTTCTTCGTAACCTTCGCCAAGCTCGATTCTGGGCTGCATGGCAGGCCGCAGCGCCTTGTCCTTCATCAGCTGATCGACCGATTCGCGGATCACATCGTTCACAGTCTGTGCGTGCAGCTGTTCCCCATGCATCTTCCTGACGAGATTCGCCGGGACCTTGCCTGGGCGAAAGCCCGGCATTTTCACTTGCGGCGCGATCTTCTTGATCTCGGCATCGATCTTGGCGGCGATATCGCCCGCCACGATGGTGAGCTGGTAGGCGCGCTTGAGCCCGTTGTTGGTGGTTTCCTTGATCTTCATGGGATTTAAACTGAAGCCTTTTCAACAATTTCGCTATAACATAGCTACGTCCGGGCGAACTGGTGCGGGCGAAGGGACTCGAACCCCCACATCTTGCGATACTGGTACCTAAAACCAGCGCGTCTACCAATTCCGCCACGCCCGCTAGCCCGAACGAAGCCGCGCGCGCAGAAACAGCCCGCAACGCGTGTAGGGGAGCGCCATTAGTCGCGCAGGCGCGAAAGGGCAAGCGGAAGCCGCTTGTTTGGTCGTCTCGACGCGACTAAGGGCCGCGCATGACTGAGAATCCCGCACAAGACACCCCGCCCAACCGCCTGTCGGTCAACCCGCGCAGCGAATATTTTGACGCCGACAAGTTGCAACGCGGCATCGGCATTCGCTTCAAGGACCGGGTGCAGACCGACATCGAGGAATATTGCATTTCCGAGGGCTGGGTACGCGTTCAGGCCGGCAAGACGATGGACCGCAAGGGCAATCCGCTGACGATCAGGCTCAACGGTCCGGTCGAAGCCTGGTACGAAGACCTGGGCGAGAACCCGCCGGTCGCAAAAAAGGGCTGATCTTGCGCTTGGCTTGCCAAGTGGCAGGTTAAGGGCCACTTGCAGGCGCACATGAAACCACAGGTCATCATTATCGGCCGCCCCAATGTCGGCAAGTCCACGCTGTTCAACCGGCTGGTGGGCAAGAAGCTTGCGCTGGTCGATGACCAGCCAGGGGTGACGCGCGACCGCCGTATGGGCAATGCCGAAGTGGCCGGCATGGCATTCACCGTGGTCGACACGGCAGGCTGGGAAGACGAGGATGCGGACACGCTGCCCGGCCGCATGCGCGCGCAGACCGAGGTAAGCCTGGAAGGCGCGGATGCAGCGCTGTTCGTGATCGATGCGCGCGCCGGCATCACACCGCTTGACGAGGAAATCGCACGCTGGCTGCGCGAACAGGATATTCCCGTGGTGCTGGTGGCCAACAAGGCCGAAGGCAGGGCTGGCGAAGCAGGCGTATATGAAAGCTATTCGCTTGGCCTGGGCGAACCGGTTGCGCTTTCCGCCGAGCACGGCGAAGGGGTAGCGGACCTGTTTGGCGCGCTGTGGCCGATTATCGGCGAAAAGGCAGACGCTGCCGAAGCGGAAGCAGAGTTTGCAGCCAGCGAAGATGAGGATGCACCGCTCGGTCCGCTCAAACTGGCCATCGTCGGCAGGCCCAATGCGGGCAAGTCCACGCTGATCAATCGCCTGCTGGGTCAAGAGCGGCTGCTGACCGGTCCAGAAGCCGGGATTACCCGCGATTCGATTGCGGTTGACTGGCAATGGACCGATCCGAAAAGCGGCGAGACGCGCGACGTCCGCCTGATCGACACTGCCGGTATGCGCAAGAAGCGCAATGTAACAGAGAAGCTGGAGAAGCTCAGCGTAGCCGACGCCCGCCGCGCAGTCGATTTTGCCGAGGTTGTGGTGCTGCTGCTCGATGCGACGCAGGGGCTTGAGCATCAGGACCTCAAGATCGCCGACATGGTGCTGCAAGAAGGGCGCGCGCTGATGGTGGCGATCAACAAGTGGGACGTTGCTGGCCAGACTGGGCACGAAGACGCATCAAAGCTGTTCAACGGCATTCGCGGGGCACTTGACGACGGATTGGCGCAAGTGCGCGGCCTGCCGCTGTTCGCCGTATCCGCCAAGACCGGCAAGGGCCTGGACGAGATGCTGCGTGCGGCCTTTGAAATCCGCGACAGCTGGAGCAAACGCGTGCCGACCGCAGCGCTCAACCGCTGGTTTGACGATGCGCTGGAGGCCAATCCGCCGCCCGCGCCCGGTGGCCGCCGGATCAAGCTGCGCTATATCACCCAGGCCGGGACCCGGCCGCCGCGGTTCGTTATTTTCGGCACGCGGCTGGAATCCCTTCCCACAAGCTATGAACGCTATCTGGTGAATTCGATCCGCGCAAAGCTGGGCTTTGATGCTGTGCCGGTGCGGTTGCTGCTACGAAGCCCCAAGAACCCTTACAACGCCAACAAGGGCGGTGGCGGAAATTTCAGCGGGTAATGAGTGATGTTGTTCGATTTTCTCGCCAGTAACGTTAACCTTGCCGTGGAACTGCTAGAGCGCACATCCAGCACTGTGCGCGTGCAGGAAATCGTGCGCCTCAGCCTCGCGCCAGCCTTCCTGCTCGCGGGCATCGGCGCGATCATGAACGTGATGATGAGCCGATTGATCTGGGTGGCGGAACGGATCGAGCGGCTTGAGGCTCGCACAAAGGGAAAACAAAGCACGCGCGCCACACGCGAACTCGCCTGGCTTGAGCGACGCCGCCAACTGGCCCAGCGTGCAGTGGTATTCTCGACCTCGGCAGCGCTGATTATCTGCGTGGTGATAGCGCTACTGTTCATCAGTGCTTTCATCAAGCCGCAGATCGGAACGCTGACTGCCGTGTCCTGGATCATGACCATGGCTCTGCTAATCACCGCACTGGTCCAGTTCGTGCTCGAAACGCTGGTCGCGGCGCGCGGCCACGACGCGCGGGCAGAGGCCGAAGCCGCTCAAGAATGCGAGCCCACGACCGGCGCGGTTGATCAAGGGCAAGAATAAGGGGCGAAGCGCATGGCGCCCCGCCCCGAAATTCCGACCTCAAAGGCCGCTCCGCTTATTTCATCTTCAATTCGCGCAGCACATAAGTGCCCTTGATCTCGCGGATCTTGTTGTAAAGCTCGAGCACGGTCTTGTTACTGGATGCCTGGTTCGCTTTGCCCCACGCATCCATGAACTTGTCATATTCCGCCTTGTCGGCATCGAGTGAGGCCATGCTGGGATAGGTTATCCGCAGCACCAGGTTCACTTCGTTGCTGCCATAAGGCACCACATAGATGCCGTAGGACGAAACCTGGCCGATCGACTTGGCCGCTTCATTGGCCCTGACCCAGGTTTGCCGCAAGCCCTCAAGATAGGTGTTGAGCTGCCCCTCGTCGACTTTGACATATGTCAGCTCGACCACTTCCTTTTGCGGCGTGTAGTCTTTCCATTCCTGCAGCTGGGCTGCGGCAGGCGTTGCGAGAGCCATTGCCGCGGCAGCCACGGTTCCAAGCCCGATCGATTTCAGAAATTTCATTTTGTACCCCATTCGTTTCAGGTGACTGCGACCCGAAAGCTGGATGGTGTACGACCCCGTTTTGCATTTGCACGCACCCAGAGCCGAAGCTGGGCCTGATTCGTTGCAGAGTCAAACTGATAACTCAACGAAGTAACTGCCGCCGGGGCTGACCGCTGCCAGAACACCGCGCGATTTAAGCGGGCTCAACCTTCAGCTGGCTTGCTCTGCAGCTGAACATAATTTTCCAGGCCCATGCGTTCGATCATGTCAAACTGGGTTTCAAGGAAATCAACATGCTCCTCTTCACTTTGGAGGATGCCCGCAAACAAGTCGCGGCTGACATAGTCACGCACCTTCTCGCAATGCGCGATCGCATCCTTGAGCAGCGGGATCGCTTCCAACTCGACAGCGAGATCGGCCTTGAGGATCTCCTCCACCGTCTCGCCCACCTTGAGTTTGTGGATCGCCTGGAAATTGGGCAGCGCGCCCAGAAACAGGATTCGCTCGGCAAGCTGATCGGCATGCTTCATTTCGTCGATCGATTCGTGCCGCTCATATTCGGCCAGGCGGGTCACACCCCAATCATGCAGCACGCGGTAATGCAGCCAATACTGGTTGATCGCAGTCAGCTCGTTTGTCAGTGCCTTGTTGAGGAACTCTATGACAGTGGCATCGCCCTTCACGGCGCATCTCCTATAGCTGAAGCAGGTCGGGCATAATTATGCGGGGCGCAGGCAGGATTGGCAAGCCATGCAGTCCGCCAGCCGCCGGTATTCCGCGCCTTGTGAGAAATTCAGACTCAGGCCGCGACGGATCGCAGACCGCACGCGCGCTCTTCAAGCAGGATGTCTTCGGCTTCGACCAGGCACTGGCGGCAATTGGGCTGTTTTCCCAGCGCCGCATAGGCCGCTTCGGCATCGCCGACCACGTGCTGCGCGACGCGGCGCAGCTCTGCTTCCCTGATGGCATTGCAGATGCAGACATACATCGGCTGTGTTCTCCTGCGAGCGATTCGCAAACACCAATTTATGCGAATTATTCGCAATAGCAAGGGCTGTCAGCGCCGCATTGCAAAAATCCTGCCATAGGTCAGGCAACGCCACAGCCATTCGAGCGGGCCGTAACGGAACCGGTCCAGCCATGGCTTCGACCACAAAAGCATCAACACCCAGGTCACCGCCACCACCAGGTAGAGCTGCGGGCGATCGAGCCTGCCGAACAGGCCCAGCGCCCAGCCGTGAAAGACGAACAGCATCACGATCGAGGTGCCCAGGTAATTGCTGAAGGCCGCCCGGCCCGCAGCCGAAATCCGCTGCCCCAACCAGCCGGTCGCATGCGGCGCATAGAGCGATAGCAGCGCGGCCAATCCCAACACCATCACCAGCCGCGGCACCGGACTGATCCCGACGAAGGCCGCCAGGGTCCCGTAATAGGTCAAACCACCTGCCATGGCCCACAGCGCGATGATCAGATGAAGCGCGCCGCCCACCATAACCCCGGTCCAGCCCCAGCGGCGCTGCTTCCCGGGATCGAACTCGCCGCTGAACAGACCCATGCGGTAAAGCGCCATGCCGATCAGCATCAGCGGCAAGGTCTCCATGAAGAACAACGCGATGTTGGATAACGGCTCAGAGCCATGCTCCTTGAAGCGATGCACGACATATCCCGCATAATCGCCCGATTGCACGATTTCCGTTTCAATCACGTCATCGGCCAGTGCCTCCTGCTTGGCAACCTCCAGCTCCGCGCGCATCTCGCTGAAGTTTGCCTGCTCGCCCAACTCCGTGTCCGCCACCAGCGGCAGCGGCGCCATCATCACCGCGTACAGGAAAGCGCCGGCGAGATAGCCCCATATTCCCACCTTGAGCTGGGTTTGCGCCTGCCAGCCGACCATTAGCAGCACCGCCAGGCCGATTACCGCGTAGTAAAACAGTATGTCCCCGCGCCAGATGAAGAAAAAGTGGACCAGGCCGAAGACGCCCAGCCAGAACAATCGCCGCGCCTGCAGCCAGCGCGTGGCGCCGCGCGCCCAGGCCCGCTCCATAAACAGCATCATCCCGGCCCCGAACAGCAGAGTGAACAGCCCCCGCATCTTGCCATCGACAAGCACAAATTGCGCCGCCCACAGCCAGTCTGACGTGACTCCATGTTCGGTGAGGAAGCCCGCCGGATACATATAGGCGCCGAAAGGCTGGCCGAAAGCCACGATATTCGCCGCCAGGATTCCCATCACGGCGATGCCGCGGATGAAATCCAGGCTGGCGATCCGCTCGTTCGAAGTGGCAGGGCGCGGCGCTGCCGCCGTCTGCCCATTTTCCAGACTTTCCAGATCGCCCACCCGTTCCCCCTGCGAAGCATCCCGATAGAGCCCCGTATCACAACCAGCCCGACACAAGAAGGAGGCAAGGCTCTGTTGTTTTTCTTGATGCTCCGATCTTAACCGCAAAGCGGATTTGAGCGCCGACGTTAACCCAAAATTAGGGGTATCCTGCGATCCCGGTGGAACGGAAGTGCCCGCTTGCGGGTGAATTTGGCCTTATAGGGGGACCAGCGTTGCGTGTACTAGCATTGGCATCGCAGAAGGGCGGATCGGGCAAGACGACCCTGTCCGGACATCTGGCAGTCCAGGCCCAGCGTGCTGGCGCCGGACCTGTCGTGTTGATCGATATCGATCCGCAAGGCTCGCTTGCCGATTGGTGGAACGAGCGCGAAGCAGAATACCCTGCTTTCGCCCAGACCACGGTCGCTCGCCTTGCCAACGACCTGCAGGTGCTGCGCCAGCAGGGCTTCAAGCTGGCAGTGATCGATACGCCGCCGGCAATCACCATGGCGATCCAGTCAGTCATTTCAGTGGCTGAGCTGATTGTTGTTCCGACCCGCCCCAGCCCGCACGATCTGCGCGCCGTGGGTGCGACGGTTGACCTGTGTGAACGGGCCGGCAAGCCACTGGTGTTCGTGGTCAATGCAGCCACGCCCAAGGCAAAGATCACCTCAGAAGCTGCCGTTGCGCTGTCACAGCATGGCACCGTAGCCCCGATCACGCTTCACCATCGCACCGACTTTGCCGCCTCGATGATCGATGGCCGCACGGTGATGGAAGTCGATCCCGAAGGCCGCAGCGCAGCTGAAGTGACCGCGCTGTGGAAATACATCTCCGACCGGCTCGAAAAGAATTTCCGCCGCACCGTCTTTGCGGCCCCGGGGTCGCAATCACAAATGCCAGGCATGAACCGTCCAGCTGGCGGCTTTGGCCGCCGCGTCGCTCAATAAGGAGCGCGCAAGATGACTGAAGCCAGCTTTGCTTCCCTCAATCCAGCGCTGCTGGCCCGCAAAGGGGGCGCCAAGCCCGCGATGCGTCCGCAGCTTGGGCCAATTCCAGCCGGCGAGGCCAGCAATCTGGAAGATCTGGGCTGGAACGATATGGGGCAGGATGACGGCACCAATGTCGTGCCGATCAATGCCGCTTCAAATGACGAAGCGCCGATGGTCACACTTGCGACGAAGAAAGCCAGGCCGACTGCTACGCGCAGCTCGGCCCTGAAACGCGGCAAACGAGCCGCCTTTACATTGCGGCTTGATGCAGAGCGCCACCTGAAGCTCCGCCTCGCCGCCACCATCAAAGGTGAAAGCGCGCAGCAAATCGTAACCGATGCGCTCGATAGCCTGCTTGCAGAATTCGAAGACCTGGATGCGCTTGCCGCAAAAATGACGCGCAAGTGACCGGAAATGCGTTGACTGAGGGGATAACCCAATGAGCCACACCGCTACCAACAAGCCGAAGATCGCTCTCGCGCTCAGCACTGCACTCGTCAGCATCGCGCTGTCAGGCTGCGCCGCTTCGACCGCTCCGCCTGCACAGGCTTCGATGGCCAAGGCACAGGTCGCACTGGAAAAGGGCAATGCCAGCAAGGCTGTGGCACATGCAGAAAGTGCCGTTCTGGCCGATCCGCGCAATGCACAGATGCGCGCCCTGCTTGGCGCCGCCTATCTTGAAGCGGGTCGATTCCAGGCCGCCGCCACCAGCTTCTCCGACGCGATCGAACTGGGCGACAATAATCCCCGCACCGCGTTGAGCTATGCCCTGGCGCAGATCGCGCTGGGTAATAGCCACGAAGCTGTCGCCGCGCTCGACCGGGCGGAAGCCGATATCGATCCGGCTGACATGGGCCTGGCGATTGCGCTGGCGGGTAACCCAAATCGCGGTGTTGCGGTGCTTTCAGACGCACTGCGAGCCGGCCAGTCTACCCCGAAGGTGCGCCAGAACCTCGCCTATGCCTATGCCCTTCAGGGTAATTGGCGCGCCGCGCGCATCATGGTGGCCGAAGATGTACCCGCCGATATGGTTTCCGACCGGATCGCCGAGTGGGCGCAAACTGCCGCGCCTGAACAATTCCAGTCCCGTGTTGCCGGGCTGCTCCAGGTCGAACCGACCTATGATGGCGGGCAGCCGGCGCAGCTGGCTCTGGCCAATTTCCCCAGCCACGGGCAGATGGTGGCTGATGCTGCTGCGGAAGTCGAAGCACCGGTTGTTGGTACCAGTGCCGGGGGCGAACTCGCCTCCATCGAACCGGCCGTGCAGCCCTCACCCGAACCCGGCCCAGTGCCGCAGCGCGAACCTGCCCCGGCGCAAAGCGTAGCTGTGGCATTCGCCCAGAATCAGAGCCTTGTTCCGGCCGAACCGGCCGTTGCCACTCGCGTGCACGCGGCCAAGGGGCCGGTCGTGCAACCGCTTCCGGCAAACTATAAGTCGGCTGAAACCAGCAAGCCTGCTGCGAAGTCGCCCCTTGCACCCAGTTCGTCACAGCGCCGCATGGCCGCCACGGCTGACAGCGGCAAGGGCACGCACCTTGTGCAGCTGGGGAGTTTCTCAAGCCGCGCGCATGCCGATCGCGCCTGGACCATTTATCAGAAGCGCTATCCCGAATTATCTGGCCGCAACGTTGTGATCACCGAAGCGGTGGTGATGGGCAAAACCTACTTCCGCGTTGCCGCCGCCGGATTCGGTGCGCGCAGCGCCAGCGCGATGTGCGGTACGGTCAAGGCCGGCGGCAAGGGCTGTATTGCCTATGCCGAAAGCCGCCCGCTGCCCGGTGCCGTGGATCGCGGCATCCGCGTTGCTTCTTCTCGCTGACGGATCTCCTCCCGACACTTCAGCAAGATCGCCCCCGGCACCGCAAGGTTTCGGGGGCTTTTCCTGTCAACCGTAGAGGTATTGCGGGGCGACCGAGTGCCACCAAGTTGACCCCCACAGAAGATTGAGCGCAATACCGGTCGGAATCATCACGGCGGCGTAAATCCAGTAGGCTTTGTGGATCGAACGCTGGCGGTAGAGATCCCACAGGAACATCGGCGCGATGCAGAACAGCGGCCAGATGTCGGCCGTGAGCGGCGATTCCGGCATGGTGTGGTAAAGAAACGGCATGCGGTCGAGGGCGGCGGGCATGGGCACAATCGTTGCCAGGATTATCAACCGCTTGTGTAACCCTGAGTCCCGCTTGCGTGCCCTCAAGGCCAGATACACCAGCAGCAGGAAGCAGGCGCCAGCCCTGAGCTGCAACAAGGCTATGTCCTTCATAAAATTAAGGAAACCCTGCACTTGCAGCTGCACCTCGGCTGGCGCGTCAGCGGTAAACGCCAGGAACGAGCGAATATTGGTAGGTACCAGCACGACCCCGGCGATGACCAGCGCCGGCGCGAGCACCATACCCGCCACGCCAAGCTGCATATGCCATTGCCTGCGCCCCGTAGCCATCAAGGTAGTCTGAGCCAGAAGCAGAAGCATCCAACTGCCCATCAGGACAGCGTGAGCATGCAAGGCAAGCGGGAAAGGTGGTCGTTGGCCCGCTTCTACCGCAGCGATCTTCGCCAAGGAGTCAGGCACAAAGCCTACAAGTACGACCGCAATCAACATTGCGGCCATGAAAACGTAAATCCAGCGATCAACGAACGATATCAGCGAGCTTGCCTGGTCGGCTCGACCGTTGGAATAGACCGCTTCTACATGGGTCGCCATATCCCCTCCCCCAAAAGGACGCGACCTTGGTTAGGAGCATAGCGCAATTTGGCGGGCGATGGGAAGCGCTGTCAGTCGCCTACGCGCACCCCGCCTTTCCACAGCGCGGTGGCTCTTCCCTGCGCGGGCTGACCGTCGAACGGCGTATTGCCCGCGCTCGCGGCCATCTTGCCGCTGTCGACGATCCATGGCTTGTCGGGATCGACCAGTGCAACGTCGCCTTCATATCCCTGCACCAGCAGGCCCGCCTCGACACCAAGCAGTGCGGCAGGGTTACCCGCCATCAGCGCAAACGCGCGGCTCATGTCGATCACCCCGTCACGCACCAGCGTAAGCACCATCGCCAGCAGCGTCTCGGCCCCGGCCATGCCCGGTTCGGCATCGGCAAAGGGCAGCCGCTTGTCTTCCGGCCCGCGCGGATCGTGGCCAGAGGCGATAACGTCGATCGTGCCATCGCCAATCGCTGCGATCACCGCCTGCCGATCGGCTTCGCTGCGGAGCGGGGGTGAAAGCCGGGCGAAGGTACGGAAATCGCCGGTCGCGAGATCCGACAGCATGAAATGCGCCGGGGTGACGCCCGCGGTCACAGGCACGCCGCGAGCCTTGGCCGCACGTACCAGTTCAAGCGCGGCGGCAGTCGTGATCTGGCGGAAATGCAGCCGCGCCCCGCTCATCTCGGCCAGCGCGATATCGCGCGTCGCCGCCAGCGCCTCAGCCCCCGATGGCGCACTTGGCAAACCGAGCCGTGTCGCCATTTCACCGGCAGTTGCGGCCGCATCACCAACCAAACCGGCATCCTCGGCATGGCTCACCACCACCAGATCGAGCATGGCGGCATATTGCAGCAGCCGCAGCATCACGCCGCTATCGGCGATCCATCGCCGCCCGGTTGCAACCCCGCGCGCACCCGCCTCTTTCATCAGGCCGATCTCGGCCAGCTCGCGCCCCTCCAGCGTCCGCGTCGCCGCCGCCAGAGGATGCACCCACAGATCGGGCTTGCCGCTCTTGGCTATGTAGCTGACCCGGCTGGGCAGGTCGAGCGTGGGAGACTGGTCAGGCATCAACGCTGCACGCGTGACCCCGCCAAAATGGAAGGCCGGCTTGTCGACCGCGAACACGCCCAGATCGACCAGGCCGGGCGTGATCAGTTGGCCCTTCGCGTCGATCACCTCGTCGCCTTCCTGTGCCGCGATGTCGCCAACCGCCGCGATCTGCCCTTCGACCAGCCGAATGGCGCCTTGGCTGACGCCCCCGGGCGTGACCAGGCGGCCGTTCCGGATCGTGATGGGGGCCTGCTGCTTCATGCCCAGCCCTCCACCTGCCGCGCACGCCGGGTGAGTATGTCGAGGCAGGCCATGCGGACCGCCACGCCCATTTCCACCTGGCGGGTGATGATCGAGCGATCGAGCATGTCGGCCACGTCGCTGTCGATCTCTACCCCGCGGTTCATCGGCCCGGGATGCATCACCAGCGCATCGGGCGCGGCGCGTGACAGGCGCTCTTTGGTGAGGCCGTAGAGGTGATGGTATTCGCGCGCGGAGGGAATGAACTGGCCCTGCATCCGCTCGGTCTGAAGGCGCAGCATCATCACCACGTCACTGCCGACCAACGCGGCATCGAAATCATGGAACGGCTCTGCCCCCATCGCCTCGACGCCCGCGGGCATCAGCGCCGGTGGCGCGCACAGCCGCACCGTGGCGCCCAGCGCCTGCAGGCAAAGCAGGTTCGAACGCGCGACACGGCTGTGCAATATATCGCCGCAGATCGTGACAGTGAGGCCGGTGAAATCCTCTGCCTTCTCGCCCCTCGCCCGCAAGGCGCGGCGCAGCGCAAGCGCATCAAGCAACGCCTGCGTAGGATGTTCATGCTGCCCGTCGCCTGCATTGAGGACCGGGCAATCGACCTTGCTCGCGATCAGCTGCGTGGCCCCGCTCGATCCATGGCGGATCACGATCGCATCGGCGCGCATGGCATTGAGCGTGATGGCGGTGTCGATCAACGTTTCGCCCTTCTTCACGCTGGACTGCGCGGCATGCATGTTGACCACGTCTGCCCCCAACCGCTTGCCCGCTATCTCGAAGCTCAACAGCGTACGGGTCGAATTCTCGAAGAAGGCGTTGATGATGGTGAGGCCGGAAAGCAGATCATCATGCTTCGAACTGCGGCGGTTGAGTTCGATCCAGGGTTCGGCCTGATCGAGCACATAAAGGATTTCGTGCCGCTCAAGCTGGGCGATGCCGAGCAGGTCGCGATGCGGAAAGGCCAGCCTACCCGCAGGATAGCGGTCCGGGCGTGAAGTTGGATCCGTCGATGTCATTAAAGCCATGCCGTTAGACGAGACATATCGTTCGCTCAACCATTTCCTTGGCCCGAATTGAGTGGAAGTTTGCGCAATCGCGCCTAACTTGGCGGCCAGAGGCAAGGGAATGAACGAATTATGAGCTTTGCAGGCAAGGTTTGGCGGTTGCTGGTCGGGATCAAGGACGGCCTGGTCCTGCTGTTCATGCTGCTGTTCTTTGCGCTGCTGTTTGCAGTGCTTTCAGCGCGGCCCAGCCCCGGCACGGTGCGCGATGGCGCATTGCTGATCGAGCTTGACGGTTATGTGGTCGAAGAACGCGCCAAGATCGACCCGCTACAGGCGCTGTTGTCACAGCAAGCGCCAGTGGCCGAATACGAGGTGGGCGAGCTGGTCAGTGCACTGGATGCTGCGGCTGGCGACGATCGGATCAAGGCGGTCGCCATCGATCTGTCGCGCTTTCTTGGCGGCGGCCAGGTCCACCTGCAGGAAGTGGGCGAGGCGATGGCGCGGGTGCGTGATGCCGGCAAGCCGGTGCTGACCTATTCCTTCGCCTATGCCGACGATGGTTTGCATCTGGCCGCACACGCCAGCGAAGTATGGGTCGATCCCATTGGCGGGGCCATCGTGGCCGGCCCGGGCGGATCCTATCTGTTCTATGGTGATTTGCTCAAGGAATATGGCGTCAACGCCCGGGTCTATCGTGTCGGCACCTTCAAGGCCGCGACGGAGCCCTATACGCGCAGCAACTTCTCCGAACCGGCGCGCGAAAACATGGCCGCGCTTTACGGCGCGCTGTGGGAAGAGTGGCAAGCCAATGTCAAGAAAGCGCGCGCTGCCGCCCGGCTTGACCTTGTGACCGGCGATCCGGTGGCCTGGGTCCAGTCCGCAAGGGGCGACCTGGCCCAGGCGGCGCTTAACGCCGGGCTGGTCGACAAGCTGGGCGACCGCACCCAGTGGGGCGCCCGCGTAGCGGAATTGGCAGGGGAAGACAGCTGGAGCGATGCGCCCGGCGCTTTCGCCTCAACCGAGCTCAAGCCCTATCTGGCCGACATCGGGAGTGATCGCAGCGGCAAGGCAATTGGCATCATTACCGTGGCCGGCGAAGTGGTTGACGGCGAGGCTGGCCCCGGCACCGCAGGCGGCGACCGCATCGCCGATCTGCTCGATGAAGCGCTGAATGACGATCTCGCCGCGCTGGTGGTGCGGATCGATACGCCCGGCGGCTCCGTCACCGCATCGGAGCAAATCAGGCGCGCAATCCTGCGCCACAAGGCCAAGGGCATCCCGATCGCCGTATCGATGGGCAATGTCGCTGCCAGCGCGGGCTATTCGATTGCCACCACTGGCGACCGCATCTTTGCCCAGCCCGAAACCATTACCGGCTCGATCGGCGTATTCGCGGTTATCCCTACTTTCGAGGACACGGCGGCGCGTTTTGGTATCAATGCCGATGGCGTGCGCACCACGCCGCTTTCGGGCCAGCCCGATCTCATCGCCGGCTTCACCCCTGAAGTCGACGCGATCCTGCAGGCCTCGGTCGAAGACAGCTACGCGGATTTCCTGCGCCATGTTTCGGACGGGCGCGGAATCTCGACCCAGGAGGTCGACCGGATCGCGCAGGGCCGGGTGTGGGATGGCGGCAGCGCACGCCAGCTGGGCCTGGTCGATCAGTTCGGCGGGCTTGAGGACGCGCTCGAATGGGCGGCCAAACAAGCCAAGCTCGGCAAGGGCGAATGGCACGCCAAGCGGCTGGGCACGCCACCTTCGAGCTATGATTCACTGATCCGCCAGCTACTGGTCGACAATGCCGAGGATAGCGGCGGCCAGGCCGATCTGTTCGGCCTGATGGCGCGGCAGCGCAACGCCACATTCGCACAGATCGCAACGGACCTTGACCGGCTGGCGCGAGTCCAGGGCGTTCAGGCCTACTGCCTTGAATGCCCGCGCGAAGTGCGCGCAGCTCCTGAAACCGGCATCACTGGCTGGCTCGCCATGCTAGGGCGGCTAATCGCGCGCTAGCGCCCGCACAGCGGCAACAGAGCGCTTGCCAATCGGCGCTCTGCATGGCAATGGCGCGCCCCTGTCCAGGCGGACGGGCGCGTAGCTCAGTGGTAGAGCACACCCTTCACACGGGTGGGGTCGCAAGTTCAATCCTTGCCGCGCCCACCACTACTTTCAGACCCTTATCTGGGCAGATGCCCCCCACCTCGGCGAGGGGGACCTGCGCCTCGATCAGCTCAATTGCGCGCCCTTCTCCAAGGCAGCGAACTGCCTTGAGCGCATGGCCGCCATCTCGGCCAGGCGCCGAATGGCTCAGCTGGCAAAATGAAGGCTTTCCATCAATTTGATGCCATTGGCCGTTGCTTCTGAATCTGCGCGCGGTTTGCATTGTACCGAGCGGCTTCTATGCTGGGTCCCCCATCTTCCATTGGTTAACGCTGATTGGCTTGCTTCCAGAGCCGATGAGGCATTTGCCATTCAGCTAGCAGGAACATCAGATCAGCACATGGCGGAAAACCAGGATCGTCCGATTGAACCACCCATCATTGAACTGCCGATCGAAACCCATAATCGGGGATTTTACGACGGTTTCAGCCGCGAGGTAACGATTCCCGGCAAGATCATCGTGTCGCTGCTCATCATGTGGGCGATCTTTTTCCCTGTCAGCGCGAGCGAAGCCCTGACCGCCGCCAATGCCAACATCATTTCGAGCTTCCGCAGCTGGTATGTCTACCTTGTCGCGCTGCTGATGGTTCTGGCGCTGGTTTTGGCGATCCTGCCGCAATCGGGCAGCTTGCGGATCGGAACTCCCGGAGAGAAGCCCGAATTCTCGCGCTTTTCATGGTTTGCCATGCTGTTCGGCGCCGGCATCGGGATCGGCATGCTGACCTATTCGGTTGGCGAGCCGATGTCCCATTTTTCCAATAGTCCAGAGATCATTCGTGGCGCGATCGACGCACGCTCGGCCGAAGCTGTGCGTCCCGCTTATGTCTACACCTTTCTGCATTGGGGATTTGCCGCCTGGGCCACTTATGCGCTGGTCGGGCTTGCAATCGGATATGTGGCCTATCGGCGCAATCTGCCACTGACCATCCGATCTGCCCTGGTTCCTTTGTTCGGGCAGCGCATGTCAGGCCTGGCCGGCCATGTCGTCGATGTCGTGGCGGTTGTAGCGACTATTCTGGGTGTGGCCGTGACCATGGGGTTAGGTGTCGAGCAATTTGTTGCCGGGCTCTACCGGGTAGGCATGGGCGAGTGGCTGCTAAATGAAGGCGGACGGGCCAGCGTAACCGCGATAGTGCTTGCGCTGTTGGTGCTTGTCGGTGCCTCTACCCTCAGCGCCCTTTCCGGGGTTGGCCGCGGCATCAAATGGTTGTCGAACCTCAACATGGGCCTTTCATTCCTTCTTCTGGCACTGTTCCTTTTTGTTGGTTCAGGTTTGTTTGGCATGGAACTGCTGGCGACCGGATTGTTCGACTATCTACGAACATTGCCAGTGACCGCGCTGACCATCTTCACCAGCGATGGTTCTGCAATCGGTGAACAATTGCAGCAATGGCAACTTGACTGGACGGTGTTCTATTGGGCCTGGTGGATCGCGTTTGCACCCTTTGTTGGAATGTTCATTGCCCGGGTTTCGCGTGGCCGCACGGTCAGGGAGTATGTACTTGGAGTGATACTCGTCCCTTCGCTGATGTGCTTTGCCTGGATGGCGATTGTTGGCGGAACGGCGATTGACCTGGAGCTGAGCGGCGCGGCGCAAGGTGCAATCGTGGGCACGGGTATCTCGGACCAGCTCTATGCAACATTGGCAGTGCTGCTCGATCCGGCGATGGCCTTTGCCGTCTCGATCATTGTGGTGGTTTTGCTGATGACATATCTTGTGACTTCAGCGGATAGTGCGATCCTGATCGTCAACACGATCAACGGTGCCGGTGAAGACGAGGGCCAAAGGCGTCATCACATCATGTTCTGGGGCGCGGCACTGGCATTTATGGTGGGCAGTATGCTGGTGCTGGGCGGCATTGAGGCCATCAGGATCACGATGATAATCGGCGCATTGCCATTCTCATTTGTGCTGGCCCTGATGGCGATTGCGATCGTCAAGGCGATCATTTTCGACCTGATACGCAAACACCATGGCGTGCCAACTACAGCCGAAGCCTGTCAGGACTGGCAACCGGCAAAATAAGAACACCCGGTTGATTCTTCGATAAACTTACTCAAATCAAATAAAAACTTATTGTTATTTGAGTATACATGGCTGTATTTTATCGCTTTGTGTCACACAATCAATTAAAAAATAACTCTTTCTACAGATTTTCGTTTTTACATGATTAATACATAGAGAAACATTTTATCTACTTCGTGTTGTGGTTATTTTACAACATCAAAACTCTTTCTGAAACTTTGCCTCCTCCAGCTGTGGTTATCCCTCCATTGGATTGTTAACTCGCGCATCCATTGGATCGGTATCGATTCAAATTCACAAAATTCTCATGTGAATATTGGCGGCGTGAGTTCCGCACGCTGCGCCCATCAAGACCGCACAGTTTGCCTTGAGAGGACAAAAGAATGAAACAGTTCGTCACCGGCGCATCAATCAGCGCCATTGCCATCGCCATGGCTTCACCGGTTGCGGCCCAGGATCAGAGCCCTGCTGGTGCCAAGCCGAAGCGCACTGGAGGGGTGCCGACGATTGTCGTGACTGCGCAGAAGCGCAGCGAAGACCTGCAGGATGTGCCGGTTTCCGTGCAGGCAATCGGCGAGGAAGAGCTTGAACAGCTCAATATCAATACATTCGAAGACTATCTCGATCAGCTTCCCACCGTTACGGCCGGTGGCAGCGGCCCTGGCCAGAGCACGATCTATATCCGCGGCCTGGCATCAACCACGCCCAATCTGACCACTGCCGGCGTGGCGGGGCTTGCGCCCAATGTCGCTCTCTATCTCGACGAGCAGCCGCTTGCGCAGCCAGGCCGCAACCTTGATGTCTACGCTGCCGACATGGCGCGGATCGAGGTGCTATCCGGCCCGCAAGGCACGCTGTTCGGGGCGAGTTCGCAGGCAGGTGTTGTGCGCCTGATCACCAACAAGCCCAGCCTTTCGGGCTTCGACGCAAGCGCAACCGCAGGCGTCTCGTTCACCAAGGGCGGCGAAGCCAGCTACAAGGCGGAAGCCATGGTCAATGTGCCGGTCAGCGACACGCTGGCCCTGCGCGGGGTTGTCTATCTGGATGACCAGGGCGGCTATATCGACAATGTCGCTGGCACGCGCAACGCCAGCGAAAGCGCGCGTTTCCGCAGCGCCGGCACCGTGCGCGCCAATGGTGTGCCGGTCAGCGCTGGCCGGGCCGGCTTTCAGGCCGGATCAGACCTTTCGGCAGTCAATTTCATCGACGCGGACAATAGTAGCTTGGTTGAAGATGACTTCAACGACACGCAATATTCTGGCTTCCGCGCCACCGCGCTGTGGGAAGTAACGCCGGACTGGACCGTCACTCTCGCGCACACGCGCCAGAGCGTGGAAAGCGACGGCGTATTTTTCGCCGACCCAGAACTTGACGGGCTCGGCGACCTCGAAATCCAGCGTTTCGAAGACGACCGCCTGGAAGATGATTTCTCGAACACGAGCTGGACCGTCGAAGGTCGCCTGGCCATGCTCGATGTTGTCTATACCGGTGCTTATACCGACCGTGATACACAGCAACGGGTCGATTATTCCGACTATCTCTTCGCCGGACAGTATCTGCCCTATTACATTTGCGATGGCGCTGTGACCTATCCCGGCGCGGCCGATCCCAGCGGCACTTGCCAGGCCCCCAATCTCTATGTGTCCTCCGACAGCAAGACCACCGTGTTCACCCAGGAACTGCGCTTCAGCACGCCGGTGGAAAACCGCTGGCGAGTGACAGCCGGCGGCTTCTACAGCGATCTTACGCTCAAGGAGCGCAACGACTTTGCATACCCAGGCAATGTGCTTGCCGACCCGTTCGGTCCTTTCAAGCCGAACTTCCCCTTCCCCGGTTTCAATACCGATCCGGGGCCGTTCCCGGCCGATGTCATTTTCCGCAATGACATTCGCCGCACGGACAAGCAGCTCGGCCTGTTCGGTGAAGCGAGCCTGGACATTGTGCCTGACCTGCTGACGGTGACCTTTGGCGCACGCTATTATGACATCAAGGTCGATCTTGAGGGCAGCGCCAACGGTTCGTTCTGCAACAGCTTCAGCGCTACCGATCAGAACGCGTTCGGAACCAATATCTCGGACCTCTATGATGGTGATGGCGAATTCACCTTTATTGGATCGTGCGATCCGGCATTGCGCCAGACCTTCACGCTTGACGATACATTGGCTGACATCCAGGCCGCTGGCCTTTCGGCGACGCAGGCCCAGCAGGTGTTCAACGCCGTGCGCGCACCCGACAAGGCCAAGACCAACGGTGTGATTTACAAGGGCACCGTAACACTCACTCCCAGCGAAGATATTCTGTTCTACGCCACCTATTCAGAGGGTTTCCGCCCTGGCCTGCTAAACCGTCCGGGCGGGGCAACCAACGCATCAGGATTTACGGTGCCGTTCGAACTCGACACCGATGAGGTGAAGAATTACGAAATCGGCTGGAAAACGGAGATGGCCGGTGGCCAACTGCGCCTCAACGGTAGCGCGTTTTTCGTCGATATCAGCCGGTTGCAGACGACCATCTTCGATCCCAGCATCACCAATCTGTTTTTCTCGGACAACGCGGCGAATGCTGAAATCCTTGGTGTCGAAGCCGATTTCACCTTTGCTCCCTATGCCGCGCCGGGCCTGACAGTGGCGGGTGCATTCTCGGTGCTCGACACCAAGATCACCGAGGTGCTGACCCCAACCGACGATGTGGTCGAAGGTTCGGATCTGGCATTTGCCCCATCGTTCCAGGGCAATATGCGGGTGCGTTATGAATGGGATCTCAGCAGCACGCTGGGCGCCTATATCCAGCCGCAGCTTTCCTATTCGGCTTCGAAGTTCACCGACATCATCGAAATCAACAAGCTCGAACTCGATAGCTACACGGTATTCGATCTTTCCGCCGGTATCACCGCAGATCAGTGGAAATTCGAAGTGTTTGGCGAGAACCTGTTCGACACACGGGCCGAGATTTCGGGTAACTTCGTGTTCGACCGGGCGCGTATAACCACCAACCGTCCGCTCACCGTGGGCATGCGTGTGTCGTTCGACTATTGAGCTCTGCGTAAACGCGCTTGAAGCGGTGGGGGTGAGCCTTGGCGGTTCACCTCCGCCGTTTTGCTTTGTAGGGATAGGCAATGGCCGAACGCGACGATCAACTCAAAGCCGCACAATCCGCTCTGCAAGCCGGTGAGTTCGACCGCGGGCTCGCACTCGCTCGGGCGGTTCTGGACGATGAGGCTGCGCATCCCGAAGCGCTGTATATGGCGGCGGTTGCCTCCCGGTACCTCAATCAGCACGATAAAGCGGCCGAATACCTTCGCGAACTTCACCAGGCGATGCCGGAGTATGGCCGCGCGTGGCAGGAAGAAGGCCATCTCGCGCTTGCCCGCAAGGACGAACCGGCCGCCCTTAACGCCTTTGTGCGGGCAACCCGTTTCAACCCGGCGCTGACGGCCAGCTGGCGCGAACAGGCAAACCTGCTGGGAAAGCTCGGCAGGCCTGCCGAAGCGGCCAGCGCTACGGCACAGTTCGAAAGGCTCGGCTCGCTCCCGCGCGAGCTTGTCGCCGTTACCAATCATCTGCATGAGGGGCGCCTGCTGCGGGCAGAGGAGATCTGCCGCCACTTCCTGCGCCAGAACCCGCGCAATGTCGAAGGTATGAGGTTGCTGGCGCGGATCGGGATCGAGCTGGGAATACTCGACGATGCCGAATTCCTGCTGGAGAGCGCGGTCGCGTTCGAGCCTGACAATATCCAGTTGCGGCTGGACTATATCGATGCTCTTCGCCGCCGGCAAAAGTTCGACAAGGCCTGTGCCGAGGCCGAGGCGCTGCACGCACGCGATCCTGACAATCCGGTGTTCCAGTCAAGGCTGGCGATCGAAAGCATGCAGACCGGCGCCTATGATCGCGCCTTCGCCCTGTTCAATGCGGTGCTTGAGAAATTGCCCGGCGATCCGGCCACCCTCACCAGCCGGGGGCACGCGCTCAAGACCGTGGGCCAGGCCGAAGATGCGGTGGCCAGCTATCGGGCGGCGATCGCGGCCAAGCCCGATCATGGCGATGCCTATTATGCGCTCGCCAATCTCAAGACATATCGGTTTGACACCGATGAGATCGATGCAATGCGCCAGCAGGCGGCGCGCCCCAATCTTGCCTTCATGGACCGGGTCCATCTGTCCTTTGCACTGGGCAAGGCGCTGGAAGACCGCGGCGAATATGAACAGAGCTTCTGTTTCTATGACGCAGGCAATGCGCTGAAACGGGCACAAAGCCGCTATAGCGCGGAAGCGATGAGCCGCGAGCTGGCCAGCCAGCGCGAAGTCTGCACGCCCGAGCTGTTCGAAAAGCACCGCGATAGGGGGCATGCAGCGCCCGATCCGATCTTCATTCTCGGCCTGCCGCGCGCAGGCTCTACCCTGCTGGAACAGATTCTCGCCAGCCATTCGCAAATCGACGGCACACTGGAACTGCCCAATATCCTTGCGCTGGCACACCGTTTGCGCGGCAAGCAAACCGGCCAATCTCGCTATCCTGAAATCCTGCATGATCTGACAGGCGAACAGCTCGAACAATTTGGCGCGCAATTTGTCGAAGAGACCGGCATTCACCGCCAGGGCGCTCCGTTCTTCATCGACAAGATGCCCAACAATTTCCGCCACATCGGGCTGATCCACCTGATCCTGCCCAATGCCAGGATCATCGATGCGCGCCGCGCGCCGCTCGATTGCTGCTTCTCCGGCTTCAAGCAATTATTCGCCGAGGGGCAGGAATTTACCTACGGCCTGCACGAAATAGGGCGCTATTACGCCGATTATGTCGAATTGATGGAACATTGGGACCGCGTGCTGCCGGGCAAGATATTGCGCGTCCAGCATGAGGATGTGCTGGACGATCTGAAAGGGCAGACCCGCCGCATGCTCGACTATCTCGGCCTGCCGTTCGAACAGGAGTGCCTGGAATTTCACAAGACCGACCGTGCAGTGCGCACCGCCAGTTCCGAGCAGGTGCGCCAGCCCCTCAACCGCGCCGGGCAAGGCGCATGGAAACCCTATGAACCCTGGCTGGGTCCGCTCAAGGAAGCGCTCGGTTCGCTGGCCAGTTAGGCCAGCCGCGCACCGTCTGGTGTGGCCTCGCCAGGATCAGCCAACACAATCCGGCCGTGTTCATCGGGAAAGCCCAGCACCAGCACTTCGGACATGAGCGGGCCGATCTGGCGCGGCGGGAAATTCACCACTGCCATGACTTTGCGGCCCACCAGGCCTTCATGCGAGTAGAGATCGGTGATCTGGGCCGAGCTCTTCTTTTCACCAACCCCAGGGCCGAAATCGACCCAAAGCTTGATCGCAGGCTTGCGCGCCTCTGGAAACGGTTCGGCCCTCGTCACCGTGCCGCAACGTATGTCAACCTTCAGGAAGTCGGCGAATTCGATCTTGTCCATGCCACCCTAACTAGACAGCGAAGCAGGAATTGTCGAACCAGCCGTCCCGAGTTTGATGCTCACTTCATTGCTGCTAGGCAGGGCGCATGCTCGCTTCTGCCATCTCTGTCCGTGCTCTACTTATAGCGATCTTCATCCTGATGATTGGCAGTGGCTTTCTGTCGACCTTGATCGCCGTTCGACTGGAACAGGCAGGTGTGGCAGCGTTGCTGATAGGCCTGGCGGCGACCAGCTATTTTTCCGGCCTCACTTTGGGATCGCTGCGTGTGGAAAGCCTGATCGCAAGGATCGGGCATATTCGTTCCTTTGCTGCCTTTGTTACCGTCTATTCGGCGAGCAGCCTGACATATGCGATCATCGATCACATCTCGATCTGGATTGTCCTCCGATTTGTCGATGGATTCACTATGGCCGGAGTGTTTGTTTGCCTCGAAAGCTGGCTGAACCGGCAGGCAACCCCGACAAACCGCAGCGCGATCCTCGCGTCCTACATGATCGCTCTGTATCTCGGTCAGGCGGCAGGACAGTTTCTGCTCAACCTTGGCGAGAACGCACCCGATCTGCCCTTCATGATCTCTGCGGTACTTCTTTCGATCGCATTGCTGCCGGTACTGCTGACCCGCATGGAGCAACCCCAGCTTGAGCATTTCGTGCCATTTTCGCTGCGGCGTCTCTATGACGCCTCGCCCCTCGGAATCTTCGGGACCCTGGCAACTGGCGCAATGCTGGGCGCGTTCTACGCAATGGGGGCGGTCTACGTGCAGCGGATCGGAATGGAACTGTCGCAAGTGGCGCTATTCACCTCCAGTGTAATCGCTGGAGGTGTAGTATTGCAGTATCCGCTGGGCATGTTGTCGGATCGGTTTGACAGACGGCGCGTAATAATCGCGTGCTTCCTGGTCGTCACTGCAATCAGCGCTGCGCTCGCCTTTTTCCCGCTGCCTCCAGTCGGTACCATTGCGCTGGGTAGCCTGTTCGGCGGATTTGCCTTTGCCCTCTATCCCTTGTGCGTCGCGCACTCGAACGACCATCTCGGCGAGGAAGAACGCGTTGGTGCAAGTAGCGGTTTGGTGCTGGCCTATTCGGCTGGTGCCATGGCCGGGCCGATAATCGGTTCTGCGGGCATGGGATTGCTGGGCCCTGAGGGGCTATTTGTGGTTATCGGCGGGATCGCTGCAATGGGTGTCATTTTCGGTATGCTTCGCACCCTGGCTCGCGGTTCAGTGCCACCTCTAGAGCAGCAGGCATTCCAGAGCTTGCCGCGTACCACACCAATGGCAGCAGTATTGGAAGTAGAGGAAGGTTGAAGCAGGCCGGTTAGAAAACGTCGTGGCTATTCAGCCTGCCATATAGACCTTGCCCCTTTGTTCTTCTAAGCGCTGTGTCGTTTTGCCAAACCAGCAAAGAAAGAGAGCATCGTGCAACAATCAGTGATCCGCATTGGCGCCATTGCCGTCTCTCTTTTCCTTGCGGCTTGCGGCGGCAGCGAAAGCACCTCCGTCGCAAGCGAAGATACTGCCCCAGCAAGCGAGCGGGTGGCGGCACAATCGGCCCCCGCAACTCCGCAAGCAGACGACATTTCAACGGTTGACGGCACCGCGCTGGCAGACTTCACCGGCGATGCGGCTGCTGGCGAGAGGGCTTTCATGCAGTGCCGCACCTGTCATGTCATGGACCCCGGCGTAAACCGCATGGGGCCATCGCTGGCCGGTATCATAGGCCGCAAGGCGGGCTCCGTGGACGGTTTCAACTATTCGCCAGCGATGGCTGAAAGCGAAATCACCTGGACGCCGGAGAAGCTGTATCAGTTTCTTGAAAATCCCCGCCGGGTCGTGCCTGGAAACCGCATGGCCTTTGCGGGAGTGCGAAACGATCAGGAGCGTGCGAATCTGATCGCTTACCTGAAGGATGCGCAAAGATAGGGCCACGCCTGCCTGGCGGCTTGCATGACAAAGCTTTAAGCCGAACAAGGCACGCAGCACTGCGGCTTTCCGGTCGATCGCCGGCAGATGCGCGGGCAAGCGGGAATTTTCGTCCAAACGCATCTGGCATTTGAGCGGCGCAAAGGGCATAGGCGCTGCCCATGCACGATATCCGTTTTATCCGCGAGAACCCCGAGGCGTTCGATGCCGCTCTGGCGAAGCGCGGCGCGCAGCCTGTGGCCGCCCAACTGCTTGAGGCTGACGAGGTGCGCCGCGCCGCCACCACGCGGCTGCAGGAAGCGCTCGGCCGCCGCAATGAAGCCTCGAAGCTGATCGGCCAGGCAATGGCCAAGGGTGATAGGGAAACCGCCGAAACGCTCAAGGCCGAAGTTTCCGAACTTAAGGAAGTCCTGCCAGCGCTTGAGGAAACCGCGCGCGCGGCCGACCAACAGCTGGAGGACCTGCTCGCAGTTATTCCCAACCTTCCGGCTGATGATGTGCCTGTGGGCGCGGACGAGAACGACAATGTCGAGGTTGCGAGCTGGGGCACCAAGCGGGAGTTCGAATTCGAGCCCAGGGAACACGCCGATATAGCGCCCGCGCTGGGCATGGACTTCGAGACCGGCGCCAGCATCAGCGGCGCCCGTTTCACCTTCCTGCGCGGCGACATGGCGCGGCTCCACCGCGCGCTGGGCCAGTTCATGCTCGACGTCCAGACCCGCGAACAGGGCTATACCGAATGCAATCCGCCGGTGCTGGTCAAGGACGAGGCGATGTATGGCACCGACAAGCTGCCCAAATTTGCAGATGATTCATTTCGGACCACCGACGACCGTTGGCTCATCCCCACGTCCGAAGTCAGCCTGACAGCTTCCGTCATGGGCCAGATCCTCGACGATGCGGTGCTTCCCATCCGGCTCACCGCGCTGACACTGTGCTTCCGCAGCGAGGCTGGCGCAGCTGGCAAGGACACACGCGGCTTCATCCGCCAGCACCAGTTCGAGAAATGCGAACTGGTAAGCATCACGCGCCCCGAAGATAGCGAGGCGGAACACGAACGCATGACCGAAGCCGCCGAAGCGATCCTGCGCGCACTTGAACTGCCCTATCGCAAGATGCTGCTTTGCACGGGCGACATGGGCTTTGGCGCGCGCAAGACCTATGATCTCGAAGTCTGGTTGCCGGGGCAAGGCGCGTATCGCGAGATCAGCTCCTGCTCCAACACGGGGGATTTCCAGGCACGGCGGATGAACACACGCTATCGCCCTGACGGTGACAAAAAGACCGCCTTCGTCCATACGCTCAACGGATCGGGCCTGGCGGTCGGGCGCACGCTGGTGGCGGTGCTGGAAAACTACCAGCAGGCCGATGGCAGCGTGACGGTGCCCGAGGTGCTCCGGCCCTATATGGGCGGCGTGACCCAGTTGGAGCCGGCGTCCTGATGCGTATTCTGGTCACCAATGATGACGGTATTCACGCCCCTGGCATTGCCGCGCTGGAAGAGATTGCCCACGCGCTGTCTGATGACGTGTGGGTCTGTGCCCCGTCTGACAACCAGACCGGCGCGGGCCATTCGCTGACGTTGGCGATGCCGGTGCGCCTGCGCAAACATGCCGAGCGGCGCTTTTCCGTCACCGGCACGCCTACTGATGCGGTTTCGATCGGGCTCAAGCAGGTGATGGAGGGCGAACCTGACCTGATCCTGTCGGGTATCAACGCAGGTGCGAATCTGGGTGACGACATCACCTATTCGGGAACGGTGTCCGCCGCAATGGAAGGGGCGCTGGCCGGCGTGCGGTCGATCGCCATGAGCCAGGTGATGAAACAGGATCGCCCGGCGTGGGGTGACCGCTTTGCTGCGGCGCGCGAATGGGGGCCGAAGGTGATCCAGCCGCTCCTTGGCACCCCGTTCCAGCCGCGCACGCTGGTGAGCGTCAATTTCCCCTGCCTCGCACCAGAAGAAGTCATGGGAATACGCGTCGCGCGCCAGGGTTTCCACGATTATGCCCGCGCGTCGGTGGTCGAAGGCCGCGATCCACGCGGGCAGCGATATTACTGGTTCGGGCTCGACGCGATTGAACATACCCCCGATCACGGCACTGACCTTGAAGCCATCGCCGCAGGCTATGTCTCGGTCACCCCTCTACAGCTCGATCTCACTCACCGCGCTTCGCTGGAACCACTGGCGCAGCGGTTCAACGGGCGATAGAGTCCACAGCGTGACGGAACAACAGCTCGACCGGGTCGCTCACGCCAAGGACACGCGCCACTATCGCGGGCCGCAATTCAAGCCGCTCAGGCGCGCCGTAAAGGTGCCCGTCTGGGGCGATTTCTTCATCCGTATCGGCTTGGCCCTAGCCCTGGTGTTCTTCGTGGTGATAATCCACTGGTTAGACCGGGGAGGGCTGGTCGACAGTGTCGATGGTGAAGTCAGCTTTTCGGATATCGTCTATTTCACCATGATCTCGATCACCACCACGGGATTTGGCGACATTGCCCCGGTGACCGACCGCGCACGGATGATCGAAGCAATCATCGTAACTCCGATCCGTTTTGCCGTGTTTTTCATTTTTGTCGGCACCGCCTATAATTTCATCATCAAGCGCAGCTGGGAGAAGTGGCGCATGGAGCGTATCCAGGAAAACCTCGCTGATCACATCGTTGTCCTGGGGTTCGGTATTTCCGGCTCCGAAAGCGTGCACGAGCTGATCGAGCGCGGGATCAACCCAAGCCATATCGTGGTGGTCGACCCCAGCGAAGAACGATTGGTGGAAGCCGAAAAACTGGGCTGCAATGTGATGGCAGCTGACGCGACGCGCGATTCGACGTTGGAGGCAGTGCGGATCAGGAATGCCCAGCGCGTGCTGGTATCTGCCGGGCGCGATGACACTTCGATTCTGATCGTGCTGACCGTGCGCGCGCTGGCGCGCGACGTGCCGATCAGCGTAGTAGTGCGCGCGGATGACAATGAAGCGCTCGCGCGCCAGGCGGGCGCAAACACCGTTATCAATCCGGTCCGCTTCACCGGCCTGTTGCTGGCAGGAAGCGCGCGCGGCGCCCACATCGCTGATTACCTGGCAGACCTCGCCTCCGTCAGTGGCCGGGTGCAGCTGGTCGAACGCATGATCACGCAAGAGGAATGCGGCAGTTCAATCGACCAATTGCCGGGCGGCGGACGCGGCCTGCGCGTCTATCGTGACGGCCAGACGTTCGGTTTCTGGGAAGATGAGTGCAAGAACCTGCAGGCAGGCGATATTATCGTCGAGATCGTTCCAGCCGAGAATGGCAGCGGCAAGGGTGACGGCCATTGATCTTCGGAAGCATGCCCAAGGCTTTAAGGCAAATAGGCGTGCACCAGCCCCATGGCGATGTAGAACAGCAGCCAATAACCCGCATCGATGAAGAATAACGCCTTCGACTTCTGCGAGAACAGGTAATTGGTGCCGATCGCCGGGACAATAAAGCCCAGCGCCACGCCAAACGCTGTGAGCACCTTGACTCCAATCGAGAATTCAGCGCCCAGCTCGGCATAACTCTGGAACGTATGTGCCAACACCCAGCTCGCCAGCAATGAAAACGCGAATGCGCCGCCATAGACCATGCCCATGTTGACCGATTTCACATCTTCTTCGGTCAGGCCGACCGCGCCCATCCATTTCTTGCCCATGACTGGGCCGTACCAGATGCCGCCCACCACAAAACCCGCCAACGCCGCCAGCACTACGCCCAGCCAGTTTACTGCAAACAGATCCATCGCATTGCCCTCCCCTCCAATCGACCCTAGCGAAACAGTAGCGTATTTTGCCGCGCTGGTGTAGGGGCGCCGCCACTTATGAACACCACCACAACCCGTCTCCCCGACCAGAAGAAGGTCGGCATGGTTTCCCTCGGCTGCCCCAAGGCGCTGGTCGATTCCGAACGCATCCTTACCCGGCTGCGCGCCGATGGCTATGCCATGTCGCCCGACTATGCCGGGGCGGATGTGGTTCTGGTCAACACATGCGGCTTCCTCGACAGTGCCAAGGAAGAAAGCCTGGCGGCGATCGGGGAAGCGATTGCCGAAAACGGCCGCGTGATCGTGACCGGCTGCATGGGCGAAGAGGCCGACGCGATCCGCGCCGCGCATCCGCAGGTGCTCGCGATCACTGGCGCGCACCAGTACGAACAGGTGGTCGAGGCGGTGCACACCCATGCTCCGCCCAGCCAGGGGCCGTTTGTGGATTTGATCCCGCAGCCTGACGAGGCGGGTATCAAGCTCACCCCCCGCCACTACAGCTATCTCAAGATTTCAGAGGGTTGCAATCACTCCTGCGCATTCTGCATCATCCCGCAGCTGCGCGGCAAGCTAGCCAGCCGCCGCGTCGATGCGGTGCTGCGCGAGGCGGAAAAGCTGGTCGCGGCGGGAACCAGGGAACTGCTCGTCATCAGCCAGGATACCAGCGCTTACGGTGTCGATATCCGGCACGAAGAGCGCGACTGGAAAGGCCGCCCGGTCCGCGCGCATATGACCGATCTGGCGCGCGAACTTGGCCAATTGAAGACGCCCGAAGGCGCTACGCCGTGGGTGCGGCTGCACTATGTCTATCCCTATCCGCATGTCGATGCGGTGATCCCGCTGATGGCGGAGGGGTTGTTGACGCCCTATCTCGACATTCCCTTCCAGCATGCCAGCCCCAAAGTGCTCAAGGCGATGAAGCGCCCCGCCAACGAGGCCAAGGTGCTCGAACGGCTGAAGTCGTGGCGCGAAATCTGCCCGGACATTGCCATCCGCAGCAGCTTCGTGGTCGGCTTTCCCGGCGAAACCGAGGATGATTTCCGCTATCTGCTAGACTGGCTGGAAGAGGCGCAGCTTGACCGTGTCGGCGCGTTCCGGTTCGAGCCGGTGGCCGGCGCGGCGGCCAATGCCCTGCCCGATCCGGTGCCCGAAGCGGTCAAGGAAGAACGCTACGCACGGATCATGGAAGTGAGCGAACGGATCAGCGCGGCAAAGCTTGCGGCGAAAGTGGGCCTCACGCTCCCCGTCATCATCGACGAGGTCGGCGAGCCCGACGAGGACGGCGATATCGGTGCAACCGGGCGCTCGCAGGCCGATGCTCCCGAAATCGACGGCGCGGTCTATCTGCGCAATGTGCCTGAAACGCTGCGTTCGGGCGATATTGTCAAAGTCGCGGTGGAAGATGCCGACGCGCATGACCTGTTCGGGGTGATTTCTTCAAAATAATACAATAGTATTTTAATGAGCACTCGTCAGCGGGCTCTGCCTGCGTGGGAATTGGTTGTAATAAAAACGATCGCTCCCATATAGAAGCCAAGATCAGTATTTTAAAATATTCATCGGCATTTTCCCTTTGTTGATTGAATGACAGCCCGACAGAATTCGATCTGATCGGAAACATAGGAAAATGAGATGAATAAATTTACCGGGACTTCAGCGTTCGTCCTCCTCACTTTGGGCCTTGCCGCCTGCGCCGGACCGGACACTTCACAAATGAGCGCCGGTGAGCGGATCACCGAACGCGGCGGCGAGATCACGCAATATGGCGATGACTGGACATCCGGAAACAAGGAAGTTCGCGATGGCGAGAAGCTGATCGCCAGAAGTACCAGCCAGATTACCAACGCCCGCAAAAAGCTCGCCAAGGCCGAAGCCGATCAGGTCAAGGCGCGGCAAATGATCGCTGACGGCACGATCAAGATGCAGCGTTCAGAGGCCGATTATGCTGCTGTCCGGGCCGGGCCGGCCGCAACCAACATCTCGCAGCCAGAATAACCACATCGGGTTTCGCCGCAGTGACAGGCAGAATTGCAGGCCGATGCGCCAGAGATCGACGGCGCGGTCTATCTGCGCAATGTGCCCGTAACGCTGAGCTCAGGCAATATTGTCAATGTCGCGGTGGAACACGCCGATGCGCATGATCCATGCGGGGTAAATCCACACCCGCGATCAGCTGCTGGCGCGCACCAACAGACGCACCGGCACCCGCTGCACGCTTGGGTGCCTCACGTCCTCACCGCTGACCGCTTCGACCAGCAGCCGCCCGGCAAGATCAAGGTCGGGCTCTATCGTGGTCAGCGGCGGGTTGCTGAGCTCCCCGGCCGGAAGCCCGTCAAAGCCCACAACTTTTACGTCACCGGGGATCCTTACCCCTGCTGCATGGAATGCTTCGAGCACACCGAAGGCGATTGCATCGCAGACCGCAAACACGCCGTCGAAGGGTTCGCCGCGCCTGAGCAAGGCCTGCGCCGCAAGTCGGCCCTGCTCGCGCCGATCCTTGCCTTGTTCGATCGCGATGAGATCAACCTTCACACCCAATTCGGTCGCGCGCGCCATGAAACTGTCCGTCCGTTCGGCAAACTGGCGCTGCACCGAGCCATGCGAACCGATGCAAACCAGCCCTTTGCAGCCTTGCCCGGCCAAATGCTCTGCCGCCAGCCTCGCACCCGCATGATTGTCAGAGCTGACCCAATCGAGATCACCCATCGGAGATCCCCAATAGGCCACAGGCTGGCTGGCTTCGCCGATCTTGCGGAAAAATTCCCACGCTGCCCGGTTGGCTGTGGTGCCGATCACGATCAGTCCTTCGGCCTGGCCGCGTTCGACATAATGGCCGAAAAGCTGGTCCTCCTCTGCCTGAAGCGACACCAGCACTTCCAGCCCGCGCGCTGAAGCCGCCGTGCATATCCCGCCCAGCAGCGCATAGGAGAACGGATTGACGTCTTTCGCGCTATAGCCCGGCTTGCAGATCACAACGGCGGCCAGGGTGCCGGTATGCCCGCGCCGCAGCCGGGCGGCGCGTTCATCCACGAAATAGCCCAGCTCACGTGCTGCCTCGAGCACGCGCGTTCGCGTTCCCTCGGTGATCACCGCCGAACCGGACAGTGCGCGCGACACCGTTGACTGGCTCACACCGGCCTTTTCGGCAACATCGAAACTGGTAACCCGCACGGGCTTGCGCTGGGCATCCATCGTCCTCATCCCTTGCTTCCACCCCCACCCTTGAACGAGCGAATTTTCGGCGCGTGAATAGCTATGCGATGCTATGGCCCACATTTGGCCGACACGCTAGATGTCTGTGATACGATGCGCGGGAGAAGCGAGCAGATGAACATGCCTTCGATGCACAGTGGCGGCTTCACTGCCGACCGGTTGTTGCTGTTCGGCGCGACTGGCGATCTGGCGCAGCGCATGTTGCTGCCCTCGCTCTGCGCGCTCCACGCTGACGAGCTGATCGATCCTGAGCTGAAGATCGTGGCGACGGCGCGCTCGGAGTTGACGAACCATGAATATCGCAACTTCGCGCGCGCGGCATTGGAGAAATATCTGCCCGCAGACCGGCGCGGCGGGATGGCCGATTTCCTCAACCGCCTGAGCTATCAGCCGCTCGATGCCACTACGCTTGATGGCTTCAACGCGCTGGCGGAAAAGGTGGGCCAACCAGGGCAGGGGCTCGCGATATTTCTGTCGACCGCACCGAGCCTGTTCGAACCCACTATCAAGGGCCTGCAACATGCCGGGCTCGATGGCGCAAACGTGCGCATGTGCCTGGAAAAGCCGCTTGGCACCGATCTGGCTACCAGCCGCGAAATCAACGATGCGGTGGCATCGGCATTCCCCGAGGAGCGGATATTCCGGATCGACCATTATCTGGGCAAGGAAACCGTGCAGAACCTGCTGGCACTGCGCTTTGCCAATCTGATGTTCGAACCGATCTGGAATGCGGCGCATATCGACCATGTCCAGATCACTGTGGCTGAAACCGTCGGGCTTGAAGGCCGCGTTGGCTTCTACGACGATGCCGGCGCCCTACGCGATATGGTGCAGAACCACATGCTGCAGCTGCTGGCATTGGTGGCGATGGAGCCGCCCGGCAGCTTTGACGCCACCGCCGTGCGTGACGAGAAGGTCAAGGTGCTGCGCGCGTTGCGCCAGGTCGAATCGGGCGAGACGGTAACAGGCCAGTACCGCGCCGGGGCGATCAACGGCAAGGCCGTGCCCGGCTATGATGACGAACTGGGCAGGGAATCGAACACCGAAACCTTTGTTGCTATCAAGTCCCATGTCGACAATTGGCGCTGGAAGGGCGTGCCCTTTTACCTTCGCACCGGCAAGCGGCTGCCCGAACGCGTGACGGAGATCGTGGTCCAGTTCCGCTGCGTCCCACATTCGATCTTCGCCGGAAAAGGTGCAACCATGCAGCCCAACCGGCTGGTGATCGGGATTCAGCCGGAAGAGAACATCACGCTGTCACTGATGACCAAGGTACCCGGGCTTGACCGTGAAGGGATCCGGTTGCGCCAGGTGCCGCTCAATATTGCCATGCCCGATGCTTTTTCCGGTGCGGTGCGCCGCATCGCCTATGAACGCCTGCTGCTCGACCTGATCGAGGGCGATCAGACGTTGTTCGTACGGCGTGACGAAGTGGAAGCCCAATGGCAGTGGATCGACGCAATCCGCGCCGGATGGCAGGCCGATGGCCTGATCCCGAAGACATATACCGCCGGAAGCTGGGGGCCGAGCGCCGCGATCGCGCTGGCCGAACGTGACGGAGTAAGCTGGCATGAGTGATCTCAACCCCACCATCGCGCGGGTAACCGAGCGGGTGATCGAAAAATCGCGCGCCAGCCGCCAGGCCTATCTCGACCTGATGGAGCGCGAGGCAGACCGCGCCCCTGATCGCAGCCAGGTTTCCTGCTCAAACCTCGCCCATGCCTATGCCGGGGCACTGGATGACCAGGCCACGATGAAGGCCGGCGGCGCGCCAAATATCGGTATCGTCACCGCCTATAATGATATGCTGAGCGCGCATCAGCCCTATGGCCGTTATCCTGAACGGATGAAAATTTACGCCCGCGAAGTGGGCGCAACGGCGCAGGTTGCCGGCGGCACCCCCGCCATGTGCGACGGGGTGACGCAGGGCGAAGACGGGATGGAGCTGTCTCTTTTCAGCCGTGATGTGATTGCGCTGTCGACCGGGGTGGCGCTGAGCCATGCGATGTATGACGGTGTGGCCTGCCTTGGCATTTGCGACAAGATCGTGCCGGGTTTGATGATCGGCGCGCTGCGCTTCGGCCACCTGCCAGCGGTGTTTGTGCCATCGGGGCCAATGCCCAGCGGCGTCGCCAACAAGGAAAAGCAGCGCGTGCGCCAGCTCTATGCCGAGGGCAAGGTCGGGCGCGACGAGCTGCTCGCGAGCGAAATGGGCAGCTATCATTCGCCCGGCACCTGCACCTTCTATGGCACCGCCAATTCGAACCAGATGATGATGGAGATGATGGGGCTGCATATCCCCGGCGCTGCCTTTATCCAGCCCGGCACCAAGCTGCGCCAGGCGCTCGATCGTGCCGCCGTGCATCGCCTGGCCGCATTGGCCGGGACGCGTGAACGCACCTTGGCAAAGTGCGTCGATGAAAAAGCGATCGTCAATGCCGCAATCGGCCTGCTCGCCACCGGCGGATCGACCAATCACGCGATCCACATCCCCGCCATGGCGCGCGCGGCGGGCGTGCTGTTCGATTGGGACGACCTCAGCGAACTTTCCAGCGTGGTGCCGCTGGTGGCGCGGGTCTATCCCAATGGTGCGGGCGATGTGAACCATTTCCATGACGCGGGCGGAATGGGTTATGTCATCGGTGAGCTGTTGAGCGAAGGGCTGGCGCACCGCGATATCCTGACCGTGTGGGATGGAGACTTGTCCAACTATGCCAAGGAACCGGGGCTCGACGGCGAGGATCTGGTGTGGCGCGAGACCGGTGCCAGCGGGGATGAGACGATGCTCCGCCCGGCCAGCGATCCGTTTCATCCCGACGGCGGGCTGCGCTTGCTGCAAGGCAATCTCGGTCGCGGCTGCTTCAAGAGCTCGGCTGTCGATCCCGAGCGCTATACGATTGAGGCGCCTTGCCGCGTGTTCGAGGACCAGTCTGCCGTCGCAGCAGCCTTCAAGGCCGGGGAACTCGACAAGGATGTCGTGGTGGTGGTGCGTTTCCAGGGGCCGCGCGCCAATGGCATGCCCGAACTGCACAAGCTCACTCCGCCGCTGGGCGTGCTGCAGGATCGTGGCTACCGTGTGGCGCTGGTCACTGATGGCCGCATGTCGGGCGCCTCGGGCAAGGTGCCTGCCGCGATCCATGTCACGCCGGAAGCGCTTGGCGGCGGGCCGCTGGCAAAATTGCGCGATGGTGATGTGGTAAAAGTCTGCGCGGCCACAGGAGAGCTTTCGACCACAGCAGATCTTGAGGCGCGCGACGCCGCCCCCGATCCGCGCCCTGCGATGGGCGTGGGCCGCGAACTATTCGCCATGTTCCGCATGGGGGCGGATGGCGCCGAGCAGGGAGGCAGCGCCATGCTCGCTGCGGCAGGGCTGTGACCCAGCTGGTCAGCGTCGATATTGGCGGCACCCACGCGCGGTTCGCCATCGCCACTGTCGCGCAGGACGGCACGATCACGCTCGACGAGCCCGAAACGCTCCACACCGAAGATCACGCCAGTTTCCAGACCGCGTGGGAGGATTACCGGGCCCGCAAGGGGGGCTCAGTCCCGCCGCGCGTCAGCATGGCGATTGCCGGACCGGTCAATCAGGAAGTGATCCGTTTCACCAACAATCCCTGGATCATCCGCCCGGCGATGGTGTCGCAGAAGCTGGGCGTGAAACAATTCACCATCGTCAATGACTTTGAGGCGGTAGCCCATGCCGTGGCGCGCGCACCGGACGATCAGTTCTTGCATTTGACCGGCCCTGACGAACCGCTTGCCAGCGAAGGCACGATCAGCGTGCTCGGCCCGGGCACGGGGCTGGGCGTTGCCCATCTGTGGCGTTCGAGCAGCGAATATCGCGTGACAGCCACCGAAGGCGGCCACATCGATTTTGCCCCGCTCGACCAGATCGAGGATGCGGTGCTGGCGCGTCTGCGCAAGCGGCATAACCGTGTTTCGGTGGAGCGGGTGGTCGCCGGCCCCGCGATCGTGGACATTTACCAGACACTCGCCGCGATGGAGAACCGCAAGACACGCGATGAAGACGATGTCACCATCTGGACCCGCGGGATGAGTGACCAGGATTCGCTAGCGGCTGCGGCGGTGGACAGGTTCTGCCTGTCATTGGGCAGCGTCGCGGGCGATATCGCACTGGCGCAGGGCGGCTTCGGCGGGGTCGTGATCGCGGGCGGACTGGGATATCGCTTGCGCGACCATCTTCCCAGTTCAGGCTTTGCCGAGCGCTTCCGCGCCAAGGGCCGCTTTGCCGGGTTGATGTCGCGCATTCCGGTTAAACTCATTACTCATCCGCAGCCCGGCCTGTTCGGCGCGGCCGCTGCATTTGCCAGAGAACATTTTTGATGATGGACATAGATAGCGTCATGCGCCTGGCGCCGGTTGTGCCGGTGATTGTGATCGACGAAGTCGAGCATGCCGTGCCGCTGGCTGAAGCGCTGGTTGCGGGGGGATTGCGCGCGCTCGAAGTGACCTTGCGCACGCCAGCCGCCCTGCCTGCGATTACGGCGATGAAGCAAGTACCCGGTGCGGTTGTCGGCGCGGGGACAGTAACCAACCCTGAAGAGCTTGAAGATGCGCTCAATGCAGGGGCCGAATTCATCGTTTCGCCCGGCCTGACCGAGCCGCTCAGCCGCGCCGCGATTGCTGCGCAAGTGCCGTTCCTGCCCGGCACAGCCAATGCCAGCGACATCATGCGCGGGCTTGATCTGGGCCTCAGGCATTTCAAGTTCTTTCCCGCCATGGCCGCAGGCGGCCTGCCCGCGCTAAAGGCGCTCGCGGCACCGTTTGGCCAGGTGCGCTTCTGCCCCACCGGAGGCATCGGACCTGACAATGCCGCCGAATGGCTGGCACATGATTTCGTGCTTTGCGTAGGTGGAAGCTGGGTTTCGCCCAGGGGTGCGCCTGACAAGGCGAAAATCGAGGCGATGGCCCGCGATGCAATGAAACTGGGTTCATGAACAGCATTCCAGGCCTGATCGAGCGGCTTGGCCAGCTCCACAACCGGACGCGGGAAACCCCCTTATTCAACCCCGTATTCCAGCTGGGCCTTGACCTGTCGCGCCAGCTGGAAAGCGGAGAACTTGATCTGGATGCGATCGAGGCGCTGGTGGCAGAGCTTGAGTGCGAAAGCATGCAGAGCCGCGCTGCGCGCCTGCGTCGGCTGGTTGCGCCGGTCGCGCCGGAGCAGAACAGTCAGGCGCTGGCAGATGCATTTACAGAGTCCGATTTCGATACCTTCCGCGCCCGCTGGGAACGGCCGCAGCTCAATGCCGTGTTCACTGCCCACCCTACTTTCCTGCTCACACCGCAGCAGTCCGAAGCGGTGGCAGAGGCCGCCAGCAGCAGCGCCGAGATCGACGCCCGCGTGTGCGTAACCGGCGCTGTGCGGCCTGCAATCACACTTGGCTACGAACATGGCCGGGCGATGCGCGCGATTTCCCACGCGCAGGACGCGCGCGACATAATTGTTCGCGAGGCGCTGGAACATGCCGCCACCAAATGGCCCCAGCAATGGCATGATCTGGCGCCGCTGCCGTTCCGCTTCGCTAGCTGGGTCGGCTATGACATGGATGGCCGGACCGACATCAAGTGGTTCGATTCCATCGGTTTCAGGCTGTCCGAAAAGGCCGAACGGCTGGAACGCTACACCGCTTCGCTTGAGGCGATCGACCCGCAGCATCGGTTGCTTGGCACGCTGCGGCCTGCCCTGGCCCATGCGCAAGCACGCATGGCAGATTTTGCGGCAGACCTGAGCCAGCCCGAAACGCTGTCTGCCGCCGCCAACCGGCTGACCGCCGACGATCCGCACAAGCTGCTCAGCCTGACGCCGTTGATCGAAGCGCTGGAAGCGGACGCACGCGGGGCCGAGACGGCGCGTGCCGTACAGCTCAAGACACTGGCTGCTGCGATGCGCGCCGACGGGCTAGGCATGGGCTGGATCCATTTCCGCGTAAATTCGAGCCAGCTCCACAATGCCATCCGCCGCCGGATTGACCCGGACAATACGCTGGACCTGGCCAGCCAGGGGGCGGTTGCGGCACTGCGCGATATACTGGCTGAAGTTAAGCCGCTGCGCAGCAACTTTGCCGCGCTGGCGATCGAAAGTTCGACCGCAATCCGCCAATTCCTGGCGATGGCGCAGATTCTGGCGCATGTGGATGCAGACACGCCGATCCGAATGCTGATTGCCGAATGCGAGCAGCCTTCAACCATCCTTGCGGCGCTATATTTTGCCAAACTGTTCGGGATCGAGGACAAGGTCGATGTATCGCCCCTGTTCGAGACCGAGAGTGCGCTTGAGCATGGCGGGCGTTTTCTTGACGCACTGTGTGGCGAAGAAAGCTACCAGCAGTATGTGCGGAAACGCGGACGGTTGGCAATCCAGACGGGCTTTTCCGATGCCGGGCGTTTTGTCGGGCAAATCCCCGCAAGCCTTGCGATCGAGCGGCTCCAGGGCCGGCTGTGCGAGGCCATGGTGGCAAGCGGCCTGACCGATGTCGCAGCACTCATCTTCAACACGCATGGCGAAAGCATGGGTCGCGGTGCCCACCCTGACAGCTTTGCAGACCGTTTGACCTGGCCCCTCAGCCCATGGGCCAAGCGCCGTTTCCAGCGCGCCGGGATCCGGCTCGAGCCCGAGGTCAGCTTTCAGGGCGGCGATGGCTATCTGTTCTTCGCCACGCCCGAACTGGCGCGCGCCACGCTCACCCGCATTGCCGAGCTGCGCCCCGCCGAAACCAGTGCCGATGCGCCGGTCGATCCGTTCTATCGCCGCACCGATCTGAGCCTGGATTTTTACCGCGCGATCCGCAGCCATCAGCGCGAACATCTGGAAAGCCAGACCTATTCGCGCGCGCTCACCGCCTTCGGCCTGGGCTTGCTCAATTCCACCGGCAGCCGCGTTTCGCGCCGCCAGGGCGATCTGTCCGCCGATCGCGAAATGAGCTTGCGCCAGATCCGCGCGATCCCGCACAACGCGGTCCTGCAACAACTTGGCTATCCGGTGAATGTGATCGCCGGGATCGGCAGCGCGGCCGACGGAACATATGAAGAGCTTGCGCAGCTGCTCACCGAAAGCGAACGCGGGCGGCAGTTGATCCGTCTCGTGCGTAGTTCCAATGCGCTGGCCAGCATCAAGACGGTGGCGGCGCATGGTGAATTGTTCAACAGCGCCTATTGGGCAAGCCGCCCCTATCGCGGCACGGAAGGCCATTTGTCCGACGCTTGCGAAGCGTTGGCCGAATATCTCACCAAAGATGACCGCGCGGGCGTGTTTCGTCGTCTGGCCTCGCGCCTGCGGGTCGATGCGCTCAAGCTGCACCGGTTGCTGACGCTGATACCGGACGAAAACCCGCTTGAAGATCGCGAACATACCCGCCGCCTGATCGGCGCGGCACAGGCCATTCGGCTGACTTTGCTGCAGCACATGTTTCTGCGCGCTGTTTCGATCCCGGCTTTCAGCCGCGCCAATGACATTAGCCGCGACGATGTGCTGGAAATGGTATTCACGCTGCGGATCGATGACGCATTGGCGCAATTGCGGCGCGCCTATCCCACGCACTTCCCGCAGATAACCGACTTCGCCGTGGACGAGCCGAGTGATTATCCGGATACCAACGATGAAGGCTATACCGCGATCGCACGCGATTATATTGACCGGATCGAGCGGTCCTATGCGCTGTGCCTGCGGCTATCTGCGGCAATCGCGAACGAGTTCGGCGCGCACGGCTAACCGCGCTCAGCGGCGCGGCGGCTCCGGGCGCAGCAGCCATGCGCCCTGCTCCACTCGCGCCAGCACCCCGCCAAGATTGCCGCCCTCGCCTCGTTCAAGCGCTTCAAGCAATTCAGCAACCTGCGACAGGCGCGGAGTGCTGCCAAGTGTGGCAATTGCGCGCGCCAGAATCCGCAGCCTGATCTCGCGCGGGGTTTCTTCACCGGTCGCATAGCGCAAGACGCCATCACGCAGGAGAACGCAGGTGTCCCATTCTCGCGCCGCAAAATGAGCCAGTGCCGCCTCAGCCTGGCCTAGCCAGCCTGCGCTTTGCGCGATCGCAAGGGGATCAAGCCAGTCCGCGCTATCCAGCGCCTTGCGGATCAGAGCCCGGTCAAACCGCTCATCCTCGTTGGAGGGGTCGCGCGCCGGTTCAATGCCTGCTGCTCGCACGATTGCCTCAAGCTCTGCCTTGCGCCAGCCAAGCAGGGGCCGCAGGACCGGCCCTGCGCCTGCCGGGTTAGTGCCGCGTTCGCGCACCCCTGCCAGCCCGCTCAGCCCGCTTGCGCGATTGAGCCGCATCAGCAAGGTTTCAGTCTGGTCATCTGCGTGATGGGCAGTCACCAAAGCGGCAAGCCCGCGACTTTCTGCCCAATCGCCCAGCGCCCGATACCGCGCAAGCCGCGCCTGCTGCTGGAGATTTCCAGGGGCGACCTCCACATTGAGCGTGGCGTGCGGAACGGCGAGCCGCCCGCACAGGTCAGCCACCATTTCAGCTTCCGCAGCGCTTTCCGGCCGAAGTCCGTGATTGACGGTGGCCGCTTCGATCCGCCCCGGACAGGCTGCCTGCGCGGTCAGCAACAGCGCCAGGCTGTCCGGCCCGCCTGACACCGCCACGCCAAGCCGCGCCGAACCTGCTCCCAGGCGGTCAAGCTCCGCCCGGAACCGGGCGATCAGTTGAGGTGTGAGCGCCGTATCAATTACAGGTCACTTTCTGGCGGTTGGCCTCATACTGGTCCTTGAGGCGGCCAGCCGCAAGCGCCGGATAAGTCTCGCCAAATTCCGCCAATGCAATACATGCGCGATTGGTGTCTCCAAGCGCGATCATCGTTTCGGCAAGGTAAAGCAGGCTGTCGCCAGCGCGTGCGGCCTGCTTTTCGACCTGGTAATTGCGCAGGAACCACGGGGCTGCTTCGCGTGCCTTGCCATCGTCAAGATAAGCGCGGCCAAGCAGGTTGCGGCCATAGGTGGCGCGCCAATGCTCCGGATATTTCTCGACAAACAGCGAAAGCTGCTGCTGCGCTTCGGGATAGAAACCGGCATCCCACAGGCGGAAGCCATAGGTGTATTCATCGTCGCCGGCATCGTCGGTCTGCGGTTTGGTGATCGCCTGTACACTCGCTAGGCGATCTGCGCTGGGCCCTTTCGCAGCAGCGGCTGGCGGAAGCTCGGCGCTACCGGTTGAGGCTCCGCCAGTCATCGCGGAAAGGTTACTTTGAGTAGCAGGTGCCTTCGGCTCGCTCGGCGCTGGCTCGCTCACGGGTAACGCCGCAGGGGCTGGAGAAGCAGCTTTCCCTGCCTCAAGTGCAGCCACCCGCTCTTCCATCAGGGCAACAGCGTTGCGGTTTTCCTCCCCCGCAGCAGTTAACTGCTGAAGCTGCGCCTCGATCGCATCGAGCCGGGCGAGGATGTCGGTCACCGCCGTTGTTGACGGCCTGTCGATGGCAGCGGTGCCTTGCGGCTGGGCCGTGCTGATCTCGGGCTCGAAAAAGCGAGCATCTCCGCCGGGAAATACCTTGCGCTGGAGCGCGCGAATCTCGGCCTCGATCTTGCGCACGCGAGCTGCAGAAACCTCATCCTGCGCAACCGCGGGCACTGGCGAGGTCGCAACAACAGACAGTGCAAGCGCTGCCGCCGCAATCGGTGTGAGGGAAGGCAATTTCACTGCGAAAACTCCTCGATCAAAATAAACGCGGCTGCGCGCGCTCGCAGCAGCCCTTAGCGCATTGCGCCTGAACCTAAAAGGAATCCTGCCTCAATCCCGCCTCTCAAGTCGAGCGGCGCAGATGCCAAAATGGTGGGTAATCCTCAGCCGATAACCATCGCAGGCGCAGAGTTGGCTTCAATCATCGCGGCGGGGCTGGCTTCGCCGGGTTGACCGCGAGTGCGAAGCGCTTCGGCCGTAATGGCAACATCGCGGATTACCACTTCCTCCTCTGACAGTTTGGGAACCCGCTGCCCGCCTATGGTGATCGCAAACGCATCGGGCCGCCCGGTCCAGATACGGGGATCGCGCGCTTCACTGGGGACGACAAACCGCTCTCCCTCGCTCATCAGCTTCTGTTCCAGCCGGCGCCCGCCAGCTTCATAGAAGCTTACCCACACACCCTCTTCGAGTGCAGTGAATACAACCTGGTCGGGCGGAAGAACCGGTGCACCGGCCCGCTCGGTATCGCTTGCACCCGCTGCAACCGCTGCTCCAGTGGGGCTGGGTTGCTTCTCGGCCACTAGCGGAGCCGGATCAGCGCCGGGCGCAGAATGGCTTGCGTAAAAAGCATAACTTCCCACCGCCAACAGCAATGCTGCTATCGCTGCTGCCCAGATAACTCCGGCCGGCGGCACCTTGGCCGGATCACCAGGTTCGAATGCAGGTGTATAGGCGGAGCGGCGATCGCCGCCTTCGGCAAATTCGCTGCGCAGGGCATTGATCAACTTCTGGTCATCAAGCCCGACCTCTCGGGCATAGGTTCGGGTAAAACCGAAGGCATATGTGCGGGCGGGAAGTTCAGAGAATTGGCCCTGCTCCATCATGTCCAGATAGCGCAATGAGATACGTGTCCTTTGCGCCACTTGCTCAAGCGTAAGGCCTTGCTCTTCTCGCGCGCGGCGCAAGCTCTGGCCCACCCCTTCCAGGGGCAGTTCCTCGCCCGTTTCGCCAGTTTCTTCCTCAACCATGATATTCGCGACCTTTTTTATTTGCTGCATCAAGCCGCAAGAACGGCCTTCCTGTCAAGCGAGCTGGCGTCGGGACGAGATCGGATCGGGACGAGATGGCCGGCGGACCAGTAAATCAACGCCAAACCGGTGAAGTTCGTCAATCGGTCTCGATTCCGCGCGCTTCGGCCCAGTTTTGCATTTCCTGGCGCAAATTGACTTGTGGGTCAGCCAGCCAGCCGCTCATTGATTCGGTTATCTCCTCCAGATCAACCTTGCGAATCAATTCCTTGATCGGGCCAACCGCAGCTGGCGTGATCGAAAGGCGGCGAAAGCCGATACCCATCAAAGCCAGCGCCTCGAGCCGTCGGCCGCCCATTTCGCCGCACACCCCCAGGTCGACATCCGAGCCAACCATCTGGGTGGAAACCCTGCGCAAGAACCGCAGGATCGAATGGCTCAGCCAATCATAGCGCTCAGCCAGCTTGGGATTGGCACGATCGGCTGCGAACAGGAACTGGGTAAGGTCGTTGGTGCCCACTGAAAGGAAGTTGATTTTGGGCAACATCAGATCGAGCACTTCGGCCAGCGCGGGTACTTCCAGCATCGCGCCATAACGGATCGCATCCGGTATCAACTTCTTCTGCTTGCGCAGATAGTTGAGCTGGCTGTCAAAAACCTGCTTCGCAGCGTCAAACTCCCACGGTTCCGACACCATTGGGAACATCACATAGAGCTCGCGCCCGGCAGCCGCCTCCAGCAGCGAACGCGCCTGGACCTTGAGCAAGCCTTCCCGCTCCAGCGCCAGGCGCAAGGCGCGCCAGCCCATTGCCGGGTTTTCATCATGCTCGGCCTGCTCGGATTGCAGATAAGGCACCGCCTTGTCACCGCCAATGTCGACCGTGCGGAAAATCACCGGCTTGTCACCGGCGGCATCAAGCACATCGCGATAAAGCCTGGTCTGCCGCTCGCGCTGCGGCAAGGTGGCCGAAACCAGAAATTGAAACTCGGTACGGAACAGACCGACTCCATCCGCCCCGGTCATCGCCAGCGCCGAGATATCGTCACGCAGGCCGGCATTTATCATCACCTGAATGCGTGTGCCGCAGCGGGTGAAGGGCTCCACGTCGCGCAATTTGGCGTAGGCCGCCTGTTTCTTGCGCGACTTGGCAAAACGCACAGCGAAAGCATCGGATATCTGCGGAGAAGGGCGGACATGGGCTGTCGCGGTATCGGCATCAAGCAGGATTTCGTCGCCACTGCGCACGATCCCGCGGATCCCGCGCGCGCGGCCAAGCACCGGAAGGCCCATTGCGCGGGCAACGATTACCACATGCGCTGTGAGTGACCCCTCCTCAAGGACAACGCCCTTGAGCCGCCGCCGATCATATTCGAGCAGTTCGGCCGGCCCGAGGTTGCGCGCAATCAGGATCGAATCGCGCGGCAGGCCTTGCTGCGCTGCGGTGCCAAGCTGGCCCGAAACGATCCGCAGCAGGCGGTTCGCCAGATCCTCAAGGTCATGCATGCGGTCTGCCAGCAACGGATCATCAATTTCCCGCATGCGCATGCGGGTGCGCTGCTGGACCCGCTCGATTGCGGCCTCGGCAGTCAGGCCGCTATCTATCGCCTCGTTAATGCGGCGGCTCCACCCTTCGTCATAGGCGAACATCTTGTAGGTCTGGAGGACTTCCTCGTGCTCGCCACCGATGCCGAATTCGGCCTGGTTCGCCATATTGTCGATCTGTTCGCGCATCTTGTCAAAGGCGCGGTAAACCCGCTGGCGTTCGGCCTCGATGTCATCGGCCATAACCTGGTCAATCGTGACGCGCGGCTGGTGATAGACCGCCTGGCCCAGGGCCAGCCCTTTTACCAATGTAAGCCCGGTGATGGTCTGCATCCCCGTTTGTGCGTCGGAAAGACCGCGTGTTTCTTCGTCGACCAGCTCGGCATTGGCAATCAGTTCGGACAGGACCATGGCGGTGGTCTGCAGTGCCTCGATCTCGACATCCTCATAACGGCGCGGATCGACATGCTGCACACACAGCACACCCACCGCCCGTTCGCGATAGACGATCGGCACGCCGGCAAAACTGTGGAACTTGTCCTCCCCGGTTTCCGGGCGATACAGGAAGTCAGGGTGCGCCTTGGCCTCTGCCAGGTTGAGCGTTTCGATATTGGCGGCAATCGTGCCAGTGAGCCCTTCGCCAATCGCCATGCGGGTAACGTGGACTGCACTGGCATTGAGCCCGCGCGTGGCAAACAGTTCGAGCATGCCATCGCGCAGGAGATAGATCGAGCATACTTCGCTATCGAGGCTCTGCCCGATGATATCGACCACCTGGTCAAGCTTGCCCTGCGCATGCAAGCGCGAAGCCATCACCTCGTGCAGGCGGGTGAGGATCAAACGAGCAGATGCAGTGGCAGACATGCCCGAGCCTATAGCAGCTTCAACGCAATACGGAACGCCGCATCAACGCGCATGCGCACGTCGCAGCGCCGCCCGGGGGCAGGCTTCCGGAAATCAGGCTTCGGCGAGCGCTTCCTTGATCCTCAGCTTGCGCTTCTTGAGTTGTTGGATCGTCGCATTGTCAGGCGCGGGTCGGTTCATTTCATCGCGCAACCGCGCTTCAAGACCGGCATGTTTGGATTGCAGCGCTTGGACGTGAGACGATTCCATCAAGGTTCTCCTTTACGTTGGGACCGCAGGGGGCGACTCGTCCAAGCGCGGACGAGCCACGATTTGTCATCAAACCATATAATGCTTAACTTGAAAAGACTGGCTGAGCCCCTATTCGGCTCGAAACATCCGGCGCGCAGCAAGCCGCCGGTTTCAGGAGGCAATCGAGTGTCCGAACAAGAGCTTCGCAAGCGGCTGGAATTGCTGCGCACGGAGCATCGCGATCTCGATGCAGCCATTGCTGCGTTGACCGAGGCAGGTTCGCAGGACCAGCTCCAGATCGCGCGCCTCAAAAAGCGCAAGCTGAAGCTCAAGGACCAGATCTCCCTGATCGAGGACAACCTGTTGCCTGACATTATCGCGTGACTGCACCGGTCAAGGCGCGGCAGCCGCTGGTCGGAAATTGTCGTTAACGACGTTTAGCCAGAACTGCTGCGGCAAACCGCCTCCTTGAATATTATAATTTATTTTCAATGGTTTCTTGGTTAATACGGGCTTACGATCCGTTCCGCTTTGGGACAGTAGGTGGAGAAGTAGCGGACAATATGGTTGCCGCTCTGGACCTTTGCCGCGCAAGCGTTTTAGCGATGCGAACATGTTTCGAACCAGCAGCCTTTCACGCCCGATCATTGAATCGCTTTACAGCGAAGCCTTGCTCCTGGCCGATGAAGTACGCGCTGTGTTCGCCCTGCGCATGGGGGATCAGGCCGCAGGCGCCAGCGACGAGCTGCGCCTGGTATTGTCGAGCGAGGGTTTGAAGGCGACCACACGGATGATGCATGTGCTCGCCTGGCTGCTCAACCAGCGGGCCTTTTTCTCCGGTGAGCTCAACGAAATGCAGTTGCGGCGCCACGGGCGGTTGCCCGAGGATCGGGATTCGTGCCCCGAAGATATGGAATTGCTCGAGCCGGCGACCCGCGCCTTGATCCAAGATACGATCCATTTGCATCGCCGCATCTCCCGGCTCGATGAAGCCTGGAGCGAGCATTTTGCCGCGCGGCCGATGGTGCACAACATGCACGAGCGGCTGGGCCGCGCGCTTGGCCAACGCTGATCCGCTTCACTGAAGCAGTCGCCAAGTTCAGGCCGCCGCCAGCGCCTCGTGCCAGCGCGCCAGACGCTCTGACCTGACCGCATCAGTCATGTCGGGTGTAAAGCTGCTCGAATGGCCACGCATTGCCGCCGCTGCAGCTGGCAAATCAGGATATATACCTGCCCCTGCTGCAGCCAGCATCGCCGCGCCAAGCGCAGTCGTTTCCACGAATTCAGGCCGCTCGACGGTCAGATCGAGCATATTTGCAAGATCCTGCGCCATCCAGTTATTGGCGCTCATTCCGCCATCGATCCGCAGTGTGCCCCAGGGGGCGCCATCGGCCGCAAAGGCTTCGGCCAAATCATGCGTCTGGTGCGCCATCGCCTCCAGCGCGGCGCGTGCCAGCTGCGCCTTGCCGCTGGCAAAGCTGAGCCCGGTGATCACCCCGCGTGCCTCGGCCCGCCAATGCGGCGCGCCCAACCCGGTGAGCGCTGGTACTATGGTCACGCCCCCGCTGTCGGGAATTGAGCGCGCCAGCGCTTCGGTCTGCCCAGCGACATCAACGATGCCAAGGGAATCGCGCAGCCACTTCACGAGGCTGCCGGCCACGAATACCGAACCTTCGAGCGCATAGGTCCGCTCGCCGCCAAGCTGGTAGAGCACTGTGCCCAGCAGGCGATGGCTCGACACGGGAATGTCTTTGCCTTTGTTGGTGAGGACGAAAGCACCGGTGCCAAAGGTCGCCTTGGTTTCGCCAAAGGTCAGGCATGCCTGGCCGATGGTGGCCGCCTGCTGGTCACCCGCAAGCCCGGTGATGGGAATCTTGCGACCTAGCCATTCGGCTTCAGCAACGCCGAATTCGCCCGCATTGTCGACCACCTGCGGCAAGGCGCGGTTGGGCACGCCGAAAAGGTCACAAAGGCCCTCGTCAAAACCTGCCCCGTCCAGCGCCATCAACAATGTGCGGCTCGCATTGCTGGCATCGGTCAGATGTTCTCCGCCGGTGAGCTTCCATACCAGCCAGCTCTCGATCGTGCCGAAGGCGAGCCTGCCCTGCTCCGCCGCGCCGCGCACGGCAGGGGCATTCTCGAGCATCCAGCGCATCTTGGTACCGGAAAAATAGGGGTCGAGCAGCAGCCCGGTGCGCCGCTGGACTTCGGCTTCATTTCCGGCGGCACGCAGGGTTTCGCAAAATTCCGCCGTGCGCCGGTCCTGCCACACGATCGCCCGCGTCAGCGGCTCTCCGCTATGCTTGTCCCAGGCGACCACTGTTTCGCGCTGGTTGGTGATACCGATGCAGGCGATCCGTTCTGCCCCGCCAGCTTTGTTGGCAACCTCTCGCGCGCAGGCCAGCGTCTTGTCCCAAATCTCGGCGGCATCATGTTCAACCCAACCCGATTTCGGGTAGCGCTGCTCGAGTTCCTGCTGCGACTGGCCATGCAGCTTCCCGTCCCGGCCGAACAGCATCGCGCGGGTCGATGTGGTTCCTTCGTCCAGCACCAGGATGAATTCACTCATGCAACTCTCCTCAAATTCGTTGGCGTGACATGTGCACGCTCAATTGCCATATGCAAGCCATGGCATTTCCACCCAAGCCCTGGCCAACCGGCGTGGCCGAGCAATGTGAACCGTTGGTGCGGCGTGTTCTCGCCCCCAATCCGTCACCCTATACCTACACCGGCACGCAGACATATATCGTCGGCAATGCCGGCGATGTGGCGGTGATCGACCCTGGCCCGGCGGATGAAGCGCATCTTGGTGCGGTTATCGATGCCATCGGTGATAAGCGGGTGATTGCGATCATGTGCACGCATACGCACCGTGACCATTCACCGGCTGCCGCACCTCTGGCACAGCGCACCGGCGCGCCGGTGGTTGGCTGCGCACCTTTGGTGATCGACAGCACTGTCTTGAAGGAATGGGGGCCGCGTTCAGACGAGGCTTTCGACACAACCTATGATCCTGACCGGGTTCTGGTAGATGGCGAAGCGATGGCGGGCGAAGGTTGGACCCTGCGCGCGCTTCATACGCCCGGCCACACCTCCAACCACCTGTGCTTCGCGCTTGAGGAATCAGGCGCATTGTTCACGGGAGATCACGTGATGGGCTGGTCAACCAGCGTGGTGATCCCGCCCGATGGCGACATGGGCGAATACATGAAAAGCCTGGAAAGGCTGCAATCGCGCGAGGACCGGGTCTATTACTCTGCCCATGGCGAACCGATCGAGAAACCCCGCCAATTGGTACGCGGAATGATGGGGCATCGCCGCCAGCGCGAGAACCAGATCCTGCGCCTGCTGAGCGAGCGCGCGCGACCGATCCCTGAATTCATTCCCGAAATGTACAAAGGGCTTGACGAGCGGCTGGTCAAGGCCGCGCAGATGAGCGTGCTCGCGCACCTGCTTGACCTCGAGAAACGGGGGCTGGCTGGGCGCGACGGGGAGATTTGGCGGGTCGATTGACGGCGACGGACGGCAAATTGTATTTAAGTGATGGGTCGGATGGGGTCGGATGGGTCGCTTTCTGAGGGGAGAGGCGATGGCAACGGTAACAGGCAATTCCGCAGCGGGAAGAGAGCAACGATTCTTCCTGATCATGGCATGGGTCATGTCGCTGGTCATAGTGGCAGGGTTTTCGCTCAATCTGGCCATGGGCCGGTCAAGCTTTGATGCGCCCTGGCAATATCACCTGCACGGGGTGGCCTTCATGGGCTGGATCGGGCTATTTCTTGCGCAGAATACCTTGATCGCGGGGGGCAATATCGCGCTCCACAAGCGGCTCGGCCAGGTCGCCTACTTCTATATTCCTCTGATGGTTGTGCTGGGCTTCACAATCATGTTCGTTTCCATGCGCCGCACCGGCGGGCCGTTCTTCTTCGACCAGAACGAATTCCTGATCAGCAATTCGTTGCAGCTGCTGGCGTTCGGCGGCCTTGCCTTCGCGTCGCTCAGGGCGCGGCGATATTCGGGCTGGCACCGCCGGCTGATGTTCGGTGGCATGGCGATCCTTACCGGGCCCGGCCTCGGTCGATTGCTCCCGCTGCCGCTGATGATGCCCTATGCATGGCGGATCACCATCGCGGCGACACTGATCTTCCCGATCATCGGGATGATCGCCGATTGGCGCCGCAGCGGTAAGGTGCACCCGGCGTGGCTGTGGGGTGCGGGTCTGATCCTGGGTGCGCAGATTCTGGGTAGTTTCATCGCCTATACGTCGCTGGGCGTTTCGTTGACCGAACTCCTGCTCGCCGGTTCGCCTGGCGCCGAACGGCCGATGGCGGCCTATCTGCCGCCCGGCTTCGCGATGTAGCGGCCGAAACGCGCTCGCAAATCGCCGCTGGCGTGCTATATGAATGTCAGAGGCAACTGACTGGATTGATTGATGAGCGTCCTGACCAAAGTCCCCACCGGCAAGGATCTGCTGGCCGAGATCGACCGGCTGCGCAAAGAGCGCAACGCGGTGATCCTGGCGCATTATTACCAGACTGCCGATATCCAGGACATCGCCGACTTCGTGGGCGACTCCCTGGAGTTGAGCAAGAAGGCAGCCGAAACCGATGCCGATGTGATCGCCTTCTGCGGGGTCAAGTTCATGGCCGAAACCGCCAAGATCCTGAGCCCTGAAAAGATCGTGATCCTGCCCGACATGGATGCCGGCTGCAGCCTTGAAGACAGTTGCCCGCCCGAAAAATTCAAGGCTTTCCGCGAGGCGCATCCCGATCACATCGCGCTGACCTATATCAATTGCTCGACCGAGGTGAAGGCGCTCAGCGACGTGATCGTCACCAGCTCGTCCGCCGAAACGATCCTGCAGCAGATCCCCAAGGACCAGAAGATCATCTTCGGGCCTGATCGGCACCTGGGCGGCTATCTCAGCCGCAAGTTCAACCGCGAGATGCTGCTGTGGCCGGGCGTGTGCATCGTGCACGAGGCCTTCAGCGAAACCGAGCTGATGAAACTGAAAGAGCAATATCCGGGCGCGCCGGTGGCCGCGCATCCTGAATGCCCGCCCTCGATCATCGACCACGCCGATTATGTCGGCTCTACCAGCGGCATCCTGAATTTTGCCAAGACTTTCCCGGGTGACACGCTGATCGTCGCAACCGAGCCGCACATCATCCACCAGATGGAAAAGGCGCTGCCGGAAAAGCATTTTATCGGCGCGCCGGGGGCTGACGGCAACTGCAGCTGCAACATCTGCCCCTATATGGCACTCAACACGATGGAGAAGCTCTATGTCGCACTGCGCGACCTCGAGCCGCGCATCGAGATCGAGGAAGGCCTGCGCCTCGCCGCCAAGAAGAGCCTCGACAAGATGCTCGAAATGGCAGGTAGCACCGTCGGCAAGGGCGATCTGGGGCGTGCCTGAACCTTTTGCCCATTTTCAGCGTTAGGACGCCATGACCGAATATCCGCGCTGGCTGTGGGCCAAGCTCAATTCGAACTACTGGTTCTATCCGGCGCTGTTTTCCGTAATCGCGGCGCTGCTGGCGCTGGGGCTGGTCTGGGTCGACCGCAACGGGTTTGCCGAATTCCTCAATGGTGTGGATTGGATCATCCCTGCCCGGCCGCAAGGTGCGAGCAATATGCTCACCGTGATTGCTGGATCCATGATCGGGGTCGCCTCCACGGTATTCTCGATCACTATCGCTGCGGTTGCCTATGCCAGCGGCGCCTATGGCCCGCGCTTGCTGACCAATTTCATGGAAGACAAGGGCAACCAGCTCAGCCTGGCGACCTTTATCGGCACCTTCGTCTATGCGCTGGTGGTACTGCGCGCAGTCCGCAGCGAGGATGAAATCGCCGCTACCGCTGCAGACGCTGCCGCAACCAGTTTACCCGGCTTCGTTCCCCAACTCTCACTGTTGGTCGGGATGGGTTTGATGGCCGCATCGATCGGCGTGCTGGTGTTCTTCCTCAATCACATCCCCGCCAGTATCCGGATTAACACTGTGCTGGAAGGGATTGGCAAGCGGCTGCTGAAAGGGATCGAAGAAACCTATCCGGAACAGGACAAGGGTCTGCCGATCACCAAATCGCCAAAGGGTATTCCGGTTCTTGCGGACCGCACAGGCTATGTCCAACTGATTGCCTTCGATTCTTTGGCGCGCCTGGCCAGGAAATCGGAAGGGCGCATTGCGCTCGGTGTGCGCACTGGCGATTTTGTACATCCGGGCATGACCATTGCCGAATTGTGCGATGTCGATCTGACCGATGATCTTGCTGAGGATCTGCGCGATAAATTCACCCTTGGCGCAACCCGCACACCGGATCAGGACCTGCAATTCCTGATCGACGAACTGGTGGAGATCGGCCTGAGGGCGCTTTCCCCGGGAATCAACGATCCGTTCACCGCGATCACCGCGCTGCATTGGCTCGGCGCGGGAACAGCATTGCTGGGAACGCGCGATCTGAACAAGGACATCGGGGACGAAGACCACGCTGTGTTAAAAGATCTGGTGGTGCCCCTGCCCGATGATTTCGATCACTATCTCAAACGTGGCTTCGGAAATTTCCGCAGCGCTGCCGCCACCAGTCCCCCGGCCGCACTGGTGATGTTCGATTCGCTGAAAAATTGCGCCGCACCAATCAGTAATGAAACCCGCAAGGCGGCGCTTTATCAGGAAGGCGAGCGCCTGATCCAGCAAGTCCGCCAGCAACTGACCGGCCCCGATCTGGAAGATGTGGAGGCACGCTTCGTCAGTTTCAGCAGGGCAATGGCGGGCTGATCCGCCAGGCTGAATTCGCGCTATTCATCAGCCATCAGATTGGCGGGATTGGCCTTGCTACCCCGCGCAATTACCAGCGCACTTCCGAGAAGCACCATGCCCATGATGTCGAGCGGCGTCAGCATTTCGCCGAACACGCTGTAGCCCACCAGCGCCGCCACCGCCGGCTGGGTCAGCAGCGCCAGCCCGATCACCAACGGCGGGAAATGGCGCATGGAAAACACCAGCAGCCCCTGCCCCACCAACTGGCTGGAGACAAACAGGATCAGGATCGGCGTCCAGTCAGTCGGCCATACCGGCTCGCCTTTCACAAGCGCTATGGCGAGTAGCATCGGGCAAGCAAAAATGCTTACCCAAACCAGAAGGCTCCACCCGCCGATGGTCTGGCGCGCGCCTTGCAGATTGATCAGATAGACCGCGTAGAGCAATCCTGCAGTGAGGCAGAACAGATCGCCGATCAGCGTGCTGGTGGAAATCTCCGCGCTGCGCCCCATCAGGATGGCTGCCCCGCCAAGCGCGAATACGATCGCCAGCCATTCAAGGCCGCGCGGCAGGCTGCGCAGGGCAACGAAGCCCCAGAACAGCAACACGATGCTGCCCGCGTTGCCGAACAATGTCGCATTGCCGAGCCGGGTCAGCTCGATCCCGATATGCCAGGTGGCAAGGTCGAGCCCGAAGGCCAGCGAGCCCAGAGCGACGAATATCAACGTCCGGCGAGGGATGCCGGTAAGCGCCTGCCCGCTGACCCGCGCCAGCAGCGCCAGAAAGGGCAGCGCCAGAAACAGCCGCCAGAATCCGGCGGATACCGGCCCGGTATCGGCAAGCCGCACCAGCCATGGGCCAAGCGCAAGCGCAACATTGCCCGCTAGCAGGGCAAGCAGCAGCAACCAGCCGCGCGGCTGGGCAAGTTCTGCTTGCATGCCCCGCTCTTTTTCCATTGCCCCCACTTTTTCCACGGGTTGCGCACTAGCTGCGAATTCCCCAAGTGCGAAGCCGAATAGTTCGCATGGAAAGGACAATCACCTTGCACGACACTCTGTTCCAGCCGCTCACCATGGGCGCACTCGAAGCAAAGAACCGCATTTTCATGGCCCCGCTCACGCGTGGACGCGCCGCCGAACCGATGTTCACCCCCAACGATCTGATGGCGACATATTACCGCCAGCGCGCCGGGGCGGGGATGATCCTGACCGAAGCGACCGGGATCAGCCGCGAGGGGCTGGGATGGCCCTCTGCGCCCGGCATATGGAGCGACGAGCAGGTCGAAGCGTGGAAAGCCTCGACCAAGGCCGTTCATGAAGAAGGCGGGCTGATCGTGATGCAGCTGTGGCACATGGGGCGGATCGTCCACCCCGTGTTCCTAGATGGTGAACCGCCGTTTTCGGCCAGCGCCACCACCGCGCCCGGCGAAGCGCATACCCCGACGGGCAAGCAGCCCTATGCCGAAGCGCGCGCGATGACCCATGAAGATATCAAGCGCACCATCGGCGATTATCGCCGCGCCGCCGAAAATGCCAAGGCCGCCGGATTCGACGGGGTGCAGCTCCACGGCGCGAACGGCTATCTCATCGACCAGTTCCTGCGCGACAAGACCAACCTGCGCACCGACGAATACGGCGGCTCACCCGAAAACCGCACCCGCTTCATGCGCGAAGTGCTGGAGGCCTTGATCGATGTGTGGGGCGCAGACCGCGTCGGCATACGTCTTTCACCCAATGGCGAGACTCAGGGCTGCGATGACAGCAATCCGCCCGCCACCTTCGGTGCGGCAGCAAAGGTCTGCCAAGAGCTGGGCCTGGCATTTGTCGAACTGCGCGAGCCGGGCCCCGATGGCACCTTTGGCGCAACCGAGGTGCCCAAACAGAGCCCGCTGATCCGCGAGATCTATTCGGGCCCGCTGATCCTCAACAGCGATTACACCGCCGAGCAGGCCGTGGCCGACATCGAAAGCGGCAAATGCGATGCGGTAAGTTTTGGGCGGCCCTATATCTCGAACCCCGACCTTGCCGAGCGCATTCGGGTGGGCGCGCACTGGAACCCCAACAAGGATGTGCCCAAGAGCTGGTATTTCCCGATTCCGCAGGGCTACACCGATTATCCGACCCTGGCCGAGGAGCAGGCCGCAGCCTGAGCGCTATTGCTGAGGTTCGTCGGGCTCTGCCGGTGCGTCCGGCGGAGCCCCGCCATCGGCTTCGTCGGTAGCTTCGTCACCCTCTGCTGCCGCGGCATCATCGCCCTCGCCGACCGGCTTTTGCCGCAACACTGGCGACTGCGATTGCAGCTGGTCGAGCGGCAGCATCTCGTCGCTGATCGTGCCGCCCAGCACTTCACCTTCGGCTTCGCGCGCATCCTCGCCGCGTTCGGGCGCTTGCCCGCCGCAGGCCGCCACCGCCAGCAATGCCGGAAGGATTGCAAGGTTCAAGCTTCGCATGAATTCTTTCCACTCACCTTTGCCAGATGCTCAAGAAAGCCGGGCGCTGCGGCAATCAGCGCCTCGTCCCATTGTTGCGGCGAAATGTCGAGCCCCAGCCGCTTCAGGCTGGTGACGCCATATTCCTCTATCCCGCACGGCACGATTCCTGTGAAGTGGGCAAGGTCAGGCTCGAGATTGACCGAAAAGCCGTGCATCGTCACCCAGCGGCGCACGCGTACGCCAATGGCACCGATCTTGGCCTCGCGTCCGTCAATATCCGTAGTCCAGATGCCCACGCGGCCGTCCACCGCCCAGCTTTCAACCCCGAAGCGCGCCAGTGTGGCGATCACCCATCGCTCGAGTCCGTGCACGAAACAGCGCACATCCTTGCCGCGCCTGGTGAGATCAAGAAGCACATAACCAACCCGCTGGCCCGGCCCGTGATAGGTGTAGCGCCCGCCGCGCCCCGCCTCGACCACTTCGAAGCGCGGATCGAGCAGCTCGTCTGCCGCCGCGCTGGTTCCGGCGGTGTAAACCGGCGGATGTTCGAGCAGCCATACAAGCTCGCGCTCGTCACCCGCCGCAATCGCGGCATTGCGGCGTTCCATCTCGGCCAGTGCCTCACGATAGGGCACTTGCCCGGCTTCGCGCCGCCATTCAATCGTATCTGTGGCTTTGATCTCCATCGCCAATTGCGTGGGAGCATTCGCTGCGCTTATCAAGGGGCAATCAGCTTGCGAGCGAATTCGGGGAGGGTGAGATGAAGTTCGACATGGGTGCCGCCTGGAACACGGCCACCGGATTGATCGGCAAGAACCGCGACATGATCGTGGTTGTAGCTGGCGTGTTCTTCTTCCTGCCCTATCTCGCCACCACTCTGCTGATGCCGCAGGCGATGAACCCTCCGGTCGCCAACCCGGAAGATATGCAAGCCATGCTGGCGGTGATGCAGCAAACCTACATCGATTACTGGTGGGTCATGCTGATCATCTTCGTCAGTCAGGGCATAGGTACGCTTGCCCTGCTGGTGCTGCTGACTGATCGCGCCCGACCCACGCTGGGCGATGCGCTCAAGCGCGGGGCGGTGTCCTTCCCCTCTTATTTTGCCGCCAATATCCTTGTCGTGCTTGTTGCTGCCGTCGCAATCATGCTGCCCGTTGGACTTGGCTTCGCCACTGGCGTCGCTGCCATCATGGTGCTGGCCGTAATGCTGGCGATACCGCTGGTTTTCTACCTGATGGTCAAGTTCTCGCTGATCATGCCCGCAATCGCGGTCGATGGAATCCTCAATCCGGTCCAGGCGCTGGCGCGTTCGTGGCGTCTGACCAAGGGCAATAGCTTGCGCCTGTTCCTGTTCTATTTCCTGCTGCTGATCGCCATCACGGTGGTGATCCTGCTGGCGACGCTGGTGCTGGGCGTTGTGTTCGCGGCCATAGGCGGAGAAGTGGAGCTGATCGGCAATGGCATCGTTACCAGTCTGGTCAATGCGGGTTTCGTGGTGATCTTCCTCGCCGTTCTTGCCGGGATCCACCGCCAACTGGCGGGCGAGCGACCGGAGGAACTGAGCGAGACTTTCGAGTAGGGCCTATTCGGCGCCTGCCTCGCCTACCACGTCTACCTCGTCTGCCTTCCAGCCCCAGAACAGCTTGCATGGCAGGATGTTGAGCCATTCGAAGCCCTGGTCGATCCGCGCATAATGTGGGCGCATATAGTCAAGGCAGGCCGCAGTGAACTGATAGACCAGGAAACCGCCGCCGGGGCGCAGCGCGCGGAAGGTCGCTGCCCCAATCGCTGGGGCTACACCGGCCGGCAGGGTCGAGAACGGCAGTCCTGACAGGATGTAATCGGCATGTTCGAAGCCGTGATCGCGGATGATCTGCTCGACATCAACCGCCGATCCCAACACCGCGTGGAAGCGTTTGTCGCGGATCGTGCGTTTCAGATAGTCGATATAAAGCGGGTTGGTATCGATCACGATCAGCGTGGCATCCCCGCTCAGACGGTCAAGCACCGGGCGGCAGAAAGTACCGATACCGGGGCCATACTCCACAAACAGGCGGCAATTGCGCCAGTCGACCGGCTCCAGCATCTTGCGCACTGTAAAGCGTGAGGACGGGATGATCGAGCCGACCATCCGCGGGTGCTCGAGAAAACCGCGCAAGAAAACCGCCAATTGGCCGGTTTGGGTTGCAAGCCGGTCACGCAAGCGCCGCCGCAATTCGATAGCAACTCCCTTGGAGTTCATTAGACTTCCGCAGACCCCTTTCAAAACGCCAGTTGCGCGAGTTCGCAGATGCTGCGGTACATTGCAAGCTTGAGCTGGCTCGCCTAGCGCTGGATTTGTCATGGCTGACATGGAACCGCCCCCCCCGCCCCCGCTCGCACCAGGCAAGACGGTGCCGCATATCTCACGCGAGCGGATGGTGCTGCTTTTCTCGGTCATGCTGGTGACAGCGGCCGGGAACACGGCGATGCAATCTGTAATGCCGTCCATCGGCACCGAGCTGGGCGTGGCGGACTTCTGGATCAGCCTGGCCTACACCTGGTCTGCCCTGTTGTGGGTCATCTGTGCACCGATCTGGGCCCGCCGGTCAGACCGGCGCGGGCGCAAGTCGATGATGGCAGTGGGGCTGGTGGGCTTCATCGCCTCGATGGGATTGTGCGGGATCGTGCTGTGGTTCGGCCTTATCGGGCTGATTCCGGCTGTGTGGACGCTGATACTGTTTGCCCTGGCACGCAGCCTCTACGGCGGATTCGGATCGGCCGCGCCGCCCGCGGTGCAGGCCTATGTTGCCAGTCGCACGCCCCGTTCCGAGCGGACACAGGCGCTGGCGCTGATCGCCTCCAGCTTCGGGCTGGGCACGGTGATTGGCCCCGCCCTGGCACCGATGCTGATCTTTCCCAAAAGCGGATTGGTCGGCCCGTTTATCGCCTTTGCGCTGATCGCTGCGGCTGTGCTGGTGGCGCTGCGGCTGCGCCTGCCAAATGACGCACCCAGCTATGCCGCGCGCGGAAGGGTGGTAACCGCCCCCTTTAGCGCCGGCGCCAATTCCTCGCTTTCAGGCGATGATGACAGCGACGATACGCCGGCCGGCGCAGTTTCGGAGCAAAGAGCGGAGGAAGAAGATATTCCCCGCCTGAGATGGAACGATCCGCGCGTGCGCCCGTGGCTTGTTGCAGGCCTTCTGGGCGGCCATGCCCAGGCCGCCACTCTGGGGATCATCGGCTTCTTCATACTCGACCGGATGGGGCTGCGCGCCGATCCGATGGCAGGAACAGGGCCGATCGGAATGGTGTTGATGGCGGGTGCGATTTCAACCTTGCTGGCGCAGTGGGGCCTGATCCCGATGCTCAAGCTTGGCCCGCGCGCTTCGATCATGTGGGGTATGGCGCTGGCAGCGCTGGGAACAGTGACCTTCGCCGTATCACACGATCTTCACTCGATCTCGCTCGGTTTTGCCATCGCATCGCTTGGTTTCGGCCTGTTCCGTCCGGGATTTACCGCCGGGGCTTCGCTCGCCGTCAGCAGGCGCGAACAGGGCCAGGTAGGCGGCACCGTCGCTTCGGTGAACGGGGCCGCCTATATCTTGGCACCAGCGGTCGGAGTGTGGCTATACGGCCATCACCCGGCAATCGGCTTCTCCGTCATCTGCGGCCTGTGCGCGATGGTCTATGTGCTCGGCTGGCGCTGGCTCACCCCGGATGACGTCTTGACGCGCGACCTCGCCTGAAATCGCGTCAAAGGATTTCGCGCACGACATCCTGAGGACGGCACAGCCGCACGCCCTTGTCTGTCTCCACCAGCGGGCGCTCGATCAGGATCGGATCTTCAGCCATCGCATCGAGTACGGTGCCAGCATCGGCATTGCGCAGGCCGCGCTCTTCGGCGTCGGTGCCGCGCATGCGCAGTCCCTGGTGCGGGGCTATACCAGCGTCGGCATAGAGCTGCGCCAGCTTTTCGCGCGAGGGTGGATCCTTGAGATATTCGACCACTGTCAGGTCGATGCCGGCTTCTTCGAGGATCGCCAGCGTCTTGCGCGAGGTTCCGCAATTGGGGTTGTGCCAGATGGTTGCCTTCATGCCTTCGATCTCCTGCAGGAACACTGCTTGCACAGCGTCTTTGGCCGCGTTGGCGACCTAGCGAGGCAGTTTTTTCCGGGCAAGTCCACTCTCACTCTTGCATTTGCGAATAATTCTCAATAGCGACTCGCTCACGGATCACGACTCGAAAGATTGGACGATTTACATGAGCAAATTTGGCAAGGCTTTCTGGCTCGCAGGGGCAACGCTGATTGCGCCAATGGCGGCGTCGGCTGCGGAAAGCGCCACGGCAGCGAGCGCGGAAGAACAGGCACGCCAATACCTGCCCGAGGGGATTATCGTGACAGGTGAGCGCGAAGGCTATGCCGAGGAGGACGGTTCGTCGGGCACCAAGACCCCCACCCCGGTCATCGATGTGCCGCAGACGATTACCTTCATCACACGCGACCAGCTTGAGGACCAGTCGGTGCGCCAATTGGGCGAAGCGTTGCGTTATGTGCCGGGGATCAGCCTCGAAACCGGCGAAGGCCACCGCGACGAGATCTTCATTCGCGGCCAGGAAACAACCGCCGATTTCTATCTAGATGGGCTGCGCGATGACGCGCAATATTATCGTTCGCTTTACAACGTCGAGCGGATCGAGGTGCTCAGGGGAGCCAATGCGCTGATCTTTGGCAGGGGCGGCGGCGGCGGCGTGATCAATCGTGTCAGCAAGACTGCGCGGATCAATGGCTTTGCAGCGGAATTCGACGCTTCAGCCGATAGTTTTGGTGCTTTCGCGCTGGCGGGCGACGTCAACGCCACACTGTCGGATGTGGCAGCCGTGCGCTTCAACACCGCCTATGAGGAATTCAACAGCAATCGCGATTCTTATGACGGTCACTTCATCGGCATTTCACCGACAGCGACCCTCGATCTTGGCGAAGCGACCCGCCTGACGGCAACCTATTCCTATGACGAAGACCAGCGCCTGGTCGATCGCGGCAATCCGGCCGATGGCGATGGGCCGCTGCGCGGCTTCCGCGACACCTTGTTCGGCGCCGCGGACTTCAACGATACCAGTTCGCAGGTGCACATCGCCCGCGCGCGGATCGATCACGAGTTCTCGGGCAATCTCTCGGGCAATGCCACCCTGCAGTTTGCCGATTATGACAAGGCCTACAGCAATATACTGCCCGATGGCCTGCGCAATGGCGGAGCCGATGTGCAGTTTTCGGGCTATCGCGATACGCAGACACGCCAGAACTGGATCGCGCAGGCAAACCTGGTGTGGGAAATCACCACCAGCGGTATCGACCACAAGGTCCTGACCGGGGTCGAGGCCAGTTGGCAGGATTCAAACAATGGCCGCGCCAACGCGTTCTTTGCTGATGGCGCAGGTGGCACGACCAACCGCTTCACCGCCCCGCTGTCCGATATCTTCACCTTTCCGGACATCACGCTCGGCGCCCCCGTGCGTGATCGCGACAGTCAGCTCGAAGTGCTCTCGGCCTATCTCCAGGACCAGATCGACATCGGCGAGCATATCCAGCTGATTGCGGGGCTGCGCTGGGACCGGTTCGACCTCAAGACGGTCGAGCAGCTCACCGGAGTGCGCGGCGATCGCGTGGACGAAAAGGTCAGCCCGCGTCTGGGCCTGATCGTTAAGCCGATTGAGCAATTGTCGCTTTATGCGAGCTATGCCACGAGCTTCCTGCCGCAAGCGGGCGATCAGTTCTTCTTGCTGACGCCTGGCGATACCGCATTCGAGCCCGAGAAATTCACCAATTACGAACTGGGCCTGAAATGGGCGCCGAGTGACAAGCTGTTCCTTACCGCAGCTCTGTTCCAGCTCGAACGGACCAACGTCAAAGGTCCCGATCCGCTTGACCCTTCGATCACTACCCTTGTCGGAGAAAGCCGGACCCAAGGGGTTGAGCTCAATCTGGTCGGCGAGATCATGCCCGGCTGGCAAGCCAATATTGGCTATACTTATCTCGGCGGCAAAATCACCAGCACAAGCAATGAAGGCCCGGCTGGCCGCCGCCTGCAACAGTTGCCCGAACACCAGATCAGCGCCTGGACACGCTATGACATTTCCAAGCAGTTGGGTTTGGGCCTCGGCGTGATCTACCAGGACGAGCAGTTCGCCAGCTTTAGCAACGCCGTGACACTGCCCAACTATGTGCGTGTCGACGCTGCGGCCTATTACACGGTGAGTGAACGGCTCGCCTTCCAGTTCAATATCGACAACCTCTTCGACGAGCACTATTTCGCCAGCGCCCACGGCGACAACAATATCCAGCCGGGCGATGCGTTCAGCGCAAGGCTGGGAGTACGGCTGAAGCTTTAATTTAAAGCGATGCTCATTCCGCCTCGCGCGGGGCGAGCGACCGAATAGCGGGCACCTCGCGCGCGGCATCCTCGGCACGGATGCCGGGCGCAGGTGCAGCGCTGATCGTCTCCAGCCGCCTTGCGACCCGGCCTGCGCGCTGTATCGCGCGGACCAGCCGCGGATAGACCCCGCAGCGGCACAGGTTCGGGATCGCTGCCTTGATTTCTGCCTCGCTGGGATTGGGGTTGCTGCGCAGCAAAGCTGCCGCCGCGATCGCAATGCCCGGTGTACAGAAACCGCACTGGATCGCCTGCTCTGCCACCAGTGCCTGTTGCACCGGATGCGAGCGATCTCGCGAAAGCCCTTCGATCGTGGTGATGAAGCGCCCTTCGGCCTCACCAATTGTGACCAGGCAGGATCTGAGCGCCGCCCCATCGATCAGCACCATGCAGGCCCCGCAATCGCCATTGCCGCAGCCATATTTGGTACCGGTAAGATTGGCCGCATCGCGCAGCGCCCACAGCAGCGGGGTTTGCGGATCCATTTCAAACTCGAGCGGACGGTCATTGACGGTCATGCGCGACATCTGCGCGAAGTCTCCCTTGGCGCGATAGGCTGGCCCGCGCCTATCGCATGGCCCCGCAAGCCGCACAAGCCGTGGCCGATCAATCGCCACATTTCACTTTGCCAGCCCGCCGCCCCCCGCTACGCACGCTGTTGATGAGCGGGAATGCCAAATTGACGCGCGGATCGATCCGCGGGCATCTCGTGACGCAGACCCTGCCCATGATCGTCGGCGTCGCGGCAGTGATGTCGATCGGCCTCGTCGATGCCTATTTCATTGGCCAGCTGGGCAGCGAGGCACTTGCCGCCATTTCCTTCATTTTCCCGATCAGCGTTGCCGTCGCCAGCCTGGGCGTGGGCATGATGGTGGGGATCAATTCGGTGATCTCGCGCGCGCTGGGCGAAGGTGACAGCGACCGTGCCGCACGCCGCGCCAATTTTGGCATTGTGCTGTCGGTCGCCTTCGGCGTGCTGATCGGCAGTTTGCTTTATTTGTTGCTCGACCCGCTGTTCAGCCTGATGGCGGCATCAAGCGAACAATTGCCGTTGATACGCAGTTACATGCAGCCCTTCGCGCTCGGCTTTCCGCTGATGATGGCGATCATGGGAATCAACGGCGTGCTGCGCGGCCAGGGCGAAGCGCGCAAGACCTCCTATGTTTCGATCACCTATGCCGCCGCCAATTGGGTACTCGATCCGATCCTGATAACCGGCGCCTTCGGCTATGAAGGCCTGGGCATGGTCGGTGCTGCCTATGCCACGCTGATAGGCTGGGGGTTCGGCATAGCGATGGGCATATGGCTGATCAGGCAGGCTGCCATTCCCATCAGCTTCAAATTGCTTGGCCAGTGCCGCATCGGGGAGTCCACCACCGCGATCCTTGGCGTGGCCGGACCAGCGGCATTTTCCAACGCGATCAATCCTATCGGCCTGTCGGTCCTGACCGCACTGATTGCATCGGAAAGCGCTGCGGCGGTGGCAGGTTTCGGGGCGGCGGGCCGCGTGCAAAGCTTCGCCGTGGTGCCTTTGCTGGGCCTGTCCGGCGCGATCGGCGCAATCATCGGCCAGAACTGGGGGGCAAGACAATATGCCCGGGCGCGCGAAGCGATGTGGCTCGCGGGCCTGTTCTGCGTAGGATACGGTTTGGTCACCGCGGCCATGCTTTCATGGGGCGGGCGCTGGTTCGCCGATTTCTTTACCGAAGACCCAGCAATCATTGATGAATTCGCGAGCTACCTGCGGATCGCGGCCTGGGGTTACGCCGGGTTCGGTTTGCTGATCGTGGCCAATGGTGCGCTGAACGCGCTCGACAAGGCCAATTCCGCATTGATGCAGTCTTCGGTCCGCGTGTTCCTGGTGATGTTGCCGCTGGGCTGGCTCGCACGCGAATTTTACGGCTCAAGCGCGATTTATGCAGCCGAACTGGCCGCCAATCTGGTGGGCGGTACCGTAGCTGTCCTGGTGGTCTGGCGCGCAATGCGACGCTGAAAACGGCCAGGTGACACTTCGTTAACCATCTTCGCCCATAGAGTTCGGCTGACGCGCCGGAACCGGGGGCTGGAATAATGGACGACCTGCTAGCGGATTTCATTGAGGAAACCCGCGAATTGCTTGAAGCGAGCGAAGGCGAAGTCATCGCCTGGGAAGCCGATCCTCGTGATCGCGCGCGGCTCGACACGATTTTTCGTTTCGTTCACACAGTCAAGGGCAATTGCGGCTTCTTCGACCTGCCGCGGCTGGAACAGCTAAGCCATGCCGCCGAAGACGCGCTGGCCGATGTGCGCAATGGCCGCCGCGAACCCGACGCCGCGCTTGTTACCGCGGTGCTTGCCATCATAGATCGTATTTCGCAAATGATCGACGCGCTTGACACCGGCGAGGATTTTCCCGCCGGTGGCGACGAAGATCTGATCGCTGCGCTAGACGATCAGATGGGCGATGATATCACCACCTCGAACGAAATCGCCGCAATCGTCGAAGCAGCCGATCCCGCCGCACCGGCTGGCGGGACAGCCGCTTCATCCACTCCGCGATCAATTCGCCTTCCGGTAGACTTGCTCGACCGGGTGATGAGCGGCGTTTCCGACATGGTGCTGGCACGCAATGATTTGGCCCATCGCCTGCGCGAAGCGGGCACCCAGCCAACCATTGACGGGCCCTTCGAACGCCTCACCTCGATCCTGGCCGACGTGCGCGACGCCGTGACCCGGATGCGCATGCAGCGGATCGACCATCTGTTCGGCGCCTTCCCGCGGATGGTGCGAGATCTGTCGAAAGAGCTGGGCAAGCAGGTGATGATCGACATTGATGGGGGCGATGTCGAACTCGACCGTGAAATGATCGAGATGATCCGCGATCCGATGACGCACATCATCCGCAATGCGATCGACCATGGGTTCGAAACCCCAGCGCAGCGGATCAAGGCGGGCAAGCGCGAGATCGGCTTGCTGTCGATCTCCGCGCGCCAATCCGGCAATACCATTTCAATCATTGTTTCGGATGACGGCAAGGGGCTGAACCAGGATCGTATCGGCGCCAAGGCAGTGGCAACCGGCCTGATCACTGATGATGAGCTGAAAGCGATGTCGCATAGCGAAATCCTGCAGCTGGTATTCGCACCGGGACTTTCGACCGCTGAACAGGTTAGTGCCGTCTCCGGGCGTGGGGTCGGGCTTGATGTCGTGCGCGCCAATCTCGAAAAGGTCGGTGGATTGATCGAAGTGTCAAGCTCGCCGGGCGCAGGCGCCACTTTCACTCTCCGCATCCCGCTTACGCTCAGCATCATAGCCGGGCTCACCGTGGAAGCCGCCGGGCAACAATTCGCCCTCCCGCAAGGCTTTGTCGAGGAAATCCTGCACGGCGATTCAGCAGAGCTCGACCGGGCGCAACTGGGCAAGGCGGCGATGATCACATTCCGCGGTGATCGCATCCCATGCCTTACCCTCGCCGACGTGCTCGAACTTGGCCGGAATGACGATCTCGGCGGCGGCGTGATCGTGATTCTCAAACTGGCCCGCGGCAATCTGTTCGCGCTGGAAGTCGACGCGATCCTCAACCATGGCGACCTGGTTGTGAAACCGCTGGCCCCGTCGGTGATGCGCAGCCGGACATTTGCCGGATCGACACTGCTCGATAATGGTCGCCCGATCCTGCTGCTGGACATTCCCAACATCGCCGATGAACACAATCTGATTGCGGACGCGAGCGAGCGAGCGGCAAGATTCCCTGAGCAGGATCAGGCAGACAATGCCATTCAACGGGCCGATCAGGCCATGCTGTTTCGCACTTTTGGTGGTGCGCGCCGGGCGGTGCGGCTGGAACTGGTGCAGCGCATTGAAACAATTACCGTCGCTGCGCTAGACCAATCGACTGCCACCCCGCGTGCCGTTGTCGATGGCGAAATCCTGCCTCTGATCGGGCTCGAAGCAGGCCAGCAAACTGACACGCACATCCGCTTGCTGCGGCTGTCCGACGGCAGCAGTGAGCTGCTTTATGCGGTGGCGGCAATCGAAGATGCGGTAACGCTCAAGGACAAACTTGCGCCGGTCGAAGATGATCCGCTGGTCGAGGCTGTAACGCTGGTGGATGGCGAGCCGGTCGTGTTGCTGGATGGACATGCGCTGTTCGCGCGCCATGGCGCGGTGCCGCAAAGTGTGGCTGGCCTGACCTGCTCCCTTCCCGACAGTGCCTGGGCGCAGACCATTCTCGCTCCGCTGATCAGGGCTGCCGGCTATCAACAGGCGGATGACCCCGCCAGCGCCGACGTCGCGATTCTGCTTGACCGGGACGATACGCCCGATGGCGCAAGGGAAACCATCCGCCTGCGCAGTTTGCCCGACAGCCAGGCTTCGCCGGATGAGATGAAGAATTCGATCTATCGCTATGATCGTGAAGCCGTGCTCAGGGCGCTGCGCGCTGCAGGCAGGGGAGAAGCGGCATGAGCGAGCTGCTCGTCTTGGCAGAGATAGCCGGTCGGCGCTGCGCGTTTCGCGCGAATGATGTGCAATCGGTTATCGACATCTCTGAGATCACACCCGTTCCGCGCGCGCCCGAATTCGTGCTCGGCCTCGCTGCAATGCGCAGCCAGGCCTTGACAGTGATCGATTGCCGCACTGCGATCGGCGAGGATGCCGACGCATTCCCTACTGACCAGCGCGGCGCAGTTGTTCGGGTTGAAGGTCATTCCTACGCCCTCAAGCTCGACATGATTGACGATGTCGCCACAGCTCGCAGCGCAGCGGGCGAGATCGCCGGCGGCTTCGGTAAAAAATGGAACCACGTTGCCTGCGGCATGGTTGAAACCGATCGCGGCGCTGTGCTGCTGATCGACGTCGCATCGCTGATCGAAGGGCCGCGAGAAACCGGGCCTAGCGGTTTAAGCTAATGGTTACGCGTTCGTTCTATCAGGAAAAAAACAGAAAACAGAGGATCGCATGAAAACGTGTCTAATCGTTGATGATTCGCGGGTTATCCGCAAGGTTTCCAGGCATATCCTGGAGACCTTGGGGTTTACTGTGAGTGAGGCTGAAGACGGCCAGCAAGGTCTTGAGCGCTGCGAGGAATTCATGCCTGACGCGGTCTTGCTCGACTGGAACATGCCAGTAATGAGCGGGATTGAGTTCATCACCAAGCTGCGCCAGCGCCCTGGGGGCGAGCGTCCCAAAGTGGTGTTCTGCACCACCGAAAACGACGTCGCCCACATCCGCGAAGCGATCAGCGCCGGCGCCGACGAATATGTGATGAAACCGTTCGACCACGAAACGCTCCAGATCAAACTGCAGTTGGTCGGCTTTAACTGAGGACCGGTTCGATGGGGCCTCGCGCTTTCCAGATTAACTCGTCGCCGGATGCCGCTCAAGGGCGGGTGCGGGTAATGATCGTCGACGATTCGCTTACGGTGCGCACGGTCTTTTCGCGCATGATCGGTAACGACCCGAAGCTGGAGCTTACCACCACTGCCAGCAACGCCGAACGCGCAATCGCGATCCTGCGTGACCGGCCGGTCGATGTGATCCTGCTCGATCTCGAAATGCCCGGAATGGGCGGGCTCGAGGCGCTGCCGCGAATTCTGGAAATCGCATCGGGCGCGCAAGTGCTGGTAGTGTCGTCGCTCACCGAAGATGGGGCCGAACACACTCTGACGGCGCTGTCGATGGGCGCTGCCGATACCATGCCCAAGCCGCGGCCCGGCCAATTTGACGAATCCTATCGCCGCGCTTTACTGGCCAAGATCCATGCCTTGGGCGGGGTCGAAGCGGACGATGTGCCCGGCCATCCGCGCGAAGGCACAATCGATCACGGCGCTGCAACTGCAATCTCCAGGAGCAATGCGAAACAGCCCGAGGTGCTGGCGATCGGCGGATCGACCGGCGCGATCCAGGGCCTCAACACAATCCTGCGCAGCCTGCCGCTCAGCTTTGACCTGCCGATCCTGGTCACTCAGCATTTGCCCGCCAGTTTCATTTCCGTGTTTGCCAGGCAAGTGGAAGTGGTCGCGGCGCGGCGCACAGTGATCGCCGAAGACGGAGTGGAGATTGCGCGCGGCGAAATCGCGATTGCAACCGGCCATGGGCACATGATGGTGGAACGTGCGCGTAGCCGCCTCGTCGCCCGGGTATCCAACGTGCCATCACGAAGCGGCTGCCTGCCCTCGGTCGATCCGATGCTCACCAGCGTGGCCGAAACCTTTGACGGCCATGCCCTTGCTGTGATCCTGTCCGGGATGGGCCGCGACGGTGCCGAAGGCGCGGCCAGGCTCGCCGCAGCAGGCGGCACCGTTTTGGCACAGGACCAGGAAAGCTCCGCCGTCTGGGGCATGCCTGGTGCCGCCGTGAAACAGGGCGCGGTGCATGCATGCCACCCGCCCGAAGCGCTCGCCAGGGAAATCCTAGAGTTCGCGGGGGCGGTGGCATGGAAGTGAGCAGTCCATCGCTCGAGCTAATTGCCGATCTCTTATCCGAGCATACCGGGCAACAGCTTACCGAACACCGCCGTTGGCGCGTGGCGACCGCACTGTCGCGCGTGTTCCGCGAACGCGGCATTTCCAATGTTGACCAACTGGCTTGCCTGTTGGCTGGGCCTGCCGATCCGGGCCTTGTCAATGAAGTGGTCGAGGCTCTGCTCAACAATGAGACCTATTTCTTTCGCGACAAACCGACATTCGACCAGCTGCCAACAGAGATCCTGCCTCAGCTGGCTGAACGGCGCGCCCACCGGCGGCGCTTGCAGATCTGGTGCGCGGGCTGTTCCACCGGCCAGGAAGTGCATTCGCTGGCAATTCAGTTCGCGGAACAGGCGCGTTCCTGGGATGGCTGGTCAATCGATATACTGGGCACTGATATTTCCGGTACGGCTATCCGGGCCGCACGCTGTGGGCACTACAGCCAGTTTGAAGTGCAGCGCGGGCTCAGCGTGCAGCAGATGCTGGCCCATTTCGACGAGACCGCGTCAGGCTGGCAAATGCACGCAGATACGCGAGCGATCGTGCGGTTCGAGCGTCACAATGTGCTCGATCCGTCGCCCAGCCGCCAGCCATTCGACCTTGTACTGTGCCGCAATGTGCTGCTCTATTTCGATCCCGATACCCGCCGCCAGGCATTTGCACGCCTGCGACAATCAGTGGCCGACGATGGCTTTCTGATGCTGGGCGCGGGCGAAACGGTTGTCGGGCAAACCGATGCGTTTGTTCCTGCTCGCGGAGTTGCCAGCATCTATACGCCACATGTGGCAAATGCTGCGCCCTCCATCGCGCTGGCCGGATGACCGCGAAAGCCGCGGAATGCCGCGCTAATCAAGGTAAATTCATGGTTTACGTTTCCTTAGCGAATGGCGGCTAATCCGGAATTCTACGGCGCGAAAATTGCGACATGGGGGACGTGTTGAAGCTGAAAGTGAACCAAATGCTGAGCGCGAAAGTGCCCCTGATGGCAGCGCCACTTGTGCCGCTCTCTGTCTTGCTGGGCACGGCATTGGTTGCGCTCCAAGCCAGTGGTTCGCTCGCGCTTGCTCCGCTCGCGTTGATCGCGGCTGGCGGCGCTGCACTTTATGCGGCGTCGGTCCTGTACCTCGCCCACGTTTCGCGTGCGCAGGCCCGCCTGCCACACGAGCACAGCGAGACTGATACGCTCAGCCGTCTGCCCAATCGGCGTGCGCTGCACCGCGATATCGACGAACATCGTGTTGCGGGTGAAGAAATCGCCATGGCACTGATTGATCTTGACGGCTTCAAACAGGTCAATGACCATTACGGCCATTTTGTCGGCGACCAGTTGATCCGCAAATGCGCCGAGATCATCCGCGAAACCTGCGCCACTGAAGCGCGTTGCTATCGCCTCGGGGGTGACGAATTCGCGATTACCATGTTCGGCCCTGTCGCTGGCAATATTCTGGAGGGGATCTGCCGCAAGATCCTGACCCGGCTGGCCAAGCCGCTTGCTGTCGAGGATCGTTCAATCACAGTCGGGGCAAGTATCGGGCTGGCACGCTCAACCGGCAAGGACGGGCTCGGCTCATCGGAACTGCTGCGCCGTTCGGATGTCTCCATGTATGCCTCGAAGCGCGCCGGAAAGATGCGCTGCACATGGTTCACGACAGCCCTCGACCGCAATCGCGAAGCCCAACGCGAGCTCGACGAGGACCTGCGCCGCGCCCTCGCCAACGAGGAATTCGTGCTGCACTATCAGCCGCTGGTCGATGCTGAAACGCGCGCGATCGTGGCGATCGAAGCGCTGATTCGCTGGAACCGTCCGGATGGCCAACAGGTGGGGCCGCATATCTTCATTCCGGTGGCCGAAGAATCGGGCTTCATCAACGAAATCGGGCTGTGGGTGTTACGCAAAGCCTGCACCGATGCGCTGCGCTGGGATGGCATTATGCTGTCGGTCAATATCTCTGCAGCACAATTGCGCAACTCGGAATTCCCGATTCAGCTCGGTCATATCCTCGAGGAAACCGGCTTTCCGGCGGAACGGCTTGAGCTCGAAATCACTGAAACCTGCCTCGTTCTCGACCCTGTTGTGGCCGAACGCAATCTTGATGTTATCCGCGGCTTCGGGGTGAACATCTCGCTTGACGATTTCGGCACCGGCTATGCGTCGATCGGCTTCCTGCGCCAGTTCCGCTTCGAAAAGCTCAAGCTTGATCGCTCGCTGGTGGTTAACGCCGGCAAGGATGAAGGCTCGCGGGCTATGATGCTGTCCAGCATTACCGTGGCCCGCGCGCTCAAGATGGGCGTAACAGCCGAAGGCGTCGAAACGCAGGAACAGGCCGATATGGTTCGCTTGGCCGGCTGCGACCAGATCCAGGGCTGGCTTTACTACAAGGCCATGCCCGCCAACTTGATTGACGATCACATCCCTTCTGCCGCGGCTGCAAACGGGCCCGGTCTACAAATCTCCAAAGGTGTCGCATGAGTGCTATTGAAGACGTTGCCAAACAGCTCCGCGCCGAAGTGGCTTCGGATATCGTGGAAGGCGGCTTTGCCCGTCCGGTTTCGCGCTTTCGCCTCAAAGTGTGGTTTCATGATCTTCCGCTGGCGAGCAAGATCCGTATGTTATTCGGCACTTTTCTGGGCGTGGCCATTGTCATATCATTGGTGCTGGGGGTTGGCCTCAGCCAGCTTTACGAACGGGATTCGATTCAGGCGGAGGTGCAGGGAGCGGTCCAGGTTTCTGCAGAGCTGCACGGCACCACTGGTGAATTTCGCTACAACGCGGTGCGTTATATCTTCGGTGGAGAAGAGTCCGCGCTTGAACGCCAGCAGCAGAGCTACGCTGATGCAGGCAAGCAGCTCGAACAAATTGGAGCAGTGGTTGATCAGCGGGTGCCGGAACTCGGCGATCAGCTTGAAGAACTAGGCACCAGCCTGGCCGCCTATGACGCCAAATTCGACGAAATGCGCGCCAACCTGGCCCGCGAAGGCCGCAGCACCAAATCGGTTGCGCTTGCCTATGAACTTTCAGCCCAGGGTGATGCGCTTTTCGCACAAGCGGATAACTTCGGTTCCGATCTTCAGCTTGTCGCGGATCGCATCGAACAGTCAGTGATCGATTATTTCTTCAACCTGATTATTGTAATCGCCGTGGTCATCGCGCTCGCAGCCGCCGTAATGTTGGCCGGCTTGCGTTATCTCACACAGGATTTCGCCATGAAGGTGGCTGAAGTGACCGGCGGCATGACCAAACTGGCCAAGGGTGACCGTCACTTCGAGATCGAAGGGATCGAGCGCAAGGACGAGATCGGCGAAATGCTGCGCGCGCTGGCACTATTCAAACGTGCCAATGTCAAGCTGGAACAGTGGGCCAAGGAACGTGGAGAGCGCGCCAAAGCCGAGCTTGAAGAGCAGGAGCGGATCAGAAACGAAAAAACGCAGGTGCTGAGCGAATTCGCTAATCAGTTCGAACGTACTGTTGGTGACGTGGTCGGCGGTGTTGCCGCAGCTTCCAGCCAGCTCCAAAGCACCGCATCCGTTATGGCCAAATCAGCCGAGGAAGCCAGCCGCCAGACCACACTTGTCTCCAAATCGATGGACGAAGCCAATTCCGGCGCAACGGCCGCGGCGGCCGCAAGCGATGAATTTGCCATGTCCATCGGCGAGATCAGCCGCCAGGCGGCATCTTCGGCAGAGCTCGCCCGTGAGGCCAGCGCCTCGGCCAGCGAAGCCGATGCCACTATCTCTGCCCTGTCGCTATCGGCTGATCAGGTGGGCCAGATCGTCGAACTGATCCAAACCATTGCCCAGCGCACCAACCTGCTGGCGCTCAACGCCTCGATCGAGGCGGCGCGCGGCGGCGAGGCGGGGCGCGGCTTTGCCGTCGTCGCGTCGGAGGTCAAGGAGTTGGCGATGCAAACCAGCCGCGCGACCGAGCAGGTTGCCGAACAAATCCGGGCGATGCAGGATACAACCGGGGCCAGCGTAACTGCCTTGCGCTCAATCGCCAGCCAGGTCGAACAGCTCGAGGCGACCGCTGTTTCGATCGCATCGGCAGTGGACCAGCAATCGGTTGCTGGGCAGGATCTTGCACGCAGCATCGATATGGCCGCCCGCGCCACGGATGCCGTCTCAAGCCATGTCGATGAGGTGCGCGAGCTCTCGCTGTCGACTGGTGCCGCCGCAACGCAGGTGCTTTCTTCCGCGACCGACCTGGAGCAACAGGCCTCTACCTTGCGCGCGCAGGTGCACGAATTCCTGGCGAAGGTTCGCGAGGGATAAGCTGGACGGGGTGTAGCCCCAATTACGCCACGCTATCCGCGTTCTTGTCTGCGCTATCGCTTCGCTGCTTGAGCGCACGCCGATCCGCGCGGCTCGATCGTCGCAGTGACGAACTACCAAGGCTCCTCCACCGCCACCAACTCCTACGAAGGAAGCGATGGACGAGCTGCACTTGCTTGCGGCGCTGCGCTATGTCGCACTCAATCGATTTCGCGCCAGGCTTGTCGAGCGGACTCAGGATTGGCCCTGGTCAAGCACGCGCGCGCTGCTTGCCGCTGCCCAAGGCGACGGGCTGGCCGAGACCGCGCCGATGCTTGACCGGGTGCCGGATTTTGCCGCGTTGCTGCGTTTGGGTGAGGAAGCCGCGCTGTCCGATGCGCTACTCAAGTCGGAAGGCGTGGGGCGCCCTCTGGTCACGAGCGAGTTCCTCGATCGAATTGAAGTCATCCTCGGTCACAACCCCAAACCGGGCAAGCGCGGCCCAAAGCCCAAAGGGACTTAAGTGCACTGTCACCGTAATCCCAGCAGATACATATTGCCTTCGTCAGGCGCCATCACATGGCACGCGATCGGCCCAAGCGCCGATAACCCGCTCTTTCGCAGGATCAACGCCGTGTCGCGATGGCTGAAATGACTGCCGTCCTCGCGGATATGCGGCACAAGCAAGCCCGCTTCCTTGGCCAAGACTCGCAGCTCTGCGCAAAGCTCGTCGGTTGGGCCATGGCTGCCGCAGCGAGGATCCTGTTCATAGGGCGCAACCACTTCGCGCACGAACGCCTCCACCCGCATCGCAACTTCGTGCGCTTCTATTGAAACCTGGCCCATCCCAATCAGTCCCCTTTACTGAATACCGCAAGAGGCCAATAGGTAGCACGACACCCGCCGCAACCTCACCAATTGAGCAGTGCGATCAGGAAAACGTCGGATCAGTCGATCACTTGGCGCGGCAAACCGATACCTGCTCGCCGGTGACATCAAAAGCCCCGAAGGGATCGGCACGCGCGATGCGAACGTCCGGACAGCTCAATTGCTGACCATCGCCCGACAAGCAGCGGGCAATCTCCAAGGAAGCCGTCGCGCGCCGGCAGGCCAGCTCGTCAATCGGAGGAAGCGACAATGTCGTTTCGCGCATGCCGTTGGATTGGGGTTCGAGCGCGAGAGCGATGGGCGCGGCCCTGACCTGCGATCCGGAAGCATCGTCAGTGAATGTGATCACACCTTCAACTGCCGCGAGCTGGCTGTGCCGTGGTGTATAAACAACAATCTCGGCGCGGCACGGCGGTACCATCCCGAATTGATCCGCTTCCATGGCAATGTTCAACCTGGGCTCGTCACTTGCACTCACGGCTGGGCAGGCATCACCTGCGGGATTGACGCTCGCGGGTTCCTGCTCACCAGCAAAGAATAGAGCAATGCCACCCACAGCGCCTGATCCGGCAAGCAAAAGATAAGTTATTGAACGAGTGACCACTTCTCTCCTCCAAATGGAGAATAGCGACCATTTTGTTGAAGTCGAGTAAACCAAGCTTTGCGGAAGCTGCTGATTTGGCTGGTTGCGGGGGTTGGATTTGAACCAACGACCTTCAGGTTATGAGCCTGACGAGCTACCGGACTGCTCCACCCCGCGATACCGAGTGCATGCGTCAAAGACGCCAAAAGGGCTGCCCAATGGGTCAGCCCTTCGACAAGTGAATGGGTTTTTTACCGCGCACTCGCCGGCTG